>Ga0209915_1000004_pt1 | contig 2269123 bp, 2094 predicted proteins | sample ThiBiot_750_plan_FD_183952 | JGI IMG/M metagenome (GOLD analysis project Ga0209915, IMG submission 183952) | Wastewater bioreactor microbial communities from Cape Town, South Africa - Thiocy_cont_750_plan (SPAdes) | ecosystem: Engineered > Bioreactor > Thiocyanate-remediating >... | reverse complement strand
GGCAGTAAATCCTTCAGAACACGCCATTCGGATTCGCTCAGATCGCCTCGGCTCATGACTGCCTCCAAAAAGCAGTCTTGAATCAAGCTTCAATCAATTCGTCAACCAATTCGTCCACGCCGCCTAGCGATATGCGCAAAATGATCGAATAGCTTGTTCATTTGGTGAGTGTAGCTACAAAAGCCGCGCAACTTCAACAAGAAATCAGTTCGTCGGCCGCGTGATTTGAATACTCTCCCGATCACCCAAGCGACGCCACCAGTCTATTAGATTAGGATAATGAGCAAATATTTCCCGCCCTTCCGGAACGGCGAGGAAATATTCCAGCATCGGCGCAACATAAAGATCGGCAAGGGTCAGTTGTTCGCCCGCGATCCAAGAGCCGTCATCTAAAAACTGCGAAAGAACGTTCAAGCACAATGGCGCTTTGGCCCGCGCTATGGACGCGCGGCTTTCATCAGCAGGCTCGCCCATACCGGCCTTGGAAACAAGTTCAACATACATCCCCCATACGAACTGGGGGTAAAGATACCCATCCGCTATGCTGATAATCTGATTCATTCGGGCGCGCTTCCGTGGCTCGGAAGGCTGAAGCGCGGTTCCTTGAAAGGCTTCATCAACGTAACGGGTAATCGCTCCGGTTTCGTACAATCGGAAGCCGTCATGCTCGAAAGAGGGAATTTTTCCGAAGGGGTGCCGCTCAAGATAGGAAACGTTCACATCACCCGATGCAAATATATCGACGGGGATCAGATCGTAATCAACGCGCTTCTCATGCAAGGAAAGACGCGAAATTCGGACATAGACGCTATATTCTGCACCGAATAATTGTGGCTTGCTCATCTGCTTTCCAAATCTATCCGTCGCGAAATTCGCATCACCTGCGACAAACATATGTAACATAACATGCGTCAGGAGTTGTGTGACGTGCTCTGCGCTGCAAGTCATTTACCGGCAGCGAAATCGACCACTTCGGAAACCAGCTCTGCATCTCGGCCGCCAAAACCGTGATAGCCCAAGGAAGCGCATCCCCCCGTTCCTTCTGTGCCTCCATCGATCCAGACCACCTTGCGCACGCGATCCCCGGCCCAAGCCTGAAACGGAGCCACACCCGCCGGATTTGTAACGCGGCAGCCATCTTTCCGGTGATGAATCACCAACGTTGGGGGCAAGAGCGCAGGATCATGAAGGATATCCGCGACGCCATCCAACGGCCCTGAGTGTGCGTCCAGCTCGCCAGACGCGAGCACTACTTTGTGAGGTTTCGCGCCCTGAGCCAGCGCTTTTGCCGTCCGCCGAGTTGCATTGCTGATAGCGACAATCGTGACCGGGCGCTTTAGGCGACCCATGTATTCCACGGCCCCGCGGAGACTGGTTTCCTTATCGACAAGCAGGATATTGAACCCGCTTGCGGCAAAAGCATCCCTGTTTCTGATGATGGCGCTTAGCGCTTGATCGGTGAAGGTGCCATCCGAGCCAACATTAAGGCGCTCACTACCTCCCGCCAGAAGAAGCAGGCTTCCTTTCGGATTTTCGACTTGCACTAAAATGTTGGCGACGCCACCAACATACACGGTCTTTCCGTTTGAAACCGAGTGCTGCGTTCCTTCCTCGGCTGCGCACGATCGATCTGCGGCGAAGCATGACAGGCTCACCGCCAAGGCCAGATAGAAAATATGTGACTTAGAAATTTTCATGAAACGTACCTATACGCTGGCGGGAGTTATGCGACAGGGTGAGCGATCCCGGCTATGAAATCGGCAATCGTGCCTTTGCTGTTTAGCCGAATTACCGGCACACGAGCGCCATGCAATAGCCATTCACTCTCGACTTTCGGGCGGTTCTCCCGATCGAAATTCCAGATATATCAAAGAAACGAGAAAAATTCCGCGTCTATATGCTCAGAGCAACCTACTGGCAGGTCTTCTCTCGGCCTGTTCAAAAAACCTTCTGATAACCACCCGTTTGAGACAAACGGTGCGCGCCGTGTCCATCCAGATTACGAGGTCCACGCGCGGCAAGCGCAGGTCAAAGGTTTGGCGATGATAATTTCCCTCACAAATCCAACCGGCCCCAAAAACCGCGATCGCTACGCGCCGCCTGAAATCTTCAAGCATGGGTTTAGACCATTTTAGCCCCCAGTAGAGCTTGTCGAGGTGGATAACAGGAAGGGATAGCCGTTCTCCCAACATGCGTGAGAACGTTGACTTTCCACTTCCTGCATTGCCTAAGACCACAATCCGCTGCATCGAAATATCTATTCCATTGTTTCCTTATCCAAGGCTTTTCACTTCCGCGCGCAGCCAACTACAGAACTGCCGCACAATCTTGGATTCCGAGCGGCGCAGATAGCGATAAGCGCCGATTTCGACCGGCTCATAGCCGGGGAACGCTACGAGCGCGCCGGAACGCACTTCCTTGAACGTGAGAAGCGGGGGAGCGAGTGCTATACCGAGGCCGGCAACGCAGGCATGAAGCGCGGCATCATCGGTATCGAATGCGTAGCTGAATGAAAGCGCCTGCTGCCGAACACCCGTCCTTTCGCACCAGAGCTTCCAATCCCAATTTCCCGGTGCGCACTGAATGGCCGGCACCTCTGAAATGCGGGCGCTACCGTCTGCCGCCAGCAAGCTCGGCGACGCAACGGGGCGACTTAGATCACGGCAAAGGAGTTCCCATCCTTCAGCCGGTTCATCCGCGCGAAAATAACGAATGCCTACATCGGCCGCCAGCATGGCGGGGAAGCCGGGAGTTGATCCCGTCTCCACCCGAACCCGGACCTCCGGGCAAGCGTCATGAAAGCGGTCCAGCAACGGAATGAGCCAACGCACGGCCAAGGACGTTGACGCCTGCACGTTGATTTCGTTCTGATCTCGATAAAAAGCTTCGGCCGATCGCTCTATCAGCGCGACCGCTGGCGCGATCTCCTGATAGAACCGCTCTCCGGCGTCGGTGAGGGAAACGGAATTGTTTCCCCGGTTGAAGAAACTCACGCCCAGCTCGCCTTCCAGCTTCTTGAGCTGATGGCTTACCGCGCCCGGCGTCACGCCGAGTTCAGCGCCGGCGGCCGTCAAGCTGCCGGTGCGCGCGACAGTCGCGAAGATGCGAACGGCGTTGAGAGAGACACGGCTCCTGTTGTGCATGAGTTTTCCTAAGCCTCCCCTCAAATTCCTCGTTTGAGCACCATACGAAAATCAAGCACAAGGATGGATAAAACCCATAGCGAAACGAACGATGCGCTCACACAAATTCTATACCAACACCAAAGCCATTGCATGGGTCACGGTCGGGACAGCATTATTTTCTTTGATCTTCGCATCTGGAAAATTCGCTGACGGGAGCGCAACCCCATTGCAAATTCTGTTCCTCCGATACATCGGCGGCCTGGCGACGCTGCTCATGGTCGTGGCGGTGCGACGGGAGAGGCTGTCTGCCTACCAAAGCCCAAAACCATTTTCCCATTTCATGCGGGCTGTCTTCGGCGCTTCAGGCGGGGGCGCACTGATCTACGCATCGGCAAACATGCCGATCGTCGATGCTACGGCTATCGGTCTTCTCTATGTCGTATTCGTTATTCCGCTTGGCGTGCTGGTCCTGAAGGAACGGCTCAACCGGCAGCACCTTGGCGCGATCTTGGTATGCTGTGCAGGAGCCGCGATCATCATGGCATCGCGCGGCGCGTTCACCGAGTTTCATCTGGCTTATGTCTTCCCGGCTGGAATTGCGGTCCTTGGCGCTGCGCTGATGGCCCTTGAAGGGCTGATGATCAAGATGCTTTCGCACTCTGACCGCGCGCTGACGGTGCTGCTCTATGTCAACACATTCGGAATCCTGCTGATGGCCGGCCCCGCCGCCCTGCAATGGGTGCCCCTGTCTCTCGAAAGCGCAATGTCCTTTATCTTGCTCGGCCCCATCGCTGTAACGGCACAATATTGCATCGTTCAGGGCTACCGTCTTGCATCGCTGTCGATCGTTGGGCCCGTCGATTATACGTGGCTGATCTTCGCAGGTCTGATCGGGTTTCTCTTTTTTGGCGAGCAGCCGACTTTCGGTGTCGTAATAGGGTCAGTCATTATCACCGCAGGCGGCATCCTGCTTGCGGTCGTCAAGTCACCGCCCAGTGAAACCGAAAGCACATCGCCGGCGTGAGACGTGCCCGCAATCCGGCCGGCTCTGCATCGGGAGGCAGGGCCTTTGCCTCCGATGGGGCTTCCCGGCAACAGGGGAAATCATGCATTTGACCTATGTGGTGTTTGCTCTCCTCGGCCTCTTTTGGGGATCGAATTTCATCTACATGAAATGGGCGGCGGAGCTGATCACTCCCGCTCAAATCACCCTTCTGCGGGTATTTTTCGGCTTCCTGCCGCTGGCCTTCGTGGCTTGGCGCAAAGGTGTGATCCATCGGGACCAAGTGCGCCACCTGCCGCATTTCCTTGTCATGGCGGTGCTGGCGACGGCGTTCTATTATTTCGCGATCGCGGAAGGAACGGCCCGGCTTCCTTCCGGCATTGCCGGTGTCCTCGGTGGATCGATCTCGCTGTTCACAACGATCGCCACCCTTCTATTCCTTCGCACGGAGAAGCCCAACGCCTTGATGCTGGCTGGCGTCCTTGTCGGCTTCGCCGGCATCGTCCTGATTGCCCGGCCTTGGGAGGGCACGGATAGGACGATCGACATAACCGGAGTCCTCTGGATGCTGGCGGCGACCACGATCCTCGGCGTCTCTTACGTTTATGTCCGCCGCTTCCTGTCGCCCTACAATCTGCCGCCTCTTGCGCTCGCTACATGGCAAATGGGCCTTGCTCTATTGGTGCTCCTCGCCGTCGCTGATCGAACGGGAATGAGCAATATCATGCAAAACTGGCATGCCGCTGCTGGTGTTGCTATCGGCCTCGGCGTTCTCGGAACCGGGATGGCGTTCCTGATCTATTACTATCTGCTGCAAGAGTTGGGCGCGGTCGCCGCCTCCGGTGCGACCTACATCACGCCGAATGTCGCGCTGCTGATCGGCTGGGGCGCCGGCGAAAAGGTCGGCGTTTTGGAAATCGCTGCGATCATCCTCGTTCTGGCTAGCATCGCAATGTTGCAGATCGGACGGCAAAGGGCCATGCAGGCGGCGACGGTCACGGCTAAAACTAAGGATTTCCGCAACGACCGCAAGGAAAGCTGCTGACGATTAGGCCACTTCAACGATAAATATCATCTCGCTAGAGGTGCTTTCATCGAAAGGTTGCTTGTCCCACGTCCCATAGACCGCCTTGGCTTTGAGGCCACATTGTCGCAGCCGATCCTCTATCTCCGGTTTTGAAAGAAACAGAAGCTTGCTGAATGATGTGAGTGTCTTTTCGGGGAGGTGATATTTTGTCTCGAAGGAAATGTGCTTTGCATCATGCTGCTGAACAATCCGGGATTGTCGGATGGTGTGGCCATCCAGCGGTAGTTCCGTCTCCCCATCCCACCGCGCTTTCCAGTCGATCCTCGGATTGCGGGTCTCGAACGCGATGACGCCTTTTTCAGCCAGATGTTCCCGCATCGTGGCGAAGACCGCGAGAATGTCGGCGTCCTCCAAAAACACCTGAAACACATGACCAGTCATCACGATCAAGTCGAATTTCTTGCCGGTCCTGAAGGTCTGCGCGGTCGCCTCGACCCAGTTGACGAACGCCCCGATAGGTCTGGCTCTGGCCACATCCAACATGGCTTTCGCCGGGTCAACTCCGGTCACGTCATGGCCGAGTGCCGCATAGGCGTCGCAGAGCAGGCCCGTTCCGCAACCGAGATCAAGAACCCGCTTCGAGCCGCCACTGGCCAAATCGAGGTAGAACTCCCGATCAACATCCCAACCGCTGTCGAGGTCGTAGATTTCAGCGAGTGCTGGATGTTCATAATGCAAATCAGGCATCGAAGCTCTCTAGATTCATGTTATTCAGTCGCAAAAATCCCAAAATACAGTAGGTTCTAGGATTTCTGCGACATTTCGTGGATGAGAAGGTGCTGAACGGGTTCCCGCTGAACAAACTCGGCCTCGACGTGTCTTAGAACATGGCGTTGCCCTGCGAATGGCACCATCGTCAAAGCCGTCGCAAATGGGACCCACCGAAACTCGCTATGCTCGTGATTGAGCGTAACTGCCGCCTCGGATTCTACAAAGCCGACGAATACCGGAAACATGCTGATGGCGTCACGATCAGCCTCATAGAACTGCTCGCATATGTCCGCTGAATAAAGACGGTCGCAGTCCAAACCCGTTTCCTCTTTCACTTCACGCAGCGCTGTTTCCCATGCCTTCTCGCCGTCCTCGATGCCTCCGGCAATTTGACACCATTCGCCAACGAGAGTGCGATTGCGGCGCAGCAACAAGACTTCGGTTTCAGGTTTGGCGTTGCGGAGAAGAACAACGGATACGCCAAAGCTACGGATTGGTATTTCTGCCATGGAAAATCGATCCAATTGAAAAATGGGGTGCAGTTGCGAAAATCCCGCCACCTGCGACAGACATATGTGACGTAACATGTTTCAGGATTTCTGCGTAACAAGCTTTGCGGCGGCGCGCTCCGTAGCGGCAAGTCTGGTTTTCGTGAAATTGCTAATCCGCGCTCGTGCCGCCGCAACAAATTCGGAGGAAACTCGGCATCGATATGGATACGACGGGCATGGGCGAAGACCTTGCGCTTGGTCATGGTCTTGGCCGGGAAATCTAACCATCAAACCATCCTTTTTACCGCCCTTTGTACGCCGCAGCACTACGACGGCGAAATACCCCTTGGACGGTGGCAAATCATCGTTCTTTCTGGTTCCATCAGCAATCAAGAGCAACCAGCAGGAGGCAGCATCGCCATGCCCGCACCAGATCGTATCATCCGCCTGAACACCGTTCTTTCCCGAACCGGCCTGTCCCGGTCCACCATCTATCGCAAGATCGCCGAAGGCACGTTCCCCGCCCAGATCAAAATCAGCATCAACGGCGCGGGCTGGAAGGAGTCCGATATCAACCGATGGGTGGACAACCCCGTCGCATGGCGGCCAGCGAACGACAATGCCGACCCTGCCAGAAAGACGTGCAACCGGGACGCTGACTGACCAAGCCACGATTCAGTGGCGCTGTCATATCCGCCAGAATGCGGCCGGGAGGGAAAGCCTTGTCTGCTTCGGGAAAGCATGCCGGAGCGAAGACAGGCTCTCAAGGCCAAGCCGCTGCGCGGTGGCTGCTCCAGCCTTGACCGCCCGCCTCCGCCCCGACATTGCGCAGGGAAGCCGAATAAGGCGGGAGAGGGAGCGCAGAGCGATCCACTTCCGACGAAGGGAAGGGCGGCGGAAACGGCGCGATGACGAAGAAACAGGTTGCTGAATGTACCGTTAGGTGGTACATTGTGACAGTATCGGAGGCAGGGAATGATCATCGAGTTTCGGGATGAATGGTTACGGGCCTTTTTCGTGGATGACGTTCATTCCCGCAATATCCCGGCCGACCTCGAAAGCCGTTTGTTCCGCAAGCTCCAGATGGTTGACGATGCGACGACCGATCAGGACTTGCGTGTGCCGCCGAGCAATCATTTCGAGAAGCTGAAAGGCAATCTCGACGGTTTCCATTCCATCCGCGTCAACAAGCAATGGCGGCTGGTGTTCCGATGGGATGGAAGCAGGGGCGAAGCGTCCGGCCTCTATCTGGACGACCACAGCTACCGATGAGGTGACGGGAATGCTTATGACCGCACGTAAACCGGCGACAGTCGGGGAAATTCTGGTGGAAGAGTTTATGCAGCCTTTGGGATTGACGCAATCGGCGTTGTCCGAGGCGATGGGCGTTCCGCGCAAGCATGTGAACGAGCTTTGCAACGACCGGCGAACCGTGACGGCTCCGACCGCGCTCATTCTGGCGCGAGTGTTCGGCAATAGCCCCGACTTCTGGCTGAACGTGCAGCGCCGCACCGATTTGTGGGAAGCGATGCACTCGCCCCGTGAGCGCGAGCGAATCGAGCGGGCCAGACCGCTTGCTTCGGCCGCGTGAAGGCGGATTGCGATCTACGTTGAAACCGCAACGCGCAAGTATTTACCGCCGATAGCCCTACGACACGATTCTTGTACTTCCCATCGGGCGTTTGTCCGCATCTTTTGTCAGGTCGATCCACAATTTCGGAGCGACCGACATGCCAGAAGACAAGCATACAGGGCCGGAAGCTATCGTTCCGGCGAACGACAATACCCCGCCCAGCGGCGATACTGCCGAGGCAGATATAGCGCCATGGGAGAAGCTGGACAGGGTGGTGTTCGATATCGCCCGCCTGATCGGCAGGCAGATGGCTCGCGAAGATTTCGAGCGACTGCGTGCCGTGACCGCCAACGATAACAGTCCCGATCACGTTAAAGACACGGAGGACGGGACGGAGACCGAATAGACCGAATGGAGAACCGCCCTATGTCCGGACTTGTGTCCCGCACCGCCCTTTACGCCCGCTATTCTTCCGACAAACAGAGCGAGGCGTCGATTGAAGACCAGTTCCGGCTTTGCCGGGAACATGCGGGCCGGGAGCGCGGGCAGATCGTCGGTTCCTATGAGGACGCCGCCATATCAGGAGCAAGCACGATCCTGCGCTCCGGCATCCAGCGGCTTGTGAGGGATGCACAGCGCGGCGAGTTCAAGATATTGCTGGCCGAGGCGCTGGACCGCATCAGCCGCGATCAGGCGGACGTTGCCACACTTTACAAGCATCTGAAATTCGCGGGCGTCACCATTGTCACCTTGGTCGAGGGGGAAATCTCCGAGCTTCATGTCGGCCTGAAAGGCACGATGAACGCGCTGTTCCTGAAAGACCTTGCGATGAAGACCCATCGCGGCCTTCGGGGCAGGGTGGGGAAGGGCAAGGCGGGCGGCGGCCTTTGCTACGGCTATCGTGTCGTAAAGAAGCTGGACGCCAACGGCGAGCCGATCCGGGGCGACCGGGAAATCATTCCCGAAGAAGCCGACACCATCCGCTGCATCTTCAAGGAGTTCGCTTCCGGCAAAAGCCCGAAGGCGATTGCCGTTGATTTGAACCGCGACGGCATTCCCGGCCCGCTCGGCCGTGCATGGGGAGACACCAGCATTCGCGGTCACGTCAACCGAGGAACCGGTATCGTCAACAACGAGCTTTATGCCGGTGTCCTTGTCTGGAACCGACTACGGTTTATCAAGGACCCGTCCACCGGCAAGCGCGTGTCGCGCATCAATCCGGAAAGCGCATGGATCAGGACGGAAGTTCCGCATCTGCGCATTGTGGACGATGAACTGTGGAATGCTGCCCGTGCTCGCCGGAAGCAGATATCGGCTATCTTCGGCTCCAATCCTGCCAACACGCTGGAAGGCCGTATGAAGCGCGTGCATCTGGCGAACCGTCCGATTTATCTTTTTTCCGGCCTTCTCACCTGCGGATGCTGCGGAGGTAAGATCGGCATCATTACGCCGAACCGTTATGCCTGCCTCAACCATCACCGGCGCGGCACCTGCGACAATGGCCGCTCCATCACCCGCGACAGGATCGAGGCGCGTGTGCTAACCGGCCTGAAAGAGCGGCTTGTGTCGTCGGAAGCGGTTGCGGAAGCCGTCCATGCCTATACGGATGAAATGAACCGGCTGAACCGCGACCGGCGCGTACGGGCACAGACCGACCGGAAGGCGCTTGCCAAGTTCGAGAAGGGCCATCGCAGGGGTCATCGCCGCCATCGAGGACGGCATGTATCAGCCGAGCATGAAAGCCCGTATGGACGATCTTGAGCGGCAGAAGGCGGAAATCGCCAACCGCCTAGCGCAAGCGCCTGCCGATATGCCGGACATTCACCCTAAGCTTGCCGATCTCTATCGCCGCCGCGTCGAGCGCCTGTCCGACGCCCTCAGCGACCCGGACGGCGGCAGGCAGGCGGCGGAGGCCCTGCGCTCGCTCATCGGGGAAATCATCCTCACGCCGGGAGCCAAGCGCGGCGGGGTTCACGCCACCTTACGCGGCGAGTTGTTCGGTATTCTCGACTTCGCGAAGGCCGAGGAAACCCAAAGGCAACCCGGTTTTATGCCAGCAGCCAAAGCCAGCCCCCGCAACCAGAAAACCAAAAAACCCGTCGCTCTCCAGCGACGGGTTTTTGCGTTCTGGCGTAATTATACGACTTTGTCTCGTATCCTTGCGCCGCTCTGATTGAAAACAAATACCTCCTGAGGCGCTATCCGGCCCTATAGGCAAACAACGGATTTACCAGAGTTTAGTTTATTTTTTATCCGCGATAATGCCGTTGGCAATACCGAAAACTCGAATGTTTCAATAACCGGTATTTCCAGATTTTCACGGGAGCACATATCGAAGAGCGAGGCTCCTGCATCGCGCCAATCACGCCAATCCTCTTCCGCAGCGTACATATATATGCTGTTGAGTGCCACTTCGTGCAGAGAAATCGCAGTAGTGAAGGGAGCCAGTGGATTTTCATCTATCCGGTCCTGAATACAGATAAGATGACCATTATAGCCTATCATGGATGCCAAGGACGAAGCGTGTCTGCCGCTCACTGTATCGAAGACCGCATGAAGTTTGCGGGGGCCGAGCATGTTCTGAAGCCGTTTGCGCCAGTCATCCGTACAATAATCGAACACACCGCTGACACCAAGAGATAACAGTCTCTGGTTGTGTGCGGGTGAGGCTGTAACCCATACCCGCCAGCGCCGCCTGAGGGCCAATTGCGAAAGAAACAGGCCAACGGCTCCGCCGGCGCCCACAACAAGGATATCGCGACTGTCATCGCAAGGTGGAACCTTCTCAAGCGCTTGCCAGGCGGTCAAAGCGGGACAGGGTAGGGCGGCCGCCGTTACGTTATCGACGGAATCGGGAATGGGAATAATCCCCCGCGCATCGGCAAGCGTGAATTCAGCGAAACTGCCGTCGCGTGCGAGGGATTGATGGTAAGCGACGCGCAGGCCGACAGGCAGGCGCACATTCCGCCCGACGGATACGATGACGCCGACGCCGTCCACGCCCGGAACGCGGCCCGGCGTCCAAGCGGGATTGCCCCAGGCGATCATTTTCCAGTCCACCGGATTGAGGCCGATGGTCCGATTGGCCACCAATACGTCATCTGGTCCCGGTTCGGGGAGAGGACGGAGTTCCGATCGAAGTGTCTGCGGCTCGCCTTTTTCGCGCCATGCCCAGACACGGTGCGTGGTGGGTAAAACTTCGCTCATGGTCGTCCCCATTCTTTGTGCGGGAAGATCGCCGGCGACGGATCAGAAGCCGCCGCTGACGAAGCCGCCATCGACCGCGATGTCGGTCGCCGTCACATAGGCGGCAGCGGGCGAAGCCAGAAAAACGGCCGCTCCGACGATATCGTCCGGCGTGCCCCAGCGCTTGATGGCGCAGCGATGCAGGATACGGCCGGTTAGCGCCGCGTCTTCCTGCAAGCCGGTCGTCATGTCCGTGGCGATATAGCCCGGCGTGACGGCGTTCACGCGGATGCCGTCCCTGGCCCATGCGTGGGCGAGATGCCGCGTCAGGCCGAGCAGGCCGGCCTTGCTCGCGCCATAGGCCGGCACGGCGACGTCCGTCAGATAGCTCAGCATCGACGCGGTGTTGATGATCGTGCCGCCCTGCGCGGCCAGAAGCGGCCTTGCGGCGCTGCTCAGCCACATGACGCTGTTCAGGTTGATCTCCATGACCTCCTGAAACGTCTCCCGCTCATATTCCTTGTCGGGACGGGCGATGCCGGCCGCGTTGACGAGCACGTCCAGCCGCTTCAGTCCGTCGAAAGCCTTGCCGACGGCGTTTCGATCGGTGACGTTCAGTTGCACGAAGCGCATGCCGGCGACCGGTGGTTCGGCGCTGAGCCGCGCGATCTTGGCGGCGGAACTGCCGGCGGCGATCACCGCCGCGCCGAGACGGGCGAAGCCGGTGGCGATGGCCAGTCCGATGCCGCTGGTGCCGCCGCTGACATAGACGGTCTGGCCGGCGAAGAGATTGGACGTGAAGCTGTCGATTGGCGATGTCATGGTGAAACTCCTCCACATGGACAAGAAAAGATCGGATTCATCCGGCGGCGCGGATCAAGCGATAGGCTTGCAGTTGCTGCGAGAGCGCGCGCTGCTGGTCGGCGGCAACGCGATAGGCTCCGAGGCCGGCGGCGTAGAGGTCGCGGGTGGCGGCTTGCGGACGCGACACGGATTCGACCTTGTGAATCGATCGGATCGGCGTGAAGTCGGACCAGAGGTCCATTGCCCGAAAGGCGACGGCGGCCGCGCCGAGGGTCGCGGCCTCCTGATCAACCGACGTCTTGACCACGTCGATATCGAGGATGTCGGCGAGGATTTGACGCCAGAAACTGCTTTTCGCGCCGCCGCCCACCGCCACCATCGAATCGCCGATGGCGGTCATGCCGCGCAGCGCGTCCAGTGCCACGCGCAGGCCATAGGAGACGCCCTCATAGGCGGCGCGGACGAGGTCGGAACGGTCGTGGTCGAGCGACAAGCCGAGATAAGCGCCGCGCACCTCCGCGCCGCCTTCGAGCGAAGTGCCGCCGCCGAGCGTTGGAGCCATCAGCAATCCGCGCGCGCCGGGAGGCGAAGCGGCGGCGCAGGCTTCGAGTTCGGCGAGGCTGGCCGTGTCCCCGAGCACGCGATTACGCGCCCAGTCCATGGTCGTGCCGGACGAGAAGATCGAGGTGGCCGAAATGAACTGCCCGGGCGCGAGATGCGCGAAGGCGTAAGAGCGGATGCGCGTGTCGAGCACGGGTCGCGGGGCGGAGATGGTCAGCCAGCTCGACGAGCCCATGGAGGAGAATAGATCGCCGTCCTCGAAGGTCTGCGCGCCGAGCGCCATGCAGGAATTGTCCACGCCGCCGGCGACCACCGCCGTTCCGGGGTGCAGGCCGAGCGCTGCCGCCGGTTCGGGCAGCAAGGGACCAACGACGGATGCGGAAGGCGTGACCGGAGGCAGCAGGTCGACCGCCAGTCCAGCGGCGGAAAGAACATCGGCGGCGTAATCGCCTTGCAGGAGATCGTAGCAGCCCGAGCCCGACGCATAGGACGGGTCCGTGGCTATCCGGCCGGTCATAAGATGGTTGAGATAGTCCTTGGTCCCGAGGATGCGGTGCGTGCGGGCGAAGATTTCCGGCCGATGCTCGCGCAGCCACATGATCTTGAACAGTGGATAGAGCGGAGCAGGAAAACCGTTGCCGGTGCGCAGATACCAGCCGTCCTCATCGACGGTGCGGAAGAAACACCGCGCCATGTCCTGCGCCCGCCCGTCCGACCAGAGCGGAACGGCGTCCTGCAACAATGCGCCCTCCTCATCGACGGGAATGCAGCCCAGACTATGCCCTGACAGGCTGATCGCCTTGATATCGCCGGCGGAAAAGCCCGCCGCCGCGCCTTGCTTGAGCAGCGTGTTCATGGCGCGGACGAGGGCGTCCCACCATTCGGCCGGCTTTTGCTCGTGCAGCGAAGGCCCCGGATAATAGGTCGGATAATGCTCGAAGGTTTCGGCGAGGCGTTCGCCGTCGGCGGCGAAGACCGCGCCCTTCAGCCCGCCCGTCCCGAGATCGCATGCGAGGACGAGTTCTTTCATCTCTTCGGCCTCCCGCCGAGATTTCCGGTTTCGATTGAAAGCGCCGTGTGGCGCTTATTCTGGAATGGCCAGCACACCGCCCGGTAGCGCGCGGCATTGGGCCACCAGTTCGCGGGCCACCTGCGTGTTGACGCCGAAACGCGTGACGCCCGCCGCGACCATCCGCGCCACCGTGTCGAGGTCGCGTAAGCCGCCCGACGCTTTCACGCCGATTTCGGGACCTGCCGCCTCGCGGATCAGCCGCACGTGGTCGGGCGTCGTCGGCAGGCCGGTCCAGCCGGTGCCGGTCTTGACGAAGGCCGCGCCGGCCGCTGCGACCAACCGGGCGGCACGGCGGATTTCGGCGTCGGTGAGACGGGAGACTTCGATGATCACCTTGACCGGAACCGGCGCGACTTCGGCGATGACGGCGGCGATTTCGCGCGCCACATAGGCGTCGTCGCCGGATTTGAGACGGCCGATATTCATCATCAGGTCGACCTCGGCCGCGCCGGCTTCGACCAATCCGCGCGCCTCGGCCAGCTTGACCGCAGTGAGGCTGCCGCCCGAGGGAAAGCCGATCGGGCCGCCAACCAGAACGCCGCTCTCGCGCGGCAGCAATTCGGACAGAAGCGCGGTGAAGTTCGGCAAGGCATGGACGGCGATGAAGCCCTCGGCCAGCCCCACGGCCGCCACATCGCGCACGTCGGCTTCCGTATGGAAGGCTTGCACGGCGCTGATGTCGATCATTTGCGCCAGATCGCGCGGCGACAAGGTGCGGGGGGCCATTTTCTTTCTCCTGCTTTATGGTTGGTCGCGCGTTCGCAACTGGGCGAGATGCTGCTTCATGCGCTTGAAACGGTCCGCGTGGCGGATGTCGCGCCGCAGCGCCACGGCCGTCGACAGGATGTCGATGGCCACCAGCGCGGCGAGACGGGATATGGTCGGGGTGTAGATGTCGGTGTTGTCGAGCGTTTCGAGCACCAGCACCACGTCGCAATGCTCGGCCAGCGGCCCGCGTGTTCCGAGAAGGCCGAGCACGCGTGCGCCGTGCTGGCGCGCCAGATCGGCGATCTCGATCAGCGAGGTGGTGGAGGCGGTGTTGGAGATGACCACCGCCACGTCGCCTTCGCTCATCATGCCGGCGAGCATCATCATCTGGTGCAGGTCGCGCTCCGCGCCGACCGGTACGTCGAAAAGCGGAAATTTCTGCTGGGCGTCGATGGCGACCACGCCCGAAGCGCCGAAGCCGAAGAATTCGATGCGCCGCGCCGCGCTCAGCATCTCTACCGCCATCGACAATTGCCGATGGTCGAGCTGGCGTCGGGCCCAGTCGAGACTGGTGATGGTATAGTCGAAAATCTTGCTGGCGATGACCTGCGGCGCATCGTCCTCGGAAATGACCGAATGGGTCGCCGGCGTGCCCAGCGCCAGGCTGTGGGCGAGGCGGAGCTTCAGGTCGCTGAAGCCGTCGCAGCCGATCGCCGAGCAGAACCGGATCACCGTGGGCTGGCTGACCTCGGCCAGTTCCGCGGTTTCGGCCACGGTGGCGTTGAGGATGCGGGACGGGTCGTTCAGAACCAGCTCGGCCACCTTGCGGTCGGAGCGGCGCAGGGTTTCGAGTGCCTCCCGGATAAGGCTGAGGATGTCTCCGGTATTATTGGGAAAGGCCTGATCGTTCTGTTTGACGTTATCCATGTGGTGTCCCCGAGTCGTGCGCCGATCGTAGAGCGGCATCATAGACGACGCCGGTCCGGGCTCGGGAGACAAAAATATCGCGCTCGCGCCGCCCGGCCGCGTCGATCAGCGACTCCGAGCAGGTGTTGAAAGCGAACATGCCGTAATGATGGGCCAGAAGCTGCCGCGCGCCGGTCTTCCGCGTCATGGCGATGGCTTCGTCGAGGGTGAAATTGCCCGGCACGCCCGCCGCGCGCAGCACCGGGTCGCGGCCATTGACCGGCAGCAGGGCCACGTCGGGATGGAAGGCCCGTACGCGCTCGGCCAGCCCCGGAAACGGGACGCAGTCGCCCGAATGCCACAGGCGCATGCCAGCCATCTCTACACCATAGCCGAGAAAGCGATGACGGCTGGCTGCGTCGGTTTCCGGCTCCTCATGGGCGGCCGGAAAGACCGTCAATGACCATCCCGGAGCCGGCTCCAGTTTCGCGCCGGCATCCACGCCGATCAATCGCGGGTCCTCGTCGGTCAGTCCGCTGCGCCGGACGGCTTCCGCGCGCTCGGCTTCCGGGAAGATGAAGCGCGCTTCGGGATAGGCGCGGGCGAGGGCGGGCAGCGTGCCCGGGTCCATATGGTCGGAATGCCGATGTGTGAGGAGGACGAAATCGAGGCGCGGCAATTCCGTGGGCGCGATCGGCGCGGCCATCATGCGCTCATGCGGGTAGATGGTTCCGCGATATTTCTCCGCAAGGCTGTCGGACAGATAGGGATCGATCAGCGCCACCTTTCCCGCCGCAGCCAGCGCGAAGCCGGCCTGCCCGAGCCAGAACATGGATGCGCCGCCGGAGGCTTCGGTTTTCCGCACGGCGTCGGAAAGGGCGGCGGCAAGCGTTCCATGGAAAGGCTTTGCGGAAAGGGGCGCGTCGCTCATTGCACCGCTTCCTCGGTCTCAAACGCGGCGAGGGCTGTGATCAGATTGTCCACCGCGATTTCCGTCGCTCGGCTGACGCTTTCCTCCGTCAGCGCGCCGATATGGCTGGTGGCGACGACGCGCGGATGGCCGGCGAGATCGAGATCCGTGGGCGGCTCGGCGCGGAACACGTCGGCCCCGTATCCGCCGATGCGTCCGTTGTCGAGCGCCACGCGCAAAGCGGGCTCGTCCACGAGCGCGGCGCGGGCGGTGTTGACGATCACCGCGCCGTTGCGCATGCGGGCGAATTCCGCCGCGCCGAGCAGGGGCGCGCCGTCGGCGCGGCCGGGCGCATGCAGGCTGACGATGTCCGACTGGGACAGAAGCTCCTCCAGCGAAGCGAAGCGGAACACCGCCGGATGCAGGTCGGGATTGCGCGGGAAGGGATCGTATCCGATCACCTTCGCGCCCATGGCGCTGACGATCCGCGCCACATGGCCGCCGATGGCTCCCATGCCGACGACGCCCACGGTCCGTCCGCTCATCTCCGCGCCGCGCTCGCGCAGCCAGCCGCCGGACTTGACGCTTCGGTCGATCTGCGGAATGCGCCGCATCAGGGTCAGCATCAGCGTGATGGCCAGTTCCGCCACGCCGATGGAGTTCGCGCCTTCCGCCTTTTTGACGACGACGCCGCGCGCCTCGCAGGCGGCGAGCGGCAGATTGTCGACCCCGACGCCGTTGCGGGAGATGACGCGCAGGTCGGCCGCCTGTTCGACGACATGCGCAGGCACCGTCTCCACGCCCGCGAGCCAGCCGACGCAGCCGGGCAGGAGGGCGGCGAGTTCGTCCGGTCCCGGCGTCTGACCGGCCGTGGCGTAAACGAGTTCGTAGCCGGCTTCCTCCAGCCGCCGCAATTCCTTCGGCGGCGACGAGGTCATCGAACGGGGCGTGATCAGGATGCGCGGCATCGTCGTCTCCTAAGCTTGCGGCTTCTGGCGTCCGACTTCGTCGGCGATGCGCGAAATCTCGTCGAAATCCGGCCCCGAAGACGGGATCGTCACATCGAAGACTTCCGCGATGACCTGCGTCCAGCCATAGAGGAAATAGGTCCAGCCGTCCTCGATCTGGAGATGTCTGGCCTGTTCCTGAAGGCGGGCCTGACGCAGGAAGACGAGGTCGCCGCGATAGTTGAGATCCCAGGCGATCCCCTTTTCGGGAAACCGGGCGGCGTCGGTCAGCGGCGAGCCCGGTGCGTCCTTGCCGAGGCCGGTGGCGTTGACCACGAGCGAACCCGGTTTCAGCCCGGCGAGCAGGGCGTCGTTCTTTCCGGGCGCGTCGGCGAGCACATATTCGACCTTCGCGTCGGTCGGAATCTGGGCGTGGACCTTCGCGATCTCGTCGAGACGGGGCTGCGAACGGTTGCTGACGACGATGCGCGACGGAACGTCAGCGCCGCGGGCCTTGCGCATCAGATGCCAGGTGATGGCGATGGTGGAGCCGCCGGCCCCGAGCATCAGCAGTTCCGCATCGGTTTCGGCGAAATGGTTGGCGGGCAGGAAGCCGTCCAGCGACAGGCCCGACGAGATCGGGTCCTTGGCGTGGCAGCGCAGGCGTCCGTCGCGCTTGGAGATGCAGCTCGTCTCGTGCATCAGCGCGGCGTGAGGGTCGATTTCGTCGAACATGTCGCGGCAGGCGGCGAACAGGTCCAGCTTGTGCGTGGTCACGAGCGCGCCGAGCGACATCGGATCGTCGCGGATGAAGGCGACGGCTTCGCGATAGGCTGCGGGATCGGCGTGGAGCGGGAAATCCATGCCGACGATCTGCGCGTCCTTGAGGCCCAGAAACGCGGCCCAGGCGGGGAAAACGCGCATGATCGACGATGCGCCGGTGGTGACGCCGATGAAATAGAGCGTCGGGCGTTGGGCCGGTTGGTAGCGGTTCATTTGCGTTCCTCGCGGATCTGTTTTGCTCGTTCGACGGCTTCGCGGGCCTTGCGGCTGATGGCGGCGAAATCGCCGGCGGCGATGTCCTCGCGGGTGGCGATCCAGGTGCCGCCGACCGCCGCGACCGCGGGCAGGCTGAGCCAGTCGCGCATCGTGTCGAGCGTGACGCCGCCGGTGGGCACGAAGCGGGGGCTGAGATGCGCGAAGGGCGCGTTGATGGCCGAAAGCAGTTCGCGTCCCCCCGCAGCCTTGGCCGGGAAGAACTTGAAGAGCTTCAGCCCTTCGCCCAGACCCGCGCCCAGCTCGGACGGCGTCATCACGCCCGGCGCGAAGGGCAGGCCGGCGGCTTTCGCGGCGGCGGTGATCTTCGGATCGTAACCGGGCGCGAGGCCGAAACGGGCTCCGGCGGCCTTTGCGGCCTTGAGATTCTCCGCGTCGAGAATCGTGCCCGCGCCGGTGATCAACTCGGGCCGTTTTTGCGCCATGGCCCCGATCGCTTCGGCTGCGGCCTGCGTGCGGAAGGTGATTTCGGCGACCGGAAGGCCGCCCTCCAGAAGCGCGTCGGCGAGCGCCAGCGCCCTGGAGGCGTCATCGATGGCGATCACCGGCACGACGCCGAGTTCTGAAATGCGATGAAAGATGGTGTCGGTCATGATGTCCGCCTTTACGCCGCGCTCTGCGCGACCGCGTCGATTTCCTGTGAGGTCCGGGGGCGATAGAGATCGTTTTCGCGTTCGACCCAGCCGCCTTTGCCGTCGGCGAAGATGCGGCTGCGCATGCCGCCGGAACGGGCTATGATCTCGTAATCCTGACCGGAATCCGACGGATAACAGAAGAACATCACGAAGGGGCCGGAGCCGGTGTTGACCGAGCGATGAATCCAGAACGGCGGAACGTAGCAGACCGCATGCGGCCTGATTTCGACGATGCGCGTCTCGCCCTGCGGCGATTCCATCAGCATCAGGCCTTCGCCGGACAAGCCCTGATAGATTTCCGGACGGTTGCCCAGCTTGTGGATATGGCCGCGCGTCATGAAATATTCGCCAGAGACCGCGCCGGGCTCCATGTGGGTCACGCCGAAGATCAGGTCGCCCGTCGCTTCGGTGGGACGGAATTCCTCGACCGCGTAGACGACGCGGTCGCTCTCCCGCGCTGCAAGCGCGTCGAAAGCCTTTTCGTCGCGATAGAGGCCGGCGAGGTCGGCGAGACGCTTTTCATACCGGCCCGTCGCATGGGCCAATTTGCCGGAGACCGGATCGATGAAGCATGTGGTGGGGTCTGACAATTTCAAGATAGGGCTCCTGTTGCGTCTCAGCGGATGGTGTAGCCGCCGTCGATGGCGAGGTTCGCGCCGTTGACCATCGCAGCCTGCGGGCTTGCGAGATAAAGCACCGCCTCGGCGACCTCCTCGGGCTTGGCGAAGCGGCCGACCGGAATGGCGGCGCGGGTCTGGACGCCCTTTTCGCCGCCCCAACTCATCAGGCCGAGTTCGGTTTCGGTGACGGTGGGCGACAGCGCATTGACGGTGACGCCGCGCCGGCCCCATTCGAGCGCCATGCAGCGCGTCATGCCGAGGATGCCGGCCTTGCTGGTGCAATAGGCGACATGACCCTCGATGCCGATGGTCGCGGCCTGCGACGACATGTTGACGATACGGCCGTAACCCTGCCGGAACATTGGCTCCGCCGCGGCCTTGGCGAAAAGAAAGGCCGAGCGCAGGTTGATCGACATGGTCGCGTCCCACAGGTCGAGTGGATAATCCTCCGCAGGCGCGAGCGGGCCGATGCCGACATTGTTGATAAGGATGTCGAGCCGGCCGAAGGCGTCGAGCGTCGCCGCCACGGCGCGCTCGCCGCAATCGTCCTCTCGCACGTCGAGCCGCATGGCGCGATGGTGCGGCCCGAGATCGGCCGCGACCGCGCCGATTTTTTCGTCCCGGTCGATCAGGAACAGCTTCGCGCCGCGTTCGGCGAACATGCGCGCGATGGCGAGGCCGATGCCGGCCGCCGCGCCCGTCACCAGAACCACGGAATCCTGAAAGCCCGTTGCGGAAAGCGGAGATTGAGACATCAGGCGACCTCTCTGGCGAAGGCGTCGAGCGCGAGGATCGCGTCGCGCACGGTGTCGACGGTCAGCTCGACCGGAGTGGCGAAGGTGCATTCTCCGGGGGCGAGCGCGGCTTCGGCCACGCGCTCGATCTCGGTGCGGCCGGCTCCGGCCAGTCCCAGATCGGCCAGCGTGGTCGGCAGGCCGAGGCTGCGGCAAAAGCGAACCGCCTCGGCGATCTCGGTTGCGTCGCGGTTTTCCAGCATCAGGAGGCACAGCGTTCCGAAGGCGACTTTCTCGCCATGCAGGAAGCGATGCGTCTCTTCCAGCGCCGTCAGCCCGTCATGGATGCCGTGGGCGGCCGAGCAGCCGCAATTCTCGAAGCCTAGCCCGCTCATCAGGATATTGGCTTCGATGATGCGATCGACGGAGGCGGTGATGAGGCCGGCCTTGGCTGCGCTGACGGCCTTGACGGCCTCGGCCATCAGCAGGTCGTGGCAGCGCCGCGCGATGGCGATCCCCACTTCCGTCGGCGGAAAGCCGCCCGCGACATAGTTCGGCGTGCGGGATTCGATGTTGGAGCGCGCTTCGTACCAGGTGGAGAAGGCGTCGCCTATGCCGGCCACGAGGAAGCGCACGGGCGCGGCGACGATGATCTCGGGATCGACCAGCACCAGATCGGGATTGCGCGGCAGGCGCAGCGATTCCTCGTAGACGCCGGCTTCCGTATAGCGCACCGCGACGGCCGAGCAGGGCGCGTCGGTTGAGGCGATGGTCGGAACCACGACGATGCGCGCGCCCGTCTCCACGGCGGCGATCTTGGCGGTGTCGATGGCCTTGCCGCCGCCGGCCCCGATGACGACCTGGGCCTTTGTCTCACGGATGCGCGCGACGACGCGGGCGATCTCGGCGGCGCTGCACTCGCCGCCAAAAGCGATGATCTCGAGCCCCGGCGCATGGGCGAGAGCGGCCGAGAGCCGGTCGAAGACCGCGCGGTCGGCGAGCATCAGGAAGCGCTCGCCCAGGGGAGCCAGATGCCCTGCGATGCGCGCGAGTTCTCCGCGCCGCTGGATATATTTCCCCGGCCCTCCATAAGCCCGTGACATGACTCTCCTCCTTCAGTCCTGTAATTTCACTACTAAAATATAAAACTGTCTGGAGTGTCAATACGGATTTTGGCGATAATATGCGCCAATTTTGTATCGAAATGGCATTGACTAAAATTAAAAACGTAATATCACTACGTAATATTCCGTCCATTAGGGAGCGCCCGCAGCATCGGGAGGTTGGTCGGACGGCATGGAGGAGGCATGGCGAACAATCTGGAAATGACTTCGATATCGAAGCGCTTCGGTGGTATCCGAGCCCTCTCCGGCGTAACCTTTTCGGCCCGCGGTGGCGAGGTCCATGCCCTTCTGGGCGAGAACGGCGCTGGCAAGTCGACGCTGATGCGGATTCTGTCCGGCGACTACCAGCCCGACGAGGGAAGCGTCTCGCTCGACGACGAGACGCTCAGCCTGACCAATCCCCGCGTGGCGCGCGATCACGGCATCGCGGTGATCTATCAGGAGTTCGCGCTCTGCCCCGATCTCAGCGTGGCCGAGAACATCTTCATCGACGATCTCGCGCTGGGCGAGCGTTTCATCAACTGGAAGAACCTCTATGCGCGCGCCGAGGAACTCGTCGGCACGCTGGGCCTTGCCCAACTGGACGTCCGGCGCACCGTCTCGGATCTGTCGGTGGCCGAGCAGCAGATCGTGGAAATATGCAAGGCGCTGCGGCGAAGCTCACGCGTCATCGTCTTCGACGAGCCGTCGGCGGTGCTGACCGAGCGCGAGACGCAGAAATTGTTCCAGCTCATCGGCCGGCTGAAGGCGGAGGGCGTCTGCGTCGTTTATATCTCTCACCGTCTGGAAGAAGTGTTCGCGATCTGCGACCGCGCGACCGTCATGAAGGACGGCCGCCGGGTGGCCACCGTCGATGTCGCCGACATCGACCAGACCCGGCTGGTCGAGATGATGGTCGGCCGCGATCTGGCGCATGTTTTTCCGCCGCGCGACGTGGCGATCGGCGAGCCGGTGCTGGAGGTGAAGAGTCTCAAGCTGGAGCATCTGGTCGACAATGTGAGCTTCACTGTCCGCGCCGGCGAGGTTCTGGGTTTTTATGGTCTCATTGGCTCGGGCCGCACGGAAACGATGCGCGCCATATTCGGCGCCGACCGGTTCGCAGACGGAGAAATACGCCTGAAGGGAAGGGCGGTGCGCAACGGTGATCCCGGAACGGGCGTACGCAACGGCTTCGGCATGGTTCCGGAAGACCGAAAGGGGCAGGGCGTTCTGCTCGACCTGTCCATCGGCGAGAACATCATGCTGCGGCGGACAAATGACACCTTGCGTCCGTGCGGTATCCTCGATCGCACCGCCGAAAAGCGCGAAATCGACCGGCTGATCCGCTCGCTGCGGATCAAGGCCCCGAACGGCGATCTGGCCGTTTCCGCCCTGTCGGGCGGCAACCAGCAAAAGGTCGCGCTGGCCAAGTGGCTCGCCACCGACCTTGAGGTGCTGATCCTCGACGAGCCGACGCGCGGCGTCGATGTCGGCGCGAAAGCCGAAATCTATGAAATCATCAATCAGGTCGCCGGGCGCGGTCTGGCCGTGATCGTCATTTCGTCGGACCTGCCCGAACTCATCGGCGTGGCCGATCGCATCGTCGTCATGCGCTCCGGCAGGATCACGGGCGAGGTGAGCGGAGAACACATGCGCGAAGAAGCCGTGATCGCGCTGGCGATGGGAGTGAAGCAATGACCACAGATGGCGCTCATGCCGTGACCGAGAAGCAGGGGTGGGGCTCGCGGCTCGCCCAATTGCTGATGCGCAACAACTCGATCGTGATGCTTGTGATCCTGATCGTCATTTCCGCGTTTTTGTCGGATGCATTTCTGTCGCGGGGCAACATCTTCAACCTGCTGCGGCAGCTCACGCCGCTGCTTCTGATCAGCATCGGCATGCTTCTGGTGATCAACACGGCCGGGATCGATCTGTCGGTGGGCGCGATAGCCGCAGCCGGCGGTCTGGCCGTCGCCATGCTGACGCCGCTCCTGCCCTTCGACGGCCCCGTCGCCGTGCTGGCCGGTGTTCTGGCGATGCTGGTTTTCGGCGGTGTTCTGGGGGCATTCAACGGTGTGCTTGTGGCCTGGTTCTCACTGGCGCCCTTCGTCGTCACGCTGGCCATGATGACGATCGCGCGCGGCATGACCTACATGATGTCGAACGGCCAGCCGGTGAGTTTGCCCGACGGATCGGAATCCTCCGACATTTTCAACGCCTTCGGCAGTGGAGGCCTTCCCGGCCTGATGCTGCCATGGCCGGTGGTGCTCTCCATCGTCGTGATCGCTTTCTTCTGGTTCCTCATGCGCCGCACCGTGTTCGGCCGCATGGTGATCGCCACCGGCAGCAACGAAACCGCCGTGCGTCTGGCCGGCATCGCCCATCGCCGCTACGTCTTCGCCGTCTATGTCATTTCCGGCGCCTTGTCCGCGCTTGCCGGCATCGTCGTGACCTCGCGCACCGGTGTGGGAACCCCGATCGCAGGCATCGGCTTCGAGCTGGACGCGATCGCCGCCTGCGTGATCGGCGGCGCCCGCCTTTCGGGCGGCAAAGGCACGGTGCTCAACACGGTGATCGGCGTGCTGGTGCTGGGCCTGATCGGCAACATCATGAATCTCATGAGCATACCGTCCTATCCGCAGCAGATCATCAAGGGCCTGATCATCGTGGCCGCCGTGATGCTCCAGCGTTTCGGCCGGGAAAGCCGGTGAGCCGGCCTGGCCGTGCTTCACCTCCATCCGTCAATATCCATCCAGACTTCATCAATGGGAGGAAAACCAGATGAACCGCAAAGTCACTACATTCGCCTTGATTTTGGCCACGTCGCTGGCCGGGTCAGCCGGATTTGCCGCCGCGCAGAATGCCGCATCCGGCGACAAGGCGGATATCTATAAGCTTATGCCCAACACGGCCCTGTCGGGTCTGATCGACCCGAACATGCCGGACCGCACCGACATCAAGAAGGCATGGCCGAAGAAGCCAGCCGATCCGAACAAGATCAAGGTCGGCTGGACCGAAATCACCATGGGCAATCCGTTCTTCGTGGAGCTTATCAAGGGTGCCAAGAGAGAGGCACAGGGCAGCAAGCTCGATCTCGATGTGCAGGTGGCCGACAGCGACCTTCAGCGCCAGTGCTCGCAGATCGACACTTTCATCACCCAGAAGAAAGACGTGATCGTCGTCGATCCGACCGATACGCTCGGCGTGGCCGCCTGCATCAACCGCGCCGTCGACGCCGGTATTCCGGTCGTAGCCATTGGCACCGTGCCCTCCGATCAGGCGCGGATTCTCACCACCATCACGCCCAACCCTTACGAAAACGGCTTCGGCGCTGGCGAATATATCGCCAAGGAAGACGGAACGAAGCCGATCGTCGCGGCGCTGATCATCGGTGTGGTCGGCAATTCGACCTCGGAAAGCCGGCTCAACGGCATGGTTTCGGGCATCGTCTGGCGGCGCGCCCAGGATCTCGGTCTCAAAATGACCAAGGAAGAGGCGATGCTGCGCGGCTACAAGCTTTTTCAGGAGGCCAAGAAGTCAGGCAGCTTCAACGACACTGAACTGAAGTTCAAGGTTGTGGCCATGGGTGTGGGCAACTGGACGGAAGCCGGTGGCCTTGCCGCGTCGGAAGACATCCTTACCGCACACGGAAGCGAGTTGACTCATATCATTGCCGATAACGACTGGATGGGGCTCGGGGCCCTGCGCGCTTTGAAAAACATCGGTCGTGAAGGCAGCATAAAAGTGGCGGCTTCCGCCGACGGCGATCGTGTCGCTCTCGATGAGATCAAGAAGGGCAATCTTCTCGTGACGGGCACGTTCTCGGGCGAGCAGATGGGCGTTTCGACGGTCGTGTTCCTGAAGAAGATCTTCGACGGCAGTCTCGACCCGCAGGACCTGCCGCTCGGCTCCTATTTTCCGGCACACGCCATCACCAAGGAGAACGTGGACAGCTTCATCGATCCCAATCCCGACAACAAGTTCTATAAATACGAGGTCTCTCCGGTTCTGACCATTCCGCAGATCCGCGAGCAGGCCGCCAAGAAATAAGCGGTGTGCCGGGACAGGGGGAGAGTGGCTGCATTCTCCCCCACCGGTTTTATAGAGTGCGCTTCGATTTATTGAGGAGACGACGACTTGTCGGAAAATCCAGAATCCACCACCAAACCTCTCGTCATGATCACGGGGGCGAGCGCTGGCATCGGGGCCGAAATTGCGCGTGTCTTTTCAAAAGCGGGCTATCCCCTGCTGCTGCTTGCACGGCGTGAAGACAAGCTTCATGAACTCGGTCTCCCCAAGACCGTATGTTGTGGCGCCGATGTACGCGATCGGGAATCGGTCCTGCGTGCCATAGCCGCCGGTGAGGAGCGGTTCGGTCCCGTTGATCTTCTGGTCAACAATGCGGGTATTTCGAGGTTGGCAAGGCTGGACGATCAAGATCCTGAACAATGGCGTGACCTGATCGACATTAACATCCTCGGCGTCCTCAACTGCATGCATGCGGTGCTGCCGCATATGAAGGCCCGCCGCCACGGCACCATCGTCAATATTTCCTCCATGGCCGGGCGCAAGGTCTATCCGTTCCATGACGTCTATGGCGGCACCAAGCATTTCGTGCATGCGGTCAGCGACGGGGTGCGCGGTGCCGCGGCCGAATACAATGTTCGGGTGATGACCGTTTCGCCGGGGATCACCAAGTCGGAGATCGACAAGACGATCACCGATCCGGCGGCCTTCGCCGTCTGGTCGAAAGATCGTGATCGCATGGAAGGCGGCATTGACGCCATCCATGTCGCGAACACGATTCTCTTCGCTTATCAGTTGCCGCAATCGGTCAATCTTCAGGAAATGTCCCTGACCGCTACAGCACAATCCTATTAAGTCATCAGCCGTCCGGTTGTTTTGAGGCGACGGCGGGCAGGCGCATTTCGGCGATCAGCCCGCCTTCGGGAGCGTTTTCAAGCCGGATGTCGCCGCCATTGGCGCGCGCCACGCTGCGCGCGATGGTGAGGCCGAGCCCAAAGCCGCCGGAAGCGCGATTGCGCGATTTCTCCGCACGGTTGAAGGGCCTGAACATCTCCTCGATCTGGTCCGGTGCGATGCCGGGGCCGTCGTCCTTGACGCGCAGCACCAGCATGTCCCCCTCGCGCCGCAGCGAGATGGCGGCGTTTTTGCCATAGGCGAACGCGTTGTCGATGAGATTGGTGATGCAGCGCCGGACCGAAACCGGCTGGCACAGCACCACCGTGCCGCGCGGATCGATGTTTTCCTCCAGAGCGACATCGGGATAATCGTCGGTGATCGACAGCAGCATCGACCAGAGATCGACCTTTTCGCGTGGTTCATCGATCAGTTCGAAGGTGGCGAAGTCGATCACCGAACTGGAGATCGCCTCGATATTGTCGAGATCGACCGAGAGCGCGCGGGCGATGGCATCGTCGTCGAGCAGCGCAAGCCGCAGCCGCATGCGGGTCAGCGGCGTGCGCAGGTCGTGCGCCAGCGCCGCCGCAAGCTGGTCGCGCTCGGCGATATAGTCCTGAAGCCGGGCCTGCATCGTGTTGACGGCGCGGGCGGCGGCGGCATATTCGCGGATGCCGGTTTCGGGCAAGGGCGGGCTCTTGAGGTCGCTGCCGATCCGCTCCACACCCTTTTCCAGCACCCGGTAAGGCGCGGTCAGCCCGCGGGTCGCCGCGATCGCCCCCACGATCACCACCAGCGCCACCAGCGCGAACAGGGGAATGGTCTGGCTGGTGATGATGGGATTCATCGGCGAGATATCGATCGAGAAATTCAGCCAGCGCCCGTCGCTGAATTGCAGCGAGGCCGTCAGGCTGCGGCCGGGACCGAGCGTGTTGGCCACGTTGTCGATCTGCCTCTCCACGGCGCCGATGTCGCTATAGTCGCGGTCGAATGGGGCGACGGGCCGGCTGCGCCGCCTCACGACGCTGTCGCGGCGGATGCGGGCATCGATGACATGGAACCGGGCGAGGCGGGCCACGAGCACATCTTCGAGTTCGGCCAGATCGTCCGCCGAGGCGAGCGCGGTCGCCACCACCGGCTGGGGCGTGATCGTCACGTTCTGCCCGGAATCGGACAGTCGGAGGGCCAGATTGTTCCAGTCGCCGGCGGGCGTGGCGTCGAACAGCTTCACCAGCGACATGGTGCGTTCGCTGAGGCGGAACAGTTCCAGCGCATTGTTGGCGTCGGCGCGGTCCTGCGAGGCGATCCAAAGGGTGGAGATCTGTGTTACCAGCAGGCCGGTCACCAGGATGATGAGAAACCAGCTCGGCAGCGAGCGTGGAAAGGCCAGTCTCATTCCATCTGGACCTCCGGGCCGAACTGATAGCCGCCGCCGCGAATGGTGAGGATGAATTTAGGCGCGCGCGGATCGTCGTCGAGCTTGCGGCGCAGGCGGCTGATCAGGATGTCCACGCTGCGGTCATAGCCGTAGACGGACGGATTGCCGGCCGATTCCATCAACTGGTCGCGGCTGAGGATGATCTGCGCGCTTTTCACGAAGGTTTCGAGCAGGCCGAATTCGGCGCTTGTCAGTTCAACGCGCACATCGTCGGGGGAGACGAGGCGCCGGCGCGCGCAGTCGAGCGTCCAGCCGGCGAACTTATAGACATGGGTGAGCGGACGGTGATTGGCGCGGCTGCCTTCGAGCCGGCGCAGCACGGCGCGGACGCGCGCCAGCAGTTCGCGCGGGTCGAAGGGCTTGGCGATATAGTCGTCGGCACCGATCTCGAGTCCGAGGATCTTGTCGGCGGAATCGGCGATGGCCGTCAGCATGATGATCGGCACGCGCGAGTGCTGGCGCACCTCCCTGCAGATATCGATGCCGCTTCTGCCCGGCAGCATCACATCGAGAATGATGAGATCGACCGCGCTGCGGCTCATCACCTCCTGCATCTCGTCGCCGCTCTGGGCCACGGACACCCGCAGGCCCCGCCGTTTGAGGAATTCGTGCAGAAGGTCGCGAATGTCCTGATCGTCGTCGACAATGAGAATGTGGGCGTCGTCTTTCAATGCGGTGGGTCCGTTCGTTTCAGCGGGAGCCTAAAGCGCGTCGCGATCTTTCAGATTCGCTTCCCGCGCTTTAGATCTTTGTTTTTACGCATGTCGTTATCGCATCGTAGCGGGATCAGAAATCAGTCCAGTGGACTGATTTCCCCGCGGAGGCGGTTCCCACTTTTGCGCGACATGCTTTGATCATAATCCGCTCATTGAGACCATAAAAAGCCGCTTGCCGCTTTTTCAACCACCAATTACAGCTTGGAGGACTTACATGGCGGAAGCGGCTACAATTCAGAAACAAAATGCAACATCGGGGAAAAACGACAGCAATGATGCGCTGCGATAACGGTCTCGTTGAAGAAACGGAAGCTCCGGGAAAGTTCCCGAAACGCATGGTCATGTCGATGTGTGTATCGAAAACGACGGCGGTTCTGGTCCTTTCGGCGCTCCTGGCGACCGGCCTCTCGCCTCTCATGCTTCCACAGGAAGCATCGGCGGCGAAACTGGTCACCCGAAGCGAACGGTGTGAAAGACTTCAGCGGCAGTTGCAATCCGCGCTTTCCGGTCATGTCGCGTCGCGACAAGCCCGTCAGGCCGAGATTTTGCTGAAGAAAGGCACCCGATTTTGCGCAAGCAAAAGACAGGCGCAGGGCCTTCGGGCCTATGCCGAGGGCCTGAAGCGGCTGGGTCTCAAGCCTAATATGGACGACCCGGAAGGATCGGAGGAAGAAGCCATCCCCCCAAGCGGGAAACCCAAATGAGGTACCTTAAAATGAACAAGTCTCTCGTCTCCGCTCTCGGTCTTGCCGTCGTTCTGGGCCTGTCCGCTCCCGTAATGGCTCAGACCTCGACGCCGGCTCCGGCCACCGACGCCACCACCACGACCACCCCTGCCGCTCCGGCCAAGCATGTCACCAAGAAGGCGCACAAGAAGGCCGTGCATCATGCCAAGAAGGCGACGCACAAGAAGGCCGCCAAAAAGACCATGATGAAGAAGAAGGCCGTCAAGAAGGCAGCCCCCGCCGCTGCCAAGAAGACGGCTCCCGCCACCACGAACTGATCCCCCTCCGGGAAGCGTTTCGGACTATTCCGCCCCCGCTTTGTCCGGGACGCGCTCCTTGAAACCGCCGCCTGCAATTTGCCGGCGGCGGTTTTTCATATGATTGGCACCAAACCTGACAACGATTACAATGGGTTGGTGCCGTCCGCCGTTATAATTCCCTGTGGCGGGCGAAGCGCACGTCCGGCACCGCCGCCGCGGCAAATTGCGCTATAAAGCGGCTTTACAACCTACGCTTATGGGATTTTACTGATGTCCGGAGGGGTCGATCAATCGGGTAGCAATTTGGGAGGAAGTCATGAAGCGTCAAGCATATTCCCTGCTCGCCGGGGCAGTATCCGCCATGGTCCTCGCCGCCATCCCGGGCAGTCCGGCATTAGCCGCCGCTGCCAAGGCGAAGGTTGCGATCGTCATCCGCGACACCAGCAATCCATACTGGCGCGCCCTGCGTGACGGCGCCATCGACGAGGGCAAGAAGCTCGGCGTCGACGTCACCGTACAGGCCGGCGCCAACGAGACCGATATCGTCGGCGAGAACGCGAAGATCTCGACCATGGCGAATCAGGACTATACCTGCTTCGGTGTCGTGCCGATCAACGGCACCAATGTCATCACGCCGCTCCTGCCCGTCTCGCAGAAGGGCATTCCGATCATCAATCTCGACACGGCCCTCGACGCCAAGGCCGTGAAGTCGGCGGGGCTGAAGCTGACCAGCTTCATCGGCTCCGACAACGTCCGTGCCGGCAAGATCGCGGGCGAACACATGCTTTCGCTTACCGGCGGCAAGGGCGACGTGGCGTTGCTGCTCGGCATCCCCGGCGAACAGAACGGCATCAACCGCGAGACCGCCTTCCGTGCTGTCACCAAGGGCAAGCTGCATGTCGTGCAGACGCAAGTTGCCGACTACGAGCGCGCCAAGGGCCTTTCCGCCACCACCACCATGCTCAAGGTGCATCCGCATATCGTCGGCATCTTCTCGGCCAATGACGAGATGGGCCTCGGTGCAGCGCAGGCGATCTCCAACGCCGGCAAGTCCGGCAAGATCAAGGTGATCAGCGTCGACGGAGAGAAGGAAGCGATCCAGTCGGTCAAGGCCGGCAAGCTTTCGGCCACCGTGTCCCAATATCCGTATGCCGAGGGCCAGATGGCGGTGCAGGCCTGTCAGGCCATCGCTCAGGGCAAGAAGATTCCGACCAAGATCGAATCCCCGATCAAGCTGATCACGCCGGCAAACGCCGATCAGGCGCTGGCCAAGTTCCCGCAGCCGTTCTTCTCCTTCGACGACCCCTTCGGAGCGCCGTGATCCCGTGAGCGTACAGACCGCCCGGCTGTCGGGAAAGTTGCAGGACCCCGCGTTCTGGGGGGACAACGCGGCGCTCTGCGCGCTCGTGGTGATCTGCGCCATCTTCGCCAGCATCAACGGCACTTTCTCCACATGGGGCAATATCAGCGACGTTCTGGTCAGCGCATCGATCCTCGTCGTGCTGTCCATGGCCCAGCAGTTCGTGATCGTCACGGGCGGCATCGACCTGTCGATCGCCTCCAACCTTTCGTGGACGGCCGTGGTGTTCGGCCTCGTCTATGTCGCAGGCTACGGCATGATGCCGGCGATGATCGCCGGCATCCTTTCGGGGCTGGCCGTCGGGCTGGTCAACGGGCTGGTGGTGACCAAGCTCAAGGTGAACGACTTCATCGCCACGCTCGGTATGCTTGGCGTGATGACGGGTATCAGCCTGCTGGTCAGCGGCGACCAGTCCTTCGCGGTCGACAGCGACTTCCTGCGCTCGCTCGCCATCGGCGAGATCGGCCCGATCCGTTACTTCTATCTCATCGCTCTCATCGCCGCCTGCGGGGCGTGGCTATTGTTCACCTTCACGCGATTCGGCGTGCATGTGCTCGCCACGGGCGGAGATCGCGACGCTGCCCGCGCCATGGGCATCAACATCGACAGGATGCGCATTGCGGCCTACTGCATCAACGGCGCGCTGGTCGGCGTCGCCGGTATCCTGCTGGTGGCCTATACCGGCAGTTCCGATCCGGCGCAGCAGACCTCGCAGCTCCTGAACTCGATCGCCTCGGTGGTGCTCGGCGGCAGTTCGCTGTTCGGCGGCCGCGTGGCGATCGTCGGCACGCTTGCCGGCGCGCTGGTGCTGACCGTCCTGAACAACGGTTTCACGCTGCTGCAGATTTCCAACGATTATCAGCCGATCGCGGCCGGCATCGTGGTCATCGCCGCGGCGGTTCTGAGCAGGTTGCAGCGATGAGCGAACCGACACCCGTTCTCGCGGTCAAGGGGCTGACGAAATCGTTCGGCGCGGTCGAAGCGCTGCGTGGCGCGGACCTCGTCTGCAATGCCGGCGAGGTCACGGCGCTGGTCGGCGACAACGGCGCCGGCAAGTCGACGCTGATCCGCTGCATCACCGGCGTGCATCCGGCGACATCGGGGGAGATTCGCTTCAACGGCGAGTCCGTCTCCTTCGCCTCGCCGACCGAGGCGCGCGCGCGCGGCATCGAGACCGTCTATCAGGATCTGGCCCTGATCGAAGATCTGACCGTCTGGCAGAACATGTACCTCAACCGGGAACTGGTGTTCAAACTGGGGCCGATCAAGGTGCTCGACCGGCCGCGGATGATCCGCGACACCGAGGCCAAGCTCAGCCGGTTGCTGGTCAACATGCCGCCGGTGCGCGCCAAGGTGCGGCGCATGTCCGGCGGTCAGCGCCAGTCCATCGCCATCGGGCGGGCGGCGAGCTGGGGCTCCTCGCTGGTCATCATGGACGAGCCGACAGCGGCGCTCGGCCTGCGCGAGCGCGGCGCCGTCGAGGATCTGATCGGCAACCTGAAGAAGGAAGGCATCGCCCAGCTCGTGATCAGCCACGATCTGGAGCAGGTGATGCGGATTTCGGATAGCGTGTGGGTGATGCGTGGCGGGCGCACGATAGCCCATTGGCGCACGCGCGATGTGGATCGCGCCGGTATCGTCGCCGCGATCGCCGGCGGCTGAAATCCGCCTTCCGTGTCAGCCGAGCATGCCCCGCCGACAGCGACGAAGATCGGATGCAATATTCAGCCGCTTTCGGCAGCCTGTCCTCCACGGATGATTTCTTCAATATCCCGTGATCGGAGAGCCGTTGGCGGGACCGTTCGTCATCGGCAAAACAAGGCGCCGGGGCACTTTCCTCGACGATCACGGTCGGCCGATCCGGCATTAAAAGGTGATTGACATTATCATATTTCGGTATCTAGTGAGGTCGGTTTCGATTGCTTCAGGAAGATACCGCAATGCGTCACGGTTTCACTTTTTCCGCCGCTATGGGCGGACTCATGCTTGCGGCCCTTGCCGCTCCCGCTTTTGCGGCGGATGCGAAGACCACCACCGTCGTGGACGATCGCGGGGTCACGGTTACGGTCCCGGCCAAGGCGGAGCGCGTGGCCGGCGTATCCTATTTCGCCGCCGATCTGGCCTTCGCGCTCGGCCTGAAGCCGGTGGCCACGACCTATATGGTCGCCGGCCGCAATCCGGACTATCTTCTCGGCCTGACCAAGGACATCAAGCAGATCGGCCAGCGCGCCAAGCCGAACCTCGAACTGCTTTCCGAAGCCAAGCCCGATCTCATCGTCGCCATACGCCGCTACACGGAGGGCGATGCCGCGCAGTTCCAGAAGATCGCGCCCTATGTCGCCTACAATATGGAACTCCTGACGGAGAGCTATAAGGAGGTGGACCAGCTTTCCGCGCTGATGGGCAAGCCGGAGCGCGGAAAGGAACTCAATGCCGCGTTCAGGCAGCATATGGCCGAATATGCGCAGAAGGCTCCGAAGGGGAAGCATCCCAGTTTCCTCATCACCTTCGGCGGTGACGATCCGTTTGCCTTCCACACCGAAAATACCGCTGCGGCGATCGTCGCGGCGCTTGGCGGGAACAACGTCGCCGGCCCGATGGCGAAGGGCGGCCGGTTCGGGATCAACCTCAGCCTTGAGGACATTCTGGCAAAAGATCCCGACATCATTTTCGTGATCGATTACTATCCGGACCGTCCTCAGGAGAACAATCCCATCTGGAAGCAGCTTTCCGCCGTCAAGAACCATCGCGTCTATTATGTCGGCGACGAGTGGGCGGAAACCAACGGCCCCATCGCGCGCGAGATGGTGCTGCGCGAAGCGGCCCATTACCTCTATCCCGACACCTTCCCGGCCGTCGATGTCCGTGCGGAAGCGGCCAAGTTCATTCCGGCAGAATTGCGGAAGTGAGCGGCGGCCGGTCGGCATCGCCGCGGGGTGGCGCGGTCCGGTCTCTCGTCATGACGTCTGCGGTGGTGATCGCCTCCGCGGTCGTTCTCATTGTCGGACTGCGTTTCGGCGCAAGGACGCTTTCCGTGCCTGCGCTGGTAAACGCCCTGCTGTGGCCTGACGGGAAGATCGATTCGATCTTCGTCTGGACCCTGCGTCTGCCGCGCAGCCTCGCCGCTTTCGTCGGCGGCGCGGGGCTCGCCGTCTCGGGCTATCTGCTCCAGACCCTGACGCGCAATCCGCTGGCCGGTCCCGGCCTCACCGGCGTCACGTCGGGGGCGGTGGCCTCGATCGTGTTCTGCTTCGTTTTCCTGCCGTGGATTTCCTCCGTGTTCTATCCGTGGGTCGGCATGGCGGGCGGGCTCGCGGCCGCGCTGGTGACGTTCTGGATCGCCAGAGGCGGGACCAGCCGCCCGCTGCATCTCGCGCTGGGCGGCATCAGCATGTCGCTGCTGCTCGGGGCGCTGACGACCTATTTCCTGCTCTTCAGCGGACCGCAGGCCACCGCCATGCTGTTCTGGCTCGCCGGCGGATTTCAGGGCCGCTCATGGCCGCAACTGGCCTATATGACGCCATGGGTTCTCGTCGGGGTCGCGGGCGCGCTGGCATCGCAGCGCGTTCTCGGCCTTCTGGCGCTGAGCGAGCATGCCGCCGCCGGAATGGGTCTCGATCTCAGGATATGGAAGCCGCTTCTGCTGTTGCTGGCGGTCATCCCCGTCGCCGGCGTGGTGCCCGTCGCCGGACCGGTGGCCTTCGTCGGCCTGGCGATGCCGCATGTCGCCCGGCTCCTGCGCGTCGGGGGAACCGGCTGGACCGTCGCGCTGACGGCGGCGCTGGGCGGTTTCGTCGTCACCGCCGCCGATATCGTCGCCCGTTCCGCCGCCGCGCCGCGGGAGCTTCCGGTCGGCATCATCACGGCCCTCATCGGCGGCCCGGTGTTCATCTGGCTCGTGCGGCGGCGGAGCCTCTTTTCGGGAGCGGCGGTAAAATCATGACGGCAGCGGCAAGGCAGCGCCGGAACGACGGCGTGTTCCTGTTCATCGCGGCGACGATCGTGCTGGCGATCCTGTCGGTCGTGGCCGCCGTGCTCATCGGCGTGGTCGATATTCCGGCGGCGGACGTGCTCGCCGTCTTCCGTGGCGGGGGATCGCAGACCGCGCGGACGATCATCCTCGATATAAGGCTGCCGCGCATCCTCACCGGCGTCCTCGTCGGTATTCATTTCGCCGTGGCGGGGCTCATCCTCCAGACCATCACCCGCAACCCGCTGGCCGATCCGTCGATCATGGGGGTCTCGCAGGGCGCGACGCTCGCGGTGGGCATCTTTCTCCTGTTCGCCGTCTACATCCACAATCCCGGCTCGAACACGCTTGTCGAACTGCCCGTCGAATGGCTGCCGGCGGTCGGCATGATCGGCGGCCTGATCGCCGGCGGGCTGATCTACGCATTGGCGATCGCGCGGGACCTCGGACCTTTGCGCATCACCATCTGCGGCATCGCGGTCGGGGCGGTGCTGCAGGCGGTGGCGGTCGGCCTCATCGCCGGCTGGGGTTCGGAGCGCATCGAAGTCCTGCTCGAATGGCTCTCCGGCTCGCTTTACGCCTGCACCTGGCGGGATGTGCTGCTTCTGCTGCCCTTCACCGTCGCGGGCCTCGCCGCGCTGCCCCTGCTGCGCCGGCCCGTCGATCTGCTGCGCTTCGAGGCGCCGGTCGCGCGCTCGTTCGGCCTTTCCTACAGGCTGCAATTCTCGCTCGCGCTCGCGCTCGCCTGTTTCCTCGCCGCAACCGCGGTCAGCGTGGTCGGTCCCATCGTCTTCGTCGGCCTGATCGTGCCGCATCTGGCGCGGTTTCTGGCGGGGCGGCATTTCTCGCTGGTCCTGCCCCTGACGATCGCGCTCGGCGTCATCACCGTCACGCTCGGCGATCTCGTCGGAAGGGTCCTCGGGCAGGCGGAGGAAATTCCGATCGGCGTCGTCACGGCAATCTTCGGTGTCCCCGTGCTGATTGTGCTGCTGCGCCGTACTCCGTGAGGCATCGATGATCCTTTCCTGCTCGAACCTGTCCGTCGAATATGGGCGCCGAAGGGCGCTCGACGATTTCAGCCTTTCCCTCGGCAAGGGAGAGATACGCGCCCTGATCGGGCCGAACGGTTCCGGCAAGAGCACCGCATTGCATGCGCTGGCGGGCCTGATCCGCCCGGCTGCGGGACAGGCCTCGATCGACGGCCGGCCGGTTGCCGCCATGTCGCGCCGGGAAATCGCCCGGCATCTCGCCTTCCTGCCCCAGCAGCCGGCCGCGCCGGACGAGATGACGGTGGAGCAACTGGTGCGTCAGGGTCGATTCGCGCATGTCGGCCTGTTCCGCGGCTACAGCCGGCAGGACGAGGCGGCGATCGGCTGGGCGCTGGAAAGCACCGGCCTCTCCGGCCATGCGGACAGGGGTTTGCGGGAATTGTCGGGCGGCGAACGCCAGCGCGCGTGGATTTCGGCGGCCCTTGCGCAGGAGGCCCAAATCCTGCTGCTCGACGAGCCGACATCGTTTCTGGATATCGGTTATCAGATCGAGGTGCTCGACCTCGTCCACCGCCTCAGCCGGGAGCGGGGCGTGAGCATCGTCATGGCGATCCACGATCTCAATCAGGCCATGTCCATCTGCGACCGGATATCGCTGCTGGAGAGCGGCCGCCATGTCTTCGACGGCGAGCCGACGGCACTTGCCGCATCGGGCTTGATCGAGAAGGTGTTTCGCGTCAAGGGACGGTTCGTGCAGATCGCGGAGCACCTGCCGCCGCATTTCGACGTCGAACTGGAGCGGTGGCGAGCGCCGGCCGCCGCCGCGAACCGGCATGATGACAACCGCCATGAAAGGAAACGCACATGATCGATCGTGATCGAATTCTGGATCTTCTGGCACGCTGGGACCGGCAGCAGGAGGGCTATATCAGGCAGCGCGAGGAGCGCTTCGCGGTGATGTTCGAGGTGCTGGAGGTGGCTTTCGGCGGGGAGTTTACGATCATCGACGCCGCCTGCGGGCCCGGTTCGCTGAGCCGCCGGCTGCTCGACCGGTTCCCCGCCGCCAGCGTCGTCGCGGTCGACACGGATGTCATGCTGTTGCAGATGGCCCGCACCGCGCTGGCCGATCAGGAGCACCGGGTCCGGGTGGTGGAAGCCGATCTCGGCAAGCCGTCATGGGCCGAAAAAGTGCGCGATGCCGCGGTCTCCATGAACGCCAAGACACCGGCGGCGCTGGTCTCGACCACGGCGCTGCACTGGCTTTCTCCCGGCGATCTCGCGGAATTCTACGGCGCTGCGGGCGAACTGCTCCTGCCCGGCGGCATCGTGATGAACGGGGACCATATGCGCTACGACAGCCGGTGGCCGACACTGGCGAAAGTGGCGAAGACCGTGCGCCGGCGTATCGAGCGCGAAGCGGTCGAGAACGGCGAGGACGACTGGGCTATGTGGTGGGAGCGGGCCGGAAAGACGCCCGGCCTCGAAGCGTTGAAGAAACAGCGCGATGCCCTGTTCGCCACGCGCACGCCGAAGCGCGCGACGAGCGGGGAGGATTGCTCCGTCGATTTCCATGTCGCCGCCCTGCGCCATGCGGGCTTCACGGAAGCCGGTACCGCCTGGCAGCAGTTCGACAATTACGTGGTTTTCGGCCGCAAGCCGGAATAGGGCCGGAACAGGCGCCGGCCCCGCCTCAGCGGCTTACGATGGTCTGCCGTTGACGGCCGAGGCCGGCGATGCCCAGTTCGACCACGTCGCCGATCTTGAGATATACCGGCTCCGGCTTGATGCCCATGCCGACGCCGGGCGGCGTGCCCGTCGCGATCACGTCGCCCGGCATGAGCGTCATGAACCGGCTGACATAGGACACGATCGTTTTCACGTCGAAGACCATGGTGCGCGTGTTGCCGTTCTGCATACGCCGGCCGTTCACATCCAGCCACATGTCGAGCGCCTGCGGATCGGGGACCTCATCCTTCGTCACCAGCCACGGCCCGAGCGGCCCGAACGTATCGCATCCCTTGCCCTTGTCCCACTGGCTCGACTGGGTCTGGAACGCACGCTCCGAAACGTCGTTGGCCACGCAATAGCCCGCGATGTAGTCGAAGGCCCTGTCCGCAGGCACGTTCCGCGCCATCGAGCCGATCACGATCGCCAACTCGACCTCCCAGTCGAGTTTGGAAAAGCCGGGCGGCGCGATCGTATCGTCGTTCGCACCGCACATGGCGGTGATCGCCTTCATGAAAATGATCGGCTCGTTCGGCACGGGCAGATTGGACTCGGCGGCGTGGTCCGAATAATTGAGGCCGATACAGATATATTTGCCGGTTCCCTCGAACGGCAGGCCGTAACGGAATTCTCCCTCGACCACCGGAAAACGGCCCGGATCGAGAGTGGCCAGCGCGGCAAGCGACGCCGGGGAGAGATCGCCCGCTGTGAAGGACGGTTTCAGCGCGGATATATCCCGCACCGAGCCGGAGGAATCGACGATGCCCGGCTTTTCGTTTCCAACTGGACCAAATCTGCACAGTTTCATGATGTTACCCCGCTTTTTTTGATTGCAGAAGGGATGACGCCGCCGGCGTCAGGCGATCTCCCGGTCAATGCTGACTGACTGGCGTAAGGCCAAGCGCGATCGATGTCCAGTCCATTGCCGATACCGGCCGGCAGGAGGACGTCACGCCAGCCGTCCTGTGCAACCTTATGTCTGCAGGCCCGTTTCCTCCTAATTCCAGCAAGGAGGATATAGCGGTGGATCACAGGATCAGGGAAAATATGGAAGTCATCGGCGCCGACGGCGTGCATGTCGGGACGGTGGATCGCGTCGCGGGCGACCGCATCAGGCTAAAGAAGAGCGACAGCTTCGGCGAGCATCGCGGCCATAGCCATTATATCGAACTCGGCTTCGTGGCCGGGGTGGAAGGCGACAAGGTGCGGCTGTCGGCCAATGCGGACATTGCCGTGACGCTGGAAGAAGAGCCATCCGGCCGTCCTGTCGATCTGTGACCGCCGCGGTAATTTGTCCCAATGCGGAGCGAAGGCGCGGGAACGATCAACACGTATTTCAGACGAGGACGACATGCCGGAATATGATCTCTATACAAACGTCAACAAGCCCGCCGTCGGCCTTTATGTGCGCCATGGCGCGGGCCTGCCCGATCTCGCCGACAAGAGCGAATGGGATTTCGATGGAACCTCGGCGCAGGCGCTTCTGCCGCCGGATGTCGTGAAGGAGGTGGAGGCCAACGGACACGCCTTCCGGGACATGGACTGAAAACAGGGACCGAAACGACGGCGATCCGTACGATTAAGCCTTGGCCGACAGCGATGGAAAATCCTATAGTCGGACGCGGCGGCCATGGTGTCGCGGCGATTTCCGATTATGGCCTCTGCCGGACCCGGCTCTGGCAAGGATGTGTACGGATCAGGCATGGACTCAAACGTGATTCTCCCGGTTTCGCAGCCGGTCGCGGCGAAGCTGACGCGCGCCGCCATTTTCCTTGTCGTCACGATCAATCCGGGAGCGGGACCGGAGACGGCCATCCGTAGCCTGTGCGCCGATCTTTCGAGCCTGCTGCGCGGCGTCGGATTCCGGCGCCTGAACGGGCAACTGTCCTGCGTGATGGGCTTCGGCTCGGACGCATGGGACCGGCTGTTCGGCGCGCCGCGGCCGAAGGAACTGCACCCCTTTCGCGAGATTCGCGGCGCGCATACGGCCGTTTCCACGCCGGGCGATATCCTGTTTCACATCCGGGCGGCCAGCATGGACATGTGCTTCGAACTGGCGACGCATATCATGTCGCGGCTTTCCGGCGCGGTTTCGGTAGTTGACGAGGTGCACGGCTTCAAGTTCTTCGATGATCGCGATCTTCTGGGCTTCGTCGACGGAACCGAGAACCCGGTGGATCAGGCCGCGGCGGCTGCCGTCCTGATCGGCGACGAGGACCCCGCCTTTGCCGGCGGCAGCTATGTGATCGTGCAGAAATACCTGCACGACCTTGAGCGGTGGGAGAAGGTGCCGGTCGAGGAGCAGGAGAACATCATCGGGCGCCACAAGCTGTCCGATATCGAACAGCCCGACGCGGTGAAGAAGCCCTATGCGCACAATGTCCTGACCTCGATCGAGGAAAATGGCGAGCAGCTTCAGATTGTGCGCGACAACATGCCGTTCGGCGAGGTGGGCAAGGGCGAGTTCGGCACCTATTTCATCGGCTATGCCCGGTCGCCCGCGCGCATCGAGAAGATGCTGGAGAACATGTTCATCGGCAATCCGCCGGGCACCTACGACCATCTGCTGGATTTCAGCCGCGCCGTGACCGGAGGACTGTTCTTCACGCCGACGGCGTCGTTCCTCGATGACGTTGCGCCGGAGGACGGGCCGGGCGAGGCCCCGGCGGAAAGCGCGGAAAGCGAGACGACAGATCGACCGGCGCCCGCAGCGGCGTCCACGGGCGCGCCCAGAGGCGACGGTTCGCTCGGCATTGGCTCTTTAAAGAAGTGAGGCGTGTCATGAACAATCTTCATCGCCATCTGGCTCCGATCTCCGACGAGGCATGGGAGCAGATCGAACAGGAGGCGTCGCGGACGCTCAAGCGCCATCTTTCGGCGCGCCATGTCGTGGACGTGGTCGGGCCGCAGGGCTTCGACGTTTCATCCGTGGGCACCGGCCATCTGAAGCCGATCGCCAGTCCGGGAGAGGGCGTGCAGACGCGGCAGCGCGAAGTCATGCCGTTCGTGGAACTGCGCGTTCCGTTCCAGCTCACGCGCGAGGCGATCGACGACGTGGCGCGCGGCTCGGAGGATTCGGACTGGTGGCCGGTGAAGGAAGCGGCGCAGAAGATCGCCTTCGCGGAGGAGCGCGCCGTCTACGAGGGATATGCCGCCGCCGGTATTCAGGGCATGCGCGAGGGCGCCAGCAACCCGCCGCTGACGCTGCCGGCCAGCATGAAGGCCTATCCGGATGTGGTGGCGAAGGCGGTGAGCGCGCTGAAGCTCGCCGGGTGCAACGGCCCTTACGCCGTCATTCTGGGCGCGGACGCCTATACTGCCGCCAGCGGCGGCAGCGACGACGGCTATCCGGTGTTCCATCATATCGAGCGGGAGGTGGACGGCGGCATCTTCTGGGCGCCGGCGATCCAGGGCGGCTTCGTGGTGACCACGCGCGGGGGCGATTTCGAACTCGATCTCGGACAGGATTTCTCGATCGGTTATCTCAGCCATTCCAGCACGACGGTCGAACTCTATCTGCAAGAGACGTTCACATTCCGCATTCTCACCTCGGAAGCGGCGGTGGCGCTTTCGCCGCTGGCGAAATAGGCTTTACCGAAGCGCGGGCCGGGATGCGGCGGGATGGTCGGCATCCCGCCGGGTCCGTCTGCGGTCAGCCTCCGGCGGTGTCGCGTCTGGCCTGCGCGACGGCGCCCGCCTTGCGCAACCGCCCGCGCTCGCCGGGACGGATCAGCGAGACGACCTTTTTGTCGGGTATGTTCCTTATCCCCAGATTGGCATGGCGCGTGTTGAAGGGAATGCCGTTCTTCTGCGCGTGAAGCTTGAGTTCAAGCGCGTGCTGCGCGTTTTCCGCCAGCGTATGGTTTTTCGCCATTTCGGCGCGGCGCTGGATTTCGGCATTCAATCTTTTCAGCGCCATTGCGAGAATGCCGGTCTTCAGCCGGCTGCCGGCGTCGGACGATTTCGGGCGGGCGCCTTTGGGGGCGGATTTGCCGCGCACTTCGCGGCGCTGCTGGTCGGCCTGCGTTTTCGCCTTGTCGCGCAGTTGGCGCAGCCGCGGCAGGAGCGCATGCAGCGCCTCGTCCGACAGTTCCTGTATCGCCGGATGCCGCGTCCCGGCGACGGCTTCGCGCTCATCGGTGCTGAGTGCGCGTTCCTCTTCCTTCCGCGTGACAGCCATGTCGTTTCTCCTTCCATGGTGGGGGACGATGAATCGAAAACGCGGCGGGGCATCGCCGCGCCCGTAAAAAAGGTCTGGCAAGCGCGGGAGTAACGCGCCATGAATGAAATCGTTCCGCTCCGGGGATCGGGGCGGACCGGTGATGAAAAGGAGAGACCATATGCCCGCAAGGAAGAAGACAGGCGTTCTGATCGGCAGTCTGCGCAAGGGTTCCTTCAGCCGCAAGATCGCGAAGGCGGTCATCGCGCTCGCGCCCGAGACGCTCGATTTCGAGATCATCGAGATCGGCGGCGTATCCTTTTTCAATCAGGATCTGGAAGAAACGCCGCCGGCCGACTGGGTGGCCCTGCGCGAAAAGATCAAGGCCTGCGACGCCATTCTCTTCGTGACGGCGGAATATAATCGCTCGGTGCCGGGCGTACTGAAGAACGCGATCGACGTGGCGTCGCGGCCCTATGGCAAGAATGCCTTCGACGGCAAGCCGGCCGCGATCATCTCGACCTCCATCGGCGCGATCGGCGGTTTCGGCGCCAATCATCATCTGCGCCAGAGCCTGACCTTCCTGAACATGCCCCAGCTTACCCAGCCGGAAATGTATGTCGGGCACTCCGCCGATGTCGTCGGCGAGGACGGCACCGTGACGGATGCCGGCACGCGCGATTATCTGGCGAAATTCGGCAAGGTTTTCGCCGAATGGGTGGAGACGATCACGGGGCGTTGAAAGCGCCCCCGGATGCCGGATGCTCAGGCGCCGTGGCTGTCATCGAGATGGCGGCTGCGGATGCGCCGCACCAGAAGCCAGATCAGCAGCACCACGACGGGGGCCAGCAGCCCGGTCATGACTTCCGGCGGCAGGGGATGGAAGCCGAGCGCGCCTGCCGATTCCAGCACATGGCCGATGAGCGCGACGACATAATAGGAGATCGCCGCGACCGACAGGCCCTCGACGGTCTGCTGAAGGCGCAACTGCAATTGCGCGCGCCGGTCCATGGAGTTGAGAAGGCTGGAATTGAGCCGTTCCAGTTCGACGTCGATCCAGCTTCGCAGCAGGGAGGTTGCGCGGGCGAGCTTGCGCGAAAGGCTTTGCTGGCGCTCGTCGACCGACTGGCAGGTGCGCATGGCCGGCGCGAGCCGCCGTTCCAGAAAGGTGCCGATGGCCTCGAAGCCGGCGACGCCGGTTTCGCCGAGGGCCTGAATGCGTTCGCGGACGATGTCGTAATAGGCGCGGCTGGCGCCGAAGCGATAAAGCGAAAGCGCTGCGTTGGCTTCCAGTTCGGCGGCGAGCTTCGTCACTTCGGCCAGCATGGCGTCAGCTTCCTCGCGCGCATGGTCCTTCATGCGCTGCGTTATGGCGGTCAGGCGTTCCTCGATCTTGCGGATTTCCGGTGACAGGCTCTGGGCCAGCGGCAGGCCAAGCATGGCGAGTGTCCGGTAGGTTTCGATGTCGAGCAGCCTTTGCACCACCACGCCGCGGCCGGCATCGCTCAACTGGCCGCAATCGATCAGCAGAAACCGCGTGAGCCCGTCGCTGTTCTGGCGGAAATCGGTGATCACTTCCGCCTCACCGTTGCGGATACGGCTGCGGCAAAGGCTGGTCGGGTCGAAGTCGGCGCGCATCTCGTCGGTGAATTCCGGCCGGATTTCCAGCCGGATGCCGGAGATCAGCGGACCGGGCGCCGTGAAGCTGGCGACGAACGGCTGGCTGGAGGTCGGGCCGCCGAATTTGTCCGGCGCGGGCGCATCCCAGAAATAGGTGGAGAACTCGGTGTGGCGCTCCCAGCGGAACTGTCCCTGCGGCCAGTTCATCACGAAATGGCTGGTATCCCCGTCCGGGGCCGCGACGCCGTATGTGCGGGCCAGTTCGGCGACCAGTTCCTGGTCGGCCTCGCGGTGGTTCTCGGTCAGGAAGGCGAGCTGGAAGATCACCCGCGGCGAGGACAGCAGAGCCGCGGGACGCGCATGGATTTCCCCCAGCGCCTGCGCGCGTTCCTTCGCGAACGAAAAGCTGAAACTGTCCTGATTCATGGATCGTCGATGGATCGCCGGTCCGGCGCCTTTCAGGCTTTCATTATCTGGTGATAGCGGTCGAGCTTGTCGGGCTCCTCGCGCGCGACCAGTATGACGAGCTTCTGCGCGTCGAAGTTGCGGAACCATTCGTCCCAGTCGACGACTTCCAGCCCGCCGGCGTCGAGCGGCTGGTCGACATCGGGATAGACTTCCGGCTCGAAGACGATGCGCAGAACCGGAGGCTCGTCGAAATCGGGCGAGGTCGTCACCAGAGCGGGCGAGCCGCCCCGCGCCGAAACCCAGTCGCGGATGGCCTGATGGTCGGTAAGGGTGAGAGTTTCGCTCATGCTGCGTTCTTCTCCTTTCCTGTGCGTCTTCGGACGGGGAGGTTCGTCCATAGTGGACGATATATCATTCCCGTGACGATTGTCTTTATGCCGATGATGCGCAGAGCAGGAAATCGCATCGCAGACGCCGCCGCAACTGGAGGAAGCATAATTTCAGGTTATGGAGCGGCGGATATTTTTTACATTTGTAATTTGCCGGGGCGATATTAACGTACCGGGTGGCGACAGCAAGCGGCACCATAAATACCAAATACAAGAGCATCAGGCATAGGGCCGCTGAAAGTTATGGGGCAACCCATCACGCAGTGGGAACGTTGCGTCCGCATTTTGCAAAACGACAGATCATCGCCGTAAACGATAACAAAGGGGAGTGTGGTTATTGAATGCAACGCGGCCGGCCCCGACCACCGGAACTTCCAGCGCGGCGGCTCCCCCTGCCTCCACGCCGAAAATCATTCGCCTCGAAGGCATCAGCAAGCATTACGGGTCTCACCTGGTGCTGGAAAGCATTGATCTCGACGTGGCGCAGGGCGAGGTTCTGGCGATCATCGGTCCGAGCGGTTCCGGCAAGAGCACGCTGCTGCGCTGCATCAATTATCTGGAAAGGCCCGATGGCGGCCTTCTGACCGTGGGAAAGCTGACGCTCGACGCGAGCCAGCCGCCGCGGCCGGCCCAGCTCAAGCAGTTGCGCAACACGGTCGGCATGGTGTTCCAGTCGTTCAACCTGTTTCCGCATATGACCGTGCTGCGCAATGTCAGCCTGCCGCAGGAGCGCGTGCTGGGCCGCAGCCGCGCCGAAGCCGAGCAGCGGGCGATCCAGCTTCTGGAGCGCGTCGGGCTTGCCGACAAGGCGACGCAATATCCGGGGCGGTGTTCGGGCGGCCAGCAGCAGCGCATCGCCATCGCGCGGTCGCTCGCGCTCAACCCGCAGGTGATGCTGTTCGACGAACCTACCTCGGCGCTCGACCCCGAACTGGGGCTGGAAGTGCTGGCGGTGATGCGCGAACTGGCGGAAAGCGGCATGACCATGCTGGTCGTCACCCATGAAATGGGCTTCGCGGAGAATGTGTCCGATACGGTCATGATCATGGCCGACGGACGGATCATCGAGAAAGGCCCCTCGAAGGACGTGATGCGCGACCCGCAACAGGAGCGCACGAAGCGCTTTCTTCGTGCGGTGCACGACAGATGACGCGGGAGAATATCCTTCTCATCCTGAGCGGCCTGCCATGGACCGTGGCGCTCACATTCGGCGCGTTCGCCATCGGCTGCGTCATGGGCATTCCGCTTCTGGCCGCGCGCAAGGCCGCCTTTCCGCCGATACGCTGGGCGGCGGCGGTCGTCATCCAGATCGTGCGCGCCCTGCCGCCCATCCTGTGGCTGTTCATCATCTTCTTCGGTATCGGCATGGGCCTGATGCCGATCAATCCTTTCACCGCGGCGGTGATCGGCCTCGGCATGATCGCATCGGCCAATATGGCGGAAATCTATCGCGGCGCGATGGCATCGCTGCATCATGGCCAGTGGGAGGCGGCGACGGCGCTCAATTTCGGAACGCGCCATACCTTGATCGACGTGGTGGCTCCGCAGGCGTTCCGCGTCGCGCTGCCTTCGGCAGCAAGCTACCTGATCGGCCTGATGAAGGAAACGGCGGTCGCTTCCACCATCGGCGTCGCCGAACTCGCCTTTCGCGGCAATCAGGTGTCGCAGCTCACCTTCAAGGGGATCGAGGTGTTCGCGCTGGTCGGCCTGTTCTACATTTTCCTGAGCCTGCCGGTGGCATGGCTGTCGCGCACCGCCGACCGTTATCTGAGAGCGAAGGTGGCGCGCTGATGTTTCCGACCCTCGAAGAATTCAACGAATGGATGCCGGCGCTGCTCGGCGGGCTGAAGGTGAGCGTCGAAGTCGCCGCGTTCAGCCTCGTCATCGGCATACCGCTCGGCCTGCTGTTCGCGCTCGGCGTCGGCACGAAATCGCGTTTTTCCCGCTATGTCAGCCTGTTTCTGGTCGAGGTCGGGCGCGGCGCTCCGGCTCTGGTCCTGTTGCAGTTCATGTATTTCGGCCTGCCGGCGACAGGGCTGACGATGACGTCGTTTTCGGCCGCCGTGGTGGCGCTGGCCTGGAACACCGGCGCCTATACGAGCGAGATCATCCGCGCCAGCCTGCAATCCATCCACCATGGCCAGCGGGAAGCGGCGGAGGCGCTGGGCTTCAACGCGCTGGACGAACTGCGTTTCGTGCTTTTGCCGCAGGCGCTGCGGGTGGCGCTGCCGGCGCTGCTCGGCTTCGCGATCCTGATCTTTCAGGGCACGTCGCTCTGCTTCACCATCGCGCTGCCGGAACTGGTCAGCAACGCCTACATGATCGGCTCCAACACGTTCCGCTATATGCCTGCCCTGCTTATGGCGGGCCTGCTCTACGCGGTCATCTGCATACCGGCGACATGGATCGTCTCCTATGTCGAGAACCGCTCGTCCGCTTATACCACCCGATAAACCGACAACAACCAAAGGGAGTTACACAATGAAAAATGGGATCATATGCAAGGGCATCGTCGGCGCCGCGCTGCTGCTCGGCCTGGGTTCGGCGGCCTTCGCGCAGGACTGCAAACCCCTGCACCAGTTCAAGACGATCACGCCGGGCACGCTGACCGTGGCCGTCACCACCCTCGTTCCCAATTCCTTCATGAGCGAGAGCGGCAAGATGACCGGCATCGACGGCGACATCGCCACCGAATTCGCCAAGCGCGAATGCCTGACCGTGAAGCCGGTCGCCGTCGATCCGGCGGCGGCTATCCAGTATGTCCTTTCCGGGCAGGCCGACATCACCACCGGCGACTGGTACCGCACCGCGGAACGGGCGAAGGCCATGAATCTGTCCTATCCGCTCTACAAGGACCAGATGGGGCTTTATTCCAAGACCGGCATCAACAAGGTGTCCGACCTGATCGGCAAGAATGTCGGCACCGTGCAGGGCTATCTCTGGGTATCGGACGCCCAGAAGCTTCTGGGCAGCAAGCTGCGCCTTTACCCGAATTCCGTGAATCTGCATCAGGATCTCGTTGCGGGCCGCATCGACGTGGGCATCGACGGTTATTCGGCGGGTGCCTATGCCGTCAAGAAAGGTCAGATGAAGGGCATCAAGGTGGAGGTCGCCCAGCCCGATCCGCGCATAAGGGCGACCAAGGAAGCGGCACAGGCGGCATTCCCCTACGCCAAGAGCGCGACGGCGTTCGGCGCGGCGCTCGACGCCGATATCCAGGCAATGCACAAGGACGGCACGATCGCCAAAATCATGAAGTCCTACGGCCTTTCCGCCAGCGCCGCCGATACCGGCGCGCCGCGGCTCGTCCAGTAGCGTCACGATAGCCGGATGCGGCGGCGCGGCCGCCGCATCCTCTTCGGCCGCATAAATCACATCGGAGACTGCAGCGATGACTGTCTATACGGTCAGCCGGACCAGCCAGTCGTGGTATGGCGAGCAGATCGGCATCCTTATTCTGGATGCCGCCTATCCTTGCGTGCCCGGAAATGTCGGCAATGCGTCAACCTACACATTCCCGGTGCGCTATCAGGAAGTGCGCGGCGCTTCCATCGACCGGCTGCTGAACCGGCGCGATCCGGCGCTGCGCGAGGCCTTCGTCGAAGCCGCGCTCGATCTTCAGGCGCGCGGCGTGAAGGCCATCACCGGCGCCTGCGGCTTCATGGCCTATTTCCAGAAGGAAGTGGCGGAAGCCGTCGGGATTCCGGTGTTCCTGTCGAGCCTGATGCAAATACCGTTCATGCACGCCATTGCGGGCGGCGCGGTCGGGGTCATCACCGCCAATGCCGGTCGCCTGACGCCGCGCCATTTCGCGGCCAGCGGCATTGCCGACACCATCCCCGTCGTGCTGGCGGGCATGGAAGACCAGACCGAGTTTCGCGAGGCGATCCTTGAGGAGAAAGGCACGCTCGATTCGGCGGCTATCGAACGGGAGGTGAGCGAGGTCGCCCGCCGGCTGGTGCGTGATCACCCGGAGATACGCTCCATCCTGCTCGAATGCAGCGACCTACCGCCCTATGCCCATGCGGTGCATGCCGTGACAGGCCGGCCGGTCTTCGATTTCATCACCATGATCAATTATGTCCAGCAGACCGTGGCCTGCCGTCCCTATCACGGCTTCATGTGATCTGCGGGACGCGGGAGGCTCCCCATGGCGCTCGACCAGTATTTTCTTCTCGGCCGTTCCGGCCTGCGTGTCAGCCGTCTGGCGCTGGGCGCGATGACCTTCGGCAATGCCGACATCCGGGGCATAGGCGGGTCGTGGGGAACCGACGAGGAAAATGCGCGCGCCATTTTCCGCCGTTATCTGGAGGCCGGCGGCAATTTCATTGACACGGCGGATTCCTATGGCGCGGGCCTGAGCGAGACGCTGGTCGGGCAGTTCGTCGCCGAGGCTTCCGCGCGCGACCGGGTCGTGATCGCGACCAAATATTCCAACAGCGTGGAACCGGGCAACCCCAATGCGGGCGGCAACGGCCGCAAGGCCATGATGCGCGCCGTCGAGCAATCGCTGCAACGGCTGAAGACCGATTATATCGACCTTTATATGGTGCATACATGGGACGGCATGACGCCCGTGGAGGAAGTCATGCGCGGCTTCGACGACCTGGTCCGCGCCGGCAAGATCCGCTATTGCGGCCTATCCGACGTGCCCGCATGGTATGCGGCGCGGGCGCAGACATGGGCCGAAGCGCACGGCCTGTCGCAGCCGATCAGCCTGCAATTGCCGTATTCGCTGGTCGAGCGCGGCATAGAGCGGGAATTCGTGCCGATGGGCCGCACTCTCGGCCTCGGCATCACCGCATGGAGCCCGCTCGGCATGGGGCTGTTGTCCGGCAAGTACCGGACCGGCGGCGAGGGGCGGCTTGCCGGCGACAAGGCCGGGGGCCTCGGTTTCTTCACCGAACGCAATGCCCGCATCGTGGCGGAACTGGCGGAGGTCGCGGAGGCCATGCAGCGGTCGATGGCGCAGGTGGCGCTGAACTGGGTCGCGACCCAGCCGGGCATCGGCGCGGCGATCATCGGCGTGAACAGGCCCGCGCAGCTCGAAGACAATCTCGGCGCGCTTGAATTCGCAATTCCCGAAGAATTGCGCGCCCGGCTGGACGCGGCGAGTGCGCTTGCGCCGGCTTATCCCTATTCGCTTTTCGACCCCGACTATCAGGCGGGCATCCTCAATGCGGGCGTGGCGGTGGGCGACAAGCCGGCAGGCTATGCGCCCGCGCAATTCGTGCCGAAAGTCGCCGATTACACTTTCGGGAAGCCCTCCGGCAATTCCTGACGAAGCGCTGCCGGGCGCGGGGCTTACAGGATCAGTTCCGCATCGGCATCCTGATCGAGCAGCCAGTCGCGGAACAGTTCGGCACCGGGTTTCGGACGCCGCTGCGCGGGCATCACCAGATATATGACATCGCCGGAACGGTGCACGAGATCGAGCGCCGGAACGAGCCGTCCCGCCGCCATGTGATCGTGGACGAGATGCTTCCAGCCGAGCGCCACGCCCTGTCCCAGCACGGCGGCCTCGATGGAGCCGAGCGCGTCCGTGAAGACGAAATCCTGCTCGATCCGCGGATTCTGCACGCCGCTGCGCTCCAGCCATTCGCGCCAGCCCAGACGGGTGCGATGGCGTTCCTCGAAATGCAGGAGCGTATGATGCAGCAGGTCCTGCGCTGTCCTGATGGCCCCGCGTTCGGCCATATAGGACGGGCTGCAAACCGTCAGGACCTCTTCCGTGACGAAGGGCCAGGCGTGAACGCCCGGCCATTTTCCCTGGCCCAGACGCGCCGAGACGTCGATATCCTCCTCGATCAGGTCCTGATCGTCGCGGCTGCTTTCCTCGATGCGCAGCGCCACGTCGGGATATTTTTCCTTGAAGCCTCTCAGGCGCGGCAGCAGCCACAACTGCACGAAGGATGACGAGAACGACACGCGGATGATGTCGCGCGAATGTTTCTTGCGCAGCGATGAAATGACCATGTGCAGATGGTCGAAGGTTTCCTGCGTTTCGCGATAGAGCCGCTGCCCCTCCGCCGTCAGTTCGAGGCGGCTGCGCTCGCGCTGGAACAGTTTCAGCCCGGTCGCCTCTTCCAACAGCTTGATCGTCTTGCTTACGGCGGGCTGGCTGACGTTCAGTTCCTCCGCGGCGGCGGTGAAACTGAGGCGCCGCGCAGCGGCCTCGAACACGAAAAGATAATTGGCGGAAGGAACGAAGGAGCGGAGCCTGTGCATAATCTGAAGTTATGCGATCGCGGATTTTTTATCAAGCTCACAGGCGCGGAAACCCTCTGTAATGTGCTCGGTGAGCGGACAGGAAATCGTGGTAAGGGAGCCTGCAATGCAAACTCATGCGCGCGTCGTGGTCATCGGCGGAGGGTGCGTCGGCGCCGCCATTCTCTACGGCCTGGCGAAAAGGGGCTGGTCGGACGTGGTGCTGCTGGAGCGCACGCAACTGACGGCGGGCTCCACATGGCATGCCGCCGGCCTCATTCCGTCCTATGCGCGCAGCATCAATATCGGCCGCATGATCAACAAGTCCATCGACATTTATGAAGGGCTGGAGGCCGAGACCGGCCAGCATGTGGGCTGGCACAAATGCGGGCAGTTGCGCATCGCCAACACGCGCGACCGCCTCGACGAATACAAGAGCTATATGAGCGTCGCCGAGGTGCAGGGCTTCCGCGCCGAACTGGTTTCCCCGGCGCGGGCGCGCGAATTGTGGCCGCTGCTGGAAAACAATCCCGATATGCTCGGCGCGCTCTATCATCCCGACGACGGCCATATCGCGCCGGCCGACGTCACCATGGCGCTCGCCAAGGGCGCGCGCGACAGGGGCGCGAAAATCCATCTCAACACCGAGGTGCGCGGTTTCGAGCGGCTGCCGAACGGCGAATGGAAGGTCAAAACCAGTCAGGGCGACATCGTCTGCGAGCACGTCGTTTCGGCGACCGGCAACTATGCCCGCCAGACCGGCGCGATGCTGGGGCTGGATATTCCGGCGATTCCGATTATTCACCAGTACTGGATCACCGACGCGGTGCCCGAAGTGATCGAGCGCAAGCGTCAGGGCCTGCCGGAAATGCCGATCCTGCGCGACGAAGGATTCGAGGGCTATCTGCGCGAGGAGGGCGACGGGCTGATGTTCGGCCCCTATGAGAGGACCGAGAATCTGAAGCTCTTCGCCGAAAACGGCGTGCCGGAATGGTTCGGCGCCGACCTTCTGGAAGAGGATTTCGACGCCGTTTCGTGGAACTGGGAGCGGGCCATCGAATTCGTTCCGGCGCTGGGCCGCGCGGGCATCAAGGCCAATGTGCGCGGGCCGTTCCAGATGACGGCGGACGAACTGCCGCTGGTCGGTCCGGCATCGGGGCTGGACAATGTCTGGCTCGCCGAAGGCGTTCCGGGCGGCATCCTGTGGGGCGGTGCCATCGGCTATTACCTTTCCGAGCGCATCGTCGAGGGCGGCAACAGCATCGACATGACCGAACTGGACCCACGCCGTTTCGGCGATTACGCCAACAAGAACTGGACCCGCGAAAAGGTGCGCGAATCGTGGGGCACGCATGCCGAACAGCATTATCCGGGGCAGGACATGCCCGCCGCCCGCCCGCAGAAGACCGCCCCTTCCTATGACCGCCTGACGGAACTGGGCGCGGTCTGGGGTTGCCTGAACGGCTGGGAAATGCCGAACTGGTTCGCGCCGGAGGGCGTCGAGGCGAAGGATCAGTATAGCTGGCGCTGGACGGAGAAGGGCAAGTATGTCGGCGAGGAAGTCGAGGCCGTGCGCAATGCGGTCGGCCTTGTCGAGATGACGCCGATGACCAAGTTCGAGGTCGCCGGTCCCGGCGCGGAGGCGTGGCTGGACGGCATTCTCGCCAACCGCCTGCCCAAGACCGGCCGCGTCAATCTCGCCCATCACCTGACCGACAGGGGCGGCGTGCAGGCGGAATATGTGGTCGCGCGCATGGAGGACGGCAGCTTCTACATGATCTCCACGCCGCGCGCCGAATGCTGGAACTTCGACGACCTGTCGAAGCTCCTGCCGAAGGATGGCAGCGTGACCCTGCGCAACGTCACCAACGAGCGCGGCGCTTTCACGATCGTCGGGCCGAAGGCGCGCGAGGTGTTGCAGCCGCTGACCGAAATCGACCTCTCCAACGAAGCCTTCCCGTGGTTCGGCGTGAGGACGGGCACGGTCGGGCTTGCCAGCGACGTGCGCCTGCTGCGCGTCAATTACGAAGGTGAACTGGGCTGGGAACTCTATCATCCGCTGGCCTATCAGCGGCATCTCTTGGAGGCGCTGCTTGCGTCGGGCAGGGAGCACGGGCTGCGTCTCGTCGGCCTGCACGCGCTGGAGTCGCTGCGGCTCGACAAGTCCTACCGCGCGATGTACCGCGACATGAACCCGGAACTGAGCGCATGGGAAAGCGGTCTCGACCGCTTCATCCGTCTCGACAAGGGCGATTTCATCGGCAAAAAGGCGCTGATCGAAGAGAAGGAGCGCGGCATCCGCCGCCGTTCCGTGACGCTCGCCGTGGAGACGGACGGCGCCAGCACGCTGACCTGTGAAGGCATTTATCACAACGGCAAGTTGGTGGGACGCGTCACTTCCGGCGGCTATTCCTACACGTTCGGGCATGATATCGCGCTGGCGCTGCTGCCGGTCGAACTCGGCACGCCCGGCACGGAATTCGAAATTCCGGTTCTGGGAGAAATGCGCAGGGCGCGCGTGATCGCGGAATCGCCCTACGATCCGGAAGCAAAACGCGCGCGGGCCTGATCCGCTTCGCACGGCTGCATCGGGGAACCGCCCGCAGCGGCTTTCCGGTCACGGAGGAATCCCGAAATCCGCCCGAGCCCTTCCTTCAGGATCGCGGTACCGTTGGCATAACCGATCCGGAGATAGCCTTCCATATCCATGGCGCTGCCGGGGGTGAGCATGACCCCGGTATTCTGCAACAGCTTGAGGCAGAATTCCTCCGACGTCATCGGCAGATCGTATTTGAGCAGCGCGGTGGTGCCGGATTGCGGCTTAACCCACGAGATCAACGGTTCGCTGTCCACCCATTCCGAGAGAACGGCGAGATTGGTGCGGGTGATCTCATGGCTGCGCCTGAGGATCTTGTCGCGGTTTTCGAGTGCGATGGAAGCGAAATGATCGTCCAGCATGCCGACGCTGATCGTGTTGTAATCGCGATGGATCGAAACGGCATGGACCAGTTCCTTTGGCGCGACGATCCAGCCCAGACGCAGGCCCGCCAGCGAATAGGTCTTCGACATGCTGCCGGTGCTGATGCCCTTTTCATAGAGATCGGCAATGGAAGCGGTCATGCCGTCGTCCTGCTGGTCGGTGCCGCGATAGACCTCGTCGCAGAGAACCCAGGCGCCGCAGCCCCGCGCGATCCCGACGAGCTTTTCCAGAAACGCCCTGTCCATCAGCGACCCGGTTGGATTGTTCGGATTGTTGATGGCGATGAGTTTGGTGCCCGGCGTGGCGAGTGACTTCAGTTCTTCCAGATCGGGCAGGAAGCCGTTTTCTTCCCGCAGCTTCAGAATCTGCACATCGGCGCCATAACTTTCGGGAATGGAATAATGCTGCTGATAGGTCGGCAGCACCGAAATCACCCGGTCGCCCGGCCCGACCAGCGTTTCATGCACCAGCGCATTCGCGCCGATGGCTCCGTGGGTGATGACAACGTTTTCGCGCGCCTGTCTGTCGTAAAGGCCGGCGACGAGATCGCGCAGACGGTCGCTGCCTTCGATTGCGCCATAAGTCAGTTTCAGCGGTAGCAGTTCGGACAGGATCGAATCCGTCTTGTCCGCCATTTCCAGAAGCTCGGCCACGGTGAGGGATTCGACGCAGGTTTCCGCGAGGTTCAATTCGCATCTGGTTTCATATGCGTTCATCCATATCTCGACGCCGAAATCGCGGATTTTCATGGATATTTCCTTTCTGCTTATCAGCCGCGCGCGGCGGCGAGGGCGGCCACAGCGGCAGCGATATCTTCAAGGCCGAGGCCGATGGAGCGGAAGAAGGCCGGGCGTTCCCCGCTCGGCTTCTCCGCGCGCCCGGTCATCAGTTCGGGCAGGTCGCCACGCAGCCGGTCGGGACTCCATTTGCCGGCAGCGGCCGCAAGCTTCATCTCGCCGGCTGATGCCGGTGTCGTCGCCCGGTAGTCGCAATAGACGTCGAAACCGGCGAGCGCCGCCGGGTCGATCTCATGGGCATTGGCGGCATTGGTGCTGATCGACGTCACCAGCGCATTCCTGCGCAGCAATTTCGTGTCGATTACCGGCGTACCCGACGAGGTGCACAGCATCACCACATCAGCATCCGCGATGGCGGCATCGGCATCCGCCGCCAGCCGGACCGGGCAGCCCGTCGAAAGCCTGTCGGGGAGTTCCGACCGCTCGTGCGCATGACGCGAATAAAGACGCACTTCCTGCCATTGCCGGATGTTTTCGGCATAACGCAAATGCGCCTGTCCGACAGCGCCGGTACCGACGATCGCCAGTGTTCTGGAATCGGGCCGCGCCAGCAGATCGGCGGCTATGGCTGTCGTGGCCGCCGTCCGCTCGGTGGTTAGCCGCTTGGAATCGCACAGCAAAAGCGGCTCGCCGGTTTCCATGGACATCAGAACCGTCCATGCCGTGACGAGCGCCTTACCGTCGGCCGGAATATAAGGCGAGAGCTTGGCGCCGAAAACCTTCTCGCCGGCCAGCACGCCGAGATAGGTGATGAAGTCGCCCGCATTCGCGGGAAAGAGGCTGAGAGTCTGCGGAGGCTGCGTCGCCGTTCCCTCTCCGAGCGATCTGAACATCCGCTCCAGAAGGCCCCTTATATCGAGCTTTCCAAGAAGCTTCCGGATCGCGGCATCGTCGAGAATAATGGGGTGTTGCTGCATGACTCGGTACGCCCTATCAAGTGTGTGTCGGGACGGCCCGGCAATTCTTCCGTTGTTTCCCGTCCGATTGGGCGAAGATAAAGCGGAAGATCATGGCCGGTGCATATAGAGGACGATATGAGCAATATATTGCACAGTCAAGGGCGCGGCGATGTCTTGAAGCATGTTTCCGGCAATCTGAAGCACCTGAGGACAAGGGCCGGCCTGAGCCAAACGGCGCTGGCCGAGGCGTCGGGCATCAGTCGCCGCATGATCGTCGCCGTCGAGAGTGGCGATGCGAATGTCAGCCTGTCCAGTCTGGACCGGCTGGCCATGGCGCTCGGCGTGGATTTCGTCGAACTGGTGCGCGACCCGGAAAGACTGACGCGGGAATTCATCAATGAAGTGACATGGCGCGGCGCGAAGCGCGAAAGCGAGGCGACGCTTCTCGGATCGACTCCCGCATCCGGCGAAGCTCAGATGTGGTCGTGGACGCTCGGCGGCGGTGACCGATACGATGCGGAACCCGATCCCGATGGCTGGTACGAGATGATCTATGTCGTCGAGGGCACACTGACGCTGGAGCTGTCCGGCATGTCGAAGGATTACCCGGCCGGTGCTTTCGCGATCTTCAGTTCGGCGCAGGCTTATTCCTATGTCAATAATCAGGAAATGCGCGTCCGTTTTGTCCGTAATGTTATTTCCTGACCAATACACCAGCAGCGGTCGTCCCACTTTTTCGTCGCTCTGGCCTCCCTCTTGAGGATGATGGCGGGCGGCTGCTGTCTGTCCTAATCTTCCGCCGGACAAAACGCCGAATCCGCATGGTCGACGTCGGGTTGGGCGCCAGAAAAGGCAGGGCAGGCAGCGCAATTGTGCCGATCCGCGCGGATCCGGTCGATAACGGTGCTCCATGCTTCCCGAACAGATCATGGAGTGAAGATTACGATGGATCAGAGTCAACCGTTCGCCGGCTTCCCGATCGAGCAGGTCCGCAGCCAGTTTCCTGCTTTCGATGAGGGCGCGCATGCGCCGGTCTTTCTGGACAATCCGGCAGGAACGCTGGTGCCGCGGCGCGTTATCGAAGCGGTCGGCAAGGCCATGGCGACCGCCAGCCATAATCTTGGCGGCATTTTCGCGGGCTCGAAGCGCGCCGATGCGATCTGGCTGAACGCGCACAGGGCCATGGCCGATATGCTTGGCGCGGCGTCGGAGCGCGAGATCGTCATCGCCCAGAACATGACGACGCTCACCCTGCATCTGTCGCGCTCGATCGGACGCAGGCTGCGGCCCGGCGACGAAATCATCGTCACGCGCATGGAACATGAGGGAAATATTTCCCCGTGGCTGCTTCTAGCAGAAGATCTCGGCATTGCCGTGAAATGGCTTCCGTTCGACCGCGGGACCTGGCGGATCGAGCCCGAGGACCTGAAGCCGCTGCTCAGCGAGCGCACCCGGCTTCTGGCGCTCAACTATTCCAGCAATATGACCGGCTCGGTGAACGATGTGGCAACGCTTTCATCACTTGCGAAGCAGGCCGGCGCTCTGGTCTATGTCGATGCCGTTCAGCTTGTGCCGCACAGATTGCCGGATGTGCACGCGCTGGGCTGCGATTTTCTGGCCTGCTCGTCCTACAAGTTCTTCGGCCCGCATCTGGGCATCGTCTGGGGACGTGAGAGCCTGCTGCGCGAACTGACGCCCTATAAGTGCCGCTGTTCGAGCGACGGCCTGCCCGAACGCTTCGAGACGGGAACCCCGCAGACCGAACTTCTGGCCGGTCTTGACGCCACGGTCGATTATCTGGAGTGGCTTGGAGAGATCAACGGCCATACGGGTACGCGCCGCGACAAGCTGCTTGGCGCCTATCGCAGCTTCGAGGTATATGAAAGCGTTCTGATGCGGCATCTGATCGAAGGCCTGCTCAAACTGCCGGGAATCACCGTTCAGGGCATCACGGACCCGGCGGCGATGATCCACCGCGTTCCGACCGTTTCCTTCACGCATGAAACCGTTTCGACCCACACTATCGTCGAGGGTCTTGCCGAAAACGGCATCTATGCTTGGTCAGGCCACAATTACGCGCTCGAACCCGCCCGCCTTCTCGGACTGAACGAAGACGAAGGCGTGGTGCGGCTTGGTATCGCCCATTATAACACTATGATGGAAGTGGACCGCACACTGGCCGTCATTGGGAGGCTCGTCTGAACGTTTGACCGGACAATGCGGTGTTCCGGGCAGTTTTATGAAAGGAATGGAACTTTGGTCCCGGACAAGGCGCCCACCGGCATTGCCGATTTCTGCCGATACGCGTCGCGCGCGGTCGACCGGCTGGAGCAGGCCGACAGTCCCTATCTGCTTTTCGAGGCGATAGGCCGCATCGTTCCGTTCAAATTCGCCATGTCCGTGGCTTATCAGACCGATGCTGCGCCCGTTCATGTCGCCGACACGATTGCCGGACGGACGGAAAAACGAGCGCTCGAACTTTATCTGCAAGGCACATATGTCCTCAATCCGGTCTACAACGCCTATCTCAACGGGCTGAAAGCAGGGGTCTATCGTCTGCGTGAACTGGCGCCCGACTGCTATTTCTCCTCCGATTACTACCGGCAATTCCAGGTCCAGCAATTCGAGTACGAAGAGATCGGCTACCGTACCTACGGCTGGCCGGCGGGGATGGAGGAACTTGTCATCGCGGTCGAACTGCCGGAAGGAAAACTTGCGGAGATCAGCCTGCACCGCCCTGTCAATCTGGGGGGGTTCAGCGACGCGGACTGCCTGCTGCTGAGCAGCATGGAACCGCTGATAGGCGCGATTTACCGGCGTATCTGGCAAAACTGTAAAAGTCTCGGCAAGCCTCGGACGAACCGGAATTCGCTGGACATATTCCTGCGCGATTTCGGAAAAGGAACGTTAAGCGCCCGCGAATGCGAGGTGGCGCATATGATCCTCAAGGGCCATTCCAGTGAGTCGATCAGCCATCATCTGCAAATCTCGGTCACGACCGTGAAAACGCACCGCAAGAATCTTTATGCCAAGCTCGGCCTTTCTACGCAGCAGGAACTGTTTTCCCTGTTCCTGGCCTCCTTGCACGCGGCGTCGGATGAGAAAAACCCGTAGTGGCCGATGCCATCATTCATTTGAGAGCGCTGCGAACGGCGGCCGAAATCGCGGACAATCCTTCCGACAATTCGCTATGTGCCGGCCAGCCGAAACCGAGACGGAAATAGTGATCCGGTAATCCGAACCAGTGTCCCGGTCCGACATAAGTCCGGTAGGTCTCATAAAGATGCCTATAGAAGGCCGACGACGATATATTCAGGTCCGGCCTGATACGGGGCAGGCAGACACAGCCGCCCTGCGGCTTCACCCATTCGATATATTCGTCCTGTCCGATCCATTCCTCCACCAGCGCGCATTTTTCCCGGAGCAGGCGACCGGTTTGCTCCAGCCACGTCTCGCGCTGGCACAACGCGGTGTAGCCGACATATTCGTCGATCATGCTGCCGGAAATGCCGATCTGTTCCTTGGCAGCCAGAAAGCGTTCCATCAGGACGGGATCGCGGCTGATGAGCCAGCCGATGCGGATGCCGGGAATGCCGTAGGTCTTGGAAAGGGACGAGACGCTGATGGCATTGGGGCTGAGTGTGGCGGCCACCGGCAAGACGGTTCCGAAGGCCATTTCGCGATAGGTCTCGTCGAACAGGAGCAGACAGTTTTTCCGTTCGACGAGCGCGATGATCTCGCGCAGCTCCGTCTCGCTGATCGTCACGCCGCTGGGATTGTGCGGATAGGTGAGCGACACATAGCGGGTATCGGGCCGTATGGCGGCTTCGATTTTGCCGATATCCAGTCTGAAGCCGTCGTCGAAATCCAGATCGATATAGCTTATGTCGCAGCCGATCGTTCGGGGTGTCTCGATATTGGTGGCGTAGTTTGGCCGCAGCACCACCAGATGCGAATCCTTGTCCAGCAGGGATATGGCGATGATGAAAAGCGCCGATGCGGCGCCCGCGGTGACCAGCACGTCGTTCGCGGTCAGTCCCTGACCGGTTTGCGCGATTTTTTCCCGCAGATCGACGCTACCGCGATGGTCGCCGTAGCACAGCAGCAATCCGTTCAGATTGACATTCAATTCGCTGAAATGCCGGTCGGTGACGGAACTTTCGGACAAATTATGCCGGATCGTGTCATAGCCCAGTTGTTCGGGCGATTCTATTTCGATCGGCATACGCAGGAATTCCACGGGATCGTCTCCGGCGGCATGAGTGATGATGCCGAAAACATACAAGTGCCGGGCTCCTGCATACCATCCTCCTTCGGGAGGATAACAATGGTGGAATTTTTGCAGAAGTATTGCTGTCATAGAACCTGCCTATCCAAGAGAGAGGTCTACTCTCCGCATATGAGTGGAACCACAAACAATGGGAAGCTATCGATGAGATCCTTCATTTTTGCAGCCGCCATGTCCGCTTTCGGTCTGATGCTGGGAACCGGCGCGCAGGCGGAAACCCTTCGTGTCGGCATGGAGTGCACATATCCGCCGTTCAACTACAAGACGCCCGACGGCAAGATGGCCGGCTACGACGTGGATGTCGCGCAGGGTGTGGCAAACATTATCGGGGCGAAGCTGGAATATGTGTGCATGCCGTTCGACGGCCTGCTTCCAGCCTTGCTGGCGAACAAGTTCGATCTCATCGTCGCGTCGATGTCGATCACCGACGACCGCCTCAAGAAGATCGATTTCTCCATTCCCTACCGCGTCTCGATCGGCCAGTTCGTCGGGCCGAAGGACAAGAACTACAAGCTCTTCGACGACAAGGGCCATCCGATCCCGGAAGCCTTCAAGGGGCTGACCGTGGGCGTCGAGCGCTCGACCACCTATTCCAAATGGCTGGAAGCCGAATTGCCGGGCGCCCAGTTGCAGCTTTATGACGGCGAGCAGCCGATGCTGATCGACCTGCGCAACGGGCGCGTGGATGTGGCCATCACCAATCCGATGAAGGCCTATCTCGACTTCCTGAGCAAGGACGAGGGCAAGAAATTCGTGTTCGTCTCGCCGCCGATCGACGAGAAGAAATATTTCGGAACCGGCGTCGGCATCGGCATCCGCAAGGGGCAGGACGCACTGGTCAAGCGCATCAACGCCGCGCTTCAGACACTGATCGACAACGGCTCGCTCGATAAATACAGCCATAAATATTTCCCGTTCGCCATCAATCCGGAGCATTGGCAGAGCGCCAGCGTCAGCAAATAAGCCGGAAACAGGAATCGGTTCCGGGCCTTGCCCGGAACCTGCGCACACAGAGGTTCCCGTATGGCCATACTTATCGGCTGGCAGCACGACTTTTTCTTCGGCACATTGATGGTGCTGAGGCTGTTCGCCACTTCGATCATCCTTGGTATCGTTTTCGGATTGCTCGGGTCCACGGCGAAGCTGTCGAAGAATCGCGCTTTCCGGTTTCTGGCGCAGGCCTATACGGTGGTCTTTCGCGGTACGCCTGAAATGGTGGTCGTGCTGCTGATGTATTTCGGCAGCGCGATCGTTCTCACGCGCATCACGCAGATTTTCGATCCCGATGTGAAATTCGTCGACGTTCCGCCTTTCTGGGCCGGCGCCTGTGCGATCGGCCTCGTCGTCGGCGCGTACATGACCGAGACGTTTCGCGGTGCTTTCCTCAGCGTGCCGCACGGACAGACGGAAGCGGCGGCGGCCCTTGGTCTGTCGCGGGCGCAGAACTTCTTTTTTGTGCGGCTGCCGCAGATGTGGCGTCTGGCCCTGCCCAATTTCGGCAATCACATGCTGACGGCCATGAAGGATACGGCACTGATCTCCGTCATCGGCTTGCAGGAAATCGTGTTCGTGGGCCAGATGGTCACCAATCTTACCCAGAAGCCTTTCGTCGCCTTTATGATCGTTGCGCTGATCTATCTCGCGATCACGACAGTTATAACATTCATTGTCGGTGGTCTGGAGCGTTACGCCAACCGTCATATGGAGGGCGGACGATGAGTTTCGATTTCGGCCTTATCTTTTCGAGCCTGCCGCAACTCCTGTCGGGCCTCGCGGTGACGCTGAAGCTGCTGTTTCTTTCAACGCTGATCGGTCTCGCGCTGGCCATCGTCATTCTTCTCATGCGGCTGAGCGGCAGGCAGTGGCTGATCTGGCCGGCCAAAGCCTATATCTATTTCCTGCGCGGCACCCCGATCCTCGTTCAGATATTCCTCATCTATTACGGCCTACCCCAGTTCGACGCTGTCAGGGACAGCGTCTTCTGGCCGCTGCTGCGCCAGCCGTTCTTCTGCTGTATGGTTGCTCTGGCACTCAACACTTCGGCTTATGTCTCTGAAATCCTGCGCGGCGGCGTGATGGGCGTCGACAAGGGCGTCTACGAAGCCGCCAAGGCACTGGGTCTCACCGCGCGGCAACGCTTCATCTACGTCATCTCTCCCATCGCGATCCGGATCGCATTGCCCGCCTACGGCAACGAAATCATCTCCATGATGAAGGCGACGGCGCTGGCCAGCACCGTGACCCTTCTCGACGTCACAGGCGTGGCGCGGACCATCGTCGCCGATACCTTCGCTCCCTTCGAAATCTTCATCGCGGCCGCGATCATCTATCTCGTCATGGCGTGGCTGTTCCAACTGGGCTTCGGCATTATCGAGGAGCGGATCGGCAGATATATGAAAAGAGAAGCATCGTCATGAAAGAACAGATCGTCCTGGAGGATGTCAGCAAGCGTTTCGGGTCGTTTCACGCACTGAAGAATGTAAGCCTCACGGTACGCCAGGGGGAGAAGCTGGTGGTATGCGGTCCGTCGGGGTCGGGCAAATCCACCATGATCCGTTGCATCAACGGGCTCGAAACCCACGATGGCGGACGAATCTCCGTCAACGGAATTCTCCTCGAAGGCGAGCGCAGCGCGATGGCCGTGCGCCGTGAAGTGGGCATGGTGTTTCAGAGCTTCAACCTGTTTCCGCACCTGACCATCGCCAAAAACCTGATGCTGGCCCAGCGCCTCGTCCGTAAGAGGGACAGGAAGAGCGCGCACGACATCGCGATGCGCTATCTGGAGCGCGTGCATATCGCAGATCAGGCAGACAAATATCCCATCCAGCTTTCGGGCGGCCAGCAGCAGCGTGTGGCCATCGCGCGGGCCCTGTGCATGAACCCGCAGGTCATGCTGTTCGACGAACCGACCTCGGCGCTCGACCCGGAAATGATATCGGAGGTGCTGGATGTGATGACCGATCTGGCGAAGGACGGAATGACGATGGTCTGTGTCACCCATGAAATGGGATTTGCCCGTTCCGTCGCCGACCAGATCGTCTTCATGGACAAGGGCGAGATCGTGGAATCCGCATCGCCCGAAGAGTTTTTCACCAATCCCAAAAGCACGCGCGCGCAGCTTTTCCTCGGACAGATTCTGAAACATTGAGAAACGCCATGACCGACCGGACAGCTTCCGAATTCCTTGCCTTCGCCGAACAGATCGCCGACGAGGGGAGGGCCATCATCAACGCAAGCCGGCAGGCCGCACCGGCAATCGACATAAAGGCGGACCAGAGTTTCGTCACGGCGACGGACCGCGCCGTCGAAAGCCGACTGCGTGAACGCATTCAGGCCGCCTATCCTTCCCATGGCATTCTGGGGGAAGAGTTCGGCACGACGCAGGTCGACAAAGAATTCGTATGGGTGCTCGATCCGATCGACGGAACCGCCGCTTTTATCGCCGGCATTCCCGTTTACGGTATCCTGATCGGTGTCGCGCGTGCGGGAAAGCCATGGCTTGGCGTTGCTGATTTTCCGGCGACCGGCGAGCGCCTGACGGGCGTTGCAGGCCAATGGGCGCTACATGACGGGAAGCCGATCCGGTGCCGCCCCTGCGCATCGCTGAATGATGCCTATCTGACGAGTTCCAATCCGCGGTTTCTCAGCCCCGAGGAACGTGTTGCTCTGGACAGGCTGGATCGGCATGTGGCTTTCACGCAGTATGGCGGCAGTTGCTATTCCTATTGCTGTCTGGCGCGTGGGCGGACGGATGTGGCCGTCGATGGCGGCTACGACACGTACGACCTGTTCGCGACGACGGCGATTATCGAGGGTGCCGGTGGCATCGTCACCGACTGGACAGGGCGTCCACTGGATCTGTCATGGAAAGGGCGCGCTGTGGCCGCTGGCGACAGGCGCATCCACGAACAGGCGTTGAGGCAGCTCAACGCGGCATCCTGATCCGGTTTCAAGACGGTTGCAGGACACGCTTTGTATCGACGGCCCGGCGGTACCACGCCGCCGGGAGCGGGGTTCGCTGCGCCTGCGAAGCATTTTCCAGCCGAAAAAATGCGGCAAAAACAAATGGATAGCGCGGTTCCGACGGTTCCATAAATGCAGGAACCGCTTACGGCCGACGGGAATGGTAGGAGACCTCAAATGAAGAATGGCTGGCTGGAGGATATCGAAGACAGGTTCGGCATTTCGCGGTATGGAGCACCCACCGGCACGGGAATCGCGACAGTGCATGCCATGGGGAAACTGCCGTTGTCGCTTCTAAGGGAAATCGGCGCGTTCACCGCGCGCCTTGATCGGGCTCTTTCCGGCAACCATGCTGCAAGCTTCAGCCACGCAGAAATTCCGACAGGGATATCCGCGCATCTCGACGGCCTCGATGCCGGACGCCGTGCAATTATAGGGAATATAGCTGAGAACCTGACGAAAACGGCTGGCAGGCTACAAAAGCTTCCGGTCCAGATCATCCACGGCATACCTGATGCAGACACGATATCCGTTATTCCCGGTCTTGCCGAACCGGCGCGCATCGCGGGCATCGCGGGTTTCGACGATCTGAAAATCGCGCCGCGAATTTTCGATCTTGCCGCTGCCGCGACATGCGCGGCATTCGGCGACAGCGCGCCGGAGATTGGTCTTTCGGCCATCGTGGCCGGTTATCATGAAGTCTCGCCCCTGACCGCGGACGAAGTCGATCTGCTCTGGCCTCTGGTGGGCGTGAACCTCGCATCCAGAGCGCTTCGTGGCGGCGAGACGGCTCTTGGTGCCGGTGACGGCCAATCCGCCGCGCAGGTGGCACCGTTCTGGCACTTCCTCGAAAAAACTGCCGGACAGAATGGGCTTGTCTGTGCCCGGTTGCGGGTCGCGTGCGGATTTCCCGCCACGTCGTCGTCCGCCGTCCTCGTATGGCTCGATCGTAATAGGGGAAGTTTCGCACCCATACTGGATGCGGATTTGGCACACGCGCCGGTGAAGGCGCTCTCCGTGGAAGAAAGCACGGTGCCGCGCAATCCATTTGTCTTCGGAGGGGAAGAAGCACGCAATCTGGGACGTGACGGCACTGATGACGGTTTCTGGCTGGGACGCTATGGCGAACCGCGGCTTCTCTATGTCGATACATGGACCGCGAACGATCCAGACCGGCGTCTGGACAGGCAGACGGTCTGTCCGGGGGTGGATATTTTCACGCCGGCAGGATGTGCTGTTCATGCGCCGCTGGATGGACAGGTGGCGATGGTCGGAACAGGGCCTTCCGGCGGCCGCGTGCTCCTTCGGCACAGGCTGCCGACTGGAGAGGTGTTTTTCACCATCTATGATCGTCTCGACCCAGACTCCATCGCCCTGCTGCGCGAGGGACAAGGCGTGGACGCGGCGGCAGCTTTTGCGCGGGTCGGGTATCCGGAGACCAGTGGCGGGATGGCTGCGCATCTCCGGTTTCAACTGGCGATATCCGTCGAAGGCTTCGGTTATGATTATCCCGATGCCGTGGATCCGGACGACAGCGCATTCTGGCTGGCGCTATGCCCCAATCCGGCTGCACTTCTCAATATCTCCGATGCCGCGATCGCATTCCGGCCACTCGATACCGAGGCGCTGCTCGCCGAACGCAGGGCGCTTTTCAGCGCCAATCTCAAGCTCAGCTACCGTCGCCCCGTCACTTTTCTGCGGGGCTGGCGGCATTATCTCTTCGACGAGATGGGGCGCACCTATCTGGATGCCTATAACAATGTCCCGCATGTCGGCCACGCGCATCCGCGCATTCGCGACGTGGCGGCCCGGCAATTGGAGCGCATGAATTCCAATACGCGCTATCTGCATCCGTCCCAGATCGGGCTGGCCCGGCGTCTCACCGCGAAACTGCCGAAGGAACTGGACGTCTGTTTCTTCGTCAATTCAGGCTCGGAGGCAAACGAACTGGCCTTGCGTCTGGCCCGCGCCGCAAGTGGCGGCTACGATATCGTGACGCCCGATCACGGATATCATGGCAATACGACCGGCGCGATCGACATTTCAGCCTACAAGTTCAACAAGCCCGGCATGGGCGGCCGCAAACCGTGGGTTCATTTGGTCGATGTGGCGGACGATTATCGCGGCCGCTTCCGTCGCGACGATGAGGATCGGGCGCTCCGTTATGCCATGCAGGTGGACGACGCGCTGAAGGAAATCGAGCGGACCGGCGGCAGGCTGGCGGGCTTCATAGCGGAAACGTTTCCGAGCGTGGGAGGCCAGATCATTCCGCCGCCGGGTTACCTCGCGGAAGTCTATGCGCGCGTCCGTGCCGCCGGCGGAATCTGTATTGCCGACGAGGTGCAGACCGGATTGGGCCGGCTCGGCGATTACTACTTCGGATTTGAACAGCAGGCGGTGCGGCCGGACGTCGTGGTTCTGGGAAAGCCGCTCGGCAACGGTCATCCGATCGGCGCGGTCATCACCACGCGGCATATCGCCGAAAAATTCGCGGAAGGGCCGGAATATTTCTCGACCTTCGGCGGTTCCAATCTTTCGTGCCTGATCGCCTCGGAAGTTCTGGATATCGTCGAGGACGACGGTCTGCAAGGCAATGCCCGGATCATGGGTGATCGCCTTCTTGCGGGATTGCGGGTTCTGGCGGAAAAATATCGGATCGTCGGCGATGTCCGCGGGATCGGTCTGTTTATCGGACTCGATCTGGTGCTCGACCGTGAGAGCCGCGCTCCCGCGACGCGGGTCGCCGATCATGTCATGAACAGGCTGCGCGATATGCGCATACTGGTCGGTCGGGAAGGCCCGGACGATAATATCCTGAAAATAAGGCCGCCTCTTACGATCGAGGCGGAGGACGTGGATTTTCTCCTACTGCGGCTCGACGAATGCCTGAAAGAAGCCGAACTGGCGCTGGGATAGGTAACGCATCCGGGACGGCGCCGTCCCGGCTACATCGCCTTTCGGCGGTCAGGCTTCCGTCACGAACTTCGTTCTCAGGTAGGCTTCGAGCCCTTCGATGCCGGATTCGGAGCCATAGCCCGATTCATTGACACCGCCGAAGGGCGTCTCGGCGGTGGACACCACCATATGGTTGACGCCGACCATGCCGGCCTCCAGATCGGACTCGGTTCTTTTTGCCAGCGCGCCATCCCGGGTGAACACGAACGAGGCGAGACCGAAGGGCAGGCTGTTGGCCCGCTCGATCACGTCGTCATAGGCGGAGAAGCTGGTTGTCGGGGCGAGGGGACCGAACGGCTCCTCGTGCATGATAACCGCGTCGTCCGGAACGTTTCTGAGCACGGTCGGCGCATAGAAATATCCCTTGTTTCCAAGCCGCTCCCCTCCAAGCGCAATGTCCGCGCCCCTGGCTTTCGCATCGGATACGAACCTGTCCATGGCGTCGAGGCGCCTCGGCGCGATCATCGGCCCCATCTGGACATCCTGTTCGAGGCCATTCCCGATCTTCAGTTTTTGCGCCCTTGCGACAAAGCCGTCCACGAACGGTTCATAGAGAGATTCGTGAACGTAGAAGCGTGTCGGCGAGGTGCAGACCTGTCCCGCATTCCTGAACTTGAAAGCGACGACCGTATCGAGGGTCTTTTCGAGATCGGCATCGGCATGGACGATCACCGGCGCGTGGCCGCCCAATTCCATCGTGCAGCGCTTCAGGGTATCGGCGGCCAGTTTCTGCAACAGTTTTCCGACGGGCGTGGAGCCGGTCAGCGATACCTTCCTCGGGATCGGCGACGCCAGCAGCCGCGCGGATACGTCGCTCGCCTCGCCGAACACGATATTGAGGACGCCTGCCGGCAGGCCGGCATCCTGAAAGCAACGGCCGAGCGCGATCGCCGTTCCGGGCGTTTCATTCGCCGGCTTGAGGATGATCGAGCATCCCGCGCCGAGGGCGCCGGCGATCTTGCGGATGCAGTTGCTTGCGGGGAAGTTCCATGCCGCGAAGGCGGCGACAGGCCCCACCGGCTCCTTGAACACCATCTGCCGGACACCGGGCATGCGCGCCGGCACGATGCGGCCATAGGCGCGCTTGCCTTCCTCCGCGTACCAGCGGGTTGCATCGGCTGAAAACTGAACCTCGCCGATCGCCTCGGCCAGCGGCTTGCCGTTTTCCATGGTCAGGACGCGGGCGATCCCGGTCTTGCGCTGCTCGATAAGGTCGGCAGCCTTCTCCATGATCGCATATCGCTGGATGGCGGTCATGTTTTTCCAGAGCCGGAATCCTCTGGCGGCGGCGGCAAGCGCTTCGTCCAGATCGTCAGCCGAGGCGTGGGGCAGTTTTCCCAGCACTTCTCCGGTGGCCGGGTTTATCAGTTCCTCCGTAAAGCCGCCGCTGCCCTGCCGCCAATGACCGTCGATAAGGAGTTCCAGTTTTTCCGTATACATGTCGCGTTCCTTCGGATGCTTTCATCAAGCGCGCCGGATTCTCGATCCCGCGCAATGCGCCGCCGACGCGGCCGCGGATGCCGCGATAAAAAGCAGCGATCCCTCTTGACTTGTACATTGTATACACTATTCTGTCGACATGATTTTAGATCGGACCCACAAATTATCAATCGCCATTCCTGAGAACCTCGCGGGACGACTCGAGGAGGAGATCATCTTCGGCGTCCTGAAATCCCGAGAACGGCTCACCGAAGAAATGGTCGCCGAGCGTTACGGCGTCAGCCGCTCGCCGGTCCGGGAGGCGATGCGCCTTCTGGAGCGCGACGGTCTGGTGATCCGTGAAGCACGGCGCGGCATATGGGTCGCGCCCATGTCGGTGCGCGATTTCGACGAGGTCTATACGTGCCGCATCGCTCTCGAAGGGCTGGTCGCCCGGCAGGCGGCGGCGTCGAAGGACGTGGAGAAAAAGAAGCTGTTCCGCGGTCTTCTGGTCGAACTGAAGGAGGCGCAGGCGCGCAACGATGCCCGGCAGTTCTTCGTCGTCGACGTGCGCGGCTCGTTCCTCGTTTACGATCTCGCCGACAACCGCACGCTGACCCGCCTGTTGCAGGGGCTGGAAAAGCAGGCGCTGCGGTATCGGTTCCATGCCTATGAGCGCGACCCGTCGGTCATTCAGCTTTCCCTCGATGATACGGCGCGGATTTATGACGCGATCGCCAGCGGCGACGAGGATGCGGCGCAGTCGCTGACCGAAAACCTCATCCGCGAAATCTGGCGGCGCATGCGGGAAGACGTGCGCAGCTTTTTTGGAGACTGAGCCGATGACCTGTCTGGAGGCGGCTTTTTCTGTCATCGACAGCCATACGGCCGGCCATCCGACGCGGGTGATCCTGAGCGGCGTTCCGAAGCTGAACGGCAAAGACGTGAAAGAACGCCGGGACGATTTTCGCAACCGTTTCGATCATCTGCGTTCCGCATTGCTGCATGAGCCGCGCGGGCATGCGGCCATGGTCGGGCTGGTTCCGGTTCATTCGGACAAGGCCGATTTCGGCGCTTTTTTCATTTCGTCTTATGTCTATCTCGATATGTGCGGTCACGGGACCATCGGTCTGGCGCGCACGCTCGCCTTTACGGGCCAGATCGATCCGTCGACGGGCGACAGTTTTACGCTGGAGACGCCGGCGGGCGTCGTCACCGTCGGTCTGGTGTGGGACGAGGACGGCGCGCTCGGCTCGGTCCGTGTCAGGAATGTTCCGAGCTATATCGGAATGGAAGGCATCGTCGTCGATGCGGACGGTGTCGGGCCGGTTTCCGCCGATATCGTCTATGGCGGCATGTGGTACGCGCTGGTCGATGCCGACAAGGCCGGCCTGTCCCTTTCGCCGGAGAACGCCTCCCGCCTGATGCGCGCCGGTTCTGCGATCAAGCAGGCGGTCGGCGAAAAGATCGCCGGAAACGCGCTTTTCGAGGGGAGCGCCGCGCCGAGCGTCCTGTTCTTTTCCGCTGCCGCGCCGGACCGCGCCACGCATTTCCTCGTTCTGGAATCCAACAAGTTCGATCGCTCGCCATGCGGAACGGGGACCTCGGCGCGTATGACCTGGCTCCTGCACAAGGGCCTGCTCGCGCCGGGCCAGACCTATCATGCGCAGAATATATTCGGCGTCGGCTTCGACGCCCGCCTGTCCGCCTCGACCGAGGTGGACGGGAGGCCGGCATCCATCATCGAAATCGAAGGCAAGGCTTTTATCACCTCCACGCAGACCATCTTCTTCGAGAAGGGCGATCCTCTCCCGAAGGGATTTCTGGCCAGATAACTCGTTGAGAAAAAGGGGAATGAAGATGATATCGTTCAATTTCAGCAAGATTCTCGCTACTGCCGCCATGGCTTTCTCGCTCCTGTCCGCGCCGGTGGCGACGGCGGTCGCACAGGAAAATCCATCGGCCGTCCTCGACCAGATCCGGGCGTCCGGCGTCCTGAAGGTGCCGGTCATGACAGGCGAGGAGCCGGGATATATCAAGGATCCCGCCACCGGAAAGTGGAGCGGTTTCTATATCGATTTCCTGAGCGATATCGCGAAGGAGATGGGCGTGAAGCTCCAGCCGGTGGAAACCACATGGGGCAATCTCGCCGCCGATTTCCAGTCCAACAAGATCGACGTGGCCATCGGCGTGAATCCGAACCCGAAGCGCGGTCTGGTGATCGATTATCTCTGGGAGCCGATCTTCACCGACGCATGGGCGGTGCTTACGCCGGTCGGCAAGCCGGTGAAAAACTGGTCCGACCTCAACGATCCGTCCAAGAGGGTGGTCGTCCAGAAAGGCTCGACCATGCAGGTGGTCGCCGAAGCCCTGCTGCCGAAAGCCAAGATCACGCCCGTCGAGGATCGTGGCCTTGCGCTGATGGAGTTGCAGTCCGGCCGGACGGACGGTGTGATACTGTCCATTTTCGATGCCCTGCAGGTCAGCGAGAAGAAGATCGGCCAGGTTTCTCTGCCGCAGCCGATCCTGCGCAATCCCGCGACGCTGGCCGTGGCCCGCAAGCCGGGCAATGCCGGTTTCATCAATTTTCTGACCAACTGGGTGGAGCAGCAGCGTTCCCTCGGGCTGGCGCAGGGCCGACTGATGCGGGCATGGGAAGAGCGCGGCATCGACATGTCGATCCTGCCCGAAGGCTTCAGCTTCTAGGCCTGCTTTCAAGCCGGGCCGTTCGCGGTCCGGCTTCCGGCCCGATGGGCCGCGGTGTCGACCGGCTTCCTGACGAAGTCGGATTCCGGCGGCATGTCCGCCGTTCTCCAGACGATGTGTGAGGCGTCCTATGTTCGATTTTTCCGTCATCACCGCCAATCTAGGGCTGTTGTGGCAAGGCTTGCTGATGACGCTGTATTTCTCCGTCATCACCATTCTGGCGGGAATGGTCATCGGCCTGATCGTCGGCCTCATCCAGCTCAGCCCGTTTCGCCCGTTCGTGGTTCTCGGCCGGCTTTATGTGGAATTTTTCCGCAACATTCCGCTGCTGGTGACGCTTCTATGGGTCTACTACGCTTTTCCCATTTTCGCCGGCATCAGCGTGACCAAGTTCTGGGCGGGCTTCGTCGGGCTTAGCTGCTATGTCGGCTCCTTTTATGCGGAAATCCTGCGCGCCGGCGTGCAGTCCGTCGATCCGGGCCAGACCGATGCCGCGACGGCCATCGGCATGTCCTACGGCCAGCGGATGCGCAGGATCATCCTGCCGCAGGCCTTCCGCAAGATGATTCCGCCGCTCGCGGGCCAGTCGATCATCCAGATGAAGAACACCACGCTTCTCTCCATTATCACGGTGCCGGACCTGCTTTATCAGGCGAGCTACATCGCGAGTTTCACCTACCGGCCGATGGAGGTCTACACGGCTGTCGGCGCGATCTTCCTGATCATACTCGTTCCGCTCACCTATCTGGCGCGGAAACTCGAAAAACGCGGGGGATTGTTGAAATGATGACGGAAAAACCGACTGTGAAAACGGCTGCGGCAGGCGCTCCCGTCCTGAAGCTGGAAAAGGTGACGCTCGAATATCACGCCCTTCAGGTGCTGAAGGGTGTCGATCTCGACGTCGCCGAAGGCGAGGTGGTGGTGCTGATCGGAGCGAGCGGTTCCGGCAAGACGTCGCTCCTGCGCTGCGTCAACCTGCTCAACACGCCGAACAGCGGCAGGATCACCATCGACAACGAGGCGATCTTCGCCGTTGACGAGGACCGCCGTCCGATCGGCGCGATCAGCAAGCAGGAAGTGAACAGGATCCGCTCCAAGACGGGAATGGTGTTCCAGCAATTCAACCTCTTCCCGCACATGACGGCGCTTCAGAACGTGATGGAGGGGCCGGTCATCGTGAAGAAGGAGAAGCCGGCGGCCGTGCGCGAAAAAGCGCTGCATCTTCTCACCCTGATGGGGCTGGAGGAGCATGCGGACAAGTTCCCCCGCCAGCTTTCGGGCGGCCAGCAGCAGCGCGTGGCCATAGCCCGCGCCATGGCGATGCAGCCGAAAGTGATGCTCTTCGACGAGCCGACCTCGGCGCTCGATCCCGAACTGGTTGGCGAGGTGATGAAGGCGATGGTCGATCTGGCGAAAAGCGGCATGACCATGGTGATCGTCACACACGAACTGGGCTTCGCCTTCGAGATCGCGGACCGTGTGGTGTTTCTCGATCAGGGGCTTGTCGCGGAGCAGGGGCCGCCGCAGGAGGTCCTGCTCCGGCCCCGGAATGACCGCCTGAAAAGCTTTGTCGGACGCTTTCACGAGTCCGCCGATCTGCTGCGGCCGTTTCTGGAGGCCAAATATGCCGCGCAGCCGTAGGGCCGTCCGTTCCCGAGCAATCCCAACCCGGCGCGCCGCCGATACGGCGCGGACGACGATGGCGGAAACGCGCGGCGCTTCCGCGAAAGGATGATGACATGACCCTGAGTTTCGATCCCGACAGCGTCCCGGTTCCCGAGGGGCGCCATCATATCGGCGGGCGCTTCGTCTCGCTTCCCGGCGCTGAAATCGAGGTGCTCCGCCCGTCCGATCAGCGGCCGATGGGCGTCGTCACCGATGGCGGCGAGGCGGCGGTGGAAATGGCCGCGCAGGCCGCGCGCAAGGCGCTCGCGAGCAGCGGCTGGGGCCGCATCGCGCCGCGCGAGCGCGCCCGGATATTGATGCGCTTCGCGCAGCTCATCGAGGAGAACAATCATTATCTCGGCAGGCTGGAAGCCATGGGATCGAGCCGGCTGGTTTCCGGTACGATCACCGGCGACGCCATGCGCACGGCGGGCGTGGTGCGTTATTTCGCGGAATTCTGCGACAAGCTCGAAGGGCTGGTGACGGCCACGGAAGGCGGCGCGCTGAGCTATGTCAGGCGCGAGCCGTACGGCATCGTCGGCGCGATCGTGCCGTGGAATTTTCCCATGATCACCGCGGCGTGGAAATTCGCTCCGGCGCTCGCGGCGGGCAACGCCGTCATCGTCAAGACCTCGGAACTCACGCCGCACAGCCTGCTGGCGCTCGCCGATCTCGCCGCCAAAGCGGGTCTGCCCGGCGGCCTCATGAACGTCGTCAACGGTTACGGCCACACGACGGGGGCAGCCATCGTGCGCCATCCCGACGTCATGATGGTCTCCTTCACCGGATCGACGCAAACCGGCGCGGCGGTCATGGCGCTGGCGGCGCAATCGGGCGTCAAGCCCGTGACGCTCGAACTGGGCGGCAAGAGCCCGCAACTGGTGTTTTCGGACGCGGGCGATCTCGACACGGTCGCGGGCCGCGTTTCCGCCGCCTTCATGGCCAATGCGGGTCAGGTGTGCACGGCGGGATCGCGCATTCTGGTCGAGGAAAAGATCGCCGGCGAATTCGTCGAGCGCATCGTCGGCAAGATGCAGGAAATCAAGGCCGGCCCGACATGGGACGAGACGACGACTTTCGCGCCCATCATCAGCGCAAGGCAACTGGACCGGATCGACGGAATGGTGCGCCAGTCGATCGCGCAGGGCGCATCGGTCGTGAGCGGCGGCGCTCCGCTCGAAAGCCGCAACGAAGGCAATTTCTACGCGCCGACATTGCTGAAGGACGTGCGGGAGGACAATGTCGGCTTCCGCGACGAATTTTTCGGCCCCGTCGCCACGGTACACACCTTTTCCGACCCGGAGGAAGCCGTGGCGCTGGCCGCGCATCCGGTCTACGGGCTTTCCGCCAGCGTCCACACCTCCGACCTGAAGAAGGCGCTCAAAGCCGCCGACGGCATCGAGGCGGGCATGGTCTGGGTCAACCAGCACGGACGCAGCCCGGAATTCACCTACACGGCCGGCGGCTTCAAGGGGTCCGGTTTCGGCAAGGACATGGGCCGCGCCGGTTTCGAGGAATTCACACGCCAGAAAGCGGTGTGGGTCAATTACGCCTGAAAAGAGCCACGCCATGCAGTTCGATTACATTATCGTCGGCGGCGGCTCCGCGGGGGCCGTTCTCGCCAGCCGGCTTTCAGAAAACGGCGCCTTGCAGATCGCCCTTTTCGAGGCGGGGCCTGATACGCCGCCGGACGAAGTCCCGGAAATCATCGCCGACAGCTATCCGGGCCTGTCCTATTTCGATCCCAGATATCACTGGACGGGCCTGAGGGTCTACAACCGTTCGCCCAGGCTCAATTCGCAGCCGCCGAAGACGGCGAAGCTCGAACAGGCCAGGGTGATGGGCGGCGGGTCCAGCATCAACGGCCAGTTCGCCGTGCGCGGGCTGCCGCACGATTACGACGAATGGGAAAGCCTCGGCCTGAAAGGCTGGGGATGGGCGGGCATGCTGCCCTATCTAAAGAAGCTGGAACGCGATCTCGATTTCGACGGCGAGTTGCACAACAAGACGGGCAACATCCCCATCCGGCGCGTCTTTCCGCAGGACTGGGCGGGTTTCACCCGATCGGTTCTCGCCGAGACCGAGGGAGAATTTCCCTATCAGCCCGATTACAACGGCAGCTTCTCGGACGGCTCGTTTCCGCTGCCGCTGTCCAACGAGAACGACCGCCGCGTCTCCACGGCGACGGGCTATCTGCACAGGGAAGCGCGCGCGCGCGGGAACCTGCACATATTCGCAAACGCCTTCGTGGAAAAGCTCGTCATCGAGGGGCGGCGGGTCAAAGGCATTCAGGCGACGATCGGCGGCCAGACCAAGACCTATATGGCGGGAGAGGTCATCGTCTCGGCGGGCGCGCTGCATTCGCCGGCGATCCTGCTTCGCGCCGGCATCGGTCCCGCCGCGCAACTGGCGGGGATGGGCATCGACGTGGTCGCCGATCTGCCCGGCGTGGGCGAGAACCTGACCGACCATCCGCATATCGCGGTGGGGGCGCATTTCAAGCCGTCGGCGCGGCTGCGGCCGGGACAGCGCAGGCACATCTTCCTTGGCGTGCGTTATTCCTCTAACCACGAAGGCTGCCATCCGGGCGACATGCTTTTGATGCCGGTCAACCGCGCCGGCTGGCATCCGCTGGGCAAGGCGATGGGCGCGCTCAACGTTTGCGTCAACAAGTCGTATTCGCGCGGCACGGTGACGCTGAAATCTTCCAGCCCCCATGACGAGCCGGTCGTCGATCTCAATTTCGTCTCCGACGGCCGCGACCTCATGCGTCTGGTCGACGGTTTCAGGCGCATCTATCGCATCATGACGGCGCCCGACGTGCAGCAGCACGTCAATACGTGGTTTCTCGCCGGATACAGCGACGAGGCGCGTGCCCTTTCCGTGCGCAGCCCGTCGAACTGGTTCAAGACGGCCGCCGCCGCCTATGCGTTCGATTACCTGCCGTTCTTCCGGGAGACGCTGCTGAAGCGGAAATTCGGCGGGGCCGAACGGATGCACGAGATGATGCAGGACGAAGAGCTGATCGCCGACTGGGTGAAGCAGTCCGTCTGGTCGGGCTGGCACGTTTCGGGCACCTGCAAGATGGGGACCGACGGCGATCCGCTGGCCGTGCTGGACGGCCAGTGCCGCGTGCGCGGCGTCGAGGGATTGCGGGTGGTGGACGCATCCGTGATGCCCACCATCGTTGCCGCCAACACCAACATCACCACGATCGCCATCGCCGAAAAGGCCGCCGATCTGATCCTCCACCCTCAGCGTTGAAAGGAACTGGCATCATGCGCAGCAACAAAGTCAAGGAAATCTGGGCCGCCGGCGGCGAGGTCGTGACCGGCTGGCTCGGCATCCCGTCCTCCATCTCGGCCGAACTCATGGCCCGGCAGGGCTTCGACGCGCTGACCGTCGATCTCCAGCACGGGGCTGTCGATTACGTCGATGCCGTGCCCATGTTTCAGGCCATATCCACGACCGATACGGTCCCCTTCGTCCGCGTGCCGTGGAACGATCCGTCCATCATCGGCAAGGTTCTCGATGCGGGCGCCTATGGCGTGATCTGTCCGATGATCAACACGGCCGAGGAAGCCGAGGCTTTCGTGAAGGCCTGCCGCTATTTTCCGCAAGGCGGCCGCTCGGTGGGTCCGCTGCGCGCCTCGCTTTATGCCGGGCCGGATTATTTCAAGCATGCCAACGACACCGTCGTAACCATGGCGATGATCGAAAGCGAGCAGGCGGTCAAAAATCTCGACGACATCCTCAAGACGCCACATCTCGACGCCATTTTCGTCGGCCCGTCCGATCTCGCCGTGACGATGGGCGAGGCGCCGGGTTTCGACCCGCGTTATCCGGCGGTCTATGAGGCGATCGAATATATCGCCGCCAAGTGCAAGGAAGCGGGCGTCATTCCCGGCATCCATTGCGGTTCCGTCGCCTACGGGGCTGAAATGCGCAGGATGGGCTACCGGTTCATGGCCTACCTGTCCGATTTCCGTATGTTGCAGATGCTGGTATCGCGTTCGCTGCCGGCATTCCGCTCCGGTTCCGCCAGCGACCTGACGCCATGACCCGTTCGACAGGGCGTCCCGGCAAAGTCGCCGTCATCGGCGGCGGCATTGTCGGCGTTTGCAGCGCCAATTATCTGCTCAAGCAGGGATTCGACGTCGAGGTGATCGATCCGGCGGTGCCCGGATCGGAAGATCAGTGTTCCTATGGGAATGCCGGCGGCATCTGCCCCGGCTCCTGTATTCCCAATTCGATGCCGGGCGTCCTGAAGAACGTGCCGAAATGGCTGCTCGACCCGGAAGGCCCGCTCTATGTCCGGCTGGCCTATCTCCCGCATGCCTTGCCATGGCTGATCCGGTTTCTCGCCGCCAGCCGCAAATCGCGGGTGGAGGAGATTTCGGCGGCGATGCGCGCGCTCAACCGCTATACGTTCGAGTGCTACGAACCGCTGATAAAGGAAGCCGGCTGCGAGGATCTGTTGCAGAAACGCGGCCAGCTCTTCGTCTACGAAAACGCGAACGGGCCAGCGGCCGGCGCTTACGGTCTAGGCCTGCGGCGGCGGCATGGCGTGAAGGTCGAAATTCTCGATGCGGACGAGATTCGCCAGTTGGAGCCCGCTCTGGCGCCGATCTTCAAAAGCGCCGTCTATCTGCCCGAACAGGGGCAATGTCCCAATCCGGGGCGGCTCGTCGCCAGACTTGCGGAGAACGCCGCGCGCAATGGCGCGCGCTTCATCCGGGCGCGCGTGACCGGCTTCGATCTCGATGGCGGTCTCCTGCGAGCGGTGGTGCTCGAAGGCGGCGAGCGCCGTCCGGTCGAACAGGCGGTATTGTCGGCCGGTGCATGGTCTGCACGGCTCGCCGCGCAACTGGGGGACCGCATTCCCTTCGAGTCGGAGCGCGGCTATCACGTGATGGTCAGGGACGCGGATACGGGCCTGCGCATCCAGACGATTTCCGCCGACCGGAAATTCGTCGCCTCGCCGATGGAGGAGGGTCTGCGCATCGCCGGCAATGTGGAGTTTTCCGGCCTCGAAACCCCGCCGAACATGTTCCGCGCGGACGCGCTTCTGAAGCAGGCGCGGCCGATGTTCAACCGGTTTCGCGACGGCGAGATCAGGCGCTGGATGGGCCATCGCCCCGGCACGCCGGACAGCATCCCCGTCGTCGACAGGGCCTCGCGGGCACGAAATGTCATCTATGCCTTCGGCCATGGCCATCAGGGCTTGATCGGCGGCTCCGTGACCGGCAAGGTCGTGTCGGAAATCGCGGCGGGCAAGCCGGCGATGATCGATCTCGAACCCTTCAGCGCGAAAAGATTCTGAAACGGTTTCAGCCGCCACAGGCAAAAATGGATGTGCAATGACCGCCGCCAATATTCTTATCTGCGATCTTGTTGGGTTGAAATTCGACGAAAACGGCAGGCCGGATTTCAGCGAGGCCAAAGCCCATATCGAGGCGAAGGGCGGGATTTTCCATGACGGCGGCCCTGATGGAACGCGCCCGCCGGTGGCTGGCAGGCTGAACTTCTTCTATCTTCCCGATCTCAGCACCCCCGAGGAAATCCTGAGAATCACCGCCGATGGCCGCTATGACGCCGTCATCGCCGCGGCGACCTTCATTCCCGAAGCTGCCCGGTTCCGCCTGGGCGGCGTCCGCATCGGGGCGGGAACGGGCAATATGGGGTCGGTCTCGTGGGGCGGCGGCAGCGGCGAGGGCGGCGAAGCCCCGCTGATGAACACGCCGGGCATCAACAGCCGCGCGACGGCGCAGATGGCTTTCAAGGCCCTGCTTCGCGTGCGGCCCGACCTGCCCGTGACAAAGCTGCACGCGCTTGTCGCGTCCGGCAATTTCGATACGGGACGGCAGTTGCGCGATTATCCGACGGAAAAGCTCGAAGGCAAAAGGCTGGCCGTTGCCGGTTTCGGCAATATAGGGCGCGAGTTCGCCCTGCTCGGACGGGCCTTCGGAATGAAGGTCGCCGTCTATGCGCGCGCGCATCATCGGGCGCGGATCGAGGCGGATGGATTTGAATATGCCGACACCATCGAGGCGGCGGCGAATGGTGCAGACGTCTTCTCGGTCCATCTCGGGCTTGGTCCGTTCGACAGGGAAAGCGGGCGCTACGCCAATCAGGGATCGATAGGGGAAACGGTCTTTTCCGTACTGAACCACGGTTCCGTTCTCATCAATTACGATCGCGGCGAACTGGTCGACGTTCCGGCGCTCGGCAAGGCCATGGCGCGCGGCGGGGTGGCCCATGCCGCCATCGACGCCGACCTTTTCAAGGATGCGGATACGGGCGCGCTGAGCGGTCCCATGGTGCCGTATCTTGCACTGGTCCCGCAATTCGGCGACCGGCTGGAACTCCTGCCCCATGCGGCCGCAGACACCGATCACCCGTCGCGCGTGGCGGGTGCCAGACAGGCCATCGACCAGATATTCGACGCCATATTGCTCAAGCGCGTGACAAATCTGAAAGGCAGCCTGCCTGCCGGATATACCGACATGGGCAAAAAGAATCCGTTGACGGATGGAGTATCTTGAACGGGAGGCACTGTCTCAGTGGGAGGCACCGCGGAGCGTATAGCGGCGGTGCTCCCAGAAGATGAGGACGAAGCTCGAAAGAATAATCAGGAAGGCCCCGACGAAGACGTTTGCCGGCGGAATTTCTTTCCAGATCAGGTAGCCGTAGACGAAAGCCCACAGCAGGCCGCTATATTCGATCGGCGCGAGCGTGGAGGCCGACGCATAGCGGAAGCCTTCATACAGAAGAAATTGCCCCAGTGTCGCGATGAGGCCGAGGCTTATCATCAATAGCCAGCCGGTGGCATCGGGGGTTTTCCATATCCACGGAAAGGAAAGCGCGCAGGCAATCCCGAAGATCAGGCTGGTGGCGAACATCTGGGTGAGGGTCGATTCGCTCCGGCTGACCAGCCGGATGAGGATCGTGCTCCACGCCCAGCAGAAGCCCGCCGCAACGCACATGGCGGCCGGCAGCAGGTTCGGCGTGTGGGTCGGGTTGGTCGCCACCGTCACGCCGACGAAACCGATCGCGCAGGCGGCCCAGCGGCCCGCGCTGATTTTCTCCTTGAGCACGAGAATGGACAGGAACATGACGATGATCGGCGCCGAGAAATAGAGCGTCGTGAGCTGGGCCAGTTCCAGATAGCGTGCCGCATTGTAAAACAGCAGCCACGCTCCCAGCATGAGGCCCGCGCGCAGGACGACCGTATTCCTGTAAGGGCTTTTGAAAATGGAAGGATGGCGCCGATACCGCACCAGAACGCCGGTTATCAGAACGATCATCAGGCTGCGCATGAACAATATCTGCGGCACCTCATAATCGGCGACCAGCCACTTCACCAGCGCGTCCTGCAAGGCAAAGCACGCATAGCCGCTGCAAGCGAGCGCAATGCCTCTGAGCGGCGTGGAATTTTGCAGCACCGAATTCACCATTCCCCCCGAAGCACAAGAAATGCTTCGCTCCTTCTTATCGGTAATCGGGCGGCAGATACAGTTCCGTTTCTCTTGCGGGCGCTGCCCTCGCGAATTTGTGTAAAGTCATAAAATCGCGCCGTTTTTCGCTTTCAGGCGCCGTCCGACCTGTCAGATATCCTTTACGAGCCGCAATCCGTCATAGATGGCGGCATGGGTGTTGCGGGCGGCGACGGCGTCGCCGATCCTGAACAGCCGGAATTTTCCGTGCGGATTGCGGAGCACGGATTGCGGTTCGCCGGCGATCAACTGCGCGTAGGAGGTTTCGCCGCCATTGGACGACAGGGGTTTCAACTCGAAATAAAGCTCGTCGAGCGGAATGGTGCCGTGATTGACGATCACCTGATCCACCATGCGCTGCTTCGACACGCCGCCATAGTCGCTGCCGATATGGGCGACGAGTTGATTGCCCTGCTTCTCGACCGCTTCCAGCCGGTACGTCACCGTGAAAGTGGTGTCGAGCTTCTGCAACGAACGCATATAGGGCACGAGGTTCATGCCCATCACTTCCGGCGCGAAGGAACGGTCGGGCGTCATGATTTCGACCTTCGCCCCGGTTCTGGCGATGATCTCCGCCGCCTGAAGGCCGGCATGGTCGCCGGCATCGTCGAAGATCAGGACGTTGGTTCCCGGCTTCACGTCGCCGGCGATGATGTCCCATGCCGAGACGACCAGTTCGTTGCCCTTCGCGAGCGCTTCCGTATGCGGCAGGCCGCCGGTGGCGATGATGACCACGTCGGGATTTTCCGCCTGCACGGTTTCGGCGTCGGCCCATGTGTTGAAATGAAAGACCACGCCGCGTTTCTCGCACTGGGCCATGCGCCAGTCGATGATGGAGATCATCTCCCGGCGGCGCTCGCTCTGCGCGGTGAGGCGGATCTGCCCGCCCGGATGCGCGGCGGCCTCCAGCACCACGACATCATGGCCGCGCTCCGCCGCCACGCGCGCCGCTTCCAGCCCGGCCGGACCCGCGCCGACCACGACGACCTTTCTGCGGGCATCGGCTTTTTTCACGATATGCGGCATGGTCAATTCGCGCCCGGTGGCGGCGTTGTGGATGCAATAGGCCTCGCCGCCCTGATAGATGCGGTCGAGGCAATAATTCGCGCCGACGCACGGGCGGATATCGTCCTCGCGCTTTTCCATGATCTTGCGCACGATATGCGGGTCGGCCAGATGGGCGCGGGTCATGCCGATCATGTCGACCTTGCCCGAAGAGATGGCATGGCGGGCGGTGGCCACATCCTGAATCTTGGCGGCGTGGAAGGTCGGGAAATCGGTGGCCGCGCGCACTTCGCCGGCGAAATCGAGATGGGGGGCGCTTGCCATGCCTTGAATGGGGATCACGTCGGTCAGCGCGGCATCGGTATCGATATGGCCCCGGATTACGTTCAGATAGTCGATGAGGCCGCTTTCCTTGAGACGCTTCGAGATTTCCAGCCCTTCCGCCTTGGTCACCCCGCCCGGCTGGCGCTCGTCGGCGGTGTAGCGGATGCCGAGGATGAAATCGTCCCCCACCCGCTTGCGCATTGCCGAAAACACGTCGAAGCAGAAGCGCAGCCGGTTTTCCAGCGATCCGCCGTAGGGTTCGTCCAGTTCATTGGTGAGCGGCGAGATGAACTGATCGATCAGGTGGCCGTAGGCTTCCAGTTCCACGCCGTCCATGCCGCCGGCCTTCATGCGCTCGGCGGCGTCGGCGAAGTCCCCGATGATGCGCTCTATGTCCCAGTCCTCGATCTTCTTGGGGAATGCGCGGTGCGCGGGCTCCTGACGGTGCGACGGCGTGACCACCGGCAGCCAGTCGCCCTTGTCCCAGCGGGTGCGGCGGCCCAGATGCGTGAGCTGGATCATGATGGCCGCGCCCTCTTCGTGGACGGCGTCGGTCATCTCCTTGATCCATGGCACGATCTCGTCCTTGTAGGCGAGAAGGTTGTTGAACACCGGCGGGCTGTCCTTCGACACGGCGGCGGAGCCCGCCGTCATGGTCATGGCCACACCGCCTTTCGCGCGCTCCACCGTATAGGCGCGGTAGCGCGCCTTCGGCATGCCGTCCTCGGGATAGGCCGGCTCGTGCGAGGTGACGATGATCCGGTTGCGCAGGGTGAGATGCTTGAGCTTGTAAGGCTGGAGAAGGGGATCGTTCGACATGGCCGGTGCTCTAACTATTTGTTTTGACGCGTATCTCATCCGAAAACCGTTTCACACTTTTCGGGATGCGCTCTATTGATTGTTGTCGGGACGCTAAATCCGAATGTACATAGGTGTCAATGTGGAGAACACCGTGGTGCGTTGATATGACACGTATGTACATTCCGCTTGCGCCGAACGGCGGCGCATTGTTAGGATCGGGATATGGATCAGACTGTGCAGGATAGCGGCTGGCGCGGATCGGCGGAGGGCTGGCTGGAGGCGGCCTATCAGGCGCTGCTGGAATCGGGCGTCGATTCCGTGAAGATTCTTCCGCTGGCCAAGAGGCTCAATCTGTCGCGCACCAGCTTCTACTGGTTCTTCAAGGACCGCGACGAGCTTCTGGGCGCGCTGGTGGCGCGCTGGCGCGATAAAAACACCGGCAATATCGTCCGGCGGTCGGAGGCCTATGCGGAGTCTCTCGCCGAGGCGATGCTGAACGTGTTCGACTGCTGGCTCGACACCGGTCTTTTCGATGCGAAATTCGAGTTCGCAATCCGAAGCTGGGCCTTGCAGTCCGACGCGATCCTGAAAGAGGTCCGGGCGGCGGACCAGACCCGGCTCGACGCGCTGAAACGGATGCTGATGCGCTTCGGCTGCGAGGAAACGCCGGCGGATGTCCGCGCGAGGACGACCTATCTGGTGCAGATCGGCTATATATCGATGCAGACGGAGGAGGATATCGGCCTTCGCATGCTGCGCATCCCGGAATATATCGAGATCTTTACCGGCACGAAACCGGAGCCGAGGGAACTCGCCCGTTTTTATGCCCGGCACGGCTACAAGCCGGGTTAGGGGGCAGCGATGGCGCACACCCTTGAGCATATCGTCGCATCTTTTACAGCATATGGCGGAACGAGCGCAGCCCTGCCGGAGGGGCATGCGGCAAGCTGACTTCGGCAAAGTCGTAGCCAAAGGGCCTGCGGCTGCCTATGCTTGAGCCGTGAGAATGGCGGAAACGTCTTCACCAAAACCGCAGCGGGGGGGTGCGGCATCCCGTTGCGAACGATAGAGCCGCTAAAATTAAAGGGAACGCTCATGAAAAAACTGCTCGCATCGACCTGCCTGACATTCGGCGTGCTCGGAGCCGGCCTGATCGGGGCGGCGCCTGCCGCGAACGCCGCCGCGTGTGGTCATATCACGATCGCCAGCATGAACTGGCAGAGCGCGGAAGTTCTTTCCAATCTCGACAAGATCATCCTCAACGAAGGATATGGCTGCGACGCGGAAATCACCGTCGGCGACACCGTGCCGACGATTACCTCCATGGCCGAAAAGGGAGAGCCGGATATCGCGCCGGAAGGCTGGGTCGACCTGCTTCCCGATGTAGTGAAGAAAGGCGTGGCGGACGGCAAGCTGATCGAAGTGGGAACGCCACTGCCGGACGGCGGTGTCCAGGGCTGGTGGATTCCCAAATATACCGCCGAGGCCCATCCCGATATCAAGACCATTCCGGACATGCTCAAGCATCCCGAACTCTTTCCCTCGCAGGACGATCCGTCCAAGGGCGCGATCGTGAACGGCCCGCAGGGTTGGGGCGGCACCGTGGTGACCTCGCAGCTCTTCAAGGCCTACAAGGCGGCGGAACACAACTTCACCCTGGTGGACAGCGGCTCGGCGGCTGGCCTCGACGGCGCCATTGCCAAGGCCTATGAGCACAAGGAGAACATCGTCGCCTATTACTGGGCACCGACGGCGCTGCTCGGCAAATATGCCATGGTGAAGCTCGGTTTCGGCGTTCCCTACGACGCGGCCGAATGGAAGCGCTGCGACACCGTCGCCAACTGCCCCGATCCCAAGCCGAACGCGTGGCCGGTGGACACGATCAAGACGCTGGTGGCGAAAAAATCCGCCGACAAGCTCGGCCCGGATATCATGGACTATCTCAAGAAGCGGTCGTGGAGCAACGAAACGGTCGGCAAGCTGATGGCGTGGATGACCGCCAATCAGGCGACCGGTGAAGATGGCGCCAAGCACTTCCTGAAGGAGAACAAGGATATCTGGACGAAGTGGGTCACGCCGGACGCGGCGAAGAAGATCGAAGCGTCGCTCTGATGCTTCCAGAAGCGCGGCGCGCCACCGGCGCGCCGCTAGCTTCCGTGATCCGACATGCCGGATACAAGCTTCCCAAAAGAGGAAGTGGGGCCGAGGTCTCGCATGGCGCGCTTTTGTACGCCACGCGGTTCCGGAGCATTCCCGGCAAGAGTGCACATTAAGGGGAACTGAATGGACTGGTTCTACAGATTTCCGCATATGAACGACGATGCGCTGCGCGACCTGAAGCTTGCGATCGACAACGGCTTCCGCGCCTTCACGCGCGCCTATGGCGACGCCATCGGGGACTTCTTCTTGCCCTTGCAGAAATTCCTGCTGTGGTCCGAGCGTTTCATGACGCAGACGCCGTGGCCGATCATCATTCTCATCATCCTCGCCATTGCCTGGCTGGCCAGCCGCAGCCTCAGGGTGGTGCTGGGTTCGCTCGTCACCCTGCTGCTGATCGGTTATTTCGACATGTGGGAGGATGCGATGCGGACCATTTCGATGATTTTCGTCTGTACCATCCTTTCGGTCATCATCGGTCTGCCGATCGGCATCCTCATGGCCCGATCGGAACGGCTCCAGAAAGTCATCAATCCCATCCTCGACGTGATGCAGACCATGCCGAGCTTCGTCTACCTGATCCCGGTCGTCATGCTTCTGGGCATCGGGCGGGTGCCGGGGCTGATCGCGGTGGTCATCTATGCCATTCCGCCGATGATCCGGCTTACCAATCTGGGTATCCGCCTCGTGGACCGCGACGTGCTGGAAGCCGCCGACGCCTTCGGCTCGTCGGACGCGCAGAAACTGTTCAAGGTGCAGCTTCCCCTTGCGCTGCCCACCATCATGGCCGGCATCAACCAGACCATCATGATGGCGCTGGCCATGGTTGTCGTGGCCTCGATGATCGGGGTTCAGGGGCTGGGCCAGCCGGTGCTGAAGGCCATCGCCAACCAGTATTTCACACTCGGCATCTTCAACGGGCTTGCCATCGTCGGCATCGCCATCATCTTCGACCGGGTCAGCCAGGCCTATGGCAAGCGGCTCCAGAAACATCAGGAGATCGTCCATGGCTGAGACCGCTTTCGAGGGCATCAGTATCCGCCATCTCTACAAGATCTTCGGTCCCGAAGCGAAGAAGCATGTCGAGGCCGTGCGGGGCGGCCTCAGCAAGTCCGACCTCAACGACAAATACGGCCATGTGCTGGGGCTGAAGGATATCAATATCGAGATGCCCGGCGGCTGCATTCAGGTCATCATGGGCCTGTCCGGTTCGGGCAAGTCGACGCTGATCCGCCACATCAACCGGCTGATCGATCCGACGGCGGGCGAGGTGCTGGTCAACGGCGCCGACGTGGTGAAGATGAACGCCGCGGAGCTGCGGCAGTTCCGCCGCCACCAGACGGCGATGGTGTTCCAGAAGTTCGCGCTGCTGCCGCACCGCACCGTACTGGACAATGCGCTCTACGGGCTTGAGGTTCAGGGCATGGCGCGCGCGAAGGCGGTGGATATCGCCATGCGCTGGATCGAGCGCGTGGGATTGCGGGGCTTTGAAAAGCGCTATCCCAACCAGTTGTCGGGCGGCATGCAGCAGCGGGTGGGTCTTGCGCGCGCGCTTGCCAACGACGCGCCGGTGCTTCTGATGGACGAGGCCTATTCGGCGCTCGACCCGCTGATCCGAACCGACATGCAGACGGTGCTGCTCGACCTGCAAAAGGAGATACGCAAGACCATCGTGTTCATCACGCACGATCTGGACGAGGCGCTGCGGCTGGGCGACCAGATCGCGATCCTGCGCGATGGCGAAATCATCCAGCAGGGCACCAGCCAGGATATCGTACTGCGTCCCGCCGACGACTATGTGGCCAACTTTGTCAAGGAAGTGAACCGCGGCCGCGTCATTCAGGTCGACGCCATCATGGACCCGGTGACGCCGGAGGAAGCGGCGGGTTCCGTGACTGTGATGACGGGAACCACCGTCGAGGACGCGATCAAAGTGCTCGCGCACGATGACGGAAAGAATGTCGTCGTGACCTGCGCCGCCGGCAACCCGCTCGGCAAGGTCGATCTCAAGAAACTCGCAGCCGCGACCGTGACGTCGCACTGAGCGGAGACACGAGCCGGCCTGCCGTCACAGGGCGCGGCGGGCATGGCGAGGTGCCGCGATCCGGCCGGCATGGGTGGCGATGGCCATCTCGAAGCTGTCGGCGATGCGCCGGGCGCGGTCGATGAAGACGATCGCGCCCTCCGGCGGAAAGATTTCGCGCGCTGTCTGCTCGAAAAGGGCAAGCCAGCGGTCGAAATGTTCGTCTCGCAGACCGAGCTTCAGGTGAGCGGGCAGGGGCCGGCCCTGATAATCGCCGGCCTTGAGAATGACCGACAGCCAGAATTGCGTGATCTGCTCGATGTGACGGTCCCAGTCATGGACAGCCACGGCGAAGATGGGGCCGATAACGTCGTCCTTGCGCGCCCGTGCGTAAAATGTCTCGACCAGCTCGCGGATGGATGCTGCATCGATGGACGAGTGCGGTTGCTGGAGAATGATGGTCATAACAATTGATATGCCGCGGTAAGGCAGGAATATCAAGGGCGCACGGCATTATTGCATAATGCCGGTCTCACGCCATTCTTCGAGCGGTTGTTCCGACTGCATCGGAACAACCGCTCTGATAGTCTGCTTTCACCGCGCCCATGCGGTGCCGGCGGATTCCATCTGCTGCAAAATGCCCTAAAGAATCTTTGCCAGAAAATTCTTCATCCGGTCCGTTTGCGGATTGGCGAACAATTCGTGCGGATTGCCCTCCTCGATGATGCGGCCATCGTCCATGAAGATGACGCGGTTGCCGACTTCCCGCGCGAAGCCCATTTCATGCGTGACGACCACCATCGTCATGTGCTCGCTGGCGAGCGCCTTCATGACGTTCAGCACTTCGCCGACCATTTCCGGGTCCAGCGCCGAGGTCGGCTCGTCGAACAGCATGACGTCCGGTCCCATCGCCAGCGCGCGGGCGATCGCCACGCGCTGCTGCTGGCCGCCGGAAAGCTCGTCCGGGTAATGGCCTTCCTTGCCGTTAAGGCCGACCTTGGCCAGAAGATCGCGCGCCACGCGATTGGCCTGTTCCACCGGCATCTTCTTCACCTTGCGCGGCCCGATGGTGATGTTTTCGAGGATGGTCAGGTGCTTGAACAGGTTGAACTGCTGGAACACCATGCCGACATGCTGGCGCAGTTTGCGGATGTCGGTCTTGGGATCGGTCAGCACCATGCCGGCAATCTCGATCGTGCCGCCGGTCGCCGTTTCCAGCCCGTTGAGGCAGCGCAGGAAAGTGCTCTTGCCGCTGCCCGAGGGGCCGATGACGACGACGACCTCGTTTTTGTCCACATGGGTGGTGATGCCCTTGAGGATCTCGACGGTGCCGAAGGACTTGCGAAGGTCTTTAACGCTTATCAACTTGCAGCCTCCTCTCGATATAGGCCGAGAACTTCGACAGGGAGAATATGAGGATGAAATAAAGCACTGCGACGAAGCCCCAGATCGCGAAGGACGCGAAAGTTTCTGCGATGACGGTTTCGCTCTTGTAGACCAGTTCGATGATACCGACCGGCGCCAGCAGCGAAGTGTCCTTGATGGTCTGCGCCGCCTGGTTGACCAGCGGCGGAATCATGCGCTTGAAAGCCTGCGGCAGCACGATGTAACGCATCGTCTGGAAATTGCTCATGGCGATGCTGGCCGCCGCCTCCTTCTGGCCGCGGTCGACGCCGAGGATGCCCGCGCGCACGATCTCGGTCACATAGGCGCCTTCGTTCAGGCTGAGCGTGACGGCCGCCGCGAGAATCGGATAGGTCAGCTGCCCGAACCACTCGTTGACCGGCAGGATCGCCGGCAGGCCGAGCACGATGAAGAAAAGCTGCACCAGAAGCGGCGTCGAGCGGAATATCTCGACATAGGCCGTAGCGATCCAGCGCAGCGGCGCGACCCTGGACAGGCGCATCAGCGCCGCGACCAGGCCGATCACGACCATCAGGATGATCGCGACGATCGAATATTCGATCGTCAGCAGCAGGCCGCTCAAGATGACAGGTATGTTTTGCCAGATGGCGTCCATGAACCCGTGCCCTGTTTCTTGTTTTCAGATTATGGGTGAGGAAACGGCAAAGAAGCGTGCGGCGCGTCCTGTGCGCCGCACGCGATTCCCGCTTGTGCGATCCCGGCTCAGCCGGAAATCGCCACGTCGGACGGCTTCTTCACTTCGTTGACTTCACCGCTGGTGTCGCCGCCGAAATACTTCACGAAGAGCTTGTGGTATTCGCCGTTCTTCTTGACCTTCTCCAGACCGTCGTTGATCTTTGCGGTCAGGTCGGGCTTCGTCTTGGTGATGGCGATGCCGTAATATTCGCCGGTGAGCAGCGGGCCGACCGTCTCCACGTTCTTGTGGCTGGTCTTGAAGTTAAGATTGACGGGATTGTCGAAGATGACCGCGTCCGCACCGCCGGTTTCCAGCGCCTGATAGGCGTCGTCGATGTTCGAGAACTGCTTGATATAGTCGGTCGGGAAGCCGTTCTTGGTCAGGTAGTCGACCGAGGACGTCGCCTTCTTGGTGGCGACGACATGACCCTTCAGATCGGCGAAGCCCTTGATCTTCGAGCCTTTTTTCACAAGGATCGATAGGCCGGACTTGTAATAGGCATTGCTGAAATTGACGTTCTGCATGCGGCTGGTCTTGATGGTGATGCCGGCGACCGCAGCGTCGATGGAACCGGCCTGAAGGCTCGGAATGATACCGCTGAAGGGCAGTGTCTTGATCGTGACCTTCATGTGCTCGGCCTTGGCGATCTCCTTGATCAGATCGATGTCGAAGCCCATGACCTTGCCGTTCTTCTCCGACTCGAAGGGCGGGAAAGTGGTGTCCGCGCCGACGACGAGCGTAGTGGAGTCGGCAGCGCTCGCAATCGATGTTGCAGCGGCCGAGAACACAATGCCGGACGCCAGAGTGGCGACCAGCGCGATTAGCGACTTGTTTTTCAAGACTCTCTCCTTTCGCGGGCATTCGTTGGGCTGGACCGCTTCAACATCGAGAAGGAGCGTATGAATTCAAGCCACATTGACCCGCAGCCTGATATTCGGACGGGCGTTGTGCCGGGTCAAGGGTGGGTTGCAAGATTCATTGGTTATGACAAATTTGTGATGTATCAACGAATCGGGTGCTCGCGGAGGTGGCGGGATGGCCATGCGTATCCATCCAACCGCATTCGCCGGGCATGGACCTGCCGAGACCGTATATCAGGAAGCTTTTGGGACCGGAAAGCTTGGAAACCCACCTCAATGGAGCCGGTGGTAGCGGAGGAGGGATTCGAACCCCCGACACAAGGATTATGATTCCTCTGCTCTAACCTACTGAGCTACTCCGCCACGCCCCACATGGAAACCGGCTTTTCATCCGCATCGCCTGCGGCCGAAGGCTGTCCCTGTCGAGGAATGGCGGCGGTATAGGTGGCGAATGAAACCCTGTCAAGCATTCTTGATGCAGGTTTCGTCTTGTTTTCCATCATTCTCACCGATAGAAACGCCGCATCAGCAAAGGCACAAGTTTCATGGCACCTCGTATTGCGGTTCTGGGTTGCGGCTATTGGGGCGGCAACCATATTCGTACCCTCAAAAGCCTCGGCGCGCTGGCCGCCGTCTCCGATGCCAAAGCGGAAAACGCCGTGCGTTTCGCCACCGAATTCGGCGTTCCCGCCGTGCCGGTCGATGAACTCTTCGCCCGCCCGGATATCGACGGCATCGTACTTGCCCTGCCGGCGCAGTTCCATGCGCGCTATGCCATCGAGGCGGTGAAGAACGGCAAGGACGTTCTGGTGGAAAAGCCGATCGCGCTGGATATCCCTGCGGCGGAGGCGGAAGTCGAGGCCGCGCGCGCGCAAGGCCGCGTGTTCATGGTGGGCCATGTGCTGCGCTTCCATCCGGCTTTCGAGAAATTGCTCGCCATGGCCAAGGGCGGCGAACTGGGCGATGTCCGCTATGTCCATTCGCACCGCGTAGGCCTCGGCAAGTTCCACAGCGAGAACGACGCGCTCTGGGATCTGGCGCCGCACGATCTTTCCATGATCCTCGCCATCACCGGCGAGGAGCCCTGCGCCATTCGCGGCGAGGGGGCGGCGGTGCTCGATCACCTCAGCGATTTCGCCCACGTGCATATGGAATTTCCGAACGGCATCCGCGCCCATCTCTTCGCATCGCGGCTCAACGCCTATCGCGAGCGGCGCCTCACCGTCACCGGCACGAAGGGCATGGCGGTCTTCGACGATGGCGAGCCGTGGGAGCGCAAGCTTGCCTTCTACGGGCATCAGGTCTGGCGCGAGGGCGACCAGTGGGCTTTCAAATCGGCAGATCCGACCTATATCGAGGTCGCGGAAGGCATGCCGCTGACGCGTGAATTGCAGCATTTCCTGCATTGCATCGAAACGCGTGAGACGCCGCGCACCGACGGGCGCGAGGCGATCAGCGTATTGCGCATCCTGACCGAGGCGACCGTGCGCCATCCGCAACGGGGGTAAAAAGCAGGCCGGAAGCGGCAGGGGCGGGGTTTCGGTTCGTCAAGCCGTGTTACACAATTTCGCAAAACTTTGAACGTTCCGGCGGTAGCCGGGCGGGTTGTGAGCGAATAAAGAATGGGCTGGGATTCGCGGCTTTTCAAGCGGATTCCGATATATTGGAGCCAACATGCAGTTCATTGATCTCGGGGCGCAGCGCGCGCGTATCGAAGGCCGTCTCAATGCCGCCATCGCCAAGGTTGTCGCGGAAGGCCGTTATATCCTCGGGCCCGAGGTGGCCGAATTCGAGAAGAAGCTGGGCGAATATCTGGGCGTCGAGCATGTGATCGCCTGCGCCAACGGCACCGATGCGCTGCTGATGCCGCTGATGGCGCATGGCGTCGGCCCCGGCCATGCGGTGTTCGTGCCGTCCTTCACCTTCGCCGCCACGGCGGAAGTGGTGGCGCTGGCGGGCGCGGAGCCGGTTTTTATCGACGTCGATCCCGACAGCTACAATATCGACGCCGCCCAGCTCGAAGCGGCCATCGCCGCCGTCCGCAAGGAAGGCCGGCTGGAGCCGAAGGCGATCATCCCGGTCGATCTTTTCGGTCTCGCCGCCGATTACAACCGCATCACCGCCATCGCCGAGCGCGAGGGCCTGTTCGTGATCGAGGACGCGGCGCAGTCCGTCGGCGGCAAGCGCGACAATGTCATGTGCGGCGCTTTCGGCCATGTCGGCTCGACAAGCTTCTATCCGGCCAAGCCGCTCGGCTGCTACGGTGACGGCGGCGCCATGTTCACCAACGATGCCGAATTGGCCGACACGCTGCGCTCGGTGCTGTTCCATGGTAAGGGCGAGACGCAATATGACAATGTGCGCATCGGCCTCAATTCCCGCCTCGACACGATTCAGGCGGCGGTGCTTCTGGAAAAGCTCGTCATTCTCGAAGACGAGATGGAGGCGCGCGACCGCATCGCCCGGCGCTACAATGAGGGGCTGAAGGAAGTGGTGAAGGTGCCGCTCATGCCCGCAGGCAGCCGTTCGGCCTGGGCGCAATACTCCATCGAGAGCGAAAACCGCGACGGCCTCAAGGCGCATCTTCAGGCGGAGGGCGTTCCGTCGGTGATCTATTATGTGAAGCCGCTGCACTTGCAGACGGCCTACAAGCGTTATCCGCTTGCGCCCGGCGGTCTGCCGGTGTCGGAAAGCCTGCCTTCGCGTATCCTCAGCCTGCCGATGCACCCCTACCTGTCGGAGTCCGATCAGGACAGGATCATCGGCGCGATCCGTGCCTTCCACGGCAGGAAGGACTGATCGGCCGCACCAAGATGGTCCAAACGGAAAACCCGGCGCGAGCCGGGTTTTTTGTTGGGTCGATGACGGCGTAATCCGGTTGGACGCGCTTTATCCGATCATCGCGCTCTGCCGGCCGGATGCGGCGTCCATTGCCTCGCGGGGCGATTTGCCGCCGTCACGCTCTTCCAGCGCCTCGGCCTTGGAAAGCTCGCCCTCCGCGGCGGCAAGCTCCGCCTCGGCGGCTTCCTTCTGCGACATCAGATCGCGAATCGATACGAAGAGATTGTCGCGTCGCTGGCGTGCCGCCTTGGCGAAGGTCGGATAGGCGAAATGGTTGACGTCGCTGATGCCGGCCTTTTTTTCCTCTGTCAGAATCTGCGCATCGAGTTCGGCGGCCATGCGCTCGAACTCGCCGATCATCAGGTCCAGTTGGCCCAGTTGGCGGCGCTTTTCCTTCACCTGAAACAGTTTGAGCCTTAGAAGGCTTTCCCGTGGCTTCATACGCAATACTCCTTGAACACCAACCAGTTTCCTGTTTGGGGCGTCCCCCCGTCTTCGTGGCGCCTGCGCGGGAGAGGGACCATCTGCTCCAGCGCCGGCGAATCCCTGCACGGTCCGGCGCCCGAAAAACGGGCCGATGCCGTGGCCGCTATCCGCAATGGTCCGTCGAGGCGAAACAAAAAGTTAAAATTTCACCCTTTTGGTAACCATTCCTTTACCGGCGGAGTTAATCATACGCATCAGGAACTTAAGGCCCGGTAAACCTGATGTGCTTTTTGAGCAACAGGTGAAAGCCAGAGTCGAATGAGTCGCTTGGAGAAATTTCTTAAAGTGACACATTAGAATCAATGGAAGGGGAATATCCTTATGATTCATGTGTCTATAAGAATTTTCTAATCGGGACATAAATATGCTTGCCAACCGGAATCATATTTTGTTAACCATTTGCTGGCACCTTCATGCAAAGGCAACGACAGTTCCGTGTTCTGCCGTGAGGGAAACCTGGTCGGCTGCGGAAAGGGGATAAGAGATGCGCGTCCTTTTGATTGAAGACGACAGTGCGATCGCACAGAGCATAGAGTTGATGCTCAAATCCGAGAGTTTCAATGTCTATACGACCGATCTGGGCGAGGAAGGCATCGATCTCGGCAAGCTTTACGATTACGATATCATCCTGCTGGACCTGAACCTGCCGGACATGTCCGGTTACGAAGTCCTGCGCACGCTGCGCCTTTCAAAGGTCAAGACGCCGATCCTCATCCTCTCCGGTATGGCCGGCATCGAGGACAAGGTGCGCGGCCTCGGCTTCGGCGCCGACGATTACATGACCAAGCCCTTCCACAAGGACGAGCTGGTCGCCCGCATCCACGCCATCGTGCGCCGCTCCAAGGGCCATGCCCAGTCGGTCATCACCACGGGCGATCTGGTGGTCAATCTCGACGCCAAGACGGTGGAGGTCGCCGGGCAGCGCGTGCATCTGACCGGCAAGGAATATCAGATGCTGGAACTGCTCTCTCTTCGCAAGGGCACGACGCTGACAAAGGAAATGTTCCTCAACCATCTCTATGGCGGCATGGACGAGCCGGAACTGAAGATCATCGACGTCTTCATCTGCAAGCTGCGCAAGAAGCTCGACGCCGTTTCCGGCAACCAGAGCTATATCGAGACGGTATGGGGCCGCGGCTATGTGCTGCGCGAGCCGGGCGCGGAAATGCGCGAAAGCGCCTGATAGCCGATATAACAGCATATCGATGTAAAAAGCTCCGCCGTGGCGGAGCTTTTTACGTTTCAGGCCGGATTTCGGTGGGAGGGAGCGGAAGAGCCGCCGCCCTGAAATCTATTCTGCGGCGAAGACGATGTCTTCCGCCGTGGCGTTGATCGTGATGGTCATGCCGGCTTCCTCGGCCAGAAGCAGCGTGTAATAGGGCTGCACGGAATGGGCGTCGATCGGCTCTTCCGGCGCCGCGCCGGAGTGAAGTTCGAGGAATTTCGGCGGCACGCGCAGCATGCGGCCCTTGGCGGTGACGGTGAAGCGCGGCTCGCTGTCGCCGCCTTCGAGCCGCACGGCCAGTGAGCCGCCGCGCGGAATGGCTGCGTTGCCGATCAGAAGCAGGTTGAGCAGCAGCTTGACCTTGTTCTTGGGCAGGAGCACGCGCTGGCCTTCCCATGTCAGTTCCGGCTTCTCGTTCTTGAAATACTCATTGGCGACATTGAAGGCGTCGCCGGTGTCGATCTGCACGCCGGCGGAACCTGCTGCGCCGAAGGCGATGCGGGCGAATTGCAAACGCGCCGAGGCATTGCGCGCGCTGGACTTGATGAGCGCCATCGCATCCTCGTCCGCGCCGCCTTCCTCCAGAAGCTCCAGCCCGTTATTGATCGCGCCGACGGGCGAGATGATGTCGTGGCAGATGCGGCTGCACAACAGCGCGCCGAGATCGAGAGCGGAAAGGGTGACGGGCAAGGGCATGGGCTTTCTCCGGGACACGGACGAACCCGATTCCTGCCGGCGGATCGGGTCACGATCTGTTGACGAAACGGCGGGCGAATCGCCCTCGATACGGGTTTAACTGGATACACGCCGCGCGCGCAGGCCGCAACAAAGCTTGTCGGCGGCACGCCGTCCGGGCCGCCTTCGTAAAGTCAATTTCGCTACATAAAGATTTGGACAATAAATTTGCGCTTAAAATGAGCACGATTCGGCCAAGGCGCCCGCAGAGGCGTTGCCGAAACATCGGAAAATCCGATGCGCGCCAGAATAAAGAGCTTCAACAGGGCCGTCAGACAGAGAAGCGGGTAGCCAAGAGGAATTGTAAATGGCCATACCATCCCTGTCGCACGCCAGTTTTCGCAAGGCGGCGTGTTTCACGGCGTTTCTTGCGGTTCTGTTCGTTTCCTTCATCGCACTGCCACGGCAGGCGCGGGCGGAGAATACCTATACCGCCCAGGAAATCATCGAATCCGGTCATCGGTTTTTCGGTGCGACGTCCGGCGGCCTTGCCAGCGCGGTCGAGAAAGTGTTCCAGGGCTTCGGCCTGCCCAACGGCTATATTCTGGGCGAGGAAGGCTCCGGCGCGTTCATCGGCGGGCTGACCTATGGCGAGGGCACGCTCTACACCAAGAATGCCGGCGATCGTAAGACCTTCTGGCAAGGCCCCTCGCTCGGCTGGGATTTCGGCGGGCAGGGTTCCCGTGTCATGATGCTGGTCTATAATCTCAACGACGTGCAGAACCTGTTCGGCCGCTATGCGGGCGTGGCGGGAGAAGCCTATGTCATCGCCGGCGTCGGCTTCAATGTGCTCAAGCGTGAGGATATCATGCTGGTGCCGATTCGCACCGGCGTCGGTGCGCGGCTCGGCATCAATATCGGCTATCTGAAGCTGACCGACACGCCGACATGGAATCCGTTCTAGCTTCAATGTATCGGACCAAATCCGGTTTTCGGATCATCCGGTACCCACCAACCGTGTGAGGCGCCTTGATCCAGTCCGCACTCTTTTTTCTGCTCGGCGTTCTCGTGGCGGTCTTCGCCGTGGTGCTGCTCGGGCCGACGGTGTGGCGCCGCGCCTTCTTTCTGGCCCGGCGGCAGGTGCAGGCGGAACTGCCGATGACGCTGGCCGAGATCCGGGCCGACAAGGACGGGCTGCGCGCCGAATATGCGGTCGCCCTCAGCCGGCTGGAGCAGCAATTGCGGTTGGCACACGGCGTCGCGGACGAGCGGATGACCGATCTTGGACGGGCGCATGAGGAGCTGAAGCGTATCAAGCCGCTGGAGGCCGCCCGCACCAATCTCGAACGGCAATTGACCGATCTCGGGAAACGGCTCGCGGAAACGGAAACCGCGCGCGACACGGCACTGGAAAAGGCGGACATATTGCAGGCCGAACTGGAGCGGATGCAGAATCACCAGCACGCGCTGGAGGGGCTTGCGGATACGCTGCGGATCGAGATAAGCGGGCATCAGGCCGAGAGCGGCCGCCTTCTCACCGAGATCAATGCCATGCGCCATGACCGCAAGGAAACCGCCAGCCGTCATAACGAGGTCTCGGCCGCGCTGACCGCCGCGCAGGCCGAACTGAAAAGCGAAAAGCGCCGCAACGGCGACTTGCAGCAGAAGCTGGAAAGGCTGATGGCCGAGCTTTCCGATACGCAGGAGAAGCTGGAGCGCCATTCGCGCTCCGGCAAAGCCCTGTCGCTTGAGGATGGCGGACAGGAGGATCGGGCGGAGATCGTCCGGCAGAACGCCGCCCTGCGTGAGGAAATGGCCGCGCTCGCCGCGCGCGTGGTCGCCGTGACGGCGGAAAAGGAAGGCCCGGATTCGCCGATTCATGCGCTCGTACAGGAAGCCGGCTCGACCGCCGATGCGGAACAGGGCGACAAAGCCGGATCGAAAAGCCTCGCCACCCGAATCCGCGATCTCTCCAAGGCTTGAAATCGAAAGATCGGGATTACGTTACGCCGTTTCCAACACATCCGACCAGTCGGGATGGTGCGAAAACTGCGCCTGCATGAAGCTGCATCGCGGAACGATTTTCCAGCCGCTGCGCCGCGCGTCCAGCACCGCGTTCCTGGCCAGCGCCTGCGCCACGCCCTTGCCGCGCAAGGCGTCGGGCACGAACGTATGGTCTATGGAAACCAGTGCCGGGCCGAATTTCGTATAGGTCATCTCGCTCTCGCGGCCGTCCATCGCGGCCACGTAGCGCCCGCCGTCGGAACTGTCTTCCTTGCGAATGTCGATATCGCCGCTCATGCTGGCCTCCTGTCGAACCGGGGATTTCTTTCAATATAGTTCGCGACCGGCCAAAGAAAAACCGGCCCCGTCATGTCGATCGGGGGCCGGTTTCGGAATTGCCGGGTTTTGACCCGGACGGGCCTTTATCGGGCCAGTCCTTGTTCAGTGCCGATATTGCTGAATTCTGGTGGTCCTGAGACCGGCGAGACCATGCTCGTCGATCGAAGACTGCCAGGAGAGGAATTCCTCCACCGTCAACGTATAGCGCTGACATGCCTCCTCAAGGCTGAGCAAGCCGCCGCGCACGGCGGCAACAACCTCGGCCTTGCGGCGGATGACCCAGCGCCTCGTATCGGCGGGGGGAAGATCCGCGATGGTCAGGGGGCTGCCATCGGGACCGATTACATATTTTATTCGCGGTCTTACCAGATCGGTCATTGTACTCTCTACACAACACTTCAAGGACCCAATCGAAGATGAGACTAGCGCGACAGCTTTAAAATTTACCTAAGCTGCTGGTAACGCTCTGGTAAGACTCGGAAAAACTATTCTTTACCGGAAAAGCGGGGCGCTTTTGTGAATTCTGCCGGGCAGGAATGTGTGTAGCGCATGGGCCGTATGCGCGAGGAAAAGCGCGTGGTGCCTTGGCAAATTGCCGCAGCTTGGCCTATATAGGCCTTAAACGAACCATTGCCGGAAGCGAAGCGCTCGCGCGCCTGCGTTCTGTCCAAGCACTGGCCTGAATCGGCCAAGAACTGGAATGCCATGAGCCTCAACAGTCTCGATCTGCCGGGAAAGCCGGAAGACACGCGTGTCGTCGTCGCCATGTCGGGCGGCGTCGATTCATCGGTGGTGGCCGGCATCCTCAAGCGCGAGGGCTATGACGTCGTCGGCGTCACCTTGCAGCTTTACGATCACGGCGCGGCGGTGCATCGCGCCGGTTCCTGCTGCGCGGGACAGGATATCGAAGACGCGCGCCGTGTTTCCGAAAGCCTCGGCATTCCCCACTACGTGCTCGATTACGAGGCGCGGTTCCGCGAGGCGGTGATCGATCCCTTCGCCAATTCCTATGTCAGCGGCGAGACGCCGATTCCGTGCGTTTCCTGCAACCAGACCGTCAAGTTCGCCGACCTGCTCCAGACGGCGCGGGAGCTGGGCGCCGACGCGCTTGCCACCGGCCATTATATCCGCAGCCGCGCCAATGGCGCGCATCGCGCGCTTTACCGGCCCGTGGATACGGATCGCGACCAGAGCTATTTCCTTTTCGCCACCACGCAGGAGCAGATCGATTACCTGCGCTTCCCGCTCGGCCACCTGCCCAAGGCGCAGGTGCGCGAAATCGCCGAGGAAATGGGCCTGACCGTGGCGAAGAAGCAAGACAGCCAGGACATCTGCTTCGTGCCGCAGGGCAAATATTCCGACATCATTTCGAAGCTCAAGCCAGAGGCGGCCAATCCGGGTGAGATCGTCCATATAGATGGGCGCGTGCTCGGGCGGCATGACGGCATCGTGCATTATACGGTCGGCCAGCGGCGCGGCATCGGCGTCGCCACCGGCGAGCCGCTCTATGTCGTGCATCTCGACGCCCCCAATGCCCGCGTCATCGTCGGCCCGCGCGAGGCGCTGGAAACGCACAAGGTCTTTCTGCGCGACGTCAACTGGCTCGGCGACGGCTCGCTCGACGCGCTGCCGAACGAGGGCATGGAAGTCTTCGCCAAGGTGCGCTCCACGCGCCCGCCGCGCCCGGCCGTGCTGCACCATGCCGGCGGCCAGACATGGGTCGAGCTGGTGGACGGCGAAAGCGGCATCGCGCCGGGACAGGCCTGCGTGCTCTATTCCGACGACAGCAATGCGGCGCGGGTGTTCGGCGGCGGCTTTATCGGCCGCTCCGAGCGCGAGCCGCGCGCGGAAGCCATGCTGCGCCGCCTCGTCTCCGGCCCCGCGAGCGCGCCGGCGGCCTGAACCGCCGTCTTCTTTTCAGCGAAACCGGCTGAAGCGCGACAAAGCTATTCCGCTCGCCGTCGCGACGTTGAGGCTGTCGAAGTCCTGCGACATGGGAATGCGCGCGGTGCGCAGCTTTTCCAGCAGGCGCGGCGGCAGGCCCTCGCCCTCCGTACCGAGAAGCAATGCCTGACGGCGGTGGCGCTTTGCGCGCCAGAGGCTCGTTTTCGATGAGGGGCTGAGGGCGAGAATGCCGAAACCCGCGTCTTGCAGCGCGGCAACGATCCCGTCTATGCCGCCGCCGCGATGCCACGGCACTTTCAGCGCCGCCCCCACCGAGACACGGATTGCCTTGCGGTAGAGCGGGTCGCAGCAGGTTTCGTCCATCAACACGCAGTCGGCCTCGAAAGCGGCGGCGTTGCGGAAGATGGAACCGACATTGTCGTGATTGGAAATGCCGCAAAGCACCACGGCCAGCGCCTGCTCCGGCAGCGCCGCCAGCATTTCGCCGAGTTCGGGCTGGGGCTTGCGGCGGCCGACCGCCAGAACGCCCCGATGGACATGGAAACCCGCGACCGCGTCCATCACCGCCTGCGGCACGCGATAGACCGGAACGGATGCCGGCAGGAGCCGCAACTGATCGTTCAGCCCGGCGAGCCGGTTCTCCAGCACGAGCAGGGATTCCGTTTCGAAGCGGGCCTGCGCGGAGACGAGGACGTTGAGCACCACCTTGCCTTCGGCGATGAAACGCTGCTGTCGCCCGACGAGGTCCTTTTCCTTGATATCACGATAGGCGGAAAGACGAGGGTCCGCCGGATCGTCGATTGCCGCGATGCGGTCGTGCGGGAGAGTATCCAAATCCTTCATCGCACGACCGTACCACGTATAATCGAATTGTCAGGCGAGCGCCGGCAGCTCCATTTCGGTTTCGCTGCGACGTGAAACCGGACTCATATAGAGACTGGCGAGCGTAGACAACATCAGTTCGATATGTGGCGACGACACCATATAGTAAATGGTCTGGGCGTCGCGTCGTGTAGAAACGAGATTAAGCGCCCGCAGTTTCGCCAAGTGTTGCGACAGGGCGGACTGGCTGAGGTCAATCGCTTTCGCCAGAGCCCCGACCGACATTTCATTATGAAGCAGCTTACATAAAATCAATAAACGTTTATTATTTGCCATCGCCGACAGAAAATCTGCGGTTTGATCCGCATTTTCCATCAGCTCTTGAAAATCAACTTCATTATTCATTGCTGCCATACCCCCGTAAGACTGCATTTTTCCATATCGTACACGCTTTGCGTGTATGAGCAATCTATGACGAGGCAGCTCGTTTGAAAAGCCCTTGCTTATATTCAACTCTGATGAAACCGGCCGATTTGTCCCCTAATTGATACGGTTTTGTTTCAGGCGGCGCCGGCGGTCACATCCGGTAGCGCGGCCAGCACCTCCGGCGCGGATTGGCAAGGCGAGGGGAAGAACAGGCGCGCGGTATGGTCGCCGTCGGCGAGGTCGAGACCGTCCGGATCGACGCCTGTTATTTTCCAGCGGTTTTTCGCTGTTCCGGCGGCCGGGCCCATGGCCTGCACGATCTCCGCCTGCCGGGTTTCGTTGATGTCGCGCAGCATTTCCTCTTCCTGCGCCGCGATCCGCATGGCGGTCTGCGCGGGGCAGACGAGATCGTCCATGGTCAGGATGAAAGCCTTGCCGAAACCGCCATTGAGGCTGGCGCCCGTCACGTTCAGGCGGAAGAAGGCGAAATCGCCGAGATCGGCATAGAGCGCGCCCTTGGGATTGTGGGCGAGATAGCGGCGGCGGATGCGCGGATATTCGCCGCCGACTTTTTCGATACGCACCGCGTCGCAATGGAGCGTTATGCGGGGATGGGCGAGGGGGTCGCCCTTGCCCGGCTCGCCAAGCAGAAGAGAACAGGCGGGATTGGCGGTCAGCGCCGGCGTGTGGGCGGCGAGGCCGGAGATCAGGATGAGCGGGGTTCCGTCCGTGTCGGTCGCCACCGCGACGCGGCTTGCCAGCGGGCGGCCCGTGCGCGCGTCGAGAACGGCGATGGCGCCGTAGCGCGCGGTGCGCATCAGGGTCTTTGCAAGCCGGACGGCTTCGGGCGTGGTGGGGCGGATCGGGTCTTTTTTATCGCTCATCGGATCGGGCCATAAATATGAGTGGGATGATCCGGTAATAGCCTGATTATTCATCGCAGGACAAATGGTTTCAGGTCTGGGAGCGTAGAGAGGCGGAATGGGCCACCGCACCGGCTTTTCTTACCGGATAATTATTACAACGAGATGACAAATAGCGCAATTTTCTAAATCAGATCCAGTTTGAGGTATAATAATCCAATAATTAGAGTATTTAACGGTTGATATTATAAACTGGTTCTAAAAATTGCGCTTGCAAACCGGACATCTCCGCGTTTCGATAAAGACAGGCTGCGGGGAGTGTACACGCGCGGCGTCTTTTTTATGGAGGCGACAAATATGAAACTTTACAAGAAATTTCTGATGGCGACCGCGCTCGTCGCCCTGATGGGCGGCGCGGCATCGGCCAAGACGCTCGTCTATTGCTCGCCGGCGTCGCCCGAAGGCTTCGACCCGGCAGCCTATACCGGCGGCGATACGTTCGACGCCTCGTCGCGCACCGTCTATGACCGGCTGATCGAGTTCAAGCATGGCTCGACGACGATCGAGCCGGGCCTTGCGGAAAGCTGGGACGTGTCGAAGGACGGTCTCGAATACACCTTCCACCTGCGCAAGGGCGTCAAGTTCCAGACCACCGACTATTTCAAGCCGACGCGCGAGATGAACGCCGACGACGTGATCTTCTCCTTCGAGCGGCAGCTGGACAAGAAAAATCCCTGGAACGCCTATACGCCGGGCCTTTCCTACGAATATGCGGAGAGCATGGACTTTCCGGCGCTGATCAAGGAGATCAAGCGCGTCGATGACCATACCGTCACCTTTGTGCTCAACCACCCTGAAGCGCCTTTCCTTGCCGACCTTGCCATGGATTTCTCCTCCATCGTGTCGAAGGAATATGCCGACAAGCTGCAGGCCGAAAACAAGATGAACGACCTCAACCAGTTTCCGCTGGGCACCGGGCCGTTCACTTTCGTCGCCTACCAGAAGGACGCGGTGATCCGCTACAAGGCCAATCCCGATTACTGGCGCGGCAAGCAGAAGATCGACGATCTGGTCTTCGCCATCACCACCGATCCGGCGGTGCGCGCGGAGAAGCTGAAGGCCGGCGAATGCCAGATCATGGCCTATCCGGCGCCGTCCGACATCGCCGGGCTGAAGGCGGATGCCGACCTCAAGGTGGAGCAGCAGCCGGGCCTCAACATCGCCTATCTGGCCTATAACACGCTGATTGCGCCGTTCGACAAGCCGGAAGTACGCCGCGCGCTCAACGAGGCCATCAACAAGAAGGCGATCATCGAGGCGGTCTTCGCCGGTTCGGGCGTGGTGGCCAAGAATCCGATCCCGCCCATCATGTGGGGCTATAACGACGCGGTGAAGGACGATCCCTACGATCCTGCGGCGGCGAAGAAGGCGCTTGAGGCCGCCGGCGTCAAGAACCTCAAGATGAAAATCTGGGCGATTCCGGTCAGCCGGCCCTATATGCCCAACGGGCGGCGCGCGGCGGAACTGATACAGGCTGATCTGGCCAAGGTCGGTGTCACTGCCGATATCGTTTCGATGGATTGGGGTGAATATCTCAAGAAAGCGCCCGAAAAGGACCGTGACAGCGCCATCATGATGGGCTGGACCGGCGACAACGGCGACCCGGACAACTTCCTCGGCACGCTTCTAAGCTGCGCGGCCGTGGGCACCCAAAACTACGCGCAATGGTGCTACAAGCCGTTCGACGACCTGATCCAGAAGGCCAAGGTGACGTCCGATCAGGCCGAGCGCGCCAAGCTCTACGAGAAGGCGCAGGTGATCTTCAAGGAACAGGCCCCGTGGGCCACGCTCGATCATTCGACGGTGTTCATGCCCATGTCGAAGAAGGTCACCGGCTTCAAGATCGACCCGGTCGGCATCCACCGTTTCGACGGCGTCGATATCGCAGAGTAAATCCTCTCAACCCGGCGGCCGGAGGCTGGAAAGCCAGCCTCCGGCCGGAGTATTTTCGATGTTGCGTTTTCTCCTGAAAAAGATCGCCTATCTGATCCCGACCTTCATCGGGATCACCATCGTCGCCTTCGGCTTCGTGCGGGTGCTGCCGGGCGATCCGGTGCTGCTGATGGCTGGCGAGCACGGTGTCAGCCCCGAGCGCCACGCCGCGCTGATGGCGCAGTTCGGCTTCGACCGCCCGATCTGGCAGCAATATCTGTCCTATGTCTGGAACATATTGCACGGCGATTTCGGCCAGTCGCTCGTCACAAGGAGATCCGTGCTGACGGAATTCTTCTCGCTGTTTCCGGCCACGCTGGAACTGAGCATCTGCGCCATCCTCCTCGCGGTGCTGGTCGGCGTTCCGGCCGGCGTGATCGCCGCCGTCAAGCGCGGCTCGTGGTTCGACCAGTCGCTGATGGGCGTGGCGCTGGCCGGCTATTCGATGCCGATTTTCTGGTGGGGCCTGCTGCTGATCATGTTCTTCTCGGTGTTCCTGCATTGGACGCCGGTTTCGGGGCGCATCGACCTTCTCTATTACTTCCCGTCGGTGACGGGTTTCATGCTGATCGACAGCCTGCTTTCGGGCCAGAAGGGGGCCTTCGCCTCCGCCGTCTCGCATCTCATCCTGCCGACCATCGTGCTCGCCACCATTCCGCTGGCGGTGATCGCACGCCAGACGCGCTCCGCCATGCTGGAGGTGCTGGGCGAGGATTACGTGCGCACCGCCCGCGCCAAGGGCCTGCCGACGCGCCGCGTGGTGGGCATCCATGCGCTACGCAACGCGCTCATCCCCGTCATCACCACCATCGGCCTGCAAGTGGGCGTGCTTATGGCCGGCGCGATCCTGACCGAGACGATCTTCTCATGGCCGGGCGTCGGCAAGTGGATGCTCAATTCGATCTTCCAGCGCGACTATCCGTCCGTGCAGGGCGGCCTGCTGCTCATTGCCGGGCTGGTCACGATCGTCAACCTGATCGTCGACCTGCTCTACGGTCTGGTCAATCCGCGCATACGGCACAAGTGAGGCGAGTATGAGCAACATTGCCAACACGTCCGTTCCCGATACGACCGCCGCCGTGGGCCGCATGGCGTCGCTGCGGGACTTCTGGTTCTATTTCAGCGTCAACCGCGGCGCGGTGATCGGCCTGTGGGTCTTCGTCGTCATCATCGCGCTCGCCATACTGGCGCCGCTGATCGCGCCGCACGATCCGATACACCAGTATCGCGACTTCATGAAGGTTCCGCCGGTCTGGCAGGCCGGCGGCAAGGCCGAGTTTCTCCTCGGCACCGACGAACTGGGCCGGGATATCCTGTCGCGTCTGCTTTACGGCGCGCAGTATTCGCTGCTGGTGGGCTTCGTCATCGTGGCGATCTCCATGTGCATCGGCATCGTCGTCGGCGCCATCGCGGGCTTCTTCGGTGGCGCCGTCGATGCCGCCTTCATGCGGGTGATGGATATCATGCTGTCCTTCCCGTCGCTGCTTCTGGCGCTGGTGCTGGTGGCGATCCTCGGGCCGGGGCTGATCAACGCCATCATCGCCATCACGCTGGTGCTGCTGCCGCATTTCTCGCGACTGACGCGCGCGGCAGTGATGGCGGAGAAGGAGCGCGACTACGTTACCGCCGCGCGGCTCGCGGGCGCGGGCCGGCTGCGGCTGATGTTCAGGACTGTGCTGCCCAACTGCCTGGCGCCGCTGGTGGTGCAGGCCACCATGTCGTTCTCCAACGCCATCCTCGAAGTGGCGGCGCTCGGCTTCCTCAACATGGGCGCCCAGCCGCCGACGCCGGAATGGGGCACCATGCTCGCCTCGGCGCGCGAGTTCATCACCAGCGCGTGGTGGATCGTCACCTTTCCGGGTCTTGCGATCCTCATCACCGTGCTCGCGATCAACCTGATCGGCGACGGGCTGCGCGATGCGCTCGATCCTAAGTTGAAGAGGAGCTGATCCCATGGCTTTGCTTGAGATCAGGAATCTTTCGGTGTCCTTCGACACCTCCGCCGGGCCGTTCAAGGCGGTGGACGGCATCGACATGACGGTGGACAAAGGCGAGGTGCTGGCGATCGTCGGCGAGTCCGGTTCCGGCAAGTCGGTCGGAATGCTTGCCGTCATGGGGCTTCTGCCGAAGACCGCGACCGTCACCGCCGACTGCATGACGTTCGACGGGCGCGACCTGCTGACCATGCCGGATTCGGAACGGCGCAAGATCGTCGGGCGCGATATTTCGATGATCTTTCAGGAACCCATCGCCAGCCTCAATCCCTGCTTCACCGTTGGCTACCAGCTTGAGGAAGTGCTGAGGCAGCATATGGGGCTTGGCCGCAGGGCGCGGCGCTCCCGTGCGGTGGAACTTCTCGAACTGGTCGGCATACGCGATGCGGCGGAGCGGCTGAAAAGCTTCCCGCACCAGATGTCCGGCGGCCAGTGCCAGCGCGTGATGATCGCCATGGCCATCGCCTGCAACCCGAAGCTCCTGATCGCCGATGAGCCGACCACCGCGCTCGACGTCACCATCCAGAAGCAAATCCTCGACCTCCTGATGCGGTTGCAGGTGGAGCACGGCATGGGGCTGATCATGATCACGCACGACATGGGCGTGGTGGCCGAAACCGCCGACCGGGTGATCGTGCAGTACAAGGGCCACAAGATGGAGGATGCCGACGTGCTGTCGCTGTTCTCCACGCCGAAGAGTTCCTATACGCGGGCGCTGCTTTCGGCCCTGCCGGAAAACGCCACCGGCGACCGTCTGCCGACGGTGTCGGATTTCGTCCTCGAAAATAACGATGCGGCCAATGGGGCGGCTAACGGTGCGGGAGAGGCGCGATGAGCGAGATCGTTCTCGAAGCGCGCGACATCAAGCGCGATTATCATGTCGGTGGCGGGCTGTTCGGAAAGGCCAAGGTGGTCAATGCCGTCAAGGGCGTGAGTTTTTCGCTTGAAAAGGGCAAGACGCTCGCCATCGTCGGCGAATCCGGCTGCGGCAAGTCCACGCTGGCGCGCATCCTCACCATGATCGACCCGCAGACCTCGGGCGAATTGCTGATCGGCGGCAAGTCCGTCAACATCGCCCGCGACGGGCTGACGCCGGAAATGCGCCGGCAGGTTCAGATCGTGTTCCAGAACCCCTACGGCTCGCTCAATCCGCGCCAGAAGATCGGCGACGTGCTGGCCGAGCCGCTGCTTCTCAACACGAAGATGCCGGCGGCGGAGCGCCGCGAGCGGGCGATGGATATGCTGCTCAAGGTCGGTCTCGGCCGCGAGCACTTCAACCGCTATCCGCACATGTTCTCCGGCGGGCAGCGCCAGCGCATCGCCATCGCGCGCGCCCTGATGCTGAACCCGAAGCTGCTGGTGCTGGACGAGCCGGTTTCGGCGCTCGATCTTTCCGTGCAGGCGCAGGTGCTGAACCTGCTCGCCGATTTGCAGGAGGAGTTCGGTCTCACCTATGTCTTCATCAGCCACGATCTGTCGGTGGTGCGCTACATCGCCGACGAGGTGATGGTGATGTATTTCGGCGAAGTGGTGGAATACGGCTCGCGCGATGCGGTGTTCGACCATCCGCAGCACGACTATACGAAGAAGCTCTTCGCCGCCACGCCGCGTGCCGATATCGACGACATCCGCGCCCGTGTGACGGCGCGCGCCGCGGCCCGGCAGGCCGCGCACGCCTGACACTACAGTTGCATTTTTCGTGATGCCGGTCTGCAAAGAGCAATTTTCCGTGCTCCGGTGCTCATGTACTCAAAAGTACACGGCGCTCCGGTGCTCGAAAATCACTCTTTTCGCCACGACCTGACGCATCTGCGACTGTAGTGCTGCTAACCTTCAACAGGCTATTCGCCGCGCTTCTGGTGGCGGGCCAGCGCGCTGACGATGTCGTCGGCCGCGATCTTGCCGATGATGGTGCCGTTGTCCACGATGCCGACGTCGCCGCTGCTGTCGGCCACCGCGCCCATCAGGTCGCGTACCAGCGTTTCGCGGCTGGCCGTGGCGGCGAAGGGTCGGGGCGTCGCAGTGCGGTCGAAGGGCGTCATGATATCGCCGGCGCGCAGCACGCCGAGCGGGTTCATATGGGCGACGAAATCCGCGACATATTTGTCGGCGGGCTTCAGCACGATCTCCTGCGGCGTGCCGCATTGCACGATGCGCCCGCCTTCCATGATGGCGATGCGGTTGCCGATCTTCATCGCCTCGTCGAGGTCGTGGCTGACGAAGACTATGGTCTTCTTCAGGCGCGACTGGAAGGTGAGCAATTCGTCCTGCAACCGTGTGCGGATCAGCGGGTCGAGCGCGGAGAAGGGTTCGTCCATGAGCAGGATCGGCGCGCCGGTGGCGAAGGCGCGGGCAAGGCCGACACGCTGCTGCATGCCGCCGGAAAGCTCGCCCACCTTGCGCTTGGCCCAGTCCCGCAGGCCGACGAGATCGAGCTGGTCGCTCGCCTTGGCCAAGCGCTCTTCCTTGCCCATACCGGCGACTTCCAGCCCGAAGGCGACGTTTTCCTCCACCGTGCGCCACGGCAGCAGGCCGAATTGCTGGAACACCATGGAGACGAGGTGGGTACGCAGATGGCGCAGCGTCGCGCGATCCGCCTTGCCGACCTCGATGTCGCGCGTGCCGTCATGCACCACGACACGCCCGCGCGCGATCGGGTTGAGCCGGTTGATGGCGCGCAGCAGCGTCGACTTGCCGGAGCCGGACAGGCCCATCAGGACCAGAATCTCGCCCTCCTGAATGTCGAGCGTGCAACTGTGCACGCCGAGCACATGGCCGGTCTCGGACTGGATTTGCGAACGCGTCGCACCCTTGTCGGCCAGCGCCAGCGCGTTGCCGGTATCCTTGCCGAATATGATGCAGACGTCTTCGAGAGCGATGATGGTCATATCCGTCTGCTCCTTCTTTGCTTTCGCATACTTCAGTTGTGGCTTCCGGCGCGGAAGATGCGGTCGAGCACGATGGCGACCACGACGATCACCAGTCCCGCCTCGAAGCCGAGCGAGGTGTTGACGGAGTTGAGCGCGCGCACCACCGGCACGCCCAGCCCGTCCGCGCCGACCAGCGCCGCGATCACGACCATGGAGAGCGAGAGCATGATGGTCTGCGTCAGCCCGGCCAGAATCTGCGGCATGGCATAGGGCAGCTCTATCTTCCACAGAAGCTGGCGGCGGGAAGCGCCGAAGGCCTCGCCCGCCTCGACCAGTTCGGCGGGCGTCGAGGAGATGCCGAGCTGGGTCAGGCGGATCGGCGCGGGTATGACGAAGATCACGGTGGCCAGCAGGCCCGGCACCATGCCGATGCCGAAGAAGACGATGGCCGGAATGAGGTACACGAAGGTCGGCAGCGTCTGCATCAGGTCGAGGATCGGGCGCATCACCGCATAGAGTGCGGGGCGATGCGCGGCGGCGATGCCGAGCGGCACGCCGATGACCATGCACAGGAAACAGGAGGACAGGACCAGCGTCAGCGTTTCCAGCGTGCCGTCCCAATAGCCCTGATTGAGGACGAACAGGAAGCCGAGCACGGTGAGGATCACCACCGCGATACGGCGCTGGATGAGCCAGGCGATGGCCGCGAAGATCGCGATCAGAACGAAAGGGTGGGGCAGTTTCAGCAGATAGAGCAGGCCGTCGATGAGGCCCTGCATAACGGCGGCAAGCGTGTCGAAAAAGCCGCCCATATTGTTGGTGAGCCAGTCCACGATCGACTTTGCGGTCGGTCCTACCGGAATTTTATAGTCCGTCAGCCAGTTCAACGGTCAGGTCTCCTGCTGCGTGTCTTTGGGGGAAGGGGGCGCGAAGGCCGCGCCCGACCGGAGCATCAGAGGCCGAGCGAGGCCTTGACCGCCGGAAGGCCCGGTTTGCCGTCCACGGTGGTCACGCCGTCGAGCCACTTGTCGAGAACGGAGGGGTTGGCTTTCAGCCATTCGGTCGCGGCCTTGGGCGCTTCCTCGCCGTCGTCGAGGATCTTGCCCATGATCTCGTTCTCCATGCCGATCTGGAATTCGAGATTGGTGAGGAACTTGCCGACATTCGGGCATTCCTGCGTATAGCCGGCGCGAACGTTGGTCTCGACCTTGGCGCCGCCGAAATTGGGGCCGAAATAATCGTCGCCGCCGGATAGATATTCGATCTTGAAGCGGGTGTTCATCGGGTGCGGCGCCCAGCCGAGGAAGACGATGGGTTTCTTGGCCTTGATGTTCTTGGCCACCTGCGCCAGCATGCCCTGCTCGGAGGATTCCACCAGCTCGAAGGATTTGAGGCCGAAGGCATCCTTCTTGATCATGCTGAGAATCAGGCGATTGCCGTCATTGCCCGGCTCGATGCCGTAAATCTTGCCGTCGAGTTGATCCTTGAACTTGACGATGTCCTTGAAATCCTTCAGCCCGGCCTGCCAGGTGTATTCGGGCACGGCCAGCGTGTATTTCGCGCCGGTCAGGTTTGTGCGCAGCGTCTCGACCGTCTTGTTGTCGAGATAGGGCTTGAGATCGGCGGTCATGGAGGGGTTCCAGTAACCGAGGAAGACGTCGATATCCTTCTTGCTGAGCGAGGCATAGGTCACGGGGACCGAAAGAACCTTGATATCCGTCTTGTAGCCGAGGCCCTTCAGAATCTGCGTCGCCACCGCCGTGGTCGAGGTGATGTCGGTCCATCCCACATCGGAAAAGCGGACGGTCGAGCAGCTTGCCGGTTCCGCCGCGCGGCTTGCGCCGGGCGCGGCCAGCATGGCCGTTCCGGAAACGGCCGCCGCAAAGGCAAGCGTATACATATGGGACGATGCGGGCTTCATTGTTCTCTCCATTTGCCGGACCGATTTTTCGGATTGGTTATTTTCCGGCTCCTGTCTTTAGCAAACACCAAAGCGGGAGCCGATCAAGTGCCTAAGCGCCGAAAAGATTGCCAATTGCGACTCTTGCTCATTTTAACACGGCATCGCAACCTGTTGGCAACCCGGTTGCGGCCCGGTTGCGGCCCGGTTGCGGAATGGCCGGCCGCATTCTATTGGGGGAGGGGCAGTCAGGCTGTGGAGTCGATCTTTCATGGAATTGCCATCACCATTGCGCCGGGCGGTGGACGTCATGCTGGAAGGCGTCGCGCTCGCCGATCTGAAGCGCGCCGCCGATCTCCTGTCGCGCCGCTACCGGGCGGAAACGCGAGACGGCCGCCTGCATGTTTCCGACGACATGGCCGCGAAGGCCTATCTCGCCGCGCGCCTGCCGGCCACCTATGCGGCGGTACGGGCGAGCCTCGACGCCGCATCGCAAGCCTGCCCCGGTTTCGCGCCACGCGCTATGCTCGACATAGGTTCGGGGCCGGGGACGGCACTCTGGGCCGCCCGGTCGTGCTGGCCGGGGCTGGAAAGTGCGGTGGCCATCGAGGCCAGCCCCGCCATGCGCGCGGTCGGCGGCGCTCTGGCGCGGGACAGCGGATTGACGTCGCTCGACTGGCGGGCCGGCGATGCCGCGGATAGCGGGACCGGCTTTCCCGAAGCCGATCTCGTTTCGGTTGCCTATGTGCTGGACGAGCTTTCGCCCGATCAGCGGCGGACGCTCGTCGCCCGCGCATGGGACGCGGCGCGCGCCATGCTGGTGCTGGTGGAACCGGGGACGCCAGCGGGCTGGCGGCGCATCCTCGATGCGCGCGCCGTGCTGATCGCCGCCGGCGCGCGAATCGCGGCACCCTGCCCGCACGAGATGGATTGCCCGCTTGTTGCGCCCGACTGGTGCCATTTCTCGCGCCGAGTGGCTCGCTCGCGCGTCCACCGCATGACCAAGGAGGCGGAAGTGCCGTGGGAGGACGAGAAGTTCATCTATCTCGCAGCGGTGCGCGGGGAGGCCGACGCGATCGCGATGCGGGTGATCGCGCCGCCGCGCGTCGGCGGCGGCAAGGTTTCGGTGAAGCTTTGCAGGGACGACGGCTCGGCGGAAACGCGGCTTTTCACCAAGCGCGACGGCGAGGCGTTCCGCTGGGCGCGCCGCGCCGATTGGGGCGATGCGCTGTTCAGTGAATGAAAGGAGGCGTTGCCGATGAAGATCAGCCTTGTCCAGTTGCGCCTGCTCGCGGCCATCGCTGAAACCGGCGGCGTCGGGGCTGCGGCACGGCGGATGCGGCTCACGCAGTCCGGCGCGAGCCAGTCCATTGCTACGCTGGAAAAGATTCTCGGCGCCGAACTCATCACCCGCACGTCCGGCGGCGCGGCGCTGACCGCATTCGGCCGTTCCGTTCTCGCCGATGCGCGTGCAGCACTTTCGGCGGTGGATCGCATCGAGACGCAGGCGCGCAGCAGGGAGGCGGATATGCCACGGCGGTTGCGCGTGGCGGCGATACCGAGCCAGATGGAACATATGCTGCCCGGATGGCGCAAGGCGTTCCTGCGCCTTTACCCGGATGTCGACTTCAGCGCCTTCGAGGGCGGGCATGACGATGTGGGCCAGTGGGTGCGCGACGGCATTGCCGATCTCGGCATCACGTCGCTGCCGCTGCCGGAACTGGAGGCGGCGGAAGCGGGCCGGGAGGAGCTGGTCGTCGTGGGGCGGCGCGACGATCCGTTGATACAGCGCTGGAAGATAGCGCCGGAAGACCTCGCCGCCCGGCGCATGATCTCATCTTGTGGCTGCGAGGCGGTGATCGAGCAGATTTTGAGCGCCAATGGCGAGAACACCGACGAGGGCGTCAGGACGCACGATGTTCCGACCGCGCTGGAAATGGTCCGCAACGGTGTCGGCATGACCATGCTGTCGGAGATCAGCCTGCCGGGCGCGGACATGCGCGATCTGCGGGCGCTGCGGCTCGATCCGCCCACATTCCGCACGGTCTATGTCGTATCGCGGCCCGACAGTCCCGTCAGGCCCTTGATCGGCTGTTTCCGCGAACTGGTGTGCGGCGCTGCCTAAGGGTATGGCATAAGAAAAACTGATGGCGCATATCCGGCTTATCCGTGCCGCCGGTTCCACTTCATGCTGCGATAGTCCGGCCGGATTCCCATCGATGGAGAAGAAGCATGGCAGCGGCAGCGGACGATACGGACAAGGTTTCGGTTTCAAGCACGATAAGGGGCCTCTTATGGGGTTTTTCGGGCGTTCTTGTCTGGTCCGGTTCCTTCGTTCTGACGCGCTTCGGCGTCAGGACCGCGCTTACGCCTTACGATATCATCGCGCTCCGCTTCGCGGTGGCGGGCCTGCTGCTGCTGCCGGTTGTGGTGGCGCGGGGTTTCGGCTTCCGCGAGCTTGGCGTCACCGGCTTCGTCCTGCTCGTTTCCGGCGCAGGCGCACCCTATGCGCTGTTCACCGCCTATGGCCTGCAATTCGCGCCCGCTTCCCATGCGGCGGCGCTCATTCCCGGCCTGATGACGGTCTTCGTTGCGACCCTAGGCGCGTTTCTGCTCAATGAAAGGCTGGCGTTTTCGCGCTGGGGCGGGGTGGTGCTGATCCTCGCCGGAAGCTGCCTGATCGCGGGTGTGTCGCGCCTGGACGGCCCGGAAATGCCGGGCCATATCGCTTTCCTCTCGGCGGCGCTGGTCTGGGCGATCTATGTGATGGTTTTCCGCAGCAGGAATATGGACGGGTTGCATGCCACGGCCATCGCCTCGGTCTCGTCCGCGCTTCTGTTCGTGCCGCTCTATGCGGCCTTTCTGCCGAAAGGCATCGGGACGGCGTCATGGGGCGACATCGCCTTGCAGGGATTCTACCAGGGTGTGCTGACGTCGGCCTTCGGCCTGTTCGCCTTCAACCGGGCGGTGGCGCTGCTGGGCGCGGCGGCGGGTGCGGCGCTTGCCGCACTCATTCCCGTCGTCACACTGGTTCTGGCGCTCGTGCTGCTCGGCGAGGTGCCGGGCTGGACCGACACGCTCGCCGCATTCATGATAGGCATCGGTGTCGTGCTGCTGAACCGCAAGGCGCGGCGCGTCACGACGCCAGAAGGGCCGCGCGCGGAGCAGGACGCCCGATGACGAACACCATCAGCGACGCGGCGAGACAAAAGGCGCCGGCGAGGACGAGCGCGGGCATGTAGCTGTCGTAATCGGTGCGCACCAGCCCGGCGAAGCCTGCCGCGGCGGCGGCGCCGATCTGGTGGCCGGTGAAAATCCAGCCGAACACCAGCCCGGCCTTTTCCGCGCCGAAGCGCTCGGCGGCGAGCTTGACGGTCGGCGGCACGGTCGCCACCCAGTCGAGGCCGTAGAAAACCGCGAAAGGCGCGAGTTCATAGACGGAGAAATCGGTGAAGGTCAGATAGATCAGCGACAGGCCGCGCAGGCAATAGAACCAGAACAAGAGCCAGCGATTGTCGAACCGGTCGGAAAGCCAGCCGGACATGATCGTGCCCACCAGATCGAAGCAGCCGATCACGGCGAGAATGCCGGCGGCGCCCACCGGCGCGATGCCGTAATCGCCGCACAGCGTGATCCAGTGGGTCTGGATCAGCCCGTTGGTGGAGAAGCCGCAGACGAAGAAGGTGAGGAACAGCACCCAGAAGGTGGCCGTGTTCGACACTTCGCGCAGAGTGACGAGCGGCGAGGCGAGCATGGCGGTGAGGCTCTTCTGCGGCTCCGGTGCCGGCAGCGGGGCGGTGCGGCCGAAAGGCTTCAGGCCGAGATCGGCGGGATGGTCGCGCATCAGGGCCAGAACGAGCACCAGTGCCGTCAGCAGGAAACCGATGACGACGGCGAGCGCCGTGCGCCAGCCGATGGTCTGGCTCACATCGGCGAGCAGCGGCATGAAGACGAGCTGGCCGGTGGCGTTGCTCGCCGTCATCAGGCCGATGACGAGGCCGCGCCGCTTCTCGAACCAGCGCGCGGCCACCGTCGCGCCCAAAACGAGCGCGGTCATGCCGGTGCCGAGCCCGATCACCACGCCCCAGAGCGCCACCATCTGCCATTCCTCGGTCATGAAGATGGAGCCGAGAAGACCGGAGGCGATCAGGATCAGCGCCGACGAAACTACGCGGCGCAGGCCGAAGCGGTTCATGAAGGCGGCGGCGAACGGTCCCATCAGCCCGAACAGGACGAGGCGCAGCGCCATGGCCAGCGAGATGTTGGCGTTGGTCCAGCCGAATTCGCGCTGGAGCGGCTCGATCAATATGCCCGCCGACCCCATGGCGGCGGCCGTCACCAGCATGGTGAGGAAGGTGATCGCGGCGACGATCCAGCCGTAGTGGATGTTTCTCTGCGCGAGGAAGCCGGCAAGGCGGGCGGAAATCATGGACGTGCTTTCGTTGTGGCCGCAGGGCGGGGAAATCGGAAGTCAAAGCGCGCGGAGCAGGGCCCGCAATTGTTCGGCTCCGTTTTCTCCGAGCCGGGATTCGATGTCGGTCTGGGCCTGATCCCACAGCGGTCCGCCGCGCGCGACCAGATCGCGGCCCGCCTCCGTCAGGGTGACGCTCGCCTCGCGGTGGTCGTCGCTTTCGGCGGGTCCGATCCAGCCCATGCGCTGCAAGACCCTGACGTTGCGGCCCATGGTCGAACGGTCCAGTTCCGCCAGCCGCGCCAGTTCGGTCAGGGAGATCGTTCCGGCGCGGTCGATCTTGCGCAGCAGGCTGAACTGCGCCACCGTGACGCCGAGCGGCGCTAATGCCGCGTCATAGGCCGCCGAGGTCTTTCGCGCCGCTTGACGCAGCAGGATACAGAAACATGGATGGGTCATGAAGCGGGTATATACCCGCAATTGGGCTTTGACAAGAGAGGCCGAAAACGCGACGAAAGCCGGACAGGACCGAGGGAGAGGTCAGACCGCCAGATGCGCGGTTTCCTTCACTTCCTCCATCACGGCATAGGTGTGGGATTCGCGCACGCCGGGCAGCGACAGCAGCGCTTCCGACAGGAAGCGGCGGTAATGGTCCATGTCGGACACGCGTGCCTTGACCAGATAGTCGAAGCCGCCGGCTACCATGTGGCATTCCAGAATGTCGGGATTGGCGCGGGTAAAGGAGGCGAAAGTGTCGAAGACTTCCGGCGTCGTGCGGTCGAGCTTGATCTCGATGAAGACCAGCATGGAACGGTCGAGCATCCGGGGCGACAGCCGCGCCGAATAGCCCAGAATATAGCCCTCGCGCGTCAGGCGCTTGACGCGCTCCGCGGTGGCCGTCTGGGAGAGATTGATACGGTCGGCGAGTTCGGTATTGGTCAGGCGTCCGTTTTCCTGCAATGCGAGCAGGATGCTCCGGTCCACCGTATCGAGGTTTTTCATCCGTCCGTCCCCACGGGCCGCCTCTGTGTCCGGCGGCTCTGTTCGATGCTTACTGGCGATCGATTGAATTCCTCCGGAAATGAATCCGAATTCGGAGCGGCGCGCAAGACGAAACTTGTTAACCATAGGATAAAGTTGTCAGCAGACAGAACTTGCCCATATCAATTTGGGGTTGATAAATAAATACAACCTATGATAGTGTATAGCGTACTGAAAGTTATATTATACCTATGAATTTTGTCATTTGGAGACCGTTCCGTCTCCGTTGCGATCAGGCAAGGGGAGACCCGCTTCCTTGTCTGTATTGTCCTCATTAAGGACAAGGGAAATCCGGGCACGCCTGCCGTGCCCGGATTTTCTTTTCCGGGAATGATTTTCCGGCCGCAAGACTTTTCCAGTTGCAAGATGGGGCGGCCAGGGTTAACACTGACGGCCATGAACATTTCGAGCATTGTCATCAATGGCTGGTGGTGGGTCCGCTGATAGCGGCCACGCAGGCGTTCGTGCATATGCGTTCGGGAACAGGGCCGCTGGAGATCATCCGGGCGGCCTTTTTGTTTGGCTGTCCGAAATGGCGACTGCGGCGAACATATCGGGAAGCAAAAAGGATTTGGGACGGCCGATCATGAATGCGAAGACAGCGGATAACGAGATTTTCAGCTACGACACGGCGGGCGGCATCACCGTCGAGCGCGTGCGGCATCATACCGTCTACAAGGGCGCGATCGAGACCTATATCGACGCGCTGAACGAGAGGCGAGGCGCCGTCTTTTCCTCCAATTACGAATATCCGGGCCGCTATACGCGCTGGGACACCGCCATCGTCGATCCGCCCGTGGTCATCACGTCCCGCGCGCGCACGATGCGGATTGAGGCGCTGAACGCGCGCGGCGTGATCCTGCTCCGCCCGATCCTCGATACGGTCAAGGCGCTCGCGGAGGTCACGGTGGATACGGCCGGCGAAAGCCGCATCGAACTCACCATCGCCGAGCCGGTCGGCACCTTCACCGAGGAAGAGCGCTCGCGCGTGCCTTCGGTGTTCACGGTGCTGCGCGCCATCGTCGGCCTGTTCTTCTCGGAAGAGGACGACAATCTCGGCCTCTACGGCGCTTTCGGCTACGATCTCGCCTTCCAGTTCGATCCGGTGCAGTACCGGTTGAAGCGGCCGGACAACCAGCGCGATCTCGTCCTGTTCATTCCCGACGAAATCTTCGTGGCCGACCATTATGCCGCGCGCGCATGGGTGGACCGCTATGAATTCGTCTGCGGCGGTTCCTCCACCCACGATCTTGCCCGCGCCACGAAGGCCGAGCCGTTCAGGCCGTCCGACAGCGTGCCGCCGCGCGGCGACCATGTGCCCGGCGAATACGCCAAGCTGGTCGAGCGCGCCAAGGAGAGCTTCCAGCGCGGCGACCTGTTCGAGGTCGTGCCGGGGCAGACCTTCTACGAGCGCTGCCTCACAGCGCCGTCGGAAATCTTCCGCCGGCTGAAAATCACCAATCCGTCGCCCTACTCCTTCTTCATCAATCTGGGCGAGAACGAATATCTGGTCGGCGCGTCGCCGGAAATGTTCGTGCGCGTCAGCGGGCGGCGCATCGAGACCTGCCCGATCTCCGGCACGATCAAGCGCGGCGAGGACGCCATCTCGGATTCGGAGCAGATTCTCAAGCTCCTCAATTCCAAGAAGGACGAATCCGAACTCACCATGTGCTCGGACGTGGATCGCAACGACAAGAGCCGCGTCTGCGAGCCGGGCTCGGTGCGCGTCATCGGCCGGCGGCAGATCGAGATGTATTCGCGCCTCATCCACACGGTCGACCACATCGAGGGCCGGCTGCGCGACGGCATGGATGCCTTCGACGGCTTCCTCAGCCATGCGTGGGCGGTGACGGTGACCGGCGCGCCGAAGCTCTGGGCCATGCGTTTTCTGGAAGAGAACGAGAAGAGCCCGCGCGCCTGGTATGGCGGCGCCATCGGCATGATGCACTTCAATGGCGACATGAATACGGGTCTCACGCTGCGCACCATCCGCATCAAGGACGGGGTGGCGGAAGTGCGCGCCGGCGCGACGCTGCTGTTCGATTCCAACCCGGAAGAGGAAGAGGCCGAAACCGAACTGAAGGCTTCGGCGATGATCGCGGCGGTGCGCGACGCGCAGAAGGGCAATCAGGCGGCCGAGGAACGGCAGGCGGCGCGGGTCGGCGAGGGGATTTCGATCCTGCTGGTCGATCACGAGGATTCCTTCGTGCATACGCTCGCCAATTATTTCCGCCAGACGGGGGCGACTGTCTCGACCGTGCGCACGCCGGTGGCGGAAGACGTGTTCGACCGTATCAAACCCGATCTCGTGGTGCTTTCGCCCGGACCCGGCACGCCGCAGGATTTCGATTGCAAGGCCACCATCGCCAAGGCGCGCAATCGGCAACTGCCGATCTTCGGCGTCTGCCTGGGCTTGCAGGCCTTGGCCGAGGCCTATGGCGGCACGCTGCGCCAGTTGCGCATCCCCATGCACGGCAAGCCGTCGCGCATCCGCATTTCGAAGCCGGAGCGCATATTCTCCGGCCTGCCGAAGGAGGTGACGGTGGGGCGCTATCATTCGATCTTCGCCGATCCGGAGCGCCTGCCCGACGATTTCCTTGTTACGGCGGAAACCGAGGATGGCGTCATCATGGCCTTCGAGCACCGCAAGGAGCCGGTGGCGGCAGTGCAGTTCCATCCCGAATCCATCATGACGCTCGGCCACAATGCCGGCATGCGCATGATCGAGAATGTCGTTGCGCATCTCGCCGCCCGCACCAAGGCACGGCGCACGAACTACTGACGAGAACGACGGCCAAGACTGGCGATTTTCCGAGAAGGCCGGCCGCCCGCAAGGCGGCCGGCCTTTTGTTTTGCGCGTTTCCTTCACATGCTCCGGCGAACCATTTGCAACTGTAATGCCTTGCATTTGCAAGAGAAAATTAAATGCGGAGACTGCAAAAGAGGGGTTCGGTTTCCACCCGATCCGGGTTATAGGATTGGTGCGTGCAAGCAGTCGCGCGGCGTGGCCGTAATTGGACGCGGGAATTTGCGGGCGATCCCGCCTTTCCTGCCGTGCCTGCCCGGCAGGTTCCGGCATCCGATATAACGTAACTGAAGATAATCCGGCGTAACGACAGGTTGGTCATGAACGCGAATGCGAGAGTTCGGCGGCTTGCCATATGGTCGATCCCGATCGCCTTCGCCGTCATGGGGCTGAAATATATCGCCTATCGGCTGACCGGCTCGGTCGCGCTTTATTCGGACGCGCTGGAATCCATCGTCAACGTGATCGCGGCCTGCGGCGCCCTGTGGGCGATCGAGGTCAGCCAGCGCCCGGCGGACGTGAATCATCCCTTCGGCCATCACAAGGCCGAATATATTTCCGCCGTGGTGGAGGGCGTGCTGATCACCGTCGCGGCGCTGCTGATCTTCCATGAGGCGTGGCGCGCGCTTGAGGTTCCGCGCCATATGAATGCGCCCTGGCTGGGCCTTGCCATCAATACCGGCTCGGCCGTCATCAACGGCCTGTGGGCGATGGTGCTGCTGCGCACCGGCCGCAGCGCGCGCTCGCCGGCGCTGGAGGCCGACGGCCGTCATCTGATGACGGATGTGATCACCTCCGCCGGCGTGCTGGTGGGCCTTGTCGGCGCGGTGGTGACGGGCTGGGCGGTGCTCGATCCGCTGCTGGCCATTCTGGTGGCGCTCAATATCCTTTGGCATGGCTGGCACGTCATCAATTCCTCGGTGCAGGGGCTGATGGATATCGCCGTGGAGCCTGCGGAGGAAATGCGCATCCGCGACGTGATTTCCGCCAATGCCGGCGGCGCGATCGAGGTGCATGATCTCAAGACGCGGCTGGCGGGACGCGTGACCTTCATCGAGTTTCACCTCGTCGTCGCCGCGAAGATGAGCGTCGGCGATGCCCATGCCATATGCGACCGCATTGAAGATGCGCTCAAGAAGCATATCCAGCATGTCCGTGTGGTGATCCATGTCGAGCCGGAGGAGGAGGCCAAGCTGCCGCCGGGCACCGCCTCGGTTCCTTTCGCATGACGGCAAATATCGTCTTGCGTCCCGGAAATCCGCGCGATAAAAGCAATTCCATGATTTCAAAAAGCGAAACATCCATGGGACATTCCGCAGCCGCCTCCGGCGCGCGCGTGAGCGTTTGCGTCCTGGACTCGCTTCTTACCCTCGGCCTTAGCGGCGATCGCCGGGCTCACTGAAAGGAGCGTCCGGCGGTCGATCCCGGTCACGCCGACGCCTGCTCCTTTCCAGAAAACCTATTTCAATCGCTATGAGAACGCAGCGCTTGCCGGCAGGAATGCCGTGTGAAGCCGCAAGGAAACGAGACATGAACCAGACAATCGCCACGCCGACAGCCGCCCGGCACGACAAGAGCACAGAGGGCAAGGGCATGCCGGACGCAGCCACCAAATATTCGCCCTTTCCCGCGCCGCAATTCTTCGACCGCACATGGCCGTCGAAGCGCATCGAAAAAGCGCCGATCTGGTGCTCGGTGGACCTGCGCGACGGCAATCAGGCGCTGATCGACCCGATGGGCCACGACCGCAAGGAGCGCATGTTCCGCCTCCTGGTCGACATGGGCTTCCCGGAGATCGAGATCGGCTTTCCCTCCGCCTCGCAGACCGATTTCGACTTCTGCCGCTGGTGCATCGAGGAAGGCGACGTGCCGGACCATGTCGATTTGCAGGTGCTGGTGCAGTGCCGGCCCGAACTGATCACCCGCACCTTCGAATCGCTGGAAGGCGCCAAGACGCCGATCATCCATTTCTATAACTCCACCAGCGAGTTGCAGCGCCGGGTGGTCTTTGCCAAGGACGTGGGCGGCATCAAGCGGATCGCCACCGACGCGGCCAAGATGATCATGGACATGGCGGCCAAGGCGGGGGGCGGCTACCGCTTCCAGTATTCGCCGGAGAGCTTCACCGGCACCGAGCTGGAAGTGGCGCTGGAGATCTGCAACGCCGTCACCGAGATCGTCAGGCCGACCCCGGACAACAAGCTGATCATCAACCTGCCGTCCACGGTGGAGATGAACACGCCCAACGTCTATGCCGACCAGATCGAGTGGATGTGCCGCAACCTCGACAATCGCGACAGCCTGATCGTCTCGCTGCATCCGCATAACGACCGGGGCACGGGCATCGCGGCGACGGAACTGGGCCTGATGGCCGGCGCGGACCGCGTCGAGGGCACGCTGTTCGGCAATGGCGAGCGCACGGGCAATGTCGACGTGGTGACGCTGGCGCTGAACATGTACACGCAGGGCATCGACCCCAAGCTCGACTGCACCGACATCAACCGGATGAAGGACGTCTACGAATATTCCAACCAGATGAAGATCGGCGAGCGGCATCCTTATGTGGGCGAGTTGGTCTACACCGCCTTCTCCGGCTCGCATCAGGACGCGATCAACAAGGGCATGAAGGCGCGCAAGTCGGCCAATTCGCCGGTCTGGGAAGTGCCCTACCTGCCGATCGACCCGCAGGACGTCGGCCGCTCCTACGAGGCGATCATCCGCATCAACTCGCAGTCGGGCAAGGGTGGCATCGCCTATATTCTGCAAGCCGATTATGGGCTCAACCTGCCGCGCAACCTGCAGGTGGAGTTCCGCGAGATCATCCAGCAGATCACCGACGAGGAAGGCAAGGAACTGCCGTCCCGGCGCATCCATGACGAGTTCCAGAAGCACTACGTCACCCAGCCCGACGCGCGCATCAAGTTCGTGGATCACCAAACCGTGGCCGATCCCGAACACAAGGGCCGCCGCATCGTCACCGCCGAGATTACCGACAACGGCGTGACCAAGAACATCGAAGGCCGCGGCACCGGCCCGATCGACGGTTTCGTCGATGCGCTGTCGAAATATCTCGGCGTGAAGATGTCGGTGGTGGACTATTCCGAGCACTCGCTCCAGCAGGGTTCGGACGCTTCGGCCATTTCCTATGTCGAAATGGCGCATCCGGGCGGCAAGCTGTTCGGCGTGGGCATCAACGACAATATTGTCAGCGCCTCGCTGGAAGCGGTCGTCTCCGCCGCCAACCGGGTGATCAGCCGGTAAAAAACAGGGTCCATCACCTGAAAAGCGGCGCGTGAGCACCGCTTTCTATATGTTGTCGGCAATGCGCGAAGCAACCTGCTCGAGATTGCCGAGAAATGTCTGCCAGCCCTGCATGGCACCGCCGAAGGCCTGACGCTGATTGGGCCGGAACCCCTTTTGCTCCATACGCAGGTGCGTTCCGGTGGGTGTCGGTGTGAGGGTGAAGGTCACGACGCTGTCCAGATCGAATGCGGGATCGCTGTGCGTGTGACGCCAGCTATAGGACAGGGTCTTCGGCGGTTCCACCGCGAGAACCTCGCAGTCCAGCACGCCTCCCCATTCGCCCCGCAGATTGAAGCGATGACCGACCATGGGCGCGAAGTCGTTCTTCATCAGCCATTCCGCGATCAGGTGCGGCTGGGTAAGCGCGCGCCAGATTTTCTCCGGCGAACAGGGGATGTCGCGCTCGACGACAACGGAACGGGTTTCATCGGCCGTCATTGCTTCACCTTCTTCATCTTTTTCTTTGCGCTGGCTTCCCTGTTCGCTTCCACCGCTGCGTGGATCAATGCCTTGAATGCCTTTTCATCGATCCCGTCGCCCTCGTGGATGTCGATCGCACGGCGTGTGCCGCCGCCAAGGCCGGCATTGAACAGGCCCGACGGGTCCACGAGCGCCGCCCCTCTGGCAAAAGTCAGCTTCACCGCCGCCTTGTAGGTCTCGCCGGTGCAGATCAGACCGTCATGCTCCCACACCGGGACGCCCCGCATATCGTTTGAAGGCTTGCGCCACTTCACGTCCTCGGTCACATCGGGATCGGCCTGCCTGATGAGGGCGCGAACCCTGGCAAGCGTTTCACTACGCCAGTCGTCATGCCGCCGGATCGCCGCATCGACCGACGCCGCGGTCTCGTCCTTCGGGGTTTTTGTCATCGTGGCGCGTGCCTTCTCATGTAGGGCAGCACGAACATGTACAGGCCCGTAAAAAGCATCAGGAAAAGCGGCGGCAGCGGCGCGTAGACGATCCATGCAGGCGGTTGCCACCCCATGCCCATGACCGCGAAGTTGGCGATCACGGTGAATGTAAAGACGAGCGACAGCCAGCGATGCGTCTGGCGAATCCAGAAGTTCATTGATCCATCCTCCTCAGCAGGTCTTCAAGGTCATCGAGCCTGCTTTCCCAAAAGCCGCCCATCCGGCTGGTCCAATCGATCAGCGGCGCGAGCGCTCCGATCCGGGCGCTGTAATGCGTCTGCCGGCCCTCATGGCGGTCGCGCACCAGCCCTGCCTGCCGCAGCGCCGCGAGATGCTTGGAGACGGCAGGCTGCGAGATGTTGGCCTGCGCGGTCAGGGCGCCGACCGTCTTCTCGCCCTCGCGGCACAACTGTTCGAAAATCGCCCGCCGCGTGGGATCGGCAAGGGCGCGGAAGATCACGTCATGGGTGTCTGTCATTCGCTATCCATAACCTTTTGGCTATGAATGATACATAACCGCAAAGTTATGGATTCGTCAAGCGGTGCGTGCGGATCACTTTTCCTTGTCAGGAAATCAATACAGCCGTGTTTCTCCGAGCTTCACGATATGGCCCTCGGCATCGTCGATGCCATGCTCCTCCCAGAGGCAGGACCAGCCCCTGACGGCGTCGCCGCCGATCGTGAACAGGTTGTAACGCGCGGCAGGCTTGCGGCCGCCGAAATTCTGGCTGGCGGAGGGAACGCCGATCACCGGCACCTCGCCCTGCGGCCCATCGATCCCGAAGCGCGTCGCAAGGTGCGTATGGCCGTGGATGACCAGTTCCGCGCCGTGCTTCGCGATGATTTTCTGGAAGCGGCTTATGCCGTAGAGCCGCTTGTAGCCGGAGGTCGCGCCCCGGATCGGCGGATGGTGGATCATCACCACGCGGAAGAGGCCGCGCGCTCCGGCTTCGTCCAGCATAGCCGCGAGCCGCTTTGCCTGCGCGGGCAGGAAATCGCCGCTGGCCATGAAAGGAGCGGTGGCGCGTGCCGAGGACACGCCAATCAGCGCCGCCGGGCCGCGTGCGCGCATATAGGGAAACTGCGGCCGTCGCCCGTGATTGTCCACGCCGTCGCCGCGCATCCACGGCTCCCATGCCCGGCAGGCCTTGTTGAGGGCGCCGGGCACATAGGCGTCGTGATTGCCCGGGACGACCGATACGCCGTCCGGGTCGCCCAGAAGGCTCAGCCAGTCGCGGGCGATGTCGATTTCCACATCGAGCGCCAGATTGACCAGATCGCCCGTCACCGCCACATGGCCGGGCGCGTGCGCCAGCATGTCGGCGACGAGGGCGTCCAGCACCGTGCCGCCCATCGCGTCCTTGCGGTTGCGCAGCCAGTTGATGTAGCCGGTGATGCGCTTGGATGCGAGTTCGCGGTAGCGTACGCGCGGCAGCGGCGAAAGATGGATGTCGGAAATATGGGCGAGGCGAAACATGAAACCGGTTTAGCCGATTATTCGCCAAATCGAAACGGTGCAGGGAGCGTTTCCGTTCGGTTGCAAAATGCTATAGAGGACGGACCTTTGCGGAGAAACGGTCCATGCGGCTGCGCCATTTGCTGTTCCACACCTATTTCCTGTTCCGGCGTCCCATGACGCTGGGCGTCAGGGCCATCGTGTTCGACGAGAAGGACAATTCCGTCTTTCTGGTCAGGCATACCTATGTGCCGGGCTGGCAGTTGCCGGGCGGCGGTGTGGAGCGCGGCGAGACGTTCGGCGAGGCGCTGGAAAAGGAATTGCGCGAGGAGGCGAATATCGTTCTGAAAGGGCGCCCGCAGCTTTTCGCGCTCTACAAGAACACCCATGCCTCGCCGCGCGACCATGTGGCGCTCTATATCTGCCGGCAATTCGAGCAGACCGCGCCGCGGCTTCCCGACAGGGAGATCGCCGAATGCGGATTTTTTCCGATCGACGATCTGCCGGACGAAACCACGCCCTCGACCAAGCGGCGCTTGCAGGAAGCCCTGAACGAACTGGAGCCGCTGCCCCACTGGTGAGAATGGGCGCGGCCCGCGGCGCCCCATCTGGATCAGAAGCGGTAGGTGATGCCCGTTCCTATCAGCCAGGGATTGAGCTTGGCCTTGCCGGTGACTCGCGTGCCGTCTGCCAGCGTGGCGTCGAATTTCGGCTCGAGGAAGAGCTTCTTCACATCGAAGTTGAGACCCCAGTGGTCGTTGAGCATGTAGTCGAAGCCGACCTGCAATGCACCGCCGAAGGTGTTCTTCACCTTCAGGTAATCGACCGACCCCTCGTCCTGATGATAGAAGAAGGTGTAGTTCACACCCGCGCCGACATAGGGCTGGAAAGCGCCGAAGTTGGTGAAATGATATTGCAGGGTCAGGGTGGGCGGCAGGATCCATACCTTGCCGATCTTGTTCAACGCGGCAATGGAGCCGTCGCCGTCGATATTGGCGTAGGTGGTGCCGAGGATGAGTTCGGCGGCGATGTTCTTCGTGAAATAATAGCTGATGTCGAGTTCCGGCGTGATCGACTTGGAATATTTCAGGTCCGAGCCCGCGACGCCGTTCACATAGCCGGAGTTCTGCGAGATCACGCCGAGCGCGCGCACGCGAATCTGCCAGGGCGTCAGCGCTTCGGGTGCTGCCTGAATCTCGGTTGCGGGCGGGGCGACCACGGCATCGGCGGCGAAGGCGGCGGGTGCTGCGGCGATCAGCGCGGCGGCGCCGAACAGTCCCTTGGCAAGGGGGTTCATCGATTCTCTCCTTGAGGCGTGTGTGGTGAACGCGCTCAATCTGGACCGCGCCGCGCGACGCACCATTGATTGCGATCAACGGATCGGCACGGAAAAGAGAAGGGGCCGGCGATGGGCGGGAAGTGTTGCAGGAAAGGCGCATATTTGCATGAAGCCCGGATCGGAAGCGCCTGCCCGCCTTAAAAGCGTTTTACCTCGGCCCGTTTTGATGATAGGCAGCTTGCGGTTGCGGCCTGACAGGTGGCCGCGTGGGAGAACCATCCGATGGGAATGCTTTTCATCCGACGATGAAACCTTGCACCACGCAGAAGCGTGGCCGCTTTCCCTTTGCCTTTTTTAAGGTTCCCGAAGTCTCCCATTGCGATGAAAGCCATGCAGCAGCTTGAACTGACCTACGCACAGGAAAATCCCGCGCACGACATCGAAATCGAAGCCATCAACGCTGAGGCATTCGGGCCGGGGCGCTTCGCCCGCGCCGCCTATCTCATCCGTGAGGGCGGCCCGCACGACCTGTCGCTTTCCTTCGTCGCGCTGATGGGCGGCATCGTGATCGGCTCGGTCCGGCTGACATCGGTAAAGGTGGGGCCGACACCGGCGCTTCTGCTCGGGCCGCTCGCCGTGCGGCCGGAATGGAAGAATCGCGGCGTCGGCAAGGCGCTGATGCGCATGTCGCTCGACGCGGCGAAGAAGGCCGGCCACAGGCTGGTCGTGCTGGTCGGCGACGAACCCTATTACGGACCCTTCGGCTTCGGCATGGTGCCGCCCGGCTCCATGACCATGCCCGCGCCGGTCGATCCGCGCCGCATGCTCGCCTGCGAACTGGTGAAAGGCGCGCTCAGCGGCGTTTCCGGCGCGGTGCGCCACGCCGATCGCGCCTGATTCGGCTTCAGCGTCCGAGTTCGCGCATGCCGATTTCGCTGTAGCGATCCCCGGCGGCGCGCGGCAGCGCCGCAGTGATGTGCGCCGCGTCTTCGGGTGTCAGCACGATCTCGGCGGCCGCCAGATTTTCATCCAGACGCGACCGCCTGCGTGTGCCGGGAATGGGCACGATGTGATCGCCCTGCGCCATCACCCACGCCAGTGCGAGTTGTGCCGGCGTCACGCCCTTGTCCGCCGCAAGCCCCTCGATCACCCTCACCAGATCGAGGTTGCGCTGAAAGTTTTCGCCCATAAAGCGCGGAGATTGCCGGCGGTAATCGTCGGCGGCCAGATCGTCCGGCGAGCGGATCGCGCCGGAGAGGAAGCCCCGGCCGAGCGGCGAATAGGCGACCAGTCCGATGCCGAGTTCGCGCAGCGTATCCAGCACGCCGTGCTCGGGATCGCGCGACCAGAGCGAATATTCGCTCTGAACCGCCGTGAGCGGATGAACGGCGTGGGCGCGCCGGATGGTTTCTGGCCCCGCTTCCGACAGGCCGATATGGCGCACCTTGCCGGCTTCCACCAGTTCTTTCATCGCGCCGACGGTGTCCTCGATGGGCGTATCGGGATCGACGCGATGGAGATAATAGAGGTCGATATGGTCGGTGCGGAGCCTTTTGAGCGACGCCTCGCAGGACGCCTTCACATAGTCCGGCCGGCCATTGACCGACTGGCGGCTGACGCCGGGGACCGCGCCCGTATTGCGCACGATGCCGAACTTGGTGGCCAGCACGACCTCGTGTCGCCGCCCCGCGATTGCCGCACCCACCAGTTCCTCGTTGGTATGCGGGCCGTAAATATCCGCTGTGTCCAGCATGGTAACGCCCCGGTCGAGTGCCCGGTGGATGGTGGCGGCGGCTTCGTCCCGGTCTGCTGCGGTCGCCCCATAGGCCCAGCTCATGCCCATGCAGCCGAGGCCGATGGCGCCGACCTCAAGTCCCTGTCCCAGTCGGCGCGTCGGTATTTTCATTGGATGGTTCGTCATTTCCTGTCCTTTCCTCCGCCTCCGAATAGAAGGCGATTTTCCTGTCGAGGACGCGAAGACAGGCATCGAGTTCGGCCAGACGTTCCTTCACCCGCTCGCGCTGGTTCTCCAGCATTTCGCGGCGCTGTGAAAAAGTCCGGTCGCCGCCTTCGACGAGTTCGGCATAGCGCAGCATTTCGCGGATCGGCATATTCGCGGCCTTGAGCCTGCCGAGGAACTCGATCCAGTTCAGGATGGATGCGTCGTAGTCGCGCTGGCCGGATCCGTCCCGGTCGGCATAGGGCAGAAGCCCGATGCGCTCGTAGTAGCGGAGCGTATGGGCCGAAAGTCCCGATCGTCTGGCGAGCGTTCCGATCTTCATGATACCTGTTTCCGTCACGACGCATGGAAACTACGGCTTCGAGCATACTCGAAGTCAAGAGCCGTCCGGGATCGATTTCGAAGCGCCGGTTCCGCGCCGATGGCGCTACCGCCCCTCGCGATACCACATGCCGCCGAAGAGCAGGAGCAACAGCGCAAGCGCCAGCAGGCCGGTGAAAAGCGGCAGGCGGTCGACACTTTTCAACTGCGTGTCGGCGGTCTCACGCAGGCCGATCCAGTCGCTGCCGGAAGCGGTGCGGTTCGCGCCGACCGCCGTGATGGCCGGAACTTCGACCGCGCCGCCGGCGTCCGAATGCAGGCGGCGGACCGAACCGCCGGTGGCATCCGCCAGCGGCTTCAGCCGGTCGGGCGTCGAGATGCTGTCGGCGAATTCCGGGGCATCGATCGGGCCGACATGGGCCAGCGCTTCCTTGTCCCCGTTCTTCACCCGGAAAATGCCGATCTCGTCGGTCTTGAGCGTGCCCTCGAACAGGCCGGGCTTGCCGGGCTTCAGTTCGACCGTCAGCACCTTGCCGGAGGGCGTGGTGACGGTCGCCGGTCCCGGATGGTCGCCCATGGTCTGGCGGGTGATGGCAAGCGTGCGGCCCTTGCCGGCGGCGGTCAGCGCTTCCTCTTCCAACTCCGGTTCCTGCATCAGCCAGTGGGCGATGCGCCGGTAGAGCGCCGCATAGGGGCCGCCGCCCTCGAAGCCGCGCGCCCACAGCCAGCCCTGGTCGGACAGGAGCAGCCCGACGCGGCCCTTGCCGACATGATTCAGCACGAGAAGCGGCCGGTTGTCGGCGCCGCTCATGACCGTCTCGCCCTTCGGTTTGGTCACGTCGATGGTGCGGAACCAGCGGCTCCAGTGCGGCGGCTCCTGATCGCTGCCGTCGAGACCGCGCGTGACCGGCTGGCGCTTGCCGAGATCGGTGAGGCGCGGATAGAAGGCCTTTTCCGTCACCTTGCCGGTGGGCAGGGCGGGCAGGATGCTGTAAAGCGGCGTGCGGGCGATGGACATGTCGCCGGCATATTCCGGGCCGGCGGCGACCAGCAGCGCGCCGCCATTCTCCACATATTGCGCGATATAATCGTAATAGAGCATCGGCAGCACGTCGCGGTGCTGGTAGCGGTCGAAGATGATGAGGTCGAACTGGTTGACCTTGTCCACGAAGAGCTCGCGGGTCGGGAAGGCGATCAGCGACAATTCGTTGATCGGTGTGCCGTCCTGCTTTTCCGGCGGACGCAGGATGGTGAAATGGACCAGATCCACCGAGGCGTCGGATTTCAGCAGGTTGCGCCATGTGCGCTCGCCATTGTGCGGCTCGCCCGAAACCAGCAGCACGCGCAGGTTCTCGCGGATGCCGTCGATGGTGGCGACGGCCTGATTGTTGGTGCCGGAGACCTCGCCGGGGAGCGTGGGCGTGGCGATCTCCACGATGTTGACGCCGGCGCGCGGCAGATCGACGGTGAGCGGGGTCTCGCGTCCGACCGCCGCCTCCTGCCGGGCCACGACCTTGCCGTTGACGCTGATCTCCACCGGCGCGGAACTGCCCAGGCTTTTGCCTTCGTCGGCGACGGTGAAGGACATGGCCAGCGGCTTGCCGCTGATGCCGTAGCGCGGGGCCTTGTTGAAATAGATGCGCCGGTCGAACTCGTCCGGCCTGCCGGTTATGAGCGCATGCAGCGGCGCGTCGAAGCCGAGCGCGGCCTTGCCGGCGGGGATGTCGTGGACCTGTCCGTCGGTAATCATGATCGCGCCCGCGACGCGCGAGGGCGGCACGTCGAGGAGTGCGCGTGCCAGCGGCCCGAACAGCCGCGTCGCATAGCCGTCATCGTTGTCGGAAGGCTGGCCGGCTTCCACCACCCGCGTCTCGAATTGCGGCATGGCGGCGAGCCGCTCTCGCACGGCCTTGAGCGCGGCATCGGTATCGGCGGTGCGCGCGCCGAGCTTCTGGCTCTGGCTGCGATCCACCACCACGGCGACGACGCTTTTCAGCGGCTCGCGCTCCTCCTTGACGATCACCGGGTTGAACAGCGCCAGCGCCACCGCCGCCGCGGCAGCCAGACGGATCAGGCCGCCCCGCATCCTGAGCGCCAGCGTCGCCAGCACCAGAAGGCCGAGCGGCACGAGAATGGCGGCGAGCCATGCCGGGGACAGGAACGGTTCGAAATCGATGTTCATCGCCGTCTCTTTTCAACGAGCACGATCTTGTCCGAAAACCGGTTTCCACTTTTCGGGATCATGCTCTAATTCCCCAGCCGTTCGAGCAGGGCCGGGACATGGACCTGATCGGATTTGTAATTGCCGGTGAGCATGTACATGACGATGTTGATGCCGCCGCGAATGGCATAGACGCGCTGCATCGGATCGCTCGGCACGGTGGGAAGCAGCGGATTGCCGTCATCGTCCACGGCCCATGCGCCTGCGAAATCGTTGGCGGTGATCATGATCGGCGTCACGCCGTCGCCGGTGCGCACGGGCCGGTCCTGCGGCGAGGCGTTGGGTTTCGTCGCTTCCACCCAGAGCGGGCTGCCGTCGTATCGGCCCGGAAAATCCGGCATGATGAAGAAGGATTTGGTGAGCACATGGTCCGGCGGAACGGGCTCCAGCGGCGGCACGTTCATGCCGTCGAGAATGGCGCGCAGGCGCTGGTTGGCGGGCGAGGCGGATGGGTCGAGGCTGGCGCCGGACTGCAACTGGTCGCGCGTGTCGAACAGCACCGTGCCGCCCTGCTGCATATAGGCGTCGACGCGGGCGATGGCCGCGGCGCTCGGCATGGGCGCGTTCGGGTCGATGGGCCAGTAGATCAGCGGATAGAAGGCCAGTTCGTCCTTGGCCGGATCGACGCCGATCGGATCGCCCGGCTCCAGGGCCGTCTTGTCGGCGAGCGCCATGCTCAGGCCCTTAAGACCGGCCTTGCTGATATCGTCCGTTTTGGCATCGCCGGTGATGACATAGGCGAGATGGGTGCGGGAAACCGCGTTGATGATCGCGGCATCGCCGGGCCGGCTGTCGTCGTGAACGGGCAGTGTTGTGTCCTGCGCATAGGCCCTGCCGCCGAGGGACGGCGCCAGCAGGAAGGCAGCGGCGGCGGCGGCCAGCAGGACGGCGCCGAGCGCGCGCGCCTTCATGCGGCGGCGGAAAGCGCCGCGCAGCCACAGCATGAGGAGCGTGTCGAGCGCGAGCAGGACAGCGGCGGCGGCAAGCAGCGGGCCGGTCAGCGGGATCGAGCGGTCGGACGTATAGGAGGCGGACGTCACCGCGACGGACAAAGTGGGCGTGGCGATCGGTTGCAGCCGGACATTGCTGCCCTCGAACAGGTTCAGCGCCTTCAGGCCGTCCTCGTTGCCGTAGAAGCCGGGCGGCGTGTTGAGGGTGGCGACCGGCCGCCTGTTCTTTTCCATGACGAGGGGTCTGGCCTCGGCGCCGGGCGCGGTGAGACTGCCTGAGGCGGAAAGCAGCTGGAACGGCGGCAGGGAGACGGCGCCGCTATTGTCGGCAACCGCGCCGCGCTGCGACATGGAGACGATGCGGCGCAGCATCTCGACGAAGGTGCCGGAGATGGGCAGGCTCGACCATGTGGCGTTCGGCGCGATGTGGAAGAGGACGATGCGGCCCTTGCCGCGCCTTTCGCCGGTGACGAGCGGCGTGCCGTCCTGTAGCACGGCATAGGTCCTGTCGTTGAGATCGAAGGACGGTTCGGCCAGAACCTGCCGGTTGACGGTCACGTCGTCGGGCACGGCGAGGCCGGCGAACGGACCCTTTTCGGGGAAGGAGCGCAGTTTCTGCGGCTTCGACCATGACAGCGTGCCGCCGAGCATGCGCTCGCCCTTGCGCAGCCGCACGGGCAGCAGCGGATCGTTTTCGGCCGCCCCGGCAAGGCGCGGACCGGCGAAGCGCACCAGCGTGCCGCCATCCGCGACCCAGCGCGAAAGCCGCTCGACCACCGGCTGCGGCATGGTGCCGATATCGGCGAGGATCAGGATCGAGGGCTTGGCGTCCAGCATTTCCGGCACCGATTTCAGGAGATCGGCGGAACGCGGTTTGATCAGGTTGGCATAGGGCGCGAGCGCCCGCGAAATATAATAGAGCGGCGAGAGCAGCGGCTGGGCGAGGTTGCCGTCGCCGCTGGCGATGAGTGCGACCGTGCGGCGCTCGGAACCGGCATCGACGAGATGCGTCGCGCCCGCCTGATCGGCGCCGTCGATGCGCACGAGGCGGAAATCGTTGCGCAGCTCCACCGGCAGGTCGAAGCGCGCGGTCGCCTTGCTGTCGCCGGGGCCGAAGGAGAACGGCGCTTCTGCGATGCGCCTGCCCTTGCCGTCATAGGCGGCGGCGGTGAGCCGGCGCGGGCCGGTCACGCCTTCGGGGCGGATCGCGATCACGTCTAGCCGGTCGGCACGGTTGTCGACATGGGTGAGCGCGAAGACGCGGGCGGGGTCGGCCCGATACCAGAGCACCGAGGCCAGATGCCCGCCTTTGTCGAGATTGGTGAAGGCGTCGGCGTCGCCCGGCGCGGCAAGGCCGTCATTCATGAAGGCGAGGCGAATCTTCGCATCCTGCGGCAGGGCGGCGGCGAGACGGTCCAGCGCCGTCTTGCGTTCGACCGGGATCGGGCGCGGCTGCAAGGCCTGCAAGCGCCGGATCGCGCCGGGACCGTCATAGGGGCCGATCTCCGCATTGGCCGGTTCGGCGGTGCCGACGACATAGATGCGCCGGTTGGCGTCTTCGGCATCCGTGATGAGCTTTTCGGCGGCTGCGACGCGCTGCGTCCAGTCCTGCGCCGAGGCCCAGCCATTATCCATCACGACGGCGAGCGGCTCGCTGCCCGCCGGGGCGGCAGGCCTCGGATTCCAGACGGGTGCGGCCAGCGCCAGAACGGCGAGGGCCGCGATGGCGAGGCGCAGCAGCGTCATCCACCACGGGCTTTTCGACGGTACCTCGTCGCGCCTGAACACCTCGGCCAGTATGCGCAGCGGCGGAAAGCTTTCCTCCTGTGGGCGCGGCGGCGTCATGCGCAGGAGCCACCAGATCGCGGGCAGGGCGATCAGTCCGGCAAGGACCAGCGGGGAACCGAAAGCGAGCGGAAGGAAATTCATGCGCGCGCCCCTTCCGCCGTGACGCTCAGCATGTCGTGCAGGCGGGCGAGGGCTTCCGCCGCCGGACGGTCGGTGCGGTGGACGGAAAAGCTCCAGCCGAGCCGCTTGCAGAAATCCGCCAGCGTGTCGCGGCGGGCCATGTAGAGGCGGCGATAATCCTCGGCGAGGCTTTCCGCGCGGCCCGCGACCAGCACCGCGCCGGTTTCGGGATCGCGGAACTCGGTGCGCCCGGCATAAGGGAAGCTTTCCTCCGCCGGGTCGGCCACCTCGACCAGATGCGTCCGCACGCCGCGCCGCGCCAGCCGGTCCAGAAGACCGGTCACCTCGTCCAGCGGATGCAGGAAATCGGATACGAGAACCACATCGGAGAAACGGCCGATCTGGTCGATGACCGGCAGATCGCTTTCCGGCGTCTCGTGCATCAGCGCCGCCGCGAGGCGTTCCGCGCCGTCGCGAACGCTAAGCGGGCGCAGGAGCGCGGGAAAGGCGATGCGTTCGCCGGAGCGCGACAGAAGCTCGGCCAGCGCCAGCATGAGCACCAGCGCGCGCGCCTCCTTGGAGACGGGTGCGAATTGCGAGCGGTAGAGCATGGAGGGCGACAGGTCGCACCAGAGCCAGACCGTGTGCGCCGATTCCCATTCGCGGTCGCGCACATAGGTATGGTCGTCTCGGGCCGAGCGCCGCCAGTCGATGCGGGAGAAGGATTCGCCCGGCATATAGGGACGGAATTGCCAGAAATTCTCGCCGGGGCCGCGCCTGCGCCGCCCGTGCCAGCCGTTGATGACCGTGTTGACCACGCGCCGCGCCTCGACCAGCAGATCGGGAAGGGCGGCCGCGCGCGCATGGGCACGGGCAAGCGCATCGCCACGATCCGAGGCCGGAACTTCGGCGCCGACAGCCATCAGAACGCGGTCCTGACGAGGCTGGCGATCACGTCCCGCACATTCATGCCGTCGGCGCGCGCGGCGAAATTGAGCGCCATGCGGTGCTGGAGCACCGGTTCGGCCAGCGACTTTACGTCATCGACGGAGGGCGCGAAACGGCCTTCATAGAGCGCGCGGGCGCGGGCGCAGAGCATCAGTGCCTGGCTGGCGCGCGGGCCCGGACCCCATGCGATATGCTTCCGCGCGTGCTCGTTGTCCGCGTCGGGCCGCGCCGAGCGCACCAGTTTCAGGATCGCCTCCACCACGCTTTCGGGAACCGGCATGCGCCGCACCAGCGTCTGCATCTCCTTCAGCCGTTCGGCGTCGGTGATCGCCCGCGGTTTCGCCTCGGCCACGCCGGTCGTCTCGATGAGAATGCGGCGTTCGGCGTCGAGTTCGGGATAGAGAATGTCGATCTGCATCAGGAAACGGTCGAGTTGGGCTTCCGGCAGCGGATAGGTGCCTTCCTGTTCCAGCGGGTTCTGCGTGGCCAGCACATGGAACGGCGCCGGCAGGTCGTAGCGGTTGCCGGCGACGGTGACGTGATATTCCTGCATGGCCTGCAACAGCGCCGACTGGGTGCGCGGGCTGGCGCGGTTGATCTCGTCGGCCATCAGCAGTTGCGCGAAGACCGGACCCTTGATGTAGCGGAAGGAGCGCCGCCCGTCCGCGTCCTGCTCCATCACTTCCGAGCCGATGATGTCGGAGGGCATCAGGTCTGGCGTGAACTGGATGCGCTGGCCGGAAAGGCCGAGCACGAGGCCGAGCGTTTCCACCAGCTTTGTCTTGGCGAGGCCGGGCACGCCCACCAGCAGCGCATGGCCGCCGGCGAGGATCGCCACGAGGCTGCGCTCGATCACGCTTTCCTGCCCGAAGATGACCGTGCCGACACTCTCCCGGACGAGCGCTATGTCGGCGAGCGCCCGTTCGGCTTCCGCGACGATCCGATCGGGAGTGGCGTTTTCGGGCGTGATGGCAACGCTCATGGGAACCTCGTAATATGGACGGGACTGCCTCTTATCAGCTTAATTTCGTATCGTGTACTGACAAGCGGCGAAACGGTGACTATTTCATGACTTAAAGCGCGTCGCGATCTTTCAGATTCGCTTTCCACGCTTTAAACTTTTGTTTTTGCGCATGTCGTTATCGCAAAACCGCTGCGCACTTTTGCGCGACATGCTTTGGGACATATCAACGCAGGAATAACCGAGTCGAATGGCAAAAGGCACCCCCGGCGGCGGCGAGGCACCGCAAGAAGCCATGCGGAAAGCGCAAGCACAGAGCGCCGAAGGAATGGGCGGTCTGGAAGCGCTGATCGCGCGCGCCCATGCCGATGCGAATAGCGGCCCCGCCGAAAGGGAGCGCGGCCCGGCGCCCGTGGAGCGCTGGAACCCGCCCTTCTGCGGCGACATCGACATGGAGATCAAAGCCGACGGCACATGGTTCTACATGGGCACGCCGATCGGCCGCAAGCCGCTGGTGCGGCTGTTCTCGACCGTCCTGCGCAAGGACGAGGACGGCAGGACCTATCTGGTGACGCCGGCCGAAAAGGTCGGTATCCGCGTCGAGGACGCGCCTTTCGTGGCGGTCGAGATGCAGATTTCGGGCAAGGGTGCGGAGCAGAGGCTTACCTTCCGCACCAATGTCGGCGACGTGGTGACGGCGGATGCCGGCCACCCGCTGCGCTTTGCCGTGGACGAGGCGAGCGGCGGACTGAAGCCCTATCTGCGCGTGCGGGGGCGGCTGGAGGCACTCGTCACCCGCGCCGTCATGTACGATCTGGTCGCGCTCGGCGAAGAGATCGCGGTGGACGGCGTCGCCTGTTTCGCCGTGCGTTCGGGCGGGGCGGTTTTCCCGCTCATGCCGGCGGACGCGCTGGAGGCGGCGCTGAAATGACGGCCCTTTTTTCCGTGCCCTTCTCGGCAGGCGATTTCGCCGAGCGCGCGCGCCGGGTGCAGCCGGATGCGGGCGGGATCGGCGGAGACCATGTGCTGAACCCGGATTTCGCCACCTTCATGGCACAGGCGAAGCTGCGCGACGCGGCGGTGCTGGTGCCGGTGGTGGATCGCGGACCGGAATCGACGCTGCTTCTGACGCAGCGCACCGAGACGCTGCGCAACCATTCCGGGCAGATAGCCTTCCCGGGCGGCTCGATCGATCCCGATGACGGGACGGCGGACCGCGCGGCGCTGCGCGAGGCGCATGAGGAGATCGGGCTTGCGGGCGAGCGCGCACGGATCGTCGGCCATCTGCCGCGCTATCTCACCGGCAGCGGCTTTTCCATCACGCCGGTTCTGGCGGTGGTGAACACGCCGCTCGACCTCGATCCCAATCCGGGCGAGGTGGCCGATATTTTCGAGGTGCCGCTGTCCTTCCTGATGGACCCGGCCAATCACCGGCGCGAAAGCAGGCTGATCAACGGCAGGGAGCGCTTCTATTACGCCATGCCCTATGGCGAGCGATTCATCTGGGGAATAACCGCCGGCATTATCCGCGGCGTCTATGAAAGGCTCTACGCTTGAACGACAGGGTGACAGTTTCGGATGCGGCATGGTTTCGCGCCAGGCCGCTGCGGGCGCTTTTCACGGCGCTGAACCGCGATGGCGGAGAGGCGCGCGTCGTCGGCGGCGCGGTGCGCAACACGCTGATCGGCATGCCGGTCAGCGACGTCGATCTCGCCACCACGCACGCGCCGGAGGAAACCGTACGGCTCGCGACCGAGGCCGGATTCAAGGTGGTGCCGACCGGCATCGCGCACGGCACGGTGACGATAGTGGTCGCGGGCCAGCCCTTCGAGGTGACGACGCTGCGCCGCGACGTGGAGACGGACGGACGCCGCGCTACCGTCGCCTTCGGCACCGACTGGCAGGCCGACGCGGAGCGGCGCGATTTCACCATCAACGCGCTCTACGCCACGGCGGACGGCGCCGTCATCGATCATGTCGGCGGCCTTGCCGACATAGGAACGCGGACGCTGCGCTTCATCGGCGATGCGGAGCAGCGTATCCGCGAGGATTATCTGCGCATATTGCGCTTCTTCCGCTTCTTCGCGTGGTACGGCTCGGGCCGCCCGGAAGCGGAGGGCCTGCGTGCCTGCGCGCGGCTGAAGGAGGGCATGGCGCAGCTTTCGGCGGAGCGGGTCTGGTCGGAGATGAAGAAGCTCCTCGCCGCGCCCGATCCCTCGCGGGCGCTTCTGTGGACGCGGCAGACGGGCGTGCTGACCATGGTGCTGCCAGAGAGTGAGAAATGGGGCATCGACGCCGTGCACGGTCTGGTGCGGACGGAAGGCGATCTCGGCTGGGCCGCCGATCCGCTGCTGCGGCTAGAAAGCATCGTGCCCCCGGACGCGGTGCGCATGGAGGCGCTGGGCAAGCGGCTCAGAATGTCGAATGTCGAGCGGGCGCGGCTGGAAGCATGGGCGCGGGCCGACGCGGTGAAGCCGGAACTTTCCGAACAGGCGTTGAAGAAGGCGATCTATCACGGCAGCCGGCAGGCGGTGCTCGACCGGATCCGGCTCGCCTACGCGGCGGCGCGGCAGGAGGCGGCGGCAAGCGACGCGGCCATGGTCCGCGCCGGCGCCTTTTCGCGCCTGCTCGACACGGCGGAAAATTTCGAGATTCCGGTTTTCCCGGTGACCGGCGGCGATCTTCTCGCGCAGGGCGTCGAGAAGGGGCCGGCACTCGGCGCGCGGTTGCGCGCGCTCGAAACTTTCTGGATCGACTCCGGTTTTCGCCTTGACCGTGCCACGCTTCTGGAGAAAGCTTTGCGCGACTAGATCGTCGTGCGCCTTATCAGGCGCATTGTGACGATCTATCTGTTTGTTTGAGCATCGGATAAACCCGAAAACCGGATTCCGCTTTTCGGACCGATGCTCCAATCGCGATAAAATGAATGGAAGACGGTTTTCGGGCCGGATTCCGGCTTGGTTTCACAGTTCTGCGGCTGTTATGTTTCCAGCACGCAATTTTGAAAGAGCATGACGATGACCAATACCGACACGCCGATACAGGACAAGAAAGCTTCCGATCCGCAGCAGAAGTTCGGCACCCAGGGCCTTTCCGCCATGGATCGTCCGAGCGCGGTCACGCGGTTCTTCATGGGGATCGTCGCATGGGCCGAGCGGCTCAACCTGAAATACGCCATCCTCGGCAATCCGCCGGTCTACGACAAGGCCACCTTTCCGTGGGCGACGGAGATCGAGAAGGAATGGCCGGCGATCCGCAAGGAACTGGACAAGGTTCTCGAACGCCAGAGCGAACTGCCGTCCTTTCAGGATATTTCCACCGACGTGAAGACCATTTCGACCGACAATCACTGGAAGACCTTCTTCCTGCTCGGTTTCGGCCTGAAATCGGAGCAGAACATCAAGGCCTGTCCCGAAACGTGGCGCATCGTCAACAAGATACCGGGCCTGACCACGGCCATGTTCTCGATCTTCGAGCCGGGCAAGCATCTGCCGCCGCATCGCGGTCCCTATAACGGCGTGCTGCGCCTGCATCTGGGCCTCATCGTGCCGGAGCCGAACGAGAAGCTCGCCATCCGCGTGGAAAATCAGGTATGCCACTGGCACGAGGGCGAGGTGCTGATCTTTGACGATGCCTATGAGCACGAGGCATGGAACCATTCCGACAAGACGCGCGTGGTGCTGTTCGTGGATTTCGTGAAGCCGCTGCGCTTCCCGGCCCGTTTCGTCAACTGGTGCCTGATGCATCTCGCCATCTTCACGCCCTTCATCAAGGAAGGGCTGGACAACCACAACGAGTGGGAAAAGAAGTTCTATGCAGAGGCCGAAAAGCTGCGCAACCAGCCCAAAGCATGATCCCGAAAAGTGGGCACCGGCTTTCGGATCGGATCATGCTTGACCAAAGAACTGAACCGAACGAAAAGGGGCCGGTTTTCCGGCCCCTTTTCGTTATGTCATGTTCATTTCTTCAGGGCCATTTCACCACGGGCGGCATGGACGACAGGATGGAATCGACGTTGCCGCCGGTCTTGAGGCCGAAGATGGTGCCCCGGTCGTAGAGCAGGTTGAACTCCACGTAGCGCCCGCGCCGGACCAGTTGTTCGTCGCGGTCGGCGGACGTCCAGTCCTTATTGAAGTTCTGGCGCACCAGATGCGGATAGACCACCGAGAAGCCCCGGCCCACATCGCGCGTGAAGGCGAAATCGGCGTCCCAGCCGCCCTTTTCGTCGGACGAATGCAGCCAGTCGTAAAAGATGCCGCCGGTCCCGCGCGGTTCGTCGCGGTGCGGCAGGTAGAAATATTCGTCGCACCATTCCTTCAGCCGCCGGTAATCGATGATCCCGGCATGTTTCTCGCAGATGAAGCGCAGCGCCTTGTGGAAGGTGAGCGTGTCGGGGTCGTCCTGCGTGCGGCGCCGGTCCAGAACGGGCGTGAGGTCCGCGCCGCCGCCGAACCATTGCCGCGTCGTCACCACCATGCGCGTGTTCATGTGCACGGCGGGCACATTGGGGTTCTGCGGATGAGCGATCAGGGAAATGCCGCTCGCCCAGTAGCGCGGATCTTCCTCCGCGCCCGGTATCTGGTTGCGGAACTCCGGCGAGAACTCACCATGGACGGTGGAGACATGGACGCCGACCTTCTCAAATACGCGCCCGTGCATGATCGACATCGCTCCGCCGCCGCCACGGCCCTCGTCCTTGCGCCACGGGGTGCGCACGAAACGGCCCGGCTCGCGGTCGCAGAGCGGCCCCTGCAATTCGTCCTCAAGCTGCTCGAAGCTTGCGCAGATGCGGTCGCGCAGTTCCTCGAACCAGCGCTGCGCCGCTTCCTTCTTGTCTTCGATATCGTCCGGGATGATGGCGGGAATGTCGTCGCGTTGCATGGGGCTCCTCTCGGCGGGATCGGACAGGTTTAGCAAAGTCGTGCGGCGAGGCATAGAGCATTGGGCCGAAAAGTGGAATCCGGTCTTGAGAAAGGACTCGTATTCGCGCGGCTTCCTGCCTATCTTTGTTCTGGAGCATTTTGTTTTCGCCGCATTATCCTGCGCGAAACCGCTTCGCACTTTCGCTGGAAATGCTTTAGGTCAGGCACCCTGCTGAGGAGGCACGCGCATGAAAGCAGCACCGCCCCGCAAGCCGCCGGAAGGCCCGCCGCTGGAGGGATTGCGCCGCCAGCTCGAAAAGGGCAGGGCGCAGAAAGCCCGCATGCCGCGCGACGGTTTCGTCCGCGAGACCTTCGCCCTGCCGCGCGAGAAGGCGCGGGCGAAAGCGCGCGAATGGTTCGAGGCTTTCCCCAAATCCGCCTACTGGACGGAAATCGAAAGCTGGTGCGAGCGTCCCGGCGACGTGATCGAATTCACCATGCGCCGCCTGCCGACGGCGGATTAAAACATACCCTGAAGCGGTTTTCTGATGCGTGTCAGGCAAAGGATCCGGTCTGCCGCAGTGCCTCGCCCGCGACCATCGCCACCGAGACCGCCAGATTGAGCGAGCGCATGTTCGCCACCATCGGGATCATCAGCCGCGCGTCCGCCGTTTCATGCACGGCATGCGGCACGCCGGCGGATTCACGCCCGAACAGCAGGATATCGCCTGCCTGAAAACGGTGGTCGGTATAGCGGATCGCGGCTTTCGTGGTGAGAAGCACGAGCCGCCGCCCGGCGCGGCTGCGCCAGTCCTCGAAATGGTTCCAGTCCGCATGGCGGGTGAGGGTCGCCTGCTCCAGATAATCCATGCCGGCGCGCTTCAGCGCGCGGTCGGAGATGTCGAAGCCCGCAGGCTCGATCAGGTCGACGCCGAGGCCCAGACAGGCGGCCATGCGCAGGATGGTCCCGGTGTTGCCGGGAATGTCGGGCTGGTAAAGGGCGATGCGCAGATTCATGACAGGCGGGTAGCGCGAAAACCGTGCCACCGCAAGCGTCGGAATCATTCCTGTTTTGTTCCTTTTACGGCTTGGAAATTCCTGTCCGTACGCTTAAAAGAGCGGCCATGTTTCAATGGTTCGAAAAACGACTCGCCGCCTACCCGGACGAAGCGCCGCGTGAGCCTCCGCGCGGGCTGATGGCTTTCTGCCTCTACTACACGCGCGGCGCATGGCCATGGATCGCCGCCATGGCGGTCTTCACCACGCTGATCGCCATCATCGAGGTGTCGCTTTTCGCCTTTCTCGGCAATGTCGTGGACTGGCTTTCCAGCCAGACGCGCGAGACCTTCCTCGCCAACGAAAGCTGGCGGCTGACGCTGATCACGGGTGTGGTGCTGGTCGTCCTGCCGGGCGTGGTGCTGATCAACTCGCTTCTGGTCCACCAGACGCTGATGGGCAATTATCCCATGCGGGTGCGGTGGCTGATGCACCGCTACCTGATCCGCCAGTCGATGTCGTTCTTTCAGGACGAGTTCGCCGGGCGCATCTCGACCAAGCTGATGCAGACCTCGCTCGCCATCCGCGAGACGGTGATGAAGCTGCTCAACGTGCTGAACTACGTCATCGTCTATTTCGCGGGCACGCTGGTCATCGCGGCTTCGGCGGACTGGCGGCTGATGGTGCCGTTCGCGGTGTGGCTCGTCGCCTATATCCTGCTGCTGCGTTTCTTCATCCCGCGCCTGCGCGTCATTTCCGAGGAGCAGGCGGATGCGCGCTCGACCATGACCGGGCGCATGGTGGACAGCTACACCAATATCGCCACCGTGAAGCTCTTCTCGCATTCGAGCCGGGAGGAGGCCTACGTCCGCGAGAGCCTCGATATCTTCATGGACACGGTGAACCGCCAGATGCGTCTCGTCACCCTGTTCAATTTCGCGCTCTATCTCGCCAACTGCCTGCTCCTGTTCGCGGTCGGGGCCGTGGGCATTGGTCTCTGGATCGGCGAGGCCGTGTCGGTGGGTGCGGTGGCGGTGGGGATCGGCCTTGCGCTGCGCCTCAATGGCATGTCGCAGTGGATCATGTGGGAAATGTCGGCGCTGTTCGAGAATATCGGCACGGTAGAGGACGGCATCGCCACCATCGCACGCGCACACGCGGTCACGGACGTGCCGGGCGCACCGGCGCTGCATGTGACGCGCGGAGAACTGAAGTTCGACCGTATCGGCTTCCACTACGGCAAGGGCGGCGGCGTGATCGAGGATCTGTCGCTCACCGTTCCGGCGGGGCAGAAAGTGGGGCTGGTCGGGCGCTCCGGCGCGGGCAAGTCGACGCTGGTGAACCTGCTGCTGCGCTTCTACGATCTGGAGCAGGGCCGCATCCTCATCGACGGGCAGGACATAGCGAAGGTCACGCAGGACAGTCTGCGCGCCAATATCGGCATGGTCACGCAGGACACGTCGCTTCTGCACCGCTCGGTGCGCGAGAACATCATGTACGGACGGCCCGACGCGACGCCGGAAATGCTCAACCGTGCGATCCGGCTGGCCGAGGCCGACCAGTTCATTCCGGGGCTGACCGACGCGCACCGGCGGCACGGCCTCGACGCCCATGTGGGCGAGCGCGGCGTGAAGCTTTCGGGCGGCCAGCGCCAGCGCATCGCCATCGCGCGGGTGATGCTGAAGGATGCGCCGATCCTGATTCTCGACGAGGCCACGTCCGCGCTCGATTCGGAGGTGGAGGCCGCCATCCAGCACAGCCTCAACACGCTGATGAAGGGCAAGACGGTGATCGCCATCGCGCACCGGCTTTCCACCATCGCCGCGCTCGACAGGCTGGTGGTGATGGACAAGGGCCGCATCGTCGAGGACGGCACACATGAGGAACTGGTGGCGCTGGGCGGCATCTATGCCTCGCTCTGGGCGCGGCAGTCCGGCGGGTTCCTCGGCTTCGACGCCGATACGGACAACGATGCGATCCTGCCGGCAAAGCGGGAAATGGCGCAGCGATGAACGCTGTCTTCCGCCTGTTCGAGCGCTGGATCGATCCTTTCCGGGTGCCCGACCGGCTGCGGCCGCCATCCACCACGCCGGCCTTCCTGTGGCATTATGCGCGGCAGGCCCGCGGGCCGCTCGCCGCGGCACTGGTCATCGGCGGGCTGATGCCGCTGGTGGAGGCCGCGCTTTTCTGGTTCACCGGGCTTCTGGTCGATATTCTCGATCAGGCCGGGCGCGGCGGGGCGCCGCGAAGCTGGACGGCGCTGCTGCACGCGGCCGGGCCGGAACTTCTGTTCATGGCGCTGACGGTGCTCGTCATCCGCCTCGGCGTCACCGCGCTCAACGTGCTGCTGGAGGAACAGACGCTGTCGCCGGGTCTCAACAACATGATCCGCTGGCAGGCCAACGCCTATGTGCTGCGCCAGTCCTATGCCTTCTTCCAGAACGATTTCGCCGGGCGCATCGCCACCAAGGTCTGGCAAGCGGGGCAGGCGGCGGGCGACCTGATCGAAAGCCTCATCCAGGTGGTGTGGTTCATGGCGATCTACAGCGTGACGACGCTGTTCCTGATCGGGCGGCTCGACTGGCGGCTGGCGGCGGCGGTGATCCTGTGGATCGTTGCCTTCGGCCTCATCGCCCGGCGCTACCTGCCGCGCATCCGCAGGAGCGCGGAAGCGGCGGCGGAAGCCGGCTCAATGATCAACGGCCGCATCGTAGACAGCTATTCCAACATCCAGACCATCAAGCTCAACACGGCCGACGACGACGAGCATTATATCCGCGACGGCTTCATGCGCTATCTCGCCGCCATCCGGCCATTCCTGCGCGCGCTGACCAGTGTGCGCCTGTCGCTGACGGCGCTGTCCGGCGTGATGATCGTCGCGGTGGCTGCGATCGCGATCGATCTGTGGACGCGGGGCGCCGTCACCGTGGGGCAGGTGTCGTTCACGCTGGCGCTGGTGCTGCGGCTCAACATGCTGCTCGGCCGGCTGATGATGCAGATGAACGGCATGCTTCGCCAGCTCGGCCTGATCGAGAATTCCATGCGGCTGGTGTCGACCCCGCTCGGCATCGAGGACCGGCCCGGCGCGCGGGCGCTGGAGGTGAACGAGGGGCGCATCGAGGTTCGCGACGTCACCTTCCATTACGGCAAGGGCGCGGGCGTGCTCGACCATATCGGCTTCACCGTGCGCGGCGGCGAGCGCGTCGGTCTGGTCGGCCATTCGGGCGCGGGGAAATCGACGCTGGTCAACCTGATCCTGCGGCTCTACGACGTGGAGCAGGGGGCCATTCTGGTCGACGGGCAGGATATACGCGACGTGACGCAGGTCTCGCTGCGCCGTGCTTTCGCGGTGGTCAGTCAGGAAACGACGCTGCTGCACCGCTCGCTGCGCGACAATATCATGCTGGCGCGGGACGATGCGGGCGACGAGGATCTGCTGCACGCCACACGGCAGGCGGAGGCCGACCGCTTCATCGCCGATCTGGAGGATTTTCAGGGAAGGCGCGCCTTCGACGCCTTCGCCGGCGAGCGCGGCGTGAAGCTTTCCGGCGGTCAGCGCCAACGTATCGCCATCGCACGCGCCATTCTGAAAGATGCGCCGATCCTGATTCTCGACGAAGCAACCTCCGCGCTCGATTCGCATGCCGAAGCCTCGATACAGGAAAATCTCAGGCAGTTGATGCAGGGCAAGACGGTGATCGCCATCGCACATCGGCTTTCCACCATCGCCGCGCTCGACCGGCTGGTGGTCATGGACAAGGGCCGAATCGCCGAAGAGGGAACCCATGCCGAACTGATCGCCAGAGGCGGCATCTATGCCGATCTGTGGGCGCGGCAGTCCGGCGGGTTTCTCGGGGACGGCAGCGGAAGCTGACGCGCCCGCGCATGCCGGGCAGGAGGCCGGGCTGATGCCTGCGACATGGTGCCGTCATGCGGTTGTGATGTCTGGACAAGACTTTTAGACGCGCCTAAACCGAAATATGGAATGGAGGAAATCTTATCCCGCAGGCACTTGCGGGATATCTTTTGCGCAAGGCAGGGACCGTTTGCGCGGGGACCAAGGGGAGGTTCAATTGAAAAATGCAGATCGGAAAGGAATTGGCTCGTGAGCGCACAGGACACGGCTGAACCGACACGACGTGATTTTCTGTATATTGCGACGGGAATGGCCGGTGTCGTCGGTGTCGGCGGACTGGCCTGGCCGTTCATCGACCAGATGCAACCCGACGCATCGACGCTGGCGGCCGCCTCGATCGAGGTCGATGTTTCCTCGCTTACGAAAGGCGCATCGCTGACCGTGAAATGGCGGGGCAAGCCGATTTTCATCCGCTATCGCACCGACAAGGAAATGGATGAAGCCAAGAATACGGCGCTCGGCGACCTGAAAGACCCCATTGCGCGCAACGCCAACCTGCCCGCCGACGCGAAGGCCACCGATCTTGCCCGCTCGGCCGGCAAGGATCGGGAAAACTGGCTCGTCATGATCGGCGTCTGCACGCATCTGGGCTGCGTGCCGCTCGGCGAATCGGGCGCGTTCGGCGGCTGGTTCTGCCCATGCCACGGCTCGGTCTACGATACGGCAGGCCGTATCCGCAGCGGTCCGGCACCGGAGAACATGCATATTCCGCAATACGCATTCACGTCCAATACGGTCATCAGGATCGGCTAGATCAGGTCTTGGGGAGAGAGACATGAGTGGTGGGCATTCCACATATACGCCGAAGACCGGCATCGAGAAATGGGTGGACGAACGGCTTCCCTTGCCGCGTCTCGTCTATGATTCCTTCGTCACCTATCCGACGCCGCGCAACCTGAACTACATGTATACGTTCGGCGGCATCCTCGCCTTCATGCTGCTGGCGCAGATTCTGACCGGCATCGTGCTGGCCATGCACTATGCTTCCGATTCGAGCCTTGCCTTCAATTCGGTCGAGAAGATCATGCGTGACGTCAATTACGGCTGGCTGCTGCGCTATATGCACGCCAACGGCGCGTCCTTCTTCTTCGTCGCGGTCTATCTTCACATCGCGCGCGGCCTCTATTACGGTTCCTACAAGGCCCCGCGCGAATTGCTCTGGATACTCGGCGTCATCATCTACTTCCTGATGATGGCGACCGCCTTCATGGGCTATGTGCTGCCGTGGGGCCAGATGTCGTTCTGGGGCGCGACGGTGATCACCGGCTTCTTCACCGCCTTTCCGGTGATCGGCGACCCGATCCAGCAGTTTCTCCTCGGCGGCTTCGCGGTGGACAATCCGACGCTCAACCGCTTCTTCTCGCTGCATTACCTGCTGCCCTTCATGATCGCGGGCGTGGTTATCCTGCATATCTGGGCGCTGCATGTGACGGGCCAGACCAACCCGACCGGCATCGAGGTGAAATCGAAGACGGACACGGTGCCCTTCACGCCCTATGCGACCGTCAAGGACGGGTTCGGCGCGCTGGTCTTCTTCATCGTCTTTGCCTATTTCATCTTCTACATGCCGAATTTCCTCGGCCATGCGGACAATTACATCCCCGCCAATTCGCTGAAGACACCGGCCCATATCGAGCCGGAATGGTATTTCCTGCCCTTCTACGCCATGCTGCGCGGCATAACCTTCAGCGTCGGCCCGATCGATTCCAAGCTCGGCGGCGTTCTGACCATGTTCGGATCGATCCTCATCCTCTTCCTCGTGCCGTGGCTCGACACGTCCAAGGTCCGCTCGGCGGTCTATCGTCCGTGGTACAAGCTGTTCTTCTGGCTGTTCGTCTTCGACACCATCTTCCTCGGCTGGCTCGGTTCGCGCGAGGCGGAGGGGATTTACGTGGCGATGGCGCAGATGGGAACGCTCTATTATTACGCCTTCTTCCTGATCGTCATGCCGGTTCTCGGTCTGATCGAGACACCGAAACGCCTGCCGAATTCGATCACGGAGGCGGTTCTGGAAAAGAACAAGGGGAAGGCCGCGCCGGAACCGGCGACGGTCAACGGCTGAGCCAGCGGGACATGAAGGACGTAACGATGAAAAACATCCTCAGGAATTGCGCTGTCCTCGGCGCCGCTCCGCTGGTCGTGTTCGGTCTCTTCATGGGAGCCGCATCTGCGCAGAAGAACGCCAACCCGGCCGAGCCGGATCACTTCCCGATTCTCGATCCGGTGCCGCAGTCATGGAGCTTCGCCGGACCGTTCGGAACCTATGACAAGGAACAGCTGCAACGCGGGCTCAAGGTCTACAAGGAAGTCTGTTCCGCCTGCCATTCGCTGAACCTCGTCGCTTTCCGCACGCTGGAAGGCATCGGCTATACGCCGGCGCAGGTGAAGGCGTTCGCGGCCGAATACGACATCAAGGACGGTCCGAACGCCGACGGCGAGATGTTCACCCGAAAGGGCATACCGACGGATTATTTCCCCGCGCCTTTCCCGAACGAGGAGGCCGCCGCGGCGTCGAACAACGGCGCGGCTCCGCCGGACCTGTCGCTGATGGCTAAAGCGCGCGAGGTGGAGCGCGGCTTCCCGCGATTCATCTTCGATATCTTCACGCAATATAACGAGGCGGGGCCAGATTATATCCATTCGCTTCTGACCGGCTTCGGCCACAAGCCGCCGGCCGGAATGAAGATTCCGTCCGGTTCGCATTACAATCCCTATTTCATTTCCGCCAAGTCGCTGGCCATGCCGCCACCCCTTAGCGATGGCCAGGTGACGTATGACGACGGTGCGCCGCAGACGGTGGACCAGTATGCGCGCGACGTGGCGGCCTTCCTTATGTGGACTGCCGAACCGCATCTGGACGAGCGCAAGAAAACCGGTTTCCGCGTGATCGTATTCCTCGTCCTGTTCGCGGGTCTGGCCTATTTCGCCAAGCGGCAGATCTGGTCCGACGTGGAGCATTGAGGGACGGCAACATCGCAGCCGCCTGAAAGACAGGACAGAAAGGGCGCCGCGTGCGCCCTTTTTGCGCTTGGCGGGCCTGTCCGATCATGCTTGAAAGGAAGCTTCCGCAAACGATTTTCCTGCCGAAAGGACTGAAAATGGAATCCGGCTTCAAGGCCAGCCTGAAGGATGCGATCAGGACCATTCCCGATTATCCGAAACCCGGCGTCCAGTTCCGCGACGTGACCACACTGATGGGCGACGCGCAGGCTTTCCGGCGCGCGGTGGACGAACTGGTCTATCCCTATGCCGGCACCAAGGTGGACAAGGTGGCGGGGATCGAGGCGCGCGGCTTCATCCTCGGCGGAGCGATCGCGCATCAGCTTTCCGCCGGCTTCGTGCCGATCCGCAAGAAGGGCAAGCTGCCGCGCGACACGGTGCGCATCGCCTACAGCCTCGAATATGGCATCGACGAGATGGAGATGCACCGCGACGCCATTGAGAAGGGCGAACGCATCATCCTCGTGGACGACCTGATCGCCACCGGCGGCACGGCGGAGGCGGCCGCGAAGCTGCTTTTGCAGATGGGCGCGGAGATCGTCGCCGCCTGTTTCATTATCGACCTGCCCGATCTCGGCGGCCGCAAAAAACTCGAAGCCCTCGGCGTGCCGGTGCGCACGCTGGTCGCTTTCGAGGGGGATTAGGGCCAATCGATATTCAGGGTTTGTAGCGTGGTATGGTTGAAAATCGTCCAGTTTCACGACGCCAAAATGGGCGATTTTCACCATATCCCTTCGGGACGTGGTGAATTTTGTCCCTGAATGCGTCGAACATCCCTCATGGTGTATACACCACCTCGGTCTGTTCTCCTCTTCAGGAACAAAATTCCCCTACGCCACGCCCGAAACTTGAATGTCGGTTGGCCCTAGCTTCCCGTTTCCGGCGGTAGTTTCACCATGCCGGCATTCTCGAAGGAAAGGACTTCCTCGCCGTTCTGGTTGCAGGCCCGCGTTGTCATGGTCAGCATCGACCAGCCGGGCCGCGAGGCCAGCGGGCGCACCGCATGGACCGTGCGCCAGTAGGTGATGGTGTCGCCGGCGTAGACGGGTTTCGGCCATTTCAGATTTTCAAAACCGGGCGAGGGGCCGAAGGTCGGCGGCGTCTCGCCGCGTTTCAGGCAGTCCTTTACCGTTTGCGTCATGGACACGACGTTGAGCTTCATGAAAACGGCTGTCGTGTGCCAGCCCGATGCGCAAAGCCCGCCGAATACGCTTTTCTTCGCCGCCTCGGCATCGAGATGAAAGGGCTGCGGATCGAATTTCGCGGCGAAGGCGATGATTTCTTCGGCGGTAAAGGTATGGCTGCCGATGCACTGTTCCTTGCCGATGACGTCGCTGAATATGCTCATGCCGCACCGCCTTGCGCCGCGCCGTCCGCTCGGCGCGCCATCATGACGGGATGCTGTATTTCGCACACCATCTCGCCACGCTGGTTGACCAATTCGTGGTGCAGCGTCACCAGCCCGATCCATGGACGGGAGCGCGACAAGCGGCACGCCTTGACGGTAGTGGTGCCGCTCAGGGTGTCACCGGCCAGAACCGGCTTTTTCCAGCGGTTGAACTCGACGCCGGGCGCCCCCTGCGATGTGGAATCGTCGAGCCAAGCGTCGCACATCATGCGCATCAGAAGCGCCAGCGTATGCCAGCCCGACGCGGCCAGACCGCCGAGCGGGCTCGCCTTGCCCGCTTCCTCGTCCAGATGGAAGGGCTGCGGGTCGAATTCACGGGCGAATTCCAATATATCCGCCTTGCTGACGGTGCGCGGGCCGAGCGGCAGCGTCAGCCCGACGACCATGTCCTCATAAGCGTATTTCGGCGCTGGCTTGTCCAATGGCGGTCCCCTCCCACAGTGATCTGCCTGTCAGGTGTTGAAGCGGAACAGCATGATGTCGCCGTCATGGACGATGTATTCCTTGCCCTCGTCGCGCGCCTTGCCCGCCTCCTTGGCGCCGACCTCGCCATTATATTTGACATAGTCCTCATAGGCGATGGTCTGGGCGCGGATGAAGCCGCGCTCGAAATCGGTATGGATCACGCCTGCTGCCGCCGGGGCCTTGGTGCCGCGCCGGATCGTCCAGGCGCGCGTCTCCTTGGGGCCGGCCGTGAAATAGGTGATGAGGTCGAGCAGCTTGTAACCGGCGCGGATCAACCGGTCGAGGCCCGGCTCCTCCAGTCCCATGCTTTCGAGATATTCCTTCGCCTCGTCGTCGGCAAGCTGCGCCACCTCGGCCTCGATCGCCGCCGAGATGATGACGGTGCCCGCTCCCTGCGCCGCGGCCATTTCGGCCACGGCCTCGCTCTGCGCATTGCCTTTGGCCGCATCGCTTTCGGCCACGTTGCAGACATAGAGCACCGGCTTGGAGGTGAGCAGGTTAAGCCCTTTCAGCACGACGAGGTCGTCGGATGCGATATCCTTCAGCATCACACGCACCGGCTGGCCGTTCTGGAGCAGTTCCAGCGCCTTTTCCATCACCGGCAGGATGGCGAGCGCTTCCTTGTCCTTGCCCGTGGCGCGCTTGCGAATCTGCACGATGCGGCGCTCGATGCTTTCGAGATCGGAAAGCATCAGTTCGGTTTCGACGGTTTGGGCATCCGACACCGGGTCGATGCGGCCCTCGACATGGGTGATGTCGTCGTCCTCGAAGCAGCGCAGCACATGCACGATGGCATCCACCTCGCGGATATTGGCGAGGAACTGGTTGCCGAGGCCCTCACCCTTGGAAGCGCCGCGCACGAGGCCGGCGATGTCCACGAAATTGATGCGGGTCGGGATGATCTCCTTCGAGCCGGCGATGCGCGCGATCTCGTTCTGACGCGGGTCCGGCACCGCCACTTCGCCCGTATTCGGCTCGATGGTGCAGAAGGGATAGTTGGCGGCCTGCGCGGCGGCCGTTCTGGTCAGCGCGTTGAAAAGCGTCGACTTGCCGACATTGGGCAGGCCGACGATGCCGCATTTGAAACCCATGATCTTACCTGTCTGAATGGAATTCTGTTGCCGTGGCTATGCGCCATGCGACGGTGGACCGTCAATCCTTTTTGCCGAAAAGCTTTTTCAGCATGTCGGCCATGGGGCCGCTTTCCGGCAGTTTCGCCTGCGGCTTCTGTTCCCGCGCCTGACGGATATGGCTCTGGCCCTTCGCTGCCTGTGCCGTATCGGCCTTAAAGCCGTTCGGGCGCTGGCTGCCGTCGCCCATCGCGATGGCGACGCGGTTCATGAAGGTATTGTCCTCACCCTTCGCCAGAAGGCCGGCATTGTCGGCGACCGCGCCGAGCATCAGGTCGAGCCATTCATTGTCGACCTTTGCGAAATCGCCAAGCACGTAATTATGCACCAGTTCCTTGGCGCCCGGATGGCCGATGCCGAGCCGCACGCGGCGGTAGTTCTGGCCGCCGGGGAAAGACTGCATGTGCGCGTCGATGGATTTGATGCCGTTATGGCCGCCCGAGCCGCCGCCGGTCTTGATGCGCATCTTGCCCGGCACAAGGTCCAGCTCGTCATAGATGACGACCAGATCGGCGGGGGTGAGCTTGTAGAAGCGCATCGCCTCGCCGACCGACTGGCCGGAAAGGTTCATATAGGTCTGCGGCTTGACCAGCAGCACCTTCTCGCCGTCGATCACGCCATCGGCGATTTCGGCGTGAAACTTCTTCTGCCAATTGGAAAAGCGATGGCGGCGGAATATTTCATCCGCCGCCATGAAACCGATATTGTGCCGGTTATGCGCGTATTGGGAGCCGGGATTGCCAAGGCCTGCGATGAGCAGCATGGTTGTCTGACCCCTTCATGCAGAAGGCGATTATTCGCCTTCCTTCGTCTCTTCGGCGGCAGCTTCCGCGTTTTCTTCCGACTTCAGGCCCGCCGGAGCGGCGATGGTCGCGATGGTGAAATCGCGGTCGTGGATCGCCGGAGTCGCGCCCTGCGGCAACTTGATGGCCGAAATATGCACGCCGTCATTGATGTCGAGGCCGGTAAGGTCCGCTTCGATGAATTCCGGGATCGCATTGGCCGGAACGATCAGTTCCACATCGTGACGGACGATGTTGAGCACGCCGCCGCGCTTGATGCCCGGAGCGGCTTCCTCGTTCTTGAAGTGGACCGGAACGTTCACATGCACGACCGACTTCGCCGAGATGCGCAGGAAATCGACATGGACCGGAAAATCGCTGACCGGATCGAGCTGGTAGTCCTTGGGGAGGACCTGAATCTTCTTGCCGCCGACATCGATCGTGGCGACCGTGGTCTTGAAGCCGCCGCCGTGAATCTTGTAATAGATTTCCTTGTACGGCACGGCGATGGCGACGGGTTCCTGCTTGTCGCCGTAAATAACCGCGGGGATATGGCCGTTGCGGCGAAGTTCGCGGGAGGACCCCTTACCAACCCGTTCGCGCAGTTCGGCCTTGAGCACGTAAGTCTCGCTCATGGCGTTTCCTTTCAATCGTTACTGGAGATCGTCCGCAGAACGAACGACATGAAACGACCCCTGACCTTTCATTTCTCGTGAAAGCCGGGCCGTTCCATTCCGCGTTGCCTCCAAGGGTGTCTGCGCGGATGGCGGTCCTATAATGGAAAGACGCACTGAAGGCAAGTCCGGGAAGGCAAGTGCAGCGGGGCGCAACGCGGCTTCTGTGGGCTTTTCCTTTTAGCGGGTGGCTTTGGCTTTGTCGAAAATGGTAAGCGGGGCTTCGCGTGGCGCGGGCGCCGCGCGAGTCGTTTCAGATCGTTGTGCGTCTTATCAGGCACATTGTAACGATCCAGCTTTTTGTTTGAGCATCGGATGATCCGAAAACCGGTTCCCACTTTTCGGTCCGATGCTCTAGCCAGTGAAAGAGGAGCGGGGATGCAGGTCGGCATCGACATGGGTGTTGTCGCGAGTGCTGCGGCCGTGGCGAACGCGGGTCGGCCGGCGATGCTCGACCTCGAGGAACTGCTCGCGACGCGCCTCCTGGTGCAGGGCAATTCCGGTTCCGGCAAGTCGCATCTCCTGCGCCGCCTGCTCGAACAGAGCGCGCAATGGGTGCAGCAATGCGTCGTCGACCCGGAAGGGGATTTCGTCACGCTGGCCGATGTCCATGGCCATGTCGTCGTCGATGCGGCGCGGACCGAGGCCGAACTGACACGTATCGCAGGCCGTATCCGCCAGCACCGCGTTTCCGTGGTGCTCAATCTGGAAGGGCTGGACGTGGAACAGCAGATGCGCGCCGCTGCCGCTTTCCTCGGCGGGCTGTTCGACGCTGAGCGCGACCACTGGTATCCGATGCTGGTGGTGGTGGACGAGGCGCAGCTTTTCGCGCCCGCCGCCGCCGGCGAGGTTTCGGACGAGGCGCGCAAGCTTTCGCTCGGCGCGATGACCAATCTCATGTGCCGGGGCCGCAAGCGCGGGCTCGCCGGCGTCATCGCCACGCAGCGGCTGGCGAAGCTCGCCAAGAATGTGGCGGCGGAAGCGTCCAATTTCCTCATGGGCCGTACCTTCCTCGATATCGACATGGCGCGCGCCGCCGATCTTCTCGGCATGGAACGCCGGCAGGCGGAAATGTTCCGCGATCTGGAGCGCGGCCATTTCGTGGCATTGGGGCCTGCCCTGTCGCGCCGCCCGCTGCCGATCAGGATCGGGACGGTGGAAACCTCGGCGCGGTCGTCCTCGCCGAAACTGATGCCGCTGCCGGACGCGCCGCAGGATGCGCGCGACCTCATCTTCACGCCGTCTCCGGAGGAAATCCGTCCGGCCGTGCGCCGCGCGGCCCCGCCACCGCCGCCGAGTACGGCGGAGATACTGGCGCAGGTGGCGAAGCCGAAGCCGGAAGGCGAGCCGGTGGAAGCGCCGCTCTTTCCCGGCATCGTTGAGGCGGAGCGCGAGGGATTGCTGGACAAGGTCATGCGCGAAATCGTGGACGACCCGGAAGCACCGTTCCGCTCGGTGGCCGTGCTTTATCAGGATTTTCTGGTGCGCTGCCGCATCCACCGCGTGCCGGGCGAGCCGCTGGCGCTGCCGGCCTTCCGCCGCAGGCTTGCCATCGCGCAGGCGGGCGCTGCCGATACGGCCGCCTCCGACGAAACATGGCAGAAGGCGCTCAGCCTTTCGGAAAGCCTGACCGACGATGTGCAGGGCGTATTCCTGATCGTGGCGCAGGCGGCGGTGACGGGCGCGCCCTGTCCTTCCGACGCCGTGTTCGCCCGCGCCTACGGCACGCACTCGCTGAGCCGCGCGCGGCGCCTGCTCACTTATTTTGAGGAGAGAGGGCTTCTGGTGCTGCGCACCGATTTCAAGGGCATGCGCATCGCGCATTTTCCCGATCTCGGCTGCGAGACGGCGCCGGGCGATCCCAATGCGCCGGACGTTCAGGCGGAAGAGGGCGCTGCTGCGGAATAAAAAAGCCGCCGTGCCATGGCGCCGGCGGTTTTTTCACTCCCACGGATTTCAGTCGAACAGGCTCGACACAGATTCCTCCGCCGCCGTGCGGGCGATGGCCTCGCCGATCAGGTCGGAGATGGAGAGCACGCGGATATTGGGCGTGTCATTGATCAGGGTGGTGGGCTGGATGGAATCGGTGATGACCAGTTCCTTCAGCTTCGAGGCGGCGATGCGCGCGACCGCGCCGCCGGAGAGCACGCCGTGCGTGATATAGGCGGTGACGCTGTTGGCGCCTTTCGCGAGCAGCGCCTCGGCCGCGTTGCACAGCGTGCCGCCGGAATCGACGATATCGTCGAACAGCAGGCAATCCTTGCCGGAAACATCGCCGATCACGTTCATGACCTCCGATTCACCGGGGCGCTCGCGGCGCTTGTCCACGATGGCGAGCTGCGCATCGATGCGCTTGGCCAGCGAGCGGGCGCGCACCACGCCGCCGACGTCCGGCGAGACGACCATGCAGTTGCCGGTCGCGTAATGGGCCTTCACGTCGCGGGCGATGACCGGCACGGCATAGAGATTGTCGGTCGGAATATCGAAGAAGCCCTGAATCTGGCCGGCATGGAGATCGAGCGTCAGCACGCGGTTCGCGCCGGCCTCGGTGATGAGGTTGGCCACCAGCTTGGCCGAGATCGGCGTGCGCGGGCCGGGCTTGCGGTCCTGCCGCGCATAGCCGAAATAGGGCAGGACGGCGGTGATGCGCCGCGCCGAGGAGCGGCGGAAGGCGTCGATCATGATGAGCAGTTCCATCAGGTTGTCGTTCGCCGGGTAGGAGGTGGATTGCAGGACGAACACGTCCTCGCCACGCACATTCTCCTGAATTTCGACGAAGATTTCCTGATCCGCGAAGCGGCGCACGCTGGCCTTGCCGAGCGGAATATCGAGATATTTGGCGACGGATTCGGCGAGAACCCGGTTGGAGTTGCCAGCGAAAAGTTTCATTCTTCTGCCTCTGACGCCTGTGGGTGGCCGTTTCGATTTCCGTCACAGGCGCGATCGCGGCCCGCGAGTGTGCGGCCTATTGCAAAGAGTCTGATTCATTGCAAGACCCGCCGGTGCAGAATCCCGGCAAAAACGTCGCTCCGCCCGCCGAAGCGCGGCGCAAGGAACGTGATTCCGCAAGAGATTTCAGTCTTTTGCCGTGGGTCCGCCCGCTCATGCGCGATTTGCCGCAAGCCAGGCGGAATAATCCTGCATGGTGCGGTCGGCGATGGCCTGCATGGCGGAAGCGGGAACGATGCTCCACCCGTCCGCCGCCGCCCCTTGCACCTTTTCCTGCCCCTGGATGCGGTGCAGCCGGTTGCCGGCGGCATCCAGCACGTCCCAGACATAGAGCACGCTGGTCTGGTTGTTCTCGGAAAGTACCGAGAAATAGCCCTTCATCACATAGGCCGCGCCTGTCTCGCCGGTGGCCGCCAGATCGATCTTCATCGCCTTGGCGTCGTCGTTGATGCGCTGCGTCAGCGGCGTCACCACGTTGACCGGCGCGCCGATGATCGGCGCGATGGACAGCTTGCCGGGTTTCAGCGAGGCGGTGCGCCGCACCTGCTGTCCTAAGATCGGCTGCGGCCCGCTCTGAGTTGCGTTCTGGCCGGCCGCCGTCGCCGGCGGCAGACTGGTCCCGGGCGAGACGGTGGCGGTGTTCTGCTTCGAACCCTGAACGTTCAGCGCGGACTCGGTATTGCTGCTGTTGCAGGCGGCGAGCAGCCCGGCCAGCAATGCCATCGTCGGAATGTGTGCCTTTTTCATCTCCACCTTCAAGCTCCTGAAAGCACAGATATTGTCCGCGCGGGGGTATTTATCGCTTATCGCGGACTGTTTGACAATCGAATCGCAAAACCATGGCTAACGGCGGAATAGAGGGCGGGAAGCCTCAATCCTCCACGATGGCGATAGCCGCGATCTGCCTTCCGTAGTCCGGTTCCCTGCGGTGGGTGTTGCGGCGGTAGGAATAGAACAGATCTTCCTCGGCATAGGTGCAGCGGCGCAGCGCCTCGGCCTGCACGCCCGCCCCGGCGAGGCGGTCGGTGATGAAAGTCCACAGGTCGAACAGCCTGTGGCCGTCCTTTTCCGACGGGCGGAAATAGCGGGCATAGGCCGGATCGCGCGCGGTGAATTCGGCGAAAAATTCCGGCCCGACCTCGTAATTGTCGGGACCGATGGTGGGGCCGAGCACGGCGACGATGTTCTCGCGCCGCGCGCCGAGCCCGATCATCGCCTCGACGGTGTTTTCAAGGACGCCGGTGAAGGCGCCGCGCCAGCCCGCATGGGCGGAGCCGATGACGCCCGCCGCGTGATCGGCGAAGAGCACCGGGCCGCAGTCGGCCGACAGTGCGCCGATAGCGATGCCGGGCACGTTCGTCACCATGGCGTCGGCCTTCGGGCGCGGGGCGCCGAAGGGTTCGGTAACATGGACCACGTCCGGCGAATGGACCTGATGCACGGTAAGCAGGCGGTCGGGCGCGACGCCCAGTGTGTCGGCCACGCGGCGGCGGTTTTCCGCCACATGCTCCGGCACGTCGTTCGAGCCGCCGCCGACATTCAGCCCCGCATAGATGCCGCCCGACACGCCGCCTTCGCGGGTGAAGAAACCATGTGCGATGCGCCGCCCGTCACGGCCGGCAGGCCTGTCCAGCAGGGGCGAGCGAAGCGGTTGCGGTCTGTCGGTCATGGTCGGTTTTCCTGAATGCAGGATGGTGAGAGAGGCATTTCTCTTTATCGATTGCAGCTTTTTGAAGGAATCAGGGCGCCTCGGAGGGTGGACCGAAGGGGAACAGGCGTGTCTGCCTGTCTCCCAGCGCCAGCACCTTGAACAGCGTGCCCATCTGGCCGGGCGCGGCAAGGCGCTCCACGTCCTGCCGGATTTTCTCCTGAAAGGCGGGGTCGCGCCCGGTGCCGAGCCGCCCAGCCCGGTCGAGCAGGCCCATGCCGAGCAGGAAATCGCCCTGCGTCATGGTGGCTGTATGGCAGCCGCAGGCGCGCGCGGTTGCCTCAAGTGCTGCGAAATCGACATGGGACGTAAGGTCCGCCACGCCCGGATGGGCGAAGACATCGTCGTAGCCGTGTTTCAGCATGGCTTGCAGCGTGTCGCCGAAACCGGGCCGCAGATGGCCGTAGTCGATGGCGAGCGCGGCCCCCCGCGTGGAGGCCAGCCGCGCGGCGATCTCCTGCATCAGGGCAGTGCGCGCCGGGGCGGCCTCGAAGATCGTGCCGTCGGGCGCGGCTTCGTAACCGTCAGGCAGCAATGCGGGATCGATGCCCGCGATGCCGCTCGCGAAGCAGAGTTCTCCCTCGCCGTCGAGCGCGACCACCCGTTCCACGAAACGCCCGTTCGCCTTGACGAACTGGCGAACGGGCAGGGCGTCGAACAATTCGTTGCAGACGAGGATCAGCGGACCATGCGCTATGTCGGCGAAACGGGAGGACCATGCGATCTCTGCGCCGCTGCCGGCGAGCTTTTCCTTCTGCCGTTCCGCGAGGCGGGGGCTGGTCTCGACCATGGCGATGTGCACCGTCTCCAGCATGGCGGGAGCAAGCCGGCGCAGCGTGCGCAGGATATCGCTCATCAGCGTGCCGCGTCCGGGACCGATCTCGCACAGCACCGCGCCCTGCGGGCATCCGAGCGACTGCCATATGCCGGTGCACCAGACGCCGATCAGTTCGCCGAACATCTGGCTCACTTCCGGCGCGGTGATGAAATCACCCTCGCGCCCGAAGGGTTCCCGCGTCGTGTAATAGCCCGCGTCGCGGTCGCCGAGACAGGCGGCCATGTAGTCGGCGACGCTGAGCGGCCCGGTGGCGGTGATGAGCCGCTTCAGCCGCTCCTTCAGGGCGGGTTCAGCCATTATTCTTCGCCGCGGCCCTGACCGCGCGCCATACGGCCCAGAGCCCGATCAGCACCATCGGCACCGAAAGCTCCATGCCGCGCGTCAGCCAGCCGCCGTAGAGATAGCCCAGTTGCGGGTCCGGCTCGCGGAAGAACTCCACGAAGATGCGGCAAAGGCCGTAGCCCGTGACGAAGACGCCGGCGATGAAACCGGGTTTCTTCAGCTTGCGGCCGGGCCATGTGAACAGGAACAGGGTCAAGAACAGCACCAGCCCTTCGAGGATGGCCTCGTAGATCTGGCTCGGATGGCGCGGCAGCGGGCCGCCATTGGGAAACACCACCCCCCACGGCATGTCGGTGACGCGGCCCCAGAGTTCGGAATTGATGAAATTGGCGATGCGCACCACGCCGAGGCCGACCGGCGTGCCGGCGGCGATGGTGTCGAACATGCTCCAGACGGGGATGCCGCGCGAGCGCGCGAACAGGAACATGGCGATGGTCGTGCCGAGCGCGCCGCCGTGAAAGGACATGCCGCCGTCCCACACCGCCGGAATTGCGAGCGGATTGGCGAGATAATAGGGCAGGTTATAGAAGAGCACGTAGCCGGTGCGCCCGCCGAGCACCACGCCGACCGCCGCCCAGATCACGAAATCGTCCAGTGCCTCCGGTACCATGGGCGGCTGGTTGTTGGCCCACAGCCGATGGGTCCGAAGCAGCTTCTTGCCGTACCACCACGCGAACAGGATGCCGACGACGTAGCCGACGCCGTACCAATGCACGGCGAGCGGCCCGATGTGGAAGATCACGGGATTGATGTCGGGAAAGTTTATGTAATGCTGCGGCAGCGTCGGGGTCATCAAATCACTCCGGTTTCGCGGCGGACCATGCGCGACGGCGCGAAAACGGTCAAGCGCTGAAAGGGCAAGAGGCGTCGAGTACCCTCGGGTACGAGGGGGATGCCAATAAAGCCCCGGAAAGGGAGCGGCACCGAGTGGCGATCACGATTGCACGGCGGCGCTTGCAACCGGAGCGGGGCGGCTCTATTTCCAGTGCAGGCTTATTCACAAGGAGCAGGGCCATGACCGGCGGACAGAACCGGGTTCTCGACGAACTCGCCAAACTGGTGACCGATGCTGCGGGTGCGGCGCAGGGCGTGCGCCGCGAGGTGGAAACGGCGTTGCGCACGCAGGGTGAGCGCATCCTCAACACGCTCGACGCCGTGCAGCGCGAGGATTTCGAAGCGGTGCGCGAGATGGCCATCAAGGCGCGGTCGGAAAACAGCGCCCTTCAGGCGCGGCTCGAAGCACTGGAAGCGCGTCTTGCCGCGCTCGAAGGTGATCGGTCGAGTGATTCCAGCACGAAAACGGGCAAATCCACGGCTTCCTCGGCCAAATCGAAAAATAATCCCTGAATATTTATTAACAGGCCGTGATCGCCAAAAACCCTTGTCTTAGAGTCGGTTAAGGCAAGCGGCGCGGCCTCCTCCTTCCAGCTTTCCACATGCTTTCATGTCCCTTCGATGAAAAGGGGCTGGTGTTCCGATTCAGCTTCAATAGACTGAAAACACTACATGATTCGTAGTGCGGTCATGCGGGTGGCGGCGAGGGGCTGTTAGTCGGGTTTCGCGTCTTTCAGGCTGCTTTCCAGTTTAGTTGTGTTTGTGCGTGTGCCATCGGGGCGCCTGCATGTCATTGGCATGCCGGTTCCGCGACCGATCAATTCTTGTCCGTTCGTCGTGCCTTGTCGCACGTCACGGGCATGGGCGGCAGTTCTTGCGCGCCGGGACTTTGGGAGCATCGGGCCGATGTTTCCCGGAACAGGAAATGGACATGAGCCTTCTTGAGATTGAATTCGCGCGCGCGGCGCATCCGGTGGATGTGATCGAGCAGGTCGCGCATTCAAACGACTGGACGTTCGAACGCACGGGCGACGACGAAATCGCGATCTCGGTGGCCGGAAGCTGGACCGACTATCACGTCTCGTTTTCATGGATGGAGGATTTCGAGGCGCTGCATCTGGCCTGCGCCTTCGACATCAAGGTGGCCGAGCCGCGCACGACCGAGGTGATGCGCCTGCTTTCGCTCATCAACGAGAAACTGCTGATGGGTCATTTCGACCTCTGGCAGCAGGAAGGCGCCATCATGTACCGGCAGTCGCTGCTGCTCGCCGGCGGCGCGGAGCCGACCAGCCGGCAGGTGGAAGTGCTGCTTTCGGCAGCGCTCGAAGCCTGCGAGACCTATTTTCAGGCCTTTCAATATGTGATCTGGTCGGGCGTGACCGCGCGCGAGGCGCTGGAAAGCGCGGTGTTCGAGACGGTCGGCAGCGCCTGATAAGGCGCACGACGATCCAGAGGGAGTGAACGGCCATGAGCGAGAGCGCCACGATAGGCTGGGCCGATTTCGAGAAGGTGGATATCCGGGCCGGAACCATCGTGGAGGCGGTGCCTTTTCCCGAAGCGCGCAAGCCCGCCTACAAGCTGAAGATCGATTTCGGCGAGGCGATCGGCGTGAAGAAATCCTCCGCGCAGATCACGAAGCACTACCAACCCGACGAACTGGTCGGGCGGCAGGTGCTGGCGGTGGTCAACTTTCCTCCGCGCCAGATCGGCCCCTTCATGTCGGAAGTGCTAACGCTGGGCCTGCCCGACGATGAGGGTGCGGTCGTGCTGGCGGCAATCGACAAAAAGGTGCCGAACGGCGGCAAGCTGTTTTAGGGCCTCTTGGAAACATGGAGTTTGGTCTCTCGGTTTGATATCGTATTATTATTGATATGTAAGCATGCGGGGGATGGCAGACGCATGGAAGTGTTGGTATTATTAGGTATTGATCGGGGAGTTAGATAAAACAAAGAAGGGCGCTTAATGTCGGGGAAAGTGGACATTGTTTTTCCGAACGATGGAGTTATTCCTAAAGATCACAAAGATAAGATAAGTGAGTTTCTTCAAAAAAAAGCACCTCTTCCGGGGAAATGTCCTACTTGTGGGCAGAGAAGATGGTCAATTTTGGAAGATTATGTCAACATACCGGTTTTCTATCCGCGAAACTCTACAGTTTATGACGGCAAGGTTTACCCCGGAATCGGTTTGGTGTGTGTCAATTGCGGAAATATGCAATTGGTGAACGCGATGGCGATTTTAAAAGGGGAAGAAAAAAATGACGGCGAGGGGGCCGATGAATAATCGAAATGCTGCATGGAACGATACGGCCGTGCATAGCCATTTGACCGTCTTGCAAGGCGGCGGCGGGGGTAATACATTTGATCCAATGGAAGCGCGTGTATCAGCCCTGGAAGCGGCGTCAAAACGCATAGAGGAAAAACTCGACAAGCTTATCGACAAGCTGGGGCAGATCGAGGTTGAAATCGTGCGACTTGATGGCCGGATATCGACCATGGATGCAAAAGTCGAGGCATTGCCCAGCGCGGAAGCGTTTGGGCACCTTCGAGGCCGTGTCGACAGTTTGCCGACAATTTCGAAAGTGGCTGGCTTGCTCACCATCGCTGTTGCGGCGATCACCATTCTCAATAACTGGCAGAGTTTGGTGAGTCTGTTCAGATAATATGCTTTTCTGGTTGCCAAGCTCTGGACGGCTCCTCCGAAGCAGCCGTGTTTTTCACGCCGGAATCTGGATGACCGCGCGCAGGCCGCCAAGCGGTGACTCATCCAGCGTGATGTCGCCGCCATGGCTGCGCGCGATGTCGCGCGCGATGGCGAGGCCGAGGCCACCGGTGCTGCCCGAATCCTGCGTCCGCGCCTCGTCCAGCCGTACGAAGGGCTTGAACACGTCCTCGCGGCGGTCTTCCGGTATGCCCGGCCCGTCGTCGTCCACGATCACCTTCAGCCAGCCGTTCGCGTGGCTGACGGTGAGCTGCACGTTCTGCGCATGGCGGAAGGCGTTGGAAACGAGGTTGCTGACCAGCCGCGAGAAGGCATTGGGGCGCACATGGACCTCGTTGTCGCCCTCGATGGCATATTTGAAGCCGCGCTCGCGCAGGCGCGCCTCGTGCTCCAGTTTTTCGCACAGCCTCTGCAGGTTGTAGGCCGCCGTCTTTTCTTCCGAACCCTCGCCACGCGCGAAGGCGAGATAGCCTTCCAGCATGGTCTGCATGTCGGCGATATCCTGATTGAGCGGCTCGGTGTCGATGGAATGGCCGGCCAGCGCCAGTTGCAGCTTGAAGCGGGTGAGGATGGTGCGCAGGTCGTGGCTGACGCCGGAGAGCATGGCGGTGCGCTGCTCGATCTGGCGCTCGATGCGCGAGCGCATCTGGATGAAGGCGATGCCGGCCTTGCGCACTTCCTCCGCGCCGCGCGGCTGGAAACCCTCCGGCATCGGCCGCCCCTTGCCGAAGCTCTCGGCGGCCTCGGACAGTTGCTGGATCGGCTTGATCTGGTTGCGCAGGAAAGCGATGGCGATCACCAGCAGCACCAGCGCCGTGCCGACCATCCATGTCAGGAAGATGCCGGTATTGGAGGCATAGGCCTGACTGCGGCGGGCGAAGACACGCAGCACCTTGTTGTGCAGCCGGATGCGTATCTCGATCAGGTCCGAATCGCCGACCGTGTCGATCCAGAACGGCCTGTTGATCTGGCGGGTGATCTCCTCGCTCAGGAAGTAGTCGAGAATGGCGAAGAAGGGCTTCGGCCCCGGCGGCGGCAGCGGGTCGGGCGGCAGGATGGAGATGTTGAGGCCGAGCCGCTGCTGGGCGATGCGGATCAGGTTGTCGTAGCCCGGCTCCTGCGGATAGGTCTCCAGAATGTCGATGATGGCGGCGATATCGCGCACCACGGCGGTGGAAAGCCGCTCCGTCACCATCTGCCAGTGGCGTTCCATGAACACATAGGCGATCACGGTTTGCAGCAGCACCATAGGCGCGATGATGATGATGAGCGAGCGCGCGTAAAGGCCCTTGGGCATACGCCGCGCCAGCCAGCGCGAGAACTTTTTCCAGAGCTTCATCGTGTCGGAGCGTCCCAAATGTCAAATTCGTTCCACTAGCGCCGGAAGCTGTCGGGCGGGCCGGGCACCGGACCGGAAGGGGAAATCGGTTTACGGATCATCCGGCCCCGAATCCTGCTCATTCTATACTGAGCTTGTAGCCGATGCCGCGCACGGTTTGCAGCCACACCGGGTTGGCGGGGTCCTGCTCGATCTTGCGGCGCAGGCGGTTGATCTGCACGTCGATGGTGCGTTCGCCCACATCGCCGTCGGCTCCGGTCAGTTCGTGGCGCGGGATGGTCTCGCCGGCGCGCTCCGCGAAGATCGCCATGATATCCTGCTCGCGCTCGGTGAGCTTGATCGTCTCCGCGCCCTTCTTCAGTTCGCGGCGCGGTATGAAGAAGGTGTAGGGGCCGAACACGATCTGCTCGATCTTCGGCTGGGCAGGCGGCGCGCCGCGGCGCAGGATGTTGTTGATGCGAAGCGTCAGTTCGCGCGGGTCGAAAGGCTTCGGCAGGTAGTCGTCCGCGCCCGCCGCCAGCCCGTCGATGCGGCTGTCCGTCTCCGACAGGGCGGTGAGCATCAGGATCGGCACGTTCTTCTGCTCGCGCAGCGAACGCGTCAGCGACACGCCCGTTTCGCCCGGCATCATCACGTCGAGGATCAACAGGTCGAAATCGATGCCTTCGAGCTTGCGCCGTGCCTCCGCCGCCGTGCCGGCCACAGTGACCCGGAAGCCGGTATTGGTGAGATACTGCGACAGGAGGCTGCGGATACGCGTATCGTCGTCCACGACGAGAAGATGCGGGGCGTCGTCCGTGAGGGATTTTACGTCTTCGGCGTCCATGGCTTCCTTCAATCCGTTTTTCGCTTTCGCCGGAATGCTCTCTTTGTGTTTACGCATTTCCGAACGCAGAACCGTTATACAATTTTACAGGAAATGCTTTAGCACATTATCGGCTGGAAGTGTCCGCGTCCATTCGTTGCCTGTACGGCGCCCGGCGTTCAAAGATCCGGCCTGCCACGTGACGAAAAAGCGTCGATCTGGACGCGACGTTCGGGATTGACCATGTGATAGAGGAACCGCTCGATGGCGCGGCGCTCATCGGGTGTGCTCCCCTGCAGAGCGCGGGCGATGCGATGCGACTGCGGCAAGGCGAGGGAAAGCGTCAGCCGCCGCCCGCTCTCGGTCGGATAGAGCTTGCGGTGGCGGCGGTCGTTGAGGCCGGTCGCCTGCACCACATGGCCGGTGTCGATAAGTTGCTTGAGAACGCGCGACAGGCTCTGCTTGGTGATGCGCAGCACTTCCAGAAGTTCCGCCACCGTCATGCCCGGCTTGCGGTTGATGAAATAGAGCACCCGGTGATGTGCCCGTCCGAAGCCGATCTTTTCGAGGATCAGATCGGGGTCGGCGGTGAAGTCGCGATAGGAAAAAAACAGAAGCTCGATGATGCCGAGATCGCGCGCGTCCGCCTCCGTCAGCGGATTGCTTATATAATTCATGTCTTTGGTCGAATCCACGTCGTTGCTCCGTTGGCTCTGCCTAAATATGTCAGCATCATTGACATAATTCAACCGTCCGGATAATTTTCATCAAGTACGGGACGGCATTTTGCAACAATGTTCGTATCGCCGTGCATCATAAGAGAGATAATTACGCCGCCTGTCTTTTCGCTGCCGCCCGCGCGGCCCAACGAGCAGATGGCAGGAATAATTTCAGGGAGAAAATGACATGGCCGGGATTCCCTTCGATCAACGCGACGGCTACATCTGGCTCGACGGCGAATTCGTCGACTGGAAGGATGCCAAGCTTCACGTCCTCACGCACGGGCTGCATTATGCCAGTGCGGTATTCGAGGGCGAGCGCGCCTATGGCGGCGAAATCTTCAAGCTCGCCGAGCACACCGGGCGTCTGCACGAATCGGCGCGGATTCTGGGTTTCGAGATTCCCTACAGCGCGGCCGAGATCGATGAAGCCTGCCGGGAACTGCTGAAGAAACAGGGTTTCGAGGATGCCTATGTGCGCCCGATCGCATGGCGCGGCTCGGAATCGCTCGGCGTTGCCGCGCAGCACAACCGCATCCATCTCGCCATCGCCATCTGGCAATGGCCGAGCTATTTCTCGCCGGAAGAAAAGATGAAGGGCATCCGGCTCGACATCGCGCAATATTGCCGCCCCGATCCGCGCACCGCGCCGTCGCGTTCCAAGGCCGCGGGCCTCTATATGATCTGCACCATTTCCAAGCATGCGGCGGAGGCGAAAGGCTATGCCGATGCGCTGATGCTGGACTGGCGCGGGCAGGTGGCGGAAGCGACGGGAGCCAATGTGTTCTTTGTCAAGGACGGTACCTTGCACACACCGAAGCCCGATTGCTTCCTCGACGGCATCACGCGGCAAACCGTCATCGAACTGGCGAAGCGGCGCGGCATCGAGGTCGTGGAGCGGGTGATCCTGCCGGAGGAAATGGCCGGTTTCAGCGAATGTTTCCTGTGTGGCACCGCGGCGGAAGTCACGCCGGTGTCGGAGATCGCCCAATATCAGTTTAGACCGGGCGAAATTACGAACATCCTCATGAACGACTATGCGGCGGAAGTGCAGCCGAAGCGTGCAGCAGCGGAGTGAGCGGGTTGTGAACAGAAAAAGAGCGGCTTTCGGGCCGCTTTTTTACTATTGCAGTGCTTACGATTTGACTTTGTATCATTTCGGCCCAACATCCCTGTAGCCGGAGTCGTGCTGTTTCCGGCTCCAACCAAGGACAGGGTTTACGACCATGCAAGCTCTACTGCCTATCATCATCCAGATTGTCGCCGGTGCGATTGGCGGCAATATTGCCGGTGCGGTGAAGAATATCAGCCTCGGCGCGACAGGTAATACCGTGGCGGGAGGCATCGGCGGCATCATTCTCGGCCAGCTTCTACCGATGCTTTCGGGCGGCGGGCTGGATTCAGCCCTCAACGGTGTGGTCGGTCAGGCGGCCGGCGGCGGCGTGGGCGGCATCGTGCTCACCGCGATTGTGGGCCTCATCAAGAACGCCATGGCCAACAAGGCATGACGGTTGCCGGATTGCCGGGTCGAAAGTGAAACGGACGGCCATGTGCCGTCCGTTTCATTTGGAGCGATGATGATTTCGTGCCATGGAGATGGCTCCAGCTCATCAACATGACGGAGTCTTGAAATGGGCCAGTTGCAGGCACTCGTCGTGCCGGTCACGCCGTTCCGGCAGAATTGCACCATCCTCTTCGACGGCGAGACGAAGAAGGGCGTCGTCATCGATCCGGGCGGCGATCTTGCGAATATTCTCGACGCGATCAAAGAGCAGAAGATCGACGTGGAGGCGATCTGGATCACCCATGGTCATATCGACCACGCCGGTGCTGCGCTCGACCTCAAGGAGAAGCTCGGCGTCGATATCATCGGCCCGCATGTCGCTGACAAGTCCCTGCTCGACAATCTGGAGGCGACCGGCCGCCAGTACGGCCTCACGGAAGGCGTGCGCAACATGACGCCGGATCGCTGGCTGGAGGAGGGCGACACGGTCTGCGTCGGCGGGCACAGGTTCGACGTTTTCCATTGTCCGGGCCACGCGCCGGGACATGTGGTGTTCTTTAGCCCCGAGGCGCGCTTCGCCATGGTCGGCGACGTGCTGTTCAACGGTTCCGTGGGCCGCACAGACCTGCCCGGCGGCGACCATGCTGCGCTGCTCCATTCCATCCGCGAAAAGCTGCTGCCGCTTGGCGACGATGTGGGCTTTCTGTGCGGCCACGGTCCGGGTGGACGCTTCGGCGAGGAACGCCGCAACAATCCGTTTCTGACCGAAGGTTGAACTGCCCGGTATCATGCAAAAAGCCGCCCTTGCCGGGGCGGCTTTCTGGTTTTCGGTCCGTTCCTGTCGGTCAGTTCGCGGTGCAGAAATGGTTCTGCCCGTCGAGGCCGAGATAGGTGCCGGTGCGCGGATTGAACGAACGGAAGCGATCCGAGCAATAGGCATACCATGCGCGCGACCAGGGCTGATAGCCGCTGCGATAGACCACGCGCGCCGGCGGTGCGGCGTAATAGACCGGAGGCGGCGGGGGCGGCGCGGCATAGATCGGCGCGGGCTCCTCATAGACGGGGGCCGGCTGGCTGAGCGCGCTGCCGAGCAGGGCGCCGGCCGCGAGACCTACGACGCCGGCGGCGATGGCATCGCCATGATGGTGACGATGATGATGATGGTAATAGCCGGGGCCGCCGCCCCAGCCTCCGTAGCCCCACGGGTCCGCCGAAGCCGTGGCCAGAGGAACGGCTACCGCGGCCATGGTCAGAATGGCTGTTTTCGCAAATCGGTTCATTTTTCGCTCCTTCAGAAGCTCGACTGCAATTCTTCGGATGGCTGGCCGGATCGTCGTCGCGACCGCATCCATCATAAATCTACGATTAACCTTTTCGACATGAATGGAGGCTGAACGATGGTGAAAAAACTGAAGGTTCCCGGCGGGCCGGAACGGCTCCTGTCTCAAGGAATCGTCAGGACTGTTCTATCCTTTTGTTTTTTGTGCGTTTTCGGCCGCAAAGCCGCCACGTGTTTTTGCTGGAAAGGTTTTGGTAAAATATTCGCGCTGCCCGTAACACTTCGCGCGCCGGCAGCAAGCCCGGATCAATAAAAAACCCCGGCACGGTGGCCGGGGCTGAAAGTCCGTCTGTTTTCTCCGCATTCATGCCACGCCAGATGATTGTACCTGGCTGCGAATGCGCTGAACGATCAGCCGGTAACGGTAATGTTCACAGCTTTGGGGCCCTTGCCGCGACGATCCGGCTCCGTCTCGAAGGAAACCTTCTGATTGTCGGCGAGGCCCGTCAGGCCCGAAGCCTGCACGGCTGAAATATGCACGAAGATGTCGGCGCCGCCATCGTCGGGCTTGATGAAGCCGAAGCCTTTTTCGGTGTTGAAGAATTTGACCAGTCCGGTCTGTGCCATGGGATCCGTTCCTTTTCCTTGGCGCCACCGCTTCCCGCGAAGCAGATGGGTCTATAATCTTCCGCCGAGCGCACCACGACACGCCCGACAGAGGGTCATGCAGGCAGTTCTCGACATTGGGAAGGAACCGATCATTGCCCGGAATTTCTCCCGGACCCGGAGCTTATAGCGGCCCGGTCCGCCGTTCTTCCAGTCTTCCATTTGTTCGCTAAATGCCCGAACAGCCGAAGACTGATCTATGACGCGTTGTTTGGCAAGCAAATTCTTTGCATGGCATATCATTCGTCATTTTTGTAGCGATGCGGCGGCAATTTTTTTCGATCATTGCTGGAATTTCCAGTATGCAATACCAAACCGCAACAAGCATATCCTTCATATGCCACCAATATAGTAGGGTATGACGGCAGAAGAACGGTGCGGCGTATGCAGTCACCGGTTGCGCATGACGACGCAGGCGCCGCCGGCACGGTGCAGATCGTTGCAGATGCCGTTGGCTTCCTTGCGGCTGTCCACGCCGATGCGCACCGCATAGATGCCGCGCCGTCCGATCGGCGTGCGCACGCGGCTGATGACCGGATCATGCCCCTCCAGCACGGCGGGGAACTGCTTGCGCAGGCGGTTCCATTGGCTGACCGCCGCCGCACGGCGGAAATTGCCCGCGACCTGTATGCCCCACGGCTTCGGCTTTATGCGCGACATGGGAATGGTCGCCGCCCGCACCACGGGCAGGCGGCGGCAGGCGGCGGCGAAATCCAGCTTCGGATCGAGCGGCGTGTCGGCGATCTGCTTGCCGGCGGCGAAATCGTCGGCGGCGTGGCCGGTGATGTCGAGCACGTAATCCTCCGTCTCCAGCGGCAGGAAGCCGCCCGAGCGCAGCCAGCCAGACACGCGGCCCGGCCCGGCATTATAGGCCGCGGCGGCAAGGCCCCAATTGCCGAAAGCCTGTTTCAGGTCGTGCAGGAACTGCGCCGAAGCCGGGATCGCCTGTTCCACGTCGAAGGGGTCGGCCAGACCGCGCTCCTTCGCCGTATAGGGCATGAACTGGGCGATGCCCTCGGCGCCGACCGGGCTGACCGCCTGATGGTCGAAGCGGCTTTCCTTCCAGATCAGCCGGGCGAAGAAATCCCTAGGGATTCCCTGCGCCTGCGCACTGGTCTCGATGAGGCTGCAAATCTGGTCGACGGTCGGTGCCGGAGGCGGGGCGGGGGCTGCCTGCCTCACCGGGTTTTCCGCCGCTGTCGCCTGCATCGGATCGGCATGAACCGGCGACGGCGGCCATTGCAGGGCCAGCAGCAGGAAAGCGGCAGTCGCGCCGAAGCGATTCATGGTGTGTGTTCCGTCATTCGCGCGTATGTCGCGTCCATGGCCGCGAACCTACCGCAAATGCGCGGCTTGTCCATAAGGGGCAAAGCGGTTTTCCTTCCGCATTGAAACAGGCCGATGTTTCTGAAATGCTTGGGGTCGAAGGGGCAAAAGAAGGAGAGGATGAATGTTCAACAGGTTTTCACGGTTCGGTCTGATGGCAGGGATTCTCGCTCTGGCCGGCTGCGTGGCGGACGGAGGGCCGGGTTATCACGGGCCGGGCCCGATACCGGGGCAGAAGCCGGATCGCTGGCAGGACCATCGCCCGCCGCGGCATCGGGGGCCGGAGTCCCATTGGGGCGGTGCTGGTCGGCCGCGGCCGCGTCCCGGCGGTGTATGCACCATGGAATATCTGCCGGTCTGCGGGCAGCGCGGTCCGGACAGACAAACCTTCCCCAACCGCTGCGCGGCGGAAAACGCCGGCTATCGCGTGCTGGGCCGAGGCCAATGTCACTGAGCCAGTGCCACTGAGAACGTCCATGGCAACTGCGCTGCCGGGTCAGTTGGTCCTGCCCCGGTAGCGCAGGGCTTCCACCAGAAGCGTGAAGGCGGGCGAGGACTGCCTGCGGCTCGGATAATAAAGGTGAAAGCCCGGAAAGGGCGGGCACCAGTCCTCCAGCACGCGGACAAGGCTGCCCCGCGCCAGATCTTCCAGAACATAGTCCTCCGGCAGGCAGGCGAGGCCGAAGCCGGCCTTGGCCGCCTCCACGATGAGGGTGGGGGAATTGAACACGAGTTGCCCCTCGACGCGCACCTTGAGTTCGCGTCCGTTCTTTTCGAACTCCCACGCATAGAGACCGCCATAGGTGGTGAGCCGCAGGTTGATGCAGCGATGCGCAGTCAGTTCCTGCGGCGTCAGCGGAGGCGGATTGTGCTTGAGACAGGCGGGTGATGCCACCACGGCCATGCGCATGTCCGGCCCGACCGGCACGGCGATCATGTCCTGCGCGATCTGCTCGCCGAGCCTGATGCCGGCGTCGTAGCGGTCGGCGACGATGTCGCGCAGCCCGGCATCCACGTCCACCTCGACCCGGATATCGGGGTAATCGGGCAGGAGGCGGGCCAATGCCGGCCAGAGAATCGTCTGCGTCGCATGTTCCGGCGCGGTGATGCGGATCGTGCCGGCGGGCTTGTCGCGCAGCTCGCTGAGCGCGGCCAGTTCCGCCTCGATTTCGTCGAGGCGCGGGCCGATGGTGCGCAACAGCCGTTCGCCCGCTTCCGTGGGGGACACGCTGCGCGTGGTGCGGGTGAGAAGGCGCAGGCCCAGCCGCTCCTCCAGCGCCCGCATGGTGTGGCTCAGCGCCGATTGCGAGACGCCGAGCCGCGCGGCGGCACGGGTGAAGCTGCCTTCGCGCGCGATGGCGAGAAAGGCGGTGAGGTCGTTGACGGTATCGCGCGGCATATATGAACCCGTTTCATGAGTTTATGCGGATTATAGCATCTAATCATCGCCTGCCGCAGGCCCTAGATTCCGCGACATCTTCAACCAGTGCGCATCCTGTCCGAAGGCCGCTTCGCACTTTTCAGGATGTGCTCCAAAGGAAACAGCTCATGCAGATCAGACGCAACGGGGGACAGCCTTCCGTGAAGGGTTCCACCGATTATTTCACCGGCACGGTTCGCATCGACGCGCCCTTTGCCGGCACGGCTCCGGCCACGGTGAGCGGCGCGACCGTCACTTTCGAGCCCGGCGCGCGCACGGCTTGGCACACGCATCCGCTGGGCCAGACCATCATCGTCATCGCCGGGTCCGGCTGGGCGCAGCGCGAGGGCGGCCCGGTGGAGGAAATCCGCATGGGCGACATCGTCTGGTTCGAGCCGGGCGAGAAGCATTGGCACGGCGCGACGGCGACCACCGTCATGACCCATATCGCCATCGCGGAGGCGAAGGACGGCAAGGTGGTGGACTGGCTAGAACACGTCACCGACGATCAATATCGCCTGTAAACCGTGGAGGCAGACATGCAGAACATCAGGGACAAGGTGGTGGTCATCACCGGCGCGAGCAGCGGGCTCGGCGAGGCGGCGGCGAGGCGGCTGGCAGGCGACGGCGCGAAGCTGGTTCTCGGCGCGCGGCGTCTCGACCGGCTGCAAACGCTCGCCCGCGAGCTGGGGCTGGGCGAGGACGCCGTGGTGAAGACCGACGTCACCGACCGGGCGCAGGTGAGCGCGCTGGTGGAGCGCGCCGTCGAGTTGCACGGCCGCATCGACGTGATCGTCAACAACGCCGGCACCATGCCGCATTCGCGGCTGGAGCTGGGCAAGGTGGACGACTGGGACCGCATGATCGACGTCAACATCAAGGGCGTGCTCTACGGGATCGCCGCCGCGCTGCCGCATATGAAGGCGCAGCAGGGCGGCCATATCATCAACGTGTCGTCGGTGGCGGGCCACAAGGTCGGCCCGGGCGGCGCGGTCTATGCGGCGACCAAGCACGCGGTGCGCGTGATCTCGGAAGGGCTGCGGCAGGAGGTGGGACGATATAACATCCGCACCACCATCATTTCGCCCGGCGCGGTGGCGACCGAACTGCCCGACAGCGTGACCGACCCGGAGCAGGCCGAGCGCATGAAGGCGCTCTACGAGACGGTGGCGATCCCGGCGGATTCCTTCGCCTCGATGGTGGCCTTCGCCATGAGCCAGCCGGAAAACGTCGACGTGAACGAAATCCTGTTCCGCCCCACGGCGCAGGAATATTGAGAGGATGTCTATGCCTGACAAGGAATCCATGACGGTCGCGCCGGGTCTGGCGGCCTATCTGCAAAGCGACGTTTTCGACGGGCTGTGGAAGCGTCCGCAACTGAGCCCGCGCGACCGCAGCGTGGTGACGCTGGCGGTGCTGGTCGCGCGCGGCCACGCCGCCGACCTGCCCTTCTACCTGCGGCTGGCGCTCGACAGCGGGCTGAAGCCGGCGGAAATCTCCGAGATCGTCACCCATGTCGGCTTCTATGCCGGGCTGGGAACGGCGAGCGCGGCGCTTCCGGCGGTGAAGGCGGTCTTCGCCGAGCGCGGCGTCGGCGCGGACCAGCTTCCGGCCGCGCATCCGCAATTGCTGCCGCTCGACGAAGCGGCGGAGGCCAAGCGCGCGGCGGCGGTGGAGCAGAACACCGGGCCGGTCTCGCCCGGCCTCGTGCATTTCACCACCGAGACGCTGTTCCTGAAACTGTGGCTGCGCCCCGACCTCGCGCCGCGCGACCGCAGCCTCGTGACGGTGAGCTGCCTGATGGCCGGCGGCAATGTCGGCCAGATCACCTTCCACCTCAACAAGGCCATGGACAACGGCCTGACCAAGGAAGAGGCGGGCGAGGTGATCGCGCAGGTGGCCTTCTACGCCGGCTGGCCCAGCGCCTTCTCCGCCGTTCCGGTGGTGGGCGAGGTGTTCAAGAGCCGGGGCATATAGATAGGCTTTTACCGTCCCGGCCGGCCTGTCTTGCCGGGGCGGCGTTTCTTGCGGGCGACTTCGGCCGGGTCCTCGTAGGAGCCGACGCCGGCGCGTTCGCGGCGGATGGGGGCTTCGCCGCCGACCGGCTTTTCGGTGCGGCCGACGGTCATCTCGTCCAGCGTGTTCTTGCGGAACAAGGGTTTCGCCATGTCCGTGCCGGGGCCCATATTGTCGAGCGACGGCTTCTGGAACAGCGACTTGCCGCCCGCCTTGCCCGCCGGCTTTCCGGTGGGTTTCGGCTTGCCGCGCGGCGGCTGGCCTTCCAGCTCGCGCGCCAGCGGGTCGTCGGCGATGGCCAGCTCCGTCTCGCGCAGGCGCTTGATCTCGTCGCGCAGGCGGGCGGCGGTCTCGAAGTCGAGATCGGCGGCGGCGTCGCGCATCTGCTTCTCCAGATGCTCCAGATGGGCTTGCAGATTGTTGCCCATCATCGCGCCTTCCTCGGCGAAGCCGGAAATGTCGGCGCGGACGTGATCCTGCTCGTAGACCGAATTCAGGATGTCCGAGATGTTCTTCTTCACCGAGGCCGGCGTGATGCCATGCTCCTCGTTATAGGCGACCTGCTTTTCGCGGCGGCGGCTCGTCTCGTCCATGGCGCGCTGCATCGAGCCGGTGATGTTGTCGGCATAGAGGATGACCTTGCTGTCGACATTGCGCGCCGCGCGGCCGATGGTCTGGATGAGCGAGGTCTCGGAACGCAGGAAACCTTCCTTGTCGGCGTCGAGAATGGCGACGAAGCCGCATTCGGGAATGTCGAGGCCCTCGCGCAGCAGGTTGATGCCGACCAGCACGTCGAACGCGCCGAGCCGCAGGTCGCGGATGATCTCGATGCGCTCCAGCGTGTCGATGTCGGAATGCATGTAGCGCACGCGCACGCCCTGTTCGTGCAGATATTCGGTCAGGTCTTCGGCCATGCGCTTGGTCAGCACCGTGACCAGCGTGCGGTAGCCCTTGCTTGCCGTGTCGCGGATCTCGCCGAGCACGTCGTCGACCTGGCTCTTGGCCGGGCGGACTTCCACCGGCGGGTCGATCAGGCCGGTCGGGCGGATGACCTGCTCGGCGAAGACGCCGCCGGATTCCTCCATTTCCCAATGGCCGGGCGTGGCCGAGACGGCGACGGTCTGCGGGCGCATCGCGTCCCATTCCTCGAAGCGCAGCGGGCGGTTGTCCATGCAGGAGGGCAGGCGGAAACCGTATTCGGCCAGCGTCGCCTTGCGGCGGAAGTCGCCGCGATACATGCCGCCGATCTGCGGCACGGTGACGTGGCTTTCGTCGATGAAGACCAGCGCGTTGTCGGGGATATATTCGAACAGGGTGGGCGGCGGCTCGCCGGGATTGCGGCCGGTGAGATAGCGCGAATAGTTCTCGATGCCGGCGCAGGAGCCGGTCGCCTCCAGCATTTCGAGGTCGAAGGTGGTGCGCTGGTCGAGGCGCTGCGCCTCCAGCAGGCGGCCGGCGCGGGTCAGCTCGTCGAGGCGATGCTTCAGCTCCGCCTTGATCGACTTGATGGCCTGATTGAGCGTCGGGCGCGGCGTGACATAGTGCGAATTGGCGTAAATCTTGACCGAGCGCAGGTCGCCGGTCTTCTGGCCGGTGAGCGGGTCGAATTCGGTGATGGTCTCGATCTCGTCGCCGAACAGCGAGATGCGCCACGCCCGGTCCTCCAGGTGGGCCGGGAAGATTTCGATCGTGTCGCCGCGCACGCGGAACGAGCCGCGCACGAAATTGATGTCCTGCCGCTTGTATTGCTGCGCCACGAGGTCGGCGAGAAGCTGGCGCTGGTCGAGCCGGTCGCCGATCTTCATCTCGAAGGTCATGGCGGTGTAGGTCTCGACCGAGCCGATACCGTAGATGCACGACACCGAGGCGACGATGATCACGTCGTCGCGCTCCAGGAGCGAGCGCGTGGCCGAGTGGCGCATGCGGTCGATCTGCTCGTTGATGGTCGATTCCTTCTCGATATAGGTGTCCGAGCGCGGCACATAGGCCTCGGGCTGGTAATAATCGTAGTAGGAGACGAAATATTCGACCGCGTTGTTGGGGAAGAAGCTCTTGAACTCGCCGTAGAGCTGCGCGGCCAGCGTCTTGTTGGGCGCGAGGATCAGCGCCGGGCGCTGCGTCTCCTCGATCACCTTGGCCATGGTGAAGGTCTTGCCCGAGCCGGTGACGCCGAGCAGCACCTGCGTGCGGTCGTCGTTGTGCAGGCCCTCGACCAGATCGCGGATGGCGGTCGGCTGGTCGCCGGAGGGCTCGAAGCTCGTCTCCATGGTGATCGCCACGCCGCCCTCGGATTTCTCCGGGCGGGCGGGGCGGTGCGGCGTCCACAGCTTACCGTTCTTGAACAGCGGATTGCCGCTCTCGATCAGGTCGGACAGCGCCTTGACGGTGGCGGTCGCGCCGGATGGGTTGAGCCCGGCGGCGTCTTCGAGGCTGATGTCGAGCCCCGCAACGGGGTTGAGGCCGGCGGCGGCGCGCTCCTTGGCCGAAGCCGCGCCGCCCATGGAGGTGCCGCGCGCGGTGCGGGTGGCTTCCTTGCTGCGCTCGGGAATCTTCTTCGGTTGTTTAGGAGTTTTCGCGCGGGGCTTCGCGGCCTCGTCGCCGATCTCCTTCGCCCAGTCTGCGATGGAGCCCGACAGCGGCGCGCCGGTGAACTCGGCCTGCGGCGCTTCGCCGAAACCGCCGGCGTCGTCCGAATCCTGCGTGTATTTGTCTTTGGAGGAGGTCATGCCCCCAATATGGAATTTCGGAGGCCAAATGAAAAGGGCGCGCGGGCGAAAACCGCAAGCTCCTGACGGGCCGTTGTCAGGAGGATCGGGGGCTTTTCAAGCGGCGGCGTTTGTCTCATAGTCGCCGCCGATTCAACATCGAGGTGAAGACTGATGAGCGAAGAAGACACGCCGAAGGGCACGCTGACCATCCGCGTTTCCGCCATGCCCAAGGACGCCAATTCGGCCTACGATATCTTCGGCGGCTGGGTGATGGCGCAGATGGACATGGCGGCCGGCATCCGCTCCGCCGAGCGCGCCAGGGGGCGCACGGTGACGGCGGCGGTGCGCGAAATGTCCTTCGCGCGGCCGGTGAAGATCGGCGATACGCTCTGCGTCTATACGGACATCACGCGGGTGGGCCGCACCTCCATCACGCTGCGGGTCGAGGCCTGGGCGAAGCGCTATCTCAGCGACAGGCGCGACCTCGTCACCCATGCCGAATTCATCATGGTGGCGCTGGATGCGGACGGCAAGCCGTCGCCGGTGCCGGAAGAGGGCTGACGGATTTCTGCCCTGGAGCATTTCCAGCGAAAGTGCGAAGCGGTTTCGCGTGGGATAATGCGACAAAACAAAGAGATGGAGCACCCCCCGATTTCGTGAAAACAGCAACCGCTCTATTGCGCGCGGGAGGCTGCGTGGGTTTCCTCGTCCTCGGCGAGGCTGACGATGCGCGGCTGCTGTGGGGTCGCCGGCACGGAGGCGGCAGCGGCGGGCGCAGCATTCGTCACGGGTGCGGCGGGCGTGATCGCGCCGGAGACGATCATGTCGGGTCCGGCGATTCCGGCGCGCTGGAGCGGAGAGACATCGCCCGCGCAGCCGGCGAGGCCCGCCAGCAGGGGCATTGCCAGGGCAAGGCTGATCCTGAAAGAAGGAAATGGCTTGCGGCCCATGGTTCTCGGTCTCTTTCTGTCCGCCCGGCGGCAACGCTCCCAATATATGCGATAGAATAGGAAGGGAATGGTAAACGAATAGTCAGCGGCTGCTTGCCTGCCCGCCGTGTATGGCGGTTGTAAGGCTTTGGCGGCGCGGCGCCTATCTTCCGGAGTGGGCCGTTATTGCGTCGGTCCGGCAGGGAGTGCGGGCCCGGCCTTCCGGCTCCAGAGCATTGGAACCAGTTCCACCGCCAGCATGGCGGCGAAAAGCATGCCGCAGCCGAGGAAGCCCATCAGGGTGAGCCGGTCGCCGAGGAATATCGCGCCGGATATTGCCGCGAAAAGCGCTTCCGAGGAGAGAAAGATAGCCGCCTGCGCGGAAGTCGTGTAGCGCTGGCCCACAGCCTGCAAGGTGAAAGCTATGGCGGACGAGAACACGCCGGCGAAGAGCAGTTCCTTCCAGCTCAGCAGGATCGCGCCCCAGTTGAAATCCTCGGTGACCGAAGCGATCGCGAGACCGGCGACAGCCGCCGTTACCAACTGGATGCAACCGAGCGTTATCGGCCTGCCGGCTCGTTTGGCGTTGCCGATCAGGACCACCTGCATAGCCCAGAAGACGGCGCCGCAGATCACGAGCCAGTCACCGTGCCTGAGCATGGTCAATGCACCGCCGGACAAAAGGAAAATGCCGACAAGGCAGGCCGCGGCGCTCGGCCAGACCACCGGATGCGGCCAGGTGCGAAACAGCACCACGCCCAGTACCGGAACCATGACCACATATAATCCGGTCAGGAAACCGGCATTGGTGACTGAAGTCGTGAGGAGGCCGACCTGTTGCAGGGCCATTCCGATGAAGAACATCAGGCCGATCAGGATGAAATAGAGATAGCCGGAGCGCCCGAGCCGATGCTTCGAGCGCCTGCCTTCCGCCACTGCCAGCGGCAGCACGGTCAGCGATGCGATGGCCGAGCGGACGCCGATGAACACGAACGGGCCGATATTCGCCATGGCCGTCGATTGCGCCACGAAACCCATGCCCCATATGACTCCCGCCAGAAGAAGGAGCATATTGGCCTGCACGCGCGTCATCATTGCCTCGTTGAAGAAAGAGAACCGGCGACATGTTCCGCCACGGTTCCATCCTATAGGCGTTATCATGGGGAATCGGCAAGGGGGAGAGGTGATCATGCCGGCGGAGCGGAAACCGGCCACGGGGCCGGGTCGCAGATTCCGGATGGAACAGGATATCGATACCTGCCCAATGATTTGGCAGCATCGAATTTTTCCGCGTGAAAAGATCGGCGGAAATGCTATAGTTTCATGAATGGCAATTCGAACGGTTCCGAAGCATCTGCCTCGGGGGCCGTTTTCTTTTTGTGTTTCGGGACGTGTTTCCCGATGGGGTTCCGCGGCGCGAGCCATGGGACGAGGTGGGCAATTTGCGTTGCCGGCCCTCGCCGTCCGGATACGGGCGGCGAGGGCCGGGCGAAGGAAAGGACCGGGTATGGATAAGTATCCTATGACCCCTCGCGGTTTTGAAAAGCTGAAGGAAGAACTCCGCTGGCGTCAGCAGACGGAGCGTCCCCGGATCATCGAGGCGATCGCCGAGGCGCGCGCGCATGGCGACCTGTCGGAAAACGCCGAATATCATGCCGCGAAGGAGGCTCAGAGCCTCAACGAAGGCCGCATCAACGAACTCGAAGACCTCGTCGCACGCGCGGAGGTGATCGACGTCTCCAAGCTGTCGGGCGACAGGATCAAGTTCGGTGCCACCGTGACCATGATCGACGAGGACACGGAAGAGGAAAAAATCTATCAGATCGTCGGCGATCAGGAAGCCGATGTGAAGGAAGGCCGCATCTCCATTTCGTCGCCGATCGCGCGCGCGCTGATCGGCAAGACCGAGGGCGATACGATCGAAGTCAACGCACCGGGCGGCTCGCGTTCCTACGAGATCGTCGGGCTGAAATTCGTCTGATCGTCGCGTGCGGGTTCCGGTTCAGGATGTCGAGGTCGTCGCGCCCAATTTCAAGCGCCGCCTGTCCGGCGTGACCTCGACCATCGTGCAACTCATCCCCCTGCAACGCGCCAGAGGGCTGAACATCGCCACCATGGGGCCGGGATTGCCCGACAGCCTGCCGCATCTGGACGGGAGTTCCGTATTCTCTTTCTGGCGGCGGCCCGCGACGCGCCGGTTCCGCATCTGGCACGCGCGCCGCAATATCGAGATGCTGGCGGGCATCTTCATGCGTGACGTGCTGCGCATGAAATTGCGGCTGATCTTCACTTCCGCCGCGCAGCGTCATCACAAGCCTTTCACCAAATGGCTGATCCGGCGCATGAATGCGGTGATCGCCACCAGCGCCCGTTCCGGCAGTTTTCTGGAAGTGCCGCATGACGTCATCATGCACGGCGTCGATCTCGACCGCTTCCATCCGCCGCGCGGGGGCGAGGACGATTTCGCCGCTTCGGGCCTGCCGGGCAGATATGCCGTAGGCTGCTTCGGGCGTGTGCGCCATTCCAAGGGCACGGACCTGTTCGTCGACGTCATGATCAAGCTGTTGCCGAAATATCCCGACTGGACGGCGGTGATCACCGGGCGCGCGACGGCCGAGCACAAGGCGTTCGAGGACGGGCTGCGCGCGAAGATCGCCGCCGCCGGGCTTCAGGAACGCATTCTCATTCTGGGCGAAGTGCCGGATATCCGCGTCTGGTATCGGCGGCTGACGCTTTATGTGGCGCCGTCGCGCAACGAAGGCTTCGGGTTGACGCCGCTGGAGGCCATGGCCTCGCGGACCGCCGTGGTGGCGAGCGACGCCGGGGCCTATGCGGAAATGATCGTAGACGGGGTGGGAAGCGTGGTGCCAGCCGGTGACGGCGCGGCGCTGACCGCGGCTATCGAGCCGTTTCTCGCCGATCCGGCGAAAACGGCGCGGGCCGGCGAGGTGGCGCTCGCCCATGTGCGGGAGAACTTTCCGCTCGAAAAGGAGGCCGCCGCCATCAGCGCGGTCTATGAGCGGGTCTTCGCAAGCGTATAAATCTTGGCACGTAATGTTATAGAATCATCAGCGGCTCGTCCTTGACCGGACGGATGGTCAGCGCTGTGCGCACCGAATCCACGTTGGGGGCGGCGGTCAGTTCCTCGATGACGAAGGTCTGGAAGCTGTTGAGGTCGCGCGCGACGCAATGGAGCAGGAAGTCGGATTCGCCCGACACCATCCACGCGCGCCGCACCAGCGGCCATTGCTTGGTCTTTTCGGCGAAGGCCTTGAGGTCGGCGTCGGCCTGCCGGTGCAATCCGACCGAACAGAAGGCCACCAGATCCTGCCCCAGCGCATTGCCGTTCAATATGGCGCGATAGCCTCGGATGACGCCGCTTTCCTCCAGCTTGCGCACGCGGCGCAGGCAGGGCGGAGCGGAAATACCCACCCTTTCGGCGAGTTCGACATTGGTAATGCGCCCGTTGTTCTGGAGTTCCCGCAGGATTTTCCAGTCGATTTCGTCCAGATCGGCCTTGATCGGCATATATCACTCCGCGCGCAAGGAAATTTCATCCCGGGGCAATTATAAAACATTCGCCGTTGGCGCGGCGCAATCTATGCCTGCTCATATCAAATGGGAAGGGCCGCTGTAAACCATCCGCGTCTTTTTCAGCGCGTCTGCAACACTCGCGTGGAGGCAAAGGTGCGCTCCCGAAAAGCGGGCGGGGTTTGCAAAACCGTCACAAGCTGTGGCTAAAGCGGTACGCGGGCCCGGCGAACCTTGCAAAGGTGCAGGGGCAGACCTACCTTGGCCACAATAGAGGGGCACGACCGAGGGACGCAAAGGCGAGTCCGGCAGGCCGCGCGCCGTTTACTTGACATCGTTGTTTGTTTTAAATCGATTCAGGCCGGGAGGTTTCCATGTCACAGGCGTCGCAGCGCCACGCGCCCGTTATCATCATCGGTTCCGGTCCCGCCGGTTATACGGCCGCGATCTATGCCGCGCGCGCCATGCTGAAGCCTGTTCTGATTGCCGGTTTGCAGCCGGGCGGCCAGCTTATGATCACCACCGATGTCGAGAACTATCCGGGCTATGCCGATCCGGTACAGGGGCCGTGGATGATGGAGCAGATGGCGAAGCAGGCGGAGAATGTCGGCGCAGAGATCGTCTACGATATCGTCACCGAGGTGGAGACGGCCACACGCCCGTTCCGGCTCAGGTGCGATTCCGGCGCAGTCTATAGCTGCGACGCGCTCGTCATCGCCACCGGCGCGCAGGCCAAATGGCTGGGCCTGCCGAGCGAGCAGACCTTCATGGGGGGCGGCGTTTCGGCCTGCGCCACCTGCGACGGCTTCTTCTATCGCGGCAAGGAAGTGGTCGTGGTCGGCGGCGGCAATACGGCGGTGGAGGAAGCGCTCTATCTGTCGCATATCGCCAGCAGCGTGACGGTGGTGCATCGCCGTGACAGCTTCCGCGCCGAGAAGATCATGCAGGACCGGCTTCTGTCGCGCGCCAATGTGCGTGTGGTCTGGAACAGCGTGATCGACGAAATCCTCGGTACGCAGGCAAAGCCGCCGATGGGGCCGACGGTGACGGGTGTGCGGCTGAAAAACGTCGTTACCGGCGAGACGAGCGAACTGGCGACGCATGGCGTATTCGTCGCCATCGGGCATGCGCCCGCCGTGTCGCTGTTCGAGGGCAAGCTGAAGCAGAAGCCGAACGGCTATCTGTGGACGGCGCCGGATTCGACCGCCACCGACGTGCCGGGCATTTTCGCCGCCGGCGATGTCACCGACGATATATACCGGCAAGCCGTGACGGCGGCCGGCATGGGTTGCATGGCCGCGCTCGAAGCCGAGCGCTGGCTGGCCGCACAGGAACCGCTGCACGAAGCCGCGGAGTAAAGAGGGGAAGTCGTGGTCGCACCGCTCGATTGGGATAAACTGCGCATATTCCATGCCGCGGCCGAGGCGGGGTCGTTCACGCATGCCGCGCAGACGCTGCATCTTTCGCAGTCGGCCATCTCGCGGCAGGTCAGCGCGCTGGAACAGGATGTCGGCGTGCCGCTGTTCCATCGCCATGCGCGCGGCCTCATCCTGACGGAGCAGGGCGAGACGCTCTACCGCACAGCGCACGACGTGCTGATGAAATTGGAAAACGTCCGCTCCAGACTGGCGGAGAGCAAGGAAAAGCCGACCGGGCGCCTGCGCGTCACAACCACGGTGGGGCTGGGTTCGGGCTGGCTGATCGAGCGCGTGCAGGAATTCATCGAGCTTTATCCCGATGTGCAGTTGCAGATGATCCTCGACAACGAGGAACTGGATCTCACCATGCGCCACGCGGATTGCGCGGTGCGCCTGCGCCAGCCGCAGCAGCCGGACCTGATCCAGCGCCGCCTGTTCACCGTGCATATGCACGTCTATGCCTCGGCGGGCTATATCGCCAAATACGGCAAGCTGAATTCGATCGACGAGATCGATCAGCACCGCATCGTCACCTTCGGCGAGCCGGCGCCGAGCTACCTGACCGGTCTCAATTGGCTGGAAACGGCGGGGCGCACGGACGGCAGCGCACGCATACCCGCCTTGCAGGTCAACAACCTGCTCTCCGTGCGCCGCGCCGTCCAGCGCGGGGTCGGCATCGCCGTGCTGCCCGACTATATGGCCGACAAGGAAGCCGGGCTGGTGCAGCTTCTGCCGGAACTGGAGGAAATTCCATCCTTCGATACGTTCTTCTGCTATCCCGACGCGCTCAAGAACTCGGCCAAGCTGCATGCCTTCCGCGATTTCCTGTTTTCCAAGGCGCGCAACTGGACCTATTGACCGGATATCGGAAACCGATTCGGCAATAGGGATGCCGGTTTTGCGGGCAGGGCGGGGCGGCTTATGCCTTCCGTATAGGCGAGCCTTCCGTGAGGGGTCTGCGGCCGGATGCGCCTCCTTTTCTTCTAAGTAACTGTTTTTATGGGATTTTCATCAGCAAACAAGCCATGCGCAAAACGCATGGCTGCCCTGCATAATGGCGCGTTGCAAAAACAATGGGCAGGGAGCATATAAGTATTGCTCAGCGATGCGTTTCCTCCTCCCATTTGCGCATGCTGAGTGTTCCCCTCTGGAGGTTTGCCCAAGGGCACCTTCAAAACTCAAAGCCAGACATTTGTCTGGCTTTTTTTTTGGCTTTTGCGGGGGCGCGACACGTCGCAAAAATTCGTCGCACAAGCATGACTTTTGCGACAGAAATTCCCTTGAAAACTCAGCGCCGCCGATTTTGATGCGAAACCTGAGACTTCCGCGACATTAAAGCGGCTTACGCCACGCGATCCATGCGCCCCAAAACAGGCTCGAAAAGAAACTCTCGGCCCGCTCGAAACCGGCGTCGTCGAGCAGCTCGAATACCGCCTCTTGGGAATGAGGCGGGTCGGCACCTTGCAGGATTTTGCCGAGCTTCGCCTTCACTTCCTCGCTTGTCGCGCCGTGCATCCGCCAGCGTTCCCCCCAGGCCGCAAGAAGCAGCGGCTTGCTGGCGTAGGCATATCGATTTCCCGCAAGGATCAGAGGAGCGCCCTGCGCTATCCGATCTGCGATCGCCTTCAAGATTCCGCTCTTTGCATCGTCGCCCGGCAGATGGTGCAACACGCCGAGCATCATGGCGGCGTCAAACGTCTCACCTTCCGCAAGCGTGTCCAGTGTGCCAAGATGCAATTCAGCCCTGTCGTCCAGTCCTTGCGTCCTGAGACGCTCCGAAGCGAGCGCCAGCATCGGTTCGGAAGGGTCGACTCCGATGAATCTCCATGTCGGTTCCAGCCGGGAAACTGCAGCCACCTCCTGTGCTGTGCCGCCAACGCCGACGATGAGAATGCGCCGTGTTCCGCCAGTCCCAAGCGCAGCGGCCAACATGCAGGCTGCGAGTTCATGGCAGGCTTCATAGCCGGCCAGAGCTATCCGGCTTTGGCTTTCATATTCGGCGGCGCGTGCATTATCGAACTTCTTTGCAGAGCGGTCCATCAATGGTCGATTCCTGTTGCCTATCTGTCGCACGGCTCCAAAACTTAAGGCAAATCTACGCTATCGGCGGGCAGGGGATAAACGGAGACATGCGAACGAGACTTGGCGGTGAAAGGCTGCGATAGCGGAGCGACGTTCCATAGCCTCCCTTCTAAAGCATGTCGCGCAAAAGTGGGAGCCGGTTTTGCGATAACGACATGCACAAAACGAAGGGTAAAAGCGCGGAAAGCGAATCTGAAAGATCGCGATAGGCTTTAGGAATTTTGCGACAAAAACTCGTGGTGGAGGATTCCCATAATGACATCGTCATGCCAGCTATCGTTCACAAAAGCTGTTTCCCGTTCCCTGCCTTCAATGACAAAGCCGCATTTTTCGTAAGCTCGAATGGCGCGTCGATTGAAAGAGAGCACCCGAATTCCGATCCGATGAAGCTGTAAATCAAAAAAGGCGTGCCGCAAAACCATGAGAATAGCTTCGCCCCCCAAGCCTTTGCCAAGTAGCGCGGGATCGAAAATTCCGACAGCCATAGATGCATGTCGGTCATGGAGATCGACATTATCCAGCCTGATCTCACCTATAAGCTTGCCGTTAACCTCGATAACCCACGCATGAGAATGGTCGAGGAGTCGCTGTACCCATCGCGCCGCGCCCTCTCTTGTCAGGGGACGCACAGCGCTCCGGCTCACTCCAAACATCTCGACTATTTCTGCATGGCTACCCAAAGACAGGCGAGCCTCTACGTCATCGGCAGAAGCCTGACGAAGCCGAAGATTTTTTCCTTCCAGTATTGCTGACATGACCCTCCCTCAAAGGATTCGCAAAATTCCCAAATCCTACGACATTTCATCGTTACGCATTTTTTCCCACCTTTCGCCCGCGCCGTCGAGCCTTCCTAACACAAAAGGCAATTTTGCTGCGAAGAGCAAAATTGCCTTTTGATTCTTGACGACTTTTTATTTGAGCACGATCCCGAAAACCGGTTCCCGCTTTTCGGGATCATGCTCCGCTCAGCGCAGGCTGGCGGTGAAGCGCTGGATGCGGCGGCAGGCTTCCTCCAGAAGTTCTTCCGAGGTCGCGTAGGAGATGCGGAAGTTCGGGCCGAGGCCGAAGGCCGAGCCATGCACCACGGCGACGCCTTCGGCTTCCAGCAACTCGGTCACGAAGTCTTCGTCCGTATTGATGACCTTGCCGGCTTCCGTCTTCTTGCCGATCAGGCCGGCGCAGGACGGATAAACGTAGAAAGCACCTTCGGGTGTGGGACACTGGATGCCGTTGGCCTGGTTGAGCATCGACACGACCAGATCGCGGCGGCCCTGGAAGATCGCCTTGTTCTTCGCGATGAAGTCCTGCGGGCCGTTCAGCGCCTCGACCGCCGCCCATTGCGCGATGGAGCAGGCGCCGGAGGTCTGCTGGCCCTGCACCATGTCCATGGCCTTGATGAGCGCGAGCGGACCGGCGGCGTAGCCGATGCGCCAGCCGGTCATGGCATAGGCCTTTGAGACGCCGTTCATGGTCAGCGTGCGCTCATAGAGCGACGGCTCCACCTGCGCAGGCGTCGCGAAGGTGAAATCGCCATAGACCAGATGCTCGTACATGTCGTCAGTGAGAATCCAGACCTGCGGATGGCGCACCAGCACGTCGGTCAGGGCTTTCAGCTCGTCATGCGTATAGGCCGCACCGGTCGGGTTGGACGGCGAGTTGAAGATCAGCCACTTGGTCTTCGGCGTGATCGCCTTTTCCAGATCGGCGGCGGTGAGCTTGAAATTGTCTTCCTGCTTCGTGTTGACGAAAACAGGCGTACCGCCGGTCAGCGCCACCATTTCCGGGTAGCTGACCCAGTAGGGAGCGGGCACGATGACCTCGTCGCCGGGGTTCAGCGTCGCCATGAAGGCATTGAACAGAATCTGCTTGCCGCCGGTGCCGACGATGGTCTGTTCCGGCTTGTAGTCGAGACCGTTTTCGCGCTTGAACTTTGCGGCGATGGCCTGACGCAGCTCCGGGATGCCGGAAACCGGCGTATATTTCGTCTCGCCGCGCTTGATGGCGTCGATGGCGGCCTGCTTGATATTGTCCGGCGTGTCGAAATCGGGTTCGCCAGCGCCAAGCCCGATCACGTCCTTGCCCTTGGCCTTCAGTTCGCGTGCTTTCTGGCTGACCGCGATGGTCGCGGAAGGCTTAACACGGGAAAGGGCGTCGGCGAGAAATGCCATGGTCTATCTCCATCTATGGCAGGCTTCGGTGGCGGACGCGCGGCGCGTCCGGCCTTGCGCGCTTTCTATGTCGCATCGGCGCGCGAATCGCAACAGATGGATTGGCTTTTCACGCGCCAACGCCGGATTTCGCGAAAATGTGTTGCCGAAAGGAACGGATGGATCAGTATTGCTGACATATCCGATCCGGCAGAGGAGAGACCAGATGCTGACGCTCTATTCCCATCCCGATTCAGGAAACTGCTACAAGCCCCGGCTCCTGATGGCGAAAATCGGCCGGCCGTTCCGCCATGTCAACGTGTCGTCGCTCGACGGCTCCACGCGCAAGCCCGATTATCTGGCGAAGAACCCCAACGGCAAGGTGCCGCTTCTGGAGCTGGAAGACAGGCGGCTTCTGGCGGAATCGAACGCCATGTTGCTTTATCTCTCCGAGGGGACGCCGTTTCTGCCGGCGGATGCCTACGAGCGCGCGCTGGTCTATCAATGGCTGTTTTTCGAGCAATACAGCCATGAGCCTTATATCGCCGTGCGCCGCGCCATGATGGTCTACCCGGAACGTGCGCGCGACGCGACGCCCGATCGGCTGGCCTCGACACTGACCGGCGGCGACAAGGCGCTCGGCGTCATGGAAACGCAGTTGCAGAAGACGCCGTTTCTTGCCGGGGATCGCTACAGCGTGGCCGATATCGCGCTCTACGCCTATACGCATGAGGCGCACCGGGCCGGTTTCGACATGGACCGTTATCCCGCCGTGCAGGCCTGGCTGAAGCGGGTGGCGGACCATCCGGGCCATGTGGGTCTCGACTGGCTTCCCTGAAAAACAAAAGAAAAAGGCGGGCCGAAGCCCGCCTTTTCCATTACATGGTGCGTGGAGCGATCAGGCCGCGACGAGGTTGTCGGCGGACGAACGGCCCGAACGGCGGTCCTGCACGATCTCGTAGGTGACCTTCTGGCCTTCATTGAGCGTGCCGAGACCGGCGCGCTGGACGGCGGAGATGTGGACGAAAACGTCCGTGCCGCCCTGATCCGGCTGAATGAAGCCGAAGCCCTTGGTCGTGTTGAACCACTTCACTGTTCCCGTAGCCATGGGAAATTCCTTTGTAACGATAGATAGTCTTATAGTCCGTATGCTTCGCACACGTCCCTGTGGATCGAATTTATGGACAGGAGATCGTCAGGAAGCGCGGACTGGCCGCACGGGTCGCAAAGTCACTCGACCGAAAAATCGATACTTCCCTTATATGCGACAAATTTGACCGGAACAAGACGGCAGATGCGATTTCGCCGCATGGCCGGCGAGACGATATCGATTCATATGCGGTCCTCATAATATCGTGAGTTTCATGGTCCACATTGGCCATGATTTGCTTTCAGCCGCTTTTGTGCGGCATAGATAAAAGGCAGGATTGCGCGGGAGTTGCAAGATTCGCGGCGACAGGCAGCGAGGCAGGATATGACGTCTGAACCCGAACAGGACGGACCTGAAAAACCCGGGTCGCAGAAGGCCGGGCCGCCCAAGCGCTCCCGGCGCGCGTCCCGTTCCCGCAGAGGGCCGGCGAACTGGTTCCGCAGCCGGCGCAAGAGCGACGGCAGCGACCTCATTTCGCAGACCTCCATGATGCTCGGCGCTTTCTGGAACTCGTCCGCCCGCAATGCGCTGATCGCGCTCGGCGCAGGCATCTTCGTGCTGGTCGTGCTGATCGCCATCGGGCAGGTCGCCATCAACCGCTGGAACGTACCGTTCTACGACGCGCTGGAGCGTCGCGACGTCCCGGCTTTCTTCCATCAATTGCTGGTCTTCGCCGGCATTGCCGGAACGCTGCTGGTGCTGAACGTGGCGCAGACATGGCTGAACCAGATGTTCGCGCTGAAGCTGCGCGACGGGCTGGCGCGCGATCTGGTCGGGCAATGGCTGGCGCCCGGGCGTGCCTTCCGCCTCGCCAATGCCGGCGAGATCGGTGTCAATCCCGACCAGCGCCTGCACGAGGATGCCCGGCATCTTGCCGAAACGTCCTGCGGCCTCGGTATCAATCTGCTGCAATCGACGGTCATACTGGTCAGCTTCATCGGCGTGCTGTGGTCGCTGTCGGCCGGCTTCGTGTTCCATGTCCACGGCTACAGTTTCGCCATTCCGGGCTATATGGTGTGGGCGGTCATCATCTATGCGGCCTCGGCCTCCTGGCTGACATGGATCGTCGGGCGCAACCTCGTCAACATCAATGCCAACCGCTATGCCCGCGAGGCGGATTTCCGCGCGGCGCTGATGCGGGTCAACGAGCATCTCGACGCCATAACCCTGTCGCGCGGCGAGGGGGACGAGAAGCGCCGGCTCAATCTCGACATCGACGCGGTGCTGGCCGCGATCCGCAAGATCGTCATCGCCACCACGCGGCTGACATGGGTGACGGCGGGCTATGGCTGGCTCACCATCGTCGCGCCGATCCTCGTTGCCGCGCCGGTCTATTTCGCCGGCGACCTCACCTTCGGCGGGCTGATGATGGCGGTGGGCGCCTTCACGCAGGTACATAATTCGCTGCGCTGGTTCGTAGACAATTTCGGTGCCATCGCCGACTGGCGCGCCACGCTTCTGCGTGTCGCCAGCTTCCGGCAGGCGGTGCTTCGCATGGACGATCTGGGCCGGCTCGACCGGCAGGTGGAGCTTGCGGTCAACAAGGACGAAAGCCTGACGCTGGACGGCGTCTGCATCGCCGCGCCGGATGTGTGTCTGCGCCTTTCCCGCAAGACGTTCAAGGTGGCGCCGGGCGAGCGCGTGCTCGTCACCGGCGGCACGGAGACCCAGCGCACACTGCTGTTCCGCGCCCTCGGCGGGCTGTGGCCGTGGGGCGAGGGACGCATCGGGATGCCCGCCGACGACGGCGTGGCCTTCATGCCGCGCGCGCCCTACTTCCCGCCCGGAACGCTGAAGGGCGTGATCGCCTATCCGCTCGACCTGAAGAAAATTCCGTCGGAGGCGCTTGAAACCGTGTTGAAACGCGCCGGGCTGGAGAGGCTATCCGGCAGTCTCGACCGCGCCGCGCGTTGGGACCGCATATTGACCGAGGACGAGCAGCAATGCCTCGCCTTCGCGCGGCTGATCCTGTCGAAGCCGCATTGGATCATCGTGGACGGGGTCATGGACGGACTGGACTCGGATGCCTATGACCGTATCCGCGATCTTCTGGACAAGGAACTGAAGGCGGCGGCGCTGATCCATCTCGGCAAGCCGCACCTGCATGACGGTCTGTTCTCGCGCCAGATCGCACTGGTCGACGATCGCGACGCCCCTCCGCTGGAACTGCCCGTCCTGCATCAGCCGCAGAGCACTTAGAGTGCGTTTCGATCCGATTGAATCGGATCGGCGCTCCAATTGTTTGTTTTGACGCGCATCTTATCCGAAAACCGTTTCACACTTTTCGGGATGCGCTCTAAAAAAGCCGCCGGATTTTTCCGGCGGCTCTTTATCTTCTATCTTCTCACCCGGCTCAGGCGCGGAAATAGTCCTGCAACGGGCGCACTTCCAGCGAGCCGGCCTTGAGCGCCACGATGGCCTCGGCGGCGGCTTCGGCGCCGGACATGGTGGTGTAGTAAGGCAGCTTCTGCATCAGCGTGGCGCGGCGGATCGGCTTGGAGTCGGAAACCGCGCTGGCGCTGTCGGTGGTGTTGAAGACCAGATGGATCTGGCGGTTGCGGATGGCGTCCTCGACATGCGGACGGCCTTCGATGACCTTGTTGACCTTGGTCGCCGCGACGCCGTTCTCCACCAGGAAGCGCTGCGTGCCGCCGGTGGCCATGACCTTGAAGCCCGCGCCGACCAGCTTGCGCACCGCGCCCAGCACGCGCTCCTTGTCTTCGTCGCGGACGGAGACGAACACGGTGCCCTCGCGCGGCAGCTCCACGCCCGCGCCGAGCTGCGCCTTGGCGAAGGCCAGCGCATAGTCGTAGTCGAGGCCCATGACCTCGCCGGTCGAGCGCATTTCCGGGCCGAGCAGCGTATCGACGCCGGGGAAGCGCGCGAAGGGGAACACCGCTTCCTTGACAGCGATATGCGGGCGGGCGGCCGGCTGCGGCTTGCCGCCGTAAGCGCCGAGCGCGGCTTCGAGGCTTTCGCCGGCCATGACGCGCGCCGCCACCTTGGCGATGGGCGTGCCGATGGACTTGGCCACGAAGGGCACCGTGCGCGAGGCGCGCGGATTGACTTCGAGCACGAAGATCTGGCCGTCCTTGATGGCGTATTGCACGTTCATCAGGCCGCCGACATGCAGCGCCTTGGCGAGCGCGGCGGTCTGGCGGTTGAGTTCCGCGACGATCTCGGCCGAGAGCGTGTGGACCGGCAGCGAGCAGGCCGAGTCGCCGGAGTGGATGCCGGCTTCCTCGATATGCTCCATGATGCCGGAGACGAAGCTTTCCGTCCCGTCGCAGAGGCAATCGACGTCGACCTCGATGGCCTCGGTCAGGTAGGTGTCGAACAGCAGCGGGTTCTTGCCCAGAAGCGTGTTGATCTGGCCGGTCTTGTCGTTCGGATATTTGGCCTTGATGTCTTCCGGCACCAGTTCCGGCACGGTGTCGAGCAGGTAGTTCTGAAGCCCCCGCTCGTCATGGATGATCTGCATGGCGCGGCCGCCCAGCACGTAGGACGGGCGCACCACCAGCGGGAAGCCGAGATCGGCGGCGACGAGGCGCGCCTGCTCGACCGAATAGGCGATGCCGTTCTTCGGCTGGTTGAGATCGAGCTTGATCAGGAGCTTCTGGAAGCGGTCGCGGTCTTCGGCGAGGTCGATGGCGTCGGGCGAGGTGCCGAGGATCGGGACGCCGGCCTTTTCGAGCGCGTTGGCGAGCTTGAGCGGCGTCTGGCCGCCGAACTGCACGATGACGCCGTGCAATTCGCCCTTTTCCTTCTCGACGCGCAGGATCTCCAGCACGTCCTCCGCCGTCAACGGCTCGAAATAGAGGCGGTCGGAGGTGTCGTAGTCGGTCGAGACCGTCTCCGGGTTGCAGTTGATCATGATCGCTTCATAGCCGGCGTCGCCGAGCGCGAAGGCGGCGTGGCAGCAGCAATAATCGAACTCGATGCCCTGTCCGATGCGGTTGGGGCCGCCGCCGAGGATGACGACCTTCTTGCGGTCGGATACGTCGGCTTCGGAACGCGTCTCGCCGACGAAGGGCGTCTCGTAGGTCGAGTACATATAGGCGGTCGGCGAGGCGAATTCGGCGGCGCAGGTGTCGATGCGCTTGTAGACCGGATGCACGGCGAGCTGGCCGCGCAGCTTGGCCACGTCCTCGGCGTCCTTGCCGGTGAGGCTCGCGAGGCGGGCGTCGGAGAAGCCCATGGCCTTCAGCATGCGCAGGTTCTCGGCGTCCTGCGGCAGGCCGTGCTCGCGCACGCGCTCTTCCATGGCGACGATGGCCGCGATCTGTTCGAGGAACCACGGGTCGATCTTGGAGGCGTCGTGCACCTGCTCGACGCTCCAGCCGAGCCGCATGGCCTGCGCCACCATGCGCAGGCGGTCCGGCGTCGGCGTGCCGATGGCGGCGCGGATGGCGTTCTTCTCGTCGCCTTCCTCGATGTTGGGGATGGCGATCTCGTCGAAGCCGGTGAGGCCGGTCTCGAGGCCGCGCAGGGCCTTCTGCAACGATTCCTGGAAGGTGCGGCCGATGGCCATCACCTCGCCGACCGACTTCATGGCGGTGGTGAGGATGGGCGACGCACCGGGGAATTTTTCAAAGGCAAAGCGCGGGATCTTGGTGACGACATAGTCGATGGACGGCTCGAAGGAGGCCGGCGTCGCGCCGCCGGTGATGTCGTTGTCCAGTTCGTCCAGCGTGTAGCCGACGGCGAGCTTGGCCGCCACCTTGGCGATGGGGAAGCCGGTGGCCTTGGAGGCCAGCGCCGAGGAGCGCGACACGCGCGGGTTCATTTCGATCACGATCATGCGGCCATTGGCCGGGTTGATCGCGAACTGCACGTTGGAGCCGCCGGTCTCGACGCCGATCTCGCGCAGCACCGCGATGGAGGCGTTGCGCATGACCTGATATTCCTTGTCGGTCAGCGTCAGCGCCGGGGCGACGGTGATCGAGTCGCCGGTATGCACGCCCATCGGATCGAGGTTCTCGATGGAGCAGATGATGATGCAGTTGTCCGCCTTGTCGCGGACCACTTCCATCTCATATTCCTTCCAGCCGAGCACCGATTCCTCGATCAGCACTTCGGTGGTGGGCGAGGCGTCGAGGCCGCGCTCGATGATCTCGAAGAATTCCTGCCGGTTATAGGCGATGCCGCCGCCGGTGCCGCCCAGCGTGAAGGAGGGGCGGATGATGGCGGGTAGGCCCACCACGTCGAGCGCTTGCGCGGCCTTGCCGAGCGCATGGCTCATATAGCGCTGCTTGCGGTCGACCTCGCCGAGCTGCCATTCGGTTTCGAGCTTGTCGAGCGCCTTGTCGAGTTCGTCGCCGGAATACGCCGCCTTGACCTCAGCGCGCTTGGCCTCGTGGCGCTTGCGGTCCTCGTCCTTGATCTCGGTGGCGTTGGCGAGCATGGATTGCGGCGTGTCGAGGCCGATCTTCTCCATCGCCTCGCGGAACAAGGCGCGGTCCTCGGCCTTGTCGATGGCTTCGGCGTTCGCGCCGATCATCTCGACGTTATAACGTTCCAGAACGCCCATGCGGCGCAGCGACAGCGCGGTGTTGAGCGCGGTCTGGCCGCCCATGGTCGGCAGGATCGCGTCGGGGCGCTCCTTGGCGATGATCTTGGCCACCACTTCCGGCGTGATCGGCTCGATATAGGTGGCGTCGGCGAGATCGGGATCGGTCATGATCGTGGCCGGGTTGGAGTTGACGAGGATGATGCGGTAGCCTTCCTCCTTCAACGCCTTGCAGGCCTGTGTGCCGGAATAGTCGAACTCGCATGCCTGTCCGATGACGATAGGCCCCGCGCCGATGATCAGGATCGATTTGATGTCTGTACGTTTCGGCATGGGCACATCCTTGGTTTTAGCCTGCCGAAAAAGCCCGCACGGGTTTCCCGGCGGGTTGGCGGCATATGCATTCTTTGGGCTAAGCTGGCCTTATAGGCAATCGAGTCCGAAAGCGGAACCCCCGGATGCACTTTATTTCAAAGAAAATTGGGCATTGCGGGAAACGCGCTTCGCTCAGTCCTTGCCGGCCGTGGCGGCATAGCGTTCGCGGGCGGCCTTGAGGCTGGAACGGCTGACGGGAAGCGCCGCGCCGTCGCGGGCGACGAGCATGGGCACGCCGCCCGTCCTGCGCCATCCGGCGACATGGGCGTCGGCGATCCAGTGCGAGCGATGGATGCGCAGGCCCGGCGTCGCGCCGGTCTCCTTCAGGGCGTCTGAAAAGCGGATCAGAACCAGTTCGCGGCCGCGCGCTGTGACGACCTCCGTATAGTGATCCTCGGCGGAAAGGCGCAGCAGGGGACCGCGGTTTTCCGGCCTGAGCCGGGCGAGCAGCGGGGGCGCTTCCGGACGGGACGCGACGGCGTCGATCTCGCGCCGCAGCGTCATATAGGCCAGCACGCAGAACAGCGCGCTCAGCGGCAAGGCGACGGCGAGGTTTGACCAGTAGGCGGCGAGCGTCGGCGGCTTGCCGCTGAAACCCAGTTCGATCAGCTCGATCCAGAAGGCGATGGGCAGGGCGGCGATGAGTGAGCCCAGCATCATGCGGGCGAAGCCGCTTCTGATGCGCCCGGCGAGGAAAGCGTCGGCCAGAATCGAGCCGGCGATTGCCGTGGCCCAGCCGGCGAATTGCACGCTCAGCCAGTAGAAGAAGCGCGGGGCCACCGGCATGGCGAGGCTGCCGAACGGACCGGTCACGGTGAATATCAGAACGACAACGGCAAAGGTCGCCCACAGGCGCGGGGCGGCGGCGAGGGCGCGCATTTCACGAAGCGCGAATTGCATGGGGCTGCCGTTCACGAAGTTTTCCCGCTGGTGACGCCGTTCCGATTGAAGGAGCCGCAGTCTTGTCGAAACAAACGGAAAGTTCAACCGGAGCACCGTCATGAATCTCGCACCGCTTCTCGCCGCGCCCTTCGCAATCAAGCTGCATGTGGCAAGCGTCACGTCCGCCGCGCTGATCGGAGCCTATATGCTGTTTGCCGCCAAGGGCACCCCGCTGCACAAGGCGCTGGGACGTGTATGGGTGGCATCGATGGCCATGACTGCCCTGTCGAGCTTCTTCATTCACCAGATCAATCTCGTCCTGGGCTTCAGCCCGCTCCATCTTCTCTCTGCGCTTGTGCTGTTCGGTCTGGTGGGGGCGGTGCGCGCTGCCCGCCGGGGCGATATCGCGTTGCACAGGCGAATCATGACGCAGATTTATGCGAGCGGCATTCTGGGTGCCGGGGCTTTCGCTTTCCTGCCGGGACGGCTGATGCATGAAGTGATGTTTTCCGGCTCGCCGCCGGTGGCGGGTTTCCTTCTAGCGGCGGTCGCTCTGGCGGGCGTCGCGATCTTCGTCGCGCGCGGTCTGCTTTCGCGCAGCCGTCCGCTCCGATGAGCCGGTCATTCGCTTTGTTGCAGCCGGGAATCCTTTTTTGATCGGCAGGGGGCGTTACTTTTGCTGTTGTGCAGCAGGCTCTTTATGTAACTATGGATTCCTGACGGGGTTTACACGGACAGGAGTTCGTCGATGCGTTGGCAAGGCGGCAGGGAAAGCGACAATGTGGAAGACCGGCGCGACGACAGTGGCGGCGCGGGAGGAGGCCTGGGCGGCGGCGGGGGGCTGGGCTTTCAGCTCGTGCGCGGCGGTGGCGTTTCCGGCATCATCATCCTCGCGGTGCTGGCCATCGGGCTGTGGGCGATCGGCATCAATCCGATTCCGATCCTGCTCGGCGACGGTTCCATCAGCCCGACCGTGCAGAGCCAGCAGACGACCCGTCCGGCGGCGCAGCAGGGCGCGAGCAGCGCTTCGGAGGATAAGGCCGGCCAATTCGCCCGCGTCGTGCTGGGCGAGACGGAAGACGTCTGGGGCGGCATCTTCAAGTCCATGGGCCGCACCTACCAGCCGCCGACGATGGTGCTGTTTTCCGGCCATACCAGTTCGGCCTGCGGCACGGCTTCCACCGCGTCGGGGCCGTTTTATTGCCCCGGCGACCGCAAGGTCTATCTCGACCTCAATTTCTTCAACGAACTGTCCACCCGCTTCGGCGCGTCGGGCGATTTCGCCAATGCCTATGTGATCGCGCACGAGGTCGGCCATCATGTGCAGAATCTGCTCGGCATCCTGCCCAAGGTGAACCAGATGCGGCAGGCGGCCGGGGAAGCGCAGTCCAACGCGCTGTCGGTGCGCATCGAATTGCAGGCCGACTGCTTCGCCGGCATATGGGGCTATTACACCAACCAGAAGGGCATTCTGGAAAAGGGCGATCTGGAAAGCGCACTCAACGCCGCGCACCAGATCGGCGACGATACGCTGCAGAAGCGCAGCCAGGGCTATGTGGTGCCGGACAGCTTCACCCACGGCACTTCCGCCCAGCGCGCCAAATGGTTCAAGCGTGGCTTCGACACGGGAAAACTCGCATCCTGCGATACGTTTAGCGGCGATATCTGACAGGTTGATTCAACACAGCGAAGGTGGGCCGGGCTCGCCTTTTCGCCTGTGGTGTCGAGGCACTTGCAACGGAGAATTTTTGCGGGTAAAAGCGGCTCACCGGCGCGGCCTTTCTCCGAACTCATGCGTGACGCTCGTTTTCGAGCGATAGCAGGCGCGTGACCCTCCCGAAAATCGATTTCCGTTGCTCTTTCCGGCGAGGCTGGAGGAGCCGTTCAGGTGCTCTCATGCTCGACCCCAAATTCGTTCGACGGGGCCTTTTTCTCGTCTTTGTGACGCTGTTTCTCGACATTATCGGCATCGCCATCATCATGCCGGTGCTGCCGACCTATCTGGAGCAGTTGACCGGCGCTGACGTCAGCGCGGCGGCCGTCGACGGTGGCTGGCTGCTTCTGGTCTATGCGGCGATGCAGTTCCTGTTCGCGCCGCTGATCGGCAATCTCAGCGACCGTTTCGGGCGGCGTCCGGTGTTGCTCGCCTCGGTGCTGACATTTGCCATCGACAATCTCATCTGCGCGCTCGCCACCAGCTTCTGGATGCTGTTCGTGGGACGCGTGCTGGCGGGGATCAGCGGTGCAAGCTTTGCCACCGCTTCCGCCTATATCGCGGACGTGAGCGACGACAGCAACCGCGCGCGCAATTTCGGCCTGATTGGCATCGCCTTCGGCGTCGGCTTCGCGCTGGGGCCGGTGCTGGGCGGGTTGCTCGGCACGTTTGGCCCACGCATTCCCTTCTACGGTGCGGCCTTTCTGTCCTTCGTCAATTTCCTGCTGGCCTGCTTCCTCCTGCCGGAGACGCTTGCGCCGCAGAACCGGCGTCCCTTCCGCTTCGCGCGGGCCAATCCGCTTGGCGCGCTCAGGCAGATGCGCAACTATCCCGGTATCGGATGGATCGTGCTCGTGTTCTTCCTGTACTGGCTGGCCCATGCGGCCTATCCGGCGGTGTGGTCCTTCGTCGGAGCCTACCGCTATGGCTGGAGCGAAGCCCAGATCGGGTTTTCGCTCGGTCTGTTCGGCATCGGCGCGGCGGTGGTGATGGGGTTGGTGCTGCCGCGTATCCTGCCGCGTCTGGGCGAGCGGCGGACCGCCATTCTCGGCATGGTCTTCTCCACCCTCGGCATGGCCGGATATGCCGCGGCATGGGAGGGCTGGATGGTTTACGCGATCATCTTTCTGACCGCGCTGGAAGGATTGGCCGACCCGCCCATGCGCAGCATCGCGGCCGGCAAGGTGCCGCCTTCGGCACAGGGCGAATTGCAGGGCGCGCTGACCAGCATATCCTCGATCACCACGATCATCGGGCCGCTGATTTTCACGCAATTGTTCGGCCTGTTCACCGGGGCGCACGCCACTTTCGTCTTCGCCGGGATGCCCTATGCGGCGGCTGCGGGAATGCTTTTGCTGGCGCTGATCGTTTTCGTGGCGCGGGTCCGGCCTGCGCAATAGGAAAAGCCGGAGCGTTCGCTCCGGCTTTTCGTTTGCCGACAATGCCTTGACGGGGCCTGCTCAGATTGCGATTCAGGCCGCCTGCTCGCGCTCGGGCAGGGCGGCTTCGCCCTTCTTCTCGCGGATCATGTTGATGAAGCGGCGGAAGAGGTAATGCGAATCCTGCGGGCCGGGCGATGCCTCCGGGTGATGCTGCACCGAGAAGACCGGCTTGCCGATGACGCGCAGGCCGCAATTGCTGCCGTCGAACAGCGAGACATGCGTCTCCTCGACATGGTCGGGCAGCGAATCCGAATCCACCGCGAAGCCGTGGTTCATCGAGACGATCTCCACCTTGCCGGTGGTGTAGTCCTTGACCGGATGGTTGGCGCCGTGATGGCCCTGATGCATCTTCTCGGTGCGCCCGCCCAGCGCGAGCGCCAGCATCTGGTGGCCGAGGCAGATGCCGAAGACCGGCAGGCCGCTGTCGACCAGCGCCTTGATGGTCGGCACGGCGTATTCGCCCGTCGCCGCCGGATCGCCGGGGCCGTTGGAGAGGAACACGCCGTCGGGATTGTGCGCCAGCACGTCCTCGGCGGTGGCGGTGGCCGGCAGCACCGTGACCTTGGCCCCGAGACCGGCCAGCAGCCGCAGGATGTTGCGCTTCACGCCGAAATCGAGCGCCACGACATGGTAGCGTGGTGTGCCCTCGTGGCGATAGCCTTCGCCCTTCACCCATGGCGTCTCGGACCAGACGAGGCTCTGGCCGATGGTCACGTCTTTGGCGAGGTCGAGATTTTCCAGCCCGCTCCAGCCGGCGGCCCGGGCCTTCAGCGCATCGAGGTCGAAACGGCCGGCGGGATCGTGGGCGATGACGGCGTTCTGCGAGCCTTTCTCGCGGATCAGCGTAGTGAGCGCGCGCGTGTCGACGCCCGCGAGCGCGATGATGCCGCGGCTCTTCAGCCATGCGTCGAGGTCTTCGGCGGCGCGGTAGTTGGAAGGCGCGGTGATGTCGGCCTTGAAGATCGCGCCGACCGCGCCGCAGCGATTGGCCGGCGTCAGGTCCTCGATATCCTCGGCATTGGTTCCGACATTGCCGATATGGGGGAAGGTGAAGGTGACGATCTGGCCGGCATAGGACGGGTCGGTGAGGATTTCCTCATAGCCGGTCAGCGCGGTGTTGAACACCACCTCGGCCTCGATGGCGCCGGTCGCGCCCACGCCCTTGCCCTCGATCACCGTGCCGTCGGCCAGAACCAGCACCGCAGTGGGCTTGGTTGTCGTCCAGGGTGCGGTTTTCTGTGTCGTGTCGGTCATGGCTGCACTCCTGTTCGCTTTGCATGGCTTGAAACATGGCGCGCAAAAAGTCATATACGCACCAAAAAGCAGCGGAAAGTCCACGTTTCCGCCGCGCCGATCTCGATGTTCTGCTAAGCTTCAAGCCATAGAGAATGTCGGGTGCGTGGTCAACCGCGCGCGCTGTCAATATTTGCCCTTTTTGGAGAGTTTCATGCTTCGTCAGACAATTTCGGATGCGCTCACGCAGGCGATGAAGGCACAGGACAAGCGCCGCCTGTCCACGCTGCGCCTCGTCACGGCCGCATTGAAGGACCGCGACATCGCCAACCGCACGGCGGGCAAGGAACCGGCCGGTGACGACGAGGTGCTGGGCATCTTGGGCAAGATGATCAAGCAGCGCGAGGAATCGGCGCGCGTCTATGACGAGGGCAAGCGGCCGGAGTTGGCCGAGGCCGAGCGTGAGGAAATCGCCATCATTGCGGGATTCCTGCCGCAGCAGATGAGCGAGGACGAGGTGCGGAAGGCCTGCGAGGCGGTCATCGCCGAGACGGGTGCTGCGGGCCTGCGCGACATGGGCAAGTGCATGGCGGTGCTGAAGGAGCGCTATGCGGGAAAGATGGATTTCGCCAAGGCGAGCGCCGTGATCAAGTCGCTGCTGCAATAGGTTTCGCCGCGCGGTTGTGATTAGCGGGGAGGGCGGGGCCGGTCCGATGGACGGGGCGGACGCGCCAGCCTATATAAAGAACAACCGCAGACCCGAAAGTGATGTGCTCCATGCGTTTCCCGCCTTCGTTCCTCGACGAGATCAGGGACCGCGTGCCGATCTCGACGCTGATCGGAACGCGGGTTTCGTTCGACCGCAAGAAGAGCAATCCGTCGCGTGGCGATTTCTGGGCCTGCTGCCCGTTCCACGGCGAGAAGACGCCGAGCTTCCACTGCGAGGACCGCAAGGGACGCTATCACTGCTTCGGCTGCGGCGTGACCGGCGATCATTTCCGCTTCCTGACCGATCTGGAGGGACTAAGCTTTCCTGAAGCGGTCGAGCGTGTGGCCGACATGGCCGGCGTGCCGATGCCGGCGCGCGATCCCGAAATGGAGAAGCGCGAGGCCGAGCGCGCCACGCTCTACGACGTGATGGAACTGGCGGCGCAATTCTTCGAGGGCCAGTTGCAGGCGGCGGCGGGCGCGAAGGCGCGCGCCTATCTGCGCGACCGGGGTCTTTCCAGCGCCACGCAGCAGAAATTCCGCCTCGGCTATGCGCCGGAATCGCGCAACGCGCTCAAGGAATTTCTGGCCGCCCGCAACGTGCCGCGCGAGCAGATCGAGGCTTGCGGGCTGGTCGTGCATGGCGAGGGCATCGCCGTTTCCTACGACCGTTTCCGCGACCGGGTGATGTTCCCCATCGCGGATATGCGCGGGCGCATCGTCGCCTTCGGCGGGCGCGCGCTTTCGGCGGATGCGCCGGCCAAATATCTGAACTCGCCGGAGACGGAACTCTTTCACAAGGGCCGGCTGCTTTATAACGGCCTCAACGCGCGCAAGGCTTGCCAGCCGCAGGGCGGCGAGGCGGCGAAGCCCGTCATCGCGGTCGAAGGCTATATGGACGTGATCGCGCTGGCGCAGGCGGGCATCAATCAGGCGGTGGCGCCGCTCGGCACGGCGCTGACCGAAGAGCAGCTTGAACTTCTGTGGCGCATCAGCCCGGAGCCGGTGCTGTGCTTCGACGGCGACGGGGCCGGCCTGCGCGCCGCTTGGCGTGCTGCCGATCTGGCGCTGCCCGCGCTGCAACCGGGAAAATCGCTGCGTTTCGCCCTTCTGCCGGAAGGGCAGGACCCCGACGATCTGGTCAAGGCGGAAGGCCCGGCGGCATTCCATGCGGTGCTGAAGGATGCACGGCCGCTGGTCGACATGATCTGGACCCGCGAGACGGCGGGCGGTGTCTTCGATACGCCGGAACGGCGCGCCGAACTGGAAGCGCGCCTGCGCGAGATCACCGGGCGCATCGCGCACGAGGATATCCGTCGCCATTACGGGCAGGAAATGCGCGAGCGGGCGCAGGCCTTTTTCGGGCGTGGCCGGCAAGGCGCCGGCCGAGGCACCGGTCAGGGCACTGGTCAGAGTTGGGGCCAGCGCGGCGATGGGTTCGGACAAAGACGCCGAGGCGAGGCAAACGGCCGGCCGGGCATGGCGGCGGGCGGACGGCTTGCCATTTCCGACAGCCTGGCCCGTTCCACGCTGGTGAAGGGCGGGCGGCACGGCACGGGTGTTCATGCGCCATTGCGTGAGACGGCGATCGCGCTGATGCTCGTCAACCATCCGCGCCTGATCGAGGAGGATTTCGAGACGCTTGCCGCGCTCGATCTCCAGCACGACGCGCTGAAAAAGCTGCATCTCGCCATGCTGGACGTGCTTGCCGGCGGTCATGTGGAGGACGGGGCGGCGATGCGCCGCTCTCTCTCGCAGGCAGGCTTCGGCGAGCTGATCGACACGCTGGAACAGGTGGTCAGGAACGCGCGGCTGTGGCCGGCGACGGCGATCGCCGCGGAGGACGACGCGCGCGCGGCGCTGCGGCAGGCGCTCCACTTGCATCAGCGCGCCCGCACACTACATAAGGAACTGCGGGCCGTGGAGGCCGCGCTGGAAACGGACGAGACGGGCGAATTGTTCGCGCGTCTTCTCGATATTCAGAACCAGATATTGAAGGCGGACGCGACCGAGGCGCTGATCGACGGCTTCGGCCTTTCTTCCGGCCGGCCATCCGGCGGCTTCTGATCAGTTCGGTCCGGTTTGCGAATCAGTCGGCCCGAAAAAGCCGGGAATGCATGCTTGCTGGCGCAAAACCGCACTCTAATTAAGCGATAGCCGCCTCATGACGATAAATGATTCGCTTTTTGAGGCCGAATCAGGTGAGTCGCTCTTGACGTATGGCGCAAATGACGGAATCACGACTGTCTAGCCAGATTGGCCAGCCAGACTGGCCGATCGGGCCTGCCTGTAAAATCGGCACCCCGGAAAGCCGGCATACAGGACCGGATGCCGCCGGCAGGGTTAATTCGCCGTTAAAGGAAATCGGCTACTTGCACGAATGACAGACGGCTTGCGCCCTCGCCAAACCGTCCGACACCTCTATATCCCCTGACAAGACGGGGTCGCCTGGAGAAGAACATATGGCAACGAAGGTCAAGGAAAACGAAGAAGCCGAAGTCGAGCGCGAAGGCGCCGCCGACGGTCCGCTTCTCGACCTTTCTGACGATGCTGTCAAGAAGATGATCAAGCTTGCGAAGAAGCGCGGCTACGTCACCATGGACGAGCTGAACGCCGTGCTGCCTTCCGAGGAAGTCACCTCCGAGCAGATCGAGGACACGATGGCGATGCTCTCCGACATGGGCATCAACGTCGTGGAGGACGACGAGCAGGACAACGAACGCGACGACAGCGGTGAGGACGAGAGCGAGGAAGGCGGCGATTTGGTCGAGGCCAGCGGCACCGCCGTCGCCACCACCGTCACCAAGCGCGAGCCGACCGACCGCACCGACGATCCCGTGCGCATGTATCTGCGCGAGATGGGTTCGGTCGAGCTTCTGTCGCGCGAGGGCGAGATCGCCATCGCCAAGCGCATCGAGGCGGGCCGGGAAACCATGATCGCGGGCCTGTGCGAAAGCCCGCTGACCTTTCAGGCCATCATCATCTGGCGCGACCAGCTCAACGAATCCAACATCCTCCTGCGCGAGATCATCGACCTCGAAGCCACCTATGCCGGTCCGGAAGCCAAGCAGGCGCCGGTTATCGAGCGGGTGGAGGAGGAAAAGCCGCGCGACGAGAAGCCCGCGCGCCGCGCCTCGCGCGACGATGACGACGACATCACCAATGTCGGCGGCGACATGGCGGTGGAAGAGGACGAAGAGGACGAGGACGAAGCCAACCTGTCGCTGGCGGCAATGGAAGCCGAGCTTCGCCCGCAGGTCATGGAGACGCTCGACCTCATCGCCGATACCTACAAGAAGCTGCGCAAGCTTCAGGACCAGCAGGTGGAGGGGCGACTTGCCGCCACGGGCGAATTGTCCTCGACGCAGGAGCGCCGCTACAAGGAATTGAAGGACCAGCTCATCAAGGCGGTCAAGTCGCTGTCGCTCAACCAGAATCGTATCGAGCAGCTTGTCGAGCAGCTTTACGACATCAACAAGCGGCTGGTGCAGAACGAGGGCAGGCTGCTGCGCCTTGCCGAATCCTTCGGCGTGCGCCGCGAGGAGTTCCTGAAGGAATATCAGGGCCACGAACTTGATCCCAACTGGGTCGAGCGTGTGGCATTGCTCACCAGCCGCGGCTGGAAGGAATTCGCGGGCCGGGAAGCCGGTTCCATCGCGCGCCTGCGCGGCGAAATCCAGAACCTCGCCACCGAGACGGCGATTTCCATCGGCGAGTTCCGCCGCATCGTCAATCAGGTGCAGAAGGGTGAGCGCGAGGCGACCATCGCCAAGAAGGAAATGGTGGAGGCGAACCTTCGCCTCGTCATTTCCATCGCCAAGAAATACACCAATCGCGGGCTGCAATTCCTCGATCTCATTCAGGAAGGCAATATCGGCCTGATGAAGGCGGTGGACAAGTTCGAGTACCGCCGCGGCTACAAGTTTTCGACCTACGCCACCTGGTGGATCCGGCAGGCGATCACCCGTTCGATCGCCGATCAGGCGCGCACCATCCGCATTCCGGTGCACATGATCGAGACGATCAACAAGATCGTGCGCACCTCGCGCCAGATGCTGCACGAGATCGGCCGCGAGCCGACGCCGGAGGAACTGGCGGAAAAGCTCGCCATGCCGCTGGAAAAAGTGCGCAAGGTACTCAAGATCGCCAAGGAGCCGATCAGCCTCGAAACGCCGGTCGGCGACGAGGAGGATTCGCATCTCGGCGATTTCATCGAGGACAAGAACGCGCTTCTGCCCATCGACGCCGCCATTCAGGCCAATCTGCGCGACACCACCACCCGCGTGCTGGCCTCGCTGACGCCGCGCGAGGAACGCGTGCTGCGCATGCGCTTCGGCATCGGCATGAACACCGACCACACGCTTGAAGAGGTCGGCCAGCAATTTTCCGTCACGCGCGAGCGCATCCGCCAGATCGAGGCGAAGGCGCTGCGCAAGCTCAAGCATCCGAGCCGCTCGCGCAAGCTGCGCAGCTTCCTGGATAGTTGAGACGGGCCTCGACAGTTAAAGCATTTCCAGCAAAAGTGCGAAGCGGTTTTGCGTTCGGAAATGCGCAAAAACACAGAGATAGAGCGCCGATCCGATCCCATCGGATCGAAACGCGCTCTAAAGGAAGGGAGCTCATGTCTTTTCTGAAGCGTCTTTTCGGCGGTAACGGTAACGGCGATGGCGGCAAGGAGCAGGGCGCGGCGTCCGAGCCGAAGGAAGCCGGCCGTCTGGAGCACAAGGAATTCCTGATCGTCGCCACGCCCTATAGCGAGGCTGGGCAGTATCAGGTCTGCGGCGTGATATCGAGGACGGTCGATGGCGTGTTGAAGGAACACCGTTTCGTGCGCGCCGACCGCTGCCCCGCTATCGAGGATGCGGCGAAGATCGCCCTTGCCAAGGGGCGGCAGATCATCGATGAGCAGGGCGAGCATATTTTCGACTGATCATCCGATCTTTTTTCGACGACGACGCGCCGCGCCCGAATGCGCGGCGTTTTGCTTTTGCTGGGGAATGCGTGAATGGCGATGAAGAAACAGCCCTTCTGGCGGACCAAGTCCCTCGCACAGATGAACAGGACCGAGTGGGAAAGCCTGTGCGACGGCTGCGGCCAGTGCTGCCTGCATAAATTGCAGGACGAGGACACGAACGAAATCTACTGGACCAGCGTGGCCTGTACTCTGCTCGATTCCGAAAGCTGCCGCTGCCGCGATTACCCGAATCGCAGAAAAACGGTGCCGGACTGCGTGTTCCTGACGCCGGAAATCGTGGATGAGGTGGATTGGCTGCCCGTGACCTGCGCCTACCGGCTGGTTGCGGAGGGGGCGGACCTCTACTGGTGGCATCCGCTGGTTTCCGGCGACCCGAATACCGTGCACGAGGCAGGGATATCGGTGCGCGGCAAGGTAACGGCTTTCGATCACGACATGCAGGACGATGACGATTTTCTCGATCACATGCTCGTTTCGGAATGAGCTTCATGTTCCGCTGAGCATTGCGGATATTTAATTCTGGCTTCATTAAATCGTGATCCGGCCTGATCGCGCCGGATAATATATTGAATATATTGAACTTTTATTCGCTTGTATGCTGCGCCCATACCGGGAGGCGGAAAGCTGAACCGAAGATGAACATGCGTTTGGCTTTCCATTCATCTCACGGGGACTAGTTTTCATGTGTGTCAGGCCGAAGGTCTGGAAACAAATCGCCTGAAAACGAATTGAAGGAGGTTCAGGATGTCTATTTCTATCAAGTCGCTGGCTGTTACCGCCGCTCTCGGTCTTGCTGCCGTCTTTTCCGCAGGCGCCGCCGCCAACGCGGCTTCGCCCGCCGCGCCGGCGGTCAGCACACCGGCCCATTCGACCGTGGTGAAGCATGTGCAGTATCGTCGCGATCATCGCGGAATGTGCTCGGTCAACTGGGCGCGCAACAAGGCGGCCCGTATGGGTATCCGCAATGCCCGCGTCGTGTATCGCGGCCGCGCGGTTCAGGTTCGCGGCTGGCGTCACGGCCGACCGGCCCATGTAACCTTCGCCAATGTACGCGGCTGCCCGACGATCCGCTAAACGCAATGCAACGAAGGCCGTCAGCCCGGCGGACGGCCGCTTACGCGAAGCGCCAATCTGATGGAATCAGATTGGCGCTTTGTTTTATGCGGGGCCGGATGATTCCATCTGGTCGGGCTGTACTACTGCTTGATCTCGAAGGTGATGTTGACGTTGACGTTATAACTGTTTTCACCTGCGGCGACGGGAACCGAGTCCTGCGGTGCCGCGGCAAGCGCCTTGAACTGCGCGCGCGCAATCGGCATGGGCGGATGGCTCTCCTCGCTGATCTCGATGACCCGGCCAAGGCCCACGCCCGCCGAATCGGCCAGCGTTTTGGCCTTGTTGATGGCATCGGCGACGGCGCGCCTGCGGGCTTCGTTGATGATGGCGGCGGGATCGTCATTGATGAAAGTCAGGTTGCCGCCCTGATTGACGCCGAGCGTGACCGATTGGTCGAGCACATCGCCCACCTTGCTGAGGTCGCGCACGCGCACGGTCAGGCTGTTTGACACCGAATAGCCCGTGATGCTCGGTGCCTTGAGGCCGTTCTTCTCGTTGGGATAGACATATTGCGGCTGGATGACGATGCTGCCGGTCTGGAGATCGCGGTCCGCTATGCCAGACTTCTTCATGGCGTCCAGCACTTTCGACATGGCATCGTTATTGGCCGTCAGGGCTTCGCGCGCGGTCTTGGCGTCACGCAGGACGGTGAGGTCGAGAATGGCCGTGTCGGGTGCAGCGGTCGCCTTGCCCTCGCCGGTCACGACAATGCGCGCGGGGTGCTTCGACATATCCGACATGGAGGCCTCCTGTGCGGCGGCGGGCAGGGCCATCGCGCCCGCGAATATGCCAGCGAGCATGATTGCCGAAAAAGAGGCCGCGAGAAATGTGATCGCTCGGTGATTCATGCGGTTCATATCGTCTCCTGTCGTGCATGTTAAGGCCGTTGATTTTCCCGCTTTTTGCCAAGATTACAACCTATGGCTTTATTGCAAAGAAACCGCCTTCCATAATTGTATTTATCGCAGCCGAATATGTGTTCAATGGGGCGGCTCGCCGATTTGACCGCTTGTATCCCGCCTTTCTTTGAGGTAGGGCAGGGGCGCGTGGGGCCTGTAGCTCAATTGGTTAGAGCCGGCGGCTCATAACCGCTTGGTTGGGGGTTCGAGTCCCTCCGGGCCCACCATCACAATCCCAGAAACTTGAATGGCTTGCTTTCCCGGAACCGGTCGTTGACCATGCCGGAGTAGATATTGGTCTGATTGGGACCGAGATCCAGTTTCATTACCTTGCCGGTTTCAGCCGAGAAGTCGATCTTCTTCAGATCGACCCAGAAGATATTCGGGGTCAGCGCGGATTCGAAGAAATAGAGCTTGCGCTTATGGTCCGCCACCGTGCGCCAGCGGGTGGAGGAAATGTTGGGCTGGTCCGGTGTCGTGATGCCGAAAGGCACCGAGACGTTGCGAATCACGCTGAAAACGCTGGCGATGGTTTCCGTCGGGCTCTCGTTTTTCGGAATGGCGTTGACGTAGAAGGATGCGCGCGCGAAGCGGTCGGCGGCACGGTTGGTGCCGGGCAGCATGACCGTGCCGCCAATCTCCTTCCAGTATTCGTTGAGCGCGAGCTGTTTGGAGAAAATCGGGGAATTGGTCATCACCTGATATTGCCGGCCATGATGGATGACCTGTTTGCCGTCGATATATTCGATGATGGCGCTGTCGCCGCTGGCATCCGACATTGCCAGATGCAGCGTGGCGAGCCGCTTCTCGCCGGGCACGTTGTCGGTGACGATGGTGAAGGGATTGGCGCGCAGCGCCTTCACCGCCTCATCGACGGTGGCGAAGTTGTCGAGGACATATTGCGCCCAGGCGGCGATGGTCAGGCCGGGCGTGGTGCCGTCATATTTCGGATATTCGGATTCCACCAGCCACAGCACGCTGGCCGAGAGTCCCGCCTCGTTGAGGCCGTCCGTGGTCGAGATATCATAACCCGAGGCGATGACGCTGCCAAAGCGCGACCGCCAGTGGAAGGAATTCTTTCCGGCCTCGCCGGAGCGCTGCATCCCGCGCGGGAAAATCCATAGATTCGTCCCGACATCGGTTTTCCAGTCCATGGAGCGCGCCGTAACGACCTGACCGTCCGCACCGTCATAGACGATGCGCGTGCAGGCTTGTGCGACCGGCGCGACAACCACGCCACCCGCCGCCAGCATCGCTGCGCAGAAGGCAGCCAGAGAGCGTCTCAATACCTGCATATCGCATCCCCCTGTCATGACGGCGCGGGCAGATTCCCTGTCGCCACGGGGATTTCTGTCTGCGCGTCCGCCACAATATATAGGGATAGGCCAGGGAAGAAAAGTACGCGCTACCGATGGAGCTTTCGCGTCATTCCGGGGAGAATCTACGCGGGATGGGATTTCGGCCGGTCCCGTCAGAACACGATGGAGAAGCCGACCACCGGGCCATGCTGCGTCACCTTCCAGTTGAAGCGGCTGAAGGCGTCATCGTCGCGATAGTCCTGATAGAGCGCGCGGTAGCCGACGCGGAAGATCGTCGGCACATTGAGCACATATGTGCGATAGCCGAGATAGATTTGCCCGTTGGCACTCAGCCGCGTGCCGGCACCGAAGCCGCCGACATCGGCTTCCGCCGCGAGATTCCAGCGGTCGCTGATGTCGTAAAGCAGGCGGGTGCCGACGAAGGGATCGGTCCATTCGGCCTTTTCGGTGCGGCTGAAGGGGCCGACCGAGAGGCCGGCTTTCAACTGTGTCCAGCGCAGGCCCGCGGTCGGCTCGATGGCAAAGACGCGTTGGTTGCCGAACAGGGTCGTGCCCTCCAGCGGCTTTTCATAAACGCGGTAGAAAACACCGCCGGCAAGCGTGGTGGAGGTGATATCGAGACCGAGTTCGTGGGCGCGGATGTTCTCGTCCTGGCTGGTCTTGGTGTATTGCCCGTCGAAATAGGCGCCGAAGGTGCCGTTCGTCACCTCGATATTGCCCATGGCACTCATGTCGAGATGGCGGAAAATGTCGTGGAATGGCACGTCCACATCGGTCGAGCGGCCGAAAAGCCCGGCGCTGCCGGTCAGCGAAGCGCCCCAGACATAAGGGCTGAAGATCACGCGCCAGCGAGCCTGATCCTGCATCTGCGGGGCGGGTGGAGCCTCCGCCGACACGGCATCGGCCGCCGCGGCTGCGTTCGCGGCGAGAATCAGGAAGGAGGAGGCGAGCAGAAACCGGCGCAAGGCCGCTTTCCGGAAACCGTCATGCTCTTTGTGTAAAACCGGGGCTGCCACTGATCTGTCCCTCCAGCGCCAACAAATGGAAAAATATGATGGAAACATAGTCTGTCAGACTATCAATATGTTAAGTATAGGTCCGAATAAACAGAAAAGCTCAGTTATGCAAGGATATTTTCCGTTTACCCTGCTTTTCCCGCATATCTCTATTGACCGCGATACCTGACGGCGTGTATTGCGGGCAATATTAGCGGATGCAAATTTATATCCTGCGCGATTTTTGGACAGTTACACAATCGATATTCTCTAAATTAGTGAGGCATAGCAAATGAAAACATCCATCTGGCAGTCGTCACGGCGCCTGTTCGCGCGTCGCGCGGCAGCGGTTCTGGTCGCGGCGGGAATGGTCCTGCCGCAGGCGGCGCAAGCCTGCACGAGTTTCGTCATCCCGACATCGGATGGCGGCTTCATCTCCGGCCGCACCATGGAATTCGCGTTCGAGATCGATTCGGACCTGATCGTCATTCCGCGCAATTACAGCCTCAAGGCCAGCGCTCCGGGCGGGCGGGAGGGGAAGAAATGGCGGGCGAAATACGCCGCCATCGGCATGAACGCCTTCGGTCTTCCCGCGCTGGTGGACGGTCTCAACGAGAAGGGCCTGAGCGGCGGCATTCTCTATTTCCCCGGCTATGCGGGTTATACCGATCCGGCGAAGGTGAAACTGGAAAACGCGCTTTCGCCGTGGGACTTCCTGAGCTGGGCGCTCACCAGCTTCTCCACCGTGGAGGAAGTAAAACAGGCGATCAAATCGATCTCCGTGATCGACGTGAAGCAGGCCGACATGGGTTTCGTGCCGCCTGTCCATTACACGCTGCACGACGCCACCGGGGCTTCCATCGTGGTGGAGCCGATAGACGGCAAGCTCAAGGTCTATGACAATCCCGTCGGGGTGATGACCAATGCGCCGTCCTTCGACTGGCATCTCACCAATCTGCGCAACTATGTGAAGCTGACGCCGGACAACGTGCCGCCGCTGAAGATCGGCGACATGAGTTTCGCGCCGTTCGGCGGCGGTTCCGGCATGCTGGGCGTGCCGGGCGACACCACGCCGCCGTCACGCTTCATCCGCGCCACAGCCTTCGCGCTGTCGGCCAAGCCGGTGCCGAGCGGGCCGGAAAGCGTGCGGCTGGCCGAGCACATCGTCAACAATTTCGACATTCCGAAGGGCTGGCTGCGCGATCCCAAGACGCCGCTCGAATATACGCAGTGGTCCACCATCGCCGACATGAAGAACGAGGTCTATTATATCAAGACCTACGACAATCCGGTGCTGCGCGGTATCGCCTTCGAGGATATCGACCCGGCTGCGAAGCAATTGGTGACGATAAAGCTGCAGCATGATGTAGACCCGCCGTCGCTGATCGAAGAAAAACCGTGACGCGGCAGCGCTCGACGTGATCGACGGAGGCGGCCCGCCCGGGCCGCCTTTTTCGTACGCGCCGTCGCGGCGCTTTTGCCGGAATGCTCTGTCAGTGCCGCACAGCGTGCGTCTTGCTGTCGGCATCCGCGATGAAATCCTCGAACAGCCATGGCTTTCTGGCGATCGTGACGTCAAGTTCACGCGCGTGAAGTTCGGAACCGGCCTGCCGCATGAGCGCCTCCGCCTGCGATTGCGAGCCGTTTTCGGTCTCATGCAGACGGTGCAGGGCGCGGCGCATCAGCAGTTCCGTCTGAGAGAAACGGGCGTCGGCGAGGCACTTCTCTATGCGGCGCTGGATTTCGTCTGGCGTCAACATGACGGAAACTCTCCTCACTCATCGTCGCACTGGTTTTATCGGATCGGGCGGCGCCGGGCATTGCGGCATACCGTCCGACATCAGAGCGCTTTCCGATCTGGCCGATCCGGCCGATCCGGTTGAATCAGATCGGCACTCTAGCAAATTTTTCTGCCGCATTTATGCGACGCCAGAATGTTTCCATTCGGCTACAAAATTCTTCAGGCCGTTCAGTGCATGTTTTCACGCGACAATTCGCCGGGAACGAAATTTTGCCATTATTTCCCTTGTTTGCGCCTGCCCCGCTTCTTACATGCGGCAAAACGAACCAACCCGACGGACAGCAATGGCCACCCTGCGATATTTCATCTGGCCTATGGCCTTCACCGTGCTGGGTCTTGCAGGCGCGGTATGGCTTGGCTACGGGATGACCGGCACCGTCGGGGGGATGGTTTCGATTTTCATCATCTGCGCCGTGCTCGGCGTGCTCGAGATTTCGCTCTCCTTCGACAATGCCATCGTCAACGCGCGCATCCTGCGTGACATGTCGCCGAAATGGCAGCACCGTTTCCTGACATGGGGCATCATCATCGCCGTCTTCGGCATGCGCATCGTCTTTCCGCTCGCCATCGTGGCGGTGGCGACATGGACCGATCCACTGTCGGCGCTCAAGCTCGCCATCTGGCGGCCGAACGACTACGCGCATGTAATCGCGGAGGCGCACACCGGCATCGCGGCCTTTGGCGGCACGTTCCTGCTGATGGTCGGCATGAAATATTTCTTCGACGTCGAGAAGGACGTGCACTGGATCAGGGCCATCGAAAGCCGCATGTCGAAATTCGCCTCCATTCAAGGGGTGGAGATCGGCATCGCCATCGCGCTCATCATCTTCTTCTCTTATCAGCTCGACGCGGTGCATTCGCACACGTTCCTCATCGCCGCGCTGTTCGGCCTGCTCGCCTTCCTTGGCGTCGAGGGCATCGGCGAGGTGCTCGACGCCACGCAGGAGCAGATGGACATGGTGCATCGCGGCGGGCTGGGCGCCTTCATCTATCTGGAAGTGCTCGACGCCAGCTTCTCCTTCGACGGGGTGATCGGCGCCTTCGCGCTGACGGCCAATCTGTTCGTTATTGCCATCGGGCTCGGCATCGGCGCGTTCTACGTGCGCGCGCTCACCCTCATGCTGGTGGAGAAACGTACGCTCGGTCAATACCGCTATCTGGAGCATGGCGCCTTCTATGCCATCCTCGTTCTGGCCGTCATCATGTATGTGCAGACGCTGATGCACATCCCCGAAGTCGTCACCGGCCTCATCGGCGCGGCGCTGATCGGCCTCTCCTTCCTGTCCTCGCTGCGCTACAACCGCCTCAATCCGCACTGGCAGGAAAAGCACGAGCAGGTGATCGGCAACTGATCAGTCCCGTTCGATCTGCTGTGCTATCCATGCCTGCGCCATGGCGTCCCGGCTCGCGATTTCGGCCTCTCCGCGCCGCAGGCGATCGAGCGTCAGCGCGCGGAAGTCCCCGATCCCCATCGTCGCGAAAATATAGCGCAGATAGGGAACCAGATAATCGTGCTGCGCCCCATTGCCGGCCAGCGGGCCGCCGCTGGCGACGATGGCGAAGACGGGCCGGTCGCGCAGGAGCCCGATCTTGCCCTGCGGCGTGCTGCGAAAGGTTCGCTCCGGACGCACGACATGGTCGATCCAGAGTTTCAGCGACGCCGGCACGGTGAAATTGTGCATCGGTGTGTCGATGACCACGATTGCCGCCTGTTCGAGTTCGGCGATCAGCCGCTCGGACACAAGCAGCGCGGTGCGGTGGGATGCCGTGCGTGCGCTTTCCGGCATGAGGCTCGCCTCGGCGAACGCAGCCGCGAGCGGGGGCAGGGGTGAAGCCGCCAGATCCCTTTCGATCCGCGCGAGATCGAGCGCTGCGCATAGACCTTCCGCGAGGCGCGATCCGTATTTCCGGCTATTGGACGCTTCTCCGCGCGGGCTGGCGGCGATATGCAGCAGGGTTCCCGCCATGGATCACGCTGCGCCCCGGTCGAGCATGAACCGGAATGCGGTCAACGCGAAACCTTCCCGGTAATAGAAACGCTGGCCGAGCACATTGCCCGTCGGCGTGTCGAGCAGGATTTTCCTGCACGAAAGCCGGGCGGCTTCCTGCTTGAGGGCGTCCATGATGGCCTTGCCGTGACCGGCGCGGCGGCGGCCGGTCCGCGTCACCAGATCGTCGACATAAAGATGAAGCCCGTGCACGAGGATTTCCTGCACGCGGAAGCCGGCGAGCGCGACAGGCTCGCCATTCTCCCACAGGACCAGCAGGCGATAGCCTGCCGCTTCCTGCCGCCGCCAGCGGTCGACGAAGTCGTCTTCAGAGACGAGATGCGGCCGCAGTTCCCGCATCAGGGGAAAGCAGGCGCGTACCTCGTCTTCCGCGCCGGGCGGGATCAGCCTCGGTTCGTCGCGCATCATTGGCCGCCCTTGTCTTGTCGCGGAATGGGCGGGGCGAAACGCAGCGATGCACCGATGCGGTTCCAGTTGTTGATGAGGCCGACGGCGGCGGTCAGGAAAACCGCTTCCTCCTCGGTGAAATGCGTGCGCAGTTCCTGCCATGCCGCGTCGGAAGGCGCGGCATGGGTAAGCTGGGTCAGTTCCTCGGTCCAGCGAAGCGCGGCGGCCTCGCGCGGCGAAAAGATGCCCGCGTCGTGCCACACCGCCACGAGATCGAGCTTGACCGGATCGACGCCGAGCTTGCGTGCCGCATTGAGATGATGTTGCAGGCAGAAGGCGCATCCGTTGATCTGCGACGCCCTGATCTTGACCAGTTCCGCCAGATCGTCTGCCAGCCCGGAATCGTGAATCGCTTTGCTGACCGCCGCCGTGCCCGCATAGACGGCGGGAGCGATCTTCATATAGGTCTCGAAAGAGACGCGGACGGCCGTGTTCGACATGATTGTGGTCCTTTCATTCCATTTCGTATATTATCAGAGTACGAACAACATATCAGAGTTCTGACAATGAGCAAGACCCCATCCGATCGCATCCCCGAACCGGGGCAGGGCAAGCGCGGCGAGGAGGGCCATATCGGCTATCTCCTGCGGCAGGCTGCCGCCGCCCATCGTCACCGCATGGAGAAGGCGTTGGCCACCTTCGGCATCACGCCCCCGCAATTCGTGGTCCTGACGATGCTCAACGCCTATCCGGGCCGCTCCAATGCCGACCTGGCGCGTGTCGCGCTGCTGACTCCGCAGACGGTCAGCGTCATCGTCGCCAATCTGGAGCGCTCCGGCCTCATCGGTCGCCGCCCGCATGCCGTGCATGGCCGTATCCGGCATATCGACCTGACGGAGAAGGGCGTGGCCCTGCTGGAAGATGCCAGCGCCACGGTCGAGCGCGTCGACGACGGGCTTCTGGCCGGCTTGATGCCGGCGGAAGAGGAAATAGTTCGCCGCTGGCTGGTGTTTGCCGCCATCGGAGCGGCATAAATCCGGTCAACAAAGCGCGAGGATGCCGCTTTTCCGGTGCGCAGGTCGGGCAGTGCGTGCATCGGACCTTGACGGAATCGATACCGGGGGGGAACCTATGAAGGCTGTATGCCGGTCCCGGCGGTGGTTCGTTCCGGGCCGCATAACGCTTCACAGACCGTCGCGGAAAGGAATACCCATGGTCATCACCCGTTTGAGCAAAACCGCCTTCGTGGCGGCGATCGCCTTTTTCGCCAGTCTGGTAGCCTTCGGCAACATCACGGATTACGGCACCAATTTCGCCTTCGTCCAGCATGTGCTGATGATGGACACGATCTTCCCCGATGCCACGATCAAATATCGCGCGATCCAGAGCCCGGCCCTCCACAATGCCGGCTATATCCTCATCATCGCCTGTGAGACCCTGACCGCCATCCTGTGCTGGATCGGCGCTTTCGCCATGCTGGCCCGGATCAGCGGCCGCGCGGCGACTTTCAACAGCGCCAAGAAATGGAGCATTGCCGGGCTCAGCCTCGGCTTTCTCGTCTGGCAGGTGGGTTTCATGTCGGTCGGCGGCGAATGGTTCGGCATGTGGATGTCGAAGCAGTGGGACGGCGTCCCCGATGCCTTCCGTTTCTTCATCACCATCATCGCGGTGCTGATTTATCTCGTCCTGCCGGACGGCGAACTGGAATCCTGACCGGACGGCTTCAGGCCAGCCAGGCAGGGGAGGCCGGTTCCTCGACAAGTTCGACACCGGCCTCTTTCATGCGGTCGAGCATCGCTTCCATGGAGCCGACAAGGCCGATCCCCCGGCAGGCATCGAGGCGCACACGGGTCCCGAACCCCTGCGCCGCCGCGTCGAGCGCGGAATAGCCCACGCAGAAATCCGTGGCGAGGCCGACCAGCGTCAGCGCGCCGATGCCGCGCTCGCGCAGATATCCGGCAAGGCCGGTGGGGGTGCGGCGATCGTTCTCGAAAAAGGCGGAATAGCTGTCGATTCCGTGGCGGAAACCCTTGCGGACGACGAGTTGCGCACGCGTCCATTGCAGGGCCGGGTGGAAATTTGCTCCGGAACTGCCCTCGATGCAATGGTCCGGCCAGAGCGTCTGCGGGCCATAGGCCATTTCGACGGTATCGAAAGGCTTTTTGCCGGGATGGGTGGAGGCGAAGCTCGAATGGCCGGCGGGGTGCCAGTCCTGTGTGAGGATGACGTTCTCGCTTTCCGCGATCAGCCGGTTGACGGTTGGTAATATCTCGTCGCCATGCGGTACGGCCAGCGCGCCGCCGGGACAGAAATCGTTCTGGACGTCGATGACGATGAGGGCGTGGCCGGACATGAAACCTCCGATGGCATTCCATGCTTGCCGTTCTTGCATAATATGAATGGAGGTGCCAAGGAAAGGCTGCATTCAGGTCAAAAAGGCAGGAAAGATCATGACGGATCAAATCGTACGCGACAGCAACGGTACGCAACTGAACGACGGCGATTCCGTCACTCTCATCAAGGACCTGAAGGTCAAGGGCACGTCCACGACGCTGAAGCGCGGCACCCTGGTCAAGGGCATCCGCCTGACCGGCAATCCGGCGGAAGTCGATTGCAGCATCAAGCAGGTCAAGGGGTTGGTGCTGCGCACGGAGTTTCTGAAGAAGGCGTAAGCAGGCTTAAAGCGGTTTCGCGTCCGGAAATGCTTAAAAATAAAGAAATAGAGCGCTTCCGACGGTTCCGTTTAAACAGGAACCGCTTGCGGGCCATCATTCTGGCACGGAACCGGCTTCGATGGCAGGCGCGAGAGGACCGGTCAGGCGTCGATCTCCACGCGCCCGCGCGGGCGGCTGCAACAGGCGAGGATATAGCCTTCCGCGATCTCTTCGTCGCTGATCCCGCCATTGTGGTTCATTTCCGTCTCGCCGGCGAGGCATTTCACCTTGCATGTGCCGCACAGACCGAACTCGCAGGCACTCGGAATCTTCAGGCCGCCATTGCGCGCCGCAAGCAGGATCGTGTCGCTGGTCGAGCATTCCACCTCGACGCCCGACAGGCTGAACACCACGCTAGCGGTGTCGGCAACCGGGGCGGCGTCGGCTGAACCGCCGGCTGCCGTGTCGACAGCAGAGCCCGGCACCGGCACCGACGACATCTCGGTCGCCGGCTGGAAGCTTTCCTGATGGTAATTGGCGAGGTTGAAGCCCGCCTGTTCGAGCAGACCGCGCACGCCGTTCATGAACGGTTCCGGCCCGCAGCAGAACACGGTGCGGTGCAGGAAATCGGGAGCGAGCAGTTCCAGCCGCGCCCGGTCGATACGCCCGTGCAGCCCCGGCCAGACATGGCGGGGGGAAGATTGCTCCACGATGAAGGCAAGCCGCATCATCTCCATGCGGCTGGTCAGCAACTCCAGTTCCTTGCGGAAGATGATGTCGTCCGGCGAGCGGGCGCAATTGATGAAGGCGACATCCGTCTCCGGCGCGCAGTCGAACAGCCAGCGCGTCATCGACATCATCGGCGTTATGCCGGAACCGGCGGAAATAAAGAGATATTTTTCCGCCGAATGGTTGGCGAGCGAGAAATCACCGTTCGGCCCGTAGGCCTTGATCTTCATCGGCGGGCGCAGATTGTCGAGCATCCAGCGCGTGCCGATGCTGCCCTTCTGCGCCTTCACCGTCACCGAAATATGATAGGGGCGCGACGGCGTGGTGGAGATCGTATAGGTCCGCATCACCGGGCCGAGGCCGTCCGCGCGCTCGATCGGCAGTTCCAGCGTCACGAACTGGCCCGGCGCGTAGCGGAACCAGTTGTTCTCCGTCGTCTTGAAGGAGAAGGTCATCACGTCCGGCGCTTCCTCGACGGCCGAGATACATTGCAGCATCTGCAACCGGTCGTTCCACGGCAGCATCTCGTCCAGATATTTCAGAGGCTGCATGGCCTTCTCGCTTCTTCGATTGCAGTTTCGTGCGTCCCGAAAGACATGAAGCGGTTTTCGGGACGCACGTCAAAGATAATCGGAGCGCCGATCCGTTTCAGCCGGATGGAAGCCGCTCCAGCGGGCCGGCGGCAAAGCGCTCCCGACCCGCGATTTTTCATGCTACCCGGCTCAGTTTCGCCGTCTCGTCTTTCTCGCCCTTGAGGCGCGGCACGCTCGTGTTGGCATACCATTCCACGAATTGCATCACGCCGCCTTCGTGTTCCACAGAATAGGGACCGGGCTGATAGGCGGGCGAGCGGATGCCGACCGCGTTTTCCTCCACGATCTGCCGGTCCTGCGCATTGGTCTGGATCCAGACATGGGTCAGTTCCTCGAGATCGTAATCCACGCCTTCGACCGCGTCCTTGTTGACCAGCCACTTGGTCGTGACCTGCGTTTCCTCCGGGCTGATCGGCAGCACGCGGAAGGAAATGGCATGGTCCGCCATCAGGTGGTTCCACGTCGACGGATAGTTGAACAGCAGCATGGCGCCGATATTGGTGCTGCCTGCGACCTTATCCGAAAGCGGCTTCTTCACCGCCGGCTTGCCGGACATGGTGTAGCTCACCGCGCCGCGAAGCAGCGGGATGCGGGTGATGCGGAAACGCCCGTCCTCGGACATGTTGAACTTCGCCGGCAGGCCGATATTCTCGCAATCCTTCCACAGCGTGACCATTTCCGGATCTTCCATCACGCCCTGCACGCCGGTGGCGGTCGGCGCTTCGGGATAGGTGCGGCAGAGTTCGGGATGGTTGGCCGCGCAATGATAGCATTCGCGGTTGTTTTCCCAGACCAGCTTCCAGTTGCCCCTCTCGATGATGGTGCTTTCGAAGGCAACCTTCGCGTCCTTGATGTTGTGCGGCGCGAGGTAAGGTTCGACGGTGGCGCGGAAGGCGCTGAAATCCGGCGTCTCGTCGGCAAGGCAGATATAGATATAGCCGGCCACCGTCTCGCAGTGCACATGCTTCAGGCCGTAATCGGCGGGCCTGAAGTCCGGGCCGACCTGCCGCGCGAACAGAAGCCGCCCGTCCAGTTCGTAGGTCCACTGGTGATAGGGGCAGACCAGCTTGGTGGCGGTGCCGCGCTCCGCCGCGCAGATGCGCGAGCCGCGATGCCGGCAGGAATTGTGGAAGGCGCGGATGACGTCATCCTTGCCGCGCACGATGACGACCGGATAGGCGCCCACCTGTACCGTCATGTAGGAGCCGGCCTTGGGCAATTCGCAATCATGGCCGGCGAAAATCCAGTCGCGATAGAAGATGTTCTCCAGATCCTGCTGGTAATAATCGGGATCGGTGTAGAATTTCTGCTCCAGGCTGAAATTGGGGTCGTGCCTTGTCAGAAGCCCCAGCATTTCGTTGCGAACGTCCATGGCTTGAACCCTTGCTTTGCCGCACGCATTTACCGGTTGTCAAACGCTCGCGCTCTTGCCGGAAACGCCTGCTTTCCATCTCGCGGACGGACTGGCGCTGTTCTGTCAGCGACCATGGTCCCATCCCTTTTGCCCATCATCCTCCGGCAGCCCGGCTTTCGCCGCTACATCAATGGCTTGTCCGCTCGTTCATGCGGTCGCGGACTGGCTCCCGTTAATCTGATTCAAGCAAAGAAACGGCCAGAACGCGCATTGGGATGCGACATGGTTTTCGCATAAAGACGACACGCCAAAATGTCGCTTTTGCACGGGCGCGGGATTGCCAAGCGGCGGTAAAGGCGGCTACGAAATTGTGAGATCAATCCATGGGAGGCTTCGAGGCCATGCAACGTTCCGAGATCAACGAAATCATCCGTCAGAGCGACGCCTTCATTCGTTCCTTCGGCTACGTCATGCCGCCTTTCGCCTATTGGTCGCCGGAAGAGATGAAGAAGCGCACGGCGGACGATGCCGCCGCCATCCGCGCCGCGCGGCTCGGCTGGGACATCACCGACTACGGACAGGGCAAGTTCGCCGATCTCGGCCTGTTCCTGTTCACCGTGCGCAACGGTCATGCCGAAGACCTGAAACGCGGCGGCGGGATGGTCTATGCCGAGAAGATCATGATTTCGCGCCAGAACCAGATTTCGCCCATGCACCGCCATGTGGTGAAGGCGGAGGACATCATCAATCGCGGCGGCGGCGCGCTGGTGCTGGAACTGTTCAATTCGCTGCCCGACGGTTCCGTGGACGAGGAGACGGACGTGACCGTCGCCACCGACGGACGGACCCGGACGTTGAAGGCCGGCGGCCATCTGAAGCTCAATCCGGGCGAAAGCGTCACCCTGCTGCCCGGCTGCTGGCACGCCTTCTGGGGTGAGGGCGGCGACGTGCTGATCGGCGAGGTCTCGACGGTCAACGACGACCTCACCGACAATATCTTCCGCGATCCGATCGGCCGTTTCTCCACGGTCGAGGAAAACGAGCAGCCGCTGCATCTTCTGGTGTCGGATTACGACAATTGGCTATAGCTGGAGCTGGCGGGCGGGACGGTTTCAGGCCGTCTCGAACGCCGTCTGGAATCGCGGGCTGTTCCTCAGCGTGAGCCAGACGCGGTATTGCGCGGACAAAAGGAAGATATAGGCCGCCAGTTCCATCGTTTCCTCGACCATCTCGCCGTAGCCCGGCCACCAAGCCATGGAAAGGTCGATATGCTGTTCGGAAGCGGTGGAAATCAGCATCGCCACAACGAAGCCGGCAATGTCGAAAAACGGAAATTTCCACTGGGCCATAATGCCGGGCACGACGCGCCAAGACCTTGAAAAGGTGAAGCCGACGACCTGCGCGGCGATCACGATCGCGACGATGGGCGTTCTGTAGGGGTGATACCAGAGCTTCGCGGACGCGTACATCGGCCCCTCTTCCTCCGAGAAGCCGGTCGGCGGATAGAACACCGCGCCCCAGTTGAGTTCGCGTGCCACCATGATGAGCCAGATCGGCGTGATGGCAAGCCAGAAGATGCGCTCCCGCCCCTGCGTTTTGAAGGCGAAGAACAGCGCCGTCACCGCGCCGAAGGCCAGCAGGATGGCCTGCGTGTTCTCGATGAAGTGGTTTTCCCAGGCAAGCTGATGCGGCAGATAGAGGCTGAAGGGAAAGGCGCAGATGAAGAAGAAGACGGCGAGCCAGCGATAGAGAACGGCTGGTGCACTGGGGGGAGGCGGTGGTCGCAGAAGAGGGCATCGACGGACTTTCTTGCGGATCGGTTCTTCCCGCTGAAAAACGTTTCTTAAAGCGCATCGCGATCTTGTCGATCGCTTTCAGTGCTTTAAGTTTTTGTTTTCACTGCATTTATGCGGCGCCAAATGTTCCCGTTCGGCTGCAAAATGCTCTTAGTTGCACGCATTTCCAAGCGCAGAACCGGTTCCGCTTCCGATGGAGATGCTCCCTCTGTTTAGCGATGAAATCACGTCGATGGAAGCGCGCTCCCCAACCAATCCAGAAAAATCTGCGTCGCCTGTTCCCGGTTGATCTCGTTCAGGCTCTCGTGGCGTGTTTCGGGCAGGATGGTGCAGGCGACGTTTTTGAAGCCCATGCGGGAGAGCCGCGTTTCCAGCCGGCGTACCGCTTCACCCTTCGCCGTGGCCGGGTCTTCCGCGCCGCCCAGAAGCTGAATGGGCAACGTTTTCGACACGTTGCCGAAGTGGCGGTCGGCCGCGCCGTAGCGGATCAGGCGGAACACGTCGATCCACAGGGATACGCTGGGATCGAAGCCGCAGAGCGGATCGGCGATGTAGGCGTCCACTTCCTGCCGGTCGCGCGACAGCCAGTCGAACAGGGTGCTGTGGCTGGGAATGGAGCGTCCCCAGGCGCGGAAGGTGAGCTTCGGCAGGAGCGTGCTCGGCACGTCCGAGCCTTTCAGCATCCGCTCGGCATAGAGAAGCGCAAATGCGGCAAGGCTTGCCGATCCGCCGTCGAAATTGGCGTTCCAGATCGCTGCCGCATCCGCGGTTTCGGGATGGTCGAGCACCGTGTCGAGCGCGATCAGCCCGCCCATGGAATGGCCGAACAGCACCACGGGCAGGCCGGGATGCGCGGCGCGGACGGTGTGGTTGAGCGCCGCAACGTCGCCGATCGCCGCGCGCCAGCCGTCTTTTTTCGCGAACATGCCTTTCGGCATGCGCGCGCCGATATTGACGCCATGGCCGCGATGGTCCTGTGCGTAAACGTGATATCCGGCTTCGGCCAGCGCGGCGGCGAAGCGGCCGTAGCGCGCCGAATGCTCGGCGAGGCCGTGGCAGATCTGCACGACCGCGCGCGGCCTTTCGGCGAGCGCGCGGCGGTAAGGCAGCGCGATGCCGCCGGGAAGGGAAAGGTGATGGACGGTCTCGAATGTCATGCGCCCATCACAGATTATGGCGCGCAAATAGTCAATCGCCGGCTTTCGCCTGCCACCCGAACGGGCATTGCGCGCACCGGTGCGTCAATTTTGAACAATCGGCTTTTTTGTGCAAATTTTACTTGAAAAGCGCAAAAACCTAGGCAAATTTACACCCATCCAAAGAAGCGGACGGGAATTTGCAGGGGTCAGGCACGGCGCACAGGTAAAGTTCAGGTCATAGTTTGCAGGCTGTCCGGCGGGGCGAGGAAACCTCTACGGACAGTGGCCAGAGGGGAAACCGGGTGACGGAAATATCCGCGCCCGGTTTCATTAATTTTGGAACAGCGTCATTTGAAGCTAGGAAGCGCCCGGAATGATGGCCGGGGCCATTTGCGTTCGCGCCGCATTTGCCCTACATACGCGGCATCATTTTCCGCCGGCATCGCGGATCGCGGCCGCACAAAACCCAACCCGTGGAGACGACGCGCTTTATGGCTCGCCAGTTCATTTATCACATGTCGGGCCTCAACAAGGCCTACGGCAACAAGAAGATTCTCGAAAACATCAATCTGTCCTTCTATCCCGACGCCAAGATCGGCATTCTCGGCCCCAACGGCGCCGGCAAGTCGACCGTGCTCAAGATCATGGCCGGGCTCGACAAGGAATATACCGGCGAGGCGTGGCTGGCCGAGGGCGCGACCTGCGGCTACCTTCCGCAGGAGCCGGAACTCGACGCATCCAAGGACGTGCTCGGCAACGTCATGGAAGGCGTGGCCGACAAGAAGGCCATCATCGACCGCTATAACGAACTGATGATGAACTATTCCGACGAGACTGCCGACGAGGGCGCGAAGCTTCAGGACATCATCGACAGTCAGAATCTGTGGGACCTCGACAGCCAGGTCGAAATGGCGATGGAAGCGCTGCGCTGCCCGCCCGGCGACGCCGACGTTTCCAAACTTTCGGGCGGCGAGAAGCGCCGCGTGGCGCTGTGCAAGCTGCTCCTGTCGAAGCCGGACCTGCTGCTGCTCGACGAGCCGACCAACCATCTCGACGCCGAGACGACGGCGTGGCTTGAAAAACACCTGCGCGAATATCCGGGCTCGGTGCTCATCATTACCCACGACCGCTACTTCCTCGACAATGTGACGGGCTGGATTCTCGAACTCGACCGTGGTCGCGGCATTCCCTACGAGGGCAATTATACCGCCTATCTGGAGGCCAAGACCAAGCGCATGGAGCAGGAGGGCCGCGAGGAGGCCGCCCGCCAGAAGGCGCTGTCGCGCGAGCGCGAGTGGATTTCCGCCAGCCCCAAGGCGCGTCAGGCCAAGTCCAAGGCGCGTATCAAGGCTTATGACGAACTGGTCCGGCAGGCCGAGGATCGCCGCCCCGGCGACGGGCAGATCGTCATCCCGGTCGGCGAGCGTCTCGGACAGGTGGTGATCGAGGTCGAAAACCTGTCCAAGGGCTATGGCGACCGCCTGCTGATCGACGACCTTTCGTTCAAGCTGCCGGCCGGCGGCATTGTCGGCGTGATCGGTCCGAACGGTGCCGGTAAATCGACGCTGTTCAAGATGCTGACCGGTCAGGAACAGCCCGACAACGGCGCGGTGCGCATCGGCGAAACGGTGCAGCTGTCCTATGTGGACCAGAGCCGCGACGCGCTTGCCGCCGACAAGACTGTGTGGGAGGAAATCTCCGGCGGCAACGACGTCATCAAGCTCGGCAAGTTCGAGATGAACTCCCGCGCCTATTGCGGCGCGTTCAACTTCAAGGGCGGCGACCAGCAGCAGAAGGTCGGCAACCTCTCCGGCGGCCAGCGCAACCGCGTGCATCTGGCCAAGATGCTGAAGTCCGGCGGCAACGTGCTGCTGCTCGACGAGCCGACCAACGATCTCGACACCGAGACGCTGGCCGCACTGGAGGATGCACTCGAGAATTTCGCCGGCTGCGCCGTGGTCATCAGCCATGACCGCATGTTCCTCGACCGCCTCGCCACCCATATTCTCTCCTTCGAGGGCGACAGCCATGTCGAATGGTTCGAGGGCAATTTCGAGGATTACGAGGCCGACAAGGTCCGGCGCCTCGGCCCGGACAGCGTCAATCCCAAGCGGGTGACCTACAAACCGCTGACGCGGTGAATTTTCAAAGGCCGGCGTGAGAACGCCGGCCTTTCTTTTTGGAGGAAATGCATGAAGGACTGGTCCGCGCAGCAATATCTGAAATTCGAGGACGAGCGCAGCCGCCCGGCGCGCGATCTTCTGGCGCAGATACCGTTCGACGCGCCACGCAAGGTTGTGGATATCGGCTGCGGGCCGGGCAATTCCACCGAGCTTCTCAGGGAGCGCTGGCCGGAGGCGGATATTTCCGGTTTCGACACCTCGCCGGACATGATCGAGAAAGCGAAAAAGCGCTTGCCGGATGTGACGTTTTCCATCGGCGACGCCACGAGCTTCGAGCCGGACACCGATACGGACGTGCTGTTTTCCAACGCCGTGTTCCAGTGGGTTCCCGATCATATCGGGCAGATGCGGCGACTGTTTGCGGCGCTGAAGCCGGGCGCGGTGCTGGCCGTACAGATGCCCGACAATATGGGCGAGCCGACGCATCGTGCCATGCGCGCGGTGGCGCAGACCCCGCCCTTCGCGGCGAAGATCGGCGGCGAGGGCCGCGCGCCGCTGCCGCCGGTCGCCGCCTATTACGATGCCTTCGCCGGCAATGCGGCCCGCATCGATATCTGGCACACGATCTACAACCATCCGCTCGCCGGTCTCGACGCCATCGTCGAATGGGTGAAGGGAACGGGTTTGCGTCCTTTCCTCGACCCGCTGGACGCTGACGAGCAGGCGGCCTATCTCGCCGCCTACAAGGCCGAGATTACGGCGCATTATCCGCCGGTGCGGGATGGCAAGGTGCTGCTGCGCTTCCCGCGCCTGTTCGTCGTCGCGCGAAAAGGCTGATCGTCTCCGCCCCGCTTTGCTCCGGCGTTTTTTGCAGGGGAGCAGTTCCCTGCAATAGATTGCATCCAAACGATTCTCCACCTATGGTGCATTTCTGCGGTGCCCGCTGAAAAGAGGGCGCAGGTTTCTGTCCGTCCGTTTCATGCCGGTCGTGCCGGCCTCGACGGGGGGCGGAAAAGAGGGGATTTGTTTCGGGAGTTTTCAGCATGAGCAATGTTACGACGCATATGGACGCCAATGGCGAGGCAGAGGCGCCGCACGACGCGCACGATACGCGCCATCGCGTTTTCGCCATCGTGGCCAGCGCCTCCGGCAATCTGGTCGAGTGGTACGATTTCTACGTCTATTCCTTCGGCGCGCTCTATTTCGCGGCGCAGTTCTTTCCGAAGGGCGACCAGACCAGCCAGTTGCTCAACACCGCCGCCGTCTTCGCGGCGGGCTTCCTGATGCGGCCTATCGGCGGCTGGCTGTTCGGCCGCATCGCCGACAGGCTGGGCAGGCGCACCTCCATGCTGATCTCGGTCTCGATGATGTGCCTCGGCTCGTTTGCCATCGCCATCCTGCCCACCTATGCGACCATCGGCGTGATGGCGCCCTTCCTGTTGCTGGTCGTGCGCCTGTTGCAGGGGCTTTCGGTCGGCGGCGAATACGGCACCACCGCGACCTATATGAGCGAGGTGGCGCTGGCCGGGCGGCGCGGCTTCTTCTCTTCCTTCCAGTATGTCACGCTCATCGGCGGCCAGCTTCTCGCCGTTCTGGTGATCGTGATCCTTCAGTTCATTCTGACCTCGGAACAACTGCATGACTGGGGCTGGCGCATCCCGTTCTTCATCGGCGGCATCGCGGCCATCGTGGCGGTCTTCCTGCGCCGCACCCTGCATGAAACCACCACGGAAGAAACGCGCAAAAGCAGCAAGGCCGGCAGCTTCGCCAATATCTGGGCCAATCACCGCAAGGCCTTTCTCGTCGTGGTCGGCTTCACCGCTGGCGGCTCGCTCGCCTTTTACACCTTCACCACCTACATGCAGAAATATCTCGTCAACACGGCTGGCATGAGCAAGCAGGTGGCGAGCGAGGTCATGACCTTCGCGCTGCTGTTCTTCGTCGTCATCCAGCCGCTGTTCGGATATATTTCCGATAAGGTAGGCCGCAAGCCGATGATGATCGCCTTCGGCGGCGTTTCGGTGCTGACCACCATTCCCATCCTCACCGGGCTTGCCACGGTGCAAAGTCCGGTGACCGCCTTCCTCTATATCGCCGGCGCGTCGATGGTCGTGGCCATGTACACCTCCATCGCCGGCATCGTGAAGGCGGAACTGTTTCCCGCCGAGGTGCGGGCGCTCGGCGTCGGTTTCGCCTATGCCATCTCCAATGCCATTTTCGGCGGCACTGCGGAATATGTGGCGCTGTGGTTCAAGGAAAAGGGCATGGAAAGCGGCTTTTACTGGTACGTGACCGTCATGATGCTGCTCGTGTTCATCGTCGGCATCGTCATGCCCAATCCGCGCAAGCACGGATATTTGCAGGGGCATGGTGTTACCAACTGATCGAAAGCGCCGCCTTCGGGCGGCGTTTTACATTTCGGCGGCTTCGTCGTCTTCCGGGGAGAGCAGGCGCGTGGCGCGCCACGCGGTCAGCCTGTCGTTGATCGCGTCCATGACGAAAAAACGGGCCGAATCCCTGTCGTAGCCTTCGTCACGCAGCGCGTCGTAATCCGTATGCGCATGGCGAACATGCGCGACCGCCGCCAGCCAAACGGCTGTCGAAGGCGGCAGCGCCTTCATATGCGGTGCCAGCGCCGCCGCCCTGATCGGCTCGGAATCCGCATAGGGCACCCCCGGAAGCAACAGCGTGAGAGCCTTGGCCACGGCCTTTTGCCGGTTGGTGCTGGCGATCGTCATGATTTCCCCGAATCCTGCATGGAAGCCAGAGCATCGGACCGAAAAGTGGGAACCGGTTTCGGGTCATCCGATGCTCAAACAAAAAGATAGATCGTCATAATGCGCCTGATAAGGCGCACGACGAGCTATTGTGCCATGAAAAGCGCTTGCTCCGAAACCACAATTCATATAAACATATCTTTATATCTTTAGAGGTGAAGGCATGGCCGGATTGCAGTTGCAGCTCGATCGGATGGTGGATGTGCTGAAAGCGGTGGCGGAGCCGAGCCGGCTGCGCATCCTCGCGCTTCTGGCGCGCGGCGACCTCACGGTCTCCGATCTCACCGCCATTCTCGGCCAGTCGCAGCCGCGCGTGTCGCGCCATCTGAAACTGCTTGCCGAGGCGAATCTGATCGACCGCTATCAGGAAGGCGCATGGGCCTATTTCCGCCTTGCGGACAACATGATCTGCGGCGACGTGGCGCGCGGGCTTCTGGCCCGGCTCGACCGTTCCGATACGCTCATCGAGCGTGACATGGAGCGGCTGTCGCAGGTCAAATCCAGCCGCCAGGAAAAGGCCGCCGCCTATTTCAGCGCCAATGCCGGAAGCTGGGACGAGATTCGCAAGCTGCATGTCTCGGAAAGCGCGGTGGAAACGGTGCTGAAAAAGGTCGTCGGCGGCAGGCCGTTTCAGGCCATGCTCGACGTGGGCACCGGTACGGGCCGCCTTCTGGAGCTTTTTGCGCCGCTTTATACGCGCGGGCTCGGTATCGACATCAACCGTGATATGCTTTCGGTGGCGCGCGCCAATCTCGATCTGGCCGGTATCGCCAATGCGCAGGTGCGGCAGGGCGATGTCTATGCGCTGCCGGTGGAGCGCGAGAGCTTCGATCTGGTGACGATCCATCAGGTGCTGCATTTTCTCGACGATCCGCAGGCCGCGATCCGCGAGGCCGCACGCGCGCTTCGCCCCGGGGGGCGGTTGCTGGTGGTGGATTTCGCTCCGCATGAGCTTGAATTCCTGCGTGAGGACCACGCCCATCTGCGCCTCGGCTTCAGCGACGAGCAGATGATCGGCTGGATGAGGGATGCGGGTCTCGAACCCGAAAAGACGCTGGAACTGGAGCCCAAGGGCTTCAATGGCGGCAGAGACGACAGGGGGCTGACAGTGAAGCTGTGGCTTGCACGCGATCCGCGTCTTCTGGTGGCCGAGCCGGCGGTGAAGAATATCAGCATGACGGAGACAGTCTGATGGGTTTTTACGGTCTTTCCCGCCGACCGGATGTCGGCCAGACCACGAAGGTGTCGTTCGAGTTCTTCCCGCCCAATTCGGAGAAGATGGAGGAGCGCCTGTTCGAGACGGTGACGCGGCTTGCGCCGCTGAAGCCCGAATTCGTCTCCGTGACCTATGGCGCGGGCGGCTCGACGCGCGAGCGCACCATCCGCACCGTGGCGCGTATCCTCAAGGAGACCGACATCAAGCCGGCGGCGCACCTGACCTGCGTCGACGCCACGCGCCAGGAGGTCGACGGGGTGGCGCGCGAATTCGCCGCGCTCGGCGTCAACCGCTTCGTGGCGCTGCGCGGCGATCCGGCCAACAGCGGGGGAGGCAAGTACGCGCCCACCCCCGGCGGCTACCAGAACGGCGCGGAACTGGTGGGGGGCCTGCGCGCCATCGCCGATTTCGACATCTCCGTCTCGGCCTACCCGGAAAAGCACCCGGAAAGCCCGGATTTCGCCACCGACATCGACATGCTCAAGCGCAAGGTCGACAACGGCGCGACGCGGGCCATCACCCAGTTCTTCTTCGAGAACGATCTTTACGAGCGCTATGTCGAGCGGGTGCGGCGCGCGGGCATCTATATTCCCATCGTGCCGGGCTTGCTGCCGGTGCATAATTTCAAGCAGGTGAAGAATTTCTGCGTCCGTTCGGCCACCCATATCCCCGCCTGGCTGGCGGAGCGCTTCGACGGGCTGGAGGACGATCCGCAGACGCATCAGCTTGTCGCGGCAGCGATCGCGGCGGAGCAGGTGATGGACCTGATCGAGCGCGGCGTGCAGGATTTCCATTTCTACACCATGAACCGCGCCGACCTGCCTTTCGCCATCTGCCACATGATCGGCATCAGGCCCAAGGCCGAGGCCGAAGCGGCATGAGGACGTGAAAAAGCCCGGTTCGCACCGGGCTTTTTCATGAGCGAAAACCGCACGACATGGCCGGAGTGTTGGCGCGGCCGGCGGCAGGACAAGCCGCCTCACTGGTTGATTTCAGGCTCGATCAGCCTGGTAAGCTTGTGCAGGGATTCCTGCCAGCCGAGATAGCAGGCTTCGGTGGGAATGATATCCGGTATGCCTTCCTGTACGATATCGATCTCCGTGCCGACGGATACACCTTTCAGTGTCACCGTGACTTTCATCTCTCCCGGCAAATTGGGATCGTCGAACTTGTCCGTATAGACGAGGCGTTTGCCCGGAACGAGTTCCAGATAGGTGCCGCCGAAGGAATGGCTGCCGCCGGTGGTGAAATTGCGGAACGACATTCTGTGGTGACCGCCGACTTTCGCTTCCAGTTCATGGACCGAGCAGACATAGCCGTATGGCGGGAGCCAGCTTGCGATCGCATCGGGCTCGATGAACGCGCGGTAGACCTTTTCGGGTTTGGCGGCGATGACACGGTGCAGACGAACGGTGTTGGGCATGGCTTCCTCCCTGTTCCGGTTTGCCGGTCTCCTCTGGCTGGAATCGTGTGCGTTCTGATTGCAAACGCCGCCCCGAAACCTGCCGCAGGAGACCAGACGGGGATCGGCATGAACATCCAGTCTAGATGCAAAACGTCCCGGAGAAAAGCAGGCTTCATGATGCGATACGTCATGAGGGGAAAGACAGGATGCCTGCGAAAGGACGACGATCCGATATTTTTTAGCGGATCAGGGCGAGATAGAGCGACAGGCTGAAGACGGAGATCACCGTCGAGAAGAGGATCACGTTCGAGGTGATTGCGGCTTCGCGGCGGTAATATTCCGCGAGCATGAAGGGGCCGGTGCCGGTCGGGAGCGCGGCGAGCAGCGTGGCGGCTTCGGCGAGCGGCTTCGGCAGGCCGAAGACGTAAGCCGCCAGCAGCCATGTGGCGAGCGGCTGCACGATCAGCTTGGCCATGACGAGGAAGGCGATGGCGTTGACGCTCGCGCGCTCGATCCTGCGGGGCTGGGCGAGGAAAAGGCCGAGCGCCACCAGCGCGCAGGGCGAGGCCGCGCCGCCCAGCATTTTGAGGAAGCTTTCCGCCGGGGCGGGCAGGGTGAGGCCGAAGGCCGGCACCAGCGCGCCGAGCGCGGGCGCCACCAGCAGCGGATTGCGGATCAGCGAGCGCAGCACCTTGACCGCCAGATGCACGGGCTTCCTCTCTGTTTGCAGCCCGACCTCGATCAGGACGATGGCGGCGGCGAAGGTAACGCAGACGGTGATGATGATGGAAATGGTCGTCGTGGCCAGAACGCCGGGGCCGAAGGCCACCAGCGACAGCGGGATGCCCATATAGCCGGTATTGGGATAGGCGGCATTCAGCCCGTCGAGCGCGGTGTCGGCGAGCGGCAGCCGACCGCGCAGCCGCACGAGGAAGGGCAGCGCGAAGGCGATGACGCTCGACAGCACGAACACGGCGATGAAGCCCGGCTGCCAGAGTTCGCTGCCGCGGGTTTTTGCCATGATGTCGAACAACAGCGCCGGGAGCGCCAGATACACCACGAAACGGTTCAGTTCCACGATGGCGTGCGCGCCCAGTATCTTCAGGCGGGACGCGGCCCAGCCGGAAAAGATCAGCGCGAAGACGGGAAGAACGACGAGAAGTGTGGTGAGCATGAGGAAACGCGGTCCGAAGAGGCTTAAAGCGCGTAGCGATCTTTCAGATTCGCTTTCCGCGCTTTAAGCTTTTGTTTTTACGCATGTCGTTATCGCATCGAAGCAGGATCAGAAATCAGTCCGGCGACCGATTTCTCTGCGGAGGCGCTGCACGCTTTTGCGCGACATGCTTTAGGCCGCTATCCGGCAGCCCGCGCCCGTCCGGTCTTTCAGAGCTTGTCGAGCAGTTCCTTGGTCGGCCACGAATCGGCCGGCAGGCCGAGGCGCATCTGCTCGGCGCGCACCGCGTCACGGGTGGCGACGCCGTACACGCCGTCGATCTTGCCCATATCGTAGCCGCGCGCCTGCAGCTTGGCCTGCAGTTGCTTCATCTCGTCCTGCGTCAGGCCCGGCTCCGGGTTGCCCGGATCGAAGGCCGGCGCGCCGGCGAGCCGCGTGGCGAAATAGGCCGCCGTCATCGCATAGACGATCGACTTGTTCCATTCCACATAGACGTCGAAATTCGGGTAGGACAGGAAGGCCGGTCCCTTGCGGCCCTGCGGCAGCAGCAGTGAGGCGTCGACGCCATTGTCGGCGGGAAGCGGGCCGTCCATGCCCGTCACGCCCTGCGCCGCCCACCACGAATTCGGCTTGCGGTTGGTGCGGACGGCCTCCTGCCAGGGCAATTCCTTGGTGAGGCGCACTTCCACCAGCCACGGCTCGCCGCGCTTCCAGCCCAGTTCGGAGATCATGCGCCCGGCGGTCATCATGGCGTCGGCCACGCTGTGCTTGAGATCGACCTTGCCGTCGCCGTCGCCGTCGACGCCGCGCTCCAGATAGTCTTTCGGCAGAAGTTGCGTCATGCCGATCTCGCCGGCCCAAGCGCCGGTGGTGGTGGCGTCGGCCTCGCCCTTGTCGAACAGCTTCAGGAGCGCCATCAATTGCGGGCGGAACAGTTCCGGGCGCCGGCAGTCATGCGACAGGGTCACGAGCGCGTCCAGCGTGTCGAACTTGCCCTGTATCGCACCGTAATCGGTCTCCAGTCCCCAGAAAGCGGCGAGCACCGGTCCCGGAACGCCATAGGTATCCTCGACCTTCTTGAAGATGTCGGCATATTTTTGAAGCATTTCCCGGCCCTTCTTGAGGCGGGCATCGGAAATGAGACGCCTGGAGAAGTCGGTGAAGGTGAGATTGAAGACGGTCTGCTTGCGGTCGAAGCCCAGTACCCTGTCGTCGATCTTCGCCTTGCGAAGCTCGGCGATGGCCTTGTCGCTCACGCCTTCGGCGCGGGCTTCCTTGGCGAAATTGTCGATCCAGACGGCGAGATCGTCACCGCATTCCGGCTTCGGGCCGGGGGCCGGGGCATCGGAAGCCCCGGATGTGGTGCTTGCGGCGGGGTTCTGGGCCGGGGCCGCCGTCTGCGCGACGGACAGGACCGTCGAGGCCAGCAGGGCCGAAGCGGCGACGAACGCGAAGATTTTCATGGAGCAAACTCGCATTTGGAACGGCGGGCGAAAGCCTGTCTTGGAAACTCTCTTTCCTAATGCCCCAATGTGCAGCGCAAATGAAGCAAAACTTCGCGTGATCGCCGTTTTGACCGCCTCTCAGCGCACCTTGTTGCTTGCAAGCCACTTTTTCCACGTCGCCGTGTCGCCGGCGAAAGTGTTGAGATCGGTGTCGCCGCTGAAGCCGGGAACCTTGCCGGTGCCGGTATATTGCCAGAAGGTCCAGGGATGCGGCCCGTATTTCTCGTCCGGGTGGCCGGCCACCGAGCGCAGCCAGAACGGATAGTCGGCCAGCCGGCGCAGATCGTTGTCGTCGAAGAAATCGACGGTCGTATAGATGATCGGGCGCTTGCCGTAATGCTTTTCCACCGCATTGAGGAAAATGCGTATCTCCTTGCGCACGACGACGGGATTGGGGCGCAGCTTGCAGGTGGGTGAACTGGGGTTCCATTCCACGTCCAGCACCGGAGGCAGGGCGGAAGGATCGCGCGGCACGTTGCGGATATACCATTCGGCCTGCTCGATGGCCGGACGGCAGAAATAAAAGAAATGATAGGCTCCGCGCGGCAGGCCGGCTGCGCGCGCATCGTTCCAGTGCCGCATGAAGCGGTTGTCCACACGGTCGCCACCCTCGGTCGCCTTGACGAAGACGAAGGATATGCCGGCGGCGTGCGCCGCCTTCCAGTCCACGCCGGACTGGTATTTGGAAACGTCCGTGCCGTGGATGGGATAGCGCCAAGGCGTCTTGCCGGTCCATTTATGCGGGTCGCTGTCGCCGAAATGTGGCGCGTGAACCGGGCCGGACGGTGGCGGAATCCGAGCCACGACGCCGTGCGCCGTCACATCGGAAAAGTCGTAATCCGTGGTCGTGCAGGCCGAGAGAAAAAGGGCGCACAGGACGAGAATGCTGCGGTTCATGCGGGGTTCCGGGAAGCGGTAAGGCCGTATGGCAGTATGTTTGGGGGAACGATGGAGCAGGGGAACAAAGGCATATGTCTTGGATGAAAATCATTCCGCGCGATTGGTTAATATTTCCTTATTTTCCTATCTATCGACATGCCGTCCTCGTCTCTCCATCTCCCTGATTTGACATATTGCCTTATTGCCGCGCCGCCCTCTCCTCCTTCCTAAATTACACTCTGTAAGATTCTTTGACAGAACAAATCCCCAAAGGCGCCGTTTTTCTCACAGACGCTAAACACAATCTTGGGAGGCGGCTGGCCGGGCCAACCGACCTGACCGAAAATCGACAGAGGGGGTTTCGCGCAATCTTGCGCAATGTTCGATTGAAGGAAGGAGAACCGGGATGAAGAAATTCGCGATCGCATTTGTCGCGGCCGTGTCGCTGCTGGGCCTTGCGGCCTGCAATGACAACAAGGACGCCGGCGGTGCGCCGTCCAACACTCCGGCCACGCCATCTCCCACCGCGCCGGGTACGGGCGGTTCGGGTAGCGCGCCGGCCAATTAAACGGTTTGCAATGGAGAGGGGAGAGTGGCGGTCTGTCGAAGCGCTTTCAGCAGAAGAGACGGACCGCCATTCGCGCCGGAAGGGGTTATGTCATGACTGATTCCATTCAGCACCATGCGCCCGGTTCCGGGAAAGGAACGCCGGGCACGTTTTCGCTATTCAAACGCAGGGCAGCTTCGGTTATGGCTTTCGTCATGAACCGCAATTTTCTGTTTTTCGTTTCCGCTACCGTGCTCGTCGCGCTCGCCGCCTGCGGCAAGGGCGACGACGACAAGGCCACCGCGTCCAATGATGCCGCCAAGCCTGCCGCTGCCGCCGCTCCGGCCCCGGAGAAAAAGGGTCCCGACCTCGTCAAGGCGCTCAGCAGCAAGGCCGGCGTGATCACGCCGGAGGAAAAGGCCGCAGCCATCGCCCGCGCCCGCGCCAATGCCCAGGCCGCCGCCCAGGCGGTCGGCCAGGATGCCACGCAGATCGCAGCCGCCGGAGACGCTGCCGCCGCCGCGGCGCAACGTTCCTTCGACGAACGGCAGGCCGAGACGCAGGCACAGTAACACTTTTCACTTTAAGCACATGCTGACCGAAAGCCGCGCCGCTGTTTTCAGCGGCGCGCTTTTTTTCGAGTATGGCGCGGCGTGGGCGGTTTTCAGCCGCCGCGCAATTCTGTAGAAAGGCGCCATGTCGATCTGGGTCCGCATTGGTGAATTCGTGGCGTCGGCGGCGTCGAACGCCATGACGGGCGTCATCGAGGCCGTGCGCACCGTTTTTGAGGGCGATGCCGACACGCGCCGGCGTGTGGCCTTCTCTATCGCCATGATCGCGCTTTCCGCCAAGATGGCCAAGGCCGACGGCGTGGTCACGCAGGACGAAATCCGTGCCTTTCAGGAGATTTTCGCGGTGCCGAAGGACCAGGCGGCGCATGTCGCACGGCTCTACGATCTCGCGCGGCAGGACGTGGCCGGTTACGACAGTTATGCGCGCCAGCTTGCCGCGCTGTGCAGCGAGGGGCAGGCGGAATGCCATCTGCTCGAAGACATTCTCGACGGGCTTTTCCATATCGCCAAGGCTGACGGTTACGTCCACGAGAAGGAAATGGCCTTCCTCGCCAGCGTGGCGGAAATCTTCGGCTATGATGAAGCCGGTTTCGAGCGCATCGCGCTGCGCCATGTGCAACGTGGCGAAAACGATCCCTATACCATTCTGGGGCTGAAACGCGGCGTCTCCTTCGAGGAGGCGCGGCGGCGCTATCTCACGCTCGTCAAGGCGCACCATCCCGACCGGCTGGTGGCCGAGGGCCTGCCGCTGGAATTCATCGCCATCGCCAATGCCCGCCTTGCGGCGATCAACGCGGCATGGGCGAGCATCGAAAAGGAACTGGAGGCGGCATGAACGGCGCGGGCGAAAACGATGCGGCGGTGATGGCGGAACTGGCGCTGACGGCGCCGGACCATGCGGGCGCATCGCTCGATCCCTCGCCCAATTTCGGTCCGCGCCGCGACGGCAAGGCGCCGGTGTTCCTCATCCTGCATTTTACCGGCATGCCCACCGCGCAAGCGGCGCTCGACCTGCTGAAATCGCCGCAGGCCGAAGTCTCCGCCCATTATGTCGTCCTTGAGGATGGCCGCGTGGTGCAGATGGTTTCGGAAAGGGCGCGCGCATGGCATGCGGGCAAAAGCTTCTGGAAGGGCGAAACGGATATCAATTCCGCCTCCATCGGCATCGAGATCGTCAATCCCGGCGATCTGGAGGATTATCCGCCCTTCGCCGAAGCGCAGATTGCGGCGGTCATTCGTCTTTGCCGGGATATCTGTGCCCGCCATGCGATCAGGCCGGAAAATGTTCTGGCCCATTCCGATATCGCGCCGGCGCGCAAGACCGATCCGGGGCACAATTTCCCGTGGAAGCAGCTCCATGCGGCGGGCGTCGGCCATTTCGTGGAACCGGCGCCGATTCGTGGCGGGCGCTTTCTTGCGCGTGGCGAGCATGGCCAGCCGGTCGAGGCGCTGCAATCCATGCTGGCGCTCTATGGCTACGGGATTGCGATCAGCGGCGCCTTCGATGCGGAGACGGAGACGGTCGTCAAGGCGTTCCAGCGCCATTTCCGGCCGCAGAAGGTGGACGGCGTGGCCGACGTTTCCACGATCGATACGCTCTACCGGCTGATTTCTGCGTTACAGGATGTGAGCGTCTGACCGCTGCCGCCCGTTGCATGGCATCGTGTGTATTTTCCTAAAAATTTCAACAAATTGAAGCAAAACGGCAGACGGATGCGTCGGTGCCGGCCGTGTCCGGGATGCGCCGTCGCCGGCGGTCTTTGTTGCAACCGGTAAGATTATTTTACTTTAGAAACCAATCTTCGGCTGCATTTCGTCAGCAGATGGGAGCCGTCCGAGCGGGCGGTTTTCATGCCCGGTCGGTTTGGAGCATTTCCAGCAAAAGTGCGAAGCGGTTTTGCGTAGGACAATGCGCAAAAACAAAAGGTCAAGGATAAACGGAAGCGTTTCCTCCCAAGCGCGCTTTCAAAAAGAAACATTTCCAAGACGGTAGGTCATGAAAATAAAATTTGTTGTTATGAGCGCCCTCGTCGGCGCAACGGTCTCGTTCGCCTTCAATCCGGCTTTGGCCGCGTCCACAGGCGAACCCACCAGCCTTGCCGCATTTCTCAGGCAGGGGCGGCAGGAGCAGGCCGTCCGGCCCGCCAAGCCCGCCGGAAACGCCGCCGCGCCGGGTCGTACCTCCCGCAAATCGGTGCGCCCGGTCGGCGCGGGCGGAGCCTTGTCGCCGCTCATCGACCGCTATGCAGCGGCCTATGGCGTGTCGTCGGCGCTCGCCCGCGCGGTGGTGCGCCATGAAAGCAATTTCCAGCCGCATATGCGTGGGCGGGCAGGCGAGATCGGCCTGATGCAGATCAAGCTCTCCACCGCGCGCGCCATGGGCTATTCCGGTTCCACGCAGGGGCTTTACGAGCCGGCGACCAACATCCGTTACGGCATGAAATATCTCGCCATGGCGCAGAAACTCGGCGGCGGCGGCATTTGCGGCACGATCCTGCGATACAATGCCGGTCATGGCGCGACGCGCATGAACCCCGTGTCGGCGCAATATTGCCGTGCCGTAAAGGTTTACATGCGTGCGTTTTAGGTTGCTTTTCCAAACGGAAACGCCTTTATACGCCTGTCAGCCGGTCGGGCAGCCGCGCCTGTCATATGCCGAAAGGCGGCAGGTGAGGAAAGTCCGGGCTTCACGGAAACACGGTGCCGGGTAACGCCCGGCGGGGGCGACCCCAGGGATAGTGCCACAGAAACCAGACCACCCGTCCGTTCCGCCGCGCAAGCGGCGGACGGGCGCGGAAAGGGTGAAAAGGTAGGGTAAGAGCCTACCGCGTGCGCAGCAATGTGCATGGCAGGGTAAACCACACCGGAAGCAAGACCGAGTAGGGACGGCGCGCCGGTCCGCAAGGGCCGGCAATCGGTTTCCAGATCAGCCGTCCGGGTGGGTTGCAAGAGGCGGGTGGCGACATCCGTCCCAGATGAATGGCTGCCGCGCCGGGCGTGAAGCCCGGCCATACAGAACCCGGCTTACAGACCGGCTGACAATTTTCCCGCAACAAGCCACCGGACCGAAAGAAAAACCCCGCCGGAGCGGGGTTTCCATGCGGTTCGCGGTGTGCGGCCCGTTCAGTGCGCGGCCAGGACGCCCGCGATGAAGCCGGTTGCGGCGGTGATCAGCAGATATTCGTTGCCGACGCGAATCCAGTGCTGCCCGCGGCCCGGGCGGCGAAGGCCGTAACGCTGATAGTCGCGAATCTCCCGGTGGCCGCGCCAGCCGCTGTAACGCTGGCCCGCATGCCAATGGCCGCGATCGGCACCCGGACGGCCAAAAGACGGGCCATGATGCGGCGGACGGGCCGGCTCCATGCGGTGGTGCGGAGCGGGCTTGCGCCGCGGAAAGTCCTGCGCCTGCGCAAGGGGCGCACCTGCGAAGGACAGGGCGACGGCGGCGAGAAGAATTTTCCTGAACATCGATTTCTCCTTTGTTGCTCGGTGCAACCCTATTCGAGCGCGGGTGAATGGAAGATGAATGAGGAAAATAGGAATCTCAAATGGAATCAAAGCCATGAAACAATTCGTTAACCATGCCGTTTCGGGGTGGACAATGAGACGGCCCGTCGGGGCAATACAGGACAGGGCCTGCAGGACGATGCCATCCGTCCGCCGTCCCGGCGGGCATGTGAGGCGGGTGATGGACATATTCGCACCGCTGTCTCATTCCCCTGCGGGTTCGTCATACTAACGCTTCATTAAGCTTAATATCCGATAACGGATGAACGAATCCGTCCGATGGCCGCCGTGTCGGCAAATGGCCGGAATCCGCAGGCAAAACAGGTGACGGGGAGCGTCCCCAGAAAGGATCGGAATGATGGCAAGCCTCGGCGGAGACATATCTCAAGCCGAAGGGGCTGAAGTCCGTCACGTTCCGGTGCTTCTTCGCGAGGTGCTCGACGTCCTTGATCCCGGGCCGGAAGCATTGATGGTCGACGGCACCTTCGGGGCCGGCGGCTACACGCGGTGCATTCTGGAAAAGGGCGCCGAGGTAATCGCTATCGACCGGGACCCGGCCGCCATCGAGGCCGGGCGCGTCATGGAAAAGCAATTTGCGGGTCGGCTCACGCTGGTCGAAAGCCGGTTTTCGGAACTGGACCGGGTGGTCGCGGATGTGAAAGGGACAAGCAGCACGGTGGACGGCGTTGTGCTCGACATAGGCGTTTCCTCGATGCAGATCGACGAGGCCGAGCGCGGTTTTTCTTTCCAGAAAGACGGACCGCTCGACATGCGCATGTCGGGTTCCGGGCCGAGCGCGGCCGACGCCGTCAACCGCCTCAAGGCGGGCGACCTCGCCCGCATCTTCAATTTCCTCGGCGAGGAACGGCAGGCCGGGCGCATCGCGCGCATGATCGAGAAGCGCCGCGCGGTGCGGCCCTTTACCCGCACGCTCGACCTCGCCGGCGCCATCGAGGCGCTGGTGGGCCGCAATCCGAAGGAGCGCATCCACCCCGCCACACGCGTGTTTCAGGCGCTGCGCGTCTATGTGAACGACGAACTGGGCGAACTGGCGCGAGCATTGCTCGCCGCCGAAAGGGTTCTCCGGCCCGGCGGGCGGCTGGCGGTGGTGACGTTCCATTCGCTTGAGGATCGCATGGTCAAGCGCTTCTTCGCCGATCGCGCCGGTGGCAGCGCCGGCTCGCGCCATCTGCCGGAAACGCATCTGCGCCGCGCGAGCTTCACGCCCGCCGTGAAGGGCGCCGTGGGCCCGACGCCGGAGGAGGAAGCGCGCAATCCGCGCGCGCGCTCGGCCAAGCTGCGCGCGGGCCTGCGCACCGCGAATCCGCCTCTCGAGGACGATCTTTCCCTGTTCGGGCTGCCCCGGCTGCCCGCCCCGCATGAACTGACCCGGAGTTGAACGAGTGCTGCGTACCTTCGACCTCATCATGATCCTGGCGATGCTGGCGGCAGCAGCCATCACCTATACGATCAAATATGACGCGGAAAAGCAGATCGCCGTCATCGCGAAACTGCAACGCCAGATCGATTCCGAACGGGACACGATCAAGCTGCTTCACGCCGACTGGGCGCTCATGTCCCAGCCGGGCCGGCTCGAAAACCTTGTCGGCATCTATAACAAGCAACTGAACCTCCAGACGATCACGGGCGAGCAGATCATCGGTAGCCTCGACGAGATACCGGAGCGCCCGGCGGACGAGATTCAGAAGATCATTTCCGGCAGCGACGAACTGGTGGCGAGCGGCGTGCTGGCGAAGGATGCGGCCCGGACGAGCGGCATCGGGACGGACCGGATCAGGACGGGCAGTATCAAGAAGAACGGGACGAGGCACTGACCATGCGGCTCACACTCGGACTTTCGCGCAGGAACAGGAAAAGTGCCGCGGGCGTTCCGGCAGCCGAGCTGGCTGATGGACCGGCAAGCGGATCGACAACGGATATCGCCGTCGACGGCGCGCGCAAGCGCAGCGGCGGCCGCGTGCGCAAGCGCCTCCTGATGACCGTGGCCTGCTTCGTGGGCATTTACGGCGTGATCGGCGGCAAGCTTATCTATTTCGGCATGATCGGCGGCACGCAAGAGGACACTTCCGGGCCGGCCATTCACGAACTTGCCTCGCGACCCGATATTCTCGACCGTAACGGCCAGATTCTGGCCACCGACATCAAGACCTATTCGCTCTATGCCGAGCCGCGCAAGATTTCCGACCCGGACGAAACCGTCGAGATGCTGTCGACCGTGCTGCCCGATCTCGATTTCGACAGCACCTACAAGCGCCTCAAAAGCCATGCCGGCTTCGTCTGGATCAAGCGCGGCCTGACGCCCAAGCAGCAGAGCCAGATTATGGCGCTCGGCGTGCCGGGCGTCGGCTTCCGCACGGAAAAGCGCCGCTTCTATCCGGACGGCTCCGTGGCCTCGCACATTCTAGGACTCGTCAATGTCGACAATCAGGGCATTGCGGGCATGGAGAAATATATCGACAGCCAGGGGCTGACGGACCTGCGCTCGGCGGGGATGGCCACCGGCCGCTCGCTGGAGCCGGTGCGTCTTTCCATCGATATCCGTGTGCAGCAGGTGGTGCATGACGTGCTGGTCGACGCCATGCAGCGTTACAAGGCCATCGCGGCGGGCGCGGTCGTGCTCAACGTCAAGACCGGCGAAGTGTTGGCCATGGCCTCCCTGCCGGATTACGATCCCAACGATCCGGTGCATGCGCTCGACAAGGACCGGCTCAACCGCATGACGGCAGGCACGTTCGAAATGGGGTCGGTCATCAAGAGCTTCACCACCGCCATGGCGCTCGATTCGGGCAAGTTCAACCTCAATTCCATGCTCGACGCCCGGCATCCCGAGGTATTCGGACACATGGTCATCCACGATTTCCATGCCAAGAACCGCTGGCTGACCCTGCCGGAAGTCTTCATCTATTCGTCGAATATCGGTTCGGGCCACGAGGCCGCCGCGATCGGCATCGCGGGTCATCGCGCCTTCCTGCACAAGATGGGCCTCCTCGACCGTATGCAGACCGAATTGCCGGAAGTGGCGCGCCCGGTCGAGCCGCGCGTATGGAAGACCGTCAACTCCATGACCATCGCCTTCGGCCATGGCATGGCAACGACGCCGATGCAGACGGCGGTCGGCGCGGTGGCGCTGATGAACGGCGGCTTGCTGATCGAGCCGACCTTCCTCATGCGCACGCAGGAGCAGGCGGCCAAGGTGGCAAAGCGGGTTATCTCGCCGCAGGTCTCGGCGGACATGCGCTATCTCTACCGCCTCAATTCCACCGCGCCTGGAGGTTCGGGCCACCGCGCGGCAGTGCCGGGCTATCGCGTCGGCGGCAAGACGGGTACGGCGAACAAGGTCGTCAACGGGCGCTATGCGAACAATCTGCGCTTCAACTCCTTCCTTGCCGCATTTCCGGTGGACGATCCGGCTTATGTGGTGCTGAGCATCATCGACGAGCCGAAGCCGGAACAGGGCAAGTTCATCGCCACCGCCGGCATGAACGCCGCCCCAATGGTGGAGCAGATCATCGCGCGTTCCGCCACTTTCCTTGGCGTCAAGCCCGATTTCAAGCTGGATGCCCTGCCGGCCGAGGTGGTCAGCGGGACCGATCACTCCGCTTTCGAGCCGAAGGGAACGCCAGCGGTGGCATTCGACAGTTCTGAAACCTATGATTGATTCGCATCGCAATTTGCATTTGAGCAGGCTGGATTTGATATGACCATGAAACTGAAGGATATCGCGCTGTTCAAAGATCTGGTCTCCGATGGGGCAGGGGACGTGGAGATCACGGGTCTCACCTCCGATTCCCGCAAGGTCGAGCGCGGTTTCCTGTTCGCGGCGCTGAAGGGCGGCAAGGCGGACGGCGCAGCCTTCGTTGCCGACGCGGTGAAGCGCGGCGCGGCGGTTATTCTTGCCGGCAAGGACGCCGCCCTCGCCAATGCCGGCGTACCGGTGCTGCATGTGGACGATCCGCGCCAGGCGCTCAGCCTCGCCGCCGCCGCCTTCTACGGCCGTCAGCCGGAAGTGATGGTCGCCGTCACCGGCACCAGCGGCAAGACCTCCGTTGCCTCCTTCACGCGCCAGATCTGGGCTTATGCCGGATTTCCCGCCGCCAATATCGGCACGACCGGCGTGTTCTCGCCGACGCGCGCCGAATACAATTCACTGACCACGCCCGATCCGGTGGAACTGCACCGTGTTCTGGCCGAGCTTGCCGACGAGGGCGTGACCCATGCGGCCATGGAAGCCTCCTCGCATGGCCTCGACCAGCGCCGCCTCGACGGCGTTCGGCTCACCGCCGGGGCTTTCACCAATCTCGGCCGCGACCACATGGATTACCACGCCACCGTGGACGAATATTTCCATGCGAAGATGCGCCTGTTCGACACGCTCCTGCTCAAGGGCGCGCCGGCGATCATCTTTGCCGACGATCATTTCTCGCAAGCCGCCATCGAGGCCGCCACGGCGGCGGGCTGCGACGTGAAGACGGTCGGGCGCAAGGGCAATTTCATCAGCCTGAAGCGGGTCGAGCACGAGCGCTTCCGCCAGCATGTCGAAGTGCGCATCGCCGACGAGATTTTCGAGATTTCACTGCCGCTCGCCGGGGATTTCCAGGTCGCCAACGCGCTGGTCGCAGCCGGTCTCGCCATGGTTACGGGCGTTCCCGCCGCCGCTGCCATGCGTGCGCTTGAGCGCCTCAAGGGCGCGCCGGGTCGGCTCGATCTCATCGGCGCGACCGAGGACGGCGCGCCTGCCTATGTGGACTACGCACACAAGCCGGAGGCCCTTGCGAACGTTCTGACTTCGGTGCGCCCCTTCACCACGGGCCGCGTCATCGTGGTGTTCGGCTGCGGCGGCGACCGCGACAAGGGCAAGCGCCCGATCATGGGCGAGATCGCCGCGCGGCTCGCCGACGTGGTGATCGTCACCGACGACAATCCGCGCTCCGAAGTGCCGGCGCAGATCCGTTCCGAGATCATGGCCGCCGCGCCCGGCGCCACCGAGATCGGTGACCGCCGCGAGGCGATCTTCACCGCCGTCGCCATGATGATGCCGGGCGACACGCTGGTCGTGGCCGGCAAGGGCCATGAGGAAGGCCAGATCGTCGGCAATGTCACGCTGCCCTTCTCCGACCATACGGAAGTGGCAGCCGCGCTGGCCGCGCGTCTGGAGGAGCAGGGATGACGACCGGTTGGCTCTGGACTTCAGAGGATATGGTCGCGGCCATGGAAGGCCGCCCGGTCGGTGCGCTTCCCGAAGGCATCACCGGCATTTCCATCGACACCCGCACGCTGAAGTCCGGGGAGGCTTTCTTCGCCATCAGGGGCGAGCAGTTCGACGGGCATGATTTCGCCACCGCCGCCATGGCTGCGGGCGCGGGCCTGCTGGTCGTGTCCGAGCAGCGACTGCCGGCGCTCGGCAACCTCACCGTGCCGAAGATCGTGGTGGACGACGTGCTGGAAGCACTGGCGAGGCTCGGCGTCGCCGCGCGCGCCCGCTCGAAGGCGCAGATCATCGCCGTGACAGGCTCGGTCGGCAAGACCACCACCAAGGAAGCGCTGCGCCATGTGCTTTCCGAGGCCGGTAAGGTCCATGCCTCGGTCGCCTCGTTCAACAATCACTGGGGCGTGCCGCTGACGCTCGCCCGCATGCCTGCCGACACCGACTACGGCGTGTTCGAGATCGGCATGAACCATCACGGCGAGATACGCCCGCTGGTGAAGATGGTGCGGCCGCATGTGGCGCTCGTCACGCTGATCGCACCGGCGCATCTAGGCCATTTCGCCAATCAGGAGGAAATCGCCGTCGCCAAGGCGGAAATCTTCGAGGGCGTGGTTCCGGGCGGCTATGCGCTTCTCAACCGCGACGATAAGCGGTTCAGGCAGCTGGAGGAGCTGGCGCTGAAGGCGGGCGTGGAGCACATCCATACCTTCGGCGAGAACGCGCGCGCCGATTACCGGCTGCGCGAGGTGCGGCTGCATCCGGCCTGCTCCTGCATGGCGGTGAACATCGCCGGGCAGGACGCGGCGATCAAGGTCGGGATGCCGGGCCGTCATATCGTGCAGAACATGCTGGCCGTGCTGGGCGCAGCCCATCTGACGGGCGCGGACCTTGCCAAGGTGGCGCTGGCCATGGCGACGCTGACGCCGGAAGGCGGACGCGGCGCGCGCCACATACTGCAGCACCCCGAAGGCGGCAGCTTCACGCTGATCGACGAAAGCTACAACGCCAACCCCACCTCCATGCGCGCGGCTCTGAACCTGCTGCGCGGAACGCGGCCGGAAGGCGAGGGCCGGCGCGTCGCCGTGCTCGGCGACATGCTGGAACTCGGACGCCAGTCCGGCAAGCTCCATGCCGATCTGGCGCGCCCCATCGTGGATGCGGATGTGAACGCGCTTTACATCGGCGGCCCGGAAATGTCGGTACTGAAAAACGCCTTGCCGGTTGAAATTCATACCGAATACAGGCAGACCACCGACGAATTGCTGCCTCTGGTGGTCAGGGCGATCCGTCCCGGCGATGTCATCATGGTGAAATCGTCCAAGGGAATCGGCTTCTCGCGGATCGTCAAGGCGGTTCTGTCCCAGTTCCCGCCCGTCGAACCGGCGGAATAGGCGAAGGGTATTTTATTCCATGCTGATGCTTCTCACCCTCTTCGCCGAACATCTGACGCCGCTCAACGTGTTCCGCTACATCACCTTCCGCACCGGCGGTGCGATGATCACCTCGGCGCTGATCGTGTTCCTGTTCGGCCCGGCGATCATCAATTCGCTGCGCGTGCGGCAGGGCAAGGGCCAGCCGATCCGCGCCGACGGCCCGCAGACCCATTTCAAGAAGGCCGGCACCCCCACCATGGGCGGGCTGATGATCATGACCGGCATTCTGGCGTCCTGCCTGCTGTGGGCCAATCTCGCCAGCATCTATGTCTGGGTGGTGCTGTTCGTGACGGTGGGTTTCGGAGCCATCGGCTTCTACGACGACTATCTGAAAGTGACCAAGCAGTCGGACAAGGGCTTTTCGGGCAAGGCGCGGCTCGGCATCGAATTCCTGATCGGCGCGATCGCCGCCTTCGCCATCATGCGCGCCGGGATGGAGCCGTTCTCCTCCTCGCTGACCTTCCCGTTCTTCAAGCAATATGTCATCAATCTGGGCTGGTTCTTCATTCCCTTTGCCGCCTTCGTCATGGTGGGCGCGGGCAATGCGGTCAACCTCACCGACGGTCTCGACGGGCTGGCCATCGTGCCGGTGATGGTGGCCGCCGCTTCCTTCGGTTTCATCGCCTATCTGTCGGGCAACGCCATCTTCGCCGACTATCTGCAAATCCATTTCGTGCCCGGCACGGGTGAACTCTCCGTGCTGCTCGGCGCGGTGATCGGCGCGGGGCTGGGTTTTCTGTGGTTCAACGCTCCCCCGGCCGCCATCTTCATGGGGGACACCGGCTCGCTGGCGCTGGGCGGCATGCTCGGCACGGTGGCGGTGGCCACCAAGCACGAGATCGTGCTCGCCATTATCGGCGGTCTGTTCGTCATGGAAGCGCTTTCGGTCATCATCCAGGTCGGCTCGTTCAAGATGACGGGCAAGCGCGTGTTTCTGATGGCCCCGATCCATCATCATTTCGAGAAGAAGGGCTGGACCGAGAGCCAGGTGGTGATCCGTTTCTGGATCGTCTCCATCATTCTCGCCATGATCGGCCTTTCCACCCTCAAGCTGCGGTGAAACGATCATGATCCCGATCACCGCCCTCAAGGACAGGACCGTCGCCCTCTTCGGACTGGGCGGGTCGGGCATTGCCACGGCGAAAGCCATTCTGGCCGGCGGAGCGCGCGTGGTGGCATGGGACGACAATCCCGACAGCGTGGCGCGGGCGCAGGAATCGGGCGTCGCCACCGGCGATCTGAGGCAGGCGGACTGGTCGCAATTCTCCGCCTTCGTGCTGTCGCCCGGCGTGCCGCTCACCCATCCCAAGCCGCACTGGACGGTCGATCTCGCGCATGCCGCGGGCGTGGAGATCATCGGCGATGTCGAACTGTTCGCGCGCGAGCGCAGGCTGACCGCGCCGGATTGCCCCCTCATCGCCATCACCGGCACCAACGGCAAGTCCACCACCACGGCGCTGATCGCGCATATATTGCGGGCGGCGGGGCGCGACACGCAGCTCGGCGGCAATATCGGCACCGCCATATTGACGCTCGATCCGCCCGCGCCGGACCACTTCTACGTGGTCGAATGCTCGTCCTACCAGATCGACCTCGCGCCGTCGCTCGATCCCACGGCGGGCATTCTCCTGAACCTGACGCCGGATCACCTCGACCGTCACGGCTCGATGGAGAACTATGCCGCCATCAAGGAGCGGCTGGTGGAAAAAAGCGGCACGGCCATCATCGGCGTCGATGACGATTATTGCGCCGCAATCGCCACGCGGCTGGAGGCCGGGGGCGGCAACGTCATCCGCATCTCCAGGGACAAGCGCCTCAAGGACGGCTTCTTCGCCGAGGGACCTCGCCTGTTCCATGCGGAGGCGGGCAGGATCGAGGCAATCGCCTCTCTCGAAGGCATCGGGTCGCTGCGCGGCGCGCACAATGCGCAGAATGCGCTTGCGGCGGTTGTCGCCTGCCGCGCGGTGGGACTGACGGCCGATGAAATAAACGACGGATTGAGAAGCTTTCCGGGGCTGGCGCACCGCATGGAACAGGTGGGTCGGCGCGGCAAGGTGTTGTTCGTCAACGATTCCAAGGCCACCAATGCCGACGCCACCGCGCCGGCGCTGTCCTCCTTCCCCGATCATATCTACTGGATCGCCGGCGGTGTGCCGAAGGCGGGCGGCATCGCCTCGCTGTCGGGCTTCTTCCCGCGCATCGCAAAGGCTTATCTGATCGGCGAGGCGGCGGCGGGCTTCGCCGCCACGCTCGGACAGTCGGTGCCGTTCGAGATTTCCGACACGCTTGCCGCCGCGGTCGAGCACGCCGCGCGCGACGCGGGCAACGATGCCGCGCCGGAGCCGGTGGTGCTGCTTTCGCCAGCCTGCGCCAGCTTCGATCAGTTCCAGAATTTCGAGAAACGCGGCGATGCCTTCCGCAACGCCGTACTGGCGCTTGCGGGCGTCGCGCCGATAGGAGAAAAATGATGGTTAGCCGTGTCGATCGCGGTCCGGTCGCCAATTGGTGGTGGACGATAGACCGTTTCTTCCTCATCGCATGTCTTGCCCTGATGGGGCTTGGCGTCCTCCTTTCCTTCGCGGCGAGCCCGGCGGTGGCCGAGCGCATCGGCCTCGATCCCTACCATTTCGTGAAGAACCAGATCATATTCATGATCCCGGCGATCATCGCCATGGTGGGCGTATCCTTCCTGTCGCCGCGCGAGATCCGCCGCTTCGCGCTGGTCCTGCTCGCCGTATCGCTGGTCCTGATGGTGGGCGCGCTGATGTTCGGCATGGAGGTCAAGGGTGCGCGGCGCTGGCTCAACATAATGAGCATCTCGGTGCAGCCGTCGGAATTCATGAAGCCCGCCTTCGTGGTGATCTGCGCATGGCTGTTCTCCGAGCGCGAGCGCGGCGGCGCGGTGCCGGGCAATTTCCTCGCCATGCTGCTGTTCGGCGCGGCGGTGACGCTGCTCGTGCTCCAGCACGATCTCGGCCAGACCATGCTGACCACCATAACATGGGGCGGCATGTTCTTCCTGGCCGGCCTGCCGGTCCTGTGGGTGCTGGTGCTGGGCGGCCTTTCCATCGGCTTCGGCGTGGCGGCCTATTTCATGTTCAATCACGTCGCAACGCGCGTCGACCGTTTCATGACCGGTCAGGGCGACACGTTTCAGGTCGATGCCGGGCGCGAGGCGATCCTGCATGGCGGCTGGTTCGGGCAGGGGCCGGGCGAGGGCACGATCAAGCGCATCATCCCCGACAGCCATACCGACTTCATCTTCTCGGTCGCGGCGGAGGAATACGGCGTCATCCTGTGCCTTATCATCATGCTGCTGTTCGCCTTCATCGTCGTGCGCGGGCTTTCCATCGCGCTGAAAGAGCGCGATCCCTTCACGCGGCTGGCCGTTTCGGGCATCGTGATCCTGTTCGGCTTCCAGTCGATCATCAACATGGCGGTGAACCTGCATCTCATGCCCGCCAAGGGCATGACGCTGCCCTTCATCTCCTATGGCGGCTCGTCGCTGGTGGCCATCGCCATCACAATGGGCATATTGCTGGCGCTGACGCGCCGCCGCCCGGAAGCGCGCATGACGCACACGATCGGCGCCGACATGGGCAGCAGGGTACCGGCTCTGTGAGGAAACAATGGAAAAAGGGGTGATCGTGCTGGCCGCCGGGGGAACGGGCGGCCATCTCTTCCCGGCGGAGGCGCTGGCGCATGAACTGAAAGCGCGCGGATGGGACGTGCATCTGGTCACCGACGCGCGCGCGCAGCGCTTCGCGGGCGCGTTCGCGGCGGATCATGTGCATGTGGTGCGCTCGGCCACCATTTCGGGCCGCAACCCCGTCGCCATCGCCCGCACCATGCTGGCGCTGTGGCGGGGCAATCTCGATTCGCGCAAACTGTTCGCCCGCCTGAAGCCCAAGCTCGTCGCGGGCTTCGGCGGCTATCCGACGCTGCCGCCGCTCTATGCCGCGAGCCGGATGCGCATTCCGACGCTGGTTCATGAGCAGAACGCCGTCATGGGCCGTGCCAACAAGGGGCTGGCGGGCCGCGTCGACGCCATCGCCGGCGGGTTCCTGCCGGAGACGGGCGGCGCTTTTTCGGCCAAGACCGTGACGACCGGCAATCCGGTGCGCCCGCCGGTGCTGGCGGCGGCGAAGACGCCGTACACGGCGGCGGGGCCGATGGACCGTTTCCGCCTGCTGGTCTTCGGCGGCAGCCAGGGCGCGCAGTTCTTCTCCGAATCGATACCCGCGGCGGTGGCGCTGCTGCCGGAAAAGGCGCGGGACCGCCTTCTCGTCACGCAGCAGGCGCGCAAGGAGGACGAGGCGGCGGTGCGCGAGGCTTATGCGAAGCTCGCCGTGCCCGCCGATGTCGCGCCCTTCTTCACAGACATGCCGGCGCGTATGGCGGACGCGCATTTCGTCATTTCGCGCTCCGGCGCCTCGACCGTTTCGGAAATCGCGGCCATCGGGCGGCCGGCACTGCTGGTGCCGTTTCCGCACGCGCTCGACCACGATCAGGCGGCCAATGCGGCCGCACTTTCGGCGGCGGGCGGGGCGCAGGTTGTGCGGCAGTCGGAACTGACGCCGCAACGCCTCACCCAGATGCTGCTTTCGGCGATGAACGAGCCGGCGCGGCTCGAAAGCGAGGCGAAGGCGGCGAAAGGTGTCGGCAAACCGGATGCGGCGCGGTTGCTTGCCGATCTGGCAGAGGCTATTGCATCCGGCAGAACCGTTCAGCAATTCAGGGAAGGAAACCGGCCATGAAAATGCCGCTCAATATCGGCCTCGTCCATTTCATCGGGATCGGCGGCATCGGCATGAGCGGCATCGCCGAGGTGCTGCACAATCTGGGCTATCAGGTGCAGGGCTCCGACCAGTCCGACAGCGCCAACGTGCAGCGTCTGCGCGACAAGGGCATCGAGGTCTTCGTCGGCCACAAGGCCGAGAATATCGGCGAGGCCGAGGTGATCGTGGTCTCGACCGCCATCCGCAAGAATAATCCTGAACTCGTCGCCGCGCGCGAAAAGCATCTCCCCATCGTGCGCCGCGCCGAAATGCTGGCCGAGTTGATGCGCTTCCGCCATGCGGTGGCCATCGGCGGCACGCATGGCAAGACTACGACTACCTCGATGGTGGCGGCGTTGCTCGACGCCGGCCATCTCGATCCGACCGTGATCAATGGCGGCATCATCAACGCCTACGGCACCAATGCCCGTATGGGCGACGGCGACTGGATGGTGGTGGAGGCCGACGAAAGCGACGGCACTTTCCTGAAACTGCCCGCCGATATCGCGGTGGTCACCAATATCGATCCCGAGCATCTCGATCATTACGGCAGCTTCGACAATGTGCGCGCCGCCTTCGGCCAGTTCGTGGAGAACGTGCCGTTCTACGGCTTCGGGGTGATGTGCCTCGACCATCCGGAGGTGCAGGCGCTGGTCAGCCGCATCGAGGATCGGCGCATCATCACCTATGGCGAAAACCCGCAGGCGGAAGTGCGCTTCGTCAACCAGCGCATGGACGGCGCGGCCAACCTGTTCGACGTGGTGATCCGCGCGCGCAAGGGCGAGGTGACGGAGATCAGGGATCTGCGCCTGCCCATGCCCGGCCGCCACAACGTCTCCAACGCCACCGCGGCCATTGCCGTGGCGCACGAGCTTGGCATTTCCGCCGACGATATCCGCCGCGGGCTTGCCTCTTTCGGCGGCGTCAAGCGCCGCTTCACCCATACCGGCTCATGGAACGGTGTCGAGGTGTTCGACGATTACGGCCATCATCCGGTGGAGATTCGCGCCGTGCTGAAGGCCGCGCGCGAGGCCACCAAGGGCCGCGTCATCGCCATCGTGCAGCCGCACCGCTATACGCGTCTTTCCAGCCTGTTCGATGAATTCGCCACCTGCTTCAACGATGCCGACACGGTGATCGTCGCGCCGGTCTATGCGGCGGGCGAAGACCCGATCGAGGGGGTCAGTTCCGAAGCGCTGGTGAGCCGCATCAAGACGGCCGGTCATCGCGACGCGCGTTATGCGAGCGGGCCGGAGTCTCTGGCTCCGCTGGTGGCGGGCATCGCAGCGCCGGGCGATTTCGTGGTCTGTCTCGGCGCGGGCAACATCACCCAATGGGCCTATGCGCTGCCTCAGGAACTGGCGAAGCAGGGCGGCAAATGATGGAAAGCGGCGAGACGCTCCTCGGGAAGCTCGAAGGCCGGTTCGCGTCCCTGCGCGGACGGCTGATGCCCGACGCGGGCATGGACAAGATCACATGGTTTCGCGCGGGCGGCCCGGCGCAGGTGCTGTTCCAGCCCGCCGACGAGGAGGACCTCGCGGCCTTCCTGAAAGCGCTGCCGGAGGAATATCCGGTTCTTCCGGTCGGTATCGGCTCCAATCTTCTGGTACGCGACGGCGGCATTCCCGGCTTCGTGGTGCGGCTTTCGGCCAAGGGGTTCGGCGAGGTCGAACGGGTGTCGGAAACGCGGCTCAGGGCCGGTGCCGCGACGCCCGACAAGCGCGTGGCGGCGGCCGCGCTCGAAGCGGGACTTTCGGGCTTCCATTTCTATCATGGCATTCCGGGCGGCATAGGCGGGGCGCTGCGCATGAATGCAGGTGCCAACGGCGTCGAGACCTGCGAGCGCGTGGTGGAAGTGCGCGCGCTCGACCGCAAGGGCGAACTGCACGTGCTCTCTAATGCGGACATGGGCTACGCCTATCGGCATTCCTCGGCCGCGTCCGACCTCATCTTCACCTCGGTGCTGTTCGAGGGCGAGCCGGGCGAGCGCGAGGCCATCCAGGCGGCCATGGACGCGGTGCAGCATCACCGCGAGACGGTGCAGCCGGTGCGCGAGAAGACCGGCGGCTCGACCTTCAAGAATCCGGAAGGCACATCCGCGTGGAAGGAGATCGACAAGGCCGGCTGCCGCGGCCTCAGGGTCGGCGGCGCGCAGATGTCGGAAATGCACTGCAACTTCATGATCAATACCGGAACCGCCACGGGCCACGATCTGGAGATGCTGGGCGAGACGGTTCGCGCGAAGGTTTTGGAGACCTCCGGCATTCGCCTGCACTGGGAGATCAAGCGTCTCGGTTTGTTCCGCGACGGCGAGGCGATCGAGCCGTTTCTCGGAGAATACTGATAAAAAAATTGCCTCGCATTTCTGCCTGAAATTTCGGGCTTTTTCGCCTTCGCGCATGAGACGCGGGGGCCCGCCCCGTCCATGGGGTCTTGTCACGGAATCAATCCTCTGATTCTTTATGGTTAACCGTACAGTGATTTGATTCGTCTCGGTTTTCCTGTTCTGTGCATTCGCGGCGTCCATGTCCGCGAAGCTGGAGTCCGCTCGGCTTCGGCGTTGGGCGCGCGAACGGAATCCGGAACCGGGCATCGTTTCATAATTCCGGCGGTGTGACTTTATGAACCGCGCAGGGGATGCGCAGAGGGGATGCTGACATGACGCGAAAGCACGTCGCTGTTCTGATGGGCGGATTCTCTTCCGAGCGTCCCGTCAGCCTGTCCTCGGGCACGGCCTGCGCGTCGACGCTGGAGGAAGCCGGCTACCGCGTGACGCGCGTGGACGTGGATCGCAACGTCGCCAGCGTGCTTGCCGAGCTGAAGCCCGACGTGGCCTTCAACGCCCTGCACGGGCCATTCGGCGAGGACGGCTCCATTCAGGGCATTCTCGAATATCTGCAAATTCCCTATACCCATTCCGGCGTTCTGGCCTCGGCGCTCGCCATGGACAAGGATCGCGCCAAGACGGTGGCGGCGGCGGCAGGCGTCCAGATAGCGCCGTCGCGGCTGATGAGCCGCTTCGATATCGGCAACGAGCATCCCATGGCGCCGCCCTACGTGGTGAAGCCGGTGCGCGAGGGATCGAGCTTCGGCGTTGTGATCGTCAAGGAAGACCAGTCGCATCCGCCGCAGGTGATCGGCTCCGCCGACTGGAAATATGGCGACGAGGTGCTGGTGGAACGCTATATCCCCGGCCGCGATCTGACCTGCGCCGTGATGGGCGACCGCGTCATGGACGTATGCGAGATCATTCCGGTCGGCCATGCCTTCTATGATTATGATTCAAAATATATGCCCGGCGCATCGAGACACGAATGTCCGGCAAAACTTTTACCGAATATTTACCAAAAAATACAAAGAATGGCTCTCATGGCGCATCGAGCGATCGGGTGTCGGGGCGTAAGCCGGTCGGACTTCCGGTTCGACGACCGTTCTTCCGACGAAGGTGAGGCGATCTGGCTGGAAATCAACACCCAGCCGGGGATGACTCCCACCTCGCTCGTGCCTGATATCGCCAGGGCGGCGGGTATCTCTTTTGGTGAATTGCTGAGTTGGATGGTGGAGGACGCGTCTTGTTTGCGTTGAACGGCGGAAGATACGGATCGAGAGGCGTGATGCGCGATGCGTCCGGTGCGATGCACCCGACGATCGTTCTTCCGCGCCTCCTGCGCCGTCCGTTCCGCTTCGCTGTCCGCCTCTTTCAGGGCTATGTCGATATTCCGCGCCATGCCGGCACGGTGGGCCTCGTGGCCCTTTTCGGCGCGACCGGCCTTTACGGCATGAGCGCCGGTGGTCATACGCAGGAGGTCGTCAAGGCCATCACCTCGACGCTGGGCTTCGCCATCAACAACGTCAAGGTGACGGGCAATACCGAGACGTCCGATATCGACGTGCTGGGCCAGCTCAATCTCGACGGCGAGACCTCGCTGGTAGGTATGAGCGCCGAAGCGGCGCGCGAAAACATCGCCAAGCTGCCATGGGTGCAGAGCGCGGAAGTGCGCAAGGTCTATCCGGGCACGGTGCTGGTGTCGCTGCACGAGCGCAAGGCATTCGCCATCTGGCAGAAGAACGACAAGGACCTGTCGCTGATCGATGCGAACGGCGACACCATCGTGCCGTTCCGTCCCGGCCATTACGATTCGCTGCCGCTGGTGGTGGGCGAGGGGGCCGAGAAGAAGGTCAAGGGTTTCATCGACGAGGTGGCGGCCTATCCGTCGCTGGCGACGAAGGTGCGCGCCTATATCCGCGTCGGCGACCGGCGCTGGGATCTGCTGCTCGACAACGGGGTGCGCATCAAGCTGCCGGAATTCGAGCCGATGAAGGCGCTCGCGCAGGTCGTGAAGATGGATCAGGACAAGCACCTGCTGTCGCGTGATATCGCGGCGGTGGACATGCGCCTCGACGATCGGGTGACGATCCAGTTGACGGCGAGCGGCATGGAACAGCGCCAGAAGTTTCTGGCGGATCGCAAGAAAGAACTGGCCCGCACGGGGAAGCGCGTATGAGTATTCTGGGCGGAAACGGATCATCGCATAGCGGAGCCGCAGGGCGCAAGACGCGCCTGCTGACGGTTCTGGACGTGGGTTCGAGCAAGGTGTCCTGCGTGATCGCGCGGCTGCGTCCGCGTGAAGGCGGCGCGCTCTTGCCGGGCCGCACCCACCGCATGGATGTGATCGGCATCGGGCATCAGCGCTCGCGCGGCGTGAAATCGGGCGTCATCATCGACCTCGACGCGGCGGAACAGTCGATCCGGCTGGCCGTCGATGCGGCGGAGCGCATGGCCGGTCTTACCGTGGACAGCCTGATCGTCAATATTTCGGCGGGCCGCCTGAAAAGCGAGACCTTCACCGCGAGCGTCAATCTCGGCGGCCATGAGGTCGAGCAGGCCGATATCCGCCGCGTGCTCGCCGCCGGCGCCAAGCAGGCGCTGGCCGCCGAACGCCATCTCGTCCATTCGTTGCCCATCGGCTACACGCTCGACGGCGAGCGCGGCATTCGCGATCCGCTCGGTATGCTGGGCGACAGCCTCGGCGTCGACATGCATGTGCTGACCGCCGACGCGGCCCCGCTGCGCAATCTGGAGCTTTGCATCAACCGCTGCCACCTGTCGGTGGAGGCCATCGTGGCCACACCCTATGCCAGCGGCCTTGCGGCGCTGGTCGGCGACGAGGCGGAGATGGGTGCGGCCTGCATTGACATGGGCGGCGGCACCACGACGATCTCCGTCTTCTCGGAAGGCAAGTTCATTCACGCCGACGCGGTGGCCATCGGCGGCAACCACGTCACCATGGACGTGGCGCGCGGCTTCTCCACCCGCATGGAGGACGCGGAGCGGCTCAAGGTCATGTACGGCTCTGCGCTGCCGAGTGCTGCCGACGACCGCGACCTGATCAGCGTGCCGCCCATCGGCGACGACGAACGCGACGTGCCCAATCAATATCCGCGCTCGGTGCTCACCCGCATCATCCGCGCCCGCGTCGAGGAGACGCTGGAACTGGTGCGCGACCGGCTGAACCAGTCGGGCCTCGGCCATATCGTCGGCAAGCGCGTGGTGCTCACGGGCGGCGCGAGCCAGCTTCCGGGCATGCCGGAGGCGGCTCGGCGCATTCTCGCAAGAAATGTACGAATCGGGCGACCTCTCGGCATTGCCGGGCTGCCCGAGGCGGCAAAGGGGGCGGCTTTCGCCTCAACCGTCGGGCTGCTGATCTATCCGCAGGTGGCAGGCATAGAAGAACGGTCGGTGAAAGCGGCTACCTATGGTCTGATGACCGGAACGGGAGGACGTATTCAGCGCGTCGGCCAATGGCTGAAAGAGAGTTTTTGAGTGCGTAGCAATCAAGTTGAATCGCGTGGGGCGCGACCAGTTAGGTGACAACCAAAAGCACCGCTACGGCGAAGCGGTGACGGGCTTTAAGAGGAACGAGAACCAATGACCATCAATCTGCAAAAGCCGGACATTACCGAGCTGAAGCCCCGCATCACCGTCTTCGGTGTCGGTGGTGGCGGCGGCAACGCGGTCAACAACATGATCAACGCCGGTCTGCGCGGCGTCGATTTCGTAGTGGCCAACACCGATGCGCAGGCTTTGACGATGTCGAAGTCCGACCGCATCATCCAGCTTGGCGCTGCCGTGACCGAGGGTCTCGGCGCCGGTTCGCAGCCGGAAGTCGGCCGCGCGGCTGCCGAGGAGTGCATCGACGAGATCGTCGATCACCTCAACGGCACGCATATGTGCTTCGTCACCGCCGGCATGGGCGGCGGCACCGGCACGGGCGCTGCCCCGGTCGTGGCGCGTGCGGCGCGTGAGCGCGGCATCCTGACCGTCGGCGTCGTCACCAAGCCGTTCCACTTCGAGGGCGCGCGCCGCATGAAGACGGCGGATCAGGGCATCGAGGACCTTCAGAAGAACGTCGACACGCTGATCGTCATCCCGAATCAGAACCTGTTCCGCATCGCCAACGACAAGACCACCTTCGCCGACGCCTTCGCGATGGCCGATCAGGTGCTCTATTCGGGCGTCGCCTGCATCACCGACCTGATGGTCAAGGAAGGCCTGATCAATCTCGACTTCGCCGACGTGCGTTCGGTGATGCGCGAGATGGGCAAGGCGATGATGGGCACGGGCGAAGCCTCCGGCGAAGGCCGCGCCATGGCCGCCGCCGAAGCCGCGATCGCCAACCCGCTGCTGGACGAAACCTCGATGCGTGGCGCCAAGGGCCTGCTGATCTCCATCACCGGTGGCCGCGACATGACGCTGTTCGAGGTGGACGAAGCCGCGACCCGTATCCGCGAGGAAGTCGATCCCGACGCCAACATCATCCTCGGCGCGACGTTCGACGAAGGCCTCGAAGGCGTGATCCGCGTTTCGGTCGTCGCTACCGGCATCGACAAGCAGGTGGGAGACGCGGCGCCTGCGCCGCTGGAATTTCGCCAGCCGGTAAAGCCGCAGGCCAAGCCGATGGCTCCGCACGGCGCGCTGCGTCCTCCGGTGGTGGAGCAGCCGCGCCAGGCCGATCCAGTTGCGCAGGCGATCCATGCAGCCGAGGCCGACATGCCATCGGGCCCCGCCGCGACCGCTCCCGCGGAGCCGGAGTTCCGTCCGCAGAGCCGCATCTTCCAGGCTCCCGCCCCGGAAGCCTTCGAGCGTGCTCCGGCGCCGCGTCCGGCCATGCCGCAGGCCCCGGCAGCAGCCGCCCATGCCGTCCAGCCGCAGGCCTATCAGCAGCCGCAGCACCACGCCGAACAGGCGCGCGAGCCGCGTCTTGCGCCGCGCATGCCCGCCGTTTCGGACTTTCCGCCGGTGGCACAGGCCGAAATGAACGCGCGCCGCGTTGCGCCGCAGCCGCCGGTCGAGGAAGAGCCGCGGGGTCCGATGGGCTTGCTCAAGCGCCTTACGCACGGCCTGTCGCGCCGCGAGGAAGAGCAGCCGGCGGCACGTCTGGAGCCGGCACAGCATCGCGAGCCGGCCATGCGTCCGGCCGAGCCGCGCCGTCCGATGCAGCAGGAATCGTCGATCTATGCGCCGCGCCGCGGCCAGCTTGACGATCAGGGCCGCCCGCAGCCGCGTGCCGCCGCGCCGCAGGAAGACGATCAACTGGAAATCCCGGCCTTCCTGCGCCGGCAGTCCAACTGATCGGGGCTAACTGATCCTTCCGCCCGAGACCTTTGCGAGGGCCCGCCTGATCCTGCAGGCGGGCCCTCGCTTATTCAGTCAAAAATCGCGTAATAACATGTAAGAAAGCGTGATTTTGTGCGTGGTGTGCGGCTTACTATCTTTGATGGCGACTGCACGGTTCGGGCCGCACGTTGTTGTGAACTTCGTTGCCTTTTCCACCGTGCGTCGCGTCCTGTATGATCGTCCTGTCCCCGGCGAGCGTGCGTGGTTCTTTGATTCATGTGACGGCGCCGTTCGGCGGCTTCTTTGACGGATTGGAATGATCTTGAGCGTTTATCAGAAGACAATCGGCCGTGCGGTTACACTTTCGGGCGTCGGCGTTCATGGCGGCGCGCCGGCTTCGGTGACATTCCTGCCGGCCGATGCGGATACGGGCATCATCTTCCACCGTTCCGACCTTAAGGACGGCGCACGCGAGGTTCGCGCCCATGTTTCCCAGATCGGCGCGACCGATCTCAACACGTCGCTCGGCCCGCGTGAGGCGCGCATCAACACGGTGGAGCACCTGATGGCGGCGGTCTCGGCTGTCGGCATCGACAATCTGCTGGTGGAGGTCGAGGGACCGGAAGTGCCGATCCTCGACGGTACCTCGGCGCGGTTCATCGAGGCTTTCGACGACGCCGGCATCGTCACGCAGAAGGCGCTGCGCCGCTTCATTCGCATCCTCAAGACCGTGCGCGTCGAGGCAGGCGGATCCTGGGGCGAGTTCCGGCCCCATTCCGGCCCGCGTTTCGAGGTGGAGATCGATTTCGAGTGTCCGCTGATCGGGCGGCAGAAGTTCGCGCAGGACATGGACGAGACGGTCTTCCGCAAGGAGGTTTCCACCGCGCGCACCTTCGGTTTCATGAAGGACGTGGAGCGGCTGTGGGCATCCGGCCATGCGCTCGGCTCGTCGCTCGACAATTCGCTGGTGATTGGCGACGACAATTCCGTCATCAATCCGGGTGGCCTGCGTTTCAAGGACGAGTTCGTGCGTCACAAGACGCTGGACGCTGTGGGCGATCTGAGGCTGGCGGGCCTGCCCTTCATCGGCTGTTTCCGCTCCTATCGTAGCGGCCACCGGTTGAACGCCGAGACGGTCAAGGCATTGCTCGCCGACAAGTCCGCTTTCGACATCGTGGAGGCTTCGGGCGTGCGCCGCAATGCCGGGGGCTCGGACTTCGTGACGGTCAAGCCCAATATCGCCGCGCCCTGGGCATTGTAAGCCGGGCATTTTATCTTCGCTCCGGTCGAAGATGCGATATGCCTTAATTGGGCCGTGTTCTGTCTTTCACGTCGCTGTTACGAGTCCACCACAGGGGACAAGCGAAATCTGGCGATTAAGCAGGTAGACGATTGCCGATTTGGTTAGCATGTGGTTTATGGACGGCCAGACAATCGCCGGCCTATTCGCTATTCGCCGGGGATCGAACGATTTTCGATGGATGAAGCGGGTGCGCGATGCTACAAGCGCACGCTGTTTCGATCAGGAATGACGCTGCCAGAAGGCCGGAGACCGCATGACGAGCTTCAAATTCACGGGTGTGACGAAAACCGCGCTGCTGACCGGCGCCATTGCCGTTCTTGTCCCGCTCGCCGGTTGCGCCAGCAAGGACGACAAGGTCGATCTCACCAAATATGTCGAGACGATCGAGCCGGCCGACACGCTGTACAATGAAGGTCTCGCCAATCTGGATGCCGGCCGTCTCGACGAGGCCGCCAAGAAGTTCGCGGCGATCGATCGGGAGCACCCCTATACGGAATGGGCGCGCAAGGCGCTGGTCATGGCTGCCTTCACAAATTACCGCAAGGGCAATTACGACGAAGCCGTCAACATGGCGAAGCGCTACAACACGCTTTACCCCAACTCGCCTGAAGCGGCTTATTCCTACTATATCATCGGCCTGTCCTACTTCCGCCAGATCCCCGACGTGACGCGCGATCAGGCGGCGAGCCGCCGCGCCATCGCCGCCATGCAGGAGGTGGTGGACCGTTTCCCCAAGTCCGAATATGTGGACGACGCGCAGACCAAGATTCGCTTCGCCCGCGACCAGCTCGCCGGCAAGGAAATGCAGGTCGGCCGCTATTATCTGGAACGCAAGGAATATCTGGCCGCGATCAAGCGCTTCCGCGGCGTGGTGGAGGAGTATTCCAACACCCGTCAGGTGGAAGAGGCGCTGGCGCGTCTGACCGAAGCCTATTATGCGCTCGGTCTCACCTCGGAAGCGCAGATGGCCGCTTCGGTCCTCGGCAAGAACTTCCCCGACAGTCCGTGGTACAAGGACAGCTACAAGCTGCTGGAGAGCGGCGGCCTCCGGCCGCGCGAGAACAGCAGTTCCTGGATGGCCAAGGTCACGGGCCTCATTACCGGCGGCGGTTCATAAGCCTCCGATCCTGACATGCTGTCGCACCTCTCGATCCGTGATATCGTCCTGATTGAAAGGCTCGACATCGAGTTCGGGTCCGGCCTTTCCGTCCTGACGGGCGAGACCGGGGCAGGCAAATCCATTCTTCTCGATTCGCTGTCGCTGGCGCTCGGTGCGCGCGGCGACGCCGCGCTCGTGCGCCACGGCGCGGAGCAGGGGCAGGTGACGGCGGTGTTCGACGTGCCGGGCAATCATCCGGCCCGTGCCTTCCTGCGCGAAAACGGTTTCGATGATGACGGCGACGTCATCCTGCGCCGCATCCAGACCGGCGACGGACGCACGCGCGTTTTCATCAACGATCAGGCGGCGAGCGTGACGCTGCTGCGCGAACTGGGCAAGAGGCTGGTGGAAATCCACGGCCAGCACGATGACCGCGCCCTGATCGACACCGATCTCCACCGCACATTGCTGGATGCTTTCGGTGGCCTCGACGGCGAGGCCGCCCGGGTGCGCGAGCACCACAAGGCATGGCGCGAGGCCGAAAGCGCGCTCGCCCGCCATCGTGCCAAGGTGGAGGCGGCGGAGCGCGAGGGCGATTATCTGCGCGCTTCGGTGGAGGAATTGACGAAACTCGATCCGCAGCCGGGCGAGGAGGAAGAACTCGCCGAGCGCCGCGCCACCATGATGAAATCGGAAAAGATCGCCGGCGACGTCAACGAGGCCGGCGAGATATTGTCCGGTCAGGCTTCGCCGGTGCCCTCGCTCGCAAGCCTCGTGCGCCGTCTGGAGCGGAAGGCTGCGGAAGCGCCGCATCTGCTGGAACCGGTCGTCAAGGCCATAGACGAGGCGCTCGACAGTCTGGCACGGGCACAGGACGGCATCGAGCACGCCATGCGCGAGATCGATTTCGATCCGCATGTGTTGGAGCAGGTGGAGGAGCGCCTGTTCGCGCTGCGTGGCGCCGCGCGCAAATATTCGGTGCCGGTGGAGGGACTGCCCGCCCTGCGGGACAAGATGGACGCCGATCTCGCCGACCTCGATGCCGGCGCGGAAAAGCTCGTCCGGCTGGAAGCGCAGGCGGCGGAATTGCGCGTCGCCTATGACGAGGCGGCCGTGCAGCTCTCCGCGCGGCGCAGGCAGAGCGCCGCCCATCTCAGGGATGCCGTCATGACGGAACTGCCGGCGCTGAAGCTTGAACGGGCCGAGTTCATCGTGGAGATGACGACCGACGCCGAAACACGCGGGGCGGAAGGCATTGACACGGTGGAATACTGGGTGCGCACCAATCCGGGCACGCGCGCCGGGCCGATGATGAAGGTGGCGTCGGGCGGTGAACTGTCGCGCTTCCTGCTGGCGCTGAAAGTGGCGCTGGCGGATCGCGGCTCCGCGCCGACGCTGGTCTTCGACGAGATCGACACCGGGGTCGGCGGCGCGGTGGCCGACGCCATCGGGCAGCGTCTGGCGCGGCTTTCGTCGCGGGTGCAGGTGCTTTCCGTCACCCATGCGCCGCAGGTGGCGGCGCGGGCTGACACGCATTTCCTCATCGCCAAGGCCGAAACCGCGGCGGACCGCGTGGCGACTTCGATCCGTGTCATGGCCACGTCCGAGCGGCAGGAAGAAATCGCCCGCATGCTGGCCGGCGCCAGCATCACCGACGAGGCGCGCAAGGCGGCCGAGCGGCTGCTCGCGGGAAGTGGCGCTCTCGCCAACTGAAAATCTTCGGCAGGATGGTTGTTCGTAAGTTGGGCGGTCGGTAGGCGCGGCGGTTTTTCTTGGCTATGGTGAGCGCAAATCCATCATCGAGTTGTCGCGCATCATGTCCGATATCCCTGTCGAAAACCTCACCGAACCGGAAGCCGCCGCCGAACTGGAGCGGCTGGCGCGGGAAATCGCCCATCACGACGAGCTTTACCATGCCGAGGATCGGCCGGAGATTTCCGACGCCGATTATGACGCGCTGAAACGGCGCAACGAGGCAATCGAGGCGCGTTTTCCGCATCTGATCCGTGAGGACAGCCCGTCGCGCCGGGTAGGAGCCGCGCCGGTCACGACTTTCGCGCCGGTCACGCATTCCGTTCCGATGCTGTCGCTCGACAACGCCTTTTCCGACGAAGACGTGCGCGACTTCGTCGCCAGCGTCTATCGTTTTCTGGGCCGCCTGCCGGACAATTCCATCGCCTTTACCGCCGAGCCCAAGATCGACGGCCTTTCCATGTCGATCCGCTACGAGAACGGCGTGCTGGTCAACGCCGCTACCCGCGGCGACGGCACTACCGGCGAGAACGTGACCGCCAATATCCGCACCATCGGCGAGATACCGAAGCGCCTGCCGAAGGACGCGCCTGCGGTGGTGGAGGTGCGCGGCGAGGTCTACATGGCCAAGAGCGACTTTCTGGCGCTCAACGCCCAGATGGCGGCGGAGGGCCGGCAGACCTATGTGAACCCGCGCAATACCGCCGCCGGATCGCTGCGCCAGCTCGATCCGAAGATCACGGCGAGCCGGAAGCTGAAATTCTTCGCCTATGCGTGGGGTGAGATGTCGGCCATGCCCGCTGACACGCAACTCGGCATGGTGGAGGTGTTCCGAAGCTGGGGCTTTCCGGTCAACCCGCTGACGAAGCTGCTCGACAGCGCCGACGGACTGCTCGCGCATTACCGCGCCATCGGGCTGGAGCGGCCCAATCTCGATTACGATATCGACGGCGTGGTCTACAAGGTCGACCGGCTCGACTTGCAGACGCGGCTCGGCTTCCGCTCGCGCTCGCCGCGATGGGCCATCGCGCACAAGTTTCCGGCCGAGCGCGCGACGACCATCCTGCGCGGCATCGACATTCAGGTCGGCCGCACCGGCGCGCTGACGCCGGTGGCGCGGCTGGAACCCATCACTGTCGGCGGTGTGGTCGTGACCAATGCCACGCTGCACAACGAAGATTACATCCGCGGCATCGGCAAGAGCGGCGAGCCGATCCGCGACGGGCGCGACATCCGCGTCGGCGATACGGTGATCGTGCAGCGCGCCGGCGACGTGATCCCGCAGATCGTCGACGTGATGCTGGAAAAACGCCCTGCCGACGCGGTGCCGTATGAATTTCCGCATCTGTGCCCGGCCTGCGGCAGCCATGCGGTGCGCGAGGAGGGCGAGGCGGTGCGCCGCTGCACCGGCGGGCTGATCTGCCCGGCGCAGGCCATGGAGCGCCTCCGCCATTTCGTGTCGCGCAATGCCTTCGACATCGAGGGGCTGGGCGAGAAGCAGGTCGAGTTCTTCTACAACGCCGACGATCCCTCGCTCTGGATACGCTCGCCCGCCGATATTTTCACGCTGCGGAAGCGGCAGGAAGGCTCACCGCTGAAGAAGCTCGAAAATATCGAGGGTTTCGGCACGGTCTCCGTAAGGAAGCTTTACGACGCCATCGACGCGCGGCGCGAGATCGCCTTGAGCCGCTTCCTGTTCGGTCTCGGCATCCGCCATGTCGGCGAGGTCAACGCGAAGCGTTTCGCGCGCGCTTATCTTTCCTATGCGGCCTTCGAGAAGGCGGCGCTGGAGGCCGTGCCGCCGAAGGAGGGCGAACGCGGGGACAAGGGCAACGAGGCGTGGCAGGAACTGGTGGCGGTGGAAGGCATCGGCTCCATCGTGGCAGAGGCGGCGGTGGATTTCTACGGCGAGCCGCACAATCGCGAGGTGCTGGCGGCGCTCCTTGCCGAGGTGACGCCGCTGGACGAAGCGCCGCGCGTCGCCACCGGCTCGCCGGTCGAGGGCAAGACGGTGGTGTTCACCGGCAGCCTTGAGCGCATGTCGCGCGACGAGGCCAAGGCCATGGCCGAGCGCTATGGCGCCAAGACCGCCGGTTCCGTGTCGAAGAAGACCGATCTCGTGGTGGCCGGGCCGGGCGCGGGGTCGAAGCTCACCAAGGCGGCGGAACTGGGCATCGAGGTCATCGACGAGGATGCGTGGTTCAAACTTGTCGGGGAGGGGTGATGGGCCGGTTCAAGGGATTTGGCGACAAGGCGATTCCTTTTCTCAAGGCGCTGGATTTCCACCAGAACCGCGAATGGTTCGTGGAGAACAAGGATATTTTCGAGGCGCATCTGAAAGATCCGCTCGCCGATCTGGTGGCCGACCTGACGGAGCGCTTCGAGGCGGCGGGCCTGCCGTTCCGGGGCGATCCGGTGAAGTCGCAGTTCCGCATCAAGCGGGACACGCGCTTTTCCAAGGACAAGGCTCCCCATAACCGGCACCTGTCGGCCCTTCTTTCACAATCGGGGACGAAATGGGACGAGAGCGGCTGTTTCTATGTCTGCATCGGCCTGCCGGGTGTGCGCGATTGCTATGCGGCGGTGGCGTGGTGGGGGCCGAAGCCGGAACTGCTCGCCGCCATGCGCCGGGATATCGCCGAGCGGCCGGAGGCTTTTCGTGCCATGGTGAAGGCACTCGGGAAGAACGGGCTTGCGATCAGCGACCATGACCGGCTGAAGCGCATGCCGCGCGGTTTCGAGGCGGTCACGGAGCCGGACCTTGCGGACGCGATCCGCAACCGGCATTTCGCGGTGCGCATCGAGATCGATCCCGACAGCATCACCGAACCCGACCTTCTCGACCGGCTGGTGGATTTCACCGAACGGACGCGGTCGCTGATCGACTGGGGCAGGCGCGTCGAGGGCAGCCTGCCCGCCACGCCGGATCGGCCATCATCATAATTCATCTCTTCATCAATCGAACTGACGTGACAGGGGGCGGCGGCGCATTTACAGATGCGACGCGAGAGGGAGAAGGTCTTGAAGGATACGTTTGCGGTGGCGGAAACGCCCGGCGGCGGCCAATATTGGGAGGGTTTCCGCAGCAGCATTCCGGTGTCGCTGGCGGCCATGCCGTTCGGGCTCTTGTTCGGGGCGCTCTCCATTCAAAATGGCTTCACGACCGGCGAGGCGGTGCTGATGAGCGCGACGCTTTACGCCGGGGCGAGCCAGATGGTCGGACTGGAATTGTTCGGTCACAGGGTCGCGCCATGGATCATCGTGCTTTCCATCTTCGCCGTCAATTTCCGCCATGTGCTCTATTCGGCCGCGGTCGGGCGGCGGATCGTGCGATTCACGGCGGCGCAGAAGGCATTGGCGTTTTTCCTGCTGGTCGATCCGCAATTCGCCGAGACCGAAAGCCGTGCCGAGGCGGGAAAGGCGGTCAGCTTTATCTGGTATATGGGTTTCGCCACGCCGATGTATCTGCTGTGGGTCGGGGAGGCGTGGATCGGCGCGCGCTTCGGCAATCTCATTACCGATCCCCATGCCATCGGCATCGATTTCATGCTGCCGATCTATTTCATGTGCCTTGTGATGGGCTTTCGCGCGCGGGCCAACTGGCTGCCGGTGGTGGCGGCGAGCGCCGTCTGCTCGACGGTGGGCTACCACATCGCGGGATCGCCCTGGCATGTGACGATCGGCGCGGCGGCTGGCATTCTCGTCGCGGCCCTGCTCGCAAAGCCTGTGGAGCCGCGCTGATGGGGAGCTTTTTCTGGACCATTATGGCGGGCGCGGCTGTGACCTATCTCACCCGTATCGGCGGCCATCTGATCCTGTCCCGCTTCGAGCGCATTCATTATCGCGTCGAAGCGGGTCTCAATGCGGTTCCGGCCGCCGTGCTGACCACGCTCGTCGCCCCGCCGGCCTTCGATCACGGCTGGCGGGAGTTTGCGTCGCTGATCGTCTGCCTCGTTCTGTCGCTGCGGCTGAGCTTCCTGCCGACATTTCTTTGCAGCGCGGCGGTGCTGGTCGCGCTGCGGCATTTCTTTCCCGGCTGACCACTCAAATCGGGGCGGTTGCCGCTTCCAGCCATTTGCGCTGGGCGGGTTTCAGATGGGCTCCGAGTTTCTCACGCACGCGGGCATGATAGGCATCGAGCCAGCCGATCTCCTCCGCCGTCAGAAGCGCCTTGTCGATCAGGCGGCGGTCGATGGGACAGAAAGTCAGCGTCTCGAAGCCCATCATGGCGATATCGCCGCCTTCCGGCACTTCCGGCTCGGTGACGATGATGAGATTTTCGATGCGGATGCCGAAGGCGCCCGGCTTGTAATAGCCCGGCTCGTCGGAGAGGATCATGCCGGGCATAAGCTCCTGCGTGCCGCGCCGGGAAAGGTTTTGCGGTCCCTCGTGCACGGCCAAATAGGCGCCGACGCCGTGGCCGGTGCCGTGCGCATAATCGAAACCGTGCTTCCATAGCGCGATGCGGGCCAGCACGTCGATATCCTGCCCGCGCGTGCCTTTCGGAAAACGTGCCGTGGAAATGGCGATCATGCCCTTCAGCACCAGCGTGAAAGCCTTCACCGTTTCGGGCGCGACCCTGCCGATGGGGACCGTGCGGGTGATGTCGGTGGTGCCGTCGCGATATTGCGCGCCCGAATCGACCAGATAGAGTTCGCCGTCCTGAAGCTTGCGGTTGGTTTCAGTGTTGACGCGGTAATGGATGATGGCGCCGTTCGGCCCCGCGCCGGAGATGGTGTCGAAGGAAAGGTCTTCCAGCGGCATCTGAAAATCGCGGCCTGCCTCTGCGCGCGATTCCTCAAGCTTTTTCGCTGCGCCGATCTCGTCCACCGTGCCGGGCTTCTGCGCATCGATCCACGACAGGAAATTGACCATGGCGACGCCGTCGCGCTCATGCGCCGCGCGCGAGCCGTCAAGTTCCGCCTTGTTCTTTATCGCGCGGGGCAGGCGGGCGGGGTCCTTGCCCTCGATCACATGGCCGCCGGCTTGCGTGACGACAAGGCGCAGCTTCTCGGCGGCAAGTGCGGGGTCGAGCATGATCGCCTCGCCCTTTTTGCCCTCTTGGGCCGCGCGGGCGGCGAGGCTTTTTTCCAGATCGGCGGGCGGGCAGAGTTTCGCAAGCTGGGTCAGATAGGCGCGCGGCTCGATGGCAAGCCGTGATTCGTCGATGAAGAGTTCCGGCTCGCCCTTTGCCGGCAGAATGGCGAAACTGAGCGGCAAGGGCGTGTTGGAGACGTCCTTGCCGCGAATGTTGAACATCCATGCGATCGAAGACGGGTCGGTCAGCACCGTAGCATCGGCGCCCGAGGCGGCGACGGCGGCGCGCATGTCCCCGATCTTGTCGCGGGCCTCGCGGCCCGCGAAGCGTGCGGGCTGGATGGTGACTTCGGAAGCGGGCGGCGCGGGCCGGTCGGTCCAGATGGCGTCGACCGGATTGGCCGCGACCGCCACCAGCCGGCCTCCCTGTTTTTCCAGCGCGTCGCGCAAGGACTGCGCCTCCGAAATGGTGTGCAGCCATGGGTCGAAGCCGATGGTCAGGCCCTTGCCGTGCTCCCCCAGCCAGACCGCCGGCGGCGTTGCGACAAGGCTTTCATAGGAAAAGACTTCTGCGTCGGTCTGCGCGCGCACCTGCAATTCATAGCGCCCGTCCACGAAGACAAAGGCTCTGTCCTTCAGCACCAGCGCGGCACCTGCGGAGCCGGTGAAACCGGTGAGCCATGCAAGGCGCTGCGCCGAGGGCGGCACATATTCGCCCTGATGCTCGTCGGCACGCGGAACCAGAAAGCCGTCGAGGCCCAGTTCGGCCAGTTTCGCCCGCAGTTTCGCCACGCGTGGGGCGCCGTTGGCAGGATTGGTGGTGACGTCGAAAGTCTGGAAAGCCATGGCTGTCGCTCGCAAACAGGTTGTTATTTCAAATGGATCGCCACCCAGCCCTCGCGGTGCAGGGTCTTCTGATGGGTGAGGCCCTGCGCCTGATAGGCGGCAAGCACCGCATCGTGCTGGCTGTCGAGGATGCCGGACAGGACGATCGAGCCGCCGGGCGCCAGATGGGCTTTCAGCGCCGGGGCCAGTTCGATCAGCGGATTGGCGAGGATATTGGCCACGATCAGATCGAAGGGCGTCCAGGAACGGAAGATCGGATGATCGAAGCCTTCCGCCGCCGCCGCGACGATGTGCTCCGCCACGCCGTTGAGCGTGGCGTTCTCGGCGGCGACCATCACCGCCACCGGGTCGATATCGGTGGCGAGGATGGGGATCGGCGTAAGCTTGGCGATAGCGATGGCCAGCACCGCGCTTCCCGTTCCGAGATCGAGCGCGTTGGTGGGATGCTCGCGCTCCACGATCTCGCCGATCAGTTCGAGGCAGCCCGCCGTGGTGCCGTGATGGCCGGTGCCGAAGGCAAGTCCTGCGTCGATCAGAATGGGAATGTCGCCGGCCTCGACCTTGTCACTGTCGTGCGAGCCGTGGACGAAGAAGTGCCCGGCGCGCACCGGCTTCAATCCTTCCAGCGAGTGCGTGACCCAGTCTATGTCCGGCAGTTCCTCGCTGTCGAAGCGGCCCGGACCGACGAGACCGGCGATCCGCCGCGCGACTTCTTCCACATCGTCCTCGACATAGACGGAGACTTCATAAATCTGCCGGTCCTCGTCGGTTTCGGTGATGGCGATCGGAAAGCCGTCGTCCTCGAACGCCTGTTCGAGGATGCCATAGACGCGCTCGGCTTCCGCCTTGTCCGCCGAAAAGAAAAGTCGTGACTGGGGCATGGGATGAAATGCTCGCAAACAGATTCAAGAAGCCCTCTTTACCCGTTCGCGGCGGCTTTCGCCAGATTCTTCAGCTTCTGCATCGCCGTATCGGCATTTTCCTCATAGGTGATGGTGCCGCGGAAGCGTCCACCCCTGTCGAGCAGGAAAACGGATGCCGTGTGGTCCATCGTATAGTCGCCGTCGCTGCCCGGCACCTTTTTCGAATAGATATGCCAGGATTTCAGCGCGGCAGCGATATTGTTCGGCGTGCCGGTGATGCCGACGATGCGTTTGGAAACATTGCTCACATAGGTTTTCATCACCCCAACCGTGTCGCGTTCGGGATCGACGGTGATGAAATAGGCATGCAGATTCTGCCCCTCCGGCCCGAGCTTTTTCAGCCAGCCGTCCAGTTCGTAGAGCGTGGTCGGGCAGACGTCCGGGCAATGGGTATAGCCGAAGAACACGATTGCCGGCGCCGCGCGCATGTCCTTTTCGGTGAAGGGCTTGCCGTCCATGGTGACGAGATCAAGCGGCCCGCCATAGGGTCCTTCCCGCGCCACCACGCCGGCGTGGATGAAGTTATAGCCCGCCGCGCCCAGAATGACGGCTATGAAGGCGACGATGAAGACGGGCAGGAACTTTTTCATGGGCGGCGGACCTTTTATCGCATAAGTGTCGGGCAGATTGGCACGATGCTCACGTTTCAGGAAGCTTTCAAATGACGCAGGGCGACGATCTCCGTTTCCAGAACAGTGAGCCGCGCATCCATTCGACCGCGAAATTGCAGGGCGTGAAGCTGGGGCGTTATGCCGATATCGGCGAGCGGGTGATCCTGCGCGATGTGACGGTGGGCGACTTCACCTATTTCGAGCGTAACGGCGAGGGCATCTACTCCGATATCGGCAAGTTCTGCTCCATCGCCGCCAATGTGCGCATCAACGCGCTGGAGCATCCGATGGAGCGACTCACCACGCACAAGCTGACCTATCGGCCCAACGAATATTTCCGCTATCTCGGTTTGGACGGGGATTTCCGCGCCCACCGGCAGGCGAAGCGCGTGACCATCGGCCATGACGTGTGGATCGGGCACGGCGCGGTGATTATACCGGGTGTGACGGTGGGCCACGGCGCGGTGATCGGGGCCAATGCGGTGGTGACGAAGGACGTTGCGCCCTATGCGGTGGTGGGCGGCGTCCCGGCGCGAATCATCCGCATGCGTTTCGACGCCGCGACTGTCGAACGATTGCTGGCGCTCGGCTGGTGGGACTGGCCCGTCGAGAAGCTTTACGAAGCCGTTCCCGACATGCAGGCGCTGGAAATTTCAGCCTTTCTCGACAAATGGGAAGGCTGATCGGGCATCTTGCAAAGCCATGGCTCTACGCCCATGTTCAGGCAAACAATTCTGGAGATGTGGAATGATCAAGGACAAGATTGCCGCCGGCCTGCTGGCCGCCGCGATGACAGCACTGGCGGCCATGCCGGCCTCCGCCGAACAGGTCGGCAAGGTCGGCGTGGACTGGGTCGGCAACGATATCGTCATCGACGCGGTGGCCGATCCAAAGGTCAAGGGCGTGACCTGCTATCTCGCTTCCTTCTCGCGCAGCATGATCGACCGGCTGCAGAAGGGCAAATGGTTCGAGGACCCGTCCAACGCCTCCATCTCCTGCGAGCAGACCGGGCCGATCAGCGTCGGAGATATCAGTCTCAGCCAGAAGGGTGAGCGTATCTTTTCCGACCGCACCAGCCTGATCTGGAAGAAGCTGGTCATCACCCGCATCTACGACAAGCAGAACAACACGCTGCTCTATCTGGCGCATGCCGCGCAGGTGCAGGACGGGTCGGCCAAGACGGCGCTCTCGACCGTGCCGCTCTACAAGGGCGACGTGACATGGGAGAAGGGCAAGCCGCAGTAAGGCGCTATTTCCAGAGGAAAAGCGCTCCCAAAGCGAGGCCGGCGAGAAACGGCAGGCCGTGGATGTCGTTCATCCAAGTGCTTATCAGCGCCGCGACGATGAGGGCGGCCGGTCCGGTTTTCGCGAACCACGGGCCCGGCCGCAACAGAAGCCATGCGGCGAGGCCGCCCAATAGCCCGGCGACGGCGATCGATCCGCCCGCGCCGTCGGGCTGCCAGGCGTAGCCCGCCATTTCCCCGACAACCGCGCCCGCCGCATAGAGGCAGAGCCAGCGGGCGCGGCCGAACAGCCGCTCGACGCTAAGGCCGACGACGAGAAGCGTGGCCCATATGCTCAGGGTTATCGGCCATGGGTCGGGCTGAACGAAAAGCGGCGTGACGGCGCGCCATAATTCGCCGCGCTCCAGCGCCGGCCAGTCGCGCCGCAGCGCTTCCAGCAGGCGCGGCTCAATGCGGCTCGTGCAGGTGAGCGCCACGGAAAGCGCAAGCACGGCGACGGTCGCGAACGGAAATTTTCCGATCCGATGCGCCGCCGAACGAGCCATGGTTCAATCCCCGCCGGGCGGTCAGACCGCCTGCACGAAGCCGTCGAGAACCCGCTTCTGCCCGGCCTTGTCGAAGTCGATGGTGAGCTTGTTGCCGTCGATGGCGGACACGGTGCCATTGCCGAACTTCATGTGGAAGACGCGGTCGCCGGTCTTGAAGGCGGAAGGCTTGTCGGCCACCGATTTCGCCACCAGCTCGCCCTCGATGGTGCGGCCCTTGACCGAGCCGCGCCCCGCGCCGAAGCCCGAATCCGTCTCGCCATAGCCGATACGCTCGACGCGGCTGCCGGAGCGCGAGCCCCAATTGTTGCGGGTGGCGTCGGAGCGGTTCTGTTGCGCGCGCTGCCAGCCGGGCGTGGAATAGGTGTTCTGGAACGGGTCCGCCCGGTCGAAGCGCGACTGGCCGTAGCTGCCGTAGCCGCCGTAATTGCCTTCCATCTCGGCCACCTCGACATGGGCTTCCGGCAGTTCCTCCAGAAAGCGAGACGGGATGGTCGACTGCCACATGCCGTGGATGCGGCGGTTGGAGACGAACCACAGATGCAGGTTCTTCTTGGCGCGCGTCACGCCGACATAGGCGAGGCGGCGCTCCTCCTCCAGCCCCGAGCGCCCGCCCTCATCGAGCGCGCGCTGGTGCGGGAACAGGCCTTCCTCCCAGCCGGGCAGGAACACGGTCTCGAACTCCAGCCCCTTGGCCGAATGCAGCGTCATGATGTTGACGGCGTCGAGGTCCTCGTTCTGCTCGGCGTCCATCACCAGAGCGACGTGTTCGAGGAAGCCGCGCAGGCTTTCGTAATCCTCCATGGAGCGGATCAGCTCCTTGAGGTTTTCGAGCCGGCCCGGCGCTTCCGCCGACTTGTCGTTCTGCCACATGGCCGTGTAGCCGGATTCGTCCAGAATGGTCTCGGCCAGTTCGGTGTGCGGCGTGGTGTCGATCAGCGATTGCCAGCGGCGGAAATTCTCCACCACCTCGCGCAGCGCCGCGCGCGGCTTGGGCTTCAATTCCTCCGTCTCGACCAGATCGCAGGCGGCAGCGAACATCGAGAGGTCGCGGGCGCGGGCGTAATCATGGATCTGGCGGATGGCGGATTCGCCGAGGCCCCGCTTCGGCGTGTTGATGATGCGCTCCAGCGCGAGGTCGTCGGCGGGCTGGGCGACGACGCGCAGGTAAGCCATCGCGTCGCGGATTTCGAGCCGCTCATAGAAGCGCGGACCGCCGATGACGCGGTAATTGAGGCCGAGCGTGACGAAACGGTCCTCGAATTCGCGCATCTGGAAAGAGGCGCGCACGAGGATCGCCATATTGTTGAGCTTGTGGCCCTGCCGCTGCGCCTGCTCGATGGCCTCGCCGACCGCGCGCGCCTCTTCCTCCGAATCCCACGCCGCATGCACCTTCACGCGCGGGTCGTCGTGGTTGGGGGAATCGGTGAACAGCGTCTTGCCGAGCCGGCCCTCGTTATGGGCGATGAGATGCGCCGCCGCGCCGAGGATATGCGCCGTGGAGCGATAGTTGCGCTCCAGCTTGATCACCACCGCGCCCGGAAAATCCTTCTCGAAGCGCAGGATGTTGTCCACTTCCGCGCCGCGCCAGCCGTAGATCGACTGGTCGTCGTCGCCGACGCAACACAGGTTTACCTGTGTTGGTTTTTTCTCGCTCACGCTGTCGCCGCTGCGCGGCTCGCTCCGCGGGGGCGCGCCATCAGGCGCGACGGGCGGTCGCCCTTGCCGACCTTCGGTCGGATGGGACGCCGGTGCTGAAGATTTTGTCTGCGGCCTTTGCGCCAGCAGGCGCAGCCAGAGATATTGCGCGGTGTTTGTGTCCTGATATTCGTCCACCAGGATGTAGCGGAACTTCGCGTGGTACTCGCGCAGAATGTCCGGATAGGTGCGGAAGATGCGGATCGGGTGCAGCAGCAGGTCGCCGAAATCGCAGGCGTTGAGCGTGCGCAGCCTGTCCTGATAGGCGCGGTAAAGCTCGCGCCCGCGGCCGTTGCCGAAGGAACGTGCGTCGCCTTCCGGGATGTCCTCCGGCCCAAAACCCTTGTTCTTCCAGCCGTCGATCATGTTGGCGAAGGTGCGGGCGGGCCAGCGCTTGTCGTCGAGCCCTTCGGCCTGAATGAGCTGCTTGATCAGCCGGATGACGTCGTCCGTGTCGAGTATGGTGAAATCGGAGGTGAGGTTGACCAGCTCCGCGTGGCGGCGCAGCAGCTTCACGCCGATGGAGTGGAAGGTGCCGAGCCACGGCATGCCCTCCACCGCGCCGCCGACCAGATGGCCGATGCGGTCCTTCATCTCGCGCGCCGCCTTGTTGGTGAAGGTGACGGCGAGAATCTGGCTCGGATAGGCGAGGCCCGTGGTCAGGATATGCGCGATGCGGGTGGTGAGCACGCGCGTCTTGCCGGTGCCCGCGCCGGCCAGCACCAGTACCGGGCCCTCGGTGGTGAGTACCGCCTGCCGCTGTTCGGGGTTGAGGCCCTTGAGATAATCGGGCTCGCCGCGCTCACGGTTGCGCGCGGCCATGGCGCGCGCGGCCAAGCCGCCAGAGGGGCCGCCGGAAACGGGTGCGGGGCTTCGCGGCGCGTCGTCGCCGAAAAACGGCATATCGTCGGGAAAGTCGGACATTGAACCGAATGTAGTGATTCGCAGGCGAAAGACCAGCGAAAGGGTTAAAATATGCGGTTATTCTAATTGAGTGACGCGCCGGTCCGTGAAGTTCAGGCGATGGGCGGCCAGCGCCTCGACCAGCCCGCGCATTTCCGGCTCGCGGGCCAGAAGCTCGTCCAACTCGGTCATCTGGTTCATGGCGATGAGGCGCAATATGTCGTCGCGCACCGTGCCGTCGGCGCGGCGTGGCAGATGGGCGACGGGCTGGATCAGCTCCAGCTTCTGGCCTTTGAGGCGCGCGCGCAGGCTCTTTTCGTCGGCCGACAACGTTTCGACGAAGGCGTAGAGGCCGACGCCCTTGGCCGGCAGCGAATAGAGCGCCAGCGCCACGTCGCTGACGCGCGGATCGGATTTCAGCGCGGCGCGGATCGCCGGTCCCTCATTGTCGATGCGGTCGCCGGTGCCTTCGCCGTCCGACCAGTTGAAAATGCCGCGCGTGACGAAATTATAGACCTTCTTGCCGGTGGCGAGCCAGATGCGCGAGGGCAGCGAGCGGCGGGCGAGGACGCGCTTTTCCGTCGGCGTCATCAAGTGCCTGGCGAAGGCGCGCTTCTGCTTGATGAGGTGGCGGAAATCCTCATAGGCCATCATGCGATAGAGCGCGCCGCGCCGGCGGTGGACGCTGGCCAACTGGAAGTCGATCACGGCCGCTTCGCCTTCCGGCGTCATCAGCCAGTTCTGCGGTTTGGCGAGGTCGTTATGGGTGACGCCCAGCCGGCGCATGTCGCGCAGGATGCGGTGCGCTGTGCGATACCATTTGGGATCGGACGGGCGGGCCAGATGCAGCGGCGTGCCCTCGGTCCAGGAGCGGTAGAGCCCGTCCTTGTCGGTGGCGAGCAGTTGCGGCACGCCCTCGACGCCGCGCACGGCCTTGAGGCCGCGGATCTCGCGTTTCGCCAATATCCATGCCAGCGGCTTCGACCACCAGGGCGCGGCGCTGACCACGCGGCGGATGATGCGCGTGTCGGGATCGCCCGCGAAATAGCCGGCGCGCGTCTCGGAAAACACGTCGCGCTTGAACACGGCGGTCTCGACGAATTCGGGGATGGCCTCGCCGGTCAGCGGCGCGTCGATGTGAGGGTTCTGAACCATGACGCTCCAGTAAACCTTAGCACCGGATCAATCAAGTTGGATGCGGATGGCACATGTTGCAATCCCGCTTATGAGAGCGCACAACGGGCGCAAACCGATTTTACCGATTTGAAGGAACGCCCGTCGCATCCTGAAAATCCGACTGATGGAGAATAAAGCATGTCGCTTGAAAACGTGGTCGCGCTTGAACGCAACGAACGGGGCATCGCCGCCGTGACCGGCATCCTCAAGCAGCGTTTCGGCGAGCGGGCGCAGACGGGGCAGGCGATGCGCGAGCAGCACGGCCACACCACCACCTATGTGCCGACGCAGGCCCCCGATATCGTGATCTTCGCGGAGAGCGCGGAAGAGGTGCAGGAGGTCGTACGCCTTTGCGCACAGCATAAGGTGCCGGTGATCGCCTTCGGCGCGGGCTCGTCGCTGGAGGGGCAGGTGAACGCGCCGGCGGGCGGCGTGTCGCTCGACCTCACCCGCATGAATCGCGTGGTGGCCGTCCATGCCGAAGATCTCGACTGCGTGGTGGAGCCGGGTATCATGCGGCGCGAACTCAACGAATATCTGCGCGACACCGGCCTGTTCTTCCCCATCGATCCCGGCGCCAACGCCACGCTCGGCGGCATGGCCTCGACGCGGGCTTCCGGCACCAATGCGGTGCGCTACGGCACCATGCGCGAGAACGTGCTGGCGCTCAAGGCGGTCATGCCGGACGGAAACCTCATCGAGACGTCGAAGCGCGTCAAGAAGACCGCCGCCGGCTACGATCTCACCCGGCTGCTGATCGGGGCGGAGGGCACGCTCGGCATCATTACCGAACTGACGCTGAAATTGCAGGGCATACCGCAGGCGATTTCCGGCGGCATATGCCCGTTTCCGGATGTTGAGCGGGCCTGCCGCGCGGTGATCGAGACCATTCAGATGGGCGTGCCGGTAGCGCGCATCGAACTGGTCAATAAATTGCAGATGGAAGCGCTGATCCTGCATTCGAAGCTGCCCTACGAGGCGCAGCCCTATCTGTTCGTGGAGTTCCACGGCACCGAGAGCGGCGTCGCCGAACAGGCGGAAATCTTCGGCGCGATCGCGGCGGAAAACGGCGGGGGCCCGTTCCGCTGGACTGCCAATGCGGAGGAGCGCGACCGCCTCTGGCGCGCGCGCCACGACGCCTATCACGCCTCGTTCCTGCTGCGGCCGGGGGCGAAGGGCGTTTCCACCGATGTGTGCGTGCCGATCTCGCGGCTCGCGGACTGCATCGCCGAGACGGAGCAGGATATCGCGGAGACGGGCATCGTCGCACCGATCGTCGGCCATGTCGGCGACGGCAATTTCCATCTCCTGCTGCTGCTCGACACCGAAGACGCCGCCGAAATGGCGCGGGCGGAAGCTTTCATGGACCGGTTGGTGCGGCGCGCCATCGCCATGGAAGGCACCTGCACCGGCGAGCACGGTATCGGGCAGGGCAAGATGAAATATCTCGCGCTGGAGCTTGGCGACACCACCCGCTATATGCGGGCGATCAAGAAGGCACTCGATCCCGACAACATCATGAACCCCGGCAAGATGCTCATTTTGTGAATCGAATCCGAGAGTCGAATCAGGACCTTGCGGGGATTCGCTCGCAATGCGATTCAGGCCGACCCACGGGGGCGGTTCATCGTGTTCAGGGATGACGCAAGGATGTTGCGTTTCCGGCTGAAAAGCATTTCGCACTTTGCGCGATCATGCTTTATGTTGCCCTGTAAGGATGGCGTGATTCAGCCCTTGCGGCCGCGCCCTTGCGTAACCTTTTTGAATGACCGGAGCTGATTCCTGGGACGCATATTCGTCATTGTCGGCGGGCTGGTCGTGCTGCTTCTGACTGCGGCGCTGGTGGTGCCGCCCTTCATCGACTGGAGCGGCTACCGCGCCGATTTCGAGCGCGAGGCAAGCACTATCCTCGGCCGTCCGGTGAAGGTGGCCGGCGAGGTGAAGGCGCGGCTTCTGCCTTTTCCCTCGGTCACCTTTTCCGATGTGCGCGTCGGCGCGGACCCCGATCACCCGGTGATGACTGTCCAGACCTTTTCGATGGACGCCGAACTCATGCCCTTCCTGCGCGGGCAATTGCTGATCTTCGACATGCGGGTGGAGAAGCCGAGCGTCACGATCTCGCTCGATGGCGACGGCAAGATCGACTGGGCCATCCGGCCCTCGACGCCGCTCGACCCGAAGCAGATCCGGGTGGAGCGGCTCTCGGTGACGGATGGCACGGTTACGCTGCGCGACGCGGTCAACGGCAAGAGCCATGTGGCGACCGATCTCGATGCCGTGCTTTCGGCCACGAGCCTCGCCGGGCCCTGGCAGGCGGACGGCACCTTTAACCTCGACGGGCAGAAGCTCGGCATTAATCTCGTGAGCGGCGCGGCCAAGCCGGATGGCTCTTTGCACCTGCGGGCGCGCGTCTCGCCCGACGCCATTCCCGCCGCCTTCGAGACGGATGGCGACGTGGTGCTGAAGGACGGACGCCTCACCTATGGCGGCGATTTCTCGCTGCGGTCCTCCGACGTGGCGGCGCAGGCGGGGAAGCCGGCGGCGAACGCTGCAAAAGGGGCGCAGAAGGCCGCACCGGAAAAGCCCTTCTTCAGCGACCTGCGCCTGACCGGCAAGTTCTTCGCCGACCGCAATCGCTTCGACGTGAGCGAATTCCGCATGGAGCAGGGGCCCGCCGACAGCCCTTATGTGGTGAACGGAAAAGCGTTCATCGATTACGGCGCCGCGCCGCATTTTTCTATCAGCGCCGACGGGCAACAGATTTTTCTCGGTCCGGTCGGAGCGCCGGAAGACCAGCAGAATCCGCAAACCGCTGCGCCGGCCGCCGTTCCGTTCACCGAACGCATCGCCATTGTGCGCCGGGTGCTGGAACAATTGCCCATTCCGACCATTCCCGGCAGCGTGGACCTGCGTCTGCCGGCGGTGATCGCGGGCGGAACCACCATCCGCTCGGTGACGGTGAAAGCGGAGCCGGACCACGCAGGCTGGAACATTCGCCAGTTCGCCGCCGACCTGCCCGGCCGCACCCGCGTGGAAGCACAGGGGCGGCTGTCGGTCGGCAGCAATTTCGGCTTCGCCGGCAATATGCTGGTCGCCTCGCGCCAGCCTTCGGGCCTCGCCTCGTGGCTCAACGAGAAAGTGGACGATTCGATCCGCAAGCTCGACGGCGCGGGCTTTTCCGGCAAGGTGACGCTGCGCGACGGAATGCAGAAGATCGACGATCTCGAAATCGGCCTAGGCCACACCACGCTGAAAGGCTCGCTCTCGCGGCAGGTGAGCGGGGAGGCCGAGCCGGTCGTGGACCTGAATCTGTCCGGCGGCGCGGTGGACAGCGACGCCTTGCAGGCCCTCGTTGCCTTCTTCGCCAGCGGCGACGGCCTGTCGCTGCTCGACAGGCAGGCGCTCAAGGTCGGCTTCAAGGCCGGTCCGGTGCGCTATCAGGACATGGAGGCGGCGGGCGTCGATATTTCGGCGCGCCTGCAGGACGGGCGGCTCGATTTCGACCGGCTCATGGTCGATGACGTCGCCGGCGCGACCCTCACCGCGACCGGTCGCTACGAACCCTTCGCTGCGGCACCTTCGGGATCGCTCGACGCGACCGTGCTTTCCGGCGACTTGTCCCGCTTCATCTCGATCGTGGCCAACCGCTATCCGCAGGTACCGCTGATGCACGCGCTTTCGGTTCGGGCGGGTAATTTCCCCGGCCTGTTCTCCGACAGCCGCATCGATATCGTCGCCAATGCCATCGCGCCCACGCGTACGCCGGCCAAACCGGACCAGACGGCGAAGGGCGCGCGCAAAGAAGCTGCGAAAACCGAGACGCCGTCGGGCGGTGAGATATCGTTCAGCGTCAGCGGCAAGGCCGGCGGCATGAAGCTCGACCTTTCCGGCACGGCAAGCGGCGGGCAGAGCGGAGGGACGGGTGGCGAGCCGCTCCAGATGCAATTGAACGGCACCGCATCCTCGCAGCAGGGCGAGGCGGTGCTGGCGCTGATCGGCCTGCCGGCGCTGCCGCTGGGGCTCGCCGGCGAACTCACCGCCGATCTCACCATGCAGGGCGCGCCGGATGCAGGCATGCGCACGCAACTGAAGCTGACCGCCCCGGACGGCGCGGCCAGCGCCGACGGCGTCATCTCGCTAGTCGGCGGCGATATCGCGGCCAGCGGCAAGGCGCAGGTGAAATCCGCCGATCTCCAGCCATTCATGGCCACCCTCGGCTATGCGCTGCCGGGCTATGGCGAGGGTCTGGCGGGTGATCTTTCCAGCGATTTCCAGTTTGCCAAGGGCATATTGCGGTTTCCGAACCTTGCCGGCACGCTTGGCGGCGAGAAGGTTTCGGCGCGGCTGGAGGCGGATTTCGCCGATGACGGCCAGCCGCAACTGAAGGGTGAGGCGAAGCTCGCCTCGCTCGATCTCGCCAGCCTCGCAGCGGTCATGCTGGGGCCGGAAGCGCTGGAGCCGGCGAAAGCCACGCGGCAATCGGTGTGGCCGCGCACCGCTTTCGCCGACCGGCCCACGCTGCCGGTGGTCGCCGATGTAAAGCTCAATGTGGCGCGGGCCAGGGCGGGCAATTTCGGCGTGATCACCGATTTCTCGACCCGTCTGCAAAAAACCGTGGACAGCCTGTCACTGAGCGAATTCGCGGGCAACTGGGCCGGAGGCTATCTCGTCGGCGGTGTCACGCTGCGCGACAGCGACAGGAATGCGCTGCTTTCGACCGATCTCAAATGGACCGGCGCCAGCCTTGCCGGTTTCTACCGGACCGGGCGCGGCGCGGCCCCGCTCGGCGGCACGCTCAAGGCGGCGGTGACGCTGAACGGTAGCGGCAACAGCGCCGCCGCCCTTGTCGCCTCGCTCGCCGGGACGGCCAGCTTCGATGTGGAAGGCTTCACCGTAGGCGGTCTCAATGGCACGGCCTTGCCTGGCATGGTGGCGGCCGCCGATGCCATCGGCGATGCAAAAGGCGAAGGCGTGGCGGAGAACAGCGGCAAGTCGGACGCAGCGCGTTTCGACGCCATCGCGCAGGCTGCGGCAGGGCAGGGCCATTTTTCGCCCGGCAACGTACATTTCGACGTTGCGCTCGCCGGCGGCGTGGCGCGTTTGGCGGATTTCAACCTGAATGACGGTAATGCCGGCCTGTCCGGCGATATGCAACTCGACCTTTCGACGCTGGCGCTCGGTGGCAACAGCGCGCTGACCTATAATGACGGCGAAAGCATGGGGGTGGGCATTGCACCGCAGGTCGGCATCACGCTGGGCGGCAGCTATTTTGCACCCACGGTGCATTTCGACCGGCAACAGCTTGTCCAGTTCCTGACCCAGCGTTCCTTGCAGCGCGAGCAGCAGCGCGTCGAGGCCATGCAGGCGGCCCTGATGGAAAAGCAGCGCCTGCACCGGCAACTTGCTCTTTACGAGGCCGATGCGGCGGCACGCCAGCGCGCGCAGCAGGAAGAGGAGACGCGGCGCCGCGCCGAGGCCGCGCGGCGGGCCGAACAGGCCGCCAAGTCCGCCGTTCCGCCCGCGCCTGCGCCCGATACGCAGCAAAAGGCGCCCGCTGCGCCCGCGCCCACGTTGCCGCGGGATTCGATCGAGGATTTCCTGAAGACCTTGCCGGCTACGCCGCCGCCCGCGCCTGCGCCCGTGCCGTCGCAGCCCTGAACGGGATTTTAGATCGTCGTGCGCCTTATCAGGCGCATTGTGACGATCTATCTTTTTGTTTTTACGCATTATCCTACGCGAAACCGCTTCGCACTTTCGCTGGAAATGCTTTAGCTTTCCGCTCCCATCCGCGCTTTCATCCAATCCAGCACATACAGGCGCAGGGCGGATGAGAGATTGGTGGCGCGGTCACGGCCCTCGTCCACCTCGGCGACGAGGGCGGCGACGGAAAGGCCGCGCCGTGCGGCGATCCGCGCGATCATGTCGTGGAAAGGGTCTTCCAGCGTGAAGCTGGTCGCATGGCCGCGTATGCTGACGGAATGCTTGCGCAAGCGGGCCTTCAATGCGCGCCGTTCCCGCCGTCTTCGTCGTCCTTGCGGGCTTCGCGACGGTTCTGCTCGAAAAACCGTTCGGTCTTGTGCGCCTCGGTACGGGCGGCTTCCTTCTCGGCCTTGTTGCGCCCGAAGAGGATGCGGTTCTCACCGGCCTGCTTTTCACGGGCGTCGCGGGCCTTCTGTTTCCTGAACTGGCGCAGATTGACGATGTCGCTCATGGAACCCCTCCGGGATTGGTCATGCCGCCCGCTGCCGCCGGAGATAAAGAGGCGCCTACTTCTTGCGGAAGGAGTCGAGCGAGACCACGTCGGCGGAAGGTTTCGCCGCGCCGGAATCGTCCGCCTTGTCGCCCGATGCGGCGGGGGCTTCCGGCTTTCCGGCGGCGGGCTTGCGCGGCTTTGCCTTCGGCTTTTCCGGCTTGTCGGTATCGGCGGGAATCACCTCGATGGGCGCGATATTGCTGCTCTCGTCGTTGTCGCTCGCCGGCTGCACGGCCGCGACATCGAATTCCAGCTCGAAATTCACCGACGGGTCGTAGAAGCCGCGGATGGCGGAAAAGGGGATCACGAGCTTTTCCGGTATGTCGCCGAAAGACAGGCCGACCTCGAACAACTGCTCCGTGACATTCATGTCCCAGAACTGGTGTTGCAGCACGATCGTCATCTGTTCGGGATATTTCTCCTTCAGGCGCGGCGAGATGCGCACGCCCGGCGCTCCGGTGAGGAACGTTATGAAGAAGTGGTGATTGCCCGGCAGGCCAGCCTTGGCCACCTCCGCAAGGACCTTGCGAATGACGCCGCGCAGGGCTTCCTGAGCCAGAATGTCGTAACGGATCAGATCCTGTACCATGGTTTGCTTATCCCACGGATTCGCAGGCGGATGTCAAGTTTGTTCTGACAGGACGCGATCATATATGTCGTGAAAATGCGGAGCGGGACGGTTGCCTTCATCCGTCTATGCAATCAATGGATTTATGGAAAAATATACTCTTCCTGTGGTTGAATTTCCTGTCGCGCAAAAATCCGTTCGGGAAGGCAGGCTGGCGGGAGAGAAAGAAAGTGGAGGCTTCTGTTGCCAGGTGCCTCCGAACCCCGCCTTAAGGTGCTAACCCCAAGGGCTTAAAGTGGGTTTCCCGCACCGCCATTAGGCAGCGAGAGCATAACCCTGAGCATTGTTGTCGTTTGCAACTACTCAATTGACCCGATAACGGTGGTATCATGCCGAGTAAAAGAGCGATCTTTACACCCTTGTCGATCCTGTTTCGCCCCCGCCACAACACAGACCGGCAGTCTGCCTGTATTCTGGTGGAGGCGCCGGGTACCGCCCCCGGGTCCAATGGGTTTATTACACCGTCCGTTTATCACCATAGCCGGCTTGCGCCGGCACGCTCTATATAGGGGCGCCCGCAGCGGATTGAAAGAGGGTAGAAGGGGTTTTCGGTTCCCCTCCTACACGCTTTACGTTCATTTCTCCTTTAAAGCTTGCATCCCGCATTGACAGCTTGCCCCGTCTGGTCAATCCTCGCCAGAAATTTGGAGTCGGACACGATGTGCATCATGGATGCGTAACGCGGCCAGCCCGTTCCGAAGGCCGAAACAGGGACATTCCGTCTCAAAACGAAGGAGAATGAATATCATGAGTGATTATCTCGCGGATGTTCGTCGCTATGACGCCGGCGCCGACGAAGCCGTCGTCAGCAAGATCGTCAGGCATCTCGGCATCGCGCTGCGCAATCGCGACTCCTCGCTCGTTTCGGCGACCGACCCGGAAGAACTGAAGCGCGTGCGCGACAGCTGGGTCGGAAAGAAGCTCGGCATCACCGACCACGCCAAGGCCGAAGAGGTCGTCAATCATGTGGCGCAGGTCATGCACGGCGACCGCAACAAGCAGCGCGTCACCTTCTATTATCTGGTGGCCAAGCAACTCGGCAAACTCGGCGATCTTTGATCGGCCCGATGGTGGCCAAGGCATTTCCGGCAAAGCGTTTTTGTTTGTCGCGAAATGAAAAGACAAAAAGATAGTGCGGTTCCGTGAAAATCGGGAACCGCTCCGGTCGTGCGCCCCCGGTGCCCTGCGCCGGGGTTTCGTTTATAATCGCACGGACGAATCGGATTTTCGGGGAACCATGCGCACTTATCTCGACCTTCTCCGCCATGTGCTCGATACGGGGACCGACCGCAGCGATCGCACGGGGACGGGGACGCGCTCGGTCTTCGGCTACCAGATGCGCTTCGATCTCGGCGAGGGCTTTCCGCTCCTCACCACCAAGAAGCTGCATCTGCGCTCGATCATCCATGAACTGCTCTGGTTCCTGAAGGGCGACACCAATATCGCCTATCTGAAGGAAAACGGCGTCACCATCTGGGACGAATGGGCCGACGCGAACGGCGATCTCGGCCCGGTCTATGGCTATCAATGGCGCTCGTGGCCGGCGCCGGACGGGCGGCATATCGACCAGATCGCCAATCTGCTGAAGATGCTGCACGGCAATCCCGATTCGCGCCGCCTCATCGTCTCGGCATGGAACCCGGCGCAGGTCGACGAGATGGCGCTGCCGCCGTGCCACTGTCTGTTCCAGTTCTATGTCGCGGAAGGCAGGCTCTCCTGCCAGCTTTACCAGCGCTCGGCGGATATTTTCCTCGGCGTGCCGTTCAACATCGCGTCCTATGCGCTGCTGACCATGATGGTCGCGCATGTGACAGGCCTGGAACCGGGCCATTTCGTCCATACGCTCGGCGACGCGCATATCTATTCCAACCATTTCGAGCAGGCACGGCTGCAATTGAGCCGCACGCCGAAGACGCTGCCCGTCATGCGGCTCAATCCCGAGGTCAGGGATCTTTTCGCCTTCCGCTTCGAGGATTTCGAGCTTCAGGGCTATGAGGCCGATCCGGCCATAAAAGCACCAGTAGCAGTGTGAACTGTTGTCTTTGATCCGTCATTCTGGCACAAGCCTGCCGAGGCTTGCTCAAGATTGAGAAAAAGCTGAGATAACGTGAGAGCCAGTAGTGTCCAAGAAAAGCATAAAGATGCCATGGGCGACCTCTGTCGTCGCAAGAAGCTATCCCGATCATATTATTGGGATTGAAAATCAATTACCTTGGCATTTGGGTACTGATCTGAAGAGGTTTCGTAGAAGAACTGAAGGGCATGCAGTTATAATGGGTCGTAAGACTTTTGAGTCTATTGGGCGTCCCTTACCTAGGCGTTTAAATATAGTTCTCTCAAGAGAAAAAGTTGCTGATAGCAATAACCTCAAGTGGGCAGACTCTCCAGAGACCGCAATTCTACTTGCGGATAATTACTCTATAATAAACCTGAAAAAGGAGTTTTTTGTAATAGGAGGAGAAAAGATATATGAATTATTTAATAATTATATAAACAAAGTATTTTTGACAGATGTTTTTTGTGGAAATATAAATGGAGATGCGAAATTTCCTTATGATTTTCCAAGGGATTATTGGAGATATATTAGTGAAGAAGAATTTTCTAAGTCGGATATAGATGATTATGCTTTTAGAATTACATGTCTTATTAAGCGTAAACCAGAAGATCGTTTTAGATTGCGGGAGAAAATTCTGAGCTTTGATCCAAAAACTGAGGAATTTTTGGATAGATATATACAGTTGATTGATGATGCTGATTTAGCCCTTGTGGAGTCCAGCGATGCTCAGATCGAATTATTTAGTTAAGGGGCGCATAAGTCTGCATTAAGGACCTGCAAAAATGTAGTTCGTTGCGTTGAAAGCGGCCTGCGCGATACCTATAAACGGAAAACACCGATTATGACGGGACGACATTTTTCTCGTCGTGCCGTTTTTCTCCCGGAAATGCGGCGAGTATCTTAGAGGTAAGGATGCCCTGGAGCAATCAGAACGGCGGCGGCGGTCCATGGGGCGGCGGCGACAATAACAACAACGGCCCCGGCGGCAACGGACCCCAGAACAACGGTCCCTGGGGGCAGGGACCCAAAGGGCCGCGCGGCGGCGGCCCGAATGTGCCGCCCGATCTGGAAGATATATTGCGCAAGGGGCAGGACCGCCTGAAGCAGTTCTTTCCCGGCGGCAAGGGCGGCAGCCACCGCCCGATCTACGTCCTTATAGCCGTGGCCCTGTTCGGCTTCTGGCTGTTCCAGTGCATCTATACGGTGCAGCCGGACGAGATGGCGGTGGAATTGCGTTTCGGCAAGCCGCGCGCGAAGATTTCCGAGCCGGGCCTGCATTTCCACTGGTGGCCGATGGACACCTACCAGAAGGTGCAGGTCGGCGAAAAGCAGATCAATATCGGCGGGCAGGGAGGGCGCGTGAACACGCAGGGCCTGATGCTGACCGGCGACCAGAATATCGTCGACGTTCAGTTCTCGGTGCTCTACCGCGTATCCGATCCGACCGCCTATCTCTTCAATGTGGACGATCCCGATTCCATGGTGCAGCAGGTGTCGGAAAGCGCCATGCGCGAGATCGTCGGACGCCGCCCGGCGCAGGACGTTTTCCGCGACGACCGCATGGCCATCGCGCAGAACGTGCGCGATATCGTGCAGCAGACGCTTAACAGCTATCAGGCCGGGGTGCAGATCAACGCCGTTTCCATCGAGGACGCCGCACCGCCGCGCGAAGTGGCGGACGCTTTCGACGAGGTTCAGCGCGCCGAGCAGGACGAGGACCGTTTCGTGGACGAGGCCAACAAGGACGTCAACCAGAAGCTCGGACAGGCGCGCGGCGACGCGGCGCAAATCCGCGAGCGCGCCGCCGCCTACAAGGATCGCGTCGTGCAGGATGCCGAGGGTGAGGCGCAGCGTTTTAATTCTGTGCTGACCGAATATGAGAAGGCGCCGGAAGTGACCCGCGACCGACTGTACCTCGAAACCATGCAGGACGTGCTCTCCGGCACCAAGAAGGTCATCGTGGAGCCCGAAAAGGGCGTCATGCCCTATCTGCCGCTGAACGAACTCCTGCGCCAGAAGCCGCAGTCGACACCGAACAAGACGGAGCAGGAGCCCGCCCAGCCGAAGGCCGCGCAGCCGGCGGCGTCTCAATCGGGCGCCACCACGACGAACAGCGGAGCGACCAAGTGATGGCCCCTCACAGCAAACTTCCGATCATCGGCGGCATCGTCGCCGTCATCGCCTTCCTGGTCTATTGTTCCGCCTTCGTCGTCTCGGAGCGCCAGCAGGCCATCGTCATGCGCTTCGGGCAGATCGTGGCTGTGAAGACGCACCCGGGCATCTATTTCAAGCTGCCCTTCAGCTTCTTCGACGCCGACACCGTGCAGATGATCGACGACCGCCTGATGCGCTACGACCTCGACGACATCCGCGTGCAGGTCTCCGACGGCAAGTTCTACGACGTGGACGCCTTTCTGGTCTATCGCATCACCGATGCGCGCAAGTTCCGCCAGAATGTCGAGGGCGGCAACATGCTTCTGGCCGAGCAGCGCCTGCGCACGCGTCTCGACGCGGCGGTGCGCAGCGTCTACGGCAAACGCGGCTTCCAGTCAGCGCTTTCGGCACAGCGCGGCGCTATGATGCACGAGGTGCGCGACCAGCTTCGCCCCGACGCGGCTTCGCTCGGCATCACCATAGCGGACGTGCGCATCCGCCGCACCGACCTGACGGAACAGGTCTCGCAGCAGACCTATGACCGCATGAAGGAAAACCGCTACGCCGAGGCCGAAAGGCTGCGCGCCAACGGTCGCGAGGCCGCCCAGCGCATCCGCGCCGCCGCCGACCGGCAGGTGGTCGGGATTCTGGCCGAGGCGCGCAAGGAAGCGGAAATCCAGCGCGGTCAGGGCGACGCGCAGCGCGCCGCGATTTTCGCCGCCGCGGCGTCGAAGGATCCCGGCTTCTTCGCCTTCTACCGCTCGATGAAGGCCTATCGCCATGCGCTGGAGACGCCGGACACGACGCTGATCCTGTCGCCGGATTCGGAGTTCTTCAAGTTCTTCCGCAATGCCGACGGCAAGTCGGCGGCACCGGCGCAATAAGCTCGGGAACAGGCCGTCCATGAAAGACTTTCTCGCCGCGCTTGGTCTTCTCTTCGTGTTCGAGGGTCTGCTTTATGGCGGCTTTCCCGGCTTGGCGCGGCGGCTGGCTCGCGAAGCCAGCGACACGCCGGAAAACGTGCTGCGCATCTGCGGCATCGCGGCGCTGGCGATAGGAGTTGGTATCGTCTGGCTGGTCAGGGGATAAGCACGCCGCGCAACATGTGCGGCGGTTCTGCGATGGCGGCATGCCCGAAAACCTGCCTGCCTTTCATCGCCTGTTATCCATAGGCGATGCTATTTATAGCGGGCTTATCCCGGCCGGGCCGCAAACAGGCCTTATTTTGCGGCGATCTAATCGATAATGTTTGACTGCATGCAGACCGAAACGGAGCAGAGCTTCATGGCAAAAGCACCCGAGAGCGCCTTCAGGAGAAGCCCCGCCCGCACCCTGTTCGCAAGCGTGGCGCTGGGGGCACTGGTGGTCGCGGGGACGGTTACGCAGGGAGCCGCGCAGGCAAATGCGTCCGGTGCGGTATCGGCGGGCGTGCCCGCAACAGCGCCGTCGAACGCACCATCGAGCGCTCCGGCCAACCCGACGACAACCGCGCCGGGGAATATGCCCGCGCACCCGCAGGGACCGCCTTCATTGGCCAATCTGGCGGCGGGATTGCTGGATGCGGTGGTGAACATCTCCACGTCGCAGACCGTCAAGGATAAGTCCGGCGCCGACGACGATTCGGACGGCGACGGCCCGGTGCCCATGCCGAAAGCGCCGGAAGGCTCGCCGTTTCAGGAGTTCTTCAAGGACTATTTCAACAACAAGAGCGGCAAGAAGGACGACGATTCGCATCAGGTGCAGTCGCTCGGTTCGGGTTTCGTCATCGATGCGGACAAGGGCTTCATCGTCACCAACAACCATGTCATCGCCGATGCCGACGATATCGAGGTCAACTTCAACGACGGCGCCAAGCTGAAAGCGCAACTGGTCGGCAAGGACACCAAGACCGATCTTGCGGTGCTGAAGGTCGATCCGTCGAAGCACAAGCTCCATGCGGTGCAGTTCGGCGATTCGGATGCGGCGCGCATCGGCGACTGGGTTCTCGCCATCGGCAATCCCTTCGGCCTTGGCGGCACGGTGACGGCGGGCATCGTCTCGGCACGCAAGCGCGATATCAATTCCGGTCCCTACGACAACTTCATCCAGACCGACGCCGCCATCAACCGCGGCAATTCCGGCGGACCGCTGTTCGACATGAACGGCAAGGTGATCGGCATCAACACGGCGATCATCTCGCCCTCGGGCGGTTCCATCGGCATCGGCTTCGCCATTCCGTCCGAAATGGCGGTCGGCGTCATCGACCAACTGAAGCAATATGGCGAGGTGCGGCGCGGCTGGCTCGGCGTGCGCATCCAGCCCGTCACGCAGGATGTCGCCGACAGCCTCGGCCTCAAGCAGGCCAAGGGCGCGCTCATCGCCGGGCTGATCGACAATTCCGGCGTCGACAACAAGGCCCTGCACGGCGGCGACGTGGTAATCCGCTTCGACGGCAAGCCGGTCGACTCCGCGCGCGACCTGCCGCGCCTCGTGGCGGAAAGCCCGGTCGGCAAGGACGTGGAGATCGTCGTGCTGCGCAATGGCGAGGAGAAGACCGTGAAGGTCAAGCTCGGGCGGCTTGCGGAAGACGACAAGAGCGCCGCCAAAACGGATGGCAGCGGGGACGAGGATCAGGCCCCGGACGACGATTCGGGCGTCACGCCAAAAGGCAAGGATGGGCCGCAGAAGCAGGCTCCGAAGAGCGAGGCGGGGCAGGCCGTGCTCGGCATGCGGCTCGGCGTGCTCGACGACAATACGCGGACGAAGTTCGGTATCGCCGACGATGTGAAGGGTGTCGTCATCCTCGACGTGGTGCCGGGATCGGCGGCGGACGAGAAGCGTGTCACGGCAGGCGACGTGATCGTCGATATCGGTCAGGTGACGGTGAAGACGCCGGCCGACGTGCGGAAGCGCATCGACGGGCTGCGGCGCGAGGGGCGCAAGAACGGGCTGTTCATGCTGGCATCACGCTCCGGCGAATTGCGCTTCGTGACGGTGCGGCTGGATTAGAGCGGTTCCAACGATTCCGTTTAAACAGGAACCGCTCTGGCCTCGGCTGGCCGCAATCCCGGCCTCCGGCAAGGCAACGGAAGCGCGTCACGCGCGGAAGGCTCATTGCACGAAATCGGTCTTGCGGTAGCCCTGAATATAAAGGAGCGCGGTCAGGTCGCCATGGCGGATACCGACCTTCGCCTCAGCCGCGACTGCGGGCTTGGCGTGGAGCGCGACGCCGGTGCCGGCGAGCTTTATCATGCCGAGATCGTTGGCCCCGTCGCCGACCGCGATGGCATCGGCAGGCGTAAGGCCGAGCCGGTCGGCGATCTCCGCCAGCTTCTCCATCTTGGCCTCGCGGCCGAGAATCGGCTCCGCCACCGTGCCGGTGAGGTGCGTGCCGTCATCGATCAGCCGGTTGGCGCGGTCTTCATTGAAGCCGATCATTTCGGCGATGCGCCGGGTGAAGGTGGTGAAGCCGCCCGACACCAGCGCCGTATAGGCCCCGTGCTTGCGCATGGTGCGCACCAGTTCCGGCCCGCCGGGCGTGAGCGTGATGCGGGTGGAAATCACCTTGTCGATGACGGTGAGCGGCAGGCCTTTCAGCAGCGCCACGCGTTCGCGCAGGGCGGGCTCGAACGCGATCTCGCCGTTCATCGCCCGCGCGGTGATGGCGGCGACATGATCGCGCAGCCCCGCTTCCTCGGCCAGTTCGTCGATGCACTCCTGCCCGATCATGGTGGAATCCATGTCGGCGATCAGGATCTTCTTGCGGCGGCTTTCCTGCTCCTGCACCACCACATCGACGGCCGCACCGTCGAGCGCTTCGCGCAATTTCGTCTCCGCCTCCTGCGCCGGAATGCCCGCGGGCAGCGCGATATCGCAGGCGATGCCGTCGGCAAGCCAGTAAAGTCCTGTTGCATTCACCGCCGCGGAGGCTTTAATCCCCAGCGGGGCGGCAAGCACGGGCTTCGCCGGACTGGCGATCAGCGTGGCGACGAGCGAAGCGGATGCGGACATGAGAGGCATTTCCTGAATGGGTGAGGATGCGGTCGGGACTGCCATTCTGATAGCCGGACCGACGGCGAGCGGCAAGTCGGCTCTTGCCCTCCGCATGGCGCGGGAGACGGGCGGCTTCGTCGTCAATGCCGATTCCATGCAGGTCTACGGCGTGCTCGACCGGCTCACCGCACGCCCCGATGCGGACGATCTCGCGGCGGCGGAGCATCATCTCTACGGCCACGTGCCGCCTTCCGCCGCTTATTCGACCGGCAAGTGGCTTGCCGACGTGGCGGCGCTCCTGTCGCGGCCCGATCTCAGTGGCCGGACGCCGGTTTTCGTCGGCGGCACCGGGCTTTATTTCCGCGCGCTCACCGGCGGTCTGTCGCAGATGCCGGAGGTGGGGGACGATGTGCGCACATATTGGCGCGGGCGCATGGGGAGGGAAGGGGCGACGGCGCTGCACGGCGTGCTCGCCGCGCGCGATCCCGGAATGGCCGCCATCCTGCGGCCGACCGACAGCCAGCGCATCGTGCGGGCACTCGAAGTGTTCGACGCCACCGGAAAATCCCTGCTCGACTGGCAGGGCGGCGACGGAACGGCGCTGGTGGACGCGGCCTCGGCGCGCAGGATCGTGCTCCGGCCGGAACGGGGCTGGCTGCAAGAGCGCATCGCGCGGCGTTTCGCCTCCATGTGGGACCATGGGGCGCTGGAGGAGGTGAAAGCGCTGTTGACACTGAATCTCGATCCGGCGCTGCCGGCCATGAAGGCCATCGGCGTGCGCGAGATCGCCGCTTTCCTCGGCGGGGAGATGACGCGCACTGAGGCGACCGAGCGCGCCATCATCGCCACGCGGCAGTATGCCAAGCGGCAGTCGACATGGTTCCGCAACCAGCTCGATGCGGGCTGGCAGGTGATCTCGTCGCCGGACGAACTGGCGCCTCCGTAATAAAGTTGTTGGCGCGGGCGATTTTGCAAAAGAAAATATCGCGCAACACTTTTAAGCGTTGACGGCGCTATTCCGGCCTATTAGTGTCCGCTTCCATGAACACGAAGATGAACATTCTTGTAGTAGGCGCGCGCATGGGCAGGGTGGTGTAACCACCCGGCGAAAGCACCCATGCGCGAAAGACAGGCTCCCTTGAGGGGCCTTTTTTATTACCTGAAACAGGCACTTACTTACTTACAGACGAGACGGGAAGAGAACGATGACGACCGCAGGCAGACACGAGGCGGAGACGAAGGCCCGGAATACGAAAAGCCATGAAGCGCAGGGCACGGGCGACAATCCGCGCGAGATGACCGGCGCCGAGATGGTGATACAGGCGCTGATCGATCAGGGCGTCGAGACGATTTTCGGTTATCCGGGCGGCGCGGTGCTGCCGATCTATGACGAGATCTTCCAGCAGGACAAGGTGCAGCACGTTCTCGTCCGCCACGAGCAGGGCGCGGGCCATGCGGCGGAAGGCTATGCGCGCTCGACCGGCAAGGTCGGCGTCATGCTGGTCACGTCCGGCCCCGGTGCGACCAACGCCGTCACCCCCTTGCAGGACGCGCTGATGGATTCGATCCCTCTGGTCTGCATTTCCGGTCAGGTCGCGACCACGCTCATCGGCTCCGACGCCTTTCAGGAATGCGACACGGTCGGCATCACCCGCCCCTGCACCAAGCACAACTGGCTGGTGAAGGACGTCAACGATCTCGCCCGCATCCTGCATGAGGCTTTCCATGTCGCCTCCACCGGGCGGCCCGGCCCGGTCGTGGTCGATATTCCGAAGGATATCCAGTTCGCCAAGGGCATCTATACGCCGCCGGAAACTGCACCCCGCACCAGCTATCGCCCCGTTCTCGACGGCAATGCGCACGCCATCGCGCAGGCCGTGCAACTGCTCGTCAATGCGAAGAAGCCGGTCATCTATTCGGGCGGCGGCGTCGTCAATTCCGGTCCGGCGGCCTCGCGCCTGCTGCGCGAACTGGTGGAGATGGGCAATTTCCCCATCACTTCGACGCTGATGGGGCTCGGCGCCTATCCGGCTTCCGGCAAGAACTGGCTCGGCATGCTGGGCATGCACGGCACCTATGAAGCCAATATGGTCATGCACGATTGCGACGTCATGCTGTGCGTGGGCGCGCGCTTCGACGACCGCATCACCGGTCGTCTCGACGCCTTCTCGCCCAATTCGAAGAAAATCCATATCGACATCGATCCGTCCTCGATCAACAAGAACGTCCGCGTCGACGTGCCGGTCATCGGCGATGTCGGGCATGTTCTGGAAGATATTGTGCGCCAGTTCCGCGCCTCCGAGAAAAAGCCCGACAGGCAGGCCATCGCCGCATGGTGGGAGCAGATCGCGCGCTGGCGGGCGCGCAATTCGCTGGCCTATACGCCCAACCGGGACGTCATCATGCCGCAATACGCCATCCAGCGGCTCTTTGAGCTGACCAAGGATCGCGACACCTACATCACCACCGAGGTCGGCCAGCACCAGATGTGGGCGGCGCAGTTCTTCGGTTTCGAGCAGCCGAACCGCTGGATGACCTCGGGCGGTCTCGGCACCATGGGCTACGGCCTGCCGGCGGCGCTCGGCGTGCAGATCGCGCATCCGGAAGCCCTCGTCGTCGACATCGCAGGCGACGCCTCGATCCAGATGTGCATTCAGGAAATGTCGGCCGCGATCCAGCACGACGCGCCGATCAAGATCTTCATCCTGAACAACCAGTATATGGGCATGGTGCGCCAGTGGCAGCAATTGCTGCACGGCAACCGGCTGTCGCATTCCTATACGGAGGCGATGCCGGATTTCGTCAAGCTGGCGGAAGCCTACGGCGCGCACGGCATACGCTGCGAGAAGCCGGGCGATCTCGACGACGCCATCCAGGAGATGATCGACGTGCGAAAGCCGGTGATCTTCGATTGCCGTGTCGCCAATCTCGCCAACTGTTTCCCGATGATCCCGTCCGGCAAGGCGCATAACGAGATGCTGCTGCCCGACGAGGCCACCGACGAAGCCATCGCAAACGCCATCGACGCCAAGGGCCGCGCGCTCGTCTGACCGGAGGAAGAAGAAATGAACGCACAGAATCTAGCCTCCGGCTCGGTCTATTTCATCGTTGCCGACACGCAGACCCCGGAAACCCACACGCTCGCCGTGCTGGTCGACAATGAGCCGGGCGTTCTTGCCCGCGTCATCGGCCTTTTCTCCGGGCGCGGCTACAATATCGAGAGCCTCACCGTCTCCGAAACGGAGCATGAGAAGCACCTGTCGCGCATCACCATCGTGACGCGTGCCACGCCCAACGTGCTCGACCAGATCCGCCACCAGATCGACCGTATCGTGCCGGTGCACCGCGTGGTCGATCTTACCCACCGCGCCGCCGAACTCGGCCACGACCGTCCCATCGAGCGCGAACTGGCGCTGGTCAAGGTGGCGGGCAAGGGCGAGGCGCGGGCCGAGGCGCTGCGCCTCACCGACGCCTTCAACGGCAAGATCGTCGATGCGACGACCGAGCATTTCATCATCGAGGTCACCGGCAAGACGGCCAAGATCGACCAGTTCATTTCGATCATGAAGCCGCTCGGTCTCGTGGAAATCTGCCGTACCGGCGTGGCTGCGATGAATCGCGGCGCCGAAGCTATGTAATAGGGCCATGTAAGGGGACGAATGGAATGAGCGCGCTTCCCGGTTATGACGATGTGGCGGCCGCCGCCCGCCGCATCGAAGGCCATGCCCATCGCACCCCGGTGCTGACTTCGGCCACAGTGGATGCGCAGACCGGCGCGCACTTCTTCTTCAAGGCCGAGAATTTCCAGCGCATCGGGGCTTTCAAATTCCGCGGCGCGTTCAACGCCCTGTCGCAGTTCACCGAGATGCAGAGGAAGCGCGGCGTGCTCGCCTTTTCCTCCGGCAACCATGCGCAGGCCGTGGCCCTGTCGGCGAAGCTGCTCGGCATTCCCGCCACCATATTGATGCCGGAGGATGCGCCGGCATCCAAGCTCGCGGCCACGCGCGGTTATGGTGCGAAGGTCGTCACCTTCGACCGCTATAAGGAAGACCGCAACGCGCTCGCGAAGGCGCTGGCGGAAGAGCAGGGGCTGACGCTGATCCCGCCCTACGACCATCCGCATATCATCGCCGGGCAGGGCACGGCGGCGAAGGAACTGATCGAGGAGACGGGGCCGCTCGACGCGCTGTTCGTTCCGCTCGGCGGCGGCGGATTGCTGTCCGGCTGCGCACTGGCGGCCAGAGCCCTTTCGCCGGACTGCGCGGTTTTCGGGGTCGAACCGGAAGCGGGCGACGACGGGAGGCAATCGTTGCGCGCGGGCCGGATCGTTCATATCGATACGCCGAGGACGCTGGCCGACGGCGCGCAGACGCAGGCGCTGGGCGAGACGACCTTTCCCATCATCCGCGAGACGGTGCGCGACATTCTCACCGCCGACGATGGCGAACTGGTGCAGGCGATGCGGTTCTTCGCAAGCCGTATGAAGATCGTGGTGGAACCGACCGGCTGCCTCGCCTTTGCCGCGGCAAGGCGGGTGGCGGCAGATTGGCGCGGCAAGCGCGTCGGCATCATCGTCTCCGGTGGCAATGTCGATCTGGAGCGCTTCGGGGCGCTTATCGAAAAGGGTGTTTGATCACGGTTTGATCTTGTTTTCGGGCGGCGAATCCTGTCTGAAGGAGAGATGCAATTCTCACCGGAACAGGATCGGGCGCTCAAGGCCGTCGGACAGTGGCTGAAAGAGGGCAACAGCCCGGTTTTTCGGCTGTTCGGCTATGCCGGCACCGGCAAGACCACGCTGGCGCGCTATTTCGCCGAGCATGTGGACGGCGACGTGCAGTTCGCCGCCTTCACCGGCAAGGCGGCGCAGGTTCTGCGCTCGCGCGGGGCGAGCAATGCGCGCACGCTGCATTCGCTGATCTATCGTCCGCGCGGCGAGGAGGCGGTGGAGGACGAGACCACCGGCAAGACCTCCATCTCGCCGACCTTCTCGCTCAACCGGCAAAGCCCGGTCGCCAAGGCGGCGCTGATCGTGGTGGACGAGTGCTCCATGGTGGACGAGGCGCTGGGCCGCGACCTGATGAGCTTCGGCACGCCGATCCTCGTTCTGGGCGATCCGGGACAGTTGCCGCCCATCTCCGGCGGCGGCTTCTTCACCGAACACGAGCCGGATTTCCTGCTCACCGAGATTCATCGGCAGGCGCAGGACAATCCCATCATCCGCATGGCGCTCGACGTGCGTGAGGGCCGGCCGCTGCCCTATGGCGATCATGGCACGGCGCGCGTCATCACCAAGGCCGAGGTCAATCAGGATATGGTGATGGAGGCGGATCAGGTGCTGGTCGGCACCAACCGCACAAGGCGGCGCTACAACCAGCGCCTGCGCGAACTGAAGGGCTTCGACGCGGATTATCCGCAGGCCGGCGACAAGCTCGTCTGCCTGCGCAACGATCCGGCCAAGGGCCTGCTCAACGGCTCGCTGTGGAAGGTGATGACCGCTTCCAAGGAGACGGTGAAGCCCGGCATCAACCTGCTCGTCTCGCCGGAAGACGACGATCGCGGCGTTGCCAAGATCAAGCTCCTGAAGGCCCAGTTCGAGGACCCGGACACGGAAATTTCGTGGCAGATGAAAAAGCGCTACGACGATTTCGACTATGGCTATGCGCTGACCGTGCACAAGGCGCAGGGCTCGCAATGGGGCAATGTCGTGCTTTTCGACGAGAGCTACGCTTTCCGCGACACGCGCGAGCGCTGGCTCTATACCGCCGTCACGCGGGCGGCGGAGCGGCTGACCGTGGTCAGGTAGGCTCTTCCCTTGTCAGGCCGTGTCAGGGCGACGGCTGCGCATCGAGCCATTTCCACGCCTCCTCCTCCGCTTCCGTCTCGAAGGCGCGCATTTCGATGGAGATGAAGGGCTGCACGAGCGTGATGCTCGCCTGTATCCAGAGCGGACCGCCGACGATAGCGTAGCGGCGCAGGTGGCGCAGCGATTTGGCACGCATGGACAGCATGCTTTCCGAAAAGGCTGCCCCCCAGTCCATGCCCTCATAGCCGGCGAGCCGGATCAGGAGGTCGATTTCCTCCTGCGTCTCATAGGCCGCGTCGAGAAGGCCATAGAGGTTCTCCAACGCCGAGTCGTCGAGATGCCCCTCTATTTCGAAGGCGAAAACATCTTCTTTACTGGTCGGGATACGCCGGACGACGGGCATGGCTTCCTGCCGCATAGTGATCTCCGTTTCTGTTCTGCGTGCGTTGAATCAAACGTTTTGGGCCGCCGAAAGTTGCGGATTAGCCTCATTCCGTTCGCAAGAATGACAAGATTTGGGGATCGGCGGCAGTTTGTGGCCGGAAAACACTCACACTTTTTCGCGGCGGACGATATAAAGGGCCAAATACTGCCGGGAGAAGTGCGTTTATGCCTGCGAAATTATCCGTCAATCTCAACGCGGTAGCCATGCTCCGCAACCGGCGGGACTTGCCCTGGCCCAATGTGATCGTCCTTGGACGCGCGGCGCTTTCCGCCGGCGCGGCGGGGCTGACGGTGCATCCGCGCCCGGACCAGCGCCATATCCGTTTTTCCGATCTCGCCGACATACGCGCGCTGATAGACGACGAGTTTCCGCAGGCGGAATTCAACATCGAGGGCTATCCGACCGCGGACTTTCTGGCGCTGGTCGAAAGGCACGAGCCGGAGCAGGTGACGCTGGTGCCGGACGATCCATCGCAGGCGACCTCCGATCACGGCTGGGATTTCAACGCGAGGGCGGATTTCCTCGCGCCTGTCGTGGCGCGGATAAAATCGCTCGGCATCCGCGTATCGCTGTTCGCCGATCCCGATCCGGCGGGATTCGACAAGGCGAAGGCCATCGGCGCGGACCGCGTGGAACTCTATACGGGGCCTTACGGCGCGGCCCATGACGACCCGGCTGCGGTGACTCGCGAACTGGACAAGCTCGGCCGGGCGGCCGATGCGGCGCTCGCGCTCGGCCTCGCTGTCAATGCCGGCCACGACCTGACGGTGGAAAACCTGCCGCCGCTGGTAAAACGCATTCCGCACTTAAGCGAAGTGTCCATCGGGCATGGACTGACGGCGGACGCGCTGATGTACGGCATGCCGGCCACGGTCGGCCGCTTCATCACCGCGCTGGCCGGGTGAACCGCCCATGCGTCCCATCATGCGCCATGCCCGATCCGACCGCCATATGCGGCATCCGTTCCGATATCCTGCCATTGCCGGCTCCATCATCGAGGGCAGGGCCATTTTCAGGAAGGCGCGAGGGGCCTGCATATGAACGATAAGTCGAACGGCAAGACCCCCGCAAACGACGCGCCGAAAGATGCGGGGTCGACGGAACTGCCGGCAAATCCCACCTTGCCGGCCGGAATCGTTCCCGATACGGCGCCCGCCGCCACGGCTTCCGAGGAAGCGGGGCACCTCAACGACAGCATGAAGACACTGGTGCTCGGCGCGCTCGGTGTGGTCTACGGCGACATCGGAACCAGCCCGATCTATGCCTTTCGCGAGGCCCTGCATGCCGCCGCATCCGACGGCTCGCTGCCGCGCAGCGATATTCTGGGCGTCGTCTCGCTCATCTTCTGGGCGCTGACGCTGGTCGTGACGGTCAAATATGTGCTGTTCGTGCTGCGCGCGGACAATAACGGCGAGGGCGGCATCCTGTCGCTGATGGCGCTGGTGCGCGCGGCCCTCAAGGGGCGGCCGGACCTGATCCTCGGCGTCGGCATATGCGGGGCGGCTCTGTTCTTCGGCGACGCCGTCATTACGCCGGCCATTTCGGTGCTTTCGGCGGCTGAAGGTCTGGAGATCGTCGCGCCGGATCTGACGCCTTTTGTGGTGCCGGTCACGGTCGTCATTCTGGTAACCCTGTTCTCGGTGCAGAAATTCGGCACGGCCAAGGTCGCCAACGTGTTCGGTCCCGTCATGGTGGTATGGTTCCTGGCGCTCGGCGCATCGGGTCTGTGGCATATTTTCGACGATCCGAGCGTGTTCGCCGCGCTCAATCCCTATTATGCGGTGTATTTCCTTACCGCCAGCCCCGGCGTCGCCTTCATCACCGTCGGCGCGGTCTTCCTCGCCATGACGGGTGCGGAGGCGCTTTACGCCGATCTCGGCCATTTCGGGCGCAGGCCGATCGTGATCGCATGGTTGTGGATCGTGTTCCCCTGCCTCGTGCTGAACTATTTCGGACAGGCCGCCTTCGTCCTGTCCCATAACGACAAGGCGGAACTTCCCTTCTTCCAGATGCTGCCGGGCTTCGCGCTGCTGCCGATGGTGATCCTCGCCACCGCCGCGACCGTGATCGCCAGCCAGGCGGTCATCACCGGCGCCTACTCCATGGCGCGTCAGGCGGTGCAACTGAACATCCTGCCGCGTCTGGAAATCATGCATACGTCCGAGAAGCTGCACGGGCAGATCTACATCCCGCGCGTCAACCTGCTCCTGGGGCTTGCCGTGGTGATCCTCGTGCTCGGCTTCGAGAAATCGAGCAACCTCGCCGCAGCCTACGGCATCGCGGTGACGGGCAACATGCTGGTGACGACGGTGATGCTCTATATCGTCATGACCCGCATCTGGAACTGGCGGATAAGCCGTGCCCTGCCGCTCACTCTCTGTTTCCTGACGATAGACGTGCTGTTTTTCAGCGCCAACATCATCAAGGTGGAGGAGGGCGGCTGGGCGTCGATCAGCATCGCCGTCGTCCTCGTCATCATCATGTGGACATGGGTGCGCGGCACGCGGTATCTGTTCCAGAAATCCCGCAAGGCGGAAGTGCCGCTCGATCTCATCGTCGCGCAGATGGAGAAGCGACCGCCGATCATCGTGCCGGGCACGGCGGTGTTCCTGACCGGCGATCCCAAGAGCGCCCCAACCGCCCTCATGCACAGCCTCAAGCATTACAAGGTTCTGCACCAGAACAACGTCATACTGACCGTGGTGACGGCGTCGAAGCCATGGGTCGTCACTGCCGACCGGGCGCGCGTGTCGCAATATAACGAACGCTTCATGCAGGTGACGCTGACTTTCGGCTACATGCAGCAGCCCAACATTCCGCGCGCTCTCGGTGTCTGCCGCAAGCTCGGCTGGAAGTTCGACATCATGACGACGTCGTTCTTCTTGTCGCGGCGTTCGCTGAAGGCGTCGGTCCATTCCGGCATGCCGCTGTGGCAGGACAAGCTGTTCATCCTGCTCGCCCGCACCGCATCCGATGCGACCGAATATTTCCATATTCCCACCGGCCGCGTGGTCGAGATCGGCACGCAGGTGAATATCTAAACCGGCATATCCGGCAGACGATGTTTCGATTAGAGCATGCCGCGCAAAGGTGTGTGGCGGTTTTGCGATAACGACGTGCGTTAAAATAACGACTTAAAGCGCGGAAAGCGAATCTGAAAGATCGCGACGCGCTTCAAGGGCGCTGCTCCGGGATCGGTCCGGGACGGCGCCCTTTATCTTTTTGTCCTCCTTTTGGACCTCATTGCCGATATTTCCCGTCTCCGAGCTTCCGGCAGGGGCCGGTTTTGCGCGAAATCATGAAAAATTGGCCTTGACCGCGTCCGCGGCAGACGTTAAATGATGGGAACCGTACCGTACGGTACCATGCTGCGGTACGATTGGAGGAAACCCCGGTGAGCAACGCTGGCGACAAATTGCAGGCCCGCAGGCCCGAGCCGCTTTCGCCGCGCCAGAACGATGTTCTGGAGCAGGCGCTGCGCCTCCTCGTGGAAGGCGGCGATCGCGCGCTGACCACGGCCAGCATCGCGCGCGCGGCCAATTGCTCCAAGGAAAGCCTCTACAAATGGTTCGGCGACCGCGACGGGCTTCTCACCGCCATGGTGCGCTGGCAGGCGTCGAAGGTGCGCGTGGTGCCGCTGGCACGCAACAAGCTCGACGCGCAATCGCTGTTTTCGAGCCTCGAACATTTCGCCCGCGACTGGCTGCTGGTCCTGTCCGGGCAGACCTCCATCGCGCTCAACCGGCTCGCGGTCAGCCACGCGGCATCGGGCAAGTCGGCGCTGGGCGATATCGTGCTCGCCAACGGACCGGTTGCCATGGCCGAGCGGCTCAAGCCCGTCCTGCTTCTGGGGCTGGAGGCGCGGCTGCTTGCCTTCGACGACATAGACGAAGCGTTCCGCACGTTTTTCGGGCTGGTGGTCCGGGACATGCAGATTCGGCTGCTGCTCGGCGACCGGCTGGAACTGACTGACGACGTGGTCATCCGGGACGCCCGGCGCGCCACGAAGCAGTTTTTCGCTCTTTACGGAGCCTAGCGCATGTCGCGCAAAAGTGCGTAGCGGTTTTGCGATAACGACATGCGCAAAAACAAAGGGTTAAAGCACGGAAAGCGATCGACAAGATCGCGACGCGCTTTAGAAACCGGTGGCCGTGAGGCCACCATGCAAGATGCAACGAAGGGAATAGGATATGCGCGTTTATTACGACCGTGACGCGGACGTCAATCTGATCAAGTCGAAGAAGGTGGTCATCGTCGGCTACGGCAGCCAGGGCCGCGCCCATGCGCTGAACCTGAAGGATTCGGGCGCCGCCAATGTGCGCGTCGCGCTGCGTGAGGGCTCTGCGACGGCCAAAAAGGCCGAGGCCGACGGATTTCAGGTGATGAATGTCGCCGACGCCGCCAAGTGGGCCGATCTGATGATGATGGCGACCCCGGACGAGCTTCAGGCCGATATCTACAAGCAGCATATCCACGACAATCTGCGCGACGGCGCGGCCATCGCTTTCGCGCACGGTCTCAACGTGCATTTCGGCCTCATCGAGCCGAAGAAGACGGTGGACGTCATCATGATCGCGCCGAAAGGCCCCGGCCATACGGTGCGCGGCGAATACCAGAAGGGCGGCGGCGTGCCGTGCCTGATCGCCATCCATCAGGATGCTTCCGGCAATGCCCACGATCTCGCGCTCTCCTATGCGTGCGGCGTCGGCGGCGGCCGTTCCGGCGTCATTGAGACCAATTTCCGCGAGGAATGCGAGACCGATCTGTTCGGTGAGCAGGTGGTGCTGTGCGGCGGTCTGGTGGAACTGATCCGCGCCGGCTTCGAGACGCTGGTGGAAGCCGGCTATGCCCCGGAAATGGCCTATTTCGAATGCCTGCACGAGGTGAAGCTGATCGTCGACCTGATCTATGAAGGCGGCATCGCCAACATGAACTACTCGATCTCCAACACCGCCGAGTGGGGCGAATATGTTTCCGGCCCGCGCATCATCACGGAAGAGACCAAGGCCGAGATGAAGCGCGTGCTGAAGGATATCCAGACCGGCAAGTTCACCTCCGAATGGATGCAGGAATGGAAAGCCGGCGCCGCCCGCTTCAAGGGCATCCGCCGCAACAACGACGCCCACCAGATCGAGCAGGTCGGCGCCACGCTGCGCGGCATGATGCCGTGGATCGAGAAGAACAAGCTGGTCGACAAGGCCAAGAACTGACCGGTTTTTCCAGTCGGGGCGATCTTTGAAGAGGGGCGTTCATCGCGCCCCTCGACGCGATGATGAAGCCTGTCTCCGGGAATATTCCGGGGACAGGCGAATGTGATTTCAGATTCCGCTTCATCTTTTTGTTTTCACCGTATCGACGCGGCTCCCGGATGTTTCCGTTCTGCCGCAAATGCTTTATGGAGCGGGATATTCCGTTTGATGTAAGGAGATTTCCAGTGCAGGACTGGGAAAACGTACTCGCAACACGCTCCGCACGCATGCGCGCGTCGGAAATCCGCGAACTTCTGAAGCTGCTGGAGCGCCCCGATATCATCTCGTTCGCGGGCGGCATTCCCGACCCGGCTTTGTTCCCGCACGAAGCGTTCCAGTCCGCCTACAAGTCGATCCTGACCGGCCCGGAAGCCAATGCGGCGCTGCAATATTCCATCTCTGAAGGCTACAAGCCGCTCAGGAGCTGGCTGGTGGGCGAACTCGCCCGCTTCGGCATTGCCTGCACCGAGGATAATGTGTTCATCACCTCCGGCTCGCAGCAGGCGCTCGATTATCTCGGCAAGCTGCTCCTGTCGCCGGGCGATACGGCGCTCGTCACCGCACCGACCTATCTTGGCGCGCTTCAGGCCTTCAACGCCTATGAGCCGAACTACGACACGCTCACCATCAACGGCAACCGTACGCCGTACTCCTACAGGCAGGTCGCGGAGAAAGCGGGCGGCAAGGTGAAATTCGCCTATCTTTCGGCTGATTTCTCCAACCCGACCGGCGAAACCGTCGACCTTGCGGGCCGTGAGAAGCTGCTGGCGCAGGCGGACGAGTTGGACATTCCCGTTATCGAGGATGCCGCCTACCAGCATCTTCGCTATGACGGCACGGCTATCCCGCCGATCCTCGCGCTCGACATCGCCCGCAACGGCGGCGATATCGAAAAGACCCGCACCATCTATTGCGGCTCCTTTTCCAAGACGCTGGCTCCGGGCCTGCGCGTCGGCTTCGTGGTCGCGGCCATGCCGGTCATCCGCAGGCTCGTGCTCATGAAGCAGGCGGCGGACCTGCATTCCTCCACCATCAATCAGATCGCCGTTCACCGCGTCGCGGCCGAGGCGTTCGATACGCAGGTGGCGAAGGTCGGCAAGGTCTATAAGCACCGCCGCGACAGGATGCTGGACGCGCTCGGGCGCTACATGCCGGAAGGCACGGCCTGGACAAAGCCGGAAGGCGGCATGTTCATCTGGGTCACGCTGCCCGAGGGCATGGACGGTGCCTCGCTGCTCGCCGCGTCCATCGAGAGCGAGAAGGTGGCCTTCGTGCCGGGCAAGGCGTTTTTTGCCGATGCCTCGGGCGCCAACACGCTGCGGCTCAGCTATTCCTGCGCCAATGACGAGATGATCGAGGAAGGCATCAAGCGGCTTGGCCGCCTGATCCGCACCCATATGGAGCCGGCGGCAGCCTGAAAACTGCCGTTTATTGGAACGGCGAATTGCAGCTCTGGCGCGGCCCGGCAAGCGGCTGGTAGGTGTCGTCTGAACTGCGATAGCTGCGATAATGGTTCGAGCACCACTGGATATGATTGCTGCTCGGACCGAAGGTCCTGATCGGCGGGCGCGCGGAGGGGTACACTTTCAGCGGCTCGCCGTTTCTGTAGATGAGAACGCCGTCGCTGCCGATATAGGTGTTGCTGCCGCGGCAGGTGGTGGAGCCGTAGCATCCGCGCGAGGTGGGGCCGGGCCGGTCGAGGCCCGAGTTGCCCGGGATAGGCGGTGTGGAGGGACGCAGCGAAGGCACGTAGGGCGTGTTCAGATCGACCGCCATGCCCCGTCCGGTGGCCGCGAACACCGACAGGCCCGAAACGAGGGCTATGGACAGGGCCTTTGCGAACATCGTGCGATACCTCGCTTGAATCTCTGACTTTTTTTATCTGACGCACATCTTCTCCGAAAGCCGTTTCATGCTTTTCGGGGCGTCCTTTGAATATGGGCGCTCATTGCGCGGAAATCACGGGCGCGGCGGGAATTTAACGACGCGGCGCGGAAACTCTTGCCAAGCGCGCCCGGAGCGGGAAGAGTGTCGGCGCATGTTTACCATCGCCACGTTCAATATCGAAAATCTGATGAGCCGGTTCGATTTTTCCGGCTTCCGCAACGAATTGCATCAGGATCGCGCCCTGCAACTCTACGAGATCGGCGACGAGGCGCAATATCGCCTGCTGGAGCAGGCGCGCGCCGTTGCGCTCACCGACGACACGCGGCAATTGACGGCACTGGCCATCGCCGCCACGCGCGCCGATATCCTCTGCCTTCAGGAAGTGGACAACCTCACCGCGCTCAACGCCTTTGAATATGGCTACCTGTTCCGCATGGTGGGGCGCGGCTACCGGCACAAGCTGCTGGTAGACGGCAACGACAGCCGCGGCATCGACGTGGCGGTGATGACGCGCGATACGACGCGCGACGGCCAGCCGATCGAGATCGGCGACGTGACGAGCCATGCCTATCTGACCTATGCCGAATACGGCCTCTACGAGCCGGAACTGAAGGAAATGGGGCTGGAGCCGCATGACCGCATCTTCAAGCGTGATTGCCTGGAGGTGAATATCCGTATCGCGGGCAAGCCGCTGTCGCTGTTCGTGACGCATCTCAAATCCATGAGCGGCAGCCGCAACGGCCTCGACGGGCGCGCTTCCTCCCTGCCGCTCCGCCGCGCGGAGGCGCGGGCGATCCGCCGCATCATCGAGGACAAGTTCGGAGCCGACAAGGCCGCCGACCGGCGCTGGCTGATCTGCGGCGATTTCAACGATTACCGCGAGCGCATCGTGATCGGCGGCGACGAATGGAACGGCTATTCCTTCAATCCCGTGCGGGAAGAGGAAAGCGCGCTCGACGTGCTGCTGGCGGACGGTTTCGCGGTCAATCTGGTGGAGCGTCGTCCGGTCATGGACCGCTGGACGCTCTATCATACGCGCGGGCCGGAGGAGCGGCATCTCTGCCAGCTCGACTATATCCTTGCCTCGCCTTCCTTCTCGGAGAAGAACGCGGACGCGGTGCCGGAAATCGTGCGGCGTGGCCAGCCGTGGCGCACGATCTTTCCGCCGGACCAGCATGTGGACCGCTACCCGCGCACCGGCTGGGACCGGCCCAAGGCCAGCGACCATTGCCCGGTCGCAGTCACGCTGAACGTCGTATGAAGGCGGAGCCGCCGATGGAAGATGTGCCGATGGAACATGTGAAGGAAAACACGGTCCATGTCATCGACCGCGTGGATGTGCGGGTGGAACCGGGACCGCTCGATTACACAGAGCGGCACAAGGCGGAAATCGCCGCCAACTGGGCGCGCGAGCGGGCCGAAAAGCCCTCGCTCTTCGACGGCGAAATCTATCTCGCGCCGCATGCGCGGCTTGAGGGGCTCGTATTCGAAGCGGAATTCAGGCGCACGAGCTTCGCCACGCTCATGTATTGGCGGCGCGATCCGGCCCGCACGCGGCCATGGCATATTTTCGGCGTCGGCGTCATCGTTTCGGGCGAGGGGCACCTGATCGCGGCGCGCATGGCCGCGCGCGACGCGGGCGGCGGGAGGATCTATTTTCCGGCAGGTACTATAGACAATGGCGACATCGTCGACGGTCACGCCGATTACGACGCCAATATGCGGCGCGAGGTGATGGAGGAGACAGGACTCGACCTCGGTACGGCGCGGGCCGAGCGGCACGTCAATCTGGTGACGGCCAACCGAAGCATCGCGCTTTTCCGCCGCTACCGCTTCGACGCTCCGTCGCGCGAGATCGTATCGGCCATCGAGTGTCATCTTGCCCGCGAGGCGGAACCCGAACTGGCGGAGATCGTTCCCGTTACCCGTGCGGGCATGATGGGAGAAGAGACGCCCCCCTATGTGCGCGCCTTTGCCGACTGGCATTTTGGCCATAATCCCGGGTGATGTCCGACTGATGATGACAGCGCCGCCAAAATGATTATGCTCGCGGCCTAGTGGAACGAATTTGGCATTTGCATCGCAGTCGACATCAAGCGGCGAGCAAATGTCAAATTCAAAAGTTCCACTAGAAATCAATAAGTTACTAGTGGTTTTTTCGATTCTGACATTTGCCCCTGCGCTTGTATCAAACGAATGCAAATGTCAGAATCAAACCACTAGCCGGCCTGTTCCAACCGGTGGGGCTGTGCAATTCCGCTGCGTGCCGAGGGGAGTATCATGGATGACTGAAGCCACTGTTTCCGGTCGTTTCTACGAGATTTTCGACGTTTTCGCCGACAAGGCTCTGGCCGGAAATCCGCTGGCGATCGTCCATGACTGCGACGGACTGAGCGAGGCGCAGATGCAGGCCATCGCGCGCGAGTTCAACCTGTCGGAGACGGTGTTCATCCAGCCGCCGGCCAATTCCGCCCATGCGGCGTCGGTGCGCATTTTCACGCCCGATTACGAACTGCCCTTCGCGGGCCATCCGACAGTGGGCGCGGCGGTTTCGCTTGTCCGCCGCCGCCCTGCCACGGACGGCGCCGATCGGCTGGTGACACTGGAGGAGAAGGTGGGCATCGTACGCTGTGGCGTCATTCCCGGCGATAACAGCGCTTTTGCGGAATTCGACCTGCCGCGCCTGCCCGAAAAGCTCGACGTGAAGGTGGAAAAGGAGGAAGCCGCCGCGGCAATCGGCCTCGGCACGCACGAGATCGGCTTCGAGAACCATATCCCTGCGGTATGGAGCGCAGGCACCCCGTATCTTCTCGTACCGGTGCATAATCTCATCGCCGCGGCGAAGGTGTCCATCGATCCGGTCTATGTGAACGAAAGCCTGCCCCATGTGGGAGGCCGTCCGCTGCCGATCTATGTCTATTGCCGCGAGACCATCCTGTTCGACAGCCATTACCATGCGCGCATGTTCGTAACGGGCGCCAATGTCTATGAGGACCCGGCCACCGGCTCCGCGGTGGCGGCTTTCGCCGGCACGGTGCAGCAGAACGACAAGCCGGTCGACGGCGTCTCGCAATGGTGGATCGAGCAGGGCATGGAAATGGGACGTCCCTCGCGCATACGCCTTGAACTGGAGGTGGGCCGGCAGAAGCTCGTCGGCGCGCGGATCGGCGGCACGGCGATCAAGATCGCCGAGGGGCGGCTCTTCGTTTGATCGCTGTCAATGCGCCGGGCACGCTCTATGTTAGTGGTTTGGAACCATTAGACGGCTAACAGGGAGAGTTGCCATGATAATCCGGGAAATGTCGGATTACGATATCCGCGATATGATACAGCATTCGCATATCGGGCGGTTGGCCTATGTGCTCGACAACCGCCCGGTGATTGTGCCCATGGGCTTCCGGTTCAATGGCGGTTCGCTCTATGCCTTTACGACCGATGGCCAGAAGACCGAGGCGATGCGCAAAAACAACGCGGTCTGTGTGTTGTTCGACCATATCATGTCGCAGACCCAATGGAGTACGGTGATCGTGAATGGCCGGTTCCTGGAAATCACGGGAGACGAGGAAAAGCAGGCGATCGTCAATCTTCTCGCCGCCGAGCCGACCTGGTGGGAGCCGGGCTATACGAAGACCATCAAGAAGGAAGGCGGCGAGCGCAAGCTGGAGCCGATCTTCTTCCGGGTGGATATTGAAAGCGTCACGGGTCACAGAGCAGGATAGACTGGCATCGGATGAAAAGAGCGGCGGGCAGGGCGACTAGAGCGATTCCTGTTTTCACGGAATCGGAGAGCCGCTCTATCTATTTGTTTTTACGCGTTATCCTACGCGAAACCGCTTCGCACTTTCGCTGGAAATGCTCCAGGCGAGTGATCAGGCTTCTGTTGGCCGTAACGGTGGCCATGCTCGCGCTCGTTCCTGCCGAAGCCGCGCCGATGCGCGTCGTCTCGATCAATGTCTGCACCGACCAGCTCGCCATGCTGCTGGCGGGAAAAAGGCAGTTGCTTTCCGTCTCCTATCTTTCGCGCGATCCGCAGCTTTCCTTTCTGGCCGCGCAGGCGGCGCGAATGCCGGTCAATCACGGGGAGGCGGAGGAGGTCTTTGCGCTCAAGCCCGACCTCGTGCTGGCCGGTACATTTTCGTCGCGCGCCACGGTCGGTATGCTGAGGCGGCTCGGCCTCCATGTGGAGGAATTTCCACCCGCGCGCTCCTTTGACGATATCGCCGCGCATCTGCGTCGCATGGGACGATTGCTGGGACGTGAGCAGGAGGCGGAAGCGCTGGTGGCCTCCATGCAGGCGAAACTGGCGGCGATCCATAAGCCGCGGACGCCGCGAACCGTGGCGCTCTATTACGCCAACTCCTATACGGCGGGACGGGGAACGCTGATCGACGACGCCGTGCGGCGCGCGGGCCTTTCCAATCTGGCCGACCGGGCCGGTCTTGCCGGCTCCGCCGTGCTGCCGCTGGAAATGCTGGTGATGGAAAAGCCCGACATACTGGTCCTCGGCCCGAGGCGTGGCGCACCGGCGCTGGCCTTCGCCGATTTCGACCATCCCGCCCTGCGTGCGCTCGAACGCAAGGCGAAGACCGTAACGCTTCCCGACAACCTGACCGTATGCGGCGGGCCATTCAGCGTGGCAGCGGTGACGATGCTGGCGGGAGCGGTGCATGACTGAAAACGGTCGTTTTATGCTGCTGCTCGCCGGGCTTACGCTGCTGGTCGCGATCCTGTTCGCCATCTCGCTCGTGACCGGACCGGCGGATATCGCGCCGGGGGAAGGATTACGGGCGCTTTTTTCGGACAGAGGCGGCGCCGTCGCGCTGGTGATGCGCGAAATCCGCCTGCCGCGCGCCGTGCTCGCAGTGCTGATCGGCGCATCGCTTGGTCTTTCCGGTGCGGCGTTGCAGGGTTATCTGCGCAATCCGCTTGCCGAACCGGCGTTGCTCGGCGTCAGCGCGTCCGCCTCGCTCGGCGCGGTGATCGCGATCTATAGCGGTCTTTCGCTGCTCTTTCCGCTGGCCCTGCCGCTTCTGGCGCTGGCGGGGGCCTTTGCCTCGGTCCTGCTGGTCAAGGCGCTCGCCGGACGCAGCGCCGGCACGCTGACGGTCATCCTCGCCGGCGTCGCGGTGACGAGCCTCGCCGGTGCGCTGACGGCGCTGGCGCTCAACCTCTCGCCCAATCCTTTTGCGGCGGCGGAAATCGTGTTCTGGATGCTGGGTTCGCTCGCCGACCGCTCCATGGCGCATGTCGCGCTCGCCGCGCCCTTCATCCTAGCGGGATGGATCATGCTGTTATCGCTCGGCCGTGCGCTGGACAGCCTCACGCTCGGGACCGACGCGGCGGCGAGCATGGGCGTCAGCCTCGCGCGGACGCAATGGCTCGCCGTGCTCGGCACCGCGGCCTGTGTCGGCGCATCTACCGCCGTGGCGGGGTCCATCGGCTTCGTCGGGCTGGTGGTGCCGCATCTTCTGCGCCCTTTGGTGGGTGCGCGGCCCTCGCGCCTGCTTCCCGCCAGCGCGCTCGGCGGGGCGGCGCTGCTTCTCGCGGCGGATATCGCGGTGCGTACCGTCATGCCGGGACGTGCACTGAAGCTCGGCGTCGTCACCGCCATCATCGGTGCGCCCTTCTTCCTCTGGCTGGTGTTCCGCTACCGGAGGAAACTCATATGAGCATGCTTTCGGTTCAGGATCTTCGCGTCGCGCTCGGCGGCCGAACGGTGCTGGAGCATATCGGCTTCGAGGCCGGAGCCGGAGAACTGATCGGCTTGATCGGCCCGAACGGGGCGGGCAAGACGACGCTGCTCAAGGCCATTCCCGGTCTCGTCGGTTCCAGCGGGATGCTGTCGCTCGACGGGCGCGACATACGCGGCCTGAGTGCCCGCGACAAGGCGCGTGCCATCGCCTATCTGCCGCAGGAGCGCGAGGTGGCGTGGGCCATATCGGCGCATATGCTGGTGTCGCTGGGACGCTCGGCGCTGAAACCGGCTTTCGCCGGGCTGGACCGGGCCGACGAAACGGCGATCCACGCGGCGATGCGGCGCATGGACGTGGCGCGCTTTGCGGATCGTCCGGTCACGACGCTATCCGGTGGCGAAAGGGCGCGGGTGCTGATCGCCCGCGTTCTGGCGCAGGACACGCCTGTTATCCTCGCCGACGAGCCGGTGGCCGGTCTCGATCCCGCGCACCAGATCGGCCTGATGGAAGGCCTTGGCCTGCTGGCGCGGGAAGGGCGCCTGATCGTCGTCTCTCTGCATGAGCTTGGCCTTGCGGCGCAATTCTGCACGCGGCTGATCCTGCTCGACAAGGGCCGCATCGTGGACGATGGCCAGCCGCAGGACGTGCTGACGGCGGAGCGCCTGCGAGAGATTTACGGCATCGAGGCGCATATATTGCAGATCGGCGGGCAACTCGTCGTACAGCCGAAAGCGCGTATTTAAGCAATAGCTGGAAAGAGCATCGTTTAACGTCATTCACGCTTGCGTGAGCTTTTGCGCGCGGATAGGCATGTTCCAGTATGTTTTTACGCATTTTTTGCTGGAAACGGTCTTATTCGGGTTCAAAGGAGCGGTATCGTGCAGCAGGCAACAGAGAGCGGGCAGAGGAAAAAGGGCGGCCGCAAGGCTCTATGGGCGGCGGTAGCCCTGGTGGCGATCGTCGCTGCGGGCCTCACCGGCTACAAGATCACGCTGGAACGGACGATTGCCGCACAGCTTGAAAAGCGTGGCGGCAAGGCGGCTTCGGTACAGGCCGATTTCCTTGGGAAAATTCATCTCCGCGACGTCACGCTGCCGGTCAAGGGCGGTTCCGACCTGCACATCGCCGCTGTGGACGCCCGTCCGAAATTCCTGTTCCTGACCGGGATGCTGAATGTCAGCGGCATTGATACGCAATATAAAAACTACAGGATTTCCGTCCCGAAGCTCACGGTCGACGACGCCGATTTCAGCATCTCGACGCTGAAGGACACTTTCGGCAATCCCGATCTGACACCGGCCGAGCGTGTGGCTCGCTTTTCGGCGAAACGGGTTTCCGCGCCGGAAATAGACCTCGTGCAGGACTTCGCCGGCAATCCGCAGAAGATCGTCTACAAGGACGTCAAGGCCGAGGACATAGTGCATGGCCATATCGCGCACTACTCCGCGGGCGGAATGGACCTCAATATGATCGTCAATGTCCCGCGCGAGGGCGGCGGCACGACCACCGACCACATGACGGGCACGATGGGCCTTGCCGAAGGCAAGGATCTGGACGCCGTGTTCCTGACGCGGGTCTACACCGAAAAAGCCGGACCGGACGACAGGGATGCGAAGCTGGTCTCCGGTCCGTCGTCCGTCAAAAATATCGCATTCAAGAGCAGCGAGCTGAATTTCAGCTATGACGAGGTCAGCAGCGGCAGCCTAAGCATGCGGCTGCCCGAAGTGCCGCTAAGCGAACTCACGGACAAGATTGGCGGAGTCGTCCGTAACCCCGACCATGCGACGCCCGCCCAGTGGCGCGATTACATCGTCGGAATGGTGTCGTTCCTCGACATGTTCGGCAAGGCCGATATGCAGGTGACCGGTCTCAAGATCGATCCGGTCGACGATGCCAAGGGCAAGAGCACCATCGACCGGATGACGGTCTCCATCGACGACCGCAAGATGAATTTCGCCGTCAAGGGCTTCATCTTCAACGACAAGGAAAATCATATCAAGGCCGATGACTTCGGAATTGATGGCTTTTCCTGGGCGACGACCGCAGACGCCGCGAAGAAACTCGCCGCGCTGGACGATACGCAGGTGCAGTCCTTCCCCTTCGCCACGGCGATACCGGAAATCGGTACGATACATGCTGCCGATGTCGATCTGGATGTGCCTGATCCGGACGACAAGGGTGCGGAACCCAGTCAGCCGAAGAAGCGGATGAAGTTCGCCGCCAAGAACCTCCTGTTTATCCTCAAAAAACCTTATAACGGCATTCCCAGCGATATTCACTTTGTCTATGACGACGTGACCATACCGTTCCCGGCGGACGACAAGGACGAGGACTTTGCCGCCTTGCGCAAGTTCGGCTACGACCGCCTTACGTTTTCGTCCGATATTGCGGCGTCATGGGATCAGGCGAAAAGCAATCTCGTGATCAAGAATATTTCGCTGAACGTCAAGGATATGTTTGATGTGTCCTTCTCCGGTCTGGTGGGCGGTTTCGGCAAGGAGTTTTTCTCCGGCGACAAAGTGATGACGCAGGTGGCGTTGCTCGGTCTCAAGGCGCAGGAAGTGAAACTGCGTGTCGAGAACAAGGGCCTGTTCGACAAGTTCATCGCGGACGTTGCTGCGAAACACGGCGTGAAACAGGAGGATGAGGGCAAAATAGTCGCGCTCAGCCTCTCGACGATCATGCAGCAGAATGCACCCGGCCAGCAGCAGGTTCAGCAGGTCGCGGCGGCGCTGGGTCAATTCGTCGCCAAGCCCAATATTCTCGAACTGACAGCCAAGGCCAAGTCCCCGAACGGCATCGGCGCGCTGCAAATGATCACGGCTTACCAGAATCCATGGTCGCTGCTCGATCTGGTCGATCTTTCCGCCAAGGCGGAATGAGCGGTTCGCCGGCAAGCCGGCGTTTGCATTTGCGGCAGCCAATGGACTTTTTGTTTTTACGCATTTCCGAACGCAAAACCGGTTCCCACTTTTGCTGGAAATGCTCTAGGGTTGCGCGCCACCCTTTCAAATCTGGAATCGAAACCGATGCTGAAACTGATAGACCCGTTGCTGACCGGTTCGCTGCTCGCCATTCTCGCCGATATGGGGCATGGCGACGATCTCGTCATCGTGGATGCCAACTATCCCGCGCAGGCCGCCGGCGTGCCCGTGCTCGATTTTCCGGGCGTCAGCGCGACGCGGATGGCGGAGGCGGTGCTTTCGCTGCTGCCGCTCGACGATTTCGTGGACAAGCCCGCGACGGTGATGCAGGCGCCGCACGAAACACCCGCCATTTTCGGCGAGTTCGAGACGATCATCGCGGCGGCGGAGGGGCGGCGCATCGCCGTCGAGGCCATCGAACGCTTTGCTTTCTACGAGCGCGCGCGCCGGTCCTTCGCCATCATCCGCACCGGCGAAAGGCGGCTCTACGGTAATATAATCTTCAAGAAGGGCGTCATCCGCTCCTGAATGGCAAAAGCCCGGATCGCTTGCGATCCGGGCTTTTTTCCAGGGAGGATGGACGCCTTATTCCGCCGGCTTTTCGGGTTGATCCTTCATCATGGGCCCCTTGTGGTCCATGTGGTGGCCCGTCATCATGTGATGATGGCGATGGTCCCAGTGGTGGCCGGGACGGCCGTGATGATGGAACCGATGCGCGGCGCGCAGTTCGCGCGGTTCCAGCTTGCCGTCATTGTTGAGGTCCAGCGCGGCGAATTCCTTCTTGCGATGATCCTCGATCGCCGCCAATGAAATCTTGCCGTCACCGTTGATGTCGAGGCGGTGCTCTATCCGGTCGGCTTCGCGCTTGACGATGCGCTTCATCGCAAAGGCTTCGATCTCGGCGCGGGAGAGAATGCCGTCATGGTTGGTATCGGCGGCCTTCAGCTCACCCATATGCAGAAATGTTTGTTCATCGATCGGCTTGCGCCAGCGATGGTCAGGCATTTTATGAGTAGAGTCTGCCTGTGTCGCTGGTTTGTCTGTATTGGCGCTGCTGTTATCCTGTGCCATTGCCGGGACGGCAAGCAGAGTCGATGCCAGAAGGGCGAAAGCGGCGATCTTTGTCTTCATGATTTCTGAACTCCATTACTCGTTATGGGCGCGCATTCACTCGGCGCACGAGTAATGTCAGTCTTTTTAGCTGAACCGTATATGAATGGGCCAATTAAATATCTATAATGTTCTAGGAAGGCATGGCGCGGCCTTCACATCGTACAGGCCAAGCAGCCGCCCGATTCTTATCGGCCTTTGGTGTCCGAAAGATCGGGCAAAATTTGGAAGGATAAATGGAAGTTATTGGGATTAAAGGTGTTTTGGTGGGTGATGTAGGGATCGAACCTACGACCCGCTGATTAAGAGTCAGCTGCTCTACCAACTGAGCTAATCACCCACTCGGGTCACCAAGGCAGCGGCCCCGGTGAAGTGAGCGGTTCTATAACGGCCTCTCTTTCACCTGTCCAGCCTTCAATCGCAAATTATTTCAAAAAAATCACGGAGCCCCTGAAAAGCCGGGAAAACCGGGGTTTCATCGTGGCCGTGGCGCAGCCTTTTTCCACGGAATTAAAGGCCGGCACATGGATTTCACGGAATCACGAAGGAAAATTGCATATTTCGATATGATTCCGGGTGTGGAGACGTTGTAAGCACGGCCTTGTGGCTCCATATTCGCAACGATGGGGAATGGACCGCATCTTATGCGCTTCAAATGTCGCACCGTGTCATGAGTGGGTGATGCTTGTCTGCGAGGCTGGGGCATATAAAAGACTTGATCGGCGAATATCCGGCCCTTGCTTCGGAAAACAACAGGCCGTGATCTCCGCGCCATGAAAGAAGCGGGGAGCACGGGTGAAGCATGGAGCGGTTTCGCTTCGCAGGCCCGGTTCGCGGTATTTGAGGACGGAATGGAAAGCATCATAGGCGATCTCGGACATTTCATTTCCGATCACCGCGCATGGGCCGCGCCGATCGTCGGCGCCATCGCCTTTGGCGAATCGCTCGCCATCATCGGCATGTTCATCCCCGCCACGCCGATCATGATCGCCATCGGCGGGCTGGTCGGGGCCGGCATCGTGGAGCCGCTGCCCGTCATCATCGGCGCCATCATCGGCGCGGTGATCGGGGATATCATTTCCTTTTTCCTCGGCTGGTGGCTCGGCCGCAGCATCATTCACAAATGGCCGCTCAACAGGCATCGCACCGGCGTGGCGCGGGCGCGGCTTCTGTTTCGCCGCTACGGCTTTTCCGCCGTCTTCCTCGGCCGTTTCTTCGGGCCGGTGCGCTGCACCGTGCCGATGGTCGCCGGCATGATGTCCATGGACCAGACCCGGTTCCAGACCGCCAACGTGCTCTCCGCCATGGTGTGGGCGCCGCTGATGTTCCTGCCCGGCTGGCTCGCCGGGCGCGGGGCGGGCATGTTCGCCCGCATGGACGGCGGCCATATGTTCTGGTTCGCCATCGGCATCACGGTGCTGACGGTCATCGTCACGGTCGTCGGCGTGCGCCTGTTCAAGCGCCGTCCGAAACGCGAGCGCCGCCGCCGCGCGCAGATTTCGCCTGCCGAATGATCTGATGGCGAGTAATTCCATGCCCGACGACCACCCCGGCGAATCGCCTTCCCGAAGTTCCGTTTTCTTTCCCCGCTGGCTGCGGTCGCCTTTGTTCGGCTGCCGCCGGCGCACCGTTCCCTTTTCCCTGACCCTTTGAAGGAGCCGACACGACATGGACTGGTCCATGGAATGGATTGCCGACCCCAATGCCTGGATCGGACTGGTGACATTGGTGTTGCTGGAGATCGTACTGGGCATCGACAATCTGGTTTTCATCGCCATCCTTGCCGACAAGCTGCCGGCCAATCAGCGCAACCGCGCGCGGTTCGTCGGCCTCGGCCTTGCGCTTTTGATGCGCCTCGTGCTGCTGGCGTCGATCTCGTGGATCGTGACGCTGCGCCAGCCTCTGGTGGCGCTGGCGGGCCTCAGCTTCTCCGGGCGCGATATCATCATGCTGATCGGCGGCCTGTTCCTGCTCGCCAAGGGCACGATGGAACTGCACGAGCGGCTGGAAGGCGCGCACGGATCGAGGGGCGCGCGCGCCGCCCATGCGGTGTTCTGGCAGGTCATCGTGCAGATCGTGGTGCTGGACGCCGTGTTTTCGCTCGACAGCGTGATCACTGCGGTCGGCATGGTGCAATATCTGATGGTGATGATGATCGCCGTGGTGATCGCCATCGGCGTGATGATGCTGGCCTCGCGCCCGCTGATGGAATTCGTCAACAAACATCCGACCGTGGTGATCCTCTGCCTCGGCTTCCTGATGATGATCGGCTTCAGCCTGGTGGTGGAAGGCTTCGGCTTTCATATTCCGAAAGGCTATCTCTATGCGGCAATCGGTTTCTCGGTCTTGATCGAAGCGGCCAACCAGATGGCGCGGCGCAATCGCGAGAAGCTGGTGACGACCAACGATCTGCGCGAGCGCACCGCCGGGGCGGTGCTGCGGCTGCTCGGCGGAAGCCGCGGCGAGAGCCCGCTTTCCGAGACGGTGGACGTCATCGCGCGCGAGACAGCGGCGGGCGAGGTGTTCCTGCCGGAGGAAAAGGAGATGATCCGCGGTGTGCTCGACCTTGCCGACCGCCCGGTGCGCTCCATCATGTCGCCGCGCAACGAGATCGAATGGCTGGACATGGACGAGGACGCGGCGGAACTGGCGCGGACCATCCGCGGCCTGTCCCATTCGCGCGTGGTGGTGGCGCGCCGTCAGGTGGACGAGTTTGCCGGTGTGGCGCTGGTGCGCGATCTCCTGCTCGATCTGGCGGACAGGAAGACCATCGACTGGAACCGTGTGGTGCAGCAGCCGCTGGTAGTACATGAGAACGCCAACGTGCTGCGCGTCATGGAGCAGTTGCGCAGCTCGCCGATACAGCTCGGCATCGTCGTGGACGAGCACGGTTCCTTCGAGGGTGTGGTGACGCCGACCGACATTCTGGAGGCCATCGCGGGCGAATTTCCCGACGCGGACGAGGAAGCGGCGGTTGCCGCGGCCGACGGGCAGGGCGGCTACATCGCTGACGGTTTTACCGATATCCGCCGCCTGAGCGGCCTGCTGGAGCGCGATCTGGTGGACGACAGCGACCGTTACACCACGCTTGCCGGCTATGTGATCTGGCACCTCGGCCACCTGCCGGCAGGCGGCGAAAGCTTCACCGCCGACGGCTTCACCTTCCGCATCGAATCCATGAAGGGACGTCATGTGGACAAGGTGCGCATCCACCCGGTGGCCGAGAACGGCAAATAAACGCTCGCGAAATATTTCGCCCTGTTAACCTTCACAGCGCAAGTCGGTTATTGACAATGGCGCGGAACGCTTCACAATTAATATATCGTTCATCGTTGCGGTCGGAATGCGGCGATGACGGAAGCGGGAAAAAAATCGGACAGGCAGGAGACCGGGCATGATGCGGAATATGCAGTTTGTCTTTGCCGGTTTGAAGGATGCCTTCATGCGCATCCCGATATTTCTGGCACAGCCTTGGCGCGAGATGAAGCTGAGCGCGGAGGAGATAGCCGCGCGCCGGCGCAGCCGGATGGAGCACGGCGAGCATAATTTTCTCTGGTGCCGGCAGCATCGCGGTTTCTGGTAGGGCTTTTTTCCGGGAATAAAATTCGGAAAGCCGGGGTGGCGTGCCCGGCTTTTTGTTTTTACACATTGCTTGACAGGCGAGGCCGCTTCACTGAGGGGGTGATGCGGACGCCGGGTCAGGCGGCGTGGTGAAACGGCGCCTGCGGATGCGCCGTATGGGCGAACAGGGCTGGATGCGGCTCCCTTTGCAGGGATGAGGCGAGGATAATGCCTTCCGGCCAGCGGCTGAAGCCGCTCGCCACGTTGATATGGCCGGCATGGCCGAGATCGACGAAGCCGGAACCCCAGACATGGGCCAACGCCTCGGCCTTGGCGAAGCGCATATAATCGTCGTCGCGGCTGGCCACGACGATCGACGGGAAGCCCAGTTCATGGCGAGGCAGCGGCGCAAAGCTCGTAAAACGGCTGTCGTTGCGGGCCATGGTTTCCACATCGGCGGGCGCGACCAGCAACGCGCCGGCCACATGCGCCGCCGCCGGGCGGCTCGCGAGATGGGCGACCAGCACGCAGCCGAGGCTGTGCGCAACCAGAACGGCGCCAGGATTTTCGGCCAGTTTGGCCTCCAGCGCGTGCATCCAGTCGGAAAGCACGGGATTGTGCCAGTCGTCCTGCTCGACGAGCAGGGCGGTCGGATCGTCATGCAGCCATTGGCGCTGCCAGTGGCCCGGTTCCGATCCCTTGTAGCCGGGGATGATCAATGTCGCGGGCATTTTCGTTCCTTTGCTTCTGCTTCATTCGGTCAAAGTCCTTGGGAGGGCTATGTCTTCGAAACAGTTTCCACAATAAGGCGGGAAAACCGGAGAAATAAGGAACGGAATTTCAAATTACAGCTTTTGCGTGAAATTTATTCTGTCGCGCGCTATTCCGATTTTTGCTGTTTTTCATTCCAGCGCAACAGGAATTGCGATTTCTCGAAAATCAGCACCACGACGAGCGACATGGCGAAAGGAATGAGCAGGTAAAGCAGGCGGAAGACGATCAGCGCCGCCAGCACGTCGGCCTGATTCATGTCCGGCAATCCGTTGAGGAAGACCAGTTCCAGCACGCCGAGACCGCCCGGAGCGTGCGAGATCAGCGCTGCCGAGAACGAGACCAGAAAGATGCCGAGAATGATCAGGAAGCCGGGATTGCCGGTTTCGGGCAGGGCGAAATAGATAATGCCCGCGGCACCGATCAGTTCCAGCGGCGCGACGATCAATTGCTGGGCGACCACCCGCAGGCGCGGATATTCGAGCCGGAACTTTCCGATCTGGAGCGGACGCAGGTGCAGCCAGCTTCCGAAGACATAGAGCAGCACCAGAGCCAGCATGACGAGCGCGATGCCGAGCGAGACGGCGGGCGTCAGATCGTCGCTGAAGCGCATCAATATATGCGGTTCCAGCAGCAGGACGACGCTCGACGTGATGAGCACGCCGAGAACGAAGGTGAAGGAGCAGAAGGCGATGAGAAGGGCGATCTCGCCGCCCGGCACGCCCTGTGAGGAATAGGCGCGGTAGCGCACCACCGCGCCCGAAACCATGGATGCGCCGATATTGTGCGACAGCGCATAGGTGGTGAAGGAGCAGAGCGCGATGAAGAGCCACGAAATCCTGCGCCGCAGGTGCAGGAGGGCGATGCGGTCATAGCCCGCGAGCGAGGAATAGGCGAGAAGCGCGGCGAGGGCGGCCATGATCCAATGCCGCAGCGGAATGGCATAGAGGCTGTCCAGCACGTCGTCCAGCGAAATGCTGCGCAATTCGCGGTAGAGCAGCCATGCCGAGACACCGACGGCGCCGATGCCGATAATCGGCCAGATATAGTCCTTTGCCTTCACCGGCTGGCCCCCGCATTTTTCCGTTTCAAATATTCGACCCCCGATGCTTTTTATACCGGCGCCGGGCGGAATTCTGATTCCGCCCGGCGTGGCTGCTTATTTCGGTGCGGGCGCCTTTCCTGCCATCGGCTTATCCGCAGGCTTGTGCGTCGCCTTGTGGCGCTGCCACCAGTCGCCGAGCAGCAGCAGGATCGGCGCCGCGATGAAGATCGACGACGATGTGGCGATCACAATGCCGAACAACATAGGAATGGCGAAATTATGTACCGCGCTGCCGCCCCAGATCGCCATGGGGAACATGCAGAGGAAGGTGGTCGTCGAGGTATAGACGCAGCGCACCAGCACCTGATTGATACTCATGTCGATGATCTCGCGCAGCGGCTTCGACTTGTAGAGCCGCATATTCTCGCGCATACGGTCATAGACCACGACCTTGTCGTTCACCGAATAGCCGATGATGGTGAGCAGGGCCGCGATGGCGGTCAGGTTGAAGTCGAGCTGGGTCAGCGCGAAGAAGCCGACGATCTTGGTGGTGTCGAGCACGAGGGTGATGATCGCACCGAGCGCGAAGAACCACTCGAACCGCCACCACAGATAGATCAGCATGCCAAGCGCAGAGAGGAAGACCGCGATGAAGCCCGAACGTGCCAGTTCGCCCGAAACCTTCGGGCCGACCACCTGCGTGCTCTCGATCTTCACGCCCGGGTCGAGTTCCGTCACAGCGGCGCGCATCTTGTTGACCGCCACCGTCTGCGCTTCCTCGCCGCCTTCCTGACGCTGGATGCGGATCAGCACGTCATTGGGTTTGCCGGCGGTCTGGAGCGCCACCTCGCCCAGTTGCAGGGAACCGAGCTTGGCGCGCAGCGCGGCCAGATCGGCGGGTTTCGACGTGAGGATCTCCGCCTGGATGCCGCCCTTGAAGTCGATGCCGTAATTGAGGCCCGGCTTGAAGAACAGGATCAGCGAGGCGACCGACAGCACGATGGAGACCCCGATGCCCATGAAGCGCGCGTTCATGAAGCGGATATGGGTGCCTTCCTTCACGAAGTGGAACAGCGGCTCGATATGCAGGGTCTTGAGTTTGCGGCGGCGGACGAACCACGCCATGATCATGCGCACCAGCGTCACGTCCGTGAACATGGAAATGACGATGCCGAGCATCATGGTGACGGCGAAGCCGCGCACCGGTCCGCTGCCGAACCAGAATAGCAGGATCGTCGAGATCAGCGTGGTGACGTTGGCGTCCACGATGGTGGCGAAGGCCGAATGGAAGCCCTTGTCCAGCGCGGCCATGGCGCCGAGGCCCTTGCGGGTCTCCTCGCGGATGCGCTCGTTGATGAGGATGTTCGCATCCACGGCTATGCCTATGCCGAGGATGATGCCCGCGATACCGGGCAATGTCAGCGTGGCGCCGATGAGGCTCAGCGCCGCGAAGGTCAGAAGCGTGTGCAGGAGCAGCGCCACATTGGCGATCACGCCCCAGAAGCCGTAGAGCACCAGAATGAACGCAGCGACCAGCACGAAGCCGATGATGCCGGTGGTCAGGCCCATCTTGATGGCGTCGCTGCCGAGATCGGGTCCGACCGTGCGTTCCTCGATGACGGTGAGCGGCGCGGGCAGGGCGCCGGCGCGCAGCAGCGCGGCGAGGACCACCGTGTCCTGAACCGTGAAATTGCCGCTGATCTGGCCCTGGCCGCCGGTGATCGGCTCGCGGATCACCGGAGCGCTCAGCACCTTGCCGTCCAGAACGATGGCGAAGGGCCGGTTGACATTCTTCGAGGTGATTTCGGCGAACTGGCGCGCGCCGAGGCTGTCGAACTTGAAGGAGACGATCGGCTCGTTCGTGCGCGGGTCGAAGCCGGCGCGCGCATCGGTGAGGCGTTCGCCGTCGAGCGCCACCTGATCCTCGATCGGATACTTGATGGCCGGGTTCTTCGCGTCCGGCATAATGGTCACGCCGGGCGGGGGCGGGGCGTTCGGATCGACATTGGCGACCATGTGGAAGGTCATCTTGGCCGTGGAGCCGAGAAGCTGGCGGAGTGCCGCCGGGTCCTGCAGACCTGGCAACTGCACCAGAATGCGGTCTGAGCCGACGCGCTGGATCGTCGGTTCGGCGACGCCCACCTGATCCACGCGCTGGCGGATGATTTCGAGGCTCTGGGTCAGGGCGGCGTTGAGACGGTAGTTGAAGCCCGCCTCGGTCAGCGTCAGCCGAATCTGGTCGTTGTCGGTGGTGACGTCGATATCGTTGATGGCACTGCCGAAGCCGCTGGTGTTGACCTGCGAGATCAGCGTGCGCAGCGCCGTTTCGGCCTTGGCGCGCTGGTCGGCATCGGGGATCGACACCACCACCGCATCACCGATCTGCCGGATCGACTGCGGTTGGATGCGCTCGGCGCGCAGCTTGCCGCGCGCATCGTTGAGCAGGGCGTGCAGGCGGTCCTTTTTCAGCGCTGCCTGGTCTATCTCGAGCAGGAGATAGGAGCCGCCGCGCAGGTCGAGGCCGAGCGTGACCTGCCGCTTGGGCAGCCATGACGGCATGGCGTCGAGCTGCTTCTGGGTGAAGAAGTTCGGCAGGGCTATGATGATGCCGATCAGGACGACCACGCTGTAAAGCACGACCATCCATTTAGACGTACGCATGGATATGTTCCGGGTCTGGTGCGCCATGCGGGATCACATGATATGCAGGAAGCACGGCGCTGTTTCAGGTCATGGGTTCAGGGATCGGAAAGCCGATCCGTCAGCAGGATCGCGTCACGCGCAGGGCGGCGCGCGTGCAAAACCGCCGTCGTGCAGCGGCGCGGCGAGACGCCGGGCACCTCTTGCGGTTCCGGCGGATTCGATCCTGTCGAGTGCAAGGGCAAGGCCCGTCGGGGGCAAGGCCGGACCGGCGCCATCGGGCCAGAGCGACTTGGCGTGGAAGGCTTTGGCCTCGTCGACAACGGCACGCACCGGCTGCTGCCGGGACTGTTGGGCGGGCGAAGACTCCTGCCCGGCCGCCTGTTTCCCGGGCCGCGCACGCGCAGCTTCACCGAGTGAGACTGTGAGTTCGATGGCAAACAGGAAGGCGGCCAGCGACAGGACGCAGGTCATCATCAGCATGAAACCATGCCGGCCGCGCCATTTCCTGCCGTTGATGCCGTTCATCCAATCGCCCAGACTTTTGCCGATATTCCATCTTTCGAACGGAAACCGAATCCTCCTTAACCATTTGTGACCATGCGAACAAGGGAAATCGGCCATGACCGGCCGCTTCGTCAATGCGCCGGCCCTTCGGCATGCGGCGGCGAAAACGCGGGCAAACCCGAACTTGCTTCCGCCACACTGCGCTTTATGTTGAAGCACCATGTTCCTGACGGCAGAATTGAAAATGGCATTTTCAGCGGCGTTCCGCGCTCTCATATTTTCTCTCGCGATAGCGGCCCTGACATTGGCAGGCGCCGCCCCCGGCGCGGCGCAGGTTGATGCGCAGCCGGCGCCCTCGGTCGCGCAGCCGTCAGCGCCCGCACCTTCCCAGCCTGTTCCCCCCACACCCGTTCTCAGTGTGGTGAAACAGGAACGGCCGATCATCGACGATCTCAAGGCGCAGGCGAAGAAGATCTCCGACGAACTTCAGAAGCCGGCGACCAGCGACGAGACGCTGTCCAATCTCAAGCTGCGGCTCGATGGGCTTTCCAAGAAACTCCTCGACGTGGGTCTCGCCTTCCGTCCGCGCCTCACTGAAATCAACACGCGGCTGGAACAGCTCGGTCCCGCGCCGACGGGCGATCAAGCCACGGAGCCCGCCATCGTTACCGACGAGCGCAACCGGCTGGTGGCGGAAAAGGCCGAGATCAACGCCATGATCGGCGAGACGGAGGATACGTCTCTCAGCGTCAACCAGATGGCGTCGAAGATCGGCGACATGCGCCGCGACCTTTTCGCCAAGACATTGTCGCAGCGGGTCAATATCGATACCGCGCTTGGCGTTCAGGTGGCGACGGCGGCCAGCGACCAGGTCATATCGCTATGGCGAATCGTGCAATCCTGGTGGCGTTTCGTCTTCGCCTTCAAGCTCAATTCCTTCCTTGCGGCCGCCTTTTTCGCGCTTGTCGCGGCGCTGGTAATACAGATCGGTGCGCGGCGCGTGCTGGGCCGCCTCTTTCAGCGCGATCCGGAAGTCGAGACGCCACCCTACCTGAGCCGTCTGTCGGTGGCCTTCTGGTCCACGGTGATCCCGTCGGCGGCAGTCAGCGTCTTTCTCAGCCTGACTTACTTTTTCATGAATTATTTCAATGTGCTGCGAACGGATATCGCGACGCTGCTTCAGTCGCTGTTTGTCGTTCTCGGCCTTGTATTCTTCATCCATCGCCTCGCCGTTTCCTGTATCAGCGCCGACATGCCGCAATGGCGGCTGGTGCCGGTCGCGCCGCGGCCGGGGCGTATTCTGGGCTGGCTGATCACGGCGACGGCGCTGATCAGCGGCATCGATTCCTTCCTGAGCACGGTCAACAGGATCCTTTCCTCTCCGCTGTCGCTCACCATGGCCAAGAGCCTCGTGGCGACGGTGCTGGTGGGGCTGTTCATCCTCGCGATCGCCTTCCTGCATCCGGTGCAGCGCAGGACGGACGACGGCGTGCGCCCGTGGCCGCGCGCCTTCCGCATTTTCCTGCTCATACTGGGTCTTCTGCCGATCCTCGCCGCGGTTTTCGGCTATATCGGCATGGCGCGGTTCGTCTCGCAGCAGATCGTGGTGACGGGCGCCTTCCTGGTGACCATGTATCTGGGCTTTCGCACCGGCCGCGCCATTTCGGAGGAACAGGCGTTCGCGTCCAGCAAGATCGGTAGGGCACTGCGCGAGCGCTATCATTTCGACGAGGCGACGCTGGACCAACTCGGCCTTGCCGCCGGCATCCTCATCAATCTCGTGGTGGCGTTTATCGGCATCCCGCTGGTGCTGATGCAACTCGGCTTCCAGTGGGCGGAGCTGAAGAGCGCCTTCTATCAGTTGATGACCGGCTTTCAGGTCGGCAACATCTCGATCTCGCTGATGGGGTTGCTGACCGGCGTACTGCTGTTCGTCCTTGGCTATCTCCTGACGCGCTGGTTCCAGAACTGGCTCGACAACAGCGTCATGGCGCGCGGGCGGGTGGATTCGGGGGTGCGCAATTCCATACGCACGGTGATCGGCTATGTCGGTCTGTGCCTCGCCGCACTGGTGGGCATCTCGGCGGCGGGCTTCAATCTCGCCAACCTTGCGCTGATCGCCGGCGGCCTGTCGCTCGGTATCGGTTTCGGCCTCCAGAACATCGTTCAGAATTTCGTGTCGGGCCTGATCCTTCTGGCCGAGCGTCCGTTCAAGGTTGGCGACTGGGTCGAGGCGGGCGGCGTCAGCGGCATCGTCAAGAAGATCAGCGTGCGCGCGACGGAGGTGGAAACCTTCCGGAAGCAATCCATCATCGTGCCCAATTCCAGCCTCATCAACGGCAATGTCGGCAACTGGACGCACCGCAACAAGCTCGGCCGCATCGATATCAATGTGCAGGTCGCGTATACGAACGATCCGCGTCGCGTGTACGGGCTTCTGGTGGAAATCGTGCGAGCGCAGCCCTCGCTGCTCAAGAACCCGGAGCCTTATGTCAATTTCACGAGCATGAACGGCTTGCAGATGGAGTTCGGCGTCTCCGCCTTTGTCGCCGATATCACTTCGACTACGTCGATCACGAACGAGCTGCGCTTCCAGATCGTTGAGCGATTTCATGCGGAAGGGTTGCGGCTGGCTTCCTCTTCGACCGATCTGGTGCTGAAAGCATCCGATATGTGCAAGCTTGCCGAAACCGTGCCGCCAGACGCTCCGATGCCCGACGGAAAGGCGGATGAGAAGAAGAGTGCGCGCAAAGGCGAACAGCGCGATACCGATACCGGGGAAAAGGCATGACGGACCGGCGTTCAGTTGCGGTTCACGTCTTTGCTTTATACATAGGCTAGATACATAAGATGGGCTTTATATAAAAGCCGGGGTCTGTCGAATATCAGGGTCTGGAGTGTGGGATGAACGGATTTCGGGTCAACGGCATCGGCGCCATCATGCTGGGCGTCGCCGTCATGTTCTCGTTGGCAGGCCGTGCCGACGCGGCAAGCGTTTCCAACAAGGACAAGTCGGCGCAGACCATCGTCGTCACCGAAGGCGCATCGCGGCGCGAGATGATGGTGCCGCCGGGCGAGACAGTGGACTTCTGTTCGTCCGGCTGCTTCGTCACCTTTCCGAACGGCGACCGCGAGGCGCTCAAAGGTGACGAGTCGGTCACCATCAGCGGCGGCAAGGCGACGCTGAAATAAAGCGGACGATATTCTCATAAAAGAAAAAGCCGAAGCGGATGCTTCGGCTTTTCCATTCATAATTTCCCTAAGGATCAACTCCGCGGCTTGAGGTTTTCGGGGTCGTAGAGCGGCTTGTAGCCGACCGCCGCGACCTCGACCGGATAGGTCTCGCCGAAATATTCCACCGCGAGCTTGCGCCCGACCTGGCAATGCGACCAGGGCAGGTAGGCGAGCGCGATGTTCTTGCCGATGGTCGGACCGTAAGCGACCGAGGAGGTGAAGGAGCGGCGGCCCAATTCGTCCACCAGCGTTTCGCCGGTGTCGGGGTCCATCACCGGCATGATTCCGACCGGGTAACGCTTGACGCCGTTCTTGTCCACATTGTCGGTCATCACCAGCGTGCACAGCATGGCCGGCTGGTGCTCGCGGGCCTTGTATTCGAGGTGCTTGGCCTTGCCGCGGAAATCGGCTTCCTTCACCTTGGGGCGCGCGAGGTCGGCTTCGAGCAGGTTGTACTCGGTCAGGAGATCGGCGTTTTGCAGGCGCAGGCTCTTCTCCATGCGGCGGGTGTTGGCGTAGGTCTCGACGCCGACGGCGATGACGCCGGTCGAGCGCAGCGCGTCCCAGACGGCGAGGCCGTCCTCGTAGCGCATGTGCAGTTCCCAGCCCTGCTCGCCGACATAGGAGATGCGGAAGGCGGTCACGTCCTTGCCCGCGATGCGGATCGGCTTGATGGCGGCGAAGGGGAAGTTTTCGGCGTCGAGCCCTTCCGGGTTCTCCACCACCTTCTTCAGGTTCTCGCGGGCGTTCGGGCCCCAGATGCCGATGGTGACGAATTTCTCCGTCACGTCGGTGATGGTGACCTCGAAGCCCTTATCCTCGGCCACGCGGCGCATATAGTTGAAGTCGCGCGGGCCTGCGTCGGCGCCGTTGATCATGCGGATGCGGTCGGCCATGCGGATGACCGTGAAGTCGGCGCGCACCATGCCCTCGTCGTCGAGGAAATGGGTGTAGATGCCCTTGCCGATATTGGCGTCGCCGCCGATCTTGGCCGCGCAGAGCCATTCCATCAGCTCGACATGGTCCGGTCCCTCGATGTCGTACATGGAGAAGTGCGACAGGTTGATGATGCCGCAATCCTCGCTCAGATGCAGGTGCTCGGCGTTGGAGACGCGCCAGAAATGGCGGTTGTCCCACTCGTTCTCACGCACCGGCACGCGGTCGCCGTATTTCTCCAGCAGGTGCTCGTTGGCGGCGTAGCCGTGGGCGCGCTCCCAGCCGCCCAGCTCCATGAAATAGCCGCCCAGCTCCTTTTCGCGCTCGTAGAAGGGCGAGCGGCGGATGTTGCGGCCCTTGGAGAAGGGCTCGCGTGGATGCACGGCCGGGTTATAGACCTTCATCGCCGTTTCGGTGCAGCGGTCCCAGATGAACTGCTCGGTCATCTGGTACGGGTAGAAGCGGGCATAGTCGATGGCATGATGGTCGATTTCGGTGCGGCCGTCGGTCATCCAGTCGGCGATGAGCTTGCCCATGCCGGGGCCGTCCTTGACCCAGATGCCGACCGCGTACCAGAGCCCGCGCACCTTCTGGCTTTCGCCCATGGACGGGCCGCCGTCGGTGGTGACCTGAAGGAAGCCGTTGAAGGAATGGCCCTCGTTATAGCCCAATTCGCCGAGGATCGGCGTCAGCTCGATGGCGCGTTCCAGCGGCTCCAGAATCTGCTCCATGTCGAGGTCGCGCTGCGAGGGGGAGAGGCGCGCCTCGTGCTTCTCCAGAAGGTCGCGCGGATGGCAGAGGCGCGGATTCTTCTCCTCGTAATAGCCCCATTCGATCTGGCCGCCCTCGGCGGTCTTGGGATCGCCGGTGTCGCGCATATAGGCGGAGTTGCCCTGATCGCGCATCAGCGGCCAGCCGATCTCCTTGCCGGTGCCCTCGAACTCGTTATAGGGGCCGAAGAAGGTGAGCGGATGGTCGATCGGCATGACCGGCAGGTCTTCGCCCGCCATTTCGGCGATCAGGCGGCCCCAGAGGCCGGCGCACACGACGACATAGTCCGCCTCGATGGTCCCGCGATGGGTGACGACGCCCTTGATGCGGCCATTCTCGATCACCAGCGACTGCGCCGGGGTGTTGGCGAAGGATTTGAGCTTGCCGGCGGCTTCCGCCTGGTCGATCAGCTTGCCCGCGACGGTCTGCGAGCGCGGGATGACGAGGCCGGCGTCGGGGTCCCACAGCCCGCCCTGCACGAGGCTTTCCTCGATGAGGGGGAATTTTTCCTTGATCTCGGCCGGCTCGATCAGCCGGACGCGGGTGCCGAAGGCCTTGCCCGAGGCGATCTTGCGCTTGATCTCGTCCATGCGGGCGTCGTCGCCGACGCGGGCGACCTCGATGCCGCCGACGCGGGCATAATGGCCCATCTTCTCGTAGAAATCGATGGAATAGAGCGTGGTCCAGCAGGACAGGAAGTCATGGCTGGTCGCGTAGCAGAAGTCGGAGGCGTGGGCGGTTGAACCGATATCGGTGGGGATGCCCGACTTGTCGATGCCGACGATGTCGTCCCAGCCGCGCTCGATCAGGTGGTGGGCGACAGACGCGCCGACAATTCCGCCGAGACCGACGATTACGACCTTCGCCTTTTTGGGAAACTCTGCCATGTTGTGTGATCCTGATTGGTATTCAGCAAACCATAATCGTCGGCTGCGTGTCGCAATTGCCTTTACACGACATAATCGGCGCGTGAGGCGACCGGATGCGCGGCAGGTTCAAGCGGGTTCAGGCTGCGCTGAGCAGCTTGCGCTCCGCGCGTTCCTGCTGCGGCGAGCGGCCGTAGAGTTCGCGGTAGCATTTGGAGAAATGCGACGCCGAGACGAAGCCGCAGGCCACCGCCACCTCCACAACCGGCATTGAGGATTGAAGCAGCAGGTGCCGCGCCCGGTCGAGGCGGATTTCGAGGTAATAGCGCGCAGGCGAGCGGCCCATCTCCTGCCGGAACAGCCGTTCCACCTGCCGGCGCGACAGGCCGATCGTGTGGGCGACGTTGACGAGCGCCTGCGGCTCGGAAAGATTGGCCTCCATCATCTCGATGATGGTCAGCACCTTGGAATTCTGGATGCCGAGACGCGCGCGCAGCGGCAGGCGCTGGCGGTCCTGCGGGTTTCGCACGCGATCGGTGAGGGCCTGCTCGCAGATCTTGTTGACGAGGCTGGCGTCGAAATCGTCGCCGATCAGTTTCAGCATCATGTCGAGCGCGGCGGTGCCCCCAGCGCAGGTATAGATGTTGCTGTCTACCTCGAACAGATCGGCATAGACCTCCGCCTTGGGGAAGGTTTCGGCGAAGCCCGGCAGGTTTTCCCAATGGATTGCACAGCGCTTGCCCGAAAGCAGCCCCGCCGCGGCGAGGATATGCGCCCCGGTGCACAGGCCCCCGACGGCCACACCGCGATGATATTCCTCGCGCAGCCACGCGAAAACCGACTTGTTCCGGAACTCCTCGACATGAACGCCGGAACAGACGAACACCATGGAGGGGCGTTGCTCCGACTGGAGAAAACGGCGCTCGTCGTCGAGCGATGCATCGACCGCGCATTCGACGCCGTTCGACGCCTTGATCGGATGGCCGTCCGTCGAGGTCAGGCGCCAGCGATAGGCCTCGTAGCCAAGCATCCGGTTGGCGATGCGCAGCGGTTCTATCGCTGTCGCAAACGCGATCATGGAAAAATTCGGAACGAGAAAAAAGACAATAGACCGCTTGAGCGACGATGCCTGATTCATAGCCTGACCGTACCCATTTTTCAGAATGCGCGCTGCGGTTCCCGACGCAGCCGTCGCTTCCTGCTCCCGTCATGTCGCCGGCGGCGCTTGCCTGCCCGGCGATGCGGTCGCTTTCCGACCGCCTCTCCCGTCTGCGTTGCCTGCAATTCCGGGGGGAAGGCGATGGCGCAAACTGGATAGTGTCTTATTGAGACACAGAACGCACGGGTTGCAAAGTGCGGCTAAATGCCTGCCGCTATAGGGCATAAACATGTCGCAAGATTGAGGGTATCGGTCCAGGCGGTTGTTTCGGGCCTCCGTTTCATCGGACTTGTGCGGTGGATTTGAAGTTCCTGTCCTTTGGACGGCGTGTCCGTTCAGGAACTCCAAGTCCGCAAACCACGCGAGCGCCATGAGCTTGTCAGCGTGGTTTTGGATCCGAAATTCACTTGCGGCGCTGCTTCAAACCGATACGAATTTCGGATTCGCCACACTGGCGGGGATCGTCCGCGGCGGGCCAGCCGATGTCGTGCAAGATATGACGGGGCAGGGCCGCGACCGCGTGCTGGCTGCGTCGCCGGCGCCATGCCGTGCGCCACTGGCCGATCCGGTCGCGCGCCAGCGCATAAAAACGGTTCGGCCAGAGAATGGATCGCGGACCGGAGGCGGGGTTCAGGAGTTCGTATCGCATGGTCATTTCGCTCTCCGTATATGAACAGGAGTCGACGGAAGGCGTCGTCTCTTTCTGTCCGCAACGGTGCGCTGGTCTTGACGTTCAATCAAACGAAATATAAAAAGGTATAAGATCAGAAAATTTGATGTTACTGCCGTCGAGGAAATCCCCGCATGACCATACCCGTCCAGCATCCCTTGCCCATGCTCGACATGGACGTCCTGCGCACGTTCGTTGCCATCGCCGACACGGGCAGCTTTTCCTCTGCCGCCAATGCGGTGTTCCGCACGCCCTCGGCGGTGTCGATGCAGATCAAGAAGCTGGAAGAGCAGCTTGGCGTGGCGGTGTTCGACCGCGATGCGCGCTCGGTGACGCTGACGGGCGACGGCGAGGTCCTGCTCGGCTATGCGCGCCGCCTGCTCGCGCTGAACCGCGAGGCCGTGTCGAAATTCGTCGCGCCGACCGTCACCGGCGTGGTACGGCTCGGCTCGCCCGACGATATCGGTGAAAGCATACTGCCGCTGGTGCTCAGGCGCTTTGCCGAGACGCATCCGGGTGTCACCGTCGATGTGGTGATCGACCAGAGCATCAATCTGCGCCGGCGGCTCGACGAGCGCCGGCTCGATGTGACACTTATCAATATCTCTCACACCACACCGGGCCGCGGCGATACCGAGATTCTGCTTGACGAGGAACTGGTCTGGGCCGGTGCCAAATGCGGCACGGCGTACAGGCGCGATCCGCTGCCGCTTTCCATATGGGAAGAGGGCTGTGCCTGGCGCGGCAATGCGCTGGAGGCATTGGAAAAGGCGGGGCGGGCCTATCGCGTCGCCTATATGAGCTCGCATTCGACAGGCCAGCGTGCGGCGATCATGACCGATCTTGCCGTCGCCCCCTTCGGCAGGACGCTGCTCAGCGAGGGTATCGTGGCTCTCGGCCCTGAACATGGATTGCCGCCGCTCGGGCGCTATCAGCTCGGCATGGTGGTGAAGCCGGATGCCGGGCCGCATATTCAGGTGGTGGCGGACAATCTGCGCGGCGTCTTCGAGACCTACCGGCGCGCGGGGCGTTTCGAGACGCTGCGCTGCGGCTGATCCATCTGAATTCAATCACAAAATCCTGTGCGGCCGAAGAATCGCTTTTTCCTTGCCTGCCGCCGCCGCTGCGCTAGATTTCGATTGTGACAGCCGGATGAATCGGCTTCACCGCCAGCGGTATCGAAGAGGGGGCCTGTTGCGGTCGATCGACGGCATTGCTGGATGGAACGGGTTCGATAACCGCGCATTCATCCGCGCAAGCGGGCGGATGCCATCATCTGTGGAGAGATTGCCATGAAACTGACCCGCCTTGCTCCCCTTGCCATCATTCTCTGCGCCTTCACGCTCGCCTCCTGCGCGAATACGGTTCGCGGCGTCGGCCGCGACGTCAAGAGCACGGCGCATGCCGTCCAGGACACCGTGGAGTAAGCAGCAATCCCGAAGGCTTCCGCTTTTTTTGAATCGAACCGTTCAGAGAACGTTTCGATCCGAATACGTTTCAGGCCCGGCGCGCGAGTGCCGGGTTTTTGTTTGCCTTGTAAGATGAAGGAGGTAAAGCAGGCGCTCTATGGCAAAAACCGCGCTGCCTGACGGCGCACGGTTTTGCCAATTACGCATGGCGGTCCCGCCGGACAATACGCTGGCGGGCTATACTGAAGCTCCGGTACGCAGTACCTGATCCGGAGCGTCGAGAGGGGTGTTGCCCGTCTCGTGCCCCTTTCTAGCCCAACATCGTTACCGGACGGTTAGCAGGCGATTAAGCAAGTCTAAACAACGCATTTTTTTTGCAGAAAATTTCCGCGTGCCCCGCACGGGGTGTTGCGTTGCCATGGGGTGTACTTTGAGCTAGGCAAATCGCCATGACGCGCAAGATCATGTTTCAGGGCACGGGTTCGGATGTCGGCAAGAGCGTTCTCGTCGCGGGGCTCTGCCGCGCGGCGCGCAATCGCGGGCTGAAGGCGCGCCCGTTCAAGCCGCAGAACATGTCCAACAACGCCGCCGTCAGCGACGATGGCGGCGAGATCGGCCGGGCGCAGTGGTTGCAGGCGCTGGCGGCGGGCGTTCCGTCCTCGGTGCATATGAACCCAGTGCTCCTGAAGCCCCAGACCGAGATGGGCAGCCAGATCGTGGTGCAGGGCAAGGTGCGCGGCGAGGCGCGCGGGCGCTATTACCAGCAATGGAAGCCGCAACTGATGCAGGCGGTGATGGAGTCCTTCGCCGCCGTCAGCGATGGGGCCGATCTGGTGCTGGTGGAGGGAGCCGGCTCGCCGGCGGAGATCAACCTGCGCGCCGGCGACATCGCCAATATGGGCTTCGCCACGCGGGCGGGCGTGCCGGTGGTGCTGGTGGGCGACATCGACCGGGGCGGGGTGATCGCCTCGCTGGTCGGCACGCACACCATCTTGCCCGAGGAGGACCGCGCCATGGTGCGCGGCTTCGTCATCAACAAGTTTCGCGGCGACGTGTCGCTGTTCGACGATGGGCTTGCGGCGATCACGGGCTTCACCGGCTGGCGCTCCTTCGGCGTGGTTCCGTGGATGCGGGCCGTGTCGCGGCTGCCGGCGGAGGATTCGGTGGTGCTGGAGCGGGCGGCGCGCGGGGCGGCGAGAGCGCTGAAAGTGGCGGTTCCCATGCTGCCGCGCATCGCCAATTTCGACGATCTCGATCCGCTCGCCGCCGAGCCGCAGGTGGCGGTGGAGATGATCGCGCCGGGCGAGCCGTTGCCCGCCGACGCCGGGCTGGTGGTGCTGCCGGGGACGAAATCGACCATCGCCGATCTCGCCGCTCTGCGCGAGAACGGCTGGGACCACGACCTTCGCGCCCATCTGCGGCGCGGCGGCCATGTGCTCGGCATTTGCGGCGGCTTCCAGATGCTGGGGCGGCGCGTCGCCGATCCGCATGGCGTCGAAGGGCCGGCGGGTTCCGTCGAGGGGCTCGGGCTTCTCGACGTGGAGACGGTGATGGAGCCGAAGAAGATCGTGCGCAACGTGCGCGCCGAATCGGCGCTGTTCGACACGCCGCTGGAAGGCTACGAAATCCATATCGGACGCACGGACGGGCCCGATTGCGCGCGGCCCTTCGCCCGCATCGACGGGCGCGACGACGGCGCGGTCTCGGGCGACGGGCGCGTGATGGGGACCTATCTGCACGGCGCGTTTGGCGCGGATGCGTTCCGCCGCCGTTTCCTCGCAGCGCTCGGCCTCGAAGGGGCGGGCGGCAATTACCGCGCTGGTGTCGAGGCGGCGCTGGATGAGCTGGCCGCCGGGCTGGAATCCTGCCTCGACATCGACGCGCTATTCGCGCTAGGGTGACCCCGTTCGACAGGTTCCCGCCCGGGCGGGACGAAAAGGGAATGCGACGGACACCGTCCCCATCGCAGCCGACCCCGCGACTGTAGAGCGGCGAGGAACGAAGCCAAGCCGGCCAGACCGGCGGCCACTGGACCCATGGGTTCGGGAAGGCGGCTTCGACGCCTTTGACCCGCGAGCCAGGAGACCTGCCTGTCGGCAAGGGCATTCCGCCCGCGCCCCAGGGGAGGCTTTCCCTGCCGCCTGCACGGAGGTTGTCATGGCTGCACGAAGACGCAGATTTCTTTCCGGTTTTTCACTGCCGCCGTCAGCCTGACATGACGGCGAAAATCACGCTGGTGCTGGGCGGCGCGCGCTCCGGCAAATCGGCCTATGCGGAGAAGATGGCGGAAGCTTCCGGGCTGACGCCGGTCTATCTCGCCACCGGCCGCGCCTATGACGCCGAGATGGAGGGCCGCATCGCGCTTCATCGCGACCGGCGTGGGCCGCAATGGCGCACGGTGGAGGAGCCGCTCGACCTCACGGGAGCCCTGCGGGCCGAAACCGCGCCGGGCCGCTTCGTGCTGGTCGATTGCCTGACATTGTGGGTCACCAATCTGATGATGGCGGAGCGCGACGTGGCCGCCGAATCGCGGGTGCTGGCCGCAGCGCTTTCGGGGCTTTCCGGGCCGGTGGCGTTCGTCTCCAACGAGGTGGGGCTGGGCATCGTGCCGGAGAACCGCATGGCGCGGGAATTTCGCGACCATGCCGGCTTTCTGCATCAGGCGGTGGCGGCGTCCGCCGACGAAGTTTATTTCATGGCGGCCGGGTTGCCGCTCAGGATGAAGGGATAATTCCATGCAGGGACAAAAGATTCCCGCCACCGTGATCACCGGCTTTCTCGGCTCGGGCAAGACGACGATGATCCGCAACCTGCTCGAAAACGCCGATGGCAAGCGCATCGCGCTGATCATCAACGAGTTCGGCGATCTGGGCGTCGACGGCGGCATCCTCAAGGGCTGCGGCATCGAGGCCTGCCGCGAGGAGGACGTGATCGAGCTGAACAACGGCTGCATCTGCTGCACCGTGGCCGAGGATTTCATCCCGACCATGACCAAGCTGCTCGACCGCGCCGACCGGCCGGACCATATCGTCATCGAGACCTCGGGTCTCGCGCTGCCGCAGCCGCTGGTCGCCGCCTTCAACTGGCCGGAGATCAAGACGCAGGTGACGGTGGACGGCGTGGTGACGGTGATCGACGCGGCGGCGGTGTCGGAAGGCCGTTTCGCGGACGATCACGACAAGGTGGACGCGCAGCGCGCGGCGGACGATTCGCTAGACCATGAAAGCCCTTTGGAGGAACTTTTTGAGGATCAGATTCACGCCGCCGACCTGATCGTGCTCAACAAGGCCGACCTGATCGACGCGGCCCGGCTCGACGCCGTCAAGGCCGATGTGGCCGAGCGTTCGCCGCGTAGGGTCAACATGGTTCCGGCGAGCTTCGGCAAGCTCGGCGCGGACGTGCTGCTGGGTCTCGGCGTCGGCACGGAGAGCGACATCGCCAACCGCAAGTCGCATCACGAAATCCACCATGCCGACGGCCACGAGCACGACCATGACGAGTTCGAGAGCATCGTCGTGGAGGCGGGGCCGGTGCCCGATCCCAAGGCCTTCGTGGAGCGGCTGAAGGGCATCATCGCCGAACACGACATCCTGCGCCTCAAGGGTTTCGCCGACGTGCCGGGCAAGCCGATGCGGCTGGTGGTGCAGGCGGTGGGCCAGCGCATCGAGCATTATTTCGACCGGCCGTGGGGCAAGGACGAGAAGCGCGCCACACGGCTGGTGGTGATCGGCCTGCATGACGGCATGGACGACGAGGCCATCGCCGAGGCCGTGAAGAAAGCCGTCTGATGCATCTGCTGCTCGCCAGACAGGGAACGATCAGCGACGGCGAGGAGGCCATCGACCTCGGCCAGACGCCGGGCGACGTGCTGTTCCTCTCCGCCGCCGATACGGAGCTGGCGAGCCTCGCCGAGGCGCATCGCGCACGGCCGGGCTTGAGCCTCCGGCTCGCGAGCTTCCTCACGTTGATGCATCCCATGTCGGTCGACGCCTATGTGGAGCGCACCGCGCGGCATGCCAAGCTGATCGTGGTGCGCATCATCGGCGGCGAGACCTACTGGCCCTATGGGCTGGAGGCGCTGCACGCCTGCGCGGTCAATCACGGCGTGCGGATCGCGGTGCTGCCGGGCGACGACAAGCCGGATCACGGGCTGGACCGCTTTTCGACCGTTTCGGCGGAAGAACGCGATGCGCTGTGGCGCTATCTGGTCGAGGGCGGGGCGGGCAATACGGCGGCCTTTCTCGATTATTGCGCGGCGCTGATCGATGGCGGCGAAAAGCCGGAACAGGCCGCGCCGCTCTTGAAAGCCGGGCTGTGGTGGCCGGGCGAAAACGCGCCGTCGCTCAACGAAATCCGCGCGCATTGGCGGGATAGGGACGGGCCGGTGGCGGCGATCGTCTTCTATCGCGCGCTGGTGCAAAGCGGGCAGACGCAGCCGGTGACGGCGCTGATTGCGGCCTTGCAGGCGCAGGGCCTCAATCCGCTGCCGATCTTCGTCTCCAGCCTCAAGGACCGGCTGGCGGCGGCGGTGGCGGAGGTGACTTTCGACGATTGCCCGCCCGACATCGTGCTCAACGCCACTGGCTTCGCCATCTCGACGCCAGGCGCGGAGCGCGTCCCCACCGTGCTCGACCGGCACGGCAACATGGTGTTGCAGGTGATCTTTTCCGGCACGCCGCGCGCGGTGTGGGAGACCTCGCAGCAGGGTCTGCTGGCGCGCGATCTCGCCATGAACGTCGCTTTGCCGGAGGTGGACGGGCGCGTGCTGACGCGCGCCGTTTCGTTCAAGTCGGCGCAGCGTTTCGACGCCACGGTGGAGGTCAATATCGTCGCCCACGAGCCGCACGAGAATCGTGTCGCCTTCGTGGCGGAGCTGGCGGCGCGCTGGGTGCGGCTGAAACGGAAAAGCCCGGCGGAGCGGCGGGTGGCATTGGTGCTGGCCAATTATCCCAACCGCGACGGACGGCTCTGCAACGGCGTCGGGCTGGATACGCCGGCCGGCACGGTGGAAGTGCTGCGCGCCATGGCGCGCGAGGACTATAAGGTGGGCGAAATTCCCACCGACGGCGACGCGCTGATGCGGCTTTTGATGGCCGGGCCGACCAACGCGGCGCGCGACGGGCGCGAGATTCGCGAGACGATTTCGCTGAATCGATACAAGGACTTCTTCGCGAAACTTCCCCGTGCGATTCAGGCGCAAGTGACCGCCCGCTGGGGCGCGCCGGAGGGCGATCCCTATTTCGATGCGGGTATTGGCGGTTTCGCGCTGCCCCTGACGCGGATGGGCGAGACGCTGATCGGCATCCAGCCCGCGCGCGGCTACAATATCGATCCGAAGGAAACCTATCACTCGCCCGACCTCGTGCCGCCGCACGGTTATATCGCCTTCTATGCCCATCTGCGGGCGATGGACGCGGTCGTGCATATGGGCAAGCACGGCAATCTGGAATGGCTGCCGGGCAAGGCGCTGGCGCTGTCGGAGACCTGCTACCCGGAAGCGGTGTTCGGGGCGATGCCGCATGTCTATCCGTTCATCGTCAACGATCCGGGCGAGGGCACGCAGGCCAAGCGCCGCGCGAGCGCCGTGATCATCGATCACCTGACGCCGCCGCTCACCCGCGCCGAAAGCTACGGGCCGCTCAAGGACCTCGAAGCGCTGGTGGACGAATATTACGAGGCGTCGGGCGTCGATCCGCGCCGGCTCGTGCGGCTGAAAGCGCAAATACTCGATCTGGTGCGCGATATCGGCCTCGACCGCGACGCCGGCATCCACGCCCATGACGACGAGGACATGGCGCTGCAAAAGCTCGACGCCTATCTCTGCGACCTCAAGGAGATGCAGATCCGCGACGGGCTGCATGTGTTCGGCCGCGCGCCGGAGGGGCGCTTGCTCATAGATTTGCTGACCGCGCTGGCCCGCGTGCCGCGCGGCGCGCCGGTCTCGCTCGGCGGCGCGCCCGGCGACCAGAGCCTGCAACGCGCCATCGCCGCCGATTGCGGGCTCGATTTCGATCCGCTCGATTGCGAGATGGCGAAGCCGTGGACGGGGCCGAAGCCGGAGGCGCTGCTTGCTGTCAGCGACGATGCGTGGCGCATTACGGGCGACACGGTGGAGCGCGTCGAACTGCTGGCGGCGAGGCTGGTGGCGGGCGAGGCGGATTGTCCCGAAGGCTGGACACAGACGCATGCCGTGCTGCGGGCGATCGAAGACGGGCTGCGGCCTTTGGTGACCTCCTGCGGGGCTTCGGAGATCGACGGTTTTCTGGCCGCGCTTTCCGGGCGCTTCGTGCCGCCGGGGCCGTCCGGCGCGCCGACGCGCGGGCGGCCCGACGTACTGCCGACCGGGCGCAATTTCTTCTCCACGGACAGCCGCGCCGTGCCGACCCCGGCCGCGTGGGAACTGGGGCGCAAATCGGCGGAATTGCTCGTCACCCGCTACACGCAGGATCATGGCGAATGGCCGACCTCCTTCGGCCTGACCGCATGGGGCACCTCCAACATGCGCACCGGCGGCGACGACATCGCGCAGGCGCTCGCGCTGATCGGCGTCAAGCCGGTCTGGGACATGGCTTCTCGCCGCGTCACCGGCTATGAGATCGCGCCGCTCGCCAAGCTCGGCCGGCCGCGCGTGGACGTGGTCTTACGCATTTCCGGCTTTTTCCGCGACGCCTTCCCGGAGCAGATCGCGCTGTTCGACAAGGCCGTCCGCGCGGTGGGCGCGCTGGACGAGGACGCGGAGGAAAATCCGGTCGCAGCCCGCATGAAGGCGGAAGCGGCGCGGCTGGTCGCGTCGGGCGCGGACGAGGCGACGGCCGCCCGCCGCGCCGGCTATCGCGTCTTCGGCGCGAAGCCCGGCGCTTACGGCGCGGGGATGAACGCGCTTCTGGACAATAACGATTTCGCGGGCCGCGACGATCTGGCCGAAGCGTGGCTGGTCTGGGGCGGCTACGCCTATGGCGCGGGCGCGGAGGGACAGGCCGAGCGCGGGCTTCTGGAGGAGCGGCTGAAATCGGTGCAGGCCGTGGTGCAGAATCAGGACAATCGCGAGCACGACCTGCTCGACAGCAGCGAATATCACCAGTTCGAGGGCGGCATGGCGGCGGCGGCGGAACGCCTCGCCGGGACCATGCCGGAGGTCTATCACAACGACCATTCGCGCCCTGAAAAGCCGGTGATCCGCACGCTGGAGGAAGAGCTTTCACGCGTAGTGCGCGGGCGCGCGGTCAACCCGAAATGGATCGCCGGCGCGATGCGCCACGGCTATAAGGGGGCCGCGGAGATCGCCGCGACGGTGGATTTTCTCTTCGCCTTCGCGGCCACCACCGGCAAGGTAGGCGGCCATCATTTCGAGGCGGTCTATCAGGCCTATATTGCCGACAAAACCGTACATGATTTCATGGCGGACAAGAACCCGGCCGCTTTGGCCGAGACGGCGGCGAAGCTGGAGGCGGCCATCCGGCGCGGCTTCTGGACGCCGCGCTCCAATTCGGCTCGATTCGAATTGGAAGCCCTTCAGAAAATGATTCCGGGACGAGTATCAAATGGCTGAAAAATCGGAAAAACTTCTCTCGATGACCGAGGAGGAGCTGAACGCCCGCCACGCGGACAAGATGCGCAAGAAGAAGGCCGTGCGCGACAAGATCCTCGCCACCAAGACCGAGGAAAAGGGCCTCGTCATCGTCCATACCGGCAAGGGCAAGGGCAAATCCACCGCCGGATTCGGCATGGTTTTCCGCGCGCTCGGCCATGGCATGAAGATCGGCGTGGTGCAGTTCGTGAAAGGTTCGTGGGAGACGGGCGAGCGCTGGGTGCTGGAGAAGTTTCCCGAACAGGTGACGATTTCGGCGCTGGGCGAGGGCTTCACCTGGGAGACGCAGGACCGCGCCCGCGACATCGCCATGGCGCGCGACGCATGGGAGCAGGCCAAGGCGCTGATCATGGACGAAAGCTACGACATGGTGCTGTGCGACGAATTGAACATCGTGCTGCGCTACGACTATCTGCCGGTGCAGGAAGTGATCGAGGTGCTGAAAGCCAAGCCGGAGATGAAGCATGTCATCATCACCGGCCGCAACGCGAAAGAGGAATTGATCGAGGCGGCGGACCTTGTCACCGAGATGGAAATGATCAAGCATCCGTTCCGTTCGGGCGTGAAGGCCCAGAAGGGAATCGAATTTTGATCTTCGCAAGCTGGCAGTTGCGGGCGCTGATCGGCTGCTGCATGCTGCCGGTGGTGTTGAGGGTTTAGAATCCCGCCCACTGCCGCAATGGATTGGCGGGCTCCATCAGAAGCTTGATCGCCAGCACGAGGCTGACGACGATCAAGAGCGGCTTGATGATTTTCGCGCCGATCCTCATGGCCAGATGCGCGCCGATCTGCGCGCCGACGAACTGCGCCACGCCCATGCAGACGCCAAGCTTCCAGTTAATGACGCCGACCGAGGCGAAGGCAAGAAGGCCGCCGACATTGGAGGCGCAGTTGAGGAGCTTGGTGTGAGCCGTGGCTTTCAATACGCCATAACCGGCCAGCGCCACGAAGGTCAGCATGAAGAACGATCCGGTGCCCGGTCCGAACAGCCCGTCATAGAAGCCGATCAGCGGCACGAAAGTCGTGCCGAAGGCGAAGGCGCTCATGCGGCGTGCGCGGTCGACGTCGCCGATATTGGGCTTGAGCGTGAAGTAGAGCGCGATGGCGATCAGCAAAATCGGCAGCGCGGCGCGCATGATCGAAACCGGCAGCACCGTCGCCAGCAGCGCACCCAGCACCGCGCCGAGACAAGAGGCCAGCGCCTCGGGCCATATCTGGCGGAAATCGACATGGCCCTTGCGCGCATAGGCGATGGTGGCGGACGACGAGCCGAACAGGCTTTGCAGCTTGTTGGTGCCCAGCGCCTCGACCGGCGGCACGCCCGCCAGCAGCAGCGCCGGAATGGTGATCATGCCGCCGCCGCCGGCGATGGAATCGATGATACCGGCGACGAAAGCCGCGGCGGTGAGCATGAGGGTGAGCGAATCGAGAAAAGCGGGCATGGAAGGGTCCGGGAACTGTCGGCGCAACATAACGTTGTTTTCCCGCCGCGCCAGCATTATTGATTCAAGTGGAACCGCTAGAATTAAAGGGCTGTACATGAGCGAGAGCATCTTCGAACGCATTTCCGCCTTCCTGAATCACAAGAGCGCGGTTGAACGGGTAGCCGAGGACCCGGTGCTGGCGGCGGAACTGCTTCTGCTGCTGCATGTGGTGTTCGCCGATGGCGACCAGCATCCGGAGGAACTGGCGGCGTTCAAGGAGATCGCCTTCGCCGATTTCGGCATTTCGCCGGAGGAATTGCCCGAAGTGGCCGAATATCTGAAGGATTTCGGCTATGAAACCACCACCCGGCAGGCCGCCGACATGCTGGCCGAAATGGACCCGGACCGGCGGCTGACGCTTTTGCGCGACCTGATGAAGATCGCCTGCGCCGATCACCATGTCGACCGGGCCGAGACGGCCATCATCCGTCACGTCGCCAATGTGCTGCATATTACGCCGGCCGAACTGCGCCGCGCACGGGAGGCCGCCTCGGCATGAGCCCGAGGCCGGGGTTCGTCGCGCTGGGCGTCGGCGCGGCCACGCAGGCCGCGGAGGCGGACGTGCTGGCGGCGGTGGCGCGCGCACTGGCTGAAGCTGGCGTTGAGAAGCCCGACGCCATCGCCTCGCTGGCGACGAAAAAGGATCACCCGGTCTGGGAGGCGCTGACACAGCGCTTCGGCTGCCCGGCGCTGTTCTTCGACGCGGCGCGGCTGGAGCGGGAGACGCCCCGGCTGAAGAACCCGTCCGAGGCGGTGTTCCGCGCCGTCGGCTGTCATGGCGTGGCGGAGGCGGCTGCGCTCGCGGCTGCTGGCGAGGGCTCGCGGCTCGCGGTCGGCAAGACCGTGGCCGGCCACGCCACGGCGGCCGTAGCTGTTCATTCATAGGAGATCGTCGTGACCGTTCACTTCATCGGCGCGGGGCCGGGGGCCGCCGACCTCATCACTGTGCGCGGCCTGCGGCTGATCGAAAAATGCCCGGTCTGCATCTATGCCGGCTCGCTGGTACCGAAGGAAGTTGTGGCCTCGGCGCCTGCCGGCGCGCGGCTGGTCGACAGTTCTTCGCTGACGCTGAACGAGATCATCGCGGAAATCGAAGCGGCGCATGGGCGCGGGCAGGACGTGGCGCGGGTGCATTCCGGCGATCCGTCGCTTTACGGCGCGATGGCCGAGCAGATGCGCCGGCTCGATGCGCTGGGCATTCCCTATGACGTGACGCCGGGCGTGCCGGCTTTCGCGGCGGCGGCGGCGGCGATGAAGCAGGAACTGACCATTCCCGAACTCAACCAGACTGTCGTTCTCACCCGGACCTCCATGAAATCCTCCGCCATGCCGGAGGGCGAGGACCTCGCCACGCTGGGACGCTCCGGCGCGACGCTGGTGATCCATCTCTCCATCCGCAATCTGGACAAGATCGAGCGCGAGCTGACGCCGCTCTATGGCGCGGATTGCCCGGTGGTGGTGGCCTATCGCATCGGCTGGCCGGACGAGCGGCTATTGCGCGGCACGCTTTCCGATATCGCGGCGAAAGCGGCCGAGGCTGGCCTCGCGCGCACTGCAATGATCTTCGTCGGGCGTGGGCTCGACCCGAAGAATTTCCGCGATTCGGCACTTTATCACGAGTCCCACAGCCACGTAGCGCGGTCAAAGCCCGAAGCGTGAGCGGATGAAGTCGGCCGCTTGCGTGGCGGTGGCGACGGTCTCGACGGCGGCGCGGGGCGGGCGGGCGATCATCAGCACCGGCAGGGCCAGCGCGCGCGCGGCCTCGACCTTGGCGTAGGACGCCTCGCCGCCCGAATTGCGGCAGACGATCAGGCCGATGCGCCTTTCGACCAGAAAGCGCTTCTCTTCCTCGAAACCGGCGGGGCGGGCCAGCACGATCTCGCTGTCGGGTGGCAGTGCGACCTGCGGCGGGTCGATCATGCGCATGACGAAATGCACGTCGCCGCGCGCCGCGAAGGGCGCGATATGCTGGCGGCCCAGCGCCAGAAACACGCGCTCGCCGGCGGGGATGGAGCGCATAGCTGCGTGCTCGTCGGCGACCTCGATCCAATTATCGCCCGGCTCGGCCCGCCAGAGCGGACGTTCGAGCCGCAGCAGCGGACAGCCAGCGACGCTGGACGCCGCGACGGCGTTCTGCGAAATGCGCGTGGCGTAGGGGTGGGTGGCGTCGATGAGGCAGTCGATCTTTTCGGCTGTGAGATAGGTCGCCAGCCCCTCCGCGCCGCCGAAGCCGCCGCTGCGCACCGCGCCCGCCACCGGAGCGGGGTTGGCGGTACGGCCGGCGAGCGAGGTAATTGCCACGACCGGCAGCGCCTCCAGCGCCAGCGCGAGACGGGCCGCCTCCGCTGTGCCGCCGAGGATGAGGATTTTCGGCCTAGACTCTGGCAAGGATTTTTCCCTCGCGGTCGGTGACGATGATCTCCACCTCCACCGCCGCGCCGCGCAGGGTGGCGCGCGCGGTTTCCCGCGCTTTGAGCGCCACGGGCGTGGCGAGGTCGACGCCGATGGATTGAGTCATTTCAAGTGCTTCCTTGGCGGTGTTCGCAAAGAGAATCCGGTCCTTGAGATTGCCGGGCGCGCCGGCTTCTTCCGCAAGGTCGGCGAGGAAGCCCATATCGACCTGGCTGCGCGCCGAATGCAGGTCGAGCGCGCCCTGCGCCAGCTTGGTGAGCTTGGCGAAGCCGCCGGCGATGGTGAGCCTGTCTATAGGGTGGTCGCGCAGATATTTGAGCACGCCGCCGGCGAAATCCCCCATATCGAGCACGGCGAAATCGGGCAGGTGATAGAGCGCCTGCGCGGCGTCCTCCGAGGTGGAGCCGGTCGCGCCCAGCACATGCTTCTGCCCCGCCGCGCGCGCCACGTCGATGCCGCGATGGATCGAGTGAATCCAGGCCGAGCAGGAGAAGGGATGCACCACGCCAGTGGTGCCCAAAATGGAGATGCCGCCGACGATGCCGAGGCGCGGGTTCCATGTCTTCCTTGCGATTTCCTCGCCGTTGGGCACGGAAATAGTGATCACGAGATCGGCGGGCAGGCCATATTCGGCGCAGATTTGCTCGCAGATTTCTGTCATCATGCGGCGCGGAACCGGATTGATCGCCGCTTCCCCCGGCGGGATAGGCAGGCCGGGGCGGGTGACGGTGCCGACGCCTTCGCCGGCGCGGAAGACCACGCCCGTGCCCGGCGGGGCGGGGAAGACGGTGGAAATGATCGTCGCGCCGTGGGTCACGTCGGGGTCGTCGCCGGCGTCCTTGACGATGCCGGCCATGGCGTAGCCTTCGCCCAGACCTTCATAGGCGAGCTGGAAATAGGGCACCTCGCCCTTGGGCAGGATGATGCCTACCGGATCGGGAAATTCGCCGGTGATCAGCGCCGTCAGCGCCGCCTTGGTCGCGGCGGTGGCGCAGGCGCCCGTGGTCCAGCCGCGCCGCAAAGCCGGCTTTTCCCGATTTTTCCCGTCGTTTTTCTTTTCGGGGGCGGTTTCGTCATTCATGGACGCCTTATAATCTATCTGCTAGCTGTGCCGCCACAGAATATGGTGATTTGTGATGATGACGGATGCAGGGCGAACGAATGCGGGCGGACCGGAACTGCCGTCCATGCAGCCGGGCCATGTCTGGCTCGTGGGCGCGGGGCCGGGCGATCCGGGCCTGCTGACGCTGCTTGCCGCCCATGCGCTTGGCGAGGCGGACGTGATCGTCCACGATGCGCTGGTGGACGAATCCTGCCTTGCGCTGAAACGCGCCGGCGCGGTTCTCGAATATGCCGGAAAACGCGGCGGCAAGCCGTCGCCGAAACAGCGCGACATTTCGCTCCGGCTGGTGGAACTGGCGCGGCAGGGCAAGAAAGTGCTGCGCCTCAAGGGCGGCGATCCGTTCGTGTTCGGGCGCGGGGCGGAGGAGGCGCTAACACTGGTGGAGCATGGCGTGCCGTTCCGCATCGTGCCGGGAATCACCGCCGGAATCGGCGGACTGGCCTATGCCGGGATCGCCGCCACGCATCGCGGCATCAATCAGTCGGTGACGTTCCTGACTGGGCACGACGCGACGGGGCTTGTGCCCGACCGCATCGACTGGGAGGGCGTGGCGCGCGGCGCGCCGGTGATCGTGATGTATATGGCCATGAAGCATATCGGCGGCATCGCGCAGAAGCTGATCGCCGCCGGGCGGTCGCCGGATGAGCCGGTGGCCTTCGTCTGCAATGCCAGCCTGCCCGGCCAGACCGTGCTGGAGACGACGCTCTCGCGCGCTGCGGCGGATGTGGTGGCAGCGGATTTGCGGCCGCCGGCCATCGTGGTGGTGGGCGAGGCGGTGCGGCTTCGCGCCGGGCTCGACTGGATGGGCGCGCTCGAAGGGCGGCGGCTTGTCGCCGATCCGCTCGGCACGGGTAAATGGGAGGAAAAAGGCGCATGAAGGGTTTCGTGATCGCGGCACCGGCATCGGGCACGGGCAAGACGACGGTGACGCTGGGCCTGCTGCGGCTCATGCGGCAAAAGGGTGTTGCACTGGCGCCGGTCAAGGTCGGCCCGGATTATATCGACACCGGCTGGCATACGGCCGCCGGCGGAGCGGAATGTTTCAACCTCGATCCGTGGGCCATGCGGCCGGAACTCGTCAGCGCGCTTTCCGCGCGCATGACCGAGGGCGGCAGGCTGCTCGTCGCCGAAGGCATGATGGGCCTGTTCGACGGAGCGCTCGATGGCAGCGGCTCCACCGCCGATCTCGCATGTCAGCTCGATCTGCCGGTGGTGCTGGTGGTCGATTGCGCGAAACAGTCCCATTCGGTCGCGGCGCTGGTATCGGGATTCAGCCGCTTCCGCAGCGATGTGCTGATCTCCGGCCTCATCCTGAACCGCGTTGGCAGCGCCCGCCATGAAGCCATGCTGCGAAGCGCCTTGAAGCCGCTCGGCATTCCGGTTCTGGGCGTCCTGCCGCGCGACGAGGCGCTGGTCCTGCCGGAACGCCATCTCGGCCTCGTGCAGGCGGATGAGCACGCCGAACTCGAAGCCTTTCTCGACCACGCCGCGGCGGTGATGGGCGAGCGGATCGACATGGCGGCGCTGCAACGCCTGTGGTCGGCTCCGTCGCGCCATGACGCCATGGCCAACGTGCCGCGCCTTGATCCTCTCGGCAGCCGCATCGCGGTTGCGCGCGACGACGCCTTCGGCTTCGCCTATGCGCATATCCTTGCCGGCTGGCGGCGGCGCGGGGCGGAGATCGCCTTCTTTTCGCCGCTCGCCGACGAGGCCCCGGCGGCCGACGCCGACGCCGTCTATCTGCCCGGCGGCTATCCCGAACTCCATGCCGGACGGCTTGCGCAGGCGCGCAATTTCCATGACGGCATGCGCGCGGCGGCTTCGCGCGGCGCGGTGATCTATGGCGAGTGCGGCGGCTATATGGTGCTGGGTGACATGCTGGAAGATGGTAACGGCGCGCGTCACGCCATGCTGGGCCTGCTGCCGCTCGAAACCAGTTTTGCCAAGCGCAGACTGCATCTCGGCTATCGGACCTTGCAACCGCTCGCCGGCTCGCCGTGGAAAATGCCGCTTCGCGGGCATGAGTTTCACTATGCCAGCATAGTGCGCGAAGGCGCGGCGGAGCGGCTGTTCCATGTCAGCGATGCGCTCGGCGAGGATCGGGGTGAAGCGGGGCTTCGCGTCGGGACTGTGGCCGGCTCCTTTATCCATGTCATCGACAGGGCCGGAAGCGCATCTTGAGCCGCATGATCGAACATGGTGGGATCGAACATGGCGGGGCGCTCGACCGGGCGGTGGCACGCTTCGGCGGCACGGCGTCCGGCTGGCTCGATCTTTCGACCGGCATCAATCCGGAGCATTTCCCGCTGCCGGACCTGCCCGCCGAAATTTGGAATCGCCTCCCCGACGAGGCGCTGTTGCAGGAGACGCTGGCGCTGGCGCGCGATTACTATGGCGTCGCCGCCGATGCGCCGGTGGTGGCCGCGCCCGGCACGCAGGGGCTGATCCAGCTTGTTCCGAGGCTGCTTGCGCCCGCCACGGTGGCGGTGGTCGGGCCGACTTATCAGGAACATGCCGCTTCCTTCGCTGCGTCGGGCTGGCGGGTCGCGGAGTGCCGGGCCATCGCGGAGATCCCCGGCGATGCCACGGTGGCGGTGATCGTCAATCCTAACAATCCCGATGGCCGCGTGGCCGGGCGCGACGAATTGCTGGCGCTGGCGGCAAGGCTCGGCGCGAAGGGCGGTCTGCTTGCCGTGGACGAAGCCTTCGCCGACGCCGATCCGAGGGCAAGCGTGGCTGGCGATGCGGCGCATGCGCCGCTGATCGTGCTCAAATCCTTCGGCAAGTTCTTCGGCCTCGCCGGCATCCGCCTCGGCTTCGCGTTTGGCCGTAGCGGCATCGTTGACGAGATCGCACGGCGGCTCGGGCCATGGGCGGTGCCGGGTCCGACGCTCGCTATCGCGGCGCATGCTTTCCGCGAAACGGATGCGCTGCACGCCTTCCGTATACGGATCGAGGCGCGGCGGCATGGCTTGTCGGAGGTACTGCGGCGCTGCGGGCTGCGTGAGATCGGCGGCACGGCGCTGTTTGCGCTGGTGGAACGGACGGACGCTCATTGCCTGCATGAAGAACTGTGCGAGCAGCATATTCTGGTGCGCAAGTTCGCCTATGCGCCGCACTGGCTGCGCATCGGTCTGGCGCCTGACGATGCCGGACTGGCGCGTCTGGAGACGGGCCTTCAAAAGGCGGGTGGGCAAAAGGCGAATTTGAGAAAATGATTCCGGATTCTCGGCCAAGCCAATGGAAATAAAGCTGATCGTCCTTGCATTGGCGCTGCTGCTCGACCGGGCGGTGGGCGATCCACCGGCCCTGTGGCGAGCCGTGCCGCATCCGGTGGCGCTGTTCGGGCGGGCGATATCGTGGGGCGAGAAGCGTCTCAACCGGCGCGGACTTTCCGATGCGGCGCGCAAGCTGAACGGGGTGCTGCTCATGCTAGCGCTGGTCGCGGCGTGTATCCTTTTCGGCCTCGCGTTCGAAATCCTGCTGCCTCTGGTCGGTTCGGCGGGCGCGGTGGCGGAAATTCTCGTCGTCGCGGTTTTTCTGGCACAAAAGAGCCTTGCCGATCATGTCGGCGCGGTCGCGCAAGCCTTGCGAACGGACGGCATCGAGGGCGGGCGCAAGGCGGTGTCGATGATCGTCGGACGCGATCCCGACCGGCTGGACGAGGGCGGCGTCAGCCGTGCGGCCATCGAAAGCCTGGCCGAAAACGCCTCCGACGGCGTGATCGCGCCCGCCTTCTGGTTCCTTGTGGGCGGCCTGCCGGGACTGTTCGTCTACAAGCTCGTCAACACCGCCGATTCCATGATCGGCCATCGCAGCGCGCGCTATCTTCATTTCGGCTGGTTCGCGGCAAGGTTCGACGATGTGCTGAATCTGATCCCGGCGCGGCTGACCGGGCTGCTCACGGCCGGCGCATGCGCGCTTGGCCGGGGCGGGAAGGCGGGGCGCGCTGCGCTCGCCGTCATGTGGCGCGACGCGCGGCTGCACCGCTCGCCCAATGCGGGCTGGCCGGAATCGGCCTTTGCCGGGGCGCTCGGCCTCGCGCTCGCCGGGCCGCGCCAGTATGGCGAGGAGAAGGTGGAGGGACCGATGCTGAACGCCGCCGGGCGGCGCGATGCGGACGCCGCTGACATCGACGCGGCGCTGGCGCTGTTCTGGTCCGCCATGAGCCTCGCGACGCTGCTGGTGATCGCGGCTAGTGGTTTGATTCTGACATTCGCATCCGTTTGATATAGGCACAGGCGCAAATGTCAGGATCGAAAACCACTAGTAACTTATTGATTATCTAGTGGAACTTTTGAATTTGACATTTGCTCGCCGCTCTATGTCGAATGGGATGCAAATGTCGAATTCGTTCCACTAGCCCGATCGGATTTATTTATCTTCTGGGATGAAGCGCTTGCCGTCGAAGCGTTGCAGCCGGTTGGGATTGTCGGTGCGCATGCCGTTGGCGTCGAACCGGATCGAGCCGAGTACGGTATCGAAGGCGTTGGCGCGCAGCGCATCGGCAAGCGGCTGCTTCGCCGCATCCGCTTTTTTGGCGGCGTCGGCGGCGATCTCCACCGTGGCATAACCCTTTATCGCATAGGCGCTGACCATCTGGCCGGCCTTGTGCAGCGCTTCGATGGCGGGCTTGGCCGTGGGCAAGTCCTGCGGCCTCAAAGGCGCGATCATCAGGGTACCCTTGCTGAGAGGCAGTGCGCCGGGCGCCGCGTCGAGCAGGCTGCCGCCGGCGATTTCCAGCGGATAGCCGAGCGCGGCGGCGCTGGCGCCGATCACAGCGACATCGTCGCGCTCGCCGCCGACATAGACATGGGTGGCGCCGGCGCGGCGCAGGCGCGCGACCAGCGCATTCTGGTTGTCGAGGCCGGGCCGGTAGGTATCGGTGAACACGGGCCGCAACTGCTGTTCCTTCAGGCGCGCGAGAACGGGACCGGCGCGCTCGCGCCCCTCGATGGTGCCGTCATCGATCACCGCGAAGGGCTGCGCGCGCCACAGGCTGCCCAGAAAATTCGCGGTGGCGTGCGTTTCCTTGTCGATCCCCGTGGTCAGGCGGAACACCGGCATGGGTGGTGTGGCGCGGCGTTCGGCGAGCGTCTGTTCGGCGATATCGGAAAGGATGACCGGGATATTGTGCGCGGTGAGAACCGGGAGTGCGGCTTCCAGCGCTTCCGGGCAGAGGAAGCCGCCCACCACGCGCACGTTCTGCCGCACGAAGTTTTCGGCGGCCTGCCTGCCGCCATCTGCGTCGCAATGGTCGTCGGCGACGATGAGTTCCGCACCTTTCACACCTGCCGCCGCATGGGCGCCTTCGGCAAGCTGGCCGCCGAGCGGCGCAAAGGTGCCCGAAAGCGGTGCGGCCAGCCCCATGCGGAATGCATCCGCATAAGCGGGGCAGGCGGTGGCGAGCGCAGCGGCCAACAGCGGGCCGGTCAGCAACAGCCGGGCAAAACTTGCCGGGGCGACGACGGGACGCTTGCGAGGCTCAATCAAGGGCACGGTCTTCTTTTCGTAGTATTTTGGTTGAAAAACGGGTAGCGGTTTCCGCGCCTTTGTGCAATGCCCGTAGTATAAACTGGCAGAATGGGTCGATTCCGACGTGGAAACGGTAAAGAACATCATTTCAGGTGCGGCAGTGGCGGAATCGGTCGCCTATCGCGATGCCATGAGCCATTATGCCGGCGCGGTGCAGGTCGTGACCACGGCAGGTGCTGCCGGGCGTCGCGGGCTGACGCTGACGGCAGCTTGTTCCGTTTCCGACGATCCGCCGACCGTTTTGGTTTGCCTGCAAAAGATTCACCCGGAAAACCATCTGTTCATGAAGAACGGCGTCTTCGCGGTCAATACGCTGGCCGGCGGGCATCGCGCGCTTGCCGACGCTTTTTCCGGGCGCACGAGGCTGACGCAGGACGAGCGTTTCGCGCTGGCGGAATGGGAGGTGCTGGCGACCGGCGCTCCGGTGCTGAAGGGTGCGCTCGCCGTCTTCGATTGCCGCATCGTCTCCGTCCAGGATCATTCGACGCATCATGTTCTGTTCGGCGAGGTGACGGGCCTGCGCCGCAATACAGACGCCACGGCGCTGATCTATCTCAACCGCCGCTATCACACGCTCGAACTTTGAGCGGGAGGAGGGAGCATGAGAAAGCCGCCGCGCATCCCGCTCCTCGCCGCATCGCTGCTGTTGTCTGCCGTGTCCGTGGCCGGACCGGCCCTCGCGGCGCCGGCTCCTGTCCCTCATGTGCGGGCTCCGGCTCCGTTGCCGCCGTTCAAGGATGATCTTTTCGCCTATCCCGGCATTTTGCGCAGCGCCGACAAGGGCGACTACAAAGTCATCGACTATAACGAGATGCGCGACATCAACGGCCGCGATATCGTGCCGGAAAAGCATGTGAAGGACGAATATGTCTCGCTGAAAGTCCGCGCTTTCCAGAAGGATATCACGGTCCAGACGGCCGCCGGGCCGGTGAAAACCATGGCCGCCGGCAAGCGCGAGGGCGCCGCCTTCGTCGTCATCTATCTGCACGGGCGCGGCGGCAACCGCCAGCAGGGCATGAACGATCTCACCTTCGGCGGCAATTTCAACCGCATCAAGAACCTCGCCGTGCTGAACGGCGGTCTCTATCTTACGCCGGATTTCACCGATTTCGCCGACAGGGGCGCGGCCGAGATCGCCGGTCTGGTCGAGGCGGAGAGGGCGTTGTCGCCCACGGCGCCGATCATCCTCGCCTGCGGCTCGCAGGGCGGCATGCTGTGCTGGCGCACCGCCGCCGATGCGAAGGCAGGCAATACGCTGTCCGGCCTGATCCTGCTCGGCTCGCTCTGGGACGACGGCTTTTTCAAGTCGCCTGCCTTCCGGCGGCGCGCACCGGTCTTCTTCGGCCATGGCAGCCGTGATCCGGTCTTCGCGATCGACAGACAGGAAGCCTTCTACCACGCGATCCGCAAACGCGCGCCGGGCTATCCGGTGCAGTTCCGCCGCTTCGAGACCGGCAATCACGGCACACCGATCCGCATGGCGGACTGGCGGGAGATGCTGAACTGGATATTCGCGAAACTGTGATGACGGTTTTGTGGATGCGTTTCGAAATTCCGGCGCTGTGACCTTCCTGCCACTCGACAATCGATCAAAAGCGAATAGTTATCGGAGTCAATTTTTCCGTTCCGCAGACATTGTGAGGTAGATCATGTACGGACGCGCTCCCACCGTAGCCCGGTTCCTTGCCATAGCCATGCTGGTTCCGCTCGCCGCCTGCGCGACGGACGTGCCGACGACCACCACCGCGACCGCGCCCGCCAAGACCGACGCTCCCGCGCCGCAGGCGTCCTCGTCATCGTCGGGCTTCTTCTCGGCGCCGGTCCATTCGGTCGATGCGTCTCTGGCGCAGCCCTGCATCCGCGCTGCCGCCGCCAAATATTATCTGCCGGAAAAGGTGATCAGCGCCGTGAACAGCCATCCGGGTGCGGGTGGCGGCACGGATGTGGACCTGAAGGTCGACCTGCGCACCGCGGTCTGCCAGCTCACCGCGAAGGGCCGGGTGCGCGCCGTCATCGACACGTCGCCGATGAGCGCCGATCAGGCCGCCGCCTTGGCCGCTGCCGCCAAGGAATCCGCTGCGCCGAAGAAGGCCAAGGCGAAGGCCGACGACAGCGAGTGATCGCTACCGCCGGATGAATCATGCGATAAGGCGGGGTAGTTCCCCGCCTTAATCTTTTTGGAAAAGCTTGCTTTTACGGTTTTTGCCCATACCAGCGCGGCGTATAGACCCATTCGCCGCCGTCGGGCCGCGCAAAGCGCTGCGTGTGTGACGAACCGACGATCACCACCGTGCGCATGTCCACCTCGTCCGGCGTGAGCGCGCCAAGCGTCGTCACGCGCGTGGTCTCGCCCGGACGGCCTATGTCGCGGCCGAGAACCACCGGCGTCTCACCGGTGCGGTTTTGCCGCAGGATTTCCAGCGCGCGGGCAAGCTGGTGCGGACGCGCTTTCGAGATCGGGTTGTAGAGCGCCATGGCGAGATCGGCTTCCGCCGCGAGGCGAAGACGCTTTTCGATGATCTGCCACGGTTTCAGATTGTCCGACAGCGACAGGATGCAGAAATCGTGACCCAGAGGCGCGCCTGCGCGCGCGGCGGCGGCGAATGCGGCGGAAATTCCGGGTTCGATGGCAAGTTCCACACCATGCCATGCGGTATTTTCCGATTCATGCAGGGCTTCCACGACAGCGGCGGCCATGGCGAAAATACCCGGATCGCCGGAGGAGACCATCGCAACCGAACGGCCGGAAGCGGCCAGTTCGAAGGCTTGGCGCGCACGCTGCATTTCCTCGCGATTGTCGGTCATGTGCAGCGCCTGTCCGGAATGGAACGGTCCGGCCATACGCACATAGGTTTCGTAGCCCAGAATGTCGTCGGCCCGTTCCAGCGCATGGCGCGCGGCGGGCGTCATGAGATCGCGGGCGCCGGGGCCGAGGCCGATGACGGTCAGTTTTCCGCGCGACGTGGCGACGGGATGGTAGATGAGTTCACCCGGCTTCGGCGTACGGCGCTCCGCGGTAACGGTAACGACAAGCCTGCCGTTCTCGGCGAAGGGCAGCCGCGATCCCGCGAGCCAGCGCGCCTCGCCATCGAGGCGCAGTTTTTCGCCTGCCAGCAGGTCGGACATGAAGCGCTTGGCGTCGCCGGGATTTGCGAGCACGAGATCGGCGGGCGGATGCAGGAGATTGATGCCGAAGCGCAATTCCCCGCTGGTGGTGATGGCCGGGGCGACATCGAGCGCGGCCGCGATGGCGCGCGCCATGTCGTTGACGCCGGACAGGCCGCCGAGCAGGGGCACCACGGCGCTGCCGTCTTCCGCCACCGCGAGCACGGGCGGTTCGCTGCGCTTGTCCTGAAGCAGGGGGGCGAGGGCGCGGATGACAATGCCCGCCGCGCAGAGCGCGACGATGGGCCGGTCTTCTTCATAAAGCGTGCGGATGGCGTCGCCGAAATGGGCGAAGGTGCCGTCGGCGCCGCGCACGCGGGATTCGAGGCCCAGTATTTCCGCCTCCGGCAGAGCGGCGGCGATAGTGCGCGCGGTGACGACCGCCGTTTCGCTCAGGATCAGGATGGCGGGCGCATTCATGCGCCGCTCCATTTTTGCCCCGGCACGAGGATGATCGAAAAATAGGGGCAATCGCCACCGTTCACCTCCGCGAGCGGTACGATGCGCTGGTTCTGCATGGTCGCTCGTTCGACATAGAGCGCACGCTGCATGAGGCCGAGTTCGGTCAGGACGCCGCGCACCTTGCCGAGGTTCTGGCCGAGCTTCATGATGGCTGCGGCTTCCGTCCCGGCAAGGCGGCGCTTCAGTTCGTCCGCCTCCATCACGCCTGAAAGCACGGTCAGCGTCTGGTTGCGATAGGCGAGCGGCGCGCCCAGCACCGCCGCAGCGCCCAGCACCGAACAGACCCCCGGAACCACTTGCGTTTCATAGACTTGGGCGAGCCTGTCGTGAATATACATGAATGAGCCATAGAAGAACGGATCGCCTTCCGCGATCACCGCCACGTCGCGGCCGGCTTCGAGATGGGCGGCCAGCGTGGCGGCGATCTCGCCGTAGAAATCGCTGACGATCCGCTCGTAATCCATATGGGCAGGCAGTTTTTCGGTCGTCACCGGGTAGATGAGCGGCACCAGAAGCTGCTGCGGCGAAAGATAGGTTTCGACGATGGCGAGCGCGTTGCCTTTCTTGCCCTTCGCCGCGTGGTAGGCCACCACGGGAGCGGCTTTGAGCAGCCGCAGCGCCTTCAGCGTGATCAGTTCTGGATCGCCGGGGCCGACGCCGAGGCCGTAGAGCCTGCCTTTTTCCGCCATCATTCGCGCTCCGAGGCGAGCGCGTTGACGGCCGCCGCCGTCATGGCGCTGCCGCCGCGCCGCCCGCGCACGATCACATAAGGCACGCCGTGCCGGTTGGCGGCGAGCGCCTCCTTCGATTCCGCTGCGCCGACGAAGCCGACCGGCATGCCGATGACGAGCGCAGGCTTAGGCGCGCCCGCGTCCAGCATTTCGAGCAGGCGGAACAGGGCGGTGGGCGCGTTGCCGATGGCGACGACGCTGCCCGCGAGATGCGGTCGCCACAGTTCCAGCGCCGCCGCTGAGCGGGTATTGCCGAGCGTCCCGGCCAGTTCCGGCACGGACGGATCGCCGAGCGTGCAGATGACCGGGTTGACGGCGGGCAGGCGCGCGCGGGTGACGCCTTCGGCCACCATGCGCGCGTCGCAGAGGATCGGCGCGCCCTTTGCCAGCGCAGCGCGCCCGGCCGTGCCCGCGCCTTGTGAAAAGGCGAGATCACCGGCCACGTCCACCATGCCGCAGGCATGAATGACGCGCACGGCGAGTTTTTCCAGATCGGCAGGAATGCGGGCGAGATCGGCCTCGGCGCGGATGATGGCGAAGGAACGGTCGTAAATGGCCTGTCCGTCGCGGATATAGTCGGTCATGGTTGGCGTTCTGTATGGATGCGGCGCGCGGCCAGTTCGATGGGAATATCGCTCGCCAATAGCCGCCCGAAACGGGATGGTCCAGCCCCGTCTTGCGAAAAAAGATCGTAGCGGCCTCGTGCGCGCGCAAGCAGCGTATAGGCGAGAGGGCTGGCCGCCGCGCAGGACTTGGCGCAGCCGGTCAGATGCACCGTGGCCGTATCCGCGCCGAGCAGGGGCGCCAGTGCGCGCGCGTCCGCTGCCGTATCGGCTAGCCCCGAGGCGCAGCCCGTCATGCCGGTGCAGGACCGCAGACGCGCCTGCGGCGCGGAGGCTTCTGTGGCAAGGCCGAGCGCATGGAGTTGCCGCGCAACGTCGCCGCATCGGTCCTGCGGGACATCGGGCAGCAGCACGCCCTGCCATGGCGTGAGGCGTATTTCGCCGCCATTGGCCTGCATGGCAATGGTGGCAAGCGCGCGCAATTGCGCCGCGCCGAGACGGCCCAGCATCGGCATGACGCCGATATGAAAGCGCCCGTTCGCCTGTTTGCGGATGCCCAGATGGGCGAATGGTTCGGGCGATTGGCGAACCCAATCCTTCGCAGGATCGAGCGGGAAAGGCAGCGTGGCAGCCAGTTCGCGCAGGAAAAGCGCGGGCGGCAGGTTTTCGAACAATTGCCGCATGCGGGTCACGCCGTTTTGCGCGCGAGCGAGGAAAAGATGCAGCAAGGCTTCGATGAAGGGCAGGGCGTTTTCCGCCGCCACGAACCCGAGCGCCGGACCGTCCGGCGCGCTGGCAAGCCCGAAGGCGTAACGCCCGTCGCCGGTGGCGGAAAGCCAGATATCGCCCGGATGGGAAACCATGGCGCAATGCTCTCCGCCGTCGATCTGGAAGGAGAATTTCGGCGACAGCGCATGAAAATCGGGGGTGGCTTCAAGCATCGCGAGCAATTGCCGCGCCAGCGGCGTGACGTCGCGCAACTGACCGCGGTCGATGCCGGCGGTGGGGCTGACCATGACGTTGCGGATATCGTCGGCGGCGGGGTCGTGCGCGCCAAGGCTGGCATCGTAAAGGGCGGTGACGGCCTTATGCCAGTTTTCCGGCGCGATGCCGCGCAGTTGCATATTGGCGCGAATCGAAATTTCGACCGCGTTCGCGCCGAATTGCTCTGCCACATCGGCCAGCGCCAGCGCGGCGGCCGAGGAAATCCGCCCCAGCGGCAGCTTGATGCGCGCGATCGCACCGTCGCGGGCCATCACCATGCGCGACAGGCCCGGACAGGCATTGCGCCGATTTTGAGCACCGAACATAATGGCCTTATACGCCTTCACGCTTGCGCTTGCCACCGCCGCACCATACCAACGGAAAAAAGGAGCGGCGCATGACTCATTGGCTGACGGTGATCGGCATCGGCGAGGATGGTGTGGAAGGGCTCGGACCCGAAGCGCGTGCGGCGCTCGCCAAGGCCGAGGCGGTTTTCGGCGGCAGCCGGCATCTGGCGCTCGCGGGCGAGACGCCCGGCGCGGAGCGCATCGCATGGCCCTCGCCCTTCGACGCCGCCTTTCCGCTGATCGCGGCGCGGCGTGGCCGGCCGGTGGTGGTGCTGGCGAGCGGCGATCCCATGTTCTACGGCGTGGGTGCCGCGCTGATGCGGCAGTTTTCGCGCGCCGAGATGCGGATATTGCCGCATCCTTCCTCCTTTTCTCTTGCCGCCGCGCGCATGGGTTGGCCGTTACAGGCGGTGCGCTGGATCAGTGTGCACGGGCGGCCGCTGGAACTCGTCATCCCGCATCTCCTGCCGGGCGAGCGGCTGCTGGTGCTTTCCAATGACGGCGAGACGCCGCAAAAGCTGGCGCGCCTGCTGACTGAACGGGGTTTCGGGGCAAGCCGCATCGACGTGCTGGAACATCTGGGCGGCCCGAAGGAGCGGCATATCGGCGGTACGGCCGGCGAATGGGCGGAGGGCCTCTGCGCCGATCTCAATGTCGTGGCGATAGAATGCGTGGCGGATGCGGATGCGAAAATCCTCTCCCCGGTCGCCGGACTGCCGGACGAGGCTTTCACGAATGACGGACAACTGACCAAGCGCGATATCCGCGCCGTCACCCTGTCGCGCCTCTCACCCCTGCCGCGCCAGTTGCTCTGGGATGTGGGAGCGGGCTGCGGCTCCATCAGTGTCGAATGGATGCGCGTCCATCCGTCCTGCCGTGCCATTGCCATCGAGGCCCATGCGGGGCGGCGGCAGATGATCGAGAGCAACCGCGCCGCCCTCGGTGTGCCCGGCTTACGGATCGTGGCAGGCGAGGCCCCCGCCGCGCTCGACGGGCTGGAACCGCCCGACGCCGTGTTCATCGGCGGCGGCGTCTGCGATGCGGGCGTGCTGGAAGCCTGCTGGACGGCGCTGAAACCGGGCGGGCGGCTCGTCGCGAATGTGGTGACGCTGCAAGGCGAAATGCGCCTTTTCGAGTGGCGGCAGCACCATGGCGGCGACCTTGTCCGCCTGGCGACCGCACAGGCCGGGCCACTCGGAAGTTTCGATGTCTGGCGGCAGGCCCTGCCGGTGACGCTTTATTCCGGCATCAAGCCATTCTCAAAAATATGACTTGAAATATCAAGATATGATTGGGTAAGACAGGTTCTCACCTATTGAGGAGAACCGGCATGTCCGAACCGAGCCAGAATGCCAGCACGCGCTTCGCGCTTTCCGATCCGCAGCGGGTCATGGCCGCGCTGATCGACGATTTCGCCGAACACGCGCGCATCGAGCGCGGGGAAGGCACGGCCGTGTTCACCTTGCCCTACGGGCGGGCCGAATTGCGCTGGGACGATGCCGCCGCCAGCTTCCGCGTCGGCAGCAACGACGATAGCGGTCTCGCCTTCATCAAATATGCGCTGGTCGAGCACGTGCTGAATCTCCTCGATAAAGACGAGGCGCAGCCGCGCATCGTCTGGCAGGGCGACGGGGCTGTGGGCGGCCAGCCGCTGCCCTATTTCCGCGAGTTGACGGTGGTCTCGGTCGCAAACGTCACGCCGCATATGCGCCGCGTGCGGCTCAAGGGCCATTATCTCGCCCGTTTCGCGCAGGGCGGGCTGCATATTCGCCTGCTGTTTCCGCCCAAGGGCATCGCAAAACCGCAATGGCCGGTGACGGGCGAGGATGGCCGGCCGGTCTGGCCGGAAGGCGAGGCGAAGCTTTCCTCCCGCGTCTATACGATCCGCGCCATCGACGTGGCGGCGGGCACGATGGATATCGACATGGTGGTGCATGGCGAGGAGAGCGACGCGCCGGGTTCCGGCTTCGCGCTGACCGCCAGACCCGGCGATCCGGTCGGCATGACGGGGCCGGGTGGTGGCACGGCGGGACGCGCGAAATGGTATCTTCTGGCTGGCGACGAAACCGCGCTGCCCGCCATAAGCCGCATTCTGGAGGAATTGCCGGAGGGGGTGAAGGCGGTGGTGCGTGTGGAGGTGCCCGACGCGGGCGAGGAACAGGCGCTCGAATCGCGCGCCGATCTCGACCTGCAATGGCTACACCGCAACGACGCGGAAGCCGGAACGACGACGCTGCTGGAGGATGCGGTCAGGGCTGTCGAATTTCCACACGGTGAGGACGATGTCTTCGTGTGGGCGGGCTGCGAGTTCGCCGCCTTCCGCTCCATCCGCGCGCTCATGCGCAAGGAGCGCGGGCTTCCGCGCGAACGGCAGTTGATCGTCGCCTATTGGCGGCGCGGGCAGGAGGGCGACGAGGCGCGCAAGAGCACCGATGATTAGGGCGCATTCCGAGAAAGCATTCTAGCGCCTGAAGCCTTCGCTCGCCCGCATCAGGTTCTTCGTATAGTCGGCATGGAAATTGCCGGTCACGAGGTCGTCGGCTCGCAGGCGCTCCACGATCTCGCCATTGCGCATGACCGCGAGGCGGTCGCACATATGGGTGACGACGCCAAGATCGTGGCTGACCATGACGAAGGTGAGATCGCGGTCGCGGCGCACCTGTTCCAGAAGGTTCAGCACTTCCGCCTGCACCGAAGCGTCGAGCGCGGAGGTCGGTTCGTCGAGCAGCAATATGCTCGGCTCGATGATCAGCGCGCGGGCGATGGCGATGCGCTGGCGCTGACCGCCCGAAAGCTGGTGCGGATAGCGGAACCGGAAGCCGGAACCGAGGCCCACCTCGTCCAACGCCCGCACGATGCGCTTCTCGCTGTCGCCGATGCCATGGATGGCGAGCGGTTCCAGCAGCAGCCGGTCCACCGTCTGGCGCGGGTGCAGCGAGCCGTAGGGATCCTGAAACACCATCTGCACCGTGCGGTAGAAAGCCTTGTCGCGCGGGGTGCGCAAGGCTTTGCCGCCGATGCGGATCTCGCCGTTCTCGACCGGGGCAAGTCCGGCGACGGCGCGCAACAGCGTGGACTTGCCGGAGCCGGATTCGCCGACAAGGCCGTAGGATTCGCCCTGCGCCACCTCGATGCCGGCTGCTTTCAGCGCATGGAAATCGTCGAAGAACACGTCGATATTATCGACGGCAAGGGCGGGAACCGTGCTCATAGGCGCCATGCCTCCTCGCGCTGAAGAGTGGGAAGCGGATGACGGTCGGCGCCAATCTTCGGCATGCAGTTCAGCAGTCCTTGCGTATAGGGATGTTTCGCGTTGGCGAGGTCTTTCGCCGCGATTTCTTCCACGATGCGGCCCGCATACATGACGATGACCCGGTCGCAGAAGGAGGAGACGAGGCGCAGGTCATGGCTGATGAAGATCAGCCCCATGCCGCGCTCGGCCACCAGCCTGTCGAGGATGTTCAGCACTTCGAGCTGCACCGTCACGTCGAGCGCGGAGGTCGGCTCGTCGGCGATCAGCAGTTGCGGTTCGGCCACCAGCATCATGGCGATCATTACGCGCTGGCCCATGCCGCCCGAAACCTCGTGTGGGTAGAGCTTCATCACCCGTTCGGCATCGCGGATCTGCACGGCCTCCAGCATGGCGACGGTGCGCTCGCGGATTTCCGCGCTGCCGTGTTTGCCGTGCGCCTTCAGCGTCTCGGCGATCTGCCTGCCGATGGTCATGACCGGGTTCAGCGAATATTTCGGGTCTTGCAGCACCATGGCGATGCGGCTGCCGCGCAGGGACCGCCGCTCGCGCGCCGATATGCCGAGAAGGTCGATGCCGTCGAAGGCGAGTTGCTTCGCGGTAATCTTCGCGTGCGGAGGTGTGAGGCCCATGATGGCGCGTCCGGTCTGCGACTTGCCGGAGCCGGATTCGCCGACGATGCCGAGCCGCTCGCGGCCGAGTGTGAAGCTGACGCCGCGCACCGCCTCGATTTCGCCGGTGCGGGTGGGGAAGGTGACGCGCAGGTCTTCGACTGCCAGAAGAGGAGATTGCAGCGGCTTCATTGGTTGCTCCCCCGCGGGTCGAGCGCGTCGCGCAGGCCGTCGCCGAGCAGGTTGAAGCCGAGGCTGACGACGAGGATGGCGATACCCGGCATGGCGGCCACCCACCACTGGTCGAGGATGAAGCGGCGGCCTGAGGCGATCATCGCGCCCCATTCGGGCAGGGGCGGCTGCGCGCCGAGGCCGAGGAAGCCGAGACCGGCGGCGGTGAGGATGATGCCCGCCATGTCGAGCGTCACGCGCACGATCAGCGACGAGGTGCAGAGCGGCATGATATGGCGCAGCACGATGCGGAAGGGCGAGGCGCCCATCAGCCGCACGGCGGAAATATAGTCCGAATTGCGCACCGTCAGCGTTTCGGCGCGAGCGATGCGGGCATAGGGCGGCCATGAGGTGATGGCGATGGCGATGATGGCGTTCTCGATGCCGGGTCCGAGCGCGGCCACGAAGGCGAGCGCCAGAATGAGTTTCGGGAAGGCGAGGAAGATGTCGGTGATGCGCATCAGCACCGCGTCGATCCAGCCGCCGGCATAGCCCGCCACCGTGCCGACCAGAAGGCCGATGGGCGCGGCGATGATGGCCACCAGCAGCACCACATAGAGCGTGAGGCGCGAGCCGTAGATGAGGCGGGAGAGGATGTCGCGGCCCTGATCGTCGGTGCCGAGCAGGTAGCCGGGTGTGCCGGGCGGCAGCAGACTCGCATTGGCGAGATCGCCGCTGACGGGCGAATGCGGGGCCAGAACGCCTGCCAATGCCGCCACGGCAAGAAGCGCGAGGATGATGATGAGGCCGAGCACGGCCAGCTTGTTGGCGGTGAAGCGCCGCCAGACCATATAGGCGCGGCCGAGCCTTGCCTGCGCGCGCGACTGCGGGCGCTCGGAGAGCAGCCATTCGCGCCATGAGACGGGGGCGGTGTTTGCTGTGTCGCTCATCGTGCGCGCGTCCTTGGATCGAGAAGCCGATAGAGAAGATCGGACAGGAGGTTGAGTGCGATGAAGACCGAGCCGATGACGATGGTGCCGCCGAGAACCGCGTTCATGTCGGCGTTTTGCAGCGAATTGGTGATGTAGAGGCCGATTCCCGGCCAGGAGAAGATGGTTTCGGTGAGCACCGATCCTTCGAGAAGGCCGGCATAAGACAGCGCGATCACCGTTACGAGCGGCACGGCGGCGTTGCGCAGGGCATGGCCCCAGATGACGCGCGTTTCCGAAACGCCCTTGGCGCGGGCGGCGACGATATATTCCTGGTCCAGCTCATTCAGCATGAAGGAGCGCGTCATGCGGCTGATATAGGCGAGCGAATAATAGCCGAGCAGCGACGCGGGCAGGATGATATGCGAGAAGATATCCTTGAAGGCGTCCCAGTCGCCGCGCAGCACGGCGTCAACCAGATAGAAGCCGGTGATCGGCTCGAAGGTATATTCGAAGGTTATATCGATGCGGCCGGGGCCGGAGACCCAGCCGAGGCGGGCATAGAAGACCAGAAGCGCCAGAAGACCAAGCCAGAAGATCGGCACCGAATAGCCTATGAGGCCGACGATGCGCACGATCTGGTCGGCGATGCTGCCGCGCTTGACGGCGGCAAGCATGCCGAGCGGAATGCCGAACAGCGCGCCGATGATCGTGCCGACCGTGGCGAGTTCCATCGTTGCCGGAAAGACGTGGCGTATATCGGTCATGACCGGATTGGTGGTCAGCACCGACGTGCCGAAATCGCCGTGCAGCACGCCTTTCACATAGAGGTAGAACTGCTGGTAATAGGGCAGGTCGAAGCCCATCTGCTCGCGCACCTGCGCGATGGTGCTGGCCGAGGCGCGGTCGCCGACGATGGCCAGAACCGGATCGATCGGCACGACGCGGCCGATGAAGAAGGTGACGGCGAGGAGACCGAGATAGGTGGTCACCACGACGACCAGAAAGCCGCCGACCGATTTCGCCATGGATGGGAAACGCCCGCGCGGGCGGCGTTCCTTCGCCGGTGTTGCGCTGTTGCTCAATGTTCCGACCACTTTCGACAGGACAGGCAGATTCTCATAAATCGAATCCGGAAACCGGCCTATCCATTTGTTTCAATGGAAAACAGGCGCATCGTCTTACGATGCGCCTGTTTGCGGTTTCGAAAGCCTATTCCTTGCTGACGGTATTGAGGAAGTTGGAGTCGAAGGTTGGGCCAAGGCTGAAATTCTTCAACTTCTTGGAGATGCCCGCCACTTCCACCTGCTGATAAAGCATCACGAAGGGGCTGGTATCGAGTGCTTCCTGCTGGAGCTTGCGATACATTTCCGCGCGTTTGTCGTTGTCGCGTTCGAGCAGGGCGGCATTTACCTGTTTGTTGAGTTCGGGCGTGGCCCAGGCGTTACGCCATGCGAGCGTCTTTTCGGGTGCGTCGTCCTTGTTGTCCGGGTTGGACGTGAATGCCTGCGCGTTGGAATTCGGATCCCAGTAATCCATGCCCCATTGACCGATATAGAGGTCATGGTTGCGGGCACGGTATTTGGTCAGCGTCTGCTTGCCGTCGCCGGGAATGATCTGGATCTTGATCCCGGCCTTGGCGGCTTCCTGCTGGAAGGATTGCGCGATGCCGGTCACCGGCTCGATGCTGCGTACATCGAAGGTAACGGAGAAGCCGTCCTTCAACCCGGCCTTGGCGAGCAGTTCCTTGGCCTTGTCCACATCCAGCTTGTAGGGGTTGGAATCGAGCGCGCCCAGCACGCCCTTCGGCTGATAGGTCTGGCGGATGATGCCGGTGCCGTTCAGGAGTTTGGCGCCGATGGCGTCGTAATCGACCAGATACTTGAACGCCTGCCGTACTTCCGGCTTGGCGAGGTTGGGATTCTTCTGGTTGAGGCTGATATAGTAGACCGTGCCCTTGGGCGCGCTGGCGGTGGCGAGCTTCGTGTCCTTTTGTACGGCCTCATAGTCGCCGGGTTCCAGATTGCGCGCCACGTCTATGTCGCCGGATTCCAGCATCAGGCGCTGAGTGGCGCTTTCCTTGACATGGCGGTAGAAGACGCGGGCAAGCTTGGCCTTCTCACCGTAATAATTGTCGTTGCGCTCCATGACGACGACTTCGTTGGCACGCCATTCGCGAATCTTGAACGGACCGGAGCCGGCATAGCCGGTCTTGAGCCAGCCATTGCCGTAATCGGTGTCGTATTTGTAGGAATCGTTCGGCGTCACTTTCTTGGCGTGGCTTTCGACCAGTTTTTTGTCCACCACCGCGCCGACTGTCGCTGACAGGCAGTTGAGCACGAAGCTCGGCGCATAAGGCTTGTCGACCTTGAAGACGAAAGTGTCGGGATCGACCGCCTTGGCATTTTCCGTCACATTGTCGCCGGTCAGGCCGAACTGTGTGAGAATGAAAGCCGGATTCTTGTTCAGCCTTACGGCGCGCTCGAAGGAATAGGCCACGTCGTCGGCGGTGATCGGGTTGCCGGAGGCGAACTTGATGCCCTTTTTCAGCTTGAAAGTATAGGTGAGGCCGTCATCGGAGACGGTCCAGCTTTCCGCGATACCCGGAACCACCTTCGACGTATCGTGAATATCGAGACGCACCAGCATGTCATAGGCATTGCCGATGATTTCGGCCGGACTAATTTCAAAGGATTCGGCCGGGTCGAGCGAGATAATGTCGTCGATGGCGAAGGCCTCGACCAGCGTGTCCTTGGGCGTGCCGCTCCATGCCGGATTGGCTGCAAGGATGGTGGCAAGCGCCGCGCCGGCGGCGAGAATGCGGAATCGTCCGAAATATTGCATCGTCATGTGGATGTCCCCTTTCAGTGGTTATATAGAGCCGGTCAGGCGGCTTCGTGCCACGCCTGTTTCAGCACCCTGCACCAGTTGTCCCGGCAAAGCTTTTCCAGTTCCGCCTCACCATAGCCCGCTTTGCCCAGCGCCGCGACAAGGTTCTGCGTGCCGGCCGCGTCGCCGATCCCGGCGGGAATGGTCGCGCCGTCGTAGTCCGAGCCGAGCCCCACGCAGTCGAAACCCATTCGCTCGACCATGTAGTCGACATGGCGCACCATGTCGGAAAGCGGCGTATCGGCATCCTGCCGGCCGTCGGCGCGCAGCATGGTGGTGGCGAAATTGAGGCCCACGAGGCCTTTGCGCTCACGGATCGCGTCCATCTGGCGGTCGGTCAGATTGCGCGCGACGGGGGTAAGCGCGTGTGCGTTGGAATGGCTGGCGACGAGCGGCTGGTCGCTCAGTTCCGCTACGTCCCAGAACCCCTTTTCCGTGATATGGGCGAGGTCGATCAATATGCCCTTGGCGTTGCAGGCCTTCACCAGCCGCTTGCCGGCATCGGTGAGGCCCGGTCCGGTATCGGGACTCGACGGAAAGGCAAAGGGCACGCCATGGCCGAAGATGTTGTTGCGGCTCCAGACCGGGCCGAGCGAGCGCAGGCCGATGGCGTAAAAGACTTCCAGCGCCGCGAGATCGGCGTCGATGGCCTCGCAGCCTTCCATGTGCAGCACGGCGGCGAAGGTATCGCCATTCAGCGCCGCATCCAGTTCGGTTCCGTTTCGGCAGAGCTTCCACGCGCCCGCCTGTTCGAGCCGGAGCGCGATCGCCGCGATTTCCATGGCTATGGAGAGGGAGGGCAGGCGTTCCAGCGGGGCCGAGAGCGGGGTGCGGTAGCGGCCCTGCGCATCGGCTTCGCCCAGTTCGATATGGGTGCCGGAGGGGATATAGATGGCGCAGATGCCGCCGGCGAGGCCGCCCTTCCGTGCGCGGGGCAGGTCGATATGGCCGCCCGGCGCACCGTCCATGAATTCCCTTACCGGGTCGCCCCCGCTCCGGGCATTTTCCCAAAGCCGCAGAAGGACATCGTTATGTCCGTCGAAAACGCGTTGCATTCCCTCATCCTTCAAGAGCGGTTTTCCGCTCGCCCCCGTGTTCCCGCACACGGGCCACCGTTCCTTTTCGATTTATACGATGCGATCCCATGGCGAAGTCAAGCCGTCCGAACAGGCGAAAGAAAAGGAAAGATCGCGCCAAAGCAAAGGGCCACGGCGCAAACCGTGGCCCTATGACAAAAGCGGATCGGATCATGCGAACAGGGCATGAAGTCCGGTACGGTATCCGCCTGCGAATGCCGCCGGAGACCCGGATCAGAAGTGGTAGTTCACGCCGGCCTTGATGGAATTACTCTTCAGGTCGTCACTCTGTGAAATGCCGCCTACTTCCGAATGCGCATCGTTGAACCGCTGGAAATCATATTCCGCCTTCACCGAGATCGGCCCGGATATGACCTGTTCGACGCCCGCGCCGAGCAGGAACCCGCCTTGCCAGCCGGGGCCGTCGGTGCGGGCGCTCTGCGCCTTGAAGCGCGCCACGCCATAGCCAGCGGTGCCGTAAAGCAGCGTATTGTTCACGGCATAGCCGACCTTGCCCTTGGCATTGAGGTTCCACGACTGCTGGAGCCGTCCGCCGCGATGAATCTTGTATTCGGCCTCGCCGAAATTGCCCTCGACCTCCGCGCCGAACACGATATTGCCGCTCTGCATGTTCTTGCCCGCGACGATGCCGCCGAGCGCCTTGGTGCGGCTGGCGAAGGGACTCGGAAAGCCGCCGCCCGACGTGGCGCCGACCTGCCCGCCGACATAATTGCCGGACCAGTCGTGCGGACCGGCGGCGACGGGCGCGTTGTAGGAATAGTCGGAACCGACCGCATCGGCGGCGAAGGCCGGACCGGCGGCAAGGGGGACGGCGGCGAATGCCGCCGCGGTGAAGATACGCTTCAACATCTTGTACTCCAGTTTTTCCACCCGGAACGCCGATGGAAAATATGCAAAATCCATTTGTCGGACAGGCACATCCGCGCTGCCCTTATTTCGACCCCCGATTGTGACAAATTTTAAGAGAGTTCGAGTTGAATCTGCGTCCGGCCAGCGCTTCCTCTTCGGATGCTTAACGGATTGTTATCAGCGCATCCCGAAAAGTGCGAAGCGCCTCCGCGGGGAAACCAGTCCGCTGGACTGATTTCTGATCCCGCTCCGATCGGATCGGATCGGATGCGCGCCAAGCAAAAGATCAGATCAGTTTCAGACCGCGCAGGCTGGAATGGCCATCCTTGCCGATGATGAGATGGTCGTGCACGGTGATGTTGAGCGCCCGCGCGGCCTCGACCAGAAGCCGCGTCATCTCTATGTCGGCGCGCGAGGGCGTCGGGTCGCCGGAGGGATGGTTGTGTATCAACCTGTGCCGTAAAATAAAGTGATTATATTTCAAGGCGTTGACGGTTTTTGTGAGCGAGGTGGTGCCGGTATTTGGTGTCTGTATAGAAGGGCGATTCTTGGATATCCCAGCAAGGCCTGCCTGATCCCGCTGGGGCATATTGAGGCTTGAAAGGTACCGTTTTTCAGGCGCCAGGTGCAACGGACTTCTCACCACCAGTGCTCACCTCGAACGGAGAGGGATCCAGGCTGTCGTAAGACAGGCGCGCGCCGGTGATAGGGGTGCTTCCAACACTCAGTCGGCTTGACGTTCCCCATTCATCTCGTCGAACGGGAGGAACCTTGTTCGCTGGCACGAAACCAAATTGGAGCGATCCCAACGCTCGAGTTCGTCGAGCGGGTACAAGACTGCCTTACCGATCTTGATGAATGATGGGCCGATCCTCTTGCATCGCCAGTTTCGGAAGGTGCCTTCACTGATTTGGTTCCGGTAGCGGGCAACTACCTCGTCAAGGGTTAGGAACAAGGAGTCGGACACGGCTTCTCCCGGGGGGGCGCGTGAAATTGTGCAACAGCCTGTTGCACAATTTGGGGAGCGCGGGACCCTGATCGGGGCAGGGTGATTTGCTCGCGATTGGTGCTGAGCGAGGCATATTGCTGCGCTTCGCCTATCCGGAGGTTCGTCGGTATCGTCCTTTCCGGCGTGATCCGACGTACTCAAGCAGTTGAGCCTTCTGGAGAGCGCCTATGTCGCGCCGCGCGGTTTTCAGGCTCACCTGCCATGCCGCTGCGATCTCCCTGGCTCCACACCGGATTCCTTCCGCGACTCGGGCTAGGAACCAACGTTGCCGGTCGCTTAGTTCTATCGGATCAGGGACATTTATTGGGTCGCGTTCAAGGACACGTTCAGGGTCATTTCTTCCCGCAGCCGTTGCCGGTCTTCCGCCGGCCGCCTCGCCGGCGGCATAGGCTTCTCTAGCTGCGGCGAGTGAAAAGCGATCCACCGGAGCGGTGAGCGCATTTGCTGCCGGGCTTTCGATCAGGCCGAGAAGGAAGGCCCTGATGACGGGCGACGAAACCACGAGGCGTAGGAAATAAACCGCGTCCGGGCCGTGTTGCGCCGAGAGCCAATGCTTGACGGTCCTCTCGCTTGCGTCGGTCTGCCGCATGAGTTGCTTGATTGCTCGATGGCTGTCTCCGTGCTCCTTGCGCAGCAACTCCGCAATGGTCTCGGCATAGGTCTCTCGTCCACCTAGGACGCCCGTCCATCGGGGTAATCTCCTGCCCTTATTTGGCAACATCTTCCGTTTCCTCCGCAGTTAAGCTGGTTCCAGTGCGGAGTGGCGGCAGTGGCCTGTCATGCGCTGCGGCGGTTGGTCGCCCGGACCACCGCAGTCGGAATCGAGAAGGGCGAGCTGTGACGAGCCGGAAACGTTACGATGATGATCAATCGGACCAGCCGGAACGTCGTGTTCGGGCAGCCGAATACGTTCGCATGTCGACGGACCATCAGAAGTATTCGACGGAAAATCAGTCCGACGCGATCAAGCAGTATGCTGAGGCTTTTGGGATAGAAATCGTTCGGACCTATGCGGATGCCGGGAAAAGCGGCCTCAAAATAGAGGGGCGCGACGCGCTCCAGCAGCTCATCGAGGATGTGCAGGCCGGAAACACTGATTTCTCGTTGATTCTCGTCTATGACGTCAGCCGCTGGGGGCGATTTCAGGACGCTGATGAGAGCGCTTATTATGAGTATATCTGCCGCCGCGCGGGTATCGCCGTCGAGTACTGTGCGGAGCAGTTCGACAACGACGGCAGCCCGGTCTCGACAATCGTCAAGGGCGTCAAGCGTGCGATGGCTGGCGAATATAGCCGCGACCTCTCGACCAAGGTGTTTGCGGGTCAGAGGCGGCTGATCGAAAAGGGCTATCGTCAGGGAGGACCCGCGGGGTTCGGGCTTCGGCGGACCCTGATCAACGAGCACGGCGCTATCAAGGGCGTGCTTGAGCGGGGCGAGCATAAAAGCATCCAAACCGACCGAGTGATCCTAACCCTCGGTCCGGCGGAAGAAGTCGATTTCGTCCGTAGTATCTATCACACCTTCGTCCATCAGGGCCGCAGCGAAAGCGAGATCGCTGCCGATCTGAATCGACGTTGTATTTCGACCGATCTCGGGCGCCCATGGACCAGAGGGACGGTTCACCAGCTCCTGATCAACGAGAAATACGTCGGCGACAACGTTTGGAACCGCCGTTCCTTCAAGCTGAAGCAGAAGCGCGTTCGCAACGAACCCGGGACGTGGGTCAAAGCGCAGGATGCGTTCGAAGCGATTGTCGAGCGTGAGCTTTTTGAAGCGGCCAGGACGATTATCAATGCCCGCTCGTTTCGCCTGAGCGACAGCGAGATGTTGCGGTCACTGAAAGAACTCTACCAGCAGAAGGGTTTGCTGTCGGGTATCGTCATCGACGAGTGCGACGGTTTGCCGTCCAGCAGCGCCTATAGCTCCCGCTTTGGCAGCCTGCTTCAGGCCTATCATCTCGTGGGGTTCACGCCGGATCGCGATTATCGCTATGTCGAAATCAATCGCGAGCTGCGCAAGCTCCATCCTGGCGTTCTCCGTGAGGTGATCGACGGATTGCGCGCCACGGGCAGCGACGCGTGGCAGGATCTCCAGACCGACCGGGTGAACGTCAACGGCGAGTTCAACCTTTCGGTCGTGGTGGCTCGATGCTTCGAGACTCCGACCGGGCTTTTGCGCTGGAAGCTGCGCTTTGAAACTTCGCTTGCACCCGACATCACCATCGTCGTGCGCATGGACCGCGCCAACCGGGTGCCGCTCGACTACTACCTGTTTCCGCGCATCGACATGCTCTCCGAGAAGCTGCGGCTGATGGAGGACAATGCCTTGGGCCTCGACGCCTATCGCTTCGATGACCTCGACCTTCTCTACGACCTCGCAACTCCCATTCCCCTTTCGGAGGCCGCTTGATGCCTGCCGTTCGTTCAAATCAAATTGAAATGATCCCAATCTCCCGGATCACGGTCCTGAATCCACGCGCGCGCAACAAGCGCCAGCATCGGGAGATCGTGAACAATATCGAAGCCATTGGCCTGAAGCGGCCGATCACGGTGAGCCGTCGTGAAGGGGCTGGCGGTCCGAGATATGATCTCGTCTGCGGCGAGGGCCGGCTGGAAGCGTTCCAGATGCTCGGCCAGGCCGAAATCCCCGCCGTGGTGATCGAAGCCAGCGAGAGCGAATGTCTCGTGATGAGCTTGGTCGAAAATATTGCACGACGCACGCCCCGGCCCATCGACATCATGCGTGAAATCGGCGCTTTGCGATCGCGCGGATACAGCGACGGTGCCATCGGCGAAAAAATCGGCGTCGGCGCATCCTGGGTCAACATGATCGCCTCGCTTCTCGAACGCGGCGAAGAGCGTCTGGTAGCTGCGGTTGAAACCGGACTCATTCCGATCACCCTGGCGATGGAGATTTCCAAGGCGGAGACGGAAGAGGCGCAGAATCTGCTTCTTGACGCCTATGAAACTGGCACGCTCAGGGGCAAGAAGCTCGCTGCCGTCCGGCGTATGCTCGACATGCGCTTGCAGAGCCAGCGTAAGGGCGGGCTGCCGACCGGGCGCCTGGGCCGCAAAACCAGCAGCCGGCGGATGACGGCCGCCGATCTCATGCAGGTCTATCAGCGTGAGGCCGACAAGCAGCGCCTTCTGGTCAAGAAGTCGGATTTCACCCAGACTCGGTTGCTGTTCATCGTCGAGGCGCTGAAAGATCTGCTCGCAAATGACGGCTTCATCAACCTGCTGAGGGCGGAGGGATTGGCGACCATGCCGCGGGCGCTCACAGCTCGCGTATCGGGAGGCGACCATGACTGACGGGCCGAAACATCGGCACGATGGTCATATTCATCTGGCCTTCGACCGCGATTTTCTGACGATTCCCGTGGCCGCGATCGTCCCGCTCAAGATGTTGCCGGATGGCGCCAGAGCGAGCCGGTCGTACTCGCAGGTCTTGAGTTCCATCAAGGCGATTGGCCTGATCGAAGCGCCTGTCGTTATGGCAGATGCCAAGAATGCAGGAACCTGGTTTCTCCTCGACGGTCATCTGCGACTTGAGGCGCTGAAAGAACTCGGTATCGCCGAAGTGGAATGCCTGCTGGCCAGCGAAGACGATACCTACACCTACAATAAGCGCGTCAACCGCATCCCACCGATCCAGGAGCACCGGATGATCGCACGCGCGATGGAGCGTGGCGTCTCGTCCGCTGACATCGGCGCTGCCCTGAATTTGCAGGTCGAGTCCGTGCTGCGGCGTTTCCGGCTGCTGGAAGGAATCAGCTCCGAGGCAGCCGAAATGCTGAAGGATACGCCTTGCTCGATGAAGGTGTTCGATATTCTGCGCCAGATGACGGCGGTCAGGCAGATCGAAGCTGCCGATCTCATGATCGGTCAGAACAACTTCACGGTCATGTTTGCCCGCGCGCTGCGGGCTGCCACATCCGAGAACCAGCTTGCCGCAGCCAAGAAAGGAAAGGGGGGCGGTAAACCAACGCCCTCGGGCCAACAGATTGCTCGCATGGAACGGGAGTTGGCGGCGCTTCAGACCCAGGTGAAATCGGTCGAGGAAACCTATGGCATCGACAATCTGCACCTGACCGTGGCGCGCGGGTATATCGCCAAGCTCCTTGCCAACAATCGGGTGGTCCGCTGGCTGACGACCCATCAGCAGGACTATCTCAGCGAGTTTCAGAAGATCGCCGAGATCGACACGCTCGGCCCGATTGCCGAAGCGCCGAGCGCCTGAACAATAGATGGGGACCCGGACCCGATAAGCGCGGGGACCATGGGAGAAGCCGCACTGTGGGGCGGATCAAGCATGGAGGTGGGGATGGCGGCGAACCCGCATGAAGCCCACCAGGCTGGCCGTCATATGGCCCAGCCGCATGTGGGTTTGTTGCCCCGCATGATGTGACGGGCGAGCCGGGAGCGCCGGTCGGCTCGCCCGTCTCTCTCGCCGATTCTTTGCCATGGTAGTTTGAATATTGGGTTATTTTACCTACGGTTGGTGGGTAGAAGGCGAGGAAGCCCGAGCTCACTGTTTATTTGGCACGGAGACGTGGCGGAAGGTTTCATATACGCCGAAGCGTATTTTAACATTTTATTCGCTTTACCGTATATGTGATTTAATGCGATCTGGCGTATATTGACATTTATTCGCTTTGCCGTATACGACGTACCTAGAGGGTACGCCGTGGACCAGATCGCACGAACGCCTAAGCAAATCGGAGACGCCATCCGCCGGCAGCGTCGCAAACTCGGTCTGAACCAAACAAGTGTCGGGGATCGGACGAAGCTGCGTCAGGCGACCATCTCGGCCGTAGAGAGTGGCGCGCCCGGGACTCAGCTCGGAACGCTTTGCGACATTCTCGCCGCGCTTGACCTCGAGTTTGTTATCCGTCCCAGGACAAAAGCAAATCCGGCCGAGATCGAGGACATCTTTTGATGGCCCGCCCGCGGCGGCATATCCCGCTCAATGTCTTCCTCAACGGCCGTCTCGTCGGGCGCCTGAACAGGCAATCCAGCGGTGCGATCGACTTTCAGTACGATCCCTCCTGGCTTGCCTGGGAGCATGCGCTGCCCGTCTCGCTATCTCTGCCTCTGCGTGAGGATCGCTATATTGGTGCGCCTGTCATCGCCGTATTCGACAATCTCCTGCCCGATAGCATTCCCATCCGCCGCCGCATGGCGGAGCGAGTCCACGCTCAGGGAATAGATGCTTACGACCTGCTTGCCGCTGTCGGACGGGACTGCGTTGGCGCACTGCAATTCCTGCCAGACGGTGTCGAACCCGGCGCCGCTGGCGCTGTAGACGGCAGACCTGTTGACGACAAGGAGATCGCACGGCTTATCGGCGATCTTGCATCGGCTCCCCTTGGGCTTGGCGAGGATGAGGATTTCCGGATCTCGATAGCGGGTGCTCAGGAAAAGACCGCGCTCCTGTTCTGGAAAGGGCGTTGGTACAAGCCACTGGCGACCACGGCCACGACGCACATCCTCAAACCCCAGATCGGCCAGCTGCCGAATGGCATTGATCTTTCCTACAGCGTCGAGAACGAGTTTTTCTGCCTCAAGCTCACCGCTGCCCTTGGACTTCCGAGTGCCGTCGTCGCGATCGAAGAGTTTGAAGGCAATCGTGTGCTCGTGGTCGAGCGGTTCGATCGCCGATGGACCAGCGACAATCGTCTCCTTCGTTTGCCCCAGGAGGATTGCTGTCAGGCTCTGTCCGTGCCGCCGTCGCTAAAATACGAATCCGATGGCGGACCCAGCATTCCAGCTATCCTCAATCTTCTGAAGGGGAGCGACCAACCGCAGACAGATCAAGCGACGTTTCTGAAGGCCGTGATTGTTTTCTGGCTTTTCGGCGCCACGGATGGTCACGCCAAGAATTTCAGCGTTTTTCTCTCTCCCGGCGGCCGCTTCCGCATGACCCCGCTTTACGATGTGATCTCAGCGCAGCCTAGCCTCGACGCGGGCCAGATCCAGCGTAACAGGATGAAGCTTGCGATGGCCGTTGGTAACAGCCGCCACTACGCCGTCGACAGCGTCATGCCCCGCCATTTTATCCAGACCGCTGCCAAGGCGGGCATCGGTCCGGGACTCGTCACCGCGATCTTTGATGAGCTGCGCGCACAGGCACCAGCAGCGGTCGAGCAGGTCACAGCATCGCTCCCGAAAGCATTTCCTGCCGAAGTCGCTGACAGCATCAGCAATGGGGTCAAGGCTCGTCTGCGCAGGTTGGAGGACGCGTGATGCCGAAGATCGATGTGCAGCTCGCTGGCCGGAGCAGAGCGCGAGCGCTGCCCCGGGCCGCGACGGGCCAGTGGGATTGATCATGGTCCGGCTCTTCGTCGCTGTTACGGACAAATCCTGGTTTGACCAGCTGAGCGCGTCCGCTCCACATGACGAAGTCAATTTCTGGCAGCCCAGCGGCACCACGCAATTTCGGGCGCTCCAGCCTGGCGAACTGTTCCTCTTCAAGCTGCATGCGCCAAACAACTTCATCGTTGGTGGCGGCATTTTCGGTCATGCGTCAATCGCGCCGCTGTCTCTGGCCTGGGAGGCCTTTGGTCTCAAAAATGGCGTTTCCAGCCGTTCTGACATGCGGGCGCGAATTGCGAGCTATCGCCGCGATCCGATTGCTCTGAACGACCGACAGGATCCCGTCATTGGCTGCCGGATCCTGACCCAGCCGTTCTTTTGGCCGAGGGAGCTCTGGCTGCCTGTTCCCGAGAGCTGGTCGCCAAATATCGTGACCGGCAAAGGATTCGGCACGGAGGAGGGAGATGGCCAATATCTATGGTCGGCGGTCGCAGAGCGATTGAGCTCGGTTTCCGAGATACGAAACACGGAGCCGATCATGGCTGAGCGCTTCGGGAAGCCGACTTTGATCAAGCCGCGGCTGGGGCAGGGCGCGTTTCGCCTGACCATCACCGATAGCTATGAACGCCGTTGTGCCGTCTCAGGTGAAAAGACTCTGCCGATTTTGGATGCAGCCCACATCCGCGCTTTCGAGGCAGGTGGAGAGCACGCGCCGTCGAACGGTTTGCTCCTTCGCACCGACATTCATCGGCTATTCGATCTGGGGTACGTGACTGTCTCGCCGGGGGGCCGGTTCGAGGTCAGCAGCCGTCTGAAGGCCGACTTCGATAACGGTCGGCACTACTATGATCTTCACGGGACCTCTATTCGTGCGCCCAAATATAGGGATGCCATCCCCTCTGTCGAAGCTCTGTCTTGGCATCGAGAGCATCGGTACTTGGGATGAGTGCTTCTCTCATTGCCGTCGATCGGACGGGGCCCATGCTCATCAATCGCCCAAATTCACATTGATGCGTATAGAGCAGTGAGCGAAGTGGTCGAGCCTTTCGCTTTCGAGCATCGGGTGTAGCGTTGAAATTCAAGACTACGAATGCTTTCAACATTCACCTAATAGGGCGCCCATCTAGTAAAGATTTATTCACCAAGAATATGATTATCTCTTCCCGACCGAGATGGTTGGGGAGGTCGGAGTGCAGGTTGTTCAAGCGGCGCTTGATTCCTACAACGCTGAGACACGCGCGCTTGCAACGCAACTCGGCGTCACCGAGGAGAGTTACTATCCCAGCATTCGGCAGCTTCTCTCTGCCGTGCTCTCGCATACGCAGCTTCCGTTCGAAGTGCGAACTGGAACTAGTGAGATCCGTCCTGGCAAGGGACGCGATCGACCGGATTTCGTGGTTGCCGACGCCTCGCTTATCGCCGCATACGGTGAGGTGAAGGCACCGGCCGCCGATCTTAACCAACTCGCTGGTTCAACGGAAAGAGACGACCAAATAGGTCGCTATCTCGCCAGAGTAGGGGTTGTTCTCGTCTGCAATGTGCGCGAGATCGGCATAGTGCTATGCCGCAGCGGTGTCAGTCGCGCTGGATTGGATCGTGTAGCGCCAACCGACCGAGAGCTTGTTCGCACAGCGCCATTGTGGTCCGCAGAGGATGATAGATCGCGCATCGCAAACGAACTCATAGAGATGCTGCAAGTGACACTGCTGGACAGCGCGCCGATCGGGGAGCCGGCAACACTCGCTCGGATCCTTGCGTTACAGGCTAAAGCAGCCAAGGCAGCCCTTCCAAAAGATTTGCGTGATCTCCAGTCGCTTCTGGAAGACTATAGGGATGCTCTGGGTCTTAGTTTCGATCTGGATGATGAAGATGGACGTGAATTCTTTAAGTCGACATTGATCCAAACGGCCTTCTATGGGCTTTTTGCTGCTTGGGCCCTTTGGCAACGTGATGCCGACGGTACAGCTTTCTCTTGGGATCGGATAAACCGCTACCTCCGAATCCCGTTTCTTGCGGGGCTTTTCCACGAGTTTCGAAACCCAAGTCGACTAAGGCATCTAGATCTGGAGCGGCATCTAGATCGCGCGACCGACACGCTGAATCGCGTGGATCTCTCCATTTTCCGGGAGCGTATGACATTCCCATCGCTCTCGGATGGAGATGTTGCGGGCGCCGCAATGACTTATTTCTACGAGCCGTTCCTTGAGGCCTTCGATCCGAAACTCAAAAAAGCTATGGGCGTCTGGTATACTCCGCCAGAAGTTGTCCGATATCAGGTCCGGCTCGCTCACTCCATTCTCAAGGAAAAGCTCGGTCGGCCGCTCGGACTCGCCGACGATAACGTGGTCCTTCTTGACCCATGTTGCGGGACGGGGGCCTATCTCCTCGAAGCGGCCAAGTGCATTGCTGATGAACTGAGAGAGAATGGTGAAGATAGTCTAGTTGGTCTTTCGTTGCTTCGAGCATTGACAAGTCGCATCTTTGGTTTCGAAGTCCTCACTGCGCCTTTCGCGATCGCTCAGCTTCAGCTCTATATTATGTTGAGCGATTTGCGGGCGCCGCCTCCGAATGACCAACGTCTCGGTATCTTCCTGACAAACGCATTAACTGGATGGCGAGATAGACGGCAGCTCGAACTCAACTTTCCAGAGCTTCAGCAAGAATTTGAAGCTGCCCAAGCAGTAAAGCAGGATGCGGATATCGTTGTCGTGCTTGGTAATCCACCTTATGATCGCCAGGCGGCGGTTCGGGTGGAGGAGGAGGCGGGGTTAGTCGATCACTACAAAGGCGTCACTTACATCGAGCAGAGGCGACGGGACGGAACTACTCAACTTGTGCCGGAGCGGTCTACGCTATTATTTCGCAAGTGGGGGGTCCGCAAGCAGCTTCTCAACGATCTTTATGTGCGATTTTACAGGCTCGCGGAGCGTGAAATCGGGGAGGAGCGCGAATTCGGACTGGTATCTCTGATAACCAACTCGTCTTGGCTAACCGGACGCTCTCATCCGATTATGAGGGAATCACTACTTGGAAATTTCCATGAGGTGTGGATCGATAATCTAAACGGCGATAAATACCGCACAGGCAAGATCATTCCTTTTGGGCTTCCAGGCGCCGGCACTGCTGACCAGAGTGTTTTTACAACGGATAGTGATCCACGAGGTATTCAAACGGGAGTCGCGATCGCCACTTTGCTTAAGCGAGGAGCAGAACGCACCAAACCGGAGCAGACGATAGTTCACTACCGTGATTTTTGGGGTAAGGCGGCTTCGAAACGCCAGCAATTGCTTACGAAAGAAGAATCTTCCCCGTATCAGCGGTTAGCGCCGACAATGCAAAACCGGTGGCGACTTGCGCCCCACACTGAGGTTGCAGGTTACGAATCCTGGCCAAGCTTAGAAGAAATTTTCCCAACCCGTATCCAAGGTGTAAATCCAAACAGGGGTGTTACCGGCAGCCTAATTGACGTCGACAAAAAGGTTCTCGAAAAGCGCATGGCCTTGTATGTCAACGCGGCGACTTTTGCCGATGCCGCATCAGCTTGCGCGGGGCTCGCCGTTCCCCGAGCGCGCTATAATCCAGAGAAAATCTGGAACAGCCTGCGGAAATTAGGATTTGACGAAGGTAGAGTAAGGCCGTATCTATTGTTTCCGTTCGATCAGCGCTGGATTTACTATGAAGATCGCTTGAAATTGATGAACGAGCCTCGCGAAAGCCTTGGTGTCAATCTTGATTGCAAGTGCTTTCTAATAGCAGTACCTGAGCCTCGAAAAATCTCGGAAGCAAGGCCCTTATTCTCCAGAACGCTTCTAGATCTGCACGTGCATGATCGCGGCTCTGTAGCCATCCCTGCCGTCGTTAGAATCGATCCTTTAACAGGTGGTCGAGTAGCTAACCTGTCTCTTGAGATATGGGCGGCGCTTCGCAACGTTTGGCGCTTAGCAGGAGGGGTTGAGAGCGCTGACGCGCATCAATGCGCTCAGCAGGTGATTTACATTTGCCTGGCTATCATGAACTCACCCGCTTACCGGTCGGAGCACGCCAGCGCGCTTGGGGCAGATTGGGCACGAGTTCCGCTGCCTAGAGACGCAGCTCTTGCTGCACGGCTTAGTGATCTTGGTGGTCTCATAGCGACTCTGCTCGATTGTTCGTCTGACGCATCCGCTACTATGCGCAAGGTGCTCAATCCTGACACGCTGGCGACGACCGCGGTGCTTCGACGAGCAGACGGTCAACCGATAAGTGCTAATGATCTTCGGGTAACGGTTTCATACTTCGGTGCGGCTCCCGGGCGTTTCGTGCCGACAGATGGCGTTTGCGGCGACCTTTGGATCAACGACGAAGTTTACATGTCAAACGTCCCATTGGTGGCGTGGCAGTGTGAATTCGGAGGCTATCAAACGATCCGAAAGTGGCTTGGTTATCGCCATGTCAGCCGCCTTGATGGGCGGCCGATGGCTCTTGAGGAACAGCGGTGGCTTCGAAATCTAATCCTGCGCCTCACGGCGCTTTCAGCTCTAGAACCGCAAATGGATGAATTGTATTCAGCTGCTTCGGAAGACGCTTTGCCTCTCGGGCTTGAACCGCTTGCTACCTACGCGGCCGAGTAGTTCACAACCTCCTCGGAAGCGGAGCTTTCTAGGCCGCTATAGGGCAAGGCCCAGGATCGAATGGTGCCCAGGGCTTGTCTCGAATAATGGTTCGTCTGCTAAGGTCGCGCAGACGTTAAGTGATCATCTCATAGCAACCTCCGCCCATAGCCGGGCAAGGTAACTCGGCTATGCGACACGGTCGCCCGTAGCTCGCGGCGACCGGTAAGCGTCAGTGTGAGGAGGGTACCGCCCGTGCTTGCGGAAACCGTTTCGCGATTAGAGCCTTGGTGCGGGCCTTGGCTTGCTCGATCTGCTCATAGACGTCGTCGAGGTTCTCCAGTTCTATTTGGAGGCGTGCAGGGGTGAGCTTCTCAGTGACCGGCAGATCCAGGTTGAGCCGCTTAATGAAATAATAGGCGAGGCAGGCCGGCACCTCTATGTGTCGCCGGCCCCCACTCATCCCGAAGTCCTTCTCGATGGCAGTTCGCTGCTGATCGGAAAGGCCGCTGTGCGGTCGCAGGTGCAGCACGACCTTGGTATGCCATGCGGCATCGTCGGCAGGATCGTACTCCACGCTTGACGTTGTACCGAGCGCATCCATCCTGGAGAGCACAAAGTCCCGGAACTCCAGATTCTCGCAACACCAGGCGCGGACGTGCCATCGAAAGCCGTCATGGGCCAGCGCATGGGGAGCGATCACGCGCCGGCGTGAACTAGTCAGGGATTGATAGCGGATGTCGATGGCTGCCCGATCACGCATGACCTGCAGGATCGAGCGCAGGCAATCGGCCGGGATGTCGCGTGCGATGTCCGGCGCGATCGCTACGTCGGGAATGTCCTTAAACCAGATGTCCGTGCGTGGAATGACGCCCGATAGAAAGGCGCGCAATTGCAGGAGCAGACGGTCGGCCGAAGGCTTGAGAAAGTGCGGCAGAAACCTTGCCGCTGGCCGATAGCCGCGAGCGGTCTGCTCCATATTGTCCGGCGCCACCTCGCGATAGCGCCGCAGGTCCACCGACGCTTGCGGGGTCGAGATATCGAAGGTGTGTTCGAGGTCGCTGCGGATGACGCGGCCCTCCCAGAACATCTTCCATTCCAGGAATTCCATGCGCCGCTGATGTGTCCACGAGGGACGGTCGCCTGCATCGCTCATCTTTGACCCCTATCAACTCTTGACCCATATCGGAATTATACCTCTATAATGTCAATGCGGGTCTGATTCACGATCCGCCGTTTTGCCGCGATGAGCAAGGCAAAGCGCGGGTCCCAGTCGACAAAGAGGTGAATGGCTATGGCCACGAATTCAGGAAAAGGTTTCCGGCACGGTGCGGTGACGGGTCGTACCCAGTTGCAGCGCTCGGATGGGCTCTTCCAGAAGCGCAATGAGCGCACTGGCGAGTTCATGGAGGTCAAGCAAACTCCCGGCAAGTTCAAGGGGATCGCGCGGGAGCCGGATGGCCGTGACACCAAGAACTCGTGATCGCTCCACCGAGCGACGCGGGTCAATGGAGGTGAAGCCGGCGATCGGGCGCCAAATGCTGCGATCGCCGGCGATCTCCTCAGGTGGCTTCTTTCTTCGTTCCAAGGGCACGAGCATGAAATCGAGGATTGAGGGCGAGTGGACGGGCTGGAGCGGCGATACCGTCGTCAAGCTTGTCGACGGGTCGGTGTGGCGCCAAGAGCAGTACTACTATCGCTATCAGTACAGATATCGCCCGACCGTCATGGTCGAGAGAAACATGATGCTCGTCGAGGGCATGCCCAAGGCTGTGCGGGTGAGGCGGATCGACTAGCGGGCCCGGCGCGTCATGTGCTGAGGCCCGCGGCAGCAGTTTATTGCGTCGTGAAAGACGGCCAGACAATGGGTGGGGGGTAAGTTGCAGCTTTACTTTGGCCTTCAGGCGGATGGTCGCACCTACCCGGATACGACAACGCCGATCGGCGATCTCGATGTCGCCGTTGTGGGACCCGCCGGTCTGGTCGCGACGCTGGAGGTCCAAATTGGCCTACTCGGCCCGGTTGCCTCGCGAGCGACCCGCATTGCGGCCTATCTGAGCAAGCTGCGTTCTGCTGGAGGCACGCCTCGTTTCTGGCGCGAATCATTTGCGAAGGATGCCTGGTCGACGGCTGCGGCAGTTTTGATGTGGCGCGATGCGCTCGTCGCCGGCGGTTGGACGACAGGTTCGATTGGCTCCTCCCGCATCGATGATCTCGCTGCTGCAGAGGCCGCCGGTTCAGCGCTTCCTCCTGGTCTGGTTGACCGCGCGGCGACGGTAACCGCAGCCGTCGCGACCCGTCCGGGGCTCAGGGTTACGAGGCTCGTCCTTCTGGAGGCGAGGGAGGCGTTGCCGCGGCAATGGGCTCGCCTGGTCGATGCCCTGGAGAAAGCCGGCGTCTTTATCGAAGAGCTGCCGTCTCGTTCGTCTGGGGTGGACGGAACGGACTTGCGGCGTGTGCAGTCGGCCCTGTCTGGGGGCGAGATTGAGCCTCTTGTGGGCGACGGCAGCTTTGTCATGCTGGAGGCTGACACCGAGCTGATGGCGGCTGAGGCCATCGCCGACTGGCTCGCCGTGGCGCCAGCAGAGGAGATGGGTGAGACCGTCATTCTCTCGGCTGACGGAGATACCGCGCTATTGGACAATGCCCTTCGGTCGCGTGGTTTGCCGGCCTTGGGGCTTTCCCGTCCGTCACCGTGGCGAGGGGCCTTGCAACTGTTGCCGATGGCATTTGCTGTGGCTTGGCGACCATTGGATGCGAAGGCCTTGCTCAGCCTGTTGATGTTGCCGCGCCCGCCGATGCCGCGGTTTGCGGCTGCCCGGCTCGCGCGTGCGCTGACCTCTGAGCCGGGTTTGGACGGGCGTGCCTGGCAATTGGCCTGGGATGACATCCGGGCACGGGCCGAGGTGATGTGCGTCGACGACGGTCCGCGGGCTCCCGCGAAGGCGCAGGCCTTGGTAGAGAAATGGCGTAGCTGGACGCTCGGAGCACGCTTCGATCGCGTCGATGGCATGCCCGTGGATGAGGTTCGGCAGATCGCCGGCAGGGTTGCGGCCTGGGCGGTTGAGGTCGATGCCGGCGCGGGAGATTCGCTGCTGCTGGCGCTAGCTGGCGCCGCGGGTGTGCTCGTCGAGGCGGTCGAGCGCCTTGAGCTGGACCGAGTGCCGGCGTTGCTGCTGGAGCGGATCATCGGACAGGTTCTGGCGGATGGCGTTCGCAATCCGGCGCACGGTCCCGAAGCTGGCGAGCTGCGCAGCGTTCAGGCGCCGGGCTCGATTTGGGGCGAAGTCACCCGGCTGATCTGGTGGAGTTTCACAGGACCGGGCGAACGCCCGGCGTTGTTGCCCTGGAGCCGCGCGGAACTTGCGAGCCTGGAGAAGGAGGGAGTGTATCTGGAGGAGCCAGCTGTCACGGCTGCTCAAATCACCGCGCGCTATTCGCAGGTGCTTCAGTGGGGCTCCGGTCAGGCAATCCTGGTTCGGTCGGCGCTGGCCAGGAGCGAACAGACGATTGCGCATCCTCTCTCCCATCAGCTGCGGCCAATCCTGAAGGATGCGAGCGCGGAAGTGTTCGTCCGTGCCGAGCGCCTGTTGCGCGAACCCGAGGTTCTTCTCGCTAGGCGCCGGCTGATTCGACAGGAGACGCAGACGACAAGCCCTCCCTTGGGCCGTGCGGCGTGGCACGTGCCGGAGCAGGCTCTTCGGCGTTTGGAGGCACGGCGTGAGAGTGCCTCATCGCTGAGGCGGCTGCTCACCTGCCAAATGGCCTGGATGCTACAAGATGTGATCGGCCTTCGCCCGGGCAAATTCGCCGAGATCCCCGGGCCCGATCAGCTGTTCGGCAATCTGGCGCATGAGATTGCCCGCCGCCTGCTGAGGCCGGGCGCGCCTCCACCGGAAGCGACGGTTCGTGCGGCAGCGGGGCACCTTTTCGAAGAGCTGCTGCCGCAAATGGCCGCACCACTGCAGCGGCCGGAGTTCGCAGGAGAGCTTGCGACAGCGCGGGACCTGGTTCCTGCCGCGCTCGAAGCTCTCGTTCGACTCATGCATGAACGCGGGCTGGAGATTGTCGGAACCGAACTTGACCGCGAGGGTGTTGTTGGGAATCTCGCCCTGCACGGACGCATCGATCTTGCCGTACGTCAGGGCGTCCGCCCGGCGATCCTGGATTTGAAGTGGACGCGCTCCGAGCGGCGTTACCGAAAAGAGATCGTCGATGGAGACGCGGTGCAGCTTGCAATCTATCACGTGCTCGGTGGTGAAGGTGGCGTCGGCGCGGACGGGGCTTATTTCCTCCTGCGGCAGCGCCGCGTGCTGGCGGGGACGGGCTCGATTTTGTCGAATGAGCCCCTGAAGAGCGCGCGCGACAATGCGGAGACGCTGCAGCTGGTGGAGGCCGATTGGTCGGCCTGGCGGGACCTCACTCGAAGAGGGACCTTGCTCGCCGCCGGTATCGAGGGAGCTGCGGCGCAGCGCCCACTCGAACTGGGCTTCCCGGCAGCTGAGAAGCCCTGTCAGTTCTGTGAGCTCACTGGCCTTTGCCGTGTTCATGTGGAGATGGTGTGATGCCGGGGAAACTTCAGGCCATCACCGCAGCGGCAGGCGCGGGAAAGACGACGCGCATTGTTGGCGATATTGCCAATGAAGTGTCGAAGCGCTCACCGGAAAGCATTCTGGCAACGACCTTCACCATCAAGGCGGCTGATGAGCTGGTGGAGCGGGCCCGCGCCGAGCTGTTTCGTAGAGGGCAACATGATGCTGCGGCTCGCCTTCTCGGTGCTCGCTTCGGCACCGTGAATGCTGTCTGTGGTCAGATTGTCGGCGAGTTCGCGCTCGATCTGGGGCGCTCGCCCGCAACCGCAGTCATCGGAGAGACAAACGAGGCGCTCAGCTTCTCGATAGCAGCTGATGTTGCGATCGCCGCACATGCGCCGATCCTGAACAGGATTGCCGACCTGTTCGGCGATAACGATCCGCGCCCGCCGAACAAGGAAAGGCCCGATTGGCGGAAGACGGTGCGCTCGATCGTGACCTTGGCGCGGGCCAACGGCATCGGCCCGGAAGAGCTTCGCCGCTCGGCGGAGCGTTCGATCGAGAGCTTTCTGGAGCTATTGCCTCCGACCGCATCGACCAGCGAAATACTCGATGCCGACCTGGCTGCCGCGATCGCACACGCGGTTGATCTTTGCCCGGCCAATCCGAGCGCAAGCGGGCGTCCTGACGCCGAGGCGCTACGATCGATTCATCAGCGCGTAAGCCGCGGTGAGCCGATGTCATGGTCGCAGTGGGCGAAGCTGACGAAGCTCAAATGCGCACCGACCAAGGATGGCAAGGCCTATGAGGCTGCTTTGGCAGATATAATGGCTCGGGCAGGTCAACATTCGATCCATCCTCGTCTGCGCGAGGATGCCGAACTCTTCATTCGGACCATCTTCACCTGCGCCGCTGATGCCCTGGAGGCCTATCAGAATTGGAAGGCTGAGCGAGGCTTGGTCGATTTCACTGACCAGGAGGCGCTTGCGCTGAGGGTGCTGACGAACCCGATTCTGGCGGAACGGGTTCGCGAGCGCGTCGAGCGGGTGTTCGTGGATGAGTTTCAGGATTCGAGCCCGCTTCAGGTCGCGCTATTCAAGGCGCTCGGCGACATTGCGGAGGAGAGTACTTGGGTCGGTGATCCAAAGCAGGCGATTTACGGGTTTCGCGGCGCCGACACGGAGCTGACCCAAGCGGCATTTGCCGGCGCGGGCGATGACGGCCGAGACGTCCTTTCGGTTTCCTGGCGGAGCCGGCCGGGGATCATAGAATTTGCCAATGCGTTGTTTGGACCGGCTTTGGAACGAATGGGGCTACCGACGTCGCGACATGCATTTTCCGGGGCTGCACGTTCCGACATAGGCTTCGATCGCCATCCGCTGGCTTGGTGGCCGTTGATCGGTAAGGTGGAGGAGCAAGCGCAGGCTTTGGCTGGGGGCATCAAGGCTGCTCTCGATGATGCCGAAAACTGGCTGGTTGGCCTGGAGGGAGATGAGCACAGGCCGTTGGGCGTGGGCGACATCGCGATCCTGTGCCGGAGCAACACTGATGTTTCGCGCTTTGCGAGCGCGCTGAGCCGCGCAGGACTACCCGTCGCGGTGGAGCGGGCGGGGCTCGCGAGAACACCGCATGTAGAGTTCGTGCTCGCGGCCTGTCGCTGGGTTGTCGACGCTGGCGATCGGCTCGCCTTGGCGGAAATGGCACGGTTCTTTGCCGATGATCCTGAATCGGCAGCGTGGCTTGAGGCTGCGGCAGACGATGCGCCGGACGTGGCCCTGCGAGCGCTTGTGCCGGTGGCAGTCGCGCTGGAGGCCCTCCGAACGCAGGTTCTGAACCTGACGCCCGCCGAGCTGGTCGATGCCGTACTAGCGCGCCCGGAGGTAATCCGTCGTATCGAAGCGTGGGGCGACCATGCCGTTCGGCTCGACGACCTCGAGGCGCTTCGTGGCTTCGCGGCTGACTATCAGGCCGAATGCATCGCTTCGGGCTCATCAGCAACCCTTCAAGGCCTCCTGCTTGCGGTCCTGAGCGCGGATCCGAAGCGGCCGCCAAGTCTCGCGGCCGATGCCATCCAGGTCATGACCTATCATGGCGCCAAAGGCCTGGAGTGGCCGATGACGGTGCTGACCGGTCTGCATTTTGAGCCGCGGTCTCGCTTGTTCGAGCCAGTCGCCGAGATGGAGGGGGCAATCGATTGGGGCGAGCCGCTTCGCGGCCGTTGGATCCGGTATTGGCCCTGGCCCTATGGCCTATCGGGGCTGGGGAGCACGCTGGAGATGGCTGCTTCCGACTCGACATATGGGCAGGCTGCCGGGCAAAGGGCAGTGAACGAGGAAACGCGCCTCCTCTATGTCGGCGTGACGCGCGCCCGGGACTATCTCGTGCTCGCGCCATCGGCGAAGGCGCCGCTCAACTGGCTCAAAGTGTTAGACGCACCCGACGCTGGTCCTCACCTGCGGCCGCCATCCGAGGACGAGGGGCAGATCGATGTGGGTGCGTACACGTTTGCGGCCGATGTTCGGCCTTTGGCGGCAAGCAACGCCGATGACGAGCGATTTCCTGTTCCGACCTTCGTTCGACCGACAGTGAACGAAAGCGGGGCAGTGCTGCCGCTCTATTTGCGCCCGAGCGCGGCAACGGGCGGGGTGTGGTCTGTAGTGGAGCGCATTGATTTGGGTGGCCGTCTGCCGATTGATGGAATTTCGAACATGGCCACTCTCGGCGAGGCCCTCCACGCAATCTTGGCTTACGACGATCCTGCGCGAGAGCCAGCCATTCGGCTTGCTGATGCCCAGGCCACACTCGACCGCTGGAGCGTGCCGGGATTCACCGCGCGCGATGCATTGACGGCTTCGGATCGCCTTCACGGCATACTGGCCTCGCGCTGGCCCGCCGCGATCCTGCGGCGGGAAGCGCCAGTTTCGGCACGGATCGGCCAGCAGCTCGTTCAGGGGCGCATTGACCTGCTGATTGAAACGGGCTCGACGTCAGCGATCGTCGACCACAAGAGCTTCCCAGGGCGAGCGGATCTCTGGGAAACGCGGGCGCTTCAGCATGCTCCGCAGATCGGGCTTTATGCGGAAGCGGTCGAGGCAGCCTCCGGCCGTTCGTGCAGGGAACTGTTCGTACACATGCCGGTTGTTGGAGCCCTTATCCGTGTGGCTAGTGCATAAATCGTTGGGTCTGGGTAGATGCAACCGCAGTATCGGAATCTTGCCAAGCAACGAATTGCCAAGGCAACCGAACTTCTGAGCTCGGGCGACGACGATGACAAGCTAATTTATGCCTGCCTTGAACTTCGCAAATGTCTCGAGGCGCTCTCCTATGAGCTGCTGTTGGGATACCTGAACGAAGTCCCGCTTAAGGCGCTCGAAACCTGGCAGCCGGATAAGGTGATGAAGGAGCTACTGCGCACCGATCCGAGCGCGGATCAAACCTCTCGGATTCGAATGTGTAAAGAAAGACCTGACGGTGCGCCCGACGGCGATTGGGCCGACATCGGAGAAGATCGACGCCTGAAGGCGCAGTGGGTCGCTAAAGCCTATCATCAACTCGGCAGCTTTCTTCACATTCCAACCATTAAGCAGTCGCGCGAAGGCGTGTCGAATGAGGCGGAAGTCATCCGGCAGCGCGTTGAGCCGATACGAGCGCAGTTGGCGCACGTTCTGGAATCAACTGTTTGGAACGCGAATTTCTCGATCTCCGTGACGATCTCTTGCATCGAGTGCAATGCTCCGATCAAACGTCGATCGTCTATTCTTGAGAAAGCTGAACCCATCGAATGCGGCAACTGCGGGCAGCTCTTTGATGCGGAGTCGCGACCGGACGGCAGTTATTTCTTTGTGCCTCATTCCTATAGCTGGAGATGCAAGGCCTGTGGCGAGCAGCGTACGATCGCGCAGAGCAAAGCGAAAGCGGGCGCGGATGTAAGTTGCCCGAAATGCGGAGGTAGTGTCACGCTGCAAACCAAGCAGAGCTTTGTACTGATTCGCGGAATCGAGAATAAAGATATTCAATCGTCAAAAATTATTCGATATGGCGAGCATGATCGAAATTATTGAGCAAATTTAAAAACTATCTAATTTTACCTGTAATCTTATTCAATATGCCTGATTTTCAAAAGATGTTCTCGCAGTATGCAATAATTTTGGCGACATGAATCCTCAGTATTATTGATGAGAATTGGTTAAGATCTGACCGCGCACGCGCATCGAGTGGTTAGCATCCAGTACACCGACGAAGCGCGAGCACGTCTGGAAAGGTCGCATTTCAACGGCGAATGGTGCCGACGAAGATCTTTGTAGCCGGAATATCCAGGGCGCCGATCTCAATGCCCTGAACGCATCCTTGGCCGTAGGGCTCTGGAAGCGGATGTGTTGCCACGGCGTCGCCCCATCTCGCGCTATGAGCTCCAATTTCCATGTCGGTCGCGCGGATGCTGAAGCTGCCAGCAAGGCATGATGGGCTGAGGTCTATGAGCCTTTCGAGCAACGCCACTCTTTTTGTTGAGCGGAACACTCGTCGCCCGCCAGAAAAGGCCCGCCGGGGCCAATCAAACCGTAAGCGCCCGGTGATGGCCGCCTTCCGCGGAGGTGTTCGGATCGGCTAGCGGTTGGGCTCTGGACGCTGAAGATAGTGTCCACGAGCGGGGTTTAATGGACACGATCGCGACGGATGGAGTGTCTGGCCAAGATTCTGGAATGGCGCCCGCGCCCCGGCGCCGGTCATACACCCTCGAAGAGAAGCAGCGGCTGGTGGCGGAGAGCTATGAGCCTGGGGCGTCGGCGTCGCTGGTTGCGCGACGGCACGACATCAATGCGAACCTGTTATTCACGTGGCGCCGGCAGATGCGCCGGCCGGCGTCGGCTTCTTCGCCGCTGGAGTTGATTCCGGTCGATGTCATCAGCAGCGTGCCTGCTGCCGCCCCTACCGGGGCGGGTGGAGCGGACCAGCGCGGTGTCATCGAGGTCATCCTGGTTAGCGGCGTACGGGTGCGGGTCGACACCGAGGTCAGCGAGGCGGCACTGCGGCGGGTGTTGTCGGCTCTGAAGGCGGTGGCATGATCGCGCCCGGCCCTGGGGTGCGGGTCTATCTGGCGGCGCAGCCATGCGATATGCGCAAAGGGATGGATGGCTTAGCCGCCCAGGTCCAGAATGTGCTGGCCGCAGATCCCTTCTCAGGGGCGCTGTTCGTGTTTCGGGGCAAGCGCGGCGACATGTTGAAGATCCTGGCTTGGGACGGAAACGGGCTGTGCCTGTTCGCCAAGCGTCTGGAGCAGGGAAAGTTCGTCTGGCCGCCAATCGTGGCAGGGCGGCTTCAACTGACACCGGCTCAGTTGGCCTTGCTCGTCGAAGGGATCGATTGGCGCCGGACGGTCGCGCTGGAACCGGTCACGCGCCCGGAAGCCATCTAAATAAGGTCCTGATTCCAAGGATTTATCCTCGCTCGGGCATCATGACTTTGATATAAGCCGGCATGTCTCTCGCCACTGCGGAACTGCCGTCGGATCCGGACGCGCTACGCGCGTTCGCAGCGGCTTTGCAGGCTGAGCTCTACGCCAAGACGCTGCATATCGAGAAGCTGAAAGCCCAGTTGGCGACGTTGCGGCGCGCGCGCTTCGGCCAGTCGTCCGAGAAGCTCGATCGCCAGATCGATCTGCTTGAGCTGATCATCGGCGATCTGGAGGAGGCCGAGGCCGCCAACGAAGCCAGCCAGGATGCGACTGCGGCGATGTCGGCGCCAACCAGGCCACAGCGGATGGGCAATCGCCGGCCGTTGCCCGACCACCTGCCGCGCGAGGTCATCACCCACGCCGGGGTTTGCGCCTGCCCGGCCTGTGGTTCGCAGCGGCTGCGCAGGATCAGCGACGATGAACGCGAGGTGCTGGAATATGTGCCCTCACACTTCAAGGTCATCGTGCATGTGCGGCCGAAACTGAGCTGCCGGGATTGCGAGGCCATCACCCAGCCGCCGATGCCGAGCCTGCCCATCGAGCGCGGCAGACCCGGCCAAGGGCTGATCGCCCACGTACTGGTCTCCAAATATTGCGACCACCTGCCTTTGAACCGGCAGTCCGGCATCTACGCCCGCGAGGGTGTCGACCTCGATCGATCGACCCTGGCCGACTGGGTCGGACGGGCCGCCTGGCTGGTGGCCCCGGTGGCCGAGCGCGTCGGCGACTACGTTCGCGCCGGCCCGGCCATCCATGCCGACGACACGCCGATCCCGGTTCAAGATCCCGGACGCGGGCGCACCAAAAGCGGCCGGCTGTGGGTCGTTGTGCGCGACGAAGGCACCTGGGGCTCTCCCAATCCGCCGGCGGCGTTCTATTGCTACTCGCCTGATCGCAAGGGCGAGCACGCCCAGGCCCTGCTGGCGCCGGCATCCGGCTTCCTGCACGCCGACGCCTATGCCGGCTTCGACAAGCTCTACGAACCGGATCCAATCACCGGTCGCCCGCGTCTGGAGCCGGTCGCGTGTTGGGCCCATGCCAGGCGCGAACTGTTCGATGAGCACGCCAAGACCAAGTCGCCGACCGCGCATCAGGCACTGGACAAGATCGGCGCAATCTTCGCCATCGAGCGCGAGATCAACGGCCAGAGTGCCGAAGTTCGTCTGGCGGCGCGCCAGGCTCGAAGCGTGCCGCTGCTGGCCGACCTCAAGGATTACCTGGAGACCAGTCTGAGCAGGATCAGCCGCAAAGGAGATCTCGCCAAGGCCATCCGTTACAGCCTCAACCGCTGGGAGGCGCTCTGCCGCTTCACCGAAGATGGCCGTCTCGATATGACCAACAATGCTGCCGAACGGGCGATCCGCCCGCTGACGCTCGGACGACGCAACTGGACCTTCCTCGGCTCGGACTCCGGAGGCGAGCGCGCCGCGGTCTTCTACACTCTGATCCAGAGCTGTAAGTTGAACGGCATCAATCCGGAAGCCTATCTCGCCGACCTGATCGGCCGCGTCAGCGACCATCCAGCCAATCGCATCGACGAGCTTCTACCCTGGAACTGGCGTCCCCGATCCGACACCAAACTGGCAGCGTGACCATGGCCGCGATCACCAGCGTCTACACCCTCCCGCTCGCCGCCGAAATGCTCGGCGAGGATGCCGAGCTGCTGTGGGAGGTCTATGTCGACATGGAACCCGAGGATGGCTGCCTCTGGGTCTATGGGCCCGATGATCACCAGATCCCCGCCTTCACAGACTTCGGCCTCGAAAGCCTGGCCGACTTCATCCGCGAGCACAAAGCCAATCGCGGCGGCAGTCAAAACGATGCCCGGCAAGGCTCCGGGTCATGACCGGGCACTTACATCAAACCGGCGGCAGACGATTGACAATCACACGCTATGGTAGTCTTGCCGGTGCGCAATTTGGGAGGCGCAGAATGTCATCAGAACTCGACCAGATCCCCTTCAACGCCGGTGATTTCACCGACAACGCCGAGCCGCGCTGTCCATGCCTTCTGCTGCTCGACACCTCCCATTCGATGAGTGGTCCCCCGATTTCGGCGCTGAACGCCGGCATCACCGCTTTCAAGGACGAGCTCGCCTCTGATACGCTTGCCATGAAGCGGGTCGAGATCGCCGTCGTCAGTTTCGGCCCCGTCAGCGTCGTCAACGACTTCACGACCCCTGACATGTGGTTCCCGAGCCAGCTGGCGACCACCGGCGACACTCCTATGGGCGCCGCGATCGAGCAGGGGCTCGAAATGCTTCGGCAGAGGAAGGAAGCTTACAAGGCTAACGGTATCTCCTACTATCGCCCCTGGGTCTTCCTCATCACTGACGGCGGCCCGACCGACAGCATCGTCCGCGCGTCCCAGCTCGTCCGGGAGGGCGAAGCGGCCAAATCGCTTTCCTTCTTCGCCGTTGGTGTGCAGGGCGCCAATATGGATGCCCTCGCCAAGATTTCGACGCGCCAGCCGCTGCAGCTTTCCGGCCTGAAGTTCCGCGAGCTCTTCGCCTGGCTTTCGACCTCGCTGAGCGGCGTCTCCAGGTCCCAGGTCGGCGATGTCGTTCCCCTCGAAAGCCCCCAGGGCTGGGCTTCGGTCTGACGCATGGTTTCGAGGACTTGGCGGATCGCCGCAGCGTCGGCGATTGGGACCTCGCATGTCGCGAGCGGCCTGCCTTGCCAGGATTTCGCGCAATGCACCGTCATGGATACCCTTGGCGGCCCGACGCTCGTCTCAATCGTATGCGACGGCGCTGGTAGCGCTGCGCATTCGGACGTCGGCTCATGGCTTGCGGCTTCGACTTTTGCGGAGCTGGTCGAGCTCCACTTCGAGGCCGGCGGCAGCGTCGCCGAGCTCTCGAGGGAAAAAGCCTCAACATGGATCAAGCTTGTCACAGACGCGCTTGAAGTCCGGGCACGGGAATCCGGACACGCGCTGCGCGACTATGCCTGCACCCTGTTGGCTGCGATCATAGGTACCCGCGATGCTGCCTTCCTCCAGATCGGTGACGGCGCGATCGTGGTGTCGCACGGCGAGGAGGATGGCTGGAGCTACGTCTTCTGGCCGCAGCACGGCGAATACGCGAACACGACGAATTTTGTGGTCTCCGCGAATGCCGCAGACGTCTTGGAGTTCGAAATTGCGCCCCGTCGCATCGACGAACTCGCGATGTTCTCGGACGGTATCGAGAACCTCGTTCTTCACCAGGCCAGCCGAACCGTTCATGGACCCTTCTTCGATCAGATGATGCCTCCGGTGCGGAAGGCTGCGGATCCCGGCCTTGATATGAAGCTGTCGGCCGGGCTCCAGAGCTACCTCGGCTCGCCCAAGATCTGCGAGCGAACCGACGACGATAAATCGCTGATACTGGCGAGCCGGCGGCCGCCTATCACTGAACCGGCCGCGCCATGAGCAAGCGACCGCCAGATGTCGTGGACAGCCAAGGGCGAGCGCTCAAGCTCGGCTCGGTGATAGGGCAGGGCGGTGAGGCCGCTGTCTATGACGTGACCTCTCAACCTGGCATTGTCGCGAAAATCTACCATAGGCCTATCGACGCGAACCGCGCGGCCAAGATCAAGGTCATGCCGTCCATCGCCAACAATGGGCTAAGCAACCTGACATCCTGGCCTCGCGACCTCCTGGCGAACCGCCAGGGCCAGCCGGTCGGCCTGCTGATCCCCAAGGTCGCCGGCAAGGACGCGCACCACCTGTGCAGCCCCAAGAGCCGCGCAAACGAGTTTCCCGGTACCGACTGGCGCTTCCTGGTCCGAGCCGTCACCAACATTGCCCGCGCCTTCGCCACCGTCCATGACGCTGGCTGCGTCATCGGCGATGTGAACTATGGCGGCGTCCTGATCGCGCCAGACGCGACGGTCAAGCTAATCGATTGCGACTCGTTCCAGGTGATGCACGCTGGCAAGCGCTATCCCTGCCTTGTCGGCGTGCCGACTTTCACGCCGCCCGAGCTACAAGGCAAGCCTTTCGCTGGGGTCGTCAGGACCGCCAATCACGACAATTTCGGCCTGGCGATCATGACGTTCCTGATGCTGTTCAACGGTCGGCACCCCTTCGCAGGCCGCTTCATGGGTGCCGGCGACATGCCGATCGAGAAGGCCATCGAGGAGGTGCGCTTCGCGTTCGGTTCCCGGCACAAGTCCGTGCAGATGATGCGACCGCCGGCGACGCCTGAACTGTCGATCGTCGGCCAGGACGTCATGCTACTCTTCGAGCGGGCCTTCGCCCGCGAGAGCATGTCCGGCGGCCGGCCCACGGCCCGGGACTGGGTGAGCGGTCTGACTAGCCTGGAGAAGGACGTCAAGCAGTGCACGACGAACCCGTCGCACTGGCATCACAAGTCGACGGGTTGCCCATGGTGTCCGATCGAGAACGCGACCGGCAGCGTGCTGTTCTCCGTCTCCATTCGTGGTGCGGCTGCGATCAACGGTTCGTTCGATCTCGACGGGCTGTGGAAGAAGATCGAAGCCGCTACCCATCCAGGACCCGCGCCGGTCATCGCCGGCGGCAAGTCGCCTCAGGCCAGCGTCTCTGCTCCGTTCGGTTCGAGCTTCAAGAAACTGCTGCCGTGGCTTGTGGGCCTGGGGTTCATGATCGCCTGGTTCAAGGGGCTGGGAGGCTGGATGTTCTTCCTTGCCATCGGATCAGTAGGCGGGCTGAACGCACTGCTCGCGCCGGACAAGGATAAGCTGAAGGCCGCGCAGGAGCGCAAAAGGCAGGCAGGCGTCACCTGGGACACCGCAATCAAGGATTGGGAAACGCAAGCCGGGCCGCAGAGCTTCGACGCCATCCTGACCGAGCTGAACCTGGCCAAGCGCCAGCTGGAATCCTTGCCCGAAAGCCGCCTGGAGCGCCTAGAGCAACTCCGTCGCAATCAGCGGCAGTTGCAGCTCGATCGCTTCCTCGACCGGTTCGAGATCGAGAAGGCCAAGATCGATGGCATCGGCCGAGGCCGCAAGCAGATGCTCGAATCCTTCGGCATCGAGACGGCAGCCGACATCAAGCATGCGTCAATCCAGGCCGTGCCCGGCTTCGGCCCCGTCATGCAACGGCGCCTGCTCGATTGGCGCGCATCGGTCGAGCGCAAATTCAACTTTGACCCCAACAAGGGAGTGGATCCTCGCGACACTGCTAAGGTGGAAGCCGACATCCTGGCCGAGAAGAAGAACCTCGAGGCTAAGCTCTTGAAGGGGCCGGCGGAATTGACCCAGCTACGTGCCCAGATACTCGCCGCTCGCGATCGCCTTCGCCAGCGCGTCGATCAAGCCCATGCATGTGCCGTCGAGGCTGAGAAAGAGCTGCGCTCTTTGGGGTGAAGGACTGTGTCTTCTTTACCCGCGTACGCCCCACGGGTAGTCGTGACGCACGTGCGCAAGACGCTAAGAGGGCCGTCAAAGACTGCAGGAACAGGAGAATTGTTCCATTTGAGAAGGGGGGAAGGGGGTTCCTCTGTTCGCAAAATGCGCCGGCCTGGGCTGGCGGGTACGCGTTGCGTTTTACCATCCGTTGGAACAACGGTCGGGCCGGTCGGAGCAAATTTGGCAAGTCCCTCATTTCAGAGGGAATTTTGATTGAGGCGTGATCTAGCGTGATCCAGAATGCCCGTGGGGTACCGAGCGGGGTCTTTGTGCAACATGCCCCTTATTTGCCTAATGATCTGATATTGAAAGACTTTGCCGACGCGGACCAAAATCCAGTGCGGGTAACGGGGGTATGTTCCCAGTGTCTGATCGTGATCGTCACGCTCAATCATAGGCGCGCTCGACGAGTCGCTTTGACGCACTGCAGTTTACTCTATTTGCCTCGTCCCAAGCTTCAAGCTCGCCGAGTGGATAAAGAACGGCTTTGCCGATTTTTACGAAAGAGGGGCCTATTTTCATAGCGCGCCAATTTCGGAGTGTCCCGACTGATACGCTGCCGCGATATCGCTCTGCTACCTCGTCTGCTGTGAGAAACTTGTTGTCCGACATAGGGCCTCCCTTGATCGGAACGGTGATCCGATCGCCTGATGGTTTTGGAGCGCGAGATGTGCCTGGCAGGGCAAGCGCGCCGCCCCCACCTTCGGATGCGGGCGGGGCACGCGCGCTCACGCTGCTGCATGAACGAACATGCAGGCGGCACGACGCATCGGGAAGTGTGATTCGTTCGGAGTAGGGCGCGCGGCTATCTGCGGATAGAAATCGGCTGGTTCAATATCCAGTATTGATGGATTGGAAAGCTTATTCTTTATTATCAGATGGTTACTTTATGGCCGTGTGCAAATTCTGTGCACGCATGTTCTGCTTCTCTTCACTTGTGTTTCGTGCCCGGTGCTATCCGAAAACTGCCTAGGAGAGGGTAAGGCCCACTGAGACCATTAGTTGACGGCACTAGATGCGTAAGAGTAGCCGCCACGTCGTCATGCTGGATGCTAACCATGCTTCGTTTGTTCCCAAGGCCGCAGAGAACTTAGCGTTGGGGCACTAATCTACGACCGATCTCTCCAAGGCTTAGGCCAACGCTTCGTCCTTCGTCAGGATGTGGCGGCGATTGCGCTCAGCTCCTCCAGGTCGAGGTCGCGCTCCAGTTCGTGGAGCGTCTCGTCATCGATCTCGCCGGCGCGGTGAAGGCGGATGAGCTCCGCGCGTCCGGCGGCGATGGCGGCGAGCACGACGCTGAAATGCGCTTCCAGATCGGCCGCGAACTGGTCCACGTTCTCGGAGTAGGTCGCGGTGTTGGAGGCTTTACGCTGATACTGTTCCAGGAGGCGTGGATGGATGAGCGCGCCGTCTTCCCCAAAAGCATGTTTCTCGACGGTTCTTAGCTGCGCGCTTGCCAGGGCCGCCTCTGCCTGGGGAAGGCTGAGCGAAGCATGGGAAGCCTCTGTTTCCTTCACGCCGAGCCAGCGGATGAGGGTTCCGAGGGTCATCCCCTGAATCAAGACGGTGGCGAAGATCGCGGCGAATGCGGTGACCAGCATGAAATCGCGGCCCGGCATGGTCTCGGGCAATGTGAGGGCGACCGCCAGCGTGACGACCCCGCGCATGCCGGCCCAGCCAAGGATGGTCGCTGCCTTCGGGCCAAGCGGCGATCGTCGCGTCAGGCCGAGCCGCCGCAGGAGACCGACGACCATATCCGATCCATAGACCCATAGGAGGCGCGCAACGATCATGGCGAGGACGATGAGCAGGATGGGCAGGCCCATCTGGTCGACGATGACGGGCAGCCCGCCAGCCCGCTCGACCACGCCGCGCAACGCGGATCCGATCAGGATGAAGACAGCAGCTTCGAGCAGGAATGTGACGACCGTCCAGAAGGACGTGCCCCGTATGCGTATGCTCGCCGAGAATGTGACGTGCTGATACCAGCCGCTGATGAGACCTGTTGTTACGGTCGCGATGACGCCGGATACATGCAGCATTTCCCCCGCTAGATAAGCAATCCAGCAGGTGAGAACGGAGGCCGCGATGATGAGGTACTCATCTTCAAGGCGGCGGACCGTCAGCACCCAGAGAGCGCCGATTGCGACGCCAACCGCCACGCCGCCGAGCACGAGAACGAAGAAGGTTCCCAAGGCGTCGACAACGCTGAACGTGCCAGTGGCCGCGGCGGCGATTGCGAACCGGAACAGGACAAGGCCGGTTGCATCGTTGAGAAGGCTTTCGCCTTCGAGCAACGTCGAGAGCCGTCTTGGCAGGCGCACGCGCTGGAGCACCGCCTTTGCCGAGATGGCATCGGGAGGCGAGACGATGGCGCCGAGCGCCGCGCACGCGGCCCATGGGAGCGTGGGCATCAATGCATGGGCTACGACAGCCACCACGATCGTCGTGAAGAGAACTGCGCCGACGGCCAGCGAGAAAATGCCGGCCAGATGCCGCCTGAAATGGGCGAGCGGCGTGAAATACGCGCCGTCCATCAGCAGCGGCGGCAGAAAGACGATGAGGACGAGTTCCGGATTCAGCGAGACGCTGGGCACGCCCGGCAAGAACGCCAGGATGCTGCCCCCCGCGAGCAAAGCCACCGCGGGGGGAAGCCGAAGTTTACGCGCCGCATATTGGAGAGCAATGATCGCGCACAACATGGCGATCATCAGCTCGAAGACTTGTACTGGATTCATTGGCCCCCACCTCAAACACCAACGGACCGGCTCCGCCATGGTCCTGGGCGATTATTTCGCGACAGAGCCGGACGTCATGGTGTTAGCGCAGCATGCGATTGCAGCACGTTCAGATAGTGACGCGCCCGCACCTCGGAATAATGATCGATCATCGTCTGGGCGAAGAAGAGCACCGCAAAGCCGGCGGCGACGCCATTTGCGGTGCCGTTGCGGCTGAACAGTGCAAGCGCGACACCGATGAGCGCAAGGACGGACACGATGGCGCGGAACCGTGGATACCCTTTCATGACGGCGTCCATGCGCCGGGTCTCGGTCGCGATGGCGGACGCTGCGTCGCCGCTCTCGATTGCGGTCACCAACGTCGTCTTTTGCGGTGCGGAGCGTTGCACGACAACGACTGAGGCGATCGCGAACACCACCACGCCAAGCACGATAATGATTCCCAGGCCTCGCGCGAACGTGTCGCGCTGGCTGAACCAGAGCACGCCGGCCAGCGCCAGCAGCAACGTCGACATCAGGAGGACCCAAAGCCCTTCCTGACGTTCACCCAGGAAATAGGCCTCGATCGTGGAGATCAATTGTTCGGATGCCATAGTCAATGCTCCAATTTGAACTGTCGGATCTCCGAACAATCTGCTTTTGGTAAGATACGGCTGTCTGGGCGTGGCCGGGAAGCGTGACGGCACGGGATCAAAACGGCCCCTACGTCCTTATGATTTGTCGCGAGCAAATTGTAAGCGCGAGCCGCGCCGACGAGATCGATGCTGAGACGCTCCATTCCCAGGCTGCGCGTGAAACGACCTAGGGCGACCAGAGTAAACAACACGTCCATGACCCTGGCGCTGCCGGCCAGATAGGCAAGCGCAATCAGCGGTGCCCCTCAGCGGAAGCCGTCCTTGGCATTGTCAAATGCCTCGACGAGCAGACGCTTAAACGTCGCGACGTCCGCCGGAGCCATCGACTTGGTCAGGATTGCCTCATGGTCGAGACTTGCCTGGCGGCATCTTTTGGCTACGACCTTGCCCTCGATTGTCAAGAAGGCGATGACCACGCGATTGTCCTCAGGATCCCGCTCTCTCTTGACGTATCCCTGCTTCTCCAGTCGGCGGAGAATATGGGAAGTCGTCGACAGATCGATGCTTGTCGCCTCCGAGACCGATCCGACGGGCGCTTCGCCACCCGCCTCGAGGAGGGAGACCATAGTACGGGCGGCCGGAATGCTGAGGCCGTCCTCGCGGAACTGGGTTGCAGACCCGTCGATAAGCACAGCCACAACGCGATGAAGTAGCAGGGTCAGGCGGTGTGAAATCAGGTCGTCGGACGACATCACCTCGGGCATGCTCAATCTCCGCGCAAATAATTGGTCCAGCAATAGTTGGCTATCTTAATAGCGTATGCCTGTGAAGACCATTGGCCTTTTCCAGAAGGAAATCGCACCAAACACGCACTCGCGACGGCCCGAAACGCCTTGACAATATATGGCATACCAACTATTGGTGCAGCCATAAAGTGGAGGCAGACATGACTGAGAAGCTCGCCGAGGAGCGTGTTCGGGTGCTTGTCGTAGGGGGAGGTCCCGTCGGTCTTGCCCTGGCGGCAGGGCTTGGAAAGCGCGGCATCGGTTGCACGCTGATCGAGCAGCGTGACGACAGGATCGGCACCGCAAAGATGATCGTCGTCAGCATGCGCACCGTCGAACTTTGCCGACAACTGGGCGTCGCGGACGCCGTGAAGCATTGGGGATTTCCCCTCGATCATCCGCTGGACAGCGTCTTCTGCACCTCACTGAACGGCTTCGAGGTCGGGCGGATTCCTTCTGCGCCGCTCAGCACCGAGGCGGATACGCCCTACAGCCCGGAAAGGGAGCGTCCGTGTCCGCAAACATGGTTCGACCCGATTATTCGGGAGTTCGCCCGCGAGCAGAAGTCTGTTCGGCTTCTCTACAAGACCAAGCTTGTTTCTTTCGGGCAGGACGAGCAGGCCGTGCGCGTCGAAATTGAGGAGGAGGGCGGTGTCCGGCGAGTCATCGTCGCCGACTATGTCGTCGGATGCGACGGGTACATGAGCACTGTTCGCGATCTTCTGCAGATCGAGGTCCGCGGCAACAAACGGCTTGATTCCTCCACCAGCATCTATGTGCGTTCCGAAGATCTGCGCACGTGCCATGGCCTTGGCGACGCATATCGCTACGTCTTCGTGGAGAAGGAGGGGCCATGGTCAGTCCTGACCACGATGGACGGGAAGGATCTGTGGCGCCTGCAGCTCATCGGAAGCGGGTCCTCCGATCTCACGGAGGAGAAGGTCGCCGCGATTCTCGAGCGGATGGCTGGCAAGCCTGTGGCATTCGAGTTCGAAGGCATCTCGTCGTGGATCCGCAAGATGACGGTGGCGGACCGATTCAGCGACGGTAGGGTGTTTATCGCAGGCGACGCCGCCCATGCGCACCCGCCGAACGGCGGCCTTGGAATGAACACGGGGTTTCAGGATTCGTTCGATCTCGCATGGAAGCTCGCTGCGGTAATCGAAGGCTGGGGCGGACCGCGTCTGCTTGACAGCTATGACATCGAACGGCGACCCGCCAGTGCTAGAGCGGCCCAGGAATCTCTCGCCAACTACTACAGGCTGACAAAGTATCCGCATGAGGGCCAGCTTCTTGCCGAAGGGCACGAGGGCGTCGAGGCCCGCAAGCGGCTTGGCGAGGTTCTCGTTTCCGAGAACGAGAAGGCATGGCATTCGGTTGGGGTTCATCTCGGCTACTGTTACAGTCCGTCGCCCATCATCATTCCTGACGGCACATCTGCTCCGGCCGACGACGTGGTGCATTACACTCCGAGCGCTTCGCCAGGCTGCCGGGCTCCGCATGCCTGGCTCGACGGCGACACGTCGATCCTCGACCTGTTCGGCTCGAACTTCGTCCTTTTGAACTTCGGTGGCCAGGATGTCGAAGCACTCCGCTCATCCGCGTTGGCCTTGGGCATTCCTCTCGAAGTAGCGAAGATCGACAGCATGGAAGCGGCGCAGCTCTACGAGCGCTCGCTCGTTCTCGTCCGCCCGGACGGACATGTGGCGTGGAGGTCGGACGAAGTGCCCGCCGACCCCGTCAGAATGCTCCGCACAGTCACTGGTCATGGCCCGGCGATCTCCGCGCGCCGCGCCTGACCTGCAATCACTCAGATCATCATCGACACGAAAGTGGTGCAGCACATGACTGAATTCGAATATGTCACCGGCGAGCCGGCCAACGCCGGACCTGCCGTTACAGCGCTGAAGCTGAACCCGCCATTCCCGCCGCACGCCATTCCGAAGGGCGCGCAGCCGACGAAGGTCCCAATGGATTTCATGCCGCAGCTTCCGCTCTCGGAGCGCAACCGTCGCTGGGACGGCCTAAGAAAGCGCATGCTCATGGCCGGGGTCGACATGCTGCTGTTCCTGGGCAACGACATCTACTGGGACATGGGCAATTCCAACATCCGCTATGTGGCAAACGCCGCTTTCAAGATGGGCACCCACCTGTCGTTCTTCATGGACAAGGATCCGGTGGTCTGGTCCTTCGTCGCCCACATGAACAGGCCTTACAACTTCCTTCTCTCGGTGCAAGACTGGGTGCAGGACGTCCGTACGGCCCGCGGTCTGGTCGAGATCGCCGCTGACATCGAGGACCGCGGACTGCATCGCGGCCGCATCGGCATCGTGGGTTTCAACTCCACGATCCAGACGACCACCACGCTCCTGAGCGGTGACGTGAAGGCGCTGGAGAAGCTACTCCCCAACGTGGACTTCGTCGACATGACGTGGGCTCTGCAACAGATGCGCATGGTCAAGAGCGAAGTCGAGATCGACGTGATGCGAGAGGCCGGCAAGATCTCCCAGAAGGTGCTCAAGGCGCTGGTGAAGGGTGCAAAACCCGGCCGCCTCGAATGCGAGGTCTACGCGGACATGATCCACGCGCAGATCGCCAACGGCGGCGAGCCGAACATCTTCAATCTGTTCGCGTCAGGTCCGATCGACCACCCAACCGAGGAACTCTGGCACCTGCTGCATGGAATGGATCAGCCCGTCATGCCGAGCAGGCGTCCCCTGAAGGACAATGATCTGATCGTCACCGAGTGGCACACCAAGTACGGCGGCTATCTCGTCCACACGGAATACACCGTCTATGTCGGGGAGAAACCACCGACCGAGCTGACCGACATTTTCAAGGTCTGCGTCGAATCCCTGGACGCAAGTCGGGAGGCGTTCCAGCCCGGAAGGACGCTGCGCGAAGCGTGGGAGGCGATCCGCGCACCAGCGGAAAAGGCGGGTTATGATTTCGTGGAGCTTGGTTTCCACGCAATGGGTCTGGCGTCGCCGGAGTTTCCCACCGTGATCTACAAGCCCGGTTATGGCAGCAACGCCCTGAACGGCAGCAGGATCGGCGACCTAGTTCTCGAGGAAGGCATGTGCTTCGGCAATAACCTCGATTTGTACAATCCGCGCTGGAAATCGGACATCGGCTGCATGTACTCGGACTTCATGGTCGTTAGGCCAGGCGGCGCCGAACTACTGATCAACACGCCCCGCGAGATCGGAATTGGAGGCGAGGCCTAGCCTCAGCTCCAGCGGTCGCTGAGGCAAGAACATCGCCGTTGGTGACCGCGAGGCCAACGGAACGGCAATCGATAGATGGCGGTAGCAATGCCGGAAAACTTTCAGTTCTTCGAAGGGCGGGTAGCGCTTGTCACGGGCGGGGCTTCAGGGATCGGCGAAGCGATCACGAGCAGGCTCGTCGAGCTCGGGGCACGAGTCGCCGTCTGGGATGTCCGGGACGATCTCCTCGAAGCGCTGGCGGCCACGCACGGCGACAGGATCCTGGTCCGGAAGGTCGATGTCGGCGATGTGACGGCAGTCGATGAAGCTGCAGAAGACCTGAGAGGTAAATGGGGCGGTATCGACCATCTCGTTAACAACGCCGGCATCATTGGAAAGCGGATGACCGTAGCCGAGACGGATCGCATCAATCTGGAGCGTGTCCTGACGGTCAATGTGATGAGCGCCTTCCACGTCTCTTCAGCGTTCATCCGGGTTGGCGGCGCAACCAGCCAGCGCTCGATTGTCAATCTTTCATCCACGGCCGCTAGAACTGGCGGCGCGCCAGGATCTATAGCCTACGCGACATCGAAGGGAGCGATAACCTCGTTCACTTACGCGCTCGCCAAGGAACTGTCGCCGGACATCAGAGTGAACGCGGTCGCTCCCGGTATTATCGACACGAAGATCCAAGCGGATGTGTTCGCCGATCTCTCGGACATGGAAACGTTCGCGGCAACCATTCCGCTACGGAGGCTAGGTAGCGCGATGGAGGTTTCCAATGCGGCGGTGTGGCTTCTTTCCGATCAGGCCGCGTATATCACCGGAAGCGTCCTCGACGTAACCGGAGGCCGATAGCGCAAGGCCCCATTTGAATTTACTTGGCGCGTCAAATATTGTCGCTCCACCTATCGCCACCCGGTACGGCATCCGCTTCCCTGTTGAATGGAATGCGAGCAAGGCTCGTTGCGGATCGTTTTTGAGGAGATGACAAGAATGCGTGGAGCGGATCTGCACGACGAAGAGTGGGCTCGCTACAATGCGAGCATGCCGACCGACGACGTCGAAGTCACCGCTTACCGGGCGGAGCGCGACGCTTATGTCCGAGGTATCAACACCTCCGACGCCGTGGTTAGCAAGCAATGCATTCTTGAGGTGCAGGGTAGAAATGGTGTGATCCCGGTCAGGATTTACTACCCCGCGAACTTCGACGAGCAGCCCCTTCCAATCGTCTTCTATCTCCATGGTGGCGGCTGGACTGTCGGCGGAGGTGATGCGCTGGAAGGCACCTACAAGACTTACTGTGCCGCCACGCGCTGCATCGTCGTCACCCCCGACTACAGGCTTGCGCCGGAGCACAAGTTTCCCGCGGCGATCGAGGATTGCTGGGACGTTGCGCAATGGTTGGCTTCGAGCGCGCAGTCTATCGGCGGAGACGCGGACCGGATCGTCATCGCGGGGGAGAGCGCCGGAGGCAATCTTGCCGCAGCGGTATCCGCTTTGGCGCGCGATCACAAGACCGCCAGCTATCTGGCCCAGATCCTTGTCTATCCGGTCCTCGACCTTGCGGGTGATACACCGTCATTCCTGAATGCCCAGGACACGGTAACCCGCGACAAGCTCCGTTGGTACATGAACAGCTACCTGAAGAGCGATGCTAACATCGAAGATCCCCTTGCCTCGCCGCTACGAGCCAAATCTTTCGAAGGTCTTCCAAGGACGGTGATGATCACGGGTAGCGATGAGCCTTCGATCGACGAGATCGAGCAGTACGTCGACAAGCTGCGCGAGGCTGGCGTCGAGATCGAATACCACCGGCTGGAAGGTTGGCCGCATGGTTTCGCGTTCTGGCCCGAGACGGAAGCCTACGGAACCATGATGAATATCGTCACTGGTGCTGTCAGAGCCGCGATGGGCGAGCGCTGAGGTCGACCGCGCTCTTTCGGCTTTCCACCATGGATCATTCGGTGTCGTCGTCGACGGGACCGTTCTTCTCGAGGAGGGCGCGGAGATTGGAATTGATCCCCACAAGCACGCGTTCGAAGACGGCGACATCCTCCGGCGACAGGCCGTCGATCGCGATATCGTTGAGCTTGAGCGCCTTCGGCTGCAGGTCCTGGCGCAGCGAGCGACCAAGCTTGGTGAGATAGACATTGATGCGCCGCCTGTCGCGACTGTCCTGTGCGCGGGCGATGAGACCGTGCTTTTCCATGCTTTTGAGGGCAGGGACGGCTGTCGCGGGAGTGATGCCGACACGCTTGCTGAGCTCGAGCTGCGTGATGCCATCCTCCTCCCAGAGGACGCGCATGTAGTACCAGTGACTGACGTTCGGCATGTGCTCTGCGATCAGCGGATGCAGTGTCTGCACGAACAGGCGATGCGTGTTGCGGATGTTCCAGCCGATGCTTGAAACCCGACTGCCTGTCTCGCGGCGCGGAGGCTCGCTCATTAATTCGATCTCACATTGATTTTTCAGATAGTAGCAAAAACATATTTATTGACAACATATTAAAAATAGTTCGATATCTTATTAATTTAGAAACGCCGCTTTCGGGAGGATGGCATGGTAGATCTGCTAAGGCGCAAACTGATGGTTGGCGCGGGTGTTGCCGCAGCTTCAATGACGTTTTCATCGGGGAGGGCTTTTTCGGCCGAGCCGCTGAAGGTCGGCCTCCCTGCGGTCTATACGCCTTTCGCGGCGCTCGAGTACGCGAACAGGCAGGGCTATTTCGGCGGCACGACCGTCGAAGTCACTGTTTTTCGGGGAGGGTCCGCCGCCCAGGAGGCGCTGGCCGCTGGCGCGATCGATGTTGCCTCCATCTCCCCTCCGACCGCCGCCCTGGCTGTCAAGAAGGGTGTCAGCCAGAAGATTATCGCCCTATGCGGTCCGCCCACGCTCGAAGGGTGGTGCCTGGCATCGTCCGCAAAGTCCGGGGTCAAGGATATTAAGGGCCTTGCGGGCGCCAATGTCGGCATCACCGCCAAGGGGTCGACGACGGACTTTCTGATCGCTTGGTCTGCCCACAACGCCAGTGTCGCGATGAACACCATTCCTCTTGGAAGCGGGGTTCTTCCGGCGCTGAACGCTGGCCAGATCGGCGCGACGGTCCTCTGGCCGCTTGTGAGTTTCAAGGCGATCACGGCGGGCGAGGTCTACGAGCTCGAGGACTATGGTGCGACCGCCGTTGACGCCACCTTCGATTCCTGGGTCGCATCGACAACGGCGATCGACGGCAAGAAGGAACAGTTGAAGGCGTTCCTCGCGGGCATCGGCAAGGCGGTCAAAGAGCTCCAGGCCGATCAGGCCAAGACGATGCAGATCCTGTCGAAGTATCACCGCGAGAACGACGAAAAGGTCCTCAAGCTCGCGCACGAAAAGCTGATCGGAACCATGCGGTCGGACAACGTCATCGAGATCAAGGGAATTGACGGGGCACTGAAGATGGCGGCGATCGCCGGCGTCTCGAATCTGCCGAGCGCGGCTGAGATCACGGATCTCAGTCTACTGTAACACGCGAACCGACGAGGTCCGGCAGAGGTGTAAGAGCGGTCCGACCTTCGGACCGAACGATACCGCATGACCGGAGATAGGATGTTTCGATGTTTGCGAAACTAACCGCGATACGACTGGCCGTCGTCCTCGTTGTCGTCGGCCTCTGGAGTGTCGCTGTCAATCAGGATTGGGTGGATCCGAATCTGGTCCCGTCACCCGCAAGCGTGGCAGCCACGCTTCGCGATCTGCTTGGTGACGCCACCTTCCTCGACCATGCGGTGACGACACTGGTCCGCGTCCTGATAGCATTCGTGATCGGTTCGCCGCTCGCGATCATCACCGGGTTCCTGATTGCCGAGAGGGGATCCAGCCAGAAGTCGTATGCGCCGATCATCTACTTCCTGATGGGCGTCCCGCAGTCGATCTTCCTGCCGGTGTTCATCCAGATCTTTGGAGTCGGCTCGCTCCAGAAGGTCGTCTTCGGGATCACGCACCTCTACTTCGCCCTGACCGCGATCACGATCGCCGCGGCCAGATCGGTATCGCCGCACTTCGTCCTGGCAGCGCGATCCTTCGGCGCGGGCCGAGCCCGCATCTACTGGTCCATCTATTTCCGGGCGATGCTGCCAACCTTGATCAATGGCCTTCGGATGGCCCTCATCTTCGACATCGTCGGCGTGCTCGCCGCTGAGATGTACGCGTCCCGCAACGGACTTGGGCAAGTCATCATGGCCTGGGGCGAGGAGTACCGCGCCCCCGAGATGATGGCCGCCGTTCTTCTCATCTCCGCTGTCACCATCCTTCTGAACGAGGCGATGGCGGCCCTGCAGCGCGCTTTCTCCCCAGCGAGTGCGGCGAGCGCAATTCAAGGAGTGCATGCATGACAAAGCCAAACCTTGCCCTGCTGAGCACGCACGATCACGCCGCCGAGAAGCTTGGCTACGTGATGGAGGCGAAGGGGCTCGGAAAGACCTATAAGACGTTCGAGGCGCTCAAGGACATCTCCTTCCAAATTCGAAAGGGCGAATTTGTCTGTCTCGTCGGGCCGAGCGGATGCGGCAAGTCCACACTGCTTCAGCTCCTTTCCGGCCTGAGCGAGACTACCACGGGCGATGTGATCGTCGGCGGCGAGCGGATGTTCGGTCCTCGTCCCGACAGTGTCTCCGTGATCTTCCAGGACGCGACGCTTCTTCCATGGAAGACTGCGCTGCAAAACGTCGAATTCCCGCTCGAGGTGAAGGCGGTGCCAAAGGCCGAGAGGCGGGCCCGCGCCGAACACTATCTGAAAATGGTCGGTCTCGCCGATTTCAGGGACAGGCTTCCTCACGAGCTTTCGGGAGGCATGCGCCAGCGCGTCTCGATCGCTCGCGGCTTGGCCCAGGAGCCGAAGCTCCTGCTCATGGACGAACCCTACGGCGCACTGGACGAGCAGACGCGGACGAAGATGGGCGACGACCTTCTGAGGATCTGGGAGGAAACCAAGCTGACGATCCTTCTGATCACCCACAGCCTGTCGGAGGCCCTCTACCTTTCCGATATCATCTACGCGATGGCTGCGCGGCCGGGGCGCATACTCGAAAGGGTGGATGTGGACCTGCCGCGGCCGCGGAACATCGACGTAATGGGGAGCCCCGAGTTCGGTGCGTTGAGAAACCGCCTCTGGCACCTCCTTACCGATCAGCGACAGGCAAGCTAGGGAGGCTGAGATGCAGTCCCTCGATTCAGGACGGCTGTTGAAGCGCGGCGCCACGGCGTTGGTGGTCATATCAGCGTGGGAACTGCTTGGGCGCAGCGGCGCCATCAGTCCCATCATCCTTGCCACCCCGAGCGCTATCGTATCGGCTGCAAGGACTGACGGGGGCCTTTTCCTGCTTGCGTTCCAGACCACGGCATTGGAGGTGATCGTGGCGATCGTGCTTGCATGGGGGCTCGGCATCACTGCTGGCCTTCTTTGCGGCCTTTCCGAGACGTCGACACGCGCTTCAGGCCCACTCCTTGCGGCGTTCTTCGCCATACCCCTGATCGTCTGGTACCCGCTGTTCGTCATCTGGTTCGGTATCGGGCCGGCATCGAAGATTATCTTCGGCGTGGCATGCGGTTTCTTTCCGGTCGCGACCAGCACGCTGACAAGTCTTCATCAGGTCGAATCCAACTACGTCAGCTTCGGGAGATCGATCGGGCTGCCGCGCTGGCAGGTTTTTGCGCGAATTGTCCTGATGCTGGCATTGCCATCCATCGTGGCGGGGCTTCGAGTTGCAACGGCGCTTATCGTCGCTGGGATCATCTTTGCGGAAATGCTCGCATCCGTGGGCGGGCTTGGATTCTGGATCTCCTACAACAGGACGCTTTTCAATACGGGCCATGTGTATCTGGGCATGCTGATGGCGCTTGCCTGCGTGATGATCTGCAATGCCGGACTGGGTTGGCTTGAGAGCAAACTTGGCGCGTGGAGAGAGCGGTCGGAATGACCGGGATGAGGCGCGCAGACAGCAGCGCTATTTGTCTATTTACTTGGTGTGCCATATATTGGTATAGCAAATATAATGGGAAGCCGGTCGCAGATCGCAGGAGGAAATGCCGTGAACCATTCCGAAGCAACCCAGGCCTCACAGGCCGACTCGCCTGAGCTGGAGCAGCTCTATCGGGACTTCGCCGCCGGGCACATGATGCCGCTCTGGACGCAGTTGGGAGACCTGATGCCAATGACGCCGGCACCGCGAGCGGTGCCGCACGTCTGGAAGTGGGCGGAACTCTATCCGCTTGCGCAGCGCTCAGGCGAACTTGTTCCGGTAGGCCGCGGCGGTGAACGCCGCGCGATCGGTCTCGGGAATCCTGGCCTAGGCGGCAACGCCTACATCAGCCCGACCCTTTGGGCTGCCATCCAGTATCTCGGGCCGAAGGAAACCGCACCGGAGCATAGGCATGCGCAGAACGCCTTCCGCTTCGTGGTCGAAGGCGAAGGCGTCTGGACGGTCGTGAACGGCGATCCGGTCCGCATGAGCCGCGGTGACTTCCTGCTGACGCCAGGATGGCACTTCCACGGCCACCACAACATGAGCGACCAGCCGATGGCTTGGATCGACGGCCTGGACATTCCCTTCTGTCACCAGAACGACGTCGGGTTTTTCGAGTTCGGATCCGAACGCGTGACCGACTACGCCACCCCCCAGTTCTCCCGCGCCGAGCGGTTATGGGGGCATGCCGGGCTGCGGCCACTATCCGGCCTTGAAAACACGGTCTCGTCCCCGCTCGCCGCCTACCGATGGGCGGCGACCGACATGGCGCTGACAGAGCAGCTTCTTCTCGAGGAGGAGGGGCAGCCGGCGACGATCGAACAGGGGCACGCCGCAATCCGCTACGTCAACCCGACCACGGGTGGCGATGTCATGCCCACGATCCGGGCGGAATTCCATCGCCTCCGGCAGGGTACGGAGACGAAAGGCAGGCGCGAAGTCGGCTCCTCGGTTTTCCAGGTTTTCGAGGGACGTGGCGAAGTGTCGCTCAATGGCGCCGCCTACAAGCTCGAAAAGGGAGATCTTTTCGTTGTGCCGTCGTGGGTGCACTGGGTGCTTCGCGCGGAGACGCCGTTCGACCTCTTCCGCTTCTCGGACGCACCCATCATGGAGCGCCTGAACTTCGCCCGCACTCAGATCGACGGGGTCAACAACTGATGCCGCTCTCCGATGCGCAATCCAGGCTCCCGGAACGGCTCAGCGCCGGGGCACGGTACGATTCCGCGCGGGCTCCTAAGCGGGAGCTGGGCTGGGCGCGCGGAGGAACGGCATATTTTGCAAGACTGCTCAACGAGCTTCGCGATGACGAGCTCGATTATCCCAGTCTGCTGCCCGGCCGCTCTCGGCGGCATGTGGTTGCAGAAATCGGCTACCAGGCGCGCGCGCTCGCACGCTCGGTCGAACTCGTCAGGGGAGCATCGGTCGATCCGATCTTCGCACACAACGATCAACTCCGCGAGGAAGCGAAATTCGCGCTCTCGCTGCGTAGCGACGCCTTGAGACACCTCTTCAAGCACTCCGAAGTGCATCTGAACGTCGAATGGCGTGACCTGGACGACGACGAGTGGGATCGTAATGCGGCTCTGCCGGGCGGAGGCCAGATCACCCCGCGCCAGACGGTCCCGATCCGGTCGATCTCGCTGTGGCTTCGGGGCGTCGCGCTCAACAACGGTGGCAGGTTGGCCGACGTGCCGAGGGATCTGCTCGAATACTTTCACATCGGCAACGCCAATCAAGAGCCCCGGGAGGCGGTCAGGCTCGCAAGGCTGCCAGCGGCCGCCAGCATCTACATGCTTTGATATCGGGAGTAGAAAATGTCATCCAAAATAAACACCCTGTTCAAATCACCATCCTATCCCCTCGTTGCAGTGAAAGGTCGAGATTCCAAGTATCCTGTGCACAGAATCTTCTGCGTCGGCCGTAATTACGCCGAACATGCCAAGGAGATGGGCGTCGAGGTGGACCGCGAGGCGCCATTCTATTTTCTGAAGGACGCCCAGGCGATCGTTCAGTCGGGATCTACCGTCGCATTTCCACCGGGCACGACGAATTACCACTACGAGATCGAGTTGGTCATCGCGATCGGCAAGTCGGTTTTCAAGGCGGACGAGGATCAGGCGAAGGAAGCCATCTATGGCTACGCGACCGGCCTCGACATGACTCGTAGGGATCTTCAGCTCGATGCGCGCGCCAAGCAGCGTCCCTGGGATCTCGGAAAGAATTTCGAACGGTCCGCCGTCATAACCGCGATCACATCAGCCGAAGCGGTCGGGGAGATTGGCCCGCAGCGCATCTGGCTCACCGTCGGCGGCGAGACCAAGCAGGAAGCCCATCTGTCGGACCTTGTTTGGACGCCAACCGAACTCGTTTCCCACCTCTCGAAGTTCTACCACCTAGAGCCTGGCGACCTGATCTACACGGGTACGCCTGCAGGTGTCGGCCCTGTCGTTTCCGGCGACCGCATCGAGGGCGGCGTCGACGGGCTAGACTCGATCGAGCTTTTCGTCGGAGAGCCGGAATGAAGTTCTACGGCTACTTTCGAAGCTCCGCAGCCTACAGATGCCGCATCGCCTTCAACCTCAAGGGGATCGCCCCGGAATTTCAGAGCATTCACCTGAGGAAGGGCGGCGGCGAGCAAAAGGAGGAATCGTACCGCTCGCTCAATCCTCAGGCGCTCGTGCCGACTCTCGACAATGACGGAGTCCTTCTCACGCAGTCGCTGGCGATCATCGAGTGGCTGGACGAAAGTTATCCCGGCGCGCGACTAGTGCCCGAGAACAAGGAACAAAGAGCGCTGGTGAGGGCATTCGCACTGGCAATCGCCTGCGATGTCCATCCACTTCAGAACCTACGCGTTCTGGACTACCTGCGCACCGAGTTCAGGGCCGATCAGGCGGCGCTGGACAAATGGTGCCAGCGGTGGATCGGCGACGGTCTCGCCGCCTGCGAAGAGATTGTGTCGCGCGCGCCCTCGAAGACGCGGTTCTGCTTCGGCGACGAGCCAAGCCTCGCCGACCTCTGCCTCGTGCCGCAAATGTTTTCGGCAGAGCGCTTCAGACTCGACACGGCAAGCTACCCGAACCTCGAGAGGATCACGCAGGCTTGCAATTCGTTGCCAGCCTTCCATGACGCCCACCCGTCGAGGCAGCCCGACAGTGAGGCATGAACAACGGTACCAGCCGTCGCAGCGAGGAGCAGCGATGCCGGAGGCCTCCAACCAACAATATCACACGCTACGCGAGGATTCGATGCGTGAAATGAATGTGACAACTATCATCGACGACGGCGCGGTGTCCGGCCGTCAGAAACTACTTTTTCTGTTCTGCGGTCTGACTATGCTCGTCGACGGTTTCGACGCCCAGGCGATGGGATATGCGGCTCCGGCCGTGATCCGGGATCTTGGTCTTACCAAGGGGCAGCTTGCGCCCATCTTCTCCATCGGTCTCCTCGGAATTGCCGTCGGTAATTTCCTGCTTGGATCTTTGTCCGACAAGTACGGTCGAAAAACAGTGCTTCTGTGGTCCCTGGTGTCGTTCGGCCTGCTGACGATCGCCAAAGCCTACGCAACGACGGAATCACACTTCCTGGTCCTGCAGTTTCTTGCGGGTTTGGGTATCGGGGCCGCCTATCCCAATGCCCTTTCGCTCGCGGGCGAATACGCGCCGGAGAGAATCCGAAGCATGACGGTAACGTCGTGCGGCATGGGCTACCTTGTCGGAACTTTCCTGGGCGGCCTTATCGCGGCGTTCGTAATTCCCCGATGGGGCTGGCAGTCGGTGTTCATCATCGGCGGCGTCGCCGCATTGCTGGTCGCAGCCGGGGCGGCGTTCGGAGTTGTCGAATCGGTGAAGCAGCTTGCCGCCGTCAGGGCGCCGGCTGACACGATCCGACGGACGCTTGCCAAGCTCGGCGTTACCGGACTGCCGTCCGACGTGGTATTCACCGCACCAGAAGTTCCGACACAGGGATCCCGCCTTGGGGCGCTGTTCGGCGACGGACGGGGCGTCTACACGGCTCTCATCTGGACGACGACGTTCATGCTGCTGCTGCAGACGTACTTTATTCTGAGCTGGCTGCCGACCATCTTCGCCGATGCCGGTCTTCCTGTTTCCCAGTCCGTACTCGCTGTCGCTCCATGGTCCATTGGCTCGCTGGTGTCGTCGCTGGTTCTTGCAAAGTATCTGCATAAGTCCTGGGGAATGTTGCTGCTCGGAGTAGTGTGCGCCGTCTACGCGGTCGGCACGGTTGCGATCGGCTATTCGACCGGATCGTTCCTGCTTCTCGCGGTGATCGTCTTCATCGTCGGTATCGGCAGCGGCCCGCAGGGCGTCACCCATGCGTTGAACATCGCCATCTACCCCACCAGGATCCGCAGCACCGGTGTCGGCTGGGCGAGTGGCGTCGGTCGTTTCGGTTCTATCGTTGGACCTCTGGTGGGCGGTTACCTTCTGACGAACGGCTGGGGCATGCAGGACATCCTTGCGGCCGCTGCGGTGCCTGGCGTGATCGCGGCAGTCGCGATCACATTGATCGGAATTCTGGAGCAGCCGCGGCGTCTGTTGACACAGGCGCTGAACCACAAGCATGCGCCGAGCGAAGGCGAGCCAGGGCACTGACGGTCATCCGTTCAGGCATCCTTGTGACGCTCCGGCATCCCGGTCGATTCTGCGTCAATTTGCGAACCGCGCGACCGCCGATGGCCGCACAAGTACCTGCTAAAGGACAAAGGAAGTCCCATGTTTGGAGGGGAGTTCGGCCGCGATCGCCGCTGTCGCACTCCCGCTTCAAGCAGAATGCCCCATGTGTTCCTTCAGATGTTCAATGAAGCGCTGGGTCTTCGCCGGCAGCAGGCGAGTTTCGGTGATCGCGTGGACAGAGATCGGCTTGCCCTGCCACAACGGAAGCACATGCCGCAGGCGTCCTGCCGCCAAATCATCTTCAGCGCTTTCTCTCGCCAGCATCGCGACGCCCAGTCCTTCAACGGCGAGGCGCTGCATCATGCCGACATTGTTGAGGTGGATTTCTCCTGAAACTGCAATCCGGTGCGCGGTGCCGTTCCGTCGCAGCGTCCATGCTTTCTCCTCCGGAAAGAGCAGGCAGTCATGACAAGTCAGGTCATCTGGTTCCACCGGTTCGCCCCGAACATTCAGATATTCGGGTGAGGCGTAGAGATGGCGCGGCACCTCCGCAATCTTGCGCGCGATGAGTTGCGAATCCGGCAAATCGCCCATGCGGATCGCCAGGTCAAAGGGCTCGGCGACCAGATCGACGCGGCGCGGGGTAAGGTCCAATTCCAGGCTGATTCCTGGGTAACGAAGCCGGAACCCCGGCAGGATCGGCGCAAGAAACACGGTCGCGAAGTCGACAGGCAAAGAGACGCGCAAGACACCGCTGGGATTTGAGACGATTTCTCCGAGCTGTTCATGCGCAAGCCGCGCATCGTCGATGATCCGCTTGCTGCGCTCGAAATAAATCTGCCCGGCCTCCGTGAGCTCGATCCGCCTTGTCGTGCGGTGCAGGAGACGCAAGCCAATCACTTTCTCCAGCGCAAGAATGCGTCTGGAAAGGGTGGAACTGGGCATGCTGAGCGCCGCGGCGGCCTGTCGGAAGCTTCTAGCCCGCGCGACCTCCACGAACAGGCCCATGTCTCTCAGGTAATCCATGTCAATTGCGCCAAAAATGGAATAGTGAATCCAATTTTGGTGACTTTACTGCAGAAATGCTCCGAATGATAGTTTTCGCAATGTTGAAGGCCTAGGATCAGAGAACCGCAATGACCACGCAATCCGCATCATGGCGTAATGCCGCCGTCCTTCTGATCGACCATCAGGTCGGCACGATGAGTTGGGTGAAATCCATCCCCGTCGAGGAGATGAAGCGCAATGCGCTCATGCTCGCGAAGACCGCGAAGATCATGAAGCTCCCGACGATCTTGACCTCCAGCATGGAGGACCATGCTCAGGGTCCGCTGATGAGCGAACTGGTGGAAGCCCTCCCTGACGAGTACCGCACGCGCATCCTGCGCGCCGGCATCGTCAATGCTATGAATGACACGAACTTCGCCGCTGCCGTCGAGAAGACGGGACGAAGAACACTGATCGCTGCAGGCGTCACGAATGACGTCTGCACCGTGTTTCCCGTCATGACTCTGCTCGATCAGGGCTACGAAGTGATCGTCGCCGCGGACGCGGGGGGCTCTCCCGGCAAGATTGCGGACGATCTCGCCCTGCGCAGGATGGAACAGGCTGGCGCCACGATCCTTGGAACGAACCAGTTGCTGGCCGGTCTCGCCAGCGACTGGTCGACCCCGGAGGGGGGACAAATCGCAACGGTTCTCGCCGCGGCCCTCCAATCCTGATTTCCGTCTGAAACACTTACGCCAGGGAACGATAAGGAGGCAGCCGGATGAAGCTGTACTATGCGCCGGGGACCTGTGCGGTGGCATGCTGGATCGCCCTGAAATGGGCCGGCGCGGATTTCGAGGTCATAAAAGCCGACTACGCATCGCCGGAGTTCAGGCGTATCAATCCGTTAGCGATGGTGCCGGCGCTCGACATCGGCGGCCCCTGCGTGATGACGCAGGCCGACGCGATCCTCGCCTACATCGCTGAGCGCCATTCCGGGGCCGGGCTCGGTGCGGACAACGACCTCCTCGGCCGCTTCGAGTTCAGCGAAACGATGTCGTTCCTGACCGGAGATTTCCATCCCGCTTTCTGGCCCTTCTTCACGCCGCAACGATTCACGACGGACAAGGCGGCGGACGCCCTCGACAAGGTCCGTATGGCCTCCCATGCCCGGATCGATCGGGTGATGCAGCATCTCGACCGGCGGATCGGCGATGGCGAACACGTCTATCGTGGCCGCCGCACTGTGGCCGATGCCTATGCCTTTATCATGGCGAAGTGGACAGCCAAGCTTCCCAAGACCTGGCAGAACTATTCCAACGTCGCACGCTTTTATTCCCGCATGGAAGAAGACCCGATCGTAGAGGAGGTCCTGCGTCTCTCTGCCGCCTGACGTCGGGATCGCGCCGGACGCGGATGCAGAGGAATGCCGGAGCCGTCCCGCAGATAGGGCGATTCAACGAGGCGCAGATGGACAAGAAAATCAAGATTCTGGACGAGAGCCAAGGCGAGTTCGTCGGCGTGGCCGGCGACAACTACCGCGTGATCGTTGGCGCCGACGCGACCGAAAACGCGTTCTCCGTCATCGACATGACGATCCCGCCCGGCGGAGGACCCGTGCCCCACGCACATCCTGATATCCAGGAATTTTTCTACGTCCTCGAGGGCGAACTTGAATACAAAACCGAGACGGGACCGGCCATCGTTGCCAAGAATGGCCTAGTCTACATTCCTCGGGGCGGCGCGATCCACAGCTTCAAAAACGTGACGCAGGTGATGGCGCGCGTCCTCTGCGTCGTCATGCCCGGCGGCCTCGAACGGTTCTTCGCGGAATTCGGGGTGCCGGTGGCCCGTGGTGAATTCCCACCTCCTCTAGCCATGACACCGGAAATCCATGCCAAGCTTGATGCATTGAACGAGAAATATGGCCAGTCCATGTATCCGCCGGACTACCTCGATTGAACGGAAGCGCCAGCGGGCAATGATGTCGAACAGAAGTGCGGGCGGCGTGTTTCGGTAAACACTGGCAATTATCCTCAGGCATCATTTGGGAGGGCTAGGTGCGCCGTACCGTCCACGCGGGGCTATCACCTGTTGGCAGTTCGCAGGGCTGGTTCAGAGGCCAGCGTTCGTCTGCGTTCAAATAGCTAGGTGGACATAACGAAGCCGGGCACACCCACGCTAGGTAGATCAAAAGATCTCGGGACGTTTTGAGTCGCTGGCTCGAGGGGGGATGTGGCGGCGGCGCAGAAAGCGCAGCCATTACACACTCGGAGGCGATTCGGTTTTAAGGGCTCAGATCACAGATGGAAGGGGCCGGCGCCAAGTTTCCTTCGACCGGGAGCGCGTCGTCCAACTTGGGGCCGAGCGCTTCGAGGGGGATGACGGAGCAGGGCGGGGCGGTGGCCATCGGCTTTCCGGGCCGCAGTGTCAGCGTCGTAGGCGACTGGGTGCGCCGGTCTGGCATGGCACGCTCGACGGGGTGAAGGTCGCGGCGCAGGTCCGGCCGGTCCTGAGCGCTCGGCCATGCTGGCTCCTATGCCAATGCGCATGTCTATACGCAGCATGAAGCCGAACTCGCCGTGCTGATGCCGGAAAAGGTCGCGGCCGATACCGGAGTTTCTGCTCTGCCCGATGCCGGGCTTGGTCAAGTCGATCGCGTTTGCGGTCGAGCAGGAGGTCAAGGCCGTCGAGACGCTCGTCATGGTCGAGGCGATGAAGATGGAGAACGTGCTGCGCCGGGAACAACGTCACCATCGCCAAGATGGTGACGAAGGAAGGCGTTTCGATGGCGGTCGACGCTGTCACCATGGAGTTTGTCTTATGAGAACTTCCGATATCCGACCCTATCGCCCCATCCTCGATGCGGATAGTCGGCGGCATCTTCGCATATACATCGGCGAACTGAACGGTTGTTGACTAACCCAAGATGGGGACTGAATGACGCGATCCTCGTCAATCGAACTTCGCCAGCTTCGCTATTTCGTTATGGCTTCTGAGTATGGAAGTTTCCGAAAGGCAGCCCTTGAACTCGGCGTACAGGAATCGTCCATCAGCCGCCGCATTCGTGATCTCGAGGATCATCTCGGCGCTTCGCTCTTTCACCGGTACAACGGGGGCGTATCGCTAACACTGGCAGGACAGCGTTTCTTGCGTCGAGCGCGCAAGGCGCTTGAGCACATTGATGATGGCGCCCGCGATGTAGGAGCCATCGGGCGGGTTGAGCGCGGGAGGATCAAGGTCGGAGTCTTCTCGTCGTTCGCCTCAGGCTTCCTCGCTGATCTGTTCCGAGCTTACGACCAGAAGCATAGGAAGGTGCGGATCGATTTCATCGATGGGGCTCCAGCCGAGCATATCGCTGCGATCCGGCAGCTTCGGCTCGACGTGGCGTTCCTCACCGGCACACGAGACTGGCCTGATTGCGAAGCTACCTATCTCTGGTCAGAGCGCGTCTTCGTCGTACTGCCTGATACGCATCGCCTGACCGAGAAGGGGGAGCTCGATTGGCCTGATTTGGCCAGTGACGCCTTTATCGTCAGCGATGCTCCGCCGGGCCCCGAAATCCATGACTACCTTGTCCAGCGCCTGGCCGAGCTCGGCCATCACCCGGAGATCCAACCGCAATATGTCGGCCGAGATAACCTGCTGGCGGCTGTCGCCGTCGGCCGCGGCCTGACCGTGATCAGCGAGGCGGCTGCCGCCGTGCGGATGCCCGGCATCGCCTATCGTCCGATCGCCAACGAGAAACTGCCGTTCAGCGCGGTTTGGTCGCCGCGCAACGACAATCCGGCACTCAGGCGGCTGCTGAGCCTCGCGCGAACGATGTCGCGGTCATTGTTTCAATGGGTCATCGTTTTGTTGAGTTGTTCGATCTATGGAGTGCGCCCTTGCGGGTAGACAGGATCAGGCTGCGGATTTGACCATGAGCCGGGCGTGTTGATCCTCGAACTGCTGCGGGCTGAGATAGCCGATTGCGGAGTGCAGTCGGCTGGCGTTGTAGACCTGATCGATGAAGCGTGGAAGGTCGGCAGCGACGTCCTCGAAGGTTTCATAGGCCATCGGATAGACGGCTTCGACCTTGAGCGTCTTCATGAAGCTCTCGGCCTTGGCGTTATCGTAAGGATTGCCGCGGCGCCCCATCGATCCGACGAGACCATGGTCGGCAAGCGTCTGCCGGTAGAGCCCGGCGGCATATTGCGACCCGCGGTCCGTGTGATGCACGCAACCGGGTGGCGGTCTTCGGCTTTCGATGGCCGAGCGCAGAGCGGCCAGCGTCAGCCTGACATCGATTGAGCGGCCGATGGCATAACCGACAACCCTGCGCGACCAGGCATCGAGGATCACCGCGACGTAGACGAAGCCGATGGTGATCGCGACGTAGGTGATGTCGGCGACCCAGAGCTGGTTCGGCCCGTCCGGGACCATGTCTTTCGACAGGTTCGGAAAGATCGGCAGGTCATGATCGCCATCGGTGGTGGCGACATAGCGCCGGCGCCGGCGCGGCTGGAGGTCATGCTCGCGCATCAGCCGTCGGATCTTCTTATGATTGGCGACGAAGCCACGGTGACGCAGCGCCGCTTGCATCCGTCGATAGCCATAGGCCTCGAAGCTGTCGGAGATCGCGACCATCGTCTCGACGAGCGCGGTGTCGTCGATGCTGATGGCCGGCTTGTCGTAGTAGGTTGAGCGCGCGATCCCCATCAGCCGGCATCCTTCAGCGACGGAGATGCCGCGGGGCCGGTGACGACGGATGTAGTCGCGCTTCTCGGCCGCGGTCCGTGCCTCAGAGCCCCCTTTAGGAACTCGATCTCCAGAGCTTGTCTGCCAACGAGCCGCTCCAGCGCGGCGATGCGCGCCTCGTAGGCTTCGATCGTATCGGCGGCAACGGCCTCGTCGTCGAAGGCGCCGGCTTCGAACTTCTGGATCCAGATGCGGATCAGGTTGCGCGACAGGTCATGTCGACGGGCGAGGCTATGGAGCGTCTCGCCCGCTAGGTAATCCTGCGCCACCTGGCGCTTGAACTCGATGCTGTGAGTGCGGTGTCGGGCCATGGGCTTTCATCCTTCGAAAGCCCGGCTCCTCCGTCAATTGCTCGCCGTCACGCTGTCCGCCTCAAGGGGCGCACTCCACTAAAGCGGCAACTCGCGAACGAGATTGCCGTTGCGCCTGGGCAAATCCGCGATCGGTCGCGATGAAACGCTCCAACATCGGTGCGATCAGCTTCACGGGCTCGATTGCCGGCTGACCCGTTTCCCGGGCCAGCACAGCTGCATAAGCCGACAGGTTGTGGATCATTCCACGAAAATCCATATCGTATTGATATTGCAGATATTTTTCTGGAATTCGGTGAAGTTGGTGCCGGGGAATGGGGCATGTCCCCAATGACCAATCGTGATCATCACGGCTGATCACCAGTGAGTTCAGTGAGTCGCCTTGATGCACGGCAACTCACTGTATTCCTTTCATCCCACGCTTCAAGCTCGTCGATCGGATAGAGGACGGCTTTGCCAATCTTAACGAACGACGGGCCGATCTTCATCGCCCGCCAGTTCCGAAGCGTTCCAACCGAGACGCCGCCTCGATAGCGTTCCGAGACCTCCTCAGGGGTAAGAAATTTGTTGTCCAATGTTAGCCTCCTTCGGTCGACGGTCGACAACGTGGTGTCGCTCATTTGATGGACATCGAGCGCGAGGCTAGTTCCCTGAGTGCAATGTCACCCGAAGTCACCGTTGGGCTTGCCTGTCATTGGTCGCTCACGCTGTTGCGCGAACGACCATGCAGCGCTGAGGGAAATCGGGGAAGCCTGATTTGGTCCGCGTAGGGAGCACGGATAGTCAGGGTTAGATATAGGCCGGTCGAGCGACCGGGCTCGGCGATCCTGAGTTAAAAATTGCGCATACTGATCTGGTTCGGGTGCACGTCGAACTGCTGCCTCAGCTCGACGATCGTTTTCTCGCCCCTGACGGCTGCAAGGGCCACCTTCGCCTTGAAAGCCGGCGTGTGGTTCCGCCGCAGTCGTTTCGCCATGGTCTCTCTCCTATCGCGGCCATCATGCCGCCTTCCGGCAGAAACTCCACTTATCCAACCTGTCCAGTTTTCCCGAACCTGCTCTCTCCGCTGCGTCCGGCTTGTTGAACAGAAGCGGCGAAAAATACGCTGGATCGAGGACGTCGTGCGTTCCAATCAACATATTGCGTTGGACAAAACCGGCTGCGGTGTAGGTCCGGACCATGCTTGTCTCGATGGCGAAGGAGTGCTCGCCGACAGCACAAGGCGGATGACCTTGCCACATACCTCGCTGTTTCCTTCGCCATCTACGTCATAGCGAGCAGCGAATATGGACCTCTTGGCTAGTGATTCATCCATGGTCGCTTGCGATTGACATAGCGTAAGGGTCTATCATATTAGTTAGTGTCTGATAACTAACAATAGGGAAATCTATGCGCAAGCGGGCGGAGCTTCGCAAGGCCGAGATCGTCGCCGCCCTCCTGGGATTGGCTGACAGCATCGGGCCGGACCGTGTGACGACCGGAGCGGTGGCGTCGTCGATCGGCATCACCCAGGCGGCGCTGTTCAGGCATTTCCCGACCAAGGACACGCTTTGGCAGACTGTGGCCGAGCATGTGGCCGAAGGTCTGGAGGAGGCGTGGGACGACGCATTGAGCCGATGCGATGAGCCTATCGCCAGGTTGCGTGCTTTGATTGCCGCGCAGTTCGCGCAGATCGCTACCACCCCCGCACTTCCCATGCTGCTGTTCTCGCGCGAGCTGAATGTCACCAATGCGGAGCTGCGCGCCACGTTCAACAGCACGCTCAAGGCTTTTCACCGCCTGCTCGCGCGCGAGGTCAGTGCGGGACAGGAAGCAAGGGCTATGCGAGGCGATGTCATGCCGGACGATGTGGCGGTGCTGCTGACGTCGCTCGTGCAGGGGGTGGCGATCCGCTGGGCGCTCGGTGAGCGCGAGTTCGACCTGCGCGAAGAGGGATTGCGGCTGTTCGACGTGCAATGCCGCCTTCTGGCTGCAAGGGGAGAATAGGCGATGCGACGAATCGGGCTTTCGGGCATTCTTCTGGCCTTGGCTGTCGGAGCAGGCTTTCTGTTCTTCACCGAACGGCCGCTGGTGGTGACGGTCGTTCAACCTGAACGCGATGTCGCCCTTCGCATTTACGGACTCGGCACCGTCGAGGCGCGGGTTCTCAGCCGTATCGGCTTCGAGGTGGGTGCCGCGCTGACCTCTCTTGCCGCCGATGCCGGGGACAGCGTGATCCGGGGACAGGAACTGGCCATCCTTCACTCCGCCGAGCAGGAGGCGCGGGTGGCGCGCGCCCATGCGACAGTGGCGACCAACAAGGCCAATCTCGCCAAGGCCAATGCCGCAGTCGTGCGCGCCCGCGCGGTGCTCGCCGAGCGCGAGACGGCGAACCGTCGTCAGCAGGGGCTGGTGCAGCGCGAAGTCGCCTCGGCCCAGCGCGCCGAGGAAGCCCAACGCGATGAGGACGTGGCGCGAGCCGATCTGGCGGTAGCGGAGGCCGATCTGGCAGTGATCCGGGCGCAGGGCCTGGACGCGGCGGCAGCCCTGCGACAGGAGGAAGCCATTCTCGCCCATCACCGGCTGGTCGCACCCTACGATGCGCTGGTCGTCGCTCGCCACGCGGAGCCGGGCACGGTGGTGAAGGCGGGCGATCCGATCTTCACGCTGATCGACCCAGCCACCGTCTGGATCCAAGCCTATGTCGACGAAGAGCGCGCCGGCCAGCTTGTCCCTGGCCAGCAAGGTACAATCCGGCTGCGGTCGCAGCCGTCGGCCGAGTTCCACGGCACAATCGTCCGCATCGGTATCGAAAGTGACCGAGTGAACGAGGAACGCCGCGTCTGGCTGGCCTGCGCTGACTGTCCCGCCGAGATGTTTCTCGGCGAGCAGGCCGAGGTGCGTATCACCACCGGCAGCCGGGAAAGCGCGCTGATGGTTCCCGAGGTGGCGATCACCGGTTTCGACGGCCATCGCGGCACGGTGTGGACGGTGCAGAACGGCCGTCTCGCGCGAGCGCACTTGACCTTCGGTGCCCGCGACGATCGCGGCCGCGTCGAAGTTGCGGGCGGCCTGCCCGAAGGGGCGGCGATCGTCGCCAGACCGCCGAAGGGTGTGGCTGGGGGCAGACGTGCCCGCCCCGAGGATGCGCCATGAACCTTGCGCTCAAGGACATCCGCCACGGTCTGTTTCGCTTCGTCTTGACCTGCTTCGGGCTGGGGCTGCTGATGACGGTCGTGCTGGCGATGATCGGCATCTACAACGGCCTCGTTTCGGACGCGCTGGCGGTGGTGAAGGCGCCGGTGGCCGATGTCTGGGTGGTCGAGGCTGGAACCAAGGGTCCGTTTGCGGAAGCGTCCAGCATCCCTGCCGATACGCGCGATGCGGTGGCGAGGATGCCCGGTGTCGCCGAAGCCGGCGCGGTCAACTACCAGAACGTCGAGGCTTTCCATGCCGGGCGTACGCTCAGGATCTACGTCGTCGGCTACGAGCCCGGTCGGCCCGGTGGGCCGCAAGCGATCGCCGAGGGGCGCGGCATCGGCGCCAGCCATTTCGAGCTGGTCGCCGACCGCAAGACCGGCCTTCTACCCGGCGAGACGATCCGGTTCGGGCGTAAGCGCTTCACCGTCGTCGGGCTTGTCGAGGGCGCGATGAATTCCGGCGGTGACCCGGCGGTCTACGTGACGCTCGCCGACGCGATGGCGCTCCAGACCGAACTCGACCCGGCCGCCCAGCGGGTGCAGGCGGCGCGCGGGGCGGTTTCCGTCAAGTCCGCATCGGTGGCGGCCGTCATCGCCCGCATGGCGCCCGGCGCCGATGTCGATCTATTGACCGCCACAGTGCGCCAGTGGAAGCACCTCGCCGCCATGACCCAGGCCGAACAGGAGGAATTGCTGCTCGTTTCCGTGGTGGACAAGGCGCGCCGCCAGATCGGGCTGTTCCTCGGCATCCTACTCTCCGTCAGCGCCGTGGTGATCGCGCTCATCATCTACACGATGACGATGGAGAAGCTGAAGCAGATCGCCACGCTGAAGTTGATCGGCGCCCCCGACCGCACCATCGTCGCGCTGATCGTGCAGCAGGCGTTGATCCTCGGCGCCTCGGGCTGGGCGATCGGCCTGATGCTGATCCTTAGCGTGAAGGACTACTTTCCCCGCCGCGTGGTGCTGGAGCCGTTCAACGTCATGGTCCTTGCCGGCATCATCGCCGCCGTCTGCCTGCTGTCCTCGGCGCTCGGCGTGCGGGCGGCGATGAAGGTCGACCCGGCCACAGCGCTCGGGAGCTGACCGACATGGCGCTCGGCGACATCCTCATAGAAGTCTCGAACGTGGCCAAGCATTTCGGCGAGGGCGAGACCCGCGTCGACGCCTTACGCGCGGTCGATCTTGCCGTGCGCGCCGGCGAGGTGATCGCGCTGCTCGGACCTTCGGGCTCGGGCAAGACGACGCTGCTCAACATCATCGGCTGCATCCTCGCCCCCTCGGCGGGACGGGTGGTGCTCGACGGCGAGCCAGTGTTCGATGGCAGATGGCTGCGCCGCGACTTGAGACGTCTCAGGCTCGACAAGATCGGCTTCATCTTCCAGGCGCACAACCTGCTGCCGTTCCTGACTGCCGAGGAGAACGTCGCGGTCGTGCTCGACCTTGCCGGCCTTCACGCTGAGGAAGGCCGGGTGCGGGCGCGCGAATTGCTGGACTATCTGGAAGTCGGCCACCGCGCAAAGGTTAAACCTGCACTCCTTTCCGGCGGCGAGGCGCAGCGCGTAGCGATCGCTCGCGCGCTCGCCAACCGTCCCCGCATCATCCTCGCCGACGAGCCCACCGCCGCGCTCGACGGCGCGCGGGCCGGGCTGGTGATGGACCTGATGCGCAAGCTCGCCGTCGAGCAGGAAGCCTGCATCGTCACCGTCACCCACGACGAAAAGATCTTCGACCGTTTCGACCGCCTGATCCACCTGCGCGACGGCCGCCTCGCCGACGCCTGACCCGGAGCCGCTCCATGCCCGCAAGACGATCCCGCGCCCTTACCATCGCCGCCGCCGTCGCGGTGATCTTCGGCCTGCTGACCATCGTTTCGGGCGCCAGGGCGCTGTTCGGCGGCGTCGACATGGGCGCTGTGGTGCCCTTCGTGCTGTGGTTCAACTTCGTAGCGGGATTTGCCTATGTCCTCACCGGGATCGGCCTGTGGCGCGGCACGAACTGGGCGCCGATGCTGTCGCTCGGCATCGCCGCGGCGACGGCGGCCGTCTTCGCCGCCTTCCTGTGGCATGTCGGCTCCGGCGGCGCATGGGAGATACGCACCATGGGCGCGATGATCTTGCGCACCGGCATCTGGATTGCCATCGCAATCCTCGCGTTACGGTGCAAAAAAGCCGCCTGACGATTCCCCTGCCCAGCCAGCGCCGGCGGCCGAGGCCGTGACCGTGCCAGCCAGGAACCTGAAATGACGCGTTTTGCCGATCGACCCGTCGCGGGTCCGCTCAGTCATCACTGTTCTCGGCCTCGCGGTGACCGCAGCCGGCAGGTGGCTCCCCCCTATAACGGCCTCGGCGTGCCAGATCTTCCGGGATTGGCGCCCGTCGATATGACGATCGGGCGTTTTGAACGCCAGCACGCTCTATGGATGATGTCTCCCAGATTAGAATAATTATAACTTATTGACCAATCTCAATGCCCATGTCAAATATTTAGAATAATTCTAATATGAACGTCGAACAATCGATCGGCGACGCTTTCACGAGCGTCCGTAGAATGGGCGGTGCCTCGGGGCCGACCGATCGCACACTGGAACAAATTCTATGCGCACTTTACACAAAGAGAATCATCTTATCGAACGTATCGGTTGGCTTCGGGCGGCGGTGCTTGGGGCCAATGACGGGTTGATCTCGACGTCGAGCCTTATCGTCGGCGTGGCGGCGGCGACCGCCGGCCCTCACGAGGTCCTTGTGGCGGGCGTTGCCGGGCTGGTGGCCGGAGCCATGTCAATGGCGGCCGGCGAATATGTCTCGGTCAGCTCACAGGCCGACACGGAAGAAGCCGACATGGCGCGCGAGCGCCGCGAACTCGCCACGCAGCCGGAGGCGGAACTAGCCGAACTCGCTGCGATCTACGAGCAGCGCGGCGTCGCGCCGGATCTCGCCCTTGAGGTGGCTAAGCAAATGATGGCGAAGGACGCATTCGAGGCGCATGCGCGCGACGAACTCGGACTGTCGAGCCATGTGATGGCGCGGCCCGTCCAGGCGGCCTTCACATCCGCGGCGACCTTTTCCGTGGGCGCGGCGCTGCCGCTGGTCGTGGCGCTGCTCGCGCCGGCGGGAGCGGTCGTATGGGCAGTGTCCATCGCCTGTCTCGTCGGGCTTGCCGCGCTCGGGGCGGTTGGTGCGAGCGCGGGCGGCGCCGGCATCTGGAAACCGACTGTTCGGGTCGTCTTCTGGGGCGCGGTGGCCATGGCGTCGACAGCGGCCATCGGCGCCCTTATCGGCCGGGCGGTCTGATTATGAGACGCCTGTCGTTCGATATCCCGATGCTGATGTCGCTCCTGACAGTGCTGGGCATGATCCTGGCGACGGTCGGGACCTGGCCGCCAGCCGAGGCACTTGGTGTCCTGCGGTGGCCGGGACTGGCGCTCGTCTATGCCGCCGGCGGGCTTCCCGCCGCGTGGACGGCCCTGTCAGCGCTGTGGCGGCAGCATATCCTCGACATCGACCTCCTGATGGTGGTCGCCGCGATCGCCGCAGCGATCGTCGGCGCGCCGTTCGAAGGTGCCGTGCTGCTGACGCTGTTCAGCGTGTCGACGACGCTCGAACACCAGGCGCTCGGGCGCGCGCGCCGCGCGGTCGAAGCCCTGATGGCGCTGCGCCCCGAGACGGCGTTCCGCAAGAACGCCGCCGACGGTGCGGTCACGGAGGTTCCCGCCGCGGAGCTTGCCGTCGGCGACGTGGTGATCCTGCGGCCGGGCGCCCGGGTGCCTGCCGACGGCGTCATCCTGCAAGGGCGCGGTGGCATCGACGAGGCCAACATCACCGGCGAATCCATGCCCGTCTCCAAGGAGCCGGGCCAGCAGGTGTTCGAAGCCACCGTCAATCTCGACGGCATCCTGGAAGTGACGATAGCGAGAACGGTCGGCGACAGTACGATCGCGCGCATGATCCGCCTGGTCACCGAGGCCCAGGAGGCGAAAGCGCCGTCCGAACGGTTCAGCGCCTGGTTTGGCCAGCGTTATACCGTCGCGGTCCTCATCGGCGCGGTTCTCGCCTTCGCCGTCTTTTACTGGCTCGGCCGCGATTGGGAGCAGGCGCTCTACAAGGCCGCGACGCTGCTGGTCGCGGCCAGCCCCTGTGCGATCGTCATATCGGTGCCGGCGGCGATCCTGTCGGCGCTCTCGGCGGCGGCGCGGGGCGGCGTTCTGTTCAAGGGCGGCGGCGCGCTCGAAATGCTGGCGGCCGTCGATACCTTCGCCTTCGACAAGACAGGCACGCTGACCAACGGCCGTGCGCAGGTGACGCGGATCATTACGCTGGACGGTGAGGATCGGCGCTTCCTGTCCCTGCTGGCGGGGCTGGAAGCGCATTCCGAGCATCATATCGCCGCAGCGATCCGCCGTGAGGCGGTCATACACGGGATCGAACCGGCGCAAGTCATGGATGTCAGTTCCCGTCCCAGTGCCGGAATCGTCGGGCGGGATGAGACTGGCCCGGTCTGGGCTGGAAACTCTTATCTCGCCAGGGAAATGGATGCGTCCACTGATCGCGCCGAATTCCGCGAGCTGGAGGAGAACGCGCAAACCGTCGTCTATCTCGGGCGAGGATCGACCATTCTGGGCGCCGTCAGCGTCGCGGACGAGGCGAGGGCGAGTTCCGCCCCGGCGCTTGCGGCCCTGCGCGCCGGCGGCGTGCGCCGCATCTTCATGATGACCGGCGACCGTCGCCCGGTGGCCCTGCGCATCGGTGAGGAACTTGGCCTCGGCCCGGACGAGATCCACGCCGAAATGCTGCCGCAGGACAAGGTGCGCCAAATCGGTGAGCTGGCGGAACGCGGCAGGGTCGCCTTCGTGGGCGACGGCGTGAACGATGCGGCGGCCCTTGCCCGCGCCGATGTCGGCATCGCCATGGGTGCGGCCGGTTCGGATGTCGCCCTTCAGGCGGCCGATGTGGCCCTGCTGTCGGAAGACATGAAGAAACTGGCAGATGCGCACCGGTTGGCGCGGCGCACCGCCTCTGTCATCCGGCAGAACCTCACCGTCGCGATCGGCGCCATGCTGGTGCTCGTCACAGGCGGGCTGTTCTTCGATCTGCCGCTGCCGCTGGCGGTGGTCGGGCATGAAGGCGGGACCGTGCTGGTCGTCCTGAACGGCTTGCGCCTGCTCTCGGACCGTATCCGGCGGAACGCGGACGAGGCAACGCCTACGCGCCGCACACCGGAGGAACGAAACGTTTCGGCGTCTGTTCCAAAAGTGGTGGACGAAAGAGCAGTCTAGGGCATCCTATGGGAAACTGCGGCCCGACAGCCCGGGAAATCAAGCGAGTTTCAGCGACGCTGCCATGCCCGCGGCAACCCCGAGCGCGCTGACGGCTCCCACGCGAACCCCGAGTCTGTAGCCGCCGAGCCATGCGGCCAGGACGGCCTTGGCGAGCGAATTCACACCGACCGCGATCAGGATGGCCTGGGCCGCAAGCTTCGGCTCGATCGTCTGTAGCGACATTCGCGCCATGGAGATCGAGATCGCATCGACATCTGCCATCCCCGAGATCGCGGCCGTCGCGAAGATGCCCGCGTTTCCGAACGATTGTTGAAGCAATTGCGAGATCAACATGACGGCGGTGATGAGCGCGCCCATCTTGATGGCCGGCGCCAGTTCGAGCGGATTGGTGATCTTCAGTTCCGGCTGTTCCGTGGCGCCGCTGTCTTGGAGAAGCAGAAGCCCGGCCCCGAGAACAAGGACGCCGCCGCCAATGAGGAGCGGCCATTGGAGGTGCGGCAGCAGGGACGGACTGAGTGCGGTCGCGATGATCGCAACGCGCGCGATCATGACCACCCCTGCAAGGAGCACTCCGCCAGAAAGCAGAGCGGCGGCTTCGCTGCGGCGCCGGGCCAGGGCCGCCAGTGTCGCGGTCGTGGCCGTTGAAGATGCGAGCCCCCCTGCGACCGCCGCCGTGAGCACGCCCAGCCGGTCCCCGAATACGCGAACGGCGACGTATCCGGCAAAGGACACGGCCGCGATCAGGATCGTAAGCAGCCAGATTTCATACGGATTGATCGCGTTCCACGGATCGATCGGCCGATTTGGCAGGACCGGCAACAGCAGAAACGTCATCGCCAGAAGCGTCAAGCCCGAGCGGATTTCGCTCCAGCTCAACGATGCGACCCAACGGTGCAACTGATCGCGCAGCGCCAGCAGCACGGCCGTCGCGACGGCGCCGGCGACGGCGGCTGCCACATCGCCCACGACGGCGAGGACGCCAAGCAGGAAGGTCGACATGCCGGCGATCACGGAGGTCGCGCTGTAGTTCCGCTCGGCCTGCGCCTCCAGCCAGTGAAACGCGGCGAAAGCCCCTGCGAACCCCAGGAAAGCCAAGCCGATGATGGCGGCTGAGTCGAATTGCTGCGCCAGCGCGCCGGCGACGCCGCCGATCAGCCCCGAAAGCGCGAAGGTGCGCAATCCCGCCGCGCGTTGATGGTCTTCCTCATTTCTGGTGCGCCAGCCGCGCTCGAGACCGATCAGCAAGCCGATCGATAGCGAAACCGCCAGGCGGCTGAGAAGGGCGTCCCCGTCCATGATTTGCTGGCACACTCCCGCGAAAGACCGATTTCATCTGGTGGTACCATTCGGGAGCCCATGACGCTTCGAAAGGAACCAGTGTATCTATCGGGCAACGAACAGCGATTTACAATGATGCCCGAAAGGCCGGCCCAGTTCTTGTCGAGGTTCGAGGTGCCCGCGTTTCCGCCGCATCGCCGGTGTTGCATTACCCGTCGACAGAGGATTATCCCCAAAGCCATCCTTCAGGTCACTTGGTGGGCTGAGCCCATTGTCGGTATCGACTGCCACGCGGCCTCGCTGACTGGAAGCTGACAGGAATTATCATCGTTCTTCAGGAGCCCATCAGCAAGGCGTTGCATGATTGCACGCGTAGATGAGGGCAACTGAGGAGTTGGAACCATGAAAAAGTCTTTCACGATGCTTGCATTGCTGGTGATGCTGCCGGCTGGCGCCGCCCTTGCTGGCGAGGCGTGCGATGTATCGCCCGAAAAGAGGCAATCGTTCGAAGCGCTGGCGAAGCTTGCAAGCGACTTCGAATGGACCATTGACAGGATGAAGATCGACGACGGCTGTTACGAGCTTCGGGTGACCGATGCCAGCGGCAACATCCTCAAGGTCAAAGTCGACCCGGCGACACTGGAGGTTGTTGATGGAAAGGTCAAACGCTTCGGTGACGATGGGGGTGCGCCACGGAAGGAGAAATAGGGCCACGCGTAGTCGAGACGCGTCCGGACGGTCGGCAAAGGCATTCATTCCGAGGCGTGCGTGCCTTCGCCGTATCTGGGCTAACGGGAGCAGGCTGCTGGTTGCGCTATTGCTTGCCGGAGAAAAATACGGCCGCGAAACCGTCCCGCCGCCCCTCTATCGGCGAGATCAGATCAAGCCTGCCGCCCGTGCCAGCGGCGATCGTTTTGGCGATGGCCAAGCCGAGACCCGCGCCGTCCGCATCTGACTGGCCCCGCTCGAAAGGCTCGGACAGTCGGGCAAGCGTCTCCGCCGGCACGGCCGGACCGGCATTCGTGACTTGCAGGGTGCCCTCAGCCGATAGCGCGACGCTGATAGGCTCCTTCGGGTCGCCATGCTTCAGGGCGTTTTCAATGAGGTTGCGCGCCAGAACGGCGAAGGCGTCCGGATCGATATTGGCGGATACCGGATTGTCGGGAAGCATCAGCTCGACCCGACCGGCGCCAGGGGTGTGTTCGCCGAACTCGCTGACGACCATGCGCAGGATGACTGCGATGTCGACAGGCTTCTCCGCCAGCAGGCGGCCGCCCTCGGCCCTTGCAAGCTGCATCAGCTTTTCGGTCAGCCGGGAAAGACGCCGCAGGGCAGTTTCCATGTCGCGCGCGTGTTCGCGGGTCGTGTCATCGGTAGCCTCGATGATCATCCTTTGCGCTTGTGCCAGTGCAGCCGCGACCGGCGTTCGTAGTTCATGGGCGGATTTCGCCGCCAGCGTGCGCTCCGCCTGCAATGTCCGTTTCAGGCGTTCAAGAAGCCGGTTCACCGAATGAGCGACTGGTTCCACCTCGGAAGGCAGGTTGTCGGCTTTGACCGGAGCAAGATCGCCGCCGCCGCGCGCCTCGATCTGTGATTGGAAAGCTCGGACGGGAGTCATCGACAGCCGAACGATGAGCCAGACACCGAGGAGGCTGAGGGGAACGATAATGCCGAGTGGCAGGGCGAGATCCAGTGAGGCGTGTTCTGCCGCCATTCGCCGATGCGAAAGCGGTTCGGCGACGGTGATCGTCAGGCTGCCTTGCAGCGCGGCGTCGGAATAGAGCCGATGGGTTTGCGTATCGGTGAAGCCCATTCCCGAGAATGGCGGAAAAACCGCCAGATCCGCATTGTGCGAGCTGAGTAGAACCTTGCCCGCTTCGTCACGTACGACATAGGTGAAGTATTCGTCATGCTGACGCAGCGTCGCCACGCGCTGCTCCGAATCGTCGGTATCGCGCCCGAGGATTTCGAGCGCCGCAAGCGGCAGAATCCGTTGCGCAGTCTCCTCCAGCGCGCTGTCGAAGACTTCGTTCATCTCGTTGTGCAGCCTGTAAACCGTAACCACGGCGGCGACTGCCCAAAGCACCGTCATGCCGAGGCCGAGCCATAGCGAAAGCCGCCATTGCAGGCTTTTCGGGCGTTTCATCGCGCGCTTCCGAGACGATAACCGATGCCGCGAACCGTATCGATGACAGCATGCCCCAGCTTTTTGCGCAGCCGACTGACATGGACCTCGATCGTGTTGCTCTCCACTTCGGCACCGAACGCATAGAGCCGGTCCTCGAGCTGGGCCTTGGTCAGCGCGACGCCCGGCCGTTGCAGGAAGGTCTCGAACAGCGCCCATTCCCGTCCGGTCAGTTCGACGGAGCGTCCGCCGCGCTTCACGGTTTTGGCGGCAAGATCGACGCACAGGTCGCCGATCTCGATGAGGGGATTGGGATTGCCGCTGTAGCGCCGCGCGACCGCGTTCAAACGCGACGACAGCTCCGAAAGATCGAAGGGCTTGATCATGTAGTCGTCCGCGCCGGCGTCGAGGCCCTCGATGCGGTCGGAAATCTGGTCCAGCGCCGTCAGGATGATGACCGGCGTCACACTTCCTGCGGCACGCAGTTTTCGCAGGAAGCCGACACCCAGCCCGTCGGGAAGCATCAGGTCCAGCAGGATGAGGTCGTAGGCCGCGCTATCGAGATGCTCGCGCGCGGCGTCGAGCCGGTTCACCCAATCGACGGAATGGCTGGCGGCGATGTGATCGCGAACGGCCTTGCCGAGGATCGCATCGTCTTCAACGAGCAAGACTCTCATCCTGGGATCGGTTCCCCCTTCTGCTGCTTTTCTACGGTTTGAACCTGTCGGTTTGCTGAAGGGGTATCAGTCGCTGCTTCAGCGATTCGTCAGGATAACCTGCCATGGTTGTGACTATATCGCGTTGATCGGGAACAATCAGATGATGAAGCAGATGGCGGCGGCAATCCTCGTTCTGACGTTCGCCGGGTTAGGGACCGCAAGGGCGGACGACGATTGCCATGTTCCGATGGAGCAGTGGCAGCCGCGCGAGGCGGTGCAGACGATGGCGGCTGGGCGGGGCTGGACCGTCACCCGGATCAAGATCGACGACGGCTGCTACGAAATCCGCGGAACCGATGAAGGAGGTCGCCCCTTCAAAGCCAAGATCGACCCTGCGACGCTCGAAATCGTTAAGCTCCGCTACAAGGATCGGGATGACGACCATCACGGAGCCGAACGCCAACGGACGCAGAACATCGGGCGGGAAGCTGCCGACGGGGCATCTGCGAACGGCCTGCTCGGGACGAATACGCGGCCAAAGGCTGTCGTGAAATAAGCCGCCGCACTTTCGCTCCGGCGCATCTCAAGGAGACCTCAATATGCCCGACAAGTCGCATCGCTATTCGGCGAGCATGATCGTTATCCACTGGCTAACCGCCCTTCTGGTGCTCGGCGCCTGGTTCACGGCCGAGGGCGGTCGCAAGGTCGCCGAGAACCCGCCCCTGCTGCACTTTTCGCTCGGGCTTGCGGTGCTCGCCCTGATGTTGCCCCGGCTAGTTCTGCGGGTGGCCGGCCGCACGCCCGAAGCCGATACGCAAGGTTGGCTCGCGGCTGCCGCGAAGGCCGGGCACGCGGTGCTCTACCTGTTCTTGATCGCGCTGCCGATCACTGGCTGGTACACGGCTTCACGCATGGGTGTCTCAGTATCGTTCTTCGGCTTGCAGCTTCCTGCGCTCACCGAGCCCGTTCAGGGGCGACCCGGCCTGATCGCCGAATTGCATGAGAATGCCGGAACCATCATCCTCATCCTCGCCGGACTGCACGCCCTGATGGCCATCTGGCACCAGTTCGTCCTGCGCGATGGCACGCTGCGGCGCATGTCCCTGCGTTGAGTGTTTCCGATTGAAGCCTGCGATAAACAAGCTGCCAGGGTCCCCGCCGCCATTGCCTACGGTGTCGGGGATATTGCCAAGCGCCTGGGCGCTCGAGAAGAGTTTGTGGACGAAACGGTTCGGCTGACGCAAACGGGCTCGATGCGGTTCGGAGCCCATCAGGCATTCCGGCCGTTCTCCGCCAGGCAAACAATCCGGCTAAGCCAATGCGAATTCCACTGGCAAGCCAGGACCGTCCCCTTTGGCTTGATCAGGATTACGGACGCCTTCTCGGATGGAACTCCGGCACTTGAGGAAACGGCACTTGGCCTTATTCCGCTTGCCCACGACTAGACCAATACCAGCGCAACTTCAGATTTCGCGTCCGCGACAAACACCGAGCATGGCGTTCGCTAGGAACACGACCGCTGACCTGACCACCGATCTGCGGTTTTGTTCTTTCTAGGCGTTTGGTATTTCATCGCTTCCTGACGAAACACTGAAGCAAAAATATTTTTGCTGTCAGGTGATGCTCAGGTGGCCTTGCCAGAGTGGGGCGTCGGATCTCGAACCAATTGGTTATCCGCGATCCGCTTCTCTGGAAAAGGCAGATCGGCATGAAATCCATTTTTGCGGCACTGGCGCTGACGACGGCGCTGACCCTTCCTGGCCTCGCGATGGCCCGTCCCATCACGGTGACGACCACATTGAACCGGTATGGCGGAGACGGGGCCTATCTCGCCTTCTATGTCATCGATCCACAGGGGAAGTACGCAGGTACGGTCTGGGTCGCCGGGGGCAAGTCGAAATATTACGGGCACCTGTCGGCTTGGTATCGTGCGACGGGCGGTAATCCCTCCGGGATTGATGGCATCACCGGCGCCAGCGTTGGTGCTGGGCGCACGCTGGAAATCTCGCTCGACTTGGCCGATGCGCTATTCGACGCGGGCTATACGCTGCATGTCGATGCCGCCGTGGAAGACATGCGCGACAGCCCGAACGACGTAGCGATCCCGCTGACGAGTGACGGCGCAGGGACGCCCGCGCGTGGCCGGCTCTATGTCGCCTCGCTCGCCTATTCCCGCTAGGCGGTGAACGGTATGTCTCGTCTCATTCACCGCTGGCCGGGGCTCATCGCCGGGCTCCTGCTTCTGGTGCTCAGCCTTAGCGGTGCGGCGCTTTCGATTTTCCCGGCCGTCGAGCGCCTGTCTTCGCCGCAGGCCACGGCGGCGGTGTCCGTCGCCGATGTGGCGGGGCGCATCCAGGCCGCCCATCCCGAACTGGAACAGATACGGCGAGCGCCGTCGGGCCGGATCATTGCCTATTGGTTCGAGAACGGCGCCGCACAGGCGGCGATGATCGATCCGGTGACAGGGCAAAGCATCGCATCTGCCGATCCGAAACCGGTCGAACGTTGGCTGACGAACCTGCATCGGTCGCTGTTTCTTGGAGATGGCGGCCGCATAGTGACAGCCGCAGGCGCGGCCGCAATGATGGTGCTGGCGATTTCCGGAGTGGTGCTTGTCGCGCGCCGGGCCGGAGGCTGGCAGCTTTGGTTCTCGCCGATGCGCGGCCCGCTTTCCGGAAGGCTGCATGTCGAGATCGCACGGCTGGCGGTCGCTGGATTGTTGCTGTCCTCAGCCACAGCCCTGTGGATGACGGCCTCGACCTTCGATCTTTTGCCGGATGAAGCTGCATCCCCGATTGCGCAGACGGATGCGAGCGGTCGAACGGGCATGACTGTCGCAGACATGGCCGCCCTTCGGGCCATACCCATCGCCGAACTGCGCAGCTTGTCGTTTCCCACGCCAGATGATGCGAGCGATGTCTTTACGCTGAAAACCGACCAAGGAACCGGCTACATCGATCAGGGCGATGGCAAGCTCCTGGCCTGGACCGGTCTTACCGGATGGCAGCGAGTCTCAGAAACGATCTACATGCTGCACACCGGACAAGGAGCGGCCACATTGGGGCTGGTTCTCGGACTGATGGCGCTCGGCGTTCCGGTCATGGCTGCGACGGGCTTCATCCTGTGGCTTGCCGGGTGGCGCGGGCGCTCTTGCATTCGCGGCAATGTTCCTGCCAGCCGTGCCGAGACGATCCTGCTGGTCGGCAGCGAGAGCGGCACCACTTGGGGATTTGCGGCAACGCTTCATGCGGTGCTCTCCAGGGCAGGCCAGACTGTCCACGCTGCCCCGATGTCCGCCTTCGATCCCGCGCGCTACGGGCGGGCCAGGCGTATCCTTATCCTTGCTGCCACCTATGGCGATGGTGACACGCCTGCCTCTGCTAAAGGGTTCCTCGAACGCATGAACGCTCTTGCCGCCGCTCCGGCGATCCCCATGGCTGTGCTTGGCTTCGGCGACCGCAGCTTTCCCGGCTATTGCGCCTATGCGCGAGCCGTTACCGAAACCGCGGAGCGTAAAGGCTGGGAGACGCTCATCCCCTTCGACACGGTGGACCGGCAGTCACCACAGGATTTCGCCCGTTGGGGCCGCTCATTGGGCGCGGCGACAGGTCTCGACCTCGATCTCGTCCATCAGCCGGTACAACCCGCCTCCATCGATCTGACGCTCGTCTCGCGCCGCGACTATGGCGCCAAGGTGCAAGCTCCCACGGTCATCCTGCGATTTGCCTTGCCACAGGCTGCGCTCTGGCGGCGGCTTGTCGCCCGCGCGCCCGGCAATTTTGCCGCCGGCGATCTGCTTGGCATCCTGCCCGAAGGTTCGGCCGTTCCCAGGTTCTATTCGCTGGCTTCGGGCCGCCGCGACGGCTTCGTCGAGATCGTCGTGAAGAAGCATCCGGCCGGCTTGTGCTCGGGTCAACTCTACGAACTGAGGCCCGGCGATCGGATCAGGGGCTTCGTTCGGCGCAATCCCGGCTTCCATGCCGGAACCACGCGCAGGCCGCTGATCCTGATCGGAGCCGGAACGGGGATCGGTCCTCTTGCGGGCTTCGTGCGCGCCAATACGCGATGCCGGCCGGTTTATCTATTTTTCGGCATGCGCCATCCCGACAGCGATTTTCTCTATCGCGAGGATTTTGCGAACTGGCAGGCAGAAGGGCGCCTCCGGCTAGTCGTGCCGGCCTGCTCGCGCGGGCGAAACCCTCGTTACGTCCAGGATGGTCTGCGCCATGAGGCGACAGAGATCGTGCGTCTCGTGCGCGAAGGCGCTCGGATCATGGTCTGCGGCGGCCGGGATATGGCGACTGGTGTTTCCACAGCGCTCGGCGACATTCTTGCCCCGATGGGGCTGACGCCGAGCTTGCTGAAGGCGCAGGGACGCTATGTTGAAGACATCTACTGAACAGAACCGGCTCTCAATGAACGGACCGACGATGGGTACACGCTGGTCGGCGTCGTTCTATGCGCCGGATGGACTTGACTCGGAAGCGGTCCGGCAGGCGTTGCAAGCCGCCGTGAATGAAGTCGACACGCAAATGTCGACCTGGAATCCGAACAGCGATCTCATGCGCTTGAATGCTGGCCGTCCCGGTGCGTGGATAAGCGTTCCGCCCTGCCTGGTGGAAGTGCTGCGGCTCGCCTTCGATATCGGCCGCGCCTCGGGCGGTGCGTTTGATGTCGGCGTCGGTGCGGCTGTGCGTGCATGGGGATTCGGTCCGGAAGCGGTCGACGAGGCCCGAATTCGAAAGGCGCTCGAAATGCCGCATCCGCCCGCCCATGAGATCGTGGAGCTGGATGTCGACGGTGGAAGGGCGCGAAGATTGGCGCCTGTGGACCTCGACCTCAATGGTATCGCCAAGGGGTACGGCGTGGACAGGCTGGCCGAGGTGCTGCACGGCTTCGGCATCGCTTCAGGTCTGGTCGGGATTGATGGCGAGATGCGCGCGTTCGGCCTGCATCCCGCCGGTGAGCCGTGGGTGATCGCTGTCGAGGCGCCCGATCCCGACCGCCGCGCTCCGCATTCGATCCTTGCCTTACAGGACGCAGCAGTCGCAACCTCCGGCGACTACCGGCATTGGCTCATGGCCGGAGGCCGACGATTGTCGCACACGATGAACCCGCGCCGCGGAGCGCCCCTGCCTGAACCGCCGGCCTCCGTCACCGTCATCGCGCGAACCTGCGCAGAAGCCGATGCTTGGGCTACGGCTCTGATGGTCCTCGGCCCGAAAGCTGGAACGCAGCTTGCCGAGCGCGAGCGTCTGAATGCACTATTTTTATCGCGTGGTGCCGAAAGCACACTTCAGTCCAAAACGGTTGGATTGATATTCGACCCTTCCCATGATCATGGTGACGCTCACTAGCACCGGCGTGCAGCTCAAGCCACGGTTGTCGCTCAAGAATCTGCGGGAATATCTCAATCGCTACATCTACCTGCCGCACCTGAAAGAGTAGGACGTACTGGTGAAGGCGTGCAGGCGACGATCAGCGGCATGCTGCTCGGTCCTTTCGCCTATGCCGAGCGGTGGGGTGAGAAGACGGGCATCTACCTGGGGCTTGCGATCGAACGTGCGAGTAACACGTCCCTGGTCATCGACAGCGACAGCACCATCAAACCGAATGGGGTCGAAGCGCACTGTCCCGCACCGGTGCAACCTGGCCCTTGGGCGCGCACCTGGAAGCCCTGATGGCGGCACACCGACGCCCAGCGGGCTCGATGCGGGTGGTGGGTCGGCGACACCGCCGACAGAGAGGAAGCCGACGCGCTTCACCAGCGCCGTGATAGTCTCACCGGAGCGGCCTGCGCGGGACATTCATCAGATTGTCGAGGCGATCATCGAGCAACTCACGGCGCTTCCGGGCAGTCGGGTGAAGATCCGGCTCGAGATTGATACAGAAGTGCCGGAGGGCCTTGAACGTTCCAAGGTTCGGACGTTGGTCGAAAACGCCGCCGACCGCGACGTCTGGTTCAGATGTTGCGGCCGGTGATCCGCGCGATCGCACGCCGGCGTCTCATTCTTTTCGGTTTCGGTGGCGCACAACGTGAGCGGTTCTTACCGTCTTGCCGATCGCGCGATGGAGCGGGCGAGGCTCAGCAGCCGGCGGCATGCAGGATTATCGTTGCGCGCCGACCACACGGCGCTGAACGGCAGTATTTCACCGGCCATGCGCCGGTAGGCGATCCCTGGAAACTGCGCGACGGTCATGGCTTCGCTGGTGAGCGTGAGACCGCGGCCGACAGCGACCAAGGAGAGCATATTGTCCCGGCCGACATATTGGCAATGGATATCGGGATGATGACCGAGGTCCCCGAGGCGCCCGACCAGATAGTCGTGGATCTCCTGGCCGGGCGGCGCTTCGCTGACGATAAAGCGCTCGCCCGCCAGATCGCGCCATGCAAGTTCTGTTTGATCTGCAAGCGGGTGATCTGACGGGAGGACGGCGAACACCTCTTCAGACCAGAGCTGCTCGACTTCGCAACCGTCCCGCAGTGAGGAGCCTGTTACAAACGCCACGTCCAATTGGAGTTGCCGCACCGCGGCGATATGTTCGGGCTGATTGCCGTCGATGAGATCGACATGAACACGTTTGTATCGCTTACCGAAGGTGCGCAGCAGATCGAACAGGAAGCCGGAAGCGATGGATGAGAGGACGCCGATCTTGATGTGCCCTTCTTCGGTTCGGCCTACGGCTGCGACATCGACCGCGCTAGCATGAATATGTCGGAGGGCGGTCCGAGCCCCTGGCAAATATTTCTGCCCGGCAACCGTAAGGCTGACGCCGCTGGCGTGGCGATGAAAGAGCGATGCGCCGAGCTGATCCTCGAGGTCACGGATACGGCGACTGATCGTCGATTCCTGGATGCCGAGGGCGCGACCTGCCTGTCGAAAGCTTCCATATTCGGCAGCGGTCACGAAATAACGCAGATGGTGCAGTTTGATCCGGCTATGTCGCTCAGCCCCGAACGCAAGATCGGAAAGGGAGCCGATCTTGGCGCCGTCAGAAAAGCTTCTGCCGTCGTGATCGGCGCTCGCCATCAGGGTCTCCAGCCCGTTTCAAGGCTGTTGGCTACCGCGTTCGCGAAAGCGCAGATGGCGTTGTCGTTATGATCGTGTCGTTGCATCATGCCGCCCTCAAAGAACTTAACGACATTCAGTATGCGGCATGATGAGTCGCACACCGCACGGCGTCAATGATAAATGAACGACGTTAAGTTAACGTATGGTATACATGGCGCTCCGGTGTGCTGTGATTGATGCAACGGCCGCTGAGGGTCGAAGCCTAGCGGAAGATCGGGCGTAAAAAGTGGGTTTCGGGGCTGATGGCGCGTCCAAGAAAAGAAGACACACTCGACATCGCGCCGCGAGCGGTCGCGGAAATGGTTCGCCTGCTGGCGGCGCGTGACGATTTCGATGTTCCGTTGGTGGCGGTGGCACAGGCGGTCGGCTGCACGCCGCCTGCGCTTTACGGCTATTTTCGCAACAAGGGCGCTCTGTTGCGGGCGGTGCGGGAAGAGGGCTTCAACCGGCTATATAATGAGAAACTGACGCTCTCGGAGCGGATGCACGCAGACCCCTTTGGCTACCTGCGTGAAGGGAGCTACGCCTATGCCCGCTTCGCACTCGACAATCCGACCCTGTACCGGCTGATGTTCGCACCTCCGCCCAGCCTCGGGATTGGTGATGATCCCCTGTCAGGCGATCCTGGCCGCCGAATATTCGAGCTGTTGCTCACGGGTCTTCGCGGCTGCCAGGCCCAGGGGTTTTTGCCGGGAATGGACCTCAATCGATATGCCTTCATGTTCTGGTCGGCGGTGCATGGCGCGGTGTGCCTCGGTTTCCAGAATCGGGCGTTGGACGAAGCCGCGAAATGGGATGCGACACGCGAGGTCATCGACACACTCATGGAGATGATTGCTGCAACGGTGCCGGGCGACCGAAGCCAACAACTGCTGCGCGACTGATCCGCCGGCTGCGAAGAGAGGCTGCGACCATGACCAAATATTCCATTGGCGACCATGTGAGCTGGAACTCCGAAGCCGGTCATGTGACAGGCAAGATCATCCGGGTTCATCATGCGGATTTCGACTACAAGGGCCATCGACACCGGGCGTCGAAGGACGATCCGCAGTACGAGATCAAGAGTGACAAGACGGACCATGTCGCCGCTCACAAGGAAGCTGCGCTGACGAAGATCGATTGATGGCCGCGCAATTCGTCACCATCGGCCATTCCAATCGCAGCCTCGGCGAATTTCTCGACATGCTGGGCGCCGCCCGGGTCGAGATGGTGATCGACGTGCGCGCCTTTCCCCGGTCGCGTAGCAATCCTGCCTTCAATATCGACGGTCTGCCGGAAGACCTGGCGCGGGCACAGATCGGTTACCGACATATGCCGGACCTGGGCGGCAGGCGGCCAAAGCAGACCGGTGTGAACGAAAGCCTCAATGCGCTATGGCGGGTGCAAAGCTTCCACAACTATGCTGACTATGCGCTCGGCGAGGCGTTCGTCGGCGCGTTTCATGATCTGGTGAGCCTCGGCCGCGATCACCGCCTGGCCCTGATGTGTTCCGAAGCGGTCTGGTGGCGATGCCATCGCCGCATCATCACCGACCATCTGCTACTGACTGGCCACGCCGTCGATCATCTGATGGCGCCGGGGCATAGCGAGCACGCCACGCCGACGCTGGGCGTGCAGAAGGACGCGCAGGGAAGAGTCATCTATCCGGCGTCCACCGGGCCTGACCACGAGCCACCTCCAGGTTGAACGTCAGCCGTGGTTGGGGTTCCTCTTCAGGCCGTGCGGCGCGGCCTACCTTGCCGGATTCACTCGGGCTTCTGCATGGGGCGCCGCGCCTTTGCGAACCCGCGATCTGTCGCAATGAACCGCTCCAGCATGGGCACGATGAGTTTTGCCGGTTCGATCGGAGCGGCGGCCCCGGCCAGAAGACGGCCATATTCGGTCAGGTCGCGGTGGAGCGACGCCGGCAGCTCTACCGCGACTTTCACGGGCTTGTCGTCCGCGAGGGGACCGAGTTTCAGCTTCATCATGTCAGCCTCCATAGGGTTCGAGGACGAGATCGCGCGTCACGACGATCCTGACCGGGAAGCCCGGCCGGATGGTCAGCGTCGGTGCGACGTTGAGCTGGCGGCGGACGATCTGCTGTCCGGCGTCGTTGATCGTGTCCTGGCCGCCGTTGCGGATGGCGCGGAGCAGCCGGTCCTGATCGTCGACGGCAAGCTCCGCCCCGACCGAAAGCAGCGTCGAGAGCCCGGCGGCCTTCGCCAAATCCCACCAATGATAGTCCACACCATCTTCAAGACCGGCATAGCCCTGCGTGTCGGTCCCAGGCTGGCGTTCGAGGACGATCGAGCGGCCGTTCGGCATGATGAGCCGGTTCCAGACGAGCAGCACGCGGCGCTGACCATATTGGACGTTGTTGTCGTACTGGCCGATGATCCGCGTGCCCTGTGGCACGAGCAGAATGCGTCCGGTGGGGCTGTCATAGATCGGCTCCGTGACCTGGGCGATGATCTGGCCAGGAAGATCGGAGCGGATGCCGGTGATGAGCGCGGCCGAGATCACCGCGCCGGCCTGAAGCACGAAGGGCGACGCCGGCGGCGTCACGCGATCGGGCGTGACCGTGCGCCGGTCGGCCGCCGCGTTGAGGAAGGCGAGCTGCTTGTCCTGTCCCGTGGCGGCCTGTCCGCCCGCGCCGGCGCCGGAGAGATCGAGCCCGGCGAGACCGGGCATCGCGCCCGCCGTGCTGGAGGCCGTCGATCCCTGCCGCGACTGGAAGAAGACGGCGCTGAGGCGCGCGGCCTCTTCCTCGGCGCGGCGGCGCTGCTCGGCCTCGCTGACGCCGGGCGTCGGGGTGACGGGTGCTGCAATCGGCTGACCGTTGTTCTGCGCGCTCAAGATGGGACCGCCGAGATCGCCGGGCAGCGCCGGGCCGAGAACCGGGCCGGTATAGTCCTTGGGCAAGCCGGCCAGGCCATCGGCGGTCTGGCGGCCGTTGGTGGAATATAGCTCGGCGCCGCCGTCGTCCGGCCCGCGCGTCTGGAGCGCGTAGATCAGCGATCCGCCAATGCCGACCAGAGCGACGGCCGCGACGCTCGCGAGCATTTTGCGCGAGAGGCGTGTGACGCGCGGCGGTTCGGCGCGAAGCCGCATCGGCGCGACGGGGGTGCTGGTCTCGGTGCTGGTGGTATCGGTCATTAGGATGGCCTCCCGTCGGTGCGGACGATCCTGACGGTCTGCTGCTTGTCGCCCGCGCCAAGGCGCAGCTCGGCCGCGCCGAACAGGCGATCGACGATCAGGATGTGTTGATAGATGCGGTTGTTGGCGATCTGGGCTTCGCCTTGCGGGCCGATGACGACGAGCGGCGGCATCTCGCCCTGGACGATGCCACGCGGGAATTCGACATAGACGTGACGGCCATCGTCATAGACGGCGATCGGCTTCCACGGCGGATTGCCGGAGTCGGTCTGAGCGTAGCGATAATTGCGGGCGGCCACGGCCGGAATGACCGGCGTGGCCGGAACGCTCTGGCGCTGGCTGGCCGGCGGCTGCGGATAGGCCCAGGCGACCGACGGCATGTAGGGCTTCTCGCCGGAGCGCAGCTCGATCATGTAGGTCCGCCTGTCGGTCGTCACGATCAGGTTGGTGGTGATGTCGGGCCGGCTCGGCTTGACGAGGATATGGACGCGGCGCGTGACGCCGGACCCGCTCTCGGTATCGCCGATGATCCAGCGCGCCGTGTCGCCGGCCGCGATCGGTCCCGCGCCGGTGAGGCTTTCGCCCGGCTCCAGCGCGATGTCGGTGATCTGGCCGGGAACGGCATAGACCTGATAGAGCGCGCCTTCCGACCACGGGTAGATCTGGATGGCGTTGTAATAGCCCTCGCGGCGCGGCTGCACGCGGGCGGCGGCATTGGCGTTCTCGACGCGGCCGGTCGGGGTGCCCGCGGTCTCGCCGCCGCGTGCGACCGTCCAGGCCGGCGGGATCAGCACCGGCTTCGGCCGCTCGTCGATGACGGCGGCGGGAATGGCCGGCAAAGGCGGCACGCTGGCGTCGTAGCTGATCGCCGGAGGCTTGGTCATGCTGGCGCAGCCCGCGAGCGCCGTCGCGGACAGCATCAGCGCAACGCTCACGGATCTACGGAAAGCCGGAAGGACGGCGATACGGATTGCCGGCTTCATTGGCCCATCTCCCGCGACCAGTTGATGGCGTTGACGTAGATGCCGAGCGGATTGGCCTTCAGCCGCTCGGCGTCGCGCGGCGGCTGAAGCGCGATCGTCAGGATCGCGGTCCAGCGCTGGGTCGAGGCGAGCACGCCGTTCTCGAATTGCCGTTCGGTCCAGGCGACGCGGAAGCTGTCCGGTGAAGCGCGGATGACGCTGGAGACGTCGACGGCGATCTGCTGCTTGCCGACCTTGGTGAAGGGGTCGTTGGTGCGGGCATAGTCGTTGAGCGCGCCCGCGCCGCGATCCGTCGTCCATTCATAGGCGCGAAGCCAGTTCTGGCGGACGATGATCGGATCGGCCGGGATCGAGCGTACCTGCTCGATGAAGCGGGCGAGATGCCATGCGATCTGCGGATCGGTCGGGCGATAGTCGGCGCTGGCCGGCGCAATGCTCTGCGCCTGGCCGAGCTTGTCGACCTGGACCACCCACGGCACGACGGTCCCGCGCGCCGACTGGATCACGAGCGCGCCGGCGAAGCCTGCCGAGAGGATCAGCGCGCCGAAGGCCATGTAGCGCCAGTTCTTCGCCTGCACGCGGGCCGAGCCGATACGGTCGTCCCAGACCTGCGCGGCCTTCTGGTATGGCGTCTCGGGTTCGGGCGTCTTGCCGTAATGCACGGCGGGCCTTTTGAAGATGTTCATGAGCGGTCGCTTTCGGAAAGGTTGATGGAAGAGCCGGAGCCGTGGCTGTCGCCGGACTTGACGGCATGGGCGGCGGCGCTGACGCCGTGAGAAAGGTGCTGGCTGCGCTTCATGCGCTTGGCCCAATCGGGAGCGCCGCCCGCCATGGCTATCGGCGTGGATGCGGCCTCGGCGGCTTCACCGCCGACCGTTCCCATGGTCGAGGAGCCGCCGGTCGCACTGAGCCCGGCCTTGGCGCCATCGGAGAAGCTGGATTTCATGCTCTCGGAGGCGCGGGCCACGGCGCGCTTCAGCGGCGAGACGGCGGCCGAGCCTGCGGCACGGGCAACGCCGCCCATGCCGGAGGCAACGCCTGCCGCACCGGACTGCCCCAGGGAGCCGAGCGAATAGGCGGCCGATGCCCCGCCTGCCGCGGTGGCGCCGCCGCGTGCCACGGCAGCGCCGCCGGAGAACGCCGCCGATCCGCCTTTGAGGGCGAGACCCGCGGCACCGCCTGCCGCAAGGGCTGCGCCGCCCACGGCAAGGCCGGTGCCGATGGCTGCGCCCGCGCCGAGCTGGGGACCGCCGGAGACGAGGCCGTTGGCGATGCCGGGGCCGAAGATGCCGAGGCCGAGCAACGAGAGAGCGGCGAGCACGATCGCCATGGCGTCGTCGACGGTCGGCGTCGTGCCGCCGAAGCCCTTGGTGAACTCGCCGAAGAGCGTCGAGCCGATGCCGATGATGACGGCGAGCACCAGAACCTTGATGCCGCTGGAAATGACGTTGCCCAGCACGCGCTCGGCCATGAAGGCGGTCTTGCCGAAGAGACCGAAGGGAATGAGGACGAAACCGGCGAGCGTCGACAGCTTGAACTCGATCAGGGTGACGAAGAGCTGGATCGCCAGGATGAAGAAGGCGAGGATCACGAGCGCCCAGGCAAACAGCAGGCACACGATCTGGATCAGGTTCTCGAACACCGAGATCCAGCCCATCAGCGGCGAGATCGCCTCCAAGAGCGGCCGGGCGGCATCGAGGCCGGTCTGTGCGACCTTGCCGGGGCGCATCAGGTCGGCGGTCGAAAAGCCCGTGCCCGATGCTTTGAGACCGAGGCCAGCGAAGCTGTCAAAGACGATCTTGGCGAGGTTGTTCCAGTTACCGATCAGATAGGCGAAGACGCCAACGAACAGCGTCTTCTTGACCAGGCGCGCGATGATGTCGTCATCGCCAGCCCAGCTCCAGAAGAGCGCGGCGAGCGTCACGTCGATCACGATCAGCGTGGTCGCGATGAACGCCACTTCGCCGGAGAGAAGGCCGAAGCCGCTGTCGATGTATTTGGTGAATACGCCGAGGAAATTGTCGATGACGCCTGCGCCGCCCATGGCTCACTGCCCTTCCGTGCTGGCGGACGCCGCCGGTGCGACCGGCGCCGGCGCGTGGCCGAGAAAGCGGTCGCGGGTTTCGGCCCAGACGCGCAGGCATTCGGGATCGCTTGCTGCCTGTTGACCAAGTTGCTGGCACCGGCGCTGGCTCTCGCGCAGCGGATCACCTTCGCGCTGTTGCTGACGCGCCGACGGCGATGCCAGCGCGTCCTGCTTGCGGGTCATTTCGATCGCGGTTGCCGTGACGGCGACCGCGACGAATACGATAGCGCCCAGCCGGGCCAGCATCTTGCCGTCCATGAGCTTCCTCCTTTCCGGCCTTATTTGCCGCTGTTGAACATCTGGGCGTTGCCGGGCTGGTAGCCCGAGCTCGGCGTCAGGAAGCGGCGACGCTGCTCGCGGCCCTGTTCGGCCGCCGCGGTGCGTTCGGCCTCGGTGAGCGCGCTGGCCCGGCCGTTGGAGGCGAGCAGCGCCACGAGATCGGAGAGCTGCTGCGATTGCAGGGCGAGGATCTGATTGCCGGCCTGCGTCGCCTGAAGCGCGCCGGTCGCACCCTGGCTCTGGCTGACCAGCGCCGACATCTGCGTGCGGTTGGTGTCGATGTTGGAGACGACGCCGGCCTGTACCCGCATCGCGTCCTGAAGCCCGCCAACGGTGTTCTGCCAGCGCGAACGGGCGTCGGCGACCATCTGCTTGTCGGTCGTCGACATCGAGACGTTGCCGTATTTCTGGGTGAACATCTGGTCGATCTGCTGGACGTTGAACGCGATGCCCTGGGCTTGGCTGAGAAGCTGCTGGGTGCGCTGCACGTTCTGCTGCAAGGTCTGGAGCGCCGAGTAAGGCAGGCTCGCCAGGTTCTTCGCCTGGTTGATGAGCATCTGCGCTTCATTCTGGAGCGAGGTGATCTGGTTGGTGATCTGCTCCAGCGTGCGCGCGGCCGTCAGCACGTTCTGGGCGTAATTGCTCGGATCGAAGACGATGATCGCGTGGGCGGGCGTCGCCACCATCGGGGAGAGCGCGACCGGGGTTGCCGCCAGCATGGTCGCGGCGAGCGCCATGGCGCGCGAGCGGATACGAAGGGTAAGCATAGTCAGGACTCCTTTGCTGCTTGGGGGAACGAGAACGTCGGGATGAGATCGGCGGCCCAGCCGACGTCGCGGGCGCGCAGCCACGCGGCGAGGAAGCCGTCGCGGCCGTGCTCGGCGACGAGGTTGGCGATCAGGGTCTGGTCGGACTTGGAGGATGCGGCGCAGAGCGCGAGGCCGACTTCGGACAGGCCCAGCTCGAACAGGCGGTTGCCGCGCCGCGACTGGCAGTAATAGTCGCGCTTAGGGACGGCGCGCGCGAGGATTTCGATCTGCCGGTCGTTGAGGCCGAAGCGCCGATAGATGGCCGTGATCTGCGGCTCGATCGCACGCTCGTTCGGGAGCAAGAGCCGCGTCGGGCAGCTTTCGATGATGGCCGGCGCGATGCTGGAATTGTCGATGTCGCTGAGCGACTGCGTGGCGAAGATGACCGATGCGTTCTTCTTGCGCAGCGTCTTCAGCCATTCGCGGAGCTGGCCCGCGAACCCTTCATCGTCCAGCGCCAGCCAGCCCTCGTCGATGATGAGCAAGGTCGGTCGCCCGTCGAGTCGGTCGCCGATGCGGTGGAAGAGATAGGAAAGCACCGCGGGCGCTGCCCCCGTGCCGACCAGGCCCTCGATCTCGAACGCCTGCACAGCGGCCGAGCCGAGATGTTCGGCTTCGGCGTCGAGCAGCCGGCCATAGGCCCCGCCGACGCAGAACGGACGGAGTGCCTGCTTCAGATCGTTGGACTGAAGCAGCACCGACAGGCCGGTGATGGTGCGTTCCCCGATCGGCGCGGAGGCCAGCGAGGTCAGCGCGGTCCAGATGTGCTCCTTCACCTCGGGCGTGATCTGGATCGCTTCGCGCGTCAGGATGGCGACGATCCAGTCGGCGGCCCAGGCGCGCTCATAGGTATTGTCGATGCGCGCGAGCGGCTGAAGCGAGACGGAGAAGTCGTCACCCTCGGTCAGCCCGCCGCCGAGATCGTGCCAGTCACCGCCCATGGCGAGCGCGGCGGCGCGGATGCTGCCCCCGAAATCGAAGGCGAAGACCTGAGAGTTGGCATAGCGCCGGAACTGCAAGGCCATGAGGGCGAGCAGCACGGACTTGCCCGCGCCTGTCGGCCCGACGACGAGCGTGTGGCCAACGTCTCCGACATGGAGGCTCAACCGGAACGGCGTCGAGCCTTCGGTCTTGCCGTAAAGCAAGGGGGGGCTACCTAAATGCTCGTCCCGTTCCGGCCCAGCCCACACCGCCGAAAGCGGGATCATGTGGGCGAGATTCAAAGTGCTGATCGGGGGCTGGCGCACGTTGGCGTAGGCGTGGCCGGGCAAAGAGCCGAGCCATGCGTCCACCGCGTTGACGGTCTCGACCATGGCCGTGAAGTCGCGGCCCTGGATGACCTTCTCGACAAGGCGCAGTTTTTCGTCGGCAAGACGCGGATCGGCGTCCCACACCACGATCGTCGCGGTGACATAGGCCATGCCGGCGACATCGGCGCCCAGCTCCTGCAAGGCCATATCGGCGTCGGCCGCCTTGTTGGACGCATCGGTATCGACCAGCGCCGACGCCTCGTTCGTCAGGACTTCCTTGAGGATCGCGGCGATCGACTTGCGCTTGGCGAACCATTGGCGGCGGATTTTGGTCAGCAGCTTGGTCGCGTCGGTCTTGTCGAGCAGGATCGCGCGGGTCGACCAGCGGTAGGGGAAAGCGAGCCGGTTGAGATCGTCGAGCAGGCCGGGCGTCGTCGCGGTCGGAAAGCCGATGATGGTGAGGACCCGCAGATGCTCGCTGCCAAGGCGCGGTTCGAGCCCGCCGGTCAGCGGCTGATCGGCGAGCAGCGCATCGAGATAGACCGGCGTTTCCGGCACGCGGACGCGGTGGCGTTTCGTGGAAACCGTCGAATGGAGATAGGTCAGCGTCTCGGTATCGTCGAGCCAGCCGCATTCGGGCATGAAGCCGTCGAGCAGCGCCAGCACGCGGTCGGTGCGGTCGATGAAGCCGCGCATCACCTCATGGGGATCGACGCCGGTTTGCTCGCGGCCCTCGTATAGCCATGTCTCGGCCCGGGCGGCGTCCTCGGCGGGCGGCAGATAGAGGATGGTCAGGAAATAGTCCGACACGAAATGGATGCCGGCTTCCTCGAAATCGGCCTTGCGTTCCTCTTCCACCAGGCCGGACGCAGCATCGGGGAACGGGCTGTCGGGATAAGTCGCGGCCTCGCTGCGCTGCGCCTCGACGAAAATGCTCCAGCCGGAGCCGAGCCGGCGGAAGGCGTTGTTGATGCGGCCGGCGACCGCGACCAGCTCGGCGGCGACGGCGCTATCGAGATCGGGGCCACGGAAGCGCGCCGTGCGCTGGAACGAGCCGTCCTTGTTCACGATGACGCCGGGGCCGACGAGCGCGGCCCAGGGCAGGAAGTCGGCAAGGCGGGCTGCGGCGCGGCGATATTCTCTGAGATTCATCATGGGCGTCGCCTCCCTCAGACCGCGAGAAAGGCCGGGACGCGCAGATGGCGTCGGCCGACTTCCACGAATTGCGGATCGCGCTTGGCCGCCCAGACCGCCGCGACATGGCCGATGGCCCAGATCGCGAGGCCGACCAGCCAGAGGCGCAGTCCGAGGCCCACGGCTCCGGCCAGCGTCCCGTTGAGGATCGCGATGGAACGGGGCGCACCGCCGAGCAGGATGTGCTCGGTCAGTGCGCGGTGAACCGGGACGGTGAACCCCGGCACATCCAGTTGCTCAAAGGCGACGGCCATCAGACCAGCGCCCCGCCGCCGAAGCTGAAGAAGCTCAGGAAGAACGAGCTGGCGGCGAAGGCGATCGACAGGCCGAACACGATCTGGATCAGCTTGCGAAAGCCGCCCGACGTGTCGCCGAAGGCGAGCGCCAGGCCTGTCGCGATGATGATGATGACCGCGACGATCTTGGCCACGGGGCCTTCGATCGACTGGAGGATTTTCTGGAGCGGCGCTTCCCACGGCATCGAGGAGCCGGAGGCGTGGGCGGCGGGCGCCAGGACGAGATTGACGTAAGCGACGGCGGCGGCGGTCGCGACGGTGCGACGGACGCGCATGGGGATGCGGATCATGAAGGTTCTCCAGGTTGGTCAAGGGTTGCGGGGCTGATGCGGTAGTCCCCGTCCGGGCCGAGCCCTTCGACACGGGCGAGTTCGGCGAGCCGGCGCGCGGAGCCGCGCCCGGATAGGACGGCCACGAGGTCGATCGTCTCGGCGATCAGGGCGCGCGGGACGGTGACGACGGCTTCCTGGATGAGCTGTTCGAGGCGGCGCAGCGCGCCGATGCCGGTCCCGGCGTGGATGGTGCCGACGCCGCCCGGATGTCCGGTGCCCCAGGCTTTGAGGAGGTCGAGCGCTTCGGAGCCGCGCACCTCGCCGATGGGGATGCGGTCGGGGCGCAGACGGAGCGAGGAGCGGACGAGATCGGAAAGCGTGGCGACGCCTTCCTTGGTGCGCATCGACACCAGATTGGGCGCGGCGCATTGCAGCTCGCGCGTGTCCTCGATGATGACGACGCGATCCTGCGTCTTCGCCACTTCGGCGAGCAGCGCATTGGTCAGCGTGGTCTTGCCGGTCGAAGTGCCGCCCGCGACGAGGATGTTGGCGCGCGATGCGACGGCCGCGCGCAGGGTCGCGGCCTGGTCGGCGGTCATGATCCCGACATTGACGTAATCGTCGAGCGTGAAGACAGCGACGGCGGGCTTGCGGATGGCGAAGGCCGGTGCGGCGACGACGGGCGGAAGAAGCCCCTCGAACCGTTCTCCCGTTTCGGGCAGCTCGGCCGAGACACGCGGGGACCGGGCGTGAACCTCCGCGCCGACATGGTGGGCGACCAGACGCACGATGCGTTCGCCGTCAGCGGCCGACAGCCGCTCGCCCGTATCGGCCAGACCTTCGGAAAGCCGATCCACCCAGATGCGGCCATCCGGGTTCAACATCACTTCGACGATGCTTACGTCTTCGAGGAACCGCGAAATGGCGGGACCGAGCGCGGTGCGCAGCATCCGCGCGCCGCGCTGGATCGCCTCCGGTTTCTGATGAGAAGTGGTCATGTCGGCCCCGTTTCCTCACGAGGCGCCACAGACAGTCCCCGGAATGGGGTCGATTAAAAGAGCCCGAAATCGGGCCGGTTCAACAAGTATCGGTCGTAGTAGTAGTGTGGCGTGAAAATACAGGAGAACGGCGGTGAGGCCATGATCTTGTTGTCGTCGTGATCCTCACCAGATGACGCGCGCGATCGTCACGGCTCCGAGTCGGAGACGTCTTTGGGGATCTCCTGTCGCGGCTTCGGCCCCTGTTGGGAGTGCGCGTCAGCGACCTACGCTTACTGGAATTTGCTCTGCTGGTGAGTGAGCGGCGTTATTGCCGCGAGCGTCAATCCCTGGTCCAGTCTTCCAGTCGCAATCCGGCAACGCGCTCGAATTCTGCGGTATTGTTGGTGACGAGCGGCAGGCCGCGCGCCAGCGCCTGGCCGGCGATCAGGAGATCATAGGGACCGATCGGTGTGCCGCGCCGTGCAAGCGCCGCCCGGATTTCTCCGGCGGCTCGCGCGTCCTCGCGATCAAGATCGAGGATTTCGAGATCGGTAAAGAGAAGGCGAAGCGTCTCCAGATTGAACTCCACCTTCTGGCTGCGATAGGCGCCGAAATAGAGTTCATGGGCGACGATGGAACAGACCGCGAGCGCGCCGGGTTCGGCGGCTTCGACCCGGCGCAGGAGAGGCTCCGAACGACGTGTGACCAACGCGATGACGGCGTTGGTGTCGAGAAGCCATTTCGTCATTGAAACGCCCGATCGAGATCGGGACGGTTCTGCTCTTCAGGCTGCTCCCTGCCTTCGGCCATGAAGTCTGCACTGAAGCCGCGCTCGATAGCCGCGCGCAGCGACGTCCAGCGCTTGGAGGCGTCCGGCCTCGGTCGCAGGATTACGGAGTCGCCCTCACGCAAAACCTCGACTTCATCGACTGCAAAGCGAAAATCCTTCGGCAGCCGAACGGCTTGGGAATTGCCCGACTGGAAGACCTTGGCGATATGGGGCATGGGAACCTCCCGTGAATACGGGGATGTATATACGCCTTTAGGTCTCCCCACACAAGACGGCTAATCCTGCCCTCCTTGATCGGCCTTTACTGAATCGATATCCTCCGGGATCTCCTGTCGCAGCTTCGGACCCTTGACGAGCCGCCGGCCGAGCGCGGTGATGAACGCCTCATACCGCTCGGCCGACTTGGCGCGCGCCGCCTGCGCGGCGGGCTCCGGCAAGGCCGGCGTGGTCGTGATCCAGAAGCGGATGAACACAGCCAGCGTCTCGACGGCGATGCCGACGTCGCGCTCCAGGCGGGTCATGCGGCGGTCGATCTGGTCGAGGCGCTTGGCGACGACGGCCTCGCGCCGCTCGGCATCGTCGGGCGACAGGAAGGATGCGATGGCGGCTTCCGCGATCATGGATTGCGACTGGTCCCGTCGCGCGGCGAAATCCGCCAGCGCCTGCGTCACGTCGGGGTCGAGATAGACCGTGAACTTCGATTTCTTCCGATGGCCGGTCATGGCGCTCACAGCTCCATGCCGTCATTGGGATCGAGCGACACTTGCCGCGCAACGCCCTGGACCTGCTGGATCAGGCGGCGGTTGCGCGTGGCGTCCTCGTCGCTTTCGTCGGGAAGCTCGATCTCGAACTCGTTGGCGATGGGTTCCTTCTTTTCCGTCGGCTTGGCGCGGCTGAGTTCGGGTTGCAGCCGGCGTTCGGAGTCCGTGGTGTCCTCATCGTCGGATGGATCGGCCGGTTGGGCATCGCCGGCCTTGGGCCGCGTCGGGATCGGCAGGCTGCTCCAGTCGTCGGGGCGCGGCTTGTCGGGGCGTTTCAGGTCGGGCGGCGACAGCAGGCGCTCGCGGAAACGGGCATCCTCATAGTAGCGCGCTTTCTTCGCCCGGATCGGCGGCGTGCCGGCGACCATGACGATCTCGTCGCTCGGCGGGAGCTGCATGATCTCGCCGGGGGTGAGCAACTGGCGGGCGGTCTCCGAGCGCGAGACCATCAGATGACCGAGCCAGGGCGACAGCCGGTGCCCGGCATAGTTCTTCATCGCCTTCATCTCGGTCGCGGTGCCGAGCGCATCGGACACGCGCTTGGCGGTGCGCTCGTCGTTCGTGGCGAAGGACACGCGCACATGGCAGTTATCGAGGATCGAGTTGTTCGGGCCGTAAGCCTTTTCGATCTGGTTCAGTGACTGCGCGATCAGGAAGGCTTTGAGGCCGTAGCCCGCCATGAAGGCCAGCGCGCTCTCGAAGAAGTCGAGCCGCCCCAGCGCCGGAAACTCGTCGAGCATCAGGAGCAAGCGATGACGGTCGCCCTTCGCCTGCAGGTCTTCGGTCAGGCGGCGGCCGATCTGATTGAGGATGAGGCGGATGAGCGGCTTGGTGCGATTGATGTCGGAGGGCGGCACGACGAGGTAGAGCGTGGTCGGGAGCTTGTCGCCCACCATGTCGGCGATCCGCCAGTCGCAGCGCCGTGTCACCTCGGCCACGACGGGATCGCGGTACAATCCGAGAAACGACATGGCGGTGGAAAGCACGCCGGAGCGTTCGTTGTCGGATTTGTTGAGCAGCTCGCGCGCGGCGCTGGCGATGACGGGATGCGGCCCCGCTTCACCGAGATGGCTGGTCGTCATCATCGCCGCGAGTGTCGACTCGATCGGGCGTTTCGGATCGGAGAGGAAGGCGGCGACCCCGGCGAGCGTCTTGTCGTCGCCGGCATAGAGGACATGCAGGATCGCGCCGACCAGAAGCGAGTGGCTGGTTTTTTCCCAATGGTTGCGCTTGTCCAACGATCCTTCGGGATCGACCAGGATGTCGGCGATGTTCTGCACATCGCGCACTTCCCACTCGCCGCGGCGCACCTCGAGCAAGGGATTGTAGGCCGAGGACTTCGGATTGGTCGGATCGAAGAGCAGCACGCGGCCGTGGTGGGCGCGAAAGCCCGCCGTCAGCGTCCAGTTCTCGCCCTTGATGTCATGAACGATCGCGGAGCCCGGCCAGGTCAGCAATGACGGCACGACAAGGCCGACACCCTTGCCCGATCGCGTCGGCGCGAAGCACAGCACATGCTCCGGTCCGTCATGGCGTAGATACTCGCGTTCGTAGCGGCCGAGCACCACGCCATCGGGATCGAGCAGCCCTGCGGCCTTCACCTCTTCCTTCTCGGCCCAGCGCGCCGAGCCATAGGTAGCGACGTCCTTGGCTTCGCGCGCCCGCCAGACCGACATGCCGATGGCGACGGCGATGGCGATGAAGCCGCCGGACGCGGCGATGAACGCGCCCTGGGTGAAGATCTCCGGCGCATAGGCATCATAGGAGAACCACCACCAGAAGAAGGCGGGCGGATGGTAGAACGGCCAGCCGAACAGGACGAACCAGGGCGGCCCGAGCTGCGCCTGAAACCCCAGGCTCCAGGCGACATATTCGGTCGCGCCCCAGGTGGTGGAGAGGACGATGAGGAAGACGATCAGAATCTGTCCCCATAGGATTTTGGTCGCGGACATTGCGATGTTCCTTCTCTGTTGAAGCTAGAGGCCGAGCCCGCGCTTGCGCCCGAAATCCCAGTCGACGCCGCTGCCGTCGCGGGCGACGCCGAAGACATGGCGGCCGAGCTGCTTGTCGAGGGATGGCGACCAGGGCACGAGCTGGAAGCCGAGGCCGTCGTCGATCATGGCGAAGCGGCCGGAGGCGAGCGTCAGGCGCTGGCGATAGGTGCCGGCGACGTATTCGCCATTCCCGGCCTGCTTGAACGGCTGGCCGGTCTCCTTCGCCAACCTGCCGGCCACCGCATCGACCTCGCGGCGGCGGAGCGTGTCGATCAGGTTGCGGCTGAAGATGACGCGGCGGCCCTGCTGCTCGGCGAGACCTTCGCCGACCAGACGCTCCGCGCGTTGCCGCATCGCGTCCCGCACCTCGGCGCCGAAACCGCCGTCCGACATGGCGACGGGTTCGCGGGCGATGGATTGCCGGTCGAGCCAGGTCGCGCCGGTGGCGCTCACCTGATGCTGGAGATCGAGATCGGAGCGGACGGCGAGCGCAACACGACGATCGCCCTTCGCATCCTCGTAGGCGCGCAACTCGACGATCGATCCCGGCGGGCTGTCGCCGGTGGCGTCGAGATGCGGCAGACGGATGTGATGGGTGCGGCCGTCCACGCCATCGACCACGGCGTAGGCCGTTCCCTTCAGCTCGTCGTCAAGGCCGCGTTCGACCAGGCGGCCGATGACGGGAACGTCGAGGCTCTCGCCGGCCAGCACATAGCTGGCCGAGCCACGCTCGATGCCGCGTTCCGTCAGCGCCCGGTGCATCCGCTTGATGATGTCGCCGCGCTCGCCGAGTTCGCGCAGCGTGGATTCCGCCTCGGGCTTGATGAACCATTGCTGGTGGCCGACCTGTCCGGCGAGCCCCCGGATTTCGAGGGTGCGCAGCCGGCCGACCTTCAGCGCATGAAACTCGTCCGGCTGCTGGCCGGGCTGCGGCGCGAGGTCGATGATGCCGGACTTGCCGGCGTCGCGGACAAGCTGCCGGTCGAGCTGCGTCCAGCGTTCAGCCTCGACCTGCCGCTCCAGATTGCGGTTGATCTCTAGATCGGTGCGCTGGCCGAGCTCCTGCGTCACGAGATCCTGCGCGCGGGCGCGCATTCCCTCCTTGATGTAGTCGCGGGAGATCAGGAGGTCCTGGCCGTCGTCGGTGCGGCCGCGCACGATGATATGGATGTGGGGGTTATCGGTGTTCCAGTGATCGACGCCGACCCAATCGAGCTTCGTGCCGAGATCCTTTTCCATCTGCCCCATCAGCTCGCGGGCGTGGGTCTTGAGGTCGGCCATATCCACGGCGTCCTCGGGCGAGACGATGAAGCGGAAATGGTGCCGGTCGTCCTCGCAGCGCGCCGCGAAGTCGCGGGCGTCCACATTGTCGCCTTCCGGCCCGAACAGCCGCGCCTTCTCCCCGTCTCGGGTCACGCCGTCGCGGCGTAGATAGGACAGGTGTGCCGCCAGCGGTGCGGCGCGTGCGCTATGGCGCACCACGCGGGTCTTGATGACGACGATGCGCGAGCGGCCGGTGAGCAGCCGATTGGCCTGGATGCTGGCGCGCTGGCCGCGCCCGAAGCGCGAGTGGTTGCCCGTCGTGATCTTGCCGGAACGGGAGACGCGGCCCCCGGCCTTCTGCGCGGCGGCGAGCGCCTGCGAAATGAAAGGCCGGGCCTGCTGCGCGCGGGTCGAGCGGATGCGCCCAGGCCGGATGCGAAATTCGCTGTCATCGGCCATGGCGCAGCCCTGCACGGTGCGAAAGGAACAGTAAAATCAGGAAGATGGGCGCGCAGCGCACGGTGCGCGAAAGCGCGGCACGGTGCGGAACGCGCCGAAAACCTGAACAAAAACAACCGACTGACCAAAGCGCACCGTGCGCCTTTTTATCTCGCCATCGTCCGGTTGTTCTGCCTGCCTCTGCCCCTTGTCCCCTCCATGACGCGCCGGAATGCGAGGGGATGCGAAGGACGGCCCGCACGCTCATGGGCGCTCTCCGGGGCTGGAGCGTGCGACGACAAGGGGCGAATCCGATGTCGCGGCCGGATCGGATGACCGCGCCGTGACGGAGGATCGGCTGTCGTCCGAACGCGCTTTGTCCGACCGCGAACCGGCGGGGCGAGCGTCGGCGGAACGCACGACGAAGATCGCCGCCTCGCGCCAGTCGGGTGGCGGATCGGCTCGCCGGACGGACGTTTCGGGTGCGACCGCGCCGCCGAGAACCGGCACGAGCGCGGCGACATAGGCCCGCGTTTCGGCAGGCAAGGCGCGGCCCGTCGCACGATGATCGTCATAGCGGCCGGGACCGGCGTTGTAGGCCGCGAGCATCGCAGGGACATTGCCGTAGCGGTCCCACATTTCGCGCAGATAGGCCGCGCCCGCGATGATGTTGTCGTGCGGGTCATAGGGATCGCGGCCGAGACGGTAGCGGACGCGCAAGCCTGCCCATGTGTCGGGCATGACCTGCATCAGTCCCAATGCGCCCGCCGAGGAGATCGCGCGCACGTCGCCCGCGCTCTCGGCGCGCAGCACGGCGCGAATCCAGCGTTCGGGAATGCCGAACCGCTGCGCCGCCTCGGTGATGTGGGCGGCATAGGGATCGGCGGCGGATGGACGGGCGACCGGCGCGGTCTGCGCCGTCGCCCCAGTCGGCCCCGCGCAGAAGGCGAGCACGCCGAGGGCGGCGAGAACGGCGCGGCGACGTGCCGATCCGGCCCGGCCAACACGCCGGGCCGCGAGCATGGAGAGGATCGGAGCCGGCATCGGTCAGCTCCGGTCTTCGCGCTGCCGGGGCCGCTTCCAGGCGAGCCGGAAGGTGCGGCCGTCGTCATCGGCCTGGAACAGCGCCGGACGAAACACGGTCAGAAAGAGCGGGCTGTCGATCTCCAGGGCGATGTAGTCACCGGCGCGTTCGCCAACACGTTTCCACGCCGCGCCGATCTCGGCGCCGTCCTCGTCATCGAGGTGGATGCGATAGGCCGGCGCGTTTTCGGCGTCGCTTGGATCGATGCCGACGAGCACGATCGCCTCGTCGATGCCGAACAGCCGGACGCGGCCGGCATAGCCGTTGGCGGTCGGTTCAAAGAGATGGTTGGGCATTGCAGTCTCCTTCTGGTTGGTGGGCTGGATGGTTGGGGGAATGCGAAGGCCGGGCGCCGCGTCAGCGCGTCGGCGCGCGCCACTCGAAGCGGCCGTTGCCGCCTTCATCGGTCCACAGCGGGACCGCGTGGCCGATGATCCGGTCGGTGGAGGTCAGGCCGAAGTAGCGACCGTCGAGGCTGTCGCGGACCTGCCAGTTCATGAGGAAGACTTCGCCGGTCTGGATGCGGCGGCAGCCCTGCCAGACCGGCAGTTCCCGGCCGATGCGGTCGCGCTCCAGCGCCGCGCCCATGGCGATCCCGTCCACGGTGATCGCGCGGCCGGTTCGGCAAACGGTCTGTCCGGACACGCCGAGCACGCGCTTGATGAGCGGCACGCCCTTGGGCAGATAGCCGCGCTCGGCCATGAAGGCGGCGAGCGGTTCGGGCGCGTCGACCGCGACAAGATCGGTGACGTCGAACGGCCCGTCGTAGTCGATCGTATAGAGGCCGATGGGCGCGCTGGCCGAGGCGTTCCACAGGAGCTTGATCGGCGTCGGCGTGAGCGTCGGATAGCCGATGCCCAGCGTGGCGAGCGCCATGACGGCGATGAGGCTGGCACGCGTCATGGCTGGACCTTCCTGCGCAGGAGGAAGGCGCGATGCTGTTCGAGCGTATAGGCGCGTGGGCGTTGAGCGGCGGCCATCCGGTTGTGGACGTGCCGCCAGTGGTCCGGCGAGACCGAGTCCGCCTCGATGCCGATCGCCTCGATCGCATCGACGTGGCGCAGCACGTCCTCGACCTTGGGCCAGCCCTCGATCTTCAGCAGGATTTCGCCGCCCGGCCGCACGAAGGGCAGCGTTTGGTAAGCCTCGCCCGGTTCGATCGCGCGCACGATGTCGATGCGCGAGATGATCGAGCCGAAGTCGTTGGAAGCCCAGCGGACGAAGGCGAAGACGGTGTTCGGCCGGAAAGAGAGAATGCGCTGGCGGCGGTCGACGATCTGTTCGTTCGCCGCCTGGCCAAACCTGATCCAGTATTCGATCTTCTTCTCGATCCACGTCAGTTCGACGCGGGTCATGCGATCATGGGAGAGCGCGGACGGCATCGGGCCGCCGCGCACGCGGGGGGCCGCGGTGTCGTTCATGTGGGGTCTCCTGGTGTCGGGAGAAATTCGCGCGACAGCAGCTCGCGCAGCATGTCGGTGACGGTGACGCCGCGCCCGAAGGCTGCGATCTTGATCCGGCCGCGTAGCTCAGGCGTCACATCGATGGTGAGCCGCGCCGTGTAGGCGCTCGCCTCGGCGGCGCGCGGCGGGCTCTCGGCCGTCTTGATCCACTGTTCGGGATCGGCCGGGCGCGTGGCGAAACCGCGCTTTTCGGTGCGGGCCGTCATGACGCGCCTCCGCTGCCGAAGGGCAGCAGGGAGGGCAGCCGTGAACGGGCGCGCTCGGCCATGTCGGGATCGATCTCGCAGCCGATGTAGCGGCGGGCGGACAGCCGGCAGGCTTCGCCGGCCGCGCCGGAGCCTGCGAACCAGTCGCCGAGCAGCCCGCCTTCCGGGCAGCTCGTGCGGATCAGGATTTCGAGCAGCACCGACGGCTTTTCGGTCGGATGAATCGCGTGGCCGTGGCAATTGCGCAGGTAGATGACCGAACGCATGATGCGCGGCCCGCCGTCCTGGCTGACATAGTGACCGGCGTCGATCTGGCCGGTATGGGGAGGACGCTGCTTTCGGCGGACTGTGCGTGCCGTCGCATCGGGCGTGGTCTGGACGTCGTTGTAGATGTCGCGCCAGGCCGTCTCGGCCGGATAGAACTGCACGGCCAGCTCATGCACGCGCTTGAAGCGATCGGCATGAAAGCTGGAGCCGTTCTGCTTCTCCCAGACGATCTCCTGCGCGATGCGCAATCCAGCGTCCGAGAAACTGTCGGCGGTCGCCATGAAGCTGCGCAGCGAGCCGAAGACCCAGATCGAGCCGGTGGGCTTGAGGGCGGCGCGCGCCAGCGCCAGCCAGCCCTCGACGCGCCGATCCCAGGCAAGCGAGGTGTCGCCATAGGGCGGATCGGCGAGGATCATGTCGAAGGGGCCACGCGGCGGCATGAGTTCGCGGCAGTCGCCGGTAAGGACGATCATGAGCCGTCCCTCCCGATACGCAGCCGCCCGATCTCGGATGCGAGCGCAGCGATCTCGCGGGCGGCGGGCGAGCGGCTGTCGATCTCCGAGGCGAGCCGCCCGGACTGCGCGGCGTCGGCGAAGACGATGCGCTGGCCGATGGTCGCGGCGAGGACCGGCGGATCGTGATCGGCAAGCGTCTCGGCCGTCTCGCGGGCGATGACGGTGCGCGCGGCGCAGCGATTGAGAACGAAACGGGCGACGAGCTGCGGCCGGTAGATGCGCGCTTCCGCGAGGAGCGACAGCATTTCGGCCGAGGCCCAGCCATCGAGCGGCGACGGCTGCACCGGGATCAGCACGAGGTCGGCGGCGAGCAGCGCTGAGCGCATGAGGCCGGCGACGCGCGGCGGGCCATCGATGACGATGTGATCGGCATCGCGCGCCAGCTCGGGCGCTTCGCGGTGGAGCGTATCGCGCGCCAGGCCGACGACGCCGAACGCGCGTGGCAGGCCCTCGCGGCTGCGCTGCTGCGACCAGTCGAGCGCCGAGCCCTGCGGGTCCGCGTCGATCAGCGTGACACGCTGCCCGCGTCCCGCGAGTTCACCGGCGAGATGGAGCGCGAGCGTCGTCTTCCCGACGCCGCCTTTCTGATTGAGAAGCGCGACGATCATCGGCGTTCCCCCGGCGGATCGAGGGGGAGCCGGGGCGCTTCGGGATCGCCGCTCTCGGACGTGAGGATGTCGCCGGAGGCCCTTCGGGGACAGGCTTGCGCGGTCGGAAAGTTCTTTTTCGCGGCTACGTTGAGGCTTCTGGCGGCGCCGCGGATGAGCTTTTCCACATCGCGCGCGCGCTCTTCAAAGTTAGATTCTTGGTTAGACTCTAAGTTAAGGGCGCGAATCCGCCTGCGATTTCCAGACGTTAAGGCCGGTTTCGGTTCCTGATAGCACGAGCCTCGGGTTCCCGATGGCACGATAGTCCGGGTTCCCGATAGCACGAGCCCGTCCACAGGTTTTCCACAGGACGGGAGCGGCTCGAAGGCGAGCAGCGTGCGCCCGCCGATCTCCATCTCCAGCGACAGGACATAGCCGGGCAGCGGCTGGCGCCGCACGATATCGCGAAGCTCGAACGCGAAGCGTTTGAACGGCGACAGACTGCCGGATTTGACGTGGAGGTGGCGCAGGTCGAACCGCCAGCCGTCGCGCTGGCGGCCGCCGTGCTTGCGCACGATGCGGTAGAGCCAGCGGTCGAGGCCGCCGGTGAGATCGAAATAGGCCGGGTCGATGGTGAGGATGAGCGCGTCGTCGAGGACGGCCTTGTAGAACCAGTCGGGGACGATCAGCTCGATGCCGTCCGGCCGCCCGTGGCGGTCGGTGCGCTCCTGCCATTCGTTGATCCACGAGAAGCGGTGGCGACGGCCCTCGACCGGCTGGCGGATCGATGTCGAGATCGTGGTCGATTGCAGCCGGTCCAGCGCCGCCTTGAGGCGTTGATAGTCGCGCAAGCTGGTGCCGCGTCCGACATAGGTGAGGATTTCATAGGGCGTCGCGGCCATCAGCCTGGAGGTGCGCAGCCCGTTGTCGCGGGCTTCCACGATCTGGCTGGCGGCCCAGATCAGGATGTCGGCGTCCCAGATCGTGGCCATGCCGTGATCGGGAACGGCCTCGACGCGGATCGTGATGTCGCCGGCCGAAAAGTCGATCGGGGCGACGCGATGGGATTTGGAGAGGGAGAAGAAAGGATAGGCCATGAGATCCTGCGCGTCTCGTGGCGCGAAGTCGCCGGGGAGCGCGCGAAACAGATCGAGCTGCCCACGCTCCGAAGGGTCACGACGCCGCACCACCATGAAAGGGACCGGCCACGATCAGCGTGCGTATCGGCCGGCGATCTGGCCGGTCGGCAGCGTCTGGCGCTTTGCGGGAAGCACGGAGCCGCGCGGATCGGAGGTCGAGGTGACGGCGCCGCGCTCGGCCCAGGTTTCGAGATCGTCGACGGCATAGACGACGCGCCCGCCGAGTTTGCGGTAGGCCGGGCCGGTGCCGTAGGTCCGGTGTTTTTCGAGCGTGCGGGCGGACAGGCTGAGAAACTCGGCAGCTTCCTTGGTCCGCAGGTAGCGTGGCGGGATCGCGGTGATATCGGGTCGCATGGGGCGGGCCTCCGTGGGGTTGCTGGGCACCGCTGGCGATCAGCGGCTGACAGCGACCACGGTGGCGGAGGAAAGCCGGCGGGAGGGATGGGGAACTTGGGGTGGCTGAAATCCCCACCCCTGCCGCGGAGTAGGCTAGACGCGACGGCGATGCCGGAGCAGGCGCAGATAGCCTCCATCGATGAGCGCCATTCCGGCTTCGACGAAGGCGATCGCGGCGTCGCGGAGTGGCGATGTCTTCCAGGGCTCTGTATCGACGCGCGCCGCGCCATAGATCGCAATGGCGATCTCGCGATAGGTGGCGCCGTTCATGCGGCCGTCTGCGGCGCGGAGCCTCAGACGAAAGCGGCGGCGTTGATCGACCGTCATGCGCGTATCGGGCAGCGGCGGGCGCCCGAGCCAGGTGCGCGCGAGGCGTGTTAGCGCATCGATGCGATCGAGGATGTCATCATCAAGTGGAATGACGGCAGCGAGTTGATCGCCCGGAGACGTACCGGGAAGGAGCAGAACCTGTAGATCGTGTTCGGTAAGACTGGAATATGACCCTTCGGGGCCGTCACGCTCCGCGACGAACCTGTCGGCGAGAGCATTTGAGGTGGTGGGCAGGAAGTTTGGCCGCTCCGACAGCAAGACCACGGCTGGATCGCTCGACGGCGACCAGATCACCTGTTGTTGCGCGGCGGAAAGACCTGGTCTTGCCGGGAAATCGCAACCCCCAACGCTGCTGCTGCTCGCGAGGCAGCGGCAAGGTTTCGGTGCGGGCGCGGACCAGGGTGGCGTACTGGTCCTGATAAGGATGGTGCCTGCGAAGGCATTCCCAGGCGAGGCCCTCGATCGGCAGAGCATCGAGGAAATCGTAGCTGCGGTCGTTCCGCCAGTCTGATGTATCGGGCCTCATCGCATCAACTCCCCGCATGGTGCGTGCAAGTCGAGCGCATTACTTTTGCCGGGCCGGGCGTAATTTGGAAGCTTGGGGGAGAGCATCGGGTGATGTCGAAAGGGCATCACGCCGCCTGCCGGCCGATCAGCCGTGCGCCTGTCGAAGAAGGTGCCGATAACCGGTATGCGTCATCCAGCGAGCACGATCGAGATGGCTGTCATGGATGCGTCGGCACCGTTCTGGCTCGCGGGCAGGATCGAGGCCGAACAAGACCTGCACGGCTTCCTCCCAATGGGCGCCGTCGGCGACCGCATCCAGCAGACGCATGTAGAGCTTGACGTGCGACCTGTCATAGTCGGTGAGATCTTGTCCGGACGGGGCGAGGTCATCGAATGGCTCGATCATTATGCCGACTCGGTAGATATGCGACGTATGTCTATTAACCAAGATTGATCCGAAATGGATCGACCGCGTGCACCAGCAAGTCTTGCCGGTCGCGGATCAGCGCGAGGGATTGGATCGAGTGGGATTGTTTCCGCGATCATCGACCAATAGCACTCCTTGCCCTCGGTCGGTCGACAGGAAGACGATGCCAGCGGCTTCAAGAGCCCTGCGTGTCTGATCGCGTGTTGCCTCATACACCTCGAGCCCGCTTTCGGATTCGAGGCGCTTGAGTGCGGTCAGTGCTATGCGGGCCTTGTCAGCGAGCGTCTCCTGCGTCCAACCCAGCAACGCGCGTGCGGCCCGTGATTGTCGGGCGGTGATCATGCATGATCACCTCCCATTCGGACCTACGCGCATTCCAGAACTACGACTATTTTAGTCGTCGTTGCTCTATTTTGCCAGTCTAAAGACGCTGCATGAAATCTGCGGCGACGTGGTTCCGGTGCAGTGATTCGCGGGGCTGCGCGGTATCGGGGCGCCTGAAAGGCGGTCTCGGCCCGCAGCGCGCCGACGACCGCGTTGTGCGGGCGGCGTCCAAAAAGTGGAGGGGCGGATGATCCGCCCCGTTTCACGCGAAGGGATCGATCTCGGAGACGATGGTGTCATCGTCGCCGTCATATTCCGTGGCGGGCATCACGCTCATGGTGCCGTCGCCGGCGCGGAAGATGACGATGGCGACCATCAAGGTGGAGGCGAGACTGGCGGCGTAGGCGTTGGCAGTTGCGAGGGTCATTGTCCGGCTCCCGATTTTGGCGGGGACCATTCCCCGCTCGACGGGCGCCCGAAGTGTTTTGGGCTCGGCCGGGGTCATCGCGCAGGCGAAGACGAAGCGACCGCACGCTTGCGTAGCGGACCCCATGAGGGTTGACCCTGGAAGGCTGGGACCGGAACCAAGGTTAAGCCACAAGAACGGGGTGGTTTCCGCTTGCCGGAGCCGGTTGGCCCTGCATTGCCCTTGCCGGCGCTGCCCTGGCTCGCTGCCTGACGGTCGCGATCGTCCGCGGTTGTCTATGGTCCGCGTGATGCCCGCCGCCGAATATGCGCCTCGCGTGCGCCGGTCAGTTTGATCCCTCTGCGTAAAGCGGCACGCAGCATTCAGGGGCCGCAACACAGGGCGGCGTCGGTCCTGGGCGAACATGAGAAATCCCGGCGGCTTTCGCCGCCGGGTCTTCGGCCGTCCGATCAGAACGGGATGTCATCGTCGTCGATGAACTTGCCGTCGTCGTTCTCGGTCTGCTTCGCCCGGTTCAGGAAATCGACGGTCTCGGCGATGATCTCGCAGCCGTAGCGGTCGTTGCCCTGCTGGTCGGTCCATTTGGTGTAGTGGATGCGGCCGCGAACCAGAACCTTCATGCCCTTTTCGCAATGCTCCTCGATCGTCTTGCCGAGGCCGTTGAAGGCGGTGATCCGGTGCCATTCGGTGTCGTGCACCCGGTAGCCCCTGTCGTCGCGGACCACCTTGCCTTCCGAGTAGCGCGGGCGCGAGGTTGCGAGGGTGAAGTGGGTGATGCGGGTGCCGCCCTGGGTGGCGCGGGTTTCCGGGTCCTGGCCGATGTTGCCAGCGAGGATGACGATGTTCTGCATTGTAGGTCTCCGTTGCTTCTCGGAGGAACCATTCCCTCCGACGAGACCCGGCCAAGGCCGTCTGGATACTCCTGCATCGCCGCCTTCGGCGGCGGCTTGACCCCCAAGGTCCGGGTGGGGCGGGCAGCCGCGCTTGCGCGGCAACACGGCCGGAAACCGCGGGGGTTGCCGGAAGGAAACAGAACGGACTTAGGGGATCAGTCAGTCGGAGGGAATGGTGCTTCCGTAAGCCCGACGGAGACCGGGTCAGAACAGCATCCTTGCTGGCCGCAGATGAGACAGGGCCAGACGCACCGCCCCGGAGGCGCTCCGGCCACGCCCCGTTCGCCTGTCGATCCGCGCCCCGGCTTCGGAGGCAAACCGGGATTCCGCGAGAACAAGACGCCTGCCGGGGTGTCCGCACCAATTGCCGGATCATCGTTTTGACGGCACGAGGCTCGCTTCAGAGCCTTGCGGATGGCATGAAGGTTCTGGTTCGCAGCGCAGCTCGTCGCGCAACCCACTGGCCGATCAGCACCGCGTCGACCGCCGCGCTCGCAGATCTCGCCCGATGCCGACGCACCGGGCCGGACGGCGCGACCGACACGGCGATGGCGCATTCAGCAACCCGATGAGATTTTGTTCTGACCGGACGGCGGGGGGCTTGGCGTGAACGCTGCCGGGATGGTCATGGGAGCGATGGATCGCTGCCGCTCCGTGTCAGCGATTGAAGCCGAATGGCGGAAACGCGCCATAGGCGTGGTTCCGGCGCAGCCGAATGAGCGGCCCGAAGGGCGACACCCATCCTTCCTGGCCCATGCCGCGAGCATCATCAGAACAACACGATCAACGCGAAAGCGCAGCCGTTCCGACCGAATTGAGGTTCAGCACCGCCGCTATGCCGATGACCAAACCGCCGATCCCGCCGAGGATATTGATGGCGATGGCCGAGTCGATTACGTGCTTGGTCACGCCATGAACCAGCGCGTAACCGGCGATCACGGCCGGAATGGCCAAGACGGCGAGTGCGATCAGGCGCAAGGCCGGGTTTTTGGCAAAGCCAAGCACGGCGATCACCAGCACGACGGAGCCTATGGCCGCACCGATGGCCGCAAGGGCGGAAAACCAGAAGCCCGAGCCGGTCGCATAGACATATTGGAACGCGGTGATGCCCGTCATCACCGGTAGCGCGTAGATGGCGAGGTGCCAGGCGATCACGCAGAAGGTGATGGTGAGCGAGATGGCAAGAAGGATCAGCGTCATGGAGACCTCCACTTGAATGGTTGAGGATCACGACAGGCTGCCCGAAGATACGCTCCGCCTGCGACTATGCTGCGTCGCCGGTTCTGCAAGGAAACATCATAAAAGCCTTCTCATTGCCGCGTCGTCAAGTATTGGCGGCTGTCGCAGCCGCCTTTCGGCGGCGCTTACGCGCCGCCGTCGAACTTCATGACCGGGATGCCGAGCTTGCGGGCCTTGTCCGCGAGATTGTCCTGAATCCCGGTTCCGGGGAAGTGGATGACCCCGATCGGCATGGTGTCGAGCATCGCATCGTTGCGCTTGAACGGCGCTGCCTTGGCGTGCTTGGTCCAGTCGGGCTTGAAGGGGATTTGCGTGACCTTGCGGTTGCTGGCCCATTTCGCGGCGATGAGTTCGGCGCCCTTCGGGCTTCCACCGTGCAGCAGCACCATGTCGGGGTGCTTGGCGTGAACCTGATCGAGCTTGGCCCAGATCAGGCGATGGTCGTTGTAGTCGAGACCGCCGGTGAAGGCCACTTTCGGGCCGGGCGGAAGGAGCACCTCGTTCTCGGCCTGCTTCTTCGCGGCGAGGAAGTCGCGGCTGTCGATCATTGCGGCGGTCAGGTTGCGATGGTTGACTATGGAACCCGTGCGCGGCCGCCAGACGGAGTGGGTGTGGCGCTCGAAGTATTCGGCGGCCTGGTCGCGCATCAACTCGAAGGCGTCGCGCCGTTCGAGAAGGGTCTGGCCCTCTGCCGTCAGGCGCTCCAGTTCTACGGACTTCACCTCCGAGCCGTCCTGTTCCCTCTGAAGGCGGCGCTGCGCGACTTCGTTGTCGTCTAGCTCGCGTGCGATCCGGTCGCCCGCGCGCTGGAAGAGGTTGACCGTGCCCCAGAGCAGTTCTTCGAGGTCGGGTTCGAGGCGGGTGTCCGAGAGCGCCACCACGAGGGCGTCGAAGATGTCGGCGATGCTGCCGGCCACGACATTGCCCTCGGGGAGCGGTCGCGGGTCGGGTTCGTCCTCGAAGGGACGGTAGCCGTAGAGCGCCAGTTCCTGAAGGACGTGATCGGTCGGGGAAGATTCGTGGTGCGGCTCGTAGTCGGTATCGTGGTGTTCGGTCATGGTGGTCTGCCTTCGGCTCGTGGCCGCGCCCATCGCGGCCTTCGTGGCGACGAAAGGCGGCGGGCGGGACGGACCTGCACCGGACGCGCAGCGGGAGGCCGGAACGCAGAGGAGGATGACGGGGGCCGGCGATTTTGCCTCGCGATGCAAAGCGCCCCTTGGGGCGCGGCGGAAAATCGTTGGCAACCGGCATTGCCTGTCCGGCCCGCCTGACGCCCCGATCGCCCTCTCAGAAGGCCGTGGGTGTGGCCTCTCCGCGCCGGAGGCAGATCGCCATGGCTGAACCGGCCCCACGATACCGCGTTGCCGCTGCACCTGACCGTGACCGATCAGGCCGCCAGCACCATGAAGCGTGCTATGTCCTGCGAGACGATCTGGTCCCGCAGCCGTGCCGCCAGTGCGTCGTGGCCGAGGAACCTGAGATCTTCGTTGAAGTCACCGAGCCGTGGCGTGAGCACGACCGCCTCGATCCCGACCGCGCTCGCACGCTCCGTCAGGGTCGCCATCGCACCGTCGCCGGCCGGATCGTTGTCGCGGGCGATGTAAAGCCGCCGCAGCGTCGTCGGGAACAGGATGGCGCTGAGATGGGCCGCCGAGAGCGCCGCCAGAGACGGCATAGCGGGCAGAACCGTGCGGACGGACAGCACCGTTTCGATGCCTTCGCCGGCCGACATCACCTCGCTGCCCATGCCGAAGCGGACGGCGTTTCCCAGGAGATCACCCATCGCACGCCGGGGCGTCTCGATCGGCGCACGGCCAAGACGCGCCTCGGTGAAGCCGCCGGGATCGAGCCAGGTGCGGTGCGCGCCCGCAATGGCGCCGGCGGGGTCGGTGACGGCAGCGATCATCGCCGGCCAGGTCTCGGTCGGCGCGTTCTCGTCGGCCCGATAGTAGCAGCGGGGGTGGAAGCGCAAGGCTCCGGTTTCGTGCAAAGCCGTAATGGCGCGATTGTGCAAATACGTTTCCACGAGCGTCCGGCCGATGGGCTTCGCCATGGCAAGGAGCCGTCGCGAGGCTTCGGGCGATCCTGCCGGCACCGATGCCGGTCGCCAGCCACGATCACCGTGTTCGGGTTCGGGATGCGGCAAGGCCAGGAAGGACCGCGCCTCGTCGGCAATGTCCTTGAAGTCGATCAGCCCGCAGCTTTCGCGGATGACGTCGAGAAGATCGCCATGCTCGCCAGTTGCGGAATCCGTCCATTTGCCGGCTGCGCCCTTGCCGGTTTCCGGCCCGGCCAGCCGCACGAACATCGACCGGCCCGGCGTGTTGCGGACGTCGCCGACCTGCCAGTATCGTCCGGCTCGGTGGCCGGACGACAGATAATGACGGCAAACCGCCTCGGCGTGTCGGCCGAGACGGATCGCCAGTTCGGAAGCTGCGAGGCGAGCCATTTACGCCGCCTCCCGCTCACCGATGCGCTCGACAGGCCAGCGTTCGAGCAGCTTTGCGAGCACGATCGGCCCATTGGCGTCGACCGGCACGAACATGCGCAGCTTCCACGAGATGATTTCGTGGAACAGGCCATAGACGGTGAGCCGCTCGCGCATGGTGTCGGTGAAGCCGGAGAGTTCGATGCGGTTCGCGCCCATGACGCGAGCGCGCCGAAGCTGAAGGCCCTCGGCGAGATCGAGGATCGTGCGACCGTCCGTCAGCGCCATGAAGGCGTCATCGGGCGTGAGCGCGATCGTGCCGGTCGTGGTCGCGTTGGCGGCCCAGGCCGGAGAGACCTTGCGGCCGATGATGCGCTCACCGTCATCGGTCTGGAGGCGATACACGCGCGTCGATTCATTCGGCAGGCGTTTCCAGATGGGGAGCAGCAAGCCGGTGACGACATGGATCGTGCTGTCGGCAAACTCCGGCACCTCGGCGATCTCGGCTCTCCAGGCGGCGGCGAACGCATCCTGATCGGCCTCGATCCAGTGCGTTTCGGCCATGGTCTTGAGGGGAATGTTATGCCCCTCCATCGGGCGCAGCAGGCGCACGCGGCGCTCGATCTCGCCATCATCGAGCATGATGCTGGTGGTCGGCACCTGCACGGCGGCCCGGCCGGAACGCTCGTTGACGAGGAGCTTCGCGCGCCGGTCATCGAGATGGCCGAGTGCTGCGTCCAGGGTCAGCGGACGATTGCGCTCGCGCTGCGTGATGGTGAGCAACCGCGTCTCGGCGCCGGTGCCCGGATGGACGTAGATGGTCTTGCGGTCGGTGACGGTGAACCGCTCGGCGGTCAGCGTCTCCAGCCCGGCGTCATAGGTTCCGCTGGTGATGGCGCCCTCGATGCGCGCCGTCAGCAGTTGCTCGAAGGCGGTGAAGAGGACGCCCTGAAGCTCGATAGTGAGCGCCAGCAGCCGATTGAGGAAGGTGGTGATCGGCGGCAGATCGTCCTTGATCCCGGTCGAATCCATCAGCTTCAGGCCGGTGGCTGACTCGAAGCGGTCGAGCGAGCAGCCCTCGACCTTGCCGCGCACCAGCAGCATGTAGAGCTGGCGCAGCGCATCGCGCGCATAGGGGCTTTCCAGATTGTCTTCGGGGCGGAACAGACCTTGCCCGCCCGTCTGGCGCTGGCCCCGCGTGATGGCGCCGAGCGTGTCGAGGCGGCGGGCGATGGTCGAGAGGAAGCGCTTCTCGGCCTTCACGTCCGTCGCGATCGGTCGGAAGAGCGGCGGCTGCGCCTGGTTGGTGCGGTGCGTGCGGCCGAGGCCCTGGATGGCGGCGTCGGCCTTCCAGCCGGGTTCGAGGAGGTAATGGACACGCAGGCGCGTGTTCCGCGCCGACAGCTCGGCGTGGTAGCTGCGTCCCGTGCCGCCTGCGTCGGAGAAGATCAGGACGCGCTTGTCGTCGTCCATGAACGCCTGCGTTTCGGCGAGGTTGGCCGAAGCCGCACGGTTCTCTACCACGAGCCGCTGGCCCTTGCGGACGATCCGGCGCGAGCGGCCCGTCACTTCGGCCACTATGTCGGTGCCGAAGTGCTGAACGATCTGGTCGAGCGCGCCGGGGACGGCCGGCAGGCTCGCCAGCTTCTCGATCAGCGCGGTGCGGCGGGCGACGGCCTCGCGGCATTCGACCGGCTGGCCGTCACGCATGACCGGGCGCGACGAGACCTTGCCGTCGCTGTCGGTGAACGGCTCGTAGAGCTGAACCGGGAAGCTGGTTTCGAGGTAGGACAGGACATATTCGCGCGGCGTGATGTCCGCCCGAATATCGTTCCATTCCTCTGTCGGGATGTCGGCCAGACGCCGCTCCGTCAGCGCCTCACCGGTCGAGACGATCTGGATCACGGCGGAATGACCGGCTTCCAGATCGGCGGTGATCGACCGGATCAAGGTCGGCGTTTTCATCGACGTGAGCAGATGGCCGAAGAAGCGCTGCTTGGCGGACTCGAAGGCCGAGCGGGCGGCGGACTTCGCCTGCTTGTTCAGTGTGCCGGACGATCCGGTGATGTTGGCGGCCTCCATCGCCGCGTCGAGATTGTTATGGATGATGGCGAAGGCCCCGGCATAGGCGTCGTAGATGCGGGTCTGCTCGGGCGTCAGCGCGTGCTCGACCAGCTCGTATTCCACGCCGTCGAAGGAGAGCGAGCGGGCGGTATAGAGGCCGAGCGCCCGAAGGTCGCGCGCCAGCACCTCCATCGCCGCGACGCCGCCGGCTTCGATCGCCTCGACAAACTCGGCCCTGGTCGAGAACGGGAAATCCTCGCCGCCCCAGAGGCCGAGCCGCTGGGCATAGGCGAGATTGTGGACGGAGGTGGCGCCGGTCGCCGAGACGTAGGTGATGCGGGCGTTCGGGAGCGCGTGCTGGAGGCGAAGCCCGGCGCGGCCCTGCTGCGAGGCGGCGACGTCGCCGCGTTCACCCTTACCTCCGGCGGCATTCTGCATCGCGTGCGCCTCGTCGAAAATGATGGCTCCATCGAAATCGGAGCCCAACCATTCGACGATCTGCTTGACCCTGGAAACCCGCTCGCCGCGGTCGTCGCCCCGTAGCGTGGCGTAGGTTGTAAATAGGACGCCTTCGGGCAGCGTGATCGACCGCCCTTGCGGGAAGCGTGACAGTGGCGTGACAAGCAGGCGCTCCATGCCGAGCGCGCTCCAGTCGCGTTGGGCGTCCTCCAGCAGCTTGTCGGATTTGGAGATCCAGACCGCCTTGCGCCGGCCCTGAAGCCAGTTGTCGAGGATGATCGCGGCGGACTGGCGGCCCTTGCCGACGCCGGTGCCGTCGCCGATGAAGAAGCCGCGCCGGAAGCGCACGGCCTTCTCGGCATCGTCGCGCGCGGCCGAGACGAGATCGAACGTCTCGTCCACCGTCCACGAACCGGCGAGATAGTCCGAATGGGCTTCGCCCGCATAGACCAGCGTTTCGAGCTGGGCGTCGGACAGGAGATCGCGGATGTTGGCGGGGAGATGCGGGTAATAGCTCGGCTTCGGCGGCGCGACGGACGCCATCGCCGCCGACTGCACCAGCTTGGTCGGGTGAGCCTGAGAGCCGGAAATACGGATCGCCTGCAATCCGTATTCTTCATAGATGGCGTCGGAGATACGGCCATCGTCGGTGGTTCCGGCTTCGGGCAGCGTGTCGACGATCTCATAGGCGAGCGCGACGCCTTCCGGCTCGGCCGCGACAGCGGCGGGCGCGATCCTGGCGGCACGGTTGAGATAGCCGCGCACGCTGCGCGCGGCGGCGGGTGCCGCGGTTGGAACGATGACGGAGGGATCGACCGGCAGGCGCGGCGAAAGATATGCGCCGATCCAGTCCATAAGGGTCGCGGCATCCGGCGCGGTGCCCGGCGAGACCGGGAAGACCGTGGGATCATCGGCGGGCAGCTTGTCGATGACGGTGAGCCGCGTGGCGAAGGTCGTGCCATGCTTGGCGTAAACGCTGCCGTCGATCCCGGCGGAGAAGACGACGCGGCCGCGCTCCTGCAGACGGACGAAGGCGTCGGTCCAGGCCGGAGCTTCCGGGCCGAAGTTCGAGCCGGTGATCGCAACGAGGCGGCCGCCCGGAGCCAGGCGCGCGAGCGCGGAGGCGACATGGCGGAACGCGGCGTCGGCCACGCGGCCCTCGACATGGACCATGGCCGAGAACGGCGGGTTCATGAGCACGACAGACGGAACGGTGGCGGCGTCGAGATGATCGTCGATCTGGGCCGCGTCGAAGCGGGTGACGGGAATGGTCGGAAAGAGAGAGGAAAGAAGCGCGGCGCGCGTGTCGGCCAGCTCGTTCAGCACGAGCGAGCCGCCGGCGATTTCCGCGAGGATCGCCAACAGGCCGGTCCCTGCCGAGGGTTCCAGCACGCGGTCGGCGGTCGTGATCGCGGCGGCAGTCGTGGCGACCAGGCCAAGCGGGATCGGTGTCGAGAATTGCTGGAGCGCCTGGCTCTCCTGCGAGCGGCGGGTATGGGTCGGCAGAAGCCCGACGATCTTGCCGAGCAGCGGGAGTGCTGCGACCGGAGAACCGGCTTTGCGGAAAAGCGCCTTTCCGTATTTGCGCAGGAACAGGACGGTGGCGACCTCGCACGCCTCATAGGCGGTTTTCCAGTCCCAGAGGCCGGTGGTGTCCGAACCGCCGAACGCCGTTTCCATCGCCCCGCGCAGGGCGACGGCATCGACACGCGCGCCGCGTTCGAGATGTGGCAGGATCAACAGAGCGGCCGCGTGGACGGCGACGGCGGCATCGCCGGGCGCTGCGAGCGGCGTCGCCGGCAGCGTATCGGCAAGGGGAAGCAGAGCGTTCATCGGGAAATCCTCGGGAGAGCGGAAACGGGCAAGCCCGCCGGCGCTCTCTCTCGGACCGGACGGGCTCAAACCCGTCCCGGCCGCTCTCTATCTCTCAGTGCCTTGGGGTAAAGACTGTGGCCATCCCGAAAAAAGCGCTCCACCAGATGGCGAGGCGCATGTATCGATCACCTCCATGAAAGCGCAGCGGAGGGCGGCTTGCGGTCGCTCCGCGCCATTTCGGTCACTTGGCCGCGACGAGAGCGACTTATCCGCCTTTCAGCGTAAGGATCGGGGATCTGCTTCGGCCGTCTCACGAGCGAGCATGTCCGTGATCGTGGCGATGATGCAGATCGGGATAGTGCGGATGGCGATGCACCAGGGGGGCATGCCGATGCCAATGGCTATGCGGTTCGCCGGCCGGATCGCCCGGACCATGCTCATGTTGATGATGCTCGTCGTGACTGTGCCGATGTTCATGCTCCATCGCTTCATGAACGTGGTCATGATCGTGCCGCTCGGACAGATGCAGCCATAGGCCGAAGCCCATCAGACCTCCGGCGATGAGGAGCGTCACCGAAATCGGCTCTCCCAAAATCAGGACAGCCAGCACCGCACCAACAAATGGGGCCAGAGAGAAATAGGCGCCTGTCCGCGCGGTCCCGAGGTGACGGAGAGCGAGGATGAACAGCGCGAGGCTGACGCCATAGCCCAGCAGACCGATCACGCCGGCAGCCACGACGATGCCTGCCGGCGGAAGGGCGCTGCCGTTGAGGGTCGCTATGATGAGGTTGATGGTGCCGGCAACCAGCCCCTTGAACATGGCGATCTGCACGGGATCGGCCGAGGACAGTTTGCGGGTGAGATTGTTGTCGATCCCCCAGCAGACGCAGGCGCCAGCGATCAGGATCGCACCCCATTGCAATGACGCCTGTCCCTGCCAGGACAGAACGACCGCGCCCATGAGAATGGCAAAAGCACCCAGGAGCAGCCGTCGATCGACATTCTCGCTGAACACGAGCCAGGCGATGCCCATCGTAGCGAGCCCTTCGAGATTAAGCAGGAGCGAGGCCGTCGCCGCGTCTGTCCGGGTCAATCCAAACATCAGCAACAGCGGCCCGAGCAGCCCTCCGGCCAGGATGACCAAGGCGAGCCATGGCATGTCGGCACGCCGCAACGGCGCTTCGACGGCGGGCAGTTGCAGGACCGTACGCGATCCGTGGATGACGGCAAGGCCGAGACCGGCGCAGAGATAGAGCAAACCCGCCATCATCCAAGGATCGACCGATCCAAGCATGAGCTTGGCAAATGGCGTGCTGGCCCCGAACAAGATGGCCGACAGAAGAGCCAGAACGATGCCGATACGGTTCATCTCAACACCCCGCCAAAAACGAGACCAGCGACGGCGAGCAGCACGACCACGATCCATGGCGGCGACTTCCAGACCGTGAGGAGGAGAAAGCCAGCCAGCGCCAGAGCAAAATCGCGCGGGGAAAGCACGGCGCTTGTCCAGACAGGATTGTAGAGCGCCGCGCCAAGAATACCGACCACGGCAGCGTTCGCGCCACGCATCGCCGCCTGAGCCGCCGGACGCAGCCGCAGCGCGTCCCAATATGGCAGCATCCCATAGACTAGCAGCAGACCCGGCAGAAAGATGCCGATGAGCGCGATGCCCGCTCCGGCGAGGCCATTCGGCTCCGGTCCCATCACCGCGCCGAGATAGGCGGCGAGGGTGAAGAGAGGCCCCGGAACCGTTTGCGCCAAACCGTACCCGGCGAGAAAGGATTCATTGCTCACCCATCCAGGCGTCACGACTTCCGCTTGCAGGAGCGGCAGGACCACATGGCCGCCACCGAACACGAGCGCTCCGGAACGATAGAAGGCATCGAACAACGCAATCGCCTGATGACCAGAGGCGCTGGCAAGAAACGGAGGGATCACGAACAGCGCAGCAAAAATGGCCAGAGAGATTGCGCCACCTCTCCGCGAGACCGGAAAGCTCAGCTGGCCGGTGACGGCCGCGCCGTTGCCGCGACAGAACCAGAGTCCGAGGATTGCGCCGCCCGCGATCGCGGCGATCTGCCCGAGTGACCCGGAGGCGAAGACCGCGATGCCGATGGCGACGAGTGCGATCGCCGCACGTGGCTTGTCCGGCGTCAGGCTTTTTGCCATGCCCCAGATCGCCTGTGCGACGACGGCGACGGCAACCAGTTTCAGGCCATGGAGGAAGCCTTCCGCGAGAGGTCCGGTGAACGCGGCCGCGCCAAGCGCGAAGGCGAACAGGATGATCGCCGACGGCAGCGTGAACGCAAGCGATGCGGCGAGACCGCCGATCAGCCCATCGACGCGCAGCACGCCGAGCGAAAACGCGACCTGGCTCGACGCCGGCCCCGGCAGAAACTGGCAGAGCGCAACCAGATCGGCATAGCCGGCCTCGTCGATCCATTTGCGACGGACCACCAACTCGTCCCGATAGTAGCCGAGATGCGCAATCGGACCGCCAAAGGACGTCAGGCCGAGCTTCAGGAAAGCGAAGAAGACTTCGAGAACGGAGCCTTCGGCAGGGGCAATGGTCCGGTCGGATTCATCGTGCGCGCTCATCGCAAACTCCAAATGGGATCGTCATCAGCGATTCACCTCTGCGATGGCAGCAGTCTTGCTACCGCTCTCGTACCAACCCTTAGAGCGGTTCACGATCCAGACGACTGAAAGCATGACCGGGACTTCGATCAGCACACCGACGACGGTGGCGAGCGCCGCGCCCGAATGGAAGCCGAACAGGCTGATGGCGGCGGCAACCGCCAGCTCGAAGAAGTTGGACGCGCCGATCAGCGCCGAGGGGCCGGCAACGCAATGCTGTTCGCCGGAGACCCGATTGAGCAGATAGGCTAGCCCCGAGTTGAAATAGACCTGGATCAGGATCGGCACAGCGAGCAGCGCGATGACTATCGGCTGCGCGATGATCTGTTCGCCCTGGAAGCCGAACAGCAGCATCAACGTCGCCAGCAGCGAAACGAGTGAGACCGGCCCGAGCTTCGCCAGCAGCCGGTCGAGCGCGGCTTGCCCGCCGGTCGCCAGCAGGCGGCGGCGCGCGATCTGCGCGACGATCACCGGAATCACGATATAGAGCACGACCGACAAGAGCAGCGTGCCCCATGGCACGGTGATCGCCGACAGGCCGAGCAACAGGCCGACGATCGGCGCGAAGGCCACCACCATGATCGCATCGTTGAGCGCGACCTGGCTCAACGTGAAATGCGGCTCGCCCTTGGTCAGATTGGACCAGACGAACACCATCGCTGTGCAAGGCGCGGCGGCTAGGATGATGAGGCCGGCGATATAGGAGTCGATCTGTTCGGCGGGCAGCAGCGGCCGGAACAGCCAACCGATGAACAGCCAGCCGAGCAGCGCCATGGAAAATGGCTTCACCGCCCAATTGACGAACAACGTCACGCCGATGCCGCGCCAGTGGCGGCCGACCTCGCCGAGCGCGGCGAAATCGATCTTCAAGAGCATCGGAATGACCATCAGCCAGATCAGCACGGCCACCGGCAGATTGACCTTGGCGATTTCCGCCGCGCCGATGGCCTGAAACACGCCGGGCATGACATGGCCGAGCGCAATGCCGGCAACGATGCAGAGTGCGACCCAAATGGTCAGATAGCGTTCAAAGGTGGACATGGATTTTCCTCACGCCGTCGCTACGCGGCGGCCGCGCTCGTCCACCACACGCTCGCCGTCTTCCTTGATGAACTCGCCTCGCTGCGGTGGCAGCAGGTCGAGAACGTCTTCCGAAGGGCGGCAGAGCCGAACACCCTTCGGGCTGACGACGATAGGCCGGTTGATGAGGACCGGGTGCGCCATCATGGCGTCGAGAAGCTGGCCGTCGGTCAACGCGGGATCGCCAAGCCCGAGTTCCGCATAGGGCGTGCCTTTCTCACGAAGCAGCGCGCGAACGGAAATGCCCATGCGCTGGACGAGCTGCGTCAGCATCGTGCGCGACGGCGGCGTCTTGAGATATTCGACGACATGCGGCTCGACACCGGCGTTGCGGATCAGCGCCAGCGTGTTGCGCGAGGTGCCGCAATCGGGGTTGTGATAGATGATGACGTCCATGAAGGTGTCAGCCACGGATAGAGCCTTTCGTGGGTTCGCAGCAGGAGGACAGTGCGGCCATGGCCGGATGGCACACCTCGGGGTGGCCTTGGCAGCAGTCGCGCATGAGGAATTCGACAAGGCCGGAAAGGGCCGTAAGGACAGCGCTGTAGATGATCGACCGCCCTTCGCGGCGGGACTCGACAAGCCCGGCCTGCTCGAGATGGCTCAGATGAAAAGACATGCGCGACGACGAGGCGCTATCCATCGCTTCGCCAATCGCGCCGGCGGACATGCCTTCGGGTCCAGCCGTCACCAGAAGACGAACGATGCGCAGCCTTGTTTCCTGCGACAGCGCCGCGAAGGCGCCGAGGGCCTGCTTTTCGTGCATTATCATCTCAATACTTCAAGACTCATTGATATAAGTAATATGCTAAAAGTTCGGGTTATGCCAGATAGAAGGTCGTTCCGCTGGCGGCCGGTTTTGCGAGGGTATCGGTGGACATGGGAAACGTCTCCAGAGAGCGGAATGGGAAAACCTGACCGGCTCTCCCTTCACTGCCCGGACCCGTCCCGGCCCACTATCTAGCCGCCCATAGGCCGTCCGCGAGTTCGCGGGAGATCATGGCCCGCGCCTTCATCATCACGTCGTCGCCGCGGGTTTCGGGATGATCAAAGAAACGCGCGCCGGAGCCGTTCGCGCACCAGTCGGCATAGTAGCACCAAGCTCGATCGGTCAGTCGGAACGCCACCATGTCGGACGCCCAATGCGGCTTCGGCTCCACGACGACGACAGTGCCGTTGCGGCTTTCCTCCCACGGAAGCGAGCGTTCGGCGGGAGAATTGCGCCCGTCCTCGGCGAATATCTCATCGACGGTCATCATGCCGTGCCCCGGCATTGTTCGGCTGTGAGGAAGCCTGCCGGATCATCGGGGTCCGGCGGGAGATAGGCGTCATAGGGATTGCCGTCGGCGAGATGTCCGAATGGCGTCATGATGACATCGCCACCGTCGCGGCCGACCGCGCAGAGGACATAACGCCGTTCGCCGGAAGCGGCATCGAGGCACTCCATGAGGGCCAGATTGCCGTCGCCTGCCGCGCGCAGCAGGGTGTTGAAATTCGTGCGGGCATGATCGGGGATAGCCATGAGGGTCTCCTGAAACGACAAAGCCCGGCGCGAGGCCGGGCGAATTGAAGGGATGCGATAAGGGCCGTGGCGATGGCGGATACGAGCGTCCGGCCGTTCAGCCGGGCGCCGGCCGAGGTCGAGCGTCGGGATCGTCTCCGGCGAGAACCTCGGCAAGCCAGCCATCGGTATAGGTCCAGGCGATGGTCTCGCCGGTGGCGAGATCCACGACATGCGCGCCGCCGCCGAAGCCGTCGAGGCGCGGCTTTGAACAGGTGTTGGCATATTGGAGGCCCCAGCGGCCGGTGAGACCGAACGCGCTCGCGCACCGCAGGACGAACCGGATGACATGGGCGGGATCGCCGGTGGTGTCATCGCGCATCCAGAGCAGTGCCGCCATGCGCCGGCTCGATCGACACGAGGAAGCCTTCCGAGGGCGGGTCTTCGGCCGCGTTCTCGGCGGCGAGCGTGTTGTAGAGTTCGAGCGCGCGAGCGGCGTTGGCGGGCGTGCCCACATCGAGCAGGGAGGAGAAGTGGGTGAAATAGTCGGCCATGACTGGCTCCTGAAACGACAAAGCCCGGCGCGAGGCCGGGCGAATTGAAGGGGATGCGGTAAAGGCGGTGGCGGGAGATCAGGCGGCCAGCGGCAATCGCAGAAGCTCGGCGGCGGTCTCGCGCCAGAACGCATCGACCAGCCGCGCCTCAAGCTGGCTGGCGCGATAGCGATAGTCACGGGCCGGGCCGTGCTCGCCGCGACCGGCCGCGGCGAAGGCCGCGCCGCGCAGCTTGCTCGCCTCGGTCACGATCTGGCGGGCCTCGGCATCTGATGCGACGGGCTGCTGCCAGAGGATAATCCCGGCCCTGACGGTTCCGGCGAGAACCAGGCCCTGATCGCAGTCCTGAATGACCATCATGCGCGGGCGGAAGCGCAGCATGTCGTCGGTCCCGACGCGGATGTCGCCGCGGGCGATCCGGCCGCTGGCGACGGACATGGCCTCTTCGGGTGACGGGCATTCGCCGACGGTGACGTTCTGGTCAAAACCGTGGGCTTCCATGCCGTCGTAGCTGGCGGTGCCGATGCAGGAGATCCGCAGCGGGAATTTCTGCGCGTGCTGGAGGGCCGGCAGGACATGATGCGCGAGAATGGCGCCGATCGGGGCGACGCGGGATTGGCGGGCAAGGGTCATGGGATCAACTCCGCGACGGGCGGCGGAAGCCTCTCCTCCACCTCGTAACCCGTCACGGCCAGGCCGACCGGCCTCTGCCTCTCTTCACTCTCGGAAAGCGGCCGTGGCCCGCATGAAAATTGCGCCCCACCGGATGATCGGGCGCATGTGAAAGCGAGATCAGTAGCCGAACCGCCAGGACGGCCAGGATTGTCCGTCATCAGAGGCCGCGACGGCCGAGGCGAGATCGGCAGGATCGCCCTCGACAATGGCGGGATCGCGCACCGGCGTCTCATCAATGATGGTGACGCAGGTAACGAGGCCGTCTTCGACCTCGACGTGGACCGGAACGAGATACTGAAAAACGACCCGGCCGGCGTGGGCAGGATGAGGGTCAGGCATGGTCATCTCCATGAATGGCGGCGGGAAGCGACCGACGCCGCTCCCCGCCGTTTCGATCATTCGGCCGCGACGAGAACGACTTGCTCGTCTTCGGTCTCGGTGGCTTCGTCGTCGTCGCCATCGCCTACCAGGAAGTCCGGCAGGGCATCGCCATCACCGGCATCGTCCGCGTCCGCGACGTCACCGTCGAGTTCGACCAGGCGCAACGGCTCGGGCAGCCAGCCGGTTTCGGCCAGCAGGCGCTCGGCCTCCTTCGCCATGTCGCCCTTCTTCAGATGGCTGATGAGCTGGGCGGCGCGCTCGCCAGCGCCTTCGCGAACGGCTTCGAGGATGCGGGGCTTGGTGACGCGGCCGAGATAGTTATCGACCGTCGGCCTCCAGCCGCCGTCCATCACCATGTCGAAGCCGGTGGCGCGGGCGATGCGATCAGCACCCGACAGGCGACAATCAAGGCCGAACTGCGAGACGCCGGAACCGCTGTGGGGGTTCGGCCGCTCGTAGAGGGCGTTGACGCCGTAGCTGACGCAATGGGCGAGCAGCGCCATCCGGCTCGTATCGTCGAGCGCGGCGATCCAGTCCCAGAGCGCGCCTTCGTCCGAGGGAACGTCGGCCTTCCAGGCGTCGAAGCGTTCGTCGATGGCCTTGGCCGAGGGCGTGTCGCCGAGATCGCTGCCCTGCACGCCGAGATGCCGCTGTCGCACGGAGACCTCCAAGCAGCCGGTCGGCGCCGAGTAGTGATAGCGCTGCATGACCAGGCGGTGCAGGAGCGCCGTCATCGCGACATGCGGGTTGTTGGCGAGCGCATCGTGGAGCGCCAGCGTGCGATGGGCGGTCAGCTCGATCACCAGCCGTTCGGGGAGCGGCTTGATCGCGTCGTCCTCGTCGTCCTCCGCGTCCACCGGCTCGCCGCCGATGGTGATGACGGCGCGCTGGACGCTCGCCTGGGTCGCGACCGCACCGCCTTCGGCATCACGCTCGCCATCGCCGGCATCATCCTCACCGTCGACGGTGACGGGCGCCTCGTCCTCGGGACGGACATAGCCGCGAGCGACGACGAGCTGGCCGGCGCGGTCGATGCTGATGAAGACGCCCGCGCGCGCGATCTCATCGGCGTCATAGATCGCCGGACGATTCTCGAAGGCGCTCAGCGCGGCCTCGATCTCGCCGAGGCGCGCATCGATGTCGTCGGGCAGCTCGTCATAGTCGGCGTGTTCCGCCTCGAGCCGCTCATATTCCTCGCCCAGCGCCTCGCGGGTAGCGCGTTCCTCTTCGGTCAGATCGGGGAACGTGGCGTTGAGGACGCGAAGGCCGCGATCGTGGCCGTAGGGCAGATCGGTATCGACCTCGATCCACTTCCAGCCCTCGGCCGCGACGTCATCGGCGATGCCCTTCAGCTTGTCGGAGACCAGCCGGTCGAGCATCTCGGGATTTTCCAGCCAGCCTTCGTCTTCGTCGGAGAAGAGATCGCGCAGCATCACGCCGCCGGCCTGTTCATAGGTTTCGACGCCGACGAACTGCGCGCGCTTGTCGTCGGTCGGAACCGTCGTCTCGGTCAGGAGATCGCGGATATACCAGGGCTGGCGGTTGTGTGAACGCTGGATCGCCTCCCAGACCTGCTCCTGACGGGCATGATCGGGATTGACGGTGAACGCCTCCAGCATCGCCAGCGTCATCTCGGTGCGCGCATAGGCGTCCATGAGGGGCTGCGCGACGCGGGCAAGGCGCAGCCGCTGGGCGATATAGCGCGGCGTGGTGCGATAGGCGTCGGCGACTTCCTCCTTCGACATGCCGCCATCGACCATGCGCTTGAACGCCTTGAACTGGTCGAGCGGATGCAGCGCCAGCCGGATGACGTTCTCGGCATAGGAATCGTCGACGGCCGAGGTCTTCGCATTGGCCTTCTTCACGAGGCAGGGAATGAGACCGTCTTCGGCGAAGCGGCCCGCCGCGACCAGGCGGGCGATGGCGCGGTAGCGCCGGCCGCCGGCCGGGGTCTCGAAGTCGCCGGTCTCGGCGCCGGCATCGTCGAGGACGGCGCGGACATTGAGGCCCATCACGAGGTCTTCGCGGCGGTCGATGTCCTGGGTCAGCTCGTCGAGGCCCTGTTCGACGTCGATCTCGCGGACATTGCTGTCCGACAGCCGGATGCGGTTGAACGGAATGTCGCGCGTGCGGGAAAACTCGATCATCGCGACGGCGGGGTTCTTCTTGCGGGCAGCTTTGGCCATGGTCTTTACTCCACGACGGGCGCCGAGAGCCTCTCTCTCGAACCTAACCCGTCATGAAATCTCATCCCCTCTCTCCCTCTATCGGCGGTGCGGCTGGCGGGACGCCGAGCGGGAGAGCGCCACGCCCGCGCCTCATGGCCGGGTACCTCCGGCGATCGTGACAGGAACGATCCGCTGGACGGTGACGGGCCGCGTCTCGCCGGCCTGCGCCAGCCGCTCGATCAGCGCGACGTCGGCATCCGAGCATTCGCCGCGCACTTCGATCTCAACGCGATGATCGGCATGGCGAAGATGGGAATCGCGCAGGCGATGGTCGGACACGGCGTAGAAACCCGCCGAGCGATCAATGGGATGCACCCGTTCGTTCAGAAACAGGATGCCCGACCCGAGATTGCCGCAGAACAGCCGCTCGTCGCTGTCGGCTCTGTTCGGGCCGCCTGTGACCTTTCGCTTGCCGATCTGGCGGAAGGCGTCGTGGAAGCTCGACGGATTGCGGGTGATGCGGGCCGAGCGCGCCTGATGGAAGACCCATGGCGGCCGTTCGGGATCGAGCTTGCCGACGGCGATCTGATGCAGGAAATCGGCGAAGCTCGCCGGATCGGCGGGATATGGGCAGGTCCGCCAGATTTCGCGGACGCGGGCGCGCAAGGGATCGGGCAGCGCAAAGAGCCGGGCACGGCCTTTGCGCCACCAGGCCGCGCGTTGATCGCGGCGATCGCGTTCATACTCGTCCCACCAGATGGTGCGGCGAGCCATTTCCTCGTCGACGCCATGCTGGGTGGCGGCGATGTCCTCGGCGAAGAGCGGCAGGGCCTCGCGTTCGAGGCGCTGCTTGCGGTGGAACGCCGCGCGTTTGCGCGACGTGTCCCGATATGGTTCGGGGCGATGCCCAGGGCGGAAGCGCATCACGCGGCCCTCCGCATATCGTTGGTGTCGGGAAGGCGCTCGGCGCCCGGCGCGAAAGACAGGAGCCAGTCCGCCGCCTTGCTCGCTTGCGAGGCGGCCCGGACGATTGCGCGGTTGTCCTCGCGCAGCACCTCCAGCCACGAACCGATATAGTCGGCATGGCGCACGGTCGGGACGATGCCGAGCGAGGCGCAGCAGAAGGCCGAGATCAGCTCGGCCGTGATTTCCTCGACCGAATAGAGCTTCGAGCCGAAGGAGCCGGAAAGATTTCGGTTCAGCCGGTGCTCTGCGCCGCTGGCGTGACCGAGTTCGTGCAGCGCCGTCCGGTGCCAGTTGATCGGCTCGTAATAGGCGGCCGGCGGCGGCACCTGAACATAGTCGAGCGACGGGACGTAGAATGCCCGGTTGCCGCCGATGCGGAAGTCGATGCCGGTCGCCTTGATGAGCGCCTCGACCTGGGGCTCGATCATGCCGGGCGGCGGCGGCGGCGCAGCCGCCTCGATGTCGTCGGGCAGGCCGTCGCATTGCGCCGTGTTGAACACCGTGAAGCGCTTCAGGAACGGGATCGCGTGGGCTTCCTCGCCTGCCTCGAAGGCGCGGCGCTTCTCGTCCTCCGGCGTGAAGCGGTCGGCATAGACGACGGTGGTGCCGCGCTCACCCTTGCGAACATGGCCGCCAAGCGACAGCGCCTGGCGGAAGGTGAGCCAGCCCTGGCCGGGAAAGCCGTGCTCGATGACGGCCCCCCAGAGGATCAGGACATTGATGCCGCTATAGCAACGGGAGGTCGTGGCGTTGCGCGGCAGGCCGAGCGGCGCCTTAGCCGCCGAGGTGCCCCAGGGCTGGACCCACGGTACGCGGCCGGCCTCCAGCTCGGCGATGATCTTGCCGGTGATTTCGTCATAGAGGTTCGCTCGGTCGGTGCCGGTCCGAGGGGTGCGTTCATGTCTGGACATCGCGGTTCTCCGCGACGGGCGCCGGAAGCCTCTCTCCCAGCCCTCAACCCGTCACGACAAAACCCGTCCGCACTCTCACTCTAAAAGGGGGTGTTGCGGGGGAATCTCCCGCAGAAGGGGGTGTGCCGGCGACCTTGGCGCCGGCCAGGGGGAAGGCTTTCCCCCACCACCATTTCATCATGATGCCGAAGCTATCGCATTTCCTCATCGGCGATGGCCTGCACCACCTTCATGTCCATTTCCGCATCAGGCGACAGGCGCGCGACCTCCGAGGCAACCTTGGCCCAATGCCAGAACTCGGACCCGTTCCCCTGGGCACGACAGCGTGCGGCGAGCCGCTGCGCTTCATAATAGGCGTGATGGCCGTGCTTCACGATCATCGCCCGCGCGTCCTGCTGCCAGCGTTGGCGGATTTGTCTGCGCTTCTCGATCCAGGCGGCGAGACGACGGAACATTCAGCCGTCCTTTCCGCTATGTGCCCGCAGCTCCCTCAGTTCCGCCAGGAACGTCGTGCCGACATCGATCGCGCGCTGCGCGCTTGTCCCGTCCACATCGACACCATGCGAGGCTTCCAGCATGACGCGGAGCGAAGCGAGGAACGGTTTCGTGCTGGCGGGCGCGACCCTGCGCTTCTGCAGGGCGCTCACCATCTCGGTGATACCGGCCGGTCGTTCCGGCGTGCCGCCATTGTCGATCATGAAATCCCTCAAGGTCCGCTCGATCTCGATGCGGAGCTTGACCACGGACATGAGCGGAAATTCGCGCGCCAGTTCCTCAACGGTCGGCAGGTCGCGTTGAAGCTGTGGCGGCAGGACCGGCGAGAGGCGGTATTGCGCGACGCCCATCGGCTTGCTGGTGTCGCGCAAGGTGTATTCGACGATCACCTCGTTGCGGCCTTTGCAGAGAATGATGCCGATGGTCGGCTGATCGTCCGGGTGACGGAGCTGGTCGTCGACGGCCGAGAGGTAGAAATTCATCTTGCCCGCGAACTCGGGCTTGAAGTCTTCGATCTTCAGTTCGATCACCACGAAGCAGCGCAGACGGAGGTGATAGAAAAGCAGGTCGAGGTAATAATCCTGACCGCCCACTTCGAGATGATACTGGCTCCCGACGAAGGCGAAACCCTTGCCGAGTTCGAGGATCAGCGCGCGCAGATGTTCGATCAACCCGCGTTCGAGATCGCGCTCCAGCATGTCCGGGCCGAGCGAGAGGAAGTCGAAGGTGTAGGGGTCTTTGAGAAGCTGTTGGGCAAGTTCGGATTGCGCGGCCGGCAAGGTTCGTGAGAAATTGGTTAGCGCGCTGCCTTGGCGGGCGAACAAATTGCTCTCGATCTGATGGACAAGGACGGGCCGCGTCCAGCCATGCTCGATGGCCTGCCGGGCATACCAGGCGCGTTCTTCTGGCGCCTTTACGGTATCGAGCAGGCTGACGTTATGGCCCCACGGTAATTGTGCAACGATCCGTTGCACAATTTCGGGATCGGGCCAGGCATCGGCCAAGGCCCGCATATATTTGAGGTTTCGGGACGAAAGCCCGGTCATTTCGGGGAACGCCTGACGGAGATCCCCGGCGAGCCGGTCGACGACCTTGGCGCCCCAACCCTCACGCACCTGCCGGGTGAGAATATCCCGCCCAATGGTCCAGTAGAGCAGGATCATCTCGCGGTTGACCGACAGGCTGGCGCGGTGCCGGGCTTCGATGATCCTCTGCTTCAGGTCGCCGACGAACGCAGCATAGCTTTGCGGGTCGATGTCGGCGGCCGGCGCGGCTGTCCCGGCGCGACGCGGGGCGGGGGATTTGGGCGGCCGCGTCATCAAGCTGCCGCCTTCAGGCGCTTCTTCGCCAGCATGGCGCGGACGAACTTGTCCCACTTCGCCATGCCCGCGCGCTTCTCGGCCATGTAGTTCCAGCGATCATAATGTTTCGAGCTGACGTCCTGAAGCGTATGGTTTTGAATCCTGTCGCGTATTTCCTTTGAGAGCCCGGCCTTGCCGGCAAGCGTTTTCCATGTGCGCCGAAGGTCGCGGTTCGTCACCACAGGGATGACCTCACGTTCGCGCTGGCGCCACATAAAAGAGTAGAGCGTTCCGTGGCTGACGGGCTTTGACGGGTCTTTGGCCGATGGGAAAAACCAGCCATGCTCGTTGGGCTTTATCTCTTCGATGAGATCCGCCGCGATCTTGGGCACAGGAATGGCGTGGGGTTTACCGTTCTTGGTCTTGGACCAGTCGATGATCCGCTCCTTGGCGTCCCACTGATCGACATGCAGACGCGCGATCTCCTCGACGCGCTGGCCGGTCAACAGGAGAATCCTGACGGCACGGGCATAGGGCGGGTGGACCGGCGTGTCGGGGCATTCCAGCCACCGATAGAGCCGGAGGAACTCATCTTCGTCCAGCCAGCGTGTGCCGACGTTCTTGGGCTCTGTCGGAATGCCCGCCGCCGGATTGTAAACGAGCCGAAAGCGGCGCGCTGCGGTCGAGCGGTAGTCATGCTCGGATTTAAGACCCCAGCTATATGCGGATCGAATGTAGGATCGCACATGGTCGGCCATTGACCGCTTCCCACGCTCATAGATCGGGCGAATGATCGCCGTGATCTCTTCCGGTTCGATGTCGCGTGCCGGGCGGTTGCGCCCGAGCGTATCGGCGATTTTGTTGAGGCCCTTTTCGGCTTCTTTCCAAGATGGCTTTCCGGCCTCCTTGAGGGCCGCGACATAGGCTTCGAACAGGTCAGCGACCGTACCGGGGCGGGTGTCTCCGGCGATCTTGATGCTGCGGCCCTTCTGAATCATCCCCGCGAAATCGCGGTTGTACACTTCTCGCGCCTTGCTGAGCGGCATCGCCGGATATGAGCCGAGCTTCTTCTTGATCCGCTTCTGATCGCGCCATTGCTGCGCCATCCAGTCCGCAGTCACACGGGTAGGCATCGGCTTCATGACGAGGACCAGGCGGCCGGTGCCGTGTCCTTCGCCGTCAACGAGGCTTAGCTGTTTTTGGGTCTGCTCAACCTGCTTCAGGGCGCGGCGTATTTCTCCATCTGTAAGGCTCGGCACTGGGGTTCTCCATCGGCTTTTTGGTGGGGTCGCCAGACGGGTTTGTGGTGCCGGCAACTGGGGTCAAAAAGGGCTCCGATCCCCTTAAAACCGCCCCCACTATGCCATGGTATCCGCCCCTGCGACAACCCAAAAAAAGCCAGTGTTTTACGATGCTTGAGCGTGATCCATCGTGATCAAAAAGGGCCAAGTGGGATGGTTATGCACGAGGATGACGGCGGTGGCGGAAAGCTCCAGCGCGCGGCGCACCACCTCGCGCGGATAGACCGGCGTGTGATCCACCGTGCCCTGCTGCTGCACCTCGTCGGCGATCAGCCGGTTTTTCTTGTCGAGAAAGAGCACGCGGAACTGCTCGCGCGGCTCATGCGCCATGGCTGCCGTGCAATATTCGACCACCTTGCTCCATGAGGCCAGAACCTCGCGCCGCATGACCTCGCTGCGGGCGCTGCGCCGCGCGACGGCTTCCGCGATCTTGAGATCGAGCGCGACGGAGGCGCCCGCGCCCGGCACTTCGGCTATGAGCTTTTCCGGCGCGCCCAGCACCTCGGCCAGCGAGCCGAACCGGGCGAGCAGCGCCTTGGCCAAGGGCTTGGTATCGGCGCGCGCTATGGTGCGGAAAAGCAGGAGTTCGAGCAGTTCGTAATCGGCAAGCGCGTCCGGCGCGGTCCTGAACCGCTGCCGCAGCCGATCGCGATGGCCGGTATGGTGCGGCTTCGCGGTCTTCGGCGTCAGTTGCGCCGTATCGCTGAAGCCGGGAAAACTGAAATCGTTCGTCTCTTCCGGTTTCTTCGCCATTCCGCGCCCCCCGAAGACGAAAATCAGCGCATCGAAGGCGGGCCGAACACATTGGCCGGCGAGACGGTGAAGATCTCGCAGCCGTCCTTCGTCACGCCGACGGTATGCTCGTATTGCGCGGTCAGCGAGCGGTCGCGCGTCACCGCGGTCCAGCCGTCGGGCAGGACCTTCACATGCTGCTTGCCGAGGTTGATCATCGGCTCGATGGTGAAGATCATGCCTTCCCTGATTTCGACGCCTTCGTTGGGCGTGCCGTAATGCAGGATATTGGGCGCGTCGTGGAACAGCCGGCCGACGCCGTGACCGCAGAAATCGCGCACCACCGAGCAGCGCTCGCTTTCGGCGTATGTCTGGATGGCCGCGCCGATGGCACCGGTCTTCACGCCCGGCTTCACCGCCGCGATGCCGCGCAGCAGGCTTTCATAGGTCACTTCCAGCAGACGTTCGGCGGCGCGCTTGATCTCGCCCACCGCGTACATGCGGCTCGAATCGCCATGCCAGCCGTCGAGCAGATAGGTGACGTCGATATTGACGATATCGCCCTCGCGCAGGGGCTTGTCGTTGGGGATGCCGTGGCACACGACATGGTTGATCGAGGTGCAGGTGGACTTGGTATAGCCGCGATAGTTGAGCGTCGCCGGAAAGGCGCCGTGGTCCATGCCGAACTCGAACACGAAACGGTCGATCTCGTTGGTGGTGACGCCCGGCTTGACCAGCTCGTTGAGCGCATCGAGGCAGCGGGCGGTCAGATTGCAGACCTTGCGCATGGCCTCGAAGTCGTCCGGCCCGTAGAGCCTGATCTGGCCAGTATATTTCACAGGCGCGCTTGCCGCCTCGATATAGGTTACCATCGTTCGATCCGTCTCTGAACTTTCAAAATCTATTCGATATCTATTCGATCGGCACCGGCCCGGCCGGCACGATGCCCGTCTGCGTTATGTGGCACCGAACCGCCCACGCCTCAACCCCCGAAGCGCGCGCGTCGTCGAAAGCACGGGCATAGACCGGGTCGAGATCGCCGGAAATGCTGAATCGCTCGCAGTCGCCGCGCTGGATAATAAACAGCATCACCCCCCGATGGCCAGCGGCAACCATGTCCGTCAGTTCCCTAAGATGTTTCACTCCGCGCGCGGTGGCGGTGTCCGGAAATTCGGCGAGGCCGGGCGTGCGCATGAAATGCACGTTCTTCACCTCGACATAGGCGCGGGGGCGCTCGCCTCCGTCCAGCAGAATGTCTATGCGCGAATTGCGCCCGTATTTCTGCTCGCGGCTCAGGCTCGCATATCCGCCGAGACCGGGGACGAGCCCGTCCAGGATCGCTTCTTCGGCGATCGCGTTGGGCAGGCCGGTGTTGACGCCGACCATCGTGCCGTCCGCCGCGACGATTTCGAGCCGGTGCGCATATTTGCGGCCCGGCGCGTCGGAGACGGAGAGCCAGACGGGCGAGCCGGGGGCGGTCAGCCCCAGCATGGAGCCGGTATTGGGCACCGACGCGGTGATGAAGCGGCCGTCATCGAGCGTGACATCGGCGAGAAACCGCTTGTAGCGCCGCTCCAGCCGGCCGGTGACGAGGGATGTCGGAAAAAGCATGGTGCCGTTTAGCCGGAGAGGAGCGGGAGTGGAAGCGGTTATTCAGTCTCTGGTCCAGTTGAACACCAGTTCCTCGCGGAAGGCGAAACGGACGATGTGGTCGGCGACCACCTGTTCGAGCCGGTCGAGGTTTTCGCTCGCGGCTTCTATGGTTGCGGTCAGGTTCTGCGCATCGGCATCGAGGACCACGATACGGTTCTCGCCAAGGTCGATGCGGCCATGCTCCGGCGTGAACTCGACGGCGAATTTATGCGCCCAGTGCTTGCAGAGCTGTTGCAGGTAACGGCTGGCATGGGCGGTGGCAACGACGGCTTTCGCTTGTGGCATATGTTGTCCTTTCGGATGGAAATCTTTCAGCGACAGGTAATGCTTTCCGGCTTCGGACCGCCATAAGCCCAGTCGAGCAATTCCACGGTATGAAGAACGGGAATCTTCGTTCCCGAACAAATCTGCGTGATGCAGCCTATGTTGCCGGTGGCGATCGCATCCGGTCTGGTGGCCTCGATGTTGCGGACCTTGCGGTCTCTCAGCCGGGCGGAAATTTCCGGCTGCAGGATATTGTATGTGCCGGCGGAGCCGCAGCACAGATGGCCTTCCGCCGGATCGACGACCGTGAAGCCGGCGGCCTTCAGCAGGTTCTTCGGCGCCGTGGTGATCTTCTGCCCGTGCTGCATCGAACAGGCGGAATGATAGGCCACGCTCATTCCCTTCGCTTCAAGTTCCGGCAAGTCGAGGGTCGAAAGAAATTCGGTGATATCCCTGGCCAGACCGGATATCCGCGCCGCTTTATCCGCATAGGCCGGATCGAGCCGCAGCATATGGCCATAGTCCTTGATCGTCGTGCCGCAGCCCGAGGCGGTGACGATGATCGCGTCCAGCCCGCCGTGTTCGATCTCGTTGGTCCATATATCGACATTGCGCCGGGCGAAATTCAGCGCCTGATCTTCGCGGCCCATATGATGCACCAGCGCGCCGCAGCATCCTTCGCCCTCCGCGACGACGGCCTCGACGCCGAGCCGCCCGAGCAGGCGCAGCGTCGCTTCGTTGATGCCGGGATCGAGCACCTGCTGGGCGCAGCCGGACAGGAGCGCGACCCGTGCGCGCCTTTGCGCCGGTGCGGCGCGCACGCCCGGCCTCGCGGCATCCGAGGCAGCAGGCACCGTTCGGGGCGCCAGATCGAGCATGGCGCCGAGCGGTCTCATGGCCTGGATACGTTGCACGAGCGGCGCGAAGGGACGGCCCAGCCGCGCCAGTGTCAGCGCTGCCCTGAAACGCGCGGGATAGGGCAGCACGCTTGCCAGTATCTTGCGGATCAGCCGGTCGGCGAGCGGGCGCCTGTAAGTGTTTTCGATATGGATGCGGGCATTATCGACGAGGTGCATGTAATCGACACCCGAAGGGCAGGTCGTCATGCACGAAAGACACGACAGGCAGCGGTCGATATGCGTGACCGTTTCCTCGTCGGCCGGCCGGTCGTTCTCCAGCATGTCCTTGATGAGGTAGATACGGCCACGCGGGCTGTCCAGTTCGTTGCCGAGCGTCACATAGGTGGGGCAGGTCGCCGTGCAGAAGCCGCAATGGACGCATCGGCGCAGAATCTTCTCGGATTCGGCGATATGAGGGTCGGCGAGCTGCTCGGCGGAAAAGTTCGTCTGCATGTTTCAATATCCCGCCATCACGCCCGGATTGAAGATTCCCGCCGGGTCGAAGGCTTTCTTCACGCGGGCGGAAAGGGCCGCGATCGCATCTCCTTCCGGCTGAAACACCGCGGCCGACATTCTGGCAGCCTCGTTTGCGCGGATCAGCGTGGCGTGACCGCCGCCGAGCGTTTTGATCACCTGCCGCAGGCGGTTCGCCTCCGGCTCCTGCCGCATGCGCATCCAGACAAGACCGCCCTGCCAGTCATAAAAGGCGTCGACGCCCTCGGTACGGAACGCATCCACGACACGATGTCCGTCCGACGGCGCCACCGAAATGCGCCAGACCGGACGCGTCGTGCCGTCGGCGAAGGCGCGGACGTCGCGTACTTCCCGCCACAAGCTGCGGCTGGCATCCTGTTCGATGCGGGCCACCGCCCCGAATGCGGACATGGCATCGCCAAGCTTTTCGCCGCGGATCGCTACCGAGCCGGGCAGCCCCTCGACGCGAAGAACGGTCGCGCCGCCTTCCGGAAGACCACCGTCTGCAAGCTTCCGGGCTATCGATGCCGGCAAATGCGCCGCGCCCGAAACTTCCACCGGCAGCGCCATGACTTTCGCCATGACTTTGGCCGCTTGCGCGTCGTCCAGCCCCGAAAGGACGATCGACTGCTCGCTTTTCGGGCGCGGTGGAACGCGAAACGTCACTTCCGTGAGAAGGCCGAGCGTGCCGAAGGAACCCGCCAGCAGCTTCACCAGATCGAGACCGGTCACGTTCTTCATCACCCGGCCGCCGTTTTTCACGATCTCGCCGCGCCCGTTCACGAAACGCACGCCGAGCAGGCTGTCGCGGGCAGCACCGGCGACGAGGCGGCGCGGGCCCGACACGTTGGCTGCGAACACACCACCGATGGTCGGCTCGCCGGACGTTCCCATCAGGCCGCGATAGTCGGCGGGTTCGAACGCCATCATCTGACCGGCGGCTTCGAGCGCGGCCTCGACCTCGGCAACCGGCGTTCCGGCGCGAACGGTCATGACCATCTCGTTCGGATTGTAGGCGACGATGCCGGAAAGGGCGGCGGTGCACAGCGTGGAGGCGGCTTCCGTTGCCTTGCCCCATCCCGCTTTCGTGCCGCCGCCCCGGATCGCGACCGGCGTGCCTGTCTCGGCATGCTGGCGGACCAGATCGGCGGCTTCCGTCTCACTCGCGGGAAAGAATTCGTTCATGCCGCATTCCGTCCGTCGAGCGGGAAAACCTTGGATGGATTGAGTATCCAGTCGGGATCGAAAGCGGCGCGGACCGCCATCTGCTGCGCCAGATCGGTCTCGGAATACTGGTATCGCATCAGATCGCGCTTTTCGATTCCGACGCCGTGTTCGCCGGTGAGGCAGCCGCCCGCATCGACGCAGAGTCTGAGAATGTCGTTGCCGGCCGCCTCGGCGCGCGCGGCGTCTTCCGGGTCGTTGGCGTTGAAGAGGATCAGCGGGTGCATGTTGCCGTCGCCGGCATGGAAGACGTTGGCGACACGCAGGCCGTAGCTGTTGACGATTTCCGCGGTCCTGTTAAGTACATGGGAAAGCTGGCTCAGCGGAACGGTTCCATCCATGCAGATATAATCCGCGATCCGTCCGGTCGCGCCGAATGCCGATTTGCGCCCCTTCCAGATCAGTGCGGCTTCCATGGCCGACTGGGATTCGCGCACCGTCTTCACCGCATGCCTGCGGGCGATTTCGACGATGCTTTGCAGCATGTCCTCCATTTCGCTTTCCGATCCCTCGACCTCGACGATCAGCAGCGCCCCGACATCGAGCGGATAACCCGCATGGGCGAAAGCCTCGCATATCTCGATCGCCTGTTTGTCCATGAACTCGATGGCGACGGGAACGATGCCGGCGGCGATGACGTCGGCCACGCAGGAGCCTGCCTGCTCGGACGTCTCGAAGCCGAAAAGGACCGGCCGCGCGCCTTCCGGTTTTGCGATCAGCCGGACGGTCGCTTCCGTCACGATGCCGAGCTGGCCCTCGTGGCCGCAGACGAGGCCCAGAAGATCGTAGCCGGCGGCGTCGAGATGTTTTCCGCCGAGTTCCAGAATCGTCCCGTCCACCAGCACGAGCTTGACGCCGAGGATATTGTTGGTCGTCACCCCATATTTGAGGCAATGGGCGCCGCCGGAATTCATGCCGATATTGCCGCCGATCGTGCATGCGAGCTGCGAGCTGGGGTCCGGCGCATAGAAGAAGCCTTGCGGGGAAACGGCTTCCGAAATGCTCAGATTGGTGACGCCTGCCTGAACCACCGCGCAGCGGTTGGCAAGGTCGATATCGAGGATGCGGTTCATCTTCGACAGGCCGATGACGACCGCGTCTTCCTGCGGGATGGCGCCGCCCGACAGGGATGTGCCCGCGCCGCGCGGCACGACCGGCACGCCGTTCCGGTGGCAGTATTCCATCACGCCGGCGACCTGCTCGGTCGTTTGCGGTAGGGCGACGGCCAGCGGCATTCTGCTATAGGAAATGAAGGCGTCGGTCTCGAAGGGCACGAGCGCGCGCTGTTCGTGCATGAAGCAGTCGGGCGGAAGCAGAGCGGCAAGATCGGCCATGATCGCGGCGCGCCGCGCCAGAACCGCCGGACGCGGCTCCAGAAACTGAATGCTGTTCTGCATCGTGCTCTCCCCGATCCGGCCTCCACCGGATCGACCTCGTATGAAAATCCGCGCCGGTTTGCGCGCATTCCCTGTAGACGCCAGTTTAGCGCACCAGCCGGCCCCTGTGGCAAGAACAGAATGCGCCTGCCGCCGGCATGTCCGGAATGGAGGTCGGGTGATCATCAGGGGCAGGGCGCGGCGGCCACGCCGACGCCCGGTTTCGTGAGCTTTTTCGCGCGCAGGGATCGATTGCGCATGGCCTGTCGGATTTGTCAGGGAGGGGGAGGAAATGGTACGCCCAAGGGGAATCGAACCCCTGTTTGCGCCGTGAAAGGGCGCCGTCCTAACCGCTAGACGATGGGCGCACATTGCTTCGAACTGTCCGTTTGGCACATCATCGCGTGCCTCGGAGCCGCCTCGAAGCGGTGTGTGCGGCTTATATTCAGGAAGCTTCCAACTCGCAAGCCCTTAAAATCGCTTTTGCAAAAAAAATCGTCAGGCAACACACACGATGGAAAGATGGAGAATATTCGCCTCTTGCGTGGCATGCCGCCCGTCATAACGAGACGGCGCGGTCAACTCCTGCAACGCCAGTTCCAGTCGCGTTCCGGGCCGATATCCACATGCACGGAAGTCGTGTGGCAATAGGTGCCGACGCCTCCGCGTCCCGGCATGGAGCGGGCATAGCGGGCGATCTCCCATTTCGAGACGCCATCGATCTGGATATCGGCCGCCGCGCAGATCATGTGCAGCGAGCGCGGCGCGCCGTTGACCTTGCGATTATAGGAGGGGCTGCGATAGCCCGACGTGACCATGACAGGACGATGGAAATGCTGTTCCATGCTTCTGAGCATCGTGACCAGTTCGGGCTTGAGGCAGGCGACGTCCACCGTCTCGCGCTGCACCCTCAGCCCATGCGGCGCAAGCCGGGCAAGGCCGGGCGCGGAAGCATAGGTGATACCGGCGGACTCGTCGTCCTCATTGGCGTCGATATCGCTGTCGTCATCGAGGCTCTTGCGATGCTTGATCTCGAAGCCGCCATTCGGACGCACGCCGGGCAGGACATAGTTGTATTCACGCGCGAGAGACCGCTGCACCGGCTTCGCCACAGCCAGTCTCGCATTGTTGGCACTGTCCGCGCGGCCGGCCGCCGAATTGTCGGAAAAAAGCCGTTTGATGCTGCCTTCGGAGGCAGTGGGACGCGGCGGTGCCACGAAAGCGGTTTTCACCGGTTTTTCCGATGCGGAAACCTGCGTTTCCGGTGGAGCATCGGTGGCCTGCGCGGCTGAAGCGATCTGCTGGGGGGCTGCCTGCGTGGCGGAAGCTTCCGGCTTTGCGGCTTCCGCGGTCTTTTCCGGCTTTGTGGCGGAGGGGTCTTTCTTTTCGGCGGTCCCGGCGGCAATGGTCTGGTCCGCCGCGCTTTGCAGCGTTTCCGCCACTATCGAACCGCCCGTATTGGCGCTCATCTGCAGCGGCTTGCCGTCAGGACCTGTCCCTGTCGACGTGCAGGAAGCGGCCAGAAGCGCGAGCAGGGCGGCGCTGCCTGAAAGGATAGCGCGGGCTGTCGTCTGTAAAAAACGCGCCAATTCCAATGGTCAGCTCCGCTTCGATTTCCCCATCCGGCAATTCTTAACCAGTTTTTAAGTTTTTTGACGGCCGAACGCAACCGCAGGCCTCAACTGACGTGCGCTTCATGTGGATTTCGACCGGAACAAGCGCAATGCGGCCGAAGCAATCAGTCAAAATAACGAAATATTACTTTATGTAATACATGGTTATATTGAATGGGAATCCTTGTGGCGGAGTTGCGCCCGCATGGCATTGTGCCGGCAAATCTCCAAATCCCCGCATTCGCTTGTTGACAGGATGCGCCTTCCTGATGCTATCCCTTCGACAACCATCATCTTCCTTTGCCGCGCGGGATCGCGGCGATTGCAACGGCTGAACCGGGATCGGACACATGACCAAGCGCACGCGGCGGATCGCCCATCTCATGCTGGCGGCAACAGCCGCGGCGACGCTCGCGGCATGCGCCGCCGGCAAGGAATTTCAGGGTACTCCGCAGGCGGGCGCCAAACGCACAGATACGTTCCCGACCTTCGGTCATATGCCCAAGGCGGCGACGACGCAGTTCACGCCCGACGAGCAGAAGCAACTGACCACGAAGCTCGACGCGGACCGCAAGCGATACGCGCCGCCAAAAAAGCCCGGACCGGGCTTCACGCCCGCCGACGCCGCCGCCGTGCGCAAGCAGGCGCAGCAGCAGACGGATGACGCCCTGAAGCAGATCGAGGGCAGCGGACAGGAACAGCAATAGGGCCGGGAACGAGGCCGGGCGGCATTGTTCTCTGTCTCGACTCTCGACCCGATTCGATATCGGGTGTATAGCTGCCCCACGGCGCATGCGCGCCGCATCACTCAACTTTTCCTTGGAACAGGATCATGTCGGAAGAATTTCATAAAGTCCGTCGCTTGCCCCCCTATGTCTTCGAGCAGGTGAACCGCCTGAAGGCCTCGGCGCGCGCGGCCGGCGCCGACATTATCGACCTCGGCATGGGCAATCCCGACCTGCCGACGCCGCAGAATATCGTCGATAAGCTGTGCGAGGCCGTGCAGGACCCGCGCGCGCACCGCTACTCGGCGTCGAAGGGAATTCCGGGTCTGCGCCGCGCGCAGGCGCAATATTACGCGCGCCGCTTCGGCGTGAAGCTCAATCCGGATACGCAGGTCGTGGCCACGCTCGGCTCCAAGGAAGGCTTCGCCAACATGGCGCAGGCCATCACCGCGCCGGGCGATGTGGTTCTTTGCCCCGATCCGACCTATCCTATCCATTCCTTCGGCTTCATCATGTCGGGCGGCGTCATCCGCTCCATTCAGGCCCGACCGGACGAAACCTTCATCCCGGCGCTGGAACGCGGCGTGAAGCATTCGATCCCGAAGCCGATCGCGCTGATCCTCAATTTCCCGTCCAATCCGACCGCCTATGTGGCGACGCTCGACTTCTACAAGGACGTGGTGGATTTCGCGCGCCGCAACGACATCATCATCCTGTCGGACCTCGCCTATGCGGAGATCTATTTCGACGGCAACCCGCCGCCCTCGGTGCTGGAGGTTCCGGGCGCGATGGATGTGGCGGTGGAGTTCACCTCCATGTCGAAGACTTTCTCCATGCCCGGCTGGCGCATGGGCTTTGCGGTCGGCAACGAGCGCCTGATCGCCGCGCTGACGCGGGTGAAGTCCTATCTGGATTACGGCGCGTTCACGCCCATTCAGGTGGCGGCCACGGCGGCGCTCAACGGCGACGGCTCGGACATCGCCTATGTGCGCAGCGTCTACAAGCAGCGCCGCGACGTGCTGGTGGAGAGCTTCGGCCGCGCCGGCTGGGAGGTTCCGCCGCCGGCGGCGACCATGTTCGCCTGGGTGCCGATCCCGGAGCGTTTCCGCTCGATGGGTTCGCTGGAGTTTTCCAAGCTGCTGGTGGAACAGGCCGATGTGGCGGTCGCGCCCGGCATCGGCTTCGGCGAGCATGGCGACGACCATGTCCGTATCGCGCTGGTCGAGAACGAGCACCGCATCCGGCAGGCGGCGCGCAACATCAAGCGCTTCTTCGCCACAAGGGACGAGAACCTGCACAATGTGATTGCGATGGAGGGGCGCCGCTGAGGCGGCTCCTGAACCGTTGACGAACCGGGCCGCCGATGAGCGCGGCCCCGTTTCCCTGATTTTTCTGGCATATCATCCATTCAAAAGGTCGAGAGTATGAGTGAGGCATTGCGGATCGGCGTCGCCGGACTTGGGACGGTTGGCGCTTCGGTGTTGCGTATCCTGCGTGACAAGTCCGAAATGCTCACGCGCCAGTGCGGCAAGGAGGTCACGGTTACGGCGGTCTGCGCCCGTGACCGCAGCCGCGACCGCGGCGTCGATCTTTCCGGCATCGCGTGGTTCGACGATCCGGTGGAACTGGCGAAATCCGCCGATATCGATGTTTTCGTCGAATTGATCGGCGGCGAGGACGGCCCGGCCAAAGCCTCCGTCGAATCGGCGCTCCGTGCCGGCCGCCATGTCGTCACCGCCAACAAGGCGCTGCTGGCCCGTCATGGCGTGGCGCTGGCACGCATCGCCGAGGACAAGGGCGTGCTGCTCAATTTCGAGGCGGCGGTGGCCGGCGGCATTCCGGTGATCAAGGCGATGCGCGAATCGCTGACCGGCAACACCGTGTCGCGCGTCTACGGTATCATGAACGGCACCTGCAACTACATCCTGACGCGCATGTGGGAGGAGGGGATCTCCTTCGACGACTGCCTGAAGGACGCGCAGCGTCTCGGCTATGCCGAGGCCGATCCGACCTTCGACATCGAGGGCAACGACACCGCGCACAAGCTGGCGCTGCTCACCAGCCTCGCCTTCGGCACGCAGATCGCGGCCGACGACATCTATCTGGAAGGCATCAGCAATATCTCGCTGGCCGATATCCGCGCGGCGGACGAACTGGGCTACCGGATAAAACTTCTCGGCGTCGCGCAGAAGACCGATACCGGCATCGAGCAGCGCGTGCATCCGACCATGGTGCCGACCTCGTCCGTCATCGCGCAGGTGCATGGCGTGACCAATGCGGTCGCCATCGAGACCGACCTTCTGGGCGAACTGCTGCTGTCCGGCCCCGGCGCGGGCGGCAATGCCACGGCCTCCGCCGTGATCGGCGACATCGCCGATATCGCCAAGAGCCGGCCCGGCTTCCAGCACGGCCCGGTGTTCGGCACGCCGGCGCGCGCGCTGCAGCCCTACAAGCGCGCCCGGATGCGCAAGCACGCCGGCGGCTATTTCATCCGCCTGACCGTTCTCGACCGCATCGGCGCTTTTGCGGCCATCGCCCGGCGCATGGCGGAAAACGATATTTCGCTGGAATCGATCGTGCAGCGTCCGCCCATGGACGGGGCGGAGCGGGAAGGGGTCAAGACCGTGATCCTCGTCACCCACGAGACGACCGAATCCGCCGTGCGCAAGGCGCTCGATGCCATCCTCAAGGACGATCATCTGGTCGACAAGCCGCAGATGATCAGGATAGAACGCGCGGGATGAGGCGATTGCGCATCCGCGCGCCAAAAAGGCCGTGCCAAACGGCGGGCTTATCGCAATTCGAAATTCGGGACTTCGTTTAATGGGCAGGACCGCAGAGCAGCTTGATCACGGACTTGATCGCATATTGACGCTGGAACTGGTCCGCGTGACCGAGCGGGCTGCGGTTGCCGCGGCGCGGCTGCGCGGGCGCGGGGACGAGATGGCCGCCGATCAGGCCGCCGTCGACGCCATGCGGCAGGAACTGAACCGTCTGCCGATTTCCGGTACGGTGGTGATCGGCGAGGGTGAGCGCGACGAGGCGCCCATGCTCTATATCGGCGAGGAAGTCGGCACGGGGCAGGGGCCCGCGGTGGATATCGCGCTCGACCCGCTGGAAGGCACGACCATCTGCGCCAAGAACCTGCCCAACTCGCTGGCCGTTATCGCCATCGCGGAAAAGGGCAATCTGCTCTATGCGCCGGATGTCTACATGGAGAAGATCGCCGTCGGTCCCGGCTATCCCGAAGGCATCATCCATCTTGACGCCACGCCGACGGAAAACGTCGCCGCCGTGGCCAAGGCCAAGGGCGTGAAGCCGAACGAGATCACCGCCTGCATCATGGACAGGCCGCGCCATGCGCGCCTTATCGAGGAAGTGCGCGCCACGGGCGCGGCGATCCGCCTCATCGGCGACGGCGACGTGGCGGGGGTGATGCATACCACCGACCCGGACGAGACCGGCATCGACATCTATATCGGCATCGGCGGCGCGCCGGAGGGCGTGCTGGCGGCCGCGGCACTGCGCTGCATGGGCGGCCAGATGCAGGGCCGCCTGCAACTGAACACCGAGGAAAAGGTCGTGCGCGCAGCCAGGATGGGCATTTCCGATCCGAAGAAGATCTATTCGCTGGAGGAAATGGCCAGAGGCGACGTGCTGTTCGCCGCGACCGGCGTGACGGACGGCAACATGCTTTCCGGCGTCAGGTTCGCCCGCGACTATATCCAGACTCACACTATCGTCATGCGCTCATCCTCGCAGACCGTGCGCGAGATCAAGGCGAAGCATCAGGATATGTCGAAATTTTAAGACCTGACGATAATTCGGCATCGTTGGTCTGCAAATGGCGTCGTTCCGCACTTTCCGGCAAGGTTTTATCGAGGCGGCATTGCAAAAACGCCGCCTTTTGTGTCTTTAAGGACGCATGACGACAGAGCGCCTTTTCCTCGGTATCAACCAATCCGCGACCGGCCAGAAATGGGTGGACCGGCTGGGCCTGCGCGAGGCCAATACGGCGCTCGCCATCGCCCAGCACCACGGCATAGACGATCTCGTCGCGCGGGTGCTCGCCGGGCGCGGCGTATCGGTGGAGGGCGCGCCGGAGTTCATCGACCCGACGCTGCGTAACCTCATGCCCGATCCGGTCACGCTCACCGACATGGAAAAGGCGGCGGAACGGATCGCCGATGCCGTCACGGCCCGCGAGACGGTCGCCATCTTCGGCGACTACGACGTGGACGGGGCCTGCTCCTCGGCCCTTCTGGCGCGGTTCCTGCAACATTACGACGTGCCGCATTCCATCTACATTCCCGATCGCATTTTCGAGGGCTACGGCCCCAATCCCGACGCCATGCGCGAACTGGCGGGCAAGGGCGCGACGCTGATCGTCACCGTCGATTGCGGCACCAACAGCGCGCCCTCCATCGCGGCGGCGCGGGAAGCCGGGGCCGATGTGGTGGTGCTCGACCACCATCAGGTCGGCGGTTCCCTGCCGGAGGATGCGGTGGCCGTGGTCAACCCCAATCGCGAGGACGACATCTCGCTGCAAGGTCATCTCTGCGCGGCGGGCGTGGTATTCCTGACGCTGGTGCAGGTGGCGAAGATATTGCGCGGGCGGGGAAAGGGCGCCGGGCCTGACCTGCTCTCGCTGCTCGATCTCGTGGCGCTCGCGACCGTCTGCGACGTGGTGCCGCTCAAGGGCGTCAACCGCGCCTTTGTCGTCAAGGGCATTCTGGTGGCGCGCGCGCAGGGCAATGTGGGACTTGCCGCGCTCGCCCGCGTGGCGCGCATCGGCGAGCCGCTCAACGCCTTCCATTTCGGTTATCTCATCGGGCCGCGCATCAATGCGGGCGGACGCATCGGCGATGCCGGGCTCGGCGCGCGGCTGCTCACGCTGGACGATGCCAGCGCGGCGGAGCGTATCGCGGCGGAACTCGACCGGCTCAATCAGGAACGTCAGGCCATGGAGGCCGAGATGCTGATGGAAGCGGAGGCGGAAGCGGCGCTGGAGCTTTCCGGCGGCGGCGGAGCCTCGGTCGTGGTGACGGCGAGCGAGCGCTGGCATCCGGGCATTGTCGGGCTGCTTGCCTCCCGGCTCAAGGACAAGACGCGGCGGCCCGCCTTCGCCATCGCCTTCAACGCCAACGGCGTCGGCTCCGGTTCGGGGCGTTCCATAGCGGGCTTCGATCTCGGCCGAATGGTACGCGGCGCGGTGGAGAAGGAACTGCTGGTCAAGGGCGGCGGCCACGCTATGGCAGCAGGCATCACCGTGGAGCGCGGCAGGCTCGGCGCGCTGCGCGCCTATTTCGAGGAGATGGCGAGCGATACCGTTTCGCGCCTGCGCGCGGAGCGCAGCCTTTCCATCGACGGTGCGCTTGCCGCGTCGGGCGCGACGTCCTCGCTCTACGAAGCCTTGCAGAAGGCCGGCCCCTACGGTTCGGCGCATCCGCAACCGATCCTCGCGCTGCCGCATCATGTGCTGGCCGATGTGCGCGGCGTCGGCCGCGACCATGTGCGGGTGGTATTGCGCGGCGCGGACGGTACCCGGATCAACGCGATCGCCTTCCGTGCCGCCGAAGGCGACCTCGGCCGTTTCCTGTTCGCCCATATCGGGCAGAGCGTCCATGTGGCCGGGAATCTTTCGCTAAACCATTGGAACGGTTCCGTCTCTCCTCAGATACAGATTCTGGATGCGGCGCTGCCCGTTTGAATTTTCAAGGTTTTTTCCGTTCCTCTCTTGTCGGGCCCTTGCCGTTCGGGGGGCAGCATCCCCATATGAACGGGGGATATTTTCTGTTCAATCCATCGGAGCAATCCATGCCGGGTTCTGGAAGCCGCCTTCTCAAACTGATCGTCGCCGTCCTCATGGGGCTTGCCGTCCTGCTGTCGGCGGTGGATTTCGCCGATGCCCGCCGTGCGGGAAGCTTCGGCGGTTTCGGCAGCCGGGGCGCGCGCACATGGGCTGCGCCAGCGCCGACACGCACCGCGCCGGGCACTGTCGCGCCCATCGAACGTTCCATGACGCCCAATACGGGCGCGACGCAATCGAACCGTCCCTTCGGCATGCAGGCACCGGGGCAGATGCAGCGGCCGGGTGGCCTGTTCGGCGGCTTCGGCGGTTCCATGCTGGGCGGGCTGGTGGCCGGCGGTCTTCTCGGCATGATGCTGGGCCATGGCTTCGGCGGCGCGGGCGGCATGTTGAGCATGCTCCTGCAACTGGTGATCCTCGCCTTCCTTTTCAGGTTCGCCATGCGCCTGTTCGCCAATCGCAGCCAGCCGGCTGCGGCCATGGGCGATCCGCGTGCGCAAGGCTTCGGTCAGAATATGGGGCAGGGCGCGGGAATGCCGAAAAGTGCGGCGCCGCAGGCGGGTTTCGGTGGGAGGCCTCCTTCTGTAAATCCCGCTGCCGCTGCCGTGGCTGATGAGCCGATCACGGTCGGCCAGGCCGATCTCGACCACTTCGAGCAGATGCTGACGGAAGTCCAGAGCGCCTATGGGCGGGAGGATTATGCGACGCTGCGCAAGCTCGCCACGCCGGAAGCCATGTCATGGCTGGCGGAGGAGCTGGGTGAAACCGCATCCGGCGGCAAGCGCAACGAGGTGAAGGATGTGAAGCTCTTGCAGGGCGATATTTCGGAAAGCTGGCGCGAGGGCGACACCGATTATGCCACGGTCGCCATGCGCTATTCGGCCATCGACGTGATGCGCGACCGCAATACGGGCGCGGTGGTCGAGGGCGATCCCGACAAGCCGGTGGAGAGCGTCGAGGTCTGGACCTTCGCACGCAAGGACGGCGGCGAGTGGAAGCTCTCCGCCATTCAATCGGCGGAATAAAATACTTAAAAAGCCCGGATTTCCGTCCGGGCTTTTCCTTTGCACTCACCAACTGCCGATATTTTCCGCCGAGGCCCATGGTTCCTGCGGGGCGAGGCGTTCGCCCTTCTGGAGCAGCTCGATGGAAATGCCGTCCGGCGACCTGACGAAGGCCATGTGGCCGTCGCGCGGCGGACGGTTGATGGTGACGCCCTTTTCCTTGAGCCTGCGGCAGGTTTCGTAGATATCGTCCACCTCATAGGCGAGATGGCCGAAATTGCGCCCCCCCGTATAGGTTTCGGGGTCCCAGTTCCAGGTCAGTTCCAGTTCCGGCGCCCGCTCGGCCTTCGCACGGTCGCCGTCGGCGGGCGAGGCGAGAAAGATCAGCGTGAAGCGGCCTTTCTCGTTCTCCATGCGGCGGATTTCCTCCAGCCCCAGCTTGTTGACGTAAAAATCGAGAGATTCGTCGACGTCGCGAATGCGGACCATCGTGTGCAGATAGCGCATGCTTGCTCTCCTTGTTCGCATATGTGGACTTCCCGTATCTTCCAAAGCCGTTCGCCCGCCGGCGTCAAGCCCGATGCCGTTAAAAAAACCGGAACGGGTACTTTGCCGGCCGCCATCGAGCGCCATATTTGCCGATCATGGGCTCGTCACAGGTTTGTCCGGGGCGGGTTCTCTAATTTAGACGATCCTGAAGTAACCATCACAACACAAAGTTTGTGCTCATCATGGGGAAGAATGGAAGTTTCGACTTGCCGCCTCCGGTTAAGGAAGTGTTATTCTTTGCAGAAGAATCAGGTCGGATTTTGAGCGGCAGCAAACAGGAGGGGCGAACGCATGGCGGACAAGTCTGTGTCGAATGACCAGTTATGCAGCCGGCTCGCCTCGGAAGCACCGGGTGATCTCGTCGAGATTTCCGGGCATATCAAGTGGTTCGACGTGGCGAAGGGCTACGGCTTCATCGTGCCGGACCAGCCCGGCCTGAACGATATTCTGCTGCATGTGACCTCGCTGCGCCGTGACGGCTTCCAGACCGCGCTGGAGGGCGCGCGCATCGTCTGTGAGGTCCGGCAGGGCGAGCGCGGCCTGCAATGCTTCCGTGTCCTGTCCATGGACAGTTCCACCGCCGTGCATCCGGCGCAATTGCCGCCGCAGCGCACCCATGTCACGGTGACGCCGTCCAGCGGGCTGGAGCGGGTGATCGTCAAGTGGTTTAACCGCACCAAGGGCTTCGGCTTTCTCACGCGCGGCGAGGGCACAGAGGACATCTTCATCCATATGGAGACCTTGCGCCGTTTCGGCATGATGGAACTGCGTCCCGGTCAGGTCGTGCTCATACGCTTCGGCGAGGGCGAGAAGGGCCTGATGGCGGCCGAGATTCATCCCGACATAGGCACGGCCGTTCCTGTTTCCCATTAACCGGGCTATTCCGGTCCTGCGCCGTGCAGATGGCGTGACGCTTTTATTTGCGCGGTTTTGTTCGACGGGTATACAATATCGAACTGGAGGCCGCTCGCGTCGCGATGGCGGCGGGAGATGCCCTCGAATGAATACGTATTTCGGCGCAGCGGGATCGCGGGGCCTGATCGACGGTCCGTACGCGTGGATGAGGCTCGCAATATCGCTCTTGCTTGCGACTATCGGCGGTGTCGGCACATGGGCGGTCGTCGTCGTGCTGCCGGCCGTGCAGACGGAATTCTCCGTTGATCGCGCCTATGCGTCGCTGCCCTACACGGCAACCATGATCGGCTTCGCGCTGGGCAATCTCGCGGTGGGCCGGGCGATCGACCGGCTGGGCTTCTGGCGGCCCGCGCTGATCGCGTCCGCCGTCCTCGGTATCGGCTGCGTCCTTGCTTCGCGGGTCACGTCGATCGCCGCATTGACCCTCATTCAGGGGGTGCTGATCGGGCCGGGCACCTCCATAATCTTTGGCCCGCTGATCGTCGATATATCGCACTGGTTCGACCGCCATCGCGGCGTTGCCATGGCGGTTGCTGCGTCCGGCAATTACCTTTCCGGCGCGGTTTGGCCGACGGCGATGTCGTGGGTCATGCAGAGCCATGGATGGCGTACCGCCTACTTGGTGGTCGGCATCGTCTGTTTCGTGACCATGGTTCCGCTCATCCTGCTGCTGCGCCGCTCCGCGCCGCATGAGGTTTTTTCCGGCGCGCCCAGTAGCCGTCCCGTACGGCCTATCGCGCTGTCGCCTACGGCGCTCCAGTCCATGCTGATCGTGGCGGGGCTGGGCTGCTGCGTGGCCATGTCCATGCCGCAGGTGCACATCGTCGCCTATTGCACGGACCTCGGCTATGGCGTTGCGCGCGGCGCCGACATGCTGGCGATCATGCTGGTAGCGGGCGTGGCGAGCCGCATCGCCTCGGGGTTCATCGCCGACAGGATCGGCGGCGTGAAGACGTTGCTCGCCGGTTCGGCGCTGCAATGCCTGTCGCTGTTCCTCTACATTCCCTTCGACGGGCTTGCCTCGCTCTATGTCGTCTCGTTCGTCTTCGGCCTGTCGCAGGGCGGCATCGTTCCCTGTTATGCCATCATCGTTCGCGAATACATGCCTTTGCGGGAGGCCGGCCAGCGGGTGGGCACCGTGATGATGTTCACGACCCTCGGAATGGCGATCGGCGGCTGGATGTCGGGCTGGATCTATGACCAGACGGGTTCCTATACCGAGGCGTTCCTGAACGGTATCGCATGGAATATGCTCAACATTGTCATGATGCTTATGGTGCTGTGGAAGGCGCGGCAGCCGCTGGCCGCGGTTTAGCCTTCTCTGATACCTGCCGAGAGGGATGCGCCGCTTCGCTTGAGTCCGTTCCGGTTGAATGTTATCCGGTGGCGTCGAACCGGAACGGACCGCCCATGCGCCATTTTCTTCTCGCCTTCTTCCTGAGCCTTTTCGCCGTCGCCGCCCATGCGGACGAAAAGCAGCCGATGCGGCTGCCCGTGGACAAGGCGCCGCTGGTGTTCGAGACCGGCAAGGGCAAATTTTCCTTCGCGGTGGAGATCGCCAGAAGCGAGAACGAACGGGAACGCGGGCTGATGTGGCGGCGCGATTTTCCCGCAAGCCGCGCCATGCTCTTCGTCTTCGGCGAGACGCGCCGGGTCATGATGTGGATGGAGAACACGCCGCTGCCGCTCGACATGGTTTTCCTCGATGCGAAGGGCCGCGTGTCGGCGGTCCGCGCGGATGCCGTTCCCTTTTCGCAGGACATCATTTCCTCCGGGCCGCCGGCGGCCTATGTGGTCGAACTGGTGGCCGGCACGGCGCGGCGCGACGGCATCAGGCCGGGTGATCGGGCGATCCATCCCGCCATCTGCGGTAAATGCCGGTGAATAGAGCATTTCCAGCGAAAGTGCGAAGCGTTTCGCGTAGGATAATGCGATAAAACAAAGAGATAGAGCGGTTCCAGCAATTCCATTTTAGCCGGAACCGCTCTATACAATTCGGGAAATGAACAGTGAGCGCTCTCGACGTAGACTATTTCGAACATGACGGCCTGCGCCTTGCCTATCGTCAGGACGGGGCGGGCGAACCGGTGCTGCTGATCCATGGCTTTGCCTCGTCGAGCCTCGTCAACTGGGTATCGCCGGGCTGGTTCCGCACTCTGACCGAGGCGGGCTACCGGGCCATCGCCATCGACAATCGCGGCCATGGGCTTTCGGACAAGAGCCACGATCCGGCCGATTACACGCCGACCAAAATGGCGGGCGACGCGGCGGCGCTGCTCGATCATCTGGGGATACCGACGGCCCATGTGATGGGCTATTCCATGGGCGCGCGCATCTCGGCCTTTCTGGCGCTGGAACATCCCGAAAAGGTGCATGACGCGGTTTTCGGCGGCCTCGGCATCGGCATGGTGACGGGCGCGGGCGATTGGGAACCGGTCGGGGAGGCGCTGATGGCGCCGGACCCGGAGGCGATCACCCATCCGCGCGGAAAGATGTTCCGCAAATTCGCCGACCAGACCAAAAGCGACCGTGTGGCGCTCGCGGCCTGCGTCGTCACCTCGAAGGAACTGGTCCCGCCGGCGGCGGTCATGCGCATCGTGCAGCCGGTTCTGGTGGCCGTCGGAACGACGGACGAGATCGCCGGCAGCCCGCACGAACTGGCCGATATGCTGCCGGAAGGGCAGGCGCTCGACATTCCGGGACGTGATCATATGCTGGCGGTGGGCGACAAGGTTTACAAGAAGGCGGTGCTGGATTTCCTGAAGGAAAATCCTATTTAACCGAAGCAGTTTCGGCTATGCTGCGCAGCCTGATCATGCAGATTGCAAGACTGGAGACAGGAATATGTCGGTTCGCACGACAGCGAAAACCAACACCGCGCTGGGGACGGTCGATCCCATCTGGCATTCCATCCGCGCCGAGGCGGAGGAAGCGGCGGAAAACGACCCCGTTCTGGCAAGTTTCCTCTACGCGACGATCCTCAACCAGCCGAGCCTCGAATCCGCCGTGATGCACCGCATCGCGGAGCGTCTCGGCCATGCCGATGTGAGCGCCGACCTCCTGCGCCAGACCTTCGACGCCATGCTCGCGGACCGGCCGGACTGGTCGCAGGTGGTGCGCGTGGACATTCAGGCCGTCTACGACCGCGATCCGGCCTATAACCGCTTCATGGATCCGGTTCTCTATCTCAAGGGATTCCACGCCATCCAGACGCACCGTCTGGCGCACTGGCTGTTCCATCAGGGCCGCAGGGACTTCGCCTATTATCTCCAGAGCCGTTCGTCCTCGATCTTCCAGACGGATATTCATCCGGGCGCGCGGCTCGGCAGCGGCGTGTTCCTCGACCATGCCACCGGGCTGGTGGTGGGCGAAACGGCGGTCATCGAGGACAATGTCTCGATCCTGCACGCGGTGACGCTGGGCGGTACGGGCAAGTCGTGCGGCGACCGCCATCCCAAGATCCGCCGCGGCGTGCTGATCGGCGCGGGCGCGAAGATTCTCGGCAATATCGAGGTCGGCCATTGCTCGAAGATCGCCGCGGGATCGGTGGTGCTGAAATCGGTTCCGAACAATGTGACCGTCGCCGGGGTTCCGGCCCGGATCGTCGGCGAAACGGGCTGCGCGGAACCGTCGCGCGCCATGGACCAGATGCTGTCCGAGCATATGATGACGATGGGCGACGGCATCTGATGCGCGAGCCGGCCTTTGCGCGGGAAAGGCCTTTACAGGGGAAAATGCCGGGTGCAATAAACCGGCTCCGATTCAAATCAGGAGAAGCCGGTTGAAACCCGAAGAACTCAAGAAGCTGGACGCCTATTTCAAGCGCACCTTCAACAACCCGAATTTGCAGGTGAAGGCCCGCCCGCGCAAGAACGATTCCGCCGAGCTTTACCTCGATGACGAATTCCTGGGCCTGATCTACAAGGATGAGGACGAGGGCGAACTCTCCTACAATTTCTCCATGGCGATCCTCGACGTCGATCTCTGAGGCCGATATCTGAAGGCTGTCTCCGACTGCCGTTGCCGCGCCCTTTCCGCCTTGCGGGAAGGGCGTTGCCTTTTCTAAAGCGCGTTGCGATCCTATCGATCGCTTTCCGCGCTTTAAGCCTTTGTTCTTGCGCATTTCCGAACGCGAAACCGGTTCCCACTTTCGCTGGAAATGCTCTATGATCCGTTGCGGAACCGCAGAGGACGAAAGCATGCCGATCTATGTCTATAACGGCCACAAGCCGCAATTCACCGACCGGGAAAGCAACTGGATCGCGCCCGACGCGACACTGATCGGCAAGTTGGTGGTGGGCGAGAACGCCAACTTCTGGTTCGGTGCGGTGCTTCGCGGCGATAACGAACCGATCGCCGTCGGCAAGGATACCAATGTGCAGGAGCATTGCGTCCTGCACACGGATATGGGCTTTCCGCTGACGGTGGGCGCGGGCTGCACCATCGGCCACGGCGCGATATTGCATGGCTGTACCATCGGCGACAACACGCTGATCGGCATGGGCGCCATCGTGCTGAACGGCGCGAAGATAGGCCGGAACTGCATCGTCGGCGCTGGCGCGCTGGTAACGGAGGGCAAGGAGTTTCCCGACAATTCGCTGATCGTCGGTTCACCGGCGCGTGTGCAGCGCGAACTGGACGGCGCGGCGGCGGAAAAGCTGAAGGCCTCCGCGCAGCATTATGTGGAAAAGGGCCATAGCTACATGCGCGGATTGGAGCCGGGCTGACGGCCGGTTCCAAAATCGTTATTGGCGGATGCTGCCGACGAGGATGTCGCGATCGTCATGGATCGAGACCCAGCTTCCGGTGTCGGTGGTCGACTGGCGCTTGATATAGCTGTAGGGGGTCTGGTTCCATGACAGCACGCGCCTGTTCAGATTGTCGAGGATGAAATCGCCACGGTCGGTGCGCACGGTCAGCACCGCATGGCCCTCGCCGTTGGCCTGCCGCACCACCGTCATGAGCAGCGCGCTGGCCGGCACGCCGAGCGTCATCAGGTCACGGCGCTTGAGAAGGGCGAAGTCCTCGCAGTCTCCGGCGGTGGTCGGATATTCCCAGTATTCCTCGTGGCCCCAGACCTCCATGTCCGTGCGGGGCTGGATGCGGGTGTTGACGCTGTCGTTGACGGTGACGATTTCCTGCCAGATCGCCGGGGTGAGGGCCAGCGGCCTGCTGGCGCGGCTCCTGATCCGGCATTCGGCCGGATGGCGCTGGCAGAAATCGTAATGACCGATCGGCTGCGAGGTGTGCTCGCCGGTGGTCATCCATGGCGAATCGGAAGCGGGGTTTGCGGCCTGTGCCGCAAGTCCCGCGCCAAGCAGCATCAGGATTGCTGCGATGAAGGTCCGTGTCGTCATTCTTTTTCTCCCTGTCGGAAGAAAGAATGCGCGCGACCGTTTGAAGGCGAGCAAATTCGCACGCCGTAATTCGATTAAAACTGCGCGAAACGCGGAAAGCTTATGTTAGCAAAGCCGGCGTTTCTGCGAAAAATCGACTATTTTTGCGGCTTTTCGACGGTTTTCCGCGGCTTCTGGCTTTGCCAATCCGTAACCTTGACGCACGTTTAGATTTTGCCGCCGTCGATGACGGTGAGTGCCGGCCTCTTGTGACGCTGCCGAAAGGTAGCCTGTTGTCCGGGCCGGGTCTGCGCGGCGGAGCCTGAAACGGCGGCGCACGGCATTTCCGTCATGACGGCGAGGTCGGGAGCGACCGGCTCAATCTCGCCCATATGGCCGAAGACCAGCGGGTCGGCGCCTACCCAGGCGGCCTCGTCGAGGACGGCGATGCTTCCCATCAGGCCGATTCCGCCATCGCCGGCCTGTAGGGGCGCGAGCAGCATCTCGAAGCGCAGGCTGCGGCCTGAAAGACTGATGCCGTCATGACGGCTCAGGGCTGGCACGGCAAGCGCACAGACGCTCCGCGCCATCTCATCGAGGGCAGGGCGATCGCGCTCGGCCCAGAGCGAAAGCAGACGCTGGCCCTTCAGCTCGCGACCGAACAGGGTGCATATGCGTGTGCCGCCAAGCCGGAAGACGATCTGGCCGGCAGCGTCAGTCTGGGCGAGGAAGAGGTCGGACAGGTGGCGTCCGAGCTTGCGCGGCTGGATCGCGCCGCGCGGGGGCGCGCGATAGAACCCGTCGCGGCCAAGGGCCAGACGCTGCCATTCGCCGAAAATCGCCATCGTGCTGCGGTGTTTCATCATGGGCCGTTCGCGAGAGCATTTCCCGTAAAAGCGCGAAGCGGCTTTCGTCCGGAAATGCGTGAAACAGATATGGATTATAATGCGATGCGGATATGCCGTCCTTCGGTCTATGAAAATAGTGTTAATGGCCCGTGCGCCAGTTTAACTTTTCATTCATCCACCGCGCTTCGCCGTTAAGGTTAATAAAAGGTAATGCTTGCCATGCCGCGCGCGGCGGTCTTTCATGAAGCCATCGGGAGAAGCCTTTGTTTGAAATGGCGTTTTCTGATCTCCAGATTTGATTGCGCGCATGTTTTCCATTCGCGTCGGGGCCGGCCGGACCTTCCCGCCGGCCTTTCTTTTTAATCCTTTGTGCTTTATCAAAAAGCCGGTTTCGCGCTCGCGGGCAGTGGAGCGCAGGTTCAAAAGGGCAGCAGTTCATGAGCAATTCCGGACCGGAGCGTCAGAGCGGGCGTGAGCCGGTTTTCAACATTCCGGGCGTGGTGCTCGCGCTGATCGGCCTCAACGTGGCGGTCTATATCTACCAGAACTATGTCGCCACGCCGGACCAGAATTATGCCTTCGTGCTCAATTTCGCGCTGATCCCGAAGCGGCTTTCGATCGATGGCGGTTTCACCGATCCGGCGGCGCTGTTCACGCTGCTGAGCTATTCCTTCATGCATGGCGGCATCATGCACATCGCCGTCAACATGATCTGGTTCGCCGCTTTCGGCTCGCCGCTGGCGGGCCGTATCGGCGCGTTGCGCATGTCGCTGTTCTGGATCGTCACGGCCGTCGTCGCCGGGTTGACGCATTATGCTATCTATCCGCAGAGCCTCTCGCCGCTGGTCGGCGCTTCGGGCGCGATTTCCGGCATGATGGGGGCCGCCGCCCGCTACGGCTTCCGCCGTGTCGGTCACGGACGGCGCTCGGAATTCGCCGGGCCGGTGCTGCCCATCGGTCTGACGTTGACGCTGAAACCCGTACTGGTGTTCGTCGGTGTCTGGTTCGTGGTCAATATCGCCACCGGGCTTTATTCGACCGGCGGGACCGACCTGTCCGGCATCGCATGGGAGGCGCATATAGGCGGCTTCCTCGCCGGCTTCCTCGTGATCCCGCTGCTCGACCGTCCGCGCGGCTATGATGCCGTATTGTTGCGGCGTTAGGGCATTTTTTGACCTTATCATCACTTGCAAAGAGCCGGCTGGGGGCGCACCATGCACGAACGCGGCGGGACGGGCTGCGTATGCTGCCGGCACGGCGGTCTTGTCTGCGGGCAGCATTCCGAATCTCGGGAGGGAATGTCTGCATGACCGTAAGATCCATACTTGAAACGAAGGGCAGGGAAGTCGCCACCATCGCGGCGGACAGCACGCTCGCGGAGGCGGTGGCGCTGCTTGCGAAATTGAAGATCGGTGCGCTGGTGGTCTGCGATACGGAGGACCGTATCAAAGGCATCCTGTCGGAGCGCGACGTGGTGCGCGCGCTTGCGGCGCAGGAGGCGGAAAAGGCGATGCACCGGCCCGTTTCCGACGTGATGACAGCCAAGGTGCAAGTCTGCCGTGAGCATCACACGATCAATCAGGTGATGGAGGTCATGACGCGGAGCCGCTTCCGCCACATGCCCGTGGAAGAGAGCGGCAAGCTGGTGGGGATCATCTCCATCGGCGACGTGGTCAAGCGGCGCATCGAGGATGTCGAGCGAGAGGCGGAGGAAATCCGCAGCTATATCGCCACCGCCTGATGGCGGGGCGACGCGATTGCGTCACGGGCGGGCCTCACTGGCCGCGCAGATAACGTTCCGCCGCGTAGAGCGAAATCGCGGCGGCATTGGAGACGTTGAGCGATTTGATCGCACCCGGCATATCGAGCCGGGCAAGCGCGGTGACGGTTTCGCGCGTCTTCTGGCGCAGGCCCTTGCCCTCGGCGCCAAGCACGAGGGCGATTCGTCCGCCCGAAAGCGTTGCTTCCATTTCCAGCGGACCTTCCGAATCGAGCCCGATGGTCTGAAATCCCAGCCCATGCAGTTCCTCGATGGCTTCGGCGAGATTGCGCACCTCGATATGGGGGATCAGTTCCAGAGCGCCCGACGCAGCCTTGGCCAGAACGCCCGTTTCCTGCGGGCTGTGGCGGCCGGTGGTGATGAGCGCCCCGGCGCCGAAAGCTACCGCCGAACGCATGATGGCGCCGACATTGTGCGGGTCGGTCACCTGATCGAGCACCAGAAGCAGCGGGCTGTCGGTCAGTTCCGACAGTTTCTTTGGCTTCAGCGGCTCGGCCTCGATCATCACGCCCTGATGCACGGCATCGGAGCCGGTTTCCCGGTCTATATCCTTCGGCTCGACGATCTCGACCGGAAAGGGCAGGGATTCGGCCTCGCCGATCTCCAGCCGGACGAACCCGTTGCGCGTGGCGCGAAGGCGCAGGATTTTTCGCGCCGGATTCTCCACCGCCGCGCGCACCGTGTGCAGGCCGTAGAGCCGCACGGTTCCTTCCGTCACCGCGCTTGCGGCGATGGCGGGGCGTTGCGCTTTATGCGGCGGCTTGCCTTCGGTCGCGGCCTTCTGGTCACGATGCTGGCGGCGCAGGCGCGCATAATGGGAATCTTTCGGAGTGCGGGTCTGATCGGTCATGACAGGCTCTATAACGCCTTGAACCGGCGGAAGATAGGTGTCCGCCGCCATGAAAGCGATGTTTCGGCGCGAAGCGCGCGACGCGTTTTCCGGTGCACGGCGGAAGGACATGGATTCTTTTCCGTTTTACCCTGTTGACAGGGGGAAAGCTTATCTGCATAAGGCCCCACGCGGATCGACGGCTGGCCTGACAGTCAGCCGGAAGCCCCGCGAAATGCCTAGTCGCTCGACTCTGCCGATAGTGATGCGGAGGGATGCCCGAGTGGTTAAAGGGGACGGACTGTAAATCCGTTGGCTAAGCCTACGTTGGTTCAAATCCAACTCCCTCCACCACTGCCGGATCAGGGTCACGAGTGCGCGGGTATAGCTCAATGGTAGAGCAGCAGCCTTCCAAGCTGAATACGCGGGTTCGATTCCCGCTACCCGCTCCAGTTTTTTAGAGGGCGGTTTGGCGCGAAGGAATCATCGACGGGCGGTTCGCCGTTCCGTTTTGGCAGAAATGCCGGTCCGGAAGCCGTGAGGCTTTTGTGCCGGCGCTTGAGCGGTTCAAGAGCAAAGAGAACACGGCGATGGCCAAGAGCAAATTTGAACGTACGAAGCCCCACGTAAACATTGGCACGATCGGCCACGTCGATCATGGCAAGACGTCGCTGACGGCGGCGATCACGAAGTATTTCGGCGAGTTCAAGGCGTATGACCAGATCGACGCTGCGCCGGAAGAGCGCGCGCGCGGCATCACGATCTCGACGGCGCACGTCGAGTACGAGACCGAGAAGCGTCACTATGCGCACGTCGACTGCCCCGGCCACGCCGACTATGTGAAGAACATGATCACGGGTGCCGCACAGATGGACGGCGCGATCCTGGTGGTTTCGGCTGCCGACGGCCCGATGCCGCAGACCCGCGAGCACATCCTGCTCGCCCGTCAGGTCGGCGTGCCGGCGATCGTGGTGTTCCTGAACAAGTGCGATCAGGTCGACGACGCCGAGCTTCTCGAACTGGTCGAGCTGGAAGTGCGCGAGCTTCTGTCGAAGTACGAGTTCCCCGGCGACGAGATTCCGATCATCAAGGGCTCGGCTCTGGCCGCGCTGGAAGATTCGAACAAGGAACTGGGCGAAGACGCGATCCGCAACCTGATGGCTGCGGTTGACGACTACATCCCGACGCCGGAGCGTCCGATCGACCAGCCGTTCCTGATGCCGATCGAAGACGTGTTCTCGATCTCGGGCCGCGGCACGGTCGTGACCGGCCGCGTCGAGCGCGGTGTCGTGAAGGTCGGCGAGGAAGTCGAGATCGTCGGCATCAAGCCGACGACGAAGACGACGGTGACCGGCGTCGAGATGTTCCGCAAGCTGCTCGATCAGGGCCAGGCCGGCGACAACATCGGCGCGCTGATCCGCGGCGTTGCACGTGAAGACGTGGAGCGCGGTCAGGTTCTGTGCAAGCCGGGTTCGGTGAAGCCGCACACGAAGTTCAAGGCCGAGGCCTACATCCTGACGAAGGACGAGGGTGGCCGTCATACGCCGTTCTTCACGAACTACCGTCCGCAGTTCTACTTCCGCACGACGGACGTGACGGGTGTGGTGACGCTGCCTGCGGGTGTGGAGATGGTGATGCCGGGCGACAACGTCGCGATGGACGTGACGCTGATCGTGCCGATCGCGATGGAAGAGAAGCTGCGCTTCGCCATCCGTGAAGGTGGCCGCACCGTCGGCGCCGGTATCGTATCCTCCATCATCGAGTAATCGGCATCGAGTGATCGAAAAGGCCGGCGGCCTGCCGCCGGCCCAACGCTTCAAATAGTCCTTGAAGCGAATCCTTTCGGGGATTAGAGAATGCGGGCGGGAGCCGTTTTGCGGTGCGCGTCTTTAGGGGTATAGCTCAGTTGGTAGAGCGACGGTCTCCAAAACCGTAGGTCGCGGGTTCGAACCCTGCTGCCCCTGCCAGTTCGGATCGGGCGTTTGCGGCTTGACTGCGGACGCCCGTTTTCCGTATGATGATAAAGGTGGCATTGATCGCCTTGTTTCGATGCGCGGGCCGTAAGGCCGGCGCGGGAATCGTGTTTTTGCAAGGGCCGTGAGGTTATCTTTAACCTTTGGTCTTGTCTTTCGCAGGAATCGGTTCTATGTAAGGTCAACAGACACGCGGTGCGTGGGGCTGAAAGTTCAGCTTTGCGCGCCGTATAAGTGCGGTTCCGGTTTCCGATTCGCCTTTGCGGCCCATATGCCGTTCAGCAATCCGGGGAACCGCGCCCGATCAATGACAGAGCGGCAGATGGCATCCAAGACGAATCCGATCACTTTCTTCCAGCAGGTTCGTGCCGAAACGGCGAAGGTGACCTGGCCGAGCCGGCGCGAAACCGTGATTTCCACGATCATGGTGGTCATCATGGCTTTTCTGGCTGCCGCATTCTTTTTCCTTGCCGACCAGATCATGGCCTATGGCGTAGAGTTCATTCTTGGCCTTGGCCACGTCCGCTAAGTCGGAATTGAGGAGAGTTTCGGGATGACGGCGCGCTGGTACATCGTTCACGCATATTCCAACTTCGAGAAGAAGGTGGCCGAGGATATCGAGGCCAAGGCGAGGCAGAAGGGTCTTTCGGAGCAGATCGAGCAGATCGTGGTGCCGACCGAGAAGATCGTCGAGGTGCGCCGCGGCCGCAAGGTGGACGCCGAGCGCAAGTTCTTTCCCGGCTATGTGCTGGTGCGGGCGAACCTGACCGACGCGGTGTTCTCACTTATCAAGAATACGCCGAAAGTGACTGGTTTCCTTGGAGATTCCAGGCCGGTGCCGGTGTCGCAGAAGGAAGTGGACCAGATTCTCAATCAGGTCCAGGACGGCGTCGAGCGTCCCAAGACGTCGGTGTCCTTCGAGATCGGCGAAAACGTCCGCGTCTCCGACGGCCCGTTCGCGTCCTTCAACGGCGTCGTTCAGGAAGTGGACGAGGAACGTGCCCGTCTCAAGGTCGAGGTTTCCATCTTCGGGCGCGCGACGCCCGTGGATCTGGAATACGGTCAGGTCGACAAGCTCTGACCGTTTGCCCGCAAGGGCGTTTCATCCGGTTCGCGCATGGCGCGACAGGACGGATGAAGCAGGTGGAAGGGAAGGCGGCTCAGCCGGCCGTCAGCACCGTACCACCGAACTGCCCGCCGGTCCGCCGGCGTCGCTCGAAGCCGGGTTTCCGGCATCACATCGAAAAGGCCGGGTTTCCGGCAGGTTATAAAGGCAGAAAGCAATGGCTAAGAAAGTTGCAGGCCAGCTCAAGCTGCAAGTGGCAGCAGGCGCGGCCAATCCGTCGCCCCCGATCGGTCCGGCGCTGGGTCAGCGCGGCATCAACATCATGGAATTCTGCAAGGCGTTCAATGCAGCCTCGCAGGACATGGAAAAGGGTTCGCCGATCCCGGTCGTGATCACCTATTATCAGGACAAGTCCTTCACGTTTGTGATGAAGACGCCTCCGGTGACCTACTTCCTCAAGAAGGCGGCAAACCTGAAGTCCGGTTCCAAGACGCCGGGCAAGGGTGCGTTCGTCGGCTCGATCAAGCGCGACAAGGTGCGCGAGATCGCCGAAGCGAAGATGAAGGATCTGAACGCCGCTGACGTCGAGGCAGCGATGCGCATGATCGAAGGTTCCGCCCGTTCGATGGGCCTGGAAGTGGTGGGCTGAGACGATGGCGAAGATTTCCAAGCGTGTTGCAAAGATTCGTGAAGGCGTCGATCCCAAGAAGATTTACGACCTTTCCGCCGCCATCGGCCTCGTCAAGGAGCGCGCCGTCGCCAAATTCGACGAGACCGTCGAAATCGCGATGAATCTCGGCGTCGATCCGCGTCATGCCGACCAGATGGTCCGCGGCGTGGTCAACCTGCCGAACGGCACCGGCCGCACCGTGCGCGTCGCCGTCTTCGCCCGCGGCGACAAGGCCGAGGAAGCCAAGAAGGCCGGCGCCGATATCGTCGGCGCGGAAGATCTGGTCGAGATCGTCAATGGCGGCAAGATCGAGTTCGACCGCTGCATCGCGACCCCGGACATGATGCCGCTCGTCGGCCGTCTGGGCAAGGTGCTCGGCCCGCGCGGCCTGATGCCGAACCCGAAGGTCGGCACCGTGACCACCGACGTGGCTGCTGCCGTCGCTGCCTCCAAGGGCGGTGCGGTCGAGTTCCGCGTCGAAAAGGCCGGTATCATCCATGCCGGTATCGGCAAGGTGTCCTTCGACGCCAAGGCGCTCGAAGAGAACATCAAGGCGTTTGCCGATGCCGTGCTGAAGGCCAAGCCTGCCGCTTCCAAGGGCGAGTACCTGAAGCGCGTGTCGATTTCCTCGACCATGGGCGTCGGCGTCAAGGTCGATCCGGCCACGGTCAAGGCCGTCGCCTAATTCGTCCCGCGAAAGCGGAACATAACCAAGAATTCCGGGCCGCAAGGCCCGTTTCGCGAAAGCGAAACAGATCGCAAAGAATTCCGGGCCGCAAGGCCCGGATAACCGGATGAAAATCCGGTTATCCTGTCCGAGATTGCAGGCGGCTTTCATTCCGGTGGAGGCCTTAAACCCAAAGCCTGCATGAGACGTGGAATAACCTCGTTTCGCGTGAAAACGCATGCAAGGTTTGAACCGTAGTTGCCTTGGGCGAAGCCCGCGCGAGCGGAGGGAGCTGAAGGGGACAGGATCCTCGAACGTCGATCAGGCCGCGAGGCAGGATCGGCAAAGGCAACCCGGCAGGGCATTCGCCCTGCTTACTGGAGAGAGACAGTGGATAAAGCGGAAAAGCGCGAATTCGTCGCGTGGCTGAACGGCGCTTTCAAAGAGTCCGGTTCGGTCGTCGTGGCCCACTATACCGGTCTCACCGTGGCGCAAATGAGCGATCTTCGCTCGAAGATGCGCGCCGCCGGCGGCGCCGTTAAAGTCGCGAAAAACCGCCTTGCCAAAATCGCTCTTCAGGGCACGGAATCGGAAGGTATCGCTGACCTGTTCACAGGCCAGACGGTCGTTGCTTACGCAACCGACCCGGTCACCGCTCCGAAAGTAGCCGTCGAATTCGCCAAGGCCAACGACAAGCTCGTTGTTCTCGGCGGCGCGATGGGCTCGACGACGCTCGACGCTGATGGCGTCAAGTCGCTCGCTTCGCTGCCGTCGCTCGACGAACTGCGCGCAAAGCTGGTTGGTATGATCCAGACCCCGGCCCAGCGTCTCGCAGTGCTCACCAGCGCTCCGGCGGGCCAGATCGCCCGCGTCATCGGCGCGCATGCCCGGAAGAACGAGGCGGCGTAAGGCCGTTTCTCGCTGTCAAACGTTCAAACCTTAACTACAGGAAGTACAAAAATGGCTGATCTCGCAAAGATCGTTGATGACCTCTCGGCCCTGACCGTTCTGGAAGCCGCCGAGCTGTCCAAGCTTCTCGAAGAGAAGTGGGGCGTCTCCGCCGCCGCTCCGGTGGCCGTCGCTGCCGCCGGTGGTGCCGCTCCGGCCGCCGCCGCTGAAGAAAAGACCGAGTTCGACGTGATCCTCGTCGATGGCGGCGCCAACAAGATCAACGCGATCAAGGAAGTGCGCGCCATCACCGGTCTCGGCCTCAAGGAAGCCAAGGATCTGGTCGAAGGCGCTCCGAAGGCCGTCAAGGAAGGCGCTTCGAAGGACGAAGCCGAGAAGATCAAGGCCCAGCTCGAAGGCGCTGGCGCCAAGGTCGAACTCAAGTAAGTTCGGACTTTCCGGCGGACGGTTTTCCGTCCGCCGGTTCCGCCCCGTTCTCCATCCCGGGCGGATCGGTTGACTGGAACCCTTTTCCCGAGCGCCCCGAGAGGGCGTTCGGGAAACGGGTTTTGTCCCGTTAGGAATAAGGCGCATGTCCGTCCCGGCGGCCGGCGCTTATAAGGACCGCCGAATGGCGGCGCAGGTAAAGGCCGCAAGGCGTGAGCAAGCCGTAAGGCTATAGAACGAGGAGCGACGATGGCTCAGACCCATTCTTTCAATGGTCGCAAGCGCGTACGCAAATTTTTCGGCAAGATTCCCGAAGTCGCGGAGATGCCGAACCTCATCGAGGTTCAGAAGGCATCCTACGACCAGTTCCTCATGGTTGAGGAACCTGCCGGCGGGCGTCCCGACGAAGGTTTGCAGGCGGTATTCAAGTCCGTATTCCCGATTTCGGATTTCTCCGGCGCGTCCATGCTCGAATTCGTCCGCTACGAATTCGATCCGCCGAAATTCGACGTTGACGAGTGCCGTCAGCGCGATCTGACCTATTCCGCGCCCCTGAAAGTGACGCTGCGCCTGATCGTGTTCGATATCGACGAGGATACCGGCGCGAAGTCCATCAAGGACATCAAGGAGCAGGACGTCTACATGGGCGATATGCCGCTCATGACCGACAACGGCACCTTCATCGTCAACGGCACCGAGCGCGTGATCGTGTCGCAGATGCACCGTTCGCCGGGCGTGTTCTTCGACCACGACAAGGGCAAGACCCATTCGTCGGGCAAGCTGCTGTTCGCCGCGCGCGTCATTCCCTATCGCGGTTCCTGGCTGGACATCGAGTTCGATTCCAAGGACATCGTCTACGCGCGCATCGACCGCCGCCGCAAGCTGCCGGCGACGACGCTTCTGATGGCGCTCGGCATGGACGGCGAGGAAATCCTCTCGACCTTCTACAACACCGTCACCTACAAGCGTGACGGCGACAACTGGCGCATTCCCTATTCCGTCGACCGCTTCAAGGGCATGAAGATCGTGTCCGATCTGGTCGATGCGGATACCGGCGAAGTCGTGCTCGAAGCCGGCAAGAAGCTGACCGCGCGTTCGGCCAAGCAGCTTGCCGAAAAGGGCCTCAAGGCGATCAAGGCGACCGATGACGACCTGTTCGGCTCCTATCTGGCCGAGGACATCGTCAACTACGGCACCGGCGAGATCTATCTCGAAGCCGGCGACGAGATCGACGAGAAGGTGCTGAAGGTTCTTACCGACACCGGTGTGGACGAGATCGACGTGCTCGACATCGACCATGTCAATGTCGGCGCCTATATCCGCAACACGCTGGCCGCCGACAAGAACGAAAGCCGCCAGGAAGCGCTGTTCGACATCTACCGCGTCATGCGTCCGGGCGAGCCGCCCACGATGGACTCGGCGGAAGCCATGTTCAACTCGCTGTTCTTCGACGCCGAGCGCTACGACCTCTCGGCCGTGGGCCGCGTCAAGATGAACATGCGTCTCGACCTCGACTGCCCGGACACCGTGCGCGTGCTGCGCAAGGAAGACATTCTGGCCGTGGTCAAGATGCTGGTCGAGCTGCGCGACGGCAAGGGCGAGATCGACGACATCGACAATCTCGGCAACCGCCGCGTGCGTTCGGTCGGCGAATTGATGGAGAACCAGTACCGCGTCGGCCTGCTCCGCATGGAGCGCGCGATCAAGGAGCGCATGTCCTCGATCGAGATCGACACGGTCATGCCGCAGGACCTGATCAACGCCAAGCCGGCGGCCGCCGCCGTGCGCGAGTTCTTCGGTTCCTCGCAGCTCTCGCAGTTCATGGACCAGACCAACCCGCTGTCGGAGATCACCCACAAGCGCCGCCTGTCGGCCCTTGGGCCGGGCGGTCTGACCCGCGAGCGCGCAGGCTTCGAAGTCCGCGACGTGCATCCGACCCATTACGGCCGCATCTGCCCGATCGAGACGCCGGAAGGCCCGAATATCGGTCTGATCAACTCGCTCGCCACCTTCGCCCGCGTCAACAAGTACGGCTTCATCGAAAGCCCGTACCGCAAGATCGTGGACGGCAAGGTCACGAACGAGGTCGTCTATCTGTCGGCCATGGAGGAAGCCAAGCACACGGTCGCGCAGGCGAACGTCGAGCTTGACGCAGAAGGCCGCTTCGCGGACGAATTCGTCATCAGCCGTCATGCCGGCGAAGTGATGATGGCCCCGCGGGAGAACGTCGATCTGATGGACGTGTCGCCGAAGCAGCTCGTTTCGGTCGCGGCGGCCTTGATCCCGTTCCTCGAAAACGACGACGCCAACCGCGCGCTGATGGGTTCCAACATGCAGCGTCAGGCCGTACCTCTGGTGCGCGCCGAAGCGCCGTTCGTCGGCACCGGCATGGAGCCGATCGTGGCTCGCGATTCGGGTGCCGCGATTGGTGCCCGCCGCGCCGGCATCGTCGATCAGGTGGACGCGACCCGTATCGTCATCCGCGCCACGGAAGAACTCGATCCTTCCAAGTCGGGCGTCGATATCTACCGCTTGCAGAAGTACCAGCGCTCGAACCAGTCGACCTGTATCAACCAGCGTCCGCTCGTCCGCGTCGGTGACCGCATCGGCAAGGGCGACATCATCGCCGACGGCCCGTCGACGGATCTCGGCGATCTGGCGCTCGGCCGCAATGTGCTCGTCGCCTTCATGCCGTGGAACGGCTACAACTACGAAGACTCGATCCTCCTTTCGGAGAAGATCGTGTCGGACGACGTCTTCACCTCGATCCATATCGAGGAATTCGAAGTCGCGGCCCGCGACACCAAGCTCGGGCCTGAGGAAATCACCCGCGACATTCCGAACGTTTCGGAAGAAGCGCTGAAGAACCTCGACGAGGCCGGCATCGTGTATATCGGCGCCGAAGTGCATCCGGGCGACATTCTGGTGGGCAAGATCACGCCGAAGGGCGAAAGCCCGATGACGCCGGAAGAGAAGCTTCTGCGCGCCATCTTCGGCGAAAAGGCATCGGACGTGCGCGACACCTCCATGCGCATGCCGCCCGGGACCTACGGCACGGTCGTGGAAGTGCGCGTGTTCAACCGTCACGGCGTCGAGAAGGACGAACGCGCCATGGCGATCGAACGCGAGGAGATCGAGCGTCTCGCTAAGGACCGCGACGACGAGCAGGCCATCCTGGACCGCAACGTCTATGGCCGTCTCGCCGACATGCTGGACGGCAAGGTCGCCGCTGCGGGCCCGAAGGGCTTCAAGAAGGGCGGAGCCGTCAGCCGCGAGGTGATGGGCGAGTATCCACGTTCGCAATGGTGGCAGTTCGCCCTTGAGGACGAAAAGCAGCAGGGCGAACTCGAAGCGCTGCGCGGCCAGTACGACGAATCCAAGAAGCTGCTCGAAGCGCGCTTCATGGACAAGGTCGAGAAGGTGCAGCGCGGCGACGAGATGCCTCCGGGCGTCATGAAGATGGTCAAGGTCTTCGTGGCTGTTAAGCGCAAGATCCAGCCGGGCGACAAGATGGCCGGCCGTCACGGCAACAAGGGTGTGGTTTCGCGCATCCTGCCGGTCGAGGACATGCCGTTCCTCGAAGACGGAACCCATGCGGACATCGTGCTCAACCCTCTGGGTGTGCCGAGCCGCATGAATGTGGGCCAGATTCTGGAAACCCATCTTGGCTGGGCCTGCGCGGGCATGGGCAAGAAGATCGGCCAGCTTCTCGATGTCTATCGCAAGACGCAGAACATCGAGCCGCTGCGCGAGACGCTGGAGCATATCTATCCGGACAACGACCGCAACGAGCCGATCCGGTCCTATGACGACGATTCTGTCGTCATGCTGGCCAATCAGGTGAAGCGCGGCGTGTCGATCGCGACGCCGGTCTTCGACGGCGCTGTCGAGGCCGACATCAATGCGATGCTGGAAGACGCGGGTCTCGCGACCTCGGGCCAGTCGACGCTCTACGACGGACGCACGGGCGAGCCGTTCGACCGCAAGGTGACCATGGGCTACATCTATATGTTGAAGCTCCACCACCTGGTCGACGACAAGATTCATGCGCGTTCGATCGGACCCTACTCGCTCGTCACGCAGCAGCCCTTGGGCGGCAAGGCCCAGTTCGGCGGCCAGCGTTTCGGCGAAATGGAGGTCTGGGCGCTCGAAGCCTACGGCGCGGCCTACACGCTGCAGGAAATGCTCACCGTCAAGTCGGACGACGTGGCGGGCCGCACCAAGGTCTACGAGGCCATCGTGCGCGGCGACGACACGTTCGAAGCGGGCATTCCCGAAAGCTTCAACGTGCTGGTCAAGGAAATGCGTTCGCTCGGCCTCAATGTCGAGCTGGACGACACGCGCGAAGCCGAACAGCCGGCGCTTCCGGACGCGGCGGAATGACAATAAGAGGCGCATCCGCGAGGATGCGCCTCCAAAGGCGTCAGGCTCCGGTTTGGGAGTAAGTCGCCGAGAAAGTCCGCGAATTCTTTTCTGGATGGCGAGGGCCTTCGCCCGTCATCGACGACACAAAGCGGGATCGCCCGCAAGGAGAACGGCATGAACCAAGAGGTCATGAATCTTTTCAATCCTCAGGCTCCGGCGCAAACGTTCGATTCCATCAGAATCTCGATCGCCAGCCCGGAGAAGATTCTGTCCTGGTCATACGGCGAGATCAAGAAGCCCGAGACCATCAACTATCGCACGTTCAAGCCCGAACGCGATGGTCTCTTCTGCGCGCGCATCTTCGGCCCGATCAAGGACTATGAGTGCCTGTGCGGCAAGTACAAGCGCATGAAGTACAAGGGCATCATCTGCGAGAAGTGCGGCGTGGAAGTCACGCTGTCGCGTGTGCGCCGCGAGCGCATGGGCCATATCGAGCTCGCGGCCCCGGTCGCCCATATCTGGTTCCTGAAGTCGCTGCCGAGCCGCATCGGCACGCTTCTTGATATGACGCTCAAGGATATCGAGCGCGTCCTCTATTTCGAGAACTACATCGTCACCGAACCGGGCTTGACCTCGCTGAAGGAGCATCAGCTCCTGTCGGAAGAGGAATATATGATCGCCGTGGACGAGTTCGGCGAGGACCAGTTCACCGCCCTCATCGGCGCGGAAGCCATCTATGAGCTTCTGGCCTCGATGGAGCTTGAGAGCATCGCCGCCAACCTGCGCGTCGAGCTTGCCGAGACTACCTCGGACCTCAAGCAGAAGAAGCTGATGAAGCGCCTCAAGATCGTCGAGAACTTCCTGGAGTCGGGAAACCGTCCGGAATGGATGATCATGAAGATCGTGCCGGTGATCCCGCCCGATCTGCGTCCGCTCGTGCCGCTGGACGGCGGCCGCTTCGCGACGTCCGATCTCAACGATCTCTATCGCCGCGTCATCAACCGTAACAACCGTCTCAAGCGCCTGATCGAGCTGCGCGCGCCCGGCATCATCATCCGCAACGAAAAGCGCATGTTGCAGGAAGCCGTCGATGCGCTGTTCGACAACGGTCGCCGCGGCCGCGTCATCACCGGCGCGAACAAGCGTCCGCTGAAGTCGCTCTCCGACATGCTCAAGGGCAAGCAGGGCCGCTTCCGCCAGAACCTGCTCGGCAAGCGCGTCGACTATTCCGGCCGCTCGGTCATCGTGACCGGTCCGGAACTGAAGCTGCACCAGTGCGGCCTGCCGAAGAAGATGGCGCTGGAGCTGTTCAAGCCGTTCATCTATGCGCGCCTCGACGCCAAGGGCTATTCGTCCACCGTCAAGCAGGCGAAGAAGCTGGTCGAGAAGGAGCGTCCTGAAGTCTGGGATATCCTCGACGAGGTCATCCGCGAGCATCCGGTGCTCCTCAACCGCGCGCCGACGCTGCACCGTCTGGGCATCCAGGCCTTCGAACCCACTCTGATCGAAGGCAAGGCGATTCAGTTGCATCCGCTCGTCTGCACGGCCTTCAACGCCGACTTCGACGGCGACCAGATGGCCGTTCACGTGCCGCTGTCGCTCGAGGCGCAGCTCGAAGCGCGCGTGCTGATGATGTCGACCAACAACATCCTGCATCCGGCGAACGGCGCGCCGATCATCGTGCCGTCGCAGGACATGGTGCTGGGCCTCTATTATCTGTCCATCGTGGCGGATAAGGAGCCGGGCGAGGGTATGGTGTTCGCCGATATGGGCGAGCTCCAGCACGCGCTGGAGACCAAGGTCGTCACGCTGCACACCAAGATCAAGGGCCGCTTCAAGACGGTCGACGCCGAAGGCAAGCCCGTGTCGAAGATTTACGACACGACGCCGGGCCGCATGATCATCGGCGAGCTTCTGCCGAAGAACGCCAACGTGCCCTTCGACATCTGCAATCAGGAGATGACCAAGAAGAACATCTCCAAGATGATCGACCACGTCTACCGCCATTGCGGTCAGAAAGAGACGGTCATCTTCTGCGACCGCATCATGCAGCTCGGTTTCGCGCATGCCTGCCGCGCCGGCATTTCGTTCGGCAAGGACGACATGGTGATCCCTGACTCCAAGGCGAAGATCGTCGCCGAAACCGAGGCGCTGACGACCGAATACGAGCAGCAGTACAATGACGGCCTGATCACTCAGGGCGAGAAGTACAACAAGGTCGTCGACGCCTGGGGCAAGGCCACGGACAAGATCACCGAGGAAATGATGGCGCGCATCAAGGCCGTCGAATTCGATCCGGTGACCGGCCGCCAGAAGCAGATGAACTCGATCTACATGATGTCGCATTCCGGCGCGCGCGGTTCGGTGAACCAGATGCGTCAGCTTGGCGGCATGCGCGGCCTTATGGCCAAGCCGTCGGGCGAGATCATCGAGACGCCGATCATCTCGAACTTCAAGGAAGGCCTGACCGTGAACGAGTACTTCAACTCGACGCACGGCGCCCGCAAGGGTCTGGCCGACACCGCCTTGAAGACGGCGAACTCGGGCTACCTCACCCGCCGTCTCGTGGACGTGGCGCAGGACGCCATCATCTCCGAGATCGATTGCGGCGCGGAAACCGGCCTCACCATGCAGCCGATCGTCGATGCGGGCCAGATCGTGGCCTCGCTCGGCCAGCGCGTTCTGGGCCGCACGGCGCTCGACCCGATCCTGCATCCGGTCAGCGGCGAGGTGATCGTCGAAGCCGGGCGCATGATCGAGGAAAAGGACGTCGACCTGATCGAAAAGGCCGGCATCCAGTCGATCCGCATCCGTTCGGCGCTGACCTGCGAAACCCGCAACGGCGTCTGCGCCAAGTGCTACGGCCGCGATCTGGCGCGTGGTACCCCGGTCAACCAGGGCGAGGCCGTCGGCGTCATCGCGGCGCAGTCGATCGGCGAGCCGGGCACCCAGCTCACCATGCGCACGTTCCACCTCGGCGGCACGGCGCAGGTGGTCGACAGCTCGTATCTCGAAGCGTCCTATGAAGGCACGGTCAAGCTGCGCAACCGCAACGTGGTGCGCAACTCCGACGGCAATCTCGTGGTGATGGGCCGCAACATGGCGGTACTGATCCTCGACTCCGCCGGCAAGGAACGCGCGGTTCACCGCGTCACCTACGGTTCGCGCCTGTTCGTGGACGAGGGCGACACGGTCAAGCGCGGCCAGCGCATCGCCGAGTGGGATCCGTACACCCGTCCGATCATGACGGAAGTGGAAGGCTACGTCGAATTCGAGGACCTGGTCGACGGCCTGTCGGTCTCCGAAACGGCGGACGAATCCACCGGTATCACCAAGCGCGTGGTCATCGACTGGCGTTCGACTCCGCGCGGTTCGGACCTGAAGCCGGCCATGGTCATCAAGGACAAGAGCGGCAAGATCGCCAAGCTGTCCAAGGGTGGCGAAGCGCGCTTCCTGCTCTCGGTGGAGACCATCCTTTCGGTCGAGCCGGGTGCGCATGTGAAGGCCGGCGACGTCATCGCCCGTCTGCCGATGGAAAGCGCCAAGACCAAGGACATCACCGGTGGTCTGCCGCGCGTTGCGGAACTGTTCGAGGCCCGTCGTCCGAAGGACCACGCCATCATCGCCGAGATCGATGGTACCGTCCGCTTCGGCCGCGACTACAAGAACAAGCGCCGCATCATCATCGAGCCGAACGACGATACGGTCGAGCCGGTCGAATACCTCATCCCGAAGGGCAAGCCGTTCCATCTGCAGGACGGTGACGTCATCGAGAAGGGCGAGTATATCCTCGACGGCAATCCGGCCCCGCACGACATTCTGGCGATCAAGGGCGTGGAGGCTCTGGCTTCCTATCTCGTCAACGAAATCCAGGAAGTCTATCGCTTGCAGGGCGTGTTGATCAACGACAAGCACATCGAGGTGATCGTTCGCCAGATGCTGCAAAAGATCGAGATCACCGAGGCGGGCGACACCGGCTATATTCCGGGTGACCATGTCGACCGGATCGAGCTGGAGGAGATCAACGAGCGCCTGATCGAGGAGGGCAAGAAGCCGGGTTCCGGCAATCCGGTCCTGCTCGGCATCACCAAGGCCTCGCTGCAGACGCCGTCCTTCATCTCGGCCGCATCGTTCCAGGAGACCACCCGCGTTCTCACGGAAGCGGCGGTCGCCGGCAAGATGGACACGCTGCAGGGCCTGAAGGAAAACGTCATCGTGGGCCGCCTGATCCCGGCCGGCACCGGCGGCATGACCAACCAGATCCGCCGCATCGCCACCGCGCGCGACGAACTGATCATCGACGAGCGCCGCAAGTCTTCGGGTTCTGCCGAGGCCAATGCGATGCTGGCCGACATGACCAACGACGCCGCCGAGTAAGATCGGTGAAACGACAAGAAAAAGGCCGCCTTTCGAGGCGGCCTTTTTGCATTTATGGTGCCGGCAGCTTTTCGGAGGGTGAGAGCCGTTCACCCGGAACGGCCTCACGAGCATCTCCGTAAAGGATCAATCGCCGTCGTCGCCGTCGAATTCGATCAGGGCGACCTGTCCGGTGAGGGCGGTCTTCCATGCGCTCTTGTGCGGCTCTTCCTCCGGCTCCTCGGTGATGGTGCCGATTTCCAGCAGCTCGGCCTCGTGATAGCCTTCCTCGGCGAGAATGCCGAGCGCGGTCTGGACGATGTCCTCGTCGCCTTCGAGCTTCAGGAGCAGATGCACCTCGATCGGGTCTTCCGCGCCTTCGTTCCAGACATCGGCGATGATGAGATAGACGGCGGACGAATCGTCGTTGCTGTTTGCGGGCGTGGAAGACATGAAGATTCCCTTAAAATCCGGTTGCGTTTCGACTCGATCCCGCTTCAATAGCCCGCGCGGCATGGTCACGCCATAGCGGAGGCGGAAAATGGCGCTTCGGGCCGTGAAATAATCGCCAATTCGTCCGCTATCATGCGCAACTTGCTGTCCGGAGCTTCCGGAATCGCGGTTTTGCGGACTTCCAGCAAAGAAACTTGGCGCTTCGCCCTTGACGAAGCAGGCTTTGGGGCGTATCAGCACGCCATCTGAGCCGATGTGAGGCTGGCTTGTTCGGGACGCCGCGTCCTGAAGTTCGCCTCAAACAGGGTTCGTTTTACGATCGAAATGCAACTTGCCGTTCGCATGAAGCGTCAGCTTCCTCTGCTTTTGTTCGGAGTGGCCACCGGTTGACGAGGGCTGGCTCCGGATTTCGTGCATGAGCATGGCGGTGAAACGGCCCTTACGGGGCGTGGATACGAGATTTTTGAAAGAGGAAGGTTGAATGCCTACCGTAAACCAGCTGATCCGCAAGCCGCGCACTGCGCCGGTGAAGCGTAACAAGGTTCCGGCCCTTCAGGCCAATCCGCAGAAGCGCGGCGTTTGCACCCGCGTCTACACGACGACCCCGAAGAAGCCGAACTCGGCTCTGCGCAAGGTCGCCAAGGTCCGTCTCACCAATGGCTTCGAAGTCATCGGCTACATTCCGGGCGAAGGTCACAACCTTCAGGAGCACTCCGTGGTCATGATCCGCGGCGGCCGCGTGAAGGACTTGCCGGGTGTGCGTTATCACATCATCCGCGGCGTTCTCGACACCCAGGGCGTCAAGAACCGCAAGCAGCGCCGCTCCAAGTACGGCGCCAAGCGTCCGAAGTAAGATTTTCCGGGGATACCGGCCGCCGAGAGCGGCGCAGGCCCGATGTAATTGAAAGAAGAGACGAAATGTCCAGACGCCACAAAGCAGAAAAGCGTGAGATCAATCCGGATCCGAAGTTCGGCGATCTCGTGATCACGAAGTTCATGAATGCCGTCATGCTGCACGGCAAGAAGTCGGTCGCCGAAAGCATCGTTTACGGTGCCCTCGAATCGATCGAAGCCAAGGCGAAGTCGGAGCCGGTCGCGCTGTTCCATCAGGCGCTCGACAACGTTGCTCCGCACGTCGAAGTCCGTTCGCGCCGCGTCGGCGGCGCCACCTATCAGGTGCCGGTCGATGTGCGTCCCGAGCGTCGTCAGGCTCTCGCGATCCGCTGGCTGATCAATGCCGCTCGCGGCCGCAACGAGACCACCATGGTCGATCGTCTGTCGGGTGAGCTTCTGGACGCCGCCAACAATCGCGGTTCCGCTGTGAAGAAGCGTGAAGACACGCATCGCATGGCTGAAGCCAACCGCGCCTTCTCGCATTACCGCTGGTAATCCTCGAAACCTGTTCAAAGAGCGACTGTCATGGCCCGCGAATATAAAATCGAAGACTACCGCAATTTCGGTATCATGGCGCACATCGACGCTGGCAAGACCACGACGACCGAGCGCATTCTCTACTACACCGGCAAGTCTCACAAGATCGGTGAAGTTCACGATGGCGCGGCCACGATGGACTGGATGGAGCAGGAGCAGGAGCGCGGCATCACCATCACGTCCGCCGCGACCACGACCTTCTGGAAGGGTCGTGACGACAAGATGCGCCGCTTCAACATCATCGACACGCCCGGCCACGTCGACTTCACCATCGAAGTCGAGCGTTCGCTGCGTGTTCTCGACGGCGCGATCGCGCTTCTCGACGCCAATGCCGGCGTCGAGCCGCAGACCGAGACCGTCTGGCGTCAAGCCGAGAAGTACCACGTCCCGCGCATGATCTTCGTCAACAAGATGGACAAGATCGGCGCCGACTTCTATCGCTCGGTAGAGATGGTCAAGACCCGTCTGGGCGCCAAGGCTGTCGTCATGCAGCTTCCGGTCGGTGCCGAGAGCGAGTTCAAGGGCGTTATCGATCTTGTCGAGATGAAGGCGCTGATCTGGCGCGACGAGACGCTAGGCGCTGCCTGGGATGTCGTCGAGATTCCGGCCGACCTCAAGGACAAGGCCGAGGAATATCGCGAGCAGCTCATCGAAGCCGCTGTCGAGATCGATGAAGCCGCCACCGAAGCCTATCTGGAAGGCAAGACGCCGAGCGTCGAGGAACTGCGCGCGCTCATCCGCCGCGGCACCTGTGAAGTGCTGTTCCACCCGGTGTTCTGCGGCTCGGCCTTCAAGAACAAGGGCGTTCAGCCGCTGCTCGACGGCGTGGTGGACTTCCTGCCGTCGCCGGTCGAAGTTCCGGCCATCAAGGGCATCGACCCGAAGACCGAGACCGAAACCAGCCGCGAATCCTCCGACGAGGCTCCGCTGTCGATGCTGGCCTTCAAGATCATGAACGACCCGTTCGTCGGCTCGCTCACGTTCTGCCGCATCTATTCGGGCAGGCTCACCAAGGGCGTTTCGCTGGAAAACACCGTCAAGGGCAAGCGCGAGCGCATCGGCCGTATGCTGCAGATGCACTCCAACAGCCGTGAGGACATCGAAGAAGCCTTCGCCGGCGACATCGTGGCTCTGGCCGGTCTCAAGGAGACCACCACGGGCGACACGCTGTGCGACCCGCTGAAGCCGGTCATCCTGGAGCGCATGGAATTCCCCGATCCGGTCATCGAGATCGCGATCGAGCCGAAGACCAAGGCCGACCAGGAAAAGATGGGTATCGCCCTCAACCGTCTCGCCGCAGAGGATCCGTCCTTCCGCGTCAAGTCGGACGAAGAGTCGGGCCAGACCATCATCGCCGGCATGGGCGAGCTTCACCTCGACATCATCGTCGACCGCATGAAGCGCGAGTTCAAGGTGGAAGCCAACATCGGCGCGCCGCAGGTTGCCTACCGTGAAACCATCACCAAGGCCGCCGAAATCGACTACACCCACAAGAAGCAGTCGGGTGGTTCGGGTCAGTTCGCCCGCGTCAAGATCGTGTTCGAGCCGCATGACGGCGACGACTTCATCTTCGAATCGAAGATCGTCGGCGGCGCTGTGCCGAAGGAATACATTCCGGGCGTCCAGAAGGGCATCGAAAGCGTCATGGGCGCGGGTCCGCTCGCCGGCTTCCCGATGCTCGGCGTGAAGGCCACGCTGATGGACGGCGCCTACCATGACGTCGACTCGTCGGTTCTCGCCTTCGAAATTGCCTCCCGCGCCGCTTTCCGCGAAGGCGCGCAGAAGGCCGGTGCCCAGCTTCTCGAGCCGATCATGAAGGTCGAGGTCGTGACGCCGGAAGATTATGTCGGTGACGTTATCGGCGATCTGAACTCGCGTCGCGGTCAGATTTCCGGCACCGAAGCCCGCGGCATAGCCACGGTCGTCAACGCAATGGTTCCGCTGGCCAACATGTTCGGCTACGTGAATTCGCTGCGTTCGATGTCCCAGGGCCGCGCGCAGTACACGATGCAGTTCGACCATTACGAGCCGGTTCCGACTGCCGTCGCACAGGAAATCCAGAAGAAGTTTGCGTGATCGCATAGATCACGCTCCCAATTAAAGAACGCCTGAGCAGGCTAAATTTACGGAGAAGCTCAGATGGCCAAGAGCAAATTTGAACGTACGAAGCCCCACGTAAACATCGGCACGATCGGCCACGTCGATCATGGCAAGACGTCGCTGACGGCGGCGATCACGAAGTATTTCGGCGAGTTCAAGGCGTATGACCAGATCGACGCTGCGCCGGAAGAGCGCGCGCGCGGCATCACGATCTCGACGGCGCACGTCGAGTACGAGACCGAGAAGCGTCACTATGCGCACGTCGACTGCCCCGGCCACGCCGACTATGTGAAGAACATGATCACGGGTGCCGCACAGATGGACGGCGCGATCCTGGTGGTTTCGGCTGCCGACGGCCCGATGCCGCAGACCCGCGAGCACATCCTGCTCGCCCGTCAGGTCGGCGTGCCGGCGATCGTGGTGTTCCTGAACAAGTGCGATCAGGTCGACGACGCCGAGCTTCTCGAACTGGTCGAGCTGGAAGTGCGCGAGCTTCTGTCGAAGTACGAGTTCCCCGGCGACGAGATTCCGATCATCAAGGGCTCGGCTCTGGCCGCGCTGGAAGATTCGAACAAGGAACTGGGCGAAGACGCGATCCGCAACCTGATGGCTGCGGTTGACGACTACATCCCGACGCCGGAGCGTCCGATCGACCAGCCGTTCCTGATGCCGATCGAAGACGTGTTCTCGATCTCGGGCCGCGGCACGGTCGTGACCGGCCGCGTCGAGCGCGGTGTCGTGAAGGTCGGCGAGGAAGTCGAGATCGTCGGCATCAAGCCGACGACGAAGACGACGGTGACCGGCGTCGAGATGTTCCGCAAGCTGCTCGATCAGGGCCAGGCCGGCGACAACATCGGCGCGCTGATCCGCGGCGTTGCACGTGAAGACGTGGAGCGCGGTCAGGTTCTGTGCAAGCCGGGTTCGGTGAAGCCGCACACGAAGTTCAAGGCCGAGGCCTACATCCTGACGAAGGACGAGGGTGGCCGTCATACGCCGTTCTTCACGAACTACCGTCCGCAGTTCTACTTCCGCACGACGGACGTGACGGGTGTGGTGACGCTGCCTGCGGGTGTGGAGATGGTGATGCCGGGCGACAACGTCGCGATGGACGTGACGCTGATCGTGCCGATCGCGATGGAAGAGAAGCTGCGCTTCGCCATCCGTGAGGGCGGCCGCACCGTCGGCGCCGGTATCGTATCCTCCATCATCGAGTAATTAGGTTTGTGCGGGATGCCCGCCCTCCGGCGGGCGTCTCGCGTAACAAGGAACAGATGAAATGAACGGTCAAAACATCCGCATTCGCCTCAAGGCGTTTGATCATCGGATCCTTGACGCTTCGACCCGCGAGATCGTGTCGACCGCCAAGCGTACCGGCGCCAATGTGCGCGGACCGATCCCGCTTCCCACGCGGATCGAGAAGTTCACGGTCAACCGGTCGCCGCACATCGACAAGAAGAGCCGCGAACAGTTCGAGATGCGCACCCACAAGCGTCTTCTCGATATCGTTGACCCGACCCCGCAGACGGTGGACGCGCTGATGAAGCTCGACCTCTCCGCCGGTGTCGATGTCGAGATCAAGCTTTAATCGGCTTGAGCACGGAAGGAACGAACCCGATGCGTTCAGGTGTTATTGCACAGAAGCTGGGCATGACCCGCGTCTATAACGACGCCGGCGAGCATGTGCCGGTGACGGTTCTCCGCATGGAGAACTGCCATGTGGTTGCTCAGCGTACAGTTGAAAAGAACGGTTACACGGCTGTTCAGCTTGGCGTCGGTCTCGCCAAGGTGAAGAACACGTCCAAGGCGATGCGCGGTCATTTCGCGAAGGCCGAGGTCGAGCCGAAGGCGAAGCTGGCGGAATTCCGCGTTTCCCCGGACAACCTCCTCGAAGTCGGCGCCGAAATCACCGCCGAGCACTTCGTCCCCGGCCAGAAGGTCGACGTGACGGGCACTTCGATCGGTAAGGGTTTTGCCGGTGTCATGAAGCGCCACAATTTCGGCGGCCATCGCGCCTCCCACGGTAACTCCGTCACCCATCGCGCGCACGGCTCCACCGGCCAGCGTCAGGATCCGGGCAAGGTGTTCAAGGGCAAGAAGATGGCCGGTCACATGGGCCAGACCCGCGTGACCACCCAGAATATCGAAGTTGTCTCGACGGACAGCGATCGCGGCCTGATTCTGGTTCGCGGCGCGGTTCCCGGTTCCAAGGGCGCCTGGATACTGGTGCGCGACGCCGTCAAGGCTTCGCTGCCGGACAGCGCACCGAAGCCGGCCGGCCTGCGCGCCGGTGCCAAGGCCGAAGCTGCCGTCACTGAGGGAGCCGAATAATGGATCTCACGATTACCACTCTTGAAGGCAAGGATGCCGGCAAGGTCAAGCTGAACGAGGATATCTTCGGCCTCGACCCGCGCGACGACATCCTTCAGCGCGTCGTGCGCTGGCAGCTTTCCCGCCGCCAGCAGGGCACGCATGAGACGCTGACCCGTGGCGAAGTCGCCCGTACCGGCGCCAAGATGTACAAGCAGAAGGGTACGGGCCGCGCCCGTCACCATTCGGCTCGCGCTCCGCAGTTCCGCGGCGGCGGCAAGGCCCATGGCCCGGTTGCCCGCAGCCACGAGCACGACCTGCCGAAGAAGGTGCGCGCGCTCGGCCTGCGTCACGCTCTCTCGGCCAAGGCCAAGACGTCCGACCTGATCATCGTCGACGATCTGGCCTCCAAGGAAGCCAAGACGAAGCAGCTTGTCGCCCAGTTCGCCAAGCTCGGCCTCGAAAACGCGCTGCTGATCGGCGGCGCGGAGATCGACGCCAACTTCCAGCGCGCGGCTTCGAACATCCCGAACATCGACGTTCTGCCGGTGCAGGGCATCAATGTTTACGACATCCTGCGCCGCGGCAAGCTCGTCCTGTCGAAGGCGGCTGTCGAAGCACTCGAGGAGCGTTTCAAATGACTGATCTTCGCCATTACGACGTGATCGTCAGCCCGGTCATCACCGAGAAGTCCACCATGGTTTCCGAACACAACCAGGTCGTCTTCAACGTGGCCCGCAAGGCGACGAAACCGGAAATCAAGGCTGCGGTCGAAGCGCTGTTCGGCGTCAAGGTCACGGCTGTCAACACGACGGTGCGCAAAGGCAAGGTCAAGCGGTTCCGCGGCGTTGTCGGGCGCCAGAGCGACGTCAAGAAAGCGATCGTGACTTTGGCCGAAGGCCAGAGCATCGACGTTTCGACCGGTCTCTGAGAGGCCATGGAGTAAGAGACAATGGCACTCAAGCATTTCAACCCCACCACGCCGGGCCAGCGTCAGCTGGTCATCGTGGACCGTTCGGAGCTCTACAAGGGCAAGCCGGTCAAGTCCCTGACCGAAGGCCTGTCCAAGAAGGGCGGACGCAACAACACCGGCCGCATCACCGTCCGTTTCCAGGGCGGCGGTCACAAGCGCACCTATCGCTTCATCGACTTCAAGCGCCGCAAGCTCGACGTCGTCGGCACGGTTGAACGGCTCGAATACGATCCGAACCGCACCGCCTTCATCGCGCTCGTCCGCTACGAGGACGGCGAACTGGCCTATATTTTGGCTCCGCAGCGTCTGGCTGTCGGCGACAAGGTCGTGGCCGGCAATTCGGTCGACGTGAAGCCGGGCAACGCGATGCCGCTCGCTTCCATGCCGGTCGGCACGATCGTGCACAATGTCGAGCTGAAGCCGGGCAAGGGCGGCCAGATCGCCCGTTCGGCTGGCACCTACGCCCAGCTCGTCGGCCGCGACCAGGGCATGGCGATCCTGCGCCTCAACTCGGGTGAGCAGCGTCTGGTTCCCGGCGCCTGCTTCGCTTCGGTCGGCGCGGTGTCGAACCCGGATCACGGCAACATCAACGACGGCAAGGCCGGTCGTTCGGTGTGGCGCGGCAAGCGCCCGCATGTCCGCGGCGTCGCCATGAACCCGGTCGACCACCCGCATGGCGGCGGCGAAGGCCGCACCTCGGGCGGCCGTCATCCCGTCACCCCGTGGGGTAAGCCCACCAAGGGCAAGAAGACGCGTTCGAACAAGTCGACCGACAAGTTCATCATGCGTTCGCGCCATCAGCGCAAGAAATAAGAGAGGTAGTCTGAAGTGGCTCGTTCAGTTTGGAAAGGTCCGTTCGTCGACGGCTATCTTCTCAAGAAGGCTGAGAAGGTACGCGAGGGCGGTCGCAGTGAAGTCATCAAGATGTGGAGCCGCCGCTCCACCATCCTGCCGCAGTTTGTCGGCCTGACCTTCGGCGTCTACAACGGCAACAAGCATGTGCCGGTGTCGGTTTCGGAAGAAATGGTCGGACACAAGTTCGGTGAATTCGCGCCCACGCGGACCTATTACGGTCACGGCGCGGACAAGAAGGCGAAGAGGAAGTAACGATGGGCAAGGCCAAAGCTCCCCGCCAGCTCAAGGACAACGAAGCGCAAGCCGTTGCCCGCACGCTGCGCGTCAGCCCGCAGAAGCTCAATCTCGTCGCGAGCATGATTCGCGGCAAGAAGGTGAATGCGGCGCTTGCCGATCTGACGTTCTCGCGCAAGCGGATCGCCGACACGGTCAAGAAGACGCTGGAATCGGCGATTGCAAACGCCGAGAACAACCATGATCTCGACGTTGATGCGCTGATCGTCGCAGAAGCCTATGTCGGCAAGTCGATCGTCATGAAGCGCTTCCATGTCCGTGGACGTGGCCGCGCGAGCCGGATCGAGAAGCCGTTTTCGCATCTCACCATTGTCGTCCGCGAAGTCGCGGAAAAAGGGGAGGCCGCATAATGGGTCAGAAGATTAATCCGGTCGGTCTTCGTCTCGGCATCAACCGCACCTGGGATTCGCGCTGGTACGCGAACACCGGTGAATACGGCAAGCTGCTGCATGAGGACGTCAAGATCCGCGAATTCCTCAACGAGGAACTGAAGCAGGCCGCGATCTCCAAGATCGTGATCGAGCGTCCGCACAAGAAGTGCCGCGTGACCATTCATTCGGCGCGTCCGGGCATCATCATCGGCAAGAAGGGCGCGGACATCGAAAAGCTGCGCAAGAAGCTTTCCGAGATGACCAAGGCCGACACGTCGCTGAACATCGTCGAAGTGCGCAAGCCGGAAATCGACGCCACGCTGATCGCCCAGTCGATCGCGCAGCAGCTCGAACGCCGTGTGGCATTCCGCCGCGCCATGAAGCGTGCCGTGCAGTCGGCGATGCGTCTGGGCGCCGAAGGCATCCGCATCAACTGCTCGGGCCGTCTCGGCGGCGCGGAAATCGCCCGCATGGAATGGTACCGCGAGGGCCGCGTTCCGCTGCACACGCTGCGCGCCGATATCGACTACGGCACGGCCGAAGCCAAGACCGCCTACGGTATCTGCGGCGTGAAGGTCTGGGTCTTCAAGGGCGAGATCCTCGAGCACGATCCAATGGCTTCCGAGCGTCGCGCGGTCGAGGGTGACAATCAGGGTTCCTCGTCGAACCGCCGCCGCGAAAACGCTTGAAAAAGCGGCCGCGGGCGAGAAAATCTGGAGTAGAGAACAATGATGCAGCCTAAGCGCACCAAGTTCCGCAAGCAGTTCAAGGGCCGTATCCACGGCAACTCGAAGGGCGGCACGGATCTGAATTTCGGTGCTTTCGGTCTGAAGGCTCTTGAGCCGGAACGCGTCACCGCACGTCAGATCGAGGCGGCCCGCCGCGCGATCACCCGTCACATGAAGCGTGCGGGCCGTGTGTGGATCCGCATCTTCCCCGATGTGCCGGTCACGTCGAAGCCGACTGAAGTCCGTATGGGCAAGGGTAAGGGCTCGGTGGACTACTGGGCATGCCGTGTGGCACCCGGTCGTGTGATGTTTGAGCTTGACGGCGTACCCGAAGATGTGGCACGCGAAGCGCTCAGACTCGGCGCTGCGAAGTTGCCGATCAAGACGCGTTTCATCCAGCGCATCGCAGAATAAAAAGGGGCAGCTATGAAAGCCGCAGACGTTCGGGCGAAAAGCCCCGACCAACTGAAAGACGAGCTGGCCTCGCTGAAGAAAGAGCAGTTCAACCTGCGCTTCCAGAAGGCGACCGGCCAGCTCGAGAAGACCGCGCGTGTGAAAGAGGTTCGCCGCGACATCGCGCGTATCAAGACCATTGCCCGCCAGAAGGCGGCCGAAAGCAAGGCATAAGGAAAAACAATCATGCCTAAACGCATTCTGCAGGGCGTTGTCGTCAGCGACAAGAACGACAAGACTGTCGTGGTCAAGGTCGAGCGCCGCTATTCGCACCCGCTCCTCCAGAAGACCGTGCGCCAGTCGAAGAAGTACAAGGCGCATGACGAGAACAATCAGTTCAAGGTGGGCGATCAGGTTTCCATCCAGGAATCCGCGCCGATCTCGAAGGACAAGTGCTGGGTCGTCCTGACGGGCGAAGCAGCGGGCTAATAACTAACACGCAGCTCAGGTAGGGCAGGAGCCCTTAACCAGCTGAAGGAAAAGAAGGCGGCCAGTCATGATTCAGATGCAAACAAACCTCGACGTGGCGGATAATTCCGGTGCGCGTCGTGTCATGTGCATCAAGGTGCTGGGCGGCTCGAAGCGGCGTTACGCTTCCGTCGGCGACATCATCGTGGTGTCGATCAAGGAAGCCATTCCGCGCGGCCGCGTCAAGAAGGGCGACGTGATGAAGGCGGTTGTGGTTCGCACCGCCAAGGACATCCGTCGCGCGGACGGCAGCGTTATCCGTTTCGATAACAATGCAGCCGTTCTCATCGATAACAAGAAAGAGCCGATCGGCACCCGTATCTTCGGACCGGTTCCGCGCGAACTGCGCGCCAAGAACCACATGAAGATCATCTCGCTGGCTCCGGAAGTTCTGTAAGGAAGCAAGACGATGCAGAAGATTCGCAAAGGCGACAGCGTTGTCGTGCTGTCCGGTAAGGACAAGGGCCGTAAGGGCGAAGTTCTCAAGGTCATGCCGAAGGACGAGCAGGCGCTCGTTCGCGGCGTCAATATCGTGAAGCGCCACCAGCGCCAGACCCAGACCCAGGAAGGCGGCATCATTTCCAAGGAAGCCCCCATCCATCTGTCGAACCTGGCAATCGCCGATCCGAAGGACGGCAAGCCGACCCGCGTCGGTTTCCGCGTCGAGGACGGCAAGAAGGTGCGTGTCGCAAAACGTTCTGGAGCGCTGATCGATGGCTGAGGCAAAGGCACTTCCCCGTTTCAAGAAGCTCTATCAGGACAAGATCCGCAAGACGCTTCTGGAAGAATTCAAATACGACAACGAGATGCAGATTCCCCGCATCGACAAGGTCGTGCTCAATATGGGCGTAGGCGAAGCCACGGGCGATTCGAAGAAGCCTTCGATCGCCGCCGAGGATCTTGCCATGATCGCCGGCCAGAAGGCCGTCGTGACCCGCGCCCGCAACTCGATCGCCACCTTCAAGGTGCGCGAGGGCATGCCGATCGGCGCGAAGGTGACCCTTCGTTCGGACCGCATGTATGAATTCCTTGATCGTCTCATCACGATCGCTCTTCCCCGCGTCCGCGACTTCCGCGGCCTCAATCCGAAGAGCTTCGACGGCCGTGGCAACTACGCCATGGGCATCAAGGAGCACATCGTGTTCCCGGAAATCAACTACGACAAGGTTGATCAGATCTGGGGCATGGACATCATCGTTTGCACGACCGCCAAGACGGATGATGAAGCGCGCTCTCTTCTGCGTGGCTTCAACTTCCCCTTCCGGCAGTAACGACAAGCGTAGCGAGGTATATCAATATGGCCAAGACTAGCGCAGTCGAAAAGAACAAGCGCCGCGAAAAGTTGGTTAAGCGTCACGCGAACAAGCGTGCGCGCCTGAAGGCGATCGTCATGGATCAGGGCCTTCCGCTGGAGGAGCGCTTCCGCGCCACCATCCGGCTTGCCGAACTGCCGCGCAATTCCGCCAAGGTCCGTATCCGCAATCGTTGCGAGGTTTCGGGCCGTCCGCGCGGTTATTACCGTAAACTGAAGATGTCGCGTATCGCGCTGCGTCAGTTGGGTTCGCTCGGGCAGATTCCGGGCATCGTCAAGTCGAGCTGGTAAGGAGCATTCCATGTCTGTGTCAGATCCTCTCGGCGATATGCTGACCCGTATCCGCAACGCTGTCGGCCGCAAGAAGACCAAGGTTACGACCCCGGCTTCCAAGCTGCGCGCCCGCGTTCTCGATGTCCTTCAGGCTGAAGGCTACATCCGCGGCTACACCCAGAGCGAATTCGAGAACGGCAAGGCCGAGATCGAAATCGAGCTGAAATATTATGAAGGTGTTCCGGTCATCCGTGAAATCACCCGCGTGTCGAAGCCGGGCCGCCGCGTTTACGTGTCGGTCAAGTCGATTCCGCAGGTCGCGAACGGCCTTGGTATCTCGATCCTGTCCACGCCGAAGGGCGTGATGGCGGATCATGACGCCCGTGAACAAAACGTTGGTGGTGAGTTGCTCTGCCGCATCTTCTGATGCGGCTGACAGCTTGCAGATAAAAGACAGGTATCAAAATGTCTCGTATCGGTAAAAAACCCGTGCCGGTCCCGGCAGGCGTGACCGCCAGTGTTGATGGGCAGACCGTCAAGGCCAAGGGCGCGAAGGGCGAACTGTCCTTCGTCGTGCACGATGAAGTTCTGGTCAAGATGGAAGACGGCGCGATCAGCGTCGATCCGCGCGACCAGTCGAAGGAAGCCCGTTCCAAGTGGGGCATGTCCCGCACGATGATCTCCAACATCTTCGTTGGCGTGAAGGACGGCTTCGAGAAGAAGCTCGAGATCAACGGCGTCGGTTATCGCGCCGCCATGCAGGGCAAGAACCTGCAGCTCTCGCTCGGCTTCAGCCACGAAGTGGTCTACGACGTGCCGGCCGGCATTACTGTCGCCGTTCCGAAGCCGACGGAAATCGTCGTTTCGGGCATCGACAAGCAGCAGGTCGGCCAGGTCGCGGCGGAGATTCGCGAGTATCGCGGCCCCGAGCCCTACAAGGGCAAGGGCGTCAAGTATGCGAGCGAGAAGATCGTCCGCAAAGAAGGCAAGAAGAAGTAAGGGAAGCGCGTCATGGCATCGCCGAAAGAAACTATGCAGCGCCGCGCTGCTCGTGTACGCCGTGGGATCAAGGCTGCCGCCAATGGCCGCCCGCGTCTCAGCGTGCACCGTTCTTCCAAGAACATCTACGCCCAGGTCATCGACGACGCGCGTGGCGTCACCGTTGCCGCCGCCTCGACGCTCGATGGCGACCTCAAGAGCAAGCTCAAGACCGGCGCGGATACGGCTGCTGCCGCCGCTGTCGGCAAGCTGCTCGCCGAGCGCGCCGTCAAGGCCGGGATCAAGGACGTTGTGTTCGATCGCGGCTCGTTCATCTATCATGGCCGCGTGAAGGCCCTCGCCGAAGCTGCCCGCGAAGGCGGCCTGAGCTTCTAATCAGCAATTTGTGCTTCCGGAAAAGAAAAAGGAAATCAGGATATGGCACAGAGAGAACGTAACCGCGAAGATCGCGGCCGTGAGGAGCGCGACAGCGAATTCGTCGACAAGCTCGTCCACATCAACCGCGTCGCCAAGGTCGTCAAGGGCGGCCGTCGCTTCGGTTTCGCCGCGCTCGTCGTGGTCGGCGACCAGAAGGGCCGCGTCGGCTTCGGTCATGGCAAGGCGCGCGAAGTGCCGGAAGCCATCCGCAAGGCGACCGAGGCCGCCAAGCGCGACATGATCTTCGTGCCGCTTCGTTCGGGCCGCACGCTGCATCACGATGTCGAAGGCCGTCACGGCGCCGGCAAGGTGCTGCTGCGCGCCGCTCCGGCCGGTAAGGGCATCATCGCCGGTGGCCCGATGCGCGCCGTGTTCGAGACGCTCGGCGTCCAGGACGTGGTCGCCAAGTCGACCGGCTCGTCGAACCCCTACAACATGGTTCGTGCGACCTTCGATGCTCTGAAGCATCAGATGCATCCGAAGGATATCGCTGCACAGCGCGGCATCAAGTATTCGACCCTTCAGGCTCGCCGCCATGATGTGGTCGGCTCGGAAGAATAGCCGATAGTTTGTGTTCGTCCGGGATCCGCGGGATCGCCGGATACGCCATAGACAAGGGATTTGAATGATGGCTGAGAAGAAGGGCAAGACGGTTACGGTCGAGCAGATCGGAAGCCCCATCCGTCGTCCGGCCGAACAGCGTGCAACGCTGATCGGTCTGGGTCTTAACAAGTTGCATCGCCGCAGCACGCTGGAGGACACTCCGTCCGTGCGTGGCATGATCGCCAAGGTTCCGCATCTCGTCCGCGTCGTGGACGAGGCCTGAAAGCGCAGGGAGACAGAGATATGAAACTCAACGATCTGCGTGACAAGCCGGGCTCCGTCAAGGCGCGCAAGCGTCTGGGCCGCGGCATCGGTTCGGGTTCCGGCAAGACCGCCGGCCGCGGCGTCAAGGGTCAGAAGTCCCGTTCGGGCGTCTCGATCAACGGCTTTGAGGGCGGTCAGATGCCGATCTACCGCCGTCTGCCGAAGCGCGGTTTCACCAACATCTTCGCGAAGAGCTTCAATGTCGTGTCGCTCGGCCGTATCCAGGCCGCCATCGACGCCGGCAAGCTCGACGCCAAGGCCGTGGTGAACTTCGATTCGCTGAAGGCTGCCGGCGTGATTCGCCGCGCCAAGGACGGTGTGCGCATCCTTTCGGACGGCGAGCTGAAGGCCAAGGTGGCTTTCGATGTCGCCGGCGCCTCCAAGGCTGCGATCGATAAGATCGAGAAGGCCGGCGGCAGCATTAAGCTGCCCGAGGCAGCCGCCGAGTAAGACTTTATAAAAGCAGAACGGAAGCGGCGGCCCGAACAAGCTTTTCCCGATAGATCGCGCGAGCGTTTTTTGACGGGAAAAGCGGGAAAAATCGGGCCGCCGCTTGCACCTTTATGCCAATGCGCATATCTGGGTAGGGTCTTCTTGCCGAGGCCGGGTCGTTAGCGGCCGGTGGCGCGGGTCGGGAGGACCGGAGACTTTTCACCGGAGAAATTTGATGGCATCGGCTGCTGAACAGCTAGTTTCCAATCTCAATTTCGCGGCTTTCTCCAAAGCCAGCGAACTCAAGAAGCGTATCTGGTTCACGCTGGGCGCTTTGCTCGTGTACCGGTTCGGCACCTATATCCCGCTTCCCGGCATCAATCCCGACGCGCTGGCGCAGGCTTTCCAGTCGCACAGCCAGGGCGTGCTCGGCCTGTTCAACATGTTCGCCGGTGGCGCGGTCGGCCGCATGGCGATCTTTGCGCTGGGCATCATGCCCTATATCTCGGCCTCCATCATCGTGCAGCTCATGACGTCGGTCGTTCCGTCGCTCGAAGCGCTGAAGAAGGAAGGCGAGGCGGGCCGCACGATCATCAATCAATATACGCGCTACGGCACCGTGCTGCTGGCGCTCGTGCAGGCTTACGCCATCTCGGTCGGGCTGCAATCCGGCAACGGGATCGTCGTGTCGCCGGGACCGTTCTTCGTCGTCTCGTCGGTCATCACGCTGGTCGGCGGCACCATGTTCCTGATGTGGCTCGGCGAGCAGATCACCGCGCGCGGCATCGGCAACGGCATTTCGCTGATCATCTTTTCCGGCATCGTCGCCAACCTGCCGCATGCCATTTCCGGCACGCTGGAACTAGGCCGCACCGGCGCGCTGTCCACCGGTGTCATTCTGGGGGTCATCATCCTCGCCATCGTGCTGGTCGGGGTTATCGTCTTCGTCGAGCGCGCGCAGCGCCGCCTTCTGATCCAGTATCCGAAGCGTCAGGTCGGCAACCGCATGTTTCAGGGCGACACCTCGCACCTGCCGCTGAAGCTCAACACCGCGGGCGTCATTCCGCCGATCTTCGCTTCGTCGCTTCTGCTTCTGCCCGCGACGATCGCCGGCTTCGCCAACACGGCCAACATGCCGGGCTGGGTGACGACGATTCTCGCTGCGCTCGGCCACGGCCAGCCGCTCTATATGCTGCTCTATGCCGGGCTGATGATATTCTTCTGCTTCTTCTATACGGCCATCGTGTTCAATCCCAAGGACACGGCCGACCAGCTCAAGAAGCATTCCGGCTTCATTCCGGGCATCCGTCCGGGCGAGCGTACCGCCGAATATATCGATTATGTGCTGACGCGAATCTCGGTCGTCGGTGCGATCTATATCGTGGTGGTCTGCATGCTGCCGGAATTCCTCATTTCGGCGACCGGCGTTCCGTTCTATCTCGGCGGCACCTCGCTCCTGATCGTCGTCAGCGTGACGCTCGATACGGTCGCACAGGTTCAGGGACATCTGATCGCCCATCAGTATGAGGGCCTCATCAAGAAGTCCAAACTCAGAGGTGGGAAACGCAATCGATGAGACTGATACTTCTTGGGCCGCCCGGAGCAGGTAAGGGGACGCAGGCTGGACTTCTTACCAAGAAGCATGGAATACCGCAGCTTTCGACGGGGGACATGCTGCGTTCGGCTGTCGCCCAGCAGAGTGAAGTCGGCAAGCGCGCCAAGGCCGTGATGGACGCGGGGCAGCTCGTCTCGGACGAGATCGTCAACCAGATCGTGTCGGAGCGCATCGACGCACCGGACTGCGCCAACGGTTTCATCCTCGACGGTTATCCGCGCACGGTGCCGCAGGCAAAGGCCCTGGGCGAGATGCTGAGGGCGAAGGGGCTGAAGCTCGACGCCGTCATCGAACTCAAAGTGGACGAGAATGCATTGGTCAAGCGGATCGAGAACCGCGTGGCCGAGACGATCGCCAAGGGCGGGCAGGTCCGCTCCGACGACAATCCGGAAGCGTTCCGCAAGCGTCTGATCGAATATCGCGAGAAGACCGCGCCGCTGTCGGAATATTATTCCGGAACCAACGAGTTGCGCGTCATCGACGGTATGGCTCCGGTCGAGACGGTGACGTCTGAAATCGAGAAGATACTCGTTCCGGCCTGAGTGTGGCCGGCGCGATCGAGTTAAGAGTTGACTTTTGCCGGCGATTCCGTCAAAGACTGCGCCACTTCATTTGGTTTTGAATGATCGGTGCTGGCGGAATGAGTGAGGCCGGAACCGGTCGTTTCATGCTGTTTGCGGGCAAACGTCCCGCAGGCGGGACAGATTAACAGTAAGGAGAACAGACGTGGCACGTATCGCTGGCGTCAACATCCCGACGAACAAGCGCGTCATCATTGCGCTTCAGTACATCCACGGGATCGGACCGAAATTTGCTCGTGAGATCGTGACGAAGGTCGGCATCGCCGACGATCGCCGCGTGAATCAGCTCACGGACGCTGAAGTGCTTCAGATTCGCGAAGCCATCGACAGCGACTATCAGGTCGAGGGCGACCTGCGCCGCGAAGTGTCGATGAACATCAAGCGCCTGATGGACCTCGGCTGCTATCGTGGCCTGCGTCATCGCCGTTCGCTGCCGGTTCGCGGCCAGCGCACGCACACCAACGCCCGCACCCGCAAGGGTCCGGCGAAGGCGATTGCGGGCAAGAAGAAGTAATTTTGGCGGAACACATGTTCCGCCGGGCCTTTCCGGTTCGCCGGCAAGGTCGATGCTGGTCCTTTCATAGGGCCGGTGTAGCCGCTGGAATTACGGCGGTGTAGAGATCGATTGAAAGGATTATCATGGCCAAGGAAGCCACGCGCGTTCGCCGCCGCGAGCGCAAGAACATTTCGTCGGGCGTCGCCCACGTCAATTCGACGTTCAACAACACGATGATCACCATCACCGACGCGCAGGGCAATGCGATTGCCTGGTCCTCCGCCGGTGCGCAGGGCTTCAAGGGTTCGCGCAAGTCGACCCCGTTCGCCGCCCAGATCGCTGCCGAGGATTGCGCCAAGAAGGCGCAGGAGCACGGCATGCGCTCCCTCGAGGTCGAGGTTTGCGGGCCGGGTTCGGGTCGTGAGTCGGCGCTGCGCGCCTTGCAGGCCGCCGGTTTCGTCATCACGTCGATTCGCGACGTTACGCCGATCCCGCACAATGGCTGCCGTCCGCGCAAGAAGCGCCGGGTCTGATTTCCATCGACATGCCGCATGAGCCTCGCATCGCAGGGTACGAGGCTCCTCTGCGGTTTCTTCGCTTGATCGCCACGATTGGATGGTGGCGACGGTTGATAGAAGGATAAACACATGATCCAGAAAAACTGGCAGGAACTCATCAAGCCGAACAAGGTGGAGTTCATCACCAGCGGCTCGCGTACGCACGCGACCGTGGTGGCGGAGCCGCTGGAGCGCGGCTTCGGCCTGACGCTCGGCAACGCGCTGCGCCGCGTGCTGCTGTCGTCGCTGCGCGGCGCCGCAGTCACCGCCGTCCAGATCGACGGCGTGCTGCATGAATTCTCGTCCATTCCGGGCGTCCGCGAGGACGTGACGGATATCGTGCTCAACATCAAGGAGATCGCCATCCGCATGGAAGGCGAGGGTCCGAAGCGCATGGTCGTCCGCAAGGAAGGTCCGGGCGTCGTCACCGCAGGCGACATCCAGACCGTCGGCGACGTCGAGATCCTCAACCCGGATCACGTCATCTGCACGCTGGACGAAGGCGCTGAAATCCGCATGGAGTTCACCGTCAACACCGGCAAGGGCTATGTGCCCGCCGACCGCAACCGCGCCGAAGACGCGCCGATCGGCCTCATCCCGGTCGACAGCCTCTATTCGCCGGTGCGCAAGGTGTCGTACAAGATCGAGAACACCCGTGAGGGCCAGGTTCTCGACTATGACAAGCTGACGCTCAACATCGAGACGAACGGCTCGGTGACCGGCGAGGATGCCGTGGCTTATGCCGCGCGCATCCTTCAGGACCAGCTTTCGATCTTCGTCAACTTCGAGGAGCCGCAGAAGGAAGTCCCGCAGGAACAGGTTGCGGAATTGGCTTTCAACCCGGCGCTGCTCAAGAAGGTGGACGAACTCGAACTGTCGGTGCGTTCGGCCAACTGCCTGAAGAACGACAACATCGTCTATATCGGCGATCTGATCCAGAAGACGGAAGCCGAGATGCTGCGGACTCCGAATTTCGGCCGCAAGTCGCTCAACGAGATCAAGGAAGTTCTGGCGTCGATGGGTCTCCATCTCGGCATGGAAATCCCGTCCTGGCCGCCGGAAAACATCGAAGATCTCGCAAAGCGCTACGAAGACCAATATTGAGTCCGGTAAAAGACCGGCAAGACAGAGAGTTAAAGGAGAAGGCTCATGCGCCACGGTAACGGATACCGTAAGCTGAACCGCACTGCCTCGCACCGCAAGGCGATGTTCGCCAATATGGCCGCTTCGCTGATCGAGCACGAGCAGATCGTGACGACGCTTCCGAAAGCCAAGGAAATCCGCCCCATCGTCGAAAAGCTCGTCACGCTCGGCAAGCGCGGCGATCTGCACGCCCGCCGTCAGGCGATCTCGGCCGTGCGGGACGTCAAGGTCGTCGCCAAGCTGTTCGACACGCTGGCCACGCGCTATGCGACCCGCAACGGCGGCTACATCCGCATCATGAAGGCCGGCTTCCGCCCAGGCGACAACGCGCCGCTGGCAGTGGTCGAGTTCGTCGAGCGCGACGTTGACGCCAAGGGCAAGGCCGACCGCGCCCGCGTCGAGGCCGAAAAGGCCGATGAGGCTGACGCCGCATAAGCGGAAAGCGCTTCGCAATCATTCAAAAAAAGGCCGCCTTTCGGGGCGGCCTTTTTCTTTTCGGTTTTTTTGGAAGCGTGACTTCAGATAACGTGTTCCGCCGGCGGGTTCTGGGGGCGGAACAGCTTGCCGCGTTCGGCGACCAGCACGCAGCAGAATGCCAGGACGCCCAGCACAGAATAGCCGATCGCGACGGGCGTGGTGGTGCCGTCGAAAGCCTGCCCGATCATTGCGCCGAGCGTCGCGCCGATCACGGTCTGCGCGAAGCCGAGAACCGAGGACGCGGTGCCCGCAACATCACCCAGCGGCTCCATGGCCAGCGCATTGAAATTCGCGGAGACAAGGCTGAAGGAGAACATGATCGTCATGTATATCGCCATCAGCAGTGCAAATGGCACGGGACCGTTCATGGTGACGGACAGAGTCATCCACAGCAGGCTGAGGCCGATGAAGACGATGAGCATGGTCTGCGAGATGCGCCGCATGCCGAAGCGTCCCACGAGGCGCGAATTGAGGAATGAGGCCAGCGCCAGCGTCATGGCGACGGCGGCGAAGGCGAGTGGAAACAATTCGCCGAGCTGGTAGATGCCGTCGAATATCTGCTGTGCCGAATTGACATAGCCGAACAGGGCGCCGAGCACGAGGGAGGTGCCGAGCATGTAGAACAGCGCGGCGCGGTTCGACAGCACGATGGCAAAGCCGCCCAAAACGCTGTGAGCGGTGAGCGGGCGGCGATGGCCGGCTGGCAGCGTTTCCGGCAGGCGCACGTAAGCCCACAGGCCGATGATGATGGCCAGTGTCGTCATGAACAGAAAGATGAGATGCCACTCGCCGAACAGCATGATCACCTGACCGGTGGCCGGGGCGATCACCGGCAGGATCATGAACACCATCATGGCGAGCGACATGACTTCGGCCATCTGGCGGCCGGAGAACTGGTCGCGCACGACCGAGACCGCGATGACGCGCGTCGAGGCTGCGCCCAGCCCCTGCAAGACGCGCAGCACGATCAGCATGGCGAAATCCCGCACGAAGATCGAGCCGAAGGAAGCGAGGATGAAGATCAGCAGGCCGCCGAACAGGGGCAGCCGACGCCCGAAACGATCGCTGATCGGCCCGTAGAAAAGCTGCGAGACGCCGAAGCCGAGCAGATAGGCCGTGATCACGAACTGGACATGATTCTCTGACTGCACGCCGAGGCTGGCGCCGATCTGCGGCAGTCCGGGCAGCATGATGTCGATCGCGAGCGAGTTGATGGCCATGATCGCGGCGATCAGCGCGATGAACTCGCCGCGTCCGCGTATGGAAGCCCGCTGGTCCGGCGAACCCTTCTTGATGTCGAGCGGCATGAATGACATTCCCTGATATGACAGCACGTCGCCGAAGATTATGGTGTGTTGTGGGACGCGCGCAAAAGACAAAAGCGCCGCGGAGACGGCGCTTTTAGATCGTCGTGCGCCTCATCGGGCGCATTGTGACGATCTATCTTTTTGTTTGAGCATCGGATGACCCGAAAACCGGTTCCCACTTTTCGGTCCGATACTCTGAAAAAGCAGATTAGCCGTATGTCCGGCTATTAATCCTCAAGCGGCCTTGGTGGCAATACCTTTGTCGTTCAAAAGCGTTTGCAATTCGTGTGACTGGAACATTTCGCGCACGATATCGCAACCGCCGACGAACTCGCCTTTCACATAAAGCTGCGGAATGGTCGGCCAGCTCGAATATTCCTTGATGCCCTGACGCATTTCGTCGGACGAAAGCACGTTGACGCCCTTGTAGCTGACGCCGAGATAGTCGAGAATCTGCACGACCTGACCGGAAAAGCCGCATTGCGGGAAACCCGGCGTGCCCTTCATGAACAGGACAACGTCGTTGGTTTTCACTTCATTATCGATGAAATCATGGATACCGCTCATCTCAATTCCTTTCATGAAGCCGGGGCGAAGGGGAGTATACGTTTCTATATAGTGATCTGCCGGCCGATAGTCATCCGGTGACTGCAAAGCAAATCAAACGGGCGGGAGGAAGCTTCCACCGCGCCGATGCCGCAATCCGGGCCGTCTCCCGGAACGCCCGCTTATTTCGGCACGCTGGTCTGCAAGGCGAGGGCATGGAGCACACCGCCCATATGGCCTTTCAGCGCGTCATAGACCATCTGATGCTGCTGCACGCGCGACTTGCCGCGAAAGCTTTCCGCCACCACTTCGGCGGCATAATGGTCTCCATCTCCGGCAAGGTCGCGGATCGTCACCTGCGCGTCGGGAATCCCCTCGCGTATCAGTTTTTCGATCTCGTGTGCGTCCATGGCCATGCAAATTCTCCCGCCGATTCCGGCTTCTGTCATTTTCTACGAATCGTAACGCACCGCGCGGGCGCGTCAATATTCAATTGTCTAATCTTTAAACCGTGAACACGCAAACCGCCCGGACAGGGTTTCCGGGCGGCAGACATTCCGGCGCAGTCACGATGCTCAGTTATCGGCGGCCGGCTCACCGGACATGAAATCCGGGAACCAGCTTTCATAGGCATGCGTCAGATCGGCGACGCCGATATCCACCAACGCACCGAATTTCAGCCTGTCGCCGCCAACCTTGCCCAGTATGCGGAAGGGAACGCCGGCACCCTCGGCGTTGAGCGCCACGAGCTGCGCCATTTCAGGCGACACGGCAACCACATAGCGGGCCTGATCCTCGCCGAAAAGGAGTGCGTGCGGCAAGCCGTCGCCCGCGTCCAGCACGGCGCCCTTGCCGGATTTGATCGCCATTTCGGAGACGGCGACGGCCAGCCCGCCGTCGGAAATATCATGGCAGGCCGTGACCTGGCCGTTGCGGATGGCCGAACGCACGAAATCGCCGTTGCGCTTCTCGATGGCGAGATCGACTGCGGGCGCGGGGCCGTCGGCGCGGTCGAACAGGCCGCGCAGATAGATCGACTGGCCGAGATGCGTGCCGTCGCCGCCGAGCAGGATCAGCATGTCGCCGTCCTTCATGCCGCCGATCTTGGCCATGCGGCTCCAGTCGGGGATGAGGCCGACGCCGGCGATGGTCGGTGTGGGCAGGATGCCTTGCCCATTGGTCTCGTTATAGAGCGAGACATTGCCCGAAACGATGGGGAAGTCCAGCACGCGGCAGGCTTCGCCGATGCCTTCGATGGCCTTGACGAACTGGCCCATGATCTCCGGCTTTTCGGGATTGCCGAAATTGAGATTGTCGGTCGAGGCCAGCGGTTCCGCGCCGGTGGCGGTGATGTTGCGCCAGCATTCGGCCACCGCCTGCTTGCCGCCCTCGTAAGGGTCGGCCTCGCAATAGCGCGGCGTCACGTCGGAGGAGAAGGCAAGCGCCTTGGTCTCGTGGCCCTCGACGCGGATCACGCCGGCGTCGCCGCCGGGAAGCTGCAGCGAATTGCCCTGAATGAGCGTGTCGTACTGCTCATAGACCCAGCGGCGCGCGGACATGTCGGCTGAGCCGACGAGTTTCAGGAGCGCTGCCGAATAATCGTCCACCTGCGGCACGCTGCCGGCCGGAAGCGGAGAATGCCGGCCGGGCTCGATCCATGGACGGTCGTATTCCGGCGCTTCGTCGCCCAGTTCCTTGATCGGCAGGTCGGCGACTTCCTCGCCCCGATGGAGGACGCGGAAGCGCAGATCGTCGGTGGTCTTGCCGACCACGGCGAAATCCAGCCCCCATTTGCGGAAGATGCCTTCGGCCTCGGCTTCCTTTTCCGGCTTCAGCACCATGAGCATGCGCTCCTGGCTTTCCGACAGCATCATCTCATAGGCCGTCATGCGCTCCTCGCGCACCGGCACGCGGTCGAGGTCGAGCTCGATGCCGAGGTCGCCCTTGGCGCCCATCTCCACCGCCGAGCAGGTGAGGCCGGCCGCGCCCATGTCCTGAATGGCGATGACCGCGCCCGAGGCCATCAGTTCGAGGCAGGCTTCGAGCAGGCATTTTTCGGTGAAGGGGTCGCCCACTTGCACGGTGGGGCGCTTTTCCTCGATCGATTCGTCGAATTCGGCCGAGGCCATGGTCGCGCCGCCGACGCCGTCGCGGCCCGTCTTGGCGCCGAGATAGACCACCGGCAGGCCGACGCCTTCCGCCTTGGAGTAGAAGATGCCGTCGGTCTTGGCGAGGCCGGCCGCAAATGCGTTGACGAGGATGTTGCCGTTATAACGCTTGTCGAAATTGACCTCGCCGCCGACGGTCGGCACGCCGAAGGCGTTGCCGTAGCCGCCGACGCCGGACACGACGCCCGACACCAGATGGCGGGTCTTGGGGTGATCCGGCTCGCCGAAGCGCAGCGCGTTCATGGCCGCCACGGGCCGCGCGCCCATGGTGAAGACGTCGCGCAGAATGCCGCCCACGCCGGTGGCCGCGCCCTGATAGGGCTCGATATAGGAGGGGTGGTTGTGGCTCTCCATCTTGAAGACGACGCAGTCGCCGTCGCCGATATCCACCACGCCGGCGTTCTCGCCCGGACCCTGGATGACGCGCGGCCCGCTGGTGGGGAGCGTGCGCAGCCACTTCTTCGACGACTTGTAGGAGCAATGCTCGTTCCACATGGCCGAGAAGATGCCGAGTTCGGTGAAGCTCGGCTCGCGCCCGATCAGGTCGAGGATGCGCTGATATTCATCCGGCTTCAAACCATGCGCTGCGATCAGTTCCGGCGTAATGGCCCGCGTGTTGGAAATGGTCATGGAAATGGAGAACCCCGTCAGTTTTCAAGGGGGTTCTTTAACCCATAGCCGGCGCGAGCGCGACAGGAAAATGCCGGTTTCCCGGCTCAGATGCTGCCTTCGTAGCCGGTCTGTTCGTTTTCCATCAGCCGGCGCAGGGCGAGGAAGCATTTTTCGACCACGGCCCGGTCGCGCGGCGCGGAAAAGGCGATGCGGACCCGGTGATAGACCGTGTCGACGCGGCCGGCCTTGAACTCGTCCTCGTCGTCGATGAGGATTCCGTTCTCGTAGGCCGCCGCCTTGAAGGCGCCGGCCAGCCACGGGTCCGGCAGGCCCATCCACAGGAAAGGAATGCTCGGCTTCGAGCGGAAGTCGAAGCCGGAGAAGATGCGCCGCGCCATCGCCTCGCGCGCGCCCGTCTCGGCCTCGCAGGCGCGGCGGATCGCCTCGGCCTCGCCCGAAAGCACCAGTTGCGCGCCGGTTTCGGCCAGAAGGAAAGGCGCGCCGCCGGTCAGCATCTTGTGGGTGACACGGACGCGCGCGGCGCAATGCGGCGGGCAGGCGACCCAGCCGCAGCGGATGCCCGCCGCCGCGGCCTTGGACAGGCCGGAGACGAGAAAGGTGCGCTCCGGCGCGAAGGCGGTCAGCGGCGGCGCGTCGCTCGCGCACATGACGCCGTAGATGTCGTCCTCGATCAGCCAGACATTGTGCCGCCGCGCGATCTCGGCGACGGCGCGACGGCGCTCTTCCGGCATATGGGCGAGGGTGGGGTTGTGCAGTGTCGGCATCAGGAAGGCCAGCGCCGGATGCTGCTGGCGGCAGGCGCGCTCGAACTCCTCCGGGATCAGCCCGTGCTCGTCCTGCCCGCAGGGAATGGCCCGCCGTCCGAGCAGCCGCGCCGAGCGGGTGACCTGCGCATAGGTCAGGTTCTCGAACAGGATACGGTCGCCCGGCGCGGTGAAGGCGGCGATGATCGCCATCGCCGCCGCCTGTGCGCCGTTGGTGACGACGATGGAATCGGCCTCCGGCTGCCAGTCCGGCTGCGACAGCCATTGCTGGCCCGCCTCCAGCCAGTGCGGCGGGACGTGGCGCGAATAATTGACGATGTCCTGCGGAAAATCGCGGTGGATGCCGGCGGCGATGCGCGCCAGCGCCGCATGCTGGCCGACATCGGGGGCGGAGGTGACGTCGAAACGAATCTTCTCGTCCGGTATCTCCACCGGCCTCGTGCCGGAAAGGGCGGAGACAGTAACTCTGGCCGATTCCTCGCCCAGCACATAGGTGCCGCGCCCGACCTCGCCGCCGACCAGTCCGCGCTCATGCGCCAGCGCATAAGCGCGCCCGATTGTGCCGATTGTCACCTTCAGATCAAAGGCCAGGTTGCGCTGCGGCGGCAATTTCGCGCCCGGCGGCAGCGCGCCGTCAGCGATCGCCGCCTCGATGGCGTCCGCCAGTTGCAGATAGATGGGGCCGGTTCTGCCGGAAAGATCGGGAAGCCAATTTGTCATGGTTACAACTTGTAAATTGTACCTGTCCCAGAGTCAATTATAGGATCGGTTTCCATAGATTATGCAGCCGAGCGTGCCGGAAAACGGGCCGGAGAAAGCCATGTACTATTTCAGATCGGAAACCGATACAATCGATACAATTCTGCCGACGCCCGGCGTGGATCGCCCGGCCGATCTCGCGCCCGGCCTGCATCCGCATGTCGCGCGGGTGGAGGACCTCACTCTACCGGGAGGATTCATGCCCCGCCTTGCGGCGAGGCTTGCGCTGTGGCGGGAGATTCGCCGCGACCGCCTGGCGCTGCGGGCGTTGAGCGACAGCCAGTTGCTGGACATCGGCGTCGGCCCGGCCGAGGCCGACCGGGAAGCGCGCAAAGTGTGGCTTCGCTTGCGCTGACGGCTCAGCAGCCCGACTGGCCTGCGGCCCAGCGGTTGACGTCGGCCGAGATGCGGCCGCCATGGGCCTGTTGCATCATTGGGCCGAAGGTTTCCACGCGCGCCGGATTTCCTTGCGCCTGTACCACCAGCACCGGACGCGCACCGACATTGTGCGACGGCACGACCAGAATGCGTGGCCGGCCGGAATAGGAATTGAGTTCTGGCGCGAGCGTATAACCGTGGAAATCCTTGTCCTTCGACTTGAACCAGCAGCGATTGGCGCCGAGCGCCACGCGTTCCATGGTCGGCAGCGCTGCCTTGCCGGTGTCGGCGACGGGGCCGGGTGTCGGATGTGGTGTACAGGCCGACATGAGCGCGAAGGCGGGCAGGGCGAGGAAGGCGAGGGACTTTCTGGTCAAGAAAAGGGCTCCGCTGGAGGCAGGAATGGAAACAGGAGAGGCGGTTTCGGTGCGGTCAGGCCAGTTGCGGCATGAAGGCTTTCAATCCATCATGCATTTCGTTCCATATACGCTCGAAGGCCGGATGCTGCCGCGCCTTGGCTGCATAGGCGTCGAATTTTGGAAAGCTGCTCAGCAGATCGGCCTTGCCGGACATTTTTTTCAGCGGCTCCAAGATGAAGCGCACCGGCAGCAACCAGCAATCGGCAAGCGTCGGCGCGTCGCCGGTGGCATAGGACTTGTCCGACAGGCGGCTTTCCACGACATCGAGGCCCGTATGCAGTTTCTCGAACAGGTGTTCGATGGTGGCGCTGTCGCGTTCCGACTTGCCGAGCAGGACGAAGAGCTTCATCGCCGGGCCGAGAATTTCCAGTTCCGCCAGACGGGCGAGAAGGCGGATCAGCGCGCGCTCGCGCGGGGTGCCGGGTAAGACTGCCTTTTCCGGATAGTGATCTTCCAGATATTCAGCGATCACCGCGGCCTCGAACAGGGTTTCCCCGGAACCGGTGATGAGCACCGGGATGCGGCGCAGCGGCGTTATCTTGCTGAAATCGGCGGGGAACGGATAGGGCAGCGTGATCGGCTTGAAGGGCAGGTCCTTCAGATAGAGGACGCCGCGCACGAAGGCGGAATAGGGGGAAAGTGGCCTCGTATAAAGCTGCATGGATGACGGTTCCCCGATTCGTGTTGCGACCAGTTTGTCGAGTAGCGAAGCTGCCACGAAAACCGGCGGCAGGCCAGCCGTTTCTAGTTATGAAAAAAGGCGGCTTCGGGAAGCCGCCTTCCGAATTGCGATAAAGCTTTGCGTCAGGCCGCGATGCCGAGCGCGCCGGCGAACAGCGCGCGGCCATCCTCGCCGCCATGGGCGGCTTCGATCAGATTTTCGGGATGCGGCATCATGCCCAGCACATTGCCGCGCGCATTGACGATGCCGGCGATGTCGTTGATCGAGCCGTTCGGATTGGTGCCTTCCGCATAGCGGAAAACGACCTGACCTTCGCCTTCAAGCCGCTTTAGCGTCTCCGCGTCGGCGAAATAATTGCCGTCATGATGCGCGACCGGGCAGCGGATGATCTGGCCCGGCTTGTAGCCGCGCGTGAACGACGTATTGGCGTTGGAGACTTCCAGCTTCACCTCGCGGCAGACGAATTTCAGCGAAGCATTGCGCATCAGCGCGCCGGGCAATAGCCCCGCTTCCAGAAGAATCTGGAAACCGTTGCACACGCCCATCACCATCACGCCCTTGTCGGCCTTCTCGCGCACGGCCTGCATGACCGGCATACGCGCGGCGATAGCGCCGCAGCGCAGATAGTCGCCATAGGAGAAACCACCGGGGATGAGAATCAGGTCCACATCGTCCGGGATGCTCGTGTCGGTCTGCCACACGGTCACGGGCGGCTGGCCGGTGATGCCGGTAATGGCGGCGATCATGTCGCGGTCGCGGTTGAGACCGGGAAGAAGAATGACGGCGGCTTTCATGTCGTCTGGCTCTCGAACGAATTAACCGATGGCGATAGAATAGTCCTCGATCACCGTATTGGCGAGAAGCTTCTCGCACATGGCTTTCAGGTCGGCTTCGGCCTTGGTCTTGTCGGAGCCGGCAAGCTCGAGGTCGAATACCTTGCCCTGACGCACGGAATCGACGCCCTGAAAGCCGAGGCTGCCGAGCGCGCCGACGATGGCCTTGCCCTGCGGGTCGAGAACGCCGTTTTTCAGTGTGACGGTGACGCGTGCCTTGATCACTCTGTGGTTCCTGCTGATTGAAGAAGAACGAAACAGCCCGGAAGATGCTTCCGGGCTGGCTGGATGATTCACGAAACCTTATTTCACCAGAACCGGGCCGGAGGGGCGGGGCGTGTCGTTCTCGTTCATGATGCCGAGACGGCGCGCCACTTCCTGGTAGGCCTCGACCAAGCCGCCCATGTCGCGGCGGAACCGGTCCTTGTCGAGCTTGTCGTTGGTGTTGATATCCCACAGACGGGCCGAATCCGGGGAGATTTCGTCGGCGACGACGATGCGCATCATATCGCCTTCCCACAAGCGGCCGCACTCGATCTTGAAATCGACGAGCTGGATGCCGATGCCGAGGAACAGGCCGGTGAGGAAATCGTTGACGCGGATGGCGAGCGCCATGATGTCGTCGATCTCCTGCGGGCTGGCCCAGCCGAACGCGGTGATGTGTTCTTCCGTCACCATCGGGTCGTCGAGCGCGTCGGCCTTGTAATAGAACTCGATGATCGAGCGCGGCAGAACGGTGCCTTCCTCGATGCCGAGGCGCTTGGCCAGCGAGCCGGCAGCGACGTTGCGCACGACGATCTCAAGCGGGATGATCTCCACTTCGCGGATCAACTGCTCGCGCATGTTGAGGCGGCGAATGAAGTGGGTCGGGATACCGATGCGGTTCAACTGGGTGAAGATATGTTCGGAAATGCGGTTGTTGAGCACGCCCTTTCCGTCCACGACCTCGTGTTTCTTCTTGTTGAACGCGGTGGCGTCGTCCTTGAAGAACTGGATCAGCGTTCCGGGTTCAGGGCCTTCGTAAAGAATCTTGGCCTTGCCCTCGTAAATACGGCGGCGACGGTTCATGGCTTTTCTCGGATTTCCATATCAGTGATGGTCGGCGATTGGCCGCTATGCTCGCGGGCTACCTATAGCAATTAAGGGCTTTTAACAATCCTGCTTCGTGCCCGTTCCCCTGTTTTCGGCATTTATGTGGTTATGTGGTGTTCGGACCGCAATAAAGTCAATCGCGCCCCTTGCATAATCTTGCTCCCCTTGCCAGCTTTAAGCAAGAGAAGCCGTGCAAGGGGAGTGCGAGGAATGACCACGGGTATGGACGACCGCCGCAAGGCATTCGAGGACAAGTTCGCGCATGATGCGGATTTGCGTTTCCGCGCGACGGCGCGCCGCAACAAGCTTCTGGGATTGTGGGCCGCCGAACGGCTCGGCAAGAAGGGCGCCGACGCCGATGCCTATGCGCGTGACGTGGTCGCCGCCGATCTTGAGGAGGCGGGTGACGAGGACGTGTTCCGCAAGATTCGCGCCGATTTCGACGCGGCGGGCGTCAGCGAGACGGATGCGGCCATCCGCGAGAGGATGATTTCCTTCCTCGAAGAGGCGGTGCGCCAGATAAATCAGGATTGAAACAGGGAAATTCCGCATGTCGCTCTCTTCGAGCCTGCGCGCAGGCGAAACCGTGCTTTCGGCATGGTCCGGCCTGCCGGAGCCGCTGACCGTCGAAATTCTCGCCCATAGCGCGTTCGGCGCGGTGGCGCTGGACATGCAGCATGGCGGTCATGACGAGGCGAGCGTGCTGCGCTCGGTCGGTCTCATTCTCGCCGCCGCCAAACCGCCGGTGGTGCGCATCCCGGTGGGACGGTTCGACACGGCGAGCCGTGCGCTCGATTTCGGGGCCGAAGCGGTGATCGCGCCGATGATCAATTCGGCGGAAGATGCGCGCCGCTTTGCGGCGGCGATGAAATATCCGCCGGTCGGCGAACGCTCATGGGGTGTCTTGCGACCCAATGCGGATTACGGCACGCCCGGTTCCGGCGGCTTCCTGACCGCCGCCAATCGCGAGACGCTGGCTTTCGCGATGATCGAGACCCGCGAGGCCTATGACGCGTTGGACGCGATCCTCGACGTGCGCGGCATAGACGGCGTCTTCGTCGGCCCTTCCGATTTCTCGATCGCGTGGAGCAACGGGCTCGAGGTCGATCCGCAATCGAAATCCATCGTGGAGCCGATCACGACGATCGCGCGCAAGGCCGAGGCCGCAGGCAAGATAGCCGGCATCTATGCGTCGTCGCCCGAATTTGCCCGGCGCTACATCCCGCTCGGCTTCCGCTTCGTGACGCTCGGCAGCGAGGGCACCTATCTGCGTCTTGCCGCCGAAACGCTGGTCAAGGCCGCGCTGGGTTAGACAGCGGCTTTAATGATGCGTCGGCGCCTGAAGCTGCGTCATGAATTCGGCGAACACCATCGAGCCTTCCGGCCATGGACCGTGGCCCGATTCCGCATTGATATGGCCCGATTCGCCGGCATCGATCAGCAAGGCGCCCCAATCCTTCACCACTTCTTGCGCCGCCTCGAAGCTTGAGAACGGATCGTTGCGGCTCAGCACTGCGATCGTGGGAAAGGGCAGGCGTTCGCGCGGATATGGACCGAAGGTCATCAGGTGCTTCGGGCGTATCTTTTCATTGGAGACGTCGGGCGGCGCGACGAAGAATGCACCCGCGACCTTGTGTTGAATCTGCGGCATGGCATGGATGGCGGTAGCCACGCCCAGCGAATGGGCGACAAGCACGATCGGTTTTGTCGCCTCGTCGGCGGCCTTTATCAACTGCGCCACCCAGTCGTCGCGTACCGGTTTGGACCATTCGGCCTGCTGCACGCGCCGCGCCGTGGAGAGTTTGTTCTCCCAGCGCGTCTGCCAGTGATCGGGACCGGAATTGGTGTAGCCGGGAATGATGAGAATATCTGCGTCCTTGACTTTCATAGGCCTCATTTAGAGGGCCTTTGCGGCTTCTTCAAGCAGCGCCAAACGATGAACAGCCTGTTCGCTGTTCGCGATCTTGTGAAGCGTTGCAGGAAAAGCGATCTTTATCGTCAAACGTGTGTCAGGAGCAGAGATCATGACGGCGAGCAGACTTTCCGTGCAGAGGGATGAAAACGCCATGCAAGCGGCGGCGCCCTTGCCCTTCGCCATGGCGGCGCCCGTCCATGTGGCCCGCGTCGGCCTCAAGGCGCGCGACGCCGAGACGCTGGCCGAATATTACCGCGACGTGGTGGGCCTGCGTGAGATGACGCGGCGCGGCGCGTCGATCGTGCTGGGCGCGGGCGACCGCGAACTGATGGAGATCGAGCAGTTTTCCGCCGCAAGGCCCGACGATCCGCGCAGCGCCGGCCTCTATCACACCGCCTTCCTGCTGCCGGCCCGCGCCGATCTGGCGCGCTGGGTGCGCCGCGCCATCGACCGGCAATTGCCCGTCGCCGGCGCGTCGGATCACAAGGTCAGCGAGGCGGTCTACCTGACCGACCCGGAAGGCAACGGCATCGAAATCTACGCCGACCGTCCGCATGAAAACTGGACGTGGAAAGGCGACCGCGTCGCCATGAGCACCGATCCGCTGGAGGTCTGCGACCTTCTGGACATTCTGCGCAACGAGGGCGGCGAATGGCGCGGCGCGCCGCAGAACACCGTCGTCGGACACGTCCATCTGCGCGTCGGCGACGCGCGGCAGGCGGAGGATTTCTGGCACAAGCAACTGGGCTTCGAGACCGTCGCCAATTATGGCGACCGCGCCGTGTTCCTGTCGACGGGACGCTACCACCACCACATCGCCGCCAACGCCTGGCAGAGCGCCGGCGCGGGCCTGCGCGACGCCGACCGTTCCGGCCTCGCATGGGTGGAGATGGAGGACCGGCGCGGCGACGACGGGCGGTCCTTCGAGGACCCGTGGGGCAACGCCATCCGCACGGTGAAGGCCCCGGCATGAAAAAAGCCCCATGTTTCAGAAACATGGGGCTTTTTGCGAATTCAGTTTACAAGCTCAGCCGAAGACGCGCTTGAAGATCGTGTCCACATGCTTGGTGTGATAGCCGAGGTCGAATTTCTCGCGGATCTGCTCTTCGGAAAGCGCGGCGCGCACTTCCGGGTCGGCCAGAAGCTCCTCCAGAAAATCCTTGCCCTGTTCCCACACCTTCATGGCGTTGCGCTGCACGAGGCGATAGGCGTCCTCGCGCGACACGCCGGCCTGCGTCAGCGCCAGCAGAACGCGCTGCGAATGGACGAGGCCGCGGAACTTGTTCATGTTCTTCAGCATGTTGTCCGGATAGATCACCAGCTTTTCGATCACGCCGGCCAGACGGTTCAGCGCGAAATCGAGCGTGATGGTGGTGTCCGGGCCGATGGCGCGCTCGACGCTCGAATGCGAGATGTCGCGCTCGTGCCAGAGCGCGACGTTCTCCATCGCCGGCGTCACCGACATGCGCACGAGGCGCGCGAGGCCGGTGAGGTTTTCGGTCAGCACCGGATTGCGCTTGTGCGGCATGGCGGACGAACCCTTCTGGCCGGGCGAGAAGAATTCCTCCGCTTCCAGAACCTCGGTGCGCTGCATGTGGCGGATTTCGATGGCGATGTTCTCCATCGACGAGGCGATGACGCCGAGCGTGGCGAAGAACATGGCGTGGCGGTCGCGCGGGATGACCTGCGTGGAGACCGGCTCCGGCGTCAGGCCGAGCCTGGCGCAGACATGCTCCTCCACGCGCGGGTCGATATTGGCGAAGGTGCCGACAGCGCCCGAGATCGCGCCGGTGGCGATCTCCGCCCGCGCCGCGACGAGGCGGGCGCGGCCGCGCGCCATCTCGGCGTAGAAGCGGGCGAAGGTCAGGCCCATCGTGGTCGGCTCGGCATGGATGCCGTGGCTGCGGCCGATGCGCACCGTGTCCTTGTGCTCGAAGGCGCGCTTCTTGAGCGCTTCCAGCACGCGGTCCATGTCGGCCAGAAGCAGGTCGGCGGCGCGCACGAGCTGGATGTTGAGCGTGGTGTCGAGCACGTCCGACGAGGTCATGCCCTGATGCACGAAGCGGCTGTCGGGGCCGATGAATTCGGCCAGATGCGTCAGGAACGCGATCACGTCATGCTTGGTGACGGCCTCGATCTCGTCGATGCGCTCCACGTCGAACTTGGCCGCGCCGCCCTTTTCCCAGATGGTCTTGGCCGACTCCTTCGGGATCACACCCAGTTCCGCCAGCGCGTCGCAGGCATGCGCCTCGATCTCGAACCAGATGCGGAATTTCGTTTCGGGCGACCAGATGGCGACCATTTCAGGCCGGGAATAGCGCGGGATCATAGATGCGTCCTGTGGATGGGAAGGGATGGATTAGCGATTGCGGCCGGCCTCGGCGGCGGCGCGGATGGCGGCGATATTGGCGCGATAGGATTCGACGGAATTGCCCTTGTAGATTGCCGATCCGGCAACGAGCGCATTCGCGCCCGCGGCGGTGACGAGACCGGCGGTTTCCGGCGTGATACCGCCGTCCACCTCGATGTCGATGGGGCGGTCGCCGACCATGGCGCGCACGCGGGCGATCTTCTCCAGCATGGCCGGGATGAATTTCTGCCCGCCGAAGCCCGGATTGACCGTCATGACGAGGATCAGGTCGACATCGTCCAGAACGTTGGCCAGCACCTCGACCGGCGTCGCTGGATTGAGGGCGAGGCCCGCCTTCTTGCCGAGTGCCCGGATCGATTGCAGCGAGCGATGCGTGTGGGGACCTGCCTCGGCATGGACGGTGATCTGGTCGCAGCCGGCTTTCGCGAAGGGCTCCAGATAGGGGTCGCAGGGCGAAATCATCAGATGCGTGTCGAAAAACGCTTTCGTGCGCGGCCGGATCGCCTGCACCACCTGCGGGCCGAAAGTGATGTTCGGCACGAAATGCCCGTCCATGACGTCGATATGAATCCAGTCCGCGCCGGCTTCGAGCACAGCGTCGACTTCCTCGCCGAGACGCGCGAAATCGGCGGAAAGGATGGACGGGGCGATGGCGATGGGACGCATGTTTGATCTCCGTGACATTGCTTGCCCGTATCATATGAGCGCCGGGAATCCTATCCCCAGCGCTTGTGGAACCACATCCACTGGCCGGGATATTCGCGCACCCATTTCTCCACCGTGTCATTGAGCAATTGCGCGGTGGCGTTGACGTCGACCTGCCCCTTGTCGTCGCGCGGCAGCTCCATGCGCTCGTAAAGCTCCAGCCGGTAGCGCCCGCCGGGCAGGCGGATGCAGCGCGCCGGATAGACGTCGCAATCATATTGCCGCGCAAGCTTGGCCAAAAGCGGATTGGTCTTCACCGGGCGGTTGAAGAAGGTCGACGGCACGCCGCGCTTGAACTTCTGGTCCACCAGCATGCCGACATTGCCGCCGTCGCCCAGAATGCCGGCGAGCGACCATGCCGCGCCCGCCTTGGAGGGCACCAGATGGCCCATATTGGTACGGCGCGCCTTCAGCACCTTGTTGGCGATATAGGGATTGTTCGGCGGGCGGAACAGCGCCGTGACGTTGAGGCCGAAAGTGGCGGCGCAGATCGGCAGCAGCTCGAAATTGCCCGTATGGGCGGTGAAGAAGATATGCGGCTTCTTCTCGTCGCGCAGGCGCTCGAAGATCGGGATGCCTTCCACCTCGACCAGGCCGGGCTTCGCCGCATTGGGATCGAAATCGAACACCGCGTCGAGGAAGATGTATTCGGCGAAAAGCCGCGCCATCGAATCCCACATTTCGAGCGCGATGGCCTCGATTTCCGCGTCGCTCTTTTCGGGATAGGCGGCGCGTAGATTGCCGGTCGCGACCTTGTGGCGCGGGGTCAGCGGCCCGATGAGACGCGCCGCCTTCGCCGAAAAGCCGATCGCCGCTTTCGCCGGAAACAGGCGCAGCAGGCCGAGCAGGACGAATACGGCCTGCGCCCACAGCCAGTAATTGAACTGCTTGAGTTTTCGCGACCAGCGAAAGAGGAGGAGCTTCAGCTTGAACATCATGCCGGCGGTCGGACTCAGTCGATCTGGAGGATGATCTTGCCGAAGACGTCGCGGCCTTCCATGCGCTTGAGCGCCGTGTCGATCTCGCCGAAGCCGACCACCGTGTCGATGACCGGATGCACGATGCCGCGCGCCATTTTCTGCATGGCGTCGGCCATGTTCTCCATGCGGCAGCCGAAGGAGCCGAAAATCTTGAGTTGCTGCTGGAAAAGCTGCATCAGGTTCATTTGCGTGGAGACGCCGGAAGTCGAGCCGCAGGTAACGAGGCGCGCGCCGCGCTTCATGCACAGCATCGAGCCGGCCCATGTGTCCGCGCCGACATGCTCGAACACCACGTCCACGCCTTTCTTCTTGGTCAGCTTGCGCACCACGCCCTCGAAGCGGTCCTCGCGATAATTGATGACGTGATCCGCGCCGAGCGCCTTGGCCTTCTCGATCTTGTCGTCGGAGCCGACCGTGGTGATGACCGTGCAGCCCATCTTCTTGGCGAGCTGGATCGCCGCCGTGCCGATGCCGGAACCGCCGGCCTGCACCAGAACGGTTTCGCCGGGTTCGAGCTTGGCGTTGTCGAACAGCATGTGCTCGACCGTGCCGAAGGTCACGGGCGCGACGGCAGCACCTATGGCGTCGACGCCGGGAGGGGCGGGGACGAGCAGGCGGGCCGGCAGGTTCACCGCCTCGCAGGCGAAGCCGTCGAGATGGAAGCCGTGCACGCCGCCGACATGCTCGCACAGATTGTCGCGGCCTTCGCGGCAGGCGCGGCAAAGCCCGCAGGTGCGCGCGCCGTAGATGGAGACGAGCTGGCCGGGCAGCAGGTTCGACACGCCGGGGCCGACCGCATCCACCACGCCGGAGGCTTCCGCGCCGATCACCAGCGGCATCTTGCGCTTGGCGAAAGCCATGCCGCGCCAGCCCCAGACGTCGATATGGTTGAGCGCCACGGCCTTGATGCGCACCGTCACCTCGCCGAGGCCGGGGGCGGCCGGGGTGGGGATGTCGGTCATCTCGAGGCGGCGGTCGTCAAGAAGCTGCAAGGCGCGCATGATCATTCCTTTTCAAGACATAATCCCGGAGGGCGTCGGCCCTCCGGGATTACCGAAGAATACTGACTGTCGTTCCGATTAATTCGGATTGGCCGTCAAGACAAGGCTGGTGTTCTGCCCGCCGAAGCCGAAGGAGTTGGAGAGCACGGCGGAAACCTGCGCCTCGCGCTTCACGTTCGGCACCACGTCGAGCGGGATGGCCGGATCGGGATTATCGTAATTGATGGTCGGCGGCAGGGTGCCGGTCTGAATGGTCAGAAGCGAGAACACCGCCTCGATCGCGCCGGCGGCGGTCAGCGTGTGGCCGATCATCGACTTGTTGGACGACACGGGAATGGAGCCGAGCCGGTCGCCGAACACGGTTGAGAGCGCCAGATATTCCATCTTGTCGTTTTCCGGCGTCGAGGTGCCGTGCGCGTTGATGTAGGAAATCTGGTCTTCGGTCAGGCCCGCATCGGCCAATGCGGCGCGCACCGTGCCGATGGCCGGCGAGGCGTCGGGCTTGGAGCGGGTGCGGTGGAAATCGTCGGCCTTTTCGCCGCAGCCGGCGAGAACGCCCAACACCTTCGCGCCGCGCGCCACCGCGCTTTCCAGCGATTCCATCACCAGCGCGCCGGAGCCTTCCGCCATGGCGAAGCCGTCGCGATCCTTGGAGAAGGGTTTTGACGCCTTTTCCGGCTTTTCATTCTGGGTCGAAAGAGCGGAGAGCAGCGAGAAACGGATCAGCGCCTCGGCCGAGACGGAGCCGTCGGTGCCGATGGCCAGAACGTGATCGCTCTCGCCGCGCCGGATCGCTTCGACGCCGAGCTGGATCGCGGTCGCGCCGGAGGCGCAGGCCGTGGACAGGGTGATCGGCAGGCCGCGCGTGCCGAAAGCTTCCGACAGACGCTCGGCGATATAGCCGAATTGGGTGGTGTTGAAGAGCGCCTCGTGGCGGGCGCGGCGGCAGGCTTCCAAAAGAAGCTGATAGCTGGCCGGGCCTTCGTCCTTGATGCTGGCGTCGAGCGCGAAGCGGCTCTTCCAGTCGAGTTCGACGGGCGGGGCGGCTAGGAACAGCGGGCCGCCGAAATCGGTGGTGGACAGGCCGGACTGCGCCAGCGCCTCTTCACCGGCCAGCCGCGCCAGCGCTTCCGACAAGGCGGACGCGCCGACATCGCTTTCCGGCAGGAAATCCACCGTGCCGGAAAAGCGCGTGTTGAGCTTTTCGGTCGGGAAGCGGGTGATCGTATGGATGCCGGACTTGCCGCCGGTGAGCGCCGCCCAGTTGTCTTCCTTGCCCTGACCGAGCGAGGAGACGACGCCCGCGCCGGTGATGGCGACGATGGGACGGCCGAGATGGTCCTGATACTTGCTCATTATGCTCTCACCAGCTTTGCCGCGCCTTCGGCGCGCGTTGCCCCGATGGTGGTGACGATGGCTTCATTGACCGCGCCGTCCACGGCCTTTTCCGCATCCTGCGGGGCGATGGCCTCGCCCTTCCAGACCGAGATCGCGCCGAGCGCCAAGGCCAGCGGGAACTGCGCCTCGCGCAGATGGCCGGTGAGGCCCGACACGCCGCGATAGGCGGCGGAAAGCCTGTCGAGCGCCGATTTCTCGGCCGCCGTCGCCTCATGCGCGCCGGACGCGCCCGAAACCACATAGGCCGGCTCCGCGCCGCCATTGGCCGCGACCACGAGGTCGCGCACGATCTTGGCGAGATCTTCGCTGTCGCGGCGGATCTGCGCGCTTTCGATCGCCGCGATCTCGGCATAGGCGCGCGCGCCGCGCTCTCGCGCGTGCTCGGCGCTTTCCAGCACGAGGAACACGCCGCCGGAACCGGAAATCATGCCGCCGCCGGCCGCGCCCTCGCGCCGCCACAGCGGGGCCCAGCCGTCATGTTTCAGCAGGCCGCCCAGCTCGTGGCCCAGAATCATGTCGAAATGCTCGGCATTGTAGGAGCCGCCGACCAGCGCATGGGTGCTCTGCCCGGTGCGGATGCGCGCGGCCGCCGTCTCGATGGCCGAAATGCCGGAGCCTTCCTCGCCCATGAAGGTGCGCGAGGAGCCCGTCACCTTGTGGACGATGGAGATATTGCCGGCGAGCAGGTTGGAAAGCTGGGCGAGGAACAGTGTCGGGCGCAGCTCCGTCGACAGCTTCTCGTTCAGCATCACGCCGCGATTGTTACTGGTGCGGCCTTCTTCGAGGATCTGCATGTCGACGGTGATGTCGCGCTCGCCGCCGCCCGCGCCGACCACCATGTCCATGCTGGCGCAGAGCGCCTCGTCGTTCTTCATGCCCGCGTCGTCGAGCGCGAGGCCGGCGGCGTAGGTTCCGAGCCGTTGCCACGTCTCCATCTGGCGCTGGTCGCCGCGCTTGGGGATCTGCGGGGTCCAGTCCACCTCGCCGAGCGGATGCACGGTGTAGGGCGCGAAGGCCTCGGTTTCGAGGCGCGGGGCGGTTCCGGCGGCCGAAAACGCGTTCCAGTGCGCCTCCACGCCCTCGCCGAGCGAGGAGATGACGCCGATGCCGGTGATGACGACTTTGTTGTTCTGCATGGGTCCGGTTCTGTCGTTTCAGAAATGGCCACAGCCATAAATGGAATGAGGGCGAACATTTCTGTCCCCCCTCTATGCCGTCAGCTTTTCAAGCCGGATCAGCCCTTCTTGGCTGCGACCAGCTCGTCGATCTTGGCGCAGAGATTCTTGAGGACGAAATATTCTTCCGTGGGAACCTTGCCTTCGTTGACTTCCTGCGTCCACTGCTCCAGCGGAATCTTGATGCCGAAGGCCTTGTCGATGGCGAAGACGATGTCGAGGAAGTCGAGGCTGTCGATACCCAGATCGTCGATGGTGTGGCTTTCCGGGGTGATGGTGTCCCGGTCGATCTCACTCGTTTCGGCAATGATGTCGGCGACTTTGTCAAAAGTAGAGGACAAGTTTCGATTCCTTGTTTCTGGCGGTGCGGCCATGGTTGCCCAAAGGAACAGCCAGAGGCCTGCATCATTCTATCAGCGCGTGTCTAGCGTTTTTCCGGCGCGAGGGAAAGTCATATTGCTCCCGTGTTCGTCGCGACGTCCCAGACCCATATCCGCCCCATATAAGGCGCCCAGCGTACCGAGCGCAACATGGGGCCGGCGCTGCCTTTTGAAAAATCCCTCAAAAAAAGCCCGTTTCAAATATCCTTGAACACATCGCTCTTGCGCCATGCGCCGCGATGCGGCCTGATGGCGTTCTCTTGTTCATTCTCAACTCAGGCATCTCCAACCCAGGACAGGCGACGAAGGTGACAGCGGAAATTTTCGGACATACGCCGGACGGCGAGGCGGTACACAGGATCACGATCTCCAACGGCCCGCTGACGGCGAAGGTCATGAGCTGGGGCGCGGCGGTGCAGGATTTGCGCCTTGCAGGACACGACGCGCCGCTGGTGATCGGCTACCGCGATTTCAACGACTATCCGGCGCATTCGCCGCATCTGGGCGCGATCGCGGGCCGGTTCGCCAACCGCATTCGCGATGCGCGATTCGAGCTGGACGGCAAGGTCTATGCGGTGGATCGCAACTATCTGGGCCGGCACTGCCTGCACGGCGGAAGCGCGGGCCTTGGAAAACGGGTCTGGAAGATCGTCACCTACGGTGCTGATTTCGCAACATTTTCGACCGTCGCCGCCGATGGCGAGATGGGCTTTCCCGGCAATCTCAGCGTAAGCTGCACCTATATGCTGAACGACGAGGGGGCGCTCATCGTCCGGCTGGAGGCGACGACCGACAAGCCCACCGTATGCAGCCTCCTGCATCACAGCTATTTCAATCTGGACGACGGAGGCGAGAGCGACATTCTGGACCACCGGCTGCGCATCATGGCCGACGCCTACATGCCGGTGGACGAGGCGCTCATTCCCGATGGCCGCGTGCTGCCGGTGAAGGGAACCGCCTATGATTTTCGCGATTATCGGCCCGTCCGCCACGAGGAGAACGGCGATCAACTGGAATATGACAACAATTTCTGTCTGGCCGCCGCGCGGGGACCGCTTCACCTCTGCGCCTCGGTGAAGGGCGCGCGCTCCGGCATACGCCTCGACGTGTCCACCACCGAGCCGGGCGTGCAGTTCTACGCCGGCAACACGATGGCCAACGATTGCATCGGTTTGACCGGCAAGCCTTACGGCAAACATGCGGGCTTCTGTCTGGAACCGCAAATCTGGCCGGGATCGCTCGAATATCCCTATTTCCCGCAGGCCATCCTGCGTCCGGGCGAGGTTTACGCCCAGACGAGCCATTTCACCTTCACGAAGGAATGACCGGCTCGGCGAAGGCGGCGCGCGCCGCCTCCATGGGTGCGAGAGCGCCGCGAATCTCGACCACGCGGGCTGCCACCGCATGGGCCTTGCGGGCCGCTTCCGGCGCAGGCAATCCCTTGAGGCGGGCGGCGAGATAGGCCCCGTTGAAACTATCGCCCGCGCCGGTGGTATCGATGGCGTTGGCGGCCACGGCGGGGACGAGCAATTCCTCGCTGTTCCAGGCAACCAGTGCCGGCTCCGCCCCGTCCTTGACGACGATTTCCTTGACGCCCAGCGCGGCGATGCGTTCCGCGCAGGCCTGCATGTCCCGATCCTCGAACAGCGCCTGCTCGTCGGGGAAGGTGGGGAGCGCAATATCGGCGATGCGCATGGCTTCGCTGATCGTCTCCTGCGCCGCCTTGCGGTCCGGCCATAGCTGGTAGCGGAAATTCGGATCGAAGGCGATGCGCGTCCCCGAATGGCGGCATTGGCGCAGCACGTCGAAGAAGGTGTCGCGATGTTCCGGCTGCACCACGGCAACGCTGACGCCCGAAAAATAGATCATGTCGCGCCCGGCGAGGCTCGCTTCGAGCGCGGCGCGGTCGCTTGCAAGCTGGCGCGCGGCCGAATCACTGCGCCAATAGGTGAAGTTTCGCTCCGCCCCGTCGAGGGTGATCGCATAAAGACCCGGATGCAAACCCTCGATGACCGGGCTCTGGGCGATGCCGATGCCGTTGGAGGAGAAGAAAACGCGCTGCTTCTGCGAAAAGACATCCTCGCCGAAGGCGGTGACATAATCGACCGGCCACGCCCGGTCGGTGAGCGCGCGCATATACCATGCGGTATTCAGCGTATCGCCCGCGAAGCTCATGCGCCACTGATCGCCCTCGCTCGCCGAAAGTTCGATCATACATTCTCCGATCGACGCGAATCCGCTCATGCCTTTCTCCCTGTCGCCGCCTGCGCGGCCATAGTGGCTATAAATGCTTGGGCGGCAGGATTTTGTACAGAGCTTTGTCGATTTGCCATAATCCTTGCGTAATCATCCGGCGGGCCTGTACGGGAGAGGGGAATTTTCCGCGCTGCCCAAAATTCCCATCGCAAGGATCTGTCATGCGCTATGCGATCTATTTCACGCCGCCTTCCAGCGACGCGCTGCTGCGGGTCGCCGCCAACTGGCTGGGCCGGGACGCCTTCAGCGGCGAGCCGGTCAGGCGGCCGGCGATCTGCGCGCTTGCCGCGGAGGAAATCGCGAAACTGACCGAAGAGCCGGGCCGCTACGGGTTCCACGCCACGCTGAAGGCCCCGTTCCGGCTGGCGGAGACGGCGGACGAAGGCGGCCTTCTGTCGGCACTGATGCACTTCGCCTCGTCAACGGCGCCGGTGACGATTCCGTGCCTGAAAGTGCGCATGCACGGCTCCTTCTTCGCGCTGGTGCCGGAAATGCCCGTGCCGGAGGTGGACCAGCTTGCCAACGACGTGGTGGTGCGGTTCGACCGTTTCCGCGCACCGCTGAACGCGGCGGAAATCGCCCGCCGCCGTCCGGAGCGGCTGAACGCGGTGCAGCGTCACAATCTGGAACGCTGGGGCTATCCGTCCGTGTTCGAGGAGTTTCGCTTCCACATGACGCTGACGGGGCCAGTCGAGGAAAAGGACCGGCCGCGCATCGCGCGTATACTGGACGAGTTTTTCGCGCCGGTTCTGGCGGAGCCGGTGGAAATCGCCAACCTTGCATTGTTCGTGGAGCCGGAGCCGGGCGCACCCTTCGAGGTTCATTCGCTGCACCCGCTGACCGGCGGCAGGAAGTCCTGACTTTTTACAGGGCCCCTGGTTTTTTTTACAGGGCCTTTGCCGCCGGTTCGAGGCGAAGTCTGCCGTCCGAGGCGATTTCAAGCCTGATGGAGCGGTAGCTGTCGATGCTGCTATGGGCGGTCTGCGGCGCATGAGGATGCGTCGCAGTCACGACCATGACGCTTGCCCCCGCGGTTTCGCCGGCGATGATGCCCGCCGCGGCGTCCTCGAAGACAAGACAGTCGCGCGCGTCGAAGCCGAGTCGCCGGGCGCCGAGGAGGAAACATTCCGGGCTGGGCTTGCCGCGCTCCACGTCATCCGCCGTCACGATGGTTTTCGGCATGGGCAGACCGGCCGCCCCGATGCGGCGGCGGGCGAGTTCCGGCGAGGCGGAAGTCACGACGGCCCAGCGGTCCGGCGGCAGCGACGACAGAAATTCGTGCGCGCCGTCGATAGGCGCGATGCCGCCCGTATCGGCCATTTCTGCGGCGAGCAGGATTTCCGCCTCGTGGGCCGGATCGACGCCCGGCAGGCCGAGGCGGCGCACCGTCTCGATGGCGCGTACGCCGTGAATGGTGGGCAGGAAAGTGACGGGATCGATGCCGTGGCGCTCGGCCCATACGCGCCAGACACGCTCGGTCGCGGCGATGGAACTCAATATGGTGCCGTCCATGTCGAACAGGAAGGCGTCGAAGGATTTACCGAAGGGAGAAAGGGAGGTCACGCGGATTTCCTTGGGTGCGGCGAAACGGGAATCGGCCAGGCCGGGCTTTTGGCCGATCATAACGCCCGCAGGCCGGAAAAGTCATGAAGCCAATGCCGGGAAGTTGTTCTGCATCATGCAAAATCGCCGGTCTTCCATCTTGGCAGCGATCAGCCGATGCGGGATAAGATCGTATTATCACAGGTACACAGGTACTTTGTCTTTACGCATTTCCCGGCTCCGATCACTACACGCCTTTGCCGGAAATGCTCCAGCATGGAGAGAACTGCAATGCGCGTCGCCGACATCATGACATCGCCCGTCATCGGCATCGATCCGTCCGCCTCCTTATCCAGCGCCGCCCGGCTTATGCTGGCCAGCCATGTCAGCGGCCTGCCGGTCGTGAACGCCGACAAGCGTCTCGTCGGCGTGGTCACGGAAGGCGACTTCCTGCGGCGCAGCGAACTGGGCACTACCGTTCATCGCCCACGCTGGCTGGAGTTTCTCATCGGCGACGGAAAGGAAGCGAAGGAATATGTGCAGTCCCATGGCCGCAAGGTCGAGGAGGTCATGTCCGCCAGCCCGGTGACGATCGCGCCGCAGGCGTCGGTGGAGGAACTGGTCGAACTGATGACCGCGCGCAAGATCAAGCGGGTTCCGGTGGTCGACAACGGCGCGCTGGTCGGCATCGTCTCGCGGTCCGACATCATGCGTGCGGTGCTGCGCGCCATGCCGCAGGAAGAGGGGGCGGCCGGCGACGACCGGCAGATCGCCAATGCCATTGCCGGCGAGCTTGCCAAATATTCCTGGGGCGGCACCATCCGCGTGGAGGTTCTGCACGGTATGGTCAAGCTGACCGGCACCATCTTCGACGAGCGCGTGCGCGATGCCGCCCGTGTTGCGGCCGAAAATGTCGCGGGCGTCAAGGGCGTCAGCGACGAACTGGCATGGATCGAACCGATGTCCGGCATCTGCATCGTGCCGGAATCGCCGAAACGGGATTGAAACCGGGCACGGGAGTCTCGGAATGAACGACCAGAATCCGCAGGCGGCCGAAAGCCCCGCGCAGGCCGATCCCGGCCTGCCTGCCGGCCTTTCCGCGCAGGAGGCGGTTCGCCGTCTTTCCGAATCGGGGCCGAACGAGGTCGCGTCGACCGAGGAGCATCCGGCCCGCCGCCTGTTGCGGCATTTCTGGTCGCCGGTGCCGTGGATGCTGGAGGTCACCATCGTCCTGCAACTCGCCGCCGGTGAGCGGGTGGAGGCGGGCATGGTCGGCGCGTTGCTCATCATCAACGTGCTGCTCGGCATCGTGCAGGAGGGGAAGGCCAACGCCACGCTGGCGCTGCTGCGCAAGCGCCTCGCGCCGAAGGCCCGCGTCCGCCGTGACGGCCAATGGTCGGATATAGCGGCGGCGCAACTGGTGCCGGGCGACGTCGTGCAGCTTTCGCTGGGCGGCATCGTTCCCGCCGATGTGCGCATCCTGTCGGGTACGGTACTGCTCGACCAGTCGATGCTGACGGGCGAATCGGTCGCGGTCGAGCAGCAAAGCGGCGCGACGGCTTATTCCGGCGCGCTGGTGCGGCGGGGGGAGGCGGTGGCCGAAGTCACCGCGACGGGCGCGCGCACCTATTTCGGCCGCACGGCAGAGCTGGTCAGCAAAGCCGACGTGGAAAGCACCGAGCAGAAGGCCGTCATGGGCGTCGTCAAGGCGCTGACGGCGCTGAACATGGCGATCGTCGTCGCAATCGTGGCCTATGCCCATTCCATCGATATGACGGTCGCGCAGATCGTGCCGCTGGTGCTGGCGGCAATGCTCTCCGCCGTACCTGTCGCCATGCCGGCGGTGTTCACGCTTGCCGCCACGGTCGGCGCGCGCAAGCTGGCTGAGCAGGGCGTGCTGCTGGCCCGGCTGTCGGCCTTGCAGGAAGCGGCGATGATCGATGTTCTCTGCGTCGACAAGACCGGGACGCTGACCGAGAACAGCCTCGGTGTCGGGCGCGTCGTGACGCTCGCCGGAGGGACAAGCGAAGCCGACGTGCTGGCGCGTGCCGCCGCGGCCAGTTCCAGCGACGGGCAGGACCCGGTCGACGCGGCCGTCCGTGCCGCTGCCGCGAAATCGGGCGGAACGCCGCCGAAGGTGCGCAGCTTCACGCCCTTCGATCCGGGCGCCAAGATGTCGGAAGCGGTCGTTGCCGGACCGCAGGGCGAGGATATCCGCATCGCCAAGGGTTCGCCCATCGCCATTTCCGCGCGGGCCTCCCTGAGTGGCGAGGCACAGGCGGCGGTCTCCGAACTGAGCGGCGGCGGCTATCGCGTTCTGGCGGTCGCCGCCGGTGCGGCTGGCGCCATGCAGATCATCGGGCTGATCGGCCTCAGCGACCCGCCGCGTGCCGATTCCAAGCCCCTGCTCGGCCAACTGAAGGAACTGGGCATCGCGCCCGTCATGATTACCGGCGATACGGCGGAGACGGCGCGGGCGGTCGCCCGTTCCATCGGTCTCGACGGCCCGGTCTGTCCGGCCGGCGCCATTCCCGACAGGGTTCAGCCGCAGGATTACGCGGTCTATGCCGGCGTGTTCCCCGAGGACAAGTTCAAGCTGGTGCGCGCCTTTCAGGGCGAAAACCATGGGGTCGGCATGTGCGGCGACGGCGCCAACGATGCTCCGGCACTGCGGCAGGCGCAGATGGGCATCGCCGTCTCCACCGCCACGGACGTGGCGAAATCCGCCGCGGGCCTCGTGCTGACCGAGCCAGGCCTGGGCGGTATCGTTGCCTGCATCGAGGAAGGGCGAACCGCTTTCCAGCGCGTGCTGACCTTCACGCTCAGCACCATGGTCAGCAAGGCCGTGACGCTGATCGTGATGGGCCTCGGGCTGGTGATGACCGGACATGCGGTCATGACGCCGCTGCTTCAGGTGCTTTGGATGCTCACGAACGATATTGCGATGATGGCTCGCGCCGGCGACCGCGCCAGCCCGACTCCTTATCCCAATGCGTGGCGCATCCGTGAACTGGTGATTGCCGCCGTGCCGCTCGGGGCGGTGAAGCTCGCCTATGCCATGATCGTTCTGGCGATAGGCTGGTTCTGGCTCGGCTTCGATACGCCGACCATGCAGACGCTGACCTTTCTCACCCTTGTGCTCGCCGGACAGACGACGAACCTTGTGCTGCGTGATCGCAACCATGTCTGGACGTCGCGGCCCGCGCCGGTGCTGCTCGGCTCGATGGGGCTGGCGGCGATCGTTGCCACTGCCTTCGCTCTTGCCGGCTGGCTTATGCCGGCGCTGCCCGTCGCGATCGTCGCCGCGCTTTATGGCGCAACCGTCTGTTTCAGTCTGGTGCTGGACGCGGCCAAGGTCGTTCTGCTGCGGCGCTTGCCCATCGACCGGCGATGATGTTTGCTAAAGCATTTCCGGCAAAAGTGCGAAGCGCCTTCGCAGGGAAATCAGTCCACCGGACTGATTTCTTGTCCTGCTTCGATGCGCAGGATAATGCGTAAAACAAAAGGTCTCCGTCCACCGAAAGCATCCGCCCATGGAAGTTTCGTCACCGCCAAAGACCGCGCAGCGCCCGTTCTGGAACGAGACGCCGGAGGCGGTGGCTTCCTCTCTCGGCTGCGGCCTTGACGGGCTGTCGTCGCAGGAAGCGCGGCAGAGGCTGGAGCGTTACGGGCCGAACGGCGATGCCCCGTCCCTGACGGCAAGCTTTTGGCGGTCGATCTTCCGGCGCCTTCTGGAGCCGTTGTCGCTGATCCTGTTCGGGGCGGGGCTGGTGTCCATCGCTACCGGAGACAGTATCGGCGGCTCGATCATCGTCGCTATCCTCATACTGTCGATCGGCCTCGATACGGTTCAGGAAGGCCATGCCGTCAAGGCGGCCGAGGAATTGCGCCGCTCCGTCGCCCTCAAGGCGGAAGTCAGGCGTGACGGGGCTTTCTGCCAGATCGAGGTTTCCTGCGTCGTGCCCGGCGACATTATGCGCGTGCGCGCCGGTGATATCGTGCCGGCCGATGCGCTCGTTCTTGCCAGCGACGCCTGCACATCGGGCGAGGCGGCACTGACGGGCGAGCCTTACCCGGTGGAGAAACGCCCCGGCGCGGTAACGGCGCGGGACGCCGCCGATGCGTCGAACGCCCTGTTCCGCGGCGCGGTAATCCAGACGGGCGAAGCCACGGCGCTGGTGGTCGCGACGGGTGCCGGCACCATCTTCGGCACTGCGGCTTCCGTGCTGGCCGAAGCCTCCGGCCAGTCGCCGTTCCAGCGCGATCTCCATGCCTTCGGACTGCTGATCGCCCGCCTGACGCTTGCCCTCGTGGTCGTGGTCCTCGCCTTCCGTGTGTCGTTCGGCCGGCCCGTGCTCGATTCGCTGCTGTTTTCCGTCGCGCTGGCGGTCGGGCTGACGCCCGAACTCCTGCCGATGATCACCACCGTGACACTTTCGCGCGGCGCTATCCGCATGGCCAGGCGCAAGGTGATCGTCAAGCGCCTCGCCGCGATCCACGATCTCGGCGCGATGACCGTGCTTTGCACCGATAAGACCGGTACGCTCACTTCGGCCGAGATCACGCTGGCGCGCAGCCTCGACGCGGCGGGTGCGGACGATCCGCGCGCGGGGCTGCTCGGCGCGGTGGCCGCCGATCTGGGCGGGGATCGCGGCACGCTGGACACTGCGCTGTTGCAGGGGCACCCCGACGCCGCGAAGGACTGGACGCTGCGCGCCCGCCGTGCCTTCGATTATGCGGGGCGGTCGGGTTCGGTTCTCGCCGACGGGCCGGAGGGATCGCTTCTGATCGTCAAAGGTGCGCCGGAAGCCGTTCTCGTGCTCTGCACGCGACAGCGCTCGGGCGGTCGCGAGGAGGCGCTGGACGACGCGGGGCGGGAGCGGATCGCCGGGTTGATAGGCTCGCTTGCCAAGGACGGTATGCGCAGTATTGCCGTCGCCAGCCGGGTACTGGCGGGAGACAAAACGGAGCTTCAGCCGGAGGACGAGGCGGAACTGACCTTTATCGGCCTTTGCGGCTTTGCCGATCCGCCGAAGCCGACTGCCGCCGCCGCCGTGTCGCGTCTTCGCGCCAACGGCATCCGTCTCAAGATCCTGTCCGGCGACGATCCGGTGATCGTCCGGCGCCTTGCCGGGCTGGTCGGCGTCGATGCCACGCGCGTTCTTGCGGGAAGCGATATTGCCGCGCTGAGCGACGAGGCGCTGGCGGTCCGGGTGCGCGATGTGGACGCTTTCGGGCGGCTCGCGCCCGACCAGAAGTCGCGCATCGTCGCGGCGCTTCAGAAACAGGGATCGGTGGTTGGCTTTCTCGGCGACGGCATCAACGACGCGCCGGGCCTCAAGGCCGCCGATATCGGCCTTTCCGTCGAGGGGGCCAGCGGGGTGGCGCAGGCGGCTGCCGACATGATACTGCTCGCCTCCGATCTCGAAGTCGTGGCCGACGGCGTGGAGGAAGGGCGGCGCACCTTCGCCAATATCCTGAAATATGTGCGCATGGGCGCAAGCTCCAATTTCGGCAACATGCTCTCCATGGCGATCGCTTCCATCGCGCTGCCGTTCCTGCCGATGCTGCCGACGCAGATTCTGCTCAACAACCTTCTTTATGACCTGTCGGAACTGGGTATTCCCTTCGACGGCGTGCGGCCGGAAGCGACCGCCAGACCGCAGGTGTGGGACATGCGGGGCCTGCTGCATTTCACCAGCATCATGGGGCCGCTGTCCTCGCTTTTCGACATGGTGACATTCGGCGTCTTGCTGTTCGTCTTTCATGCGGCTCCCGACGAATTCCGCACCGCATGGTTCATCGAGTCGATGGTGACGCAGATACTGGTTGTCTTCATCATCCGCACCAACGGCCGGCCATGGTCCGACTGGCCGAGCGCGCCGCTGGCGGCCTCGTCGCTGGCCGCGCTGGCGGTCGCGCTGGTCATTCCCTTCTCGCCGATCGGGGAATGGTTCGGCTTCGTGGTGCCGCCGGCTTCGCTGCTGATCGCGATCGCGTTCATCATCCTCGCCTATCTGGTGGCGGCGGAATTGCTCAAGCCATTCGCCATCGCCTCGGCGAAGCGCCGGAAAACGGGACGATAAAAGAATAGCGGAATCCCGTCCCCCGTGCTTCATCCGGCTGTCACAGACCTCTCATAAAACGCATCGACGCTGAATGCCGGGAGAGGGCCCGATCGGCACATCGATCGCGGCCGGCCGGCATCGCCGGTTTCAGGAGGGATATCATGATGAAAATTCGTTGCCGTACGGGGATGGTTCTGATCGCCGCCCTGCTGGTACTTCCGGCGGCGGCCATGGCCGAAACCACGGTCAAGGCGGGGGATGCGAGCTTCACCAACAAGGGTCTGGTGGCCATCGGGCGCATTCCGGCAAGCCAGCGCGACAGGTACGGCGAGACTTTCGGCTCCGGTTCCGGCATGGCCATCGACCCGACGACGTGGAAAAAGGATGGCGACAGCTATACGGGCAGCCTCTGGCTCCTTCCCGACCGTGGATACAATGTCGAGGGAACGACCGACTATACCGACAGGTTGAACCGCATCGAATTCCGCCTGACGCCCGCGACAGCCACGCCGCCGGCGGCCAGGCAGCAATCCGGCCTCGTGGCCGGGCTGGCGGATACGATCCTGCTGACCGACAGTCAGGGCAAGAACATAACCGGCCTCGACCCGGAATCGGGCGTGCGTCCGCCTTCGGACAAGTTCCCTCCCATGCCGCAGGCGCGCAACGGCAAGATTTCCATGGACCCGGAAGCCGTGATCAGGCTGAAGGACGGCTCCTTTCTGATCAGCGACGAATACGGCCCCTATATCTATCATTTCTCGGCTGACGGCCGGATGGTTTCGGCCACGCAGCCGCCGAAGGCTTTCCTGCCGATGCGCAAGGGGGAGTTGAACTTCTCCTCCAACAATGTCGACGAGGGCGGCAAGAAGCCCGATCCGAAAAATCCCGAAACGGGTCGCCAGAACAACCAGGGCTTTGAAGGCATGGCGATGACGCCGGACGGCAGATATGTCATTGCCGTGCTCCAGTCGGCCACGCGGCAGGATGGCGGCGATTCGGGCAAGACGCGCCGGAATACGCGCGCGCTGGTCTATGACGCCTCTAATATCGACGATCTGAAGCTGGTCCATGAATATGTGGTGCCGCTGCCGGTCTTCGAGGCAGACGGCAAGAAGAAGGTCGCCGCGCAAAGCGAGATTTTCGCCCTTTCCGACAAGACGTTCCTCATGCTCGCGCGTGACAGCAATAACGGCCAGGGCGTCGAGGGCGACACCTCCGTATATCGCAAGATCGATCTGGTGGACCTGTCGGGCGCGACGGATATCGCAGGCGGTCCGTTCGACGGGCTGACGCCGGTGGCGCCTGCGGGCGTGGTGGCGAACAGCGTGACGGTGGCGAAGGTTACGCCCTTCATCGACCTCAACGACAAGGCGGAGCTGGCGCGTTTCGGCCTGCATAACGGCGCGCCGAACGACCGTAACAACCTCTCCGAGAAGTGGGAGGCAATGGGTGTGGCCAGCGCGCTCGATCCCGCCGCGCCCGACGATTATTTTCTCTTCGTCGCCAATGACAACGACTTCCTGACCACCGACGGTTTTCAGGTCGGCGTTTCCTACAAGGCGGATGCGGATGTGGACACCATGTTTCAGGTGTTCCGCGTCACCCTGCCGGGTATCCGGCAATAGAGAATTTCCAGTAAAACCGGCCGCCCAATCCGGCACGGAGACATGAATGGAAACGGCCCCGATGGTGATGGACCATCGGGGCCGTTTCTGTTCACGGATAACCGCCGTATCGCTGTCAGCGTGCAGGCGAACCGTCGAGCAGACGAACCGCGGCGGACGCCAGTGCGACCACGCCGAGCTTTATGCAGGCTTCGTCGGGCTGGTAATCCGAATTGTGCAGGAAATCCCTGCGCCCCTCGGCTCCCGAGCCGATTCCCAACTGAAACGCGGGCACTTTTTCGCCCACCAGCGAAAAATCCTCCGCGCCGAGACTGGGATGCCGCTTTTGAACCGCATCCTTGCCGAAATGATCGGCGATCGCATCCATGACGGTGGAGACGATCTTCCCGTCATGATGAAGCGAGGGCAGGTTGCGCATATAATTGACGTCGCATTTCACGCGAAGCATGTCTTCCAGCGCGCGGCATTGCCGGTGCACCGCCTTGTCTATCGCAAGGCGGGTTTCCCTGTCCTGACAGCGCACCGTCCCCATCAGGCTGCACGTCTCGGGAATGATGTTGTGCGCGTCGCCCGCATGAATGGCGCCGACGGTCAGTACGGCGGGCCGCATGGGATCGACTTCGCGGGATACGATGGATTGAAGCGCCAGCACCAGATGCGCCGCCGCCACGATGGGGTCGATCGCCTGATTGGGGTGGGCCGCATGGCCGGACTGCGCGTGGATGACGATCTCGAATTCGTCCGACGATCCGTTCGCATCGCCGTCGATGTAGCTGAACGTTCCGGTCCGTTCGTCGGGATGGTTATGGAAACCCAGCGCCATATCCACGCCGTCCAGCACGCCGTCTCCGATCATGGCCAGCGCGCCGCTGTCGGGTGTTTCTTCCGCCGGCTGGAACATCAGTTTGACATTGCCGGAAAGACGGGGGGCGATTTCCTTGAGCACCGCCGCCACGCCGATCAGCGTCGACGTATGAAGATCGTGGCCGCAGGCGTGCATCCGCCCGTCGAACGTGCTCGCATAGGGCAGGCCGGTCTCCTCATGGATCGGCAGGGCATCCATGTCGGCCCGCAGCAGGAGCGTCGGTCCGGGCTGTCCGCCCTCGATATAGCCGACGACCCCGGTGCGCCCCACGCCGGTCCTGTGCTCGATACCGAGCCGGGCCAGCTCGCGTGCGACGACGCCCGCCGTGCGTTCGACCTCGAAACCGATTTCGGGATGGGCATGGATATCGCGCCTGATCTCGATCAGGCGCTTTTCCTCATTTTCGGCAAGGTTGTCTATGAGACGGCCGATGTCGTTGATTTTCATATTCATTGTCGTCTTATTCGTTGGAAGGGGTCTGGTCGCTCTTGAACCACTTTATACTCAGTTTCTTGACCGTGCCATCGTCGATCGCCGCCTGAATTGCCTTATCGAACCTGTTCTTCAGATCGGTGTCGCTCTTGCGGAAGGCGGCCGCCGCGCCTTTTCCGAAAATGTCGCCGCGAATGCCCGTTCCGACGATCTTCATGTCCTTGAATTCAGGCTTCTCCATATCCGCCATCAGGCTCGGATAAGCAGCGAAAACCGCGTCGATCCGCCCGGAGAGAAGGTCGAGGTCGTGTGCGCCGGTCGTGGGATATTCGCGGACCTCGACCACGCCCTTCAGATATTTTTCGAGGAAGGCCACATTGCTGGTGCCGGCCTGAACGCCGACGACCTTGCCCTGAAGGATCGGCTTCCACTTTTCGATGATTTTCGCGAACTCGGCCGGATGAGCGGCGATGTTCAGCGAATCGCCGGTGCCCGGCAGTTTGGCGACCGGTGTACCCGCCATGGCGCCGAAGCCCATCAGGCCAAGCTGATAGGGAATGGAGAAACTGACCAGCTTTTCCCGCTCCGGCGTAATGGACATGCCGTCCATGATGACGTCGAATTTCTTGGCCTGAAGGGCGGGAATGATGCCGTCCCAGTCTTGCGAGACGAATTCGCATTTCACCTTCATGCGGTTGCACAGATCCTTGCCCAGATCGATTTCGTAGCCGTCGAGGGTGCCGTCCGGCTTCGTCAGATTGAAGGGAGGGAAGGCGCCTTCCGTGGCGATTTTCAGCACGGTTTCTTCCGCATTCGACGCGGATGCAGTCATCGCGGCAAATGCCAGAACCGCAAATCCGAGTGCCCATTTTCGCATGATCGTGTTTCCTTGGAGATATGATGGGGAGATATGATGGCCCGGCATCAGCCGGGTGAGGGTTGAATGACTGTCGGCCGGCTATCGGCTCATGACGGTCGCGGCATGGATGTGCCGTCCTTGTCGAAGCGATAGATCCAGTTCGCATCGGGCGAAAGGAAAATATCGTCGCCGACATTGATCGGGTAATCGCCGGCGGTGCGGACGGTGGTCATTCCCAGGTCGCCCAGATCGACATGCGCGAAAGTGTCCGCGCCCAGACGCTCGACCAGCGAGACGGTTCCCTTCCATTGGCCTTCCGTGGCCGACACGCGGAAATGTTCCGGGCGGATGCCGATCGAATGCGCGCCGCAACGGGCGGCTTCGGCGCCGTCGATGAAGTTCATCTTGGGCGACCCGATGAAGCCCGCGACGAAGCGGTTGACGGGAGAGCGGTAGAGATCGAGCGGGCTTCCGAACTGTTCCACCCGGCCGCTGTTCATCACCGCGATGCGGTCGGCCATGGTCATGGCCTCGATCTGGTCGTGCGTGACGTAGATCATCGTCGTGCCGAGCTTCTGATGCAGTTCCGATATTTCAAGCCGCATGCTGACGCGCAGGGCGGCATCGAGATTGGAAAGCGGCTCGTCGAACAGAAACGCCGTGGGCTGACGCACGATCGCGCGGCCGATCGCCACGCGCTGGCGCTGACCGCCGGAGAGGTTGCGCGGCCGCCGGCCCAGATAGTTGGTAAGATCGAGGCTGCGGGCTGCCTCCTGCACCCGCGCGTCGATGACCTCGCGTTTCATGCCGGCCATTTTCAGGGGGAAGGCGATGTTCTGATAGACGGTCATGTGCGGATAGAGCGCATAGGACTGGAACACCATCGACAGTTTGCGTTTGGCCGAGGCGACGTTGGTGACGTCCTGCCCGTCGATGAGGATATTGCCCGCCGTCGCTTCTTCCAGTCCGGCGATCAGGCGCAGCAATGTGGTTTTGCCGCAGCCGGAAGGACCGACGAAAACGATGAACTCGCCGTTTGCGATTTGCAGGTTGATATCCGGCAGGACAGCCTGCTGGCCGAAGGATTTCTTGACGTTGCGTAGTTCGATGGAACCCACCGCTGGTCCTCCCTGTTTACTTGACCGCGCCGAATGTCAGGCCGCGTACGAGCTGTTTCTGGCTGATCCATCCGAGGATCAGGATCGGAATGATGGCCAATGTGGAGGCTGCGGAAAGCTTCGCCCAGAAAAGGCCTTGCGGGCTGGAATAGGACGCAATGAAGGCCGACAGGGGGGCTGCCCTGGAAGCCGAGAGGTTGAGCGTCCAGAAGGATTCGTTCCACGCCAGAATAATGTTGAGCAGCAGGGTGGACGCCACGCCGGGAAGCGCCATCGGCATGAGGATATAGAACAGTTCCTTGACGGCGGACGCGCCGTCCATGCGGGCGGCTTCGAGAATATCGACCGGGATTTCCTTGAAATAGGTGTAGAGCATCCACACCATCAAAGGCAGATGGCCGATGAGGATGATGGCCGTCAGGCCGCTGAGGCTGTCGAGAAAGCCCGTATCCTTGTAGATGAGATAGACGGGAACCAGCGCGCCGACCGAAGGCAGCATCTTGGTGGACAGCATCCACATGAGCAGGGGACGGGTGCTCTTTCCGGGCTGGAAGGCGAACGACCAAGCGGCGGGTACGGCAAGAAACAGCCCGATCACCGTCGAGCCGATGGAGATGACGACGGAATTGCGGAAAAAGAGCAGATAGTCCGACCGCTGGTGAACTTCCACGTAATTCGCCAGCGTCCAGCTCGGGATCAGCGACGGCGGAAAGGAGATCGCCTCCACTTCCGTCTTGAAGCTGGTCAGCACCGTCCACAGGATGGGGAAGAACAGGATGAAGGCCACGACCCACCCGACGATGGTGAAGATGGTCCTGGACAATGTCGCGGGATGAAGTTTCATCGTATCCTCCTCATGCCGTCAGGTTCTTGCCTGCCGAAAGCAGGGAGAAGATGGCCACCATGTTCGCCAGGACCACCGCGACGATGCCGCCGGCGGACGCCGCGCCCACATCGAATTGCAGAAGCGCCTGCTCATAGATGAGGAAGGGCAGATTGGTGGAGGCCGTGCCGGGACCGCCGCTCGTCGTCACGAATATTTCCGCGAAAATGGAGAGAATGAAGATCGTCTCCATCAGGATCACCACCGTGATGGCGCGGCTGAGATGGGGCAGCGTCAGGTAGCGGAAGCGCGAGAACACGCCGGCCCCGTCCATGCGCGCGGCTTCCTTCTGTTCGCCGTCGAGCGATTGCAGCGCCGTCAGGAAAATCAGCGTCGCGAAGGGAAGCCATTCCCATGTCGCGATGATGCCGACCGACAGAAGGGGATACTGGCCGAGCCAGTCGATGGGTGTGAAGCCCAGTTTCAGGGCGATCCATGCGAACAGGCCGTATGCCGGGTGCATGAACATGTTTTTCCAGATCAGCGCCGCGACCGTGGGCATGACGAAAAACGGTGCGATCACCATGAGGCGCACGATCCCCTGACCCCACATGGGCTGATCGAACAGCAGGGCCAGAAGGATGCCGCCGATAACGGTGGCGGCCAGAACCCCGACCACGAGCAAGAGCGTGTTCTTGATCGCCTGCACGAAGGCGGGATCGGTCATGAAATAGGTGTAGTTGTCGAAGCCCGCGAAGCCGCCGACCGCCGGGTTCATCAGGTTGTAGAACCGGAACGAGAACCAGAGCGTCATCAGGAGCGGGATCACCATTCCGATGAACAGCACGACGACGGCAGGCGTCAGGGCGAGCCGCCCGGCAAGACGCATCTGTTTTCCAGCCATGAGAACATCCTGTTCCTTGGGGCAGACCGGCGCTGAATCCGCGTCCGGACGGCCTTTCGATATCAACGGTCTTTCCGGGATCTTTCCGGGCCTGAAACCGGAGCGTTCCGCGCCGGAGCGCGGAACGCCTGCCCGGCCGCCGGGGGAGGCACGGCCGGGTGGGAGAGGAGGACCGTCAGTTCTTGTAGTAGCCCGCCCTTTGCATCGTCCGCTTCACGAAATCCTGCGATTCCTGAAGCGCCTGATCGGGCGTCTTGCTGCCGGCGAGGGCGGCGGCCAGATTCTGGCCGACCGTGGTGCCGAGGGCCTGGAATTCGGGAATGTCTATGAAGCCCGCGCCGACATAGGGCACTTGATGGATCGAAGGCTTGTCGGGATTGACCGAGGATATGGCCGCCAGAACCTGATCGGCGAACGGGGCCGCCACCTTGCGGTATTCCGGCAGCTTGTAGGTCGAGGTGCGCGTTCCGGGAGGTGCGAGCAGCCAGCCTTCCTTCTCTCCGACCAGTTTCACATAGGCCTTGGAGGTCGCCCACTCGATGAACTTCTTGGCCGCCGCCTCATGCGCGGTGTCGCTGGCCGGAATGGCGAGCGACCACGCGCCGCTCCAGCCTGCGGCCTTCGGATTGATGTCCGTGACCGGGTAGGGGGCGAAGGCGGTCTTGTCGGAAACGGCCGATTCCTTCGGGTTGAGCAGAGAGCCGGCAGTCACCGTGGCGTCGATCCACATGCCGCATTTGCCGGTGCTGAACAGGACGCGGTTTTCGTTGTAGCCGTTGGAAGAGGCGCCGGGAGGACCGTATTTCTTCATCAGGTCCAGATACCAGTCCAGAGCGTCGTGCCACGGCTTCGAGGTCAGTTGGGGCTCCCATTTCATGTTAAACCATTCGCCGCCGAAGGCCGCCACGAAAGTGGTTATCAGCGGCGTGTTTTCGCCCCAGCCCGGCTTGCCGCGCAGGCAGATGCCGTAAACGCCGTTCGCCTTGTCGTCGATCTTGGCGGCGAAGTTGGCGATGTCGGAGAAAGTCGGCTTTGCGGGCATTTTCAGCCCGGCCTTGTCGAACAGGTCCTTGCGGTAATAGGTCATCAGACTCTCGCCGTAGAACGGCGCGGCATACATGGTGCCGTTGACGCTGAGGCTGGAGCGGATGGCCGGGATGATATCGTTGTAATCGTAATCCTTGCCGAAATCATCGAGTTTCATCAGCCAGCCCATCTTGCCCCAAATCTGGGTCTGATAGGAATTGACGGAGATCACGTCATATTGCGCCGCCTTGGTCGCGATGTCGGTGGCGAGCTTTTCGCGCAGTGAATTTTCCTCGAGGGTGACCCAGCGGACCTTGATGCCGGTTTCCTTCTCGAATTCCGGCGTCAGCTTCTGCATGATGATCATGTCGTTGTTGTTGACCGTGGCGACCACGATCTCCTCGGCGGATGCGGACGCCGTCAGACCGATGACAGACACGGCGCCTGCCAGAATGGTTGTAATGGCTTTCATTGGTGAAACCCCTCCTTATTGTTGGTTTCCTGGTTGAAATGCTCAAAAGCCCGACTGCGCAAGCAACCCGCGGGCTACCGGGATGAAGCGGGATCTTTCGGTGTCAGCCGGGCGCAGTTTTTCTCCAGCACCGCGCCCGCCGCGAACAGCCGTTCCTCCTGAAACAGCGATCCCATGAGCTGGACGCCCATCGGCACGCCGCCGGAAAGACCCGTGGGAGCGGCGAGCGTCGGCAGGCCGAGCAGGGGCGTCACATGCAGCGGCGAGAGTTCCAGTACCTGTTCCGCGGTGAGGCCGACCGGGTCATCATAGGTGTCGATGGCCTGCGGCTTGCGCCAGGTCGTCGGCGTCAGGACGATCGGATAGTCCTGCATGAAGGCCAGCCATTCGCGCAGGATCGTGGTGCGGCGTGCGAGGCCGGTGCGGAACGCCTCGAAATCCACTTCGGGCGTGGCCGACAGCAGGGCGTGCGCCTCGTTGATTTCCTCCGGCGGCGCGCTCGCCTCGATCATCGGCAGGTTGTGAATGCGCAGCTCATGGATGAGCAGCTTGTCGCGCAGGGCGGACGCTTCCGCATAATGCGGCGGCGTGCATTCCTCGATCCGATAACCGGCATCGGCGAGCCAGCGCGCGGCCTGCCAGACGGCGGCCACCACCTCGATGTCCGCCTGCACGCCGGGAAGCCCGGTCAGGACCGCCACCTTGCACGGCCGGTGTACAGCCCTGCCGGAGATCGGCGCGAAGGACGACCAAGGATCGCGCAGATCGTGGCCCGACATGGCGTTCAGCGCGACCCGCAGATCGTCGATAGTGCGCGCGAAGGGGCCGTTGCAAAGCGCAAGCTGCGACATGATCGCCATTTCGGAAGGCGCCGTGCCGCTGTAATGCGGCACCCGCCCGAATGTCGGGCGCATCCCGAAGATGCCGCAGCAATAGGCCGGATAACGGATGGAGCCGCCGCTGTCGTTGCCATGCGTGAGCGGCACCATGCCGGTGGCGACGGAAACCGCGGCGCCGCCGCTCGATCCGCCGGGCGTGACCTTCGGGTCCCAGGGGCTGAGCGTGCGGCCGTAGAGCTTGTTGTTGGTAAAAAGGCCGAACGACATGGCTGGCGTATTGGTGCGGCCGACGATGACGGCGCCCGCTTCGCGCCATTTTTCGATGAGGGGCGCGTCTGCCTGCGGAATACGATCCTGAAACTGTGCCGCGCCATTGGTCGTCGGGCGACCGGCATAGTCGATATTGATCTTGACGGTGACGGGCACGCCATGGAGCGGTCCGACGGACTTGCCCCGGCTGATCGCGGCGTCCGCCTTTTCGGCGCTGCGCCTTGCCTCGTCGTACAGGGGATCGACGATCGCGTTCACAGCCGGATTGACGGCCTCGATGCGCCCGATGCAGCTTTCGACGCATTCAAGCGAGGAGACTTCCTTCGTGCGAATGGCCTCCGCCATCCGCGTGGCGCTCCAGCGCCATAATTCTTCACCCATGTCATTTCCTCCCCGCACCGCCTCCGCGGGCATTGAATATCCGCGCCTAGACCGTGCCTGCATCCACAAGATGCGCGCATATGCTTTCCACGATCTGCTCGACCGGCTGGTCGATGGACACCTCGAAACCCTGCTCGTCGTCCTCCAGCGGTTCCAGCGTCGCGAACTGGCTTTCGAGCAGCGTCGGCGGCATGAAATGCGCGCGCCGCGACGACAGGCGCTCCTGAATCAGTTGCTTCGGGCCGTTGAGATGAACGATCAGCATGGGGCCGATCATCTTCCGCAGCCGGTCGCGATAGATCCGCTTCAGCGCCGAGCATGCGATGACCACGTAGCCGGGGTGATCGGCCGCTGCTTTGAGCGCCGCCTCTGCAACCGCTTTCAACCAAGGCCATCGGTGATCGTCGTCCAGCGCCTTGCCGGCCGACATCAACGCGATGTTGCTTTGCGGATGAAAATCGTCCGCCTCTATGAAAACACCGTCAAGACGCGCCACAAGCCTATGTGCGACCGAGGTTTTTCCCGATCCACTTACACCCATTACAAGAATAAAGGACGGACAAACCCTGTTGCTTCCGGCCACTGTCATACTGCATCCTGCCGCCAAACTCTTGTATCACCAAATGTAAGCGCTTACATTAAAGGCATCCTTCAGGGAGGTTGTCAACGTCAAAGTGGCTTCGCCATCCTGCGACGGCGATGGACACTTCGATCGAAATTGGGCACAAAGCGGCAAGTCGCTTTGAATATCTGTCAGAGAAGGAGGGGCCCTTGGACCAGCGTAAGACGACGCTTGCGGACGTCGCCAGTCAGGCGGGAGTCAGCGCCGCCACCGTCTCTCGCGCCCTGAATGCGCCGGACATGGTTTCGGCCGAGGTTCGCGCCCGCATCCAGAAAGTCGTCGAGAAGCTGGGCTATATTCCGAATCCGGCGGCGAGAGCGCTTGCATCGGCGCGTACCAATGTCATCGGCGTCCTCATTCCGTCCGTGACCAACAATGTCTTCGCCGATGTCCTGCGTGGCATCTATTCGGTCATAAACGAAACGCCCATGGAGGTTCAGCTCGGCAATACGCGCTATTCGTTTCTGGAAGAAGAGAACCTGCTCAAGGTGTTCGTCAGCCAGCGGCCGGCGGGATTGATCATCGCCGGTATCGATCAGTCCGCCGCCTCGCTGAAACTGCTGCGGCAAATCGATTGCCCCATCGTGCAGATCATGGAGATCGGCGACGACCCTATCGATATGATGGTCGGCTTTTCCCACAGGCAGGCGGCCTATGAGGCCACCGCCCATCTCATCGAACAGGGTTACAGAAGAATCGCATTTCTCGGCGCGCGCATGGATCCGCGAACGCAGCGCCGCATGGCGGGGTGCGTGGAGGCCTTGCAGCAGGCGGGTCTTCATGACGAACGCCTCATAATAACGACGCCAAAGCCCTCCACCGTCACGCTCGGCTGCCAGCTTCTGAGCGAGTTACTGTCCCGCGAACCGGAGGCGGATGCGGTTTTTTGCAACAACGACGATCTGGCGCTTGGCGTCCTGTTTGAATGCCAGCGTCGCCAGATCAATATTCCGGGCCAGTTCGGCATTTGCGGGTTCAACGATCTGGAGATGATGGGCGTCGCCAATCCGTCCGTCAGCAGCGTTCGGACCTTTCGTCAGGAAATGGGCGAGCAGGCGGTGCGGATGCTGCTAGCGGCCATCTCAGGAAACAGGCCCGCGCAATCGAAGGTGGATATCGGTTTTCAACTGATCAGACGTCGAAGCACGCAGCGATTGGCGGCTTTGGCGCAAGGGTAAGCCGGCGCGGGCTATTCGTTCCCTATTATTTGTGCGCGGGGCAACGGATGTGATCCGACTTGGCACATTTCTGCGAGGCTTTCACCCGGACAGGAGGGAGCGCAACATCGCCAGCCGACATCTTTCCTAAAAACTCATCAGTCATGGCAAAGAGGATGAAGGACCTATCCACGATCACACACCGACCCTTTCCGAATGAAAGGAAGCGAAGAAGAGACGGTAAACGGGGTATTTTTGCGCAAAAAGTTGCGTCCGGGGGCACTTGCCTTAATTGCATCTCTCCCGCAGCGCGGATCGTTTCAGCTTGCCGGATTCGGTTTTCGGCAGGGCGGCGATCCATTCGATTTCGCGCGGATATTTGTATGGGGCGAGGTTGCGCTTGACGTAGTCCTGCAATTCCTTTTTCAGCGTCGCGTCGCCGGCGATGCCGTCGGCAAGAACCACGAAGGCCTTGACGATGAAACCGCGTTCGCTGTCGGGTGCGCCGACCACGCCGCATTCGCGGACGGCCGGATGTTCCAGAAGGCTGGCTTCGACTTCCGGGCCGGCGATGTTGTAGCCGGCCGAGATGATCATGTCGTCGCTACGGGCCTGATAGCGGAAATAGCCGTCCTCATCGACGACATAGGTGTCGCCGGTCATGTTCCAGCCGTTCTGGACGTAATCGGCCTGACGCTCGTCGGCGAGATATTTGCAGCCGAGCGGGCCGCGCACAGCCAGCCGGCCCGGAACGCCGGGAGGGCATGGGTCGCCGTTCCCGTCGAGGACGCAGGCCTCGTAGCCCGGCACAGGCTTACCGGTCGCGCCGGGGCGGACGTCCGCTTCCTTCGCCGCGATGAAGATGTGCAGCATTTCGGTGGCGCCGATGCCGTCGAGCAGGGTGAGGCCGGTGACTTCCTTCCACGCCTCGAAGGTCGGCAGGGGCAGGGCCTCGCCGGCCGAAACGCATTTGCGCAGGGAGGACAGGTCGTATTCGCCGATCCGGCCGAGCATGGCGCGGTAGGAGGTCGGTGCGGTGAAGCAGACGGTGGCGCGGTATTCGCCGATGGCGCGGGCGAGGTCGTCCGGCGCGGTCTTGGCGGGAAGCGCGGTCGAGGCGCCGATGCGGAAGGGAAACAGCACCAGCCCGCCGAGGCCGAAGGTGAAGGCGAGCGGCGGCGAGCCGATGAAGATGTCGTCTTCGTTGGCTTCGAGGATGTGCTTCGCATAGCAGTCGCACACGATGAGAAGATCGCGGTGGAAATGGATCGTCGCCTTGGGCATGCCGGTGGTGCCGGAGGTGAAGCCCAGCAGGCAGGGATCGTCGGCGCGGGTGTCGACGGCGGCGAAACTCTCGGGCATGCCGGCCAGAAACTCGCCCAGCTCGCCCTCCGCATGGCCCTGCCACGAGACGACGCGCTCCAGGCTGGAGGTCTGGCGCACGGCCTCCGCCATGTCGTCCATCAGCGCGGCGTCGCAGAAGGCGAAGCGCACCTTCGCCTTGTCGATGACCTTGACCAGTTCCCTCGCGCGCAGCAGCGGCATGGTGGCGACGACGATGCCGCCCGCCTTGATGACGGCGAGATAAAGCGCGATCTGCGTCGGCGTGTTGGCCGAGCGCAGCAGCACGCGGTTGCCCGTCTCCATGCCGAGCTTCGTGACCAGCACGCCGGCGATCCGGTTCACGATCCGCGACAGCTCACGATAGGTCCAGCGGAGGCCCGGCGCGCGCAGCGCGATGCGGTCGCCGCGCCCGGCCTCGACATGGACATCCACCAGCTCATGCACGGCATTGAGCCGTTCCGGATAGCCGAGGCGCTCCAGATTGACGAGTGTCGGCATGGCCTCGGCCGGTGGCAGATTGTCGATGACGAACGTATCGGCATGGGCGGTGACGGACATGAATGGACTCCCGATGTGGGTACTGGTTCACCCGGCTTTACTGTTTTCCCGTAACCTCGATGCTGCCCACATCTCGCGATCTGACGCGATGCGGACGCTGGGGTGCGGGCGGTTCCCTTGGTTTGATTCCGCCGGCCGGCTGGAAATCTTTTAAGTTTAAAATATAATTGCCCGCACCGGTGCGTCAACCCTGCAAGGTGTGCCTCCGCACGTTCATGAATTGCAGTGACAGTTGTCGAAACACCCTTTTATTTTATAAAAAAATATGTACTATCGAAAATGAGAACAAGCTGGAGGAATGTGTCATGAGCAATGCCCGCGAAAATTATCGCGAGAATGTGGCTGGCCGGGCCAATGTGGAAGATACACAGGAACTGCTGGCCTATTACGAAGACCTCGACCGGCATAAGGCGGGCGCCCTGTGGACCGTCGCCAACAAGATCGAGCCGTGGGAGCCGAAATCCTCTTCGGTCCCGGTCCTCTGGCGCTATGACGACCTGCGCGATCATGTGCTGCGCTCGGTCGAGCTGGTAACACCGGAAAAAGCCGGCCGCCGCGTGATCTATCTCAACAATCCTGGCCGTCAGGACGTCGCCGCCGCGGTGGGCTGGCTCTATTCCGGCCTTCAGGTGATGAATCCGGGCGAGGCGGCTTCGGCGCATGCGCACTCCGCTTCGGCGCTGCGCTTCATCATGGAAGGGTCGGGCGCCTATACCATCGTCGACGGCCACAAGATGACGCTCGGTGCCAACGATTTCGTGCTGACGCCGAACGGCACCTGGCACGAGCACGGCATCGCCGAGGACGGCACGCCCTGCATCTGGCAGGACGGCCTCGATATTCCGCTGGTCAATGCGCTCGAAGCCAATTTCTACGCCGTGCACGAAGACCTGAGACAGGCGGTCGGCCATCCCGTCGACGACATGACGGCGACCTGGGGCAATCCCGGCCTGCGTCCGGCGGAAGGCAAGTGGAGTCAGGCCTATTCGCCGCTGTTCAAATATGAATGGGCGCCGACCTACGAGGCCCTGAGCCGCTATGCCAAGGTGACTGACGGCTCGCCTTTCGACGGCGTGTTCATGAACTATGTCAACCCGATCACCGGCGGGCCGGTCATGCAGACCATCGGCGCGTCGATGCAGATGCTGCGGCCGGGCGAGAAGACGAAGGCGCACCGCCACACCGGCAGTGTGCTCTATCAATGCGCCAAGGGCAGCGGCCATTCGATCATCAACGGCAAGCGCTTCGACTGGAAGGAGCGCGACATCTTCTGCGTTCCGTCCTGGGCCTGGCACGAACATGCCAACGGTTCGGAAAGCGACGATGCATGCCTGTTCTCCTTCAACGACATGCCGGTCATGCATTCGCTCGGCCTCTATCGCGAGCAGGCTTTCGGCGACAATGGCGGCCACCAGCCGACCGCGGAATAGGCCGGCACGGAACAGGCCGATCACGGAATAGAAAGGTAAAATATGCGTCTTGTAACCTACCGAAGCGGTGTCGAAGCCGCGGCGCGGCTCGGCGTCGTCCATAACGATCCCCATGGCGATCTCGTCGTGGACGTGGAATGGCTGGGACAATCCGTCGGTGTGGACATGCCCGACACGATGCTGGGGCTGATCGATCTGGGCCGTGTCGGGCTGGAGCGGCTGCGTGAGATGCTGGACGATTGCGGCGGGCGCTTCGCGGCGGGCACGGCTTATCCGCTGGTCAATGTGAAGCTGCTCGCGCCGATCCCGCGTCCGCGTAAGAACGTCTTCGGCGTCGGCCTGAACTATGTGGAGCATGTGGAGGAGTCGGCCAAGTCGCTCGACACGTCGAAGGACCTGCCGAAGCAGCCGGTCATCTTCTCCAAGCCGCCGACGACCGTGATCGGCCCCGGCGACGCCATCGAGCACAATGCCCGCATGACGCAGCAACTCGACTGGGAAGTCGAGCTTGCCGTCGTCATCGGCACGACGGCGAAGCGCGTGAGTACGGAAGACGCGCTCGGCCATGTCTTCGGCTACAGCGTGATGATCGATATCAGCGCGCGTGACAACCGCCGCGCCGGTCAGTGGATATTTTCCAAGGGGCAGGACACCTACGCGCCGTTCGGCCCGTGCATCGTCACAGCCGACGAAATCGGCGACCCGCACGGTCTCGATCTGTGGCTGACGGTGAACGGCGCCGAAAAACAGCGCTCGAACACACGCTTCATGCTGTTCGACGTTCCGACGCTGATTTCGGACATCAGTTCCGGCATCACGCTGGAGCCGGGCGACATCATCGCCACCGGAACGCCCGCAGGTGTGGGCGCCGGACGCACGCCGCAGGAATGGCTTTGGCCTGGCGATGTGGTCGAAGCGACGGTGCAGGGAATCGGAACGATCCGGCACCCGGTAGTGGCTATCTGAAACATCATGAAAAACGGCCGGCTTTCGTCCGGCACGATCAAAAAGGGGAATTTGTCATGATACCGAACATCAAACTGACACGACGCAGCCTGATGGGCGCTATGGCTGCCGGCACGATGCTGGCAGCCATGCCGGTCGTCACGCCGGCAATGGCTCAGGACGTCAAGCCGGTCACGATCGGCCTCATCACCACATTGTCGACGCCGGCGGGCTATATCGGCGAGGATATCCGCGACGCCTTCAACCTGGCGATCAAGGAAGATGGCGGCAAGCTCGGCGGTGTGCCGGTGACGCTGAAGATAGAGGACGACGCGCTGAAGCCCGCCAAAGGCAGACAGATCGTCGACAAGATGCTTGGGGAAGGCATCAAGCTCTATACGGGCATCAACTTCTCCAACGTTCTGGAGGCGGTACTGCCGAGCGTCCTCAAAGCAAAGGCCTTCTATGTCAGCAACAATCCGGGGCCTTCGAACTTCGCCGGTGAGAAGTGCAATCCGAATTATTTCGTCGCATCCTATCAGAACGATTCCTTCCATGAAGCGGCGGGCCTTGCCGCCAACGAGCTCGGCTTCAAGAAGATGGTCATCCTTGCGCCCAACTATCAGGCGGGCCGCGACGCGCTCAAAGGCTTCAAGCGTACCTACAAGGGCAAGATCGTCGGCGAGATCTACACCAAGCTCGACCAGACGGACTTCTCCGTCGAGTTGGCGCGCATCAAGTCGCTGGCACCTGACGCCATCTATCAGTTCCATCCCGGCGGCGCGGGCATCAATTTTGCCAAGCAATATGCCAATTCCGGTCTGGAGGGATCGATCCCGATGATCATTCCGAGCTTCTCCATGGATGCGCGCATGATCTCGGCCACCGGCAATGCCGCCGAAGGTGTCTACGCCTCGGCGCTGTGGACGACGGAAACCGACAACCCGGCTTCCAAGGCTTTCGTGGCCGCCTTCCGCAAGGATTACGGCCGCGACCCGACCATCTATGCGGCGCAAGCCTATGACACCGCGCATCTGATAGGGGCAGGCCTCAAGGCCGTCGGCGGCGATCTGTCCAAGGAAGACGATTTCCGCAGCGCGCTGCGCAAGGCCGATTTCACGTCGATCCGCGGCAACTTCAAGATGGGCCACAACAATCATCCCATTCAGGATTATTATCTGACGAGGTTCGAGAAGAACGCGGACGGTAAGATCGTTCAGAAGATCGTGAAGAAGGTCGCGTCCAATTATGCCGATGCCTATGCATCGAAATGCGCGATGAAATGACAGGACTGGAAGCGACGCGGGCGGGAGCGGCCGTAACACGGCGCGCTCCCGCAGGCGCGATCTTCCATCTGCGATCCCGGATCGAAAGCCGCTGCCGTTTTCCGGTCCGCGGCCGTAGACTCGAAACCTTTGATGATGAATGAGGAAGGCGGATGCTGCTATTCATCGAACAGGTGCTGAACGGCCTGCAATATGGCTCTATGCTCTTCATGCTGGCGTCCGGCCTGACCCTGATCTTCGGCATTATGGGTGTGATCAACCTGACCCACGGTGCATTCTACATGGTGGGCGCCTATTGCGCTGCCTTCACCATTCTGGGCACGGGAAGCTTTCTGCTCGGCATGGTCGCCGCCATCCTGGGCGCGGGCCTCTATGCCATGGCGGTGGAGCTTTCGGTCATTCAGTGGCTCTATCGGCGCGACCATCTCTATCAGGTGCTGGCGACGCTTGGCCTCATCCTTTTCACCAACGAGGCGGTCAGCATTGTCTTCGGCCGCCAGCCGCCCTTCGTGGACATTCCCCCCGCCTTGCAGGGCGCGGTGACGGTGTTTCCGGGGCTTGAATATTCGGTCATGCGGCTTGCCTTCATCGCCGTCGGCGCGCTGGTGGCGGTGGGACTGTGGTTCCTGGTCAACCGGACGCGGATCGGCATGCTGATCCGCGCCGGCGCCGACGACCGTGAAATGGTCGACGCGCTGGGTGTCAATGTCCGCCGCCTCTATACGATCCTGTTTGCGCTCGGCGGCGCGCTGTGCGGGCTGGCCGGCGTCATGGCGGCACCTCTGCTCGCCATCGAGATCGGCATGGGCGAGCACGTGCTCATCACCACCTTCGTCGTCATCGTCATCGGCGGTGTGGGCTCGGTCAGGGGCGCGCTCGTCGGCGCGCTTCTGGTCGGCATGGTGGACAGCATGGGCCGTGCCTATCTTCCGCAGATCATGCAGCTTCTGCTGCCGCCCGCCGCCGCCGATACGCTGAGTGCCGGCCTCGTCTCGGCCAGCATCTATGTGCTGATGGCGGTGGTGCTGCTGTTCCGGCCGCTCGGCCTGCTGCCGGCGAGGAACTGAGCGATGCGCATGGGCAGGACCGCAATCATTCTCCTAGGCCTCGTCGCTTTTGCGCTTGTGCCACTGCTGGCGGGCGTGACGGGCAACAGCGCGATGGAAGGGCTGGCGACGCGGATCGTCATCTACGCCATCGCTGCCGTCAGCCTCGACCTCATCATCGGCTACGGCGCGCTGGTCAGTTTCGGCCACGCCATGTTCTTCGGGCTCGGCGGCTATATGGTCGGTATCGTCGCCTATCACACCAATAGGGGCGAGCCGCTGTTCGGCTGGGACGGGTCCAACGCCGCGCTCGTCGTATGGCCGCTGGCGCTCGCCGCCTGCGTGGTGCTCGCCGTGGTCGTCGGCTGGCTGGCGCTCAAGACGGCGGGCGTGCAGTTCATCATGATCACGCTCGCCTTCGCGCAGATGGTGTTCTTCGTACTCATCTCGCTGCAGACCTATGGCGGCGACGACGGGCTCCTGATCGACGCGCGCAACACCTTGCCGCTGATCGACATCGGCAACGGCACGGTGTTCTATTATCTGTGTCTGGCGCTCCTCGTGCTATGGACCATGTTCTGCACGGTGATCGTCAATTCCCGCTTCGGCCTCATCTTCCAGGCGCTGCGCCAGAGCGAGCGGCGCGCGGTCAATCTCGGCGTGCGTCCGCTGAATTTCCGTCTGACGGCCTTCGTCATCTCCGCCTTCGGCACGGGGCTGGCCGGGATTCTATGGGCCAATTACGCGCTCTTCGTCACGCCCGACATGGCAGCGTGGTCGAAGTCGGGCGAGTTCATGGCCATCGTGGTTATGGGCGGCCTCGGCACGCTGATCGGTCCGATCGCAGGTGCCGCCGTCTTCATCATCCTCGAACAGACCCTGTCCGGCTGGACCGAGCACTGGATGATCGTGATGGGACCGATCCTCACCCTGATCGCGCTCTTCGGCCAGCAGGGCATGCTCGGACGGGTACTGGGGAACCGCCATGGCTGAAAAAAAAGCTGACAGCAACGCTTCCGTTCTGGTTCTGGAAAACCTGCACAAGACGTTCGGCGCGCTGGTCGCCACCAACGGCGTCAGCCTCGACGTGCGGCGGGGGGAACTGCACGCGCTGATCGGCCCCAACGGCGCCGGCAAGTCCACGCTGATCGCGCAGATCTGCGGCGAGATCGCACCCGACAGCGGGCGCGTTCTGTTCGACGGGCAGGACATCACCCGACTGCCGGCCTGGCAGCGCGCGAGGATGGGCATGGGCCGCTCCTTTCAGCTCACCCAGCTTTGCCCCGACTTCACCGCGATGGAGAACGTGCTCCTGTCGCTGGAGGCGAAGAACGGCGGCTTGACGGGCATTTTCCGCAATCCGCGCCACAACGCGCGGAACCGCGAGATCGCTCACACATGGCTCGACCGGGTCGGCCTCGGCAAACATGAGACGCGCATCGTCTCCAGCCTCGCGCACGGTGAACGGCGGCAGCTCGAAATCGCCGTGGCGCTGGCGCGCAATCCGCGCCTGATCCTGCTCGACGAGCCGATGGCGGGCATGGGGCCGGAAGAATCCGCGTCGCTGACAGCGCTCCTGCAAAGCCTCAAACGCGACTATCCGATCCTGCTCATCGAGCACGACATGGACGCCGTCTTCGCGCTCGCCGACCGGATCAGCGTTCTCGTCTACGGCAAGGTCATCTTCACCGGAACGGCGGCGGAAATCCGCGCCCATCCTGAAGTCCGCGCCGCATATCTGGGGGAGACAACCTGATGCTGACGCTCGACAGACTGGAAGCAGGTTACGGGCAGGCCCGCGTCTTGTTCGGCATGTCGCTGGAGGCGAAGGCGGGCGAGATCGTCGCGCTGATCGGACGCAACGGCATGGGCAAGACCACCACCGTCAAAGCGATCATGGGCATGGTCAAGCCGACCGGCGGGGCGGTGCGCTTCGGCGACACGGTCGTCAACCGCATGCCGCCCAACGCCATCGCGCGGCTCGGCATCGGGCTGGTGCCGGAGGGGCGGCGGGTGTTTCCCTCGCTCACCGTGGAGGAAAACCTGATCGCCACCGCCCGGCCGGGCGTATGGACGCTGCAAAGGGTGGTGGCGCTCTTCCCACGGCTGGAGGAGCGCAAGCGCCAGCCCGCGCGCACGCTTTCGGGCGGCGAGCAGCAGATGCTCGCCATCGGCCGCGCGCTGCTGACCAATCCGAAGCTGCTCATCCTCGACGAGGCGACGGAAGGGCTCGCGCCGATCATCCGCGCCGAAATCTGGCGCTGCCTGCACGAATTGAAGACCATCGGCCAGACCATCCTCGTCATCGACAAGAATCTGGGCGAGATGGCGAGCCTCGTCGACCGCCACAACATCGTGGACAAGGGCCGCGTGGTGTGGACGGGAAGCCCTGCGGAACTCGCCGCCGACCGCGACCTCTCGCACCGCTATCTGGGGATATGACCATGGGCGATTTCACCTATCAGGGCTACGACGCCGCAGCGCTCGACATCGAATACAATGCGCGCGCCAGCGTCGCCTCCTTCGACGACGAATATGCGCGGCTGGTCGAGGTCAGCCGGCAGGTGACGGCCGAAATTCCGAACCGGACCGGCATCGTCTACGACCGGCTGAGCGGCGAGACGTTCGATTTCTATCCGGCCGGCGAGGGAGCGCCGCTCTTCGTGTGGATCCATGGCGGCTACTGGCGCGGCGGCAATGCGGCCGACAACGCCTTCGCCGTGCCGGGCCTGCACGCGCACGGCTTTTCCGTCGCGGTGCTCGACTATACGCTGGCCCCCGCCGTGACGCTGGACGAGATCGTCCGGCAGGTACGCGCGGCAGTGTCCTGGCTCCACGCGCACCGCGATATCCTGAAGATCGGCAACGGCCCCTTCGTGGCCGGCGGCACCTCGGCGGGCGGGCATCTCACCGCCATGCTTCTGGCCGACGGCTGGCACGAGGCGTTCGGCGTGCCGCGCGACATCGTGGCCGTGGGGCTGGACCTGTCGGGCCTGCACGACCTCACGCCGCTGCCGCACACGCATATCAATGCGTGGATGCAGTTCCACGATGCCATGGTGGCGCGCAACAGCCCGCAATTCCTGATTCCGCGGGAAAGCTCCGCCCATCTGGTCGCCTCGGTGGGCGGGCTGGAAACGGCCGAGTTCCGCCGCCAGACCGCGGCCTATGCGGATGCATGGCGGCAGGCGGGACATGCCGCCACCGTGGTCGACATGCCCGAGAACAATCATTTCGACCTGCCGCTGACGCTGCGCGAACCGGACGGAAAACTGGTGCGCGCCGTCTTGGAAGCCTACAGCCCGTGGAGCGCATCCGCTTTTCCCCGAAACGCGAGAACGCTCTGACTCTTTGTTTTTACGCATTTCCGAACGCAAAACCGCTCCGCACTTTTGCTGGAAATGCTCTACCGAGAAGGAAACAACCAATGAGCAAGCCCTGGAAAGCCGCCGTCGCGCAGATCGCCTCCGTCCCAGACGATTCCGTCGCCTCGGCGCGCAAGGCCGCCGACGCCATCCGCAAGGCGGCGGGCGAAGGCGCGCGGCTGATCGTCTTCCCGGAAGCCTTCCTCGGCGGCTATCCGAAGGGCGCCTCCTTCGGCTGCCCCATCGGCATGCGCAGGCCGGAAGGGCGCGAGGCCTATCTGCACTATCACAAGGCGGCCATCGACCTCGACGGCGAGGAAGTGGAGATCGTCTCCGAGGCGACGGCCGAAACCGAGACCTTCATCGTCATCGGCTGTATCGAGCGCGATGGCGGCACGCTCTATTGCACGGCGCTGTTCTTCGACGGCGCGCGCGGCCTCATCGGCAAGCACCGCAAGCTGATGCCTACGGCGGCGGAGCGCCTGATCTGGGGCTTCGGCGACGGCTCCACCATGCCGGTCTTCGACACGCCGCTGGGGCGCGTGGGCGCGGTGATCTGCTGGGAGAACTACATGCCCATGCTGCGCATGCACATGTATGCGCAGGGCATCAGCATCTATTGCGCGCCGACGGCGGACGACCGCGACACATGGGTGCCCTCCATGCAGCATATCGCGCTCGAAGGCCGCTGCTTCGTGCTCACCGCCTGCCAGCACATCACGCGCGGGGCCTATCCCGCCGATCATGAATCGGCGCTCGGCGACGAGCCGGGAACGGTCATGATGCGCGGCGGCAGCGCCATCATCAGCCCGCTCGGCAAGGTGCTGGCCGGGCCGGATTTCAGCGGCGAGACGATCCTCTATGCCGAGATCGATCCCGACGAGGTCGAGCGCGGCAAGTTCGATTTCGACGTGAGCGGCCATTACGGACGCCCGGACGTGTTCCAGCTCACGGTGGACGACCGGCCCAAGAACACGGTCAACACCCTGTCTCGCGCCGGGAAAGAGTGACGCCATGCGCTTCGACATGAACAGGCTCTCCGGGCAGGAACGCTACAAGATCATGGCGTCGTCCATCGTGCCGCGCCCCATAGCGTGGATCACCAGCATCTCCGCCGACGGCGTGCGCAATGCCGCGCCGTTCAGCTTCTTCAACATGATGGGCAACACGCCGCCGACGGTCGCCATCGGGCTGATGCCGCAGGAGGGCCGCCTCAAGGACACGGCCGCCAACATTCTCGCCACCGGCGAATTCGTCATCAATCTTGTGGACGAGGAAAATGCCGAGGCGATGAACATGACCTGCATCGATGCGCCCGCCGACATTGATGAAATCGAGCTTGCCGGGCTTGCGGTGGCGCCTTCGGAAACGGTTGCCCCACCGCGCATCGCCTCCGCGCCGGTCTCGATGGAATGCCGGATGCTGAGCTCGGTCGTGACCGGTCCGCTGCAGACCATCGTGATCGGGCAGGTGACGATGGTACATATTCGCGACGAATTTGTGCTGGATGCGGAACGCTGCTATATCGACACGCCGCGGCTGGGGCTGGTCGCCCGCATGCACGGCAGCGGCGGCTATCTGCGATCGGGCGATTATTTCCAGATAGACCGGCCGACATGGAAAGACTACAGCGAAGACAAGGCGAGGCGGCCCAGGCTGTCGCCCGTCTGAAATCGAGAATCAGCTCCGGGGCTGCAATGACACGAGCGGAATCCGCCTATTTCAATCTGCGCAACGATATATTGCATGGGCGGCTCATTCCCGGTCAGCCGTTGCGGCTGGAATTCCTCAAGACACAGTATGGCCTCAGCTTCTCGCCGCTGCGCGAGGCGCTGAACCGGCTTCACGCGGAGCGGCTGGTGGTCAACGATCCGCCGCGCGGCTTCACCGTCGCGCCGGTTTCGCCGGCCGAGATGCACGACGTGATGGGCGTGCGCATCCTCATCGAAAGCGAGGCGCTGCGCCTGTCGGTCGAAAGGGGCGGCGACGACTGGGAGACCGAGCTGGTCGCCGCCTTCCACAAGCTCGACCTGCAGTCGCGCCGCATCCGGACAGAGGAACAGGCGGAGGACGACGAGGCGCTGATGCAGTTCGAGACGCGTCATCACGAGTTCCACCGCGCGTTGCTGACTGCCTGCGGCTCGCCGCGCCTGATGGCGCTGTTCGAGCAGCTTTATGCGGAAACGCAGCGTTATCGCCTGCCGATTTTCCGCGGCGATGGCCCGACCGCATCGGGCCGCGACCTTTCCGCCGAGCACAGCCAGATCATGGAAGCCGCCCTCGCGCGGCAGGCCGATATGGCGGTTCGCCTGCTTCAAATACACTACCACCGCACGGCCGAGGATATCGCTGGCTCCGCCCCCTGATCCTTGCCGCCCGGTCTTCCCCGGCAGAGCGTTTTCCTCTTTCGCAGAGCCGGCCACATCGCGTCCGGCCGAACGAGATTCCGGCAAATTAGTTCACATATAAAATTATGCTGTTGCATGTGTATGTGGATTTGCATTATCGTCCGGGAGTGAATTTCAATAGGGATTTCAAATCTGAAGCATGAACGAGCTTGTCCAGAAGAACAGTTCGGAACGGCCGGTGCCGCTTGCTCCCCACCAACTGGATGCGGGGCTGTGGTCCACGGACATCCGGATTCAGTTCGGCGATTGCGACCCGGCGGGGATCGTCTACACACCGCAGTTTTTCCACATCTTCAATGTGGCGGTGGAGCGCTGGTATGAAGATGCGCTTGGCCTCGATTATTATGCCTTCATCCGCGACCGGCGCGTCGGGGTCGGCTATGTCAGCGCGCACGCGGATTTTTTCGTGCCGGGCAAGATGGGCAAGACACTTTCCGTTGCCATCAAGGTGGAGCGCGTCGGGACGTCGTCCTTCGTTCTCGTGCTGCACGCCTTTCAGGAGGGGCGGGAGGCGCTGCGCGGCCGGATGACGGTTGTCACCACCGATCTGGACAGGCACAGGCCCATCCCCATCCCGCAGGATTTGTGCGATGCGCTGCTCGCTTATATGGAAAGAAACGGGCGCTAACCGGCCCGAGGGCCTTGAACCATGGCTGACGACAACCCAGAAACGCAAGACGGACGCCGCAAGGCCGAAACACGCGTCTGGCTACAGATTCTGACGCTTGAAAACGTGATCTTCACGAAGCTGAACAATGTGCTTCTGGCCGGGGTCGGGCTTTCCGTCGCGAAATTCGAGTTTCTGGCGCAGGTGGACCGTTATCCCGACGGCGTGACGCTGGGCGAGATTTCGCGGAACCTCAAGGTGACGAGCGGCAACGTCTCCGGTCTGGTGCGCCGTCTTCTGGCCGACCGGCTGATCACCAAGACCATGTCGGCGGCGGACCGGCGCTCCTTCATCGTCCGCTTCACGCCGCTCGGCCGCGAGACCTTCGACAAGGCCAACGCGCTTCACGCCGCGACGCTGGGCGAGTGTTTCGCCGGGCTGCCGTTCGACGATCTGGAAAGCCTGCTGGCGCGGCTGCGGGGCCTCGCAACGCATGTTCAGGGCCATGTGCAGAGGCAGACCGATGGCTAATCCTGATCAGACGGTTCCCCAGCAGATCGGCGAGGAAGACGCGACCGGCGTTGCCCTGCTGCGGGAGCCGGACGATCTGCACGCCTATATACCGTATCTCCTGAACTGGCTGGCAAATCGCTGGAACCTCGACCAGAACCGGGAACTGAGCGAGCATGGCATCAATGCCACGGTCCTGCGCGCTCTTTCGGCGCTTCATATTTTCAGGCGTCTCACGGTCAACGAGATCGCCGCCTATACGATAGCTGAGCAGTCCAATGCGAGCCGGACCATCGACAGCATGGTCTCGGCCGGGCTTGTCGAGCGACATATTTCGGAAAGCGACCTGCGCCGGCGCGACATCATGCTGACCGGGAAGGGCGAGGCGCTGCTGCGCCAGCTCTGGCCGGCCATGGTGCAGAACCATCGGCGCATGATCGCCGGCATTCCCAGGAAGGATCTCGATATCTGCATCGCCACGATGCGGGCGATGATGCACAACCTGTCCGACGGGTGAGCCCGGCCTTCGGAAGCGGCACGGTGCGCTTTGGCGTGAAACGGGAGCACATGGCCGCACCGCCGTGGCGCAGCGTGCCAATGCGGTGAAGAAGACCCCGCCGGTGCTGGACCGGTATATGGCGGCGCAGGGGCTGAAGGGAGCGGAGATTCCGGGCTCCATCGAGCGACACAGCGCATGCATCGCCGACGAGGTCCGGATAACCTGCTTCGCAATGCTGCCAGCCATTCCATTCAGGCTTGAAATATCGGCGTCCTGACGCAATTGTCGTTCTGCCGCCATGCCAAATCATGCGGCGAGCGAAAGAGGTGGGCGATGCCGGTGGATCTTGAAATCATAGTCGGGGAAGTGGACGACGGCGAAAAGCAGGAACTCCGCCTCTGGCTGCGCATGCTGGCGACGACGCGGCTCATATCGCAGGAAATCCGCCGCCGCCTGCGCAACGAGTTCGGCGCGACGCTGCCGCAATTCGACATTCTTGCCCAGCTTTACCGCGAGCCGAACGGCCTGCGGCTTGGCGAACTGTCGCGCCGAACCATGGTGACGAACGGCAACATTACCGGTCTTGTCGAGCGGCTGGAGGCGGACGGGCTGGTGCGCCGCGAAACGCCCGGCGACGACCGCCGCGTCACGGTCGCGCGGCTGACGGAAGCAGGACAGGCTACTTTCGGCCGCATGGCGCGGGTGCATGAGGGCTGGCTGCGCGATCTGATGGCCGATGTCGATCACGACACGATCGGCGCTTTGCTAGTCGACATGAAGAAGATCAAGAATTCCGTCGAAAATCATCTTTCCGGCAACGGGGAAGAATAGCCGCCCGACGAGATATTGTGGAAGATCACGCCCTTTCGAGCGCGATGGCGATGCCCTGGCCGACGCCGATGCACATGGTTGCAAGCGCGAGTCGGCCCTTGCCGATCTTCAGTTCCAGCGCCGCCGTGCCGGTGATGCGCGCGCCCGACATGCCGAGCGGATGACCGAGCGCGATGGCGCCGCCGTTCGGATTGACGCGGCGGTCGTCGTCCGCGATGCCGAGTTCCCGCAGGGTCGCGAGGCCTTGGCTGGCAAAGGCTTCGTTCAGCTCGATCACGTCGAACCGGTCCTGCGTGAGGCCGAGCCGGGCCATCAGTTTCTTGCTGGCGGGCGCGGGGCCGATGCCCATGATGCGCGGCTGCACGCCGGCGGTGGCGCCGCCCAGAATGCGCGCGATGGGCGTCAGGCCATGCCGGCGCGCCGCCTTTTCCGAGGCGACGATGAGGGCGGCCGCCCCGTCGTTGACGCCCGACGCATTGCCCGCGGTGACGGTCGCGCCTTCCAGACGATTGATGGGCTTCAGCTTCGCCAGTGCTTCGAGCGAGGTGGCGCGCGGATGTTCGTCGGCGTTGACGATCAGCGGATCGCCCTTGCGCTGCGGGATGGATACGGGGGTGATCTCCTGCGCCAGACGGCCGCTGGCCTGCGCGGCGGCGGCCTTTTCCTGGCTGCACAGGGCGAAGCGATCCTGATCGGCGCGCGCGACCGCATGATCGACCGCGACATGGTCGCCGGTTTCCGGCATGGAATCGATGCCGTATTGCGCTTTCAGCAGCGCATTGACGAAGCGCCAGCCGATGGTCGTGTCGTGGATTTCCGCATGGCGCGAGAAGGCGGTTTCGGCCTTCGGCATGACGAAGGGCGCGCGGCTCATGCTTTCCACGCCGCCGGCGATCATCAGATCGGCCTCGCCGGCGCGGATGGCGCGCGCGGCGGCCAGCACGGCATCCATGCCGGAACCGCACAGCCGGTTGATCGTCGTTCCCGTCACGGCGACGGGAAAGCCGGCCAGAAGGGCCGCCATGCGCGCCACGTTGCGGTTGTCCTCGCCGGCCTGATTGGCGCAGCCGAAGATCACATCCTCGATCGCCGCGCAGTCGAGGCCGGGATTGCGCTCGGCGAGCGCCTTCAGGGACAGGGCGGCGAGATCGTCGGTGCGCACGGACGACAATGCGCCGCCGAAACGGCCGATGGGGGTGCGGATATAGTCGCAGATGAAGGCTTCGCTCATCAATTTTCTCCGGTCTGGCGTGCCGCGAACATTGGCCCGCCCTTGACGGACGGAAATCCGTAGCCGTTGACGAGCACGAGGTCGATATCGTCGGGATGGCGGGCAATGCCGGCGTCGAGCAGGGCCTGACCCTCGCGCGCCATGACGCCGAGAAGCCGACGCATGATGTCCGCCTCGGTGAAGTTCGCCGGCGTGACGCCGTTTTGCGCACGCCATTCATCGATCAGGGCGTGGACTTCCGGATCGCTGGCTTTCTCGCCGTCGCGATAGACATACCAGCCGCGCCCGGCCTTGCGTCCGAACCGGCCTGCCTCGCAAAGCCTGTCGGCCACATCGAAATAAGGCACGTTCGGATCGCGGCTGGCGGCAAGGCGCTTGCGCCGCGCCCAGGCGATTTCCAGCCCGGTCATGTCGTTGACGGCGAAGAGGCCCATCGGAAAACCGTAATTTTCCATGGCGCGGTCGATGTCTTCGGGATAGGCGCCTTCGGCCAGCATGGCTTCGGCTTCCGCGCGATAGGCGGAAAAGATGCGGTTGCCGACGAAGCCTTCCGCGACGCCGGTGACGATGGGCAGCTTTTTGAGCCCGCGCACGAAAGCGATGCCGGTGGCGAGCGTCTCGTCCGAGGTCGCGGTGCAGCGCACCACTTCGGTGAGGCGCATGATGTTGGCCGGCGAGAAGAAATGCAGGCCGAGCACGCGGTCGGCGCGGTCCGTAACGGCGGCAAGCGCATCGGGATCGAGATAGCTCGTATTGGTGGCGAGGATCGTCTCCGGCGGCAACAGGCCGTCCAGTGCGCGGAACAGGGCGGCCTTCACGTCGAAATCGTCGAACACCGCTTCGATAACGAGTTCCGCCGCCGCAAGTTCGGCCGGATCGGCGGTGGTGACGAGCCGGGCCTTCTGCGCCCCGGCGGCGTCCTGCGTCAGCTTTCCGACCGCGACCGCCTTGTCGATCAGCCCGGCGATGCGGGCGTGTCCCGCCTCGGCGGCCTGCCGGTCCTGTTCGTAGCCGATGACGCGATAGCCGGCGGCAAGGCAGGCGGCGGCGATGCCCGCGCCCATCAGGCCGGTTCCGGCGATGCCGATGGTCGCAAGCGCGCGCGGTTCCGCGGTCAGGCCCTCGACCTTGCCGGCGGCGCGCTCGGCGAAAAACAGATGACGCAGCGCGGCCGCTTCCGCGCTGTCGCGCAGGCGCAGGAAGGTGGCGCGTTCTTCGGCCACGCCGTCATCGAAGGCGGCGGTGGCGGAAAGCGCAACCAGCCGCGCGGCTTCCTGCGGCGCGGTGGCGCCGCGCGCCTTTTTGACGATCAGCCGCCTTGCCTGTTCGAAGGCGTCGGCATCGAAGGTCGGAACCGGAAGCGCCGAGGTGTGGCGCAGCGGTTCGTCCGTCAGCGAAAGGGCGAAGGCGGCGGCTTCCTTGACGAGATCGTCACTGACGCGGTCGATCAGCCCGGCTTTCTGCGCCTCCGCCGCCGTCATGGCGCGGCCCGTCGCGATCATGTCGAGCGCGGTCGGTGCGCCGACGAGACGCGGCAGGCGCTGCGTGCCGCCGGCACCCGGCACGATGCCGAGCCTGACTTCCGGCAAGGCGAGGCTGGCCTTTGCGGCCGCGATGCGGCCATGCGCCGCCAGCGCCACTTCCAGTCCGCCGCCCAGCGCCGCACCGTTGAGCGCCGCGACGACCGGCTTGTCCGCGCCCTCGATCGCCGCGATGACGGAAGGCAATGCCGGCTCGACCACCGGCTTCCCGAACTCGCGGATATCCGCGCCGCCGATGAAGGTCTTTCCCGCGCCGGTGATCACCATGGCGCGGATGGCGCTGTCCGTTTGCGCATGGCGAAGCGCGGCGAGCAGCCCCGCCCGCACATCGGCCGATGTGGCGTTGACCGGGGGATTGTCGATCGTCGCGATCAGCACGCCATCGGCCACGCTGCCGCGCACGCTATCGGAAAAAGCGGTCATGGGAGCCTCAATCGGGGATGACGGCATGGGCCTGGATTTCGATCTTGGCACGGTCCTCGACCAGCGCCACGACCTGCACCGCCGCCATGGCCGGGAAATGCTTGCCGATGATGTCGCGATAGACGCGGCCGATGCTCTTGAGATTGGCGTTATATTCGGCCTTGTCGGTGAAATACCACGTCATCGAGGTGATATGTTCCGGCCTGCCGCCGGCTTCGGCCAGCACATCCACGATGTTCTGTAGCGTCTGGCCGGTCTGCTCCACGAAATCGTCGGTCTCGAACTGCTGCTGCCCGTTCCAGCCGACCTGTCCGCCGATGAAGATCAGACGCCCGCGCGCCTCGACGCCGTTGGCATATCCTATTGGGCGAGCCCAGCCCTGCGGCTGAAGAGTTTTGTGCATGTCGTGGTCTCCAGGGAAATCTTGGACGAAACGGGCGGATCAGCCCGCTTTCATGAGTTCGCGCGCGATAATGAGCTTCTGGACCTCCGTCGCGCCTTCATAGATGCGCAGCGCGCGGATTTCGCGGTAAAGCCGCTCGGCGATCTCGCCGCTCTTCACACCGCGCCCGCCGAACATCTGCACGGCGCGGTCGATGACGCCTTGCGCGTTTTCCGTCGCCACCATCTTGGCCATGGCGGCCTCCTTGGTGGTGTTCAGCTTCTGCACGTCGCGGCGCCAGGCGGCGCGATAGGTAAGAAGGGCGGCGGCGTCGATCTCTGTCGCCATGTCGCCAAGCGCCGCCTGCGTCAGTTGCAGGTCGCCGAGCGTCGCGCCGAACATCGGGCGGCTGCGTGCATGGGCGAGCGCTTCCGCCGCCGCGCGCCGCGCAAAGCCGAGGGCAGCGGCGGCGACCGACGCGCGGAAGATGTCGAGCGTGCGCATGGCGATCTTGAAACCTTCGCCCGCAGCACCCAGGCGGCGGCCTGCGGGAATGCGGCACTCGTCGAAGCGGATCGTCGCCAGCGGGTGCGGCGCGATCACGTCGATGCGCTCGGCAATGGAAAAGCCCGGATCGTCGGCCAGGACCACGAAGGCCGAAATGCCGCGCGTGCCTGGCGCTTCGCCGGTGCGCGCGAAGACGGTGTAGACATCGGCGATGCCGCCATTGGAAATCCACGTCTTTTCGCCGTAGAGCACATAGTGATCGCCGTCCGGCCGGGCGGCGCAGCTCATGGCGGCGACGTCGGAGCCGGCCAGCTTTTCGGAGAGCGCGAAGGCCGAAATCCATTCCCCGCGCGCCACTTTCGGCAGCACGGCCTCCTTCAGTTCCTGCGAGCAGGTCAAGCTGATCGCGCCGGTGCCGAGCCCCTGCATGGCGAAGGCGAAGTCCGCCAGCCCGTCATGATAGGCAAGCGTTTCGCGCGCGATGCAGAGCCGGCGGGAATCGATGCCCTCGCCGCCGGCAAGGCTGACGGCGGCGTCCAGCAGCCCGGCCTCGCCCAGCGCGCGCACCAGCGCGCGGCAGGCGGCATCCGTATCGGCGTGATCGACGGCGGCAAGCGCCGGGCTTGCGGCAAAGGCGTCGAGCTTCGCCGCCCATTCGCCATGCGCCGCGTCGAAGAACGGCCAGTCGAGATGATCGCGCGCCAAAGCGGGCGCCGGTTTTGTGTCGCTCATCGGCTCAGTTTCCCTCGAAGGCCGGCTTGCGCTTGGCGGCGAAAGCCTCGAAGGCGCGCCGGAAATCCTGCGTGGCCATGCAGATCGCCTGCGCCTGCGCTTCGGATTCCACCAGTTCGTCGATACCCATCGCCCATTCCTGATTGAGCATGGTCTTGGTCATGCCATGCGCGAACCACGGGCCGTCAGCGATGGAACGCGCCATCGCCTCCGCCTTGCCGATCAGCTCGGCCTGCGGATGCAGTCCGTTGAAGAAACCCCAGCGCTCGCCTTCCTCCGCGCTCATGACACGGCCGGTATAGAGCAGTTCCGCCGCGCGGCCCTGGCCGATGAGCCTCGGCAGGATGCCGCAGGCGCCCATGTCCGCGCCCGCCAACCCGACGCGGGTGAACAGGAAGGCGGTCCTGGCTTCGGGCGTCGCAAGCCGCAGGTCCGACGCCACGGCGAGGATCGCGCCCGCGCCGGCGCAGATGCCGTCCACCGCCGAAACGATCTGCTGCGGGCATTTGCGCATCGCCTTGACCACGTCGCCCGTCATGCGGGTGAAAGCCAGAAGGTCGGGCATGCTCATATGCGTCAGCGGCTCGATGATCTCGAACACGTCGCCGCCGGAGGAGAAATTGCCGCCCGCGCCGGTGATCACCACGGCGCGCACGTCGGAGGCGTAGACGAGATCGCGGAACAGGTCGCGCAGTTCGGCATAGCTCTCGAAGGTGAGCGGGTTCTTACGATCGGGACGGTTGAGCGTCAGCGTGGCGACACGGCCGTCCTCGCTGGTTTGCCAGAGAAAATGCTTCGCCCGATAATCCCTGTACGGCTTCAGGTTGGAAGCCATCGAAACGCGCCCGCCGTTCATCTTGTCACTCATCCTGCCAGAACCTCCCCACCGGCGACCGCAATCGCCTGCCCGTTGATCGATTGTGCGCCGGGCGTCGCCAGCCAGAAGACGGTGTCGGCCACTTCCTCCGGCCGGACCAGCCGCCCCTGCGGATTGGCCTTCACGAACTCGCCCAGAGCTTCCTCAGGCGTGCGCCCGGTCTTCTGCACGATTTCGTCGATGGACCGGGCGATGATCGGCGTGTCGGTGAAGCCGGGGCACACCGCATTGACGGTGATGCCCTTCTTCGCCAGTTCCAGCGCCAGCGCGCGCGTGAGGCCCACGACGCCGTGCTTCGCCGCGCAATAGGCCGACACATAGGCATAGCCGGTGAGGCCCGCCGTGGACGCGACATTGATGATGCGCCCGCCTTCGCCGCCGGCCTTGAGGTCCGGCAGGACGGCCTGCGTGACATTGAAGACGCCGCCGAGATCGACGGCGATCACATGGTTCCACATGTCTGGCGTGGTCTTGTCGAATGGGGCGCTTGGCGCCTCGCCGGCATTGTTGACCAGAATGGCGACCGGACCGAAGGCGGCCCGCGCCGATTTCAGCCCTGTTTCGATGGCCGCGCGGTCGGTGACGTCGAAACCGGAGACGATGTGGGCCTGCGCCGCGCCGAGCGTGGCCGCGACGGTCTCCAGCGGCTCGCGCCGCCTGCCGGCCAGCGTGACGTGCGCGCCGGCGCGCGCCAGCCGCGCCGCGATCGCCGCGCCGATGCCGCCGCCGGCACCCGTGACGAGCGCATGACGCCCGGAAAGCGCGTTCTCCGTCATGACGCCTCCTGCTTCGCAGCCGCTGCCGCGCGGGCGAGATTGGCTTCATACTGATATTTGGCGGAGCGGTACTGCTTCGGCCATGCAATGCCGGTCAGCCCGATCTTCGCCGCCTCGTGCAGCGACCAGTGCGGATCGGCCAGATGCGGCCGCGCGATGGCGCAGAGATCCGCGCGCCCGGCCGAAATGATCGAATTGGCGTGGTCGGCCTCCGAAATCGCGCCGACGGCGATGGTCGGAATATGGATTTCGTTGCGGATCTTGTCGGAGAACGGCGTCTGGAACAGACGGCCATAGACCGGCTTCTCGTCCTTCCAGACCTGCCCCGACGAGCAGTCGATCAGGTCGACGCCGGCCGCCTTGAACATGTCGGAAAAGATCGCCGCATCGTCCGGCGTGTTGCCGCCCTCGAACCAGTCGTGGCAGGAGAGGCGGATGGAGATCGGCTTGCCTTCGGGCCACACGGCGCGCACCGCGTGGAAGACTTCCAGCGGATAGCGGGCGCGGTTCTCGTGACTGCCGCCATATTCATCGTCGCGGCGGTTGGTCAGCGGCGAGAGGAAGCTGGACAGGAGATAGCCGTGCGCGCAATGCAGCTCCAGCCAGTCGACGCCGGCTTCCGCCGCACGCTGCGCGGCGGCGACGAAATCGGCCTTGACCCGGTCCATGTCGGCGCGGTCCATCGCCTTCGGCGTCTGGCTGTGCTCCAGATAGGGCAGGGCGGAGGCGGAGATGAGCGGCCATCCGCCCTCTTCGAGAGGCTGGTCGATGCCTTCCCAGGCCAGTCTGGTCGAACCCTTGCGGCCCGCATGGCCGATCTGCATCCCGACCTTGGCGTCGGAGTTGCCGTGGACGAAATCGACGAGGCGCTTCCAGCCCTGCATCTGTTCGTCGTTCCAGATGCCGAGGCAGCCGGGCGTGATGCGCGCATCGGGCGAAACGCAGGTCATTTCGGCGAAGACGAGGCCCGCGCCGCCCATGGCGCGGCTGCCGAGATGCACCATGTGGAAATCGCCGATCAGCCCGTCGGTAGCCGAATACATCGCCATCGGCGAAACCACGATACGGTTCGGCAGGGTGATGTCGCGCAGCCTGTAGGGCGTGAACATCGGCGGCAGGCAGCGCTCGCCGTCCGTCACGTTCAGCCCCTGCTTGCGGGCGAACCAGCGCTCGAAGCCCTCCAGCCACGTCCTGTCGCGCAGGCGCAGGTTTTCGTGGCTGATGCGCTGCGAGCGCGTCAGCATCGAATACATGAACTGTTCCGGTTCCAGCGTGTCGGCATAGCGGCGGCCCACCACCTCGAACCATTCCATCGCGTTGCGCGCGGCATTCTGGATGCGGGCGACGTCGACGCGGCGGATGTCCTCATAGGCCGCCAGCACGCCGGGAATGCTTTCCCTGCCGTGGCCGAGCTTCTGGAACTGGTTGGTGAGTTCGATGGCGTCGTCGATGGCGAGCTTGGTGCCCGAACCGATGGCGAAATGCGCGGTATGCGCCGCGTCGCCCATTAGCACGACATGGGACTTGCCGTTGAAATGGCTCCATTTGCCGCAGATCAGCCGGCTGAAATTCAGCCATGCCGAGCCGCGCAGATGGCGCGCATTGCTCATGAGCTTGCTGCTTTCGAGCACTTCGGCGAAGACGTTTTCGCAGAAGTCGATGGAAGCCTGCTGGTCGAGCTTGTCCAATCCGTGCGCGAGATAGGCTTCCTCGGTCGTCTCCACGATGAAGGTCGAGGTCTTGTCGTCAAACTTGTAGATATGCGCCTGAAACCAGCCGTGCTCCGTCTTGCGGAAATCGAATGTGAAGGCGTCGAAAAGCTTGTCTGTGCCGAGCCAGATATAGCGGTTCGGGCGCACCACCAGATCGGGCTCGAATATTTCGGCATAACGGTTGCGGATTCTGGAATTGAGGCCGTCGGACGCGATGACGAGATCGGCGTCGGGGAAATCGAGGTCGCTTTCCACATCGGTCTCGAACTGGAGCGTCACGCCGAGCGCCTCGCAGCGCTTCTGCAGGATGTTGAGGAGCCGCTTGCGGCCGATGCCGACGAAGCCGTGGCCGGAGGTGCGCTGGCGCGTGCCCTTGAACAGGACCTCGATATCGTCCCAGTGGTTGAAGGCGTCCTGGATTTCCGCGGCGCTTTCCGGGTCCCAGACCTTCATCGCCTCCATGGTCGCATCGGAGAAGACGACCCCCCAGCCGAACGTGTCATAGGGCCGGTTGCGCTCCACCGCGGTGATGTCATGCTCCGGGTGGAGCTTCTTCATCAGGAGGGCGAAATAAAGTCCGGCCGGGCCGCCACCAATGCATACGATGCGCATGTCCGCTCCCATTCTTATCGCGCCGCCCCCAGGCATGGCATATTGGGCGGCATATTATTTTAAGTTTAAAATATATTCCCGACCGGCAAGCCGTCAAGCCAAAAACGCGATTTCCGGCATTCGGTGCCATGCGGCTGTTTTGCGGAGCCGGTTACTCGCTATATATGCGTTTACATATATGCAAATGCATGTAATTTTACCGAATATCTATTTTTATTGACAGAATTGCATTAAAAAAAATATGCTGTTGCAAATTTAATGAAAATTCCGGGTCACGGAAAAGGGGAGTATCAATGGCTGAACGGTCATTTGCGCGTGAAGTCGAGGACTTGAAGCTCGGCGAGGGAGACATCTTTCGCGGCGAGGGTATTCTGGCCATCACCAAGGCGCTGCTTCAATCCGGCGTGTCCTATGTCGGCGGCTATCAGGGCTCGCCGATCTCGCATCTGATGGACGTGCTGTCCGACGCGAAGGACGTAATGGAGGAACTGGGCGTCCATTTCGAATCCTCCGCATCGGAAGCGGCGGCGGCGGCCATGCTGTCGGCCTCGGTGCTCTATCCGGTGCGCGGTGCGGTGGCGTGGAAATCCACCGCTGGAACCAATGTCGCCTCCGATGCGCTGTCCAACCTGTCGTCGGGCGGCGTGACCGGCGGCGCGCTGGTCATTATCGGCGAGGATTTCGGCGAAGGCTCCTCCATCATGCAGGAGCGCAGCCACGCCTATGCGATGAAATCGCAGATGTGGCTTCTGACCCCGCGTCCCAACCTGCCGTCCATCGTCGATGCGGTGGAAAAGGGCTTCGAGCTGTCGGAGGCCTCCAACACGCCGGTGATGCTGCAGGTCGGCATCCGCAGTTGCCATGTGCATGGGCAATTCGTCGCCAAGGACAACAAACGGCCGGAACATACGCTGGCCGAGGCGCTGGAAAATCCGCACCGCGATTTCAACCGTATCGTCCTGCCCCCGGCGACCTTCCTGCACGAGAAGGAAAAGCTGGAGCGGCGCTGGCCCGCGGCGGTTGAATTCATCAAGGCCAACCGCCTCAACGAGCATTTCGGGCCGGAAGAGGGCGAGGTCGGCATCATCCTGCAGGGCGGCATTTATAACGGCGCCATGCGCGCGCTGCAGCAGCTCGGACTTGCCGACGTCTATGGCGAGAGTCGGGTGCCGCTCTATGTCATGAACGTCGCCTATCCGATGATCGACGACGAGGTGGTCGATTTCGTCGCCGGCAAGAAGGCCGTCCTCATGGTCGAGGAGGGCGCGCCGGAATATATCGAGCACACGCTGCACACGCTTCTCCGCCGCCGGGATATCCAGACGAAAGTGTCCGGCAAGGATGTGCTGCCGCTCGGCGGCGAATATACGACGCCGGTACTGGTCAAGGGCATGGCCGCCTTCTTCGAGGCCAATGCGCCGCAGATGCTCGGCAACCGTCCGCCCGTGCCCGATCCGTCGCCGGTGCTGGCCGATACGCGGGTCAAGGCGCTGGCCGAGGTCGTGCCGCCGCGCCCCGCCGGCTTCTGCACCGGCTGCCCGGAACGGCCGATCTTCGCCGCCATGAAGCTGGTCGAGCAGGAACTGGGGCCGCATCACGTCTCGGCCGATATCGGCTGCCATCTCTTTTCCATCCTGCCGCCCTTCAATATCGGCGGCACGACGATGGGCTACGGCCTTGGGCCGGCATCGGCCTCCGCCTTCAATGTGCCGGCGGGCAAGCGCGCCATCTCGGTGATGGGCGACGGCGGTTTCTGGCACAACGGGCTGACCACATCGGTCGGCAACGCCGTGTTCAACAAGCAGGACGGCGTGATCCTTCTGGTCGACAATTTCTATTCGTCGGCGACCGGCGGTCAGGACATCATGTCGTCTCGCGCCGTCAATCCGCGCCGCAAGACCAACAATTCGGTGGTCGATGCGGTCAAGGGCATCGGTGCGACATGGGTGCGCCAGATCGACCGCACCTATGACGTCGCCAGGATGCGCGACACGCTGCGCGAAGCGCTGACGACCAAGGAAAAGGGGCCGAAGATCATCGTCGCCTCGTCCGAATGCATGCTCAACAAGCAGCGCCGCGTGAAGCCGCAGTTCAATCAGGCGGTGAAGGACGGCAAGCGTGCGGTCAAGCAGCGTTTCGGCGTCGACGAGGATGTGTGCACTGGCGATCACGCCTGCATTCGCCTGTCGGGCTGCCCGTCGCTTTCGGTCAAGCATACCGACGATCCGCTGAAGGACGATCCGGTCGCGGCCATCGACAACAGCTGCGTGGGCTGCGGCAATTGCGGCGAGGTCTCAGAAGCCGCCGTTCTGTGCCCGTCCTTCTACCGGGCCGACGTCATATACAACCCGACCGGCTGGGACAGGCTCGTCCACCGCATCCGCTCCGCCGTCATCGGCTGGCTGCAGAAGCGCCGTCAGGCCTCGCGCGTCGTCTTTGCCGACTGAGGAAATCATTATGCAAATGCTCAGAACCTCTTCGACGGCGCAGCTTTCGCAGGACAGGCCGCTTTCCATCGCCATTCTCGCCATGGGCGGGCAGGGCGGCGGCGTGCTGGCCGACTGGATCGTGGCGCTCGCCGAAAGCCAGGGCTGGGTCGCCCAGACCACATCCGTCCCCGGCGTAGCGCAGCGCACCGGCGCGACCATCTATTATCTGGAACTGCTGCAGCCACGCGAGGGCGTGATGCCGATCCTCTCGCTGATGCCGACGCCGGGCGATGTCGACGTGGTGATGGCCGCCGAACTGATGGAGGCCGGGCGCTCCGTACTGCGCGGTCTGGTAACGCCGGACAAGACGCTGCTCATCGCCTCCACCCACCGCTCCTATGCGGTGGGCGAAAAGGAAAAGCCGGGCGACGGCATCGGCAATCCCGTGGTGGTGGAAGATGCCACGGCCTTTGCGGCCAGAAAGACCATCGCCTTCAACATGGATACGCTGGCCGTGAAGAACGGCAGCGTGATTTCCTCCGCCATGTTCGGCGCATTGGCCGCCGCGAAGGTGCTGCCTTTCGGCAAGGAGGCATTCGAGGCGACGATCCGCGCCGGCGGCAAGGGCATCGAGGCGAGCCTCAGGGCTTTCGACGCCGCCTATCAGCGCGCACTGAAAGGCGAGAACGACAGGCTTTCGGCCACTCCCGCCAAGCGGCTCGATCCGCTGCCGGAAAAGGTAGGCCATCCGGCGCTCGACCGGCTGATCGCGCGCATCCGCAACGAGTTTCCGGCCGAGGCGCATCCCATGCTTTATGCGGGCGTGCGCAAGCTCACCGATTTTCAGGACCCGGCCTATGCGGCGGAATATCTGACGCGCTGCGCCGCACTCGCGGCGGCCGACCGCCAGCATGGCGGCGAGGCGCACGATTTCGCCTTCACGGTGCAGGCCGCGAAATATGTCGCCGTCGCCATGGCCTATGACGACGTAATCCGCGTCGCCGACATCAAGGTGCGCGGCTCCCGTTTCGAGCGGGTGCGCAGGGAAGTCGGCGTGAAGGCCGGCCAAATCGCCTCTACGACCGAATATATGCATCCACGCATGGAAGAGGTCTGCGGCACGCTGCCGAAGTCCATCGGCGAGCGGATCGAGAACAGCCCGAAACTGTTCGCCTGGCTCGACCGGCGGGTCAACAAGGGCCGGCGTGTCAATACCGGCACGCTGTTCTGGTTCACCGGGCTCTATGTCGTGTCGGCCATGCGCCGCTTCCGGCGCGGCAGCCTGCGCCATCACCGCGAGGTGGAGCACCGGGAAGCATGGCTTGCCGGGGCGCTCGACGTCCTGCCGAAGAATTACGATCTCGCCGTCGAGGTACTGGGCTGCCGCCGTCTGGTGAAGGGCTATTCGGACACCCATGCGCGCGGGCTGTCGAAATTCGACCGCGTGCTGTCCGCCTTGCCGATGCTGGAGCATCGCGAGGACGGCGCGGCCTGGCTGCGCCGCCTGCGGCAGGCAGCCCTGCTCGACGAGCAGGGCATCGCGCTCGACGGCGCGCTGAAGACGGTCGCGACTCTCTAGCATGAACGCCAATCGCAACTGGGAATAAAAAGGGGAACCCATGTCACAAGTGCAATCGATCGATGCTCCGGCCATTGCCGGGCGTGAAATTTCTGCCAGCAAGAGCCTGCTTGTCGTAGGGCTATGCTGGTTCGCCATTTTCTCGGAAGGCTATGACGTCGGGGTGATCGGCGCGATCCTGCCCGCGCTTTCGACCGACCCGGTATGGCGGTTGACGCCGATCGAACTCGGCGCCATCGGCAGTTATACGGTGATCGGCATGCTGATCGGCGGTATTCTCTCCGGCATGCTGAGCGAGATTTACGGGCGCAAGCCGCTGTTCATGACGAGCATCACGCTGTTTTCGCTCTGCTTGATCGTCAGTGCCATGGCGCCGACACCGTTCATCTTCGGACTGAGCAGGTTCGTCGCCGGTATCGGCCTCGGCGGCATCATTCCGGTCGCGGCGGCGCTGACGGTGGAATATTCACCTTCGCAGAAGAAGAGCTTCAATTACGGCCTGATGTATTCCGGCTATTCGGTAGGCCTGCTGGCGGCCGCCCTGTGCGGACGCGCCTTTCTGGCCGAGCATGGCTGGCGATTTATCATGCTTCTCGGCGCACTGCCGCTTCTGTTCACGCCGGTGCTCCTCACCCTCCTACCGGAATCGGTGGAATCGCTGGTACACCGGGGCAAATGGGAGGCCGCCGCCAGAACCGCTCGCCGCATGGGGATAGATGTGCCGGCCACCGTCGCCAAGAAACAGGAAGCTCTCGACTGGCGCGTGGTCTTCCGTGCGATTTTCGCGCCGGAAAAAGCAAGGGAAACGGTCTGTTTCTGGATTGCGCTTTTCATGGGGCTTCTGCTGGTCTACGGCATAGCGCAATGGCTGCCGCAGATCATGCGCAAAAGCGGCTACGATCTCGGCGACAGCCTGCTTTTCCTGGCGGTCTTCAGCCTGAGTTCGGCCATCGGCGGCATCCTGCTCGGCACATGGGCCGATCGCTTCGGCGTGCGCAGGGCAGTGTCCCTGTCCTATGCGCTCGGCGCGCTCGGCATCGTGGCGCTTGCCTTCAAGGGCTCGCTTCTGATGAGCTATACTTTCGCCGCCATCGCCGGCTTCGGAACGATTTCCGCCTCGCTGGTGCTGACGGGTTATCTCGCGCAGCGCCTCGATCCGGCCATTCGTTCGGCGGGAACCGGTTGGGCATTGAGCTTTTCGCGGCTGGGCGCGTTGTCCGGTCCGCTCGTCGGCGGCTTCATCGCGAGCATGAATGTGGCGCCGCAGTGGAATTTCTACATTTTCGCAATCGTGGCGGTGCTCGCCGCATGCGCCACGGCGCTTATCCCGCCTCCGGCGTCGGAGTGACGCCGAACGTGGAATAACTGTCGGTGCGGTTCAGATTTCGTGCTTGCGGATGTTGCGCAGCATTTTCTGTAGCGTGCCGACAAAGGCATGATGTTCGTCCTCGCTGATATCGGCGAACATCTGCAACATGGATTCATACATGATCGGCCAGGCGGAATTAAACACCTCGCGGCCCGCTTCCGTGATGGACACGTCGCGGATGCGCATGTCGTCCCGGCGCGCTTCCCGGCGGATATAGCCTTGTTCCTCAAGGGAATCGAGGATGCGGCTCATGGTCGATTGCTCGGTGACGGCGAAGACGGACAGTTCGTTGATGGTCGCGGACGGCGTGATGGTGAGAATGGAAAGTGTGCGCATCTTCACCGTCGTCATCTGCTTCGGCTTGAGCGCTTCGGAGAGGCTGGTGTTGTAGCGGGCCATGATACGGTTCATCAGATAAGGGGCAAAACTGTTCAGGCCGATCTCACCCAGTGTCCGCGTAATGGGTGCTTCCTGGCTTTCGGAAGCCAGCACACTGCCTGAAAAGCGTTCTTCCATAATCGTCCTCAAAAAAACTGCCCGTATGAATCCCGTACCGCAATCCGACCTGTATGACTTAACGTCTGACTTGCCGATAAGCTACAGTTTTCCGGTGTTTACGATGGCTTTTCGAGCACTTTGGGATATCGTGCGGCATGAATCGCTCCGCCGTCGCCGATAGACGCACCTTGCCGCAAGATAGAGCTGCAGGAAGGCGCTATCGCCGGATCTGGGCTTAATCCGGGGAAAGTAACCGAAACGTTGTAAAAAAATTCCTGCAATCGGTTAAGTCGATTTTTGCCCTTGTTTGAACCCAATTCCAGTCTATATAGAGGGCCATCGAACTTTGTTAGCGACTTTTGTTGTCGGACGCCTTCATGGCGCATTCAGATATCCCTTCATCGTCGATTTACCGGTCCGGCCATTCGGCCGGCCTCTCTAGCGATTGAAAGGAATCGTTATGAATGCAGGCACTGTAAAGTGGTTTAACGGCACCAAGGGTTTCGGTTTCATCCAGCCTGACAATGGCGGCCAGGACGTTTTCGTCCACATTTCCGCCGTTGAGCGCGCCGGAATGCGCGGCCTCGATGAAGGCCAGAAGATCCGTTACGACATCGTGCAGGATAAGCGTTCGGGCAAAAGCTCGGCCGACAATCTTCAGGCTGCCTAAGGAATCTCATTCGCTCGCGTGACCACGGATGTACTGGCACGCAGGGCCAATGATGGTGAAGGTCGGGACTTGTCCCGGCCTTTTGTTTTTTCTGGATCTGTCGATTGAGCATCGTTTATCCACGCTGTTGCTCTTGGCCGTCTGTCAAAAATTTCTGTCTAGTGGTAAGTACGACCATTCCGCATGATCCGTACCCGCGCTTTAGAGCCGACGTTGCCGTCTTTGCGCTTGCGTACTGCGATGGTGCCCATATTCCCATCCTCACTTGGTCTACGAGGAATTATATTTGGTCCCGAACGAGCGTGAATGAGACAGTGAATAAAAATAGGCAACATACTGATAATACAGAGAAATATGAATATTTTAAAGCTCCGGTCTTCGCCGTCGCGCCGATGATCGACTGGACGGACCGTCATTGCCGCCATTTCCACCGGCTGTTCTCGAAGCGGGCGCTTCTATACACCGAGATGGTGGTGGCCGATGCCGCCATCCATGGTCCGCGCGAGCGGTTGCTCGGCTTCGATGCGACCGAGCATCCTGTGGCGTTGCAACTGGGCGGCTCCGACCCGGCCAAGCTGGCCGAGGCGGCGCGGATCGGTGCGGATTTCGGTTATGACGAGATCAATCTCAATGTCGGCTGCCCGTCCGACCGGGTGCAGTCCGGCACTTTCGGCGCCTGCCTGATGCTGACGCCCGATGTGGTGGCGCGCTGCGTTGCGGCGATGCGGGAGGCCGTGTCGGTCCCCGTTACGGTCAAATGCCGTATCGGCGTGGACGATCAGGATACGGAAACGGCGCTTGACGCGCTGGCCGATCAGGTGCTTGACGCAGGCGCGGACGCGCTCTGGGCCCATGCCCGCAAGGCCTGGCTGCAGGGCCTGTCGCCGAAGGAGAACCGCGAGATACCGCCGCTCGATTACGACCGCGTCCATCGGCTGAAACAGCGCCTTGGCGGGTTTTTCGTCGGCATCAATGGCGGCATCGCCACGCTGGACGAGGCCGAGACGCAGCTTGGACTGGTGGACGGCGTCATGCTCGGCCGCGCCGTTTATCACGATCCGGCCCTGTTGGCGGATGTGGATGCGCGTTTTTTTGGCGATGCGGGCGGTGCCGTCGATATGATCGATGTGGTGGAAGCCATGTGCGCCTATGCCGACCGTCATATCGCCGGCGGCGGGAGGCTTTCGCATGTCAGCCGTCATATGGTCGGTCTGTTCACCGGCCAGCCGGGCGCGCGGCGCTGGCGGCAGATATTGTCGACGGACGCGACCCGGCCCGGTGCCGACAGCAGCGTCCTGCGGCAGGCCTATCGCGCAATTGAGGAAGCCCGCGCCGAGGCGGCCTGATCCGGCCTGCGCGTTTTGCCGAAAGCGGTCAGTCCACCATGATCAATTGATCGCCGCGCACCGCGAACCCGCCCAGTGTTTGCAGGAAGCTCATGCCGAGCAGGCTGCCGGTCATGAGGCCTTCCTTGGAAACCAGAGCACGAACATCATGCCGTTCTATGTCGCCCACCTGCAATGTGGCGATGCGGATATTGGCGGCCAGCGTCTGGCCATTGGCGGTCATGACCGGAAACGTATAATGGAGCGCGGCGGTGTCGATGCCCGCGCGCTTGGCGTCTTCATGTGACAGAACCACGGATGACGCGCCCGTATCGACGAGGAAATGCACGCGCGTGCCGTTGACGCTGCCATTCACTTCGAAATGACCGTTGTCGGATTTGGCGAGCGTCACCGTCACCGCGCCATTGGCATCGCGCCGGGAAATCGGGCTGCCCGGAATTAGGCCGGCGGTAATGCGGCTCACCGCATCCTGAAGCCCGTCACGATATTGATATCCGGCGACGAGAGCGAGGATGATAATCGCCCACATGGCCATGTTGCGCGCGAAGTCGGTGAGCTTTATGCCGGAGCCGAGCAGACCGGCGGCCAGCACGATGCCCCATATGCCGAAATAGGCCGCGCGGGCAAAGACATCGTTGGCCATGCCCATGGTGGAACCGCGGTCGCTGTTCGATATGAGCAGCAGAATGGCAATGGCGATTGCCGCGATCAGTAGCCAGAACAGACGTCCCATCAGCCCATCTTCTTTTCCGCTATGGTTTCATGCCGGTCATGCAGTTGCGCCAGAATCGCATGGCGCTCCTCCGCCGACATGCTCGACCACCGCGCGATCTCGTCCAGCGTGCGGGCGCAGCCGAGGCAGAAGCCGGTTTCCGTGTCGATCGTGCAGACCAATATGCAGGGCGATTCGATTGCGGGCATGTGCATGGTAAGAATGTGGCGGCATCAAAGGGCCATGACAAGCCCGGCGAGGATGCAGACAGCGCCGATCTGCTGCGCCGCGCCCAGCGTGTCGCCGGTCTGACCGCCGATTTTCATGAGGCACAGCTTCGCGAAGCCGGTGAGTGCCGCCGCCGTCAGGGCGAGCGCATAGACGATCGCGGGAATGCCGCCCGACGGCATCAGGCCGACTATGAGGATGACGAGACCGAGGCCGCAGCCGCAGACGACGCTTTCCCATAGCGGCCGTCCGGCGTTGTCTGAAAGGCCACCGGGCCGTGCCGAGGGCAGGGCGTGCCAGACGGCGAGCATGGCGGCACGGCTCGCCGCCTCCGAGGCGACGAGCGCGAGCAGGGCGAAGCCGGGGCCAGCGCGCTCGATAATCGACGCCAGCAGGGAGGCTTTCACGCCGGTCCAGATGACGAGGGCCAAGGCGGCGAAGGTGCCGATGCGCGAATCCTTCATGATGGCGAGCCGGCGTTCCGGCGTGGCGCCGCCGAAAAAGCCGTCGGCGGTGTCGCCAAGCCCGTCTTCGTGCAGCGCGCCGGTCATGGCGGCGAGCGCGCCCACCGCGATGAAGCCGCAGGCAAGGGCAGGCAGGTGAAGCCCGCGCGCCGCCATCAGGGCGACCCCCGCAAGCAGGCCCAGCACGGCGCCTGCGAGTGGAAAGGCTCGCGCCTGATGGGGCAGCGAATCGTCCGTTCCCTCGAACCAGCGCTGTGGCAGCGGCAGGCGGGTAAGGAAGCCCAGCGAGCGGATCGTATCGCCGATCAGGCCATTTCGCTGCAAGTGATTGCTCCACAACGGTTTCCGGTTCGGGAGGGGAGCGCGACGCCGCAATTGCCGAACAGGTGATTTGAAATTTCGCGCGAGTGTTATAGGACGGGCCGCAACGATTTGCACCCCAATCATTGATCGGACACGACGATATGAGCGACAGCGGCCTTCCCTTCGACGATTTCCGCGAACTGATCCGCAACCTGCCCGGTCCCGACCTCGGGGCCGAAAGGGCGGTGCGCGAGCGCGAGGCCACGCTGACCAAGCCCGCCGGCTCGCTCGGCCGGCTGGAGGAGATCGCCGCCTGGCTCGCCGCGTGGAGCGGCAAGCCCGTTCCACAGGTCAACCGGCCGCTGGTTGCCGTCTTTGCCGGCAATCACGGCGTCACGGCGCGCAATATCACGCCGTTCCCGCCAAGCGTTACGGCGCAGATGGTGGAGAATTTTGCGGCAGGGGGCGCGGCCATCAACCAGATCTGCATTGCCAACGATCTGGGATTGAAAGTCTTCGATCTGGCGCTTGAGCATCCGACCGCCGATATTACGGAAGAAGCCGCGATGGACGAGCGCACCTGCGCGGCGACCATGGCCTTCGGCATGGAGGCCATCGCCGGTGGCACCGACCTGCTTTGTATCGGCGAGATGGGCATCGGCAATACGACCATCGCGGCGACACTTGCCTTGGCGCTGTTCGGCGGCGAGGCGGAGGACTGGGTCGGGCCGGGCACCGGCTCGACGGGCGAACTGATGCAGCGCAAGCTCGCCGCGGTGCGGCAGGCGGTGGCCCTGCACCGTGCGCATCTGGGCGATCCGCTGGAAGTGCTGCGCCGTCTCGGCGGACGCGAGCTGGCGGCCATGGCCGGGGCCATCCTTGCGGCGCGCGTGGAAAAGATTCCGGTGATCGTGGACGGTTTCGTGGCAAGTGCTGCCGCCGCCGTGCTTTATGCCGCCAATCCGGAGGCGCTCGACCATTGCCTGTTCGGCCATGTCTCCGCCGAGCCGGGCCATCGCAGGCTTCTGGAAAAGCTCGGCAAGAAGCCGCTGCTCGATCTCGGCATGCGGCTCGGCGAGGGAACGGGGGCGGCGCTGGCGGCGGGCATCGTCAAGGCCGCAGCGCTCTGCCATAGCGGCATGGCCACTTTCGAGCAGGCGGGCGTGGCGTCTTCAAAGGAATGAAGAACCGCCGGGGGGCCGTTGTATCCGGTCAGGCCGCCCGCCAATTTCCTCGATTCATATCAGGGACTTGCCTGCGTTAGATCGCCATACGCCTTAATCAGGCGAATTGTGACGATCTATCTCTTTGTTTTTACGCATTATCCTACGCGAAACCGCTTCGCACTTTCGCTGAAAATGCTCTAGTTGTTTTCCTTGTCGAGCACCATGTAGTCGAGCGGAAGCTCGGTCGTATATTTGATCTGCTCCATGGCGAAGGATGAGGACACGTCGCGAATCTCGATCTTGCTGATGAGACGCTTGTAGAAGGCATCATAGGCGGCAATATCCGGCACGGCCACGCGCAGGAGATAATCCACGTCGCCGCTCATGCGATAGAACTCGATCACCTCCGGGAATTCCTGCACCACTTCCGAGAAGCGTTTCAGCCATTCATGGCTGTGCGAACTGGTGCGCACCGATACGAACACTGTCACGCGGGCATTGACCCGCACCGGATCGAGAATGGCGACACGGCGGCGGATGACGCCGTCCTCCTCCAGCTTCTGGATGCGCCGCCAGCATGGCGTGGTGGAAAGGCCGACCTTCTTGGCGATATCCGCCACCGCCAGCGTCGCGTCTTCCTGCAAGAGGCGCAGTATTTTCCGGTCGAGCCTGTCCATGCGTTTTCATTCCCGGTTTTGGAAATCGTTTCCCGAACTATGCAAATAGGTGGAACGCCATACCTTATGATTTGCATTCGACCGAAGTTACAGAAAAAAAATTCTGATGAAAACGAAGGGAATAAAATTTATTTATCGCCAGCCGCAAGCTGGCGAATTTTTGCCTGAAGAACGGGCACGACTTCATCGTCGAACCACGGATTGCGCTTCAGCCAGCCGCTGTTGCGCCATGAGGGATGCGGCAGCGGCAATACGATCCGCCCGTTCGCATCCGGCGTGTCGAGGAAGCGCCGCCAGTCCTTCACGGTTTCGGTCATGCTGCGGCCCTTGCAGGCGGGCAGGTGGTAGGCAAGGGCATATTGGCCCACCACGAGGATGAACTCCAGTTGCGGCATGGCGGCGAAGACGCGGTCGTGCCATGTCAGCCGGCATTCGCGGCGCGGCGGCAGGTCGCCGCCATGCCGATCGTAGCCGGGAAAGCAGAAGCCCATGGGAACGATGGCGAAACGCGCGGGATCGTAGAACGCCTCGCGCGTCGTGCCGAGCCATTGCCGCAGGCGGTCGCCGGAAGGATCGTTGAAAGGCAGCGAGGTGTTATGCACGCGGATGCCCGGCGCCTGCCCGCAAATGGCGACGCGCGCGGTATCGGAAATGATACAGACGGGATTGGGTTCGTGCGGCATCGGCGGCGGAAAGAGCGGCGCGTCGCGGCAGATACGGCAGGCCCGGATCGAATGGGCGAGGACTTCCGGGTTTTCCATGAATGCGTTCCGGGGCAGGGATGAGGGCTCGTGCGTCGTGGCGCTCTTCATATAGGAAGGCAATTGCCGATTGCACAGGCTCGCGGATCATGTGTTGCAGCGTGTACTTGTTGTCAAACGGCAACAGCTTTCACTCTCACTTTAGGTTACAAGGAGGTCGGGCGGGTTTTGCCTATTTCCCGCCACAAAGGAGCGTCACCCGTCTAGAATAGGCAGAAGCCGCAAGAGTTTTTCGGGACCGGCGTGCCAGCAGGATCGGACAGGAATGAAAAGCAGCATCGGATTGCATGGCGGCATTTTCGTAGACAGGAATGATCCTGTCCGTGCTGCCTTTGTCCCATCCGGATGCGGCGCGGCTTTTTTCCGTCAAGATCGGGTCGCAGTCTTGACCAAAAGCGAGACTATTCTGGGTCTTATGCGATTTTTCCCAGCCGAATGGGCCGTTTACTGTGAAAGACCGGCGTCGTGATGCGTATGCGCAGTTTTTCATATTTCCCTGCGATGAGGGCTCTGGGCCTTGCTCTGGGCCTCGCCATTGCCTGCCATAGCGCTTTTGCCTTCGACCTGAACGACGATTCCGAAAAGACCAGAAGCCCCTTCGAACTCTTCAAGTTCGGCTTTTCCGCCTATAAGAGCGGCCACAAGGAAGAAGCGATCAAGGCGCTGCGCTATGCGGCGGAGCGTGGTCATCAGGGCGCGAAATGGAAGCTGGCGCGCATGTATGCCGAGGGCGACGGCGTGCCGGAGAACGATTACGAGGCCTACAAGATCTTCGAGAAGATCGTCCGCGAGGGCGCGGAGCCGGGTTCCGAGAACGATTCCTACGTGGCAGATGCGATGGTGGCGCTGGCCGGCTATGTGAAGCATGGTATTCCCGGCTCGCCGGTCCATGCCGATCTCAACATGGCGCGCGAACTCTATGTGCAGGCGGCGTCGAATTTCGGCGATCCGGCGGCGCAGTTCGAGCTGGGCAAGATGCTGCTTGCGGGCGAGGGCGGCGAGCGCAATCTCGTGCAGGCGGCGCGGTGGTTCCAGCTTGCCGCCAAGAAGGGCAATGCAGGCGCGCAGGCTATGTTGGGCAACATGCTGTTTCAGGCCGGCAAGACCGTTCGCGGCCTCGCCTTGCTGACGGCGGCTTTCGAGCGTTGTCAGGCGGAAGAGTGCGGCTGGATTCGCGATATGCAGGAACAGGCCTTCTCCATCGCCGGGGAGGCGGATCGCCGCAATGCCGTGGCGCTTTCCAGCGATTATGTCGCCAAGGGCGATTTCTGATTTCCTAGATCGACAGTGTCACCGTGACGGGAACGTGGTCCGAGGGCTTTTCCCATGCACGGACATGCTTTTCCACGTCGGCGGCGACAAGGCGGCTGGCCGCTTCCGGCGACAGCATCAGGTGGTCGATGCGGATGCCGTTGTTCTTCTGCCATGCGCCGGCCTGATAATCCCAGAAGGAATAGACGCCGTCGGCATCGGTCCCGGCGCGGATGGCGTCGGTAAATCCGAGATTTTCGAGCCGCCGCAGCGCCTGTCGCGATTGCGGCTGGAACAGCGCATCGCCGAGCCATGCGTCCGGGTTCTTCGCATCGCGCGGCTGCGGGATGACATTGTAGTCGCCGGCCAGAACGAGCGGCTCCTCCAGCGTCAGGCGATCCCTTGCCCAATCTTCAAGCCGTCGCATCCAGCCGAGCTTGTAGGGAAATTTCTCCGAATCGACGGGATTGCCGTTGGGCAGGTAAAGCGAGACGACGCGCACGACGCCCTTGCCGGCCCGATAGACGCCTTCGATGAAGCGCGCCTGTTCGTCGTTCCCGTCGCCGGGCAGGCCGATATTGATTTCGTCGGGCGACGTTCTGGACAGGAGCGCCACGCCGTTGAAGCCCTTCTGGCCGTGCGTCTCCACATGATAGCCCAGCGCCTCGATTTCGAGGCGGGGGAACTGGTCGTCCACCGACTTGATTTCCTGTAGGCAGACGATATCCGGCGCCGACGCCTTCAGCCAGTGCTGGAGGTTGTCGATGCGTGCCTTGACGCCGTTGATGTTCCATGTCGCGATCTTCATGGAAACGAGCTTAGGCACTCCGCCGTCCGCCCGCAAGGCGCCGACCGGGTTATACCCGTGTCAGATCGCGAAACTGGTGCCGCAGCCGCAGGACGAAACCGCATTGGGGTTGCGTATCTGGAAGGACTGCCCCATCAGGTCGTCCACGAAGTCGATTTCCGACCCGTCCATATAGGGCAGCGAGATCGAATCGATCAGCACTTTCGCGCCCAGCTTCTCGATGACGATATCTTCTTCGGACTGGTCGGAGACGAGATCGTATTTATAGGAGAAACCCGAGCAGCCGCCGCCCTCGACCGAAACCCGCAGCGCGGTCTTTCCCGGCTCGGAATCGAGAATTCTGGCGATCCGCCGCGCGGCGGAATCGGAAACGGTAATGCCTGTCATCGGTCTGTTCCGCTTGCAATCAGCTTTGACTGATAGCTATGAACGTGGCAGGCGGAAGTCAATGTCCGCGTACGCATTTGTCATGACGGACAATGAGGGAAGCATCGTAATGTCACCGGAAGAGCAGGGATCGCTGCAAGGAATAGGCTTCGGTTACCGGGAGCGCGCGTCCTATGCCTGCGACCCGGCCCGCACGCGCGGGCGGCTGGTGGCGGAGCCGGAAAGCCCGACGCGCACGCCGTTCCAGCGCGACCGCGACCGCATCATCCATTCGACCGCTTTCCGGCGATTGAAGCACAAAACACAGGTCTTCATCGCCCATGAGGGCGACCATTACCGCACGCGGCTCACCCATACCATTGAGGTGGCGCAGATCGCCCGCGCGCTGGCGCGCGCCCTGCGCCTCGACGAGGACCTCGCCGAGGCGGTGGCGCTGGTGCATGATTTCGGCCACACGCCCTTCGGCCATACCGGCGAGGAGGCACTCAACGAGCGCATGGAGGGGTATGGCGGCTTCGACCACAATGCCCAGTCGCTCAGGATCGTGACGAAGCTGGAGCACCGCTATGCCGATTTCGACGGTCTCAACCTGTCATGGGAGACGCTGGAAGGACTGGTGAAGCATAACGGCCCGCTGCTCGGTCCCTTCACCGCTCACCCGGACCAGCCCGTCCCACAGCCGATCCTCGATTTCAACGCGCGCTACGATCTCGAACTGGACCGTTTCGCCAGCCTCGAAGCGCAATGCGCGGCCATTGCCGACGACATCGCCTATAATGCGCACGACATCGATGACGGCTTGCGCGCCGGCCTGCTGACGCTGGAGCAATTGGACGCCGTGCCGCTGACCAAACGGCTGCTCGACCTCGTGCGGACACGCTATCCGGGCCTCGATCCGGTGCGGACGGGCCATGAACTGGTACGCCGGCAGATCACTGTCATGGTGGAGGACGTCATCGGGGAAGCGCAGCGCCGCATCGCCGCCGCCCACCCGCGCGGTGTGGAGGAGGTTCACGGCCAGAAGCAGACGCTCGTTGCCTTTTCCGACGCCATGCGCGAGGACGAAAAGCTGCTCAAGCGCTTCCTGTACAAGAATCTCTATTTCCATGAGACGGTCGTGGTACGCCGTCAGGCAGCGGACCGCATCGTTCGCGACCTTTTCGATGCCTGCTTCAATGACGCCGCGGTCATGCCGCCGGAATGGCAGGCGGGGCTTGAAAGCCTCGACAAGGCAGGGCGCGCGCGCCGCGTCGCCGATTATCTCGCCGGCATGACTGACAATTATGCCGTGCGCGAACACCGGCGGTTGTTTGACCATACGCCCGATTTGGCTTAATCGATCCTCCGAAACGGACAGCCGCTTCGCGGCCAAGCCTGACAGGACCAACCATGAATATTTTTGCCGATTTCGACGCACGCATCAAGAAAACGTTGCAAGATATTGATTTAAAATCAAAAGATGGCGGAGAGCTGGACCTTTCGCGCGTTGGCGTCGAGCCGCCGCGTGATGCGACCCATGGCGATATCGCCACCAATGCGGCGATGGTCCTGTCCAAGGCCGTGGGCCAGAATCCGCGCGAACTGGCGTCGAGAATCGCCGAGGCGCTCAAGGCCGACGCAGATGTGGAAAGCGTCGATGTGGCGGGTCCGGGCTTCATCAATCTGCGCCTGAAGCCCACCTACTGGCAGCGCGAACTGGCCCAGATGCTGAACGAGGGCCCGGATTTCGGCCGCTCGAAGCTCGGTCATGGCCATAAGGTCAATGTCGAATATGTCTCGGCCAATCCGACCGGCCCGATGCATGTCGGCCATTGCCGGGGCGCGGTCGTCGGCGACGTGCTGGCGAACCTGCTGAAATTTGCGGGCTACGACGTCGTCAAGGAATATTACATCAACGACGCCGGCGCGCAGATCGACGTGCTGGCGCGCTCGGTCATGCTGCGCTACCGCGAGGCGCTGGGCGAGGAGATCGGCGAGATCCCGTCGGGGCTTTATCCCGGCGACTATCTGGTGCCGGTCGGCAAGGCTCTGGCTGCCGAGTTTGGCCCGAAGCTTCTGGAAATGCCGGACGAAGAGGCGCTGGCCATCGTCAAGGAGCGCACCATCGATGCCATGATGGCGATGATCCGCGCCGATCTCGATGCGCTCAACGTGCATCACGACGTATTCTTCTCCGAGCGCACGCTGCATGCCGACCGTGCGCGCGCCATCCGCTCCGCGATCAACGATCTCACGCTCAAGGGCCATGTCTACAAGGGCAAGATTCCGCCGCCGAAGGGGCAGTTGCCGGAGGACTGGGAGGACCGCGACCAGACGCTGTTCCGCTCGACGGAAGTGGGCGACGATATCGACCGGCCGCTGATGAAATCGGACGGGGCGTTCACCTATTTCGCCGCCGACGTGGCCTATTTCAAGGACAAGTACGATCGCGGCTTCGATGAGATGGTCTATGTGCTGGGCGCGGACCATGGCGGGTATGTGAAGCGGCTTGAAGCCGTGGCGCGCGCCGTTTCGGGCGGCAAGGCCAAGCTCACCGTTCTGCTCTGCCAGCTTGTGAGACTGTTCCGCGACGGTGAGCCGGTGCGCATGTCCAAGCGCGCTGGTGAGTTCATCACCCTGCGCGACGTGGTCGACGAGGTGGGCCGCGACCCGGTGCGTTTCATGATGCTCTACCGCAAGAACGACGCGCCGCTCGATTTCGACTTCGCCAAGGTGACGGAACAGTCGAAGGACAATCCGGTCTTCTACGTGCAATATGCTTCGGCGCGTTGCCATTCGGTGTTCCGGCAGGCGGTGGACCAGCTCGACCTTCCCGATCTCGACCGCGTGGCCATGGGCGCGCATTTCGACAGGCTGACCGACGAGAGCGAAATCGCGCTCGTGCGCAAGCTCGCCGAATATCCGCGCATGATCGAGGCCGCGGCCATGCATCAGGAGCCTCACAGGCTCGCATTCTACCTCTACGACCTCGCCAGCGCCTTCCATTCGCAATGGAACAAGGGAACAGAAAACCCCGATTTACGTTTTATCAAGGTTAACGATCCAAACTTGTCGCTGGCCAGGCTAGGGCTGGTGCAGGTTGTTTCCGATGTTCTGACGTCCGGTTTGACGATAATCGGTGCGGACGCTCCGACGGAAATGCGCTAGAGTATCGTTCCGGAAGCGCCAATATTTGGGGTGGACCGATACTCGAAACCGGTCTCTGCAGCATGATCTCCGCTGATGAGCGAGAGGGGTGCGCAGGGACTGTTCGGCTTCCACGAAGCTTTTCGGGTCGCAAGACCGGAAAAGGGCTGACGTTGGCAAGTTGAACGGGTGGATGATCGCGATGAACGCAAGTCATCGGTCGTCCTTTCGGCGTAGGAAACTGCTGTCAACTTTTGCCCACATTGCCTTGGTACAAAGCAATGTATGGTGACGTCTTGCGGCGTCCAGGGTTTGAGTAGGAACACGTCATGACGGACAGCAGTGCAAATCCCCGTAGATACGGCGAACGCCCGTCTTACGAAGACGATCCGCTGATGGAATTGTCGCGGCTCGCGGATTTCGGCACGCCCGCCGATGACGACGCGGAGTGGAGCGAACGCCACTCGCACGCTCATTCCGATAGTCATCCGGCCGGCAGTCATCCGACCGATAGTCATTTCAGAGCGGATTCGTGGTCCGAAAAGCGCCGCGCGGAGCCGGATTTCGATCCCGCGCCCGATCTGGAGCGGGAATTGTTCGGCGGGTTCGACGAGCCGGTGCAGCCGTCCGGTGACCATGCCCCATCTGCCGAACGCTCTTATGACAAACAGTATTTCCGGGGCGCCGAGCCGCCGGTTAGCGAAATTCCGGCCGCCACGGTGAGGGCGCCTGAACTGCCCGAACCGCTTGAGTTCGAGGAGACGGACCGTTCCGAGCCCGTTCCGCAATTCGATTACGCCGATTATTCCAGCGCCCGCGACGATGCGCAGCGCGGCCATCATCCGTTCCCCGAACCGGCGTCTGCCTACGATCCGACCGTGCATCAGCCGGCGCTTGAACCTTATGAGGATACATGGCCGGCTCATCCGGACGACCATGGCCGGGATGCGCAGGCTATGGAAGCCGATCTTTTGACCGAGGCCGCCCACCCTGTACGGCAGGCGCCGTCGCTGGAAGACGAACTCGAGGATTTTCTTTTCCGCGACGAGACTTCTGCCCAGACGCAAGCCGCCAATGACCATTGGCCGGATCGGGCGCGCAACGACTTCGCGGACGTCACACCGTCGCGAACGGCGTATGTTCCGGCACCGCTCGCCGCCGACCAGACCCGTGCCGAGCCGTCCGGCTATCCCTATTATACGCGCGGAAATTTCGCGCCCGGTGCCGCCGCGCAGGTGACGGCCGCGCACGACGATTTTGCCCTCGATGACGATTTTTCGTTGGAGAACGAGGAAGAGGCGGCTCACGCAAACGCGGAGACGACGAACGACGACCTGTCCGGTCTCGACGATCTGGATCTGCACGAGGACGATTTCGCCATCGAATCGGCGGACGACTTGAGCGCGCCGCAGAATCGGGCCGAGGCGGAGGAATTCAGCTTCAGCGAGGACGATTTCCGCACCGACGACGATTTCGCTCATGGCCATGAGGAAAGCGAGGCGCAGCCGGCTTACGCCCATGCCATCCGGCAGGATGACGAGGATCGTCGCCCCGCCGCGTCTTTCACGCCGCATTTCGCCTATCGCGCGCCGAGCGCTCCCGCACCGGAGGTCGAGACGCTGAACGTGGCCGAGGAGAAGGTCGAGCAGACCCATTCCCTCGATCTGCCGGAAGTGCATTATGCCGAGGAAGACAGCAAGGCGGGGCTGAGCGAACTGGAGGCGGAATTCGCCGAGGTTTTCAGCACCGTGGGGCTGGAAGAGACAAGCGCGGATTCCGAGGCGCACAGTCAGGCCGACAAGGCATTCGAGGACATATTCCGCGAGAATGCGCCGAGCTATATGGCCAGTATGGGCGCGGGCGCCGCTCTCGGTGTTGGAGCAGCGGCCGCGACGGCAGCTTATGGCGCTCAGCAGGCCCGGCAGCCGCTCGCCGGCGGCAGTGCCGACGATCTCTACAATCACTGGGCCGTGCAGGGCACGCCCGATCAGGGAACGCAGGTTCAGGGCGGGCAGAGCTTCGCGAACGAGGATTACGGCGCGCAGCCGCCGGAAGACGATCTCGGCAGAGCCGCCGAAGCTTATCGCAACAGGCCCGTGCGTGGCCGGCGCGGCCTCTTGCTGGCCAGCGCCGTCGGGGCGGTCGTCCTGCTCGGCGGTATCGGATATCATTTCATCGGCGGCCGCGAATCGGGTGAGCCTGTGGTGATCCACGCCGACAGCAAGCCGATCAAGGTGCAGCCAACAAATCCGGGCGGCGCCACCGTGCCGAATCAGGAAAGGGCGGTCTATGACAGCGCCTCGGGCAAGACGCCCGGCAATCCGACGCAGAAATCACTGATTTCTTCCGGTCAGGAGCCGGTCGATATCCAGAACGCGGATGACGGCAACAACACGGCCGACGCCGCATCGCAGGGACAGACACCGCAGGGGCAGACGTCGCAGAATCAGACAGCGCAGGCGGGCAGCAACCAGAACGGCGCGATGATCAAGCCTCACGAGGTCGAGACCATGGTCGTGCGTCCCGACGGCACCATCGTGCAGCCCGATCAGTCGCAGCAGCCCAGTGCGCCGCAGACCGCGAACAACGATATGCAGCCTGCGGCTCCGTCCAGCGACGACCAGATCGGAGCCATCGCCGGCGGCAATACTTCGGGGCAGACGGTCATGCCGTCCGCATCCGTCACGTCGACGCCCATAACGCCGACAGCCGCACCGCAGGCTCCGCAGCAGGCGAACACCGCCGAACAGACGCCGCGCCTGCCTCTTCATCCGTCGGTCATACCTTCGTCGCGCCCGGCCGAACAGCCGGTCAGGATCGTCGGCACCGTGCCGCAGCGTACGCAGGCGGCGGCTCCGCAAGTCGCTTCGGCGGCGGGCGCCGGCGCCTATTACCTCCAGATCGCCTCGCAGCCTTCGGCGGAACTGGCGCAGAGGTCCTATGCCAATATGGCGCAGAAATATTCCGGTGTGATCGGCGGCCATGCGGTGGATATCAAGCGCGCCGACATCGCCGGCAAGGGCACCTATTACCGTGTCCGCGTTCAGGCCGGATCGCGGGAGGATGCCATTGCGCTTTGCGCCCGGCTCAAGTCGGCGGGCGGAAGCTGCATCGTGACGCGCTGAGGCGCGGCAAAGCGAACAGGGAACAGGCGGCTTTTGGGCCGCCTTTTTCATGTGCCCTTCCGGGCAGCGGATTTTTCCGCTAATCAGGCCAGCGGTATCAACTCGGAGGATAAGCGCATGCACGATTGCAAGGCATGGATCGCCGGTGTGGCGGGAACGCGGCTCACCCCGGACGAGATCGCCTTTTTTCGCGATGAAAAGCCATGGGGCTTCATCCTCTTCGCGCGCAATGTCGAAAGTCTCGAACAGCTTGCGGATCTCACCGCCGAAATGCGCGACGTGACCGGACGCGACCAGATGCCGGTCTTCGTGGATCAGGAAGGCGGGCGTGTCCAGCGCCTGCGCCCGCCGCTGGCGCCCAATTATCCGCCCGCTGCGCGGATCGGCGAAATCTATGCCCGCGACCGTGAGGCGGGCCTGCGGGCCGCGTGGCTGCATGCGCGTCTCCATGCCTTCGATCTGCTGAAGGTCGGCATCAATGCCGATTGCCTGCCGGTGCTCGACGTGCCGGTGGAGGGCGCGCATGACGTGATCGGCGCGCGCGCCTATGCGAAGGACCCGCAGGCGGTGGCCGAAATGGGCCGCGCGGCGGCGGAAGGGCTGCTCGCCGGCGGCGTGCTCCCGGTGGTGAAGCACATGCCGGGCCATGGCCGCGCCTTCGCAGACACGCACAAGGAACTGGCGCGTGTCGGTGCTCCGCTTTGCGATCTGGTGGCCCATGATTTCGTGCCGTTCAAGGCATTGAAGGACCTCCCCATGGCCATGACCGCGCATGTGATCTTCGACTGCATCGACCCGGAACGCCCGTCCACCCTGTCGCCGACGGTGATCGGCACGATCATCCGCGACGTCATCGGATTCGACGGCCTCGTCATGAGCGACGATATTTCCATGAAGGGCCTTTCGGGCGAACTCGACGATCTGGCGGTGCGAATCATCGATGCCGGCTGCGACATGGTGCTTTATTGCGCCGGGGTGATGGAGGAACTGAAGAAGGTCGGCCCCCGCGTGCCGGTGCTGAAAGGCAAGGCCAGGCACAGGGCCGATCTCGCCGAAGTCTATGCGGGCGAGCCGGACCTCTCGGACGAGCAGGAATTGCGCGCGGAATTCGACTCCCTGCTCCCGGCGGTGGCGTAAGCGTCAAAAGACGCAAAATCACCCTGCATTTTGCCGGAGCAGAATCTTGAAAAATGAAAGTTCTTATGATCGATTACTAGACGGTTTTGCGAGTCGATGCTGATTAATGTCACAATTGATGCAACTGACAGAGTGATACAGGCAAAACGGTCGCGAAACCTTGCTGAGTAGTCAAGTTTATGAATTCGGCTATGATGCAGTTAATCTTGATGCTGTTTATATGTGAATAATATCAACTCCGGGAGAGTTATGATGAGTAATAAATCTGGATTTCGCTCGAAATCCATTATTTTTGCTGCCGCTGTCATAATGGTCACTGGGCTTAGCACCGCCGCCAACGCTTTCACGTTTGCAAATGGCTGGAGTTGCAAGAACCATTGGTATCAGATGGGCCTCGCGGAATTGGCTTACTGCCATCCGTGGACAAGCTGACCTGTACGCGATCGCCGACAGACACGTACTCTATACGCAGGTGTTGATTTTTCTTACGCCTGCGTATTTTTTTGTCCGGATTTATCATCTACGGCGCCGTGACTTTTAAATCGTGTTTCATTTTTTCATATTCAGACAACACACTTCAAGTTCTGTTTTAACGCGTGTCTTTATCCCAAAACCGGTTCCCGCTTTATTGTCGCAAAATGTTGCGTTGGCTGCTGGCGGAACCTAGACTGCCTGCAAGACGTGAAACGCGGTATGAGCCGGGGGTTCTGATTTGGCGGCATCGAGTGTCTATACGGGCGGAAAGGACGGTGCTGCCGCGCCGATGGACGGCCTGTGGGACGGCGAGGCCGCGCGCGGCGAAGGCGAGCCGTCTCTCCTGATCGACGTGAGCGGTTTCGAGGGGCCGCTCGATCTTCTCCTTCATCTGGCGCGCAACCAGCGTGTCGATCTGGCGCGCATTTCCGTGTTGGCGCTGGCCGAGCAGTATCTCACCTTCGTGGAACAGGCGAGGGCGCTCCGGCTGGAGCTTGCAGCCGACTATCTGGTGATGGCGGCATGGCTCGCCTATCTCAAGTCCCGCCTGCTGATCCCGAAGCAGCAGGGCGAAGACGGCGCGACGGGCGAGGAAATGGCGGCGTCGCTGCATTTTCGCCTCAAGCGGCTCGAAGCCATGCGCGATGCGGCGGCGGCGCTGGCCAATCGCAGCCGGCTCGGCCGCGACGTCTTCGCGCGCGGCATGCCGGAAACGGTGGTGATGGACCGCAGCAGCCGCTTTTCCGCCACGCTTTACGATTTGCTGGTGGCTTATGCCTCGCAGCGCCAGCGTCAGGCGGTTTCGCATGTCGAGATACCCAGACGCGCCGTCTGGTCGCTCAAGCAGGCGCGCTCTGCGCTGGTGCGGATGGTGGGAGCGGCAGGCGACTGGGTGGCGCTCGACCGTTTCCTGATCGACTATACGCTTTCGCCGCAGGAGCGCGCTTCCGCGCTTGCGAGTTCCTTCGCCGCCAGTCTCGAACTGGTGCGCGAGGGCAAGCTGGAATTGCAGCAGAACGCACCCTTCGAGCCGCTCTACATGCGCGCGACGTCCGGACTGGACGAACTGGACGAAGAAGACGGGAGAGAAGATGCCTGAAGCCGAAAGCCGCAACCCCGACGAAGCGGGCGAAGGCGATGCCGGCCGGTTCGAATCGGTCGAGGAACTGGCGCGAATCGTCGAGGCCATCGTTTTCGCTTCCGCCGAACCGGTTTCCGAGCGTCAGCTTGCCGAGCGGCTTCCGCCCGGCGTGGCGCTTCAGCCGGTTCTGCGGCATTTGCAGGCGGTCTATGCGGCGCGCGGCGTGCATCTGGTGCAGGCCGGTTCCGCATGGGCGTTCCGCACGGCGCCTGACCTCGCATTCCTGATGAGCCGCGAGGCCGTGCAGCAGCGCAAGCTGTCGCGCGCCGCCATGGAAGTGCTCGCCATCATCGCCTATCACCAGCCGGTCACGCGGGCCGAGCTGGAGGATATTCGCGGCGTCGAAACCTCGAAGGGCACGCTCGACGTGCTGATGGAGACGGGCTGGATCAAGCTGCGCGGCCGCCGGCGCACGCCGGGGCGACCGGTGACCTATGGCACAACCGACGCTTTCCTCGATCATTTCGGCCTGCCGGAGATCCGCGACCTGCCGGGACTCGAGGAACTGCGTGGGGCAGGGCTGCTTTTGGGCCGCATTCCATCCGGCTTCGCCGTGCCGATGCCCAATGTCGCTCCAGACGAACTGACCGAGGACGAGGAACCGCTGGAAGATATCGATCTCGAAGGGCTCGGTCTGCTCTCCCCGCGCGACGATTCCCGGAGCGAACAGGACGGCGGCTAGCCGGGGTAGCCTTGTGGGCAAGATTGCCCCTCGCGTCGCAATTCATTTGAAAGATGCGGCCAAAGAGCTTACATCGTAGGCAGCATAAAAGACTAAGCCGCGTCCGGCGGCGATGAGAGGAATGACATGGGTAGCTTATCCATATGGCACTGGCTGATCGTTCTGGCGGTTGTGCTGCTTTTGTTCGGCCGCGGCAAGATTCCCGATCTGATGGGTGACGTCGCAAAGGGCATCAAGAGCTTCAAGCAGGGCATGGCCGACGACGATGAAAAGGATGACGGTCGCACGATCGACGCCAAGGCGGACGAGACTGTCAACAACGTCAAGAAGACCACCAAATCCTGATCGGGCGGCGGGAAGAGCCGTGGCCCGTAGAGGGCGCGGCCATTTCGTCGTTTAGTGATGCGGCTTTCCGCTGGAAAACGGATGCGCGCGGGGTGTGAGCATGTTCGATGTCGGTTGGTCTGAATTGCTGATTATCGCGATCGTGGCGATCGTGGTGGTCGGACCGAAGGATTTGCCGAAGATGCTGCGGGCTTTCGGCAAGGCGACGGCGCGCATGCGCACCACCGCCAATGAATTCCGCCGGCAATTCGACGAGGCCTTGAAAGAGGCCGAACTGGACGATGTGAAGAACGTCATCGACGAGACGCGCAAGCTTGATCCGCGCTCGAAGCTGACGCAGATGCTAGACCCGATCCGTAGCGCCGGCGAGGATATCCGCTCCAGCCTTCAATCCACCACCTCCATGTCGCCGCCGGCGCCCGAAACGGTGTCGGAAGTGACGACGCCCGTCGATGCGGCGGGCGAGCCGGTGCCGCTTCCGGCCGACAAGGCGGACGAGGCGCAAGCCGCCGCCGCTGAAAAGAAGCCGCGCCGGACGAAAAGCAAGGCTGCGGTGCAACCCGCGCCAGCCAAGGCGGCTGCTTCCAAACCGAAAGCCGCGCCGCGCGCTGCAACCGCCAAAGGAAAGACTGCGGCGGAAAAGCCGGCGGCTGCCGTGAAACCGGCGCGCCAGACGAGTGCATCGAAAACGGCTGCATCCAAGGCGACGGCACCGAAGGCGGCGCCCAAAGCCGCCGCCCGAAAGACCACGAAAAAGACGGGAAGCGAAGCGTGAGCCGGGACGAGGACGAAATCGAAAAAAGCGCGGCACCCCTGCTGGAACATCTGATCGAGCTACGCCGCCGCCTCATCTGGTCCCTTCTTGCATTCTTCGTAGCGTTCGTTCTCTGTTTCACCGTTGCGAAGCATCTCTTCAATTTTCTGGTGCTGCCCTATCAATGGGCGATCGACTGGGCGCATCTGGACCGTTCCAAGGCGGAGCTGATCTATACCGCGCCGCAGGAATTTTTCTTCACGCAGGTGAAGGTGGCTATGTTCGGCGGCATCGTGCTCGCCTTTCCGATCATCGCCGCGCAAATCTACAAATTCGTCGCGCCCGGCCTTTACAAGCATGAGCGCCGCGCCTTCCTGCCGTTCCTCATCGCCTCGCCGATCCTGTTCCTGTGCGGCGGCGCGCTGGTCTATTTCTTCTTCACGCCGATGGTGATGTGGTTCTTCCTCGCCATGCAGCAGACCGGCGGCGGCGGCGAGGTGCAGATTTCGCTTCTGCCGAAAGTGTCGGAATATCTGAGCTTCATCATGATGCTCATCTTCGCCTTCGGCCTCGTTTTCCAGTTGCCGGTGGTCACGAGCCTGATGGCGCGTGTCGGGCTGGTGACATCGGCGGGGCTGAAATCAAAGCGCAAATATGCGATCGTCATCGCCTTCATCGTCGCCGCCGTGCTGACTCCGCCCGATCCGACCAGCCAGATCGGTCTTGCCTTGCCGACGATCCTTCTCTACGAGATTTCCATCATCGTGGCACGCATGATCGAGAAGAAGCGGGACGAGGCCGAGACGGGCACGACAACCGGCAAGGACGTTTCCACTTCCTGATCGGCGGTCATGACTTCACGGGCGCGCTCCGCGCGCCGTTCCGTTCCAAACGCATAAAACGGCTGTCTCATGCTCGACATAAAATGGATTCGCGAAAACCCCGCAGCCCTCGACGATGCGCTCGCCCGGCGCGGCGCGGCTCCGCTTGCGTCCGAACTGATCGCGCTCGACGAAAAGCGCCGCGAGCATGTGGGCAAGGTTCAGGCCGCGCAGGAGCGCCGCAATGCCGCCTCGAAGGAAATCGGCAAGGCCATGGCCGAAAAGGACATGGCGACGGCGGACAAACTCAAGGCCGAAGTCAGCGAGCTGAAGGGCTTTCTCGCGCAGGGCGAGGATGAGGAACGCCGTCTGGTTCGGGAACTGAACGACGCGCTGTCGCGCATCCCCAACCTGCCGCTGGAGGACGTGCCGGCGGGCAGGGACGAGAGCGACAATGTGGAAATCCGCCGGATCGGCAATCAGCGCAATTTCTCCTTCCCGCCGAAGGAGCATTACGAGCTTGGCGAGGCGCTGGGCTATATGGATTTCGAGCGCGCGGCGAAGCTTGCCGGAGCGCGCTTTACGGTGCTGAAAGGCCCACTGGCGCGGCTCGAACGCGCGTTGGGCCAGTTCATGCTCGATCTCCATACAGGCGAGCATGGCTATACGGAAGTCATGCCGCCGCTGATGGTGCGCGACGAGGCCGTCTATGGCACCGGGCAATTGCCGAAATTTTCCGAGGACCTGTTCCGCACCACGGATGGCCGCTGGCTGATCCCGACGGCGGAAGTGCCGCTGACCAATCTGGTGGCGGAGGAGATCGTCGACGCGAAGAGCCTGCCGTTGCGCTTCACGGCCTTGACGCCGTGCTTCCGCTCGGAAGCGGGTTCCGCCGGGCGCGATACACGCGGCATGCTGCGCCAGCACCAGTTCCTCAAGGTGGAGATGGTGTCGATCACCGACGCCGATACGTCCATCGCCGAGCATGAACGCATGACGGCCTGTGCGGAGGAAGTGCTGAAGCGGCTCGGCCTGCCGTTCCGTACCGTGGTGCTTTGCACGGGCGACATGGGGTTCGGCGCGCGCAAGACCTACGATATCGAAGTCTGGCTGCCGGGCCAGAACACCTATCGCGAGATTTCGAGCTGCTCGGTCTGCGGCGATTTTCAGGGGCGGCGCATGAATGCGCGCTATCGCCGGGAAGGCGAAAAGTCCACCCGCTTCGTGCATACGCTGAACGGTTCCGGCGTGGCGGTCGGGCGCGCGCTGATCGCGGTCATGGAGAACTATCAGCAGGAAGACGGCAGCATTCTCGTTCCCGAAGCCTTGCAGCCCTATATGGGCGGCCTCACGCGAATCGGGAAAGCCGCCTGAACCTGAAACGAAGGAGAGATATCCGTGCGAATTCTGCTGACCAACGATGATGGTATCCACGCCGAAGGCCTCGCCGTTCTGGAACGGATCGCCCGCAAGCTGTCCGACGACGTGTGGGTCGTGGCGCCGGAGACCGATCAGAGCGGTCTTGCCCATTCGCTGACCCTTTCCGAGCCGCTGCGCCTGCGCCAGATCGACGAGCGCCATTTCGCGCTGCGCGGCACGCCGACCGATTGCGTCATCATGGGGGTGCGCCATGTGCTGCCGGATGCGCCGGATCTCGTGCTTTCGGGGGTCAATTCCGGCGCCAATCTCGCCGACGACGTCACCTATTCCGGCACCGTCGCCGGCGCGATGGAAGGCACGATGCTGGGCATCCGCTCCATCGCGCTGTCCCAGGAATACGATTATGAGGGCGACCGCCGCATCGTGCCGTGGGAAACCGCCGAAGCGCACGCGCCGGACCTGATCCGCAAGCTCGTCAGGGCCGGTTGGCCGGAAGGCATACTGCTCAATCTCAATTTCCCCAATTGCGGCGTAGACGAGGTGAAGGGCACGCGCGTCACAGCGCAGGGTAAGCTCAGCAGCGATGCACGACTGGACGAGCGCCGCGACGGGCGCGGTTTCCCCTATTTCTGGCTCCAGTTCGGCCGCAGCAAGGCGGCCGTGGCCGAGGACAGCGACATTGCCGCGATTCGCGCCGACTGCATTTCGGTCACGCCGCTGCATCTCGATCTCACGGCGCACAAGGTGCGCGCGGAACTGGGTGCAGCGCTGGGATTGAAGGCTTGAGGGGGCAGGGCATGAAGCCGGCGGCATCGGAACGTCCGAGGCTTTCGGAGAGGGAGGGTTTCGCCTCCTTTGTCCTGCGCATGCGCGGGCGCGGCGTTGACGATCCGCGTATCTTCGCCGCCATCGAGGCGACGCCGCGGCAGGGCTTTCTCGGCGCGGCGTGGTCGCATCTGGCCTTCAGTCCGCGCACGGTGCCGCTCGATTGCGGCGAATATATCGAGGGCATAGACGATCAGGCCCGCATCCTGTCGGCGCTGAGGCTTGAATCCGGGCACCGCGTGCTGGAGATCGGCACCGGCTCCGGCTTCACCGCCGCCGTGATGGCGGCGCTTGCCGGGCGCATCACCACCGTGGAGCGCTACCGCAAGCTTTGCGACCGCGCCTTGCAGCAATTCGTTTCCCTGAAGCGCGACAACATCATGGTCAAGCATGCGGACGGACGCCATGGCGTGCCGGGCGGTCCGTTCGACCGCATCATCATCTGGCTCGCCTGTGACGAGGCGCCGCGTCAGTTTGTGGAGATGCTGGCCACGCACGGCATGCTGATCGCGCCGATCGGTCCCGGAGACGGCGAGCAGATGATGACGCGCGTTTCCAAGGTCGGCAGCCGCTTCGAGCATGAAAGCCTGATGCCGGTGCGCTGCCAGCCTTTCATCGAGGGCGTGTCGTCGGTTTTGTGAACCGCGCGATACGGGAAAACAAAGTGTTCAATTGGTGAATCTTTTTTCGCCGAACCACGATTTTTAACCGGAGAGTAACATTAACGCGATTTAATCGTCATACCAAGTTTCGAGTATGGACGAGTTGAACATGCGTTTCCCGATTTTGCAGCATACGTCCGAGCGCCTTCTGCGGAACGCCGCGATCATCCTGATTGCCGGCTTCGGCGCCGGGTGCAGCGCCAATACGATGCGCTTCACCGACAGTACCTTTACCGGTTCGACGTCCAATCAGCCCGTCGCACAGCAGCCGTCGTCCGGGGTCTATATGGCTCCCGTCGAGTCTGCGCCGCGCGTTTCGAGCGGAACGATCCGCCGTGGTTCACTGTCTCCCGTCGCGGAGGCTCCGCTGCCGGCTCCCGGAGCTGGGCCTGTCCCGGCGCGCCAGTCCGTGCGGGCGCCGCTCGTCGCCGCTTCCGGCGAGATGCACAACCGCGTCGAGCATACCCGCGACTTGGCAGCTTCACGGATGGAGCATACGACCCGCGGCGCCGAGATGAGGGTCGCCAGCGCGGCGACCGTAGCGCGCGGCTCCGCGATGGGCGAGAAGGAAAAGGTGCTGGGCCAGCTTCCCGTGACGCCGGGCAGGCAGGGCCCGCGTCCTGGCGACAACAATGTCGCGGTTCTGCCGCAGGCGCCTTCCGTCAACGGCAAGAAGGCGGTGGCAAACCGCATGGCCTCCACCGGTATGGGGACGACGACAACCCCGCCGGCTCCCGGCGGCTACACGGTGCAGAGTGGGGATTCCGTATATTCGATCGCCCAGAAGCACCATGTGTCCGTCGAAGAGCTGAAGAGGGCAAACGGTCTGTCGAACGGTATCATCCGCGTCGGTCAGTCGCTGGTGATCCCTTCGGGCTCCGCTCCGGCCGTTACTCAAGTAGCCGCCGTCTCGCCGCAGCCGGACAATCCGGCCAAGGCCGCCGCCGCGCCGCAGTCGGACACCACCGCCAGCGTCAAGCCCTATACGCCGCCCCAAAGCGCCGACACAGGCAAAAACAATCAGTCGTTGGAATCCGCCGCTACCGGGCCATCCCAGTTGCGCTGGCCGGTGCGGGGCCGCATTCTCGCCAGCTTCGGCCAGCGTGAGGGTACCTCCGTCAGCGACGGCATCGACATCATGGTGCCCGAAGGCACGCCGGTGAAGGCGGCCTCGGACGGCGTCGTCATCTATGCCGGCGACGGCCTCAAGGAATTCGGCCAGACGGTGCTTATCCGCCACGACAACGGTCTCGTCACGGTCTACGGCAATAACAGCCAGCTTCTCGTGCAGCGCGGCCAGAAGGTGCGGCGCGGCGAGGAAATCGCCAAGTCCGGCATGAGCGGCGACGCCAAGTCTCCGAAGCTGCATTTCGAGGTGCGCAAGAATTCCGCGCCGGTCAACCCGACCAAGTATCTGGAAAGCTGAGCACCCGGAGCAAAGAAAAAAGGGGGCGTGATCCGTGGATCGCGCCCCCTCGCTTTTTACGTCGCCCCCATTTTACATGGCGACGCCGAGACGTCCGGCCAGATCCTGAATATATTGCCATGCCACACGCCCGGAGCGGTTGCCGCGCGTGGTCGACCATTCGAGCGCCTCGGCGTGCATTTTCTCCCGAGCGTAATCCAGTCCGAAATGCGCGGCATAGCCGTCGATCATGGCCAGATAATCGTCCTGGCTGCATTTGTGGAAGCCAAGCCAGAGGCCGAAGCGATCTGACAGCGACACTTTCTCCTCGATGGCTTCGGAAGGATTGATGGCGGTTGAGCGCTCGTTGTCGATCATGTCGCGCGGCATGAGATGGCGGCGGTTCGAGGTCGCATAGAAGATGACGTTGCCCGGACGGCCCTCCACGCCGCCCTCCAGCGCCGCCTTCAGCGATTTGTACGAGGTGTCGTCATGATCGAAGGAAAGGTCGTCGCAGAACAGGATGAAACGCCAGGGCGTGTCCTTGATGAGGTTCATCAGGGTCGGCAGGCTGTCGATGTCCTCGCGGTGGATTTCTATCAGCTTGAGCGGCTTCTCGCCCGGCCTTTCGGCGTTCACGCTCGCCTGCGCGGCCTTGACCAGCGACGACTTTCCCATGCCGCGCGCGCCCCAGAGCAGCACGTTGTTGGCCGGATAGCCCTTCGCGAAGCGACGCGTATTGTCCACAAGCTGATCGCGCACCAGATCGACGCCATGGATCAGCGACAGGTCCACGCGGTTCACGCGCGTCACCGGCGACAGGGTCAGGCGTTCCGGTGTCCAGACGAAACAGTCGGCGGCGTCGAGATCGGGCGTCCGGGCCTCCGGCGGCGCGATACGCTCCAGCGCGGCGATCAGGCGGTCCAGTTTGTTGCTGAGCAGATCTTCAGTGGTCATGGCATGTCCTTTGAGATGGGAGACACCGCTTAACATGCAACAGCGGAGGCGAAAAGTGTGCAGCCGTGCCGTAGCCCGCAGTTCATCAGTTGCAATTGACGCGCTAACCATTGTAATGCCCTTGATGATCGCCTTTGAGACATGAACAGGAGTTTTTGATGTTCGTAACCCCGGCCTTTGCTCAGGCAACCGGCGGCGCCGGCAGTACCGATATGCTCATGAGCATTCTGCCGTTCGTGCTGATTTTCGTTATCATGTATTTCCTTATCATCCGGCCGCAGCGCAGCCAGTTGAAGAAACGCCAGGAAATGCTCAGTGCAGTGCGGCGCGGCGATACGGTCGTCACCGGCGGCGGAATCGTCGGCAAGGTGGTGAAGGTCGTCGACGACAGCGAACTTGAGGTGGAGATCGCCGAGGGCGTGCGCATCCGCGTCATGCGCGGCACGCTGGCCGAAGTGCGCGTGAAGGGCGAACCCGCCAGCGAGCCGAAGAAGCCGGTCGCCGACAACAAGAACAAGTGATCTTTTTGCGGAACGCGCGCGGCCGGTTAAGGCTTCGCTAACCATGGCTCCAACATTATCGGCCATGATGCGCGGCCCGCAATGAAACAGGGGGCACGCGGTGAAACGACGGTGAAGAGCGGAGCGCAGGCCGCTTCGCTCTCGCCGGCCTCAAACGGAATTGCTGCCTGATGCTCTATTTTTCACGCTGGAAATCGGCTTTGATCTGGCTGGTGGTGCTCGCCGCCTTCCTCATCGCGTCTCCGAATTTTTTCTCGCGTGAAACACTGGCGCATCTGCCGGGCTTCGTGCCGAAGAGGCAGGTTTCGCTGGGCCTCGACCTTTCCGGCGGCTCGCGGCTCATTATGCAGGTCCAGAACCCCGGCAAGGGCGGCCTCGCGCAGAGCGCCGGCATCATGCGCAAGCGTCTGGAGGAACTGGGCTACGCCAATCCGGCGGTCAGCACCGGCGGCAACGGCCAGATCACGGTCGAGGTTCCGGGCCTCTACGACGCGCAGCTCCTGAAAGACATATTGAGCGTTCGCGGCCAGCTTTCCTTCCAGCCCGTCGATGATTCGATGTCGGTGAACGACGCCATTCGCGGCGCGCCTCCGGCCGGAAGCGAGGTCGTCTATTCCTATGACGACCCCCCGGTCGGCTATCTGGTGAAGAAACAGCCGATCCTGACCGGAGCCGATATCATCGACGCCAAGGCGACGCTCGCCAGCGACAACAGCCAGCCGGTGATCACGCTCACCCTGGATGAAGAGGGGCGCAGGGAGCTTGCAGAAGCCACCGCAAAGGCGGTCGGCAAGCGATTTGCCATCGTGGTCGATCATCAGGTGGTTTCGGCACCGGTCATCAGCCAGCCGCTCGACACGCCGGAACTGGAGATTTCAGGCGCCTTCGACCTGCAAGCCGCCAACAACATGGCCGTGGTGCTGCGTTCCGGCGCGCTGCCGCAGGCGGTGACGGTTCTCGAAGAACGCACCATTGCCTCGGCGCTCGGCGAGGATTACGCCACCGCCACCGTGCGTGCGGTTCTTCTGGCCGCGCTTCTGGTCGGCGTGTTCATGGTGCTTTCCTACGGCATTCTCGGCGTGATCGCGCTGGTGGCGCTGGCGGTCAACATCACCATCCTCACCGCGATCCTGTCGCTGATCGGCGCCTCGATCACGCTTGCCAGCATTGCCGGCCTGGTGCTCACCATCGGCATGGCGGTGGATGCCCACATCCTGATCTATGAGCGCGTGCGCGAGGACCGGCGCAAGGGCTATTCCGTTGTGCAGGCGATGGAATCGGGCTTCTATCGCGCATTGTCCACCATCGTCGACGCCAATCTCACCACGCTGATCGCGGCGCTCGTCCTGTTCCTGCTCGGCACGGGCACGGTGCATGGCTTCGCGCAGACGGTGGCCATTGGCATCGGCACGACGCTGTTCACCACGCTCACCTTCACGCGCCTGCTGATCGCACTATGGGTGCGCACCGCGCGGCCCAAGGAGATACCGCGCCGCTGGCTGAAGCTGGTGCCCACGGTGACGCATATTCCCTTCATGCGCCTCCAGTTCATCACGCTCGGCATTTCGGTTCTGGCCTGCGCCATCGTGGTGGCGTTGTTCGTCAATATCGGCTTCAATTACGGCATCGATTTCCGTGGCGGCTCGGTGGTCGAGCTTAAGGCGCGCCAGGGCAACGCCAATCTAAGGGATATCGACGAGCGCCTGTCGGAGCTCAATATCGAGAGCGCACATGTGCTGCCGGGCAGGTCGCCGCGCACGGCGCTGCTCATCATCGGCAGTCAGGAAGTGGGCGACGACGCCGAGCAGACGGTGGCCGTGAAGCTGCGCGGCGAGTTCGAGACGGATTACTCCTTCCAGCGCGTCGAGGTCGTCGGCCCGACCGTTTCCGAGCAATTGTCGCGCGCGGGCATCCTCGCCGTGCTCCTGTCGCTGATCGGCATTTTCCTCTATGTCTGGTTCCGCTTCCGCTGGCAGCTTGCGCTGGGCGCGGTGCTTTCGACCCTGCATGACGTGATCATCCTCGCGGGCATGTTCATCGTCTTCCGCATGGAGTTCAACCTGTGGAGCGTGGCGGCGATCCTGACCATCATCGGCTATTCGCTCAACGATACGGTGGTGATCTACGACCGCGTCCGCGAGAATTTGCGCCGCTACCAGAGCGCGCCGCTGCCCGCGATCATCGACGCTTCGATCAACCAGACGCTGTCGCGCACCCTGCCGACCTCGTTCGTGACCTTCCTCGCCCATCTGCCGCTCTATGCCTTCGGCGGCGCGGAAATCCGCATGTTCGCGCTGGCGCTCAGCGTCGGCATCGTCGTGGCGAGCTATTCGTCGATCTTCATCGCCGCGCCGCTGCTGGTGCAGTTCGGCCTGAAGCCGCGCGGGCCGAGGCAGGACGATGAAATGGGCGACGAACTGGCCCAGTCGCTCAATCTCGAAGGTTAGAGCGGTTCCGGTTTTCACGGAATCGGGGAACCGCTCTATTGATTTGTTTTGTCGCATTATCCTACGCGAAACCGCTACGCACTTTCGCTGGAAATGCTCTAGGAGAGGCCGGAAAGCGCAACATGGCGAAAGGGATAGAAATACGCGAGGCGCATTTTCCGGGCCGTGCGCCGATCGACGCCTATGGCGATGGCGGTTTCCGTTTCGCGGAAATGTCGCATCGCGGTTCGATTCTTTGCCTGCCCTCCGGCATCCACGGCTGGCAGCCGGCCACCCCGCCGGTGCTTGCCCTTGCCGATCTCGGCCCGATCCTTGAACGGGCGTCGGAAATCGAGATATTGTTGGTCGGGACCGGTATGGACCTGCGACGAATCCCCGAAAACGTGCGCGCCGTGCTGCGCGAGCATCGTATTTCCGCCGATCCCATGAGCACGGGTGCTGCCGTGCGCACCTATAACGTGCTTCTCGCTGAGGATCGCGCTGTCGCGGCGGCGCTGATCGCTGTCGATTAGAGCATCGGGCCGAAAAGTGAAATCCGCCTTCGCGGGGAAATCAGTCCACCGGACTGATTTCTGATCCCGCTACGATCAGAAATTCCGATGCGCAGATAAAGAGACATCATGACCGAAAATGAGGCGCATTGCCTTGCTCTCCTGCGTGAGGCCGACCGGGATCGCTATCTCTCCGTGCTCTATGCGCCGGAGGAAAAGCGCGGCGCACTGGCCGCGCTCTATGCCTTCAACGCGGAAATCGCCCGTATTCGCGATTCCGTGCATGAACCGTTGCCGGGCGAGGTTCGGCTGCAATGGTGGCGCGACCTGATCGCGGGCGAGGCGAGGGGCAGCGCCGGCGCCCATCCCGTCGCCGCCGCCCTGACCGCGGCCATCGACACATATGATTTGCCGCGCGCGGCCTTCGACCGTTATTGCGAGGCGCGCATCTTCGATCTCTATGACGATCCGATGCCGAGCCGGAACGATCTCGAAGGCTATTGCGGGGAAACCGCTTCGGCCATCATCCAGCTTGCCGGTCTCATTCTGGACAGCGGCGCGGCGCAGGCCCATGCGGAAGCCGCCGGCCATGCCGGGGTGGCGCAGGCGGTGACGGGGCTTTTGCGCCTGCTGCCGATCCACCGGCGGCGCGGGCAGCTTTATATTCCCGCGGATATGCTGGCGGCGGTCGGCGTGACGCGCGAGGTTTTCCTCGAGGGCGTGGACAAGGCGGCCTGCGCCCGCGCGGTCAGCACCATGCTGGCGCTGGCCCGCGAGCATCTGGCGGCTTTCAGGGCGGCGAAGGCCGGCCTGCCGAAAAGCCTCGTCCCGGCCTTTCTGCCGCTGGCGCTGGCGCTGGCCTATCTGAGCGCCGTGGAAAAGCTCGGTGGCGCGGCGGTGGAAACGGTGGCCGACATCCCGGTCATCCGCAAGCACTGGCTGATGTTCCGCGCCAATTTTTAAGCGCCTGATCATTTCGGGAACGGATGTCTGCAACGGGTAAGCGTTCACGCTTACGTGTTCGCTGACCGCCTTGCCGCAGCCATGTTTCGGTGCTGGAAATCTTGTGTCGCAGCCGCTCCGATCAAAACGGAAGCAGCGGAACCGCTGCGCACTTTTGTCGGGAATGCTTTGGATTTCAATGAGCCAGGGAGGCTATCATGGGCATCGGAAAATTGGTCGAGGAAGTGGCTGGAGCGGTCGCAGCGGAAAAGGCGGCGGAAGCCGTCGATCCCGGCGCGGGGTTCATCACCAAGACGGCCGCCGCCGTCGCGGGTTTCGAGGGCGTGAACAAGCTGTCTGACGTCATGTCGGAAAAGAGCGAGGAAGCGGCACCTGCCGACGACGCCGATCAGAACGGCAACAGCTGATTTCAGTCTTCTTCCTTTGAGTCATACGGAAAGGTCCGGGAGTGTGTTCTCCCGGACCTTTCTGCTTTGTGGAAACAACAGGCGGCTCAGAGCGGCAGGCCCAGCCACTTCCGGCAGTCCGTCAAAGCGCGGGCGGAGAATGCCTGTTTCTTGGCGATTGTCTTTTCCTTGCCGCGCAGGCGCTTGCCTTCCGGTTTCGGTACCTCGACCGGCGGGAAAAGGCCGAAATTGACGTTCATCGGCTGGAAGGAACGCTTGCCCGGTTCCTCCCCGTCGGCGACGATATGGCCGCCGGTGATATGGCCGAGCAGCGCGCCGAAAGCGGTGGTGGGCGGCGGCGGGGATGCTGTCTGTCCGCGTTTTTCTGCGGCAGTGAAACGCCCGGCCAGCAGGCCGATGGCTGCCGATTCGACATAGCCCTCGCAGCCCGTCACCTGACCGGCGAAGCGCAGGGTGGGCTGCGATTTCAGCCGCAGCACCGGATCGAGCAGCACGGGCGAATTGAGATAGGTGTTGCGGTGCAGTCCGCCGAGACGGGCGAATTCGGCATTCTCCAGTCCCGGAATCATGCGGAAAATCTCTGCCTGCGCGCCGTATTTCAACTTGGTCTGGAAACCGACCATATTGTAGAGCGTGCCGAGCGCATTGTCCTGCCGCAACTGCACCACCGCATAGGGTTTGACCGTCGGGTTATGCGCATTGGTGAGGCCCATGGGCTTCATGGGGCCGTGGCGCAGGGTTTCCGGTCCGCGTTCGGCCATGACCTCGATCGGCAGGCAGCCGTCGAAATAGGGCGTACCTTCCCATTCCTTGAAATCGGTCTTGTCGCCCGCAATGAGCGCGGCCACGAAAGCCTCGTACTGCTCCCTCATCATCGGGCAGTTGATATAGTCCTTGCCGGTGCCGCCGGGGCCGACCTTGTCATAGCGCGACTGAAACCAGCACACGTCCATGTCGATGGAATCGAAATGAACGATGGGCGCGATGGCGTCGAAGAAGGCGAGCGCGTCGGCGCCCGTCCCGGCGCGGATGGCCTCGGCGAGCGCGGGCGCGGTCAGGGGGCCGGTGGCGACGATGGTCGTGCCCCATTCCGCCGGCGGGAGGCCGGCGATCTCGCCGCGCTCGATCGTTACCAGCGGGTGTGCCGCGAGCTTCGCGGTCACGGCCTGCGAGAAGCCCTCGCGGTCCACGGCGAGCGCGCCGCCCGCCGGAACCTGATGCGCATCGGCCGAGGCCATGATCAGCGAGCCGGCAAGGCGCATTTCCGCGTGCAGCACGCCCACGGCGTTGGTTTGGGCGTCGTCGGAACGAAACGAGTTGGAGCAGACCAGTTCGGCGAGCTGGTCGGTTCTGTGGGCGTCGGTGCCGCGCACGGGGCGCATTTCGTGCAATATCACCGGCACGCCGGCCTCGGCGATCTGCCATGCGGCTTCGGAGCCGGCAAGGCCGCCGCCAACGATGTGAACAGGGGAGATGTCTTGTGTCATGGCCTTCCCATATCGCCTTTGCCGGCGGCCTTCAATGTCGATGAAGAGTGGGGGCGATGAAGAAGTGGGGGAACTCCAAAAACAAATGGCACCCGTCGCGGGAGGAGCGACGGATGCCATTATTGCAAGACCGGCAGGGAGGAGGAAAAGCCGGTCTCAGTCGCGGAACCCTTGGGAGGAGGATGGTTCCGCAACACGCCCGACCCGATGGGAGGAGGAGTTCGGGTCAGGCGAAGCTCGTAATTCAGAGCCGCTTAGCGGGCCTTGGCCTGACGGGCGACAAAGGGAATGTCGGCGCGGGAGATGCCGAGGTCGTTCAGTTCGCGGGTCGAGAGCATGTTCAGTTCGTTGACCGTCTCGCGATAGCGGCGCCAGTTGTTGTAAGAGCGGATCAGGTTCATTGTCTTATTCCTTCAATTCAGTGGGTGTCGGGCGGTTCGGCCCGTTCATCTCGTTTGTTGCCCCTCATATAGACCTGTCCTTTTGCGAGTTGCAGAGCCGAGTTTGCATAGCTGCCCTGCGGGCGCCGCAATACGATTTAAACCGATTAGACTGGTGCGGCACAAATTTGCCGCAAACCGATTTGAGACAAGGGCAGGTTTCCTATATGTTCTCATGCGTTACGATTCCGGCCCGATCATTCAGGAGCTGTCTTGTCATTTTCCATTTCCGTTGAACGGCTGATCGCGCGCTGGCGGCAAGAGGGGCTGATCGACGCCGATACCGCGGCGCGTCTCAATGCCGATCTCCAGAAGCGTTCCTCCGGGTTCAGCCTCGGAACCGTTCTGGCCACGCTGGGCGGGCTCCTGCTGGGTGCTGCGGTCATCATGCTGGTGGCGGCCAACTGGCAGGAGATGCCGCGCCTCATGCGCATCGGCCTCATCTTCGTGCTGATCTGGATCGGCTATCTCGGCGGCGCATGGCGGCAGGCGCGAGGCGACCGGCTGTTTTCCTCGGCGCTCTATGTGCTCGGCGCGGCATCCTTCGGCGGAGGGATCGCGCTTATCGGGCAGATGTATCACCTGTCGGGCGATATCCATATGGCAGCGTTATATTGGGTGCTCGGGGTTCTGGCCTCGGCATTCCTCCTCCGCGCGCCGGTGCTTGCGGCCAGCGGTGCCGGCGTCGCCTGCTTCTATCTTTCCACCTTCGTCTTCGAATCGACAGGCCCGCAGGGGCCGGCCTATCATTGGGCCGGGCCGCTTCTGCTCGGGGTCGGCGTGGCGGCAGCGCTCTTCACACGCTCGCGCGTGGCCGCCCATTTCTGGGCGTTGTTCGCGATAGGCTGGGCCTTGATGCTTTATGGCGAACGGGAAAGCAGGGCCGTTCTGGACGGGATGATCGCCGTCGGGCTGGTGCTGATCTTCGCCGACGCTTTCGCGCGGGACATATGGCAGCGGCTTACGCGCTTTGCCGGGCCGCTTGCCGCCTATGGCCTGCTTCTGGCATTTTTTGCGCTGGCAACCCTGCAATTCGACGATATGTTTTCCTTTTCCGGCGGTTCCGCGAGACTTGATCGCGACGTTATCTATGGCGCGCTGATCATCGCGCTTTCAGTCGTGGCGATCGCGCTCTGCGGGCGCGGAAACGGGGGCCTTCGCATTGTCGCCTATGTGGGTTTCTCAATCGAACTGCTTTATCTCGCCTCGGCTACGGTCGGCACGATCATCGGAACATCGGGCTTCTTCCTGACCGCAGGCATTCTGGTGCTGCTGCTGGCGGTCCTCGTACGTCGCATGGAAAAACGTTTCGCCGGCATGCGCGACGCGGAGGGCCGGACATGATGAAACCGAAATGGCTCTATGTCGGTGCGGTGGCGGCGGCGCTGCTGCAGAGCGGCGTTCTCTATGCGGGTATCGAGCGGCGCGCATCGATCCTGCGCTCGGGCCGTGAAATCGTGTTGCAAACGGAGCCGGTCGATCCGCGTGACCTGATGCGCGGCGATTACGTCGCGCTCGGCTATGACATTTCAAGCGTTATGCGCAAGGATATCGCCGGTAAGCCGGAGGGCGATTCCCGTACCGTCTATGTGGCGGTGAAGCCGGATGCGAACGGCATATGGCGCTTTTCGCGCGCCGCTTTCCGTCCTTTCGACGATCTGGCGGCGGATGAGGTCCAGCTTCGCGGCCGGTCCGCCTATCCGATTTCGGACGAGACGGATGCGAAAATCTGGCTCACCTTCGGCATCGAACGCTATTATGTGCCTGAAGGGCAGGGACATCCGATCGAGGACAGCGAACGCGCGCATCGTATCACGGCGGTCGTGGCCGTGAATGCGGCGGGTACAGCCGTCCTCAAGGCGCTGCGCGAGGACGGGCGGCAACTTTATGAGGAGCCGCTTTACTGAATGGCCGGAAAGACCGCCAAACAATGCCGGGCATGCGGCTTTTTTCCTTTGAACCGGCAAAATTGGATGATATAGAGACGCGCGCTTTCGAGGGCGGTTCTCTATCTGAAACGGATATGGTGCGTTCGGTGGGATGCGCTTCGGTTCGGAAAGCGGATGTGGCGAAACTGGTAGACGCACCAGATTTAGGTTCTGGCGGGAAACCGTGGGGGTTCGAGTCCCTCCATCCGCACCATGAAAATCCGCTGTTTTTTCATGTAACTTATTGAATATAAATAGTTATCAGCACTGCCTAAAATTCCTGATTTGCAAATTTACCGGGAATTGTGATACATACCGCGCCACAAAGTGAGATTTTTCACGCTGCTTTAAGGTGCGTTTATGGGATGGATTCCGTCAAAAAAAGACCCTGACCGGTTTCTGTTTCTACGGTCCGGGAATTATTATTATCGCCGGCGCGTTCCCGGCAATATTGCTCACCTCGACGAACGTTCTCCCACCATCCGCACAAGCCTGAAGACGGATGATCTCGCCTTGGCGCGCTCCAAGCGGGATCTGATGGAAGAGGCCGATAATATCCTCTGGGCGTCGATGGTCCTCAATGAGCCGCGAGATCCGGCACGCGCTCGCTATGAGGCGGCCATGCGCCGCGTCGAGGCCCTCGGGCTCACCTACCGCTCCTCTCATGCCATGGCGTCGCATTCGTCGCTCGAAGAGATCGTCTCGCGCCTGGAGACAGTCGCCAGTCAGCGCCTGCCGCAGGAACTGGCGCAGGGCGTGGCCGGCATGATCCCGGTGCCGGCCGTTACTGTGGGCAAGGCGTTCGAAATTTACTGCGATGAGATCGTCCCGGACGAGCTGGTGAACAAGAGTGCCGTTCAAAAGGCGCAATGGAAAAAGGTGAAGCTCCGAGCTGTCAATAATTTCATCGCGCTGGTGACCGACAAGGCGATGTCGGACATCACACGCGACGACGCCATGAAGCTCTATCGCCACTGGCTGGAGCGCATCGCGCCGAAGGAAGGAAAACCCACGCATTCGGCTTCGTCAGGCAACCGCGACATCGGCAATATGCGCGTCCTATACGATTCGTATTTCGGTTACATCGGCGAGGAAAACCGGCAGAATCCTTTTGCCCGCCTGAATTTCTCGACGAAGAAAAAGCGATCGCGGCCGCCATTCCCGCGCGACTGGCTGACCGGTACCATCATGAAGCCCGGAAATCTCGCCACGCTCAACGAAGAGGCGAGGGGTATTGCCCTGGCGCTGATCGAGACAGGCGCGCGGCCGAGCGAGTTGGCGAACCTATCACCATCAGCAATCCGCCTGTCACATAAGGTGCCGCACATCGCGATCGAGCCGCGCGACGATCCCGATGATCCGCGTGAGATCAAGACATCGTCCTCGGAGCGTCTGGTTCCGCTCGTTGGCGTGGCCCTTGCTGTATTCCGAAGGCATAAGGACGGATTCCCGAGGTACCGAAATCGCGAGAACGATCTGTCCGCCACACTGAATAAGTATTTCAAAGAAAATGGGCTGTTTCCGACGCCGCAGCATAAAATCTATTCATTCCGGCACTCCTTCGAGGACCGTATGAAAGAAGCCAATCTGGATGACGAACTGCGCCGGCTGCTCATGGGGCATACGATCGAGCGCCCGCGCTATGGTATGGGTGGTTCGCTCGAATGGCGGCAAAAGGAACTGAAAAAGATTGCGTTGCCGTTCAGTCCGACAATCGTATAACTTATAAGGATGGGTGTTGAATATCTCACTCCCTTTCCCGCAGTGCGGCGCGGCCTGCGCCGGTGATGCTCCAAGAGCGTCGCAGGATCGTTGTTTCACCAGTCGCCGGACGCCAAATCGCTCCGACAAGGCCGCGATTCTCAAGGCTGGCAATGGTCTGCGGTGATATGCCCAAATCACGCCAGAATTTACCGGATTTGCGAGGGGCCGTCTCTATTTGAGCGAGAGCATGCTTTTGTAGGTCTGTCAGCTTCATTCGCTCTGCTCCCCAAGTGGTGACGCTGCGAGCATCGTTTTCCACGTAGCTCGGCTATTCCCGTAGATACTGTTACCCGGCCTGCGGGCATTTTTACTGGCCTCAATCATCGCGTCGCTTGGCTCCGCTATCTCGGCGCGGATGGTGTCGATGGCGGCTTTGGCGTGAAGCTCGTAGCCCTGCCAATCTCTTGAAACCCGCTGTTGTTCGATGGCTTCGGGATCACCCATGCTGCCAACGCGCCGGCTAATCGCCTTGGCCACCTTCTCGATCAGGTCAGTTGTCATGGTGGGCCTCCGCACTCAAATCATAGAATTTTTCGTCGCTCCAGCATCTGGTAAGCGCCCGACGAAACTCATCTCGAATTTTCTTGCGCGTTGCCGCAATCGTTCGATCCGACTGCATTTCCCGTTCTTTCATCTGCTCGCGGATAAACCGCATGGCGTGTCGCGTCTGGTTCATGACCGTTCCGCCTCCTTCGCGCGCACGATGGCGAGGACAAGGGCGATGGCGGGCAACTTGTGATAGCCGTATTGTTCCATATCGGCGGGATATGGTTGGATACCGGGCCAGACATTTCCCTGAAATTCCATAGCGTCTTGACCGTCATCGCCCTGAGTGATGCCCCAATGCCACCCCAGCAGCACCCTTTGCGCCAGCGTCACGGCGGCGTCGAGGGAGGTAGTGTATGGCTTGGGCGTCCGGATAATGTTGCCTTTGGTCCAGCCTTCGCCGGGTGCTTCGCCGAAATACTCGGCGATCATCGAGTCCAGTTCCTGGCTCCCGGCCTCGGCTTGTCCTAGGGCGTGGATAAGGTCGTTCACCATAAATCCTCCAAATAGAGTTCCGGGCGACCGGCAGTGTTGCGAAGCAATTGACCGGCGCGATATGCAATCTGGTAGGCTTCGACGCGATTGACGAAACGCCCTGTCGAGGTCAGGAAGCCTTGTTTTTCAGGATGCACGAGCGCATTTTCAAAGCCCATGACGAAGATCATGGATTTCAGAATGGTGTCATGCCGTGCAGGCGGCGGAAGGCTGATCGTTGCGCCGTGATAGACGGCAGCGGCGACAATGCGTTCGTTCTCGACCATCACCGCCCCTCCTTACCGGCGAGGGCTTGGCGGGCTGCTAGAAAAGCGGACGGACCGAACCAGTCTTTGATACGGTCATTCTGGCAAGCCGCTTCTGTCCATCCGTTTTCATCAGCCCATGGCTCGCCTGCAATTTCCGCAAAAGGCTCAAGCGCCTTCTTCGCCGCCGCAAGTTGGGCTTCGAGGGTTTCGACGCGCTTCCGATAATTGTCGCGATCATCAATTACTTGATGCAATAACTCATCGTGAGCATCAAACTGCGCCTCCAACTTCCTAATCCGTGCATCCTTCGCCGCCAATAGTTCATTAGCCCGATCTCTCCGGCAGCAAGGTATTTGAAGCGGATCGCCATGGTCGAAATCTTGGCGCGAAATCATCTCGCCGGTGGCGAGGTTGATCCCGCCCACCGTCACAAGCCCGTCGCCGGCGTTGTCTCTCACGGATGAGGATTTTTGATTGTCAACGGGGCTTGTGTTGCATGGGCTATGGTCAATCGGCGGCATGCTGGCCTCCTTCTGTCGGGCGGGTGGCGTCTCGGAAGCGGACAAGGGGCGTATTGTAGCCGAGCATAAGCGGGTGAGCGGGATCGCCGCTGGCAGTCGTGCCGAATGCCATAACCGGCTTGTTAAACCGGTACAGGAAAGCAAGTACACCGGGGATATGCCTGCGCAAATGCGGCGGTAGCTTATTCCGGCTCCCCCAACACGGCACCAAAACATCGGCTTCCGCACATATGATCCCCATATGGTCCTGATTATCCGGGCCGACAGGATTACCGACATATGCCAGTTCCTTTACGTCCGTCGCTCGATAGGCAAAGACGTTACCAACGATAAAGCGCGATCCGCCCCATGCCGTGACGAAGCCGCGCCACTTTCGTACGGTCGCATCGTCCTTCACGTCGTCGGCGGTTGACGGGTTGATGCCGAAAAAGGCGTACACCGGACCGCTGGCCATGGACACATGCCTGTCGAGTCGGTAGCGATAGCGCCCGCAAGATGACAGCACCGCGCTCATTTCGCCACCTCAGACGATGCCCGCACCTGCGGGGCAGGAGGGAGGGGACGCCAGTGGGTGGGTTGGAATTCGTAGTCGCCGCAATCTATTTCGTCTGTGAGCCATGCTTGAACAGATGGGTGCACATACCAGTGGGCTTTAACGACTATGTTGCCCTTTTCAGTACTGCATGGCCAAGCTAAAAACTCGCTTCCATCCTTCGGTGCGCTCTCAATCGTCCGCCATTCCTCCCGCGCCGGGGATGACAGGGCGACAATCGTATCCTCAAGGTTCTTCCGAGCAGCGCGGTATTCTTCGCTCGCGTAGGCTATGACCGCGCTGTCGTATCCTTCATTTTCTTGCCAGCCCCATACTTTTGCGGCTTCGTCAAAGCGATCGATTGCCTGCACAGCTGCTTCTGGGATGGTCATAGCTGGACCTCCGGCTCGATATATTCGGCGTTTCTGGTTCTGGTGAAAGCCCAAGGCACAAAGCGAAGGCCATGCGCTTCCTGCCATTCATCGCAGGCTTTACGAAGGCGAGCTGTCAGATCGGCGCATTGATCGCCCGTTACATCGAACAGAGATTCACTGCTTTCGGGGTCACATAGATCATAGGCGCGCTCCTCAGCCTCTTCGAGAATGTTATCAGCCCCGATGTAATCGGCCAGACGAATATCATCCTTTACGGCCTCAACAAGGTGGAAGCCTTCATACCCATACCCCTGAGCTTCTTCGATTGCTTCCTCTCGGGTATCGCACGGGCCGATGGTGAATACTTCGTCGTCTGGGCCTGCGTACCATTTCCAGTTCTTGTCGCTCATACTCGTGATCCTTCTGCGGGCCGGAACGTGGGGCTCGGCTCGCGCTCGATATTGTCGATGTTTTGGAAAATCGGATTGAAGGTGTAGGCGCCAACCCAAGGGTTGGTCTGCCAAGCGTCAGGGCCGTTGATATGGTTCCACAAGGTCCGGTAGCTATCGACTGCCGACATGCAGCATTGAGTAGAAGGCATGAGGTAATCTCGCCATCCGTCTGTATCGCACTCGATCCCTTCCACTATCGCGTCGGCTTCGCTGATATCCTGCAACCGCTCAACGTGAACGTCCGTCACTTCGAGGGTAATACGGCTGGCCCATCGTGGCATGAACATGCCGTGACGATAACGGCCAAGCTTGACTATTGCAGGATAGCCCCAAGTCTGATGACGCCCATCAGCCTCATAGCGAACCGGCTCTTCACCGCCCATCGTTGATGGTGGTAGGTCGTCATAAAGAGCCTCGCTCCTCCAAGCCTCGCGCACCCAAAGGCGGTCGCCGTGCTGGATGTGGACCCAATACTTGGCACTTTCTGGAAAGCCTTCGTCAACATGCGTTCCCATCGAACCGACGAAGCCGCCGTTCTGGCCTTCCCATCGCCATGCACCATTTCCTTCAACAATCGGCTGCGGCTTGATGACACGACGCGTTTGAGTCTTCCGACCTTCGAGAATCGCGCGCACCATGGGCGCGGAGAAAAGAATCGGTCTGTCCGTCATGGCTGATTTCTTTCTGGTTAAGTGGCGGGCTGCTCTCGGGTCCGGATACGATTGATCGCCTTGGCGACTACGTCTTCGGCGTCGCGAAGCTTTTCGAGTTCGCCCTCCAGGCGCGTCCACAGCGGGACGCCAAGCAAAGCCTCATCCTTGCGGGCCTTCGCCATAATGCCCGCAAGGATGTCGAGCGCATTTTCCACGCGCTCGGCAGTCATCGGCTTTTTCTTGGGATGGCGGCTCATCACTCGGTCTCGACGGGCTGCCCGTTCTGGAGGATGTAGAACGTGTCGGGCTTGATCCCGTCACGACCGACGATGCCAGACCATACTGCAACAATCTCCATGTCGTCGCCGCGCTCGGCCAGGAAGAGCGCGCAACCATTTTTTCCTCGGACCTTGCCCTGATAGCCGGTTGCGGTGGCAGCGCTCCGCGGACCCGATGCGGTGGCAGCGCTCCACGGACCCGTTGCGGTGGCAGCGCTCTGCGGACCCGTTGCGGTGGCAGCGCTCCTCCATCCCGATGCGGTGGCAGCGCTCCACGGACCCGTTGCGGTGGCAGCGCTCTGCGGACCCGTTGCGGTGGCAGCGCTCCAGTCGCCCGTTGCGGTGGCAGCGCTCTGCGGACCCGATGCGGTGGCAGCGCTCCAGTCGCCCGTTGCGGTGGCAGCGCTCCGCGGACCAGTTGCGGTGGCAGCGCTCCTCCATCCCGATGCGGTGGCAGCGCTCCGCGGACCAGTTGCGGTGGCAGCGCTCCGCGGACCCGTTGCGGTGGCAGCGCTCCAATCGCCCGTTACGAAGGCTACGCTCTTCGTCCCGCTGACCTCGACCATTTCGCGTTCGCCGGTCGCTTGGTTGCCGTCCTTCCGGGTCGCAAGGTTTTTGATGAAGCGCACAGCGGCCACCGCGATCTCCGGAATATGGAGCTCGACCTTCACGGTGATCTCTGCGGCGGCGATCTTGGTGTCGTCGCCTTTCTTGTCCGTCTCGCCGGAAAGAATGACCTCGGCATAGCGGCTCGATGCTGGCGGGTAGTATCCGAAGACATCGAGCGGATAGGAGCAGGCATGAAAACCGCTGTCGCAGGCCTCGACGGGTCCGTCATGCTTGAACGATTTCCCTATTTCGAACTGGAATTCACGGCACTGCAAACGGGCGTCGAAGCCCTTGAAAGCGACGATGTCGGTCATTGGATCGTTTCCTGAGATGAAAAGATGGTTTCGGCGCGAGCGAACGCGTCCGGCATTTCCTTGACGATCGCGTCACAGATTTCGCCGCGGCGATCTTCACGCGTGATCGCGAGGATGCACCCGGCCGTCGCCGTCAAAAGGCCGGAGACGATGGCGACTGTCGCTGCCTGCGGCGGCAATCCAAGCGCCATCGCCTGATTGTGGATGCGCTGGAAGGCGGTCGCCATTGCCTTGCGCATCCGGTCGGCGGTCAGATCGAACGGATCGTTCGGATCGAAGGGCGCGCGGTCGCCCGTCATACCAGCCCCGCAATCTGCGCGCCGAGAATGGCGGCGGCAGCCACGCTCGCGATGAGCGTGGAAAGGACCACGAGGAAATTCAGGTATCCTTCGTCGGATTTGCGGGCCTCGGGCAGGCTGAAACCCGCGTCGGTCTTGAGGTGGATATCATCCTGCATGGCTATGCCACCCTCCGAACGGAACGGCGGCGGGCAAGGGCCGCGGCACGCTCGCCCAGACGGCGGACCACGTCGCGCGGATAGCCGCGGCTCTCCAGCGTCTCGGGCGTGACATTCTCGCCGGCGAAAGCCATTTCGCGCATCGTGTCAGCAAGCCTGTCAACGAGGCTGGACTTGCAGGAATGGGGAGGAATGGGCCGCTTGGCGGCTTGAAACTGGATCATATCGGTTCTCCGCTCGTTTATGGAGAACCGGCTGCGCGGCCTACTCGATACTCAAATCCGCACAGCCGGTTTCCATGGGGGCGGATAACCAATAATTCGGGATATATCCCGTGTCAATTAAAAATATGGGATATATCCCGCATATAATTAACCAAGCATCACGCAAAGAAACGGCGCAACGCGGGTTTTATCCCGCGCTGATTCGCGCATATTCATTGCAGGAAAGGGATTACAGTAACAGCCGCAGCAACGGCACGGGCGCATGTAGGATGTTACATGTCCAATATAGAGCGGCGGACGCGACCGAATATTTGAGGCGTATTCCCTAATGCAGGAAAGAGAGGTTCATGCTTGGGGTTCGTCGATACCGGCTCGAATCTGTTGGGGTTTGGGCGGTAGCGTTTGTAGGTTGCCCGTCCTTCGTCATCAAAAATGATAAAACACCCGTTCTGAACGAGTCTTTTATCGCGCCGATTAACAACGATGAGTGAGTCCGGCGGGGATATACGGTCCATAGAATCTCCTTCGACCCGAAATGCAAACCAGTCACCATCGGGAAGATCGGAAAAACGTATGGTAGGGAAATGCTCCAAAGATTCGATGCCATCAGAATCAAGGAAGGCACCAGCACTAACCATCGATATGATCGGAACGGAAATCGCTTCTTTGTCCTCTGAGCCGAATGCGAGCCACTCAGGGGTAGTATGCAAGACTGAAGCAACTTTGATTAGAGAATCAAGGCGCGGTAAACCTTTGGCCCGTAGCCAGTCGCGCACCAGATCGGGCCCATGGCCGGAGGCGAGACCGACAGCGCGCACCGATAGATTTAGTTCTTTGACACGTTCATCTACGCGCCGAACTATTTGATTTTTAAGGTCGTCACTCATAACGGGATTATTCCCGTATCCACAAGGACGCGCCAGCGGGACATAACCCGTTGACAGACGCGGGACATATCCCGTATATCGGCCATATGAACAGTGTTGATGCATTCCTCGCCCTCATTGATATCTATCGCACATCCACCGGATTGGCGGAGGCCACGGTTTCGTCACGGCTGTTCAATGACGGAAAGCGAATCGCCAGTATTCGCGACGGTTCGGATATTGGCGTTCGTCGGCTATCAACGGCGATGAATTGGATCTCCGATAATTGGCCGCCTGATGCGAATTGGCCCGATCACATTCAGCGGCCCCATTCGCCCGAACCATCCCCCTCGGATGAGGCTAGAGCGCTGTCGCTGTCACAATTCGGCGCTCCAGCTTCCAATCACATGGAGGAAAGCAGGTGAGCAGTATCGTTATCTATCTGCCTCGTGACTCTCGCGATCATGCTGATTTTCCGAACGACTTCGATGCGATTGGCCGCCTCATCTTTGTATGCCGCTTCGTAGCGTACATTCTCGCTTTCTTTATCGGATACGATCTCCTCTGTCGCCGTCATGATCGCGGTTTCGTCTTCTTCGGACATATGGGACAACATTTGCGCAATAAGTTGCAGAGCTACGTCGACGCTGGCATTCAAGCGCGCGACGACTTCAAGTCCGTCTTCCGCCATGGTGATAATTCTCCTGTTTGTTGGCACAACCATGAGGACATGATCCATGGCGATTGGCAAGCGCGGCCGAACCTTCAGTTTGGTCGCGCTTATATTTCTATTGATTGTAGTGAATCACCCGAAACCTCCTCTTCGGGTGAGGCTGGAACGCTTTCGCCGCCACAATCCGGCGCTCCAGCCATCTGTCAGGGTGGAGAAGTGGCATCTCGCTTGGTTCATACCCAAGAGATCGCGGGTTCGAGTCCCGCCCCTGCAACCAGTTTCGATTCGCCCGATCTCCTCCCTACGGGCGACAATGCCGGGGCGCGGCCTACGGGCATTCGCCGCGCTCCGGCAACCGAATACCAAGCGAAAGCGTGTGATGAAACCCACAGTGGTGAAGGTTCCGAAGCTGTGGCGGAGCGCGTTAGTAGGCTCGCATCCGGGCGTACGGATGCTGCAACGTCTGAGAGAATGGACGTGACAGCCGGAGAGACGGCACCATGATTTCATTCGCGACCCGGTGCGCTTGCCGCCTGAATTCAGTCCCTGCATTGCTGCCTCCGTAGCCGTTGATGCCCAGTCTGTAACGGCTGGGCCGAACCGTTTCACCGAATCCTTTGATCGATTCTTTTCCTTGACGCTTTTCAGGGGTGCTTTCGTGCGCACAATTTCAGAGCCGGAACGGCGAACGCTCAAGGCCGCGACAAGCGGGGCTTATCAGCTTGCGGGCGGAATTTCCCGCATTCTGGATTTCACACGTGTCACCACTGCGCCGCTGTCGAAATATGCTTCGTTCGGCGATGAGCATGCCGAATCGTTCGTACCCGTCGACGTGGCGATCGAGATCGACCGCGCGGCGAAGTCTCCCGTCATCGTCAAGGAAATGGCGGCGCTGCTCGGCTATGAGCTGGTGCCGGTCGGTGGCGGTGCGACGGCGGCAGAGCGCCCGGCGCTGACCGAAATCGATGCGCATATCGTGCTCTCGGAAGCCTTGGACGTTTCCCGCGCCATCCTCGACGCGCTGGAAGATGGCCGGATCGATGCGCATGAGCGGAAGCATATCGGCAAGGAAGCGCGGGAATCCATGCGCGCCCTGCAAGGTATCCTCGACAGGATCGGGGTGCGGCCATGAACCAGACACGGCCTCTTAAATATCTGGTCTGTGACGACGCCGGCTCCTCGATGGGCTGGCGCCATGCCGGCGGCCGCTATGGCTGCGACCGTTCGCGCCGGATTCTTGCGCGGTTCCCGGATCGCGCCGACAGGATCGCTCGCGCCACCATCGAAGGCGGCTCTCGCCCGCGCGCCGAAAAGGCGGTGCACCATGGCTAAAAAGAAGGCCGATTACGATCCATGGAACGCGGAACCGGTCGCTCCGAAGGATGAAACGACGGTTCATGTCGAGTCGCCGGATGGTTCATCGACGCCGGAAATGACGGTCACCGAGTTCGCGACCGCGGCTGAAAACGTCGCCGGGCGCATGCGTGGTCCGGCGAAAAGCAAGGTTGAGAAAGCCGAAGAGCGAACCGCGAACACGATCGCCGCCGGACAGTTGCGCTCCCTTATCGAGCGGATCGAACGGCTGGAGGAGGAAAGGAAGGCAATCGCGGACGATATCAAGGAAGTCTATGCCGAGGCCAAGGGCACCGGCTTCGACCCGAAGACGATCCGCGCGATTATCCGCCTCCGCAAAAAAGAAGATCACGAGCGCCAGGAAGAGGAAGCGATGCTTCACCTCTACATGGATGCGCTCGGGATGCGGTGAGGGCGCGGCCATGTCTCATTCCGCCCTTGTCGACGAATGGATTGCAACGAACGGTGCGCCGCCGAAATTCGAGCCGGGCGCCAGCGCAAGCTTTGACAGCCATGCGTCATATCTCGCCACCTTCGGTATCCAGTTGCGCCGCATGGGATGGCGCATGCAGCTTTCGCAGAATAGCGGCCCGTGGCGCAATGTATCGCTCGGGGCTGTGTTGCGGCTTGTGAACACGTTTCGGGAGATCGAAGGCCGCGAGCCGATCCGGGCGGTGCGCCGATGATGAAATTCGTCCGCGACAACCGCGATCTCGTTATCCCGATCGTCATCGCCGTTCTGTTGTCCTTGTTGATGGCCGCGCCCTTCGCCGCCGCCATCTGGCTCGCGGGGTAGGGCCATGAGCAATTATCCCGCGCACCCGCTTGCCGACCTGTTTCCGATGATGCCGGAGGAAGATCGCCGGTTGCTGGCTGACGATATAGTCACCTTCGGCCAGCGCGAACCGATATGGCTTCTCGACGGCATGGTGCTCGACGGCCGCAATCGCCAGTGGGCCTGCGCGTTCGCCCAGGTCGATCCGGCATATCAGGAATATGTCGGTGACGATCCGCTCAACTTCGTCCTGTCGAAAAATCTGCACCGTCGTCATCTGACCGAAAGTCAGCGCGCACTTGTAGCGGCCTCGATCGTCGATTGGGAGAGGGGCGTCAATCAAAGTACTGCCGGGTCTGCAAATTTGCAGACCCGACGCGCTGCTGAAAAACTGTCGATTTCGGAACGGGCCGTTGAATCCGCCAAGCGCATTCACGAACGGGGCGCGCCGGAACTGATCGATGCCATCCGGGCCGGAAAGGTATCGATTCATGCCGGCGAGGCGCTTTCGGAATTGCAGCATGCCGAGCAGGCGAAGGTGGTTCGCGAGGAAAAGAAGGCCATTGTTGCCAAGGCAAAGGAAATCCGCGCCGAACAGCAAAAGGTCAGACATGCCGTGCGGCTCACCACCATGGCGATGGTAGCCGAACACGGCAGGAAGACTGCGCCCGGCAAGGTCGAACGGCTTTATCCGGTCATATATGCCGATCCGCCGTGGAAATTCGGTGTGTACTCGGAAGAAACAGGCCGGGAAAAGAGCGCGGAAAACCATTATCCGACAATGGAAACGGCGGCGATCTGCGGTCTGCTGGCTGAAATTGGCTCTCCGTTCACGTCTGACGCCGTGCTGTTTTTATGGGCTACGAATCCGATGCTGCCGGACGCGCTGCGCGTCATGCAGGCATGGGGCTTTTCCTATGTCCATCACTGGATATGGGACAAAGAGGTCGCGGGCACAGGCTATTGGGGTCGGGACCGGCATGAATTGCTGCTGATCGGCAAGCGCGGCAGTCCGCCCGCGCCCTTGCCCGGCACTCAGCCCGAAACCGTGCACCGCGAGCGCAAGGGGCGGCACTCGGCCAAGCCTGCATATTTCGCTGAGCAGATCGAACGGCTCTATCCCGACGTGCCGAAGCTGGAACTGTTCTGCCGAGTCCCGCGTCTCGGATGGGATGCGTGGGGCTATGAAGCGAAAGGCGGTGATTGATGCCGGCTTATCGTTCTGCCGCTGAGGGTGAAGTTCGTGATGCTGTTGTGGCATTTTTGCGTCAACAGCGCCCGAGTGCGCGCATTATCCACGAAATCAACGCGTCGTTCGGAGGCAACCGCATCGACCTGTTGGCGGTCGACCATGCGGAAGTCATCGCCGTTGAGATCAAGTCGGAGAAAGACAAGCTCGATCGTCTCGACAGCCAGATGGCGGCGATGCGCCGTGTTGCTCACCACGCGCTTGCAGTCCTGCATGAGAAATTCCTTGTTGAATGCCCGACCAATGAACACGCGGCACACTTCGAGAGAAACGGACAATTCTATCTCTATGACCGGCCGGAGGGATATCGGTACGACAACAGCATCTGGATTTATCCGCAAAAACGGCGTGCGTTGAATGCCGGATATGATTCCCTTGCGAAATGGCCGAGCCTCGATGTGCCGCTGTGTCAGCCATTACCCGGCACGGCTCTTGAAATCCTTTGGCACGATGAATTGCGGTTGCTCTGTAACCAGCTTGGCATAGCCGTAGGAAAGCGTCCGACAAACACCGGTATGACAAGAGCGCTGCGCTGGAACGCCAGCGGCCGAGATCTGACGCGCGGTATATGCTCAATGTTGCGCCGCCGGGAATGTATCGAGGCGGACAATCCTATCCATGACGAAGCGAGGGCCGCAGAATGACCAAGCCGGTTTTCTCGCCCGCCATGCTGCGCCTTTTCCTGATGGGGCACGCGGAAAGGTTCGCGCTGGAGCATGACGACATGCCGCGCGAAAAGGCCTTGCGAGCCTTTCGTTCTTATGTCCGCCACACCGCCGGCGTCACGGCTGCGATCATCGATCAGGCATTCGCAGGGCGTCTTTGTAACGCCAGCGCCCGCGTGCGCCTCTGGGGCTTTCTCGGCCTGATCCCGGCCGATCTCGGCGTGATGCTTCTCGACAATGGAAAACAGGAGGCTGCAAATTGAGCGGGCTTCAGAAAAGTCACGATCCATCGCGTGCCGACTATGATTGGCGCATGTTCTCAGGCTTCCTGCGCGGACGCCTGCGGGCGGACGGGCGCGGTTATCGCGCTCTGGCTGCGGTGATCGGCGTTACCGCGACAGATCTTTCGCGGGCGGCGAGCGGCAAGGAATTGTCGGTCGGCAAGGTGCTTGCGATCTGCGATTGGCTCGATGTCGCGGTGCGCATCTTCTATTTGCCTCCGCAAAAAGATGCGGGAAATTCAGCTTGTTGCAGTGAGTCATTCGTGAAACACGATACGGGCGAGGCGGCGGAATGATGCCTCCTGCGCTTCCCGTTTTTCGTGCTGAGGCTTCTTCACCGCCGCGCATGATATACCTCTCCGGACCAATGACCGGATTGCCGGACTATAACTACCCTGCATTCCACGTTGCCGCAGATTACCTGCGGTCGGCAGGCCATGCGGTTTTCAATCCTGCCGAGTGGTGGCGTGGTCCTGTCGATGAATTTCCGGTCCGCCGCGCCTTCGCGCGCTATGCGCAATTCATATGCCTCGAAGCCGATGCCGTCGTCATGCTGCCGGGATGGAAGAATTCCAAAGGGGCATGCGCGGAACTCCTGCTCGCGATCAATTGCGGCCTCGGCGTTTATGAGATGGAGGGTGAGCCATGACCTCCGAAGCGGCCGAACTGCGCAGCATTCGAACAAAGTTTCAGGCGCTCGGCGGCGCGCAATGGCTGCTGTCCAGCGATGCTGGCGGCATGTTTGTCGAGGTTAAGACTGGCGGCGGCGAATTGAATGAGGTTGCACGTTTCCATCCCGGCGCGATGCCGGAGGAAATAGATTTCTTCGCCAGCGCGCCCGCCATGGTCGGCTTTCTCCTTCACCTTGTCGATCGCGCTATCGCATCCGCCCGCAAGGATCGCCAGCCGCAGGGGCAGGGCAGAGCCAAGGATTTCGCGGCCGAAGCCGCCATGAAATGCGATGACGCGGCGTTCAAGGTCTATCTCGAAGCGAGGCACGGTCTGGAACGCCCGCTGACCGCCGATCGCGTGGCGCACAAGCTTCGCGCTTTGCTCGGCGTGTCATCCAGAAAAGAACTCAACAACAATGCCATAGCGGCGGAACGGTGGCGCTCGCTGCGCGCCGATTTCGACGGATGGAGAAGGGCGGGGCGATGATTGAGCCGATTATTATAGATTCCTTCGCCGGCGGCGGCGGCGCTTCGACCGGCATCGAAATAGCGCTTGGCCGGTCGCCCGATATCGCCATCAACCACAACCCGGCTGCGCTGGCCTTGCATGCGGCCAACCATCCCCAAACGCTGCATATTTCCGAAAACGTCTATCGGATCGACCCGCTCGACTATCTGCGCGGTGCCCATGTCGGGCTGGCGTGGTTTTCGCCGGACTGCAAGCATTTCTCCAAGGCCAAGGGTGGCAAGCCCGTGGAGCGCAATATCCGCGACCTCGCGTGGATCATTCCGGGCTGGATCGAGCGCATCCAGAAAAGCGGCGGCAGGGTTGATGTCGCCATTCTCGAAAACGTCGAGGAATTTCAGGATTACGGGCCGCTGATCGAGACCCCGCGCGGGCTGATGCCCGATCCGGAGCGGAAAGGCGAATATTTCCGCAAGTGGTGCCGCAAGATCAGGGCGCTTGGCGGGCGCATTCAATGGCGCGAACTGCGCGCCTGCGATTATGGCGCGCCGACCATCCGCAAGCGGTTCTTCGCGGTCATCCGTTTCGACGGCCTGCCGATCGTCTGGCCGGAGCCGACGCATGGCACGCCGGCCGATCCCGACGTGATCGCGGGTCGCAAGCTGCCATGGCGCACTGCGGCGGAAATCATCGACTGGTCGCTGCACTGCCCCTCCATCTTCGGCACGGCGGCGGATATCTGGGAATGGTACGGCGTCCGTTCCGTGCGCCCGCTGGCGGATAATACCATGGCGCGCGTCGCGCGCGGCATGAAGCGTTATGTGCTCGATGCCGACCGCCCCTTCTTGGTCAACCTCACCCATGGCGGGCGCGTAGAGCCTGCCGATGAGCCATTCAAGACCGTGACCGGGGCGCACCGAGGCGAAAAAGCCGTGGTGTCGCCGCATCTGGCGTCCGTGGCGCACGGCGACAGCGGCGGCCGGCGGGAATATCCGCTCGACGAGCCACACGGCGTCGTCACCGCGGGCGGCATATCCCATGCCCTGATCGCGCCCCACGTCATGACGATGCGGAATGCGGGCAAGCCCTTCAATGGGGCGGATGAGCCGACGCATACGGTCACGGCTGGCGGTGCCGGCCTTTCGCTTGTCGCGCCTGCGCTCGTGCAAATCGGCTACGGGGAGCGAGAAGGACAGGCGCCGCGCGTGCTCGATATAGATAAGCCGCTTGGTACTGTCGTTGCAGGCGGGATAAAGCATGCGCTGGCCTCGGCCTTCGTTGAGCGCCAGTTCGGCACGGCGACGGGTCACGGCATGGACGATCCGGCCCGATCCGTCATGTCGGACGGTGGCGGCGGCAAGTCCCAGCTCATCTCCGCCTTTGTCGCCCAGCACAATAATGACGGTCGCCGCGAAGGTGGCGTCAATCCGGGTCGGGCGGCGGACAAACCGCTTTCGACCGTCACGCGAACCGGTAGTCAGCAGAGCGTCGTCGCGCCGTATTTGCAAGCCTATTACGGCACGGGCGACGGTGGCGAGGAAGATGCGCCGGTGCGCACCGTGACCACGAAAGACCGGCACGGCCATGTCGAGGCTACGCTCGATGTGCCGCCGTTCACACCTGCGCATGCTGACCGGGCGCGGCAGGTCGCCGCCTTCCTGCGGTCCTATGGATTCTGGGATGACCGCGAGTTTGTGACGATCTCCGCTGGCGGGGTCACCTATGTGATCGTCGATATCGGCATGCGCATGCTCGCACCGCGCGAACTCTACCTCGCGCAGGGTTTCCCGGAAAATTATGAGATCGAGCGCGGCATCGACGGCACGGTTTTCTCGAAATCCGTGCAGGTCTCATGCTGCGGCAACAGCGTGTGCCCGCCTGTCGCCGCCGCGCTCGTCGCCGCCAATTGCGGCCATCTAGCGATTCAAAGGGAGGCCGCAGAATAATGGCAACCTCTATCAATTTTCCGGGTTCCAATATGACGCTGATGCCTCCGGGCGGAGCCGAGAACATAGATCCCTTGCACACTTTTACGAATGGGGTCTGCTCGGTTTCATGCTGGCAGCTTTCTGCTGAAGAGATAGCAGAGGTCGCGCGCACGGGTCGCATCTTTCTGACTGTCCTGTCGGGTCGGACGCAACCACCTGTGTTCATCGGCAGCGAAGAGGCCGTCCGCTCGGTTGTCGTCGACTTCGGCGATGTCTGGGTGCGGGGGAAAGGCGGCGCGTCGTGAGCATTGCCATCATGTCCCGCATTTTCAGAAAACAGCTTGGTTCGTCCAGCAGGAAGATGCTGGCCGTGCGCCTCGCTGATTTTGCCGACGACAACGGGTGCGGTATCTGGCCGTCCGTGGGCCGTCTTGCCCGCGAGACAGACCTTTCAGAGCGCACGGTGCAGCGCCTTCTGCGCGAATTCGTGGATGACGGCCTGCTTATTGTCGTCGCGGAAGCCAGCGGTCGCCCCGGTGAGGCCACGCGCTATGATTTCGATATGATGGCTCTCGGCAATCTTCGGGATGCTGATGCGCCCGCAGACGGGTGTCATGGTGTCACGGGTGACACGGTGTCACCCGTGACACCGGCAACAGAGACGGGTGACATTGACGACAGAGACGGGTGTCATGGTGTCACCCGAACCGTAATAGAACCATCATATAAACCATCAGGGGAGAGAGCGCGCGAGAGCGAGGACGGAAAGGAAAACCGCAAAGCCGTCGAGCGAGCATTCAAGCGAGCCTTCCACCAGTGGCCCACTGCCATCAGCGACAGCGAGCCGGAAGCGTTCCGCGCATGGACCAACCTTTCTTCCGAAGAACGCCAAGCCGCGTTCGACGAAGCGCAGCGGTACATCGAGGCTGCGAGTGCGACTGGTCGCACGAAGGTGTGTTCACATGCGGTCTATCTGCGCGAAAAGCGATGGGAGAAGCTGCCTGCGAAAGTGGAGGCCACCGAAAATGCCCCTGCGCAGGCCGCGCCCTTTGGCAAGCTTTGGGGCGCTCGCGTCTATTCCCTCCTGCTGTGCGGCCCGACGAATACGCCATCGCTGACGCCGATTGAAGTCGGGATGGTGGAAACCGGGCGGTTCAGTGCGCAGCATATCCTGCGTGAAAAACAGGCAAAGATAGGCTTCCCTGCGGTCAACGAAATCTTTGACCGGGCCGAAGGGAGACGTGGTGTCTTAGTGCCTCCGGCTGTGCTCTCCCTTCGGGATTTGTTTGTCCCGGTGAAGGTGGGTGGCGATCTCTGGAAAGAGTGGGAGCGGTTACATAGGGAACGCGGTTGGCCGTGGTTTCCCGATCCGGGACGGCTGGAATACGTACATTTGCCTGCCTGCGGACCGGACGGACTCAGGGATTTCGAAGCTGCTTTGAGAGGGTTGGATAATGATGGCGATCGATAGACAGCAGGTGGATGACGCGGAAGAGATCGACCTGTCGCGGTGCTATGCAAAGCTGGATCGCCTATTGGATGAGCGCGCTCGCCGTCGCCGGGAAGTCGAGGCGGCAGCGAACCGTGCTGCGCCTGATTCGCCCTGGTTGGCGCTGAAGGTGGCGACAGGGCGGGAAATCCGTGTCCGGGATGCGATGGACGCTGTCGGTGTGGAAGCGCTTGTCCCCACAAGAATGGGACCAGAATTGCGGCGCCGTGGTCGATTGATGGTTGCTCAAAAGCTGCCCGTGATCATCGGTTACGTGCTTGCTCGATGCGATGTGAAGCCTCTGGCGATTGCCGGGTTGATGGGCTTCGAAGATGTGATATCGCTGCTCGGCGGGTGCGAAAGGCCGTACCTGATTACGGATGAGAATATCAGTAAATTCAACAGGAAAGCAGAAGAAGGTCAATACGACTATGAGCGTCCGCAATCCCTGTTTCGCATCGGCATGAGGGTGACCGTTCGCGAGGGGATATTCGTCGGCGCATCGGGCAGGATTGTGTCGTGCCGAAAGGATGGCAAGGGCGATGCCGTGGTCGAGATGCGCTTTCTCGGCGGTGACGTTCCTGCGCTGATCCCTCTTGCAATTCTCGATCCGATGTGAGCGATATATCCACGACGGATGTTTCGATGATCCCGTAGTGAGCCTCTGAGAACGCCTAGCCAGCGGGGACAATGTCCCGAGGTCGGTACACCGGTCGAACTCCAGCCCTGAACCGCTTCTTGCGGCACATCGATTCAGGGTCCGTGCGTAAGCCATGTCCAGAATTCAGAAACAGAGATGAGCGCCGCAAGGCGCTCTTTCCATATGGGTATTGGTTAGATGGGGCGCCTGTCATCACCGAGGCCGCGCTTGTCGCCGCTGTCGCCACGATTGCAGGTCGAGCAACCGCAACGGGATGAACGGGCGCGGGATGCGTCGGCACCGTGGCGAAAGTGGTACAAGCTGGAACGTTGGCGCAAGCTGCGCTGGAAGATACTGACGCGCGACCTGTTCACATGCCAGATGCCTGGATGCGGGCGAATAGAGGCCGACACTTCCAAGCTGGTCTGCGATCATGTCGAGCCGCACCGTGGTGATGAACGCAAGTTCTGGGATGAACGCAACCTGCGCTGCATCTGCAAGCCCTGCCACGATACCGTCAAGCAAAAGGAAGAGCAGGCGAGCCTGCATCAACGCGGCGTCTGGTATTGAGGCGCGCCGCCAGCGGTCAGTTGTGAAACATCGACCGTGAAACATTCGCCTCCTTCAATGTGTGATAAAAATGTCACCATCGAAAAGGTGTGACCGAACCGCAACACCCGAGAGGGGGGGCGGTTGAAAGTCTGGCCCCCTTCGACCTTCCCGACCCGCGCCCCTCTCACGCACAGGTTTTTTTTCGATGTCGGAGTATTTCGATCTCCTTGGCGACCCTATTCCGGAGAACTTTGGTAGGCGCGGTCGGCCTCAGCACATCCCGACCGAAAAAAACCGGAACAAAATCATGCTGTTGCTGGCGATGGGGTGGAGCAACGAACGGATTGCACGGTCTCTTTCGATTACGCCGCCGACTTTGCGGAAGTTTTATTTTCGCGAGTTGAAGTTTCGTGAGGAAGCCCGTGACCGCGTGGATGCAGCGCTGTTGGCGCGGTGCTGGGAGCAGGTCGAAAAGGGCAATGTCGGCGCCATGCGCGAATTCGGCAAGTTGGTCGAACGTAACGATCTGATGCTCTACGGCCAGACCATAAAGCCGCAATCGGCGGCGAAGCCGGCGAAAGAGCCGAAGCTCGGGAAAAAGGAAACGGCTCTGATCGAGGCCAGCCAGCCCGACAAAGGCTCTACCCTCGGACGCCTGATCGCGCAGCGTCAGGGGCATATGAACTGACATGTGGGATTTATCCTGCCCGGACTGGGAGGACCGCATCGTCGCGGGGCAGTCTCTCATTCCGGACTTACCCTTGATCGGTGCTGAGGCCGAAATGGGTCTGGCACTGTTCGACGAACTGCAATTGCCCGACGTTCCCGGCGCGCCGCGCATGGCGGAGGCCTGCGGGGAATGGTTTCGCGACATTGTCCGTGTTGCATTCGGTTCCTGGGATCCAGCGGCCCAGATCAGATATATCCGCGATATTCTCGCAATGCTGCCGAAGGGACAGTCCAAGACAACCTATTCCGCGGGCCTGATGCTCACGGCCATGATGATGAACAAGCGGCCGAACGCGGAGGCGCTTTTCGTCGGGCCGACGCAGCTAATCGCTGACAACGCCTACGAGAAGGCGGTCGGCATGATCGATCTTTCCCGTGACCTGAAACGCCGCTTCCGACCGCGCGACCACAAGAAAACGATTGAGGACCTTTCGAACGGCACGGCACTGCGGGTCAAGACATTCGATGTGAACATTCTTACCGGCTCGATCCTGATCATGGCACTGGTCGACGAATTGCACTTGTTGGGCAGAAACGTCCATACCACGAAAGTGATGCGCCAGATCCGGGGCGGCTTGGAGAAAACACCGGAAGGCCTGTTGATCATCACCACGACGCAGAGCGATGAAGCGCCGGCAGGTGCATTCAAGGATGAACTGAAGCTGGCGCGCCGCATTCGCGACGGCGATATGAAGGGCAAGATCATCCGCCCGATGCTGCCGGTCCTTTATGAGTTTCCGAAGGACATCGCCTCGGATCGTCAGAAATGGCAGGATCCTGAAAATTGGAGCATCGTCATGCCGAACCTCGGCAGATCGGTGCACCTGCAAAGCCTCACCGCCGACTGGAATTCTGAGCGTGACAAGGGCGATCACGCCGTCAAGATATGGGCATCGCAGCATCTCAACATTGAGATCGGCGTCGGCATATCCGACGACGGCTGGCGTGGGGCGGATTATTGGGAGGATCGTGCTGATCCGACGCTGACGCTCGACGAACTGATGAGGCGCTCAGAAGTGACCGTCATGGGGACGGACGGCGGCGGCCTCGATGATCTTTTTGGCGTGTGCGTGATAGGCCGCGAAAAGGTGACGCGGCGCTGGCTGGTATGGTGCCATGCTTTTGCGCATCCCAAGGTGCTCGAAGTCCGCAAGGATATCGCATCGACGCTGAAGGGTTTCGAGGAAGAGGGGAGCCTGACCTTTTGCGAGGTCTCGGAATATGTGGCCCGTATCGCTGACATTGCCCGCTGTCTACGCGATGCGGGATTGTTGCCGGATAAGGATGCGATCGGCTCGGACCCGAACAACATAGCCGCTTTCGTCGACGCACTCGCCCAGGTCGATATCACTGATGAGATGTTCCGGCGTTTGAGACAGGGAACGGCGCTTTCTCCAGCAATATGGGGGCTGGAGCACAAACTCAGCGATGACACGCTCAGCCATGACGGCAGCGCCCTCATGAACTGGTGTGTGGGTAATGTGAAAATTGAGGTTCGGGACAACGGCAACCTGGCAACGAAACAAGCCGCCGGCCGCGCCAAGATCGATCCCTTCATCGCCATGCTCTGCGCCGCGATCCTGATGAGCTGGAATCCGGAAGCCAAGGGCCTGTCCATTTACGAAACTCGCGGGATTTTGGTTGTCTGATGAGCCTTTTCAGCATTTTCCGCCGTAATCCACCGCAGGTTTCCACGCCACAGGTGCACGCCCAAGCTGAATCCGCGATGTTTTTCGGCTTTGACGATCCGCGTTTCAAGGAATGGATGCGGAACGGCGGGGGAGATGGCCCGGCGAGCATCACCGTAGCCGAGGCGATGCGCAATCCTGCTGTCTTCCGCTGTGTCTCATTGATCACCTATACCATCGGCATGTTGCCGGTGCATGTCATCGATGCCGAGACGAAAGAGAAGGCTCGTGAGAACCCGCTGTTTTCGCTTCTCCATTCTTCGCCGAACAATTGGCAGACGGCTTTCAATTTCCGCCAGTATATGCAGCGGAATGCTCTGGTGCACGGCAATGCATATGCTCTGGTAGTCAGGTCTGTCGGCCGCGTTATCGGTCTTGTGCCGCTCGACCCGACCTGCGTGATGGTGAGACAGAACCCGGACTGGAGCGTCGAATATCGCTATACGCCGAAGTCCGGCGATGTCCGGGTCATCGGGCCGCAGGATATGCTGCATGTCTATGCCGACAGCTCGGACGGTATTTGCGGTACATCGATCGTGAGGGCGGCGGCGAAGGCCATTGAACTGGCGCGGGAGATGGAGGCGGCACAAACCAACTTCTTCCGCAACGGGATGCTGATCGGGGGCATGCTTACCCATCCGGAAAAACTCTCGCCCGAAGCCTATGCGCGCCTCAAGGCATCGATGAAAGAGCAATATAGCGGCACGAAGAACGCCGGAAAATGGCCGATCCTTGAAGAAGGCATGACTCCGCATCAGTTCACCAGCACCGCAAAGGACAGCCAGCAGGTAGAAAGCCGGAAATTGCAGACCGAGGAAATCGGCCGCGCGTTCGGCGTGCCGCGTCCGTTTCTCGGCCTCGATGATACGAGCTGGGGATCGGGTGTCGACGTTCTGGGGCAGATACTTGTCCGCTACGGCCTCAATCCGTGGTTCACCGCATGGGAGCAGGCCATCAAGCGGTCTTGCATGACGGAAGAAGAGCGATCCCGTCTCGACGTGAAGTTCAATGCCGGCGCATTGCTGCGCGGCTCCATGAAGGATCAGGCCGAATTCTTCGCCAAGGCGCTTGGCTCCGGCGGCCACCAGCCATGGATGACCTATGGCGAGGTTCGCGAAACATCCGACCTGCCCGAAAAAGAGATCGCGCCCAATCCTCTGGCGCAGAAAGGGAGCGACAATGAGCCTGAAAAAACTGCCTGAGATCAGGGCGGAGCGCCTTCCGACGATCTGCGCATTCGAGCCGGATATCGAGGCTATCGAGCGCTGGAATGTTGGCGTGCAGGCGGCTCAAACCGGGGAGAACACCATTTCTATCCTCGATGTGATCGGGGAGGATTTCTGGTCTGGCGGCGGCGTCACGTCGAAGCGCATTTCTGCCGCGCTGCGTTCGATCGGCAATGCCGACGTGTCCGTGGATGTCAATTCGCCCGGTGGCGATTTCTTCGAGGGCGTCGCCATATACAATCTTCTGCGGGCGCATCCCGCCAAGGTGACCGTGCGAATTCTCGGCATGGCCGCCTCGGCAGCATCCGTTATCGCCATGGCTGGTGATGAAATCCAGATCGGCAAGGCCGGATTCATGATGGTCCACAATGCCTGGGTTGTCGCCATGGGCAATCGTCACGATCTCGCCGAAGCGGCGAAGACCATGGAGCCGTTCGATGACGCCATGGCGACCGTCTATTCCGAACGCGCGGGCGTCGAGAAAACCAAGGCAGTCGAGTGGATGGACGCCGAAACGTGGTTCAACGGCGAGCAGGCGATAGGGGCAGGCCTCGCGGATGCTTATCTCGCCGCCGATCAAATCACGCAAGACAAAACGAAGGCCGAGACGGGGCATTCGATCAATGCGGTACGCCGCGTCGATGCTCTTTTGGCAAAAACCGGAATTTCCCGAACGGAACGCCGTGCGCTTCTGTCGGGGGTAAAGGACGGCATGCAGAACGCTGCCGGCCACGTTACGCAGGACGCTGACGACGACATTTTGGCCGCGATGGCGCGGCTTAGCGCAACCTTAAAATCCTGACACAAGGAAGTTTGTCATGAAAATCATGTCTTTCGCCGTCGCCGTTCTGGCCGCGGTTCTCCTCGGCGCGTGCGCATCCTACGCTGGCGTGCTCGACCCGCATATGTTTTCCCACGCGGCATCCTCGCACGCGGTCATGGCGATGGGTGTTCTTGTTCCCGCCAGCCCCAGAATTCGCGGCATCACTTCTGTTCGTGCCGAAGGTCTGGACATCAAGGCCATGATCGAGACCGTTAATCGCGGTTTCGAGGAGTTTAAGGCCGAGCACACCAAGGAGATTTCCGACCTCAAGGCCGGTATGACCGATGTGGTGCGCAGCGAGAAGATCGACCGTATCAATGAGGACCTCGGCAAGCTGACCGCCGCCATCGATGAAGTGAACGTCAAGATGGCCGCCGGAATGGTTCCGGCAAAGGACGGCGACAATGATGCGCCGGAGATGAAGGCGTACAAGGCTGATTTCGACGGATGGGTACGCACCGGCGAGGGCGAGGGCAAGATTCGATCCGCAAACAAGACGGGCGTTATGGCCTCGATGTCGGTCGGTTCCGATCCGGATGGCGGTTTCACCGCGCCGGTGGAATGGGACCGACAGATCACGGACAAGCTTGCCACTGTCTCTCCGATGCGTCGTTATGCGTCCGTGCAGAACGTGCGCGGCGCGGGGTTCAAGCACCTTTATAATCTGCACGGCGCCGGCTCCGGTTGGGTTGGCGAGACGGATGCGCGGCCGGAAACCAATACTCCGCAGTTCGCCGAGTACAGCTTCAAGTTCGGTGAACTCTATGCGAATCCCGGCGTTACCCAGACCATTCTGGAGGACAGCGAGATCGATATTGCTGCCTATCTTGCGGGCGAAGTCGATCTGGAGTTCGGCCAGCAGGAAGGGGTTGCATTCCTCAATGGAGACGGCGTGAACAAGCCGAAAGGCATTCTCCGGTTCGATGCTGCAACCGAAACGGCGCTGCCTGCCGCCGAACGGCATCCGCTCGGACCCGTTCTGGAGGTCAATTCCGGGGCTGCCGCCGGACTGACTCCCGATGGTCTGATCGACCTGATCTATGATCTTCCCTCGGAACGCATCACGCCAACGTCGGCTTTCTATGCCAACCGCAAGACCCATGCGGCTATTCGGAAAATGAAGGATGGTCAGGACAATTATCTGTGGCAGCCGCCTTTTCAGGCGGGCGAACCGGCGCAGGTGCTGGGCTATGCGGCCCGCGATCTTTCCGGCATGCCGGACATCGCCGCCAATACGATTCCCGTGATCTTCGGAGACATGGCCATGGGCTACCGGATATTCGATCGCATCGGTGTACAGGTCCTTCGGGATCCCTACACGAAGAAACCCTACGTTCTGTTCTACACGCGCAAGCGTGTCGGCGGCGGCCTCTGGAATCCGGAGTTCCTTCGCTACCAGCGTGTCGCGGCTGCATAAGCCGGCAGGGTGCAATAACCGGGCGGCAGATGCCGCCCGACAAATTCGAATGGAGATAGACATGAAATTCATCAAGCCTTTCAAGGGCGCTACTGGCGGCGATCCCTATCCGAAGGAATTTGCCATTGGTGAGGATTGTCCTGATGATTTGATCGCCGCGGCGAAGGCGAACGGCGCCGTCAAGGACGCTGGCCAGAAGGCCGACGGCAAAGCCGGCGATGACGGCGACAAGGAATCCTGATCCGTGAACCCCGTTCGTGTTGCAGGCCCGTCAACTTCTCCGGTTACTCTTGCGGAGATGAAAGCGGCGGCGCGCGTCGATTTTGGTGATGATGACCTCATCATGCAATCTTATCTCGATGCTGCCGTCGACCATCTTGACGGATGGTCGGGCATCCTCGGTCGGGCGATCATCGATCAGGATTGGCGTATCGATCTCGCGCAGTGGCCATCTTGCGCTATTGCATTGCCATTCGGGGATGTTTCCGCTGCTGTCGTGAAATATCTCGATCCGGACGGTATCGAGCAAGACTTGCAGCCGGATACATATGAACTATCCGAAACCGCAACGGGATCTGTGTTGAGGTTTCGTCGCAGCTTTCATCGCCCTCCGCTGGCGGATGATCGATCCGGCGCCATACGGGTTACCTTCACAACCGGGTATGGTCCCGATGCGGCTGACGTTCCACCATCGATCAAGGTCGCGATCCTTCTTCTCGCCTGCCACTGGTACGAAAACCGCGAAACCGTCGGCAGTCAGGACATGCGCAAGCTGCCATTCACCGTTGATGCGCTCATCACGCCGCACAGAAGGGTTCTGTTCTGATGGTAGACAGGAACGGTGCAGGCCAACTTATTCACCGGGTAGCTCTCGACATGCGCCCCGAAACCTCCGATGACGGTCTCGGCAATTATGAGGGCGAGTGGGCCGAGCAGTTCCAGTGCCGTGCTGCTTTCATCCACCTTCGCGGCGGTGAAACTGTCATGGCCGGCAGGCTGTCGGGCCGTCATACCCAAATCATCCGCGTCCGGGTCTCCAGCAATACCCGCCAGATCACCACCGATTGGCGGTTGCGTGACGTGCGCCGGAGTATCGATTTCAACATTCGTGACATCGAATTGGAAGAAAACCGCCAGTTCTTTTCACTGACCTGCGAAAGCGGCGTCGTCGCGGGCTGACAATGGCTTGGGTTTATTTCACGGCGGATTTTACGTGGCGCCAGCCGCATTTCAGCATCGCCTACAAGGCCGGCATGGCGCTGAGCGTGAAGCGGGAATGCGCCGACCGGGCTATTGCAGAGGGCAGGGCGCTCCCGATACGAACGCCGCGCAAGGGCGAGGAACCATCTATCCATGGCAATGAAGGCGAAAATTCAGGGGCGCGAGGCCCTGACGCGCAAGCTCGACCAGATGGCTCCGATGGCGAACAAGTACGCGGCGGAAGAAAAGCTCGCCATCGCAAAGGATGCCGCATCCCGGATAGCCGCCTCGGCTCCACGCCGGACGGGTGAATATGCCGCCTCGATACAGGGTGACTTCCAGCGCAATCGCTCGGATCACAGCAGGATCGGCGGCGGCGAATACCGGGCCACGAAGGACAGGGACGCCACAGGTGTCTTCGCCGAATTCATCTGGCGATTTCTGGAGCATGGCACCAAGGCTCATACTGCGGAAGAACCCCGGCAGGACCGGCGCTATAAGAAGCGTGTCGTTTTGACGAAGGCCAAGCGCGGACACCATGCGACGAAACCTTATCCGCACATCTTCGCCAACTGGCGCGCCATGCGTGATGAATCAAAGAAGCGGATCCATACCGCCATCATGCGCGGCATTCGCGAAGCGATGGGGCAGAAATAATGGCCGGCGCTGAATATGAATTGCAGAAGGCCATGGACACGGTCCTGAAGGCCGATGCAGCGCTTGCCGGGCTGGTCGCCGGTAGGATTTACGACCGCGTGCCGCCCTCCGCGAAATATCCTTACATCCAGATCGGGGAGGGGAATGCCGTTTCCGATCGCATGGATTGCCTCCGATCATGGACGGTTTACGCGAGCATTCATGTTTGGTCGATCGATGTAGGCTTTGGCGAGGCCAAGCGGATCATGGGCGCCGTCGATGATTGTCTCGACGGTGCCGCGCTGCAACTGGAAACCCTGCGGCTGATTTTTTGTATCTCTTACAAATCGCAGGTTTTTCGTGATGCTGACGGGCTGACCTCCCACGGCATCGTAGAGTTCAGGGCCGTCATAGAAAAGCGGACCGCTTAGGCCACCACCTTTCACAGAAACCATCAACCTGATCCCTTGCCGATCCCGGCGGGGTGTTTTCCCATGGAGAAAAGACATGGCAGATGAATTCACCGACGGCCAGGAATGGGGCCGCACACTCCTGATCAAGATTGGCGACGGCGCCACGCCGGAGGTTTTTGCCAATCTGTGCGGTGTGAAAACCCGGTCCTTCAAGCTCAGTTCATCGACCATCGATACGACTACACCATCCTGCACCACCCCGGGCGGCAAGGTGGTCCAGACTTCCCGGCCCGGTCAGCAAACCGTTTCGTTCGACGCGTCCGGCAAGTTCATCGGCGGCGCGACCATGGCGCTTTTCCTCAGTTACGTGCGGGACAACAAGCCCTTCAATGCCGAAGTCGTTGTGCCGGGCGATGGCACCTATACGGCACAATGGATGGTCTCCAATTTCCAGTTTTCCGGCGACATGGAAAACACGATGGAATTCTCCGCCACCTTCAACACGGTCACCGAATACACTTATGAGGCGGAAACGCCGACGCCGTAAGGAAAAGTCTCATGGCAAAATCCGCAAAGAAGAAAGAGGCGACCCCCGTCACTCGGGCGGGGCGCCTGCCCTGTAACGAAGCACGCGGCGAAGTGCGCCTGTTCATCGATGATGAGGAAATCGTCATCGTTGCCGAGCTTGGGCGTCTCGCTGCCATATCCAGTCGTCTCCAGTGCAAATCGCTGAACGATCTTTTTCTCAGGCTCTCGACGGTCGAGGTCGAGGCCACGATGGCCGGGATAGAGTTCCTGACCGTCAGGGGAAATGCGCAGCGGGCGATTTCGAAGCTGAAGCTGAGGCATTTCAGTGACTGCTCCGTCGCCTTCACCGCCGCACTCGGCCATCACTTCGACGGTGATCGGGGAAACGTGGGGGCCGGCGCCCAGCCGGCCTAGAAAAGCCGTTCCCATGGCGGGAATGGATGCGGTCCGCCATGGGCGGCCTCGGATGGCGCCCCGCCGAATTCTGGAGCGCCACGCTGACGGAATATTTCGAGGCCTGTAACGGCTTTAATGACGCGAACGGCGCGAGGGATACTGCGCCGCCGTCTGATCGGGAAATGGCGGCGCTGATCGCCAGATACGGATAGGGATATGGTTGCTTCATCGAACAGTGACGATCTCGTTATCAGCATCTCGACGGATACGAGCGAGCTTGTCAACGCGCAGAAAAATGCGTCGAAGGCGGTGATCGCCACGCTCGAATCGATCGAGAAGGCGGCCATTCAGGCCGGTTCCAAGATCGACAAGGCCTTTATCGACGCCGGCGATGCCATGCAGAAGGGCGTCGGCAGCGGGGCGCAGGGGGCCAAGTCCGCCTTGAAGTCCATGACGGATGCCTTCGCGAAGCAGGAACAGGCGCTTGCGAAGGTCAAGGCGGAATTCCCGGCAGCGACGAAGGCGGTTGAGCAATATGAGACCGCCGTGAATTCCCTGAAAGCATCTTTTGTCGCCGGGGACTCGACCGCGAAGGATTTTCTTCAGGGGCTTGAGCTTGAGAGGAAGGCGCTACTGGTCAACACCGCCGAAATGCGGAAAAACCAGAATGCCCTTCTCGCTCGCAACAAGGCCGCCGCATCCGGGCGCGTGCAATCCCCGGCCAACAGCAACGTGGCCGGCGTCTCCGAAGGTGCGCGGCGTTTCCAGACTGCTGATATCGCCGCGCAGTTTCAGGATATTGCCGTCACATCGGCCATGGGCATGAATCCGATACAGATCGCGCTCCAGCAGGGCACGCAACTTTCATCGGTTCTTTCCACCATGGGCAGCGGCAGGCAGGTGGTTGCAGGGCTTGCGTCCGCCTTCGCCTCGCTTGTCAGTCCGGTCAGTCTCGTCACCATAGGATTGACCGCCGGTGCGGCGGCGCTGATCACCTATATCAGCAACCTGAAATCCGGCGGCAGCCGGTCTGAGGAGGTTCTGAAAAAAGAGGCAGAACTGATCCAGAAGGTTGTCGACAAGTGGGGCGATGCAACACCCGCGCTGAAGAAGTACAATGACGAACGCGAGCGGTTGGCAAACGCCAAGGATATTTCCGACGCGGCCGCCGCCGGTATCGAACAGCAATGGGACAAGGCGCGCGCGAAGATCGATGAGCTTGTAAACAAGCAAGCCGCCGCCATCTCCGATCTCATGACGGCGGGTGCCGATCCCTCGAAGCTGTCGGCAGCGCAGGCGGCTTGGAACAAGCTGGCGTCCGGGATCGACAAGCATACCGCGAGCGCGGACGATGCCCGCAATGCGCAGCGCCAGTTCGCGGATTTCGCGACATCGACCGGCATTCCTTCGGTCACGGAACTGGCCAAGGCCTTCGACGGTCTCGATACCATCCTCAATCAGGTCAACAAAAGCGCCAGTCAGATCAATCTTGAGGGGCGGCTCGCCGCCGGCATGGCCAGTGCGCGCGAATATGAGATCGCCTCGCTTGCGGCACTGGAGAAGCTGAAAACGGCGAATGCCGATTATATGAGCGGGCAGGAACGCCGCCTTGCGATGTCGAAGGAAGAGCGCGACATTGCTGAGGAGATCGCCCGTATCCAGCAGGAGGCGAAGGAGAAGGGGGCGGTTCTGCCCTACAATCAGGCTCGCGATCTTGCGGTTCGCAGGCTTGCCGCCGATCAGCCGCCGACCGTGACCGATATGGACGGCGTCACGCGTCAGGTTCCCGTTCCCGGTCAGCGCCCTCTCTATGAGATCGAGGGCGCGGGCGACGACGCCAAGAAGGCGCAGTCGGCGCGCGAGAAGCTTGCGGAAGCCTACAAGAGCCAGATCGAGGATGCAAAGAACCGCAACGATCAGCTCCGGATGGAGATCGAGCTTCAGGGGCTTGGCACCAAGGCGACGGATGCCGCGCGCGTTTCCCTTGAGATGCTCCAGAAGGCCCAGAAGGCCGGCATTACCGGCGAAAACCTTGAGAACATCAAAAAGCAGGCGGCGGCCTACCAGCAGCTTGCCGACACGCTGGCCAAGACGAAGCTGTCGCAGGATCTGGCCAATCAAAACTGGATGGCTTCCCTTTCGACGAATGATCAGCGCGTGGCCCAGACGCTCAAGCAATACGGTCTCCCGGTCGACCTCAACAGTCAACAGGCCGGCCAGATACGGCAATTCAACGGCCAGCAGGACGAACGCGATGCGATCACCTCCTTCCTAACCGATTTCAAGGGTGACATCGTCAGCAGCGGCGGCGACATCGGCAAGTCCTTTGCCGAGTCATTCCGCAACGCGCTTCTCAGTCAGGCGGACAAGCTCTGGAGCAGCGCATTCCGGCAGATTGCCAATATGCTTGTCGGCGGCAGCACACAGCCGGCGGCGGCCGGAGGCAATATTCTTGGGCTGGGAGTATCAACGGTCAGCCGCCTGACCGCTCCGTCATCTCTTTCGGGCATGTCCGGCGACATGGCGATCTATGCGGCGGCGACCCGGTCGATCGAGAGCGGCGGCAATTACCGTGCGCTCGGCCCGGTGCTCGCTTCGGGCGACCGGGCATATGGCGCCTATCAGGTGATGGGGGCGAATATTCCGTCATGGACCAAAGCCGCAACCGGCTCGGCGCTCACGCAGCAGCAGTTTCTGGCATCGTCCTCGGCACAGGATGCGGTGTTCAACAAATATTTCGGGGCTGCGCTTTCGAAGTACGGCAATCCGCAGGACGCGGCGTCCGTCTGGTTCAGCGGCAGGCCGCTTTCGGCGGCGGGGAATGCCAGCGACGGATTCAACACCACGCCGGAATATCTGACGAAGTTCAATGCCGCGATCGGCGATGCGACGAAAAATGTCGGGTCGTTCGGGTCGGACCTCGGGAAGGTCGCCAGCAACGTCATCGACATGAAACCTGCCGGAGCAGGCGCCGGTTCGCTGGCGTCAGGCATTCCGTCCGCCGTCGCAACGCCTGTTGACACCTCTGCCGTTACACAGGCGACAAGCGGTATCGGCGGTATGCTGACCTCCATTACCAGCGGCATTGGCGGATTCCTGTCCAAGATATTGAGCGGTATCGGCAGCGGCTTCGGGGGGCTGCTGTCGGGCGTGTTCAAGCTCTTCGGCTTCGCGGAGGGCGGCTATACCGGGTCGGGCGGAAAGCATGAGCCTGCCGGCATCGTTCATGGCGGCGAGTTCGTCTTTTCCAAGGGCGCCGTCGACCGCATCGGTGTCGCCAACCTCAATGCCATCCATCGCACGGCCAAGGGCTATAGCGCCGGCGGATTTGTCGGCCGGCTGCCCGGCTATGCGGACGGCGGCTTGGTTGCGCCTGCGCAGGCTCCCCGGCTGAGGCCGCGTGTCGCCGCGACCAATGACAATGGGAGCAATCCCGGCACGCTGAATGTCCATATCACCGGTGCAAGCGGCGATGCGCATATTCGCTCCCTTGTCCAGCAGGGCGTCAGCAGCGGCCTTGCCCAGTACAACGTGCAGCAAGAGCGCGGCGGCTGGGGCTCGCAGCAATCGAAGTACCAGAACAGGAAGGCGTGATGGCGACCTATACAGATCAGCCGACGCTGGCGGCCGATTTCCTTTATCCGCAGAAGGTTTCCGTGGATGTGAAGGGATCGGCCATCGAGGGCGGTCGCAACACGGCAGGCCGCAGTCAGTCGATCGAACTGAGCGGCGGCGGTCTCCTGACCGCTTCCTATGAAGGCTGCCGCATCAATTGGCCGGCCCAGTATGAATATATCAACTGGCTCGGCGCGCGTCTGAACGGCAGTTTCCGCTTCATCAACGTGCCGATCATCACCGACTATTACGGGCCGTGGGGCGGCGGGCAAAATCACAGCACATGGAACAGCCCGGACACGATCACCAAATGGATACCGCATTCGGACACCGCGCTGTTCGAAGATGTTTCCGGTTATTCCCAGTCGTCGACATATGGGGAGATCGCGGCTGCGTCCGCGCTCAATGCCGGGACGATCACCATGCGGGTTTACGGCCTCTCCCGCCCGTTGCGGTTGTCGGACTGGTTTTCCATCCTGCACGGCACGAAGGGATGGCGCGCCTACCGGTATTGGAGGGTGCTATCCGTGATCGATGGCGATGCGCCCGTCTATACGCTGGCGGTCAGCCCGCCGCTGCGCGAGGCGGTCGCGAGCGGCACGCGGGTCGAGTTCTCCCGGCCGCGCTTCGTGGCGAAGTTTCCCTCGGATTTCACGCTGGAGAGTGTTTCCGAAAGCTACTACGCGATCGAGCAGAATATCAGCTTCGAGGAGGCGTTCTGATGGGATGGGTCCCGGGCGCCGTCATTCAGGCCATGAAGGGCAGTTATCAGCTCGGCATCTTCCTGCACGTCGAAACCAACCCTGCGCTGCATGTCTGGTTCGGCATCAACGATATTCCGGCGGGCTTCGACAGCCTCGACCAGAACGGGACCGTCTATCTCGGCGCCGGTCGCCTGATCGGCGTGTCGACGCTTGAAGTCCTGGTCGGCGGTCTTGCCGACAGCGTGGAATTCACCATGTCCGGCATCGATCCGGACACGGCGACGCGGACGCTCGACAGCATCCCGGAAGTGCGCGGCGCGCGCTGCTATATCGGCATCACGACGCTCGACGAATATTACCAGCCCATGTCGTCGATCATTCCCTTGTGGTGGGGCACGGCTTCGCACATGGCCGAGCGCAGCGAGACGGTCACCGGAAAAGACAACCAGACGATCACCTTAAGCCTGTCGGTGGCGACGGGTGAATACACCCGCTCACGTCCCGCACGGGCGGAATGGACCGACGCCATGCAGCGGCAGATTTCCGCCGATGACGGGTTCTGCAAACAGGTTTCGCGCCTCGCGCGCGGTGTTGCGCCTATCTGGCCGAATTTTTAGGACAAGTCATGGATTTGAAGGAATTCCTTCACCTGCCGCACGAGTTCAAATTCGGCGGCTGGATGGGAGAGGACTGCACCACATTCTGCGCCTCATGGGCGCGGGAATGCACGGGCATCGATCCGGCGGCACCATTTCGCCGGACCTACAGCACCCTGAAATCCGCCAATGCCTTGCTCGCCTCGCATGGCGGCATAGTGAGTTTTTACGACGAACGGCTGACCGATATCGGCTATCTCCGCACCGATTGTCCGCAGGACGGCGATATCGGCGTCGTCGTCGCGCCTTCCGGGATCGATCGCATGATCAAGCATGTCGGCGGCATTCGCTTCGGCCCCCTGTGGGCGGTGATGGCGCAGCGCGGCGTCATTGCGAAAAAGCTCGATCACGTCGCGGCATGGACATTGAGGCATCATGCGCATCTATGACCACCTGCACGGCAGCACCGCGCTATGGCATCCGTCCTGTGTGTCGGTGGACCGTTATCGGCCGCCGCGAAAAGATCCGATCTTCACGCCGCTTTTTACCGCCGCGTTTTCAGCCATCGGCCTGACCGGCACGGCGCTGACGCTGAGCGCGACGATTGCATCCGCCGTCACGCTGACCGCGATCGCCATCGGTGTACAGTCGTTGCTCCAGAAGACGCCGGACCCGGAGGACGGGCACGCGCCCAAACAGCAGCCCGATCCGTACCGCATATGGATGGTGGGGCGGGTGAGGGTGGCTGGAGCCTATATGCTATGGGAGGCCAAGGGAAAACGGCTGTTTTCGGTACAGGCCATTGCCGGCCACAGGATCAAGTCGGTCAATCGCTACTGGCTGAACTCCATGGAAGTGGAGATCGACGGAAATGGCCGAACGACGGAAGACGACGGCGGTCCGATCGGGAACAACGTCTATATCTATAGCCGTCTTGGCGCGGCGGCGGAGACAGCCTATTCGGAGATTACCAATTATCTTGCTGCTGACCACGTCTGGACCGGTTCATGCCGGGGTGACGGTCAGGCATCGCTCGGCATGATCTGTGAGCAGGCATCGCAGGAATCGCAATATGAGCGGTTTCCCTACGGCGCGCCCTCCCTGTCGGTCGAGGCCGATGGCGCATACGTGTTCGATTTCCGTATCAGCACCAATCCAGGCAATGCCTCGGCATGGGTCTGGTCGCGCAACAGCGCGCTGATCCTTTGCTGGCATATGTGCTTCAACGAATTCGGTTTCCGGCGCGATTTCGCGACGGCGGTGCTGCCCGTCATCGATCAGTGGATCGAGGAGGCGGACATATGTGACGAAGATGTTCCCACAGCAGCCGGCGGCACGGAAAAGCGGTACGAATGCAACGGATGGGATACGGCTGAAAATGGACCGAAGGCCGGCCTTGCCGCCATCCTTGCCACCTGCGACGGCTGGATATGCGAGCGCGGCGACGGTGCGATCATCCCGAAGGTCGGAAAGTTCCGCGAAACCTATGTCGAGATCCTCGACGAAGACGATATCGTCGGCCACAACATCCAGTACGACGTGCTGTTCGAAGATGAGGTCAATCGTCTCGTCCCGAAGTTCACCTATCCGGACAATGAATATACCACGACCAGCACCGACTATTTCGAGGACATAGCCGCTCAGACACGGGCCGGTCGCGTGCTGGCGCAGGAAGCGGAATATAAGTGGTGCCAGCAGTGGCGGCAGTGCCGCCGCCTCGGCAAGCGCGACTGGCTGAAGCTTCAGCAGAAGATCCGCGGCACGCTCGATATCCGCCTTTCCGGCATCAACGCCGCCTATAGCCGCTGGATCAGGCTGCGGACGCCGAACCGCTTTCCGAAGCTCGACGGCTTGCTGATCGAGAACAAGAAAGCGACCATCGCGTTGACACAAGGCGGCTTCACGCTGGAGTTCGCGCTGCATCCCGCCGACATCGACGCATGGAACCCTGCCACCGATGAGGGTATGGTTCCTGCCATCGCCTATGCGCCGAATGAGGAAGGTGTCATCAAGCCGACCGTCTATTCCGTCGTGCCGGTATCGAGCGGATCGTCGGTATACCTGCATGTGGTGCTGGTCGACCCGGAAGACGATTCACTGACGCCGCGTGTGCGCTATCGTGTTTCGGCATCGAATGGTGGAGCGGCCGGGGCATGGGTCAAACAGGCCTTTTCGGGGGCCAAGGCTTCCGGCGGTTATCTGACGATCGATACTAGTCCGGTTCCGGGTGACACGATACTGGACGTGCAGACCAGCTATTCCAGCAATGACGACGACGGCAACTGGACAACCACGATCGAGGTCAGGACCACCGTCAACACCACTCCGCCGCAAGCGGTGCTGAATGCCGCGGTCGCCCCCGGAACGGGCAATGCGAAATGGACATGGACCGCGCCCAATGACGTGAACTACGCCGGCGCACGCATCTATTACAACACCGTCAACAATCTCGCGACTGCCTCCGCCTTCAGCCCGCCGATCTATGGCAGCGCGGGTGGCTCCTATACAGCCACGAAAAACCTGACGGCTGGCACCTGGTACAGCTGGGTCGTCCCCTTCAATTCGTCCGATGTGGCCGGCACTCCCGCCGGGACCGGCGCCTTTACGGTCTCCTGACCGCATCATCTCGCCACCCTGTTCATTCCGTCCCGACCGCCCGGAGCGTCAACGCTCCGGTAGCGGCGGCTTTTCCATGGAGAGAAGAATCATGACCATCAGCACGATTGATGACGTTTTCCGCGACTATGTTGTCGACGGCGTTTCCACGTCGGGGCCCAATCATCCGAACAAGGCTGATATCCGCGACACCCTGAAAAGCCTTCTCGAAGGCATTTCGACCTTCCCGGACAACCGCGTCATCCGGTTGAACAACGCCAACGCCGGCACGGAAAACAACATCATCGTAACGGCATCGGTCGCGATCCCGGCCGCCGCGTTTCAGGTGCTCTATATCCTGAATGTCACTCAGGAAAATACCGGCCCGGTAAAGGTAACGGGCGCAATCACCCGTGATCTCGTGACAAATACAAGCCAGCCGGTGCAGGAAGGGTATCTAAAGCCCGGCATGGCCGTTCTTTGCATCGATACCGGCAATGCGCTGCGCATGCTGTCCTATGGGGATGTGGAAGGCGTTGTCGAGACACTCGCGGCTCAAGCACAAACTGCGCAGGCTGCCGCTGCCGCCGCACAGGCATCGGCAGAAAACGCCGCATCGTCGGCCCAGAATCTCGTTGAGGCAGCCACGGCCGGCTTTACAGGCTTCGAAGATGGCCTCGGATATGACTGGGGGCACATCTCAGACGCAACCACTTATTTCGATCAGGACTGGGGCTCCATAGCCGCCTGAACTCCTTCGCTCCAACATCTGAAATCGGAGAAAAACCACATGTCTACGCAGGTCCAACTTCGCCGTGGCAGCACGGCGCAGCATGAATCCTTTACGGGCGCCCTTGCCGAGGTCACCGTCAATGTCGATACGCATGCGCTCCACGTTCATGATGGATCGACGGCGGGTGGCTTTGCCACCGCTACCGCCGCACAAGGCGCAAAAGCCGATACTGCACTGCAGCCGAACGACAGTGCAGCCAGTCTTCTCCTACCAGGCTTGGGAACCGGAGTACGTGCGCGAAATATCAGCGATAGGCGCCAAGATGATGCAATCTCCGCCTTCGACTTTCTTAGCGCCTCGGAGCAGGCAGACGCAATAGCGGGAACGGGCAGCCTCGATCACACCGCCTCTTTGAACAAATGGCTACAAGCAGGTATTGATGAGCGCCATGATCTATACATGCCCGCAGGACAGTTCAATATCGGCTCTAGCGGACAAGGTCTTCTGCTCGATCATTCGGCCATCGCCGACGCAGATCGCAAAGCTCCTAGCGTCTTCGGACCCGGCCCGGGTACCTGCAAGATTGTTGCGGCAGACGGTAACTATATTGCGTTTCACTCGAAAGGGGCCAACGGAGCCGGCACCGGGGTGAAATGGTTGACCATATCCGGTCTCCATATCGTCAAGAGAGCGCAAGATGGAATTGGGGAAGGTTTCGTCGCTGAAGGATATTGCTTCGGCACATTTCGGGACCTTAGAACTGCGGGTTTTCAAAACGGCCAACACTATAAGGGTGTCTTTTCAAGCTTGATCGAAAGTCCGCGGTCCTTCAATAATGCGATTGGGATGCTGCTTGAAGAGGCAATGGGAAGCGACGGTGTAGCTTACTGTCCGAATGCAATCACCATTCTGCAGCCGTATCTCTCTACCAACAACACCTATGGGCTGCATGCTCACCGGCCAGCCGCGCTTGCCGTGCGGGGCGGCTCAATCGAGAACAATGGCGCGACCGGAGCGTACCAGTGCGGAGCGTGGATCGAAAATGCCGGTTATGAAGGGGCTTTTGGCGCCCTTTTTGATGGCGTTTATTTCGAAGATAATGGTGGAAAGGCCGACATTTACCTCACAAATACCGAAAACAACTCGGTTTATTCTGTGCGAAATTGCCTATTCAGCCGGATTCAGAATGGCAGGTTTACCACAAGCAATATTCGCACCGCCTTCTCAGGCAGTCTTCGCCAGCACATCTCGTTGGGAGCGAATGCCTTCTCCGATCTCGGTACCTATGTTCCCGATGTATCGCGACCATTTATCAAGCACGAAAACCAGGTGCCGACCGTTTCAGGCTTCGACGATTGCGATTTCTGGCCCACAGTCTCGAAAGACAAGTTTAGTCAAACGCCAAGGTTTGAAGCTGTCGGGAACTCCGATCCCATCACAGTCAGCGCGGATAACACGGTGCTGTCATTTGCCGCGACGAATAGTAATAGCGGAAGCTATGACACGAACACCTATAAATTTACCGTGCCTTACCCCGGACGATATCTATTTGTGGCGACCCTTGGCCTCAACAGTGTAACAGGCCAAGGGTCTATATGCTTCGGGAAAAACGGAGCGCAAGACACCACCGGAGTTGTCAGGTTCACCAGCGTCGCCCCTGCGTGTCTTACCCGGATAATGGATTTGGCAGCTGGCGATATTATCGACGTGCGCAGCTTCCTTTCCACCGGGCAGGCGTTTTCCTATCGTGGATTTATTTCGTCCTTTATTGGTATGAAGATTAGCGCCTAGACTTCTTTTACGCCGAGACCGATGCCCATCCATTCAGTCGGTGAGTGTGTGAATTGAACAATTCGCATCTCAGTCGCGTTTGAATCCCGGAAGTCCTTCCAGAACCGAACCGTGCCACCGCTTAGATGGTCGTATTCGTGACCACATATATCGTGGAATGCAACGGCCTTCTTGGCAAACTGACCGAGGTTTAAATAATCCCGCAAAGTAGCTTCATACGAATGATCAGCATCAATAAAGACGAAATCGAACTCTTTTCCCTTGAAGTCATCGGAGGTTGCCGGGATATGGACTTCCAAATTGAGAAGAGATTTGAATTCATTTATTGCTGGAATGCGGTCAGCAATATCGACCATGTGATAGGTCGATTTCTTGTTTGCCCTCTGTAGCATAGCTGCTAAAAAGAACGATGACGCCCCGTAATAAACGCCGATTTCTATGGCGTCATCTATATTCAGTTTTGCGACTTCCATAGCAAAATCAGCAAATTCAGTTGGGTATTGTAGCAATCCGAATTGACTGCAATTCTGCCACTCTACGAATTTACTGAGTAGGCTCCAACCACTGAAAAACAAACCATACTGGCGAACTTGATCAAGGATGAACGATCGGCTGTGAAATTCCGTATCGGACGATGAAAGTATGCGTCTAACGACAAGCATGGCTTTCTCAATGTCGCCATTCATCTTAACGGAATTTCCGTCTAAATATTCCGGCAATCTAATATCTGCTTTTGCTTTGGCAAGTGTTGGAAATTTCATTTATGACCCTCCCGAATAAGACCCCAATTTATATCTGCCTATCATTCCAAAATTGGCAACGCAAGTTGCAATCATCCATCCCACAAGTTGTTTGATCCGTCTCCAATAGACGCCTCTCTCTGAAAGTTGAAAGCATGAAACTCGTTTCCGACTGGAAGCGGGTGCTTCGCCATGCAGCAAGCATCCGCCTGCTTTTGTTCGCCGGTATCCTGTCCGGCGTAGAGGTCGCTTTGCCCTTGGTGGGCGACAGTCTGCCTATTCCTCCGGGCGTCTTTGCCGGTCTTTCCCTGATCATCACTGCGGCGGCCTTTGTGGCCCGGATTGTCTCCCAGAAGGAATTCCGCGATGGCGAGTAAACGGGCAAAGGCTGCGATAGCTGCCGCCGTGGCTGCCGGTGTGGCGTCTCCGGGCGTCTATCTGGCGAAGGATTATCTTATCAAGCCGTGGGAGGCCACGAAGCTTGTGGCCTACCGGGATATCGCCGGGGTCGTTACAGCCTGCACGGGCGAGACCAAGGGCATAAAAATGGGGATGCGCTTCACCAAAGAGCAATGCGATCACATGCTAGACAGCCGGGTTGAGAATGATTTTCACAAGCCTCTGACCCGCTGCATTGCCGGTTTTGACAAGAAGCCGATCAGTTGGCAGGCTGCGATGATCAGCCTTTCGTACAATGTGGGCGTCGGTACGGCCTGTAACTCGACCGCCGCCGCTCTGGCTCGGTCAAACCGCATGGCCGATAGCTGCCAAGCCATCACACGATTTAACAGGGCCGGGGGCCGCATCATCAAGGGGCTGATCAACCGGCGTGGCTATGGCGACGAAACCCGTATCGGTGAACTGGAACTCTGTCTCGCGGGGTTGAACTGATGTTCGGGCTTCTCGATTACATCAAGATCGGCCTCGGCGTTGTCGGTGGCATCGCCATGATGCTGGTCTACAACGCCGCCCTGCACGATCCCATGCTCAAGCGCGAGGCGCGTGACGGGTATGTCCTCGAAGCGCAGAAGACGGCACTGGGGGCCAAGCTCGCCGAAATGGACCGCCAGAAAAAGGCGGCCGAATTCGTCATCTCGGCCTATCAGGAACAGCTTAAAAACGCCCGCGTGGCCGAGGCGGAAAAATCCCAACAGAATGAACAGGAGATCGCGGCCTATGAAAAGCGGCTTGCTGATACGGGGCGGGCTTGCCTGCTTGATGGCCACGACCTTGATTTCCTGCGCCAGTGACAAGGCGTTGAAACAGGCGGCGACGGAACAGGGCGTAGCGCAGGCTCGCGTCACGCTTCCGGTCTATCCATCAGATTGCCGGGCGAAAGAGCCCCATGCAGCACTGACCGAGGGCGCGGAAATCCGCTCCATCCTGAAACGCGAGCGCGCGGCGCTCGACCGGCAGAACACGCGCACGGATCGGTGCGCAGGCTTTTATGACGAACTGGCGAGGGGATTACAGTGAGGCACGCCATGGACCACGAAGCACAAATCGCCCGCCGTATGGCCGAGTTACCGGAGCGCACCCAAGAGTTTCTGTCGAAGCTCGATGATGACGATATCGACAATCTGGAAGACGCGATAAAGTTCTATGCCACCGTCAGGACGCTCGGGCAGCTCGGGAAATGGCTGGCGATCACGGTATTAGCCTTGATCATGGGCGTCGTCTCGCTCTATGAGAACATCTTGAAAATGTGGCTGTGGTTCCACAAGTGATCGACCTCCGCCATCTCCACCCGATCCGCGAGGGTCAAGGTATCTACGTCGAGGTAGACGGCAAGCGCATCAGGCTATCGCCGATGCAAGCAAATCTGATCCTGCAATCGTGGGCGGAGGCTGTAGGAGGGGCGATGGTTTTTCAGGCATCGTCACTTTCGCCATACGGCGGCAGGCCGGCGAGCAACGCTGCGATGGCATAATCTGTCTGCCGCCGCTTTGTGCCTTCCCGTTCGAAGTTACCGACGGTCTGACGTGTCAGGTCCAGCCTGCTGGCAAGCGCGATCATCCACCCGTGCCCAGCCGGGATAATTCCTTTCGACTGGAGTTCGGCCTTTGCTTCGGCAAATTTTTCTGGGCTCATGCTGCGTAAATCTCCCTTGGTATGCCGTACATCTCTGCCGCCATCCAAACGGGCCACTGCATGCACCGATTTTCCTCCGTCGCAATGCGCTTTTCAAGAGCCGAGGACGGCGTCCACGGGCGCCGTGTAGCCCATCCATTCGGGTTCGAGTGCATGATAAACCATTGGCCGTCGTGCTTGACATAACGAACGGTCGGGGTGTGGTAATCGCAAAACATTTCGAAGGCCATTTTTGCCGTCTCCCTTTAGATCAGTTCGTAACCGTTCCGGACTGCGCGCGCCTTCACTTCATCCAACGTTGCGCACTGGTCGAAATACATCGTGTCGTTAAAGGTGTATTTGCCGCTGTTTTGCAGGCGTACGAAGCGCCAGAACCAATAGCCGTCCTCGACTTCGTACGCGGCAACGCACCAGTTGAGGTTATCAGAGGGCTTGGTGAGAATGATGGCTTCCCGCGACTTGTAGGTGTCGACATTGGTGATTGTGGTCATAACTGCGTCTCTGTTGTTGATGACCTATATATGTCAAATTATTTTACGTTTGTAAATAGGAAATGTAAAATTATTTTACATATTGTGCCATGCCCCAGCGATGCAATATCCGGTAAAAAGACCCGATGGAGATACCCATGTCCCGCGCGGTTTTGTGCGGCGTTGCTCCTTGCTCCATCAATTCCACGGCGCGTGGTAGCCACTCCGGCGGCGTTCGTGGTTTGTGAGTGATCTGCATCCGGCCCGCATGCTCGGCCTCAAGCATCGCGCCAGTAACCATGGTGACCGACATCCGGTCCGGCCAGACCCGGACCTGACGGACTATTTTTCGGATCTGGCCACAGGCGACGTACATGTCAGGATAGACTTGTGGTCGCCCTGTCAGGCGCTCCAGCAAAGACAAGACACAGTTCTCAAGCGGTCCAGCCTGAAACCGATGCATGGAGCAGGCTCCGACGCCGTATCGCTTGTCGGAGGGGATGTAGTAGCGATAGATTTTGCCGTTCCGGTGGTGCACCGGGACGTGGATCATTGGCGCGCCATTTGCATCGACGATCAAGCCTTTGAGTAATCCGAGCACAGGCGGCCGCGATAATGGTTTTCGCCGGCGAGCACTGGCGGCGATGGCGTCCTGCACTTTGCGCCATGCAGACATGGTGACAATCGGTTCATGAGTTCCCGGCAGTAACTTGCCGTGGTGGCGCAGTTTGCCGATATACACCGGATTTTGCAGCATGTCCGTGAGTGTACGCTTGCGCCACGGGCGCTGATAATTGTTGAGCCAACCCCGTTGATGTAGGACGCTTGCCAGAATTTTCGCGCTGCCGTATTGCGAGTAGTGCGCAAAGGCGTACCTCACACACGCCGCCTCGCTTTCGTCGATCTCAAGCCGCAAATCTACCGCCCGATATCCATAAGGCGGCTTGCCATGGACCCACATCCCTCGCGCTCGCGCGCCGGCAAACCAGTCTTTAAGGCGCTCGCCGGTCAGCTCACGCTCAAACTGTGCAAAGGACAGCAGGATATTGAGGGTCAACTTACCCATCGCGGAGGCGGTGTTAAATGATTGCGTGACGGAAACGAATGTCACCCCATGCTGATCAAATTCGGCGATCAGATTGGCAAAATCCCGCAGCGAGCGCGAAAGGCGGTCTATCTTATAGACCACAACAATGTCGATTTTCCCGGCGGCGAGATCGGCCCGCAAGGCTGTGAGGCCGGGCCGTTTGAGATTGCCGCCCGAAAAGCCGCCGTCATCATAGGTCTTGGGCGACTCCTCCCAACCGTCGCCGGCTTGGCTCATTATATAGGCCGAGCAATAAGCCCTCTGGTTATCGAGGGAGTTGTATTCGGCGTTGAGCCGCTCGTCTGATGATTTTCGGGTATAGATCGCGCAGCGCATGGTTTATCCTGTTTGCATGGGGTGACATGCGGCTGAGTGCCGCTTTGCAAAGCAAATTCAGGATTTCGTTTCAAACCACGCCGTGGGGCGACCGCTCGAACTTACCACGCCTATCCGTGATGTCCAGACCGTCTATCTCCGTGCCCGGTACACGACAAATTCCCCCTGTCCCAAGCATTTACACGATGTGCATCGCAGCTTTTGTTGATGAAGGCTTAGGTTGCCGTAGTAACCAATTCGATCCTCTATCGCGCGCTTGTCCAGCGTGCTTACATGCGTGCATCTGGTGCATAGCGCACACAGCACGGCCCACGGTTCGAGATCCGCGATTCGCGTATCTTTCGGAATGTGCTCATAGGAAGGTGGTCGGGCCATACGCGTACTGCTTACTGAACAACAATCTTTTCCCATGCGCCCGCAGCGAACGGCTTTCCTCCATGGCGCCGCATGAATGCGCTCATGTGCCTCTCGCTGGGGAAGCTGAACACACAGAAATCTATGCCTTCCTTTCTCGCCATGCGGTGAGGCAGGCGAGCACTAAGGCGGTTCGCGTCACGATGCACTTCATGGCGAGCGCATTTCAATGCGTAAGCTTCAGGTAGGGCTACTTGGTATGACGCCGGCGGGCGGTTGGCTTGCATCTGGCTCATCATATTGAATCCGACTGTCATCGATGTTCTTTTTATGTTCTCATTTTGAAGAGAGAGTCAACCGGCTTTCGTCACCGACGGTTCGTCCGCATTCCTGCCATCAAGGGCGGCTCATTGTCCCTGCATGGCAGCGACCGCAATTCATTACGATCTTGTCTTTTTCTGGCGCTGATTGTAGTAGGTGCGCCAACATGTGATTTTGCTGCGCAATATTGCGATACGCGCTGTGACACAACTTGAGACACAGGGCCGCTAATTTGATGGATATTGTGTAGTAGATTCAATGGTTGGGGTTTGGTGCGGCTGCTCTCCATCCGCACCATGAAAATCCGCTGTTTTTTCATGTAACTTATTGAATATAAATAGTTATCAGCACTGCCTAAAATTCCTGATTTGCAAATTTACCGGGAATTGTGATACATACCGCGCCACAAAGTGAGATTTTTCACGCTGCTTTAAGGTGCGTTTATGGGATGGATTCCGTCAAAAAAAGACCCTGACCGGTTTCTGTTTCTACGGTCCGGGAATTATTATTATCGCCGGCGCGTTCCCGGCAATATTGCTCACCTCGACGAACGTTCTCCCACCATCCGCACAAGCCTGAAGACGGATGATCTCGCCTTGGCGCGCTCCAAGCGGGATCTGATGGAAGAGGCCGATAATATCCTCTGGGCGTCGATGGTCCTCAATGAGCCGCGAGATCCGGCACGCGCTCGCTATGAGGCGGCCATGCGCCGCGTCGAGGCCCTCGGGCTCACCTACCGCTCCTCTCATGCCATGGCGTCGCATTCGTCGCTCGAAGAGATCGTCTCGCGCCTGGAGACAGTCGCCAGTCAGCGCCTGCCGCAGGAACTGGCGCAGGGCGTGGCCGGCATGATCCCGGTGCCGGCCGTTACTGTGGGCAAGGCGTTCGAAATTTACTGCGATGAGATCGTCCCGGACGAGCTGGTGAACAAGAGTGCCGTTCAAAAGGCGCAATGGAAAAAGGTGAAGCTCCGAGCTGTCAATAATTTCATCGCGCTGGTGACCGACAAGGCGATGTCGGACATCACACGCGACGACGCCATGAAGCTCTATCGCCACTGGCTGGAGCGCATCGCGCCGAAGGAAGGAAAACCCACGCATTCGGCTTCGTCAGGCAACCGCGACATCGGCAATATGCGCGTCCTATACGATTCGTATTTCGGTTACATCGGCGAGGAAAACCGGCAGAATCCTTTTGCCCGCCTGAATTTCTCGACGAAGAAAAAGCGATCGCGGCCGCCATTCCCGCGCGACTGGCTGACCGGTACCATCATGAAGCCCGGAAATCTCGCCACGCTCAACGAAGAGGCGAGGGGTATTGCCCTGGCGCTGATCGAGACAGGCGCGCGGCCGAGCGAGTTGGCGAACCTATCACCATCAGCAATCCGCCTGTCACATAAGGTGCCGCACATCGCGATCGAGCCGCGCGACGATCCCGATGATCCGCGTGAGATCAAGACATCGTCCTCGGAGCGTCTGGTTCCGCTCGTTGGCGTGGCCCTTGCTGTATTCCGAAGGCATAAGGACGGATTCCCGAGGTACCGAAATCGCGAGAACGATCTGTCCGCCACACTGAATAAGTATTTCAAAGAAAATGGGCTGTTTCCGACGCCGCAGCATAAAATCTATTCATTCCGGCACTCCTTCGAGGACCGTATGAAAGAAGCCAATCTGGATGACGAACTGCGCCGGCTGCTCATGGGGCATACGATCGAGCGCCCGCGCTATGGTATGGGTGGTTCGCTCGAATGGCGGCAAAAGGAACTGAAAAAGATTGCGTTGCCGTTCAGTCCGACAATCGTATAACTTATAAGGATGGGTGTTGAATATCTCACTCCCTTTCCCGCAGTGCGGCGCGGCCTGCGCCGGTGATGCTCCAAGAGCGTCGCAGGATCGTTGTTTCACCAGTCGCCGGACGCCAAATCGCTCCGACAAGGCCGCGATTCTCAAGGCTGGCAATGGTCTGCGGTGATATGCCCAAATCACGCCAGAATTTACCGGATTTGCGAGGGGCCGTCTCTATTTGAGCGAGAGCATGCTTTTGTAGGTCTGTCAGCTTCATTCGCTCTGCTCCCCAAGTGGTGACGCTGCGAGCATCGTTTTCCACGTAGCTCGGCTATTCCCGTAGATACTGTTACCCGGCCTGCGGGCATTTTTACTGGCCTCAATCATCGCGTCGCTTGGCTCCGCTATCTCGGCGCGGATGGTGTCGATGGCGGCTTTGGCGTGAAGCTCGTAGCCCTGCCAATCTCTTGAAACCCGCTGTTGTTCGATGGCTTCGGGATCACCCATGCTGCCAACGCGCCGGCTAATCGCCTTGGCCACCTTCTCGATCAGGTCAGTTGTCATGGTGGGCCTCCGCACTCAAATCATAGAATTTTTCGTCGCTCCAGCATCTGGTAAGCGCCCGACGAAACTCATCTCGAATTTTCTTGCGCGTTGCCGCAATCGTTCGATCCGACTGCATTTCCCGTTCTTTCATCTGCTCGCGGATAAACCGCATGGCGTGTCGCGTCTGGTTCATGACCGTTCCGCCTCCTTCGCGCGCACGATGGCGAGGACAAGGGCGATGGCGGGCAACTTGTGATAGCCGTATTGTTCCATATCGGCGGGATATGGTTGGATACCGGGCCAGACATTTCCCTGAAATTCCATAGCGTCTTGACCGTCATCGCCCTGAGTGATGCCCCAATGCCACCCCAGCAGCACCCTTTGCGCCAGCGTCACGGCGGCGTCGAGGGAGGTAGTGTATGGCTTGGGCGTCCGGATAATGTTGCCTTTGGTCCAGCCTTCGCCGGGTGCTTCGCCGAAATACTCGGCGATCATCGAGTCCAGTTCCTGGCTCCCGGCCTCGGCTTGTCCTAGGGCGTGGATAAGGTCGTTCACCATAAATCCTCCAAATAGAGTTCCGGGCGACCGGCAGTGTTGCGAAGCAATTGACCGGCGCGATATGCAATCTGGTAGGCTTCGACGCGATTGACGAAACGCCCTGTCGAGGTCAGGAAGCCTTGTTTTTCAGGATGCACGAGCGCATTTTCAAAGCCCATGACGAAGATCATGGATTTCAGAATGGTGTCATGCCGTGCAGGCGGCGGAAGGCTGATCGTTGCGCCGTGATAGACGGCAGCGGCGACAATGCGTTCGTTCTCGACCATCACCGCCCCTCCTTACCGGCGAGGGCTTGGCGGGCTGCTAGAAAAGCGGACGGACCGAACCAGTCTTTGATACGGTCATTCTGGCAAGCCGCTTCTGTCCATCCGTTTTCATCAGCCCATGGCTCGCCTGCAATTTCCGCAAAAGGCTCAAGCGCCTTCTTCGCCGCCGCAAGTTGGGCTTCGAGGGTTTCGACGCGCTTCCGATAATTGTCGCGATCATCAATTACTTGATGCAATAACTCATCGTGAGCATCAAACTGCGCCTCCAACTTCCTAATCCGTGCATCCTTCGCCGCCAATAGTTCATTAGCCCGATCTCTCCGGCAGCAAGGTATTTGAAGCGGATCGCCATGGTCGAAATCTTGGCGCGAAATCATCTCGCCGGTGGCGAGGTTGATCCCGCCCACCGTCACAAGCCCGTCGCCGGCGTTGTCTCTCACGGATGAGGATTTTTGATTGTCAACGGGGCTTGTGTTGCATGGGCTATGGTCAATCGGCGGCATGCTGGCCTCCTTCTGTCGGGCGGGTGGCGTCTCGGAAGCGGACAAGGGGCGTATTGTAGCCGAGCATAAGCGGGTGAGCGGGATCGCCGCTGGCAGTCGTGCCGAATGCCATAACCGGCTTGTTAAACCGGTACAGGAAAGCAAGTACACCGGGGATATGCCTGCGCAAATGCGGCGGTAGCTTATTCCGGCTCCCCCAACACGGCACCAAAACATCGGCTTCCGCACATATGATCCCCATATGGTCCTGATTATCCGGGCCGACAGGATTACCGACATATGCCAGTTCCTTTACGTCCGTCGCTCGATAGGCAAAGACGTTACCAACGATAAAGCGCGATCCGCCCCATGCCGTGACGAAGCCGCGCCACTTTCGTACGGTCGCATCGTCCTTCACGTCGTCGGCGGTTGACGGGTTGATGCCGAAAAAGGCGTACACCGGACCGCTGGCCATGGACACATGCCTGTCGAGTCGGTAGCGATAGCGCCCGCAAGATGACAGCACCGCGCTCATTTCGCCACCTCAGACGATGCCCGCACCTGCGGGGCAGGAGGGAGGGGACGCCAGTGGGTGGGTTGGAATTCGTAGTCGCCGCAATCTATTTCGTCTGTGAGCCATGCTTGAACAGATGGGTGCACATACCAGTGGGCTTTAACGACTATGTTGCCCTTTTCAGTACTGCATGGCCAAGCTAAAAACTCGCTTCCATCCTTCGGTGCGCTCTCAATCGTCCGCCATTCCTCCCGCGCCGGGGATGACAGGGCGACAATCGTATCCTCAAGGTTCTTCCGAGCAGCGCGGTATTCTTCGCTCGCGTAGGCTATGACCGCGCTGTCGTATCCTTCATTTTCTTGCCAGCCCCATACTTTTGCGGCTTCGTCAAAGCGATCGATTGCCTGCACAGCTGCTTCTGGGATGGTCATAGCTGGACCTCCGGCTCGATATATTCGGCGTTTCTGGTTCTGGTGAAAGCCCAAGGCACAAAGCGAAGGCCATGCGCTTCCTGCCATTCATCGCAGGCTTTACGAAGGCGAGCTGTCAGATCGGCGCATTGATCGCCCGTTACATCGAACAGAGATTCACTGCTTTCGGGGTCACATAGATCATAGGCGCGCTCCTCAGCCTCTTCGAGAATGTTATCAGCCCCGATGTAATCGGCCAGACGAATATCATCCTTTACGGCCTCAACAAGGTGGAAGCCTTCATACCCATACCCCTGAGCTTCTTCGATTGCTTCCTCTCGGGTATCGCACGGGCCGATGGTGAATACTTCGTCGTCTGGGCCTGCGTACCATTTCCAGTTCTTGTCGCTCATACTCGTGATCCTTCTGCGGGCCGGAACGTGGGGCTCGGCTCGCGCTCGATATTGTCGATGTTTTGGAAAATCGGATTGAAGGTGTAGGCGCCAACCCAAGGGTTGGTCTGCCAAGCGTCAGGGCCGTTGATATGGTTCCACAAGGTCCGGTAGCTATCGACTGCCGACATGCAGCATTGAGTAGAAGGCATGAGGTAATCTCGCCATCCGTCTGTATCGCACTCGATCCCTTCCACTATCGCGTCGGCTTCGCTGATATCCTGCAACCGCTCAACGTGAACGTCCGTCACTTCGAGGGTAATACGGCTGGCCCATCGTGGCATGAACATGCCGTGACGATAACGGCCAAGCTTGACTATTGCAGGATAGCCCCAAGTCTGATGACGCCCATCAGCCTCATAGCGAACCGGCTCTTCACCGCCCATCGTTGATGGTGGTAGGTCGTCATAAAGAGCCTCGCTCCTCCAAGCCTCGCGCACCCAAAGGCGGTCGCCGTGCTGGATGTGGACCCAATACTTGGCACTTTCTGGAAAGCCTTCGTCAACATGCGTTCCCATCGAACCGACGAAGCCGCCGTTCTGGCCTTCCCATCGCCATGCACCATTTCCTTCAACAATCGGCTGCGGCTTGATGACACGACGCGTTTGAGTCTTCCGACCTTCGAGAATCGCGCGCACCATGGGCGCGGAGAAAAGAATCGGTCTGTCCGTCATGGCTGATTTCTTTCTGGTTAAGTGGCGGGCTGCTCTCGGGTCCGGATACGATTGATCGCCTTGGCGACTACGTCTTCGGCGTCGCGAAGCTTTTCGAGTTCGCCCTCCAGGCGCGTCCACAGCGGGACGCCAAGCAAAGCCTCATCCTTGCGGGCCTTCGCCATAATGCCCGCAAGGATGTCGAGCGCATTTTCCACGCGCTCGGCAGTCATCGGCTTTTTCTTGGGATGGCGGCTCATCACTCGGTCTCGACGGGCTGCCCGTTCTGGAGGATGTAGAACGTGTCGGGCTTGATCCCGTCACGACCGACGATGCCAGACCATACTGCAACAATCTCCATGTCGTCGCCGCGCTCGGCCAGGAAGAGCGCGCAACCATTTTTTCCTCGGACCTTGCCCTGATAGCCGGTTGCGGTGGCAGCGCTCCGCGGACCCGATGCGGTGGCAGCGCTCCACGGACCCGTTGCGGTGGCAGCGCTCTGCGGACCCGTTGCGGTGGCAGCGCTCCTCCATCCCGATGCGGTGGCAGCGCTCCACGGACCCGTTGCGGTGGCAGCGCTCTGCGGACCCGTTGCGGTGGCAGCGCTCCAGTCGCCCGTTGCGGTGGCAGCGCTCTGCGGACCCGATGCGGTGGCAGCGCTCCAGTCGCCCGTTGCGGTGGCAGCGCTCCGCGGACCAGTTGCGGTGGCAGCGCTCCTCCATCCCGATGCGGTGGCAGCGCTCCGCGGACCAGTTGCGGTGGCAGCGCTCCGCGGACCCGTTGCGGTGGCAGCGCTCCAATCGCCCGTTACGAAGGCTACGCTCTTCGTCCCGCTGACCTCGACCATTTCGCGTTCGCCGGTCGCTTGGTTGCCGTCCTTCCGGGTCGCAAGGTTTTTGATGAAGCGCACAGCGGCCACCGCGATCTCCGGAATATGGAGCTCGACCTTCACGGTGATCTCTGCGGCGGCGATCTTGGTGTCGTCGCCTTTCTTGTCCGTCTCGCCGGAAAGAATGACCTCGGCATAGCGGCTCGATGCTGGCGGGTAGTATCCGAAGACATCGAGCGGATAGGAGCAGGCATGAAAACCGCTGTCGCAGGCCTCGACGGGTCCGTCATGCTTGAACGATTTCCCTATTTCGAACTGGAATTCACGGCACTGCAAACGGGCGTCGAAGCCCTTGAAAGCGACGATGTCGGTCATTGGATCGTTTCCTGAGATGAAAAGATGGTTTCGGCGCGAGCGAACGCGTCCGGCATTTCCTTGACGATCGCGTCACAGATTTCGCCGCGGCGATCTTCACGCGTGATCGCGAGGATGCACCCGGCCGTCGCCGTCAAAAGGCCGGAGACGATGGCGACTGTCGCTGCCTGCGGCGGCAATCCAAGCGCCATCGCCTGATTGTGGATGCGCTGGAAGGCGGTCGCCATTGCCTTGCGCATCCGGTCGGCGGTCAGATCGAACGGATCGTTCGGATCGAAGGGCGCGCGGTCGCCCGTCATACCAGCCCCGCAATCTGCGCGCCGAGAATGGCGGCGGCAGCCACGCTCGCGATGAGCGTGGAAAGGACCACGAGGAAATTCAGGTATCCTTCGTCGGATTTGCGGGCCTCGGGCAGGCTGAAACCCGCGTCGGTCTTGAGGTGGATATCATCCTGCATGGCTATGCCACCCTCCGAACGGAACGGCGGCGGGCAAGGGCCGCGGCACGCTCGCCCAGACGGCGGACCACGTCGCGCGGATAGCCGCGGCTCTCCAGCGTCTCGGGCGTGACATTCTCGCCGGCGAAAGCCATTTCGCGCATCGTGTCAGCAAGCCTGTCAACGAGGCTGGACTTGCAGGAATGGGGAGGAATGGGCCGCTTGGCGGCTTGAAACTGGATCATATCGGTTCTCCGCTCGTTTATGGAGAACCGGCTGCGCGGCCTACTCGATACTCAAATCCGCACAGCCGGTTTCCATGGGGGCGGATAACCAATAATTCGGGATATATCCCGTGTCAATTAAAAATATGGGATATATCCCGCATATAATTAACCAAGCATCACGCAAAGAAACGGCGCAACGCGGGTTTTATCCCGCGCTGATTCGCGCATATTCATTGCAGGAAAGGGATTACAGTAACAGCCGCAGCAACGGCACGGGCGCATGTAGGATGTTACATGTCCAATATAGAGCGGCGGACGCGACCGAATATTTGAGGCGTATTCCCTAATGCAGGAAAGAGAGGTTCATGCTTGGGGTTCGTCGATACCGGCTCGAATCTGTTGGGGTTTGGGCGGTAGCGTTTGTAGGTTGCCCGTCCTTCGTCATCAAAAATGATAAAACACCCGTTCTGAACGAGTCTTTTATCGCGCCGATTAACAACGATGAGTGAGTCCGGCGGGGATATACGGTCCATAGAATCTCCTTCGACCCGAAATGCAAACCAGTCACCATCGGGAAGATCGGAAAAACGTATGGTAGGGAAATGCTCCAAAGATTCGATGCCATCAGAATCAAGGAAGGCACCAGCACTAACCATCGATATGATCGGAACGGAAATCGCTTCTTTGTCCTCTGAGCCGAATGCGAGCCACTCAGGGGTAGTATGCAAGACTGAAGCAACTTTGATTAGAGAATCAAGGCGCGGTAAACCTTTGGCCCGTAGCCAGTCGCGCACCAGATCGGGCCCATGGCCGGAGGCGAGACCGACAGCGCGCACCGATAGATTTAGTTCTTTGACACGTTCATCTACGCGCCGAACTATTTGATTTTTAAGGTCGTCACTCATAACGGGATTATTCCCGTATCCACAAGGACGCGCCAGCGGGACATAACCCGTTGACAGACGCGGGACATATCCCGTATATCGGCCATATGAACAGTGTTGATGCATTCCTCGCCCTCATTGATATCTATCGCACATCCACCGGATTGGCGGAGGCCACGGTTTCGTCACGGCTGTTCAATGACGGAAAGCGAATCGCCAGTATTCGCGACGGTTCGGATATTGGCGTTCGTCGGCTATCAACGGCGATGAATTGGATCTCCGATAATTGGCCGCCTGATGCGAATTGGCCCGATCACATTCAGCGGCCCCATTCGCCCGAACCATCCCCCTCGGATGAGGCTAGAGCGCTGTCGCTGTCACAATTCGGCGCTCCAGCTTCCAATCACATGGAGGAAAGCAGGTGAGCAGTATCGTTATCTATCTGCCTCGTGACTCTCGCGATCATGCTGATTTTCCGAACGACTTCGATGCGATTGGCCGCCTCATCTTTGTATGCCGCTTCGTAGCGTACATTCTCGCTTTCTTTATCGGATACGATCTCCTCTGTCGCCGTCATGATCGCGGTTTCGTCTTCTTCGGACATATGGGACAACATTTGCGCAATAAGTTGCAGAGCTACGTCGACGCTGGCATTCAAGCGCGCGACGACTTCAAGTCCGTCTTCCGCCATGGTGATAATTCTCCTGTTTGTTGGCACAACCATGAGGACATGATCCATGGCGATTGGCAAGCGCGGCCGAACCTTCAGTTTGGTCGCGCTTATATTTCTATTGATTGTAGTGAATCACCCGAAACCTCCTCTTCGGGTGAGGCTGGAACGCTTTCGCCGCCACAATCCGGCGCTCCAGCCATCTGTCAGGGTGGAGAAGTGGCATCTCGCTTGGTTCATACCCAAGAGATCGCGGGTTCGAGTCCCGCCCCTGCAACCAGTTTCGATTCGCCCGATCTCCTCCCTACGGGCGACAATGCCGGGGCGCGGCCTACGGGCATTCGCCGCGCTCCGGCAACCGAATACCAAGCGAAAGCGTGTGATGAAACCCACAGTGGTGAAGGTTCCGAAGCTGTGGCGGAGCGCGTTAGTAGGCTCGCATCCGGGCGTACGGATGCTGCAACGTCTGAGAGAATGGACGTGACAGCCGGAGAGACGGCACCATGATTTCATTCGCGACCCGGTGCGCTTGCCGCCTGAATTCAGTCCCTGCATTGCTGCCTCCGTAGCCGTTGATGCCCAGTCTGTAACGGCTGGGCCGAACCGTTTCACCGAATCCTTTGATCGATTCTTTTCCTTGACGCTTTTCAGGGGTGCTTTCGTGCGCACAATTTCAGAGCCGGAACGGCGAACGCTCAAGGCCGCGACAAGCGGGGCTTATCAGCTTGCGGGCGGAATTTCCCGCATTCTGGATTTCACACGTGTCACCACTGCGCCGCTGTCGAAATATGCTTCGTTCGGCGATGAGCATGCCGAATCGTTCGTACCCGTCGACGTGGCGATCGAGATCGACCGCGCGGCGAAGTCTCCCGTCATCGTCAAGGAAATGGCGGCGCTGCTCGGCTATGAGCTGGTGCCGGTCGGTGGCGGTGCGACGGCGGCAGAGCGCCCGGCGCTGACCGAAATCGATGCGCATATCGTGCTCTCGGAAGCCTTGGACGTTTCCCGCGCCATCCTCGACGCGCTGGAAGATGGCCGGATCGATGCGCATGAGCGGAAGCATATCGGCAAGGAAGCGCGGGAATCCATGCGCGCCCTGCAAGGTATCCTCGACAGGATCGGGGTGCGGCCATGAACCAGACACGGCCTCTTAAATATCTGGTCTGTGACGACGCCGGCTCCTCGATGGGCTGGCGCCATGCCGGCGGCCGCTATGGCTGCGACCGTTCGCGCCGGATTCTTGCGCGGTTCCCGGATCGCGCCGACAGGATCGCTCGCGCCACCATCGAAGGCGGCTCTCGCCCGCGCGCCGAAAAGGCGGTGCACCATGGCTAAAAAGAAGGCCGATTACGATCCATGGAACGCGGAACCGGTCGCTCCGAAGGATGAAACGACGGTTCATGTCGAGTCGCCGGATGGTTCATCGACGCCGGAAATGACGGTCACCGAGTTCGCGACCGCGGCTGAAAACGTCGCCGGGCGCATGCGTGGTCCGGCGAAAAGCAAGGTTGAGAAAGCCGAAGAGCGAACCGCGAACACGATCGCCGCCGGACAGTTGCGCTCCCTTATCGAGCGGATCGAACGGCTGGAGGAGGAAAGGAAGGCAATCGCGGACGATATCAAGGAAGTCTATGCCGAGGCCAAGGGCACCGGCTTCGACCCGAAGACGATCCGCGCGATTATCCGCCTCCGCAAAAAAGAAGATCACGAGCGCCAGGAAGAGGAAGCGATGCTTCACCTCTACATGGATGCGCTCGGGATGCGGTGAGGGCGCGGCCATGTCTCATTCCGCCCTTGTCGACGAATGGATTGCAACGAACGGTGCGCCGCCGAAATTCGAGCCGGGCGCCAGCGCAAGCTTTGACAGCCATGCGTCATATCTCGCCACCTTCGGTATCCAGTTGCGCCGCATGGGATGGCGCATGCAGCTTTCGCAGAATAGCGGCCCGTGGCGCAATGTATCGCTCGGGGCTGTGTTGCGGCTTGTGAACACGTTTCGGGAGATCGAAGGCCGCGAGCCGATCCGGGCGGTGCGCCGATGATGAAATTCGTCCGCGACAACCGCGATCTCGTTATCCCGATCGTCATCGCCGTTCTGTTGTCCTTGTTGATGGCCGCGCCCTTCGCCGCCGCCATCTGGCTCGCGGGGTAGGGCCATGAGCAATTATCCCGCGCACCCGCTTGCCGACCTGTTTCCGATGATGCCGGAGGAAGATCGCCGGTTGCTGGCTGACGATATAGTCACCTTCGGCCAGCGCGAACCGATATGGCTTCTCGACGGCATGGTGCTCGACGGCCGCAATCGCCAGTGGGCCTGCGCGTTCGCCCAGGTCGATCCGGCATATCAGGAATATGTCGGTGACGATCCGCTCAACTTCGTCCTGTCGAAAAATCTGCACCGTCGTCATCTGACCGAAAGTCAGCGCGCACTTGTAGCGGCCTCGATCGTCGATTGGGAGAGGGGCGTCAATCAAAGTACTGCCGGGTCTGCAAATTTGCAGACCCGACGCGCTGCTGAAAAACTGTCGATTTCGGAACGGGCCGTTGAATCCGCCAAGCGCATTCACGAACGGGGCGCGCCGGAACTGATCGATGCCATCCGGGCCGGAAAGGTATCGATTCATGCCGGCGAGGCGCTTTCGGAATTGCAGCATGCCGAGCAGGCGAAGGTGGTTCGCGAGGAAAAGAAGGCCATTGTTGCCAAGGCAAAGGAAATCCGCGCCGAACAGCAAAAGGTCAGACATGCCGTGCGGCTCACCACCATGGCGATGGTAGCCGAACACGGCAGGAAGACTGCGCCCGGCAAGGTCGAACGGCTTTATCCGGTCATATATGCCGATCCGCCGTGGAAATTCGGTGTGTACTCGGAAGAAACAGGCCGGGAAAAGAGCGCGGAAAACCATTATCCGACAATGGAAACGGCGGCGATCTGCGGTCTGCTGGCTGAAATTGGCTCTCCGTTCACGTCTGACGCCGTGCTGTTTTTATGGGCTACGAATCCGATGCTGCCGGACGCGCTGCGCGTCATGCAGGCATGGGGCTTTTCCTATGTCCATCACTGGATATGGGACAAAGAGGTCGCGGGCACAGGCTATTGGGGTCGGGACCGGCATGAATTGCTGCTGATCGGCAAGCGCGGCAGTCCGCCCGCGCCCTTGCCCGGCACTCAGCCCGAAACCGTGCACCGCGAGCGCAAGGGGCGGCACTCGGCCAAGCCTGCATATTTCGCTGAGCAGATCGAACGGCTCTATCCCGACGTGCCGAAGCTGGAACTGTTCTGCCGAGTCCCGCGTCTCGGATGGGATGCGTGGGGCTATGAAGCGAAAGGCGGTGATTGATGCCGGCTTATCGTTCTGCCGCTGAGGGTGAAGTTCGTGATGCTGTTGTGGCATTTTTGCGTCAACAGCGCCCGAGTGCGCGCATTATCCACGAAATCAACGCGTCGTTCGGAGGCAACCGCATCGACCTGTTGGCGGTCGACCATGCGGAAGTCATCGCCGTTGAGATCAAGTCGGAGAAAGACAAGCTCGATCGTCTCGACAGCCAGATGGCGGCGATGCGCCGTGTTGCTCACCACGCGCTTGCAGTCCTGCATGAGAAATTCCTTGTTGAATGCCCGACCAATGAACACGCGGCACACTTCGAGAGAAACGGACAATTCTATCTCTATGACCGGCCGGAGGGATATCGGTACGACAACAGCATCTGGATTTATCCGCAAAAACGGCGTGCGTTGAATGCCGGATATGATTCCCTTGCGAAATGGCCGAGCCTCGATGTGCCGCTGTGTCAGCCATTACCCGGCACGGCTCTTGAAATCCTTTGGCACGATGAATTGCGGTTGCTCTGTAACCAGCTTGGCATAGCCGTAGGAAAGCGTCCGACAAACACCGGTATGACAAGAGCGCTGCGCTGGAACGCCAGCGGCCGAGATCTGACGCGCGGTATATGCTCAATGTTGCGCCGCCGGGAATGTATCGAGGCGGACAATCCTATCCATGACGAAGCGAGGGCCGCAGAATGACCAAGCCGGTTTTCTCGCCCGCCATGCTGCGCCTTTTCCTGATGGGGCACGCGGAAAGGTTCGCGCTGGAGCATGACGACATGCCGCGCGAAAAGGCCTTGCGAGCCTTTCGTTCTTATGTCCGCCACACCGCCGGCGTCACGGCTGCGATCATCGATCAGGCATTCGCAGGGCGTCTTTGTAACGCCAGCGCCCGCGTGCGCCTCTGGGGCTTTCTCGGCCTGATCCCGGCCGATCTCGGCGTGATGCTTCTCGACAATGGAAAACAGGAGGCTGCAAATTGAGCGGGCTTCAGAAAAGTCACGATCCATCGCGTGCCGACTATGATTGGCGCATGTTCTCAGGCTTCCTGCGCGGACGCCTGCGGGCGGACGGGCGCGGTTATCGCGCTCTGGCTGCGGTGATCGGCGTTACCGCGACAGATCTTTCGCGGGCGGCGAGCGGCAAGGAATTGTCGGTCGGCAAGGTGCTTGCGATCTGCGATTGGCTCGATGTCGCGGTGCGCATCTTCTATTTGCCTCCGCAAAAAGATGCGGGAAATTCAGCTTGTTGCAGTGAGTCATTCGTGAAACACGATACGGGCGAGGCGGCGGAATGATGCCTCCTGCGCTTCCCGTTTTTCGTGCTGAGGCTTCTTCACCGCCGCGCATGATATACCTCTCCGGACCAATGACCGGATTGCCGGACTATAACTACCCTGCATTCCACGTTGCCGCAGATTACCTGCGGTCGGCAGGCCATGCGGTTTTCAATCCTGCCGAGTGGTGGCGTGGTCCTGTCGATGAATTTCCGGTCCGCCGCGCCTTCGCGCGCTATGCGCAATTCATATGCCTCGAAGCCGATGCCGTCGTCATGCTGCCGGGATGGAAGAATTCCAAAGGGGCATGCGCGGAACTCCTGCTCGCGATCAATTGCGGCCTCGGCGTTTATGAGATGGAGGGTGAGCCATGACCTCCGAAGCGGCCGAACTGCGCAGCATTCGAACAAAGTTTCAGGCGCTCGGCGGCGCGCAATGGCTGCTGTCCAGCGATGCTGGCGGCATGTTTGTCGAGGTTAAGACTGGCGGCGGCGAATTGAATGAGGTTGCACGTTTCCATCCCGGCGCGATGCCGGAGGAAATAGATTTCTTCGCCAGCGCGCCCGCCATGGTCGGCTTTCTCCTTCACCTTGTCGATCGCGCTATCGCATCCGCCCGCAAGGATCGCCAGCCGCAGGGGCAGGGCAGAGCCAAGGATTTCGCGGCCGAAGCCGCCATGAAATGCGATGACGCGGCGTTCAAGGTCTATCTCGAAGCGAGGCACGGTCTGGAACGCCCGCTGACCGCCGATCGCGTGGCGCACAAGCTTCGCGCTTTGCTCGGCGTGTCATCCAGAAAAGAACTCAACAACAATGCCATAGCGGCGGAACGGTGGCGCTCGCTGCGCGCCGATTTCGACGGATGGAGAAGGGCGGGGCGATGATTGAGCCGATTATTATAGATTCCTTCGCCGGCGGCGGCGGCGCTTCGACCGGCATCGAAATAGCGCTTGGCCGGTCGCCCGATATCGCCATCAACCACAACCCGGCTGCGCTGGCCTTGCATGCGGCCAACCATCCCCAAACGCTGCATATTTCCGAAAACGTCTATCGGATCGACCCGCTCGACTATCTGCGCGGTGCCCATGTCGGGCTGGCGTGGTTTTCGCCGGACTGCAAGCATTTCTCCAAGGCCAAGGGTGGCAAGCCCGTGGAGCGCAATATCCGCGACCTCGCGTGGATCATTCCGGGCTGGATCGAGCGCATCCAGAAAAGCGGCGGCAGGGTTGATGTCGCCATTCTCGAAAACGTCGAGGAATTTCAGGATTACGGGCCGCTGATCGAGACCCCGCGCGGGCTGATGCCCGATCCGGAGCGGAAAGGCGAATATTTCCGCAAGTGGTGCCGCAAGATCAGGGCGCTTGGCGGGCGCATTCAATGGCGCGAACTGCGCGCCTGCGATTATGGCGCGCCGACCATCCGCAAGCGGTTCTTCGCGGTCATCCGTTTCGACGGCCTGCCGATCGTCTGGCCGGAGCCGACGCATGGCACGCCGGCCGATCCCGACGTGATCGCGGGTCGCAAGCTGCCATGGCGCACTGCGGCGGAAATCATCGACTGGTCGCTGCACTGCCCCTCCATCTTCGGCACGGCGGCGGATATCTGGGAATGGTACGGCGTCCGTTCCGTGCGCCCGCTGGCGGATAATACCATGGCGCGCGTCGCGCGCGGCATGAAGCGTTATGTGCTCGATGCCGACCGCCCCTTCTTGGTCAACCTCACCCATGGCGGGCGCGTAGAGCCTGCCGATGAGCCATTCAAGACCGTGACCGGGGCGCACCGAGGCGAAAAAGCCGTGGTGTCGCCGCATCTGGCGTCCGTGGCGCACGGCGACAGCGGCGGCCGGCGGGAATATCCGCTCGACGAGCCACACGGCGTCGTCACCGCGGGCGGCATATCCCATGCCCTGATCGCGCCCCACGTCATGACGATGCGGAATGCGGGCAAGCCCTTCAATGGGGCGGATGAGCCGACGCATACGGTCACGGCTGGCGGTGCCGGCCTTTCGCTTGTCGCGCCTGCGCTCGTGCAAATCGGCTACGGGGAGCGAGAAGGACAGGCGCCGCGCGTGCTCGATATAGATAAGCCGCTTGGTACTGTCGTTGCAGGCGGGATAAAGCATGCGCTGGCCTCGGCCTTCGTTGAGCGCCAGTTCGGCACGGCGACGGGTCACGGCATGGACGATCCGGCCCGATCCGTCATGTCGGACGGTGGCGGCGGCAAGTCCCAGCTCATCTCCGCCTTTGTCGCCCAGCACAATAATGACGGTCGCCGCGAAGGTGGCGTCAATCCGGGTCGGGCGGCGGACAAACCGCTTTCGACCGTCACGCGAACCGGTAGTCAGCAGAGCGTCGTCGCGCCGTATTTGCAAGCCTATTACGGCACGGGCGACGGTGGCGAGGAAGATGCGCCGGTGCGCACCGTGACCACGAAAGACCGGCACGGCCATGTCGAGGCTACGCTCGATGTGCCGCCGTTCACACCTGCGCATGCTGACCGGGCGCGGCAGGTCGCCGCCTTCCTGCGGTCCTATGGATTCTGGGATGACCGCGAGTTTGTGACGATCTCCGCTGGCGGGGTCACCTATGTGATCGTCGATATCGGCATGCGCATGCTCGCACCGCGCGAACTCTACCTCGCGCAGGGTTTCCCGGAAAATTATGAGATCGAGCGCGGCATCGACGGCACGGTTTTCTCGAAATCCGTGCAGGTCTCATGCTGCGGCAACAGCGTGTGCCCGCCTGTCGCCGCCGCGCTCGTCGCCGCCAATTGCGGCCATCTAGCGATTCAAAGGGAGGCCGCAGAATAATGGCAACCTCTATCAATTTTCCGGGTTCCAATATGACGCTGATGCCTCCGGGCGGAGCCGAGAACATAGATCCCTTGCACACTTTTACGAATGGGGTCTGCTCGGTTTCATGCTGGCAGCTTTCTGCTGAAGAGATAGCAGAGGTCGCGCGCACGGGTCGCATCTTTCTGACTGTCCTGTCGGGTCGGACGCAACCACCTGTGTTCATCGGCAGCGAAGAGGCCGTCCGCTCGGTTGTCGTCGACTTCGGCGATGTCTGGGTGCGGGGGAAAGGCGGCGCGTCGTGAGCATTGCCATCATGTCCCGCATTTTCAGAAAACAGCTTGGTTCGTCCAGCAGGAAGATGCTGGCCGTGCGCCTCGCTGATTTTGCCGACGACAACGGGTGCGGTATCTGGCCGTCCGTGGGCCGTCTTGCCCGCGAGACAGACCTTTCAGAGCGCACGGTGCAGCGCCTTCTGCGCGAATTCGTGGATGACGGCCTGCTTATTGTCGTCGCGGAAGCCAGCGGTCGCCCCGGTGAGGCCACGCGCTATGATTTCGATATGATGGCTCTCGGCAATCTTCGGGATGCTGATGCGCCCGCAGACGGGTGTCATGGTGTCACGGGTGACACGGTGTCACCCGTGACACCGGCAACAGAGACGGGTGACATTGACGACAGAGACGGGTGTCATGGTGTCACCCGAACCGTAATAGAACCATCATATAAACCATCAGGGGAGAGAGCGCGCGAGAGCGAGGACGGAAAGGAAAACCGCAAAGCCGTCGAGCGAGCATTCAAGCGAGCCTTCCACCAGTGGCCCACTGCCATCAGCGACAGCGAGCCGGAAGCGTTCCGCGCATGGACCAACCTTTCTTCCGAAGAACGCCAAGCCGCGTTCGACGAAGCGCAGCGGTACATCGAGGCTGCGAGTGCGACTGGTCGCACGAAGGTGTGTTCACATGCGGTCTATCTGCGCGAAAAGCGATGGGAGAAGCTGCCTGCGAAAGTGGAGGCCACCGAAAATGCCCCTGCGCAGGCCGCGCCCTTTGGCAAGCTTTGGGGCGCTCGCGTCTATTCCCTCCTGCTGTGCGGCCCGACGAATACGCCATCGCTGACGCCGATTGAAGTCGGGATGGTGGAAACCGGGCGGTTCAGTGCGCAGCATATCCTGCGTGAAAAACAGGCAAAGATAGGCTTCCCTGCGGTCAACGAAATCTTTGACCGGGCCGAAGGGAGACGTGGTGTCTTAGTGCCTCCGGCTGTGCTCTCCCTTCGGGATTTGTTTGTCCCGGTGAAGGTGGGTGGCGATCTCTGGAAAGAGTGGGAGCGGTTACATAGGGAACGCGGTTGGCCGTGGTTTCCCGATCCGGGACGGCTGGAATACGTACATTTGCCTGCCTGCGGACCGGACGGACTCAGGGATTTCGAAGCTGCTTTGAGAGGGTTGGATAATGATGGCGATCGATAGACAGCAGGTGGATGACGCGGAAGAGATCGACCTGTCGCGGTGCTATGCAAAGCTGGATCGCCTATTGGATGAGCGCGCTCGCCGTCGCCGGGAAGTCGAGGCGGCAGCGAACCGTGCTGCGCCTGATTCGCCCTGGTTGGCGCTGAAGGTGGCGACAGGGCGGGAAATCCGTGTCCGGGATGCGATGGACGCTGTCGGTGTGGAAGCGCTTGTCCCCACAAGAATGGGACCAGAATTGCGGCGCCGTGGTCGATTGATGGTTGCTCAAAAGCTGCCCGTGATCATCGGTTACGTGCTTGCTCGATGCGATGTGAAGCCTCTGGCGATTGCCGGGTTGATGGGCTTCGAAGATGTGATATCGCTGCTCGGCGGGTGCGAAAGGCCGTACCTGATTACGGATGAGAATATCAGTAAATTCAACAGGAAAGCAGAAGAAGGTCAATACGACTATGAGCGTCCGCAATCCCTGTTTCGCATCGGCATGAGGGTGACCGTTCGCGAGGGGATATTCGTCGGCGCATCGGGCAGGATTGTGTCGTGCCGAAAGGATGGCAAGGGCGATGCCGTGGTCGAGATGCGCTTTCTCGGCGGTGACGTTCCTGCGCTGATCCCTCTTGCAATTCTCGATCCGATGTGAGCGATATATCCACGACGGATGTTTCGATGATCCCGTAGTGAGCCTCTGAGAACGCCTAGCCAGCGGGGACAATGTCCCGAGGTCGGTACACCGGTCGAACTCCAGCCCTGAACCGCTTCTTGCGGCACATCGATTCAGGGTCCGTGCGTAAGCCATGTCCAGAATTCAGAAACAGAGATGAGCGCCGCAAGGCGCTCTTTCCATATGGGTATTGGTTAGATGGGGCGCCTGTCATCACCGAGGCCGCGCTTGTCGCCGCTGTCGCCACGATTGCAGGTCGAGCAACCGCAACGGGATGAACGGGCGCGGGATGCGTCGGCACCGTGGCGAAAGTGGTACAAGCTGGAACGTTGGCGCAAGCTGCGCTGGAAGATACTGACGCGCGACCTGTTCACATGCCAGATGCCTGGATGCGGGCGAATAGAGGCCGACACTTCCAAGCTGGTCTGCGATCATGTCGAGCCGCACCGTGGTGATGAACGCAAGTTCTGGGATGAACGCAACCTGCGCTGCATCTGCAAGCCCTGCCACGATACCGTCAAGCAAAAGGAAGAGCAGGCGAGCCTGCATCAACGCGGCGTCTGGTATTGAGGCGCGCCGCCAGCGGTCAGTTGTGAAACATCGACCGTGAAACATTCGCCTCCTTCAATGTGTGATAAAAATGTCACCATCGAAAAGGTGTGACCGAACCGCAACACCCGAGAGGGGGGGCGGTTGAAAGTCTGGCCCCCTTCGACCTTCCCGACCCGCGCCCCTCTCACGCACAGGTTTTTTTTCGATGTCGGAGTATTTCGATCTCCTTGGCGACCCTATTCCGGAGAACTTTGGTAGGCGCGGTCGGCCTCAGCACATCCCGACCGAAAAAAACCGGAACAAAATCATGCTGTTGCTGGCGATGGGGTGGAGCAACGAACGGATTGCACGGTCTCTTTCGATTACGCCGCCGACTTTGCGGAAGTTTTATTTTCGCGAGTTGAAGTTTCGTGAGGAAGCCCGTGACCGCGTGGATGCAGCGCTGTTGGCGCGGTGCTGGGAGCAGGTCGAAAAGGGCAATGTCGGCGCCATGCGCGAATTCGGCAAGTTGGTCGAACGTAACGATCTGATGCTCTACGGCCAGACCATAAAGCCGCAATCGGCGGCGAAGCCGGCGAAAGAGCCGAAGCTCGGGAAAAAGGAAACGGCTCTGATCGAGGCCAGCCAGCCCGACAAAGGCTCTACCCTCGGACGCCTGATCGCGCAGCGTCAGGGGCATATGAACTGACATGTGGGATTTATCCTGCCCGGACTGGGAGGACCGCATCGTCGCGGGGCAGTCTCTCATTCCGGACTTACCCTTGATCGGTGCTGAGGCCGAAATGGGTCTGGCACTGTTCGACGAACTGCAATTGCCCGACGTTCCCGGCGCGCCGCGCATGGCGGAGGCCTGCGGGGAATGGTTTCGCGACATTGTCCGTGTTGCATTCGGTTCCTGGGATCCAGCGGCCCAGATCAGATATATCCGCGATATTCTCGCAATGCTGCCGAAGGGACAGTCCAAGACAACCTATTCCGCGGGCCTGATGCTCACGGCCATGATGATGAACAAGCGGCCGAACGCGGAGGCGCTTTTCGTCGGGCCGACGCAGCTAATCGCTGACAACGCCTACGAGAAGGCGGTCGGCATGATCGATCTTTCCCGTGACCTGAAACGCCGCTTCCGACCGCGCGACCACAAGAAAACGATTGAGGACCTTTCGAACGGCACGGCACTGCGGGTCAAGACATTCGATGTGAACATTCTTACCGGCTCGATCCTGATCATGGCACTGGTCGACGAATTGCACTTGTTGGGCAGAAACGTCCATACCACGAAAGTGATGCGCCAGATCCGGGGCGGCTTGGAGAAAACACCGGAAGGCCTGTTGATCATCACCACGACGCAGAGCGATGAAGCGCCGGCAGGTGCATTCAAGGATGAACTGAAGCTGGCGCGCCGCATTCGCGACGGCGATATGAAGGGCAAGATCATCCGCCCGATGCTGCCGGTCCTTTATGAGTTTCCGAAGGACATCGCCTCGGATCGTCAGAAATGGCAGGATCCTGAAAATTGGAGCATCGTCATGCCGAACCTCGGCAGATCGGTGCACCTGCAAAGCCTCACCGCCGACTGGAATTCTGAGCGTGACAAGGGCGATCACGCCGTCAAGATATGGGCATCGCAGCATCTCAACATTGAGATCGGCGTCGGCATATCCGACGACGGCTGGCGTGGGGCGGATTATTGGGAGGATCGTGCTGATCCGACGCTGACGCTCGACGAACTGATGAGGCGCTCAGAAGTGACCGTCATGGGGACGGACGGCGGCGGCCTCGATGATCTTTTTGGCGTGTGCGTGATAGGCCGCGAAAAGGTGACGCGGCGCTGGCTGGTATGGTGCCATGCTTTTGCGCATCCCAAGGTGCTCGAAGTCCGCAAGGATATCGCATCGACGCTGAAGGGTTTCGAGGAAGAGGGGAGCCTGACCTTTTGCGAGGTCTCGGAATATGTGGCCCGTATCGCTGACATTGCCCGCTGTCTACGCGATGCGGGATTGTTGCCGGATAAGGATGCGATCGGCTCGGACCCGAACAACATAGCCGCTTTCGTCGACGCACTCGCCCAGGTCGATATCACTGATGAGATGTTCCGGCGTTTGAGACAGGGAACGGCGCTTTCTCCAGCAATATGGGGGCTGGAGCACAAACTCAGCGATGACACGCTCAGCCATGACGGCAGCGCCCTCATGAACTGGTGTGTGGGTAATGTGAAAATTGAGGTTCGGGACAACGGCAACCTGGCAACGAAACAAGCCGCCGGCCGCGCCAAGATCGATCCCTTCATCGCCATGCTCTGCGCCGCGATCCTGATGAGCTGGAATCCGGAAGCCAAGGGCCTGTCCATTTACGAAACTCGCGGGATTTTGGTTGTCTGATGAGCCTTTTCAGCATTTTCCGCCGTAATCCACCGCAGGTTTCCACGCCACAGGTGCACGCCCAAGCTGAATCCGCGATGTTTTTCGGCTTTGACGATCCGCGTTTCAAGGAATGGATGCGGAACGGCGGGGGAGATGGCCCGGCGAGCATCACCGTAGCCGAGGCGATGCGCAATCCTGCTGTCTTCCGCTGTGTCTCATTGATCACCTATACCATCGGCATGTTGCCGGTGCATGTCATCGATGCCGAGACGAAAGAGAAGGCTCGTGAGAACCCGCTGTTTTCGCTTCTCCATTCTTCGCCGAACAATTGGCAGACGGCTTTCAATTTCCGCCAGTATATGCAGCGGAATGCTCTGGTGCACGGCAATGCATATGCTCTGGTAGTCAGGTCTGTCGGCCGCGTTATCGGTCTTGTGCCGCTCGACCCGACCTGCGTGATGGTGAGACAGAACCCGGACTGGAGCGTCGAATATCGCTATACGCCGAAGTCCGGCGATGTCCGGGTCATCGGGCCGCAGGATATGCTGCATGTCTATGCCGACAGCTCGGACGGTATTTGCGGTACATCGATCGTGAGGGCGGCGGCGAAGGCCATTGAACTGGCGCGGGAGATGGAGGCGGCACAAACCAACTTCTTCCGCAACGGGATGCTGATCGGGGGCATGCTTACCCATCCGGAAAAACTCTCGCCCGAAGCCTATGCGCGCCTCAAGGCATCGATGAAAGAGCAATATAGCGGCACGAAGAACGCCGGAAAATGGCCGATCCTTGAAGAAGGCATGACTCCGCATCAGTTCACCAGCACCGCAAAGGACAGCCAGCAGGTAGAAAGCCGGAAATTGCAGACCGAGGAAATCGGCCGCGCGTTCGGCGTGCCGCGTCCGTTTCTCGGCCTCGATGATACGAGCTGGGGATCGGGTGTCGACGTTCTGGGGCAGATACTTGTCCGCTACGGCCTCAATCCGTGGTTCACCGCATGGGAGCAGGCCATCAAGCGGTCTTGCATGACGGAAGAAGAGCGATCCCGTCTCGACGTGAAGTTCAATGCCGGCGCATTGCTGCGCGGCTCCATGAAGGATCAGGCCGAATTCTTCGCCAAGGCGCTTGGCTCCGGCGGCCACCAGCCATGGATGACCTATGGCGAGGTTCGCGAAACATCCGACCTGCCCGAAAAAGAGATCGCGCCCAATCCTCTGGCGCAGAAAGGGAGCGACAATGAGCCTGAAAAAACTGCCTGAGATCAGGGCGGAGCGCCTTCCGACGATCTGCGCATTCGAGCCGGATATCGAGGCTATCGAGCGCTGGAATGTTGGCGTGCAGGCGGCTCAAACCGGGGAGAACACCATTTCTATCCTCGATGTGATCGGGGAGGATTTCTGGTCTGGCGGCGGCGTCACGTCGAAGCGCATTTCTGCCGCGCTGCGTTCGATCGGCAATGCCGACGTGTCCGTGGATGTCAATTCGCCCGGTGGCGATTTCTTCGAGGGCGTCGCCATATACAATCTTCTGCGGGCGCATCCCGCCAAGGTGACCGTGCGAATTCTCGGCATGGCCGCCTCGGCAGCATCCGTTATCGCCATGGCTGGTGATGAAATCCAGATCGGCAAGGCCGGATTCATGATGGTCCACAATGCCTGGGTTGTCGCCATGGGCAATCGTCACGATCTCGCCGAAGCGGCGAAGACCATGGAGCCGTTCGATGACGCCATGGCGACCGTCTATTCCGAACGCGCGGGCGTCGAGAAAACCAAGGCAGTCGAGTGGATGGACGCCGAAACGTGGTTCAACGGCGAGCAGGCGATAGGGGCAGGCCTCGCGGATGCTTATCTCGCCGCCGATCAAATCACGCAAGACAAAACGAAGGCCGAGACGGGGCATTCGATCAATGCGGTACGCCGCGTCGATGCTCTTTTGGCAAAAACCGGAATTTCCCGAACGGAACGCCGTGCGCTTCTGTCGGGGGTAAAGGACGGCATGCAGAACGCTGCCGGCCACGTTACGCAGGACGCTGACGACGACATTTTGGCCGCGATGGCGCGGCTTAGCGCAACCTTAAAATCCTGACACAAGGAAGTTTGTCATGAAAATCATGTCTTTCGCCGTCGCCGTTCTGGCCGCGGTTCTCCTCGGCGCGTGCGCATCCTACGCTGGCGTGCTCGACCCGCATATGTTTTCCCACGCGGCATCCTCGCACGCGGTCATGGCGATGGGTGTTCTTGTTCCCGCCAGCCCCAGAATTCGCGGCATCACTTCTGTTCGTGCCGAAGGTCTGGACATCAAGGCCATGATCGAGACCGTTAATCGCGGTTTCGAGGAGTTTAAGGCCGAGCACACCAAGGAGATTTCCGACCTCAAGGCCGGTATGACCGATGTGGTGCGCAGCGAGAAGATCGACCGTATCAATGAGGACCTCGGCAAGCTGACCGCCGCCATCGATGAAGTGAACGTCAAGATGGCCGCCGGAATGGTTCCGGCAAAGGACGGCGACAATGATGCGCCGGAGATGAAGGCGTACAAGGCTGATTTCGACGGATGGGTACGCACCGGCGAGGGCGAGGGCAAGATTCGATCCGCAAACAAGACGGGCGTTATGGCCTCGATGTCGGTCGGTTCCGATCCGGATGGCGGTTTCACCGCGCCGGTGGAATGGGACCGACAGATCACGGACAAGCTTGCCACTGTCTCTCCGATGCGTCGTTATGCGTCCGTGCAGAACGTGCGCGGCGCGGGGTTCAAGCACCTTTATAATCTGCACGGCGCCGGCTCCGGTTGGGTTGGCGAGACGGATGCGCGGCCGGAAACCAATACTCCGCAGTTCGCCGAGTACAGCTTCAAGTTCGGTGAACTCTATGCGAATCCCGGCGTTACCCAGACCATTCTGGAGGACAGCGAGATCGATATTGCTGCCTATCTTGCGGGCGAAGTCGATCTGGAGTTCGGCCAGCAGGAAGGGGTTGCATTCCTCAATGGAGACGGCGTGAACAAGCCGAAAGGCATTCTCCGGTTCGATGCTGCAACCGAAACGGCGCTGCCTGCCGCCGAACGGCATCCGCTCGGACCCGTTCTGGAGGTCAATTCCGGGGCTGCCGCCGGACTGACTCCCGATGGTCTGATCGACCTGATCTATGATCTTCCCTCGGAACGCATCACGCCAACGTCGGCTTTCTATGCCAACCGCAAGACCCATGCGGCTATTCGGAAAATGAAGGATGGTCAGGACAATTATCTGTGGCAGCCGCCTTTTCAGGCGGGCGAACCGGCGCAGGTGCTGGGCTATGCGGCCCGCGATCTTTCCGGCATGCCGGACATCGCCGCCAATACGATTCCCGTGATCTTCGGAGACATGGCCATGGGCTACCGGATATTCGATCGCATCGGTGTACAGGTCCTTCGGGATCCCTACACGAAGAAACCCTACGTTCTGTTCTACACGCGCAAGCGTGTCGGCGGCGGCCTCTGGAATCCGGAGTTCCTTCGCTACCAGCGTGTCGCGGCTGCATAAGCCGGCAGGGTGCAATAACCGGGCGGCAGATGCCGCCCGACAAATTCGAATGGAGATAGACATGAAATTCATCAAGCCTTTCAAGGGCGCTACTGGCGGCGATCCCTATCCGAAGGAATTTGCCATTGGTGAGGATTGTCCTGATGATTTGATCGCCGCGGCGAAGGCGAACGGCGCCGTCAAGGACGCTGGCCAGAAGGCCGACGGCAAAGCCGGCGATGACGGCGACAAGGAATCCTGATCCGTGAACCCCGTTCGTGTTGCAGGCCCGTCAACTTCTCCGGTTACTCTTGCGGAGATGAAAGCGGCGGCGCGCGTCGATTTTGGTGATGATGACCTCATCATGCAATCTTATCTCGATGCTGCCGTCGACCATCTTGACGGATGGTCGGGCATCCTCGGTCGGGCGATCATCGATCAGGATTGGCGTATCGATCTCGCGCAGTGGCCATCTTGCGCTATTGCATTGCCATTCGGGGATGTTTCCGCTGCTGTCGTGAAATATCTCGATCCGGACGGTATCGAGCAAGACTTGCAGCCGGATACATATGAACTATCCGAAACCGCAACGGGATCTGTGTTGAGGTTTCGTCGCAGCTTTCATCGCCCTCCGCTGGCGGATGATCGATCCGGCGCCATACGGGTTACCTTCACAACCGGGTATGGTCCCGATGCGGCTGACGTTCCACCATCGATCAAGGTCGCGATCCTTCTTCTCGCCTGCCACTGGTACGAAAACCGCGAAACCGTCGGCAGTCAGGACATGCGCAAGCTGCCATTCACCGTTGATGCGCTCATCACGCCGCACAGAAGGGTTCTGTTCTGATGGTAGACAGGAACGGTGCAGGCCAACTTATTCACCGGGTAGCTCTCGACATGCGCCCCGAAACCTCCGATGACGGTCTCGGCAATTATGAGGGCGAGTGGGCCGAGCAGTTCCAGTGCCGTGCTGCTTTCATCCACCTTCGCGGCGGTGAAACTGTCATGGCCGGCAGGCTGTCGGGCCGTCATACCCAAATCATCCGCGTCCGGGTCTCCAGCAATACCCGCCAGATCACCACCGATTGGCGGTTGCGTGACGTGCGCCGGAGTATCGATTTCAACATTCGTGACATCGAATTGGAAGAAAACCGCCAGTTCTTTTCACTGACCTGCGAAAGCGGCGTCGTCGCGGGCTGACAATGGCTTGGGTTTATTTCACGGCGGATTTTACGTGGCGCCAGCCGCATTTCAGCATCGCCTACAAGGCCGGCATGGCGCTGAGCGTGAAGCGGGAATGCGCCGACCGGGCTATTGCAGAGGGCAGGGCGCTCCCGATACGAACGCCGCGCAAGGGCGAGGAACCATCTATCCATGGCAATGAAGGCGAAAATTCAGGGGCGCGAGGCCCTGACGCGCAAGCTCGACCAGATGGCTCCGATGGCGAACAAGTACGCGGCGGAAGAAAAGCTCGCCATCGCAAAGGATGCCGCATCCCGGATAGCCGCCTCGGCTCCACGCCGGACGGGTGAATATGCCGCCTCGATACAGGGTGACTTCCAGCGCAATCGCTCGGATCACAGCAGGATCGGCGGCGGCGAATACCGGGCCACGAAGGACAGGGACGCCACAGGTGTCTTCGCCGAATTCATCTGGCGATTTCTGGAGCATGGCACCAAGGCTCATACTGCGGAAGAACCCCGGCAGGACCGGCGCTATAAGAAGCGTGTCGTTTTGACGAAGGCCAAGCGCGGACACCATGCGACGAAACCTTATCCGCACATCTTCGCCAACTGGCGCGCCATGCGTGATGAATCAAAGAAGCGGATCCATACCGCCATCATGCGCGGCATTCGCGAAGCGATGGGGCAGAAATAATGGCCGGCGCTGAATATGAATTGCAGAAGGCCATGGACACGGTCCTGAAGGCCGATGCAGCGCTTGCCGGGCTGGTCGCCGGTAGGATTTACGACCGCGTGCCGCCCTCCGCGAAATATCCTTACATCCAGATCGGGGAGGGGAATGCCGTTTCCGATCGCATGGATTGCCTCCGATCATGGACGGTTTACGCGAGCATTCATGTTTGGTCGATCGATGTAGGCTTTGGCGAGGCCAAGCGGATCATGGGCGCCGTCGATGATTGTCTCGACGGTGCCGCGCTGCAACTGGAAACCCTGCGGCTGATTTTTTGTATCTCTTACAAATCGCAGGTTTTTCGTGATGCTGACGGGCTGACCTCCCACGGCATCGTAGAGTTCAGGGCCGTCATAGAAAAGCGGACCGCTTAGGCCACCACCTTTCACAGAAACCATCAACCTGATCCCTTGCCGATCCCGGCGGGGTGTTTTCCCATGGAGAAAAGACATGGCAGATGAATTCACCGACGGCCAGGAATGGGGCCGCACACTCCTGATCAAGATTGGCGACGGCGCCACGCCGGAGGTTTTTGCCAATCTGTGCGGTGTGAAAACCCGGTCCTTCAAGCTCAGTTCATCGACCATCGATACGACTACACCATCCTGCACCACCCCGGGCGGCAAGGTGGTCCAGACTTCCCGGCCCGGTCAGCAAACCGTTTCGTTCGACGCGTCCGGCAAGTTCATCGGCGGCGCGACCATGGCGCTTTTCCTCAGTTACGTGCGGGACAACAAGCCCTTCAATGCCGAAGTCGTTGTGCCGGGCGATGGCACCTATACGGCACAATGGATGGTCTCCAATTTCCAGTTTTCCGGCGACATGGAAAACACGATGGAATTCTCCGCCACCTTCAACACGGTCACCGAATACACTTATGAGGCGGAAACGCCGACGCCGTAAGGAAAAGTCTCATGGCAAAATCCGCAAAGAAGAAAGAGGCGACCCCCGTCACTCGGGCGGGGCGCCTGCCCTGTAACGAAGCACGCGGCGAAGTGCGCCTGTTCATCGATGATGAGGAAATCGTCATCGTTGCCGAGCTTGGGCGTCTCGCTGCCATATCCAGTCGTCTCCAGTGCAAATCGCTGAACGATCTTTTTCTCAGGCTCTCGACGGTCGAGGTCGAGGCCACGATGGCCGGGATAGAGTTCCTGACCGTCAGGGGAAATGCGCAGCGGGCGATTTCGAAGCTGAAGCTGAGGCATTTCAGTGACTGCTCCGTCGCCTTCACCGCCGCACTCGGCCATCACTTCGACGGTGATCGGGGAAACGTGGGGGCCGGCGCCCAGCCGGCCTAGAAAAGCCGTTCCCATGGCGGGAATGGATGCGGTCCGCCATGGGCGGCCTCGGATGGCGCCCCGCCGAATTCTGGAGCGCCACGCTGACGGAATATTTCGAGGCCTGTAACGGCTTTAATGACGCGAACGGCGCGAGGGATACTGCGCCGCCGTCTGATCGGGAAATGGCGGCGCTGATCGCCAGATACGGATAGGGATATGGTTGCTTCATCGAACAGTGACGATCTCGTTATCAGCATCTCGACGGATACGAGCGAGCTTGTCAACGCGCAGAAAAATGCGTCGAAGGCGGTGATCGCCACGCTCGAATCGATCGAGAAGGCGGCCATTCAGGCCGGTTCCAAGATCGACAAGGCCTTTATCGACGCCGGCGATGCCATGCAGAAGGGCGTCGGCAGCGGGGCGCAGGGGGCCAAGTCCGCCTTGAAGTCCATGACGGATGCCTTCGCGAAGCAGGAACAGGCGCTTGCGAAGGTCAAGGCGGAATTCCCGGCAGCGACGAAGGCGGTTGAGCAATATGAGACCGCCGTGAATTCCCTGAAAGCATCTTTTGTCGCCGGGGACTCGACCGCGAAGGATTTTCTTCAGGGGCTTGAGCTTGAGAGGAAGGCGCTACTGGTCAACACCGCCGAAATGCGGAAAAACCAGAATGCCCTTCTCGCTCGCAACAAGGCCGCCGCATCCGGGCGCGTGCAATCCCCGGCCAACAGCAACGTGGCCGGCGTCTCCGAAGGTGCGCGGCGTTTCCAGACTGCTGATATCGCCGCGCAGTTTCAGGATATTGCCGTCACATCGGCCATGGGCATGAATCCGATACAGATCGCGCTCCAGCAGGGCACGCAACTTTCATCGGTTCTTTCCACCATGGGCAGCGGCAGGCAGGTGGTTGCAGGGCTTGCGTCCGCCTTCGCCTCGCTTGTCAGTCCGGTCAGTCTCGTCACCATAGGATTGACCGCCGGTGCGGCGGCGCTGATCACCTATATCAGCAACCTGAAATCCGGCGGCAGCCGGTCTGAGGAGGTTCTGAAAAAAGAGGCAGAACTGATCCAGAAGGTTGTCGACAAGTGGGGCGATGCAACACCCGCGCTGAAGAAGTACAATGACGAACGCGAGCGGTTGGCAAACGCCAAGGATATTTCCGACGCGGCCGCCGCCGGTATCGAACAGCAATGGGACAAGGCGCGCGCGAAGATCGATGAGCTTGTAAACAAGCAAGCCGCCGCCATCTCCGATCTCATGACGGCGGGTGCCGATCCCTCGAAGCTGTCGGCAGCGCAGGCGGCTTGGAACAAGCTGGCGTCCGGGATCGACAAGCATACCGCGAGCGCGGACGATGCCCGCAATGCGCAGCGCCAGTTCGCGGATTTCGCGACATCGACCGGCATTCCTTCGGTCACGGAACTGGCCAAGGCCTTCGACGGTCTCGATACCATCCTCAATCAGGTCAACAAAAGCGCCAGTCAGATCAATCTTGAGGGGCGGCTCGCCGCCGGCATGGCCAGTGCGCGCGAATATGAGATCGCCTCGCTTGCGGCACTGGAGAAGCTGAAAACGGCGAATGCCGATTATATGAGCGGGCAGGAACGCCGCCTTGCGATGTCGAAGGAAGAGCGCGACATTGCTGAGGAGATCGCCCGTATCCAGCAGGAGGCGAAGGAGAAGGGGGCGGTTCTGCCCTACAATCAGGCTCGCGATCTTGCGGTTCGCAGGCTTGCCGCCGATCAGCCGCCGACCGTGACCGATATGGACGGCGTCACGCGTCAGGTTCCCGTTCCCGGTCAGCGCCCTCTCTATGAGATCGAGGGCGCGGGCGACGACGCCAAGAAGGCGCAGTCGGCGCGCGAGAAGCTTGCGGAAGCCTACAAGAGCCAGATCGAGGATGCAAAGAACCGCAACGATCAGCTCCGGATGGAGATCGAGCTTCAGGGGCTTGGCACCAAGGCGACGGATGCCGCGCGCGTTTCCCTTGAGATGCTCCAGAAGGCCCAGAAGGCCGGCATTACCGGCGAAAACCTTGAGAACATCAAAAAGCAGGCGGCGGCCTACCAGCAGCTTGCCGACACGCTGGCCAAGACGAAGCTGTCGCAGGATCTGGCCAATCAAAACTGGATGGCTTCCCTTTCGACGAATGATCAGCGCGTGGCCCAGACGCTCAAGCAATACGGTCTCCCGGTCGACCTCAACAGTCAACAGGCCGGCCAGATACGGCAATTCAACGGCCAGCAGGACGAACGCGATGCGATCACCTCCTTCCTAACCGATTTCAAGGGTGACATCGTCAGCAGCGGCGGCGACATCGGCAAGTCCTTTGCCGAGTCATTCCGCAACGCGCTTCTCAGTCAGGCGGACAAGCTCTGGAGCAGCGCATTCCGGCAGATTGCCAATATGCTTGTCGGCGGCAGCACACAGCCGGCGGCGGCCGGAGGCAATATTCTTGGGCTGGGAGTATCAACGGTCAGCCGCCTGACCGCTCCGTCATCTCTTTCGGGCATGTCCGGCGACATGGCGATCTATGCGGCGGCGACCCGGTCGATCGAGAGCGGCGGCAATTACCGTGCGCTCGGCCCGGTGCTCGCTTCGGGCGACCGGGCATATGGCGCCTATCAGGTGATGGGGGCGAATATTCCGTCATGGACCAAAGCCGCAACCGGCTCGGCGCTCACGCAGCAGCAGTTTCTGGCATCGTCCTCGGCACAGGATGCGGTGTTCAACAAATATTTCGGGGCTGCGCTTTCGAAGTACGGCAATCCGCAGGACGCGGCGTCCGTCTGGTTCAGCGGCAGGCCGCTTTCGGCGGCGGGGAATGCCAGCGACGGATTCAACACCACGCCGGAATATCTGACGAAGTTCAATGCCGCGATCGGCGATGCGACGAAAAATGTCGGGTCGTTCGGGTCGGACCTCGGGAAGGTCGCCAGCAACGTCATCGACATGAAACCTGCCGGAGCAGGCGCCGGTTCGCTGGCGTCAGGCATTCCGTCCGCCGTCGCAACGCCTGTTGACACCTCTGCCGTTACACAGGCGACAAGCGGTATCGGCGGTATGCTGACCTCCATTACCAGCGGCATTGGCGGATTCCTGTCCAAGATATTGAGCGGTATCGGCAGCGGCTTCGGGGGGCTGCTGTCGGGCGTGTTCAAGCTCTTCGGCTTCGCGGAGGGCGGCTATACCGGGTCGGGCGGAAAGCATGAGCCTGCCGGCATCGTTCATGGCGGCGAGTTCGTCTTTTCCAAGGGCGCCGTCGACCGCATCGGTGTCGCCAACCTCAATGCCATCCATCGCACGGCCAAGGGCTATAGCGCCGGCGGATTTGTCGGCCGGCTGCCCGGCTATGCGGACGGCGGCTTGGTTGCGCCTGCGCAGGCTCCCCGGCTGAGGCCGCGTGTCGCCGCGACCAATGACAATGGGAGCAATCCCGGCACGCTGAATGTCCATATCACCGGTGCAAGCGGCGATGCGCATATTCGCTCCCTTGTCCAGCAGGGCGTCAGCAGCGGCCTTGCCCAGTACAACGTGCAGCAAGAGCGCGGCGGCTGGGGCTCGCAGCAATCGAAGTACCAGAACAGGAAGGCGTGATGGCGACCTATACAGATCAGCCGACGCTGGCGGCCGATTTCCTTTATCCGCAGAAGGTTTCCGTGGATGTGAAGGGATCGGCCATCGAGGGCGGTCGCAACACGGCAGGCCGCAGTCAGTCGATCGAACTGAGCGGCGGCGGTCTCCTGACCGCTTCCTATGAAGGCTGCCGCATCAATTGGCCGGCCCAGTATGAATATATCAACTGGCTCGGCGCGCGTCTGAACGGCAGTTTCCGCTTCATCAACGTGCCGATCATCACCGACTATTACGGGCCGTGGGGCGGCGGGCAAAATCACAGCACATGGAACAGCCCGGACACGATCACCAAATGGATACCGCATTCGGACACCGCGCTGTTCGAAGATGTTTCCGGTTATTCCCAGTCGTCGACATATGGGGAGATCGCGGCTGCGTCCGCGCTCAATGCCGGGACGATCACCATGCGGGTTTACGGCCTCTCCCGCCCGTTGCGGTTGTCGGACTGGTTTTCCATCCTGCACGGCACGAAGGGATGGCGCGCCTACCGGTATTGGAGGGTGCTATCCGTGATCGATGGCGATGCGCCCGTCTATACGCTGGCGGTCAGCCCGCCGCTGCGCGAGGCGGTCGCGAGCGGCACGCGGGTCGAGTTCTCCCGGCCGCGCTTCGTGGCGAAGTTTCCCTCGGATTTCACGCTGGAGAGTGTTTCCGAAAGCTACTACGCGATCGAGCAGAATATCAGCTTCGAGGAGGCGTTCTGATGGGATGGGTCCCGGGCGCCGTCATTCAGGCCATGAAGGGCAGTTATCAGCTCGGCATCTTCCTGCACGTCGAAACCAACCCTGCGCTGCATGTCTGGTTCGGCATCAACGATATTCCGGCGGGCTTCGACAGCCTCGACCAGAACGGGACCGTCTATCTCGGCGCCGGTCGCCTGATCGGCGTGTCGACGCTTGAAGTCCTGGTCGGCGGTCTTGCCGACAGCGTGGAATTCACCATGTCCGGCATCGATCCGGACACGGCGACGCGGACGCTCGACAGCATCCCGGAAGTGCGCGGCGCGCGCTGCTATATCGGCATCACGACGCTCGACGAATATTACCAGCCCATGTCGTCGATCATTCCCTTGTGGTGGGGCACGGCTTCGCACATGGCCGAGCGCAGCGAGACGGTCACCGGAAAAGACAACCAGACGATCACCTTAAGCCTGTCGGTGGCGACGGGTGAATACACCCGCTCACGTCCCGCACGGGCGGAATGGACCGACGCCATGCAGCGGCAGATTTCCGCCGATGACGGGTTCTGCAAACAGGTTTCGCGCCTCGCGCGCGGTGTTGCGCCTATCTGGCCGAATTTTTAGGACAAGTCATGGATTTGAAGGAATTCCTTCACCTGCCGCACGAGTTCAAATTCGGCGGCTGGATGGGAGAGGACTGCACCACATTCTGCGCCTCATGGGCGCGGGAATGCACGGGCATCGATCCGGCGGCACCATTTCGCCGGACCTACAGCACCCTGAAATCCGCCAATGCCTTGCTCGCCTCGCATGGCGGCATAGTGAGTTTTTACGACGAACGGCTGACCGATATCGGCTATCTCCGCACCGATTGTCCGCAGGACGGCGATATCGGCGTCGTCGTCGCGCCTTCCGGGATCGATCGCATGATCAAGCATGTCGGCGGCATTCGCTTCGGCCCCCTGTGGGCGGTGATGGCGCAGCGCGGCGTCATTGCGAAAAAGCTCGATCACGTCGCGGCATGGACATTGAGGCATCATGCGCATCTATGACCACCTGCACGGCAGCACCGCGCTATGGCATCCGTCCTGTGTGTCGGTGGACCGTTATCGGCCGCCGCGAAAAGATCCGATCTTCACGCCGCTTTTTACCGCCGCGTTTTCAGCCATCGGCCTGACCGGCACGGCGCTGACGCTGAGCGCGACGATTGCATCCGCCGTCACGCTGACCGCGATCGCCATCGGTGTACAGTCGTTGCTCCAGAAGACGCCGGACCCGGAGGACGGGCACGCGCCCAAACAGCAGCCCGATCCGTACCGCATATGGATGGTGGGGCGGGTGAGGGTGGCTGGAGCCTATATGCTATGGGAGGCCAAGGGAAAACGGCTGTTTTCGGTACAGGCCATTGCCGGCCACAGGATCAAGTCGGTCAATCGCTACTGGCTGAACTCCATGGAAGTGGAGATCGACGGAAATGGCCGAACGACGGAAGACGACGGCGGTCCGATCGGGAACAACGTCTATATCTATAGCCGTCTTGGCGCGGCGGCGGAGACAGCCTATTCGGAGATTACCAATTATCTTGCTGCTGACCACGTCTGGACCGGTTCATGCCGGGGTGACGGTCAGGCATCGCTCGGCATGATCTGTGAGCAGGCATCGCAGGAATCGCAATATGAGCGGTTTCCCTACGGCGCGCCCTCCCTGTCGGTCGAGGCCGATGGCGCATACGTGTTCGATTTCCGTATCAGCACCAATCCAGGCAATGCCTCGGCATGGGTCTGGTCGCGCAACAGCGCGCTGATCCTTTGCTGGCATATGTGCTTCAACGAATTCGGTTTCCGGCGCGATTTCGCGACGGCGGTGCTGCCCGTCATCGATCAGTGGATCGAGGAGGCGGACATATGTGACGAAGATGTTCCCACAGCAGCCGGCGGCACGGAAAAGCGGTACGAATGCAACGGATGGGATACGGCTGAAAATGGACCGAAGGCCGGCCTTGCCGCCATCCTTGCCACCTGCGACGGCTGGATATGCGAGCGCGGCGACGGTGCGATCATCCCGAAGGTCGGAAAGTTCCGCGAAACCTATGTCGAGATCCTCGACGAAGACGATATCGTCGGCCACAACATCCAGTACGACGTGCTGTTCGAAGATGAGGTCAATCGTCTCGTCCCGAAGTTCACCTATCCGGACAATGAATATACCACGACCAGCACCGACTATTTCGAGGACATAGCCGCTCAGACACGGGCCGGTCGCGTGCTGGCGCAGGAAGCGGAATATAAGTGGTGCCAGCAGTGGCGGCAGTGCCGCCGCCTCGGCAAGCGCGACTGGCTGAAGCTTCAGCAGAAGATCCGCGGCACGCTCGATATCCGCCTTTCCGGCATCAACGCCGCCTATAGCCGCTGGATCAGGCTGCGGACGCCGAACCGCTTTCCGAAGCTCGACGGCTTGCTGATCGAGAACAAGAAAGCGACCATCGCGTTGACACAAGGCGGCTTCACGCTGGAGTTCGCGCTGCATCCCGCCGACATCGACGCATGGAACCCTGCCACCGATGAGGGTATGGTTCCTGCCATCGCCTATGCGCCGAATGAGGAAGGTGTCATCAAGCCGACCGTCTATTCCGTCGTGCCGGTATCGAGCGGATCGTCGGTATACCTGCATGTGGTGCTGGTCGACCCGGAAGACGATTCACTGACGCCGCGTGTGCGCTATCGTGTTTCGGCATCGAATGGTGGAGCGGCCGGGGCATGGGTCAAACAGGCCTTTTCGGGGGCCAAGGCTTCCGGCGGTTATCTGACGATCGATACTAGTCCGGTTCCGGGTGACACGATACTGGACGTGCAGACCAGCTATTCCAGCAATGACGACGACGGCAACTGGACAACCACGATCGAGGTCAGGACCACCGTCAACACCACTCCGCCGCAAGCGGTGCTGAATGCCGCGGTCGCCCCCGGAACGGGCAATGCGAAATGGACATGGACCGCGCCCAATGACGTGAACTACGCCGGCGCACGCATCTATTACAACACCGTCAACAATCTCGCGACTGCCTCCGCCTTCAGCCCGCCGATCTATGGCAGCGCGGGTGGCTCCTATACAGCCACGAAAAACCTGACGGCTGGCACCTGGTACAGCTGGGTCGTCCCCTTCAATTCGTCCGATGTGGCCGGCACTCCCGCCGGGACCGGCGCCTTTACGGTCTCCTGACCGCATCATCTCGCCACCCTGTTCATTCCGTCCCGACCGCCCGGAGCGTCAACGCTCCGGTAGCGGCGGCTTTTCCATGGAGAGAAGAATCATGACCATCAGCACGATTGATGACGTTTTCCGCGACTATGTTGTCGACGGCGTTTCCACGTCGGGGCCCAATCATCCGAACAAGGCTGATATCCGCGACACCCTGAAAAGCCTTCTCGAAGGCATTTCGACCTTCCCGGACAACCGCGTCATCCGGTTGAACAACGCCAACGCCGGCACGGAAAACAACATCATCGTAACGGCATCGGTCGCGATCCCGGCCGCCGCGTTTCAGGTGCTCTATATCCTGAATGTCACTCAGGAAAATACCGGCCCGGTAAAGGTAACGGGCGCAATCACCCGTGATCTCGTGACAAATACAAGCCAGCCGGTGCAGGAAGGGTATCTAAAGCCCGGCATGGCCGTTCTTTGCATCGATACCGGCAATGCGCTGCGCATGCTGTCCTATGGGGATGTGGAAGGCGTTGTCGAGACACTCGCGGCTCAAGCACAAACTGCGCAGGCTGCCGCTGCCGCCGCACAGGCATCGGCAGAAAACGCCGCATCGTCGGCCCAGAATCTCGTTGAGGCAGCCACGGCCGGCTTTACAGGCTTCGAAGATGGCCTCGGATATGACTGGGGGCACATCTCAGACGCAACCACTTATTTCGATCAGGACTGGGGCTCCATAGCCGCCTGAACTCCTTCGCTCCAACATCTGAAATCGGAGAAAAACCACATGTCTACGCAGGTCCAACTTCGCCGTGGCAGCACGGCGCAGCATGAATCCTTTACGGGCGCCCTTGCCGAGGTCACCGTCAATGTCGATACGCATGCGCTCCACGTTCATGATGGATCGACGGCGGGTGGCTTTGCCACCGCTACCGCCGCACAAGGCGCAAAAGCCGATACTGCACTGCAGCCGAACGACAGTGCAGCCAGTCTTCTCCTACCAGGCTTGGGAACCGGAGTACGTGCGCGAAATATCAGCGATAGGCGCCAAGATGATGCAATCTCCGCCTTCGACTTTCTTAGCGCCTCGGAGCAGGCAGACGCAATAGCGGGAACGGGCAGCCTCGATCACACCGCCTCTTTGAACAAATGGCTACAAGCAGGTATTGATGAGCGCCATGATCTATACATGCCCGCAGGACAGTTCAATATCGGCTCTAGCGGACAAGGTCTTCTGCTCGATCATTCGGCCATCGCCGACGCAGATCGCAAAGCTCCTAGCGTCTTCGGACCCGGCCCGGGTACCTGCAAGATTGTTGCGGCAGACGGTAACTATATTGCGTTTCACTCGAAAGGGGCCAACGGAGCCGGCACCGGGGTGAAATGGTTGACCATATCCGGTCTCCATATCGTCAAGAGAGCGCAAGATGGAATTGGGGAAGGTTTCGTCGCTGAAGGATATTGCTTCGGCACATTTCGGGACCTTAGAACTGCGGGTTTTCAAAACGGCCAACACTATAAGGGTGTCTTTTCAAGCTTGATCGAAAGTCCGCGGTCCTTCAATAATGCGATTGGGATGCTGCTTGAAGAGGCAATGGGAAGCGACGGTGTAGCTTACTGTCCGAATGCAATCACCATTCTGCAGCCGTATCTCTCTACCAACAACACCTATGGGCTGCATGCTCACCGGCCAGCCGCGCTTGCCGTGCGGGGCGGCTCAATCGAGAACAATGGCGCGACCGGAGCGTACCAGTGCGGAGCGTGGATCGAAAATGCCGGTTATGAAGGGGCTTTTGGCGCCCTTTTTGATGGCGTTTATTTCGAAGATAATGGTGGAAAGGCCGACATTTACCTCACAAATACCGAAAACAACTCGGTTTATTCTGTGCGAAATTGCCTATTCAGCCGGATTCAGAATGGCAGGTTTACCACAAGCAATATTCGCACCGCCTTCTCAGGCAGTCTTCGCCAGCACATCTCGTTGGGAGCGAATGCCTTCTCCGATCTCGGTACCTATGTTCCCGATGTATCGCGACCATTTATCAAGCACGAAAACCAGGTGCCGACCGTTTCAGGCTTCGACGATTGCGATTTCTGGCCCACAGTCTCGAAAGACAAGTTTAGTCAAACGCCAAGGTTTGAAGCTGTCGGGAACTCCGATCCCATCACAGTCAGCGCGGATAACACGGTGCTGTCATTTGCCGCGACGAATAGTAATAGCGGAAGCTATGACACGAACACCTATAAATTTACCGTGCCTTACCCCGGACGATATCTATTTGTGGCGACCCTTGGCCTCAACAGTGTAACAGGCCAAGGGTCTATATGCTTCGGGAAAAACGGAGCGCAAGACACCACCGGAGTTGTCAGGTTCACCAGCGTCGCCCCTGCGTGTCTTACCCGGATAATGGATTTGGCAGCTGGCGATATTATCGACGTGCGCAGCTTCCTTTCCACCGGGCAGGCGTTTTCCTATCGTGGATTTATTTCGTCCTTTATTGGTATGAAGATTAGCGCCTAGACTTCTTTTACGCCGAGACCGATGCCCATCCATTCAGTCGGTGAGTGTGTGAATTGAACAATTCGCATCTCAGTCGCGTTTGAATCCCGGAAGTCCTTCCAGAACCGAACCGTGCCACCGCTTAGATGGTCGTATTCGTGACCACATATATCGTGGAATGCAACGGCCTTCTTGGCAAACTGACCGAGGTTTAAATAATCCCGCAAAGTAGCTTCATACGAATGATCAGCATCAATAAAGACGAAATCGAACTCTTTTCCCTTGAAGTCATCGGAGGTTGCCGGGATATGGACTTCCAAATTGAGAAGAGATTTGAATTCATTTATTGCTGGAATGCGGTCAGCAATATCGACCATGTGATAGGTCGATTTCTTGTTTGCCCTCTGTAGCATAGCTGCTAAAAAGAACGATGACGCCCCGTAATAAACGCCGATTTCTATGGCGTCATCTATATTCAGTTTTGCGACTTCCATAGCAAAATCAGCAAATTCAGTTGGGTATTGTAGCAATCCGAATTGACTGCAATTCTGCCACTCTACGAATTTACTGAGTAGGCTCCAACCACTGAAAAACAAACCATACTGGCGAACTTGATCAAGGATGAACGATCGGCTGTGAAATTCCGTATCGGACGATGAAAGTATGCGTCTAACGACAAGCATGGCTTTCTCAATGTCGCCATTCATCTTAACGGAATTTCCGTCTAAATATTCCGGCAATCTAATATCTGCTTTTGCTTTGGCAAGTGTTGGAAATTTCATTTATGACCCTCCCGAATAAGACCCCAATTTATATCTGCCTATCATTCCAAAATTGGCAACGCAAGTTGCAATCATCCATCCCACAAGTTGTTTGATCCGTCTCCAATAGACGCCTCTCTCTGAAAGTTGAAAGCATGAAACTCGTTTCCGACTGGAAGCGGGTGCTTCGCCATGCAGCAAGCATCCGCCTGCTTTTGTTCGCCGGTATCCTGTCCGGCGTAGAGGTCGCTTTGCCCTTGGTGGGCGACAGTCTGCCTATTCCTCCGGGCGTCTTTGCCGGTCTTTCCCTGATCATCACTGCGGCGGCCTTTGTGGCCCGGATTGTCTCCCAGAAGGAATTCCGCGATGGCGAGTAAACGGGCAAAGGCTGCGATAGCTGCCGCCGTGGCTGCCGGTGTGGCGTCTCCGGGCGTCTATCTGGCGAAGGATTATCTTATCAAGCCGTGGGAGGCCACGAAGCTTGTGGCCTACCGGGATATCGCCGGGGTCGTTACAGCCTGCACGGGCGAGACCAAGGGCATAAAAATGGGGATGCGCTTCACCAAAGAGCAATGCGATCACATGCTAGACAGCCGGGTTGAGAATGATTTTCACAAGCCTCTGACCCGCTGCATTGCCGGTTTTGACAAGAAGCCGATCAGTTGGCAGGCTGCGATGATCAGCCTTTCGTACAATGTGGGCGTCGGTACGGCCTGTAACTCGACCGCCGCCGCTCTGGCTCGGTCAAACCGCATGGCCGATAGCTGCCAAGCCATCACACGATTTAACAGGGCCGGGGGCCGCATCATCAAGGGGCTGATCAACCGGCGTGGCTATGGCGACGAAACCCGTATCGGTGAACTGGAACTCTGTCTCGCGGGGTTGAACTGATGTTCGGGCTTCTCGATTACATCAAGATCGGCCTCGGCGTTGTCGGTGGCATCGCCATGATGCTGGTCTACAACGCCGCCCTGCACGATCCCATGCTCAAGCGCGAGGCGCGTGACGGGTATGTCCTCGAAGCGCAGAAGACGGCACTGGGGGCCAAGCTCGCCGAAATGGACCGCCAGAAAAAGGCGGCCGAATTCGTCATCTCGGCCTATCAGGAACAGCTTAAAAACGCCCGCGTGGCCGAGGCGGAAAAATCCCAACAGAATGAACAGGAGATCGCGGCCTATGAAAAGCGGCTTGCTGATACGGGGCGGGCTTGCCTGCTTGATGGCCACGACCTTGATTTCCTGCGCCAGTGACAAGGCGTTGAAACAGGCGGCGACGGAACAGGGCGTAGCGCAGGCTCGCGTCACGCTTCCGGTCTATCCATCAGATTGCCGGGCGAAAGAGCCCCATGCAGCACTGACCGAGGGCGCGGAAATCCGCTCCATCCTGAAACGCGAGCGCGCGGCGCTCGACCGGCAGAACACGCGCACGGATCGGTGCGCAGGCTTTTATGACGAACTGGCGAGGGGATTACAGTGAGGCACGCCATGGACCACGAAGCACAAATCGCCCGCCGTATGGCCGAGTTACCGGAGCGCACCCAAGAGTTTCTGTCGAAGCTCGATGATGACGATATCGACAATCTGGAAGACGCGATAAAGTTCTATGCCACCGTCAGGACGCTCGGGCAGCTCGGGAAATGGCTGGCGATCACGGTATTAGCCTTGATCATGGGCGTCGTCTCGCTCTATGAGAACATCTTGAAAATGTGGCTGTGGTTCCACAAGTGATCGACCTCCGCCATCTCCACCCGATCCGCGAGGGTCAAGGTATCTACGTCGAGGTAGACGGCAAGCGCATCAGGCTATCGCCGATGCAAGCAAATCTGATCCTGCAATCGTGGGCGGAGGCTGTAGGAGGGGCGATGGTTTTTCAGGCATCGTCACTTTCGCCATACGGCGGCAGGCCGGCGAGCAACGCTGCGATGGCATAATCTGTCTGCCGCCGCTTTGTGCCTTCCCGTTCGAAGTTACCGACGGTCTGACGTGTCAGGTCCAGCCTGCTGGCAAGCGCGATCATCCACCCGTGCCCAGCCGGGATAATTCCTTTCGACTGGAGTTCGGCCTTTGCTTCGGCAAATTTTTCTGGGCTCATGCTGCGTAAATCTCCCTTGGTATGCCGTACATCTCTGCCGCCATCCAAACGGGCCACTGCATGCACCGATTTTCCTCCGTCGCAATGCGCTTTTCAAGAGCCGAGGACGGCGTCCACGGGCGCCGTGTAGCCCATCCATTCGGGTTCGAGTGCATGATAAACCATTGGCCGTCGTGCTTGACATAACGAACGGTCGGGGTGTGGTAATCGCAAAACATTTCGAAGGCCATTTTTGCCGTCTCCCTTTAGATCAGTTCGTAACCGTTCCGGACTGCGCGCGCCTTCACTTCATCCAACGTTGCGCACTGGTCGAAATACATCGTGTCGTTAAAGGTGTATTTGCCGCTGTTTTGCAGGCGTACGAAGCGCCAGAACCAATAGCCGTCCTCGACTTCGTACGCGGCAACGCACCAGTTGAGGTTATCAGAGGGCTTGGTGAGAATGATGGCTTCCCGCGACTTGTAGGTGTCGACATTGGTGATTGTGGTCATAACTGCGTCTCTGTTGTTGATGACCTATATATGTCAAATTATTTTACGTTTGTAAATAGGAAATGTAAAATTATTTTACATATTGTGCCATGCCCCAGCGATGCAATATCCGGTAAAAAGACCCGATGGAGATACCCATGTCCCGCGCGGTTTTGTGCGGCGTTGCTCCTTGCTCCATCAATTCCACGGCGCGTGGTAGCCACTCCGGCGGCGTTCGTGGTTTGTGAGTGATCTGCATCCGGCCCGCATGCTCGGCCTCAAGCATCGCGCCAGTAACCATGGTGACCGACATCCGGTCCGGCCAGACCCGGACCTGACGGACTATTTTTCGGATCTGGCCACAGGCGACGTACATGTCAGGATAGACTTGTGGTCGCCCTGTCAGGCGCTCCAGCAAAGACAAGACACAGTTCTCAAGCGGTCCAGCCTGAAACCGATGCATGGAGCAGGCTCCGACGCCGTATCGCTTGTCGGAGGGGATGTAGTAGCGATAGATTTTGCCGTTCCGGTGGTGCACCGGGACGTGGATCATTGGCGCGCCATTTGCATCGACGATCAAGCCTTTGAGTAATCCGAGCACAGGCGGCCGCGATAATGGTTTTCGCCGGCGAGCACTGGCGGCGATGGCGTCCTGCACTTTGCGCCATGCAGACATGGTGACAATCGGTTCATGAGTTCCCGGCAGTAACTTGCCGTGGTGGCGCAGTTTGCCGATATACACCGGATTTTGCAGCATGTCCGTGAGTGTACGCTTGCGCCACGGGCGCTGATAATTGTTGAGCCAACCCCGTTGATGTAGGACGCTTGCCAGAATTTTCGCGCTGCCGTATTGCGAGTAGTGCGCAAAGGCGTACCTCACACACGCCGCCTCGCTTTCGTCGATCTCAAGCCGCAAATCTACCGCCCGATATCCATAAGGCGGCTTGCCATGGACCCACATCCCTCGCGCTCGCGCGCCGGCAAACCAGTCTTTAAGGCGCTCGCCGGTCAGCTCACGCTCAAACTGTGCAAAGGACAGCAGGATATTGAGGGTCAACTTACCCATCGCGGAGGCGGTGTTAAATGATTGCGTGACGGAAACGAATGTCACCCCATGCTGATCAAATTCGGCGATCAGATTGGCAAAATCCCGCAGCGAGCGCGAAAGGCGGTCTATCTTATAGACCACAACAATGTCGATTTTCCCGGCGGCGAGATCGGCCCGCAAGGCTGTGAGGCCGGGCCGTTTGAGATTGCCGCCCGAAAAGCCGCCGTCATCATAGGTCTTGGGCGACTCCTCCCAACCGTCGCCGGCTTGGCTCATTATATAGGCCGAGCAATAAGCCCTCTGGTTATCGAGGGAGTTGTATTCGGCGTTGAGCCGCTCGTCTGATGATTTTCGGGTATAGATCGCGCAGCGCATGGTTTATCCTGTTTGCATGGGGTGACATGCGGCTGAGTGCCGCTTTGCAAAGCAAATTCAGGATTTCGTTTCAAACCACGCCGTGGGGCGACCGCTCGAACTTACCACGCCTATCCGTGATGTCCAGACCGTCTATCTCCGTGCCCGGTACACGACAAATTCCCCCTGTCCCAAGCATTTACACGATGTGCATCGCAGCTTTTGTTGATGAAGGCTTAGGTTGCCGTAGTAACCAATTCGATCCTCTATCGCGCGCTTGTCCAGCGTGCTTACATGCGTGCATCTGGTGCATAGCGCACACAGCACGGCCCACGGTTCGAGATCCGCGATTCGCGTATCTTTCGGAATGTGCTCATAGGAAGGTGGTCGGGCCATACGCGTACTGCTTACTGAACAACAATCTTTTCCCATGCGCCCGCAGCGAACGGCTTTCCTCCATGGCGCCGCATGAATGCGCTCATGTGCCTCTCGCTGGGGAAGCTGAACACACAGAAATCTATGCCTTCCTTTCTCGCCATGCGGTGAGGCAGGCGAGCACTAAGGCGGTTCGCGTCACGATGCACTTCATGGCGAGCGCATTTCAATGCGTAAGCTTCAGGTAGGGCTACTTGGTATGACGCCGGCGGGCGGTTGGCTTGCATCTGGCTCATCATATTGAATCCGACTGTCATCGATGTTCTTTTTATGTTCTCATTTTGAAGAGAGAGTCAACCGGCTTTCGTCACCGACGGTTCGTCCGCATTCCTGCCATCAAGGGCGGCTCATTGTCCCTGCATGGCAGCGACCGCAATTCATTACGATCTTGTCTTTTTCTGGCGCTGATTGTAGTAGGTGCGCCAACATGTGATTTTGCTGCGCAATATTGCGATACGCGCTGTGACACAACTTGAGACACAGGGCCGCTAATTTGATGGATATTGTGTAGTAGATTCAATGGTTGGGGTTTGGTGCGGCTGCTCTCCATCCGCACCAGAACGCCACGAGGCACAGGAATTTCTCTCCCGCGACATGGCGTTCAGGGCCGGTGACGGCGGGACAACGACAAAAGTGAAGGTTTGAACATGCAGGTTACCGAAACGCTCAACGAAGGGCTGAAGCGCGAGATCAAAGTCGTGGTTCCGGCCGGGGATCTCCAAGCCAAGCTCGAAGAGCGGCTCGAAACCGCGCGCGGCCGTGCCCGCATCAACGGCTTCCGGCCCGGCAAGGTGCCGGCCGGCCATCTGCGCAAGATGTACGGCAAGTCCTTCATGGCTGAGATCGTCAACGAGATTCTCAACGATTCGCCGCGCTCCATCCTCGCCGACCGCAATGAAAAGTCGGCGACGCAGCCGGAAATCGTCATGTCGGAAGACGAGAAGGAAGCCGAGCAGGTTCTCGACGGCAAGGCCGATTTCGTCTTCTCGCTGAACTATGAAGTTCTGCCGAAGATCGAGGTCAAGGACTTCTCCAAGATCGCCGTGACCCGCGAAGTGGCCGACGTTTCGGATGAGGAAGTGGATGAGCAGGTCAAGCGCGTGGCCGCTTCCGCCCGCACCTTCGAGACGAAGAAGGGCAAGGCCGAGGATGGCGACCGTGTCACCATCGACTATCTCGGCAAGCTCGACGGCGAGCCCTTCGAGGGTGGCGCGGACAATGACGCGCAGCTCGTGCTCGGTTCCGGCCAGTTCATTCCGGGCTTCGAGGAGCAGCTTGTCGGCGCCAAGGCCGGCGACGAGAAGGTCATCACGGTCAACTTCCCGGAAGATTACGGCGCGGCGCATCTTGCCGGCAAGCAGGCCACCTTCGACATCAAGGTCAAGGAAGTCGCCAAGCCGAACGAACTGGAACTCGATGACGAGACCGCCAAGAAGCTCGGTATCGAGTCGCTGGAGCGTCTGCGTCAGGTCGTGCGCGACCAGATCGAGGGCCAGTATGGCCAGATCACGCGCCAGAAGGTGAAGCGCCAGATTCTCGATGCGCTCGACGGCGATTACCAGTTCGAGACGCCGCAGAAGCTGGTCGATGCGGAATTCAACAATATCTGGCAGCAGATCAATTTCGACCTCCAGCAGGCCGGCCGTACCTTCGCCGACGAAGAAACCACAGAAGAGGAAGCCCGCGAGGAATATCGCAAGCTGGCTGAACGCCGCGTGCGCCTCGGTCTGGTTCTCTCCGAGATCGGTGAGAAGGCCGGCGTCGAGGTTTCCGAGGAAGAGTTGCAGCGCGCTGTCTGGGATCAGGTCCGCCGTTATCCGGGGCAGGAAAAGGAAATCTACGAATTCCTGCGCAAGACGCCGGAAGCCGTCGCCAATCTCCGCGCGCCGATCTTCGAGGAAAAGGTCATAGACCATCTGCTCGCCAATATCGACGTGACCGACAAGAAGGTCTCCAAGGAAGAGCTGACGGCTGAAGACGAAGACGCCGCGTCCGAGGCAAAGCCGGCCAAGAAGGCCGCGCCGAAGAAGAAGCCGGCTGCAAAGAAGAAGGCCGACGAAGGCAAGTCCGAAGAGGCCTGATCCTTCCCCGCACCCTCCGAACAGGCCGCGCTCCGCGCGGCCTTTTCATTTGTCGAAAGCCTTGCGTCGGCGCAGGCTTTGTTCTAGCCAGTAACCCGATACGTTTCAGCCTTACATTGACGAGCTATCATGTCCCTTATCGATACGCGCACGCCCGAACCCAAACGTTTCATCTCCGGCGCGACCGGCGACTGGGAAGTCGTGATCGGCATGGAGGTGCATGCTCAGGTTACGTCCGAGTCGAAGCTGTTCTCCGGCGCGTCCACCGCCTTCGGCGCGGAGCCGAACGCCAATGTGTCGCTGGTCGATGCGGCCATGCCCGGCATGTTGCCGGTCATCAACGAGGAATGCGTCAAGCAGGCGGTGCGCACCGGCCTCGGCCTCAAGGCGCAGATCAACCTGAAATCGGTCTTCGACCGCAAGAACTATTTCTATCCTGACCTGCCGCAGGGCTACCAGATTTCGCAGTTCAAGCAGCCCATCGTCGGCGAGGGCAAGATCGTCATCTCGGTCGGCCCCGACAACAAGGGCCAGTTCGAGGATGTCGAGATCGGCATCGAGCGCCTGCATCTGGAGCAGGACGCCGGCAAGTCGATGCACGACCAGCATCCGACCATGTCCTATGTCGACCTCAACCGCTCCGGCGTGGCGTTGATGGAGATCGTGTCCAAGCCCGACATGCGTTCGTCGGACGAGGCGCGCGCCTATCTCACCAAGCTGCGCACCATCGTGCGCTATCTCGGCACCTGCGACGGCAATATGGACGAGGGATCCATGCGCGCCGACGTGAACGTGTCGGTGCGCCGTCCGGGCGGCGAATTCGGCACGCGCTGCGAGATCAAGAACGTCAACTCGATCCGCTTCGTCGGTCAGGCCATCGAATATGAGGCCCGCCGCCAGATCGCCATTCTGGAGGACGGCGGCGCGATCGATCAGGAAACCCGCCTGTTCGACCCGACCAAGGGCGAGACGCGCTCCATGCGCTCCAAGGAAGAGGCGCACGACTACCGCTATTTCCCCGATCCCGACCTGCTGCCGCTGGAATTCGACCAGGCCTTCGTCGACGCGCTCGCCGCCGACCTGCCGGAACTGCCGGACGAGAAGAAGCAGCGCCTGATCGAGAAGCAGGGCATTTCGGTCTATGACGCTTCCATCCTCGTAACCGAAAAGGCCATCGCGGACTATTACGAAGCGGTCGCCAAGGGCCGCGACGGCAAGGCCGCCGCCAACTGGGTCATCAACGATCTCCTCGGCGCGCTCAACAAGGCCGGCAAGGCGATCGAGGAATCGCCGGTTTCGCCCGAGCAACTGGGCGGGATCATCGACCTGATCAAGGAAGGTGTCATTTCCGGCAAGATCGCCAAGGACCTGTTCGAGATCGTCTGGAACGAGGGCGGCGACCCGAAGACGCTGGTTGAGGAACGCGGCCTCAAGCAGGTGACGGACACCGGGGCCATCGAAAAGGCCGTGGACGATGTCATCGCCGCCAACCCGGACAAGGTCGAGCAGGCCAAGGCCAAGCCGACTCTGGCCGGCTGGTTCGTCGGTCAGGTGATGAAGGCCACCGGCGGCAAGGCCAATCCGCAAGCGGTCAACGAACTGGTCAAGGCCAAGCTGGGGATCGAGGAATAATGTGGGTTCGCAGTGCCACCGAGGCCGATCTTCAAGCGGTGCATGAACTGCTGGTCGAGACCTGGCATGCGACCTTCGACGATATTCTGGGCCGGGAAACGGTCGATGCCGTTACCGGGCGCTGGCATTCGATTGCCGCGCTGAAGGCCAATCTCAAGCGACCCTATTCGGAATTCGTCGTCGCCGACAATGGAGAGGGCGGCATAGACGGCATGGCCTTCGCGAGCCAGAGCGAGGACGGCGCGGCCTCTTTGCACCAGCTCTATGTGCGGCCCGAAACGCAGGTGCAGGGCATAGGCACGATGTTGCTCGCCGAGGTCGAGATGGCGTTCCCCGATGTCAGAAAGCTCAAGCTCGAAGTGATCGAGCGTAACGAAAGGGCCGTGCGCTTCTACGAGCGCAAGGGTTTCGCGCGTGTCGACCGCAAGGAGGATTGGGGCGATCCACAATGCCGCGAGCCGGTGCTGATGATGGAAAAATCGCTTGAAAGCTGGAGCATGTGAGGGTGTCATACTCTCGTGACAGCGGCAACTTGACCCTTGCCTTGACCCGGCGATGAGGCCATAAGCATTAAGGAATGCGGGCGCTTCGGTTGTTGCTTGCAAGATATGGATTCGTAAGAGGCCAAGATGAAATTTCTGACTCAGGTCTTCACCTGGTGGAACGGCCAGACCATCGGTACGCGCTTTCACACATGGCGCAAGGGCGAGCGCGTCGGCGAGGACGAGTTCGGCAATGTCTATTATCAGGGCGGCAAGGATTCCGAAGGCCGCACCCGCCGCTGGGTGATCTATAACGGCTATTGCGAGGCCACGGCCATTCCGCCGGGCTGGCACGGCTGGATTCATCACCGGGTCGATACGCCGCCATCGAAGGAAAACTATACGCCGCGCGAATGGCAGAAGCAGTATGTGCAGAACCTGACCGGCTCGCCGCTCGCCTATCGTCCGAAGGGCGCCATCGCCCTGCCGGGCCAGCAGCCGGGCGAGCGCCCGCGCGTGACCGGCGAATACGACGCGTGGACGCCCGGCAACTGACGGATTTCGATACGGTCCGGCATATGAGGGTATGCCGGATTTTTATTTCGTGCTGTGGTTGCAATCGGCAGGCACCGAATCGTCACATTTCATGTCTAACCATGATCTGACTCACCCTTGATGCGGATTTCCGTTTTGACGAAGCATTTCCCCGGCACCGCCGGCCATCGCAAAGACCGGATCGGTAAGGCAACGCGGATTGCCCTGATCGTGCTTCTCGCCAGCGCGGGCAGCCTTCAGGCGGCGCGAGCCGAGCGTATTTCCAATCCGGTGGCGGAATTTTCGGGGCTGGACAAGATCACCGGCCGCATCACCACGTTCGACGTCTATATCAACGAGACGGTGCAGTTCGGTGCGTTGCAGGTGACGCCGAAGGTCTGCTATTCGCGCACGCAGGACGAGGCCCCGCGTACCGACGCTTTCGTCGAGGTGGACGAGATTACGCTGGACCGCAAGATTCGCCGTATCTTCACCGGCTGGATGTTTGCCGACAGCCCCGGCCTCAACGCGGTCGAGCATCCGATCTATGACGTCTGGCTGAAGGACTGCAAGCAGAAATCCGACGTGCCGCCGCCCGACCAGCGCAACAAGTAGCCGGTCGCGTCAGAAGCTTGCCGATCCGGCAAGCGCCTCTTCCAGCAGCTTTTCATATTTCTTGCGGGGAAACTCGATCGCGCCGAACCGTTCCAGATGCGCGGTGGTGAACTGGGTGTCAAGCAGGATGAACCCCTTTTCGACCAGATGGCGCACGAGATGGACGAGGCAGACCTTGGAGGCGTCGCGCCGGCGTGAGAACATGCTCTCGCCGAAAAAGGCGCGGCCCAGCGTCACGCCGTAAAGTCCACCGACGAGCGCATCGTCCTGCCACGCCTCGACCGTGTGGCAATAGCCCATCGAAAACAGTTTTCCATAGGCTTCGCGGATCGGTCCGTTGATCCATGTGCGGGCACGGCTGCCGCTGCCTTCGGCGCATCCCGCGATCACGCCGCTGAAATCCGTATCGAAGCGGATATCGAAAGCGCCGTGACGCATGGTCTTTTGCAGGCTGCGCGGGACATGGAAAGCATCGAGCGGGATGATGCCGCGCATTTCGGGCCGGATCCAGAACACTTCCGGGTCGTCGGCTTCCTCGGCCATCGGAAATATTCCGGTGGCATAGGCGCGCAGGAGCAATTCCGGTTCGATCGTGTAGTCGTCCGGTTTCGCTCCTGCGGCCACTTTCTTCAAGCGCTCTCGCTCTTGCCGGCCAGATATTTCTCCAGCCAGTGAATGTCGTAATCGCCGTTGGCGATATCCTGATTGGAGATCAGGTCCTGAAACAGGGGCAGGGTGGTCTTGATGCCGTCCACCACGAATTCGTCCAGCGCGCGGCGCAGGCGCATCATGCATTCGACCCGGTTGCGGCCGTGCACGATCAGCTTGCCGATCAGACTGTCGTAATAGGGCGGGATGCGATAGCCCGAATAGACGCCCGAATCCACACGGATGCCGAGGCCGCCCGGCGTGTGGTAATGGGTGATGAGACCGGGCGAGGGCGCGAAAGTACGCGGGTCTTCGGCGTTGATGCGGCATTCGATGGCATGGCCGGAGAAACGCACGTCCTTCTGCTGCACCGAAAGGCCGAGGCCGGCGGCGACGCGAATCTGCTCATGCACGAGATCGATGCCGGTGATGGCTTCGGTGATCGGATGCTCCACCTGAAGGCGGGTGTTCATCTCGATGAAATAGAACTCGCCGTCCTCATAGAGAAATTCGATCGTGCCCGCGCCGCGATAGCCGAGTTCGGCCACAGCGTTGGCGCAGACCATGCCGATCTTGTTGCGTGCCTCGGCGTTGAGCGCCGGGGAATTGGCTTCTTCCCAGACCTTCTGGTGGCGGCGCTGCAGCGAGCAGTCGCGTTCGCCCAGATGGATGGCGTTGCCCGCGCCGTCGCCCATCACCTGCACCTCGATATGGCGCGGCTTTTCGAGATATTTCTCGATATAGACGGCGTCGTCGCCGAAGGCCGCGCCCGCTTCCGTGCGCGCGGTGGCCAGCGCCACCGACAGGTCTTCTTCCGAGCGCGCCACCTTCATGCCGCGTCCGCCGCCGCCGGCCGACGCTTTGATGATGACCGGATAGCCGATCTCCTTGGCGATGCGCGCGGCTTCGACATCGTCGGTCACGCCGCCGTCCGAACCCGGCACCACGGGAATGCCGAGGCGCTTGGCGGTGCGCTTGGCCTCGATCTTGTCACCCATGATGCGGATATGCGAGGCGGTGGGGCCGATGAAGGTGATGTTGTGCGCTTCGAGGATTTCCGCGAATTTCGCGTTCTCGGACAGGAAGCCATAACCCGGATGGATGGCGTCCGCGCCGGTGATCTCGCAGGCGGCGACGATCTGGTGGATGTTCAGATAGCTTTCGCGCGAGGGCGGCGGCCCGATGCACACGCTTTCGTCGGCAAGGCGGACATGCATCGCATCGGCGTCCGCCGTGGAATGGACGGCGACCGTCTTGATGCCCAGTTCCTTGCAGGCCCTGAGCACGCGGAGGGCGATTTCGCCGCGATTGGCTATGAGAATCTTTTGAAACATTGCGCTTGCTGCCCGCTCCATGAGGAAACCGAAAGTCGCTCGAAACCGCTTATTCGATGACGACGAGCGGCTCGCCGAACTCGACCGGCTGAGCGTCTTCGATCAGGATGGCCTTGACCGTTCCCGCGCGCGGGGAGGATATCTGGTTCATGGTCTTCATGGCCTCGATGATAAGCAGCGTCTGGCCTTCCTTGACCTGCGTGCCGACCTCGATGAAGGCGCGCGCGCCGGGGGCGGGGGCGAGGTAGGCGGTGCCGACCATGGGCGAAGGTACGGCGTTCTTGGAGAGATCGGCCTTGCTCGGCTCGGCGGCGGGCGCTGCGGCTGCGGGAGCCGCGGGGGCGGCGGCCGGGGCAGGGGCGTAGACCGCCGGGGCGGCCTGCACCGTCACGTTGCGCGAGACGCGGATGCGCAGATCGCCATGTTCGATCTCGATGTCGGTCAGGTCTGTTTCATTGAGAATGACCGCCAGATCGCGGATCGTTTCCTTGTCGATGACGGAGTTCTTGGTGGACATGTCTGGCCCCTTTAATGCTTTATCCGTTGTTTTTCTGTTCTTCGGCAATGGATGCGAGCGCGCGCAGGCCGAGCAGATATCCTTCCGCACCGAAGCCGCAGATGACGCCTCTCGCGACTGCGGATACATGGGAATGATGCCGGAAAGGCTCGCGCGCATGAATATTGGAAAGATGCACCTCGACCGCGGCGACCCGAGCCGAGCGGATGGCATCGTGGATCGCGATGGAAGTATGGCTGTAGGCGGCGGGATTGATGAGGACAAGGGCGTTTTTTTCGCCCGCTTCCTGAATCCACGTCACCAGATCGCCTTCGTGATTGGACTGGCGGAAATCGATATCGAGGCCGAGCGCCGCGGCTTCATGCCGGCAACGCGCCTCGATCTCGCCGAGCGTCGAGGCACCGTATATTCCCGGCTCCCGCTTCCCCAACAAGTTGAGGTTGGGACCGTTCAGAATAAAAACAGTTTTCGCCATCTTGTCCGCGCCAACTCCTCTGCTGCCGGCAAGGCATGTCACAATCGCGACATCTCCGAATTCCATATAGATGGCTCGGATGCAAGCCGAAACCCTCTATTTCATCGAAGATGTTTCGCCGCTGCGGTTTTCCAGTCCTTCTTTGCGTAAATTCCGGACTCTGAAAAATCGCGGGCAGGAAGGCAGTTCAACTCTTCGCGTTGGCGCGCACGGCGGCGATTTTCTCGACCAGTCCGTCGAGGCCGATCGCGCCCGGCACCAGTTCGTCGCCGATGATATAGGAGGGCGTGCCCGTTATGTTGAGCTGGGTGGCAAGCTGGTAGGTCTTCTGGAAAGCGCCGGTGATCGCCGGGTCCTTCATCTTCTGACGCAGTTGCGCTTCGTCGGCGCCGAGCTTCACCGCGTCGGCGATCGCCGTTTCCTGCGTGGCGCGTTCCTGGCCGCCGAGCAGCATCTGGTGAAATTCGGCATATTTTTCCGGCATGAGCGCCTTGAACGCCTGCGCCACGATATGCGCCCGCACGGAATCGGGACCGAGAATCGGGAATTCCTTCATCACGAAACGGACATTCGGATCGTTTTTCAGGATGGCCAGCATGTCGGGCAGGGCGCGCTTGCAGTAGCCGCAATTATAGTCGAAGAACTCATACACCGTCACGTCGCCCTTGGGATTGCCGAAGACGGCGTCATGGGCGGGATCGTAAAGTTTGCCGCGGTTGGCGGCGAGCGTCTGCTTCACCTGTTCCTGCTGGGCTTCCGCCTGCTTGGTCTCCAGCGCATTCTGCACGTCGACCAGCAATTCCGGGTTCTGGATCAGATAGTTGCGCACGACATTCTCGACCGCCTGCTGGTTCAGCGGCTGGGCGGCGGCGGTTGCAGCCGGCGCTGCCGGGGCGGGATGGTGCGCCGTGCCCGCGACATAGCCGAGCGCCAGAGCGGCGATTCCGACGATGCCGCTGGCGAGAGTGATGGAGGCCGCTTTACCCATGCTCAAATTCCAATCCGTTTCAAAAGATTCCAGCATTCGGTATAACGCCGGCAGCGAGGACAATGAAGCCGTTTTCGGGAAATCTTCTGTTGCTTTAGCAATCCGGCGATTATACGGCGGGGCAGCCGCCCCCAAACCACCCCCATATCGTAGCTTTCGGGAGATGAAGTTGATCGCTCTTTCAAACCGCAGCGCGGTAGAACCCTTTCACGCCATGGATGTGCTGGCGGAAGCCAATCGCCGCCGTGCCGCGGGCCGGCCCATCATTTCCATGGCCGTCGGCCAGCCGGCCGATCCGGCGCCGGAAGCCGTGCGGCGGGCCGCCGAACGCGCGCTCCGCGACGGGCGCATCGGCTATACAGACGCGCTCGGGCTGCTGGAACTGCGCGAGGCCATCGCCGCCCATTATGCGGATCATTACGGCATCCGCGTTCCGGCCGGGCGCATCGCCGTCACCACCGGTTCCTCGGCGGCGTTCAACCTCGCTTTCGTGATCTATTTCGATCCCGGCGACCGTGTGGCCATCACGCGCCCCGGCTATCCGGCCTATCGCAACATATTGACGGCGCTTGGCCTCGAAGTCGTGGAAATTCCTACCGGAAACGGTGGCTCGGCATCGCTCACCGCCGAAGCGCTCGCGGCGGCGCACAGGGAAAAGCCGCTGAAAGGCGTTCTTTTCGCCAGTCCTGCCAATCCCACCGGCGCGGTGATCGGCAAGCCGGAACTGAGGAAAATCGTCGAAACCGCGCGCGATCTCGGAATCCGGGTGATCTCGGACGAAATCTATCACCGCCTGTCCTATGAAACGCAGGATTTGACCGCGCTGGAGATCGCCGACGATGTGACGGTCATCAACTCCTTCTCCAAATATTACTGCATGACCGGCTGGCGCATCGGCTGGATGGTGCTGCCGGAAAGCGACGTGCGGGCGGTGGAACGGCTGAGCCAGAGCCTCTATATTTCCGCGCCCGAACTCTCGCAGCGGGCCGCTATCGAAGCTTTTCATGCCACCGCCGAACTGGAGCGCATCAAGGACCGCTACCGTGAGAACCGCGCCATCCTGCTCGGCCATCTGCCGCGCATGGGGCTGGCGCTGGCGGCGCCGATGGACGGGGCTTTTTATGCCTATTGCGACGTTTCCCGCTTCACCAATGACAGTATGGAATTCGCGCGCCGGATGATCGCGGAGATCGACATCGCCGCCACGCCGGGCCGCGATTTCGACCCGCTGGACGGGCACCGCACCATGCGATTTTCCTATGCAGGCAAGGTGGAGGAAATGCGCGAGGCGGTACGGCGTCTGGAAAACTGGCTGCCACATCAGAAAGCATAATCAAGAAAAAACCGGCGTTTCCGCCGGTTTTTTCATTCTTTATCAGAAGAAGCTCTTTTTCGTCCACCAGCCCGAACGCTTGGGCTTCTGGTCCTCACTCTCGCTGGACGAGGTGACGACAGGCTCGGCGGGTTTTTGCGGTTCTTCAACGATGGTAGCCGGTGCGCTTTCGGTCGCGCTTTCCGCTTCATCCGGGAGCGCAGGGGCTTCCGTCTGCTCGGCGACCGCTTTGGAGGTGCGGCGCTTCGGCTTCTCAGTTACCGCCTGCGCGGCCGCTTCGTCAGCCTTCTTGCCGGCACGGGGTTTGCGCGCGGGTTTCGCCGGCTTTTCCTCCGCATCGGCGGCGACCGTCTCGACGGAAGCCTCCTCGCTCTTCGCGCTCTTGCGGGCACGCGGTTTGCGTGCGGGCTTGGCCGGTTCGACCTCTGCTTCAACCGTCTCGACGACCTCGACCGCTTCGACGCCGGGCGCTTCCGCTTCCACAGTTACGGCCTCTTCCACGACTTCCGGCATGACGGGCGTATAGCCGACGAATTCCGGATCGGGCACCTTCGCGGTGCGCACTTCGTCCTCGCGGCGGTTCTTGCGCCCACCGCGGCGGCCCCGACGGCGCTTCTTGCGGCGTTCTTCCTCGCTTGCGGACAGGTCCGACCGGGATTCGGACGATTCGTCGCCTTCATCTTCCTCGCCGGCGCTTTCCGAAATGCTTTCATCCGCTACGGCCTGCTCGCGGTCATCGCGATCCCGACCGCCACGACGCCGGCGCCGGCGCCGGCGCTTGCGGTCGCTGTCCTCGCGGCTCTCGCCGTCGGCCCGGGTTTCTTCTTCCTCGTTCTCGTCCTCTTCGGCGGGAATTTCGGGGTCTTCTATATCGTCCTCGATATAGGCCATGGGCTGCACGGGCTGCGGCGCGACCGGGCGGGTCGAGGGCGCGCCCTTGTCGATGGCGAAGTGCTGGTGGCCGACACTGTCGTCAGCGTCGATGCTGATGGCGACGCCGAAACGATTTTCGAGATCGGCAAGCACCTGACGCTTGTGGTTGAGGACATAAAGCGCCGACGCCGCCGGCGTGCGCACGGTAATGTCGAAGCCCGAATGGCGCAGCAGATAGTCCTCGATGCCGCGGATGATATGCAGCGCCATGGAGGAATCCGAGCGGATGTGGCCGGTGCCGCCGCAAAGCGGGCAGACCTGCATGGTGCTTTCCAACACCGAGGCGCGGATGCGCTGGCGCGACATTTCCAGAAGGCCGAAATGCGAGATACGGCCGACCTGTATGCGGGCACGGTCGTCCTTCAGGCAATCCTTGAGCCGCTTCTCGACGGCGCGATTGTTGCGCTTTTCCTCCATGTCGATGAAATCGACCACGATCAGGCCGGCGAGGTCGCGCAGGCGCAATTGCCGCGCCACTTCCTCCGCCGCTTCCAGATTGGTCTGGAGCGCGGTGTCCTCAATGGAATGCTCGCGCGTCGAGCGGCCCGAATTGACGTCGATCGCCACCAGCGCTTCCGTCTGGTTGATGATCAGATAGCCGCCGGATTTCAGCGTTACCTGCGGCAAGAGCATGCGGTCAAGCTGCGCTTCAACGCCGTGGCGGGTGAAGATCGGCACCTGATCGCGGTAGGGCTGCACCACCTTGGCATGGCTCGGCATGAGCATGCGCATGAAGTCCTTGGCCTCGCGGTAGCCGTTATCGCCGGAGACCAGAATCTCGCCGATATCCTTGTTGTAGAGGTCGCGGATCGAGCGCTTGATGAGGCTGCCTTCCTCGTAGACGAGGGCCGGCGCCGTCGATTGCAGCGTCAGCGTGCGCACGTTTTCCCACAGGCGCATCAGATATTCGTAGTCGCGCTTCACTTCCGCCTTGGTGCGGTTGGCGCCGGCGGTGCGCAGGATCACGCCCATGCCCTGCGGCACTTCGAGTTCCTTGACGATCTCCTTGAGGCGCTTGCGGTCCTGCGGGCTGACGATCTTGCGCGAAATGCCGCCGCCGCGCGCCGTGTTCGGCATGAGGACGGAATAGCGGCCGGCGAGCGACAGATAGGTCGTCAGCGCCGCGCCTTTGTTGCCGCGCTCTTCCTTGACCACCTGCACCAGCAGGATCTGGCGGCGCTTGATGACTTCCTGAATATTGTACTGGCGGCGCAGATTGCGGCTGTGCGTCGGCAATTCCTCCAGCGCATCCTCCGAGCCGACCGATTCGACCATGTCCTCTTCGTTCTCGACTTCGACTTCGTCCTCGTCGCCGTTTTCGACCGGCTCGGAGATCACGTCGCCGCCATGGACGAGCGCGGAGGCCGGCGTGCCGGGCACGTAATTCTCGAAGGCCGGACCGACCGGCTCCGCCGCCGGCAGGCCGTCGTCGGAAGCGGAAGCCTGCGCATCGCCGTTGCGCTCGTCCCGGCGTCCGCCACGGCGGCGGTTGCGCCGTCCCCGGTCCGAACGATCATTGCCGCGCGGGCGCGGCTCGTCCTCGTCGTCCTCGGCGCGGGCGGCCTTGGCCTCCGCTTCCAGAAGGGCGATACGGTCGGCGACCGGAATCTGGTAATAATCGGGATGGATTTCCGAGAAGGCGAGGAAGCCGTGGCGGTTGCCGCCATATTCCACGAAGGCGGCCTGGAGCGACGGCTCCACGCGCGTCACCCGCGCCAGATAGATATTGCCTTTAAGCTGCTTCTTGTGTTCCGACTCGAAGTCGAATTCTTCAATCTTGCTGCCGCGCGTGACGATGACGCGGGTCTCCTCCGGGTGGGAGGCATCGATAAGCATTTTGTTGGACATACTTGTCTTTCCTGCCGGCATGACGACGCAAACCGCGCGCGCCGGACGAAGCCACTGGGGCCCCCGGTCTGCTCATGCTGCGTCTGCCGGATGGTTCTGGGTTCGCCGGAACGAAAGCCGCCGCCTCTACGCGCGACGGCCTTGCGGCGGTCACGGTCTTCAGGCTGGCGATGGTCAGTCTTGCTTGACCCATATCTGTTCCGAACGAAACGACCTCATATATGGCCCGGAAAAGCCGGGCCGACCTGTTTGCTCTTCGAGAGCGTTAGAGCGACACGAGGGACGCTCTAAATTCATCAGTTCACACACCCGATATCGCCCTGAAAGCCGGATAACCGCTTTCGGGCCGGTGCGGTGGCGGCAGCGCGTAACCATGCGCAGTCAGCCGATCAAAACGAGCGGAGGCCTGGGGGCACATCTCCGCTGAATTCTGTGCCGGTCCTGGGACAGCGCGATCATGCTGCTGCCTTTGCTGTCATTTCCGCCCGTCCGCTTCGCAAACCGGCAAACGATTCTGACAGTTACCCGTGACCTACTTTAAGCTTTTATGGCCTCATGGCGGGGATGACAAGCACCAATATCGTCTGAATATTGCCGCGCGCTTTCATCGCAATTTCGCCCAAAGCGCCATTTAGCTGTTTATCGCCGCTCCGCGCGTGCGCATCCGGTGTCCAATTCTCCATATAATGCGGGAATCGGGCCAAATACAGGATCGGCATGGAAATCTTTCGTTAACCATGGTTCTGTACGGGTGTCTCATGGAAGCATATGCGGCGGGCAGGCCGCGCCGCGCGAACATCACTTTCTTCGACGCCGCCCTGTCCAGATCGATCCGCCTGTTCAAGCCAGATGGGCCGAACGGGCCGAACGGAATGTGATGGCCGATGTCTTTGCGACGCACTGAAAACGGGAGCGGAAATGGCGGCACGGCGTGGCCGGACCCATGGCGCCCGATCGTGCTTGCTGTGCTTCTCTGCCTTTCCCTGTTCGGGACGCTGCCCGCATCCGCCGCCGGAACGGGCGCGGCATCGCATGCCGCATCGCTCACCGCGCTGACCTTTCGCATGGCGGGCGACGACCTGCGCATGCGCATGGTGATCATGTTCGACCGCAAGCCGGACTATTCGACGCTCATTTTCGGCAATCCATACCGTTTTGTGATCGATCTGCCGGAGACGCGCTTCGGTTTCGACCGCAACAGCCTTGCGGCACGCGGCCTCGTGCAGCAGGTGCGCTACGGCATGGCGGGCAAGGGGCGTTCGCGCCTCATCCTCACGCTGCGCGGACCGTTCAAGATCGAGGATATGCGCGTTCTCAAGAACGAGAACGAACCCGGCTACAGGCTGGTAGCCGACATGGTGGCGACGTCCGACAACGACTTCGTTCAGCAACTGAAGGGACCGGCGCTGCTTGCGAGTGCTGCGGTGAGCGGCGACAAGTCCGTCACGTCGGCCGTGCCGAAACATGTCTTTACCGTCATGATCGATCCGGGCCATGGCGGCATCGACAGCGGCGCGGAAAGCCCGACCGGCATCAAGGAAAAGGATCTGACGCTGGCCTTCGGGAAGGAGTTGCGCGACCGCCTGATGCAGGAACCCGATATCAAGGTGCTGATGACGCGCAGCGACGACACCTATCTGCGCCTTTCCGAGCGGGTCCGGCTCGCCCGCCAGCACGACGCGGACCTGTTCATCTCCATCCATGCCGACACGATCAACCAGGCCGACATTCGCGGTGCCACCGTCTATACGATTTCCGACAAGGCGTCGGATGCCGTCGCGAAAGCCATGGCCGACCGCGAGAACAGATCGGACAGCCTGGGCGGCGCTGTGGCTCCGGTGGCGCAGCCGGAAGTGGCCGACATATTGCAGGATCTGACGCGGCGCGAGACGCATAATTTCTCGCTGAGCTTCGCGGAGAAGGTGATCAACCACCTCGAGCAGGGAAAGATCAACCTCACCAGCCATCCGCACCGCTTCGCCGGTTTTCAGGTGCTGCGCTCGCCGGACGTGCCTTCGGTGCTGATCGAGATGGGCTATCTTTCCAACCCGGACGACATAAAGCTGATCACCGATCCGAAATGGCGCAGGAAGCTTGCCGACGAACTGGCGCTCGCCGTGGTGTCGTTCGAGAAGATGCGGCAGCCGGCAGTCGTTTCCAACCGCTGACGATGGCTACAGAGCCGGAACCGGCTGAAAAAAGGGCCTGAAACACAGGCCGCGGATAAGATGCAGCAGGGCAACAGTTGTGTGTATTTTTGTCGCGCCGTCAAAAGTGCCGGTGTTTAATTGATAAAAAAGCGTAAACGACCTTGCCTTTGTCGCATTTGCTGGTCACTAAGCTGGCCGTTGGTCGCGGAGCGCGCGGCGTGAATCGGCGCAACAGGCGTAATCAAGGGTTGGGCTGTTATCGGCCGCCGGGCTTGGCGGCGGGCGGCCCCATGGCCTATTATGCGAATGATCTGAAGGCAGGATTCTGCATAGATGGTAAGGCTTATCGGATATTTCTTCGGTATCGGAACGGTGCTGATGCTCCTTGTGGCGGCCGGCGTCGCCCTTTATGTCGGGAATCTGACCAAGGAACTGCCCAATTACGAAGTGCTGTCCAAATACGAACCGCCGGTGATGACGCGCGTCCATGCGGCGGACGGCAGCCTCATGGCGGAATTCGCGCATGAACGCCGCCTCTATCTGCCGATCCAGGCCGTGCCGAACCGGGTGAAGGCCGCCTTCATCTCCGCAGAGGACAAGACTTTCTACGAGCATCACGGTCTCGATTTCGGCGGTCTGGCCCGCGCCGTGCTGACCAATCTGAAGAACATCGGCTCCGGCCGGCGTCCCGTCGGCGCCTCGACCATCACGCAGCAGGTGGCCAAGAACTTCCTCCTGTCGTCGACCCAGACCTACGACCGCAAGATCAAGGAAGCCATCCTTGCGATGCGCATCGAGCAGGCCTATTCCAAGGACCGCATCCTCGAACTCTATCTCAACGAGATATTCTTCGGCCTCAACTCCTACGGTATCGCCAGCGCCGCGCTGACCTATTTCGACAAGTCCGTCGGCGAGCTGACAATCGCCGAGAGCGCCTATCTCGCCGCGCTTCCCAAGGGACCGAACAATTACAATCCGTTCCGCCATGAGCAGGCCGCCCTCACGCGCCGCAACTGGGTGATCGACCGTATGGCCGAGAACGGATATATCACCACGGCGGAGGCCGAAGCGGCAAAGAAGCAACCGCTTGGCGTCAAGGTGCGTGCGGATACGCATTATGTCTTCGCCTCGGAATATTTCACCGAGGAAGTCCGCCGTCAGCTTATCCAGCAATACGGCGTCAAGGAACTCTATGAGGGCGGGCTTTCGGTGCGCACGACGCTCGATCCCACCATGCAGGCCGAGGCGCGCAGGTCGCTGCAATCGGCGCTTTTGCGCTTTGACGAAGAGCATGGCTGGCGTGGCCCCATTAAGCATGTGGAGCTCGGCAACGACTGGGGTCAGGCTTTCGGCGACATGCGGCCTTTCTCGGATGTCCCCGAATGGCAGCTTGCCGTCGTGCTCGATGTTTCCGCCGCCGGCGCTGATATCGGTTTGCAGCCCGATCTGGACCCGTCGGGCCAGCGCAGCGCCGAGCGCAAGCGCGGTTTCATTTCCGCGGAAAACATGAAATGGGCCATGCGTCTCACCCTGACCGGCGGCAAGCGCGCCAGCGCCAGATCGCCGGAGGGCGTATTGAAGCCCGGCGACATCATCTATGTCTCCAAAGCCGGCGATTCCGGCTTCCGCTTGCAGCAGCCGCCGAAGCTCGAAGGCGCGATGGTGGTCATGGACCCGCATACGGGTCGCGTGCTGGCCATGGTCGGCGGCTTTTCCTTCGGCGAATCCGAATTCAACCGCGCGACGCAGGCCTATCGCCAGCCGGGATCGTCGTTCAAGCCCTTCGTCTATTCGGCGGCGCTCGACAATGGCTATACGCCGGCTTCCGTGGTTCTGGACGCGCCGATCTCGGTCGATCAGGGCGGGGCGCTCGGCATATGGACGCCGAAGAACGATTCCGGGAATTTCGCCGGCCCGTCCACGCTGCGCTATGGCATCGAGCATTCGCGCAATGTCATGACCGTGCGCCTTGCGCAGGACATGGGCATGAAGCTGGTGGCCGAATATGGCGAGCGTTTCGGCATCTATGACAAGATGATGCCGGTGCTTTCCATGGCGCTGGGCGCGGGCGAGACCACGGTGCTGCGCATGGTGACGGGCTATTCCATCATCGCCAATGGCGGCCAGAGCATCACGCCGTCGATGATCGACCGCATTCAGGACCGCTACGGCAAGACGATCTATAAGCACGACCAGCGCCAGTGCGAGGGCTGCAACGCGCAGCATTGGGAGAATCAGGACGAGCCGAAGCTGATCGACAACCGCGATCAGGTGCTCGATCCCATGACGGCTTACCAGATCACATCCATGATGGAAGGCGTGATCCAGCGCGGCACGGCGCAGGTCCTCAAGAGCCTCGACCGGCCTATCGCCGGCAAGACCGGCACCACCAACGACAACAAGGACGCTTGGTTCGTCGGCTTTACACCCAATCTCGTGGTGGGCGTCTATATGGGCTACGACACGCCCGCCTCGCTCGGTCGGTCCAATACGGGCGGACGCCTTGCCGCCCCGGTCTTCAAGTCCTTCATGGAGCAGGCTCTGGCGGGCAAGCCGAAGGTGGATTTCCGCATGCCGGCAGGCATGACGGTGGTGGCGATCGACCGCAAGACCGGTATGCGCGCCGCGCCGGGCGATCCGAACGCCTTCATGGAAGCCTTCAAGCCGGGCACCGGTCCGTCCGATACCTATTCGGTCATCGGCATGGACACGTTCCGCGAGGGCGCGCCCGTCACGCCGCAATCGCCGCAGGCCAACCGCGCCATCAATTCGGGCTCCGGCGGGCTTTACTGACCGGGAAAACGGGCCGCCGCCCTTTACACCGCGCCGCGTGCTCACTATGGTCCGCGCCGCGCGGCCCCCTGCGGTTGCCGAATGAAATTCAGAAACAAGGAACGATCTGCCCATGCGCGCGGAAATCGAGACGCTGGTTGACGAAATCCAGCAGGCCATAAGCCTGCTGAGGAGGCATCTTTGACTGGGATCAGGCGGTAAAACGTCTCGGCTATCTTAATCAGAAGGCCGAGGACCCCACGCTCTGGAACGATGCCCAGGAAGCCCAGAAGCTGATGCGTGAGCGCCAGCAACTCGATGACAGCATCAACGGCATCCATCACCTGACGCAGACGCTGAACGACAGCGTCGAACTCATCGCCATGGGCGAGGAGGAGGGCGACAAGACGATCGTCGACGAGGCGGAGCAGGCTATCCGTGATCTCAAGACCGAGATCGACCGGCGCCAGATCGACATGCTGCTTTCCGGCGAGGCCGATGCCAACGATACCTATCTGGAAGTCCATGCAGGCGCGGGCGGCACCGAAAGCCAGGACTGGGCGTCGATGCTGCTGCGCATGTATACGCGCTGGGCGGAGCGCTCCGGCCGCAAGGTCGAGGTGATGGAAGTCCACGAGGGCGAAGAAGCGGGCATCAAATCCGCGACTATTCTCGTCAAGGGGCACAATTCCTACGGCATGCTGAAAACCGAATCGGGTGTGCATCGTCTGGTGCGCATTTCGCCCTACGATTCCAATGCGCGCCGTCACACGTCGTTCGCCAGCATCTGGGTCTACCCGGTCATCGACGACAATATCGAGGTGCAGGTGACGGAAGCCGATGTGCGCATCGACACCTACCGTGCATCGGGTGCGGGCGGCCAGCACGTCAACACGACCGATTCGGCCGTGCGTATCACGCATCTGGCGACCGGCATCGTGGTGCAGTGTCAGGCGGAGCGTTCGCAGCACAAGAACCGCGAAAAGGCGTGGGCCATGCTGCGCGCGCGCCTTTACGAGGAAGAACTGAAGAAGCGCGAGGAGGCGACCGACGCCGCCAACGCCACCAAGACCGATATCGGCTGGGGGCACCAGATCCGTTCCTACGTGCTCCAGCCCTATCAGTTGGTGAAGGATTTGCGGACCGGCGTCGAGAGCACCAATCCGCAGGAAGTGCTGGACGGCGCGGTGACGCCTTTCATGGAGGCCGCGCTCGCCCATCGCATCGAGGGCAATGGCGAGATGATCGCCGATATCGACTGACGCGGCATAACGAAGACAATAGAAAAACCGGCCGCGTGCCGGTTTTTTCATGCGATCGGATATCAGATCGAGAATTAGATCGAAACCGGCGAGAGCGAGCGGTAGAAGGACGGGGTCAGGCCCGCTTCGGCCCGTGCCAGCTCGTTGAAGGGCGGCTTCAGTTCGCCGCGGAAATTGGCCCGCACCAGTTCCCGGAACCGCGCCGCCGGGTCGATCCGGTTGCGCGCGCAGAAGAATCGGAACCATTTGGCGCCGACCGCGACATGGGTCTTCTCGTCATTATAGATCGTGTCGAGGATCGCGGCCGTCGCATGGTCGCCGGTCTCGATCATCCTGTCGATGAGCGAAGGCGTCACGTCGAGGCCGCGCGCCTCCAGTATGAGCGGCACCACGGCGAGCCGCGCATCGAGATCGTTACGGGTCTGGTGCGCCGATTGCCACAGGCCGTCATGGGCGGGCATGTCGCCGTAATCTGCGCCGAGTTCTTTCAGCCTTTCGCGCAACAGCGTGAAATGGCGTGCCTCGTCGTCGGCAACCTTCATCCAGCCGTCGAAGAAGCTGCGCGGAACCGCCCGCGCCGCAAAGCGCGCGACGATATCGAGCGCGAGGTCGATGGCGTTGAGTTCGATATGGGCCAGCGCGTGCATGAGCGCGATACGCCCGTGTTCGGTATTGAGCGAACGCTTTTTCAGCATGCGCGGCGGCACCAGTTCCGGCCTGTCGGGACGGCCCGGACGGTCGGGCAGGGGCGGGTCGAGCGGGCTCCGGATTGAAAGCGTACGGGCGAACCAGCGCGCTGCGGTTTCGCGCGTCAGCCTTACCTTTTCATCCAGATCGCTGGCGGTGATGGCGCGGGTGGCGTTGCCGCGCAGCGTCTGTTCCGGGCAGGGATTTCCGGTCATGACTTACAGTGCGCGCGCGGCTTCGAGCACCGCCTCGGCGTGACCGTCCACCTTGACCTTGTTCCAGACGCGGGCGACGCGGCCTTCGGCGTCGATGAGGAAGGTGGTGCGCTCCACGCCCATATATTTGCGGCCATAAAGGCTTTTCTCCACCCATACCCCATAGGCTTCGAGCACGCCGCGCGTCTCGTCGGCGGCAAGATCGATGGTGAGGCCGTGTTTCGCGCGGAATTTGCCGTGCTTCTGTGCGCTGTCGGGCGAAAGGCCGATGACGCGCACGCCGATTCCGTCGAACTCCGGCTTGAGTCGGGAAAAGGCGATGGCCTCCTTCGTGCAACCGGAGGTGTCGTCTTTCGGATAGAAATACAGCACGACCGGATGGCCTTTCAGTGACGAAAGGTTTATCTCGCCATGGTCGGAGGGCAGGGTGAAATCGGGCGCCGGTTCGCCAAGCTGGGGATGAGCCATATCTGCGCCTTTCTTTTATGGATTAGCATGGGTGCGGCTTGGTACAATAACAGCATGTACGATCCGCAGCTATCGCATTGAGGCGGGGCATGTGCAACCATGGAAAGCAGAGCTTTCCCGCTCCGTCGATCGCAGTAATCATTCCGGCCGGACCGTTGACAGAGAAACCGCAGAAAATCCGCTTCAGCAAGCGGGAATTGAAGAGAATCGAACGTCTGGCCGCGCGCGGCGTAGACGATATCGGGCTCGCCCCCTTGCGTCCGCGGCGGTCGATGCTGTCGCGCGCCTTTCACGCTTCTTTCTCGATCTGCCTTCTGCTGGTCCTTCTGGGTGGCGCCGGATTCGTCATTCTGCGCGGCGGGGTCGACAGCGAATTGCTGCGTTCGCAGGCGCAGCAAAGTCTGGCGAAGGTGCTGGGCAAGGGCGCTTCCGCGTCCATCGGAAGCGCGGCCCTGTCGCTCGATCAGGACAGCCATGTGGCGATAGACGCGCACGACGTGTCCATCGCCGATCCGCAGCAGGGGCTGGAGATCAAGGGTATCCGCTCGGTGCGGCTGGGGCTTGCGCCGCTCTCGCTTCTGGCGGGCAAGCTGCGGGTGGCGCAGCTCGAAATGGAGGGGGTGTCCTTCGACATGCCCGAAAACGGCGGCGAGGGCTTCTGGAAATCGCTGCCGCATGACGGACGCGGCTTCGTCGATTTCGACGCTGTTTCGAACGAGTTGTTCGCGGCCATGCGCCGGAGCCTCGCGCTCCTGCGCGAACAGGACACGCAAGCCATAGGCATTTTCGACAGCACCATCCGCTTCAAGACTGGTGATGCCACCCGTTCTCTTGGAATAGAGAAGCTCATGCTGGCCGAGAATCAGGGCCGGATCGCCATTACCGGAGCGGTGGACTGGCAGGGCCGGACCATCACGATAGACGGCAACATCGACCGTGACGGTCCCGATAACAGCCTGCACGGCTTCACCCTCAATATCGACGGCATTGCCGTCGCCTTCGGTTCGTCGCCGAAAGTAGCACCCGTAGTCGCCGGCGACCGCGTCAATCCGGCCCATTTCTCGGTGGAGGGCACGGCGCGGCTGTCTCTGTCGGGCACGGCGGCCACCGCCGCCAGCCGGGAGCATGTCGCAGCCGATCTTGCCTTGGACGGGATCGACATGGATCTGGGGGATGCCGAAGGCCTGAAAGGCAAGGTGCTGCTGCATCTCGAGCATACGGTCGGCAGCGGCAAGATCGAGGTCAAGGATTCGCGGCTCGAACTGGGCGGACTGCAAGCTGCCTTCAACGGCGCTTTCGGTCCCGAACCGGGCCAGCCGAATCCCGCCGACGGCCCGGCCTACCGCTTCGAATTGCTGACCAGTTCGGCCACGAGCATGCCGGCGGAATCGAGCGACCCGCCGCTTTCCTTCGCGACGCGCATCGCAGGGCGTTTTCTAGCCAGCCAGCAGCGCATCCAGTTCGCCAATCTCGATGTGAGTACGGAAACGGGCCGACTTTACGGACAGGGCAACATGGCCTTCGGTAACGGCTCGCCGGAAATGATCTTCATGCTGCGTATCCCGCAGATGGCGGTCGCCGACGCCAAGCATCTCTGGCCGGTGGACGTGGCGGACGGCGCGCGCCTGTGGGTGCTGAAGAACCTTTTCGGCGGCACGTTGAAAAACAGCCGGATCGACGTTTCGTTGCCTGGCGGACGCTTCAACGGTCCCGGTCTGCCGCCGCCGCTGACCGCCGATGAGGTCAAGGCGGATTTCAACGTGGAGCAGACGCGATTCGATGTGGTGGGCGACCTGCCGCCGGTGCGCGAGGCGAACGGGCAGATTTCCGTGCGCGGGTCGCACACGACGGTCAAGCTTCTGAACGGAGTCGCCTATACACCCAACAACCGCAAGGTGGATGTGTCCGATGGCACGCTCGTCATCCCGTGGGGGCCGCAGCGTCCGGTGATCGCCGATCTCGACCTCGGCGTTACCGGCGACGCGGCGGCAATCGCCGAGATTGCCGGAAACAAGCCCATCGACGTACTGAAGGACGTGCCGTTCCAGCCACAGGACGTGACCGGCAGCGTACAGTCGCGCGTGAAGGTCAATTTCGCCATATCGAAAAACCCGCCTCCCGGCACGCTGAAATGGAGTGCCGATATCGGCTTTTCCAATCTCAATATCGACAAGCCGGTCGGCGGCTCGGCAGTCACCGACGCGAAGGGCAATATCGCGGTGGACCAGACGGCCGCCGTGATAACGGCGGATGCGAAGCTTGACGGCATACCGGGCAAGATCAGCATGACCGAGCCTGTGGACCTCTCCGGGCCGGCAAAACGCAATCAGAAGATCAGGCTGGAGATTGACGACAAGACGCGGGAAGCGGTTTTTCCGGGCATCAATTCCGTTCTCACGGGACCGGTCTCGGTCGATCTGGCACTGATGGGCAATGGCGAGCGCCATGTTTCGGCCGATTTCAGCCGTGCGCAGATCGACCTGCCCTGGCTTGGCTGGCGTAAGGGCGTCGGCGTTCCGGCCAAGGCAACCTTCGATCTCACGCAGGGCGGCGCAGACAAGAGCAGGATCGGCATTTCCAATCTGGTGTTCAGCGGCGATACGTTCGGGGCAAAAGGCGATATTTCCATCGCCAAGGGGGACCTGCAATCGGCCAAGTTCAGCGAGATATACCTCAACCGTGACGATAACCTGTCCCTGAGCGCGGTGAAGAGCGGCGGCAGTTACCGTGTGAAAGTGCAAGGGACGCAATTCGATGCGCGGGCGCTCGTCAAGCAGCTTTCCGATCTCGGTACCAACAAGAAGAGCGGCGGCGGCCAGAAGAGCGGTAGCGGCAAGGCGCCTCGCATCGTCGTCAGCGCGCAGGTGAGTGACGTAGGCGGCTTCAACGGCGAATCATTGCACAATGTGGCGGTTTCTTATGAGAGCGCTGGAGGCGGGGTCTCGGGCGTCTCGGTCAATGCCACGACGACCTCCGGCAGGCCCTTCGCCGCCGTCAGCAACGAGCAGAGCAATGCCCGTTCGATCTCGCTGCAATCCACCGATGCGGGCGCGGTGCTGCGCTTCTTCGACTTTTACGACAAGATGCAGGGCGGCCGGATCGCGGTCAGCCTCGCCGCGCAGGGCAACGGTCCGCTGCGTGGCCAGATCGACGCACGCGATTTTGCCATCGTCAACGAACCGCGCCTCGCCAAGATCGTTTCCAGTTCGCCGCCGAGCGGCGGCGCCAGCCTCAATCAGGCGGTCAAGCGCAATATCGACGTGTCTCGGGTCGATATAGAGCGCGGCTTTTCCCTGATCGAGAAGGGTAAGGGCTATCTCAAACTCTCCAACGGGGTGGTGCGCGGTCCGCTGGTTGGAACGACCTTTCAGGGCACGCTCTACGACCCCCAGGGCAATATGTCGATCACCGGAACCTTCATGCCCGCTTATGGCATAAACCGCATTTTCGGCGAAGTACCGATCTTCGGAGCGTTGCTCGGAAACGGCCGTGACCGCGGCCTGATCGGCATCACCTACAAGCTCACCGGCAGCGCGAAACAGCCGCAGGTGATGGTCAATCCGATCTCCATCATCGCGCCGGGCATCTTCCGCTCCATCTTCGAGTTCTAGATGAAGCTATTTGAGAGGGAATGAAAACATGAAACGGTTGCTTCTGGCGCTCACTTTCTGCCTTCCCGCTTCGCTGGCGGGAGCGGATGCGCTTTACGACACATGTATCGACAAGTCCGACGGCAGCAACGCCGCATGGGCTCAATGCGGCGGAGAATGGATCAAGCGCGCCGACGCGGCGATGAACGCGGCGTGGAAGAAGCTCTATGGCGGCGCTGAGGGGCAGACCAAGACCGACCTTCTGGCCGAACAGCGCCTGTGGAACGCCTACAAGGAAAAGTCCTGCGACTTCTACGCCAATGGCGACTGGGGCCGCGAGGGGCAGGTCCTGTCCTATCCCGCCTGCCGGGCCAAGGTCATCGAGGCGCGCACGAAACAATTGCAGGACTACGAATCCCGTTAGCAAAGCAAAAAAGCCGGGCTTGCCCCGGCTTTTTCTTTGCTCAGTTGGCGATCAGGCCGGGCGGATCAGCACGTGGCGCTTCTTGCCCAGCGAAAGCTTGATGACGCCTTGCTCGTTGAGAGCGGAGCCGTCCACCATCATGCGCGGATCGCTGACCGGCAGGTCGTTTACACGCACCGCGCCGCCTTCGACATGCCGGCGGGCTTCGCCATTGGTGGTGCAGAGTTCCGCAAGCACCATCAGCGCCAGAAGACCGATGCCGCCATTCAGCGTCGCCCTGTGTACGCCGACGGTCGGCAGGTTTTCCGACAATTCGCCGTCCTCGAAGGTCTTGCGCGCGGTGTCGGCGGCTTCCTCTGCCGCGTCGCGCCCGTGCAGCATGGCCGTCACCTCGGTGGCGAGAATTTTCTTCGCCTCGTTGATCTCCGACCCTTCCAGCGCGGCAAGCCGGGCGATCTCGTCCAGCGGCATCGTCGTATAGAGCTTGAGGAAGCGTTCCACATCCGCATCCTCGGTATTGCGCCAGTATTGCCAGAAATCATAGGCGCTCAGCATTTCCGCGTTGAGCCAGATGGCGCCGCCGAGCGACTTGCCCATCTTCTGGCCCGAAGCGGTGGTGAGAAGCGGCGAGGTGAGGGCGTAAAGCTGTGGCGTGCCCATGCGGTGGCCGAGATCGATGCCGTTGACGATGTTGCCCCACTGGTCGGAGCCGCCCATTTGCAGGCGCAGACCGTGGCGCTTGTTCAGTTCCACGAAGTCATAGGCTTGCAGGATCATGTAATTGAATTCGAGGAAGGACAGCGACTGCTCGCGGTCGAGGCGCATCTTCACCGAATCGAAGGAGAGCATGCGGTTGACCGAGAAATGCCGGCCCACGTCGCGCAGGAATTCCAGATAATTGATGCCGCGCAGCCAGTCGGCGTTGTTGAGCATCAGCGCGTCGGTCGGGCCATCGCCGAAGGTCAGGTAATTGGCGAAGACCCGCTTGATGCTGGCGATGTTTCCGGCAATCGTCTCCTCGGTCATCAACTGGCGCGCTTCGTCCTTGAAGGAGGGATCGCCCACCATGCCGGTGCCGCCGCCCATCAGCGCCACGGGCCTGTGGCCGGTGTGCTGGAGCCAGTGCAGCATCATGATCTGGATCAGGCTGCCCACATGCAGGCTCGCCGCAGTCGGATCGAAGCCGATATAGGCGGTCACGGTTTCCTTGGCCAACAGGTCGTCGAGACCGCTTTCATCGGAAATCTGATGAATGAAGCCGCGCTCGGACAGCGTGCGAAGAAAATCGGATTTGAAACCGGACATGCCCTTTTCCTGACTGACAAGGCTATGGAATCTGACCGTAAGGTAGTGCTTACTTCCTTTTGATATGTCGGCCTTTAGCATCAATCAACCGGCAATAACAAGGAAACTCCGGCAGATATGCGCCGGAGGCGCGTCAGACAAACAAACGGCGGCCAAAGCCGCCGAATGAAGAAAAGACGATATTACGACTGGGCAGAGCAGATCAGCGCAGCCGCTTCGGCCGCGCCTCAACCAGTTCGCCGGCCATGCGGCGCTCCAGATATTCCGAGCATTCCTCGATCAACTCGTCGCCCGAACCGGAGAAGAAGTGGTTGGCCCCTTCAATGGTCTTCTGGGTGATGGTGATGCCCTTCTGGGTCTTGAGCTTGTCCACCAGCGACTGCACGTCCTTGGACGGGGCCACCTTGTCCTGATCGCCATGGATGATGAGGCCGGAGGACGGGCAGGGCGCGAGGAAGGAGAAGTCGTAGGTATTGGGCTGCGGCGCGACGGAAATAAAACCCTCGATCTCCGGCCGGCGCATCAGCAACTGCATGCCGATCCATGCGCCGAAGGAATAGCCGGCCACCCAGCAGGTCTTGGAATCAGGATGCAGCGCCTGCACCCAATCCAATGCGCTTGCCGCGTCCGACAATTCGCCCGCGCCGTGGTCGAACTCGCCCTGGCTGCGGCCGATGCCGCGGAAGTTGAAGCGCAGCGTGGTGAAGCCGCGCTGCTGGAACATGTAGAACAGATCGTAGACGATCTTGTTGTTCATCGTGCCGCCGAACTGCGGATGCGGATGCAGGATCAGCGCGATGGGCGCGTTCTTTTCCTTCGAGGGCTGATAGCGGCCTTCGAGACGTCCGGCAGGTCCGTTGAAAATGACTTCTGGCATGTGTACTCCGCTCGTAACCGGCAGGCCGGTTCATGGATCGGTTGGGGCGGCGGCGCGCTTGACGAAGGCCCGCGCCGCTTCTAGAACCGATTGAAAAGTTTTGAACGACTGAAAGCAGTATCAGTCCGCATAGCGGCTTAATAGGCTTTTCTCGATTGAAAATTCAAGAAAATTGCGCTTCCGGCCGTTCAAACGGGACCGGGACAGGAGATAGGATGCGGGATGTCCGCCGGCAAGAGGCTTTATCTCGACTATAACGCCAGCGCGCCGTTGCTCGACGCCGCGCGCGAAGCGGTGATCGCGGCGCTGGACGTGACCGGCAATCCGTCCTCCGTCCACCGCGAGGGGCGGGCGGCGCGGGCGCTGGTCGAGGCGGCGCGGCGTTCTGTGGCCGCGCTCGTCAACGCCAGGCCGGAGCATGTCGTCTTCACCTCCGGCGCGACCGAGGCCGCCTCCACGCTGCTCACGCCGCATTATACCATGGGCCGCGCGCCGGTACGGCTGTCGCGTCTCTATGTCGGCGCGACGGAGCATCCCTGCGTGCTCTCCGGCGGCCAGTTCGCGCCCGAAGACGTCACCGTCCTGCCCGTCGACGGGAACGGACTGCTGCGCCTCGACGCTTTGCGGGCGGCGCTCGACGCCCACGACAAGGCGCCCGGCCTGCCGCTGGTGGCCGTGCAGGCCGCCAACAACGAGACGGGCGTGATCCAGCCCGTGGCCGAGATCGCCGCCATCGTGAAGGCGGCGGGCGGCGTATATGTGGCCGACGCCGTGCAGGCGGCGGGACGTATTCCATTAGACATTACAAATAATTGCGGCGATTACCTCATAATCTCTTCGCACAAGATCGGCGGGCCGAAGGGCGTCGGCGCGATCGTCGCCGTCTCCGACCTGATGATGCCACGCGCCCTTGTGCGCGGCGGCGGGCAGGAAAAGGGCCACCGCGCCGGCACCGAGGCGCTGCCGCTCATCGCCGGCTTCGGCGCGGCGGCCGACGCGGCCCGTGCTCGCATGGAGGCGGGCGGCTGGCCTTCCGCTTTGCGCGACCGGCTGGAGGCGGGCATCGCGCAGATTACCAACAGCGCAATCGTCCATGGCCGGTCCGCGCCGCGCCTGCCCAACACGACCTTCTTCTCGCTCGACGGCCAGAAGGCGGAGACGGTGCAGATCGCCTTCGATCTCGCCGGCGTGGCGCTGTCGGCGGGCTCGGCCTGCTCGTCGGGCAAGGTCGGCCCCAGCCATGTGCTGGCGGCGATGGGTTGGGCCGATGGGCCGGGCGCGATACGCGTCTCGCTCGGCCCCGATCAGGACGAGGACGACGTGGCGCGGTTTCTCGAAACGCTTGCCGCTATCACCGCGCGCGCGGCGCGGAACAATAATTCTTGAATTGAAGGGGCAATTTTCGCTCCCCGGCTTGAATTTCACTTTAGAGAGGTTTTAAAGAGAAGCCACGCACACTATATTGAGGCGGTCATAACGCCTTGACGTTTGCAACTGTCGGACCTTGACTCCGACGTGGATGGAGAACGCCAATGCCTGCAGTGCAGGAGACCATCGATCAGGTCCGCGGCCTCGACGTGGACCAGTACAAGTATGGATTCGAGACGACCATCGAATCCGAAAAAGCCCCCAAGGGCCTGAACGAAGACGTCATTCGCTTCATTTCCGCCAAGAAGAACGAGCCGGAATGGATGCTGGAGTGGCGTCTGAAAGCCTATGAACGCTGGCTCACCATGGAGGAGCCGACATGGGCGCGCGTCGATTATCCCAAGATCGACTTCCAGGACGCCTATTACTACGCCGCGCCGAAGAACCAGAGCGGGCCGAAATCGCTCGACGAGGTCGATCCCGAGCTGCTCAAGACCTATGAGAAGCTGGGCATCCCGCTGCGCGAGCAGGAGATTCTGGCCGGCGTGCGCAAGCAGGGCGAGCCGAGCGAGATCGACGGCAATCCCTCCGACAATGTCTACGCCTCCGGCCGCGTGGCCGTCGACGCCGTCTTCGACAGCGTGTCAGTCGTCACCACCTTCAAGGAAGAGCTGTCCAAGGCGGGCGTGATCTTCTGCTCGATCTCGGAAGCGATTCGCGAGCATCCCGAACTGGTGCAGAAATATCTGGCCTCGGTGGTGCCGGTGTCGGACAATTTCTACGCCACGCTCAATTCGGCGGTCTTCACCGACGGCTCCTTCGTCTATGTGCCGAAGGGCATACGCTGCCCGATGGAGCTTTCGACCTATTTCCGCATCAACGAGAAGAACACCGGCCAGTTCGAGCGCACGCTGATCATCGCCGACGAGGGGGCATACGTGTCCTATCTCGAAGGCTGCACCGCGCCGCAGCGCGACGAGAACCAGCTTCACGCCGCCGTCGTGGAGCTGATCGCGCTCGAAAACGCCGAGATCAAATATTCCACCGTCCAGAACTGGTTCCCCGGCGACAAGGACGGCAAGGGCGGCATCTATAATTTCGTCACCAAGCGCGGCGACTGCCGGGGCGACAATTCCAAGATTTCGTGGACGCAGGTCGAGACCGGCTCGGCGATCACCTGGAAATACCCGTCCTGCATCCTGCGCGGCGACAATTCGCGCGGCGAGTTCTACTCGATCGCCGTGTCGAACGGCCATCAGCAGATCGACAGCGGCACCAAGATGCTGCATCTGGGCAAGAACACGTCCAGCCGCATCATCTCCAAGGGCATTTCGGCCGGCAACTCCAACAACACCTATCGCGGACAGGTCTCGGCCCACCGCAAGGCGGAGAACGCCCGCAACTTCACCCAGTGCGACTCGCTCCTGATCGGCAACGATTGCGGCGCGCACACCGTGCCCTATATCGAGGCGAAGAACGCCACGGCGCAGTTCGAGCACGAGGCCACCACCTCCAAGATTTCCGAGGACCAGCTCTTCTACGTGATGCAGCGCGGCATCCCCGAAGAGGAGGCCATCGCGCTCATCGTCAACGGCTTCGTCAAGGAAGTCATTCAGGAACTGCCGATGGAATTCGCCGTCGAGGCGCAGAAGCTGATCGGAATTTCGCTCGAAGGCAGCGTGGGCTGACCTGTAAGGGATTTTTCAATGATTATTACCAAGGTGCAACTGACCAATTGGCGCAACTTCAAACGTGCCGAGGCTTATTTGAGGGAAGTTAGCTATATCCTTGGCATTAATGCATCGGGGAAATCGAATTTCTTGGATGTTTTCAGGTTTCTTCGAGATATCGCGAAGCCAACCGGAGGCGGTCTTCAAAAAGCGGTTGCAGATCGGGGCGGTCTGAAAAAGCTTAGATGTCTCCATGCTCGCTCTCATCCTGAAATCGCCTTACAAATTGACGTGTCCAGTTCATCTGACGCTGAGAGGCCTACTTGGCGTTATGAGCTTTCGGTAATTTCAGAAGGTAAAGGTGCTCAACGGCCCGTTATTAAATCCGAACGAGTCATTCATTTTGATGATAACGGGTTAGAGGTTGAGTTAATAAACCGACCGGACAAGGATGACCGCGACGATCCTGCTCGTCTTACCCAGACTGCCATGGAGCAAATTCAGGCCAATCGCGAGTTTCGGGAACTAGCAGACTTCTTCTCGAACATCAGTTATCTTCATGTTGTGCCACAACTTCTTAAGTTTGGCGATTTGATTGGCGGCCGTACTCTGGAAAATGATCCTTTTGGCCAGGCATTTATGGATCGCTTGGCAAAAACACCGGAAAAGACTCGAAATTCAAGGCTTAGGAGAATTGAGACGGCATTGAAGCGAGTAGTGCCGCATTTGAATGATCTTAGTTTTTCTCCTGATGAAACGGGAAGGCCGCACCTTGAAATTCGATATGAACATTACCGCCCAAAGGGGGCTCGGCAACTTGAGGATCAGTTTTCAGATGGTACCTTGAGGCTCATCGCTCTATTCTGGCTTCTTCTTGATGGAGATTCGTTATTATTATTAGAAGAACCGGAACTATCCCTAAATGAAGAGATCGTTGGGAAGATTCCGGAGCTTATTACATCTGTACAGAGAACGCAGAAACGCAAGCGTCAGGTGTTGGTGACAACTCATAGTAAGTCTATGCTAGATAACGCTGGTATTGATGGGCGTAACCTGGTTTTATTGGAGCCATCTACCGAAGGTACTAGTATTCGGGGCCCAAACGAGGAAGAAGAAATTGCACTTCGAGCCGGGTTAACGGCCGCTGATGTCGTCCTGCCGGCTGCTCAGCGAAATCGTGGCGAAAAGTTGCAGCTGGAGCTTCTTTGATGAGTTTCATCTATCTCGCTGTCGAGGATGAGCTTAGCGAAGAGGTGGGTCTTAAGCTTATAAGAGACATCCTCGGAACGAACTGGTCTTTTAGAGTATTACGAAATGGCGGATTCGGATATTTGAAATCGAAACTCGAAAGTTTTGTTGAAATGTCTCGGCATTATCCCGTTTTAATGATCACAGATTTGGATGCCGAAGTGTGTGCGCCGAGATTGTTGGAAAAGTGGTTTAACCGATTGGAGAAGCCGGATAATTTTGTTTTTAGAGTAGCGGTGAGAGAGGTTGAATCGTGGGTGCTTGCCGATGCCATTGATTTTGCTGGTTATCTTGGGATCAAACAGTCGATGATTCCACCAAACCCCGATGAACTGCATGATCCAAAGGCGACATTGATCAATATTGCAAGAAAAGCAAAGAAATCACTTCGATTGGACATTGTGCCTGAGCGAGGAGCTTTGGCCAAGCAAGGCTTGGGATACAATCGGGCGCTTTGTCAATTTGTTCGCGAACAATGGGATTGTCGACGGGCGGCGAGCAATAGTGAGAGTTTAAGTAGAGCTTGTACGAAAGTAGCGGAGCTCCGATAATTTAAGGAACGGAATGAACCATGCTTGAGATCAAGAACCTCCACGCGAAGATCGCCGACACCGACACCGAGATCATCCGCGGTCTGGACCTGACCATCGCCAAGGGCGAGGTCGCCGCCATCATGGGCCCGAACGGCTCGGGCAAGTCGACGCTGTCCTATATCCTCGCCGGCCGCGAGGATTACGAGGTGACCGAGGGCGACATCCTCTACGAGGGCGAGTCGATCCTCGAGCTCGACCCGGCCGAGCGCGCCGCCAAGGGCATCTTCCTCGCCTTCCAATATCCGATGGAGATACCGGGCGTCGCCACGATGGAGTTCCTGAAGGTGGCCATGAACAGCCAGCGCAAGGCGCGCGGCGAGCCGGAGTTGAAGATTCCGGAATTCATCAAGCGCGTGAAGGAGGCCGCGGGCCATCTCCATATCGACATGGACATGCTGAAGCGCCCGCTCAATGTCGGCTTTTCCGGCGGCGAGAAGAAGCGCGCCGAAATCCTCCAGATGCAGCTTCTGGAGCCGAAGCTCTGCGTGCTGGACGAGACCGATTCCGGCCTCGACATCGACGCGATGAAGATCGTCTCGGAAGGCGTCAACGCGCTGCGTTCGCCGGAGCGCGCCCAGATCGTCATCACCCACTATCAGCGCCTGCTCGAATATATCGTGCCGGACACGGTGCATGTGCTCTACAAGGGCCGCATCATCAAGTCGGGCGACAAGAGCCTCGCGCTGCATCTGGAAGAGCACGGCTACGCCGACGTGATCGGCGAGGCGGCTTAGAGCGGTTCCGTTGTCACGGAAATCTTGAAATCGCTCTAAGTTTTTGTTTTTACGCATTATCCGATGCAAAACCGCTTCGCACTTTTGCTGGAAATGCTTTAAGGAGGATGCTCCATGAACATCCAGACGACAAGGCCGCGAACGCCGGCTGAAAGCCTGCTGATCGACAGCTTCGCCGACCGCATGGGCGACCTGCCCGGCGACGGCGAGGTCGTGATCGCGCGCGACGCGGCGCTCGAAGCGCTCAAGGCGCACGGGCTGCCCTCGCGCCGCATCGAAAGCTGGCACTACACCGATTTCCGCACGCTGCTCAAAGGCGTGGCCGCCTTCGACCCGGCCGCCGGTACGCAGGCTTTGCCGGCGCTGATCGCCGGCTCGGCGGTCGTCGCCGTCTCGAACGGCGCGGCTCTGGCCGCCCGCGCGCCCGAGGGCGTGACGCTGACGCCGGTGCGCGAGGCGCTGGCCGACGGCTCGCTCGCGTCGCAACTGATCGCGCGCGGCTTCGACGACACGATCGGCCAGATCAACGCCGCCTACGCCAGCGACGGCTGGATGGTGTCGATCGAGGACGACACGGAGCTTGAAGCGCCGCTGGAGATCCAGAACATCCAGAAGAGCGGGCAGGGCCATACACGCTTTCCCGTCCGCATCGGTTCGGGCGTCAAGGGTACGATCATCGAGCGCCAGAGCGGCGGCGAGGGCGCGGACGCCTTCTCCACCTGCGTGAGCCATGTGAGCGTGGGCGACAACGCCGAGATTATCTGGATCATCCTGCGCGATTTCGGCGACGCCACCCAGCTTGCCCAGTTCAACGCCACCATCGGCAAGGGCACGAAGCTGACGCTCTATATCGTCAACGCCGGCGGCAAGCTGGTGCGGCAGGAAATCCATGTCAACGTCAATGGCGAGGATTCGGATTTCGAGCTGCGCGGCCTCAACCTTCTCGCCGACGACAGCCACACCGACATCACCATGACGGTGGGCCATGTGGTCGAGAACACGCGCTCCATCGAGATCGTGCGCAACGTGGTCAAGGACCGCGCGCGCGGCGTGTTCCAGGGCATGATCCGCGTGGCGCAGATCGCCCAGAAGACCGACGCCCGCATGGCCTGCAACACGCTGCTTCTCTCGGACGAGGGCGAGTTCGACGCCAAGCCGGAACTCGAAATCTTCGCCGACGACGTGGCCTGCGGCCATGGCGCGACGGTGGCGGAGCTTTCGCGCGACTATCTGTTCTACCTGATGGCGCGCGGCATCCCCGAAAACGAGGCGCGGGGCCTGCTGATCAAGGCCTTCATCGCCGAGATCATCGAGGAACTGGAAGACGAAAATCTGGTCGAGGCGCTGGAGAAGGTGCTGTCCGACTGGCTCGCCGTCCATGCTTGAATAAAGTTGGGCGGAGCGTCCATGCGCTCCGCCGTTTCCTGCCGCAATGGCGAAAGGAACGATCATGGACCAGATAAATCCGGCCGTCGCGCCTTACGACGTCGAGGCGATCCGCCGCGACTTCCCGATCCTGTCGCGGCAGGTCCACGGCAAGCCGCTCGTCTATCTCGATAACGGCGCTTCGGCGCAGAAGCCGCAAAGCGTCATCGACGCCGTCAGCCACGCCTATTCGAACGAATACGCCAATGTGCATCGCGGCTTGCATTTCCTCTCCAACGCCGCCACCGACGCCTATGAGAAATCGCGCGAGACAGTGCGCCGCTTCCTCAACGCCGGCTCGGTGGACGAGATCGTCTTCACCAAGAACGCCACCGAGGCGATCAACACGGTCGCTTATGGCTACGGCATGCCGAATCTCGGCGAGGGCGACGAAATCCTGCTCACGATCATGGAGCATCACTCCAACATCGTGCCGTGGCATTTCATCCGCGAGCGGCAGGGCGCGAAGCTGGTCTTCACGCCGGTGGACGACGACGGCGCGTTCCATATCGAGGAATTCGAGAAACGCCTGACCGACCACACGAAGCTCGTCGCCGTCACCCATATGTCGAATGCGCTCGGCACCGTCACGCCGATCAAGCAGATCGTGGAACTGGCGCATGCGCGCGGCATCCCCGTGCTGGTCGACGGTTCGCAGGGCGCGGTTCATCTGCCGGTCGACGTGCAGGATCTCGGCTGCGACTGGTACGCCTTCACCGGCCACAAGGTCTATGGCCCGTCCGGCATCGGCGTGCTCTACGGCCGCGCGGAAATGCTGGAAAAGATGCGGCCTTTCCAGGGCGGCGGCGAGATGATCGAGGAAGTGACGGAGGAAAACGTCACCTACAACCATCCGCCGCACCGCTTCGAGGCCGGCACGCCGCCCATCGTGCAGGCCATCGGGCTGGGAGCCGCGCTCGAATATATGGAGAAGGTCGGCCGCCACGCCATCCTCGCCCATGAGGAGGAATTGCGCGACTACGCCCACGAACGCCTGCGGGAAATCAATTCGCTGCGCATCTTCGGCAACGCGCCGGGCAAGGGCGCGATCGTGTCCTTCGCGCTGGAGGGCATCCACGCCCATGACGTGTCGATGGTGATCGACCGGGCAGGGGTGGCGGTGCGCGCCGGCACTCATTGCGCGCAGCCGCTCTTGAAACGCTTCGGCGTCACCTCTACATGCCGGGCGTCCTTCGCCATGTACAATACGCGCGCCGAAGTGGACGCGCTCGCGGAAGCGCTGGAAAAGGCGAGGAAGTTTTTCGGATGACCGACATGGAAGACAAGACGCAGGAAAAGCCCGCCTTCTCCGCCTCCGCCATTCCGCAGGACGAGCTTCTGCGGATGACGGACGATATCATCGCCGCGCTGAAGACGGTCTACGACCCGGAAATCCCCGCCGACATCTACGAGCTGGGCCTCGTCTACAAGATCGACATCGAGGACGACCGCACGGTCAAGATCGAGATGACGCTGACCGCCCCCGGCTGCCCGGTCGCCGGCGAAATGCCGGGCTGGGTGCAGAACGCCGTCAGCGCGGTGGAGGGCGTCTCCTTCGTAGAGGTTACCATGACCTTCGATCCGCCGTGGACGCCCGACCGCATGTCGGAGGAGGCGCAGGTCGCGGTCGGCTGGTACTGACCGGCGAACGGTCATATTTCCGACCGCAAGCAAGCGCATATTGCCGGCATGAAGGCAGGATGAAAGAGACAAACCGGAGCCTGTCTTCCCGACAAGGAGGATGTGTCATGAAGACTTGGCTTGTTGCGCTTGGACTGGTCGCGGCATCCACCGCCGCAGCCCTTGCTGCGGAACCCGCGAAGATGGCCAACACGGCATCTGGGAAGATACTGGTCACGCCCAAAGGCATGACGCTTTACACCTTCGACAAGGACGTCGGCGGAAAGTCGATGTGCAATGCGAAGTGCCTGAAAATGTGGCCTGCATTTCACGCTGGCGTGTCGGCGAAACCGGAAGACGATTTCACTGTCGTGAAAGGCGCCGACGGCAAGGATATGTGGGCGTATAAAGGCAAGCCGCTCTATCGTTACCACGACGACAAGAAGGCCGGCGATGTGAAGGGCGATGGCAAGGGCGGCGTCTGGCACGTCGTGAAATAGAACATTTCCGGCAAACCGCCTGAACAGGCCCGGTACATCGACCGCTGGGCCTGTTGGTGCGGGCTGTAAAAAATCCGGCTGAAATTCTTCTCCAGCTTGACATGGCTCAATTCTGGAGCGATTTAACGATGCGCCACATGGCCGGGCGGGTATGATGTAATGGTAGCCTGTCAGCTTCCCAAGGATACTCGCTATGGTTGTATAACCTGACTGTAATCACAATTTTACAATTATATTCAGTGATTTAGCCTTGTTCCTACGCTTGGCTTTCCTTGGAATTTTAGCTCGAAAATAACCCAGAAGTTGCACCGGTTTTTGAGGGGAAAGGGCCTTTCTGTAAGTCGTGATTTACGGACTGTAATGAAGTCTTTCTTATGCGAGTTACGTCGCACCGCAGCGGCACCAGTAATCGCCCACCTCAATCCAGCGTGGTCTTCCATAGGATACGGTGTTTTGTGTCGGCTTGAGGGTTCGCGTTGTCTGGGTCGGTAACTGAGGGGATCTTCGTCTCATCGAACAAGGAGAGACGATATGACGATGACGAAAAACAACGAAGCCGTTCCCGCCGACAAGGTACTCATTGCAGAAGCAATTGCGGAAGGGCGGAAAATGATCGAGGCGGGCAAGTCCAAGATCGATACCGCGCTGGCAATCTATGAAAAGCTTGAAGGCATGGAGCAGGACGTGATCGTCAAGGCCTTTATCGACGGTGCAACGCTGACGGAGAAAGGTGCTTTGACCTACTGGTACAATAGTCGGCGGCGCTTCGCGAAGGAAAGGCGCAACAAAGCTCGTTAAAAACGTTGTTTTATTAGCAAAACTTTATTCCGCTATATGTATACGTAAATGTGCAATATGGGAGTGGGAAGGTAAGCAAATACGGATTCTGCGTCTCAACGATTCATTTAATTGCACTGATATTTTCATAACCTGAAAAAATCCGTAAATGTTTTATATGGGTGTGGGGAAGCAAACATTTACGGATTTCATATTTCCATCATCGCCTACGGTAGGGGAAGGCGTGGGAAAAACTCTAAAATCGATGGAAAAAACACTTTCCTCATGCTGCGACCCTATCGAACGATTTTTGAGTTTTTTGCAGGGCTTCTCCCGGGATAAGCAACTCGATTTCTAACTCGGGATAAAATTCTGCTCGCAACTTCATCAGTGCTTCGATGACCCTGTCGGTATCGGGCGTGCGATGTGGCTCGAAAGGCTTTCTCTTGCCGTTGTCGATATCGCTGATTTTGCACGGTATACCGCAACTCACCAGCGCCAGAATGAAATCCGAATGCTTCAATTTCCGGTTACTGCGGATGAGATCGAACCCTGCCTGACGTTGCTGATAAGCCCGCGTTAGGTCCTCCCGAAGCCTTTTGATGTCTCCATCAGTTTGCCGCAGATATTTTTTGGCTCGGTCTTCAAGAGAATCCTTTGATGTGCGGTACGTCATGAACGCGTTGAAATCTTCAAGCGATTTCAGAACACGAGGAGACTTTTTGTCATAGCTTTCCCAGTTTTCGCGCACGAGGTTGAATTCTGTAACGTCCTCGACTGGCCGCGTTTCGAATGTGAGGTGAGCGTGCTGGCTACCTTCGAATTCGAAGATGGTATCGCGTGCGTTTACAGGCGTTCTTTTCCAGTCGAATTCCATCGATAGACGCTTGGTCACAGACTTAAAAACGAAATCGGTTTCACCGCGCAGCATTTCCTTTATGCCCACGCCCGATTTGTATTCGAATTTCTGACCGGGACGACGGTTTAGGAACAGGCGTAGCGTCTCTTGGTTCTCTTCAAATGAATCGTTGAGCGGATTTGTCTTGATGCCCCCTTTTTGCAAAACGATACCGTTATCACCGTCGCCCATTTTCAACGTTGCCGCGCCGCGGGTTCGCCAGCCGACAGGTTGGCGAACTGTATGTTTGATCTCCAAAGGATTGCTGCTGTCGAGTTGACTGCGAGCTGCTCGAAAGGACTTGAACAACTCCCCATTGGTCGCCCGCTCAATATCCTGGTCACTAGCATTTGAGAGAAAGCCGTCGGTCGTGACGCTGAAGACATGCACATGTTCGGAGAAGCCGTTGAGAATTTCGCCGAGGACCGCTCTCGTGTACAACGTAATGAATGATGCGAAATACGGCTGTGTGATCTTACTTGGCGGAAGCGCTTCCATTCCGTCGTTTTGAAGGTTGTATACGCGTTTTTCGCGAAGGCCCTGTGCCGTCTTTCCGTAGGTGCTGTTTCCTACCTCTTTCCAGAAAAGGTTGTCAAAAGTTCCCTTTGGGTGCGCCATGCGCTTTTCGATGCTGATCTTGATGAAGTCTCTGAAAACTGAATGCTGGCGATTGGTTGGGACATGTACACCCTTACGGAATGTCAATCGTGCGCCGAGTTTCTTGGCCAGATACAGCTCTGGTGCCGCGCACTTCGAGTTCCCTTTGCGGGGAAAGATAATCCCATTCGCTGTACGAACAGGCAGAGTTGGAAAGCGTACAGACACAGGGAACTCGAAATCCACTGAGAAGTAACTGAGGTCGAGCGGGCGGACGTCATCAAGGGTTGTCAGATTGGTGATGTTATCCCAGTCAGGCATGCCAATTAATGACATCGCCGTGGTATACGCCGAACTGAGGTCGTGATCCCTCCAGTGGCCTTCATCTGCAACACCGAATATGAACTGCTCGTTCCGGCCTCCGTGGTAGGTCTCCGTGATGAACGCCTCGTTGAAATACGCCTCCTCCTTCAGTGGCGTTACGATCTTGGTTTTGAAATAGCCGTCTTTCTTGCTGTAGACTTTCTGTTTGACGGTTTCGCGCCCCAAGATTTGGTCGCTGTCCAAACCGTTTTGTTCCCAACCTAAGAGCAGCAGCTTGGTCCCAAAGGAGGTCAAGGTCGCTGGCATTTTGAAAGATGCGAAGAGCGTCTGGCTCTGTTGTATGACACGCTCGGCAAAGCGGACGCACACCTGAGCATCGCGGATCGCATATTCGCGAAATTCGCTCCATCGCTCCGTTCTGAAGCGCCCCATGTTCTCTTTAATTTCCCTGTCTTCCTGCGGGGTTTCGCCGAGTTGAATCTTCGGGAAGCCAAGAAGATCACCAATACCTGCCAGCGATTTCGCGTTGCTCGGCGCAAGCAAGATGGTGTCGCGGACAAGGACGCTGAACGCTGCAATCTGTGTATCTGCTTTGCCAAATTCTACGGAAATAGCATTGTCGATGCTGACGAATGTGCTTCTGACATTGGAGGTTAGCCGAGCATTGTCCTTGAAGTCGCTGAATGCGGGAAAATCGGCGCGGATGAAATGGCCAAGAAGGTAGATGGAGTTCGGCAACTTTAAATCGGGGAATTTCTCGATCAGTGAGCCTATTGCAAACCCCACAAATTCGCTCAGGGTTAAGCGCTGATCCGCATCGGGAATAATGATCCCGTCAGCTTCAGGTGCATCAGCCTGTGCGTCTTTGGTGATCAGTTTGATTGAAAACTGGTAGGAAAGAAGCTCGTTTTTTGCACCTGCTTCGATGGTGCTCTCCAGTTCACGCGCAGCTATCGACTGGTATTCGGTGTCAAAACCTATAAGGAGATGAGCGTTTTGCTCTTTCTTTCGTCGCCGTTTTTTGCCGGCGACAGGGGGCTCGGAAATATTCTGGCTTTGAATAGTGACGGTCTTTTTCCGGCCACCGTGATCGTCTGGTTCGATCTTGAAGGTGAATTCGTTCGCAAGCGTGGACTTATGCATCTACTCCCTTTCTAGAGTTGACCACATCGAAGTGTGGGGAGCGGCGATATAATCCTAAAGGCTTCCTAATGCAAGCTCGCGTTGTGGCGTTGAGCAATGCCCTGCGTCGGCGGGATAATCCCGCTGTTACGAAAAGGGAACCTATGTCGCTGGTAAAACGCGGAAATTCTAAATTCTGGTATGTGCAGTTTCAGATCGACCATCAAATGATAATTCGGTCGACAAAGACGACCGACCGGAGAGTTGCCGAACAGGTCGCGGCGAAGATTCGAGCGGATGTTCATGCTGAAATACTGCTCGGAAAAAAGGAGCTGATCACCTTGGAAACTGCACTTCGACGCTTCGCCTACACAAAGGTTGGAACTGCGAATTACCGCAATCTGGAAAGTCAGATCAGGATTATTCTCAGGTCAATCGACTGTTCGATCCCCTTGGTGAAGGTCAATTCGGACACGCTGGAACAGTTTCGGCAAAACCGGTTATCCCAAGGGTGCGGATCGCAGACGATCAAGCACGGAATGAATTGCCTGATGGGAGCAATCCGGCTTGCTCGAAAGGACGGCTACCAATGCCCGTCAGTCGACGCCCCTCTTATCAGAACAGCCAATTTCAGAGTGCGATATCTGAGCGTTGAGGAGGAACGTCGCCTACTGCATGAGTTGGACCCGACCCGTGTGACCAATGGTTTATCTGCGGAACCTGCTCGTCGTGCTGATCGCCAGAAATGGATGCAGGACAATTATGATCTGGTCATCATGCTGATTGACACCGGCGCACGCTATAGCGAAATCGCAAATATTGCGTGGAAGGACATCGATCTGAACGGCGGCGAAATACGCTTATGGCGCTCCAAGGTTCAAAACGAGAGCGTGATTTACATGACGGATCGTGTGGAAACGATTCTTCGCCGTCGTCGGAGGGAGAGCAACGGTCTAACCGTCTTTGCCAATAAGGCGGGAGAGGGGCGTGGATATTCGGCGATTGCCATCCGCAAGGCTTTTCGTCGCGCCGGTCTGGATGATTGTACGATCCACACGCTTCGGCATACCCACGCAACGCGCCTTGTTCAAAACGGGCTATCGATCCAAGAGGTCAAAGCCGTGCTTGGTCACACCGATATCCGAACGACAATGCGATATGCTCATCTTGAGCAGGCTGTCGTCACCCGCAAAGCGCGCGACATCGTGAATGCCCTCAACGCCGCCAATTTCTCTGCTGAAGGTAGAGCGTAAGCATCTCAAGCTTATTGCCTAGCGTAAATTACACTGGGAATCCCGCTGGTAAAGATGCTGACATCGTTGCGGTGGGGAGTTTCCTTTCTGTTTAATGCTAATGAGCATCTTTTAGATACCCGTGTCCGCATAGAGGAACCTGACAGAATTGTGATCTTTTATCTGGTTCGAATTTCGTGGCGGGTCTGTGAGAGACGGTAGCAGTGCGCGAAGAGCTGACATCGGCTGGCGGGAGTGAAAGACCGATAAGGGGCCGGTGGCGGAATGTCAGCTTATTACGCGGGCCGTGCTTAAGCGGACATTCGAACCATCGATTGTCTGCCAATGTCGACCGTTTTGATGGTGTGGCGCGCAGATCAGTATTCCGTTGAAAAGTTTTGCTCCCCCACAGATCCTGCTTCAACGCCGATCAAAATCTTGCCCGACCGCAGACCTCAGCAGCTCGATCAGTTCAATACGATTCGACGAAGCGGACGCCGATCGGAGCAAATAATCGTAATTGACTAGGAGTGCCGCGTTACGCCGTGGGTTTAGCAAAAGGATGTCCGACCACATCGCACCTCCCTTCTCGATCGTTCGCGCATAACGCAAGAGCCAATACATCAGAACCTGGCGGAAATCGCCCGCCCCGAAATTACGATCTGTGTGCTTCACCTCAATTAACGTTGAGCCGATCGCAAAGTCCCCATTTCCAGACGCTACCCAGCCGAGGCCAGGAATGAGGGGGGCATGCTCCAAAATATCTGATGGCCGTTGAGCTTGAACGCTCCTAAGCATCATCACTAGATTGCGAGAGGCATATTCGGCAACGAGAATGTCGTTCGGCTCGAGTTTCTCTGGAATGCGAGCATCGAAATGGCGCCGCTGGCGCTGCGACGCGATCTTCAGGCATTCATCCCACGAGGCCACAACCCCAAGGAGTAACTCACTTTCGGCGCGCGCCATCGACAGTTCGAACACCATCGCCTTTTGAATCCGACTTTGTTCGATCAACTCGGACGGGATTGAGCTGATACCGGCGAAAGTGAACATCTTCGCGTTCAGGGCTTTGACCAGGCCGCCGGTCAGTCGGGGGAACAGTATGTCGAGAACGCCGGGAATGTCCCGCGCGACTGTCCTTGGATCGCGGGCTGGCAGTCGGTTAAACTGCATGTTTGACCCAGTCCTCATAGCAGGCTGCAAAGCTGCCCTGCACGACATTTTCGATCCCGAGTTGCCACGCCTGCGAAAGCGAGCCCCGCAGTTGGTCCCTTGTCTTCAGGCCTTCGTCTCCAAACGCGCCAGCCGCCAGCCACAGCATTCGTTGCTCGCCGGCGCCTAGATTTTGCCATTGGTTGCGCAAGCGCGTAAAATTTGGTCGATCTGCCCAATGCCTCCAGCAGTCGATGCAGGCACGCCGGACCGCGGCCGACTTTGTCGTGTCGTAGGTCTGACGAACAAAAACACCGCGAAGGTCGGTTCTGACGAATCGAAGCGCCCTTAGGAAGTGCAACATGTTGGCTTCGGGAACGAGCAGATGTCTCCCTCCACTAGGGATTTCATCGAGCAGAGTGTCGATCGCGGCGAAAATCGATGCGAACTGGTCGTTCGACCTGACGGCGTATACTCCGCGCATGATTTTCGACCAGGACGAACGAAACGAATCCAGATTTTTGGGATCGAGGAGCGTTGTACACAATTGAACTGCAACATCCGGCTCTTGAAACTTGAGCGCACGACCGATCTGCGCAAGCACAAAGGCATCAGGCTGCGACTTTTCCCGCTCGAGGTCGAGGAGAAAAGAGATGTCGATCTTGTCGAACGACTGTTTGAGCTTTTCATATTCAGCGCTGGCATTGTCAGAATATGGATCGAAATGCAGGTCCAGTTCTCGTAAGGCGAGACTAGCATCCTCTCCCTCTCCCAACTGGGCCGAAACAAAATCCTTATAGTGTTTGGCGGTCAAGATGGTTGTCTTGCTGCGATTGAGTGAGAGGCCATAGTCAGCCAACGCATGCGATAACTCAGAGAGTGCCTTGTAGGCATCTTGCTGCGAGCAGCAAATCAAGGTGTAGTCATCGACATACCGGTGCCAAATAAGCCCGGCGTCGCTCAAGGACCGGTCGATTGGCGTCATCATCACTTCAGCCAAAATACGCGCGCATTGACCGCCGACCGGTAGGCCGAAGGAACGGCCTGCCGCCAGCTTGCTTAGAATCCGATCAATCTGCATCGCCAAGGTTGACGACGGCGCCAAATCCTTAACGACGTTTTCGAGGCGATGGTGATAAATGTGCTCATAGAAACTCGCGACATCGGTTTGGATAACCACCGCGCGATCCTCCTCCAGATCGGGCTCATTTAATGTTGCGAGTTTGTAGGCTCGCCACGATCGGGCTCGATCGAAGAGGCCAGGTCCCTGGGGAGCGAGCCGATAAGAATGCACCCTGGCGCTCCGGTGTCCCTCGTTCGCCTCCGCAATCGCTAAACCTAATCCATTCAGATAGAGGTTCCAGAAGGGGTGTATCTTGGTGGTGATTCGGAAGCCATGCGGCCCGGACGGGACGAGTAAACGTTCTGCCGCAATCGAGAGCCCGTTCATGAAATTGGCTTGCTTCCCAACGGTGCCAGTTTCGACAGCTTGGAACAAGTTTAGGCAGAGCACCGCGAGATCGGTTGCCTTTTCCTTAATGAATCCCGCATCCAGATCGTAAGGCAACGTATCGTTGTCGCCGCTGTGACCAATCTCAAGCGCGGCTCTTAAAAAATGATCTTTCTCGACCTTGATCATTTACGCCCTTTTCTTGCTCGATATAGGTAGCAAAGGATGCAACCCTCGGCTTCAAGTGTGTTTACAGATAATGTATCTGTCGAGTGACGGCAGCACACCGAGCTGGAGCCCTGCCGGATTCAACCGGTGATTAAGAACGCCGGATTAGAAGCAGAGCAAACCCGGTTCCAAATGACTGTGGGCGCAAAGCTAGCGTAGGATTAGCGGCCCCGGGACGGCGAAACTGGGTGCGAAAGCAAAAACATTTGCCGCTGCATTCACTTTGTTGACTGATGCCCGAAATCTGCCGCCTATCAGCGCGTCCTATTCGGCAATCGCATGCGCTCATTTTGCGTACGAGGCCTCCATCTTTTGCGTTAGCTACTTTTCAGACGCCTAGCTTCTGCAGCACAGCGTCAAGCACTTCAAGGTGAGAAACTGCAATCGGTTCGAGCTGCGCCTTAGGCAGGCCGACTATGTAATCGGCCCAGTCGGATTTGGCGGTGCTGCCTTGAGCATCGTTCACTCTTCGCTCGAAGTATATTCGCCAAGCATCGTCCAAAAGATCGCTTAGTCGTTCGTCCTCTACGGCAAGGCGCTGCAGCAGAGGCTCGCTAAAAAGCCCCTTTTTTTGCCGCGCCGTCAGCCAACCTTGCTGCTCGGCGTAGTCCCAAACCTGTGGCGGCCAAAGCTCCTCGAGACACACGGGAACGGTGACGCCGAGTTCACATGCTGCGGCGAGGTGGGGAGGTTGAGCTAGTCTGAAGAGCGAGACGTGCTTCCACGCCATCTCCTCTCGGTCGAAGCGCTCGTACGCGCCGTTTCCCTCAGCATCTGCGTCGATGATCCCTACGGCGCTCCGACGTTGTTGTGAAGGAAGGTGCTTGGTCCGAAACTCCCAAGATCGCAACATGTTTGTTACATAATTTGCACCAGCTCTAGCCGGAGGTTCGGCGACAAAGACTTGTTCAGCTTGCTCTGGACGGAACAACTGTAGCAATCGCCGGAAAACGAGGTAATCGGTCTTCCCTTCTACGAAGAGTGTTGGCAGATTCGCCTGATTGAATTGCTCAAGTTTAGCCCTAAGGTCCGCCGCCTGTAATGCGGCTTCCGCAAGCGCGGACTGAGCTGCCTCGATATGTGGAGCGATTATAGCCATCGCGCCCATGGACTCATCGAGCGAGACGCTTGCCTCTGCTGCTGATCTAGCTTCTGTACCCCCGTTTGCGCCATCTTTAGTCAGATGGTAGGCGCTACACAGCCCGCGACCGTTGTCGTCTTTATGCATATTATAGAATACTGGCGAGTGTGTAGTGAGGAGTACCTGTGAGAGCTCATCCTCCGCAAGCTTGTAAAAGGCATCTGCCAGGGACTGAGCACGTCGAAATTCCAGATTGTTCTCAGGCTCTTCATAGGCCCAGATGAAAGTGGGCGCGATACCGGCAGTTTCTCGACTGCGCTCCGCAATGAACTTCAGGATAAGCGGGATATAGCGTGCCTTGATCCCGTCACCGCGGCTATCCAGCGATATGGACTTCTCGCCCGCGAGGAAATCAAGGCTGCGAAATAGGGGGGTGAGGTCATTAGGCAGACTGAGTCGCGAGGCGTCGTTTAACTCTGCGTCAATATCTTGAAGAAGGCCGGACACGGCGTTGGAGATCGCTTCCTCCAGTTGTCCGCTGCTCTGCCTAACAGCCTGCTCTGACGCATTGGCAATGACTTGAAAAATGCGGCCACGAAGCGTTTGGAAGAAGTCCGCGCTACGCACTGCTGGCACATACTCAAATTGGATACGTGACAACAAAGAGGGCACACGTGAACGGCCGTCGATGTCGACTACAACCTCATTAAAACCGTTGCCACGCTTCCGCTTTTCGAGGCGAATACCCCAATATTCGTCCTCGGCTTGGAGGCCGTCGGCTCGCCAACGTTTGCGCCAGCGGATCAAGTCACCATTGTTCTTGCGATAGGTGGGGGGAAGTTCAAGATCGATTTCAACTTCGAACTCTGGGGCACGCTTTGCTTTCGCCTCTGCAAACCTATTGTAGTCGTCCGAGAAATTGAATGTCGAGTTGGGATTTGTTTCGCCGTTGAAGAATAGGTTTAGAGCTCGAAGAACGTTAGACTTCCCGCAGTCATTGTCACCAACGATTACAGTAAGGTCTGTTGCATCCATCGTTAAATCTATAATCGAACGAAAATTCCGTATCGAAATACGTCTGATCTTCGGCATATCTCCCCCAAAAAATCACAGGTTTTGCGATTCCATTCATCGCCCACAATCTCTTTTAGTGCACGACTAAAAATTGTGGTCAAGCATATCGATTAACCATCTTTAGTCGGATCGAGATGGCCAGCTCTCCAGCCGGCTACCCGTACCTTCGTATTGCGGCGTGGAGTGATGTAAATACGATGCCAGCTTACGCGACAGCCATCCCAGCTTTGTGCTTCAGAACCCACGTGTCAGCGTCCCCAACCGAGCGGACTCAAGTCCGGGTTCCAAAGATGGCAGCTTTGAGGAAATATCAGAGTCATCCGAACGGCTGGAATGAAGGCGCAAAGCCGCCTAAGTTGGACAATGTAGGAACTCCACTCTGGGCCGAAATCGTGGCCAATACATCGGTTGGCTTTCTGGTGAATGTGTCGTCCGTTGACCGCGAATAGTGATGGGGCGACGAAGTCTTGATGACGTCAGGCGCTCTCGAATTCGACTGTGATTTTCACCGCGTCGCATCACATGAAGTGGTGCAGATTGATCAAATTATTCGCCAAGCCATGTTTGAGCTATGCGAGTAATTTAAAGATGATCATTCCTTTACTCTGCCGTTATTCTTTGCGGAAATCGCTGTATTGGATCGGAGGTTATTGGAGTTGCTGCGTTCTTAGACGAGATGCTGACCTGTCTCGATGTCGTGGAGCGCTTCAGGAATTCAGGAATTGGAACTCGCCTTTTGCACAACGCGATGCTCTCCGGCGTTCGAACCTCCTTGATCCCCGCCGCCAATGTTCGGATGAAGACATTCTTCCTACACAGAGGATGGTGTGCTGTAAAAGAAACTCCTGCCAAGGGTGGCAATGGAATCTCACGTAAAGAGATCGTGCGCTATGGAATTCAGAACCAGAAATTAAATTTTTAGAGAACATATGCTCGAGTCTGAGCATAAATACTCCATACAGGTTCGAAATAATTACCTTACGGCTATCCTCTGCGTTTTCAATTCGACTCGTTTGTTTAAATTAATTCTACCTAACGGTGGAATTATATTGCTATGCAAAATCATAAATATTAAATGATGAATTATAATTATCAATATTATAAAATATCGAAATTAATATAAATTAAAATTATCAGCATATTATTAAGTTTAAAATTAAAAAGAGTTTACATTAAATCATTATAATAATTTTAACAAAATTATGGAATAAAGATTTAAATAAATACAGATTAAAATAAGAATTTCATTTCAAATTATGTAGACAAATTAAATGGATGTTATGATTATGGTGAAGTGAAATTGAGGTATTGAATGATGAATAAAATCGATAAAAAAGAATATAACAATGCGTTGGTAGGATGGTTGCGGAGTATTTTAAAAGAAAGATACGAGATTGAAAAATCAACATATCAAACGTTTGAGAACTATCTGACATTCAGCTTTTATCTTGTGACAATGGCTTTCAATCAAAGTGATATAGTTGAAAAATACAAATCAGAAGATCGAGAATATGCAGTTGGTGAGGTAGAGCTAAAGCAATTTCGACACCTATATAATCTCATTTGCAGGGAGGCTCTTGGACGAAAGTACAATAAGTCAATGGATGTTCAAAAGCCTTTAACTGTTGCTTGCATTGATGCAAACGGGTCTCGTTATTGGGGTGAACTTGGAAGTCTGGATAATATCCATATACACTCTGTTTGGGTAATGAATTCATCGATGAAAGAGAGTTTCGATAAAGTTATCAATGGCGTCTTGGAGAAATCCGGCGGTGCTATTGATATCGAGAATGTTGATGTCAGGCGATATACGGGCGATATAGATAAAGTAATATCATATACGATGAAATTTGATGCGTTCTCCAGAGAGAATGGTAATTTTGGAGTTACATTTCATATACTTCCAGATCCAATGTAATCACGGAAGATGTATGAAATATACGTAAAATATATGTCTATTAATTTGATTTTCTCCGACCCGGCCTTAACGGGGACGGCGGAATGTCAGTCTCAGAGGGCTGATTAAAAAACTGCGATATATGCACATCAAGTGCCTTGGCCAATCGTTCCAGTGTCGCAACGGTTGGATTGCGCTGACCTCTTTCCAAATACCCAACATACGCCCGTTCGACGCCAGCGATCAACGCTAAGTCATCCTGCGAGATTTGCTGCTCGACGCGCAACCTTCGCAAATTCCAGCCAACGAGTTCTTGCGCTTCCATGTGCAAAAGAAATCAGTTGCACTTGAATGAAACCACGTAATATAGAACCATGAAATGTAGCGAGAACGAGCGCGGCAGCGGTTACGAGGGATACGCATGTAAGAACCATCTGTGGCGGCGAGGGATGATCGGGTGATGCCCTTATGGGAGATTTTGTAGGGGATTGACGATTGCAACGGGGAAATCGGTTTGAGCATGGGGGATTGAATGGCAACGGAGAGCCTTTGGGTTAATTGCCAAGTTTGCGGGAAGAAAATTTCAAAATCAGCACGTTCATGTCCCCACTGTGGAGCCCGAAGATCAAAGTTGCGCGCGCTCAAGTGGGTCGGCGTAGGGTTGGTTGCTGTTGTGGCGTTATCGGCTCTGATCGGTAGGGATGGGCCCAAGTCCAACAGCTCTCAGGCTACGGGTTCTGCTGGTTCAGTTAAGGGTAGCCAGACTGTCCCAAGTATGCCTGAGCAGCAGAAACGCTTCTTGGCCGAGACGGCTGCGTTTTCTGAGCGATTTTCAACTGCATCGAATGAGTTGCAACAGAGCACTTTGAGGGATGAGAGACGTGAATCCATCAAGCAAGTGCTCGGCGAGCAACGTGAAGTAGTTGGCTGGATTGGAACGATCAAGCGTTTGGAAACGAATAGTGAAGGCCGGGCAATTCTAGCTGTACGTCTTTCTGAAAATACCGATCTGGTGACGTGGAATAACGCACTATTGGATTTAAGCGATGGCACTTTAATCGATAAGGGAACTCCCCTTTTCGACAGTCTTCGAAATATGTCCGTAGGAGATAAAGTAACCGTTACAGGAACTTTCCTTTCCTCGGACGTCGATTGGGTTCGTGAGAGAAGCATCACTATTCGCGGCTCGATGATGAATCCAGAGTTCTTGTTTCGATTCCATACCGTTGTTCAACAATAGAAGGAGATAAACTATGGCAATGATTGCATGCCCGGAATGTTCACAGAGCGTTAGCGACAGCGCATTCAAATGCCCCAATTGTGGTGTCCAACTGCGGAAACCAAAGCGTAGTTTTATCGGTAAGCTGTTCAAGTGGACGTTTATTGGATTCAATGCGCTGATGGCGATTTCGCTCATTTGGGGATTCGGATCGGCATCACAGGGATACGATCAGCTTTCCGGTAGCGAACAGACTGCCGCGGCCGTTGGGACAGGAATTGGCGTAATGATGATCGTCTCCATATGGGTAATCGGTAGTATAATTCTTGGAATGTTTGTTCTTTTCACCCGTCCAAAATCATCATGATCGTCGGAGGACGGGCGGTAATGTCGAGGTCTTTTTCATACTGAATCATGTTGATCTGATTCCATCCATGATGGATGAACATAGTCATGGTGTTTCAGTTAAAGTCAGCAGAAAAAGAAAATAACAGGCGTATTCCAGATCTCGTTGATTATATCGCAGGGGATTTCTCTTCATCTATATGGGCAATATGGGCGAGGGGGAATCTCAGCGAATATTTGATGGCGACGACGGCACAACGGCATGTTTGGCATGCCGTTCTCGCTGCTTCCAAGAGTGATTTGTCACCATTATCGGAGATGCGGGAATGGCTGATAGAGAGTAAATCCAAGGACTTATTGGCTAAAGCTTTCGGAACCTGTCCGGCAGGAATGGTTCGCTTGCTTTCAAAGTTAGGTCCTCGTGCAGAATCGGCGGAATTTTATCGAGAGGTCCATGCAGCATTAAACCGTAACGATGTTCTCTCCAGAATTTTGCAACATGCGAGAACGATCGATCCTCAATTGGTTTCTCAAATAGCTTATCTACCCACCGACAAACTTACTGTGCATATGGCAAGTCACGCGCTTCGGCATAATGTTCGTGATATAGATCTGAAAGAATTGTCTTGGTTATGCAGGCGTATTGCAAAATTCGATCAGTCTGGAGAGATTTTGGCTGCGATTTCCAGATCGGGTAATCCGCTTCTGACAGTGCGCAAGGCGATTGTGAACCTTCCATTTCCTGACGCTCCATGGACAGTTCAACATCTGAAACCGATTAGTTCGGTAGGTGAACTGTGTCGTGTTGCGAAGCAGATGGATAATTGTCTTGTCGATCATGATCAGCTTTATTCCTCTTGTATCGAAGTTCAGTCGGGTATCGCTTATTATTTCGAGACCTTGGGAAACGATCATCTTCTGGTGAAGTTCAGCAAGTTTTCTGCGTTGGGATGGTATCTTGACGAATGTCGCGGATACCAAAATCGTAGACCAACCATAGAGGAAATTGGAAATATAACTGAAGCGTTATATCACTTGGATAATGTATGGTGTAGACGATTGAATTATAAACTGAGGTAGCGGGTGCGAAGGTAGAAACTCCTTTTGGAATTCAACACTGGAAAAGAAAGTGAATTGGATGAAGCGACTACTTCTTACGGTATTTGCGATATTGGTTGCTTCAGGCACAATTGCTGCTGTTCCATTTAAGAAGCATTCAAACGGAGATTTAACAGTCAACGTTGCTAAGCTCACAAAGAAGAACATTAAGGCAATCGTGCACGACATTCCCGGAAAGCAGGGAAAGTGTGTTCGTTTCCAAATAATGAGATTTCAGAAATCTCAACTGAATGATGCGATCATGCGAATTCCGGCAGATCGACCCGGAATTGAGTTCGAGTTACACGCTGATGGAAATATTAATGTGGTTTGTGGCCGCTTCTCGGAAGACCACTATGATAACAAAGGAAACCCCGAGCGTTATATCGAATATGAGAAAATCAACGGCTACTGAAATAAGAATACCAATATGTGGGCGTATAAAGGCAAGCTGCTCTATCGTTACCACGACGACAAGAAGGCCGGCGATGTGAAGGGCGATGGCAAGGGCGGCGTCTGGCACGTCGTGAAATAGAACATTTCCGGCAAACCGCCTGAACAGGCCCGGCACATCGACCGCCGGACCTGTTCGTGCGGGCTGTAAAAAATCCGGCTGAAATTCTTCTCCAGCTTGACACGGCTCAATTCTGGAGCGATTTAACGATGCGCCACATGGCCGGGCGGGTATGATGTAATGGTAGCCTGTCAGCTTCCCAAGCTGAACGCGCGGGTTCGATTCCCGCTACCCGCTCCAGAAACAAAATCAATATGTCATGGAAATTTGTGCTGCCTGAGAGGCCGCGCGTCGCTCGGATCATCCCGCTCCGAAGCGGAACGGATCATGTGGGTGCGGCGCAAAAGGATAATGTGACGGATTTACCTGTTCACCGGACTGATCGATCCCGTCAGGGTGTGGTCCAGCGTTACCGACAGCTTCGGCTCCTCGCCCGAAAGAAAAACCACCAGCGCCAGCATCAGGATCAGCGGCGCGGCAAGGATGCCGCTGCGGATGGCGGGCTCCAGTATCGGGCGCGATTTTCTGTTTCGGACAGACGGTTGGTTTCTCATGCGGCCGATGGTGGACAAGCAGGATTAATTTCCGATTAAACGATTGGGTTAAATTTATATAAAGCTGCATCTTTCAGCCAGTTACGGGCAATGGGGTTGCATTTTCGGGAACAGTGCCGACATTCAACACGGCTCGGTTTTTCATCAAGGATCATATGTTAGGCGATTTGTTTCAGTCCGTTCTGGCTTTCGTGCGCGACCACGGCGCATGGGCGCCGCTCATCACCTTCGTTCTGGCTTTCTGCGAATCCCTCGCCTTCCTTTCGCTGCTCGTGCCGGCCTCGACCATCCTGATCGGCGTTGGCGCACTGATCGGCGTGGCGAGGCTGGATTTCTTCAGCCTTTGGCTTTCCGCAGCCTTCGGCGCGTTTATGGGCGACTGGCTGTCCTACTGGCTCGGCTGGCGATACCGCGACCGCATGCTGCATGTCTGGCCATTGTCGCGCCATCCCAAGATGGTGGAAAACGGACAGCTCTTTTTCCGCCGCTGGGGGACGTGGAGCGTTTTCCTCGGCCGTTTTCTGGGGCCGCTGCGCGCCGTCGTGCCGCTTCTGGCCGGGATCATGGGGCTGCCGCAGTTCCTGTTCCAACTCGCCAATTTCGTATCCGCCGCGATCTGGGCCTTTGTGCTGCTCGCGCCCGGCGCGTTCGCCTTCCATCTCGACTGGCTGGGCTGGCTGGATTGAAACCGGATAAAAAAAGGCCCGCTTCGGCGAGAAGCGGGCCAGAGTTCATGACGTTAGGTGACTGGCTCGGAGGTCATAAGAGCCACTCAAATAACGTATGAGCGCGCGGAATGTTCCATCCACAAGAAAGGTTGCCGAAAATATTGTTGGCCGTGGGCGTTCCGTAACAAGCCTGTCGCGAAAGTTGAAAAGGCAAAAGCCGGATTGCCGGCGGTTTTAATTCTCCGTCAACGAATCGGTGCGATGACTAAGTTTCTGTAAAACATGGCCGGCGTTCCGGGCCGTGCTGTTCGAGTATGGGCGTTTGCGTTATGGGTGAGAAGTGGCGGCTCTGCGGTGTTGTCAGCGGTGCGGCGAGAGTTCTGCGCGAAAGACGCGGCTCGCTGGTCCTGTTCGCCGGCATGATATTGGCAAGCGCGCTGGCGGGCTGCGCCACGGCGCCGCAGATGGCTTCCAAGGGCCGGCACTCCAAGGAATATTTCGCTGAATCCAAATACGGCGTAAAGGCCAGTCCACGTCTTTACCGCGCGGGACAACGGATGCCGCACGGTGGCGGCCGCTATCAGGTCGGCCAGCCCTATATGGTCAAGGGCCGCTGGTACTATCCCAAGGAATATAAGCATTATACCGCCATCGGCCGGGCATCGTGGTATGGCGACGCGTTCCACGGGCGCCTGACGGCCAATGGAGAGGTCTATGACACGATGCGCCTGACGGCGGCGCATCCGACCATGCCGCTGCCGAGCTATGCGCGCGTCACCAATATGGCGAACGGCAGTTCCGTCATTGTGCGCGTCAACGATCGCGGCCCCTATGAGCGGAACCGTGTGATCGACCTGTCGGAAAAAGCCGCCGAAATGCTGGATTATCAGCACCACGGCACGGCCAAGGTGAAGGTGGAATATGTCGGGCGCGCGCCGCTGGAGGGTAACGACGAGCCCTATCTGCTCGCTTCCTATCGTCCCGGCAATGGCGATATGATCGGCCAGCCCGCGACGGGCGTGATGCTTGCCATGAACGAGCCGACGCCGCCCGCGCCCAAGATTCTGCCCAGAGTGGCGAGGGTGGCATATGAGCCTGTGCCGCGGCCAATGTCTGTCCCGTCCATGCCGAGGCCGCCGCTGCCGAGGTCGGCTATGCCGAAGCCGGACGTGCCGAGGCCGGCGCTGGCGGCAATGCCGGAAATGCCCGCGATGCCGAAGCACAGGCCGATGCCGCAGGCGAGGATGCCGCGGCCTGCCGCGTTGCCTGTGCCGAAGAGCTTGCCGTTCGCGGTCAATCCGGCCTATGGCCCGACCGCCAGCATCGACCGGGACAGGACCGTGGGGCATCTTCCCACCGCCCATGCGCCGAAGCCGTCGCACAGGCCGGGCCTCGGCGTGGCCAATGCGGAACATCAAGCCGGTTTCCATGGCATGACAGCCGAAGAGGCCACACGGTGGATACATTCGCGTAAGGGGAACCTGGCACGGTCCTGACCGGCAAGCATTGCCGGATCACAAATCCGTGATCGCTTGAGAGGAATTGATTTCGCCGCAATTGGCTGCGTAAGCTCGAATGAATGCCGGGCCATCGGCTTTTCCGAAAAACCGGGTTCCATTTTCGATTCGATGCTTTGTAAGCGTAACGGGATTCTCATGCGTTTTGGGTCGCGAATAGCCGGATTGTTGAGAGCGGGGGCAATAGGGCTTGCCGCTACACTGATGCCGTTATGGGCGTGCGCCGCGCCGCTTTCCGTTACCGGCGGCGACACGGCGTCCGCAACCGTCATGACCACCAAAGCGCCGAAGGCTTTGCTGATCGACGACCGCAGCGGCACGGTGCTTCTGTCCAAGGATGCAGACAAGCCGGTTCCGCCCGCCTCGCTTGCCAAGCTGATGACGGCGGAAGTGGTGTTCGAGGCGCTCGACAAAGGCGATATCACGCTTCAGACACCCTATACGGTGAGCGAATATGCGTGGCGCACGGGCGGCGCGCCGTCCGGCACATCGACCATGTTCGCCCGCATCAAATCGACGGCCACGGTCGCCGATCTGCTTCAGGGCATGATCGTGCAGGCGGCGAATGACGGCGCCATCATTCTCGCGGAAGGGCTTGCGGGCAGCGAGCAGGCTTTCGCCCAGCGCATGAACGAGCGCGCGCACCAGCTTGGCCTTACCGGCTCGGTCTTCGTCAACGCCACGGGCCTTCCCGCGCCCGGTCAGGCCGTCACGCTCGACGATCTGGTGACGCTCGCGCGTCATATCCATTCCGCCTATCCGCAATATTACAAGTTCTATTCTCAGCCCGCCTTCACCTGGAACAACATCATGCAGCGCAACCGCAATCCGCTCCTGCGGCTCGGTATCGGCGCGGACGGCATGGGGACGGGCTATACGCAGGCGTCGGGCTATGCGCTGGTCGGTTCGGCTGAGCAGAACGGGCGCCGGCTTTTCCTCGCCATGAGCGGGCTTGCCAGTATCAAGGATCGCGAGGAAGAAGCCAGAAAACTCATCCAGTGGGGCATGACGGCCTTCGACGATACCCGGCTTTACGCGGCGAACGACGTGGTGGGCGAGGCACAGGTTTTCGGCGGGGCAGAGGGGGCCGTGCCGCTCAAGGTAAAGGACGATGTCGAAGTGCTGCTGCCGAAGGAAGGCCGCGACAAGCTCAAGGCGCGCATCGTCTATACCGGGCCGGTGCGGGCGCCGGTCGCCAGGGATACGCAGATCGGCACCTTGCGGCTCCAGTTGAACGGGACTACGTTGCGGGAGGTGCCGGTCTTCGCGGCGAAAGCCGTCGACAAGGGCAGCATGTCGCAAAGGGCGTGGGGGGCGGCGATGGAGCTTTCGACAGGCTGGCTGCGGCGATATCTGTAGGCTTGCCCTCTTAGCTCTCGACCTCGGCTGCAAAGGCCGGTATGACCGGACACACGGGTATTCCTTATCCATGTGGAAGCATAGTGACCGGATTGTTCATCACATTCGAGGGCGGCGAGGGCGCGGGCAAGTCCACCCAGATCGCGCTTCTGGCCAGCCATTTGCGGGCGAAAGGCTTCGATCCGCTGATCACGCGCGAGCCGGGCGGCTCGCCGGGCGCGGAGGCGGTGCGGCATGTGATCCTGAGCGGCGGTGCGGAAGCCTATGGGCCGGCCATGGAAGCCCTGTTGTTCGCGGCGGCACGGGCCGATCACGTCGATCAGTCGATCCGCCCGGCGCTGAAGGAGGGCCGCATCGTGCTTTGCGACCGCTTCATCGATTCGAGCCGCGTCTATCAGGGCGCGACCGGCCAGCTCGATGCGACCTATATGGGAGCCATCGAGCGCATCGCCGTTGACGGAATCATGCCCGACCTGACGTTCATTCTCGATATTCCGGCGGCAAAGGGTCTGGCCCGCGCCGGTGCGAGGCGCGGCAGCGATGCCGCCGCCGACCGTTTCGAGAAGGAGGATACCGCCGTCCATGAGGCGCGGCGGCAAGCCTTTCTCGCCATTGCGAAAGCCGAGCCGGACCGCTGCAAGGTGATCGACGCCGACAGGCCGCAGGATGAGATCGCGGCAGGCATCGCGGCGCTGGCGGATGCGCCTTTGCGGGAAAGGGGGCTTGCGTGATCGAAGACCTCGACGTTCCCGATGCGCATCGTTCCATCGAAGGCGTGCCGGAGCCATGGGCCAACGGTGTACTGACCGGCCACGAGGCGGCGGCGCGGTTTCTGGCGCAGGCCTATCGCGAGGGGCGGATGCCCCACGCGCTGCTGTTCGAGGGCATCGAAGGCATCGGCAAGGCGACGCTGGCCTTCCATCTGGCCGGGCACATATTGAGCCATGCCGATCCGGCCGAGGCGCCGGAAAGCCTTGTGCCGCCCGATTTCAGCAGGCCGCTGTGGCGTCAGATCGCGGGCGGCATCCATCCGGCGGTGCTGCATATCGACCGTCCGTTCAACCAGAAGACGGAGAAATTCGCCACCGGCATTCCGGTGGAGGAAATCCGCCGCATCACGCATTTCCTGTCGCGCACGGCTGCCGACCGCGGCTGGCGCATCGTCATCGTCGATCCGGCCGACGACATGAACCGCAACGCGGCCAATGCGCTTTTGAAGACGCTTGAGGAACCGCCGGCGCGGGCGCTTTTCATTCTGGTTTCGCATTCGTCGGGCCGCCTTCTGCCGACGATCCGCTCGCGCTGCCAGAGCATTTCGTTGCAGCCGCTCGACGACCGAGCCATGACCGAGGCGCTGCGCCATGCCGGGGCGGGGATCGGGCTGGACGCGGACGGCATCACGCCCGCGCTTCTGCAACGGGCGGAGGGCAGCGTGCGCAAGGCGCTGCTGCTGGTCGCGCATGGCGGCATCGAGATCGCCGATACGACGGATTCCATTCTGGACGGGAAGCCCTTCGACCTTGCGAAGGCGCAGGCGCTTGGCGGCGTGCTGTCCGGGCGCGAGGCGGAGGTGCAATACGAACTGTTTCGCGATCACCTGATGAGCCGCATCGCCGGCGAGGCGCATCGGCGCGCGGAAGCGGGGCAATTGCGCGAGGCGGAACAATGGTCGCGTTTCTGGAGCACGCTCGGCCACGAGATCGCGCAGGCGGAAACCTACAATCTCGACCGCAGGCAGGCGGTCGTCATCCTTCTGGAAAAGACGCACCGGGCCTTTCAGTCCAGCGCTCCTCAATCCAGCGCTCTGGAGTGACACGGCGCTTCACATGGGTTATGTCACCGCTGACGATTTTCCCTTAAGCGTCTGCCGTCCGTCAGGTGCGTTTTCAAACATCGAGAGACCGGGTCCGTAATGAGCCGCGAAAAATATTACATCACCACCGCGATCGCCTATCCCAACGGCAAGCCGCATATCGGCCATGCCTATGAGCTGATCGCGACCGATGCCATGGCGCGCTTCCAGCGCCTCGACGGCAAGGACGTCCGTTTCCTGACCGGCACGGACGAACACGGCATCAAGATGCTGCAAAGCGCGCGCAAGGAAGGCATCACCCCGCGCGAGCTTGCAGACCGCAACTCGACCGCCTTCCGCCGCATGGCCGATGTTCTGAACAGCTCGAACGACGACTATATCCGCACCTCCGAGGCGCGCCATTACAAGGCCAGCCAGGCGATCTGGCAGGCCATGGCCGCCAATGGCGACATCTACAAGGGCGGCTATGCGGGCTGGTATTCGGTGCGCGACGAAGCCTATTACGGCGAGGAGGAAACGCAGGTCCGCGAGGACGGCGTGCGCTACGGCCCGCAGGGAACGCCGGTGGAATGGGTGGAGGAGGAAAGCTATTTCTTCCGCCTCTCGGCCTATCAGGACAGGCTGCTCGATCTCTACGAGAAGAATCCGGGCTTCATCATGCCCGCCGAACGACGCAACGAGATCGTCAGTTTCGTGAAATCCGGCCTGAAGGACCTGTCCATCTCGCGCACGATCTTCGACTGGGGCATCCCGGTGCCGGGCGACGAGAAGCACGTCATGTATGTCTGGGTCGACGCGCTGACCAATTACATCACCGCGCTCGGCTATCCCGACACGACCGGCAATCTGTGGCAATACTGGCCCGCCGACGCTCATATCATCGGCAAGGACATTTCGCGTTTCCACGCGGTCTACTGGCCGGCCTTCCTGATGTCTGCCGGCATTGCACTGCCGAAGCGCGTTTTTGCGCATGGCTTTCTGTTCAACCGCGGCGAGAAGATGTCGAAATCGGTCGGCAACGTCATCGACCCGTTCGAGCTGGTCGAGCGCTACGGGCTGGACCAGTTGCGCTATTTCCTGATGCGCGAAGTGCCGTTCGGGCAGGACGGCAGCTACAGCCACGAGGCCATCGTCAACCGCACCAATGCCGACCTCGCCAACGATCTCGGCAATCTGGCGCAGCGTTCGCTGTCGATGATCGCAAAGAACTGCGAGGGCAGGGTGCCGCAGCCGGGCGAATTCTCCGATGCGGACAAGGCCATTCTCGATCAGGCGACGGCGGCGCTCGAAACCGCGCGCGAGGCGATGAAGGATCAGGCGCTGCATCTGGCGCTGGGCGCGATCTTTGCGGTCGTGGCCGAGGCGAACCGCTATTTCGCCGGGCAGGAGCCGTGGGCGCTGCGCAAGACCGATCCGGCGCGCATGGGCACTGTGCTTTATGTGACGGCGGAAGTGCTGCGCCGCATCGGCATCATGGTGCAGCCGTTCATCCCGCAATCGGCGGAAAAGCTGCTCGACATTCTGGCGGTGCCTGCGGACAGGCGCCAGTTTGCCGATGTGGCGGCAAGCTCGCTTGCCGGGGGCGCCGAACTGCCCGCGCCGCAGCCGGTCTTCCCGCGTTTCGTGGAAACCGAAGAAGAGAAATGAATTCTGACCATGCTCGTCGACAGTCATTGCCATCTCGATTTCCCTGATTTCGAAGCGGAGCGCGACGCCGTGGTGCAGCGCGCGCTCGATGCCGGCGTGAAACGCATGGTCACGATCTCCACGCGGGTGAAGAAGTTCGATACGATCCGCGCGATCGCCGACGCCTATGACAGCGTCTATTGCTCGGTCGGCACCCATCCGAACAATGCCCATGAGGAACTGGATGTCACCGCCGACGATCTGGAGCGGCTGGCGAAGCATCCGAAGGTGGTGGCCATAGGCGAGGCGGGTCTAGACTATCACTACGATTATGCGCCGCCGCAGGCGCAGCGGCAGGGGTTCCTCACCCATATCGAGGCGGCGCGGCGCACGCAGCTTCCGCTGGTGATTCACGCCCGCAGCGCGGACGAGGACATGGCGGCGATACTGGAAGAGGAAACGGCGAAAGGCGTGTTTCCCTTCATCCTGCACTGCTTTTCGTCCGGCCGTGCGCTGGCCGAAACAGGCATTGCGCTTGGAGGCTACATCTCCTTTTCGGGCATTCTGACATTCAAAAACTCGCAGGACATTCGCGATGTGGCGCGCATCACCCCGCGCGAACGCCTGCTGGTCGAGACGGACGCGCCCTTCCTCGCCCCGGTGCCGCATCGGGGGAAGCGCAACGAGCCGTCCTTCGTGCCGAACACCGCTGCTGTTCTGGCCGAGACCATCGGCGTCGGCGCGGAAGAGATCGCGCATATCACGACAGAGAATTTTTTCCGGCTGTTCTCGAAAATGCCGAAGCCGGCGGGGGGATCGCCAGAGGGGCCGCAATCGTGACGGAACCGAGGAACTGCCTGCGCTTCACGATCCTCGGCTGCGGGTCGTCGCCCGGTGTGCCGCGCATCAACGGCGACTGGGGCAATTGCGATCCCAAAAACCCGAGGAACCGCCGCCGCCGCGCCGCGCTGCTGGTGGAGCGGTTCAACGAAGCCGGCGAAAGCACGGTGGTGGTGATCGACACCGGGCCGGATTTCCGCGCGCAGATGATCGACGCCGGCGCGCACCGGCTGGATGCGGTGGTTTATACACATCCCCATGCCGACCATATTCACGGCATAGACGATCTGCGCACCTATGTGGTGGAGAACCGGCGGCTCATGGATGTCTATGCCAACCGCTTCACCCGCAACCGGCTGTTCGAGGCCTTCGGCTATTGTTTCGAGACGCCGCCCGGTTCCAGCTATCCGCCGATCCTCGCCATACACGACATTGCGGCGGAAACGCCGTTTTCTATCGATGGGCCGGGCGGGGCGATCCGTTTCGAGCCGTTTTCGCAGGTGCATGGCGATATCGAGTCGCTCGGCTTCCGCATCGGCGGGCTTGCCTACTGCACCGATGTGAGCGATTTCCCGGAGCGGAGCCTGAAATATATTCGCGGCGCGGACGTGTTAATTCTGGGCGCGCTGCAATACCGCTATCATCCGAGCCATTTCTCGCTGGAGCAGGCGCTGGGCTGGATCGAAAAGCTCGAACCCGGACGCGCCATCCTGACCCATATGCATGTTCCGCTCGATTACGACACGGTGATGCGCGAGACGCCTGACCATGTGGAGCCGGGCTATGACGGGCTGTGCATCACGCTCGAACCCTGAACGGATACGGCCATGTCCCGCACGGCGCGACTGCTCGACCTGATCCAGCTTCTGCGCGGCCACCACTTTCCGGTCACGGGCGCACATCTGGCGCAGGAACTGGGCGTCAGCCTGCGTACGCTCTATCGCGACATCGCCACTCTACAGGCGCAGGGCGCGGACATAGAGGGCGAGCCGGGGCTTGGCTACGTGTTGCGTCCCGGCTTCATGCTGCCGCCGCTGATGTTCACCGAGGAGGAGATCGAGGCGCTGGTGCTTGGGTCGGGCTGGGTGTCGGAACGTACGGATCATCAGTTGAGCCATGCCGCCAGAGCGGCGCTGGCGAAAGTCGCCGCTGTCCTGCCGCGGGACCTGCGTGACGCGCTCGACGCCAATGCGCTGATGGTCGTCGGTAAAAGCGAGGGCGGGGGCGGACAGGAAGAGACGATCGACCTCGCAGTCCTGCGCAAGGCGATCAGGACCGAACGCCGGATCGCGATCCAGTATCGCGATCAGACGGGCGAGGCTTCCGAGCGCATCGTCTGGCCTGTCGCGCTCGGCTATTTCGACCGTGCGCGCATGCTGGCCGCATGGTGCGAATTGCGGCAGGATTTCCGCCATTTCCGCACCGACCGTATCGCCGTGCTGACGGTGCTGCCGGATCGCTATCCGCGCCGGCGGCAGGCCCTCATACAGGAATGGCGCGCGGCGGACCGGCGCCGGAAATAGTTTCACGCTGCTGCCATTTTTTGTCAGCGAGACGGAGGATAAGGGCGCATCGAACCGCAAAAGGAGTTTGCACGATGCGCCTTTACTATCATCCCCTTTCGACGAACAGCCGCCGCGTTCTGATGGCGGCGCATCATCTCGATATCCGGCTCGACCTCGCGCCGGTCGACCTGTTCAAGGGCGAGCAGAACGCGCCGTCCTTCCTGAAGCTCAATCCCAACCATCGTGTTCCGGTGCTCGAAGACGGCGGCTTCGTGCTTTGGGAATCCTGCGCCATCATGCAATTTCTCGCCGATACGGTTCCGGGCCAGACGCTCTACCCCACCGATCCGCGCAGCCGTGCCGATGTCAATCGGTGGCTGTTCTGGTGCGCGCAGGATTTCATGCCCGGCGCCACCATTCTCAACAAGGAAAACAAGATCAAGGCGCTTGCCGGGCTGGGGGCCACCGATGCAAGTGAGGTCGCACGTGGCGAGCGTATGTTCCGTACAGCAGCGGAAGTTCTCGACCGGCATCTGCAAGGAAGGGAATGGATTTGCGACAGCGGCCTGTCGCTTGCCGATCTTGCCGTAGCCGCGCCGCTTACCGATGCGGAACGCTCGAAAATGCCTGTCGCGGGGCTAGTGAACCTCGAACGCTGGTTCCGTCGGGTTCAGGCGCTCGATTGCTGGAAAGCCACGGAAGCGGCATGAAGACCAATAGCAACGGCCCGGATAAACCGGGCCGTTGTTTTTTCCGCTTTCTTTATGCAACGCCCTTGGCCGGGAAGGGCATGACATTGCTCGCGGTGACGGGCTTGGCTGGCTTCTCCTCAAGCTGGAGGCCGCCGGCGCGCAGCAGATCCGAGAAGCGGCCGCCGCGAGCGGCGAGTTCGTCGAAGCTGCCATGCTCGATCAGATGACCCTTGTCCATGAACAGGACCTGATCGGCGGAGCGGACCGTGGAGAGGCGGTGCGCGATGATGAAGGTGGTGCGGTTCTGGCTGAGGTCGTCCACGGCCTGCTTCACCTTTTCCTCGGTCTCCACGTCAAGCGCGCTGGTGGCCTCGTCGAGCACGAGGATCGGCGAATCCTTCAGGATGGCGCGGGCGATGGCGAGGCGCTGGCGCTCGCCGCCCGAAAGCTGCGAACCGCGCTCGCCGACAACCGTATCGTAACCGTTGGCCTTGGCGAGAATGAAGTCGTGCGCGGCGGCGGCCTTCGCGGCGCCATGCACGTCGTCGAACGTCGCGTCCTCGCGGCCGATGCGGATATTCTCCTCAACCGAGCGGTTGAACAGGCCCGCATCCTGGAACACCGTGGCGATGGCATGGCGCAGCGAGCGGCGGCTCACCGTGCGCGTATCGACGCCGTCGATGAGGATGCGGCCGGCCGCCGGGTCGAACACACGCTGCAACAGGTTGATGAGCGTGGTCTTGCCCGCGCCGGTCGGGCCGACGATGGCGATCGTCTGACCGGGCTTGGCGTCGAAGGACACGTCATAGACGCCCTGGCCGGAATTGGGGAACTCGAAGGTGACATTGTCGAAGACGATGTCGCCCTTGACGTTCTGGAGATCGGCGACGTTGTCCGGCTCCTGACGGTCGGCGGTGGCGTCTTCCATCTCGAAGAATTCTTCCAGCTTGGCGCGTGCCGTAACCGTCTGGTTGATGAAGGCGCTGATCTGGTCAAGACGGCCGATCATCAACTGCGCGAAGCCGATGAAGGCGACCACGTCGCCGACGTGCATCTGGCCCTTGGTGACGAAGTAGGCGCCCAGTACCAGCACCACCACCATGGAGAAGGTGGAGGCCATGCGGTTGAGGCCGCTTGCCAGCGCCCACCAGTTGAGCACCGGGAACTGCGCCTTTTCGAGCGTATCGGCATAGTCGCGCAGCGCCTGCGTTTCCGAGGCTATGCGGTTGTAGCTCTGCACGACCGAAACATTGCTGATCGTGTCGCTGACATGCTCGAACAGCTTGTGATGGTGCTGTTCGACCGCAGTCTGACCGTCCTTGGTCTTGCGCATGACAAGCTGGCCGATCATGACGTAGATCACGCCGAGCACGACCAGAACCATCGACATGCGCAGGTCCATCCGCATCGCGACGGGGATCAGCGTGACGAGCGCGACGACGGTCGTCAGGTGCTGGCGCATGAATTCGAGCCAGAGCGTGAACAGCGAATCCGTGGCGCGGATCAGAGTGTGCAGCGCGTTGGAGGTGCCGCGCTTCTGGTGCCAGGCCAGCGGCATGGTGATGAGGCGTTCATAGGAGTCGATCATCACGCCGAGACGGCGGCGGTGGGCAAGGCGGTCCGCGCCGCGCGCCACGAAGACGGCGGCGACGATATTGAAGACGCCGAGCGCCGCCCACATCGCGATCGGGGTGAAGATATCGCCCTTGTCGGAAATGGACTGGATGACATGGCCGAACAGGATCGGATCTGCCAGCATGACGAGAGCGACCAGAACGCTGACGACGCACATCGCTGTCGTCGCGGCCTTCTCGGCCGCAAGATATTTCATGGCTCGCCAGTAAATCTTCAGCAATGACACTTCCGCACTCCTGCGCGTTCTGTTTCAGTGATCCATTCACGAGGCTAGATGGGACCGCCTCTTCCTTCTATCAATATTCAATGCCGGTAAGAAGTGCCCAAAGGGTGTCCAAACTGACCATAAATTACAAATGCTTGTAACTGTGTGTGAAGACCGGCGGGCAAATGGCGAGGTCCGGAGACGACGATTTTCGGGTTCGCCACACTAGCAATCGCCGGTGCGCGCGTTTATTGACGGGTGCAGGCGGCCGGACGGGCCGTGAAAAGGATTGATCGGGTTTTTCATGGCAGGCGTCGAACAGAAGATCGTGGATGCGGGCGAGGCGGGCATGCGGCTCGACCGCTGGTTCAAGATCCACTATCCGGGTCTGGGCTTCGGCCATTTGCAGAAATTGCTGCGTTCCGGCCAGATTCGCGTCGATGGCGGGCGTGCCAAGGCCGACACGCGGGTGCAGCCGGGGCAGGCGGTGCGCATACCGCCGCTCGGCGTGGACGAAAAAGCCGCAGGGCCCGTGACTGCGCGCACCATGCGCAGCCAGCAGGACGGCGACGTGCTGTCGCAGATGCTGCTCTATGAGGATCCGAAAGTGTTCGTCTTCAACAAACCGGCGGGATTGGCGGTGCAGGGCGGCTCGGGCCTGACGCGCCATATCGACGGTATGCTGGAGGCATGGCGCAACAAGAAGGGCGAGAAGCCGCGCCTCGTCCACCGTATCGACCGCGACACGTCGGGCGTTCTCGTGGTGGCGCGCACGCGCGGCGCGGCGCAGGCGCTGACCGCCGCCTTCCGCGAGCGCGATACCAAGAAGACCTACTGGTCGCTGGTGAAGGGCGTGCCGCGCAAGCGCGAGGACAAGATTTCGACATGGCTGGTCAAGGAGCAGACGCCGGACGGCGACAAGATGCGCGTCTGCCAGCATGGTGAGCCGGATTCCGACCATGCCGTCTCCTATTATCGCGTGGTCGAGACGGCCGGCCAGAGCCTCGCATGGCTGGAAATGGAACCCTATACGGGCCGCACCCACCAGTTGCGCGTACATGCCGCCTATATCGGTCATCCGATCATCGGCGATCCGAAATATTTCGAGGCCGACCAGAATTGGGAGTTTCCGGGCGGCATGCAGAAACGCCTGCATCTGCATGCACGCCGCATCCGCATCCCCAATCCTTCCGGCGGGATACTGGACGTCACCGCTCCGTTGCCGCCGCACATGGTGCAATCGTGGAATCTGCTCGGCTTCGATGAAGCGAGCGCGGAAGAATAGGCATGGCGGCCGAGGCGGGGACAACGGGGCAGGACCGGACGGCGTTCGACGGGTTGGCTGTCGCGCTGGTCGTTTTCATCATGTTCACATGGGGCCTCAATCAGGTCGCGATCCGCGTCGGCAACTGGGGCTTCAACCCGATGCTGATGGCGGCGGGGCGCGCCGCCTTGGGCGGGCTATGCGTGTTCCTGTGGTGCCAATGGCGGCGCATCCCGCTTTTCGCGCGTGACGGGACGCTGCCGGGCGGCATTGCCGCCGGTCTGCTGTTCGGCGTGGAATTCGTGCTGATCTTCCTCGCCATGGATCTGACGAGCGTCGGCCGCGTGACGCTGATGATGAATCTCATGCCTTTCTGGGTGGCGATCGGCAGTCATTTCCTGCTTGGCGAGCGCATGTCGCCGCGTGCTCTGGCCGGCATGTGCGTGGCCTTTTTCGGCGTGTTCATCGTTTTCTCCGACCATGTGACGCAGCAAGGCCCCCATGCGATGCGCGGCGATGTGATGGCGCTGCTTTCCGGCGTTTTCTGGGGGATGACCACGCTCGTCATCAAGCGGACGCGGCTGGCGAGCGCCGCGCCGGAAAAAATTCTCCTTTACCAACTGGTCGTCGCGGCCATCGTTCCGCTGCCGCTTCTGGGAATGGAAGGGCCGCTGATCCGCAACCCGGATGTGCTTTCGGTCTGCGCCTTCCTGTTTCAGGCGCTTTTCGTGGTGGCTTTCACCTATCCGCTGTGGTTCTGGATGGTGCGCCGCTATCCGGCGTCGAAACTGTCCAATTTCGCTTTTCTCACACCCGCTTTCGGCGTGCTGCTGAGCGGCGTCCTGCTCGGCGAGCCGCTCGGCTGGAAAATATTCGCCGCGCTGATCCTCATCGCCACGGGACTGATGATCGTCAACAGGCCGGCAAGGAAGGCGCTATGAATCTGGTTCTTTTCGATTGCGACGGCACGCTGGTCGACAGCGGCGATTTCATTCATCGCTGCATGGCCGAGACCTTTGCCGGGGCCGGGCTGGAGCCGCCGCGACCGGCGGCGACGCACGCCATCATCGGTCTGTCGCTGCCGCTTGCCATAGCCCGGCTTCTGGGACGCGAACCGGACGGGGATGCCGAACGGCTGACATTGCTTTACAAGCAGAATTTCACCCGGCTGCGGCAGGCGGCGGATTTCCACGAACCGCTCTATGATGGCATCCTGCCGTTGCTGGCAGCACTTGGCGCGCGCGACGATCTGCTGCTGGGCATCGTCACCGGCAAGTCGCGCCGCGGCGTGCATTCTATCTTCGAGCGGCATGGCATCGGCGATTATTTCACCGTCATTCGCACGGCGGACGACTGCCCGTCCAAGCCGAATCCGGCCATGGTGCTTGAATCCTGCGCGGAAATGGGCATAGAACCGGCGCGGACCGTCGTGATCGGCGATGCGATCTACGATATGCAGATGGCGCGAGCGGCCGGTGCCATCGCCGCCGGCGTCTCATGGGGATATGGCGGACGGCTTGCGCTGACCGGGGCCGGCGCGCATCATGTCGTGGACCGCCCGGCCGATCTCCACGCCCTCTTGCCCTGACAAGGACGAAACCATGCGTGATATTTTGAGCGATCTCGAAGCCGGCAAGCAGCTTTCCGACGAAAACCCTATCGTGCGGGCGCAGAAGCAGATGCAGGCGCAATTGCCGAAGCGGTTTTACGAAAAGGCGGAAGTAGCTGAAACCGAAGGCGGTTTCGCCGTTCATTTGGATGGGCGCGCGGTGAAGACTCCGGCGCGCAAGCCGCTCGTGCTGCCTACGGCGGATGCGGCAAAAATCGTGGCCGACGAATTCGCCGCCCAGGAACAGGTGGTCGATCCGGGGAAAATGCCGGCGACACGGATCGTCAATACTGCCATCGACGGCATCGCACACGATCCGCAGGCGGTGCTGGAGGACATATTGCGCTTCGCCGGTTCGGACCTCGTCTGCTACCGCGCGGGGACGCCGCAGGAACTGGTGCGCCGCCAGACGGAGGGCTGGGACCCGCTGATCGACTGGGCGGAAAGCCTTGGCGCGCGCTTCGCGCTGGCCGAAGGTGTCATGCATGTCGAACAGTCGCGCGAGGCGCTGGCCGCCTTCGGCGTGCATCTCGCGGCTTACCGCGATCCGGTCGCGCTTGCCTGCCTGCACATCATGACAACGTTGACCGGCTCGGCCATTGTGGCGCTCGCCGTCGCCAAGGGCGAAGTTTCCGCCGAAAGGGCCTGGGAACTGGCCCATATCGATGAGGACTGGACAGTCGAGCAGTGGGGTGAGGACGCCGAAGCCACTGTGCGCCGGGCCAACCGCGAGGTGGAGATGATGGTGGCGGCGAAGATGCTGGGCGCGCTCGAACAGGCTTGAGCTTTTTTTTAGGAAAATCGCGTAAAATATTGATAAAAAAGAAATCCCGGCGCGAGCGCCGGGATTTTTTGTTGGTGGCTGAAAGGCTCAGACCGAATAGTACATGTCGAACTCGACCGGATGCGGGGTCATTTCGAAACGCATCACCTCGGCCATTTTCAGTTCGATGAAGCTGTCGATCTGGTCGTCGGAGAACACGCCGCCCGCCTTGAGGAACTCGCGGTCCTTGTCGAGCGACTGGAGCGCCTCGCGGAGCGAACCGCAGACGGTCGGAATCTTCTTCAGCTCCTTCGGCGGCAGGTCGTAGAGGTCCTTGTCCATCGCCTGGCCCGGATGAATCTTGTTCTTGATGCCGTCGAGACCGGCCATAAGCAGCGCCGCGAAGGCGAGATAGGGATTGGCGGACGGGTCGGGGAAGCGGACTTCCAGACGCTTCGACTTCGGCGAGGAGCCGAATGGGATGCGGCAGGAGGCCGAACGGTTGCGGGCGGAGTAGGCCAGCAGAACCGGCGCTTCATAGCCCGGAACCAGACGCTTGTAGGAGTTGGTCGACGGGTTGGTGAAGGCGTTCACGGCCTTGGCGTGCTTGATGACGCCGCCGATGAAGAACAGGCAATTTTCCGACAGACCGGCATATTCGTTGCCGGCGAAGGTCGGCTTGCCGTCCTTCCAGATCGAGAAGTGGACATGCATGCCGGAGCCGTTATCGCCGAAGATCGGCTTGGGCATATAGGTCGCAGTCTTGCCGTAGGCATTGGCGACCTGATGCACGACGTATTTCTGGATCTGCATCTTGTCCGCGTTGCGGAGCAGCGTGTCGAACTTGGTACCCAGTTCATGCTGCGCGGAGGCCACCTCGTGGTGGTGCTTTTCCACCGTCACGCCCATTTCGGAGAGGACGGTCAGCATTTCGGAGCGCATGTCCTGCAGGCTGTCGATCGGCGGGACGGGGAAATAGCCGCCCTTGACGCGCGGACGATGGGCGAGATTGCCCGTCTCGTATTCCGTATCGTCATTGGACGGCAGTTCCGCGCTGTCGAGCTTGAAACCGGTGTTGTACGGATCGGCCTTGAATTTCACATCGTCGAAGACGAAGAATTCCGCTTCGGGGCCGACATAGACCGTATCGCCGACGCCGAGCGACTTCAGATAGGCTTCCGCCTTCTTGGCAGTGGAACGGGGGTCGCGACCGTAGGATTCGCCGGAGATCGGGTCCAGAATGTCGCAGAGCACAACCAGCGTGGACTGGGCGAAGAACGGATCGACATGCGACGTCTCGGGGTCGGGCATCAGCACCATGTCGGATTCGTTGATGGCCTTCCAGCCGGAGATCGAGGAACCGTCGAACATGACACCGTCAACGAACATGTCCTCATCCACAAGGCCCGCATCCATGGTGACATGATGCAGCTTGCCCTTGGGATCGGTAAAGCGGAGATCAACGAACTTTATGTCATTGTCCTTGATCTGTTTGAGAATATCGTTGGCAGTCGTCATTTGAATATCCTGTTTGTACGACGATGTTTGGTAGTGCGGTTTGGATCAGATGGCGTCCACACCGGATTCGCCGGTGCGGATGCGGATCACTTCTTCGATGTTGGAAACGAAAATCTTGCCGTCGCCGATGCGTCCGGTCTGGGCGGCCTTGCGTATGGCCTCGATGGCGCCGTCCACGGTTTCGTCGGCCACGATGACCTCGACCTTCACCTTTGGCAGAAAATCGACGACATATTCGGCGCCGCGATAAAGCTCGGTGTGACCCTTCTGCCGGCCGAAGCCTTTCGCTTCGATGACGGTGATGCCCTGCAAGCCCACTTCCTGAAGGGCCTCCTTCACTTCGTCCAGCTTGAAGGGCTTAATGATGGCTTCGATCTTTTTCATCAGAGAATGGTCTCCGCTCCTGTTCGGAAAGGGGCGTCACGCCCGCTTCGATCATGAAGAAGCACGAAGCGTGCCAGTTCCGGATTTTCTTCCGGCTTCATGGATAAAAATTTTCCTCTCGCCTGTCTTCGGCGACAGATTGGCATTGATGCCGGGCGATATGCAAGCTGCCTTGTGCGAAGGTCGGCGGTAAAAGATTTGCCGTCATGGGCATGTGATTAAAAAATAATCATCCTGCACCGAAAACAGGCGCACTTGCAGGAAGCCCCATGCAACGTATTTAATCAGGATAGTGACAGGACACTAAGCAGGGTGTGCGATGCTTGAATTGCTGACGCCGCGTGAAATGGCGATGGCCGATCGCCTGACGATCGAATCCGGCGTGCGTGACGGTTTCGCGCTCATGCTTGCCGCCGGACGGGCGGTGGCGGAGGTGGCGCTGCGCATGTTTCCCGGCAAGGGCCCGGTGGCGGTGCTGTGCGGGCCCGGCAACAATGGCGGCGACGGCTATGTCGCGGCGCAATTTCTGCTGGAGGCCGGCCGCGACACGGTGTGCTTCAGCGCCGCGCCGCCGCGACACGGTAGCGACGCCTTGCGCGCCTCACTTTTCTATAAGGGTTTGACGCGCAGTCTCAGCGAATTTACGCCGGCCAGTTTCAGCGGCATGATCGACGCGCTCTATGGCGCCGGCCTCGCGCGCGCCGTCACTGGGCCGGAGGCGGTGGCGATCGACGCCGTCAATGCATCCGGCCTGCCGGTCGTGGCGGTCGATCTGCCCAGCGGCGTTTCGGGCGAGAGCGGGCAGGTGCTCGGCGTCGCGGTCAAGGCGCGGGCGACGGTCACTTTCTTCCGCAAGAAGCCGGGGCATCTCCTGCAGCCGGGGCGGGCCTGTTGCGGCGTCCTTAATGTCATGGATATCGGCATTCCCGACCGGATGTTGCAGGAGGTCGCGCCAAAGGCGTTCGAGAACGCGCCGGAACTATGGATCGACCATCTTCCCGCGCCGGGGGCGATGACCCATAAATACAGCCGCGGCCATGCGGCGGTGTTTTCCGGCGGTATCCATTCGACCGGCGCCGCGCGGATGTCGGCGCTTGCCGCGGCGCGCAGCGGCGCGGGCGCGGTGACTTTGCTTTCGCCGCCCGACGCGCTTGCCGTCAACGCCGCCCATCTCACCAGCATCATGGTGCGCGAAACGCGCGATGCCCGCGACGCCATGCGTTTCGTCGCGGAGCGCAGGGTAGCCGCCGCCGTGCTCGGTCCGGGCTATGGCAATCCGGTTCTGGCACGCGAACGGGCGCTCGGTTTGCTGGAATGCGCGGACGATTTTCGCGCGCTGGTTCTCGATGCCGACGGGATAACGGCCTTCGAGACGGAACCGCGGCAGCTTTTTGAGGTGAAACGGCGGGCCGCGCTCGTGCTGACTCCGCATGAAGGGGAGTTCCGCCGGCTTTTCCCCGACATCGCCGCCAGCGATGCGGCAAAGACCGACAAGGCGCGGCAGGCCGCCGCGCGCGCCGGTGCGGTGCTCATCTACAAGGGGTCGGATACGGTCATCGCCGATCCCGACGGCCTCGCCGTTATCAACGCAAATGGCACGGCGCTTCTGGCCACCGCCGGTTCCGGCGACGTGCTGTCCGGCATTGTCTGCGGGCTGCTTGCGCAGGGCATGCCGCCCTTCGCGGCGGCTTGCGCGGCGGTGTGGGTTCATGCCGATGCGGCAAGGCGCTTCGGCCCCGGCCTGATCGCGGAAGACCTGCCGCAGACCCTGCCGGCGGTCTGGGCCGCTCTATCTCCCCGATGAATGCAGATGGCCCGTTGCCATGTCCATGCGCAAGCTGCCCGATATCCGGACTTCGGTGTCGCCGACGCGAAAATGCTTCCATGAGGGGGCAGGTTCGCCGTCGGGATCGGGTGCGGGCGGCGGCGCGGAGACCAGCGGCTTTGGCAACCTGACGCCGGGCGGCAGGCCGAGCGGGGGCTGCTCAGCGGCAAGCGCGTGCGCTGTCATCAGGCATGAGGAAATTGCAGCAACAATCTGAAAATGCCTGATGTTCATCGATTGACTTCCATCAAGCAGGATGGGCGACGGCGGTGATCAACTGTTCCGCCATCTCCACGGTGAACTGGTCGAAACGGGAGATGACGCGGCTCGGCTCGAACGTATGCACCGGCAGATCGGTATAGCCATAATCGACGGCGACGACCGGAATACCGGCCGCCTTCGCGGTGTCGATATCTGTGCGGCTGTCACCGACCATGATGGCACGGTCGCGGTCGCCGCCGGCGCGCTCGATGGTGCCGGTCAGGTGGCGCGGATCGGGCTTGCGCCACGAAAACGTGTCGGCGCCGCAGATGGCGGCGAAGCGGCCGGCTTCGCCGAGCGAGGTCAGGAGCTTCACCGAAAGCGCCTCATATTTGTTGGTGCAGACGGCGAGGCGGTAACCGTGCGCGGCGAAGCGGTCCATCGCATCCAGCACACCCGGATAGAAGACCGAACCGCCGGGCATATGGGCGGCGTAATAGTCGCGGAATTCCTCCACCAGCGTGTCGAGCCGGTCGTTGTCGACGGATGCCTGCTGGGCGGCGAAGGCGCGTTCGATCATCACCCGGCCGCCCTGACCGACGAAGCGGCGCAATTGCTGGCGGTCGGCGGGCCTGAGGCCGGAAAGGGTCAGGCAGTGATTGAGGCTGTCGAGCAGGTCCGGCGCGGTGTCGACGATGGTTCCGTCGAGGTCGAAAACGATGATGGGCTGGGCGGACATTAGGCTTCTTTCATAAGCGGGAAGCATGGGAGGGGTACGGAATACCTATCCGATCGCGGGCGGCTGCTCAAGTTCGCTCACGCGATTGCGCCGGGTGTGAATTTTTGCGGCCAATACGATTAGAAGCTTTGTCGCGCCGTCCCGACATGCTAGACGCGGAACCGGACTGACCCTTGGGGGTGGCAAGGAAACCCGCGCGGAATATCGGGAACCATAAAATGGATGATGCACGCAAGCTGAAGATCGCAGCCGCAGCCGAGGCCCTGACCCATGTCCGGGACGGCATGCGTCTGGGTATCGGCACGGGCACCACGGCGGAGGAATTCGTGCGGCTTCTGGCCGAAAAGGTGAAGGGCGGTTTCCGGATCGTCGGCGTGCCCACCTCGGAACGCACCGCCGCTCTGTGCCGGGAACTGGGCATTTCGCTGACGACGCTGGACGAAACGCCGCATCTCGATCTGACCATCGACGGCGCCGACGAGGTCTCTTCCGACCTGACCCTCATCAAGGGCGGCGGCGGCGCGCTTCTGCGCGAGAAGATCGTGGCAGCCGCGTCGGATGCGATGATCGTCATCGCCGACGGTTCGAAAGTGGTGGAGACGCTGGGGCGTTTTCCGCTGCCCATCGAGGTCAACCGATTCGGACTTGGCGCGACGATGCGCGCGATTGCGGCGGCGGCGGACAAATGCGGCCTTGCAGGGCCGCTGGACCTGCGGTTAAAAGATGGCTCGCCTTTCGTGACGGATGGTGGACATTACATCGTCGACGCATCTTTTGGCCGTATTCCCGCGCCAAACACACTTTCCGAGGCTCTCTTCGCCATACCCGGCGTGGTGGAGCATGGACTTTTCATCGGACTGGCGCGTGCGGCGATCATCGCCGGCACCGACGGAATCCGCACCATGAACCGGTCTTGAACCGAATGAACGGAGTACTGAGCATATGATACCGGCAACTGGCTTTCGTCGTCTGATTGCACCGCTTTCCGCAGCCGTCCTGCTGGCAGGCATTCATGCGGCGTCCGCGCAGGACGTCACCCAGTCCCAACTCGAAGCCGCGCGCGCGGCGATCTCCGCCATTCACGCCACCGACCAGTTCGACGAAATTCTGCCGCAGGCGGCGCGTGCGCTCGCGGCCGAGCTGATCCAGAAGGATCCGAATCTACAGGAACTCATCAGCAAGACCGTCGATGAAAAGGCGCTGGAGCTGACCGCGCGCCGCGCCGATCTCGAAACCGAGTGCGCGCGCGTCTATGCGAAGGCCTTCACCGAGGACGAACTGAAGGCGATCACCGCCTTCTACACCTCGCCGGCGGGCAAGAAGCTCCTGACCGAAGGCCCGATCGTGACGCGCGAGGTCGTGAAGGCCGCGAATATATGGCAGAACGGCATCGCCCGCGATCTCGCCCACAACGTGGCAGTGGTGCTTGCCGCAAAGGCGCCGTCCACGCCCGCCGTCGCTCCGGCGACAGACGACGATGCAGCGGCACCGGCCGTTCCCGCCAAGAAGCCGGCCAAGAAGTGATCGGCTAGTGGAACCAATTTGACATTGATTTTGAAAGCCCGGCTGCCTGCCGGGCTTTTTCTTTATATGAATGAATAATAGATATCGGATTTGCGCAGGACTGGAGAGACCAATGACCAGCTTCGACTATGACCTCTTTGTTATCGGTGGCGGCTCCGGCGGCGTGCGCGCGGGCCGTCTGGCGGGCGCGATGGGCAAAAGGGTCGGGCTGGCGGAGGAATACCGCATGGGCGGCACCTGCGTCATCCGCGGCTGTGTGCCCAAGAAGCTCTTCGTCTATGCCTCGCAGTTTCCCGAGCATTTCGAGGATTCGGCCGGTTTTGGCTGGAGTGTAGGCGAGACCCATTTCGACTGGCGGAAGCTGGTCGAGGCCAAGGATCGCGAAATCGCCCGGCTGGAGGGCCTTTACCGCAAGGGGCTGGAGAACGCGCAGGTGGAGATTTTCGCCAGCCGCGCCGAACTCATCGATCCGCATACGGTGGAATTGAAAGCCGATGGCCGCCGTGTCACCGCCGGAACGATCCTGATCGCCACCGGCGGACGTCCCAATCTGCACGAGGCTCTGCCGGGGCACGAATACTGCATCACCTCAAACGAGGCCTTCGATCTCGAAACCCTGCCGGATTCCATCGTGATTGCCGGCGGCGGCTATATCGCCGTCGAATTCGCCAATATTTTTCACGGCCTCGGCGTGAAGACGACGCTGGTCTATCGAGGCAGGGAAATCCTGTCGCGCTTCGACCACGATCTGCGGCATCTACTGCATGAGACCATGGAATCCAAGGGCATCCGCATCGTCTGCGGCGCGGTGTTCGAAAAGGTGGAGAAGCAGGCGGATGTCGGCCTGACGGTCCATCTTTCAAACGGCGAGACGCTGCATGCCGGGCAGGCCATGCTGGCGCTGGGGCGCATCCCGAATACCACGGGGCTGGGGCTTGAAAAGGCGGGCGTGGCGCTCGGGAAGCTGGGGGCCATCGCGGTGGACGACTATTCGCGCACCAGCGTTGCGCATATCTGGGCGATCGGCGACGTCACCGACCGCGTGCAGCTTACGCCTGTCGCCATTCACGAGGCGATGTGCTTCCTCGAAACGGCATTCAAGGACAATCCGACCCGGCCGGACCATGAACTGATCGCGACGGCGGTGTTTTCTCAGCCGGAGATCGGCACGGTGGGGCTGACCGAAGATCAGGCGGCGGAAAAATATCCGGAGATCGAGGTCTATCGCGCCCTGTTTCGGCCGATGAAGAACACGCTTTCGGGCCGTAACGAAAAAGTGCTGATGAAGCTCGTCGTCGATGCAGCGAGCCGCAGGGTCGTGGGCGCGCATATATTGGGTCCCGATGCCGGCGAAATGGCGCAGCTTCTCGGTATTTCGCTCAAGGCCGGCGCGACCAAGGACGTTTTCGACCGCACCATGGCGGTACATCCGACCGCAGCCGAAGAACTGGTCACCATGTACAAACCGAGCTACCGGATCGTCGGCGGGAAAAAGGTCGAGGACTGAGCCTTGATCGCGGGCGGCATCGTTAACGATTATCGCTGGCATAAATCCCGTACCTGCATTATATGAGCGCCACGACAAAGCAGGCAGATACTGCAAACAGGTGCTCAAATGACGAACTGGACCCCGCATTCCTGGAGAAACATGCCGATCAAGCAGGCGCCGGCCTATCCCGACGCGCAGGCTCTGAAGGATGTCGAGGCCCGTCTGCGCACCTATCCGCCGCTGGTTTTTGCAGGCGAGGCGCGCAAGCTAAAGAAGCAACTGGCCGATGTGGCGGAAGGCCGTGCTTTCCTGCTTCAGGGTGGCGATTGCGCCGAGAGCTTCGCCGAGCATGGCGCGGACAATATCCGCGATTTCTTCCGCGTCTTCCTGCAGATGGCGGTCGTGCTGACCTTCGGCGCGTCGAAGCCGGTGGTGAAGGTCGGCCGCATCGCCGGCCAGTTCGCCAAGCCGCGCTCCGCCGACATGGAGACGAAGGACGGCGTCGATCTTCCATCCTATCGCGGTGACATCATCAACGGCATCGAGTTCGACGCGGCCTCGCGCGTGCCCGATCCGCAGCGTCAGGACATGGCCTATCGCCAGTCGGCGGCGACGCTGAATCTGCTGCGCGCCTTCGCGCAGGGCGGTTATGCCAATCTGGAGAACGTGCACCAGTGGATGCTCGGCTTCGTGGGCAAGAGCCCGCAGGCGGAGCGTTATGCCGCGCTTGCGCAGCGCATTTCCGAGACGATGGATTTTATGCGCGCCGTCGGCATCACGGCGGAAAGCAATCCGGCGCTGCGCGAGACGGATTTCTACACCAGCCACGAGGCGCTGCTGCTCGGATACGAGGAGGCGCTGACCCGCGTCGACTCCACCTCGGGCGACTGGTACGCCACGTCCGGCCACATGATCTGGATCGGCGACCGTACGCGGCAGGCCGACCATGCCCATGTCGAATATTGCCGTGGCATCAAGAATCCGCTCGGCCTCAAATGCGGCCCGTCGCTCCAGCCGGACGATCTGATCCGCCTGATCGACCTGCTCAACCCGGAGAACGAGGCAGGCCGTCTGACGCTCATCGCGCGCTTCGGCTGCGATAAGGTCGGCGATCACCTGCCACAGCTCATCCGGGCCGTGGAACGCGAGGGCCGCAAGGTGGTGTGGTCCTGCGACCCGATGCACGGCAACACGATTACGGCGGCGGGCGGCTACAAGACGCGGCCTTTCGACCGTATCCTCAAGGAAGTGGAGAGCTTCTTTGCCATCCATCACGCCGAGGGCACGCATCCGGGCGGCATCCATGTGGAGATGACCGGCAAGAACGTCACCGAATGCACCGGCGGCGCGCGCGCCATTTCGGCGGAAGACCTGTCGGATCGCTACCACACCCATTGCGATCCGCGCCTCAATGCCGATCAGGCGCTGGAACTGGCCTTCCTTCTGGCTGAACTGCTCAAGAAGGAGCGCGATGCGGGGGCGGAAAAGCAGGCCGCGAGCGCCTGAACGGTTTTTTCGGGTTAGAGGGCAGGGCGGAGAAACTCATCTCCGCCCTGCTGTTTTTCACGACAGCGAGGGGGGAGTTCATGCGGCGTATTTTTCTGGCTTTTCTCAATTCCCTGCGGGCGCTCGGCCATCTCGCGGGTAACGAGAAGGCCGTCCAGCAGGAACTGGCGCTGTTCGTGATCTCGCTGCCGGTGGCGTTCTTTCTGGCGCGGACATGGCTCGCCTTTCTGCTCTTGACCGGATCGCTGCTGTTCCTGATCCTGATCGAGGTGCTGAACACGGGTATAGAGGCGACCTGCAACGCCATTACCCGCGACTTCCGTGAGGAAATCCGGATCGCCAAGGATTGCGGTTCGCTGGCCGTGCTGATCGCAGTCATTTTTGCCGCGACCATCTGGATTTATATTCTCGCGACGACTTATCTGGCTTGATGTTGCAATAGGGCGCGCAGGCGCGCTAAAGCTTCGTCATGACAAGCCCTCACGAGAATCCCGCCATGCTTCGTATCGCCGTCGCGCAGCTTAACCCTGTCATGGGAGACATCGCCGGAAATCTGGCGAAAGCGCGCGCCGCCCGCGCGGAAGCCGCCGCGATGGGGGCCGATCTTGTCCTGTTCACCGAATTGTTCATCGCCGGTTATCCGCCGGAGGATATGGTGCTGAAGCCGGCTTTCGTCGCGGCCTGCGAGAAGGCGGTGCGCGATCTCGCCGCCGATACCGCCGATGGCGGCCCCGGCGTCATCGTCGGCACGCCGCTTCGCCGCGACAGCGGGCTGCACAACAGCGTCGCCGTGCTCGACGGCGGCGAAGTGATCGCGGAGCGGTTCAAGGTCGATTTGCCCAATTATGGCGAGTTCGACGAAAAGCGCGTGTTCCAGCCGGGGCCGATGCCCGGCCCGGTCAATTTCCGTGGCGTGCGCATCGGCATTCCCATATGCGAGGATATATGGGGCGAACTCGGCGTCGCGGAGACGCTGGCGGAGAGCGGCGCGGAAATCCTGCTCGTTCCCAACGGCTCGCCCTATCACCATGCCAAGACGGACCTGCGCTATCAGGTCGTCCTGAAACAGGTGATCGAGACCGATCTGCCGATGGTCTATGCCAATCAGGTCGGCGGGCAGGACGAACTCGTCTTCGACGGCGGTTCTTTCGCCTTCAATGCCGACAGGTCGCTCTGTCTGCAAATGCCGCAATTCGTAGAGCATATCACGCTGACCGTCTGGACGCGTGAAGGCGAGGGATGGCGCTGCGCGCAAGGCGAAAAGGCAGCGTTGCCGGAAGGGCAGGAGGCGGATTATTCCGCATGCATGCTGGGCCTGCGCGATTATGTGAACAAGAACGGATTCAAGGACGTGGTGCTCGGCCTTTCCGGCGGCATCGATTCGGCGATCTGCGCCGCGCTCGCCGTCGATGCGCTCGGCAAAGACCGGGTGCGCTGCGTCATGCTGCCCTATCGCTACACGTCCGGCGAGTCGCTGAAGGATGCCGCCGACTGCGCCGGAGTGCTCGGCGTGCGTTATGACGTGGTGCCGATCGCCGCACCGGTGGAAGGCTTCATGCAGGCGCTTCAGCCGCTTTTCGCCGGTACCGAAAGCGGCGTGACGGAAGAAAACCTGCAAAGCCGTGCGCGGGGCACGATCCTGATGGCGATCTCCAACAAGTTCGGCTCCATGGTCGTCACCACCGGCAACAAGTCGGAAATGTCGGTCGGCTACGCCACGCTTTACGGTGATATGAACGGCGGCTTCAATCCGATCAAGGACGTGTACAAGATGCAGGTCTATGCGCTGTCGGAATGGCGCAACGCCCATGTGCCGCTGGGCGCGCTCGGACCGGCGGGCGAGGTTATTCCGCAGAACATCATCGCCAAGGCGCCGTCCGCCGAACTGCGCGAGAACCAGACCGATCAGGATTCGCTGCCGCCCTACCCGGTGCTGGACGATATTCTTGAATGCCTCGTCGAAAACGAGATGGGCAATGACGAGATCGCCGCGCGCGGCCATCCGCTCGAAACCGTGCGGCGTATCGAGCATTTGCTCTATCTCGCCGAATACAAGCGCCGGCAATCCGCGCCGGGCACCAAGATCACCCGGAAGAATTTCGGACGCGACCGTCGTTATCCGATCACGAACCGCTTCCGCGACCGCTGACTTTGAAAGAATTGCCATGCCCGTGACCGTCCGTTTCGCCCCGTCGCCGACGGGCTATATCCATATCGGCAATACGAGGACGGCGCTCGCCAACTGGCTCTATGCCCGCAGGAACAGTGGACGCTTTATCCTGCGCTACGACGATACCGACGTGGAGCGCTCGAAGGACGAATATGCGCGCGCCATCGCCACCGATCTCGCATGGCTCGGTGTGACGCCGGATCGCGTCGAATACCAGTCGAAGCGATTCGATATTTATGATCGCGCCGTCGCGGCACTAAAGGCGGCGGGCCTGCTCTATCCCTGCTACGAGACGGCGGAGGAACTGGAGCGCCGCCGCAAGCTGCGCCTCGCGCGCCGCCTGCCGCCGGTCTACGGGCGCGAAGCGCTGAAACTGACGGACGCCGAAAAATCGGCCTTCGAGGCCGAGGGCCGCAAGCCGCACTGGCGTTTTCTGCTGCCCAATTTCGAGAGCGACCCGTTCGAGACGCGCCGTACGGAGGTCCATTGGGACGATCTGGTGCGCGGGTTCCAGACGGTCGATCTCGCCTCCATGTCCGATCCCGTGCTGGTGCGCGAGGACGGCACCTATCTCTACACGCTTCCTTCGGTCGCGGACGATATCGACATGGGCGTGACGCATATCATTCGAGGCGACGACCATGTGACGAATACGGGCGTGCAGATCGCGATTTTCCGCGCGCTCGGCGCGGAGCCGCCGGTGTTCGGGCATCATAATCTCCTGACCACCGTATCGGGCGAGGGCCTGTCCAAGCGGACCGGCGCGCTGTCGGTCGGTAGCTTGCGTGAAAACGGCTACGAGCCGATGGCGGTGGCTTCGCTTGCCGTTCTCATCGGCACATCGGAAAGCGTTTCTGCAGCACCCGATATGGATGCGCTGGCCGAGCGCTTCGACCTTGCCTCGATTTCCAAATCGGCGGCCAAGTTCGATCCGGCGGAACTCGATACGCTGAATCGCGCGCTGCTGCACGATATGCCGTTTGCGTCGGCAAAGCCCCGGCTTGAAGCTTTGGGCATTGCGGGTGAAAGGGCGGAATCCTTCTGGCTTGCCGTGCGTGGCAATCTCGACCGCTTCAACGAAGTGGGGCACTGGTGGCAGATCGTCGAGGGCGACCTGCCCGAAGCCCCTGATCTTTCGGATGAAGACCGGGAATTTGTTCGCGCGGCTTTCGCACTGCTGCCGCCCGCACCGTGGAACCGCGAGACCTGGAAGGTCTGGACCGAGGCGGTGAAGGCGGCGACGGGCCGCAAGGGCAGGAACCTGTTCATGCCCCTGCGTCTGGCGCTTACGGGGCAGGCGCATGGACCGGAACTGGCCGATCTCCTGCCGCTGATAGGGCCGGATAGAACAAAGGCCCGACAACCCTGATGTGAAGATTGGCGTCATACGGACGTTCTGGCGGCGGTGTTGCCTTGACGGTAACCGGCTGAACAGATGGCGTGCTCGCGGCGGGCTGCACCGGCAGCAGCGGGGTGAGCGTGATCGCTGCGGGTTTGGGCGGGTTCGGCGTGATGATTTTCGCCTTCTGTTCGGATATCGGCTTTTTGGCCTTCAGGAATTTTCGGCGCGGCATGGCTTTTCGCCTGAAAACCGGGTGGGATTTGACCACCGGTTGCCAGCTTGCAGTGCAGGCGCGGACATAGAGCGCGGGCGATGGCCTGCCGTTGACCACCGCGATCAATTCCCTGAGCCGACCCTCCAATATCGCATTTTCACGGTCGAGCCGTGCCGTGGTCATGGCGATCCGTGTGCAGCCCGGCGAGGCGAAAGCGGCGCAGCGGCGCAATCCGGCTTCCGTTCTCAACCGTGCAATTTCGCGCCGGTTGCGCTCCAGCCGCGCGGCGGTCGGGGCGGCGAGGACGGTAAGACGGGATTTCTCGCGTGGCGAGCAATCCTGTACCGGCTGGGTGGTCGTGCAGGCCGTCAGGAAGAGCGCTGCGGCGAGCAGAATGGAAAAATAAAAAATCCGCAAATTATCGGCAAAAATATCGTACATGGAGCAACTCCTTAATGAAATAAGTATGCTCGTAATTGTTTGTATTTATGCCTAACAAAAAGTAAACGCCAAGTATGATGATGATTCATACTTGGCGTTTTGTCTTATTTAGAGCGTAAATTGAAAAAAGGATTTTCTTTATTTCTTGCGGCTCTGCGCCTCGCCCGATCTTTGCAGCGCCTCGACGACAGCGAGGGCCGTCATGTTGACCACGCCGCGCGATGTGACCGACGGCGTGAGGATATGCGCTGGCCGCGCCGCGCCGAGCAGGATGGGCCCGACATGCAGCGCGTTCGTTACCTGTTTCACCACGTTCAGCGTGATGTTGGCCGCGTCGAGATTGGGGAAGACCAGCAGATTGGCCTCGCCCTTGAGCCGCGAGTTGGGGAAGACCCGGTCGCGCATTTCCTGCGAGAGGGCGGAATCTCCGTGCATTTCGCCGTCGGACTCCAGATCGGGGGCCTTTTCGGCAAGCAGTGCCGCGGCCTTGCGCATCTTTTCGGCGCTGGCCGATTCCTTGGAGCCGAAATTGGAATGGGAGACCAGAGCGACCTTCGGTTCGATGCCGAAGCGGCGAATCTCGCGCGCGGCGAGAATGGCCATTTCGGCGATCTCGTTGGCGTCCGGCTCCACATTGACATAGGTATCGGTCAGGAACAGCGCGCCGCGCTGCGAGATGAGCAGGCTCAGCGCCGAATAGTCGCGGATGCCGGGTATCTTGCCGATGATCTGGCCCACGACACGGAGATGGCGCTCGAAGCGGCCTTCGAGGCCGCAGATCATGACATCCGCCTCGTCACGCATCACCGCGAGTGCTGCAATTGCGGTGGAATTGGTACGCACGATGGTGCGCGCCGCTTCCGGCGTGATGCCCTGCCGCCCCGTATAGGAAAGATAGAGATCGACATAATCGCGATAGCGCGGATCGTCTTCCGGGTTGATCAGCTCGAAATCCGTACCGGCCTTTATCTTCAGCCCGTAGCGCTTGAGGCGGGTTTCCACCACCTGCGGGCGGCCGACGAGGATCGGCGTTGCGATGCCTTCCTCAAGCACCACCTGCGCGGCGCGCAGCACGCGCTCGTCCTCGCCGTCGGCGTAAATCACGCGCTTGCGCTTGGCCTGTGCGCGGGCAGCGGCGAAGACAGGCTTCATGATGAGGCCGGAACGGAAGACGAAACGGTTCAACCGGTCGAAATAGGCTTCCATGTCCTCGATCGGACGGGTCGCCACGCCGGTCTCCATCGCCGCTTTCGCCACGGCGGGGGCGATGCGCAGGATCAGCCTCTGATCGAAGGGCGATGGGATGATGTAGTCGGGGCCGAAGGTCGGCGTGTCGCCGGAATAGGCGCGGGCGGCCACGTCCGACGGTTCTTCGCGGGCAAGCGCGGCTATGGCGCGCACGGCGGCGAGCTTCATTTCCTCGTTGATCGCCGTCGCGCCCACGTCGAGAGCGCCGCGGAAGATATAGGGAAAGCAGAGAACGTTGTTGACCTGATTGGGATAGTCGGAGCGTCCGGTGCAGATCATGGCGTCGGGCCGTTCCGCGCGCGCCTCTTCCGGCATGATTTCCGGCTTGGGGTTGGCGAGCGCCATGATGAGCGGCTTTTCGGCCATCTGCCTGAGCAGTTCCGGCTTCAATACGCCCGCCGCCGACAGGCCAAGGAACACGTCCGCGCCGCCGATCACGTCCGCCAGCTTGCGCGCGTCGGTCTTCTGGGCATAGACCGATTTCCAGCGGTCCATCAGCGCCGCGCGGCCCTCATACACCACGCCTTCGAGATCGCAGACCCAGATATTCTCCCGCTTCGCGCCGAGATTGACCAGAAGGTTGAGGCAGGCGAGCGCCGCAGCGCCGGCGCCGGAGGTGACGATCTTTGCGTCCTCGATCCTCTTGCCCGCGAGTTCCAGCCCGTTCATCACGGCGGCGGCGACGATGATCGCCGTGCCGTGCTGGTCGTCGTGGAAGACGGGAATGTTCATGCGGGCGCGAAGCTGCTCCTCGACCTCGAAACATTCCGGCGCCTTGATATCCTCCAGATTGATGCCGCCGAAGGTCGGCTCCAGCGCCGCCACCACATCGACGATGCGCGGAATCTCATGCGCTTCGATCTCGATGTCGAAGACGTCGATATCGGCGAATTTCTTGAACAGGACCGCCTTGCCCTCCATCACGGGCTTGGATGCGAGCGCGCCGATATTGCCGAGGCCGAGCACCGCCGTGCCGTTGGACACCACCGCCACCAGATTGCCGCGCGCCGTATAGTCGGCCGCCGTGGCCGGGTCCTCATGGATGGCGAGGCATGGTGCGGCGACGCCGGGCGAATAGGCGAGCGCGAGGTCGCGCTGGTTGCCGAGCGGCTTGGTGGCCTGAATTTCCAGCTTTCCGGGCTTGGGATAGCGATGAAAGAAAAGGGCGGCTTCATCGAAATCCGACCGCGTGGTCGTGGCAGGGGTTTTCTTCGTCATATTGGTATCGCTTTCCCGTTTTCCGCGCCGCTTATGCATCGGCAAGGCCCCGCGTGCGGGGCCTGTTGCCCTTCTACCCGAAAACCTCAAATACAAGTAGGTCCGTTTTCGAGAATGAGTTTTGCCAAAATTGCACACTCCAGTTCCGATTGCATTCTTTTACGAGTGCGCAGCGATATGGATCAGCCGGGCGGCGGAAGAAATTCCGCGCGCGGCCTGATGAGCGTGCCCGTCTCCGCCTGTTCGAGCGCATGCGCCAGCCAGCCGGCGATGCGCGCCAGCGCAAAGAGCAGAAGCGGCGTATCCGCTGGCAGGGCATAGGTCTCGGTCAGGGCGGTCAGCGCGAAATCGACATTCGGCCTTTCGCCGAGCATTTCCCATGCCGCCTGTTCCAGTTGCCGGTAATGCGGCGGCGGCTCGATTCGCTCCAGCAGTGCGGCGGCGCGGACATCGCCTGCCTCACGGTAGAGCGGATGCCCAAAGGCGGTGAGCGGCATCCCCGTTTGCAGCGTTTCCTTCAGCGCGGCGGCGGCATCCTTTTGCCGGGCGCGGGCAAGAAGCATCTCCATCGAGGCGGCTGATCGGCCATGGCGCGGGCCGATCAGGGCCGACAATCCGGCAAGCACCGCCGCCGACAGCGGCGCGCCGGTGGATGCGGCGACGCGGGCTGCGAAGGTCGAGGCGTTGAGTTCGTGATCGGCGAGCAGCACGAGCGCGCGGCGGATCGCGTCGGCGGCTTCCGGCCGCCGCCATGCCTGGGCGATGCGTTCATGGGCGGGCTGGTCCGCGCTCCCGCTCCCGATCATGCTGACGAAGAAAAGACCGATGAGGCCGAAGCCCTCGCGCTGCAGGACGGCCGGGGCGCGCCCGAGGCTGGGCATGTCGCCCGCCGCGCGCTTCGCCAGCGCCACGAAAGCCCGCTCCAGCGGCGCGGCGTCGGTCGACGGGAGTGCCCCGTCCGTATCCGCAAGCGCGATATGCCGTATTTCGTCCGCCTGCGCCTGCCAGAGCAGGGCAGCGGTTTCCTCGAAGCTCGCATGCCGCGACAATTCGGCGGCGTCGCGGCCGCGATAGAGCAGGCGGCCGTCGCTTATCGTCGATATGGCGGAAGCGAGGACGGGTTCGCCCCAGCGGATCGCATCGGCGGCCACAGCCTTGTCTTTCTTGCGCCCGGGATGCCGCGCCGCCAGCCGCCGCACGTCATCCGAATGATAGAGGCTGCGCCTCGGATCGTCGGGCAGGGGCCGGGCGCGGATGCGCCCGCGGCTTACATTGGCGTAGAGCGTCTGCGGTTTCGTGCCGAGAATCGCCAGTGCCTCGTCGGCGGTCAGCCATTGCATCTTCGCGCCTTACATTGATCCATTTCATCAAGATTGACGTCAACTATAGCCGGTTTCACTATCGCGATGCAAACACTGGAATGCCAATAGGAGACTGCCATGAACAGCGGACTGGAAGATGTGATCGCCGCCGAAACCGTGCTGTCGGATGTTGACGGGCTGCAAGGCCGGCTCATCATTCGCGGACAATCGCTCGACGATCTCGTGCCGGGATATCGGACCGAGGATTGCCTGAAACTGCTGTGGGACGGCTTCTTCGATAATGTCCCGTCCGGCCAGACGTTGCAGCGCGCGCTCGGCACGGCGCGGTCGAAGGTTTTCGACCATGTCGAGGCCATCGATTGCGTGTTGCGGGAGATGACACCTGTGGAAGCCGTGCGGGCGCTGATGGCGCGCATTCCCGATGGTGACGATTTCGACACGGCCTTGCAGATGGTGGCAGCCCCCGCGGTGTTCACACCGGCGTTCCTGCGCATGAAAGGTGGCAGGCAGCCGATCCGGCCCGATTCGGATCTGCCGCATGGGGCGGATATCCTGCGGATGCTGAAGGCGGACATGCCGGCGGAAGCCGATGCGAAGGGCCTCGACACCTATCTGGTGACGGTTTCCGACCATGGCCTCAACGCTTCGACCTTTGCCGCGCGTGTCGTGGCGTCTACGCAGGCCGGGCTGACATCCTCGCTTTTGGCGGCGATCAGCGCGCTCAAAGGGCCGCTGCATGGCGGCGCACCCGGACCCGTGCTCGACATGCTCGACGCGATCGGAACGGCGGAAAACGCGGAAGACTGGCTGGAAACGGCACTCGCTCGCGGCGAGCGGCTGATGGGCTTCGGCCACCGTGTTTATCGCGTGCGCGATCCGCGCGCGGATGCGCTGAAGAATGCCCTGCGGATCATGCAGGAAGGCGAGGGCGGGGAAGATAATGCGCGCCTGCGGCTGGCGGAAGCGGTGGAAAGGGCGGCGATAGCGGCGCTTGAAAGGCGCAAGCCCGGCCGGCGGCTCGAAACCAATGTGGAATTCTATACCGCGCTGCTTCTGGAGCGGCTGGGCTTTCCGCGCGAAGCCTTCACCTGCGTTTTCGCCATGGGGCGGGCGACGGGCTGGGTGGCCCATTGCCGCGAGCAGGTGCGGGCCAACAAGCTCATTCGTCCGCAATCGCGCTATGTCGGGCCGGCGGTTTATCCCCAGAGGGCGGCTTCGGGCGGATAGACCAGCGCACCGTCATAGCGCAGGCCGGGTTCGCGGTCGCGCGCCAGAAGCAGCGGACCGTCGAGATCGACAACGCTCGCCTTCTGCGCCAGCAGCACGGCGGGCGCCATGCCGAGCGAGGTGCCCACCATGCAGCCGGCCATGATCTTCATGCCGAGGCCGATCGCACGATCGCGCATGGCCATCGCCTCCGTCAGCCCGCCGGTCTTGTCGAGCTTGATGTTGACCGCATCGTAGCGCCGCGCCAGTTCTTCCAGTCCCTGCGACGTATGCGCGCTTTCGTCGGCGCAGATCATCACCGGGCGGTCGATATGGCTGAGGATCGCGTCCTTGCCGGCAGGCAAAGGCTGCTCGATCAGCACGACGCCCGCTTCCGCCGCCGCGCGCATATTTTCGGCCACGTTTTCCTCGGTCCAGCCCTCGTTGGCGTCGATGATGATGCGGCTTTTTGGGGCGGCGGCAGTGACGGCGCGAATGCGCTCCACGTCGTTTTCGCCGCCCATCTTCGCCTTGATCAGCGGATAATGCGCCAGCTTCGCCGTCGCTTCGGCCATTTCCTCCGGCGTTCCCAGCGAGACGGTGATGGCGGTCTCGACCGGGCGCGGCGTTTCGCCGATCCGCTCCGCGACGCGCACGCCGCTTGCCTTGGCCTCCAGATCCCACAGGGCGCAATCGACCGCGTTGCGCGCCGCGCCCGCCGGCAGCAATGCCTGTACATCCCGCTGTGTCGCGCCGTTTTCGATTCCCGCACGCACCGATTCGATCAGCGCGACGACGCTTTCGATGCTTTCGCCATAGCGCGCATAGGGCACGCATTCGCCACGCCCCTTATGGTTGCCGTCGCCGATGGTACATACCACGACGGCGGCTTCCGTCTTGGAACCTCTGGAGATTGTGAATTTTCCGGCTATGGGATAGCGTTCGACCGTGATTTTCAAGCTATTGTGCATAACGGTGGCCTTCGGGACGCAGTATTTCGGTCGTGAAACGACTCGTATAAGAGGTAAGCCATGTTGACCGACGCTGCCGACAAAGCAAGTGCCACCGCGAATGCCGCCCCGAAGATCGAAACGGCCGATCGGGACGGCGCGCGGCTCGTGCGGCTCAGCGGACGCTGGGTGTCGCAGAGCGTCCATATGGTCGATGACGGGATGCGTCAGCTGGAAAAGAATCCCGGCGGTCAGGCGGTCATTATCGAGGCGTCGGGGATTTCCGGCCTCGACACGGCGGGCGCCTGGCTGATCGAAAGGCTTCGCCAGCGGCTCGCCGACGGCAATGTGGATGTCAAGCTCGAAGGAATGCGCGAGGCATGGCTGCCGCTGACCGAGGAGGTCGGCAGCGCGGTTCCCAAGGTGTTGGATGTTCCGCATCGAAAGAAGCCTTTTTTCGTCATCGCCCTCCTCGCCGCGCTCGGCGAGGCGGTCGTCTCCATGTTCCGCGATTTCATAATGGCGATGCACATTCTGGGCGCGACCATCCGCGGTGCGCAGCTCAAATACGGGCGCGGCAGCGGCATCCCCATCGCAGCCATCGTCACCCAGATGGACCGCATGGGTGTCGGCGCCATTCCCATCATCCTGCTCATGTCGACGATCGTCGGCGCGATCATCGCGCAGCAGGGCGCATTTCAGTTGCGCTATTTCGGCGCGGAAATCTTCGTGGTCGATCTGGTCGGCATATTGGTGCTGCGCGAACTGGGTGTGCTCCTGACCGCGATCATGATCGCCGGCCGTTCGGGCAGCGCCATCACCGCCGAGATCGGTTCCATGAAGATGCGCGAGGAAACCGACGCGCTCACGGTGATCGGCCTCAACCCGATCGGCGTTCTGGTCTTTCCGCGTCTGGTGGCGCTGGTTATCGTGCTGCCGCTGCTCAGCATCCTTTCCGACCTTGCGGCGCTTGTCGGTGCGGGCGGCGTGGCGTGGTTCTATTCCAATATCTCGCCGGAAGCCTTCATCAGCCGCCTGCACGATGCGGTGGCGCTCAATACCTATTTCGCGGGTCTCATCAAGGCGCCGTTCATGGCGATGATCATCGGCATCCTCGCCTCGGTCGAGGGGATGAAGGTCGGCGGCAGTGCGGAATCGCTCGGACGGCGCGTCACCGCCTCGGTGGTGAAGGCGATTTTCGTGGTGATCGTCATCGACGGCATGTTCGCCATGTTCTATGCGGCGATCAATTTTTAGAAGTTGCGCATATTCTTTGTTTTTTCTGGGTTCTTTCGGACACAGTTGCACAGGAAATTGAAGGGTCTGGAGTGCCCGGCAGTTCAGTCCGGGCGCGAACCCGGTTAAAGAATGGTTATGGAAAACGGCAACGGCAATCAGCCGCAACCGCAGGATGAAAACTCGGGCCAGACGTCCGCGCCGGTGATTTCGGTGCGTGACGTGACGGTTTCCTTTGGCGAAACGACGGTGCTCGATGGACTTTCGCTCGATATCTACAAGGGCGAGGTGCTGGGCTTCATCGGGCCGTCGGGGGCCGGCAAGTCGGTGTTGCTGCGCACCATTCTCGGCCTCAACAAGAAACGGTCGGGCCAGATCGAGATTCTCGGGCACGATATCGACCATCTGAGCGAAGTGGAAAAAATGGCCATCGACATGCGGATGGGCGTTCTTTTCCAGCATGGCGCATTATTCTCGGCTCTGACGGTGCTCGAAAACATTCAGGTGCCGATGCGCGAATATCTCGATCTTCCGCCGAAGCTCATGGACGAGCTGGCGCGGCTGAAGATCGATCTCGTCGGGCTGGAGCCGGCCACGGCGGAAAAGCTGCCGGCCGAGCTGTCGGGCGGCATGATCAAGCGCGCCGCGGTTGCGCGCGCGCTGGCGCTCGACCCGGATATTCTTTTTCTGGACGAGCCGACTTCCGGCCTCGATCCCATAGGCGCGGCCGAATTCGACGACCTGATCGCGAATCTTCGCGATACGATGGGCCTGACCGTCTATATGGTCACGCACGATCTCGACAGTCTGTTCGCGATATGCGACCGGGTCGCGGTTCTCGGTAACAAGAAGGTGCTGGTCAGCGGCACGATCGAAGATATGCTGACGGTGGACGATCCATGGGTTAAAGCCTATTTTCGAGGCAAGCGTGCGCGCCAGATCGATCGTTCTGCGCCGACAAGACGACGGCCGGGTGACCGGCCGCGGACCGGGTGAAAGATGGAAACAAAGGCCAATTACGTTCTGGTGGGGATTTTCACGCTGATCGTCAGCCTGCTGGCTTTCGGTTTCGTGTACTGGATCGCCCGTTTCGGGGAAGCACGCGATTCCACGCCGCTCGACGTGCGCATTCCCGGTTCCGTGACGGGTCTGAGCGTCGGGAGCCAGGTTTTGTTCAACGGCATCAAGGTGGGCGACGTGCGCCGCCTGCATCTGGACGAGACCAATCCCGCATTCGTCATCGTGCAGACCCGCGTCAATGCCAGTACGCCGATCACGCGCTCGACCGCCGCCACACTTGGGTTTCAGGGCCTGACGGGGCAGGCCTATATCGAACTCAAGGGCGGACGTCTGGACGAACCCAATCTGCTCACGGAGGCTGCGCGGGAAAACACGGTCGCGCGCATCGATGCCGATCCCTCAGCCGTCAACAACCTGCTTGCAACGGCGCAGGATATCTTCGCCCGCGCCAACAGCGTGCTCAGCGAGCTTGAAGGCTTCACCAAGGATGTGCGCGGGCCGCTCACCCAGACGATCAATAACACCAAGGTATTTACCGACGCGCTGGCCAAGAACGCCAAGGTGGTCGACGAACTGGGGGCCAATGCCGGCAATATCAACCAGATCATCACCGATGCGAAGGATATGATGGACCGGCTCAACAAGGCTTCCGTCCATGTCAACGACATTCTGGTGAAGACCGACAAGATGCTGTCCACCAGCGACAAGGACAGCGTGGCGGCGCAGGCCAAGGCGACGCTGGAATCCATCCGCCAGACCTCGGACAATCTCAACAAGCGGCTCGGCCCGATTGCGGACAATCTGCAACGCTTTTCAGGGCAGGGCTTGCGTGACGTGCAGTCGGCGGTCGTGGACAGCAGTCGTTCGATACAGCGCATAGAACAGGCCATCACCGATCTCGAGCGCAATCCGCAGCGCATCATTTTCGGCGGGCAGGGCAGTGTGCCCCAATATGACGGAAGGACGCGCCATTGATGTTCAGGTTCGGTTCCCACGCCATCAAATCGTCCCGCGCGGTTTCGGTTACGCTTTTGGCGGTCCTGCTTCTGGCGGGCTGCGGCACGACCAGGCCGCTCGACACGTTCAGCCTGTCCACGCCGAAGCCCTCCGTCTCGACGCCGAGCCGCAGGAAGCTGCAACTGCTCGTGCCGACACCGACCGCGCTCAAGGCGCTGGACAGCGAGAATATCGTGGTCAGTTCCGCGCCGGACTCCATCGCCTATCTCAAGGGCGCGCAATGGGGCGACCGGCTGACCAATATCGTGCAGTCGCGTCTCGTGCAGGCCTATGAGAATACGGGCGCTTTCGGCGGCATCGGACGCCCCGGTGACGGCCTTGCGATCAACTATCAGGTGCTGACCGACCTGCGCCGGTTCGGCATCAAGGCCTATGCCTCGCCGCAGGAGGCAGTGGTGGAGATCGCCGTCAAGCTGATGAACGACAAGAACGGTGAAGTGCGCGCGACACGCATCTTCCATACCGCCGTTCCCGTCACCGGCACCGGCAATGCGGCCTATGTCCGGGCGCTGGACGCCGCTTTCGAGCACACCACGAGCGAAATCGTGACGTGGACCGTTTCGACGTTATAGCCGTCCGGCTATCCAAGGGGGCAAGAGTGGAAAACGATAGGCTGAACCTGAACCGGATCGCCCTTCTGGTCGATGCGAAGGCGGAAGCCTTCTGCACGCTTAGCGATCGTCTCTGGGAAATCCCCGAGCTTGCCTTTGCGGAACATAAGTCCTGTGAAGAACATATCGCGGCATTGAGCCGTGAGGGTTTCCGCATCCGGCGCGGCGAGAACGGCCTCGAAACGGCCTTTTGCGCCGAATATGGCGAAGGCGGTCCGGTCATCGCCTTTCTCGGCGAATACGATGCCTTGCCCGACCTGTCGCAGGCCGATGGCGCATTGGCGCACGATCCTCTTACGCGCGGGGCGGCGGGACATGGCTGCGGGCATAATCTTCTCGGTTCCGGCTCGGCGCTCGCCGCGGTCGCCCTGAAGGACGCTCTTGCCGGCGCCGGTATCGAAGGCCGTGTGCGCTATTACGGCTGCCCGGCGGAGGAAAGCGGCTCCGGCAAGGTCTATATGGCGCGCGCAGGCTTTTTCGACGACGTGGATGTAGCCTTCTGCTGGCACCCGAGCGTCGTCAACGAGGCTGTCACCACCTCGAACCTTGCTTTCTATCAGTGCTATTTCCGGTTCAGCGGGCGGGCATCCCATGCCGCGGCCACGCCGCATCTGGGACGCAGCGCCCTCGATGCGGTGGAATTGATGAATGTCGGCGTCAATTACATGCGCGAACATATGCCGTCCGACGCGCGTATCCACTACGCCATCACCAATAGCGGCGGAATCGCGCCGAATGTGGTGCAGGCGAATGCGGAAGTGCTTTATCTCGTCCGCTCGCCGAAGATCGAGGATGCGGAACGGCTGTTCGAGCGGGTCGTGAAGATCGCGGAGGGCGCCGCGCTCATGACCGAAACGCAGATGACCAGCCAGATCACCGACGCCGGCATGAACCTCCTGCCGAACACGGTGCTGCTTGAGACCCTGCACGACAATATGGTGCGGATCGGCGGGCCGGGCTTTGACGATGCCGACCGCGATTTTGCCGGCAAGCTGCGCGAGAGCGCCCTGTCGGACGGGGATATAGAAGCCAATATCACTGCCTATGGCGCGGACCTGAATGGGACCGTGCTGCATGACGGTGTCCTGCCGCTGTCGCCGGTCGAAACGGTGATGCCCGGCAGCACCGATGTGGGCGATGTGAGCTGGATCGTTCCGACCGTGCAATGCCACACAGCCTGCTTCGCTTTCGGCACGCCGTTTCACACATGGCAACTGGTGACTCAAGGGCGGCAGCCAGCCGCGCACAAGGGCATGGTGCTGGCGGCCAAGGTGCTCGCCGCTACCGCCGCCGATTGTCTGCGGCGGCCGGAACTGATCGAAAAGGCGAAGGCGGAACTGAAGGAGCGGACCGGAGAGCGGCGCTATCTCTGCCCGATTCCACCGGAAATCACGCCGGAACATCTCAAGCCAATGAATGCCTGACGGGGGCATTCTTCTATCGATCGAAAAGGGGGATATACATGAAACGTCTATTTCTGGCGGGCGGACTCTGCCTCGCCTTGGCCGCATCGTCCGCAAACGCCTTTGCGGAGCAATTGACCCTGCGCCTTGCAACCGAGGGTTCCTTTGCGCCCTTCAATTTCGTCCGTCCCGACGGAACGCTGGACGGTTTCGAAATCGATGTGGCGAATGATCTCTGCCGGCGCATGAATGCGAAATGCACCATGACCGCGCAGGCGTGGGACGGTATCATTCCGGGCCTCAATGCCGGAAAATACGATGCGATCCTTGCCGGCATGTCGATAACCGACGAACGCAGAAAGGTCGTCGACTTCTCGATTCCCTACGAACAGGCATATCTGGGCTTCGCCGTCATGGACGACTCGCCCCTGATGGATCTCGATGGGACGGGCCAGACGCTCAATATCGAAAAGGATCCAGACGCATTCGCCGCCCTCTTGGCGAAGTGGAAACCCAAGCTCAAGGGCAAGGTGATCGGCGTTCAGGGATCGACGATCGGCGCCAATTTTCTGGACAAGTATCTTTCCGACACGGTTGAAGTCCACGAATACAAGACGACCGACGAGCATGATCTCGATCTGCTGAGCGGTCGTGTGGACGCGAATTTCGCCGCGCAGCCCAATTTCGCAGCCACGATGGAAAAGCCGGAATTCTCCCATATGAAAATGGTGGGAACGGCGCTCACCGGCGGCGTATTCGGCGCGGGTGTCGGCGTCGCCCTGCGCAAGGACGAACCGGAAACGAAGGCGCTTTTCAACAAGGCCATCACAGAAGCCATCCAGGATGGCACTATCCGCAAGCTGTCCCTGAAATGGTTCAAGGTCGATACCACGCCCAAACTGAACTGATACCGAACTTATATATTTAAATAAAAACGCGGCCGGAAGGCCGCGTTTTTATTTGATATTTTGCCCTTTTTATCAGCGCAGGCGGCCGCTCGCATGGGCGAGCATGGTATAGACCTTGCCGGTGTCGGAGGTCAGATAGGTCTGCGTCACCATATTGTCGCGGTCGTTGCGGGCAACATCGTCGAGCAGGCGCTCGAAATCGTCCATGTAACGGTCCACCGCGCGGCGGAACTCGCCGTCCGTCTGGTATTTGCGCTTGATGTCGTCGAAGGTCTGCTGACCCTTCAGCGTGTAAAGACGACGGGTGAACACGTTACGCTCACCGCGGCGATAGCGGTCCCAGAGTTCCACCGACGCTTCATGATCGATGGCACGGGCGATATCCACCGAAAGCGAGTTCAGCGATTCGACCACATGGCTCGGCGAACGCGGCGCAGCAGCGGATTGCGGCTTCGGCTGCGCCACGCTTTCCTCTTCCTCACGCGAGGCGCGGGCGAGAAGGTCCGAAACCCAGCCGCGCGGCCGGTCGGTGGAAGCTGCCGGCGCCGATTGGGCCGGCTGCTGCGGCAGGGGTGCTTCCGTCGAACGCTGGCGCAGCGCCACGTCTCCGTTAGCCGCCGGTGCCGTCGGCGTGGCTTTTGGAGCCGGAGCGGCCGGCGCCGCGCGAACTGCGGTCCGGGCCGGGGCCGAAGCCGGGCGGGATACCGGGCGCTCGGCACGGCTTTCGCCGACATCGACCAGCCGGCCCGACTTGTTGACGATTTCGGCCAGTTCCTTGAGCGCGTTGATCTGCTCACTCACGGCCTTGCGCATGGCGGTGGTGGTTTCCTTCGCCTCCGCAGGCATATCGAGCACGCCGCGCTTCAGTTCGCCGCGCGTGGTGTTCAACTCGGTGCGGATTTCGTCGGCGGTGCGGCGAATCTCGTCGGTCGCCGACGAGAACTTGCGGCTGGCTTCCTCCACGATCTCCGACACGCTTTCGCGCATCTTTTCCGCCGAGGCGCGGGTCTGGCCCTCGGCGCGCTGGAAGGCGCTGCCGACCAGAGCCTCGAAGGACTGCATCAGCTTTTCGATGCCTTCCGACTTTTCGGCAAGGCCCTGAGCCAGCTTGTCGAGTGCCTCATGGCGCTCTTCCAGCGTGCCGACGAGACCGTTCTGTGCCGTATTGATCATGTCGGAGGCCGAAGCCAGCACCTTGCCGTGCTCCTCGAAACGATCGGCGATATCGGCGATCTGCGACAGGGTGCTGTCGGAGAGCGAACGCAATGTGCCGATATTGCTGCCGATGAGGCCGGTCGAGGCCTGGAACATCTGCGCGGCGCGGTTGGCGTTCTCGGCAAAGCTCGACGTTGTTTCGACAAGGCGACCGTCGATTTCGTTGAGGTTGCGCGTGGCGGCGTCGATGAGCTTGCCCAGTTCGCCGTTGGAGGTGGCGAGACGGTCAATCAGTTCGCCTATATTGTCCGAAAGGCCGGATTTGGCCTGCTGGACGGCGGCGATGGTCTCCGCCGTGCGGCTGGCCAGCGCGTTGACCAGCGCGGCATTTTCCGAACGCAGGCGATCGGTGGCGGCGTGGGTCGCTTCCTCAAGCTGCTGCGCGAGGCCTCGCCCGCTATCGGCAAGACGCTGCACCAGCGGTTCCGCCGTCTCGTTGAGGATTTCCGTGATCTCGCGCGACCGGGCTGCGAGAACGGCGTTGAGTTCGCGGGTGCGCTCCTCCAGCGTGACCGCCGTGGTATCCGTGACCTGCGCGATCCGCGCCTCGACCGAACCCAGTTCCACGGTGATGTGCGAGCCGATGTCGCTCAGGCGCTTGGCAATGGCATCGGCGCGTTCCGACAGGCGGGCCTCCGTGCCGGCCAGATTGTCGGCAACGCTGGTCGAGAAGGCTTCGCTGTGACCGGCGAGCGTCTCGCTCGTCTTCGCGGCGGTATCGGCGATACGCGCCTCGATGGAGTTGAGTTCGCCGGTGAGGCGGCTGCCGACCTCGCCAAGGCGGCCGGCGATTTCCTCGGCACGCTCCGACATGCGGGTTTCCGTGCCGGCCAGATTGCTGGCGATATTGGCCGAGAAGGCTTCGCTGTGGCCGGCGAGCGTCTCGCTCGTCTTCGCGGCGGTATCGGCGATGCGCGCCTCGATGGAATTGAGTTCGCCGGTAAGGTGGCTGCCGATTTCGCCGAGACGGCCGGCGATCGCATCGGCGCGTTCCGACAGGCGGTTTTCAGTGCCGGACAGATTGTCGATGAGGCGGGCGCTGAAGCTCTCGCCGAAACCGTCGAGAGCCTCGCCTGCCTTGGCGGCTTCCGCCGAAAGCGTGCTGGCCGCTTCGCCGATCTTTTCGCGCAGGGCACTGGCGACGACGCCGGCGCTCTGCTCCAGCGCACGCCGCACGTTGTCGACGCCGATGGAAAGCGCCTTCTCCATGGTCCGGGTGCGTTCGTCGATGATGCCCGTCTGGCCGTCGAAAGCGCTGCTGATCGCTTCGCTGCTGCCGGCGATAGCCTCGCGCAGATCCGCCGCGCGCTGCGCAAGCGTATCGTTATGCGCCTGAAGCGACTGGTTCAGCGAGGCTGTATTGTCGGACAGGGTGGCGGCGAGGCCGTCGGTGCGCTGCGTGACATGACGGACATGCTCTTCGAGCGCCACATCGAACGCGCTGCGGCCCGTTTCGAGGGATTGCCCCATGGCCTGTGCGCGCTCGTCCAGCATGCGGGAGAGGGCTTCCGTGCGCTCGGAAAGAATAGCGGCGTGATTGTCCGCGGCGGAATTGAGGATCGACGCGCTGGTCTCGACCGCGCCGTGAATGGCGTCTGCGCGGCTGGCGAGCGTGTCGGCATGGCCGCGGATGATGTCCGACACACGCCCGGTTTCGCTTTCCAGCGAAGCCGCGAGCATATCGCGGCTTTCCGCCAGTTTGACGGAGAAGGCGGCGGCCTTTTCGCTGAGAACGTCGCCGACGCCGTCGCCGATGGCCGACAGTTCCGCGCCGATCTTCGATTTGGTCTCGTCGATCATCGCGCTCAGCGATGCGCGGCTCGTGGAGAAGGTCTCGGCGATTTCGCGCGTGCGGGCAATGAGGTTCTCGTTGATCTGCCGCGAGCGGCTTTCGAGCGCGATGTTGAGCTTTTCCGTGCTGCTGTCGAGCGCATGGGCACGGGCCTCGAATTCGGTCAACAGGGCCTGTCCGCGCTCGGAAAGCGTGCCGTTCAGATTGGCGAGACGGGTATCGAACTCACTGACCATGGACTCGGTTGCGCCGCCAAGAAGATCGGCGATGCCGGTCGTGCGGTCGTCCAGAGCTTCCTTGAGGCGTTCGAACACCGAACGCGACTGTTCGTCCAGCGCGGCAATGCGCGTGTCGAGCAATCCGGCGAAGGTCTCGCCGGAAGCGGTGATGCGTGCGCCGATGTCGCCGGTGCGCATGCCGATCGCCTCGGCGATGGCGCCGCCGCTTTCGTTGATGCTGCCGATCAGGCGTTCGCCGGATTGGTTGAGAAGGGTGCTGAGCTGCTGAGACGCGGAGAGAACATTGTCGCTTATGATACTGGAAGCACTCGACAATTCTTCCTTGAGCTGTTCATGCGCACCGGAAATCGAGGAGCGCACGCGCTCGGCATGGCTGACCACGGCCTCGCGTTCGTTGCCCAGTTCGCTGACCAACGAGCGGATGCGAATCTCGTTGTCGCTATAGGCGCGTTCGAGCTGGTTGACCTCGGTCTGGACCAGCGTTTCCAATTCCACGGCGCGCGCCAGCGTGCGCTCGATGCCTTCGTTCATCGCGGCGACTTCGCGGCGTACGGCCTGGCTCAGCGTCGAAACGCGGTCGCCGGCAACGGCCTCCGGCTGGAGCAGGCGGAGTGCCGCATCGGACATGGTGCGCGCGGCGATCTGCATTTCCCGCGCGCGGCGAACCAGTTGCGTGAAGCCCCAGAACATGGCGATCGGCAGCACAATGCCGGCTGCGAGGCCGATGCCCGCCGGCGAGGTGACGAAATTCTTCGTCGCCTGCAAACTGGAAAAGGCATTCGGATCGATGGCGCGGCTGAGCGCGATGCCGCCGGCAGCCCACAGAACGCTGATGGCGGTCGTGGTCCAGTAGAGCTTCGACGAACGGTCGCTCGCGCGGCGCAAGCCGGGCGCAAGCACGGCGGCGCGATCGCCGCGTGCGTCGTCATTGGCGGGCCGGCGGGCAGGGGCGGCAGGCGATGCGGTGGAAGCGGGCGGCCTGACAATGGCTTCCGAGGCTTCCGGGGTCTCAGGCGTGCGAACGCCCTGCGCGGTGGCGAGGGAACCACGCCATTCCTGTAGATTTGGAGCCTGCGGCTCCGGGGTCTGTAGCTTGGGGGCCACGGGCTGGCGGGCGGCAGGCGGCGGAACCGGCGCGCCAGCCTTCACGACAGGCGGAACAGGCGGAGCGGCAGGGGCGACGACGGCCGATGCGGCGGCAGCCGAAGATACCTTGTTATGCGTTTCCTGCGCGACAGGGGTTTTCTGCGCTCCGGACTGAGCGGCTTCGGCAGGCTTCGTCTTCTGTTCGGCCTGGAGTTCCTCGGCCGCCCGCGAGATCTGTTCCTCCAGATCATCGACCGAGAAATCCTCATCCAGCGCACCCAGATCCATGTCCAGATCGATATCGTCGCCGAAGTCGATGTCGAGCGCCTGCTCCAGCGCCTTTTCAACCTCAAGGTCGAGCTTCTGTGCTTTGGTATTAGCCATCGCTTACCTACCTCGTACTCGTCACTATGACGGCCGGATCGTCATGGAACCGCTACAAAACTTTTTTCCGCCATTTTTATCGTACCGGCTCGCGGCTGTTAAGGAAATAGGCCTCTTTCCGCGATGCCTAAAACTTTAAATACAAGGTTAACAAAAGCCGCCTCAGATGACAAAAAATGCGGATTTGCGGGCTTTTATCAGCCCTCGACAAGTTGTGGAAATCGTTTTCCGCCTCAAGCAGCCTTCGCGTTGCAACCTGAATCCATTAATAAAATTAGCCGCATAGCGTGAATTTTTATTTCAGGATCGTCTCACGGCTGTATGGATTCCGAATGCCCGCGCCGGCGCTTTATTCCTCTCCTCATTTATCAGCATACGCCTCATTTCGGTGACGCGGCAAGGAAAGAGTTCCGGTTCCCTCCTGTCAGGCTTGAGAGGAAATGGGAAGAAGATGCGTCGTCAACGGTTGCAACGGCGCGCGGAAGACCGTATCTGCCTTGCTTCTATTTCTCGCCACATGACCCGCGAGACGGGAACCGCATGGATTCATGCGATTCAGGGAAAGAAAATGACCAAGATCGTATTCCTCTCCGCCGATGGCGCGACGCGCACGCAAGTCGAGGCCGATAACGGTTCGAGCGTGATGGAAGCCGCCGTGCGCAACGGTATTCCGGGCATCGACGCGGAATGCGGGGGTGCCTGCGCCTGCGCGACCTGCCATGTCTATGTGGACGAAGAATGGACGGCGATCGTCGGCGCTCCCGATCCGATGGAAGAGGACATGCTCGACTTCGCCTCCGACGTGCGGCCCAATTCGCGTCTTTCCTGCCAGATCCGCGTCACCGACGAACTGGACGGACTGGTGGTGCAGGTGCCGGAACGGCAGGGCTGACACAATAATAATATGGGACTACGGGCGCGGCAGTGAACCCATCTTCTCCAGACGGTTGGTCAGGAGCCGGGCGAAACGGCTCTCGAAATTGACGGACTCGGCACGGTCGAAATAAAGCTGGGCCTTGTCGTGCGCTGCCAGCACGCGGGCGGTGGTCTTGTCGATATCGGCGTGCAGATCCGCGCAATCCCGACGGCTGCGCAGGCCGCGAAGGCTGCGCTCCAGCTTGCTCGCATAGCTGCTGGCGATCGTTACATGGCTGTCCTCATGGCGGGTGATATCCTGCAAAAGCGTGTCCCAGACAAGCGCCAGCGCCGGTTTGGCGTGACGGCGCTGTTTCCAGCGCGGCAGAAAGACCTTGGCGTGGACATTCACATAGGCGTTCTGAATCTTGCAATATCTGTCGCCCGGCGCGCGGCCATAGTGAACCTTGGAATCGAAGCGGATTTCGGCTTCGCCCGGATGACGATGGCCGGTGGTTTTGAGGCGGGGACCATTGCGAGCCAGCGACCGGTCGAGTTGGCCGACCGTCCTGCCGCTCACCGTATAATAACGAACGGTGCGGAAGACCGTTACCGCCTGGGCCTGCGAAGCAGCCAGCGTCAGCACGACACCGAGGAACAGAACCCGCTTCCTGAAGATCATGTCGCGCTCCTTTGCTGGAAATGCTTTAAGCCGATATTTCCGGGCCGCGGCAATAGCGTTCCGGTCTCAGGACAATTATAACGCCTGACGGGCAAATCGGAATATCAGGCCGGAGTATCGGACAATGGATAAAGTCTGGCAACTGGCCCATGGGCGGTCGCTATCCCTTGGCGAAAAATCCGTGATCATGGGCATATTGAACGTGACGCCGGATTCCTTCTCCGACGGCGGACGGCACGACGATCCGGACCGGGCGCTGGCGGCCGCCGGGAAAATGCTCGACGAGGGCGCGGCCATCATCGACGTGGGCGGCGAGTCGACCCGCCCGGGGGCGGAACCCGTGGATGCCGATACGGAAGCGGCGCGGGTGCTGCCGGTCATAGAAGCGCTGGCGGGGCGTTACGGCTGTCTCATTTCCATCGATACCTACCGCGCCGCAACAGCCGAAAAGGCCGTGGCGGCGGGCGCCCACATCGTCAACGACGTCTGGGGGCTGCAACGCGAACCGCCGATCGCCGATGTGGCGCGGCGGACGGGTGCCGGTCTGGTCATCATGCACACCAGCCGGGACCGAGCCACCCTGCCGGACGTGATCGCGGACCAGTTCGCCTTTCTGAACCGCTCGCTGGAAATCGCCGATGCGGCCGGGATCGAACGGTCGCGCATCGTGCTCGATCCCGGTTTCGGCTTCGGCAAGAACGCTGGGGAGGACATGGCGCTGATGGCGCGGCTCGAAGAATTGCGCGGCCTTGGCCTGCCGCTTCTGGCCGGTACCTCGCGAAAGCGATTCATCGGCGCGGTCACGGGGCGGACAGAGGCGGCGCAGCGCGATGTGGGCACTGCCGCCACCTCGGTGGCGTTGCGGCTTGCGGGTGCCGACATCTTCCGTGTCCATAATGTCGCTTTTAACAAGGATGCGCTTGCGGTGGCGGATGCTATTCTGCAAGTAAGATCGGGCGAAAACAGGAAGTGAAGCCGTGTACACAATCCGCATCATGAATTGCGCTTTCTTCGCGCATCACGGCGTGTTCGACGAGGAACACAAACTCGGCCAGCGTTTCTATGTCGACGCCGTTCTGGACGTCGATCCCGGCAAGGCACTCGAAAACGACGATATCGAGGGGACCGTCCATTACGGCATCGCCTTCACCACCATTCAGGACATCATCGAGGGCCGCCAGCGCTATCTGATCGAGACGCTGGCGCTCGACGTGGGCAAGGCTCTTGTGGCGAGATTCCCGCAGATCAAGCGGGCGGAGATCACCGTGCGCAAGCCCAACGCGCCGGTGCCGGGCGTACTCGACCATGTTTCGGTCACGGTGGTCTATCCGCAGTGAGCGGGAGCGCGGCATCCGGACCTTATCGCGTATGGCTGGGTCTCGGCGGCAATATGGGCGACCCCGTGGCCGCGATGGGCAAGGCGTTGAAGGCGCTGGACGCGCGCACCGACACGCGCGTCGTCGCCGTTTCGCCCGTCTATCGCACGCCGCCATGGGGTAAGACGGATCAGGCGTGGTTTCACAATGCCTGTGCCGAAATCGAAACCGCGCTGGCGCCGCTGGAATTGCTGGGCACCTGCCTCGAAACGGAGCGGGCGCTGAAACGTGTGCGGGTCGAGCGTTGGGGGCCGCGTACCATCGACATGGACATACTGGCGATGGAGGATGGAACGGGCAGGGCGGTCGTGCTGTCTTCGCCCTCGCTGCAATTGCCGCATCCGCGCATGAAGGAACGCCCTTTCGTTCTCGTGCCGCTCAACGATATAGCCCCGTCACTGCAAATCGACGGACGGACGGTGGCCGACCTGCACGCGGCCATCGCGCCGGGAGAAATAGAAAAAGCCCGCACGGATGCGGGCTGGTGGCGCGGATAAAAGTTGACCGTTTAATTCCTGGCGATGCTGCTGACCGTGGTTCTGTCCACGCGCCGGAGGCTCATGCCGATAACCGGGACGAGTTCCTTCTCGACGCGGACGGAGACGGTGACGTTCATCGTGTTGGGACCGGAGACATGGGCCAGCATGGCGCCGTTCAACTGCTTGCGGTTGAGGCCGAACACCACCTTATTGCCGTTGACGGAACCCGACGTCACGTCCAGCCCCTTGCCCGCGGCGCCGTCGTTGAACTTGCCGGAATAGCTGGAGCCGACACGCACGACCGTCGCCTTCATGGGCTGCGAGAAGACGCCGACGCGGCAGGTGCCGTCGAGCGTCATGCCGACGGCGCCGGCAGGCGTCGTGCCCGCGAGATCGCAGACGAATTTGGTGCCCTTGTATTTCCCGGCCACGATCTCGCCGGGGCCGGACCACTGGCCCTCGATCGTGTGAAAGAACTGCCTGTCCTTGTCCATGGCCAGAGCCGGCACGGCGGAAAGCGACACGGGCAGCAATGTCAGGCAGGCGGCAATGCAAGTTTTCATGTTCGGCTCTGTCCCGGAATAGGCGACTTCGACATGGCGCCATTCCTAATCTTTGTTTCCCGGCATGTCACGACCGAATGCCGCTTTCGTACCGCAAAATACCGAAGATTCGGGCTTTGCCGCACGATTCCGATGCGGGATTTCCATGTATCCGATAATCGCCGCGAATGGTTAACGCTTGGTTTCGCCACCGTTTATACGAGCGAGATCGCCGACGAAATCTCCAACGCCGGGCCGCTTTTCCGCATCGAAGGGAAATGGACGCACCACGTCCATGGCGGCGATGCCGATGCGCGCCGTCATGAGGCCGTTGACGACGCCTTCGCCGAGTTTGGCGGAAAGGCGGGAAGCCAGCCCGTGCCCGACGAGCTGTTGCACGACGCTGTCGCCCATGGCGAGTGTGCCGGTGACGGCGAGGTGGGCGAGCACGCGCCGCGTGAGCGTGAGGAATCCGAGCGTTCCCGGTCGGCTGCCGTAAAGCTGCGCCAGCCGGCGGATGAGTCGCGCCGATTCGAACACCACATAGGCAAGGTCCACCACTGCGCGCGGGCTGATTGCGGTCACGGTCGCGACCCGTTTGGATGCGCCGAGGATAAGAGCGCGCGCTTCGCGGTCGAGCGGGCGGAGTATTTCCGTCTCGGCCAGCCTGACGAGATTGCGTCCGTCGATGATGTCGTCGGTGAGACCGTCGAGCATCCGGCGTCCGCGCGCCGTTTCCGGCAATCCGGCGGCGATGGAACGCAGAGCGTCGACCGCCTTGCGCGCCGCCGCCATGTCGTCGCGGCTCGCGGCGTCGGCGGCTTCCTTCCGCAAATGCTGCACGGAGGCGAGGCGACGCAGGGCCAGCATTTCGCGCGCAACAAGCGCAAGCAGGGCAGCGAGCGCCACCAGCACCACGCCGAGCGCGGTCCACCCGAGCCAGTCGGCACGGTTGAAAAGCGCGCGGATGAGGTCGTCGGTCCAGATGCCGACGGCAAAGGAAACCAGAATGCCGAGTGCACCCAGCAATGTCCGGCTCAACAGCCGGCCCAGCGACCAGCCCCGGCGCCGCTCCGGTTCAACGGACACAACGGGAAGCCCGCTTTCGGTCGCCTCCACATCATCGAATGAAAAGGCGTCCGGTTCGTCCGTCACCTGTTTCAGGTCCGTTACCGCGCGCGGGCGGCGCGGCGCTTCCCCATGGACGCCGGGGCGGGCATCGGTCTCGGCGGAGGCGTTCTCCGGTTGATCGATCCTGAAGGAGGCGGGCTTGCGCGTTTTATCTTCACTCATGCCAGACGGTCTCCGATCAGGAACTGGAGGGCGCGGTCGAGCCTGATATGGGGCAGGGACAGGGTGACGCCCTCGGCGGTGCGCTCAAGGCGCGGCGGCCGGAAGCGTACGAAGCGGATCGCCGGTTCGCTTTCCGCAAAAGATTGTTCAAAAATCACATTCGGGTTTTTCGGCAAGTCACCGGGAAATATGGCAGTTTCCGTATCACCGTCGAAAACCTCGCCGTCGATGCGCTCGCCCTTCAACGGTGTCCCGACGATGACGGGCAATGTCTCGTTGCCCTCTGTCACGGTGGCCTCGCGCGTGGCGCGCACGGCGGCCATGGCAAGCACGTCGATCTCGGCGCCGGAGAAACCGGCGCGCGCGATGGCGCGTTCCACCAGCCGGCGCACGATCGCCTGCAAGCGGTCATGGCTTTCATGGTGCAGGTGGTCGGCCTTGGTCGCCGCGACAAGGATGCGCCCGATGCGGCGCTGGATGAGCCCGGTCAGAAGGTTGGCGCGGCCGGGCCGAAAGCAGGACAGGATATCGGTGAGCGCGCGTTCGAGGTCGGCTACCACCGCACCACCGGCATTCATGGCCTGCATGGCATCGATCAGCACGATCTGCCGGTCGAGCCGGGCGATATGCTCGCGGAAGAACGGCTTGACGACATGGGTCTTGTAGGCCTCGTAGCGCCGTTCCATCATGGCGGCGAGCGATCCCGCCGCGATCCTGTCCGTACCAAGGCTGGGCAGGGGCGCAAAAGTCAGCGCAGGTGAACCTTCGAGATCGCCCGGCATCAGGAAGCGGCCCGGCGGCAGGGTGGAGAGCGCGCGCTCGTCCGCCTTTCCGGCGCGCAGATAATCGGTGAAACTTCGGGCGAGACGCTGTGCCGTCAGTTCGTCGGCCTTGGCGGAAGGATCGGCGGCGGCGGCTTCCGCCAGCCATGCTGCCGCCAAATCCCGGTGGGTCGGCTCATTGGCGAGCGCGATGGAGTCGGCGCTGAATTCGGCATAGGTCTTGCCGAGCAGCGGCAGGTCGAGCAGCCATTCGCCGGGATAATCCACGATATCGACGGAGAGCCGCCCCGGCGACAGCCAGCGCCCCCAGGCCGAGGCGGATTCATATTCGATGGTCAGGCGAAGCTGCGAGATGGCGCGCGTGGAATCGGGCCAGATGCGCTCGTCCACCAGCGCCGCGAGATGCTCCTCATACTGGAAGCGCGGCACGGCGTCGTCCGGCTGCGGTTCGAGGAAAGCCCGCGATATGCGCCCGGACTTATAAGCCTCGAACAGGGGAAGCCGGCCCCCATGCACCAGATTATGCACCAGCGCGGTGATGAAAACGGTTTTACCTGCTCGGGAGAGCCCGGTCACGCCAAGGCGGAGCGAGGGAGCGAGAAGCCCGGAGGCGCGATCCGCCAATGTATCCAGTGCGATCTTCGCTTCGTCGCCGATGCTGGTGAGACTTGCCAATATGCCCTCGTCCGCTTCCCTGTCTGTCCGGCTAGATCGTCGCAATGCGCCTTATCAGGCGCATTGCGACGATCTATCTCTTTGTTCGAGCATCGGAAAAACCCGAAAACCGGTTCCTACTTTTCGGCTCGATGCTCTATAGATAGTCAGGCAGGGGGAAGCTTTCCAGAGAGCCGCTTTCGCGGTGCAATTGCGTGAGCGATCCCTTCAGCGAAATCACGGCCAGCGCCGCAGGCGGAAAACCCGCACGCAGCCGTTCCAGACTTGCTGCATCGCCGCTGCGGCAGAGTGCCAGCGCCAGATCCTCGATGCTCGGATTGTGCCCGACCAGCATCAGGTTTTCGACATCGCCGCCATGGGCACGGATGGACTTGACATAGGCCGCGGCTCCGCTGCCATACAATCCCTCGTCGGTTATCGCCTCGATGTTCCGGCCCAGCCTTTCGATCAGGCCGAAGGCGGTTTCCCGCGTGCGGCGCGAAGCGGAAAGGACAACGCGCTGCGGAAACAGATCCGCCGCCTTCATCGCCGCCGCCAGCCGGTCGAGCGAGGCATGGCCCTGCGGGTCGAGCGGGCGGTCGAAATCCTTCATGCCGGGCTGCGCCCATGCGGCTTTTGCATGTCTGGCGAGAAGAAGGCGACTCATCCGGCGTTCCCCACGGCTTGCGATTCCACTTTCATGCCACAATTCACCGACCGATGCGCGTGAAGGTTGCTTTTTCTTGCGTTTTTTTGACGCGGCCCGCACTTGTCAACAGATGATTTTGCCGTGAAACCGGGCATAGCCCATCCATACCGAACCGGCAGGCGGCATATCGAGCGCAAGCATATTTTCTATAACGGAACGATGATGATGGCTGGAAGTCGCTTTACTGAACCCGATCGAAATATTCTTGCTGATCGTATGAAATGCCCAAATTTTCGGCGGAAATGCCTGCAATCGCCACACCAAAAAGTGTCGGGTCGCCGCGCTTTCATGTTGTGTCCTTGTTCCGATAGACATATATAACCGCTCGCGTCTCCTGGATGTGGGGTGATTGAGAATGAGTGAATTGATCGACCTTGACTATAGGCCCACCGAAGACGAACCGTTCATGAACGAACGGCAGAAGTCTTATTTCCGCGCGAAGCTGATTGCCTGGAGAAACGATATTCTTCGCGAGGCTCGCGAAACACTTGAGGCGTTGCAGCAGGAAAACGCCAACCATCCCGACCTAGCCGACCGGGCTTCTTCCGAAACCGACCGCGCCATCGAATTGCGTGCCCGCGACCGCCAGCGCAAGCTGATCGCCAAGATCGATGCCGCGCTGACCCGGATTGACGAAGGCACATACGGGTTCTGTGAGGAGACGGGTGAGCCGATCAGCCTCAAGCGGCTGGATGCGCGCCCGATCGCCACGCTTTCTATCGAGGCGCAGGAGCGCCACGAGCGCCGCGAAAAGGTCTATCGCGACGATTAAGGCGGAAAAGCTCTTCCGGAAATTCAAAAGGCTGCGGTTCGTTCCGCAGCCTTTTTGTTTGTTCAGCCGTGCCGGTGTTCGGTTCTGCTCAGATCGCCGAGCAGCTTTTCCATCTCGTCCTCGATGTTTTGCGACGATTTGGCGGACGGGGCATGATCGGCGGCTGAAATATCCAGAGAACTCAAAAGCGCGTCCTCGAAGTCGTCGGCCTGCGGCTTCGCGGCCTTGTCGGTCGCGGCGATATCCTCTTGCAGGTCGGCCATGATGGCGTCGTGCAATTCGCTGCCGAGCCCTTCCAGTTCCTCGTTGCCCGCGGGCGCGGCAACGAGAGGCAACTCCGGTTCCACACGCTGTGCCGGAGCCGGAGCGGCGGATTGCGGTGCTGGATCGGGGTTGCCGACAACCGGTTCGCGTTGGAGCGATTCGCGTTCCGGCACGATGCTGCCGAGGCTTGCCGCCGCGGCAGCGGCCGGAGCGACGGCGGCGTTCGAGGCGGATGAGGTGGCGCTGACGACCCCGCGCGAGACCTGGCTCAGCGGATAGGCGGGATGGGCGCGCGCGGATTGCGCCTGCGGCGGTTGCGGGCGGGGCGGCACGACAGTGCGCGGCGGCAGCGGTGGGATGTTGGGGGCGGCGCGTGGAGGCTGCGGCCTTTGCGCGGCTGCGGGCTGTTGCCGGACCGGTTCTTCCTTCTCAGGTTCCGGTTCAGGCTCCTGCTGGCGCTGCATCGGCGTTTCGATGGCCGAGGAAAGCTGGATCGCCTCATCCCGTTCGGGCTGTTCGGGCGCGGCCGGATTCCGCGACGACAGGGCGGGGCGCTCGTTTCTGTCGCCGGCAATGGCCGCCTCGTGCTGGCGAAAGCGCTCGATATGCTCCGGTTCGATACGCGAGGTCTGTTGAAGCCGTGGGGCCGCGCGGTCCTCGCGGCCGATATTCTGCTCGACAACCACATCGGTCGGCCCGCCGATCAGGAGCAGATGCTCCACATCGTCGCGCCGGATAAGGACCAGCTTGCGCCGGCTATCCACGGCGGCGGCGTCCATCACCGAGAGTCGCGGCTGGCGCGAGCGCGCGGCCGTGGCGGAGAAACCGCCGCCGAAGCGGCGGATGAGGCTGAGCACTACGAAAATGCCGCCGAGAATGATCGCGAAGATCAGTATGAAGCCGACGATGTTCGCCGTGCCTTCCCCCACGATGCCGCTCAACCATTCCTTCATGCGAAAAGCCCTCTCGATATTACCAAATGGATGACGCAGATGCCCGGACATCGATCTGCCGTTGGGATCCCCGCCGGTCCGCCGCATCGCGTCGCTTGCACTTTCAGAAACAGTAGTTGAATTTGCAAGTCTTGGGAATGTTACATCGAAATGGGGGAAATCTATGATCCTGGTGGTCCGATTCCGACATTTGCCTCCGTTTGGTACAGGCGCGGGAACAAATGTCGGGATAGAAAAGACCACTGGTAGCTTATTAATCGGCTAGGTCGTAAACTCATAAACTTGGGATTCTAAGCTCACCGTCCGTAGTCGCTTCTTCTCAGAAGGATGCTGTTCAGGTAGTGTTGTCAAATGGATGTTTTAGACTGGTTTTCGCGCTGGTACGAAGCGCAGTGTGACGGGGACTGGGAACACGGCTTCGGTCCGTCGATCAGCACGGTTGACAATCCTGGTTGGTCGCTGAAGATCGATCTCTCCGGGACAGACTGTGATGGTCGGACACTCGAACGGATCACGCACAATTACGGGCACGAAGCCGACTGGTGGACATGCTGGACAGAGAATAACGTGTTTCACGGCGTTGGTGGTCCTCTTCACCTTCGATCGGTTCTTGAGGCATTTCGAGATTGGGCAACGATCGTCTCGCCATCCCTACCGGCCTAGCCGCACACTCAGAAACGGGGTTCACATACGGGTACGTCTTTGATTCACTGAAGCCTTGACTTGGAGGCTTCTCATGACCCGTCGCCGGTTTGATCTCACCGATTTCGAGTGGAATGTTATTCAACCCTTGTTGCCGAACAAGCCGCGCGGCATGCCCCGCGTTGACGACCGGCGGGTGATCAACGGCATCTTATGGCGGTTTCGGACAGGCTCCCCCTGAGCAGACATTCCAGGTCGATATGGTCCGTATACCACATGCTACAATCGATTCGTGCGATAGCGCAAAGCGGGTGTCTGGGATCATGTTCTGGGCGAGCTTTCCAAAGCTTTCGATGGCGATATCGTAATGATCGACAGCTCCTGTGTCCGTGTTCATCAACATGCGGCGACGGGAAAAAGGGGGATCAAGACGATGGCTGCATGGGACGTTCCCGTGGCGGCCTGACCACCAAAATCCACGCAGTTGTCGATGCCGATGGCCGACCGATCCGTCTCGCACTTACAGCTGGCCAAGCCCATGATGGCCGCATGGCGGAACCATTGTTACAGACAATCTCCAAGGGTGCGATCTTGCTGGCGGACAAGGCCTACGATACCAACGCTATACAAGCATTTGCAAAGCAACGGCAGGCATGGGCCAATATCCCTACCAAGAGCAATCGGAAGGGAAGCTTCCCTTTCAGCCAATGGGTATACCGACAGCGTAATCTCGTTGAGCGTTTCTTCAGCAAACTCAAACAGTTCAGAGGCATCGCCACGCGTTACGATAAAGATCCGATGAACTTTCTCGCCGTCGTCAAATTGGCTGCAGCAAGAATTTGGATCAGATCGTTATGAGTCTACGGCCTAGTGGAACTTTTGAATTTGACATTTGCTCGTCGCCCGATGTCGAACGGGTTGCAAATGTCAAATTCGTTCCACCAGGTCAAAACAATCGGTACAATTGGACTTATGCCCCATGCGCGCCGGTTAACGCGTCCCACGAATCATATATATCCTGATCGCTGGGGCACATTGCGCACAGCGGCAGGAACAGGATCGGTTTGCCTGATGAACGAAAAGACATTCCGGCTGGACAGGACATCGTGGGGGTTCGCTCCAGCTCGTAGGGCGCGTCCGCGTGGCGGGAAAGGGCGGTGGGCCTGATGGCGCAGCAGACGCTGAACGCATATCCGAAGCCGCCCGTCGTGCCCAGGCGCGGCTCCAGCGGCGCGCTGCGCCTGCTTGCCGTCGGTATCGCGGTGATCGCCATCGCTGTCGCCTACTTCCTGTTCCGCGATCGTCTGGGCGACGGTTTCGCCCTCGTCCTGATGGGGCTGTTGTCGATGGTGGGCGTGTTCTACCTGTTCGGCGCGGCGACCGGGCTCATCCAGTTCAGCCAGCGCCATGGCGGACAGGACCTCGCCCATGCCTTTATGGATTCGCAGCAGGACGGGACGGTCATTTCCGATTCGCGCGGGCAGGTCATCTACGCCAATCATGCCTATGCGCAGATGACGGGCGCCGCCGATGCGGGTGCCATACGCCCGCTCGACAGTGTGCTCGCCGCCGATCCGTCGGTTTCCGATGCCGTTTACCGCCTGACGAACGCCGTGCGTGACGGTCTGCCGGCGCAGGAAGAAATCCGCCTGTCCGGCGCGCTTGCCCGCGATCCTCATCGTGACGCTCATGCCGCCGGTCCCGCATGGTATCGCATCAAGGCCCGTCCCCTTGAAGCCGGGCCCGATTTCAAGGGGCCGCTGGTGGCGTGGCAGATCACCGATATTTCCGAGGAGCGCGCCGAGCAGGAGCGTTTCTTTCAGGAATTGCAGGAAGCGATCAATCATCTCGATCATGCGCCCGCCGGCTTCTTCTCCTCCGATCCGCAGGGGCGCATCATCTATCTCAACGCCACGCTCGCCGAATGGCTGGGTGTCGATCTGACCCAGTTCACGCCCGGTTCGCTGACGCTGAACGACATCGTCGCCGGTTCCGGCATGGCGCTCATCAACGCGGTGAAGGCGGAACCCGGCACCAGCCGCAACACGGTGATCGACCTCGATCTCATCAAACGCAACGGGCAAAGCCTCGCCGTGCGCTTCTATCACCGCGTACAGGCGGCGCGCGACGGGACACGCGGCACCAGCCGCACCATTGTGCTCGACCGGGCGGAAGGCGACGATTCCTCAGCCGCGCTGCGTTCGGCGGAAGTGCGCTTCACGCGCTTCTTCAATTCCGCGCCCATGGCCATCGCCGCCGTCGACGCGCAGGGCCACATGCTGCGCACCAATGCCCGCTTCCTCGATATCTTCTCGCCCGTGGTGGACCGCGACGCCATCGACCGCAGCATGAAGATCGAAAACGTCGTGCATGAGCGCGACCGCGAGCGGTTCACCAAGGCGCTCGCCGCCGCCTTCGAGGGGCAGGCCAGCATCTCGCCGGTGGATACGGTGCTGCCGGGCAACGAGGAACGGCATATCCGCTTCTATATGAGCCCCGTTACCGATCTCGGCGGGGGAGAGGCGGCGGAGGAAGCCGCGATCATTTCCGCCGTCGAGACCACCGAGCAGAAGGCGCTCGAAAGCCAGATGGCGCAGAGCCAGAAGATGCAGGCCGTGGGACAACTCGCAGGCGGCATCGCGCATGATTTCAACAATGTGCTGACGGCGATCATCATGTCGTCGGACCTGCTGCTCGGCAATCACCGCGCTTCCGATCCGTCCTTCCCGGACATCATGAACATCAAGCAGAATGCCAACCGCGCGGCCTCGCTGGTGCGCCAGTTGCTCGCCTTCTCGCGCCGCCAGACGCTGCGCCCGGAGGTGCTGGACCTGACCGACGTGCTGGCCGACCTGCGCATGCTGCTGGCGCGTCTCGTCGGCAAGGATATCGAACTCAAGATCGATCACGGGCGCGACCTGTGGCCGGTCAAGGCCGATCTGGGGCAGTTCGAGCAGGTGGCGGTGAACCTCGCCGTCAATGCGCGCGACGCCATGCCCGACGGCGGCACGATCACGCTGCGCACCCGCAACTTGCCCGCCGCCGAAGTGGCGAAGCTCAACTATCGCGATCTCCCGGATGCGGATCATGTCCTGTTCGAGGTCGAGGATACCGGCACGGGCATTCCGGCGGATGTGCTGGGCAAGATTTTCGAGCCGTTCTTCACCACCAAGGAAGTGGGCAAGGGCACCGGCCTCGGCCTTTCCATGGTCTATGGAATCATCAAGCAGACCGGCGGTTTCATCCATTGCGATTCCGAGGTCGGCAAGGGCACGAGCTTCAAGATATTCCTGCCGCGCCACATCGTGGAAAAGAGCGCCGACGACGCGCCGGTCGCGGTCAAGGAAAAGAAGGCCGAGAAGGCGGCCGATCTTTCCGGTTCCGCCACCGTGCTTCTGGTCGAGGACGAGGACGCCGTGCGCATGGGCGGCGTGCGCGCCCTGCAATCGCGCGGCTATACGGTGCATGAGGCGGCTTCCGGCGTCGAGGCGCTGGAAATCATGGAAGAACTTCACGGCGCGGTGGATATCGTGGTCTCCGACGTGGTGATGCCGGAAATGGATGGTCCGACGCTGCTGCGTGAATTGCGCAAGAAACATCCCGACATCAAGTTCATCTTCGTTTCCGGCTATGCGGAGGACGCCTTTGCGCGCAACCTGCCCGCCGACGCCAAGTTTGGCTTCCTGCCGAAACCCTTCTCGCTCAAGCAGTTGGCGACGGCAGTTAAGGAAATGCTGGAGAAAGAGGATTGATGCCTTCCTCAGGGAAGGGCCCAGGAAAGGGCAATGTGGCGATTTTCGGCGGCGGCCCGGCGGGACTGGCCGCAGCGGAGGGGCTTTCGGCGCTGGGCCATGCCGTCACTGTTTACGAGCAGATGCCGACCGTGGCGCGCAAATTCCTGCTCGCCGGCAAATCCGGGCTGAACCTCACTCATGCGGAGGATTTTGCCGCCTTCGCCGGACGTTATGGCGAAAGCCGTGACCGCCTTCTCCCCGCGCTCGAATCCTTCGGACCTCAGGCCTTTCGCGACTGGGCCGATGGGCTCGGCGCTGAAACCTTTGTTGGCTCGTCGGGCCGGATATTTCCCAAAGCCATGAAGGCCTCGCCGCTGCTACGGGCATGGCTGCGCCGGCTGGAGGGACAGGGCGTGCGTGTGCTCACCCGCCATCGCTGGACGGGCTTCGACGGTGGCCACAGGGTCGAGACGCCGGAAGGTCCGCGAACGGTGGAATGTGACGCGGCGCTGTTTGCCTTTGGTGGCGCAAGCTGGCCGAAGCTCGGCTCGGATGGCGCATGGATTGCGCCTTTCGCGGCAAAAGGCGTCGCTATCGCGCCCTTGCGTTCTGCCAATTGCGGTTTCGATGTCGCATGGAGCGAGTATTTCCGCGACCGTTTCGCAGGAGCGCCGGTCAAGTCCGTCACGCTAACCAGCGAAGCCGGAACGACGCAGGGTGAGTTCGTCATCACCCGCCACGGCGTCGAAGGCAGTCTGGTCTATGCTCATGCGGCGGCTCTGCGCGACGCGCTGGAACGAGACGGCCACGCCTGCATGACTCTCGATCTCGTACCGGGGCGGAGCCACGCACGCCTTATGGCCGATCTCGGGCGGCAGGATGCGAAACAGAGCTTCGGCAATTATCTGCGCAAGGGCACGGGGCTGACCGGCGTCAAGGCGGCACTGGTTCTGGAATTTTCGCGCGAGAAAGACCCGGAGAAACTGGCGCGCCTTATCAAGGCGCTGCCGGTTCCGCTGCTTCGGGCGCGTCCGATCGCCGAAGCCATATCGTCGGCGGGCGGAATCCGGTGGGACGAATTCGACGGAAATTGCATGCTGCGCAAATGGCCGGGCGTTTTCGCCTCCGGCGAGATGATCGACTGGGAAGCGCCGACCGGCGGCTATCTGCTCACGGCCTGTTTTGCCATGGGTCGTGCCGCCGCCAGCGGCATGGACCGCTGGCTGGCGACACGGTAGTTTTCGTTTTACGCGGAGCGTAGCGCCTTCGCCGCCGCCACCATATTGACGAGGGCAGGGCGTACTTCTTCCCATTTGCGGGTTTTCAGGCCGCAATCGGGATTGACCCAGAGATGGCTGTCGGAAAGGCGCTCCCGCGCCAGCGATAGCAGATCGGTCATTTCCGCGACCTCCGGCACGCGGGGCGAGTGGATGTCATAGACGCCCGGCCCGATCTCGTTCGGATATTTGAACGCCTTGAACGCATCGAGAAGTTCCATGCGCGAGCGCGACGTTTCGATGGATATCACGTCCGCATCCATGTCGGCGATCGAGTCGATGATATCGTTGAACTCCGAATAGCACATGTGAGTGTGGATCTGGGTCCCGTCGGTCACGCCGCAGGCGCAGATACGGAAACATTCCACTGCCCAGCCGAGATAGGTCTTCCATTCGCTCCGGCGCAGCGGTAGCCCCTCGCGCAGGGCGGCTTCGTCGATCTGTATCATGGCCGCGCCGGCCTTTTCGAGATCGACCACCTCGTCGCGAATGGCCAGCGCGATCTGGCGGCAGGCCTCGGATCGCGGAATGTCGTCGCGTACGAAGGACCAGTTGAGGATCGTGACCGGGCCGGTCAGCATGCCCTTGACCGGCTTTTCGGTCAGCGATTGCGCGCGCTGCCACCATTCGACGGTCATGGGTTTCGGACGCGACACGTCGCCGAAAATGATCGGCGGACGGACATAGCGCGAGCCGTAGCTCTGTACCCAGGCATGACGTGTGAAGGCGAAGCCGGAAAGCTTCTCGCCGAAATATTGCACCATGTCGTTGCGCTCGAACTCGCCATGCACCAGCACGTCGAGGCCGATTTCCTCCTGCCAGCGGATCGTGGCTTCCATCTCCCCGGTGATGAAGGCATCGTAATCGGCCGCGCTCATTGTGCCCTTGTCATGGGCGGCGCGAGCCTTGCGCACCTCCGGCGTCTGCGGGAACGAGCCGATGGTCGTGGTGGGGAACAGCGGCAGGCGGAGCTTTTCCCGTTGCAGTTTCGCGCGCGCGGCGAAGGCGCTCCCGCGGTGCTTCATCGCCTCCGTCACCGTCGCGGCACGCTTTTCCACCGCCGGATCGTGCACCTTGGCGGATGCCTTGCGGACGGCGATGGCGTCGCTCGCGGCCTGTAATTGTGGCCGTACCGCATCCTTTCCTGCAGCCAGCGCCTTACCGATCACGGCGATTTCCCCGAATTTCTGCGCCGCGAAGGCAAGCCAGCTTTTCAGGTCTGGGTCCAGCCCGGTTTCAAGCTCCAGATCGATCGGCACATGCAGGAGCGAGCAGGACGGCGCGATCTCGACCGCCTGCGGACCACGCTGCTGCACCACCGGCTGAATACGGTCGATGATGGCATCGAGATCGGCGCGCCATATGTTGCGTCCGTCGATAACACCGAGCGACAGAACCTTGCCGGCATCGAGCTTCGCAGCCACTTCGGCAAGCTGTTCCGGAGCGCGGACGAGGTCGACATGCAGCCCCGCCACCGGCAGGGACACCGCCGTGTCGAGATTGCCGCCGAGCGCGCCGAAATAGGTGGCGAGCATGATATGGATGCCGGAAACCTGCGACAGCCGCTTGTAAGCCAGTTCATAAGCGGCGAGTTCATTGGGGATGAGGTCGAGAACCAGTGCCGGCTCATCGACCTGTACCCAGTCCGCGCCGGCGGCGGCGAGCTGCTTGAGCAGGTCCTCATATACTGGCAGCAGTTTTGGCAGGAGGGCGACTGGATTGAAGCCTTCGGAAGTGGATTTGGCGAGTTTCAGGAATGTCACCGGGCCGAGAATCACTGGGCGCGTATAGATGCCGAGCGCCTTCGCTTCCAGAAAATGCTCGACAGGTTTGGCGCTCGACAGGCTGAACTGCTGATCGTCGGACAGTTCCGGCACCAGATAATGATAATTGGTGTCGAACCATTTGGTCATTTCCATCGCCGTCACGCCATGGTGTACGTGGCCGGCGTGGTTGCAGGCGGACGTTTCCGCGCCGCGCGCCATGGCGAAACAGGTCTCCAGCGAAACGGGACCGCCGGTCCAGCCATAACGGGCCGGAACCGCACCGACCATGGCGACCGTATCCAGCACATGATCGTAAAGTGAGAAATCGTTGGATGGGATGCGGGTGATCCCGCGATCGCGCTGCTCCTTCCAGTTGGCTTCGCGAAGCTTGCGGGCGGTTTCCAGAAGATCGGCCGCGTCGGTCATGCCGGACCAGAAGGATTCGAGCGCGAATTTGAGTTCGCGATGACGGCCGATACGCGGCACGCCGAGGGTTGCCGTGGCTATGGTGGTGGACATGATATTGTTTACCCCGATTCAGGTTGGGGCGAGGCCATGAGATGCGTGCATGGAAAGCGGCCCCATGAAGAGGCCGGCCAATGCGACACACCGGGACACCCCGCCCGTGGACGTTGTTTCGTCCTGGCAGGTCTCCTGGCTCGCGGGTCGTCGCCTCCATTCGTCTTCCCGGAACGCCCGTTCCAGTGACACAGGTGAATATCGGCTCGCCGCTTACAGTTGCGGGGGCAGCGCCGGCCTTGTCCTTATCAAGGACGCACCGGCTTCCCTCTTAGCCCCACACGCCGAAAGCGCATGAGGAACCATGACAGCACGCAGTCTGGCGCAAACAGGATTTCATGTCAAGATGACATAAAGAAATGTTTATATCTTTAAATGGTAGTTCGGTATTGGTCTTTGAAATGAAAACGGCCCGCCGGGAAGGGCGGGCCGCTATCATGTCAGGAGATCGCAGAAAGGCTTAGCTGCAACCGCTCGTCGCGCCGCAGGTGTCGCATTTCAGGCAGGTGCCGTTGCGGACCATGGTGAAGTTCTGGCACTCCGAGCAGCTGTCGCCGGTATAGCCCTGCATCATCGACCTGATGCGGCGGTCGGCTTCGAGCTTCTTGGCGGCGTTGGCGCTTTCCGTGCGGGCGGAGGCGGCGTCGGCCGCTGCCTTGTCGGAGAACAGCTCCGTCGCGCCGGCCGTTTCCGCCTGCTGCTCGGCCTGTTCCTCATAGTCGCGCTTGAAGGCGGTCGCGCCGTCCGTCACCAGGCCGATGGTCGCCGGGCGCGAGGGTTGCGACGATTTCAGCGCCGTCACGTTGGATGCCTGCGGGGCCGAGGCGGTCGAGCCCTTGGCCTCGTTGCCGCCGGACGGCGAGGTCGGCACCAGCGTCGGCTTGTAGCCGCGCGTCCAGCCGGTCGAGACCAGATTGGTCTTGCCTTCCTTGATGCCCTTGCCCAGCGCCGTGTTGGAGAAGTCGCTGGTGTCGACATGGGCGAGGTCGTTGCGGCCCAGATACGAGACGGCCAACTCGCGGAACACGTAGTCGATGATCGAGGTCGCGCTCTTGATGGCGTCGTTGCCGATCACCACGCCCGCCGGCTCGAACTTGGTGAAGGTGAAAGCCTCCACATATTCCTCCAGCGGCACGCCATATTGCAGGCCGAGCGACACGGCGATGGCGAAATTGTTCATCATCGCGCGGAAGGCGGCGCCTTCCTTGTGCATGTCGATGAAGATCTCGCCCAAGCGGCCGTCGCCGAATTCGCCGGTGCGCAGATAGACCTTATGGCCGCCGACGACGGCTTTCTGGGTGTAGCCCTGGCGGCGGTTCGGCAGCTTCTCGCGCTCATGCACGATCTTCTCGACCACCTTCTCGACGATGCGCTCGGTCACCTGCACGGCGCGGGCGGCGGCGGGGGCCTCGATCAGCGCCTCGACGGCGTCATCCTCGTCGTCCTCATCGGCGATGAGGGCGGCGTTGAGCGGCTGCGACAGCTTGGAGCCGTCGCGATAGAGCGCGTTGGCCTTGAGCGCCAGCTTCCACGACAGCATATAGGCGTTCTTGCAGTCCTCGACGGTGGCCTCGTTCGGCATGTTGATCGTCTTGGAGATCGCGCCGGAGATGAAGGGCTGCGCCGCCGCCATCATGCGGATGTGGCTTTCGACCGAGAGATAACGCTTGCCGACCTTGCCGCAGGGATTGGCGCAGTCGAACACCGGATAGTGCTCTGGCCTGAGGAAGGGCGCGCCTTCGAGCGTCATCGCGCCGCAGACATGGATATTGGCGGCCTCGATGTCCTTCTTGGCAAAACCGATCGCCGGCAGCATCTCGAAGGAGAAGTCGTTGAGCTGCTCGTCGGTGAGCTTGAGCACGTCCTTGCAGAAATCCTCGCCCAGCGTCCACTTGTTGAAGGCGAACTTGATGTCGAAGGCGGATTTGAGTGCTGCGTTGAGCGCCTCGATCTTCTCGTCGGTGAAGCCCTTGGCGCGCAGCGTCGAGGGATTGACGGCCGGGGCCTGATTGAGATTGCCGTGGCCGACGGCGTAGGCCTCGATCTCGGCGATCTGGCTTTCCGAATAGCCGAGCGTGCGGAGAGCCTCCGGCACGGCGCGGTTGATGATCTTGAAATAGCCGCCGCCGGCGAGCTTCTTGAACTTCACCAGCGCGAAGTCGGGCTCGATGCCGGTGGTGTCGCAATCCATGACGAGGCCGATCGTGCCGGTGGGCGCGATGACGGTGGCCTGCGCGTTGCGGTAGCCGTGCTTTTCGCCAAGCGCCAGCGCCTTGTCCCATGCGGCGCGGGCATGCTCGATCAGGGCCTGATCCGGGCAATCTTCGGCGATCAGCGCCACCGGGTTGACGGCGAGGCCTTCGTAGCCCTGCTTTTCGCCGTGCGCGGCGCGGCGGTGGTTGCGGATGACGCGCAGCATATGGGCGGCGTTCGGCTCGTAGCCGGGGAAGGTTCCCAGCTCCTTCGCCATTTCGGCCGAGGTGGCGTAGGCGACGCCGGTCATGATCGCGGTCAGCGCGCCGCAGATGGCGCGGCCTTCGGTGGAGTCGTAGGGAATGCCGGAGGTCATCAGCAGGCCGCCGATATTGGCGTAGCCGAGGCCGAGCGTGCGGTATTCATAGGAGAGGCGGGCGATTTCCTTGGACGGGAACTGCGCCATCATCACTGAGATTTCGAGCACGATGGTCCAGAGCCGCGCCGTATGCTCGTAAGCCGCGATGTCGAAGGAGCCGTCCTTGTTGCGGTAGGTTAGCAGGTTGATCGACGCCAGATTGCAGGCCGTGTCGTCGAGGAACATATATTCCGAGCACGGATTGGAGGCGCGGATCGAACCGGCGGACGGGCAGGTGTGCCAGTCGTTCATGGTGGTGTTGTAGTGCAGGCCCGGATCGGCCGAGGCCCAGGCGGCGTAGCTGATGCGCTCCCACAGGTCGCGCGCCTTCAGCGTCTTCATCACCTTGCCGTCCTTGCGGGCGGTCAGGTTCCATTCGCCGTCGTTCTCGACCGCGCGCAGGAACTCGTCCTTGAGCGAGACGGAATTGTTGGAGTTCTGGCCCGAGACGGTGAGATAGGCTTCCGAATCCCAGTCGGTGTCGTAGGTCTTGAACTCGATGCTGGTGTAGCCCTGACGCGCGAACTGGATCACGCGCTTGACGTAGTTCTCCGGCACCTGATCCTTCTTGGCGGCGCGGACCTCGCGCTTGAGGGAAGGGTTCTTCGACGGATCGAAGCAGTCATCGTTGTCCGCTTCGCAATTGACGCAGGCCTTCATGATGGCGGTCAGGTGCTTGCGCACGATACGGGAGCCGGTGACGAGCGCCGCCACCTTCTGCTCTTCCTTGACCTTCCAGTCGATATATTCCTCGATGTCCGGGTGATCGATGTCGACCACGACCATCTTGGCGGCGCGGCGGGTGGTGCCGCCAGACTTGATCGCGCCGGCGGCGCGGTCGCCGATCTTGAGGAAGCTCATCAGGCCCGACGAACGGCCACCGCCGGAAAGCTTTTCACCTTCGCCGCGCAGATAGGAGAAGTTGGAGCCGGTGCCGGAGCCGTATTTGAACAGGCGCGCCTCGCGCACCCACAGGTCCATGATGCCGCCGTCGTTGACCAGATCGTCGGCGACGGACTGGATGAAGCAGGCGTGCGGCTGCGGATGCTCATAGGCCGACTTGGACTTGGTCAGCTTGCCGGTCTGCCAGTCGACATAGAAATGGCCCTGACCGGGACCGTCGATGCCATAGGCCCAGTGCAGGCCGGTGTTGAACCATTGCGGGCTGTTCGGCGCGACGCGCTGCGTGGCGAGCATGTAGGCCAACTCGTCGCGGAAGGTCAGCGCATCGGCTTCCGTGTCGAAATAGCCGCCCTTCCAGCCCCAATAGGTCCAGGTGCCGGCGAGACGGTCGAACACCTGGCAGGCGTCCATCTCCGAACCGTAGCGCTCCTTTTCGGGCAGGGCCTCGAGCGCGGCCTCGTCGGGGACCGAGCGCCACAGCCATGAGGGGACGCTGTTCTCCTCGACCTTCTTGAGGCGCGCGGGCACGCCGGCCTTGCGGAAATATTTCTGCGCCAGAATGTCGGCCGCGACCTGACTGAACTGGGCCGGCACGTTGATGTTCTCCAGACGGAACACGACGGAGCCGTCGGGATTCTTGATCTCGCTGGTCGCGGTGCGGAAGGCGATCTCCGCGTATGCGGACTGATTCTCTTTCGTGAAACGGCGTTCGATCTTCATCTGTCCCATCCAAACGTTCTATATATAGTGACCCGGCCAGAGCTTTTCAGCCTCGCCCGTCCGCACTGCCTGCTTGCGCCGCACCTGTTTCCGGCGATCCCCTGCCACAGGCAAAGACGCCTGCGGCCGGCCCTCCGGTTGTTCAGCTTCCGTTTTCGTTTCGCCGCGTCTTGCGAAAGACCGGCGGACACGGTTCCCATTACCCCGCCTTCAATGGCGAGTCAGGAACCAACGGGTTGTGAAATGCTTTATCTGGTAAGATAGCATGGGCGTAAATACTAAATCTAGTATTAACGCCGATAATGCCGATCAATCCATAAGCTTTCACGAAAATACAGCACCTCAAATCGGGGCACGACAAAACCCTGGGCGAAAACCACGCAAATCCACGCGTGGCACCCATTACGAACCCGACTTCACGGAAAGAAAGACCGGCTATCAACACGCCCGGTCACGCCACTCACGCAACGATGGCTTCATAAAAAACGACTCGTCCGCAGGCGTCAAGAATCAGTTTGCTGCAAACCGTCAACCGCTAGATATTGTATGCCGGCCCGTGTGTTTGAATGTGGATAACGGGGAGAAGGGCGGGATCGTATAGGTAGCCACCAAACAATGCCGCCGTCCCGAAGGGCAGGAGAAACATATTTGCCGGCTTTGCCCTATTCGGCGGCGGCCAGCCGCGAATCGCCGAAACGGCGCAGGACGTGCTTCAGAGCGACCTCCTCGACGCGCGCGGCGGCTTCGTCCGGAGATACCCACTCGCACAGGCGCTGCTCGCGCTCCGGCCAGTCCTTTTCCTGTCCGGTGAACCGCACCGCAAAAACCGCAACCGAAAACTGGTTGATGCGCTCCGGCGGCAGATCAAGCTTGGAATAGTCGTAATAGCCGATCGCCTCGGGCGAGACCTCGCCGCGCACCCCGGCCTCCTCATAGGCCTCGCGCAACGCGGTCTCGGGCAGAGTGCGGCCGACCTGCGGCCAGCCCTTGGGGATGATCCAGCGCCCGGAGCCGCGGCTGGTAATGACCAGCGTCCTCAGCATGCCGAAATCGCGGCGATACACCAACGCCGCCACCTGCTGCAAACGGCCGGAGGGCGTCAGAATGCGCTTCTCCTTCGCAACGGGGTGTTTGATGGATGGCATCGGCAAGAGCTTTCTCTGTTCGGTCCACAATGGAACGATTCGCCGAAATGACAACCACTTAAACGGGCAACGAATTTGCCGCCGCGCGAAAAGTTCCTGTTTTTATGATAAAATCCGGCCTTGCGGATATTGCCCGTACACGCCCCGGACAGGCGGCGCATGATTGCAGTTCATAAAAGGGGATTGCGGCGAAACGGTGCCGAAATCGCTTTATCTGTTTCACCGCATTTATGCGACGCCAAATGTTTCCATTTGGCTGCAAAATGCTTTAGCCGCGCTTTCCGTCGGCGATGGGTTCCTGATAGGTGAAACCCATGTCCCAGGGGAAATAGATCCATGTGTCCTGCGAGACCTCCGTGACGAAGGTGTCGATCAGCGGACGGCCCTTGGGCTTGGCGTAGACGGTGGCGAAATGGGCTCTCGGCATCATTTCGCGCACCATTGCCGCGGTCTTGCCCGTGTCGGTAAGATCGTCCACGACCAGCACGCCTTCGCCGCCGTTGTCCAGCAGGCCTTCGCCGATACCCTTGAGCACCTGCATGTCGCCCTGCGAGCTGTAATCGTGATAGGAAGCGATGCAGACGGTTTCGATCAGCCGGATGCCGAGTTCCCGGCAGATGATCGCAGCCGGCACGAGGCCGCCGCGCGTGATGGCGACGATCGCACGCCATTCGCGGCCCATGCCGGAGATGCGCCACGCAAGAGCGCGCGCGTCGCGGTGGAACTGGTCCCAGGAAACGGGAAAAGCTTTATCGGGCAAGGACATCGAAAGGCTCCGTGAACAACCACCGGCGGGCCGAAGCGTGCCGGGTGATGCTGATAAACGCAAAAAGGCCGGTCTTGCAAGCCTTCTCATGTGCCTCATGCACGGAAATGGCAGGCAGGACCGGCGATCGCAAGCCTATCTGGAGAGGAAGGTGAGGGCGGGCAGGCTCTTGAGCAGATTGCGCGTGACGCCGCCGAACAGGAATTCGCGCACGCGCGAATGGCTGTATGCGCCTATGACCATAAGGTCGACATGTTCCGCGAGAGCATATTCGCGCAGCGCGTCCGGCGGAGAAAGCCCCTCGGATTTGAGCGGCACGGCCTCCACCTTGATGCCATGGCGGGCGAGCGCCTCGACCAGATCGGTGCTGGCATGTGCCTCGCCATCGTTGAGCGGTTCCGGCGGATCGACCCACACGACATCGGTCCGGCTTGCCCGCCGCAACAGGGGCAGGGCATCGAATGCCGCCCGCGACGCCTCGCGCTTGCCGTTATAGGCCACGACGATCCGGTCGAGCGAAGTCGCGGGCAGCACCGGCGCATAAGGCACGAGCAGCACGGGGCAACTCGAGTGGAACACCAGCGTGTCGGCGGTCTCGTCGTTGATGGACGGATCGTCCGGATCGGGCTGGCCTGCGACCAGCAGTTCCGCGCCGAGGCACGTCGCGAGGACGCCGTCGGCCGCTGTTCCCGTCTCGGAACGGGCAACGCGAAACTCATATCGAGCCTTGCGGCGGCGCATCTCGTCCTCGAACAGCGATTTGAGGTGTTCGGACAATTCCTTGTGCTGCTTGTCGTGCAGTTCGAACATGCCCGGATCGATGAAGCCGTTGGGATCCGCATAAACCATGGGCGAGGGGATGGAGTAGATGCCGATTACATGGATATCCGCCATCTTCTGTTGCAGAAGGCCGACCGCCGACAGGACGCGCTTCAATTCCGGTTCGCTGCGCGCATAGGCAACCACGGTTTTATAGGACATGAACGATCTCCTCACGGACTTCATGTTAAAAACAACGTCTCAGGCAGGCAAAAAGTTGCGTTCCTCTACTATTGCGCCCGCACCTTTTCGAGCGTGGCCATCATTGATTCTATGGCTGCGATGGCGGCGTCGATCCGTGCCGCATCGCTGCCGCGCACCACGAGCTCGGTGCTGAATCGACCATTTTCGAATTTCGGGTAGGACCCGATGACGGTTTCCGGATTTTCCTTCTGAATCTGTGCCAGCGGCGCGCCGATGACGCCCTCGCCGAAGGGGCAGAGAACGGATCGCGACAACAGCTTGCGCCCGGTGCGCAGCGTGGGCAGCACATTGCCGAGCATGGCCTGAAACACCGACGGCACGCCGGCCATGACATAGACATTGCCGATATGGAAACCGGGCGCGGCGGACACCGGATTGTCGATATGCTCCGATCCCTGCGGCATACGCGCCATGCGTTTTCGCGACTCGGTGAATTCCAGCCCGCGTTTCGTATAATTGTCGGCGAGCAGCTTCATCGCCCTTTCTTCGTAAATGCAGGGCACGCCGAACGCTCTCGCCACGGCATCGGCGGTGATGTCGTCATGCGTGGGGCCGATGCCGCCGGAGGTGAAGACATAATCATAATTCGCCCGCAGCGCGTTGAGTGCGGCGACGATGGCTGCTTCCTCATCCGGCACGATGCGCACTTCCTTCAGGTCGATGCCGGCGGCAGTGAGAACATCGGCGAGATGGCCGATATTCTTGTCCTTGGTGCGGCCGGATAGAAGTTCGTCGCCGATGGCGAGCATCGCGGCCCTGACGGTGTCCTGCGTTTGTCCTGTCATGATCGACTCCGTGTTCGACCGACAGTTAAGCGCCGGATGCAGCAAGCCGCAACCGGTTTATGATCGCTGGAAAAAGAGATTTGAGGATGGCGTAAATGACATGGTGCGGTCGGCGGGACTTGAACCCGCAAGCCTGAAAGGCGACGGATTTTAAGTCCGTTGCGTATACCAGTTTCGCCACGACCGCAGCCAATGCGTTCTATGTCACGATTTGCGCCGGAAGTTCAAGCCGCAACAACGGTCGGAAAGACGGCGGGCGAGCTGGTTCTTGTCTTGCATGCCGAAGCCATGTAGCCATAGCCCGACAAATGCGACAAGCGATGCAGAAAGCCGAACCATGACCGCCTTCGTCAAAGCCGTGGAGCGGGCCGAAAAGGCCATGCGCGAGCTGTTTCCCGAGACGCCCTTGCAGATAAACGACTATCTGTCGCGGAAATACGGCGCGGAAATCTGGCTGAAGCGCGAGGACCTGACGCCTGTGCGCTCCTACAAGATACGCGGCGCGTTCAATTTCATCTCCCGCGCGGTGAAGACTGCGGATGAAAACGCCGTCTTCGTCTGTGCCTCGGCGGGCAACCACGCGCAGGGCTTCGCCTTCGTCTGCCGGCATTTCGGGCGCAGGGGCGTCGTCTTCATGCCGGTCACGACACCGCAACAGAAAATCGACAAGACGCGCACCTTCGGGGCCGAATTCATCGAGATCAGGCTCGTGGGCGATATTTTCGACGTCTGCTATGCCGCCGCGCAGGATTTCGCGGCGAGCGGCAAGGGCATCATGGTGCCGCCGTTCGACCATCCCGGCATCGTGGAAGGGCAGGCGACCGTGGCGCTGGAGATCGAACGGCAATTGTCCGCCGACAAGCGTCCCGATCTCGTCCTGCTGCCGGTCGGCGGCGGCGGACTTGCCGGCGGCGTGACACAATATATCGCCGGCCTTGGCTGGAAGACCGGGTTCCGCTTCGTGGAACCGCAGGGCGCGGCAAGCCTCAAGGCCAGCCTCGAAGCCGGAAAGCGCGTGAAGCTTTCCCGCGTCGACAATTTCGTCGACGGTGCGGCGGTGGCGGAGATCGGCAGGGAGAATTTCAGGATTCTCAAAGGTTTCGATGCGAAATCTGTCATAACGGTTTCGGAAAATCGCCTCTGCGCCACCATGGTGGAGATGCTCAATGTTGAGGGCGTGGTGCTGGAGCCAGCGGGCGCGCTCGGCATCGACGCACTCAAGGATTTCAGGAAAAGCGAGCTGAAGGGCAAGCGCATCGTCATCATCGTCTCCGGCGGCAATTTCGACTTCGAACGCCTGCCGGACGTGCGCGAGCGCGCGCTGCGCTTCGAGGGCCTGAAGAAATATTTCATCTTCCGCTTTCCCCAGCGTCCCGGCGCACTGCGCGCCTTCCTCGACCTGCTCGGTCCCGAAGACGACATCGCCCGCTTCGAATATCTGAAGAAATCGGCGCGCAATTTCGGCTCGGTGCTCATCGGCATCGAGACGAAGGACGCCGCGAATTTCAAAATTCTGGAAAAGAAATTCGCCGAAGCCGGCTGGGCCTATCAGGACATCACCGACAATCAGGTTCTGGCGGATTTCATCATCTGATCCCCGATTGACGAAGATGTTTCACGGGAACGTGAACGGTGCACCTCTTTTTAAATCGGATTGCGACGATACGTATATCGACAAATGACGATATGCAAAGGATCGGGAGTGCGACGGTGACGGAAGATCGGCCCATGGAACGGGAAGATATCCTGAAGGCGCTCGCCAATCCGGTGCGGCTCGACATTTTGAACTGGCTCAAGGAGCCGGAAAAACATTTTTCCGGCCAGCACATGCCTCTGGAGATGGGCGTGTGCGCGGGCCAGTTCGAGCGGTGCGGCCTCTCCCAGTCCACCGTTTCCGCCCATCTCTCCGTACTGGTCAAGGCGGGGCTGATCCAGCCCCGCCGCGTCGGCCAATGGACTTTCTACAGTCGCGACGAAGCAGCCATCGCCGCGTTCCTGCGTTCGCTTTCTGATCTCTGATCCTCCCTCCCGTTTTAAGGACCGTTCCCATGACCACATTGTTCGACCCCGTCACAGCAGGCGATCTCAGGCTCGCCAACCGCATCGTGATGGCGCCGCTGACCCGCAACCGCTCGCCGCAGGCGGTTCCGAACGATCTCAACGTCGCCTATTACGAGCAGCGCGCCAGCGCCGGCCTCATCGTCACCGAGGCGACGGCGATCAGCCAGCAAGGGCAGGGCTATGCCGATGTTCCAGGCCTCTATTCGCCGGAGCAGCTTGCCGGCTGGCGGCGCGTGACGGACGCCGTGCACAGGGCCGGCGGCCGGATCGTCGTGCAGATGTGGCATGTGGGCCGTATCTCGCATACCAGCCTGCAACCAGACGGTGGCAAGCCGGTGGCGCCCTCGGCGATCCGGGCCAATTCCAAGACCTATCTCGTCCATCCCGACGGCACCGGTGAATTTGCCCCCACATCCGAGCCGCGTGCGCTGGAAAAGAGCGAGATTCCGGGTATCGTCGCCACCTATGCGCAGGCCGCGAAGGACGCGGTGGAAGTGGCCGGGTTCGACGGCGTCGAGATTCATGCCGCCAACGGCTATCTGATCGATCAGTTTCTGCGCTCGGGCAGCAATCACCGCACGGACGAATATGGTGGCTCGATCGAAAACCGCGCCCGCTTCCTGTTCGAGGTGGTCGGCGCCATCGTCAAGGCGGTCGGCGGCGGCAAGGTCGGCATCCGCCTGTCGCCGGTCACGCCCTCCAACGATGCGTCCGATCCCGATCCGCAGCCGCTGTTCGACTATGTGGTGCAGAAGCTGGCCGGCTATGGCCTTGCCTATATCCATGTCGTCGAAGGTGCCACGGGCGGCGCGCGCGATTTCCAGCAGGGATCGCAGCCCTTCGATTATGCGCGCTTCAAGCGTGTCTATCGCGACGCTGGCGGCAAGGGTGCGTGGATGGTCAATAACGGCTATGACCGCGCGCTGGCCGAAAAGGCGGTGGAAAGCGGTGCGGCCGATCTGGTCGCCTTCGGCAAGCCCTTCATCGCCAATCCCGATCTGGTGCGCCGCCTGAAGGAGAACGCGTCGCTTAACGCCATCGACCAGCAGACCATGTATGGCGGTGGAGCCAAGGGCTATACGGATTATCCGGCGATGGCATGATTGCCCGGTAAGGGAGCATGGATTACCGGCCGGGGCTGAAGTGGTCCCGGCCGATTTCGTTTGCATTCCGGCGGGAAATGCCCCATATGGCGTTTCAGGCGCATGGGCCGGCTACAGGATGCCGGCTTTCCGAAGCTGGACTTGTTGCGTCTCGCCCCCTGTTGCCGGAATGGTCCGGCGAGGGGGAGTCCCGGCGAAAGCCGGGCACGGCTGCGCAAGTCGCCCGGATGTTTCCGGCGTCCCGTCGTATCTTCCCAAAAATTTTTATGCGGCAAGTTGCGCTTGCCGCAACGATGTTGCGGAGCGCGTAAAGCCACTCCGCCGAAAGAGACTGAATTGACGAAAGAAAATCTTCCGACCATGGAAAAGGGCGGCTTTGCTGCGCATGAATCCATGAAAGAAAAGGGCGGCTTCGCCGCCCTGGGCATCACTGGCGCCCTGCTCAAGGGTGTCGAAGGCGCCGGCATGACCGTACCCAAGCCCATCCAGATGCAGGCGATCCCGCCGCAGCTCGAAGGGCGCGACATTCTGGGCATCGCCCAGACCGGTTCCGGCAAGACGGCGGCTTTCAGCCTGCCGATCCTGCAACGGATCATCGGGCTTGGCGACAAGCGTGCGCCGAAGACGGCGCGGGCGCTGGTGCTGGCCCCGACGCGCGAACTCGCCGTGCAGATCGAAGAGACGATCCGCGCCGTGTCGAAGAATGCGCACATCTCGACCGCGCTCATCCTCGGCGGCGTGTCCAAGCTCACGCAGATCAAGCGCATGGCGCCCGGCGTCGATGTGCTGATCGCCACGCCCGGCCGTCTTACCGATCTCATGCGCGAGAAGCTGGTGGATCTGTCGCAGACCCGCTGGCTGGTGCTGGACGAAGCCGACCGCATGCTGGATATGGGCTTCATCAACGATGTGAAGCGTATCGCCAAGGCAACCCATGCCAGCCGCCAGACCGCGCTTTTCTCGGCCACCATGCCAAAGGAGATCGCGGCGCTCGCCGAAACGCTGCTGCGCGATCCCGTGCGCGTCGAAGTGGCGCCGCAGGGCACCACCGTCGCCGAGGTCACGCAGGTCGTGCATCCGGTGCCGACCAAGGACAAGCGGCGCCTGCTCTCCGCCATGCTCGGCGATCGCGATATGCGCTCGGTCATCGTCTTCACCCGCACCAAACACGGCGCGGACGCGGTGGTGCGCCATCTGGAGCGCGACGGCCATGACGCTGCCGCCATCCACGGTAACAAGTCGCAGAATGCCCGCCAGCGCGCGCTCAACGGCTTCCGCGACGGTTCCCTGCGCATCCTCGTCGCTACCGATATCGCCGCGCGCGGCATCGACGTGCCGGGCATCAGCCATGTGGTGAATTACGACCTGCCGGATGAGCCGGAAACTTATGTACACCGCATCGGCCGCACCGGCCGCAACGGAGCCAGCGGCGCTTCCATCACGCTTTACGATCCGGCGGCGGAAGAATCAAAGCTTCGGGCCGTCGAGCGTGTGACGCGCAACCGGCTTCCGATCAAGGATGCCCCCGTGCAGCCCGCTCCGGCTCCCGCCACCAGGGCACCGGCGCCGCAGGGTGCACAGGCTGGCCAGCCGCATGAGCATCGCCGCCCGGCCCGCAAGGCCGGCGAGCAGCATCGCGCCGGGAACAACGCCTCCGCCGATGCCGCGCCGAAGCCGAAACGTCCGTTCCGCCGCAAGCGGCGCGGCAACGGCCAGCGCGCCGCATAAACCAGTATATTGCGAAATATCTTGCGTCAAAGCCGCCCATAATCGGGCGGCTTTTTTGTTTTGTATCCGGTTTTGGGTCTGGCTTTGCGTATTGAAGGAGAAAATTATTCCATGCTTGCTTGAAAGGGCAGGGTGCTTCCGTCATTTTGCCTGAAGCATGTCGTTATCGCAAAACCGCTGCACACTTTTGCGCGACATGCTTTAGCAGACAGCCGTACCAGACAGGAAAACGCAAGCCATGCTCAATTCGGTGCTCGACGCTATCGGCAATACGCCGCTGATCCGCCTCAAAAGGGCCTCCGAGATCACCGGATGCGAGATTTACGGCAAGGCGGAGTTTCTCAATCCGGGCCAGTCGGTCAAGGACCGCGCAGCGCTCTTCATCATCCGCGACGCGGAAAAGCGCGGCCTTCTGAAGCCGGGCGGTGTCATCGTCGAAGGCACGGCGGGCAACACGGGCATCGGGCTCACCATGGTGGCCAAGGCTCTCGGCTACCGCACGGTGATCGTGATCCCCCGGACTCAAAGTCAGGAAAAGAGGGACGCGCTGCGGCTTCTCGGTGCGGAACTGATCGAGGTGCCGGCCGCACCCTACCGCAATCCCAACAATTATGTGCGCCTTTCCGGCCGCCTCGCCGAACAGCTTGCGCGCACCGAGCCGAACGGCGCGATCTGGGCCAACCAGTTCGACAATCCGGTCAACCGTCAGGCGCATGTCGAGACCACGGCGCAGGAAATCTGGCGCGACACCGGCGGCAGGATCGACGGCTATGTGGCGTCGGTGGGATCGGGCGGCACGCTGGCCGGGACCGCCATCGGCCTGAAGGAACACGATCACAATATCAGGATCGCGCTCGCCGATCCGCACGGTGCCGCACTCTATTCCTATTATACGACCGGCGAACTCAAGGCCGAGGGCGATTCGATCACCGAAGGCATCGGGCAGGGGCGCATCACCGCCAATCTGGAAGGCTTCACGCCGGATTTCTCCTACCGGCTTTCCGATGCGGAAGCCGTCGCCATCCTGTTCGACCTGGTGCAGGAGGAGGGGTTTTGCCTCGGCGGATCGTCCGGCATCAATATCGCGGGCGCGATCCGGCTTGCAAAAGATCTCGGTCCGGGCCACACAATCGTGACCATGCTTTGCGACTATGGCAACCGCTACCAGTCGAAGCTGTTCAATCCGGCCTTCCTGCGCGAAAAGGGCTTGCCCGCGCCCGACTGGCTGGAGAAAAAGACCGAAATAGACATACCGTTCGAATGATCGCGCATTTTATCCGAAAACCGTTTCACACTTTTCGGAATGCGCTTGAGAGGACTGAAACGATGGCATACGAGACCGAGGCGCTTTTCCGCGAGGATTCCTATCTTTCGACCGCGGAGGGCACGGTTTTCGCCATTGCCGAAAACGGCGGCATCATTCTCGACCGCACCAATTTCTACGCCACGTCCGGCGGCCAGCCGGGCGATACCGGTTTTTTCGAGCGCGCCGACGGCTCGCGCATCGGGATCGCCGCAACCGTCACCGGTGAGACCAAGAGCGAGATCGTCCACATGCCGGGGGAAGGGCAGCCGCGCCCGGATATCGGCGAGAAGCTGGTGCTGCATATCGACTGGCCGCGCCGCTACAGACTGATGCGCATGCACACCGCCTGCCACCTGCTTTCGGTGGCCTGCCCCTTCCCGATCACCGGGGCGGCTGTGGGCGAGGAGGAAAGCCGGATCGATTTCGACCTGCCCGATCCGAGCTACACCAAAGAATTCGTTACGGAAAAGCTGATGGAACTGGTGCGTGCCAATGCAGCCGTCACGACCCGCTGGATCAGCGATGAGGAACTGCTCGCCAATCCCGGAATCGTGAAGTCGAAGAATGTCCGACCACCGGTCGGTTCGGGGCGCATCCGTCTCGTCGTCATCGGCGACGACGGGGCAGTGGATTCGCAGCCCTGCGGCGGCACGCATGTTTCCGAGACGCAGGAAGTGGGTGAAATCCACATCGGCAAGATCGAGAAAAAGGGCAAGGAAAACCGCCGCTTCCGTATCCGCTTCGGCAAGGCGCCGGAAGCGTGAATGCTCGAAATGTGATAAGGTGACCGGAACGATTTCGAGGAGAGGGATCATGGCCGAAAAAAGCGCATTCGTCGTTTCGCGCGAGTGGCTGAAGGAAAAGCTGGGCAAGCCGGGAATCGCCATCGTGGATGCGTCCTGGTATCTGCCGGCCTCCGGCCGCGACGCCAAGGCGGAATATGACGCCGCTCATATTCCGGGCGCGGTCTTTTTCGATCAGGATGAGATCGCGGACAAGACGTCGGGCCTGCCGCATACGCTGCCCTCGCCGGACCTCTTCGCTCGCCATGCCGGCGCGATGGGCATCACCGCCGGCGAGACCATCGTCGTCCATGACGGGCCGGGCATGTTTTCCGCCCCGCGTGTCTGGTGGATGTTCCGCGTCATGGGCGCGAAACAGGTCTTCGTGCTCGACGGCGGTTTCGACGGCTGGAAGCAGGCCGGCTTTCCCGTGACCGATGCGCCGACGAAGATCGCGCCGTCGCTGTTTACGCCAGCTTTCGACAAGGCGGCGGTGGTTGGTTTCGACGAAATGCGCACCATCGTCGAGGAGCGTCGCGCGCAGATTGCCGACGCCCGGGCCGCCGGTCGCTTCACCGGCCGCGACCCCGAACCGCGTCAGGGCATGCGTTCCGGCCATATGCCCGGCGCGCGTAACGTGCCGGTCGGAACATTGTCCGGGAATGGCGAACTGAAGGACCTGGAAAGCCTGCGCCGCGTCTTCGACGCCGCCGGTGTCGATCTCGCCGGACCAGTGGTCACAAGCTGCGGATCGGGCGTGACGGCTGCGGTCGTCACGCTGGCGCTCACCTCGCTCGGTCACAAGGACAACCGCCTCTATGACGGTTCGTGGAGCGAATGGGGCAGCAAAGCCGATACGCCGGTCGTGACGGGCGAAGCCGATTGACATGCCTGAAACGCTGAAAGCGCGCATCACCCATCTGGAAATGACGGCGCGGTCTTCCCTGTCCGTGCCTGTGCCTGCCGGAATCCGCCTTGCCATGATGCGCGCGGCGGATATGCCGCTGCATTTCTACCGTTATCTCTACGAACAGGTCGGCCGCCGGCACCACTGGATGATGCGGCGTATGCAGAGCGATGCCGAGGTGGCGAAAATCATCCATGCCGCGACGACCGAAATCCATGTGCTTTATGCGGAAGGCTGTCCGGCCGGTTTCGCTGAACTCGATCTGGCCGGGCTGCCGGATACGGTCGAAATCGTCCATTTCGGCCTGATCGAAGATTTTCAGGGCAGGGGACTTGGAAAGTTCTTCCTGAACGAGGTCCTCGCCGCTGTGTGGGCGCACGATCCCCGGCGCGGGACGATCCATACCAACACGCTCGACAGCCCGCGTGCCTTGCAGCTTTACCAGAAGATGGGCTTCGTTCCGGTCGGGTGGTCGGAGGAAGAGGTCGTTCCCTGGAACGACTGAAGGTACGGCTTTATCCGCTGGACTTTTCGCGTCCAACGGCGAAGGGAACGATATCGGCGCTTCCCGGAAGCTCGTTCCCGTCGCTCACAACGATGCAATTTCGTCCGCGTTTCTTGGCAAGATAAAGAGCGCGGTCGGCGCGGCTGAAGGCCTGCGACGTAGACTCGCTTTTCTGAGCATGGGCAAGGCCGATGCTGATTGTAAGCGGCCATACCCGGCGATCATTCGTCTGGAACGCAATGTTCTCGACCTCGGCGCGCATGCGCTGCGCCAGTTTCATGCCGGTCTCGCTGCCCGCGCCGGGCAGGAAAATACAGAATTCCTCTCCACCGATGCGCCCGACCAGATCGCCCTTGCGCGTGACATTCTGCAAGGCGAAAGCGATCAGTTTCAGGGCATGGTCGCCGGTGCTGTGTCCGAACGTGTCGTTGATCGCCTTGAAATGATCGGCATCGATGACAAGAAGCGTTCCGTTTTCGACACGTGAGCGCATGACCTTCATCGCCTCGAAAAATGTTTCGCGGTTCAGAAGGCCGGTCATGTGGTCGATACGCGACCGTGCCTGCAATTCCTCGTGCGCCCGCGCAAGCTGTGCATGGGCTTCGCGCAGGCGGTCATGCTGGAGGAAGATAAAGGTGAGGCTTGGAAAAGCCGTGACCAGGGGGATGCCGGCGCTAAGACCCAGACCGAAAATGCCTGGGCCGCTGCCCCACACAACAGCGATCACGCAGGTCACGGTTACGGAGAAAAGCACGACGGCAAGACTGCTCAATCCCGCTTTCCAAAAAGCCCTGCCCATAGCCCAATCCCGCCCCGGATCATTTCGTCTGTCTCATAGTACCGCTAAATGCCTTGATTATTAACATCTTAGGCCAAGCAAAAATAATTGAAAAGGTCGTCCCGAACCGTTCGCAGGAAAATCCATGCATGAAACGACTAAACTTTCGTCGAATTGAAAAATTGCGGTCCGCCTCGGTTGGCCGCGCGATATGATCGCATAACGTATATTATGGAACCAACATGGCAATAGCGCCATCAATCCTGCCGCCGTCGTGCGACGTAGAGATGACCGGGAACCGGGGTGCCTTGCTCGCTGCGAACGACGATATCCTCACAGCGGATGCAATCCATGCCATGCCTGTCGAGCATCCCCGTTACATAAGCCCGCGCGTGAGCAAAGCGTTGGTAGTCGCCGACCATGAAGGCACGACCCGCCAGCCTTATCTCGTCAAGCGTCTCGCTGGAGAAGCCGAAAAAGCCGCCGGCTTCCAGATGCGCCGCGACGCCGGCGAAGAAGCGGTCGAGTTCTCCCATATAAGGCAGCACATCCGTGGCGACGATCAGATTCCAGCTAGCGCCAGTCGTGGTTTCGAGAAAGCGCACGGCCTCACCGACGAACAGTGCGTCGTAATCGCCTTTCTCGAAAGCGACCTCGATCATGTTTTCGGAAATGTCCACGCCGGTCTTGTGAGCGGCCATGTCGTCCAGCGCATCGGCGGAAAGCCCGGTGCCGCAGCCCAGATCGAGCATCCGCTCGCAATGGAATTCTCCATCCATTTCGAGCAATATCTCGCGCAATTGCAGCGGCACGTCATAGCCCAACTGATCGACGAGGATCGTATCGAACATCTCCGCATGCTGGTCAAACAGCGTCGCCACATAAGCGTCAGGCGCTTTCGGCGGCGCCGCGCCGCGTCCCATGCTGGCGAGCCGCACCGCAGCACCGCCGTGGTCGTCCGGGTCTATGGCCAGCACTTCCTCGTAAGCCTTTGCCGCTGCATCGAAATCGCCGGCTTTTTCAAGGGTCAGCGCGCGGTTGTACGCTTCCGCCAGAGCCTCCTGATCGAGTGCGTCCTTATCCTGCGACCCTGTCTTTTGCGCCATTGCCATCCGCCTTGCCGAACATTAAACGGGCAGGGCATGCGCCCTTCCCTGCCCCTCTCCTACGCCGAACCGGAAGTTCCTGCAAGCTGCCAATAAAATAGCAAATAGTTTTACTCAATACTTTCATATCAGAGCACATAAACCCTGTTTATAAGACAATAAAACCAACATACGATCTTGATCGATAGATATATTTATCTACAATGAACAATATTTATTATTTAAGTATTTTTATTTATTTCCGAGGAAAAAATGAAATTCCTGAAATCAATTGTCCTTACGGCGGTTGCGTTGCTTTCCATGTCCATGAGCGCCATGGCGGAGGATGACAGCCGGCAACTCGCGAAGAAGCTGGCCAATCCGATCGCCGATCTCATCAGCGTACCCCTGCAGAACAATTATGATTGCTGCTTCGGGCCGAACCGGGCCTCTCGCTTTACGCTCAATATCCAACCCGTCATACCGTTTGCGTTGAACGACGACTGGAACCTGATCGTCCGAACCATCGCGCCGCTGGTTTATCAGGGATCGCCCGCGCCGGGATTCGGGGATCGTTTCGGCCTGAGCGATATCGAGCAAAGTTTCTTCTTCTCACCCCGGAATGAAACCGGCGGCGTCACATGGGGCGTCGGTCCGGTCTTTCTCTGGCCGACGGCGACAGACCGCGAACTCGGCACCGGTAAATGGGGCGCCGGACCGACGGGCGTGGTTCTGAAACAGTCCGGCGGCTGGACCTACGGCCTGCTCGCCAATCACGTCTGGTCCTACGCCGGCGACGGCAACCGGGAAAATGTCAGCCAGTCCTTCATGCAGCCTTTCGTGAGCTACACGTTCAGGGACACGACCTCGCTCAGCCTTTCTTCGGAAACGAGCTACGACTGGCGAGACCGGCAATGGGTCGTGCCCATCAATGCCGGTGTCTCGAAAATGTTCAGATTCGGCAGGCAGCCGGTCAGCCTCGGCATTTCCGGGCGCTATTACGCGGAAGCGCCGAAGGACGGACCGAAATGGGGATTGCGGCTGGTGGCGACCTTCCTGTTTCCCAAATAGCGGACGCGGGGCGCCCTACCCCGCCGTCGCACTGGTGTTTCCGGCATGCGCATCGACACGATGCGCGGCCAGCTTGCGCGCGATCACCGCGCAGGCCATGAGCTGGATCTGATGAAACAGCATCAGCGGCAGCACGATTGCGCCCACATTGGCACCGGCGAAGATCGCGCTCGCCATCGGCGCGCCGCTGGCAAGGCTCTTTTTCGAGCCGCAGAACATGATGGTGATGCGGTCGGGATGGTTGAAGCCGAGCCACTTGCTGCCATACCACGTCGCGAGCAGCACCGTGACAAGCAGCAGCAGGTTGACGGCGACCATCATGCCAAGGTCATGCCACGATACGGTATGCCAGAGACCTTCGGCCACCGCCTCGCTGAAGGCCAGATAGACCACCATGAGGATCGAGCCGCGATCCACGAAACTCAGCGCCTTGTTGTGGCGGCGCATGAAATTGCCGATCCACGGCTGCAATATCTGACCCAGTATGAAGGGCGCCAGCAATTGCAGCAGGATGGATTCGAGCGCGCCGAACGATATGCCGCCGCCGCCCTTGACCGCAAAGATCAGACCGGCCAGCAGCGGCGTCAGGAACATGCCGAATATGTTGGAAGCGGAAGCCGAGACGATGGCCGCGGAGACATTGCCATGCGCGATGGAGGTGAAGGCGATCGACGACTGCACCGTGGAGGGCAGCACGCAGAGAAAGAGCGTACCCGTATAGAAGGCCGATTGCGCGAGACCGGGGATAGTCCAGCCGGCGACGAGACCGACGATCGGAAACAGCACGAAAGTGGAGAGCAGCACCACCAGATGCAGCCGCCAATGGGTGAGGCCCGCGATCACCGCTTCGCGCGACAGCCGCGCGCCGTGCAGGAAAAACAGCAGCCCCACCGCGATCTTGGTCGCCTGCGCGAACCAGACCTCGAACTTCCCTTCTACCGGCAGGAAGGACGCGAGCAGAATGGTCGCGAGCAGCATGGATGTGAATTTGTCGGGCAGGAAGCGCATCACTCGTAGCCGTTCGGATTCTTGGATTGCCAGTTCCACATGTCCCGACACATCTCGCGCAAATCCTTTTCCGCCGACCAGCCGAGGAAATCCCGCGCAAACGTCGGGTCGGCATAGCATTCGGCCACGTCGCCGGGACGGCGCGGCGCGATCTCATAGTTGATCTCGCGGTTGGAGACGTGCTCGAAAGCCTTGACAACCTCCAGCACGCTGTAGCCCTGCCCCGTGCCGAGATTGACGGCAAAGCATTGCGGCTCGTCCAGTTTCTTCAACGCCTTCAGATGCCCTGCGGCCAGATCCACCACATGGATATAATCGCGCACGCCGGTGCCGTCCGGCGTGGGATAGTCATTGCCCCAGATGTTGAGCTTTTCGCGGCGGCCGGTCGCCACCTGCGCGATGATCGGCATCAGATTGTTGGGAATGCCCTTGGGGTCTTCGCCGATCAGGCCGCTCTCATGCGCGCCGACCGGGTTGAAATAGCGCAGGATCGCGATGCGCCAGCTTTTGTCGCTGTTGTAAAGGTCGCGCAGCATGTCCTCGATGACGAGCTTGGTGCGGCCGTAAGGGTTGGTCGCCGACAGGGGCTGATCCTCGGTGATCGGCAGTTTCTGCGGATCGCCATAGACGGTGGCCGAGGACGAAAAGACCAGCGTCCGCAGGCCGGTGGCCTGCATGGCCTGCAACAGCCGCAGCGTGCCGAGCACGTTGCAGTCGTAATAATGCAGCGGCTTCTCGCTCGATTCTCCGACGGCCTTGAGGCCGGCGAAATGGATCACCGCCGTGCAATCGTACCGTTTGATGATCTGTTCCAGCAGCGCGCGGTCGCGTATGTCGCCCGGCTCGCGGATCGGCGCGCGCCCGGCAATCTTCTCGATACGCTGCAAGGCTTCCGGGTTGCTGTTGTCGAAATTGTCGACGACGACGACGTCATGGCCCGCTTCGATCAGCTGGACGCAGGTATGGGAACCGATATAGCCGGCCCCGCCGGTCACAAGAATTGTCATGGGGTTCAGATATCCGCTTGTTGAACATGCCGCCCTGATGTGAGATTGGCCGACTATGCAAATTCGGCAACGGACTGCAAGCCGTTTCGGGCCGGGGCGTGCCGGGATAATGCAGTTTTGACGGAGCGTGAAATGGAACCTTCCCGCAATATCGACCGCCTGCTTGAGATCATGGCCGCCCTGCGCGATCCCGAAACGGGCTGCCCGTGGGATGTCGAACAGGATTTTCGCTCCATCGCGCCCTATACGCTGGAAGAGGTCTACGAGGTGCTGGACGCCATCGAGCGCGAGGATGCGGACGATCTGCGCGAGGAACTGGGCGATCTCCTGCTTCAGGTCGTCTTCCATTCCCGCATGGCGGAAGAAGAAGGCAGTTTCGCCTTCGGCGACGTGGTGGAGGCGATCACGCGCAAGATGATCCGCCGCCATCCGCATGTCTTCGGTGACGTCGAGGCCCGCAGCGCCGGCATGGCCAAGGGATCGTGGAACCGGATCAAGGCGGAGGAAAAGGCCGAGCGCGCCGAACGCCGGGCGCGGCTGGGTCTCGATACTGCGGAGAAAAGCGGCTTTCTGGACGATATTCCGCGCGCCTTCCCTGCCCTGCTGCGCGCGCTGAAATTGCAGCAGAAGGCGGCAAAAGTCGGTTTCGACTGGACAGAGGCGGCCCCCATCCTCGACAAGATCGCCGAGGAAACCGCCGAACTGAAAGAAGCCATGGCGGTGCGCGACAAGGCGCATAGGGCGGAGGAATATGGCGACCTGCTTTTCGCCATGGTCAATCTTGGCCGGCATCTCGACATCGACCCGGAAACGGCGCTGATAGCGGCCAACGACAAGTTTGCCCGCCGCTTCCACTTCATCGAGAATAAGCTCGACCGCTCCGGCAGCAGCCTCGAAAAAGCTGGTCTCGAAGAGATGGAAGCGATCTGGACCGAGGCGAAAAATAAAGGGCTTTAATCAGCCCTCTCGTTCCCATTTCGGGCGGAACATCTGGTAGACGTTCTCGGTCGTCGCGTAATCCATATAGCCGAGGCGCGAAACGGGCTTCGTCTTCGTGATATCGACAAGGCCGCCGGTCAGCACGCTTTCATCGATATGGACGCCGACCACCTCGCCGATCACCATGTAATTTTCGGTCGGCCGCGCCTGCCGGTCGTGCACGCGCCTGATCTCGACCGCGACGCATTCCAGCGTCGCATGGGCCTCCTTCACGCGCGGCGCGGCGATCAGCCGGCACGGAGCCGCGGTCAATCCGGCATAGCCGAACTCGCTCACCCCGCGCGGCGCTTCGACCGATGAGGCGTTCATCTGCGCCTTGAGGCCGTCGCTCACCAGATTGGCGGTGAACTCGCCCGTTTCCTCGATGAAAGCCACGCTGTCCTTGATGCCGCTCGACGAGAACATCACCATGGGCGGCGTGTCGCAGACCGCGTTGAAGAAGGAATAAGGCGCGAGGTTGAGCGCGCCTGCCTTCGATTTCGTGCCGATCCAGCCGATCGGGCGCGGCGCGACGATGGCCTTGAACGGATCGTGCGGCAGGCCGTGCCCCAGCCCCGGTTCATAAAACATCAGGTTCACCCTGCCCCGTGATTTTGCCAGGGACCTGAATATTCGGTGACGATCTTTTCCATGTCGGCGCGCGGACGCTCCGGCATCTTCGTGGCGCAGGTACCGATATGCACGAAACCCGCCACGCGCTCCTGCGGCGCGAGCCCCAGAAAGGCGCGCGAGACCGGATCGTCCGAATACCAGTTGCTGATCCAGTTGGTGGCATAGCCGAGCGCATTGGCGGCGACGCAGAGATTCATCGCCACCGCTCCCGCCGACAGGAACTGTTCCCATTCAGGGATGTGCCCTTCGGCGGGCGAGAATATGACGCCGACCACCAGCGGCGCGCGCGAGAAACGCGTCATTTCCTTTTCCCTGCGGCCTGCCGGCAGCGGTCCTTCCAGTTCTTCGGCGCGACGGGCGAGAAATTCGCCGATGCGCTGGCGCGCTGCACCGCGATAGAGAATGAAGCGCCACGGGGTCAGGCGGCCATGATCGGGCACGCGGGCAGCCACTTTCAGCAATTCTGCCAGTTCCCCGCCTTCCGGTGCCGGCTCGCCGATGGCCGAAATGGGAGTGGACGAGCGCCGGGCAAGAAAATCGAAGACCGGATGGGCCATGGAGAACCTCTTGTATAAACTGCGTGTGGCGGTCCACTTTCTGAACCGGCGCCGGCCCGCTGTAAAGGCGAAATTCCGCGCTTTGTCTCTTAAATTTCCTCGCAAATATGGGCGGCAACGCTGGTTTTCCCTTGAATTTGCGGCCGGCTTGCGGTCAAAAAAGGCATGTTCGTTCTCGAAAAAGTGTTCCGCGCCCGATTGACAAGGAATTTGCGTTGCAGATCGCTTGCCGTTGCGCTTGCGGCGTCATTTTGTGCCGTACCGGTTATGGCGCAGTCGCCGGATGGTCCGGGCGGTTTCGCCGGCGCGCCGCAAGGCGGCGGCTTCTCGATGCCGAACTTCCGTCCGAGACCGCCGAGCGCACCTGCCGTCCCTTCGCTCCGAAACGTGCCACAGCCTCGGGACGCCGTGAATACCGCCCCGCCCCCCGCGGAGCCCAAGTTGCAGACCGGCAGCGCGCCTCATCTGCCGGCGCCGAAGCTCGATCTGCCGGGGATCAACGCCTATGCCTCGCCTTCCGGCCGAGAAAACACCCCCCTGTCGCATATGCGCGGACTGGCCCTGAAGGCACGGCTGACCGACAACGGCGCCGAGATTCCCACCGGGCTGGTGTGGCGTGTTTTTTCTCCCGATGTCGGACCGGACGGTCAGTTGCCGCTCGTCGCCAGCGCCAAGGGCGGCAGTGCGATGTTCGACCTGCCGGAAGGCAGCTATCTGGTGCATGTCGCCTATGGGCGCGCGGGCGCGACCAAGCGCATCACGCTGGGCCGGACGACACGCCATGAGATCATGACGCTCGACGCCGGCGGCATGAAGCTCAACGCCGTTCTGCCGGACGGCGGCAAGATCAGGGACAATCTGCTGCGGTTTTCGATCTATGCCGGTGACGACAGCAGCGATCGCACGCTGATCCTGCCCGACGTGAAGCCGAACACCATCATTCGTCTCAACAGCGGCCTCTATCATATCGTTTCCAACTACGGCTCGGCCAATGCCATCATCCGCGCCGATATCCGCGTGGAGGCCGGCAAGCTGACTCAGGCGACGGTGCAGCACCGCGCTGCGGAAATGACGCTGAAACTGGTGCGCGAGCATGGCGGCGAGGCGCTGGCCGACACGTCGTGGTCGGTGCTCAATTCCGCCGGCGACGTGGTGCGCGAAAGCGTGGGGGCCTATTCCACCATGGTGCTCATGGAAGGCGATTACGTCGCCGTGGCCAAGAACAGGGACCACATCTACCAGCGCGATTTCAAGGTGACGTCGGGCCGTAACGAGGAAGTCGAGGTCCTTTCCAACGCGGAATCCGAAGCCGCGCACGACACGCTGGAGTAATTCAACGGCAGGTTTTTGTCTGTGCATCAAAAAAGGCCGCGCTGTCGCCAGCGCGGCCTCTTCGTATTTTTCGGGACGTGCCCTGTCTCAGGCGCGATCCTTGAGACGCAGAAGATCGGGCGGAGTCGCCTCCGCCGCAAGACGGGAAATCGCCTCGTCCAGCGTCATGGACTCCTGATCGCGCGATCCGAGCCGGCGCATGTTGACGGTCTTTTCCTCCGCCTCGCGCTTGCCGCAGACCAGAATGACCGGCACCTTTTGCAGCGAATGCTCGCGCACCTTGTAATTGATCTTCTCGTTGCGCAGATCGGTGGAGACCTGAAGGCCGGCCGCCTTGAGCTTCGCCGCCGCTTCCCTTGCATAGTCGTCGGCGTCGGAAGTGATCGTCGCCACCACCACCTGCACCGGCGCGAACCAGAGCGGCATGTGTCCTGCGAAGTTCTCGATCAATATGCCAAGGAAACGCTCCATCGAGCCGCAGACGGCGCGGTGGATCATCACCGGCTGGCGCTTTTCCGAATCCTTGTCGATATAGAAGGCCCCGAAACGCTCCGGCAGGTTGAAGTCGACCTGCGTGGTGCCGCATTGCCATTCGCGGCCGATGGCGTCGCGCAGCGTATATTCGAACTTCGGCCCGTAGAAAGCGCCCTCGCCCGGCAGGATTCCGGTCTTGATGCGGCCGCCCGACTGCTCCTCGATGGTCTTGAGCACCTGGCTCATCACGCTTTCGGCGCGGTCCCACAAAGCGTCCGAGCCGACACGCTTGTCCGGCCGGGTCGAGAGCTTGACCGTGACTTCCTGAAAGCCGAAATCCTCGTAGACCGAGAGAATCAGATCGTTGATGCGCAGGCATTCGGCCGCCATCTGCTCCTCGGTGCAGAAGATGTGCGCGTCGTCCTGCGTGAAGCCGCGCACACGCATCAGCCCGTGCAGCGCGCCCGAAGGTTCGTAGCGATGCACAGCGCCGAATTCCGCGAGCTTTATCGGCAGATCGCGATAGGACTTGAGGCCATGCTTGAAGATCATGACATGGCCGGGGCAGTTCATGGGCTTGAGCGCGAAGACGCGGTCGTCGTCGGTATCGTCGCCGGCCACCGTCACCTTGAACATGTTGTCGCGGTACCAGCCCCAGTGGCCGGAGGTCTCCCACAGCGACTTGTCCAGAACCTGCGGCGCGTTGACTTCCTGATAGCCGTGGCTGTCGAGGCGGCGGCGCATGTAGCTGACGAGGTTCTGGAACATCTTCCAGCCCTTGGCGTGCCAGAACACGACGCCCGGTCCTTCCTCCTGAAAATGGAACAGGTCCATCTCGCGGCCGAGGCGGCGATGGTCGCGCTTCTCGGCCTCTTCCAGCATGGTCAGATAGGCTTGCAGGTCGTTGTCGTTGGCAAAGGCCGTGCCGTAGATGCGGGTCAGCATCGGATTGTTGGCGTCGCCGCGCCAATAGGCGCCCGCCACCTTCATCAGCTTGAAGGAATTGCCGATCTGCCCCGTCGAAGCCATGTGCGGCCCGCGGCAGAGGTCGAACCAGTCGCCCTGCGAATAAATCTTGAGGTCCTGCCCGGCGGGAATGGCGTCGACCAGTTCGACCTTGTAGCTCTCGCCCTTGTCGGAAAAGACCTTCTTGGCCTTGTCGCGCGACCAGACTTCCTTGGTGAACGGCTTGTTGCGCGCGATGATCTCGCGCATCTTCTTCTCGATGACCGGCAGGTCGTCGGGCGTGAAGGGTTCGTTGCGCGCGAAATCGTAATAAAAGCCGTTCTCGATCACCGGGCCGATCGTGACCTGCGTTCCGGGGAAAAGCTCCTGCACGGCCTCGGCCAGCACATGGGCGGCGTCGTGGCGGATCAGTTCCAGCGCGCGCGGGTCCTCGCGGGTGAGAATCTCGATCTTGCCGGAGCGGCCGAGCGGATCGGAGAGGTCGCGCACGGTGCCGTCAACGGCATAGGCGACGGCCTTTTTGGCAAGGGATTTGGAGATGGATTCGGCTAGTGCAGCGCCGGTTGTGGCGGCGTCGTATTCGCGCACCGAGCCATCGGGAAATTGCATCGAGACAGTATTCGACATGTCGGTTCATCCTTATCCAGTCCCGCCAACGATCGCGGGTGGTGTGTTATGGTCAGTGGTTCAATGGGGTATCATTGAAACGACGGCTGGCTTCTAGCCGCTTTCGGGTGAACGTGCAATCGTCAGGCTTCGAAAAGAGATTTCAGCTTCTTCAGGTCTTTCTCGACCCAGGCTGCATCGGCCGCGAATTTTTCGTCCGTCATCCCCGGCTGCCGGAACAGGGTCAGAAGCACTTCCGATCCATCCGCATTGGGAATGACCCGCAGGGGGACATATATTTCCCGCTCGGCGCCGACATCGACGTAATGATCCATGATTCCGAAGTCGTTTCGGCCCGTAAACCGTATCCTGACCGTACCCTCCGGGCCTGTGGCCCTCCATCGACCGCCTTCCCTTTCCAGAGTGGTCTTCGCCAGACCGGAGGCCCATCGCGGGAAAAATTCGGGTTGCCAGATGGCTTCATAGAGATGATGCCACGGATGACGGATAGAGATGCTGATCGTTCTTGCTTCGAGCATGATTTCCCCAGTTCTTCCAAGCGGGGCAGCGTCGAAGCCCCGCGTCAGTTGCGCATGGCGAGACAGGCGATCTGCTGCTGGGTCAGCGCCCGGCAGGCCGTGTTGGCCTGATTCTCACTGCTGAAGCCGTTGAACAGCACGCGATAGACGATACGCTTGCCACGGCCTGCCTGCAATATCTCGCCCTTGGCATCGGCAAGCACTTTGGCGACCACCGGTGCGGCCTCCTTCTGAAGTCTGTCCGCGCCGTTGCGCGACGGCGTCGCGCCCACCTGCACACGCCAGATGGCCGCGCCGGCGGTGGCGGCAGCGCTCGCGGTTCCGCTGGCCGACGCGACCAGATTGCCGCCGTCGCCCTGCTCGATCTTCGAATCGTCGACGACCTCGGCTTCCGGGTCGTCCTCGTCCTGCGCCGACGGCGTGACGGAAGCGGTCAGCGTTCCCGCATCCAGCTTGCCGTATTTGTTCAGGGCCTTTTCCATCGTGCCGTCGCGCTCGCGTGCCGAACCGGCGCCCATGACCGCGCCGACCAGATGCCGGCCGTCGATGATGGCCGAGGAAACGAGATTATAACCAGACACATCGGTATAGCCGGTCTTGATGCCGTCCACACCCTGATAGCGGTACATCAGCGTGTTGTGCCCGTTCAGCACCCGGTTGTGATAGGTATAGGTGCGCGTCGAGAACAGCTTGAAATCTTCAGGGAAATCACGGCGCAGCGCCATGCCGAGCACGGACATGTCGCGCGGGGTGCTGAGCTGCGTCTCGCTCGCCGTCAGGCCCGACGGGTTGACGAAGAAAGTGCTCTTCATGCCGAGCTGGCGCGCGCGCTGCGTCATCAGCCGGCCGAAATTGGCTTCCGATCCGCCCAGATACTCGCCCAGCACCGTGGCCGCGTCATTGGCGGAAATGATGATCATGGCGTGGATCGCATCGCGCACGGAGATTGTCTGGCCCGGCTTGAGCCAGAGCTTCATGCGAACCTTGGACGCCGCGTTCTTCGAGATCGGCATCTCGTCGCCCCAGTGAATCCGTCCCGTCTTCAGTGCCTCGAAGGCGAGATAGAGCGTCATCATCTTGGCGAGCGAGGCCGGGGCGTGCTGCACATTGGCACCGTCCTGCCCCAGAATCATCCCGTTGTCGGCATCGAAAAGGACCCAAGAGGGCTTCGCCATCGCACCCGACGCATAAAGAAGGCTTGCTCCAAGGCCAAGGCAAGCAACGACGCGCGTGGCGCGGGACGATGATTTCAGCATGATGACTCGCAGGAATGTACTATCCGAAGCGACATGGCGGCAAATTACGGCCATAGAAAGACCACAGCCACGCCTGATTTTCAATAGGCGATTAAACCTTGTTATTGTTAATGAATTTCTAATTTGTGCGAAATTGACGAGAGTCACCGGACAAAATCGGAAACATTCCAGAAGCGCCATGGCATATACCAGCGCGCACGGGCCGGCAGCGTGCGCGGCACGGGGTCGAAACCATGCGTTCCGAAAGGGCCGCAGCGCACGATCCGGAACAATCCCATCCAGCCGCCGCTCCACAGACCATGCCGTGCAATAGCCTCATAGGCATATTCCGAACAGGTCGGCAGGTGGCGGCAGGAATTGCCGATCAGCGACGACAGGGTAAGCTGATAGAAGCGCACAAGTGCGGTGCCGAAAAGCCGGCCGGGCGTTTTGCGCCAGGGATCGGTGAAATTGCGTGTCCGCCGTGCCGCCGCCTTCGGGGCGCCCTGCGCGCCATGTTCGCCGCCGCAGGAGCACATGTCAGGCGGCCCTGGCCTTTTCCTCGATCTGGCGGATGCAATCGGCGACCGCGTCGAAGGTGAGAAGCGTCGAGGCGTGCCGCGCCTTGTAGTCGCGTACCGGCTCGAAATAGCGCATATCCGCAAAGCGGCCTTCCGGTACAGGCCCGTTTTCCTTGAGCATCCTGTACACGGTCTCGCGCACGGCCTTGAGTTCCTCTGCCGTCGCGCCGACGACATGGCGCGCCATAACCGAGGAAGACGCCTGCCCCAGCGCACAGGCCTTGACCTCGTGTGCGAAGTCCGTAACCACACCGTCCGTCATTTTCAGATAGACGGTCACGGTGGAACCGCAGAGCTTGGAATGCTGCGTCGAAACGGCATCCGGCGCCTCAAGGCGACCGAGGCGCTCGATATTGCCGGCAAATTCCAGAATGCGTTTGTTATAGATATCGTCGATCATGCGAAACGGGCCTTGCGCCGGAGAGACGAAAAATGAAACTTTATCGTCGCACCGCGGTTTGAACTATGCGCTTTCTGCCTATATAATAGGGAAGTGCTGCACACGCCATGGGCAGAGAGCCAATTTCCGGCGTGACGGCATCCGACAACAGGCATTCGCTTGATCTCTCAATACACCGCCGCTGGCATAGCGTATCGTTGTATTGTCCGTTTAACTCGTCTCCTCCGCGAAGGAGACTACTGGAGAATACCGATGGACGCGCGCATCCTCAAAAAAGATGTCGAATCCGGCTTGCCTTCCGGGCAGGCGACCTCCCCTGCCACCACACGCCCCGCCCCCACGCTTGCCGATGCGGAAGCCGCCGTGCGCACGCTTCTACTGTGGATCGGCGAAAACCCGTCTCGCGAGGGACTGCTCGACACGCCCAGGCGCGTAGCTAAAGCCTATAAAGAGCTTTTTTCCGGTTATAGCGAAAACCCGGAGGAAGTCCTCGGCACCGTGTTCGAGGAAGTGGCCGGTTATAACGATCTCGTGCTGGTGAAGGATATCTCCTTCTTCTCCCATTGCGAACATCATATGGTGCCGATCATCGGCAAGGCCCATGTGGCTTATCTGCCGGACGGCAAGGTCGTCGGCCTGTCCAAGATCGCGCGCGTGGTGGATATATTCGGCCACCGCCTGCAAACGCAGGAAAGCATGACGGCGCAGATCGCCGAAAGTATCCAGCGTATCCTCAGGCCGCGCGGCGTCGCCGTCATGATCGAGGCCGAGCATATGTGCATGGCCATGCGCGGCATCCGCAAGCAGGGATCGACCACGATCACCACCACCTTCACCGGCGCGCTGAAGGAAAACGCGGCCGAGCAGGCACGTTTCATGACGCTGGTCCGCAGCAGATAGGCAAATCCTCCATGAGCGTCTTTCCAGCCCAGCCTTCCGACAAGAAGGCCGTAGAAGAAGGCGCGGCCTTTATGCCGCGCTTCGACGCTGCCGGCCTCGTCACGGCGGTCGTTACCGATGCGCGCGACGGCGAATTGCTTATGGTCGCGCATATGAATGCGGAGGCGCTGCGTCTGACGCTCGAAACCGGCATCGCCCATTACTGGTCACGCTCGCGCAATACGCTGTGGAAGAAGGGCGAGACCTCCGGCAATCTGCAAAGCGTGGTGGAATTGCGCACGGATTGCGATCAGGACGCGCTTTGGCTGAAGGTACGCATCGCCGGCGACGGCCCGACCTGCCATACGGGTCGCCGCTCCTGCTTCTACCGCCGTGTCGTTTCCGGGGACGGCGGGGTATCGCTGATTAAAGACGGCGATCGCGGCCACGACGCGCTTTAGCTCTTTGTTTTTGCGCGACGTGCTTTAGGCGCGTCCCTGCCGCCTTTCCGCTCCCTATTTGACGGTCAGGGCGAAATGCCCGTCATGGATGGCCGTCTTGCCGTCCAGCGATACCATAGCGGCCGAGAAAACACCTTCCATATGGCCACCTTCGGTGCTGGTAATGGTCAAGGTGGCGGGATCAGCCACGCTGTCGTCGATTTTGTAATGATCGTCTCCGGTGCTCATTTCCAGGCAGGGCGCATTCTGTTTGCAGTCGCGGCCGAGTTTCTGTACGCCCGTCGCCGTCCCGTCGAATTGCAGCCGCAACGTGGTCATGCTGATCTTGCCGTCCTTCACCACGATTGGCGCCGTGTTGACGATCATGGCATTGCCCAGCTTCAGCGTTATCACCGAGCTACCCTGCGCCATCCACGGCTTGCCGCCAATCTCGGCGGAAACAACGTCGCCGCCCGTGCTGGCCTGCGCCGCAGGCATCTTGCCTGTCACGCCCGCACCGGGCATTTTCATCGTGAAATTGAAGACCCGCCATTCGCCGTCATCGTCCTTCGTCAATTGAACCGTGACGGGAAGCGACACGCCCTTGTCGAGCGTGATCGTGCCTGAGACGCTGCCTTGCCCGTTTTCGACCTTGCGTGTGGCCCATGAGGCGCTCTTGAAGCCACTCAACCCGGCCCTGGCGGCAAGATCGGCGAAGGCGCTTTCACTCATCGCCCGCTGGAACGCCGTCGAGGCTTTGGCATAGGCCGCCTGCGGCCCCGAGGTGGCGACGGTGGCGAAAAAGCCTGTCGCGGCATCGGCCAAGCCCTTGGTGAAATAATAAACGCCGGCGCCGATCGCCGCGCCGATGACGACGACCGCTGCCAGACCCAGCAGAATCTTGCGGAATAGCGACATACGAATTTATCTCCGATAGGTTCCCGAAAACACGACATCGGCCGCATGGGTGCATTTGTTTTTCGGATTTTCCTTCACCGTCCATGCCGCATCGCCCTTGCGGGAAAGTGTGAAGGAGCAATCCGCGGGGCCGAATGTTCCTCTGCCGTTGTGCAGTTGCGCCACGCCCGACGCGCTGTCGGCGAAGACGGCGCCCGTCTGGACGGCATTCGGCCCGTAATGCATGGCGCTGATCGAGACGGCGACAAGGCCGCCGACGGGGCCATAAAGGGAGAGGTTTCCTTCATCGCTGCCGCTTTTGCGCGAAAAGACCTTCGACGCCGCGCGGCCGCCCTTTGTGTCCATCAATTGGGAGATTCTTTCGTCATAATGCGCGCTGATGCACCCGGCATCGCGACATGCTTGAACCGCGGTGAGCCATTGGCGCTGCTCGTCTCTCACCCGCGGCGCGTCGTCCTGCTTCAGCGCAAGCGCATAAAGCTTCGCCATCATCGTATCGCGCGCGCCGAGCGCCTTGTCGGCGCAGATCAGCTTTTCCGTCGTGTCCGACGCCTTCGCGCAATCGAAACTTGCCGCGTTCGCCTGCGCGGCGCAGGCCGCGATCAAGGATATCAAGACTATCCGTCCGATCGATCCGGTCATTCGATCCCTCCCTCCTGACCGACCGGCGTCCCCAAAACCCCGCCTCACGCCGCCGACGCGGTTGATTCCGCTCGGATTATAATGCGCACAAGCCTGAATGGTTGCCAGCAACCAGAGGTTTGACCTTCAGCCTTTCAAAAGCCCGTGAGAAGACGAAAGACTCTCGCGTCATGAATCCGCAGCATTTATTGTTTGGATACATTGATTTGCCATTCTGACCGAAACAAAGAGGTGTCCTGACGTGATGCTCGCATGGAATGCAAGGCGCAAGCCGCCGCAGAAGAACGATCCGTCTCCGGCACAGGAAATCATTTCGGCTCCCGCAATCAGGCAGGAACCGCGCAAGATCGCGCTGGCGCTGGGCGGCGGCGCGGCGCGCGGCTGGGCGCATATCGGTGTGCTGCGCGCGCTGGACGAGGCCGGCATCGAGATCGCCATGATCGCGGGAACTTCCATCGGGGCGCTGGTGGGCGGCTGCTATCTGGCGGGCAAGCTGGATGAACTGGAACAATTCGCACGCGGGCTCACGCGGCGGCGCATGTTCAACCTGCTCGACATCGCTTTTCGCGGCAGCGGGCTGTTCGGCGGCATGAAGCTGGACGTGCGCCTGCGCGAGCATCTCGACAATATGTTGATCGAGGATCTGCCCCGCCCCTTCGTCACCGTCTGCACGGAACTGCGCACCGGCCACGAGATCTGGCTGTCGTCCGGCCCGCTGGTGGAAGCCATGCGTGCGTCCTATGCCTTGCCCGGCGTGTTCGAGCCGGTGCGCTGGGGCGAGCGCATGCTGGTGGACGGCGCTCTGGTCAATCCGGTTCCCGTCTCGGTCTGCCGCGCCTATGAGCAGCGCCTCGTGCTGGCGGTCAATCTGCATTACGATCAATATGGCCGCGCGGCGGTCATCAAGCACGCGCAGCCGCGCGACAATGGCCTGTCCGAGGCCGTGCGCGGCGAAAAGGAAGCGCGGCTTGGTATAACCGGCGTGATGATGGAAGCGTTCAACATCATTCAGGACCGTATTTCGCGGGCACGCATGGCCGGCGATCCGCCGGATGTCACGCTGATGCCGGTGGTGGGACAGATCGGGCTGGCGGATTTTCATCGCGCCGCCGAAGCCATCGACGCCGGCTACACCGAGACCGTCAAGCGGCTTGAAGATATCCAGCGCCTCCAGGGCATCGCGGACTGAATCACGCGCGGTTTCCTGCAAACATCACGGGCGCGAAGCCATTGAAAAATCCCGTAAAACGAGGCTTTGTAAAAGGCGCTCCGGCTGTCCTGCCGTGCTTTTCCATATTCTTTTCGAAAAAGATGGGCGGATGATGCAGATGGGGCTTGTGCGCCCCCGACCGATTTGCTACATGCCCCTCGCCGACGCTGTTCGGCTCCTACCACGGGCGGTCGTGGCGGAATTGGTAGACGCGCAGCGTTGAGGTCGCTGTGGGGCAACCCGTGGAAGTTCGAGTCTTCTCGACCGCACCATTCTCTCTTGAGAGACTTGTTTTCCCTAGACAATCCGATGTTTCCCCTCCGGGGACACCATGCTAGTTTCCGGGTCTGATATTGCAGATCAGGGAGATTTCGCATGAAGATCAGCGCGCGCAATCGGCTCAAAGGTACCATCGTGGAAGTGACGAAAGGCGCGACTACGGCGCATGTCCGCATCGACATCGGCAACGGCGCGATCGTCACCTCCTCCATCACCAACGAAGCCGTGGACGAACTCGGCCTCGCTGTGGGCGGAATCGCCTATGCGGTGGTCAAGGCGTCCGACGTGATGGTCGCTGTGGATTGAGGATACAGAAAACCCCGCTGTGAGCGGGATTTTTGTCGATTTACTTTTCCAGCTCGGCGCGGATTTCGGCGCTGTGCTCGCCCAGTTTCGGGGAGCGGCGGTCGAGCTTGAGATCGGCGTCGGAGAAGCGGATCGGGGTGCGCAGGCCGGGAACGCCCTGCGGGTCGATCTTCATGCCGCGCGCCTGGAACTGCGGGTCGGCGAAGACGTCGGCGACGGTGTTGATAGGACCGGCGGGGACGCCCAGCTCGGTCAGTTTCGCCAGAAGGTCGTCGCGCTTCCATTGGCGGGTTTTCGCTTCGAGCAGGTCCGTCAGCGCCGCGCGGTTGGCGACGCGGGCGGAATTGGTGACGAAGCGTTCGTCGGACGCGAGTTCGGCGAGGCCCAGCAGGCCGACGAGGCGGCCGAACTGGCCGTCATTGCCGCAGGCGATGATGAAATAGCCGTCCTCGACCGGCAGCGTCTGGTAGGGCGAGATGTTGGGATGCGCGTTGCCCATGCGCTTGGGCGCTTTGCCGGAGGCGAGGTAGTTCATCGCCTGATTGGCCAGCACGCCCGACATGCAGTCGAACAGCGCCATGTCGATATGCTGCCCCTCGCCCGTGCGCTCGCGCATGATCAGCGCCGACTGGATGGCGATGACGCTGTAAAGCCCGGTGAAGATGTCGGCGAAGGCGACGCCGATCTTTTGCGGCTCGCGGTCCGGCTCGCCGGTCAGGTCCATGATGCCGCCCATGCCCTGAATCATGAAATCGTAGCCGGCGCGCTCGGCGTAAGGCCCGTCATGGCCGAAGCCGGTGATCGAGCAATAGATGAGGCGCGGATTGATGCCTTTCAGGCTTTCGTAGTCGAGGCCGTATTTGTCGAGGCCGCCGAGCTTGAAATTCTCGATCACCACGTCGGCCCCGGCCACCAGACGGCGCACGAGGTCGCGGCCTTCCTCGGTGCGGAAGTCCGCCGTAATCGAGCGCTTGCCGCGATTGCAGGCGTGGAAATAGGCGGCCGATTTCTCGCCGTCGATCTCGATGAAAGGCGGGCCCCAGGTGCGGGTGTCGTCGCCTTCCGGGCTCTCCACCTTGATCACGTCCGCGCCGAGGTCGGACAGCGTCTGGCCCACCCACGGGCCGGCCAGAATGCGGGCCAGTTCGATCACCTTGAGCCCGGCGAGCGGTGTATTCTGCATGATGTAACCTTTTACTAAAAAAGCCCGCCCGCGAGGCGCGAACGGGCTTTGGAAAGCGGGCGCTGCGGGCGGGATCAGAAGAAGGCCTGAATGCCGGTCTGGGCGCGGCCGAGGATCAGCGCGTGCACGTCGTGCGTGCCCTCATAGGTGTTGACCGTCTCCAGATTCTGCGCGTGGCGCATGACGTGATATTCGATCTGGATGCCGTTGCCGCCGTGCATGTCGCGCGCCTGTCGCGCTATGTCGAGCGCCTTGCCGCAATTGTTGCGCTTGACGATGGAGATCATTTCGGGAGCCATCTTGCCCTCGTCGAACAGGCGGCCGACGCGCAAGCTCGCCTGAAGGCCGAGCGCGATTTCGGTCTGCATGTCGGCGAGCTTCTTCTGGTAAAGCTGCGTGCCGGCGAGCGGCTTGTCGAACTGCTTGCGGTCGAGGCCATACTGGCGGGCGCGGAACCAGCAATCTTCCGCAGCGCCCAGCACGCCCCAGGAAATGCCGTAGCGGGCGCGGTTGAGGCAGCCGAACGGACCCTTGAGGCCCGACACGTTGGGCAGCAGCGCGTCTTCCGACACTTCTACGCCGTCCATGACGATCTCGCCGGTGATGGAAGCCCGCAAGGAAAGCTTGCCGCCGATCTTCGGGGCGGAGAGGCCCTTCATGCCCTTTTCGAGGATGAAGCCGCGGATCGCGCCGTCATGCGCCGCCGACTTGGCCCAGACCACGAAAACGTCGGCGATGGGGGCGTTAGAGATCCACATCTTTGAGCCGATCAGGCGATAGCCGCCGTCGATCTTCTCGGCGCGGGTCTTCATGCCGGCCGGGTCGGAGCCGGCGTCCGGCTCGGTCAGGCCGAAGCAGCCGATCAGCTCGCCGGAGACGAGGCCGGGGAGATATTTCTTGCGCTGCTCGTCCGAGCCGTAGGCGTAGATCGGATACATGACCAGCGAGGACTGCACGCTCATCATCGAGCGATAACCGGAATCGACGCGCTCGACTTCACGCGCGACGAGGCCGTAGGCGACGTAGCTGGCGTGGGCCGCGCCATATTCCTCCGGCAGCGTCACGCCGAGCAGGCCGGACTGGCCCATCAGGCGGAACAGGTCGGGTTCGGTGGTCTCGTCCAGATAGGCCTTTTCGATGCGGGGCGCGAGCACGTCGGCGGCGAAGGCCTTGGCCGAGTCGCGGATCATGCGCTCGTCCTCGGTCAGTTGCTCGTCCAGAAGGAAGGGATCGTCCCAGGTGAAGGCCGTGCGCGACATGCAATGTCTCCTCGAATTTCGTTGCGCGGACTATGCCCCGCCGCGCGCGCGGGCGCAATCGACGTTTACTCATCGATCTATTCCATTTAGTAATGGATCATGAGCAACCTGTCCCGCCGCCTGCTGCCCTCCACCAGCGCGCTGGCCGCCTTCGAGGCGGTGGCGCGGCTCATGAGCTTTTCGGCCGCGGCGGCGGAATTGTCGCTGACGCAGGGCGCGGTCAGCCGGCAGATCGCGGCGTTGGAGGAGCAGCTCGGCGCGGCGCTGTTCGACCGCACCAGCCGGCAAGTGGCGCTGTCGGAGGCGGGCCGCGCGTACCTTAAGGCGGTCGGGCCGGCGCTGGCCTCGATCCGCGCCGCGTCCTTGCAGGTCATGTCGCAGATGCGCGGGCGCACGCTCAACCTCGCCTTCCTGCCGACCTTCGGCACGCGTTGGCTCATTCCGCGCGTTCCGCGCTTCGTGGCGCTCCATCCCGACATCATCTTGAATTTCGCGACGCGCATCGGCCAGTTCGACTTCGACCGCGAGGGGCTGGACGCGGCCATCCATATCGGCCGGCCGGACTGGCCCAACGCCGATTGCGTGTTCCTGATGGACGAGACGGTCGCGCCGGTATGCAGCCCGGCCTTTCTGGCCGCGCATCCGGTGGAGAAGCCGGCGGATCTGCTGAAGCTGCCGCTGTTCCACATGGCGTCACGGCCCGGCGCGTGGGAGCACTGGTTCGCCAGCGCCGGCGTGGCCGCGCCGCCGCCGGGCGGCATGCGCTTCGAGCAGTTCTCCAACGTCTCGCAGGCCTGCATCGCGGGGCTCGGCGTGGCGCTGATGCCGCAATTTCTGATCCGCGCCGAGATCGAAAGCGGGCAACTGGTGGCGGCCTTTCCGCATTCGGTCAAAAGCCCCAGCAGCTATTATTTCGTCACGCCCAAGGCGCGCGCCGCCTCGCCGGCGGTGGCGGTGTTCCGCGACTGGCTGGTGGCGGAGGCCAATCGCGACGCCGATCCTCACGCCATCGAATTGCTGACGATCTCGTAGGAGCGCAGGCGTTTTGCGTGATCGTGGATCATGCCGGTGACCATTATTTCGTCCGCGCCGGTGCGGGCGGCGAAATCGACGATCCCCTTCGCCACCGTCTCCGGCCCGCCGACGACGCGGCAGGACAGCATCTGACGCACCAAAGCCTGCGCCGCCGGATCGAGGCTTTCCATATAGCCATCGACCGGCGCGGGCAGCTTGCCGGGCCGGCCGCTGCGCAGGTTGACGAAGGCCTGCAATTGCGAGGTGAAGAGGTAATTCGCCTCCTTGTCCGTATCGGCGGCGATGACGTTGAGGCCGAGCATCACATAGGGCGCTTGCAGATATTCGGACGGCTCGAAGCGCTCCCGATAGAGCGCCATGGCGCGCTCCATCTCGGCGGGAGCGAAATGCGAGGCGAAGGCGTAGGGCAGACCCAGCATGGCCGCGAGCTGCGCGCCGAACAGGCTGGAGCCGAGAATCCACACCGGCACGTTGAGCCCCTCGCCCGGCACGGCGCGCACGCGCTGGCCCGGCTCGGCCGCCTTGAAATAATGCAGCAATTCCACCACGTCGCGCGGGAAATCGTCGGGACTGGCGTCGAGCGAACGGCGCAGCGCATGCGCCGTGGTCTGGTCGGTGCCGGGCGCGCGGCCGAGGCCGAGATCGATGCGGCCGGGATAGAGCGATTCCAGCGTGCCGAACTGTTCGGCCACCATCAGCGGCGCGTGGTTGGGCAGCATGACGCCGCCCGCGCCGACGCGGATGGTCGAGGTGCCGCCGGCGACATAGCCGATGGCCACCGCCGTCGCGGCGCTGGCGATGCCGGGCATGTTGTGATGCTCGGCCAGCCAGTAGCGGTTGAAGCCGAGCCTTTCGGCGTGGCGCGCGAGGTCGAGCGTGTTGCGCAGGGCCTGCGCCGCATCGAAACCTTCGGGAACGGGGGAAAGGTCGAGAACGGAAAGAAGGGTCATGCCGCCTCATATGGGAAGGCGCGCCGCGCTTGCAACTCCCTCCAGTGTGGCGAATCCGAAATTCGTATCACTTTGGAGCGAGGTCGCGGACGAATTTCGGATTCAAAGCCACACTGGCAAGTTTATGAATCTCGTGTGGTTTACGGATTTGAAATTCCTGAACGCGAATGCCACCCAAAGGGCAGGAACTTCAAATCCACCACACGAGTTCAAAAAGCTGTCAGAGCGCCGGCATGTCGCCGCGTTCCCAGCCGGCGGTGGTCTCGGCCGCGAAATCGGCGAAGCGGCCCTCCGAGATGGCGGCGCGGATGCCCTGCATCAGATACTGGTAATAAGCGAGGTTGTTCCAGGTCAGCAGCATCGCGCCCAGCGCTTCGCCGGATTTGACCAGATGATGCAGATAGGCGCGGCTGTAGTCGCGCGCGGCCGGGCAATTCGATTCCGGGTCGAGCGGGCGGTGGTCCTCGGCGTGGCGGGCGTTGCGCAGGTTGACCTTGCCGAAGCGCGTGAAGGCGAGGCCGTGGCGGCCGGCGCGGGTGGGCATGACGCAGTCGAACATGTCGACGCCGCGCGCCACCGATTTCAGCATGTCGTCGGGCGTTCCGACGCCCATCAGGTAGCGCGGCTTTTCCGAAGGCAGGATCGGGCAGACCACCTCCAGCATGTCGAGCATGACCGCCTGCGGCTCGCCCACCGCCAGCCCGCCGATGGAATAGCCCTTGAGGTCCATGGCCTTGAGCGCTTCCGCCGACCGCTCGCGCAGGCGGGCCACGTCGCCGCCCTGCACGATGCCGAACATCGCTTTTCCTGCTTGCTCGCCGAAGGCCGCCTTGCAGCGCTCGGCCCAGCGCAGCGACAGTTCCATGGCGCGCTCGGTGTTCTTTTCCGGCGAAGGCAGCGCCACGCATTCGTCGAGCTGCATCTGGATGTCGGAATCGAGCAGGCCCTGAATTTCGATGGAGCGCTCCGGCGACATTTCATAGGCCTTGCCGTCGATATGCGAGCGGAAGGTGACGCCCTGCTCGTTAAGCTTGCGCAACTGCGCCAGCGACATGACCTGAAAGCCGCCGGAATCGGTGAGGATCGGGCCTTTCCAGCCGCCGAACTCGTGCAATCCGCCCAGCCGCGCCACGCGCTCCGCGCCGGGGCGCAGCATCAGGTGATAGGTGTTGCCGAGGATGATGTCGGCCCCCAGCTCCTTCACCTGGTCCATATACATGGCCTTGACCGTGCCCGCCGTGCCGACCGGCATGAAGGCCGGCGTGCGCACCACGCCGCGCGGCATGGAGATTTCGCCGCGCCGCGCCGCGCCGTCCGTGGCCAGAACCTTGAACTGGAAATTTTCGGTGGTCATGTCGATTTCTTTCAAGCTCGCTCTAGCAGGCTGGCGTCGCCGTAGGAATAGAAGCGGTAGCCGTCGGCGATGGCGTGTTCATAGGCCGCGCGCATGGTCTCCAGGCCGGAAAAGGCCGAAACCAGCATGAACAGCGTCGAGCGCGGCAGGTGGAAATTGGTCATCAGCAGGTCGACGGCGCGGAAGCGATAGCCGGGCGTGATGAAGATATCGGTCGCGCCGGACCATGGCCGCACCTGCCCGTCCTCACCGGCGGCGCTTTCGATCAGGCGCAGCGAGGTGGTGCCGACGCAGATCACCCGGCCGCCCCGCGCATGCACGGCGTTGAGCGCGTCGGCGGTGGCCTGCGACACATGGCCGATCTCGGCATGCATCTTGTGATCCCTGGTGTCGTCGGCCTTGACGGGCAGGAAGGTCCCGGCCCCCACATGCAGCGTCACGAAATGCTCCTCGACGCCCCTGGCCTTGATCTTGGCCAGAAGCTCGGGCGTGAAATGCAGCCCCGCCGTGGGCGCGGCCACCGCGCCCTCCTCGCGGGCGTAGACGGTCTGGTAGTCGCTGCGGTCGCGCTCGTCCTCGGCGCGCTTGGAGGCGATGTAGGGCGGCAGCGGAATATGGCCGACGGCGGCGATGGCCTCGTCCAGCAGCGCGCCGGAGAGGTCGAACACCAGCAGCGCCTCGCCGGCCTCGCCCTTTTCGGCCACGGTCGCATCGAGCGTGCCCAGAAAGCAACTCGAACCGGAATGGCCGAAGCGGATGCGGTCGCCTTCCTTCACCCGTTTTGCCGGGCGCAGAAAAGCCTTCCAGCGGTCGGGACCGGCGCGCATATGCAGCGTGGCGTCGACTTGGCTGACGTTGCCGTCGCGTTCACGCAGACCTTCAAGCTGCGCCGGTATTACCTTGGTATCGTTGAAAACGAGCGCGTCGCCGGGCTGCAAAATGTCCGGCAGGTCGTAAACATGGGCGTCCTCGAAATCCTGTCCGGGACGCACGCGCAAAAGGCGCGCATGATCGCGCGGCTCGGCCGGACGCAGCGCGATGCGCTCCTCCGGCAGGTCGAAATCGAACAGATCAACGCGCATGTCTCACCTTTAGCATAGAGCGGTTCCGTTTACACGGAACCGCTCTATTTCTTTGTTTCACGCATTTCCGGACGGAAAACCGCTGCGCACTTTTCCTGGAAATGCTTCCGGCATGAGAACGGCCCCGGTGGGAACCGGAGCCGTCATTTCTGGACCGATCGGCGATCAGGCGTCGGCGGCGATACGCGCCTTTACGATCTTGTCCGGGTCGGAAACCGGCTCGCCGCGCTTGATCTTGTCGACATTGTCCATGCCTTCGACTACCTGACCCCAGACGGTGTACTGGCGGTCGAGCCAGGGCGCGTCGGCGAAGCAGATGAAGAACTGCGAATTGGCCGAATGCGGATTCTGGCTGCGGGCCATGGAGGCGGTGCCGCGCTTGTGCTGGGCGTTGGTGAACTCGGCCTTCAGGTCCGGCTTCTCCGAACCGCCCATTCCGGCGCGCGAGGCGTTGAAATGCGCGCCGCCCGACTTGCCGAACTTGACGTCGCCGGTCTGGGCCATGAAGCCGTCGATGACGCGGTGGAACACCACGCCGTCATAAGCGCCTTCACGGGCCAGTTCCTTGATGCGCGCGACATGGCCGGGGGCCAGATCGGGATAAAGCTCAAGCACCACGTCGCCCTTGGTGGTTTCCAGAACGAGGGTGTTTTCGGGGTCTTTGTAAGCCATCGGGCCTCTCCTGTTTGATGCTGTTTATTTCTTGCCGGCCTGCAATGTGGCCTTGATGATCTTGTCGGGCTTGTCCACGCTGCCGTTATTAGCCTCGCTGCCCTTCTTGATCTTGTCCACCACGTTCATGCCGCTTACCACCTTGCCGACCACGGTATACTGGCCGTTGAGGAAGGGACCGTCGGCGAACATGATGAAGAACTGCGAATTGGCCGAGTTCGGATCCTGACTACGCGCCATGCCGACCGTGCCGCGCACGAAGGGTTCCTTGGAGAACTCCGCCGGGATATTCGGGTATTTGGAGCCGCCGGTGCCGACGCGCGACGGGTCGTATCCCTTGTCCATATTGCCGTATTGCACGTCGCCGGTCTGGGCCATGAAGCCCGGAATGACGCGGTGGAAGGCGACGCCGTTATAGGCTCCGTCGCGCACCAGCTTCTCGATCTGCGCCACATGCTTCGGTGCGAGATCGGGGCGGAGCTGGATATCGACATTGCCATCTTTGAGCTTCAGGACGAGCATATCCTGATTGCCTGCGGCGAAGGCGGTATCGATCGCGCCCTGCGAAAGGGCGAGGAAGGCGGCGGCGGCGAGCGCCGAACGGATGAAGGACATGCTGAAGGAACTCCCTGCGGTCAGGTTCTGAACTTTGCTTGAAGGGCAGCGGCAACCGCTGCCGGTACGAAAGGCCCTATATCGCCGCCCATTCCGGCAATCTGGCGGACCAATGTGGCGGTAATCGTGCGCACCGCCGGATCGGCCGGCAGAAACACCGTCTGGAGATCGGGCGCCATGGTGCCGTTCATGCCGGCCATCTGCATTTCGTAATCGAGGTCCGTGCCGTCGCGCAGGCCCCGCACCATCAGTTGCGCGCCATGGGCGTGTGCCGCGTCGATCACCAGCCCGTCGAAGGAGATCACCGAAACCCGCCCCGCTTCCGTGCCCAGTAAGGCCCTGGCGCTTGCCGCGATCAGCGCAGCGCGCTCCTCGAAGGAGAACAGCGGCTTCTTGCCCGGATGCACGCCGATGGCCACGACGACCTGCTCGGCCAGACGCAGAGCGCCTTTCAGCACATCCATATGCCCATTGGTCACCGGGTCGAAGGAACCCGCATAGATCGCGATCGTCATTTCTTCCAGCTATCCTTTTCAGAACGGATTTTCAACAACCACGAGACATAAGGAAACGGAAACCAAGAATTCAGATGAACCGCCCATGAACGGCAATTTCAGCGAAAGTTCACAACCGATTTACCAGACTGCGCGCAAGTTCGATGCAACCTTTTCGGTTCTCCGGCGTATATATGTCGAAAGGATAAGACGATGATGATCTTTCTTCTGGCATTATCCATGATGGTTGCGATGGCTGCATCGGCCATCATCCTGCTCATCGACGAAAGCGAGGCCAAGCGCCAGCGCGTGCGTCAGGTGGCATTCGATCTGAGCGCCGTGCGCCGGATGCATTCGCGGTAGATTGACAGGCAGTCTTTGCCGAAAGAATCCTCCCGAACAGCCGGGTTCCTCCAGTCCGGGCTGTTCCGGTAGCCGAAAAGGCCGATGGTTTACCGCCATCGGCCTTTTTCCTATTCCCCGCCGGCGGGCGGCGCGGCTTCTTCCGCTCCGCCATTGCCGTTTTCATCCTCGCTCTCGGTCTCCGAGATACGCTCGACCGAGACGACCTTCTCGCCGTCGGCGGTGTTGAAGATGGTGACGCCCTTGGTGGAGCGGCCGGCAAGACGGATGCCGTGGACCGGCACGCGGATCAGTTGGCCGCCGTCGGAGACGAGCAGGATCTGGTCGCTGGCCTCGACCGGGAACAGCGCCACCAGTTTGCCGATCTCGTCGGTCTTGGACGTGTCGGTGGCGCGAATGCCCTTGCCGCCGCGGCCCGAGACGCGGAACTCATAAGAAGAAGACCGCTTGCCATAGCCGTATTCGCTGACGGTCAGCACCGTCTGCTCGCGGCTCTTCAGCTCTTGATAGCGCTCATCCGACAGTTCGGCGTCGGCTTCGACGTCCTCGCCCACCACGACGATGTCCTCGGCGTCCTCCGCGCCCTGCGCGCGGCGCTCGGCGATGGAGCGCTTGAGATAGGCGGAGCGCTCGGCGGCGTCGGCCTCGACATGGCCGAGGATGGCCATGGAGATGACCTTGTCGCCTTCGGCCAGGTTGATGCCGCGCACGCCGATGGAGTTGCGCCCGGCGAAGACGCGCACATCGGTGACGGGAAAACGGATGCACTGGCCGCCGGCGCAGGTCAAAAGCACGTCGTCAAACTCGGTGCAGGTGTCGACGGAAAGGATTTCGTCGCCCTCCTCGTCCAGCTTCATGGCGATCTTGCCGTTGCGGTTGACCTGCACGAAGTCCGACAGCTTGTTGCGGCGCACCGTGCCGCGCGTGGTGGCGAACATCACGTCGAGATTCGCCCAGCTATCCTCGTCCTCCGGCAGCGGCATGATGGTGGTGATGCGCTCGCCCTGCTGCAAGGGCAGCATGTTGATGAGCGCCTTGCCGCGCGACTGCGGGTTGCCCATCGGCAGCCGCCAGACCTTTTCCTTGTAGACGATGCCGCGCGAGGAGAAGAATAGCACCGGCGTGTGCGTGTTGGCCACGAACAGGCGGGTGACGAAATCCTCGTCCCTGGTCGCCATGCCCGAACGGCCCTTGCCGCCGCGGCGCTGCGCGCGATAGGTGGCGAGCGGCACGCGCTTGATATAGCCGGCATGGCTGACGGTGACGACCATATCCTCGCGGGCGATCAGGTCCTCGTCGTCCATCTCCGCGCCGCCGAAGCCGATCTCGGTGCGGCGCGGCGTGGCGAACTCGTCGCGGATGGCGACCAGCTCTTCCTTGACGATGCTCATGACGCGCAGGCGCGAGCCGAGAATATCGAGATAGTCGCGGATTTCCTCGCCGATCTTGTTCAGTTCGTCCGCCACCTCGTCGCGGCCGAGCGCGGTGAGGCGCTGGAGCCGCAGGTCGAGAATGGCGCGGGCCTGCTCCTCGGAGAGATTATAGGTGTTGTCGGCGTTGAGCGTATGGCGCGGATCGTCGATGAGGCGGATCAGCGGCGCCACGTCGACGGCGGGCCAGCGGCGCTCCATCAACTGCTCGCGCGCGGTGGCCGGATCGGGGGCGCGGCGGATGAGCGCGATCACCTCGTCGATATTGGCGACGGCGATGGCGAGGCCCACCAAGACATGGGCGCGGTCGCGCGCCTTGTTGAGCAGGAATTTCGTGCGGCGCGTCACCACTTCCTCGCGGAAGGCGACGAAGGCGCGCAGCATGTCGAGAAGCGTCAACTGCTCCGGCTTGCCACCGTTCAGCGCCACCATGTTGCAGCCGAAGGAGGTTTGCAGCGGCGTGTAGCGGTAAAGCTGATTGAGGATCACATCGGCCACAGCGTCGCGCTTCAGCTCGACCACGACGCGATAGCCCTCGCGGTCGGATTCGTCGCGCAGGTCCGAAATGCCCTCGATGCGCTTGTCGCGCACCAGTTCGGCCATCTTCTCGATCATCGAGGCCTTGTTCACCTGATAGGGAATCTCGGTGATGACGATGGCCTCGCGTTCGCCGCGCATCGGCTCGACGGTTGCGCGCCCGCGCATGATGACCGAGCCGCGCCCGGTCGAATAGGCGGAATTGATGCCGGAACGGCCGAGGATGATGCCGCCGGTGGGGAAATCCGGGCCGGGAATGATCTCGATCATCTCGTCGAGTTCGATGGCCGGATTGTCGATCAGCGCCACGCAGCCGTCGATGACTTCGCCCAGATTATGCGGCGGGATGTTGGTGGCCATGCCGACCGCGATGCCGCCGGAGCCGTTGACCAGCAGGTTCGGGAAGCGGGCCGGCAGCACCACCGGCTCGTGCTCGCGGCCGTCGTAATTTTCCTGAAAATCGACGGTGTCCTTGTCGATGTCCGACAAGAGCTGCTCCGTCACCTTCTCCAGACGGCACTCGGTGTAACGCATCGCCGCCGGCGGATCGCCGTCGATGGAGCCGAAATTGCCCTGCCCGTCCACGAGCGGATCGCGCATGGAGAAATCCTGCGCCATGCGCACGAGGGCGTCGTAGATCGAGGCGTCGCCATGCGGGTGATATTTACCCATCACCTCGCCGACCACGCCCGCCGACTTGCGGTAGGGGCGGTTATAGGCGAGGCCCATCTCGTTCATGGCATGGAGAATACGGCGATGCACCGGCTTCAGGCCGTCGCGCACATCGGGCAGCGCGCGGCTCACGATCACGCTCATGGCGTAGTCGAGATAGGAGCGCTGCATCTCCTCGATGATGGAGATCGGCTCGATGCCGGTCGGGCCGGCGCTCATGTCGTCGGAACCGGGCGGAGGCGTTAAATCTGACACTATTCAGACAGCTTTCTCAACAGAATCGATAAAGTGAATTTATAGCCGATACCGGCGCAAAACGCCAATTTCGCGGCCATTTCCGCTGGCTAAAAAGTCTTTTTCTTTCAATATGTTACAAGATATTCACATAAAGATAGCGCAACGATCTTGTCCGACTGCCGCTTTACGTCGACCGTCTGCGCCGCGTGGGTTACAATCCAGCCGCGTCAACCTGTTACGAGGACGAAACGCCGATGGGCTTCTACGACATGGTGTTCAGCGCCTTCGTCACGCTTCTGGTCACGGTCGACCCGCCCGGCCTTGCGCCGCTGTTCCTTGCGCTGACGCCCGGCATGGACCGCGCCTCGCGCGGACAGGTGGCGCTGCGGGCCTCGGTCATCAGCTTCTTCGTGATGGCGCTGTTCGCGGTGGCCGGCGCCCAGATCCTCGGCATGTTCGGCATCACCATCGGCGCGTTCCGCGTGGCGGGCGGGCTGCTGCTGTTCTGGATCGCTTTCGAGATGATCTTTTCCAAGCGCACCGAGCGCAAGGAGAAGAGCGCGGAGGTGGCCATCACGAAGGATCATATCCGCAACATCGCCGCCTTTCCGCTCGCCATTCCGCTGATCGCAGGGCCGGGCGTGATTTCGGCGGTGGTGCTGCTGTCCAATTCCTTCCACAGCACGCCGGAGCGCGCCGCGCTGGTTGGTATCATCTTCGTCTGCCTGCTGATCACCTATGTGGTGCTGCTGCTTGCCGAACGCGTCGACCGCTTTCTCGGCGAAACCGGCCGCTCGATCCTCACCCGGCTGCTGGGTGTCATTCTGGCGGCGCTCGCCGTGCAGTTCGTGGCCGACGGCGTGAAGACGCTCATAAGCGGCTAAAGCGTAGCACCTTGCAGGTGCTACGGTATTCATCAGAACGGGATTTCGTCGTCCAGATCGCGCGAGAAGTTACCGCCGCCACTCGAAGACGGACCGGAGGAACCGAAATCGCCGCCGCCGGAATAATCCGACATCTGGCCACGCCCGCCGCTCCGGTCACCGCCGCGCTCGAACGAGCGGCCCTGATCACCGCCCTCGCCGCGGCTGTCGAGCATCTGCAATTCGCCGCGGAACTTCTGCAACACCACTTCCGTTGTGTAACGGTCGTTGCCGTTCTGGTCCTGCCATTTGCGGGTCTGGAGCGCGCCCTCGATATAGACCTTGGCGCCCTTCTTCAGATACTGCTCGGCCACCTTGGCGAGATTTTCATTGAAGATGACGACGCTGTGCCATTCCGTGCGCTCCTTGCGCTCGCCACTCTGCCGGTCGCGCCAGCTTTCCGAGGTCGCGATACGCAGATTGACGACCATGTCACCCGAATTGAGACGGCGAATTTCGGGATCGGCACCGAGATTGCCGACCAGAATGACCTTGTTGACGCTACCAGCCATCGAAAACCTACTCCGGGTCTTGCCTGTTCCGAGCGGACGCATGGTCCGCATGGAGACGTTTTTCTGAAATGAAGGACCGGGCGCATTACAGCGCCCTCGCCAGAAACCTGATTACCCACCTTACAGGACCGGCACCGGCTATGCCCGCCATGGGTTCACAAATCCCGTTCTTTCCACAGAGTTTATGTTCCTGTTTTGTTCTAAATGCAAGCCGCCATTTTGAAAACCGCTATTATTTTCATGGAAATGGCCCCGCCGCTCACTTATCCCGGCGCGCGGGGCCTTTGATTTGAGCAAAGCTCTCATGCCGGTAATCACTCGCCGGCAAGTAAAATCGGATATCGGAGACGTATAATCCGCCCTCATCCGCATAAATATCGAGTTTTCGTAACCACAAGCATCGGTAAATGCGGGTGTCAACCCAAGCAACACCATCTTCGCTTGGCAGCTATCATCAGCCATCCTGAGATGGTCAGGCAATAAGGTCAGGTGGACTCATGCTCCTCTACCTCCTGCCTGCCCTTGATGTCTCCCCACGTCATCCCGTCGCGGTTCCGTTTCAGCAGGCTTATACAGTGTGCTCCTGTCAGGAACCTCAGTCAATGTACTTGCGTTCACATTTCGTATCGCCTATCAGAAAGCTGGTTGTTCGACATTTGTTCCAATGATAAATGTGCGGATCGACAGGAGCCTTTCCTCCCTTCCGGCTCCACCCCATATAGACGGTTCGGCGCGCCTGAGGCGATCGGCGCCGTCATCCGTACAGGATCAGGCAGGCAGGACGCGGAATGAGCGATCAGAAATTCATTTCCATACGCGGCGCACGCGAGCACAATCTGAAGAACATCGACCTGGACCTGCCGCGCGACAAGCTGATCGTGATGACGGGGCTTTCGGGTTCCGGCAAGTCGTCGCTGGCCTTCGACACGATCTATGCGGAAGGCCAGCGCCGCTATGTGGAAAGCCTGTCGGCCTATGCGCGCCAATTCCTCGAAATGATGCAGAAGCCGGATGTCGACCAGATCGACGGCCTGTCGCCGGCCATTTCCATCGAGCAGAAGACCACCAGCCGCAATCCGCGCTCCACGGTCGGCACCGTCACCGAAATCTACGACTATATGCGCCTTCTGTTCGCGCGCGTCGGCATACCCTATTCGCCGGCGACCGGCCTGCCGATCGAAAGTCAGACGGTGAGCCAGATGGTCGACCGCGTCATGGCACAGGAGGAAGGCACGCGCCTCTATATCCTCGCGCCCATCGTGCGCGGGCGCAAGGGTGAGTACCGGAAGGAACTGGCGGAACTCCAGAAGAAGGGATTCCAGCGCGTCAAGGTGGACGGAACCTTCTACGAAATCGCCGACGTGCCGGCGCTGGACAAGAAATACAAGCATGACATCGACGTGGTCGTGGACCGCGTGGTGGTGCGGTCCGATCTTTCCACCCGTCTCGCCGACAGTCTTGAGACCTGCCTCCGGCTGGCCGACGGTCTCGCCGTGGCGGAATTCGCCGATAAGCCCCTGCCGCCGGAGGAAACGGCTGAAGGCGGTGCCGCCAACAAATCGGCCAATGAAACGCATGAGCGGATTCTGTTCTCGGAAAAATTCGCCTGCCCGGTTTCCGGTTTCACCATCCCGGAAATCGAGCCGCGCCTGTTTTCCTTCAACAATCCGTTCGGCGCCTGCCCGACCTGCGACGGGCTCGGCACGCAGCAGGCCATCGACCCCAATCTCGTCGTGCCGGACGAAAGCGCGGCCCTGAAGGACGGCGCCATCGCGCCATGGGCACGATCATCGTCCCCCTATTACAACCAGACGCTGGAAGCGCTCGGCAAGGCCTACGGTTTCAAGATCGGCGCGCGCTGGAGCGAGCTTCCGGCGGAAGCGCAGGACGCGATCCTGTACGGCACCAAAGGCCGGGAGATCGTCTTCCAGTATGACGACGGTCTGCGCTCCTATCAGACCACCAAACCCTTCGAGGGCGTGATTCCCAATCTGGAACGCCGCTGGAAGGAAACCGATTCCGCATGGTCGCGCGAGGAGATCGAGCGCTTCATGGCATCCACGCCCTGCCCCGCCTGCAACGGCTATCGCCTGAAGCCGGAAGCGCTGGCGGTGAAGATAGGCGGGCTGCATATCGGCGAAGTTACCGAAATGTCGATCCGCAAGGCCGATGGATGGTTCCGCGACATAGACGGCAGCCTCAACGACAAGCAGCGCGAAATCGCCGCGCGCATCCTCAAGGAAATCCGCGAGCGGCTGCAATTCCTCAACGATGTCGGACTCGATTATCTGACGCTTTCGCGCAATTCCGGCACGCTGTCCGGCGGCGAGAGTCAGCGCATCCGGCTTGCCTCGCAGATCGGCTCGGGCCTGACCGGCGTGCTTTACGTGCTGGACGAGCCGTCCATCGGCCTGCATCAGCGCGACAATGCGCGGCTGCTCGACACGCTGCGGCACCTGCGCGATCTCGGCAACACGGTGATCGTCGTGGAACACGACGAGGACGCCATCATGACCGCCGACCATGTGGTGGATATCGGTCCGGCCGCAGGCGTGCATGGCGGGCGGGTGATCGCCGAAGGCACGCCCAAGGACATCATGGCCAATCCCAATTCGCTGACCGGGAAATATCTGTCCGGCGTGCAGGAGGTGGCGGTGCCGGCGGAGCGGCGCAAGATTTCCAAGAGCAAGCGCCTGCGGGTCGTCGGCGCGCGGGGCAACAATCTGAAAAACGTCTCGGCGGATATTCCGCTCGGCACGTTCACCGCCGTCACCGGCGTTTCGGGCGGCGGAAAATCGACCTTCCTGATCGAGACGCTGTTCAAGGCCGCCTCGCGCCGCATCATGGGTTCGCGCGAGCACCCGGCCGAGCACGATCGTATCGAAGGGCTGGAATTTCTCGACAAGGTCATCGATATCGACCAGTCGCCGATCGGCCGGACGCCGCGCTCCAACCCGGCCACCTATACCGGCGCCTTCACGCCGATCCGCGACTGGTTCGCCGGCCTGCCGGAGGCCAAGGCGCGCGGCTACCAGCCGGGCCGCTTTTCCTTCAACGTCAAGGGCGGGCGCTGCGAGGCCTGTCAGGGCGACGGCGTCATCAAGATCGAGATGCATTTCCTGCCGGATGTCTACGTCACCTGCGACGTCTGCCATGGCAAGCGCTACAATCGCGAGACGCTGGAAGTGCTGTTCAAGGGCAAGTCCATCGCCGACGTGCTCGACATGACGGTCGAGGAAGGGGCGGAATTCTTCTCTGCCGTGCCGGCGGTGCGCGACAAGCTGGAAACGCTGGTCAAGGTCGGGCTCGGCTATATCAAGGTCGGCCAGCAGGCGACAACGCTTTCGGGCGGCGAGGCACAGCGCGTGAAGCTCGCCAAGGAACTGTCGCGCCGTGCGACGGGCCGCACGCTTTATATTCTAGACGAGCCGACCACGGGCCTGCATTTCCACGATGTCGCCAAGCTTCTCGAAGTGCTGCACGAGTTGGTGGAGCAAGGCAACACAGTGGTGGTGATCGAGCACAATCTGGAAGTCATCAAGACCGCCGATTGGGTGATCGACCTCGGGCCGGAAGGCGGCGACGGCGGCGGCGAGATCGTCGCGGTGGGCCGGCCGGAAGATATCGTCAAGGAGCCGCGCTCCTATACCGGCCGCTTCCTCAAGGAATTGCTGGAGCGTCGCCCGAAGCGGAGTTCCGAAGCCGCGGAGTGAAGTAGGCCACGAAAAAAGCCCGGACGAGCCGGGCTTTCTCATAAGCCTTCGCGCGTTGAACGGCGAAGGCCGGAAACATTCTGTGCTATCAGCCGTTGACGGCGTCCTTGAGGCCCTTGCCGGCGGCGAATTTCGGCACGTTGCGAGCCGGGATGGCGACTTCCTTGCCGGTCGAGGGGTTACGGCCGGTCGAAGCGGCACGATGCGAAACCGAGAAAACGCCGAAGCCCGGAAGACGGACCTCATCGCCAGACTTGAGCGCACCGGTGACGGCGGCGAGCACCGCGTCCACGGCCGTTGCCGCGTCGGCCTTCGTCAGACGGCCCTTTTCCGCTACTGCGGCAACCAATTCGTTCTTGTTCATAGGCATTTCCTTTCTTTTTTCCCCGGAACGAAAAAGCGACCGGATTGCGCGAAGTTTATTCAAAACTGTTCGTAAACCAACCCTCGCACTCATAAAAAACCCCGGAAAACCGGGGTTAAACACAGAAATGCCGAAGCTGGCGCCCATTTCCGGCAAAAATCGATGCCCGTTCGGGGACCCGAATTGCATAAAAACAAAAAGCAGACCGCCATGATGGCGGTCTGCCTTCAACATTTCATGTCTTCCAATCCCATTTCGTCAATGGGCCAGGGAAGCGCCCGTCTCATCGTCCACGGCGGGTACCGCCACGGGCGCGTCCTTCTCTGTCCATTCGATCGGCTCGGGCTGGCGCACGAGGGCATGTTTCAGCACCTCGCCGACACGAGCGACCGGGATGATCTCAAGATTGTTCTTCACATTGTCCGGAATCTCCGCCAAATCCTTGGCGTTGTCCTCCGGGATCAGAACCGTCCTGATGCCACCACGCAGGGCAGCCAGAAGCTTTTCCTTCAGGCCGCCGATCGGCAGCACCCGGCCGCGCAGCGTCACCTCGCCGGTCATGGCGATATCCTTGCGCACCGGAATGCCGGTCAGCACCGAGACGATGGCCGTGACCATGGCGATGCCGGCGGACGGACCGTCCTTCGGCGTGGCGCCTTCCGGCACGTGCACGTGGATGTCGCGCTTGTCGAACAGCGGCGGCTCGATGCCGAAATCGATCGCCCGCGAACGGACATAGGACGCCGCCGCCGAAATCGATTCCTTCATCACGTCGCGCAGGTTGCCCGTCACCGTCATGCGGCCCTTGCCGGGCATCATGACGCCTTCGATGGTCAGCAACTCGCCACCCACCTCGGTCCAGGCTAGGCCCGTCACCACGCCGACCTGATCCTCGCCGTCGATCTGCCCGAAGCGATAACGCTCGACGCCGAGATAGTCGGAGAGATTGGTTTCGGTGATCTGCACCGACTTCTTCTTCGACTTGAGAATCTCGGTCACGGCCTTGCGCGCCAGCGTCATCAACTCGCGCTCAAGGCTGCGCACGCCCGCTTCCCGCGTATAAAGGCGGATCACGTTGCGCATCGCGCCTTCCGTCACCGAAAACTCCTTCGGCTGCAAGGCATGGTCCCTGATCGCCTTGGGCAACAGGTGCCGCTTGGCGATTTCCAGCTTCTCGTCTTCCGTATAGCCGGCGATGCGGATGATCTCCATGCGGTCCAGAAGCGGACCGGGGATGTTCATCGTATTGGCCGTCGTCACGAACATGACGTTGGACAGATCGTATTCGACCTCAAGGTAATGATCCATGAAGGTCGCATTCTGTTCGGGGTCCAGAACCTCCAGCATGGCCGAGGAAGGATCGCCGCGGAAATCCTGACCCATCTTGTCGATCTCGTCGAGCAGGAAGAGCGGGTTGGACTTCTTCGCCTTCTTCATCGACTGGATGACCTTGCCGGGCATCGAGCCGATATAGGTGCGGCGGTGACCGCGAATCTCGGCCTCGTCGCGCACGCCGCCGAGCGACATGCGGATATATTCACGCCCCGTCGCCTTGGCGATGGAACGAGCGAGCGAGGTCTTGCCGACACCGGGAGGGCCGACAAGGCAGATGATCGGGCCCTTGAGCTTGGCCGAGCGGGCCTGCACCGCGAGATATTCGACGATGCGCTCCTTGACCTTGTCGAGGCCGAAATGCTCCTCGTCCAGCACCTGCTGCGCAAAATTGAGGTCCTGCTTGACCTTCGACTTCTTGCCCCACGGAATGGACAGGAGCCAGTCGAGGTAGTTGCGCACGACAGTGGCTTCCGCGGACATGGGGCTCATGCTGCGCAGCTTCTTCAGTTCGGCCAGCGCCTTTTCGCGCGCTTCCTTGGAGAGCTTGGTCTTGTTGATGCGCTCCTCGATTTCGGCCGCTTCGTCGCGCCCGTCCTCGCCGTCGCCCAGCTCCTTCTGGATCGCCTTCATCTGCTCGTTGAGATAATATTCGCGCTGCGTCTTCTCCATCTGGCGCTTGACGCGGCTGCGGATACGCTTCTCCACCTGCAAGACCGAGATTTCGGCTTCCATGAAGGACAGCGCCTTCTCAAGGCGTCCGCGTACTGAGAGGATCGACAGCATTTCCTGCTTTTCAGGAATCTTGATCGCCAGATGCGAGGCGACCGTATCGGCGAGACGCGAATAGTCCTCGATCTGGCTGGCCGCTCCGACCACTTCCGGCGAAATCTTCTTGTTCAGCTTGACGTAATTCTCGAAGTCGGACACGACCGAACGCGCCAGAGCCTCGATCTCGACCGGATCTTCCTCCGGCTCCGTCAGTGCAGTCGCCTCGGCCTCATGATAGTCCTCGCGGTCGGTGAAACGCGAAATCTTCGCGCGCGCCGTCCCCTCGACCAGCACCTTCACGGTGCCATCGGGCAGCTTCAGAAGCTGGAGAACATTGGCGATGGTGCCAATGTCATAGATGGCATCCGCTGCCGGATCGTCGTCGGCAGCATTCTTCTGCGTCGCAAGCAGTATCTGCTTGTCCACGCCCATCACTTCCTCCAGCGCGCGAATGGACTTCTCGCGCCCGACGAAGAGCGGAACGATCATGTGCGGGAAGACCACGATATCGCGCAACGGCAGAACGGCATAAAGCCCGTCCGCGCCCTCCGCAGGGATCTTCTGTTCATTACCCGTCATAACATATCCTTTCTCGGACCTTCCGGTCCGACTGCCACGTCCGCGCCCCCTTTCGATATGAGGCGAGCCGCGCGACGTGCATCGGTCCTTAATTGGAGAGTCGGACCGATCAATTCAAGCCGTAGCATTTCACAAGCACCGGAGCGAACCCGAAGCCGTCTCTCCATTTTTCGGCCCTGATGCTCCAGATCGTCGTGCGCCTTATCAGGCGCAATGTGACGATCTACATTTTTGTTTGAGTATCGGATGGACCCGAAAACCAGTTCCCACTTTTCGGTCCGATACTCTAGAATCGATGGCATCCTGCGCCGTTCCGGCCTTTTGCACAATATGCGGTGCGTTGGCCGCTTTGCCGGATAAACAGAAAAGGCCGCTCACGCGGCCTTTCCGAACCCGGTTTCAAATCCGGTCAGGCGGAAACATTACCCTTTTCTTCCTGCCGTTCGGCATAGATGTAGAGCGGGCGGGCACTGCCGTCCACCACATCGCCGGAGATAACGACCTCGCGAACGCCTTCCAGGGTCGGCAGTTCGAACATGGTGTCGAGCAATATCTTCTCCATGATCGAGCGCAGGCCGCGCGCGCCGGTCTTGCGTTCCACCGCCTTGTTGGCGATGGCGCGCAACGCATCCTCATGGAACACCAGTTCGACATTCTCCATGTCGAACAGGCGCTGGTACTGCTTGACCAGAGCGTTCTTCGGCTCGGTCAGGATCTGCACCAGTGCGTCGACGTCGAGGTCTTCCAGCGTCGCGATCACCGGTAGGCGGCCAACGAATTCGGGGATGAGGCCGAATTTCAGCAGGTCTTCCGGCTCCAGTTCCCGGAAAATTTCGCCGATGCGGCGCTCGTCCACCGGACGCACGGTCGCGCCGAAGCCAATCGAGGTCTTTTCGCCGCGCGCCGAGATGATCTTGTCGAGGCCGGCAAAGGCGCCGCCGCAGATGAACAGGATGTTGGTCGTGTCAACCTGCAGGAATTCCTGCTGCGGATGCTTGCGCCCGCCCTGCGGCGGCACGGAAGCCACGGTGCCTTCCATGATCTTCAGCAGCGCCTGCTGCACGCCCTCGCCCGACACGTCGCGCGTGATCGACGGATTGTCGGACTTGCGGCTGATCTTGTCGACCTCGTCGATATAGACGATGCCGCGCTGTGCCCGCTCCACATTGTAGTCGGCGGCCTGAAGCAGCTTCAGGATGATATTCTCCACGTCCTCGCCGACATAGCCGGCTTCGGTTAGCGTGGTGGCGTCGGCCATGGTGAAGGGCACGTCGATGATGCGCGCCAGCGTCTGGGCCAGATAAGTCTTGCCGCAGCCCGTCGGGCCCACCAGCAGGATGTTCGACTTGGCCAGTTCGATGTCGTTGTTCTTCGACTGATGCGCCAGACGCTTGTAGTGATTGTGCACGGCGACGGAAAGAACGCGCTTGGCATCCTTCTGGCCGATGACGTAATCGTCAAGAACCGCCATGATCTCCTGCGGCGTCGGCACGCCCTCGCGCGACTTCACCATCGAGGATTTGTTTTCCTCGCGGATGATATCCATGCAGAGTTCGACGCATTCGTCGCAGATGAACACGGTCGGGCCTGCAATCAGCTTGCGCACTTCATGCTGGCTTTTGCCGCAGAACGAGCAATAGAGCGTATTCTTGGAATCGCCGCCGCCGCCGTTGCTGACTTTGCTCATTGCAGTTTCCTTTCAATTGACCGGAACGAACGGGGGAGTTTCGTTTCGATCGCTCCTTCCGGTTTGGACCGGCCGGACATGAAAATACGCCGCCCGCCGGTCACATCGGCAGCCGATACGCGCTGCCCTCGGTTTTCCTGTTGCCGCCGCTCCCCGACCGAAGGAGCATTCCTGCGACTTTTGCAGAACCTGCACCGGCGAACAAACGAAAAATCGTCTGGCCAGCACGGATAAGGCCCTTTCGGGTCGAATTTAGCGCTGCGAACCCCAACAGATACTTAACACGGCGCCTGCAATCTCACCTTCGGCCAAGAAATAAGCCGCTTTTGTGGCGCGAGAGGTCAAAAGGACGGCATCGCCGGAACCTCCGATCCTATTTCGATTCGGCGGGGGGCGTGTCGCGCGACTCGACCACCTTGTCGATAAGGCCGAATTCCAGCGCTTCCTGCGCCGTCATGAAGTGGTCGCGGTCGAGCGTACGCTCAATGGTTTCATAGTCGCGGCCGGTATGCTTCACGTAGATTTCGTTGAGCCGGCGCTTCATCTTGATGATGTCCTGCGCGTGGCGCTCGATGTCCGAGGCCTGCCCCTGGAAGCCGCCGGAGGGCTGGTGCACCATGATGCGGGCGTTGGGCAGCGCGAAGCGCTGGCCGGTCGCGCCGGCGGTGAGCAAGAGCGAGCCCATCGAGGCGGCCTGTCCCATGCACAGCGTCGAGACGGGCGGCTTGATGAACTGCATCGTGTCGTAGATCGCCATGCCCGACGTCACCACGCCGCCCGGCGAGTTGATGTACATGTTGATCTCCTTCTTGGGGTTTTCCGCCTCAAGAAAGAGAAGCTGGGCGCAGACCAGCATGGACATGCCATCCTCGACCGGACCGTTGACGAAGATGATGCGCTCCTTCAGGAGGCGCGAAAAGATATCATAGGCCCGCTCGCCGCGGTTGGTCTGCTCGACCACCATCGGTACGAGGTTCATGACGGTTTCGATCGGATCTCTCATTATGGGCCTCTGGTCCTATGCGAATATTGCGATTGAATCGGCTATTTCCATACATAGGGCGTTGCGCCCTTGTTCCGCAAGGGGCGTTCAGTCCAGCCCGGACTGTGCTTTTTCCACGCGGATACCGCGCTTTTCGTCCAGGACCTTGCGCGCCGTCTCCGTCAGCCGCGCGCGGATACGCACCGACCCGTCGTCGCGGTCCTCGCGGCGCACGTCGCTGGCGTGCTGGTAGATCCAGTCGAGGAGATGCAACTCGAACGGCGACAGCACGATATCCACCATCGCCAGCTTGCCGGCAATGCGCGTCTCGATCAACGTCAGCAGCCTGTCCACACCCTCGCCCGTCAATGCGGAAAGCGGCACCGGGCGTCCGTCGTCGGGGCCGGCGGCTGCAAGACGCAGCGCCGCCTCGCGCGCGGTTTCGTCCAGATTGTCGATCTTGTTCCAGACCTCGATGACGCGGGCGCGATCCTGCGGCTCGACGCCGAGCCCGGCCAGAATCGTCTCGACGTCCTCGGCCTGCGCGGCGTTGTCGGGATCGGAAATGTCGCGCACATGCAGGATGAGATCGGCCTCGACCACTTCCTCCAGCGTGGCGCGGAAGGCCGCGACCAGATGGTGCGGGAGGTTGGAGATGAACCCCACTGTATCCGACAGGATCACCGTCTCTCCATGCGGCAGGCGGATGCGGCGCAGCGTCGGGTCGAGGGTAGCGAACAGCATATCCTCGGCCAGCACCTCAGCACCGGTCATGCGATTGAAAAGCGTGGACTTTCCGGCGTTGGTGTAGCCCACCAGCGCCACCACCGGATGCGGCACCTTGCGCCGCTTCTGGCGGTGCAGCGTGCGGGTGCGCACCACGGTCTCGAGTTCGCGCTTGATGCGCAGGATCTTCTCCTGCAACAGCCGCCGGTCGGCCTCGATCTGGGTTTCACCGGGGCCGCCAAGAAAGCCACCGCCGCCGCGCTGACGCTCAAGGTGGGTCCAGCTTCGGACCAGCCGGCCCTTCTGGTAGTTCAGGTGGGCAAGCTCGACCTGAAGCGCGCCTTCCTTGGTGCGGGCGCGCTCACCGAAAATCTCCAGAATGAGGCCCGTGCGGTCGATGACCTTGACATTCCATTCCTTTTCGAGATTGCGCTGCTGAACCGGCGTGAGGGCGTGATCGACGATCACCAGCCCGATTTCCATCTCCTTCACCGTCGCGGCGATGCTTTCCACCTTGCCGGTGCCGAGCAAGGTCGCGGGGCGCGGACTGGAGACGATGACGATCTCGGCATGAACCACGTCGAGGCTGATGGCGCGCGCAAGCCCCACCGCCTCCTCCAGCCGCGCCTCGTTGGAACGGGAAAACCGGGGAGAGCGCTGGAACTCGGGGCGTGCGCCGTCCTCGCCGGAAGCCGCCCCGTTACCGGTGTTGTGCTTTTCCGGCAGGACCGGCACGATCACCGCGGCCCGTGTCGGCTCCGGCTTCGACAGGCCGAAGCCCTTGTCTGCGTCGGAATTCGTGTCGGGCGCCGCGTTTCTATCGATGGGTTTTGGCAAAAGCGTCAGGCATCCTCGCCCTCGAACATCTGCACCGGCTGACTTGGCATGATGGTCGAGATGGCATGTTTATAAACAAGCTGCGAATGGCCATCGCGGCGCAGCAGCACACAGAAATTGTCGAACGACGTCACGATTCCGGTCAGTTTCACACCGTTGATGAGAAAGATCGTCAGGGAAATCTTCTGCTTGCGGACGGAGTTCAGAAAGAGGTCTTGCAGGTTTTGCGATCGTTCAGCCATTGTTCTTATTCCTTTATGCGATCAGCAGCTTATCAAAAACGTTCACGCGGCAGGAGCGGGTCAGACCGCCGCCGCGTACCAGTATCCGGCGCCTGACCGCGATTGCTCATGTTAAGACAACCGCCCTACTCCGGTTAACAGGATGGGAATCGTTGCGCAACCGGGAAATTGGTCCAAGCCCCGCAATTACAGGCGATGGGCCTTGCGCGCCTTTCAGGCGGAGGCTGCCAATGGCACGCTTTCCACCTCTTCCAACAGAGGCCGCACCCGGTCCATGGCCCACATATAGAAGCTGCCAGGTCGATAAGAGACGACTTCCTTGTGCTTGTGATGAATATGGAAGCCGATGATATCCGGGTGGTTCAGCGGCTCCAGGCCATAGGCAGGATCATAGATGCGCGCGGAATCCTTTCCGACCCAATAATAGAAGTTCTCCCGCCGCGCGGCATTTTTGAAGATTCCGTATTTTCTGGCGAGACGCGAAATGCCGTCATTACCGAAGACGGTGATGCCCATGGCCGCCGGCGTCACCTCCCTTCTCGTTATCCGGTAATAGAACGGACGCAGTTTTCCCCGCCGAATGCCGAGCCATTTCGGCAGCGCATAGGCGCCGGCCATATAGGCTTCGAATTCGCCTATGATCGGATGATCGTGTGGCAGATAGAGCGCCGAAACGCCGACGCGGAAACGGTTTTCCCGCGCAAGATAAGGCCGCGCCGGATCTGGATGAAAGGCTTTCAGCAGGTAGACATCGGTATCCAGCCACACACCCTGTCCGCGCTTCATCAGCATGATTCGAAAAATGTCGCTGAACTGCACCACCGTCCGGGGCGAGCGGAAATATGGATAGGCCGCATCAAGCCGCCGGAATGCGGCCTCCGGCAGGATGGAAGCGGCGTCATGCATCTCGACGCCGGGGGGCACACCCTCGACCGGCGAATAGACGAAGAGCTTCACCCTCTGCCCCGTCGTCACCATCGACGCAAGACAGACACGATCAACCTCGCGCAAACGAGGCCCGTACCAGAACGTACAAATGTCCATGGTCTTTTCCCCCGACCAATACCCATGGAACTATTAGCACGCTTTTTATCACGGAAGAACTCAATACCGACGCAATCGAAGCAAAACATCAACTCCGTATATTTTGCCGCGGCGGATTTGGCGGCGATAACGCGACGGCAGTCGGTTGCCCAAAGCTATTCCTGTTTTACGGAACGCCGGACAAGCAAAACCACCGCTACACACCTTTGCCGGAAATGCTCTATACGCCGAGCGATTTCAGCTTGCGGTGCAGCGCCGAGCGCTCCATGCCGACGAATTCCGCCGTGCGGGAAATATTGCCGCCGAACCGGTTGATCTGGGCGATCAGATATTCCTTCTCGAAGCGCTCGCGCGCCTCGCGCAGCGGCAGCGCCATGATGTGCTGGTCGGACTCGGTCGGCGCGCGCGGCAGCGTGTCGCCGATCTCGGCCGGCAGCAGGTCGGCGGTGACTGGAGCGTCGATATCGTCGCCGCGCGCGAGGATCATCAGCCGCTCCACATTGTTGCGAAGCTGGCGGATATTGCCCGGCCAGCTATGCGCCTGAAGTACCGCCATGGCGTCCGCGCCGATCTTGCGTGGCTTGATGCCGGCCTGCCCGGCGATCTGCTTCATGAAATAATCGACAAGCATCGGAATGTCCTCGCGGCGCGCGGCCAGCGGCGGCACCTGCACCGGCACCACCGACAGACGGTGGAAAAGGTCCTCGCGGAAGGTGCCCTCGGCGATCATGCCTTCCAGATTCTGCGCCGTGGAGGAGATGATGCGCACATCGACCTTCACGCGCTTGGTGCCGCCGACGCGCTCGAACTGCTGGTCCACCAGCACGCGCAGAATCTTGTTCTGCGTCTCGCGCGGCATATCGGCGACCTCGTCGAGATAGAGGATGCCGCCATGCGCCTCCTCCAGCGCGCCGACCTTCCGCTCGCCGCCGTCCATCTCGGTGCCGAAAAGTTCTATCTCCATGCGCTCGGGCGTGATCGTGGCCGCGTTGACGGTGACGAAAGGCCCACCGGCGCGGCTCGACTGGGCATGGATGGCGCGCGCCACCAGTTCCTTGCCCGCGCCGGAGGGGCCGGTGATCATGATGCGGCTGTTGGTTGGTGCGACCCGCTCGATGGTCTGGCGCAACTGGTTCATGGCCAGCGACGTGCCGATCAGTTCCAGATGGTCGCCGCTGCGCTTGCGCAGGCTCGAAACCTCGCGCTTGAGTTTCGACGTTTCCAGCGCACGCTCGGCAACGAGAATCAGCCGATCGGCCTTGAACGGCTTCTCGATGAAATCATAGGCGCCACGCCGGATGGCGGAAACGGCGGTCTCGATATTGCCGTGGCCGGAGATCATGACCACGGGCAGTTCAGGATGCAGCTTCTTGATCTCGTCCAGAAGCGCCAGCCCGTCGAGCCGGCTGCCCTGAAGCCAGATATCGAGGAAAACCAGCCGCGGCACGCGGTCGCCTATGGCCGCGAGCGCGCTGTCCGCGTCGAAGGCGGTGCGCGTTTCGTGGCCCTCGTCGCTCAATATCCCAGCGACCAGTTCCCTTATGTCCGCTTCGTCATCAACCACAAGAATATCGGCTGCCATTTCAGTTCACCTGTCCAGCTATCGTCTTTCCGTCATTTTCCGTGTCCGCCTGCTGCTCGACATCGGCAATTTCGGATGTTTCGGGAAAGACCATCCGTATCATCGCGCCGCGGCCTCCGTGGAAATCCGCCGGCGCGTCATGCAATTCGAGATGCCCACCATGATCCTCGACGATCTTGCGTACGATGGCGAGGCCGAGTCCCGTCCCCTTCTCTCGCGTCGTCATATAGGGCTCGAGCAGCTTCTGGCGATCATCGCCGGGAAGTCCCTTGCCGTTGTCGATCACATCGATGACGATCTGCCCGTCCTCCCGGCGGGAATGGATGCGGATATAACCCTCGCCCCGGTCCTCCTTGGCGACGGCGTCGATCGCCTCGCTGGCGTTCTTGATGACGTTACCGAAAGCCTGCCCGATCAGGCGGCTGTCGAAGGAGCCGATCAGCTTGTCCGGCCCGAAATCGTTTTCGAAATGGATATCGTGGCGGCTCACCTCGATGAGGAAGGATGCCTCGCGCAGCGCCTCGCGGAGGTCCATCGGTCGCATTTCGGGCTTGGGCATGCGCGCGAAGGCGGAAAACTCGTCCACCATGCGGCCGATATCGCCCACCTGCCGGATGATGGTGTCGGTGCACTGGTCGAAGACCTCGCGGTCCTCGGTGATGACCTTGCCGTAGCGGCGCCGGATGCGCTCGGCGGAAAGCTGGATCGGCGTCAACGGATTCTTGATCTCGTGTGCGATGCGGCGCGCCACATCCGCCCAGGCGGAGGAGCGCTGCGCCTGCACCAGATCCGTGATGTCGTCCACGGTGACGACATAAGAGTGATCCTCCGAATCGGCATCCTCGACCGTGACCTGTACGTTGAAGGCGCGCGCCTGCCCGCCCCGTGTCATGCTCACCTGCTCACGGTGGGCGGCCTTGCGCGCGGTGCGTGCCACCTCGAAAGCCTGCCCGATTTCCGGTGCGATGACCGACAGGTTATGTCCCACGGCATCCTCGGAGGAAACGCCGAACATATGCTCGGCGGAACGGTTGAGGATGGAAATGGAACCGTCGCTCGCGATACCGATGACGCCCGCCGTGACGCCGGAAAGAACGGCTTCCGAAAAGCGGCGGCGCTCGTCGATCTGATCCTTGGCGGCGATGAGTTCGTTGCGCTGGCTCTTCAGTTCCGCGACCATGTTGTTGAACGTGCCCGAAAGCGCTCCAACGTCGCCATCCGACGAGCGCACAGGCACCGAAACGTCGAGATCGCCGGCGGTCACGTCATCGGCCGCGCCGATCAACAGGCGGATCGGACGCACCAGCCGGTCGGCGACGGCGATACCCGTCCATATGGCTGAAAGCAGCACGATCAGCGTGAGGCCGAAATAGAGGAGCGCGAAGGCGATCTGGGTCGGGATGCGGTTGGCATCCATCGCCTTGTAGCGCTGGGTGTTGGCCTCCATCAGGCGCATGGCGTCCAGAACCTGCTGGTCCACGGAGCGCACCGTGTAGAGATAGAGATCGTTGATCTCGCGCATCTTGATGACGGCGCCGACGAAATTGCTGTTGCCGGGCGGAATCACGACAGGCTTGCCGTCGGCGGCGGTCTTCATCGCGTCATGGGTCGGCGGCGGCAGCCTGCTTTCGGTGCCGGTCTGGCTCCTCACGACGATTTCACCGTCCTGCTTGACGAGAAATGCTCCAAGCAGACCGCGTCCCGCCGTCTGCAACGTCATGTTGCGGATGAACTGGGCGCGGTCGAGACTGTAGACGATACGCTGCGAGTCGAGTTCCAGCATCATCGAATAGGAAGTGCTCTGGAGATTGAGAGCGGTTTCGCGGATATAGCCGGCGGCGAGGCTCTGCGAGGAATTCACGATATCGCGCGTATTGGTGTCGAACCATCGGTCCAGCCCGAGATTGAGCGTGACGGAGGCCACGATCGCCACCACGATGGCCGGTACAGCCGCGATCAGAGAGAACAGCGCGACGATGCGCACATGGAGCCGCGACGCCGCCTTGCCGAGTCTTCGCGCCGTGATGATGCGATAAACCTCGCGGCAGATCAGCAGAATCAGGAACAGGATCAGCGCGACATTGACGATGACCAATGTCAACGTCACCGTGCGGTCGGGCGTAATGGGCGTGACGCCGATCAGGATGGCGAAAGAAATGGACGCCGTGACCAACGCCGACACGACCGTGACGATGCCCGGCAGGGCCAGAAGTCGCCGACCCTCGCCGCCGCGTCTCTCCTGCCGCGTATTCTTCGTGGAATTGGTCAGATTCTCTGCGTCCATGATTACCATGTTAATCGAAGGCGTTGCATCTATGCAACGCATTGTGGCGAAAATGCAACGTTATCTCACAAAGCACGAGGCGGGAGCGTTTTGCCCGTTTCACAGGACATGAAGGATGTTCCCTCATATCAACCAGAGGATGAACAGGTCCGCAAAGAGCACGTTCCCAGCCATCCGGCCTATCCGATCACGGAATGCAACATTTGACACGGAATGTCAGCGGAACCATTTGTCGTGAAAAGCATTTTGCATGACGAGGCCAATTGGGTTACGCCTTTATCGGCCGACGGTCGGGGATGGTTGCCGCAAGGCAGCCGGCCGTGGTTTTCCTTCAATTTACAACCGGAGTTCGTTATGGGGATTTTCGACACGATCAAAAACGCCATCTGGGGACAGGCCCAGGCCGCAACGCCATCTGCCGATTCGCCGGCCGCGTCCACGCCGGATGCTCCCGCTTCCGCCTCCGCCCCGGCGGCTGATGTCGATGTCGGCGCCATTCTTGACGCGGCGGTCGCAAAAAGCGGCCAGAAGCTCAACTGGAAGACGTCTATCGTCGATCTGATGAAGGCGCTCGGCCTCGACAGCAGTCTCGAACACCGCAAACAGTTGGCCAAGGAACTCGGCTATACCGGCGACGCCAACGATTCGGCGGCGCTGAACATCTGGCTGCATAAGCAGGTGATCCAGAAGCTCAAGGACAATGGCGGCAAGGTGCCGGCCGGTCTGTAATTTTACACTGAGGAGTAATCCGCATGGGCAGTGCAGGTATCGGATGGATCGCAGCGATCATTATCGGTGGCTTGGCCGGATGGATCGCCTCCAATTTCATGAATAGCAATACCGGCATATTCATGAACATCATTCTCGGCATCATCGGGGCCGCCGTGGCAAGCTTCATTTTCGGCTTTTTCGGCGTGGCCTTCGGTGGCTGGATCGGCTATCTGATCGCAGGTTTCGTCGGAGCCTGCATCCTGATATGGCTGGGACGGCTGATAAGCTGACAGATTGCAAAACAACATGAAATCCCTGAGAGGCGCCTTACAGGCGCCTCTCTTTTTTAGGCACTTGTCCGGCTTCCGGCGGCCACTTCGGTTCGATACGGCATCCAAGATACTGCATATCCGGTTATGCCATCGCGCCAACTCCGCATAAGGCCGGATTTCTCAAAATAAGCCGTTGATGCGCCTGCCCGTTTCAGTTAGAAACGCGGCTGTTCCGGCTTTCAGCCGCCAGCGCTGCACCCGTAGCTCAGCTGGATAGAGTGCTGCCCTCCGAAGGCAGAGGTCACAGGTTCGAATCCTGTCGGGTGCGCCATTCCAGCACAGAACGATGAACGCCTTTTCCGGAGTCCTGCCGGAACACGTCGATTCATCTGCTTAGGCCCCGAACGCGAAAAAGGGCGCCATAGGCGCCCTTTTGTCATTGTTACGTCCGCCAATGATGGTGACGGTGGCGAGGAACATAGTGCCGTCGCGGCCCATGATGATCCTTCCACACCCTCGGTGCACGATGGTGACGATGGAACCAGCGAGGATGATGATGGCGGCGCTCGTAGTGATGGCGCCTGCGCCAGTCCCGATGGTGATCCCGCACCATATCGACTTTCGCAACAGCTCCGGTGGAACTGGTGCCGGGCGCGGCAATAGCCGACCGGGCCATGTCCGCCACCGGAGCGGCCGACGCCGCACCAGCACCCGCGAGCAATCCGATGCCCAGAACGCCGGCGATCAATCCACGTAATATCTTCATGAAATACTCTCCTTTCACGACAGCAGAATAAGAAATAGCGCATGAATGCAGGCTGAACAGGTTTGACCCTTGAAGGCGAAGATAAAGTTTTATGCGCAGAAAATCGCAAAAGAGAGGGCCGGTATCCATCGTTTCGAAGATTCGGCACTATCTTCTACACCGTAAAAAATTCTAAATTGGCAAGCGAACCAAGCATAGATGTCTCATCCGTCTGGAACGAAACCGGACGCAGGGTCACCCGTATACACCGGGCGTAATCGCTATCGGGATGGCGGTTCAGCGTGGATGATCCATACCGGATATCTTCCCAGCTTCTTGCGCAAGACATTTGCAGGGCGGCGACCGTCAATAATAAATTCGGTCCCCTGTGTACGGACTACAACAAGCGATCCTTCCATATGGCGCGGCGGCTCATCAGTCAGTACAACATGACCGGCATTGCTCTCGTCGCTTGCACGTTGCATCACTATCAATACATCATTGATATGCTTATTGTCCCACGTTTCCTTGGAAAGTGATCCCGTATAGATATTCACCTTCGAGAGTTTCAAAGCTTTTGTCCAGCGTGTCGTAATCCGCTGAATTGCTAGCACGCCATCCCGATGGAAGAAGAACAGAGGCAGAATATTGGCCCACGTCGCATCGCGAGTAACTGCCTTGTGAGCTTTCCAGAAATCCGCCGTGTGGAATAAATGAGTGACATGCATTTTCTCCCCCCTGCCGTTAAACTGCTCACTTCTCCTTCGAACTTAAGATAAAACTAATCTACGATGTACCCGAAACCAGTCTGGATCACGGGATCGTTATCCAGAGCGGTAGTTTCGAAAAAAGAGAAACCGGACCGCCTTCTGCAAGCATCAGGAAAGACACGAAAGCCCATCTTGCGGAATGGTTGAAAATCATTTCGGATTTCGACGATCGGACGCTTGACTTTCCCTGTCGCCGCCACGTATATCCGCCGCACCTAAGCAGCCGCATGGACGGCTCTGCGGGCGCGTAGCTCAGCGGGAGAGCACTCCCTTCACACGGGAGGGGTCACAGGTTCAATCCCTGTCGCGCCCACCATCTTCTCCGAAAATCGATGATTGATTGCGAACGCAAGATCATGTGCCGCAGAAACAGGCCATGAAAAAGGGGCGGAATGTCTTCCCGCCCCTGTCCTGTTTTTCTTCATCCGGCAAGCGTTCACGCTCGCCGAAGCGGAAATCACCGCATCAGCTTGCTGCCAGACGCGAATCCACCGTCTTTTCGAAGGCTTTCTGCATGCCGGCATCGCGGCCATAAACGTCACCGTAATAGTGAATCCTGCCGTCGTTGTCCGGCCATGCGGTGAAATAGCCGATATAGACCGGCACCGGCTCCGGCACCTTCACGCCGCGCTCGTTGCCGCCGAAATATTTATTCAGGCTCTCCACCGGCTGTTCGAGCAACGCCGCCGCCATGTCGCGCGGGCGTTCCAGACGGATGCAACCATGGCTCAGGGCGCGCGCGTCGCGCTTGAAATAGGATTTCGCCGGCGTATCGTGCATGTAGATGTCATGCGAATTGGGGAACAGTATCTTGAGCTCGCCCAGCGCATTGTCGAGGCTCGGTTTCTGGCGGATGGAGACCTGCTGCCTGCCGGCGGCGACGGCGTTCCAGTTCACCTCGCTGGCCGAAACCTTGCGGCCGTCCTGATAGAGCTCGTAGCCGTTGCGGTCGAGATAGCTGTTGTCGCGCATGACCTTGGGCAGCATCTCGTTGAGAATGATGGAACGCGGCACGCCCCAATACGGATTGAAGACGACGGTTTGCACCTTGTTGTAGAAGAAATAGGTCTGGTGGGTCGGTGAGCCGACCACCACCCGCATGCCCAGCTTCTCCTTGCCGTCCTCATAGTAGCCGGCGTGATAAGCGGCCGGGTTCACCAGCACGAAACGCTTTCCCATATCGTGCGGCAGCCAGCGCAGCCGTTCCATGGAATAGAGGATACGGTCCCGATTGGCGGATTCGTCCGCGCCCTGCAAGGCAGCGACGGTGTTCTTGCCGATGACGCCGTCCGGCGCGCTGCCGGAAAGTTTCTGATAATCCTTGATGGCGGAGACCAGTTCGGGGTCGTAGGTGTTTGCATCCGCATGGGCCGCGAGCACGTCCCGATGCTGCTCCAGATAATCGGCGGGCGCATTGGCGGAAATCAGCGCCACGATCTTGCCGAGCTGGTCGCTGGAATCGCCGGGACGGATAACGCCGTTGAGCGAGACGCGTACCGGCTCGGTCGAAGGCGCCGGCGTTGCTGCCAGTTGCTGCTTCAGCTCCGTATATTGCGGGCTGTCCGGTTCGAAGCTGTGCAGATATGCGACCGGATCGCTCTGCGTGGCAAGCTGTTCGAGCACGCGCTTCGGATCGACACGCCCCCGGGGCAGATCATAGAAGCCGCCAAGGCGATCGGCGATGATGCGCCCCTCGCCCGCGTCCATGGCATAGCGCAGGGCGCGCGCTGACATGCGAATCTCGAACTCGGCCAGTTTCCGCCGCCGCGCATCGATCTGCTGCGGATCGAAACCATCGGAGGGTATGGTGACGGCATATTCATCCGGGTTGAGGCCGTCCTCTCCGGCTCGGGCAAAGAAGGCGGCAACCGCCTTGGCCTTGTCGAGCACCTTGTCGTCGGCGGACCAGATGAAGGAGCGGTGCGTGGAATAGAACGAGACGATCGCATCGGCGATGGGCTTCTCGGCCTTCACGTCCACCGCTTTCAGATCGTCCATCGCGGCGTTGAAGGCACGGTCGCCCGGCGTTCCGGCTTCGTCCGGCTGGCTGGCTGGCGCCGCGCCGGGAATCAGCGGATTAGCCGGTGCCGGCTGCTGGCCGGTAGCCGCCGTGACCTGAAGGTCCAGCCCGCTGAAGTCGATCTTCACAAGCGCTTCCGGCTTGTAGTCATAATCGACCTGCGGCCCCTTGACGATCACGCGCGGCGTAGCTGCGATACGCGGAACGGCGCCGGTCCGTGGCGCGACAGGTGCCGGCGGCGGAGGCGGGAATGACGAATCCGTCTGCTGCCGATGGCTCCGGAAGAGGTCGAACAGCGTATTGGCCGCATGGGCCTGACCGACCGGCAACAACGCCGACGCGGCCAGCGCCGCGACCATTGCGTTGCGGGTCATGAACCCGCCATTACGAAACATCCTGCCATTCATCTGCGCACGCCGCGAAAAATGCATATCAACCGCCAAATCTATCTCAATCGCCCTGAAGCACATGCTTGCCGGGCGAATCCGGGTGGACCCTCGCGCACAGCATTCACCAATCTCGTATAGAAAGTTTTAATGCTAATTCTATTTAGCGCAAAATTCATTCTTCGCGCCTGAGATCGTCATGCGCCTTGTCAGGCGCATGACGATCTGTCTTTTTATTTGAGCACCGGATGACCCGATCGTAGCGGGATCAGAAATCAGTCCGGTGGACTGATTTCCCCGCGAAGGCGGTTCCCACTTTTCGGTCCGATGCTCCGCCCCACCCGCGACACTTGTCCGGGGCGCGTTTCGATCCGTTTGAATGCACAATCTGCCGCAGTGGCTTGCATGGCGCTTCACGCTACAAGCGCGCATGGATTAACCCGGAATCAACTGGCAAGCAAGCGAGGTACCATCATGGCAGAAGCAGGCGCCGCCGATCTCTTTCCCCTTGGCCCGGACGACACGTCCTATCGCAAGCTCAGCGCCGATTTCGTCTCGGTCGACAGATTCAAGGGACAGGATGTTTTGACCGTCGAAACCGAAGGACTGCGCCTTCTGTCGGAAGCGGCCTTCGCGGACATCAACCATCTCCTGCGGCCCGGCCACCTCCAACAGCTTGCAAGGATTCTGGAAGACCCCGAAGCGACCGACAACGACCGCTTCGTCGCCTATGACCTGTTGAAGAACGCCAATATCGCCGCCGGCGGCGTGCTGCCCATGTGCCAGGACACCGGCACCGCCATCATCATGGGCAAGAAGGGCCGCCGCGTCTGGACCGAAGGCGGTGACGCGGAGGCGCTGGCCGGCGGTGTGCTTGACGCTTACGAGAAGAAGAACCTGCGCTATTCGCAACTGGCGCCGCTGTCGATGTTCGAGGAAAAGAACACGAAGAACAACCTGCCGGCGCAGATCGACATCTACGAGGAAGGCGAGGACGCCTACAAGTTCCTGTTCGTCGCCAAGGGCGGCGGTTCGGCCAACAAGACATTTCTTTATCAGGGCACGCCGTCGCTGCTTACCCACGACCGCATGATCGAGTTCCTCAGAGACAAGATCCTTAGCCTCGGCACGGCCGCCTGCCCGCCCTATCATCTGGCCGTCGTCATCGGCGGAACCTCGGCCGAAATGAACCTCAAGACGGTCAAGCTCGCCTCCACGCGCTATCTCGACAGCCTGCCGACCGAGGGTTCGGAAGCCGGCCACGCCTTCCGCGACCTCGCCATGGAAGCCGAAATCCACAAGCTGACACAGTCGCTCGGCGTCGGCGCGCAGTTTGGCGGCAAGTATTTCTGCCATGACGTACGTGTCATCCGCCTGCCGCGCCACGGCGCGTCGCTGCCGATCGGCATCGGCGTGTCCTGCTCCGCCGACCGTCAGGCCAAGGGCAAGATCACGAAAGACGGCATCTTCCTCGAACAGCTCGAAACCAATCCGGCGAAATACATGCCGGACATAGACGAGGAAAAGCTGTCGTCGCACGTGGTCAGGATCGACCTCAACCGCCCGATGAACGAAATTCTGAGCGAATTGTCGAAACATCCGGTGAAAACACGACTTTCGCTGTCCGGCCCGATCATTGTGGCGCGCGATCTGGCGCATGCCAAAATCCGTGAGCGGCTGGAAAAGGGCGAACCCATGCCAGACTATTTCAAGAACCACCCGATCTATTATGCCGGCCCGGCCAAGACGCCGGCAGGCTATGCCTCCGGTTCGTTCGGTCCAACCACGGCGGGCCGCATGGATTCCTATGTGGACCAGTTCCAGTCTTTCGGCGGCTCCATGGTGATGCTCGCCAAGGGCAATCGCTCGCGGCAGGTGCGCGAGGCCTGCGGGAAGCATGGCGGCTTCTATCTCGGTTCCATCGGCGGCCCCGCCGCCCGTCTGGCGCAGGACTGCATCAAGAAGGTCGAGGTGGTGGAATATCCCGAACTCGGCATGGAAGCCATCTGGCGCATCGAGGTCGAGGATTTCCCCGCCTTCATCGTCATCGACGACAAGGGCAACGATTTCTTCAAGGAACTGAATCTGGGATAAGGCGGAATGAGCGACCGCGTTCCCCTTACCGGGGATCGCGGCTCAGGCCCTTCTCGGCCAGTTCGTCCAGATAGGTCTGCCAGAGCGTTTCCTTCTCCGTGCCGAGTTTGTGCAGGTAGGTCCATGAGAACAGGCCGGTATCGTGCATGTCGTCAAAGGTGATGCGCACGGCATAATTGCCGACTGGCTCGACCTTGAGGATTTCCACATTGCGCTTGCCGCCGACGGTGACACGTTGTTCCGGCGAATGGCCCTGCACTTCCGCCGAAGGCGACAGCACGCGCAGCATTTCGGCGGCGAGATCGAAACGCTCGCCGCCCTCGAAAGCCACCGTCAGCAGGCGGCGGTCGCGCGAAACGCGCAATTCGGTGGGCCAGACCTCGCTCATCGCATTTTCTCCGCATTCATTGCGATGCGACTTGATAGGCCGCGCGCCGGAAAGTCGCAAGGGGGCGCCCGCGCGTATCACTGGACATTGTGCCCCCGAAACCCTATGTCTTTTTACAGCATGTCACACAAAGACGCGTCGCGATTTTACGGTGACGACATGCCTGAAAACAACGACTTGAAGCGCGGAACGGTCCGCGCGATGCTGTTATCCATGGCCTATGCAATAGAACCCGCCCTCGCGCGGCCCGCTCCTGCCCCGTCGCGCAACATGATCGACCCTTTCGGGCGCGCCGTGACCTATCTGCGCGTGTCGGTGACGGATCGTTGCGACTTCCGCTGCACATATTGCATGGCCGAGCACATGACATTCCTGCCGAAGAAGGACCTTCTGACGCTGGAGGAACTGGACCGGCTCTGTTCGGCCTTCATCGCCAAGGGCGTGCGCAAATTGCGGCTGACCGGCGGTGAGCCGCTGGTGCGCAAGAACATCATGCACCTGATCGGCAGCCTCTCGCGGCATCTGGAAAGCGGCGCGCTGGACGAACTGACGCTGACCACCAACGGATCGCAGCTTGCGCGATTCGCCGACGATCTGGCGGCCCGCGGTGTCCGGCGTATCAACGTCTCGCTCGACACGCTCGATCCGCAGAAGTTCCACACCATCACACGCTGGGGCGAACTGGCGCGGGTGCTGGACGGCATCGACGCGGCGCAGCGCGCCGGCATCCACGTCAAGATCAACACGGTAGCGCTGAAAGACTTCAACGAGGCGGAGATTCCCGATCTCCTGACATGGGCGCACGGGCGCGGCATGGACCTCACCCTGATCGAGACCATGCCGATGGGCGAGATCGACTGCGACCGCACCGACCAGTATCTGCCGCTGTCGCAGGTGCGTGCCGACCTGTCGCGCCGTTTCACGCTGGCCGATATTCCCTACCGCACAGGCGGTCCCGCCCGTTATGTGACGGTGGCCGAAACCGGTGGACGCCTCGGCTTCATCACGCCGCTCACACATAATTTCTGCGAAAGCTGCAACCGGGTGCGACTCACCTGCACCGGCATGCTTTATATGTGCCTCGGCCAGAACGACGAGGCAGACCTGCGCGAAGTCCTGCGGAGCAATAGCGGCGACACCTTCCTGGACGCGGCCATCGACGAGGCCATTTCCCGCAAGCCGAAGGGCCATGACTTCATCATCGACCGCGATCACAGGCATCCGGCAGTGAAGCGTCACATGAGCATGACCGGCGGCTGAAACATTTCGTCTCATCCGCGTCGAAGTCTGAAGATAGTTGTCGCGCGGGCATCATGAAAAAGTTATGCAATCCGGGATCGGATATCTCCATCCGAAACCGGATTTCACATCGTGCCGCATTCCGCCAATTTCCGCGCAAGCCTTTTCATGCTGCTCGCCATGGGCCTGTTCACCATCGGCGATTCCATCACCAAATATCTGTCGGAGGAGATGAACAGCGGCCAGTATATGCTGGTGCGCGGCATCTTCGCCACGGCGGCGATCGGTTTCTTCGCTTTGCGCCACGGCGCGCTGCGCAAGGTGCCGCTGCTGGAAAAAATGACCTTGCTGCGCGTACTGGGCGAAGTGGTGGCCACGGTCACTTACATCTATGTGCTGAGCCGCCTGTCTCAGGCCTTCTGTTCGGCGGTGTTCCAGTCTACGCCCATATTGGTCACGCTCTGCGCGGCGCTGTTTCTGGGCGAGAAAGTCGGCTGGCGGCGCTGGACATCCATCCTTGTGGGACTCATGGGCGTCCTCATCATCATCCGTCCCGGCGAAAACCCCAATGCCGATTTCGCATCCCTTGGGGTGCTACTGGCGAGCATCGCCTTCACGGTGCTGCGCGATCTGGCCACCCGTCGCGTGCCTGCCCATGTGCCGTCCCTCTATATTTCGGTCCTCACCGCCGCAGCCATCGCGATCACCGGCGGCGTGCTGGTGGAGCCGATGGGAGGCTGGCAACCGATGCGCCTTGGCGCCGTGGTCGCCATGGCGACGGCGGCGGTCCTGCTGGTGATCGGCAACCAGTGCATCATTCTCGCCATGCGCGAGGGCGAGGTTTCATTCGTGGTGCCGTTCCGCTATTCGAGCCTGCTATGGGCCATCTGCACGAGCATGATCGTATTCGGCCAGGCGCCCGACCATTATACCCTCGCCGGCTCGGTCCTCGTCGTGGGCAGCGGCGTTTACATGATCTATCGCGAGAACAGGCAGAAGAGGAAGCAGGCGCGGCTGCTCGCTGCTGCGAAGCCGTTATGACCGGCGCGCGAGGCCTGCTCGCTGGCGCGATCATTGCCGGCGGCCAGTCGAGCCGGATGCACGCGGCCGGCGTTTCCGGCGACAAATTCCTGCAAGTGCTTGGGCCCGTCACCGTCATCGGCCATGTGGCCGCGCGGCTGCGGCCGCAGGTGGACCAGCTCTTCATCAACGCCAATGGCGATCCCGCACGTCTTGCCGGTCTCGGCCTGCCCGTGGTGGCAGACCTGCCAGCCGTCCATGGCGGGCCGCTCGTCGGCATATCGACGGCGCTGGCCCACGCGCGGGACGCGGCACGGCTCCTGACCGCTGCCGCCGATACGCCGTTCCTGCCCCCCGATCTTGCCGCAAGACTGAGAGCGCGTCAGGCCGAAACAGGCGCGGAAATCGTCCTGTCCGCTTCGGCAGGGCGTATCCATCCGCTGTTCGGCCTCTGGGCTACCTGCTTGCGCGCGCGGCTCGAATCATGGCTCGCCGCAACCGAAAAGGCGAGCGTGCTTGCCTTTGCCGGTCATATCGGCTTCGAGACGGTGGACTTTGCTTTCGCCACGGACGAAGATGGGCGTGCGGCCTGCGATCCCTTCTTCAACATCAACCGGCCCGGCGATCTGGAACTGGCCCGGAGGCTGTACGAAAGACGGACATGACGCATAAGCTTTTCGGCATCACCGGCTGGAAGAATTCCGGCAAGACCACGCTCACCGAAAGGCTGGTGCGCTGCCTGACCGGACGCGGATTGCGCATCGCCACCATCAAACATGCCCACCATGATTTCGATATCGATCATGAGGGCACCGATTCCTGGCGTCACCGCAAGGCGGGCGCGGCCGAAGTGGCCATCGTCTCGGCGCGGCGCTTCGCCCTCATGCACGAAAATCTGGACGAACCGGAGCCGTCGCTGCGGGAGATCGCAGCCCGCCTCGCCCCCTGCGATCTCGTGCTGGTCGAGGGCTACAAGCGCGACGGCCACAAGAAAATCGAATTGCGGCGGCAGCGCGGTCATGAAGGGCCGCCGCTCGCGGACAGCGACCCGAACATCGTCGCCATCGCCTCCGATCTGCCCTGGCCGGACACGAAGCTGCCGGTCTTCGATATCGACGCGATCGAGGAAATAGCCGACTTCATTCTCCGCGAAATGGCCGTCTGAATAATTATCCGTAAAAACGGACATAATTGGTATGATTAACTAATTTCCCTAAAAAATATACGCTAAATCACGGAATTCCGGCGTTTTTGACGCACATATTTATTACGCAATGCATCTTGCCATTTGCGGAAAAGTCGTGGAATTATCGCGGCCCGGTCCGATGGGAAAACCGCATATGCGAAAAAATATTGCGCAAACTCCATCCAACCATCTATTGATAACAGGAGAGGTTTTTCACGACGCCGTTTCTGGTTACGGCTACAGGAATGCCGGAACACCGACCCGACAAGATCGGATCGGAAGGTGTTCGGGAGATGGTTGAACCAGAAAGACAATCGGGGAACCAGAAAGAACAAACGAGAGGACAGAACATGCGCGTTTTGAAGCGTATATTGGCGGCGGCATCCATGATGGCGGTGGCCGCTTCGTTCAGCGCGGTAACGACGGGCGCGGCCAGCGCCGAGGAACCGCTCAAGCTCACCATCGCGACGGAAGGCGCCTATCCGCCCTTCAACTACGTCAAGCCCGACGGCACGCTGGCCGGCTTCGACGTGGATATCGCCAAGGCGCTCTGCGACCAGATGAAGGCGAAATGCACCATCGTCGCACAGGCATGGGACGGCGCGATCCCCGCGCTTCAGGCCGGCAAGTTCGACGCCTATATCGCGTCCATGTCGATCACCGACGAGCGCAAGAAGCAGGTCGATTTCACCAACAAATATTACAACACCCCGCCCGGCATCGCCGCGCCGAAGGACACCGACATCAAGGGTGTGACCGCCGCCGATCTCGCCGGCAAGATCATCGGCGTGCAGGGTTCCACCACCCACGCCAACTATGCGGAAAAATACTTCACCAAGAGCACGATCAAGACCTATCCGACTGCCGAGGAATACCGTCTCGACCTCGCCAACGGTCGTCTGGACGCGGTCAACGACGACAGCGTGACGCTTGAGCAATGGCTGAAGACGCCGGAAGGCCAATGCTGCAAGATGGTCGGCACTTACCCGCCGGTACTGGAAATCCACGGTCCCGGCGCCGGCATCGCCATCAGGAAGGGCCGCCCGGAACTGGTCGCCAAGTTCAACGCGGCGATCAAGGCGATCCGCGCCAACGGCGTATACAAGAAGATCAACGACAAATATTTCGACTTCGACGCCTACGGCGCCGAGAACTGATCTTTCCGCGATCTTCGTGCCGGACCGCCATAGCGGTCCGGTGCAAGCGGATTGAGGCAGGATTTGAGAATCCTTCTGTATATCTTTGTTTTTAATCCATAGTTTTTTGGAAAAGAAATAGCGATGGGGCATTACGTCACCTTGCTGGGCTTCGGTCCCAACGGTTGGGGAAGCAGTATCGCGTCGGGTTTGGTGGTAACGGTCGCGCTGGCGCTCGCCACCTTGCCGGTCGGGCTGGCGCTGGGGTTTCTCGTGGCGCTCGGCAAGCAGTCGGAAGAGCCGTCGATGCGGATCGCCGCCAGCATATACACCACGATCTTTCGCGGCCTGCCGGAACTGCTGACCCTGTTTCTCGTCTATTTCGGCGCGTCGATCGGTTTGCAGAAGCTGCTTGCCTTTTTCGATATCCATGCGGAGGTGGAGATCAACGCCTTTGGCGCCGGCATGGTGGCGCTGGGCTTCGTATTCGCCTCCTATGCGAGCGAGGTGTTTCTCTCCGCTTTCCGCGCCATACCGCACGGGCAATATGAGGCCGGATACGCGGTCGGGCTCTCTTACTGGCGCACCATGCTCAAGGTGATATTGCCGCAGTTGATCCGCATCGCCCTGCCCGGACTCGCCAATCTGTGGCTGAGTCTGTTGAAGGACACGTCACTGGTCTCTGTCATCACGCTCGCCGACATCATGCGCCAGACCGGGATCGCCGCGCAGGTGACCAAGGAGCCGTTTCTGTTCTACGGCCTCGCCTGCCTGCTCTATCTCGCCCTTGCCATTGTCTCGTCCTACTTCATCGGCCGCATCGAGCGCTGGGCCGATGCTGGAAACCGCGCGCGGGGAGCATGACCATGAGCGACGTAGCCATGCGCGACGATACCGAAATCATGCCGCCTCCCCCGGCCCGGCGCTGGACGCGGACGCGCATCGCCGGCCATATCCTGGTGGCTTTCTGGTCGATCCTTCTGATCGGCCTCGTGATTTATCTTTACAATGTCTGGCGCATCGACCTCATCGAGACCTACGCACCGAAATACTGGTCGGGCCTGCTGATAACGCTGCAACTGGTCGTGGTTTCAATCGTCGCGGGCGCGATTCTCTCGCTGCCGATCGCGGCGGCGCGCATGTCCCGGAACCGCTTGCTGCGGGGGATTGCTTTCGGCTACGTCTATTTCTTTCGCGGTACGCCGCTTCTCGCGCAGGTCTTCCTGATCTATTACGGCTTTGGCACATTCCATGTATTTCTGAACGAAATCGGCGTGTGGGGTTTCCTGCGCGACGCATGGAACTGCGCCGTGCTCGCCTTCGCGCTCAACACCGCCGCCTATCAGGCGGAAATCCTGCGCGGCGCGATCGAAAGCGTGCCGGCCGGCCAGTGGGAGGGTGCGGCGGCGCTCGGCCTTCGCAAGCCTGTCACCTTCTGGAAGGTCGTCCTGCCCCAGGCGCTCATCGTGGCGCTGCGCCCCTACGGCAACGAGATCATCCTGATGATCAAAAGCTCGGCCATCGTCGCCATCATCACCGTGCTCGACTTGATGGGCGAGACACGCCGCGCCTATTCACGCACATTCGATTTCCAGACCTATCTCTGGGCAGCCGTGATCTATCTCGTCATGGTCGAATGCCTGCGCCATCTCTGGGACTATTTCGAAAGGCGGCTGACGCGGCACCTCATAAGATAGCGAGCGGGTAAGCTCTCGTCAGCAAAGCGTTTCGCATTTTTCGGGATTCTCTTTTTCCCTCACGCGCATCCTGCCCGAAAACCGCTTCACACTTTTCGGGATGCGCGTTAAATGCCTCCGTGGGAGAGCGCTCACCGCACTCTCCAAAGATACGAGGCAGAAGATGATGAAAATCTGGGGCCGCGCCAATTCGGCGAATGTGAAGAAGGTTCTGTGGATCGCCGGGGAACTGGAACTCGATTATGAGCGGATCGATGTCGGCGGCCCCTTCGGCGGGCTGAGCGATCCCGCCTATCTGGCGAAGAACCCGAACGGACTGATCCCGCTGCTGGAAGACGACGGTGCGCTGCTTTGGGAATCGAACACCATCGTGCGCTATCTCGCCGCCAGGCACAGCGGCAAGGGTCTCTGGATCGAAGACCCGCTGAAGCGCGCCGAAGGCGAGAAATGGATGGACTGGGCCTCGACCACCTTCGCCCGCGACTTCAGCGCCGTGATGATGAACCTCATCCGCCTGCCGGAAGAGAAGCGCAATCCCGCGCTGGTCGAACAGGGATGGGCCGCCCTCACCCGCGCCGTGCGTATCCCCGAGGAAGCGCTCGGCCGCCAGAACTGGCTTTCTGGAGAGAGCTTCGGCATCGGCGACATTCCACTCGGCAGCTTCATCCATGGCTGGTTCCAGCTTCCATTGGAGCGCCCCGCCGTGCCCAATATCGAAAACTGGTACAAGCGCCTCAAGGAGCGTCCGGCCTATCTCAAGACCGTGGCGACGCCGCTCACCTGATACAATACAGATTTCAAGGGAATTGAATCCATGACGACTGTGAAAGTCGCCTTTCTCGGCCTTGGCGTGATGGGCTATCCGATGGCCGGCCATCTCAAGGTTAAAGGCGGTCATGACGTGACGGTCTATAACCGCACCGCGGTAAAGGCGGAACAATGGGCGAAGCAATTTGGCGGGCGGCATGCGCTTACGCCTGCAGAAGCCGCACGGGATGCCGATTTCGTCTTCGCCTGCGTGGGCAATGACGACGACCTGCGCGCGGTGACGACCGGCCCGGACGGCGCTTTCTCCGCCATGAAAAAGGGCGCCGTATTCATCGACAATACCACGGCGTCCGCCGCCGTGGCACGCGAACTGGATACGGAGGCGCAAAAGCGCGGCTTCCATTTCATCGACGCGCCCGTCTCCGGCGGTCAGGCCGGGGCGGAAAACGGCGTGCTGACGGTGATGGTCGGCGCGCCGGAGGCGGTTTTCGAACGCGCCAGACCGGTGATCGATGCCTATGCCCGTTTTGTCGGCCTGATGGGTCCGGTCGGATCGGGCCAACTCGCCAAGATGGTCAACCAGATCTGTATCGCGGGTCTGGTTCAGGGACTGGCCGAAGGCATCCATTTCGGCAAGAAGGCCGGCGTCGACATCGAAAAGCTGATCTCCGTCATATCGAAGGGCGCAGCCGGCTCCTGGCAGATGGAGAACCGTTCCGGTACCATGAATCAGGGCAAGTACGATTTCGGCTTCGCCGTGGACTGGATGCGCAAGGATCTCGGCATCTGCCTCGACGAGGCTGATCGCAACGGCGCGCTTCTCCCCGTCACCGCGCTCGTGGATCAGTTCTATAAGGAAGTGCAGAAAATGGGCGGCGGCCGCTGGGACACATCCTCATTGCTTGCCCGTCTGGAACAATAGCCACCATATATAGGCACAGAATAAAAAAGCCCGGCTACCATGCCGGGCTTTTTCAGTTCATGCCTGCCTCGGTCTCGACGTTCAGAACTTGACTTTCGCCGTGAGCGAGAGAGCCGTGACCAGATCGTTGCCGAAATCGCTCGTGCTCACAGTGTCCTTCAACGTACCCGAGCCGAGCCAGCCGACGGCGCCGGCGAGGCGGAAGGACAGATGCTTCTGCGGCTTGAAATCCGCTGCCAGACCGAACAGCCACAGATTGGTCTGCGACGTCCAACCGGTGCTGGTGCCGCGATCCCATGTGACGGTGGCCGCACCCGACCATTTTTCGTTGAACTTGTGGCCGATACCGCCCATGATCGTCCAGCCGTCCCGATAATAAAGATCGAGCGAGGTGATTTTCCGTCCGTTCGGCAGGCCGACCGCGGTGTTGTTCACCGAGGTGAAGGCAATGCTCTGGATGCTCTTCCAGTCCGTCCACTTGACCGAAGCCATAGCCAGCCAATCCGGAGCGATACCCGTCTGGAACTTGAACTCCACAGACTGCGGGGCCGCGACATCGCTGTTCACATTCAGCGGAATGGGTGCGAGGTTGGAGATCGTCCCGTCAAGATTATATTTGACTTCGGACTGATAGACGAGCGTGGCGCGCAGGGCATATTCGGGAAGCTCATAGGCGCCGCCGATCCGCCAGCCGACCCCGCGGTCTTCCACATCCAGCGTGGCGACACGGAAAGTGCCACCGAAGGGGGTACCCGGCGGGACCAACTTGCTCTGGTAACCTTTCAGTTCCTGATAGCTCACGCCGCCGAGAATGCGGAAATAGCCCTTCTCTCCGACCGGAATACGATAGGAGCAGTTGATGCCGAAATCGCGCGAAGTGATCTTCTGCTCAATCGCGGTGTAGGACCGGAACGTGTTCAGCCCGACATCCGTGTGGATGCCCCAGGGTTCACGATACTGCACCGCACAGGCGAGATCGTCCGTCAGGTCGTATTTGGCGGAAACCTTCGGCACCCAGAAGGTCTTGCCCTCGTCGACGGAGGACGACATGGGCCGGCCCGTGTCCGGTCCGTACAGGACAATGGGCGGCAAGGGAACGCCGGGATTGGCCCGAATATTCTTCAGCTTGCGTTCCGGCATGACCACCGTGCCGGTGGTATCTATCACAGTGCCCGGCTCGAAGAGAATGTCGAAATCCTGAGAACTGCGCTCAAAACCGCCTGCATGGGCGGAAACCGCACCTGCGAGCCATAATGCTGCGATCCCCAATGCTTTTACGCGCTGCACGTTCATGAATGTCCTCCCACGCGGCAACGGAATAACTTTGACGCAAACGTAAATCAGGAACAAATCTTTTCGCAATATCCATTCGTTGGCCGGACGCCGTACCCTCTGGCGCTTTGCCTCGTGAAAATGCCAGAAATGGCCGTGTTTTCCCGGAATAGTCAGAAATTTAATGGCCGTAAGCCCGCAATTCGCCCTGTTTCTGGCAATATTGCGCCGTTTTTTGGCCATGTTGCGAAAGCGCAACAATTAAAAAAACAATTATAACGCTTGCTCGACCGGTATCGGGCCGGCGCACGGCACACGAATAGCGGCCCTGCGTGCGCGCACAGAACACCCGGCGGATCGTATCCGCCGGGTGTGTGATTCGACTTGCGGCAATCCGGTACTGCCGGTCCCGTCATCCCGCGTCGCGGATACGGGATTCGGCGGTCGCCACGCGCGCGGCTGCCTCCTTCAACTCGGCGAGTTTTTCGCGCTCCGCCTCGACCACTTCTTCCTTGGCGTTGGCGACGAATTTTTCGTTCGAGAGCTTTTTCTCTATGCGGTCGATATCGGCGGCGATCTTCGCGGTCTCCTTGGCGAGGCGGGCGGCCTCGGCCTTGAGATCGACGAGATTGCCGAGCGGGATGCAGATGGTCGCTTCGCCGAGCAGCATCTGTGCCGCGCCTTTGGGAGCCTGCGCCTCGAAAGCGATGCTCTCGACGCGGGCCAGCCGCCTGATCGCCGCATCATGGCGCGCAAAGCGGTCACGCGTCGCGTCACCGGCGTCGAGCACGATAATGGGCGCCACCGCACCGGCCGGCACGTTCATCTCGGCCCGCACCGAGCGGATGCCGGTGACGAGATCGACCAGCCAGTTGATATCGGCGGCGGCTTCATCGTCGGCGAAGGAAAGTTCGGGCCAGTCAGACAGAGCCAGAACCGTGTCGCGAGACTTGCCCTCGCCCGCCGTCAGCGACCAGAGTTCCTCGGTCATGAAGGGCATGAACGGATGCAGAATCCTGTAAATCCGATCGAGGCACCAGGCGGCTGTCGCCTGTGCCTCGGCCTTGGCCGCGGCATCGTCTCCCATGAAGATCGGCTTCAGCAGTTCCAGATACCAGTCGCAGAACTGGTTCCAGACAAAGCGATAGGCGGCGCCTGCCGCCTCGTTGAAGCGGTAATGGACGATGCCTTCGGTGACGGCCCGCACGGTGCGCGTCAGTTCCGTCAATATCCAGCGATTGACGGCGAGCGTCGCCTTTTCCGGGCGGAAATCCGGATCGTGCTTCACACCGTTCATCTCGGCGAAGCGGGTCGCGTTCCACAGCTTGGTGCCGAAATTGCGGTAGCCGGCGATGCGCGCCGGGTCCAGCTTCACGTCGCGGCCCTGCGCAGCCATGATGGCGAGCGTGAAGCGCAGCGCATCGGCGCCGTATTCGTCCATCAGTTCCAGCGGGTCGATGACGTTGCCCTTGGACTTCGACATTTTCGCCCCGTGCTTGTCGCGCACGAGAGCATGCAGATAGACGGTGTGGAACGGGATTTCCTCCATGAAATGAAGGCCCATCATCATCATGCGGGCGACCCAGAAGAACAGGATATCGAATCCGGTCACCAGAACGCTGGTCGGATAATAGGTGGCGAGTTCAGGCGTCTTGTCCGGCCAGCCCAGCGTAGAGAAGGGCCAGAGCGCGGAGGAGAACCATGTGTCGAGCACGTCGGTGTCGCGTTCCAGCGCAACGCCCTCGCCATAATGCGCGCGTGCGGCGGCTCTGGCCTCCGCCTCGCTCTTCTCCACGAAGCAATGGCCGTCGGGTCCGTACCATGCCGGAATCTGGTGGCCCCACCAGAGCTGGCGCGAGACGCACCAGGGCTGAATGTTCTCCATCCAGTCGAAATAGGTCTTTTCCCAGTTCTTCGGCACGATCTGCGTGCGACCGTCACGCACGGCGGCCATGGCGGGCTTCGCCAGTTCGGCGGCGTTCACATACCACTGGTCGGTGAGGTAGGGCTCGATCGGCACGCCGCCGCGATCGCCGTGCGGAACGGCATGGGCATGGTCCTCGACCTTCTCCAGATAGCCGCGCTCGTCCATCAGCTCGACAATGCGGGCGCGCGCCTTGAAGCGGTCCTGCCCTTCCAACTCATGGATGAGTGCCTTGAGCTCCGGCGTCAGTTCGAGCCCTTCGAGGAAATCCGCATTATCCTTGATCGCGATGGCGGCTTCCGGCGTCAGAATATTGATGGCACGCAGCTCGTTGCGTTTTCCTACGTCGAAATCATTGAAATCATGCGCTGGCGTGATTTTCACGGCGCCGGAACCGGCTTCCGGGTCGGCGTAGTCGTCGGCGACGATCGGGATGCGGCGACCGACCAGCGGCAGCACCACGTCGTTGCCGACCAGCGCGTGATAACGCTCGTCCTTCGGATTGACCGCCACGCCGGTATCGCCCAGCATGGTCTCGGGCCGCGTCGTCGCCACCACAATATAGGTGTGGGGATTTTCGGGATCGAAGGGCACGTTCTCCAGCGGATAGCGGAAATGCCACAGATGCCCTTTGGTCTCGCGCGATTCGACCTCGATGTCCGAAATCGCGGTCAGCAGCTTCGGGTCCCAGTTGACCAGACGCTTGTCGCGATAGATGAGGCCCTGCTTGTAAAGCGTGACGAAAACTTCCAGAACCGCGCGCGACAGGCCCTCGTCCATGGTGAAACGCTCGCGCGACCAGTCACAGGAAGCGCCGAGGCGGCGAAGCTGGTTCGAGATCATCCCGCCGGATTCCGACTTCCACTGCCAGATGCGCTCGATGAACTTCTCGCGGCCCATGGCGTGGCGGTTCGGCTCCTGCCGCTCCATCAACTGGCGCTCGACCACCATCTGCGTGGCGATGCCGGCATGGTCCATGCCCGGCTGCCACAGCACGTTCTTGCCGCGCATGCGCTCGAAACGGACCATGATATCCTGAATCGTGTTGTTGAGCGCGTGACCCATATGCAGCGATCCGGTGACATTCGGCGGCGGGATCACCACCGCAAAGGGATCGGCGCCGGGCTTCGCGCCCGCGCCCGCCTTGAACGCGCCCGCCTTTTCCCAACGTTCGGCGATTTTCGGTTCGATGGCCGCGGCGTCGTAGGTCTTCTCAAGCATGGGAATGTCCGGTCTTTTATGCGCAGTGAAAGGATTGAGGGGTCAATAACAACAAACGCGTGATAAATCACTTTAAAAGTGATTATGCCCGCCTGCGGAACAGACGGGCATCGCATCAACGATCTATTGAATATGCGTCAGCGCCCGCCGCGCACCACGCGCTCGATCTCCTCGCGCACGAGACGCTCGACCAGAGCCGGAAGATGACCGTCCAGCCATTCGCGCAGCATGGGGCGCAGGATTTCAGCCGCTATCTCATCGAAGGAACGGCGGGGACCGGCATGCACGGCATGATCGAGATCCTGAAAAGCCGCCGCCACCTGACGTTCCGCTGCCTGCGACAGGATATGCGGCCCGGACTTCGGCTCAGGCCGATCCTCCGACGCGGCTTCGGCGGATTGTACCTCCGCTACCGGCGGACGAATGGTTTCTTCCGGTGCGGCAGCATGAGTTTCATGCTCCTCCGGATGCACGATATCCTGCCGATGATGATCGTCATTTTCCGCGTCCAGCACGATCTCGTCCTCTTCCTCGGCTTCTGTATCGTTTTCGGGCAAGGCGTCGAAGCTGTTTTCGGCGACCGGGCCGCGCAACACCGGCTCGTCGCGGAAAACCGCCTGCGGCTCGGCCTGTGGCCGGTCCTCGACAGGCGCGGGACGGCGGAACGCCGCCACTTCACCGCGTTCGGGGCCGCGCGCGGGCGCGGCGGATACCGGTGCCGGCTGCGCGCGCGTGACATCGCTGTCTTCGATGATCCGCCGGATGGAAGCCAGAATTTCTTCCATGGACGGTTCGCGCGCCGCGCTCGATGTCTGTGCCATGATGCTGTCCGTTTCCCTATTCAAGCCAAATAGAGCACACTGTTTTTCCCGGCCCGAAACGGCAGAGAATCAATGATTCAAGGGTATCGGAGGTTAGACGGTTTGAGAATCCCCGCTCATCCGCGCCGGGATCGAACCCACAGCTTTATCGGTTGTTAACGAATTGCCGGGTTGGCGGCCGAATCAAAACGGCGCCTCGCGGCGCCGTCGAAAGATGAATGGAAACGCGGGTCAGCGGCCGTCCGGCGTGCGCAGACCGAACCACTTGTCCTTGACAGCGTTGTAATGTTCCTCCGGCTTGTACAGCGTGACCTGCAAGCCCATCTGCTGGGCGGTCATGTGGCCGGTGGCGTTGAGCAGCGCATAGCTCGCCAAAATGGCGTCATGCTGCGACTGGACCAGCGCGATCTGGTCATTGGTGAGATCATTCTGCGCATTCAGCACGTCGAGCGTGGTGCGCTGGCCGACCTTGCGTTCCTCGATAACGCCGGAAAGCGCGATCTTGGCGGCGGCGACGGTGTCGTTATTGGCCTTGACCGAAGCGCGAGCGGCTTCAAGCTGCGACCAGGCCGAGCTGATCGCCTGACGCACCTTATCCCGGATGACGTCCACTTCGATGCGCGCCTGCCCAAGCTGCTCCTTGGATTGGCGAATCTGCGCGGAAGTGCGGCCACCGGTGAAAATGGGAATGCTGACATTAATGCCGACCGACGCCGAATTGCCATCGCCGAGGGTGGTGCCGGCATAGGTGTCGAGACGGCTGGCGCCCGCGCTCAGGCCCACGGTCGGCAGCAGCGCGCCTTCCTTGGCCTTGACGTTGTAGCCCGCCGCGTTAACTGCATACTGGGTAGCAAGGATGCCAGGATGGGTCGTCTGCGCAATGGCGAAGGCCTGATCCGGCGAACGCGGCAGATTCTTCGCCGCCGGAGCCGGCATCAACCTGTCGGGCCGCGAGCCGATGATCTGGATATAGGTGGCTTCCGCAGACTTCACATCGGCGCGGGCCGCGTTCAGCGCTGCGATGGCGGAAGAGCGGCTGGCATCGGCCTGCGCCACGTCCGTACGCGTACCCTCGCCCACCTGAAGGCGGGCGTTCGCTGCGCGGACCTGCTCATTCAGCGCTGCGAGGTTCTTTTCACGCAAAACGGCAATCTGACGCTTCTGATAGACATCCATATAGGCTGCGACCGCGCTGTAGAGCGTGTTCATCTCGTCGTTGAGCATGTTTTCGCGCTGCGCGTAGACCTGCGTCTCGGCCGACTTGACATTGTTGCGTGTCTGGAAGCCGTCGAACAGCATCTGGTTCAACTGGATGCCGACCTCACCAGTCGTCCGGTAGCCGCTGGTCGGTGTCCGGCCGCGGCCGTAAGTATAGGAACCGGAGATCTGCGGACGGTAATTCGACTTGGCGATCGCCACGTTCTCGTCCTGAATGCGAACGCCCGCCCGCGAGGAGTTGAGGCTGGCATTGTTCTTGTAGGCCTTGATCAGCGCCCCGCTCAGCGTTTCCGACCAGGCCGCCTGCCCCATCAGAATGGTGCCAGACAACAATGCTGCGGCAGCTACCAGTCCTTTGCACGTCTTGAACACCGGGCACCTCATTTCAGCACATACCAACCCTATATCGAACCGATCAGTTCGGAGAAATCCTAAATAACCGGTTAATCCAGTTATTTCCAGCATCCTGCCCTGTCTTGCACAAAGAAATTCGACAGCGTTGCAGAATTGTACCAACGACTGTCCCGGCAGCGCGGTTCGGAAAACCGTTAGAACTCGAATTGCGGAATCCGCTCGAAGCCAGGCAGCGGATGCACGGCTGTGTTGAACACGCCACGGCCGGAGGTCACGCCGCTTTCCTTGACGTAAATGCGCGCGATGCCGGCATTTCCGTGCCCTTCCACGGCCACCAGACGTCCGCCTTCCCTGAGCTGGTCGAGCAGCCGGTCGGGCACGAAGTCGACCGAACCTTCGAGCAGAATCACGTCATAGGGCGCTTTCGACGGATAGCCGTCCTGCATGTTGCCCGAAACGATCACGACATTGTCATAGCCCAGTTCCGCAAGGCGGGCCGTCGCGATGGCAGACAGGGCGGAATCGCTTTCCAGCCCGACCACCGATCCGGCGAGGCGCGACAGGATCGCCGCCGAATAGCCGCTGCCGCAGCCGATATCGAGCACCGTGTCGCTCTTGCTCACCCCGGCAAGCTGGACCAGCTTGGCGAAGGGAGACGCAGCCATGATATAGCGCGGCGCGGCGCCCTCGTTGTCCAGCCGGATATCCTCGTCGAAATAGGCGAGCGGCTTGCGAGCCTCGGGCACGAAAACCTCCCTTGGCACAGTCAGGAACGCATCGATGACCCCAAGATCGGTCACATCCGTCGTGCGGATCTGATTGTCGACCATCCTCGTTCGAAGCTCCTGGAAATCGGCTGCCATCGCCCTAAACCTTTCCTTTATTCATATTTCCGCATCCCCGAACGCAAAACCGGTTTCCGCTTTTGCTGGAAATGCTTCCTTAACCACTCGCGGCGACATTCACGCCATCAGCGCCCGCAGAATCCCACCCGAACCGCCATTCCGCATGGCGGACGGCGATAGCGCTTGCCCCACAGGCACCATAAACGAAACTCGCCACAGATGTGGCAAAATTCGCCTATCCAGTCAATTAAACACACTTTGCGAAAACACGGTTTTCGCAGCATACCATTCCACCTATGACTGACGGCCATAGACAAAAGCCGGAAAGCTTTCCGCTTCCCGGCCTCATGCTCTAGCAATCCGCTTCACGTCGCGGCAAGCGCACGCGCAATCACATTATCGCGCGTCCGCCGCCGGATAGCCTGCCGCGGCAAGCGCGGAAAGAACCGCCTCGCGCGGCGCATCGCCGCCGAATTCAACCTCATGCCTGCCGAGATCGATCTTGACCGGCGCATCCGCGTCAAGCTTGTGCAACGCAGCGGTGACGGTGCTGGCGCAGCCGTCGCATTTCATATTCGGGATGGAAAATTTCATCGGCGATACTCCTTTCAGGATAAACACAGGATGCGCCTTCCCATCGTGACAAGGTCAAGAAAAAAGAGGTGACGAAACGTCCGTTCAGGGTCCCTCGCATCCCTCCGGCACGCTCTTTTCCAGTGGAAGCGGCGATTTGGTCAGCGAGCCGGACATGATCTCCATCGGCTTGAAGGGCGGTTCCTCCTGAATGGCGGGATTGGCGAGGTGAATCGTGTAGCACCCGGTGAAGACTTCTTTCTTCCCGTCCGTGCTCTCCGACTCGATGGCGAGCGGCTGGCTCCAGTAGATCTGGCCCGCGCCGGGATCCGGCTGCACATTGGGGCGCAACGCCACGCGCACGCTTTTCGTCTTCGCATACCCCTTCACGAAGGTCTTGAAATCCTTCTCGCGTCCGTCCGCCGAATAATAATCGTAGGCGCGGGCATATTCCTTGCGGTTGATCGCGTTGTAGTAGGATTCGACCAGCGCCTGCGGGGTCGAGCGGTCGTCGCGATAGGGCGGGACGTTCACGCCCTCCGCCGTCGTCTGCGTCTGTTCGGACGGCTTGGTCGTCTCGACAGGGCCTGCCGCCGGTTTTTTGCCGGCTGGCTTGGCCGCCTCTTTCGCGGCCGGTTGCTGCGCGGCGTCCTCCGCATGCGCCTGCGGCATGCCGGCGGATATTCCAAGCAGGGTGGCCAGCACGGCCGACATTATCAGCGGCTTCATGTGATCGGTCTGCATCGGCATCTCCTCTTTCTCGCGATTATCTTCGACGAAGCGCCCGCCGCGTTCCCGATTTGGCGTCTTGCGGCAATGATGATACAACACTACCTGTAGTAAAAAGGTGGCAAAAACGGTGAAAACGTTTTCCCACAGGGTCGAGAGTGAATGATTCTTGACCTTTGGACCACCCTGTTACACCGGAAGAGAGAAAAATGGGCCGTTTCGCAGTCATGACGCTTACCGACGCCGCCGTCAGCCGTGTGCGCGAGATCGTCGAATCGCGCGCGGGCGCGGTCGGCATCCGCGTCGGCGTGAAGAAGGGCGGCTGCGCGGGCATGGAATACACGATCGACCTCGCGACCGAGGCGAAGCCCGGCGACGATGTGATCGAAAAGGACGGCGCAAAGGTTTTCGTCGCGCCGGAAGCGGTGCTTTTCCTGCTCGGAACCCAGATGGATTTCGAGGTGACGACCCTGCGCACCGGCTTCGTGTTCAACAATCCGAACCAGACATCCGCCTGCGGCTGCGGCGAATCGGTGGAACTGAAACCGGCCTCGCCGGAAAGCCTGCGCCAGATGCAGGGCGCAGCGTGAACGCAGTCCTGAGCGCTTTCCCATGGATGACGAAACGCTGCGCGATCTCCTGCAAGGCTTCGGTCCCGTCAGCATACGGCGCATGTTCGGCGGCAAGGGCATCTATCGCGATGGCGTGATTTTCGCACTCGTGGTGCGCGACGAGTTGCTGTTCAAGGCCGATACGCAGACAATCCCGCTTTTCATCGACGCCGGCTCCACGCAATGGACCTATGCCGGGCAAAAGAGCCGCGAACCTGTCGCCATGCCCTATTGGCGCGTACCGGGCGAGGCCTTCGACGACCCGGACGTGATGGCCGAATGGGCGCGTCTCGCCTATCAGGCGGCGCTGCGCAGCGAAAAGACCAGGCCCAAAAAAAGACCGGCCGCGAGGTGATCCCTGGCGACCGGTCTACCGTTCCAGTTGGATAGGCTCACATCCCGGTCGGGATGAGCATGAAAGCCGGAATCTCGTTGCCAAAGCCGACCGGCACCGGGCCGTCGTCGTCACGGTCGCGGTGGCGCTGCCTGTGCTGATCTTGCTGCGGACGGCCACGCCGCTCGTCGTTCGAGGCGCGAATGGCGTCACGGCGCCCATAGGATTCACGGGCCGGAGCTTCGATGACCGGCTGCGGCTGATCGGCCGGATCAACGGCTTCCGCCGACACGGCCTTTTCCTTTTCGCGCGACTTTTCCTTCGACCTGCCGGAATCCTTGCCCTTGCCGCGCTTGCCCTTGCGCGCGTCGCTCTCGGATTCGTCCGAAGCGGGCAACGTGGACAGGTCGCCGTCGAGCCACTCGATCTTCTGGCCGATCATGTTCTCGATGGCCGCCAGATGCTTCGTATCGGCTGGGGTGACGATGGTGAAAGCCTTGCCCGAACGTCCGGCTCGCCCGGTGCGCCCGACGCGGTGGACATAATCCTCCGCATGGATCGGCACGTCGAAATTGAAGACATGGCTCACATCGGGAATATCGAGACCACGCGCGGCGACGTCGGAAGCCACCAGAAGCCGCAGCTTGCCGTCCTTGAAGTTGGCCAGCATGGTCATGCGTGCGCGCTGGTCCATGTCGCCATGCAGCGCACCGGCATCGAATTCGTGCCGTGCCAGCGAACGGAAAAGCTCCGACACATCCTTCTTGCGGTTACAGAAAATGATGGCGTTCTTGAGCGAATCGCCCTCCGCGCGAATGAGATCGCGCAGCGCAGCGCGCTTCTCCCAGTCCTTCTTGCCCGACTTCACGAGGCGCTGCGTCACGGTCGTCGCCGTGGAGGAAGCCTTCGCCACCTCGATGCGCACCGGCGAATGCAGGAACTGCTCGGTCAGCTTGGTGATTTCCGGCGGCATCGTCGCCGAGAAGAACAGCGTCTGGCGCGTGAAGGGAATGAGCTTGCAGATACGCTCGATATCGGGAATGAAGCCCATGTCGAGCATGCGGTCGGCCTCGTCGATCACCAGAATCTCGACGCCGGTGAGCAGCAGCTTGCCGCGCTCGAAATGGTCGAGCATGCGGCCCGGCGTGGCGATCAGCACGTCCGCGCCGCGTTCCAGCTTGCGCTCCTGTTCATCGAAGGAGACGCCGCCGATGAGGAGCGCCACGTTCAGCCGGTGATTGACACCGTATTTGACGAAATTCTCCTCGACCTGCGCGGCCAGTTCGCGCGTCGGCTCAAGGATCAGCGTGCGCGGCATACGTGCGCGCGCCCTGCCCTTTTCCAGAGCCGTCAGCATCGGCAGCACGAAGGAGGCCGTCTTGCCCGTCCCGGTCTGGGCGATGCCCAGAACGTCCTTGCGTTCGAGCGCGGGAGGAATGGCCCCGGCCTGGATCGGCGTGGGCACGGTATATCCAGCCGCTTCAACGGCAGCGAGCACTTTCGGGGAAAGACCGAGTTCGGCAAATGTGGTCAATGGAGGCGCAGCTCTCTCTTTCGGGAACGGTCCGCCCATCCTGTCGTTAAGGCCGCGTCTTCGGGCGCAGGAACCAAGGCAGCAAAGGCGTCACAACGCAATATGCGTTTTCTGGAGCACCGCCTACGTCCGTAAGCTGCAAAAGTCAACCAAAATACCACCGCGACCTATCAAATTGCCTTGATATTTCCACCTTCCGGTGAAGACGGAGCGGATACGGGGCAAAGAAAGCGGCAAATGGTGCCCCCAGCAGGACTCGAACCCGCGACCCCCTGATTACAAATCAGGTGCTCTACCAACTGAGCTATAAGGGCATCCGGTTTCGCCGGATTAGCACAAATGCCTGTGGTGTAAAACGAAAATTCGCGAGATATGGCGGTGGTCGCCTATACGCGGCGATGAAACGGCATAAGCCATGGCAAGCGGGATTTTCCTGTGCTAGCCAATGGAAGAATGACGGCACGGGCCGGGCAAGAGGCTATGAGCATGAAAACGAAATCGCTGGCGCTTCATTTCCTGTCGTCGGGAACGGCGGAGTCGCTCGTCGCCCAGAAGGAACTGGTGGAGCGTTACGGCCATGTGGCGGCCGAAGATGCCGATATCGTCGTCGCGCTCGGCGGTGACGGCACCATGTTGCAGGCGCTGCGCGACTTCATGAACAGCGGCAAGCCGGTCTATGGCATGAATCGCGGCTCGGTCGGCTTTCTCATGAACGAATTCAGTGTCGAAAACCTGCCGGAGCGCATCCTCGCCGCGCAGATCGAGACAATCCGTCCCCTGCTCATGGTGGCGGAAACGACCGACGCGCCGCCCGTCAGGGCGCTCGCCATCAACGAAGTCTCGCTGTTCCGTCAGTCCTATCAGGCGGCCAAGGTGCGCATCAGCATCGACGGCAAGGTGCGGCTGGAGGAACTTGTCTGCGACGGCGTCATGGTGGCAACGCCCGCGGGTTCCACAGCTTATAACCTTTCGGCGCAAGGACCCATCCTGCCTTTGGAGGCGCCGCTGCTGGCGCTCACGCCGGTCAGCCCGTTCCGCCCGCGCCGCTGGGGCGGCGCGCTGCTGCCCAAGGATGTGACCGTGCGCATGGACCTGCTGGAGACCGACAAGCGGCCCGTCAACGCCGTCGCCGACAATAACGAAGTCAAGTCGGTGCGCTCGGTCACGGTACATGAGGCCCACGACAGTCAGGCCGCCATTCTTTTCGACCGCAGCCATTCGTGGGACGAACGCATTCTTACGGAGCAATTTCGACATTAATATCAATATATTATATTATATTTCAATATAATTGGATTTTGTTTTATCGCTAATTTATTGAATTTATATATATTTTGTTCGAAAGCCGCTTCGCTTTTCGGTGTGCGCTTTATATCAAAAGATCAGATTCCCTTGCTGCCACGATAGATATTGACGCCAAGCTCGCGGATTTTCTTGCGCAGCGTGTTGCGGTTGAGGCCCAGGAGGTCGGCGGCCTTGATCTGGTTGCCGCGCGTGGCGGTGAGGCAGGCGAGGATCAGCGGATATTCCAGCTCCGCCAGCACGCGGTGATAGAGGCCCGGCGGCGGAAGTTCGGCCCCGAAGGAGGCGAAGTAGCGCTGCATGTTCTGCTCCACCGCCTGCGCGATGGTGACGTTCTCCATGTCGCCCGCGCCGGCCGGCGCAGGCGTCTCCGCGGGGGCCATGTCGGCCTTCAGCTCGGCCTCGACGATGTCGAGCCCGATCTCCTCCTGCGGATAGAGGGCGGCGAGCCGGCGCACCATGTTCTCCAGTTCGCGCACATTGCCCGGCCATGGGTAGCGGCGCATCCGCTCCAGCCCTTCCGGCGTCACGCGCTTCTCCGGCAGGCCTTCCTCGGCGGCGCGCTTGAAGAAATGGCGCGCCAGATCGGGCACGTCCTCGCTGCGCTCGCGCAGGGGCGGCAGGCGCAGCGGCACCACGTTGAGCCGGTAATAGAGGTCCTCGCGGAACAACCCTTGCGCGATGGACTGGCGCAGGTCCTTGTTGGTGGCGGCGACGATGCGCACGTCGGTCTTGATCGGCGTGCGCCCGCCCACCGTCATATACTCGCCCTGTTGCAGCACGCGCAGAAGCCGTGTCTGCGCCTCCATCGGCATGTCGCCGATCTCGTCGAGGAACAGCGTGCCGCCATTGGCCTGCTCGAAGCGCCCGCTGGAGCGGTTCTGCGCGCCGGTGAAGGCCCCCTTCTCATGGCCGAACAGTTCGGATTCGATCAGGTCGCGCGGGATGGCCGCCATGTTGATGGCCACGAAGGGCCCCTTGCGGCGGCGGCCATATTCGTGCAGCGCGCGCGCCACCAGTTCCTTGCCGGTGCCGGATTCGCCCGTCACCATCACGGTGAGGTCGGTCTGCATCATGCGCGCCAGCACGCGGTAGATCTCCTGCATGGCGGGCGAGCGGCCCACCAGCGGCATATTGTCGGCCTGCTCGTCGGCGATGGCCGCCGGCCGGCTCTTCGGCTCGGACAAGGCGCGGCCGACGATGGCGATCAGCTCGGTGAGGTCGAAGGGTTTCGGCAGATATTCATAGGCCCCTGCCTCCGAGGCGCGGATGGCGGTCATGAAGGTGTTCTGCGCGCTCATCACCACGATGGGCAGGTCCGGCCGCATTTTGCGGATGCGCGGCAAGAGGTCGAAGGCGTTCTCGTCCGGCATCATCACGTCGGTGATGACCAGATCGCCGTCGCCCGCCGCCACCCAGCGCCACAGCGAGGCGGCGTTGGAGGTGACGCGCACGTCGTAGCCGGCCCGCGACAGCGCCTGATTGAGCACCGTGCGGATGGCGGCGTCGTCGTCCGCCACCAAAATCGTTCCCGTCGGGCGGCCTGCGATCATGCGTCGTCTCCGTTCGTGTTCTTCCATGCGGGCAAGAGGATGCGGAATGTGGTGCGCATCGGGTGGCTGTCGCATTCGATGACGCCGCCATGGTCGCCGATGATCTTGGCCACCAGCGCGAGGCCGAGGCCGGAGCCGTTGGTCTTGGTGGTGACGAAAGGGTCGAACAGATGCGGCAGCATGTCGTGCGGCACGCCCGGCCCGTTGTCGTGGACGCAGAATTCGAGCGGCAGCGCCACGCGGTCGCGCGCGCCGGGCACCTGCACCCTGATGCCGGGGCGATAGGCGGTGGAGAGCACGATCTCGCCGCCCTCACGCGCGCCGATGGCTTCGGCCGCGTTCTTCACCAGATTGAGGAAGACCTGCACGAGCTGGTCGCGATTGGCGTAGACCGGCGGCAGCGAGGGGTCGTAATCCTCGAAGAAGCGGATATGCCGCGCGAAGCCGTTCAACGCCACCGCCTTCACATGGTCGAGCACGGCGTGGATGTTGACGGCGCGGCGCTCGATGGGCCGCTCGTCGGAGAACACCTCCATGCGGTCGACCAGCGAGACGATGCGGTCGGTCTCGTCGGTGATGAGCCGGGCCAGCGCGCGGTCCTCGTCGCCCACCACCTGTTCCAGCAACTGCGCCGCGCCGCGAATGCCCGAAAGCGGATTCTTGATCTCGTGCGCCAGCATCGAGGCAAGTCCGGTGACGGAGCGCGCAGCGCCCCGATGCGTCATCTGGCGGTCGATCTTCTCCGCCATGGTTTTTTCCTTGAACAGGACCACCACCGCGCCCGGCATTTCCGCCACGGGCGCGACATAGACGTCGACGATGCGCTCGGCCCCCAGCCGCGGCGAGGACACGTCGACGCGATATTCGTTGACCGGAATCTGGTGCGTCCGCACCTGCTCGACCAGCGCCAGCAGCGGGCTGCCGAAGGGCAGGAAACTGTCGAGCCGGTTGCGCGCCAAGATCGACGAGCCGGAGCGGAAGAACTGCTCGGCGTCGAGATTGGCGTAGGCGATGTGGTTGTCCGGCCCGATCATGACCACCGGCTGACTGATGGCGTCGAGCACGACGGCCGGCACGCTCGTTTCGTTTCTCTCGCGCATCAGGCGACCTTTCTGACCGGCTCGGTGAAAATCGCCCGCAGCGCCTCGATCACGGCGGCGGGGTCGGAAAGCCGCATGATCCGCGCCCGCTCGGCGGCGGCGTCCGCGTGGCGGTCGATATACCAGCCGAGATGCTTGCGCGCATGGCGCACGCCGGTGACGACGCCGTAATGCGCCAGCATGTCCTCGTAGTGGGCGACGATATAATCGAGCAGCGAGGCCGGCGCAGCGGCCTTTCCGGCGATCTCGCCCGGCAGCCATGGCCGGCCATAGGCGGCGCGGCCCACCATCACCGCGTCCGCGCCGGAGCGCCGCAAAATCTCGGCGGCGTCGGCGCGCGTCGCCACGTCGCCATTGGCGGTGAGCGGGATCGTCACCGCCTCGCGCACGGCGCGGATCGCGTCCCAATCGGCCCTGCCCTCGTAGAACTGGCAGCGCGTGCGTCCATGCACCGTGACCATGGCGACGCCCGCAGCTTCCGCGCGGCGCGCCAGCTCCGGCGCGTTGACGCTGTTCTCGTCCCAGCCGAGCCGCATCTTCAGCGTCACCGGAACCTTCACCGCCGCGACCGTCGCCTCCACCAGCGTCATGGCGTGGTCTAGGTCGCGCATCAGCGCCGAGCCGGAATAGCCGCCCGTCACCTTCTTGGCCGGGCAGCCCATATTGATGTCGATGACGTCCGCGCCCTCCGCTTCCGCGATTCTGGCGGCCTCGCCCATCCAGCGCGCCTCGCGCCCGGCGAGTTGCACCACATGCAGGCCCAGCCCCGCGCCCGATAGACGCAGCAGGCTTTCCCGGTGGCGGTAGCACAATTCAGCGCTGGCCACCATTTCCGACACGACCATGCCCGCGCCGGCCTTCGCCGCACGCGTGCGGAACGGCAGGTCGGACACACCGGACATGGGCGCGAGGAAAACCCGGTTGGGCAGCGTCACCCCGCCTATGGTCAAAGGTCGATCAAGAGATGTCACCAGAAATTGCCTATTTGGTGTGCATATATTCCATAGCACAGACTTTAATCATTCCCTCGCCGCAAGGCAAGGAAAAGCGCACGGCTTCAATTGCCTTCTGGCCTTTCCGCGCGCAAGGCATTATTCGGCTTGATGAACGATCATGGTTTTCAGCGGAGACGGCATCATTTCAAAGGCGGCGGCGATCATTGTGGCGGCCGGACGCGGCGAGCGGGCGGGACAGAGCGTCGAGGGGCCGAAGCAATATCGGCGCATCGGCGGCGAAGCTGTGCTCGCGCGCACGCTGCGCGCCTTCGTCGACTGCCCGCTGATCGGGCGCATCGTGGTGGTGATCCATCCCGACGACCACGCGCTTTACGCCCGTATGGTGAGCGAGGCCGACCCGCGCGTGGCGGTGGTCGAAGGCGGCCCGACGCGGCAGGAATCGACCCGGCTCGGCCTGCTGGCGCTCGACACCAACGCGACCGATTATGTGATGATCCATGACGGCGTCCGCCCCTTCATCGGGCAGGACCTGCTTCGCCGTGTCGTGGAAGCGCTGACGCCGGAGGAAGGCGTGCTGCCGGCGCTGGCCGTGTCCGACACGCTCAAGCAGGCGGCCATCGACGGGACGGTGCACGCCACCGTGCCGCGCGCCGGGCTTTTCGCCGCGCAGACGCCGCAGGCCTTTCCCTATCGGCCGATTCTCGACGCGCATGAAAAGGCTTTCACCGAGGGCCGCAGCGACTTCACCGACGACGCGGCCATCGCCGAATGGGCTGGACTGGCCGTGCGCATCGTGGAAGGCTCGGCCGACAACACCAAACTCACCTGGGCCAAGGACATCGAAATGGCGGACAGACGCCTGCGGCTGGACCACGCCGCCTTTCCCGACATCCGCACCGGCAACGGCTATGACGTGCATTCCTTCGAGCCGGGCGACCATGTCACGCTCTGCGGCGTGAAAATCCCGCACGAGGCGAAGCTCAACGGCCATTCCGACGCCGACGTGGCGCTGCACGCGCTGACCGACGCGCTGCTCGCCACGCGCGGCGCGGGCGATATCGGCACGCATTTCCCGCCCTCCGACCCGCAATGGAAGGGTGCGGCCTCGCGCATCTTCGTCGAACATGCGGCGAAGATCGTGCGGGAGGCCGGCGGTCGCATCGCCAATGTCGACGTGACGCTGATCGCCGAAGCGCCCAAGGTCGGCCCGCACCGCGCCGCCATGACCGAGGCGCTGTGCGACATGCTGGGGCTGGCGGCCGACCGCGTCTCGATCAAGGCCACGACCAACGAAAAGCTCGGCTTTGTCGGCCGCCGCGAAGGCATAGCCGCCATCGCCACCGCCACCGTGATCTATCCCGGCGAGGTGCCGGAATGAGCGCGCTCATCGCCGAGGAAAAGGCCGTCGCCGTGCTCGAATCCTGCCGCAAGGCGGGCGTGATGCTGGCCACCGCCGAAAGCTGCACCGGCGGGCTGATCGCCGCGGCGCTGACCGATATCGCCGGCTCGTCCGACGTGGTGGATCGCGGCTTCGTCACCTATTCCAACGAAGCCAAGAACCAGATGATCGGCGTGCCAATGGAGCTGATCGCCCGCGTCGGAGCCGTCTCGAAGGAAGTCGCGCTGGCCATGGCCGAAGGCGCGCTCGCCCGGTCGCGCACCGGCGTGACGGTCGCCGTCACCGGCGTGGCCGGCCCCGGCGGCGGCTCGGCGGAAAAGCCGGTCGGGCTGGTGCATATCGCCTCCGCCCGTGAAGGCCGCCCGACGCTGCACCGCGAATGCCGCTTCGGCGATAGAAGCCGCGCCGAAATCCGCCATGCCACGGTGCTGGCCGCGCTCGATCTGGTGCTGAAGAATCTCAGCGTCGATTGATCATAGTCATACACTTTCGCGCGTTTCACCTTATCCTGCTCCGGCAACGAGACGAAGGAGCAGGACGATGCGTTTTGAAGGTAAGGTCGCCATCGTGACGGGCGGAGCGAGCGGCATCGGCGCGGCGACGGCGCGCGCTTTCGTGCGCGAGGGGGCGAAAGTGGTGATCGCCGATTTCGCCGACCACGGCAAGCAACTGGCCGAGGAGCTTGCGGGCGGCCATGAACAGGCGATCTTCGTCAAGACCGACGTGGCCGACAGCAAGTCGGTGCAGGCGCTAATCGCCAGAACGGTCGAGGAATATGGCCAGCTCGACATCATGTTCGCCAATGCGGGCATCGCCGCCGATGGTCCCATCGACGAGCTGGACGAGGAAAGCTGGCAGCGCACCATCGACATCAATCTCACCGGCGTCTATCTCTGCGACAAATACGCCATCGACCAGATGCGATCGCAGGGCGGCGGCGTGATCGTCAATTGCGGCTCGATCCATAGTTATGTCGGCAAGTCGGGCGTCACCGCCTATGCGGCGGCCAAGGGCGGCGTGAAGCTGCTCACCCAGACGCTCGGCATCGACTACGGCCCGCAGAACATCCGCGTCAACGCCGTCTGCCCCGGCTATATCGACACGCCGTTGCTCGACCATATTTCCGAGGAAGACAAGAAGGAACTGGTGGCCCTGCATCCGCTCGGCCGCCTCGGCCGCGCCGAGGAAGTGGCCAGCGCCGTGCTGTTCCTCGCCAGCGACGAAGCCTCCTTCGTCAACGGTTCGTGCCTGATGGTGGACGGCGGCTACACCGCCCAGTAAAGAAAAAGCCCCGGTTATTCCGGGGCTTTTTTCAGGCTCCGTAAATCTGATCGGCCCGTTTTTCAAAGGCTTCCGAGAATTTCTTGAAAGCGAGGTCGAACATCGTGCCCATCAGCAGGCCGAGCGTGCGGCTCTTGAATTCGTAATCGATGAAGAATTCCACGTCGCAATGCGCGCCATCCTCGACCGGCCGGAACGTCCAGCGATTGTCGAGATAGCGGAACGGCCCGTCGAGATATTTGACGTCGATGACGTTCTCGTCCGGCTTCAAGAGCACCTGACTGGTGAAAGTCTCGCGGATCAGCTTGTAGCCCACGGTCATGTCGGCGATCAGCAGCGCCTTGCCGTCTCGTTCTTTCCGCGAACGGATGGTCAGCGCCTCGCACATGGGCAGGAATTGCGGATATTTCTCAATATCCGCCACCAGCCCGAACATTTCCTCAGCCCGGTGGTGAACCCGCCTGACGGTCGTGAATTGCGGCATCTTCGCTTACGAGGCCTTCGATGCGTGCAACGCCTCGCGCGCCGCCTTGAGCTTGGCGAAATCGTCGCCGGCATGATGCGACGAGCGCGTCAGCGGGCTGGAGGCGACCAGCAGGAAGCCCTTAGTCTTGCCAATGGTCTCGAACGACTTGAACTCGTCCGGCGTGACGAAGCGGATCACCGGATGGTGCTTGCGGGTCGGCTGGAGATACTGGCCGATGGTCATGAAATCCACGTCCGCCGAGCGCAGGTCGTCCATGAGCTGGAGGATCTCGTTGCGCTCCTCGCCCAAGCCCACCATGATGCCGGACTTGGTGAAAATGGTCGGGTCCAGTTCCTTCACCCGCTGCAACAGGCGGATCGAGTGGAAATAGCGCGCGCCGGGGCGCACCTTCAGATATTTCGACGGCACCGTCTCCAGATTGTGGTTGAACACGTCGGGACGCGCCTTCACCACCACTTCCAGCGCGCCGTCCTTGCGCAGGAAATCCGGCGTCAGGATTTCGATTGTGGTCTTGGGCGTCGCCGCGCGGATCGCCCGGATGACCTCGGCGAAATGCTGTGCGCCGCCGTCGGCCAGATCGTCGCGGTCGACGGAGGTGATCACCACATGGGTCAGGCTCATCTGCTTGACGGCCCTGGCGACGTTTTCCGGCTCGTTGGGGTCGAGCGGGGTCGGAATGCCGGTGGCGACGTTGCAGAAAGCGCAGGCGCGCGTGCAGATCTCGCCCATGATCATGAAGGTGGCGTGCTTCTTTTCCCAGCACTCGCCGATATTCGGGCAGCCCGCTTCCTCGCAGACGGTGACGAGCTTGTTGGAGCGCACGATCTCGCGCGTCTCGTTATAGCCGCGCGAGATAGGGGCCTTGACGCGGATCCAGTCCGGCTTCTTCAGGATTTCGCTGTCGGGGCGATGCGCCTTTTCCGGGTGCCGCAGACGTTTGCTCTGGTTCACCGTGTCGAGAACTGTAACCATGCTGTTTCCTGCCTATCCGGAGCGCTCGTCGCTCCTGAAACTGAAGCGGTGGTAATTGCTGCACCGTTTCCTGTCAATGTCGGGCGGCCAGACCCAGCGCGCGGAACACCAGCGCCCAGATCAGGCCGAACGCCAGACCACCCAGTCCGAGCGCCAGCGTGAGCGCCCATACGCCGTACCAGCCGGCGATCGCCGTTCCGTTGACCGATATGGTGTGACCGCCTGCACGGCTCAAGACTCCGGCCACGAAGCCGAGAACCAGACCGCACACGGTACACCATTTGACGACCGGCCAGGCGGCGCGCCGCCATGGCCCTCCATTCTCGATCAGCGGAATGTGTCGCTCCCTTCTGGTTTACGCGTTCAATACCCGTCCATAAGCGTCCAGCACGCTTTCCTTCATCATCTCCGAAAGCGTCGGATGCGGGAAGACCGTATGCATCAGTTCTTCCTCGGTGGTCTCCAGATTCATGGCGATCACGAAGCCCTGAATGAGTTCGGTCACTTCCGCGCCCACCATATGTGCGCCGAGAAGCTGGCCAGTCTTCCTGTCGAAGATGGTCTTGACCAGACCCTGGTCCTCGCCGAGCGCGATGGCCTTGCCGTTGGCCGCGAAGGAATAGCGGCCGACGCGGATGTCGTAGCCCTGTTCCTTGGCCTTGGCCTCGGTGAGGCCGACCGACGCCACCTGCGGGTTGCAATAGGTGCAGCCCGGAATCTTGCCCTTGTCGAGCGGATGCACGTTCGGCACGCCGGCGATCTTCTCGACGCAGATCACGCCTTCATGCTCGGCCTTGTGCGCCAGCATCGGCGGGCCGGCGACGTCGCCGATGGCGTAGACGCCCGGCACATTGGTCTTGCCGTAGCCGTCGATGACGATGCAGCCGCGATCCGTCTTGACGCCGAGCGCCTCGAGGCCGAGATTTTCGATGTTGCCCTGCACGCCGACGGCCGAGATCATGCGGTCCACGGTCAGCGACTGCGTCTTGCCGTCCTTGGTCTCGATCTGCGCGGTGACGCTGTTCGCGCCCTTCTCCACCTTCGACACCTTGGCGTTGGTGATGATCTTGAGGCCGCGCTTTTCGAGCTGCTTGCGGGCGATTGCCGAGATTTCCGCGTCCTCCACCGGCATGATCTGCGGCATCAGTTCCACCACCGTCACGTCGACGCCCATGTCGTGATAGAAGGACGCGAATTCGATGCCGATCGCGCCCGAGCCCATGACCAGCAGGGATTTCGGCAGTTCCGGCGGAATCATCGCCTCGAAATAGGTCCAGATCAGCTTGCCGTCCGGCTCGATGCCCGGCAGCGAACGCGGACGCGCGCCGGTGGCGATGATGACGTTCTTCGCCTTGTAGATGCCCTCGCCCAGCACGCCCTTCGGAACCGGGTTCTGCGGCTGCATGACCGGCTTGGACGACTTGCCGACGCTGATCTCCACCGCGCCGGGCGCAGCCTTGGTCAGCTTCGCCTCGCCCCAGATCACGTCGATCTTGTTCTTCTTCATCAGGAAACCGACGCCGCCATTGAGCCGCGCCGACACGCCGCGCGAGCGCTGCACCACGGCCTTGACGTCCGGCGTGATCGTGCCTTCGAGCTTGAGGCCGTAATCCTTGGCGTGCTCGCCGAAATGCAGGATTTCGGCCGAGCGCAGCAGCGCCTTGGTCGGGATGCAGCCCCAGTTGAGGCAGATGCCGCCCAGATGCTCGCGCTCGACGATGGCCGTCTTAAGGCCAAGCTGCGCGGCGCGGATCGCGGTCACGTAACCGCCCGGTCCCGAACCGATAACAATGAGGTCGTAATTCTCGGCCATAGTCTTTTCCTTGCTTCAGAAAGACGGAAGCCGCGCTGTTGAAAAAGCGCGGCCCATTCCGTCAGACCAGCATGCCCATCGGGTTCTCGATGCGGCGCTTGAACGCCTGCGCCAGTTCCGCGGCCAGCGCCCCGTCCACCGCGCGGTGATCGGTCGAGAGCGTGACGGACATGACGTTCGCCACCTTGATCTCGCCCTTCTTCACCACGGCGCGCTCCTCGCCCGCGCCGATGGCGAAGATGGTCGCATGCGGCGGGTTGATGATGGCGGCGAAGTCCTTGACGCCGAACATGCCGAGATTGGACACCGAGGTCGAACCGCCCTGATACTCTTCCGGCTTCAGCTTGCGGTCGCGCGCGCGCCGGGCCATGTCCTTCATCTCGTTGGAGATGGCGGAGAGCGTCTTGGTGTCGGCGTTGCGCACGATCGGCGTGATCAGCCCGCCCGGAATGGAGACGGCGACGCCGACGTCCGAACGCTTGTGCTTGATCATGCCGCCCTCGGTCCACGATACATTGGCTTCCGGCACGTCGCGCAGCGCCAGCGCGGTCGCCTTGATGACCATGTCGTTGACGGAAAGCTTGTAGGCCGGAACCTCGCCTTTCTCCGTCTTGATCATCGGTGCGGCGGCGTTGATCTGCGCACGCAGCGCCAGAAGCGCGTCGAGTTCGCAATCGATGGTCAGGTAGAAATGCGGCACCGTCTGCTTGGATTCGACCAGACGGCGGGCAATCGTCTTACGCATATTGTCATGCGGCACGATCTCGTAGGAGCCTTCCTCGAACAGCTTGAGAACGGCGTCGTCCGACATGGGCTTGGCGGCGGGCCCAGCGGCGGCCTCGGCCTGCGGAGCGGCTTTCTTCGCGCCGCCAGAGGCGATGGCCGCTTCCACGTCCTTGCGGATCACGCGGCCATGCGGGCCGGTGCCGGAAATGGCGGCGACGTCGAGGCCGGCGTCCTTGGCGATGCGCCGGGCCAGCGGCGAGGCGAACACGCGGCTTCCCTTGTCGGCGGGCTTTTCAGCCGGTTTGGCGGCGGGAACCGGAGCGGCTGCGGCGGGCGCGGCCTCTTCCTTCTTCGCTTCAACCTTGGGCGCTTCGGCCTTAGCTTCGGTCTTGGCTTCCACCTTCGGGGCCGCGTCGCCGCCCTTGGCGGCTGCGGCCACGTCCTCGCCTTCCTCGGCAAGGATGGCGATCAGCGCATTGACCTTCACGCCCTGCGTGCCCGCCGGGACGACGATCTTGGCGACCGTGCCCTCGTCCACGGCTTCCACTTCCATGGTGGCCTTGTCGGTCTCGATCTCGGCGATCACGTCGCCGGGGGCGATCTTGTCACCCTCCTTGACCAGCCACTTGGCGAGATTGCCTTCTTCCATCGTCGGAGAAAGCGCTGGCATGGTGATATTGATCGGCATGTCCAGACCCTTTCTTTAAGCGGTATAGGTGACGGCTTTGACCGCTTCCACCACTTCGGCGACGTTCGGCAGCGCCAGCTTTTCCAGATTGGCGGCGTAGGGCATCGGAACGTCCTTGCCGGCGATGGTCAGGATCGGCGCGTCGAGATAGTCGAAAGCCTGCTGCATGACGCGGGTGGCGATCTCCGTGCCGACCGACGACTGCGGGAAGCCCTCTTCCACCGTGACGAGGCGGCCGGTCTTCTTGACCGATTCCACCACGGTCGGGATGTCCATCGGGCGGATGGTGCGCAGGTCGATCACTTCCACGTCGATGCCCTGCTGCGCCAGTTCCTCCGCCGCCTTCACGGCGTAGGTCATGCCGATGCCGAAGGAGACGAGAGTGGCGTCCTTGCCCTGCTTGTGGATGCGGGCCTTGCCGATGGGCAGCACGAAATCGTCGAGCTTCGGCACGTCGAAATGATGGCCGTAGAGGATTTCGTTTTCAAGGAAGATGACCGGATTGGGATCGCGGATCGCCGCCTTGAGCAGGCCCTTGGCGTCTGCGGCCGTATAGGGCATGACGACTTTCAGGCCCGGAAGATGGCTGTACCATGCGGCGTAGCACTGCGAGTGCTGCGCGGCGACGCGGGCGGCGGCGCCCGAAGGACCGCGGAACACCATCGGCGCGCCCATCTGGCCGCCCGACATATAGAGCGTCTTGGCGGCCGAGTTGACGATCTGGTCGATCGCCTGCATGGCGAAGTTGAAGGTCATGAACTCGACAATGGGACGCAGGCCGGCGAAGGCGGCGCCGACGCCAAGGCCGGCAAATCCGTGCTCGGTGATCGGGGTATCGACCACGCGCCGCGGACCGAACTCTTCAAGCAGGCCCTGCGTCACCTTGTAGGCGCCCTGATACTGCGCCACTTCCTCGCCCATGACGAAAACGTCCGGGTTGCTGCGCATTTCCTCGGCCATAGCGTCGCGCAGCGCCTCGCGCACCGTCATCGACACCATTTCGGTTCCGGCCGGAATGTCGGGATCGCTGGCCACTTCCACCTTGGGCGCGGCCGGAACGGCGGCAGGCTTTGCTTCTTCCTGCTTCGGCTCGCTCTTCACTTCTTCCTTCGGCGCTTCGGCCTTGGGAGCGGCGGAAATGTCGGCGGCGCTCTCGCCATCGGCGAGCAGCACGGCAATCGGCGTATTGACCTTCACGCCGTCCGTCCCCTCGGGAACGAGAATCTTGCCGATGGTGCCTTCGTCCACGGCTTCCACTTCCATGGTCGCCTTGTCGGTCTCGATTTCGGCGATCACGTCGCCGGACGTTACTTTATCGCCTTCCTTCTTCACCCATTTGGAAAGCTTGCCTTCCTCCATGGTCGGGGAAAGCGCGGGCATGAGAATTTCTACGGGCATGACAGCACCTTCCTCGAATTAGAGCAGAATATCCGTATAAAGCTCGGACGCATCCGGCTCCGGATCGTTTTGAGCGAACTCGGCGGCATCGGCGACCACGTCGCGCACCTGCTTGTCGATTTCCTTCAGCTCTTCCTCGGTGGCCCAGCCCTTGGCGATCACGCGTTCCTTGACCTGCTCGATCGGATCGTGCTCGGAACGCATCTTCTGCACCTCCTCCTTCGTCCGGTATTTCGCCGGATCGGACATGGAGTGGCCGCGATAACGATAGGTCAGCATTTCAAGAATGATCGGCCCCTTGCCGGAGCGTGCCCATTCCGTGGCATAATCGGCGGCGGCGTTCACCGCGCGCACATCCATGCCGTCAACCTGAATGCCGGGGATGTCGAAGGAAAGGCCGCGGCGCGAGAAATCCGTCTCGGCCGAAGCGCGCGACACCGCCGTGCCCATGGCGTAGCGGTTGTTCTCGATCACGTAGATCGCCGGCAGCTTCCACAGCGACGCCATGTTGAAGCTTTCATAGACCTGACCCTGATTGGCCGCGCCGTCGCCGAAATAGGTCACGGAAACAGACTTGTTCTCACGGTAGCGATTGGCGAAGGCAAGACCGGTGCCGAGCGGCACCTGCGCGGCGACGATGCCGTGGCCGCCATAGAAATGCTTCTCCTTGGAGAACATGTGCATGGAGCCGCCCTTGCCCTTGGAAAGGCCATGACGGCGTCCAGTCAGTTCCGCCATCACGCCGCGCGGGCTCATGCCGGTCGCCAGCATATGGCCGTGGTCGCGATAGCCTGTGATGACCTGATCGCCCTCCGTCAGAGCCATCTGCATACCCACCACCACGGCCTCCTGGCCGATATAGAGGTGGCAGAAGCCGCCGATGAAACCCATGCCGTAAAGCTGACCGGCCTTTTCCTCGAAACGCCGGATCAGCAGCATCTCACGGTAAGCTTCCAGTTCCTGCTTCTTGTCGAAGTTCGCAGGCGCTGGTGCCTTGGCTGTATTGACGAAAGACGCCTGCGCCTTGCCGGCAGGCGCTTTTTTAGCCCTCGGTGCCATATTTCGCTCCCTGAATTTTCGTTTCATTGTGACGTTATATGGGCATATTACAAGAGGCAATATGCGGGCAGTGCATAGCTGCTATTCCGCCAAGCGCTTAAAAACATATCATAAAAAAGCAATTAACCGGATTTCGGTTAATTCGAGCGGTCTTCCCGCGAAATAATCATCGTCACTTCATCGGGATGGGAGAGATTAAGCGCCCTGCGCGCCTGCTCGTCAAGCATATCCTTTTCGATGGACCCGTCACGCAGAAGCGCCACACGCTTTTCGAGATCGGCGCGTTCCCTGGTGACATCCTCGAGTTTGGTGATCAGCAGCGCTTTTTGCTGTTCGAGCTGGATGCGCGCATAAAGACCAAACTCGCCATGATAGGCGTGGAACCCGAAATAACCCAGAAACGCCGCCGTCAATATGGGCAGGACGAAACGGCCACGGATCGATTTGCGTTTCTGCTTGGTCCACATTTCGGCTTCCTCAGAGCATTTCCGGCAAAAGTGCGTCGCAGGGATGCGCGGAGCGGAGAATCTTTCAAAAAAAGCCGTCGACGCGCGTTTTTCTATGAAGCATTATTTTGCTTAACAGGTGCTTACCGACCGCCGGTTTCGGTACGGGCCGAAAATAAAAAAGGCGGGCCGAAGCCCGCCTCGAATTCCCGCTGTATGATAATTTTTAAAGCAGCTTCAGCGCGCTGCGACCGGCGTAGCGAGCCTGCTTGCCGAGTTCTTCCTCGATGCGGATCAGTTGATTGTACTTGGCGGTGCGGTCCGAACGGGCAAGCGAGCCGGTCTTGATCTGACCGCAATTGGTAGCGACCGCAAGATCGGCAATGGTCGAATCCTCGGTTTCGCCGGAGCGGTGCGACATGACCGCCGTGTAGCCGGCCTTGTGCGCGGTCTCCACGGCATCGAGCGTTTCCGACAGCGAGCCGATCTGGTTGACCTTCACCAGAATGGAGTTGGCCACGCCCATGCGGATTCCGTCGCGCAGGCGCTGGGAATTGGTGACGAACAGATCGTCGCCGACGACCTGGCATTTCTTGCCGATGAGGTCGGTCAGATATTTCCAGCCTTCCCAGTCGTCCTCGGCCATGCCGTCCTCGATCGAAACGATCGGATAATCGCCGATCAACTTCGCGAGATATTTCGCCTGCGCCTTTGGATCGCGGGTCTTGCGCTCGCCTTCATAGACGTAATTGCCGTCCTTGAAGAACTCGGTCGCGGCGCAGTCGAGGCCAATGGCGATATCGTCGCCCGGCTTGAAGCCGGCCTTTTCGATGGACTCCATGACGAAATCGAGCGCCGCCTGCGCGCTCTTGAGGTTGGGCGCGAAGCCCCCCTCGTCGCCGACATTGGTATTGTGGCCGGCGTCCTTGAGACGCTTTTTCAGCGTATGGAACACTTCCGAACCGTAGCGGACAGCCTCACGAACCGACGACGCGCCGACCGGCAGGATCATGAATTCCTGGAAGTCGATCGGATTGTCGGCATGCACGCCGCCATTGATAATGTTCATCATCGGCACTGGAAGCACATGCGCGTTCACGCCGCCGACATAACGGTAAAGCGGCAGGCCGGCGGCCTGCGCGGCGGCCTTGGCGACGGCCAGCGACACGCCGAGAATGGCATTGGCGCCGAGATTGCCCTTGTTGGCGGAACCGTCGAGGTCGATCAGCGTCTGGTCGATCAGAAGCTGGCTTTCGGCGTCCATGCCGGCGATGGCGTCGAAAATCTTGCTGTTGACCGCCTCGACCGCCTTTTCCACGCCCTTGCCGAGATAGCGCTTGCCACCGTCACGCAGTTCGACGGCCTCGTGTGCGCCGGTGGAGGCGCCGGAAGGCACCGCCGCGCGGCCGAACGAGCCATCTTCCAGCATTACGTCCACTTCGACGGTCGGATTGCCGCGGCTGTCGAGAATCTCGCGCCCGACGATGTCGATGATTGCTGTCATAGAAGCCAGTCCTTCCCTGTAGGTTGCCCCGCATGTCGTGCGGAGCCGCTGAACAAACCCGATGTGGACACATCCTTAGCGAAACAAAAGGCGGAGGAAAATCCCCCGCCCTGTTGAATTTTTCCTGAACTTTTTAAAGTCCCTTGGCGATCCGGTCGAAGGCCATCAGCTTTTCGAGAAGCGCAGGCAGCCTGTCCACCGGCACCATGTTCGGCCCGTCGGAGGGCGCATTGTCGGGGTCCTGATGGGTTTCTATGAAGACACCCGCCACGCCCACGGCCACCGCGGCACGCGCCAGCGTCTCCACGAATTCGCGCTGACCGCCCGACGAACCGCCCTGCCCGCCCGGCTGCTGCACCGAATGGGTGGCGTCGAAGATCACCGGCGCGCCGAAGCCCGCCATGATCGGCAGCGAGCGCATGTCGGAGATAAGCGTGTTGTAGCCGAAGGAGACGCCGCGCTCGGTGGCAAGCACATTGGGATTGCCGCTCTCGGTGATCTTGGCGAGCACGTTCTTCATGTCCCACGGAGCCAGAAACTGGCCCTTCTTGACGTTGATCGCCCGGCCGGTTTTCGCCGCCGCGATCAGAAGATCGGTCTGGCGGCACAGGAATGCCGGAATTTGCAGCACGTCCACCACCGGCGCGACCTGCGCGCATTGCTCCTCGGTGTGGATATCGGTCAGGACCGGAAAGCCGAATTCCTTCTTGAGATCGGCGAAGACTTCGAGCGCCTTTTCCAATCCGATACCGCGCTGCGCCTTCAGCGAGGTGCGGTTGGCCTTGTCGAAGCTCGACTTATAAACGAGTCCGATGCCGAGCCGGTCGGTCATTTCCTTGAGGCGGGTCGCCATCTCGAAGGCGTGGTCACGGCTTTCCATCTGGCAAGGGCCGGCGATCAGCGCCAGCGGCGCCGTGTTGGAAAAGGTGACGTTGCCGATCTTGACGGCGTGCTGGGCGGTGGTCATGTCTGCGAACCCTCGAACAGGAACAGGGTGCCCTGACCTTCGGCCGGGGCGACGATCAGGCGGCCGCCGCGCTTTTCAAAAGCGACGCCGTTGCGGGCGAAAAGCCGTTCCAGCGCCTCCAGCGAAGAGGTCCTGAAAACCACACCGCCGAGCATGAGGCCCGGCCCGTGCATGGCAGGCTTCCAGCCGAAGCGCGCGGTGAACGTTTCCCTCGGCGTCACCTCAATATCGGCATTGCGGGCGGTGATCGCAAGCGTGGATTCCGCACGGGCCGGCGCATGGAAAACATCCTGCAAGGCGGCGGCGAAATCCTGCGGCCTGTCGGACGCCATCACGATGCCGCGCAATGCGGTTACGCCGTTTTCATGGGCGGTGAGATGCGAACGGTCCGCCGCCGGATAGGCCACGCGCTGGCAACAGAAGAAAAACGCGTCAGGCGCGCGCAGATCGGCGGCGAAAGCGAGGCGGAAACTGCCCTTTTCGCGCTTGCCGCCCTCACCCGCGAAAAAACGCGAGAAGGCGACCATGCGTCCACCAGAAAGACCCTGCCGCCGAAATTCCGCGTGATCGGCCCGCGCATCGTCGGTCTTGAAAGCGATGGCCGCAAAGCCCTCCTCGCCGTTGCGGAACCGCCATGCCCAATCGCGTTTGACGAAACTGTTGTCGCGGGCGACGGCCTTCTCATAGAGCGGCCTGCGGTCCACGGCCAGCATTTCGAGATAGGTGTCGTCACCAAGGAAAACGCAGACATTGGCAGTGCCGAAAGGATGCCTTGCATCGGGCGCGACGGTGAAACCGAGCTTCGTCAGGCGCGCGCGCGTCACATCCAGCCTGCCGACCGGCAGGACCAGATGATCGACAGAACGCGCTTCGCCCGCCATTCAGACCAGCCTGCTCTGCTCGATTGCCGCCTCGATGAAGGAAGCGAAGAGCGGATGCGGCTCGAAAGGACGCGATTTCAGCTCGGGATGGTACTGCACGCCGATGAACCATGGATGATCGGCATATTCGATGGTCTCCGGCAGCACGCCGTCCGGCGACATGCCGGCGAAGCTGAGACCTGCCGCTTCCAGCCGTTCCTTATAGTCGATATTGACCTCGTAGCGATGGCGGTGACGCTCGAAAATATCGGTCGCGCCGTAGATTTCCGCGATACGGGAACCGGGCTTCAGCATGGCCTCGTAAGCGCCGAGACGCATCGTGCCGCCGAGATCGCCCGCCGCCGCGCGCTTTTCGAGCATGTTGCCCTTGAGCCATTCGGTCATTAGGCCGACCACCGGCTCCTTTGCAGGGCCGAACTCGGTCGAGGATGCGTTTTCGATGCCGACCAGATTGCGCGCCGCCTCGATACAGGCCATCTGCATGCCGAAGCAGATGCCGAAATAGGGCACCTTGCGCTCACGGGCGAAGCGCGCCGCCAGAATCTTGCCTTCCGAACCGCGCTCGCCGAAGCCGCCCGGCACCAGAATGCCATGCACCTTTTCGAGATGCGGCGCGGGGTCCTCGCTCTCGAAGACCTCCGATTCGATCCAGTCGAGATTGACCTTTACCTTGTTGGCGAGACCGCCATGATAAAGCGCCTCGATCAGCGACTTATAAGCGTCCTTGAGGCCGGTATATTTGCCGACGATGGCGATGGTCACTTCGCCTTCCGGATTGTGCAAGCGGTGGGAGACCTCCTGCCAGCGCTCCATGCGCGGCTTGGGCGCGGGATCGATGCCGAAGGCGGCCAGCACTTCCGAATCGAGCCCTTCCTTGTGATAGGCGATCGGCACGTCATAGATGGTCGCCACGTCCAGCGCCTGAATGACCGCGCTTTCCCGCACGTTGCAGAACAGCGACAGCTTCTTGCGCTCGGATTGCGGAATCTCGCGGTCGGCGCGCACCAGAAGGATATCCGGCGCAATGCCGATGGAGCGCAGTTCCTTGACCGAATGCTGCGTCGGCTTGGTCTTGAGTTCGCCCGCAGCAGGAATATAGGGCATCAGCGTCAGGTGGATATAGACCGCATTGCCGCGCGGCAGTTCGTTGCCGAGCTGGCGGATGGCTTCGAGGAACGGCATCGCCTCGATGTCACCCACCGTGCCGCCGATCTCGCACAGAACGAAATCATAGTCCTCATTGCCTTCGAGGACGAAATTCTTGATCTCGTCGGTGACGTGCGGGATGACCTGAACCGTCGCGCCGAGATAATCCCCGCGCCGTTCCTTCTCGATGATGTTACGATAGATGCGGCCGGTGGTGATGTTGTCCTGCTTGTTGGCGGGACGGCCGGTGAACCGCTCGTAATGCCCCAGATCGAGGTCCGTCTCCGCGCCGTCGTCGGTAACGAACACCTCACCGTGCTGGTAAGGCGACATCGTGCCGGGATCGACGTTCAGATAAGGGTCGAGTTTACGGATACGCACGCGATAACCGCGTGCCTGAAGGAGTGCAGCCAGAGCTGCCGCGGCAATGCCTTTTCCGAGGGAAGAAACCACGCCGCCAGTAATGAAAACATATCGCGCCATGGGCTTACCCCGTTAGACTTTCCTGATTGATTCCGCCACAAAAAAATGCGCGCCGGAGCAATTTTTCCCCGGAGCGAAACAAGGCGGTCCGATGCGCGATGCGATCCGGAACGGCCCCGATGCGGATGAAATTCCAAAGCGCGCGCCGATCCTTCAGATTCGCTTTCCGCGCTTTGATCCTTTGTTTTTTCGCGTGCCGTTATCGCAAAACCGCTGCGCACTTTTGCGCGACACGCCTCAGGTTTAGCCGCCCTGCTCCGCCATTTCCATCGCCATGCGCACAATCCACAATTTCCGTCATCGCAAGCAAAAGACTGGGCAAAACAAAAGGCCGGGCACGCGGCCCGGCCTTTGCCATGAAGACAGATACGATCAGAGGACGACCACTTCCGTGCCAATGCTGACGCGGCTGTAGAGATCCATCACGTCCTCGTTGATCATGCGGAAGCAGCCGTTGGAAGCCGATTTGCCGATGCTCCAGGGCTCCACCGTGCCGTGAATGCGGATATAGGTGTCCTTGTTGCCCTGATAGAGATACATGGCGCGCGAGCCGAGCGGATTGCCGGGGCCGCCGTCCATGCCGTTCTTGAAGCGGCCGTAATGCGCGGGATCGCGCTCGACCATTTCCTTGGTCGGAATCCAGCGCGGCCATTCGCGCTTGGCCTGAATGGTCGCCGTGCCCGTGAATTGGAGCCCTTGCCTGCCGACCGCGATGCCGTAACGGCGCGCCGTGGTGGCGGTCTCCACATAATAGAGGAAATGCTGCTTCGGATCGATCACGATGGTGCCGGGCTTGTAGCCGGAGAAGGAAACCTCCTGCGCGCGGAATTTGGGATCGATATTGTACTGGCCGGTCCGGACGACGCGCTTTTTCCTGTGCACCTTGCTCGGATTGACCTTTGTATCGCTCGACAGCGAGACAGGCTGCACCTTGGCGGCCGGGGCGGCTTCGGCCGGCTTCGCGTCGGCGCCGATCGGCGACGCAGCGAAAGCGGGCGCGCAAAGGCCGATGCAAAGGCTTGCAATGCCAGCCATGAGAATGCGATGTGAAAACATGATAGGTTCCCGAGTTTCCAAGCACGAACGGAGAATAGCCGCCGCACTTCCAGCGGCCGGACTTCCGCTTTTCAATACTGCAAATACAGTCGGTTCTCAATCGACGGCGACGGTCGGGGGGTGCGATTCGCGCCAGCTATTGCCGGCGTGCAACACTTTGCTCATCGATGGCGGCCCCAAAAGAAAACCGGCCGCGACCGGGCCGGTTTCCTGATTTCGGGACGCAGTGCTTTCTTACTGAGAACTCGGCACCTGATTGGCCGGAGCTTGCGGCGCGGCGGGAGCCGTGGCCGCCGGGGCCTGCGGCTGCGCGCTTCCGGTCGTGGGTGCGGTCGGCGTGGTCGCGGGTGCGGCTGCATTGCCGCCGCCCTGCGAGGACTGGCCGCCGAGTTGATCGAGGATACCGCCGCTGCCGCTTCCGGCCTTCGGGGCCTGCTCGCCGGTCACCGCGGGAATACGGTTCAGAATGTCGGTCGGACGATCGCCGTAGCGCCCCATGAGCCCGAGGATGAGCGAGGTGGCGAAAAATCCGATCGCGAGAATGGCCGTGGTGCGCGTCAGCGCATTGGCCGCGCCACGCGCCGTCATGAAGCCGGACCCGCCGCCAATACCAAGGCCGCCGCCCTCCGAACGCTGGATGAGCACGACGCCGACAAGCGCCAGCACGATCAACAAATGAATGACAATAACTACGGTCTGCATGGGTAACGGTCTTTATGTCTCTAAACTGGAGCAGTCTCCGGGCAGGCGAAAGCCGCCCGATCCGCGCTGCGCGCTATAACAGATGCGGCTCTTTACACGCAATCACCGGACAATCCAAGCCCTACCCTACAGATTGCGGCCTTACAGATCGCGGCCCTATAGATTACGGTAAGTCTCGCAGATGGCGAGGAAGTCGGCCGCCTTGAGGCTTGCACCACCGACAAGCGCCCCATCCACATCGGCGACGCCGAGCAGTTCCGCCGCATTCGACGGCTTGACCGAGCCGCCATAGAGCAGGCGCAGATGAGCGCCCTTCGCCCCGAAGCGTTCCGTCAACCGCTCGCGCATGAAGGCATGGGCGGCCCGCACGTCCTGCACCGTCGGCGTCAGGCCGGTGCCGATGGCCCAGACCGGTTCGTAGGCGACAACGGTGTTCTCCGCGCCGGCGCCATCCGGCAGCGAGCCGGCAAGCTGCGTGCCGATCACGTCGAGCGTGCGTTCGGCTTCGCGCTCGTCCGCCGTCTCGCCGACGCAGACGATGGCGACCAGTCCCGCGCGCCACGCGGCCTCGACCTTGGCACGCACGAGCGCGTCGGTCTCGCCATGGTCGGCGCGGCGCTCGGAATGGCCGAGGATCACATAGGTGGCGCCCGCTTCCTTTAACATTTCGGCGGAAACATCGCCCGTATGCGCGCCCGCTGCCCTGAAATGGCAATCCTGCCCGCCGAGCGCAACCGCCGCCTCGCCGGAAAGCGTTTCTTTCGCGCGCGAGATCAGCGTGGCCGGCACGCAGACGACCGCATCGAGCTTGCGCCCGAAATCGGACGAGAGGCCGGCCGCGATGGCGCGCAGCTCGGCGAGCGATTCCCCTGTACCGTTCATCTTCCAGTTGCCAGCGACCAGCGGACGGATTCCCGGAGTCATTGCCCTATTCTCCTCACTTCCTGGAAATGGCGGACGCTGCCGCGACCCCGCCGGAATGCGTCCCTGACTAAGCATATTCGGGCCGCAATGCAAATCTTCTTGGCGCCGATGCCGCATTGAGAGCTTGATATGGGGCCAGCTTGCGGTTAATCCCCATCATTGGTCCAACCCGGACATGGCCCCGGTTCGGACCTTCAAACGTTTTCGAAGGGTTTCCCATGCTCGACAGCCTGCGCTCCGCCGCCCAATCCTGGATCGCCAAACTCCTGCTCGGCGTGCTCGTCGTGAGCTTCGGGATCTGGGGCGTGGCGGACGTGTTTCGCAGCGGCACCACCAGCAATGCCGCGCTCACTTCCGGCAGTTCGGAGGTCACCGCCAGCGACTACCGCTTTGCCTATGAGCAGCAGATGATGCGCCTGTCGCAGCAGTTCCGCCAGCGCCTGACGCGCGATCAGGCCAAGGCCCTCGGCGTGGACAACCAGGTTCTGGCCCAGCTCGCGGCAGGCGTCGTGCTGGACGAGGCGGCGCGCAACATGCAGATTGGCCTTTCCAAGGACGCCATCGCGCGGCTGACCGCGCAGGATCCGGCCTTCCACGATGCAAGCGGCAATTTCAACCGCGCCCAGTTCGAAGCGGTGCTGCGCCAGTCCGACATCCGCCCGGAGGATTATCTGGAGAACCGCGCCAAGGTGGCCCGCCGCCAGCAGATCGTGGAAGCGGCGACGGACGGGATGAAAATGCCCGACACCATGCTGAAGGCGATGGCGCTCTATCAGGGCGAAAGCCGCGACGTGGACTATATTACCGTCCCCGCCGAAAAGGCCGATGCGATCCCCGCCCCGTCCGACGATGCGATGAAGGCCTATTTCGAGGCCCACAAGACGGAATACCGGGCGCCCGAATACCGCAAGATCACCTATGTCAAGCTGGAGCCGTCAGACATAGCCGATCCCGCCGCCGTCACGCAAGACGAGATCAAGGACTATTACGAGAAGAACAAGGCCAGCTACTCCACTCCCGAAAAGCGCACGATCGAACAGCTTTCCTTCCCCGACGAGGCGGCGGCGGAGGCGGCGGCAAAGAAAATCGCCGCCGGCACCGGGTTCCTCGATATCGCCAAGGAGCAGGGCAAGAGCGAGGACGACGTGACCCTCGGCACCTTCGAGAAGTCCGCCATTCCCGATCCGGTCATCGCCCAGGCCGCCTTCGCGCTGAAGGAAAATGTCGCCAGCCCGGTGGTCAAGGGTAGTTTCGGCCCCGTCATCCTGCGGGTGACGAAAATCGACCCGGCCCATATCAAGCCGCTGGCGGACGTGGAAAAGGATATCCGCGCGGCGGTCGCGACGGGGATCGCCACCAATGCCATCCCCGGCATTCACGATTCCTATGAGCAGCAGCGCTCGGACGGCGCCTCCATGACGGATGCGGCGAAAAAGCTCAACCTCAAGGTGGTCACCGTCGATGCGGTCGACGCGCAGGGCAACGATCCCTCCGGCAAGCCGATCAATCTGCCCAACGGGAAGGCGCTGCTCGCCGCCGCCTTCCAGTCCGATCAGGGTCTCGACAACGACGCGCTGACCATGGGCAATGCCGGCTATCTCTGGTATCAGGTCGACGGCATTACCCCGGCGCATGACCGTACACTGGACCAGGTCAAGGACAAGGTGATCGCGGCATGGAAGGGCGAGGAAGCCGTCAAGCTGCTCGACCAGAAGATGGCTGCCCTCAAGAAGGAACTCGACGGCGGCAAGACGCTCGATGCCATCGCCGCCGAAACGCATCTGGATAAGCAGACCAAACGGGGCGTCACCCGCGCCACGAACGACGCGGATATCGGCACGGCCGCAGCGGCGCAGATTTTCCGCGGTCCTCAGGGCCTCACCGGTATAGCCGCGGCGCCCTCGGACGAAGGACAGATTCTGTTCAAGGTTACGGCAGTGACCGAGCCGGCCTCCGCCGGCCCGGACGCCATTCCCGAACAGCAGCAAAAATATCTGGCCACGGCGCTTTCCGATGACGTGCTGCAACAGCTTGTCGCCGAATTGCAGACGCAATATCCGGTGCGGATCAACAAGTCCGTCATCAATCAGGCCATCGGTACGTATTAGAGCGCGTTCCGATCCGCCGGATCGGATCGGCGCTCTGACTTTTTGAGTTACGGGATTTGGAGCGTGGTATGGCTGATCTGAAACCCTATATCGCCAAGGCTGCCGGCGGTGAACAGCTGTCGCAGGCGGAAGCGAAAGCGGCTTTCGACATCATGATGTCCGGTCAGGCGACACCTTCGCAGATCGGCGGTCTGCTGATGGCGCTGCGCGTGCGCGGCGAGACGGTGCCGGAAATCGCCGGCGCGGTCGCTTCCATGCGCGCCCGCATGCTGCCCGTCACGGCGCCGGCCGGCGCCATCGACATCGTCGGCACGGGCGGCGACCAGTCCGGTTCCTACAATGTCTCCACCTGCTCGGCTTTCGTCGTGGCGGGCGCGGGCGTTCCCGTCGCCAAGCATGGCAACCGCGCTTTGTCCTCGCGCTCCGGCGCAGCGGACGCACTGGCCGCGCTCGGCGTCAATATCGAGGCCGACGCCGAAACCATCGGCCGCAGCATCGCGGAAGCCGGCCTCGGCTTCATGTTCGCCCCGGCGCATCATTCGGCCATGCGCCATGTCGGCCCGTCGCGGGTGGAACTGGGCACGCGCACCATCTTCAACCTGCTGGGACCGCTTTCCAACCCGGCGAGCGTCAGGCGCCAGCTTGTCGGCGTCTTCTCGCCGCAATGGGTGGAGCCGCTGGCCCATGTGCTGAGGGAACTCGGTTCCGAAACCGCCTGGGTCGTCCATGGCGACGGCCTCGACGAGATGACCATCACCGGCACGACCAAGGTCGCAGCACTCGAAAACGGTGTCGTGCGCAGCTTCGAGATCACACCGGAGGAAGTCGGGCTTCGCCGCTGCGCACCGGCGGAACTGAAGGGCGGCGAGGCGTCCGACAATGCCGCGGCGCTGCTCGGTGTGCTGGAAGGCACGAAGGGCGCCTATCGCGACATCGTGCTGCTCAATTCCGGCGCTGCCCTCGTGGTGGCGGGCAAGGCCGGGGATATTCGCGGCGGTATCGAACAGGCGGCGCATTCCATCGACAGCGGCGCGGCGCTGACCGTGCTGCAAAAGGTGATCGCCGTTTCCAACGACAAGTCGGCCGGACCGGCCTGAACGGGAGTCTGCCATGACCGTCGGCACATCCACCGATATTCTGCGCAAGATCGAATGCTACAAGCGCGAGGAGATCGCGGCGGCGAAAGCCCGTCTGCCGCTCGCCGAGGTCAAGGCGCGCGCCAACGACCGCCCTGCCCCGCGCGGTTTTTTGAGCGCGCTGGAAGAAAAGCGCGCGGCAGGCGAATTCGCCCTGATCGCCGAGATCAAGAAGGCAAGCCCATCCAGGGGCCTGATCCGGCCCGATTTCGATCCGCCGGCACTCGCGAGGGCCTATGAGCGAGGCGGCGCGGCCTGTCTTTCGGTTCTGACCGACACGCCCTCCTTTCAGGGCGCGCCGGAATTTCTCGTTGCCGCGCGTGCCGCCTGCCGCCTGCCGGCGCTGCGCAAGGATTTTCTCTTCGACACCTATCAGGTCTACGAGGCGCGTAGCTGGGACGCCGACTGCATCCTCATCATCATGGCGAGCGTCGACGACGATCTGGCGCGGGCGCTGGAGGAAACGGCTTTCGAGCTTGGCATGGACGTGCTGATCGAGGTGCATGACGAGGCGGAGATGGAGCGGGCGCTGAAGCTTTCCTCGCGCCTGCTCGGCATCAACAATCGCAACCTGCGCACATTCGCCGTCGATCTCGCCGTTTCGGAGCGCCTGTCCAAAATGGCCCCCGCCGACCGGCTTCTGGTGGGCGAAAGCGGCATTTTCACCCATGAGGATTGCCTGCGGCTGGAAAAATCCGGCATCGGCACATTCCTGATCGGCGAAAGCCTGATGCGCAGGGACGATGTGACCGCCGCCACGCGCATGCTCCTGACCGGCAAGGTCTGACGCCATGGCGGCCAAGCTTACCCATATCGACCAGAGCGGCGCCGCCAATATGGTCGATGTCGGCGGCAAGGCGGAAACGCAGCGCGAGGCTGTCGCCGAAGGCGCGGTGCGCATGAAGCCGGAGACGCTGGCGCTCATCCGGGAAGGCAACGCCGCCAAGGGCGACGTCATCGGCACGGCGCGGCTGGCCGGGATCATGGCGGCGAAGAAGACCGCCGATCTCATCCCGCTCTGCCATCCGCTGATGCTGACGAAGGTCGGGGTGGAAATCACGCCGGACGACGACCTGCCAGGCTTGCGCGTGCGCGCGCTGGCACGGCTGACCGGCCGCACCGGGGTCGAGATGGAGGCGCTGACGGCGGTCTCCGTCGCCTGCCTCACCATTTACGACATGGCCAAGGCCGTGGACCGGCATATGGAGATCGGCAATATTCGTGTGGTGGAGAAAAGCGGCGGCAAGTCCGGCGACTGGAAAGCCTGAGCCCATATAAATCTAAGGAAACGCAATGCCCCTTCTTGCCGTCGAGGAAGCACTGTCCCGCATGCTGGATGCTGCCGCGCCGCGCGGCACCGAGACCGTCGCCATCGCGCAGGCGGGCGGGCGCATCGTGGCAAGCGCGGTCGAGGCGCACCTCATGCAACCGCCCTTCGATTGCTCCGCTATGGACGGCTATGCTCTGATCGCGCCGGGGAGGATCGCCTATCCGCTTCATTTCACGGTGATCGGCGAATCCGCCGCCGGAAAGCGTCATGTCGGCGCGGTCGGTCCGGGCGAAGCCGTGCGCATCTTCACCGGCGCGCCGCTGCCCGAAGGCGCGGACACCATCGTCATTCAGGAAAATGCCGAACGCGACGGCGACCGGCTTACCGTGCTGGCAGGCATCGACAAGGGCCGCCATATCCGCCGCGCCGGGCTGGATTTCGCGCCCGGCCGCACCGTGATCGAGCCGGGCCGCGAGCTCGACGGCCCCGCGCTCTCGCTCGCCGCCGCGAGCGGCCATGCCGTGCTCGACGTCTTCGAGCGCCCCCGCGTCGCCATCCTTTCCACCGGCGACGAACTGGTGCCGCCCGGAGTGAGGCCCGGCCCCGACCAGATCGTGGCTTCCAACAGTCTCGGCATTGCGGAAATCGTGCGCCGTTGCGGCGGGGAAGCCCATGATCTCGGCATCGTGGCCGACAACCCGGCAGCGACGGAAGCAGCGATCAAGGCCGCGCTGGAAAGCGGCATCGATGTGCTGGTGACGGTGGGCGGCGCATCGGTCGGCGACCGCGATTACGTCCATGCCGCTTTGAAAGCCTGCGGCGTCGATATGGATTTCTGGAAAATCGCCATGCGGCCCGGCAAGCCGCTGATGTATGGCCGCAAGACCGTCGACGGCCGCACCGTTCATGTGATCGGCCTGCCCGGCAATCCCGTATCGAGCCTCGTTTGCAGCTACCTGTTCCTGCATCCGCTTCTGGCGAAACTCGCCGGGCGGCGCAAACACGCCATCGATATCCGCGCCGCACAACTCGGCGTGGCGATGGCCGCTAACGATCACCGACGCGATTATGTGCGCGGCACGATCGAATCGCGGGCCGACGGAGCGCTGGTCGCCATCCCATTGCCGGTACAGGATTCGTCCATGCTTTCGGCGCTGACCCATGCCGACGCGCTCATCATCCGCGCGGAAAACGCCCCGGCGGCGGCAACCGGCGACCCGTGCCGCATCGTCATGTTGTCTCATAAAACTGCCTAGAGCGGTTTACGCTCCAATGGCTTGTTTTCGCTGCTTCTTCCAGAGGTCGGCCAGCTGATCCCGGCACCGTGTCATATCTCGCCACCGGAATCCCGGCCGCCCTCTGGTCCAGATAAACGCGCCGTGTCAAACGGCGTCGACACGCCGCCCCGAAAACGCGCCGACGATTTCGCGTGCCCGCATCCCGACCGGCTCAACGTCGGACCGACCTGCCCTGATAACGATACTCAGCACGACGGAAACGACCAGATTGACCGACAACGCGATAAGGCCCGTGTTGACGCCGCCGGGGGTCATTCCGGAAAAATAGAGGAAGGCTACGATAACGCAGCCGGTAACGAGCCCGACTGAAAGCGCGGGAGCCTTGAGCCTGCGAAAAAACATAACGCCGAACCAGGCGGGGACCAACTGCGTCGTCAGCGCAAGCGCGAGGCCCAGATAGGACAGCATAATCGATGACGCGAGCGAGGATAATACGGCGGTCACGACCAGAAACGCCGCCATGACAAAATTGACTCCGCGTGACGTAGTGGCATCGCGCATCGAAGGGACGAGATTGCGACTGACAACGCCGCTGAACATCAGGGAATTCCCTGCCAGAACGATCAAGCCCGCAAGCCCAGCGCCGGCAGCCACAAGGCCAACGATCCATTCGGGAGCGAGGTCACGAATGACCACGAGGAAGATACTGTCGGCATTGGCAAGGTTTGGCGCATGCCGCACGCCATAATAGGCGACGAATACCAGCAATGGATACATGAGCATATAAAGCGGCATCCAGATTACGGATTTCTTGATCGACGACTCGGATGACGCCGAGAAAAGGAATTGCGCCGGAAGCGTCAAATAGAACTGAAGCGATTGCACGAAGATCGTGCTCATTGCGAAAATCAACGCACCGCCGGTAACGGTACCCAAGTCCGGTTTCGTTACGGCAGCCGCAAAAACACCGGGAATACCCTTTGCCGCAATGACAACGGCGATACCGGCAAGGACAATGCCCATCAACATGAACAGATCCTTGATGACAGCCACGAAGGCAGTCGAGCGTACGCCGGAGGCTCCCACGTACAGAAATGCAATTATAGCTGCACCAATGATGGTTTCCGCGCGGTTCAGCGGAAGACCTAACCCGCCAAGAACAGTCTGCAAGCCAATGAATTGAAAGACGGCCCAAGGAATAAGCGCAACGATGAAAGTGATCGCGCACAGCTTTTCGAGCAGTCTGTCTTTATAATGGCCGTACATCACGTCCGGCACAGTGACCGCATCGTATGCCTTCCCCGCGCGCCATACCAGCGGTGCAAGAAAGTAACCGAAGATATAACCCATCAGGATGTAGCCGATAAACCAAATCCCGTACGATGCGCCTTTGGCATAAATCCCGCCCGGGAATCCAAGCATCGTGCCGATGCTGTAGATCTCGCCCACGGCGAGGAAGAAAATCAACCAACTGGGCAAGGAGCGATCGGCGATGAGCGTCCCCATAGGGCCGTTGTCCGTTGCGCCTCGCCTGACGACGAAGGCGACGCCGACAGAGAAGACAATAACGACGCCAAAGATAATTGCGATCATTCGTCCTCTCCTTCCAGACGCCGATATTCTTCACGCTCGAGGTAGCGCCAGGACACCCACATGCAAAGCGTCGTCAGAGGCAGCCACGCAAACAGCCAACCAAAAATTACAGGCATGCCAAAGATTGTCGCGTTGCTTTGGCTGATCACGGGAATCCCGACAAGTACCGCTATCGCGGGAATTCCCATGGCTATAAGCAGGGACCATCGACTTCCGATCATTATTCGACTCCTTGGTCTAGAGCATTTCCATTCGCTGACTTGATTGAGGCAATGACATTGGCGGGGATAAGGCCCCGCCCATCGTGGAACTTGGCACCTTTCCGCGGATGAAAGCGCGCGATGTCGGGCATGATCCGCTCCCGGAAACGGTGACTGCCGGTTCCATCGTCAGATCTTCGTTGTACCGAACCAGCGGTTCACAGAAGGCCTGCACGAAGTTTTCGATAAAGCTATCCAGACCGAGGCCGCAAAATGCCTCCTGCTCCCGTAAAGCGCGATATCTCGCTGTGAGCGGCAGCTAGCGCTGTACCCACCATCACGATCGCTATCTTCGAAGCGAGCATCCGTCTCTTTGATCGGACAATTTCCCAATTCGCCGTAGCGCACCCTCTAGCGCTCAAACGTTTTTTCATATTGCTTTGGGGCGATCATTATTCACGCATTCCATATTGTCAACAATTTTGTATATTAAAAAATCACACTTGCGCTACAATTCGATCTTCCGTGCGAATCGAAGTCGCCTTCAGGGAGACAATATTCACCGCCAACAAACGGGAAGAAACGCTGCAAAGCGCGCCGAGCTCTCGAAGAAATAGAGGGTAGAGGGTCACCTCTCCGCGTGCTGTTGAAGCTGGCTGCCGATATCAAAGAGGTCGGCGAACCGGCTGGCAGATTGCCAGATTTTGGAATTGCCCTTACGAGCAGATTCTTCAAAAACATCAATAAAAACAATGCACAGGCATTTCTACGGGAATGCTTGTCTATAAGACATCATGCGACGATTCTTTTCACGAATTACCAATTCGCCTGCCCGCCTTCGGCGTTAACCTTTTTAAAACCATTGCAGAACAAGACTGGAACATATAGTGTTCGTTCTGGTTTTGTTTTTCCTGATTCTGTTCTGGGCCGGAGGGTGCCGCGCATGTTGACCCGCAAACAGCACGAACTTTTGCTGTTCATCCATGACCGTCTGAAAGAGACGGGCATCCCGCCGTCTTTCGACGAAATGAAGGAGGCACTGGACCTCGCGTCCAAGTCGGGTATTCACCGCCTCATCACGGCGCTGGAGGAACGCGGCTTCATCCGCCGTCTGCCCAACCGCGCGCGGGCGCTGGAAGTGCTCCGCCTGCCCGATTCCATCGCTCCCGGTCTCAACGCGCAGAAGAAATTCGCTCCGAGCGTGATCGAAGGCAGCCTCGGCAAATCCGCGCCCTCCCCGGCACAGTCCGTCCGCCCTGCCCCCGCCGCGACCAACGACGACGCACCCGCCGCCGTATCGGTTCCAGTCATGGGCCGCATCGCCGCCGGCGTACCGATCTCCGCGATCCAGAACCAGACCCATTCCCTGAGCGTGCCGCCCGAAATGCTCGGCGGCGGCGAGCACTATGCGCTGGAGGTGAAAGGTGATTCGATGATCGAGGCCGGAATATTCGACGGCGATACGGTCATCATCCGGCGCGGAGAGACCGCCAGCCCCGGCGAGATCGTCGTGGCGCTGGTCGATGAAGAGGAAGCGACGCTGAAACGTTTCCGGCGCAAGGGTGCATCCATCGCACTCGAAGCCGCCAATCCGGCCTATGAGACACGCATCTTCGGCCCCGACCGCGTGCGCGTGCAGGGCAAGCTGGTCGGCCTGATCCGGCGCTATTGAGCGATCTTCCCGGCCGGCTGCCGGTCGGAGCCGTTATCGGTACCGGATGATGGCCGTTGCTGTGGTACGTGGTTTCGGGAAGATTTTCGTGGCGGGCGGTCCGGCAGGCCGCGCGCCGCGCGCGAATAGAGCCGATGCAGTTCCCACGGGCGCGTGGGCGGACCGATGGCATAGGTGACCCGGTCGGCACGGCGAAGGACTGCGGCAGTCCGGTCATGAGAAAGCTCATTCGGCGTATGGGTCGTATCCATGGCCGCTTCCGGCGGCGCGGCGGAGCGCTCCGAAAGCCTGATTTCGACGGTTCCCATCAGGGCCAGATCGCGCCGCGTCACGACAAGCTTTTCCGCATCTTCGCAAGAAAGCGCCCTGTCCGGAACGGCGAGGATCGCCACATCGCCAACCGTGCAGGCGATTTCCGCCACGGCGGGGTCGGCGGTATAGGCAAGCGTGCGGCCATCGCGAAGCGTGATCGTGCAAAGACCCTCCTCGCAGATGAAACCGTCCCGTGCCGCGCTTTCATTTTTGTCCTTGCGGCCGGGCGGTTCGATGAAATCCGTAACCAGATAGGAGGTGCGCCAGTTTTCGGCGATGAATTTCGACGGCCGTCCGCGATTGAGCGCCATACGCCCATCCGGCCGCCGGACGCCGACCAGCTTCGCATCTTCCGAAATGACGATGTCCGGAAAGGGCGTGCGCCAGAAGATGACAAGTCCCACCACCACGAAAGGCAGCGCGAGCAGACGCAGCCGCGTCGTGAAGATCACGGCGGCGAGAAGCGCGATTGTCCACAGGATGAGCGTCGCGATGGGCATGGCGCCCGGATTACCGTCCGGCGACCATGCCGCGACAAAGGCTGCGATATGGCGCACCGCCCATATGCCGAACCCCATGATCTGCAACGGCAGCCAGTCCAGACCCAGCGGCATCAGCACGAGCCCGAACACGGCGAAGGGCATCACCAGAAGCGAGATCGCGGGCAAGGCCAGCACATTGCCGACCAGCCCCAGCGGCGCGGTATTGTTGAAGTGATAGGCGGCGAAGATGCCGCTCGCGATTCCGGCGACAAGCGAGGTTCCCGCCGTCGAGACAGCCGGCACCAATGCCTTCGCCAGAAAGCCTCGATCCGTACGCTCCCGCCTGTCGCCTCGCCGGTGTTTCGCCGCGTTGCGCTCCGACCACCAGCCGAAGGCGGCGATCAGCGCGGCGGTGGCGGAAAAGGACATCTGGAAGCTCGGCCCCGATATCTCGTGCGGCGACAGCAGGATCATCGCTATCGCCGCGATAGCGAGATTGCGCATGCTGATCGCCGCCCGGTCGGCGAGCAGCGCCAGCAGCATGACCGCGATCATCACATAGCTGCGCTGCGCGGCGACGTCCGCTCCCGACATGGCGAGATAGAAGGTACAGCTCAGGAGCGACAGGAAGGCCGCATATTTCTTTACCGGGTGCCTCGCGCTGAACCCCGGAAACAGCGCGAATCCGGCACGCAGTGTGAGCATCACCACGCCCGCCGCCAGTGCCAGATGCAGGCCCGAAATGGAAAGGATATGGGCAAGGCCCGCCTTGCGCAGATTCTCGTTGGTCTCGTTGCTGATCCCGGCACGCGCACCGGCGATCAGCGCCGCCGCCACATTGCCGTCCTCGCCGCCGATCACCTCCTCGATGCGCTCGGCCACCAGCGTTCTGAGAATGGCGATCCAGCCGCTTATCCGCGCGGACAGATTTTCAGGCGGCGGAACTGCGATACTCGCAGGCGTGCCCAGAAAGAATCCGTTCGCGCCCAATCCGCTGAAATAGGCATGAAAGGCGAAATCGTAATTGCCGGGGCGCACCGGGCCGGAAGGCACGCGCAGGCGGGCATAACCCGTCAGCCCGCCGCCGATCGCGGTATCGGCCGGAATATCGCGCGCATTGATGCGGACGCGTTTTGGGGCAAAATGCAGCCGGGGCCGTTCGGTGCGCAGCAGGTCGAGCGTGATGCGCCAGCTTCCATTGTCCTGATATTCGAGCGCCGCCACGCGGCCCGTCACGCGCGTCGCCACATCGGAACCGAGCATGGGTGTCGCACAGGTTTGCGTTTCCCATTTGCCCGCCGCAAGGCCCAGTTGAAAGGCGAGACAGAGCGTAAGCAGTTGCGCCGCGAAAAAGTGGCGCCGGGCGAGAAAGCGCGCAGCGGCCAGCAGGGCGAAAACGACGAGGACCGGCGTCCAGTCCGGCTCGAAGGACAAGGTGAAGTAGATCACCGCGCCACAGCCCGCCGCGACCGGAAACAGTAGAAAGAACACGCCGCGCCCGATCTCCGTATCGAAGGCCGCGGCCATCCATGCCGGCATCGCGCGCAACCCGGCCGCCACACGCCAGAACACGCCCGCCCGGTCCCGCGTCCGGTGCGGTTCTGCCCCGGTATCCCTTTTGCCCGTACTGCCGGGCTCTGATTCCGGCCCCAATTCCGGCCACGGATCGGGCAGGAACTGGCGCAAAAACCCGTCGGACGTGCTCCTCACGAGCGTCCGCTCATTCGCCTCGCCTGTTTCCCCTCGGCCCGTCATGCGCCCCAACGACCGCCCTGCCAGGGATACGAAACCCTCGTATGCCCTTGCGCCCATTTCTGCCTATGCTACATGAACGCCAGCCGAAATCGAGAGGGTTCTGCACAAGAGCCCGTCCACCGAAGCCATCATCGGGAGCCATCATGCCAAAACCCGTCGTCACCCGCTTTGCCCCCTCGCCCACGGGCTTCCTGCATATCGGCGGCGCGCGCACGGCGCTGTTCAACTGGCTCTATGCGAAGCATACCGGCGGCAGGATGCTGCTGCGCATCGAGGACACTGATCGCGAACGCTCCACCGATGCCGCCACCGCCGCCATTCTCGACGGTCTGACATGGCTCGGCCTCGATTGGGACGGCGAGGCCATCTCGCAGTTCGCGCGCGTGCCGCGCCACCGCGAGGTCGCGGAGGAACTGGTGCGTCTCGGCAAGGCCTATTACTGCTACGCCACGCCGGAAGAGCTGGAAGACATGCGAGAGAAGGCGCGCGCCGAAGGCCGTCCGCCGCGCTATGACGGGCGCTGGCGCGACCGCGACCCGTCCGAGGCCCCGGCGGGCGTGAAGCCGGTCATCCGCATCAAGGCTCCACAGGAGGGCGAGACGGTGGTGCACGACGCGGTGCAGGGCGAGGTGCGCTTTCCCAACAAGGATCTGGACGATTTCATCATCCTGCGTTCGGACGGCACGCCGACCTATATGCATGCGGTCGTGGTGGACGATCACGACATGGGCGTGACCGATATCATCCGGGGCGACGACCACCTCACCAATGCCGCGCGCCAGACCGTCATCTATAACGCCATGGGCTGGGACGTGCCGCAGATGGCGCATATTCCGCTGATCCACGGCGCGGACGGCGCCAAGCTTTCCAAGCGCCACGGCGCGCTCGGCGTCGACGCCTACCGCGCCATGGGCTATCTGCCGGCGGCGCTGCGCAATTATCTGGTGCGGCTCGGCTGGAGCCACGGCGACGACGAGATCATGTCCACCGAGCAGATGATCGAGTGGTTCGACGTGAGTGACATCAACAAGGGTGCGGCGCGCTTCGATTTCCAGAAACTCGAAGCCGTCAACGGCGTCTATATGCGTTCCAGCGACGACAAGGCGCTCTATGACGCGCTCGTCGCCGTGCTTCCGGAAATCGAGGGCGGCAAGGCGCTGGCCGACGCTCTGGACGAGAAGCGCGGCGCCCAGCTTCTGGCCGCCATGCCGGGCCTGAAAGAGCGCGCCAAGACACTGGTGGAACTGGCGGACAACGCGAAATTCATCTTCGCCACCCGTCCGCTCGATCTCGATGAAAAGGCCGCCTCGCTACTGAACGAGGAAGGCCGCGCCGTTCTGAAATCGGTCCTGCCAGATCTCGAATCCGTGAGTGAATGGACGCCGGAGACGCTCGACGCCGCCGTGCGTGCGCACGCGGAAAAGACGGGACTGAAGCTCGGCAAGATCGCGCAGCCGCTGCGTGCCGCACTGACCGGCCGCGCCACGTCGCCGGGCGTATTCGACGTGCTTTTCGTGCTCGGCCGCGAGGAATCGCTCGGACGTATCCGCGATCAAGTCAAATAGGAAAAAACTTCACGGCGACGTGACGAAACCCGCCTGAATAGTCCAAATTACGCATTGCATCGCGGACGGTTTGGGATAGTTTTACGGTCGAAATCATTAGGGATAATGCGTTCGACGCCAAAGGCCTTCCCCAGGCTCCGGCCACCCGGTCGGGACGATGTGGCGATTTCGATTCTGCCGCCATTCGGACGGCAACTGGACATGAAAGGAAACACGATGTCAGCGAAGACAGCCAGCTTTACCCTCGACGGCAAAACTTTCGATCTGCCTGTGCGACAAGGCACTGTCGGGCCGGATGTCGTGGATATCGGACCGCTCTACAAGAACGCCAACGCCTTCACCTACGATCCGGGCTTCACCTCGACTGCTTCCTGCGAATCCAAGATCACCTATATCGACGGCGACGAGGGCGTGCTGCTCTATCGCGGCTACCCGATCGACCAGCTGGCCGAGCATGGCGACTTCCTCGAAACCTGCTATCTCCTGCTCTACGGCGAGTTGCCGACGGCGAAGCAGAAGGCCGATTTCGACTATCACGTCACGCGCCACACCATGGTGCATGAGCAAATGATGAAGTTCTTCAGCGGCTTCCGCCGCGATGCTCATCCGATGGCGGTCATGGTCGGCTGCGTGGGCGCGATGTCGGCCTTCTATCACGACTCCACCGATATCACCGATCCGCGCCAGCGCATGATCGCCTCGATCCGCCTGATCGCCAAGATGCCGACGCTCGCCGCCATGGCCTACAAGTACCATGTCGGCCAGCCCTTCGTTTATCCGAAGAACGATCTCGATTTCGCATCGAACTTCCTGCATATGTGCTTCTCGGTGCCGTGCGAGGAATACAAGGGCAATCCGGTCCTGGCCCGCGCCATGGACCGCATCTTCATCCTGCACGCCGATCACGAGCAGAACGCCTCGACCTCGACCGTGCGCCTCGCCGGTTCGTCGGGCGCCAATCCCTTCGCCTGCATCGCCGCCGGCGTCGCCTGCCTGTGGGGCCCGGCCCATGGCGGCGCGAACGAGGCCGCGCTCAACATGCTGGCCGAGATCGGCTCTGTCGACCGTATCCCCGAATTCATCGCCCGAGCCAAGGACAAGAACGATCCGTTCCGTCTGATGGGCTTCGGCCACCGCGTCTACAAGAACTACGATCCGCGCGCCAAGATCATGCAGAAGACCTGCCATGAAGTACTGGGCGAGTTGGGCATCAAGGACGATCCGCTGCTCGACGTGGCGATGGAACTGGAAAAGATCGCGCTGACCGACGAATATTTCATCGAGAAGAAGCTCTATCCGAATATCGACTTCTATTCGGGCATCACGCTCAAGGCGCTCGGCTTCCCGACCGAGATGTTCACCGTCCTGTTCGCCGTCGCCCGTACCGTGGGCTGGGTCGCGCAGTGGAAGGAAATGATCGAGGATCCGCAGCAGAAGATCGGCCGTCCGCGCCAGCTTTATACCGGCGCGCCGGAACGCGATTATGTGCCGCTTGCCAAGCGCAAATAAGAGCCTGCTTTCCAACCCCGGCTGGTCAACCAGCCGGGGTTTTTATTTGCAAAAAGATTATATTATAGGTTTTTTTTCAATCAGCTTCAAAACGGCCTCGGCACCAATCGCGCCAGAGGGGCGGTCGGTTACCATGATGGCCGCCACCCGGTCGAAACCGTCGAGCTGCGCCTGACGCGCCGTGCCGGGACGCATGAGCCGCTCCAGATTGCGCGCCAGCATGCCGGGCCTCACGAATTCGTTGAAATATTCCGGCACGAGCGGCTCATCCGCGATGATATTGGGCAGCGCCGCGCTCCAGATATCGATCCGCGGCATGAGAAATTTACGCGCGAACCAGTCGGCCTTGTAGGAAAGGATCATGGGTATCCGCGACAGGGCGAGTTCCAACGACACGGTACCGGAGGCGGCAAGCGCCGCGTCGGCAGAGGAAAAAGCCGACCATTTTTCCGCATCGCCGGTGACGATGCGCGGCTGAACGGGCCATTGACGCGCGAGATCGCGCACCATCGCCTCCACGCGCGGCAAGGTCGGCAGAAGCACATCGAGCTTCTCCACCCGTCCGGCCAGTTCGGCAACCGCCTCCCCGAAAGGCTGCATGAGCAACCGGATTTCGGTGCGGCGGGAACCCGGCAGCACCAGCAGCCGGCGCGGCGGCGTCTCGAACCGGCGCGGCTCCAGAGCAAGCTGTGCCGCACGCGCCGCCAGAACGGGCGGATGGCCGGTCAGGCGATGGCCGACATAGGTGGCCGGCGGCCCATCCAGCCGGCGCATCACATCGGCCTCGAAGGGCAGCACCGTCAGCACATGGTCGATATAGGCGCGCATGGCAGGCGCACGTTCCGGCCGCCATGCCCAGACGCTTGGCGCGATATATTTGACAATCGGAATGGACGGGTCGGCGGCCCTGATCTTCTTCGCCACGCGATGCGTGAAATCGGGGCTGTCGATCAAAAGCGCGCAATCGGGCTTTTCGGCGGCTATTGCGCGCGCCGTCTGGCCGATGCGCAGCATCAGGCGCGGCAGGCTGGTCAGGATCGCGCCCAGACCCATCAGCGCGATTTCATGCGGGTCGAAAAGGGATTTGAGGCCGCGCTGCGCGAGATGATCGCCGCCGACGCCGATCAGTTCGACCGGACGCCCGGCGCGCTCACGCAGGGCGTCGATCAGGTCCGCGCCGAGCAGATCGCCGGATTCCTCACCGGCGACGACTGCGATCTTCAAGGGGCGTCCGGGATTGCTCAAGAGCTGACATCCTTCCCGCCACGGCTGATGGTCTCGATGAAAAGGCCCCTCTCATTGGCCATGGCGACGGTCTCGCCGAAGCCCAGAATGAAGGTGCGGCCCGCTTCCACGGCTATGCCGGCCAGTCCCGCGCGCGCGGCGTTCTCCACCGTGGAAACGCCGATGGCCGGGAGGTCGGCGCGCTCGTCCTGCCGGGGCTTGGCCATCTTGACCAGCACGCCGCCGCGCTTTGGAATGCGGCCCGCCGCCCGCAAATCTCGGACACGCGCGATCATCAGGTCGGTCCCCTCAGCCCCTTCCAGCGCCACCACGCGACCGCCGGCAGCGATAGCGCCCTGTCCGATGTCGAGATCGCCGAGCCGCAGCGCAGCTTCCATGGCGGCGGCGATATTGCGCCGCTCCTTCGCGTCGGGTGCTGTGCCTGTGAGCGTCATGGGCGGCGACGGCGAAAGCAGGTCGGGCACCACCTCATGCGCACCGACGACATGGAAGCCGAAGGATTCGAGCAGACCGATGAAGGCGCGTAGCAACGCATCGTCACCCTGCCCCAGAGCGCGCAGCACATAAGGCACGGCGCGCAGCGTCGGCCAGTCGAGCTTCAGGTCGCTCAGATGCGGCCTGTGGCGCACGCCACCCGCCAGCACCACGCGCTCGACGCCAGCCGCCTTCATCGCGCGCACCAGCCGGGCAAACTCGACCACGGAAATCTCGCAGTGCTCGCCGGTATAGAACAGCGGATCGGCCTCGCCGCGCAAAGGCACCAGAAAAGGCGGATTGCCCGCCGCGCGCAGCGCCTCCGCCACCTTGATCGGCAACAGACCATTACCCGCGATTATGGCTACGCGGCCGCCATCCTGCGTTCCATGTACGGAATCAGCCGTCGTCGCCGTCATCGTGGCCGGCCTCGCCGTGAATCGCATCCAGCGGCGGCGTGCAATAGGCGCGCTTGGTATCGACGGTGACAAAAGCGATCATGTCGGCAACGGCGGGCGAATCCGGGATCGCGGCCAGCACATCCTTCGCGCGCTCGCGCACCGGCTTGCTGCGGTCGAACAACATGCGCACCGCATGGCGCATATTGTGAATTTCCTTGCGCACCATGCCGGAACGCTTCATGCCGATGATGTTCAGCCCACCCAGCCACGCATGGACGCCGATCGCCATGCCGTAGGGGATGAGGTCGCTCACCACCGCCGCCATGCCGCCCACGAAAGCATGATGGCCGATGCGTACGAACTGGTGCACGGCGGCGCCGCCGCCAAGAATGGCGTGATGGCCGATGGTGGTATGGCCGCCGATCATCACATTGTTGGAAAAGGTGACGTGATCGCCGATGTCGCAATCATGCGCCACATGGGCATAGGCAAGGAAGGAGCAATCGTCGCCGACCGTGGTGTAGCCGCGCGCGCTGTCGGAGCCGCGGTGCATGGTCACGCCTTCGCGGATATTGCAGTTCCTGCCGACTACGAGCGTGGTCGGGCCGCCCTTGTGCTTGTTGTTCTGCGGATCGCAGCCCAGCACGGCGTGGGGGTAAATCTTCGCACCCGCGCCGATGCGCGCGGCGTCGGTAATGACGACATGGCTCATCAGCACGGAATTGTCGCCGATCTCGGCTCCCGACTGGATATGGCAGAACGGGCCCACGGACACGCCCTGCCCCAGCTTCACGCCCGGCTCGACGAGCGCGGTCGGGTGAATGAAAGTTTCTTTCATCGAAATGCTCACTGATTCTCGTCGGATGCGCTGATCATGGCGGCAACCTCGGCCTCGGCGACCTTCACGCCGTCCACCTCGGCAACACATTCGTACTTGGAGATATTGGCGCGCTGCTTGATCTTCTTCACATGCAGCAGCAGGCGGTCGCCCGGTACCACCGGACGGCGGAACTTGGCGTTGTCGATCGTCATGAAATAAACCACGCCCGGGCGCCCGGTCTTGCGCTGGAGCAGCGAAATCGCACCGGCGGTCTGCGCCATGGCCTCGATGATGAGCACGCCCGGCATGATCGGCTTTTCCGGAAAATGGCCGGTGAAATGCGGCTCGTTGATGGTGACGTTCTTGATGCCCGTCGCCGAGACGTCCCCGTCAATATCCACGATACGGTCAATCAGCAGGAACGGGTAGCGGTGCGGCAGCACGGCCAGAAGATCCTGAATATCCGCCGCTTCCAGCTTGTTCTGACTGGTATCATTCATCTGAGGATTGCTCCTTTCTCGATTGCCCGATGCTGCGGATGTTCGCAATATCACGGAACCACTGCTTGATGGGCCGCGCGGGAATCCCCCCCCAACGCTCGCCATCGGGAATATCGTTCATAACGCCGCTCGCCGCCGCCACCTGCACACGCGCGCCGATGACAAGGTGATCCGCCAGCCCGACACGGCCGCCGAGCATCGTCTGGTCGCCGATAACGCAGCTTCCCGAGATGCCGCAATGGGCGGCAATAAGGCAGAAACGACCGATGCGCACATTGTGCGCGATCTGGACCAGATTATCTATCTTCGTGCCCTCGCCGATCACAGTGTCGCTGAGCGACCCGCGATCGACCGTGGTGTTGGCGCCGATCTCCACATCGTCCTGAATGATGACGCGGCCGATCTGCGGGACTTTCTCCAGCCCTGCCGGACCGGGGACATAACCGAAGCCATCCTGTCCGATGCGCACGCCCGGATGGATGGAGACACGATTGCCGACGAAAGCGCACTGGATCGAAACGCCCGGCGCGATATAGCTGTCGCGGCCGATCTGGCAGTTCTCGCCGATCACCGCCGTGGCCGCGATCAGCGTGCCGGAACCAACCGAAACGCCCTTGCCGATGACCGCGCCCGCCTCGATGGTCGCGCCGTCCTCGATCGTCGCAGCCGGATGGATGATCGCCGCCGGCGATATGCCGGTTTCGCCAAGCCAGCTCGCCGGCCGGGCGGACGCCGGAAACAACATGCGTCCGACCACGGAAAAGTCGCGCTGAGGACTGCGGGTGACCAAGGCGGCGATATGGGCGGGAACGCTGCCCGCTACAGATTCTGTGCAGAACACACCGGCAGCGCGGATGCCCGCCAGGCCCTCCGCGTTCTTCTTGCCTTCCACGAAGACAAGCGCATCTTCCCCAGCGTCCTTCAAGGATGCCAGACGCCGAACGGAACGTGTGCCAAGCTTCGGATCACGAAGCCTGGCACCGGTAAAATCAGCGATTTCGCCAATCGTGAGATCACGGGACGGCGCGAAGAAAACGGGATCTGCCATCAAGACACTTTCCGCCCAGGGGCGTTGGCCGCCCTTGGGAAAGGCAAATCTGTTAGAACTTGGTCGAGACACCGAAGCTGAAGTTCTGGACTTGATCGGTCGACTGCTTCATGACCGGGAAGGCGTAGTCGAAGCGCAGCGGACCGAAAGGCGAGGCCCACATCAGGCTGAGACCGACCGAAGCGCGCATCTTGTGGTCGTCGCCCAGAACCTTCGTGTTGCCATAGATCGCGTCACCCAGATAGGACTTGTTGCCATAGAGCGTCGCTGCGTCGGCAAAGACCGCACCACGAATGCCGAGGCTTTCCGGCAATACGGGCATCGGGAACTGGACTTCCGCCGTGCCGTTGAAGTAGGTCGTACCGCCCAGCCCATAACGCGTGCCGTTTCCGGACAACTGATAGGGACCGATGCCGTTGTACTTGAAGCCACGGATGATATCCGTACTGCTCTTGAACAGATCGAAGACACGGACGCCGTTGTCACCGAACTCCTTGATATAGCCGCCGCCGACGCTGAGCATGCCGACGATATCGGCCTCCTGCGACAGGGTCGTGTAATACGTCCCCTTTGCGGTGGTCTTCATGAACTTGGCGTCGCCGCCAAGACCCGCAAATTCCTGCGTGAACCTGCCGAAGAGGCCATCATGCGGGTTCTTGATGTCGTCGATGGAGTTGTAGGTCAGAGAATAGCTGATCGACGAGCGCAGCCATGGGCTACGCTGCTCCGCGTCGATAATGGCCGGAGCATAATACGTTCCCCAATTCTCGTTGCCGTCGAGATCGTATTTTTCCTGCACCAGATTATAGGCGAGGCCGACCTGGAAATTGTCCGTAATCGGCAGGCCGAAGCGGATGGTGCCGCCCGTCTGCGATACGTCGTAATTGTCATCGACGCGATAGGAACGACGGAACACGTCGAAGCCGGCCGACACGCGATAACCGAGGAAATAGGGCTCGGTGAAGGACAGCCCGTAGTTGCGCATCTTATCCTGACCGGCACCGGCGCTGATACGCACATACTGGCCGCGTCCGAGGAAGTTGCGCTCGGTGATAGCCGCCTCCACCGACGCGCCCGGCGTTTCGCCGCCCGTCGAGTAACCGCCGCCGATGGAGAACTCACCCGTGGACTTCTCGACCACATCCACGATCAGGATGACCTGATCGGGCTCGGAACCGGGGGCAGTGGAGATATTGACCGACTGGAAGAAGTTCAGAGCTTCAAGACGACGCTTGGCGCGCTGCACCAGAACCTGATTGAAAGCATCGCCTTCATTGATGTCGAACTCGCGGCGAATCACGTAATCGCGCGTCTTGTCGTTGCCGCGGATCTCGATGCGCTGGATATAGGCGCGCGGACCCTGATCGACGCTGTAGACCACGGAAATGGTATGATTCTCGAAATTGCGGTCGCCGCGCGGCTCCACCTTGGCGAAGGCATAACCATGGCTTGCCACGTTCTCGGTGATGGCGGTGACGGAGTCCTCGACTTCCTTGCCGCTGTAGGTACGGCCGCTGCGGGTCTTGGCGAGATGCTGGAGCGCCTGCGTATCGACGCCCTCGATCGAGCTCTCGACGCTGATATTGCCGAAAGTATAACGCTGGCCTTCATCGACCGTGATGGTGATGGTGTAGGCGTTGGTCGTCGGATCGAGAACCGCATTCGTGGACAGGATGCGGAAATCGGCATAGCCGCGATTGTAATAGAACTGGCGCAGCGTGTCCTCGTCGGCCTGCATGCGGGCTTCGCTGTACACGTCGTTGCGCGTCAGCCAGGACAGCGGATTCGTCTGCTTGGTCGAGATCACGTCGCGCAGGCGACGGCCGCCGAAGGCGTGATTGCCGACGAAATTGATATGGTCGATCTTGGTGCGACCGCCTTCGTTGATCTCGTAGACAACGTTGACGCGGCCCTGCCCCAGATCGACGGTGCGCGCATTGACGGTCGTGTCGCTGCGCCCGATATGGGCATAGGCGGCCTTGATCGCTTCCTTGTCGGCTTCCATCGTCGCCGGATCGAAGGGCGCGCGGGGCTTGAGCTGCACGGCGCGCTGAAGATCGGGATCCTTGATCTTCTTGTTGCCCTGGAACAGGACGTTGTTGACGATGGAGCGCTCGCTCACACGCACGACCAGCGCACCGCCGGCCTGACTGATGTGAACATCGGAGAACAGCCCCATGGCGAAGAGGCGCTTCACCGAAGCATTGATGTCGGCGTTGGTGAAGGGCTTGCCGGGACGAATGTCGATATTGTCGCGGATCGCCTCCGCGTCAACATGCTGATTGCCGCGCACTTCGATCCGGCTGACGACAGCCGCCTCGGCGACATTCACAGAAGCCAGCGAGAGCGCAGCGGTACCCGACGTTACCATGGCCACCGACACAGCGAGCGCAGAAGCGGCGCCAAAGAATTTAGAACTTGCCGTCATAGGCTTACCGAACCTTCGTTTCATTCTGTCCCCAGGGCGTTGAACCCGGTACGCATATACAGTCCAACCGTATTAGCCGGTTTTTCCATACAAGCAAGCGCTGCGGTTAAATTCTGTTTACTTAAGCCGATCAGCGTGACATCCCTGCCACGCGATTTAAGCATTATGGTAAACAGATTGCTTCGCTTTCCCCGTCCCGTTCTCCCATTCGTCATTTCAGGCCGGTTTCCCGGCACTCTGCCCGTTTCCGGGCGCGGCGCCCTCATGCAGGAGGCCTATCCATTTGTTTTTGCGCAATTGCGCATATAAAGCGCGCCGAAATTGGCCCGCCTGCTTTAGCAGGCAAAAAGGTCATTGAAAAGCACGAAGCCCATAAATCCCAAGACAAGGAGGAAACCGGCGCGATAGACGATTTCCTGCGCGCGCGCCGACACCGGCCCGCGCTTGAGGGCCTCGAGCGCATAAAAGACCAGATGGCCGCCGTCCAGCGGCGGCAGCGGGAACAGGTTGAGGATGCCGATGCCGACCGAGAGCATGGCGGTAAGCTGGATCAGCCAGCCGAACCCCTGTTTTGCCGCCTCGCCCGCCATGGTGGCGATCTTGACCGGCCCGCCAAGCTGGCACTTGTCCTCGCGCCCCGCAGCGAAGCGCCGGAAGAACTCGCCGGTGCGGCCGATCATGTAACCCGTTTCCAGAGCCGCCTGCCCCACCGATTCGAGCGGGCTATATTCGATGCGGCGGAAATTGCCTACGGCCTGCGTGGTCTCGACGCCGATTGCGCCGAGCTTGATCTTGTTACCGAGCGGATCGGTGCGCTCCACCTCAGCGGGGACAGCCTGAAGATCGATCATCTTGCCATTGCGTTCGACGGTGAAACGCAGCCTGTCGCCGGCCCGGCCCGACACGATGCGCTGCACGTCGGCAAAAGTATCCACCTTCTCGCCATTGACGCTGATGAAGCGGTCACCCGGCTCGAAGCCTGCGGCAGCGGCAGGGCTACCTGGCTGGACGGCGGCGACCAGCGGATCGGCGACCTGCCGACCGTAAAGCGCGAACAGCACGGAAAAGATGGCGATGGTAAGCAGGATATTGGCGGCGGGACCGGCGAAAACGGTGGCCGCCCGCTTCCAGACCGCCTGCGCGTGGAAGGCGTGCCTGCGCTGTTCCTCGCTCAGGCCGTCATCGTTCACGCCGACCGGCGAACTGGTGGCGCTTTCGTCGCCGATAAATTTCACGTAGCCGCCAAGCGGAATCAGCGACAGCTTCCAGCGTGTGCCCCGGCGGTCGGTGAAGCCGACCAGTTCCGGCCCGAAGCCGATGGAAAAGGCCTGCGCGCCGATACCGCACCAGCGCCCCACAAGGTAATGCCCCATCTCGTGCACGAAGACGACGACGGTCAGGACGAAGAGAAACGGTATGATCGTCCCGACGAACAGGTGTTCGCCGCCGACGAAAAAGGCCAAGGCCTCCTGCAATGCACTGCTCCTTACAAACCTCAGAAACTCAGGAAGATCGCGAATGGCGTATCAGGCCCCGCCACGATCGCACCCAAGACGTACAGAAGTGCGGCGGCAGCGACAAGTCCGTCCACACGGTCGAGCACTCCGCCGTGACCGGGCAGGAGCGTTCCAGAATCCTTGGCGCCGAACCGGCGCTTCACCCACGATTCGCCAAGATCGCCCGCCTGCGCGACGACGGACAAAAGCAGAGCCACCGCCGGAACCATCCAGCCGCCCGGCGCAACCACCAGCGAGGCGACGAGAATGCCGCCCGCCACCGCCGCCGCCGCGCCGCCGATGGCGCCCGACCACGTCTTGCCGGGTGAGAAGCGCGGTGCGAGCTTCGGCCCGCCCAGCGCGCGGCCGTTGAAATAGGCCGCGATATCCGTGGACCAGACCACTGCGAACAGAAAGATGATGGCGGTGAAGCCGAACTGCTCGGCGCCGCGCAGCAGCGACAGCGCAATGGCTGAAAAACCGGCATAGAAGAGACCGGCGGCGGGCCAGCCGCGCCCATTCCGCCATTGCGTGACGAGCAGTATCGCCGTTCCGACCGCGAGCGTGGCGATGACCACAAGAGCGCCCTGACCGGTGGCGAGAAGCACGGCGGTGAGAAGAAGCCACGCCCAGCCGAAAAGACGCGAAAAGACGGTCTGGCGCGGCGCGGTCAACGTCGTCCATTCGTGGAACATGGCGAGCGCGATGGCAATGGCGAAGAGGGTGAACCCAAGACCGCCGATCCAGGTGAGCCAAAGGGCGACGGCACCGAGCACGATGGCAGTGAGGATGCGGGTCTGGAGATTCGACATGAAGACGCTTATTCCCCCACTGCCTTGCTGTTTTCGATCACGCCGCCGAAGCGGCGTTCGCGCTGGCGGAAGGCCTCGCAGGCCGCGTCGAGATCGCAGGCGCGGAAATCCGGCCAATGGCAGGGGAGGAACAGAAATTCCGCATAGGCCGCCTGCCAGAGCAGGAAATTGGACAGGCGCATCTCGCCGCTGGTGCGGATGATGAGATCGGGATCGGGCATGCCCGCCGTATCCAGATTGGCGGAGATCAGGTCGGAGGATATCGAGGCCGGGTCTAGGCGGCCGGCGGCCACGTCCTGAGCGAGGCCCCTCACCGCGCGCACGATTTCGTCACGCGCGCCATAATTGAAGGCGATGACCAGGTTGAGACCCGTATTGCGGCGCGTCAGCCCCTCCGCCTCGCCGAGCAGGCCACGAATGTCGGGCGCCAGCCCCTCGCGCTCGCCGATGATGCTGACCTTGACATTGTTGCGGTGCAGATCGGCGAGATCGCGCCGGATGAAAAGCTTCAGCAGGCCGAGAAGGTCGCTGACCTCGCCGCTCGGGCGCGACCAGTTCTCCGAAGAGAAGGCGAAGAGCGTGAGATAGCCGAGGCCGCGATTCGCCGCCGCGCGCACCGTCTCATGGAGCGCTTCGACGCCGGCACGGTGGCCGGCGCTGCGCGGGAGGCCGCGCGCCTTCGCCCAACGGCCATTGCCGTCCATGATGATGGCGATATGGCGCGGATCGGACATTGGGCGGCTCCCCTCGCTGAAAACCATGCAGGTGCTAGACCTGCATGATCTCCCCTTCCTTGACGGCAACGATCTTGTCCATCTCGGCAATAGTGTCGTCGGTCAGCTTCTGCACCTTTTCCGACTGGACGCGGCTTTCATCCTGACTGATCTCGCCGTCCTTCTCCAGCTTTTTCAACTGGTCCATGCCGTCGCGGCGCACATGGCGCGCGGCGATACGGCCCTGCTCGGCATATTGATGCGCGATCTTGACCAGTTCCTTGCGGCGCTGCTCGTTGAGTTCAGGCAGCGGGATGCGCAGCGTGGTGCCGTCGGTGATGGGATTGAGGCCAAGACCGGAATCGCGGATCGCACGCTCCACCGCGCCGACCATGCTCTTGTCCCAGACCGAGACGGAGAGCATGCGCGACTCCGGCACGCTGATATTGGCGACCTGATTGATCGGCATGGTGGAACCATAGGCCTCGATGGTGATCGGCTCCAGCAGGCTCACCGAAGCGCGGCCGGTGCGCAGGCCGCCCAGATCGTGTTTCAGCGCATTGACCGCGCCTTCCATGCGGCGTTTCAGGTCGCTTATATCAAAAGCACCACTCATCTACATTTTCTCCTTCGCTGTGCAGCCGCTCGCAGACGATCAATTGTCGGAAACGATCGTGCAGCGTCCCCTGCCTTGCAGAATCTCTGCCAATCCGCCTTTTTCATGGATGGAATAGACTATTATCGGAATGTCGTTCTCGCGCGCAAGGGCGACCGCGGCCGTATCCATGACCGCCAGCCCGCGTTCGAGAACCTCGCTGTGGGTGAGCCGGTCGAAACGGGTGGCTGAAGGGTCCTTCTTCGGATCGGCGGAATAGATGCCGTCCACCTGCGTGCCTTTCAAAAGCGCGTCGGCGCCGATTTCCGCCGCGCGGAGCGCTGCCGCAGAATCGGTGGTGAAAAAGGGATTGCCGGTGCCGCCTGCAAAGATCACCACCCTGCCCTTGTCCATATAGGCCGTCGCCTGACGCTGCGAGAAGCTCTCGCACAGTTCGGGCATGGCGATGGCCGAAAGCACTTCCGCATCGACGCCGATCTTGTGCAGCGAAGTGCGCAGCGCCAGCGAGTTGATGACCGTTCCCAGCATCCCCATATGGTCGCCGGTCACGCGGTCGCCGCCCTTGGAGGCCACGGCCACGCCGCGAAAGATGTTGCCGCCGCCGATCACCACCCCGACCTCGACGCCGAGTTCCCGCGCCTCTTTTATGTCTCCCGCGATGCGGTCGGCCACCGACACGTCGATGCCGAAGCCCTGATTGCCCATCAGCGCCTCGCCCGAGGCTTTCAGAAGAACGCGCTTATAGAGGGGCTTGCCGGGCATAATGCTCTCCGCAACTCATGGATCGAACGACTGGCTCCGGGTTCCGATACACGAAGGGCGCCACGTTGTCACGCGGCGCCCTCCACAATCAAAGGTGTTTGGCACAAGTCTTTGGTAAAAGGTTTTTCGCGCGATCAGCCCTTGGCGGCAGCGGCCACTTCGGCGGCGAAGTCGCTTTCTTCCTTCTCGATGCCCTCGCCGAGCGCGACGCGGACGAAGCCGGTGATCTTCGCGGGCGCGCCGATAGCCTTCTCGGCTTCCGTGAGCGCGGCGGCGACGGTCTGGTCGGGATTGATCACGAAAGCCTGCGACAGAAGCACGACTTCCTCGAAGAACTTGCGCATACGGCCCTCCACCATCTTCTCGATGATGTTGTCCGGCTTGCCCGATTCACGCGCCTGCTCGACGAAAATCGCCTTTTCGCGCTCGACCGCGGCCGGATCGACGTCGGCATTGGTGAGAGCGAGCGGGTTGACGGCAGCAACGTGCATGGCAACCTGACGGCCGAAAGCATTGGCGGCTTCCGTGTCGCCGGTCGTCTCGATGGCGACCAGAACGCCGAGCTTGCCGAGACCGTCGGCGACGCCGTTATGGATATAGGTCGCGACGACGCCCTGCGGAACGGAAAGGGCTGCCGAACGGCGGAAGCCGATATTCTCGCCGATGGTCGCAACCGCGTCCTTGGTGGCCTGCGTGACGGACTTGCCGTCGATCTCGGCATTGGCGACCGCCTCGGTGGAGCCGTCGGTCGTGAGCGCTGCCTTGGCGATCTTGCGGACGAGATCCTGGAACGCATCGTTGCGGGCCACGAAGTCGGTCTCGGAATTGACCTCGACCACCACGGCCTTGTTGCCGCTGGAAGCGACGCCCACCAGACCTTCGGCGGCGGTGCGTCCGGCCTTCTTGTCGGCCTTGGCGATGCCCTTGGCGCGCAGCCAGTCCACGGCGGCGTTGAGGTCGCCGTTGGTCTCGGCCAGCGCGGCCTTGCAGTCCATCATGCCGGCGCCCGTGAGGTCGCGGAGTTCTTTAACCTGAGATGCGGAAATGCTCATTGTGTCGCCTTTCATGAAAGCGAAGGCACACCGGACGGTGTGCCAACGCATAATGCGAAAGTGGGAATATCCATCCGCCGTGACGGATGGATGAAACCGTAGGCTTCTTAGGCGCCTTCGGCGGGAGCCTCGAGCGCCGGCTCGACCGGGGCTTCGGCGCGCGCACCGACGTCGACGCCCATGGCGCCCTGCTGGCGGGCGATGCCGTCGAGGGCCGCGCGGGCGATCAGGTCGCAGTAAAGGGCGATGGCGCGCGAGGCGTCGTCATTGCCCGGAATCGGATAGTCGATCTGGTCGGGATCGCAGTTCGAATCGATCACCGCGACGACCGGAATGCCGAGACGCTTGGCTTCCTGAATGGCGATCGCTTCCTTGTTAGTGTCGATGATGAACATCAGGTCGGGCACCGAGCCCATGTCCTTGATGCCGCCCAGCGCGCGGTCCAGCTTCTCACGCTCGCGCTCGAGGTTCAGGCGTTCCTTCTTGGTGAAGCCCTGAGCCTCGCCGGCCAGAAGCTCGTCGAGCTTGCGCAGGCGCTGGATCGAGTTGGAGATGGTCTTCCAGTTGGTCATCATGCCGCCGAGCCAGCGGGCATTGACGTAATACTGGGCCGAACGGTTGGCGGCGTCGGCGATGATGTCCGAAGCCTGACGCTTGGTGCCGACGAAGAGCACGCGGCCGCCACGGGCAACCGTGTCCGAGACCACCTTCAGCGCATTGTGCAGCAGCGGAACGGTCTGCGACAGGTCCATAATGTGGATGTTGTTGCGCTCGCCATAGATGAAGGGAGCCATCTTCGGGTTCCAGCGATGGGTCTGGTGGCCGAAGTGAACACCAGCTTCCAGAAGCTGGCGCATGCTGAAATCAGGCAATGCCATTTTTATTTTCCTTTCCGGTTGAACCTCCACGGGAGCAGGCGATCTCTCGCCACCGGAGGCCCCGGCCGGATTTCTCCCGGCAGGAACCCATATCCCGTGTGTGGAATAGGCGCGTCGTTACCCGATCACGCCACGAAATGCAACCCCGCGCCTGCGGGAAATACGGCAGGCAGGGACACAGCCCTCCACGCCTTATCGGCTTACATATATAAAACAGCGCTCAATGCGGCACGACGGAAGAGTGGTGCGACGAGATCAGCCAGTTCCCGGCATCCCAGACATAGGTGAACGTATAGCGCGCATTCACCTTGCTGCCGTCATCGAAGGTGAAGGTATAGGTGCCCGTGTCGACGGCCTGATTGCAACCGGTTCTCACGGTGCGACTGTCGATATGGCCGACCGGCTTCTTCTTCAGGAAGTCGCGGAAATATTCCTCGCGCTCCTTTTGCGTGTGGCGCGCCCTGCCGGAAAGCGTGGGCAGCAGCACCGCGTCATGCGTATAGTTTGCGGCGACCCGCGCCGGATCGCCCGTGTGCAGTGAATTGTTCCAGCGATCGAACAGCCGGGCGACCTGTGCCTTGGTGGCGACGTGACAATTCACGGTAGACGCGGCGGGAGCACTCAGGCGATCTCCCTTGGCATCCGCCGCCGCCGGCAACATAAAAAATAACTCCGGAACAATAAGAAGTGCAATATATCTTTTCATGGCAACACCCTCGAACTATTTAAAATTGAATACAAATATCATTACCGAATAAAAATAAGGCGGCTTCGTGAAAATGTAAAGCCGCCAAATAAGTCGATAGTTAATACTGAAATTACTTACTGCACGAGGCCTTATCCTTGGAGCCATCGTATACGTCGAGCTTGACCAGCTTGCCGTGCATGGCGAAATCGCCGTAATCCATGGTGAGATCGCGGGTGATGCCATCCTTGTACAGCTTGAAGTCGATACGGTAGATCGGCAGGCCGTCCTGCTTCTCCTTATCGTCGAAATAGGCGATCGTCACCGGCCACACGCTGTCCTTGCCGTATTTGCCCATGACCTTCGTTTCGTCGTCCTGCGCGTTCTGTTCCTTGCCGACCACCACACTGGTGGCAACGACGCGGTCGGCGTCCTCGGAGCCGTCGAAGAGCGAGGTCTGGTAGAAATGCTCGCCGGCCTGGGCCTTGCCGATCAGTTCGAGTATGTGGCTGGTGGGGAACTGCGTGCCGCGCAGGTCGAGCTTTTGCTCCTTCGGCTTGGTCAGTTCCACCACGGTCCTGCCGCCCGCGAGTTTCGCATCGCCGCGCACTTCCTTCGCCAGTTCCTTGTCCACGAAAGTCTTGTTGACGAAGCGGAAGCTCTTGCCGTCGCCGGCCTCGTAGGTCGTGGTCTGCTGATCGGTCAGGCGCTGGGGCTGCTCCTCCATGTCGATGCGCGTCACGAGACGGAAATTGGTGGTGTAGCCCTCGCAAGGCGATCCGTTGAACTCGTAGACCATGCGGCCGGTCAGTCCGCTGATCCCGGATTTCTCATCGGCATGGTCCAGCGTTAGGTCGTAGACGGCGCGGTGCGAGACCAGACCCGCCGCAAGTGCTGCCTTAGGCGCCGCATCGGGCGTATCGTTGGCCGCACTCGCCGCAGCATTTGCCGCACCGGCCCACAGGCATACGGCCGTTCCGCCCGCCGCAACCGCAATACTGAAAAAACGCATACAGAATCTCCCGATGAGTTGAGGAGCATGATAAAAAAACTCGTGGCGGAAGCGAGGCAAAAAACGCACCCTTCCAGAAAGCTTCACCGATTCTCCCTTCGTGTGGAATATATAAGGCCCATTACAGTCCAAGGATTCATGCAATGACCGACACCATCGACAGCCGCCTCGAAAAACTGGGCATAAACCTGCCGGCCGCGGCGGCTCCCGCCGCCAATTACGTGCCCTTCGCGCAGAGCGGATCGCTCCTTCTCACCTCCGGCCAACTTCCGCTCGAAACCGGCAAGCTGGTGCATATGGGCCAGATCGGCGACCAGTTAACGGTGGCGCACGGTCAGGCGGCGGCGCGCGCCTGCGCGGTCAACATCCTCGCGCAGGCCAAGGCGGCGCTGGGCGATCTCGCCCGCATCAAGCGCATCGTCAAGATCACCGCCTTCGTATCCTCGACGCCGGATTTCGTGGAGCAGCATCTCGTCGCCAACGGCGCGTCCGACCTGCTGGTCGCGGTGCTGGGCGATGCGGGCAAGCACGCCCGTTCGGCGGTCGGCGTCGCGAGCCTGCCGCTCAATGCGCCGGTCGAGGTCGAAGCGATCATCGAGGTGGCATGATGTCCGCAGTCGGCTGGCTCAGGAAGCGCCCGGTCGCCCATCGCGGGCTGCACGACATGAACCGTCAGTGCTGGGAGAACACGCTCGCCGCCTTCGAGGCGGCGGCGAAGGCGGACTTCGCCATCGAATGCGACGTGCATCTGACGAAAGACGGCGGCGTGGTGGTGTTCCATGACGACGACCTGAAGCGCCTCGCCGGACGCGAGGGCCGTATCGACGAACTGTCACTGGCGGAAGCGACCGCGCTTTCGATCGGCGGCACAGCCGAGCGCGTGCCGACGCTCGCGCAGATGCTAGAACTGGTGGCGGGCCGCGTGCCCGTCGTGATCGAGCTGAAGGGTGTCGAGGGCCACGACGACGGGCTGGTCGCCGCCGTGGCGCAGGAATTGCGCGGCTACAAGGGCGAGGCGGCGATCATGTCCTTCGACCATCACCTGATCCGCCGGTTCCCGTCCGAGGCACCCGGCATTCCCGGCGGGCTCACGGCGGAGGGGACGCGCGTGGAGGACATGGAGGCGCATTTCTCGATGCTGGCGCACGGGATTTCCTTCGTGTCCTACAATGTCTACCACCTGCCCAATCCCTTCGTGACGTTCGTGCGCGAAAAGCTGCATATGCCGGTGATAAGCTGGACGATACGGGACCGGGAGATGGAAAGGCACAGCGCGCTCAACGCGGACCAGATCACCTTCGAGGGATTCGATCCGCGCGCCATGATGGCCTGATACCGCATGACGGCGGCGCCCCCGGAAATGCGCGAATGAGGAACAGCGGTGAGCGAGGCGGAAAACCAGGACGGACAGGATTTCGTGCTCCGTGTCGTCGACAATATCGGCGACTTCACGGACGACGAATGGGACTGCCTTGCCGGAGCCTCCCGGCAGGATGCGGACTATAATCCGTTCATTTCCAGAGCTTTCCTTTCTGCGCTCGAAACATCCGGCTCGGTATCGCGCAAGGCCGGCTGGCTGCCGCGCCATCTGCGGCTGGAGGACGACCGCGGCAACCTGATCGGCGTCGTCCCCAACTACCTCAAGGGCAACAGCCAGGGCGAATATGTGTTCGACCACGGCTGGGCCGACGCCTTCGAGCGGGCCGGCGGGCGCTATTATCCGAAGTTTCAGGCGGCGGTGCCGTTCACGCCCGTCGCCGGGCCGCGTCTGCTCTGCCATTCGGCCTATGAGCGGGAGGCGGTGCGGCTGGCGCTGGCCGGGGGCCTGCGCGAACTGACCGACCAGACCGGCGTTTCGTCGGCGCATGTCACCTTCGCGCAGGAAGAGGAAATTCCGGCGCTCGAAAAGGCCGGTTTCCTGCACCGCACCGACCAGCAATTCCATTTCATCAATGACGGCTATGCCAGCTACGACGATTTTCTGGACAGGCTGGTTTCCCGCAAGCGCAAGGCGCTCAGGCGTGAGCGGCGCGAGGCACTGTCGGAAGGTATTTCCATAGACCGGCTCACCGGCGCCGATCTCACCGAATCCGTCTGGGACGATTTCTTCAATTTCTACATGGATACGGGCAGCCGCAAATGGGGCCGGCCCTATCTCAACCGGGGATTCTTCTCGCTGATCGGCGAGACGATGGCCGACGACATATTGCTGGTCATGGCGCGGCGCGAGGGACACTATATCGCCGGCGCGATCAATTTCATCGGCGGCGGCAGGCTTTACGGCCGTCACTGGGGCTGCATAGAGGACCATCCCTTCCTGCATTTCGAGGTCTGCTACCATCAGGCCATCGAATTCGCCATCATGAACGGGCTGAGGGTGGTCGAAGCCGGCGCGCAGGGCGAACACAAGCTGGCGCGCGGCTATGTGCCCGTCACCACGCATTCGGCGCATTACATCGCGCATGAGGGTTTCCGCAACGCCGTGCGCGACTATCTCGACCATGAGCGGCGAGAGGTGGAACTGATCCACGACACGCTGGAAGACCATTCGCCTTACAGGCACGAATGATAAAACAAATCGGAGAGACCGCATGACTGCCACTTATGACGACAGCAATATTTTCGCGAAGATCCTGCGCGGGGAAATTCCCTCCACGCGCGTCTACGAGACGGATACGGTCGTGGCTTTCATGGATGTGATGCCGCAGGGCAAGGGCCATACGCTGGTGGTGCCGAAGGCGCCGTCACGCAATCTGCTCGACGCGAAGCCGGACGTGCTGGCCGATGTCATTCAGGTGGTGCAGAAAATCGCTATCGCCGTGAAGAAAGCCTTCGATGCGGACGGTGTGACCGTCATGCAGTTCAACGAACCGGCAGCAGGGCAGACCGTCTATCACCTGCATTTTCATGTCGTGCCACGCTTCGACGGCGTGGCGCTGAAACCCCATACGGGCCAGATGGAAGACCCGGCGGTCCTCGCCGCCCATGCGGAGAAAATCCGCGCCGCGCTTTGACGCGGCGAGAAAAGAACAGGGCAATCATGGCAGCACGGCCTAGCGGCCGTGCGCATGTTTTCCTGCTCTCTCCGGTCTACTTCTTCTTCGATGACGGCGAACGCGGAACCCCGGACGCGGATTTCGGCCCGGCATCGTGCTTTTCATGCTTGCCGGCAAGCACCTTTTCCTCTTCGGCCTTCTTCGGGGCGGCCTTGCGGCGCGGTCCGAGCTTCTTTTCCGCCGGAATGTCCTTCCTCGGACTGACCGGACGGTCGGAAACGGTTTCGAGCGAAAGATCGGTCTGGCCGTCCGGCTTCGCGGTCACGTCGACACGCACCGTGCCTCCGTGCTTGAGCTTGCCGAACAGCACCTCGTCGGCCAATGGCCGCTTGATGTGCTCCTGAATGACGCGGCCGAGCGGACGCGCACCCATGCGTTCGTCATAACCCTTGTCGGCCAGCCAGGCGATCGCCGCTTCCGTCAGTTCGAAGGTCACGCCGCGCTCGGCAAGCTGGGCTTCGAGTTGCAGCACGAATTTCTGCACGACCTGATGGATGACCGGCACCGGCAGCGGACCGAACGGAATGATCGCGTCGAGACGGTTGCGGAATTCCGGCGTGAACAGCCGGTTGATCGCCTCCATGTCGTCGCCCTCGCGCCGTGTCGATCCGAAGCCGATCGCCGCCCTCTGCATGTCCGACGCGCCGGCATTGGTGGTCATGATCAGGATCACATTGCGGAAATCGATCTTCTTGCCGTTGTGATCGGTCAGCGAGCCGTGGTCCATCACCTGCAACAATATGTTGAACAGGTCGGGATGCGCCTTCTCGATCTCGTCGAGCAGCAGCACACAATGCGGATGCTGGTCGACACCGTCGGTCAGAAGCCCGCCCTGATCGAAGCCGACATAGCCGGGAGGCGCGCCGATCAGCCGGGACACGGTGTGACGCTCCATATATTCCGACATGTCGAAGCGCAGAAGCTCCACGCCGAGCGAAGCGGCAAGTTGACGGGCCACTTCTGTCTTGCCGACGCCCGTGGGGCCGGAGAACAGATAGGAGCCGATCGGCTTGTCCGGCTCGCGCAGGCCGGCGCGCGCCAGCTTGATCGAGGACGACAGCGCTTCGATGGCGAGATCCTGCCCGTAGACGACGCGCTTGAGTTCGGCTTCCAGATGCGCCAACACCTCCTCGTCGTCCTTGGAGACGGACTTGGGCGGGATGCGCGCCATGGTGGCGATGGTCGCCTCTATCTCCTTCACGCCGATGGTTTTCTTGCGCTTGTTCTCCGGCAACAGCATCTGGCTCGCGCCCGTCTCGTCGATCACGTCGATCGCCTTGTCGGGCAGCTTGCGGTCGGAGATGTAGCGCGCGGAAAGCTCCACCGCCGACTTGATCGCCTCGCCGGTATATTTGACCTTGTGGAAATCCTCGAAATAGGGCTTTAGCCCCTTCATGATCTCGATGGCGTCGGGGATCGACGGCTCGTTGACGTCGATCTTCTGGAACCGGCGCACCAGCGCGCGGTCCTTCTCGAAGAACTGGCGATATTCCTTGTAGGTGGTCGAGCCGATACAGCGGATCGCGCCCGAGGACAGCGCCGGCTTCAACAGGTTCGAGGCGTCCATCGCCCCGCCGGAGGTCGCCCCCGCGCCGATCACCGTGTGAATCTCGTCGATGAACAGCACCGCTCCCGGATAGTCCTCCAGTTCCTTCACGACCTGCTTCAGCCGCTCCTCGAAATCGCCGCGATAGCGGGTTCCGGCGAGCAGCGTGCCCATGTCGAGCGAGAAGATGGTGGCGTTGGCAAGCGCCGCCGGCACCTTGCCCTCGACGATGCGCTTGGCGAGGCCCTCGGCGATGGCCGTCTTGCCGACGCCCGGATCGCCCACATAGAGCGGGTTGTTCTTCGACCGGCGGCAGAGAACCTGAATGGTGCGGTTGATCTCGCTGTCGCGGCCGATCAGCGGATCGATGCGGCCGGACTTCGCCTTTTCGTTGAGATTGACGCAATAGGCGGCGAGCGCATCCTGTTTCTTCTTCGGTGCCTCTTCCTGCCCGTTCTCGGCGCGCTCCTCACCCGGACCTTCCGCGCCGCGCGGCGCGCGCGGCTCGCCGTCCTGCACGCGCTTGGAAATGCCGTGCGAAATGTAGTTGACCGCGTCGTAGCGGGTCATCTGCTGTTCCTGAAGGAAATAGGCGGCATGGCTCTCGCGCTCGGCGAAGATGGCTACCAGCACGTTCGCCCCGGTCACTTCCTCGCGGTTCGAGGACTGCACATGGATGACCGCGCGCTGGATCACGCGCTGGAAGGACGCCGTGGGCTTGGAATCCTCGTCATAGCCGGTGACGAGATTGTCCAGCTCGCGGTCGATATAATCGGTGACGACGCGCTTCAGATGGTCGAGATCGACATTGCAGGCACGCATCACCGCGCCGGCATCCTGATCGTCGATCAGGGCGAGCAGAAGATGTTCGAGCGTGGCATATTCGTGGTGCCGCTCGTTTGCGATGGTGAGGGCCTGATGCAGCGCCCTTTCAAGGCTGGGAGAGAACGATGGCATATGACCTCACTTCTTTTCCATCACGCATTGCAGCGGATGCTGGTTCTGGCGGGCGAAATCCATGACCTGGGAAACCTTGGTCTCGGCGACTTCGTAGGTGAAGACGCCGCATTCGCCGACGCCATGATTGTGGACATGCAGCATGATGCGCGTCGCGTCGTCCATGTTCTTGTGGAAGAAGCGCTGCAACACATGCACGACGAATTCCATCGGCGTGTAGTCGTCGTTGAGCAGCAGGACTCGGTAAAGGCTGGGCTTCTTGGTTTTCGGCTGCGTGCGCGTGACGACCACGGTGCCGTTTTCCGGCCCGTTGCCACCGCTGGTCTTACCCTGCATGACTGGATCGAAACGTCTCATAAAGCCTGTCACCCGACTGCCTGCCCGTGCTGATCTCTTGCCCTGATATGTAGGTCGCGACGCGATGATTTTAAGCCCTTCCCCCACACTTGCAACCGCGTCTTGCGTCATGAATCAGCATGGGGACAAATTAATATCGGCGGGCCGCCCGGAGGGGCATTTCCGCGCCACGCCCTCATAAAAAAGTGATCGCCGGAAAAATCGGGCCGGAATTTCAGGAAATTCGTAAACGCCGTCCTCACCATAAACGGATTGGTAACGCTACCCGCATTAGGGTGCAAAAACGAGATTGCTGTGTGCCTTTTGTGCCGCAGTGCAAAAAATCCGCGAGACAGGCAGGTCATCATCGTGCTTACCGCATTCAGTACAATTTCTTCCACGCTGAAAAAAGCGGCCCAGCTTACATTACTCATCGCCACCGTGACCGGCTGTTCCACGGCCTCCACCACTGTGCCCGCCGAGGCACGGGGCGACAGCCGCTATGCGGCCATCGTGGTGGACGCCAATACGGGCCGGACACTGTTCGCGGCCAATGCCGACGCGTCGCGCTATCCCGCCTCGCTGACCAAGATGATGACCCTCTACCTGCTGTTCGAGGCCATGGAGAGCGGCCGCGTCAACCGCAACACACCTATTCCCGTCTCGGCTCACGCCGCCGCGCAGCAGCCGACCAAGCTCAATCTCCGCCCCGGCCAGACCATCCGCGCGGAGGACGCCATCCTCGGCATGGTCACCAAGTCGGCCAACGACGCCGCCGTCGCGGTCGGCGAATATCTGGGCGGCTCGGAAACGCGCTTCGCGCAGATGATGACCGCCAAGGCGCGCCAGCTCGGCATGCGCAACACGGTGTTCCGCAATGCCTCCGGCCTGCCCAACATGGCGCAGCATTCCACCGCGCACGACATGGCCATCCTCGGCATGGCGCTGCGCCAGCATTTCCCGCGTGAGTTCGCCTATTTCTCACGCCGCAGCTTCGTCTATCGCGGCCAGACCATCAAAGGTCACAACCACGTCATGGAGCATGTGGCCGGCGTGGACGGCATCAAGACCGGCTATACAAACGCTTCGGGCTTCAACCTGGTTTCGTCGGTCAATCTCGACGGCCGCCGCCTCGTCGCCGTGGTCATGGGCGGCAATACCTTCCGGGCGCGCGACGCGCACATGATTCAGCTTATCCGTAAATATCTGCCGGAAGCCAAACGCGGCCGCAGCAGCGACGCGCTGGCAGTGGCACGCAACGATAACGACAACGTGCCGCAGCAGACCGCCAAGGTCCGCCTCCCGCACCCTGCCGCCGCCCCCGTGCCGGTCGTGCGGGGAGTGGTGCCCGTCGCGGACGTTGTCGGCAACGACAGCGCCGAGGGACAGGGTGACGCCGACGAGCCGGCAAAGCCCGCCGTGCGCCCGCGGCGGAAGGTCGCCGTTCCGGCAGCCGCCGCGGCAGCGGAAGACATCGACCCGCTCGTGACCGCATCGGCCGCGTCGGCGGCCGGCGGCTGGGCCGTCCAGATCGGCTCGCTGCCAAGCGCAAAACAGGCCCAGCGCGTGCTCTCGCAGGCCTATGCCGCCGGCGGAAGCGCGCTCGGCAATTCCACCGCAAGCATGCAGCGTTTCAACCAGGGGCGTTCCACTTTTTACCGTGCCCGCTTCACCGGCTTCGGCTCGCAAAAAGCGGCGCAAAAAGCCTGCACAGCGCTGAAGAGGAAGCATTTCCATTGCTTCCCTCTGGTCAACAACTGAACAACCGGGGAAGCAGTGCCTCACCACAACAGTTTCAAACCCGAATTTTGTAAAGCGTGAAGGGTTTCGAGATGTCGAATATGAAAGAGACCTCTATCCAATCGTCGCCGGCAAGCGACATATGGCGCGACAATACCGGACAGCCATCGCCGCTCGGCAGCCTGTTTCCCGTGCAGGCATTGAAACAGGCGGCGCGGCGGCTCGCCGACACGCGGCGCGGCGCGGGTCTCCAGACGCGCGATCTGGTCGCCATGCTGGTGAGCCACACCGCCCGCCAGAAACGCCTTGCCCAGCCGACGGCGCGCATGCGCATGACGCTGCCCGCCCATATGGGCGCGATCGCCGTGCGCATCACTCTCGACAATTGAGCTTCATCCGCCGTTCGGCATTGCGCGAATGCGCGATGCCGGGATTTACAGCAGTCCCAGCGCTGCCAGTTCCTGACGCAGTTCGGCCGGCAATGCCGCCCTGCCCGCCTTTCCGGCGGACTCGTCGCGCGGAACCTCGTCGGCTTTCAGATACCGCCAGCCCTGAAAGGCGCGTCGCGGCTGCCAGTCGGTCGGAACGATCTTCGGCTCCAGCACGAAATGGCAGCGGCCGATACCAGCCTCGTCGGTGAAGGGGCGGACGTCGAGAAAGCGCTGGCGGCACTGGATATTGCCCTTGATGACCCAGTAGAGCGAACCGCCGTCGAGCAACTCATCGATGCGCTTCGGCACCATGCGCGTGGTGTGCGTCTGCTCCGCGACGAGACCGGCCGCGCGCCGTTCCGCCAGCCGGAAATCGATCCATGCGGCGAGATCCTCGATGCTGTCGCAGCCCACGCAGAGTTTGACGAGATGGAGAGCCATGTGCCTCCTGTAGCCGGACAGGCCGCCCGGTTCAAGAGCGAAGCCGAACCGTCCCTTCCGTGATCCCTGCCATTGAATGTCAGCAATCCACCACGTTCACGGCCAGTCCGCCCTGACTGGTTTCCTTGTAGCGCTCGCTCATGTCGTGGCCGGTCTGGCGCATGGTCTCGATACAGGCGTCGAGCGGCACGAAATGCCGTCCGTCGCCCTTTACCGCAAGCGAGGCGGCGGTGACGGCCTTGACCGCGCCCAGCGCATTGCGCTCGATGCAGGGCACCTGCACCAGTCCGGCGACCGGATCGCAGGTCATGCCCAGATGATGCTCCAGCGCGATCTCGGCTGCGTTCTCGATCTGCTCCGGCGTGCCGCCCAGCACTGCCGCCAGCCCCGCCGCAGCCATGGCCGAGGCTGATCCCACCTCGCCCTGACAGCCGACTTCCGCGCCCGAAATCGAGGCATTGCTCTTGATGACGCCGCCGATGGCCGCCGAAGTCAGCAGGAAATCGCGAATGCCCTTCTGGTCGGCATCCTCGTGGAAATGGAGATAATAGCGCAGCACCGCCGGCACCACGCCGGCCGCGCCATTGGTCGGCGCCGTGACCACCCTGCTGCCGGAAGCGTTTTCCTCATTGACCGCCATGGCATAGACGGCGAGCCAGTCGTTGGCGAGCAGCGGATTGTTGCGGTTGTTGCGCCAGTCCTCCTGCAAGCGGTCATGAAGCTGGCGCGCGCGGCGGCGGACATTGAGACCGCCGGGCAATGTGCCATCGCGCGAAAGGCCGCGCTCGATGCAGCCGCGCATCGCGCTCCAGACGCGATCCAGCCCCGCATCGAGATCGGCGCGCGTCCGGTACCGCTCCTCGTTGACGCGCTTCATTTCGGCAATGGATAGGCCGCTCGCCTGCGCCATTTGCAGCATTTCGGCGGCGTTGCGGAAGGGATAGGGTACATCGGCGCTGTCCCCGCGCGCGGCGCCACTGCGCTGGACGCGGCTCAGTTCCTCCTCGGTAACGACAAAACCGCCGCCGATAGAGAAATAGGCGCGCCGGAGCAAGAGATTGCCGTCGCCGTCAAAGGCGGAAAACGCCATGCCGTTGGCGTGGCCCGGCAGCGGCGTCCTGCGGTCGAGCACCAGATCGGTCTTGGGATCGAAGCGATAGGCCGGATGGCCTTCGGGATGCACCTGCTTTTCGGCAAAGACCTTTTCGACCGCGACATCCATGACATCCGGATCGATCGTATCCGGCTTGTAGCCGCAAAGGCCGAGAATCACCGCCCGGTCGGTGGCATGGCCGACGCCGGTATAGGCGAGCGAGCCGTGCAGGCTCGCCGTCAGCCGGTCGATGCGCGAATGGGCGGGACGCGGCCAGTTGCCTCCCGCGATCTCGTCAAGGAACATGCCGGCGGCGGTCATCGGTCCCATCGTATGCGAACTGGAAGGCCCAATGCCAATCTTGTAGAGATCGAAAACCGACAGAAACATTCCACACCTTCCATGCCTCGCCAGAGCGCATGTTCCGGCGCATCCTCAAATGGATAATGTAGGAAAGGACCGGCACGAATGGAATGCCGAAATGCGGCATGAAACCTCCCGAATACGCAAGCCCGCCGCAGCCTCACGGCCCCGGCAGCAGCGCGCCGGTCTTGCCGGCGAGCCGGTAGGCGGCAAGACCGATCCATTCGCGCACCGCCACATCGAGCCGTGACAGCGCATCGTCCGGCGCATCCAGATCGAATGACAGGCCTTCATGAGCGCGGGTCTTGTAATCGACCGGCCAAGCCGTCACCCGAAAACCCGCCGCACGGAAACAGCCGACGGCGCGCGGCATATGATAGGCGGAGGTTACCAGCAGCCATGTCTCACCGGGCTTCGGCTGCGCAAGCGCCATGGAATAGCGTGCGTTCTCGACCGTGTTGCGGGAACGATTCTCGAAGATATAGCGGTCACCCGAAAAACCCAGATCGTGGAGAAGCGTGCGGGTGCTGTCGGCATCGCGCGCGGAAGCGGCGAAGAACGCGCCCGCCCCGCCCGAAACGACGATCTTCGCCTGAGGATAGAGCCGCGCCAGCCGCATCGTCTCCACGATCCGGTCGGCGGCGCTGTTGAGTTCGTATCCCCCGCGGCTGGCATCGACATCCCCGACCATATAGCCGCCGAGCACGATGATGCCGTCCACATGGGCGGGCATGACATCCGGCCGCGCGAAGCGGTTTTCGAGCGGCGCGAGCATGAGGGCGCCCAGCGTCGTATAGGCGCCCAGAAACAGGATCGCCGCCGCCAAGCCGAGCACCGCCGCGCCCGATTTGCGCCAGCCACGCCAGAACGCAAAAAGGCCGAGCACCATCAGGACGAGAATGACGGTCAGCGGCTGAACCGCGAGCCAGAACAGTTTTGAAAGGACGTAGAACAAAGGCGAGACTCCATCGGCGCCGGCCGCGAATCCGCCGCGCGCCGCCATTATAGCTATGCTAAAAGCCATCAAGGAATCGCCATCGGAAGAAAACCATGCAGAGCAGCGCCGAACCGGATATCGCCAGCGAACCACGCGCAAAAACGCGGCTTCAGCGCGTGGACATCGCACGCGGCATCGCCCTCATCGCCATGGCGATCTATCATTTCAGCTGGGATCTGGAATTTTTCGGCTATCTCGCTCCGGCCACCACGGAACATGGCGCCTGGAAGCTGTTCGCGCGCTGTATCGCGTCGAGCTTCCTGTTTCTCGTCGGGTTCAGCCTCGTTCTGGCGCACGGCAGGGGCATACGCTGGCGGCCCATGCTCATCAGGCTCGTGCAGATCGCCGTGGCGGCGGCGGCGATCACCGCCGTCACCATGTATATCACGCCCGACTCCTATATTTTCTTCGGCATATTGCACGAGATCGCGCTGGCGAGCCTTCTCGGCCTTCTGTTCCTGCGCCTGCCCGCGCCGCTCACGCTGGCCGTCGCGGCGCTGGTGATCGCCGCGCCGCTGTTCGCGCGCTCGGAAATTTTCGATCACCGGATTTTGGGTTTCGTCGGGCTTGCGACGGTCACGCCGCGCTCCAACGATTATGTGCCGCTATTCCCGTGGTTCGGGGCGGTGCTGATCGGCATCGCCGCCGCCCGCATCCTGCAATATTCCGGCCGGATGGGCGCGCTCGCCGGCGGGACGAGGCCGCAGGCCCTGCAAAGGCCCCTCACCTTCATCGGCCGCCACAGCCTCGCCTTCTATCTGATCCATCAGCCGGTGCTGATCGGGCTGGTCTGGCTCGCCGTGCAGATCGCGCCGCCCGACCGGCGGCCGGCCTTCGAGCAATCCTGCGTCGCGAGCTGCGAACAGCAGGGAAGCGAGGCCATGTGCCGGCAATTCTGCGGCTGCGTGGTAAAAGAACTCGACAAGGCCAAGCTGTTCGACGACGTGTTTTCCGGCAAGGCGAACCAGCAGAACAACAAGACGGTGCAGGGCATCGTACAGATGTGCTCGCCCGTGCCGGACGGGCAGTAGACGTTCAGGTGGTCACGCCAAGCTCGGCAAGGCGTTCGATGCAAGCTTCCTCGATCTGGTCGAGTTCGCTCACCGTCTCATCTATGTCGCGGCGCTTCTGGCGCAGGTCCGTGCGCTTTTCCTCCACGCGTTTCATCAGCAGCTTGAGCTGGCCCGTCTCACCGGGCGGCTCGCGATACATCTGGATGATCTCGTGGATTTCCGCGATGGAAAAACCAAGCCGCTTGCCGCGCAATATCTGCTTGAGGAGATGACGGTCGGAAGGCCGGAACAGGCGCGTACGACCACGACGCAGCGGCGAAATCAGCCCTTCGTCCTCATAGAATCGCAAGGTCCGGGTGGAAATCCCGAACTCCCGCGTCAATTCCGTAATCGTGTAATATTCACGCACCGCAATATCCTGCCTCGTATTTCCTGCTCGACCTTTTGTGCATCTGCATTTACGTAAAAGTCAATATTAAACCATTATGTCCAAACAGTCACGGGCTGTCACCTTGCCCTAATCCCGCCGATCATGCGTTATAGCTTTCCCTGCGATAAGGATATTCACGGCAATTCATGCGGCGCTCCGTCAAATTCACCCTCATCGGACTGATTGTCATCGCGATTCTGGGCGCTGTGCCCTTCGCTCTGGAACCGCTGGTGATCAGGCTCGGCGAGCATTCGATTCGCGAACTCGCGCGCGAGGGCAAGTTCTGCAAGACCGACCATTGCGACGAAGGCGTGAGCTATGCAATCGGCGTTCTGGAAACCAATTACGGTCTCTCGCCGCAGGATATCAAATGGTGTATGGGGGTCGATGTCATCGCCCATCATCAACTGCCGTTCGGCAACGATCTGAAAAAACACCTGACCGATCTCATGTACCGGCGCTGCGGCGACGCACCGCCGGGAGCGGCGCAGCCGGACAGCGCCCCAAATAGCGTCGGGGAATAGAGGCCCGATCCATCATGAAACTTTTCCTGCGCGTCACCGCCTGGCTGATACTGGTTTTCATTCTCGTCGTCACGGTCGGCCCGATCGGGATACGTCCCGAAACCGGAGAGCCGGCCAATCTCGAGCGCTTCGAGGCGTTCTTCGTCGTCGGAGCCCTGTTCGCGCTGGCCTATCCGCGCCACTGGTTCGCGGTGGTGATGCTCACCGTCGGGTGCGCGGGTCTGTTCGAACTCATGCAGCGTATCGCGCCCGGAAGGCATGGCCATGTGAGCGATTTCCTGTTCAAGGCCGCCGGGGCGGTCTGCGGCGCGGCGGTCGGCTACTGCATCAGCCATCTGCCGCCGTTCCGGCCGGGAAAATAGCGTAAAAAAGCGGGAGGGAACCGATCGCCCCCTCGGGCGTTTTCCGTCCATCAACCAACGGAGATACACATGGCCGACGACAAGACCGCCAACGATATTCAGGAAGCTCTGGAAAAGCAGATTTCCGATCTGCGAGGCGAATTGAAACGGCTTTCACGCTCGCTGGCCGCGCAGACGGACGATCTTCGCGACCGAGCGAGCGATGCCATGGATGACGCTTCGGGCCGCTTCCGCCATGCCGCGCAGACCGTGCGCGAGCGCGGACACGCGGTCGCGGAAACGGTGCGCGAGAACCCCGGCACGGCGACGACGCTGTTCGGCACCGCCGGCGTGCTCGGCATGTTGATCGGCATCGCCATCGGCTGCGCCATTTCCGACCGCCGCTAACCGGCAACATATCGAAACCTGACCGCGCCGCCCCATCGGGCAGCGCGGCTTTTGCATGTCACGCTTCTGGAAACAGGCACAAATGTCTGAAAACACGATTTATTCCGGCCTGAAACAGCTTGGCTCGGAGACGAAAATTCCCGCGACACCCGAAGCGGCGATGCTTGAGCGCGTCGCCAATCCGCAAAAGGACGTGCGCTATTGCGTACGCTTCACGGCGCCGGAATTCACCTCGCTCTGTCCCATGACCGGCCAGCCGGATTTCGCCCATCTGGTGATCGACTATGTGCCGCGTGACTGGCTGGTGGAGAGCAAGTCGCTCAAGCTGTTCCTGTTCTCTTTCCGCAATCACGGCGCGTTCCACGAGGATTGCACCGTGACCATCGCGCGGCGTCTGGCCGATCTGCTCGACCCGGAATGGCTGCGTATCGGCGGCTACTGGTATCCGCGCGGCGGCATTCCCATCGATGTGTTCTACCAGACCGGCCCGGCGCCGCAGGACGTGTGGATTCCTGCGCAGGACGTGCCCAATTATCGCGGACGCGGCTAGATGCTGATATGATGGCGACGAACGCGGACACGGGAAGAAAACTCATGAGAACGATCGCTTTCATCACCATGCTCGGTCTTCTTGCCGGTTGCGGCGGCGCAGCCGGGGTGGCCGCGGATACGGGCAAGGGGTTCGACCGTTTCGGCTGCATGTCGCGCAATTTCAAGGGCCAGACCCCCTGCCCGCCCGAACAGGCCGAGAAACGGCCATGACCGGACCCGCCGAGCTTCTCGACTTCTGGTTCTCGCCGAAAATGCGCGGGAACTGGTATTCCAAGGACGACGCCATCGACGCCGACATCCGCGACCGTTTCCTCGCAACCTACGAGGCCGCCCGCGCGGGCGATCTGGAGGCGTGGAAGCAGGAGCCGGAAAGCGCGCTGGCGCTGACCATCCTGTTCGACCAGTTTCCGCGCAACATGTTCCGCGGCTCGGCCCGCGCCTTCGAGAGCGACGGGCTGGCGCTGGACGTGGCCATGCAGGCGCTGGACCACGATTTCGACCGCCAGCTTTCGCCCGACCGGCGCCAGTTCTTCTACCTGCCCTTCATGCACAGCGAGAATCTCGACGTGCAGAAGCGCTGCGTGGCGCTCTACGAGCGGCTCGGCGACGAGAACGCGCTCGGCTACGCCCGCCAGCACCGCGACATCATCGAGAAATTCGGCCGCTTTCCGCATCGCAACGCCGCGCTCGGCCGCGAGACGACCGCGGCGGAGGCCGACTTCCTGAAATACCACAAAGGCTTCTGATCAGAGTAATCTATAGGGCAATATCCCGCGCCGGTCGTGATCGACCGCCAGCCGGCTTTTGAGCGGCGGCACGGCGCGCTGCACGCATTCGGCGCGCTCGCAGATGCGGCAGGAGACGCCGATCGGATCGAAGGCCGAGCGCGCGGTGATGTCGAGCCCGTCCGCATAGACGAAATCCTGCGCATGCGCGACCTCGCAGCCGAGCGCGATGGCGTAGCGCCGCTGCGGCGCGTTGAAGCCGCCCTCGCTCTTGGTCAGCTCCGTCGCGACGCAGAGATAGCGCACGCCGTCCGGCGTCTCGGCCAGTTGGCGGATGATGCGTCCCGGCGTCTCGAAGGCCTGATGCACGTTCCACAAGGGGCAGGCCGCGCCGTAGCGGGCGAATTGCAGCTTGGCGGCGCTATGGCGCTTGGTGATGTTGCCGGCGCGGTCGATGCGGGCGAAGAACACCGGCACGCCGCGCTGGCCCGAGCGCTGCAAGGTGCTGAGCCGGTGCGCCACCTGCTCGAGGCTCGCGCCGAAGCGCGAGGCGAGCAGTTCGAGGTCATGCCGCAGCTCCTTGGCCGCCGAAAGAAAGGTCTGGTAGGGCAGCACCAGCGCGCCGGCGAAATAATTGCGCAGGCCGATCTTGCAGATCTCCACCGCCTCCGGCGAGCGGAAATCTGCCCTGCTGGCGATGGCGCGCACCGCCTCCTCCATCTCCAGCTCCGCCACCTGGAAGGCGATCTGGAAATTGCGCGTGGCGGGCGGCGAATAGGGGTTGAGATAGAGCACCCGCGCCTCAGCGTCGAAGCGGCGCAGCACCGCCTCGGCGGGATCGGCGCGGGCGATGCGCACGCCGTGCCGCGTCTCCATGTAATGCGACAGCGCCACGCTTGTGTCGCGCCCCGGCAGGCCCAGCTCGGCGGCGCGCTTTTCGGCCGCCAGGTCGATCTCGTGCACGTAATTGTCGATGAAATGGAAGAAGTCGCGCACTTCCTCGTAAGGGGCGGGCTCGGCGGTGGAGGGCGCGCGGCCGAGCTGGTTGTCGAGGCTGGCGAGCTGCTCGGAATTGCGCCGATAGGCCTGATGGCAGGCGATCAGCGCATGCGCCAGTCCCGGCGCATTCTGGGTGATCAGCTTCAACTCCTGCAAGTTCGGCTTGTAGCTGTCGAAGACCGGATCGGCCAGCGCCTCCGACACCGCCGACAGAAGCCGGTCGTCGTCGCCGAGCGAGATCGCGCCGATGTCGATCTGGTAGGTCTCCGCCAGCGCCAGCAGCACGGCGGCCGACACGGGCCGCTGGTTGTTCTCGATCTGGTTGAGGTAACTGGTTGAAATGCCGAGCCGTTCGGCGAAACCCGCCTGCGTGGCGCGGCGCTGCTCGCGGATGTCGCGGATCTTTCGGCCGATATAGAGCTTGCGCGGAGCCATTTGCAAATTCGCATTTTGCTGTTTGCAAATTCATAGCTTACACAACTGCGCCTTTTCAAGCTTTTCCGCAGCGCCCGCCACGCTTTAATCGGAAAGGCGCAAGACGATGGAAACGCCCGCGATTTCATCGCCCTACCCTTTTGCCCCGTCCGTTACAAAGGCACGCATATGCAGCATCTTCTCGAACAGCTTGAAGCCCGCCGCGCCGAGGCGTGGCTCGGCGGCGGCCAGCGCCGCATCGACGCCCAGCACGGCAAGGGCAAGCTCACCGCCCGCGAACGCATCGAAGTGCTTCTCGACGAAGGATCGTTCGAGGAATTCGACATGTATGTCACCCATCGCTGCGTCGATTTCGGCATGGCTGGGCAGAAGGTGGCGGGCGACGGCGTGGTGACCGGCTGGGGAACCATCAACGGCCGGCAGGTCTATGTGTTTTCGCAGGATTTCACCGTGCTCGGCGGCTCGCTGTCCGAGACGCATGCGCAGAAGATCTGCAAGATCATGGACATGGCCATGAAGAACGGCGCGCCGGTGATCGGGCTGAACGATTCCGGCGGCGCGCGCATTCAGGAAGGCGTGGCCTCGCTGGCGGGCTATGCGGACGTGTTCAAGCGCAACGCCGACGCGTCGGGCGTGGTGCCGCAGATTTCCGTCATCATGGGGCCCTGCGCGGGCGGCGCGGTCTATTCGCCGGCCATGACCGACTTCATCTTCATGGTGCGGGATTCGTCCTATATGTTCGTGACCGGCCCGGACGTGGTCAAGACCGTCACCAACGAGATCGTCACGGCGGAGGAACTGGGCGGCGCGTCGACCCACACGAAAAAATCCTCGGTCGCCGACGGCGCTTACGAGAACGACATCGAGGCGCTGGAGCAGGTGCGCATCCTGTTCGACTTCCTGCCGCTCAACAATCGCGAAAAGCCGCCCGTGCGCCCGGTCTTCGACGATCCGGCGCGGCTGGAGATGCGGCTCGACACGCTGATCCCCGACAGCGCCACCACGCCCTACGACATGAAGGAGCTGATCCACGCGCTCGCCGACGAGGGCGATTTCTTCGAGATTCAGGAGGCCTTCGCCCGGAACATCATCACCGGCTTCATTCGTTTGGAAGGCAGGACGGTGGGCGTGGTCGCCAACCAGCCGATGGTGCTGGCCGGCTGCCTCGACATCGATTCCTCGCGCAAGGCGGCGCGCTTCGTGCGTTTCTGCGACGCCTTCAACATCCCGATCCTGACGCTGGTGGACGTTCCGGGCTTCCTGCCGGGCAGTAGCCAAGAATATGGCGGCGTCATCAAGCACGGCGCGAAGCTGCTCTTCGCCTATTCGCAGGCCACCGTGCCGATGGTGACGCTCATCACCCGCAAGGCCTATGGCGGCGCTTACGACGTGATGGCGTCGAAACATATCGGCGCGGACATCAACTACGCATGGCCGACGGCGGAGATCGCCGTGATGGGCGCGAAGGGCGCGACGGAAATCCTCTACCGCTCGGAACTGGGCGACCCGGACAAGATCGCCGCCCGCACGGCGGAATACGAGGAACGCTTCGCCAACCCCTTCGTCGCCGCCGAGCGCGGCTTCATCGACGAGGTGATCATGCCGCATTCCTCCCGCCGCCGCATCGCCCGCGCCTTCGCCAGCCTGCGCAACAAGCAGCAAAGCGCGCCCTGGAAAAAGCACGACACCATTCCGCTGTAAGGCATTCTCCCATGATCAAGAAAATCCTCATCGCCAATCGTGGTGAAATCGCCTGCCGGGTCATCCGGACGGCGAAGAAAATGGGCGTCGCCACGGTGGCGGTCTATTCCGACGCCGACCGCAACGCGCTGCATGTGAAGATGGCCGACGAGGCGGTGCATATCGGCCCCGCGCCGTCGAACCAGTCCTATATCGTCATCGATAAAATCCTCGACGCCATCCGCCGAACCGGCGCGGACGCGGTACATCCGGGCTACGGCTTCCTGTCGGAGAACCCGCGTTTCGCCGAGGCGCTGAAGGCCGAGAACGTCACCTTCATCGGCCCGCCGGTCAACGCCATCGAAGCCATGGGCGACAAGATCACCTCCAAGAAGCTCGCGGCCGAGGCCGGCGTCTCGACGGTGCCCGGCCATATGGGCCTGATCGGGGACGCCGAAGAAGCCGTCCGCATCGCGGCCTCCATCGGCTATCCGGTGATGATCAAGGCCTCGGCCGGCGGCGGCGGCAAGGGCATGCGCATCGCGTGGAACGACGCGGAGGCCCGCGAAGGCTTCCAGCTTTCGCGCAATGAGGCGAAATCCTCTTTCGGCGACGACCGCATCTTCATCGAGAAATTCGTCACCCAGCCGCGCCATATCGAAATTCAGGTGCTGGGCGACCAGCACAGGAACGTGGTCTATCTCGGCGAGCGCGAATGCTCCATCCAGCGCCGCAACCAGAAGGTCATCGAGGAAGCGCCCTCGCCCTTCCTCGACGAAGCGACCCGCAAAGCCATGGGCGAGCAGGCCGTGGCGCTGGCCAAGGCGGTCGGCTATTACTCCGCCGGCACGGTGGAGTTCATCGTCGACGGCGCGCGCAACTTCTACTTCCTCGAAATGAACACCCGTCTTCAGGTCGAACATCCGGTGACGGAACTCGTCACCGGCGTCGATCTGGTCGAGGAGATGATCCGCGTCGCCGCCGGCGAGAAGCTGCGCTTCGCTCAGGCCGATGTGAAGCTCAACGGCTGGGCCATCGAAAGCCGCCTCTACGCGGAAGATCCCTACCGCAACTTCCTGCCCTCCATCGGCCGTCTGACGCGCTATCGCCCGCCCGCCGAAGGCCGGCGCGGCGACGGGACCGTCATCCGCAACGACACCGGCGTCTTCGAGGGCGGCGAAATCTCGATGTATTACGACCCCATGATCGCCAAGCTCTGCGCATGGGGGCCGGACCGCGCCGCGGCCGTCTCCGCCATGGGCGAGGCGCTGGACGCCTTCGAGGTGGAGGGCATCGGCCACAACCTGCCCTTCCTCTCCGCCGTCATGGACCATCCGCGCTTCCGCGCCGGGGCGCTCACCACCGCCTTCATCGCCGAGGAATATCCGGACGGCTTTTCCGGCGTCGCGCCGTCGGAGGACGACGCGCGGGTGCTGGCCGCCGTCGCGGCCCATATCGACAGCGCGGTCGAAACCCGCAACGCGCAGATTTCCGGCCGCCTGTCGGCGCAGGAGCGCACGACGGCCCGCGACCGCGTGGTCAAGCTCGGCGACCGCATACTGCCGGTCCATGTGGCGGAAGGCGAAGGCGGCATGAGCATCGATTTTCCCGCCGGCGAAAGCCTGACCATCGCCAGCGACTGGCATCCGGGCGCGGAACTCGGCTCCTTCACGGTCGGCGGCCGGCCCATCGCCGTCAAGGTGTCGCGCGCCGGTACGGGCTGGCGGCTGCGCTGGCGCGGTATGGACGTGGCGGCGCATGTGCGCAGCCCGCGCGTGGCGGAGCTGTCCAGGCTCATGCCGGTCAAGCTGCCGCCGGACACGTCCAAGATGCTGCTCTGCCCCATGCCGGGCGTCGTCACCTCGATTCTGGTCGCGGAAGGCGCTACGGTGGAGGCCGGCCAGCCGCTCGCGACCGTCGAGGCCATGAAGATGGAGAACGTGCTGCGCGCCGAGCGCCGCGCCACCGTGAAACGCGTCGCCGCCAAGGCGGGCGCGAGCCTCGCCGTGGACGAGCTGATCATGGAATTTGAGTGAGGACGATATGAGCGAGCGCCCCACCCTCGAAGACTGGTCGAAACTGGCCGAGAAGGAGCTGAAGCGCCCGGCCGAAAGCCTCGTCTGGCATACGCCCGAAGGCATCGACGTGAAGCCGCTCTACACCGCGGCGGACCTTGCGGACGTCGGTCATCTCGACAGCCTGCCCGGCTTCGAGCCTTTCCTGCGCGGGCCGCGCGCCACCATGTATGCGGGCCGCCCGTGGACCATCCGCCAGTATGCCGGCTTCTCCACGGCGGAGGAATCCAACACCTTCTACCGCAAGGCGCTCGCCGCCGGCCAGCAGGGCGTCTCGGTCGCCTTCGACCTCGCCACCCATCGCGGCTACGACAGCGACCATCCGCGCGTGGAAGGCGACGTCGGCAAGGCGGGCGTGGCCATCGATTCCGTCGAGGACATGAAAATCCTCTTCGACGGCATCCCGCTCGAAAAAGTCTCCGTCTCCATGACCATGAACGGCGCGGTGATCCCGATCCTCGCCAGTTTCATCGTCGCGGGCGAGGAACAGGGCGTGCCCCGCGCGCAATTGTCCGGCACGATCCAGAACGACATCCTCAAGGAGTTCATGGTCCGCAACACCTATATCTATCCGCCGGAACCCTCCATGCGGATCATCGCGGACATCATCGCCTATACGGCGGCCGAAATGCCGAAATTCAACTCCATCTCCATCTCCGGCTATCACATGCAGGAAGCCGGCGCGACGCTTGTGCAGGAGCTGGCCTTCACGCTGGCCGACGGACGCGAATATGTGCGCGCGGCGCTGAACAAGGGGCTGAACGTCGACGATTTCGCCGGCCGTCTTTCCTTCTTCTTCGCCATCGGCATGAATTTCTTCATGGAGATCGCCAAGCTGCGCGCCGCGCGCCTCTTATGGTCGCGCATCATGAAGGAGTTCGAGCCGAAGAAGCCGGGTTCGCTGATGCTGCGCACCCATTGCCAGACCTCCGGCGTGTCCTTGCAGGAGCAGGACCCCTATAACAACATCGTCCGCACCGCCTTCGAGGCCATGTCGGCAGCACTTGGCAGCACGCAGTCGCTGCACACCAACGCCTTCGACGAAGCCATTGCGCTGCCGACGGAATTTTCCGCCCGCATCGCACGCAACACGCAGTTGATTCTGCAAAACGAGACCGGCGTGACCAAGGTGGTCGACCCGCTGGCCGGCTCCTATTACATCGAAAGCCTGACCAACGATCTCGCGGAAAAGGCGTGGGCCTTGATCGAGGAAGTGGAAAGCCTCGGCGGCATGACCAAGGCGGTCGAGAGCGGCCTGCCCAAGCGCCTGATCGAGGAAGCCGCGACAAGGCGTCAGGCGGCCATCGACAAGGGCGAGGAAGTCATCGTCGGCGTCAACAGGTTCCGGCTGGAGCAGGAAGACGCGATCGACATTCTGGAGATCGACAACAGCGCCGTGCGCAAGTCGCAGATCGCCCGCATCGAGCGCATCCGCCGGACGCGCGACAAGGCCAGGGTCGAAGCGGCGCTGGCCGAGCTGGAGAAGGTCGCGCGCGGCGGCGAAGGCAATATCCTCGCCGCCGCCGTCGAGGCCTCGCGCGCCCGCGCCACGGTGGGCGAAATCTCCGACGCCATGCGCCGTGCATTCGGCGACCACGCCGCCGTTCCCAAGGTCATCAGGCAGGTCTACGGCGCGGCCTACAAGGACGAGCCGGAATATCAGACGCTCGTATCACGGCTGGAGGACTTCTCGAAACAGGCGGGCCACAAGCCGAAAGTGATGGTGGCCAAGCTCGGACAGGACGGCCACGACCGCGGCGCGAAGATCATCGCCTCAGCCTTCGGCGACATCGGCTTCGACGTGCTGGCCGGGCCGCTGTTCCAGACCCCGGACGAAGCCGCCGACATGGCGATCAAGTCGAAGGTGCAGGTGCTGGGCGTCTCCTCGCTCGCCGCCGGCCACAAGACGCTGCTGCCGCAACTGGTCGAGACGCTGAAGAAAAAGGGCGCGGAAAACATCATCGTGGTCTGCGGCGGCGTGGTGCCGCGGCAGGATTATCAATATCTGTTCGACCACGGCGTCGCCGCCGTCTTCGGCCCCGGTTCCAACGTGCTCGACTGCGCCCGCGCCGTGCTCGATCTGCTGGAAGGCAAGCGCCGGAACGAATAGCCTTCTATCTCACGATTTCGGATCGGCGGAGGCCAGGATGGCGGAACTCGTGACGGATACGGGATCGCTTGCAGGAAACGTATCCTCAAGCCCTTCATCCAGTTGGCGCTCCAGTTCCGCCCGGTCGCCACTCTGCCGCGCGCTGGGGCGCGTCAGCAGCATTTCCGGCTCCATTCCGCATGCAGCACAAGCCACGCCCAGCGCATCGCCGAGCATCAGCGCCGAGCGCCGCATGGTCTCGCTCCGGGTGAGTTCCGCACCGGTGTCGTTCTCGACCTTGACCGTGACGCGCTCGTCACCATCGGTGACGAACTCCACAGCATAAAGCTTGAAGCCTCCGATCGAACTAATGCGAGTTTCGACAATGTACATCGCGCCAGCCTCCATAACGTCATCGTTTAGAGGGCAAACGGAGGAGCTTTGCAAAGGTTCCGCCTTGTAAGAGTGTTCGCGCAAGAAATCTCAAAGCATGGCGAGCGGCGTCTTGCGCGAGGGCGGCGCGAAGGCGCGGTCGAGCGAAGCCAGTTGCTCCTCCGTCAGGCACAGATCGGCGGCGCGGCGGTTTTCCGCCACGTGGGCTGGGTTGGACGATTTGGGAATGGCGATCACGTCGCCGTTGCGCATCGTCCATGCCAGCGCCACGGCGGCGGGCGAAACGCCCGTCTCGCGCGCGATCCGCTCCAGCGCGGCGTCGCCCAGCAGCCTACCCTGCTCTATGGGCGAATAAGCCATGAGCGGCACATGGCGCTCGGCGCACCACGGCATCAGATCGAATTCCGGCCCGCGCCGCGTGAGATTGTAGAGAATCTGGTTGGCCGCCACCGCCTCGCCGCCCGCGACGCCCACCAGCGCCTGCATGTCGTCGGTATCGAAATTGCTGACGCCCCAATGGACGATCTTGCCCGCCCGCTGCAACTCCTCGAAGGCCACGACCGTCTCCGCCAGCGGATGCCGACCCGGCCAGTGCAGGAGATAGAGGTCGATCCGGTCCGTTCCGAGCCGCCGCAGGCTGCGCTCGCAGGCCTCCACCGTCCCTTTGCGCGAGGCGTTGTAGGGCAGCACCTTGCTGACCAGAAACACCGTATCGCGCCGCCCGACCATCGCCGCGCCCACCACTTCCTCCGCGCCGCCATCGGCGTACATTTCCGCCGTGTCGATCAGCGTCATTCCGAGGTCGAGGCCATGGCGCAGCGCGTCCGCCTCGCGCTCGCGCTCCCGCGCGTCCTCGCCCATATACCACGTGCCCTGCCCCAGCGCCGGAACGCTCCGGCCGGACGGCAGCTTGACCTGCGGCAGCGTCATTTCCGCCTCCTATCCGAAATGCAGCCCGAAACCCTGCATGAGCCGGCGGATGGCGTAATCGGGCTTCTGCGAGGTGAAAACCGCCAGATCGTCGTGATGGTGCAACTCCTTTTCGCTCCCGCCCGGCAGAAGCGACACGGTGCGCCGCGCGATGGCCTCCGCCGGGTCGAGCCAGTCCACCGGCCACGGAGCCAGCCGCCGGAACACGTTGGCCAGAAACGGATAATGCGTGCAGGCCAGCACCACGATATCGGTGCGCCTGCCGTCCTTTTCGATGAAACAGGGCGCGATCTGCTCCGCCACCAGCGCCTCGTCGATCGTCTCGCCGCGAATATGCGCCTCGGCCACCGCCGCCAGCCGGTCGGCCCCGACCAGCCGCACATGGCATTGCGAGGCGAAGGACTGGATCAGGTCGCGCGTATAGGCGCGCTTGACGGTGCCGGGCGTCGCCAGCACCGAAACCAGGCCGGACGAAGTGCGCTCCGCCGCCGGCTTGATGGCCGGCACGGTGCCGACGAAGGGCACCGCCGGATAGGCCCGGCGCAGGTCGTCCAGCACCAGCGTCGAGGCGGTGTTGCAGGCGATCACCGCGATTTCGGGATCGTGCGCGGCGATCAAATCGCCGAACAAGGCGACGATGCGCGCCCTGAGCGCCTCCTCCTCCCAGCCGCCATAGGGAAAACCGGCGTCGTCGGCGATATAGACGAATCGCCGGTCCGGCATCAGCACCCGCGCCTCGCGCAGCACCGTCAGCCCGCCGATGCCGCTGTCGAACACCAGCACCGGCTTTTCGCGATCGGCTGAGACGGAAACTGCACCTGTCGCGGGCTCGTCCTTCATTCTGTCTGATCCTTATTGGCGGCCTGATCCTCGTTGGCGGGCTTGCGGGCGCGGCCTTCCGGCGCGCCGGAGCCGCGCGGCTTCTTGGGCGAAAACACGTCGAGCGAGGTGATCACCCCGCGCAGGAGCTTCAATTCGGCCGAAGCGAATTCCGCCCGCGTCAGCACCGAGCGCAGATTGTTGACCATGATCTCCTTGCGCGCCTCCGGGCGGAAATAGCCTCGCACGTCAAGGGCTTCCTCGATCTGGTTGAAGAATCCGTGCAGCTCCTGCTTGCTGGCCGGCTCCATCTCCGGCCCGCGGAACACCGTCTCGGTCTCCGTCTCCAGTCCCGACTTCATCCACTCATAGGACATGAGCAACACCGCCTGCGCGATGTTGAGCGAGGCGAAGGCCGGATTGACCGGAAACGTCACCAATTCGTCCGCCAGCCCCACTTCCTCGTTGGAAAGGCCGAAGCGCTCGCGCCCGAACAATATGCCCGTCTTCTCGCCGGTCCGGAACCGCCGCCGCAACTCACTGCCCGCTTCCACTGCGCTGCGCACCGGCTTGAAGCCGTCACGCTCGCGCGCCGTGGTCGCATAGACGAAATTGAGGTCGGCAATGGCCGAAGGCAGGTCGTCATAGACCACGGCGCTGTCGATCACATGGTCGGCCTTGCTGGCCGCCGCGCGGGCCTTTTCGCTCGGAAACTCCTCGCGCGGGTTGACCAGCCGCAATTCGGCCAGCCCGAAATTCGCCATGGCGCGCGCCACCATGCCGATATTTTCCGGCAATTGCGGCTCCACCAGCACGATGGCCGGTCCTTCCGCGAGAATGGGGCGCTGTTTGTCGGTTCCTGCCATGATCTCTTCCACTGATATTCGCTTATCGTGGCCTTTCCCTGACATAATCGCCGCGAAAATCAAAGAATTCCCTTAACGTCTCCATCACAAAACGACGCTGGCCGAAGGCGGGCTTTCGTCCTATCCTCGCCGTGAAAAGATACCCATCGCCATTTCAGGGAGAACGGTCATGTCCGGCAAGAAGATACTCATGCTGTGCGGCGATTTCGCCGAGGATTACGAAACCATGGTCCCTTTCCAGACGCTTCTGGCCGTGGGCCACAAGGTCCACGCCGTCTGCCCCGGCAAGAAGGCCGGCGACAGCATCGCCACCGCCATCCACGATTTCGAGGGCGACCAGACCTATACCGAAAAGCGCGGCCATAACTTCGCCCTCAACGCCACCTTCGCCGACGTGAAGGCCGAGACTTACGACGCGCTGCTGATCCCCGGCGGGCGGGCGCCGGAATATCTGCGCCTCGACGACAAGGTCATCGCGATGGTGAAGCACTTCTTCGAGGCCGGCAAGCCGGTCGCCGCCGTCTGCCACGGCGCGCAATTGCTGGCTGCAGCACGGGTGCTGGAAGGCCGCACCTGCTCGGCCTATCCCGCCTGCCGTCCGGAAGTGGAATTGGCCGGCGGCAAATACGCCGATATTCCGGTCGATCAGGCCGTCACCGACGGCAATCTGGTGACCGCGCCGGCATGGCCCGCCCATCCCGCATGGCTGTCGCAATTCCTCGCGGTGCTGGGTACGAAGATCACCCACGCCTGACGCAGATCGGCCCGCCAGGATAGCGCGGGCCGGTAGCCTCTCCCGATTGTGACCGCACCACACACAATGCAAACAAAGAATATGCGCTGGGCGCTTTGCCTTCGCGCGCACGGATGCTAATACCATCCGCGACGCATTCAGAAAGAGGCTTCATCCATGGCAAAAATCAAGGTTGCGAACCCGGTCGTCGAACTCGACGGCGACGAGATGACCCGCATCATCTGGCAGTTCATCAAGGACAAGCTGATCCATCCCTATCTCGACGTCGATCTGAAATACTACGACCTTTCGGTCGAGAACCGCGACGCGACCAACGATCAGGTGACTGTGGACGCAGCCAACGCCATCAAGCAATACGGCGTCGGCGTCAAATGCGCCACCATTACGCCGGACGAAGCCCGCGTGAAGGAATTCAACCTCAAGAAGATGTGGAAGTCGCCCAACGGCACCATTCGCAACATCCTCGGCGGCGTAATCTTCCGCGAGCCGATCATCTGCAAGAACGTGCCGCGCCTCGTGCCGGGCTGGACCAAGCCGATCATCGTCGGCCGCCACGCCTTCGGTGACCAGTACCGCGCCACCGACTTCAAGTTCCCCGGCAAGGGCACGCTGACCATCAAGTTCGTCGGCGAGGATGGCCAGACCATCGAGCATGAAGTTTATCAGGCGCCCGGCGCCGGCGTGGCGATGGCCATGTACAATCTGGACGAATCGATCCGCGAATTCGCCCGCGCCTCCTTCAATTACGGCCTCCAGCGCGGCTATCCGGTGTATCTGTCGACCAAGAACACCATCCTCAAGGCCTATGACGGCCGCTTCAAGGACATATTCCAGGAAGTCTTCGACGCCGAATTCGCCGAGAAGTTCAAGGAAGCCAAGATCTGGTACGAGCATCGCCTCATCGACGACATGGTAGCCTCGGCGCTCAAGTGGTCTGGCGGCTATGTCTGGGCCTGCAAGAACTATGACGGCGACGTGCAGTCCGATATCGTGGCGCAGGGCTTCGGCTCGCTCGGCCTGATGACCTCGGTGCTGATGACGCCGGACGGCAAGACGGTGGAGGCGGAAGCCGCCCACGGCACCGTCACCCGCCACTACCGTCAGCACCAGAAGGGCGAGGAAACCTCGACCAATTCCATCGCCTCGATCTTCGCCTGGACCCGTGGCCTCGCCCACCGCGCCAAGCTCGATAACAACGCCGAACTGAAGAAGTTCGCCGACACGCTGGAAAAGGTCTGCGTCGACACCGTCGAATCCGGCTTCATGACCAAGGATCTGGCGCTGCTGATCGGCCCGGATCAGCCGTGGCTCTCCACCACCGGCTTCCTCGACAAGATCGACGAGAACCTGCGCAAGGCCATGGCCGCCTGACCGGCGCAAGACTTGACGAACACCACGAACGGCGGGATCTTCCCGCCGTTTTCTTTTGAAGGACAGGTCATGACATCGATAAGACGCCTCGCTCCCGCCGACCGGGCTGCATGGGAGCCGCTGTGGCAAGCCTATCAGCGCTTCTATGAAACGGAGATTCCGCCGGAAACGACGGAACTGACATGGGCGCGCTTCCACGACGCGGCCGAACCGATGCATGCGCTCGGCGCCTTCGATGAAGGCGGACGGCTCGTCGGTATCGTTCATGCCATCTTCCACCGCTCGTGCTGGCTGCTGCAATGGAGCTGCTATCTCCAGGACCTCTATGTGGAAAGCGGCCAGCGCGGGCTCGGTACGGGCGCTGCGCTGATCGAGGCGGTGGCCGATCTCGCCCGCGCAAACGGCGCTGGCAAGCTCTACTGGCTGACGCAGGAGGCCAACGCCACAGCGCGCCGCCTCTACGACCATATCGCCCAGCGGACCGGCTTCATCCAATACAGCAAGCCGCTATAGCCTTCGCGGCGGAAACGGCGCATCCTTACTCTATATGGACGTATAAAGGAGGAAGCCATGGCTGAACTGACGCTTTATACCAATCCCATGTCGCGCGGGCGCATGGCCCGCTGGATGCTGGAGGAGGTCGGCAAGCCCTATGACGTCGAGGTCCTCGACTTCGGGCCACCGATGAAAACCGCCGAATATTGCGCCATCAATCCGATGGGCAAGGTGCCGGCGCTGCGCCACGGGGCGGCGGTCGTCACCGAAGCCGCCGCCATATGCGCCTATCTGGCCGCCACCTTCCCCGAAGCCGGTCTTGCGCCGCACCCGGAGGAGCGCGCCGATTACTATCGCTGGATGTTCTTTGCCGCAGGCCCGCTGGAGGCCGCGCTTTCCAACCATGCGTTGGGACTGGAAGTGCCGCGGGACAAGCAGGGCATGGTCGGCTACGGCAGCTATGAAAGCGCGGTAGACACGCTGGAAAAGGCCGTGTCGCGACATCCTTACATAACGGGCAACCGCTTCACTGCCGCCGATGTCTATGTCGGCTCGCATGTGGGCTGGGGCATGGCCTTCGGAACCCTGCCCAAACGCCCCGCCTTCGCCGCCTATTGGGATCGCCTGGCGGAGCGTCCGGCATGGAAGCGCGCCAACGAACTGGACGACGCGGAGGCCGCCCGGATAAATGCCGCCAAGGCAGGAAGCTGACGGAGATTATTTCCCCATCTTGTCGTGCAGGGTGTCGAGCGCATCCTGCGCGCCCAATATCCGCGTCGGGTCGCCGGACGCCTTGGCGAGGTCAAGGCGGCGCTGCATGAAGTTTTCGGCTTCGGCGCTGTCGCCGGTCTCATAGGCCAGCACGCCAAGCTGGAACAGCGCGTCGTCGATCCGCGGCGCGTCCTCTTCCGTCGTGGCCATGCGCAGGTATTTGTCGAGATAGGAGCGCGCCGCCGGAAAATCCTTCAGATCATAAGCGTTCTGCGCCAGATTGATGACGACGCTAATCAGCTTGTAGCTGTCGACACCGTGCAGCTTTTCGCCCTCGGCCAAAAGATATTCGTTGAGCTTGCGCGCCTCGGCGAAGCGTCCCGCCTCGTGCAGGCTATAGGCCCAGTCCTGCCGCGCGCCCAGCCGCTGGTCAAGCGTCATCGTCGGCTCGGCGTCGAGCAGCGGGGTGGCTTTTTCATAATATTCGAGCGCCAGCGGCCATCGCTCCAGATCCTTGGCCTGCGAGGCGATGCGGTAGAAATTGCGCCAGCGCTCGTCGGGCGTCAGGAACGGCGCGGCGGCGTCAATGCGGACGGCCTCCTGCAACGGGCCGAGGCTTTCTTCCGGGCGGCCGGCGCGGAAATGGACAAAGCCGCGCATATAGGCGAGTTCGCCACGCGCCGCCGAATTGGCCGGCGTCTTCTCCACCGCGGGCGCGAGTGCGTCGAGCTCGGCCAAGGTCGCGCTGATGCTGAACATCCGGTTGGAGTCCATGACGGTAGCGTGGATTTCCCGCAACCTTTTCAAGGCGTCGTCGCCGGCCTTTGCCCCGGCGACGCCGAATAGCGACAGGAACGATCCCCAGGCGATGGCCATGACGATCCTCCTCCAGCCCATCTCAGCCGGCCAACAGGGCCTTGACCGCCGCGATGGCGTCATTGGCCCTGGACCCGTCCGGGCCGCCGGCCTGCGCCATGTCGGGACGGCCGCCGCCACCCGCGCCGCCGAGCGCGGCGGAGGCGGCGCGCACCAGATCGACGGCACTGAAACGGCCGACCAGATCGTCGGTCACGCCCGCGACCGCGCTCGCCTTGCCGTCCTCGCCGACGCCGATGAACAGGACCACGCCGGAACCGACCTGCTTCTTGCCCTCGTCGGCGAGCGGCTTCAGGTCGCGCGGCGACACGCCGGTCACCACCTTGCCGAGGAAATTGACGCCATTGACGGTCTCGACCGCATTACCGCCCTCAGCCGAACCACCGCCGAGCGCCAGCTTCTTGCGGGCATCGGTGAGTTCGCGCTCCAGTTTCCGCCGCTCATCCAGAAGCGAGACGACACGATCCAGCGCCTCCGCCGGCGTCGTCTTCAGCGCGCCGGCAATGGCCTTGACGCGTTCATCCTGCTCTTCCAGATAAAGCCGCGCGGCCTCGCCCGTCAGCGCCTCGAGGCGGCGGACACCGGCGGCGACCGCACCTTCCGAAACGATGCGCACCAGCCCGATATCGCCGGTACGGCGCACATGGGTGCCACCGCACAGTTCCGTCGAATAGGACTTGCCCGCCTTGGGCCCATGCGTGGCCGTGCCCATGGAGACGACGCGAACCTCGTCGCCATATTTCTCGCCGAACAGCGCCATGGCGCCCTCGGCAATGGCGTCGTCCACCGCCATCAGGCGGGTGGTGACGGGCGCGTTCTGCAACACGATCTCATTGGTGAGGTTTTCCACCGCGGCCAGTTCGTCGTCCGAGATCGGCTTGGGATGCGAGAAGTCGAAACGCAGCCGGTCGGGCGCGACCAGCGATCCTTTCTGCGCCACATGGGTGCCCAGAGTCTCGCGCAGCGCCTCGTGCAGGAGATGGGTCGCCGAATGGTTGGAGCGGATACGTGTGCGGCGAGCGGAATCCACCTTCAGTTCGACCGCGTCGCCGGTCTTGGCCGTACCCTTGGTCACTTCGCCGATATGGACGAAAAGACCCTCGCCTTTCTTCTGCGTGTCCTTGACGGCGATGGAGAAGCCCTCGCCGGAAATCGTGCCGGTGTCGCCCTGCTGGCCGCCGGACTCGCCATAGAACGGCGTCTGGTTGACGACGACCGAAACCTTCTCGCCTTCCGAAACGGCCGGCACTTCCGCCCCGTCGCGCACCAAAGCGGCAATGACGCCCTCGGCACTCTCGGTCTCGTAGCCGAGGAACTCCGTCGCACCGACCCGATCCCTGATGCCGAACCAGATCGTTTCCGCCGCCGCCTCGCCGGAGCCGGCCCAACTCGCGCGCGCCTCCGCCTTCTGGCGCTCCATGGCCGCATTGAAGCCATCCGTATCCACACCGATGCCGCGCTGGCGCAACGCATCCTGCGTGAGGTCGAGCGGGAAGCCGTAGGTGTCGTAGAGCTTGAACGCCGTCTCGCCGTCGAGGCGGTCGCCTTCGACAAGCGTATCCGTGGCGTCGGAGAGCAGGCCGAGGCCGCGCTCCAGCGTCTTGCGGAAGCGGGTTTCCTCCAGCTTCAGCGTCTCGGAAATCAGCGCCTCGGCGCGGATAAGTTCGGGATAGGCCTGTCCCATCTCGCGGATCAGCGCCGGCAGCAGACGCCACATCAGCGGTTCCCTCGCACCCAGAAGCTGGGCATGGCGCATGGCGCGGCGCATGATGCGGCGCAGTACATAGCCGCGGCCTTCGTTAGACGGCAGCACACCGTCGGCGATGAGGAAGCTCGACGCGCGCAGATGATCGGCGATGACGCGGTGACTGGCGCGGAACGGCCCTTCAGCCTTGACACCCGTCGCCTCTTCCGAAGCGCGGATCAGCGCCTTGAACAGGTCGATATCGTAATTGTCGTGCACGCCCTGCAAGACGGCAGCGATGCGCTCCAGCCCCATGCCGGTGTCGATGGACGGACGCGGCAGCGCGACACGGTTGTCCGGCGCGATCTGCTCGAACTGCATGAAGACGAGATTCCATATCTCGATGAAGCGGTCGCCGTCTTCTTCCGGCGATCCGGGAGGGCCACCCCAGATATGATCGCCGTGATCGTAGAAGATTTCCGAGCACGGACCGCAGGGGCCGGTATCGCCCATGGCCCAGAAATTGTCACTGGTCGGGATGCGGATGATGCGGTCGTCGGAGAGGCCGGCGATCTTCTTCCAGAAATTCGCCGCGTCGTCGTCGGTGTGATAGACGGTGACGAGCAGTTTGTCCTTCGGCAGTCCGAATTCCCCGGTGATCAGGTTCCAGGCGAAATGGATCGCCTCTTCCTTGAAATAATCGCCGAAGGAAAAATTCCCCAGCATTTCGAAGAAGGTATGATGGCGGGCAGTGTAGCCCACATTATCGAGGTCATTGTGCTTGCCGCCGGCGCGAACGCATTTCTGCGCGGTGGTGGCCCGGCTGTATGGACGGTGCTCCAGCCCGGTGAACACGTTCTTGAACTGCACCATGCCGGCATTGGTGAACATCAGCGTCGGGTCGTTGCGCGGCACGAGCGGACTGGACGGCACGATCTCATGCCCGTTCTTGCGGAAATAATCGAGGAATGTGGACCTTATCTCGTTGACGCCAGCCATATTTCACCCTTGGGCGCCTGCCGCCCGATGCGGATGCCTCCCTTTGCAACAAAAGGTGGCACCAATGTTCTGTTTCTTCGGTTTTCCGCTTTTAGCGAGACGCCGCTTTCCTGTCCAGACAAGCTGTACGAGTGGCCGTTTCAAAAGAAAAGCCCCGCGAAGGAAACGCGGGGCTCGATAGCCAATTATCCGGAGGAGCTTACATTTCCGCTGCTTCGGACCCTTCTTCCGGGCCACCATCGTCAAGGAACTGCTCGGCGATCAGGCCGGCATTCTGACGCAAGGTCGTCTCGATCTCACGGGCGATCTCCGGGTTGTCCTTGAGATATTGCTTGGCGTTCTCACGCCCCTGCCCCAGACGCTGCGAATTGTAGGAGAACCATGCGCCGGACTTCTCCACCACCCCGGCCTTGACGCCGAGATCGATCAACTCGCCGGTCTTGGAGACGCCCGCGCCGTACATGATGTCGAACTCGACCTGCTTGAAGGGCGGAGCCAGCTTGTTCTTCACCACCTTGACGCGGGTCTGGTTGCCCACCACCTCGTCGCGCTCCTTGATCGCGCCGATGCGGCGAATGTCGAGGCGCACCGAGGCGTAAAATTTCAGCGCATTGCCGCCGGTCGTGGTTTCCGGCGAGCCGAACATGACGCCGATCTTCATGCGGATCTGGTTAATGAAGATGACCATGCAGTTGGAACGGGATATGGAGGCAGTGAGCTTGCGCAGCGCCTGGCTCATCAGGCGCGCCTGAAGTCCCGGCAGGGAATCACCCATCTCGCCCTCGATTTCCGCCTTCGGCGTCAGCGCCGCGACCGAATCCACCACCAGCACGTCGATCGCGCCGGAGCGAACCAGCGTGTCGGTGATCTCCAGCGCCTGCTCGCCGGTGTCGGGCTGCGAGATGAGGAGATTTTCAAGATCGACGCCAAGCTTGCGGGCATAGACCGGATCGAGCGCATGTTCCGCGTCCACGAAGGCGCAGATGCCGCCCTTCTTCTGCGCCTCGGCAATGGTATGCAGGGCGAGCGTCGTCTTGCCGGAGCTTTCCGGCCCGTAGATTTCCACGATGCGCCCCTTGGGGAGGCCGCCGACCCCGAGCGCGATATCCAGCGAGAGCGATCCGGTCGAGACCGTTTCGATCTCCACCACCTGATCGTTCTGGCCGAGCCGCATGATCGAGCCCTTGCCGAACGCCCTTTCGATCTGCGACAGCGCCGCGTCGAGAGCCTTGGTTTTGTCCACTGAATTATCCTCAACAAGTCGCAATGAATTCTGAGACATCTTACACCATCCTCTCGTCTCGCCAGAAGCCCGGCAGGCTCATCGCCGATGGGATATATGTATCCGTTTTGTTCTCTTTTTGCAAGAGAACTAACGGATTGATTTTAAAAGAAATTATAAATATGTTCTTTTATTGTTCCGCCATATATGCCGGAAATGCCACCTCCGGTTATCCACCACTTATGCCGGCAGCGGCGCGATTGCCGGCGCCGCGATTCGGTTTTCCATGCAAAAGGCGGCCTCCTCGCGGGGAAGCCGCCTGAAGGAAAGCCCTGCCGAATTTGTCAGTCGGCGGCACGCAGCGGCGAAATCTCGATCTCGACGCGGCGGTTCTGCGCCCTGCCCGCCGCCGTGGCGTTGGTGGCGATCGGACGGGTCGCGCCAAAGCCGACCACGGCGAAGCGGCGCGGATCGATGCCCTGAGCGCCGAGATAATTCGCGACCGAGGCGGCACGGCGCTGCGACAGATCCTGATTGTGGGTGGCGCTGCCGGTCGAATCGGTATGGCCATAGACGTCGACCAGCGTGCGGTCATATTTGCGCAGCACGATGGCGACGGAATTGAGCGTCGGATAGAACTGGCTCTTCACCTGATCCTGATCGGTATCGAAGGTGATGTTGGAGGGCATGTTGAGGATGATCTGGTCGCCGTTACGCGTGACCGAGACGCCGGTGCCCTGCAATTGCGCGCGCAATTCGCTTTCCTGCCGGTCCATATAGGCGCCGATGGCACCGCCGCCGAGCGCGCCGATGCCGGCGCCGATCAGCACGGCGTTGCGCTGCGCATGGCTGGAGCCGCCGACCATGAGGCCGCCGAGCGCGCCCACTGCCGCGCCGATGGCGGCACCGCCCGCCGTGTTCGACATCTTTTGCTCACCTGTATAGGGGTCGGTGGTGCAGCCGCCCAGAAACGTGGCGCCGATAAGGGCGATAGCGATCTTCTTCAGCATGGAACACTTGATCCTGTGTTTGCGATTCGAGAGTCGAATGATGGCGAGCGAAACCCGCGCCATCTATTTATTTTCATGTAATAATTTTATCCGGGAAGTCCGTCAGCTTTCGGATTCGTGCATTATCCCATGCCGCCGCAGGTTTGTAACTGCATAGCATAGCGGTTGGCAATGCTCTGCATGCGGCGCGCGCCGTTGATGGCGGTGGCGTTGGTGCGCCAGCGGCCGCGCGCATAGCCATCATGGCCGATATAATAGGCAAGATAGAGATTGTAGGCGTCGCTAAGGTCGATGCCGTTCTTCATATGGCTCTGGTAGTGATACCAGCCGATGAAATCGATGGCGTCGGCAAAATTCGAACGCGACGCCGTCCAGCGGCCGGTCTCCCGCTTGTAGCGCTCCCACGTGCCGTTCAGTGCCTGCGAATAGCCATAGGCGCTGGAAGGCCTCGACCAGGGGATGATCCAGAGGATTTTCCTGCGCGGCGGGCGCGCGTAGGGCTGGAAGCCGGATTCCGTGTAGATGGTGGCCATCAGGACGGGGACAGGTACGCCGTACTCGCGCGAAACGCTTGTCGCCGCTTTCTGCCAGTTGTTGAACCAACCATCGCGCTGATCGAAGACCGCACATACATTATTGACCTGCCGTGGGGCGGTCGCGCAGCCTCCGAGGATCACGAGCGCGACGAGAAACATAACGCGCATCATGGCAAACCTCGTCATTGTGCAAATATTGATAAAATATGAAGGTAAAGGCCGGATTAACTTACCGCCTTGATTTCATTATGGTTTACAAATGGTTGACGTGATGGACGCGCCAAATGCCCTCCGGTTCAGGCAATGCCGCAAACAGCGCTCGCCGGCAAGTCCGGTTTCAGGGGAGCAATTCAGGGGGGTATTTTCAGGAAAGCGAGGCCGGAAACGCCTTATCGCTGCCGCTCCTGCCGGAGCCGCGCCCAATAATCGAGCCTCTTGCGGATTTCACGCTCGAAGCCGCGTTCGGGCGGATCGTAGAAGGTCCGCCGCCCCATGCCTTCGGGGAAATAATCCTGCCCGGAAAAGGCGTCGGGCTGATCGTGGTCGTAGGCATAGCCCTCGCCGTAGCCCTCGTTTTTCATCAGCTTCGTCGGGGCGTTGAGGATATGCCTCGGCGGCACCAGCGAACCATATTCCTTCGCGGCGCGCATCGACGCCTTGTAGGCGACATAGACCGCGTTCGATTTCGGCGCGGTGGCAAGATAGACGCAGGCCTGCGCCAGCGCCAGTTCCCCTTCCGGCGAGCCCAGATAATCGTAGGCGTCCTTGGCGGCATTGCAGATCACGAGCGCCTGCGGATCGGCCAGCCCGATATCCTCCACCGCCATGCGCACAAGACGGCGTCCGAGATAAAGCGGATCTTCGCCCGCGTCGAACATACGCGAGAGATAATAAAGCGCCGCATCCGGGTCCGAGCCGCGCACCGATTTATGCAGCGCGGAAATCAGGTTGTAATGGCCGTCCTGGCTCTTGTCATAGACGGGCGCACGGCGCTGCACCACCTCCTGCAATTTCGCCGCATCGAAGACCTCGCCGGGGCGGGCGGCGCGCCATATCTCCTCGGCCAGCGTCAGCGCGGCACGGCCATCGCCATCGGCCATGCGGATCAGGCTGGCCCGCGCCTCCTCGTCCAGCGGGAGCGGACGCTTCTCCTGCTCCTCGGCGCGTTTCAGAAGCGTGGCGATGCTTGCCCCATCAAGCGGATGGAAGGTCAGAACCCGCGCGCGCGACAGAAGCGCCGCGTTCAGTTCGAAGGACGGATTTTCCGTGGTCGCGCCGATCAGGATCACCGTGCCGTCTTCCATGACCGGGAGGAAGGAATCCTGCTGTGCGCGGTTGAAACGATGAATCTCGTCCACGAAAAGCAGGGTCTGACGGCCCGACATGCGCCGCGCGCGCGCCGCCTCGAACACTTTCTTCAGATCGGCGACGCCGGAGAAGATCGCCGAAATCTGCTCGAAGGCGAGGCCCGTCTCACCCGCGAGCAGCCGCGCCACGGTGGTCTTGCCCGTGCCGGGCGGCCCCCAGAAGATCATCGAGCCGAGCGAGCCGGAGGCGATCATGCGCGTCAGAATACCTTCCGGCCCGGTCAGGTGTTCCTGCCCGCTGACCTCCGAAAGATGCTTCGGACGCAGCCGGTCGGCCAGCGGCCGGTTGCGGTCCGCACCGGGATCGGCGGAGGCTGTGAAAAGATCGCTCATCGGCCTTTTCCCTGTAAAGCGCCCGTCACCGTATGAACAGGCGCATGAGCGTACCGTTGCGCTCGATGCCGAGCCGCCACGCAATGCCTCGGCCTGCCTTCAGCACGGCGGAGAGATCGTTGACGGTGTTGATCGCCTTGCCGTTGACACTGCGGACGATATCGCCCGGACGCAGGCCCGTCTGCGCGGCGAGCGAGTCGTCCTTCACGTCTCCCACCACCACGCCGCGCGCCGCGCGGTTGAGGTCAAGCTGCTCTGCGATGGCAGGCGTCAGTTCCACCACGGTTGCGCCGGAGAGCGGGCTGTTGCCCTCGATCAATTGCGGCGTGGACTGCCTTACCGCCGGCGCCTTGGCGAGCGTGACGGGAATGGTACGGGTCTTGCCGTCACGCAGGACCTCCAGCGGCACCGTGCTGCCGATGCCCGCCGTGGACAGACGATAGCCGAGCACATCGGGATTGCCGGTCGGCACGCCTTGCGCGGAGAGAATCACGTCGCCCACCTTGAGGCCGGCCGCCTCCGCCGGGCTGTCCTTCTGGATCGCCGTCACCAGCGTGCCGGCGGGCTTGTCCATGCCGAGGCTTTCGGCGAGGTCGGGCGTCACGCCCTGAAAAGTCGCGCCGATATAGGGCCGGTCGAAGCTGGTGGCGCCGCGCCGCGCCGCCTCCACCACCGCCCGCACCATGTTGGAGGGAATGGCGAAGCCGATGCCGACCGAACCGCCGGAACGCGAATAGATCGCCGTATTGAGGCCGATCAGCCGCCCGCGCATGTCGATCAGCGCACCGCCGGAATTGCCCGGATTGATGGCCGCGTCGGTCTGGATGAAGAAATCGAAATCGGAAATGCCGACCTGCGTGCGCGACTGCGCCGAGACGATGCCGCTCGTCACCGTCTGCCCGACGCCGAACGGATTGCCGATCGCGAGCACCAGATCGCCAACCTCCACCTTGTCCGAATTGGCGAAGGGCAGCACAGGCAGCTTGTCCTTGGCATTGATCTTGAGCACGGCAAGATCGGTGGTCTTGTCGCGCAGCAATATCTTGCTTTCGAATTCACGTCCGTCGGAGAGCGCGACCTTGACCTCGTCCGCATCCTTGATGACGTGGTAATTGGTCACGATCAGGCCGGAGGGATCGACGATGACGCCGGAGCCGAGCGATTGCTGGATGCGCGGCGGGCCGCTCAACTGGTTGCCGAAGAACTGCTCGAAGAAGGGATCGCCCGCGAATGGCGATGCCGCCCGCACCTGCCGCGCCGCATAGACATTGACCACGGCAGGCGTGGTCTGCTTGACCAGCGGCGCGTAGGAAAGCTCGATGCCTTCGCGGTTCACGGGCAATTGCCGCTGGATTTGCTGTTCCTCCGCCTGTGCCGGAGCGAGTGTCAGGGCCGGCACCGAGGCCGCGCCCATGGATGCCAGAAAGAGGATCGCGATCCGCATATATCGCCAGTTCATGCGCAAACTCCAGCTTGACCGGGCCGGTTCCGCGAGGCGGAAAGCGCGCCCATGAGGTTCGTGAATCACGATTCGATATCGGGATTCAGTGCAGATATCTAGGTAAGGCAAACCAAGGATAAAGGGTGGATTGCGGTTTCGTGAACAAAGAGCGTCTTCAGTCCTCGAACAGCGCGGCGCGGATCGCCTGCCAGCTTTCCCGGTCGGGTGCCGCGAGCAGGCCACCGCCGACATGCGCGGGCAGATAGGCGCTGCCGTCCCAGCGCGCCAGATACCCGCCCGCTTCCTGATGGATCAGCGCGCCCGGCAGGTGGTCCCACGGCATCAGCTTGTTGTAGCAGGCGAAATGCGCCCCGCCAGTCGCGAGGATGCGGTATTCGTGCGCGGCGCAGCGGTAGCCGATCTGCGACAGGAATTTCGCGTGGTTGCGTGCCAGACGCGAGCGCAGCGGCTCCTCCGTATAGGCCCATGATACCGAACCGGTCATGCGGGCGATGTCGTCGGGCGCAGTCACCCGCGCCCGCTGCGTCGCGCCACCGTCCATGGCGCGGACCTGCGCACCACCGCCCCTGACCGCCATGATGAAATCCCGTCCGACCGGATCGTGGATGATGCCCGCCGCCGTCTCGCCCTTCACCACCACAGCCAGCATGACGCCGAACAGCGGCACGCCGCTGGCGAAATTGAAGGTGCCGTCCACCGGATCGATGGTGAAGGCGAGCTCCGCCTCGCCCAGCCCGTCCAGCAGGGCCGGATCGGCTGAACAGGCTTCCTCGCCCACGATCATGGCGTGCGGATAACGCTCCTTCAGCCGCGCGGTGATGAGCCGCTCGGCACTCACATCGGCTTCCGTCACCAGATCGGCGGGCGAGGTCTTTTCGCGGATATCTCCCTCGCCCAGCCGGCGAAAGCGCGGCATGATCTCGAATTCACCGGCTTCGGCCAGAACGGAAGCCAGCCATTCCATATGTTTCTCGTCAAAGCGCATGATCGCCCTCTCTATCATCGGTTGCGGCGCCGGTCATGAGCGCGCCAAAATCGAACAGCTTGCGGTCCAGCAGATGGCTGGGCCGTACATTGGTCAGCGCGCGGATCATCGTGTCCTTGCGGCCCGGCATACGCTTCTCGATATCCGTGAGCATGGCCTTCATGGCGTTGCGCTGCAAGCCGTCCTGACTGCCGCACAGATCGCAGGGGATGATCGGGAATTGCATGGCGGACGCGAACCGCTCCAGATCGTCCTCCGCCGCGTAGGCCAGCGGGCGGAACACCATCAGGTCGCCTTCGTCATTGACCAGCTTGGGCGGCATTGCGGCAAGGCGGCCGCCATGGAACAGGTTCATGAAGAAGGTTTCGAGAATATCCTCGCGGTGATGGCCGAGCACGATGGCCGAACACCCCTCCTCACGCGCGATACGATAGAGATTGCCCCGGCGCAAGCGCGAGCAGAGCGAGCAATAGGTGCTCGATTCGGGCAGCTTTTCCGTCACGATGGAATAGGTGTCCTGATATTCGATACGGTGTGCGATGCCGTAACGGTTCAGGAAATCGGGCAATATGTGCTTGGGAAAATTCGGCTGGCCCTGATCGAGATTGACGGCCAGAAGCTCCACCGGCAACAGGCCGCGCCATTTGAGATCGAGCAGCAGCGCCAGAAGCCCGTAGGAATCCTTGCCGCCGGAAAGGCAGACCATCCAGCGCTGGCCCGGCTTCACCATGGCGAAATCGTCGATCGCCTGCCGCGCCTGCCTCAGGAGCCGCTTGCGCAGCTTATTGAATTCGACGGTCGCCGGCACGTCGCGGAACAACGGATGGCAGCCATCGGCGGTGTCCCCGGCAATATCGGATTCGGCAATATCGGGATTGAAAGCGTTCATGATGCGGACTCGCGAGGATGATGCCTGTCATAGAGCATCGGACCGAAAAGTGGGAACCGCCTTCGCGGGGAAATCAGCCCACTGGACTGATTTCTGATCCCGCTACGATCGGAAAACCCAATGCTCAAACAAAAAAATAGATCGTCGCAATGCGCCCGATAAGGCGCATTGCGACGATCTAATACAGAAAAGCCGCCCATGGGGAAACCATGGACGGCCATTTCTGCGGCATAAAGCCCGGAAAGCCGGGATTAACGCGAGTAGAATTCGACCACGAGGTTCGGTTCCATCTGGACGGCATAGGGCACGTCCGAAAGGGTGGGAACGCGGTTGTAGGTCGCGACCATCTTGTTGTGATCGACTTCGATGTAGTCCGGCACGTCGCGCTCGGCGAGCTGCACGGCTTCGAGAACGACGACGAGCTGCTTCGACTTCTCGCGCACTTCCACCACGTCGCCGGCCTTGAGGCGATAGGACTGGATGTTGACGCGACGGCCGTTCACATTGACATGGCCATGATTGACGAACTGGCGCGCAGCGAAAATGGTCGGGACGAACTTGGCGCGGTAGACGACGGCATCGAGGCGCGATTCGAGCAGACCGATCAGGTTTTCGCCGGTGTCGCCCTTGCGGCGCGCGGCTTCCTCATAGGTCTTGCGGAACTGCTTTTCGGAGATGTCGCCGTAGAAGCCCTTGAGCTTCTGCTTGGCGCGCAACTGCACGCCGAAATCGGAAAGCTTGCCCTTGCGGCGCTGGCCGTGCTGGCCCGGGCCGTATTCGCGGCGGTTGACCGGGGATTTCGGGCGGCCCCAGATATTTTCGCCGAGACGGCGGTCGATCTTGTATTTCGCGGATTCGCGCTTGCTCATCGCATTTCCTTCAAAGGTTGGGCGCCTTCCGGCGCGGGAGGAAACGCGCCCTCCTCTGCCCCCTTTTTCCGGGGACTGACAGGATAAGATGCGCACGCTTTGCGATCTCATCCACGGGACACGTCTATCAGTGCCGGCACGTTTCCGCACCAGCACTGGCGGGCTTTTAGTCAGGCAAGCATACCTTTGTCAAGCCGCAACCGGCTCGCGAATGGCCGAAACAGCGGCCTTTTGCAACAATCTGCCATCAAGCGTGAAGGAACGCCATTTCCTTTTCCGTCATTATGAAACGGGTCGTCGAACAGGAGGTGCTCATATGGCCTTGCCGCTGTCCCGTGTGCTCAGGACCACGTCGCTCGCCACGCTCGCCCTGCTGGTGGCGGGTATGGGAACGGATTTCCGGCCGGAGCAGGCCCATGCGCAAACCTTCATCGAAAGGTTGCTGAAACAGGACGCTCACCGCACGAGACACCGTCGCGCCAAGGCACCGCAGAAGCGGCGCACCGCAAGGAAAAGCGTCACGAAACAGGAAAGCAGACCGGTGCCGCAGGCAAAGCCGGCGCAGACGCAAACCGAAGCGCCCCCGCCCGCAGTTGCGCCGGTGCCGGTTCCCGTTCCGGCGCCAAGGCCGGAGCCGCCGACATCCAAAGAGGCTCCGCTCCCCAAGGAGGAAAAACAGGCCGTACCGGAAAAACTTCCCGAACCGAAGCCGGAAGCGGCCAAACCCGAAACGGGCAAACCGCAAACGCCGCCGCCGCAATCCGGCAGCGATGCGGCCAAACCCGCGCCGGACGGGCGTGTCTATCAGGTTTCCTGTCCCGCCCTGATAACCGGCGAGGTGGAAGGAAAGCTTTTGCCGCCGATCGAGGACGGGCCCTCATGCGGTGTGCATTCGCCGCTGCGGCTGACCGCCATCGGTAAGGACGAACCGCTGAAATTCGCTCATGCCATCACCACCAATTGCGCCATGGCCATGACGCTGGCGCAATGGAGCACGGACGTTCGACAGGCGGCCCGCAACGCCTATGGACCGAACGTGAAGATCACGGCCATCGGCACCGGTTCCGACTATCAGTGCCGCAAGGTGAACGGCGAGACGGTGGGCCGCATTTCCGAACATGCCTTCGCCAATGCGCTCGATATCATGTCCTTCACCTTCTCCGACGGCAGCAAGACGGAACTCACCACCGGCTGGAACGGCTCCGAAAAGGAAAAGGATTTCTGGCGTGCAGTGCACGATGCGAGCTGCAAGCGCTTCATGACCGTGATCGGCCCGGATGGCGACGCCGCCCACCGAACCAACATGCATCTGGATCAGGGCTGTCACGGCAAATCCTGCCTTGCCCGTATCTGTCAATGAGTTATGATCGCAAGCCGAAGCGAAATTATAGAAAAATCCGGAAGCATATTGAAAAAAGGCGAGAGTTTCCTGATTCCCGACCGGCGACGATTGCTGCTTTCCAAAAGGATATTGTGCATGCGACCCATCAGAATCATCCTGCCGGCTGTCCTGCTGTCCGGCTTCGCCGCGGCCGTATCCATGGCCCATGCCGACGCGGTGCCGAAGCGCTCGAAGAATTTCAACCCCAATTACCATGAACTGGTGAAGACGCAGCGGGCATCCCCACAGGTGGCCGCCTGCATAGCCGCCGCCTACGACTATGTGAAGAAAAGCCGGAAATACGACAGGCTGGGCTTCACGAAGGACGATATTTCCCGCGCCAGCGTCGATAACAGGTCATCGAAATTCAGCGCGAAAGACCCACGCAGGATGTCGGCCGTGATCTCGGTGCCGGGCGAAGCGCGGCTGAAAAGCGTGGGCTACAAGTGGGATGGCATCATGCTACGCTGCGGCATTGCGCATGGGCGGCTGAAGGCAATCGAACTGGTGCAAACCAAGGCTGCCGACTAAACACTTTTCCCGGACGTGATTATTGTAAGGCCATGCACTGAGGAGCGAAACGATCAGTGCTTCCTGTCATCGGGAACATGCTCCGGCAAGCCGGCGCGCTTCGTTTCCGCGAAGTCCTCCAGTTGTTTTTCGGTCATGGTCTCATACATTTCGCGCGCTGCGCCGAAAAGTTCACGCGGATCGGTTTCGCCGCGTTTGGCGGCAAGGGCTGCACCTGCGGCTTTCTGCTGAGCCTGCGATCTGGCGGGCATGGCGGTTACTCCTGTCTTTTTAAGAAAACGTCTGTCCCCTCGGACGGTTCCGCAATCGGCCATTGCATCATGGGTTTTCGCGGTCGAAACGGGAGCGCGCCTCGCGCAACCGCGCGCGGTGGGCCACAGCCCACTGCCCCAGACCGTCGATCGGAGCGGCCAGCGAATGACCGAGCTCCGTCAGGGAATATTCCACTTCCGGCGGAGAAGTCGGACGCACATGCCGCGCGACAAGACCGTCACGCTCCAGCGAGCGCAATGTCACCGTCAGCATCCGCTGTGAAACGCCTTCGATGGAGCGGCGCAGCGCATTGAAGCGCAGCGGACCGCCCTGCAGATTGAAGATCACCAGAATGCTCCACGTATCGCCGATGCGATCCAGCACGTCCCTTATCGGACAGGACCCGTCCGGATCGAGCCGGAAAGCCGGCGTCGATGAAAGGAGCGGAGCCGCCTCATTCGGCCGAGAGTTCATTTTCATCGGATTCACCTCGTTCGTCTCGTCGCCGCCCGACTATCGCTCGTCCGCAAGGCGGTTACTTCCATGTTTCCTGACAAGGGAAAAGTGCGTTCTTTACACGAATTCCAATGCTGCTTAGGTAGTTACTATAAATAATCTGCTTACAAAACATACCTTATGCCGGAAGGAGAAACCGATGGCTAAAATTGCAATTATCGGCGCGACGGGTTTCGTGGGTAACGCTGTTCTCAAGGAAGCGGTCTCGCGTGGACATGAGGTGACCGCCCTTGTCCGTCACCCGGAAAAAGTCGAGAAACATGCCAATGTCACACCGGTGCAGGCCGATGTTTTCGACACAGGGGCGCTCGCCGGGCTGCTGGCGGGGCATGATCTCGTGATTTCCGCTTTCAATCCGGGCTGGAGCGACGCGAATATCCGTGAAAACCATATCAGGGGAAGCCGTTCGATCGCCGAAGCCACTCAAAAGGCCGGGATCAGGCGCCTCGTCGAAGTGGGCGGCGCGGGCAGCCTTGAAATAAAGCCCGGCATCCAACTGGTGGACACGCCGGATTTTCCCGCCGAATGGAAGGAAGGCGCGCTCGGCGCGCGCGAGGCGCTCAATGAGCTGCGCGGGAACAAGGACCTCGACTGGACCTTCGTTTCGCCCGCCATTCTTCTGCAACCCGGCGAGCGCACCGGAAAATATCGGCTGGGCGGCGACCAGCCCGTGTTCGACGCCAAGGGCGAAAGCAGGATTTCCGTCGAAGACCTCGCAGCCGTCATTGTCGACGAGGCCGAGCAAGGCAAACATATCCGTCAGCGGATAACCGCCGCCTACTGACGGCACGATACGTCAAAAGAGCCCGGTCAAACGGCCAGCCGGGCTGGCATTTTCCTTTAGACCAGTTCCACGTCCACGACGCCCGGAATGGCCTTCATGGCGCTCGCCACTTGCGGGCTGACACGGTAGCGGTGCGGCAGTTCGATCTCCACCTCGCGCTGGCCGTTGTCCTTGATGACGATCAGACTGACCTGCCCATCGCCGCGCATGTTGAAATGCGGGGCGATGTGGCGGATGGCCTCAGCCGAGCGAAGGTAAAGCCGCATCGCCTTCTGCATGCGGCAGGCTTCGTCCTCCAGCGACTGCACGGTCTGGATGCGCAGGCTGATCCCTTCCGGGCGGTCCTCCGCCTGCACGGTGATGACCACCGACTTGCCGCTTTCGAGCAGGTCGCGATATTGCGCCAGACCCTCGGAGAACAGCACCGCCTCGAACTGGCCGCTCGCATCCGACAATTGCACGATGCCCATCTTGTTGCCTGTGCGGGTCTTGCGCTCCTGACGCGCCGTCACCGTGCCGGCAAGCCGCCCGGCATTGGCGCCGCGCTTGACGGCGGCGGAGAACTCCATCCAGCTTTGCACGCGCATGCGGCCCAGCACGGCGCGATATTCGTCGAGCGGATGCGCCGACAGATAGAAGCCGACGGCCTGATATTCACGATGCAGCATTTCCGAGGGCAGCCACGGCGCGGCCTGCGGCAGGATCAGCTTTTCCTTCGGTGCACCGGACAGGCCGAAAATATCCGACTGGCCGCTTACCGCGTTTTCCTGTGCACGCTGCGCGAAGCCCATGATGCGGTCGATGCCGGCGCTCATGGCCGGCCGGTCGCGTCCGAAGCAATCCAGTGCGCCGGCATTGATAAGGCTTTCCAGCACGCGGCGGTTGACGATGCGCGGATCGATGCGTTCGCAGAAATCCTCAAGGCTTTCGAACGGCTTGCGGCCGCGGACGTCCACGATGTGGTCCACCGCCGCCTCGCCCACGCCCTTGATGGCGGCCAGCGAATAAAAGATCTGCCGCTCGCCGACCTCGAAAGGACGGAACGAAGTCATGACCGAGGGCGGCACCACTTCGATGCCCAGACGATTGGCCTCACGGCGGAAATCGTTGAGCTTGTCGGTGTTCGACATATCGTAGGTCATCGACGCCGCGAGGAACTCGACCGGGTGATGCGCCTTCATATAGGCCGTCTGGTAGGAGACGATGGCATAAGCCGCCGCATGCGACTTGTTGAAGCCGTAATCGGCGAACTTGGCCAGAAGGTCGAAGATGAAATCGGCCTGCGGCTTGCCGACGCCGCGCTCCACCGCGCCCTCCACGAAGCGGGTGCGCTGCATGTCCATTTCCGCGCGGATCTTCTTGCCCATGGCGCGGCGCAGCAGATCCGCTTCGCCGAGCGAATAGCCGGACAGTTCCTGCGCGATCTGCATCACCTGTTCCTGATAGACGATGACGCCCTGCGTCTCCTTCACCAGATGATCGATCTTGGGATGGATTGAGGCGATCTCCTCCTCTCCGTTCTTGCGCGCATTATAGGTGGGGATGTTCTCCATCGGGCCGGGGCGGTAGAGCGCCACCAGCGCGATGATATCCTCGATGCGGTCGGGGCGCATGCCGAGCAGCGCCTTGCGCATGCCCGCGCTTTCGACCTGGAACACGCCGACCGTCTCGCCACGCGACAGCATTTCATAGGTTGGCCCGTCATCGAGCGGCAGGCGGGTAAGGTCGATCTCGAGGCCCTTACGCGCGACCAGCTTCAACGCCGTCTCCAGCACGGTCAGCGTTTTCAGGCCGAGAAAGTCGAATTTGACCAGTCCCGCCTGCTCGACCCATTTCATGTTGAACTGGGTGACGGGCATGTCGGAGCGCGGATCGCGGTACATCGGCACCAGTTCCGACAGCGGACGGTCGCCTATCACGATGCCGGCGGCGTGGGTGGAAGCGTGGCGATACAGACCTTCGAGCTTGAGGGCGATATCGAGAAGCCGTCCCACCACCGGCTCCTTCTCGCGCTCCTCGATCAGTTTCGGCTCGGTTTCGATGGCCTGCGCCAGCGAAACGGGATTGGCCGGGTTCTGCGGCACCAGCTTGCACAGCCGGTCCACCTGCCCGTAGGGCATTTCCAGAACGCGGCCCACATCGCGCAATACCGCGCGTGCCTGCAACGTACCGAAGGTGATGATCTGCGCCACCTGATCGCGGCCGTATTTCTCCTGCACGTAGCGGATCACCTCCTCGCGGCGGTCCTGGCAGAAGTCGATGTCGAAGTCGGGCATCGACACGCGGTCGGGATTGAGGAAGCGCTCGAAAAGCAGCGAGAAGCGCAGCGGATCGACGTCTGTGATGGTGAGCGCATAGGCAACAAGCGAGCCCGCGCCCGAACCGCGCCCCGGCCCCACCGGAATGCCATGCGCCTTGGCCCATTTGATGAAGTCCGAGACGATGAGGAAGTAGCCCGGAAACTTCATGCGGGTAATGACGCCGATCTCATACTCCAGGCGTTCGGCATATTGCTCGGCCGTATAGCCCTCGGCTAAACCCGTCATTTCAAGACGTATCTTGAGGCCTTCGCGCGCCTGCCGCGCCAACTCGTCGGCCTCCGCCTGCAAGGCGGCCTCGGCATCTTCCGAATCGCCGGTGAAGCGCGGCAGGATCGGCCTGCGCGTGTCGGTGTACCATGAACAGCGCTGCGCGACCTCCACCGTATTGTCCAGCGCCTCCGGCAGATCGGCAAAGAGCGCCGCCATTTCCGTCCGGCTTTTCAGATAATGATCCGGTGTCAGGCGGCGGCGGTCGTCGTTTGAGAGTATCTGCCCTTCCGCAATCGCCAGAAGCGCGTCATGCGCCTCGAAATCCTCGGCCTTGAGGAAAAATGCCTCGTTAGTGGCGACCAGCGGCAGTTCCATCGCATAGGCGAGTTCCACCGTCCTCGCCTCCAGCGCCCGGTCATAGCCGGCATGGCGCTGCAATTCGACATAGAGCCGGTCGCCGAAGCTCTTCTTCAGGAAATCCAGCCGCGCCTCGGCCCGGTCCGGCCGGTCAGCGGCAAGCGCACGGCCGATGGGGCCGAACGGGCCGCCCGACAGCACGATCACATCCTTCGAGCACTCCGGCAGCCAGCCGGCCTCGATATGGATCGGGTCGCCCGGCGGCGTAGCGAGAAAAGCGCGGCTCACCAGCCGCACCATGTTCGCGTAGCCCTCTTCCGTCGCCGCCAGCAACACCAGCGACGCCAGATCGAGAGCCAGTTTCCGGTTCACATTGCGCCCATTCTCGACATGATCGCCGAAGGCCACGTCGATCTGGCAGCCGATGATCGGTTGCAGGCCCTCCTTCGACGCCTTCTGGGCGAATTCCAGCGCCCCGAACAGATTGTTGGTATCCGTCACCGCAATGGCCGGCGCTTCGTCCGCGACGGCCTGCTTGATGATCTTGCCGAGCGGCAGCGCGCCCTCGAGCAGGGAATAGGCCGAGTGTACGCGCAGATGCACGAAGCGCGGCGCCGACAATCCTTCCCCTGCTCCATCGCCCATCGCATCCGCTCCGATCAAAACCGCGTGGACGTAACCGCCCGCTTCCGACTCTCATGTACCTGCCCGGCAGTTTCGGCAAATAGAGCGGCGGAGTCCAGCGCGGACCGTTCCGGTGTCACGTCGGCTCACAGGAGATGTCCCTGTCAAGCCTCTCAGATGGCGCTGACCCAGATGGCGAAAGTGGCGATGAACAGGCTGATCGAGATGAAGGCCAGAATGTCATGGATAAGATCGGTCATGGCGAAACTCCTCTTTGTTCACTTATGTTTATTTTTTGTTCTATTTTTGTTCCAAAGTCAATCGCGATCTTCCGGCCCATTTATTTTAGGGTTTACGAATAGTGAACGGTAGCCGCAGGCTCGAACCGGCGGTTCGGGCCATCAGGCGGCAATCAGGGATGGTGTGAAAAAGGCGGCGGCTGGAACCCCGCTACCCCTCTCTCTGGGGGGCCGGCGCTCTTGTTCCGCCCGGACATGAATGACCCGCATCCATGCGAAAGCCCGTGATGTTTCAGGGCCGCATGCCGGCCCTAAAAATCGACCACCTTGCCCTCTTTCAGGGTCACGCGACGGTCCATGCGGCGGGCAAGTTCGTGATTGTGGGTGGCGATGAGCGCGGCGAGGCCGGACTGACGCACCAGCGCCTCCAGCGCGCCGAACACATAGGACGAGGTGCCGGGGTCGAGATTGCCGGTCGGCTCGTCGGCGAGAAGCACCAGCGGCGCATTGGCGACCGCGCGGGCGATCGCCACGCGCTGCTGCTCGCCGCCCGAGAGCTCCGCCGGACGGTGCGTGGCGCGCTTGCCGATCTTCATATAGTCGAGCAGCATCTGCGCGCGCTCGCGCGCCGCCTTCTTCGGCAGGCCGCGAATCATCTGCGGCACCATGACGTTCTCCAGCGCCGAGAATTCCGGCAGCAGGTGATGAAACTGGTAGACGAAGCCGATATCGTTGCGGCGCACCGCCGTGCGGTCTTCCTCCGACAGCTTGCTGCACGAAACGCCATCCAGCACGACATCGCCCTTGTCGGGCCGCTCCAGCAGGCCCGCCGTGTGCAGAAGGGTGGACTTGCCCGCGCCGGACGGCGCCACAAGCGCGACCATCTCGCCCCGTCGCAGCGTGAATTCGGCGTCACGCAGAATGACCAGTTCACGGCCGGCTTCCCTGTAGACGCGGCCGACACCTTCCAGCCGCAGGATCACTTCCGCCGCCATTATTCGTACCTCAATGCTTCGACCGGATCGAGCCTGGCTGCGCGCCATGCCGGGAAAATGGTAGCGAGGAAAGACAGACCCAGCGCCATGCCGATGACGGACAGCGTCTCGCCCATATCCATGCGCGCCGGCAACTGGCTCAGGAAATAGAGTTCCGGGTTGAACAACGTCGTACCCGAGAGCCACGAGAAGAAATCGCGCAACCGCTCTATATTGAGGCAGACGACGACTCCGAGGATCACGCCGGCCAATGTGCCGGCGGTGCCGATGGCAGCCCCCGTCATCAGGAAGATGCGCAATATCGCGCCGCGCGTCGCACCCATGGTACGCAATATGGCGATGTCGCGTCCCTTGTCCTTCACCAGCATGATGAGGCCGGAAATGATATTGAGCGCCGCCACAAGCACGATCAGCGTCAGGATCATGAACATCACGTTGCGCTCGACTTCCAGCGCCGAGAAGAAAGTATGGTTGCGCTGCCGCCAGTCGACCAGCGACAATTGCCGCGCGGCGACTTTCTCAATGGGCGCACGCAGCGCATCCACATTGTCGGGATTATCGACGAAGATTTCCAGCGACTGCACCTTCCCTTCCTGATTGAAGAAAAGCTGCGCCTCCGAAAGCGGCATCATGACGATGGAACTGTCATATTCCGACATGCCGATCTCGAAGATCGCCACCACCTTGTAGGCCTTGACACGCGGATTGACGCCGAACGGCGTCACGTCGCCGTCGGGCGAGATGATGCGCAGCGTGTCGCCGACGGAAAGGCCGAGATTTTCCGCCATGCGCGTGCCGATGGCGACGCCGCCGCTCTGGTCGAAGCCTTTCAGCGTGCCCTGTTTTATATTGCCGGAAACCAGCTTGAGCTTGTCGAGGTCCTGTTCACGCAGACCCCGCACCAGCGCGCCGGTCCCGGCGCCGATATTGCCCTGCACCAGCGCCTGCCCTTCCACCACCGGAATGGCGAACTTGACGCCGGGAATGGCGTCGATGCGCGGGATAAGCGTGGCGTAATCGTCCAGCGGCCGGTCCATCGGCTGCATGATGAGATGGCCGTTGATTCCCAGAATCCGGCTCAGAAGCTCGGCGCGAAAGCCGTTCATCACCGCCATGACGATGATGAGCGTGGCCACGCCCAGCATGATGCCGGTAAAGGAAAACCCGGCAATGACGGAGATGAAGGTCTCGCGGCGGCGCGCGCGCAGATAACGCCAGGCTATCATGCGCTCGAAGGCCGAGAACGCACCGGATTTCGGTGCGTTGCGTGGTGCCTGCTTCGGCTCCTTCGGTGCCGATCCGGCCTTGGCCCTCACCGTCGCACCGCCCGACTTCGCTGCCGCCGCCTCGCTCATGCCACACCCACCAGAAGATTTATGGCAGCCTCCACGGTGAGGTTCTGCCGTTCGCCGGTCCTGCGGTCCTTGATCTCGACCTCGCCAGCGGAAACGCCGCGCGGACCCACGATCACCTGATGCGGCAGGCCGATCAGGTCCATGGTAGCGAATTTCGCGCCGGGACGCTCGTCCTTGTCGTCCAGCAGGGGATCGAGGCCGGCATTGGTCAGAGCTTCATAGAGCTTCTCGCTCACGCCGTCGCAGGCCCCGTCACCCGGCTTCATATTGACGATGCCCGCGCCGAAGGGCGCGATCGACTTCGGCCAGATGATGCCGGCGTCGTCGTGGGAAGCCTCGATGGTCGCCGCCACGAGGCGCGAGGGGCCGATGCCGTAGGACCCCATAGATACGGCATGTTCCTTGCCGTCCGGCCCCTGCACCTTCGCACCCATCGGCTCGGAATATTTGGTGCCGAAATGGAAGATATGGCCGACTTCGATGCCGCGCGCGGAAAGCCGGTCGTCCGGCTTCACCTCTTCCCATGCCGCCTTGTCGTGCATCTCGTCGGTGGCGGCGTAAGGCGTGGTCCAGCGCGTGACGATATCGGTCAGTTGCGCGTCGTTACGGAAATCCGTGTCGGCGCCAGGCACGGCGAGGCCGAGATAGGTGCGGTCGCAGAAGACCTGGCTCTCGCCGGTCTCGGCCAGAATGATGAATTCATGGCTGAGATCGCCGCCGATGGGCCCGGTGTCGGCGCGCATCGGGATTGCTTGCAGGCCGATGCGTGCGAAAGTGCGCAGGTAGGAGACGAACATGCGATAATAGGCCATCTTCGCACCCTCGTAATCGAGGTCGAAGGAATAGGCGTCCTTCATCAGGAACTCGCGCGAGCGCATGACGCCGAAACGCGGACGCACCTCGTCGCGGAATTTCCACTGGATATGGTAGAGGTTGAGCGGCAGGTCCTTATAGGAGCGCACATAGGCGCGGAAAATATCCGTCACCATTTCCTCGTTGGTCGGGCCGAAGAGCATTTCACGCTCCTGCCGGTCCTTGATGCGCAGCATTTCCTTGCCGTAGGCGTCGTAACGGCCGCTTTCACGCCAGAGGTCGGCCGACTGTATGGTCGGCATCAGAATTTCATTGGCTCCCGCGCGATTCTGCTCCTCGCGGATGATGGTGCAGACCTTGTCCAGCACCTTGAGGCCGATCGGTAACCATGAATAGATACCCGCCGACTGCTGACGGATCATGCCCGAGCGCAGCATCAACCGGTGGGAGACGATTTCCGCCTCCTTGGGGTTTTCTTTCAGAATGGGCAAAAAGTACTGCGACAGACGCATCGTCACCACCGAATGAGAGAGGCTTGCCTGACTGCTCCGGGAATCAGGCAAAAATTAAGCATATTTGACGGTTTCTTACCGGGTTATCCGGCGAATGGAAACCCGGTTGTGGAATGGATTTGAAGTTTGAAGCAGGCTTTGTGACCGGCTTGAGAGAAGCCCCGACCGACGCTCCGCAGGTGCATCCGACGCAATTGCAGTGAAGACCGATCCTTTTTCCTAAAGCCGCTTCGGTTGGCCCTGTCTTCGGCGGAATAAATTAGCATTTTCGAATTCACATTCAATTTCAAAGCATTACAAAGGCGTTACCCATGGCGGACATATATGCGAAGGAAATGTGACGAGGAAGAAGATTTTTCGTGACAAAAGCTGTGCAATCCGCTATTTTTTTCATCATAAAAGTCACAACGGAATAAAACCGTTGGTTTCACGCGGTCAAAGTCTTGGGAGGATGGATCCAGGCGCGAATTTCCGCGGCCGCCAGGAAACTGGAAAAGGGTCGAACGCGTATTGAACTGGCAAGGCGCAAGCCTTGCTTTTTTTTTGCACTTGCGGCTGACCGTGCTGCGGCAGGAAATCCCGACGATAACACACTGATTTTGTGGGATTTAAATAGGACGCGCCGCAGCCGACGCAGGCATACTAAACGGCAAGTAAAACCGTTTTCGCCTCACCTGCGTCAAGAAATCGTGCCGCACGGTTTGCCCGATATAAAATGACGATGATTCAATGGCTTAAAGGAACCCGCATTTTATCGGATTCAGGAAATTTGATTTAAGCTATTGTTTTTACAAATGTCTTCATTCCGAAATCCGTTTCCGCTTTCGGGAAGCGCGACTTAGTGAAAAATCATCGGATTTTGATTCAACCAGAGCTATATTCCGGCCATCCTCGCCGTTTCATGTGACAAGGGAAGCGCTGCCTAATTTTCAGGCAGAAAACTCCGGTCAATACAGAAGGAGCAATCTCTCCATCCTTTTTCCGTATTTCCAGACCGGGAGCGTCACACGCTATTTCATATCCGGTATGAAGTGAGGAATATCATCGAAGGTCAGGCCGCTCATTTGCGTGATATAATAATAGAGCGCGAAGATGATGGTAGCGACCAGCGTGGTGCGCAGGAAGGCGCGGCCGATGCGCGGTTTCAACGGCGCGCTGGAGACGGTGCCAAGCGTGACGTCCTTTTCTTCCCCTTGCGTGCGCAGGCCCAGCGGCAGCATGGTGAACAGCGTCATCCACCAGACGATGAAATAGATGGCTATGCCGGAAATGAGCGTCATATGCTCATGCCTCCTCAAGTTCGATCAGCGCGCCGTTGAAATCCTTCGGATGCAGGAACAGCACCGGCTTGCCATGCGCCCCGGTCTTCGGCTCGCCATCGCCGAAGATGCGTGCGCCCTCCGCCCTGAGCCGGTCGCGCGCGGCGGCAATGTCACCCACCTCGTAGCACAGATGATGGATGCCGCCGGACGGATTCTTCTCAAGAAAGGCAGCGATGGGAGATGCCTCGCCCAGCGGCTCCAGCAATTCGATCTTCGTGTTGCCCACATCTACGAACACCACTGTCACCCCATGCTCCGGCAAGGCTTGCGGCTCGGTGACGGCCGCGCCGAACCCGTCGCGATAAAGCGCTGCCGCCGCCTTTATATCCGGCACGGCGATCGCAACATGGTTCAGGCGTTCGAGCATCGGCACCGTCTCCCTTCGGCGACACGAAATCAGTGTATCCTGTTCACGAACACTGTCACCACGGGCTTTTTGCCCCAGGCATGATTGGCCGCAGCGCGCACGGCCCGGCGCACGGATTCGCGCACCAGTTCGGGGTCCTTGCGGCGCACGCGCGGAATGCTGTCAATGGCCTCGATGGCGGCGTCGAGCAGGATATCTTCCATCAGTTCACCCTGCGCGTCCTCTTCAGGCACGCCGAAGGTGACAAGATCGGGCTCGTCCACGATGCGGTGCTCGCGGTCGAGCAGCACATTGACCGCGACATGGCCGACATAAGCGAGCTTGCGCCGCTCGGTCATGCCGATCTCGTCCTCGTCGCCGATCAGCCTGCCGTCCTTGTAGATGCGCCCGACCGGCGCCTCGTCGACGATCTCCGCCTTGCCCGGCGCGAGCCGCAGCATATCGCCGTCGCGCACCTGCGCCACCTGCTCGATGCCCTCCATCGCGCCGAGCGACCCCTGCGCCACCAGATGCGCGGCCTCGCCATGCACCGGCACGAGAATCTTCGGCTTCACCCATGAATACATGCGGCGCAATTCGTTGCGACGCGGATGGCCCGACACATGCACCAGCGCGTCGTCGTCGGTGATGATCCTGACGCCGCGCTCGATCAGCCGGTTCTTGATGTCGATGATGGCCTTCTCGTTACCGGGTATGGCGCGCGAGGAAAAGATAACCGTATCGCCCGCCGAAAGCGCAAGGCTGCGCATCTCGTCGCGCGCCAGCTTGGCAAGTGCGGCGCGCGGTTCTCCCTGACTGCCGGTGAGGATCATCACCACATTCTCGCGCGGGATATAGCCGTAATCCTCCTCGCTCAAAAATTCCGGCAGGCCCTCCATGTAGCCGAGTTCAGCGGCAACCGAGATGGCGCGCTTCATGGAGCGCCCGACCACCAGAACCTGACGGCCGGCATCGCGCGCCGCTTCCGCGATGGAACGGATGCGCCCGACATTGGAGGAAAACGACGTGATCGCCACCCGGCCGCGCGCCGCCTCGATCAACTCGCGCAGGCTTTCGCCCACCTGCCGCTCGGACGGGGATTCGCCGTCGCGCAGCGCATTGGTGGAATCGCAGATCAGCGCCAGCACTCCCGCCTGCCCCAGCGCGCGGAAACGCGCCTCGTCGATGACCGGGCCGAGCGCCGGTTCCGGGTCCATCTTCCAGTCGCCGGTATGAATCACCGTACCGAGCGGCGTGGTGATGGCGAGCGAGACGGGTTCGGGAATGGAATGGGTAACGGCGATGGCCTCCACCTTGAATGGACCGACCTCGAAACTGTCACCGGCCTTGTAGACGGTGACGGGGATTTCCGGCGCATTGTTCTCGGACTGGCGCTTGGCTTCCAGCAGGCCCGCCGTGAAGCCCGTGGCATGGACGGGAACCTTGAGCCGCGGCCACAGGTCGAGCAGCGCGCCGAAATGGTCCTCATGCGCGTGCGTGATGACGATGCCGCGCAGATTGTGCTTCTCCGCCTCCAGATAGCGGATATCGGGCAGGATGAGGTCCGCGCCCGGCTGCTCCGGCCCGGCGAAGCTGACACCCATGTCCACCACCAGCCATTCGCGCCTGTCGGCGGGACCGTAACCATACATGGCCAGATTCATGCCGATTTCGCCCACACCGCCGAGCGGCAGGAAAACGAATTCAGAATTGCTGGAGCGGGCCATGAAATTTCCTTTACGAACAGACGCCGGATCGGGGACGCCCCGGGAGATGCGCATCTAGAGCGGTTCCGGTAAAAACGGAGTCGTCGGAACCGCTCTATCTCTTTGTTTGAGCATCGGATGACGCGAAAACCGGTTCCCACTTTTCGGCCCGATGCTCTACCGCCTCAACTGGACCGAAAAGCCGCCCGTTGCAAGCCCGGCCGGGGCAGAAAGCCATTATTTCCGCAGCGTCGTCGCGGTCCCGAAATAGACGTCGCCCGCCGTCACCGCGACCCGTGCGCCGTCATCCTCACGGATCACGAAGCGGCAACCCGCATCGATGGTCTCGAAACGGCCCTCGATCACGCGGTCCTCGACCTGCATCGTGACATTGCCGCCAAGACCATGGGCGCGCTCCAGCCAGCGGGAGCGGATCACATCCAGTCCCCGGCCGCCGCTCCAGACCCGGTAATTCTCAGTCCATGCGTCGGACAGGGCCGAAAACAGGGTTTCGGCGTCGCAGCCGCAGCCGACCGCATGAAGCGAGGTCGCCAGATAGGGCAATCCCTCGGGATGAGCGACCACATTGGTGCCGATGCCGACGGCGATGGCCAGACGATCGACCCCGGTGGCGTTTCCGGGAAGAAAGGCGGATTCCAGCAGGATGCCGGAGAGTTTCGCACCGTTCAGCAGGACATCGTTCGGCCATTTGAGACCGATCGCGGGCGGCACGGACGGACCGGTGGCGGCGAAGACCGCGTCGAGCGCATCGGCCAGCGACAGGCCGGCGACGAAGCCGAGCGTCGCCGCCGCCTTCATGTCGAAACTGTCCACCAGAAGCAGGGTCGAGGCGAGATTGCCCTCCGGCGAGGACCAGGCGCGGCCACGCCTGCCGCGCCCGTTCTCCTGCTTTTTCGAGACGAACCAGATCCCGCCCGGATCACCGGCGGCGGCCCGTTCCAGAGCAACCGCATTGGTGGAGCCGACCGTCTCGAAACTTTCGAGACGGTAGCCTGCATTCGCGGCGATGGGCGAAAGTGCGAATCCCATCCGTGCCTGCACCCGTCCGCGTTTCAGAAAAACGTCTTCGCGGCGGCTTCGGCGAGATTGCCGATCGGGCCAGCAATGAAGAAGTAGAACAGCACGAAAAGGCCGCTGACAGTCAGCACAAGGCGAAGCTCGCCCGATACGGCCACGAAACCGGCTGCCGGCTCATCGAACCACATGACCTTGATGACGCGCAGGTAGTAGAACGCACCCACCACAGAAGCCAGAACGCCGATGATGGCGAGCGGCCACAGGCCCGCCTGCACGGCGGCGAGGAAGGTGTACCACTTGGCGAAAAAGCCCGCGAGCGGCGGAATGCCCGCCAGCGAGAACAGGAACACGGTCATCACCGTCGCCAGCACCGGATTTGTGCGCGACAGGCCGGCCAGATCGGCGATCTCCTCGACATTGCCGTCCTTGGTGCGCATGGCGAGGATGAAGGCGAAGGTGCCGAGCGTCATGGCGAGATAGATCGTCATGTAGATCATGACACCCTTGACGCCGACCAGCGTGCCGGCGGCAAGCCCGACCAGCGCGAAGCCCATATGGCCGATGGAGGAATAGGCCATCAGCCGCTTGATATTGTGCTGGCCGATCGCCGCGAACGCGCCCAGCACCATGGATGCGATGGAAATGAAGACGACGATCTGCTGCCAGTCATGCGTGACGGGCGCGAAGGCTTCCGCCACGACACGGATGATGAGCGCCATGGCCGCCATCTTCGGCGCGGAGGCGAAGAAGGCCGTCACCGGGGTCGGCGCACCTTCGTAGACGTCCGGCGTCCACATATGGAAAGGAACGGCGGAAATCTTGAAGACCAGACCGGAGAGAATGAAGACGAGACCGAACAGCAGGCCGAGATTGCGGCCCCCGCTCGTCAGGGCATGCGCGATCTCCGTGAAGCCGATATGGCCCGTAAAGCCGTAGACCAGCGTGATGCCGTAGAGCAGCAGGCCGGAGGAGAGTGAGCCGAGCACGAAATATTTCAGGCCCGCTTCCGTCGACCGCACGCTGTCGCGGTTGAAGGCCGCGAGCACGTAGAGCGACAGCGATTGCAGTTCGAGGCCGAGATAGAGCGCCAGCATGGTGGTGGCCGACACCATCAGGATCATGCCGAGCGTGGCGATCACCACCAGCACGGGGAACTCGAACTTGTCCAGTTGCTGCGCCCGCGCGAAGCCGATCGACATGACCAGTGTCACGATGGAGCCGACGAGCGTCAGCACCTTCATGAAGCGGGCGAAGCCGTCGCTGGTGAATGCGCCGCCGAAGGCGCTGCCGTTCGCCGGGAAGAAGACCACCAGCCCCAGCGCTACGACCAACACCGCCACGGCGAGACCGTTGACCAGCGTGGCGGCCCTGCCGCCGGAGAACACGCCTATCATCAGCAGCGCCAGGCCGCCCACGGCAAGGAAAATCTCCGGTGCCGCAAGGGTTAGATGAGCTATCACATCAGTCTGCATGACCTCACGCCTTTATTTATTGCGCCAGCATCGCGGTGGCGGGACCGCCAATCGCAGCGTGGTAATGTTGAACCAGGGCGTGCACGGAGCCCGCGGTCACATTCAGGATCGGGGTCGGATAGACACCGAAGAAGATGGTAAGCACCACCAGCGGATAGAGAATGAGCTTCTCGCGCGGGCTGAGATCGAGCAAAGCCTTGAGGCTGTCCTTGGTCAGCGCGCCGAACACCACCTGACGGTAGAGCCAGAGCGCATAGCAGGCAGACAGGATCACGCCCGTGGTCGCAAGGAGTGCAAGCCACGTATTGACGCGGAAGGCGCCGAACAGGGTCAGGAACTCGCCGATGAAGCCGGACGTGCCCGGCAGGCCGACATTCGCCATGGTGAAGATCAAAAAGGCCACGGCGTATTTCGGCATGATGTTCACCAGACCGCCGAAGGCCGAGATCTCACGGGTGTGCATGCGGTCATAGATGACGCCGACGCAGAGGAACAGCGCGCTCGACACGATGCCGTGCGACAGCATCTGGAAGATCGCGCCCTGCACGCCCTGCTCATTGGCGACAAAGATGCCCATGGTCACATAGGCCATGTGCGCCACCGAGGAATAGGCGATCAGTTTCTTCATGTCCTCCTGCACCATCGCCACCAGCGAGGTGTAGATGATGGCGATGACGGAGAGCGTGAACACCAGCGGCGCGAAGAACTGCGAGGCGTCGGGGAACATCGGCAGCGAGAAACGCAGGAAACCGTAGCCGCCGAGCTTCAGCAGGATACCCGCCAGGATGACCGAGCCGGCCGTCGGCGCCTCGACGTGGGCGTCGGGAAGCCAGGTATGGACCGGCCACATCGGCATCTTCACCGCCAGGGAGGCGAAGAAGGCCAGCCATAGCCATGTCTGCATGGACGGCGGAAAATGATATTGCAGCAGATCGACGATATTCATCGTGCCTGCCTGCCAGTACATCGCCATGATGGCCAGCAGCGTCAGCACGGAGCCGAGCAGCGTGTACAGGAAGAACTTCAAGCTCGCATAGACGCGCCGCTTGCCGCCCCACACGCCGATGATGATGAACATCGGGATCAGGCCGCCTTCGAAGAAGACGTAGAACAGGAACAGGTCGAGCGCGCAGAACACGCCGATCATCAGCGTTTCAAGGATCAGGAACGCGATCATGTATTCCTTGACGCGCTTTTCGACCGACACCCAGCTTGCAAGGATGCAGAAGGGCATGAGGAACGCGGAAAGCACCACGAACAGCATGGAAATGCCGTCCACGCCCATATGATAACTGATGCCGCCGCCGACCCAGCCATAGTGCTCGACCATCTGGAAGCCCGGATTCGAATTGTCGAAACCGGCCCAGACGACGAGCGACAGGATGAAGACGAACAGGGTCGTCAGCAGGGCAATCCAGCGGATATTGCGGCGCGAAGCCTCGCTGTCGTCCTTGATGAAAAGGATCAGTAACGCGCCGACGAGCGGCAGAAACGTGACCGTTGAGAGAATGGGCCAGTCGGTCATCAGAAAGTGCTCCCGAGCATCATCCACGTGACGAGCGCGGCGACGCCGATCAGCATCGCGAATGCGTAATGATAAAGGTAGCCGGACTGTATCCTGACGACGCGGTTGGTGACGTCGAGCACGCGGGCCGAGACGCCGTCCGGGCCGAAGCCGTCGATAAGCCAGCCGTCACCGCCCTTCCAGAGCAGGCGGCCGAGCCGGCGCGCCGGACGAACGAACAGGAAGTCGTAGAGTTCGTCGAAATACCACTTGTTCAGGAGGAACTGGTAGAGGCCGTGATGGCGAGCCGCCAGCGCCTTCGGGATTTCCGGCGAGCGGATGTAGAAGACCCAGGCGATCACGAAGCCGAGCACCATGGCGACAAAGGGCGACAGGCCGATCCAGAGCGGAACATGCTCGTGTGCTTCAAGGATATTGTTGTTCGCCGAGGTGAAGAGAGCGCCCTTCCAGAATTCGGCGTAGTCATGGCCGAAGAAATATTCGTGGAACACGACACCCGCCAGCAGCGCGCCGATAGCGAGGACGAACAGCGGCACCAGCATGACCGGCGGCGATTCATGGGCATGGTGCATGACCTCATGCGAGGCGCGCGGCTTGCCGTGGAAGGTCATGAAGATCAGGCGCCAGGAATAGAAGCTGGTGAAGAGCGCGGCCACGATCAGGAGCACCGAGGCATAGCCCGACGCAGCCGAGTGGGAAGCGTAGACCGCCTCGATGATGGCATCCTTGGAGAAGAAGCCGGCGGTGCCGATCAGCGTTTCCGGTATGCCCAGCCCCGTCAGGGCCAGTGTGCCGATGATCATCATCCAGTAGGTGACGGGGATGACCTTGCGCAGGCCACCCATGTGGCGCATGTCCTGCTCGTCATGAACGGCATGGATGACCGAGCCGGCGCACAGGAACAGCAGCGCCTTGAAGAAGGCGTGCGTGAACAGGTGGAACACCCCCGCGCCATAGGCGCCGACGCCGAGCGCGGCAAACATGTAGCCGAGCTGCGAACAGGTCGAATAAGCGATGACGCGCTTGATGTCGTTCTGCACGAGACCGACGGTCGCGGCGAAGAACGCGGTGGTCGCGCCGATGACGGTGACGACGAAAAGCGCGGCCGGGGCAAGATCGAAGATCGGCGACATGCGCGCGACCATGAACACGCCCGCCGTCACCATGGTGGCGGCGTGGATGAGGGCCGAAACCGGGGTCGGGCCCTCCATGGCGTCCGGCAACCAGGTATGCAGCAGGAACTGCGCCGACTTGCCCATCGCGCCCATGAACAGCAGCAGGCAGACCACGGTAAGCGCGGTTTCCTTGTGCAACTGATAGCCGAGGAAGTTCAGCACCACCTGACCGGTATCGGCGGAACCGTTCGCGGGCAGGTAATGCGCGGCGGCGGCGAAGATCGTGTTGTAGTCCACCGCCTGGAACAGCGCGAAGACGCCGAAGATGCCCAGCAGGAAGCCGAAGTCGCCGACGCGGTTGACGACGAAGGCCTTCATGGCGGCGGCGTTGGCCGAAGGCTTCTGGAACCAGAAGCCGATCAGAAGGTAGGAAGCCAGACCCACGCCTTCCCAGCCGAAGAACATCTGGAGAAGATTGTCCGACGTCACCAGCATGAGCATGGCGAAGGTGAACAGCGACAGATAGGCGAAGAAACGCGGGCGATGCGGGTCGTGGTGCATGTAGCCGATCGAATAGATATGCACCAGCGCCGAAACCGTATTGACCACCACCAGCATGACGCCCGTCAGCGTGTCGACGCGCAGCGCCCAGTCGAAGCTCAGGCCACCCGACGTGACCCAGTGCAGCACGGGGATGCGCACGGTTTCCGCGTCATGGCCGAGCGGTATCTGGAAGAAGACCACCCACGACAGAACAAGCACGATCAACATGAGGCCGGTCGTGACGAGTTCGCTCGGCCGGGCTCCGATCTGGTTGCCGAACAGGCCGGCGATCAGGAAGCCCAGCAGGGGAAGGAAGACGATCGCGTAATAGAGCATTTGCCCGTCAACCTTTCATGACATTGACATCTTCCACCGCGATGGAGCCGCGGTTGCGGAAGAAAACGACGAGAATGGCGAGACCGATGGCCGCTTCCGCAGCCGCGACGGTCAGGACGAAGAGGGCGAAGACCTGCCCGACCATATCGCCGAGCACCGAGGAGAACGCCACGAAATTCAGGTTGACCGAAAGAAGGATCAGCTCGATCGACATCAGGATGACGATGACGTTCTTGCGGTTCAGGAAGATGCCGAAGATGCCGAATGTCAGCAGGATGGCCGAAACGGTCAGATAGTGAGCGATACCGATTTCCATATTCTTGCCCTCAGATGCCTTTGCCCGTTTCGACTTTCCGGATCTCGATCGCCGTTTCCGGCGTGCGGGCGACCTGCGTCGGGATCGACTGGCGCTTGACGTTCGGCTTGTGGCGCAGCGTCAGCACGATGGCGCCGATCATCGCGACCAGAAGCACCATACCCGCGATCTGGAAGTAGAAGACGTAATTCGTATAGAGGATATCGCCGAGCGCCGCCGTATTGGTGGTGTGCGCCATATCGGGGATCGGCATGGCGCCCTGCCCCAGCTTCGGCGTGAACATGCGGCTGGCGAAGACGAAGATCAGTTCGCCAAGCAGGATCAACCCGATCAGCGCGCCGATGGGCGCATATTGCAGCGCACCGCGCTTCAGTTCGGCGAAGTCCACGTCGAGCATCATGACGACGAACAGGAACAGCACCGCCACCGCGCCGACATAGACGACAAGCAGGATCATGGCGAGGAACTCCGCCCCCGTCAGCAGGAACAGCGCCGACGCGTTGAAGAAGGTGAGGATCAGAAACAGCACCGAATGCACGGGATTGCGCGCCGCGATCACCATGAAGGCGCTGGCGATCATGATGATGGCGAACAGATAGAAGAATGCTGCCGCTATACCTGTCAGCATGGGGATCCCCCAAGACCTTTCCGTGAACGAGACCCTATTGCCTCGCCCGCTTTACTCAAATTTTTATTCAAGCATCGAATGATCGAGAACCGGAAACCACTTTTCGGTTCGATGCTTCTGATCCGACCGGGAACCCGGTCAGCGATAAGGCGCGTCCATCGCGATATTGCGCGCGATTTCACGTTCCCAGCGGTCGCCGTTGGCGAGAAGCTTGTCCTTGTCGTAGTACAGCTCTTCGCGCGTTTCGGTGGCGAATTCGAAATTCGGCCCCTCGACGATGGCGTCGACCGGGCAGGCTTCCTGACAGAAGCCGCAATAGATGCACTTCACCATGTCGATGTCGTAGCGCACCGTGCGGCGGGTGCCGTCATTGCGGCGCGGGCCGGCCTCGATGGTGATGGCCTGCGCCGGACAGATCGCCTCGCACAGCTTGCAGGCGATGCAGCGTTCCTCGCCGTTGGGATAACGGCGCAGCGCGTGCTCGCCTCGGAAGCGAGGAGAAACCGGTCCCTTTTCATGCGGATAGTTCAGCGTCGCCTTGGGCGCGAAGAACTGGCGCATGGACAGGAAGAACGCGGCCAGGAACTCCTTCAGGATCAGTGATTTGGCCGCTTGGGCGATGGAAGCCATGGTACTTACTCCTTACGCCAGACCGAAGACTTTGAGGAAGGTCGCGGTGGCCACGACCATGAACAGCGAGATCGGCAGGAACACCTTCCAGCCCAGCCGCATGAGCTGGTCGTAGCGGTAGCGCGGCACAATCGCCTTCGCCATCGCGAACAGGAAGAAGCAGAAGCAGAGCTTCAGGATGAACCAGACGATGCCCGGCACCCAGTTGAGGACCGCGATGTCCACCGGGGGCAGCCAGCCGCCGAGGAACAGGATGGTCATCAGGGCGCACATCAGCGTGATCGCCACATATTCGCCGAGGAAGAACAGAAGGAACGGCGTCGACGAATATTCGATCATGTGGCCGGCCACCAGTTCCGATTCCGCTTCGACGAGATCGAAGGGCGGGCGGTTGGTTTCGGCCAGCGCCGAGATGAAGAACACCACGAACATCGGCAGCAGGCACAACCAGTTCCAGTCGAGGAAGGAAGCCGGCAGGCCGAGCTTGGTGCCGAGGCCGGTGTTCTGCGACAGCACGATGTCGGTGAGGTTGAGCGAGCCCGCCGTCAGCAGCACGGTGACGATGACGAAGCCGATCGAGACTTCGTAGGACACCATCTGCGCCGCCGAGCGCAGCGCGCCGAGGAAGGGATATTTCGAGTTCGACGCCCAGCCGCCCATGATCACGCCATAGACCTCGAGCGAGGAAATGGCGAAGATATAGAGGATGCCGACATTGATATCGGCGACCGCCCAGCCCTTATTGACCGGAATTACCGCCCATGTGGCCAGCGCCAGCACCGCCGAGACGAACGGGGCTAGAAGGAACACGCCCTTGTTGGCGCCCGACGGGATGATCGGCTCCTTGAACACGAACTTGAGCAAGTCCGCGAAAGCCTGAAACAGACCCCATGGACCGACCACGTTGGGGCCGCGGCGAAGCTGCACAGCCGCCCAGATCTTGCGGTCGGCGTAGAGCAGATAGGCGACGACGATCAGCAATACCACCAGCAGGACAAGCGACTTCAGCGCGACGATCAGCGCGGGCAAGACGTAAGTTGCAAAAATTCCGTCCATAATTCCGTTCTCTCCCGCCTTACTCTGCCGCCTGCCGGAAACCGCCAGCCGCCAGCGCCGAACATTCCGCCATCACGGCGGAAGCGCGGGCGATCGGGTTCGTGAGGTAAAAATCCTTGACCGGGGACGCGAAGGCGCCATTGCCGGGATTGGACGCCTTGGCCGCAAGCGCGACCAGATCGTCGGTGGAGGCGGGCGTGATGGCCTCGATCTCCATCATATGCGGATAATCCGCATAAAGCTTCGCGCGAAGCTGCGCCATCGAATCGAACGGCAGGCGCTTGCCCAGCGTGTCCGAAAGCGCGCGCAGGATCGCCCAGTCCTCCTTGGCTATGCCCGGCGCAAAACCGGCGCGCAGCCCCAACTGGACACGGCCCTCGGTATTGAGCCAGGTGCCGGACTTCTCCGTATAGGCCGCGCCCGGCAGGATGACGTCGGCCGCGTGCGCGCCGGCGTCGCCATGAGTGCCGATATAGACGACGAAGCTGTTGCCCTTACCGCTCATGTCGAGTTCGTCCGCGCCGAGCAGGAAGACGACGTCGAGCGCGCCGAGCATGTCGCGGGCCGCCTTGCCGCCCTCGCCCGGCACGAAGCCGAGATCGAGCGCACCGACGCGGGACGCCGCATGATGCAGCACCGAGAAGCCGTTCCAGCCGTCCTTGATCGCGCCGACATCCTGCGCCAGCCTCGCGGCGGTGGAGAGCACCGCACCGCCGTTCTCGCCGGTCAGCGCGCCCTGCCCGACGATGATGAGCGGAGGTTCGGCCTTGGCGAGCACGTCGCGGAAACTGCTCTTGCCGGCAGCGACTGCCGCCAGCGTTTCCGCGCCGGCGCCGAGATATTCGTAATCGTAGCGCAGTTCGGCGCGTTCGCCGATCAGCGCGACGGGGAACGGCCCCATGCGCTGGCGTTTGCGGATGCGGGCATTGAGCACCGCCGCCTCGATACGCGGATTGGAACCGACTATCAGCAATGCGTCAGCGTTTTCAATACCTTCGATGGTAGAGTTAAAGAGATAGGTCGCGCGGCCGAGAGCCGGGTCCAGCGCCGCGCCGTCCTGACGGCAATCGGTGTTGGGCGAGCCGAGCGCGGCCATCAGGCCCTTGAGCGCATAGATTTCCTCGACCGAAGCGAGATCGCCCGCCACCGCGCCGATCCGGTCGGCGGAAGTTGCCGCAACCTTGGCGGCAATGGCCGCAAAGGCTTCCGGCCAGGTCGCGGCGACCAGACGGCCATCCTTGCGGATATAAGGCCGGTCGAGGCGCTGCGTGCGCAGCCCGTCCCAGATGAAGCGGGTCTTGTCGGAAATCCACTCCTCGTTCACCTGATCGTTGACGCGCGGCATGACACGCATCACTTCGCGGCCGCGCGTATCGACGCGGATATTGGAGCCGACCGCATCCATCACGTCGATGGTCTCGGTCTTGGTCAGTTCCCACGGGCGCGCCTGAAAGGCGTAAGGCCGCGAGGTCAGCGCGCCGACCGGGCAGAGGTCGATGACATTGCCCTGCAATTCCGAGGTCATGGCGCGTTCGAGATAGGTGGTGATCTCGGCGTCCTCGCCGCGGCCGATGAGGCCAAGCTCGGAAATACCGGCCACTTCGGTGGTGAAGCGGACGCAACGCGTGCAGTGGATGCAGCGTGTCATCACCGTCTTGACCAGCGGCCCGATATATTTGTTCTCGACGGCGCGCTTGTTCTCGCGATAGCGCGAGCCGTCGGTGCCGAAGGCCATGGCCTGATCCTGCAGATCGCATTCGCCGCCCTGATCGCAGATCGGGCAGTCGAGCGGATGGTTGATGAGCAGGAACTCCATCACGCCTTCGCGGGCCTTCTTGACCATCGGCGTGTTGGTGAAGATTTCCGGCGCCTCGCCGTTCGGGCCGGGGCGCAGGTCGCGCACGCCCATGGCGCAGGAGGCCGCCGGCTTCGGCGGTCCGCCCTTCACTTCAACCAGACACATGCGGCAGTTTCCGGCGATGGAAAGCCGCTCATGGAAACAGAAACGCGGCACTTCCGCGCCCGCGGCTTCGGCAGCCTGAAGGAGCGTATAGTGATCGGGAACCTCGATCTCCGTGCCGTCTACCTTGATCTTCGCCATCGCTTTTCCAAACCTGCGGCCCGTGCCGCATATTCTCGCGTCAAACTCTCTTTGCGCCTTATTCCGCCGCTTCCAGCCGGATATTGCGGCTTTGAACGGCATTGCGCGTATATTCGTCGATCCGCTTCTCGATTTCCGGACGGAAATTGCGGATCAGGCCCTGAATCGGCCATGCGGCGGCGTCGCCCAGAGCGCAGATCGTGTGACCCTCGATCTGCTTGGTGACGTCGAACAGCATATCGATCTCGCGCTTCTGCGCGTTGCCTTTGACCATGCGCTCCATCACGCGCCACATCCAGCCGGTGCCCTCGCGGCACGGCGTGCACTGACCGCAGCTTTCATGCTTGAAGAAGTACGAAAGCCGCGCGATCGCCTTGATGATGTCGGTGGACTTGTCCATGACGATCACGCCGCCGGTGCCGAAGGACGACTTGAGTTCGCGCATCCCGTCGAAATCCATGATGGCGTCCATCATGTCTTCGCCCTTGATGACCGGGCAGGACGCGCCGCCGGGAATGACGGCGAGCAGATTGTCCCAGCCGCCGCGAATGCCGCCGGCGTGCTTTTCGATCAGTTCGCGGAAGGTGACGCCGAGCGCCTCCTCTACCACGCAGGGCGTGTTCACATGGCCGGAAAACTGGAACAGCTTGGTGCCGACATTGTTCGGGCGTCCGATGGACGAGAACCACGCCGCGCCGCGCCGCAGGATGGTCGGCGCAACGGCGATGGATTCGACGTTGTTCACCGTGGTCGGGCAACCATAGAGGCCCATATTGGCCGGGAACGGCGGCTTGAGGCGCGGCTGGCCCTTCTTGCCCTCGAGGCTTTCGAGCAGGGCCGTTTCCTCGCCGCAGATATAGGCGCCGGCGCCGTGATGCAGGAATATGTCCATATCCCAGCCGCACTTGTTGTCCTTGCCGAGAAGGCCGGCGTCGTAGCACTCGTCGATAGCCGCCTGAAGCGCCTCGCGCTCGCGTATGAACTCGCCACGCAGATAAATATAGGCAGTGTGCGCGCCCATGGCGCAGCCGGCGATGACGCAGCCCTCGATCAGCGTATGCGGATCGTGGCGCATGATCTCGCGATCCTTGCAGGTACCGGGCTCGGATTCGTCGGCGTTGACGACAAGGTAATGCGGGCGGCCGTCGCTCTGCTTGGGCATGAACGACCATTTCAGGCCGGTCGGGAAGCCGGCGCCCCCGCGTCCGCGCAGGCCCGACGCCTTCATCTCGTCGATGATCCAGTCGCGGCCCTTTTCGATCAGGCCCCTGGTGTTGTCCCACGCGCCGCGCGACATGGCGCCCTTGAGCGACCGATCCCTGAGGCCGTAAATATTGGTGAAGATGCGATCTTTATCAGCCAGCATGTCTCACCTGTTTCCGTTTGTGTTCTTGACAGTCGGGGACTTCATCATACCGGCTTCTTTCCGAATACCTTGATGTATTCCTCGACTCCGCCCTTGGCCAAGGCCTTCGCCTGCTTGACCCAGTCTTCCCGCTCGATACGGCCGTGGAAGCTCAGATAATGGTCAACCCACTCGCGCTCGGCCTTCTTCCAGGAAGCGACCTGTCTGAACGTGAAGATGCCCAGTTCGTGCAGGATCGTCTCGGTCTTCGGGCCGACTCCGGAGATGAGCTTGAGATCGTCAACCGCTTCCGGGCGTTCCATCGCCACCGGGCGGTTCTCGTCGTCGAGCGACGGCTTGGACTTCGCCTCCGCCGAAACGGCTTTTTCCCCGGCGGGCGACGCCTTGGCGTCCGAAGGCGTCTTGAGCGCCGGTGCGGTTTCCGGTGCGTTTGTCACCGGCTTGGCGGCATTGGAGGGCGGCACGCTTGCAGCCTCCGCTTTGGCTTTCGCCTCCGCTTCAGCCTTGGCCTTGGCTTCCGCCTCGGCCTTCGCCTTCGCAGCCGCCGCATCCGAAGCCTTGCGCGTTTCCAGACCGATCTTCCTGTAGTCGAGATCCTCGGTCAGCGAGGTCAGGCCGGTGATCGGTTCCGACGTGGTGCGGCCGTCCTGCGGACCCGGCTTGATCGTATCGCCCTTGCCGGCCTCGAAAGCGTCAATGATTTCTTCCAGTCGTTCCGGAGTCAGATCCTCATAGGTATCCTTGAAGATCATGATCATCGGCGCATTGGCGCAGGCGCCCAGACATTCGACCTCTTCCCACGACAGCGTACCGTCGGCGTTCGGCTCGAATTGCTCATGGTTGATCCTGTGACGGCAGACATCCATCAGGGCTTCGGAGCCGCGCAGCATGCAGGGCGTGGTACCGCAGACCTGAATATGGGCGCGCGTGCCGACCGGCTTCAACTGGAACTGCGTATAAAATGTCGCGACTTCCAGCACGCGGATCAACGGCATGTCGAGCATTTCGGCGACATATTCGATTGCCGCCCGCGTCACCCAGCCTTCCTGATCTTGCGCGCGCATGAGCAGCGGGATGACAGCCGACTGCTGGCGGCCATCGGGGTATTTTGCAAGCGTCTTTTGCGCCCATGCCTGATTTTCCGCGCTGAACGCGAAACCAGCCGGCTGGACGGCATCATCTGCGAGACGGCGAACGGACATCAGCGGTCAACCTCACCAAACACGATATCGAGAGAGCCGAGGATTGCCGACACGTCGGCCAGCATGTGGCCGCGGCACAGGAAATCCATGGCCTGTAGATGGGCGAAGCCCGGCGCGCGCAACTTGCAGCGATAGGGCTTATTGGAACCGTCCGAAACGAGGAAAACGCCGAACTCGCCCTTGGGGGCCTCGACCGCCGCATAAACCTCGCCGGCCGGCACGTGGTAGCCTTCCGTGTAAAGCTTGAAGTGATGGATGAGCGCCTCCATGGAGCGCTTCATCTCACCGCGCTTCGGCGGCACGATCTTGTTGTCGGTATTCGAGACGGGGCCGACGCGCTCCTTGCCGAGCAACTGGTCGATGCACTGGCGCATGATGCGCGTGGACTGACGCATCTCTTCCATGCGGATCAGGTAACGGTCGTAGCAGTCACCGTTCTTGCCTATCGGAATATCGAATTCCATTTCCGGATAGCATTCATAGGGCTGCGACTTGCGCAGGTCCCATGCCGCGCCCGAGCCGCGCACCATGACGCCGGAGAAGCCCCATGCCCATGCGTCGTCCAGCGACACCACGCCGATATCGACGTTGCGCTGCTTGAAGATGCGGTTCGGCGTGATGAGATCGTCCAGATTCTTGAGCGTGACGTGGAACGGGTCGATCCACTTGCCGATATCCTCGACGAGCTGGTCGGGAATGTCCTGATGGACGCCGCCGGGACGGAAATAGGCCGCGTGCATGCGCGCGCCGCAGGCACGCTCATAGAACACCATCAGCTTCTCGCGTTCCTCGAAGCCCCAGAGCGGCGGCGTCAGCGCACCCACGTCCATGGCCTGCGTGGTGACGTTGAGCAGGTGGTTCAGGATGCGTCCCATTTCCGAATAGAGCACCCGAATCAACTGACCGCGCTTCGGCACGTCGATGCCGAGCAGGCGTTCGACGGCCAGCGCATAGGCGTGCTCCTGATTCATCGGCGCCACGTAATCGAGGCGATCGAGATAGGGCACGGCCTGAAGATAGGTCTTGGACTCCATCAGCTTCTCGGTGCCGCGATGCAGCAGGCCGATATGCGGATCGACGCGGTCGACCACCTCGCCGTCGAGTTCGAGCACGAGGCGCAGCACACCGTGCGCGGCAGGGTGCTGCGGGCCGAAGTTGATATTGAAATTGCGGACCTGTGTCTCAGCCATGTTCAGCTTCCTGATGCCCTCAATTCGCCTTGGCCTTCTCGTCGCCGGGCAGGACGTAATCCGTCCCCTCCCACGGCGAGAGGAAGTCGAAATTGCGGAATTCCTGACGAAGCTGCACCGGCTCGTAGATGACGCGCTTCAATTCGTCGCTGTAACGCACCTCGACGAAGCCGGTCGTCGGAAAGTCCTTGCGCAGCGGGTGCCCCTCGAAACCGTAATCGGTGAGCAGGCGGCGGAGATCCGGGTGGCCGGAGAACAGCACGCCATACATGTCGTATGTCTCGCGCTCGTACCATTCCGCGCCGCAATAGACACCGACCGCGGAAGGAACCAGCGTATCCTCGTCGGCCTGCACCTTGACGCGGATGCGCAGGTTCTGTGTCGGCGACATCAACTGGTAGACCACGTCGAAGCGCTTCTCGCGCTGCGGATAATCGACGCCGGAAATATCGGTCAGGTTGACGAAGCGGCACTGCGCGTCGTCGCGCAGGAAGGTCAGCACCCTGAGGATGGCGTCCACCGGCACGTCAAGCGTCAGTTCGCCATAGGCGAGCTTCGCCTCCACGATCGCATCGCCGAGGCGTTCCCTGACATGGGCGGAAAGTGCACCGAGAGCTTCTTCGCTCATTTTAATGTCCTTTCTCCGGCCTCAACGCTCGATGGTGCCGGTGCGGCGAATCTTCTTCTGGAGAAGAAGAATGCCGTAGAGCAGCGCTTCGGCGGTCGGCGGGCAGCCCGGAACATAGATATCCACCGGCACCACGCGGTCGCAGCCACGCACCACCGAATAGGAATAGTGATAATAGCCGCCGCCGTTGGCGCAGGAGCCCATCGAGATGACGTAGCGCGGCTCCGGCATCTGGTCGTAGACCTTGCGCAGCGCCGGGGCCATCTTGTTGGTGAGCGTGCCCGCGACGATCATCACGTCCGACTGGCGCGGCGAGGCGCGCGGCGCGATGCCGAAGCGCTCGGCGTCATAGCGCGGCATGGAGATGTGCATCATCTCCACCGCGCAGCAGGCGAGGCCGAAGGTCATCCACATCAGCGAGCCGGTGCGCGCCCATGTAATAAGCGCGTCGGCGGAGGTGACGATGAAGCCCTTGTCGGAAAGCTCGCCGTTCAGATCCTTGAAAAAGGCATCGTCGGAGCCAACCGGTTTGCCCGTGCGCGGATCGAGAATGCCCTTGGGCTGCGGAGCAACGAGGGTCGTGTTGGAGTCGTTCAATCCCATTCCAGCGCTCCCTTCTTCCATTCATAAATGAAGCCGATGGTGAGCACGCCGAGGAAAACCATCATCGAGGCGAAGCCGAACCAGCCGATCTTGCTGAACGAGACCGCCCACGGGAACAGGAAAGCGACTTCAAGGTCGAAGATGATGAACAGGATCGACACCAGATAGAAGCGGATGTCGAACTTCATGCGCGCGTCATCGAAGGCGTTGAAGCCGCACTCGTAAGCGGAAAGCTTCTCCGGGTCGGGCTGCCTGTAGGCGGTGATGAACGGTGCGATCAGAAGGGCCGCACCGATGATGATCGCTATGCAGAGAAAGATGACGATCGGCAGATAGGAACTCAAAAGCTCGTTCATGATCCTTTATCCGGCTTGAATACGAGGCTGTTTCGCCTGTCATAAGCTTTTTGAAGCCGACGACCATGCGACACATTGCATCTTCTGTAACCTCGTCGCCCAAAGCAGCTTCAAAAGGCATGCCGTGCGAACTAAGCGCATTTCGCGGGGACGGTTAGCGCAGCGCGTCCGCGAGCGCAAGCCCTGCCTTTTCAACAGATCGGCATGACACCTGTATAACGAGGCTGCACCCCGGCCCGTACACCGCAATCGCCCAATCCGTCCCGCTTTTTGCTATACCACGAAAAGATCATAATTTCGTGAGGAAAATGCCGCCTTTGCTCCGGGGCCTCCGGCGAGAGGCCCGACAGGGGAGCAGGAAGGGAAAAGCGGGAGAAGCAATCCCGGTGAAATTCCATTCGCCATAACGATCAGGAAAGAGAATCGAAAAGCATGGTGAAGGCGATTCACGCCAGACCATGCCTTCCGCGCGGCGTGGTTGGCTCTATCATCGGCACATGTCCTGAACCGATGGTCTGCCACAACGAAAGGAGCGTGGAATGGGCACGGATTTTCTGGCCTCCGGCGATGTCGCCATCATCGCCGCTATTATCCTTTCCGTCGCGTGGCTCACCCTCAAGGGGTTTCCCAAATAATATCCTGCTTAAGCATTTTGCAGCCGGATGGAATCGTTCGGCGTCGCATAAAGGCGGCGACGATAGACGATTGCCGGCGGACCTGCTCTGATTGCGGGCTTCTGATCGTCTCGGCTTCTTGACCAGACCAACCGCTCGCTCGTGGAGCATGATGTTGAATCCTGGATCGGCCGGTGGACATTCCAAAATGGATGCCGTGCGAAAGCCCGGTAGAAACAGATCAGGGAGAACAAAAAGTGACGAAAGATGGAATTGCCAGTGCGGCGTTCCAGATTTTGCGTTGCGCCACTTCCCAAGTCATTGAAAAGTGGCGCGAGTGACGGGGCTCGAACCCGCGACCTCCGGCGTGACAGGCCGGCACTCTAACCAACTGAGCTACACCCGCGCATCTTGCGGCAACCTTCCGGCTGCGTCGCTGCCGGCGTTTCCGTCCGGCGTGAGCGGTCGTTTAAGGGGTTCGCAGACAAGTGTCAAGCAAGTGCCTCGAAGAAAACGGAAGATTTTTTTCGCACTGTGCAAAAGGCCGATCTTGCGGGATTTTCGGCATGATATTCCCCTGAAGCAAGGGACAGCCCGAGACGGTCCCTTCCCTTTCCCGCGAACGCGCCGGCGAATCTGTCACTTGCCATCTGCCGGACCGGGATAATCGGCGTAGTTGTCGGTGCTTCAAGACCGTCCCGACGCTGGATTGTCAGTTATGACAGCGGAATCGATGAATTATGACAATCACCCCCTATTGATTGTGACAGCAATATGGGTTCACGCTCCGTGAAAAGAACGGAGAATTTGTTCCATGCGCATAGTAAAAGTCGAAACCGTCACTTATGATCCGGAGGCCAAGACCCTTTCCTTCTCCGGCGTCAACCGGTTTTCGCGGCATAAGCAAGCCTCGATCTTTATCGAGGACGATGTAAAATTCATCGAGACCATTCATCAATTGCTGGCCAATTCCGACACGGCTTCCGTGGATTTCACGAAAACTTCTGACAAGAAGGCGTCCGGCGGCAAGGGGAAGAAAAAGAAAGGCGCGAAAGCCGCAGCGGAAAAACCCGCCGGGGAAAAGAAGAAGCCCAAGGCTTCGCCCAAGCCTGCAAACGAAACAGCGGAATAAGAGCGAAAGGCGGTCCTGAACCGCCTTTTTCTTTGAATCGCTCCCATACGACGCGCGCTCTTGACGCCGCTCTTCATAAAATCTAGTTGATTCGTGACGGTTCCCAGCGACGAAAACCGCCGGGATTAAAAGGGAACACGGTGAGGACGACCCGATCGGGGCCAAATCCGTGGCTGCCCCCGCAACTGTAAGCGGATGCCGCTCATCCTCGTGACGCACTGTCTGATCAGTGTGTCGTGCCACTGCGCAAGGGTTCGCCCCGCGTGGGAAGGCAGATGAAAGGTGTCAAATCCGCGAGCCAGGAGACCTGCCGCCGCAACGAAATCCGTAATCACGAGCGGGGAAGCTCGGAAAGGATGCGACGACGATGTGTCATACCTGACCCTGTGGCCTGATTCCCCATCCGATTTTCCGGCCTTTTTATTACGTGCCCCGAAGCACCCGCGCCTTTTCCTGTGCATCATTGCCATCCTGCGCGCCTTCGCTCGCCTTCCGTCTGAAAGGACCATCGCCTTGCGCATCCATTCGCTTTTCGCCGCATTTGGCGCCACCGCACTCGTGGCGCTTTCCGCCGCCCCTTCCCTCGCCGAATCGACCCACTATCCGCTGACGCTGAAAAATTGCGGGCGCGACATAACCTTCGACCATGCGCCCGCGCGCGTCGTCTCGGTCGGGCAGAGTTCGACAGAGATTCTCTATATGCTCGGGCTCGCCGACAAGGTGGCCGGCACCGCGCTGTGGGTCGGCCCCGTGCTGCCGCAATTCGCGGCGGTGAACGCGAAAATCCCGCGTCTTGCCGACAACGATCCGAGTTTCGAGAGCATCGTCGAGAAGAAGCCCGATCTGGTGACGACCCAGTTCCAGTGGCAGATCGGCCCGCATGGCGTGGTCGCGACGCCGGAGCAGTTCTCCGAACTGCACATCCCGCTCTACACCTCGCCCGCCGACTGCATCGGCAAGGACAATTCCGGCGGCGGCGACGGCGTGCGCACGGCGAAATTCTCCATGGACCTGATCTATCAGGAGATCAGCGATATGGCGCGCGTCTTCGACGTGCAGGATCGCGGCGACAAGCTGATCGCCGAGCTGAAGGCCCGCGAGGAAGCCGCGCGCAGGAAGATCACCGCGCTCAACGGCAAGGTATCGGCGGTGTTCTGGTTCTCCAGCGCCGAACTCGATATCGATCCCTATGTGGCGGGCCAGAGCGGCGCGCCCGGCTACATCATGTCCACGCTCGGCGTGCGCAACGTGATCGACAGCCAGGACGAATGGCCGACGGTCGGCTGGGAAACCATCGCCAAAGCCAACCCGACCATCATCGTCCTCGGCAAGATGGATCGCCGCCGCTTCCCCGCCGACAATATCGACGTGAAGCTCAAATTCCTCCACACCGATCCGGTGGTGAGCAAGATGGAAGCGGTGCGGAAGAACCGCATCGTGGTGATGGACGCGCAGGCCATGAACCCCACCATCCGCACCGTCGACGGCATCGAGACACTGGCCGACGCGCTGGAGAAGGCCGGGCTGGCCAAGTGAGTGGCCAGGTAAGTCCGGCCCGAATCCGCCTTCGGCTCGCCGGCATCTGCCTTGCCGCGCTGGTCGTGTTGCTCGGGGCGGTCGCGCTGGGGGCGGCTATCGGCGAAACCTCGATCCCCGTCGCGACCGTCGCAAAGGCGGTCGCGAACCGGCTCTGGCACGCGGGCTATCCGCTCGATCCGATCGACGAAGGCGTCATCTGGAACTACCGCGTCGCGCGCGCCGTGGTCGCGGCCTGCTGCGGGGCGACGCTGGCCCTGTGCGGCGTGGTGTTGCAGGCATTGCTGCGCAACGCGCTCGCCGACCCCTATATCCTCGGCATTTCAGCCGGAGCATCGACCGGGGCCGTCGCCGTCGCCATTCTGGGTTTCGGCGCGGGCTTCATGTCGCTTTCGGGCGGCGCATTCATCGGCGCGCTGGCCGCCTTCGGCTTCGTCGCCCTGCTCGCCATGAATGGCGGGCGCGGCACGGCGCCGATCATCCTCGCCGGTATCGCCGGATCACAGCTTTTCAACGCCCTCACCTCCTTCATCGTCACCCGCTCCGCGACCTCGGATCAGGCGCGCGGCATCATGTTCTGGCTGCTCGGCAATCTTTCCGGCGTGCGCTGGCCGGACGTAACGCTGGCCGCACCGGTGGCGGTGGCCGGGCTTGTGGTCTGCCTGTTCCACGCCCGCGCGCTCGACGCCTTCGCCTTCGGCGCGGAATCCGCTGCCTCGCTCGGCGTACCCGTGCGCCGCGTTCTCGTCGTCATGGTCGCCGTCACCGCGCTGATGACGGCGGTGATGGTAAGTATCGTCGGCTCCATCGGCTTTGTCGGACTGGTCATACCGCATGCGGCGCGCATGCTGGTCGGCGTGCGGCACGGACGGCTGCTGCCCGCCGCCGCCTTCATCGGTGCGGTATTCCTGATCCTCGCCGACATCCTGTCGCGCACGATCGTGCATGGGCAGGTGCTGCCCATCGGCGTGATGACGGCGCTGTTCGGTGCGCCTGCCTCCGCCTTTCTCCTCATCCATCGTCCGGTATCGCGATGAAGCTTTCCGCACAGGATCTCGTCTGGAAAGCCGGCGCGCGTACCATCGTACACGGCATATCGCTCGACGTCGCGCCGGGCGAATTTCTCGGCATCGTCGGCCCGAACGGTTCCGGCAAAACCAGCCTCATCTCCATGCTGGCCGGCCTGCGCCCGCCCTTTTCGGGCCGGATCGAACTGGACGGGAAGGACGTGGCGCGCATGGGTCGCCGCGATCTGGCGCAGCGCATCGCGCTTGTCGAGCAGCAGGCCGATACCGGCGAAAGACTGACCGCGCGGCAGGCGGTGGAACTGGGCCGCACGCCGCATCTGAGCGCCCTTTCGCCATGGTCCGCCGAAGATACGGCCATCGTGACGGCGGCGATGCACGACGTCGGCATGGAAGAGATGGACGGACGCCTCTGGCAGACCCTTTCCGGCGGCGAGCGCCAGCGGCTCCATATCGCCCGCGCGCTGGCACAGCAGCCGCGCATCCTGATGCTGGACGAGCCGACCAACCATCTCGACATCGAGCATCAGCTCGGCCTGCTCGGACTGGTGCGCGCGAAAGGCCTGACCGTGGTGGCGGCCCTGCACGATCTCAACCACGCCGCCATGTTCTGCGACCGGATCGCCGTCATGCAGGAGGGACGGCTCGCCGCGCTCGGCCTCCCGGCCGATATCCTCACTCCCGGCCTGCTCTCCGAAATTTTCCGCGTGGACGCCCGCGTGGAAGAAGCGGAGGACGGCTCCTGCTTCATCCGCTACGCGCGTCCACTTTTCATGGAACGCCGCCCCGACAGAAGGACCTGAACCATGAATATCGCCCGTCTTCTTCCGCTTGCCGCTGCCGTGATGCTGACGAGCACGGTGCCCTCGCTGGCCGAAACGGTAGAGGTGAAGATGCTCAATCGCGGGCAGAACGGAAATATGGTGTTCGAGCCGGATTTCGTGAAACTCAAACCCGGCGACACGATCCAGTTCCGCGCCGGCAACAAGAGCCATAACGCCGCGTCCATTCCCGGCATGGTTCCGCATGGCTATGCGGGCTTCAAGGGCAAGATCGACGAGGAGATCGCCGTCACCTTCGATCAGCCGGGCTTCTACGGTGTCAAGTGCTCGCCGCATATCGGCATGGGCATGGTGATGGTGGTGCGCGTCGGCGACACCCCGCCTCCCGCCGGGTTCATCGCGGCGGATCTGCCGGCGCGCGCCAGGAAGCGGTTCGAGGAAATCCTGCAAAGAGCCGGCGATCAGGCGCGCTGAACGGGCGGTCCGTTCGTTCACGATCCGGTGTTCCGCCTGCTCGTACGCCCAGAGCGGCTTGAGTGCATTCGCCTTTGCAGCTATCCAGAATCGCGCGGCACTGCCGGAAGCTGTGTCGTGCGTGCGCCTGTCAAACGGCAAGGAGAAGTCAGTTGCGCAAGATCGGAATGGTTGCCCTCGCCCTCATTTTTCCCGCGCTTTCGGCCTGCACGGACAGCGCGCCCTCCGCGAACGCCAATCCGCCCAAGCCGCCGGTCGATCCGACGCCGATCGTCGGCAACTGGTGCTCCGGCGGCACACATTATTCCGTCACCAAGGACAGCTTCAGCAGCCCGAACGCGCAATGCTCCATAACCCATCTCGGTAATTTCGAAGGCACCTTCATGGCCTCGCTCTCCTGCAACCGTCAGGGCCAGCAGTCGAACGAGAACATCACCATGACGCCGGTGGGCAAGGCATTGCAGATTTCCTTCCTGACGGGCACGGTCCGGCACACGACGGCCAGCCGCTGCGGAGGATGATGCTCCTGAATGACGACGCATAATCGGCGACGTCGAGCTTCTATCGTCAATCAGGCGTGAACAGTGCATCCACTGCTGCCTGTTTGAATCATGGCCGCAAGCGGCTTATCTGTCTCCGCAACGGAACCCGCGTATCGCCGCTCTCATCGTTAGCGATGCGCATCTCGCGACCGGCCTATTTCATCGGAGACATGGCCGGGCACCCGCGGAACAGAGACGAACCCATGAACAAGACCGTCGAATTCGGCATGGACACTTTCGGCGACGCCACCGTCGGCCCCGACGGCGCGCTGCTGCACGAGGCGGAAGTGATCCGCAACGTAGTGGAGGAAGCAGTCCTCGCCGATCAGACCGGGGTCGATTTCATCGGCCTCGGCGAACACCACCGGGCGGATTTCGCGATTGCCACGCCGGAAGTGGTCCTGGCGAACATTGCCGCGCGCACCGAGCGAATCAAGCTCGGCTCGGCGGTGACGGTGCTGTCCTCCGACGACCCGATCCGGGTCTTCCAGCGCTTTTCCACGCTCAACGCCCTTTCGGGCGGTCGGGCGGAAGTGATCCTCGGCCGCGGATCGTTTACCGAATCCTTCCCGCTGTTCGGCTATGAACTCGCCGATTACGAAACCCTGTTCAGCGAGAAGCTCGACCTGTTCGCCGCTCTGCTCGAAGGCGGCCCGGTCAACTGGGAAGGGAACATCCGCAAGCCGCTCAAGGGCGTCACGGTCTATCCGCGCATCGAGACGGGAAAGCTCTCCGCGTGGATCGGCGTCGGCGGCAGTCCCGAATCGGTGGTGCGCGCGGTGCAGTATCGCATTCCGATGACGCTTGCGATCATCGGCGGCGATCCGCGCCGCTTCCTGCCCTTCGTGGATCTCTACAAGCGTGCACAGGAGCAGCTCGGCACGGGCGCGATGCCGCTCGGCGTGCATTCGCCGGGCTATATCGCCGAAACCGACGAGCAGGCGCGTGAGGAATTGTGGCCGGGCTACAAGGCCATGCACGACCGCATCGGCCGCGAGCGCGGCTGGGCGCCGACGACGAAGGAGAGCTTCCTCAACGAGATCGAGCGCGGCTCCACCTATGCCGGTTCACCCGAAACCGTGGCGAAGAAGATCGCCGCCACCGTCGGGGCGCTCGGAACCGATCGCTTCGACCTCAAATATTCGGCCGGAACGACCGCCCACGACAAGATGATGAAAAGCATCGAACTTTACGGCACCAAAGTGATCCCGATGGTCCGGGAAATTCTGGCTGAAGAAAAGCAAGTCGCCTGAGGAGCTAAAGCGCGGCGCGATCTTTCAGATTCGCTTTCCGCGCTTCAAGCTTCTATTTTTACGCATGTCGTTATCGCACAACCGCTATGCACTTTTGCGCGACATGCTTTAATGCCGCGCGCATCCGCGCGCGGCATTTCTTCCTCCGCGCAAAGCGGACGATTCCGTCTTCCCCGTTGCAATTGCGAATGGAAAGGTGAGTATAGGCAAAAGGCTGATTACAAGAGATGGTGCATGAACTCCGTGACACAAACCTCCGAAGGCATGCGCCATAATCTCAAGAAAATGCGGGGTCGGGACCCGCACGAACCCCATCGGGTCGCCAGCCCTCTGGAACTGCTTTTCGACCTGACCTTCGTCATTGCATTCGGACTTGCATCCTCCCAGCTCGCACATGGTCTGGCGGAAGGGCATTACCTCGCGGCCCTGATCGGCTTTGGTTTTTCCAGCTTCGCCATCTGCTGGGCATGGATCAATTTTAGCTGGTTTGCGTCGGCGTTCGACACGGACGACTGGATTTATCGGCTTGTCACGATGATCCAGATGATCGGGGTTCTCATTCTGGCCATCGGCATACCGCGCATGTTCGCATCGATCGAACAGGGGACGCATCTCGACAACTCGGTGATGGTTCTGGGCTACGTGATCATGCGCGTCGCCATGATATCGCAATGGCTGCGCGCCGCCCGGCAGGGTCTGCAACCCCGTCGTGTCAGCTACGCCTATGCGATTGCGATCTCGATCGCCCAGATTGGATGGATCACCCAGATATTGTTCAATTTCTCGCTGGGGGTGAGTCTGGCGTTCGGAGCCGTTCTGGCCATCATAGAATTGAGCGGCCCCTACATTGCGGAACGCATCGAGGGCGGCACGCCCTGGCATCCTCATCATATTGCCGAGCGCTACAGCCTCTTTGCCATCATCGCGCTCGGTGAAGGAGTGGTCGGCACAGTCGCAACCCTTTCAGCCGTCACGGAAAACGAAGGTTTCTCTCTCGATGCCGGGCTGGTGGGTCTGGCGGGAATCGGGCTGACCTTCGGAATGTGGTGGATCTATTATCTGCTTCCTTCGGCTGAAGCCCTTGAGAAGAACCGCGGAAAATCCTTTCTCTGGGGTTACGGGCACATGATTATCATCGCCGCCATCGTCGCGACCGGCGCCGGCCTGCATGTGGCGGCGTATTTTATCGAACACAAGGCGCATATCGGGCCGCTGGCGACCTTGCTGACCGTTGCGATCCCCCTCACCGTGTTCCTCGGAGGCCTGTATGCCCTGTACTTTTACCTGGTGGACGGTTGGGAACCGCTGCATCTCTGGCTTCTGCTTGCGACGGCCTGCGTGATTGGCCTGTCTGTCCTCGCCCAAATGACAGGCTTCGCGATGCCGGTCTGTCTGGTCGTTCTCAGCCTCGCGCCCGCAGTTTCAGTAGCGGGCTATGAGGTATGGGACATCGCAATCGGGAAACGAGATGAAATGGTGGGCGATGACGGGCTCGAACCGCCGACATCTTCGGTGTAAACGAAGCGCTCTACCAACTGAGCTAATCGCCCGGCCACCCTTGGGGGTATCTACCGAATTCATGCAAGGCCGGGAGATTTCACCCGACCCGCAAAATGCCTCGGCACGCCGTTCCGAAGCCGTTTAGGCAATTCGTGCACCAAGCGCAAGTGCGAATTTTCCGTCGGGGATGCTTCTGTCCTAAGGACGGAGGCTTCCTCCCTGCCCTGGGAAAATATCTCGCTGTCTACTGTTTCAACGATTAATTTTTCTTGAGTTTTCCCGGCAGGAAAAATCGCCTTAGCTCGACCGGCATCGAAAACGGGAGCATATATCATGAGTAATACTTTTCGTTTTTCTCTGGCCGGTCTGTTTCTCGGCGCCAGTGTTACTGCCGCTTTCGCGCAGGCGTCGCCTGAACAGATAGAAATGGCCTATAATGCTGCACGCAACCAGCTTGGCGTGCTGAAATATTGTCAGGACAAGGGCTATACCGACGGCGGCGCCGTCGACATCCAGACCAAGCTCCTTGCCATGATCCCCGCGCCCTCCGACGCCACCAAGGGCGACGCGGCCGAGGAAGCGGGCAAGCAGGGCAAGGTTGCCGCGATGGGCATCGATCAGGATATTGCCACCAGCGCCAAGGCGCAGAACGTTTCCGAGGAAAAGCTCTGCCAGACCATGGCCGACATGGTGAAGCAGGCCGGCGCGCAACTGCCGAAATAAGATGTAGCGCAACGGAAAATTCCGCACACGGCCATCCGGCACCGGGCACGCCCACGCCGGATGGCCTGTCGCCGCCCTCACATTTGCGTGAGGATCAGCAGCTATCGTCATGTAACCATTATTGATTGTAATAGTCGCAGCATGGAGCGCATAATTTGTGCTGCAAATGAATTCGGCCACAAGGTGACTCGTATTTGCGAAACGTGGTCGCTCCGGCCTGAGGGAACAACGATCATGTCCTTGAAACGTCTCCTCATCGTTCTTGGCATCGGCCTTTCCGGGCTGACGCTTGGTGGCTGCGTATCCGAAGGTTATTACGGCAGCGGCTATTACGACCCCTATTATTACCCCGGCGGGACGATCATCTATGACAGCGGCCCCGCTTACTGGCATGATGGCCGGTATTATCGCCGTGGTTGGGGCCGGGGCTGGTATGGCAGGCCCGGCTGGCATGGCGGGCCACCGCCCGGTAGGCCTGTTTGGCATGGTGGGCCACCGCCCGGTAGACCCGGCTGGCATGGCGGGCCTCCCCCCGGCGGACCCGGCTGGCATGGCGGACCGCCGCCGCGAGGCCCCGGTGGTCCCGGGCCTCGTCCCGGTGGCGGACGCTTGCCCATCAAACCGGTCTGGCAATAAACCTTTTATGAAAGAAGCCCGGCGGAGCGCTCCGCCGGGCTCAATCGTTTTGCGGTCGGATCAGCGTCTGACAAAAACGACCTGAGACGCCGTCGTCAGGGCTTCACGGCCTGTTCGCGGGCCGCATCGCCTCAGACTTTGGCGAGCGCCTGCTCGATATCGGCGATGATGTCGTCCGCATCCTCGATGCCGATGGAAAGGCGCACGACATCCGGCCCTGCCCCGGCGGCGCTCTTCTGCTCGTCCGACAACTGCCGATGGGTGGTCGATGCCGGATGGATGACCAGCGAACGCGTGTCGCCGATATTGGCCAGCAGCGAGAAAAGCTGAAGACTGTCCACGAATTTCACGCCCGCCGTATAGCCACCCTTGAGGCCGAAGGTGAAGACCGCACCCGCGCCCTTCGGCGCATATTTCTGCTGAAGCGCATGGTGCTTATCCTGCGGCAGACCGGCATAGTTCACCCAGGACACTTTCTCATGGCCATGCAGCCAGGTCGCGACCTTCAGCGCATTGTCGCAATGGCGCTGCATGCGCAAGGGAAGGGTCTCCGCCCCGGTCAGGATCAGGAAAGCGTTGAAGGGCGAGATGGCGGGGCCGAAATCGCGCAGGCCGAGCACCCGCGCGGCGATGGCAAACGAAATATTGCCGAAGGTCTTGTGCAGTTCCAGACCGGCATAATCCGGGCGCGGCTCTGTGAGCAGCGGATAATTGCCCGATTTCGCCCAGTCGAACGTGCCGCCGTCGATCAGTATGCCGCCCATGGAATTGCCATGGCCGCCGATGAACTTGGTCAGCGAATGCACCACGATGTCGGCGCCGTGCTCGATGGGACGAACGAGATAGGGCGAGGCGAGCGTGTTGTCCACGATCAGCGGCAGGCCGTTCCTGTGGGCGATCTCCGCGATCGGCTCGATATCGACCACGATGCCGCCCGGATTGGCGAAGCTTTCGATGAAGATGGCGCGGGTGCGCTCGTCGATCTGCTTGGCGAAATCGTTCGGATTGGCGGCGTCGGCCCAGCGCACCTGCCAGTCGAAGGAATTGAAGGCATGGCCGAACTGGTTTATCGAGCCGCCGTAAAGCTGGCGCGCGGCGACGAAATTGTCGCCCGGCTTCATCAGCGTGTGGAAGGTAAGAAGCTGCGCGGCGTGGCCCGAGGCTGTGGCGACCGCCGCCGTGCCGCCTTCGAGCGCGGCGATGCGCTCCTCCAGCACCGCCGTCGTGGGGTTGGTGATGCGGGTATAAATATTGCCGAAAGCCTGCAGGCCGAACAGCGAGGCGGCATGATCGGCGTCCTCGAACACGAAAGACGTGGTCTGATAGATCGGCGTGGCACGCGCGCCGGTGGTGGGGTCCGGCTTCGCGCCGGCATGCACGGCCAGCGTCTCAATGCCGGGGGAACGTTTCGACATGGTTTCCTCCTGATGTCCTCGTGTTGTGAACAGACGTTAGGACGCGCCAGACGGAAAGCAAAGGTGAAATTTTCGCCGGGAGATGCGAGTGCGGAAATTCATTTCCGTTCAATTGACTGCCGACAGAGTGGCCGTCAGGGCGCACACCGGAAAGTACGCCGCGCCTTAGCGGAAAAACCGGTCCTTTCACCCGATCAGGCGCGGATATTCGATGGCCGGGCAGCGGTCCATGACGACCTGCAAGCCCGCCTCCCGCGCGCGGCGGGCCGCGTCCTCGTTCACCACGCCGAGTTGCGTCCAGAGCACCGGCGGGCGGGGATTCATGGCAAGAACCTCGTCGACTATGCCGGGCAACGAATAAGGCTCACGGAAGACGTCCACCATATCCACCGGCTCGGCTATGTCCGCCAGACGCGCCACGACGCGCTGGCCGTTGATTTCCTTGCCAGCCTGACCGGGGTTGACAGGGATGACATGATAACCCTTGCCGAGCAGAAACCGCATCACGCCATGGCTGGGGCGTTCAGGCTTCGGAGAGGCGCCAAGAAGCGCAATCGTTCTGACGGATCGGAGAATGTCGCGAATGCGGTCGTCGGACGGGTTTTGCATGGGGCCTCCACTTCGCCGCCGTTGCGGCAGGTCTCTCCATTGTTCGCATGGCCGCACCTACCCTTGCAAGTTATCGCGATGAAGCGGACAAAAAGATACGGTATTATAATACCAAATTCATAAGCCATTGTTTTTATTTGATTTTTAAAATTGGTTGTGAAATACAGCACTTGACGGCGGTGCGGAGTTTGTGTATCGACCCGCCGAATGCCTGCGGAAGCCTTTCCGCGCGCATTCTTCAAGGGTTGGATTTTCCAACGCAAGCAACAAGAAAAGCCCTGTTCGCGATGAACAGGGATCAAGTCAAGGAAGACTTCAATGGCAACTTTCTCCCAGAAGCCGGCGGAAGTGGTGAAGAAGTGGGTGCTGATCGACGCCGAAGGTCTGGTCGTCGGCCGTCTTGCCTCGCTCGTCGCCAACCGCCTGCGCGGCAAGCACAAGGCCACCTTCACCCCGCATGTGGACGATGGCGACAACGTCATCATCGTCAATGCCGACAAGGTCGTGCTGACCGGCAAGAAATATACCGACAAGACCTATTACTGGCATACCGGCCATCCGGGCGGCATCAAGGAGCGCACCGCGCGCCAGATTCTCGAAGGCCGTTTCCCGGAGCGCGTGCTTGAAAAGGCAATCGAGCGCATGATCCCGCGCGGCCCGCTCGGCCGCCGCCAGATGAAGAACCTGCGCGTCTATGCCGGCGCCGCCCACCCGCACGAAGCTCAGCAGCCGGAAGTTCTCGACGTGGCCGCGCTGAACCGCAAGAACAAAGGGAATGCATGATCATGGCTGAGCAGCTCAACTCGCTCGAAGAACTCGGCACCGTCGCCAAGACCGAAGCGCCTGCCGCTCCGGTTCACGTCCAGAAGCTGGACGCGCAGGGCCGCGCCTATGCCACCGGCAAGCGCAAGGACGCCGTCGCTCGCGTCTGGGTCAAGCCGGGCTCCGGCAAGATCATTGTCAACGACAAGGAATTCGAGAAGTATTTCGCGCGTCCGGTCCTGCAGATGATCCTGCAGCAGCCGATCGTCGCCGCGAACCGTTCCGGCCAGTTCGACATCATCGCCACGGTTGCCGGCGGCGGCCTTTCCGGTCAGGCCGGTGCCGTGCGTCACGGCATCTCCAAGGCGCTGACCTATTACGAGCCGGGCCTGCGCACCGTGCTCAAGAAGGGCGGCTTCCTTACCCGCGACAGCCGCGTGGTCGAACGCAAGAAGTACGGCAAGGCCAAGGCCCGTCGTTCGTTCCAGTTCTCCAAGCGCTGATCCTCGTCGCTTTCGGAAGACTTACAGAAAAGCGGGCCTTCGGGTCCGCTTTTTTATTGTTTTATTGTGCCTGCGATCATCTATCCGATCGTCTTCGCCTTCCGGCGGAACCAGTCGAGCGCCGGCATTTCGATGAAGCGCCACGTCAGGCCCGCCGCGAAGATGACTGTAGCGACCATGGCGAATGTGAGCGCCAGTCCGATAGCCGGCTTGCCGGGCGCCAGCCCGATCTGCGTAAGGCCATGGACATCGACATCGCCGGCCAGACCCAGATGGGAGCGGCGGTCGATGAAATTCACGATATTGATGATGCGCGACTGCACGAATGTGTGCACCATGTAGAGCGAGTAGGAGATAGCGCCGAGAAAGATCATGGGGCGCCTGAGCAGCAGGGCACTCACCAGACCGCCCTCATGGGCGAAGACATAAATCGCCAGCGCGAACAGGAATGGCGAGGCGATACCGACAGGCGTGACGCCGAACCGCGTCATGAAAGCAATAACCAGTGCCACCACGACAATTTCCGCCGCCGACCATCCGGTCGCTGCGGTGCGCGATATGCCGTTCGCATCCATCGCGTGACGCGCGCGCCCGATCTCCCCGCCCGCCAGCCTGTAGAGCACCACGCCCAGCGAAAAGCCGAACAGGCAGCGGATCAGGCCGTAATGCACGCTCGCATCCATATAGCTGGGTGAGAACAGGACAAGAACGAGCGGTCCGATGACGATCAGGGCGATCAGTACCGGCATGCGCAAGGCCCGGCCGAGAATGCCGAAAACCAGCGCAAAATAGAGATAGGCGAAAAATTCGGTCGAAATGCTCCAGCTCGGAGCGTTCCACGTCAGGTCGGACTCGAAGCCCCAGCCGTGGATCAGCAGGAGATTGGTGACGAGGCTCCTCAGGTTGGTGCCTCCGGTGAAAGGCGGCACGCCACCGCCCACAAGCTGCGGCACCGCCATGCGCAGCAGCTCAAAGGCGGCGATGGCCGCGATCATGAACAGATGCAGCGGATAAAGGCGTCCGAAACGGACGAAAACGAACCGCTTGATCTGCGCCGTGGTTCCGAGCTTCGTCGTGTAGGCCGAAGCGATCACGAAACCGGACAGCACGAAGAAGAAATCGACCGCCAGAAAACCAGCATTCATGAAACGGTTGTTGGAAAGGAAATTATCCGCCGGGAAATGATAGATCACGACCAGCAGCGCACAAATGCCGCGCCATGAGTCCAGCGCCAGAAACCGATGCTTCGACAAAGCCGGAACGGACACGGGCGCCGGCGCAGCGGCCTGCGCGGTACGGCGCCGCTCCTCCGAAATCTGCTTTAGCGCAGCAGTCAGAGATTTTTCCATCCTGTTTCCAACCGTCCATACCCGACAGCCAACGCGCCCTTCTTCGGCGGGATCGACGTCGGGCGTTTCATCAGACGGCAACAGGATATATCGCCAATCGTTAGGATTCTCTGTAAGAAGGACAGCCGTTCCGATCAACCGCAAGAGCCGACCATGTCCGCCTCTACCGCATCTTCGCGCTTCGCGCTCACCCCGGAGCCGCCTTATCTTGTCGTCACCTTTTCTTCGCAGCGCCTTGCGGGCGATGACGGCTATGAAGACATGGCCGTCCGCATGGCGGAACTCGCAGCGCGGCAGCCCGGCTATCTGGGCGTCGAAAGCGCACGCGACACGGATGGATTCGGCATCACCAACTCGTTCTGGACCGACGAGGAAAGCATACGCGCATGGAAGCGCGACGTGGATCATCTCGTGGCGCAAAAACTCGGCCGGCGGCAATGGTACGCGGCCTATCGCGTGCGGATCGCCCGCGTGGAACGCGCTTACGGCTACGACGCCGAAAGGGAATAAGCCTCTCCCAATCCGTTCCGTAAAACGCTATAGAAGCCCGACGACAGCGGGAATGCGGTCCGACAGGCTCAGAAACTGATTCAAGGCGTTGCGAAAACGATTCCGGATACGGGCATAACTTTCTGAAATAAAGGCAAGTTTCATGAAACCGAAAATCTTCATCGACGGCGAACACGGCACCACCGGCTTGCAGATACGCAGCCGCCTCGCCGCGCGCGACGATCTGGAAGTGATCTCGATTCCCGAGGCCGAGCGGCGCAACCGGGATCTGCGTGCCGATCATCTGCGCGCCGCCGATATCGCCATATTGTGCCTGCCGGACGATGCCGCAAAGGAATCCGTCGCCCTGCTCGACGGCCACAACGCCACCCGCGTCATCGACACCTCCACGGCGCATCGCGTGCAGGCGGACTGGGCCTATGGCTTCGCCGAGCTTGCTCCCGGCCAGCGGGCGCGCATCGCCGAGGCGCGGCTCGTCGCCAATCCCGGCTGCTATCCGACCGGGGCCATCGCGCTGATCCGCCCCTTGCGCGACGCCGGGCTGCTGCCGGCCGATTATCCGGTCAGCGTCAACGCCGTTTCCGGCTATACGGGCGGCGGCAAGCAGCTCATCGCGCAGATGGAGGACAAGGCTAATCCCGACCATATCGCGGCCAATAATTTCCTCTACGGCCTGACGCTGCGCCACAAGCATGTGCCGGAAATGCAGGTCCATGGCCGCCTCGATCGCAAACCCATCTTCAGCCCCAGCGTCGGGCGCTTCCCGCAGGGCATGATCGTGCAGGTGCCGCTCTACCTGAACGATCTCGCCGGCAAGCCGTCGCTGGAAAAGGTCCATGCGGTTCTGGCCGGGCACTATGCCGGACAGGCCATCGTGGAAGTGGTGCCGCTCGGCGAAAGCGCCCGGCTGCCGCGCGTCGATGCGGAGGATCTGACCGGCAAGGACACCATGAAGCTTTACGTGTTCGGCAGCGAGGGCGACCGCGTGGTCAATCTCGTCGCGCTTCTCGACAATCTCGGCAAGGGCGCTTCGGGCGCCGCGGTGCAGAACATGGACCTCATGCTCGGCAAGGCATGATGGTTGCCGCGCCGATATTCCCGGCCATATGGAATATCGGCGCATACGAGCCGCTGGCCGATACACATTCAAGCCTCGTCTGGAAGGTCGAACACAAGGACCGTCCGGGCGAGGCTTTCGTGGTCAAGCAGTTGAAACCCTCCGGAACGGAGGAATTGCGCGGCGCGCATTATCTTGGCTGGCGGAATGGTCACGGCGCGGTCCGGCTCTGCGATCTTCAAGGCACATCCATGCTGCTCGAATATGCGGGCGGCTATCATCTTGCCGCACACCTGAAAGCCGGCCGGGACGCGGAATGCCTGGAAATTTTCGGGCAGGTTCTGGCCGCCCTTCACTCGCCCTCGCCCGTACCGGTGCCCGCCGACCTGCAACCGCTGGACAGGCATTTTTCCGGCCTGTTCGCGGTTGCCGATGAAAGGCCGGTCTATGCCGAAGGGGCGAGGCTGGCAGAACGCCTGTTGGCGACGCCGCATGAGGCCATTCCCCTGCATGGCGACATTCATCACGAGAACATTCTGAAAGGGCCGCGCGGCTGGCTTGCCATCGACCCGCACGGGCTCGTCGGCGATGCAGCTTTCGACGCGGCCAACATCTTCTACAACCCGTATGACCGCGACGATCTCTGTCTCGATCCCGAACGCGCGCGGCACATGGCCGAGCATTTCGCGCCGGTCATCGGATGCGGCCCGTCCCATATCCTCGATTACGCCTTTGCCTATGGCTGTCTTTCCGCCGCATGGCATCACGAGGACTGCAACGAGCGGGACGAAGCGCGGGAGTTGAGGATCGCCGCCGCGCTCAGGACGCTGCGTCGAACCACCTATTCCTGATAAGCGCCCTTCGTCCCGCGCCAGTGCGCCACGGTGAAGGACAGGACCATCAGCGCAACGAACTGATGCGTAAGGCCCAGATGCAGGGGCACGCTCATGAGAAGCGTCGCGATACCGAGCGCGGCCTGCACGAGAACGAGGCAGACCAGCAGCACCGCGCGGCGCGCATGCGTGGTGTGCGGCGCGCGCGCCTGTACCTGAAAGGCGTGCATCAGCGCCAGAACCAGAACCGTGTAGGCGAACATGCGATGCACGAACTGCACCGTCTTCGGGTTCTCGAACAGGTTGCGCCACCAGGGCGATTGCGTGAAAAGACCGCCCGGGATGAAAGAGCCGTCCATCAGCGGCCATGTATTGTAGGTCAGGCCAGCGTGCAGGCCCGCGACGAGGCCGCCGAGATAGATCTGCGCCAGCACCGCCACGACCAGCCAGCCGGCGAAACGCTGCACGCTACGCTCCGCCGGCCGCTCGCTATAGACCGCAAGCCCGCGCGCGATATAGAAGACCGCCGTGATGATGATACAGGCCATGGTGAGATGGATGGCAAGGCGGTATTGGCTGACGCTGGTCAGCTTGCTCAGGCCCGAAGAGACCATCCACCAGCCGATCGCGCCCTGCAACCCGCCGAGCGCCAGAAGGCCCAGCATCCGGTATTTCAGCCCGCCCTTGAGCCGTCCGGTGGCCCAGAAGAAGATCAGCGGCACCGCGACCAGGAAACCCACGAAGCGGGCCAGCAGGCGGTGGGTCCATTCCCACCAGAAGATATATTGGAAATCGGCAAGGGACATGCCCTTGTTGATCTCCTCATATTGCGGAATCTGCTTGTACTTGGCGAATTCCTCCTGCCATTCCGCCGTGTTGAGCGGCGGGATGACGCCGTGGATCGGCTGCCATTCGGTGATCGACAGGCCGGAGCCGGTCATGCGCGTCGCGCCGCCCACCATGACGATGGCGATGAGAACCACGAAGACCGCGTAAAGCCACCAGCGCACCAGGCGGCGGTCGCGCTCGTCCTTCGATAGTCCCCGCCCTGCCCGTTCAATGGAAACCGCGGTCATACCATTCACCCTGCAATATGATTTGCGGGATACATGCAGCATCGGCGCGGCGGTTACAAGGCGGTTTCAGGGCATCCCTTCGCGACATCCAGCCGCGTTTTGGGCTTTCCTTGCGCCATAGCAGGGTTTAGTGATGCAACAACAGGAGATAAAGCCATGCCCGTGCGGCTGAAGAAACTGATCGGCACATTTCTTCTCGTGCTGCTGGTGATCGTCTATGCGCTGCTGGCGACCATCATCGCCGTGGCGCGCCTGGGCGAATATGGCGCATGGGTGCAATTCCTGTATTTCCTCGTGACCGGCCTGCTCTGGGTGCTCCCGGCCATGGTCATCATCTGGTGGATGGTCCAGCCGCCTCGCCGCAAGCAGAACTGACAGCAGGGGCCTATCCGGACCGGATCATGTGCGGGGATGTCTGTCCGTGCCCGGCTGGTCGTCCAGAAGGATCACCACGTCCTCATAGCCGTTCTGGTCGAGATCGAGCGCGGCCTGCACCACGTCGGCATGGTCGGGGTCGAGGATACTGATGATCACGAAGGCCCGGTCTTCCGCCACCCGGCGTATCTGCGCGGCGGAAGACGGGCCGCATTCGATGATCAGGAAATCATAGACGGTTTCCAGTGCGTCGAGGATGAGCGGCAGGCGATCGGCGGAGCGCATGGCGGTCTCGGGATCGGCCTCGCCGAGCGGTATCACATGGGCATCCGAGAAACGGTCGGGATGAATCACCTCGCTGAAGCGCCGCTCGCCGCAGAGAAGCTCGGTAATGCCCGGCTGGCGGACACCTTCCAGCATGGCCAGTCCCATGGCCCCCTGCGCGGTCATGTCGACGAGAACGACGCGCCGGCCCCGGTCGGCCAGTTCGCGCAGCAGGCGGACGGTGGCGGCCGACGCCCTGTCACCCTCGGGCGAGACGACCACGACGCGCTTGCGCCCCTCCGCGATCACGCGATCGGCGATGGCCGTAACGCCGTGCGGGCTACCGGAAGCAGGCACAGGGCTCTCCTTGGCCGCGTTCGGGGTGTAAAGACCGGTCGGCCGGCTCATGAAAGGCATCCCGAAACGGCGCAGCATGGCCGCCATCCCCGCCCCGACCGCGGTCACGCGCTCGGCAGGCGTAGGCGGAACCGTCGCGGCGTGCGTGGCTGCGGCAACCACCCGCATGTCGGTTTCCTCGTTTCTTCCCATGCTCTCGCCCTTCCAGGGTTCCTCTCCTCCGGCGTGGCGAACTGCCCCTGTTCCCCGCGCCAAGGGTAAACACCGCCTGTAACCAGACGGTTAAGGCCGCCCCAGTCCGCGATACGAAAAGTTTTTAGGGCTCCGTACCGCATGTTTACCAGTCATTAACCCTAATCAATTGATAACGCTTATATCGAAATTCCACGGCGGAATCACGCCCGTGCGGGCAAGGCTTTCGGAAAAGCCGAGGCGGGAATCATGGTCAGAAAAACCCCGAAAAAACGCGCAAGCCATATTTTCCTCGCGGCGCTCGGCATTGCGGCGACGACCCTGTCGGCCTGTTCCGGCTATCGTCCCGCTCCTCCCGCTTTCAGCGAGATGCTGAATGCGCCCTATGTGCTCGACTCCGGCGACCGCGTACGGATCACTGTTTTCGATCAGCCCAGCCTTAGCAACACCTACAATGTGGATCAGGCGGGCTATATCGCCTTCCCGCTGGTGGGCAGCGTCCCCGCGCGCGGCAAGACCGCGAAGCAGCTCGAGGCGGCCCTTGCCGCCAAGCTGCGCGGCGGCTATCTGCGCGACCCCGACGTCAGCGTCGAGATCGACCGCTACCGTCCGATCTTCATCATGGGCGAAGTGGGCGCGGCAGGCCAATATTCCTATGTGCCGGGCATGACCATCCAGAAGGCGATCGCCGCAGCGGGCGGCTTCACTCCGCGCGCCAATCAGGACAATGTCGATGTCACGCGTCAGTTCAACGGCAAGATACTCACCGGCCGGGTTCTGATCTCCGATCCGATCCTGCCCGGCGACACGATCTACGTCCGCGAACGCATTTTCTAGAGCACCGGACCGAAAAGTGGGAACCGGTTTTCCGGTCTGTCCGATGCTCAAGCAAAAAGACGGATCGTCACGATGCGCCTGACAAGGCGTACGACGATCTGAGCGGAATATTTCCCTGTAAAGGCTTCGGCACTGCCCCGATTCCGCCCGCAAAGCGTTATAGAGTCGATTAACCGTGAAATTGCTTTCCTGATCAACCTTTGGGCGAAGTTCGCAGCGGATCAGGAATTTTTCAGGAACTTCGGTTTTAGGTATATCCTGTCATCTGATGAACAGGGGCACCAAGGTGCGGGAAAACGATTCACTCACTCCGTTCGGCCGCACGGCCGTCGAATCCGCCGTCGAAACGGATTCCGCGCCAAAGAAGCCCGTGCAGCTCAGCCCGCTGGCGCTTACCATCGCCGCTCAATACCGGCGCGAGACATTTTCCCCGATGATGCTGCGCGGCATCGTACGGATCGTAGAGTTCGCACTGATCTTCCTTACCGGTCTCGCCAGCCTTGCCGCCTATGTCGGTCGTGAGATCAACACCCTGCTCTATTATCCGCTCATCATCGCCGGCGGCAGTGTGCTGTTCGTGATGCTCATGGAACTGCGCGGCGCCTATCAGGTCAATATATTGCGCAGCGCCAGCCAGAATCTGCGACGGCTGATCGTCAGTTGGGCGACCGTTCTCAGTCTTCTCGCCCTCGCCGGCTTCCTGTTCAAGGCCTCCGCCTATTATTCGCGCGGCTGGTTCCTGATCTGGGCCGTGAGCGCGATCGCGGCGCTCATCGCATGGCGTCTCATCATCGCCTGGAAAATCCGGCGCTGGGCGCGCAACGGCACCATGGAGCGGCGCGCGGTTATCGTCGGCGGCGGCCCGAACGCCGAAACCCTCATTCGCGCGCTGGAGCAGCAGACCGACAACGATATCCGTATCTGCGGCATATTCGACGATCGCGACGACAAGCGGTCGCCGCCCATCGTCGCCGGCTATCCCAAGCTCGGCACCATCGACGAGTTGATCGAGTTCGCCCGCATCGCCCGCATCGATATGTTGATCGTCTCGCTGCCCATCAGCGCCGAGGTGCGCGTGTTGCAACTGCTCAAGAAACTGTGGGTGCTGCCGGTGGATATCCGCCTCTCGGCGCTCAACAACCATCTGCGCTTCCGGCCGCGAGCCTATTCCTATGTCGGCTCGGTGCCGATGCTCGATATATTCGACAAACCGATCAACGACTGGGATTCGGTCGCCAAGCGTATATTCGACATCGCCTTCAGTCTGGCGGGCATCGTGGTACTCTCTCCGGTCATGCTCGCGACCGCGATCGCCATCAAGCTCGACAGCAAGGGGCCTGTCTTTTTCCAGCAGAAGCGGCATGGCTTCAATAACGAAGTCATCAATGTATGGAAGTTCCGGTCGATGTATACGGACCAGTGCGATCCGACGGCGCGCAACACCGTGACCAGAAACGATCCGCGCGTCACACGCGTCGGCCGTTTCATCCGCAAGACCTCGCTGGACGAATTGCCGCAATTCTTCAATGTCATTGCGGGATCGCTGTCGCTGGTCGGGCCGCGCCCGCACGCCGTGGCGGCCTCTTCGCACAACCTGCTCTGGAACGAGGTGGTGGACGGCTATTTCGCCCGGCACCGCGTCAAGCCGGGCGTGACCGGCTGGGCGCAGATCAACGGCTGGCGCGGCGAAATCGACAGCAAGGAAAAAATCAGGATGCGCACGGAATACGACCTGTACTATATCGAGAACTGGTCGCTGTGGTTCGACATCAAGATCCTGTTCCTGACGCCGATACGGCTTCTCACCTCGGAAAATGCCTATTGAGCGCATCCCGAAAAGTGTGAAACGGTCTTCGGGTGAGATGCGCGTATGGGAAGACGCGCATATCCCGAAAAGTGCGGGAAGAAAAATGGTCGGAGCGGCGGGATTCGAACCCACGACCCCTTGACCCCCAGTCAAGTGCGCTACCGGGCTGCGCTACGCTCCGAACCGGGGAAAGCCCTAGATTATAAAGGGTTGAGAAGCAAGGGCCAAAACCGCGAAAAAGCGGAAAATGCACATCGCCGAAACCGTATGGCCCCTCACCCCGCCCGCAACTGATAGGTTTCGGGGATATAGCGATAACCCTCGCCTTCTTTCCTGAGGTAAGCGACGGCGGGAAACGGCGTATGATAGCCGATAAAGGGCAGACGTTCGGTGGCCAGCATGTCGAAGATTCGCCTGCGGGTCGCGGCGGCCATTTCCTTGTCCGTGTCGAAGGCGACATGCCAGTCCGGCCGCTGCAAGGTGATGACGAAATGGTTAACCGTATCGGAAACCAGCATCAGCGCCTTGCCCTCCGATTCAACCCTGAACGCCAAATGGCCCGGCGTATGGCCGAAAGCCGCCATGGCATGAATGCCGGAGACGACCGCGTCGCCGTCTTCGAGGAACGCCATCTTCTCCGCCAGAGGCTTTACATTGCGCTCCACCAGTTCGGCCGACGCTTTCGTCGGACCGTCGAGCCGCGCCGGGTCGGTCCAGAAGTCGAATTCCCTGCGCCCGGCGGCATAGCGGGCATTGGGAAAGGCGGGCTTACCGTCTTCCATAAGGCCGCCGATATGATCGCCGTGGAAATGGCTCAGCACCACCAGCGTCACATCGCCGGCCCGATAGTCGGATGCCTCCAGCGCCGAAGCCAGCCGGCCCAGCCCGGCCGGACGCCCACCGGCACCCATACCCGTATCGAACAATACGACATCCCTGCCCGTATCGATCAGCACCGGGGTGAAACTGTTCACGAAACGGTCGGCCGGCAGCATGTTCGCCTCCAGCAGCGCCGCCACCTCCTTCGGATCGCGCTCGAAGGCATAGATCTTTTCCGGCGCCTCGCCGGCCCTGCGTCCATCCGAAAGTGTCGTGATGTCGAAGCTGCCAAGGCGGAAACGATGGAAGCCCGGATTATCCGGCTTCTGCGCGCGCGTGGCGGAGGCGGCGGAAAAATCGCTTTTCGATTGGCTCATGGATCAAACTCCCGATGCAACGGTCTGACGGCATTATTCGCTGGCACTATAGTGGGAACAACGCTCCAGGCACGGCAAAGATTCGTGATCGCCCGTTGGCCAAAAAACGCCGTGGCTTGCCTGTCCCACGCGGATGACTATAGTAACGCTGCCGTACGGCATCGCCTCCCGGCGCGGAAGGACGACCTTTTCGCTTCCCTGTATGGCGCGGGACGGCCCGCGCGCTTCATTCAGAGAGTTTCCCATGGCATGGTTCTATCTGGCGCTGGCCGGCCTTCTCGAGGTCGTCTGGGCCTATACCATGAAGAAATCGCAGGGCTTTTCGCTGCCCGTTCCCACCGTCATCACGCTTATCGCCATGATCGGCAGCTTCCTGCTGCTTTCCGTCGCCATGCGCAGCCTGCCGCTCGGCACCGCCTATGCGGTCTGGACCGGCATCGGCGCGGTCGGCGCTTTTCTGGTGGGGCTTTTCGTGCTTGGCGAACCAGCCGGTTTCCTGCGCATAACGAGCGTCATGCTCATCCTCGCCGGCCTTGTCGGGCTGAAGCTTTCGGCAGGCTAACGTACAGGCGTCAGCGCACCTGATCGAGCAGGCGCTTGCACTCCAGAAGATCGAACAGCGCTTCCTGCAAAAGCGAGCGGTTGTCCTTGGATGCGCGTTTGCCGTCCGCGCTGATCGGGCCCTCCTCCTCGCCTTTCAGGAGGCCGAACAGCTTGCGCTGCGGCGACGGAGCCTTGATACCGCTCGGCAACGCCATTTCGCGGTCGGCCGCCTCTTCCGCCGCACGCTTTTCCGCCGCGGCCTGCTTCTGGCGGGTGATCGCCTCGATGGCCTGCACATCGCCATTGCCGAGCGCAATGACGAACTGGGCATTGTTCTCGCGCAGCAGGCGCTGCACGCCCTTGATCGTATAACCCTGATCGTAGAGCAGATGACGGATGCCCTTGAGCAGTTCCACATCCATCGGGCGATAATAGCGGCGACCGCCGCCCCGCTTCATCGGCTTGATCTGCGTGAAGCGCGTTTCCCAGAAACGCAGCACATGCTGCGGAACGTCGAGATCCTCCGCGACCTCGCTGATCGTCCTGAAGGCGTCAGGGCTTTTATCCATCATATGCCCCTTCCGGAGTTCAATATGAGCCGGCGATTCGTTCGCTTCCCTCGATTATATAATATCAGAGCTTTATGCGCATCCCTTCATGTGCAGCGCAAGGCATCCGACAAAAAAGCGCACCGCCCAAAAGGACGGTGCGCCTGTCAAATCCAATGAATCGCCGCGGGCCGGGTTATTTCTGCGCCGCGCGTTTCTGATGTTCCTGAAGAATGCGCTGCTTGAGCACGTTGGACGCCTTGAAGGTCATGACGCGGCGCGGAAGAATCGGCACTTCCTCGCCGGTCTTCGGGTTACGGCCGATACGCTCGTTCTTGTCGCGGACCTGAAAAGTCGCGAAGGACGAGAGTTTCACCGTCTCGCCATTGACGATCGCGTCGCAGACTTCATCGAGGATCATCTCGACCAAGGCCGCCGATTCCGTTCTGGAAAGGCCCACCTTGCGGTAAACAGCCTCTGCCAGATCAGCCCGCGTGACCGTTTTACCTCCCATGACCGAACCTGCCTGGTTAGCGTTTGAAAAGATAATATCCTTGCGCGACAGGACGTTACACAAAGAAACCTCACGCGGTCAAGTCATGGGCCGTCCGGGAGCGATCAAATTTCTCCCGCCATCCTGCTACCAACGTAACAGCACGGCGCCCCATGTGAAGCCACCGCCCATGGCCTCAAGCAGGACGAGATCGCCTTTGTTGATGCGTCCGTCGCCGACGGCGGCGGCCAGCGCCAGCGGAACCGAGGCGGCGGACGTGTTGCCGTGGCGGTCTACCGTGATGACGACCTTGCTCTCCGCGAGGCCCAGTTTCTTCGCGGAAGCGTCGATGATGCGCTTGTTGGCCTGGTGCGGCACGAACCAGTCGATATCTTCCGCAGTCAGGCCGGTCTCCTCGAAGGAAGCCTCGATCACGTCGGTGATCATGCCGACGGCGTGCTTGAACACCTCGCGGCCTTCCATGCGCAGATGACCGACCGTGCCCGTGGTCGAGGGACCGCCGTCCACATAGAGCTTTTCCTTGTGGCACCCGTCCGAGCGCAGGTTGGCGGCAAGAATGCCGCGATCCGAGGTCAGGCCCTTGCCTTCCGCCGCTTCCAGCACCAGCGCGCCGGCGCCGTCGCCAAAGAGCACGCAGGTCGTGCGGTCGGTCCAGTCGAGCAGGCGCGAGAAGGTTTCCGCGCCGATCACCAGAACCCGCCTCGCCATGCCGCCGCGAATATAGAGATCGGCGGTGGTGATGGCATAGATGAAGCCGCTGCACACCGCCTGAAGGTCGAAGGCGAAGCCGCTGGTGATGCCGAGTTCACGCTGGATTTCCACAGCGCTCGCCGGAAAGGTGTGGTTCGGCGTGGAGGTCGCCAGCAGGACAAGGTCGATATCGGAGGGCTGAAGACCGGCATCGGCCAGCGCGGCGCGCGCCGCCGCCGCGCCCAGCGAGACCGTCGTCTCGCTCTCGTCGGCGATATGGCGCTCGCGGATGCCCGTGCGCTGGACGATCCATTCGTCGGAGGTTTCGACGATACCCTCGAAATCCGCATTCTTCATGACCCGCTTGGGCAGCGCCGAACCGATACCCCGCACGACAGACCGTATCATCGCTTGTTTCCTGTTGCTGGAACGCTTCGATCCGATGGCATCGGACCGGCGCCCTGAATTTCCGAATTGCAGCGCCGATGAAAGGCGCTTCGATCATTTCGCCGCTTCGCCGCCCTCGGCGGGCGACACAAACGGATGACTGTGGTGGAAATGCGCCAGATCGGCTTCGATCTTTTCCAGAAGCCGGTTACGCACCATGTCGTAGCCGACTTCCACCGCCGCGCAGAAGCCGTCCGCATTGGCACCGCCATGGCTCTTGATGACGATGCCGGTCAAGCCTAGAAACACGCCGCCATTGACCTTGTTGGGGTCCATCTTCTCGCGTAGGCGATCGAAGGCGCCCTTGGCGAAGACATAGCCGATACGGGCGAGCCATGTGCGGCTCATGGCCTGACGCAGCAGCGTGGCCATCTGGCGCGCGGTGCCTTCCGCCGCCTTGAGGGCGATATTGCCGGTAAAGCCTTCCGTCACCACCACGTCCACGGTACCCTTGCCGATATCGTTGCCCTCCACGAAACCGGCATATGCCAGCCCGTCCAGCGGCGTGTCGCGCAGGATCTGGCCGGCCTCCTTGATCTCGTCGAGCCCCTTCACCTCCTCGGTGCCGACATTGAGCAGGCCGACCGTGGGCTTCTTCACCTCGAACAGGGCGCGCGCCATGCCCGCGCCCATCACGGCGTAATCGACCAACTGGCGCGCATCGGCACCGATGGTCGCGCCGATATCGAGCACGATGCTCTCGCCGCGCAGCGTCGGCCAGATGCCGGCAATGGCCGGACGCTGGATTTCCTGCAACATGCGCAGGCAGAATTTCGACATGGCCATCAGCGCGCCGGTGTTGCCGGCGGAAACGCAGACCTCGGCCTCGCCCGTCTTCACCGCCTCGATGGACCGCCACATGGTCGATTTGCCGCGCCCGTTGCGCAGCGCCTGACTGGGCTTGTCCTCCATGCGCACCGCCACCTCGCAGGCCCGGAACTCGGAGGCGGCCGCGAGCTTCGGATAGCGCGCCAGCACCGGTTCCACCTGCCCGGCGAGACCGAAAAAGATGAAACGGATATCCGGGTGGCGCTCAAGCGCCTTCGCGGCGCCGGGGATGACCACTTCAGGGCCGAAATCACCGCCCATGGCGTCGATGGAAATTGTTACCACTCTCGATTGTTCCTATGCGATCCCTGTCCCCCGCCCTGTTTCCGAACAACGGGGTTTCTGGCGAAAATAGTGGTTTTGCGTTGCGGTACAACCAGATTTTGCAGACTTTCCCGCAAATCAGGATTTCCCGCGCCAATCCGAAAGCTTCGCAAAGGGCGAAACGGGCCCTTCCCCTCCTTCGCCTTCACCAAAAATCCTCGGCTCGGCAGCATCCGGCAGGCCGGGTTTGCGCGGATAGGGATCGATGGCAAGTTCGAAGAATTCTTCCGCCACCGCACCGACATCGATGCGATCGCCAGAGAAGGTTTCGGGACTGTCCGCTCCTTCCGCATCGAGCAGCATTTCACCGCTTTCATCGACCCGAATGCGCGCAAGTCGCGAATTTTCAGGCACGAAGACGGTGTCCACCTCCTCGGCAATCGCGCTGGTCAGCGGTTCGAGCGTGACCACACACGCCTGCACGATCTCGGCATCGACGCGCCCGCGCAGACGGATTCCGTCCTTCTTCCACGGCGTCAGCAGGAATTCGGCGGAAAAAGCATTGACCGCCTCCAGCCCATGCGCGGCGGCGAGCGCCGCGCGCTCCTTTTCGTCGGTGCCAATGGTCACCGTGACGCCCTTCTGCGGCAGGTGCAGGACCGGAACGGGATAGGTCAGCGTCAGCCTGTCGTTCACGGGCCCGCCATGTACGGGTTTTTCACTCATGATCGTCTGCCTTTTCATCTCCGACCGGTTGGATCGCTTCGGCATCCATAAACGAAATTTCGCCCGCCGCCAGAGCCTCGTCCGCCGTATCGCGAAGACGATCGCGGCAATAGAACACATAGGCGCCGAGCAGGCCTGCATAAGGCCAGGATTCGAGATCGGGCCGGATATTGCGCGTCAGTGCGGCGGCAAGCGCCGGGCCGTCGCCGGCATCCAGCGCCGTCCCATAGGCGGTAACGCGCCCGTAAAACATGCGCGCGAGCTTCTTCATGCGCTTCGGCACGCCCTGGTCGCCGATTCCCAGTTCCCGCAGCGAATGGTCCACGTCCTTGAAGAACTCGTCGGCCACGTCCTGCGCCAGCGCAACCAGCGCCGCATCACCGTCCTTCATGCGATGCAGGACGAGAAAGACATGCAGCGACAGCATCTCGAAACGGCCGAGCGGCGTATCGGGCACCTGAAACTGTGCATAAAGCCGCTTTTGCCGCGCCGCCGCCACGATCGCCTCGTAAACGCGCAGCATGATCGCCTCATTGACCTTCGATCTGCGGCGGAAGAGTTGGAGAATCATATCCGTTCGACCGTTCCAGTTGCATATGGAAGCAAGGTGGTTTACCCAAGTTCTCCCGACGGCGAAAGTGCCGCGCTGATACAGAATGATGGAGAGGTCTTTGTTGCAGCGAATTTTCCCAAGTGCAATCCTTGGCGCGACGCTGGGCGCACGCAAACGGCGCGCTCTCCTCGCAGGCACGGCAATTCTGTTCTCGGTGGCTCTCGCCGGGTGTAACGCGGGGGCCACGCTGAACCCGTCGGAGACGCTGTCGGAAGGCTACGTCATGGACCCGCAGGCGCTGGCTTCGGTACCGGTCGGCTCCAGCCGCGAACAGGTTCTGCTCGCACTCGGCACGCCGTCGACCACGGCGACCTTCGACAACGAGGTGTTCTACTACATCTCGCAGAAGGTCTATCGCCCCGTGCAGTTCATGAAGCCCAAGATCATCGACCGCCATGTGCTGGCCATCTATTTCAACAAGGGCGGCACGGTGGAGCGCATCGCCAATTACGGCCTCAAGGACGGCAAGCTGTTCGACTTCGTGTCGCGCACCACGCCGACCGGCGGCAAGGACCAGACCTTCCTCGGACAGGTCATTCAGGGCGTCTCCAAGGCCCCGACTTCCCTGCCGGGTACCGGCCTGTCGAGCAACCCCGGCACCAACTGATCCGCATATCGAAAGGCGGCTGCGACAAAATCACCGCAGCCGCCCGTCTTTTCGATAGAAAACGCCGCGCGTCCATTTGAACGCGCGGCGTTTCGGTTATTTGATTCCGGGCATCATCCCATATGCGCCAGCACGGCCAGAAGCAGCAGCGCCACGATATTGGTGATCTTGATCGCCGGATTGACGGCGGGACCGGCGGTGTCCTTGTAGGGATCGCCCACCGTGTCGCCGGTGACGGACGCCTTGTGCGCCTCGGAACCTTTCAGGTGCTTGACGCCGTCGGCATCGGTGAAGCCGTCCTCGAAGCTCTTCTTGGCGTTGTCCCACGCGCCGCCGCCCGACGTCATGGAAATCGCCACGAACAACCCGTTGACGATAACTCCCAGCAACGAGGCGCCCAGCGCCGCGAATGCCGCAGCCTTCGAGCCTGAAATCAGCAGCACGCCGAAATAGACGACCAGCGGCGCGAGAACCGGCAGCAGCGAGGGGATGATCATCTCGCGGATCGCCGCGCGGGTCAGCATATCGACCGCGCGGGCATAGTCGGGCCTTTCCGTGCCCTGCATGATGCCCGGCTTCTCCCTGAACTGGCGGCGCACTTCCTGCACCACCGCCCCGCCGGCACGGCCGACCGCCGTCATGGCCATACCGCCGAAGAGATAGGGGATAAGGCCGCCGAGGATCAGCCCCGCCACCACGTAAGGATTGGAGAGCTCGAAGGAAACCGTCCCCATATTCGCGAAATAAGGATAGGTCTGGCCGTTGGCCGCGAAATAGGCCAGATCGTTGGAATAGGCCGCGAAGAGCACCAGCGCACCGAGACCCGCCGAGCCGATGGCATAGCCCTTTGTGACGGCCTTGGTCGTGTTGCCGACCGCGTCGAGCGCGTCGGTGGCCTTGCGCACGTCCGGATCGAGGCCCGCCATTTCGGCGATGCCGCCGGCATTGTCGGTGACCGGCCCGAAGGCGTCGAGCGCCACGATCATGCCGGCGATGCCGAGCATGGCGGTGACGGCGATGGCGATGCCGAACAGGCCCGCGAGCTGGTAACTGGCGATTATGCCGCCGGCGATGACGATGGCCGGCAGCGCCGTCGATTCCAGCGAAACGGCAAGACCCTGAATGACATTGGTGCCGTGGCCGGTGACGGAAGCCTGTGCGATGGAGTTGACCGGGCGCTTGTTGGTGCCGGTATAATATTCGGTGATCACCACGATGAGGCCGGTGACGATAAGGCCCACCAGCCCGCAGATGAAGAGATTGGTTCCGGTGATGCTCTTGCCAGCCACGGTGCCGATCTCGCCCCAGCCGACGGTCAGCACGTTCGCGACGGCAAGCCCGGCGACGGACAGGATGCCGGTGGCGATCAGCCCCTTGTAGAGCGCGCCCATGATGGAGCCGTTGACGCCAAGCTTCACGAAGAAGGTGCCGATGATCGAGGTGATGACACAGGCACCGCATATGGCCAGCGGATAGAGCATGACGGATGGCAGCACGTCAGAACCGTTGAAGAAGATCGCGCCCAGCACCATCGTCGCAACGATGGTGACGGCATAGGTCTCGAACAGGTCGGCGGCCATGCCGGCGCAGTCGCCGACATTGTCGCCCACATTGTCGGCGATGGTGGCCGGATTGCGCGGATCGTCCTCCGGTATGCCCGCCTCGACCTTGCCGACGAGATCGCCGCCGACATCCGCGCCCTTGGTGAATATGCCGCCGCCAAGGCGTGCGAAGATCGAGATCAGCGATGCGCCGAAGCCGAGCGCCACCAGCGCGTCGATGACCATGCGGTCGGACGGCGCATAGCCGAGCCAGACCGTCAGGATGAAATAATAGACCGAGACGCCGAGCAACGCGAGGCCGGCCACCAGCAGGCCGGTGATCGCACCGGAGCGGAAGGCGAGTTCAAGCCCGCTGGCAAGGCTCAGGGAAGCGGCCTGCGCCGTACGCACATTGGCGCGCACCGAGACGTGCATGCCGATGAAGCCGGTGGCGCCCGAAAGCACCGCGCCGATCACGAAGCCGATGGCGGCGGCGAGCGACAGGAAATACCATGCCGCCAGAAAGACGATGACACCGACGATGGCGATGGTGGAATATTGCCGTGTGAGATAGGCCTGCGCGCCCTCGCGGATCGCGCCCGCTATCTCCTGCATCCGCTCCGTCCCCTGATCGGAGGCGAGCACCGAGCGGATCGCCCAGGCGGCGAAGACGACCGCGATTACGCCGCAGGCAATGACGAGCAATAAGACTGTCACCCCAATTCCCATAAAGCCAACTCCCGTTTGGCTCGCGCCCGCCGCCGAACCTCCGGCGGCATATGCGCGGGCAAGATTCGAGCCCCTCTTCGGGCCATGTGCAGCGGCATGGAAATACGAAGTCAATCACGGAACCGGGCACGGAACCGGGCTTCGACGGTTTCTCTCCTCACCAGAATCCTCTACGCCGCGCGCGCAGAATGCGAAACGGTTCGGGAAAGGTCAAGCGATCTTTGGCAGGCTAAAAATATCGGGCCGATCGATCCCGCAGGGTTCCGTACGGCGGCGGAATCTCGAATGTCAGCCGGACCTGCCTACCGGCGCGGCTTCACGCCCTTGCTCTCGCCGCGAATGACGAAGGCGATACGATCGAGCACGGCATTGACCAGCTTCGGCTCGTCCTCGGTATAGAAAGCCTTGGCGATATCGACATATTCGGAGACGATGACGGCGGTGGGCACGTCGCTCCGCGATTTCAGCTCCCATGCGCCTGCGCGCAATATGGCGCGCAGCGTCGAATCGAGGCGCGACAGCGGCCAGTCCTCGGTCAGTGCCTGATGGATCATCGGGTCGAGCTGAAGCTGGCTGTCCACCACTCCTGAAACGATGGCGCGGAACCATTGCGGATCGGCGTCGAGATATTGCGCGCCGTCCACTTCCTTGCCGAGCCGGAATGCCTCGTACTCGGCCACCACTTCCAGAACGCCCGTTCCGGCGACGTCCATCTGGTACAGCGCCTGTACGGCGGCGAGGCGGGCGACGCCGCGCTTGTTGGCGGTGCGCGGCTGGTTCGGCGCGGACATGGAAAACTCCGTCATGGACAGGCGGACCGCAAGACCTGCGGTCAACGCCCGGAAAGCTGATTGATGAAGCTTCGCTCTAAGCCTATTTCCGGTATTGCGCAAGCCTCGCGGCATAGCGCGCCAACTGGTCGATCTCGATATTCACCCGGTCGCCCGCCTTGCGCTCGCCCCATGTGGTCACATCGAGCGAGTGGCGGATCAGGAGCACGTCGAACAGATTGCCGTCCACGCCATTGACGGTGAGCGATGTGCCGTCCAGCGCCACCGAACCCTTGCGGGCGATGAAAGGCGCCAGTTCCTCCGGCGCGCGCAGCGTGAAGCGCACCGCGTCGCCCTCCTCCCGCCGCTCGACGATTTCCGCCAGCCCGTCCACATGGCCGGACACAAGATGGCCGCCCATCTCGTCGCCAAGCTTCAGCGAACGTTCCAGATTGATGCGCGTTCCGGCCTGCCATCCGGCGATGGTGGTGAGCCGCAAGGCCTCTTCCCACGCCTCCACCTCGAACCAGCGCGCATTGCTGCCCTTTTCCGGCAGGGTGACCACGGTAAGGCAGACGCCCGAACAGGAAATCGACGCACCCATCGCGATGGTTTCGGGATCGTAGGCCGTCTGGACGCGCAGGAGCACCCCCTCGTTCAGCGGCTTCACCCGCTCGATCCTGCCGATATCGGTGACAATGCCAGTAAACATCACGCTTTCCTTACATATTCCGCATAGAGGTCGTCGCCGTAGCGCGCCTGCCTCAGGATTGTAAATTCCTCCGCGATATGGGTTTCAAGCCCCGCGACCGCAATCCCGCCGTCTGCGTCGATTTGAACCGGGCCACGGAAAAGCGCCAGCCGGTCGACCAGTTTCTCGTCGAGAAAGGCTTTCGCGACCCCTGCACCGCCCTCGACCAGCACCGAGGAAATGCCCTGCGCCGCGAGGTCGTCCATCAATTCCGGCAGGGCGACGCGCTCGCCTTCCGTCTCGGTCGCGAGAATGCGGCAGCCCGCCGCCTGCAAGGCCGCGCGCCGGTTAGCGGGGGCGTTCTCACCGCAGGCGATCCAGAGCGGCCGGACGTCCGCGCTCCGCACCAGTTTCGAGGAGAGCGGCAGGCGCAGGCCGCCATCCAGCACGATCCGCACTGGCGAACGCTGCTCAAGGCCGGGCAAGCGGCAGTCGAGCAGCGGATCGTCGGCCAGCGCCGTCTCGATGCCGATCAGGATAACGTCGCTTTGCGCGCGCATAACATGCGCCTGCGCCCGCGCGACCGGCCCGGTGATGGCGATCTGCCCCCTGCCCCTTTGCCCGATCATGCCGTTTGCGGAAAGCGCAAGTTTCAGAGTCACTTCCGGGCATTTTCTGGAAGAACGGCTGAGGTAGCCGGCAAGATCGTCGGCCGCCTTGTCGGCCAGTATGCCGGGAACGACCTCGATTCCCGCCGCGCGCAATATGGCGAAGCCCTTGCCGCTGACGCGCTCGTCGGGATCGGTGGCGGCGACCACCACCCGCGCCACGCCGGCGTTCACCAGCGTCTCGGCGCAGGGCGGCGTGCGGCCGTGATGGGCGCAGGGCTCCAGCGTGACATAGGCGGTGGCGCCACGCGCCGCCTCGCCCGCCTCGGCCAGCGCCTGCGGCTCGGCATGCGGCCGGCCGCCCGGCGCGGTGACGCCGCGCCCGACGATGACGCCATCCCTGACGATCAGGGTTCCGACCGAGGGATTGGTGCCGGTCAGGCCCTTGCGGCGGCGGGCATAACGGATCGCCGCCTCCATGAAGCGCAGATCGTCCGGCGTCACGGCCGGATGCGGGAATGCCGGAGCGCTCATGATCAGTCCGTATCGCCCGCGGCGTCGGGCACGATCAGTTCGTCGATGACATTGTGGAAATCCGCGGCCTTGGAGAAATTGCGATAGACCGAGGCGAAACGGATATAGGCGATGGCGTCTATGCCCTTGAGCGCGTCCATGGCGAGACGGCCGATCTCGTCGGAACTCACCTCCGCCTCGCCCGCGCTTTCAAGCTGGCGCACGATGCCGGAAATGGCGCGCTCGACGCGCTCGCCGTCCACATCGCGCTTGCGCAGCGCCACCTCGATGGAACGGGTCAGTTTTTCGCGGTCGAAGGGCACGCGGCGGCCGCTCTTCTTCACCACCATCAGGTCGCGAAGCTGCACGCGCTCGAAGGTCGTGAAGCGCCCGCCGCAGACCGAACATACCCGCCGCCGGCGGATGACCGCGCCATCCTCGGCAGGACGCGAATCCTTCACCTGCGTATCTTCAGACTGGCAATAGGGACAACGCATGAGGCTCTTTCAAACTTACCGGTTATATTGATTCCATTATCATCTTATCCCATCCGGGGCAGCCGACCCAATCGTCGTTGATATCGGAAACAAAAACCCCGCCTGACGAACAGGCGGGGTTTTTGTTTTTACGCATTTCCGAACGCAAAACCGCTTCGCACTTTTGCTGGAAATGCTCTGGACCGGGCGGCGTTACGCCGCTTATCCCAGATAGTCGTACATGGGGAAACGGTCGGTGAGCGCGACGACCTTGCGCTTCACGGCCTCTTCCACGGCGGCATTGCCCTCGTCGGAATTGGCAACCTTGAGACCGTCCAGCACTTCCGAGATCAGCGCGCCGATCTCCTTGAACTCGGCGATGCCGAAGCCGCGCGTGGTGCCGGCGGGCGTGCCGAGGCGGACGCCGGAGGTGACGAACGGCTTTTCGGGATCGAACGGGATGCCGTTCTTGTTGCAGGTGATGTTGGCGCGGCCCAGAGCGGCCTCGGCGCGCTTGCCGGTGGCGTTCTTGGGGCGCAGGTCCACCAGCATCAGGTGATTGTCGGTACCGCCCGACACGATGTCGAGGCCGTGCGACTTCAGTTCCTCGGCCAGCGCGCGAGCGTTGTCGACCACGTTCTTCGCATAGAGCTTGAATTCCGGCTTCAGCGCCTGCTGGAAAGCCACCGCCTTGCCGGCGATGACGTGCATCAGCGGGCCGCCCTGCAAGCCGGGGAACACCGCCGAATTGATCTTCTTGGCGATATCGGCGTCATTGGTGAGGATGATGCCGCCGCGCGGGCCCCGCAGCGACTTGTGCGTCGTGGTGGTGACGACATGGGCGTGCGGCACCGGCGATGGATGCACGCCGCCCGCGACAAGACCGGCGATATGCGCCATGTCGACCATGAGATAGGCGCCCACCTCGTCGGCGATCTCGCGGAAACGCTTCCAGTCCCAGATGCGCGAATAGGCGGTGCCGCCGGCGAGAATCAGCTTCGGCTTGTGCTCGCGCGCCAGACGGGCGACCTCGTCCATGTCGAGCAGATGATCGTCCTTGCGCACGCCGTAGGAGACGACCTTGAACCACTTGCCCGACATATTGACGGGCGAACCGTGGGTCAGATGGCCGCCGGAGTTGAGGTCGAGGCCCATGAAGGTGTCGCCCGGCTGCAGGAGCGCGAGGAACACAGCCTGATTCATCTGGCTGCCGGAATTAGGCTGCACATTGACGAATTCGGCGCCGAACAGCTTCTTCGCGCGGTCGATCGCCAGTTCCTCCACTACGTCCACATACTGACAGCCGCCGTAATAACGCTTGCCCGGATAGCCTTCCGCATATTTGTTGGTGAGGATGGAGCCCTGCGCTTCCAGAACGGCGCGCGAGACGATGTTCTCGGAGGCGATCAGTTCGATCTCGTGGCGCTGGCGGCCGAGTTCGTTGCGGATCGCACCGAAGATTTCGGCATCGGCATCCTCAAGGCTTTCATTGAAGAAGGTGTCGAGCGACGCCTTGCTGGCGACGGCATTGGCTTGGGACATAACATATCCTCCGGATTGGCCCGCGAACGAGAGCTGTATGATCGTGGCGCATTATCACATTTGCGCGGACAAGACCAATGGCCGCAAAGCGAAAAGCATGTTCCAAAATGCGGCAGCGTGAATCGAAAACGCCCGGAACGATGTCCGGGCGTCTCACGTCTGCCGAAAAGGATGAAAAGATCAGGTGTTGGTGCCGAGTGCCAGTTCCGCAGCGCCGTCCATCTTGTAGATGTCGTCGCGGAACTGCACCACGCCGTCGCCGGTGGACCATGCGGTGATGTAGACGAAATGCAGCGGCACCGGATCGGTCAATTCGACCGGCGTGTTGATGCCCGACTTGATGGTGTCCTCGATATGCTGACGGTCCCAGCCCGGCGTGTTCTTCAGCAGCCACACGTCCAGATCGCGCACATTCTGCACACGCACGCAGCCCGACGAGTCGAAGCGCATGAGGTTGAAGAAGAAGTTCTTCTCCGGCGTATCGTGCATATAGACCGAATAGGGATTGTTGAAGTTGATTTTGGTCGAGGACATGGCGTTGATCTTACCCGGGTCCTGACGCAGCATCAGCTTCACCGCATCGTCGGTGTTCCAGTCCACGCTTTCCGGCGAAACCTCCTGCCCCTGCGCATTGAAGAGACGGATCTTGTTCTTGGTCAGATATTGCGGATCCTTACGCATCAGAGGGATGATGTCCTTCTTGATGATGGACTTCGGGACATGCCAGTAAGGATTGAAGATGACTTCGTTGATGTTGGAAGCAAGAATCGGCGTCTGGCGGGTGATCTTGCCCACCACGGTGGTATGACGCTGGACGACGCCGCCCGCCTCCACGGCCTCAAGGCGCGCCGCCGGAATATTGACCATCACGAAACGCGGGTTCTGCGCCGTCTCGTTGGCGAGCGGCGTCAGGCGCCCCAGATTGGTCTGGAGCTGGCCGAGGCGCGTATTGACGCTCACATTCATGGCCGCGTAGGTGAACTGGCCCATTACGCCGTCGGCAGGCAGTCCATGACGGGCCTGAAAGCGCCGGACCGCCGCATCGACATAGGTGTCGAATGCAGGCGAAATGCCCGCTTCCTTCGGCAGGTCGCCCGAAACCATCAGGCGCTTGCGCAGGATCTCGATGGCCGGATCGCTCATGCCAATCTGGAATTTCGCGTTGCCCGGCATGGTGGGCCAGCCGCCGCGACCGGCTATATCGCTGTAACTGGCGATCGCCGTCTGGATATCGCCGAGGGTCTGGAGGCTGAGAATGGGCTGGTTGGTCGCCACCCTCGCGGCGTTGGTCGCGCGCGCGTCGAACTGATCGTTCCAGTTGCCGCGTTGCGGGGCCGCAATGATATTGTTGAGAGCCTCCTGCGCGAAGGCGGGAGCGGCCAGCGCCGCGGCGGCCGCCGAAATACCGGCGGTCGCGGCGCCGCGCAGGAACCGGCGGCGATCCGCCCGGAAGACTTCGCCATGCTTGTCGATCTTGGTCATTCTTGCAGCCCTATCGCTCGCCCTTCGTCCGGAAAGCATATCACATAATACAACCATCAGGCGCTCAAGGCGATGCCGGCCCGCAAAATTGCGCGCCCGCTGCTTCTCTCCCCGGCCTGTCTGAAAACGGCATCTTCTTGCTTATGCCTTTAAGCAAGCCTATTTCGTTTTTTATGGCTTAATCATGTCGTACGGTTCGATTTTCAAGCCGTGCATGGGTGGATGGAGGCGCAAGCGTCCCCATATGGCCCGCAAATGCGGGCCACTGTAACAATTCTGCAACAAATCTCTTGTCTAAAGCCTGTAGGCGATGGTGTCGTTCCAGAAGCGGTCGAGGCGCTGGAGCGAGCGGTTCATCGTCATGAATTCCTCGGCCTGAATGCCGCCGACCTGCTCGATGGAAGCGATATGGCGCTCATAAAGGGCTGCGACCTGGGCGGCCACCTCGTTGCCCTTGTCAGTCAGGCTCACGCGCACCGAGCGGCGGTCCATCCGCGAGCGCTGATGATGGATGAAGCCGGTCTCGACCAGCTTCTTGAGGTTGTAGGACACGTTGGAGCCAAGATAATAACCGCGCGAGCGCAGTTCGCCCGCGGTCAGTTCGGCATTGCCGATGTTGAAGAGCAGCAGGGCCTGCGTGGCGTTGATATCGCTGCGGCCGGCGCGGTCGAACTCGTCCTTGACCACATCCTGAAGGCGGCGGTGCAGCCGCTCCACCAGTTGCAGGGCTTCCAGATAAAGAGGGCGGAGCGCCGTTCCCGGCATGGGAAGCGGAGCCGGCGCATCCGTCTTGCGCTGTACGTTGTTCATTGCCTTTGCCTCTCTGTCGGAACGGCATTCGTGATGCCGCTCTCGTTTTCCTGTCTGGAGAGGACTTTAGGCGCGATCGATAAAATTCGACTTAAAAGTCAAACTTAACAGCAGCTTACCAGACGGAATAGCCATTCAGCCTTAATGCTTGCTTACTGATCGGCCGATACGCTGGGTCTGGCCTGCCGCCGCTTTTCGAAGAAAAGCAGCACACGGAACACAATATAGATCAGGATGCAGACCCCATAATAGGCCACGATCACCGGCCGGGATTCGAAATAGCGCGAGAAGACGGAATAGATGGCCATTTCCGCCGCCGCGGCGGCGAACCACAGCACTGCGCCCCACGGCGCGCGCATCCAGAGCCCGGTGGCGGCGACCGGCAGCAGGACGGCCAGCGCCGCGGCGGCGGTCTGCCACATCCACGGCATCAGGTCGAAGCGCCACAGCAAGCCCGGACGAAGACCGATCAGGCGCACCCAGTAAAACACGCCGCCGGCCAGCGCCAGAAGTGCCAGCAGCCGCATGAAGCCTGTGAAGGCCCATTCGGTCGTGCTCGGCTGCACATGCTGGCGAAACTCGTCCATCCGCATCAGAAGGTCAGCTCCGCGTCGCCCAGCCCGGCGAAATAGGCATCGACCTGCGCGGGCGTCACCGCGTCCAGCGAGACTGGCTGCCACGCCGGCGCACCGTCCTTGTCCACCAGCACGGCGCGCACGCCCTCATAGAAATCATGCCCCTCGATCATACGGCTGGCAATGCGGTATTCCATGCGCATGTTATCGTCGAGATCGAGCGCAAGCCCCTCGGACATTTCGCGGAAAATGACCGCAACGCTGGTGGGCGAGCGGGTCGCGATCACCTTGAGGATATCCGCCGCCGGTCTCGATCCCGAAGCGGCCATCTTCTCCAGCACGGAAAGGCAATCTTCGAGGGTCTCCCCGGAAAAGCCCTCGCCGATGACCTGCCTCGTCTCCATATCCGTCTCGAAATCGGGATACTGGCAGCGGACCAGCGCCGCATCGAGATCGGCGGTGGTGACGAGATCGTCGCGCAGATCGTTGAGATCACGGGCCTCGACCGCATGGGTGGCGATGCCGCTTTGCAGGCAGTCGCCCCAGCGGACGCGGTTGCCGGTCAGCGCGAGATAATAGCCGAACTTGTCGTGGAGACGCGGCAGGAAAGCGCTGCCGCCGACATCGGGAAAGAAGCCGATGGCGGTTTCCGGCATGGCGAAGAGCGTGTTTTCCGTCACGATACGGTGGGAGCCATGCACCGATATGCCGGCTCCGCCGCCCATGACGATGCCGTCGAGCAGCGCGACATAGGGTTTGGGAAAACGTCCGATGCGGGCATTGAGACGGTATTCGTCGCGGAAGAAATCATAGGCCGGCGCGCCTGACTTGCCCGCCCGGTAAGCGGCGGCCACGTCGCCGCCGGCGCAGAAGGCCCGGCCCTCGCCCTCCACGATCACCAGCGCGACTTCGGGATCTTGCTCCCACGCCTGCAAGGCACGGTCGAGCGCCAGCACCATGTCGTGGGTGAGCGCGTTGAGCGCGGAAGGCCGTGTCAGCTTCACCAGCCCCGCCTTGCCCCTGCGCTCGAAGCTGATATCGCTGCCACCGCCGAAATCGATCTCCATATCCTCTCTTCCCTTCGGTTCCCTGCCTGCAAGGGGTAGGAAGTGATGGCCCCCGCGTCAATCCCGCACAGGCCTGAGAGGGGCCAAAGTTCTTGGTTTCACCACTTTTCCCGTGATAAACGGGGCGCAGCCATATTGCCCCGCGTTTTGCGCAGGAACGGCCGCAGTTTCAGGATCGACAATCATGACAGACCGCCAGTCCCGCTCGTCTTCCGCCGATATCAGCCGTCATGTCGACGATGTCACCGGCAGCCGCCGCCTGCGCCGGATGCGCAAGGCCGACTGGTCGCGGCGGCTGGTACAGGAAAGCCGGCTGACGGTGGACGATCTCATCCTGCCCTTCTTCCTGACCGGCGGGACGGGCGTCAGCGAACCGGTGGAAGCCATGCCGGGCGTGGAGCGCCATTCGGTCGACCGCGCCGTGCGGCTGGCGGAACGGGCGGCGAAGCTCGGCATCCCGGCCATCGCTCCTTTCCCGCGCGAGAGCGCCGACGTCAAGACCGACGACGGCGCCTTCGTCGCCAGTCCCGACAATCTCATCAACCGCGCCGTGCGCGCGATCAAGAAGGAAATACCGGAGATCGGCATCATCACCGACGCCGCACTCGATCCTTTCACCACCCACGGCCATGACGGCATCCTGCGCGGCGGCGAGATCGTCAACGACGAATCGGTCGCCATGGTGGTGCGCGGCGCGCTGGCTCAGGCGGAAGCCGGCGCGGACATCATCGCGCCGTCCGACATGATGGACGGGCGCATCGGCGCCATCCGGCAGGCGCTGGACGAAAACGGCTTCCAGCATATCCCGATCATGTCCTATGCGACCAAGTTCGCCTCCGCCTTCTACGGCCCTTATCGTGACGCGATCGGCACGCTGGGGCTGCTCAAAGGCGACAAGAAGACCTATTACCTCGACCCCGCCAATGGCGAGGAGGCGGTGCGCGAGGCCGCGCAGGACGTAGCCGAAGGCGCGGACATGCTGATGGTCAAGCCCGGCCTGCCCTATCTCGACGTCATCCAGCGGCTCAAGGTCGAACTGGGCCTGCCGACCTTCGCCTATCAGGTGTCCGGTGAATATGCGATGATCAGGGCCGCGGGCATCAATGGCTGGGTGGACGAAGAGCGGGTGATGATGGAAAGCCTGCTCGCCTTCAAGCGCGCAGGCTGCGACGGCATCCTGACTTACTTCGCGCTGGACGTGGCGGAAAAACTCAAGACGCTTTAAGTCTTTGTTTTTGCCGCATTTATGCGACGCCAAATGTTTCCATTTGGCTGCAAAATGCTATAGGCTGATCAGGCCTGCCCGCGCAATTCGCGCGCGACCTCGATGAAGGCGCGCAGTTTTGGTGCGAGCGCCGCACGCTTCGGAAAATAGGCGAACAGGCCCGGCTCCTCGACGGCGGTCTCCGGCAGAACGGCGACGAGCCTGCCCCCGGCAAGGTCGGTACGCACCAGCGGCTCGAAAATATAGGCGATGCCCACACCCGCGAGGGCGAAATCCCGCGCCTGCAAGGGATCGGTCAGAATGGCCGAGCCGACCGCTGCGACCGATACGTCACGTCCCTCTTCCCGAACTTCCCAGTCATAAAGGCCGCCCGACCGGATCAGCCGGAAGCCGATGCAGTTATGTTCAGGCAGCGCGGCGATATCCGCCGGCATGCCCCGGCGCGCGATATAGGCGGGCGAAGCGACCATCAGCGCGCGGAATGGCGGCGTCAGGGCGACGGCAACCATGTCCTGCGCGATCATGCCGCCAAGCCGCACGCCGGCATCGAACCCGAGTTCCACGATGTCGGACAGCCCATCGTCGGCGACGATCTCCAGCGTCACGTCGGGATAGCGCACGGCCATTTCGGCCGCAATCGCGGCAAGCGCCATGGGAGCCGCGATACGCGGCGCATTGATGCGCAGATGGCCGCTCGCCCGTCCGCGAATGGAGCGCACGCGCTCGATCCCGTCGCCGATATCGGCGAGCGCGGGGCCAATCGCGGCGATGAGCGTTTGACCGGCTTCCGTCAAGTGAACGCTGCGTGTCGTGCGCGCGAACAGAGGCTGGCCAAGTCGTTCCTCGACCTGACGCACGGCATGGCTGACGGCCGACGGGGTCATACCGAGCGATGCCGATGCGGCGGCAAACCCGCCGCAACGCGCGACGGCCACGACAACCGGCAGATGAACGAGAAGATCGCGATCCATTGCTGAGCTATATTGCATAAAGCATGAAGACAAAGCAAGCTTATCGTCGAATAGGGCGATGTTTACCATTCCTTGCATCGGGGGGCTTTTCCGCCCGGATCAATCCAAGGAAGGACAGAGGCATGACCGCTCATCATGAACACGTAAAAACCTGGTTCGTCACCGGCGCTTCTTCGGGCATCGGCCTTGCGCTGGTGCATTATGCGCTGGACCAGGGTCACAATGTCGTGGCGACCGCCCGTTCGATCGCACGGCTGGCGGCGCTGCGCGACGAAGCGCCGGAACGGGTGCTGATCCATCGCCTCGACGTGACCGCTCCCGGCGAGGCGGCAGCGGCGCTTAAAGCCGCGCGCGAGCGCTTCGGCCGTATCGACGTTCTTATCAACAATGCCGGCTACGGCATCGTCGGCGCGCTGGAAGAAACGCCGGAAAGCGAATTGCGGGCGCAGATGGAGACGAATTTCTTCGGCGCATGGGCGGTGACGCAGGCCGCGCTGCCGCTCATGCGCGAACAAGGAGCGGGTGCGATCGTCAATATATCCAGCCTCGGCGGCCGGCTTTCCTTCGCAGGCTTCAGCGCCTATTCAGCATCGAAATTCGCGCTCGAAGGCATGTCGGAAGCACTTGCCGAAGAAATGGCGCCCTTCGGCGTCAAGGTGCTGATCGTCGAGCCGGGCCAGATGCGCACCGCTTTCGCCAGCGAGTCGCTGCGGCACATGCCGGCGCTGGACGCCTATGCGCAGACGGTCGGCCAGACGCGCACCTTCACCCACGCGATGGACGGCGCGCAGACGGGCGATCCCGACAAGATGGGCCACGCCATCGACGCTGCCCTTGCCGCAGATGCAACGCCGCTGCGCCTTCAACTCGGCACCGACGCGGTGGACATGGTGCGCACGCACACGAAACGGATGCTATCCGATCTGGCTGCATGGGAGAAGGTCGGCCGTTCGGTCGCGCTCGACTGAGCTCGCCGGGGGCAGCGGTTGAAAATAACGGCCGCCGACCCCATCTGGTGGTGTGTCCCGTTCAAACGGGCGCGGCCGGGAACGATTTTGTTGCGGCTCACCTAAGATGAGAGAGACAATGACCGATCATATCCTCAATGGCGAGATTGTAGCTCCGCGCTATGAGAATTATGCGCTGTTCGACGGCGTGCGCACGCGCCGGATCGTGGCTTTTCTTATCGATTACATCATCGTTTTCCTGCTCTGCATTCCGGCCGCTATCCTGATCGCGCTGCTCGGCGTGCTGACGCTCGGCATCGGCTGGGCGCTCTACGGCATATTGTTTCCGCTGGTCGCGCTGATCTACGTGGCGCGCACCTTGGGCGGCCCGAGGCAGGCGACCAAGGGGATGCAGATGATGAACATCAGGCTGGTGCGGCTCGAAGGCGGCACGGTGGACCCGATGCTAGCCATCGTCCATACGGTGCTGTTCTGGGGCCTCAACGTGGTGCTGACGCCGCTGATCCTGCTGGCCACGCTGGTACTCGACCGGAAGCGCACCGTGCATGACCTCCTGCTCGGCACCGCCGTCATCCGCACGGACCGCTGAGCGGCCTACCCCTGCAAATTTAGGCCTCGCAAAAATTTCAGGCCCGGTCGCGCAAATGTCTATTGACCTTTGGCGCGGCCGGTTCGATTCTCGTGTCGTATCTTGGTGGTTTCGGTAGCGCCGTTCCGTGGATATCGTCCTTCCGTGGATATCAGATGACCCATCAACCGCAGCAGTCTCCGCAGTTCTTCCTGACCGCGCCCTCGCCATGCCCCTATCTCGAGGGACAGATGGAGCGCAAGGTATTCACGCATCTGGTCGGGGACAGGGCCAACGAGATCAACGATCTTCTCACGCAGGGCGGCTTCCGCCGCTCGCAGAACATCGCCTACCGACCGGCCTGCGAACTGTGCCGCGCCTGCGTTTCGGTGCGCATCCTCGTCAATGAATTCTCCCAGACACGCAATATGCGCCGTATCTGGAAGGCCAATCACGATCTCGTCGGGCGCCTGCACAAGGCGCAGCCGAGCACCGAACAATATACTCTGTTCCGCGACTATCTCGACGCGCGCCACGAATCCGGCGGCATGTCCGATATGAGCGTCCTCGATTATGCGATGATGGTCGAGGACACGCATGTGAACACGCAGGTCATCGAATACCGGCGGCGCGGGCCGGACAGCTTCATCGATGCGCGCGGCGACGGAGAACTGGTGGCCACGGCGCTGACCGATGTGATGGCAGACGGCCTTTCCATGGTCTATTCCTTCTTCTCGCCGCACATGCACGAGCGTTCGCTCGGCACTTTCATGATCCTAGACCATATCGAGCGCGCGCGCGCAGCGGGCCTGCCGCATGTCTATCTCGGCTACTGGGTCGAGGGATCGCGCAAGATGCAGTACAAGATTCGCTTCACGCCGCAGGAACATCTTGGCCCGCGCGGCTGGCAGCGCTTCGAAGGTTGAATCAAAAAGGGCCGCTATCTTTTTGTTTTTACGCATTGTCCTGATGCAAAAGCGCGAAACGCTCTTGCTGGAAATGCTTCGGGCGGCCCTTTCCGTTCAGAATTTCCCCGACCGCGGAAAGCCCTTGGGCACCAGACGCCCGGCCGAAGCGCGGGGGCCGAGCCATTCGGCGAGTTCGCCGCTGCTGCGGGTGAAGGTGCGCTCGGCCGAATCCTGCCAAGTGAGGCCCCCGGCAATGGCGAAAGTGCGAATGTCCGACACACCGCCATCCTTGTATTTTTGCAGGCGAACGCCCTTGCCGCGCGTCATTTCCGGGACTTCCGACAGCGGGAACACCAGCATCTTGCGGTTCTCGCCCACCACGGCGACATGATCGCCGGCGATGCGGATGCACAGCTTCGCCTCGTCCGGGGCCTTGACGTTCATCACCTGCTTGCCCTTGCGGGTATTCGCTACCGCCTCGGCTTCCGGCACGACGAAGCCGTTGCCCTCGTGGCTGACCAGAAGCAGCTTCGCGGACGGGTCATGCACGAAGGCGGTGAGGATATCCTGATCGTTCTCCATATCGACAAGGATGCGGATCGGCTCGCCATTGCCGCGCCCGCCCGGCAGCGTGTTGGCGCCGATGGTGAAGAACTTGCCGCCGGTGGTGAAGAAGAGAAGCTTGTCGGTGGTCTCGGCATGGAAGGCGAGCTTAAGCTTGTCGCCTTCCTTGAAGGACAGCGTCGAGAAATCGGCCAGATGACCTTTCATGGCGCGCAGCCAGCCCTTTTCCGACACGACGATGGTGACCGGCTCGCGCTCGATCATCGCATGATGAATGTCGGTTAAGTCGTGGGTCGGTGCCTCGGCGAAGATGGTGCGGCGCTTGCCGAGCGCCGTCGCGGGGCCGAACTTCTCGCGCACGGCCTTGATCTCGGCGCTGATCTTCTTCCATTGCCGGGTGCCGGAATCGAGCAGCGCCCGAAGATCGGCCTGCTCGGCGGTGAGCGCGTCGAATTCCTTGCGGATCTCGAATTCCTCCAGCTTGCGCAGCGAGCGCAGGCGCATGTTGAGGATCGACTCGGCCTGAACGTCGGTCAGTTCGAAGGCCCGCATCAATTCCTGCTTCGGCTCGTCCTCCTCGCGGATGATGCGGATCACTTCGTCCAGATTGAGATAGGCGATGAGAAAACCGCCGAGAATCTCAAGCCGCCGCCCGATCTCGTCCAAACGGAACTGCGAGCGGCGGACAAGCACGTCCTTGCGGTGTTCGAGCCATTCGCGCAGCACGCCGCCGAGAGACAAGACATTCGGCACCTTGCCGTGCGACAGCACGTTCATATTGAGCGAGAAGCGGCTTTCAAGCCCGGTCAGCTTGAACAGCGATTCCATCAGCAGTTCGGGATTGACGGTGCGGTTCTTCGGCTCCAGCACGATGCGGATATCTTCCGCCGACTCGTCACGGATATCGTCGAGCAGCGGCAGTTTTTTGGCCAGAAGCAGCTCGGCGATCTTCTCGATCAACGCCGATTTCTGCACCTGATAGGGGATTTCAGTGACGACGACCACCCATGTGCCGCGATTGCCCTCCTCCTTGTGCCAGCGCGCCCGCACGCGGAACGCGCCGCGCCCGGTACGGTAGGCGTCGACGATATTGGCGTGATCCTCGACCAGAACGCCACCGGTGGGGAAATCCGGGCCGCGCACCTTGCATTTGAGCAGCGCCGCCGGGTCGGTCTTCGCCTCTTCCAGCAAGGCTTCCCATTGCTGGGGCGAGGTCAGCAGTTCCTCGACGGGCGCGTCGGGATGGTTGATGAGATAAAGCGCGGCGGAGCAAAGCTCGGCCACATTGTGCGGCGGAATATTGGTCGCCATGCCGACCGCAATACCCGCCGAACCGTTGGCGAGCAGGTTCGGAAACGCGCCGGGCAGAACAATCGGCTCTTCGTCTTCCTCGTTATAGGTCGGGCGAAAGTCGATGGCGTTCTCGTTGATTCCTTCGAGCAGCAGCGTCGCCACTTCGGTCATGCGCGCCTCGGTGTAGCGCATGGCCGCCGCGTTATCGCCGTCGATATTGCCGAAATTGCCCTGCCCGTCCACCAGCGGATAGCGCACGGCGAAATCCTGCGCCAGACGCACCAAGGCTTCATAGATCGAGGCGTCGCCGTGGGGGTGGAACTTGCCCATCACGTCGCCGACGATGCGGGCGCATTTGGCATAGGCCTGATCCGGGTTGAGGCGCAAAAGCCGCATGGCGTGCATGATGCGGCGATGCACCGGCTTCAGCCCGTCGCGCACGTCCGGCAGCGCCCGATGCATGATCGTCGACAGCGCGTAAGCGAGGTAACGTTCCTCAAGGGCCGACTTGAGATCGACCTTTTCGATGTTCTCTTCGCCGTCGCCCGGCGGAATCAGACTTTTTCCCATGGCTTTTCGTACCAATTGCGCGATTCGGCGGCAAGCGCCCACCGGAACCAATCCAGTACATTTGTATGCCTTCCTTTTATTTGAGCATCGGATTTTCCGAAAACCGGTTCCCACTTTTCAGTCCGATGCGCATCGTCGCAAATCCGCCGCCATTGCCGTTCTATAGAGCGGACATATTGTTCAATGACGCAGTATCGGTCTATCAAGACTCACTGAAATAAATATAGGCAGGAGCTTCCCATGCAGGTTTTCGTCACTCTCCCCCCGGCGGTGCGCGTGCTTGCGGCCGGCACGGCGCTTTCGCTTGCCTTCGGCGGCGTGGCCATGGCGGCCGATGCCAATGCCGTCGCGGACCGCCTCAAGGCGCTTTATGCGGAAAAGGGCGCCACATTGAGCTTCGACGCCGTTCAGGCCAGCGGCTCAGATATCGTGCTCAAGGGAACGACGGTCAAACTGCCATGGCGGGAGCAGACATCGCTTCCCGTCGGCGACGTGACGCTCCAGAACGTCACCGACCAGCCGGACGGCGGCTACAAGGTGGCCCATGTGACGGTGCCCGATTTCAATATCCCGGCCACGGCGGATAAAGGCAATTCCGCCAGCTTCTCCGGCATGGCGATCGAAAATCTCGTCATTCCGTCCGAATCGGCCAAAGGGCCGCTCGACGACATGCTGAGCTATGACAAACTGACCATCAACGAGGTCCATGCCGGCAAGCAGGGCGGCGGCAACGCGGACATCAAGGGTATCGATATTTCCTTCGACAAGTCGCAAGAGCCGGAAAAGATGGGCTATTCCGCCACCGTTGCCAGCATCGACGCGACTTTTCCCGACGGGGTCGGGAACCCGCTCGCACCGCTCGACACCAACACCCTGCATGCCACCCTCGACATAAAGGGCACATGGTCGCCCAATTCCGGCGATCTCACCTTCGACAAGCTTGAAATCGACGCCGCCGATCTTGGCAAGCTCAATATCACGGGCAGCTTCGGCGGCTATGATCTCGCCTTCCTCGACGCGGTGAAGAAGACGCGGACGAGCATGCGCAAGGCCAACACCGACAAGAAGGCCGCCAGCCTCGCCATGCTCGGACTGGCGGAACAGCTCAACGTCAAGAGCCTGTCGATCCGCTTCGACAACGACCAGCTTACCCAGAAACTGCTCGCCCATTACGCCAAGCTTCAGGGTGCCGACGCCAAGACGCTCAGCCAGCAAGTGCAGATGATGGTGCCGCTGATGGCGACGCGGTTGAAGAACCCCGATTTCACCCAGCAGCTCAAGGCGGCGTCGGACAAATATTTCAGTGACCCGAAGTCGCTCACCATCTCCGCCTCGCCCGATCAGCCGGTGACCTTCGCCTCCATTGCCGCCACCGCCTCGCTGGACCCGACCAAGATCATCCAGCTTCTCAAGGTCGGCGTGGACGCGAACAACTGATCCCCGGCTGCCGCAAGGGCGCCGGAAACGCTTACTCCTTGTGCAGAGCCGCCGCCTTGGCAAGGGCTGCGGGAAGATAGCCCTCGACCTGTTTCTCCATGGCCTCGTAGGCCTCCATCGGCTTGCCCCAGGCGTCGAGGACGTCCTCGCTCTTGCCGGTGGCGTATTCGGCCAGCGTGAAGGTCTTGTCCTTGGCATCGGGGAATTGCTCGATGACCTTGGCCTTGTGCTTGGCGGTCGCCGTCAGGATCAGGTCGGCGTGGCGGACGTCGTTTTCGTCAAGCTGGACCGAGCGATGCGCCGAAACGTCGATGCCTTTGGCGGACAGGACGGCGACGGCATTGGCTTCCGGCAACGTGTCGAAGGGATCGACGTCGACGCCGCGCGAGATGACGGTGATCGGCAGCTTCTTTTCCGCGATGTCGCGCTTGGCAAGCGCTTCCGCCGTCACGCTGCGGCCGGTATTGCCGGTGCAGACGAAAGCCACCTTAACCGGCTCCTTGGCCTGTACATGTACAACGACGCTTGCGGCCAGTGAAATCGCCGCGGCGGCGGCCAGCATGATGAACTTGCTCATTTTCGTCCTTCTGTCTTCGAAACGATGCGCTTATCGTGGCCCGGCTTCGTAACATACATAGGAAAAACCCGGCGCGAGGCCGGGTCTTTCATATTCGGCAATCTTGCGCCCGATCAGCTTTTCTGGACAGGCGCCAGACGGATATGCAGGTCGCGCAACTGCGCCGGCGTCACATCCGAGGGCGCGCCCATCAGAAGGTCCAGCGCCTGCTGGTTCATCGGGAACAGCGATATCTCGCGCAGGTTCTTCGCGCCGACCAGCAGCATGATGATGCGGTCGATGCCGGCCGCCATGCCGCCATGCGGCGGCGCACCGTACTGGAACGCGCGGTAGAGGCCGCCGAAGCGCTCCTCCACGTCCTGCTGGCTCAAGCCCACCTTTTCGAAAGCCTTGACCATGACTTCCGGCAACTGGTTACGGATCGAGCCGGAGGCGATCTCGTAGCCGTTGCAGACGAGGTCGTACTGGTAGGCCTTGATCGCCAGCGGGTCCATGTTTTCGAGCGCTTCGAGCCCGCCCTGCGGCATGGAGAACGGGTTGTGGGCGAAGTCGAGCTTCTTGTTATCCTCGTCCCATTCGTAGAACGGAAAGTCGATGATCCATGCCAGTTCGAAGCAATGGTGGTCGATAAGGTTCAGTTCCTCGCCGGCGCGGGTGCGGGCGTCGCCGGCGAATTTGTAGAATTTCTTCGGGTCGCCCGCGACAAAGAAGCAGGCATCGCCGTCCTCAAGGCCGAGCTGGGTGCGGATCGCCTCGGTGCGCTCCTCGCCGATATTCTTGGCGATGGGGCCAGCGCCTTCGAGCCTGTCGCCCTCCTTGCGCCAGAAGATATAGCCGAGGCCCGGCTGACCCTCGCCCTGCGCCCAGGAATTCATGCGGTCGCAGAAGGCGCGGCTGCCGCCGGTCTTGGCCGGGATGGCCCAGACCTCGACCTTGGGGTCGTTGGCGATCATGTTGGCGAAGACCTTGAAGCCGGAACCGGCGAAATGCTCGGTCACGGCCTGCATCTCGATCGGGTTGCGCAGGTCCGGCTTGTCTGAACCGTAGGTGCGAATGGCGTCGTCATAGGCGATGCGGCGGAACTTCTGCGTCACCGGCTTGCCTTCGGCGAATTCCTCGAAGATGCCGCGCATGACCGGCTCCATCGTCTCCCAGACTTCTTCCTGGGTGACGAAGCTCATCTCCAGGTCGAGCTGGTAGAACTCGCCCGGCAGGCGGTCGGCGCGCGGGTCCTCGTCGCGGAAGCAGGGTGCGATCTGGAAATAGCGGTCGAAGCCCGCCACCATCAGAAGCTGCTTGTACTGCTGCGGCGCCTGCGGCAGGGCGTAGAACTTGCCGGGATGGATGCGGCTCGGCACGAGGAAGTCGCGCGCGCCTTCCGGCGACGAAGCCGTCAGGATCGGCGTCGAGAATTCGTTGAAGCCGATCTCGGTCATGCGACGGCGCATGGCGGCGATGATCTTCGTGCGGCTCATGATGTTCTTGTGCAACGTCTCGCGGCGCAGGTCGAGGAAGCGGTATTTGAGGCGGATATCCTCGGGATAATCCGGCTCGCCGAATACCGGCAGCGGCAGTTCCTTCGCCGGGGACAGAACCTCTATCTCGCTGGCGAATATCTCCACCTCGCCGGTCGGCAGGTTCGGATTGACCGCCTCGTCCGCGCGCGCCTTCACTTCACCGTCGACGCGGATCACCCATTCGCCGCGCACCGCTTCCGCGGCCTTGAAGGCGGGCGAATCGGGGTCGGCCACGATCTGCGTGATGCCGTAATGGTCGCGCAGGTCGATGAAGAGGATGCCGCCATGGTCACGGACGCGGTGAACCCAGCCGGACAGGCGGACGGTCGAGCCGACATCCGCCTTGCGAAGGGCTGCGCAGGTATGGCTGCGGTAACGGTGCATGATTTCTGCCTTCTGGAACCTGAAAAATCTCGTGCAGGCGATGCGCTGCAAATCCGGGCGGAAAAGCGCATTTTGACCGGGTTTTGTCAAGTCTGCATCGCCGGTGCGGGGCCGCGCCGGCCACGGGCCACCGCCATGACGGCACTTTTCCCTTGCTTCGCGACGCCGTTCGTACATTCATTCGGGACAATCCGCACCAATTCCTCTAGAAGAACCCCATGCAACTCATCACCACGACCTCCGCCCTCGAAGAAGCCGTCTCCGACCTTTCCAGATCCGATTTCGTCACCGTCGATACGGAATTCATCCGCGAAACGACCTTCTGGCCTGAACTGTGCCTGATCCAGATGGCCTCGCCCGACCATACCGCTCTGGTGGACGCGCTGGCGCCGGGGCTGAACCTCGCCCCCTTCTTCCGCCTGATGGCGGACGAAAAAGTGGTCAAGGTCTTTCATGCCGCGCGGCAGGATATCGAGATCATCTTCCATCTGGGCAACCTCATCCCCTCGCCCGTCTTCGACAGCCAGGTGGCGGCGATGGTGTGCGGCTTCGGCGATTCCGTCTCCTACGACCATCTGGTGCAGAAGGTCACGGGCAAGCATATCGACAAGTCCTCGCGCTTCACCGACTGGCGGCGGCGGCCGCTTTCCGACAAGCAACTCGATTATGCGCTGGCCGACGTCACCTATCTGCGCGACATCTATCTCCACCTCAAGGACGCGCTCCAGCAGGAAGGCCGCGCCGAATGGGTCAACGAGGAAATGGCGGTGCTGACCGCGCGCGAAACCTATGACCTGCATCCCGACGATGCATGGCGGCGGGTGAAGGCGCGCCTGCGCAAGCCGATCGAGCTTGCGGTGGTGCAGGCCGTCGCCGCATGGCGGGAGCGCGAGGCACGCGACCGCGACGTGCCGCGCGGGCGTGTCCTCAAGGACGACACCATTGCCGAGATCGCCCAGCAGCAGCCGCGCGACGCTGAGGCGCTGGGCCGGCTGCGCACCATACCGAAGGGCTGGGAGCGTTCGGCGCCGGCCGCAGGCCTCATCAAGGCGGTGCAGTCGGCGCTGGCTATCCCGAAAGAGGAACTGCCGTCATTGCCGAAGCAGCCCAACCTGCCCGAAGGCAGCGCCGCCGCCGCCGATATACTGAAGGTCCTGCTGAAACTCGTGACGGAGGAATACGGCGTCGCCGCCAAGATCGTCGCCAGTTCGGACGACATAGAGCGTATCGCCGCCGAGCGCGACAAGGCCGACGTGCCCGCCCTGCACGGCTGGCGGCGCGACGTGTTCGGCCAGAAGGCCCTCGACCTGATCGACGGCAAGATCGGCATCAAGTTCGAGAACCGGCGGATCAGGGCGGTTGAACTAGGGGAGTAAGGGAAGAGGATCGGCACTCCCCGATCAAGGCAGACATTTTAACTGCCTTGGGCAGCGCCTGTCCGCCCCTGTTCTTCTTACTGTTCCTTCCCCTCGATCGCCCCGTCCCCGATGGCGAAACGGAGATTCTGCCCCGTCAGCTTCGAAAGCTGCTGCAAGCGGCCTTCGGGCCGGTCGGAGATGAGGTCGGCGAGGTCGGCCGGCACCACGAGGGCAAGGCCGTTCTCCTCCTTGCGCCAGAGGAGGCGCGGAATCACGCCCGGCATGGAGGCGGAAAGCAGGAAGACGACGCGCAGCAGCGCGCCGAGCAGCTTGGCCCGCTCGCGCAGGCGCGGCGTGGCGAGTTGCAGGATTTCCGGCGCGACGTCATCGTCCACCAGTCCGTCATGGCGATAATGATTGGCAAGCGCCATGTAAGAGCGCCCGGCATGGTCGATGCCGCCGAAGGAACTGTGTGAAATGATGTTGACCGCCTGCGCGCCTCGATAATCGGGATGGGCGCGCCAGCTTATATCGGCCACAAGGCAAGCCGCTTCGCGATAGCGCGCCTCGTCCTCCGTTTCGTCGTAGCCCAGAATCGGCAGCGTCGCACTGGTCCATGCGGCGAGTTCGCGCGCGTGGCGCGGCGAGCGCGAGCGCAGGATCGCCAGTTCTTCCGCCGACGACAATAGCGGGTCGAGCTTCTGCTCGTTCTTCGGCAGCAGCGAAAAGAGATAGCCCTCGCGGACGCCGAGCGCCGAGAAGACGATCTTCGACGGCTTCATGCGGCGGAGCGTTTCGAGCAGCACCGTCGCTCCGTAAGTCAGCAGTTGGCGGCGGTTCCGGGATACGCCTTCGATGCCGCGCATCGTGTCGAGATTGCCCTTCGCCACCCGCTTGAGGAAGCTCTCCGCCTCCTTCGGGTCCATCTCGTAGCCCTGCGTCACATGCAGCAGATAATGCGTCGCCGTCATGTGCAGCTTGGCGAGGTTGCGCCATGTGCCGCCCACCGCGTAGAAAACCTCTCCCCGGTGCGCTTCCAGAAGGTCGGCGCGGGCTAGCTCCCTGCGGGCGATCTTCGTCGCCTCGGAAATCTTGTCGTTGGACATGTCCTGCAAACGCAGACCGCCGAGCGGCAGCGTGATTCCCTCCCCGACCTCGTGATCGTCGATGGCGACCAGTTCGAGGCTGCCGCCGCCGAGATCGCCGGCCACGCCTTTCGGCTTGTAGAAGCCGGAAATGATGCCGAGTGCGGAATAATAGGCTTCTTCCCTGCCGGAAAGCACCTCGATATGGCGGCCGAGGATGGCTTCCGCCTGTGCGATGAAATCGGGACCGTTGCTTGCCTCGCGCGCCGCCGCCGTCGCAAGCGCGTGGATCGAGACCGCCCCTGCCTGCTCGGCCAGCGCGCGGAAGCGCTTGAGGGCGCGCAGTGCCGCATCGACGGACTTCTCGTTGAGCTTGCCCGTCTTGACCAGCCCCTTGCCGAGGCCGCACAATATCTTCTCGTTGAACAGCAGCGTCGGCGAGCGCACGATGCCTTCATAAACCACGAGACGGACGGAATTGGAGCCGATATCGATGACGGCGACCGGCTTCAGGCCCTTTAGGCGGCCTTGTGCTGCGACTGCGCTCATGCAGTCGTTTTTCTTTCGGCCTGCGCACGCTTGCGGTGCGCGATAAGACGCGGTGCCGAAGATTTCAGCGACTTGCCGCGACCTGACAGGCTGGGATTGGTCATGAAATATTCCTGCGCGTTGAAGGCTTCCTCTCCTGCCGCCTTTTCTATCCGGCGAGAGGTACCGTCCGCAAGTAGCTGATAGCTCTGTTGGTTATCAATTATGTTGGCAAGCATGATCTGCGACAGGACCTGCTGATGCACGGTGGCGTTGGTGATCGGCACCAAAGTCTCCACGCGGCGGTCGAGATTGCGCGGCATCATGTCGGCCGAACCGATATAGACGATCGCCTTGTCGGACGGCAGGTCGTGGCCGTTGCCGAAGCAGAAAATGCGGCTGTGCTCCAGAAACCGCCCGACGATGGACTTGGCGCGGATATTGTCGGAAAGGCCCGGCACGCCGGGGCGCAGGCAGCAGATGCCGCGCACCACGAGATCGATCTGCACGCCGGCTTGACTGGCCTTGTAGAGCGCGTCGATGATCTGCGGATCGACCAGCGAATTCATCTTCATCCAGATCGCCGCCGGCTTGCCCGCCTTCGCGCTGGCGATCTCGTCCTCGATATGCCTGAGGATGCGCGGGCGCAGCGTCAGCGGCGAGATGGCGATCTTCATTTCCTCGGCCGGCTGCGCATAGCCGGTGATGAAGTTGAAGATATGCGCCACGTCGCGCGCGATATCGGGATCGGACGTGAAAAAGGACAGGTCCGTATAGATGCGCGCGGTGATCGGGTGATAATTGCCGGTGCCCAGATGCACGTAAGAGCGCAGCTTGTGGTCCTCGCGGCGTACCACCAGCGACATTTTCGCGTGCGTCTTCCACTCGATAAAGCCGAACACGACCTGCACGCCCGCGCGCTCCAGATCGCGTGCCCAGCGGATATTGGCCTCCTCGTCGAAGCGGGCCTTGAGTTCCACCAGCGCCGTCACCGACTTGCCGGTTTCCGCCGCATCGATCAGCGCGCGCACGATGGGACTATCGTTGGAGGTGCGGTAGAGCGTCTGCTTGATCGCCAGAACGTCCGGGTCGGCGGCGGCCTGACGCAGGAACTGCACCACCACGTCGAAGGATTCGTAAGGATGGTGGACGACGATATCCTTCTCGCGAATCGCCGCGAAGCAATCGCCGCCATGCTCGCGGATGCGCTCCGGGAAACGCGGGTTGTAGGGGATGAATTTCAGGTCGTCGCGGGGGATCGAGACGATCTCCGAAATCATGCTGAGCGCCAGCAGCCCTTCCAGAACGCTGATGCGGTTTTCCGCGACACCCAGTTCCGTCGCCACGAAAACGCGCAGCGCCTCCGGCATTTCGGCGTCGAACTCGATGCGGATCACCTGCCCGCGGCGACGGCGCTTCAAGGCCGTCTCGAACAGGCGCACGAGGTCTTCAGCCTCCTCCTCCACCTCGATATCGCTGTCGCGGATGATGCGGAACGTGCCCGCGCCGCGCACTTCGTAGCCGGGGAAAAGCCGCCCGATGAACAGGCTCACCGCATCCTCGACGGTGATGAGGCGATAGACATTCGCCTGTTCGGTCGGAAGCTGGATGAAGCGTTTCAGGGCCACGGGAATACGCAGCAACGCCGTCATCGGATGCCCGTCGGCGCGGCGGGCAAGCTGCAACGCGATGGAGAAGCCGAGATTGGGGATGAAGGGGAAAGGATGCGCCGGATCGATGGAGAGCGGCGTCAGCACCGGAAAGATCGTTTCCAGAAAATGGTTTTCCAGCCATTCCTTCTCCGCCTTCGACAGAACGGCGGGCCGGACGATCTCGATATCTTGCTTTTCCAGCTCCTCGCGCAGCGTGCGCAGGCGTTCCTGCTGCCCGATCTGGAGACGCACGACCTCTTCCAGCACGAAATCGAGCTGTTCCTGCGGCGTACGGCCGTCGGCGCTGCGCTCGACCACGCCGACGCGCACCTGCCCCGCCAGACCGGCGATGCGTACCATGAAGAACTCATCCAGATTCGTGGCGGAAATGGACAGGAAGCGCAGCCGCTCCAGAAGCGGCTGACGCATGTTCCCCGCTTCTTCCAGAACGCGCCGGTTGAACTGGAGCCACGAAAACTCGCGATTGACGAAACGGTCCGGGCTTTCCATCAGCGTCGGCGGCGCAATCGCCTTCAGCGCCTCATGGTCGATCGCCGCGAGAGGAGCGGCCGCATCGGCCGCCGAATTATGAGTATTGTCCGCCATAGTGCTGTTTTCGTTCATGCTTCCCGTCTCGATCTCTGCCGGAACATCCTGCTTCGCTTCCCAATCTATTGCAAGCGCATGACAGTTTGATAGCAACGCGCCGGGATTGTTCCCAGCATCGGCGAAAATGCGTCTCGAAACAAGGCTTTCGCACTTTTCGGGATCGTGATCCTTTCAGGCACGATCTTTATCCGAAAACCGCTTCGCACTTTTCGGGATCGTGCTATATACCCCCCAATCGACCAGAACCGGAGCCTCTCATGTCCGATCATATCATTCCTCATTTCCAGAACGACGCGGGCCATCAAGTCATCGAGATCGGCGTAAAGGAATTCATGTGCGTCGGCGCGAACCCGCCTTTCGATCATCCGCATGTCTATCTCGACATGGGTGACGAGAACGAGATCGTCTGCCCCTACTGCTCGACGCTCTATCGCTACAATGCGAGCCTGCACGCCGACGAAACCATTCCCCCCGGCTGCGTCTATCATCCCTCCGCCGAAAAGGCCGCCTGATTGCCGCCTGTGCGCCAGCGATAATGAACGAAAACAAAGGCAGCATCGCCATCGCCGGCGCCGGCATCGCGGGCTTGAGCGCGGCGCTGGAACTGGCCGCACGCGGCTGGACGGTGCGGATATCCGAGAAGGCGCAGGCGCTTTCCGAAGTCGGTGCGGGCCTGCAACTCGCGCCCAACGCCATGCGGCATCTGGAGCGGCTCGGCGTCGCCGCAAGACTGGCCGCTCAGGCGGTGGCACCGCAAGTCCTCTATCTCATGGACGGAAGAAGCGCCCGCCCGCTCATGGCGATGCCGCTGGGGGCAAAGGCGCTGGAACGCTGGCGGCATCCCTATCTGGTCTGCCATCGCGCCGACCTGCAAGCGGCACTTCTTTCCGCCTGCCGTAACAATCCCGCCATCGATATCCGCCTCGGCGAAACGCTGTCCTCATCACCGGGCGATACGGCCTTCCGGCTCGGTTGCGACGGGGTCTGGTCGGCCGAACGCGACCGCGCCGGCTTCGACAAGGCGCGGTTCAGCGGCCATGTCGCATGGCGCACCACACTCGCCGCCGATGCCCTGCCCGCCTCCTTCACGAACGCCCTGCCGGAAGCCAGATCCGTCTCGGCATGGCTCGGACCCGATGTGCATTTCATCGCCTATCCGGTGAAAGGCGGCGACTACCTCAATTTCGTCGCCATCACCAAAGGCGGGAATCCGGGCGAGGTCTGGTCGAAATCCGGCGACCGCGCCCGATTGCAGTCGGCCTATCGCGGCTGGTCGCCCGCGGTGCGCGATGTGATCGCCGCCGCGCCGGACTGGACTTTCTGGCCGCTGTTCGAAATGACGGAAGCGCATTTTCTGGCGCCGGACCAGACCATCCTGCTCGGTGACGCCTCCCATGCCGTCACGCCTTTCGCAGCACAGGGCGCAGCCATGGCGATCGAGGACGCCGCAGCCCTTGCCGAAACGCTCGACATGCCGGACCGGACGGCAGCGCTTGCCCGTTTCGAAACCGTGCGCAAGGCGCGCATCGCGGCGGTCGCGAAACGCGGCAAGCTCAATCGCTTCGCTTATCACGCCACCGGTCCCTTCGCGCTTGGCCGCAACATGCTTTTCGCGTTGCGTGGTGCCGACAGTTTCCTGAAAGACCTCGACTGGCTCTACGCCTACGACGCCGTCGCGGCCATGCGCGGCTAGATACGCAACCATTTAGTTGCGTATTTTGGCATTTCCGATATATTGGCAACCAGCCAGTTGCCAATAGAGGAGATCATGCCATGGCCAGTCCGACAGACCGAATCGTAAAATCCGTCGATCTGCGCGCCGATATAAACCGCGTCTGGCGCGCGTTGACCGACCATGAGGAATTCGGAACATGGTTTCAGGTGAAGCTTGACGGTCCCTTCATCGCGGGCACGCCGTCGACGGGGCATATCAGCTATCCGGGTTTCGAGCATCTGCGCTGGGAGGCTTTCGTCAAGGCGATGGAAGCGCCGCATTATTTCGCCTTCACCTGGCATCCCTATGCGGTGGAACCGAACACCGATTACAGTCAGGAACCGCCGACGCTGGTAGAGTTTCGTCTGGAGGCTCTTGAGACGGGCACGCGGCTGACTGTCAGCGAAAGCGGCTTCGACGCCCTGCCGGCCCACCGCCTGCCGCTGGCCTACCGGATGAACGAAGGCGGGTGGGAGGAGCAGATGGGCAACATCAAAGCATATCTCGACCGCAAATGAGCATATCTGCGAACCAGAGCACGGATCTGTCTGCGGTTTTCGCGGCGCTGGCCGACCCCACTCGGCTCATGCTCATCGAACGGCTTGGCAACGGAGAAAGCCGCTCCATCGCCGCGCTCTCGAAAAACGGCACCATTACAAGGCAGGCGGTGACGAAACATCTCGCCGTCCTTGAGCAGGCGGGACTGGTGACGCGGGAGAGAACCGGACGCGAAAGCCGCTACCGCCTGCATCCCGCGCCGCTTACTGACGCACGCGCCTATCTTGAAAGCGTCTCCCTGCAATGGGAAGATGCCCTCCAGCGCCTCAGGCGCTTTGTGGAGGACTGAGCAGGCCTTGCCGATGACGATTCTGGCCCTCGACCATGTTCAGCTTGCCATGCCGGCGGGCGGTGAGGACGATGCGCGCCGGTTCTATGCCGGTCTCCTCGGGCTGGCGGAAGTCGCCAAGCCCGCCAATCTGGCGAAGCGTGGCGGGTGCTGGTTCGAAAGCGGGCCGGTGCGCATCCACCTTGGCGTCGAGGCGGATTTCCGGCCGGCGCGGAAGGCGCATCCCGCCCTGCTCGTCTCGGACCTGCCGGAACTGGCCGACCGCCTGCGCGCATCCGGCTTTACCGTCCGCATCGACGAACCGCTGGAAGGCTACGACCGGGTCTATGTTTCCGACCCGTTCGGCAACCGCATAGAGCTGATGCAGCGGCTCCAATCGTGACCTTCAAACGCAGAGGCGTAGCATAATGACGATCCGGTTCGAACAGACCTGCCCTATCTTCCGCATCTTCGATATCGAAAAGGCGAAGGAATTCTATCTTGGCTTTCTCGGTTTCACATTCGACTGGGAACACCGCTTCGCCGCGGATATGCCGCTTTACATGCAGGTCTCGCGCGGCGATCTGGTTCTGCATCTGAGCGAGCATCACGGTGACGGCAGCCCCGGCGCAAACATCTTCGTGCGCATGCGAGGCATCGATGCGTTTCACAAGGAGATCACCGCGCGCGGCTACCGCTTCATGCGGCCTGGAATCGAGAATGAGCCATGGGGCCGCGTCGTCGGCGTGATCGACCCTTTCGGCAACCGCATCCAGTTCTGCGAAGGCCCGCACGAGGCCTGAAACGAAACACCCGCCGGGATGACCGGCGGGTGTTTCGTTCGGCATAGCCGTTGGTTCAGTGCAATATCTGGCTGAGGAACAGCTTCGTGCGCTCGTGCTGGGGATTGTCGAAGAACTCGGCCGGCGAGTTCTGCTCCACGATCTGGCCCTGATCCATGAAGATCACCCGGTTGGCGACCTGCCGGGCAAAGCCCATCTCATGCGTCACGCAGATCATGGTCATGCCTTCGGCGGCAAGTCCCACCATCGTATCCAGCACTTCCTTGACCATTTCCGGGTCGAGCGCCGAAGTCGGCTCGTCGAACAGCATCACCTTCGGGTTCATGCACAGCGCACGCGCAATCGCCACGCGCTGCTGCTGGCCGCCGGAAAGCTGGCCCGGATATTTGTTGGCCTGCTCGGGGATCTTCACGCGCGTCAGATAATGCATGGCGATCTCTTCCGCCTTCTTCTTCGGCATCTTGCGCACCCAGATCGGGGCCAGCGTGCAGTTCTCCAGAATGGTCAGATGCGGAAACAGGTTGAAGTGCTGGAACACCATGCCGACCTCGCGCCGCACCTCGTCGATCTTCTTCAGATCGTTGGTGAGTTCGATGCCGTCGACGATGATCTTGCCCTTCTGGTGCTCCTCCAGCCGGTTGATGCAGCGGATCATGGTCGACTTGCCCGAACCCGACGGACCGGCCACCACGATGCGCTCGCCGCGCATGACCTTCAGATTGATGTTGCGCAGCACATGGAAATCGCCGAACCACTTGTGCATGTCGACGATCTCAACAGCCACGTCGGTCTTGGAGACCGTCATCTTCGACTTGTCCACGTCCAGATCGGTTTGCAGCACGGCGTTCTGTTGTGCACTCATTTGCTATTCCCTCTGTTATCGCTTGTGGCCCGTGTCGAGACGCCGTTCCATGAATATAGAGTAGCGCGACATCGCGAAACAGAAAATCCAGAAAATGAAGCCGGCGAAGACGAGGCCCGTCACCGGTGTGACCGGCGAAGCCCATGCGGCATCGGAGAAATTCTGCCGGACGATACCGAGCAGGTCGAACATGCCGATGATATAGACAAGGCTCGTATCCTTGAACAGGCCGATGAAGGTATTGACGATGCCCGGAATCACCAGTTTCAGCGCCTGCGGCAGGACGATGAGGCCGGTCTTCTGCCAGTATCTCAGGCCCAGCGCATCGGCGCCCTCATACTGGCCGCGCGGAATGGCCTGCAGGCCGCCGCGTATGACTTCCGCCATATAGGCCGAGGCGAACAGCGCCACGCCGATCAGCGCGCGCAGCAGCTTGTCGAAGGTCATGCCCGGCGGCAGGAACAGCGGCAGCATGACGCTGGCCATGAAAAGCACCGTCACCAGCGGCACGCCTCGCACAACCTCGATGAAGATGATGGAAAACGACCTGATGACCGGCAGCTTCGAGCGGCGGCCGAGCGCCAGCATCACACCGAGCGGCAACGACACGACGATGCCTACGAGGGAAAGCGTCAGCGTCACCAGAAGCCCGCCCCATAGCGCCGTTTCCACATAAGGCAGGCCGAACAAGCCGCCGACCAGCAGAAAGAAGGCAATGATGGGGAAGGCCACGAAGAGCAGCACGGCGTTAAACGCCTTGTGCGGTATTTTGGGGATAAGCAGCGGCGCCAGCAGCACCACGAAAATCAGCGCCGTGAGGTTGACGCGCCAGCGTTCGTCCGCCGGGTAGCGGCCGTAGACGAACTGCTCGTATTTGGCATGGACGAAGGCCCAGCAGGCACCGGACCAGCCTTCCGGCTGCGCGCCGCCCTGCACTGTCGTCAGGCATGCGGTACGGTCGGTCCCGGTCCAGACCGCGTTGACGAACAGCCACTGAATGGCCATGGGCAGCGCCCAGGCCAGCAAAAGCAGGGCGAGGATTGTCAGCACCGCGTCGAAAGGCGTGGCGAAGAGATTGGTGCGCAGCCAGTGCGCTGGTCCCTGCACCGAACGGGGCGGCGCTTCCTCCGCCGCCATTTGCGCGCGAACATATCGCAGATCGGTGTTTTCCATGGTCATCTCTCCACCAGCGCCATTCTGGCGTTGAACCAGTTCATGAAACCGGAAGTGACAAGGCTGATGCCGAGATAGATCACCATCCAGATCGCCACCACCTCGACCGATTGGCCGGTCTGGTTAAGTATCGTGCCGCCGATGGCGACGAGATCGGGATAGCCGATGGCGATGGCGAGCGAGGAGTTCTTGATAAGATTCAGGTACTGGCTCGACAGCGGCGGTATGATGAGGCGCAACGCCTGCGGCACGACGACGAGGCGCATCGTCTGACCGGGACGCAGGCCAAGTGCATAAGACGCTTCCGTCTGCCCCGTGCTCACGCCCAGAACGCCGCCGCGCACCGTCTCGGCGATGAAGGAAGCGGTGTAGAAGGACAAAGCGAGGAACAGCGCCAGAAACTCCGGCTTCACCTGCGTGCCGCCGGTCAGGTTGAAGCCGCCGGGCTTCGGAACATCGAAAGAGACCGGGAACCCGGTCGCGATGAAGGCGATGAGCGGCAGGCCGACGATCAGCGCCACGCCGGCGCGGACCGTATGGAACGGCTTCCCGGTCGCCATCTGCCGCTTGCGCGCCCAGCGCGCGACGAAAACCGTGGCGAAGACGGCGGCGAGCAGCGCCACCGGGATGAGCCATGCGCCCTCGCCCCAGACCGGGGCCGGCATGAAGACGCCGCGCGTGTTGACATAAACGCCGAGCGGCAGGGAAAGGCTCTGCCGCACGCTGGGCATCTGCGACAGGATGCCGAAATACCAGAAGAAAATGACCAGCAGCGGCGGAATGTTGCGAAACACTTCCACATAGACCGTGCAGAGCTTGCGGATCAGCCAGTTATGCGACAGCCGGCCGATGCCGACGAGGAAACCGACGATGGAGGCGACGATGATGCCGAGCACCGCCACGTAAAGCGTGTTGATGAGGCCGACCAGAAAGGCGCGCGCATAGGTCGAATCACTCGAATAGGGAATGAGTGACTGGCTGATGTCGAAGCCGGCGCGGCCGTTGAGAAAGCCGAAGCCGGAGGCGATATTGGCGCGCTCGAGATTGGCGACCGTGTTGCCGATGATCCAGTAAAACGCGGCGATGACCACCGCGAATACGGCGACCTGATAGAAGAGGTTGCGCACGCGCGGATCGTAGAAAAACGAAACGCCGCCGCTCCCGCGTGGTTCGGATAGGGAAAAGGCCATATGCTCTCCATAGCTTATCAGGCTGGAGCGATTCCGGTCTAAGGCTAGCGGTTTGATTCCGACATTGGCATCCGTTCGATAAAAGCGTGAGCGCAAATCTCGGAATCGGGAAGACCAAATGCATCAGAACGCCGTGCGTGGCCGGACGGACGGATCGTCCGGCCACCATCGGCCCTGACGGCCAGGCTTACCGGATCGGTATGCCGTATTGCAGGCCGCCCTTGGTCCACAGGGCGTTGAGCCCGCGGGAAATCTTGAGCGGGCTGCCCGCACCCAGATTGCGGTCGAAGATCTCGCCGTAATTGCCGACGCCCTTGACGATCTTCACCACCCAGTCGTTGTCCAGTCCCAGATCGGTGCCGATCTTCGTGTCGGCCTCGACGCCGAGCAGGCGCCTGATCTCCGGGCTTTCGGACTTCTTCATCTCCTCAATATTGGCCTGGGTAACGCCGTATTCCTCGGCGTTCAGGAGAGCATTATGGGTCCAGCGCACGACATCGGCCCATTTGGCGTCGCCCTGCCGCACGGACGGGCCGAACGGCTCCTTGGAGATGATCTCCGGCAGGATGACATGGTCGCCGGGGCTGGCGAGGGTGAGACGGATCGCATAAAGGCTCGACTGGTCGGTCGTATAGGCGTCGCAGCGGCCCGAATCATAGGCCGCGTTGGCCTCCTCGATCTTCTCGAAGACGACCGGGTTGTATTCCATCTTGTGGGAACGGAAATAGTCGGCCATGTTCAGTTCCGTCGTCGTTCCCGACTGCACACAGATCGAGGCGCCGGAAAGCTGAAGCGCCGACTTGATGTCCGGCAGCTTCTTGGAATTGATCATGAAGCCCTGACCGTCATAATAGTTGACGCCGCCGAAATCGAGGCCGAGCGAGGTATCGCGGCTGATCGTCCAGGTGGTGTTGCGGACGAGAAGGTCGATCTCACCGGATTGCAGGGCAGTGAAACGCTCCTTGGCGTTGAGCGGGGTGAACTTGACCTTCTTCGGATCGCCGAAAATCGCAGACGCCACCGCGCGGCAATAATCCACGTCGAAGCCGGTCCACTCACCCTTGTCGTTGGGCGCGGCGTAGCCCGGCAGTCCCGTATTGACACCGCATTTCACAAAACCCCTCGCCTTCACGTCGGAAAGCGTATCCGCCGATGCGCCGGAAATCGCGCAAAACAGCGCCGCCGAACCCAATACCCCCGTCAACAATGCTTTTTTCATCTTGCCTGAAACCTTTTCCCTCTGATGCGCCGGAACCGGGGCCGGTCCCCGCGCCTTGCTACTCGTTTCCGCACGGGTCGTTTAAAAACCACGCGGCTTCCCCAAAACCGTGTCGCAACGACGGGCGATCATCTCCGCCAGAGGCCGTTTGCCAGCCTTCACATTTTTTTGAGCGAAAAGTGATAGGCCCGTTGCCTTCACGCCTTTATCGAAGGCGATAATTCAGCTTTGGTCAAGCCATTTACGTGATCGGAACGGGCGGGGCGTGGATAACTATGCCCTGCGAGAGGCTATTTTTTACAGGATTTCGCGAAATCCGTACGGCATAAAAGGCACGCTGTGCCTTTGCGCGGCAACCCGGCTTCTATGCTTTATAAGTTAATAATAACAATAGCTTGCCATCACGTCTCCGCCGCCATTCAGGCGGCGGAAAAAGGCCGGGGCAGCGAATCAGGCCGAAGGAAACGCGCTTTTATTATCCATGAAAAAAATAATGTTTCGCGTCGCCATATAGCGCGCCACCCACCAGGCAACGATGAAGCCGATGGCGAATCCGCCGATCACGTCGGTCGGAAAATGAGCGTTGGCGGCAAGCCGGCTCAAGCAGAAAAGGACAGGTACGACGATCGCGGCGATGCGCCAGCGCGGCAGGAATATCCAGAGCGCGACCGTCACTATTCCCGCCGTCATCGCATGGCCGGAGGGAAAGCTCTCATAGAGAAAGCCGCCATGGAACGGAGCGAAATAGGCGGCCCCCAACTGATCCAGAAGCGGAGGGCGCGCGCGGCCGACGAGGTGCTTGCCGATCTCCACAGGGATGGAGCCGGCGACGATGGCAACGATCATGAATGTGGCCCAGCCATGCCAGCGCAGGAGCGCGTCCGGCATCTTCCGCCGGGTGCTTCCCGCGCCCGAGGGCGCGAGCATGAACGCCGTGGCGAGCCAGACGAGAATCGACAGGGCGAGCCAGACCTGCGCCGCCGCCAGATTGGTCGAATGACGCAGGATCACCATGAAGATATTCGTGCTCTGCCCGGCCATGCGCACCACGTCGCCGTCCCACGGATGCACGGCCAGAATGACGAAAGGCACGAGCACGGCCACCATCGTCATTCTCAACGACCACGTGGATGGCGCGCCACGGCGGCCCCGTTGCAACAGCAGACCGACAAGTTCCAGAGCCGCCTGCAGCGGATAGAAAAATGTTTCCTGTCTGGCGGCTTGCGTCGTCATTTTCCGTTTCCCTCTCGCTTCCGGCCTCACCCGATGTTGCATCCCGCCCTCACGCGCCGTATCGATTGGACCTGACATTCCCGTTTTCCGGTCCGTTTCCGTGCCGGATTCGGAACCGGCACGCAGCATGCAACATGGCCTGGAGGCAATTTCGTGGCTAAACAATACGGCAAAACAGATAAACTGGGCGTAAACACGCGGCTCGCCCATGACGGTTATCAGCCCCGCGATTATCATGGCTTCGTCAATCCGCCGGTAGTGCGTGCCTCGACCGTGCTTTTTCCCGATGCGGATACCATGGCGACGGGCGGCCAGAAATATACCTACGGCACGCGCGGCACGCCGACGAGCGACGCGCTTTGCAAGGCGGTCGATGCGATGGAAGGTTCCGCGGGCACGGTTTGCGTGCCATCGGGGCTCGCGGCCGTCACCATTCCCCTCCTCGCCTTCCTGTCGCCCGGCGACCATGCGCTGCTGGTCGATTCGATCTACAATCCGACACGCCATTTCGCCGATACGATGCTGAAGCGGCTCGGCATCGATGTGGAATATTATGCCCCGGAGATCGGCGCCGGCATCGCGAAGTTGATGCGGCCGAACACCAAGGTGGTCTTCACCGAATCGCCCGGCTCCAACACGTTCGAGATACAAGACATTCCGGCCATCGCCGAAGCCGCGCACAAGGCCGGCGCCATCGTGATGATGGACAATACATGGGCGACGGCGCTCTATTTCAAGGCGCTCGATTTCGGCGTGGACGTGACCATCCATGCAGCCACCAAATATCCTTCCGGCCATTCCGACATATTGTTCGGCACCGTATCGGCCAACGAGCGGTGCTGGCCGCAGTTGCTCGAAGCGCATGGCACGCTCGGCCTGTGCGCCGGAGCCGACGACGCCTACCAGATATTGCGCGGACTACGCACCATGGGCGTGCGCATGGAACATCACCGCAAGAGCGCGCTGGAGGTGGCGCATTGGCTGGAAGGGCATCCGGCGGTGGCGCAGGTGCTTCATCCCGCCCTCGAAAGCCATCCCGGCCACGCACTCTGGAAGCGCGACTTCAAGGGATCGTCGGGGGTTTTCTCCTTCGTGCTGGCGAGCGGCGGGCAGGCGGAAGCCCATGCCTTCCTCGACGCGCTCGATATCTTCGGCCTCGGCTATTCGTGGGGCGGTTATGAGAGCCTCGCCGTTCATGTGCGGCTCAACGACCGCACTGTCGCCAAAGGCGATTATCCCGGCCCCGTCATCCGTCTCCAGATCGGTCTCGAAGACGTGCCGGACCTCATCGCCGATCTCGAAAAGGGCTTCGCCGCTATCGGACGCTGCGCGGCCTGATCATATCAGGCCGGCACTCCAACATTCCGATTTCACGCGCATCCCGAAAGTCGCCTCATGTTTTTCGGGATCGGACAAACTTCTCATAAGGAACTTCCAGCCCTGTAACTTCGTTTCTATGATTGGAAGTACAACCATGGAGGGAGCAGTCCGATGAAACTTATCTTGAAAGCCGCTATCGTCGCGGCGGGGGTTCTGGCGGCAGGCGCGGCGCAGGCTGCGAACGCCATCTCGACCACCAATCTCAACCTGCGCACGGGACCGAGCACACGCTACGCCACGATGGGTGCCATTCCCGGCGGTGCTCCGGTAACGGTGCACGGCTGCACGTCGGGCTATGGCTGGTGCCGGGTCAGCTATGGAGGCGCCTATGGTTGGGCGTCATCGCGCTACCTCGCCATCCGCGAAGGCCGTTATCGCGGCGACTTCGGCCGTAACGCAGCCATGATCGGCATTCCGCTCATCGCCGGCATCGCCATCGGTTCGGCACTGGATGGCGGCTACAGGGGTCATCATCGTTACTGGCATCACCGGCACGGATGGCGCGATGGTCCAGGCTGGCATGGCCGGGACGGCGGATGGCGTGGCGGTGGATGGCATGGCGGCTGGCGTGATCATGGTCCACGCTTTCCGCGGCGTTATCACTAAAACCTGAAGCAACCTGTTGTACATGCATCGCTGAGAGACCGGCCTTGCGACGCCATCGCAAGGCCGGTCTTTCCTTTTTATTCTCGCATTGCGCAAAGTCGGTCTGTATGCGCGGCGAGCATCCCCGCCGCTCGATCGGTCAATTCCTTGCACCGACCGCGCGCGGCGGCATCAGATATGGCGGTACGGAAGACATCCTGAAAGGTGCCTGCGCCGCGCTCCTGTCCGGCGTGATCGAGCCGGTGACAAGCCTCGCGCTGTCCGGCTTTTCGCGACCGCCGACGATTTCTTCCTCGCGCACCCAGCCCATCATGGTCGTTCTCGGCACGGTGACGCGGTGCCAGCGTCCGGTCTTGCCATAGGAGCGCATCTCGACGCCCTTCTCGACGACGCCGACGGCGGGCGCCCTGTCCCATGCGTTCTTGCGGATGGTGAGCCTCGTTGCGGCATAGACTACGGAGGGCGAATGGGCGGGATTGTTGACGCCACGCGGCGGCAGCACATGCAGCGGGCCGGACGGGGCTGATGCGACGACCTGTTCCAGCGGGCGCTGCGGCGTCATCGCTTCCCGCGCCGGTCTTGCGATGACGGGTATGGCGGGAGCGACCGGCACCGAAGGACGTGGCACCGGCAGGCCTGCGACCGCACGCTCATCCGGCGCTGTCCGTCTTTCCGCAACAGCGGGCGCCGGCTTTTCCGCCGGTCTGGCGGAGCCGGTCGAGCCAGATGAGGCCGTTGAATGTTTCGGCACGGACCTACCGAACAGGGATGTCAGCGCGGCCTGCGGGCTTTTGTGTTCCGCCGTCGCCCAAAGGCTGAAAGCGCCAAGCCCCAGAATGAGACCCAGCGCCAGCAAGGGCGCTGCCGAGCCGGAAGACCCGCTCCTGCGCCCGCCGCCGCGCCTTGCAGGGCGCCGTGCACCGGAAGCCTTTTTCCTTGCAGCCATCGTCTATCCCCTGTCCGAATCGCGACATGACGAGGCTAGCAAGCCTTCCTTCGTATTTCGTTACCGGGGTGGCGAATCCGAAATTCGCATTAGTCTGGAGCGACGCTGCGAGCGAATTTCGGATTCAAAGCCACACCGGCAGGTTTATGAATCTCGTATGGTCTAAGGATTTGAAGTTCCTGAACGCAGATGCCATCCAAAGGACAGGAACTTCAAATCCACCACACGAGCTTTCAGACGGAGTGTGTCACGCCGCCGTCCACCCGGATATTCTGGCCCGTAATATAGGCCGCGCCGTCGGAAGCGAGGAAAGACACCGTGGCGGCGATCTCGTCGGCCGTGCCGTAGCGTTGCAGCGGCACGCTCGCGCGGCGTTCCTCGGTCGCGGGCAGGCTATCGATCCAGCCCGGCAGCACATTGTTCATGCGGATATTGTCGCGGGCATAGGTGTCGGCGAAAATCTTGGTGAAGGCGGCAAGCCCGGCACGCGCCACGCCGGACGTCGGGAACATGGCGCTCGGCTCGAAAGCCCATGCGGTCGAAATGTTGATGATGACACCCGATTTCTGCTTCTGCATGGCGGGAACGACAAGCCGTGTCGGGCGCACGGCATTGAGGAAATAGGTGTCCAGCCCCTTGTGCCAGTCCTCATCGCTAATTTCGAGGATAGGCGCGCGCGGCCCATGGCCGGCGCTGTTGACGAGCACGTCGATACGGCCCCATTTTTCCAGCGTGCGGTCGACCAGCTTTTTCAGGTCATCGTTGGACTGGTTCGACCCGGTCACGCCGACACCACCGAGTTCCGTGGCCAGCGCCTCGCCCTTGCCGGAGGACGACAGGATCGCCACCGCGAAGCCGTCCTTCGCCAGACGGCGCGCCGACGCCGCCCCCATGCCGCTGCCGCCTGCCGTTATGATCGCTACCTTCGCTGCCGACATTTCGCACTATCCTTCCCTGAAATTTTTCGTTTCCGGAACAGAAGGATAGTCAGGCGCGGCAGAAACCCAAGTCAATTTTACTGAAGATGCGGATCACCGTCCTTGCGCATAAAAAACGCCGCTCACGCGGCGTTTTCGCTTATCATCGTCAATCCGTCCGGGCCGATATTACTGATAAGCAGGCACCTTGGAATAATCCGCCGGAGAAACGGGTGCGGCAGCCACCTTCTCTTCCTGCTTTCTGTTCGACTCCTGCGCTTCGACCGCGCTGCGCAGTTCAGCCCATTCACGCTCATGACGGCGATAGAGTTCATCGGAAACAGTGTGCATGCCCATTTCGATCCTCCGTTGATTTGACGAAAGATATAACACGGCGATGTCATAAAAGTTGCATCACAAAGCATAAGCATTTGAAATCTAAATCGGTTTATATGTTTATCAGTTTCGCGGCCGAAAATAGCGCTTGCGTTGGAAAGGTGAATTCTCTAGGGAAACGGCAAATAGCGGAGCGTAGCGCAGCCTGGTAGCGCACCTGATTTGGGATCAGGGGGTCGGAGGTTCGAATCCTCTCGCTCCGACCATTTTCCGCAGATTCTCCCGGCCTCGAAAAATGCAGCGGCGGAAACGCCAGTGCGGGGCTTTTTATCGCGTTGACATGGATTGGTGCGTAAATTATTCCGTTGAACAGTTTCCGGTCCCTGCGCGAAGAAGCAGCAGGAACTTAAAGTTCAGGGTTCTTCAAATGGTTGCACGCATCTACCGTCCCGCCAAGACCGCCATGCAGTCGGGTCAGGCCAAGACAGACCGCTGGCTTCTCGAATATGAGCCGGAAAGCCCGCGTATGGTCGAGCCTCTCATGGGCTATACCTCCTCAGGCGACATGAAAAGCCAGATCCGTCTTTTCTTCGATACTCAGGAAGAGGCCATCGCCTACGCCAAGCGGAACGGGATTCCCTACCGCCTTTTCGAGCCGAACGAGTCGAAGCGCCGCAAGATTTCCTATTCGGACAATTTTCGTTTCGACCGCCAGACGCCCTGGACGCATTGAAGCGCCTGCCACGCTTTCCGGCAACGCCTGTCGCGAGGCCGTGTCATCCGGCGGTTTCGCGAAACGTATGGTCCCGTAGCTCAGTTGGATAGAGCACCGGCCTTCTAAGCCGATGGTCGCAGGTTCGAATCCTGCCGGGATCGCCATAAATCAGATATTTTGTCTGTACTGTCTTCACATGCACTGGCAGTCCGACTGCCATATTCCCACGCGTATTGCGGTGCTGTTTTGGTACACGGCAACGTTGCCGGGCCTGATGGGAATGCCGCTATAGACATGCCACATTTTTTTGATTTCACTATCTTTTTTCCCGCTGCTTGAAAATTTCGCAAGCAACGGCATTTCGGGGGGAGTGACGCTTTGGCCGATACGGAAACAATGCTGCATATGGTGCAACTCATGGAAGATTCCGGGGTGCCCATAGCCGTTTTCGATCAGCATGATCGCCTGCGATACAGCAACCGCGCCTTCCGTTTTGCCTGGGCTTTGGAGGAGAACGAATTTCCATACTGGACCGACCTGATGAGGCGCAACTTCCATGCCCGGCAAGGAACGGTGGTCGACACGACGGATTTCGAGACATGGCTGCACTCGACGCGGTCGCGGCGTGGGAAAAGCGCCTTTCGCGCCTTTGAAACCGATCTGCACGACGGGCGCTGGCTATGGATGACCGAAACGACAGGTACCAATGGATGGATGCTCTGCATCGCCTGCGATATCACCTCGATCCGTCCGGATGAGCGGACGTTGCGCCAGGATCGCGACATCGCCATCAAGCTTTCACAGACCGACGATCTTACCGGACTGGGCAGCCGCCGTTTCGTGATGTCACGGCTGCACGACCTGCTGCAGCACGGCGCAGGCAAGAAAAATGAATCTATCGGGTGCCTTGCAATTCTGGATATCGACAATTTCAAATATATCAACGATTCCTTCGGCCATGACGTCGGGGATGTCGTGCTGCAGGACTTCGCAGTTACGATCCAGCGCCATGTTCGGAAAACCGATATTCTGGGCCGGGTCGGCGGCGAGGAGTTCATGCTGATTTTGCCCAATACAACGATAGAGGAAGCGCAAAGCGTGGTGCATCACATGCTTGCCGCGACGCGCCGGTCGCAGCCTCTGGCCGAATATCCCGCCTTCCGCTACACTTTTTCGGCTGGTATCGTGCGCGTGACTGGCTGCGATGCTCCCAAAGACATCTATCGAAAAGCCGATCTCGCGCTCTATGCCGCCAAGATGAATGGCCGCGACCGGGTTTGCACGGAGCTGGACCGCGCCGTATCACCTTTTAATTGAACTTCCATCCGTTTTACATATTCCACAGCATGCAAAGCCGCTTCGCACTTTTGCTGGAAATACCACTTTGACCCGCGCATTTCCGGACGCAAAACCGCTTCGCACACTTTTGCTGGAAATGCTTATCCTTCCGGGGTCACCACGGCGATGGTGAGCCATGTCGCCGTCAAGGCGGGCTTGAGCGAATTCTCGATTTCAAGCGTCACGTCGTAATGATTCACCACCCGGCCCGACGGACGTATATCCGCATCCGCCAGCTTGAAACGGGCGCGCACGCGCGCGCCGGTCTTGACCGGTGACATGAAGCGGACCTTGTCGAAACCGTAATTGATGCCCATGGTCGCGCCCTGAAGCATGGGCAGCGCCTCGAAGGCAAGCGTCGAGAGCAGCGACAGCGTCAGGAAGCCGTGCGCGATGGTGCCACCGAAAGGCGTTTCGCGTGCCGCGCGTTCCGGGTCCACATGGATGAACTGATGATCGTCGGTCGCATCGGCGAACTTGTCGATCATCGCCTGTGTCACGACACGCCATTCGGAACATCCGATCTCCGTGCCGATGGCGTCGCGCAACTGGTCGAGCGTGATGGCGTCTTTCATGTCCGGCGCTTCCTGCTGATGGGCCTACTGATATGATATCCCTACTGTTTAACCTATAACGGCAGGGCGGCAAGCCCCCTCCTCATGCCGCAACCAGTATTTCACGGGCGATATCGTCCCAATGCGCGAAAACGGCCCGCGCGCCCTTCGCGGCAAGCCTTTCGGCGTGGCCGTCATAGGTGTGGCCGCCGCCGATATAGCCGAAGGCCGTCATGCCCGCCGCCACCGCGCCTTCGACGCCAAAGGGCGAATCCTCGATCACCACGCAGCGCGCCGGATCGACGCCCATCTTGTCGGCAGCGAACAGGAACAGGTCCGGCGCAGGCTTGCCGCGCTTCACCATGCTGGACGAATAGACGGCGTCGCCGAAATAACGCGCCAGTCCCGTCACCGTCAGCGAGAAGGCAATCCGCTCCGGCGACGAGGACGAAGCAACACAACGCGCGAGGTCCAGCTTCGCCAGAAAGTCGGCTATCCCGGGCGTCGGCTTCAATTTCTCGCCGAACAGAAGCCGTGTCTCCGGCCAGATATGCGGCTCGGCTTCGACGGGCAGATAGTGGCCGGTAAGCGAGCCGATGAGGCTGATGATGTCGGCCTGCTTCATGCCAACGCCGTGCGCCACCGTACCCTGCGGAATGGGCATGCCGAAGCGCGAATAGACGTTTTCGAACGCCTCCGCGGCCAGCGGCTCGCTGTCGACGAGAACACCGTCGCAGTCGAAGATCATCAGATCGTAGAGGGCGGGCGGACGGGTCATGATGGCTCCTGAAATGTTTTCAGCGGCGCGGATGGGCGGCATCTTCCCGGCTTCCGCGCCCGATATAGAGATTGTTTTGTCTATGCGCACCTATAGCAGGAAAAGCACGGCAGACGAATGTCAGGGAGGAGCCGTCCCACGTCCTGTTCTCCCGAACGAAAAAACGGCGTTCTTCTTCCCCTCGCCGCGCTCGATTTCCGAGAAATCCGGGCCGGGATATTCCGCCAGCTGGCGGAGACGGGCGCGCGGCAGAAAGGCGCGTCCGGGATCTCCGATCAGGACTTCGGCGTCCGATTTGAGACACCGTTCGAGAAAGGCCGTGACGCGCGCGGCGAGATCGCCGTCATAAAAGAGGTCGCCGACCAGCACGATGTCGACCTCGGGCGGCGGCCCCGCCGTCAGGTCCGCCGGAAGCGGCTGGATCGCGACGCCGTTTGCCACGGCATTCAGTCCCGTCGCCACTATCGCATAGGGGTCGGTGTCGGCGGCGATGACGGTTCTCGCACCCGCTTTTGCCGCCGCGATACCGACGATGCCCGAGCCGCAACCCAGATCGAGCACGCGGCGGCCGGCCACCGTTTCGGGACGATCGAGAACATGCCGCGCGAGCGCCAGTCCCCCACCCCAGTAATGCGCCCAATAAGGTGCGCCAAAGGCCTCGTCCCTTTCCGCGAGACGCCATAGTCCGCTCTTCGGAGTGGCCTTGTGCAGCCAGATTTCAGGCACCGTCGGAACCGGAAGCAATGGCAGGTTTTCCCGGATGAACCGGGCCGCCTCGGACGACGGATCGGGGCCTATGGCATTTCCTCCTTGCTAGAGCGGTTCCTGTTTAAACGGAATCGTTGGAACCGCTCTATCTCTTTGTTTCTGCGCATTATCCTACGCGAAACCGCTTCGCACTTTCGCTGGAAATGCTCTAATGATCCAATGCCTTGACGATATTCTCCACCATCTTCTTGGCGTCGGCGAACAGCATCATGGTGTTGTCGCGGAAGAACAGTTCGTTCTCAACACCCGCATAGCCCGACCCCATGCCGCGCTTGACGAACAGCACCGTGCCGGCCTTGTCCACATCGAGGATCGGCATGCCGAAGATCGGGGACTTGGGATCGGTTTTCGCCGCCGGATTGGTGACGTCGTTGGCGCCGATCACGAAGGCCACGTCGGCCTGCGCGAATTCGGAGTTGATATCCTCCAGTTCGAACACCTCGTCGTAAGGCACGTTGGCCTCGGCCAGAAGCACGTTCATATGGCCGGGCATGCGGCCCGCGACGGGGTGGATGGCGTATTTCACCTCCACGCCCTCGGCCTTGAGCTTGTCGGCCATTTCGCGCAGCGCGTGCTGGGCCTGCGCCACCGCCATGCCGTAGCCCGGCACGATGATGACCTTGGAGGCGTTCTTCATGATGAAGGCGGCGTCGTCGGCCGAGCCCTGCTTGACCGGACGCTGCTCCACCTCGCCCGCCGGGCCGCCGGACGTGTCGCCGCCGAAGCCGCCGAGAATGACCGAGATGAAGGAGCGGTTCATGCCCTTGCACATGATGTAGGACAGAATCGCGCCAGAGGAGCCGACCAGCGCGCCGGTGATGATCAGCGCCAAATTGCCGAGCGTGAAGCCGATGCCCGCCGCCGCCCAGCCCGAATAGGAATTGAGCATGGAGACGACGACCGGCATGTCCGCGCCGCCGATCGGCACGATGATCAGCGCTCCGAAGACCAGCGACAGGAGCACGATCAGCCAGAAGACGAAATGACTTTCGGTATTGGTGAGCACGACGATGAGCAGCACGATAGCCGCCGCCAGCGCGGCGTTGATGACGTGGCGCCCCGCCAGCATGATCGGCTTGCCGGACATGCGCCCGTCGAGCTTGAGGAAGGCGATGACCGAGCCGGTAAAGGTGATCGCACCGATGGCGACACCGAGCGACATTTCGATCAGCGCCTGCCCGTGGATGGAGCCCACCTCGCCAATGCCGAAGGAATGCGGCGAATAAAGCGCCGCGGCGGCCACCATCACGGCGGCGAGGCCGATCAGCGAGTGGAAGGCGGCGACGAGTTGCGGCATGGCCGTCATGGCGATACGCCGCGCGATATAGGCGCCGACGCCGCCGCCGATGGCGATGCCGATCACGATCAGCGCGAGGCCGCCGAAGCCCGGGCGGGCCAGAAGCAGCGTGGTGACGATGGAAATCGCCATGCCGATCATGCCGAACATGTTGCCCTGACGGCTGGATGTCGGATGCGACAGGCCGCGCAGCGCCAGAATGAACAGGACGCCGGAGACGAGATAAAGGAAGGCTGCGAGATTGACGCTCATGACCGTTCAGCCCTCACTTTTCTTTTTTCTTGTACATGGCGAGCATGCGCTGGGTGACGAGGAAGCCGCCGAATATGTTGACGCTGGCAAGCACCAGCGCGATGAAGCCAAAACCGGTGGCCCAGCCGGACAGCGACAGGCCGACCGCCAGAAGCGCGCCGACCACGATCACCGAGGAAATGGCATTGGTGACCGCCATCAGCGGCGTGTGCAGCGCCGGCGTGACCGACCACACCACGTAATAGCCGACGAAAATCGACAGGATGAAGATCGCGAAGCGGAACACGAACGGATCGATCGCGCCGCCCGTCGCCGCATGGGCGGCGACAGCCGCCGCATCGCCCGCGCCGCTGCCGGAAGCAGCGGCGCTTTCAGCCGCCTGACGCACGGCCTCCGCCGCCTGATTGAGGCCCTGAAGAGCTTTATCGAGTGCTGTATCGGACATTATGCCTCCCCTCCCTCAGCGGAAGTTTTCGCCGTCTTCGCCGGTGCTTTCCGTGCCGTCTTCTTCGCCGCCGGTCCGGCATCCGCCTGCGCCGCCGTTTTCGGCTTGCGCGCCGGTTTCGGCTTTTCGGGCTTTTCAGGCTCTAAGACCGGGGCGGCTTCCGCCGCCTTCGCGAATGCCGGATGCACGATACGACCCTGATGGGTGAGCAGCGTTGCCTTGACCAGTTCTTCTTCCGGATCGAACCGGAAGTTCTTCGTTTCCTTGTCCACCAGCGTTTCGAGGAAGGCGATGAGGTTGCGCGCATAAAGCTGCGAGGCGGTGGCGGCGATACGGCCCGGCACGTTGAGATAGCCGACGATCTTCACGCCATTCCGGTCCACGACCTCACCGGCGACCGCCCCCTCGACATTGCCGCCGCGCTCCACCGCGAGGTCGACCAGCACCGAACCGGGGCGCATCGCTGCCACCATCTCCTTCGACACCAGACGCGGCGCAGGCCGGCCGGGGATGAGCGCCGTGGTGATGACGATATCCTGCTTGGCGATATGATCGGCCACAAGTGCCGCTTGCTTCGCCTGATATTCCTTCGACATTTCCTTGGCATAGCCGCCGGCGGTTTCGGCGGCCTTGAACTCCTCGTCCTCCACGGCGATGAATTTCGCGCCGAGCGAGGCCACCTGCTCCTTTGCGGCGGGGCGGACGTCGGTCGCCGTCACCACCGCTCCGAGCCGGCGCGCGGTGGCGATGGCCTGAAGCCCGGCCACGCCCGCGCCCATCACAAACACCTTGGCGGCGGGAACGGTGCCGGCCGCCGTCATCATCATCGGCATGGCGCGGTCATAGACCTCCGCCGCGTCGATCACCGCCTGATAGCCCGCGAGATTGGCCTGGCTGGACAGAACGTCCATCACCTGCGCGCGGGTGATACGCGGCATGAATTCCATGGTGAAGGCGGAAATACCGGCCTTGGCAAGCGCGGCCACCGCATCCTCGTGGCCGTAGGGGTCGAGCATGGCGAAAAGTGCTGCGCCGGGCCTGTAGCCCTGCAACTCCGCTCCCGTCGGACGGCGCACCTTGATGATCACATCCGCCTTGCCTGCGTCGGCGGCGGAACCGATACGCCCCCCGGCATTGGCAAATTCCGCGTCGGGAATGCGCGATCGCTCGCCGGCGCCCTTCTCCACCACGACATCGAAGCCGAGTGCGATGAGTTTCTTCACCGTCTCCGCCGAAGCCGCCACGCGGGTTTCATGAGGATCGGTCTCTTTCGGGATGAATAGGGTCTGGGCCAAGCTCGTTTCCCTTTCGTGGCTTGATCCGGCCTTGCGGACGGGCGCAATTCAAGACCCTCGCCGGGCCTGTTGAAACGCATATATAACGGAAATACGGGGTGCCCGGCATCAAGAAATGAACCGGGAAGCGACGACCCGCTTACCCTTTGTTTTTACGCATGTCGTTATCGCAAAACCGCTGCGCACTTTTGCGCGACATGCTTTAGAGAATGAACCAGGCAGCGACGCAGATCAGGACGAAGAGCACAAAGCCGGAAACGAACCCGCCGGCGAAAAAGCCGAAGGCCATGGCGATCAGCAGGCCGGCGAGCACTACCGATGCCCACTTGATCAATCCCGTGAAGCCTGCATAGGTCCGTTCATGCTCGGCATAGTCCATAGGGGCACCGAGTTCGGCGGGAGCCGTGTTGTGATGTTCTGCCATATCGTTCCACCCGTCTCCAATTTTCGCTTGCGCGATCCCTCCCGGCACGATGTACCGGATCCGCGGCCATGTTAAGCGGAAATCCCTGCAATCTTCAATGCGCACGCAACGAAACCCCGGCCCTCATGCGCGTTTTTTCGTCGCACACGCCCTCCGGCCGCATGGGACAACACAATACATCGCCTTGCCGGCCCCGTGTCAGACCCCGAGCCCGGTATATTTCGCCGTCGGCAGAATGGTGAGCGGCACTGTGCCCGAGCGAATATCGGCGAACATGGCCCGCATTTCATGCGGCTGCGCCTTGAAAAAAGGGAAGCGTGTCAATACCGCATCGCGTATCTTGCGCACGGGCGCGGCTCCCAGCCCAACCTTGATGCCGTAGCCCGTATGCTCGCGCGCTTCCGCCAGCACGGACGTGCCGAAAATGCGCTTGTAGAAAGCCATATGCTCCGGCTTGACCGCGGCAAGACACTGGTCCGCCTCGAAGAACACCGAAGCCATCGCCGCGATGCGCAGCGTTATATAGGGAATGGCCGGATATTCGCTGAGCAGATCGGGATCGGCGGCGAACCGCGTCGGATCGACGAAGTGCATGCCGGCATTGAGCAGCGGCTCCAGAATGTCGGGAAACAGTGCGTAGCTGGTTCCCCGGCGGTGGTCGGGCGTGATATGGTGGATGCGCAGCGTCGAAACCAGTTGCCCGTCGACATATACACCATAGACGAAGGCATGGCTGTCACGGTCGATATCGTCCACGATCGACGGCACAGCCGCCGCATGCATCACATTGCGGGTGCGATAGGAGCGGTAGCGCAGACGCCCGATCTCTTCCAGATCCTCGCCATGGACAATGCGCCGGTATTCGACCCGGTCCAGGAATTGCAGGAGCTGTCGCGCAAAATTGGATAAGGGAGGCGTGCCCCCCGAGACAGCAATATCACTCATGCAAAACGATTCCGGACCCGTCAAATCTGCGCGCAGGATAAGCGGCTTTGACAGTCTGTAAAGGCATAAGTTCGCCGACCCGCCAATTCTTCATGCGAGCAAAGCCGAGCCGCCATCGATGTCCGAATGCGTTGGAAAATGGGAGGAAACGCCGTCTGTAAAGCACCGGCGCGCAGTTGAAGCACCTTTATCGATTCAGCGCTCATATCCTGCTCGCTCCGGTTGCATCCGGCATAGGTCGACGTCACGGCGATCACCGCATGCTTCACCGGATTCGCACGAATATACTGTCGAATATACTTCCTATATGTCTCTATGACGCGGAAATCTCGGTACCGATCGCCCGGAGGCAAGTCAACAGCCCCGGGGAAAAGAAGATAACCCCGTAATGATCACCGAACGAAAACCTTTGCCGGAAAACGCCGCGCTGTGGGAGCGCTCAGGCGACGGTGCGGCCGTCGGTGCGGCGGGCGAGCGAACGCGACGCCATGGCGTTGATTTCGGCGGCGACCGACGGCATGCCGAGCAGATAGCCTTGAACGAGGTCGGCGCCGGCGGCGACACGAATCAGCGCCAGCTGCTCTTCCGTCTCCACTCCTTCCACCGTGACGCCGAGACCGAGCTCGTGCGAAAGCTGGGTGACGCCGCGCAGAAGCATCAGCGAGCGGCGGTCGCTGGTGATGTCGCGCACGAAGGAACGGTCCACCTTCACCTTGGTCAGCGGAAGGGTATTGAGATAGCTGAGGCTCGAATAGCCGGTGCCGAAATCGTCGAGCGCGATGTTGATACCGGCATTCTTGAGGCTTTGCAGCACCATGGACGTCTTGTTGCGATCGGCGATGATGGCGCTTTCCGTCACCTCCACCTCCAGCCGCTGCGGGGGCAGCCCGGACCGCTCCAGCGCCGTCACGATATCCCGCATGATCTCGCTGTTTTTAAGATCGATGGCCGAGAGGTTGACCGACACGCCCACATGCGTATCCCATGCCATGCAGTCGATGCAGGCGGTTTCGAGCACGAAACGGGTGATGGCGGTGATGATGCCCATTTCTTCGGCCAGCGGAATGAACTCTGCCGGCGGCACCGGCCCGAGCTCCCGGTGTTCCCAGCGCGCCAGTGCCTCGCAGGCCACGATACGCAAAGATTGCGCGCTGACGATCGGCTGGTAGACGACCTTTATCTCGCCGTTGGCGATCGCCTGCCGCAGATCCGCCTTCAACTTCTGCCTTCCGCGGTACCTGGTGTCCATGGCGTTGACGAAAACGGTCCAGGACTGGCCCTCCTGTCCTTTCGCCTCGTAGAGCGCCAGATCGGCATTGATATGCATGGCGCCGACATCGCTGTCGGCTATATTCTCGATGGCAACGCCGGCGCTGATCTCGATGTCCACCCGGTCGCCGTCCAGATCGTAAGTGCCGACCACTTCGGAGATGATGTGCTCCATCACGCCGCCGATGTCGGACGGCGTATGGAGATCGAAGACGAAGACGACGAATTCGTCGCCGCCGAAGCGCGAGGCGACATAACGCTGCGGGTCGAGCCGGCCCAGGCGCTCTGCGAAGATGCGCAGAAGCGCGTCGCCGACATGATGTCCCAGTGTGTCGTTGACATGCTTGAAATGGTTGATGTCGATGACGATCAGCGCCACCAGCGTATCGGGTTCCTGGACCCCGCGCAGGGAGCGCACGATGGTTTCGAAATGCGTGCGGTTCGCCAGACCCGTCAGCCCGTCGAACCGTGCCATGTGCTGGATGCGCGCCTCCGATTCGACGCGCTGCGACACATCTTCGAACATCAGCACCGCGCCGTCGCTGATAGTCTGGTTGCCGACGGATTCTATATAGCGGCCGTCGGAAAGCCGGAAAGTATCGCGCGTTCTTCGTCCGGCCACGAGATCCTGCATGCGCGCGCGGATGGTGGCCAGATCGTCATTGCGAAACAGACCCTGACGGTCGCAATAGCGCAGCAGCACGTCCAGCTTGCGCCCATGCAGCTTCGTCCGGCCGGAGATGTGCAACATGGCCTTGGCCTTGTTGTTGATGACCGCGATGCGCTGCTGGTTGTCCAGCATGAGCAGGGCCTGCGGCATGTTGTTGAGCGCCGCGTCGAAGCGCCCTGCGACAACAGAAAGGCGGCGCTTGCCCATCACCGCCGCGAATAGGAACTCCCGCAGCCCGTTCGCCATCTGGATATTGGACAGGAAATAAGGGATGAGCAGCAGACCGATGACGATGTGAAAGGGTGTGCCCGAAAGGATCAGCCCGGCCAGCACCGGGACGAGCGAACAGACGGACATGAGCACCACCGCCCTGGCGGAGGGATAGTTGCGTCCGACGATGGAGACGACCGAGGCAAGCAGCACGGTATGGCTGGTGAACACCGCGAAGGAATCGTGCACTACATAGCTGGAAAAGAAACACAGCATGCCCAGCGTGAGGCAGACCAGTGAGGCACCGACGAGATAGCGTATCTCCCATCTGTCCAGACCGGCATGGGAAAGATCGGCCAACCGCGCCTGATCGAACTTGTGCATGTCATAGAGGCGGCCCAGGGCGATGACGGCGAACACAACGGCGAAGATCAGATAGCGATGGTCGCCCGTCTTCATGCCGATGACGATACAGGCCACCACATGCGCAAGCAGGCCGATCCACAGCGTAGTGCGATTGCCATATAGCGATCGCAAAAAAGATAGCCGTACATCCGTCGGTATGTCTGGTTTACGGCCGCGCCACATATTGCTGTTTGCTTTCCATTGACCGTGCGATCATTGCACTAAATCACTTAAAAATATCTTTCCATCTATTCTGTTACAAAGCTTAGAGGAAACCATTATAAGTTGTACAGAACATATTTTTGCAATAACAACCTGTAATTGAAAATAAAAATAGAATACAATCTAAGGATATAAGAACGAACGATATTCGATATGGCGGCAGAGCCCAACTGTTAGAATTCCGGGCATCTCTATAAATATAAGTAAGTTCTAAATATAATATTTCTGACAATCATTTCCGGAAATATTTGGGAAAAGACTTGCCATCTTGACGCGAGCCCCGCTGCCAAAACGACCGGGCAGCTGCACCCGTTATTCCCTTTCGTTCGCGTTCCTGTTGTCTCCACCGGCCATCTCGGCCAGCACCTGCGCGGCAAGCCCACGCGTAATACGCGATTTCTGCTCCAGCGCGGCGCGGTCCAGCCGCTCCACTACGCCGATCGCCGAGAGGAGCGAGCGCTCGATACGGCTCACCAGATAATTCACCACGGACGGCTCGACACTGACCTGCCGGTCGGAGAACAGCTTGTGAATGACGCCGGAGAGAAGCAGATCGTCAGGAGCGGCGATCTCCACGACCGTCGCGGCCTTTAGCCGCGAGGCCAGATCGGGGAGCTTCACGTTCCAGCCTGCGGGCAGCAGGCGCGACGTCATCAACAGGGAGGGACCTGCCCCGCCCGCCGCATGCTGGCGCACCTGATTGATGAGATGGAACAGACCGGTTTCGTCGAAGGGTGCACCACCGATGTCGTCGATCAGCACCGGACGAACGGCGGCAGGCGCCACGGCTTCGGATATCCGTGCGGGATCGACGCGCAACGCATCCGTGCCCTCGCGCCAGATTTCCGCCAGATGCGTCTTGCCCGCGCCGGTCGGGCCGGCCAGCACCGCCACCGGCGACGGCCAGTGCGGCCAGCGGTCGATCAGATCGGCGGCGGCGGCATTCGATCCCGTAACGATCAGGTCTTCCCGGTGATAACCGGGCTGATGGCCGAGATTGAGCGGTATCTGGCGCGGCGCATCACGCATCGCAATCTCGTTTCTTTTGGCTCATTTCTCCTTGCCCGTATCCTCGCCCGCCTCGATCAGCGGCCCTGTTTCGTGATCGTGGCGGCGGAAGGCCGGATCGTACAGGGGAGAATGGAGATAGCTGTTGAGCGCGAAACGCACAAGCACCCCCACCGCAGCGGCAGCCGGCACCGCGACCAGCATTCCCGTGAAGCCGAACAGCGAGCCGAAGGCGAAAAGCGCGAACATCAGCCACACCGGATGCAGGCCGACCGAGGAGCCGACGAGCTTGGGCTGCAATATGTTTCCTTCCACGAACTGTCCGATGAAGAAAACCACGGCCACGGTGCAGATCATGATCCAGTCCGGCCAGAATTGCACCAGCGCCACGCCGAGCGCCAGCGCCAGACCGACGAAGGAGCCGATATAGGGGATGAAGGAGATCAGCCCGGCGAAAAAGCCGATCAGGAGGCCGAAATTCAACCCGGTCAGGGTGAGCCCTATAGCGTAGTAGGTGCCGAGCACGAGGCAAAGCGTGCCCTGCCCGCGAATGAAGCCCGCCACCGCCGCGTTCATTTCGCGCGCGATGCCCCGCACGGTATGAAGCTGGGCGCGCGGCACCCAGGAATCGATGCTGTTCACCATGCGGTCCCAGTCGAGCAGCATGTAGAAGGCGACCACCGGCGTGACCACGAAAAGCCCGGCTATGTCGATCAGAGATTTCCCCGAATTCCACAGGGATTGCAGTAGGGTGGAAAGAAAGCCCGCCCCCTGCTGGAGCAGCGAACTGAGATTTTCCTGAATGACGGAATTGTCGATGCCGATATATTTCTTCAGCCAGCGCGAATTCTCATTGGTCAGAAGCGACTGCAACTGGGTGATATAGCCGGGCAGACGCGAAATGAAGTCGGCAAGCTGCGTGGCGAGTACCGGGACGACGATCATCAGCGCCACCACGAGAGCCGTGAGGAAGACAAGCAGGATGACGACGGTGGCCCATAGCCGCGACAGGCCGAACCGTTCCAGCCTGTGGGCCACCGGATCGAGGAAATAGGCCAGCGCCATGCCCGCGACGAAAGGCAGGAGCACCGAACTGAACACCACGAGGAACAGCACGAAGATCGCGACCGCGCCAATCCAGAATATGGCCTGTCGCCGCACGGTGGAACCGGTGAGCGTGCCGACCTCGACATTGACATGGATGTCGCGGTCGCGCGTCTTGGCCTCCGACTGGCGGATGGCCCGGTGGGCGGGCTGGCGCGTTGGGGCCGGTTTCTTGATGACCATGGAACTCCGTTCCTCGAACTTTCAGGTCCATCCCGCCGACGGCGTACTTCATATCGGCGCCGCAGAAAAGCGAATTTGCATTTGAACATTGCAGGCCTAGCGCATCGGCCCGAAAATCGAAAACGATTTTCGGAAAGCACGATGCGTAGCCAAATAGGTTGGAGCGCCCGAAAATTCAGCCGGATTCGCGCCATGCGATCTTGCGGGCCGGGCCGTCTCGTGCCATGTGCGGACAAAAGGTTTCAGGAGCAGACCATGACCGCAGAAAACAAGCCCTCCGGCCAGAACGGGCTGACCTATGCGCAGGCAGGCGTCGATATCGACGCCGGGAACCTGATGGTCGAAAGGATCAAGCCGCTGGTGCGCTCCACGCGCCGGCCCGGCGCCGATGGCGAGATCGGCGGTTTCGGCGGCCTGTTCGACCTCAAGGCGGCGGGCTTCAGCGACCCGGTGCTGGTGGCTGCCAATGACGGCGTCGGTACCAAGCTCAAGATCGCCATCGACGCGGACAGGCACGATACGGTCGGCATCGATCTCGTGGCCATGTGTGTCAACGACCTCGTCGTGCAGGGGGCGGAACCGCTGTTCTTCCTCGATTATTTCGCGACCGGCAAACTCTCGCCCGATCAGGGCGTCGCCATCGTCGCCGGCATCGCCGAGGGCTGCCGTCAGGCCGCCTGCGCGCTGATCGGCGGCGAGACGGCGGAAATGCCGGGCATGTATCGCGACGGCGATTACGACCTCGCCGGCTTCGCCGTGGGTGCGGCGGAACGCAGCCGCCTGCTGCCGCGCGGCGACGTAGCGGAAGGGGACGTCATTCTTGGCCTCGCCTCGTCGGGTGTGCATTCCAACGGCTTTTCGCTGGTGCGCCGCATCGTGGAGCTCTCCGGCCTCGGCTGGGCGTCGGAGGCGCCCTTCCAGCCCGACGCGACGCTCGGCGAGGCGCTGCTTACCCCGACGCGTATCTATGTCAAACCGCTTCTGGCAGCGATCCGCGCCTGCGACGGCATCAAGGCGCTGGCGCATATCACCGGCGGCGGCTTCCCCGACAATATTCCCCGCGTGCTGCCGGATACGCTTTCCGCCGAAATCGACCTCGACGCCATCACCGTGCCGCCCGTCTTCTCGTGGCTGGCGAAAACAGGCGGCGTGGAAGCGAAGGAAATGCTGCGCACCTTCAATTGCGGCATCGGCATGATCGCGGTCGTCACCCCCGACAAGGCTGCGGAGGCGGAAGCCGTGCTCGCGGCGGAAGGCGAGCAGGTCGTGCGGCTTGGCCGCATGGTGGCCCGCCAGCACGAGGGCGTCACCTATAAGGGCCGGCTCGCGCTATGAGCCGCAAGCGAGCCGTCATCTTCATTTCCGGCGGCGGCTCCAACATGGAGACGTTGATCCACGCGGCCGGTGCTGCCGATTACCCGGTCGCCATCGCCACCGTCTTCTCCGACAAGGCGGAAGCCGGTGGTCTTGCCAAGGCGCAAGCCGCAGGCATTCCCACGCAGGTCTTCCCGCGCAGAGACTATGCCTCGAAGGAAGCGCATGAGGATGCAATCCTCGCCGCGCTTGCCGCCATCCAGCCGGACATTCTCTGCCTTGCCGGCTATATGCGCCTGCTGTCGGGCCGCTTCATCGCACTCTATGCCGGACGCATCGTCAATATCCACCCTTCCCTGCTGCCGCTTTTTCCGGGTCTGCACACGCATCAGCGCGCGCTCGACGCCGGCGTGAAGCTTGCCGGCTGCACCGTGCATCTGGTGACGGAAGGCATGGACGAAGGACCTATTCTGGCGCAGGCCGCGGTACCGGTGCGTGAGGGCGACACGGCGGAAAGCCTGGCGGCGCGCGTTCTCAAGGCTGAACACCGGCTCTATCCACTGGCGCTGGCCCGCTTTGCCGATGGCGAACGCGGTCCCTGCCCGCCGGATGATGCCATGATCATCAGCGCGTGACAGCCGTTAACGAGACATATTAATCACAACAGCGTTTTGTTCGTTAAAGAAACTTTAATTTTTGAAAAAAAGCGCTATTTCGGAAGCGTAACGGAACTTGCCCGGCCGTGGATCGTTATGGGACCGGACATAGTTTCATTTGTGCATTCCAAAAAGAGGACGAGGTTCATGTCTCTCCGTGTTTCGGCTTCTCTCCTGTCGGCTCTGGCCGTCGCCTCCGGCTTGGCGATTGCCGTGCCTGCTCCTGCTTCCGCCGCCGATATGATCGCTCCGCCTTCCGAACCGACCCGCACCGAGCCGCGTTCGGAAGTGGGCCTTCTGCGCTGCGAAATCGCGCCGGCCATCGGCGTCATCATCGGCAGCAAGCAGGATGTCGACTGCCTGTTCACACCCCATCGCGGCTACGGTGCGCCGGAACGCTACACCGGCACGCTGACCAAGATCGGCGTCGATGTCGGCTTCATCAGGGGCGGCCGCATCGCATGGGCCGTCTGGGCTCCGACCGTGCGTCCGCATGGCGCGCTCAGGGGCCGTTACGTTGGCGCTTCCGCCAATGCCGCGATCGGTGTCGGCTTCGGCACCAATGTGCTGACCGGCGGTTCGTGGAAGACCATTTCGCTGCAGCCGATTTCGGTGCAGGGTCAGCGCGGTCTCAATGCCGCCGTCGGCGTTTCCCGCCTGCGTCTGCATTACGTCCGCTGACCGGACAAGCCGGACCTTTGAAAACCCGCGCCGGACTTCCTCCGGCGCGGGTTTTCATTTATCGATTTCAAATAATTATACGATCTTCCGTATCCATATCTTGGTGTCGTGCACCGCCAGCCCACCGTAGGGCGCGGCCGGTTCGGCGCCGACCAGAACATTGATCCCCTCGCCGCGCTCGAAAGCGGAATTGGGGAAGACGCCTTCCGAAATCACCACGCCACGCTTCTGGCCGGCGCGCAGCACGGCGTGCAGGACCACCTCGCCGCGATGGTTGCCGATCTCGACGCGGTCGCCGTCGGCAATGCCCAATTCCGCCGCGTCGTCGGGGTGGATCAGCAGTTCGGGCCGCACCTCCTTGGCGCGCGAGGTCGGTGTCTCGGCGAAGCTCGAATTGAGGAAATTATGCGCCGGCGAGGTCGCAAGGCGGAACGGGTGCTCGGCGTCGGCCGCCTCGATGGCCTCCCAATGGTCCGGCCATGCGGGAATCGTCTCGTAAGCGCCTTGCAGGCCCATGTTCTCCGGCGGGCGGTCGGGTGCCGGGCTGCCGGTCCAGTCGGGGCGGAAACGGAATTTGCCGTCCGGCCATTTGAAGCCGTCGATGTAATGCGCCTGATCGAAAGGCGGCTGAAGATCGACGAAGCGCTTTTCCTTCAATTCGTCGAAATGCGGCAGGTTGCTGCCGGCGTTCATGTGGTCGATCAGTGTGCGCTCGTCGAGGCCGAAGCCCGGCAGATGGCCGACGCCGAGCCGTTTCGCCAGTTCGTTGATGACGAAGATGTTGGGCCGCGCCTCGGCGTAGGGCTCGATCAGCTTCGGTCCCAGCACCACATGCTGCTGGCCGCCGGCGCGGTAGATGTCGTCGTGTTCGAGGAAGGTGGTGGCGGGCAGAACGACGTCGGCCATCTTGGCCGTGTCGGTCATGAACTGCTCGTGCACCACCGTGAACAGGTCCTCGCGGGCGAAGCCGCGCTTCACCAGCCGCTGCTCGGGCGTGACGTTGGCCGGGTTGGTGTTCTGGATCAGCATGGCGGTGACCGGCGGGCCGCCGTAAAGCGCCTGTGGGTCGCCGGTGAGGATACGGCCGATCTTGGACTGGTCGAGGAAGCGGATGCTCCTGTCCTGCATGGCGCTGCCCTCGATCTCGCGCTTGTCCATGCGGAAGATGCCGGAATTGGAATGGAAGGCGCCGCCGCCCTCGTATTTCCACGCGCCGGTGACGCAGGCGATCGAGGCCGCCGCGTGCATGTTGACTGCGCCGTTGCGCTGGCGCGTGAAGCCGTAGCCGAGGCGGAAGAAGGTGCGCTTGGTCTTTCCCACCAGATGGGCGAAGGCCTCGATCTCCTCCACCGTCAGGCCGGTGATCGCCGCCGCCCATTCCGGCGTGCGGGTGGAAAGATGCGCCTCGAGCCCCTTCGGGTCGTCGGTGTAGCGGGTGAGATAGTCCCAGTCGGCGAGGCCGTCGCGGAACAGCACATGCATGACCGCGCAGGCGAAAGCCCCGTCGGTGCCGGGCTTCAGCACCACGCCCATGTCGGCCTGGCGCACGGTGGCGTTGGCGTAGATGTCGACGACGACGATCTTGGCCCCGCGTTCTTTTCGCGCCCGCACGGCGTGGGTCATGACGTTGACCTGCGTGGCGGCGGCGTTGGTGCCCCAGATCACCACCACGTCGGCCCTGGCCATCTCGCGCGGGTCGGGGCCGGTCAGGCTGCCGGTGCCGGCGAAATAGCCGGTCCACGCCATGTTGGTGCAGAAGCTGTCGAACTGGTTGGAATAGCGCTTGGCGAAGCGCAGCCGGTTGATGGAATCGCGCTGCACCAGCCCCATCGTGCCGGCGTAGTAATAGGGCCAGACGGTTTCCGGGCCATGGTCGCGCTCGGCCTTGAGGAAACGCTCGGCGACGAGGTCGAGCGCCGCCTCCCACGAGGCCTGCTTCCATGCGCCGTCGCCCTTGGCGCCTGCGCGCACCAGCGAATGGCTGAGGCGGTCGGGGTGATGAACGCGCTCGGCGTAGCGCGCCACCTTGGCGCAGATCACGCCGGCGGTGTAGCTGTTGTCCTTCGCCCCGCGCACGCGGCCGATGGTGCGCGCGTCCAGAAGCTCCACGTCGAGCGCGCAGGTCGACGGGCAGTCATGCGGGCAGGCCGAATGGCCGATGCGGATGTTGGACAGGGTCTGGTTCATGGGTCTGTTCTGCGCTCAAACCGGCGCTCATGCAAGACGCAAGACAATGGCACCGAGCACGATCAGTCCCGCCGCCGCAAAGCGCGGCAAGCCGACCTTCTCCTTCAATATGACGGCCGAGATCAGCACGCCGAACAGGATTGCGGTCTCGCGCAGCGCCGCCACTACCGCGATGGGGGCCATGGTCATCGCCCACAGCGCCAGCCCGTAGGATCCGAGCGTGCCGAAGCCGCCGATCAGGGCCGGACGCCAGCGATGGCCGATATAGTTCAGGAAGCGGTCCGGCTCGCGCCAGAGTGCCCAGGCATTGAGCGGCACGGCATTGATAAGGAACAGCCACAGCGTATAGGAAACCGGCGCGCCGGAAACACGCACGCCGAGACCGTCGATGAGCGTATAGCTGGCGATGAAACCGGCATTGATGAGGGCGAGCAGCGCCGTGCGGCTCGATCCGCCGCTATTCCGGCGGCGGGCCTCCAGCGCCATGGCCAGCACGCCGGAACAGATGAGCACGATGCCCAGCCAGTTCTTCCAGCCCATGACCTCGCCGACCAGCGGGCCGCTCACCAACGCCACCAGAAGCGGCGGTGTGCCGCGCATGATCGGATAGGCCTCGCTCATGTCGCCCGACTTGTAGGCGGCGGCGACCAGCGACATGTAGACAATCTGCATGACGGTGGAGAGCAGCATATACATCCAGCTTGCCGAGTTAGGCAGCGACAGAAACGGCACGACGAAAATGGCGATGAGACCGGCCGCGCCGGTGACGCTCGCGGCGGCGAAGAACTTGTCGCCGCTGCTTTTGACGATGGCGTTCCAGGTCGCATGGAGACACGCGGCGAAAAGAACGACCAGAAGAACGCCACCGGACATATGCGACTCGACGGATGAGAGGACGGATGATGACGCCTCTATGTCACATTTACGGCGACGGGTATATCGCCGCCGCGACGCATTTCCCTTGCCGAAAGCGCCGGGCCGTGAAAAAAGCGCGGCCATGAATTACCGCCACGCCTATCACGCCGGAAATTTCGCCGATGTCGTCAAGCACGTCATCGTCACGCGGATCGTCGAATATCTCAAGCGCAAGGAACAGGCCTTCCGCGTCATCGACACCCATGCCGGGATCGGGCTTTACGACCTCGCAGGCGTGGAGGCCGGCAAGACCGGCGAGTGGACGGGTGGAATCGGCCGCGTGATGAAGGCCGACGGCGAAGGACGGGTCGAGGCGCAGGCACTTGAATTGCTTGCGCCTTATATGGATGCGGTCAAGGCCGTCAATGGTGCCGGCGCGCTGCGCCATTATCCCGGCTCGCCGCTTCTGGTGCGGCATCTGCTGCGCAGGCAGGACAGGCTCTCGGCGCTGGAACTGCATCCGCAGGACGCCGCCCGTCTGGCGAAACTATTCGCGGGCGACCATCAGGTGCGCGTGACCGAGCTCGACGGCTGGCTGGCGCTCGGCGCGCATCTGCCGCCGAAGGAGAAGCGCGGCCTCGTGCTGGTCGATCCGCCCTTCGAGAAGGAGGGCGAGTTCGACCGCCTTGCCGAAGGGCTGGTCAGGGCGCACAGGCGTTTTCCCGGCGGCACCTATGCGCTCTGGTATCCGGTCAAGGACCGCAGGGACACGGAACGCTTCGCCGCGCGGCTGCGCGAGACCGGCATCGTCAGGGTCATGCGGATCGAGCTTTCGATTCGCACGCCTTCGGCCGAACCGCGTCTCGACGGCACAGGCATGATCGTCGTCAACCCGCCCTATACACTGGAAAGTGAGATGCAAAGCCTGCTTCCCTGCCTTACCACGCTTCTTGCGGAGGAAAAGGGGGCCGGTTTCAGCATGAACTGGATACGCGGCGAGACCGATCGCACTTGACCGGCAGCGATTGCTGAAAGAAACTGCCAGCCGACGCAGCCGCTAGTGGAACGAATTTGACATTTGCATCCCATTCGGCATCGAGCGACGAGCAAATGTCGGAATCAAACCACCAGGAATTTGCAACAGGATGTAAGACATGCAGACGCATTCAGGCCATATCGCTTTCATCGGGCGCTTGTCGCGGGCAGCCCTTTTCGCCGCCGCCGTCATGCCCCTGACATTCGCCGCCCTGCCCGCGCGCGCGGCCGATTATATCGGCACGGCTCCCGCCGGCGTCGCGGATGCCGGCACATGCAGCCAGCAAAGCGTGCTGCGCCGCGTCGTCTCGCGCTTCGGCTATCAGGTGCGCCATGTTCCGAACCTGCCGCAGGTGGGAATTTCGGCCATGAGCGACATCCGCATGACGCGCTATGAGCCGAAGACCAACCCAGCCGAAATCGAGCGCACCTATTGTGAGGCGACGGCGGTATTGAGCAACGGCGAGAACCGTCCGGTCTGGTACATGGTCGAAGAGGGACAGGGTTTCGTTTCCGTGGGACGCAATGTCGAATTCTGCGTCGCCGGCTTCGACCGCTGGCATGTCTATGACGGCCACTGCCGCGTTCTGCGCTGACGGGAACCGCCATGCGGCGTAAACTGGCGGCGACGGGCACGGCTTTGGCCATGCTGCTGACGGCGGCTGGATCGGCTTTCGCTTATGACGACAGCGATTCGGGGGATTCCCGGCCCGGCGATTTCGACTTCTATGTCCTGTCGCTGTCCTGGTCGCCGAGCTATTGCGCCGCGGAAGGCCCGCGCGCCAACGCCCAGCAATGCGGCCTGCGGCGGCCCTTCGGCTTTGTCGCGCACGGGCTCTGGCCGCAGGACGAGCGGGGCTATCCCTCCGGTTGCAGCTTCGATCCCTCGCGCGGCCGCGGCAGCTACGTGCCGCGCGGCATCGTTTCCGGCATGTCCGACATCATGCCGTCGACCGGCCTCGTGGTGCATGAATGGCGCAAGCACGGAAGCTGTTCCGGCCTGTCGCAATCCGACTTTTTCGCCACGCTTCGCCGCGCCTATCAGCAGGTCAGCATCCCTGCCAACCTGCGCAGCCTGAGCGGCGACCGGCAGGTCGATCCGATGCAGGTCGAAAGAGCTTTCATCGCTGCCAATCCGGGCTTGACGCCCGATGGCATTTCCGTCACCTGCCGGCGCAACTATTTGCAGGAAGTGCGCATCTGCATGACGAAAGACCTCCATTACCGCTCGTGTGGGCAGGTCGTGCGCAGCGCGTGCCGCAGCCATTCGGTGATGATGCCCGCAGCCCGGTAATCAATCCAGTTACCCATGAGGGGAAAACCATGACGCAGATATTCTATTCGTCCGCCTCGCCTTACAGCGCGAAGGTGCGCATGGCCGCGCATCTTGCCGGCATTTCCGCCGAAAGCGTGTCCGTGAGCACATCCGCCGAACCGGAGGCGCTCATCCGCGCCAATCCGCTGGGCAAGATTCCGACCCTCGTCACCGATGACGGCAAGGCGGTCTTCGACAGCCGCGCCATCACGCAATATCTCAACCGCGTCTCGGGCGGAAAGCTCTTTCCGCGCAATGCGGACAGGCGCACCGACGCCGAACGCTACGAAGCGCTGGCCGATGGATTGGCCGATGTGCTGCTGGTCCATGTCTATGAGCGCCGGATGCGCCCGGAAGAGAAGATTCACCAGCCCTGGCTCGACCTGCAATGGCGCAAGGCCCAACGGGCGCTCGATCTTCTGAACGAGGCGCCGCCGCGCCTTTCAGGCAAGCTCCATGCCGGGCATCTGGCTGTCGCCGCCACGCTTGGCTATCTGGCGTTGCGCTTCGAGGGCAAATGGGAGCGCGGCCGGCCAAAACTCAAGCGCTGGCTGAAGCGGTTTCAGGAACTGCATCCCGATCTGGCGGCGCTGCTGCCAAGCGGCTGAAACCCGGCGGTTCTTCGGATCATCCCTTGCAGCCAACAAAAAACCGGGCAGTTTCCTGCCCGGTTTTCCGTGTTCGATGATCGGATGATCAGAACTTGTAGCCAACGCCGACGCGGATGTCGTTGCTGTTGTACTTGTTGCGGACGCTCACGTCGTCGAGGCCGTAGTCCTTGCCGCCGAACTGGGTGTAGCGATATTCGACGCGGCCCAGAATGTTGTCGGTCAGCCTGGCTTCCATACCGGCACCGGCGGTCCAGCCGACGCGGAACTTGCTGGCGCTGTCGTCGGCGCTGTTCAGCTTGATCTGCGAGCCGGCGACACCAGCGGTGATGTAGGGCATGACCGGGTTCAGGTCATAACCGAGACGGCCGCGGATAGAACCTTCGAAGCCCTGCTTGGTCTCCAGACCGTCGCGGGTCTTCTTGGCCCAGTTGTAGCCGGCATCACCTTCAAGACCGTAGACGATCTGGTCCTGCTCGAAGTTCCAGCCGGCATAGCCGCCGAGCTTCATGCCGTCGGGACGGCTCTTGCCGACGCCTTCATTCTTGCTCTGGTTCCAGCCGTAGCCGAGATAGAGACCGGTATAACCGCCAGCCCAGCTGAACTGCGGAGCAACCTGAACCGGAGCCGGTGCAGGGGGCTGCTCCTGAATGGCGTCGGCAGCGAAAGCGGTCGCAGAGAACGGCAGCAGCGCAGCCGAGGCGATAACGAGAGACTTAAGAGTGCGCATGGCATTCTCCTTACTAGAATTACGTTTCACGCGGTCCCTTATCGGGTGGACAGCATCGGGAGTTAAACCGCCCATGCCGCGCTGACCCGATGAGATATCGTCGCTAAATGCGGCATGAAATGCCCGGTTTTGTGAAGGGAACCCGACGAGAAGATGGCAAAAATACGATGTTGCATTATCGCAACGCCTGCCTGCGCCCCTATATTAGGGCATAGCCTTGGCCACATCGCGCCGGAAAGCACCGAAGCAAAACAAGAAACCTCTGATATTACTGACCTTTTGTCAGGTTTCGGTCGGGGTTCCCGCCTTTTCGGCTGCTTTTTGGACGGCGAGATGGCATGAAAGAGAGCGAAGAATCGCGATAGGAAAGTGTTTACCATGCCGCACGATCACGAGCCTTGTCCGCTTGCAAAATGCCCGGTTCTGGTGACGGGCGGCGCACGGCGCATTGGAAGGGCGATCGTGGAAGACCTCGCAGCCCACGGCTTTCCTGTCGCGATCCACTGCAATCGCTCCACGGACGAGGGCGAGGCGCTTGCCGAGGCCATCCGGCGGAACGGCGGCGCGGCCTGCGTGGTGCAGGCCGATCTCGCGGATGCCGATGCGGTCCGCACCCTTGTCGGGCAGGCGTCGAGCCGGTTGGGACCGGTGCAACTGCTCGTCAACAATGCTTCGCTGTTCGAGGACGACCGCGTCGGCCATCTCGACATGGACCTGTGGGACCGGCATTTCGCCGTCCATCTCAAGGCTCCCGTCATCCTTGCCGAGGAACTGGCACGCCGGCTGCCGGATGGCGCGGACGGCCTGATCGTCAATGTGATCGACCAGCGCGTCTGGAAGCTCAATCCGAATTTCTTTTCCTACACGCTGTCCAAGACAGCGCTGTGGAACGCGACCCGCACACTGGCGCAGGCGCTGGCGCCCCGCATCCGTGTCAACGCCATCGCACCCGGCCCGACGCTGCCCAGCGAGCGCCAGAAGCCAGGCGATTTCGAGCGTCAGGTGAGCAGGCTTCCCTTACAGCGGGCGCCCGAATTGCCCGAATTTGGCCGCACAGTGCGCTTCTTCTGGGCCAATGGCTCCGTCACCGGTCAGATGATCGCCCTCGACGGTGGCCAGCATCTGGCATGGGAAACGCCGGATATCACGGGAATCACCGAATGAGCGACAAGCGCGACACGGACAAGGGGACCTTCCCCGCCGCCTCTTCCGGCCGGTCCTCTGCGGACGACGAGATGGACGTGGCCGGCATCGTCGTCGGCGATGCGGAGATCGGGGAAGAGGACGACGAAGACGCCGATAAAGACGATGACGGCGAAAGCGTTGCCGTGCCTTCCCTCGCCGATTCAATCCAGTGGGATTCGTCGGACGGCCTGCCCGACACGGCGGGGCTGAGCGGGCCGGACATCATCAGCGCCTTCGTCAGGCGGTTGCCCAACAATCCCGGCGTCTACCGCATGTTCAACAGCGATGGCGACGTGCTTTACGTCGGCAAGGCACGCAGCCTCAAGAAGCGCGTTTCCAGCTATGCGCGCGGCATCGGCCATTCCAACCGCATCGCGCGGATGATTCGTGAAACGGCGACGATGGAATTCGTCGTCACCCGCACAGAGACCGAGGCGCTGCTGCTGGAGGCCAATCTCATCAAGCGGCTGCGCCCGCGCTTCAACGTGCTGATGCGCGACGACAAGTCGTTCCCCTATATCCTGCTGACCGGCGACCACCGCGCGCCGGGCATTTTCAAGCACCGCGGCGCGCGCTCGCGCAAGGGGGACTATTTCGGCCCCTTCGCTTCCGCCGGCGCGGTGGGACGCACCATCAACGCACTGCAACGCGCCTTCCTGTTGCGTACCTGCACCGATTCGGTGTTCGAGACGCGCACCCGCCCCTGTCTGCTCTACCAGATCAAGCGCTGCTCCGGCCCCTGCACGCATGAGATCAGCGATGCGGACTATGCCGAGCTGGTGACGGAGGCGAAGGCGTTCCTGTCCGGCAAGAGCCAGTCGGTGAAGGACCATCTCGCCGCCGCCATGCAGACGGCCTCCGCCGATCTCGATTTCGAGCACGCCGCCGTCTACCGAGACCGTCTGGCCGCACTTTCGCACGTGCAGTCGCATCAGGGCATCAACCCGCAGACGGTGGAGGAAGCCGACGTTTTCGCCATTCATCAGGAAGGCGGCATGACCTGCATCCAGGTCTTCTTCTTCCGTACCGGCCAGAACTGGGGCAACCGCGCCTATTTCCCCAAGGCCGACAGTTCGCTGGGACCGGCGGAAGTGCTGGGCGCTTTCCTGTCGCAATTCTACGACGACAAGCCCTGCCCGCGCCTCGTGCTTCTCTCCCACGCGGTGGAGGAACAGGCGCTCATCGCCGAGGCGCTCTCCACCCGCGCCGGCCACAAGGTGCAGGTGACGGTGCCGCAGCGCGGCGAGAAGAAGGATCTGGTCGATCACGCGCTCACCAATGCGCGCGAGGCGCTGGGGCGCCGCCTTGCCGAAACCTCGTCGCAGGCGCGGCTGCTGCAAGGCATGGCCGAGACCTTCGCCCTGCCCCGCCCGCCGCGCCGCATCGAGGTCTACGACAATTCCCACATCATGGGCACCAATGCCGTCGGCGGCATGATCGTCGCGGGACCGGAAGGTTTCGTCAGGAACCAGTACCGCAAGTTCAACATCCGCTCGACCGAGATCACGCCGGGCGACGATTTCGGCATGATGCGCGAGGTGATCGAACGCCGTTTCTCCCGGCTGGTGAAGGAATACGGAACGGCAGAAGCGGCGGACGACGCGGAAGGAGGCGATTCCTTCCCGGCATGGCCCGACGTGATCCTGATCGACGGCGGACAGGGACAGGTCGGCGCGGTGCGTGAAATCCTGAACGCGCTCGGCCTCGGCGGGCGCGTCACGGCCATCGGCGTCGCCAAGGGCGTGGACCGCGAAGCGGGGCGCGAGCGCTTCTTCGCAGAGGACAGGCCGCCCTTCACGCTGCCGCCGCGCGACCCGGTGCTCTATTTCATCCAGCGCCTGCGCGACGAGGCGCACCGTTTCGCCATCGGCACGCATCGCGCGCGGCGCAAGAAGGAGATGGTGAAGAACCCGCTCGACGAGATCGCGGGCATCGGCCCGTCACGCAAGCGGGCGCTGCTGCACCGCTTCGGCACGGCGAAGGCGGTCTCGCGCGCGGCGGTGGAAGACCTCATGCAGATCGACGGCATTTCGGAAGCCATGGCCCGCACGATCCACGATCATTTCAGGGAGCGTTGATATTTGGCGGCGTTTCCACATATAGCCGACATAAGCTTGCGACATAACATGACAACAGGTGTTGATTTTACCGGCTATCCCTGTTGATGTGCCCGGGACAATCTCTTGGCGGAACGATGCAGAAGAAACATACCCTTTCCCTGCCCAATATCCTGACCTACGGGCGCATCATCGCCGTCCCGCTGGTGGCACTGTGCTTTTTCCTCGAAGGCAAGCTGCATTCCAGCGATTTCGCCCGCTGGAGCGCGCTGGCGATCTTCATCATCGCCAGCATCACCGATTTCTTCGACGGCTATCTGGCGCGCGCGTGGCAGCAGACCTCCACCATCGGCCGGATGCTCGACCCGATCGCCGACAAGCTGCTGGTCTCCACCTGCCTGCTGCTGCTCGCCGCCGATCCGGCCAAGACCATCGCCGGCTGGAGCCTGTGGGCGGCGATCATCATCCTGTGCCGCGAGATTCTGGTGTCGGGCCTGCGCGAATATCTGGCCGAGCTGAAGGTCAGCGTTCCGGTTTCCCGCCTCGCCAAGTGGAAGACGACGGCGCAGATGTTCGCCCTCGCCTTCCTGCTCGCGGGCCCCGCCGGCGACAAGATCATGCCCTATGTCACCGAGACCGGCATCGTCCTTTTGTGGATATCGGCGATCCTGACCCTCTATACGGGCTGGGATTATTTCCGGGCCGGCCTCAAACATGTGATGGATTGACAGAGTGAGCGTCAGGATCATCTATTTCGCATGGGTGCGGGAAAAGATCGGCAGGGACGAGGACATCGTCGTCCTGCCCGTGCCGCAGATGGCGGTCGGCGACCTGATCCGCCTGCTGAAAAGCCGTGGCGAAGGCTATGAAGCCGCCTTCGAGCACGAGGATGTGATCCGCGCCGCCATCAACCGGGAACATGCCGAGCCGGACGAACTGGTGAGCGACGGCGACGAGGTGGCGCTGTTCCCGCCCATGACGGGAGGCTGACAGGATGACCGAGCAGGCCGGACCGCAATCGTGCCCGCTCTTCGTGCGTGTGCAGGAGGAGGATTTCGATGCGGCGGCGGAGAGTGCGAGGCTCACCGCCGGGCGCGGCGATATCGGCGCCGTCGTCACCTTCACCGGCCTTTGCCGCGACGAGGACGGACGGCTCGCCGCGCTGGAGCTGGAACACTATCCCGGCATGGCCGAAAGCGAGATCACGCGCATCGCCCGTCAGGCCATGGAGCGCTGGCCGCTGCGCGGGCTTGTCGTCGTCCACCGCTACGGGCTGATAAGACCGGGCGGGAATATCGTTCTGGTCGCGGCGGCCGCCACGCACCGTCATGCCGCCTTCGAGGCGGCGTCCTTCCTGATGGATTTCCTCAAGACTGACGCGCCGTTCTGGAAGCGCGAGCATCCCGCTGCCGGCGCGGCGGAAAACTGGGTCGCGCCCAAAGCCGGGGACGACGAGAGCCGGCGGCGCTGGCTGAAGATGTGAACAACCGACAACAAATTGTTACAGGCTTAATCGTGAATTAACCGTTCGGGCCCCTATAATGAAGGGGACGACGGATGGTCTGTCTTTGCCTTGCCATAATTTTCACACAACAATTCCGCTATTGTCGCAGCAGGAATCAGACCGCCGGGCGGGCAGGAACTGCATGAAAATCGAGCGTTTTGCCCGCGCTTCCATTGAGCGGCGCGGGTTGGGAAGTTTTTGGACTTTGACGATGCGAAAAGGACTTAGGAACACGCTTTCCATCGCGGCCGCGCTCGTGGCCGGTTTCGGCGCGCTTGGCGGCGCGACGCTGTTCATGACCACCTCCATGCCGACCCGCAGCATGGCCGCCGAAAAGACCATCAGCGGCGAGGTCTTCTATAACGGGCACACGGCCCTGCCGCCGGAAGCCAATCTTTCCGTAAAGCTCACCGACATGTCGCTGGCCGACGCGCCGTCGCGCACCGTTGGCGAGACGAAGATCTCCTCTCTCTCCGGTTCGCCTATCCCCTTCGCCATCAGCTTCGATACGGCCCAGATCAAGCCCGGCCATACCTATGCCTTGCAGGCGCGCATCGCCACCGGCGACACGCTGTGGTTCGTCAATGACGAACGCTATACCATCGACCCGAAAAATCCCGGCGCGCCGGTGGAGATGAAGGTCGTCATGGTGCGCAAGAATACGGACGAGCCGGTCGCCGCCGGCATCGAGGGCCGTGACTGGCTGGCCGAGAACATTCAGGGCAGCGGTGTCATCGACAACGCCCAGACCACGCTGACCGTAACGTCCGACGGAGCGGTAAGCGGTTCGGGCGGCTGCAACCGTTATTTCAGCCGGGCGACCGTGTCGGGTGAAAACGTTTCCTTCGCCGATATCGGCTCAACCTACATGCAATGCCCGGCGGCGCTGATGAATCAGGAACGCAAGTTCCTCGACGCACTCGGCAAGACCCGCTCCTACCGCATCGACACGACCGGCAAGCTCGTGCTCCTCGACGCGGACGGCAAGGAAATGGCGCGGCTTTCGCAGAATCTCTGATCGCTGTCTTTCCATGATCAACATGAAAAAGCCCGGCTCACGCCGGGCTTTTTCATGCAGTATTGCTTTTTATGTCAGCCGACGATTTCGGTGCCGGAGAACCAGTAAGCGATTTCCTCGGCCGCGGTTTCCGGGGCATCGGAGCCATGCACGGAATTCTCGCCGATCGACAGCGCGAAGGTCTTGCGGATGGTGCCCTCGTCGGCATTGGCCGGATTGGTCGCGCCCATCACTTCGCGGTTCTTCGCGATGGCGTTCTCGCCTTCGAGAACCTGAACCACGGTCGGGCCGGAGGACATGAACTCGACCAGTTCGCCGAAGAAGGGACGCTCCTTGTGGACGGCGTAGAAGCCCTCGGCCTCGCGGCGGCTCATCCAGACGCGCTTCGACGCGACGACGCGCAGACCGGCTTCCTCGAGCTTGGCGGTGATGGCGCCGGTCAGGTTGCGGCGGGTCGCATCGGGCTTGATCATGGAGAAGGTACGTTCGATTGCCATTATGACACCTTGTTCGATGGGATTTCAGAAAAGTGAGGCTCTATAGCCTTGATAGGCCGGATTGCCAAGAGGGGCGGAGCGAACGCGTGTCGCGCAAAAGTGCGCAGCGGTTTTGCGATAACGACATGCGCAAAAACAAAGCCCCTAAAGCGCGTAAAGCGATCGACAGGATCGCGACGCGCTTTAGGGGCTTTTTGATACTTGCGGAAAGGCTGGAAGCCGTGCAAAAGCGCGGTCACCATGCTTATTCTCGACGATATTTCCGTACGCATCGCCGGACGCCTCCTGATCGACCACGCCAGCGTGACCCTGCCGGCGGGATCGAAGACGGGTTTCGTCGGCCGCAACGGCACAGGCAAATCCACGCTTTTCCGCGTGATAACCGGCGATCTCACGCCGGAGACCGGCAGCATCTCGCTGCCTAAGAACACGCGCATCGGACAGGTGGCGCAGGAAGCGCCGGGCACCGAGGAAGCACTGATCGAGATCGTGATGCAGGCCGATACGGAGCGCACGGCCCTTATGGCCGAGGCCGAAACCGCCGCCGATCCGCACCGCATCGCCGAGATTCACACCCGCCTCGCCGACATCGGCGCTCATTCGGCCGAGGCGCGCGCCGGCGCGATCCTGTCCGGCCTCGGCTTCAACGCGGAGGCGCAAAGGCAGCCCGCTTCGGCCTTTTCCGGCGGCTGGCGCATGCGCGTGGCGCTCGCCGCCGTGCTGTTCGCCCAGCCCGACCTGCTGCTGCTGGACGAGCCGACCAACTATCTCGACCTCGAAGGCGTGCTGTGGCTGGTGGATTACGTCAAGCGCTATCCGCATACGGTCATCATCATCAGCCACGACCGCGACCTGCTCAATTCCGCCACCACCTCGATCATGCATCTCGACCAGAAGAAGCTCACCTTCTGGCGCGGCAATTACGACCAGTTCGAGCGTCAGCGCCACGAAATGCTGGAATTGCAGCAGAAGGCCCACGCCAAGCAGGAAGCGCACCGCAAGCATATGGAGAGCTTCGTGGAGCGGTTCCGTGCCAAGGCGACCAAGGCGCGGCAGGCGCAATCGCGCCTCAAGGCGCTGGAGAAGCTCAAGCCCATCGAGCTTTACGTGGAAAGCAGCGTGCAGCCATTCCGCTTTCCCGACGCGGAGAAGAAGACCGCTTCGCCCGTCATCGCGCTCGACGGCGCGGATGTGGGCTATGTGCCGGGCAAGCCTGTGCTGCGCAATGTCACGCTGCGCATCGACAATGACGACCGCATCGCGCTGCTCGGCTCCAACGGCAACGGCAAATCGACATTTGCCAAGCTGCTCGCAGGGCGTCTCGCGCCGGAAAAGGGCACGCTGACCCTTTCGCCCAACCTGAAAGTGGCTTTCTTCGCCCAGCACCAGCTCGACGATCTGGTGCCGGAGGACAACGCCATCGAGCATGTGCGCAAGCTGATGCCGACCGAGCCGGAGGCCAAGGTGCGCGCGCGGGTGGCGCAGATGGGGCTTTCGACCGAGAAGATGCTGACGCCGGCCCGGGACCTCTCCGGCGGCGAGAAGGCGCGGCTCCTGATGGGGCTCGCCACCTTCCATGGGCCGAACCTGCTCATCCTCGACGAGCCGACCAACCATCTCGACATAGACAGCCGCGAGGAACTGGTCCACGCGCTCAATTCCTTCAACGGCGCGGTGATCCTGATCGCCCATGACCGCCACCTGATCGAAGCCACCATGGAACGGCTCTGGCTGGTGCGCGAGGGCGGCGTGAAGCCTTTCGACGGCGATCTCGACGAATATCGTCAGATCGTACTGGCCGACGCCAAGGGGGACTCCGCGCCGGAGACCCGCGACGACGGGCCGAAGGTCAACAAGGCCGAGCAGCGCAAGCTCGCCGCGCAGAAGCGCGAGGCCCTGGCTCCCTTGCAGAAAAAGATCAAGGAAACCGAGGGTTTGATCCACAAATTGCAGAAACAGATTCAGGCATTCAGCGCAGCCCTGGAAGACCCGGTCCTTTACGAAAAAGAGCCGCAGAAGGCGATTCGGCTCAACAAGGAGATGAGCGACGCCAAATCGGCGCTGGCCGAGGCCGAGGACAAATGGCTGGAAATGTCGGCCGAATATGAGGATGCGATGGCGGACTAAAGCATTTCCAGCGAAAGTGCGAAGCGGTTTCGCGTAGGATAATGCGACAAAATAAATAGATAGAGCGCCGATCTGATCCCATCGGATCGAAACGCGCTCTAATCCGCCCGCCTCACTGCACGAAGAACACGATATAGGCCAGCCCGACCAGAACCCAGCCGCCGATGCGCAGCGCCCCGGACAGTGGACGCGGCGCGAAGCGGACTGCAAGCACGGCCAGTACCGCGGTCAGCACCGGAAAGGCCACGAACATGGCCAGATAGCCGCTCGACCCCTCGAAGGACGAGCCGAACAGGCCCATTTCCGTCAGCGGAATCAGCGCGATCAGGGCGACCAGCGCCGCCAGAAGCAGAAGAAGAAGTCGGTCGAGCAACGCCATGCGGTCAGGCCTGCGGACGGCGCAGCCGCGTGCGCATGAGGCCGTAGAGGCCGAGCACGCCGATGACGAGGCCGGCGGTGGTGATGGTTTCGTCCGGCTTTCCTGCGCCGCGCCGCAGCACCAGAACGGCCTTCGAGAGTTGCAGCCCGTCCGTATTGCCCATCACCGCATGAAAGGCATAAAGCCCCGGAATGACCGGATCGATGTCGCCGGCACTCTGGCGCAGCGTCGCACCGTCCTGCGGATGGTCGCGGTTGACGGAGCCGCTTGTGGCGGTGAAATCGAGACTCTGCACCAGAACCGGCTGGCCGTCCCGGCTGACGGCGAGCGACATGACGGAATGGTTGCCGGACGGCACATAGCCCGGCAGCGGCTGTGCGTCGATGAAGATGCGTACCGGCGCATCGCTCGCCGCAAGGCGCACTTCCTGCGTCTTGAACCCGGCGGCGCGGTTTTCGAGCATGGTCCAGCGGCCGATCTCGCTGCCGCTGAAATGGCGCAGGTACCACGGATAGCCGAGGCCGAGCGCGATGCCCACGGCGATCATGACGAAGAATACCGGACGCATCATGCCTTGCGCTCCCAGCGCCGGTCGGGCGTCTGCTGCCAATAGGTCAATTCGTGATTCTCTTCCTTGAAGGCCTTCCATTGCCCGCGCGCAACGTCAAGCTGGTCCTGATCGTGGCCGTCGAACATCACCACGATCCGCTCGTAATCGCCCGCCCGATCCAGTTGCGCGCCTTCCACCAGAAAGCGCACCGTGGCGCCGTTCGGATTGGCCTGCGTCGTGGTGATGAGCACCGGCTGGCGTTCGGGATGCGGCTCCTTGTCCGTGCCGTGCGCGACGAAGGACGCATCGGAAAAGGTCCAGAGCAAGCTGTCGAGCGCGTCACGCCTTTCCTCGCTGACGGTCTGGACGCCCGCGCGCCAGCCGCGCGCCAGCGATCGCTCGACAAGGCCCGGCAGGGCTTCGTCGAGCGTCGATTCGGTCAGGTGGTAGAAAAGGATTTCCGCCATCGGGCCTTCAGCTTTCGAAATGATCGCGCACGAGGCGGTCGAGCAGGCGCACGCCGAAGCCCGAGGCCCAGCTCTGGCTGTATTCGTTGGTGGGCGATTCCATCGCGGTGCCGGCGATGTCGAGATGCGCCCACGGCGTCTCGCCGACGAAGCGTTTCAGGAACTGCGCCGCCGTGATCGAGCCGCCATAGCGCCCCGCGCTGTTCTTCATGTCGGCGAAGCGCGAATCGATCATCTTGTCGTATTCGGGTCCGAGCGGCAGCCGCCAGAGCTTCTCGCCGCTGGACTGGCCGGCATCGTAAAGCTGGTCGGCCAGTTCGTCGTCATTGCAGAAAAGGCCAGCATGATACTGGCCGAGCGCCACCATGACCGCCCCGGTAAGGGTGGCGAGGTTGATCATGAAGCGCGGCTTGAAACGCTCGTTGGTGTAATGCAGCGCATCGGCCAGAACCAGCCTCCCCTCCGCATCGGTGTTGATGACCTCGATGGTCTGGCCCGACATGGAGGTGACGATATCGCCGGGGCGCTGCGCATTGCCGTCCGGCATATTCTCGACCAGCCCGATGACGCCGACGGCGTTGACTTTCGCCTTGCGGCCGGCCAGCGCGCGCATCAGTCCCGTCACCGCCGCCGCGCCGCCCATGTCGCCCTTCATGGCTTCCATATTGGCGGCGGGCTTGATGGAAATGCCGCCCGTATCGAAGACCACGCCCTTGCCGACGAAGGCGACCGGCTTTTCCTTCCCCTTGGCCCCGTGCCATTCCATGACGACGAGGCGCGGCGGGCGCACCGAGCCCTGCGCGACGCCGAGCAGCGCGCCCATGCCCAGCTTCCTCATCTCCTTCTCACCCAGAATCTCGACCTTTACGCCCAGTTTTTCCAGCTTTTCCGCCTCGGCGGCAAATTCGACCGGGCCGAGCACATTGGCCGGCTCGTTGACCAGATCGCGGGCCTGAACAACGCCGTCCGCCACCGCTTCGGCCACGTCGAAGGCCTTCTTCGCCGCTGCCGGGTCGGCGACGCAGAGCCTGACCTTCGCGGCATGTTTCGGCTCGCCGTTCTCTTCCTTCTTCTGCGTCCTGTAGCGGTCGAAGGCGTAGGAACGCAGGATCATGCCGAGCGCGAAATCGGCGGCCTCGTCGCCCGCGACCGTCGCCTCCGGCAAGGCGAGCGTGACGGTGGCGCGTTCCGAGCGACCGATCCGCGAAAAGGCAGCGCCGCCGATCTTCACCCAGTCGTCATTGCCGAGCCTGCCCGGATCGCCGACACCGACCAGAACGATCTTCTCCACGCCGTGCGCCGCAGTGCCGATCGCCTCCGCCGTCTTGCCGAGCGCGCCTGTGAAGCCGGAAATCTGCGCGATCCGCGCAATCCTGTCGCCGCCGCCGACAGCCTGCCCCGCTTCTTCCGCGAAAGCGCCGCCTTTTGCGACCAGAACGATCGCGACACCTTTTTCCGGCGTCTCGAAATCACCGAAAGAGATCGTAGGACGTTTAGACATGACTGCTCCAGATTATGCCAATGATCGAACCGTTGTAGGGACGTCGCGGACGCGCCACGTTTTCCGTCCCTCATGTGAGCCGAATATGGCGAAACGGCAAGAGGCGAAGCCGCATGGCCATGATTTATGTCGCAATTCGGTCACGGTCGCCCGCTCAGATGCAAAAACCGGTTGCCTCCGGCCTCGCGATCCTTTTAACACGCCTAGCGACAGCGCCCGGATTTTAGTAGTCTGTTAACCGCATTCATTGGGGCAATCTTAGCCAAGCGGCTTTAGGGTCAGAGAACAATTATGGGTACGCGACCCCTTTCCGGGGCAGGCCCTTTCAACGGAAGCGGGACGTAAACTCCACCTATGCGATTGATAGAGTTATACATCCTGCGCCGTGTGGCGATCATGTTCCTCGCGGTGCTAGGGGCCGCGGTGGGCATTACATGGACGGTGCAGGTGCTGCAGCGCATCAACTTCCTGACCACGTCCGGCCAAACCTTCCAGACGATCGTGCAGTTCAGTTCGCTGCTCATACCCTCCGCCATTCCGCTGGTGATGCCCTTCGCGCTCATCATAGCCATCACGCAGACGCTCTCTACGATGAACCAGGATTCGGAACTGGTCGTCATCAATGCGTCGGGCGCTCCGCGCGGCGTGGTGATGCGCCCGATCCTGCTCCTTGCCGCGTTGGTCTCCATCACCTCCTTCATCGTCGCCAACTATGTGGATCCCTATGCGCGCATGAACATGCGCGCCATGATCGCCAATGCCAGCGCCGACCTGATGAACGTCATCATTCAGGAAGGCTCCTTCCGCAAGCTCGCCGACAATCTCTATATCCAGGTGGCGGAACGGCGCCCGGACGGCACCATCGGCGGCCTGTTCATCGCCGATTCGCGTGATCCCACGCTCGATCTCATCTATTACGCGGCCGACGGCGCGGTCGCGACGTCGCCCACCGGCGAAATGCTGCTGATGCACAATGGCGAGGTGCAGCGCCGCAACGTCGCCGACGGCACGGTCTCGATCATCAAGTTCAATTCCTATGCCTTCGACCTGAGCCAGTTCGCTTCCGCCGGCGACGACTTTGTCATCTATGCCAAGGACCGGCCCCTGTCCTACCTGATGCATCCCGACCCGAACGATCCCATCCTGCAAACGCGGCCGCTCACCTATCGCGCGGAACTGAACCGCCGCTTATCGCAGTGGCTCTATCCGATCGTCTTCGCGATGATCGCGCTGGCCTTCGCCGGCGACGCGCGCTCGCATCGAGAGGCCCGCGTCTCGGCCTCCTTCTCGGCGATCACGACCGCGCTTCTGGTCTACTGGATCGGCTATTTCGCCTCCGACCGCGCCGACAGGGACGCATCTTACATGACCGTCATGTATCTGGTGCCGCTTGCGGTGATCGCCGTGACCGGATTCGCGCTCCTGACCGGGCGGCGCATCGGCATGCCCGACAAATGGAGCGACCGCATCCTGGACGGCTTCGGCCATCTGAGGCTGACATTCTCCAACCTCTATGCCCGCGTGACCGGAAAGCCCGACGGCAAGGCAGGAGGGCGCGCATGATCGGCTGGACGCTGGGGCGCTATTTCTTCACGCGCTACGTGCAGATCACCCTCTATTTCCTGCTGGGCATCTTCGCGCTGGCGATGCTGCTCGACTTCACCGAAAACGCGAGCAGGCTCGCCAACCTGCCGGGCTATTCGGTTCTCGCCGCCTTCGGCATTTCGGCCATGCGCGTGCCCTTCATCATGCAGCAGATGATCCCCTTCGTCGCGCTGTTTTCGGCCATGGCCACGCTGATCTCGCTCAACCGCAAATACGAGCTGGTGGTGGCGCGCTCCGTCGGCGTCTCGGCGTGGCAGTTCCTGCTTCCGGCCTGCCTCGGCGCCTTCCTTCTGGGCCTCGCCACGATCTTCGTCCTCAATCCGCTCGCCGCCTATGGCTACTCAAGGGCCGACGAGATCACCGCCATGTGGAAGAACGGAAAGGTGACGGACGTCTCCGCGCTGCGCGAACCATGGCTGCGCCAGAAGACCGACGAGGGCGAGACCATCATCGGCGCGAAGAGCATCCTCGACCGGGGCACGACGCTCTCCGACGCGACCTTCATCACCTTCGATTCGCATGAGAACATCAAGGATCGTTACGACGCCCGTACCGCCCGGCTCAAGGACGGCTATTGGGAACTCATCGATGTGACACGCTTCGCGCGCGGCCAGGAGCCGCAGAAGATGGCCACCTTCCGCATCGCCACGCAGTTGCGGCCGGAATATGTGGAGGAGCAGCTCGCCTCGCCGGAGACGATCCCCTTCACTCAGCTTCGCCACAAGATCGCCGTGGCGCGCTCCTTTGGTTATTCGGCAAACGCGTTCGACATGCAATATCAGTCGCTTCTGGCATTGCCGGTGCTGCTGATGGCGATGACGCTCATTGCTGCAACAGTGTCGTTGAAATTTGTGCGGTTTGGCCAGTCCGGGGCAATGATTCTGGGTGGCGTTATCGCCGGCTTCATGCTTTATGTCGTTTCGGTTCTGGTCAGGGCGTTCGGCAATGCGGGATTCGTCCCGCCTTTCGTCGCCGCATGGGTTCCGGTGTTGATTGCGACATTTTTCGGTGTCTCCTTTTTATTGCACAAGGAGGATGGTTAGTGGGTTTGAGTAACGCCCGCATGGTATTGCGCCGGTCGTTTCCGCGTCTTTCACGCGGGACTGCCTTGGCGTGCATCCTTGCCTCATCTTTCGTTTCCGTCGCAACATTGCCTTCTTCCACCTTCGCGCAGGCGCAGGATGAGAACAGTGTCATAGCTGCCAAATACAAGACCGATCCCAATGCGCGCATGCTGCTTCAGGCCGACGAGCTCGTCTATGACCGCGATACGCATACCGTCACCGCCCAGGGCAAGGTGCGCATCGAATATGACGGCAACCGTCTCGTCGCCGATCAGGTAACCTACGACCAGCAGACCCGCCGCATGACGGCGACTGGCAATGTCGAGATCGTCGAACGCGACGGCAACAAGATCTATTCCGACCATGTGGATGTCACCGACAGTTTCCGCGACGGCTTCGTGAACGGCCTGCGCGTCGAGACGACGGACAATACACGTTTCGCCGCCGAAAGCGCCGAACGCAGCAACGGCGAGATCACCACTTTCAACAACGGCGTCTACACCGCCTGCCTGCCCTGTATGAAGCATCCGGACAAGCCGTTGATCTGGCAGATCAAGGCGCGCAAGATCATCTGGAACAGCGCCACCAAGCGCGTACGCTTCGAACGCGGCCAGTTCGAAATGTTCGGCATGCCGCTCGCATGGTTCCCCGCCTTCGAGATGGCCGACCCGACGGTAAAGCGCAAGAGCGGCTTCCTGTTCCCCGGCTTCGGCTACAAGGACAAGCTCGGCTTCGGCGTCACCGAGTCCTATTTCTGGGCGCTCGCGCCGAATTACGACCTCACTCTCTCGGAGACGGGCTATACCAAGCAGGGCTTCCTCACCGAGGCCGAATGGCGCCACCGTCTCGAAAACGGCGAATACAACCTGCGCATTGCCGGCATGCATCAGATGAAACCGGAGGCGTTCGACGATAACACCATCGACCGCGAGAAGAACAATCGCGGCATGGTGGCGTCGAAGGGCCATTTCGACATCAATTCGCGCTGGAAATTCGGCTGGGACGTCATGGCCGAAAGCGACCATAACTTCGCCCGCACCTACGGCATCAAGGGTTATTCCGGCCAGACGCAGGTTTCCAACGTCTATCTGCGCGGCGTCGCCAACCGCAATTATTTCGACCTGAATTTCTACCGCTTCAACGTGCAGGAATCGTATCCCGACATTGATCTGTACAAAGACGTCGAGATGCACTCCAAGCAACCCTGGGTGCTGCCGAGCATCGATTATTCCTATACGGCGCCGGAGCCGGTCTATGGCGGCGAGCTGACCTTCAACAGCAATCTTCAGGTTCTCTACCGGCAGCATGAGGATTTTACATCCGCGGTCTACAAGAATGGAAACCTCAGCGGTCTCTATCCCCGCATTCCCGGCTTCGCCGGCACCGATGCCCGCCTGACCAGCGAGGCGGAGTGGAAGCGTACCTTCATCACGCCCTCCGGCCTCGTCATCACGCCGCTCTTCGCGTTGCGCGGGGACGCCATCGGCAACAACATGGATTTCAGTGCGACGTCGGCCTCCGCATATACGGATGCGCTCGTACGCTCCGAGGCCCTGCGCGCCATGGCGACGGCCGGGCTGGAACTGCGCTGGCCGATCCTGTTCTCGACCACCAGCGCGACGCATATCATCGAGCCGATGGCGCAGCTTTTCGTCCGCAATAACGAGCGTTACGCGGGCCAGCTTCCAAACGAGGACGCGCAGAGCTTCGTGTTCGACGCGACGAACCTGTTCTCGCGCGACAAGTTTTCCGGCTATGACCGTGTGGAAGGCGGCACGCGCGCCAATCTCGGCGTGCGCTATTCCGGCAGCTTCAACAATAGCGACTGGTCGCTCTACGGTCTTGCCGGCCAATCCTTCCAGCTCGGCGGCCTGAACTCCTTCGCGACGAGCGATTTCGTCAATGTGGGCGCGGATTCCGGTCTCGAGGATGCCCGTTCCGACTATGTGGCGATGATCGGTGCGTCCAACTCGAAGGGCTTCGCGGTGGCGGCGCGCGGTCGTTTCGACAAGGACAGCTTCTCGGTCCGGCGCGGCGAAGTCGAAGCGCAGCAGAACTGGAAGAAGCTGTCGCTTTCGGCGCAATACGCCTATATCACGCCGCAGCCGGCCTATGGTTTCGTGAACCTGCGTCAGGAAGTGACGGGTTCGGCCACGCTGCGTTTCGACAACCATTGGCGCGTCTTCGGATCGAGCACCTATGACCTCGTTTCGAACACGCTGGTGCGTGCGTCGTCTGGCCTTGCCTATGACGACGAATGCTTCACCTATCAGATGGCCTATATCCAGACGCGCAACCCCGGTGAGAACCAGGCATCGCATACCATCGGCTTCAATATTTCGTTGCGCACGCTGGGCGATATCGGCAGCGGCAACAAGTCTTTCTGAAATCGCGGGGCCGAAGACGGACTTCCGTCTCCGGCCTCATCCGGGCGGCAAATGTCGTAGCCAGACTACCAAGGTCATTGTTTCGCCGCACTGGCTCCTCTATACAGGCATGGTTAGGCGTGGTTTGCGGTGTTTCCCTTTTGACGGGAATATCGCAATCCGGGCGGGAGACGCACTCGGTGGAAGTTTCCATCCGCCGGCGGCAGGGAAATCAGGAACACAGGATGATGCTTGCAAGACCTCTTTTCGCTTCCATACTGGGTGCGGCCGTTTGCCTTACCGCACTTGGTTCGGTCGCACTCCCGACACCGGCGCTTGCCGCCGGAGGTTCGGAGGTCAGGATCGTCGTGTCGGGCAACGTCATCACCAATGACGATATCCAGCATCGTATCGCGTTCCTGAAGCTGCAGCGCAAGCGCGGCAACCTCACCCAGATGGCGCGGCAGGAACTGACGGACGAAATGCTGAAGCGCATCGAGATGAAGACGCGCGGCGTCAATATCTCCGATGAGGAAGTGAACAAGGCCTATGCCGGCTTCGCCGCGCGCAACAAGATGAGCGTCGCCCAGCTCAACATGGTGATGAACAAGTCAGGCGTGACGCCGGAGCATTTCAAGAAATATATCATGGTTCAGATGGGCTGGGGGCGTCTGGTCAGCTCGCGCTTCCGTACGAACGGCATGCTGAGCATGCAGGATACCGTGCAGCGCATGCTGAAGGACGGCGGCAAGAAGCCGGTGGCCACCGAATACCAGCTCCAGCAGGTGATCTTCGTCGTGCCTGCCGCGAAGCGGACGCCGGCCCTGATGGCCAAGCGCCGCGCACAGGCCAACGCCCTGCGTTCCAAGTTCCAGAATTGCGACGCCACCCGCCAGCAGGCCCTCGGCATCATCGACGTGACCGTGCGCGATCTCGGGCGCATCCTCGAACTGGAATTGCCGCCTGAATGGTCCAAGGACGTGAAAGCTGCCGGCGTGGGCCACACCACACCGCCCCACGACACCGAAAGGGGCGTGGAATATATCGAGGTCTGCTCCGCGCGGCAGGTTTCCGATGATCGTGTCGCCCAACTCGTTTTTTCCACCGAGGGAGCCGACTCGCCGCAAGGCCGGGAAAAGAAGGCTGACGAATTGAGCAAGAAATATCTGGAAGAGCTTCGCCAGAAGGCCAAGATCGTCAACCGTTAGGATTTCCCGCATTGGCACGCCCGCAGTCCGTTCCTCCGCTCGCCCTCACCATCGGCGATCCATCGGGTATCGGTGCGGATGTGACGCTGTCGGCATGGTTGCGGCGGGAAGAACTGTCTCTGCCGCCCTTCCTCCTTCTCGCCGATCCGGTGCAAGTCTGTGCGCGGGCGCGCCATCTGGGGCTGACGATCGATCATGAGATCGTAGACGATCCTGCAGCGGCCGGCGAAATCTTTGCGCGCGCCCTCCCCGTCCTGCCGCTCGACAGCCGCCATGTCGAAAGCCCCGGCCGGCCGCTGGCCGAAAACGCCGCCGGCATTGTCGAGGCCATCGAGCGTGCGGTAGCGCTGACATTTGACGGCAGGACGTCCGCCGTCGTCACTTGTCCCATCGCCAAGAAGCCGCTCTATGAGGCCGGTTTCCGCCATCCTGGCCATACCGAATTTCTGGCCGAGCTTGCCGAAAGGCATACCGGCCGCACACTGACGCCGGTGATGATGCTTGCCGGGCCGCAATTGCGCGCCGTGCCGGTCACGATCCATATCCCGCTCTCGGAAGTGCCGCGTCGTCTCACCACCGAGGCGGTGCTGACGGTCTCGCGTATCACAGCCCACGAACTCCGCAGCCGCTTCGGCATCGCCGCGCCGCGGCTTGCCGTCTCCGGTCTGAACCCCCATGCCGGCGAAGGCGGCGCGCTGGGCAAGGAAGATGCAGCGATCATCCAGCCGGCAATCGAACAATTGCGACGCGAAAGCATCGATGCGCGCGGTCCCCTGCCCGCCGACACCATGTTCCACCCCCAGGCGCGCGCCACCTATGATGCCGCCATCTGCATGTATCACGATCAGGCGCTCATTCCCGCCAAGGCGCTCGCCTTCGACGAAACGGTGAATGTCACGTTGGGCCTGCCCTTTATCCGCACCTCGCCCGACCACGGCACTGCCTTCGACATCGCCGGGCGCGGCATCGCGCGGCCGGACAGTCTGATCGCCGCGCTGCGGCTGGCGTACGACCTTGCCGCCAACCAGCGCACCGCGAAAGCCGGACACGAAAAAGCATGAGCATCGATGGACTGCCTCCGCTGCGCGAGGTCATCGAGCGGCATGGCCTGATGCCGAAGAAATCCCTCGGGCAGAACTTCCTGTTCGACCTCAACCTGACATCGAAAATCGCCCGGCAGGCAGGCGATCTGCGCGACCAGCCAGTGATCGAGGTCGGCCCCGGTCCCGGCGGACTGACGCGTGCGCTGCTGGCGCAGGGCGCTTTGGTGACGGCCATCGAGCGCGACGAGCGCTGCCTCGATGCGCTGGCCGAAATCGGCGCGCATTATCCCGGTCGCCTCAGCGTCATCGCAGGCGATGCGCTGGATCAAGATTTCAGGACGCTTTTTCCGAACGACCCCAAGCCGCGCATCGTGGCGAACCTGCCCTATAATGTCGGCACCCAACTGCTCCTGAACTGGCTGCTCACCGAACCATGGCCGCCCTTCTATGCCTCGATGACGCTGATGTTCCAGCGTGAGGTGGCCGAACGCATCGTGGCCGCGCCGGACAGCGACCATTACGGGCGTCTTGGCGTGCTCGCCGGCTGGCGGACCCACGCGAAAATCGCTTTCGACGTGCCGCCGCAGGCTTTCACGCCGCCGCCCAAGGTCGTGTCCTCCGTGGTGCATATCGTGCCGCGCGAAGCGCCGCTTGCCTGCGCCGCGGATGCGCTCGGCCGCGTCACGCAGGCAGCCTTCGGCCAGCGGCGCAAGATGCTGCGGCAGAGCCTCAAACCCGTCGGTGGCGCGGCACTGCTCGAAAAGACCGGCATAGACGGCACCCGCCGCGCCGAGACGCTCGGCGTGGAGGAATTCGTCGCGCTCGCCAACGCGCTTTCGTAACCCAGCGAAACCCTTGCCCGTTACGCGGCAGCTTGCGCAGGAAAGCGGAATCAGCGCGGCCCGCCACCCATGCCGCCCGCGCCACCGCCATGGCCGCCACCAAAGCCCCCGGGGCCGCCGTTCAGCCCCGCAAGGCCATCCTGCGCTCCCCTGCCGCCATAAAACGGTTTCCGCTTGTCGAGCGGCACGCCGACATCCTTCAGCGGCTGCGGCTTCATGGCGTCGAAAATCTGGCTGACGTGATCGACTTCCTCGCGGAAGCTGGAAAGTGACGATCCGGTGAGCTTTTCACCCGCATTGAGCCGCGCCTTCAGCGGATCGACGTAGCGGTCTCCGACCTTCAATTCATAGTAAAGATGCGGGCCGGTGGAATAGCCGGTCGAGCCGACATAGGCGATCACTTCGCCCTGCTTTACATGCTGGCCGACATGCAGCCCCTTCTTCGCAGCCGAAAGATGGGCATAGGTGGTGCTGTAACCGCCCTGATGGCGGATTCGGACATATTTGCCGTAACCCTTCTCCCACGAGATCACCTCGACCACGCCGTCGCCGGCCGCGACGATGGGCGAACCGATGGGTGCGTCGTAATCGACGCCGTTGTGGTGCTTGCGCACATGCAGCACGGGATGGATACGCCAGCCGAAACCGTCATTGAGACGTCCGTTGGGCAACGGCTTCGACATCAGATACTTGGTCATGGACGACCCGTCCGCGTTGAAATAATCGGCGCTGCCACTGCTGCCCTCATGACGGTAGAGCCGCAATTTACGTCCGTTGATCAGAAATTCGACGAAAACCAGTTCCGGGCCGCTTTCGGCGCTCTTTCGGAACAGAAGTTCGATGCGGTCCGGCGATTTCGGACCTCCCTTTTCCAGCGATACGCCGTTCTTGGAGGCGAGCGTCCTGACCTCGTCGATAATGGCCGGCGGCGCACCGGCCTGCGCCAGCCGCGACGGTATGGACCCGTCGGCAGCGACGGGCGCCGGCGGATGATAAGCGCTCAGCATGGCGTCGTGGGAAAGGCGCGCGAAAAGCCGCTCGTTTCCGGTGGCGCGGAATGCACCATCGTCGGCCCGGCCATAGACGGCCTTGTCGGCGTCGCCGTGATTGAAGCGGGCAAGCGAGACGTGAACCGGCGCTCCGTCCTGCCGGGGCTGCTTGTCCACCAGCAATTCCAGATTGTCGCCCGGCTGAAGCTCGGTGCGGGCAAGCGCCTCCTCCAGACGCCGGCTGTCCTCGGAGGCAATGCCCGCCGCCCGCAGCAGCGCGCCGATCCGCTCCCGCGATTGCGGCGCGACCACGATCTCACGCACCTGATCGCGCTTGCTGCTCGCCGGTTTGGCAAGGCTCACATTGATCGGCACGCCCCTTTCGAGCCCGTTCAGTCCGGGAATGGCACCGCCGGGCATCGTATCGGCGCGGTCGATTTCATCGATGTGCGAAGAACGGACGACGGGCTTGTCCAGGTCGAGCACCACATGCTGATAGGTGTAGAGACGGGCATCGCCGTCATCCAGCCCCTCGGCGATGTCGATACGCCGCGATATGCGGCTCGCCTGACTGGTATCGATGGCGGGCACGAGCCGCGCCTCCCTCGGAGCGGCATGACTATGCGACAGGGTGGCGGGATCCACCAGAACCGGATTGGCGACACGGCTGCCGCCCATCAGGTGATCCATGGTCAGCCAGAGCGCGCCACCGGCAATGGCAAGGGCCGAAACCAGCGCAAGGCAGAAGCGCAGATGGGTGCGCAGCGAAAAACGGACCCGCCACAGGGATTTGAGGCTGTGCTGGGAAAGAGGCTCAGCCCTGGCTGCATCACCCATGGTCGCGAAAAGAGACGCGGTCGCAGGCTTTTCGCTCCGGGCTTGCGCGAGGCTGCGGTTCATGCGGTCCTGTCTTCAGATCGCCCCGTACGCTGCAATGCGTCTCTCTGCGATCCATCCCTTTGTTCTGGCATCAGAATTTTTCCGAAAGCCGGCTTCAATCCAACGGGCGGGCTCCGATCTGGCGCCCGCCTGAAAACAATCGAATATTGAGGCGAAACAGTGACGGACACCACGCCCAAAACAAGGCTCCGCGTCGCTTATCCACCGGTCATGATCGCGGACAATCTAGTCCCTGCCGCGAACCTGCGCAAGCATGGACCAGCTATAGAGCGCGAGCCCTGCCCAGATCAGCGCGAAAGCCGCCAGTTGCACCGCCGAAAACGGCTCGTGGAAGACAAACAAGGCAAAGATGAACAGCATGGTCGGCGTGACATACTGCATCAGGCCGAGCGTCGTGTAACGCAGGAGTTTCGCCCCGCCCGCATAGAGAATGAGCGGGATCGCGGTAAAAGGACCGGCAAGCGCCAGAAGCCCCATATGCCCTACCGTGCCGCTGAAAAAATGATCCTGCCCCGTGAGGACGAGCCAGATCACATAGCCTGCGGCAGGAATGCACAGGATCAGCACTTCGAGCGTGAAGCCTTGCAGGGGCTGCATCGGCAGAGATTTGCGGAAGAAGCCGTAAAGACCGAAGGTCAGCGGCAGCGCCAAGGAGACCCACGGCAGGCCACCCGCGTCGAAAGCCAGCAACAGCACGGCCGCCAGCGCCAGCCCGACGGCGGCATACTGCACCCGGTTCAGCCGCTCGCCGAGAAACAGGCCGCCCAGAACCACGTTGAACAGCGGATTGATGTAATAGCCCAGCGCGGAACCCATGACCTGATCGTGCGAGACTGCCCAGACATAGATGGACCAGTTGGCACTGACCAGCGCCGCCGTCAGCGTCGCCATGGCGAGCATGCGCGGCTGGCGCAGCGCGCTTGCGATATCGCGGAACTGGCCGAGCGCGACGAGGAGCAGCAGCGCCACCGGCAGGGACCAGATCACGCGATGCGAAACGACCTCCATCGCCGGCAGGTCGGAAAGGGCCTTGAGATAGAAGGGCAGAGCGCCCCAGAGGGCATAAGCGCCCAGAGCCATGAGGAAACCCCGGCTCCCGTCCGCGAGACGGTTCCCGGATATGGTCTGGTCCGTCATTCTCTATCCTTCCGCGCATGGCTGCATTGCCGAGTTGGGCCTGCTATGCGCGCATCGATTCATAAAATCCATTCAATTCAGATGATCGAAATATCAATTCCGTTGAACGGTCATTCCGCCGCCGCGGTTCCCGCCACGGCGCGGTTTCTCATCAGCTTGAAATTGATCGAATCCATCAGCGCCTGAAAGGAAGCGTCGATAATATTGTCGGAAACGCCGAGCGTGCGCCAGCGCGCGCCACTGGCATCGCCCGATTCGATCAGCACGCGCGTGATGGCGTCGGTACCGCCATTGAGGATACGCACCTTGAAATCGACCAGTTCGAGATCGGCGATCTCGGCCTGAAAGCGGCCCAGATCCTTGCGCAGCGCGATATCGAGCGCATTGACCGGGCCGTGACCCTCGGCCACCGACATATGCATGTGCCCGTCCACCTCGACCTTGACCACCGCTTCCGACACGGTGCGCAACTGGCCATTGGCGTCGAAGCGGCGCTCGACGAGGCAGCGGAAGGATTCGACCTTGAAGAATTCCGGCTGCGGATCGAGCATGTTGCGCGCCAGAAGCTCGAAACTCGCATCCGCGCCCTCATAGGCATAGCCTTCCGCCTCGCGCTCCTTGACCAGCGTGATCAGCGTATCGAGACGCGGATCGTCCTTCGCGACGCGGATGCCGCGCCGTTGAAGCTCGGCGATGAAATTGGACTTGCCGCCCTGATCCGACACCATGACGCGGCGGGCATTGCCGACCGTTTCCGGCGGAACATGCTCATAGGTCCGCGGCTCCTTCAAAAGGGCCGAGGCATGGATGCCCGCCTTGGTGGCGAAGGCCGACGAGCCGGCATAGGGCGCCTGCTCGGCGGGCGGGCGGTTCAATATGTCGTCGAAAGTGTGCGAAATGCGCGTCAGCGCGGTGAGCGCCGCCGACGTCACGCCGGTCTCGAAACGTTCGGACCAGTAAGGCTTGAGCGCGAGCGTGGGGATGAGCGAGACAAGATTGGCATTGCCGCAGCGCTCGCCGATGCCGTTCAGCGTGCCTTGCACATGGCGCACTCCGGCGTCGATGGCCGCGAGCGACACGGCCACCGCTTGCTCGGTATCGTTATGGGCATGGATGCCGAGGCTTTCGCCCGGCACGACCGTCGTTACGGCGCGGACGATTTCCGCCACCTCGCTCGGCTGCGTGCCGCCGTTGGTGTCACACAGCACCACCCAGCGCGCGCCGGCCTCGTAAGCGGCTTTCGCACAGGCCAGCGCATAGTCGGGATTGGCCTTGTAGCCGTCGAAGAAATGCTCGCAATCGACCAGCGCCTCGCGGCCTGCCATGCGCGCCGCCATGACCGAGGCGGTGATCGCCTCCAGATTTTCCTCGTTCGTGCAGCCGAGCGCAAGACGCACATGATAGTCCCAGCTCTTGGCCACGAAACACACCGCATCGGCGGAAGCCTGCAACAGGCTCGACAGGCCGGGATCGTTGGAAGCGGAAACGCCGGCCCGCTTCGTCATGCCGAAGGCGGCGAACTTCGCGCGCTGCGTCCGCTTCTTCTGAAAGAAGGCCGTGTCGGTCGGGTTGGCGCCCGGATAGCCGCCCTCGACATAATCGACGCCCAGTTCCTCCAGAAGCGTGACAATCGACTTCTTGTCTTCAACGGAAAAGTCAACGCCGGGTGTTTGTTGCCCGTCCCGCAGGGTGGTGTCATAGATGTAGATGCGCTCGCGTGTCATCCTTGGTTCCCCATTATCCGCAGCCGTCAGCCCACCACGTCCCATGTCGTGACGCGCTGGCCGGTGGCCGGATCCTTCGCGTCCTTCAACTGTACGCCCTCATGCAGCAGTTCGTCGCGGATGCGGTCGGCCTCGGCGAAATTTTTCTCAGCCAGCAAACGCAGGCGCTCGGCGATGCGGGCCTCCACCGCCGCCGCATCGACGGAAGCCAGCGCGAAGACCGGCACATCCTCCGTCACGAAACGCGGATCGAACAGGCCCATCAGCGCCATGCCCTCGCCCAGAGCAGCAATGTCCTTCGCCTTGAACGCCTTGCGCAGCGCGGTGATCGCAACCCATGTGTTGAGATCGTCGGATAGCGCCTCCGCCACTTCCCCGGCGGCGGTGAACGTCTCCGGCGCGGCGAACTTCGCCTCGCGCAGCAGGCCGTACCAACGGTGCAGTTCGTCGGCCGATTCCGCCAGACGCTGCGCCGTCCAGTTGATCGGCTCGCGATAGTGGGTCTGGAGCATGGAAAGGCGCGCCGCAAGGCCGGCCCAGCGGTCGCGCAGGGCCTTGTCGTCCCATTCGCCCAGTTGCGGCAGGCCTTGGTCCAGCACCTCGCGGATCGTGACGAAATTGCCGAGCGATTTCGACATCTTCTGCCCCTCGACCTGAAGGAAGCCGTTGTGCATCCACACATTGGCCATGCGCTCGGTGCCGAAGGCGCAGCAGGACTGGGCGATTTCGTTCTCGTGATGCGGAAAGACGAGGTCGATGCCGCCGCCGTGAATGTCGAAGCGGTTCTTCTCCGGGTCGTCGCATTTCAACCCGCCGCCGAAAGGTTCGAGCAATTTGGCCATGGACATGGCAGAGCATTCGATATGCCAGCCGGGACGGCCGGGAACGGCGATGCCCGCAGGCGACGGCCAGCCCGGTTCGCCCTCCTTCGAGGGCTTCCAGAGCACGAAATCCATCTCGTCGCGCTTGTAGGACGCAACATCGACGCGCGCGCCGGCCAGCATCTCGTCCAGCGAACGGCGGGCGAGCGCGCCATAGCGCGGGCCCTTATGCGCGTTCATAGCCGAGGGCGAGAACAGGACATGATCCTCCGCCACATAGGCCACGCCCACCTGCACCAGACGCTCGATCATGGCGCGCATCTGGTCCATATGCTCGGTCGCGCGCGGCTGCGCACTGGGCGGCAGGTTGCCGAGCGCGGCCACATCGGCCTGAAACTGCGCATTGGTGGTTTCCGTCACACGGCGGATGGCCTCGTTCAGCGGCAGGCCGGGATAATCGCGGGCAGCGCGCGCGTTGATCTTGTCGTCCACATCGGTGATGTTGCGCGCATAGGTGACATGGGCCGCGCCGTAGACATGACGCAGCAGGCGGAACAGCACGTCGAACACGATGACCGGCCGCGCATTGCCGATATGGGCGAAATCATAGACCGTCGGCCCGCAGACATACATGCGCACATGCCCGGCATCGATGGGGACGAAATCCTCCTTCGTGCGTGTCAGCGTGTTGTAGAGGCGCAGGCGCGGCGTGTCAGCCATTCTCGTCATCCCCGAAAGTCCGAAATCAGCGCAAGGCGGGACGCAGCCTGCTGGCCGGGGCGTTTATCATCCTGTTTCGTGGAATGGAGACAAAAACGACCGGGCCAGCAAAATGCTAACCGATGATAATCCCACAGATGCAAATGATCGCGGTTGTCGTTTTCATGAAGGGACTTATCCCCGCCTTGCCCGCGTCCGTCAAGAACTTTCGCGCGGCCCGCACGATGGAATTACCGGCGGGAACCCGTATAAATGTTGTATTTTTGCAACTTATGCGATTCTTCATACGCATCGGCCGGAAAGCCGCGAAACCGGCGGCAGCCGGCCTTTATTCGGTCCCAATCAAGCACAAAATGGTGAGTTCACAAGAAGGTGATCGGAAAGCGCGTATTGCTTTCCGGGAACGGGACAGACGGGAAAGGTCGCAAAATGTCCAAGAGTGAGTTGCAGAACCGCCAGGATCGTCTGGTAGACAAGTATCGCGAGATCGGACCGGCGGCGCTCGCCGCGGCATTGCTCAACGCGAGCCGCCACAGCGATGCCCGCAACGACAATCGCCGCCACTCCATCCTTTCGGTGAAGAAGGCAGGCTAAGCCGGCGCGTTAAAGCGCATCGCGATCTTTCAGATTCGCTTTCCGCGCTTTAAGTCTTTGTTTTTGCCGCATGTCGTTATCGCAAAACCGATTCCCACTTTTGCGCGGCATGCTTCAGAACATGGAAAGCTGGCCGTCCGGTTTATCTTCGGGCGTTTCAGGCTCATCCTGTTCCGGCACGCGATCCTGAAGGTCCGGCGTGGCATTGGCCACGCTGTTGACGCGGTCCGACACGGGAATCGCCTCGAAGAAGTCGTCCGGCGCGGGCCGCATGATATCCGTGACATCGCGCGGCAGGAAATGCCGGCAATCGAGCCAGCGCTCGAAATCGGCCGGCCGCACGACCAGCGGCATACGCTCATGGATCGGCCGCAGAGCCACGTTGGCGCCGGTGGTCAATATGCCGCCGGTATCGATCTGCGATCCGTCGCCGCTGCTCCACGTCTCCACCAGCGCACCGAAGGCCACCACGCCGCCGTCACGCGGGCGCACCCAATAAGGTTGCGCCTTGTTCTTTCCCATACGCCGCCATTCATAGAAACCGGAAGCGGGAACCAGCGCGCGGCGATGGCTGAGGGCGGCACGGAACGAATTCTTCTCCGCCGCGGTCTCCGAACGGATGTTGAACATCAGCGGCCATTCGTTCGGGTTCTTCACCCAGGACGGAATGAAGCCCCAGCGCACCAGAACGCCGTTGCGGCCCCGCCCGCCCTCACCCTCCAGAACGGCGAGAATCGGCTGCGACGGCGCGATATTGTAGCGCGGCGGAAAATCCTCCGCGATGATTGCGGCCAGAAGGGCTTCAAGCTCCTGCCGGCTCGCGGTCAATGAAAAGCGTCCGCACATGGAAGCCATGTTCCGGCTTTTGCGTTGCGGGTCAAGAGCATTGCGGATCGGGGGCGGTCCGGCGTATAGCTTGGAAATGAGCATGATCCCCGTCATTCCCGTACCGGCGCAGGTCCATGGCGTCTCGCTGATCTGCCGCCGCGAAGGGCGCTTCCTGCTTGTGGAGCGCGGCAAGGAACCGTGGAAGGGGTGGCTCGCCTTTCCGGGCGGCGGCAGGGAGCCGCACGAAACGCCGGAACAGGCCGCCATCCGCGAGTTGAAGGAGGAAACCGCGCTCGACGCGCGCGATCTCGCCCATGTGGTGACGCTCGATCTGGCGCTCGAAGGCAATGCCTACAGGAAAAGCTATTTCCTCTCCGTTTTCCGCGCGCACGACGTTTCGGGTGCGGAAAGGCCGGGCGACGATGCAATGGCGATCCGCTGGCTGACGGTCGAGGAAATGACGACGGCGCGCGTCACCGACAGCACGCTGGATGTGGCGCGCATGATCGCGGAACGCGAGGACCGTTCCGGCCGTCTTCCTTGATTTTCACGTTTCCGAACGCAAAACCGCCACGCAATTTTGCTGGAAACGTTCATGTTAATCTTCCTCCGCGATTCGCCTTGAAGCGACCCCTGTTTCAGGCCAAGACTGCCCGCCACAGGAGAGGTTTTGCATCGATGGGCACGTTTCTTTCCCGCTCCGCCTTGCAGATCGCGATTGCACTAGGTATCGCAATGGGAACCGGCGCGGTTTCGTCCGCGCGGGCGCAAGAGGCGCCTTACGAAGGCAAGCTGCTGCGGCTTTCCGAAGTCCTCGGCTCGCTGCATTATCTGCGCAATCTCTGCGGCGAGACGGGCAGCGAATGGCGTGACCGGATGGACGCGATCATTGCGGCGGAGAAGCCCCCGGAGGAGGAACGCAAGCGGCTTGTTTCCAGCTTCAACCGGGGCTACCGCGCGTTCGCCGACAATTACACGCGCTGCACCCCTTCCGCACTTGCGGCGATTGACCGCTACATGAAGGAAGGCGAGGACTTGTCGAGCGAGATCGTCTCGCGCTATGGAAATTAACCAGATGTTAACTCTGGTGCGGATTGGCAGGAATAGTTTGCTTCAAATCCGTGATAATCTGTTAACACAGTTTTAAGACGATCGGCGGATCGCCCAGCAATCGGGGCAATCCGATACGGATGCGGCAGAAAGGCGAAGGCCGGGGTGAAGGCAATGGAACATGCACCGACCGATCTGGACGAGATGATCGCACGCGAGAAGAAACTCGCGGCGATCGAATACCAGAACGAGGCCTGGGCGGACGGCATTTCGGAAGGCATCGAGCCGGAAATCCTCGCCGAGGCCGCCTTTACCACCGCTCTGACCGAACTCATCCGCGAGGCAGGCGACGATTGTGCGCTGGAACTGATCGAGAAGATGCGCGAGCAGATCATCGCCGGCGCTTTCCTGCCGGCCCGCATCCTGCAATAACGTGTCCATAGCGCCGGCCGCCGGACCCCGGCTGGAGCTTTCTTCCATGGCGTCCCCTTGCGCAAACGCCGATGCTCGCTTCGATACGCCTCCCGCTCTCGCCGTCCCTCTTTCTCGCCGGAATGCTGGCTACCGTCGGCCCTGCCGCGGCGTCGGTGCAGCCCGGCGGTCTTGCGCCGCTTCCCGTTTCCGTGCCCGGCGCGTTCCTGACGGATCCGCTGATCCCCGCCCCTGCCGAACCCTCGACTGAAAGCCCGGCCGTGAGGCCCGCACGGCCGCCCGCCGGGCCGACGCCGGAAGTCTTCCACGATCTTGCGGCGTTGCCGGAGCCGGTGCGCCTGATGCACGACCGCATGATCGATGCCGCCCATTCCGGCGATATCGAAAGGCTGCGCCCGCTGCTCGCCATGGGGAACCGCTCCACCCGCTTCTCGCCGGAAGGCCGTGATGAAGATCCCATCTCCTATCTGAAATCGCTGGCGGGCGATCCGGAGGGCCGCGAAACGCTGGCCATCATGATCGACCTGCTCGAAACCGGCTATGTGCATCTTAATGCGGGCAAGCCGGACGAAGTCTATGTCTGGCCCTATTTCTACGCCGTGTCGCTCGATCATCTGACACCGCCGCAGATCGTCGACCTGCTGCGCATCGTGACGGCCAGCGACTACGAGGACATGAAGAAGGCCGGCGGCTATATCTTCTATTCGATCGGCATCGCGCCGGACGGAAGCTGGCGCTTCTTCAGCGCGGGCGAGTAACGGGCTCTATCCGGTCCGCGCCCGGCCCGGCGGCGCACCGTGGATGCGTTTCCAGACGCGGCGGAACTGCCGTGCCGAGGCGAAGCCGGACCGCTCCGCGACCTGTTCCATGTCGAGGCCGGAATGGAGCAGCATCTCGCGCGCCAGCGCGACCTTCTGGCGGTTGACGTAGTCCGTCACGCTCATGCCCGCATATTCGTTGAAAAGCCGTGACAGGTTGCGCGGGCTGGCCCCGGCGATCCGCGCGAGCCTTTCCAGCGACCATACGCCGGCAGGATCGGCGGCGATAGCGTCCTGCGCCCTGTGAACGAGCGGATTCATATGGTTGCGGCCTTCCAGCCATGGCGAAAGCTGCGGATCGTCGCCGCCGCGCCGCAGATAGACTACCAGATAGCGCGCGACGGCGAGTGCCGTCGCATGGCCGGCCATCCCCGCCACGATATGCAGCATCAGGTCGATTCCGGCGGTGATCCCCGCACTCGTCAGCCGCTCGCCGTCCTCCACGAAAAGCCGGTTCTGCATCACGCGCGAAGCGGGCGCCTGCCGCTCCAGTTCATCAATGGTGAGGTGATGCGTCGTGCAGGCAAAGCCGTCGAGCAACCCGGCCCGCGCCGCCAGAAGCGCGCCGGAGCAGATCGTGACCAGCCGAATACCGGGCCGCACCGTCCGCCTCAGCCAGGTAATGATTTCGCTTTCCGCGGCGACGTCGTCGGAACGGCTCGTCACAGCGCCGCCAAGCAGCACCTCGGCCGAACCCGGAACGACGACCAGCGCCCTGTCGGCCAGCGTTTCCGGCAAGGGACTGATGCCCGTAACGGCCAGCCCGATGGAACCCGGCACCGTTCGGGCCGGCCCCACATAACGGACGTCGAACCGCACCCGGCCCTGTTCCAGATTGGCCTTGCGCAGGACTTCCAGCGGCCCGGCCACGTCGAGCAACAGCAGGCGCGGCGGCACCACCACGTAAACCGGGACGAAAACGGTTCCTGCGCCCGGATCGTTCATGCCGCCTTCCGCCCGGTCCCGCCGGCCAGCGCCTGCTCCACGGTCGCGATCCGCGCAAAGCGGTCCGCCAGCACCAGTTCGCTGCGGTCGCGGATTTCGGCGGCGCTCCATTGCCGGCCCGACGCGTCCGTCATCGGGAAAGTCAGCGTCGCCTCGCTTACGAAATCGACCATGTAGCCGAGGTCGGAAGCATGGCGGGTGGTCGTCTCGCAGCATTGCTCCGTACGGATGCCGGAAACGAGAATGCGGCGGATGCCGTTCCTCACCAGCCACACGTCGAGCCCGCTGCCGATGAGCGCGCTGTGCCGCCGCTTGCGGAAGATCGCGTCGGGTTCGATGGACAAGGGCGACAGCGTTTTCACCAGACCGGACGCTTCCGAGAACGGCCCTTCATCCTCGACATGGAAAATCTGCACGGTCGGAATGCCGAGGCACCTCGCGCCGTCGGCCAGCGCCTGTTGGCGCTCGATATAGGCCGGCACGCCGTCTTCACGGTAATAGGGCCGCTCGCGGAAGGATTCCTGCGCGTCGATGACCAGAAGGGCCGCATGATCTCCGGACATTTCTTTCTCCCTGTCAAAAGGTTACAGGGAGAGCATAAGGCGCGCAACGCAGGCCGAAAGCCCTTTCCCGGACAAAGAGCGGACACTTCGCGCCAGACCCTGCGCTACCGGCGGTGCGGCAGCGCCTCCAGAAACTCCACCGGCTCACCCTTGTGCGGATTGACGATCTCCGCCTCCCACATCACCTTGATGCCGCGCACGAAAGTGCCGACCGGCCAGCCGGTGACGGTCTTGCCGTGATAGGGCGTCCATCCGGCCTTCGAGCCGGCCTGTTCGTGGGTGATGGTCTCGCGGCGCTTCATATCCACGATGGTGAGGTCCGCGTCATAGCCGACCGCGATGCGGCCCTTGCGCGCCATGCCGAAGATGCGGTTCGGGCCGTGGCTCGACAGGTCCACAAAACGTTCGAGCGTCAGCCGCCCCGCATTCACATGATCCAGCATGATAGGCACCAGCGTCTGCACGCCGGTCATGCCGGACGGCGAGGCAGGATAGGGCTTCTGCTTTTCCTCCAGCGTGTGCGGCGCGTGGTCGGAGCCGAGCACATCCACGATGCCCTGATCGATACCCTTCCAGACGCCGTCGCGGTGGCGCCTGTCGCGCACCGGAGGGTTCATCTGGATGAGATTGCCGAGCGTGGCGTAATCGTCGGCCGACAGCGTGAGATGATGCGGCGTCGCCTCGCAGGTGGCGACGTCCTTGTGATCCTTGAGAAAATCGATCTCTTCCGCCGTCGAGATATGCAGCACATGGATGCGCGCGCCGGTTTCGCGCGCGATCCGCACGAGACGCTCGGTGCATTGCAGCGCCGCCAACTCGTCGCGCCAGACCGGATGGCTGGACGGATCGCCCTCGACGCGCAAATCCTTGCGCTGGTTGAGACGGAACTCGTCCTCGGAATGAAAGGCGGCGCGCCGGCGCGTATTCATCAGGATCGACGCCACGCCGGCGTCGTCCTCGACCAGAAGATCGCCGGTGGACGACCCCATGAAGACCTTGATGCCCGCCGCGCCCGGTAGGCGTTCCAGTTCGGCCACGTCCTTCGCATTGTCGCGCGTGCCGCCGACCCAGAAGGCGAAATCGCAGTGCATCCGGTGCCGCCCGCGGCGAATCTTGTCCTCCAGCGCCTCCGGCGATGTGGTCAGCGGCTTGGTGTTCGGCATCTCGAAAACTGCGGTCACGCCGCCCAGAACGGCCGCGCGGGAACCGGTTTCAAGGTCTTCCTTGTGCTCCAGACCCGGCTCGCGGAAATGGACCTGACTGTCCACCACGCCCGGCAGGATATGCAGGCCGGTGCAGTCGATCACCTCGCCCGCCGCGCTGCCGTCAAGGGAACCGATGGCGGCGATGCGGCCGGCGCGGATGCCAATGTCGCGCTGCCCGATGCCGTCATGGTTGACGATGGTTGCGCCCTTCAGAATCGTGTCGAACGTCCCGGCCATTCCTGCCTCCTGTGCTGCGAACGGACTTGCGAGCCTCTCCATTGGGGCTTACGTAACGATGGCGCGAAAGGCAAGGAAGAAGCGATGACGACAACCGCCGAAACGATCAATCTTCCCGGCAGGGCTCTGGTCCACATCACCGGCGAGGAAGCGGAAAAGTTCCTGCAAGCCGTGATCACCACCGATCTCGACAAGCTCGGCGGCGACGAGGCGAAACCCGGCGCGCTGCTGACGCCGCAGGGCAAGATACTGTTCGATTTCCTCGTCTCGCGTATCGAAAACGGCCTGCGTTTCGATCTTCAAGCCGATATCGCCGCCGATTTCATGAAGCGCATCGCGCTCTACCGGCTGCGCGCCAAAGCGGAAATTACACAATTGTCCGAATCCCTTGTCGGGGTTTGCTGGCAGGGCGATTCACCTGCTTCAGAAAGCGATTCAACGAAGCGCGACATGCGCTTCCCTGCCGAACTGAAGGTGCGGCGCATCTATGGCGCGGTGACGGCGAATACGGATGAAAGCGCGTGGACGCGGCTGCGCGCCGAATATGGCGTGGCGGAAGGGGAAGCCGATTTTTCCTATGGCGAAGTCTTTCCGCATGACGTGAATTTCGACCAGACCGGCGGAGTCTCCTTTCCCAAGGGATGCTTTATCGGGCAGGAAGTCGTCTCACGCATGCAGCATCGCGGCACGGCGCGCCGCCGCACTCTGGTGGCGCGGGCTCAGGCACCGCTGCCGCCCATGGGAACACCGCTCACGGCGGGCGGCCGCGAGATCGGCACGCTCGGCTCGTCGGCCGGAGGCGTGGGCATCGCGCTGGCGCGCATCGACCGCGTGAAGGAAGCGATCGATGCGGGCACGCCCGTGCTGGCCGGCGATGTGGACGTCACACTCGCTTTGCCGCCGCATGTGCGGTTCACCTTTCCCGAAGCGCAGGCGGGGGACGCCTGATGGCAGCCGCCGACCGTTCCTCCGGCAAGGCCCGTGCATGGCAGCGCATGCTGTCGGGGCGCAGGCTCGATCTGCTCGATCCCTCGCCGCTCGACGTGGAAATCAGCGATATCGCGCACGGTCTGGCGCGTGTGGCGCGCTGGAACGGCCAGACTATCGGCGAACATGCCTTTTCGGTGGCGCAGCACTCGTTGCTGGTGGAGCATATTTTCAACCGACTCACACCGGAAGCCGATGCGGAATGGCGGATGACGGCCTTGCTGCACGACGCGCCGGAATATGTGATCGGCGACATGATCTCGCCGTTCAAGGCCGTGATGGGAGGCGACTACAAGATGGTCGAGAACCGCCTCGACACGGCTGTCCGCCTGCGCTTCGCCCTGCCTCCGACGCCGCCGATGGCGCTCAGGACGCTGGTGAAGCGCGCCGACCAGATCGCGGCCTTCTTCGAGGCGACGCGGCTCGCCGGCTTCACCGAGAGCGAGGCGGTCAAATATTTCGGGCGTCCGCGCGGCTTCGACCCGACCGGGCTGGACCTGACGCCGCGCCCCACAGGCAAGGTGCAGGACGAATTCCTCGCCCGCTTCGGGGAGATCGACCGCGAGAGGAGAGGCTGACATGCCGCAAATCGTCGTTTGTCCGCTGTCACGTGTCGAGGAAGCGGCGCGCACCTATGGCGCGCTCGACATGGTGACGCTGATCGGGACTGGCACGGAGGTGCCGTTGCCCATGCAGATCGTGCCGGAACGCTATTTGCGGCTGGATTTCCACGATATCGTCGAGCCCGCCGAAGGCATGACGCCGCCCGGCGAGGAGCACGTCGCCGCGCTGATCGGCTTTGCCCGTCGCTGGGCTCTGCGCGGGAGGGGGGAAACGCCGCTGCTGATCCATTGCTATGCGGGTATTTCACGCTCGACGGCGGCGGCCTTCATCAGCGCGGCCGCTCTCAACCCGCGGCGGGATCCGTTCGAACTGGCACAGCGCCTGCGCGCGTGCTCACCCTCGGCAACACCCAATATGCGCCTGATCCGGCTGGCCGACGCCATGCTGGCCCGTGACGGCCGGATGATCGAAGCCGTCGCCGCAATCGGACGCGGCGCGGAAGCCTTCGAGGGCGAGGTTTTCAGTTTTTCGCCGGACGGTCCGTGACGGATGTGTGGCGGGCAACGAAGCCGGCCACGCCGGAGACAAGTCCCTCCGCCAAGGGCAGGTTCGGATCGGAATAAGTGGCAATATTGTCAGCCCGATCCATGGGCACCTTTTTCAGCACATGATTCATGCCCGCGATTGTCAATGTCTCGATACCCGGACGGGCAGCGGCGAGCCTACGGGCGTCGTCGGGCGAAACCTGCAAATCGGACGTTCCCTGCACCACCAGTACCGGCGCGGAAACGCGCCGTAACTCGGCGACGGGATCGAGCGGAAGCCATGACATGAGATAAGGCTGGACGCTTGCCCGGAACACGGGTTGCAAGGCCGGAGAGGTCACGGCAACCGTCTTGCCGTCGCGCAGTCTGTCGAGCGCGGTCTTCACTTCCGACAAAACCGTATCGGTTGCCCCTGCCGCCCGCAACTGGCGCAAAAGCAGTTCGCTCGCCGGTCGGCCGGCACCGGCGATGAGGATAATCCCGTCAGGCGCCTCCACTTGCGCCGCCATCGTCGCGACCAGCGCACCCTCGCTGTGGCCGATGAGAAAGACCGAGCGGATGCGGGGAAATGCATGCAGGAAACGCGCCCAGCGGCGCGCATCGTCGACATAGGTGGAAAAGCGCAGGCTTGCTTCATCCGTCCTGCCCGCAAGGCTCTGGCCGATACCGCGCTTGTCGACCCGCAACGAAGCAATGCCGTGCGCGGCGAGCGCGCGGGCGAGCATTTTGAGACTGTCATTCATCATGCCGGGTGCATTGCCGTCGCGGTCGGTCGGCCCCGATCCGGCGAGGATCAGCGCGGCAGGAACCGTCGCCGTCCCCGCGGGCCATGTCAGCGTTCCGTGCAGGCCGCCCAGTTCGGCAGGCTGCTCGGAAAAATCCGCGCCAGAAGCCGCACCGGCGAAGAACGTGCCAAACAGGACCGCGAGCAAAAGGCGCGTCATGACTGCCGCCTCGCCAGCGCATTCAAAAAGCCGGCGCGGGAATCGGGCGGGGTCTGGGCGCGCGGCTCCCAGACATGGCGCATCAGGAAATAGCCGGTCATTGTGAAGGCACACTCGATCTCGGCCACGGAAGCGGCGCGCACGCCCATATCGCCCACGAAAGCCGGCAGGGCAAGCAGCCTGCCGGCCCACGGCGCGCCGGCCTCGGCCGAGACGGCGCGGCCGGATTTCGGCGAGACCCAGACCAGATTCTCACGGCTGCCGGTGGCCGCGCATTCGCGCAGATCGAGGCCGAAGCCCAGTTCCTCCAGCATCATCACCTCGAAACGCAGCAGCAATTCGCCGGAAGCGAGCGGATCGTCGAAATGGTCGATGATGAGCCGCAGCGTCTCATAAAGGCCCTGATGCGGGTCGCGTTCGGGCAACAGACGCAGATGCGCCGCCGCAAGCTGGATGCCATGGAGCGCCAGCGGCGTCTCGATCAGCCGCGCCGCCGCGAAGCCGAGCGGTTCCACAGTGAAGGTGCCCAGATGCTCGTCCAGCCTTGCCCACCATGCGAGATCGACATGGTTGCCGGGCTGGAGCAGCGGCTGCATGCGGCGGGAACGCCCGCCGCGCACAAGTCCCAGATGGCGGCCATGGCCGCGGGTCATCACCTCGACGATGGCGCTCGTCTCGCCATGGCGGCGTGTACCCAGAACGATGCCTTCGTCGCGCCATTCCATTGGCATTCACCCCGATCAGACCGGGAAATCGAGTCCCATCTCGCGATAGCGTTCCGGGTCGTCGCTCCAGTTCTCGCGCACCTTGACGAACAGGAACAGATGCACAGGCTGTTCGAGAATATCGGAAATTTCCCTGCGCGCCGACTGGCCGATCACCTTGATGGTCTCGCCCTTGTGGCCGAGCACGATCTTCTTCTGGCTCTCGCGCTCGACATAGATCACCTGCTCGATGCGCACCGAGCCGTCCTTGCGCTCTTCCCAGCGTTCCGTCTCCACCGTCGAGGCGTAGGGCAGTTCCTCGTGGAGCCGCAGATAGAGCTTTTCGCGGGTGATCTCGGCGGCGAGCTGGCGCATCGGCATGTCGGAAATCTGGTCTTCGGGATAGTACCACGGACCTTCCGGCACGCTTTCCGCCAGATATTTCGCGAGATCGGCGCAGCCCGATCCGGTCAGGGCCGAAATCATGAAGGTGCGGTCGAAAGCCGCCAGTTCGTTGGCCTTCTGCGCCAGTTCGAGCAGGCTCGAACGCTCGACGCGGTCGACCTTGTTCAGCACCAGAACCTTCTTCTGGCGCACGTCCTTCACGCTTTCCAGAAGGGCTGCGGCGTTCTCGTTCAGGCCGCCCTGCGCGTCGATGAGCACGAGCACGATGTCCGCATCCTTCGCGCCGCCCCACGCGGTGGTCACCATGGCGCGGTCGAGCCTGCGCTTCGGGCGGAATATGCCCGGCGTATCCACCAGCACGATCTGCGCCGGGCCCTCGATGAAGATGCCGCGCACCAGCGCGCGCGTGGTCTGCACCTTGTGCGTGACGATGGAAACCTTGGTGCCGACAAGCTGGTTCACCAGCGTCGACTTGCCGGCATTGGGCGCCCCGATCAGCGCCACGAAGCCGGAGCGCGTTCCCCCCGTCTGCGCCGCGTCGTCAGCGGCCGTCCGATTGTTCATTTTTGTTCCTTCCAGACGATGGTTGCGCCGAAAGCAGTCTTCCCCCTCGAAACCGGTTCCGGCGTCGACAGGCCCGGTTTCCGGGCCCTGTCACGATTTGACGATTATAAACGATCCCTACGGAAAACGCAGGCCTGCATCATTGCGGCCCGCCGCGCTTCCAAACGCCTTCGCGATAGAGCATGGCCTCGGCGGCGCCCTGCTCCGCGATGCGCTTGGAGCGGCCCTCGCCCTGTTCGGGCGCAAAGCCCTCCACCGTCACCTCGACCACGAACAGCGGATCGTGATCCGGCCCGCTGCGCTTCGCGATCGCATAGACGGGCTGCACATTGCCCTGCTGATGCGCCCACTCCTGCAATTCGGTCTTGGCGTCGCGGCGCCCGGCTCCTGTTTCGAGCGAGCGCTTTTTCCAGTAACGCTGGACGAAGGGACGCACCGCTTCCAGCCCGCCGTCAAGATAGATGGCGGCGATCAGCGCCTCCACCACATCGGCGCGCAGGTTGAGCAGACGTTTGTCCCTGAGCGACTTGATGTCCGATCCGGTATGGATCAATCCGGCAAGGCCCATCTCGTCGGCAATCGCCGCGCAGGTCTGCGCATTGACCAGCGCATTGAGGCGGACCGACAATTCGCCTTCGGACGCTTCGGGGAAGCCCTCGAACAGCATTTCCGCTATGACGATGCCCAGCACGCGGTCGCCGAGAAACTCCAGCCGCTCGTAGTTGGCGCGCTGCGGCCCCTGCACGCTCGAATGGGTGAGCGCCTGTTCCAGCCGCTTCAGGTCGAGAAAACGGTGGCCCGTGCGCTCCCCGAGAATCGCGGCGGCATCTTGCGCTGAAGCCATTTCAGTTCCCGGTGATGGCGGTATGGGGCGCACCATTGACGGAGGTGAACAACCGGCTGAAGCGTACATCGGTCGGCCATTTCCAGATTTCCAGCGGGCTTGCCTTGTCCGCGATGGAGAAGAAGATGATGTTGGCGCGGCCGACGAGATTCTCGAAGGGCACGTAGCCAACGCCAAAACGGCTGTCGAGCGAGTTGTCGCGGTTGTCGCCCATCATGAAATAATGGCCGGGGGGCACCTCGAAGACACGCGTGTCGTCGCCGATCGAGTTCGGCGCCAGATCGAGCGTGTCGTAGGTCACGCCGTCGGGCAGGGTCTCGCGATAGACCGCGACGGGCCGGTTCACTTCCGTCACGTCGGGATTGTCGATAGTGCCGATGCGCACGCGTTTCACCGGCTTGTCGTTGATATAGAGCACGCCGCCGCGCATCTGTATCCGGTCGCCCGGCAGGCCGACCACGCGCTTGATGTAATCGATCGAGGGATCGCTCGGCAGCTTGAACACCACCACGTCGCCGCGCTTCGGCTGCGCGCTCCAGATGCGGCCCTTGAAAAGATCGAGGCCGAAAGGCAGCGAATAGCGCGAATAGCCATAGGCATATTTCGACACGAACAGATAATCACCCTCCAGCAGCGTCGGGCGCATGGAGCCGGAGGGGATGCTGAAAGGCTGGAAAAGCAGGGTACGGATGATCAGTGCCAACAGCAGCGCCTGTACGATAACGCTGATGGTTTCGCCGATGCCGCCGGACTTCTTGGTTTCACTCTTGCTGGACACGCTCATTGTATCTCCGCTTGCGATAACGCGATCTAATAGCCGCTAAGACTGCGTGAGGCAATCCGGAGGCCGGCCCCTCGCACAATTATGAACGGGCAGCACCCGTTTGCGCCCGCAACGGCTCAATCCGCGCTGGCCGCGCCCGGAAGAGCTTCGATAATGACGAAGGCCTGCGCAAGAGGGAAATCATCAGTAATTGTCAGATGTATGGCGGCGCGGGTTCCGGGCGGCAGAAGTTCGGTGAGCCGCCTCGCGGCGCCGCCGGTCAGTTGCATGGTGGGCTTGCCGGAGGGCAAATTGACCACGCCCATGTCGCGCCAGAACACACCGCGCGCAATGCCGGTTCCGAGCGCCTTGGCGCAGGCTTCCTTGGCGGCGAAACGCTTGGCATAGGAAGCGGCGCGCTGTTTGCGGCCCTCGGATTTGCGCTGTTCGGTTTCGGTGAAGACGCGGTCGCGGAAACGCTCGCCATGGCGTTCGAGCGTCTGCTCGATGCGCCTGATATCGATGAGATCGCTGCCGATGCCGACGATCATACGCCCCGAAGCTCCCGCTCGTTTTGCAGCCTGTGCTTTTCCGCGAGGCGTTCGAGACGCCGGCGGCGGAACACCGAGACCGCATAGCGCGTCACCAGATAGACCAGCACGCCGACAGCGGCGCCAAGGACGATCGAGCCGACCAGCATGGGCTCGATCAGCGGCGTCCATATTTCCCCGAACTGCATGGTGTGCAGGGCGCGGCCCAGATGCACCGGCGGTGCGGCATCCGGGCCGCGGTTCATCAGGAAGCGGCCCAGTTCGAAGGTGCTGCCCCAGATGAAGGGCAGCGTCAGCGGATTGGCCGCCGTGGTGCCGAGCGCGGCGGCTGCGAGGTTGCCGCCCAGAAGATAGGCGCAAACGATGGCGATGACGACATGGAAGCCGAGAAAGGGCGTGAAGGCCGAGAACACGCCGACGGCGAGACCGGCCGCCACCGCATGCGGTGAGGCCGTGATGCGCAGTATTCGCTTGCCCCTGTATTTGAAGGAGCGTGCGAAGGAATGGCGCGGCCAGAACAGAAGACGGAGACGTTCCCGTCTGGTCGGCGGATTTCGGCGTTGAAACAGCATGCGCTTCTCATAATGCCCCAGGGGCGCGGACACAATTGCTAATATGCATCCGAAACGGGCAATGGATCGCCCTCCGGACGCAACTGATAGTGGCGCGGGGATACGCCCAGCATGCGGCGAAACATGGTGGTAAAGGCTGAAACGCTGTCATAGCCGAGATCGAGCGCCACGCTGGTGACCGGCTCGCCCTCGGAAAGGCGCGGCACGGCGGCAAAAAGGCACGCCTGCTGCCGCCAGACCGAGAGGCTCAGGCCCGTCTCGCGCTGGAAATGCCGCGTGAAGGAGCGCCGGCTCATGGCCATTTCGCCGGCCCATTCGTCGATGGTCACGCGCGAGGACGGCCGGTTGACGAAATCGCGGCAAAGCTTTTGCAGGCGCGGATCGGCCGGGAAAGGCAGGCCGAGCGGTCTTTGCGGCAAGGTGTGCAGGTCCCGCAGGATGAGTTCGATGACGAGCGCGTCGCGGCTGCCCGGTTCCGGCGTCGAGTCCGTATCGGTCGCGTCGATGATGAGACAGCGCATCAGGTCGGTCAGCCCCACCACATGCGGATGGAACGGCACGCCCGACACGGCATCCACGGCGATATAGATGGAGCGCATCAGCACGTCGCCCATGATCTCGACGGAATGCTCCACGCCCGCCGGAATCCACATCGCGTGATCGCTGGGGATCAGCCAGCGTCCGGCATGGCTCGTCACCAGCACCACGCCCTGCGAGGCACAAAGAAGCTGCGCGCGCGAATGGCGATGCAGCGGCACGAAATAGCCATCGGGATAGCGTGTCGGCAGCGCGATCACCGGGCCGGTCATCTCCTCCAGCATGGCGATGCGGCGTTCGTGGAACTCTTGCAGTTCCTCGCTGTTCCGCGGCAGAAGGCGCGGCGGCGATAGCGGTTTCATGTTCGGGCTTTCCGGATGTGGATTATTATTTTACAGAGAGTGGCCCACTCTCGAAGATAATGGACCAAATCACGAAAGCGGGCGAAATACAATCGTCTTAATAACCCAACCCGGAAAGGGCGTGGGACGCCCGCAATCTGGAGCAGAACCATGAGCGTGAGCGCTGCACAGCAGCCATCCGGCATCAAGGCTGACGATACGGTCGTCACCGTCATTCTGGCCGCGAGTTTCGGCCATTTCCTCAACGACATGATGCAGTCGCTGCTTCCGGCCATCTATCCGATGCTGCAAAAGAATTACAGCCTTGCCTTCTGGCAGATCGGCGTGCTGACTTTCGCCTACCAGATCACCGCCTCGATCCTGCAACCGCTGGTCGGCATCTATACCGACCGCAAGCCCCTGCCCTATTCGCTGTCCTTCGGCATGGGCTGCACGCTGGTCGGCCTCGTGCTGCTGGCCACGGCGCATCATTACTGGCTGCTGCTGGCGGGCGCGTGCTGCGTCGGCTTCGGCTCGTCGGTCTTCCACCCGGAAGCCTCGCGCGTGGCCCGGCTGGCGTCTGGCGGCAAGCACGGCTTCGCGCAATCGCTGTTCCAGGTCGGCGGCAATTTCGGCACCTCGATCGGCCCCCTGCTCGCGGCCTTCGTCGTGCTGCCCTTCGGCCAGATCAGCGTTTCATGGTTCTCGGTGGCCGCGCTGATCGGCATGATCGTGCTCTGGCGCGTCGGCAACTGGTACAACCGCTACCGTGTCGCCAATGCCAGCAAACCGAAGCCCGACAAGACTTTGCCGCTGCCGCGCGACAAGGTCATCAAGACGGTCTTCGTGCTGATGCTGCTGATCTTCGCCAAATATATCTATCTGGTCAGCATTACCAGTTACTACACCTTCTATACCGAACGTCATTTCGGCGTCTCGACGCGGACCTCGGAACTGCTTCTGTTCCTGTTCCTCGCGGCCGTCGCCGCGGGTACGATCCTCGGCGGCCCCATCGGCGACCGCATCGGCTCGCGCAAAGTGATCTGGATGTCGATCCTCGGCATCCTGCCCTTCACGCTGGTGCTGCCTTATGCCAGTCTGGAAGTGACGGCGGTACTGAGCGTCATCATCGGCTTCGTCCTTGCCTCGGCTTTCCCGGCCATCGTGGTCTTCGCGCAGGAACTGCTGCCGGGGCGCGTGGGCATGGTTTCCGGCCTGTTCTTCGGTTTCGCCTTCGGCATGGGCGGCACTGCGGCTGCCGCGCTCGGCGTGGTCGCGGACGCCTACGGCATCGAGTTCGTCTACAAGATCTGTTCCTTCATGCCGCTGCTCGGTCTTCTGGCGATCTTCCTGCCCAAGCTGGAAAAGACCCGCAAGGCCAAGGCATAACGCGCATCTGAAAAAAGCGGAGCGCCGCACGTCCCCCAACGGCGGCGCTCCCATGCCACTGACCAATGACGGCTCGGTGCAGCAGCATATCCGGGGCATATACGGCGGAATTCATCGTTCACACGACACTGCTGAAACCGTGTACCGTCTCCTTGCGAAACTCATCGAAAGCGGCGGCCACGAGGCGGATCAGCGGCTTGCCAGCCTCGGTGGCGCTGATGACGCCGTCCTTCACATCCACCAGCCCATCGGCCACCAGCGGCCGCAGCAGCGCCAGTTCGTCGGAAAACTCCATATCCGGTGCGACGACCTTGAGATCGACGCGGAAATTACACATCAGCGCATTGATGATGCCGGAACGGAAACGATCGCTTTCCCGCAGCACATAACCGCGCGCTGTCGGCAATTCGCCCCTCTCCACGCAGCGGCGATACTGGCCGACATCGGCGATGTCCTGCGCATAGCCGCCGGGGAATTGCGATATCGCGGACGGGCCGAAACCGATCAGGGTCTGGCTGCGATCGTCGGTATAGCCCTGAAAATTGCGGTTCAGCCGGCCCTCCCGCGCCGCGACGGCGAGCGAATCGCCGGGCATCGCGAAATGGTCGATGCCCACAGGGCGGTAGCCGAACCGTAAGAAGCACTCCGCCACCGCGCGCGACTGCGCGAAGCGTTCGTCGGCGCCGGGCAGAAGCGAGGCGTCGATAAGGCGCTGGTTGGCGCGACGGCGCGGCAGATGCGCATAACCGTAACAGGCAACGCGATCGGGCCTCAGCGCGGCGACCGTCCCGCAGGTCTGCCGCAGGCTGTCCACCGTCTGCAAGGGCAGTCCGTAGATCAGATCGAAATTGAGCCGGATGATCCCCATCCCGCGCAGGAGCCGTACTGCCTGCTCCACCGTTTCCACGGGCTGCACGCGGCCAATGGCCTTCTGCACGCTCACATCGATATCCTGTACGCCGAGGCTGGCCCGATTGACGCCCATCAGCGCCAGCGTATGCACCAGTTCGGATGTGACGGTGCGCGGATCGAGTTCGATGGCGTGTTCCATGTCCGGTGCAAATTCGAACACCGAATGCAGCGCCGCCAGAACGCCGAGGAACTGGCGCGTATTGAGGATCGAGGGCGTGCCGCCGCCCCAATGCAGATGCGTGACGCGCGGACGCGCGGAAAGTGCCTGGCCGGCGATCCCGATCTCGGCCAGCAGCGCCCTGTGATAATTTTCCACTACATCGTCGCGCAGAGCCATTTTGGCGTGGCAGCCGCAATAATGGCAAAGCTGCCGGCAATAAGGCACATGGATATAGAGCGACACGTCCTCACCGGGACCGATCTGGCGCAGCCAGCGGCGCGGAGTCTCCGTCGTCATGGGCGTGAAGTCGGCGGCGGTCGGAAAGGAAGTGTAGCGGGGAACGGCGAACGCCGCATAGCGCCTCACGGCTTCGTCACGCATGGCGCATCCCCTTCACCCGACAGGGACCGCGGCGTGTACTGGACCGGATATCGGGGCCTGCGTTCCGGCGAAGCCCTGCCTGCGATACGGGAAGCGATGCCGCAGCCGGCCGGTGCCGACGGCATGATACGGCAGGCAAGCCCGCAAGAATGACAGTCAACGCTGCAATTTCCGGCCACGAAAGCACCTGTTTTCCCTACGGTACGATGCAGCCGCCCGCGGCCCGCATCGATCTTCACGATAAGGAATAAGACGCCGTGCGGCTTGCCGCATTGATCAGGATCAAGGATTTTGGCCGATGGAATTAAAGATGGGTCAGATCGAGGCCCGCGACCGCCGCGAGCGAACGGTGCGAAAGAATTTCGACCGTATTGGCGTCGGGGAGCTGAATCAATCCCTGTGTCTTCAGCTTGGTGAAGCTGCGGCTCACCGTCTCGATGGTGAGGCCAAGATAATCGGCGATATCCGTGCGATTCATGGAGAGATGGACCGGATTGGGCTTCTCGCCCCGCTTTTCGGCCCGCGCCGACAGGATCAGCAGGAAGCTCGCCAGTTTTTCCACCGGCGCAAGGCGGCCCAACACCATCTGGTTGTCGCGCGCCGTGCGAAGGGCTGCCCGTGTCATCTGATGCAGCCGCTCTTTCAATCTGGGAAAGCGCTCCATCAGGTCGTCCATCTCCTTCGTCGAGAAGGCGCAGAGAACGGAAGGAACCACTGCCTCGGCCGATTGCGAGTAGACTTCGTCATCGGCGAGGCCCAGATAGTCGCCCGGAAACAGAAAGCCCGCGATTTGCCGGCGGCCGTCCGGCAGCGAGGTGTAGATACGCAGCATGCCGGAGGTGAGGCTGAAGACGCGGCGCTTCGGCTCCCCCTCCTCTACCAGCATCTCGTTGGCGTGCAGCTTCCGCGATGTCATGATGGCTTCGAGCGCGCCGAGATCGCCGTCGTCCAGCGCCGCGCAGACCGCCATCCGGCGCACGTCGCAATCGGCGCAGACCCCGCAGGGCGCACGATAGGGCGATTTCGGATCGAAACGGACCGGCGCTACAGCCACAATGGTTTCCTGTCAAAAAGCCGGGCGGATGCCCGGCTGGCGGTCTGATTCCGACATTTGCATCCGTCTGATACAGGCGCTGGAGTAAATGTCGGAATCAGACCGCCAGCAGCTCATTAATTTCCTAGTGTAACTTTTGAATTTGACATTTGCTCGTTGCCCGATCTCGAATGAGAGGCAAATGTCAAATTCGTTCCACTAGCCTGAATTTAGGAACCGCAACCGCTTCCGTAAAGGGAAATATCGCCGCGGCTTCATGATAGCTATTCTTTTCGTGTCAAATATTGCGGCTTCCCGGCTTGACGGGAGGAATGGCGGCCAGTTCCGGCGGCAGCCTGTCCGCCGGGTAGGCCGGCACCTCGTATTGCGCGAGCGAAATCAGCTTCGCGCCCACATCGGCCTTGCCGGCGGAGCGGTCCACGATGCAGGCGGCCGCCAGAACCTCGATATCGATGCCCCTGAGACAGTCTATCGTCTCGCGGATGGAAAGGCCCGTGGTGACGATGTCCTCCACGATTACCACGCGCGCGCCCTTCGGAACGTCAAAGCGGCGCAGGCGGAACACGCCGTTCTCGCGCTCGACCCAGATGGCGGGGACGCCCAGATGCCGCGACGTCTCGTAGGCCGGGATGATGCCGCCGATGGCCGGACCCACCACGTAGTCGATCTGTCCGAGCCCGGCGGCCCTGATTTTCTCCGCCAGTGCCTTGCACAGCTTTTCCGTCTTGTCGGCGTGCATGAAGACGCGCGCCTTCTGGAGAAAGACCGGGCTGCGCAGGCCGGAAGTGAGGATGAAATGGCCTTCGAGGATCGCTCCCGCTTCGCGGAAGACGGCAAGCACGTCTTCGGTTTTCATGTCTGTCCTATCCGTTTACGCGCGCGGCGCCGCTGACGCTCGCGCTTTCCTTCAACTGGGATATGATGCGGTTGAGGTGCTTCAGATCCCACACAGCAACGTCGATGATCATCTCGGTGAAATCGGGCGCGGTGCGCACCATGGAGAGATTGTCGATATTCGCGTCGTTGGCGGCGACGATATGCGCGATCTCGGCCAGCGAGCCCGGCGAATTGATCGCCGAAACCGAGATGCGGGCAGGAAACCGCTCGTGCATGCTTTCATCGATATCCCAGCGCACGTCGATCCAGCGTTCCGGCTGATCGTCATAGGCGGTCAGCGCCGGCGACTGGATCGGGTAGATGGTGATCCCAGCCCCCGGCTGGAGGATGCCGACGATACGGTCGCCCGGCACGGCGCCCTCCGGCGCGAAGCGCACCGGCAGGTCGGAATTGGTGCCGCGGATCGGCAGGGCGCGCTTGCCGGGCTTCGGCGCTGCCTCGCCGCCCATTGCCTTGCCGGCGCCCTTTTCACCGCTTTCGCTGCCCTCCGGCACCTTGAAGATCATGCCGGCAGCGTTCTGGATGTTGAACCAGCCCTTTTCGCCGGACTTGGCCGGGTGGTTCTGGCTGGTGACACGGGTATCCTGATAATCGGGATAGACCGCCTTGACCACGTCCGAAGACGGCAGTTCGCCGCGCCCGACAGCGGCCAGCACGTCCTCCACGTCCTTGCGCGCCAGACGAGGCAGGACGGGTTTCAGCGCATCCTTGCCGAAAGGCTTGCCGGCGCGTTCGAAGGCGCGTTCGAGAATGCGGGTGCCGAGGCCGGAATATTGCTTGCGTACCGCCGAGCGCGTGGCACGGCGGATGGCGGCGCGGGCCTTGCCGGTGGCCACCAGCGATTCCCATGCGGCGGGCGGCACCTGCGCCTTGGAGCGGATGATGTCGACCTCGTCGCCGTTCTTCAGTTCCGTCATCAGCGGCATGATGCGGCCGTTGACCTTGGCGCCGACGCAGCTGTCGCCGACATCGGTATGGACCGCATAGGCGAAATCGATCGGCGTCGCACCGCGCGGCAGCGCGATGAGTCGGCCCTTGGGCGTGAAGCAGAACACCTGATCCTGAAACAGTTCCAGCTTGGTATGTTCCAGAAACTCCTCCGGGTTGTCGCCTTCCGAAAGCTGTTCGATGGTCTGGCGCAGCCAGGCATAGGCGTTGGTCTCGGTGGAGATCGTGTGCGGATTGCTGGCGCTGCCGCGATCCTTGTAGATCGAATGGGCGGCGACGCCGAATTCGGCGATCTCGTCCATCTCGCGGGTGCGAATCTGCAATTCGATACGCTGGCGCGACGGGCCGATGATGGTGGTGTGGATGGAGCGGTAGTCGTTCTGCTTCGGCGTCGAGATGTAATCCTTGAAGCGCCCCGGCACCATGGACCAGGTCGTGTGGATCAGACCCAGCGCGCGATAGCAGTCCTGCATCGTGTCGACCATGACGCGGAAGCCGAAAATGTCGGAAAGCTGCTCGAAGGAAAGGCCCTTGGTCTCCATCTTGCGGAACACCGACCACGGCTTCTTCTGGCGGCTCTTGACGCTCGCCTTGATGCCGTTCTTCTCGAAGATCTCCGAAAGATCCTTCTCGATCTTCTGCAACAGGCCGCGATTCTTTTCGAGCAACTCGGCGAGACGGTCGGTCACCGCGCGCCACGCATCGGGATTGATGTAGCGGAAAGCCAGCTCCTCCAGCTCCTCGCGCATGTCCTGCATGCCCATGCGGCCGGCGAGCGGCGCATAGATATCCATCGTCTCCTCGGCGATGCGCAGGCGCTTGTCCTCGCGCATCACGCCCAGCGTGCGCATATTGTGCAGCCGGTCCGCGAGCTTGACCAGAAGCACGCGCACGTCCTCGGAAATGGCAAGCAGCAGCTTGCGCAGGTTTTCCGCCTGCACCGCTTTCTTGGAGACGAGGTCGAGCTTCTTGAGCTTGGTCAGCCCCTCGACCAGCTTGCCGATCTCCGGCCCGAACAACTGGTCGATCTCGGCGCGGGTGGCCGACGTGTCCTCGATCGTGTCGTGCAGAAGCGCGATAGCGATGGTGGCCTCGTCCAGATGCATGTCGGTGAGGATGGCCGCCACTTCCAGCGGATGCGAGAAATAGGGGTCGCCGGAAGCCCGTTTCTGGCTGCCATGTTTCTGCATGGCATAGACATAAGCCTTGTTGAGAAGCGCCTCGTTGACATCCGGCTTGTATCGCTGAACGCGCTCCACAAGCTCATACTGGCGCATCATCGACAAGAACTCCCAATTACACGAACCTAGTGGAACGAATTTGACATTTGCCTCCCATTCGACATCGAGCGGCGAGCAAATGTCAAATTCAAAAGTTCCACTAGAAGTCAATAAGTTACCAGCGGTTTTTTCGATTCTGACATTTGCTCCCGCACCGGTATCAAACGGGTGCGAATGTCAGAATCAAACCACTGGGAACGGTTTCGCCCAACGTTCTCAATTTCCGGCAGAAATCCGGTTCCCGCAAGTATTCATCCAATTATTTTACATTTCGAACGCATAAAAATACGTGCCGTGGCCCACCGGCCACGGCACGTATGAAAATCAGCAGAAATAGAAATCAGAAGTCGTCGTTCTTTTCCGGCGCGACAAGACCCTCGATGCCGGCCAGAAGCTCCTCTTCCGACATGCGGTCGAAAGCGACGACATCTTCTTCCGAGGCGTCGGCGATGCCTTCCGCCACATCTTCGGCGGTGTGCGCAATCTGGGCAGGCGCGGCGGCTTCCGGCTCGTCCACCTCGACATGCTTCTGCAACGAATGAATCAGGTCTTCCTTGAGATCGTCCGGCGACAGGGTTTCGTCGGCGATCTCGCGCAGCGCGACGACAGGGTTCTTGTCGTTGTCGCGATCGATGGTGATCGGCGCGCCCTGGGAAATCTGGCGCGCGCGATGCCCGGCCAGAAGAACCAGCTCGAAGCGGTTCTCGACCTTGTCTACGCAGTCCTCAACGGTGACGCGGGCCATACGCGGTCCCTTTCATGTTCATATCTGGCATGTTCTGGATGAGATTTCCCTGCACATAACGCCTGCGGGGCGAAATTACAAGCAAAAGCGAATCCGCCCGCAAAGAGGCGCGCCTGCAACCGGCGGCAAAACCTCCCTTCACCCGCTCCCGTAGCCGGCGTAGATTTCTCTTTCAGGTAAATAAAACCCCGAAATAACAATCACAGGTTGCTTGTTTTTCTATAATATCGCCTTAGAACGCAATGCACGTCATTGGTAGTAATAATAGCCGTTCGCCATTCAGGCGCATCAGAATATGCGGTCACCGGATCAGCGAACGTAAAGTGGATATATTGCACTATGTTCGATTCCCGTGAAAAGATTGCGCTTTTTATCGACGGCGCAAATCTGTACGCCGCCTCCAAGACACTTGGCTTCGATATCGACTATCGCAAGCTTCTCAAGGCGTTCCAGAAGCGGGGCTATCTGCTGCGTGCCTATTATTACACGGCGCTGGTCGAGGATCAGGAATATTCGTCCATCCGCCCGCTGATCGACTGGCTGGATTACAACGGCTACAAGGTCGTCACCAAGGCGGCGAAGGAATTCACCGACTCCACCGGCCGCCGCAAGGTGAAGGGCAATATGGATATCGAACTGACGGTCGATGCCATGCAGCTTACCGACACGGTGGATCATTTCGTCATCTTCTCCGGCGACGGCGATTTCCGCTCGCTGGTCGAAGCCTTGCAGCGCAAGGGCCGCAAGGTCTCGGTCGTCTCGACGCTGACCACGCAGCCGGCGATGATCTCCGACGAATTGCGCCGTCAGGCCGACCATTTCATCGACCTCGTCTCGCTCAGGCCGGAAATCGGCCGCGACCCGGCCGAACGCGCGCCGCGCCGTCAGGAAGAGGATTCCGACGAAACCGACTGACTGCCATCGGGAGCGTGTTTCGATCCCCTTGCACCGGATCGGCGCCGTCGCTTTTCGCGAACCGCTCTATTGACGCCGGCTGCACGCCGGTTCATGCAAGGGCATGATTCCGCAGCCTTCTCCCGATTGTCCGCTCTGTCCGCGCCTGCACGCTTTCCTTGAGGAATGGCGCAGGCGGGAGCCTTCCTGGCATAACGCGCCGGTGCCTCCCTTCCTGCCGGCGCGGGAAGATGATGTAAGGCTGCTGATCATCGGGCTTGCGCCGGGTGTGCGCGGCGCGAATCGCACCGGGCGCCCCTTTACCGGCGATTACGCGGGCGCGCTTCTCTACAGCACCCTGTGCGAATTCGGCTTCGCGACCGGAAAATTCGAGGCGCGGCCGGACGACAGCCTGCGGCTCACCGATTGCGGCATCGTCAACGCGGTGCGCTGCGTGCCGCCGGAGAACAAACCGATCGGCGCGGAGATCAACACCTGCCGGCGCTTTCTCACACCGATGCTGACCCATTTCGCCAATCTTCGCGCCGTGGTCACGCTCGGCACCATCGCGCATCAATCCACCGTGCGCGCGCTGGGCGTCCCGGTCTCGCGCCACCCCTTCGGGCATGGCCGGACCACCGATATCGGAAATCTGCGGATATTCTCCAGCTATCACTGCTCGCGCTACAACACCAATACCGGCGTGCTGACCGACGCCATGTTCCGCGACGTGTTCAGGAATGTCCGCGCCTATCTCGAAACGAAATGAGCGCCCCGGAACCGCGCATGCGAGGCTCCGGGGCCTATCAGCGTTTATCCGTTGTGCGGGGCCGGCGCTCCGATCATGCAACCTGTCCTGACGGCCCCTTCCGGCAAGAGCTGACAGGCGGTCTTGCAATAAGGCCGCAAGCTGTCCCGGATCAGTTCACAGGCGGAAGCGGAACTGATGCCAGAAGCCGAGGTCGCCAGAACAAAAGAGACAGCAATAAATTTTTTCATCGTATCACCCAATTAATAATTCATATTGAAAGTATTGTGTTGAAACATGGCCGGCATGTCGAAACACGATCTATTTTTCATAAATAAGTAATATCGTAAATAGCAACTATTTATAATTTACTTCCATGTATATTTTCGCTCCTATATTATAGGAGTGCCGGATATACCCTAGCCGCGGTCGCGCAGCAGGCGAGCCTTCTCGCGGTTCCAGTCGCGCTTCTTTTCCGTCTCACGCTTGTCATGGGTCTTCTTGCCACGCGCAAGCGCCAGTTCCAGCTTCGCCCGGCCGCGGTCGTTGAAATAGAGCTTCAGCGGCACCACCGTCATGCCCTCGCGGGAGACCGAGTTGAACAGGCGCGACATTTCCCGGCGGTTCACCAGAAGCTTGCGCAGGCGGCGCGGCTCGTGATTGAAGCGGTTGCCCTGCGTATATTCGGGAATATAGGAATTGATGAGCCAGAACTCGCCGTTCTCGAAACTGGCGTAGCTCTCGGCGATGTTGGCCTGATTGGCGCGCAGGGATTTCACCTCGGTGCCGGTCAGCACCAGACCGGCCTCGAGCGTATCCAGAATCTCGAAATTGAAGCGCGCCTTGCGGTTTTCCGCGATGATCTTGCGCTGGGGGGAGTGCTTCGGCTTGTTCATGGCCGCAACCTATAATGCGCTCCGCACGAAATGAAAACGCTCCCGCCACGGCGGGAGCGTAAAAAATTGAATGCCGGGCGGGCGATTAAAGCGCATCGCTATCTTCCAGATTCGCTTCCGCTCTTTAATCCCTTGTTTTTGCGCATTATCCTACGCGAAACCGCTTCGCACTTTCGCTGGAAATGCTTTAATTCAAAAGCCCGGCGTGCTTCATGGCCTGATCGATCTTCTCCGCCGTGGCCGCCTCGACCGTGACCATGGGCGAACGCAGCACGTTTCCGACACGGCCAAGGCGCGACAGCGCATATTTGGGTCCGGCCGGGTTCGGCTCGACGAACAGCGCCTTGTGCAGCGGCATCAACCGGTCCTGCAATTCCAGCGCGCGGGCAAAATCGCCGGCCTGACAGGCATCCTGAAATTCCGCGCAAAGGCGCGGCGCGATATTGGACGTCACCGAGATGCAGCCCGCGCCGCCATGGGCGTTGAAGCCGAGCGCGGTGGCGTCCTCACCCGAAAGCTGGATGAAATCCTTGCCGCAGGTCGCGCGCTGTTCGGATACACGCTCGATCTTGCCGGTCGCATCCTTCACGCCGATGATATTCTTGTGGTCCTGCACGAGCCGGCCCATCGTTTCCGGCGTCATGTCGATGACGGAGCGCCCCGGAATATTGTAGATGACGAGCGGAATGGAGACCGAGCGCGCCACGCGGGAGAAATGCTCGTAAAGCCCGCGCTGGTTCGGCTTGTTGTAATAGGGCGTGACGACCAGGACGCCGTCCGCGCCGGCCTTTTCGGCGTGCTGCGCCAGTTCGATGGCCTCGACCGTGTTGTTGGAGCCCGCACCGGCAAGAACCGGCACGCGGCCCTTCGCCACCTCGATGCACACTTCTATCACGCGCTTGTGCTCGTCATGGGTCAGCGTCGGCGTCTCGCCGGTAGTGCCGACCGGCACCAGACCCTTCGTCCCTTCCGCGATCTGCCATTCCACGAATGCGCGAAAGGCTTTCTCGTCGAACGCCCCTTCACGGTCGAATGGCGTGACAAGCGCGGTGATTGAGCCTTTCAGCATCGTTAACTCCCGAAAATCAGACAGTCATGAACAAGCAATCATGGAACCCGCAGCGTAGGGCCGGCTGGCGACGCATCCGGACATCATGCGGGAAATGCCGCACCATAATCGCGCCGGACGGGCGGAGCAAGCGGGTCCACGCCTGAAACTGAATGCAAGAAGCAAGTTTCGCGGCAAAAATTTTGCCGGCGCAGGTCCTTCGATAAACCCTTCATTAAGGATAGTTTTACTTGTTGGATTCATGCTCGCAGGCAAGGGGCGCCACCGGAATGCGAGGCGCAGAAAAGCCGGATTCTCGTGTCATAGGGCGGGAAAACAGGTTTCTGCTCAGTTTTTGCGTGTATTATAGAAGCCGAAGCACGATGTCCATGAACCGAAAGACGCTTGTTGCGAGTTGTTGCCTGATCGCGGCCGCGCTGCCGGTTGCGGATTCGCGCGCGCAATCGTCGCTGCCTGCCGACATCCCGATACCGCTGGCCCACCCCTTCGCGCCCGCGGGCGCGCGGCCCTCGCCGGTGGACCTCGTCGTACCGCGCGATCCGCTCGTCACCTCGTCCGTAGGCCGTCCCGCCAATCCCGGGCGGATTGGGCCAGACGCGGTGGGCGGCGTGCTGAAAGAGGGCCTCGACGCGCTCTATTCGCGCAATGTCGCCGGTGCGATCATGCTGCGCGACGGCATGCCGCACGGCACGCTCGACCGGCAGATCCTGACATGGGCCATAGCGACCTCCGGCATAGACGGGGTTCCGAGCGGAGAGATCACCGCAGCCATCACGGAGCTTTCCGGCTGGCCGGGCAAGGCGCTTCTGCGCCGCAATGCGGAAAGGGCGCTCTACAAGGAAAACCCGCCGGCGGCGGCCGTGCTCGACGCCTTCGGCAACCGGCGTCCGCTGACGGCGGAAGGCATGATCCTGCTCGCGCGCGCCTATGTCGCCACCGGCAACAAGCAGAAGGCCCATGCGCTGCTGTCGCCCTGGTGGCAAACGGCGCGCATCGATACCGAGGACGAGAAAAAGGTGCTCGGTGAGTTTTCCGGCGTGCTGACTCTGGCCGACAACCAGATGCATTTCCTGCGCGCCATCTATAACGGGCAACTGGAATCGGCGAAGCTGGTCGCCGGTCCCGCCGGGGCGCAATCCTTCTATGCGGCCTATGAGGCCATGATGCGCCAGCCTGAGGACGCGGCACGGAAGATCGAGGCCGTGGATCGCGGCTGGCAGCGTAACCCGGCCTATCTGTTCCTGAAGATCCGCTATCTCCGGCGCGAGAAGCATCTCGACGAGGCTGCGGCCCTGATGCTGAAAGCGCCGCGGCAGGCCGCCATGCTGGTCGATCCCGACGCATGGTGGGTCGAGCGCCGCATTCTGTCGCGCCAGCTTCTCGACGCGAACGAGCCGCAGCTCGCCTATGATATCGTCGCGGCCCATGCCGCCGAATCGCCGTCCGCTGCGGCGGAAGCGGAGTTCCATGCCGGCTGGTATGCGCTGCGTGCCCTCAACCGGCCGAAGCTCGCCGCTGCGCATTTCGCCCGCATCGCGGAAATATCGGCCCGGCCGATCTCCGCCTCACGTGCCTATTACTGGCTCGGCCGCGCGGCAGAAGCCGGGGCCGGTGGCGACGCGCGCGCCTGGTACCGCCGCTCGGCACATTTCGGCACCACCTTCTACGGCCAGCTTTCCGCCGCCCGGCTTAACGAAAAGGCCCCGGAACTGCTCTATCCGAAACCCACAGAGGCCGATCGCATCCGCTTTGCCGCGCGGCCTTCGGTGCTGGCGATCCGGCGGCTGGAGGAGATCGGTTACGGCGACAAGGCCGCGCCGATCTATATCCAGCTTGCGCAGGAAATCGACAGTGTCGGCGAACTGGCACTGCTCGCCGTGTTGGCCGAGCATAACGACAAGCATTATCTGGCGTTGCGCGTCGGCAAGATCGCCGCCATGCGCGGCCTCGATGTCGGCGCGCTGTCGCACCCGCTGGGGGCCATTCCGGCCAGCGCCAATATCAGCGGCTCCGGCAAGGCTCTCGCCTACGCCATCGCGCGGCAGGAAAGCGAGTTCAATGTCAGCGCCATCTCGAAAGCGGGTGCGCGAGGCCTGCTGCAACTCATGCCCGCCACGGCGAAAATCATAGCTGCGCGCAACGGCATGCGCTTCTCGCTGATCAAGCTCACCACCGATCCCGGCTACAACGCCACGCTTGGCGCGCATTTCCTCGGCGAGCAGCTCGACCGCTTCAACGGCTCCTATATATTGACCTTCGCCGGATATAATGCCGGCCCGAAGCGGGCCGAGGAATGGATCGCCAAATATGGCGACCCGCGCGGCAAGCCCATCGACCAGGTCGTGGACTGGATCGAGCGCATTCCCTATTCCGAGACTCGTAATTACGTGCAGCGCGTGATGGAAAATTACGAGATCTACAAGGCCCGGCTGACCGGCAGCGCTGACATCGAGACCGATCTGGTCTACGGGCGGCGCTGAAAATCCTGCCCCGCGCCGTGCCGAATCAGGTGCGCGCCTTACGCGCTGCGGGCTTTGCCTTGGGTCTGGCGGGCGCTTTCGCCGCGCGTTTTTGCGCCGGCTTTCCGGCAAGTTTCGACGCCTGAACCACCCAGCGCTCACGCTCGACACGGCGCGGAAAGCCGATCCGGCGGTCGATCCACTCCGCCTCGTCCGCCGTCCAGCCCGCGATCTGGTCGTAATGAAACACCCCGGCGCCATTCAGCATGGATTGCACGGCCTTGCCGATCCCCGCGATGGCGGTGAGATCGTCCGCCCTGCCCCGGCGCGGCGCTTCGAGCAGCGCAGGACGTCCCGGCTCAGGTTCCGGTTCCGGTTTCCCCGGCTCATCCTGCATCCTGTCCGGCGATTGCACGGGCAGATCGCCGCCGACCGGCTCGGCGTCGGGAACCGTTTTTTTTGCGGCGGCTTCTCTCCGCGCAACCGGCGCAACCACCGATCCGGACGCGCCGCCGGCTGCCGGCAGCGCCTTGGCCGCCGCGACGATCGTACGTTCCTTATCCGTCACGGTAGCCGTAGTCCGCCGCCGCAGCAGGCGACCGACCACGCAGCCCATCACGAAGGCCACGGCGACAAGGATAGCCAGTTGAACGATCAGCAGCGGCATATCGGCTCCCTCATTATATAATATACAGGCAGGCTTACCGGGCCGCGCTCTGCCATCCGACGGCGATTCCGATCATGAGGGCAACGGCCAGAACAGGCCAGAATTCCGCAGCGAGATAAAGCATGGATGGCTCCGCTTTCATGAGCATGAGGCGATGCAGCGCCGGCGAAGTCTAGCCGCAAAACAGAAGCCGAAACAGCGAAACTGTCGGTTCCGAACAGGAAATCACGGCAGGGCGACGTCATTTTCCGCCAGTTTCAGGCCGAAAGGCAACGGCGCGGCCAGCACCTTCCCGATGGCGTCGCGCGCGCCCGCATCCGCCGCCGTGCCCTTCACCGACAGGCTGTGGTCGGAAATCGCTACCGTGCCATCCTTCAGTTTCGCCGCCAGTTGCAGCGCAAACAGGGCGCTGTCCTGAAATTGCGGGCCGCTGCCGCGTGCCAGCGCCATTTCGTCATCCGTGGCGACCCCCGGCATGGCCGATTCGGCGGCTTCCGTGAGGCGGTCGCGCAAAGCGTTGTCGGGAATCGAGCCGGAAAAGATCACGGCATCGCTGCTCTTCATAATCTTCAGCACGTAAGGCGAGGCCAGCGGCAGCACCGAGGTCAGGTCGTTGACCGCATGAATGCCGGCAACCTGCCGCAACGCCTGCCGCGCCGCGTCCCGCGCCGCCGGGTCCGGCGCGACACCGCTCAGCGTCACGTCACGGCCATCGACATCGAAGGCCGCCCAGACGAAGGGTGAAAGTGCCGCTCCGGCACGGTCACCGATATCGGCCTCGACCCGGCCGGCGCCGAACCACACCGCCAGAGCCGTCAGCGCGGCGGTCCATGTCACACCCGGCCACAACCAGCTTTTCATATCGCGTCACTCTCTTTTGCCTGTCGCTACAAAACCCGGACTCGGGAAAAAAGCAAGGCCGAAGCAAATGCGCGTGGCGCTCCATCCGCGACAACAAAAAACCCGGCAGCGGTGCTGCCGGGTTTCTCTGGAACGATTCGTTCAGAATTAGAACGAACGCTGGAAGCGGATGATACCCTCGATGGAGTCTTTCTTGACAACGGAATTGCCCAACTCAGCGTTGGTGAGGTACTCGTTGCGCCACTTGTTGCTGAGGTGCGACCAGGAAACTTCCGGGGTGATGGTGAAGCCCGGAACGATCTCGTAGGCAACGTTCGCACCGAGAGTGGTGTGACCCCAGTCGTCATGCGCGGCCTGAATGTTGAAGGCAGCCTTGTCGGTGGCCTTGTACTTGAAGCCGCCCCAGACAGCCCACTTGCCGCCCCACTGGCCGTAGTTCTGATCCCAGGTCGACTTCTGCGACCAGGCACCCTGCAACCAGGCGGAGAACTTGTCGGTGATGTTCACGTCGCCGCGAACCTTGGCCGACGCGCCACGGATAACGGAGTCGTAGGCTACGACGCCAGCGATCTTGCCCCAGCCGCCTTCATACTTCAGGCCGCCGACGATATCCGGCGTATAGCCATCGATCGTGTAGTCATGAATGGAGTTACCGGCAGCATTAAAATTGGTGATGCCACCATCGTTGTAGCCGCCGTTTTCCAGCGCGATCACAGCCGAGAAGCCGTTGCCGCCGGTGAAGGTGTAGGAAATCTTGGCCGTTTTATAGGTACCGGTCGAGATCACGTCGTCGTTGATCATGTCGCCGAGGTAGCCGGTGAATTCGAGGAATTCCGACTCGTCGAGACCGACGCGCAGACCGCCGAGCTGAATGTAGGCAAACTCGAGCGTGGTGCCTTGGCTGGCATCGCCATATTCGCGGCTGAAGCCCGAAGCGTTCTGGCCCCAGTTGAAGCGCGTTTCGGTGAACGTCTTCAGGGTGCCGAGTTCGGTTTCCGAACCGGTCCAGGTCTGGAGCGCGAAACGGCCGGTGCTGTCCCAGCCCTTGCGGTCCACGTTGCCGTAAGCACTGCCGCCGCCGTGCAGGTCGTAACGGACGTAGCCGCCGACGCGCAGGCAGGTTTCGGTGCCGGGGATGTAGAAGTAGCCGGCGCCGTAGGCGTCGCAAACCTTAACATACTGAACGGCTTCCGGCTCGGGCGCGACGACAGCGTCGGCAGCCTGAGCGCCGGTGGCCGCAACCAGAGCCGCGGCGGAGCCAAGGAGAAGGCTCTTGATCTTCATTTCTGACCTCCAGTCAAAAGCCGGGAAAATCTTGAATAATGTAACAATTTCAATATACTATCGAAATATCATTAAATGGTGAGGGGAAAATCGCGGAATTCGGCGACCCGCGAAAACCGGTCAAAAGCGGTGCTTTCCGGTGCTGTTCCTGCCCACGCGGAGCCTGTGACTGTCGATTCTCATGATAGTGGCCGGCATATCCGGGGATGATCGTTGGATGCCTCCTTGCAAATATGCAGGAAATTTTGCCCGGCACGCGCAAATCGCTTGAAATGGCCGGACGTACCGGCTATCTCGCCCTTACCGGAGAGGTGGCCGAGTGGTCGAAGGCGCTCCCCTGCTAAGGGAGTAGACCTCAAAAGGGTCTCGTGGGTTCGAATCCCATCCTCTCCGCCATCCTGCCCTTTCGCTTCGAATGAAACCTCTCCAGCTTTGCGTTGGAAGAATCGTGGCGGTGAAGCAGGTTCGGCTTCCCCGAATTTCCAGAATCAGAACGGTCGGCTTACCGATTCTTCACGCGAGAAACCGCCCTGCATATGGTGCCCTGCGCTCGTGGGGAGCACAAAACCTCACGTTTTCGGGCACCGGAACCGGTTAAAACCTATTTACCTCTCTTAACGGAGCATAAATTTCATAAACCAAAGCAGGCGATTTCGTGTCATTTCTGCAACAACGGGCTGGCATAGCGGCGCGATAAGGGCAGGGAGGCCATATTCGATGTTGAAACGGAAAAACGGTCGGGTATCTTCACGATCAGAAGAAGGAGCGCTTCGGGGCGACTTTTTCATAAAAGGGGATGGGGACAGGTTGTCCTTCAGCCAAATCAGAATGCCCAGACCCATTTTTAACTTTGACTGGAGGTCAGAAATGAAGATCAAGAGCCTTCTCCTTGGCTCCGCCGCGGCTCTGGTTGCGGCCACCGGCGCTCAGGCTGCCGACGCTGTCGTCGCGCCCGAGCCGGAAGCCGTTCAGTATGTTAAGGTTTGCGACGCCTACGGCGCCGGCTACTTCTACATCCCCGGCACCGAAACCTGCCTGCGCGTCGGCGGCTTCGTCCGTTACGACCTGCGTGGCGGCGGCAGTGCCTATGGTCAGAATGACCGCAGGGGTTGGGACGGCAACGGCCGTTTTGCGCTCCGGACCTGGACCGGTTCGGAAACCGAACTCGGCACCCTGAAGACGTTCACCGAAACGCGCTTCAACTGGGCCCAGAACAATTCGCGGCATGACGACTTCTATGGCAACAGCAGCCAGGCCACCGTGCTCGAATTCGCGTACATTCAGCTCGGCGGCCTGCGCGTCGGTCTCGACGAGTCGGAATTCCATGAATTCACCGGCTACCTCGGCGACATGGTCAACGACGACGTGATCTCTGCCGGTTCCTATCGCACCGCCAAGATTTCTTACACCTTCAACGGCGGCAACGGCTTCTCGGCTGTGATCGCGCTGGAACAGGGCGGCTACAACGACGGCGGCATTGGCTTCTCGGGTGCCGGCGGTCGTCATCTCTATGGTAATAGCTACGTGATCGACGGCTATACGCCGGATATCGTCGGCGGCCTGAAGTACGAAGGCGGCTGGGGCAAGATCGCCGGCGTCGTGGCTTACGACTCCGTCATCAAGGGCGTATCCGCCAAGGTTCGCGGCGACGTGAACATCACCGACAAGTTCTCCGCCTGGTTGCAGGGCGCCTGGTCGCAGAAGTCGACCTGGGATCAGAACTACGGCCAGTGGGGCGGCAAGTGGGCTGTCTGGGGCGGCTTCAAGTACAAGGTTACCCCCAAGGCTGCCTTCAACCTTCAGGCCGCGCATGACGACTGGGGCAAGACCACTCTCGGTGCGAACGTTGCCTACGAAATCGTTCCGGGCTTCACGATCACCCCGGAAGTTTCCTGGTCGCACATCAGCAACAAGTGGAACAACGAATACTACGCCGGCACTCCTTACCTCAAGAAGGACGCCATCGAAGGTATCGTCCGCTTCCAGCGCTCGTTCTAATCGGATCGACGCTTGAACAAATGAACGCCAACGGGAAACCGTTGGCGTTCACGTTTCCAGAAACAGCGTTCACGCAGATGTGAAGCGGTCCGTCCGAGGCGGAAATTTCGGCAGGGCCGACCTATGAAGGGAGTGGCCGGGACAAAAAATTAGAGGGGAAACCTGGGGGATCTGAAAGGGTCGGACCGTGTTCCTCGATAAAATTAGCTCGCTTATCTTGTGCAATTACAATTTTTTCATTAGCTGTGTGTCCCACGAGAATTTCGAGGGCGCGCGGTGATGGCGTTTGGCGACTTGAAAGTAGAGGCGGGCGAGGCCTACAAACCGCTTGTCGACTACAATCTGAAATATACGACCGGCAAAACATCGGCCCACCGGCTCGTCGAGCAATACTCCGTCGCCGAACTGACAGGCAAATATATCAACATCCTTTGGGATGACGGGTCGCACAAATATAATGTGAGATCGTTCCTCGGCGAGATCGACGAGATTCTGAAAGGCGAACGCTTTTCGGGTTTCGATCAGGAAATGCTCGATTCCCTCATCGGTGCGCTTCGTGAGCGCGGCAACAGTAATGCGACCATCAACAGAAAGATGGCCGCGCTGGCCAAGCTGCTGCGGAAGGCGCACAAAATGGGGGAAATCTATAATCTGCCGGAATTCGTTCGGCAGAAAGAACGGGTGGGACGCATCCGCTTCCTCGAGTATGAAGAGGAAAAGCGCCTGTTCGCGGCGATACAGAAGCGCTGCGAGAACAGTTTCCGGCTCTGCGTGTTCCTGGTCGATACGGGCTGCCGCCTCGGTGAGGCCATCGGCCTGACCTGGAACGACATTCAGGATCGTCGCGTAACCTTCTGGCTCACCAAATCCAACCGCAGCCGCACGGTTCCCCTCACCCGCCGCGCCCGCAAGGCATCGCATGTTCCGCATGAGCGGCTCAAGGGACCGTTCTCCATGCTGACGCAGGTCCGTTTCCGCCAGATATGGAACGAGGCCAAGATCGAGGTCGGGCTTGGCGCGGACGATCAGGTGGTGCCGCACATCCTGCGTCACACCTGCGCCTCGCGGCTGGTGCGCGGCGGTATCGACATCCGCCGCGTGCAGATGTGGCTTGGCCATCAGACGCTGCAAATGACCATGCGATACGCGCATCTGGCGACACACGATCTGGATTCCTGCGTCAAGGTGCTGGAGATTCATTAGATCATCCGGCCTGATTCAATCGGCAACGTGTTCTATCCATTTGTTTTCGTCGCATTTATGCGGCGTCAAATATTTCCACTCGGCTGCGAAATGCTTTAGTGTCGGCGCAAAGCAACCGGCACCGGACAGCATCATGGTATCGCCCCGCCTCACACCTCTCGTCGAAAGCCTGCCGTCGACCGTACCGTTCACCGGCCCCGAAACGCTGGAACTGCGACGCGGGCGGCCTTTCAAGGCACGCATCGGCGCGAACGAGAGCAGTTTCGGCCCCGCGCCTTCGGTGATCGAGGCGATGCGGCGCGAAGCCACCGAGGTCTGGAAATACGGCGACCCGGAAAACTATGAACTGCGCCATGCACTTGCCGGCCATCATGGGGTAAAGGCGGAAAACATCATGCCCGGCGCTGGCGTCGACGCTCTGCTCGGCCTTACCGTGCGCCAATATGTGCGCGAGGGCGACAAGGTCATCAATTCCCTCGGCGGCTATCCGACCTTCAATTATCATGTGACAGGCTATGGCGGCGCGCTCGTCACGGTGCCCTATCGCCATGACAGGGCCGATCTCGATGCCCTTCTCGATGCGGCGCGGCGCGAAAAGCCGGCGCTGCTCTATCTCGCCAACCCCGACAATCCGATGGGAAGCTGGCACGACGGCGCGGATATCGTGACCTTCGTCGAGCGCCTGCCGGAAACGACCATGCTCATTCTCGACGAGGCCTATTGCGAGACCGGACCGGCCTCGGCTTTCCCGGCCTTCGATGTGGCGCGGCCCAATCTGCTGCGTATGCGCACCTTTTCCAAGGCTTACGGACTGGCCGGCATACGCTGCGGCTATGCCATCGGCAACGCCACGGCGATTCGCGCCTTCGACAAGGTGCGCGACCATTTCGCCGTGAACCGCATGGCGCAAGCTGCGGCGCTGGCCGCGCTGAAGGATCAAGCCTATCTGACCGAAGTGGTCGGCAAAATCCGTGCCGGCCGCGACCGCATCGCGGCGATCGCCGCCGCCAACGGCCTGACCGCCCTGCCCTCGGCGACCAATTTCGTCACGGTCGATTGCGGGCGTGACGGCGCTTTCTCCACAGCCGTGCTGGAAGAACTGGCTGCACGCGATATCTTCGTACGCAAACCCGGCGCGCCGGTGCTCGACCGTTGCATCCGGGTCAGCGTCGGCGTGGACGAGCAGCTCGATCTCTTCGCGGCCGCCCTGCCCGAAGCCCTCCAAAGCGCACGGGCCCTGGTCAAAACCAGAGAATCCGCCTGAAACATTTTCGAGGTTAAGCAGGTCATGCAGATTTCATCGAATAACGGCGCGCGCAATCGCCTTTTCGGCGTGCTTGGGGGCCTGAGCGGCGCCTTGGGCATGGTGGCCTATGCAGGTGCTGCCCATGGCGGCGGCGCTTATCTCGGCACCATTGCGCCGCTGCTGCTCGGCCATGCGCCTGTCTTGCTGGTTCTGTCGTTGATCGCGCCGGGCAACCGCGCCGCGCAGATCGGCGGCGCGCTCATCATCGTCGGCCTCGTGCTATTCTGCGGCGATCTCGAAATGCGCGACCTGAACGGCGACCGCCTGTTTCCCTTCGCAGCGCCCACCGGCGGAACGGCCATGATTCTCGGCTGGCTCTCAGTGGCGCTGGCCGGGTTTTTCCCGCATAAAAAGTAAAAGGGGCCGCGAAGGCCCCTATAGAGCACCGATCTGATGAGATCAGATCGGTGCTCTATCTATTTGTTCTCGCTGCATTTATGCGACGCCAAATGTTCCATTTGGCTGCAAAATGCTCTTATCAAAGCACGTTTCGATCCGATCAGGACTTGCCCTTCAGGCGCGCGTTGCAGAGGCTGTAATAGCCGCCACCCTTCTGGATCCACTTGAGGCCGCCGAGACCGTTGGAGTCTTTCAGCGCGTGATATTGATCAAGGCAGGTATGCATACGCGCCTTGCCGGCCGATTCAGAGGCATATTTCGGGGAAACCGCGGACGGGAAACGCACGCCCGCCGGGGCAACGGTCGTCGGGGCCGGCGGTTCGGTATTGCCGTCTGAAGTCGAAGCGACCGGATCGGCGCCCGGACCGCATTCCGCCTTGCGGAAATCGTTCCACTTCATGCCGTTGAGGGTACCGGCCTCCTTGGCGCTCTTGTACTTGGCGCTGCACTGCTTGCTGGTGAGGCCCGAGCCCGTGGCAGCGGAAGAGGCGCTCTTTGCAGCCGGCGCGGCCGCCTTGGGCGCAGCCGGAGCGGCGGCAGGAGCCGCAGCCGCGCCATCGCCGCACTGGGCCTTGCGGAAATCGTTCCACTTCATGCCGCCGAGCGTATTGGATTCCTTGGCCGCCTTGTACTTGGCGCTGCATTCCTTCATCGTCAGCGCGTTCGCCGGCGATGAAAAGGCGAAAGCCGTCGCACCCATGATGATGGCGGCACCGGCCATGGCCGTGATGGTTCGAATGGACATTGCGTCACTCCCTGTCGAAGACTGTCCTTTCGATCGCCCGGCACCGCAACCGTGCCGGCGACCCGTTCATTCACAACGATCCCGAAACCGTTTCGGGATCATATGGACACAGAGAAAAAAGACCGCGCTTTTCTCGCTCGGTCTCCTTTTCCATACCAACATTGCCTTCTTCAAAGTTGACTGTCAATCGTGCGATCAATATTACACATCGCTTCAATACAATTTTTCTAACGATCTTTCTTTGGCCGTTATGTTCAGACACACGCCGGAAAGTAGAAAGAGAGTAGTTCATCCCGCAGGTCCGGTTTTTATTCGGATCTGCGTAGCAAGTTCAAAGAAAATGGAAGTGATTCGCGAATTATTGAACATAATTCCAGCGAAACTGTGATTGCACCGCGCAACGGTTCAGTGTGCGGTCATCCATTCGCGCGCGCCGCGCAGCGCAGCGGCCAACTCGGTCTTGCTCATCGTCGCCGCCACCTGATTGCGCATGCGCGCCGCTTTTTCATTGCCGCGGATAGCTGCGATGTTGAGCCATTTATGCGCCTCGATCACATCGATCTCGCAATCGCGGCCGATCGCATATTTCAGCCCCATTTCGAGCAGGATGCGATCCTGTGGACCGGTCATTGCCTTATGCGTGAAGCTTTCGAACTGTGCCATTTCTCTTGTCCCTGTCAAATCCGAGAACCGTCCGCTCTTTGCCTTCGTGGGCCGGTTTCCCGGTGCCTGAAGCCGTCGGATCTGTCGTTCCGTTCATGATCCCGAAGATAGAGGACAGGGCTGAAATGCACGTTAAACCAGATGCTTAACAGGCGACCAACGAAAACTGAACAGGGGGTAAAGTTGGGATTCCATTAAACATCCAAGCCTTGGCGGCAGCAGGATTTTTCCAAAAATTCGCCACAATCGCGCCGGGCCGCATGAAACCCTATGCTAACCATGGAACAAGCCGTCATGCGAAGCCGGAACCCGCCTGCATCCGGCACATGGAGCATCGGACCGAAAAGTGGGAACCGTCTTCGCGGGGAAATCCGATGCTTAAATACAAAGATGGATCGTCACAATGCACCTGATAAGGCGCACGACGATCCAAGGCAGCGGAGCCTACAGATTCCCTCTTCCGCGTTCGCACAAACTCGTTTACGTTTACGTACGCGTAAATATTTTGACGTGTGAAAGACGAATGGGGAGGAATGAATGATCCGTAGTCTTGTTCTGGGAACGATGCTCGCCGCCGCCCTCGCAACCCCTGCGCTTGCGGAAGAAGGCATCGTCGGCAAATGGAAGCGGCCGAACGGTACCGTCGTTGCCTATGCGGCCTGCGGCGCCGGCAAATTCTGCGGCACGGTCCTGACGGGAAAATTCAAGGGGCAGGCCTTCAGCACGATGTCCGGCAAGGAGGGCAGCTACAAAGGCGAGGTCAACAAGCTCGACGAGGGCAAGACCTATAGCGGCAAGGCTTCCGTCAAGGGTAATACGCTGTTGCTGTCAGGCTGCGTGCTCGGCGGGTTGATCTGCAAGAGCGAGAACCTGACGCGCGATTGAAGCCGCCGCCGGAATAAGCCTGAATAAAAAAGGGCGGCTCGCGCCGCCCGTCTTCATGCTCGATCAGCGCGCCTTCTGGCCGAAAAGAATCTTGCGTTCTTCTTCCTTGTCGGCGGAGGTGTTGGCGCGCTCGCGTTCTTCCTTGCCCAGAGCCAGACCACGCTGCACCGCCGGACGCGCATTCATGGCCTGATGCCAGCGCTTGAGATTGGGAAAATCGTCGAGGTTCTGCTCGAAGTTTTTATAGGCGTTGACCCAGCCGATGCAGGCCATGTCGGCGATGGAATAGTCGCCCGCAATATAGTCGCGGCCTTCGAGCCGCCTGTCGAGGACGCCATAGAGGCGGTTGACCTCGTTGGTGTAGCGGTCGATGCCGTACTGGATCTTTTCCGGCGCATAGTTGCGGAAATGGCCGGCCTGCCCGGACATCGGCCCCAGCCCGCCCATCTGCCACATCAGCCATTCCTCCACTTCGACGCGCTTGCGCTCGTCCGTGGGATAGAATTTGCCGAATTTACGGCCGAGATATTGCAGGATGGCGCCGGATTCGAACACCGAGATCGGCGCGCCGCCCGGCCCTTCGGGGTCGACGATGGCCGGCATGCGGTTGTTGGGCGAAATCCTGAGAAAATCGGGCTGGAACTGCTCACCCTTGCCGATATTGACATATTTCACCGCGTAGGGAACGCCCAGTTCCTCCAGCATGATGCTGATCTTGAAGCCGTTCGGCGTCGGCCAGTAATAAAGCTCGATGGGTTTGGTCTGTCCGGCCATGGGGGTCTCCGTTCATCCGGAAATGAGATGGGGGCGGGATCAATTCCGCCCTGCGATGGGGAAAAGATAAGCTCCCCGTCATCCCGTGCAAGCCGCAGATCGGTTAAGCCTTCATCAATAAATTTGAACCGCCTGTGAATGCAGCCCTCAGCGTCCGTTCAGCCGAGCCCGCTACACTCGAGGGCAGTCTTTTGAAACGGGGGCTATCATGCTGCTTCGACGCATAACCATCACATGGCTGACCATTGCCGGTATCGCCGCCATCGCAGGGGTGTTCGTGGACGGGAGATATACGGTCTATCGCGACCGCCACGCGTTTGGCGCGCTAGAGCATCGAACCGAAAAGTGGGAGCCGGTTTTAGGATCATCCGATGCTCAAACAACAAGATAGATCGTCCCAATGCGCCTGATAAGGCGCACTACGATCTCACGCCGCCGCAGTTGCGGCCATAAGCCATTCATCCTTCTATAGAAGTCATTCCACGGTCATGGAACCTGCTATAGTGGGGATCATGACAGAACGAATCGAAACACCCTTCCTGAATGCGATCAAGACACCGCCGTCCGTCGCTGCGCACAGTTTCACCGATGCGGAGGCCGCCGTCGCGGCCCTGCGAACGCTTTACGACCGCAACACCGCTTTCCTGCGCGACGCTTTCGAGAAAGTGGCGCGCGGCGAGGTGGCGCCGCAGCGTTATCGCGCCTACTATCCCGAAATCTGCATTTCCACGTCGAGCTTCGCCCACGTGGATACGCGGCTTGCCTATGGCCATGTCTCGACGCCCGGCGACTATTCGGCCACCATCACCCGGCCGGACCTGTTCAGACACTATCTCGTCGAGCAGATTCGCCTTCTGGTGCGCAATCACGGTGTCAGCGTGATGGTGCGCGAATCCTCGACGCCAATCCCGATCCATTTCGCCTTCATGGAAGGCACCTATGTCGAGGCTTCGGTGGCGAACGCCTTCGCCTACCCGTTGCGCGATCTCTTCGACGTGCCGGACCTCGCCGCCACCGACGACAAGATCGTCAATGCCGATTACGAGCCTGCTCCCGGCGAGCCGATGCCGCTCGCGCCCTTCACGGCGCAGCGCGTTGATTATTCGCTGCACCGGCTCGCCCATTACACGGCCACCAGCCCGCAACATTTCCAGAACTTCGTGCTGTTCACCAACTACCAGTTCTATGTGGACGAGTTCTGCGACTATGCGCGCCGGCTGATGGCGGAAGGCGGAGGCGGCTACACGCAGTTCGTGGAACCGGGCAACCTCGTCACCCGCGCCGGCGAGACGGCGCCGACCGGCGGTGCCGCGCCGCGCCTGCCGCAAATGCCTGCCTACCACCTCCAGCGGGCCGACCGCTCCGGCATCACCATGGTCAATATCGGCGTCGGCCCGTCCAACGCCAAGACCATCACCGACCATATCGCCGTGCTGCGCCCGCACGCATGGCTGATGCTCGGCCATTGCGCGGGCCTTCGCAACAGCCAGCAGCTTGGCGATTACGTGCTGGCGCATGCCTATATGCGCGAGGACCATGTGCTGGACGACGACCTGCCGGTCTGGGTGCCGCTGCCCGCGCTGGCCGAAATCCAGGTGGCGCTGGAAGAGGCGGTGGAAGAAATCACCGGCCTGCAAGGCTACGACCTCAAGCGCATCATGCGCACCGGCACGGTGGCCACCATCGACAACCGCAACTGGGAACTGCGCGACCAGCGCGGGCCCGTACAGCGGCTTTCGCAGGCGCGCGCGGTGGCGCTGGACATGGAATCGGCCACCATCGCCGCCAACGGCTTCCGTTTCCGCGTGCCCTACGGCACCCTGCTCTGCGTTTCGGACAAGCCGCTGCACGGCGAGTTGAAACTGCCGGGCATGGCGACGGATTTCTACAAGCGGCAGGTGGCGCAGCATCTGCGCATCGGCATCCGCGCCGTGGAGAAGATCGCCGCCATGCCGGACGAGCGGCTGCATTCGCGGAAATTGCGCAGCTTTTACGAGACGGCATTTCAGTAGGAAAACGGGCGTCGGCGCTGCCGCTTCAAGTCGAGCCGGGCATACCCGCCTATTTTCCCGCCCCCCGGGCGTGCTTCCATCATCGCGCCGCATTCTGGCGCATAGTCGCACGGCATGACGAAATCCCGGCTCCCTTTCCTCCTGCTTCTTGCCGCCGTGCTGGCCTCGGTGCCGCTCGTGCTGGGTTTTCTCGGTCCGCTGCATCCTTTCTTCGATGCGTTTTCGCATCTCCGCGTCCATCTCTCCGTGCTGATGGCGCTGCTCGCCCTGCCGCTGCTTTTCACGCCGCTGCGGCGCGAGGGTGCAATGGTGCTGCTTCTGGCGATTACCGCCTTCGGTACCACCTTTTCCGGCACGTCTGCCCTCTTCGGCGCAACTGCGGGCGCACAAACGCAAGCCGCCCCAGGAGCGCGCTACAGCCTCGTGCAGATCAACCTGCGCTACGACAACCCGCACCCCAAGCGCGTGCTGCGGATGATCGCGCAGGAAAAGCCGGATATCGTCACCTATGAGGAAGCAGGCGACGAATGGAACCGGTGGCTGGACATCCTGAAGGGCCGCTACCCCTATCGCCTGCATTGCCGCAAGGATTCCGATCCGCATATAGACGGCGTCGGCATCTTGTCGCGCCGCCCGTTCAGCGATGGCAGCAAGCCGACCTGCGTCGGCGACGGACTTCTGGCCATGGCGGCGGTCGATTTCGGCGGAACCAGCGTCAACGTGGCGGCGCTGCATTCGCCCCTGCCATGGCCCTACGGACAGTCGCAGGCGCTCGACACCGCCGCATCGCAATTGCAGCCGTTGAAAGGGCCGACCATCATTGCGGGCGATTTCAATGCCGTTCCATGGAGCGCCGCCGTCCGGCGCATCGAGGCAACGACCGGAACACACGCCATCAGGGGCATAGGCGGAAGCTGGTTTCCGTTCTTCCTGCCTGTCAAGTGGGCGCCAGTGCTCGGCTTCCATATCGACCAGATTTTCGTGGACAGCGATATTCTCGCGCCAAAAGCCGCCACACGCGAGGATGCCGGGTCGGACCATCTGCCGGTGCGGCTCGATTTTTCCGTGCCGCCGCCGGTGCGGCCGGACGAGGACCAGCCGCAACGGCAGCAGGCCATGGCACAGTAAAAAAGCGGCCCGAAGGCCGCTTTTTTACATATTCACATAGACGGGACCTTCGCCGCCTTGTGGTGGCACCCAGTTGATGTTCTGGTTGGGGTCCTTGATATCGCAGGTCTTGCAGTGCACGCAGTTCTGCGCGTTGATGACGAAGCGCACATCATTCGCGCTCGGATCGGCGGCCGAGTTGCCATCCTTGTCCACCCATTCATAGACGCCCGCCGGGCAGTAGCGCGTCGAGGGGCCGGCAAAGACATCGTGCTCCGAGGTCTTCTGCAATTCCATGTCGCGCACCTGCAGGTGGATCGGCTCGTTCTCGTCGTGATTGGTGTTGGACAGGAACACCGACGACAGGCGGTCGAAGGTCAGCACGCCGTCGGGCTTCGGATAGTCGATCTTCGTATATTTCGCCGCCGGCTCCAGTGACTGCGCGTCGGTCTTGCCGTGCTTGAGCGTGCCGAAGAAGGAGAAGCCGAAAAGCTGGTTGGTCCACATGTCCAGCCCGCCCAGCGCGATGCCGATCGCCGTGCCGAAGCGCGACCAGAGCGGCTTGACGTTGCGCACGCGCTTCAGGTCCTTGCCGATGGCGCTCGAACGCCATTCGTTCTCGATCGCGACCGGCTCGTCGTTGGCGCGGCCTGCAGCGATGGCTTCCGCCAGCTTGTCGGCGGCCAGAATGCCCGACAGGACCGCGTTGTGGCTGCCCTTGATGCGCGGCACGTTGACGAAGCCCGCCGAACAGCCGATCAGCGCGCCGCCGGGGAAGCTGAGCTTCGGCACCGACTGGAAGCCGCCCTCGGTGATGGCGCGCGCGCCGTAGGAGAGCCGCTTGCCGCCCTCGAAGGTGTCGCGGATCGCCGGATGCGTCTTGAAGCGCTGGAACTCCTCGAAGGGCGACAGGTACGGGTTCTTGTAGTTGAGGTGCAGCACGAAGCCCACCGCGACCATATTGTCCTCGAGGTGGTAGAGGAACGAGCCGCCGCCCGTCTTCATGTCGAGCGGCCAGCCGAAGGAGTGCTGGACGAGGCCCGGCCTGTGCTTCGACGGGTCGACCTGCCACAGCTCTTTCAGCCCGATGCCGAATTTGCCCGGCTCGCGGCCTTCGTCCAGCCTGAACTTCGCGATGAGCTGCTTGGCGAGCGAGCCGCGCGCGCCCTCGCCGATCAGCGTGTATTTGCCAAGCAGCGCCATGCCGCGGGTGTAGTTGGGGCCGTGCGTGCCGTCGCGCTCGACGCCCATGTCGCCGGTGGCGACACCGATCACGGCGCCCTCGTCGTTATAAAGCACCTCCGTCGCGGCGAAGCCCGGATAAATCTCGACGCCCAGCTCTTCCGCCTTCGTTCCCAGCCAGCGGCAGACATTGCCGAGCGAGACGATGTAATTGCCGTGATTGTTCATCAAAGGCGGCATGGCGAAATTGGGCAGGCGGATCGAGCCGGCGGGCCCCAAAAACAGGAAATGGTCGTCCGTCACCGGGGTCTTGAAGGGGTGGCCCTCCTCCTCGCGCCAGCCGGGCAGGAGCGCGTCGATGCCGACCGGATCGACCACCGCGCCCGACAGTATATGCGCGCCGACCTCCCCGCCCTTCTCAAGCACCACGACGGAAAGCTCGGGATTGACCTGCTTGAGCCGGATCGCGGCCGCGAGGCCCGCAGGACCCGCGCCGACAATTACAACGTCAAACTCCATGCTCTCGCGTTCGGGGAGCTCCTGGCTTGCAGCTTCTGGGGCTTCAGACATTCATCCCTCCGTCTGGCGTCGTGGTCCGTCAATACCGCGCCGCCCGTGATGTATCCAATCGTATTTCCGCATGATCCTATCGCGATCGGCTATGGGCCGCCGCAGATCCGGGAACGGATTCATGCTCCCATATTTCGCCTCTACCCTGTCGCAGAGTTCCGCACTGTCGCAAATGCGTCCAATTGTCCAAGATCAGCGCCCATCCCTCCCCTAATTTGTACATTAACGTAAACGTCAAATCCAGCCCTTGTCCCGCCGCAGGAACGGCGATACGGAAAAAGCGGTATCCGCTCTTGCATTCGCCGCCAAAATTCGCCACCTCAACGGGTGAGGTAAAACAATGACCGATGGCCGCGAGACGCTGGATATGGAAGGCCTGCTCCGCTTCTATGCGGAAGCGGGCTTCGACGCGCCGCTTTCCGATATGCCCGTGGATCGCTTCGCCGAGGGCGAGCGCGGCGCCACGCCGCCTGCGCCCCGACCCGCCCCCCAATCTGCCCCTCCGGCCGAAAACCGCGAACCACCGGCCCGGCCTTCCCCCTCCCCGGTCTCTACGCCGGCCGGCAAGCCCGTGCAGGCGGCAACCGATCTGCCGGACAATGGGCAGATCGCGCTGGCGCGGGAAGCGGCCTCGCAGGCCCGGACGCTGGAGGAACTGCGCGAGAAGCTTGCCGCCTTCGACGGCTGCGCGCTGAAATTCACCGCCAAGCATCTCTGCTTCGCCGATGGCGACCCGTCCTCGCCGGTCATGTTCATCGGCGAGGCGCCGGGCCGTGACGAGGACATGGAGGGCCTGCCTTTCGTCGGGCGTTCCGGCCAGTTGCTCAACAGGATGATCGAGGCGATCGGCCTGAAACGCGACAAGGTCTATGTCGCCAACACCATTCCGTGGCGGCCGCCGGGCAACCGCACGCCGACGCCGCTGGAGACCGAGCTTTGCCGCCCCTTCATTGAGCGGCAGATCGAACTGGCCGGGCCGAAGCTGCTGGTCGCGCTGGGCGGCCCCGCCGCCAAGGCGCTGACGGGGGCCAGCGAGGGCATATTGCGGCTTCGGGGCAACTGGAAGCTTCATCGCACGCCCTCGGGCATGGAAATTCCGGTCATGCCGACGCTGCATCCGGCCTATCTCCTGCGCACGCCGGCGCAGAAACGCCTCGCATGGCGCGATTTTCTGGCGGTGCGGCTGAGGCTGGATGAACTAGTGGAACGAATTTGACATCTGCCTTCCATTCGACATAGGGCGAGGAGCAAATGTCAAATTCAAAAGTTCCACTAGATAATCAAAAAGTTACTAGTGGTTTTTTCGATTCTGACATTTGCTCCTGCGCTTGTATCAAACGGGTGCAAATGTCAGAATCAAACCACTAGCCGGTTGATATCGTCGTTTTGCGCGGATACGGACATATGCGCGTCATCAATATGCCGCAAAACCGACCCGATCCGCCGTCAACAGGCTGGCAACGCCGCGGCAAACCGCCCTATTTCTTTGTTTTTACGCATTCCAGGTTCCTTTCCGGAGAAAACCATGGCCGGCCAGCTCCTACCCATCGCTGCCCTGCTCGCAAGCACCTTCCTGATGCTGCTCGCCGGCGGCCTGGCGGGCATTCTCCTGCCGCTCAGGGCCGGCATGGAGGGCTGGTCCACCACCACCATCGGCTGGATGGGCACGAGTTATTCGCTGGCCTTCACCATCGGCTGCATCGTGGTGCCGCATCTGGTGCGGCGCGTCGGCCATGTGCGCGTCTTCTCCGCCCTGCTGGCGCTTCTGTCGATGGCGCTGCTCTTCCACGCGCTCATGGTACGGCCCGTCGCATGGATGGCGTTTCGCGGCGTTGCTGGCTTTTCGCTCGCTGGCAGCTACATGATCATCGAAAGCTGGCTCAACGAGCGTGTGACCAATGAATCGCGCGGACGCATCTTCTCGATCTACATGATCATCACCATGCTCGGCCTGCTCTGCGGGCAGTATATCCTGCCCTTCGGCGATGCGGCCACGCAGACGCTGTTCATCATCTGCGCCATCATCTATGCCAGCGCCCTGCTGCCGACCGCGCTTTCCAGCGCGCAATCACCCAATCCGCTGACGCAGGTGTCGCTCGACCTCAAGGGTCTCTATCGCCGCTCGCCCGCCGCTGCCGTCGGCTCGCTCATCGCGGGCATCGTGGCCGGCACATGGAACTTCCTCGCCGCCATCTATGGCGAGCGCAACGGGCTTTCCACCTTCGGCATCGCCACCATGCTGGCCGCGGCCATGGTCGGCGGCGCGCTTTTCCAGTATCCGCTGGGACGGGCCTCTGACATGGTGGACCGCCGCTACGTCATGGTGATGGCCGGCATCATCGGCCTCGTGCTGTCGCTCGCCATGCTGATCATCCACCCCACCTCGCCCTGGGCGCTCTATACGATGATGTTTCTGTTCGGCTCGGTGCTCTACCCGATCTACAGCCTCAACGTGGCGCACGCCAACGACTATGCCGACGCCAGCGAATTCGTGAAAATTTCCGGCGGGCTGCTCATCATCTACGGTGCCGGCAGCGTGATCGGCCCGGCGCTGGCCGGCCCTTTGATGGATACTGTCGGCGCGCCCGGCTTCTTCATCGTCATGGCGGCTTCCTATGCGGTCTATGGCGCATATGCCTACTGGCGCATCCGCACGCGCCAGCGCCCCGCCGTCAGCGACCAGAAGACCGAATACAAGTTCCATGCATCGGACGGCCGCTCCACGCCCGAAACGATGCAACTCGACCCGCGCGCCGAAAACCCGCAGGGATAGCCGTTCCGGCTCGCGCTTCTTGTCGTCCTGCCGAAAGAAAGCTAGGACTGCTTCATCTCTCTGGAGCGGTTCCTGTTTTCACGGAATCGGGAACCCGCTCTATTTCTTTGTTTTTACGCATTATCCTACGCGAAACCGCTTCGTACTTTCGCTGGAAATGCTCTAAGCACCGCAGAAAGAGCCGCCATGCGCACCGAAACCGGCCAGACCTTCCGCCTAGAGGACTATCGCCCGACGCCCTACGCCATCCCGGAAACGCGGCTCGATTTCATGCTCGAACCGGAGCGGACATTCGTGCGCGCCGAACTTGTGATCGAGCGCCGTCCCGGCACGCCTCCCGGCACGCCGCTGGTCCTCGACGGCGACGACCTGAAGCTCGTGCGTCTCGCCGTGGACGGCAGGCCGCTCGCGGCGAACGGCTATACGGCGTCGCCCGACCAGCTCACCGTCAGCGACCTGCCGCAGGACGGACGCTTCACGCTCGAAATCGTCACGGAAGTGAATCCCGCGACCAATCGCCAGCTTTCGGGTCTCTACCGCTCCAGCGGCGTCTATTGCACGCAATGCGAGGCGGAGGGCTTCCGCCGCATCACCTATTATTACGACCGCCCGGACGTGCTTTCCGTCTATACGGTACGGTTGGAGGCGGAGCGCGAGGCCGCGCCCATCCTTCTCTCCAACGGCAATCCCATCGAAAGTGGGCCGATCGAAAGCGACGCAGTCGCGGGCAGCCCGGACCGGCACTATGCCGTCTGGCACGACCCGCATCCGAAGCCGTCCTATCTGTTCGCGCTCGTCGCCGGTTCGCTCGGCGTGGTGAAGGACCATTTCACCACCCGCTCAAGCCGCCCGGTCGATCTCGCCATTTATGTCGAGCACGGCAAGGAGGGCCGCGCGCGCTACGCCATGGATGCGCTGAAGCGTTCCATGCGCTGGGACGAGGAGAAGTTCGGCCGCGAATACGATCTCGACGTGTTCAACATCGTCGCCGTGTCGGATTTCAACATGGGCGCGATGGAGAACAAGGGCCTCAACGTCTTCAACGACAAATATGTGCTGGCCGACCCGGAAACCGCCACCGACATCGATTATGCCGGCATCGAAGCGGTGATCGCGCATGAATATTTCCACAACTGGACCGGCAACCGCATCACCTGCCGCGACTGGTTCCAGCTCTGCCTCAAGGAAGGGCTGACCGTCTATCGCGACCACGAATTTTCCGCCGACCAGCGCTCGCGGCCCGTGAAGCGCATCGCGGAAGTGAAGCTCCTGAAAGCGCAGCAGTTCCCGGAGGATGCCGGGCCGCTCGCCCATCCGGTGCGCCCGCGCGAATATCGCGAAATCAACAATTTCTACACGGCGACCGTCTATGAGAAGGGCTCGGAAGTGGTGCGCATGATCCGCACCATCATCGGGCCGGACCTGTTCCGCAAGGGCATGGACCTTTATTTCGAGCGCCATGACGGCGAGGCCGCGACCATCGAGGATTTCATCAAGGTCTTCGAGGATGTGTCGGGCGAGGATCTTACGCAATTCGCGCTGTGGTACGATCAGGCCGGGACGCCGAGGGTCGATGCCGAATTCCGGTATGACGCCGGCGCGCAGACCTTCACCATTCACCTGCGCCAGTCGCTCGGCCCCACGCCCGGCCAGCCGGCGAAGAAGCCGATGCATATCCCCATCGCCTTCGGCCTCGTCGGGCCGGACGGCAGGGATATGGCGCCGGCCTCCGTCGAAGGCGGCGACGTGCGCCATGACGTGATCCACCTGCGCCGCGCATCCGAGACCATCAATTTCCACGGCATCGCCGTGCGCCCCGTTCCCTCGCTGCTGCGCGGCTTTTCCGCGCCGGTGAACCTGAACGCGCCGCTTGGGGCGGAGGACCGCAGCTTCCTCGCCCTCAACGACAGCGATCCGGTGGCGCGCTGGCAGGCCATGACCGGCATCTTTATGGAGGGGCTGCTGGACGGCGCCAAGCGCGTGCGCGGCGGCCACAGGCCCGAAACCGATGCGAAGATCGTGGAACTGGCAGGCCGCGTCGCCGCCGACGAAAGCCTCGATCCGGCCTTCCGCGCGCTCTGCCTCACCCTGCCCAGCGAAAGCGACATCGCCCGCGAGACCGGCGACAATGTCGATCCCGACGCGATCTTCGCAAGCCGCAACCACATGATCGGTGCCATCGCCGCCACGCATGCGGCGGCGTTCGCGGGCCTTTACGACGCGCTCAGGCAGGAAGGGCCATTCTCGCCGGACGCGAAAGCCGCCGGCGGGCGAACGCTTCGCAATACGCTGCTCGATTATCTCAGCGCCCACGAGAATAACGAGGCGCGTGCCGCACGGCAATTCACTGAGGCCGACAATATGACCGACCGCTTCGCCGCGCTTGCCGTGCTGGTGCACCGCTTCGGCGATGCCGGGGCGACGAAAGCCGCCCTTGCCGCCTTCGAGCAGCGCTATGGCGCGGACGGGCTGGTGATGGACAAGTGGTTCAGCGTGCAGGCCATGCGTCCCGGCACCGGCACCTTGCAGGCGGTCAGGGACCTCACCCGGCACAGGCTGTTCTCGCTCGACAATCCCAATCGCGTGCGCTCGCTGATCGGCGCTTTCTCGGCCTCCAATCCGACCGGCTTCAACCGCAGGGACGGCGCGGCCTATGCCTTCTTCGCCGATACGGTGCTCGCCATCGATCCGAAGAACCCGCAACTCGCCGCCCGCCTCCTGACCGCCATGCGCTCTTGGCGTTCGCTGGAGGAGACGCGGCGCGAACATGCGCGTGCGGCGCTGGCGCGCATTTCCGGCACGGAGCGGCTTTCCACCGATCTGCGCGATATCGTGGACCGGACGCTGGCCTGAATCGCGGAGTTGTGAGCGGCGTAACCGGCCGCGACGGCGTAGAGTGCGGCGGTTCAATCCATGTCAGGGAGAATGCCATGCCCGTGCATCGCGCCGCTGCCGAGGGTTTCTCACAAGCCGCCGAAGCCTATGTCCGGGGCCGTCCCGGCTATCCGCCGGAGGCGGTGGACTGGCTGCGCGACGTGGTGGGGCTCGGCGCCGGCAAGACAGTGCTGGAAGTCGGCGCGGGCACGGGCAAGTTCCTGCCCACGCTCATCGAAACCGGCGCGGACGTGACGGCGCTGGAGCCGGTGGATGCCATGCGCGCCCAGATCGAGCGCCGCTTTCCCGGCGTGAAGACCATGATCGGCACGGCGGACCGGATCGGCCTGCCCGATGACAGCCTCGATGCGGTCGTCTGCGCGCAGGCCTTCCACTGGTTCGCCACGCCACAGGCCGTGGCCGAGATGCGGCGCGTGCTGCGCCCCGGCGGCGTGCTGGGCCTGATCTGGAACGGACGCGACACCAGCGTACCATGGGTCGCGGCGATGGGCACCATCGTCGACACACATCAGGCCGACACGCCGCGTTACCTCAGCGGCCAGTGGCGCAAGGTCTTCCCGGCGCCCGGCCTCACCGAACTGGGCGAGCGCCATGCGCGCAATCTCCATACCGGCCCGGCCGAGCGGGTGATCGTGGACCGCGCGCTTTCCACCAGCTTCAACGCCGCCCTGTCGGAAGAGAAGCGCGCGGCGGTCGCGGAGCGGCTGCGCGCGTTCATCGCCGCGACGCCGGAGCTTGCCGGACGCGAGGAAGTCAGCCTCCCCTACGACACGCTGATGGTGGCCTTTCGGAAAAACGCCTGATTCGTCCCGCAGACTGGCCGGAATGACGGTTCGATCCGCGCCGGTCTGCGTTTTCGCGCATGCCGGAAACGACACGGGCCGGCGTGCTGGAAGAGAGGCGCGATGTGCGAGTCTTTTCATGGGCTTGGGCGATTCGGCTGCGGATCTGATTCCGGTTAAGAGCTTGAGATTCATGGTAAAAATCGTGGCCGCGCGACACGGTTTTTACAGCCCGTTAACGAATTTTCTGGACAGGGCGAATCACTTTTGATTCATTGAATGTATTCGGAGGTGGCGTATTCCGAATCACTTCACTCAAGGGAACTTCACGAGGGATCACCCGATGGCCAGCACCGACGCCTATGGCGTACCGGCAGGGACGCATCGCGACTCGCGTCGGAAAAGAAGGAAGGACAGGCTTTCGGGCCATGTCAGCCTTCTCGCCGGACCGGCCTACGGCAAGTTCGTCTCGATGGAACCGATCCTGCGCCGCCTTGTGCCGGCGCTGATCATCGTCTTTCTGGTCATTCTGGGTGTGGCGCGCGTCTTCTCGATGATGGCGTGGCACGAGGATATCGAGATTCAGCACAAGGCCGCCCTTTCCGCCGCCACCGCCAATCTTGCACAGACGATCGAGCGCATCGCCAGAAACAACCACGCCGGAGACGCGAAGCCCACGAATGCCGATGCTGCCGCGGGGGCGCAGATTTCCGCGAAGGACCTTCAGGACGCCATCGACGAGTTCCGCGCACGCGGCCTCTCCTCTCCCGGCATGACGGTGGCCGTGATCGACGGCAAGTCGTCGGTCGCCGCCGCTTCCGGCCCTGCCGCAGCCATGGCGGGCAAACCCATCGAAACCGTGCTGGGCGAGGCGCAGCCGCTGTTTCTCTTCGCCGAGCGCGCGGGCGTGCTCAGGGTCCTGCTTCAGGGCGAGACAGCGTTCGGCGCGCTGGCACGGCCGCTGACAGCACCCTATTCCGTGGTGGCGGTCGAGCCGGAAAGCACCATCTTCGCCGAATGGCGGCGCTCGCTGTCGCTCACCGTCACGCTGTTCGCGGGCACGACCGGCGTGATGTTCGCCATTCTCTACGCCTATTTCAGCCAGGCGGCACGGGCGCGCGAGGCCGACGACCTGTCCGGCCAGATCCAGCGCCGCATCGACCTTGCGCTGGCCCGCGGCCGCTGCGGCCTGTGGGACTGGGACATGGCCCGCGGGCGCATCTACTGGTCGCGCTCCATGTACGAGATGCTGGGTTACGAAGCGCAGGACGCCGTGCTGCCCTTCGCCGACGTGGCGGCCATCGTCAACCCCGAGGACGGCGATCTCTATTCCATCGCGCAAGCGGCGGCGGCGGGCGAAATCTCGCATGTGGACCGTATCCTGCGCATGCGCCATGCGGACGATTCATGGGTCTGGATGCGCGTGCGCGCCGACATCGCCCGCGAGGGCGACCTGCATCTGGTCGGCATCGCCTTCGACGTCAGCGAGCAGCACCGTTTCGCGCAGCAGACGGCGGAAGCCGATATGCGTATCCGCGAGGCGATCGAAAATATTTCGGAAGCCTTCGTGCTGTGGGATTCCGACAACCGGCTGGTGATGGCCAACACCAAGTTCAGCGAATATGCCGGCCTGCCGGTATGGACGCTGAAACCCGGCGTGCCCCGCGCCGAGGTGGACGCGCATACGCGCCCCTTCGCCTTCGAGCGGCGCATGGCCAACGAACACAACCGTGCGGGCGGCCAGACCTTCGAGCGCCAGCTTTCCGACGGACGCTGGTTGCAGGTGAACGAACGTCCGACGCAGGATGGCGGCTTCGTCTCCGTCGGCACCGACATCACCCAGATCAAGCTGCATCAGGAACGGCTGGTGGACAGCGAGCGTCGGCTGATGGCAACCATTCAGGACCTTTCCATCGCCCGCAAGGGCGAGCGCGACCGGGTGCGCGAACTCTCCGAACTCGCCCACAAATACGGGCAGGAAAAAGAGCGCGCCGAGGCGGCGAACCGCGCCAAGTCGGAATTCCTCGCCAACATGTCGCATGAGCTGCGCACGCCGCTCAACGCGATCATCGGTTTTTCGGAAATGATACAGGCCGGTACGTTCGGCCCGCTCGGCTCCGACCGCTACGAGGAATATATCAACGATATCCATACCAGCGGCAATTTTCTGCTCAACGTCATCAACGACATTCTCGACATGTCGAAGATCGAGGCGGGGCATTTTTCGCTCGACCGCGAGGAGATCGACCTGTGCCCGCTCATCACCGAGGCCGTGCGCATGATCGCACTCCAGACGGACGAGAAGGATATCACCGTGGAAACGCGCATCGAGGATGCGATGCAGCTTTATGCCGACCGCCGCGCGATCAAGCAGGTGCTGATCAACCTCCTGTCCAACGCGGTGAAGTTCACCTCCTATGGCGGCCACATCACGGTGCGGGCACGCAAGACGGGCGCGGCGCTGTTCATGACCATTCAGGATACGGGTGTCGGCATACCCAAACCGGCCCTGCGCAAGATCGGCCAGCCCTTCGAGCAGGTGCAGAACCAGTTCACCAAGACGCATACGGGATCGGGCCTCGGCCTCGCCATTTCCCGCTCGCTGGCGGAACTGCACGGCGGCTGGCTGCGCATCCGCTCCACGGAAGGCGTCGGCACGGTGGTTTCGGTCTGCATCCCCGACCGCGCGCCGATCCTACGCACTGAGCCCGCACATACCGTACACCGGGCGGAAATTCACGCCGCCTGATCAGGCCTGCACCAACTTCCCGAAGCTCGCGCGTACCTCCACGGCCAGTTCATCGAGGTGATGCTCGACACGGGCGATATCGGGCATTTCCGCCGCATTGCAGAGCAGGTCGATCATGCCGGGGATGAAGTCCGCGCGCTTCGCGTCGCTGCCGAGGCAGAGCCGGATGGTCTGGCTCAGATTGGTATAGAAGCGATGCGCGGCGACGAGGCTGTCGGCCAGAGCCGGATCGGCGAAGGCGGGATCGAGACCGGCCAGCACTTCCTCCGTCGCCAGCGGGCGCGGCTTCGTTTTCACCCTTCCAGCCAGAACTGCGAACTGGGCAATGAATTCCAGATCGATGATGCCGCCGGGTTTCAGCTTGAAATCCCAGCCGTCGCGCGGCGGCTTTTCCTCCTCGATCAGCGCGCGCATCTCGCGCACGTCCTTCGCGGTCTTCGCCACGTCTCGCGGCAGGGCCAGCACCGCGTCGATCTCGCTGCCGATGAAGGCGGCGAAGTCAGTGTCTCCATGGATGGGCCGGGCGCGGGTCAGCGCCATGTGCTCCCACGTCCATGCCTCGTTGCGCTGATACTTGCCGAAGGATTCGATATGCGTCGCCACCGGCCCCTTGTTGCCGGAGGGGCGCAGCCGCATGTCCACCTCATAGAGCACGCCCTCGGCGGTGGGCGCCGAAAGCGCTGCGATGAGACGCTGCGTCAGACGGGCATAATATTGCGAGGGGGCGAGCGGCTTGTCGCCGTCCGATTCTTCCGCGTCGTGATCGTGATCGTAGAGCAGGATCAGGTCCACGTCGGAACCGGCGGTCAGTTCGCGGCTGCCGAGCTTGCCCATGGCGAGCAGCGCGATGCGCCCGCCCTTCACACGGCCGTGGCGGCGCTGCAATTCGGTCTCCACCGCCTCGCAGGCCTTGCCGATCATCAGTTCGGCGAGGTCGGAAAAAGCTCGGCCCGCCCGCACGCCGTCGATGGCGCCGGTGAGCAGGCGGATGCCGATCAGGAAACGATGCTCGGCGGCGAAGATACGCAGCCGGTCCAGCACTTCCTCGTAATCGCTCGCGGCACCGAGAAAAACGCGCAGCCGCTCCTCCAGATAGGCCCGCGTCGGCACTTCGGAGAAGATGGCCGGGTCGAGCAGCCCGTCGAACACATGGGGGTTGCGGGTGATGATCTCGGCCATGTGCGGCGCGGTGCTCATGATCATCACCAGAAGATTGAGCAGGCGCGGATTGGATTGCAGCAGGCTGAAAAGCTGGATACCGGCGGGCAGGCCTTGCAGGAAACCATCGAAACGCAGCAGCGCTTCATCGGCGCGTTTCGTCTCGGCGAAGGCTTTCAGGAGCGCCGGCGTGAGTTCGGTCAGCCGCTCGCGCGCTTCCGCCGACTGCGTGGCGCGGTAACGGCCGAAATGCCATGTGCGTATGATGCGGCATATGTCGCTCGGCCGCTCGAAGCCCATGGCGGCGAGCGTCTCCAGCGTGCCGGGATCGTCCACGTCACCGGTGAAGACGAGATTACCGCTGGCCGCGCCCAGTTCCGGCGCCTGCTCGAACAATGCGGCATAGTGCTTCTCCACCACCTTGAGCGCAGCGAGAAAGGCTTCCGAAAACGCCGACGGATCGGCATAGCCCATCATATGCGCCACACGGGCGAAGCCCTCGTCGTCCTCCGGCAGGATGTGGGTCTGCTCGTCGGCGATCATCTGGATGCGGTGTTCCACGTCGCGCAGGAAATAATATTCGCGGGTGAGCGAATCGCGCGCCCTTTCGGTGATCCAGCCGCGCTCGGCCAGTCTGGCCAGCATCGGCACCGTCTGGTTGCCGCGCAGTTCGGGGAAGCGCCCGCCGGCGATAAGCTGCTGCGTCTGCACGAAGAACTCGATCTCGCGGATGCCGCCGCGCCCCAGCTTCACATTGTGGCCGCGCACGGCGATGTCGCCATGGCCGCGATGGGCGTGGATCTGCCGCTTGATCGAATGGACATCGGCGATGGCCGCGTAATCGAGATATTTGCGCCAGACATAAGGCGACAGTTCGGCCAGCACCGCCTTGCCCGATGCGCGGTCGCCCGCCACGGGACGCGCCTTGATCATCGCCGCGCGTTCCCAGTTCTGGCCGCGCCCCTCGTAGTAATGCAGCGCCGCGCCGACGGGGATGGCGAGCGGCGTCGATCCCGGATCGGGCCGCAGGCGCAGATCGACGCGGAACACGTAGCCATCCGCCGTGCGGTCCTGAAGGATGCGCACCAGCCGCCGCGTCAGCCGCGAAAACGTCTCCACGCAGTCGAAGGGGTCGCCGATGGCGGGCCGCGTCTCGTCGATAAAGACGATGAGGTCGATATCGGAGGAATAGTTAAGCTCGCGCGCGCCGAACTTGCCCATGCCGAGCACGATCCAGCCGCATTCCCTTTCGGGATCGGCACGGTCGGGCAGCTTGATCTTGCCGGCGGCGTCGGCGTCGAGCAGCAGGAAGCGGATCGCCGCCCCCGTGCAGGCTTCGGCCAGATCGGTAAGCCAGCCGGTCGTCGCGGCGGTATCGAAGATGCGGGCGAGGTCACAAAGCGCGATCAGCACATGGGCCTGCCGCTTGAGATTGCGCAGGTCCGTCATCAGCCCCGCCTCGCTCCCCCCCTCTTCCCGTCCGCAGGCCGCGATAGCATCCAGAATGCCGGCGAGCGCCGTTTCCGGTGCGGCGGAGGCGATATGGTCGAGAATCTGCGGGTCGCGGTTGAGGGCTTCGCGGATGAACGGCGAAAGATCGAGCACGGCGGAAAGGAAATCCGCCGCTTTCCTTTGTTTCAGCAGCGCCGCGACACGGCTAAGCGCCATCTCATCGGCCCGTGCGGCGAGATCGGCGAGAAAGCCGTTCACACGCTCGGGCGCAAGCGGTGTCAGGACGCGAATGTCCCGATCGAAAAACAATGCGTCTCGGTCCGATGTTTCCCCGTCCGTTTCCCTGACCCCGGCCGCCATGCGCCTCTCCCGGCATGAATTACTGTTGCGCTTCCGCCTTCGACAACGGAAACTCCAGCACGGCGCGCAGGCCCGGCCCGTTATCCTCAAGACGAAGCGCGCCACCGTGCAACTTCATGACCGCCTTGGCAAGGCTTAAACCGAGACCGGAACCGGGCTGGCTGCGGCTTTCCTCCAGCCGCACGAAGCGCTCGGTCGCCTGCTCGCGCTTTTCCTCCGGGATGCCCGGTCCGTTATCGGTGACGACGATACGCATCCATTGCGGATCGCGCTCCATGCCGAGCGTCACGGTTGCCGAACGGCCCTCGCCGCCGGCATATTTGATGGCGTTGTCCACGAGATTGGATACGGTCTGGCCTACCAGTTCGCGGTTGATGTGCAACGGCGCGTCGTCGAGGGCCCCAAGCGTCAGGCCGACGCCGGCATCCTCGGCCACGGGCTCATACATTTCGGCCACGTCGCGCACGATCGGCGCGACCGGCATGTCCTCAAGGTTTTCCGCCGAATAGCCGGCCTCAAGGCGCGAGATCATCAATATGGCATGGAAGGTGCGGATGAGCTGGTCGGATTCGCCGATGATATCGTCCAGCGCGGCACGATATTCCGGCCCGGCCTTCCTGCCGGACAGCGCCTCCTCGGCGCGGTTGCGCAGGCGCGTCAGAGGCGTCCTGAGGTCATGGGCGATATTGTCGGAAACCTGCCTCAGCCCCTCGTTGAGATCGAGGATGCGGCCCAGCATCATATTGAGATTGACCGAGAGGCGGTCGAACTCGTCGCCGGAACCGTTGACGGGCAGACGTCCGGTCAGGTCGCCGTCCATGATGCGCTGCGAGGCGCGCGATACCTCATCGATACGCTTCAGCGCGCGGCGTCCGACGAAGAACCAGATCAGGAAGGCGCCGACGCTCATAATGCCGAGCGCCAGCATCAGCGAGCGGCGCACGATGTCGCGGAAGCGTTCCGGCTCGCCGAGATCGCGTCCGACCAGAAGCTTCATGCCGTTGGGCAGCGCGATCACCACGGCGATGGCGCGGTGCTCCGTCTCGCTGCCCCGCTCGCCGTAGCGCTGGTAGGTGAAAGACTTTTCCACGATGCCGTCGGTGTCGAGCACGCCCGGCTGCACGCTTTGCACATTGCCGGCGAGAATGCGCCCGGTCGGGTCGGCGACGAGGTAGAGATAGGCACCCGGCTGGCGCGAGCGGTAGCCGATGGTGCGCACGAGCTGGGGAATGCCGCCGCGCGCATAGCTCTTGCCGATGCTGGCGACTTCCTCCGCCAGCGCCTGCTGGGTCTGGCCCGCGACGATGGAGGCGGACAGGTTGGTCATGTAGAAGACGAGCGCGACCGCGCCAACGGCGAAGAGCAGGAGATAGAGCGCGGAAAGCCGCGCCGCCGTGGTGCGCATCAGCGCCGAAAAACGGCTCATCCGCTCACCTTGCCGGCACCTGTCCTGTCGGCGTCGGCCTTGTTCTCAGGCTTGTCGGCCTGTTTCGCGCGGCCCGCCTTGAGCATGTAGCCCGCGCCGCGCACCGTATGCAGCAGCGGCCCGTCGAAACCCTTCTCGATCTTGGAGCGCAGGCGCGAGATATGGACGTCGATCACATTGGTCTGCGGATCGAAATGATAATCCCAGACATTTTCCAGCAGCATGGTGCGGGTGACGACCTGCCCGGCATGGCGCATGAGATATTCGAGCAGGCGGAATTCGCGCGGCTGGAGCGTGATCTCCGCCCCCTGCCGGCGCGCGGTATGGGCGAGCCGGTCCAGCTCCAGATCGCCGACACGGTAGATCGTGTCCGCCTCGCGCGGGCTGGAACGGCGTTGCAGCACCTCCACGCGCGCCAGAAGCTCGGAAAAGGCATAGGGCTTGGTCAGATAGTCGTCCCCGCCGGCACGCAGGCCGGTCACACGGTCGTCCACCTCGCCCAGCGCCGAGAGGATCAGCACCGGCGTCTCCATGCCCTTGGCGCGCAACGCCGCGATGACGGAAAGCCCGTCGCGCTTCGGCAGCATGCGATCCACCACAAGCACATCATAATTGCCGTTTTCCGCCAGCGCATGACCCGTCTCGCCATCGCCGGCGATATCGGCGGAATGGCCGGCCTCGGCGAAAGCCTTTTCCAGATAGCGGGCCGCTTCGCGGTCGTCTTCGATAACGAGAATCTTCATGGCGTCACTTATATACCGATTCAAAACAAAACGACGTCAGGCGATTTGGTCGCCTGACGTCCGGTCATGGATCAGAATGGTCCGTCAGTTCTGATCGATGGGCAGGGCGACGAAGCGGTTCTGGTCGTTGTTCTGCAATTGCAGCAGCACAGCCTTGCGTCCCGCCTTGGCGGCATCGTGGATGGCCTTGTCGATATCGCTCGCCGACTTCACCGCCTGGTTGTTGACGGTGACGATCGTGTCGCCGGAATGGATGCCGCGATCCGCCGCATCGCTGTCCGGGTCCACATCGGTCACGACGACGCCGTTGCCGTCCTCGGCGGGCACCACAGTCAGGCCATAGGAACCGAGCGTCGTGCCCCTCTCGCCGTGGTTCTGCTCCTCGCCCGACGCACTGCCGGTGTCCTTCAGGTTCTTCGGCATGGCCGCGACGGTCACGTCCACTTCCTCAGACTTGTTCTTGCGCCAGACGGTGAGCGCGGCCTTCGTGCCGGGGGTGATGTTGGCGATCTTGCGGGCGAGGTCGCGCGGGTCCTGCACGGTCTGCCCGTTGACGGCGGTGATCACATCGCCGGCCATGATGCCCGCCTTGATGGCCGGGGCGTCCTTCTGCGGCGAGGCGACGATGGCGCCCTTCTCGTCGGACAGGCCGATGGAGGCGGCGATGTCCTTGGTGACGGGCTGGATTTCCACGCCGATCCAGCCGCGCTCGACCACACCCTTCTTGATAAGCTGGTCGACGACCTGCTTGGCCGTGTTGGAGGGAATATCGAACGCGATGCCGACACTGCCGCCCGACGGCGAGAAGATAGCGGTGTTGATGCCGATCACCTGGCCGGACAGGTTGAAGGTCGGGCCGCCGGAATTGCCCTTGTTGACGGGTGCATCGATCTGGATGAAATCGTCATAGGGGCCATCGCCGATATCGCGGCCGCGCGCCGAGACGATGCCCGAAGTCACCGTGCCGCCGAGGCCGAACGGATTGCCGACCGCGACCACCCAGTCGCCGACGCGCACCTTGCTGTCATCGCCGAAGGCGACATAGGTGAACTTGCGCTTGGGATCGTTGACCTTGAGCACGGCCAGATCGGTACGCGGATCGGTGCCCACCAGCTTGGCGTTGAGTTCGGTGCCGTCGTCCATCACCACGGTATAGGAATCGCCCGCGGTGACGACATGGTTGTTGGTGACGAGATAGCCGTCGTCCGAGATGAAGAAACCGGAGCCCTGCGCGACAGCGCGCTCGTGGGCGGGACGGTCCTTGTGGTCGTCGTTGCGACGGTTTTCGAAGCGGCGTTCATGGCGCTGTCCGCCGCGCGGATCAATGCCGAAATCGCGGAAGAAGCGCTTGAGCGGCGCATCGTCGGGAAGCTGGTCGAAGCCGGGAGGGCCGAAGAACTGCTGGCCGTCATTATCGGAGGCCGTATCCTGCACCTTCTTCTTGACACGCACGCTGACCACGGCCGGACGCACCTTGGCTACCAGATCGGCAAAACCGGGAATCTGCGGTGCCGTAACCTGCACCGGATCGGCGCGCGCGCCGTCGAGAATGCCAAGCGGGCCGGTGACGACGAAAGCGCCCGCCAGCGCGGCGGACAGAGCAACGGCGGCGACACCCCTGCGATAGCTGGAAATCCTGGGTCTGGACATTTCTTTCTCCTTGACGGCTCTGGATGCGGCCCCTTGCCGGTTCCGGCAAAGCAGGTCCTGTGAAGCTTTATAGGGTACAAAGTAGCCGGGGCTACCTTACCAGCCGATTTCCGCAAGATGAAAGTTTCGTAAGGTTGACGGCGGAGGACAGCAGGGCGGCATGAGCAATGGCCCCGCCGGCTTACTCGCCCGTTCCCTTGCTTCCCGTTCCCAAGAGCCGCTCAAGTTCCGCCTTTTCGCTGTCCGAAAGCGGTTCGGCGGCGGCGCCGGCGCGGCGCCGGCACGAGGCGGCGAAAAGCGCGCCGGCGCCGATCACCAGAACGATGACGGGAAAGCCCCAGAGCAGCACAGTGCGCGCCTCCAGACGGGGCTTGAGGAGCACGAATTCGCCATAGCGCGCGACGATGAAATCCATCACCTGCCGGTCCGTATCGCCCGCCTTGAGGCGGTCGCGCACGAGGATGCGCAGGTCGCGGGCGAGATCGGCGTTGGAATCGTCGATGGATTCGTTCTGGCAAACCATGCAGCGCAACTGGCTGGAAATGGCGCGGGCGCGTTTTTCCAGCGCAGGATCGGACAGAACCTCGTCCGGGTTGACGGCCAGCGCCGCCGTCGCCTGAAAGGCCAGCACCACCGCGAGCGTGAACGCGGCGACAAGACGCCTCATGTCGAAGCCTCCGCCTTGCGCCCCGCCTGCCGCACAGTGCCCGCACTTCTGGCCGGCGCGCCGACGCGCAGGCGGCGGTCGGCCAGCGAGCACAGCCCGCCCAGCATCATGACGATGGCGCCGAACCAGATCAGCGTCACCATCGGCTTCCACCACAGCCGCACCACGATGGAGCCGTCATTCTGCTCGTCGCCGAGCGCCACATAGATCTGGCCGAAACCGATCGTCCTCATGCCCGATTCGCTGACCGGCATACGCCGCGCCGGGAAGAAACGCTTCGACGGCTCCACCCTGCCGAGGTCCTGCCCATAGGCGCCGGTGATGGTGAAGCGGCCGCGGTTCTCGGTGAAGTTCGGGCCGGTCACAGGCTGCATCCCCTCGAAGTGCAGCGTGTAATCGGCGGCCTTCACGGTATCGCCGGGGTGCATGACGAGAATATTCTCGGTGCCGAAGGTAGAGACGGTGACGATGCCGAACAGCGTCACGCCGAGACCGAAATGCGCCAGCGCCGTGCCGTAAGCCGAGCGCGGCAGGCCGCGCAGGCGCGCGAAGGCCGTGGCGGGAGTGACCTTGCCGATGCCCGCCTTGAGCGCGAGGTCGGTCAGGCTGCCGAAAACCAGCCATGCCGCAAGCCCGATGCCGCCGGCGGCCAGCACCGCATGGGCGGACGTCTTCCACAGCACGATGCCGGCAGCGATCAGCGCGAGCGCGAAGGCCGTCATCAGGCGCTGCGCCACGGCATAAAGGTCGCCGCGCTTCCATGCCAGCAGCGGGCCGAAGGGCACGGCGAAGAGAAGCGGCACCATCAGCGGGCCGAAGGTCATGTTGAAGAAGGGCGCGCCGACGGAAATCTTCGAGCCGGTGAGCGTTTCGAGCAGCAGCGGATAAAGCGTGCCGACCAGAACCGTGGCGGCGGCGGTGGTCAGGAACAGGTTGTTGAAGACCAGCGCGCCCTCACGCGAGACGGGATGGAACAGCCCCCCCGCCGCGAGGTTCTGGACGCGCAGCGCGAAGAGCGACAGCGCGCCGCCGATGAAAACGGCGAGAATGGCGAGGATGAAAAGGCCGCGCCCCGGATCGGTGGCGAAGGAATGCACGGATGTCAGCACGCCCGAACGCACGAGGAAGGTGCCGACCAGCGACAGGGAGAAGGTCAGGATGGCGAGCAGCACCGTCCAGATCTTGAGCGCCGAGCGCTTTTCCATCACCAGCGCGGAATGGAGCAGCGCGGTGCCCACCAGCCAGGGCATGAGCGAGGCGTTCTCGACCGGGTCCCAGAACCACCAGCCGCCCCAGCCCAGTTCGTAATAGGCCCAGTAGGACCCCATGGCGATGCCGCCGGTGAGGAAGCACCACGCCACCAGCGCCCATGGCCGCACCCAGCGCGCCCATGCCGCGTCGATGCGGCCCTCCATCAGCGCGGCGACGGCGAAGGAGAAGCAGACCGAGAAGCCGACATAGCCGAGATAGAGCAGCGGCGGATGGATGGCGAGGCCGATATCCTGAAGGATCGGATTGAGGTCGTTGCCCTCCATCGGCGCCGGAAAGATGCGCGTAAAGGGGTTCGAGGTGAAGATGATGAAGAGGAGAAAGGCGCTGGCGATCCAGCCCTGCACGCCCAGCACATTGGCGCGCAGCGTATCCGGCAGGTTGTGGGAAAAGACGGCCACCAGCGCGCTGAAAAGGGTGAGGATGAACACCCACAGAAGCATGGAGCCTTCATGATTGCCCCACACGCCGGTGATCTTGTAGAGGAGCGGCTTTTGCGAATGGGAGTTCTCGACCACGTTGAGGACGGAGAAATCCGACACGACATGGGCATGGACCAGCACCGCCGCCGCCAGCACGATCAGCGCGAAGGAGGCAAGCGCCGTCGGCACGGCCACCGCCATGAGCTGCGGGTCGCGGCGATGCGCGCCCACCACCGGAAGCACCGACTGGACCAGCGACAGGGCCAGCGCCAGAACGAGGGCGAAATGACCGATCTCGACGCTCATTTTCCCTCCCACACGCCCTTGGCCTTCAGGCTGTCGGCGAGATCCTTGGGAATATATTTCTCGTCATGCTTGGCCAGCACGCTGTCGGCATGGAAAAGGCCGTCCGGCCCGAAGCGTCCTTCGGCCACCACCCCCTGCCCCTCGCGGAAAAGATCGGGCGGAATACCGTCGAAAACCACTTTCACCGTCTTGATCGTATCGGTGACGGTGAAATAGAGCAGGCTGCCGTCATGGCGGACCGATCCCTTTTCCACCAGACCGCCGAGGCGGAACTGCGCGCCGGAGGTCATATCCTGCGGGGTGATATCGGCGGGCGTGCGGAAGAAACGGATATCCTGGCTGAACGCCATCAGCATCAGGCCGACCGCGACAGCCAGCACCGCGAGCGCGCCGGCGATCAGCATCAGGCGCTTGCGCTTGCGCCGTCCAGCCGGATGGACGAAGCGCGGCGCACTCCCGGATTTCGCCCTGTTCTCTTCTGCGGTCGCGCTCATTTTGTCGGCTCCAGCCCCAGCCCGGCGGCAAAACCCTGCAATTCGGTCCGCGCATCACCCTGAAGGGCGATCATGCCCCGGTTCAGCGCATCCTGCGCCGCATCGCGGCGGCCAAGGATCATATAGGAGCGGACCAGCCGCTTCCAGCCCTCGATATCCCCGCCATTCGTGCGAAGACTTTCATCGAGACGCTTGACCATGCCCTCGATCATGGCCTGTCGGTCCTGCGGCGACAGCGACGAAGCGGCTTTCATGTCGTCCTCGGTCGGGCCTTTCTGCGGCGCCGATTCCGACGGCGCGCCGATACGCGCGATGGCCTGCTGCAACGCGCCGCGCCACGGCGCATCGGCGGGCGCCTTGTCGAGGAAGGATTGCAGGCGGCTTTTCGCCTCATCGGGGCGCCCGTCCTGCACCTCGCCCTCGGCAAGATAGATTTGCGGGCGCACGTCGCCCGGTTCGAGCCCCGCCGCCTTTTCGAACAGGGCTTCCGCCTCAGCCGTCACGGTGCCGCCGGCCACCGCCGTCAGGCTTTCCGCCAGCCCTTCGATACGCTGAAAATTCTCGCCCGCAAGGCGGATCGCTGTGCGCCAGGCATTGACCGAGTCGGCGGCACGGCCGAGCCGCAGATAGACCGGGGCCAGCACGTCCCAGCCGCGCACGTCGTTCGGGTCCTGCGCCAGATGCGCCTCGGCGCGTGCAACCAGTTCATCGATGGAGCTGCGAGCGGGATTGGCCGCAAGCCGTGCGGCAAGCGGCATGGAAGGCATGTCCGGCTGGCCGAAAAGCGGATAGATCCCCCACGCGATCAGCGGAACGGCCAGCACCGCGGCGAAGGCCAGAACCCGGCCGGAGCCCGGCCGCACGCCCACGCGCGTCGCATCGCGCGCGGCCTTTTCGGCACTCAATATGCGCCGCGAAATCTCGATGCGCGCCTGCTCGGCGCTTGTCGCGTCGATCTGGCCGCGCGCGGCATCGGCTGCGACCTCGCGCAACTGATCGCGGTAGACTTCGAGGTCGTTGCTTTCAGGCGGCAGCACCGCGGACTTGCGCCGCGTCAACGGCAGCAGCACGGCCAATATGGCCGCCACCGTCAACAATGCTGCGATCAACCAGAATCCCATGGCGTTGACTTAAGCCCTGCCACGGCAAAAACCAACATCAACCTGCCCCAGGAGAGCGGATAGGGCAATTCGCCGCAAAGGCGCCCCGACTGTCAGTTGAGCGGGGTCCAGCTTCCGTCCGGGTTGCGGCAGGCGGTACCGCGCGCGGTCTGCGGCGTGCCGCCGATCGTATAGGTGTGGGTATATTGGCGGCAATTCTGCGAGCCGACCTGATAGGGCTGCGCGGCGGTGACTTCGCCGGAATTGGAACCGCTCGTCCATGAGACGGACTTTCCGGCCGGGGAGTATTCCAGCGCGCGGTATTCGGCTTCCAGCGCCTTCTGCCGGTCGGCGGCGCTCAGCTGGTTCGCGGCATTGCCGAGCAGTCCGTTGCCGAGCGGGGTGAGCAGGCTGGTCTGCGGCTTGGCCGGCGTCCTGCCGAGCGAAGGCAGGCCGACATGCCTGATGCCGCTGCCGGGCGTACCGCAGGCGGACAATACCAGCGGCAAGGCCAGAGAGAGGGCCAGAATCGGCAGCGCCGGAACAGCCGCGCCGTTGGCGGAAAAGCGGGATACCTTCTTCATCGCAAACAAGCCTTCAGTGACAATAAGCACGCATATAAACACATGGCACGATTTTCCTAGAGTATTTTGCGCCCTGGTGGTCTGATTCCGACATTTGCACCCGCCTGATACAGGCGCAGGAGCAAATGTCGGAATCGAAAAGACCATTGGTGAAACTGTTCGGCGCCGCATAATTCGGCGACAACGTATTACATGAAGCTGAACCGGGAAGCCCGGCTTTCAGTTCCATGTGCCGGCTTCAATCTTCCGCGAGCGGCAGCGCCACGCGGACGCGCAGGCCGCCGAGCCGGCCCTTGTCCAGCTCCAGCCCGCCGCCATATTCGCGTATCGTGTCGCGCACGATGGCAAGGCCGAGGCCGGTGCCGGGCTTGGTCTCGTCGACGCGGCTGCCGCGTTTGAGCGCTTCCTCGATCCTGTCCGCCGCCAGTCCCGGCCCGTCATCCTCTATCGCGATCTCGAACTGCCGCTTGCCGACGACAGGCGCGACGCCGATAGCGATACGCCCGCGGCCCCATTTACCCGCATTTTCAAGCAGATTGCCGACGATCTCCTCCAGATCCTCGCGCTCCCCGGCGAATACAGCCTCAGACATGGCATTGTTCAGGCTCACCTCGAAACCGGGATTGAGCTTGGCGCTTACCCGCCGCATCCGCTCCAGAACCGGAGCGACGGGTGTGCGGAACACCACGCTGTCGCGCTGCGCGGCGATGCGCGCGCGCTGGAGGTAGTGCTCGATTTGCACCTGCATCGCCTCGCTCTGCTCGCGCACCACGCGCCCCTGATCGCCGCCAATGGCGCGGCCCTCGTTGACGAGCACGGAAAGCGGCGTCTTGAGCGAATGGGCGAGATTGCCGACCTGCGTGCGCGAGCGTTCCATGATGCGCCGGTTGTTCTCGATCAGCGCATTCATCTCGTGCGCCAGCGGCGCGATCTCCGTCGGCAGCGACGCGTCGAGCCGCGACGAGCGGCCTTCGCGTATGTCGGCCAGCGCCTGCCGCACCTTGTCGAGCGGGCGCAGGCCGAACAGGATCACCGCCGCGTTGATAAGAATGCTGCCCATGCCGAAAATGCTGAGATAGGCGGTGAGCCGCGTGCGGAAATCGGAAACTTCCTTCCTTACCTCGCTCAGATTGCCCATGACACGGAAGCGCGCCACATGGTTGGCGCTGTCCAGAACCACTTCCGTTTCCACGACATAGAGTTCCTCGCCATTGAGGCCCGGCAGCGAATAGCTGCGCATGAAGGAACTGTCGAAAGGCACCTGCGTGACGGGGATTTCCGGCACCGTGCGGCCGATGAGGGAGGGCGACTGGAGCCGCCCGGTGACGCCGGGCGTCACCGGCTCCACCGACCAGTACCAGCCGGAAAGCGGCCGCGAATAGCGCAGGTCGCCCAGTTCCGGGCGGCCCTGCAAGGTTCCGTCCGGGGAAATGCTGACCGCGCCGACGAGACTGAAAAGATGCGCCGAGAGCAGCCGCTCGAAATTGTTGCGCGCAGCGGTACGATAGAGCGAGCCGATCAAAGTCGCCACCACCACCAGCGCCACGATGACCCATACCGTCGAGAGCGTTACGACGCGGACGGCGAGCGAGCGCAGCGGCGGAAAAGTGCGGAGAAGCTTCAGCGGCGGCTCTCCCCCGCTTCGTCCGTGCCGTCGGAGCGCATACGGTAGCCCATGCCGCGCACGGTCTCGATGAGATCGACGCCCATCTTCTTGCGCAGCCGCCCGACGAAGACCTCGATCGTGTTGGAATCGCGGTCGAAATCCTGATCGTAGAGATGTTCGACCAGTTCGGTGCGCGAGACTACCTCGTCCATGTGGTGCATCAGGTAGGAAAGCAGGCGGTATTCGTGCGAGGTGAGCTTGAGCGGCGCCCCGTCGATGCTGGCCTTGGAGGTCTTGGTGTCGAGATGAAGCGGCCCGCAGACGAGTTCCGACGAGGCATGGCCGGCGGCGCGGCGGATGAGCGCGCGCATCCGCGCCAGCACTTCCTCGATATGAAAGGGCTTTGCCACATAGTCGTCGGCGCCGGCGTCGATGCCGGCCACCTTGTCGCTCCAGCGGTCGCGGGCAGTGAGCATGAGCACGGGCATGGCGCGTCCATCGCGCCGCCAGCGCTCCACCACGCTGATTCCGTCCATATGCGGCAGGCCGATATCGAGGATCACCGCGTCATAAGGCTCCGTGTCGCCGAGGAAATGCCCTTCCTCGCCGTCATAGGCGCTGTCCACCACATAGCCGGCGGCGGCCAGCGCGTCCGACAATTGCCGGTTCAGGTCCTTGTCGTCCTCAACGATCAGGATACGCAAGCGGACAGTCTCCCGTTATAGGCTCCCATAATAAGCGCCCATGATATGCATGAACGCTTTGCACGAACCGCCGCGCGTCGGAAAGGACACGCGGCGATCCATCGTCTTGCAGTCGCTTATTGAGCGGGAACCGCCACTTCCACGCGGCGCGGGCGCTCGCCGCCGCGGCCGGGCACCAGCACCACCACGACGCAGACCGGCTTGCCGTTCTGTGTCGTGGGCGTGGACTTGGCGAGCTGGCCGCCCTGCGAAGCGGCCACCCGTTCGCCAACCGCCGCGCAATCTCCGGCGGCTGCGATCAGGAGGCGGGCCTTCTGCGGCGCGGCAACCGGCGTGATGCCGGCATAGGCCGGGAAGGAGACAAGACCGGCCGCGAGAAGCGCGATAAGGTGAGGTACAGGGTTCTTTGTCATCATGTCGCCATGTATAGCGCCCGACGGCTGAACGATGGATGAACGGCCACCGCCCCGTCGGGCCTTGAAGATAAGCCAGATTCTAGCTATCACGCTTTATGAAATTATGAAATGCGCGATGTTGCCCCCATGCGGCCGATAATCGTCACCATCGCGGCGACCGCGGTCGCAAGCTGCAGCAGGATATCGGCCAGCGCGCTCTGGTCGATCATGTCGGTGGCGAGGCCGAACATGCCGGCCAGCGACAGAAGCACCGCCACCAGCCCCGCCCAGACCGTGCGGGAAAGATACCATGGCTTGTCGGTTGTCATTCGTTCATTCTCCTGAAGATCACACGCCGTTTTCCAATTCGAGTGGAACGAATTTGACATTTGCCTCCCATGCGACATCGAGCGGCGAGCAAATGTCAAATTCAAAAGTTCCACTAGACAATCAATAAGTTACTAGCGGTCTTTTCGATTCCGACATTTGCTCCTGCGGTTGTATCAAACGGATGCAAATGTCGGAATCAGACCACTAGCATAGCCGCGTCGCCCGCCCCGCTGCGCGCCCCGACCATGGCGACGCGGATGCTGAACGGTCCCGGTGCGGTCTCGGCCGCGCGCAACGCCCGCACATAGGTCCAGAACGGTGTTTCCACCTCGGCGTGGCGCAGCATGCTTCCACCCTGCCAGACCTCGACGGCATAAAGCTCGTTGTCCTCGCCGAGCGGAATATCCGTGCCGAGCCAGCTATCGGCATCGATCCGCCCCCGCCTGATCCAGCGCAGGGCGAGATCGCCGTCGGCAGTCCATTCGTGCTTCAGATGGACGGGCGAAAGCGGGCGCAGGGCGCGCAATCCGCCGGTCATTTGCACCGTGTCGAAGAAGGCGTCGGAGAAGGTCTTGCCGGCAGCACCGATACGCCAGTTGAGTTCCAGCCCCAGTTCGGAGGCCGAAAGCCCGGCGGAAATCACCGCTCCGTCCAGCAGCACGAAAGGCGCCTCCGCCGGCTTCGCCTGAAGTGCGGCCGCCTCGGTGCCGAGCTGGCCGCGCAGCAGCCGGCGGAGCCGCCAGCGATTCTGCCCGATCTCTTCAGCGTCGAGGAACTGGAACACTTCCCATGTTCCGTCCGGCGCCTTCAGAAGGCCGGTATTGGCCCCGTTCAGCACCTGCGCGAGCGGCACTGACTGCAATTCGCCGGAATAAAGGATGATCTCGGCGGCATCGCCCGCCAGCAGACGACCGGACGGGCCGCCCGGAAGTGCTGCGGCCAGTTCGCCGATCACCGCCCTTTCCGTGACAAGCACGCGCTCGGAAAAGCCCTCCTCGACCGGCGAGGCGTAAGCCGCCGCACCGCGCCAGGGCTTCGCATGGCAGGCTATGCGGAACTGTCCCGCCGGCTCCTCCGCGCCCGGCCAGAGCGGCAGATCGAGCAGATGGAAAAGCGGCTTCATGTCGGTGGCGGGGCCGCCCGGCACGGACACCGGCGTTTCGCTCCTGTCGGTAAGGACGATGTTCGGCGCGAGCGCCGTGGCCTTGACCGCGCGCACAGCGCCGTCCTCGATCCCTGTCACCACGTAATCGCGCCCGCCGCCTGCCATGTCGAGCCGCAGCCGGTCGCCGGCATGGAGCGCGGCGTTCGACCATGGCAGCGAGAAGCGCGCCGTGCGCCGCTCGGCGTGCCGGCGCGCCATCCACGCCTCGGCCAGCGCCCCCGCCTGCCCCTGTTCCATCGAACCGGAAAGGCTCAGCGTCTCCGTGCCCTGCCCCGCATCGCGGCGGGCGCTCGCCGCCATGACCTGAAAGTCGCGCATCGGATCGTTGCAGTAGAGTTCCACTTGCGACGGCAGCGTGCCGCCGTCCTCCAGTTCCAGCGTCAGCGCCTCGCCTTCCTCCGGCTGCACCAGCGCCTTGCCCAAGGAAAGCACGGGCGCGCCGCGCTGGATGTTGCGAAACACGAATCGCCCGGCCTCCTCATAGCCGTGTACGCCAAAGGCGTTCAGGAGCGGCTCCAGCACGCCGCGCGCGCTCGACGGCTCCGCGATGACGAAGCCGGAGAGATGCCCCTCCGTACCGGAGCAATCTGCTTCACCCAGACCGAAATCAGAAAGGATCGCGGCGATCAGTTCGTCCAGCGCCACGCCGCTCAGACGCCCGTTCAGCCAGTGGCCGAGCCGCCAGTTCGCCGTGTCGCCCCAGACCGTGTCGCCGAGCGGAAATTCGGGAAAAGGCCGCGTATCCCATGCCCAGACATAGACGCGCTCGCGGTCCAGCATCGGCCCGCCATAAAGCGCAGACACCGGATTGCTCTCACGCCAGTGGCTGTCATGGGCGCGCAGGAAGCGGTCCATGGCGCCGTCGGCACGCCCGCCGCTGGAAAAATAAGGTGTGGCGTTTTCCGACGATTTCGGATCGGGAAAGACATTGGGCTGGTTCGGCCCCTTGTCCACCGCCGGGCAGCCCAGCTCGGTGAACCATATGGGCTTCGACTGAGGCACCCAGCCGGTCGGCTGCGGTGTTTCCGCGCCGCCGATACGGTTGAAATGCGGATTGCTCCACCACGCGGCGATATCCTTGTAGCGATAGACCCACGGCTTGCCGGCCATCCCGTCCGTGATCGGCGTGCGCCGGCGGGCAACGCGATCCTCCGCACTCGCATAATACCAGTCGAAGCCCTCGCCGGATGCGACGCCGCGCGCAAGGCCGGCCAGATCGTAAGGCGTCTCGAAACTATCCGGGTTGCCCCCGCTGAAATCCGTGTCGCGCCAGTCGGAAAGCGGCATGTAATTGTCGATGCCGATGGCGTCGATGGCCGGGTGCGACCACAAGGGATCGAGGTGGAAGAAGAGATCGTCGGTGCCGTCCTGCGCCTGATAGCCCGCATATTCCGACCAGTCCGCGCCATAGGTTATGCGGCAGGCCGGACCAAGACGGCCACGCATCTCCGCCGCCAGCGCACAGAGATGGTTCACGAAGGGAAAGCTCGCGCGCCCGTCGCGAACCGAAGTAAGGCCGCGCAGTTCCGAACCGAGCAGGAAGGCGTCCACCCCGCCCGCCCTCGCGGCGAGATCGGCGCAATGGCGCAGGAAGCGGCGATAGCCCCATTCGCCTTCGACAAACGCCGTCACCTGATCCGCCGCCGCCGGCGTCGCGTCGGGCGAGCCGGCCACGCCGATCGCGGGAAAGCAGGTGATGCGGCCGCGCCATGGATAGGCGGGCTGGCCGATGCCGCCAGAAGGCGACGGCAAGGTGTTGCCCGCAGGCACATCCATCATCACGAAGGGATAAAGCGTGACGGAAAGCCCGCGCGCCCTGGCATCGCGGATGGCGGCGACGACACTCTCGTCGGACGGCGTGCCGCCATAGGCAGCGCCCTCTCCGTTGGTCGAGATCAGGTGCGCCGCCCCGCGCGCGACATTCTCCACCTTCCATACACGGCTGGCCTTGCGCGCCGACAACGCCGTGACACCCGGACGGATGCGGCATTGCCCGGCGCGCAGGTCGTCGCCGAACCATGACAGCACGATCGCCACATGGCGCAGCGCCGGGCAGAGCGCCTGCAACTCGTCGAGCGCGGCAGTCCAGTCGCTCGCAGCACGAAGCGCATTGCGGTTAAGCACGCGCTTCGAACCGGGCGTCGGCTCGTCGGTGACGGCGACGGGCATGAGGCCGAACTCGGTCGAACCGGGGATCAGCGCCACAGCATTCAGATTGCGCGCCGCCTGTCCGACCGGGCGCACCACCTCGAACTGGAATTGCGGCATGCGATTGCCGTAGGCGTCGAGCGGGATGCGCTCGAACACCACATAGGCCGTACCGCGATAGGCGGGCGCCTTGCCGGCACCCTGTTTTGCCTCGATCAGCGGATCGGGCTGCTGGTCCGCCGTGCCGCGATGGACGCGCATCTCGATCTCGGTCAGGTCCAGTTCCTGGCCGTCCGCCCAGACACGACGGATGAAGGCGATTTCGCCCTCGGCCACCGCGTAAGCCGCATTGCCGAAATAGGAGTAGGTGCTGACCTTCGGCCCGCCCTTGCCGCCCTGCCGCTCAGTGGTCTTCTTTTCCTCGAAGCGCGTCGTCCAGATCAGCGTGCCGGAAACGCGCGCCGTGCCGTAGACGAAGGGCAATGCCGCGCCCTCCTCCGCCGTGGTCACGCGGCCGCCGTTCAGCCGCGCGCCCTCGATATGACGGGTGGAATTGATCAGCGCATTGTCGATGGCATAGCCGCCCATCGCGCCGAGGCCCGCGCCGATGGCCGCACCCACGGGGCCGAAAATGCCGCCGACGGCAGCACCCACCGCCTGAAGAACGACTGTCGCCATGGCTCATGCTCCCGGTTCAGGAAAAATGAAGATACCCGCGATGCGCCGCCGCCATTGCGGCACCAGCGCGGAGGACAGCACGCCATGGCCCTCATAGGCATGGATGAAGCGTCCGCCCCCATCTTCGCCACAAGCCATGATGCCGAGATGCTTGGCCGCGACATCGGGCCGCCAGCGAAAGACGATCAGATCGCCGGGCAGCGGGCCGCCGTCATCATCGCGCCGCGCCATGTGGCGGGAGGCGGCGGCAAGCAGCCGGTCGCCGGCGGCGGTCTCGTCCCAGTCAGGCGCGTAAGGACCAGGATTCTCCGGCTCGCAGCCATAAAGCGCGCGCCAGATACCGCGCACCAGACCGAGACAGTCGCAGCCGACGCCCTGCCTCGACGCGCCGTGGCGATAGGGCGTGCCGATCCAGCGTCCGGCCTCCGCCAGAACTCTTTCGGACATAATCATGGGACCAGCGCGCTCCCGTCATATTCGCTGCCGGTGCCGGCATAAGTGTAGGCGGCATCGTTGCCCGGCAGATGCGGGAAGCCGCGAAAATTGACGCCATTGCCGAACTTCGCCTTGCAGGTGGCAAAGCTCTTGTCGCAACCGGCGAGGATGCGGAACGTGTCGTCCGGCGCGGCGGGCATGACCGGCGGTTCGTTGAGGACGAGCCGCGTTCCGTCATGGGCCGCCACGCGCATCCGCGTGCCCGCATTGCCGCCACTTGTCCAGGTGAGATAACCGCCCGCGAACCAGCCGGACGCAAAGCCGTCGAGACCGGCCACGGTCAGTTCCGTTCCTTCGGCGGCAACGATCCGGCCCTCGCCGAGAAACCGCGGATCGTCCGCGCTCACGCCGCAGCGCGTGTCACCCGGCTCCGCATCGCAGAGGCGGCGCACGCGCCGCCCGCGCACGGCGTCGAAGGCCGCCGCCGCACCCTTCAGTTCCATCACGAAGCGGCTCCCCGAACGGCTGATCCGGTCGACCGTCCAGCGCCGCAGCAGCATATGCTGGTCGGGCGCGGCCCAGTTGACCAGATGCACCTCGACCGCGGCGCTGTCATAGCGCCCGTTCTCGATATCGGCCTCACCGATGCGCCTGGAGGAAAGCACGCCTTCCACCTCGCCGCCGGGGATGGCGAGACCGAGCGTGTCGGTGGCCTCGCTGGCGTCGAGGCCGGTCAGCGGATCGCAGGCCACACCGTCGACGGCGAGCACGCGGTCATGATCGGTGAAGCCGAGCGCGATCCCGTCGCGGCGGCGGATGATCCAGACAAAGCAATGGTTTGTCGTCTCTCCTTGCAAATGCGATTCAAGCGCGGGCGGAACGGGGATCATGCCTTGACCTCGACGATGGGGATTGAGGGAATTTCGCCGGCCCGGAACGAGGCGATGCTGGCGGTGAGCCGGTCGGTGTCGAAGCGCACCGGCACGTCGAACAGGAAGCCGGCACTGACCACCGCGCCGGGCGCGGGCGCGTAATCGGGCGTGAAGTGAACCGTTCCCGTATCGGGATCGACGCTGTAGGCCTCGCCTTCGGGCAGTTTCGCGCCATTGACGCCGACCGTCACCGATCCGGCCACGGGCCGGGTAATGATGCGGACATAGCTTTCATAATGCTTGCAGAGGCTGAAATCCGACGTAGCGCCGTCGCCGGTGCCGATCCGCTGGTCGCCATGCGACGGCGGCACGCCATCGGCGTTCGAGGAATGGTCGAAGGGATCGCGGAAGCGAAAGGCATGGAGCGAGCCGCGCCTTGCCTCGAAAAAGGCCAGCACCGTCTTGAGATCGTCGAGCGAGCGCAGGCCGGTTCCGGCGTCGAAATGCCGGCGCGATTGCGCCCAGCGCGCATTGCGCTTTTCCATGCCGGACGTCAGCGTGACGATCTCGTTGCGCCATTCCGGCCCGCCCGTCGCCCCGAAGGAGACGCCGAGCGGAAAGCGCACATCTTGAAAGGCTTCGCTCATGGTCTCTCCTCACGCATGATCTCATCCGAGAACCGGTTCCCACTTTTCGGGATCATGCTCATAACCTCCCTGCCCCGCGCCGCACCGCGCCCGCCAGCATGGCCGAAAGCTGCGCTTCCGATTTCCTGAACGAGGATGCGTCGGGCGAAGCCATGTTGAAGACCACCTGCACCTGCCTACCCCCGCCGTCGCCCGCGATGCCGAGGCGACCGTCCGCCCCGCGCGCAAGCGGCATGATCGCTTCCGCTCCCGCCTCGCCGGTGAGGCCGAGCGCGCCGTTGCCCATGCCGAAATAGGTCGGGCTGGACACCACGCCGCCCTTGGCGAAGGGCATGACGCCCTTCAGCCCGCCAAGAAGCCCGCCCATGGCCGAGGAGACGAGGCCTTCCAGCGGCTTCAGTCCCGCCGAAAGCGCGCTGCCGGCGAGGCTTCCGGCAAGGCCGCGCAGCACGTCCTCCAGCCCCTTGCCGGAAGAGATCGCGCCTTTCAGCGCGGAGCTCAGGCTGTTGCCGAAACTGGCGGAACGTTTTTCGAGGTCGGTCAGCGCGCGGTCGAAGGCGCTCGTATCCGCCGCGACGGATACGGTTACGGTTTCGTCTGTCATTTCAAGCTACCTGTTTTTCGCGCATTTCCGGACGCAAAACCGGTTCCCACTTTTGCTGGAAATGCTTGGTCGGGAAAGTTGCGCATCAGCGCGTCGAGCGCCTCACGCGAGGGCGCGTCGCGGGCGGGCAAAGCGGGGCCGAGCGCCGCCGCCAGTTCGCGCGGGGTCATGGACCAGAACGCCTGCGGGTTCAGCCGCAGCAGACCGAACCCCGCCCGCATGACCTCGGTCCACGGGAAAGGTTTCGGTTCAACTGCGGCTCTCAAGGGTTTGGCGCGGAATCGCTTTCCAATGCTTGACCGGCGCCGAAAGTAGCCGTGAGCAGCGCCGCGACGATGCGGGCGAAACCGGCTGCACCACCATCGGCGCGCATCCCGGCCACGTCGTCATCGGCGACCGCATGGCCGCCGCCGCGAAGCCCCGCGCAGATGATGCGCTGCATGTCGCGCGCCGAGAGCTTCGCGGTGGAAAAGCGCGCGATCAGTTCCGACAGGTTGTCGGTCTCGAAGGCCGATTCCAGTTCGGCCAGCGCGCCCAGCGTCAGGCAGAGCGTCCAGTCGCGCCCGTCCAGTCTTGCGGCAACCTCGCCGCGATGGCGGTTCACCATCATGCCCCCCATCATGCCAATGCCTCGAAGGCGATGAAGCCCGCCGATTCCAGCGCGATCTCGAAGGTCATTTCCGCGTCGTGATTGCCGCCATATTCGAGCGCGGTGATCTGGAACGGCCCGCTCACCGTGCCGAAATCCGGCAGTACGATCTGCCATTGGCCGATCTCGCCGCCGAAGAACAGGCCACGCACCAGCGCGTCCGACGCCGCATCCCTGAAGATGCCGGAGCCGCTGACGGAAACGCGCTGCACGCCGCTCCCCGCCAGCAATTGCCGCCAGCGCCCGGCGGAATCCGCGTCGGTCACGTCCACCGTCTCGGCGTTGAAGGCGATCCGCTTGGTGCGTAGGCCCGCGCAGGTCTCGAAACCGTCGTCGGCGCGCGCGGTCTTGAGCAATATGTCCTTGCCTCTTTGTGCTGCCATGGGAAATATCCTTTATTCGGGTTCGGTGACGGCGCGGTAGCGCATGGTGCCGAGGCAGGAGCCGCGCCCGTCCGTATCGCGGGCGAGAACTTCGTTCAGCGCGAGATTGACCAGCCGGTGCCCATCCAGAAGCGGCAGGCCGTCGCCGAGGATCACGGCAATGCGCCCGGCAATGTCGAGAACCCGGCCGCGGCCGCTGTCGCGCGCCCAGATCAGTATGTTGAGGAAATGCTCCGCCCCCGCCTCGGTCGCCGTGCTCCAGTCGCGGCTCACCGTCTCGCCCAGTGTCACATAGGGAAAGGGCGTCTTCGGCGGCACGCGGTCATGAATGCGCTTGCCGCCAAGCAGGACGGCGAGTTCCGCGTCGTCCCGCAGGGCTTCAAACAGCCCCTTCTGCAATGCTGCCGCGCTGCCCGTCATCGCCTGCCCCGCTTTCCGTCTTGAGAACCGTCCGGCCATCCGCGCGCGAAAGCGAAGCGCGCTCTTTGAGCGCGATTCCCTTCCAGCGCAAGGCCCGCACCAGACCGTCGAATGTCAGTTTCATGGTGAGGTTCATCGCCCCTCCTCCACGGCAAGGCAGGTGAGATAGCGTCCCGTCTCGTCCGGGTCGTGGACGGCGCGCAGGACGAAAACCCGCGCGCCCTTGCGCAGGCGCATGCCGGTCGCGACACCGTCGCGAAAGCGCAGCAGGATGCGGTGCGTCACCTCCGGCCGGGGCAGGACGCCGAAATCGCGCTGCGCGATCGAGACCTGCTCGATGCGGCCCCAGACCGTCGCCACTTCGGTCCAGCTTTCCGTGTAGCCGCCCATGTCGTCGGGCACGGGCTGCATCGCCTCCAGCGCCAGTTCGGCGGTGAGCCTGCCCGGATCAATGAAGACCATGTTGTTCATAGCGCCGCCCTCCGCCAGCCATCGACCATGCGGCCGACCATGGGCGGAAACGCCACGCCCGCGCCGCCTGCATCGACGCCGGTGCGCGTTTCGTAGAGATGGGCGGTGAGACTCAGGATCGCCTGTTTCAGCGCGTCGGGCACCTCGACGCCGGTCTCGCCGAAGCCGGCGACGAAATCCGTCTCCAGCCCCCGGAAGGTGGCGGCGTCGGGATAGTGCGCCATATAAAGCCGCTGGGGACGGCGTCCGTCCTGAAGCGCGTATTCCTCCGGCGCGAGCTGGATCGCCGTGCCGTCGGCCCGGTAGGCCACCACGGCGGTGACGGCCTTGACCGGATATTTGAACAGGGCCAGCCGGCCGGAGCGAGGCCAGCGGTCCACCTTGAGCTGCCAGGTCTGGTCGATGAGCGCCAGCCCGGTCTCGGCCTCGACCAGCTCGCGCGCCGTAGCGACGAGACGGCGGAGAATATCGTCCTCGCTGTCGGTCGAAATGCGCAGGAAAGCGCGTGCGTCGGCGATCGTCACCGGCTCCAGCGCCGGTGGCGTGACAAGAAACATCGTCATGGCTTTTCCCCACAGCATCGGCCCGAAAATCGGAATCGATTTTCGGAAAGCACGATGCGTCGTTTCAATAGGTCAGAGCGTTCTTTGTGCGTCCGCAAGGACGCACGGCGCTCTGGGATTATTCCTGAATGATAAATGACAAATCAGTCAGTTACGCACGGCCCCCGGACAAGGCCCCTGGACAAGGCCCCCGGACAAGGATCGTCTTCCCGCGGGTGTGAATCTACCTGCCAAAACCGGCAGGAAGGTTTCAAAAGGGCCTGTGAAACCTGACAGAACCTGTTGTACCGATCCGCTCAGGCCGCGAATTTCAGCAGCTTGATCGCGTCGAAGTCCTGCATGCCGCCGCCCACACGCTTGGTGGTGTAGAACAGCACATAGGGCTTGGCGGAATAGGGATCGCGCAGCACGCGCACCCCGATGCGGTCCACCACCAGATAACCGCGCATGAAATCGCCGAAGGCGATGGCCGGGGCATCGGCGGCGATGTCCGGCATGTGCTCCGCCTCGACCAGCCCGAAGCCCATCAGCGACGCCTTGCCGCCCACGGCTGCGGGCGGCTGCCAGAGATAGTTGCCGTCCTTGTCCTTCAGCTTGCGCAGGACGCTCTGCGTCTTGCGGTTCATGATGAAGTTCGCATTCTGGCGGTAGCCGGCCTTGAGCGCATAGATCAGTTCGATCAGGGTGTCGGACGGGTCCGTGGCGGGCAAGGCCCCGGCGACGCCGGTGGCGATATGGCCGAGCTTGCCCCACGCCCAGTTGTCCTCCGCGACCGTGTCGTAGCCGAGGAAGCCGCGCGGTTTGTTGACGCCGTCGCCGTTGACGAAGGCAGCACCTTCCTGCTCGGCGAAGGCGGTCTCCACCTCCTCCGCGATCCAGCGCTCCACGTCGATCGCCGCATCGTCGAGCAGCGAGGCGGTCGCCGCCGGCATGGCGTAGATTTCCATGGTCGGGAACTGCATCTCGGCCAGCTTCGCCGAAGCCGTCTGCGGACGGGCATCCGTTTCCGCCACCCAGCCGGTCGCCGGGCCGCTTACCGAGAAGGGCTTCTTCAGCACCGCGCCGGAGACCTGCCGCACCCCGGAAATGCCCCGGATCGGCGACAGCACCGCGAGGCGGCGGCCGATCTCGGTTTCGAGTTCCGCCGGCACCAGATAGCCGCCATCCGGGCCGGAAGCATAGGAATGCGCCTTCTGCTCGATGCCGCGCAGCGCCTGCTCGTCGCCCCGTCGCACATAACCGTCGAAAGCCTGCTTGTGCTCGGCCACGGCCAGCGGCGCATGGCCGCCCAGCGGCGGCCGGGCCTGTTTCAGCACATAGGCGTCGAGCGCCTGCTTCTGCTCGTCCAGCGCGCGGTTGATGCGCTCCACCTTTTCGGTGAGCAGAACGTCGGCGCCGGCATGTTTCTCGACCTTCTTCAGCCTTTCGTCATTGGCCTCGCGGAAGGCCGAAAAGGCGGACATGAATTCCTCGAAAGCCTCGCCGACATCGCCGCCACGGTCGATGTCCGGCACGAGCGACTTGGTTTCCGCGCTCTTCGTTTCGAGCGGGACTGCATGGGATTGTTCCATCTTGATCCTGTTATCTGACGATTTTTCGGGCGGCCGCACGCATAAGCCGCGCAAGGCCGGTTTCATCGCGCCGGGCGGCAAGCCGTCCGTCCGGCGGGGCGCCGGGAACGGCACGGTCCCCGGCGAATGTCCCACGCGCCTTGACGCTCGCGATGCGCGCTTCCGGCAGCATGGGAAAGGTGACAAGCGAGATTTCCCACAGATCGGCCTCGACGATGTGGCGCAGGCCGGTGCGCGCATCCTTGCGCGCCTTGACCGTGCGGAAGCCGATGGAAAGCCCGTCCAGCCCGCCGGTGCGCAGGAGATCGAGCGCCTCCCGCGCCCGCGCCACCCCGGCCGCAAGCCGTCCCTCGACGTAAAGGCCGCGCGCATCCTCCCGGATCGCGGTCCACGCGCCGATGGGCTGGGCGGCATCGTGCTGCCACAGCATGCGGATACGGTGCGCGCCGCGCTTTTCAAGGGCACGGGCGAAAGCGCCGCGCTCGATTACGTCCAGACCGAGATCGGGCAGGCCGAACAGGCTGGCATAGCCGCTGAAACTGCCGTCCGCCGCCGTATCCGCGATCCTCAGCGCCGCGCGTTTGGTTTCCAGCCGGAATTCAGCTTTGGCCATCGTCGTTCTTCTCCATGGGTAGGATGCCCGGCAGAGGGGCCTGTTTCAGCCGTTCCATGAACCGTTTGAACACGCCGAGCGCCGACCATGCGGCGAGGCTCGCCGCCGCCGCACCGGTGAGCATGAGTTCGGCTTCGCCGAGCGCGTCGCCCAGCGACAGAAGTTCGGCAATCTTGGCGCCGGCGACACCGCCGAAAACCGTGCCGCAGATGATGCCGACGGCGAAGCGGATCGCCGCCTCGCGCCGGTCCGACGGCAGCATATAGGCGAGCGAGACGGCGGAACCGGCCACCGCGCCCATCAGCTTCGCCGTCCAGACCCAGAGCGCGTCGGCCCAGAGCGTATCTGTGGTCAGCACCGTGTCGTTGAGATGGGTCAAGGCGATCTCCTTTTCTTCAGTTCTGCCTCCGGGGCTGATAGCCGACCGCCTCGCGCTTCTCCGCGTCGGTGAGGAAGGAAGCGGCGCCGATGCGCCGCCACAGCGATTCCCGCTCGGCGGAAAGCCCGTCGATGCGGTCGGTGTCGAAATCGAGCCGCAGGCCCGGACCGAACAGCGGCCCCAGCCAGTTGCCGAGCGCATGCGCCGTGCGCCCGATCAGCGGCAGCACGGTGAGACGGTAGAAAGCGCGATTGGCCTCCGCATAATTGGAATAGGTATTGTCGCCCGGAATACCGAGCAGCATGGGCGGCACGCCGAAGGCGAGCGCGATGTCGCGCGCGGCGCTGTTCTTCGCCTCGATGAAATCCATGTCCTGCGGGCTGTAGCCCATGGCCTTCCAGTCGAGCCCGCCTTCGAGCAGCAGCGGACGACCCGCACCGGAAGCGCCGGTATAGCCTTCCTCCAGCTCGGCCTTCAGCCGCTCGAACTGTTCCTCGGTCAGGTTGCCGCCCTCCTTCGGCGCATAGACCAGCGCGCCGGAAGGCCGGGCGGAATTGTCGAGCAGCGCCTTGTTCCACGCGCCCGCCGCATTATGCGTGTCGAGCGCCATCAGGGCCGCTTCCAGCGGCGCGAAGCCGTAATGGTCGTCGAGCGGGTGGAAGAGTTTCAGGTGCAGGCCCGGCGACGTCTCCGTGCCGGTGGCGATGCGCCGCGCCGCGGAACCGGAGCGATAGACCAGCGCCTGCGGCCAGCCGTCCGCATCGGTTTCGACGCTGACGCAGCCGGGTTTCAGCAGATGCAGTTCCATCCGTCCGCTCGGCAGATCGACCCGCTCCACATAGGCGTTGCCCGCGATCAGCAGGTGGCCGTAAAGCCGTTCGAGGAAGGTCGCGCCGTCGACGCCCGCCTGCGGACGGGCGAGAAGATCGAGCAGCGGATGCGCGTCGTGCTCCCGCCCGCCCTCGTAGAGCAGGAAGGGCACGCTGCCCGCCGCGTCCGCGATGAGGCGCACGCAGCGATGCGCCACAGGATTGCGCATGAACCCCTCGCGCGCCAGCGTCGGATAATCGCGCGCGATCCACGACGCCCCGCGCTCCATGTGCAGGGCGACGAAACCGTTCGCCATCTTGGTCTGCCGCAGCGCGTCGGGTTGCGGCGGCGAGGGTCGCGCGTCTGCGCGCCCGGACCGGTTCCAGATCCAGTTCCAAGCCATGATTGGCCTTTCCGTAAAATGTAATGAATTCTCAGCCGAAGCGCCGCACGCGCGGCTTGGTATCCGCCTTCAGCATCAGTTCGCCGAGCGCCCAGACCAGCGCGTCGAGACGGTCGGGCGAGCGGCCGCTGGAAAGCCCTTCCGGCGCGAAGTCGCACATCTCGTCCTCCAGCGCGGGAAAGCGACCGGCATGGCGCACCCGGCCCTGTTCGTAGAAGGCGGCGACCGGCTCGGCGCGCAGCCATTTTCCGCGCATGGCGCGGCGCTGGAGCACCGGCACCGTGCCGTCCGCGCTCGCCAGCACCGCCGCCACCATCTCGCCGCCCTGATTGACCTCGGCGACGACGGCGTCGGCTTCGAGCCGATGATAGAGCGCGACAGCGCGGGCGGCCCATTGATGCGGCTGCATCATGGCCGCGCTTTCGTCGGCCAGCACATGGGCCACGCCTTCCGCGTCGATGCCCGCCGCGACGATGCCGCAAGCGTCCGAGGCGCGTCCCGACGAAGCGGGAGGATCGACCGCCACCACGATGCGCGTGAGCGGCGGCGCGCGCTCCTCGAAACATTGCTCGATGCGCTCGCGCGACCAGAGCGCGCCCGGACGGTCTTCGACCAGTTCGCCGTCCAGTTCCTGCCGTCCGAGCCGCGTGCCGGCATAGCGCCGTTCCACCGCCGCCATGAAGCCGCCAGCGAGATTGTCCGCGTTCTCCGCCGTGCGCATCCGGCTCACCGCGACATGTTCGTCGGCGAGCAGCGCCTTCACCAGCGGCACGGGGCGGGGTGTCGTCGTCACCACCTGACGCGGGCAATCGCCGAGACGCAGGCCGAATTGCAGCATGTCCCATGTCTCCTGCGGGTGCTTCCACTTGGCGAGTTCGTCGCACCATGCCGCATCGAATTGCGGCCCGCGCAGCGCGTCCGGGTCTTCCGACGAATAGAGCGACGCCACCGCGCCGTTGTCCCAGACAAGGCGGCGGCGGGTCGCCTCGTAGCGCGGCCGCATCAGCCGCGACACGGAAAGCAGGCCGGACGGGCCGTCCACCATCACCTCGCGCGCGTCGCCGAAGGTCTCGCCGACCAGCGCGATATGGCCGCAAGGACGGCGGGCGAAGGGCGGCAGGCCGAGCGCCATGCCGGAAGCCCATTCCGCACCGGCCCGCGTCTTGCCGGAACCGCGTCCGCCGAGAACGAGCCATACATGCCAGCCGCCGCCATGGTTGCCTGCGGGTGGCAATTGCGCGTCACGCGCCTTGAGAAGCCATTCCGCCTCGGCCGCTATCAACTGCCCCGGCGTCAGCCCGGCCGCCCAGGATTTCCTGCGCGCGCTTTTCTGCAAGATCGTCTATTCTCCTGTTGATGCGCCGCAGCGCCTGCCGCACCTCGGCCACACTGACCGGACAAGCCGCATTGGCCACATTCCGCGCGGGCGCGGCGTCCGCTTCGGTGGACAATTCGCCGACCGTCTTCACCGCGCGGGCCAGCGCCATCAGCGCCTCCGCCCTGCCCTTGTCGGGAAGTTCCTCCGCCGCGAGCAGCGCGTTCAGTTCCGCCTGAAGCCGGACGAGTGCCGGCTCGGCCTCACGCTTCCTCGTCCGCGCCGCCGGCGGTTCTTCAAGTTGCAGGCGGCGCAGGCGCGAACGATAACTTTCCAGCGACAGGCCGCAGAGTTCCGCCATGTCGGCCGTGTCGATGCCGTGCGCCGTCTGCAATTCATGTGCAAGGTGCAACCGCCTCGCGCTGCGGGACCGCATGCCCTGCCTCGCGGTACAAGCATCCATCGGCATCCCCCTGAATGACGAAACCCCGGCAGGCCATCGGCTTCCGGGGTTCTGTTTAGATCGTCGTGCGCCCTATCAGGCGCATTTTGACGATCCATCTTTTTGTTTGAGCATCGGATGACCCGAAAACCGGTTCCCACTTTTCGGTCCGATGCTCTGGTATGGTTTTGCCGCAATTGTGCGACCGTAGCTGTTTCCTAGCAAAGCACCGTAACGCAGTCAAGGACTATTTTCCTATAACAGGATACTTTTCTTATTTTCCCGCTTAACCCTGTTTACGCAATTTTCGTAAGAGGGAGCCTATTTATCTGTTATGATGACGGCACTATCGCCCCATCCTGCAAAGCGCCGAAGTCGGAGTTCATGCGTCAGACGGCCGATCACGATCCGGGAGAGAAGAAGCGCCGGCCATTCCGGGCCTCGCGCCTGATCTGGCTCGACGCATGGATCGATTCCGGCCTCTACAACCTCCGCTTCGGCCTCGCCGAATGGTGGGAAAACCTCACCATCTTCTCTCGGCGTTTCCGTGTGCGCGGTTTCCGCCGCCTCGTGGTGGAGGTGCTGGACGAAGGCTTCACGCTCGGCGTGGCGGGCACCGTGGTCATGCTGATGCTGGCGCTCCCCGCCTTTCAGGATACGAAAAAGGACTGGCGCGCGCAGGACGATTACGCCGTCACCTTCCTCGACCGCTACGGCAACGAGATCGGCCGGCGCGGCATATTGCACCGCCAGGCCGTGCCCATCGACCAGTTGCCGGACCACCTCATCAAGGCCGTGCTCGGCACCGAGGACCGGCGCTTCTTCGACCACTACGGCATCGACCTTTGGGGCCTCACCCGCGCGCTGACGCAGAATGCGCGCGCCAACGGCGTGGTGCAGGGCGGCTCCACCATCACGCAGCAGCTCGCGAAGAACCTGTTTCTCTCCAACGAGCGCACGTTGCAGCGCAAGATCAACGAAGCCTTCCTGGCGATCTGGCTGGAGTGCAATCTCTCCAAGAACGAAATCCTGCAACTCTATCTGGACCGCGCCTATATGGGCGGCGGCACCTTCGGCATCGCGGCGGCGTCGGAATTCTATTTCGGCAAGAACGTCAAGGACGTATCGCTGGCGGAGGCGGCGATGCTGGCCGGCCTGTTCAAGGCGCCCTCCAAGTTCGCGCCGAATGTGAACCTTCCCGCCGCCCGCGCCCGCGCCAATGTGGTGCTCTCCAACATGGTCGATGCCGGCTTCATGACCGAGGGTCAGGTCGCCGTCGCGCGCCGCCATCCGGCAAGCGTGATCGACCGCGCCAAGGACGACAGCCCGGACTATTTCCTCGACTGGGCCTTCGACGAGGTGAAGAAGGTCACCGACAGGTTCCCGCAGCACACGCTGATCGTGCGCACCACGCTCGACCGCAACATCCAGCAGGCGGCGGAGGAATCGCTCGAATATCACCTGCGCCAGTATGGCAGCGAATACGACGCCTCCCAGGCCGCCACCGTGGTGCTGGCCAATGACGGTTCGGTGCGCGCGCTGGTCGGGGGGCGCGACTATGGCGAAAGCCAGTTCAATCGCGCGACCAAGGCGCAGCGGCAGGCGGGCTCGTCCTTCAAGCCCTATGTCTATGCCGTCGCGATGGAAAAGGGCTTCACGCCCAACAGCATCGTTTCCGACGCGCCGATAAGCTGGGGAAGCTGGTCGCCGCGCAATTACGAACGCAGTTATGCGGGCCGCGTGGACCTCACCACGGCGCTGGTCCATTCGCTCAACACGGTGCCGGTGCGCCTCGCCCGCGATTATCTCACCACCGCGCCCGTGGTGGCGCTGACCAAGGCCATGGGCATCGAATCGCCGATCTCCTCCTACAAGACCATGGTGCTCGGCACTTCCGGCATGACGGTGATGGATCAGGCGACGGGCTACAATGTCTTCGCAAATGGCGGCATGGCCGGCAACCGCCACGGCTTCACGCAGATACTCGCCGCCGACGGCAAGGTGCTGTGGGACTGGTCCCGCGACGGACCGAAGCCGCACCGGGCGCTGTCGCAGAAAGCGGCCTACGAGATGAATTCCATGCTGGTGCAGGTGCCGGAGCGCGGCACCGGGCGGCGTGCCGCCCTGCCCATGACGCGCGTCGCCGGCAAGACCGGCACGACGCAGAATTACCGCGATGCGTGGTTCGTGGGCTTCACCGGCAATTTCACCGCCGCCGTCTGGTTCGGCAACGACAATTTCTCGCCGATGAAGAAGTTGACCGGCGGCGTGCTGCCCGCCATGGCGTGGCAGCGCATGATGGCCTATGCGCATCAGAACATCGAACTGAAGCCGATCCCCGGCGTCAATCCGCCCTTCCCTGCGCCGTCGAAGACCCCAACCAAGACTCCTGGGCCGCAGGTGGCGGCGGGCGCGGCCCCGCAGGAAGCCATGGCTCCGCCGCCCCGCGTGCTCTCGCCGATGGCGGTGAAAGTGCTCAGGGAATTGCAGGAACGGCTCATCGACGCACCGCCGCTCCCCGCCGCGCATACGAAGGTTTCCGCCCTTTGACCGCCATGCTGACGACGATCCTGAGGGTGGGCTTCGTGCTGGCGCTGGCCTTCGGCGGCGGAATATGGAGCGTCAATACGGTTCTCGACCATTTCGACGGTTTCGGCGAATTGCAGGTCGGCGCATGGCGCGCATGGCCCGCTGCGGGCACCGCCGACGCCGATCCCTATGCCCGCGCAAGGACCGCGCGCAAGGCGGAGCTTCCGCTCGGCGCGGGCGAAGGCCTGTCCTTCCGCGCACAGTTCGACGACCATGGCGCGCCGCTCCGGCGCGGCTGCGCATACCGGCTCACCGGTTTCACGCCGCCCGCCCGCTTCTGGACGCTGCATGCCGCGACGCCGGACCTTGCGCCCATCGCACCGCGCGCCGGCTTGCAGGCCGCGCTCCATTCCCGCGAGGCGATCTATGACGGCGAGGGCCGCGTCACCATCGATATCGGCCCCGATGCCGGGCCCGGCAACTGGCTGCCGGTCGAGAGGCAGGACGGCGGTGAGGACGAGTTCGTGCTGGTGATGACCTTCTACGACACGCCAGCCGCCAGCTCGTCGGGCCTTGCCGATCTCGTCATGCCGGCACTCGCCCGCACGGGGGAGCTGTGCCATGGCTAACGTCCCGAGCCTTCTGCGCCTCGTCCTGCTCGGCCTGATCGGCGCGGCGATCGTCCATATCACGGTGCTTCTGCTGGTGCCGGTCTTTTCGGATACGAACGCATGGACGCGCATCGAGGCCACCACCGCCGCCTATCGCTTCGAGCCGCTCGACCGCAAAAGGGGACTTTCCGGCGACGGCGATCCGCTGATCCGCGAGGCGGTGTGCCGCTTCGACCTCGCCGACGGGCCGGTCCATCTGACCGCCGAACGTCCCGTGCCCTACTGGTCGCTGTCGATCTATGCGCCGAACGGCGACAATCTCTACAGCCTCAACGACAGCGTTTCCGGTGAAAAGCGGCTCAACCTCATCGTCGCCGACCCGATCGGCATGGCCAGCCTGCGCGCCAGCGACGCGCGGGCCGGCGCATCTGAGGATGCAACGACCGGGACGACAACCGGGGCGCAGGACGGCGCACAGCCGGTCGCCCCGTCTCTCGGCAATTCCATCCCCGTCGAGCAGGATATCGGCGAGGGCATGGCGGTGCTACGCGTGTTCATGCCCGACGCGACATGGCAGGGCGAGGTGCAGCGTTTCCTCGACGGCGCCCGCTGCGTGACCCTTGGCGGGGGGTGACCTGGAGGGGAAAACCGGGCGGGCTATGACCGGCACCATGGCTTTTTCGAGACACGGTTAACAGCTTGCTAAGGCTTGGTGGCTATGATCGCCCGTGCCGGCCTGAATGGTGAACCGCCGGCGGTTCAGAGTCCACCGGAGTATCCCTGCGTGTCAAACGATCTGTTCCGCGCCCTGGAGGAGATTTCAGGCAACCGGAGCCAGCCGCAATCGAAAGCGGGCAAGGCCGACGACCTGCTGGTGGCGGCGGTTTCCGCTTTCGCGGGGATCACGCGTCCGGGGCGGCAGGACATGCAGCAATTCGAGGATCTGGCGATGCCGCTCCTGCATTGCGCGAGCGCGCGCGGCAAGCGGCAGGCGGCGGATATACTGGCGCGGCTGGACGAGGCGCCACGCCGCATCGTGCTGGCACTGGCGGAAGAGCCGGTCGAGATTTCCGCGCCGCTTCTCCTGCGCTCGCCGCTGCTGCGGCCCGGCGATCTCGTCGAACTCACCGGCAGGCACGGTCTCGCGCATGCCCGCGTCATCGCGCGGCGGCAATCGGACGATTCCCTCCTGCGATGCGTGCTGCACAGTTTCGCCGATCCCGTCATCGACCGCACGCTGGCATTGCAGGAAAGCCTTGCCGATCTCAACGCGGAGCCGCTGGAGAACCAGCCTCCGCCCGACGCTCCGGCGAAGAAACCCTTCCCGATGCAAAATGCCGGTTCCGAACAGCTTGCGCATGCCCTGCAACGGCCCTTTTTCGAAGTCGGCCACCTGCCCGGCTCCGAACGGCTGATCGACACGGCGCTGCTGATCGACGACCGCTTCTTCCACCACGCGCTTGCCGACACGTTCGGCCTGTCGCTCGACCGTGCCGAAACCATCGTCGGACGATGGCCGGATTCATATCTGCCCATCGCGCTGAAGGCGCTCGGTTTTTCGGCGGCGGAGTGTTTCCTGACCATGACGGCGGTTCTGGGCACGATCGAGACCGATCGCGAGGGCCTGCGCGAGTTCGTGCATATCTATCGCTCCATCGACCGCGAAAAGGCACTGGCGCTGGTGCGGCGCTGGCGCGCCGAGGACATGGCGGCCACGCTGCGAGGCAAGCTGCGCGAAATGGCGGAGGACCACGAAACGCCACCGACCGACGCTGCCAATTGCGACGCGCCGAAGCCGAGCAGATCGGTAAAGTAGGGGTTTCAGTTCACGATTTCAGTTTTCGGGCGCCAGAGCAAGAAATTCCGCCGTTGCGCCGATATTTTCCAGTTCCACCAGCCAGAGGTCGGGATCGAAGCGGATTTCCCGCTCCATGCGTTCGCCGATGGCCAGATCGTCGGCCTCGTGCAGGATGCGCTGGAAACGGCGCTCGCCGTCCGCCTCATCGTCGTAGGAAGCCTGCGGCGCCGGCGCGTAGAGGTCGCTGCGGCCGGAACACCCGCTCACCCTGACGAAGATCGCGCCCGCCTCCCCCGCGCCGCGCCGCGCGAGATAGGCGAAGCCGCCCGCGCCCTCGACCTTGCGGATCAGCGCCGACACCCAGAAATCGGAGGTGAGCCGGACCATTCAGCCGATCAGCCCGATCTCGCGCATCTTGGCGATGAGCGTCGCGTCGATCCGCCCGGTCACGGGCATGTTGAACAGTCTCTGGAAGTCGCGGATGGCCGCTTCCGTGGCCTTGCCCTGCCGGCCGTTGACCGGCACCTGATCGTTGCCGAAGGCCTTGAGACCCGCCTGCACGCGCACGATATCCTGCGGTGACACATTATCGGCCACCGCCGGCTGTTTGGCAGGCGCGGCGGATTCGGTTTTTCGGTAGGAGGCGAGTTCGGGCTTCGGGCGCGGCGCGTCGTCGCGGACCGCCGTCGCCGGTTGGGGCTGCGGGCGCGCCGACGGCACGGCGATCCGGATCACCTTCGCCACCGCGTCCTGACCGGAGTCGGGGGCTGCGATCCGCGTCGCGGCATCCGGTTGCCGGGCGGCGGCCTTCTGCTGCAATGCGTGCCAGCGTTCCAGCGCCGCGCGGGTCTGCGGCCCGGAAAAGCCGTCTACTGGCCCCTTGTAGATGCCAAGCGCCGAAAGCCGCAATTGCGTGCGGGCAACGTCGATGTCGGCCTTGGGGCTGAGCGCCGGCAGCATGTCGTCCGTGACCTTGGCCGCCATCTGCAAGGCATCGGGCGCAGCACTGACGGGAGGGACGGATGCGGAACCGGTCGGGGCGGCTGTCGCCGCCTGCTGCACGGGCTTCGCCGCCGGTTCCTTGGCCGTCGTCGCTGCCGTGCCGGGCAGGACGGCGCGCGGCGTCGGCTTGAACACGAGATCGGGCCGCGTGCGGAAGAACACGCTGCTGTGCGCCTCCGGCTGATACCAGAGCGCATTGGCCGAAACGAAACCGAGCACGACGAGAAAAGCCGCCGCGCCGCCGGTCAGCGCGGGATTGCGCAGGACGAACTCGCCCGCCGCCAGCGCCAGCACCGAGACGGCACTGAACAGAAAGCGGACCAGCCGTTCGGCAAGGCTAGGCTGTCTTGCGTTCTTGCGCATGGGTTTGCTCCTCCGGGCCTTCGTCCCGGTCTTCGCTGCTGCCCTCGTCCTTCCGTTGCCCGTCATGTCGCCTTTCTCCGGGGCGGCGGCGCATGTCGATCACCACGTTCGCGCCCGGTCCCTGCTTTTCGTCTTCCTCTTGCTGCAAATCCCCCAGCCCAGTCGCCGGTCCGGCTACCGGCAGGCGCACGGTGACGACCGTGCCTTCGCCGGGACAACTGCGGATATTCATCGAACCCTGATGCAGTTCCACCAGGCCGCGCACCACGGACAGGCCGAGGCCGCTACCCTCTTGCGCGCGCGTATAGCTGTTGTCGGCGCGCATGAAGGGGGCGCCGATACGCGCCAGATCGTCGGGCGCAATGCCGATGCCGGTATCGGAAACGCTGATTTCCAGCACGGCGCGGCCATCGGCCATGACGCGCGCGGCATCGATGTTGACGCAGCCGCCGGCCTGCGTGAACTTCACCGCATTGCCCGCCAGATTGAGCAATATCTGCTGCACCGCGCGCCGGTCGGCCACCACCTCGCCGATGTCCCTGCCCACGCGCTGGCAGAAGGCAACGCCCTTTTCCCCGGCCTGCGGCAGCATCACCGCCGCGCACATCTCCGCCGCCTCGCGGAAGGCGAAGCCCTGCGGCGCGATGCGGTAAGTGCCGCTTTCGAGCCGTGCATTGTCGAGCATGGCATCGACCAGTTCCAGCATGTAATGGCCGGAGCGGTGGATCAGCCCGGCATATTCGTGCCGCTTTTCCTCGCCGAGCCGCCCATCGATACCGTGCGACAGCAGGTCGGAAAAACCGATGATGGAATTGAGCGGCGTGCGCAATTCATGCGCGACACCGGCGAGCAGACGGCCCTTGCCGATGCGCTCGGCCTCAAGCTGCGCTTCGAGTGCCGCGATCTCCTGCTTCAGCCGCTGCTCCTCCTCCAGCGAACGACCCACCAGCATGATCGCCGCGCCAGAACCCGCGCCCTCCACGCGATAGGCGCGGAAGACCGGCGCGCCGTCCTCGATGGAACGCAGGCGCAGATCGGCCCGCCCCGACGCCTTGCCCACGCGCAGGTCGGCCAGAAGCGACAGATAGGCCACGCGGTCGCCGACATGGACCCGGTCGAGAAGCGGCGTGCCTTGCAGCATCCCGGCCTTGACGCCGAGGCGTTTCGCCGTCGCCGCGTCCGCCGCCGTCACGATGCCCTCCGCGTCGAGGCCGAAACGCAGATCGCCGCCGGCCAATACCGTATCGGGCGCGGTTTGCGGCATGGCAACCATCCGCGTCCTGTCCGCAGCCCAAGCGAGGCTGCGCGCCACGAGGCTTGCCGCATAGAGCAGCATGACCGCAAGAGCAGCGAGCGAAGCGTCCGCGATCGCGCCGCCGCTCCTGACCGCGAAACCAGCGAGGATGCAAGCGGCGGCGACCGCGCCCGCAAAGGCCGCGCCGGGCTTGCGGCTCGTAAACCAGATTTCGAGCGGCAGAGCGGCGACCATCAGGCAAAGCGCGCCGGCGAGCGCCGCATTGCCCCCCGGCCAGAGGCCGAGAGCGGCAAGTCCTGCACCGTAGACGGTGAAATTGAGCGTGCCGAGGAGCCCCGCGCCAAGGCCAAGGCGAGACAGGGCGCAGAAGATCATCGCCATGCCGGCGAAGCCTGCCGCCAGCGCGGCAAATTCCGTCAGGCCGACAGCGCGGCCCGATGCGAGCAGTGCCGCGCACAGCAGCAGCGGCACGAGGAGGAGCGAATCGGCCACGCGCACGCGCGTGGCATCCGCCCCGTCGGCCCAGCGCAGGCGCAACCGCGCATAGGAGCGCGCAACTCCCCGCATGACGGCACCCGGTTTTCCCGCTGTTTTCAGAAGAATGGCGTTCAACGTGCCTACTCGCTCGATACTCTTTTACGCAATCGTCGTGCGCCTTATCAGGCGCATTGTGACGATCTATTTTTTCGTTTGAGCATCGGATGATCCGAAAACCGGTTCCCACTTTTCGGTCCGATGCTCTCGCCTTTACACGCCGCGCATCGTTACCCGCTCTTACAGAGGCGGCATGTGCGGCGACGCCAAGGATGGCAACGAGGCTTTAAGGAAAGGATAAAACCGGGCCGCCTGAAATCCATATGGGGCCGATCGGCGGCCTTGCGGCAGTGCTTTTCCCGCTATGGTAAACAGAGAGTGGAGAAGCCTGCGGTTACGGAATCTTTTCGATTTGGCCAGAGAATGGCATTATTCTGCACGAACGACAGCGAAGCCATGATCCGTTTCCTTCTCAAGTCCATTTTCTGGCTGTCGCTGGCCTTCATCGTGCTGCCGCGCATGTTTCCGCCCGGCCCAGAGGACAGGACACCGGAAAAGATCGCCGCCACGCCCGCACCGAAGCAACCGGACGCGGTGGGTCGCCTTGTCGCCGACGGCCGGTCGGCGCTCCAGATCGGCAAGGTCTGCGCGGACAATCCCGCCTTCTGCGAGAAAGGCGCGGCACTGGCTTCCAGCGCCGGTAGCGGCGTCATGGAAGGAAGCCGCGCCGCGCTCGAATATCTGAGCAGCCGGTTCGGCGGCAAGCCGGCCGCGACCCCGGCAAAGCCGGAACCGGCCGCCGCGCCGGTTCCGGCAGTGGCGGCACGGGCCACCGCCGGAACGCCGGGATTCATCCCCGTGCCGACACCGCGCGCGGAGGCGCTTCGGGCAATTTCGGCACGCAACTGAACGGTTTTCCGTGACCTCGCGGCCTGTCCATCCTATATAGACGGCAAGACCTCCCCTTCATTTCAGGCGAGCACCATGACCGCAGGCATAGACAGCATCATTTCCGATTTCGAGTTTCTGGACGACTGGGAAGACCGCTATCGCTATGTCATCGATCTCGGCAAGGACTTGCCGCCCTATCCCGACGAGGCACGCGACGCGGCGCACAAGGTGCAGGGCTGCGTCAGTCAGGTCTGGCTCAAAACCACGTCGAAGGGCGGCGACGATCCGGTGATCGAGTTTATGGGCGATTCCGACGCGCATATCGTGCGCGGGCTGGTGGCGATCGTGCTGGCACTCTATTCGGGCCGCAGGGCGTCGGAGATTCTCGCCATAGAACCGGAAACCGTGCTGAAGAAGCTCGGCCTCGACGAAAACCTCACCCCGCAGCGCTCCAACGGCCTGCGCGCCATGGTGGCCCGCATCCGCCGAGAGGCGGAAGCAGCAAGGGAATCAGCGTAACACCGTTTCCACCGACAGCGCCGCCGCGAGCAGGTTCCTGTCCGTGCCGCCGCGCGCTGTGAGCATCAGCCCGGCAGGCAACCCCACTCCCGGCATTGGCAATGTCACGCTGCAAAGGCCGAACTGGTTGGCCACCTGCGTGTTGCGCAGAAGCAATCCTTCGACACGGTCATATTCGGTCTCGTCATGGCTGACCGAGGCAATCGTCGGCGCGACGATAGGCGTCGTTGGCGTGGCCATCATGGCGAAGCCTTGCAGCCGCGCATCCATTTCCGCGGCAAGCGCCGCGCGTGTCTCCATCAGTTCGGCATAGGCGGCGTCCGGCACCTTGATGCGCACGGACAACGGTCGTTTCACCCTCTCATCCACATCGGCCAGCGGATCGGAAAGCCATGTCGCGGCATGGATGCGGCTTGCCTCTATCCCGACGATGGAGCCGATGCGCGTGGCCTCGCCAAGACGCGCGATCAGATCGTCCACCCCGATATCGGCAAGGACCGCGCCCGCCTTTCGCAGCGCGGCGAGGCTTTCCTCGAAACGCGCGGCCACCGCCGGCTCCATGGCCGACAGCAGACGCCCTTTCGGCAGGCCGATGCGCAGTCCGGCAAGCGGCAGAGGCTGCGGCAGCACCGGCGCCTCGCCGGCCATGACCGCATCGGCAAGGGCGAGATCGGCGACTTTTTTCGCAAGCGGGCCGATGGAATCGAGCGAGGGCGACAGCGGAAAGGCGCCGTCCAGCGGGATACGGCCGACGGTCGGCTTGAAACCGGCGAGACCGTTCAGCGCCGCCGGAATACGCACGGAGCCGCCCGTATCCGAGCCGATTGCGATCTCGCTGGTGCCCTCCGCCGCCGACACCGCAGCACCCGAAGACGAGCCGCCCGCGACACACGCCGGATCGGCGGCATTGCCGGGATTGCCGTAATGCGGGTTGAGGCCGACCGCCGTGAAGGCGAATTCGGTCATATGCGTCTTGCCGACGATCACCGCGCCTGCCGCGCGCAGGCGCTGGACCACGGCCGCGTCGCGCATGGCGGGCGGGGCGGAACGGCGAATCGCGGAACCGGCCAGCGTCGGCTCGCCCGCCACGTCGAAGAGATCCTTGATCGATACGATGCGCCCGTCGAGCGGACCGAGCGCCCGCCCCTCACGCAGGCGCGCATCCGCCGCATCGGCCTCGGCCCGCGCGCGTTCTGCATAAACCGTGCTGAAGACAGGCTCGTGCGTCCGCCGCGCATCGAGCCGCGACAGGATCGCCTCCAGCCTTTCCCGGACATCCGGCATCGATTTCTCCCGGTTGAGGTCGCCGTTGCAGACCGTCGGCGGCAAGCGTTACGAACCCGCCGCGCCGCTGTCAATCGCTCCCGTCCTCATGACCGCGACCGCATCTTCGGGCGGTAATCCTCCGCGCCCCAATGCAGGATCGCCGGCCGTCGCGCCTCGCCGCCGCGCGGTGGATGATAATGGCGATGCAGCGCGGCAAGGCCCGCCCTGAGCAGCATCTTGGCCGAGCGCACCGGCCATTGCCGCTCGCGCTCGACCGTCTCCAGCCCCTTCAGGAAGCAGCAGACGTCGACCAGCACGCCGCCCAGTTCCGGCCCAACCGCCTCCAGCGCCCGCTCGACGCGCATCCGGCTCGCCAGCGCCATATCCGTCAGTTCCGCGATACCGCCGGGACTGCCATGCCCCCTGCCGCCGGCGACGCCATCCCAGCGCGACGTGACCGACGGCATCAGCGAGCCGCGCGTGAAATCGGCGCGCAGCCGCTCGCCGGCCTGAAACTCGTCCTCGGTGATGAAGGCCGAGCCGTCCGCGCCCTTGCGGCGGTAGAGCGCGGCGAGCGGCGATTCGGAAAGGTTCACCTCCACCTTCTCGCCGCCTCCGATCTCCACCGTCGCGGTGAATCGTTTGGCCGCGCTCATACCGCCATCCTCCCCGCCGTTTTCCCGGCCAGCTTCCATGTGGAAAAAGCCGAACGCACGATCCGCTCGAAGGCGGCGACAATGGCATCGAAATCCTCGTCGTCACGCATGTCCTCCACGATCTGACAGGCATGCGTCACCGTCGAACGGTCACGCGCGAAGCCCGCGGCCACGTCCGTCATCGCCATGCCGAAGCATGTATGAGCGACATACATACCGATCTGGCGCACCCGCGCCACGGGACGGCGGCAGCGCGTGGGCGAGCGCAATTCCTTCCCGTCCATTCCGAAAGCGGCCACGAGCAGGTCGATGAGCGCATCGCATACCGCAATGTTGCGTCGCGTCCGTCTGGCATCGGGGCGCTTTCGGGGCGGATCGAGACGGATCGCCCGCCCGCGGCGCGCCGCGACCCGCCGCAACGCCTCGAAGGCCTCCGCACGCGTATGAACCACATGAGACAATTCCAGAAGCATTCTTCTTTCCTCGTTTATATAGGAATATCTTCTTATAACAAGAAAAATGCAAGCGAGGATAAGTTTAATGAAAAAAGAGTGCGTACAGGGTTTGGCCGGGAATCCCGGTACCTGACTTAATGATTTAAAATCAATAGGAAAATGGGTTGCGGAACACCTATTTGCAACTTTTCTGAGGCAGCGTCCGGCAAAAAATTTAGGAATATTATCCCCACTAAGCGGCAACGGGCGATCATGGCGGCGAAACGCAACGAGGACCGCCGCCATGCACCAGAGCCTGACCGATGCCCGCTATGCCTTCCTTGCCCGCCGCACGGAGGAGCGCATCAACGCCATGCAGCGCGTGGCCCTGCAAATCATCGCCGGAATCGACATCGACCGGGTGCTGAACGGCGCCCGGCAGGAAAAGGAAAGCGCCGTGCGCCGCCTCGTGCGTCTTATCGAGCGCGAAAGGCAGAAGGGCGTCATCGGCCACTGGAGCTACGATCTCAACCGCCATATCGCGCTGAAACAGGCGCTCGACCGGTTGAAGGCGGCGCTCGTCGCGGACGAACCCTCCCCGGCCTGATTTGGGCATGAAGCATTTGCAGCCAAATGGAAACATTTGGCGTCGCATAAATGCGGCGAAAACAAATCAATAGAGCGCCGATCTGATCCCATCAGATCGGCGCTCTATGTCATTAAAAAAACCGGCCGGACCGCGGCAGTCGCGGTCCGGCCGGTTTCCATGAATGTCCGTTCCCGGGCGCGACGCCGGATCAGGCCTCTTTCGGCTTGCGGCCGAGGCCCATCTTCTTCGCCAGATGCGAGCGGGCGGCGGCATAGTTCGGCGCCACCATCGGATAGCTCGGATCGAGATCCCACTTCTCGCGGTATTGTTCCGGCGTCATGTTGTAGTGGGTCATCAGGTGGCGCTTGAGCGACTTGAACTTCTTCCCGTCCTCGAGGCAGATGATGTAGTCGTCGTGCACCGACTTCTTCGGGCTGATGGCCGGCTTGGGCTTCTCGACGACGACCGGCGCTTCTTCCCGCTCCACATGGCGCTTGAACGCGGCGTGAACCTCGGCGATGAGCTGCGGCAGGTCGCCGGCGCGAATCGAATTGTTGCCGACATAGGCCGCAACCACATCCGCCGTCAGCCCCAGCAGCAGTTCCGCGCTTTCGTCATGCGTGTCCAGAGTTTCCATCAGCTTTCCTTCATATACTTTATGACGTCCGTTGCTTCCGGCGTCCGTTTCTTTCCGGCCACCGCGCGTCCATTCCGGCGCATCGGCGGCAGCTCTTTCCCTCGGCTCTTTCGGCCCCCGAACCCTTTCGGGTATCGAATTTTCCCGAAATAATTCCCGTATTCCGGTCCGATGTTCCGGACTCGTCCGGCGTCATCCGCGAAAACGAATAGCGGCAGATGATGCCATTCGCAATAGAATTGTCAAACCACATTACATTAATAACAGCATATTATTCTTCATCACTTAAATACAAAGGATACAAAGCCGCTTTCCCGACCCCGTTCAGACTTCCCGCAGTCATAACGCTTTCACCGCGAACCGTTCCGTTTATTGACTCTACAGAAAACAGCGCAGTCTTTCAGAAGGCTCCCATTAATTTGCGGGGACCGGCGCAGCAATCGTTTTTCATGCCAATTCATGAATTATGCCAGTCAATTCAAATACAATTTACCGCTTTCAGCGTTGGCGCGTGAATCGGGCTTCAAAATGGCGGCCATCAAATATATTTCAGACGGATCAACTCGATTTCCCCGAACGGGGAAACTATATATGCCTGCCCGGCCTACCCGCGCAATCGCGACAGTCTAACCATATTCGATGGATTTCATATGACCCAGACCATTTCCCTTCCCCGCCCGCCCCATGCGCAGAAGCATCCGCGAAACGACACGCACCACGGGATCACGCGCAGCGACGATTACGCATGGCTGCGCGCGGACAACTGGCAGGAGGTCTTCCGCGACCCCTCCACGCTCGCACCGGAAATCCGTGCCCATCTCGAAGCCGAGAACGCCTATCAGGCCGCGATGATGCAGGACACGCAAGGCCTGCAAAAGGCGCTTTTCGCCGAAATGCGCGGGCGCATCAAGGAGGACGATTCGTCCGTCCCGGCCAAGGATGGGCCCTATGCCTACGGCGTCTCCTACCGCACCGGCGGCGAACAACCGTATTTCATCCGCACCCCGCGCGACGGCGGGCCGGAAACCATCATGCTCGACGGCGACAAAGAGGGCGCGGGCAAACCCTATTTCCGCCTTGCCTCCGCCGATCATTCGCCCGATCACAAATTGCTGATCTGGGGCTATGACGACAAGGGATCCGAGTTTTACGAACTCAAGGTGCGCGATCTCGCGCGCATGGAAGACCTCGCCGATATCGTCACCGACTCCAGCGGAGACGGCGCATGGGACGCGAAAAGCGATGGTTTCTTCTATACGCGGCTCGACGGGAATCACCGCCCGTCGAAAGTCTTTTATCACCGCATCGGCACGAAGCAGTCGGAGGACCGGCTGATATTCGAGGAGGAGGATGCGGGCTTCTTCGTCGGCGTCTCCAGCTCTTCGCTCGACGATTACATCTTCATCGACATTCACGATCACGAGACGTCCGAATGCTGGCTGCTGCCCGCCGCCGACCCGGCGGCCAAGCCGCGGCTGGTCATGGCGCGCCAGCCCGGTACCGAATACGATCTCGTGCCCGGCGGCGACGTGTTCTATATCCTCACCAATTCCGGCGGCGCCAAGGATTTCAGGATATGCGAGGCGCCCGTCAGCGCGCCGCAGCCCGAGAACTGGGTGGAGGTGGTGGCGGAAATGCCGGGCCGGCTGATCCTGTCGCACGCCGCCTACAGGCATCATCTCGTATGGATGGAACGCGACAACGGCCTGCCGCGCATCGTGATCCGCGACCGCGAGACCGGCGAGGAGCACGCCATCGCCTTCGACGAGGAAGCCTATTCGCTGGGCTTCCACGGCAGCGCGGAATACGACACGGACACGATCCGCTTCGCCTATTCCTCGATGACGACGCCGGAGCAGCTTTTCGACTACAACATGCGCACGCGCGAGCGCAGGCTCCTGAAAACGCAGGAAGTGCCTTCCGGCCACGATCCGCGCGACTATGTCACGCGCCGCGTCTTCGCGCCCGCCCCCGACGGCGAAATGGTGCCGGTATCGCTGCTCTACCACAAGGATACGAAGCTCGACGGCTCGGCCCCCTGCCTGCTCTACGGCTACGGTTCCTACGGCATCACCATTCCGGCCAGCTTCGGCATCACGCGCCTGTCGCTGGTGGATCGCGGCTTCGTCTTTGCCATCGCCCATATACGCGGCGGCAAGGACAAGGGCTTCGCATGGTACGAGGACGGCAAGCGCGACAGGAAGACCAACACCTTCACCGATTTCATCGCCGTTGCGCGGCATCTGGTGCGCGAGGGCTACACCAGCCATGACCGCATCGTCGCCGAGGGCGGCTCGGCCGGCGGCATGCTGATGGGCGCGGTGGCCAACATGGCGCCGGAAGCCTTCGGCGGCATCATCGCGCAGGTGCCCTTCGTGGACGTGCTCAACACCATGCTGGACGACACGCTGCCGCTCACTCCGCCCGAGTGGCCGGAATGGGGCAACCCGATCGCCTCGGAAGCCGATTACCGCACCATTGCGTCCTATTCGCCCTATGACAATGTGAAGCGACAGGCCTATCCGCCCATCCTTGCCGTGACGGGCCTCACCGATCCGCGCGTCACCTATTGGGAACCGGCCAAGTGGGTCGCGAAGCTGCGCGAGATGAAGACCGACGACCATCCCGTGCTGCTGCGCGTCAATATGGATGCCGGCCATGCCGGCGCCTCGGGCCGCTTCTCCCAACTGGAGGAAGTGGCGGAGGTCTATGCCTTCGCGCTCAAGATCACCGGCAAGGCGTGAAGATCTATCTTTTTGTTTGAACATCGGACCGAAAACCGGTTCCCGTTTTTCGGTCCGATGCTCCGGGCGGCATGGCTTTGAATCCGGGATTCGTTCGGAATCTTGCTCCAAAGCGATACGAATTTCGGATTCGCCGCCCTATATGATCATATGCTGAATTCACCGCGTGGAGGTGGTGTCGTGAAAATTGGGATCGCGGCAATTCTGACCGGGCTGGCGCTGGCTGTTCCGGCCGTGACGCCGGCGCAGGCATGGGTGCGCAAGGATGTGAGCGAATATGCCGGCAGACGGTGCAGCGCGCCGCCGCGCGGTTCGGGCATCATTTTCGGCCAGTTCAGCGGCCACAGCTATTCGTCCTTCGACGACGGGATAGATGCCGTCGACCGGGTGCGTTGCTTCACCAGCATGTCGGAGTGCAAGGGCTGGCTCTATACGATGCAGAGCAAATATTCCGATGCGGGCGTTCCGACCATCGTGCAGTGCACGAAACGGTAGCACGGCCCGCCGAAACCGTTGGAACCGCACGCTTCCCGCGGATGCCTGCCCTGTCCCCCACACCGCAAGGAGCTACCGCGCCGCGGGATAGCCGTTCGGATGCGGCGGGACCGCCTTGAGATAGGCGGCGATGGCGGCACGGTCGGCGTCGGTCAGATGCGCCATATTTGTGACCACGTCGGCCATCTGCCCGCCGAGCGAATCGTAATCGGGCGTGAAGCCGCTTTGCAGCGCATAGGCGATATCCTTCTCGCTCCAGTCGCCGATACCGCCCTCGCCCGTGGTGATGTTGGGCACGATGCCCCTTTTTCCGTCGCGGCCCGTCTCCGGCGACAGCGCGCCGGCCAGCCAGCGGCTTTTGTCCAGCCCGCCGATCGCGTTGCGCGGCGTATGGCACTCGCCGCAATGGCCGAGCGCCTCGACCAGATATTGGCCACGCCGCACCTGTTCCGAAGCGCCCGGCAGTTCGACCGCCGGCTTGCCCGTGAGATAAAGGCGCTTCCACAGGCCGAGGCCGCGCCGGATATCGAACGGAAAACCGATCCGGTGCGGCGGCGGAACGTGGGCGGAGGGCGGCAGCGTCCTGATATAGGCGAAGAGATCGGCCACGTCCTGCGGCTTCATATGCGTATAGGACGTATAGGGAAAGGCCGGATAGAGATGCTCGCCGTTGCGGCCCACGCCCCTGAGCAGGGCATTGGCGAAATCGGCGAGCGTCCAGCCGCCGATGCCCTGCGGCGACGGCGAGATATTCGGCACGACGAAGGTGCCGAAATCCGAAGCCAGTTCATAGCCGCCCGACAGCACCTTGCGCGCCTCGCCCGTGGCGCCCGGCGCGGCGTGGCAGGAGGCGCAGCCGGCGGCCCAGAACACCTGTTCGCCCTTCACCGGATCGCCGGGCCGCAGGGAAGCCAGCACGGTATCGTCCAGCTTTTGCGGTGCGGTCAGAATCCAGAAGGCGGCAGCGCCGATCAAAAGCACCACGACCACGCCATAGGCCAGCTTGCGGACCATCCTGTCCCTTTCGCTGCCGGAGCATCTCCGGCAAAAGCGCTACGCCCGGAAATGCTTAAAAACAAAGAAATCAAGCGGCCAACGGCTTTGCAAAAACCGGAACCGCTCCGGGCCGGATTGCGCCGGTTCAGTTCCTCTTCAGGCGGAAATCCTGATGACAGGCGCCGCAATTGGACGCGACTTGCCGGAAGACCGGCTTCAGCGCGTCGAGGCTCTGCGGCTTCGCCGCTACCGCCGCAGCGGCATCACTGCGCAGCTTGTCGATATGCTTGACGAATTCGTCCTTGTCCTGCCAGATTTTCGGCGAAGCGGCGGTCTTGCCCTTGTCGGAACCCGCAGGGAACAGCGTATCGAAATCCAGCTTCTTCGCACCCGTGTCGATCGTTTCCAGCGCGGCCAGAACCGCCGCCGCGTCGAACGGTTTGTCGCCCTTGATCATGGGCGCGATCGTCCCGACCGAGTGCCCGAAACTTTTCATGATGGCCTGACGATCGGCGATGGCGTCGGCATGGGCCACACCCGCCGTCAGGATCGCAGCCGCACCGAGGGACAGAAAAAACAGGCGCATGGGCTCCTCCGTTTTGAAAGTCGAAACCGCTCTTCCTCCACTGAACTATCCGCCACAACGCGCAATATTGCAATATTGCCACCGGCCTGCCCGATATCTACACCCGCACCAGCGTGAATTCTTGCGATTGCCCATCGACAACTCACAGGAGAGTGAAAAACATGAGTGAAATACTATTGTTAAACAAAAGCCCCGGCGGGCCGGGGCTTCGTCGTTTCATGACAATCGATGTGGCTTACGCCTTTTCGTAAAGCTCCAGCACGTAATCCCAGTTGATGAGATTGTCGACGAAGGCTTCGAGATATTTCGGGCGCAGGTTGCGGTAATCGACATAGTAGGAATGTTCCCACACGTCCACGCCGAGGATCGGCTTGCCGCCATGCACCAGCGGGTTCTCGCCGTTCGGCGTCTTGGAAATCTCCAGCTTGCCGTCCTTCACCGACACCCAGGCCCAGCCGGAACCGAACTGGCCGACGCCGGCGGCGATGAAATCGGTGCGGAACTTGTCGTAGCCGCCGAGATCGGAATCGATCGCCTTTTCCAGCTTGCCGGGCAGCTTTTTGCCGCCGCCGCCCTTCTTCATCCACTTCCAGAACTGGATGTGGTTATAGTGCTGGCCGGCATTGTTGAAGAGGCCCGGATTCTTGCCGAAGCTTTCCTTGACGATATCCTCAAGGCTCTTGCCTTCGAGGCCGGAACCTTCCAGCAGCTTGTTGCCGTTGGTGACGTAGGCCTGATGATGCTTGTCATGATGCAGCTCAAGCGTCTCGCGCGACATGAACGGCGCCAGCGCATCATAATCATAAGGAAGGGCGGGCAGTTCGAAAGCCATTGGAACTCTCCTCTTTATCTTTCAGCTTGCAGCGGGCAGGCCCACGAATAGCGCCATGAGCGCGCCCGAAACTTTTCCACCCGATCTACATAGGCCGCAACCGCATGGGCGGCAATGCGTTAGCGGGCAATTTCACGTCAACTTCATGAAATAATATTGTATTTACGATAGGCCGCGAAGGCGAATTACCGTATGATTCTAGATGAGGTCATTTTCGCGCGCGCTACCGGTAGAAAAAAGCATGGCGTCCTACAATTCCTATGTCTTCGATGCCTACGGCACGGTGTTCGACGTCCATTCGGCGGTGCGGCGTCACGCGGACAAAGCCGGCCCGGACGGCCGGGCCTTGTCCGAACTCTGGCGCGCCAAGCAGCTTGAATATTCATGGGTATCGAGCCTGATGGGCACCTATCGCGACTTCCGCGCGCTCACCGAGGATGCGCTCGATTTCGCGCTGGCGCGCTACCCTTCCGTCGATCCCGCGCTGCGCACCGATCTCATGGACGCCTACTGGCATCTGGATTGCTACGAGGAGGTGCCGCCGGCGCTGAAAAACCTGAAGGACAGGGGCGCGCGGCTCGCCATCCTCTCCAACGGCTCGCCCGCCATGCTGGAATCGGCGGTGAAATCCGCCGCGCTCGACGTGCTTCTGGACGATGTGATCTCGGCGGACGCCGCGCAAAGATACAAGACCGCGCCGCAGGTCTACGAGCTGGTGACGCTGCAATGGCGCATCTATCCCGATGCCGTCTCCTTCCAGTCCTCCAACCGCTGGGACGTGGCGGGGGCGGTGCGATTCGGCATGCGCGGGGTGTGGATCAACCGTACCGGCCAGCCGGACGAGTACCGGCAATTCCCGCCCGCGCTCATCCTGCCCAGCCTGCATCTGCTCGATCGGGACAATCACTGAAAGTTGATGCCGGCATCCCCGGCAGAACACCCCTGCCATGGCGAAAACCGTGTCGCCCCTGCAACACAGGGCCCTCCGCCATATTGAAACCACATTGATACCGGCTCGCTGCCACATTTGCCGGGTGTTTTCGCTGCGAACGATCCCCGCTGCGGCAGTCAAGGTCGGGCCAAGATCAGGCCATGATCGGCCGGTCGCAGTTTGTTAACCTTGATTGTAGTAACCATAAGTCCCCCATCACTAGTCTGGTTTTCATATGCAAACGACCCTTACCCGCCGTTCCTTCCTGACGGTACTGACAGCAAGCGCGGCAGCCGGCCTCGCCGGCTGTGCCCAGTTCGGACAGCCTGTCCCGGTCATAGACGTTGACGCCAACGGCAACCCGATCAACAAGCAGGGCGGCGTCACCACCGCCAATTATGGAAGCTGGGCGGAAATGTACGGCCCGCTGGAGGATGGAGGCTTCCAGCTTCCGGCCATCCCGATCGACAGGATGGACAAGCGCTTCCTGCGCCAGGTGGTGCAGGACCCGACCGGCGAAATGCCGGGAACCATCGTGGTGGATACCGCCAACCGCTTCCTCTATCTTGTTATGGCCAACGGACAGGCCATGCGCTACGGCGTGGGCATCGGCAAGGCGGGCTTTTCATGGTCGGGCCGCGCCGTCATCCAGTACAAGAAGATGTGGCCGACCTGGACGCCGCCGAACGAGATGATCGCCCGCCAGCCGGAACTGGCCAAGTACAGCGCCGCCAATGGCGGCATGCCGCCGGGCCTGATGAACCCGCTCGGCGCACGCGCCATGTATCTGTTCCAGAACGGCAAGGACACGCTGTACCGCCTGCACGGCAGCCCGGAATGGTGGTCTATCGGCAAGGCCGTTTCGTCGGGCTGCGTACGCCTGATGAATCAGGACATCATCGACCTCTACAACCGCGTGCCCGTGAAGACGCCGGTACTCGTGACGTAATCAAGGCGGCAGGGCAGCGGAAGAATATTCCTGCCCTGCCGCCCTGCCGACTTATCTCTTGAACCCGCCGAGAATGCCACGCACGATCGCGCGGCCGAGTGACGAGCCGACCGAGCGCACCACGGATTTCATCGCGGCTTCCGCCACTGTCTGACGGCCGGAACGGCGGCCGGTGCCGAGCGCGGCATCGACGATTTCGCCAAACAGACCACCGCCCTGACCTTCGTCGCCGGCCTTCCGCTGCCCGCCTTTCTGCTGTGCGGTTGCCGCGCCCTGCGCGCTGCGCGCCAGCATCTCGAAAGCCGATTCGCGGTCGATGACCTGATCATACTGGCCGGCGACGGGGCTTGCGGCGACGATCCTCGCGCGCTCCTCCGCAGTCAGCGGCCCGATGCGCGAGGACGGCGGACGGATCAGCGTGCGCTGCACCACCGAGGGCACGCCCTTGTCCTGCAAAGTGGAAACCAGCGCCTCGCCAGTGGCGAGGCTGGTGATCGCCTGAAACGTGTTGAAATCGGGATTGGGGCGGAAGGTGTCCGCCGCCGTCTTCACCGCCGCCGTCTCGCGCGGCGTATAGGCGCGCAGCGCGTGCTGCACGCGGTTGCCGAGCTGCGCCAGCACCGTTTCCGGCACGTCGAGCGGATTCTGCGTCACGAAATAGACGCCGACGCCCTTGGAGCGAATCAGGCGCACCACCTGCTCCACCCGGTCGATCAGCGCCTTGGGAGCCTGATCGAACAGGAGATGCGCCTCGTCGAAGAAGAACACCAGACGCGGCTTGTCCGGGTCGCCCACTTCCGGCAGCGCCTCGAACAGCTCCGACATCAGCCAGAGCAGGAAGGTGGAATAAAGGCGGGGATTCATCATCAGCTTGTCGGCGGCCAGCACGCTGACCACACCGCGTCCGTCGGTGGTGGTGCGCATGAGATCGGCAATGCGCAGCGCCGGCTCGCCGAAGAATTTCGAGCCGCCCTGCTGGTCGAGCACCAGAAGCGTGCGCTGGATCGCGCCGACGGAAGCCTTGGTGACATTGCCGTATTTCGCCGAAAGCTCCGCCGCCCGGTTTGCCATTTCGGCGAGCATCGCCTGCAAGTCCTTGAGGTCGAGCAGCAGCAATCCTTCCTCGTCCGCCAGCCGGAAGGCGATGTTGAGCACGCCTTCCTGCGCCTCGGTGAGGTTCATGAGGCGCGAAAGCAGGAGCGGCCCCATTTCCGAGATGGTGGCGCGCACCGGATGGCCCTGCTCGCCGAAAATGTCCCAGAAGATCACCGGCGCGGCGCGCATCTCGTAAGGGGTGAGCTTCACCTCCGCCGCGCGTTTGGCAAGGCTGTCGTTCATGACGCCGGCGGCGGCCACGCCCGAAAGATCGCCCTTGATATCGGCGCAGAAGACCGGGACGCCCGCAGCCGAGAAACTTTCCGCCAGAACCTGCAACGTCACGGTCTTGCCCGTGCCCGTCGCGCCCGTCACCAGACCGTGCCGGTTGCCATAGCGCAGCGCCAGATATTCCGGCTGCTGGTAGCTGTCGTCGGGCTTGCGGCTCGCGCCAAGGAAAATCGCGTCTTCTGCAGTCATCGGGCGGTTTGCTCCTTCTGGTCGAACTGGCCAACCGGTATAGAACGCATCGCAAAAAGTGCGAAGCGCTTTTCGGGACGGGCGCGAACCGGATGGTTTTTTCGCGGCTGAAGCAGGCATATGGTGTACACGGAAATTTCATGTGCCGGCATCACGGCAAGGCTTGCAAAGCATCCGGTTGAGTGCATATTACGTAAACGTAAGATTTTTTGGGAGAATATCCATGGACGAACTGATCGCGCGCATCACCTCCAAGGTCGGCATCGACCAGCCCACGGCGGAAAAGGCCGTTGGCCTGATCCTCGGCTTTCTCCAGAAGGAAGGCCCAGCGGAAACGCAGCAGTTGCTGAGCGCCATTCCGGGCGCGGAAGATCTTATCGCCAATGCGGGTGGCGGCGGCGGTCTGCTTTCCGGCCTGATGGGCGGGGTGATGGGCCTCGGTTCGCAGCTCATGGGCGCGGGCCTCGGCATGGGGGAAATCTCCGGCGTCGCCAAGGAGACGATCCAGTTCGCCCGCGAAAAGGCGGGCGACGGCCCGGTGGATGCCGTGATCGGCGCGATCCCCGGCCTCAGCCAGTTCGTGTAAGGACGGCTTTTCGCAGCACCCCGCCTTCTCCGAAGAAGGCTGGATTCTTTCAGGGAACATGCCGTGGACGATCAACTGCATGTTGTATTCGGTCTGTCCGCGGCGCACACGCTGAAACTTGCGTTCGCCTATGCCGGGCGGGGCGGCAGGATCATGCCGCTCCACGATACTTTCGATCTCGGTCCCGTCGCGCAGCACGATGATGAAAAGCGTCTGCAATGGCTGGAGGCGGCACACCCCGGCCATGATTGCCGCTGGATCGTGGATGGCGACCGGCTTCTGCTCGCAGAGTCGCTGTCGGCAGAACGACCGCCAATCGCATGGTTTTCTCCCGATTCCGCGCCGGTTTCCTCTGGTGGCTGTCGCATATGCGGGACAGGCCGTGCCGCATCGTTGCCGTGCCGCAGATGGCGCGGCAGCCGGCGGACCGGCTTGCCGAACGGTTCGACCGCGACGAACCCCTGCGCCCGCAGGACCGTGCCCGCTACCGTGAAGAATGGCGTCGCCTGCAGGACGAAGCGGCACCCATGCGGGTGATCGAAAACGGCGAACTGGTTTCCGCGCCGGTCGATTGTTTCAACGCGCACCTTCTCGCGACAACTTCCACCGAATGGCTGCACACGGCATGGATCGTCGGACGAACGCTTGAAAGCCTGTTGGCGAATAGCGGACATGTCGTCGGCGACCTGTTTCTGATGAACCGCCTGTTGGCGCTTGTCGATGCCGGCATTCTGGAGTGGCAGGACAACGGGAAGGACATACGGCGCTGCAAGGTGCGGCTTCGCTCGGAATAATACGCAAAAACAAATAGATACTGCGACATCACGAAAGCGTGATCGAACTTTCCGGATTTTCCCCTGCCCGCTCCCAAATATCGGCGATTGTTTTTCCCTCTGCCTAATGTTGACTTGTTCCGTCAATTTTCGCCGCGTGGCGGCATTGCAGAACGGAGAATGAAAATGCGTAAATCCTGGGCGGCGATCGCCGCGGTCGCGGTAACGGCTTTCAGCGTGTCGCCGGCGCCGGCAACCGAATATTACATGGGTGAGCCTGTCATCAAGGAAGGCATGCAGTTCTCGCCGGCCTATCTCACCGGCATCGAGATGGACCGTCATCCGGCAGGCATGTCGATGGACCCGAGCGCCACCCACATCGAAATCGACATTCACGCCGCCAAGGGCGAGACGCACGGTTTCCCGGAGGATGCATGGATTCCTTATCTCACCGTCAACCTGACCGTGGAGAAGGTCGGTGGAAAGTACAAGGAAACCAAGACGCTCGCGCCCATGCAGGCGGGCGACGGGCCGCATTACGCGAACAATTTCACCATGGACGGCCCCGGCGGATACAAGGCGACCTATGTCGTTCAGCCGCCTTCCTCGAACGGCTTCATCCGCCACGTCGACAAGACGACCGGCGTGCCGGAATGGTGGAAACCGATCACCGTGTCCTGGACCTTCAAATATCCCAGCAAGCCCACCGAGTAAGACGGCCGCGCGGCTGAACCGGTATTGCTGTATCGAAGAGGGAAGCGCCGTGACCGCTGTTCGTATTCTCCCATGCATTGCCGTCATTTTTCCCACGGCCGCGCTGGCGCAATCACCCGCGCCGACGCCAGTGAACGCCGACGGTCAGATCGAGGTGATCCTCAAGGATCACCGCTTCACGCCCGCCGAAATCCATGTGCCAGCAGGAAAGCGGGTGCAGCTTCTCGTGAAGAATCGGGACGCCACCGCCGACGAGTTCGATTCGACCTCGCTCAAGGTCGAAAAGGTCATCGGCGGCGGCATGGAGGGGGTCGTCCGCCTGCGCGCCCTTGATCCGGGTCGCTATCCCTTCATGGGAGAGTTTCATTCGGAAACCGCGCAGGGTGTCGTGATAGCGGAGTAATAAAATGCTGGCGGCGCTGATCATCGTTTTTCGCGAGGTTCTCGAAGCCGGGCTGGTCGTCGGTGTCGTACTGGCGGCGACACGCGCGATTGCCGGGCGAAGCCGCTGGATCGCACTTGGACTGCTCGTTGGTCTGGCGGGGGCCTGCGTGGTGGCCCTGTTCGCCAGCCGGATTGCCAATCTTTTCCAGGGATCCGGGCAGGAAGCGCTGAATGCGACGGTGCTCCTCATCGCCGTTGCCATGCTGTGCTGGCACAATAGCTGGATGGCCCGCCATGGACGCGACCTTGCCAACGAACTCAAGGCGGTCGGCCTCGATGTGGCGGCGGGGCGGCGTCCGCTGACAGCCCTTGCCGTCGTCTGCGGCGTGGCCGTGCTGCGGGAAGGCTCGGAAGTCGTGCTCTTCCTCTACGGTGTCGCGGCCGGCGGCGGCGTGACGGCGAGCGGCATACTGATCGGCGGCATTCTCGGCATCATCGGCGGAGCTATTGTCTCCGTTCTCCTGTACCTTGGCCTGATCGCGATCCCGCTGCGCTATCTGTTCGGTACGCTCACCACGCTGATCACCTTGCTGGCCGCAGGCCTCGCGGCGCAAGCCGTCGATTTTCTGCAGCAGGGCGGCTGGCTGCAGATATGGTCAGACCCGGTCTGGAACACGTCATGGCTCCTTTCCGAGGACAGTCTGGGCGGAAGGATGCTCCACACCCTCATCGGCTACACAGACCGGCCGACGGGCATGGAAATCGCGGCCTACGGCGTGGTCGTCATGGTGATGGCGGGCCTGATGCGCCTCATGGCGCGCCCGGCACCGCAACAGCACCTGTCCTGATCGCTATGGTCAAGTGTCCGCGCTTCCGCCGAAACGATCCTATGTCAGTTTCGTAATATCATCCCAGACATAGACCAGATTATGCGAACGCCAGACGGGACCAGGATCAATGAAATCCCCGAGATACCGCCCTTCCAATGCCTCATAGAAAGCAATGGCCGACTGATTGCCTTTTACGACGGAAAGGGCAGCCGCTTCATATTTTCTCATCTTCAAGTGCCGCGCGAGTCTGGCGAGAAGTTCCCGTCCGATGCCGCGGCGTTTGAAATCAGGATCGACATAAAGATATTTTATTTCGCCCCGCTCGCTGAATATCCGTTCCGACGGCCTGCCGGCCGCTCCGATTCCAACGATCCGGTCACTGCACATCGCGATCAGCACGAGTTGGTCGGGATCATTGTCCGATCCCAGTTTCTCTCTCCATTTCTCACCGCGATGCCGTTCATCGAGCGTGGCATGAACTTCCGCCGGAGCAAGTTCCTTATAAGTATGCTTCCAGACCTTCACATGACAATCCGCGATCGCCTGCGCATCGCCGATATCCGCCGGTCTGAAGGAAATATTCAATTGCCGCAATTTGGCTCCGTCATGTACCATTCCAAAGGTTCCTTGCATTCGATTGTTCCAGACAACAAAAAAACCCGCCGACCGAAGGGTGAGCAGGTTACGGAAATCCTGTGACGATTGAAGAAGAGGCTATGCCCCTCCGAACCCTCGCCGTCGCAGAATCCAGCCGCCACGCTGCGCGATCAGGCAGCGTCGGCGTCGGATAATGTCTGCGAAGCGAATGACCGGGTTCATGGCATCAGCTTAGGTAAAGCTGCTTTTGCGGTCAATCGGCGGCTTGACAGCCACCGGCAATATCTCGCGGCTTCGATTGCCGGGCGAAGCGCAAGCCGACACCGCCCGGCTATCATCCTCTCACCCTTCCCGCATCGCCCTGACGCCCACCTGACGGGCGCGGCCGGCAAGCCAGCCGTTGATTGCGGCGGCCAGCGCCAGAAGCGCGATGAACGGGCCGGTGGCGGCGAAGCTTCCCGCCGCGCCATGGATCACGCCCACCGCCAGCGGCCCCACCGCCGCGATCAGGTAGCCCACGCATTGTGCCATACCCGAAAGATGGGCGGCGGTATGGGAATCGGGCGAGCGCAGCACGATCACCATCATCGCGGCGGCGATCAGACCGCCCTGCCCGATGCCCTGCACCACCGCCAGCGGCCAGAAGGTCCATGTCGGCAGATAGAGAAAACCGACCAGCGCCAGTCCCGCAATGGCGCAGAGCGCCACATTGATGAAGCTCTGGCTTTTCTGCCGCACGGCGATCGAGGGAATGAGCAGGCACGTCACGACCTGCACCATGATGGAGAAGGATACCATGCCGCCGGCAGCCACGGCGCTCAGTCCCCTTTCCCGCAGCATCGGAGCCAGCCAGCCGAAGACGACGTAGGCGCAGGCCGATTGCAGCCCCATGAACAGCGTCACCTGCCATGCAAGCGGATCTTTCCACAGCCCCACCACGCGGAAACCGGCATGGGCGGGATTATGCTTCGCCCGCAGCGCCTGCGGCAGCCACAGGGCCAGCACCACCAGAACCGGGACGACCCAGACAGCTAGCGCCAGATTCCACGAGCCGCCGAGCATGGCCTTCACCGGCACGGTGAAGCCCGCCGCCGAAGCGGCGCCGCCGCACAGCGCCATGGTGTAAAGCCCGGTCATGATGGCGGCCGTCTTGGGGAAATCGCGCTTGACCACGCCCGGCAGCAGCACATTGGCGGTGGCGATCGCCGCGCCAGCCATGGTGGTCCCGGCAAAAAGCAGCCAGAGCGGGCCGAAACCGCGCACCAGCGTGCCGGCGGCAAGCACGACGAGAACGCCGAGCAGCACGCGCTCCGCCCCGAAACGCTGGGCGAGGCGCGGCGCGAAGGGCGCGAAGACGCCGAGGCAGACCACCGGCAGGGTGGTGAGCACGCCGGCTGCGAAGGACGACATGCCCGTCGCCTGCGCGATTTCCGGCAGCAGCACCGACACGCTGGAAAAGACCGGGCGCAGGTTGGCGGCGATCAGCACGAGACTCAGGCCCAGAAGCACGCGCAGGGCCTTGCGCGGCGGACGCTGCGCGGCGGGCCGCGGCACGCTGTCGGCCTCCGCATCGACCAGCGGCACGCCCCGCGCCTCTTGGTGCAACGGCGTTGCTTGTATGTGGGCATTATTGGTGTGGCTCATGATGCCAGCAACCTTTCCAGTTCTTCGATCAATGGAGCCATGAAGCGGCGGACCGCCTCCTCAGCCGCTTCCGCGTCGCCCGAGGCGATGGCCTCGACGATGCGGACATGCGCCTCGTGGTCCGGCTCCGGGAGATCGCCATTGAGCGTGGCGGCGATGGATTCGCGGATGGAGGCGGAGAAAAAGCCGTAGACCTCGACCAGCGCATTATTGCCGGACGCCGCCACGATGGCCGCATGAAAGGCGAAATCGTGCGCGATGAAAGCGGCCCGATCCGTCTCCGGCCGGCTTTTGCCGCGCTGCTCCAGCAGTGCCTCCAGATGCGCGAGGACCTGCGGCGTCGCCCGCCGGGCGGCGAGCCGCGCGGCCTCCGCCTCAAGCGCCGCGCGCGTCTCGAAACGGTCGCGCAAACTGGTGTGGCGGATGCGGTCGAGGCTCCGCGCCGCATCGGCGGCCGAGCGCACATAAGTGCCCGAACCCTGCCGCGTTTCAAGCATGCCCTGCGCGACAAGCGCACGCACCGCCTCCCGCACCGTGCCGCGGCTGACGCCGAGGCTTTGCGAAAGCTCCGCCTCGTTCGGCAGGCGCGCGCCCAGCGTCCAGCGGCCGGAAACGATCTCGGCGCGAATCGACTGCATGGCCTCTTCGGTCAGGCTGATGCGGGAAACGGTTTTCATCGGGGTTGGAAGAGGATCGCCAAATTCATCGGATGACTTGATGAATTACGCCCGGCAATATCCGCTGTCAACCCTTGGAGCATGCAGCGACGGAGGTTTCGCGAGCCGCCGCGTTCAGTCAGATCGCCGTGCGCCTTAACAGGCGCATCTTGGCGATCTATCCTTGTATTAGAGCATCGGATTTTCCGAAAACTGGATTCCACTTTTCGGTCCGATGCTCTAACAGTTTCCTGCCCCCATTTCCAGAACGACGGACATCCGCATGATAACGCTCTACAGTCTTACCGGAGACCATCTCGAACCCATCGAGGTCGAGCCCGGCCGGCCATTGCCGGAAAGCGTGGTCTGGATCGACCTGTTCATGCCGGCCGTCAACGAGGACCGCATCGTGGAAGCGTGGATGGGCATTTCCATCCCGACGCGCGAGGACATGACGGAGATCGAGGAATCGAGCCGCTTTTATGCGGAGACGGGCGCGCAATATCTGACAGTGCCAATCCTGCACGCGGTCGATCTCGACCATCGCGAGCTTGCCCCCGTCACCTTCGTCCTGCATGGCACGCGCCTGATCACGGTGCGCTATGCCAATCCGAAGTCGATCGCCAATTATATCATGCGCGCAACCAAGCCGGCCAACGGTCTGATCATGGCCAAATGCAGCGGGCTTTCGATCATGCTCGGCATCACCGAGGCCACCACCAACCGCCTCGCCGACATTCTGGAAGGGGTGGCGGGCAAGATCGACGCCGCCTCGCATTCCATCTATCGCCGGCAGCCCGGCACGCGGCCCATGACCACGCAGGATTTCCGCCATGTCCTGACCCAGATCGGCGGACAGGGCACCTTCCTGTCGCGAATACGGGAAAGCCTCGCGGGGCTGAGCCGCATGCTGGTCTATCTCTCGGCGGTCAGCAACCCGGCGGCGGCCAAGAAGGACACCCGCTCCTGGATCAAGTCGCTGGAGCGCGACACGCAATCGCTGACCAACTATGTGGACTTCCTGTCCAACAAGGTCACGTTCCTGCTCGACACGGTGGTGGGGCTGATCTCGGTGGAACAGAACGCCATCATCAAGATCTTCTCCGTGGCCGCGGTCGGCTTCATGCCGCCTACGCTGGTGGCCTCCATCTACGGCATGAATTTCTCCTTCATGCCCGAACTGCACAAGGCATGGGGCTATCCCATGGCGCTGGGGCTGATGATCGCCTCCGCCCTGCTGCCGCTCTATTATTTCCGCCGCAAGGGCTGGCTGTAAAATAGATTTACATCCTTAGATTGTATTCTATAATGAAGACAATCGAAAGGTATGGATCATGCTGGTCACGTTGGAAGCTGTGGGAGACGAAGTCGGACTGGTTCTGCCCAAGCATATTCTACAGAAGATCGGCGCGAAGACCGGTGATACGCTGAAGCTGGCGCAGACTGCGGACGGGTTTTCTCTCGAACTGTCGAATGAAGCGTTCGAGAGACCGACCGGGCGGGGGGATTCGCCACGTGAGCGACATATCCTCAATTTCCGCAAGCCGGACCGTTAACCAGCCTTCAGCGACACGATTTCCCAGTCCTTGCCGTTAAGTTTCACCACGTCGCCGGCCGGCTTGCCGAAAAGCATGATCGCCACCGGCGCGACGTGGGAAATTTTGCCATGCGCCGGATCGGCCTCGTCCTCCCCGACGATGGTCCATGTGCGCGTGCCGCCGTCGTCCAGATTTTCAAGCACCACTGTCATGCCGAAGCGCACCACGTCGCTGTCCGGGTCGGGCACGGAAAGCTCGGCGGTTTCACGCCGCGCGGTCCAGTAGCGCAGGTCACGCGAGATACGGGCGATCGCCGAACGCTCGCCCGCGACATTGGCTTCGGCCAGTTCGCGCTGCAAATTGGCGATTTCGTCGTCGATCATCTTCAGCCCCGTCGACGTAACGAGGTTGCGGTGCGGGCTGACCGGGCGCTCGCCCAGATCGACCGGCGTGTCGTCCTGTTCCTTGGTGAATGCTCTGCTCATACCCCGAATGTAGGCGGCAACGGCGGCGCGCACAAGCCTGCCGGCAGCACCGGATGACCCGCTTGCGAAAAGCCGCGACATGTTTTCCATCGGGCGTATTTTAATTGATTGACCAGTCAATCAAGATTAAAATGCAAGATAGAACCTTCAAAAACGGAACAGGACGATGCCCAGAACAGGCATGGAACCCCAGCGGCGGCGCGAGCTGATCGACGCCGCCATCCGCACCATCGGCCAGCGCGGCTCGCTGGACGTGACCGTGGCGCAGATCGCGCACGAGGCCGGCGTCTCGCCAGCGCTGGCGCATCATTATTTCGGCGGCAAGGACAAGCTTATCCTCGCCACCATGCGCCATCTGCTGCGCGGACTAGCCCGTGATTTCAACGCCGCCGTGAAGCAGGCCGGAACCCCGCGCGAGCGCATCGCCGCCATCATCGCGGTCAATTTCTCCGCGGAGCAATTCGTGCCCGAGACAGTCGCCGCATGGCTGACCTTCTATGTCCATGCGCAGCAATCGGAGGACACGCGGCGGTTCCTGCGCGTCTATGCGCGCCGCCTCCATTCCAATCTCGTCTTCGCGCTGGCACAGCTTACCGGCCGCGCAAGGGCGCACCGCATCGCCGAAGGCGCGGGCGCGATGATCGACGGGCTTTACATCCGCCACGCGCTCGGCGCCGACGCGCCCGACGCCGCCTCGGCCATCGCGCTGGTGGAGGATTATATCAACGTGCAGTTGGCGGCGGGGGCGTAGGGCCTTTCATGGAAGCGGATTTCGTCATTATCGGCTCCGGTTCGGCCGGCTCGGCCATGGCCTATCGCCTGTCGGAGGACGGGCGCTATTCGGTGATCGTCATCGAATACGGCGTGCCCGATGTCGGGCCGCTGATCCAGATGCCGGCCGCCCTCTCCTTTCCCATGAACATGGCCACCTATGACTGGGGCTTTTCCTCCGAGCCGGAGCCGCATCTGGGCGGGCGCAGCCTCGTCACCCCGCGCGGCAAGGTGCTGGGCGGCTCGTCCTCCATCAACGGCATGGTCTATGTGCGCGGCCATGCCCGCGATTTCGACCATTGGTCCGAGAGCGGGGCGCACGGCTGGGCCTTCGCCGATGTGCTGCCCTATTTCAAGCGGATGGAGCATTCGCATGGCGGTCAGGAAGGCTGGCGCGGCACGGAGGGGCCGCTGCATGTCCAGCGCGGCAAGCGCGACAATCCGCTGTTCCACGCCTTCGTGGAAGCAGGCAGGCAGGCCGGTTTCGAGGTGACGGAGGATTATAACGGCGAGAAGCAGGAAGGCTTCGGGCCGATGGAGCAGACCATCCATGACGGCCGCCGCTGGTCCGCCGCCAACGCCTATCTGAAACCGGCGCTCAGGCGCCCGAATGTCAAACTGGCCAAGGGGCTCGCCCGCAAGATCGTGCTGGAAGGCAGGCGGGCCGTCGGCGTCGAGATCGAGGCGGGCCGCAGCTTCACGACCATCCGCGCGCGACGCGAGGTGATCATCGCGGCCTCGTCCATCAATTCGCCCAAGCTCCTGATGCTGTCCGGCATCGGCCCGGCGGCGCATCTGAAGCAGCACGGCATCGAGGTGGTGGCCGACCGTCCCGGCGTGGGGCAGAACCTTCAGGATCATCTGGAGGTCTATATCCAGCAGGAATGCACCCAGCCGATCACGCTCTATTCCAGCCTGAACCTGTTTTCAAAAGCGCGGATCGGCGCCGAATGGCTGTTCTTCAAGACCGGCGAAGGCGCGACCAACCATTTCGAATCCGCCGCCTTCGTGCGCTCGCAGCCCGGCGTGGAATATCCCGATATCCAGTATCATTTTCTGCCGGTCGCCATCCGCTATGACGGCAAGGCGGCGGCGCAATCGCACGGCTTTCAGGCGCATGTCGGGCCGATGCGCTCCAAATCGCGCGGCAGCGTAACCCTGCGCAACGCCAATCCGCGCGAAAAGCCCGTCATCCGTTTCAACTATATGTCGCACACGGACGACTGGGCGGATTTCCGCCATTGCGTGCGGCTGACGCGCGAAATCTTCGGCCAGCCCGCCTTCGACCCCTATCGCGGCGCGGAGATTCAGCCGGGCGCAGGCGTGCAGACCGACGATGAAATCGACGCTTTCATCCGCGATCACGCGGAAAGCGCCTTCCACCCCTGCGGGACGTGCAGGATGGGCGCGGTTGACGATCCGATGTCCGTGGTCGATCCTGAATGCCGAGTCATCGGCGTCGAAGCCCTGCGTGTGGCGGATTCGTCCATCTTCCCCCGCATCACCAACGGCAATCTCAACGGGCCGTCGATCATGGTGGGCGAGAAGGCCTCCGACCATATTCTCGGCCGCACGCCGCTGGCCCGCTCCAATCAGGAGCCGTGGATCAATCCGCGCTGGCAGGTGTCGGACCGGTAGGAGAACAAGGCAGGACGCAAAGCCGCATCCTCTGCCGTGCGCTCCTCCTCCTTTCAAAGCAGGAACAGACAATGAAAGCACAACCCAAAGCCTCGCATTTCATCGGCGGCCATTTCGTGGAAGACAAGGCCGGCAGGCCGCTGCCGGTGATCTATCCGGCCACCGGCGAGGAGATCGCGAAACTCCATTCGGCGACGCCGGATGTGATTGAGGCGGCTTACGCGGCGGCCATGAAGGCGCAAGCGCAATGGGCGGCGCTGAAGCCCGTCGAGCGCGGGCGCATCCTGCGGCGCACGGCGGACATATTGCGCCAGAAGAACAAGAAGCTCGCCAAGATCGAAACGCTCGACACCGGTAAGGCCATTCAGGAAACGCTGGTGGCGGACGCGGCCTCGGCGGCGGATGCGCTGGAGTTTCTCGGCGGCATCGTCGCCGGCTTCAACGGCGAATTCGTGGATCTCGGCGGTTCCTTCGCCTATACAAGGCGCGAGGCGCTCGGCATCTGCGTGGGCATCGGCGCATGGAACTACCCGATCCAGATCGCGGCATGGAAATCGGCCCCGGCGCTCGCCATGGGCAACGCCTTCATCTTCAAACCCTCGGAAAACACCCCGCTTTCGGCTCTGGCGCTGGCGGAAGCCTACAAGGAAGCGGGGCTGCCCGACGGCCTGTTCAATGTCGTGCAGGGTTTCGGCGACGTGGGCGCGGCGCTGGTCAACCATCGCCTGACGGCGAAGGTCTCGCTCACCGGCTCGGTTCCGACCGGAAAGCGCATCATGGCGCAGGCCGGAGAACATCTGAAGCACGTCACCATGGAGCTTGGCGGCAAGTCGCCGCTGATCGTTTTTGACGACGCCGATCTCGAAAGCGCCATCGGCGGCGCCATGCTCGGCAATTTCTACTCCACGGGTCAGGTCTGCTCGAACGGCACCCGCGTTTTCGTACACAGGAACATCCGCGACCGCTTTGTGAAACGCGTTGTCGAACGCACCCGCGCCATCCGCATCGGCGACCCGCTGGATGAGGCGACGCAGATGGGACCGCTTGTCAGCGGCGCGCAGCGCGAAAAGGTGCTGGCCTATATCGAGAACGGCAAGGCGGAAGGTGCGACGCTCGCCTGCGGCGGCGGCGTGCCGAAGTTGCAGGGCTTCGACAAGGGCTTCTTCATCGAGCCGACCGTCTTCACCGATGTGACGGACCGCATGACCATCGCGCGCGAGGAAATCTTCGGCCCGGTCATGAGCATTCTGGAATTCTCGGACGAGGACGAGGTGATCGCGCGGGCCAACGACACCGAATTCGGCCTCGCCGCCGGCGTATTCACCGCCGACCTCACCCGCGGCCACCGCGTGATCGGCGAACTCAAGGCCGGGACATGCTGGATCAACGCCTATAATCTCACACCGGTGGAAGTGCCCTTCGGCGGCTACAAGCAATCGGGCATCGGACGCGAGAACGGCACGGCTGCACTGGAGCACTACAGTCAGACCAAGACCGTCTATGTGGAGATGGGCAAGGTGGAAAGTCCCTATTGAGGAAAACGGGACAGCATGCCGGAAAGCAGAACAGGCTTTCCCCATGCGGCCCCTTCGCCCTTTTTTTACATATTCATTTGAAACCGTTATTTTACAGGTCTCGACTTTCAAAAAACTATACTTTCACGTACATATATTCTGGTGCTGGAAACAATATAATTGACCGGAACCAGGATCACATTTAGTTTGGAATCTATTGGTGCGTGCGGAATTTCGGGGCAAGAATGCCGGAAGCGATGTTTCTATCGACAGACATGCTGGATCCGAAGATTCGCGACGATTTCTGGCGCGAACTGATCAGACCTGTCTTCGACATTTCCTCGCCGTGCGACGAGAAAGGCAATGGCTTCATCGGTACGATGCAGTCGCGGCCCTTCGGACGGATGGTGATCGGCACCACCACCTTCAACGGCCAGAAATACCAGCGAACGCCCCGCATTATCGCGCAGGGCGGGCTGGATTATTACATCTTACAGGTACTTCTGGTCGGGCGGCTGTGGAGCGACTGCAACGGCAATGTCGTCGAGGCGCGGCCGGGCGACATAGTGATCCTCGATCTGGCGCGGACCATTTCCAGCGAGGCGGAGGCCGGTGCGCGGCTGACGCTGATGCTGCCGCGCGCATCGGTCGACAAGCAGGTCGGACGGCGCAACCTTCACGGCATGGTGCTTTCCGGCGCATCGGCATCCATCCGGCTGCTGGTCGATTACCTGAAAGGCATCAATGCTGTCGCCGGACAACTGACCCCGCAGGAAGCGTCGGCAGTCGAGGAGGCTATGCTGATCCTGCTCGTCGCCGGCATCACCAATACCGGTGGCGCCGCGCCCGATATGCCTGTCACACTGCCGATGCGCCAGCGCATCCTCGATTATATAGACGCCGGCCTGACCGATCCGATGCTGGGCCCGCAAACGATCATGCGGCATTTCCACATATCGCGCTCGCATCTCTACCGCGCCTTCGAGGCGGATGGCGGCGTGGCGCACATCATCCGCGACAAGCGGCTCGATCTCGCGTGGCGCATGTTGAGCGGCAGAAGGGAAAAGCCCTTGTCGCTGAAGGCGATCGCATGGCGCTGCGGCTTTCAACACGGAACACAGTTCGGCAAGTTCTTTCGGGCGCGCTACGGCTTCTCGCCGAAGGAAGCGCAGGGCATGGCCCTTCCCTTCTTCGCTCCCGCCACAGGCTTCAATTTCCATGAACACCTCGTGCAGCAGGCGAAACTAGCGGGAATCATACCCAACGTTTAAGAAAGCGATTCTAGTGCCTCATGATGTGAATGGCGATTGATTATCATTTGACCATCGCTTTCGTAAGCTGTATCTAATACGATATCTAGTAACTTGACGGTGCTCTATGACTAGAATTGGGATTGTAATACCCACTCATAATGTAGGTCCATATATATATGAATGTTTACGATCATGTATCTATAATGATGATGATTGTAACGTCGAAATCCACATTGTTAACGACAACTCTACTGACGATACCCACTCTGAAATAGATAGGTTTTGCAATGACTATCCGACTGTCAACATATCTGTCTACAATACAAAAGGAATTGGACCAGGTGAAGCACGTAACCTTGTCATTCCAAATATCGAAACTCAATATTTACTTTTTGTAGATGGAGATGATTTAATTTCGCGTCGGAATTTAGATGCCATTCTAGATAAAATGGATGCAACGGGAGCTGATGTCTGCTGCCCAAACATTATTGGATTTGACGATACTGGAAGATATAAGTTTGACTTCGATAGACCCGTCCTTCGAGAGAAAATCTTGGGTAAAAAAGATGCTTACCTAACAAGTTCGCGGGATAATCCAGAAGTATTGGGTTTAGAAACATCAATGTGTATGCGCATTTTCAGAGCAGAATTTTATAGATTAAACAAATTATGCTTTTCTTCTGCACGCTTTTGTGAAGATATATTCCCTTCAAGGAAGGCATTTTTACTAGCGCGCAAGGTACTTATTGTAAGAGACGATTATTATTTCTATCGACTCAATAGAATAGCGCAAAGAACAGCTAAAATAGATAATTCCACAATGGATCTGTCCGACGTTTTTCGCGAAACCATGGATATTTCGTTGGAACGTGTACTGGACAATGAACAAGGCGGATGGATTCTGAATCGTTTATGCGAAGCAGCGGTATGGGGCGCGTCACTTATTCCTCCACAGCTTCTTAAAGAATTTGCTTCCAATTTAACAGACAGTTTTGAGCGTGCACCATTAGGCTGGTGGGCATCATTCGATCACAACGCCGATGTGCAATGGCGGCAGAAACGCTTTTCTATTCTTTACCTAAAAAATAGAAGCAGGAAAAGTAGGGAACGGGTCATATTCAACGAACGTTATCGCTTTATTGATCGAAAAGTCTTACGAATCGAATAAGTTGAAGAAAACTTGGGTTAAAAAGATGAATTTCCATGCCAAAACTGAAACGCTATCGATACTTGAAAGTGCATATGCGCAAATCCATAGCGGGCTCATCAATAAAATCATTACAGATGACCCTCATCTGCTTTCCGCAAAGGACGATGAATTTGACTGCAAGCCGAGTGAACTCCGATTTATTTCATTAAACGAAGCAAAAGTAAATGATATCAAATCCTTGCTTCGGACTGCTGTCTTTCTTCGTAACTTCGGAAATATCGATGAGGCACATAATATATTCCGTAAGGCAGGCGTAGAACTATTTCCACACCTCCATTTAAATGCCGATATTCGAAAAATGGATATCGTCGAGGTGATATCGAAGATATCCGCAGTGTCAGCATATTACGAACTTACAGCACAGAACGTAGGGGTTAGACACACTGACCGCCACTCAGAGTTTGACGTTAGTGTAATTGTTCCCGTGTATGGAGTCGAAAATTACGTAGAAAAATGCGCTGCCTCGTTAAAGGACCAAAACTTCAAAGGACGATATGAAGTTTTGTTCATTGATGACGGGGGGAAAGATCGTTCTGTCGAGATCATAAACAATGTAATAAATGACCACCCTCATTTGAAGATTTTGTCAAAACCAAATGGAGGCGCTGCATCTGCGAGAAATTTCGGCATACGGCAGGCTAAAGGACAATATATTGCATTTGTGGATGGCGACGATTACGTCTCTCCTGACTATGTTGATAGCCTTTTCCGTGCAGCATTGTTGAATAACGCAGACATATCACAAGCAGAATTTTGCTATGTAAATGCATCGACTGGTGAAATTTCGCCACATCTAGAATGGTACTCCACTCAACAAGGGCAATTCAGTCCGGTTTCATCGCCTGCATTTAAAATGATGCAGCAAACGCCTGGTATCTGGCGAAGGCTTTATAGTCGTAAACTTCTTGATAAATATGGCACTATTTTCAACGAAGAATTTCGGCGCCATGATGATTTGCCGTTTAATATTGAAGTTCTATCCAATGCAGATAATATCGCTATAACAAGAACACCAGTTTATTATTATCTACTGGGAAGGGATGGGCAAGACGTTGGCGCGACGGACGAGCGTCTTTTTATCCATTTTCGTCTGTTTGAATATACCAAGGAGCGGATAACTAGATATTATTGGAATCCCGAATACTTTTATGATTTTATCATAACAATGTGCGCTCATCATCTTTGGGCCTATGATCGTATTGACGATAAATTTAAGTCTACATACTTACAGGGATTAGCTGAGCAAGTCTTTCGATCAGATGGGCCTATAGGTATTTTCGGTAGAACGCGCATTCTTTCTAGGCATTTCAAGAACCGGAGACGCCTTATTTTAAAGGCAGCGCTTATATCTCTTTTCGGATCAAAGCCTTTACCCAGCGATGTTTGATTGGTATTCTTGTATTGATCCATGGGAGGAGGCTTAGCATACCACCTGGATGGGTTCTGATAAGCTTTCTCATTATACTGTTGGTAAAATTTCGAGTGACTTTTGTAGAACGTGAAGAACATGTGACCATAAATGTTCGTCTATGTTCACGCTACATTCTTTTTACACTGCCATATATGCGCCTAATATAATAATAAACCCGACGCAATGCCCACCTGCGCCTGCTTCCGATCGGAGCGAAGGGGGCTACTATCGCCCGGACAGTATGAAGCGTAACGAGGCCACGCCTTTTTTTTCGCTTCACAAGGCTTACAACCATTGCCTCATACCATGGCGTTTCGCGCGCCACCGCCCAGAATTCTTCAGCGAAATCTACATCGGGAACGGACCATGGCTTGTTCTCGCCCGCATAATGGAGAATGAATGGATTCTCGCGCGACTTGAAATATTCATTACGCGCCTTGGCAGGAAGTCTCTCAAAAAAGGTCTCGGTATTCCCATTTCCATGGAATACGTTCCATCTTGGATCGAGATATTCAACATCCTCTTGATAGATCATATTCAATATATCCTGATCCATGAACCAATAAAGGTTTCCACTTGCTAAAATCGATTTGATCTCCGGTATTTTTTCCTTCGCCTTAGATATATTAAATACAACAAGACCAGCCTGAAAATAGCAGGAAACATCACGAAGTCCAAGTTTTTCCTTTAGATAAGCCTCCGCCTCTAATTCATATGGCAATGCTATCTGCCTGAATTTCCTGAACCCGGTCATTATATAATCGCCGACAGCAGCGATAGACTTGTTCTCTAGTGGAACAGCGTCAAGAAGAGAGATATCTTTCCTGACGATCATGTCACCATCCAGATATATAATGCGCTCATAACGAGAAAAAATCTCGGGAATTAGAAGGCGATAGTAAGTGTCTTTGCTTATGTGCAAATGGGTGGGCAAAGATAATGAACTAAACAAAGCTTGTGGATCGATAAATCGTATATGAAAATTGGCAAAGCTTTTTAATGTATATGAAATAAGCTTTCTGTTACGATCAGATATCCCACCGTCAAACACAATAATATCGTAATTATGATCGGGGTTTGATGCATCGGCCATGGATCGCAAGGTCGTGCCGGCATAAGGCGTAAATCCGTCATTAAACGCCATTACCACTGCCGTGTAATTCGAGGAATAGAACGGAGAAGGAGTGGGCTTCGGCGATGTGTCCCGGATGAAAGTCCGCTGAGTGGTTCTCACCTTCAATTCAGGATGGTCGAATATGAGCTTCTCAATATAGATATTAAAAAGCCACTCTGAAATAAACCCCAAAATCCTCCTCTCCTGAACGGAGTAGTTAGATACATCTATTTCTTTTTCCAGCTCGAACAATATGTCAAATAACCATTCGCAGTACTCATCAAAAATATTTCTGCGCATAATAAACATATTGGTAAAATATCCACTTTTACCAATGTTAACCTTACGCGCAAAAGCGGCATAAGATGGATGGCGTCTTGTGAGAATTTCTAAAGCTAAATCATAATCAGAAATATTGTGATCGGCGCCCTTATCGAAGTGATCGTACATCGACTTGGAGCCGGAATTACGCACATCCCACTTATGCGGAAGAACTAAATCATAACCCTCCAAAAAAGATTTTGCTCCAGACAGATTCAACTGATTGATTGCAAGGTACTTTTCATCGATTGCCTCATATTCGCTCATTCCCCACTCGTTCTCTTTTGTTTCAACGGGCGAGAGGTTCATATGTCGACGATAATGAAAAATCCCCACATAATCTTGTCCGGATGTATTTTTCCAGATCCAATAAAGTGCCGTCAATTCGCAGAATGTATCATTCTTGGTAGAGATATTGTCCCCAGTATCGTCACCCACGTCGCAGAACGTTGTATTTTTCCCAGCCCGTCCAACATGAATTGGGATGAAGGGCTCACCTGGAATGCAGGCCGAATCTTTATGACCAGCAACATAAATTTCTATCTGCATTTTACCTGCTTCATGTATATGGTGGATATATTTTCTCTATCCGGGTTTATCGATCATAATACACATTTCGTGGCAAGAAGTATGGCGCTTGAAAGACTTTAGTCCCCGATCTTACCAGAACGATAACCTTTTCCTGTAACGCCCCTTATCAGGCTCCACATCCCCTTGAGGCTCCGTTCCACCATCACCATGCGGACGACTTCTTTCAGGAATACAAGGCAGGAGCCGAGTTCGAACGCAAGCGGGACATAAACACCCTTGGCCTTGAAGTAGCCCTTGATGAGGGCACGGTTGCGCATCGCATAATAGCGCGAAAGATCACTGGCGTCGTTCAGATGCCGCAAGCCAAGGCTGATCTGCCGCTGCCGTCGTACCTTCTGCAAACATTCGTCGGCGATGAAGGCCACCTCGGTTTCGCGCGCTGCCAGCCAGCCATAGATGGCGTCGTCCCAGACGATGAAGAAGCGCCGGTCGGGCAGACCGATCTTGCCCACGATGTCGCGGTGAATCATCATGCCCTCGAAACAGCCGTAATTCGTCAGGAAATAGTCCCTGCCTCGATACGGCTCTTTCAGGAACGGCAGTTGTACGGCCAGCGCATTGCTTACCCATTGCTCGCAGAAAAAATGGCTGCCGTCCGAGTCCTGCCTTCCCGCGTGGAAGCAGCGGAAACGATCCGTCCAGCGCAGCATTTTCTCCAGTCCGTCCGGCAGAACCACGACGTCGTCGTCCATCAGCCAGAACCAGTCGGCATCCGTCTTGAGCGCCTCTTCCACCCCTACCGAGAATCCCCCCGCCCCGCCGATATTCTTGTCGAGCCGCTTGACCAGAAGCGTGAAGCCCAGCGTCTCCTGCTGAAATTGCGCCAGAATCTGCCGCGTCGGCTCACGACTGTTATTATCCACCACGATCACATAACCGGGTTTGACGGCAAGTGCGGCTATGCTTTCCAACAGGCCTTTGAGGAAATCGGGCCGGTTATAGGTAACAATGACGATTGCGGCCTTCGGCGCCATGTGCGCCGGCGATGGTGCGACCGGCGCGTTCCGCATCGGGTCTTTTGCTTCATGCGCCATTGTCATGGTTTCCGGTCGAAGCGATAGCGCAGGCCATCGCGGAAAGCCCGCCACCATTCGGCAAGGCCCGCGCGGTCGCCGCCGATCTTTACCATGAAATACCATGGATAGAGGATCACATCGGCGAGGAAACTCACGGGACGGCGGTGGCGGCGTGCCAGATAGGCGCGGTTGCGGAAGAAATAGTAGCGCTTGAACGGTGTTTCCGGCACCAGAAGCTGCACACGGTCCTCGACGATCGAGGCGATCTCGCCCCAGACCGGCGGATGGCTCACCAGCGCCGTCGTCAACGTGCCGAAGCGCACACCGTTGCGGCGCAGGCGCAACAGGAAATCCACCTCGTCGCCACGGATGAACAACCGGATATCAGGTAAGCCGATGCGGAAGAAAACCTCGCGCCGCACCAGCGCGCCATTGAAGAAATGCGCAAGGCCGGAGATGAACTCACGCTGCTGCACTTTGGCGCGATCCGTGGTCAGGCGACCGTTGATCTTGAATGGAAAGGCGGTGCGGCCATGATCCTGCGGCGCCACAATCAGCGGCGAAACCACGTCCAGTTCGTATTTTTCCGCCGCCGCCAGAAGTTGGCGCAGGCAATCCGCGCCGACCGGGCAGGCGTCGTCGTCCATGATCCATATCCAGTCGGCCCCGGAGGCCAGCGCCGAAAGAATGGCGAAGGAAAATCCACCGGCACCGCCGAGATTGATTTCCGACTTGTGATAGACGAGATCATCACCAGCGCTGCCGGGCCTACCCCCCTCGCCGGCGTCGACCAGATGGATGGAAACGAGTTCCGGCTTCAATTGCCGTGAAGCCTCCAGAAGGCGGCCGATATCGTCGGGACGGTTGCACGTCAGCACGGCCATTGCGACAGACAAATCGGACCCCTTCCAGAACAGATGGCCGTTTCGGCCTGCCGTCACGCGCCCTTGAGGCGCGGTTCCACGGTCGTCTCGAAGCATTTCAGCGCCGCGCCGATCGCCTGATGCATGTCGAGATAGCGGTATGTGCCAAGCCGGCCGCCGAAGATGATATCCTTCTCGCCGTCGGCCATCTCCTTATAGGCGAGATAGGTCTTCTTATCCTTCGCCGTGTCGATGGGATAGTAAGGCTCGTCGCTGCGCTTGGCGAAGCGCGAATATTCGCGCACGATGATGGTCTTTTCCTTCTGGTAGTCGCGCTCCGGGTTGAAGTGGCGGAACTCCAGGATACGGGTGAAAGGCACGTCCTCGTCGGCGTAATTCATCACCGCCGTACCCTGGAAATCGCCGGTCGAGAGCACCTCCGGCTCGAAATCGATGGTGCGCCAGCCAAGCTCTCCGGCCCTGTAGTCGAAGAAGCGGTCGATCGGCCCGGTGAAGACCACCAGCTTGCCGACCGGAATCTCACCCTTGATCGAGAAATAATCGACGCCGGTGCGCACCTCGATCAGCGGATTGTCCAGCATCCGCTCGAAGATGGCGGTGTAGCCGTCGACAGGCAGGCCTTCATAGGCATCGTTGAAATAGCGGTTATCGAAATTGTAGCGGACCGGCAGGCGCGTGATGATGTGCTCCGGCAGATCCTTCGGGTCGATCTGCCACTGCTTGGCCGTATAGCCGCGGATGAACGCCTCGTAGAGCGGACGGCCGATCAGCGAGATCGCCTTTTCCTCCAGATTGGCGGGGCTGCGGCCGCCAAGCTCCTGCGCCTGCTCCTGTACCAGCCTGCGCGCCTCGTCGGGCGACATGCGGCGGCCGAAGAACTGGCAGACCGTGCCGAGATTGATCGGCATGGAATAGACCTGATCCTTGAAGCTGGTATAGACGCGGTGCTTGTAATCGGTGAACTTCGTGAAGCCGTTCAGATAATCCCAGACCACCTTGTTGGGCGTGTGGAAAAGATGCGCGCCGTATTTATGCACCTCGATGCCGGTCTGCGGATCGTTCTCGCTATAGGCATTGCCGCCGATATGATCGCGGCGATCCAGCACGAGAACCCTTTGCCCCAGCGTGTTTGCGACACGCTCGGCTATGGTCGCTCCGAAGAATCCGGCGCCAACGATCACCACATCATAATTGTCAAAATTCACGGCAAACCATCCAATCTCCTGTCGCCCCTGAGGGCGGCTTGCTTACACATTTCCCGCAGCGGATCAACGCCGCTATGCCCCGGCGGCGGCCCCAACAGCCAGGGCCGGCGCGCACGAACGAAGGCTGGACGGGAACGCCGCTCAGTTGCTCTTCGCCGGCCCGAAATAAGCGTCCAGAACGTCTTTCGGCGCGCCGTCCATTTTCACCCGTCCGCCTTCGAGCCAGACGATGCGGTTGCAGTTCTTGGTGAGAAGATCTCTGGAATGGCTGGCGAGCACCAGAATCCTAGTCGATCCCACCAGATCGTGCATGCGCCGGTTGGCGCGCTCCTTGAAGTCTTCGTCGCCGGTGGAGAGCCATTCGTCCATGATGAGGATCTCGGGCCGGACGGAGGTGGATGTGGCGAAGGCGAGCCGAAGCTGCATGCCGGACGAATAGGTGCGGAACGGCATGTCCAGAAATTCGCCCAGCCCCGTAAATTCGGCGATTGCGTCGAATTTCTCGTTTATTTCCTTAGGGTGCATTCCCATCATCGCCGAGCGCAGGCGGATGTTCTCCCGCCCCGTCGCATCGTGGTCGATGCCAAGCTGGATATTGATGAGCGACACGCATGTCCCGTCGATGACGGCATCGCCCAGCGTGGGCGTATAGATGCCCGAAAGCACACGCAGCAACGTGGTCTTGCCCGAACCGTTCTGCCCGATGAGGCCGACACGGTCGCCGTCCTTCAGGGTCAGCGACACGCCTTCGAGCCCGCGTACCACGATCAGCCGGTCGGTACGCCGTTCGATCCTGCCGCGGGTGGCGACGCTGAGCATCCGGTTCTTCAGGGACCGGCTCGAAGAATTGTAGATCGGAAACTCGACGCTTACATTATCCAGACGAATCAAACTCATCGCATCACAACCAGTACGCCACGCGCCAACGATATTTGCCGAAAAAGGCAAGGGCGAATACCCAGCCAATCACCGCGATGCCGATCGCGATCAGCCAGCTTACGGTCTCCGGCGCCGTGCCGAAGAGCGGCGCTCGGACCAGTTCCAGGAAATGGTAGAAGGGGTTCCACTCCAGAAACGTCTTCGAAACGCTGCCGGGCAGCGATTTCGACATCCACATGATCGGCGTGGCGTAGAAAAGTACTTGGAGCGCGTTGGAAACGACCTGCGTCATATCGCGGAAGCGCGCGCACACGATCGCCAGAACCAGCATCATCCATGTGAGGTTGAGGCAGACGAGGAGAAAGCCGGGCACCGCCAGCAGGGCATAGAAATTGATGCCATGGCCGACGATCAGCGCGATGACGGGGAAGATGACCACGTTATGCAGAAAGATGATGATGTTGCGCCACATGGTGCGCATGACATGAGTGAAGAGCGGCATGCGCACCTGGAGGATGATGCCGTCGGAACCGCTGAAGGTGGTGCACCCATCGGTGAGACAGCCGGTGATGAAGCCCCACATGATGACGCCGGCGCAGACATGCGGCAGGTACTCGCGCATTTCCGACTGGAAAAGCGTGCCGAAGATCAGCCCCAGCGCGCCGATCAGAACCGTCATGTTGAGCGTGAGCCAGAAGGCGCCCACCCGCGAGCGCCGGTAGCGCTGCGCCACGTCCTGCCAGCCGAAAATCAGCGCCAGACGATAATTCTTCAGGGCGTCTGCAATATCGCTCAACGCGACGTTCATTCCGGTTTTCGGGCGCACCACCGGAACTGTTTCCGCCTTCATATGCCCCTCTAAAGCTCCGACACCCATACCCGATCCATATCAACTGAAGACTGCGAAACCATTCGGCCTTGCCACCTGTCCCCGTTTCCATAACGCTCCGGCGTATTAATGGAATTGCGCACGACAAGCAACCGTTCTGGCAAAACGGACAAGCCGCCCGCTTTTACCGCAATGAGCCGGCACGCTATCCGGCGAATGCGGCAGGCGAAAGGCCAGCGCTAGAAAAGGGTATGGCCGCTTGCCATCCTCATATCACAGCATATTGCCAGCCATGGAAACAGATAAAGTGGCTGGGGCGCCTGGATTCGAACCAGGGAATGGCGGTACCAAAAACCGCTGCCTTACCGCTTGGCTACGCCCCAATACCGGCAACCGGAAAACCAACGAAGCATCCGATCGCGCGGCTTATAACCGCTTCACCGGACAAGCGCAATCGCCCGCGCGCAAAATCCATAGGCCAGTTGCGGGCTGCCTCAGACAGCGATTTGCCTGCGCCGCTAAAACTGGTAATCCCTGTCATCGGAGCGCTTTCGCACCGCGTTTCAGTCCTGTCCGCAGCCGGTTGTCCGCATGATCCTTTTGCTCGTTTCGTTTCTCTTCAGCGCCATTCTCTGCGCCCTCGGACTCGCGGTCCTGTCGCGCGTGCTGCCGCCGCATTTTCTGGCCGCGCGCATGAGTTCGCGCTCCAATCACAGCGTCGCCGCACGGCAGATCGGCGGGCTGGCGCTGATCCCGGCAATCGTCGTGACGCTCGCGGTCTTCGGCGCTGATCTCGAAGTGCACGAGCGCCTGCTCGTCTGCCTTTGCGGCGCGTGCCTGCTGCTCTGGGCGGTGGGCGCGGCGGACGACCGCTTCGAGATATCCGAACGCATCCGGCTGAGCGCGCAGTTCGTCGCAGCCTGCGCCGTGCTCTACGGCCTCGGCAGCGATTTCCGGCTGCTGCCCGGCCTGCTGCCGCACTGGCTGGAAGCGGTGCTGATCGTGTTCGCACTCATGATCGCGGTCAATGTCACCAATTTCATGGACGGACTGGACATGATGACCGCCGCCGGCATCGGCCTGCCGCTCATCGGCATCGCGGCTCTCGCCTCGCTCGGCCTCGCCGGCATGGAGAGCGGCGGACTGGGCGCGGCCGCGGCGGGCGGACTTGCCGGCTTCGCTTTGTTCAACCGGCCGCCGGCGCGAATATTCCTCGGCGATTCGGGCAGCCTGCCGCTGGGGCTTCTGGCCGGCACGGCGCTCATCGTCCTTGCCCGTGAGACGCATATCGCGGCCGCGCTCCTGCTGCCGCTCTATTACATCCTCGATGCCGTAACGACCATCGTGCTGCGCGCGGCGGACGGCGAAAACATATTGAAAGCCCACTCCCGCCATGCCTATCAGGTGGCGAAGCGCGCGGGCTGGAGCGTCGGCAAGGTGATCGGCCATGTGGCGCTGCTCAATCTGGTCCTGATCGCCTGCGCCGTGGCGCTGCTCAGGTTCGACAATGCGGCGGCACATGCTGCCTGCCTGCTGACAGGGGTGGTGGCGACAGGCTTGCTGCTGCTCGATTTCCGCGGGCGGCTCAGGAAGCGATCACGCTGAAAAGCACGTCGCGCACCGCCGCTTCGTCGCCGGTGGCGATGGCGGCGCAAAGCCGCTCCAGACATTCCGGCACGTTGACCGCCGCCTTGCTGCCTTTCGGCGCGCGCATGATCTTCGGATGGCGCGTCTGCTGGACCTGCGAGGGATCGTAGAACAATTCCTCGAACATCTTCTCGCCCTCGCGCACGCCCGTCACCTCGATGGCGATATCGCCCGTCGGGTTGTCCTCGTTGCGCACGGTCAGCCCGGCGAGCAGGATCATGTTTTCGGCGAGGTCGCGGATACGTACCGGCTCGCCCATTTCCAGCAGCACCGTATCGCCCGTCTCGGCGATGGCGCCCGACTGCACGATGAGTTCGGCCGCCTCGCGGATCGACATGAAATAGCGCGTCATGTTCTCATGCGTCAGGGTCACCGGGCCGCCATGGGCAATCTGCTCGCGGAACAGCGGCACCACGGAGCCGTTCGACCCCAGCACATTGCCGAAGCGCACCGAATAGAAGGCCCCCTTCTTGCCCTCATCACGGGCGCGGAGGCCGCAATGATAGATCACCAGCTCGGCCCAGCGCTTGGTCGCGCCCATGACATTGGTCGGGCGCACCGCCTTGTCGGACGAGATCAGCACCACGCGCTCCACATCGGCGGCGAGCGCCGCCTCGGCCACGTTGAGCGTGCCGAACACATTGTTGCGGATGCCGATCAGCACGTTGCGCTCGACCAGCGGCACATGCTTGTAGGCGGCGCAATGATAGACCGTGTCGATGCGGTGGGCGCGGATGGCATCCCCCACCTCGGCGCGCTCCGTGACGGTACCCAGCACCGGAACGATCTCACAGGTCGCGAACTGCCGCAATTGGCGGTCGATCTGATAGAGCGCGAACTCACTCGATTCGAACAGGACGATGCAGCCCGGATTCCATTGCGCGATGGTGCGGCAAAGCTGGCTGCCGATGGAGCCGCCCGCGCCCGTCACCATGATGCGGCGGCCCTCCACCACCTCGCGCAGCATGTCCGTGTCGGGCGGCACCGGTGAGCGGCCGAGCAGGTCGTCGATCTCCACATTGCGCAGCGAACTGATGAGATATTTGCCCGCGGTAAGGTCGGCGATGGGCGGGAGGATGCGCGTATTGACCGGAAGCCGCCCGAGCAGGCGCGCGAAGCTCTGGCGCTGGCGCTGGTCGAGCGCGGGCTCGGAAACCAGAACCTGCTTGAGGCCATAATTCTCGATCAGCCCCGGTATCTCCTCCATGCCGTAGACGCGCAGGCCGATCACATCCATGCCGTTCAACTGCCCGGTGGGATCGACAAAGCCGACCACCATCGTATCGCTGTGGCTACGCAGCGCGGTCGCAAGCTGGCGCGCCGGCTCGCCGACGCCGATGATCAGCGCCGAACCTGTGCGGCGCCCGCCCGTTTCGGCGCTGCGCAGCAACCACTTTGCCCCGAAGCGGCTGGCGGTGACCAGCACCGTGCTGAGCAGCCAGTAGAGCAGCGGCACGGAACGCGGCAGGCCGGTGCCGCCGTAAAGCTCCATCAGGAAGACCAGCGCCACCCAGAACAGCGCCGCCACGGCGGTTGCCTGAAAGATCGGCCAGATGGCGCGCTCGGCCAGATAGCGGATGATGGCGCGGTAAAGCCCGAAGCGGATGAAAACAGGGACCGCCAGCATCGGCGCGACCAGAATCAGGAAAAGCTGCGCCTGGCTCGGCTGAAAGAGGAAGCCGAGACGGATGGCGAAGGCCACATAGGCGGAAATCAGCAGCAGCAGGCAGTCGCTCACCATGAGGATGACCTGCTTGCCGATACGGGGTAACAGCGCCAGTTTCTGCCAAGGATACTTCAAACGCATACGTTCTGTCGTCTAGCTCTCATTGAGCGCATTCAACACCCGTTCCTGGCCCGCGGCAGCAGGATGGAATCAGGTATTTCCGCTCTTCGCATGCCCCCACCGTTCACCGCACCGTTACCACGAGTTTTAGCGGCGGGCCATATGGGAAGATGCCGTAAAATCAGAAAGATGGTGTTTGTTTGTCGGAAGCCCATCCGCGCATCCGGCCGAACCGGCCCGATGCGTGGATGGATGCGCTGCCGGATGCCCCGTCAGGAGATCGCCGCGCCGGTACGGAAACTGCGCCAGACACCGCCGTCGAAATAGGCCGGTTCGCCACCCGTCCCCGAATCCGTGACGAAGGCGATGGAACCGGCCCCGCAGGCTGCTGCGGAAGGCAGTGCGGCACGGGCGTAAGCCGCCGGGCGCACCGGCCCGTCCACATCGAGCCGCGCCGTCGGCCAGTGACCGCCGATGGCGACATTGCCGGTGGCCCGGTCCACGCGCAGCGCCTCGCGCCATTGCCCGGCATCGTCGCCGACCTTGATGCTGAAATCGTTGCCGCCGTTCAGCCCCATCTCGGCATGGCCGGTCCAGCCGGACTGGAACAGAAGGCTTGCCGTGTCCCCCTCGGCCTGCTTGTTCACCTTCACCTGATGGCCGGCGCCGGCATTGTTGAACAGGCTCGCGGGCGACGAAACGGCGAGACGGTTGACCGCATCCGCCGTCGCCCCGACGCCGAGCGTCGAAACGCTGAGGCTTTCCGGCAGCGCAGTGACCGCGTTCCACTGCGCACCGTCGAAGACCATGATTTCCGCCTCGTCCTCGATATAGGCGAGCCAGCCGCTCACCGGCGACGCGAAAAGCCAGCCGCCGTCGATGAAGGCCGCGACCGCCCCCTCCCGGCCAGACCATACACCGGCGGCGGACGGCGCGACGATGTAGCGCTCGCCCCCGGCAGGCGTTTCGGGCGGGGCGGTATGCCTGCGCGAGACGACGCTCAGATGCAGCACGGCATCGATAAGCCGCAGCGCCTCGTTGTGGGTGACATGCTTCTGCGCCTGGCTGGGCAGTATATAGGGAAGCCTGAGATTGGGTGTTTCGTCCATGAAATGCTCCTCGCTTCAGTTGCGCGAGGAGTTTAACCCCGCTGGCATGAGCGGGGATAAGTTCCGGTCTTTTTGCCGAAAACCGTTTCACATTTTTCGTGATACGCTCCAGCACTACAGTTGCAAATTCGTCAGGCCGTGGCGAAAAGAGTGATTTTCGAGCACCGGAGCGCAGAAAAGCGCTCTTTGCAGACCGGCATGGCGAAGCGTGCAACTGTAGTGTCAGCTTCCCCGATAGGTCGAATAAGCCCACGGGCTGACCAGCAGCGGCACGTGATAATGGCCCTGCGCATCGGCGATGGAAAAGCGGATCGGGATCAGGTCGAGGAAAGGCGGATTGGCCTGTGCCGCGCCGCACCCATCGAAATATTCCGCCACATGGAACTGCAATTCATAGGTGCCGGTGCGCATTTCCTCGCCCGCGAGCAGCGGCGCGTCGGTGCGTCCGTCGAGATTCGTCACCACCTGCTTGACCAGATCCAGCGCGCCGCCGGCCGCGACGCGGAAAAGCTCGATGCGCATGGCGGCCGCTGGAGTGCCGTTGGCGGTGTCGAGAACATGCGTGGAAAGCCTGCCCATTTCAAACCCTCTCTAGAGCATTTCCAGCAAAAGCGCGTAGCGGTTTTGCGTAGGATAATGCGTAAAAACAAAGAAACAGAGCGGTTCCCCATTCCGTGAAAACAGGAACCGCTCTGTCGTTCAGCCTGCTGTGGCGGTTTCGATGCGGTAGGCCACATTGGTAAAGAAGTATTCTTCCAGATTGTCTTCCCGGCCGGCACGGTCGACGACGAGAAAATCGGATTGCTCGCCGAGCGCAAGCAACGGATGGTGCCATGCGTTGCGCCGATAATTGACGCCCTGATGGCTCTGCGCGAGGAAGACGCGCGGACGTGCTGGCTTGCCGTCCGCATCCTCGGCCACGACAACGAGGAACGGACGCCCGTTGAGCGGCACGAAAGCCTGCGAGCCGAAAGGGTGGCGCTCCATCATCACGATGTCGATGGGCGGCGCAAAAGCCTGCCCGCGAAAGATATTGACCAGCACACGCGCCTCGCTGCCCGCCGCCTCCACCCGCGCGAGATCGTGGAAACGCTCGGTAGTGCCGTTGTTGATGAGGCGCCGCTCGGCTCCCTGCGTCTCGATCACATCGCCGAACGGCGCAAAGGCTTCTTTGGTCAGCGGTTCAACCGCAAGAGTCTCGATCCGCACTTCATCCTCCCCGGACTGAAAATATGTCTGTGAGACAAAGCGTGCTGCCGCGGCGCTTGTCAATCGCGAAGCAGTTTCAACAAATACAGCAAAAATAAAAGCCGGGCGCAGGGCCCGGCCTTCCGATCGAAACGATGTCTATGTGGTTCAGCGCCGGAACAGCGCCTTTACGGCCGGCACGCCGCAGGCAGCGAGCGCCAGCTTCACCAGATCGCCGACGATGAAAATGCCGAAACCATAGGTGATGCCCTTTTCGAGGCCGAACAGGCAGGCCAGCCAGCCGGCACCCAGCACGAGGATGACCGCTTCCGCCATGAGCATCACGCCGCCGAGCGCCAGCGGATTGCGCGCCAGACCCTTGTCGGCGGCGCGGCCGACCATCCATGCCGCCACGAGATAGGCGAGCAGGTAGCCGCCTGTCGGCCCGACCATATAGGCGAGGCCGATGCCCTTTTCCGGCGTGCCGGTGAAGACGGGCAAGCCGAGCGCGCCTTCGAGCAGGTAGAGCGCCACGGTCGCGACCGCGAGCCGCGAGCCATAGAGCGCGGAAAGCGCGAAGACCGCGCAGGTCTGCATCGTCACGTTGACATAGAGGAGATCGACCTTGGTCTTCGCCGAGAGCGTGAGAACGGCCGTGCCGACCAGCGCCAGCGCGACGAACCGGAAGGCGCGCGCCAGTTGGCCGGATGACAGGGCGCCGGCGGCCAGGGAGGCGGCGGTGGCGCGGGGCTTGGCTCCGTAAGGCATATGTAACTCCTGATGCTTGATTCGGAAGCGAATTGCGGAAACGCCGCCATCCATCGGGGATCGGCGTTGAAAACCGACTATATAAGCCCTATGCCGTTTCATCAATCGGACCAAAGCAAAATCCATGGCACTCACCTTCGACAGCAGTTTCTCCCCGGAATATGGCAGGCCGGTCCCTGTCGGCGACGGCATCCTGCGGGTAACGGTCAACAATCCCGGCCCCTTCACCTTTCGCGGCACCAACAGCTATATCGTCGGGCGCGACACGCTGGCCGTCATCGACCCCGGCCCGGAGGACGAGGCGCATTACCACGCCCTCATGGAGGCCATCGGCGGCCGGCCGGTGAGCCATATATTCGTCAGCCATACCCATCGCGACCACTCGCCGCTGGCCGCGCGCCTGAAAAGGGAACTGGGCGCGCCGACCGTGGCCGAAGGCCCGCATCGCCCGGCACGGCCCTATCACAAGGGCGAGGTCAACACCCTTGAGGCGAGCGCCGACATGGATTTCCGCCCGGACATCGCGCTTGCCGACGGCGGTACGATCGACGGCGACGGCTGGAAGCTCACGGGCATCCACACGCCGGGCCATGCGGCCAACCACATGGTCTTCGCGCTCGAAGACACCGATGTGCTCTTTTCCGCCGATCACGTCATGGCATGGGCGACCTCGATCGTCGCGCCGCCGGACGGCTCCATGGCCGATTACATGGCCTCGCTCGACAGGCTGCTCGCACGCGACGACCGGTTTTATCTCCCCGGCCATGGCGGCCCGGTGACAAAACCCGCAGCGTTCCTGCGCGGGCTGAAGGCGCATCGCAAAATGCGCGAGCGCGCGGTGCTGGAGCGCATTCTGCAAGGCGACCGCACCATTCCCGACATGGTGCGGGCGATCTATCGCGACACCGATCCGCGCCTGCATGGCGCGGCGGCGCTTTCCGTGCTGGCGCATCTGGAAGACCTCGTCGGGCGCGGCGAGGTCAGGACCGAGGGCGACCCATCGCTCGACGGGCTCTATTTCCCGGCCTGACTTTCCAAGCCTCTGTTATTCCACATCGGCCGGAGCCTTGTTCACCTCGCCTTCCAGCGCACCGAGGAAAGCGGAGATGAAAGCGGCGTTCAGCCCCATGTCGCGCTTTCCATAGCGCGAGAGCGAGCGGATATCGACATAGGTGGTCTCGCCCTCGTCGAGCAGGCGGATCACCATGTCGCTCTTCAGGCCGAGCACGAAACTGTGCGCCGTGGCGGTGAAGCGGATTTCATCCGGCGACGGCGCGTCACGCGCGGTCACGGGCCAGCCGAAGCTCTTCAGCACCGTGGCGACGCCTTCCGCCACGCGGTCGGGCGCGGCGTCGTAGCGCCGGCCGAGCACATCGGGATAGGCGGTGAGCTGTGTCAGCGCGTCGCCGCTCACCGCCGGCGTCAGCGGGTTCATCCACGGCAGCCGCGCCGGCATGGCTGGGGGAAATTCCGGCGGCGTGTCGAAATCGGTCGAAAGGTCATAGAGCGGCGGCGAGGCATACCAGAGCGCGCCTACGAGACCGAGCGGCACCAGCACCGCGCAGGCGAAGATGCAGGCCCAGAAGGCGCGCACGCCGCCCTCGTCCCCATCGGCCCACAAATTGCGGAAGGCCCGCGCCGCGCAGGCGAGCGCCAGCAGCGCCAGAACGCCGCTCACTCCGGCCGCCGCCACGAGATCGGGCGTCTCCAGCCGCCAGAAGCGATGCAGCAGGAAGGCCAGCGCCAGAAGCACCGTTGCGAAAAGGCCCAAACGCAGCGCCCATACCGCCGAGCGCGATTGCCGCCGCCGATAGCGAAGCTTTCTCATTCCGCATGAATAGCAGAGAGCGGCAGACCCGGCATCGAAAAAGCAGCCGAAAAACCTATTGATATCAACAAAAGAAACATTGCAGCACCCTCTAATACAGGGCATGATCGTTTGCAGGGGGCAATTTCTTGAATTTATTCGGAGAGGACGGCATGAAGCATGCCCCCGGACGAGGCGCCGCCGCAGGCAGCGCCGATGCAGACGGCCCAGCCGGTCAATCCGGCGAGGAAGCCGCCACGCTGGAAGCCATGGAAGTGGAATTCGCGCTGGGAACCGTCGACGTGCTGATGGAGGGCTTCGATGCGGCGCTGGCGCGGGCCGCCGAACGCGTCGGTGGTGAGGTTCTGTTCAACATGCCGGCCCTCGACACCAGCGAATCGCAGCGCATCGGGGCCATTGCCATCCATGGTCAGCCGCAGGATCAGGTGATTTTCGTGACATTGCGCAACGACGGCACCACGCTTTCCGTCGCGCCGCCTTCCGGCGAGAACGCTCTGTTCGAAAGCCTCGGGCACAACTTCGCCGCCATCATGAAAAGCCTCTCCGCAGAGGAAAAGCCGGCGCAGAACAAACAGGAGCAGGACGAGGATTGATCGATCGCCGGCTTCCGGCCGTGACTCTCCGTTTCAATCAATCGGATTCGCCCATATCACGAATACTAGTATATATTATTCACAATATTGAGAGAAGCGCCGAATCCGAACTGCATGGAACGGATTATACTTTCTTTTGCCATTATTTAATTGACGCACCGTAATGGAAAAGGGTAAAAGTAAATCTGCCTGAATTTTCCAAGGGTTTCTTCTGGAGTTGACGAAGATGAAGACAAAATTTCGTGGTTTGATCTTGATCTGTGCGACGGGAATTGCACTCGGTGCAAGCGCCAGCGCGTATGCAAAAGTTGAGACGACCCCTGCTGCAGCAACCGGTACGTCAGCGTTTGCGATCAAGGAACTGTCCGCCGCCGGTCAGGCAAACAAGGCGCCGCAGTTTTTTGCTTTCGGGGCGGAAAAGCCCCTCGTACCGATGATCCCGAACACCTCGGGGACCGAGAAGGTAGCGCTTAACCTCGGAGGTTTTCCCGGCGAGCTGACTTGTGCAAACCCTTGGTGGCGCATGGGCCTTATAGAATTGGCGGTTTGCCAGCCCTGGCGCTGAGAGCGTCATTCCTCAAAATGTTGAATAGCATGGATCGAGATGGTCTCGCAGAGTCGAGGCCATCCTGACTATTGTCCCGTGGTCGCTGCGGCGGGTTTCGTTATGGCGGGTTTTATCGTGGCCCGTTTCGGCTTCGCCGTGCGGGCATAGTGATTGTGCTCAGGCACGGGATTGAGCGTCAGCGTGGTCTGCACATCCTTGAGCAGCACGAATTTCACGCCCTTCGCCTTGAGATCGGTGACACCCTTGGCCACGCCCTCGCCCGCCGAACGCGACGGCTGGTTGATATGCGATATGATCACGTCGCCGTCGCGTGCCGCCGCGATGCGGCGTTCCACCATCGGCGCAGGCAGCGAAGCGCCGATATCGCCGTTCAACGAATAGCCGGCGATCCTGTAGCCCATCTGCTCGATGAGCTTGACCGCATCGGTGGAATAGCGCGCCGTGGCGTCGCGATACCATTGCGGGCGGGCGCCGCCCGCCGCCTCGATCGCCGCAGTGCCGCCGTCGATCTCGGCGCGAACGGCGTCGAGCGAACCGGCCGATCTCAGCCCGAAAACGGTCGGCTCGCTGGTGACGGCCGGAATGTGCATCGCGCCGTGATCCTCGATCTGGAACAGGTCGGGATGGGCCTTCATCACCGCGAAAGCTTCGGCATTCAACTTCAGCCAGCGCCCGGTCACGAAGATGGTGGCAGGGATTCGCTCCTTTACCAGCGTATCGAGGATGCGATGGTCGGTCTTGCCCATGCAGGCATCGAGCGTCAGCGCCACCTGCGGCGCACCCGGCCCGCCGCGCGTAATGTGCATCTGCGGCTCGACGATACGGACTTTCTCCGGCGCCTTCGCCTGCGGCGGGAGAGCGGCGGCCCCGGCCGCGCCACAGAAAAGAACCAGCGCGGACCCCGCCGCCGCTATGACACGAAGCATCGGACTATCTTTCAACATGGCCCTGACCAAAGCGCGATAAGGCGTGGCAATCACGCCTTTTTCACGGCGGCCTCTTTGACGGCAGCCTGGGCTGCGGCGAGCCGGGCGATCGGCACGCGGAACGGAGAGCAGGAGACGTAATCGAGGCCGGTCTTCTCGCAGAAGGCGATCGAGGCCGGGTCGCCGCCATGCTCGCCGCAAATGCCGAGCTTGATCTTCTCCCGCGTGCTGCGTCCGCGCTCCGCGGCGATGCTTACCAGTTCGCCCACCCCGTCCATATCGAGCGATACGAACGGGTCCTGCTCGATCACGCCTCGGCTCTGATAGGTCGCGAGAAAACCGGCCGCGTCGTCGCGCGAAATGCCGAAAGTGGTCTGGGTCAGGTCGTTGGTGCCGAAGGAGAAGAACTCCGCCGTCTCGGCGATCTCGGCCGCCCGCAGCGCTGCGCGCGGCAACTCGATCATGGTGCCGACCATATAGTCGATGGTCACGCCCTTCTCGGCCATGACCTCCTTCGCCACCGCGTCGATGCGCGCCTTGACGAAATCGAGCTCGGCCTTGAGGCCGACCAGCGGCACCATGACTTCCGGCACGACCGGCTCACCGGTTTTATTGCCGGCCTCCACCGCCGCCTCGAAGATGGCGCGGGCCTGCATCTCGGCAATCTCGGGATAGGACACCGCCAGACGGCAGCCGCGATGGCCGAGCATGGGGTTGAACTCGTGCAGCGCCTCGGCGCGCTCGCGCAGCTTGCCCGCGTCGATGCCCATGGCGGCGGCCACTTCCGCGACTTCCTCATCGGTGTGCGGCAGGAATTCGTGCAGAGGCGGGTCGAGCAGGCGGATCGTGACGGGCAGGCCCTTCATGATCTCGAACAGTTCGACGAAGTCGGAACGCTGCATCGGCAGGAGCTTGGCCAGCGCCGCGCGGCGGCCTTCCTCGTTGCCGGACAGGATCATCTCGCGCATGGCGACGATGCGGCTGCCGTCGAAGAACATATGTTCGGTGCGGCAAAGACCGATGCCTTCCGCGCCGAAGGCGCGGGCGGTGCGCGCATCGGCGGGCGTCTCGGCATTGGCGCGCACCTTCATGCGGCGCGTGCGGTCGGCCCATTCCATCAACTGCCCGAAATCGCCGGAAAGCTCTGGCTGGAGCATGGCGACAGCGCCTTTCAGCACCTGCCCGCTGGAGCCGTCGATGGTGATGGTGTCGCCCTTCCTGAAGGTCTGGCCGGCGGCAAGCATGGTGGCGTTGCGGTAATCGACGCGGAGCGACCCCGCGCCCGACACGCAGGGCTTGCCCATGCCGCGCGCCACCACCGCCGCATGGCTGGTCATGCCGCCGCGCGTGGTGAGAATCCCTTCCGCCGCGTGCATGCCGTGAATGTCTTCCGGGCTGGTCTCGATGCGCACGAGGATGACCTTGCGGCCTTCGGCCTTCGCCTGTTCCGCATCTTCGGACGAAAAGACGATCTCGCCCGTCGCCGCGCCCGGCGAGGCGGGCAGGCCCTGGCCCACCACCTGCCGCTCGGCACGCGGATCGATGGTCGGATGCAGAAGCTGGTCGAGCGCGGCCGGATCGATGCGCTGCACCGCCTCCTCCTGCGTGATCAGCCCCTCGCCCGCCATCTCGACCGCCATCTTCAGCGCCGCCTTGGCCGTGCGCTTGCCCGAACGGGTCTGGAGCATCCACAATTTGCCGCGCTCGATGGTGAATTCGAGATCCTGCATGTCGCGGTAATGCCGCTCCAGCCTGTCGGCCACCCGGAGGAAGTCGGCGAAGGCTTCCGGCATCACCTTCTCCAGCGACGGCTTGTCGGAACCGGCGGCGATGCGCGCTTCCTCGGTGATGTTCTGCGGCGTGCGGATGCCGGCCACCACGTCCTCGCCCTGCGCGTTGACGAGGAATTCGCCATAGAGCTTCTTCTCGCCGGTGGACGGGTTACGGGTGAAGGCGACGCCGGTGGCGGAGGTGTCGCCCATATTGCCGAACACCATGGCCTGCACGTTGACCGCCGTACCCCATGCCGCCGGAATGTTGTGCAGGCGGCGATAGGTGATGGCGCGGGCGTTCATCCAGCTTGAAAACACCGCGCCGATGGCGCCCCAGAGCTGCTCGCGCGGGTCCTGCGGGAAGGGTTCGCCCAGCTCCTCCTCGACCTTATCCTTGTAGAGCGCGATCACGCCCTTCCAGTCGTCGGCGGAAAGCGCCGTGTCGACGTCGACGCCGAGCGCGGCCTTGCGGTCCTCCAGAATCTCCTCGAAGAAACCGTGATCGACGCCGAGCACCACGTCGGAATACATCTGGATGAAGCGGCGGTAGCTGTCATAGGCGAAACGCTCGTCATTCGCCTCGCGCGCGATGGCCTGCACCGTCTCGTCGTTGAGGCCGAGATTGAGCACCGTATCCATCATGCCGGGCATGGAGGCGCGGGCGCCCGAACGCACCGAGACCAGAAGCGGCTTGTCGGCATCGCCGAAATCGCGGCCGGTCAGCTTCGCCACATGGTCGAGCGCGGCCAGAACCTGCGCTTCCAGATCGGCGGGATAAGTACGGTCGTGGTCGTAATAATAAGTGCAGACTTCGGTGGTGATGGTGAAGCCGGGCGGTACCGGCAGGCCGAGGCTGCTCATCTCGGCGAGGTTCGCGCCCTTGCCGCCGAGAAGGTTCCTGTCGCTCGCGGCACCTTCCGCCTTGCCGTCTCCGAACGTATAGACCCACTTCGCCATCATGCTCTCCATCGCAGCGGCGGCCGAAACAGACGGACCAAGCCGTCCTCTTGCTTATGCGATCGCCCCCTCGCCCGCCAAGGAAAAAACGCCGCCCGCGACAATAGAATCGATTAGCAAGCTTCGGCGCCTTCTTCTTGACAGGGCCGGCCCGGTCGAGAACATTGCCGCCGGATTTTCAGACAGGCATCCCGGAGCATTTCCAGCGAAAGTGCGAAGCGGTTCGCGTAGGATAATGCGTAAAAACAAAGAGACAGGCATTTCATGCGCACAGCTTTTCTCACGACCGTTCTGCTTTCGCTTTCCGCCGTTCCGGCGCTCGCCAACGGGCCGTGCGCCCAACTGCTCGCCGGGAACGACGCGATCGAGCATCAGGCGGGCTTCACCGTCACCGAACTGCCCGACGGCTGCGTGGTCGAGAACGGAAGGCTGCGCCTCAACGGTTTCACGGGATGGGCTTTCGACCACGCGGAAATCACGGGCGACGGGTTGCCGGGCCTGCTGCCGGGCGCTGCGGACTGGCCGGGGCGGCTGCCGTCATGGGGCCGTTTTTCCGCGGACGGCGTGCGCTTCAGCGCGCAAACGAACAACGCGTTCTCCAATTACATCATGTCGATCCAGCAATGGCCGATGGATATGTCCGCCGCCTTCCGTTACGACGCGAAGGAGGGTCTGCTCGATATTCAGGAAATGCAGATCACCAATCTGCGGCTCGGCAAGGCGGCGCTTTCGGCGCAACTGACCCTGCCGAAAGACACCGACGCCGGGCATCTGGTGGCGAGCGGCTCCGCCGGGCTCACGCATCTGCGCCTGCGGCTCGACAATATGGGCATGTTCGAGGGCCTCGCGATTCCCGCGCTCGCCGCCGCTCTTCAGGAGGCGACGGGCACAGACGATCCGGCGAAAAGCCTCAAGCAATTTCAGGTCGCCGCAGCCGTGGCGCTGGGCGCGTTGCCCGACAGCCGCATCGACGCCGATTCGCGCACGGCCCTGTCGCGCTTCGTGCAGGACCTGCCGCATCCGAGCGGCTTCTTCACGCTCGACATCACCTTCGCCAAGCCGTTGCAGATCGGCGAGAACATGACGCAGCCCACGCAACTGGCGCAGCTCGTGCTTGCCGACGCCAAAATCAAGGCACGCTACGAGGCCCGGTAAAGAAAGCGCGGCGCAACAGGCACACCGCCGGCCTAGCGGTTCCTATTTAAACGGAATCGTTGGAACCGCTCTATCTCTTTGTTTTTGCGCATTTCCGAACGCAAAACCGCTACGCACTTTTGCTGGAAATGCTCTACCGCCCCGCTGCCCTGTCGCCCTCACTGGCGACCTCCCGCATCCGCTCGGCGGTCTGCAAGTCCACCGAGACGAGCTGGCTCACGCCCTGCTCGGCCATGGTGACGCCGAACAGGCGGTCCATGCGCGCCATGGTGATGGGATTGTGCGTGATGACGACGAAACGCGTTTCGGTGGAGGCCGCCATTTCGTCCATCAGGTTGCAATAGCGCTCGACATTGTGGTCGTCGAGCGGCGCGTCCACCTCGTCGAGCACGCAGATCGGCGCCGGGTTGGTGAGGAAGACGGCGAAGATCAGCGCCATCGCCGTCAGCGCCTGCTCGCCGCCGGAGAGCAGCGTCATGGTCTGCGGCTTCTTGCCGGGCGGACGGGCGAGGATTTCCAGCCCCGCCTCCAGCGGATCGTCGCTTTCGATCAGTTGCAGTTCCGCCGTGCCGCCGCCGAACAGATGCGTGAACAGGCGCTGGAACTGCGCGTTCACCACGTCGAAGGCGGCTAGCAGCCGCTCGCGCCCCTCGCGGTTGAGGCTCTGGATCGCCTGACGCAATTTCTTGATCGCCTTGATCACATCCTCGCGCTCCGAGACGAGGGTGTCGAGACGGGCCGCCAGTTCCTGACTCTCCTCCTCGGCGCGCAGATTGACCGCGCCCAGCCGCTCGCGCTCGATCTTCAGCCGTTCGAGCTGACGCTCCAGATGATCGGGATCGGGCAGCGCCTCGTCCGCCTTCAGCCCGGCATGACGGACCGCCTCGTGCGGCGGACAGTTCAGCGCTTCCAGAATGCGCGCCTCGGCCTGCTTGCGACGCTCCTCGGTGGCGGCGAGCCGTTCCTCGGCACGGGCGCGCTGCTCGCGGCTTGAGGCAAGCTGCTGGATGGCGAGCGTCGCCGCCTTGTCCAGTTCCGCCTGCGCGGCCTCGGCGGCGGCCAGAACGTCCGCCGCCGCCTTGCGGCGGCTTTCCGCCTGCGTGAGTTCCGTGAGAAGCGCGCGGCGGCGCTCATCGATCTCGGCCGGCGCCTCGGCCAGCGTTTCCGCCTCTTCCAGCGCTTCGGCGCGGCGCTCGTTCAGTGCGGCGATCTGGCGGTCGGCATTGCCGGCGCGCGACGTCCAGTTCGCCCGCTCCTGCGCGATGGCCTCAAGGCGGCGGCGGCGCTGATCCGCCTCGCGGCGCAGCCCCTCATAGGCGGCGCGCGCCTCGGCCAGAGCGGCGCGGTCCGACTGCACCTCGGCGGTAAACGCGGAAAGGCGCGCCGCGACGGCATCCAGATCGGGCAATCCGCCAAGCCGCTCCCCGGCTTCCGTGACGCGAAGCCCGGCCTCAGCCAGATTTTCCTCAAGCCGCGCCTTCGCCTCTTCGAGTGCCGAGCGGCGGGTGGCCAGTTCGCCGGCGGCGCGTTCGGCGGCGGAAAGTGCCGCGCGCGCCTCGTCCATCCGGCGCTGCCCGGCGCGCCACTGGTCGCGCGCCACGCGCTCACGCTCCACCGCATCGCGCAGCAAAGCCTCGGCGCGCTGCGCCGCCGCTTGCGCCTGTTCGACGCGGGTGCGGGCGGCGACGGATTCGGCGTCGAGTTCCGCGAGGCGGTTCTTCTGCGCCAGACGCTGCGCGGCCGGCGTCGGCGCATCGGCGCGCGCCGTATAACCGTCCCAGCGCCACAGCGCACCGGCCTTGCTCACCAGACGCTGGCCGGGACGAAGCTCGCCCTGCAAGCGCCCGCCATCCGCGTCCGGCACCACGCCGACTTGCGCCAGCCTGCGGCGCAATTGCCGCGGGCCTTCCACCAGCCGGTCGAGCGGCATCGCGCCCTGCGGCAGGGCGGGATCGGTCTCCGTTGCCGGATTATAGGCCCAGTGGACCGGCGCGCCGCTGTCGCTCGCCGCATCGAGGTCTTCGCCAAGTGCTGCGCCCAGCGCCACCTCGTAACCCTTCTCGACGCGGAGTTCCTCCACCACGGGCGGAAACTGCCCGGTCTCGCCGACGGCGAGGATGCGTGCAAGCGTCCGCGCCTCCGTCTCGACACGGTCGAGTTCCGTGCGCGCCTCGGCCAGCGGCTGGCGGCTTGCCGCTTCCGCCGCGCGCGCCTCGGCCACCAGTTCTTCCGCTCCGGCCACGGCTTCCTCGGCGGCTTCCAGCGCCTGCGCCGCCGCATCCACCGCCATGCGCTTTTCCGCCGGGTCGAACAGGCCGCCGATCTTTTCCGTGACAGTGGCGATATCGCGGCGCATGGTTTCCATCTGCGCGGCGAGGCGGTCCCGGCCGGCCTCGGCGTCTTTCAGCGCCCGCTCGATCTGGGCGCGCTCGGCAGCGGCCTCGGCGCGCTCCGCCGTCACCTTCGCCAGCGCGCTTTCGCTGTCTTCGAGCCGCGCTTCCGCTTCCTGAAACAGGATGCGCAATTCCTCGTCGCGCGCGCCGGAATCCTCGGCCGAGGCGGTCAGTTCCTGCTCTTCCTCGTCAAGCCGCGCCAGAATATCGGCATTCTCGCGCAGCATCTGCTCCTCGCGGGCGATGTCGGTGGCAAGCTGCTCCAGCCGCTTCACCAACTCGGCGTGACGCGCGCGCACGCGGCCGTCTTCCTCGTCAAGCTGCATGCGGGCGATGGAAAGGCGCTGCAAGGCGGCGGCGGCCTTCGCCTCCGCCTCGCGCAGTTCCGGCAATTTATGCGCGCCGACCGCCTGATCGCGCGCCGCCTTCATCTGCGCCTCGGCCATGGCGCCGACCGCCGATGTCGCCTGCGCCAGTGCGCTTTGCGCTTCCGCCTCCTGTCCCTTTGCCTGCACCCAGCGCAGGTGCAGGAGCGCCGCCTCGGCACGGCGTATGTCGGCGGAAAGCGCCTTGAAACGGCTTGCCTGACGCGCCTGACGCTTCAGGCTGTCGATCTGGCTGCCAAGCTCGCCCACCACGTCGTCCAGCCGCTCCAGATTGGTTTCGGCGGCGCGCAGGCGCAATTCGGCCTCGTGGCGGCGCGTATAGAGGCCGGAAATGCCTGCCGCCTCCTCCAGCAGGGCGCGGCGGGCCTGCGGCCGGGCCTGAATGAGATCGGCGATGCGCCCCTGCCCGACCATGGACGGCGAGCGCGCGCCGGTGGACTGGTCGGCGAACAGAAGCTGCACGTCTCTTGCCCGCACTTCCTTGCCGTTGATGCGATAGACGGAACCGGCCTCGCGCTCGATACGGCGCGACACCTGCAATTCGTCGGCGTCGTTATAGGCGCCGGGCGCGGTGCGGTCGGAATTGTCGAGGAAAAGCGTCACTTCCGCCGTGTTGCGCGCGGGCCGGGTGGAGGAGCCGGCGAAAATCACGTCGTCCATGCCGGAAGCGCGCATATTCTTGTAGGAGCTTTCGCCCATCACCCAGCGCAGCGCCTCGGTGAGGTTGGACTTGCCGCAGCCGTTGGGGCCGACCACACCGGTCAGCCCGTCCTCGATGACGAGTTCCATCGGCTCGACGAAGGATTTGAAACCGAGCAGGCGCAATCTGGAGAAGCGCATCAGCCGGTCCCCCGCGCGCCAGTCGCCGGGAAGCGGAAAACGGGCGCGGCGGCGCGCCCGCCCGTTTCAATGAAAAGCGGATCAGAGAAGCTTGTCGATGATCCCCGACATTTCGTCAACCGATAAGGCTCCCGCGTATTTCTTGCCGTTGATGAAGAAGGTCGGCGTCGCATTGACCCCGAAATCCTTCGACGCGCGCTCCGTCGATGCTCTCACATCATCGAGAAGTTTCTGGTTCGTCAAGCAAGCCTTGAACGACTCCTGTGTAAAACCCGCCAGCTTGGCGATCTGAAGCAGCGCGGCCTCGCCGTCGGAGGCGGTAGCCCATTCCTCCTGCTGCTTGAAGAAGACCTCGACCATGGGGAAATAACGGTCTTCCGGCGCGCAGCGTGCCAGCATGAAAGCCGCCGTGGCGCGCGGATCGAAGGGGAACTCGCGGAAGATCAGCCGCACCTTGCCGGTGTCGATGTATTTTTCCTTGATCTTCGGAAAGGTGTTGATGGCGAAATCGGCGCAATGCGGGCAGGTCAGCGAGGCATATTCGACGATGGTGACGGGCGCGTCGGCCTTGCCGTAGCTCATGTCCTTGAGCTTGCCGGGTTGAAGCAGCTTGGCCATATCGACCGTGCCGTCCGGCTTGACATCCTCCGCCCTTGCGCTCCCCGCGAGGGCGAGCCCGGCAGCGGCGGCTCCGGCGAGAGAAATGACGTGTCTGCGATTGATCCCTGCGGGCATGCGAATCATCCAGTCCTGTTTCAATGATACGTTGTGGCATAATCTAAAGCGGCGGGCGGCTCTTCGCCAGTCCCGCATGTTCATATCACCGCCAGCATGGCGTGATCGGCATATTCGGGAATGAACCGGCCGCCGGGGCCATTGCAGAAGCTATGTCCCGCCTGAATCGAATTTAAGGCAGGCGAAGCGGCTTCATTTCTTTCCGTGTTTTTCGGCGAGAATGCTGCGGCCCAGACGGGCAAGCGCGGCGCGCAGCGCGTCGTCCTCGATGCCGCCGGTGGCCTTTTCGATGCGGCGTTCCTCGGCGGGGCCGAGCGGGACGGCGCGTTTCGCCCGGCGCTTCTGCGGCAGGACGGGTGGCTTCTGCTCGATCCTGATCCGCCCTATCGCCGAAAAGCCGAGAAAGCCATTGACGCGGGCGATGATCTCGCTTGTCTCGTGCTGGATGCGCAGGGCCGCGAAACCCTCGCAGGCGACGACCAGCGTCGCGGGCGTGAACGGGTCGTCCTCGCGCAGGCGGCGCGGCCAGAGAATGCGCAGCGGGCGCGACGCGGCGCCCGTCGCCGGGCCGACGATATCCTCCCAGCCTTGCAGAAGCGCCAGATTGATGCCCGCGCGCTTTTGCAACATCGGGTCGACAAGACCCGACGCCATATCCGCCAGCGGCCGGAAGCCGCGTCTCGGGTTCGGCTCACTCATCGCCGCATCATACACAAAAATGACGCCGCCGCATCACGGGCCCGTATGCCTGCCGAACATGTAGGTTTCAAGGCCGGCGCGGCGCGCGGCCATGATCCGCCGGGAGGCGGCGGCATTCAGCACGGCAAGGAAGAACATGGTGGACGAAATCGTCATCTCGTGCAGCAGCGGATTGTGCAGCATGCCGTAACTGCCGCAGATGGCGGCGTAACAGAGCAGCGCGCGGCGCATGGCCCAACTGCTCGCGGTGCGCCACAGATGGATGAAGATCGACAGGAACCCGCTCATCATGAAGAAAAGGCCGATAATGCCGTCGTTCAGCAATTCGTCCAGAATGGTGTTGTGCACATGCAGAAAGCCTTTCAGCAGATAGGCCTTGTTGCCGGCTTCGGCGCGCACGTCGGCCATCTTCGCATAGCCGCCGACGCCGGCGATGGGATGGTGCGCGATGATTTTTACCGCGCTCTGCCACATCGCCTCGCGTATATCGGCGGAAATCTTGTCCTCCCAGTCGGCGCTGTTGCCGGTGTCGTAATATTCGATCATGCCGGTGAAGCGGTTGGAAATGATGGTGCCGACCGGTCCCACGACAACCAGCGCAACCAGCGCCGCAATCAGTGCGGCGTAGACGGCGCCCTGCTGGCGGATATTGAAACGGCGCATGAAGAGTATGATCTCCACCACCGCGAAGAACGGGATCACCACGATAACCGCGCGCGTCTCCGAGGGCAGGATGGCGGCGAGGCCAAGCACCAGCCAGTGCGGCCCGTTCGGCAGCCAGCGCGGGGCGGCACGCACGGGGATCGACGCCGAAACGGCGGTCACGCCCGCCAGAAAGGCGAAAACCGCCTGATTGCCGCCAACCCCGATGCGCCCGCCCGCCGTCATCGCGAGAAACACCGCCACCACCGCCGCGAGGATGATGCCGACGCGCGAGCCGAGTACATAAGCCTTGAGCGGATCGCGGATCAGCGCCATGCCCGGACCGCCGAAAGCGAAGATCGCCACCAGAAGCGTATAGCCGATCTGGCGGTTTTCATGGAAAGGCTCATGACGGTACAGGATCAGCCCCAGCGACCAGGCCGCATAGAGCAGGATGAAGATATAGAATTTCTTGCAGAACAGCCGCGCGACCGAGTGCCGGGCGCTACTGATATAGATGCCGAGGCAGGAAAAGACGAACAGGATCAGCGGCCCGAGGCCGATGCGCACCGGCATGGACGCCGCTGCGACGCCCAGCGCCCATGCGTCGAACCGGCGGCGGAACAGGAACTGCTTCTTGAAGGATTTCAATTCCCGACCTCTTTCAGATTGTTCTGATGCAAAGCATAAACGATTCGCCGCACGTAATCCGTCGCCCGGAAGACGAGCGTCCCCAGCCTTTTCCAGACCGGCAGACGGGTGCGGGCATAGGCCGCGCGGCTATCTGCAATCGTCGACAGGGCCATATCCGACAGGGCGACGACGGGCCTGTCGGTGGTGAAGATGGCATAATCACCCGCCCAGCCGCGTTCCAGCGCGACATCATAGGGCAGACGCATGGGCCGGATGGTGGCGAGCAGCTTCGCCGCTCCCGTCCGGCTCACCATATAGGCTGCGGAACTGCCGAGCGGCCCGTGCAGGCAGCGCCCGACGCGAAACTTGCCCACACGCCGGCACGGACGGAAGGCCCGCGTGCGATGATTGACGATCTTCACCGCATCCCAGCCGGAAATATGCGTCATTTCTTCCACGAAAGGCAGGAAGTCGTCCGTGAAGGCCACATCGTCCTCCACCACCACCGCGAAAGGTTCCGGCGCGGCGGCGATCATCGCAAGCGCGTCGATATGGCTGAAATAGCAGCCGATCTCCGCCGGCATGGCGATCTTGCCGTGCAGGCGGCGGAAACCGGCCGCGTCGAAATCACGCAGGGCCTCAAGCGTCAGCGCCTTGCCCTCCACCGCCTCGACCCGACGCAAATCGACGGAAAACCGCGCCGCGCTCGCCGCGAGCCGCTCGAAACGGTCACGCGAGCGGGCAAGGTTGATGGCATAAACCGGGATAGGGGCAGGTACGGAACGATCCACTCGGTTTCTTTCAAGAGAGGCAGCCCGACGCCCGGAAAAGGCGGCATGGCACGGCAGGTCGGTGGAATCCGCCGGACGCCGATATCGATTGCAATATGTTCGTCGTTCTTATGTTGAAGCATTTTTTCTATCAATTCCAAAAATGCGGCATTAATCAGAAAACCGTCCGATCATGGGAAGACGCCGTCGATGCCTCCATCCAGCCCCGCCGTAAAAAGCCCTGCCGCGCGGAACCACAGGCTGCTCGACTGGTACGACCGCCATCACCGCGTCCTGCCCTGGCGCGTATCGCCGGCCGCTCAGGCGCGCGGCGTGAAGCCCGATCCCTACCGGGTCTGGCTATCGGAAATTATGCTGCAACAGACCACGGTGGAAGCGGTGAAGTCCTATTTCACCGCCTTCGTCGCCCGCTGGCCCGACGTGAACGCCATGGCAAGCGCGAGCGAGGACGACATCCTGCGCGCATGGGCGGGGCTCGGCTATTATTCGCGGGCACGTAATCTGAAAAAATGCGCCGATCTGGTGGCGAAACCGTTCGGCGGGCGTTTTCCGGCGAGCGCGGCGGCGCTGAAAGAACTGCCGGGCATCGGCGACTACACGGCCGCAGCCATCGCGGCCATCGCCTTCGATGAACCCGTCGCGGTGGTGGACGGCAATGTGGAGCGCGTCGTCACGCGGCTTCATGCCATCGAAACGCCGCTCCCCGCCGCCAAGACGGAGATCAGGCGGCTGACGGGCGCGATGACGCCGCGGGAGCGGCCCGGCGATTTCGCTCAAGGCATGATGGATCTCGGCGCGACGATCTGCACCCCGCGCCGCCCGGCCTGCGTGATCTGTCCGCTGAACGAGGGTTGCGCGGCGCTTGCCGCCGGCGACCCGGAACGCTTTCCGGTCAAGGCGCCGAAGGCGGAAAAGCCGGTGCGCTTCGGCGCCGCATTCGTCGCGGTGGCGAGGGACGGCGCCATTTTCCTTCGCAAACGCGAGGGCAAGGGCTTGCTCGCCGGGATGGCGGAAGTGCCCGGCAGCGGCTGGACGGCGCGCATGGACGGCGACAGGACGACGGCCGCCGCCCCCTTCCCCGCCGACTGGCGGCCTACCGGCTCCATCACCCACGTCTTCACGCATTTCGAGTTGCGGCTGTCGGTCTACCGCGCCGATCATATATGCAAGGATGCGGCGGCGGACGGCTGGTGGTCGGCTCCGGACACGCTTTCCGGCGAAGCCCTGCCGACCGTCATGAAAAAAGCGATCAGCGCCGCCGTTCCGGAAGCGTTCGGGCCGAAAGCATTTGCGCAAGGAAGGAAAAAACATTGAGCGAGATCAGGCACATCGTCTTCGACATCGGCAAGGTTCTCGTGCATTACGACCCGGAACTGGCCTATCTGGACCTGATCCCCGACGCAAGCGAGCGACGGCGGTTTCTGGATACGGTCTGCACATCGGCATGGAACCTCGAACAGGATCGCGGCCGGAGTTGGCGCGAGGCGGAAGCGCTCCTGATCGGCCGCCATCCCGACCGCCGCGACCATATCGAAGCCTTCCGCCGCAACTGGCGGCGGATGGTCCCATACGCCTATGAGGACAGCGTGGCGATCTTTCGCGGCCTCATCGCCGCCGGTCATGACGTGACCATGCTGACCAACTTCGCGCCCGACACGTTCCGCGAGGCGCAATCCGCCTATCCGTTCCTGACCGAAAGCCGCGGCGTGACGGTGTCGGGCGAAGTGAAGATGCTGAAGCCGGACCGCGAAATCTACGAGCACCACGCCGCATCGTTCGGCCTCGATCCTGCGGCAACGCTGTTCATCGACGACATGGCGACCAATGCGGAGGGCGCGAAAACGGCAGGCTGGCAGGCCGTGCATTTCACCGGTGCGCCGGCGCTTGCGCACGCACTCCGGGAGCGTGGCCTCGCCTTCTGACCAAAAAGATGCCCGAAGCGGGCTTCGGGCATCTTTTCATCAGACTTTGCTGGAGGTCGTCCGATATAGAATTGTCAGGCGCCGGCAACGGCCATCCGGTCGCGAATAACGCGGCGCAGCGCGTCGATGGGCTTCAGCGCGCCGCCTTCCTCATAATGCCAGAAAGTCCAGCCGTTGCAGGCGTCGAAGCCCTGAACCTTTGCGCCGATGCGGTGGATCGATCCGGCATCGCCGCCCGCGGCAAGCGTGCCGTCGGCGCGCACGATGGCCGCGAAACGGCGGCGCTCGTCGCAAAGCACCGCGCCGGGGCGCAGCAGACCGGCCTCGACCACACTGGTGAAGGCCACGCGCGGCTCGGCGCGCTTGCCGGTCATCACCGTCAGTTCCGCCTTGCCCAGCGGCTCGACAGCGTCGATGCGCGCCGTGGCGGCGTCGATATAATCCTGCTCCCGCTCGATGCCGACGAAATGACGGCCAAGGCGCTTGGCCACCGCGCCGGTGGTGCCGGAACCGAAGAACGGATCGAGCACCACGTCGCCCGGCTTGCTCGAAGCCATCATGATGCGGGCGAGCAGCGCTTCCGGCTTCTGGGTCGGATGCACCTTGTCGCCGCCGGCATCCTTCAGCCGTTCATTGCCGGTGCAGATCGGGAACAGCCAGTCGGAGCGCATCTGCACGTCGTCATTGGCCGCCTTCATGGCTTCGTAGTTGAAGGTGTAGCCCTTGCCCTTCTGGTCGCGCGAGGCCCAGATCAGCGTCTCATGCGCGTTCTGGAAGCGCCGACCACGAAAGTTCGGCATCGGGTTGGTCTTGCGCCAGATGATGTCGTTGAGGAGCCAGAAGCCCAGATCCTGCAACTGCGTGCCGACGCGGAAGATATTGTGATAGGAGCCGATGACCCAGATGGTGCCGTTGGGCTTCAGCACGCGGCGGCAGGCGAGCAGCCATGCGCGGGTGAAGGCGTCGTAAGCCTGGAAGCTCTCGAACTGGTCCCAGTGGTCGTCGACGGCGTTGACCATGGACTGGTCGGGACGATGCAGGTCGCCGCCAAGCTGGAGATTATAAGGCGGATCGGCGAAGATCATGTCGACGGAGTGATCCGGCAGGCGCTCCAGCGCGGAAACGCAATCGCCCTTGATGATGGAGTCGAGCCAGGCGGTGCGCGGAGCCTCAAGCGGCAACTCATGCGCGAGATGGACTTGCGCGGAATGAACTGGGGACATGGGATACTCGATTACCTTGGTACGCAGAAACTGATGCCATGGTTATCGAACAGCGTGAATATAGCGTTAACGGCAAACGATTGATATCGTTAATTTTTATTAAACATGGCGGCCCGGCCGCGAAGGCCGGGCCGTGAAATGCAGGCCGTCAAGCGCCGGCGGCGGCGCTCAATACCGCCTTGACCGAGGCCGTGGCGACATTGCCGTCGATGCCGACGCCGAAAACCGTCCGGCCATCGGATGTGCAGCATTCGAGATAGGCGACGGCCTCGGCGTCCGCACCGCGCTTGAGCGCGTGTTCATGGTAATCGACCACTTCCAGCGCCAGGCCGAAGCCCTCAGCGATCGCCGCGACCGCGCCGGAAATCAGGCCGTTGCCGCGGCCCATCACGGCAACCTCCCCGCCGCGATGACGAATACGGCCGGCAAAGACGCGCGGCTCGCCGGCCCTGCGCGGCGCCGTGTCCCGATAGCTGACCAGTTCGAACGGCTGCGGACCCGTCAGACGATAGGCTTCCTGAAAAATCGACCAGATGGCGTCGGCGGTGATTTCTTTGCCGCTCCGGTCGGCGAATTCCTGCACCCGGCGGCTGAGATCGACCTGCAACGGACGCGGCAGCTTCAGCCCCCTGTCCCGCTCGATCACCCATGCCACGCCGCCCTTGCCCGACTGGCTGTTGACGCGGATCACGGCCTCGTATGTTTCGCCGAGATCGGCCGGATCGATGGGCAGATAGGGCATTTCCCAGATGCCGTCATTGCGCGCGCGATGGGCGGCGAAGCCCTTCCTGATCGCATCCTGATGCGAACCGGAAAAGGCGGTATGCACCAGTTCGCCCGCATAGGGATGGCGCGGATGCACCGGCAGGCCGTTGCAATGCTGCACCGTGTCCACGACCGAGCGGATCGCCGGGAACCGCAGTCCGGGGTCGATGCCCTGCGTGTAGAGATTGAGCGCCAGCGTCACCAGATCGACATTGCCGGTGCGCTCGCCATTGCCGAACAGGCAGCCTTCGACACGGTCGGCCCCGGCAAGCAAAGCCTGTTCGGCGGATGCCACGGCGGTTCCGCGATCGTTGTGCGGATGCACGCTGATGACCACGGCATCGCGACGCGAAATATGCCGGCAGAACCATTCGATCTGATCGGCATAGATATTGGGCATGGCGACCTCCACCGTTGCCGGCAGGTTTAGGATCGCCGGGCGTTCCGGCGTCGGGCGCCACACATCGAGCACCCGTTCGCAAATCTCCAGCGCGAAATCCGGCTCGGTGAAGCAGAACGTCTCCGGCGAATATTCGAAGGTCCATTCCGTGTCGGGGCGTTTCAGGCTCTCCTCCAGCATCGCGGTGACGCCGGTGACGGCGAGATCGACGATCTCGTGCCGGTCCATCCCGAACACGACACGCCGGAACAGCGGCGCGGTCGCATTGTAGAGATGGACGATCGCCCGTTTCGCGCCGTCGAGCGACTCGAAGGTCCGTGCGATCAGGTCGGCGCGCGACTGCGTCAGAACCTGAATCGTCACGTCGTCCGGAATGCGGTTTTCCTCGATCAGCGCCCGCATGAAATCGAATTCGGTGCGGGACGCCGATGGAAAGGCCACCTCTATTTCCTTGAAGCCGATATCGAGCAGCATGTCGTAGAAGCGCAGCTTGCGCCCGACATCCATCGGATCGGCGAGCGCCTGATTGCCGTCGCGCAGATCGGTCGAAAGCCAGCGCGGCGCCTTGGTGAGCCGGTTCGACGGCCAGGTGCGGTCCGGCAGGTCCACGGGAGAGGCGAAGGGGCGGTATTTGGTTTCTGGATTTTGCAGCATGACGATTTCCGAAAGGACAACGCGATCCGGCCTGCGGCGGCTTCGCCCGCCGGCATCGCGTAAAGACAGGGGATGAAGGGGTTGCGCGGCGGATCGCGGCCGCCGGGAAGCGATCAGTCCCGGCGGCCGCCGGTAAGTCGAAGCGCGGCGCGGCCCGCGGCCGGGCGCGGCGGCATGAAAAGATCAGAAGATTGGGGCGCGGAAGACACCGGGCGAAGATCCTGTTTGCGAACCGCCCTATATTGCCGGACCGACCTGTGATAATCTTGCGCGCAGGGATCAATTATCGTCGCAAAAGGATCATGGTTCTGGAACGCCTGCTCGATGTGACGGACGGCTTTGCGGTGGTCGCGCAGGACGGGAATCGCCGCCCCGGCGAGAGGCACAGCCATGACCGCGCGCAACTGCTTTATGCGATCAGCGGCGTCATCTCGGTCACGACGGATCGAGGAACATGGGTCGTGCCGCCGAGCCGGGCGGTCTGGCTTCCGGCCGATATGGAGCACGAAACCACCGGCAGTTCCGGCGTCCGTTTCCGTTCGCTGCTGATCGAAACGGGGCGTATTCCCGATCCGCCCGGAACCTGCATGGTGGTTGAGGTCACGCCGCTCCTGCGGGAACTGATCCAGAAGCTCGTGAGCATCGCCGAAGGCGGAGGGGGCGGTGCTATCGCCGAAGCCGTGGTGCGCCTGCTCGTGCTGGAACTGTCCTTCATGCCGGTGCGGGCGCTCAACCTGCCGATGCCGGAGCATGGCGGGCTGGCGCGGTTCTGCGGCCGGCTTCGCGGCGATCCGGCGTCCAGCCTCACCGTGGAGGACGCGGCCGCGGCGCTGCATATGAGCCGCGCGACTTTCATGCGGCTGTTCCGGCGCGAAACAGGCATGAGCTTCGGGCGGTGGCGGCAGCAGGCGCGGATGCTCCATGCCCTGTCGCTGCTGGCCGAAGGGCGCAACATTCTCGATGTCGCGCTCGAATGCGGTTATGAGAGCCCGAGCGCCTTCTCCGCCATGTTCCGCCGGTCCCTCGGCCAGCCACCGAGCGCATATTTCGGGCACCGGCCCATGCAGGCGCGGGTCGCCAAAGCATTTCCAGCGAAAGTGCGAAACGGTTTCGCGCAGGACGATGTGCAAAACGAAAATCCAAAGCGCGGAAAGCGAATCTGAAAGATCGCGACGCGTTTTAGTGCAACATCTCGGCAGAAATGACGGCAGTTTGCCCAAAAGAGCGGCGAAAAGGGCAATTTATCCTCCTTTCAGGCTTTTCCACAGCCCGATCTTGCTTTATTGGCACGGCAATCGTCCGGATTGTCATCCAAATGCCCTGATCGGCGTCGATGGATCAGCCCGTCCGCATCGGCCGATACAGCGGCCGATAAGGTCTGGTTATTCCTTTTTGGTTATGGTCGGCGAGAAGTACACCCTGAAAAAAGCGCTGCGGTGGCCGGCAGAATCTGTATCGAGTGTTTCGCACCATGAACTTCGCGCAACTGCGTCATAACCGCTTTCTGAGGGTTCTCTTCGTTCCCTTTCATCTGCGTGCGCTGGTGCGCGGCAGTGAACTGGGCCTCACGATTGCGGGCATGCTGGTGGGCGCCGTATCGGGACTGGCGGTCGCCGCCGTCGGCAACATATCGCAATGGATGCACGAGGCCATCTTCGCGCTGTCTCCCGGCGAAAAGCTGAGCGTGGCGTCCGCGCTTCCGCCAAGCGCCATCATCGCGCCGGCCGCAGGCGGCGTCCTCATGGGCGTGGTGATGTGGATGCTTTCACGCTGGCGCAAGCGCGCCATCGTCGACCCCATCGAGGCGAACGCGCTGCACGGCGGACGCCTCTCGCTCACCGACAGCTTCATCCTAGTCGGTCAGAACCTGATCTCCAACGGCTTCGGCGCGTCGGTCGGCCTCGAAGCGGCCTATACGCAGCTCATGAGCGGTTTCGCCTCGCGGCTCGGCCGGGCGCTGAAACTGCGCCGCGCGGACCTGCGCACACTGGTGGGCTGCGGCGCGGCGGCGGCCATCGCCAGCGCCTTCAACGCGCCCCTCACCGGCTCGTTCTACGCTTTCGAACTCATCATCGGCACCTACTCCATCGCCACCCTCGCGCCGGTGGTCATGGCGGCCATCGTCAGCACGCTGGTGACGCGCGCCATCGAAGGCGCGCCCTATCTCATCTATATCAGCGATATCGGCGCCATCGCCCCGCGCGACTACCCGCCGGCCCTGCTGCTCGGCCTTATCGCGGCGGGGCTGGCCATCCTCATCATGCGCGGCGTCACCTTCATGGAGCAGCTCACGCGGCGCAGCGGGCTGCCGCCCCTCCTCTCGCCCGTGATCGGCGGGGCCATCGTCGGGCTGATCGCCCTCGTCTCGCCGCAGGTGTTGGGGTCGGGCCACGGCGCGCTGCACCTCGACCTCAATCTCAATCAGACCATCTCGACGCTGGTGGTGCTCATCCTCGCCAAGTCGCTCGCTTCCGCCGTTTCCATCGGCGCGGGCTTTCGCGGCGGCCTGTTCTTCGCCTCGCTCCTGCTCGGCGCGCTCACCGGCAAGCTGTTCGCGGCCGTGGGCGCCATCATGCTGCCGGCCGGCGTGGCGCTCTCGCCGGGAATCTATGCCGTGATCGGCATGAGCTCGCTTGCCGTCGCCATAGTCGGCGGTCCGATGACGATGACCTTCCTCGCGCTGGAAATGACCGGCAACTTCCCCATCGCCATGCTGGTGCTGGGCGCGGTGGTGGTTTCCTCGCTGACCGTGCGCAAGACCTTCGGCTACTCCTTCGCCACATGGCGCTTCCACCTGCGCGGCGAGGCGATCCGTTCCGCGCACGATATCGGCTGGATTCGCAACCTTACCGTCAACCGCATCATGCGCCACGACGTGCGCACCATGCCGGTGGACATCGACATGGCCACCTTCCTGCACGATTTCCCGCTCGGCTCGGCGCAGCGCGTCATCGCGGTGGACGACCAGGGGCGCTATTGCGGCATGATCCATGTGCCGGAGGTCTATGCCGACAATCTCGACACGTCGCACGACCCCCCGACGCTCTCGTCCCTGTTGCGGCACAAGGACGAATTCCTGCTGCCGGAAATGAACGCCAAGGAGGCCGTCGCCCGTTTCGACCGCGCCGAAGCGGAAGCGCTGGCCGTGGTCAACAACGCGCAGGAGCGCAAGGTGCTGGGCCAGTTGAGCGAAGCCCATACCCTGCGCCGCTACAGCGAGGAACTCGATCGCCGCCGGCGCGAAGTGTCGGGCGAGGTTTGACGGTCAATATTTGACCGATGGGGCATAAAGGTGTAGCTCAGGCCCGGTTTTTCCCGGCTGGAGCGGTTCCTGTTCCCACAGAATCGGAGAACCGCTCTATCTATTTGTTTTTACGCATTATCCTGCGCAAAACCGCCACGCACTTTTGCTGGAAATGCTTTAGAAGGTTATGCTCATGAAGGCTCCGGCCCTTATCGTCTTCGATTGCGATGGCGTTCTGGTGGATTCAGAAATCATAGCGGCGGAAGTGGAATCCGCCCTGCTCACCGAGGCGGGCTACCCGATTTCCGTCGAGGAAATGGGCGAGCGTTTCGCGGGCCTCACATGGCACGACATATTGCTGAGCGTGGAGCGCGAAGCCGGGATTCCGCTTTCCGCGACGCTGTTCGACAAGTCGGAAAAGATTCTGGACGAGCGGCTGGCGAACGAGGTGCAGGCCCTGGACGGCGCGGCCGAGGCGATCTCGAAACTGAAGCTGCCGAAATGCATCTGCTCCAATTCGAGCAGCGCGCGGCTGGAAACCATGCTGAAACGGGTAGAGCTCTACGATTTCTTTGCGCCGAATATCTTTTCGGCCAAGGAAGTGGGCACGAAGAAAACCAAGCCCGCGCCGGATGTTTTCCTTTACGCCGCCCAAAAGATGGGCGTCGATCCGGCGGATGCGGTGGTGATCGAGGATTCCGGGCACGGCGTTCAGGCCGCGCGTGCCGCCGGCATGCGCGTCATCGGTTTCACCGGCGCGGCGCACAGCTATCCCGGCCATGCCGACCGTCTGACCGAAGCCGGCGCCGAGACGGTCATCCGTCGCTTCAGCGATCTGCCGGGCATGATCGAAGCGCTGTCCGTCTGGACCGACGCCTGACGAAACCCACCGCTTGTCACAATTTACCCGCGCAGATATGGCGGGATTCACACTATTGTCACACTTGCCTTAATTTAGCCGCAATCGCCCTCTCAGGCGGCGGAGATGCGGCTGTTGCCTTTCGGCGGCGCGTTGAGCGTGGCCAGCAGGCTTTCCGCTTCCTTCTCGTCGAGGCCGATCAGCAGCCGGGTTCCCAGGATGACGGGTTCGCCCGTGGTCGTATCGAAGATCGCCCAGGTGTCCGTCGGCTCAAGAATGCGTTCATATCTCTGTTTCATGGGAACAGACTAACGCGGAAAAGTTGCAATTCACTTCACGCGAGCGGGTGGATTTGATTCAAAATTTAGGCGAATAACGAAACAGGGGGTGGGTACCGCCGTTGCGGATGAGCCACCCCCTGTTTCCTTCCTGAGCGGATGTCCCGAAGGCCTACTTCCGCTTCCGGCCCTTGTGCGCCGTCTTGTGATCCGCCGTGGCGGGGCCTTCGTCGAAGCCCACGAATACCTGGAGATCGTTCTGGCCGGAGCGCGGCACGGTGATACCCTTGTCGTTGAACATGAACTGCGTCGCCGTGTCGCCGTTGGTGATGGTGGCGGTCTGCCTCTGGAGCTTGGAATAGACCACCTTGCCGCCCTGAAGCACCGCGAGGCGGATCGGCATGGTGATGGTGCCGTCATGGTATTTCGGCCCCGGAACGACCTTGCCGGCGACGGCCGCGTCGATGATGATCGTCCCGTCGCCATACTGGCAGGAGCGGGTCGTGTCGGTCAGCGCGGCCTGGTAGACCACGTTGTCGGGGGTCCTGTCGCCGCTGTAGGTGCTGAAATAGGCCGTGCCGTCGCGCAGCGTGACGGTGGGGCAATAGGCGCGCAGTTCCGAAGCCTTGACGCGCGGCTGGGCTACGTCGGGCGTTGTCGGAGTGCTGGTCCCCTTGGTGGTGCAGCCTGCCAGCGCCGCCAGCAGGACCATCGCCAGAACCGGCACCGGCGACGAACGATTCTCAAGTGCTTTCCGCATAGACCGGGTCTCCCTGCGCTGTTGTGCGGATGGTGTTTTCCCGTTTTTTAACCCGAAGAGCAAGCCCATCCGGGCGGTGACGTCATAAATTCTTGCGACCGGCGCGGGGAAGTCCTATTGAATTGCACAACCTTTCCAACGCTTACCTTCCAATCAAGCAAGAGCCCGATATCATGAAATATGCAAGCACGCGCGGGGAAGCGCCGGTTCTGGGATTCAGCGATGCGCTGCTGGCCGGACTTGCCCGCGACGGCGGTCTTTATCTGCCGCAGGACTATCCACATTTTTCGCCGGAGAAAATCCGGGCGCTGCGCGGAAAGTCCTATGCGGAGGTCGCGCTCGACGTGCTGACCCCCTTCGTCGGCGGCGAGATCGCGCAGGCCGATTTCGAGCGCATGGTGCGCGAGGCCTATGCGACGTTCCGCCATGAGGCCGTCTGTCCGCTGGTGCAGACGGGTGCGAACGAATATGTGCTCGAACTCTTCCACGGCCCGACGCTCGCCTTCAAGGACGTCGCCATGCAGTTGCTGGCGCGCATGATGGATCATGTGCTGGCGAGCCGCGGCAAGCGCGCCACCATCGTCGGCGCCACTTCCGGCGACACCGGCGGCGCGGCCATCGAGGCATTCGGCGGGCGCGACAACACCGATATCTTCATCCTGTTCCCGCATGGCCGCGTCTCGCCGGTGCAGCAGCACCAGATGACCACGTCCGGCCATGCCAATGTCCACGCGCTCGCCGTCGAGGGCAATTTCGACGATTGCCAGAACCTCGTGAAGGCCATGTTCAACGACCACGCCTTCCGCGACGCGCTGTCGCTTTCGGGCGTGAACTCGATCAACTGGGGCCGCATCATGGCGCAGGTGGTCTATTATTTCACCGCCGCGCTCAGCCTCGGCGCACCGGACCGCGCCGTCTCCTTCACCGTGCCGACCGGCAATTTCGGCGACATCTTCGCCGGCTACGTGGCCAAGCGCATGGGTCTGCCCATCGAGCGGCTCGTCATCGCCACCAACGACAACGACATTCTGGCCCGCACGCTCGACCACGGCGCCTACGAGATGCGCGGCGTGGCGCAGACCACCTCGCCGTCGATGGACATACAGATTTCCTCCAACTTCGAGCGCCTGCTGTTCGAGGCGTACGGACGCGACGCCGCCGCGGTGCGCGGCCTGATGTCGAGCCTGAAGCAGTCCGGCGGCTTCACCATCCCCGAAAAGCCGCTTTCGGCCATCCGCGCGGAATTTTCCGCCGGGCGCGCAACCGTCGCCGAGACGGCGGCCACGATCAAGGCGGTGCTCGCTGCGGACGGCTATCTGCTCGATCCGCATTCGGCCATCGCCGTGAAAGTGGCGCGCGAGAACGCGCGCGGCGCAGCGCCCATGGTGGCGCTCGCCACCGCGCATCCGGCCAAGTTTCCCGACGCCGTCAGGGCCGCGTGCGGGGTGGAACCGAAGCTGCCCGGCTGGCTTTCCGACCTCATGCAGCGAAAAGAAAGCTTCACCGTCCTTCACAACGACCTGAAAATCGTGGAAGAATACGTACGCCGCCATACGAGAGCCTGAAAATCATGAGGCGGACCGGCGGGCTGGAGCATCGGAACGAAAAGTGGGAACCGGTTTTCGGGTCATCCGATGCTCAAACAAAAAGTCAGATCGTCACAATGCGCCTGATAAGGCGCACGACGACCTAAAGCATGTCACGCAAAAGTGTGCAGCGGTTTTGCGATAACGACATGCGTAAAAACAAAGGATTAAAGCGCGGAAAGCGAATCTGAAAGATCGCGGCGCGCTTTAGGACAATGCAGGGAGCAGTTTGCTTATGGGTGTTGAAGTAACGCGTCTTCCCAACGGGTTGACGATCGCCACGGATAACATGCCGCATGTGGAAAGCGTGGCGCTGGGAATCTGGGTCAAGGCGGGCGCGCGCAACGAGGCATCCGACCGGCACGGCATCGCCCATCTGCTCGAACACATGGCCTTCAAGGGCACGGAAAACCGCTCCGCATGGCAGATCGCTTCCGATATCGAGAATGTCGGCGGCGAGATCAACGCGGCCACCAGCGTCGAGACCACGTCCTATTATGCCCGCGTGATGCGCGACGACATGCCGCTCGCCATCGACATCCTGACCGACATCCTCACCGCCTCAAAATTCGACGAGGCTGAGCTGGAGCGCGAGAAGCAGGTCATCATGCAGGAGATCGGCGCGGCGCACGACACGCCCGACGACATCGTCTTCGACCGCTTCACCGAAACCGCATACCGCCACCAGCCCATCGGCCGCGCCATTCTCGGCGAGCCGGACACGGTGATGTCCTTCACCTCAGCCGACCTCCGGCACTACATGGACGAGCAGTACAGCGCCGACCGCATGGTGGTGACGGCGGCGGGCGGCGTCGACCACGAAGCCTTCGTGCGCGAGGTGGAGAAGCGGCTGGGCAGTTTCCGCCCGCACAACACCGCGCCGACGCTGGAGCTTGCCAATTATGTCGGCGGCGATTTCCGCGAGAACCGCGAGTTGCAGGACGCGCAGGTGCTGATCGGCTTCGAAGGCCGCGCCTATCATGTGCGCGACTTCTACGCCTCGCAACTCCTGTCCATGGTGCTGGGCGGCGGCATGTCCTCGCGCCTGTTTCAGGAAGTGCGCGAGAAGCGCGGCCTGTGCTATTCCGTCTATGCCTTCCACTGGGGCTTTTCCGATACCGGCCTGTTCGGCATCCATGCCGCGACGGGGCGCGACGAACTGGTGGAACTGGTGCCGGTCATTCTGGAGGAACTGCACAAGGCCGCCGATTCGATCGGCATCGAGGAAGTGGACCGCGCGCGCGCGCAATACCGCGCCAGCCTGCTCATGTCGCAGGAAAGTGCCGCCAGCCGCGCCGGCCAGATCGCACGGCAGTTCCTGCTCTACGGCCGCCCCGTCGAAAACAGCGAACTGATAGAGCGCCTGTCGCTGATCACGCCCGAACGCCTCACCGACCTCGCCGGGCGCCTGTTCCTCGACGGCAAGCCGACCATTGCCGGCGTGGGGCCGGTCGGACGGCTGATGAGCTTCGACGATCTGCGCGAGAAGCTTTCGACGAAGGCGTTTCCGCATCGCAGGGCGTCGTAGGGGAGCAGAGGAATAGAGGAGTAAGGGAACAGGGACATATGTTTCAGGGGATGAACAGGATTGTCTTTGCAAAAGAACAGTTGATCCGCTGCGATAGACATATTGCCATGTTCGCCCGTTCCCTTATCCCCCTTCTGCATCCCTGTCCCCACGCTGCCCTCCCATGATCTCCCTCCCCTTCCGGCGCGGCAATCAGACGATCCTGCGCGGGCAGCGCGTTTTTCTCCGCGCGCCGGCGATGGGCGATTATGCGGGATGGGCCAGCCTGCGCGAGCAGAGCCGCGCCTTCCTCACCCCATGGGAGCCGATATGGGCCGACGACGACCTGACCAAGGCAGCCTACCGTCATCGCGTCCGGCGTTTCGAGGAAGAAATCGCGAATGGAACCAGCTATCCTTTCTTCATCTTCCGTGAGCGCGACAACCGCCTCGTCGGCGGTATCACGCTCGGCAACATAAGGCGCGGCGTCGGGCAGAGCGGCATGATCGGCTACTGGAGCGGCGCGCCCTTCGCCGGCAAGGGCTACATGACGGAGGCGCTTTCCCTGCTTATCCCCTTCGCATTCGACCAGTTGCGGTTGCACCGGCTGGAGGCAGCCTGTATTCCCCATAACGCACGCTCGATCCGGCTTCTCGAAAAAGCCGGATTTCAAAAGGAAGGACTGCTGCGCTCCTATCTCAAGATCAACGGCTTCTGGCAGGACCACCTGCTGTTCGCCCTGATAGAAAGCGATGGACGGATGTTGGATGGCCGGATGGCCTCTCAAGGTGGAACGGGGGGCAGAAGCGGGGGCGGAACGGGATGCTCGTGACGGATTGCGTACAAAAGTCTTTCAGGATTGCCATGAGGAATTTCGTCAGAAGCGGCGGGCGTCTTCTCGCGCCGATCCTCTTCCTGATCCTTTTCACCTTCCATGCCGCGGCCCTTGAGCCGATCAAGATTTCAAAGAGCGACACCGCCCTCGATCTTTCGCGCACCGTGGAGATGCTGCGCGACAAGGGCGAAAGCGTGCAGGTCTCGACCGCGCCCGGCCCGGACGGCATCGTGCGCCGCATCGAGGTGCAGGCGGACAAGAACAGCAAGGCTTCCGGCGACTGGGCGGCCTTCGCCATCGCCAACCCGACCGACCAGCAGATCGACCGGCTGATCGTGGCGCCCCACTACCGTCTCGTGGGTTCCGGCGTCGTCTGGCCGGATCTCGGTTCGCCGCGCATCGCCTCGATCACGCCGAGCGAGGGCTTCGCCCTCGACCGCCAGCCCAGCCCCGACGCGGACGTGTTCCGCATCACGCTCAACCCCAACAGCGTCGTCACCTTCGTGGCGGAACTGTCCTCGCACAACCTGCCGCAGCTTTATCTGTGGGCACCGGAAGCCTACAAGGACACGGTCAATTCCTACACGCTCTACCGCGGCATCCTGCTCGGCATTTCCGGGCTTCTGGCGCTGTTCCTGACCATCCTGTTCGTCGTCAAGGGCACTTCTCTGTTTCCGGCCACCGCAGCGCTCGCATGGGCGGTTCTGGCCTATATCTGCATCGATTTCGGCTTCTGGAACAAGCTGATGGAGATCGCGCCCGGCAACGAGCAGATATGGCGGGCGGGCAGCGAGGTGGCGCTGGCGGCCTCGCTGGTTATCTTCCTTTTCACCTACCTCAACCTCAACCGCTGGCACGACCATTTCAGCTATGGCGCGGTGGTCTGGGTGCTGGGCCTGATCGCGCTTGCCGGCGTCGCCGTGTTCGACCCGCCGGTCGCGTCGGGCATCGCGCGCATCTCGCTGGCGCTCACCGTGATTTCGGGCGTCGTCATTATCGGCTATCTGGCGGCAAGGGGCTACGACCGGGCGGTAATGCTGATCCCGGCGTGGCTGCTGACGCTGATCTGGCTCGCCGGGGCGTGGATGGCGGTTTCCGGCCATCTCGACAACGACATCGTGCAGCCCGCGCTCGGCGGCGGGCTGGTGCTGATCGTGCTGCTGATCGGCTTCACCGTCATGCAGCACGCCTTCGCCGGCGGGGCGCTGCAACAGGGGCTTTTGTCCGACATGGAGCGGCAGGCGCTGGCGCTGATCGGCTCCGGCGATATCGTCTGGGACTGGGACGTGCCGCGCGACCGCGTGGCGACGGCGCCGGACATGACGAGCTTTCTCGGCGCGAGCGCGGGCACGCTGCAAGGCCCGGTACGCAACTGGCTGCCGGTCATGCACCCCGACGAGCGCGACCGCTTCCGATCCACGCTGGACGGGGTGCTGGAGAACCGGCGCGGCCGCATCGCCCAGATGTTCCGCCTGCGCGCCAATGACGGCCATTACCACTGGTACGCGCTGCGCGCGCGCCCCGTTATCGGCTCCGACGGCGAAGTGGTGCGCTGCGTCGGCACGCTCATCAACGTCACGGAGCAGAAGAAGGCGGAGGAACGGCTGCTGCACGACGCGGTGCACGACAACCTCACCGGCCTGCCCAACCGCGAGCTTTTCCTCGACCGGCTCACCAATGTCATGCACATGGCGCGCGGCGAGAACAACAGCCTGCACCCGACCGTGTTCGTCATCGACATCGACCGTTTCAAGCAGGTGAACGACAGCCTCGGCATGTCTGCGGGCGACACCATCCTGCTCACCATATCGCGCCGGATCGCCCGGCTGTTGCAGCCGCAGGACACGCTGTCGCGGCTCGGTTCCGACCAGTTCGGCCTGCTGCTCGCCTCGCAGAGCGATCCGGGCCGCATCGCCGCCTTCGCCGAGCAATTGCGGCAGGCCGTGCGCGCGCCCATCGGCTATGCCAAGCGCGAGATCGTGCTGACCGCCTCCATCGGCCTCATCACATGGACGCGCGCCGCCGCGTCGGCGGAGGATTTCATCAAGGACGCGGAACTGGCCATGTATCAGGCCAAGCGTTTCGGCGGCGACCGCATCGAGCCGTTCCGGCCCGCCTTCCGCGCCATCGGCAGCGACAAGCTGCAACTGGAATCGGACCTGCGCCGCGCGCTGGAGCGCAACGAGATCAGCCTCGTCTACCAGCCCATCGTTCGGCTGGAGAACGGCAACATCGCCGGCTTCGAGGCGCTGATGCGCTGGGAGCATCCGAGCCGCGGCGCCATTCCGCCGTCCGAATTCATCCCCATCGCCGAAAATTCCGGCCTGATCGTGCAACTGGGCATGTTCGCCATGCAGCGCGCGGCGGAAGACCTGTTCGCCTGGCAGGAGCAGTTCCGCAAGCTCGACCTGTTCGTCTCGGTCAACCTGTCCTCGACCCAGCTCATCCGGCAGGACCTCATCAACGATGCGCGCTCCATCCTGTCGCGCATCCACCTCAAGCCCGGCAGCCTCAAGCTGGAACTGACCGAATCGGTGCTGATGGAAAACCCGGAGCGCTCGGCCCATGTGCTGAACCGGCTGAAATCCATGGGCGTCGGCCTGTCGCTCGACGATTTCGGCACCGGCTATTCCTCGCTCGCCTATCTCACCCGCTTCCCCTTCGACATCATCAAGATCGACCGCACCTTCGTGAAGGGCGACCAGCCGCAGAAGGCGACGCTGCTGCGCTCCATCGTCTCCATGGCGCACGATCTCGGCCTCGCCGTGGTGACGGAAGGAGTGGAAAGCGAGAACGACGCGCTGCAACTGCGCCAGATGGGCTGCGAATACGTGCAGAGCTTCATGTTCGGCCAGCCCGCCAACCGGCAGGACGCCACGCGCATGATCCGCGAACAGATGGAAGCGGGCGCGGGTTAAACAGCGCGCCGTTCTTCAGGCGTGGCCCGCATCGGAGACGAGCCGGGAAATGTCGATGCCCATATGCCGCATGAGGCGGTCATATTTGCCTTCGATGTCGCTGTCGAACAGCATGTCGAGCGGCGCGTCGCAGCAAAGCCAGCCGTTCGCCGCCAGTTCCGATTCAAGCTGCCCCGCCGCCCAGCCGGAATAGCCGAGCGCCATCAGCGCCCGCGCGGGCCCCTTGCCGCCATAGATGGCGCGCAGGATATCCACCGTCGCGGTCAGGCACACGTCCTCCGCCACCGGCATGGTGGATTCGACCACGTAATCGTCCGAATGCAGCACGAAACCGCGCGTGCGGTCCACCGGGCCGCCGTTGCGCACCGTGATATTCTGCGCGCTCTCCGGCAGGACGATGCGATCCTCCTCGTCCACGACACCGATCTGCCGCAACAGTTCGGGGAATGCCACCGGCTGCAACTGGTTGATGATGAAGCCCATCGCGCCCTCGTCGGAATGGGCGCAGACATAGACCACCGCGCGGGCAAAACGCTCGTCGCTCATGCCGGGCATTGCAAGCAGGAACTGCCCGTTCAGGAAACCCTGCTTCTGCTCGTTCTTCTCAGAAATGGTCATGCCTGAGAAGGTAGCAAGACTGCGCGAAATGGCAATGGTGTATCGGGTGTATGTCGGGCGCGCATGCCGGGGTGTTCCGTCCGGTTCCCGCTTTCGCGCGACATGCTTTAGTGGAAAGCAGACTTGAAGCGGCCACCTTTTCGCGCCATGTTCCGCCGCATGACCATCCGTTCGCTTTTTCCCGCGCTTTTCCTCTTTGCCATTTCCGTCCCGCCGGCATTTGCCGCCGCCTCGCCATGGACGGAGACGCCCGGCGGGCGCATCCGCCTCATCGTGGAAGACGCAGCCACAAACGATCCGGGTGGCGGAAAAGGCCTGCGCGGCGCGCTGCAAATCGAGCTGAAGCCCGGCTGGAAGACCTATTGGCGCAATCCCGGCGACAGCGGCGTGCCGCCGCAGATCGACCTCGACGGCGGCGGCAAGGCGCAGATCGCCTTTCCCGTGCCGATGCGCTTCACCGGCGAGGATGCGGGCGGCATCGGCTACAAGGCCCCGGTCTCGCTGCCGGTGACGCTCACCCCCGCGCCTGGCGCTGCGCGGCTCACGGGCCATGTTTTCTTAGGCGTATGCGAGAAGATATGCGTGCCGGTGCAGGCCGGGTTCGACCTGCCGCTCGGGCAGGCCGGGCCGCAGGCGGAAGCGCTGGCCGCGCGCACCATCGTCGAGACGGCCTTCGACCGCCTTCCCGCTCCCGCCTCGCCCGCGTTCGGCGTCAGCAAGGCGGCGCTCGACGGCGGCACGGCGACGTTCGACCTCGCTTTGCCCGACGCCACCGCTCCAGCGGCGTTTTTCGCGGCGAGCGACGGTTTGAGCCTGTCCGATCCCGTGGCCACGGGCCACGGACGTTTCACCGTGAAACTGCAAGGCGCGGCGAAGGGCACGGTGGTGGATTACACCATCGTGCAGGACGGCAAGGCGGTTTCGGGACAGGTGACGCTCGATTGACCGGGAATGGCGATTTGCAACGTTCTTCAGCGTTTTGAAATTGTCGGGCGCGGCTTTATGGGCTTAAGTGTGGCCGGATTCTTACAACAGGCGGGCAACCATCCGCCCCATTCAGGAGAGACCAGATGACGATCAAGGTTGGCGACAGACTGCCCGCGGCGACTTTCAAGGTGAAGACCGCCGATGGCGTGAACGACATGACCACCGACGAAATCTTCAAGGGCAAGAAGGTGGTGCTTTTCGCGGTGCCGGGCGCCTTCACTCCCACCTGCACGGTGAACCACCTGCCGGGCTATCTCGAACACCACGACGAAATCCTCGCCAAGGGCGTGGACCGGATTGCGGTCGTCGCCGTCAACGACCCGTTCGTGATGGGCGCATGGGCGCAAAGCACCGGCGGCGAAGGCAAGATCCTGTTCCTCGCCGACGGCAGCGCCGGTTTCACCAAGGCCGCCGGCCTCGATCTCGATCTTTCCGGCGGCGGTCTCGGCGTCCGCTCCAAGCGCTATTCGGCCATCGTCGAGGACGGTGTGGTCAAGGCGCTCAATATCGAGGAACAGCCGGGCAAGGCCGAAACCTCCAGCGCCGAGGCGCTCCTCAAGCAGCTTTGAGCCGATAAGCCGGTCTGGGCTTTTTTGCCCGAAAGTCTCCACGAAGCATTCCGCGGTTCACTCGTCGCGGAATGCTTTTTCATTCTGTTTTCAAAATCCATTTGCAAAACTGCCGCTTTGATTGGGCAAGCAGAATAGAATTCCGACAAGATTCACGCGGCGGGAGTTTCGCGACAAAGAACCGAATTGAAGGTATTCTGAGTTCAGCTAAGTCAGGAAAGCAGGGCGTGGCATATGGTCTTGATAAAAACATATGAAGACGAGCACTTTTCCGGGGTCGAGGGCCTTTGGAGGGAAGCATTTCCAAATGACAGGCCTTGGAATGCAGCCGATATAGCGATTCCCGAAAAGATAAGATTCCAGCCGGACCTGATGCTTGTGGCGCTCGATGGTCCACTGGTGGTTGGTTCCGTCATGGCCGGATATGAGGGGCATAGGGGCTGGATTTCGCGGATCGCCGTGTCGAACTCTCATAGAGGTCAAGGAATAGGACAGAAGCTTGTTGCGGAGGCTGAAAACCGTTTGGCAGCGCTTGGGTGTATCAAGGTAAATTTACAGGTGGTCGAATCCAATTCCAGCGTGATCGAGTTCTATGAACGATCAGGTTATCGGGTCGAACCACGCATTAGTATGACCAAGCATTTGCAGCATCGGCCAATGTCCCGCACAAATATATAAACGTCGGTCCGGGACGACTGGAGATGACCGATCTGCATGTCACGGACACGTTTATTCAAGAGGATCTGGAATAGACAAATCGATCGCCTTGACGCAGGTGGCGGAAATTTTGCGACAAAATATCTGCTTTGCAGAACGGGCAGACATTTGAAAGCAAGAAACGGGATGCGCCGCCCGTCGAAGCCGACGATGATCGCCTGACTTCAGGAGGTCCTCATGGCGAAAATCAGGTTTCTTCCACTTCCGGGCGATAAGGTCGGCGCATTGCGGAACGGCGGGCGCGACGCATATGATTGCGTGCCCGAACATGCGATATCCGACGGTTCCGGCAATCCATGTCGGCACTGCCTCAACTTTATTTCCAAAGGCGCCGGGATGCTGATCGTGGCTTACCGGCCATTCGATCATTTGCAGCCTTATGCCGAGACGGGTCCCATCTTCCTGTGCGCCGACGCGTGCGAGCGATGGTCGGGAGAGGGAATTCCTCCGATATTGGCCAGCCCGGACTATTTGCTCAAGGGTTACACGGCGGATCAGCGCATTCGTTACGGCACAGGAAAAATCGTGGCAAAGGGCGAAATCACAGCCTATGCAGCCGAACTTCTGGATCGCGACGACATCAGTTTCCTTGATGTGCGATCAGCGCGAAACAACTGCTTTCAAGTTCGTATCATGCGTTCCGATTGAGACGCGACCGGCCTGCTGCGCGGTGGAGCGTTGCCCTCTTACGTCACCTTCAGCGTCTTGGGGCCGGTCTTCTTGAACGGCGCCATGCCGGCGCGGGCGAGTTCGTCGGCGCGCTCGTTCTCCGGGTGGCCGGCATGGCCCTTCACCCAGTGCCACTCGACCCGGTGGCGCTTACGCGCCTCGTCCAGCGCCTGCCAGAGTTCGGCATTCTTCACCGGCTTCTTCGCCGCCGTCTTCCAGCCGTTACGCTTCCAGCCTTCGATCCAGCCCGAAATCCCGTCGCGCACATAGACCGAATCCGTATAGAGATCGACCATGCACGGCTCCTTCAGCGCCGAAAGTGCTGCGATCGCCGCCATCAGTTCCATGCGGTTGTTGGTGGTATCGGCCTCGCCGCCGTTCAGTTCCTTCTCGTTGCCGTTCCAGCGCAGCACCACGCCCCAGCCGCCGGGGCCAGGATTGCCGGAACAGGCCCCGTCCGTATAGGCCTCGATGCGCTTCACGCCGTCGTTTCCTGCAAAATTGTTTGTTTGAGCATGATCTTTTCCGAAAACCGGTTTCCACTTTTCGGGATCATGCTTCAAGGCCGTATTCGGCGGGCGAGACGATCTGGCGGTGAAAGCGCATCCGGCGCACATATTCCATCGGGTCTTTCTTGACCACAAAACTGCCCGCCGGCACGTTGAGCCAGTCGTAAAGCCGCGTCAGCATGAAGCGCAGCGCGGCTCCCCGCGCCAGAACCGGCAGGGCGTCGGCCTCGGCTTCGGACAGCGGGCGCACGGCCGTATAGCCGCGCAGCAGCGCCGCGCCCTTGGTGCGGTTGAAGGAAAAATCCTTCTCGAAACACCATGCGTTCAGGCAGACGGCCACGTCATAGGCCAATATATCGGTGCAGGCGAAATAGAAGTCGATGAAGCCCGACAGCCGGTCGCCGAGAAAGAACACGTTGTCGGGGAAGAGATCGGCATGGATGACGCCCGTGGGCAGATTCGCCGGCCAGTTCTTTTCCAGAAAACCGAGATCGGCTTCGGCCTCGGCCACCAGTCCCGGCTCGACCTCGTCGGCGCGCGCGCGCGACAGTTCCCACAGCGGCCGCCAGTCCGGCAGCGTCAGGCCGTTGCGGCGGCGGAGCGGGAAATCCGCGCCCGCCAGATGCATATGCGCCAGCCCCTCGCCCACCGCCTCGCAATGGGCGACGGTGGGACGGCGCATCCACATCCCTTCGAGGAAGCTGACGATCGCCGCCGGGCGACCCGCCAGTTCGCCGGTCATGGCGCCGTCGCGGCGCACCACCGGCTGCGGGCAATCCAGCCCGCGCCTTGCCAGATGCTGCATCAGCCCCAGGAAGAACGGCAGGTCGTCGCGGTTCACCCGCTTCTCGTAGAGCGTGAGGATGAAGGAGCCCTGCGTCGTGCGCAGCAGGTAGTTGGAATTTTCCACCCCTTCGGCGATACCCTTGTAGGAGGTGAGCGTGCCGATGTCGTATTGCGCGAGGAAGGCGGCCAGTTCGGTCACGCCGATGTCGGTATAGACGGCCATGTCAGTTCCCTTGCGCCTGCCGGGGGAGGCCGGCGACCCGGTTGTCGCCGTTCACGAAGGCCATGTCGCGGGCGGTCAGTTCCACGTCGCGAATCTCGCGGTTGACCAGGAAATTCTCGGTCTCGATGGCGGTTTCGGCCAGTTCGATGCGCACGTCGAAACGGGTGCGGAACGCCGCGATGATCTCGTCCACGATGATTTCCGGGGCGGAGGCGCCGGCGGAAAGGCCGACCACGGCGATATCGCCGATCCTGTCCCATTCGATGTCGGCGGCGCGCTGCACCAGCATGGACTGGCGCGCGCCCGCTTTCTCCGCCACCTCGACCAGCCGCTTGGAGTTGGACGAATTGGGGGCGCCGACGATCAGGAACAGGTCGCAGCCGGGGGCTGCGGCGCGCACGGCGTCCTGCCGGTTGGTGGTGGCGTAGCAGATCGATTCGGCCGCAGGTGCCGCCAGATTCGGAAACCGCGCCTGCAATTCGGCGATGATGCCGGCCGTGTCGTCCACGGAAAGCGTGGTCTGGGTGACGAAGCCGAGATTGTCCTCGTCGGCGAAACGGCAGTTGCGCGCGTCCTCCACCGTCTCGATCAGCGTCACCGCGCCCTCGGGCAGTTGCCCCATGGTGCCGATGACCTCCGGGTGGCCCGAATGACCGATCAGGATGACATGGCGGCCAAGCCGCTGGTGACGCATGGCCTGCTTGTGGACCTTGGAGACCAGCGGACAGGTGGCATCGAGATAGAACAGGTTCTTCGCCGCCGCGTCGGCGGGCACGGATTTCGGCACGCCATGGGCGGAGAACACCACCGGCTGGTCGCGATGCTCGGCCGGAATCTCGTCCAGTTCCTCGACGAAGACGGCGCCGCGGGCCTGCAATCCCTCGACCACATAGCGGTTATGCACGATCTCGTGGCGCACATAGACCGGCGCGCCGTATTTCTTCAGCGCCAGCACGACGATCTGGATGGCCCGGTCGACGCCTGCGCAAAAGCCGCGCGGGCCGCAAAGGCGTATCTCCAGCGGAGGGCGGGGTTCGGTCATGCTCATGCGCTCGCTTCGTTTCGGGGTACAAGGTCTAGTTGGGCCGCGCGGGGCGCGGCGTCAAGTCCCTTTCCGATAGCGCCATAGCCATGTGCCGACAACCCCCAGCAGCGCAAGGGCAAGGCCGTACCACGTAATCGCATATTGCAGATGGTTGTTGGGGAAGTCGATGATGGTCACGCCGCCGATGGGCAGGATGCCCGGATTGGGCGTATTGTCGGCATCGACGAAGAAGGGCAGCACGGTGGCGCCCGCCGGCAGGCCCGCGCTCGCCGCCATGGCGTCGCGATCCTTCCAGTAGAAGACGTTCTTGGCGATGTCGTTGTCGGGCACGAACCATGACGGCTTGGCGGCAAGCGGGTCGCGCGCAAGGCCCGTCACCGTCACCGGGCCGGAGGGAAGGCCGGCGGGGCGCGTCGCCGGGTCCTTGCGGTCGTAAGGCACGAAGCCGCGATTGACCAGCACGAAGCGCCCGTCGGCGAGCCGCAGCGGCGTATAGACGTCGAAACCGGCCGCGCCGTGCCATGTCGACAGGAAATAGCGTTCGCCCCGGTTGAAGAAAGTGCCGGTGAGCGTGACCGGGCGGTATTCGACCGTGCCGTCGCGCCGGTAGATATCCTCGACCGCGGCGAGCGGCAGCGGCTTTTCATGGATGCGCTGCTCGGTGGAGGCGATCAGCGCCTCTTTCCACGCAAGCCGCCTCACCTGCCATGTGCCGAGCGAAAGCAGGATCGCCAGCGCGATGACGGAGGAGACGACGACACCCCACGGGAACCGGCGCCGCGCCGGGCCGGTGGCCGTTGCCGCTGTGGTTTTCCCGGTCATTTGTCGCCGTCCAACCGCCCCTGTGCGGCCTTGTGGCGGTATTGCATGTTGATGAGAATGCCCTTCATCCAGCGCATCGCGACAAGGCTTAGGACGATCGCCAGCGGCACCCAGAGCACGAAATGCACCCAGAGCGGCGGGCTGTAATTCACCTCCATCCACAGCGCCAGCCCCACCACGACGAAGCCGATGATTAGGATGACGAAAGCGGCGGGACCGTCGCCGGAATCGGCGAAGGAATAATCGAGGCCGCAGGCATTGCAGCGCGGCGCGACCTTGAGGAATCCCTCGAACAGCCGCCCCTCGCCGCAGCGCGGGCAGCGCCCGGCAATGCCGCTTTTGACCGGATCCACCGGCGGATAGAGGTTCTGATCCGGCATGGCGTACCCGTCAGCCGGCGTGCAGCGGCGCGCCCCATCCGCCCCAGACATAGATGGCGAAGAAGAGGAACAGCCAGACCACGTCCACGAAGTGCCAGTACCAGGCCGCCGCCTCGAAGCCGAAATGGTTTTTCGGCGAGAAGTCGCCGCCGATGCCGCGGAACAGACAGACGGCGAGGAAGATGGTGCCGATGATGACGTGGAAACCGTGGAAGCCGGTCGCCATGAAGAAGGTCGCGCCGTAGATCGAGTTCTTGAAGGCGAAGGGCGCGTGCATGTATTCATAGCCCTGCACGGAGGTGAACAGCAGGCCGAGCAGCACGGTGATGGTGAGGCCCGTCAGCATGCCCTTGCGGTCGTTATGCAAGAGCGCGTGGTGCGCCCATGTCAGCGTCGAGCCGGAAAGCAGCAGGATCACCGTGTTGTAGAGCGGCAGGTGCAGCGGGTCGAGCACCTCGATGCCCTTCGGCGGCCACTGGCCGCCGGTGAAGGCGACGCGCGCCACCTGGTTCGCCTCGTTGGTGAACAGGCTGGCGTCGAAGAAGGCCCAGAACCACGCCACGAAGAACATCACCTCGGAGGCGATGAACATGATCATGCCGTAGCGCAGATGCAGCGAGACGACGCGCGTATGGTGGCCCTCATGGCCTTCCTTGATCGTGTCGGACCACCAGCCGAACATGCAGTAGAGAATGATGGCGAGACCGATGAAGAAAATCCACGGCGTCGCGATCTGCAAGCCGAAGAACGGTATGTCGCTGGAGTTCAGGTAGCGCATCCATGCGATGCCGCCGACCGCCAGCACGAAGGCGCCGATCGAACTCAGGAACGGCCACGGGCTTGGCGCGATGATGTGATAGTCGTGATTCTTCTGGTGTATGTCCGCCATGTCTCTTCCCGAAGCTCCTCTCCTGCCCTCCCGCCGCCACGCGCGCGGCACGGATGCGTATTCCGTTATGGTAAAACCACTCCGCCCGTTTGTCCTTGCGGCATTAAATCGCTTTTCGGCCCGATCTCCAATGGACCGTTATCACCACCGCCTCAACTCCCGCTGCCCGTGCCGCCTTCCGCCGTCACGACCGGTTTCGGCTTCGGGATCGGGAAGAAGGTATAGGAAAGCGTGATCGTCTTGACGTCCTTCAGGTCTGGATCCTTGACGATGTCGGGATCGACGAAGAACACCACCGGCATTTCCCGTTTCTCGCCCGGCTTCAGCGTCGTGTCGGTGAAGCAGAAACATTCCACCTTGTCGAAATAGGCTCCGACATTGCCCGGCGACACGTTGAAGCTGGCGCGGCCGTAGGTCTCCCGGTCGGAAAGGTTGTGCGCCTCGTACTTGATCATCGTCGTCTCGCCGATGCGCAGCGTCACCTCGCGCTGCACCGGCTTGAAATCCCACGGAACCCCTTTGTCCGTATTGGCATCGAAGCGTACATTGATGGTCTTGTCGAGGATGGTGTCGGAATATTGCCGAACGCGCTGCGTCGTGCCGGCATAGCCCGTGGCCTGGCAGAAGACCCGATAAAGCGGCACCGCGGCGTAGGCCGCGCCGATCATGCAGACGAGAAAGGCAACGCAGGCGGTCGCCACCGTCGCATTGGAGCGCTGCTGGCGTTGCAGCTTGGTCTGTATTTCCTCCCCGTCTCCCATACCGTTCTCCCCGATGCGTCGTCAGCCCGTATGCGCGAGGAAATTCGCGCCCAGCTTGGCCATGGTGCCGAGATAGACCAGCACCACGAACAGGATCAGCGCGATGGCCAGCCCCCACGAGCGGTTGCGCTGCGCCTTCCTCTGGCGTTCCGTCGGCGTGACCAGTTCGAGCTTTTCCATCACATCACTCCGAGGGATTGCCCAAAAGCCTGAAAAGCCTTCACCGCCAGCGTCTCGGCCAGCATGACCGCGAAAAGTCCCGACAGGTAGATGAGCGAGAAACGGAACAGCTTGCGCGCGGCGGCGAGCATCTGCGGCTGCGAACCGGCAACGAGCAGCCGCCATGCGTACCAGACGAAGGTAAGGCCGAGCAGCAGCGACACCGCGCCGTAGACCGGCCCGGCGAAGCCCATGACCCATGGCAGCACGCCGACCGCGGCCATCGGCACCGCATAGGCCAGCGCCTGCCGGCGGGTCGAAAGCTCGCCCTTGACGTTGGGCATCATCGGGATGCGCGCGGCCTCGTAATCGTTGGTGGTGAAAAGCGACAGCGCCCAGAAATGCGGCGGCGTCCACAGGAAGATGATCATGAACAGGACGAGGCTGTCCCATGTGATCTGGCCGGTGGCGGCGGCCCAGCCGATCATCGGCGGGAAAGCGCCGGCGGCACCCCCGATGACGATGTTCTGCGGCGTCGAGCGCTTGAGCCACATCGTATAGATGACGGCATAGAAGAAGATGGTGAAGGCGAGGAGCGCCGCGGCGAGCCAGTTGACCATGAGGCCGAGCGTCACCACCGAAAAGGCGGCCAGCGTCAGCCCGAAGGCCAGAACCTGCCCCGGCGCGATCACGCCCGCCGGGACGGGCCGGTTGCGCGTGCGCTTCATCACCGCGTCGATGTCGGCGTCGTACCACATGTTGAGCGCGCCCGAGGCGCCCGCGCCGACCGCGATGCACAAGATGCTGATGGCGGCGAGAACCGGGTTCATGTGGCCCGGCGCGACGACGAGGCCGACCAGCCCCGTGAACACGACCAGCGACATGACACGCGGTTTCAGCAGCACGATGTAATCGCGCGCCGTCGCTTCGGAGAGCGCGAAACCGTCGTCGGAAACCAGGTTCTTTTCCACCAGAGACATTGTAACTTCAAAGACCTCGAATGCTGCGATCCATGCCCGATCCGTCCAGAATGGCACCGGGACGATATCGGCGCTGCCCGCACATATCATAACAGGCCCGAAGGGCGAAGCTTTTCGTCAAGCCTTCGCCCTTCACGAGTTTTCGATCAGCGGATGCGCGGAAGCTGCTCCCACTGATGGAAGGGCGGCGGCGACGGCAACTGCCATTCGAGCGTGGTCGCCCCCTCGCCCCATGGGTTGGCCCCCGCCTCGCGCTTCTTGGCGAAGGCCTCGAAGACGCCGTAGAGGAAGACCAGCACGGCGAAACCGGAGATGTAGGAGCCGTAGGACGACACCATGTTCCAGCCCGCGAAGGCGTCCGGATAGTCGATATAGCGGCGCGGCATGCCGGCGAGGCCGAGGAAGTGCTGCGGGAAGAACACCAGATTCACGCCGATGAAGGTGATCCAGAAATGCAGCTTGGCCACGAACTCGTTGTACATGTAGCCGGTCATCTTCGGGAACCAGTAGTACCAGCCGGCGAAGATGGCGAAGACCGCGCCGAGCGACAGCACGTAATGGAAATGCGCCACCACGTAATAGGTCTCGTGCAGCGTGCGGTCGAGGCCGGCATTGGCGAGCTGCACGCCCGTCACGCCGCCGATGGTGAACAGGAAGATGAAGCCGATCGCCCACACCATCGGCGCGCGGAACGTGATCGAGCCGCCCCACATCGTCGCGATCCACGAGAATATCTTGATGCCCGTCGGCACCGCGATGACCAGCGTGGCGAAGACGAAATAGCGCTGCGTGTCGAGCGACAGGCCGACCGTGAACATATGGTGCGCCCAGACCACGAAGCCGACCACGCCGATGGCGACCATGGCGTAGGCCATGCCCAGATAGCCGAAGACCGGCTTGCGCGAGAAGGTGGAGATGATGTGGCTGACGATGCCGAAGCCCGGCAGGATCAGGATATAGACTTCCGGATGACCGAAGAACCAGAACAGGTGCTGGTAGAGGATCGGATCGCCGCCGCCATCGGGCGCGAAGAAGGAGGTGCCGAAATTGCGGTCGGTGAGCAGCATGGTCAGCGCGCCCGCCAGAACGGGAAGCGACAGCAGCAGCAGGAAGGCCGTCACCAGCACCGCCCAGGCGAAGAGCGGCATCTTGTGCAGCGTCATGCCCGGGGCGCGCATGTTGAGGATGGTGGTGATGAAGTTGATCGCGCCGAGGATCGACGAGGCGCCGGCGATATGCAGGCCGAGGATCACGAAATCCACCGCCGGGCCGGGCTGGCCCGATGTCGAGAAGGGCGGATACATGACCCAGCCGCCGCCCGCGCCCCAGCCGCCGGGCGGACCGGGCACGAACATGGAGATGATCAGCAGCAGGAAGGCCGGCGGAAGCAGCCAGAACGAGACGTTGTTCATGCGCGGGAAGGCCATGTCCGGCGCGCCGATCATCAGCGGAATCATCCAGTTGGCGAAACCGCCGATCATGGCCGGCATGACCATGAAGAAGATCATGATCAGCGCGTGCATGGTGGTGAACACATTGTACATGTGCTTGCCGGCGTCGAGCGCGGCATCCCCGTTCACGCCGTAGACCATGGAAGCGAGGCCGCGGAATATCTGGATGCCCGGCTCCTGCAACTCGGCGCGCATCGCGATCGACAGAAGACCGCCGACGATGCCGGCGAAGATCGCGAAGATCAGGTACAGAGTCCCGATATCCTTGTGATTGGTGGAATAGACCCAGCGCACCCAGCCATGCGGCTTGTGATCGTCATGGGCTCCATGTTCGTGGGCGGTTGTGCCAGCCATGGAAGTCGCTCCCGTTCTTCAACTGCTTCCTGCGTCCTCGCGCATACCCCACCGGGTTTCAAGAGCGCCGATCCGCAGTCGGTTCATCATAAGCGCCCCCGCCTCCCGCGGCGGGCGCAGAAACAAATCCGGCCACCGGGCGAGCCGATGCCGGGCGGGGCCGTCAAAGCCCCGTGCTGGTGGGCTCCGCCGCAGCCACCTTGTCCTTCGCCGCCGGCCCGTCGGTCGCCGCCTGCAACGCCTTGTAGGCGCCGGGCAGGTCCGTGGCCGCCGTGGCGAGCCATGTCTTGTACTGGTCCTGCGATACGACCCGCACCGCGATCGGCATGAAGGCATGATCCTTGCCGCACAATTGCGAGCACTGGCCGTAGAACAGGCCTTCCTTGTCGGCCTTGAACCAGGTTTCGTTGACGCGGCCGGGTATGGCATCCATCTTGACGCCGAAAGACGGCACCGTCCAGGCGTGGATCACGTCGGCGCCCGTGACCAGCAAGCGCACCGTCTCGTTCACCGGAACGACCAGCTCGTTATCCACGGTCAGAAGGCGCGGATAGCGGGCGCGGTCCTCCTTGCCGGCGGCGGCGCGGTCGCTGTCCTTCATGATCGTGGAATCGAAGGACAGCGGCTTGCCGGCAAGCTGGTACTGGTAGGTCCAGTACCACTGGTTCCCGGTCGCCTTCACGGTCAGTTGCGGGTCGCCGGGCGAATATTGCTCCGTCAGAAGCTGGAACGAAGGCACCGCGATGAAAAGAAGCACGATGACCGGGCCGATGGTCCAGATCACCTCGATCAGCGTGTTGTGGCTCGTCTTCGACGGCTCCGGGTTGACGCTGGCGCGGAAGCGCAGGATGCACCACAGGAGCAGGACCAGCACCAGAAGCGTGATCGGTACGATGAACCAGAGCGTATAGCCCTCGAACCAGTGAATCTGCGCGGCGATGCCCGATGCCGGGTCCTGCAACCGCATCTCCCACGGGCGCGGCTGATCGGCCAATGCGGCGCCGCCCGTCAGCAGCGTGGCGAGAATACCGCCGGTAACGCCTTTGCCCCATACACCCTTGCCCCGGACACCTCTTCCCATGACGCCCTTCATCGTGGCAATGATCCTCTCCACCCGATCTCTCTCCCTTTTCGCCCCTGCGGGCCGGCCCTTTTCGCCTTTTCAGGCGAGATGCCGGATGCCTGCAAGACAACCGCATCCCGTCCCGGACGGCCGTATCCCTTGTCGGCGTTCAAATCACACCTTAGCGCACACCGCAAGGAAGGCGAATATGTTCCTGTGCGGCATTTTTGCGCGCGCCTCGATTGTGCTCCACACCGCATATCGCATCCGGACGCGGCGAAAACCCGGGAAAAATATGCGAAACCCATAATGAAGCCACGATTTGTCCGGAGGTTCGCCGGGCATGCCGCGTGATGCCGCGTGACAATCCGGGCGACAGGCAGTATCAACTTTGCGAGCCTGGCCGGAGACGAAATATTGTCGGAGAAATGTTGTCAGGGTGCCTTCCACGGCCTAACGTCCCGGTGATTCGATCTGGAGATTCCATGGTTTTCCGCATGTCCGCCCGCCCAACGACGATGAAACGCCTCGCGATCGGCGTGGCGCTTTCGCTTGCAGCCGCCGTCCTGCCCGCCGCAGCGCAGAACCAGCCGGCCCAAAACCAGCCTGCACAGAACAAGCAACCGCCGGCGCAGCAGCAGGTTCCGGCGGCACAATCTCCGGCTCCCCAGTCTCCGGCTCCCCAGTCTCCGGCGGCGGAGTCGACGGCGGCGCCGTCCATGCCGCAGCAGGGCGGCAAGCTGCGGTCCCAGCACGGCGCATGGTCCATCCTCTGCGACACGCCCGCCGGCGCCAAGAACGAGCAGTGCGCGCTGATCCAGAACGTGGTGGCCGCCAAACGGCCTGAACTGGGGCTTTCGGTGGTCGTGCTGAAAACGGCGGATCACAAGGCGCGCATCCTGCGCGTGCTCGCGCCGCTCGGCGTGCTTCTGCCCAACGGGCTGGGCCTCAACGTCGACGGCAAGGATATCGGCCGCGCCTATTTCGTGCGCTGCTTCGAGGACGGCTGCTATGCGGAGGTGATTCTGGAGGACAGCCTCATCAAGACGCTGCGCAACGGCAAGACCGCCACCTTCGTCGTGTTCCAGACGCCGGAGGAAGGCGTCGGCATCCCGGTCGACCTGAAGGGGTTCGGCGAAGGCTTCGACGCCCTGCCCTGAGAACCGTCGATGTTCCGGCGCTGGCGGGCTGCAAACCGCATCCCGCTGCGCTTCCGGTGCTCATATACCCAAATACCCAAAAGTACACTCCGCTCCGGTTGTCGCGGCATACGGTTTTCGCCTCGCCATCACCAGAAGCTCAACAGTTCTCCATCTCGCGGTTGTCCTCGCCCGGTTTAAGGCTTACATCCGCACATGTATTTGCTGCGGGATTTGTTTTGATGAAAAGCCTGATCGACAGTTTCGACGCCGGCCGCGACGATATCGAGCGCCTCGTGGCCAGGAGCCTGCAGGGCAGCGACGACGGCGAACTCTTCATGGAATATCGTGAGGCGGAGGCGCTCGTCTTCGACAACGGCCGGCTCAAGACCGGCTCCTTCCATCAGGATCAGGGTTTCGGGCTGCGCGCCATCGCGGGCGAGGCTATCGGCTATGCCCATGCCGGCGAGCTTTCGCTGGCGGCGTTGAAGCGCGCCTCCGACGCGGTCTCGGCGACGCTGAAAGGCCATGGCGGCACCTACAGCGCAGCGCCCGCCGGCACCAACCGGCATCTCTACACGGATGAAAATCCCATCGGCTCGCCTTCCTTCGACGCCAAGGTGCAGTTGCTGCAAAAGATCGACGCATGGCTGCGTGCGAAGGACCACAGGGTGCGGCAGGTTTCCGTCTCGCTCGCCGGTTCGTGGCAGCAGGTGGAAATCCTGCGCGCCGACGGCCATTTCGTGCGCGACATCCGCCCCATGGTGCGGCTTTCCGTGTCGGTGGTGGCGGGCGACGGCGACCGGCAGGAATCCGGCTCGCACACGGTCGGCGGGCGCAAGGGTTTCGGCGAATTCATCGCGGAGCATAGCTGGCAGCACGCCGCCGGCGAGGCGCTGCGGCAGGCGCTGGTCAATCTGGAGGCGATCCCCGCCCCTGCCGGCACCTTCGACATCGTGCTCGCCAACGGCTGGCCGGGCGTGATGCTGCACGAGGCGGTCGGCCACGGGCTGGAGGGCGATTTCAACCGCAAGAAGACTTCCGCCTTCGCCGGACTGATGGGCGAGCAGGTAGCGGCGAAAGGCGTGACCGTGGTGGACGACGGCACCATCGCCGAGCGGCGCGGCTCGCTGACCATCGACGACGAGGGCACGCCCACAAACCGCACCGTGCTGATCGAGGACGGCAAGCTGGTCAACTACATGCAGGACCGGCAGAACGCCCGCCTGATGGGCATGGCGCCCACCGGCAACGGGCGGCGCGAATCCTACGCGCATGCGCCGATGCCGCGCATGACCAACACCTACATGCTGTCCGGCGACAAGTCGCCGGAGGAGATCATCGCCTCGATGAAGAAGGGCATCTATGCCGTGTCGTTCGGCGGCGGCCAGGTGGACATCACCTCGGGCAAGTTCGTGTTCGGCTGCACGGAAGCCTACATGATCGAGAACGGCAAGGTGGGCGCGCCGGTCAAGGGCGCGATGCTGATCGGCAACGGGCCGGACGCCATGCGCCGCATCTCCATGATCGGCAACGACATGAAGCTCGACACGGGCAGCGGCAATTGCGGCAAGGGCGGGCAATGGGTGCCGGTCGGCGTCGGCCAGCCGCATCTCAGAATGGATCAGGTGACGGTGGGCGGCACGGCAGTGTAGGATCGCGGCGTCCATCCCGATTCCCGCGAGGCCTTTTTCATGAACAGTCCGAACCATCAGAACGACCGCCGTGTTCTCGTCATCATGGGCAGCGTGCGCGCCGGCCGACACTGCCCGCAGATTACCGAGTGGGTGGTCGGCATCGCCCGGCAGACGGACGGCCTTTCGTTCGAGACGATCGACCTGCGCGACTGGCATCTGCCGCTCGACGACGAGCCGGCGATCCCCGCGCAGGGCAGCTACAACCAGCCCCACACCAAGGCGTGGAGCGAGAAGGTCGCCGGCGCCGACGCGGTCGTTATCGTCACGCCGCAATATAACTGGGGCTACCCGGCGGTGCTGAAAAACGCGCTCGACCATCTTTACGCCGAATGGCGCGACAAGCCGCTGCTGATCGTCACCTATGGCGGCCATGGCGGCGTCAAATGCGCCGCGCAGCTCCGGCAGGTGGCCGAGGCCCTCAAGATGAAACCGTGCGCGACCATGCCCGCCCTCACCATCAGCCACGAGGCCATCATCGGCGGCAGGCTCGATGCCGGAAAGGACCTGCTGGCCTTCGAGGCCTCGGTGATCGAGGCCGTCGGGGAACTGAAAGAGGCGCTGTCATAGGTGACAGCGCGCGCATAAGGGAGTGACGGCGGTATGGCCTTCAGGGAAGTCCTGCCCCGTCCGCGCGCTCCCGCTGCTCCGTCACGTAATCGATGAAGGCACGCAGGGGTCTGGGCATGAAGCGGCTTGAGAAGTACAGGCGCGGACCGTCGAAGGCGGGCCACCAGTCGGCCAGAACCGGCAGCAGCGCCCCGCTCTCCAGATGCGGGTCGAGCCAGTTGCGGAACATATAGACCAGCCCGTGTCCGGCCATGGCCAGATCGATCAGCGCCGTCGAGCCCGGCGTCCCGATGACGATGCGGGCTGGCGGATCGACCACCAGCGTCTCGCCGTCCCTGGCAAACTCCCATTCGGACATCGCGCCGCTCGCAAAGCGTGTGCGTATGCAGTCATGGTCCAGAACGTCCGCCGGATGCCGCGGCACGCCGCGCCGTTCCAGATAGGCGGGCGCGGCGGCCAGCGCGCCCCATTGCCTGCGGGGGCCGATCGGCACCGCGATCATGTCCTGCGCCAGATGCTCGCCATAACGTATGCCCGCGTCGCAGCCGGCCGCGTTGATGTCGATGAGCCGGTCGTCCACCATCACCTCGATCTGCACGCCCGGATGCGCGGCGAGAAACCCGCCGATCAGCGGCGGCAGGATGTCGGTCATCACCGCGCCCGGCACGTTCAGCCTGAGCCGCCCCCGCACCTCGCTTTGCGAACTGGCGGCGTCGTCGAGCGCGGCGCGGGCTTCCGCCATCACCGGCCCGATGCGTTCGGCCAGGGCATGTCCCGCCTCGGTGAGCCGCACGCTGCGCGTGGTACGGGTGAAAAGCGGCACGCCGATGCGCGCCTCCAGCCGCGAAACCGTCTCGCTGACCATGGCCGGAGAAACGCGCAGCCAGCGCGCCGCCGTGCGGAACCCGCCCGATCGGGCGACGGCCAGAAAGACCGACAGGTCATCGAGGGGCAGCAATTGATTATTGTTCGCCATGGCGAACAACCTATTCGCCCGCATCCCGGTTATCAACACCTTCGCGATCACCCATATTGTCAGGGAAAGGAGATTTCCCTCATGACTGACAACAGGACTGAAAATCTGCCGGAAAACCCGAACGGGCAATCGCCGGTTTCGGCCTCCGCCGCCGGGCGCTTCACATTTCCCGGCACATCCATTTCCGTCAACCGCATGGGTTACGGCGCGATGCAGCTTGCCGGTCCGCATGTGTTCGGCGAGCCGCGCGACCCGGACGAGGCGCGCGCCGTGCTGCGCGAGGCGCTGGCGCTCGGCGTCGATCATATCGACACCAGCGATTTCTACGGTCCCTATGTGACCAACCGGCTCATCCGCGAGACGCTGCACCCCTACCCCGCGCATCTGACGCTGGTGACCAAGATCGGCGCATGGCGCGACGACAAGGGCGACTGGCTGCCGGAGCGCAGCCCGGATTTCCTGCGCAAATCCGTCGAGGACAATCTCGAACGGCTCGGCCTTGACCGCATGGCCATCGTCAACCTGCGCATGTTCACGCCGGAAGACGACATCGCCGCCCCGATGCGGGTCATGCGGCAGATGCAGGACGAGGGGCTTATCGCCCATATCGGCCTCAGCAATGTCGACGACACGCAATTGCGCGTGGCGCGGGACATCGCGCCGGTGGTCTGCGTGCAGAACCAGTACAATCTGGTGCATCGCGAGAATGACGGCATGATCGACGGCCTTGCCAGGGACGGCATCGCCTTCGTGCCCTTCTTCCCGCTCGGCGGCTTCAGCCCGTTGCAGACGGAAGAACTGAACCGTGTCGCCGGGGAAATGCAGGCGACGCCGCAAGGCGTGGCGCTGGCATGGCTGCTCGCGCGCAGCCCCAACATCCTGCTGATACCGGGCACGTCGAGGCGTACGCACCTGCGTGAAAACATCGCTGCCGCAAGCCTGATGCTCAGCGCGCCGCACATGGCCCGGCTGAACGCCATAGGGCGCCTCTCGACCTGATGGTATCGGGCCGAAAGGCCCGTGCCTGAGCCCGCAGCCTGACCGCTCTATTTGTTTTTACGCATTATCCTACGTGTCGAAGCAGGATTAGAAATCAGTCCAGTGGACTGATTTCCCTGCGGAGGCGCTTCGCACTTTCGCTGGAAATGCTCTATAGCCCCGGATCTTCCTCCAGCAGGCCGCTTACGAAATCGAACAGTCCGGGGCGGCGGTCGCGGCGCAGGCGTTCCGCCGTGATGATCGCCTTGATCGCCGCATAGGAGCGGTCGAGGTCCTCATTGATGACGATATAGTCGTATTCCACCCATTTCCTGATCTCGAAACGGGCATTCTGGAGCCGTGTCTCGATCACGTCCGCCGTGTCCTCGGCGCGGCGGTTGAGGCGGTACATGATCGCGCCACTCACTTAAACGCTTCGATCAGGAAGTCCAGAAAAACCCGAATTTTCGGGGCGATATATTGCCGCGAAGCATAGACCGCGTAGAGCGTCGTTTCGACGGTGCTCCAGTCTTCCAAGGCCGGTTGCAACCGGCCATTCCTCAAATCGTTTTCGACATAGGGGCGCGGTATCAGGCTGACACCGAACCCCGTCCGCAGGGCATCGCGAACGGCAAGGCTGGACGTGACTGAATAGCGTGCCGCGACGGCAATCCGCTCCATGCGTCCGTCCTTGCTGAACTCCCATGCGTCCGCATGACTGGAAAGGCCGAACCGGATGTGGTCGAGCGCTTTCAGATCGGATGGCGTTTCAGGCACGCCGTGTTTTTGGAAATAGGACGGCGCGGCGCAAAGCACATGCGGCATGACCGCCAGTTTTCGCGCGATCAGACTGGAATCTTCAAGATTGTCGCTGCCCCGTATGGCAAGGTCGAACCCTTCCCGCAGCATATCGACCCGCCGGTCGTCGAGATGCAGATCGAGCCTCAAGTCAGGATAATACGACAGAAATTCGGGGATCGCTTCCGAGAGCCGAGTCAAGGTGACGGTCATCGGAGCATTGACGCGCAAGGTACCGCTTGGAGCGGCCTTGATTGGACATAGAGCCTGATCCGCTTCGGCGAGTGCATCCAACCCGCGCGTGACATGCTCCAGATAGAGCCGGCCTTCTTCCGTCAAGGCCATGCGTCGTGTCGTCCGGTTGATGAGGCGCACACCCACATGCGCCTCTAACTCGGCAATGTTCTTGCTGATCGCGGCAGGGGAAAGCCCAAGCCTTCGCCCGGCCTCGGCAAAACTGTTTCGTTCGGCCACATGACGAAAGACGTTCAAGGCGGTCAGGCGATCCATCTTATTATTCTCTATTGGTGAATTATATCTTCCAATTGTTGCATATTATCCCTTTCAAGTGAACGTGCTATCTGGTTCCGACAACAATCCGTTTGGAGCGATACATGACCAACCCAGCCATCTCCGTCATCGAGCAGCGCATATCCGCCAATCTGTTCGACGCATCGCACAATTTGTCGGATGCAGAGATCGCAGAACTGGTGCGGCTCGCAACACGCGCACCAACCGCCTACAATCTTCAAAACTGGCGTTTCATTGCGGTCCGTACAGCGGAAGCGAAATCGCGTTTGCGGGCCTTGGCATGGAACCAGCCCAAGGTCGAGGATGCAGCCGTCACTTTCATCATTTGCGGTGTGTTGCCCGACGCGGAAACTATCCCCGAAAGACTGCACCCATCGGTCGCAGCCGGATATATGCCGGCGGATATGCCTTCTGCATGGCAGACCGCAGCGAGCGCGCAATATGCCGATCCGCAGGCGGCGCGCGACGAAGCTGTGCGTTCAGCAACCTTGGGCGCGGCAACATTGCTCCATGCCGCCGAAGCATTTGGCCTCGCCTCCGGCCCGATGGTCGGATTCGACGCCAGGGGTGTGGCGCGTGCGTTCGGTCTTCAGACGAATGAGATGCCGGTGATGCTCGTTGCGGTTGGCCGCGCCGCACCCGGCAACTGGCCACAAAAGCCGCGTCGCCCGCTTGCGGAAGTTTTGGAACTCAAATGACGAAGCGCATATCCGATCTGCTGCTGACAGCGATTGCGCCAGCCATATGGGGCAGCACCTACATTGTCACGACCGAATTTCTGCCGGACTTCTCGCCGCTGACCGTGGCCCTATTGCGAGCCTTGCCCGCCGGTCTGCTGCTACTCCTGATCGTGCGTCAGCTTCCATCGGGAATCTGGTGGCTGCGCATCTTCACACTCGGCGCGCTCAACTTCTCGATTTTTTGGAGCATGTTATTCATTTCGGCCTACCGTCTGCCGGGCGGGGTTGCGGCGACATTGGGGGCGGTTCAACCGCTAATCGTCATTTTTATTGCCGCAGCCTTGCTTGGCAGAACGATCCGTCTCACATCGGTCCTTGCCGCAATCATCGGGCTTACGGGTGTCGCATTGCTGGTGCTGGCACCCAATGCGGCGCTCGATTCCATCGGTGTTGCAGCGGGCCTTGCCGGAGCCATATCCATGGCCTTCGGAACCGTGCTAACCCGCAAGTGGCAGCCTCCTGTGCCGCTGCTCACCTTTACCGCATGGCAATTAACGGCGGGCGGCATTCTTCTTGTTCCGCTGATCGTGCTGTCGGAACCGGCCATCCCGCGTCCCTCGACTATCAATCTGTTCGGCCTCGTATGGCTCGGACTGATCGGCGCCGCCCTGACTTATGTTTTATGGTTCCGGGGTATTGCGCGGATCGAGCCCGCGGCGGTTTCCGTGTTGGGGTTCCTCAGCCCTGCGATTGCCGTACTGCTCGGATGGTTCTTCCTGCATCAATCGCTAACCCCAGTTCAAATCGTCGGGGTCGTGTTGGTGCTCGCAAGCATCTGGCTCGGTCAACGCACCGACCGCGCTGCCTGATCTCCCTACAGCCCCGGATCTTCCTCCAGAAGACCGCTCACGAAATCGAACAGGCCGGGGCGGCGGTCGCGGCGCAGGCGTTCAGCCGTGATGATCGCCTTGATCGCCGCATAGGAGCGGTCGAGGTCCTCGTTTATGACGATATAGTCGTATTCCACCCATTTCCTGATCTCGAAACGGGCATTCTGGAGCCGCGTCTCGATCACGTCCGCCGTGTCCTCGGCGCGGCGGTTGAGGCGCTGCTGCAATTCGCGCATGGTCGGCGGCAGGATGAAGATCGACACCACGTCGGCGGGCATCTTGGCCTGCAACTGCTCCGCGCCCTGCCAGTCGATGTCGAACAGCATGTCCTGCCCGTCGGCAAGCGCGTTTTCCGCCGTCTCGCGCAGCGTGCCGTAGAAATTGCCGTGTACCTCGGCCCATTCGATCAGTTCGTCATTGTCGCGCAGGCGCTCGAACTCGCGGATGGTCTTGAAATGATAATGCACCCCGTCGATCTCGCTCGGCCGGCGCGGACGCGTGGTCACGCTGACGGAGAGGCCCAGCTTCATCTTCGGGTCTTCCAGCAGCAGCCGGGCGATGGTGGACTTGCCCGCGCCCGACGGCGATGAGATCACCACCATCAGGCCCCTGCGCGCGACGCCGTTCTCAACCGAGGAAATGGCCATGCCCGATCTTACTCCAGATTCTGTATCTGCTCGCGGAACTGGTCGACCGCGACCTTCAGTTCGAGGCCGATGGCCGTGACCGACGCCGCGTTCGACTTGGAGCACAATGTATTCGCTTCACGATTAAATTCCTGTGAAAGAAAATCGAGCTTGCGCCCCACCGGTCCGCCGGCGGCGAGCAGCCTGCGCGCGGAAGCGACATGGGTGGAAAGCCGGTCCAGCTCTTCCTGAATGTCGGCCTTGGTCGCAAGAAAGGCGGCTTCCTGATAAAGCCGCCCCTCGTCCAGTTCACGCGTGCCGCCCGCACTGTCGAGCAGCAGCGCCACCTGCGCGCCCAGCCGCGCCCGGATCGCCTCCAACCCACGCGACGGATCGGCACGCGCGGATTCAGTCAGCCGTTCGATCGTGTCGATATGGGTGGACAGGATGGCGAAAAGTGCCGCGCCCTCCTGCCGGCGCGCCTCGGCGACGGCTTCCAGCGCGCCCTCGAAGGCCGAAACGACGGCTGCTTCCAGCGCTGCCCGCGCCTCCTCGCTCTCGTCCGCCTGCGTCTGATCGACGACGCCCCGCAGCGACAGAAGCCCGTCCACGCTCGCCGGCGCGAGGCCGTGGCGGTCCTGCAACTCGGCGGAGAGCCTCAGCACCTCGGCCAGAACGGCATGGTTGACGGTGAAATTCGCCTCGCCGCCGGCGCGCTCGACGGTGAGCGAGGCCTGAAAATTGCCGCGCGCGAAATGGCGCGCCAGCACCGAGCGCACCGGATGCTCCACCGCCTCGAATCCCTGCGGCAGGCGCAGGCGCAGATCCAGCCCCTTGCCGTTGACGGAGCGTACTTCCCATGTGATGCGCGCCTCGCCAATATCCGTTGCACCGGCCTGCGTCTTCCCGGCCGCCTCGTATCGGGCGGCATGGCGCGCAAATCCGGTCATGCTCTGAAGCGTCATGCGGTCACGTCCCCTCTCGTCTGCCCCTGTGCGTTTACTGCGCCGGGGCTGAACCGCTGCCGGGGCCGTCCGTCGATCCGCCGGCGTTGCCCTTCTGCTGCTCCGTCTCGCGCCATTTGCGCACGTTTTCATTATGCTGCTTCAGCGTCGAGGAAAAGACATGGCCGCCCGTGCCGTCCGCGACGAAATAGAGGTCCTGCGTGTCTAGCGGATTGGCCACCGCCTCCAACGCCGCCTTGCCCGGATTGGCGATCGGCCCCGGCGGCAGGCCGTTGATGATATAGGTGTTGTAGGGTGTCGGCTTTTCGATATCCGACTTGAAGATCGGACGGTCGGCGGGCTTGCCCGCGCCGCCGAACAGGCCGTAGATGATGGTCGGGTCGGATTGCAGGCGCATGCCCTTCTTCAGCCGGTTGAGGAACACCGAAGCCACATGCGGACGCTCGGCGGCAATGCCCGTCTCCTTCTCCACGATGGAGGCCAGCGTCACGAACTGGTTCTCGTCCTTGAGCGGCAGGCCCGGCTTGCGCGACGCCCACAGTTCGTCCACCAGCTTCTTCTGCGCCGCCATCATGCGCTCGATGATCTCGGTGCGCGGGGTTCCGCGCGTGAAGTTGAGCGTGTCGGTGAAAAGCGAGCCTTCCGGCGGCATCTCCTTCGGCATGGGGCCGGAGAGCATCGGATCGGCGGCGATGCGGTCGAATATCTGCTTGACCGTCAGCCCCTCGGGAATGGTCAGCGGATAGACGATGGATTTGCCGCTGATGAGAATATTCATCACCTCGCGCATGGAGGCGCCGGCGGGAATGGCGTATTCGCCGGCCTTGAGGTCGTCCTCGTGGCCGAGCGTGCGCACGCCGTAGCGGAAAATGCGCGCGTCGGAGACGATGCCACGGCTTTCGAGACCGTTGGCGACCTCCGAAATACCCGCGCCGCGCTTGACGAAGAAGGTCGTGGAGGCGGTGAGCGGCCCGTTGGCGTCGAACTGCGCCCGGCCGAAATAGAACAGCGCCGACGCCGCCAGCAGCACCAGCACTACCAGCGACAGCACGAAATTCATGAAGACGACAATCTGGCTGTGCGCCTGACGCGAGCGCCGACGCTGCGAAGAAGCCGGATTCGCCGCCGAATCCTGGGCCGAATTCTGGGCCGAATTCGGCACGGCTTCCGGCGTCACGGGCCCGGTTTTTTCGGCCGCGGGCTGCTCGCCGGCGGAATTGCTTCCGGTCTGCGCCTGTGAATTCACTCAATCACCTCGGTTGTCGCTCGTATGGTTGCCTGTATCACCGTCCCGCACCGCCGAATCCCAGCCGGCGGGAATCAGTACCACCCTATGCCCCATGACAGAATCTAGACACCGCATCCGGTTTTATTTTGGCAAAAACGCGGAGAAATCCCCCGCGTTTTGTCTTTTCGGCCATTTCGGCCATTATTGTTTATCCGCGCCGGATCAGGAATAGCGGCGCAGCACCAGCGAGGCGTTCGTGCCGCCGAAGCCGAAGGAGTTCGACAGCGCCACGTCGATCTTGCGCGCGCGGGCCTTGTGCGGAACCAGATCGATTTTGGTTTCGACCGCCGGATTGTCGAGATTGAGCGTCGCGGGCGCGATATTGTCGCGGATGGCGAGCGTGGAGAAAATCGCTTCCGCCGCGCCCGCCGCACCCAGAAGGTGCCCGATGGACGACTTGGTGGAAGACATGGAGATTTTCGGCGCCGCATCGCCCACCACGCGCTCGACCGCGCCAAGCTCGACCGTGTCGGCCATGGTGGACGTGCCGTGCGCGTTGATATAGTCGATCTGGTCGGGCGTGATGCCGGCGCGCTTGATCGCCATTTCCATGCAGCGCTGCGCGCCCTCGCCGTTCTCGCTCGGCGCGGTGATGTGATAGGCGTCGCCGGAAAGGCCGTAGCCGATCACCTCGGCATAGATCTTCGCGCCGCGCTTCAGCGCGTGCTCCAGTTCCTCCAGCACCACGACGCCGGCGCCCTCGCCCATAACGAAGCCGTCGCGATCCTGGTCATAGGGACGCGAGGCGGCGGTGGGGTCGTTGTTGCGCTTGGTGGAGAGCGCCTTGCAGGCGGCGAAACCGGCGATGGAAATGCGGCTCACCGGCGATTCCGTGCCGCCGGCCACCATCACGTCGGCATCGCCGAAAGCGATCAGGCGCGCGGCGTCGCCGATGGCGTGCGCCCCGGTGGAGCAGGCGGTGACGACCGCATGGTTCGGCCCGCGCAGCTTGTGCTTGATGGAGACATGGCCGGAGGCCAGATTGATGAGACGCCCCGGAATGAAGAAGGGCGAGATACGGCGCGGGCCCTTGTCGCGCAGCGTGTAGCCCGCCTCGACAATGCCCTCGATGCCGCCGATGCCCGAACCGATCAGCACGCCGGTGCGAATCTGGTCCTCGTCGCTCTGGGGATGCCAGTCGGCATCGTCCAGCGCCTCGTCGGCCGCGCCGACCGCATAGATGATGAAGGGATCGACCTTGCGCTGTTCCTTGGGGTCCATGTGCAGGTCGGCATTGAAGGTGCCGCCGGTGCCGTCGCCGACCGGAATGCGGCAGGCTATCTGGCAGGCGAGATCGTCGACCTCGAATTCCGTGATGCGGCGGGCGCCGCTCTGGCCGGCCAGAAGCCGCTTCCACGTCTCCTCCACGCCGCTGGCCAGCGGTGACACCAGCCCCAGACCCGTGATGACGACACGCCTCATTTCCACCCCTCAGATTCGTTTATATTCTTCGCCGCGCACGCCGAAGAGGGCGGAACATGCGGCAGGTTCGCAGACCGGAAACGGCCACGAACGGGACGCCGGAGCGACGGGGCCGGGATCGTTGCGCCCGATCCCCGTCGGGTCGATCAGGCCGAGGCCTTGTCGATGAACTTCACGGCGTCGCCGACCGTGAGGATCGTCTCGGCTGCGTCATCGGGAATCTCGACGCCGAATTCTTCTTCGAACGCCATGACCAGTTCGACGGTGTCGAGGCTGTCGGCACCCAGATCATCGATGAAGCTCGCGCTTTCCGTGACCTTGTCGGGATCCACGCCCAGATGTTCAACAACGATTTTCTTGACGCGCTCTGCGGTATCGCTCATGTCGGAACCTCGACCCTGTGTTTGTTGCTCCGCCTTGGTTAGCGGTATGCATGATTGTAATCAAGTTATAAGACGCCAGCCAAGCCAAGTCCGGGCCCCGCCGGTGGTCGTCCTGTGGATATCCCTTTCGGAACAGGATCACAGCATTTTTTGGCAAACGCTGCAATTCTCATCGGGCGCATACCATGCTTCTCCGGCAAGGCAAAGCGCAATTTTCCCCGCAAAAGCCGTGGTTTTGACGTTTCAGTCCCGAAAACCGCCGGCACCCGCGGTCAGATCATCGCCATGCCGCCGTTGACGTGCAGGGTCTGGCCCGTGACATAGGCCGCCTCGTTGCTGGCGAGATAGACCACCGCCGCTGCGATATCGGCGCCCGCGCCCATACGCTTCATGGGGATATTGCCCATGATCGCCTCTTTCTGCTTCTCGTTCAGCTTGTCGGTCATGGCCGATTCGATGAAGCCGGGGGCGACGCAGTTCACCGTCACGTTGCGGCTGGCGATCTCCTGCGCCAGCGACTTGGTGAAGCCGATCAGCCCGGCCTTGGAGGCGCAGTAGTTCGCCTGCCCCGGATTGCCGGTGACGCCGACGATGGAGGTGATGTTGATGATGCGGCCATGCCTGCGGCGCATCATCGGATGGGTCAGCTCGCGCGTCAGGTTGAACACGGAAGTCAGGTTGACGTTCAGCACCGCGTCCCAGTCCTCGTCGCTCATGCGCACGAAAAGCCCGTCGCGGGTGATGCCGGCATTGTTGACCAGAATGTCGATGCCGCCCATCTCCTCCTCGGCCTTCTGGCCGAGCGCCTTGACCGCAACGCGGTCGGAAAGGTCGGCCGGAAAGACGAAGGTGCGGTCGCCCAGTTCGGCGGCGAGGCTTTGCAGCTTTTCCGCGCGGGTGCCGTGCAGGCCGACGATCGCGCCCTGCGCGTGCAGCGTGCGGGCGATGGCCTCGCCAAGACCGCCGGTCGCGCCGGTCACGAGTGCCTTGCGGCCAGTCAGATCGAACATGTTGCTTCCCCTTTTCAGGCCGGTATTCAAGCGTTGAGGGCGGCCAGCGCCGCGTCGATTTCTTCCGCCGTGCCCACCGTCGCGCCGGCCACATCCTTCGAGATGCGGCGCGCGAGACCGGTCAGCACCTTGCCGGAGCCTATTTCATAAAGCGTGGAGACGCCATTGGCGGCGAACCATTCCACCGTCTCGCGCCAGCGCACCTGTCCCGTCACCTGCTCGACCAGCAGGGCCGCGATCTCGTTCGCGTCGGTCACGGGCGCGGCACGGACATTGGCGATCAGCGGCACGGCCGGGTCGCGCTTCTCGACGCCAGCCAGCGCCTCGCGCATGGCTTCGGCGGCAGGCGCCATCAGCGTCGAATGGAAGGGCGCGGAGACGGAGAGCATCAGCGCGCGCTTGGCGCCCTTTTCGGAGGCGAGCCTGGCCGCCAGTTCCACGGCGGGCTTCGCGCCGGAAATCACGAGCTGGCCGCCGCCGTTGTCGTTGGCGATCTGGACCGGGCCGGAGGCGCGCGCCTCGGCGCAGACGGCTTCCACATCGGCCTGTTCGAGGCCGATGATCGCGGCCATCGCGCCCTCGCCGACCGGAACCGCCTTCTGCATGGCGTCGCCGCGGATGCGCAGGAGCCGCGCCGTGTCGGCGAGCGAGAAGGTTCCGGCCGCACACAGCGCCGAATATTCGCCGAGCGAATGGCCGGCGACATAGGCCACCTTGTCCTTCAGCGAAAAGCCGCGCGCTTCCATGACGCGGATCACGGCCATGGAAACGGCCATCAGCGCCGGCTGCGCATTGGCGGTGAGCGTCAGCACATCTTCGGGGCCTTCGAACATGACGGCGGAAAGCTTCTGGCCCAGCGTCTCGTCCACTTCCTCGAACACCGCGCGGGCTTCCGCGAACTGTTCGGCAAGCGCCTTGCCCATGCCGACCGCCTGACTGCCCTGCCCCGGAAAGGTGAATGCTACCGCCATGTTTCCCTCTTAATTCCTGCGATTGTTGGCGGGATGTGCCCCAGCAGGGGCCGCAAAGTCAAGTATTTGCCGGGCATTTGTCGGCTTTTCCGGGATTTACGGCTTGCAAAGCGGGGGAAAAGCACGTAAGAGCCGCCACGTTCATTATCCGGCGTCGGCTGGGGGCTGAACGGAGGGCCGTGTGGCTGACTAACTTAACAGTTAGTGAGACCCGTGCCGGAGCCATAAGCGCTTCTGCCTCCCGTGTCTCCGCTCTCGATTGTCTTCAACGCGCCTTTCTCGCCGTATTCACGGTTCCAAGAGGTCGCAGAGGCTTGGCCGCCGAGGCTGGATAGATAACGGAAGAAAGGCAAAGCCAATGGCTCTTTATGAACATGTGCTCCTTGCCCGCCAGGACATCTCGCAGCAACAGGTCGACGCTCTCGTCGAGCAGTTCAAGGGTGTTCTCGAAACCAATGGCGGCAAGATCGGCAAGATCGAAAACTGGGGTCTTCGTCCCCTCACCTACCGCATCAAGAAGAACCGCAAGGCGTATTACACGCTTCTGAACATCGACGCGCCGGCCGCTGCCGTCGCCGAGATGGAGCGTCAGATGCGCATTAACGAAGACGTCCTGCGCTTCCTCACCATCCGCGTCGAGGCGCATGAGGAAGGCCAGTCGGCCATCCTGACCCGCCGTGATGACCGTGACCGCGACGACCGCGGCCCGCGCCGTCCGCGCGAAGGCGGTTTCGACCGTGGTGACCGCGGCGGCGATCGTGGTGACCGTGGGGGCGATCGCGGTCCGCGCCGTCCGCGCGAAAACGAAGCTGGTGAATGAGGTTAGACATGGTTGACATCAATCAGATCCCGACCCGCCGTCCTTTCCACCGCCGTCGCAAGACGTGCCCGTTCTCCGGCGCGAACGCTCCGAAGATCGATTACAAGGACGTCAAGCTGTTGCAGCGCTACATTTCCGAGCGCGGCAAGATCGTTCCTTCCCGCATCACGGCGGTAAGCCAGAAGAAGCAGCGCGAACTCGCCAAGGCGATCAAGCGCGCCCGCTTCCTCGGCCTTCTGCCCTATGTGGTGAAGTAAGAAGCCTATTCGCGGGAGGCGGTCCGCCGCCTTCCGCCCTCTCCGTCATGGTGGGCATGGCGGATGCAACGAAAAACCCGAGTTGAGGCGAAGCCGTTCACAGGCCGTCTCTAACTGCCGAACCGGGAAAGCCGGAGCAGGACAGCGATCTTCATGAAATTCGACGCAACCATCATCGGTATCGGTATCGCGGCGGGGCTTGCCTCGGCGCTGATGTCGTCCGGCGTCGTCGCCGAAGGCGGCGCCGTGGCCGGCATGACGATGGTGCTGTATCTGCTCACGCCATTGCCGATCTTCATCGCCGCCCTTGGCTGGGGTTCGGGCGCGGGCATCGTCGCGGCTGCCGCCGCCACCATCGCCATCGGTGCTGCGGCATCGCCTCTGGTCGCGCTGATGATGGCGCTGACGAGCTATATCCCCGCCGCGACGGGAGCATATCTTTCCGGCCTCGCGCGGCCCGCCGAGGAAATCGGCGGCCCGAAGGACGTGATGGTCTGGTATCCGCTGCCCGACATCATGTTCCGCCTCGCCTTGATGGTGGCGGCGAGCTTCATCGTCATCGGCGTGATCCTCGGCTTCGGCCCGGACATGGCGCGTGAACTCGGCAATACGCTGCTCGACCGCGTGGCGGCGAGCGACCCGCAATTCACCGTCAGCGCCGATCTGCGCGACAGCCTGCCCACGCTGCTGCTGGTCGCCATACCCACGATCCAGCCGGCGACCTGTCTCGCCATCCTCGCCGGCAACCTCTGTCTCGCGCTGCGCCTTACCCGCATGTCGGGCCGGCTGCGCCGCCCGCGCGACGACTGGCCGGCGACGCTGCGCATGCCGCGTCCGGCGCTGTTCGTCTTCGCGCTGGCGCTCGCGGCCGCCTTCCTGCCCGGCGGCCTCGGCCTCGCCGCCACCACGGTCGCGGGCGCCCTCGGCGCGGGCTTCACCATGGCCGGCCTCGCCGTCCTGCACCACCGCACGCGCGGCAAGCCGTGGCGCCCGGTGGCGCTGTGGCTGGTCTATTTCGCCATCCTGCTGTTCGCATTCCTGCTCTTCGTCTTCATGGTGCTCGGACTTTTCGACACATCGCGCGGCGCCCCAATTTCCAGAATGCCCGGCTCGAAAATGCCCGGAACGGACAAACCGGCAGACAAACAGACCGATGAGCCGACGGACGAACCGTCGGACAAACCCTGAAATCCAATTGAACCCCGATCAAACCGCGAAAGGAAACTGAAATGGAAGTCATTCTTCTGGAACGCATCGGCCGCCTCGGCCAGATGGGCGAAACCGTCAAGGTCAAGGACGGCTATGCCCGCAACTTCCTCTTGCCGCAGGGCAAGGCGCTGCGCGCCAACGAGGCCAACAAGAAGAAGTTCGAGGGCCAGCGCGCCCAGCTCGAGGCCCAGAACCTCGAGCGCAAGAACGAAGCCCAGTCCGTCGCCGAGAAGCTCGACGGCAAGAGCTTCATCGTCGTGCGCTCGGCTGGTGAAACCGGCCAGCTCTACGGCTCCGTCTCGACCCGCGACATCGCCGAGATCGTCACCGCCGGCGGCTTCACGCTGCACCGCAACCAGGTGGAACTGAACCATCCGATCAAGACCATCGGCCTGCACGAGGTCTCCATCTCGCTGCACCCGGAAGTGCAGGTCAAGGTCACGGTCAACATCGCCCGTTCGACGGAAGAGGCCGAGCGTCAGGCCAAGGGCGAGGACCTCACCTCGATCGAAGCCATCTACGGCATCGAGGAACAGCCCCTGGCGGAAGAGTTCTTCGAGGACGAGGAAGAAGGCGAAGCCGAGGCCTGATTTTCAGCTCCCTGCTCGGCCCGCATGGAAGCTTGCAGCCGCGAAGCGCCAGCGCTTCCCTCAATATCCTGACCATGCGGTAAACTTTATATGATCATGCCCGGCGGTCTCCGCCGGGCATTTTCTCTTTTCACGACCGTAAAACCGCTTATTCTGAAATAGAAGTGCCGGCATGTATCGGCGAAATGCTGATTCTGGCCGGCCTTTATTCGATCGGAGAGCGCGCTGACGGAGGCGTCCGCGTTTGCATGGGTCCACCGCTCCCGTGGCCGGCAAGGGAATTCAGCCACGGATTCCGGCGCCGATGCCACCGGTGGAGATCGTAAGGGAACAGCCGGGAACGGTCCGGGAAAGCGGTCGGGAGGGGACGCCGCATCCGGTCGTCGGGACCGGGCTAATCGCCCGCATGCAGCCGCGACGTTGTGCGCCCGCTCCGATCACAACATGGAGATGGGGTCAATGTACGGAATGCTGCGCGCAGCGCTGACACATATGATAAAGACCGGCGACCTGACGGTGACCGACGCCGCCGGTTCGCGTTTTCGCTATGGCGACAAGACGGGCGCGCCGGTCCATATCCGCTTCAAGACGAAGCATGCCGAACGCGCCGTCGCCCTCGACCCGGAACTGAAGCTCGCCGAATGTTTCATGGACGACGAGATCGACTTCGTCGAAGGCGATATCTACACGTTCCTTCAGGTGGTTTTCGAGAATACCGGCCCGACCGCCGCGCAGGAACCGTGGATGCGGCTTCTCGGCAAGACGCGTGTGCTGTTCCGCCGTTTCCAGCAGATGAACAACATCACCCGCTCGTCCAGCAACATCAAGAGCCATTACGACCTTTCGGGCGAGCTTTACGACCTGTTCCTCGACCCCGACAAGCAATATTCCTGCGCCTATTTCGATCCGCCGAACGCCACGCTCGCCGAGGCGCAACTGGCCAAGAAACGCCATATCGCGGCCAAGATGCTGGTCAAGGAAGGCGACAAGGTGCTCGATATCGGCTGCGGCTGGGGCGGCATGGGCCTCTATCTCGCGCGCTATCTCAAGGCCGACGTGACCGGCGTCACGCTATCGGAGGAGCAGCACGGCATCGCCAACCGGCGCGCGGCCGAGGAAGGGCTCAGCGACCGGGCCCGGTTCCAGTTGACCGATTACCGCAAGGTTAACGACAAGTTCGACCGGCTGGTCTCGGTCGGCATGTTCGAGCATGTCGGCGTCGGCCATTTCGGTGAATATTTCCAGCATGCGGCGCGGCTGCTCAAGCCCGACGGCGTGTTCCTGCTGCACGCCATCGGCCGCGCCGACGGGCCGGGCGCCACCAATCCCTTCATCCGCAAATATATCTTCCCCGGCGGCTATATCCCGGCCTTGTCGGAGGTGCTGCCGCACATCGAGAAGGCGGGGCTCTACGTCACCGACATCGAGATATTGCGCCTGCACTATGCCGAGACCCTGAAGGCATGGCGGGAGGCCTTCATGGCCAATCGCGACAGGGCCAAGGCGCTTTACGACGAGCGTTTCTGCCGCATGTGGGAGTTCTATCTCGCTGCCTCCGAGAGCGCCTTCCGCTGGCAGAACATGATGGTGTTCCACATCCAGATCGCCCACAGGCAGGAAGCCGTGCCGCTGACACGCAGCTATATCGAGGCGGAGGAAAAGCGCCTGAAGCGGCTCGACAGCGCGCCGCGCTGCGCCAACAGCGAGGCGCAGGACGCGAAGAAGAAAAGCGTGAACGGCTGACGGCGTCGCCGGCCGTTCTCATCCGTTCCCGATCCCGCCGATTCGCGTCGATGTCACGTCAAGGGCGCGGCGGCGGGATTTTTTGCGCAAACTGTGAATCCCTGTGAATCATGGTATAGAATGTCGTTTCCAGCCGGAATCGTCCGAAGCCGCGTTGCCATGGCATACACTTCGCGTCTAGCTGGAAGCATTCAGGGACAGGATCGGGAATCATGGCGGAAGCGGCGATACGCAAAATCGAGGATGCGCGCGGGGAAAAGGATGCGCTCTATCGCGAGGCGCCCCACAATATCGAGGCGGAGCAGGCGCTGCTCGGCGCGATCCTGATCAACAACGACGCCTTCTACCGCGTATCGGACTTCCTCAAGCCCAGCCATTTCTTCGAGCCGCTGCATCGCCGCGTGTTCGAGATCGCCGCCGATCTCATCCGCGTCGGCAAGATGGCCAATCCGGTGACGATGAAGACCTTCCTGCCCGGCGAAGGCAAGGTCGGCGACCTCACCATCTTCCAGTATGTCACGCGGCTCGCCACCGAGGCCGTCACCATCATCAATGCCGAGGATTACGGCCGCGCCATCTACGACCTCGCCACCCGCCGCGCGCTGATCGGCATCGGCGAGGACATGGTCAACGTCGCCTATGACGCGCCGGTGGACATGGCCCCGCACGCGCAGATCGAGGATGCCGAGCGCCGCCTGTTCGAGCTTGCCGAGACGGGCCGGTACGACGGCGGCTTCCTGCCGTTCAAGGACGCGGTCACCACCGCCGTCGACATGGCCAACGCCGCCTTCATGCGCGACGGCCATCTTTCGGGCATCTCGACCGGCATCCATGCCCTCGACGGCAAGATGGGCGGCTTGCAGCCCTCCGACCTGGTCATCGTCGCCGGGCGTCCGGGCATGGGCAAGACGTCGCTCGCCACCAATATCGCCTTCAACATCGCCAACAGCTATGAGCCCGAGCAGCAGGCCGACGGCACGATAAAGGCGGCCAATGGCGGCGTGGTCGGCTTCTTCTCGCTGGAAATGTCGGCCGAGCAGCTTGCCACCCGCATCATCTCCGAGCAGACGGAGGTTTCCTCCTCCAAGATCAGGCGCGGCGACATCACCGAGACGGATTTCGAGAAGCTGGTCGCCTGCTCGCAGGTCATGCAGAAGATCCCGCTCTATATCGACCAGACCGGCGGCATCTCGATTGCGCAATTGGCTGCCCGCGCCCGCCGTCTCAAGCGCCAGCGCGGCCTCGACGTGCTGGTGATCGACTATATCCAGCTCATGACCGGCTCGAAGAAGTCGGGCGAGAACCGCGTGCAGGAAGTGACCGAGATCACCACCGGCCTCAAGGCGCTGGCCAAGGAACTGAACGTGCCGATCATCGCCCTGTCGCAGCTTTCGCGTCAGGTGGAAAGCCGCGACGACAAGCGCCCGCAGCTTTCCGACCTGCGCGAATCCGGCTCCATCGAGCAGGACGCCGACGTGGTGCTGTTCGTGTTCCGCGAGGAATATTACGTCAAGAACCTCGAACCGCGCGACGAGTTCGACCCCAAATACGAGGAATGGCGGCAGCTTTACGAGAAGGTGCGCGGCACGGCGGACGTCATCATCGCCAAGCAGCGCCACGGGCCGACCGGCACGGTCAAGCTCGCCTTCCAGTCCGAATTCACCCGGTTTGCAGATCTGGCCGACAATACCTATCTGCCGGATCGTTATGAATAGACGATCCCAACGCAAGGGACGCGCCTGATGGCCAAGGCCGCGCGCGTCCAGTTCATCTGCCAGAACTGCGGCGCGGTGCACGCCCGCTGGGCGGGCAAGTGCGATTCCTGCGGCGAGTGGAACACGCTGGTCGAGGAAGGCACCAATAGCGGCATCGGCTCCGGCCCCGGCGCGATGGTCTCCCGGCGCAAGGGCCGCGCGGTGGCGCTGACCTCGCTGTCGGGCGACATCGAGGACGCGCCGCGCATCATTTCCGGCATCAGCGAGCTCGACCGCGTCACCGGCGGCGGCTTCGTGCGCGGCTCGGCCCTTCTGATCGGCGGCGATCCGGGCATCGGCAAGTCGACGCTGCTGACGCAAGCCGCCGCAGCCCTCTCCAATCGCGGCCACCGCATCGTCTATGTGTCGGGCGAGGAAGCCGTGGCGCAGATCAGGCTACGCGCGCAGCGGCTCGGCGTCGCCGGCTCGGCGGTGGAACTGGCCGCCGAAACCAATGTCGAGGATATCGTCGCCACCATCTCCGATGGCAAAAGGCCGGACCTCGTCATCATCGACTCCATCCAGACACTGTGGACCGACATGGCCGATTCCGCGCCGGGGACGGTCACGCAGGTGCGCGCCTCGGCGCAGGCGATGATCCGCTACGCCAAGCAGACGGGTGCCGCCGTGGTGCTGGTCGGCCACGTCACCAAGGAAGGCCAGATCGCCGGTCCGCGCGTGGTCGAGCACATGGTCGACGGCGTGCTCTATTTCGAGGGCGAAGGCGGGCATCACTACCGCATCCTGCGCACGGTCAAGAACCGCTTCGGCCCCACCGACGAGATCGGCGTGTTCGAAATGTCGGACGGCGGCCTGCGCGAGGTGGCGAACCCTTCGGAGCTTTTTCTGGGCGAGCGCAACGCCAAGGCGCCGGGCGCGGCGGTCTTCGCCGGCATGGAGGGCACGAGGCCGGTGCTGGTGGAGATACAGGCGCTCGTCGCCCCCTCCTCGCTCGGCACGCCGCGCCGCGCCGTGGTCGGCTGGGACGGCGGGCGGCTCGCCATGATCCTCGCCGTGCTCGAATCCCATTGCGGGGTGCGTTTCGGCCAGCACGACGTCTATCTGAACGTCGCCGGCGGCTACCGCATCAGCGAGCCTGCGGCCGATATCGCGGTGGCAGCGGCGCTGGTTTCCTCCATCGCCGGTATTGCCCTTCCGAGCGATTGCGTTTATTTCGGCGAAATCAGCCTTTCCGGCGCCGTTCGCGCGGTGACGCATGCGGTGCAGAGGCTGAAGGAAGCGCAGAAGCTCGGCTTTACACAGGCCGTCACGCCCGCCGGTGTCAAAGATTTGTGGAGAGATCACAAGTTTCATCTGGTGGAAACGGCCGCATTGCCCGATCTTGTGGCACGGATCGCCGCATCGGGCCAAGGCCGGGAACCGGGCCGGAGACCGGACGACTGAGACCGGACGACTGACCGCTCTACGGGCGATCAGCGCAACAGAATCGAGGACAGGCACCATGCCGATCACCATGCTTGACGGAATCCTACTCGGAATAACGCTGGTTTCAGCCATTCTGGCGATGGTCCGGGGTTTCTCGCGCGAAGTGCTTTCGCTGGTTTCGTGGGCGGCGGCGGCGGTCGCGGCCTATCTGTTCTTCCAGCCGTTGCTGCCCTATATAAAGCCCTACATCAACAACGAGACCATCGCCAAGATCGCGGCGGCGGCAGCGGTGTTCCTCGTGGTGCTGATCATCGTGTCGCTGATCACGATGAAGATCGCCGATTTCATCATCGACAGCCGCATCGGCGCGTTGGACCGCACGCTGGGCTTTCTGTTCGGCGCGGCGCGCGGCGTGCTTCTGGTCGTGGTGGCGATGCTGTTCTTCAACTGGCTGATGCCGGACAACCAGCCGGCATGGATCACCAACGCCAAGTCCAGGCCCATGCTCGATTCGCTCGGCCAGCAGCTTATGCAGCTTCTGCCCACCAATGCCAACGAGGTGATCGACAAGATCAAGCATGAGCATGCCGCGCCTGCCTCCAACGGCGCCCCCGGCACCAACGGCGCCAATGGCGATCAAGACTCGACGCCCGCGCCCGACGACAACACGCCAGCGCAGCAATAGACACGGAGACCGGGAGGGACGCCTTTCAAAACGGCGTCCTTTCCTGTAAATATCGCTTTCGGCAAACCGCAATCGAAAGGCCTTGCGGACGATGTCCCATTTCTCGCATGACGATACCGCCTTCACGCCGGACGACGACACGCTGCACGAAGAATGCGGCGTGTTCGGCATTCTGGGCCACGAGGACGCCGCGGCTCTGACGGCGCTCGGCCTGCATGCGCTCCAGCATCGCGGGCAGGAAGCCGCAGGCATCGTTTCCTATCACAAGGGCCGCTTCCATTCCGAACGCCATATGGGCCTCGTCGGCGACCATTTCACCGATCCCGCCACGCTGGGCCGCCTGCCCGGCGACCGCGCCATGGGCCATGTGCGCTATTCCACCACCGGCGAGACCATCCTGCGCAACGTGCAGCCGCTGTTCGCCGAACTGGAGGTGGGCGGCATCGCCATCGCGCATAACGGCAATTTCACCAACGGCATCACGCTGCGCAAGCAGCTGATCGCGTCGGGCGCGATCTTTCAGGCCACCTCCGACACGGAAGTGGTGCTGCACATGATCGCCCGCTCGCGCTTTCCCTCCTCGTCCGACCGTTTTGTCGATGCGATCCGGCAGGTCGAGGGCGGCTACGCCATGCTGGCGCTGACCCGCACCAAGCTCATCGCCGCGCGCGATCCCATCGGCATCCGCCCGCTCGTCATGGGCGAACTGGACGGCAAGCCGATCTTCTGCTCGGAGACCTGCGCGCTCGACATCATCGGCGCGAAATATGTCCGCGACGTCGAGAACGGCGAAGTGGTGATCTGCGAGATCCAGAAGGACGGCTCCATCACCACCAAGGCGATCAAGCCGGAAAAGCCGCAGCCCGAACGGCTGTGCCTGTTCGAATATGTCTATTTCGCGCGGCCCGATTCGGTGGTCGGCGGACGCAGCGTCTATGTGGCGCGCAAGAACATGGGCATGAACCTCGCAGGCGAAGCGCCAGTCGCGGCCGACGTGGTCGTGCCGGTGCCGGACGGCGGCACGCCGGCGGCGCTCGGCTTCGCGCAGGCGAGCGGCATTCCGTTCGAATACGGCATCATCCGCAACCATTATGTGGGCCGCACCTTCATCGAGCCGACGCAGCAGATCAGGGCGCTCGGCGTCAAGCTGAAGCATTCGGCCAACCGCGCCATGATCGAGGGCAAGCGCGTGGTGCTGGTGGACGATTCCATCGTGCGCGGCACCACCTCGGTCAAGATCGTGCAGATGATCCGCGACGCGGGCGCGACGGAAGTGCATCTGCGCGTCGCGAGCCCGATGATCTACCATCCGGATTTCTACGGCATCGACACGCCGCACGCCGACAAGCTGCTCGCCAACCAGCATGACAGCCTCGAATCCATGTGCCGCTATATCGGCGCGGATTCGCTGGCCTTCCTGTCCATCGACGGGCTTTACAAGGCGGTCGGCGGCAAGCCGCGCGATCCGAAAGCGCCGGCCTTCACGGACCACTATTTCACCGGAGAATATCCGACCCGCCTTCTCGATCAGGAAGGCGAGAGCAATATTCACACGCTGTCGCTGCTGGCCAGCAACGGCTGACCGATCTCCCTTGCAAGGCACATCGAGGACAGGCATGGACATCGACCTGACGGGCCGGCTGGCGCTTGTGACGGGCGCATCGCGCGGCATCGGCTATTTTCTCTCGCTGGAACTGGCGAAGCGCGGCGCGCATGTGATCGCCGTCGCCCGCACCGTAGGCGGCCTTGAGGAACTGGACGACGATATCCGCAAGGCGGGCGGCGCGGCGACGCTGGTGCCGCTCGACATTACCGACATGGCGGCCATCGACCGGCTCGGCGGCTCGATCCATGAGCGCTGGGGCAAGCTCGATATCATGGTGGCCAATGCCGGCGTGCTGGGCGTGATCTCGCCCATCGGCCATGTCGAGGCCAAGACCTTCGACAAGGTGATGAACGTCAACGTCACCAGCGTATGGCGGCTGATCCGCTCCACCGATCCGTTGCTGCGCCTGTCGGATGCCGGGCGCGCGATCCTGCTTTCTTCCGGCGCGGCGCATTCCTGCCGCGCCTTCTGGGGGCCTTACGCCGCTTCCAAGGCGGCGGTGGAGGTTTTGGCGCGGTGCTGGGCGGAAGAGGCGAAGCAGACGAAGCTCCGCGTCAATTCGGTCAATCCCGGCGCGACCCGCACCGCCATGCGCGCGCAGGCCATGCCGGGCGAAGACCCCGAAACCCTGCCCACGCCGCAGTCCGTGGCGGAAAAGATCGTCAGGCTCGCCGATCCGGCGCTCGACGTCACCGGCAAGCTGTTCGACGTGCGCAAGGACCGCTTTCTCGACTATCATCTGCCGGATTAGAGCGCGTTTCGATCTGATTGAATCAGATCGGCGCTCTAATTACTTGTTTTTACGCGCATCTTATCCAAAAACCGTTTCACACTTTTTGGGATGCGCTCTAAAATACGGAATAGCGGCTGAAGCATTGAAAACTCCAGCCGCCCTGTATGCCCGGATGTGTTCGGGCCGCGATTGCGGCCCGCTTGTCTTTACATCCCCATCGCGGCCCGCTGCGTCTTTCCGGCGGGCGAGTCGGCGCTCGGCAGAACGATCACGCGGTTGTTCGCGACGAAGTAATAGATGATGCCGGCCAGCGGCGCGCCGATGAACCAGCCGAAGTCCTTGATCTCGGAGAAGACCGGCAGCAGCGCAACGCTGAGCGAGACGATCGCCGAGGGAATGAGCGCATAAAGCGCGTATTGGCTCACGCCCTTGTTGTAATAGTAGATCGACTCCGGCGTCGGCAGATACATGTCCCGGATGCTGAACTTCTGCTTGCGCACCAGATAGTAATCGACCACGAGGATTCCGAAGAACGGTCCGAGCAGCGCGCCCAGACTTCCAAGGAAATAGCCGACGATCACCGGGTTGTTGAAGTAGTTCCACGGCGTGACGACGATGGAGACCAGAGCGGTGATCAGGCCGCCGGTGCGGAAGCTGATCCGGCGCGGGTTGATGTTGGAGATATCGAACGCGGCGGAGACGAAATTGGCCACGATGTTGACGCCGATGGTCGCGAACACGAAGGCGATCGTGAATACGTAGAACATAAACGAATTGTCGACGTGTTCGAGCAGGATGCCGGGGTCCTTGATCTGGTTGATGTCCGCATTCAGCACCTGCGCGGCGGCGGCCGTCGTGATCACCGAGGTCACCGCGAAAGCGGTCCAGTTGATCGGCAGGCCCCATGCGCAACCGGCGACGATCGACTTGCGGTTTGGCGAGAACCGGGCGAAGTCGGAGAAGTTCAGCATCAGCGTGGCCAGCGTGCCGACGGTCTGCGCGACCGTGATCAGAATGTTGCGTATCTGCGCACTGCCTTCGACCTTGGTGCCGTGCGGACCGGTGAACCAGTCGAACGACCAGTTGGCCCTGGACAGGAAGTAGAACATCAGGACCAGCATCACCACCCAGATGATCGGGCCGGCCAGGCCCTGAAAGTGCCGCACCGCCTCCATGCCCCGGCGCACGATGATCACCTGGATGATCGACAGCAGCAGGAAGCAGATCCAGCCGCCGAGGGACAGATTGAGGAAGCTCGGCGCGCTTTCGAGGCTCAGTTCACGAAAGCCCGGAATAGCCCGCGAGAGCAGCGCATTGAGCGCGATCGAGGCCAGATAGGTCTGCACGCCGTACCAGGCGATCGCGACGATGCCGCGGACCACCGCGGGAATGTTCGCGCCCCAGATGCCCCAGGTGATACGGCTGATCACCGGGTATGGCGTGCCGGTCGACTGCCCCATGAACCCCGAAAGGATACAGCCGATCATGATGATCAGCGAACCGACGAAGATGCCGAGCGTGATGTCGAAGGCGGACATGCCCAGCCCGACGAACAACCCGGCCGCCCAGGTGTAGTTGCCGGCATTGTGCGCGTCGTTCATCCACAGCGAAAAAAGCTGGTAGCCGTTCCACTTCCGGTGCGACGGATGTGCGGGAGCCAGATCGTCGTTATAAAGTCGGCCTGAAGGATCCTGCGCCGCCAGTTCCGCATTCGGAACATGTTCGGGGGGGTGCGACATAATGGTGTTCTCCTCATTTTTATTTTATCAGGATTATTTTATGGTTGTTCAGGCTGGACGGACTCCGTTTCGCTTTTGTTCGGCATACCTCTCCGGCCGGAATTTCCGCAGCGCGGCCGGATCAGGACCGAAGGGGCCAGCCGGACAGTCGCTTGGCGCGTGCCGGCGCATAGGTTCGGACCTTCGAGGTGGACAGCTTCATCCGCACGAGGCTCTCGGCAAGCGTCACGGCCGATGCCACGCCATCGACAACGGGTGCGCCGGTGGCAGCCGCGACCGCTTCGTCGAGACCGGCCATTCCGCCGCAACCGAGGCAGATGACCTCCACGCCATGGTTTGCGACGATCTCCTTCGCCTTCGCGACGATCGCGGCGACGGTCCGTTCGTGGTCCTGCTCCAGTTCGAGCACGCTCAGGCCGCTGGCGACGACCGCGGCGCAGCGGCGGTCCAGCCCGGCAAGCAGCAGCCGGTCCTCGATCAGCGGCACGGTGCGATCGAGGGTCGTGACCACGCCGAACTTGTGTCCGAGCAGTCCCGCCATGATCGCCGCCGCCTCGGTGATGTCGACGACCGGAACGTCCAGCGCCTCCTGCAAGCCTTCGCGGCCATGCTCGCCGAAACCGGCCTGAATGACGGCATCGAACGGCTCCGGATATTTCAGGACCCGATCCAGCACGCCGATGGCGGCGAGGTAGCTCTCGACATTGCCTTCGCAGGAATCGGCGCCGAAGGTCGGGGTCAGACCGACGATCTCGGTGCCCGGAGATGCCACCGCGCGCGCCGAAGCCGCGATCGCGTCGGTCATCGATTCGGTTGTATTGACATTTACTACTAGGATGCGCACGACTGCCCCCTGAGCCAGTTGCACAAAAAAAGCTCACCAGAACTATCGGGCGAGATTAGCGGTTCCGTATTGCGCTGCCAAGAGGCGCGGAAGACGAGCGGCGCGACGACCGCCTGCCCGAACACCGATCGAATCGATCTCGACATTGATTCTCCTCCCTGCGCCGGCCGGTCACCGGCCATTGGTTGCAGCACCCGCTCCCACGCCGGACCGTTTCCCACACCGGGCAAACCTTGAGAATGGAAGGCTCGCCGCTCCCGAAACACGCCCGATCGCGCAATATGCTGCCGCCCAATTTCATATGTCCAATATATTATTCCATTTGCTTGATCTGTTTTGGATATGGATCTTCTGCGCCGTGGCGCGGCACCCCCGGAGAACCGGCGTTCCTCAATCGCGGCGTGTCCGCTGGTCGGACGCCTGCCCCTTTTTCTTCCCCGTCAGATCGATAATCCGGTTCTGACTACCGACAGACTCTTTCCAGCCAGAGGACGAAATGACCGACAATACGCAGCGTTTCATCGTCATCAGCGGCGGTCCCGGATCGGGCAAGAGCACGCTGATCGACGCACTTGAAAAACAGGGGTTCGCACGCACGCAGGAAGCCGGGCGCGCCATCATTCAGGAGCAGGCGGCAATCGGCGGCAGCGCCCTGCCCTGGGCCGACCGCGCGCTGTTCGCCGAACTGATGCTGTCGTGGGAAATGCGCTCGCACGTCATGGCGAAGCAGGCCGAGGGGCCGGTGTTCTTCGATCGCGGCGTGCCGGATGTGGCGGGCTATCTGATGCTGTGCGGCCTGCCCGTGCCGAAGCATGTGGAGGAAGCCGCAAACCGGATTCGGTATAACAGAACAGTCTTTCTCGCCCCGCCATGGCGGGAAATCTTCGCGCAGGACGCCGAGCGCAGGCAGGATTACGACGAGGCCGTGCGCACCTTCGCGGCGATGGAACAAACCTACCGGCGCTTCGGATACGACATCGCGCCGCTGCCGAAAGCGTCGGTCGCGGAGCGCGTGGATTTCATGCGCGCGGCCTTGCCGTCAGTTTTCCTCTGACGGCAAATCCGCGTCCGTTTCGCCAGCCAGACGTTCGGCGGCCTCGCGGCGGTTCCACGCGGCGAGGCTGAAGGGCAGGAAGACCAGATAGCCGAGCGCGGTCAGGCTCAGGGTCTGCCATGTATAGCTCATCAGGAACGCCACATAGACGACCACGATCAGGATCAGCGGCATCACCATGTCGCGGCGCACGAGATTGCCCGCCGACTTGCCGTTATAGACCGGCAGGCGGCTCACCAGCAGAAAGGCGATGGCGACCGTATAGACCGCCACGCCGAAGGCGAGCGTGCGCCCCGGCGTCAGGCCGAGAAAGCTCAGATAGACCGGCAGCAGCACCAGCATGGCGCCGGCGGGCGCCGGCACGCCGATGAAATAATTGCTCTGCCATGCGGGCCGGCCGGGGTCTTCCAGCATGACGTTGAAGCGCGCGAGGCGCAGGCAGCAGGCGATGGCGTAGAGAAGTGCCGCGATCCAGCCGAAGGTGCGCGCCTGATCGAGCATGAAGGCATAGAGCACAAGCGCGGGCGCGACGCCGAAATTGACGATATCGGCCAGCGAATCCATCTGCGCGCCGAATTTGGACGAGCCCTTGATCATGCGGGCGACGCGCCCGTCTATGCCGTCGAGAAAAGCGGCGACCAGCACCATGATCACGGCAAGCTCGAAGCGGTTTTCCAGCGCCAGCCGCACGCCGGTCAGGCCCGCGCAGATGGCGAGCACGGTGATGACGTTGGGAATGACGATGCGCAGCGGTATCTGCGACAGCTTCGGCCCGCGCGCGGCGCCGTCCACGGGACCGTTCGGCTCGAAGGGCGGAAAAGGCGTTTCCATCAGTCGATCCGCACGACGGGTTCTTCGAGGCTGCTGCCGAATTCGGCCAGCACCGTTTCGCCCGCCACCGCCGTCTGGCCGACCGCGACGCGCACGCCGGCGCCTTGCGGCAGATAGACGTCGACGCGCGAGCCGAAGCGGATCAGGCCGAAACGCTCGCCCACCGAAAGCGCGTCGTCCTCGTTCGTCCAGCAGACGATGCGCCGCGCCACGAGGCCCGCGATCTGCACCACGCCGACACGCCCGTGCGGGCTTTGGATGACCACGCTGTTGCGTTCGTTCTCGGTGCTGGCCTTGTCCAGTTCAGCGTTGAGGAATTTTCCAGCGCGATGCACGATCTTCAAGACGCTGCCGCGCACCGGCGCGCGGTTGATATGGACCGAGAACACGTTCATGAACACCGAAACGCGCATCATCGGCTCGGAACCGAGATCGAGTTCGGCAGGGGGAATGGCGGGGCCGGCAAAGGAAATCTTGCCGTCGGCCGGCGAGATCACCAGATCGTCGTCCATCGGCGTGACGCGCTCGGGATCGCGGTAGAAATAGATGCACCAGACGGTCAGCACCAGCCCGATCCAGAACAGCGGACCCCACAGCCAGCCCAGAATGAGCGAGACCACGAAGAAGCCCGCGATGAAGGGATAACCCTCGCGGTGGATCGGCACGAACGTGTTGCGGATAGTATCGGTGAGGCTCATCGCTTTCCTTTTCGGCCGTGGCATCTCGCCCGTTATTTACCCCATCCGCGCGGAAAGCGAAAACAGATTCGCGATTTATGCACGGATGCAAGGCACGCCGAACCGGGCCGCCGCTTGGTCCTATTCCCCCGGCTCCGCGACTTCGCCGGCCGGCGTGCCGCGCACGACCACGCCCATGTCGTCGCTCTCGCGCACCTGCCGCAGACGCTCTTCGGCTTCGTTCGCCTCGCGCTGGCGGTTCCACATGGAAGCGTAAAGCCCATTGTGGCGCAGAAGCGCGCCGTGGGTGCCGCGCTCGGCGATCAGCCCGTCCTTGAGCACGATGATCTCGTCGGCATTGATCACCGTGGAAAGCCGGTGCGCGATGACCAGCGTCGTGCGGCCGCGGCTGACGATATCGAGCGCCGACTGGATTTCCTGCTCGGTGGCGGTGTCGAGCGCCGAGGTCGCCTCGTCGAGAATCAGGATCGGCGGCGCCTTCAATATGGTGCGGGCGATGGCCACGCGCTGCTTTTCGCCGCCCGAAAGCTTGAGGCCGCGCTCGCCGACCATGGAATCGTAGCCATCCGGCATATGGCGGATGAAACCGGAAATCTGCGCCATTTCGGCGGCTTTCCTCACCTCCGCGTCGGTCGCGTCGGGACGGCCGTAGCGGATATTGTAGGCGATGGTGTCGTTGAACAGCACCGTGTCCTGCGGCACCATGCCGATGACCCTGCGCAGGCTTTCCTGCGTCACGTCGCGCAAATCCTGCCCGTCGATGGTGATCGCGCCGGACTGTATGTCGTAGAAGCGGAACAGAAGCCGCGAAATGGTGGACTTGCCCGCGCCCGACGGCCCGACGATGGCCACTGTGCGGCCCGCCGGCACCTCGAAGCTGATGCCTTTCAGGATCGGGCGGCTGGGATCGTAGGCGAAATGCACGTCGTCGAAGCGGATCGCGCCCTTGTCCACATGCAGCGCGGGCGCGCCGGGCCTGTCCGTCACTTCCTGCCTGACGTCGAGCAGGTCGAACATCTGCTCGATATCGGTGAGGCCCTGCCGGACCTCGCGATAGATGAAGCCGATGAAGTTGAGCGGGACGGAAAGCTGCATCAAGAGCGCGTTGACGAAGACGAAGTCGCCGATGGACTGGGTGCCGGCGCGCACTTCCAGCGCCGACATGACCATGATCGCGGCCATGCCCGCGCCGAAGATCACCGCCTGCCCGAAATTGAGCCAGCCGAGCGAGGTCCATGTCTGCGTGGCCGCCTTCTCGTAGCGCGCCATGGCGGCGTCGAAGCGCTTCGCCTCCATCCCCTCGTTGCCGAAATATTTGACCGTCTCGAAATTCAGCAGCGAATCGATGGCCTTGACGTTGGCCTCGGTGTCGGAATCGTTCATCTCGCGGCGGATATTGATGCGCCAGTCGCTCGCCCTGATGGTGAACCAGATATAGAGCCACACCGTCGCCGCCACCACGGCCAGATAGGAAATGCCGTAGGCGAAGGCGAAGATGACGGCCGTCAGCGCGAATTCGAGAATGGTCGGCAGCGTGTTGAGGATGATGAAGCGGACGATCGTCTCGATGCCCTTGGTGCCGCGCTCGATGACGCGCGACAGCCCGCCGGTGCGCCGGTCCAGATGGAAGCGCAGCGAGAGCTCGTGCATGTGGACGAAAGTGCGGAAGGCAAGCTGGCGCACGGCATATTGGCCGACGCTGGCGAAAAGCGCGTCGCGCAACTGGTTCAGCCCGGCCTGCACGATGCGCGCCACATTGTAAGCCAGCACCAGCATGGCCGCGCCGACGAAAAAGGCGGGGATGTAATCCGGCACGGAAAGCTTGCCGGTCAGCCCGTTGGTCGCCCATTTGAAGAAATAGGGCACAAGGATCAGCACGACCTTGGAGATGACCAGATAGAACGTCGCCCAGACCACGCGCATGCGCAGGTCCGGTCGGTCGGCCGGCCACATATAGGGCCACAGATTGCGCAATGTCTTGAGCGTTTCGCCGGATTCGGCGGAAACCGTCTTGGTAGAACTCATCCGGATGCTTCTTTCAGAACGGGCGGTCAAAGGCAAGAGCGCCTGCATCGCCCTGAATCACATTGCGGTCAGCGGGCCGTTTCACTGGGCCGGCTTCTGCAAGTGCTGCCGCACCTCGTTATCGCTCAGCGGCCGGTCCGGCATGGTGAAAACCTGTCCCGGCCAGATCAGGTCCGGGTTGCGAATCTGGTCGCGGTTGGCGAGATAGATGGTCGTATAGCGCGTGCCCTTGCCGTAGGTGCGCTTCGAGATGGTCCACAGATTGTCGCCGCGGCGGATGATGACCGAACCTTCCACCTTTTGCAGCGCGGGCGATTGCGGCGCGCCATCGGCGCCTTGCGAGGCGGACGCGGTAGCCGCCGAGGTGGCCGCAGGGGCGACGGCGGAAATATTCTCGCCCGCCTCGCGGCGGAACGGCACGCGCGCCGTGGCCAGAATCCGGTTGGCGCCGTCGAGCAGGTCGGCCCTGACGATATAATCGCCGACGGCGAGCGCCTGATGGCCCTGCACGAGGAAACGGCCGGCCGGCGAGACGTGGCTGGAGCCGAGCAATATGTCGTTGGCATGGACGATGACGCGGCTGCCGCCCTTGGCGCTGCCGGCGACAAAGACCGAATCGCCCTCGATCTCCACCGCCTCGATGGCGATGGGCGCATTCTTCGCCGCTTCCGGCGCGGCGGAGCCGGCGGACGGCGCGGCCGCGGGCGTCAAGACCCTGCCGCCCTTCTGCGATTCGGGCTGCGGGGCTGCTTCGGGAGCGGCTTGCGGGCGCGTGATGAGGCGGCTCGCCTGCCCCGGCTCCTCGACCAGCGCCAGAACCTGACCGGAAGCGGTATCGGGCACCGAGACGATGGCGGTCTGGGCGGAGGTGGCGGCCTTGTTGTCCGTGCCCGTGGCTCGCAGCACAAGCTGGTGGTCGCCGGGTTTCAGCGCCTCGTCCAGCACCACGGCGAAATCGCCGTTGGAGCCGGCCTTTGTCTTGCCGAGCACCGTCGCGCCCGCCACGACCTCGACATCCGCATTGGGCTCGGCCTGACCGGCGATCACCACCGAGCCGTCCGGCTCGACGCGCAACAGGTCGAAGACCGGAACCTTGTGCCGCGCCTGCGCGGCCGGTGCCTGCGCCGCCACCGGCGCGGCAGGTTCGGGCTGTGCGGGCGCCGGCTTGGCAGGCGTGTTTTGCGCGGCTTGCGGCGCGGCGGCAGAAGTGGACCCGGCAGCCGGCTTCGATGCGTCGGCAGCCGGCACGGCGGCGGGCACGGGTGCGGGTGCCTGCGTCGCGTGCCAGTAGAGGCCGACGCCGACGAGGATGGCGGCCAGCCCTATACCGAGCAATCCATAAATGTTCTTCTGCATATCGTTTCAAAACCCGCCAAAGCCAGAATACCCATCTATAGTCCTAGTGCATCATGCCGAAAAGTGGAAACCGCTTTTCGCGGCGCTTGACGCCGCAACGGCGAAGGCCGAAAAAGCATTATGTCCGAGATTCGATCCATCTGCGTCTATTGCGGCTCCTCGCCGGGCCAAAATCCCCTCTATCGCGAAGCCGGCCTGGCGCTCGGCCGCGCAATCGCCGAACACGGCCTCAACCTCGTCTATGGCGGCGGCACGCGCGGCATCATGGGCGCGGTGGCCGAGGGTGTCATGACGGCGGGCGGCAAGGTGACGGGCATCATCCCGACCTTCCTCCTCGACAAGGAAGCCAGCCTCGAAAAGGCCAAGGAGCTTTCCGAACTCGTCATCGTCGGCGACATGCACGAGCGCAAGCATCTGATGTTCGAGCGCTCCGACGCCTTCGTGACGCTGCCGGGCGGCATCGGCACGGTGGAGGAGATCGTCGAGATGATGACCTGGGCGCAGCTCGGCAAGCACCGCAAGCCGATGGTGCTGGCCAATATCAACGATTTCTGGCGGCCGATGCTGGCGCTGCTCGACCATATGCGCGCCGAGGGTTTCCTCCACACCGCGCATCAGGTGCAACCGCTGGTCATCGACAAAGCGGAGGATATCGTCCCCGCCATTCTGGCCGCCAATGGCAGGGCATCCGAGGGCGACCCGGCGATCATCGAAAAGATGTAAGATGGGGAGGATCGGGCGAAGTCGTGAGGCGCCGCCCTATTTCTTCGTCAGCACCGCCACCGCCTCCACATGCGGCGACCACAGGAACTGGTCGATGGGCGTGACACGGTCGAGGCGGTAGCCGCCCCTGATCAGGATGGCGAGGTCGCGCGCCAGCGTGACCGGATTGCAGGACACGGCCACCACCTTCTCCACCTTGGACTTGGCGAGCTCGATGGCCTGCTCTTCCGCGCCGGCGCGGGGTGGGTCGAAGACCACGGCGTTGAAGGGCAGCAGTTCCTTCGGCATCAGCGGGCGGCGGAACAGGTCGCGGCGCTCGACGGTGACGGGTTTCAGGCCCTGCACATGGCGCACGCCGCGGTCGAGCGCGGCCAAAGCCGCGGCGTCGTTCTCGACGGCGTGGACGGCGCTTTTTTCCGCGATGCGAAGCGCGAAGGTGCCGACGCCGCAGAACAGGTCCGCCACGCGCTTGGCCTTGCCCACATGGTTCAGCACCAGCGCGGCCATGGCGTTCTCGGCCTCGGCGGTGGCTTGCAAAAAGCAGCCGGGCGGCACGGGAACCGGCACCTTGCCGAAATGGATCAGCGGCTTTTTCGGCTCGACGATGATTTCGCCCTCATGCGAGAGGCGCGCGAAACCCTTTTCCATCACCATCGCCGTCAAAGCGCGGCGCTGGGCGTCGTCCAGCTTGCCGCAGCCGCTCGCAGCCAGATCGAGGCCGGATTCCGTCAGCGTGGCGGCCAGTTTGAACGGCTTGGAGCCGGGCGCGAGCAGGCTCGCCACGGCGCGCAGGTCATCGAGGCGCGCAATGATTTCGGGCACGGTGACCGGGCATTCCACGATGTCGATGATCTCGTGGCTCTGGTGGCGGTTGAAGCCGAGCAGCACGCCCTTCTCCGTCTTGCGCGCGGCGAAGACGGCGCGGCGGCGCGTGCGCGGGGCGCAGGCCACCAGCGGGTCGAGTTCGATGTCGATCCCCCTGCCCTTCAAGGCGGCGGCTACCAATTCGCGCTTCCACAGGCGGTAGGGTTCGTCCTGCCAGTGCTGCAACGCACAGCCGCCGCAGGCCTCGAAATGCTCGCAGGCCGGATCCTGCCGTTCGGGCGAGGCTTCCAGAAGCGCGATCAGCGTGGCGCGGTTTTTGTCGCGCGCGACGTTGGCCACCTCGCCCGGCAGGGTGAAGGGCACGAAGACCTGACCGTCGGGAAGATTCGCGACGCCGTCGCCGCCCGCGCCCATGGCGCGGATAGTTACCTGTGTCGTCATGCGTCTTTCTTTCCCGCCAGAAGATATTCACGATTGCCGTCGCCGCCCTCGATGGGCGACGGGCAAAGGCCGAGCCCGCGCCAGCCGGGCTGCGCTTCGAGCCAGATTTTCAGTTCTCCGGCGATGCGCTCGCCGTCCGCCGGATCGCGCAGCAGGCCGCCCTTGCCGATGGCCTCGCGCCCCGCCTCGAATTGCGGCTTGACCAGAAGCGCGCAGATAGCGCCTTTTTCCGCAAAGGCCAAGGCCGGCGGCAGCGCAAGCTTCAGCGAAATGAAGCTGACGTCCGAAACCACGCAGTCGATGGCGCGCCCGTCGAGATGGGCGGGCTCCAGCGCGCGGGCGTTGACGCCCTCCTTGTTGGTGACGCGGGAATCGGCGCGCAGGCTGTCGTGAAGCTGATCGTGGCCGACGTCGATGGCGATGACATGCGCAGCGCCGCGCTCCAGCAGCACCTGCGTGAAGCCGCCGGTCGACGCGCCGATGTCGAGCGCCGTGCGGCTCGTCACCTCGAGGCCGAAATGGTCGAGCGCCGCGATCAGCTTCAGCGCCGCGCGCGAGACATAGGCGCTCGCAGGGTCGTCCACGGCGATGGCCGCATTGCGCGCGACCGTCTGGCCGGGCTTGGTGATCGGCTTGCCGTCCACCGTCACCGTGCCGCGCGCGATGGCGTCGCGGGCGCGCGAGCGCGTGGCGAACAGGCCGCGCTCGACCAGCAACTGGTCGAGGCGCGGGCTCTTGTCGGCGGCGTCGGTCATGCGCGGAAGGGCGCGGCGATTTCCTCGCGGCCCAGGGCCGTGAAGACCGTATGCACGATGCCGGCACGGTCGAGGCCGGCGGCGGCGTACATGGCTTCCGGCTTGGCGTGGTCCTGATAGGCGTCGGGCAAGGTCAGCGCGCGCACCTTGAGGCCGCGATCCAGAAGCCCATCGGTGGCGAGGAATTGCAGCACATGGCTGGCGAAGCCGCCGACGGCCCCCTCCTCCACCGTCACCAGCACCTCGTGCTCGCGCGCGAGGCGGCGGATCAGGTCATGGTCGAGCGGCTTGGCGAAACGCGCGTCGGCGACCGTGGTGGAAAGGCCCGCCGCGCCCAGTTCTTCCGCCGCGGCGAGGCATTCCTGCAAGCGCGTGCCGAAGGACAAGAGCGCCACCTTGGTTCCCTCGCGGACGACGCGGCCCTTGCCGATTTCGAGCGGCAGGCCCCGCTCCGGCAGGTCGACGCCGACGCCGTCGCCGCGCGGATAGCGGAAGGAGATCGGGCCTCCGTCGTAATCGGCGGCGGTGCGCACCATATGGCGCAGTTCCGCCTCGTCGGCGGCGGCCATCACCACGAAGCCCGGCAAGGCGGCGAGAAAGCCGGTGTCGAAGGAGCCGGCATGGGTCGGCCCGTCCGCGCCGACAAGCCCGGCGCGGTCGATGGGAAAACGCACGGGCAGGTTCTGGATCGACACGTCATGCACGACCTGATCGTAGCCGCGTTGCAGGAAGGTCGAATAGATGGCGCAGAACGGCTTGAAGCCTTCGCTGGCCAAGCCGGCCGCGAAGGTGACGGCGTGCTGCTCGGCGATGCCGACGTCGAAGACGCGTTTCGGAAACACCTCACCGAACAGGTCCAGCCCCGTGCCCGAGGGCATGGCGGCGGTGACGGCCACGATCCTGTCGTCGTGGCGGGCCTCTTCGATGAGGCTCATGGCGAAGATCTTGGTGTAGCTCGGCGCGTTGGCCGGCGGCTTGGCCTGCTTGCCGGTGATGACGTCGAACTTGTTGACGCCGTGATATTTGTCGGCGGCGGCCTCGGCGGGCGCGTAGCCCTTGCCCTTCTGCGTCACCACATGGATCAGCACCGGGCCTTCCTCCGTGTCGCGCACGTTCTTGAGGATCGGCAGCAGGTGGTCGAGATTGTGCCCGTCGATGGGGCCGACATAATAGAAGCCCAACTCCTCGAACATGGTGCCGCCGGTGAAGAAGCCGCGCGCATATTCCTCCGACTTGCGCGCCTTGTCCTGAAGGAACTTGGGCAGCTTCTTCGCAAGCTGCTTGGCCGCCTCGCGCATGGTGCGGTAGGTGCGGCCCGAAACCAGCCGCGCCAGATAGGCGCTCATCGCGCCGGTGGGTGGCGCGATGGACATGTCGTTGTCGTTGAGGATGACGATCAGCCGCGCGTCGAGCGCGCCGGCGTTGTTCATCGCCTCATAGGCCATGCCCGCCGACATGGAGCCGTCGCCGATGACGGCGATGACGTTGCGCTTCACGCCGGCGAGATCACTCGCCACCGCCATGCCGAGGCCGGCGGAAATCGAGGTCGAGGAATGCGCCGCGCCGAAGGGGTCGTATTCGCTTTCGGCCCGCTTGGTGAAGCCGGACAGGCCGCCCTCCTGCCGCAGCGTGCGGATGCGGTCGCGGCGGCCGGTCAATATCTTGTGCGGATAGGCCTGATGGCCGACATCCCAGATGATGCGGTCGTGCGGCGTGTCGAAGACGTGGTGCAGCGCCACGGTCAGCTCGACCACGCCCAGCCCCGCGCCCAGATGCCCGCCGGTGACGGAGACGGCGTCGATCAGCTCGGCGCGCAGCTCCGTCGCCAGTTGCGGCAGGTCCGCCTCCGGCAGGGCGCGCAGGCGGTCCGGCGTCGGGGCCTTGTCGAGCAGCGGTGTGACGGGTCGGGACATGCGTTACCCTATCTGTTGGTTGGGGCTTTCCATAGGCCCTACAGCAAACCGGCGGGCGAGATCAAGCACAGCCGGAATAGAGGCTCATTCGGGCAAGGGTATGAATTCGCTTTCGTCGCCCGGCACGATGTCGAAACGGCCCGTGCGCCATTCCTCCTTCGCCTGCTCGATGCGCTCCTTGGAGGAGGAGACGAAATTCCACCAGACATAGCGCTTCGAGCCCAGCGCCGCGCCGCCGAACAGCATGACATGCGCGCCCTCTGGCCCGGCCTCGACCACGATCTCGTCGCCGGCGCGGAAGGCGAGCAGCCGGTCGGGCGGGAAGACGTCACCGCCGATCCCCACATGGCCAGTCAGCGTGTAGATGGCGCGCTCCTCGGTGGTCGCCGGTATCTGGAAGCGGCCGCCGGGGCGGATGCGGATGTCGGCGTAGAGCGTCTCGGCGTGCTGGACCACCGGCGCAGCGAGGCCGTGCATGGCGCCGATGATGAGGCGGCCTGAGAAATCGCGGTCCTCCATAGCGGGCAGGTCGGGCGCGTTGGTGTGGTGGAAGGCAGGCGCGATCTCCTCCAGCGCGTCGGGCAGCGCCAGCCAGGTCTGCACGCCGGAGATCGGCAGCGGCCCGCCGCGCTCCTCCTCCGGCGAGCGCTCGGAATGAACGATGCCGCGCCCGGCCGTCATCAGGTTCACGTCGCCGGGGCGGATAACCATTTCCGTGCCGAGGCTGTCGCGGTGGCGGATATGGCCGTCGAACAGGTAGGTGACGGTGGAAAGGCCGATATGCGGATGCGGGCGCACGTCGAGCGCGTCGCCGGCGCGCAGGATCGCCGGCCCCATGCGGTCGAAGAAGATGAAGGGCCCGACCAGCCGCCGTTTCACGGTCGGCAGGGCGCGATGCACCTCCAGCCCGCCTATGTCGCTCGTGCGCGGGATCACGAGCGTCTCGACGGCGTCGACCGAGGTCTTGTCGCCCAGCACCGGATCGGGACAGGGAAAGAAGCTCATCAACCATGCTCCGAACGGGTGAGAGACAAAGGATGACAGACCGGCGGGACCGGAACCCGGAAAGAGGCTCACGGCTCGTCGTCGAACAGCAAGACGCCGGCGGCTCTGGCCGCCGGCGCGATAAACGGGTCGATCGGCCGGTCAGCGGCCGGATCAGTGACCTTGCAGCAGCTTCGAGATCGAGCTTGTATCCGGCACCTGACCGTTGGCGGTCAGCTTATCGATAACGCCCGGAAGCGCCTGCGAAAGCTGGTTGAGCAGTTCGTTCTGGCCGATGCCGGCATGCTGGGCAAGCTGGTTCAGCGTGTCCGGGCCGAGCGCCTCGCCGAGCTGGCCCGGATCGATGGGATGATTGTTGCCCTGCCCGACCCAGGAATCCACCTTGTCGCCGAGACCGGCCTGACGAAGCTGGTCGAGCAGACCGCCAAGGCCGCCGCCGAGCGGACCCGGCGCAGGCGCGGCATTGCTGGCGGCGGCGCCGCCAAGCAGACCGCCGAGGCCGCCGAGAAGGCCGCCAAGCAGACCGCCTCCGCCCGAAGACTGCGGCTGTTGCTGCGGCGCGGCGGCGTCGTCGTCGTGACTGTGGCCCGAAAGCATCTTGCCGACCAGAAGCGCGCCGAGCGCGATCATCACCGGCTTGGCAAGGCTGCCGCCGGGGATCGGTGAACTGGAATTGTCATCACTGGCCATGGATTCACTTCTCCCTGTTATCCGTTAACAACGCCGGACACCGTGTCATACGTCATCCACTTTAAAGTAGAGCGGCATGGCGGCGTTGCAAGCATTATACCTTGCCAAAGCAGGGACAGTATGAAAATTTTTGCGGGCGGGTCAGATTCCTCGCTCGCTTCAGGAGATATGAGATGTCCGTCATAAGCTGGATCATACTCGGCCTCATCGCAGGCTTCATCGGCAGCAAGATCGTCAACAAGAGCGGCGAGGGCTTTTTCCTCGACGTCGCCTTGGGCATTGTCGGCGCGATCGTCGGCGGCGTCATCTCGTCCAAACTCTTCGGACGCGGTGTTACCGGCGCCTTCGATCCAGTCAGCATCATCATCGCCATCATCGGCGCGATCATCGTGCTCTGGATCTATTACGCCATCACCGGCAAACGCCGGATCGGCTGAACGCCGCTCCCTACACCGGCGGTCTTCCTGAATTTGGCATTCGCTCGTCGCCCGATGTCGAATGGTGTGTAAATGTCAAATTCGTTCCACCGGGCTTCGGAACCGGGCGGTCACGACCGTCCGGTAATTTTGTGTGGACATATGCATTTCATCGAACCCTATATCACCGCCTATGGCGCGCTGGCTCTGTTCGTCATCATCTATTTCGAGGCATTCGGTGGACCGCTGCCCGGTGAAAGCGCGCTGATCGCAAGCTCACTGCTGGCGCTGCACGGCACGCTCAATATCGAGACGGTGCTGCTCGCCGTCTTCGCGGGCGCGGTTCTGGGCGACTGCACGGGCTACGCCATCGGGCGCTTCGGCGGGCGCAGGTTATTGCTGCGCTACGGCTATCTGGTGAAGCTGACGCCGGAACTGCTGGAAAAATTCGAGAAACTGTTCGACACGAAAGGCTTCTATGTCGTCATCACGGCGCGGTTCTTCATCCTGCTGCGCCAGTTGAACGGCATCGTCGCCGGCTCGATGCGGATGAACATCGTCCATTTCCTGACCGCCAATGTCATCGGGGCTGCGGCGTGGACGCTGCTCTGGGGCTTCGGCCCCTATCTCTTGAGCGGCGTACTGGCGCCCTATGCCGCGCACCTGAAGGCGTTGCTGTAAAGCCTATTCTGGATCGAGCGGCTCGGTGCCGGCGGGCTGGCCGTCGCGGCCGAGCCTGATCTTCTCCACCTTGTCCTCGGCGGATTTCAACAGCGCGTCGCAATGCTTCTTCAGCGCCTCGCCGCGCTCGTAGATGCGGATGGATTCCTCCAGCGGCACGTCGCCGCGCTCCAGATCGTCGACGATCTTCTCAAGCTGCTTCAGCGCATCCTCGAAGCTCAGACCCGAAATCTGGGCCGCAATATCGGCCCCAATAACGGCCTTGGACGGTTCGCTCATGTGATTCATCCTTTCAACAGCCGTCTCATATGCGCGGCAGCCGAGCGCGACAAGCCCGCAAGATCATATCCGCCTTCCAGAACGCTCACCAGCCGGTGGTCGCAGAAGCGCTCCGCCCGCTGCATGAGCCTGCCCGTCGCCCAGTCGAAATCGCTTTCGTCGAGTTCCAGCCCGCCGAGCGGATCGAGATAATGCCCGTCGAAGCCAGCGGAAACGAGGATCAGGTCGGGGCCGAAGGCATCCAGCGCCGGCAGGATGCGGGTGGTGAACGCCTCGCGGAATTCGGCGCCGCCCGCGCCTTGCGACAGCGGTGCATTGACAATGTTTCCGACGCCGGTCTCGTCCCTGCTGCCGGTGCCGGGATAGAACGGCGACTGGTGCGTGGAGCAGAACAGCACGTTCGGGTCGTCCCTGAAGATGTCCTGCGTGCCGTTGCCGTGATGCACGTCCCAATCGACGATGGCGACACGCTCCGCTCCATGGGCCGCCCGCGCATGGCGGGCGGCGATGGCCACCGTGTTGAACAGGCAGAAGCCCATGGCCCGCTCGCGTTCGGCATGGTGGCCGGGCGGCCGGGCGGCGACGAAACCGTTGCCGGCCTTGCCCGCGAACACGTCGTCCACCGCGGCAATCGCGCCGCCGATGGCGGTCAGCGCCGCTTCCATGCTCTTGGGGCCGGCGAAGGTGTCGTCCTCGATCTGCACGACGGGCTGCGGGCCATCCTCCTCCCCTTCCGGGTCCGGCATGGCGGCACGAACCGTGTCGAGATGGCGCTCCGTATGGGCGAGCAGCACGGCGTCCTCGCCCGCCCGCGTCGCCTCCACGCGGTCGAGCCGGTAGAAATCCGGCCCCTCAAGCTCGCACATCAGGGCGCGCAGCCGGTCGGGCCGCTCCGGGTGGCCGGGCGGGGTGCGGTGCTCCAGAAACACATCGTGCGTATAAAGCCGGGTCGTCATGCCGCGATCATAGCATCTTTCGACGAGGCCCGCCCGTGTTCTTCGGTTCAGACACGGCCTGTCTGGCCGCGGTGGCGCAGATAATGGTCGGCGATGGCGCAGGCGACCATGGCCTCGCCGATGGGCACGGCACGGATGCCGACGCAGGGGTCGTGGCGGCCCTTGGTCATCACATCCACCTCGTTGCCGTCCCTGTCGACCGAACGGCGCGGCGTCAGGATGGACGAGGTCGGCTTGACCGCGAAGCGCGCCACCACCGGCGCGCCGGTGGCGATGCCGCCGAGGATGCCGCCGGCATGGTTGGAAAGGAAGAAGGGCTTGCCGTCGTTGCCCATGCGCATCTCGTCGGCATTTTCCTCGCCGGTGAGGCGGGCGGCCTCGAAGCCGTTGCCGATCTCCACGCCCTTGACGGCGTTGATCGACATCAGGAGGCTGGCGATATCCTGATCGAGCTTGGCATAGATCGGGGCGCCGATGCCCGCGGGCACGCCTTCCGCCACGATCTCCACCACCGCGCCGACCGAGGAGCCGGCCTTGCGGATGCCGTCGAGATAGCTGGCGAAAACCTCCACCGAACCCGCATCGGGGCAGAAGAAGGGGTTGTTGTCCACTTCCGCCCAGTTCCAGCGGCTGCGGTCGATGTCATGCACGCCGATCGCGACCAGCGCGCCGCGTACCTCCAGCCCCGGCACGACCTTGCGCGCGATGGCGCCCGCGGCGACGCGCGCCGCCGTCTCGCGCGCCGAGGAGCGCCCGCCGCCGCGATAGTCGCGGATGCCGTATTTGACGTCATAGGTGTAATCGGCATGGCCGGGCCGGTATTGCCGGGCGATCTCGCCGTAATCCTTGGAACGCTGGTCGGTGTTCTCGATCATCATCGAGATCGGCGTGCCGGTGGTGGTCATGGTCACGCCGTCGTCGCCGAGGAGAACGCCTGATAGCACGCGCACCTGATCCGGTTCGCGGCGCTGGGTGGTGTATTTCGACTGGCCGGGCCTGCGCTTGTCCAGATAGGCCTGGATTTCGGCTTCGGTGAAGGTGATGCCGGGGGGGCAGCCGTCCACGACGCAGCCGAGCGCGAGCCCATGGCTTTCGCCCCATGTGGTGACGCGGAACAGATGACCGAAACTGTTGTGAGACATGAAGCGAAGCCCGATTGATCCGGAGGGGGTTTTATTGCGGTTTTCGGCTGCGGTCAAACGGAAGGCGAAGGCCGGGCCGCAAAGGCTCGCAAAGGACGTGAAATCTCCCCCAGACCGCCTTGATCCGGAACTTTTTTTGACACATTCGGCCGGCTAAATCCTGGGTATGGAAGGCGCGGCACACGCCCCTTCGGAAAATCGTTTTCCCGACATGTCGTGTCGGTCAGACGGCCCCATGCGGGGCCATGTAACAGGAGCGTAAAGGATGCATTATCTGGTCGGACTGATCCTCATCGTCGCCTCGCTCTTTTCGACCGTGGCGCTGGCCGATGATGCCGAAGGCAATATCTCCGGCATAGACAGGGACAACGACACCATTACGCTCGATGACGGCAATATCTACAAGCTGCCCCAAACTTTCGATCACAGCGTCCTCGCCCATGGCATGAAGGTCTCGCTGATCTACGATCTGGTGAACAACACCCGCGTCGTCACCGACATCCAGAGAGCGGTGTAATCGGCAGTCGATCATAAACGGAATATCGCGGAGCGGCTGAAAAGCCGCTCTTTCTCTTTGTTTTTACGCATTATCCTACGTGTCGAAGCAGGATCGGAAATCAGTCCAGTGGACTCATTTCCCTGCGGAGGCGCTTCGCACTTTCGCTGGAAATGCTTTACACCCACTCCAGCTTGCCGTCGCGGAACCTGAGAAGCCTGTCCTGCGGAATGGAAAGGTGAGAGGCGGCATCGCCGTCCAGCCCGCCATAGAGGTAGAAGACCGCGCGGATGAAGCCGCCATGCGTCACGCAGACGGTCGGCTGCTCCACCGCATCCACCCAGGCCCCGACGCGGCGCGACAGCATCATGTAGCTTTCCGCATGGGCGCCGGGCGGCACGAAGTTCCACTTGTCGCGGGCACGCGCTTCGAGAAGCTCCGGGTGAGCGGCGGCGATATCGGACTCCATGAGGCCCTGCCAGTCGCCGAAATTGACTTCCATCAATTGCCGGTCGGTACGGTAGTCGTAGGGATCCAGCCCCATCCGCCGGCGGATGCGCTCCATCGTCTCGCGGGTGCGGCGTAGCGGGCTTGCCACGAAATCGAAGCCCGCCCCGTCGCCGATAAGCCGCTTCAGCATGTCGCCGTTGCGGTCGGCCTGCACCCGGCCGCGATCGTTGATGTCGACGTCGAGCTGGCCCTGAATGCGCTGCAGGACATTCCAGTCCGTCTCGCCATGACGCGAAAAATAGATGAGTGCCCGAACCACCGCCGCTTGATCCCCGGATTAGAGCATCGGTCCGAAAAGTGGAATCCGGTTTTCGGAAAATCCGATGCTCAAACAAAAAGATAGAACGTCGCAATGCGCCTGATAAGGCGCACGACGATCTAGTCCTTGACGACCGAAATATCCGGCGCGTCGACGGCCTTCATGCCGATGACGTGATAGCCGCTGTCGGCGTGATGCACCTCGCCTGTGACCGAGCGCGAGAGGTCGGAGAGGAAATAGAGGCCGACGTCGCCCACTTCCTCGATGGTGACGGTGCGGCGCAGCGGCGCGTTATATTCGTTCCACTTGAGGATATAGCGGAAATCGCCGATGCCGGAGGCGGCCAGCGTCTTGATCGGGCCGGCGGAAATGGCGTTGACGCGGATGTTCTGCGGGCCGAGATCGACAGCGAGATATTTCACGCTTGCTTCGAGAGCGGCCTTGGCCACACCCATGACGTTATAGTTCGGCATCACCTTTTCGGCGCCGTAATAGGTCAGCGTCAGGATGGAGCCGCCATCCGTCATCAGCTTTTCCGCGCGGCGGGCGAGCGCCGTCAGCGAATAGACCGAGATCAGCATGGTGTTGGAGAAATTGGCCTCCGACGTGTCGACATAGCGCCCGGTCAGCTCGTCCTTGTCGGAAAAACCGATGGCATGCACGAGGAAGTCCAGCTTGCCCCATTTCTTCTCGACGGTCTCGAAAACCGCATCCATGCTCGCAGCGTCGGCCACGTCGCAATGCCCGGCAACGAACGCGCCCAGCTCTTCCGCCAGCGGCTCCACGCGTTTCTTCAGCGCGTCGCCCTGATAGGTGAAAGCAAGCTCTGCACCAGCTTCACGGGCGGCCTTCGCGATGCCCCAGGCGATGGAACGGTTGTTCGCAACGCCCAGAATCAATCCGCGCTTGCCCTGCAACAAACCAGACTGTGCGGTCATTAACGGTCCTCATTGCAAATGATGTTCTTCCTGCCCTATCGCACAGGCTCAGGCTTGCATCAAGCAATCGCGTATAAAAAGCGGGGTATTGTTGCCTTCCCTGCCGGAAGGAACAACACCCCGCGCTTCACTTTTAGTTGTCTGCCCCGGTGGTCCCGCGAAATGGGACGCCGGCTCAGATCCCCTTGCGCTTGCGGAAAAACTCCTCCAGCGCGGGGTCTCCCGCTTCCGGCAGCATGATGCGGACATGCACATAGAGATCGCCGCGCCCGCCGGCCTTCAGCGGCAGGCCCTTTTCTTTCAGCCGCAGGACCTTGTCGGAACTGGACCATGCCGGAATCTTCACCGCGATGCGCCCGTCCAGCGCTTCCACCTCCTGCCTGCCGCCGAGAACGGCGTCCGCCACATCGACCGGCAGGTCGACATGCACGTCGCGCCCTTCGAGACGGAAGCGCGGATGCGGCTTGAAGCGGATGGTCACCAGCGCGTCGCCGGGCGTTCCGCCCAGCATCGGCTCGCCCTGCCCTTTCAGGCGGATGGTCTGGCCGTCCTCGACATATTTCGGCAGCTTGATGTTGAGATGCTTGCCGTTGGGGAAGATCGCCTCGACCTTTTCGGCACCCGCCGCCTGCGCCAGCGTGACCTCGATGGAAGCCGCGAGATCGGCACCCTTGGCGGGACCGCGCTGGCGCCCCGCGCCGCGCCCGCCGCCGCCCATTCCGCCGAAAGCGCCGCCGAAAATATCGTGCAGGATATCTTCCGCGCCCGCGCCGCCGAAACCGCCCTGCTGGAAGCCGCCGGGGCCGCCGCGGAACTCGAAATGATGGGCGCCGCCGCCGCCCTGCTGGCGGAAGCCGGCGAAGGGGTCGCCATGGGCGCCTTCGAAACCCTGACCGCCGGCGAAGCCCTGAAACACGGGCTTGCCCTCGGCGTCGATCTCGCCGCGGTCGAACTGCGCCCGCTTTTCCTTGTCGCCGACGATCTCGTAGGCCTGATTGATTTCCGCGAAGTGTTCCTTCGCCTTCGGATCGTCCTTGTTCTGATCCGGGTGGTGCTTCTTGGCCAGCTTGCGAAAAGCCGATTTGATTTCCTCGGGCTTCGCCGTTTTGGCGACGCCCAGCACGCTATAGGGATCGCGCATATAATTCCTCTTTCAGGAAGATCGGCCCGCAGGCCGTCCCCGCAGACCGTCAATGACTGGATTCGTTGATCTTTATATGCGCATGCTACCGCAAAAGTTCCAGTATGGGACTGTTCTTTTCAGAGCGGGGCGAAGGAGGTCAGCGTCCACTGGCCGCCGGGCTGCATGCAGGTCTCGCCGCGATAGATGGAGACGCCGTCGAAAGCCTCGCGCGAGGTCTGGAACCGGCGGCAAAGCTGGTTGTTGCTGTCGGTCTGGGAGATCGACGTGATCGTGCCCTGACTGCCGGTGCTGGCATTGGACCACGGCACCGGCTTCTTGCCCCATTGGGTGAAATCGAGCGCGGAGACGATGCTCTTGATGGTGGACTGGTCGGAGAGCTTGCCGGCATCCGCCTCCGCCGGCTTGTCCTGCTTCACCGAACCGGTGATGGTGGACGTATCCGGCGCGGCCTTGTCGATGCTGAAGCCGCCCATGGCGCAGCCGCAGAGCGAAAGCATGGCCAGACCGGCAACCGTTCCACGCAGAAGCGCGACCCGGCGGGAGGCAGGCTGACACTGTTTCTCACGGCGCAGATTTCCGGCAGGCAAGGCTCGTCCCTTGATTGTTGCAGCGATATCACGCCAACGGTTTTTCGCGTCGACTGCGGGAATTATGTCGAGCCTGCGTTAACAAGCAGTGAGCCGGCAAGGTAAACAAATCACTATCCGCATACAACGCCGGGAGCCGCACTTTTTCCGGCGATTGCGACAAAAATGCGTATTCTCCACCCGCCGCCTTTCCGCGCCCGCGCATGGGACGGAACTTCATGAAAAAAGCTTGGGAATCAATCACCCGGCCTTTTTAACCGGCGACGGGCTGCGGCGGCGTTTCCCGGCCGGCGATCTGCGAATCACGGGTGGCATAGCCGTCACGGCCTGCCTGCTTGACCTTGTAGAGCGCCCTGTCGGCCTGCGCCATCATATCGGGCTGCTTTCCCGCTTCCTGTCCGGTCCGGCATGCTATGCCGATGCTGACCGTCATCCGCAGACGTTCGTCGCCGGCATACAGCGGCGCCTGACGGATCGCAGCCACCATCTCGCGCGCCGCCGCAATCGCCTCGGCCTCGTCCGCCGCCGACAAAAGGGCGCAGAATTCGTCGCCGCCGGTGCGCGCCAGCACCGCCTCCGCCTTGAGGACGGAACCGGCGACCCGCGCGAAATGGGCCAGCCCCCGGTCGCCGACCGCGTGGCCATGGGTATCGTTCATCCACTTGAACCGGTCGACATCGATCAGCAGCACCGCATAGGGCGCGCCGCCCCGCGAGAAGGCCTGCTCGGCCATGTTCAGCCGGTACAGGAAATGCCGCCGGTTGGGCAGGCCGGTCAGGTCGTCGGTTTCCGCGACCTTGACCATCTCGCCGTGACGGCGGTTCATGGCCATGACGATGAAGCCGATATTCCAGACCATGCCGCTATAGACGACGCAGACGAGCGCATAGCTTTCGATCGAGAAATAAAGCTCCTGATCGAACTCGCCCTCCCATGCGGCGATGTTCAGCGCCGTTTCGACCGCATGGCCGGCGATGCCGAGCGCCAGCGCCGCCACGGCGATGCCGCCGCCAAGACCGAGAGCCTTGCGCTTCAGCAGATGAAACACGATCATGGCCATGGGAACGGACTGGCCGACCGCATAGACGATATTGCGCCCCTGCCAGCTTCCGTGGAACGCGGCCATGCAGGCAAAAGCGACAAGCGTGACCAGCGCGGCGGTCAGCCAGCCCTCCTTCTCGCCATAGAAGGCGCGCAGCCCTACCCATGCCAGACAGAATCCGTAAACGACGAATGCATTGCCGATGACGGCGGGCCAGAACGCGCCCTCATTGCCCTGGAGCGACAGCACGATGCCACCCACCAGCGTCAGCGCGATCGAGGTAAGCCATATACGCGGCGGCCTGTATTCCCGATAGGAAGCCACGACCGCCGCCCAGAGGATACAACCTGTCAGGGAATTCAGGAAGATAACGATATAAAGCGTCAGGAAATCGAGCTTCGGCATGGTATATCCCCGGTTGCAAAGGCCCCTACAGGAAGTAGCCCGCCAAGTAAAGCACGCTGACGGGAGGGGCATGGACAAAACAGGCGAGATGGAAGATGCTCGATTCCTTCCCGCAACAGGTTCCCGAAGCATCCCGACATGACACATGCAGACGACGATTTCACCGAGGCCGCCGAGCCGTTCCGGCTGTTCGCGCAATGGCTGGACGACGCCGCGAAAAGCGAGCCGAACGATCCCAATGCCGTGGCGCTCGCCACCGTCGATCCCGACGGCCTGCCCGATGTGCGCATGGTGCTTCTGAAGGATTTCGACGAACAGGGCTTCGTCTTCTACACCAATTACGAGAGCACGAAGGGCCGCGAGATATTGTCGTCGCACAAGGCGGCGATGTGCTTCCACTGGAAGACGCTGCGGCGGCAGGTGCGCGTGCGCGGGCCGGTGGAGAGCGTGAGCGATGCAGAGGCCGACGCCTATTACGCCTCGCGTCCGCGCGGCAGCCGCATCGGCGCATGGGCGTCGAAGCAGTCCCGGCCGCTGGAAAGCCGCTTCGCGCTGGAGAAGGCGGTGGCCGAATATACGGCCAGATATGCCATCGGCGACATTCCGCGCCCGCCCCACTGGTCGGGCTTCCGCATCCGGCCGGTCTCGATCGAGTTCTGGCACGACCGCCCGTTCCGCCTGCATGACCGGGTGCTGTTCACGCGGGCCGCGCCGGAGGGCGACTGGGGCAAGGAACGGCTCTATCCGTAATTAAACCAGCGGCTTCACCGCGTCCCACAGGCTGCCCAGCACGAGGCCGAGGAAGATCAGCCAGCCGACGATGTTGTTGGACTTGAACAGGCGCAGGCACTGCTCGGGATTGTCGATGTCGAGCACCACGATCTGGCGGTAGAGATGCACGCCCGCCGCCAGCAGCCCGGCCAATGCAGGCATGGGCACGTCGGCGGTGGCGAAGGCGGCGGCGAAGCAGCCGATCATGCCGCCATAAAGCGCGATCAGCGCGTTCTTCGTATGCCGGCCGAACAGGAGCGCGGTGGAGCGCACGCCGACCAGCGCGTCGTCCTCCTTGTCCTGATGGGCGTAGATCGTGTCATAGCCGATGGTCCAGAGGATCGAGCCGATATAGAGCAGCACCGGCGCCAGATCGAGCGAACCGCGCGCGGCCGCCCAGCCCATCAGCGCGCCCCACGAGAAGGCCAGCCCCAGCACCAGCTGCGGCCAGTCGGTGATGCGCTTCATGAAGGGATAGGCCGCGACGATGACGAGCGAGAATATGCCCAGCCCGACCGTGAACCAGTTGAATTGCAGCAGCACCGCCAGCCCGATCAGGGCCTGAATCAGGATGAAGATTTTCGCCTGCTTGCGCGTTACCTGCCCGGAAGGCAGCGGGCGCGAGCGGGTGCGGTCCACCTTGTCGTCGATCTCCTGATCGACGAGATCGTTATAGGTGCAGCCGGCGCCGCGCATGGCGACCGCGCCGACGAAGAACAGGACGAGATGCCAGATCGAGGGCAGGACAGCCCATGCGCCCTCTCCGGACCTGGCTCCGGCGCCCGCCACCAGCGCCGTCGACCACCAGCACGGCCACAGCAGCAATTGCCAGCCGATGGGCCGGTCCCAGCGCGCGAGCTGCGCATAGGGCCAGAGCGACGGCGGCAGCAGCCGGTACACCCAATGGCCGGACGGCGCGTCTTTGACGCGACCTTGTGCATTGCGCGACTGAATCGTTCCGTGTAGTTCCGGCTGTGGCATGGTTTTTCCCTGCTATGATACCCTTCACTACAATCCCGACAAGAGCGGAGCAAGGCATGAAAGTCCTGTTGATCGGTTCCGGCGGACGCGAACACGCATTGGCGTGGAAACTGGCGGCTTCTCCCCTGCTGACCGAACTCTATTGCGCGCCCGGCAATCCCGGCATCGCGGAGGCGGCGGAACCGGTGCGCCTCGACGTGGAGGACCATGGCGCGGTGATCGCCTTCTGCAAGGAAAAGGGCATCGATCTGGTCGTCGTCGGACCCGAGGCGCCGCTGGTGGCGGGGCTTTCCGACGATCTGCGCGCGGCCGGTATCCGCGTGTTCGGGCCGTCGAAGACTGCGGCGCAGCTCGAAGGCTCCAAGGGCTTCACCAAGGATCTCTGCGCGCGCTTCAACATTCCGACAGGCAGCTATGGCCGCTTCAACAATGCGCCCAAGGCCAAGGCCTATGTCCGCCAGATGGGCGCGCCCATCGTGGTCAAGGCCGACGGGCTCGCTGCCGGCAAGGGCGTGGTGGTGGCGATGACGCTGGACGACGCGCTCGACGCCGTCGACGCCTGTTTCGAGGGCGCGTTCGGCTCGGCTGGCGCGGAAGTGGTGGTGGAGGAATTCCTCGACGGCGAGGAAGCGAGCTTCTTCTGCATCTGCGACGGTAAAACGGCGCTGCCACTCGGCTCCGCGCAGGACCACAAGCGCGTCGGCGACGGCGATACGGGGCCGAACACCGGCGGCATGGGCGCCTATGCCCCCGCCCCGGTGATGACGCCCGAAATGGTCGAACGCACCATGCGCGAACTGATCGAGCCGACCATGCGCGGCATGGCGGAGATCGGCGCGCCGTTTTCGGGTGTGCTGTTCGCCGGGCTGATGATCGGCAAGGACGGCCCGAAGCTGATCGAATACAACACCCGTTTCGGCGACCCGGAATGTCAGGTGCTGATGATGCGGCTCGAAAGCGACCTGCTGGAAGTGATCGACTCGGCCGTCGACGGCAGGCTGGATCAGGTCGAACTGCGCTGGAAGGACGATCCGGCGCTGACGGTGGTGATGGCCGCGCCGGGCTATCCGTCGAACGTGCAGAAGGGCAGCACGATTCGCGGTCTCGACCGGCTCGATGGCATCGAAGGCGTGAAGGTCTTCCATGCCGGCACGGCGGAGGAGGACGGCGCGATCGTCGCCAATGGCGGGCGCGTGCTCAACGTGACGGCCGTCGCCGGGACGGTGGCCGAGGCGCAGGCGAAAGCCTATGAGGCAGTGAGGATGATCGACTGGCCGGAAGGCTTCTACCGTTCCGACATCGGCTGGCGCGCGGTGGAACGGGAACAGAGCCGGGGCTGAACGTCCGCGCGCGGATCAGCCGCGCGGGGGATGCACACGGTTGCGGCCGGCCCTCTTGGCCTCGTAAAGCGCGTGGTCTGCGCGGCGCATCGTTTCATAGAGCGTCTCGCCGTCCACATTTTCAGCGACGCCGAAGCTGGCGGTTGGCCGCCATCGCGATTCGCCCACGTTGAAATCCAGAGCCAGCAGCCCCTCGCGCAGTTGCTGCGCATGATCGTGCGCGGCGGCGAGATCGGCATGCGGCAGGAAAGCCACGAATTCCTCGCCGCCCATACGCGCCGCAACCGCCGATTTCGGCAGCCGGCCTTTCATCAGCCGCCCGAAATCGGCGATGATCCGGTCACCGCCGTCATGGCCATAGGTGTCGTTGACCTGCTTGAAAAAATCCAGATCACTGATGATGATCGCGAAGGGCGTCGGCCGGCCGCCGGAAGCCAGAATGCGGCCGACACGGCGGTCGAAGCCGCGGCGGTTGAATATCTGTGACAGTTCGTCGATCTCCGACCGGGCGTTGGCGTCGCCGACGAGCCGCGACACGGTGATGAGCAGGAGCAACAGTCCCAGCGAGACCTCCACCATGAGGCCGGCCGAAAGCGAGAACAGCGTCAAGCCATTGCCGCTCTGGTCTTCCGGCCGCACGTCGAGACCAGGCCAGACGATCAGGAAAGCCCTGCTCACGAAATGCAGCACGCTGAAACAGACCATTACCATCAGAATCTTGTCCACCAGTCGCGGCATGCCGGAACGCCATATGACACGGACGGCGACAAGCTGGATCAGGCAGAGCGGAACCTGATAGAGGAAACGGTGCAGGAAGGCGGTGCGCGGAAGTTCGAATACCAGCAGGTTGCAGACGAGGCCCGCACAGAAAAGCGCCGCCAGAAGCCGCCATTCCGGCCGCTGCCGGTAGGTCTCGCACAGGCCGAGCACGATGAAGGTCAGCCCCGCCATCAGCGTGGCGAAGGACCCGAACAGGATCAGGCGCACGTTCCCGTCGTCCGGCAGCAGGTAGGCGAACAGAAGCACGACGGCAGCGCAGACGAAAGCCGCCATGAACCAGCGCGGCGCCTTGTGGTCGCGCTCCTGCATGGAGACAAAAGCAAATGTCAGGATGAAAAGGCAACTCACCGTCAGGTGAATCGTAAGAAAGATCGGAACAACGGTCATCAGGGAGAGCGCCTTGAGAATTTGCCTGTATTTGTAGCACTTCCTGAAAAACATTTGGTTAAATGCGGATCGTGGACGCCGCGCAAATGGTCGGGCACGATGTCGGAAAATATTGACGTTTACGTAATAAGCCGATAGCTCTTTATATGACGGTCCGGCGCCCGGCTTTCGGGGCGCGGCTCACGGCTTCAGGAGGAGAGACATGTATCGCGCGCCGGTTTCCGAAATTTCCCATACGCTGATGAAGGTCGCGGGGCTTGAAAAGGCGCTCGGCGAAAACCGCTTCCCCGACCTTGTCCCCGATCTCATCGACGCCATCCTGCATGAGGCCGGCAAGTTCGCCGCCGAGCGTATCGAGCCGCTGCGCGTGACCGGCGACAGGCAGGGCGCTGTCGTCAAGGACGGCGTCGTCACCACCACGCCGGGCTGGAAGGAGCTTTACCGCGACTGGATCGCCGGCGGCTGGAACGCGCTTACCGGCGCGCCGGACCATGGCGGACAGGGCCTGCCCACAATGCTGTCGGTGGCGGTGAGCGAGATGTGGAACTCCGGCTCACTCGCCTTCGCCATCGCGCCGACACTGACCATGGGCGCGGTCGAGGCGCTGGAACAGCACGCTTCGCGGGACCTGAAGGACACCTATCTCGCCAAGCTCGTTTCCGGCGAATGGATGGGCACGATGAACCTGACCGAGCCGCAGGCCGGTTCCGATCTCGGCGCGCTGCGCACCCGCGCCGAGCGCCGCGACGACGGCACCTACCGCATCTTCGGCCAGAAGATTTTCATCACCTATGGCGAACACGGCCTCACCGACAATATCGTGCATCTGGTGCTGGCACGCCTGCCCGACGCCCCGCCCGGCACCAGAGGGATTTCGCTGTTCCTCGTGCCGAAATTCCTCGTCAACGAGGACGGTTCCATCGGACGGCGCAACGACCTGTTCTGTTCCGGGCTCGAGCACAAGATGGGCATCCACGCCTCGCCCACCTGCACCATGATCTATGGCGACGGCTTCGTGCCGGGCGAGGAAAAGGGCGCGGTCGGCTGGCTGATCGGCGAGGAGCATCGCGGCCTCGCCTGCATGTTCACCATGATGAACAATGCCCGCCTGCTGGTCGGCGTGCAGGGCGTCGGCGTGGCGGAGGCGGCTTACCAGCAGGCGCTGGCCTATGCGAAGGAACGCCGGCAGGGCCGCGCTGTCGGGGCGAACCCAAAGGACGGTATGAGCCCGATCGTCGAACACCCGGACGTGCAGCGCATGCTTCTGACCATGAAGGCGCTGACGCAGGTGGCCCGTTCGCTCACCTATATCTGTGCCCACGCCCTCGACATGAGCCGTGTGACGGAGGGCGAGGAAGCCCAACACTGGACCGACCGCGCCGGACTTTTGACGCCGCTCGCCAAGAGTTTCGCCACCGATGCCGGCGTGGATGTGGCCTCGCTCGGCGTGCAGGTGCATGGCGGCATGGGCTATATCGAGGAAACCGGCGCGGCGCAGCTTCTGCGCGACGCCCGTATCACGCCGATCTACGAAGGCACGAACGGCATTCAGGCCATCGACCTCGTGACGCGCAAGCTGCCGTTGGGCGACGGAAAGCACGTCATGGGCTTTCTGGCCGAATTGCAGGACGAGGCGGATAAGGCAACCGCCAGCAACCGCCCGGAACTGGGCGAAACCGGCGCGCGCCTCGCCAAGGCCATCGCGGAAGCGCGCGAAGCCACCGTCTGGCTGCAAAAGGCGCTCGCTGAAGGCCGTATGGAGGAAGCGCTGGCCGGGGCCACGCCGTACCAGCGCCTGCTGTCGCTGACCACGGGCGGGGCCTGTCTCGCCCGCGCGGCGCTGGCCGACGGCGATGCAGGCCGTGCCACGCTCTGCCGTTTCTTCGCGGAAAACATGCTGGCGGACGTGTCGGCGCTGAAGGATACGGTCATCGACGGCGCGGCGAGCCTTTCCGCCGCCCGCGCGGCGCTGGAGGCATGAACATGAGCGAGCATATCCTGATCGAACGCCGGGACGCTGTGCAGGTCATCCGGTTCAATCGCCCGGAAAAGAAGAACGCCATTACCCGCGCCATGTATGCCGCGATGGCAAAAGCCCTGAAGGACGGTGACGCGGACGATGCGGTGCGCGTCCATGTCTTTCTCGGAACGCCGGGCGCGTTCTCGGCGGGCAACGATATGCAGGATTTCATGGCCGCCGCATCCGGCGGCGACATGGGCCGGGACGTTCTCGACTTTCTCCACGCGCTTGCCGCCACGCAAAAGCCGGTGGTCTCCGGTGTCGACGGCCTTGCCATCGGCGTCGGCACCACGATCCATCTCCACTGCGACCTGACCTTCGCCACGGAGCGCTCGCTGTTCCGCACGCCCTTCACCGATCTGGGGCTGGTGCCGGAAGCGGCCTCCAGCCTGCTCGCCCCGCCGCTGATGGGGCGCCAGAAGGCTTTCGCGCTTCTGGCGCTCGGCCACGGCTTCACGGCGGAAGCAGCCCTTGAAGCCGGCATCGTCTACCGTGTCGTCGGCGAGGACGTGCTGGAAGCCGAAACGCTGAAGGCGGCGGAAGAGATCGCCGCCAAGCCGCCGCAGGCCATGCGGATCGCCCGTGCGCTGATGCGTCTGCCCGCCGAGCCGGTGGCCGACCGCATCGACCGCGAAGCGAAACTGTTCGGCGAGCGCCTCGGCACGGACGAGGCCCGGCAGGCGGTCATGGCGTTCCTGAACCGAAGAAAATAGACAGGGCGCAAGAAAAAACCCGGATGGTTTCCCATCCGGGCGGCTTTGCTGGAGGTCAGCCTGATAATTTAAGCTTCCACTGGAAGCCGGAAAGAAAAAGTTAACCACAATTTTCGGCAGGAACGTGGCCACACGGAAATTTGAAAGGCCCGGCCTTCCAGGGTTTCAGTTACGGGCGATGATTTCCTTGCCGGAGATGACGAGGCGCAGGCCGAGCGTGCCGGTCTTGCGGCGGGCGAGGAAGCGCGGCCGGCGGCGGCGCGGCTCCTGTCCCTGACGGCGCGCCTGCGGCTCGCCGGTGCGCACCGGGCCGGTGCTGCGATAAAGCTGACGGGCGACACCGTCTTCCTCCACGAGCATCATCGGCAGGTTGAAGGCGGCAGCCCATGCGCGCCAGTCGGCGGCGACATCGGCAAGATCGTGGGCAACCAGAAGCGGCACGGAAAGCTGCGGGTCTTCGTGCATCAGTTCCAGCGTGACGGTGATCTCGCCATATTCGTCCTCCACCGCGCGGGCCACGACCCCGGCGAAAGCATGGGCCGGCAGCGCGATGGACATGGGCAGGCCGCTCGACGGCAGCACCTGCCGGATGACCGCGCCGCGCTCGCTGATGGTGAAGGTCACGTCGCCATCGCCGTCCCGCGACGCATAGGTCACGACCTGAGGAAGGTGAAACGGATCGAGCCGCAGTTCACGGCCTGCCCAGACGGGCTTCAGTCCCTTGTTCATCATTTTTTCGACGCCTCTGTCTCTCATGAAGACCGGTTATCCCGACTTCTTTATTCCGGCTTTTCGCCTTCGTTGATTGAGAGAATAGGCGCGGTTCCTTACCAGCGGGCTTAACGGGTTCGGTTAAGTTTTTCCTGCCTTTTCCTTTGGTTAGCGGAATGCAACCGGGTGTAAGAAATCGGAAATCCCTGTGAAGAAGTGGTTACGAACGGATAGTGACAGCAACAGTCGCATTGCCGATGGATTTCAACCAAAGGTTTTGATAAAGCTCGCAACGGGGAGCAGAAGCAGCAGGCGCCGCGCCAGCCGGCGCGTCGGGGAGGATGAGCCGCCCCGACCCAGGCAAGGGCTTTGCTCTCTGTTCGGAGGTGATCCGATGTGGTTTATACCCATAAGGTTCACGCTTAGGATAAAGAAAACCCGCACCGGCTGGCGAGCCACAGTGCGGGTCTACATTCTTTAGCTTAAGCACACGGCGGCTGGAGTTCGCGCTTCAGCCGCCAATCCGAATATAATCTATCGGCCTCGCTCTTTCAACCGGCCGCCTCACAGCACCTTGCCGGGGTTCATGATCCCGGCGGGATCGAAGGCCGCCTTGATGCGCCGCATCAGGTCAAGCGCCGCGGGCGGCTTGAAGAAGGCAAGCTCCTCACGTTTCAACTGGCCGATGCCATGCTCTGCCGAGAAGGAACCATTATAGCGCATGACGATGCTGTGGACGCAATGGTTCATGTCGTGCCAGTAGGCGAGATAGGCCTCCTTGTCCATGCCGACGGGTTGCGACACGTTGAAATGCAGGTTGCCGTCGCCGATATGGCCGAAGCAGACCAGCCGCACACCGGGAACCATCGCCTCCACCGCCGTACCGGCCTCGCGAATGAAAGCGGGGATGGAAGCGACCGGCACGGAAACATCGTGCTTGATCGAGCCGCCCTCCGGCTTCTGCGCCCAGGACATTTCCTCGCGCATCTTCCAGAACATCTGTGCCTGCGCCACGCTTTCGGCGATGGCCGCGTCCTGAATGATATCGGCCTCGAAAGCCTCGCCCAGAATGGTTTCCAGCGTCGTGCGCGCATCCTCCTCCGAGCGGGACGAGGAAATGTCGATCAGCACATACCAGTCATGCGGGCTTTCCAGCGGATCGCGCACGCCCTGCACATGACGGATGGTGAATTCCACGCCGATGCGCGGCATAAGCTCGAAGCCGGTCAGCGACGGTCCGGCGTGCTCGCCGGCAAGCTGGAACAGGCGCAGCGCGTCTTCCGGGCTGCGCAGGCCGGCATAGGCGACGCCCTTGCCCTTCGGTTGCGGAAACAGCTTCAGGACCGCCGCCGTGATGACGCCGAGCGTGCCTTCCGCACCGATGAACAGGTCCTTGAGGTCGTAGCCGGTATTGTCCTTCTTGACGTAGCGCAGATCGTTCAAAATCTCGCCGGTCGGCAGCACCACTTCCAGACCGAGGCAAAGCTCGCGCATATTGCCATAGGCCAGCACCGCCGTGCCGCCGGCATTGGAGCCGAGATTGCCGCCGATCTGGCACGACCCTTCCGCGCCGAGCGACAGCGGAAACAGTTGCCCTGCCTTTTCTGCGGCATCCTGAAGATTTTTCAGGATCACGCCCGCCTCCGCCGTCACCAGATTGCCGACCGGATAGAGCGCGCGGATGCGGTTCATGCGGCCGAGCGACAGGATGATCGCGGTGCCGCTTTCATCCGGCTGCTGCGCGCCGACAAGGCCGGTATTGCCGCCCTGCGGCACCACCGGCGTTTTCGTTTCGGTTGCAAGCTTCATGATGCCTGCGACTTCCTCGGTCGAGCCGGGCCGCAGCACCAGCGCCGTTCGGCCATGATAAAGGTCGCGCTGCTCGGTCAGATAGGGCGCGATGTCCTCAGCCGCCGTCAGCGCGTTCTTCTCGCCCACGATGGCCGCGAAGCGTTGAATCAGACCCGTGTCCAGCATGATCGTCGTTCTCACCTTTCATCCGCGCGGAGCGGCCGCGCGCCGCAAGCGGTCGTTGATGGCTTCGCCGAGACCTGTCGCGGGAACGGGTTCCACGGCGATGGTCTTCGCGCCCGTGGCATCGAGCCGGCGCATGAAATCGAACAGATTGGCCGCCGCCGCGCGCAGGTCGCCGCCGGGGCTGAGGTTGAGCACGGCGCCGGCCTTTTCCGCCCCCGCCGCCCGCTTCGGGCCGAAGGCCAGCAGCGCCTCGCCGGGCGCGACCGTCTCCGCGTTGAGGCGGACACCCGCGACCGGCGCATAATGCGAGGCCATCATACCGGGAGCCTGAATGGCCGCGCGCTGGTCGGCGCGTTCGAGCCTTCGGCCGATCAGCGCCTCGATCTCCTCCGCCGCCAACCCGCCGGGGCGCAGCAGGCGCACGCGGTCGCCCTCCACCTTGACGATGGTGGATTCCACGCCCACGCCGCAGGGGCCGGCGTCGAGGATCAGGTCGAGCCTGTCGCCGAGATCGCCCGCCACGGCCTCGGCGCTGGTCGGGCTGATGCGGCCGGAGGTGTTGGCGCTGGGGGCGGCGACGGGTCGGTCGAGCGCGGCGATCACATCGCGCACGCGGCCCTGCGGCATACGGACGGCGAGCGTCGAAAGCCCGGCGGTGGTGAGCGGATGGACCGGCCGATACGCGTCTTGTCTGGCCGTCTCCTGCCTGTCCTTCAGCGGCAGGACGAGAGTCAGCGGCCCCGGCCAGAACGCCTCGGCCAGCCGGTGCGAGATTGGGTCGAAGGTTACATGGCGTTCGGCCATGGCGAGGCCGCTCACATGGGCGATCAGCGGGTTGAAATGCGGCCGGCCCTTGACGGCGAAAATGCCCGCCACCGCCTCGCCATTGGTGGCATCGGCGGCAAGGCCGTAAACGGTTTCGGTCGGAATCGCGACGAGGCCGCCCCGGCGCAGCACGTCCACCGCCTGCGCCACGGCCCTGTCGTCGAATGTCACGATCCCGGCCAAGGGGTCGGCCTCCCTAACCGGCGATCTTCGAGAAATCGGCCACCTTGCCGGTGGCGGCGCGGATCTGGGCAAGAAGCGCAAGGCGGTTGGCCCGCACCTTCTCGTCCTCGTCGTTGACCAGCACCTTCTCGAAAAATATGTCGACCGGCCCGCGCAGCCGGGCCAGCGCCAGCATCGCGCCGGAGAAATCCTCGCGCGCGATCGCGGCTTCGGCTTCCTTCTCGGCCTGATCGACCGCCTCGGCCAGAGCCTTTTCCTCCGCCTCGCGCAAAAGAGCGGTATCGACCTTGCCCGCGACCGTCGCGCCCTTCTTTTCTTCCGCCGAAAGGATATTGGCAGCGCGCTTGGCCCCGGCCAGAAGGTTCTTGCCGTCCTCCTCGTTGATGAAGACGATCAGCGCCTCCAGACGGCGGGCGACCAGCAGCAGATTGTCGGCGTCGGGCGTCAGCACGGCGTCGATGGCATCGTGGCGCGCGCCCTCGTCCTTCAAATGGACCTTGAGCCGGTCGTGGAAGAAGGACAGGAGATCGCTCAGAACCGGCTCCGCCGCCGCCTCGCCGGCGGCGCGGATTTCCCGCTCGTAATTGCCGAGCGCGATGTCCACGTCCTGCTCGCCGTCCACGTCGCCGGAATTTTCGCCCGCGAGCTTGGCCTCAAATTCGCGCAGCTTGCGCCGCACCTGCCCCTCGTTCAGCGCGGCGAAGGCCGAGCGGAACAGCGGCATGAGCGGGAACTTCCAGTCCTGCGACAGAAGCAGGCGGATGACGCCGAGCGCGGCGCGGCGCAGCGCATAGGGGTCCTTCGAGCCCGTCGGCTTTTCGTCGATGACCCAGAAGCCCACCAGCGTGTCGAGCTTGTCGGCCAGAGCGACCGCCACCGAGACCGGGTTTTTCGGCACGATATCGGACGGGCCCTGCGGCTTGTAATGCTCTTCGAGCGCAGCGGCGACGGCTTCGTCCTCGCCTTGGAGAGCCGCATATTTGCGGCCCATCGCGCCCTGCAATTCGGGGAACTCGCCCACCACTTCGGTTTGCAGATCGGCCTTGGCGAGCACGGCCGCGCGCACGGCCAGCTTCGGGTCCGCGCCAACCAGCGGCGCAATCTGTGCGGCCAGCTCGCGGATGCGCTCGACGCGCGCGCCTTGCGTGCCGAGCTTGGCGTGGAAGGTGACGTTGAGCGCGTCGAGGCGCGCCATGCGCTGGTCGAGCGGCTTTTTCAGGTCGAGGCCGAATTTTTCGGCCGAAGCCGCCAGCTTGTCGAGGTCCGGCAGGTCGTGCTGGTCGGTATGCCAGAAATAGAGCGCGTCGGAGAGGCGCGCGCGCACCACCTTGCCGTTGCCGAAGGCGATCTCCCTGCCGCCGTCGCGAGCCGCGATGTTGGAGACGAGAATGAACTTGTTCGACAGCGCCGCGCCCTCATCCTGAGCAGCCCCGGAGGGGCGTGTCGAAGGACGGGTGACGAAGCATTTCTGGTTGGCGCGGATGGTGAGGCGGATGACTTCCGGCGGAATGGCCAGAAACTCCTCCTCGAACTCGCCCATCAGCACGACAGGCCATTCGACCAGACCGGAGACTTCCTCCAGCAGGCCCTCGTCCTCGACCAGCTCCAGCCCGGAGGCGAAGGCGAGATTATGCGCGTCCTGCGCGATGATCTCCTTGCGGCGCTCGGCGTCGAGAACGACGAAAGCCTTTTCCAGCTTGTCGACATAGTCCTCGAAGCGGCGCACCTTGATCGGCTGGCCGTCGCTCAGGAAACGGTGGCCGTAGGTGACGTTGCCGGACTTGATCCCGTCCACATCGAAATCGATGACCTTGGTTTCCTCGGTCTCGGGGCCGAAGGTGCAGAGGATCGATTGCAGCGGGCGCACCCAACGCAAGCTGCCCGGCTTGGCCGACGCCGCGCCCCAGCGCATGGATTTCGGCCATGGGAAAGTGCGGATCGTCTGCGGCACGAGTTCGGCGACGATGTCTTCCGCCGCGCGGCCGGGCTTGGTCAGATGGGCGACATAGAAATCGCCTTTCTTGGGGTCGGAATGGACATGGGCCTGGCTCACGTCGGTCAGCCCGGCCTTGCGCAGGAAGCCGGCGATGGCCTGTTCGGGGGCGGTGACGGACGGACCCTTGACGTCCTCGTGCACGTCCTTGGAGCGCACCGTCAGCCCGCGAATGTCGAGCGCCAGACGGCGCGGCGTCCAGTAGGCGGTGGCGGCTTCGTAGGTGAGGCCGGCTTCGACGAGGCCGTCGGTGATCATCTTTTTCAGATCGCCGGCGGCCTTGCGCTGCATGCGCGCGGGGATTTCCTCGGAGAAAAGTTCGAGAAGAAGATCAGGCATTACTCGCCCTCACGCTTGAAATTGAAACCACCGGCGTCCGTCAGCAAAAACGCCTCGCCGCACTGGCGCGCGAGGTTGCGCACGCGCAGAATGTAGCTCTGGCGCTCGGTGACGGAGATGACGCCGCGCGCATCCATCAGGTTGAAGACGTGGCTGGCCTTGATGCACTGGTCGTAAGCCGGAAATACGCATTTGTGCAGCGAGTTTTCACCGGTGGAGCCTGCCTTCAGGATCGCCGCGCATTCGCGTTCGGCGTCGATGAAATGCTGGTGCAGCACGTCGGTGTTCGCCATCTCGAAGTTGTAGCGGGAATATTCCTGCTCGGCTTGCAGGAACACGTCGCCATAGGTGACCTTGTCCGCGCCTTCGAGGCCGTTGAAGTTGAGGTCGTAGACATTGTCCACGCCCTGCACATACATGGCGAGGCGTTCGAGGCCGTAGGTCAGTTCGCCGGAAACAGGCGCGCATTCGATGCCGCAGACCTGCTGGAAATAGGTGAACTGCGACACTTCCATGCCGTCGCACCAGCATTCCCAGCCGAGACCCCACGCGCCGAGCGTCGGGCTTTCCCAGTCGTCCTCCACGAAGCGCACGTCATGCAGCGTCGGATCGAGGCCGATGGCGCGCAGCGAGCCGAGATAAAGCTCCTGAAGGTTCGGCGGCGACGGCTTGATGATGACCTGATACTGGTAATAATGCTGGAGGCGATTGGGGTTTTCGCCGTAGCGGCCGTCCTTGGGACGGCGCGAGGGCTGCACATAGGCCGCCCGCCACGGGCGCGGTCCGAGCGAGCGCAGCGTGGTCGCCGGATGAAATGTGCCCGCACCCACTTCCATGTCGTAAGGCTGCAAAATGGCGCAGCCTCGCTCCGCCCAGTAATTGTGGAGCGTGAGGATCAGACCCTGAAAGGACCGGGTAGGATGCAGATTATCGGGCAACGAACGCGACACGGGCGGACCTCGTGATTGAAAGGATGGCCCGGTCTAAGCAGGATTTCCGAAAAGTGGCAACCGGTTTTCGGATAAAATCCTGCCGGATCATTGTCCGTCCGGCAGGGTCAGGCGCGGCGGGGGCGGCGCAGGGCAAAAACCCCGCGCCGCGCAGGCGTTAATCGGCCTTGGGCTTGTCGGGTGCTGCGGGAGCGGCCGGCGCGGGCTGCTGCTGGTCCGGCTTCTTGTCTTCCGGCTGCTTCTGCTCCGGCTGGGGCGCGGCGGGCTGCGTCCCGGTCGGCTTCGACTCGTCCGGCTTGGGCGCTTCGGGCTTCTGCTGATCGGCAGGCTTGTTCTGATCGGGCTTTGTCGCGTCGGGCGTCTGCGGTGCGGCAGGCTTCTGCGCTTCCGGCTGCGGCGCGGGTTCGGCAGGCTTTTGCTCCGCCGGTTTCTGGTCGGGTTTCTGGCCGGACTTGCCGGCATCGGTGGAAGGCTGGCCCGGAAGGTCGGGCAGGCCCTTTTTCAGCTTTTCCTGAATCTGGGCCAGCTCGTCCGGTTCCGGCTTGCCGGCGATGGCGTGGTGCCACTGGAACGTCGCTTCCAGCTGGCGGCCGACGCGCCAGTAGGCGTCACCCAGATGGTCGTTGAGGGTCGGGTCTTCCGGGCGCAGCCTGACGGCCTTTTCCAGTTCCGTCACCGCCCGATCGTACTGGCCGAGCTTGTAATAGGCCCAGCCGAGCGAATCGATGATGTAGCCGTCCTGCGGGCGCAGTTCGACCGCCTTGCGGATCATGGCAAGCGCCTTGTCGAGATGGATACCCCTGTCGACCCACGAATAGCCGAGATAGTTGAGCACCTGCGGCTGGTCGGGATGGAGTTCCAGCGCCTTGTCGAAATTGGGCTCCGCCTTGTCCCATTGATTGATCCGCTCATAGGCAATGCCGCGCTGGTAGAAGATCGTCCAGTCCTGACGCTGCGGCGTCTTCAACTGCGCGACCGCCGCGTCGTAGACCTTGGCGGCCTCGGCGAAATTCTTGTCCTGCGCATAGACGCCGCCCAGCGCAAGGTAGGTGCGCATGTCGGTCCGGTCGCGGTCCAGCAGCTTCTTCAACTGGTCGACGGCCTCCGCGTCCTTGTTTTCGTCGGCGAGGTTCAGCGCGCGCTGCATTTCGGCATCGCGGCGATAGGGTGAATTTTCCGGCACGCGGCCATAATAATCCACCGCCTTTGCGGGCTGGCGCAGCTTGGCCGAAATATCGCCGAGCTGGTAAAGCGTGGCGTCGTTGTCGGGGCGCAGCGGCAGCGACATCTGCAAATAAAGCTTGGCGAAGGCCTCCCCGCCGCTGCGGTTGATGGCGCTGGCCAGCGTATAGAGCACTTCCGCCACACCCTGCTGCGGGGTGGAGACCAGCCGGCCGAACTTCTGGCCCGCCTCGATCTTCTCGCGCATCTCGGTCAGCGTCATGCGGCCGTTGAGAAGCTCCTCGGCTTCCTTCAGCGTCTTGATCGCACCGTCCTTGTCGCCCTGTCGCAGCTTGAACGAGGCATAGGCCATGACGGCGCGCTCATAGGTGTCGGGCGCCGCCGCGCCGCCGGGGCGGTCGTCCACCGCCTGCTGGTAATATTCGGCCGCTTCCTGCGTGCGGCCCGCCATGTCGGCGATCAGCCCGGCATTGTAGCTGCGGAACAGGCCGTACCATTCCGGCCCCTGAATGTTGCCGATATCGCTGAGCGCCTGCCGGGGATTGCCCTGCCCGGCCTTGATCCAGGCATCGATGAAGGCGGCGGCAAAACGGTCCATGTCGGTGGGGGACGGATAGCTGAGCAGCGGGGCAACCTTGCGATACTGCTTGCGCGAGACCGCCTGAACCGCCAGCGCAAGGCGCGCGAAGCGCTGTATGTCGGGATCGTTGCGCAGTTCCTGCGCCAGCGGCAGCGCTTCCTTGAAACGGCCGTCCGTCAGGAGGACCAGCAGGAGATCCTGCTTGATCTGGCCGTTCCTCGGCTCGAAGGCCATGGCCTGCCGGTAGAAGTCGATCGCCGTGCCGAGATTGTTGTCGGCCTCGGCGGTGCGGGCGGCGAGGAAAGCGCCTGCGAAAGACCCCGCGCGAACCACGTCCTGAGCTGGCGCGGCCGCTGTCTTCGCCATCGCCGCATCGGGTCCGACGCCGGGAATCGCACCGGACAGCGCCGTGCCTGCCAGAGCCAGCAGAAGCAAACCGTAAAGCGGGCGTCGTATCGATCCTTGCCGCATAAGGCCCTATCCTTTTTCAATCCGTTCGTTTCACCGCAACAGGCACGTCAAGCATGGCCTTTTTGCGATTGCGGAGCAAGAAAGCATCGGCCGAGACGAATGCCTCTCCCCCGGATCGGTTCCCGAAAAAACACAATCGCCGGAACCGACCCTTTTTGCTTTCGCAGCATGTCTTTATCCCGAAACCGGTTCCCACTTTTGGGAGACATGCTTGCCCTCCGCGGGCGCGAGATCAGTTGACGCGGCTGATGCAGAAATCAATCACCTCGATGAGCGCGCTTTTTTCCGGCGTCGCCTTCAGCGGCGCCAGCGCGTCACGGGCGATCTCGCCGAAATGACGCGCGCGCTGCACCGTGTCGGCCAGCGCGCCGTGCTTCGTCATCAGGCCGATGGCCTTCTCCAGGGAGGCGTCGTCGCTCGCGCCGTCCTCGATGGCGGTCTTCCAGAAGGCACGTTCCCCGTCGGTGCCGCGGCGATAGCTGAGGATCACCGGCAGCGTGATCTTGCCCTCGCGGAAATCGTCGCCGACATTCTTGCCGAGATCGGCGGCGGTGCCGCCATAATCCAGCGCGTCGTCGACAAGCTGGAAGGCGAGGCCGAGATTGAGGCCGTAGGAGCGCAACGCCACGCGGTCGGCGCGGCTGGCGGCCGCGATGATGGGGCCGACTTCGGCCGCGGCCGAGAACAGCGCCGCCGTCTTGGCCTTGATGACGGCCAGATATTCGTCCTCGGTGGTCTCCATGTTCTTGGCGGCGGCAAGCTGCATCACCTCGCCTTCCGCGATGACGGAAGCCGAGGTCGCCAGCACGTCGAGCGCGTCGAGCGAGCCGACGTCGACCATCATCTTGAAGGCCTGCCCGAGCAGGAAATCGCCGACGAGCACGCTCGCCTGATTGCCCCAGATCATGCGCGCGGTGCGCTTGCCGCGGCGCAGGTCGCTCTCGTCCACCACGTCGTCATGCAGCAGCGTCGCCGTGTGCATGAATTCGACGGCGGTGGCGAGCCGCACATGGCTGTCGCCCTGATAGCCGAACATGCGCGCAGCGGCGATGGTCATCATCGGCCGCAGGCGCTTTCCTCCCGAAGAAATCAGGTGATTGGCCACTTCGGGGATCATTTCGACATCGGAACCGGCGCGGGCGAGGATCATCTCGTTCACGCGCGCCATGTCGGCGCCGGTCAGATCGACGAGCGGCTGTACCGAGCCTTCCTGCTTCTGCTTTCCGTCGAGATTGAGAACCACACCCAAATCCATTACTCCATCATCGGGCCGCACCATATTGAAGCGGGCCGCAATGCTCAAGACCGCATCCGATTTTTCCCGCCTGTTCACCATTGAAGGCCGCTGTTGTCAATGTGGCCCATTCGCTACACAGTGTTGTGATGATCGAACTTATACGCACAAACGATTCCGTCCTGATCTCCTTCGCCGAAGCCCTGATGAAGGATGCAGGTATTCCCTATCTGGTCGCCGATACCAATATGAGCATCATCGAGGGATCGCTCGGCGTGCTGCCGCGCCGCCTTCTGGTGGAGGCCGGGCGGGCGGCGCAGGCGCGGCGAATCCTGGCCGACGCCGGCATGGAAGGAGAATTGCGCCCCTGATGGAAAGTGTGATGGAAAGCATGACCCGCGAGACGCTGCCGGAAACGCTCGATGTGTTCCATCGCGGCGCGTTCCATCTCGTGCAGCCCGCGCTGAAAGGGCACCGTTCCGGTGTGGACGCCATGATTCTGGCGAGCGCCGTGCCTGACGGTTTCGCCGGACGGCTCGCCGATCTCGGCAGCGGCGCGGGCGCGGCGGGGCTGGCGGTCGCCGCGCGCTGCAAGGGCGCCGAGGTGACGCTCGTGGAACGCTCGCCCTTCATGGCGGCTTTCGCGCGCCGGACATGCGCCCACCCGCTGAACGCGGCGCTGGCCGGCCGTGTCGGCGTCCTCGAAGCCGACGTGACGCTGACCGGCAAGGCGCGGCAGGCGGCGGGGCTTGCCGATAACGGCTTCGACTTCGCCATCATGAACCCGCCCTTCAACGAGGCCGCCGACCGGCGCACGCCCGATCCGCTGAAAGCCGAGGCGCATGTCATGCCGGACGGCATGTTCGGCCAATGGACGCGCACGGCCGCGGCGATCGTGAAACCCGGCGGCGGTCTGGCCGTCATCGCCCGGCCCGGCTCGATCGGCCCGATCCTCGATGCGCTTTCAGGCCGCTTCGGCGCCCTGAAAATCGTGCCCGTGCATCCGCGCGCCGAAAGCGCGGCCATCCGAATCGTCGTCGCCGGAACACGCGGCAGCCGCGCGGGCCTCTCGCTCATGCCGGCCCTTGTCCTGCACGGGAGCGAAGGCCACGGCTTCACCCCGCGCGCCGATGCGATCAACAACGGACAGGCAGGCCTGTTTTGAATAGACGTACTCCCCTCACCTTTCTGCGCCACTTTCTGGACAGCGAGGCCGCCGGCGGCCTCGTGCTGATGGCGGCGGCGGCGCTGGCGCTCGTCGTCGCCAACTCGCCGCTTTCATCCGCCTATTTCGGCGCGCTTCACGCCGCCATCGGGCCGCTCAGCCTCGAACACTGGATCAACGACGCACTGATGGCCGTGTTCTTCCTGCTGGTGGGGCTGGAGATCAAGCGCGAGATGCTGGAGGGGCAACTGGCCAACTGGCCGGGCCGCCTGCTGCCCGGCATCGCGGCGGCGGGCGGCGTGGCGCTGCCCGCGCTTCTTTTCGCCGCGCTCAACCATGCCGATCCGGCACGCATACGCGGCTGGGCGGTGCCATCGGCCACCGATATCGCCTTCGCGCTCGGCGTGCTGTCGCTGCTCGGGTCCCGCGTGCCGTCGAGCCTCAAGGTCTTTCTTGCGACGCTTGCCATCCTCGACGATCTGGCGGCGGTCGTCATCATCGCCATCTTCTATACGGCGGAACTCTCCTTCCCCTATCTGGGCGCGGCCTTCGCGGCGGCGGCCGTCCTTTTCGCCATGAACCGCATGGGCGTGACGAAGCTTCTGCCCTATCTCGTGGGCGGCGCGGTGCTGTGGTTTCTCGTGTTCAATTCCGGTATTCACGCAACGGTAGCGGGTGTCGTCACTGCGCTGGCGATCCCGCTGAAAACGCGCGCGGACATCCCCGGCAAAAACACGATTGCGGACGCAAAACCGGGTTCCACTTTTGCTGCAATCGCTTCGCCGCTGCACCGGCTCGAACATGCGCTGGCTCGGCCCGTCGCCTTCTTCATCGTGCCGATCTTCGGCTTCGCCAATGCCGGCATTTCCTTCACCGGCCTCGGTGCCTCGGTCATGACCGACACGCTCACGCTCGGCATCCTGCTCGGCCTGTTCCTCGGCAAGCAGTTCGGCGTCTTCGGCGCGGCATGGCTCGCCATCCGCACGGGGCTGGCGCAGAAGCCCGCGGGCGCAAGCTGGACGCAGCTTTACGGCGTGGCGGTGCTGTGCGGCATCGGCTTCACCATGAGCATCTTCATCGGCCTTCTTTCCTTCCCCTCCGACCATATGCAGGCGGAAATGAAGATCGGCGTGCTGGCCGGGTCCGTCCTTTCCGCGCTCTGCGGCTATGCGCTCCTGCGCCGCGCCGCACGGCGCAGGGACTGAAGGCCGACGCCAAGAAAAATCCGCCGCCACCTTTGTGTTTCCCGCATTGTTTCCTACATTGCGGCTGAACCATCTTTTGTTTGAGCATCGGAAATATCCGAAAACCGGTTCCCACTTTTCGGTCCGATGCTCTATCCATTCCGTTCGGAGCCTGCCTTGCCCGGTCTGCTGACGCGCCTCATTCCCCGCCGCTTTCGCGGCAACAATGTCGAAATCCCCGTCGTGCGCCTGCACGGCGCCATCATGGCCCAGAGTTCGATGCTGCGGCCCATGCTGTCGCTGGAGAGCGTGGCGGCCGTGCTGGAAAAGGCCTTTTCCCGAAAGGGCTCGCCGGCGGTCGCCATCGCGCTCAATTCACCCGGCGGCTCGCCGGTGCAGTCGCGCCTGATCTACCGGCGCATCCGCGATCTTGCCGCCGAGCACAACAAGAAGGTCTTCGTCTTCGTCGAGGACGTGGCCGCTTCCGGCGGCTACATGATCGCGCTGGCGGGCGACGAGATCATCGCCGATCCCTCCTCCATCGTCGGCTCGATCGGGGTGGTTTCGGCCTCGTTCGGCTTTCCCGAGCTTCTGAAGAAGATCGGCGTGGAGCGGCGCGTCTATACGGCGGGCCGGAACAAGGTGACGCTCGATCCCTTCCAGCCGGAAAAGAAGGCGGATGTCGATCGGCTGAAGGCCCTGCAACTCGAAATCCACCAGACCTTCATCGAGATGGTGCGGGAACGGCGCGCGGGCAGGCTCGTCGCCGATGCCGATCTCTTCACCGGCCTGTTCTGGACCGGAACGCGGGCGCTGGAGCTCGGCCTTGTCGACGGGCTGGGCGACATGCGCTCCGTGCTGCGCAAGGCTTATGGCGACAAGGTGAAGCTGGAACTCGTCCCGTCCCGGCGCGGACTGCTCGGCCGCAAGCTGCCCGGCGTGGGGCTCTCCCGCCTCGAACCGGCGGCGCTCGCCGCCGGGCTCGGCGACGGTTTGCTCTCGGTCGCGGAAGAAAAAGCGCTCTGGGGACGCTACGGGCTTTGAATTTCATGGCCGCGCCATGATATGATGGTAGCGATATGGGATGGGCCGCGTTTCGCGCCCGTCGGGTTCAGGCGCACGAGCCGATACACAAGACGAAGCACTTCCAGTGAAACAGGAACCGGCTTGGCGTTCGGAAATGTGTGAGACGAAAAGGATTTGGCCATGCCACAGCTCATCTTCCTGGCTCTGATCGCCTTCGCGGCGTGGTACGCCTACCGCTCGTTCAAGCGCGAGGCCGCGCGTGTGTCGCAGCGTGTGCGTCAGGCCGAAAAGGAAGCGAAGAACCGCGCGAACGGCACGCTGGTGCAGGACCCCAAGACGGGCGAATATTACGTCCGCAAGGATTGATCCGCTGCATCGCGATGAATGAAAGCCTGCTTGCCTCCCGTCCCGACGCTCCCCTTGATGCGCTTGGGGCCGTCACCCGTCTCGCCCCCGCGAAGATCAATCTGGCGCTGCATGTCACCGGGCGGCGCGGCGACGGCTATCATCTGCTCGACATGCTGGTGGCCTTCGCCTCCCATGGCGACCTTATCCGTGTGACGGGTGCCGATGCGGACGGTTTTTCGGTCGGCGGCCGCTTCGCCGCCTCCGTGCCGCCGGACGGCGGCAATCTCGTTCTGAAGGCGCGCGACGCCCTGCGCGCGCTCGATGGCCGCGATCTTCCGCCCGTCGCCATCCATCTGGAAAAGAACCTGCCGGTGGCGTCGGGCATCGGCGGCGGCTCCAGCGACGCGGCGGCGACACTGCTGGCGCTCGACCGGTTCTGGGATCTCGGCCTCGGCTTCGGGCAGCTCGCCGCACTCGGCCTGACGCTGGGCGCGGATCTGCCCATGTGCCTGCACGGGGCGGCACATGGCACGCCGCTTTCGGCATCCGGTATCGGTGAGGATTTGCGCCCGCTCGAATGCCTGCCGGCTCTGCCCATGCTGCTCGTCAACGACGGCACGGCGCTGGCCACGCCGGACGTGTTCCGTGCGCTGACCCGGCGCGACAATCCGGCCCTGCCCGCGTTTCTCGCCGGTTCCAGCGATATAGAGGCGCTCTGCGCCGGTCTCGGCGCCACGCGCAACGATCTCCTGCCCGCGGCCCTCGCTCTCGCGCCGCGCATCGGCGACAAGCTCGCCCGCCTCAAAGCGAGCGGCGCGCTCCATGCGCAAATGTCCGGCTCCGGCGCGACATGCTTCGCCATTTTCGCCGACGACGACGCCTTGCAGGCGGCAGCGGCGCGCATCGCGCGGGCACAGCCGGACTGGTTCGTGCTGCCCACCCGCACCGTGGCGTCGGCCGTCTGACGGTTCGTCAGCTTCGATAGAGACCGATCTCCGCTTTCAGCCGCACAAGTCTGAAGCGGCGCGGCAGATCGGCGAAGGCGACACCTTCGAGAAGCGGCGGCCGCACCGTCTCCAGCCTCGCCAGCAGCCCGGCCTCCATGCCCCCGCCGCCGAATATTTTCCTGAAAGCGCCTGTCCCCGCCGCCGTGAAACGCGCCGGAGCGCCGCTCGTTTCCATATGGTTGCGCGCCGCGGCTTCCCAGCCCGGCTGCGGCAGCGCGCCGGGTTGCAGCAAAAGCACCCAGTCCGTCACGATTTCGGCCAATGCCGCCCCGATCCGCCCGGCCTCGAAAAAGGCGCAGCCCGCGCCCGCCGCCGCCAGCGCCGTATCGTCGCGGGAGCCATGGTCGATCACCGTCACGCGGCGCACGAGCCCGTCCACCACCGCCGGCACCAGCGCCGACAGCGTATGAGCGAGCGGTTTCTCCGAATCGCGCGTTTCGATGAGCACGGACAACATGCCCGTCTTCTATCGCAGGCGGCGGACAACGCCAAGTGACGCGCATTATGTTCTTGATTTGTTCCCAATTCTGAGATAGGAATAGATTCATCAAAAACGGAGCACCGATTCCGCAGGGAGAGAATGATGGAAGCCATTCAGCACGCGGACATTATCGGCAAGGCGGATCACGCCGCCTTCGGCGCGGGCCGTGCCGATCACGCGAATGCGCTGCTCGGCGAGGCGGGCCTGCGCATAGACCATGCGCGGCGGCGCGGACGCGGGGCGGGCATCAATCCGTCCGGGCGCTTCGAGCCGGTGACGCGGCAGGATTTCGACGATGGCTGGACGACGCTGGAAGAACTGCCGCCCTTCCGCACCGATGTGCAGGTGGAGAAGCCGCGCAGCATCATCACCCGCAACGATTCGCCCGATATCGGCTTCGACCGCTCGATCAATCCCTATCGCGGCTGCGAGCATGGCTGCATCTATTGCTTCGCGCGGCCGACCCACAGCTATATGGGGCTTTCCGCCGGCCTCGACTTCGAAACGCGCCTGTTCGCCAAGCCGGACGCGCCGCGCCTTCTGGAGAAAGAGCTGGCCAAGCCCGGCTATCAGCCCAAGACCATCGCCATCGGCACCAATACCGACCCCTACCAGCCCATCGAGAAGAAATGGCGCATCATGCGCGAGATTCTGGAAGTGCTGGAGACGGCCAATCATCCGGTCGGCATCGTCACCAAATCGGCGCTGGTGGTGCGCGACATCGACATATTGAGCCGCATGGCCGAAAAGGGCCTCGCCAAGGTGGCGCTTTCGGTGACGACGCTCGACGCACGTATGGCGCGCGGCATGGAGCCGCGGGCCGCCACGCCGAGCCTGCGCCTGCAAGCGATCCGCAAGCTCACCGATGCCGGCATCCCGGTTTCGGTGATGATGGGGCCGGTCATTCCCGGCATCAACGACCACGAGATCGAGCGCATCCTCGACGCGGCTTATGCGCAGGGCGCGCGCGAGGCGGGCTATGTGCTGCTGCGCCTGCCGCTGGAAGTGGCGCCGCTGTTCAAGGACTGGCTGCTGCGCAACCATCCCGACCGCTACCGGCACGTCATGTCGCTGCTGCGCTCCATGCGCGACGGCAAGGATTACGACGCCGAATGGGGCAAGCGCATGCGCGGCACCGGTCCCTATGCCTGGCAAATCGGCCGCCGTTTCGAGATCGCTGCGCGCAAGCTCGGTTTCAACACCCAGCGCCTGCGCCTGCGCACCGACCTGTTCGCGCCGGTGCAGAAAGGCGGTAGACAACTGTCCCTGTTCTGATCTGAGTTGACCCCGCATTTCCGCCCGTCCCCTTTCGGGCGGAAGGGTTCCCGCCCCGCGCCAGTCCTCTTGGGCCGGAACCCTTGCGGAGAATCGGAAGCAATGCGAGCATCGCCGCCTCATGAAACGCTCGGCTTCTGATTCTCCGCTTCTCTTCGACCTGCCCGTCGCGCCCGATTTTTCCGAGGAGGAAAGATTGCTGGCGCGGGGCCTGCGCCATATCGCCGGGCTGGACGAGGCCGGTCGCGGGCCGCTGGCGGGCCCGGTGGTGGCCGCCGCCGTGGTGCTGGACGCGGGCGACCTGCCGGAGGGACTGGACGATTCCAAACGCCTCACCGCGAGGCGCCGCGAGGCGCTCTATGAAACGATCCTCGCAAGGGCGCTCACCGTCTCGGTGGCAAGCGTGGCCGCGCGCGGCATCGATGCGAGCGATATCCGCAAGGCCTCGCTCGAAGCCATGCGCCGCGCCGCAGCCGGCCTCACGCTTTCGCCCTGTCATGCGCTGATCGACGGGCGCGACGTGCCGCCCGGCCTCGCCTGCCCCGGCACGGCTCTGGTGAAAGGCGACCAGCGCTCCGTCTCCATCGCCGCCGCTTCCATTGTCGCCAAGGTCACGCGCGACCGCATGATGGCCCGCGCCGGGTTCGTCCATCCCGCCTACGGTCTGGAAATCCATGCCGGCTATGCCACGGCGCAGCATCGCGCGGCCATCGAGAGCGCCGGTCCGGTACCCGGCCTGCACCGCTACAGTTTCGCGCCCATCAGGACTCTATGCCCTGAACCGCAGCGCAGCGATCCGTCAGAAAATCGATGAGCAGGCGGATGCGCTGCATCTCGGCCTGCCCCGGCGCGATCAGGAGGCTCAGCGGCACAGGCGCGACGGTCCATCCCGGCAGAAGGGCGACGAGTTCGCCGGATTCCAGCAGATCGCCAACCAGCCAGTGATGGGCGATACCGATGCCCCGCCCGGCACGCAGGGCCTCGCGTACCGCAAGCCCCTGATCGACGCGCAGGCGGCCTGAGCAGCGCATGGTGTAGCTTTCCCCGCCCGGACCGGCCAGAACGAGCCGGTCGTTGTCGGAGAGACGCATCATGGTGACGAAATCGACCGCTTCCAGTTGCTCCGGCCTTTGCGGCAAGGTCCCGAACAGGCCGGCGCGTGCCACCAGCAGGCGCCGCGACCAACCCAGACGCCGCATCTTCAGGGAACTGTCCTCCAGAGCGCCCATGCGGACGGCAAGGTCGATCCCCTCCTCCACCAGATTGACGCGCTCGTCGGTGAGATGCAGATCGATGGACACATCGGGATAGGCATCCTGAAAGTCGAACAGGATATGCGTCAGGTGCATGGTGCCGAAAGCGAGCGTCGCCGAAATGCGGATCTTGCCCGCCGGCCTGCCGCCCGATCCGCGCACTTCATCGCCCGCGCGCTCCACGAGACGGAGAATATCGAGACAATGGCGATAATAGGCGTGTCCTTCCCCGGTCAGCGCCACCTGCCGCGTCGTGCGGCTCACGAGCGCCACGCCCAACGCCTCCTCCAACTGGCGAAGCTGGCGCGATATGGTGGACTGTCCCCTGCCGGTCTCACGCGCCACGGCGGAGAGGCTTCCGCGCTCCGCCACGCGCACGAAACAGCGCATCAGTTCCAGCGACACTTCCGGCCTATCCATTTTTCGGCATTATCCTATCCATTTCATTCGTCTAACGGATAGCATCTATCGGGCCTAAATTCATGTCTCCATCCCGAACAACGGAGAAAATCATGAATGTCCTGATCGTTTTCGCCCATCCCGAACCCCAGTCGCTCAATGCTTCACTGCGCGATATCGCTGCCGAGGAACTGAAAGCGCAGGGTCACACTGTCCGGGTTTCCGACCTTTATGCCATGGGCTGGAAGTCTGAAGTGGATCGCGCTGACTTCCCTTCGTTGACACCCGGCGAAAGGCTCATGCCGGCCGCAGCCTCAAAACGTGCTTTCCACGAAGGCACGCTCACGGAAGACGTCAAGGCCGAGATCGAAAAGCTTCTCTGGGCCGATATGCTGATCCTGCAATTTCCGCTCTGGTGGTTCGCCATGCCCGCCATCCTGAAGGGCTGGGTAGACCGCGTGTTCGCCTACGGCTTTGCCTATGGCGTCGGCGAACACAGCGACAAGCGCTGGGGCGACCGCTACGGCGAGGGAAGGCTTGCCGGCAAGCGCGCCATGCTGATCGTCACCGCGGGCGGTTGGGAGGAGCACTATGCGCCGAGGGGAATCAACGGCCCCATCGACGACCTGCTGTTCCCCATCAATCACGGCATCCTCTACTATCCCGGCTACGACGTGCTGCCGCCTTTCGTGACCTACAGCACCGACCGCTTCAACGAGCAGCGCTTCGAAGCGGCGAGCGAAAGCCTGCGCGACCGGATGCGGACGCTCGAAACGACACCGCCCATTCCTTACCGGCAGCAGAACGGCGGCGATTACCGCATCCCCACCATGGAGCTTCGCCAGGGGCTGGAGCGGCCGGGCGCGCAGGGCTTCGGCCTGCATGTGCGATAAAAGCGCATCCCGAGAAGGGCGATGCGGTTTTCGGGACCGGGGGCGCAAAGCACGAATCACCAAACGCAAAAACGCCGCCCCGAAAGGGCGGCGTTTTTTCAATGTCCATATGAACCCAACTAGTGGTTTTTACGCATGTCGTTATCGCAAAACCGGTTCCCACTTTTGCGCGACATGCTTTAGTTGAGGTTGGATTTCACCTGCGTCAGCGCATCCTTGAACAGGCTGCCGGACAGCTTCGCATCCATCTTGTCGGAGACGATCCTGCCTGCCGCGGCGACCGCCAGATCGACGGCGGAGGTACGCACCGCGTTGATGGCGTCGGTCTCGGCGGTGGCGATCTTCTGCTCGGCCAGCTTGTTGCGGCGCACGACATATTCCTCGGTGGCGCGCTTGGCATCTTCCAGCAGCGCCTTGGCCTCGCGCTCGGCGGCGGCGACGATGTCGCCCGCTTCCTTCTCGGCTTCCTTGCGCTTGCGGTGATACTCGGCCAGAAGCTGCTGCGCTTCCTCGCGCAGCGTGCGCGCTTCCTCAAGTTCCTTGCGGATGCGGTCGGCGCGCTCGTCCAGCGCGCGGCCCAGCGCCGACGGAACCTTCAGATAGACGAGGACGGCGAGGAAGATGACAAGGGAAATAAAGGCCCAGAATGTGGCCCAGGCTGTGGCGTCCATGGTGCTCTTCCTCTCCTCAGGCGTTCGCGGCCTTGATGCCCTTGACGGCAGCCGACACTGCGGCCTTGTCGGCCTTGCTGCCGAGAAGCTGCTCGACGATCTGGGCCGTGGTTTCCTCGGCGATGACGCCGACGTCGCTCATGGCCTTGGCCTTGATCGCGGCGATGCGCGCCTCGGCCTGTTTCAGCTTTTCTTCCAGCGCGGCCTCGGCGGCACTGCGCTCGGCATCGGCCTCGCCCTTGCCCTTTTCACGCGCGGCCTCGGCGATCGCGGCGGCCCGGCTGCGGGCCTCCGACAATTCGCGCTCATAGGCGACGATGGCGCTGTCGGCGTCCTGCTTGAGACGGCTGGCCTGTTCCAAATCCTGCGCGATACGGTCGCGGCGGGACTCGATCACGCCGCCGATGCGCGGCAGAACCACGCGCGACATGAAGAGGTAGAAAAGCCCGAAGGTGATCGCCAGCCACAGTATCTGCGATGCGAAATGGCTGGAATCGAACGGAGGAAATGCGACTTCGCCGTGTCCGGCTTCATGCGCAACCCCGGTTTCGGTATGCACGGCATCATTTGCGCCGGCGGTGGGCGCCGATTGCTGATCGGTGGCGGTCTGGGCAAACGCCGTGGACACGAACATCCCGTTTTCCCCTGGCTATCGGCATGGATCCGGTTCGGGGATCATGCCTGTAATGACTTCACATGCAAAGGCCGGCCGCGCCTGCATCCGCGAAAGGGCATGATTGCCGCCGGTCGGCCGCAAGATCATGCCCGGACGATGCCGCGCGGCAGGCCGCTTTCGCAGCCTTTGTATCAGACGGCGAAGAGGAGCAGAAGCGCGATGAGCAGCGAGAAGATGCCCAGAGCTTCCGTCACGGCGAAGCCGAAAATCAGGCGGCCGAACTGGCCGTCGGCGGCAGACGGGTTGCGCAGCGCGCCGGAAAGATAGCTGCCGAAGATGTTGCCGAGGCCGATACCGGCTCCGCCCATGCCCAGGCACGCGATGCCGGCACCGATGTACTTTGCTGCTTCCGCTTCCATGTTAAGCTCCTTCTGGATTGAAATAAGCGCGGATTTCAGTTCTGGCGGTCGCCCGCCGGTTGAAACGTCTTGGCGGTCGCCCGCCGGTTGGAATTCAGTGTCCCGGATGCAAGGCGTCGTTGATGTACATGCAGGCGAGGACAGTGAAGACGTAGGCCTGGAGGAAGGCCACGAGGACTTCGAGCGCAGTGATCGCCACCGTCATCAGGAGCGGCAGCACGGCGCCGCCGATGCCCCAGATGTTGCCCAGCGCGGCGAGCGTCACCACGAAGCCGGCGAAGACCTTGAGCGTGATGTGGCCGGCCAGCATGTTGGCGAACAGACGAACCGACAGGCTGATCGGGCGCGACAGGAACGAGATCACCTCGATCATCACAACCAGCGGCATCAGCACCACCGGCACGCCGCTCGGCACGAACAGCTTGAGGAAGCCGAGGCCGTGCTTGAAAAAGCCGTAGACGATGACCGTGCCGATCACCAGGATCGCCAGCGCGAAGGTGACGATGATCTGGCTCGTCACCGTGTAGAAATACGGGACCAGGCCGAGGAAATTCGCCACCAGCACGAACATGAACAGCGAGAAGATGAAGGGGAAGAACTTCATGCCCTTCGAGCCGGCGGAATCGCGCAGGCTGGTCGCCACGAATTCATAGGCCATTTCCGAGACGGATTGCAGCCGTGTCGGGATCAGGTTGCGGCCCGAGGAGGTGAAGTAGAGGAAGGCCGAAGTCAGCACCACCGTCGCGACCATGAAGGCGGCGACATTGGTGAACGACAGGTCCACGCCGCCCGCGTGAATGGGAATCCACTGGATGATATGGAATTGATGGATCGGATCGACCTTACCGCTCGCCACCTTGAACCTCGTCTGCCGTTCCTGCCCGAAGGCGTTTCATAAAGGGCCGGATGAGCCCGCCCGTTCACTCAGACTTGAACACACTTTACCGTGAAGTTCGTCAAGTCTTATTTTCGTTCGTCCTTCTCCGCGCTAGTCTTGAAATCGCCTTGTTTGGCGGCCAGACCGGCGGAACGCAGCAGGTTGAGGATACCTGCGGCGAAGCCCAGAAGGAGAAATACGATCAGCCCCCAGGGCGACGTGCCCGCCAGATGATCGATCGTCCAGCCGATCAGCGCACCTACCACGACGCCGGCGACGAATTCGCTCGACAGTTTCATGGCCTGCGCGACGGAACCGGACGTTTTCGGTCGTCCCTCGTCACCGGAAGCCGGACGCTTGAGAACGCCCTTGCGTGCCAGTTCGCCCTCAAGACGATCCAGACGCCGGTCCAGCTCCCCGGAAACGGCCTCCCCCTTCACATTCTCACTTGTACCGGATGGCTTTTCGGGGATTTTCCCGCCCGCCATTGGCAACTCCTCTTTGCAAGAAATGCGGGGTTTCATCCCACTTCCCAAGTTGCGCGCAACATATTGACACACCGCCCGCTAGTCAAGGCGGTGAAGGTGCTGGTCCAAAAGGTTTTTTATCCTTTAAAAACAGTATGTTGACCGCTAGTGCGACTCATTTCCCGGCAAGTGGGTGTCTTTAGCCACAGAATCTCCGGGCAATTCCGGACCGCCGCGCGCGGCTCCCGGCGATGGCCTGCGCGTCGGCACGGGCGACGAGCCAATCCTCTTTCACGCATGTCCTGACCCCGAAACCGGTTCCTGCCTCTGGAATACATGGCTCTCTCAGGCATGTCTTTATCCCAAAACCGGTTCCCACTTTTGGGAGACATGCCTTGGATCAACTCCATCCGCCGCCATAGGTGCGATAGAAGACATGCTGTCCGATGCGTGCCATTTTCTGCATGGTCGGCGCCCAGAACGGCCGCACGTAGGTCGCATGATAATGGGTGGCGGAGCCGACTTCCGGCAGCCAGATCTGGCCCGCCGAGACGGTGCGGGCGACGAGTTTCGCCATGCGCCAATGCGCCGGTTCGGTCACGCGGTGCCTGTGGCCATCGCAGGCGAAGGAAAACTGGCAGGCGTCGCGCCAGTTGCGGTTCTGGTAGACCACGCCGCAGATCGTGTTCGGATAAGCGGGGTTGCGCACGCGGTTGAGCACGACCTGCGCCACCGCCGCCTGCCCCTTGACGCTTTCCCCCCGCGCTTCGAAATAGACCGCCTCGGCGAGGCATTTCTGCTCCTTCGGGCCGAAGGCGGCAGCCGGCAGCGGCGTCGCCGCCCAGCTATGATCCTGCGCGCCGATGGGCGGCACGAAACGGCCCTGATCCGGGTCGGGTTTCAATATGCTTTCGAAGGGAGAGGTCTTGCCGTAATCGGGCGTCGCCGGCGCATAGCCGAGCGCCAGCGAATCGGGCCGGTCGTTGGTAACGAGCTTTGCAAGCTGCACCGGCAGGTCAAGCTTCGACCTCGGCGGCTTCACCGCATGGAAGGCCATGCTGATCTGGACTTCCTTGCCCTCGATCTTCGACCGGGCGAAAGCCATGCGCGCATCGGTCTTTTCCGGCGGGCGCGAGATCAGGCTCACACGGTCGAACATGCTGCCCGCCGTGAAGGCGCGTGCCGGCGCCCTGGGCTCCACCGAGACGAGACGACCCTGCTTGTCGGCGCGGTTGATCCGGTTTTCATCCGGGTTCGGATCGTCCGGCCCGAGCTTCTTCGTATGTCTGCCGCCCGACAGCGCCACACGGCCGATGCCCGGCACCTCGATGCCGTTTTCGGCAGCGTTGCCAGTCACCGTGGTCGCATCCACGAAGGGCATTTCGGCCTGATGGACGGAGCCGACCGGAGCCTTGGCGACATAGGCGGTCCAGCGCGGACGGTTGCCGAGATCGGCCGTAGGCACGAGGCTGGCCATGTCCTGATAGGCGATGGCGCTGGAGTTGAACAGCCAGCCGGATGCGGCGAGCATGAGGAAAAGAAGCGGATGCAGCTTGCCCGCGCGCTCGGCGCGCGGTCGGGCCCTCACCGGGTAATAGCGTCCGTCCGGCGGACAATAACCCGCAACGGGTGCCTGCCATGCCGGCCTCTGCATCCCCGCCCCAGGAAATCCCGACCTGACATATGCCGACCCCGAAGCGGCTCCCGAAGCGGCCTTCCCGCGGCTGAACAGAGATCGCATGAAAGAGGGACGCACCGGACACTCCACTCGAAACAAACAGAAGAACTGCCGCGATCATTAAGTATTAACCTTGATTTATGGTTAACGGAGACTTGTTTACTATTTGAAAATATTTATTAATTTGAGATTAACTCTTATGGCGGGGTTTCTTTTCCCGCATGTCTCCTCCGCGGGACCGGATGGAACGCCGATTGGGATTCCGGCCTGAATTTTACCGCTTCACCGCCCAGCGGCCGATATCGGTGTCCTGCCCGATCAGCGCCAGACCGTTGGCGATGGAATCGAACTGGTTCGAACTCGTCACCATGGCGCCGGCGAAACGCCGCTCGAACAGGGTGCGGATCGCCGGCACGAAGGAGGTGCCTCCGGTCAGGAACACGCGGTCGATACCAGCCGCATCCAGCCCGGCCTTTTCCACCGCCTCGTCCACCGAGCGCGCGATCTGGCCGAGATCGTCGGCGATCCAGTTCTCGAAATCGTTGCGGGTGATATCGGAGCGGATTTCGAAATCGTCGGCCCTGAAATGCAGTTCCGACAGTCTTTCGGAGGACAGGCGCACCTTCAGGTCGGAAACGGCACGATAGATCTCATAACCGTAATCGTTCTCGATCAGGTGGATGAAATGGTCGAGCGGCTCCGGCTCCACCGCCTGCCGGGCAAGCTCGCTCAGTTCGCGGATGGTGGCGGGCGTGTTCATCAGGAACAGCGTGTTCCAGCGCGCGAAATTGGCGTAATAATGGTTCGGCATGGTGAGCCGCTTGCCGAAGGAGCGATATTGTCCGCCCTTGCCCAGAAGCGGCGACACGGCGTTGTCGATGATGCGGTAATCGAACGTGTCGCCCGCGATGCCGAGGCCGGTCTGGCTCAGCGGCGAAAAGCGCAGCCCGCCCGCACCCGTGTCGAAGCGAACGATGGAAAAGTCGCTGGTGCCGCCGCCGAAATCGGCGACCAGCACGGTCGAATCCGCCGTCAGTTCCTGCGCGTAGAAATAGGCCGCCGCGACCGGCTCGTAGACATAATGGATGTCGGTGAAGCCGAAGGCGCGGAACGCCTTTTCATAGCGCTGCATGGCCAACTCCTCGTCGGGCGCACCACCGGCGAAGACCACCGGACGGCCGATCACGACGCGGTTGCCCTTGGGAGGCAGCCGGTCGCCGAGGCGGGCGGCGACGGTTTCGAGAAAGGTCTGCAAGATGTCCTCGAACCTGAAGCGCTTGCCGAAGACCGGCGTGTCGGTGAAGGATTTCGACGCCGCGAAGGTCTTGAAGGATTGCAGCATGCGGGTGGAGTGCGGCGCATTGACGAAGGCGTCCATCGCCCACGGCCCGCTTTCCGCCGTGCGCTCGCCGGTCTCGCGATCCTGCCAGAAGCAGAGGATGGAGCGGTAGCCGGTGATATCGACTCCGTCCTTCGGCACGGTCAAGACCGCCGTGGTCCCGTCCGGATGGCCGAGCGAGAGCACGGTGTTGGTGGTGCCGAAGTCGATCCCCAGCGTCACGCCGTCAAAACGGCTCTGGCCAGCCTTGCTCATCGCAGCACCTTTCCGGGAGAAATTTCGGGAGGCGGCGGAGTAGCAGAGGACGGCCCGCTTCTCAAGCGGCAGCGGAAACATAAAAATGCGAGCGGCGCGTGCGCCGACCGCTACAGCACGCCCGGCGACAGCTTGGCGCGCATGGCCTGCCGGCGGTCGAGCCTTTCGCCGTCGACGATGAAAGTTCCGTCGCCGACGGCGTGGAGGACACGCTTTTCGGCGCGGGCGGGGTCGACATAGGCGGCGAGACCCTCCAGCACCAGAATGCCGTGCCGCTCGATAATGTCGACGACGCGGCATTCGATGTTGGCGAGGCAGTCGCGCACCAGCGGTGCGCCGACATGCTTCGCCCGCTTCGCCGTCAGGCCGAATTTCGCGAATTTGTCGGTGTCCTCACCCGAGCACATGCCGACGCCGATCACCGTGTCGATCATGTCGGCGGTGGGAATGGCGATCACGCATTCGCGGGAGTCGCGAAGCGCCGCATAGGAATAGTTCCACGGGCCGGTGGAGATGGCAAAGGTGGGCGAGAAATCCACCACCATGGTCCATGTGATGGTCATGAGGTTGGGCTTGCGCCCGTCATGGGTGGCGACGAAGGTGACGGGGCCGGACTCCATCAGCGTGAAGGCCTTTTCGAGCGGCAGGGTTTCCATGGCCTTCTCCGGCGGGTGAACCACGTCCATCCTGCCATAGCCGCGCGATAACGAAAAGGCCCGGATCACTCCGGGCCTTTTGCCTATTTCTTCTTTTTCGCGCGCCCCGCGAAGGGGTTGTCGGAAGTGCGCAGCGACAGCCGGATCGGCACGCCCGGCATGTCGAAGGTCTCGCGCAGGCCGTTGATCAGATAGCGCACATAGGATTGCGGCATGGCGTCGGGGCGCGAGCAGGAGACGACGAAGCCCGGCGGGCGCGTCTTGACCTGCGTCATGTATTTCACCTTGAGACGGCGGCCGGAAACGGCCGGCGGCGGCTGGTGGGCGATCACGCCTTCCAGCCAGCGGTTGAGACGGCCGGTGGAGATGCGGCGGTTCCAGATCTCGTGCGTCTTGACCACATTCTCCATCAGCCGGTCGATGCCCTGCCCGCGTTCGCCGGAGATCGGCACGGCGCGAAGCCCTCGCACCTGCGGCAGCAGGCGCGCGGTCTTCTCGTAGAGATCGGCCAGAACCATCTGGCGGTCCTCGATCAGGTCCCATTTGTTGAAGGCGATCACCGGGGCGCGGCCCTCGCGGATGATCAGGTCGGCGATCTGCAAATCCTGCTTCTCGAAGGGGATGGTGGCGTCGAGCACGATGATCACCACCTCGGCGAAGCGGATGGCGCGCAGGCCGTCGGCCACCGACAGCTTTTCGAGCTTTTCCTGCACGCGCGCCTTGCGGCGCATGCCGGCGGTGTCGAACAGCTTGATCTTGCGGCCATGCCATTCCCAGTCGACCGAGATGGAATCGCGCGTGATGCCCGCCTCCGGTCCGGTCAGGAGCCGGTCCTCGCCCAGCATGGTGTTGATCAGCGTCGACTTGCCGGCATTGGGGCGGCCGACGATGGCGATGCGAAGCGGCTTGGTGGCGTCGTAGGCCGGGATTTCCTCTGCATCCGGGTCCTCGATGTCGTCGCCGATCAGGTCGCCCACGGCGGAGGGCGTGAAGGCTTCCGCCTCGGCCTCTTCTTCCTTCTCGTCGGCGAAGACGCGCTCCTCGCCCAGAAGTGCGACGATGGCGTCGCGCAGGTCGGGCATGCCCTGCCCGTGCTCGGCGGAAATCGGGCACGGCTCGCCCAGACCCAACTGGAAGGCGTCGTACATGCCCGCCGAAGCGCCGCGCGCCTCTGCCTTGTTGGCCACCAGCACCACCGGCTTGCCGGAGCGGCGCACCACTTCGGCGAAGGTGTTGTCGGCGGGCGTCAAGCCGTTCTTGGCGTCGATGACGAACAGCACCGCGTCGGCCTCGCCGATCGCGGCCTCGGTCTGGGCGCGCATGCGCGCTTCCAGCGAATCGTTGGCCGCTTCTTCGAGACCCGCAGTATCTATGACCTGAAACTTCAGGTCATAGAGCTTGGCGTCATGGACGCGCCGGTCGCGGGTGACGCCCGGCAGGTCGTCGACCAGCGCCAGCTTGCGGCCGACGAGGCGATTGAACAGCGTGGACTTGCCGACATTCGGCCGCCCGACAATGGCAAGGGTGAAGCCCATGAAACGGTCAGCCCTGCATGGCGACGCCGTCGCCGCGCATCAGTTCGAGCATCATGTTGGCGCGCTGGCGGATATCGGGCTGCGCAAGTCCGTCATCGGCGATCTGCTTAAAAAGCTGCGCCGCGTTGTCGAAATGCCCGGCCTTCCATGCGGCGAGGCCCAGTGCCTCGCGGGCGCTGGAGCGGAAGGGCTGGCCATCGGTGGAGAGATCCTCGACGCGCTTGGCCACATCGTCATAGGAGCCGCTGTCCACCAGCAGATAGCCGGCGCGGATGCGCGCCACGTCACGCAGCGCCTTGGGCACGCTGCTGTCGGCAGCCACTTCGTCGAACGCCTTGACGGCGCCGGCGACGTCGCCCTTGGCGGCGATCACGGCGGCGGCGCGCAGGCGCGCCAGCATCGGATAATCGCCATAGCCGGTCTTTTCCAGGTCAGTCAGGGCCGCCAATGCCTGATCGTTCTTGCCGGCGTTGGCGAGATCGAGCGCGGCGAGGAACCTGTCGCCCGACGCATTGGCCTTGCCGCCGGACCAGTACTGATAGCCGACCCAGCCCGCCGTGCCGAGAACGATGAGCACGGCGATGCCGATCAGCGCCGGCGCGAAATTGCGCCAGATCTGCTTGGCCCGCTCCGTGCGGAGTTCTTCATTGACCTCGCGGATGAAACTATCGTCTGCCATGGGCGCCTGCCATTCGTTGAAAACCGCCGCGCCGTTCCGTTGGAACGGCCTGTTGCCGCGCTTTTAGTCGGAATCCGCACCGGATGTAAGACCCACCCGCAGAAAATGCGCGGATTGAGGCATAATATACCGGTGTGAAGCGATTATTCGCCCGGCTGCGCCAGCGGGTGGTGGGTTCCCGTTCCCTGCCCGACGCCCTGAACCGGGCCGCCGCCGATCATGGCCTCGAAGCCGCGCAGACGCTTGTAGATCGACAGAAGCTCGATGATCGTCGTCCACGACGACACCAGATACTGGAACGAGCCGCGCACCTGATCGAACACGTTGCTGATCTGGTTCAGGAGGCCCAGCGTCAGCTTTCCGGCGACGATGGAGGGCACGAGAATCAACAGCGAAAAGATGTTGTCGGCCTGAACGTAGAAGATGCGGGCGATGTTAAAATAGACATAGTGGAAATAAAGCCGGAAATAGTTGTGGCGCACATTGTGGAACAGTTCCTTTACCGTCACCGGCTGGGCGCGGTCGGGATGATCCTCGCCATAGACGAGCTCCTTGCGGTAGGCCGCCTCGACGCGCTGGTTGTTGAACTCCAGCCCCGGCAGCTTGATGCCCACCAGGGCGAGGAAACCGGTGCCGAAGGCCGACCAGATGATCGCCGCCCACACAAGCGCGTGCGGAACATAGCCGATCAGAGGCAGGTCGGTCACCGTCTTGGAAAAAGTGAACAGGACCGGCAGAAAGGCGATCAGGGTCATCACCGACTGGACGAGGCTGACGCCCAGTTGCTCCAGCGTGGAGGAAAAGCGCATGGTATCTTCCTGCACGCGCTGCGCGGCGCCCTCGACGGTGCGCAGTTTCGGCCAATGGCTGATGTAGAAATCGTTCATCGCCGTGCGCCAGCGAAAGATGTAGTGGCTGGTGAAGAAGGCCGACAGCACACCCACCGTGACACCCATGAAGGCGATGCCGGCAAAGCTCAGCAGGCCCCAGTAAAGCTGCGCGGCGGTGATGGATCCGGGCGTGGCGAGCGCCTTCTGTATGAGATCGTAGAAAGGCCCGTACCATGCGTTGACGGCGACGCTCACCTCCACGCTGAAATAGGTGGTGAAGAGGATGAAGGCCGAGCCGAGGATCGACCATCTCTGCCACGGATGCGGCGAAAGCCATGCCCAGACCGCATAGAAGGCGAAGGTCGCGACGGCGAAATAGATATAGAACCACAGATAGGGCGGGGACCAGAACAGGCTGCCGCCGATGATGGGCGCCGTGCCGGGCGCCGCCGGCGGCAAGCCGAAATGCGCGCCGAGCGTCTTGCCGCCCATATACCAGGCGAGAATGGCCAGAAGGCTCCATCCCACGGCGGACGGGAAGAAGACTTTCGGGCGGGGAAAGAAAGAAACGAACACGAAGCGGGTCCCAATTATGAAGTATCCGCTTCATAAAATGCCCGGCCCGGCTTTTTGACCAGTTAAATTATCGTAAGATTTTTACAAAAAGCCGTTACAGCCTTCTTATTTCGTGACCGTCAGCCAACCTGCCGTCCGTTCTCCCGCCCGGCCCATATGCCCGACGCAAGTCCGATCGCGGCGGCGGCTGCCAGCGACAGGGCGGCGGCAAGGCTGGCCGTGGTGAAAGAGCCGGAATGCTGAGCCATGAAGCCCGCGGCCAGAGGCCCGGCGATCTGCCCGACCGAAAAGAACACGGTGACGCGCGCGATTGCGCGTCTTGGCGAGGCGGGCGCGAGCAGCCGCGCGATCTGGAGCGCGAAGGCGGTCAACGTCATGAAGCTCACCCCGAGCAGCGCCCCGCCGACGAGCGGCCCGACCGGCGGCGGCAACACGACGCTCGCCGCCACGCCCACGGCTTCCAGAATGGCGGTGAGCGTGAAGGAAACGAAGGGGCCGAACCGCCTTCCCGCCGGCGACCAGAGCCAGATGGAAGGCGCGGCGCAAAGCCCGGTGACGATCCAGACCGCCGCTTCCATCGCCGCGCCGCCCGCGCTGGCGCGCACGATGGCGACAAGGAAAGTGGCGGTGATGACATAGCCGAAACCGTGCAGGCCATAGGCGAGCGCGGCGGCGTTGAAGGCGAGGCTGTTCGGCAAGGGCGGCTCGCGGCCGGCTCCGCCCGTGCTGGCTCGGCCGGGAGCGGCGGAGCCTTCGCGGATGAGGAAAACCATGCAGGCGGCCGCGGCGAGCGTCAGCAGCGCCGCGCCGATCCAGTCGGCGCGCCAGCCGAAGCCGACGGAGCCGATCGCCGCCACCATCGCCGCCGAGACCGCCATGCCGATGCCGACCCCGCCGAAATGCAGTGCGCCCAGCCCATGCCGTTCGGCGGCGGAAAGATGGCTCAGCACGATGGACGTGGAAAAGATCATGGTCACGGCGCTGCAAACGCCGGCGGCGAACCGGATGATGGAAAAGACCCACACGCCCCCGCCGAGCGCCATGGCGGCGCAGAGAACCGCGCTCAGGGCGAGGCTCGCGATCGCGACGGTCCGCTCTCGGCCCGCCGCCCAGCCATAGCCGGCGGCAACCGCGCCGACGAGATAGCCGATATTGTTGACCGAAGCGACGAAGCCGGCATCGGCGGCGCTCAACCCCGCATCGGCCATCATTGCGGGCAGAATGGGCGTATAGACGAAACGTCCTATTCCCATGGCGGCGGCCATGGCGAGACAGCCGCCGAGCGCATAGCCGAAGGCGGCGCGATGCGCGGACGAGGCGGGACGGCAGGCGGGGGTCGATTCGGTCATGGCGTGGACCATAAATCGCGCCTGCCGGCGGACAATCGAATTTTTCTGACAGTTCTCCTGCAAGGCGATTGCATGAACGTCTTGCGAATCACATAAGTACCTGCTTATGTGATTTCATGAACGATACGGATATCTTCAAGGCGCTCGCCGATCCGACGCGGCGCACGATTCTCGACAAGCTCGCCGCCGGCCGCATGAACGCCAGCGCGCTGCGGGAAGGCATGGCGATCAGCCAGCCGGCCATGTCGCAGCATCTTTCGGTGCTGCGAAGCGCCGGGCTCGTGCGGGAGGAAAAACTGGGGCGCTTCGTGAATTACGAGGTCGATCCCGAAGGGCTGGCGGTGATTGCCGGCTGGCTCGCCAAGTACCGCGCCTGGTGGCCGGCGCGGATCGACGCCCTGAAAAACGTGCTGAAGGACATGGACCAATGACGGGACCAATGACGGGATCGCAGGCCGACAGACGCAGAAAAGCCCCCGCGAGTCTCCGGTTCGACTATGAACTGGACGCTCCGCCGCAAAAGGTATGGCGGGCGCTGAGCATTGCGGAATTCCGCGACAACTGGCTTCCGGCGACCGCGTTGGCCCAATCCGAAGCGGTGACCGTCACGCCGGGCGAAGAGATCAGCTACCGGATGCGCGAGAGCGAGCCGCCCTATCTGGAAAGCACGATCACATTCCGCATCGCCCCCGACGGACAGGGCGGAACCGTCCTCCGGATCGTTCACGAACTGGATCGCGCAAGACCGGAGCCGGTAGCGGCGAACGGCAACCGGACAACCCTCATGCGCGCGGCCTGACAAAAATCCCGTCACCATTCCAGAGAAGAGGATTTCGCCCATGCGCGAAACGATGCAGCTCGTCCCTATGGTCGTCGAGCAATCGAGCCGAGGGGAACGGTCCTTCGACATCTATTCCCGGCTGCTGCGGGAGCGGATCGTGTTTCTCAACGGCGAGGTGAACGACGACACCTCCGCTCTGGTCTGCGCGCAATTGCTGTTCCTCGAAGCGGAAAACCCGAAGCGGCCGATCCACCTCTATATCAATTCGCCCGGCGGCGTGGTGACGAGCGGTTTCGCGATATACGACACCATGCGCTACATCCGCGCGCCGGTGCATACGCTTTGCATGGGTACGGCCCGCTCGATGGGGTCATTCCTGCTGATGGCAGGCGAACCCGGCTATCGGGCGGCGCTTCCCAACGCCAGCCTCCACGTTCACCAGCCATTGGGCGGATTTCAGGGGCAGGCATCGGATATCCTCATCCACGCCGAAGAAATTCTGCGCACGAAGCAGCGCATAACGCGGCTTTATGCGGAGCATTGCGGACGCAGCTACGAAGAAGCCGAACGCACTCTCGACCGGGATAATTTCATGACCGCGGAAGAAGGCTGCGCATGGGGACTGATCGACCATGTGATCGATCAACGGGAAGAAAAGGCTCCGTGACGCTACCGGGCAGATGAACCGGGCTCTCACCGCGAAGATGCAGGAGCGGCCCGTGCCGCGCCGGACGAAGGGGATATCGTCCGGCAGAGGCGGCATGCGGCGCGGCTTCCCACCGGCGAACAACTAAATTTTTCTCATCTGCCGTATCTGTTGCACGAGTTCAGCCGCTGCGCGCGGAAGCCACCCTTTCGCGTGATGGAGATTGATCGCGAATGGCGGAAGTTCGGGCAGGTTTTCTCCACAGGGCAGGATGTCGAGATCGTTCGGGACGGTCGAGGCCAGCCAGACCGTGACTGCGAGATCGGCACGGACCGTAGCGCGCGTCGCATCGATGCTGCCGCTCTCGAACATCGTGCGCCAGCCGAGACCGCGCTCACCCAGCGCTTTCAGGACGATTGAACGGAAAGCGCAGGTTTCGGCGACCATGGAAACCGGAAGCGGCGCCCTGAGATGCGCCGTTCCGCCTTTGGCCCCCACCCAGACCAGACGGTCGACCGCAAGGCATTCCCCTTGCGATTTCCCGACCGGTTCCTCGATCAGGGCAAGGTCTATCGAGCCGCTGGCGATGCCGGCCAGAAGCTCCGGCGAGGCCAGGCAGACAAGCTCTATTTCCACCTTGGGGCAGGCCTGCGCGAAGGCTTTCAGGACCGGAGTCAGCCATGTCTCCACGAGATCGTAGGGTGCGCCGAGGCGGACACGACCATCGACCGGCCCTTCCGCCATCTCCGCCCACAGTTCATCGTTGAGCGCGACAAGGCGGCGCGCTTTTCCGAGGAATCGTTCTCCGTTCGGCGTCAGACGAAGGGTACGCCGCTCGCGAACGAACAACGTGCCGGACAGGTCCTCCAGCCGGGCGATCTGCTGGCTGACAGCGCTCTGCGTCAGATGCAGGGCGTTTCCGGCCGCCGTCATGCTGGTACAGTCGGCGACGGTAACAAAGGTGCGCAGCAGGGCGATGTCGAGATTGCGGGGCATGCGATATATTATGATCCGTAATGTATGGCATGCACAACATTCGATTCCGTTATGGACAGTCACACGATAGGCTTTTTTCCCATCATTTAGGAAACCGGGGAAGCCGCGTGTCCGCTGCCGAATATCCGTCGCTGGTTCTGTTTGTCATCGTGTCCACTATCACTCCGGGCGGTGCCACGACCATGGCCACGGCTTCGGGCGCGCATTTCGGTTACCGCCGGTCTCTGCCGTTCATGTGCGGCATCGCTATGGGCCTTGCGTCCATGGCGGCATGCGCCGCCGCCGGATTGAGCGGCGTCATTCTGGCGTTTCCGTCGCTTCAGCTTGCGATGAAGCTCATCGGCTCGCTCTACCTGTCATGGCTCGCATGGAAGATGGTACGGAGCGGCCCACCGCACCTGCATGCCAACGTCGTCAGGCCGACCGGTTTCTCCGGCGCGGTCTGGCTGGTCTGGCACAACCCGAAGGGCTGGGCCATGGCGCTGGCCGCGTCCGCATCCTTCGCCCCGCTTGCGGCCGGACCGTTCCGTCTCGGACTCATCCTCGGATTCTCGTTCGGGCTGGCGGCGATCCTGTCGCTCTCGCTCTGGTGCATGGCGGGCCTGCTGCTCGCGCGCCTTCTGCGGACGGATGCGCAATGGCGCATGCTCAATGCCACGCTGGGGATTCTGCTTGCGATTTCGATCGTTCCGATGTGGTTCGAATGAACGGCGTTCCTCACTCCGCGCCCCGCTCCGTCCTGGCCGCACCCGGCGACGGTATCGGCACGCTGTCCGGCATCCGGGAATGCAGGAAGTGCAGCAGCGTGTCCTGCACCGACTGGAGCCGGTGCGCGGTGTCGCGCCAGACGAAGGGGATATCGTCCGGCAGCGGCGGTATGCGGCGCGGCTCCCCGCCATCGACAAGCGTGCAATTGTCGATGACGGTTTGCAGCGCCTCCGTGATCCAGAGCGGCGGCGGCGTCTCCTTCTTGCGCAACGCATTGCCCAGCGCCTCGCCGAACAACAGCGCCGAAGCATAGAGACGGATGCCGCGCCGGTCATAGCGGCCCGCCATTTCGGCGACCTCACGCGCCACGAAGCGTCCGCGCAGCGACCAGCGCGCATTTGAGCGCGCCAGATCGATGCCGTCGCCGAGCGCGACCACCGCCTGATGCGCCTTCGTGAACTGGTTGATGGCGTTTTGCGCCCGCACCGCATCCTGCTGCCGGAGCGCTATGGCGGCCTGTTTCAGCCCGCCTGCGAGCTTGTCGGTCAGCCCGCGCGCGGCGCGGTCGATCAGGCGTACCGGATCGGGCGTCAGCAAGATCTGGCTGAACAGCAGGCCGACCGCGACACCCACCGCCACGTCGATAAGACGCGCGAAACCCGCCACCTGCGGCCCCATGACCAGAACGAGGATCGCCGACACGCCCGACTGGATGGCGATGGCCGGCGCCATGCCGAAGGTCGTCGCCACCACCATGGACACGAAGGACACGGCGCCCATGTGCAGCATGAGCGGAATCTTGTCCGGCAGGAGCAGCGACAATTCGCCGATGACCACGCCCGTCATCACACCCACCATCACCCCCACCGCCTGCCTGGCATGGTTGGGCAGGTTGGGCGCGAGACAGATCACGCCCGTCACCATGGCGAAGATCGGTTTCGGCTGACCGAGCAGCCACTGGCAGATGAGCCATGCCACCCCGCCGGCGATGGAGGCGATCAGCGCATCACGCCAGCTTACCGACCATTGCTGGAAAACCGTTGCGATGCGTGTGCGGATGGCCATGCTCCGTCTCGCGGCCATGTCAGTGAAAAAGCGCCGCATAAACATCGGGCTTGAAGCCGACCGTGAATTGGCCGTCGCGCTCCAGCACCGGACGTTTGACCATGGAAGGCTGTTCCAGCATCAAGGTCCGCGCCTTCCCCGCGTCGAGGTCCTGCCGCCTGTCGTCGGGCAGCTTGCGGAAGGTGGTGCCGGCGCGGTTCAAGAGCTGTTCCCATGGCACGGCCTTGAGAAAGCGGTCGAGCGTGGCGGCATCCAGACCGTCTTTCTTATAATCATGGAAGGCATAGTCCACGCCGTGATCTTCCAGCCATGTCCGCGCCTTCTTCATCGTGTCGCAGTTCTTGATGCCGTAGATGGTCACGCTCATATTCGATCCGACTCCTTCGATGGTAGGTCGCGATCAAAGGCGATACCGCGCACCGTTGCAAGCCCCTTTCAAAGCTTGCCTTCGCGCTCCAGCAGGTCGCGCTTGCGCGCCACGCCCCAGCGATAGCCGGAAAGGCCGCCGTCGCTCGCAACCACCCGGTGACAGGGCACCGCGACGGCGATCCCGTTGGCGGCGCAGGCTCCCGCCACCGCGCGCACGGAGCGGGGCGCACCGATGCGTTCGGCAAGCTCTGCATAGCTCACCGTCTCCCCGGCGGGAATGGCGCGGAGCGCCTGCCAGACACGCTGCTGGAAGGCTGTACCGCGCAGGTCGAGCGGCAGATCGAGACCGATGCCCGGCGCCTCGACGAAACCGACCACCTTCGCCACCATATCCTCGAAATCGCGATCCGCGCCGACGAGATCGGCATTGGGGAACCGCCGTTCCAGATCGCGGATCAGTTCTTCCGGTGCATCGCCCAGAAGAATGGCGCAGACGCCCTTGCCGCTCGCCGCCACCAGCACCGCGCCCAGCGCCGACTGCCCGATGGCGAAACGGATGACCTCGCCCCTGCCGCCCTGCCGGTAAGCCACAGCCTTCATGCCGAGTATTCTGTCCGAGGCTTCGTAGAAGCGGCTGCTGGAGCCGTAGCCTGCATCGTAGATCGCGTCCGTCACGCTGGATCGCGGGCGGGCCAGCGCCGCCCGCATCCGCCCGGCCCGGCGCGCATCGGCATAGGCTCGCGGCGTCAGGCCGGTTTCGGCCTTGAAAATCCGGTGGAGATGCGACGGGCTGCAACCCGCCGCCCGCGCGACATCCTCCAGCGGCGGCATGTCTTCGGCGGCATCGATGAAGCGGCAGGCGGCGGCCACGAGAGCGGCGTGACGGGCCTCGTCGTGCGAGGCGAGCGTAGCGCCGAGATTCGGCTTGCAACGCTGGCAGGGCCGGAAGCCGGCACGCTCCGCTTCCGCCGGACCGGCGAAAAACTGCACGTTTTCGCGCTTTCCGCGCCGCGACGGGCAGGACGGGCGACAATAGATGCCGGTCGAGCGCACCGCATAGACAAAAGCGCCGTCCGCCGTCCTGTCACGGTCGAGCACCTTCTGCCAGTGGCTTTCGTCGGGGTCGTGCATTTGCGGGATCATATCCGTATCCTCGTTCCATTTCCATGGACCGCTTTTACGCCCCCGCGAAAGACGCCGCACTCCGCTTCCTGCTTTCAAATTCGGATCGGGCTGCTCAGTCCGTTATCAGAATCGCGCGCAGATCGTTGACATTGGTGCCGGTCGGCCCCGGCACGAACAGATCGCCGATGGCGTTGAACGCCGTCCATGCGTCGTTGTTGGCGAGGCGCGCCGCGCCGTCCTCGCCCGCCTTTTGCAGCCGCGCCACGGTGGTTCCATCGGCGAAGGCGCCGGCATTGTCCTCCGAGCCGTCGATGCCGTCCGTATCGGCGGCAAGCGCGTGGATATTGCCGTAACCGTCGATGTCGAGCGCGAAGGATAGCAAAAACTCGCTGTTGCGCCCGCCCTTGCCCCCTTTTCCGCGCAAGGTGACGGTGGTTTCGCCGCCCGACAAAATCACCACCGGCTTTCTGAACGGGCGGTCGCGCTCTGCCACCTCGCGGGCTATGGCCGCATGGACATGCGCCACCTCACGTGCCTCGCCCTCCATGGCATCGGAGAGGATGACCGCCTCGATGCCCCGCCGCTTCGCCTCTTCGGCCGCCGCTTCGAGCGAGACGGCGGCGGATGCGATCACGCGCACCTCGTTGCCGGCGAAAACCGTGTCGCCGGGCTTCGGCGCATGGCAGTTCTCGCCCTTGATATGGGCGAGCGCCGCTTCGGGCAGGTCGAGCTTGTAGCGCTCGATGATCTTCAGCGCCTCGTCTCGCGCGGTTTCGTCCGGCACGGTCGGGCCGGAAGCGACGAAGGCCGGATTGTCGCCCGGAATATCAGAGACGACCAGCGAGAACACTTTCGCCGGATAAGCGGCGGCGGCAAGCCTGCCGCCCTTGATGGTGGAAAGATGCTTGCGCACCGCATTCATGGCCGATATCGGCGCGCCGGAAGCGAGCAGCGCCTTGTTGACGGCGATTTCATCCTCAAGCGTCATGCCGTCAGGCGGCGACGGCAGCAGGGCCGAACCGCCGCCCGAGACCAGCGCCACCACCAGATCGTCTTCGGTGAGGCCCTTCACGGCATCGAACAGGCGCTTCGACGCCGCCAGCCCCGCCGCGTCGGGAACCGGATGCGCGGCCTCGATGATCTCGATGCGCTCGCAAGGTGCGCCATAGCCGTAGCGCGTGACCACCACGCCTTCGATAGGAGAGCCGTGTTTTTCGGCCCATGCCTTCTCGAAGGCTGCGGCCATCTGCGCCGACCCCTTGCCCGCGCCGATGACGACGGTGCGGCCCTTCGGCTTCTGCGGAAGATTGGCGCGGATCACCTTTTCCGGGTCGGCGGCGGCAATCGCCGCGTCGAAAAGACCGGTCAGAAATTTTTTCGGATCGGCGATGGCGGTCATGAGGTCCCCCGGATATTGGCGAATGGCGGCGCGACTATCCACGCCGCAGGCTGGAAAATCAATGGGCCGGCCGCTTCTCCCGCAGCCGGCCCATCGCCCCGCACCGATGTTTCAGGCCCGGAGTTCAGGCGACGTCGTGCTTCGCCATGCGCTCCAGCGCACGCACGAGGCCGGAATGGTCCAGCCCGCCGTCGCCGTGCGCCGCGCAGGAATTGAACAGTTCCTGCGCCGTCGCCGTGTTGGGCAGCGAGACGCCGAGCGCCCGCGCGCCTTGCAGCGCCAGATTGAGGTCCTTCTGGTGCAGCGAAATGCGGAAGCCCGGATCGAAGGTGCGCTTGATCATGCGCTCGCCGTGGACTTCCAGAATACGCGAGGAAGCGAAGCCGCCCATCAGCGCATCGCGCACCCGCGCCGGGTCCGCGCCCGCCTTGGAAGCGAAGACCAGCGCCTCGGCCACCGCCTCGATGTTGAGCGCAACGATGATCTGATTGGCGACCTTGGCCACCTGCCCGTCGCCGCAATCGCCGACCAGCGTGATGTTCTTGCCCATGAGCTTCAACAGCGGCAGCGCCTTCTCGAAGGTCGCCTCCGCTCCGCCCGCCATGATGGAGAGGCTGGCGTTCTTCGCGCCGACCTCGCCGCCGGAAACCGGCGCGTCGATATATTCCGCGCCCGTCGCGCGCACCTTCTTGGCGAATTCCTTCGTCTCGATGGGCGAGATGGAACTCATGTCGATCAGCGTCTTGCCCTTAGAAAGACCGCCGATGGCGCCGCCCTCGCCGAAGATCACCTCGGCCACCTGCGGCGTGTCGGGCAGCATGAGAATGACCGTCTCGCACTCCTTCGCCACGGCTTCCGGCGTGTCGAGCACTTTCAGGCCCTTGTCGAGAAGCTCCTTCTGCGGCGGCTTCGTGTGTTTCGAGGTGAACAGGTCGTGGCCCGCATCCTGCAAGTGCCGCGCCATGGGCGCGCCCATAATCCCCAGTCCGATGAAACCGATCTTCGCCATGTCAATTCTCCCTCACGCTGAAAGCCGTTCGGCCTCATATTGCCTGAACCAGCCCAGACCTTCCATGGTGGTGGTCTTCGGCTTGTATTCGCAGCCGATCCAGCCCTTGTAGCCCGCCTTCTTCAACCCCTCGAACACGTTCGGATAGTTGATCTCGCCGGTGCCCGGCTCGTGGCGGCCGGGATTGTCGGCAAGCTGGATATGGGCGATCAGCGGCTTGTAGCGCTCATAGGTGGCGATCAGCTCGCCGCGCGTGCGCTGCTGGTGGTAGAGATCGTACTGGATGAACAGGTTGTTGCTGCCGACCTCGTCGATGATCGAGACCGCCTGTTCCACCGTGTTGAGATAAAAGCCCGGAATGTCGTAGTGATTGATCGGCTCGATCAGGAGGCGGATGCCGTGCTTGCCGAGTTCGCGCGCGGCAAGACGCAGATTGTTGACGAAAGTGGCGCGCAGCAGGTCGGGGTCAGTGCCCTGCGGCGCGATGCCGGCGAGGCAGTTGACCTGCGAACAATCGAGCGCGGTGGCATAATCGATGGCGTCGGCCAGCCCGCGTCGGAAATCGTCGACGCGGTCTGGCAGCACGGCGATGCCGCGCTCGCCGCCGGCCCAGTCGCCGGCGGGCAGATTGTGCAGCACCAGCGCCAGATTGTGTTTCGTCAGTTCCGCCTTGATCTCCTGACGGGTGAAATCATAGGGGAACAGGAATTCCACCGCCTTGAACCCGGCCTGCGCCGCAAGCGCGAAGCGCTCCATGAAGGCCGCCTCGGTGAACATCATCGTCAGATTGGCTGCAAATCGCGGCATTATCGCCTCCTTGTTTTCTTTTTACGCATGTCTTTATCCAAAAACCGGTTCCCACTTTTTGGAGACATGCTTGGTTCAGTCCAGCAGGGCCGCGATGGCCGTCGGCGCATCCTCGCCGCGTTCGGCCAGTTCCTCGAACTCGACCACCTGGTCGATATCCGCGCCCATGGAAATATTGGTGACGCGCTCCAGGATGAACTCCATCACCACCGGAACCTGATGCTCCTTCATCAGCGCCTTGGCCTCCTCGAAGCTTTCGGCGAACTGGTTGGGGCTGCGCACCCGGACCGCCTTGCAGCCGAGACCTTCGGCGACCGCGACGTGATCGACCCCGTAGCCCTGTTCCGCATCGCCCGAGGCATTGATGTTGTCGAAGGCGAGGCTGACCTCGTAATCCATGTTGAAGCCGCGCTGCGACTGGCGGATGAGGCCGAGATAGGAATTGTTCACGACGACATGGATATAGGGCAGCTTGTGCTGCGCGCCCACCGCCAGTTCCTCGATCAGGAACTGGAAATCGTAATCGCCGGACAGCGCCACGATGGGCCGGTCGGGATCGGCGGCGCGCACGCCGAGCGCGGCAGGCAGGGTCCAGCCGAGCGGGCCGGCCTGTCCGCAATTGATCCAGTTGCGCGGGCTGTAGACATGCAGGAACTGCGCGCCGGCGATCTGGCTGAGGCCGATCGTCGTGACATAGCAGGTATCGCGCCCGAACGCCTTGTTCATCTCCTCGTAGATGCGCTGGGGTTTCAGCGGCGTGACGTCGAAATGCGTCTTGCGCAGCATCGTGCGCTTGCGCTCACGGCATTCCTTCGTCCAGCCGGACCAGTCGCGCAACTTGCCCGCAGCCTTCCATTCGGCGGCGACATCGAGCAATTGCTCCAGCGCCTTGCCCGCATCCGACACGATGCCGAAATCCGGCGCGAAGACACGGCCAATCTGGGTCGGCTCGATGTCGATATGCACGAATTTGCGGCCTTTCGTGTAGGTGTCGACATTGCCGGTATGACGGTTGGCCCAGCGGTTGCCGATGCCGATCACGAAATCCGAGGCCAGAAGCGTGGCGTTGCCGTAGCGATGCGAGGTTTGCAGGCCGCACATGCCCGCCATCAGCGGATGATCGTCGGGGATCGATCCCCAGCCCATCAGCGTCGGGATGACCGGAACGCCGACCGTCTCGGCGAATTTCACCAGAAGGTCGGAGGCATCGGCATTGATGATGCCGCCGCCGGCGACGATCAGCGGGCGCTCGGCCTCGTTCAGCATCGAGAGCGCCTTTTCGGCCTGCGTGCGCGTGGCGGCGGGCCTGTAGGGTTCCAGCGGCTGATAGGCGTCGATATCGAACTCGATCTCGCCCATCTGTACATCGATGGGCAGGTCGATCAGCACCGGGCCGGGACGGCCCGAACGCATGATGTGGAACGCCTTCTGGAAGACAAAAGGCACCAATGCCGGTTCCATGACCGTGAGCGCCCATTTGGTGACGGGGGCCGCGATCTTGGCGATATCGACAGCCTGAAAATCCTCCTTGTCGAGCCGCGCGCGCGGCGCCTGACCCGTGATGCAGAGGATCGGAATGGAATCGGCGGAGGCCGAATAAAGCCCGGTGATCATGTCGGTGCCCGCCGGGCCGGACGTGCCGATGCACACGCCGATATTGCCGGGTTCGGCGCGGGTGTAGCCCTCGGCCATATGCGACGCACCCTCGACGTGGCGGGCGAGGACGTGGCGGATCGAGCCGCGCGCCTTCAGCGCCGAATAGAGCGGATTGATCGCTGCGCCCGGCACGCCGAAAGCGCAACGGATCCCCTCCCTTTCCATCACAAGCACGGCTGCATCGACGGCACGCATTCTGGCCATGGCGGCTTCCTCCCTGAAAGCTCGATCGTCGTGCGCCTTATCGGGCGCATCGCGACGATCTGTTTTTTCGTTTGAGCATCCGAAAGACCCGAAAGCGGGTTTCCACTTTTCGGCCCGATGCTCTCATTCCATGGTCAGATGCTAATACCGGCTTAGACTTTTGGGTATCGCGCAGGGAGGCGAATGATTTTCAACGAAATGGAAATAATATAAATTATTTTCAACGCAAGAAGCCGGGCAACCGGCATATCCGGCCTGACGGGATCGGGCCGGATACACCAAGAGCTTGTTTTTACACGCAATCCTGTCCGAAAAGTCTATCAGCTTTTCGGATCGTATTCCAGCAAGTCGGCCTTTGTCGGCCTGCCCGCGACATAGGTTTCGACCACGGCGCGGTCATCGCCCAGCGTCTGCAACAGGAACAGTTCCTGCGCCAGCGTCGCGCCTGCCGCCATCCTGAGCCGCATGGCCGTGGTCGCGGACGAATCCAGCACGACGATGTCGGCCTCGGTGCCTTCGTCCAGCGTGCCGATCCGGTCTTCCATCGACAGCGCGCGGGCATTGCCGAGTGTCATCATGTAGAAGGACTGGAGCGGATTGAGCCGCTGCGCGCGCAGTTGCAGCACCTTGTAGCCCTCGTCCAGCGTGCGCAGCATGGAGAAGTTGGTGCCGCCGCCGATATCGGTCGCGACGCCCATGCGCACGCCCGCCGCCTTGAGGCGGTCGCGGTCGAACAGGCCGGAACCGAGGAACAGGTTCGAGGTCGGGCAAAACACGGCGATGGAGCCGGTCTCCGCCATCACGCCCACCTCGCGCTCCTCCAGATGGATCGAATGGCCGAGCAAGGTCTTGCGGCCCAGCAGCCCGTAATGCTCGTAAATGCCGAGATAATCCGGCGCGTCGGGGTAGAGGGATTTCGTGAAGGCGATCTCGTCGTGATTTTCCGACAGATGCGTCTGGATCGCGCAATCGGGATGCTCGCGGGCGAGCGCCTGGGCGGCTTCGAGCTGCTCCGGCGTCGAGGTAATGGCGAAGCGCGGCGTGATCACGTAATCGAGCCGGTCCTTGCCGTGCCAGCGGGCGATCAGCGCCTTCGAATCGTCATAGCTCGACTGCGGCGTATCGCACAGCGCCGGCGGCGCGTTGCGGTCCATCATCACCTTGCCGCCGAGCATGCGCATGCCGCGATGCTGCGCCGCGCGGAAATAGGCGTCGGCGCTCTGCGGATGCACCGAGCAATAGGCCACAGCGGTCGTGGTGCCGTGGCGCAGCAACTCGTCCAGAAAGCGCTCGGCGATGAATTCGGCGTGCTGCTCATCGGCGAATTTCTGCTCGGCGACGAAGGTGTAGGTGTTGAGCCATTCCAGGAGGTTCGCGGCATAGGAGGCCACGACCTGCGTCTGCGGATAATGGATATGGGTGTCGATGAAGCCGGGCAGGATCAGGTGCGGACGGTGATCCTCGACCTTCACATCGTGGCCCGCCGCAGCACTCACCGCCGCATAGTCGCCAAGGCGCGCGATGCGGCCGTTCTCGACCAGTACGGCGCCATCCTCGATATAACGCCAGGCGGACGTATCGTCCAGATCCTGCGGTTCGTCGCGAAACGTCAGCACACGGCCACGGATGAGAAGTCGGGTCATTCCGTTTTTGCTCCCGTCTTGCCGCCGCCGGCGATGGCGGATTCATACCATGCGACGAGAAGCCGGCGCTCCTGATCGGTCACGCCGGTGACATTGGCGGGCGGCATGGCGTGCGAACGCCCGGCCTCCAGATAGATTTCGCGCGCATGGGCGGCGATGTCGCGGTCTGTGTCGAGCACGACGCCCTTGGGCGCGACGATGATGCCTTCCCAGCCCGGCTGCTTGGCGTGGCACATGGCGCAGCGCCCCATGACGGTATCCCGCACTTTTGCAAAGTGCGGGTCCGAGATGAAGCTCTGTTGCAGGGCCGAGACCTTTTCCGGTCCCGGCGCGCCGGAGAGAACCTTCGGCACGGTGGAGAGCCAGATGATGATGATGAAAAGGATCACCGTCACCAGCCATGTCCATGTCGGGTTGCCCTTGCGCGCGTGGCGCGTGTTGAACCAGTGGCGGATGGTGACGCCCATCAGGAACACCAGCGAGGCGATGATCCAGTTGTACTGTGTGCCGAAAGCCAGCGGATAGTGGTTCGACAGCATCAGGAACAGCACCGGCAGCGTGAGATAGTTGTTGTGGGTGGAGCGCTGCTTGGCGATCTTGCCGTATTTGGGATCCGGCTTGCGGCCGGCGATGAGGTCGGCCACCACGATCTTCTGGTTCGGGATGATGACCATGAACACGTTTGCCGACATGATGGTCGCGGTGAAGGCGCCCAGATGCAGGAAGGCGGCGCGGCCCGTGAACAGGTGCGTATAACCCCATGCCACGAAGACCAGCACGCAGTAGAGCATCACCATCAGGAGCGTGTCGCCCCTGCCCAGCATCAGCTTGCAGATCGTGTTGTAGGCGAGCCAGCCGAAGGCCAGCGAGCAGATGGAAATCAGGATCGCCACCGGGGCCGACACGTCGAGCACATGCGGATCGATCAGATAAAGGTCCGCGCCCGAATAATAGACGATGCACAGGAGCGTGAATCCCGACAGCCATGTGGCGTAGGATTCCCACTTGAACCATGTCAGGTGCTCCGGCATCGCCGCCGGGGCCACGAGATATTTCTGGATATGATAGAAACCGCCGCCATGGACCTGCCATTCCTCGCCGAAGGCGCCTTCCGGCAGATCGGCGCGCTGACGAAGCCCGAGATCGAGCGCGATAAAATAAAAGGACGAGCCGATCCATGCGATGGCGGTGATGACATGCAGCCACCGCACCGCGAAGCCCAGCCAGTCCCAGGCTACGGCATAATCATACATTGGCCTCTCCCATTGTTCCGTTTTGCATTATGTGCCAAAGGTTGACATCGTAGGGAACTCCACATCGCGACCATCACTTTCAAAAAAATCTGGATAATGATGGAGGGGGTGTATGTCATATCTCGATAATCTGCGCGTTTTCGTGCGCGTTGTCGAATTGGGAAATCTTTCGGCAGCCGGCCGCGACCAGCGCGCCTCTCCGGCGGTCGCTTCCAACAGAATCAAGGAGTTGGAAAAGCATCTGGGCGTGCGGCTGTTCAACCGCACCACGCGCAAGCTGACGCCGACCGAGCATGGCCGCGTGTTTTACGACGGCGCGCTGAAGATTCTGGAAGCGGTGAACGAGGCGGAAGCCGCCGTGGCGGAACTGGCCAAAAACCCCAGAGGATCGATTCGCATCACCGCGCCGCTGGGCATTGGGCGGCGGCTGATCGCCTCCGGCATACCGGAATTCCACGACCGATATCCCGATATCGAGGTGCGGTTGCGCCTGTCCGACCATGAGGTCGACATCATGAGCGAAGGCGTGGACGTGGCTTTCAAGCTGGGCGTGCTGGAGAATTCCAACCTCAGGATGCGCGGCATCATGAACTGCGAGCGCCTGATATGCGCCGCGCCGGAATATCTCGAAAAGCACGGCGTGCCGCAATCGGCCGAGGAACTGCTGGGCGAAAGGCACGCCTGCCTGCTTTTGCGCTATCCGGGATCGAAGGAGTTTTACTGGACGTTGCAGACGCCGGAAGGCCAGCGCAAGTACGAGGTGACGGGCCCTTACGATTCCGACGATGGCGACGTATTGACGCAATGGGCGCTCTCCGGGCGCGGAATCATCAACAAGCCGCTGTTCGAGGTGAAGGAATATATCCGCGCCGGGCGGCTCGTTCCCCTGCTCGAAAACACGCCGCCGGTTTCGATCCAGCTTGCGGCGATCTATCCGCACAAAAGACTTCAGGACCCCAAGGTGCGGCTGATCATCGATTTCATGACGGAACGCTGCCAGAGACTCATTCGTGAGATGCTGGCGTAAAATACCGGCCTGAAGAATCCCGCACCGTCGCCGGCGCGAACAGGGCGGTCAGCACTTCCGCCGTCGCCAGAGCGGCGATGACTTCCGGGCGCTTGTCCTTCACCAGAGCGCCGCCCACCGGGCAGACGAGCGCGCCGAACAGCGCATCGCCGCCGGTCTCGCGCTTCAGCCAGTTGCGGAAGGTCGCCTTCTTGGTCTTCGAGCCGATCATGCCGACATAGGCGGCGTCGCGGCGGCCGAGCGCTTCCGCTGCGATCAGGAAATCCAGTGCGTGATCGTGGGTGAGCACGATGAAGGCGCTGCCGGGCGGCGCGGTGCGGACCACCTGTTCCGGCAGGGCGGTGAGGCATGTCTCCACGCCCGGCACGCCGAAGGCGGTCAGTTCGCTCTCGCGCGTATCGACCAGCACGACACGCACCGGCGTCAGCGAAAGGGCATGCGCCAGCGCATCGCCGACATGGCCCGCGCCGAACACATAGACATGCGGGCGCATGGCGATCTCGCCGTCCATCCGGGTGACGAGTTCCTTCGCGAGCGGGCCATCCACCCGGCGGAAATTCAGCCCGACGCGCCCGCCGCAGCATTGGCCTATTTCGGGTCCCAGCGCCACATCCATGGGAGAATCGTCTCCGCCCGCCAGCATGCGGCGGGCATGGTCGATGGCCATATATTCGAGCTGGCCGCCGCCGATGGTGCGGAAGATGGCGTCGCGCGCAACCAGCATCCACGCGCCGGCGTCGCGCGGAGCGGAACCCTTCACATCCGTCACTTCGATCAGCACGCAGTCTGGAATCCGGGCCGGACGACCGTTGAGAAAGGCCCTGATATCGTCGCGCGCGCCGGGAGGCATCGCGTCACCCGTTCGCGGCGCGCAGCCGCTCGATGGCCATCAGGATGCGCTCGGGCGTGGCGGGCGCGTCGAGGCATGGACAGGCCTTGTGATCGGCCACGCTGGCGATGGCGTCGGACAGAGCCTGCAACACCGAGATACCCAAGGGCAGCGGCGGCTCGCCCACCGCCTTGGAGCGGTGGATGGTCGGCTCGTAGGCCTCGGACCAGTCGGTCAGCGCCACGTTGAAGATTTTGGGCCGGTCGGAGGCGAGCGGAATCTTGTAGGTGGACGGCGCGTGGGTGCGCAGCCGCCCGTGATCGTCCCAGACCAGTTCTTCCGTGGTGAGCCAGCCGGTGCCCTGCACGAAGCCGCCTTCCACCTGCCCGAGGTCGATGACGCGGTTGAGCGAGCGGCCCGTATCGTGGAGGATATCGGTGCGCTCGATCACGAACTCGCCGGTCAGCGTGTCGACCGACACTTCTGAGCAGGCCGCGCCATAGGCGTAGTAATAGAAGGCGTGGCCGCGGCCCTTGGCGCGGTCCCAGTGGATTTTCGGCGTCTTGTAATGACCCGCCGCCGAAAGCTGCACGCGGGCGATATAGGCCTGCTTCACCAGGTCGTCGAAGCCGATTTCCTGATTGCCGACGCGCACGCGGTTGGGCAGGAAGACGACCTGATCCTCCGGCACCTGATATTGCTGCGCCGCGAAATGGACGAGCCGCTTCCTGATCTGGCGGGCCGCGTCCTGCGCCGCCATGCCGTTCAGGTCCGCGCCCGACGATGCGGCGGTCGGGGCGGTGTTCGGCACCTTGGCGGTGGTGGTGGCCGTGATCTTCACCCGGTCGATGTCGATCTGGAATTCCTCCGCCACGACCTGCGCCACCTTCATGTGCAGGCCCTGCCCCATCTCGGTGCCGCCATGGTTCATATGCACCGAACCGTCGGCATAGATATGGACCAGCGCACCGGCCTGATTGGACTCCGTCTTGGTGAAGGAAATGCCGAATTTCACCGGCGTCAGCGCGATGCCGCGCTTGACGTAACGGCTTCCGGCATTGAACGCGCGGATCGCCTCGCGGCGCTTCGCATAATCGGCGCTTTCCTCCAGTTCCGCGACGATGCGCTGGATGATGCAGTCCTCGACCTTCTGGTGATAGGGCGTGACGTTGCGCGTGCCCTCCGCGCCCATCGGGTCGTAGAAGTTCAGCTTGCGGATTTCGAGCGGGTCCTTGCCCACCGCGAAGGCCACTTCCTCGATGACGCGCTCCGCGCCCACCATGCCCTGCGGGCCGCCGAAGCCGCGGAAGGCCGTGTTGGACACGGTATTGGTGAAGAGCGGCGCCGACTGCGCGTGGACGGCGGGGTAGAAATAGGCATTGTCGCAATGGAACAGCGCGCGGTCGCCGACCGGGCCGGACAGGTCCGCCGAACAGCCGGCATTGAGCGCGAACATGAAATCGACGCCCAGAATATTGCCCTCATCGTCGAAGCCGACCTCGTAATCGATGACGAAGCCGTGGCGCTTGCCGGTCGAGGTCATGTCGTCGTCGCGGTCGAGCCGGACCTTCACCGCCCGCCCGTGCTTCTTGGCGGCGATGGCGGCGATGGCGGCCCACTGGTTGGCCTGCGTTTCCTTGCCGCCGAAACCGCCGCCCATGCGGCGCACCTCGGCGGTGACGGAATGGCTCGGCACGCCCAGCGCGTGGGCGACCAGATGCTGCGTCTCGCTCGGCCCCTGCGTGGAGCAATAGACCGTCACGTCCTCGTCCTCGCCGGGAACGGCGAGCGACACCTGACCTTCCAGATAGAAATGGTCCTGTCCGCCGAGATACATGCGGTTCTTGATCCGGCGCGGCGCGGCGTCGATGGCGGCGCGCGCATCGCCGCGCTTCAGCGTCAGCGGCGTGGTGACGAGCCGGTCCTTCGTGCCGTCGAGAGCGTCGATGGAGAACAGGCCCGGCGATTCCTCATATTCGACCTTGGCCAGCCGTGCCGCGCGGCGCGCCTGATCGCGCGTCTTGCCCAGCACCGCAAACAGCACCTGCCCGTGGAACTTGATCTCGTCCACGGTGAAGATCGGATCGTCGTGCGCGCCGGACGGCGAGACATCGTTCTCGCCCGGCACGTCCTTCCATGTCAGCACGTCGACCACGCCGGGCGCCTTGTGCACCGCGTCGAGGTCCATCGACTTGATGCGGCCATGGGCGATACTAGAGAAGCCGAGACCGACATGCAGCGTGCCTTCGGGCTCCGGTATGTCGTCGATATAGACGGCGGTTCCGGTGACGTGCTTGTGGGCGGAATCATGCCGCTGGTCGGTGGCCACGCCTCCCTTGATGCGGCTTGCCCTGCTCAGAGGTACGGAATGATTGTTCATCGTCGTCTCCTCCCTAGGCCACACGCGAAACGCCGAGATATTCGGCTTCGCCCCGCGTTTCCGCGAAGAAACGGCGCAGCATGTTTCGGGCCACCAGAAGCCGGTAGGCCGCCGTCGCCCGCATGTCGCTCAATGGCGCGTAATCCTGCGCATAGGCGTCGAGCGCTGCCTCGACGGTCGCCTCCGTCCATGGCTTGCCTTTCAGCGCCGCCTCCACGTTGAGCGCGCGCTTGGGCGTCGCCGCCATGCCGCCATAAGCGATGCGGATCGAGGCGACATTGCCGGCGGCATCGAGCGTGAGGTGGAACGCGCCGAGCGAGGCGGTGATATCCTCCTCGCGGCGCTTGGACACCTTGTAGACCGCGAAATGGCCGCCTGCGGCGGGAACCGGCACATGCACGGCTTCCACGAATTCGCCCGGCGCACGGTCCTGCTTGCCGTAGGCGATGAAGAATTCCTCCAGCGGAATGGTGCGGCGGGCGGCACCCTTGCGCAGGGTCAGCATCGCGCCCAGCGCGATCAGCGGCGGCGGCGTGTCGCCGATGGGCGAGCCGTTGGCGATGTTGCCGCCGATGGTGCCCATATTGCGCACCTGCTCGCCGCCGATGCGGTCGATGAGTTGGCCCATCGCCGGAATGCGCGACGAAAGATGCGAAAAGGCTTCCGTATAGGTGACGCCCGCGCCGATGGTGATGACGCCGCCTTCCTCGCGGATGGAGCGCAGCTCCTCCAGATGGCCGATGAAGACGACCGGGGAAATGTCGCGCATCATCTTCGTCACCCATAGCCCGACATCGGTGGAGCCGGCGACCACGGTGGCCTTCGGCTCGGCTTCGAGAATATTGGCGAAATCGTCGAGGCTGGCGGGGACGATCAGACGGTCCTTGCCCTCGCCGACCTCCACCCGCGCGCCGTCGCGCATCGCGGCGAGTTCGGCTAGCACATGGGCACGCTCGGCGGCGAGCGGGTCTTCCATCACCGTGCCGTAATCGGAAATGGCGCGGGCGGCGCGCATGATCGCCTCATAGCCGGTGCAGCGGCACAGATTGCCCTGCAACGCCTTTTCGATCAGTGCGTCGGAGGGGCGCGGCTCGCGCATCCACAGGGCATAGAGCGACATGACGAAGCCCGGCGTACAGAAGCCGCATTGCGAGCCGTGGAAATCCACCATCGCCTTCTGCACCGGATGCAGGCCGCCATCGGCCCCGCGCAGATGTTCGATGGTCACCACATGGCAACCGTCCAGCGAGCCGACGAAGCGGATGCAGGCGTTGACGCTTTCATAGACGACCCCGCCGCCGGCGAGCTTGCCGACGAGCACCGTGCAGGCGCCGCAATCGCCCTCGCCGCAGCCTTCCTTGGTGCCGCGCAATTTGGCGTTCAGCCGCAGATAATCGAGCAGTGTCGCGTCCGGCGCGACGCGATCGAGTGCCACCCGTTCCCCGTTCAACAGGAAACGAACCGTATTTCTGATGGAGAGTCCCATTTTGACCGCTTCTCCGTTGCGTCATGCGTCAGCCCGCTTTTACGGCGCTTCCTCCGACGCACATTCCAGTCCCATCATGCACTATTTAGGGTCGTTATACGGATGAGAAGATGGATATGGTTGCATGTCTTTCAAATTTTTAGTGGGAAATCGCACGCGCCGATATTTATTATCATGTCAGAAAATGACAATCGAACGCCAGTGGAGGACGTTCCCCTATGCAATATCCGCGCAATCTCATCGGCTATGGCCGCAACACGCCCGATCCGCGCTGGCCGGGCGGGGCCAATATCGCCGTGCAGTTCGTCGTCAATTACGAGGAAGGCGGCGAATGCTGCGTGCTGGACGGCGATCCGGCATCCGAATGCCTGCTGTCGGAGATCGTCGGTGCGCAAGCCTGGAAGGGCCAGCGCAACCTCAATATGGAATCGATCTATGAATTCGGGGCGCGGTCGGGCTTCTGGCGCCTGTGGCGCGCCTTCACCCGGCGCAACATGGCCGTGACGGTCTATGGCGTGACGCAGGCCATGGCGCGCAACCCGGAAGTCGTCGCCGCCATGAAGGAGGCCGACTGGGAAATCGCCAGCCACGGCCTGCGCTGGTGGGAATACAAGGACGTGCCGGAGGAGATCGAGCGCGAGCACATCCGCGAGGCGGTGCGGCTGCACACCGAGATCACCGGCTCGCGCCCGCTCGGCATCTATCAGGGCAAGCCGTCCGACAACACGCTGAAGCTGGTGATGGAAGAAGGCGGCTTCGTCTATTCCGCCGATTCCTATGCGGACGAACTGCCCTATTGGGTGCAGGGGCCGAAGGGGCCGCACCTGATCGTGCCCTATACGCTCGACGCCAACGACATGCGCTTCGCCACACCGCAGGGCTTCAATTCGGGCGACCAGTTCTTCGCCTATCTGAAGGACAGTTTCGACGTGCTCTATCGCGAGGGCGCCGAAGGCGCGCCGAAGATGATGTCGATCGGCCTGCATTGCCGCCTCGCCGGGCGTCCGGGCCGCGCGGCAGCCCTTGAGCGCTTCCTCGATTACGTGCAGTCTCATGACAAGGTATGGGTGGCCAAGCGCATCGACATCGCCAATCACTGGCATGAGCACCACAAGCCGAAGACAGCCGACGTGGTTCCCTCCAAGGCGGCCAAGGCAGATTTCGTCGCGCGCTACGGCGGCGTGTTCGAGCATTCGCCATGGGTGGCCGAGCGCGCTCATGATGCCGGGCTGAGCGAAGAAGAAAACACGGCTTCCGGCCTGCATGCGGCACTGGTGAAGGCGTTCCGCGCCGGCTCGGACGAGGAGCGGCTGGCCGTGCTGCGCGCTCATCCGGACCTCGCCGGCAAGCTCGCGGCGGCCAAACGCCTGACCCCGGAATCGACTGCCGAACAGGCCTCCGCCGGGCTCGACGCGCTGACGGACGCGGAAAAGCAGGCCTTCACCGAACTGAACGACGCCTATACGAAAAAGTTCGGCTTCCCCTTCATCATCGCCGTGAAGGGACGCGGCAAACAGGAAATCCTCGACGCCTTCAAGCGCCGCCTTTCCAACGACCGTCACACGGAACTGGCGACGGCAGCGGCGCAGGTCGAACGCATCGCGCTCCTGCGCCTCAAGGACATGCTCCCCGAAACGCTCTACTGATTGGACCCATCATGAGCCGCAATTATTACGCGCCTACGGGCGGCCTGCCACCGCAGACCCAGCTTCTCACCGACCGCGCCATGTTCACCGAAGCCTATGCGGTGATCCCGAAAGGCACGTTCAGCGATATTGTAACGAGCTTCCTGCCCTTCTGGGACAAGACGCGGCTGTGGGTGATCGCCCGCCCGCTGTCGGGCTTCGCCGAGACCTTCTCGCAATATATCATGGAAGTGCAGCCGGGCGGCGGCAGCGACCGCGCCGAACTCGACGAGAGCGCCGAAGGCGTGCTGTTCGTGGTGGAAGGCGAAGTGGCCGTAACGCTGGCGGGCAAGAAGCACGTTCTGACCGAAGGCGGCTATGCCTATCTGCCGCCGAAAAGCGGCTGGTCGCTTCGCAACGAGGGACAGGCCGCGGCACGCTTCCACTGGGTGCGCAAGGCCTATGAATATGTCGACGGGCTCGCTACGCCCGATCCGCTGTTCCTCAACGAGAAGAACATCGCGCCGAACCCGATGCCCGACACCAACGGCGCATGGGCGACGACGCGTTTCGTCGATCCCAACGACCTGCGTCACGACATGCATGTGACGATCGTCACGCTGGAGCCGGGCGGCGTAATCCCCTTCGCCGAGACGCATGTGATGGAGCACGGTCTCTATGTGCTGGAAGGCAAGGCGGTCTACCGGCTCAATCAGGACTGGGTGGAGGTGGAAGCGGGCGACTTCATGTGGCTGCGCGCCTTTTGCCCGCAAGCCTGCTATGCCGGCGGACCCGGCAAGTTCCGCTACCTGCTTTACAAGGACGTCAACCGTCACATGAAGCTTTCGCGCTGAAAGACAGCGGGCCGGACGAAAATCCGGCCCGTTCGCTATGCAACGCCACTTCCATCAGTAGTATATAACATTCAATACAATATCCGAAGCTTTGCCGCATATCCGCAGGATCGTGGTTGAAGACGCAATTCTTTTATGCTCAACAGGTTAGCAAGGCCGGCTCCCGACGGAGCTTCCGCTATTGTCATATATTACCCGGAAAGACTGTCTCATGAAGAACCATCGCGCATCCGGCCTCGCCCTCGCCGCTTCCGTCGCCGCCACACTGAGCCTCGCCGCACCCGCCTTCGCCGCCCCGCTGCCGGGCGGAGCGAGCACCTTGCAGGAAACCTATCAGGACTGGACCGTCTCCTGCCAGTCGCAGAAGGACACGGCCGTCTGCGCCATGCGGCAGGACCAGAGCAGCTCGCAGACCGGCCAGCGCGTGCTGGCCGTCGAATTGCGCAACGTTGCCGGCGGCAAGGTCAGCGGCGTGATCCTGATGCCCTTCGGCCTCGATCTCGCCAAGGGTGCCACGCTCAAAATCGACGACGCCAAGGGCCGGGCTCTGGCCTTCTCCACCTGTCTGCCGCAGGGCTGCCTTGCGCCGGTCGACTTCGAGGCAGGCGAAGTGGCCGCGATCCGCAAGGCCCAGGCGTTCAATCTCACCGCCACTGCACTGAGCCCCAGCCAGCCCGTCGCCTTCAAGGTTTCGCTGAAAGGCTTCGGCGCCGCGCTCGACCGCATCACCGCGCTCACCAAATAGCAGCGCCGTGTGAACGGCCGCCCGCCGGGATCAGGCGGCAGCGGCACAGGCGGCCACATGGGCGGCAAGATGCCTGCGCCAGCGCAGCGTCATCAGCACGGCGACCATGCCGAGCCCCGCCGCCAGTCCGCACCAGATGCCGATGCCCTTCAGCCCGAAGCCGAAGGCGAGCAGCGCGCCGAGCGGCAATCCGACGCCCCAATAGCCGAACAGCGCCAGAAGCATGGGTATGCGCGTGTCGCGCAGGCCGCGCAGCATGCCCGCGGAAACGGCCTGCGCCCCATCAACGATCTGGAACAGCGCCGCCATCGCCAGAAACGTGACCGCAAGCTCCACGACGGCCATATTGCCGGGATCGTTCAGGTCGAGAAACACGCCGACGAAAACGCGCGGGATCAACACCATCAGCAGCCCCATCATGGCCATGAAGCCGACGCCGAGCGCCCAGGCGCTCCAGCCGGCAAGGCCGAGCGCCACCGGATCGCCGGCACCATAGGCACGGCCCACGCGCACCGTCGCCACCTGCCCGAAGCCGAGCGGCACCATGAAGCTCAGCGAGGCGATCTGCATCGCCACCGCATGGGCGGCCATGGCGGTCGGCCCGATACGGCCCATCATCACCACCGCCGCATAGAAGGTCGAGGTCTCGAAGACGAAAGTCAGCGCCATCGGTATGCCGATGCGCCACAGTTCCATGAGGCGCGGCCAGTCGGGACGCCAGAAGCGGCCCAGCAGGCAATAGCGGCGGATGCGGCGATGACGCATGGCGATGAAGGAGAGCCCCAGAAACATCATGATGCTGGACGCTGTCGTGGCGATGCCCGCGCCATGCAGGCCCATGGCTGGAACGCCGAAATGACCGAAGATCAGCGTCCAGCCGGCGAGCGCGTTGAAGCCGATGGCAAGTGCGGCCACCAGCAGCGTCCACATCGGCTTTTCCATCGCCGCGAAGAAGCAGCGCAGCACGATATAGAAAAGATAGGGCAGCATCGCCCATTGCAGCGTGTGCATCAGCACGACCGACCGCTCCACGATCTCCGGGCGCTGGCCGAGAAAGAGGAAGATCGTCTTGCAATGCCAGAGCACGAGCCAGATGGGCATGACGATGATGACCGCCGACCACATGCCCTGCCGCACGGTGCGGCGCACGTCGCGCACCGAGTGACGATTGTGGCCGAGCGTGATGGCGATCATCGGCATGACGGCCGAAACCAGCCCCATCGAGAAGACCGTCAGCGTGTAATAGAAGCTCGTCGCCAGAAGGGCCGAGGCAAGCGTGTCGGCGCCAAGCCGGCCGATGAAGATCACATCCGTCGCCGTGAGCGCTGCCTGCGAGAGATTGGTGAAGATCAGCGGCCAGCCGAGCTTCAGCGCCGCCGCCAGTTCCCTGCGCCAGCGCCGCGCGCCCTTTTCGGGCAGGCCGGTCTCTTGCGGCTCGCGAAAGCCAGCGCCGATCATCCTGTCCATTGTCCGCTCCCGAACCGCTTTTCGCCTTCTCCCGGTGCCGCTCAGGAATCATGCAGGCCACGCGCAGTTTGCCCATTCCTTGTGCACAATCCGCGTGGAAAAGTCATGCGTCTTTTTGGCGAAAAGCGGATTCCGGCCGCGTACCGTAGATGACGCCCGCGGGCAGGAAATTGACCGTGATCGTCTGGGCGTCGGCCGTGCCGGCGGCGCGCGCGATGGTCACGACCTTTTTGCCCGGCACGTCGCTGACGATATTGACGGTCGCGGAGCGGTCGGCATGGAGCGGAAGCGCGATGCTCGTCTGCCAGCCATTGATCAATGCATCGCCGGTCAGGGACAGATAGAGCCTGTCCACGCCGCTTTCCGCGAAGAGATAGAGCGAGCAGACATCCTCGCCGTCGGCAATGGCGTTTTCGGTGAAGGAATAGCGATGGACGCCGCCTGTCCCGACATAGAGGCGGGAGAAACCGGCCTCGACGGCGGCGGGCTTCTGGAAATATTCGCTGCCGTAGACGCTGACAACGGCCACGCCCGGCGAGGACTGGTCCTCCTCGGCGAAGACACGGCAGCGGTAGAGGCCGCGCGCGTCCAGCACCGCCGCCAGACCGGAACCGCTTGCCGAAGCGCTTTCCAGCGTGCCGCCGAGGACGGAAAGGTTCACCCGCGAGTTGGGCTGGCCGAACACGGTGACGTTGTCCGCCGCCCACACATCCGGATAGCCGGCGATGCGCGGCATCGCGCCCTGCGTGGCGAAGATATTGAGAATGGCGAGATCTTTCCAGACGATCGCCACGGATGCGGTGAGCGATTTCTGCGCATCGGCGCTCCCCCTGCGCACGACCGTGTAGAAGGCGGCGCCCCTGCCGCCGTCGCCGAGCGCCAGCACGAAACTTTTCGGCACCAGCGTCGCGACCCGGCCCAGCGCCTTGTCCGCGGCATCGACCGTATATGGCTCGCCGTCCCATGTGGCGGCGGCGACGGGCCGGCCGAGCGCGTTCTCGCCGCTCCAGTGGAAAGCGACCACGTCGCCCGCCTGCATGGCGGTATAGGAGGCCTCCATCGCCGCCCCGCCGCGCGCGGCGATGGCGCGGGAGGCGAGCACACCGTTAACCGCATCGGGAAAGACCGGGGCCGGCAGCACCGCGCCGGGGGAGCCGACCACCGTGACCACGCTCGCCTGCGACAGGCCGATATTGCCCGCCAGATCGAGCACGTCGTAGCGGACGTCGTAAACGCCGTTCAGCAGGTCGTTCTTCCTGAAAACCGCATCGAAGAAACCGGCGAAAGGAAGCTGGTAGGGCACGATCACGCGCGACGAAAGCGAGGTGCCGAAGAAGACGGTGATGATATCGCCCGGCCGGATGCCGATATAGCGTTCCAGCCGCACGATCACGTCGCCGCCGGAAAGCCGGCCCAGATCCAGCACGCCGTCGACCGCATCGGGAACCACCGGAGCCTTCATGACGTGACCGCCTTCCTGAAATCCGCGTAAAGGGTCATGAGATCGCCGTCCGGCGAGGCGGGCAGGGAAAGATAGAGGCGCATCGGCCCCGCGACGGCGGCGACGATGCCGAACAGCGCGAAATCCTTCGTGTCGAGCGGTACTTCCGCCGTCTTGACCCTGCTGCCGTCGGCGAGAAGCACCATGGCATCGCCGATGGCGCGCACGGCCAGAGTGGGGATGATGCCGATATCCATGCGCCGGTCGATCCGCACGCGGAACAGGTTCGGCATGGCATCGTTCGCCAGCGCTCCCGCCGTGCGGCTCCACAGCCTGAAGCGCCCCGGCCCGACCCGGTAGGGCGTAAAATCCGTATAATCCATTGCGTAATTGTCGGGCGACCGGCTGTCCTCGACCCTGACGCCGAACAGGCCGCCCGGCCGGTAGGCTGCGTTCGGCAATATGACGCTGAACGACCCGGTGCCCTCGGTGCCGAGCGTCATCTCGTAACGATCCTTCGCGCCGGCTTCGAGGATCAGCGCGCCGTCATAGCTGTTGCACACGACGACGCCGGATGCGCTGCCCTGCACATGCACGATGTTGCGCGGCGTGTTGGTCCCGTCGAGGCTGTCATAGGTGGGCGCGCCGGAAGACGGGAAGATGCGCAGCAGGCTGGTATCCGTGTCCGCCATGATCGCATCCCTTTCTATAATTCGCCGGGCGCGGACGTATCAAGCGCCCTGCCGGTCCAGTTCGAATAGCGGGGCAATCCGGCAGGCGGGCGGGAGAGCGCATATTCGGCATAGAAGCTGCCGGGCGCGTTCATGCCCGCATTGTAGCCCGCGACCAGCAGGCGCTCGAAGGTGACGAAAACAGCCGTACCCTCGGCCTTCAGCATATCTTCCGTGACCGTGACGGTGCGGACATAGGAGGCCTGCCGGATATCGTCGTCGAGGGCGCCGTCGCCGTTGAGATAGATGGTCACGCTCGCCACGTCGCCGGCGGCCATGGTCCAGTTGGCCTGCACCTTGGCGATGCCCACGGCGAGGCCGCCGCCCGCGAGCGTTTCCGTGTTCACATAATAGCCGGCGCCGCGCACCGACGGGCCGTCAAGCACACGCGGTGAAAGGTTGGGATCGGGCACCAGCCGCCCGCCGCGCCCGGTAACGGCGAAGGCAAGGTTCTTCGATTTCAGCACCGCGCCCGTGGTCTGGTTGCCGGTGACATAAAAGGCCTTGTTTCCGGCGCGGCCTTTCGAGAAGGAGGATTTCGACACCTTCACGTCGAGCGGCGTTCCGCCTTCGGAACTGTAGGTATCGTCCTTGACGATGCCGTTCAGGAACAGCATGACGCGGTTCGGATAGCCGAAGCCCGCATCCTCGCGGTCGATCAGCATGTCGGCGAAATCGCCCGCCACGCCGTCCATGTCGTAGGCGCCGTCCACGAGGGGCAGGTTGAGCCGCGGCGGCGGAAAGCCGCCGTCGAGGCGCGTATCGTAGATGATGAAATCGCCGTAGGCATAAGGCTCGGCCGCGGCCGGCTGGGCGACGATCCTGAGATAAGTCTCGCGCCCGTCCGGCACGACATAGAGCCGGGCGACCCCGTTCCTCGTCGGCGTGCGCACCACGCCGTTGGGGCGGGCCGGCCAGAGGTCCGGTTCGAGCGGTTCGGCGAGGCTCGCATCGGCATAGAGCCGCACCGTGTCTAAGCTGCTCGCGCTCCATGCGAGGCCCCACTCCACGATCATGCCGTCCGCCACCGCCGCGCCGTCCCCATCGGTGGCGATCAGCGTATAGACGGGCATGGGCTGGCCGGAAGCGTCCTGCGCGAGATCGAAGGAACTGACGCCGTTGGCGGCATGGGCGCGGGTGACGGCGCGCGCCACCGTGATGCCGGCATCCGCCCGCCGTGTCCCCGTGTCGAACGCCAGCGTCGTGGCTTCCAGCCCGACCCGGTCGCCCGGCGCGGCGCTGCCGGAGATATTCGCATAGAAGGCGGCGCGGTAGACGCCCGGACCGTCGTTCGCCGACGCGACCAGTGTCCGCTCCGCCGCGCCCGAAAGCGTGGCGGAGCCGCTGGTGACTACGAGTTTCGCGGTCGCGTAGGGCGGCAGAGGATCGCTGCCCGCGGCCAGCGTCACCCGGACATCGATGCGCGCCGTGCAGCCCGGCGGGATGGACGCTGCCGGCTCGATGCCGTCTATCGCAATATCGCCGCTGACACTCATCGTCCCGCCCCCCTTGCACCGAATTGCCTCACGCCAGATTGAAGCCTTCCGGCGTGCTCAGATAGAGGTTCACATAGGCGGAATAGATTTCCGCCGACATTCCGGCGCGCTTGACGCTGTATTCGGCATAGAAGCCCTTCTGGCCCTCGTTGAGCCGGTCGTAGCCGAGCACCTTTGCGCGCTCGAAATCCACCGTCACGCTGCCGGCGGTGATCTGCTGTGCCGTCAGGGTGTTCTGGCTGTTGTAGCTGTTCTGCTTCAGGTTCTCCGTGTTCGGCTCGTAGCCGTTGAGATAGATGGTGACGGTGACGGTGTCGCCCGCCGCCGGCGCCCAGTCGAGGGACGGATAGAGCGGCACGTAAACATGCAGCGAGCCGTCGGAAATGGTGTTGAGGTTGACCGTATCGCCCGCAAATTGCACGGTCGGCGGGTCCAGCGGACGCTCGAGCGAGGGATCGGGGACGTTGACCCCCCTGCTGCCCTCGGCGAAGAAGGTGTTGGAGGCCGATTTGATGATATTGCCGTCCGACTGGCGGCCGGCCACGTAATAGAGGACGTTGAGATCGCCCTCCTCGTCGGGCGTGCTGACGGAAATCAGCGCCTTGGGAACGTTCTGGTAGATCGGCGAATGGTCGCCGGCATAGGAATCGTTGGTGGCGCAGTTCTTGCCGTTGAGGAAGATCAGCACACGGGTCGGGTCGTTGTAAAATGCGCCCGACCGGTCGATGCCGACCGGCACGAAATTGCCCTGCACCTCGTCCAGATTGAACGGGCCGGCCCCGCCCTCGCGCGGGCAGACGAAATCCGGCAGCTTGCCGCCGTCATTGCCCTTCTCGTTGAAGATCATCACGCTGCCGAACTGGAAGGTGTTGCCCGTCGTCGCCGAGCCGACGACCTGATACAGCACCGGCCGTGTGATCGGCACCAGATAGAGATCCGTCGTGCCCGTGCTCCCCCCCGTGACGGTGCGCACCACCTGCCCCTGTCCCTGCTGCGGGTCCGGCAGCAGCCGGTCGGCATATTTCGCCGTGGCGGAGGCATAGCTGTTGACGGACGAGAACAGTTCCACATCGTAAAACTGCTTCCATTCGACGATGAAACCGTCCCCGACCGGAGTCCCGTCCTGCTTCGTCACGATCGCCCGGTAATGGGCGTAAGCCACGGTGCCCGGCGTCTCCTTCTCATCCTCCGAGGTGAAATAGAAGCTCGACGCATCGGCCTGATAGGTCACATTCACCGGATCGCCGACCGATATGACCTTCGCCGCCGTGTTGTTGGCGCCGATGGCGTTGGTCCGTACGGAAACCTGTACCTTCTCGTTCTTGCGAAGAGCCGCGCTGAGGTTGATATAGAAATCGGCGCTGTAGACCTTCGGTGTCCCGTGCGGCGTATAGGTTCTGCGCGCCGCGCCGGATATGTCGAAGTTGATGCCGCTGTCAATCTCGACCCAGGTGCCGGCGGCGAGATCGTCGCTGCCCGCATCGAGGGTGAGCACCGTCGAGACCTTCACGGTCCCGCCGGGGGGGCATAGCGGCGGGTCAAAAACCGACGTGATTTCAAGTTTTCCGGAAGTTGCCATAAGTCTATCCTTTTCTTGCCGTTAGACAATTTTCGATTGACAGGCGCAGAATATGCACCTATCCACGAAGTATATTTTTCAAACTATATTAAAAAACGGAGATATTTGTGCCTATTCCCTGTTTTAAATATAAGAAATACCTTAACTCCACATGCCTGTCCGATCCGGAAAACTTCAGGTTTCGTTGCGGTCCGGGTCGATCAGCGGCACTCTATCTCATCCTCGGAGGGGCGATAGCTGGTCTTATGAACAGTGCGGCGGCGGGCGATGTCGGCGGGGCGGGCGGCCCGGCCGGCACGACCGGCGGCGCCGGCGGAAGGGGCGGCTGGTACGATTTTTACGGCGGCATGGGCGGCGGCGCGGGCGGCGGGGCCGCCGCGACGCCCGGCAAAAACGGCGCGGGTTCCGACGGCGCCGACGGCAGCGGCACTGGGAGCAAGGGCACGGCCGCAGGCGGCAGCGGCATTCCACCCCAACCCGTCACAGACACCACCGGCTCGTCCGATGCGAGCGGCGGCACGAATGGCGGCGGCGGTGGCGGCAGCGGCGCGGGCTGGCTGTTCGATTCGGACACCGTCACCAATCCCACGGTCGCAGATGGCGAGGTGCTGCTGGATTTCGGAACCGGTCGCTTCCGCGGCCCCTACCCCGTCGGCGGCGGCGTCGGCGGCCCCGGCTCCTGCACGGCCGACGGCCTGCAATGCGGCGGCGGTGGCGGCGGCGGCGCCGGGATGATCATCCACGCGGCCGACCCCGGCTATACGCTGCGCGTCAAGCCCGGCCAACTGGTGGGCGGAGCGGGCGGCTCTTCCGTCGATCCGGGCAGCGGAGGCGGAGGCGGCGGCGCCGGACTGGTCGTGACCGGCAGCGCGCCCGTCATCATCGACCAGAGCGGAAACAACACCAGCATATCGGGCGGCGGCGGCGGCACGGGCAATGGCGGCGGCGGCGCGGGCATCCTCATCGGCGACGGCGTCAACCTCACCACGCTGGGCAACGGCAAACGGGACGGATTCCAGACGATCGCGGGCGGCGACCGCGGCGCCGACATTCCCGGCGCACCGACAACGAACAGCAACCTGCCGGGCACGGCGGTGATCTTCACGGGAGACAACGCCACCTATACCGCGATCGGACAAACCATACAGGCCAGCATCGCCATCGTTCCCACCGGCGGCCTCGGCCGGATCGGCCGCGCCATCGACATGCAGGGCAACGGCAACAAACTCGTGCTGGGCGCCGACGGCAAAGGCGGCCTCGCCACGCAGGTCACGCAGTCGCAGAACGAGCCAGATCAGGCGCTCGTCACCATCGAGGGCGACAACAACAGCATCGAATTGCAGCCGGGCGTACTGATGGACGGCTTCGTCTCCGCCACCGGCACCGGCACGCATCTCATCCTCGGCGGCACCAACGCAGTTTATTCCGGCACGCCCGGCGCCTTCGCGCTGAGCGACCTCGGCGCCACGGAGAAATATCGCGGCATCGCCGTACTGGAAAAGCACGGCGACGTGACATGGCAGCTCACCGGCACGCAGACCGTCGACACCCCATGGTTCGTCGAGGACGGCGTGCTCCAGCTCGGCGACAAGGCGAGCATCGCCGCCGCGAACCGGCTTACCATCGGCACGGCCGCCACGCCGGCCGGCGCCGTCCCGACCTTCGATCTCACCCCGCTCGGGCGCAACGCGGTCACCAGCGTCAGGACGCTCGCCGGCACGGCGCAGGCCCTCGTCACCGACTGCATACCCGCCGGCCGCACGGCCGGCACCTGCGGCCAGATCCTGTCGCATGAAATGATCGGCCTGCGGATCACCGACGGCCAGTCGGACAGCTACGCCGGCCAGATCAATATTTCCGGCACGCTGGAAGTGGCCGGCGGCACGCAGATATTCACCGGCAATGTCGGCAATATGGGCGGCGTGCTCGTCTCCGGCGGCACGGTCCAGCTCGGCGACGGCACCGGGACCGCCACGCTGGGCACGACAAACGACCCCATAACCGTGAATACGCCCGGCACGCTGGTGGTGAACAATGCCGGCGACTGGACCCTGAGCGCCCGCCTCGACGGAGACGGAACGCTGACCAAACGCGCCGCCAGCACGCTGACCATCGATCAGGCGGGCGACTTTTCCGGCCATGCCGCCATCGAGGCGGGCACGCTGCGGATCGCGGGCGCGGACGGCGCGCTGGGCGCAGCCAGCATCGCCGATGCCGGCGTGCTCGTCTTCGACCGCACCACGGATTACACCTTCGCGGGCACCGTCACCGGCGCGGGCGACATCACCAAGAACCAGTCGTCCGTGCTGACGCTCTCCGGCGACAGCAGCGCCTTCACCGGCGCGACCACGGTCAATGCCGGGACGCTCGCCATGAGCGGCAAGCTGCGCGGCACGCTCGACGTCAAGGCCGGCGCGACGCTGCGCGGCGTAGGCACGGACGGCAGCGTCGGCAAGACCACGCTCGCAGACAACGCCATATTGAGCGGGACGCACGACACGAAGCTCACTTTCGCGGACGACCTGACGCTGTCGGGCAACAGCATTATCAACGCCTCCTTCAGCAGGCCGAGCCAGACGGAACTGTTCGACGTCACCGGCAATCTCACCCTCGACGGCACGCTGAACGTGCTGACGCTGGAACATAACGGGCCGGGCTATTACCGCCTGTTCCATTATGGCGGGACCTTGCAGGACAACGGTCTTGCCATCGCCAGCGCGCCCACGGGCGTACCGCTCACGGATCTGAGCATCGTCACCACCACGCCCAATGCCGTCGATCTCTACGATTCCGGCGGGGCGCCGGTCGGCCAGTATAATTTCTGGAAGGGCGGCGACGGGCCGTGGGACACCGCCAGCAGCCAGTGGACCGATGTCACCGGCGCCAATACCGGCACATGGGAAAACGGCGCCTTCGCCTTCTTCAATGCCGCGCCGGGCACGGTGACGGTGGCCAATGCCGGCGGTCAGGTCGAGGCCATGGGCATGCAGTTCACGGTCGACGGCTACACGGTGGCGGGCGACCCGCTGACGCTGACGGGCAATACGCGCATCGTCCGGGTCGGCGACGGCACCGCCGCGGGCGCATCCATGACGGCGACGATCCTCGCGCCGATCGCCGGAAACGCGGCCGCCGGCGCGGTGGGACTGGAAAAGCAGGGCCTCGGCACGCTCGTTCTCGCCGGCGACAACACCTATACCGGCATCACGAAGATATCGAAGGGCACGCTACGGATCGGCAATGGCGGGGCCACCGGGCGCGTGCTCGGCGATATCGTCGACGACGGCACGCTCGCGATCGACAAGTCCGCCGCCTACGACATCACCGGCACGATCAGCGGCAGCGGCGCGGTGGTGCAGGAGGGAACCGGCACCACGCGGCTTTCCGGCCATAACAGCTTTTCCGGCGGCGTGACGGCCGAGCACGGCACCGTTCAGGCGGGCGCGGACGGGGACGCTTTCGGCTCCGGCATACTCACCGTGAACGCGGACGGCCATGCCGATCTCGACAATCACGACACCACGATAGGCGGCTTGCAGGGCGCGGGCAACGTCACGCTCGGCTCCGGCTCGCTCACGCTCATGCAGAACAGCGACACCGTCTATTCCGGCGTCATGTCCGGCACGGGCGGCGTCGTCAAGAACGGCCACGGCGCGCTCGTGTTCTTCGGCGACAACACCTATACCGGCCTGACCACGATCAACGGCGGCTCGGTGCAGATCGGCGACGGCGGCACGTCCGGCACCATCGCCGGCGACGTGGCCGTCACCACCGCCGATGCCAGCCTCATCGTCGTCCGCTCCGACGCCTTCACCTTCGGGGGAAAGATCAGCGGCGAAGGCAACGTGATCCATGCCGGTTCCGGCACCACCACCTTCACCGGCGACAACAGCTATCGCGGCGATCTCTTCGTGACCGAGGGAACCGTCAAGGCGGGCGTGGCCGATCATGCCTTCGGCGCCGGCTATCTCTCGGTCAGCGCCGGAGCGACGGCCGATCTCGCCGGTTTCGACACCACGACCGGCGGCCTGCTCGGCGCGGGCAACGTGCTGCTCGACCACGCGACGCTGACGCTCGACCAGCAGCAGGCGAGCGAGTTTTCCGGCGTCATGTCCGGCGACGGCGGCCTCGTCAAGAACGGCGCCGGCACGCTGCGGCTTTCGGGCGCCAACAGCTATGGCGGCCCCACCGCCGTCAATGACGGCATATTGCGGCAGGGCGCGGCGGGAGCGTTCAGCAGCGCCTCGGCCTATACGGTCGCAGCGGCGGGCGCGATGGAACTCGGCGGTTTCGACACCACGCTGGCGGCGCTGCAAAATGCCGGCTCGGTCAGCTTCGGCGGCACCGGCGGCGCGACGCTGACCGTCAACGGCAATTATGCCGGGCAGAACGGCATGCTCACCATCAACAGCGTGCTCGAAGGCGACGATTCACGCACGGACCGGCTGACCGTCAAGGGCGACACCTCCGGCGCCACCAAGCTCACGGTCGTCAATCAGGGCGGCAAGGGCGCGCAGACCGTCAACGGTATCAAGGTGGTCGAGGTGGACGGCGCGTCGGACGGCACCTTCGCCCTGCAAGGCCATTTCACCACCGACAGCGGCGAGAGCGCCGTGGTGGCAGGCGCCTATGCCTATACGCTGCATCAGGGCGGCGTGAACACGCCCGACGACGGCGACTGGTACCTGCGCAGCGAGGACGTCCGGCACCAGCCGATCCTCAATCCGGGCGTGCCGCTCTATCAGGGCGCGCTGCAAGCCATGCAGACGCTGAACCGGCTGCCCACGCTGCAACAGCGTGTCGGCAACCGCTTCTGGAGCGGCGCCGCCAATCCCCTGCTCGAAGAGGGCGACGGACCCGGCCGCACGGAAGCCGCCCCTTCCCCGCAGAGCGGGAACCGGCTGGACAAGCGCGCGCTCTGGGGCCGGATCGAGGGCGCGCATGACCGGCTCAACAGCTATTCCGCCGAAGGCGGCGCGCGCGCGGACATGAACACCTTCCTCATGCAGGCGGGCGTTGACGGCCTGTTCGCGGAGCGGGAAAGCGGCTGGCTGACCGGCGGCATCTACGGCCAGTACGGCACGGTCAGGTCGCGCATCGATTCGGCGAACGGGCGCGGAACGGTGAACACGCAGGGCTGGGGTCTCGGCGCAACTCTCACATGGTACGGCGAGAACGGCTTTTATGTGGACGGTCAGGGACAGGCCACATGGTACCGAAACGACCTCCGGTCCGACACCGCGCAACTGAGCCTGGCCCACGGGCGGACCGGCTTCGGCTATGCGCTGGGCGTGGAGACGGGCAAGCGCATCGCACTCGACGGCGAAGGCGGCAACTGGACGCTGACGCCGCAGGCGCAACTGATCTGGTCGTCGGCCACGCTCGACAACTTCCGCGATGTCTGGGACACGTCCGTCACCTCCAATAACGGCGACCAGCTGACGGGACGCCTCGGCCTCGCCGCCAATTACCGCAGCGCATGGCGCGGCAACGACGGGATGCTGGCGCGGACCAGCGTCTACGGCATCGCCAACCTCTATCAGGACCTCGTCAGCCGCGCCTCGGTCCGGGTGGACGGCACGCGCTTCTCCGATCGCCGCGACCGCACATGGGGCGGCGTCGGCCTCGGCGGCACCTATGCCTGGGCCGACGACAAATATGCCGTCTATGGCGAAGGCTCGGTCAATACCGCACTCAACCATTTCGGCGACAGCTACACACTGAAAGCCAATCTCGGCTTCCGCGTGAGTTGGTGAAGATACAGCACCACCCCCGGAGATGCTTCTCCGGGGGTGGTGTTTTCGTATTTCCGGCGTGTGTGCGTTAAACTTTTGAAATACGTCGAGGCGAATATCTGTGAACTCTGTTTCTCGCCGGTTGGCGCGTATAATCTCCCGCATAGCTTGATGCGTCGTCATCATCTTGCCAATTCGTGTCCTGCGACAGGTTCATTTCATTCCATTGCACAGCGTTTTCCACCCCTTCCCTACTCCGGGAAAATTGCGTCATGTGCCGCGGTGAGGGGGCAGCCCACTCCTCTTCGAGCAGAGGCTGGGAAGGGGCGGATTCCTGCATTTGGCCGTTGCGCAGCGCGGTCTCTGACCTCATCGATCCATCATCCTCGTCCTCCGGCCGGTTGAGCCGCCATTCCGCTATCCCGCTGGCCAGCACCAGCAATGCGCCGATGGCCCCCAATATCAAGCTCGCCAGTACAAGTTTCCGCCCCGTTTCCGCCTTGCCGTTATCGGTACTGTCGACCACATTGCCGTCCGCATCGCGAATGGCGCCCGATTCCTCCTGCTGGCCGACGATCACGCCCGCAAGTCCCGTGACGCCGCTGGCGAGCAGGGAAAGCCCCCCGGCGATGCGGGCTATCCGCACTGCGATTTGCGTGAATTTCAGGCTGTTTTTCGCAATCTGGACCGCCGGGAAAGCGACGTAAGCAATGCCGGCCAGTATGGTCAGGCCGAAGCCGATATAGCCCGCGACCGCGCCCCATTTCACATGCCCGGTCGGGTCGATGAAATTGACCGGGTCGCCGCCGCAATAGCCGTAGGCATTGATGCCGCCGGGTCCGAAGGGGCTGAGCGAATCCGGGCTGGAAAACCGCATCATGCGCGGATCGTAGGCGCGATATCCCTGCCCCGGATGATAAAGGCCGGCGAAAGGGTCCGGCACGTCGCCGTTGAAGCCGACGCGCACCGCGCCGTTGCCCTGCTCCATATCCGGCGTGCAGCCGAAGGGCGTGTAGTCCGTGCTGGTGGTGGCGGAGGGACCGAGCGTCAGGATGGGCGAGCCGCCGAGGTCCGGCCCGATGAAGGTCGCGTCCGATCCGTTGACCAGCGCCGCCGTGGCGCGCCCCAGATTGACGAGGCGATGACAGCCGCCGCCCTGCTCCACGATGCGGACCTCCTTGCCGCCGTCGTAATAGACATTGCGCGACGTGCCGTCGCTGCCATATTGCCCGTGCAGGCGGTCGAAGGCATCGTAGGTGCAATCTATCGACGCGCCGCCATCGGCGATGCGGGCCAGCCGCCCGAAGGCGTCATAGCTGTATGAGCGCCCCCTGTCGTCCATCGTCAGCCGCCCCGCGGCGTCGTAGGAGAGCAGGCTCTTCATCGCAGCGCCGCCGCCGACGCGGCTCGTGACGGCGGAAAGCTGCGTCGGGTCGGCGCCGGTATAGGCGAAGCTGCGCGTGACGCCGTTGCGGCCGGTGGCCCGATAGGCGGTGATATTGTCGAACCTGTCGTAGCCGTAGGCCTCACCTGTGATCGCCGGATCGTCGCTGCTGCCGAAGTTTCCGCCCTCGGCCTGAAATCCGGTCAGCCGGCCATTGACGTCATAGCTATAGGCGGCATTGGAAATGCGGCTGCCCTTGCTGCCGGAACGGTAATCGAAGACGGTCCGGCTTTTGACCCGGTCGTTGTCGTCATAGCCTCTTTCGACCGCGATGCCCTCGTTCGTCGTCAGCGCGATGGTGCGGGACTGCTCACGGTCCAGCGCGTCACGGGACAGGTTCACGGTCGCGCCGGCGCTCATCGTGCCGGCATGCCAGCCGGTGAAACGGCCCTGCTCGTAGCGGGGGATCACGGTGACGTTTCCGTCAACGACACGCGACAGCGCGGCGCCGTCCGTATTGTAGTAACAGCTCGTCGTGTCGCCCTGAATGCCGGTATATTCGGCGAGGTTTCCGGCCATCGAACGGTTGTAGCGCACCGTGCCGAGGGTCTGTCCCGCCGCCATGTACCGAATGGCGTTCACCCGGCCCATTGCGTCGTAGGTGAAGCTCTGGTCGGGGCCGCGCGCGTCGAGGCCGGTCTGGCGCGCGGCGAGCATCTGGCCGGTGCCGCCATCGTAATCGTAGCTGATCGCGATGTCGCCGCCGGGGACATATCTGCGCTTCACCGCCGCGCCGAAGGCGTCGATATAGTCATAGGCGACGGTCGTGACCGGGTCGGCGACGGAAGCAGGCACGATGGCGCCGTCGCGGTCATAGGCGTAGCGCGTTACGCGGCCGCCGATCGAGGCCGAGGCGATGCGTGCCAGCCCGTCGAATTGCTGCGTGCCGAGTTCGACGCCGTCCACGGCAATGCCCTTCACCAGCGCGAGCGAACTGCCATCCGTATAGGCGCGCGTGATCCGGGTTCCGTCCGGGCGCGTCACGGCGGAGAGCCGGCTCCAGCCGTCGTAATCGTAATCCGTGGTCCGGCCGAGCGCATCGGTGGCCCGGCGCAGGCGGCCCGCCCCGTCATAGCCGAAATGCAGCGGGGCGGCGAGAAGATTGCCGCTCGCGTCGTACCGGCCCACCGTCTTCGGCAGGCGCGTCGCCGGGTCGAAATCCGTGCGGATCGACGCGGTGGCGTAGAAATCCACCACGGAGGTGGCGAAATTCAGCACGTCCACGGCGATGCTGCGGGCAGAGCCGTCATTGCGCGCTGCCCCCGACAGATAACCCCATGAATCATAGGTGTAATCTTCCGTCAGCGTGCTGGTTTCGACGGCCGCCTCGCGTTCGATCCGGTCCGAGATCGTCATCCGCTTCGCGCGGCCGAGGCAGTCATAGCTGTATTCGCGATAATCCTGCCATGCGCCGGCGACGAAAACCTGCTCCTTCCACGGCCGCGCCAGCCCGTCGGAAATGTGGCGGACACGTCCGCCATCGGCTGCCGTCACCTCCTCCGTATTGTAGCGGCGCGCATCGGACGGCGCGTATTGATAAGGCTCATAGGCAAAACGTACCGTCAGCGACTGGTCTCCCGCTGCCCCGCCGGGCGCCGCGCCGCGCGTCATCGACAGCATGCGCCCATAGGTGTCGCGCGTGAAGACGGTGGCGACGCCGAGCCGGTCCACGCTGGCGAGCAACACTCCGGTCGGGCTCGAATAATAGTTCTTCTCCACCATCACCAGCCCGTCATGGGCCGTCAGTTGCTGCGTCACACAAAGGCAATCGAGCGCATCGCCAAAGGGATACGCCACCGTCTCGTAGCGGAAATCCATGACATCGGCATAGGCTGTGCCGTCATCGCCATATTTGGTCGAGAACTGCCGGCTCATGCGCCCGTAATTCTCGCTGGCGGCATTGGTGTCCTCATAGGTCCGGGAGACCTCGCTCATGAGCCTGCCGTCGACATAAAAGGATTCCCGGTTGCGCAGCAGGCAATATTCGACCGGCCGTGCCGGATCGCTGCGATTGCCGCCGACGCTGAGCCGGCAATAGGTGAATTCCCGCCGCTCGACCGGCGCGGAAAAATCCGTGGCCGGCGGCGTGGTGGTCACGCTCGCCGGATAGATGCCCTTGCCGCCGGTCGGATCGGGCGGGCAATCGAAGCCCTGCCCCGCCGCCGGATAATAGGCGATATCGGTGCGGGTGCCGTCGGTCCGCACCCATTGCGTCAGCCGGCCCGCCGCGTCGAAGACCATGCTTTCCCGGTCCTCGCGCGTCCCGTCCACGCCCTCGATGCGGTAGAGGGTGGAAATGCCGGTCGGGCACTGGAAATTCGCCGGCTGCGCGCTGTAGGAGAAGCCTTGCTTGCGGACATAGGACCAGTTCGCGACTGTATGATGCCCGGCCTGCACCGTTTCGTCGCTCACCATCAGATGGACCATGTCGAATGTCTGCTTGCTGACGATATTGACCCCATCCGGGCCAAGCGTCTCCTCGGTGGAGGAGTACTGGTATTGCAGGTTGTTGCTGTAATAGAGATTGTCCTGATCGGCGCTGTAGCTCGAAAAGGTCGTATTGTAGCCCAGATAATTGCGGCCGGAGGGGTCGTAGCTGTATTTGCGCACGACCGGCGGCTGGCCGCAGCCGGGATCGAGCGTGTGGCTGACCACATAGGGGATGCGCTCGGTGGAATGCGCGTCGGTCGGAAGCTGGAAGCCCTCCTTCTGGTAGACCGCCGTTTCGATCAGCCCGCCGGCGTGGGAAATGGCGTTGAGCGGCGCCAGCGTGCTGCTCAGGGAATAGTCATAGCCGAGCGTCCACTCATAATCCGTACCGCAGGCGATCGAGGTCAGGTAACTGACACCGGAACGCACCGTGAGGCCGAGCCGGATGACGAGGCTTTCGCCGCTCCCCGGCCAGAGCGTTATGACGGGCGCGAGCGCATTGCCGTAATCGACCGCGAGGATCTGCCGGCCGTCATCGTCGTAGAAACCGGTCAGCCGGTGATGGCTCACATCCGGCTCGTCCCATGTGAGACGGACGGAATGCCCGGCCTTGGAGAATATGCGCTCCGGCACCTTCACGCTGTAGCCGTAGGAACTGCCTTTCAATATGTCGACATTGCCCTCGGCATGGGTCACGCTGTAGGCCTGCGTGCCAAGGCGCGAGAAGATCACCTTTTCCAGCGGCCCTTGCACAATGGTCTGCACGCCGTCGGTGGTCTTGGGAGCGATCTTGAGCACCGTCCCGTCCGAGGGCAGCAGCAGCTTGTTGTCGCTGTCATAGCTCGACCAGATCAGGCTCCAGCCGCGCCCGAACCCATAGTCGATCTCGTTGAAGGGCGCATAACGGAAGCCGAAGGGGACGGACGGTCCCTTCATCCGGTTGGCGAGGATATTCTCGATCTGGAGCATGGCGCGGAACTGTCCGGTACGCCGGTCCACCGTTCCGCGCATGGCCGAGGTGAAATTCGAGGCCTGCGAAAATGTATTGCTCATCGTAATATCCGTTTCATTATTTAAGAGTAAAAGTCATCGTATCGGCAATGGATGTATAGCCCGCCTTCAGGAGAGTGGTCGTCAGGGCCGGATAACCGCTGCTCGCGGATTTGCTTCCCTTTATATTGATGCCGCTCCACGCGTTGCCGTTGCTGTCCGTGACGACGACCGCGCTCTTGCTCCAGATCGGCTTGAAATACCAGAATTCCGCCTTGCTCGCGGCGCTGGAATAGGGAATGGGATAATTGGGCTTCGGTATTGCCTGAAGGTAATTGCCGTTGCCCGCGATTGCGTAATAGTAAGCCTCGCTATAGGTCGCCTCGTCCGCGTTCTGCGGGTCGAGGCTCCAGTCGATCCCGTTCTGGAGCACGGCGATATCGGTGCCGTAGAGTGTGGGGAAATCGCCGTCATTGTGCATCTGCCCCAGCGCCGCCGCCGGGCCATGCACCACGGAACTGCCCTGTATCAGCACGGGTGTTCCAAGGATCGAGACCGGCGGATTGGCCGGACGCGGCACCGGCGCGGCCAGCACGCCGCCGTTTCCGTCGAGCAGGAAGCGGAAGCCGAGCAGGTCGTTTGCCGAATAGGCCAGCGGCAGTAGGGTTTGCAGGCGGCAGCGCCCGGAATTGCCGAACTGGTCGTAGAAGACGAAATTCACGCTCCGGCTGACGGCAGGGTCCGGCCTGATGCCGCCGAAGGTGCAGTAGAGCGAGATATAAAGGTCGTTGGCGTTGTCGAAATTGATCGGCCGCGGCGTGCAGCCATCGGCCTGAAGGGTGAAGGCGGTCTGTTTCGAGGTGCCGGTGAGCGCGCCCGTCTCGTCGCGGACATTCATCGGCCAGAAATAGGCCTTCAGCCCATAAAGGCCGCCGAAGCGCTGTGTGGCGAAGGCATATTGCAGCGCGGAATCGGTGTTCCAGAGCGCCATGCGGTCGGCGGCGTTGGCGAAGCGCCATTGGTAGAGGCGCGCGCCGCACGCTTGCAGCACCGTGTTGCCGGCGGCCGACAGCCTGAGCTTGTAATTATAAAGCCGCCAGCAATTTTCAGGCGCCTCGCTGCCGACAATGGTCTGCGGGCCGTTGTCGATGCCCGGATTGAGCTGCGCCCCCGTCAGCTCGATCGAGGACGCGCCATAGCTGTGGCCGTCCGTCACCGTCACCGTGGCGCTCTGCCGGATCGTGCCGTCGCGCGAATCGTAGATGGCATCCCTGCCGTTGGGCGTGATCTTCGCGCCGATGGCGAGCGTGCCGTTGGCGGAACTGAAACTGCCGTCGCAGGAGAGATAGAAGGTAAGCCATGCGTACCCGTTGCTGACGGTGCATGTGTCGAAGCCGCCATGCTCCGGCCCGGCGCCAGTTGGCGCCAAGGCAGACGGCGCCAGGGGGGATGGCGACGGGTTGACCGCAAAGGGGCCGGGAGCGGTCGAAACCGTGAAGGCGGAGAAAGCACCCGTGCCGAGCGGGGTCTGCGAGGCATAGTCGATCAGGATGACGTTCTGCTGCACATAGTCGGGCTGTGGCGCGTTGTCGTCCGTCAGCCGGTTGCCGAAGGCATCGAGCATATCGAACCCGATGTTCAGGATCGTCTGGTGCTGCCCGTTGCTGAACAGATAGACCGTGTCCGTGCCGGAAAGCCGGTCCTGAAACAAAATGCTGTAATTTTGTCCCACCTTGGCCCAGGCGCTGGAAAAGGAGAAGTCCTGCGCGGCGCTGTAGGCCTGGTTGTTCTTGATGGCCGCCTGTATCTTGCCGCCGGCCGCCCTCGTGCTTTGAAAGGACACGCGGCACTGGCCTTGCGCGTTGGTGACGGCGCTGGTCGTGCTGTTCCGGGCGCCCGCATCGAACCATGCCCAGTCGGGCAAAGTGAACAGCACCGTGACGCCGGCCATCGGCGCGCCGGTCGCGCGGTCGGAGACAGTGGCCGTGACCGTATTCGAGGATTGTCCGTCCGCGGGCTGGCCATCGACGGTCGGCGGCCCGAACGCAAGGGCCGGGACCGGCCGGAAGGTGAAGGTGCCCTGCTTCCTGATCTCCTTCAGATTGGTGAGGCTGGCGGTGATGAAGCCCTCCTCCGCCTTGCTGTCGCGGAAAATGACACCGGCCTTGCCGTTTTCGTCGGTCGTTCCATGCGCGATGCCGGTCAGGTCGGGGAAAAGGGCCGAACAGTCGTTGAGCACGAAATCGACCGCCATGCCCTTTTGCGGCACGCCGTCCTTCGAGAGATAGATGCTCGCCTGCACGGTGGACATGCCGTCCGCGAAAGCATTGCCGTCGTCGATGCTGAAGGGCGAGAGGGCATAGCCGGAACCGGAGGCGAGAAAGGTATAGTCCTGCGTATTGTTGACCGACGGCGCCTCGTGCAGCGCCGCCTTGACGCTGCCGGTGGTGGCGCCGGCGCTGGAAAGCCCGGCCTGCGCCTCGCCGAAGGAATCGAGCATCCTGCTCGTGCTCTGCGTCTTCGTGTCGTCGAAGACCGCGTCGCCGCCGAGAATGGTGAAATCCACCTGCCCGGAATTGACGAACTGACCGCCCTGCGTGACCGTCGCGGTCGCCTGCATCGATTGTCCGGCCGTTTTCGGGGAATCCAGCGCGAGCGCTATCGTTTTCGTATCCATGCCGAAAATTCCTATCGTAAAATATCCCACTCGAAATTCTGGTCGCCCCGCACATATTTCCGGGTGATGACCTGACCGTCATCGCAGGTCACCGCCAGCGGGACGGAGTCGTCGTCCGAAAACCAGACGGAAAAGATGAGGAACGTGTTCCGCTCCCAGACGGGCGTCAGGTAGGTCTGGCTGTGGCTGAAGGCGAAATCCTTGTCGGCGAGGTAATTGCCGCTATCCTGCGTGCCGCCGAAATCGAACTGCCACAGGCCCGCCTGAACCGGCAGGTAGAGATAGGGCTTTCCCGCTGTGCCGCTGCCCTGCGTGATGTAGTACCACAGCGAATTGACGGTGATCCCGGCGGGCTGCACATTGGACGAATAGTTAAGCGTCAGCCGCGAGGCATTGCCGCCGGTATCGGAAAGCACCATGTCCCAATAGGGATCGTTGGACGCGCCGAAGGAATTGTGCCGCGTGCCCGCCGCCATCACCTGCCCCGCCTTGTCGTTGCCGAACTGCGCCACGATCATGCAGGCGGTTGCATTATCGGCATCCGGCGCGTCCCTGCCCGCCTCGGTGTTGACCGCCGGCCACCGCTGCGGGTCGTAGGGGTTGAGATCGTTATACGGTCCCGCATCGATCGCACGGGTGTAATCGACGAAGCCGTAATCGTTGTTGTTGCCGTGCGGATCGTTGTCGCTTTCGAAACCGTCGTTGAGCGGATTCCATTCCTGGGTGATTTCCTTGTAGAGTCGGGGAATCTGGCTCTTCTTGAAGCTGAACGGGCCGCTGTTGCCGTACTGGTCGTAGATCGTGAGATTGACGACATTGTTCAGCAGGTCGGGCACCGTTCTGGTGCCGTTGAAGACGCTGAACAGGCTGACGACCAGCCGGCCGTCGCCCGTATTGCCGGCGGCACGGAAACAGCCGTTCCCGCTCAGCGCCCAGAGGCCGGAAATGGGATAGATATCGACCGTGGGAAGCGGCTGCCCGTCCGCACCGCGCAGCGGCGGCTGCGGCCACAGATAGAGCTTCGACTGATACATGCCGTTGACCGACGACCGCCATGCGACGCAGTGATCGTCGCGCAGGAACGACCCGGCGGCGATATCGCAGCGGAAGAGGCGGTTTCCCGCATCGCCGAGCAATGCCGGGTTCAGTGTGATGGTGAAGATCCAGTGCCGCCAGTAATTGTCGACATGATCGGGCACGGCCATGGCACCGCCGGTCGCCGGATTGGCGAGGCCCTGATCGTTCTGGACGCCGATCATCTGCGACAGGCCGTTCGAATGCGTCGCCTTGACGGTGATGACCGGCGCCGTGTTCAGCGTCAGGGCCAGCGGAACCTGAAACTCGCCGGACGCGTCCACGGTATTCTCGATCACCGGCGCATCGGGATAGTCGCCGGGGGAAAATATCTGTCCGATCCGCAGCGTCCTGTAGCCGAAATCCGGCTTCACGCTGACATAGGCGGTGAAGGCGGCGACGCCGTTGCGGATGTAATTGCCCTCTCCGGCATCCGCCATGGACGTCATGGAGGAAGTGTCGATCTGCTTCTCGAATTCGTTCGGCGCATAGGTTGCAAGCACATTGGCGAAGGTGGGGTCGTCGCCGCCGAACACCGTGCCGTCCACGAAATTGCAGAGTTCGGTGAGACGCATGACCTCGTCGATGGTGGGCTGGTTGTCGCCGGTGAGCGGCACGCCCTGCCTGTCGAGCAGCGTCATCATGATGCGGACCGCCGCCTGATGCAGGCCGTTCCTGAAGATATAGGCGGAAGCCTGATTGTCCCCGGCGCCGTAAAAACTCACCTGCAAGGCGGTGAGGCCCCACCATGCGGGGCCGAAGGCATAGGCCGTGCGCGCCGTAACCGCCGGCACCTGCCCGCCGATGGCGTCCGCCCATTGCCGCGTGTCCTGCAAGGGGGCGGTGACGGTGAGCGTGCCGATGGCGGTGATCCTGCGGCCGGCGATGGCCACGCGCAGTCCCTTGTTGTCCGGGTCCTGCGCCTTTTTATACAGCACGATCATGCAATTGGTGTTCAGGCCCGACACCACCGTGCCGCCCGACACCACGCGCGTGAATACCGAAGCCGGGTCGTCCTCCAGCGTCAGCACCAGCCGCACATTGTCGATCTGCACCGGCTGGCCGCCCCTGATGCTGGTAATAGTGACGGTGGCGATATTCTCGGTGACGCCGTCGGCGGGAACGGACGCCTGAGAAAGGCCGACCGTCAGTTCCGGCGTGTTGGCGTAAAGGATCGGCGCCTTATGGGTCGATTTCTCGTCGAAGATATCGTCGCGCGGCAGTACCGCATGGACCTTGACCTGCTCCGCGCCCTTGGCGAACACGATCGCCGAGGCCATGCCGTGCTGATCCGAATCCACCACGAGGCTGGTGTCGTTTCCGTCATAGGCCACCTGATCGTCATCGAAGAAATAGGCATAGGGGTCCTGCTCGTCGAAGCGGAACTGGACCTCCTTCTGCAACGGTTTGGAATTGTAGTTCACCACTTTCGTCGACACCATCACCGGGTAGCGCCTGTCCGCCTGCTCGCTGGAAAAGGCGTTCCATGTCACGAGCGTCAGGTCGTCGCTGTCGAAACGCGCCGTCTGCGGGCCGACGAACACGAAGTCGGGATTGGAATCGCCGTCGATCTTGTCGTCGTCGCTCACCACGAGGATGGCGATCACCGAGCCCAGCGTCGGCGTATCGGAAACGATGCTGGCGCTGGCGATGCCGGCGGCATTCGTGTAGCGGGTGATCTGCTTGCCGTTGCCCGGCGCGCCCGACCATGTGGCGCTGGTATCGACGTCGAAGGAAAAATCGACGCGCAGGCCGTCGAGCGCGCCGCCGGAGGAAGGCGGCGTCACCCGTGCCGTGGCGACAATGGATGTCGGCAGCTTCTGGCCGTTTTTCGGTATATAGCCGTCATCCACCGTCATGGCCATTCTGGTATCGAGGCTCACATCGATGGTATAATCGTCATTATCCGCCATAATGAAATTTCCAGTTCCAAATATTAATGACAAAAATATCAGTTATTTACTGACGTTATAACGTAACTATACTTTATATTGGCCGAAAATCGTCACTGTCAGGACGGCGATTTCAGTCTTATGACGGTTACCCGATCATTCTCGCTGAACGATATATCGTTAAAGACCTGCGTGACCGACAGCACGCCGTCGTTGATCGAGAAGACCGCCCGCGACAGGAAAGCGTTGTAATTGTCGAGGCTCATGCGCTGGAAAATGAGTTCCGCCGTATTGGCCGCGGCTTTACTTCGGTTGAAATCGATGCGAACGGCACCGGCGCCGAGCCGGAAATCGACGGTATCCTCGGTCGTGTCCGTACCGCCGAGATCGATCCTCGCGCTGTTGGCCAGCACGATCGACGTGTCGCCGTCGAGGACGATCTTTTCCTCCGCGGTCAGGCCCCGAAGATAGGACGTGCCGGACGCCTGCACCGCCGTATCGATGATATTGATCGCGCCCTGATAGCTCGACAGTTCGAAAATCGAATTGCCGCCCAGATATATGTCCGCGAAGACATGGGCGTCGTTGATGCAGTCGAAGTGGATATAGTTGTTTTCGGCACGGATCTCGGATTCGAGCAGGATGAAATCGCAATCGCCGAAGATCAGATAATTCGTCACCCCGCCGTCCTGAAGGAACAGGCCGCTTCCCGGCGCCACGTTGCGGATCAGAAGGTCGTAGGGCGCGAAGGGCGTCGTGTACTGGTCGTAGACCAGACTGCGCCCGTTGCACAGGAAACAGCCGTCCTCGACGGTGATGCGTGTATCGTAGATCTGAAACGAGCGCGGGGCGGCGAAACCGAGCCGCGAGCTGCTCCGGTCGCCGGAATCGCTGTGACCGATGAAGACGGAATTTTCCCCCTGCCCGCCGACGACCACATCCGAGCAATTGTTGAGGTCGAATTGCAGCACGCCGTTGGCGATATGGATCACGTCGCCCGGCGCCGTCCCGCGCGGGCCGCTGAACTCGGTCGCCACCGCCGGGGCCAACAGCCGCGTGGAAAGCGCGTTGGCGGATGCGTTGTCGACCGTTATACTCGCATTATACTTCGAAAAACTGCTGCCGTCCGCCTTCACAAGTTGCTGCGCGGCATATGCCCTGTCAAAAACCTGATCCGTGAAATCGTTCCATATGAAATTCGTCATGGCTTTTCCAATATGAATAAAACTATTTCTGAAATTTCGGCTGTATCCTGACGATATTGCCCAGTTCCGGCAGCCGCTCGACGAGAAAATTGGCGTATATATCCGGCGGAGCAACGGGCTTGTCGTCGATACAGAGGCACATCTTCGCCAGCATGGCGTTGTAATTTTCGAGCGACAGGGGCGGCAGATACAGCGTCTCCACCTTTCCCGGCACGGACTGGCCGAAAGGCGCGGTCCTGAACCGGAAGGCGACCTTGTATTTCAGCGCGCCGAAATCCAGCGCATCGGCCGCGCCGACAAGCCAGACGGCGGCGCTGTCATAGAGGTTGAAGCCGATGTCCCTGTTGACCGCATAGGCTTTGGCATTGAATTTCAGTTCCGCCGCCGACGAAACATTGGCCGCATAGCGGTTGAAGGTGACGGTCTCGGCGCGGTCCCCGGATTCATTGCCCGAACAGAGCGCCAGCCGGGACGTGTCCGCCACATGATGGTTGCCCGACAGCCTTATCCTGCCGGCATAGACGGCGGCCTCTGCCTCTTCCGCCAGAAACAGGTCGGTGGCGAGCGCGGCTTCCCTGAAATTATAGAAACAGAACCGCGCCCGGTCGTTGACGGATATGCGGCTATAGTCGGAAAGGCTTTCGACCGCGAGATGCGCCGCCGCAGGCCGGGCGCTGGTGAAGGCGGAGCCATCGGCGAAGAACACCGCGTCCTTCGCAAGCGTCAGCCTCGTTTCCACGATGCTGAGGACTTCCGGGCTGACCAGCCGAAGGCTGCCGGCGAGATAGATTTCCTGCGCCTTCTCCTCCCCCAGATCGAGGGCGGTGTTCCCGTCCAGCATATAGTCCAGCCCGCCGGACCGGATATTGAGCACATAGGCGCCGGCGCGGTTTCTCTTCGCGGCCCAGATTGTTTCGTTGACCTTCGACAACTGGTTGAGCCGCAGGACATAGGGGCCTGAATCGATCGTCAGCGCGCTGCCGCTGCGCGAAAAGCGCCCGCGTGCAAGATCGTCAAAGATCAGGTTCTGGTCGCCAAAGGTGGCGTCGAACAACTGGTCTTCAGTCGCATTCCACTCGAATTGCCGCATTGAAATACCTCTTTCCTCGATGGGAAAACTGTATTTCAAAAGCCGGCCTTTACTACTTCGCAGTTCTGACAGGATGGGGCAAAAAAACCCCGCCGGAGCGGGGTTCGGTATTTCAGGAGGCGAACGATTTACGAAAAATCGAGCGGGCGGTCGCCGTTCTCGTCCCGGATACGGGACCGCAGGCCGATCTGGTTGAGGATATGCAGGAACGGCTTGGGATCCAGTTCCTCCACATTGACCATCTTCTTCACGTCCCATTCGCCGGACGCGATCAGGATCGCGGCGGCAACGGGCGGCACGCCGGCGGTGTAGGAAATGCCCTGCGAGCCGACTTCCTCGTAGGCTTCCTTGTGATCGGCGACGTTGTAGATGAAGACTTCCTTCTCGTGGCCGTCCTTCACGCCCTTGACGAAATCGCCAATGCAGGTCTTGCCCGCATAGTCGGGCGCGAGCGAGGCCGGGTCGGGCAGCACGGCCTTGACCACCTTGAGCGGCACGACTTCGAGGCCTTCCGCCGTCTTCACCGGCTGCTCGGACAGGAGGCCGAGATTCTTCAGCACCGTGAAGACGTTGATGTAATGGTCGCCGAAGCCCATCCAGAAGCGCACGTCGGCGTTCGGATAATTCTTCGACAGCGAATGCACCTCGTCATGGCCGGTCATATAGGCCTTGCTGGGGCCGACCACCGGCAGGTCGAAGGTCTTGCCCACCTCGAACATCTTGTTCGACTGCCACTGGCCGTTCTGCCAGGAATAGACCGTGCCGGTGAATTCGCGGAAATTGATTTCGGGATCGAAATTGGTCGCGAACCATTTGCCGTGGCTGCCGGCATTGATATCGACGATGTCGATGGACCGGACCTCGTCCAGATAGTCGTCGGCGGCCAGACGCGCATAGGCGTTGACCACGCCGGGGTCGAAGCCGACACCCAGAATGGCGGTGACACCCTTTTCGGCGCAGGCGGCGGCGCGCTTCCATTCGTAATTGCCGTACCATGGCGGCGTTTCGCAGATCTTCTTCGGGTCTTCATGGATGGCGGTGTCCATGTAGGCAGCACCGGTCTCGATACAGGCTTGCAGCACCGACATATTGACGAAGGCCGAACCGACATTGATCACGATCCCGACGCCGGTCTTGCGGATCAGCGCGCTCGTCGCCTCCACGTCCATGGCGTCCAGCGCATGCGCTTCGAGCCTCACCTCTGTCTTGAGGCTCTTCTTCGCGCGCACGGATTCGATGATCCTGCGGCATTTCTCAACCGTGCGGGACGCGATGTGGATATCGCCCAACAGATCGGAATTCTGCGCGCATTTATGCGCAACGACCTGTGCCACGCCCCCGGCGCCGATAATGAGAACGTTCTTCTTCATTTTATGTCGATGCTTCCTCTTTCAGCGGGACACCCGCCATCTGTTCCGTTGTTCGCCCCGGCGGCTCTCCCCGCAGCCGGAACAGGTTCTCGTTCGTGCCGGAATGTCCGGCACAGGGCTCAGGAGAGCGCCCCCTCGAAATCCGCGTAAGAGAATTCGCGGACCACATGCACGCTGCCGTCCAGTTCGCGCACCGCGATGGCCGGCATCTGCACGCCATTGAACCAGTTCTTCTTGACCATGGTATAACCGGCGGCATCCTGTATCGAAAGCCGGTCGCCGACCTTCAACTCATGCTCGAAATCGAATTCGCCGAACACATCGCCGGCGAGGCATGATTTTCCACAGATCATGAAGCGGTGCGTCCCCCTGTTCGGCGCCATCTTCGCGCTTTCGCGATAGATGAGCAGGTCGAGCATATGGGCCTCGATGGAACTGTCAACGATGGCAAGGTGCTTGCCGTTATAGAGCGTGTCGAGCACGGTCACTTCCAGCGTCGTGGTCTTGGTGATGGAAGCCTCGCCCGGCTCCAGATAGACCTGCACGCCGAATTTCTCCGAAAACGCCTTGAGGCGCGCGCAGAAATCGTCGACCGGATAGTCGTCGCCGGTGAAATGGATGCCGCCGCCGAGGCTGACCCATTCGACGCGATGCAGAAGCGCGCCGAACTTCTCCTCGATCTCAGTGAGTATCCTGTCGAACAGGCCGAAATCGGCGTTCTCGCAATTGTTGTGGATCATGAAGCCGGTGACGCGGTCCATGACCTTCTCCACCTTCATCACGTCCCATTCGCCGAGACGGCTGAACGGCCGCGCCGGATCGGCGAGGTCGAAGCTCGATGACGACACGCCCGGATTGAGGCGCAGGCCGACCTTGATGTGCGACGCCTTGCCGGCGAAGCGCTCGAGCTGCCCGATGGAGTTGAAGATGATCTTGTCGGCGTTGGCGATCACCGCGTCGATCTCGTGATCGGCATAGGCGACGCTGTAGGCATGGGTCTCGCCGCCGAATTTCTCGCGCCCGAGCCGCACTTCGTTCAGCGAGGAGGAGGTGGTGCCGTCCATATACCGGCTCATCAGATCGAACACCGACCAGGTGGCGAAGCATTTCAGCGCCAGCAGCGCCTTGGCGCCGGATTTCGCGCGCACGGCGGCGATCGTCTCCATGTTGCGCTTCAGCTTGCTCTTGTCGATCAGGTAATAGGGTGTTGCTATCATCGGCGGCTCGATCATCCGGCATATCGGGAAACGGGTTTCGCGCGCATCGGCGCGGTTTTGACAGGCTTATAGAAATCTTGTGACAGAAACACAAATCCGTGCGGCCTCGCCGGGCGAATTTTTGCCGGAGCGCGCGGGAGATTGTCCTCTTTTCGCCGCCGAAATTGGAATGTCTTTCCTTGAGAGAACCCCGTTTTGCCGGTTTATAGGCACGATCCGTGCGCGGCAGGGCCTTCGGGGGCTTGCCGTCCGGCGCGGGAACCATTATTTCGACAGGCGTCCTCCCAGACCAATCCTGCGATCGATCTTGCGACCAGGGCCAACAGAGACCGTTCCGACGATGAGCAGCAATTTCAATCAGGAAACCGTCACGCATATCCACCACTGGACCGACCGGCTGTTTTCCTTCCGCACCACGCGCGATCCCGGCTTCCGCTTCCAGAGCGGCCAGTTCATCATGATGGGGCTGGAAGTGAACGGCAAGCCGCTCACGCGCGCCTATTCCATCGCGTCGAGCCTCTACGAGGACGGTCTCGAATTCTTCTCGATCAAGGTGCCGGACGGCCCGCTGACCTCGAAGCTCCAGCACCTCAAGCAGGGCGACAGGATCATCGTTTCGAGAAAGCCCGTCGGCACCCTGCTCTACGACAATCTGAGGCCCGGCAAGAACCTGTGGCTGCTTTCGACCGGCACCGGCCTTGCGCCCTTCCTGTCGATCATCCGCGACCTCGAAGCCTATGAGCGTTTCGAGAAGGTCATTCTGGTGCATGGCGTGCGGCAGGTGGCCGAACTCGCCTATACCGATTTCATCTCCAGCGATCTGCCGAAGGACGAATTTCTCGGCGAGATGGTGACGAACCAGCTCATCTATTACCCGACCGTGACGCGGGAACCCTACCGCAACCGCGGCCGCCTCACCGACCTGATCCGTTCGGGGCAACTGTTCACGGATGTCGGTCTGCCGGAATTCACCCCGGCGGAAGACCGCGTGATGATCTGCGGCAGCCCGGAAATGCTGGTGGAAACCAAGCAGATTCTGGAAGAGAGCGGTTTCAAGGAAGGCAGCCAGAGCGAGGCCGGCGAATTCGTCATCGAAAAGGCTTTCGTGGAGAAATAAAGCGTTTCCAGCAAAAGTCCGAAGCGGTTTTGCCTCCGGAAATGCGTAAAAACAAAGAGATAGAGCGGTTCCACGATTCAGTGAAAACAAGAACCGCTCTAAGCGCCGGAGCGGCTGTCCCCTTCATGCGCTCACGGCCTTGAGGAAAAAGGCCCGGACACCGGCGACCATGCCGGCGCGGTCCATCAGGCCGGGATCGGCGATCATCTCGTCCACCGCCCCATGCAGGGCGTTGAACAGAAGCACCGCCGTCAGCCGCGTGTCGGCGAGTTTCCATGCGCCAGCCGCCATGCCAGCCGTCAGCAGCGCATCGAGGCGCAGTATGGCGGGGTTCTCCCGCTTCATGCGGCGCATGGGCGGATGAAAATCGTGGAACACCAGATCGTGCAGGCGATAATTGTCGAGATAGGCGACGATGCCCGTTTCCGCGAAGGCTGCGAGCCGGCCGTGCCAGTCGTCCGGCGGCAACGCGTCGAGCCGGTGTTCCAGCAACTGGCAATAGGACTCCACGAAACGTTCGCGCAGCGCGATCAATATATCGTCCTTGCTGCGGAAATAGAGGTAAAAGGTGCCCTTGGCGACATCGGCCCGGCGCACGATCTCATCCACGCTGGCGGCGGCGAAGCCCTTTTCGAGAAACAGTTCCTCGGCGGCGGTCATCAATTCGTCGCGGCGTATCTCCGCCGGCTTGGTGCGGGGTTTCGGCCGGGCAGCGGTCGCGGTCATTCCATCTCCGGCAAATTAATCAGCTTTGCAGCAGTTTAGCCCGGATCGCCGCCCTGTCAAAATCCAGCCCGTGCTGCCACACGACCCGCTCCCGCAGCCAATGCAGCGCCGCATCGACATTGGAGAATGTACCGGCCGGCACACGGAACAGCTTTTCGGCATCCATGCGGCTCATCCGTTCATAGGCGGATTCGGGCACGATCGTCACCATGCCCATGACCCGCGCGCGAATGCGCTCCATATTCTCCTGAAACCATTGCTTGACCTCGCGCGCAGCACCTTCCGGGTGCTCCAGCGCCGCCTCGTCCATGAAGCGGCGAATGACGACGAAACGCTTCCCCGTGTCGAGCCAGCCGTTCCATACGTCGAAGAAGGCGCGCATGTCCGCCAGCGACGGAGAACCTTCGGCCAGCGTGACCACATAGGGCCAGTGTCGCGTATCGTGAACCATCATCCTCGTCTTCCTTTCGAAAATGCGCCCGCAACGGCTTGCACGGCGAGGTTCGGTCGCGACGGCAATCCAGACGGCCGGCACGCACACCAGCAGGCAATCCGGATCGCCGCGCGACTCATGACTGACTATCAGTCATGTCATTTGTGGCATGAAAATATGAATATTGCAATCATGTTTTTGTGAGGTTCAGCACGCGTTCGCAGGGTTGGGCCTCTGGACAGCGATGCGGTCACGAAAGGAAGACCGTTCGCCGGCACGCGGGCCGGAAGAATCCGCACATGGCGCCCCCGCGCTTGCAAATCCGGCGCGATATCGGAATTGAGCGTACTGTCGTATGTCCTGCGGGCCGGGACCCGACTGCCGACTGCGTCCGCCTTTTTCGGCGCTCAGCCCTTCGGTTTGGCCCCGAACACATGTTCCGGCCCCGGAAAGCTGCGCGCGCGCACTTCCTCGGCATAGGCTTTCGCCGCATCGGAAATCTGCGGGGCCAGATGAGCGAAGCGCTTGACGAAGCGCGGCGTGAAATCCTGAAACAGGCCGAGCATGTCGTCGCAGACCAGCACCTGCCCGTCGCAGGCGGCCGACGCACCGATGCCGACCGTCGGAACGGCGAGCGCGGCGGTGAGCTCGCGCGCCAGCGGCTCCACCGTCCCCTCGATCACAATGGCGAAAGCGCCGGCATCGGCAATGGCCTTCGCGTCGCGGCGGATGCGGTCGGCCTCGTCGCCGCGTCCCAGCGCACGGAAGCCGCCGACCGTGTTGACCTGCTGCGGCATCAGCCCGACATGGCCGAACACCGGGATGCCGCGCCTGACGAGAAACGCCACCGTCTCGGCCATTTCCTCGCCGCCTTCGAGCTTCACGCCGTCGCAGCCGGTTTCCTGCATCACACGGGCGGCGCTGCGGAAAGCCTGCTCCTTCGATTCCTGATAGGTGCCGAAGGGCAGATCGACGATCACGCAGGCATGCTCCGCCCCGCGCATCACCGCCTGCCCGTGCGCGATCATCATGTCGAGCGTGACGGCGAGCGTCGAATCCATACCGTAAAGCACCATGCCGAGCGAATCTCCTACCAGCAGCAGGTCGCAATGCGGGTCGAGCAGGCGCGCGACAGGCGTCGTATAGGCGGTGAGGCTGACGATGGGGCGCTCGCCCTTCATGGCCGAAACGGCCCTGGTCGACAGACGCTTCTGCCTGACGGGTGCGCTCATCTCAGGCCGCCTTTTCCTGCGCCACCGGCGCAATGACACGGTTGTCGAGCAGCTTCGTCCTGCCGAGCCGCACGAAAAGCGCGACGAGGAGCGGCCGGCCCTGCACGGCGGTCAGGGGTTCCAGCGTCTGGGGATCGCGCAGCGCCACCACTTCCGGCGCGGCCAGCGGCTCGGCGGCGATGAAGGCGCGGATCGCCGCTTCCATCGCTTCCGGGTCGTCCATGCCGGAACGATAGAGCCGTTCGGCCTCGTCCAGCGCCTTCGGCACGATGACGGCGGCGGCGCGTTCTTCCGGCGTGAGGTAGACGTTGCGCGACGAACAGGCGAGGCCGTCCTCCTCGCGCACCGTCTTCACGCCGACGATGCGCACGGGGATGGCCATATCCTCCACCATGCGGCGGATGATGACCAGTTGCTGGAAATCCTTCTCGCCGAAATAGGCCGCGTCCGGCTGGACGATGTTGAAGAGCTTGCTCACCACCGTGGCGACACCGGCGAAATGGCCGGGCCGCGCCGCGCCCTCCATCTGGCCGCCCAGTTCAGGCAGGTCCACGACGGTCAGCATCGGGCGCGGATACATGTCGGAAACGGCGGGGGCGAAAACATAATCCACACGGGCGTCGCGCAGCAGAGCCGCGTCGCGCTCCAGATCGCGCGGATATTTGTCGAGATCCTCATTGGCGCCGAATTGCAGCGGATTGACGAAGATCGACACCACGGTGAGGTCGTTTTCCTCGCGCGACCGGCGCACCAGTTCCAGATGGCCCTTGTGCAGATAGCCCATGGTCGGCACGAGACCGATGTGCCTGCCCGCCCGCCGTGCCGGGGCCAGCGCCCGGCGCAATTCCTCGATGGTACGGATGATCTGCATGAACCTCTCCTGCCAATACGGCGCGAGTCCTATAGCATTTTGCAGCCAAATGAAAACATTTGGCGCCGCATAAATGCGGTAAACACAAAGACCCGTCGGCGGGAATATGACAACCATCCGGCCAGTTGTTTGCGGAACGGCTTATTGCTGCGTCACAGACTGCACCGTGTTGTCCACGGCGCGGCCGAAACGATCGAGCTGCTCGGTATAGGTCCTGCGCGTGTTGGGATCGAACACGGCGATCGGCGCGCTCACCACCAGCGAAGCCGCGCTGCCCACGCCCTGCGCCGTGCCCATGGCGACAGCGCCGATCCGGTCGCCCAGACCCACCTCGGAATCGGTTATGGTCTGGCCGGAAACGAGACGCTTGCCGATCAGCTGCACCACTTCGGGGCTGGAGGCGAACTTGCTGTGGTTGAGCCGGTCGCCGGCCTTCAGCTTGGTCAGGTCGATGACGGTGATACCCGCCTTTTCCAGTGCCGTGCGGTAGGGTTCCACCGAGGGATCGATCTGCCCGAGCCGGTCGATATTGCCGGAAATGCGCCGCGAGATCGCCAGCGCCCGGTCGTCGCGCGAGGTGAAAAGCGTGAAGCGCGGATGCTTGGGCCCCATCGCCAGATATTGCTTGGCGAAGACGTCCACGTCGAGGTCCGGCGAGGCGAGGATGACATCGGTGATCTTGGGATTGACCCGCCCGTCGCGGATCGCCATCTGGCGCAGCGCCTCCACCGTCAGCCAGCTGCCCATGGAATGCGCCATGACGGTGATGTCCTTCACCTCCGGCTCGCGCGCGATGGCGCGCAGCACCTGCTCCAGCGCGTCGCGCGAATAGTTGGTGCTTTCCTTGTCGTAATTATAGTCGAACACGCTGGCGCGCGACGGCCATGTGAAGATCACCGGCGCCACGTCCGCGCCGGAATCGTGAACGATCTGCGCGAAGCGGTAGACCGAGTCCTCGAACGTGTTGTTGAAGCCATGCACGAACACCATCACGCGGCGGCTTTTCGTCAGATGCGAGCGCACCCAGACCGCCTTTTCCACATCGGTCTTTATCGGCGTGACGCTGACGGTGGTGAAATCGGTCTGCGGATTGGGCGGCAGGCGCTTCGGCCATTGCACCTCACCGATCTTGCGGTTCTTGTCCGGCGGAATGGAGACGACGATATCGGCCATGGAGACGAGATTGTCGCGCTCGCCGTTGAACAGCGTGCCGGGATCGCCCGAAGGCCGACGCGTGGTGGCGACCAGAAGATTGACCTTGGACGTGTCGGCAGGCGTCTGCCCCACAGGCATCAGCACCCCCTGCGGCCGGCCGGCGCAGCCGGCGACGATAGACAGAACGACCAGCAAAACCGGGGCAGCCCGACGAAACACGCTCCGCACAACCACACTCCCTCTCCGGCCTTCGCCGCCGAACAGGGGCCGGACCCGCCTCATCGGCTCGAATTCTCTGGAGCTATATATTCCCGACGCGCGAAAGCCTGCCAAGCACCGATTATGGCGTGGCCCCGTTATCCACGGCTTGCACGATCACAAATCCGGGAGATGGCGGAGGAAAATCGGAAAAATGGAAATTCCGGCAAAGAAAAAGGCCGCGCGGGAGGAGGTGCGCGGCCTGATCTTGAATACGGCTATTGGGAGGAGGAGTGCCGTATTCCGTATCGGGTTCCGGGAGGAGGAGGTGAACCCGATGATCGATAGATACAGGATCGCCCGTTTCACCACAACGACCATAAATGCATATCTGTTATGCAAATTATACGCTGCTCAGAAAATAGGCAATGGGCCGTTCAGAAAAAATGCGCGAGCAACGGCGCGGCCAGCACATTGATGAGGCCGACCAGAACCATGACCAGACCGGCAATGGAGCCTTCCTCGCTGCCGATCTGGTGCGCCTTGGCCACACCGGCCCCATGCGCGCCCATGCCGAACAGCGCGCCCCGCGCCAACGTCGAACGCAGGGGCAGCCAGCCCAGCATTATCTCGCCGAGTGCTGCGCCGAACACGCCGGTCAGCACCACGAAGATCGCGGTCAGGTCCGGCGCCCCACCGATATCGCCGGAGACGGTCATGGCAAACGGCGTGCTCATCGAGCGCGGCATGAGACTGAGGCTGATCGCCTCGTTCAGCCCCAGCAGATGCGCCAGCCCCCAGGCCGAGAACATGGATGCCGAACTGCCGACGAGGACGCCCACGAGCAATACCGGCCAGTAACGGCGGATGACCGAGCGCTGCTGGTAAATCGGGATCGCGAACGCCACCGTCGCCGGACCGAGCAGCGCCACCAGCCAGTGCGTCGCACCGAAATAGCCGCGATAATCCTCCTTCAGCGACACAACCAGCGCCATCAGAAGCAGCGGGGTGACGGCCAGCGGCGTGAGCCACCAGAAGGGGAACCGGCGATAGACGCGCTTCGCCGCCAGATAGAGCAGGATCGTGGCCGCCGACCAGAACAGCGTCGCCACGTATGGATTATTTCCCGGCATGGCGCATACTCCAGCGATAGCACAAATCCACCGTCAAGGCGGTGACGCTCATCACCGTCAGCGTGCCGAGCAGGATGACGGCCATGATCTTGAGACCGAGCAGTCCGATCAGCTCGCGATGTTCGAGGATCGCCAGCACGGCCGGCACGAAGAACAGCAGCATTTCCGCGAGAAACCATTCCGCGCCGCGCTTCATGCTGAACAGGCTGACACGCCCGCTCAGGAGCAGCGCCAGAGCGAGCGCCATGCCGACGATGCCGCCCGGAATGGGCAGGCCCGCGAAGCGCACGACCGCCTCGCCCACCTGCCAAAGCGCGCAGAGCGCCGCGATCTGCATCAACCGGCTGTGGTGCAACGCATAGCGAAAGCGCACCAGCAGGCCGTGGCCGGCAGAGGCAAGGCTCGGATAGGTGTTCGTATGGTCGCTCATGATTTTTCCAGTCGAAGGCCGTATGCTTGTCGGAACGGAATATAGGCGCCTTGCCTGTATTCCAGAAATGAATTGATTTCATTGCTGCCATTCCGATATAGAATGGCCATGAACTTACGCAGTCTTCAGTCATTCGCGGAAGTGGTGCGTCGGGGCGGTTTTTCGGCCGCGGCACGCACCATCCATGCCACCCAGTCGGCCGTCAGCAAGGCGGTGAAGCAGCTTGAAGACGAACTGGGTTCCATCCTGCTCGACCGCGATGCCGCGCCGCCGCGCCTCACGGATGCGGGCGAGATCGTTTACCGCCGCGCGCTGGCCATGCTGGCGGAGAAAGAGGACATGCTGGCGGAACTGGGCGAATTGCGCGGCCTCAAGCGCGGTCTCCTGCGCCTCGGCCTGCCGCCGATCGGCTCCAGCGTGCTGTTCGCGCCCGTCTTCGCCGCCTATACCAAGCTTTACCCGGACATAGACATCCAGTTGGTCGAACACGGCAGCCGGCGGCTGGAGGAGCTTCTCCTCGCCGGCGATCTCGAACTGGCCGCCTCGCTGTTGCCCGTCGCCGACAGTTTCGAATGGCAGGACGTGCGCCGCGAGCCGGTCGTCGCGCTTCTGCCCGCGGACCGCCCTTACGCCCATCCGGACAGCGTCACCTTGCCGGAAATCGCGGGCCTGCCCTTCATCCTGTTCGAAAGCGGCTTCGCGCTCAATCACATCATTCTCGACGCGTGCCGCCTGAACGGTTTCTCGCCCCATGTCGCCGTCCGTTCCAGCCAGATCGACTTCATCGTCGAACTGGTCGCCGCCGGCATGGGCATCGGCTTCCTGCCACGCATGATCGCCGAGCAGCGCCGCCATCCCGGTGTGCGCATATGCCGGATCGAGGGCGCCGACGTGAGCTGGCACATGGCGCTGGTCTGGCGCAAAGGCGCGTTCCTGTCCCATGCGGCGCGGGCATGGCTCGCGCTTTACAGCAACGCCCCCAGCCCCGAACGACCTTGAAAAGCCGACGCCGTCACCTATCTCGGATATACACCGATATACCGACTGCCTCGGCGTTCATGGAGATTCAGAAGACATCCATGCGGCGCCGTTCCGTCTCGCGGCCTGCCAGCCAGGCCACCGAACAGGAAGGAGTTCAGCGATGGAAGGTCAGGTCATATTCTACAAGGGCGACAGGATTCTCTACCGGCACCATGTCGAGGTGCAGGAAGACGATTATTCCAAAGGCGTGAACGATGCGCTCATCGCATTCCAGCGCAATTATTCGGGATTCGATCTTGCGGGTGACGACATTCACATCCGCTTCAAGAAGCCCGGCGACATGTGAGACTTGCCGCTCCGGCATCGAAACGAAGCCGCGCCTTCCGGCCAGTACCAGCGGACGCGGCCCTGTTTCAGAGCGTGGTTCGATCCGGTTGGATCGGAACGACGCTTCTGTTCGGCAATGCGTATGGGCGACAATCAGGCGAAGGCAGCTTCGCGGGCGACGCGGTGGATATCGGCGCGGCTGAAGCCGAGATCGCGGAGTTCGCGGTCCGAGCAGGATTCAAGCTCACGCAGGTTCTGGCGATACTGCTTCCAGCGGCGGTAATGAGTACGAAGATCCATGTTGGTAATCCTTTATGGTCATCTTCCTCCCATGACGGCAATATGGTGCTTTTAAATCGATTTGAGAAGCGCGATTCCTGCATAGCTGACATGTAGCGAGCGAAATCCTGCAAATCCGCCGGCATCTTCCGCTGCCCGCCCGTTCCGGTTCCGCTTGCCTGCCGGCTCTTTGCAAGGACCGAAATTCCGGCTAGACCTGATGGTGAAAACACAATCGCCGGAAGAACGAAATCCGGCCGCAGCCAGTCGAGTCGATGCCGCTCCATGAAGAAAACGCTTGTCATCGTCGGAAACGCCGCGCTGCCCCGCGATCTTTCGACGGAGGTGGATGCCGCCGATTTCGTCGTCCGTTTCAACGAGCCCAAGCAATCCATCGGCATGAGCGGAACGCGCACCGACCTTCTGATGCTGGCGACCTCCAGCAAGCCGATGCAGCGGCGGCTGCGCGATCCGGCCTTCACGCAGACGCCGACCTTCCGCGCCGCCAAGGAAGTGATGCTCGCCTATCACCCGTCCATCATCCGCCAATATCACCCCAAGCCGAATTTTCTCTCCCGCCTCAAGGGGCGCCGTTCCGACTGGACCATGGAGACGATCGAGGTGGTCGGCGGCGCGGGCAAGGAAATCCGCATCATGCCGCCGCAATTCTATGTTGAGGGTTGCAGGGAACTCGGCGTCAGTGCCGAAAACATGCACAGGGTCTTTCCCAGCACCGGTTTTTTCGGCATCTGGTATATGCTGGGGAAATGCCCGCCGGAGCAGTGGAACGTGAAATTGTGCGGCTTTACCTGGGAAGGTTGGAAGCGGCATGCCTGGGGCGACGAACGCTCATGGGTGGAAGAAAAGGTCAAATCGGGACGTATAAGCCTGATCGAATAGGCACAAATACCAAGGAGCCTGGAATGTCTGAACCGCTACGTATTTTTATTGGATGGGATTCGCGCGAGCCGATCGCCTATGAGGTCGCCAGGGCTTCCGCGCTGAAACATGCTTCCGTTCCGCTGGAGATCGTGCCGATCAAGTTGCAGGATCTGGTCGACAAGGGTGTCTATACGCGCGAGGTCGATCCGCTCGCCTCGACCGAATTCACCTATTCGCGCTTCTTTACGCCATGGCTGGCCGGCTTCAACGGCTGGGCGCTTTTCTGCGATTGCGACTTCCTGTTCCTCGGCGACATTGGCGGTCTGCTTTCCTACAAGGATCCGTCCAAAGCGGTTTATTGCGTGCAGCACGACTACCAGCCCAAGGACAGCGTCAAGATGGACGGCAAGGTGCAGACCAGCTATCCGCGCAAGAACTGGTCGTCCTGCATGTGGTTCAACTGCGACCATCCTTCGACCCGCAAGCTGACGCCGGAACTCATCAACCGCGAGACCGGCGCCTATCTGCATCGGATGCAATGGGCTGCCGATGACGAGATCGGTGCGCTGCCCACCGACTATAACTGGCTGGAAGGCTGGAACGAGAAACCGGAAAAGGGCCTGCCGAAAGTGGTGCATTACACGCGCGGCGGCCCGTGGTTCAAGGATTGGCAGAATGTCGATTATGCCGATCTCTGGCGCGCGGAAGCCGATGCCGTGGAACCGGGCTGGAAGCCGGCCTGACCTGAAAAGTTGCGGCGCTTTTCCCCACGGGGCGGCGCATAAAAACTATGAACGAAGCGCGATAAAAGCGAAGCTGTCATGCTGTTCAAACTGATCGATACGTTTCGCACGTGGGGGCGTGCGCAGCGTGCTATGGCGATAACCTTTCCGAGCGTGAGGGAACTCGCCGCGCGCAGGCGCGCCGACGGCGGGGCCACTGGAACCATCGTCGCCTTCTACACGAAGAACAGTTTCTACGAGACCGAGAAGGACAGGCTCGTCAAATCCGCCCGTCATCTCGGCCTCGACGTCCAAGCCACGGCGGTGGAGAGCGCCGGAAGCTGGGTGCGCAATGCCGGGCTGAAACCGGGCGTGCTGCTCGAACTGCGCAGGACGCTGCGCGGGCCGCTGCTCTACGTGGACGTCGATGCGGTGTTTCACCACGATCCATGGCCGGAACTTCTGAAAATGGATGCGGATATCGCGGCCTATTACGAGGGGGATACCCGGCTCATCAGCGCCACGATCCTGCTGAACGACACACCCGCGACACTCGACCTGCTGGCAAAGTGGAAACAGGGCTGCATGGATGCGCCGGAGGTCTGGGATCAGGTCGTTCTGGAGCGGATCATAGCGGAAGATGCCGCCGATCCGTCCCCCGCATTCAGGGTCGGCCGATTGCCGGTTTCCTTCTGCTGGATTTTCGACCGCACCCGGAACGCGCCCGTCGAACGGGTCTATATCGAACAGCTTCAGGCCAGCCGCGAAGCCACCAAGAGCAAGCACCTGTTCAATCGCATCGGCAAGCGCCTGAGCCGCAGGCGCGACCGCGTGGCGGAAATCGAGCGTATCCTGAATATGCAGGCCGACGAAGCCTGAACGATTTGCCCGGAAGCCGAAATTCAGGCATAGAGTGCGGATCACGCCATTCCACCTGCGCGGTTTTCCATGAACATCAAGGCCTTCATCATCCATCTCGCGCGAGCCGCCGACCGCAGGCCGCAGGTGGAAAGGCTTACCCGCGACCTGTCGGTGCAGGGGCCGGTGAAGGCCGAGGTGATCGACGCCGTCGACAATCGCGCGCTCGACGAGGCAACCATCGCGCGCGTCTATCGCCGGCGCCTGCATGCGCCGCGCTATCCCTTCCCGCTCAGCCGCAACGAGATCGCCTGCTTCCTGTCGCACCGCAAGGCGTGGCAGGCCATCGTGGACCGGAAGCTCGACGCCGGCTTCGTGATCGAGGACGACGTCGCGCTGACGGCGGATTTCAGCGATGCCTTTCGCGCTGCCACCGACCATCTGGAACCGGGTGGCTTCATCCGTTTCCCGTTCCGCATGGACCGAGAGCACGGGCGCGAGGTCTATCGCAACGATCATGTGCGCATCATCGTGCCCAACCCGATCGGCCTCGGCATGGTGGCGCAACTCGTCTCGCATGACGCGGCGCGAAAACTCCTCGACGTCACCCTGCCCTTCGACCGCCCCGTCGATACGACCGTCCAGATGCGCTGGATCACCGGCCTGCAACCGCTAGCCGTCATTCCGGGCGGCGTGAAGGAAATCTCCTCCGAGCTGGGCGGCACGACCATCCAGCACCGAAAGAACCTTTCCGCCAGACTGGCGCGCGAGATATTGCGCCCGGTCTACCGGATGCGCGTGCGCGCCTATTCATCCAAGTGAGCGTGTGATGCCCGTCCCCATCCTTCTCTATCACAGCATCGCGCCGCTGCCGCAGAACATGGTGCGGGCGCGGGGCCTCTGGGTGCATCCGGACCGCTTCCGCAGCCAGATGCGCTGGCTGAAGCGCACCGGCTATCGGGGCCTGTCGCTGCGCGAGGCGCTGCCCTATATCCGGGGCGAAAAGACCGGCAAGGTGGCGGCGATCACCTTCGACGACGGTTTTCTCAACGTGCTGGAAAACGCCGCTCCGGTCCTCGCGGAATACGGCTTCACGGCGACGAATTATTTCGTCGCCAACCAGGTCGGCGGCAGCAATGTCTGGGACCAGCCGCTCAGCGTGCCGCCGACGCCCTGCATGTCGGCGGCGCAGCTTCGCCAGTGGGCCGCGCTCGGCCACGAAGTCGGCGCGCATACGCTGGACCATGTCCACCTGACGCAGGTGCCGGACGACGAAGCACGGCGGCAGATCGCGCAATCGAAGACCGTTCTGGAGGATATGCTGGGGGCGGCGGTGACCAATTTCTGCTACCCCTATGGCGACAACGCGCCCGCCCATCGCGACATGGCGCGCGAGGCGGGTTTCGAGACCGCCACCACCACGGTGCGCGCCCGCGCGAGGGCCGGCGACGACCCGTTCGGCATCCCCCGCATCTATGTGCGCCGCCGCGATGTGTGGCCGAAATTCCTGATCCGGCTCCATCTGCGCTGACCGTTCGCGCCTTCACCGGCTGAAATTGCGCACTATGCTGATTTCGATCAATGCTCCTTCAGGAAAGCGTGGCAAATTGCCCGTCGTTACGCCATGGACGCCACCGCCCGGAAGCGGTACTAAACGGCAACAAGGAGCGCATCATGGACTATCGCCGTTTTTTCGAAGAAGCGATCGGCCGGCTGCATGACGAAAAGCGTTATCGCGTCTTCGCCGACCTCGAACGCATCGTCGGACGCTTTCCCCAGGCCATCTGGCGCAATCAGGGCACTGCCCGCGAGATTACCGTCTGGTGTTCCAACGACTATCTCGCCATGGGCCACCACCCGGACGTGATCCGCGCCATGTGCGAGACCGCCGGCAATGCCGGCTCCGGCGCGGGCGGCACGCGCAATATATCCGGCAACAATCACCCGCTGGTCGAACTGGAGGCGGAACTGGCCGACCTGCACGGCAAGGAGGCCGGGCTCGTCTTCACTTCGGGCTTCGTTTCCAACGAAGCGGCGATCTCCACCGTCGCCCGACTGCTGCCCGATTGCCTCATCCTCTCCGACGAACTCAACCACGCCTCGATGATCGAAGGGGTTCGCCGTTCGGGCGCCGAGAAGAAGATTTTCCGCCACAACGACGTGGCGCATCTCGAACAGTTGCTGAAGGCGGCCGGCCCCGCGCGCGCCAAGCTGATCGTGTTCGAATCCGTCTATTCGATGGATGGCGACATAGCGCCCATTGCGGCAATCGCCGACCTCGCCGAAAAATACAACGCCATGACCTATATCGACGAGGTCCATGCGGTGGGCATGTATGGCCGGCGCGGCGGCGGCATCACCGAGCGCGAGGGGCTGGCGCACCGCATCGATATCATCGAGGGTACGCTTGCCAAGGCCTTCGGCGCGCTGGGCGGCTATATCACCGGATCGCGCGCCATCGTCGACGCCGTGCGCTCCTATGCGCCGGGCTTCATCTTCACCACCGCCCTGCCCCCGGCCGTGGCGGCGGCGGCCACCGCTTCCATCCGCCACCTGAAACGCTCGCAGGCCGAGCGCGACGGCCAGCAGCGGCAGGCGCAGCGCACCAAAGACGTGCTTGCGGCCGCCGGCCTGCCGGTCATGCAGTCGCAGACGCATATCGTGCCGGTGCTGGTGGGCGATCCCGAGCTGTGCAAGATGGCGAGCGACCGCCTGCTGGAGGTGCATGACATCTATATCCAGCCGATCAATTATCCGACCGTGCCGCGCGGCACGGAGCGCCTGCGCATCACGCCGTCGCCGCTGCATGACGACGCGCTGATCGACAGGCTGAAGGACGCGCTGGTGGAAGTCTGGACCACGCTCGGCATTCCCTTCGCCGAACCGGCCATGCCGCAGGCGGCCAATACGGATCGCGTGATCCCGCTGACGGTGTCCAAGGCCGGCGGGTAAAGCATGTCGCGCAAAAGTGGGAACCGGTTTTGCGATAACGACATGCTTAAAAACAAAACCTAAAGCGCGGGCAGCGATCGACAAGATCGCGACGCGCTTTAGAAAACGCGGTATTTTCGCGTTTCACAGCGTCCCGATCCACCGCACCAGCCGGTCGGCGGCCTCGTCGATCTGGCCGGGATCGCGGCAGAAGCAGAGACGGAAGAAGCCGTCGCCGCCCGCGCCGAAGGCCGAGCCAGGTGCCAGCCCGACAAGGGCATTGTCCACCATGTCGATGGCCGCCTTTACCGAATCCGTCACGCCGTCTATGCCGAAGAAAAGATAGAACGCGCCCTGCGGCCGGGTGAGTTGCACCCGTCCCGTCGCCTGCAAGGCGGCGCAGAGCCGGTCGCGATTGCGCCGGGCGCGTTCCACCTGCATGGCGATGAAAGCATCGCCTTCGTCGAGCGCCGCCACCGCGCCGCGCTGCATGAACTCGGCCACGCCGGAATTGGAATACTGGATCAGGTTCTCGATCACGGGGCCGAGCGAGGGGTGGACGGTCATCCAGCCGACGCGCCAGCCGGTCATGGCCCAGTTCTTGGAGAAGGAATTGACGAAGATGATGCGGTCTTCCGGCTCCATGATGTCCATGAAGGAGGGCGCCCGCCCGCCGCCGTAATGGAATTGCGCATAGATTTCATCGGCGACGATCCACAGGCCCCGCTCGCGCGCCAGATCGAGGATGAAGCGCAGCGTTTCGCGGTCGGCCGTCCAGCCGGTCGGGTTGGAGGGCGTGTTGATGAAAAGCACGCGCGTGCGCGGTGTTACGGCGGCAGCCAGCTTTTGCGGGTCGAGCATCCAGCCGTTTGCGCCGAACTCCAGCACCACCGGCACGGGGCGCACGCCGGCCAGTCCCGCCGCGCCGACGAAATTCGGCCATGCAGGCGAAAGATAAATTGCTTCGTCGTCCGCCCCGGCGGTCGCCTTCAGCGCCAGTTCGATGGCGTGCATGCCGGAGCCGGTGACGTAGAAATTTTCCGCCTTCAGCGGCACGGTGCGCGGCAGGGGAAAATGGCGCGCGTGATAGCGGGCGAGCGCGGCGCGCAGGTCCGGGATGCCCGCCTGCCATGTATAGAAGGTCTTGCCGTCGGCGATGGCGGCTTGCGCGGCGGCACGGATGAAATCCGGTGTCGGCAGGTCGCCCTCGCCCACCCAGACCGGGATCAAACCTTTACGTCCGCGCCCGTGATCGGCCACGGCGACAATGCCGCTTTCCGGGGACTCGGCAGCCTCGCGGCGCAGACTGGCGATGAGTGTCATGGTATCGATCCGCGTTGAGCTGTTGCCGCCCGTGATTAGCAAGGTCATCCGGCAAAATCACGCGGCAATTTTTGATGCGCCGATCAGGCGCATTGATGGTTCCCAAACAAACAGAAACGGGGCCTGAAAGACCCCGTTTCCATATCCGTCGGGCGAACGCCGGGTCAGGCCTTCTTGGCCAGAAGATCGCGGATCTCGGTGAGCAGCACTTCCTCGCGCGGGGTTTCGGGCACCGGATCCGGCTTCGGCTCTTCCTTCTTCTTCATCCTGTTCATGGCCTTGACCACGAGGAACAGTACCCAGGCGATGATGAGGAAGTTGATCAGAAGCGTGATGAAATTGCCGTAGGCCAGCGTCGCGCCGGCCTTTCGCGCGTCAGCCAGCGTCGCCTGCGGCGCGCCGGCAAGCTGGACGAACATGTTGGAAAAATCGATGCCGCCAGTGATCAGACCGACAATCGGCATGATGATATCGTTGACGATGGAGTTGACGAGGCCGCCGAAGGCTCCGCCGATGATCACACCGATGGCCAGATCGACCATATTGCCCTTGAGGGCAAATTCCTTGAATTCCTTCAACATCAAACTGTTCTCCTGAACGAGTGCCGGCCCTTGCGGTCCGCCGTCATTGCGATTGGCTTGCGCCACGTTGATCATGCGCCGGACGGGATTTCCGGCGATGGGCGATGGAACGGTCTCCGACGATCGGGGGATCGAAAGCCGCTGCATCCTTTTGCCTGCACGCAAATCCGGGAACAGCGCCGTACTCGTCGCCCGGAATTGCATCACACACCGATCACAGCTTCAATCTGTACGGGAAAAGCGACAAAGACAACGCTGCCTTGCGCAAAACGCACCGTTTTCAACGATGGTCTTGCGCATCCGGCGCGAAAATGCTTGCCTTTCCGGGCACGAACAAGGGGAAAAGGCCGGTCATGCAGGGCTGGGGAATCATCGGCGCGGCATTCCTTTATCTCCTGCTGCTGTTCGCGGTGGCGAGCCTCGGCGACCGGCGGGCGGCGCGCTGGAACAGCGCCCCGCGTCCCTATATCTACGCGCTGAGCCTCGCCGTCTATTGCACTTCGTGGACCTTCTTCGGCTCGGTCGGGCTTGCCGCGCAGCGCGGACTGGAATTTCTCGGCATCTATATCGGGCCGATCCTCGTCTTCACTCTCGGCAACCGGCTCCTGCGCCACATCGTGCGTCTCGCCAAGGCGGAGCACATCACCTCCATCGCCGATTTCCTCGCCGCGCGCTACGGCAAGAGTTTCGGCGTCGCCTCGCTCGCCACCTGCATCGCCGCCGTCGGCTATATCCCCTACATCGCCCTGCAACTGAAGGCCGTTTCAGGCAGCGTCGGGCTGGTGATGGCGCATTACGGCGGCGGCGCCCATTCGCCGACATTCATTTTTGGCGACATTTCCCTGCCCGTCGCGGCGGTGCTGGCCACCTTCGCCATCCTGTTCGGCACGCGCCATACGGATGCGACCGAGCACCAGAACGGCCTCATCCTCGCCGTGGCGCTGGAATCGGTCATCAAGCTCAGCGCCTTCCTCACGGTCGGCATCGCCTGCACCTTCTTCCTGTTCGGCTCGCCCGCCGGCATCGTGGAAAAGATATCGCAATCGCCGGGCGCGCTCGAAGCCTTCCATTACCAGACCTCCATCGGCACATGGATCGTGCAGGCGGCGCTGAGCGCGGCCGCCATCCTCATGCTGCCGCGCCAGTTCCATGTCGCGGTGGTCGAAAACCGCGGCGAGACGGAGCTGCGCACCGCCTCGTGGCTGTTTCCGCTCTATCTCGTACTGATCAACATCTTCGTCCTGCCCGTGGCGCTGCTGGGCGTGACGGCGCTGGGCAACAGCGTCAGCGGCGATCTCTACGTGCTGGCGCTGCCGCTCGCAGCCGGTGCGCACTGGCTGGCGCTGATCGCATTCCTCGGCGGCCTGTCGGCGGCGACCGCCATGGTGATCGTCGCCTGCGTGGCGCTGTCGATCATGATCTCCAACCATCTCGTGCTGCCGCTTTTCATCCGGCAACTGGCCAAGCGCCAGACGGCGGAACAGCGCGACCTCACGCGCATCATCCTCAACACGCGCCGGCTGACCATCGTCGCCATCCTCGCGCTCGCCTTCGCCTATTACCGCCTGAGTTCCGACAACATCCGTCTCGCCTCCATCGGTTTCGTGTCCTTCGCGGCCATCGCACAGTTCACGCCCGCCTTTCTCGGCGGCCTGTTCTGGCGCAATGCCAACGGACGCGGCGCGATGCTGGGCCTGTCGGCGGGCTTCCTCGTCTGGGCCTACACGCTGCTCCTGCCGACGCTGGCGCCCGAAAACGCGGCCATCCTGCGCAACGGCTTCCTCGGCTTCACGGCGCTGCGGCCGGAGGCGCTGTTCGGCACCAATGCCCTGCCGCTCACCAACGGCGTGGTGTGGAGCCTCGCCGCGAACACGCTGTTCTATATCCTCGGCTCGCTGTCGCGCGCGTCCACACCGCTGGAGCGCATACAGGCCGGCATCTTCCTGCCGCGCACCTTCATCGGCGCGCCGACGCTGAAACGCTTCCGCACCAGCGTAACCGTCGCGCAACTGAGCACCACGCTCGCCCGCTATCTCGGCGCGGAGCGCGTGGAACGCGCGCTGGTGCGCTTCGAGCAGCGCGAGCGGCGGCAACTCGATCCCGGCATGACGGTGGATACGCCGTTGATCCGCTATGCGGAGCAACTGCTCGGCACGGCGGTCGGCTCCGCCTCGGCCCGTCTCGTCCTCTCGCTGCTCCTGCAACGCCACGAGGCCTCCGGCCGCGACGCCCGGCAACTGCTCGACGACGCTTCGGCCGCCTTGCAGCAGAACCGCGACCTGTTGCAGATCGCTCTCGACCAGATGGAGCAGGGCATCACCGTCTTCGACAAGGACCTGCGGCTCGCCTGCTGGAACCGCCGGTTCCGCACCCTGCTCGACCTGCCGGACGAGGTGATGCAGGTCGGCATTCCCGTCTCGGAGATCGTGCAGTATCTGGGCCGGCGCGGCGATATCGCCTTCAATGCCGGCAACGGCGTCATCCGTTCGCTCACCGCCATCCGCAAGCCGTGGCGCATGGAAATGAAATCGACGGGCCGGACGCTCGAAATCCATTCCAACCCCATGCCGGACGGCGGCATCGTCACCACCTATACGGATATCACCGCCGCCGTGGAGGCGGACGCCATGCGCCAGAAGGCGGCGGAAATGCTGGAGCAGCGCGTGGCCGACCGCACGGCGGAACTGACCCATGTCAACCAGCAGCTCGCCAAGGCACAGGCGGCGGCGGAAGAGGCCAATCTCGGCAAGACGCGCTTTCTCGCCGCCGCCGGCCACGACATATTGCAGCCGCTCAACGCGGCGCGGCTCTATTCGACGGCGCTCGCCGAAAAGCTCGGCCGCTCGGAGGCGAGCGCCTTCGCGCGCAATATCGATTCCTCGCTGGAAGCGGTGGAAGCCATCCTCGGCATGGTGCTCGACATATCGCGGCTCGATACCGGCTCGTTCAAGCCCGAAATCTCCGTCTTCCGGCTCGACCGGCTCATGCGCCAGATCGCCACCGACTTCACGCCGCAGGCGCGCGAAAAATCGCTCAGGATACGCGTGGTGCCGTCGGGCGTGGTGGTGCGGACCGACCGCAACCTGCTGCGGCGGCTGATCCAGAACCTCGTCTCCAACTCTATCAAGTACAGCCGCAGCGGCGGCCTGCTGCTCGGCGTGCGTCGGCGCGGCGATCATATTGACCTGCAAGTGCTCGATACCGGCATCGGCATCGCGCCGCAGAAGCTGGAACTGGTCTTCCGCGAATTCACCCGCCTCGATGAAGGCATGCGCGAGGCGGAGGGGCTCGGGCTCGGGCTTTCCATCGTGGACCGCATCGCGCGCGTGCTGGCGCTGCCGCTCTCCGTCCGCTCCGTTCCCGGCAAGGGCACCGCCTTCACCCTGCGCATTCCGGTCTGCCGCGATGCCGCGCCGGCGGAGGAGTCACGAGGGCGCCGGGGCGTGCGGCGCGCGCTGGAACTGACCGGCCTCGACGTGGTCTGCATCGACAACGACGCCAATATCCTCGCCGGCATGGAGACGCTGCTCGGCGGCTGGGGCTGCAAGGTCACGGTGCTCGGCAGCGGTGCGGCGCTGAAAACCTTCTGCGCCGGGCGGGACGTGCCGCCCGACATCATCGTCGCCGACTATCATCTCCTGCACGAGAACGGCCTCGACATGATCGGCTTCGCCCGCGAAAGCTTCCGGGCCGCGATTCCGGCCATCCTGCTCACCGCCGACCGTTCGAGGGAGGTCAGCCGGCGGGCGGAGGACGAGAATGTAACGGTATTGCACAAGCCGGTACGTCCGGCCGCGCTTCGCTCGCTGCTGTCGCACGTGCATCATGCGCGGCAGAACGACGAAGCCGCGGAATAGGGCGGTTGCAGCGAATGCGCATGGTCTTGTCCGAAAAGTCTGCAACTTTTCGGGATCACGAGTCTTTCATGCGCATGATCTTGTCCGAAAAGTCTGCAACTTTTCGGGATCATGCGCTGATCGCATCGCTCCCGATGCGCGAGAGCAGGATGACCGCCTGCGTGCGGCTGTCCACGCCGAGTTTCTGCAACACCGCCGAGACATGCGCCTTCACGGTGGCTTCCGACACGCCAAGCTCATAGGCGATCTGCTTGTTGAGCAGCCCTTCGGCCAGCATGGTCAGCACGCGCGCCTGTTGCGGCGTCAGCGTGCGCAGCCGCGCGATCAGCGCGTCGATCTCCGGATCGGTCGGATGGGCCGGATCGATCGTCTCCGGCATCCATATGTCGCCGGAAAGCACGGCGCGCATCGCCGCGCCGATCGTGTCCATGCCAGCGGATTTGGAAATGAAGCCCGACGCGCCGAGTTCCAGTGCGTGATGGACCGTTGCCGCATCGTCCGTCGCCGAGACGATCACCACCGGCAGGGCGGGCTGCATCGCCTTCAATGCCACTAGGCCGGACAGGCCGGAGCCGCCCGGCATGGTGAGATCGAGCAGCAGGAGATCGATATCGTCCCGCGCGGCAACCAGTTTTCTCACCGTATCGAAATCACCTGCCTCGACGATCTCGACATGGTCCGACTGCTGGGTGAGAACCTGCCGCAACGCACCGCGAAACAGGGGGTGATCGTCAGCGATGATGAAGTGCATTGGCCTCGCGCGCCATTCCGGCATTCCTCCCCGTTCTTTCATTTCGTCCCTGCCCTTATTCTGTAGGCCGATTTTCGCATGGGGCAACCAAAATCGCGCGCGCGGCACCCGATAATCCGTATTGCCGCCATCTCGCCGCATTCTGTGTTAGGGTGGCGGCAACCAGAAACCGGAATTCAATCATGACGCGCAACACGCTCTACCCGGAAATCGAACCCTTCGCCGAAGAGATGCTGGAGGTTTCGCCGCTGCACCGCATTCATGTCGAGCAATGCGGCAACCCCTCCGGCAAGCCGGTCATCATGATTCACGGCGGCCCCGGCGGCGGCATCACCCCGGCCATGCGCCGCCTGCACGATCCCGAACGCTACCGCATCGTGCTCTTCGACCAGCGCGGCTGCGGGCGTTCGACGCCCCATGCCGAACTGCGCGAGAACACGACATGGGATCTCGTCGCCGACATGGAGCGCATCCGCGACCATCTCGGCATCGAGAAATGGCAGGTCTTCGGCGGCTCGTGGGGCTCCACGCTCGGACTCGCCTATGCCGAGACCCATCCCGAGCGCGTGTCCGAACTGGTGCTGCGCGGCATCTTCATGGCGCGCCGCTTCGAGGTGGACTGGATGTATTCCAACGGCGCCAGCATCGTTTTCCCCGATCATTTCGAGGCCTATCGCGACCATATACCCGAAGCCGAGCGCGGCGACATGATCGGCGCCTATTACCGGCGGCTGACCGATCGTTCGCCGCAGGTGCAGCTTGAAGCCGCCCGCCGCTGGGCGCGCTGGGAAGGCTCGGTGATCTCGCTCCTGCCCGATCCCGAGCGGGTGGCCGCCTTCGGCGAGGACCGCTACGCCATCGCCTTCGCCCGCATCGAATGCCATTATTTCCAGAACAAGGCCTTTTTCGACACCGACGACCAGTTGCTGCGCAATGTCGAGCGCATCCGCCAGATTCCGGGCGTCATCGTGCATGGGCGCTATGACATGTGTACGCCCTTCATCAACGCGTGGCAGTTGAAAACCATGTGGCCGGAGGCGGAGCTGAAGATCGTCGAGGATGCCGGCCATGCCGTCACCGAGCCCGGCATCGTGCATGAACTGATCGAGGCGACGAAGCGTTTCGCGGGCTGATTCCGGCCTGATTCTGGCCGGTTTCCGACAGAATCGGCATAAGCGGGGCTTGGATTCGCGCGGGATTTCTGTTTAGACCTCGCGCATGAGCAGAACGATCATCTACAAGATCGCCCCGCGCGATCTCTGGAGCGAAGCCGAACGGACGGGCGTCTTCACCGGCGCGCCCGTCGACCAGGCCGATGGCTACATCCATTTTTCCACTGCCGCGCAGGCGCGCGAGACGGCGGCGAAGCATTTCGCCGGCGCGCGCGATCTCGTGCTTGTCAGCGTCGATGCAGCCGCGCTCGGCGACGCGCTCAGATACGAGGTCTCACGCGGCGGCGCGCTGTTCCCGCATCTTTACGCCGAACTGCCGCTGAAAGCGGTGGTAAGGGTCGAGCCGTTGCCGCTCGGGCCAGACGGCCGCCATGTTTTCCCGGAGTTGAAAGACCAATGAGCGGGCTTTTTGAAATGCTGGGCCGGCGGGCGCTGTTCGCTTTCGACGCGGAGCAGGCGCACGGCCTCTCGATCGCCGGGCTGAAGACGGGGCTCGTCACCTGCGCCGTTCCCGCCGATCCCGCGCTTGCCGTCAAGGTGGCCGGACTGCAATTTCCCAATCCGCTCGGCATGGCCGCAGGCTACGACAAGAACGCCGAAGTGCCGGACGCGCTCCTGAAACTCGGTTTCGGCTTCGCGGAAGTCGGCACGATCACGCCGCGCCCGCAGGCCGGCAATCCGCGCCCGCGCATCTTCCGGCTGCCGGAGGACCGCGCCGTCATCAACCGGCTCGGCTTCAACAACGAAGGCCATGACGCCGCCTTCAAGCGCCTATCGGCGCGGGCGGGCAAGTCCGGCATCGTCGGCGTCAATATCGGCGCCAACAAGGATGCGGAAGACCGCATCGCCGATTACGTTGCCGGCATCCGCCGCTTCTACCAGCCGGCGCGCTATTTCACCGTCAACATCTCCTCGCCCAACACGCCCGGCCTGCGCAATCTTCAGGCGCGCGGCGCGCTGCACGAACTGCTTTCCCGCGTGCTGGAGGCCCGCGACGAGGAAAGCGGCAAATGCACGCTGAGGCGCCCGGTCTTTCTCAAGATCGCGCCCGACCTCGCCGACGCGGAGCTGGACGATATCGCGGCGGAGGCGATCGAACAGAAGCTCGACGGCATCATTGTCTCCAACACCACGCTTTCGCGCGCGGGCCTCGCCGGTGCCAGCCGCAACGAGGCGGGCGGGCTTTCCGGCGTGCCGCTGTTCGAGCGCTCGACCGTCGTGCTTGCCCGCATGCGCGAGCGCGTCGGCCCTACCATGCCGCTGGTCGGCGTCGGCGGCGTGGACAGCGCCGAGACCGCACTTACGAAGATCAGGGCCGGAGCCGATCTCGTGCAGCTTTATACCGGCCTCATCTATCGCGGGCCGGGGCTGCCGGGCGACATATTGCGCGGCCTCTCGGCGGCGCTGAAGCGCGAGGGTGCCGCCCATATCGCCGAATTGCGTGACCGCGACACGAAAGACTGGGCGGCGCGCAAACTGCCGGATTGATTACCTGAAAAATTCCATCCGGTAGCGGCGCGGCAGCATGGCCAGAAGTGTTGCGCCGCGCATCGACAGGAACAGGTTGAGCGCCAACCAGAGGCCATGATTGCCCATGATAGGCTTCGCCGCATAAAGCACCACAAGGAAACAGGCGAGCGAGAGCACCATCATGTTGCGCATGTCGCGCGACCATGTAGCGCCGATATAGACCCCGTCCATGTGGAAGGCGAGCAGGCCGGTCACGCCCGTCAGCGCTGCCCATGGCAGATATACCAAGGCTTCCGCGCGCACGTCGTCGGCCTTCGCCAGCAACGCGATGACGGCATCGCCGAAAACCAGCAACAGCAGCGCGATGATGCCGGCCATGGCCAGCCCCCAGAAAAAGGTGAGCTTCGCTCCGCGCAGGAAGGCCGGGCTGTAGCGCGCCCCGACCGCGCGCCCGACGATCTGTTCCGCCGCAGCCGCGATGCCGTCGAGGAAGAAACTGGCGATCAGGAAGAAATTCATCAGAACCGCATTGGCCGCGAGCGTCACCGGCCCCTGATCCGAGCCGGCGCGGGTGAAGAAGGCGAAGGCCGTCAGCAACAGGAACGAACGGATCATGATGTCGCGGTTGATCGTGAACATGCGCACGATGCCCGCCCTGTGGAAGATGCGGGCGCTGTCGGGACGCGTGGCCATATCCCGGCGGAAATGCCGGACGACCAGCGCAAGGCCGACAAGCGCCGTCACCGTCTCGCCCGTCACCGTGGCCCATGCCACGCCGGCCACGCCCCAGCCCAGTTCGAGACCCAGAACGATGCACAGCACGATATTGATGCCGTTGAGCAGGATCTGAAGACCAAGGCCCAGAACGCCCTTCCCCCGGCCGAGAACCAGCCCGAGAACGGAATAATTGATGAGGGCGAGCGGCGCGGACACCATGCGGATGGACACATAAGTGCTCATCGCCGCCAGCGTCGCCGGTGCCGGGTGCATGAAGCCGGAAGCCAGCGCCAGAATGAGCGGCAGGCAGAGGATCATCAGCACACCGGCGGCGACCGCGATGATGATGGCGCGCCAGAAAACCGCCTGTTCCTCCGCCGCGTCGCCCGCGCCCATGGCCTGCGCCACGAGACCGGTGGTGCCGGAGCGCAGGAAACTGAACAGCGACAGCAGGAAATCGAACACCAGCGCGCCGATGGCAAGACCGCCGATCAGGTCCGCCCGCCCCATCTGGCCGACGACACCCATATCCACGAGACCGAGCAGCGGCGTGGTGACGGCGGCAAGCGTCATGGGCACGGCGATCATCATCACCATGCGATGCGTGACCGCGAACGGTCGCGCGACGCTGTCCGCCTGACGCGGCGATTGCTCCATCCCGGCCTGCCCCCTGTTCCGCTCCGATTTCTGCGCGCTTTGCTGGAAATGCTCTAAAAACTGCTTTATCGCGAAACGACGGATAAAGGGGCCAGCGCATTGTCGCACCCCGAGGCGGTTTCAGGAACCGCTGCGTTCAGAGGCCGAGCACCATGGACCAGTAGATCATGCCCGGATTGTTTGCCGGCCGTGCCCAGGCAAGGCCGTAATGGCCGAATTCGGGATCGAGCATATTGCGGCGGTGGCCGGGCGACTTCATCCATGCGGAGAACACGGAGCGCGTGTCCGGCTGGCCTTCCGCCACGTTTTCCGCCGCCGGCCCATGAATGCCCGCCTGCCGAAGACGCGCGACAAAGCCCTCGCCCCAGCCGATGCTGTGCCCCATCTTGCCATGGGTCGCCATGCGCTTTGCCTGATAGAGCGCGGCCTTTTCCAGTGTCGGATCGGTCGCGACCGGCGGCACGCCGTTGGCCTTGCGAAAAGCGTTCAGCATCCGGGTCGGATCATCGTCGCGACCGCCCGCGAGTGCCGGCGCGGCGGAGACTATCAACGCTCCGCCCGCGAGGCTCAGAAAACCGCGCCTGGAGAATGTAATTCCTTGATTTCGCTTCATTTTACGAAAGTATCTTGTTGAGGATCACTTCCGATAGCTCAGGATTCGGAGCAAAATAAAGGCGGGAATCACGACTGCGGCGCCAAGCAGCAGGTAATCGGCGAAATGGTTGAATACGGCGAAGCCCATGTTCCACAGATGCAGCACGAAATCGCGCAGCGCGTAGAGAATGCCATAGGGCGTCCAGTGGAAGGCGTTCATCACCACGCCGACCACCAGCGAGATCAGCACGAGCTTGATCAGGACGCGCGCGGGCGTATCGCCCAGAAAACGGTTTACCCCATCCGACATGCTCGATCTCCTGTGTCCGGATATGCCGACAGATTCACGCGGCCATGTTCACGCGGCAAGAGATAGGCGGTCATTGCGGCATACGCAAGCGCCGAGACTTCTTCACCGCTGCTTGCGGTATTCGCGCGGCGCCTTCTGCTTCTGGCGCGCGAAGGAGCGATTCATGCTGCGCGTATCGGTGAAGCCGCTCGCCACCGCCACCTCCAGCAGGGAGAGGCCGGTTTCGGCGAGCAATTCCTTCGCCCGTTTCACGCGCAGTTCCTCGCGCACCTCGAAGGCGGTACGCTCCAGCGCAAGACGGAAGCCGCGCTCCATCTGGCGCACGGAAACGCCGAGCCGCCGCGCCACCTCGATCATCGGCACCGGCTCTTCCAGCGTCTCCTCGAAAATGCGGATCGCCTTGCGGATCATCGGCGAGCGCACGCCGTTGAAGCTGAGCGCCGGCTGTTCGGAGCGCACCAGTTCGTAAGGGATCATCAGGATGGACGCGCTCTTGCGCGCCAGTTCCTCTGAAATCTCGTTCTGTATGATGGAGAGCGCCAGCGAGGCCGCGCCAAGGCCACCTGCGCAGGTGTAATGCCGGCCGCTGCGGTGGAAAAGGCTGGTCGTGTCGGCGGTGTAGCCGTCGAAGAGATCGAGGAAATCGTCGCGGTGGAACCAGCTCACGCAGCAATTGCGGTCGGCGAGGAGACCGCCCTCGGCCAGCAGGAAAGCCGCCGTGCACAGACCCACCACCGCCTTGCCACGCTTGTCGGCACGCTTGATGAGGTCGATCAGCGCCTGCTGGCGCGGCCGGTACTGCGCGAGCAACCCGCCCACCACGGCGATATAATCGCAATCGTCCAGCTCGCCGATGGGCGCGGTCGGCTCGATCACCATGCCGGAGCTGGAGGTGACGGGATCGCCGGACAGCGTGCATATCTTCCACGCGCAGCGTATCTGGCGGCTCTTGTCGCGGTCGTCGGCGGCAAGCCGGAACGGGTCGAGGAACAGGCTCAGCGCCGTCAGCGTGAAACCCGGCAATACGACGATGCCCACCGACAGCCTGTGCGGTGGCGTAGCAGCGGTCTTGTTTTCCTGCGGTGCGGCCATGCGCCTCTTCTCCCCCGCTTTCATTACAGCATCGGACCGAAAAGTGGAATCCGGTTTCCGGAAAATCCGATGCTCAAACAAAAAGATAGGGATCAGGCAATGCAATCAGCGGAAATGTTTGGAAAGCTTCAGCCCCTGCGCCTGATAGTTGGAACCGAGATCGGTGCCGTAAAGCGCGTGCGGACGATGCAGCATATGCTCGTAGACCAGCCGCCCGACGATCTGCCCATGCTCCAGTATGAAGGGCACCTCGTGGCTGCGCACTTCCAGCACCGCGCGGCTGCCGCTGCCGCCCGCAGCACTATGGCCGAAGCCCGGATCGAAGAAACCGGCATAATGGACGCGGAACTCGCCGACCAGCGGGTCGAAGGGCGTCATCTCGGCGGCATAAAGCGGCGGCACATGCACCGCCTCGCGCGAGACGAGGATGTAGAATTCGTCGGGGTCGAGCACCAGTTCGCGCGCGCCGCGATCATGGATCGGCTCCCAGAAGTCGAGCACGTCATGGGCCGCGCGGCGGTCCACGTCCACCACGCCCGTATGGTGCTTGCCGCGATAGCCGATCAGCCTGTCCGGCCCACCCGACAGATCAACCGAAAGCGCGATGCCGCCGCCGGAAATGTTGGGCATTTCCGCCGCGACCAGCGTTTCGGCCTCGTGCAGGGCGGAAAGCTCCGCCTCGGCGAGTTGGGCGCGGCCCTTGCGGAAGCGTATCTGCGTGAGCCGCGAGCCGGTGCGCACCACGATGGGGAAGGTGCGCGGGCTGACCTCCAGATAGAGCGGCCCGCGATAGCCGGGCGGCACCTTGTCGAATTCCTGCGCGCCGTCGGCGATGACGCGGGTGAAGATATCGAGCCGCCCCGTGGAGCTTTTCGGATTGGCGGAAGCGGAGAGATCGGGCGAAAGCGCGAAGCCTTCCAGCAGCGGCACGATATAGACGCAGCCCGTCTCCAGAACCGCGCCGGCGGTGAGGTCAACCTCATGCAGTTTCAGCCGTTCGAGCTTGTCCACGACCGGCGTGCCGGGACCGGGCATGAAGGAGGCGCGCACGCGATAAGCCTTCGTGCCCAGCCGCAGGTCGAGGCTGGCGGGCTGAATCTGGTCCGCATCGAGCGCGCGCGGCGCGGACAGAAGGCCGTCCGTAAACAGCGCGGCGATATCCGCATCCGCCAGAATCCCTGCCTGTCTTTGCGTCATGTCCCGAAACTCCGCGACGATCTTTTTCGTATATTCCCGCTCTTAACATTCCCGGACGCCCGGCGCGCGCCCTGAATCGCTTTTTCCGCAACAAACCGTCGCAAATACCGCAAGACAAGTTCGAGCCAAAGCATTGACGCATCGGCGGAACAGGCATAAAGGAAATTCCGTTTTGTGGTGATTTGGCCGGCCGGCTTGCAGCCACGTTAAAGAACTCGCTAAAAAGGGCCGCGTTTACGACCGGTCTTTTGCGTCTTCGCAAGGCCGGTTTTTTTATTGGCCGCCGAGACGCGCTCGCCGCGCCACGGCCGACCAGCTTTCGACAGGTTGGAAACATGACGACTGAAACTACCCGCAAGTTCCGCCCCGCCACCCAGCTCGTCCACGCCGGCTCCGCGCGCTCCAATTTCGCGGAAATGTCGGAGGCGCTGTTCCTCACGCAGGGCTTCCTCTATCCCGATGCGGAAGCCGCGGAAGCGCGCTTCAAGGGCGAGGACCCGGGCTTCATCTATTCGCGCTATGCCAACCCCACCACCGACATGTTCGAAAAGCGCATGTGCGCGCTGGAAGGCGCGGAGGAAGCCCGCGCCACGGCTTCGGGCATGGCGGCGGTCGCGGCGGCGATCCTCTGTCAGGTGCAGGCCGGCGACCATGTGATCTCGGCGCGCGCCGTCTTCGGCTCGTGCCGCTACATCGTGGAGACGCTGCTGCCGCGCTACGGCGTCGAGATTTCCATCATCGACGGCTCGAAGATCGAGAACTGGAAAGCCGCCGTCAGGCCCAACACGAAGGTCATGTTCCTCGAAAGCCCGTCCAACCCGACGCTGGAGATCATCGATATCGCCGGGGTGGCCGAAATCGCCAACGAGGCGGGCGCGCGGCTGATCGTGGACAACGTCTTCGCGACGCCCCTGTTCCAGAAGCCGCTGGAACTGGGCGCGCATATCGTCGTCTATTCGGCCACCAAGCATATCGACGGTCAAGGCCGCGTGCTGGGCGGCGTGATCCTGTCCGACCGCGAATGGGTGGAGACCGTATTGCAGGACTATTTCCGCCATACGGGCCCCGGACTGAGCCCCTTCAACGCGTGGATCATGCTCAAGGGCCTCGAAACGCTTGCCGTGCGCGTGCGCCAGCAGACGCAGTCGGCGAAGGCGGTGGCGGATTTCCTCGCCGGCAGGCCGGGCGTGAAGCGCGTCGTCTATCCGGGCCGCGCCGACCATCCGCAGGCCGATATCATCGCGCGCCAGATGACGGGCGGCTCGACGCTGCTCGCGCTGGAGCTGGAGGGCGGCAAGGAGGCCGCGTTCAAGTTCGAGAACGCGTTGCAGGTCTTCTCCATCTCCAACAATCTCGGTGATACGAAAAGCCTCATTACCCATCCGGCCACCACCACGCACAAGAACCTCAGCGACGAGGCGAAGGCGGAACTGGGCATTTCCGACAGGCTGCTGCGCATCTCGGTCGGTCTGGAAGATACGGACGATCTCGTGGAGGACGTGGCGGAAGCCCTCAAGGCGGCGCGCTGAACCATCCCTCCCCTTCCGGCGGATGGCGGCCTTGCGGCCGCCATTCTTTTTTTGCAAAAAGACAGGGGCAAGACGGAAAGGCGGCAGCATGTACAGAGCGTTGACACACGGGATCGAGGTGACGGCGGAGCCGTTCTATCTGGAAGACGAATCCGACCCGGTGGAAAACCGCTATGTCTGGGGCTATCGCATCACCATCGCCAACAATTCCGCCGAGACCGTGCAGCTTCGCTCGCGCTACTGGCGGATCACCGACGCCAACGGACGCGTCGAGGAAGTGCAGGGCGCGGGCGTAGTCGGCGAACAGCCGATCCTCGATCCGGGCGATTCCTTCCAGTATTCTTCCGGCTGTCCGCTGACGACGCCGTCGGGCGTCATGGTCGGCCGCTACATGATGCAGGGCGCTAACGGCAGCGCCTTCGAGGTCGAGATACCGGCCTTCTCGCTCGACATGCCCACGCAGCGCCGCACGCTCAACTGACGCTTTTTTTCAACCCTCGCCAAAACCGGCATAGATGTCGGCACGGGTCTGCGGTACCGCGGAAATGCCGCGCTTGCGCCCGTGCAGCTCGGCATCGAGCGATAATTCTGTTCACCATCCAATTTTCCGTATGTATCTGTGCCCGGAAACGGGCCTAAATAGAGGATGTTCGATTCGAACGGTCGAGAATTTTACGCATTAAATGCAAACGGCGCGGGGGTGTCGCGGTGTCCTATGTTTCTTCTACAATCGGTCGCGTGCTGGATCAGATCAACCGCACGTATTTTCTCCCTGCAATCCAGCGGCCATATGTATGGCAACCAGACCAAATCATAGCGCTATTTGATTCACTGCTCAAAGGTTATCCAATCAGTTCGTTTCTGTTCTGGGAAATAAAACCGGAGCGCCGATCAGACTGGGAAATCTATAAGTTCATCGAGAATTTCCGGTACGGAGACACACATAACGAGATGGCTGAGCCTGACGGACGTGACGTGGTTCTCGTTCTCGATGGCCAGCAGCGGCTTACGTCGCTTCTCATCGGATTGCGCGGAACCTTTACAGTTCGATCGAAGTATGGACGCCGCAACAATCCGGATGCGTGGAGTAAGCAGCGTTTGTATATCGACCTCCTGAAGGATGCTGCGACCGAGGACGAAGATAGCGATAGTGAAGATCTTGGCGTAACGTATGGCCTTCGCTTTGCAGAGCAGGAGCCGAAGAGTGATGCAGACCACCTCTGGATGAAGGTTGGGCGCATTCTGGACTGTACTAGCGATGACGCATTAGACAAACTCGCGGACGAACTACTGGCCCGACTACCAGCGGACACCCCTCGCTCAATGCGACGGGTCGCCGAGCGCAACTTGGACCGATTATACCGGACCGTGTGGAAGGACGGCGTTATCGCGTACTACACCGAGAAAGACCAATCGTACGATCGCGTCCTAAATATTTTTATCCGGGCGAACGATGGCGGTACAAAACTAAGTAAGTCGGACCTGCTCCTGTCGATGATCACTTCTAAATGGGAGGGAGTCAGCGCACGTCAGGAAATCTATGATTTCGTTGATTATCTCAATGACGGTCTGGATGCAAGGAATGAACTCGACAAAGACTTTGTCATGAAGTCTTGCCTGGTCCTTTCTGGTCTCGATCAGCGCTACAAGGTGGGCAATTTCACCACCGCCAACTTGAAACTCATCGAGACGAATTGGCACGGGATTAAATCCAGCCTTGAGGCGACACTGCGGCTTGTAAACCGTTTTGGCATCAATCGAGAGAACCTGACTTCGGTTAATGCTCTCCTGCCTATAGCCTATTATCTGTACCGCACTGATAATGGCAGCTTGGACGGTTCCACACCGTTTGAGGCAGCGAACGCGAAGCGTATCCATCATTGGCTGTTGGGCAGCCTTCTCAATGGCGTATTCGGGGGAAGCTCCGATCAAACAATTGGCACTGCGCGGACAATCATCCAGGCAGCTCTCAAGTCTGGAAAGGACTTCCCCTATCGGGCGCTTGTGCAGGGTCTGGCCTCACGTGGTCGGGTGACGGACTTCGATGAAAACAATATCGAAGGAGTGCTGGAGACGACATACGGAAAGCGCACCTGCTTTCTCGCTGCGTCGTTACTCTATGATGCGCATAACTGGGGCTCCACCCAGCATCACATTGACCATATCATTCCGCGCTCATTAGCAGACCGCAAAGTGCTCATGGGAAGAAACATTTCAGAGACACGCATCCAGCAGATACTGGAAAGCGCGAACAAGCTCGGCAATCTGCAGCTGCTGCTTGGTAGAGAAAACTTGGAGAAAAATAATACTCCGTTCTCCCATTGGATACAAACACGGGATCGCAGCTTTCTCGAGCACCATCTCATTCCAGATGATTCATCTCTCTGGGATGTCACTGTTCTGCCTGAATTTGTTGAAGCCCGCGAGGAGCTTATCCGGCAGAGGCTGCGTAGGCTGAATCTGGAACCAACTATTAGTTGGTCAGTGGAGCCGATGAATCAGGTGGCCGCACCGGGAAACTGATTTGCGGTGGTGTTGTTGATGTTATCAACGCCACCGCACAAAAACTGGAAGCTATCCATGCTGCTCCGCTAGATGCTTTTCGGCTCCCTATCTTTGTGCGAGTTGCGGCGGACGGTGAAAGATATGTCCCTCATCGGTTCCGCGACGGGATGTATCGTGTTGCTGACCCGACTATGGGGCAGAAAAAACATCACGCAGCATACCAGATTGCAATCACAGCGGATGAGATTGGAAGCTATTTGCGAAGGGGGTTTTTGTTGCGCATGCGGGGCGAAGTTAGTGGGCAGGTTAACTTGATTGCAGCCTCCGAGATCGAGGAGAAGTTCTGATCCCGAAACCCGCCCTTCTGCTTTCCACCCCTTTCGGTCCGTCCGGTTTACAGGTTCCTGTTCCGGACGAGGCTGCCGAAGTTCAGCCGGGCGTCTTCCCACTCTCCCCGAACCCGGCATAGATGTCGGCGCGGGTCTGAGGCACGGCCGAAATGCCGCGCTTGCGTCTGGAAGCCAGCGTCTGGTTGATTTGCACGGTTCCGCGCTCGAAGGCCAGCGCGCAGCCCGCCAAATAAAGGAGCCAGAGGCGCGCCTTCCGGTAGCCGACCTCCGCGACCGCCTCATCGAACCGTGCATGGAGCCGCTCGCACCACAGGCGGCAGGTGCGGCCATAATGCTCGCGCAGGTTCTCCACGTCGTGGACCTCGAAGCCGTGCCCTTCGAGATTTTCCACCGTCATTCCCAGATGATCCAGTTCGCCGCCGGGGAAAATATATTTGACCAATGCAAGGTGTTCCGCGCTCTTGCGGTCGAAGGCCTGCTTGTTCTTCTTCATGCGGCGGGTGATGGCATGGTGCATGTAGAGCCCGCCGGGGCGCAGTAGGCGATGCACCGCGCTGAAGTAGCCATCGTAATTCGCGATGCCGACATGCTCGAACATGCCGACCGACGTGATCTTGTCGAACTGGCCGTCGAGTTCGGCATAGGATTTGACGTGGATGGTGATCCTGTCCTCAAGCCCGGCCGCCTTTATCCTTTCGCGGGCGAGCGCGGTCTGCGCTTCCGACAGGGAAACACCGGTCCCGATGACGCCGAAGTTCTGCGCCGCATAGATCAGCAGCGCGCCCCAGCCGCAACCGATATCGAGGAGACGATCACCGGGCTGCAAGCGAAGCTTGCGGCAGATCAGTTCCAGCTTGTCCTTCTGCGCCTGATCGATGCTGTTCGCCCAGTCCGTGAAGTAGCCGCAGGTGTAGACCATGCGCTCATCGAGGAACAGTTGGTAGAAGGCATTGGATACGTCGTAATGGTGCGTGATCGCTTCCTTGCTCGACCCGCTGACAAACGGCGTTTTCCCGTCCATGCCGGCCTCTGCGGCGGGCTTGCCGGCGAAGAGAAGCGCCGGAAGGTCTTTCAGCAACTGCCATTTCGGCAGTTCCTTCAGCCTCTGCTTGAGGCTTCCGTCGAGCCTTGCATTGGCGAGGTCAAAGATCGTGCCGTTCCTGATATCGACGCGGCCGGAAGTCCAGATATCGATCAGGGAATCGTAATTGGGCCTGAGCATGAGCTGGCGGACGATCGTCGGATCGTTGATCACAAGCGACGGACCGTCGAACGCTCCGATGCGCGTGCCATCCCAGAGCTCTATGTTGAACTGCGGGCGCAAGGTCTCGATAACCGTACGTATGATACGGATCGATCTCGATTCAGTCGCCATGTCACGCCTCGCAGTCGGGTTCAGAGGGATGCCCACCCCGGCGAAAGGAGCCGGCAAGCAGGGGCCTATGCTTCAACGGGCTTTAAAGCGCCAATCCGACTGAATCTTCGCTTTAACCCTTTGTTTTTACTCATGTCGTTACCGCAAAACCGGTTCCCACTTTTGCGCGACATGCTTTAATGGGCGGAGATAAACTGCGCCGGATCGAATTCGTATTTCGTCGAACAGAATTCGCAGGTCACGGAAATCCTGCCGTCCTCGATGCAGTCGGTGATCTCTTCGGCGGTGAAGCCGCGCAGCACGCCCTCGATCTTCTCGCGCGAGCAGGAGCATTCGTCCCGCACCGGCACAGCGTCGAAGACGCGCACGCCGCGCTCGTGGAACAGGCGATAGAGCAGCCGCTCGGACCCCACCTGCGGATCGGTGAGCTCGGAGCTTTCGATGGTGCCGACCAGCGAGCGCGCCTCGTCCCATGCGTCGTCCTGCGGATGGATGGCATCCATGCGCGGATCGCCGTCGCCGCCGGGAAGATCCGGCATGCGCGCGCGCAATTCGGATTCCGGCAGGAACTGGACGATCAGCCCGCCGGCCCGCCATTGCTCGACGGTCTTTCCGTCCGCCCCGCGCTCCAGAAGCTTGGCCACGCCCAGCTTCAGATCGGTCGGTATCTGTTCCGACTGGCGGAAATAGGCGGTCGCGATCTCCTCCAGCGTCGAGCCGTCGAGCGCGACGATGCCCTGATAGCGCTGGGTATAGGCGCCCTGATCGACCGTGAAGGCAAGCGTGCCGCGCCCGAGCAACTGTTCGGGCCGCGTCTCATGCGCGGCGATGGCCGCCTTGAGGCGTTCCTCATCGAAGCGCGCATAGGCGCGCACCGAGCGCGGCGTGCGGAAATCCACCACCAGCATGTCCACCGGCCCGTCAGACTGGGTCTGGAAGATGAACTTGCCGTCGAATTTGAGCGAGGTGCCGAGCAGCACGGTCAGCACCGTCGCCTCCGCCAGAAGCCGCGCCACCTCTTCCGGGTAGGCGTGGCGCTTCAGGATGGCATCGATGCTGGCTCCGAGTTGCACGGTGCGACCGCGCACGTCGAGCCCTTCCACCTGAAAGGGCACGACGGCGTCGTCGCCGGCAAAGCCGAAATCGCCGAGATGGGCGCCGCTCCGGTCAGCCACACTTCGCTCCTTCGAGGCACCATGCCAAAATGGCCTTCTGGGCATGGAGCCGGTTTTCCGCCTCGTCGAACACGACCGATTGCGGACCGTCGATCACCTCGTCGGTCACTTCCTCGCCGCGATGGGCGGGCAGGCAGTGCATGAAGATCGCCTTCGGGTCGGCGTTGGCCATCAGGCGTCCGTTGACCTGATAGGGCATGAACACGTTGTGGCCGCGCGCATGGTCCTCCTGCCCCATCGACACCCATGTGTCGGTGACGATGCAGTCCACGCCGCGCGCCGCCTTTTCGGGATCGGTGGTGGAAAGGATGGCCGCGCCGTTGCGGCGCGCCCAGTCGACATATTGCGTCTTCGGCTCGCTGCCTTCGGGCGTCGCGATATTGACGCCGAATTCGAAGCGCGCCGCAGCCTCCACCAGCGAATGCAGCACGTTGTTGCCGTCGCCCATCCAGGCGAAGGTCCTGCCCTTCACCGGGCCGCGATGCTCCTCGAAGGTCATCACGTCGGCCATGATCTGGCAAGGATGGGTGTCGTCGGTCAGCGCGTTGATGACCGGCACGGTGGCGTGCTCGGCCAGTTCCAGCATGCGGTCGTGCGAGGTGGTGCGGATCATGATCGCGTCCACATAGCGCGACAGGACCTTGGCCGTGTCGGCGATGGTCTCGCTGCGGCCAAGCTGCATTTCCGAGCCGGTGAGCATGATCGTCTCGCCGCCGAGCTGGCGCATGCCCACGTCGAAGGAGACGCGGGTGCGCGTGGACGGTTTCTCGAAGATCATCGCCAGCACCTTGCCGGCGAAAGGCCGCTCGACCGCGCCCGCCTTCAGGCGCGCCTTGCGCGCCTTGGCGTCTTCGAGAATCGTGCGCAGTTCTGACGCCGCAACCGTGGAAATGTCGATGAAATGCCGGATATCTTTTCCGTTCGCCATATCGTCACGCCGTCTTGCTGAGCGGATTTGCCACGGAAAGCCGTTCCACGGCGGTCTCGATGCGCTTCAGCGCCTCGCGCGCCTCGTCCGGCGTGGTGACGAGCGGCGGCAGAAGGCGCACCACATTGTCGCCGGCGCCGACGCTGAGCAGATGCTCGTCGCGCAGGGCCTGAATGAGGCTGGTGTTCGGCACCACGCATTTGATGCCGATCAGGAGGCCGCGGCCGCGGACCTCTGAAACCACGTTCGGATAGCGGTCGGCGATCGAGGCCAGACCCTGTTTCAGGACCAGCGCCGTCTCCTGAACCTTTTCCAGAAAGCCGTCGGACAGCACCACGTCGAGCACGGCATTGCCCACCGCCATGGCGAGCGGATTGCCGCCATAGGTGGTGCCGTGCACGCCCGCCGTCATGCCCTTGGCCGCTTCCGCCGTGGCAAGGCAGGCGCCCATGGGGAAGCCGCCGCCGATGCCCTTGGCGACCGCCATGATGTCCGGGCGGATGCCCGACCACTCATGGGCGAAGAACCGGCCGGTACGGCCCACGCCGGTCTGCACCTCGTCGAGGATCAGGAGCAGGCCCTTCTCGTCGCAGATGCGGCGCAGAAGGCGCATGAATTCCTCCGGGAAGCCGCGCAGGCCGCCCTCGCCCTGAACGGGTTCGAGCAGGATGCCGGCCGTCTCGTCCGTGATAGCGGCACGCAGGGCGGCCTCGTCGCCGAAGGGAACCTGATCGAAGCCTTCGACCTTGGGGCCGAAGCCCTCCAGATATTTCGCCTGCCCGCCGGCGGCGATGGTCGCGAGCGTGCGCCCGTGGAAGGCGCCCTCGAAGGTCACGATGCGGAACCGCTCCGGGTGGCCGTTTACATAATGATAGCGGCGCGTGGTCTTGATCGCGCATTCGAGTGCCTCGGCGCCGGAATTGGTGAAAAAGACCTTGTCGGCGAAGGTGGCGTCGACCAGCCGCTGCGCCAGCTTCTCCTGTCCGGGGATCTCGTAGACGTTGGACAGGTGCCAGACCTTGTCGGCCTGCGCCTTCAGCTCCCCGACCAGATGGGGATGGGCATGGCCGAGCGAATTGACCGCGATCCCGGCGGCGAAATCCATGTAGCGATCGCCGTCCTCGGTGATGAGCCAGACGCCCTCGCCTCGCTCGAAGCGCAGCGCCGCACGATTATAGGTGTCGTAGAGCGGGTGCACGGTCGTCGTGGCGTTGGTCATTTCGGTCAGGCCTCCATAAGCCCCTTGAACGATGTTCTGGAGCGGCTCCTATTTTCACGGAAACAGGGAACCACTCTATTCATTTGTTTTGTCGCATTATCCGACGCGAAACCGCTGCGCACTTTCGCTGGAAATGCTCCTTGTTTCGCGCATGATGCCGCCGGCGGGCCGGCGGAAAGGCCGAAATAAAAAACCGCCCACGGGGCGGCATATTCATCTCGCGCGCGTATATTGGCGGTCGCGGGAAAAATGTCAATCAAAGCGGAACACGATGATGCCCATTCTTTCCGCATGGGTTGATGAATACCGGCCCGGCGCGAGGCACGGAAGCCGGAACGGGATCAAAGAAAAACCGTCTTTCTCTCCCAAGTTGGGGAAAACCATGAAAATGGAAAAGGCCCGGCGGCCTGTCCCTTGTCATGGAGTCATTCGATATTGTAGTTTCTCTGCAAAGAAAAGCTACATCTCGTGCGGCGGACCTGGTCACCCGGATAGATATGGTATTTGCGCCTGGAGCAATCCGGGAGCGGAGATGGATTCCGACCAGCATATCCGACAGTCGAACGATTTCATTCGGCGCCGCATGGGTACGGCACAGCAAAGAACGGTTCCGGCGGCCCGATGAAGGCCGGGGCCGTCCCGACGAAAGCGATTGGAGCCAGGGCGATGAACTGGACAGACGAACGTGTTGAACTGCTGAAGAAATTGTGGGGCGAAGGCCTGAGCGCAAGCCAGATCGCGGCGCAGCTTGGCGGCGTCAGCCGCAACGCGGTGATCGGCAAGGTGCATCGCCTGAAGCTTTCGGGCCGCGGCAAGACGACCACCACTGCTCCGCGCAGCAAGAAGGTCAACACGGCGGCGTCCGCGCCCCGTCCCGCCGTGCAGCACACAGGCGGCGGCCACGCAGGCGCGCAGGGCGGTACGACCATGCGCACCACGACAGTGACCAAGACGGTCGGCGCGACCGCCCTGCGGGTGGAATATGAGATCGACGCCGTGGCGGAAGCCGTGGTGAAGCCGGCTTCGGACGTGGTGGTGCCGATCTCGCGCCGCCTTTCGCTGCTGCAACTGAGCGAGCGTACCTGCAAATGGCCGATCGGCGATCCGCTGAGCGAGGACTTCCACTTCTGCGGCAATGAATCTGGCGATTCCAGCCCCTATTGCAGCTACCACTGCCGGCTGGCCTATCAGCCGACGGCGGAACGCCGCCGCGCCCGGTAATTCCGGGCATGAGGCAGCAAGACAGCGGAATATGGCCGGTTCTGCCTTTGCTGTCCTACTGCCTTTCCCTCTTCGGCAAGCGTACGGTGAAGGTCGATCCCTCACCGAGCTGCGAGCGCACCACCAGCCGCCCGCGGTGGCGCGTGAGGATGTGCTTGACGATCGCCAGCCCCAGCCCCGTCCCCTTGTGGGAGCGGCTCGTCTCCACGTCGATGCGGTAGAAGCGCTCGGTCAGGCGCGGCAGGTGCTCGGCGGCGATACCGGGCCCGAAATCCTGCACCGAGGCGACGACTTCCGGCGTGCCGCCGCTGCCGTCCTCCTCCAGCCTTATGACGACCCTGCCGCCCTGCTGACCGTATTTGCAGGCATTTTCGACCAGATTCTGGAAAACCTGTATCAGTTCGTCGCGCGCGCCCGTCACGAAAAGCGGTTCGTCCGGCAAGTGACGCTCGACGGCGACCTCAAGCCCGGCGGCGAGCGGCGCCAGCGTGTCGGCAACATGGTTCAGGACCGATACCATGTCCACGGGATCGCTCACCGGCAAATGGGCGCGCATCTCCAGCCGCGACAGCGACAGGAGGTCGTCGATCAGGCGCGACATGCGCTCGGCCTGTTTCTGCATGATGCCGAGAAACCTGTCGCGGGCGGCGGCATCGTTGCGCGCCGGCCCCTGGAGGGTCTCGATGAAGCCATGCAGCGAGGCCAGCGGCGTGCGCAGTTCGTGGCTTGCATTGGCGACGAAGTCGGAGCGCATGCGGTCGATGCGCCGCGTCTCGCTCTGGTCGCGGAAGACGAGCGCGAAAAACTCCGGCCCGCCCAGTTCCCCCGGCTGGTCCGCCCGCTGGCCCACCTGCCGGCTTGTGTCCGGCAGGGCCATGACCGTGGCCCTGTACCAGCGGTCCACCGGCACACGCTCGAAATAATCGATGCCGCGCGGCTGGCCGTCGGCCATGACGCCCTGAATGAGCGCGTGCATTTCCGGGGCGCGGAAGCGCAGATAAAGCGCGGTGCCGTTTTCCAGCGACTGGAAGATGTCGCGCGCGGCGGTATTGGCAAACAGAACCGTGCCGCCGCGATCGAAGAAGATCATCGGATCGGAAAGCAGATCGGCGAGGCGCTCGCCGGAAAGGCCCGCCATGTCGTTGGCCGGACCGGTCCCGGCCCGCGCCTGCGCCGCGTCGGCGGCGCGGCTCTGGGCCGCCACCCACACCGCACCGGTGACGACCAGCGCCAGCATGCCGGCGCGAAACCAGAACGGCTGGTCGAGCGCCATGACGCAGACCGCCAGAACGATGCTCGCCACGAGCACGCCCTTGGCCCGCCACAGAGGCGCCAGCAGCGGCACCCCTTCCCCCGATGGTTCTTTGGCGCGGCTTTTTTCTTCCTTCATCCTCTTTCCTTCGGACATTCGCCGCCGAAATAGCGCGCGACGTCTTTACGCGGCTTTCCAACAGCCCATATCATGCTTTCCTGTAAACGAAAGGGGGCCGCCATGCGTGACAGTTCCAAGACAGCGCACAAGAAGAAAGACGATAAAAAGAAAGATACGGCCAAAAGTGAAATCCACGTCAAGCCGATCAAGGTCACGATCGGCGGCGAGACGCGCAAATTCGACATCGCGGAGCGCAAGCTTCCCGGCTGGATCGACGACCGTGCGCTGCAATCGGGCGGCTATCCCTATCCCGCCAAGATGAAGACGGACGAATACGAGGCGACGCTGACGCGGTTGCAGATCGAACTGGTCAAGATGCAGGACTGGTTGCAGGATAAGGGCGAGCGCGTCGTCAGCATCTTCGAGGGACGAGACGCCGCCGGCAAGGGCGGCACGATCTTCACAGTCCGGGAATATATGAACCCGCGCAGCGCGCGCAACGTGGCGCTGCCCAAGCCGACCGAAACCGAGCGCGGCCAATGGTATTTCCAGCGCTATGTGACGCATTTCCCCACGGCCGGCGAATTCGTGACCTTCGACCGCTCCTGGTACAACCGCGCCGGGGTGGAGCGGGTGATGGGCTTCTGCACGCCGGCGCAGGTCGAGGCGTTCCTGACCGAGACGCCCTATTTCGAGCGCATGCTGGTGACGGACGGCATCCACCTGTTCAAGTTCTGGCTCGATATCGGGCAGGAAATGCAGCTCAAGCGATTCCACGAGCGCTATCACAGCCCGCTCAAGAACTGGAAGTTCTCGCCCATGGACGTGGCCGGCATCACGCACTGGCACGACTATACCGCGGCGCTGCATGCCATGCTGGAGCGCACCGACAGCGGCTATGCGCCGTGGACGGTGGTCCGCTCCAACGACAAACGGCGCGCGCGGCTTGCGGCGATCCGCCGTATCCTGCTGACGCTCCCCTATGCGGGGCGCGATCTGGAAGCCATCGGCCCGGAAGACCCGTCCGTCATCGGGCGCGGAACGGCGTTCCTGACGCCTTCGTGAGAAGCGGTTGCCGGCCGGTGCGGCGTCTTCTCCCATAAATGCGGTTCGCGCATGAGCTGCCACAGGGCGCGCCATGCTGAAAGCGAGATCAGAAGCCAATAGACCGGTATGGCCGCCAGATAGGCATAGCCACGCCGTTCCGACGGCTCCATGGCCTTGCGGCCGAGGACGTAGAAGCTCGTATAGGCGAGCAGGAGATTGACCGCGTCGAGCGCAAGCAGCCAGGCCATATGCGGCGAAAGCGGCGAAAGCACCGCCGTCGAGGCCAGCCCCGCCAGCGTGACCAGCATCAGCGGATGCAGCAGGGCGGAGCAGATGATGCCGGCCATGTAAATCTGGCTGATGGCGAAGCGCCGGCCGCCAAGCTGGCGCAGCGTATCACCGGGATGACGGCTGTGGACGAGCCATGTCTGCATCCAGCCCTTGATCCAGCGGGTGCGCTGCCGGCGCCAGACGTCGTAGCTCTCCGGCGCATCCTCGATGGTGCCGCGCGCGATGACGCCGATGCGGTAGCCGAAGCGGGCCAGACGCACGCCCAGTTCCGCATCCTCGGTGACGTTGAAGGCGTCCCATCCGCCGACCGCTTCCAGACAGGACTTGCGGAAATGGTTGGACGTCCCGCCGAGCGGAATGACCAATCCGTTCGTGGACAGCCAGGGCAGCAGGCCGCGAAACAGCGCCGCATATTCGAAAGCGAACATGCGCGTGAGCAGATTGCGGCGGAAATTGCCGATGATGAGCGGCGCCTGAACGCAGGCGAGCGTCGGTCCACCGTCCCGAAACGCCTGCCATGCCTCAAGCAACTGATCGGGATGCGGGCGATCTTCCGCGTCGAACACCGCCACGATCTCGCCGCGCGCGAACTGGAGCGCGTAGTTCAGCGCCTTGGGCTTGGTGCGCGGTCCGTCTGGCGGCACCACGATCACCTCGAAATGCGCAGGCAAGGCATACCGATCGATCTCCGCGCGGGTCTCGCGATCGTCTTCTTCGCAGACGAGCTTGATGTCCAGCTTGCTGCGCGGCCAGTTGATGCGGCCAAGGGCGGCAATGAGCTGGCCCACGACCTCATGCTCGCGGTAAAGCGGAACCAGAACGGAATAGACCGGCATGGCATACGGGCTGTCGGACGGCAGGGCGGAAAAGCGCAGGCGCCGGCAGCGCGCGGCGGCCAGAAGCCGGATCATGACACAGCCGAAGAAGAGCACGGTCAGCACGACATGCGCGGCGAGAAGCGTATGATGCGGCAGGAAGGCCATGCCGGCAATCAGACTGGAGACCGCCAGCGCGATGAAGAACGCCTGCGACGTTTCGAGCACCCGCGCGGCGGAAAAGGATGGTGGCGTCATGCTGTGCGCACGGGCGATGAGGTCCATGCGATATTGCCGGCGCATGACCTGAGCCAATGCCGTCGGCGTGCAGATGCGTATCCGCTGGCGCAGGCATGGCACGGTGCGGAGATAATCCCGCAACCGACCGATGCGGTCCTCACGCGGCGCGATGTAGAAATAAACCCCGCCCTGTGTCCGCACGACCAGCACCTGTCCGATATCCCTGAAGATGGCGAACAGTTCCTCGCCCGACAGGATGATGCGCAGCGGCGCGATCTCCGCGCAGAATTCCAGATCGAGCAGGTCCGCGATTGCCGCATAGACAAGCGCTTCCGTCATACCGCGCTGATGAACGAGTTCACCGCAGAAGGAGGTCCCGTTCAGGATCGCCGCACTGTAGGCGCGCAAAAGCACACCGCGCGGGACGTCGCGACGTTCCAGCCGCGCGGATATGGCGCTGCACAATTCCAGATCGAAGCCCGCCGCCCTGTTCTTCATGATACTCCCCAATATTCCCCAGCAAGTATTCACACGCACACAGAGACAATATATATTTCACTTTATTTTCAGTAATTAATTTATAAATATCTATATTAGTCATTTCTAAGTAAACTATTCTTTATAGCAAAGCACACTTTTTCAAAAAACAACAGTTTTTATAATGACCGGGAAGTCCTGACGGCCGTTAACGCGAAATTATGATGGAGGTTATAAAAGCCGGACGATGAAACGCCGTCTTTCAAGCCTGATCCTCATGACCTGCTGGCTGTGGGCCGGCACCGGACTGGCGTCGCAAACCGCACCCGGCGGGCAGCCGGCCGCGCCCGGCTATCTGAACCTTCCCGATTTCCTGAACCCGAAGGAGCGCCTGCCGCTCCCCTCGTTGCAGGGGCTCAACCGCCTGCGCTTCATCACCACAGTGGATTTTCCGCCCTTCAACATGCTCGACGACCGGGGTCAATTGTCCGGCTACAATATCGATCTGGCGCGGGCGCTATGCCGCCAGCTCGGCATCGCCGACATATGCCAGATCGAAGCAGCACCTTGGAGCGAACTGGAAAGCCGGCTTGGCGCGGGCGAGGCCGATGCGATCATCGGCGGACTGCGCCCGACATCGCAAAACCGGCAGAGCCTGATCTTCACGCGCAGCTATATGCGGCTGCCCGCCCGCTTCGTCACGCTCAAGGCGGCGGCGTTCACCCAGCCCGCTGCTGCCGCCACGCGCGGCAAAACGGTCGGCGTCGTCGCCGGCACGGCGCATGAGCAGATGCTGAAAGCCTATTTTCCGCAGGCCGACGCGAAGCCGTACCCCGACCGGGCCGCCATGCTGGCCGCCCTCAAGGACGGCAAGATAGCGGCCGCGTTCGACGACGGCATGACCCTGTCGTTCTGGTTGAACAGCGGGGCAAGCGGCAATTGCTGCACCTTCACAGACGGTCCCTATCTTGCGCCGCAATATCTGGGCGACGGGCTTGCCATCGCCGTCACGCAGCAGAACGCGGCAATCGCCGCCGCGCTCGACAATGCCTTTCAGGCCCTGCAGCAGCAGGGCGTGCTGACCGAGCTTTACCTGCGCTATTTCCCGACCGGGTTCTACTGACGCCGTTCCCCCATGACAAAGGCCCCGCCTTGCGGCGAGGTCCTTGGTTTTCCGTGGCCCGAAAAGACCTTGAGCGCTAGATATCGCCGCTCTCGGGCCGGACCTCGTCGTCTTCCTCCGGCTTCTTCGGATCCTTCCACGCGATCAGACGGTAGAACATCGGGATGAAGAAGGTGGCGATCAGGGTCGCCGCCAGCATACCGCCGATGACGCCGGTACCGATGGAGTGACGGCTCGCGGAACCCGCACCAGTGCTGATCGCCAGCGGCACAACGCCGAACACGAAGGCGAGCGAGGTCATCACGATCGGGCGGAAGCGCAGCCGTGCGGCCGACGCCGCCGCCTCGATGGCCGATTTGCCGGTTTCGCGTTCCAGCACGGCGAATTCCACGATGAGGATCGCGTTCTTGGCCGCAAGCCCTATCAGCGTCACCAGGCCGATCTGGAAATAGACGTCGTTGGTGAGGCCGCGCAGATCGGTCGCCAGCAGCGCGCCGAACACCGCGAAGGGCACGGCGGTGATGACCGCGAGCGGCAGGCTCCAGCGTTCGTACTGGGCGGCGAGGATCAGGAACACCATGACGAGACCGAAGATCATGGCCTGCGTGCCCGCGCCGCTGGTGGTGATTTCCTGATAGGCCGAGCCGGTCCATGCGATCTGGTAGCCCTGCGGCAGCACCTTCGCGGCGACTTGCTGCATGGCCTTGATCGCGTCGCCCGACGTATAGCCGGGCGCGGGATTGCCCGTCACCTTGGCCGCGTTGAAGCCGTTGAAGCGCTCCATCTGGTCGGGACCGACGATGCGCTTGACCGTCACCAGCGCGTCGAGCGGGATCATGCTGCCGGAATTGGCGCGCACGAACACATGCTTGAGGTCGGTCGGATCGCGGCGGAATTCGGCTTCCGATTGCAGGTTGACCTGATAGTTGCGGCCGAACAGCGTGAAGTCGTTCACGTAGAGGCTTCCGAAGGTCGCCTGCATGGCGGCGAAGACCGAATTGATCGGCACGCCCATCGCCTTCGCCTTCACACGGTCGAGGTCGATGTCGTATTGCGGCACGTTCGGATCGAAGGTCGTGCGCACGCCCGCCAGTTCGGGCCGCTTCGATGCCGCGTCGACGAGCAGCTTGGTGGCGTTGGTCAGCGAGGCTATTCCGCCGCCGGTGCGGTCCTGCACATAGAGTTCGAAGCCGCCGGTGGTGCTGAGGCCGAGGATCGGCGGCGGGTTGAAGGCAAGAACCAGCCCGTCTTGTATGCCCGCATTCGCAGCCATGATGGCGCGGGGCAGATTGCGGGCGTCTTCGGCGGCTGTGGTGCGCTGCTTCCAGTCCTTGAGCATGATGAACATCGTGCCGGCGCTTGTTTTCAGGCCGCCGGACAGGAGGTCGAAACCGGATACACCAAAGACGTGTTCCACGGCCGGCAGCTTGCGGATATTCTCGCTCGCCTGATCGACGACCGCGCTCGTGCGCGACAGCGAGGCGGCCGACGGCAGGACGGCGACGCCGAACACGAAGCCCTGATCCTCATCCGGCAGCAGCGAGCCCGGAACCTTCTGGAACAGATAGGCCATGCCGCCGATTATGCAGGCGAAGATGATCAGGCCGACGGCGACGCGCTTGAGGAAAAAGCGCACGCCCCAGCTATATCCCGCCGTCACCCGCTCGAAGAAGCGGTTGAAGAGGCGGAAGGGCAGCATCGGCTCCTGATGGCCGGGCTTGAGGATGAGCGCGCAGAGCGCCGGCGTCAGCGTCAGCGCCACGAGGCCCGACAGCACGACCGAGATCGCGATGGTAACGGCGAACTGCTTGTACATCTGGCCGACGAGGCCGCCCATGAAGGCCACGGGAATGAACACGGCGCACAGCACCAGCACGATGGCGATGACCGGCCCCGTCACCTCGCCCATGGCCTTGATGGCGGCCTTGCGCGGCGACAGTTTTTCCGTCGTCATGATGCGCTCGACGTTTTCGAGCACCACGATGGCGTCGTCCACCACGATGCCGATGGCGAGCACGAGGCCGAACAATGTCAGCAGATTGATGGAGAAGCCCAGCACATACATGCCCGCGAAGGTGCCGATGATGGATATCGGCACCGCTATGACGGGAATGAGCGTGGCGCGCCAGTTCTGGAGGAAGATGAAGACCACCAGAACCACGAGGACGATGGCCTCGATGAAGGTGTGGATCACCTCCTCGACCGAGACCTTGATGAACCTGGTCGTGTCGAAGGGAATGGAATAGTCGATGCCGGCGGGGAAGCTGACCTTCAGCTCGTCCATGCGTTTCTGGACGAGCTCCATCGTGTTGAGCGCGTTGGCGCCCGGTTGCAGGTAGATGGCGATCGGCACCGCCGGGGTGCCGTCGAGATTGCTGTCCACCAGATAGCTTCTGGTGCCCAGTTCCACCCGCGCCACGTCCTTCAGGCGCAGCGTGGCGGCATTCTTGTCGGAACGAAGGATGATGTTCTCGAAGGCGGCGACGTCCGGCAGGCGGCCCTGCGTGGTCGCCGTATAGGTGAACGGTCCCTGATGAGGATCGGGCTGGTCGCCGAAGCGGCCGGCGGCGAACTGCGCGTTCTGCTCCTGAATGGCGGCCTGCACGTCGCTCGGCGTCAGATTGTACTGGGCGAGCCTGTCGGGGCGCAGCCAGATGCGCATCGAATAATCGATATTGCCGAGCAGATTGACGTCGCCCACGCCGGGAATGCGCTTGAGATCGTCAACAACGTTGAGCAGCGCATAGTTGCCGACATAGGTGCGGTCATAGCGTCCGCCCTTGGCGAACATGGCCACCATGCCCAGAATGGTGGTCGAGCGCTTGGCCACGGTGACGCCGAGGCGCTGCACGTCCTGCGGAAGCTGCGAGGTGGCGCGCTGCACGCGGTTGTTGACGTCGATGGTGGCCTGATCCGGGTCGGTGCCGAGCGCGAAGGTCACGGTGAGCTGCATGGTGCCGGAGCCGAGGCTCGACGACTGCATGTAGATCATGTTCTCGACGCCGTTGATCTGCTGTTCGAGCGGCGCGGCGACGGTCTGCGTCATGGTCTCGGCGCTGGCGCCGGGATAGGTCGCGCTGACGACCACCTGCGGCGGCGTCAGTTCGGGATACTGCGCGACCGGCAGGATGCGGATGCAGACGAGGCCTGCCAGCACAATGACGATCGAAATGACCGCCGCGAAGACGGGACGGTCGACAAAGAACCTGTTCATTGCTTGCCTGCCGCCTGTTGCTTTCCGGCGTCCGTGGACGATGCCTGCTTCTTGCCTGCTGCAGCCGCGTCGACGGGCTGTACCTTGCCGCCGGGCACGACCTTGATGACGCCCTCGGTGACCACACGGTCGCCGGGATTGAGGCCCTTGCCGATGAGCCAGTCATTGGCAAGCTCGCGCGCCACCGTGACCGGGCGCAGTTCGACACTGTTGTCCGGCTTCACCACATAGACGAACTGCATCTGCGGGGCCTGCATCAGCGCCGCCTTGGGAATGGTGATGCCGTTCTTGACATGGATGCCGAGGATCACGGCGCGGACGAACTGGCCGGGAATCAGCACATGGTCGGGGTTCTGCACCACGGCGCGCGCGCCCAGCGTTCCGGTTTCGGTGTCCAGCGTCGCGGAGGTGAAGTCGATGGTGCCCTCGTGGTCGTAGGGCTGGCCGTCGCCGAAAAGAACCTTGATCTTCAGCTTGCTGGAATCCTGCCCCGTCGCGCCGACCTCGGCGCGCAGCTTGCGGATCTCGGCAGCTTCCTTGTCGGTGAAGGAGAAATTCACATAGACAGGGTCGAGTTGCGTGATCGAGGTCAGCAGGCTGGACGAGGCGTCGGTGCCGATCAGGCTGCCTTCCGACACCTGTTCGAGGCTGGTGATGCCGCTGATGGGGGCCGTCACCTTCGTATAGCTCAGATTGAGCTGTGCTGTGCGCAATTGCGCCTTGGCGGCGTCAACGGCGGCCTTGTTGAGATCGCGGGTGGCGAAAGCCGCATCGCGCACGGATGCGCTCTGCACCTTCTGGATGACGAGTTGCTCGGCGCGCTCGGCGTCGCGGATCGACTGCTGGTACTGGGCCTGCGCCTGCGCGACCTGCGCCTGCGCCTTTTCCAGATCCGCCTGATAGGGCGCGGGATCGATCTCGAACAGCACGTCGCCGGCCTTCACCTCGGTGCCTTCGACAAAATTGCGGTGCAGCAGGATGCCGCCGACGCGTGCGCGCACCTGCGTGTCGCGATAGGCGCTGACGCGCGCCGCATATTCATAGGTCACGGGCACATCGTGCGGCTGGATCGTCTCCACCGTCACCTGGGGTGGCGGCGGCGTGCCGCCGCCCGGAGCCTGCGCGAGGACCGGCTGTCCCGCAAAGACAAGAAAAGCGGCACCAGCCGCGAAAAGCCGAATGGAACGGTTCAGGGTCATGTTCAGCATCATGGCGGGAATCGTCCTTGCGGTCGCGCGACGCGGCCAGTTAAACATACATGCGTGCTTGTAAACACGGAAAAGGGTGCTATAGTCAATCACCTTATAAAATTTTTCACGAATGAGTTATCTAAAAAGCCAATCGGACAGGTGTAGGGGCGGCCATGACATGGCCGGAGGCCTTCCGGTCGTTGCGGGATGGAATATGCGCAGAACCAAAGCCGAGGCCGCCGAAACGCGGGAAGGCATCCTCGTCGCCGCCGAGCAGGTCTTCCTCGAACGCGGCGTCAATCAGGCGACGCTGACCGAGATCGCCACCCAGGCTGGCGTGACGCGCGGTGCAATCTATTTCCATTTTCACGACAAGCGCGACATCTTTCAGGCGATCATCGGCCGTGCGCGGTTTCCACAGGAGGAAATCATGTTGCAGGCGGCCTGCTGCAACCATCCCAACCCGCTCAATATCCTCGAAGAATCGATCGTGGCGGCGCTGGAACTGTTCGCGACCGACGAGCGGCAGCAGACGATCTTCATCATCATCAACGAACGCTGCGAATATGTCGGCGAATTCGCGCCGGTGATCGAGCGCCTGCGCGAGGTTCGCCGCAATGTGGGCTCGCTCTTCACCGGGCTGCTCGCCATCGCCGAGCGCCGTGGGGAACTGTCGGGGGAATGGACCGCCAGCACGGCGGCTGCGGTGCTGCTGGCGCTGGTCGGCGGACTGCTCAACGAATGGCTGCGCAGCGAAAAGAGTTTCGATCTGGTCGCCTGCGGCGGCAAGGCGGTCCACACGATGCTTCGGTCCCTGCGCGCCGGTACAGGGGCTGCGGGCAAGGCCGTCTGAGCGCAGGAGAGATCGCGGGTCGAATCGGAGCACTTTAATTTACGCTTACGTCAATGTAACTCTTGCGAAGGGATGAAAACTCGATCACATTGCATGATAGGGAGCATGGATGCGCGGCGGGCGAAACCATGTCAGAACGGGCGGAGCGATCCGGGGAGAAGGCATGACGAACAGGGCGAACAACACGACAGAACAGCCCCCATCCGCGCAGGAGGCTGCGACGCCACAGCGGCGCTGGCTCACCTCCTATCCGCCCGGTGTGCCCCACGAAATCGATCTCCACAAGACCGCGTCCATCGGCGACATGATCCTGTCAGCCTGCCGAAGCTTTCCCCGCAATCCGGCCTTCACCTCCATGGGCAAGGATCTGACCTATCACGAGCTTGACGAGAATTCGCGCGCGCTGGCGGCGTTTTTGCAGTCGCGCGGACTGGTCAAGGGCGATCGCGTCGCCATCATGATGCCCAACATCCTGCAATATCCGATCGCCTTTACCGCCGTGCTGCGCGCCGGCATGGTGGTCGTCAACGTCAACCCGCTCTATACGCCGCGCGAACTGGAGCACCAGTTGAAAGATGCCAGGGCGAAAGCTCTGATCGTGCTGGAAAACTTCGCCGCGACGGTCGAGAAGGCCCTGCCCGCGCTCGACCTGCCGAACATTATCGTCGCCTCCATGGGCGACATGCTGGGCTTCAAGGGCCACCTGGTCAACTTCGTAGTGCGCCGGGTCAGGAAGATGGTTCCGGCGTGGAAGATTCCCGGCCATGTCCGCTTCCGCGATGCCCTCGCCAAGGGCCGCACCACCGTCTTCGATCCGCTGCCCGTGACGACCGCCGATCTCGCCTTCCTGCAATATACCGGCGGCACGACCGGCGTTTCCAAGGGCGCGATGCTGACCCACCGCAACATCCTCGCCAATGTCGAGCAGATGCGGCTCTGGATCGACGTGGCCTTCCGCAACAAGGGCAGGCCGAAGGAACTGAACTTCGTCTGCGCCCTGCCGCTCTACCATATCTTCGCGCTGACCGTGAACGCCATGATGGGCATGAAGCTCGGCGCGCGCAACATCCTGATCCCCAATCCGCGCGACATTCCGGGCTTCGTGAAGGAACTGAAGAAATATCCGTTCCATATCTTTCCGGGGCTCAACACGCTGTTCACCGCGCTGATGAACAATCCGGATTTCCAGACGCTCGACTTCAAGCCGCTGATCCTGACGCTCGGCGGGGGCATGGCGGTGCAGCGTCCGGTGGCCGAGCGCTGGCAGGCCATGACCGGCGGCCTGATCACCGAGGGTTACGGGCTTTCCGAGACCTCGCCCGTCGCCTGCGCCAACACGCTGGACGCGACCGAGTTCAGCGGCACCATCGGCCTGCCCATGCCTTCCACCGACATCGCGATCCGCGACGATGACGGGCACGACCTGCCGCTCGGTGAAGTGGGCGAAATCTGCGTCCGCGGGCCGCAGGTCATGAAAGGCTACTGGAACCGTCCCGACGAGACCGCGCGGGCGCTTATGGCCGACGGTTTCTTCCGCACCGGCGACATGGGCTTCATGGACGAGCGCGGCTATACCAAGATCGTCGACCGCAAGAAGGATATGATCCTCGTCTCGGGCTTCAACGTCTATCCGAACGAGGTGGAGGAAGTGGCCGCCGAGCATCCCGGCGTTCTCGAATCGGCGGCGGTCGGCATTCCCAACGAGCACTCCGGCGAAGTGGTGAAGCTGTTCGTCGTGCGGCGCGACCCGGCACTGACAGTCGACGAACTCAAGGCCTTCTGCGCCGAGCGCCTGACCAATTACAAGCGCCCGCGCGAGATCGAATTCCGCGACACGCTGCCGAAAAGCAATGTCGGCAAGATCTTGCGGCGCGAATTGCGGGACTGAACACCTAGTCCTTCGGCTTCGGCGGCGACAGCGGCTGCACGATCTCCTGAAACGGCGGCAGCGCCTCGCAGCGCGCCGACAATGCGGCGAGCGTCGGATAGCGCGGCGCGTCGAACAGCGCCGCCGCCTCGGTGATGAAGCGCAGCGCGCAGGCCGTGGCGATGTCGGCGTGGCCGATATCGTCACCCGACCAGAACGGCGTTCCGCGCGCGGCAAATTCCGCCTCCAGCACGTCGAGCACGCGGCCCACCTGCGCGCGGCAACGCTCCACCCAGATTTTAGATTCCTCCGGCCGCAGCACTTTTTCATAGACGAGGCTCACACCCTTGTCGGCCATGCCGGTGGCGAGCGCGCAGATTTTCAGCGCCTTGCGCCGCTCCGGGCCGGAACGGGCGACCAGCGCCTTTTCCGCGCCGGCGACTTCGTCCAGATAGTCGAGGATGGCGGCGCTTTCGATCAGCGAATCGCCATCGTCCAGCACCAGCGTCGGCACGCGGCTCAACGGATTGAACGGCGCGATCTTGTCCGTGTCGCTGAACACCGACCAAGGGCGATGCTCGAAGGGCAGCCCGTAAAGGCGCATGGCGATGGCGACGCGCCGCACGAAGGGAGAGTCATATTGGCCGATCAGAATCATCGAAAGCTCCGAAGCATCTTGGAAGGACGCGCGATGCTACAGCGCTCAATGCCCCGCCGCAAAGGCATGGCGATTGAATTGTTCTGATGGCACTTGTTCAGAAAATTAAAGTTTCACTGCCGCAACAATCGCGGCAATCCTGCAATGGAATCGAGCACGATATCGGCGCGGGGCTCCAGCGCCTCGCGCGGGCTGTTGCCGGAGAGCACGCCGACCGCCAGTCCCGCACCCGCCGCATGCGCCGTTTCGAGATCGTGCAGATTGTCACCGACCATGGCGATCTCGGACGGCGCAAGGCCGAGCTTCTTCGCGAAATAAAACAGCGGATCAGGGTGCGGCTTGGGACGCGCCGCCGTGTCGTAGCCGATCACCACGTCGAACAGGGGATCGACGCCCAGCGCCTTGGCGGCGGCGTGCGCGCCGGCCTCGGAATCGTTGGTGGCGATGCCCAGTCGATAGCCCATGGCGCGCAGGGCTTCGAGCGCTTCGCGCAGACCCTCGATGGCGACCGCCGAACGCGCGCCCTCCTCGGTGGCGAAGCGGTCATATTCGCCGATCAGGGCGCGGAGAGCCGCCGGCTCCAGTTCAGGATGCCACAGCGACACGATATCCTCCACCGTGCCGGCGGCGATCACCGAATTGGCGCGGAACCGCTTCGCCGTCCAGTCGTAACCGCCGGCGTCGAGCAGCGCGCGGGCGCGGGCCTCGTCGCCCGCCGCCGAACGCTGCGCCAAAGTCCAGGACACCGAGAACCATGTGCGGTCGAAGTCGATCAGCGTGCCGTCCTTGTCGAACAGGACGGCACGGATGGCTTTCAGACGCTGAGGGTCCAATGTCATGCTTCCAGCGCGCCGGCGCGTTTCTCCTCCGCCGACGGCTTCGCGCCCAGAAGCTTCATCACGTCGTCGCCGCGGCGGATGTAGCGCGCCGAGCGGCGCGTCAGGATGCGGCCGGCCTGCGGCGCGGTCAGCACGATATCGCCTTCCGGCTCGCCCGGCGTGGTGACGATGGTGGCGAGCTTCGCGCCCGCTTCCACGACATCGCCCGGCGCGGCGTGGTAGAGCAGCATGCCGCCCTGCGGCGCGCGCAGCATCTCCACATGCGACAGCGGCGTCACGAGGCCTTTGTATTCGGGATCGAGTTTCACGTTCTCGTCGCGGATCACGCCGCGATGGACGAGGAATTTGTAAAGCCCCTCGGCGTCACTCCTGCCCATGTCGGCATAGACGTCGCTCAGGCCCCGGAACTCAACCGTGGTGACGGCGCGGCGCGTCATGTCGCGCTTTTCCACCGGCAGCTTCAGCACCGGATGCGCGCAGGCTTCCTCGAAGGCGGCATCGGCGGTGGTGTCCCAGGCGAGGATCGCCGTGGAACCGAGCGCGACGGCCAGATCCTTCATGCCGTCCACGAATTCCTCGGCGATATAGAGATAGTTCTCGCTCTCGTCGTCGCAGTGGAGATCGAGCACGATGTCATGCGGCAGAGCGAGTTTCAGAAGCGCGGCCTTGAGGCGATTCGCCAGCGAAACGGGTGCATCCGGTCCCGGCAGCGCGGACGTGTCGAAATCCGGCAGCAGCGGAAAGGCGCGGTTGAAATTGACCAGCGAAAAGGCCTCGAAACGGCCCAGATGCTGGTGCGCCTGCCACTGGCCGGAGCCGATGGGATTGGCCTGCGGCACTACGGTGACGTCGCCGATAACGCGGCCTTCCGCCGCCGCCTTCTTCAGCATCGGAACGAGAAAATGCAGGGCGGCCTGCCCCGGCAGTTCCGCGCCGTGCAGCGAGGATTGCAGATAGGCCTTCGGCGCGCCCGCATCCTTGCCCGCAAAGCGCAGCACGCGCAGTTCGATGGCCGTGCCCGGCACGTCGCCGGCGAATTTTATCGTTTCCGTCTTCATGATTTATCCCGCTTTATAAAACGAAGCCGGGCGCAGGACCCGGCTTCGTGGATTTCGATCAGGAATACTATCAGGCTTTGCGGCTTGCGTGCAAATGCGCGACGAGGCCTTGCGTGGAAGCGTCGCGGCCGTCCGCCTTCTCCTTGCCGGAGACCACCGGCAGCAGTTCCGTGGCGAGTTCCTTGCCCAGTTCCACACCCCATTGGTCGAAGGCGTTGATGCCGAAAATCTGCGCCTCGACGAAGACGCGATGTTCGTAAAGCGCCACCAGACGGCCAAGCGTGAAGGGATCGAGCAGGTCGTGCACGATGGTGATCGACGGACGGTTGCCGGGGAAGACGCGATGCGGCGCGATGCGCTCCACATCGGCCTGCGGCAGCTTCTTGGCGGCGAGCTGCGCGCGCGCCTCGTCAAGCGTGCGGCCCTTCATCAGGGCTTCCGACTGCGCGAGGCAGTTGGCCAGCAGCATTTCGTGCTGGTTGTCGAGGTTGGGCTCATGGCCCTTGGCGGCGACGATGAATTCCAGCGGGATCGTGTCGGTGCCCTGATGCAGAAGCTGGAAGAAAGCGTGCTGGCCGTTGGTGCCCGGCTCGCCCCAGACCACCGGGCCGGTGGGGCCGGAGACGGGCTTGCCGTCGACGGTGACGCTTTTGCCGTTCGATTCCATGTCGAGTTGCTGGAAATAGGCGGGAAGCCGCGACAGGCGCTGGTCGTAGGGAATGATGGCGCGGCTGCCATAGCCGCAGATGGCGCGGTGCCAGTAGCCGATCAGGCCGAGCCATATGGGCAGATTCTTTTCCAGCGGCGCGTCGCGGAAATGCACGTCCATGGAGTGGGCGCCGGCGAGGAATTTCCTGAAATTATCGGGGCCGACCGCGATCATCACCGGCAGGCCGATGGCCGACCAGACCGAGTAGCGACCGCCGACCCAGTCCCAGAAGCCGAAGACGCGATCCGCGGCGATGCCGAAGGCGGCGACCTTGTCGAGCGCCGTGGAGACGGCGGCGAAATGCGCGCCGACCGCCGCTTCGCCCAAGCTCTCGGCAACCCATTTGCGCGCCGTCTGCGCGTTGGTCATGGTCTCGATGGTGGTGAAGGTCTTGGAGGCGATGATGACCAGCGTGGTGGCCGGATCGAGCGGCTTCAGCGTGTCGTGGATATGCGCGCCATCGATGTTGGAGACGAAATGCGCGCGCGGGCCGTCATGATAGGGCGCCAGCGCCAGCGTCGCCATGACCGGGCCAAGGTCCGAACCGCCGATGCCGATATTGACGATATCGGTGATCTTCTTGCCGTTCGCGCCCTTGATCGCGCCGGAACGGATGCCGTCGGCGAAGGCGGACATGCGGTCGAGCACGTCCTTCACATCGGGCAGCACGTTGTGGCCGTCAACCAGCACTTCCTTCGAGCTGGTGTCGCGCAGCGCCACATGCAGCACGGCGCGGTCCTCGGTGTTGTTGATGTGCTCGCCGGCGAACATGGCGCGGCGGCGGCCCTCGACGTCGGCGGCAACGGCGACGTCCTTCAGAAGCGCCATCGTCTCGTCATTGACGCGGCACTTGGACCAGTCCAGCAGCAGATCGTCCAGCGTCAGCGAATAGCGCTGGAACCGGCCCGGATCGGACTGAAACGCGGCGCGCATGTCGCGCGGCGCACCGTCCGCCCAATGTTTCTTGAGCCGGGCTATCGCCGCTTCCAGCTTCGTCGCATCTCTTGCCATGGTATCACTCCCGAATCAAATCGATTTAATTTCGGACATTATGGGTTTCATCACGGAACTGCGGCAAATAAATTATCGCATTTTCCATTTGGGCCGAGTCTCATATACACCATATCGATCAAATCGGGTTGATCCTTCTGGAGCGACGCATGGACCTTACCGGAGAAGAGCGGATCGCGGCACCACGTCAGGCCGTCTGGGATGCGCTCAACGACATGGGAACGCTGCAAGCCAGCATTCCGGGCTGCGAGCATCTGGAGCGCATCTCGGAGACCGAAATCCGCGCCGCGCTGAAGGTTAGCCTCGGTATCGTGAAGGTGCGCTTCCACGGGCTGCTGGAGCTTTCCAACATGCGCGCGCCGGAATCCTATACCATTTCCGGCCATGGCGAGGGCTCCATCGCCGGTTTCGCGCACGGCGTCACCGATGTGCGGCTCGACGAGGACGGAGCGGACACCATCCTGTCCTACGCGATTCGCGGCGATGCCGGCGGCAAGCTGGCACAACTCGGCACGAAACTTCTGGGCTCGGCGGCGCGCAGGATCGCCGATCGCTTCTTCGCCAATATCGCCGCAGCCGCTTCGAGGGCTGCGGCGGAGTAAGCCGGAAACGGAATGCCCCGGGGCGTCAGCAGGCAGGCATTGGCCTGATCCTCCACAGTCCGCCGCTTTTCCCGGCAATCTGTCAGGCGTTTCAGGGCCTGTGCGAGATTTCCATCTCGCCGGCTCCGCCGAAATCTTCGCGGTGGGCCCACACCCAGGTCTTCACGGTGGAAGGCATGAAGCCTTCAAGTCCGGCCTGCGGCCTGAAGGGAACCGCCAGAATCGCGTCCGCGTCGTCCGAATGCGCAGCGAAATAACGGAACTTCGAGGCGACGCGCCGCCCGACGCCGATGCCCATCGCGGCATCGACTCCGCGCTCGAACTCATCGGGCGACTGGGCGCGATACACCACCGGACGACCGAGGCCAGCGCTCACGCGGACAGCAAGCTCGTCACCCGTCAGGCTTTCCGGCCCCGCAATCCGATGGTCGCCGCCCATCGCGCCACGCTCCAACAGCATCAGCGCAGCCTCGGCGCAATCGTCGGTCGACGTCCAGGCGATGCGCTGCGCGGCTGAAATCGGCGGCGCGAACACCCCCTGCTCCATAATCTCCATGCGGGCCGACGGTTTCAGCAGATTGTCGAGGTACATGGTCGGCCGCACGATTGCGAAAGGCACGCCGGAGCGCCGCGCGGCGTCCTCGATCATTTGATTGGCTACGAAACTCGGCTCATCGCAAGGCGCCGGCCGGCTGGCGCTGGCAAGTTTGAGAATGAACGACCGCACACCGGCCGCGGTGAACGAGGCCAGCGCGTTTTCCGCCTGTGCCCGCATGGTGTCGGCCGGGCCAATCGGAATATGGAGCACGGCATGGTCGATGCCGGCGCTTGCCGCGCGCAGCGACGCCGCATCATGCAGATCGCCTTCGGCCAGTTCGATTCCGGGGAGGTCGATTTCCGGCTTGCGGTTGCGATCGCGGACCAGCGCGCGGACCTTCAGGCCGCGTGAGAGTGCGGCGCGCACAACGGCACCACCCTGAACGCCAGCGGCAAGAAAAATCAGGATGGGTTTCGATCGATCGATGACAGACATGGAATGCTCCTTCAAAAAGGCCTTTCGGAGCATCGTCGTCAACGGCAGCCGAACAGGCCCGAAAAGCGCATATCAGCGCCGGGACTGTCGGGGATCGTGCCGCATGGGCGCGACCAGAGCTTTCCCGATTAGAGGAAAGGGCTTGGGCCTACCCACACCAAGCCAGCCATTTCGACATTTGCAATTATGGCATAAGCCAAAGAGCCGTCAACATGCCGATCCCGGTCGCTCCGCCATAGCAAGTCCCTCACCGGTCAGGAATTGGGCGACGGGCAACGTCACCCGAAATGCGTCACCCCATAAAGATAGCCATATGGCTTCCTTTCTTGACAAAGGATGCCGACCCCGTTAAAGATAGCCATATGGATACCTATGAAGCCGACCTTCCCAAAATTTTCGGGGCCTTGTCTGACCCCACACGGCTCGCAGTGGTCGAAAGGCTGCTGGACGGGCCTGCTTCGGTGACCGATCTCTCCCGACCGTTCGATATGGCCGGCCCCTCCTTCCTGAAACACCTCCGCGTCCTCGAAGATGCAGGCCTTGTCGCATCGAGGAAGGCGGGACGGGTCAGAACGGTCAGTCTGCTGCCGGACTCGCTGGTGTGGATCGAGAATTGGGTCGGCCGCCACCGCGCCCGGCTTGAGGAACGTTTCGACCGGCTTGGCAAATTTCTCGATCAGGAGCAGTAAAGTGACAAAAGCTGAACAGGAACACAGATCAATCACGATCGAGCGCGTTCTTCCGAATTGTCTGGATCATGTGTGGGCGGCATGGGCGATTCCCGAAAAGAAGAAGGCATGGTTCGGCAAGGGAATAACGGAAATCGACTTCCGCGAAGGCGGAGCTGAGCGCAGCAGCTTTGTCACGGACATGGGCACGCATACCAACGAGACGCGCTACTTCGAGATCAAGGAGCGCAGGAGGATCGTGTTCGCCTATTCGATGGCAGTCGATGGGCGCATTCATACGGTGTCGCTGGCGACCGTGCTGTTCTCCGAGCATGGAGGCGGAACGAAGCTGACCTATGTGGAGCAAATGTGCATCATCCCACCCAGCGACGGGGCTGAAGGGCGCGAACACGGCTGGGGCGCACTGCTGGATGGCCTCGCGAATTATCTGGCCAACGATATTCAGGCCAAGGCATAGCGAAACTCCCGAAACCCGCGGCACAAGGTCCGTGGCGTCAACGCGGATATGCGAGAGGCAGCACGCCAATCGGGCGTTCGCGGCTCTCCAGACGGAATGCCCTGCTCATAAGGTCGTCATGGAACCCGCCCACGAAAACCGTAGCCAGAGAGAGTGCTGCGGCGGCCAGAGCGACATTTTGCGCGGCATGCCCTGCTTCCAGCCAGACATAGCGATCAGCCCTGCCCTTCGGGGGCTGGTCGGCATAGGGAATGGTCGTGCGTTCGAATTCAGCGGCGATCAGCAATACCGCCGAAGCCTGCCCCAGCCAGGGAGCATCGAAGGCCGCATCTGCAATCTCCGACAGAGGTGCGGAATTTTCCTCGATGAATTCCAGCGCATGGCCGACCGGTTCGTAAAGGTAAAAACCGGGCTTCAGGGAAGCGACGTTACGCGCCGCAACCCTGATCCGCAAAGGATACGAGCTGCCCGCAGATGGAATAAGCCTTTTGCCGCCGCCATTCACCGTGCCTTGCGCGGCATAGAGGATCGTCCCCAGACATTCGAGATCGATCGACGACCCGGTAAATTCGCGGCCCGACCGCCGCTTCAGAAGATCGATTGCGGATAAGGTTCCCGAATGGGTTGGCAATGAAATTATGTCCGGCATTTCAGGACCGTACCCAGTTTCTGTTGATCGCACTCCGCTTCACCGCAGAGACAGCGATCCGCAATATTACACAGGGCCCTGTTACCGTCCACGATCCATCATGCAAGCTTTCAGACGCCGGAATGATCGTTCCTGAATGGCCTGCGACAGGAGCGCGACCGGGCGTGTCGTATCCCCGGGCGGGTTCCAGAGCAGTTCCTCGATCTCGCTCGACGCGACGGGATGCTGGTCGGGTGTCAGCGTCAGATGGAACAGTTCGGCCTCCACCGTCGCATCCGTCTCGTTGGCCGCAGGGGCAGACATCGCGCCGGCACGGCGCAGTTGGGCGCGGGTGACGACGAGGCCCAGTTCCTCCTCGATCTCACGCAGGAGACAGGTCTCGGCATCCTCGCCCGCATCGATCTTGCCGCCAGGCTGGAAGAAGATTTCGCTGCCGCGCTTGCGCACCAGAAGGAACCGGCCCGCCTCGTCACGGACTATGGCGGCGGCAATGCGAATCGTTTTCCCAATTGGCTTCATTGTCATAATGCGCAGGCCTGTTCGCGCGGGCGCACCCCGTTCAGAATGATCGCGCTGACAGCCCGCGCCGCCTCGTCGTAGAAATCCGCCGCGTCGGCGCGCTCGCCGAGAATGGCCGACACCTGCACCGAAAAATCCGAATAATGCTGCGTCACCGCCCAGATGCTGAAGATCAGATGGTAGGGATCGACCGGAGCAAGCCGCTTGTCCGCGATCCAGCGGCGGATGACAGCGGCCTTCTCGTCCACCTGTTTTTTAAGGCGACCTTTCAGGAAATCGGAAATGGCTGGAGCGCCATGCAATATCTCGTTGGCGAAAAGCCGCGAAGCCTCCGGCCGGGAGGCCGACATTTTCAGCTTCACCGCGATATAGCGGCGTAATTCCTCCAGCGGATCGCCGTCCGGGTCTATATGCTCGAACGGTTCCATCCACGCGGCAAGCGTGTCTTCGAGCGCGGCAACATAGATGCTCTGCTTGTTCGGAAAATAATAGAGCAGATTGGGCTTCGACATGCCTGCCCGCTCGGCGATCTGGTCGATGGTCGAGCCGCGAAAGCCATAAGCCGAAAAAATCTCCAGCGCCGCGTCCAGGATCAGCCGGCGGTTGAGGCCCTGAATGCGGGTCGCACCTTCTGTCCTGCCATTGTCGGTGGAGCCTGCGGAGCCTGCCGCGCACGTGGCCATTCATCACCTTTCAGACCATGATACCAAAAGAGCTTTTTTGTTCGAAGCACCCTCGACACTTCGCGTCCGGACAGAAAAGGCCGGTGCGAATCATCGAACCACCGATATGCCGCACCAAGGATAATGCAGATTTCGCCGCCGACAGTCTGGCATACCGCTCATATCGGGTGGAATTAAATTTTTGTAATGCAACGCATGACTGAAAACCGCATCTTCAGGCAATAGCGGCTGAATAAAGCCATGTTTTAACCGAAACCTCCAAAGGCGGTTGGATTTATCGCATCCGAACCTATATAGATGACGTCATAATTACATCTGAGTCTCATGAATGGAGGCTCAAATCTTGCCGGATGCGCGGCGGCTGCGGACAGGTTTTTCGCTGGCCGATGTGGAACCAGGTCATGGCGGTTGTCGAGAAAACCATAGATTCAGGCGGCGTCCCGATCCGGGCGGTTCCGCAGGCGGCTCGCGTGGAAGCGCTGGAGGAGGACAGGTCGTCCGCCGTCCAGCCTCCGCGCCTGCGCTGGCGCAACCGGCTTTCCAGCAAACTGCTGCTTTTGATCGCGCTTGCCGTCCTCGTGGCGGAAATCCTGATCTTCGTGCCGTCCATCGCCAATATGCGCATACGCTGGCTGACCGCCCGGCTCGATTCCATCGGCGCGGTAAGCGAGGTTCTGGCGGCGAACGAAAGCATGGATGTGCCGCGCGCCATTCAGGACAAGGTGCTGCTGGCGACCGGCACCAAGGCGATCGCGCTGCGCGAGGCGGGCGCGTCGCGCATGCTGGCCATGACAGAAGTGCCGGGGAAGATCGATCAGGTGATCGACCTCGGCAATGTCAGCGAGGCATCGGCAATCTGGGACGCGTTCAGCACGCTGTTCACGGGCGGGGACCGGACGCTGCGGGTCTATGGAAGCGTGCCGGATTCCGACGCGCCGGGGCGCATCGTCGAGATGGTGATGTCCGACGAACCGCTGCGCCATGCCATGCTGATCTATGCGCGCAACATCGCCGTCATATCGCTCATCATTTCGGTGATCGCCGCCACGCTCGTCTATCTCATCATCCACGAGATGCTGCTGCGGCCGGTGCGCTTCATGCACCGCAACATGATCAGTTTCGCGACGACGCCAGACAATCCGGCCCTGATTCTGGTGCCGGAAAACCGCAAGGACGAATTCGGCGTCGCACAGCGCCAGATCGCCCACATACAGAGCGACCTGCAACGCACGCTGAAGGAACAGAAGCATCTTGCCGATCTCGGCCTCGCCGTTTCCAAGATCAATCACGACATGCGCAACATACTCGCCTCGGCGCAGCTTATGTCGGACCGGCTGGCCGACACGAAGGACCCGATGGTGCAGAGCTTCGCGCCCAAGCTCATCAGGACGCTCAGCCGCGCGATCAGCTATTCCGAAAGCGTGATCGCCTATGGACGTTCGCAGGAGGAGCCGCCGCGGCCCCGGCGCGTACTGCTCAACGCCATCGTCGACGATGTGCAGGATACGCTGAACCTGCCCGCCGACAGCAGCATCAAATTCGAGAATCTCGTGCCGGAAGATTTCGAAGTCACGGTGGACCCGGAGCAGCTTTTCCGCGTTCTGGGCAATCTGTGCCGCAATTCCGTGCAGGCCATGGAACGGGATAAGGCGGGCGGCCCGGCAGCCGTGAAACGGCTTACCATATCGGCCGGGCGCATCGGTTCGATCACGATTATCGGCGTCGAGGATACGGGGCCTGGCCTGCCGCAGAAGGCGCGCGACAATCTTTTCACGGCTTTCAAGGGGTCGACGCGCAGCGACGGAACCGGGCTTGGCCTCGCCATCGCGCAGGAACTGATCCGCGCCCATGGCGGCAGCATCGAATTGCGCGAGGACCGCCCGGTCGGCGCTCATTTCGAGATCCGCCTGCCCGACTCGCCGACCGCGCGCAGCCACTGGCATACAAGGCGCGAGGAGAACGCCTGAACGGGCGTTTCGGCTGCGGCCGATTTCCGCCGGCCGGAAATCGCGATGCAGCACTTTTTTTTCAGAAGGCCCTTGCTTTTGGCATCCGCTCCGATTATCAACCGCCTGCGCCGCAACGAGCGGCCCAAGGCAAGCACCCGTAGCTCAGCTGGATAGAGCACCAGACTACGAATCTGGGGGTCAGAGGTTCGAATCCTTTCGGGTGCGCCATTTCAGAACAGAACTCTTAACGCCGAACGCCGCCGGTTTCCCGCTTGAAGCGGCGACCAGCGTTCGCAGCAATTCCGACTTCGACCCCATGATGCGCACCTCGTCGTCCGCAACCTCGACGCGCTGGGCCAAGGCACGCAGATGGTCACGGCGGTAGCCTCCACCGTCGAGGCGTATGCGTTCACGAGCCTTGCGGGCGAACCCCTTGAGCATGTCGGGGCTGATACCCTGATTACCTGAACTGTCGAGCGCGAACTGCGTGCGCTCGGCGTCGGCAGCAGCTTGATCCCGCAATGCCTTGAGGCTCACCATGCGCTCCTTTGCCATGGCGTCGTCCTTGTCCACCATGCCGGCTTCGATGGCGTCAAAGAGACGGCCGAGCCGTTGGTCGGCTTCTGCGATTCGCCTTTGAAGCTCGGCAAGATGCTCTCGGCGACGCTCGGTGCGCTCCTGTCGCCGCTCGATGACACTGGCGAGGACAGTTTCCAGCCGCTTGGGCTGGAGCAGGCGATCCCCGATATAATCGGCGACCAGATGGTCCAGCTTGCCCATCGGGATTGTGCGGCCCTTGCAGCCGGTCTTGCCCTGCCGGGCCTTGGTTGAGCAGGTGTAGTAGCGATATGTTTGCCCTGCGCTGCCCCGGCCGGTGCGAAGCGTCATTGCGCCCCCGCACTTGGCGCAGAAGCAGATGCCGGTCAGCAGCGTCGGGCCGCTGGAGATGCGCGCCGGCGTCACCATGGGATTGCGGGATTTGAGGCGGGCTTGCACCGCATCGTAAATCTCGCGCTCGATCAGCGGCGGCACCGCCATGATGGCGACCTCGCTCTCCGGCTTCTTCTCCCGGTTCTTATGCGAGCGCGTATTGAACCTGTGCTCGCCGATATAGGTGGTGCGGGTCAGGATGGCGTGGATTTGCGCCAGCCCCCACCGCCCGCCGTCGCGGGTGAAGAAGCGGCGCTCGTTGAGATAGGTGGCGATGGCCTTGACGCCCATTGCGCCGGACGTGCCGTCGCCTTCAAGGAACAGGCGATAGATCAGCCGCACGGTGTCGGCGTGCAGCGGGTCGATCTCCAGCTTCTTCTTGATCTTCGATCCGCGCTGCTCGGCCGCAACGATGCGATAGCCGATAGGCGGCCGTGCGCCGTTCCAGAAGCCTTGCCGGGCGTTCTCGTTCATGGCGCGCAGGACGTGCTTGGCGTTCTCCTTGGACTGGTATTCGTCGAACAGTGCCATGATCTGCCGCATCATCTGGTGCATGGGATCGTCGCCCATCTCCTGCGTGATGGACACCAGCTTGACGCCGTTCTTCGCCAGCTTCCTGACGTAGAACTCCATCTCGAAGTGATCGCGGAAGAACCGGCTGAACGAATGGACCACGACAATATCGAAGGGCGCGGGCTTGGACGTGCCCGCCTCGATCATGCGCTGGAATTCGGGGCGCTTGTCGTTGGTGGCGGTTGCACCCGGCTCGACATAAGTCTCAACGAGCTGGTAGCCGCGCTGCTCGCAATAGGCTTCACCCTGCCGCTTCTGGTCGGGAATGGAAATGTCATGTTCGGCCTGCCGGGCAGTCGAAACGCGCAGGTAGAGGGCGGCGCGGGCGGTAGTGGTTGGGCTGTGAATGTTCATGGTCGGCCTCCCATAGATTTCTTCGCCTTGGGGCGGTCGATCAGGGGCAACGCCAGCTCCACGCGGTCATGCACCACCTTGGGCGCGAGCTTGCGTCCATGCCCCGGTTCAAGCCGTACAAGGCCGTAGCTTTCCATTGTTTTCAGGGTGCGTGACAGATTGGAGCCGGCCCGGCCGGTGATTTCTGCCAGTTCCTCCAGTGATGCCGGGGCCTTCTCGGCGATGATGCGCAGCAGTTCGCGGTTGCCGGCCGACAGCACCTTGGCGAAGGATTCGGTCGATGTGAACCACACCTTCGGATCGCCGGGAGCGGGCTTTTCCTCGCCGCGCGCGATCCGCATGGTGCGGACCTTCATTTCTTCATAGTCGGCAATCCCGACTTTCAATGTGGTCATAGGGCACCTCGCTCCTTCAACACCGCGTCCACCGCCTGCCAGAAGTCGGCCAGCAGCGTGGCCGCGTCCTCGTAGGCGTAGGGCTTCACGGTCTGGAGGCGATGCCGATGGTCCAGCGGCTCGCCGTGTCTGCCTCGACCGACCGGATGGGCGTTATCGAAGCCGACCAGCCGTTCGCCCGAAGGCCCGTGAAGCGTGAGCGAATAATCGAGGCCATGCGGCTTTTCCGGCGATGCCGGAACGCGGGTGACGACGAACTTCACCCAATGGACGCCTTCGGGATCGACAAAGAGCATCTGTCCGTCGAGGTCCAGAAGCGTGTCAAGGCCCGGATCACGATCCGCGCTCACGTCTTTTTCCTATCAGTATGTGATAGGAATAGCAAGCCATCATTCGGCTTTCTCGGGTTCAAGAGTTCGTCGAACACATCGCCGAACCAACGCTCGAACACGTCAATCTCGGCCTCGGTAACGGGAATGTCCTCCGGCCAATCGTCGGTAACGCGCATCCTCTGGCCGTCCGGGCCGAGAAGTGGCGTGTTGCCGACTCGCGTCCGAGCGTCCGGCGTGGGGTCGTCGGCGTAGTCGAAAAGATCGTCGGGAAGCGGTTCGGGGATCGACTGTCGCGGTCGCCCTCTCCGGGCGCGGCGGCGCTCTGCACACATGGAATCCTCCTTGGCTCTGGCGGGTTCCGGGGTGATGAAGGCCCCGGAAATAAGCGAACCATGGAGGGGGATCGGCATCCTGTAGCGTGCCGTCTTTGCGCTTGTGTGCTGACAGCACCCCCCGGGGGCTGTCCAAGAACACCGTTGGCTGATTGTCGAGTTGCGTCTCTGCATCGTCATCGCTGCGGGACTGGTTGGGGTGAACGGTGGAGGCGACCCATTTCGCTGGCGAGGATAAGCAGGTTACGAAGCGCGGCGCTGCGGTTGGACGGCGACCAGATCGCCGAGAACGTGATGGGCTCCGGCTCGTCGGCGAACGGCAGAAAGACGACGCCGGACGTTGGCAGCAGCGCCGTGGCCGCGCCGACGATGGTGATGCCGAAGCCCTGTCCGACCATGGATAACAGGCTGCCGCGCCCCACGTCGAAGCGTAGGATCGACGGGGCGGGCCAGCTTCCGGCGAGGCGCAGAACGATATGGTCATGCGCTTGCGGGCCGGTGCCACCATACCGGACAAGGAATGTCTCGCCGACCAGATCGGCCCATGTGACGGTTGCTTGCCCGGCGAGACGGTGCTGCTCCGACAGAACGGCGACCAGCGGCTCCGTCCAGATGCGGCGGGAATTGCAGTCGGGTAGCTCGGGTGTGCCGGCCACGAAAACTATGTCGAGCATGTCGGCGCGAAGCTGCATGACGGTATCGCGGGCCGTGCCCTCGGCGATCTCGACCTCGATGCCGGGGTGGTCTTCCCGAAACCGCCCGATCAGTTCGGCGAGGAAGCTGCGCGGGATCAGGGCATGGATGCCGATACGAAGCCGGCCGCACTCGCCCACCGCCGCCATGCTTGCGGTCTTCACCGCATGGTCGAGTTGATCGACGCCGGCCGCTATCCGTTCGACGAAATGGCGTCCGGCTTCGGTCAACCGGACGCCCCGCGCATGGCGCTCGAACAGGAGGATGCCAAGGTCTTCTTCCAGCGCCTTCACGCGGGCGCTGACGCTGGATTGCGCCACGCCGAGCGCATTGGCGGCGTGACGGAAGTTGAGGTATTCGGCGACGGCGAGCGTCTGGATCAGCGACGCGAGGGGGATGCGCGATCCGAGCGCGGTTGGCATCCCCAATTGACGATCATTCATCGGTGTTGATCGCCGCCGCATCGTTATCCACCCCCTGTCATTCGGCAGCAGCTTTGGCCTTGGCCGGAAGGGCAAGGGCAGCAATGAGGCTGACAAGGATGCCGGCAGCGGCCAGCCAGAACGCGAGTTGCGTTCCTTCGGCTACGGCGGCGCGGAGCGCATCGCCTTCCAACCCGCCCGTATGCCGGTTGGCGAGTGCGATCAGGACGGCAAGGCCGATGGCGTTGCCAACGCTGAGCGTCGTGGACGCCATGCCCGACGCAACGCCCTGTTCGTCGTGATGCACGCCGAATGCGGCAGCGATCCACATGCCGGTCCAGACGATGCCTTGCCCGATGCCCGAGACGATCAGGCCCGGCACGATGGCGAGATAGCCGCTATCGGCGTTGGAGCCGGGAACCAGCAACGCGGTGCCGACCGCGCCCACGATCATGCCGACGATCAGCGTCGTGCGGGTCGAAAGCCGCGTCGCCAGCCGCTCGCCGATCTGCGTGCCGACCGCGATGGCGATGGACGGCACGAGGAAGGCCCATCCGGTCTGGAGCGCGGTCAATCCCTGCACGTTCTGGAACAGGACGGTCAGGAAATACGGCAGCGCGCCGAATGTCCCCATGTAGAGGAAGGTGATCGTCATGCCGGCAACGAGGCTGCGGTTCGTGAACAGGCGCAGCGGCATGAGCGGATCGCGGCTGCGCGCCTCGATGACAGCGAACGCAATGAGGAAGATCGCAGAAAGCGCCAGCGCCCAAACGACGCTTGTTGCACCCCAACCGATTTCCGGTCCTTCGACCAGCGCGAACACCAGCGCCGTCGCGCCAATCGTAACGGTCAGCGCGCCCGGCAAATCGAAGCTGCGCTTCTCATGCCGCTGCGGATCGCGTGGGATGACGAAGAAGGCCGCGATGATGGCGATGCCGGCCAGCACGACATTGACGTAGAAGACGGCAGGCCAGCCCCATGCGGCGGTCAGGAATCCGCCCGCCAGCGCGCCGATGCTCAAGCCGCTTGCACCCGCGCCGCCCCATACGGCCAGCGCCCGGTTGCGTTCCGGTCCCTCGGCGAATAGGCGGTTGATGAGCGACAGCGTGGCCGGAAACAGGAAGGCCGCTCCGATGCCCTGCACGGCGCGGGCCGCAACGATGACGGTCGGCGACGTAGCCAGACCGCCGGCAAGCGAGGACAGCGCGTAGAGCCAAAGCGCGAAGATGAACATGCGGCGCTGGCCGATCAGGTCGGCCGCCCGTCCGCCGAACAGCAGAAAGCCGCCGCAGAACACCATGTAGGCGCTAACCACCCATTGCAGGGTTTGGCCTGAGAATCCCAGCCCCGCGCCGATCTCCGGCAGGGCGACGAAGACGATGTTGATGTCCAGCGAATAGATGAGCTGGGCGAAGGCGAGCAGCGCGAGCGCCAAGCCCCTTCGCGCGCCAATGCCTGATGCCGGCGCTGCGCCGGCATGATCCGATGCGGTCATGTCAAACTCCGTGATGACGATTCTTTGTCGATCACTAAAGAATATGACCTTGCATTGCGGCGTCAAGCGAATTATTTGTTGGTCATTCAAGAATGGAGGAAGTGATGGCGGGACGCCCGCGAGAGTTCGACCGGGATGCGGCATTGGCAAAGGCGCGCGATGCCTTCTGGTCACGCGGCTATGAAGGCGTGTCGATAACCGATCTGGTGGAGACGCTGGGACTTGCCTCGGCGCGCATCTATGCGGCCTTCGGATCGAAGGAGAAACTGTTTCAGGAAGCGGTCGCGCTCTACGACGAAGGCGAAGGCGGCTTCGCCACGCGGGCGCTGGCCGAGGAACCGACAGCGGCGCGCGCCATTGAACGCAGCCTGCGCGAAGCGGTCGAGACATACACCCGCAAGGACCGACCGCAAGGCTGCATGGTGGTGTCGGCCGCGACCAACTGCGCGGCCGAGAATGATGGGGTGCGCGAGTTCCTGGCCGACTATCGCCGCCGGCGCACCGCTTCGCTTGTCGAACGGCTGGAGCGTGCGGTGCTGGAAGGTGAGTTGCGGCCGGATGCCGATGCGCCGGCACTTGGAGACTACTACGCCACGGTGCTGCACGGGCTATCCGTGCAGGCGCGGGACGGCGTATCGCGGAGGCGTCTGCTGGCAACGATCCCCACGGCCATGCTGGCGATACAAGCTGTTGCTCAATGATTCGACCAACCAGATGGCGGTGCATCTGAATTGCCTCGACTTTAGCCTGCCATCGGCGGATTGAGCCGCGCGAAGCCTTCCTGCCGCCGGTAGGGCGAATGAGGATAGGGCGCGGTGACGATGCTGGCCTCGTCCAACTTTGTGACTTGTTCGGGTGTCAAATTCCAGCCGACCGCACCAAGGTTTTGGCGAAGCTGCTCCTCGTTACGCGCGCCGACGATAACCGACGAAACAGTCGGACGTTGCAGCAGCCAGTTGAGCGCGATCTGCGGAACGGTCTTGCCAGTTTCCTCGGCGATGGCGTCGAGCGCATCGACAATGCGATAGAGGTGTTCGTCGTCCACGGGCGGGCCGAAGCTCGCGGTTTCGTGGAGGCGACTGCCTTCGGGCAGCGGTGTGCCGCGCCGGATTTTCCCGGTAAGCCGGCCCCATCCGAGCGGACTCCAGACCATCGCCCCAAGGCCCTGATCTTCGCCCAGTGGCATCAAATCCCATTCGTAGTCGCGCCCGACCAGCGAATAATAGACCTGATTGGCGACATAGCGCGGCCAGCCATAGCGGTCGGCGACAGCCAGCGATTTCATGATCTGCCAGCCGGCGAAGTTGGAAACGCCGACATAGCGGACCTTGCCGGCGCGAACGAGGGTATCGAGCGTCGAAAGCACTTCCTCGACCGGCGTGCCAGCGTCGAAGGCGTGAAGCTGGAGCAGGTCGATATAGTCGGTCTGGAGGCGTCGCAGCGCATCCTCTACGGCCCGGATCAGCCGGAAGCACGAAGAACCCGCATCGTTCGGCCCGTCGCCCATCGGCAGGCTGGTCTTGGTCGAGATCAGCACTGCGTCGCGCCGCCCCTTGATGGCCTCGCCAAGCACTTCCTCGGAAGCACCGTCCGAATATACGTCCGCCGTGTCGAACAGGTTGACGCCGGCCTCTAGGCATATGTCTACGAGACGTCGGGCTTCCGTGGCATCCGAATTACCCCAATTGCTGAACAGCGGGCCGGAGCCGCCGAAGGTGCCGGCACCGAAGCTGAGGACCGGCACCTTGAGGCCGGATTTTCCGAGTGGTCGATAGTCCATGGGAATACTCCTTAGTGAACGGGGTTGCAGGAAGGGCTGAGGGCCGCGCCCTTGCTCGTCCGAACGGCGATCAACGCGGTGGCGATGGCGAGAAGCGGGAACAGCGCGGCCGAGATCGGCACCATGGCAAGGCCCGGTCCTTGGTCGATGACCATACCGCCCGCCCATGCGCCGATGGCATTACCGAGATTGAAAGCTCCGATGTTGAAGCTTGATGCGAGGCTCTGGCCCGCCCCTTCGGCCTTGGACAGAACCCACATCTGCAAGGGCGCGACGGTGGCGAAGCCAGCCGCACCGAGCAGGCCGGTGAAGACGATGGCCGCAATCTGGTTGTCGAGGGCAAAGGTCATCAGGCCGAGGATGACGGCAAGCACCGCCAGCGTGCCGACGATGGCGCGGATCAGGTTGCGGTCGGCCAGCCTGCCGCCTAACAGATTGCCCGCGACCAGCCCGCCGCCGAAAACCAGCAGGATCGGCGAGACGGCGCTGTCGTCAAAGCCGCTAATTTCGGTGAGCAGCGGCGCGATATAGGTGAAGACGGCGAAGACACCGGCATAGCCGAGCACGGTGGTCAGCAGGCCGAGCAGCACGGAGCGTCGGGCAATGGCCCGCAAATCCGCACGCCAGTCGGAGGCTTCGGGCTGCGTCCGGTCCTGCGGCACGAAAGCGGCGAGGATGAACAGGGCGACCAGTCCAACCAGTGTCACCGCCCAAAAGGTTGCGCGCCAGCCATAGTGCTGGCCGAGCCATGTGCCGAAGGGCACGCCGAGCACGGTTGCGACCGTCAAGCCGGTAAACATGATGGCGATGGCCGAGGCGCGCTTATTCTCGGAAACGAGGCCGGTCGCCACTACCGCGCCCACGCCGAAGAACGTGCCGTAGGTCAGCGCCGTCAGCACCCGCGCGGCCATCAGCCAGCCATAGGTCGGTGCGAGCGCGCAGGCGGCATTGCCGATGACGAAGATGGCCATCAGACCAAGCAGTACATGCTTGCGCGGCCAGCGGGCAGTCAGCGCGGTCAGGATTGGTGCGCCGATGGTGACACCGAGCGCATAGCCGGAAATCAATAGGCCGGCGGCGGCGATGGTGACGCCGAGTTCCCGGCTGACCTCCAGCAAGAGGCCCATGATGACAAATTCGGTGACGCCGATGCCGAAAGCTCCGGCCGTCAGGGCGTAGAGCGCCAGACGCATGATGTTTCTCGATCTTCATTCGGAACTACGTTGCGAAAGATAGAGCTTTGATGCAGGATGAAATAGAAGGCACTTAGGAATATCACTTGTGAGATGAAGTCATCATGGCGCGACTCGAAGTCAACCGATCCGGCGAGATGGAGATGTTTGTTCGTGTGGTCGAGCTAGGTGGATTCTCGCCCGCCGCGCGCGCTGCACGCATGACGCCTTCGGCGGTCAGCAAGCTGATCGCCCGGCTGGAAGCGCGCCTCGGCGCGCGATTGCTCAACCGCTCGACCCGCCAGCTCCAGCTCACGCCGGAGGGCTGCGCGTTCTATGAGCGCGCGACGCGAGTACTTGCCGATCTGGAGGATGCCGAACGTGCTGCGGGCGTCGGCGAGCAGGCGGTGGGCCGCGTGCGCGTCAACACCAGCGCCTCCTATTTCAACCATGTCCTCGCACCGGCACTACCGGAGTTTCTTGCCCTGCATTCGGGCGTCACGCTCGACATTGTGCAAACGGACGCTGTGGTTGACCTTCTCGCGGAGCGCACCGATGTTGCTGTCCGCGCCGGACCGCTGAAAAGCTCCAGTCTCGTCGCCCGCAAGCTCGGTGAGACGGCACTGACAATTGTTGCCGCTCCGTCCTATCTGGAACGCTGCGGCGAACCGCGCTCTATCGCCGATCTCGAACAGCATAATCGCCTCGGCTTCGGCTATGCGCGCGCCGTCGATGGCTGGCCGCTTCGGGAGAGCGGGAAAACCATCGTCGTGCCGGCGACGGGTCGAGTGCAGGCGAGCGATGGCGAGGGTCTGCGCCATCTCGCGCTCGCCGGCGTGGGTCTTGCTCGTCTTGCGGCCTTCACCGTGCGCGAGGACATCGTCGCCGGCCGGCTCGTGCCGGTTCTCGGTAATCTCGATACCGGCGAGACGGAAGCGTTCCATGCCGTCTATGTCGGCCAAGGCGGACCGCTGCCGTCGCGCGTTAGGGCACTGCTCGACTTCCTTGCGGAGAAAGGCAAGGTGAGCTGATCTCCCTACTCATCTTGGACGCCCAACGCTCGATCAAAAACCAGCGAAATCGGGCATTCTGCGACAGTGGTGCCGGTTGAAACTCAGCAAAACCAAAGCTTTGCGTGAAATCGCGGCACACCACCCCTCAAAACTATGGTGCTGGAACCGGCCACCTAACCAGTGTGCAGACAACAACAATTTCCAGAAGCGGCCCGACATGGTGCCGTCTTCTTTAATCTTGCCCTCCGCCCTTTCTGCCTTTTCTGCCCCTCCTGCCGGAAATCCAGCCGGGCGCAAACCTGCCCGACCGGATGCCGAAACCAGCGCCGCCGAGCGCGGGAACGCCGCCCTCATGGCGCTCCCCCGTCGCTGGCGCTCGCCACGAAAATGCTGCCGTCCTGCGGCTCCGCATGGGCGGGGTCGCGCGCCGGAACGGCCGCGCGGCCGTCGCCTGATTGCGCCTCGGACGGCGGCGCGGCGGCAGCCCGCGTGTCGGCCGGACGCATGACGAACAGCGGTGCCTCGCGCCAATCTGGCGGCGGTGGCGGTGCCGATGACGGCGCTTCGGTTGCGGTCGCGCCGCCGAGGATCGGCGCGAGCGCGGCGACATAGGCGCGTGTCTCAGCGGGAAGCGGTCGGCCCGTCGCGCGGTACTCGTCGTAGCGGCCGGGACCGGCGTTGTAGGCCGCAAGCATCGCGCCGACATTGCCATAGCGGTCGAACATTTCGCGCAGGTAGGCCGTGCCCGCCATGATGTTGTCGCGCGGGTCGTAAGGATCGCGGCCGAGGCCGTAGCGGACGCGCAGGCCCGCCCATGTGTCGGGCATCACCTGCATCAATCCCATCGCGCCGGCCGACGAAACCGCACGCACATCGCCCGCGCTCTCGGCGCGTAGCACCGCGACGATCCAATGCTCCGGTATGCCGAAACGCTGCGATGCCTCGGCGATGTGAGCCGCATAGGGATGGGCGGCGGCCGGGCGCTCGACGGGCGCGGATTGCGCGACCGCGACGCTCGATCCGGCGCAGACGGAAAGCGCGCCGACCAATATCAGGACGGCATAATGCCATGCAGTCCTGTCTCCGCTTCGACACCAGCCTGCCAGCGTGCTCGCTGCGGTCAAGGGCAAGGCGCAAGCGCCGGCCGTCCGGTGGCCGAGCGGGACGAAGGGATGAGACGGCTTTTCCGCGAACAAAGGGATGACGATCTTGGGCCGGATGGCGGGCCGGACGCGCGCGGCCGTCATTCCTCGTCCTCGACTTTCCGGGGGTGCTTCCAACGCAGCGTCCAGACCGATGGATCGTCGTTGGACTGGAACAGCTTGGCGCGGATCGGGAACGGGAAGATCGGTCCCTCCAATCGCATCGACACGAACTCGCCAGCGTTCTCGCTGGAGTCTTTCCATGCGGGTCGCCGTACGCTGTCTCGATGGTGAACAGGTCGCCGCCCATCTCCGCGTCACGTGCCATCGCCTGCCAATCGACATGGTAACGCAGCGCCTCAACCTGGTTCTGGGAAGGCAACCGACGCCCGAACAAGAACTTGTATCCCGTGGCTTTACGGGATACAAGCGTTGCATCGAATTCAATCCTTTAGAGGGTGGCTATCGGAATGGCGGCTGGGTTTAAAGCAAACGTGCCAGAGCATCCCGGTGGTTTCGTTAAAAGCGAAATCGTCGAGACCCGTGGATTGTCGGTGACGGAGGCAGCGGCAGCGCTCGGTGTGACGCGGCCGGCCTTGTCGAAACTGCTTAACGGTCGCGCGCACCTTTCCCCCGAAATGGCGCTGCGGATCGAAAAAGCCTTTGGCCTGTCTATGGACCAGCTAATGGGGATGCAGAACAGCTTCGACATTGCCGAAATAAGAAAAAGAGAAGGAGAGATAAAAGTTGTCCCCTTCAGAAACGAAAATCAGCAGGCGCAACCGAAGCCTGCATATTAAGAATCAGACTTGCGCAGTTGCTGAGCGGCCAATCCTGGCGGTGAGAATTAACTATCTGCGCAGGTCGATCTGAAAGATCGCCATGTCCATCCCTATTATTTCAAAACGTATCTGGTCACTTTGTCACGTTCTTCGTGATGATGGCATCGTCTTTCACAAGTTTCTATCAGAGCTAACATATCTTCTGTTCTTGAAGATCGCTGAAGAAACCGGGCGCGAGGATTTGCTGCCAAATGGATGTCGGTGGACAGACCTAACGTTGCAGCCTGCCGGCGGCATGCTTGGCGGCTATCGAAAGATGCTGACCGTCTTGGGTGAAGATGCCCCGGATCATATCGTACGCGAAATCTTCCGATTCCCTACCACGGTCTTCAATCACGAGGAGAACCTTCGCAAGGTCGTTGACGGAATTAACGCGATCGACTGGCACGAGGCGAAGAGCGACGGTCTAGGCGCGGTTTATGAAAGCCTGCTGCAACGGAGCGTGGCGGAAGCGCGATCGGGTGCCGGCCAATATTTCACGCCGCGTCCGCTCGTTGATGCCATGGTGACTGTGCTGCAACCAGCTCTTGGCGAAACCATTCAAGACCCGGCGGCGGGAACGGCGGGATTCCTGATCTCTACACAGGAATACATTGCTAGCAAATACACTGATGCTCAACGCAAGAAGAAGCCGGCACATTACCAGGCGGTCGAGATCGAAGGTGACACGTATCGCTTATGCCTAATGAACATGTTCCTGCACGACATGGAGGGAGAGTTCATCCACGGTGACGCGCTGACGGACGATGTTGCCACTTTGACGGCACCGGACGTTATAATTGCAAACCCGCCGTTCGGCAGCAGTGCAGGCGGGGCGCGAGCTCGTCGGAGCGACCTGCCTTTCCCGACTTCCAACAAGCAATTGCTTTTTTTGCAGCACATTTATCTTGCGCTGAAACCCGGCGGTCGGGCTGCGGTAGTGTTGCCGGACAATGTTCTATTTGAGGATGGTGTGGGTCGGCGTGTGCGCACACATCTGATGGAGACGTGTGACGTGCATACGCTGCTACGCTTGCCTAGCGGCATCTTCTATGCCGCAGACGTTAAAACGAGCGTATTGTTCTTTTCTCGGCCACATGAAGGCGAGTCCACGACTCAGCGAATTTGGGTCTATGATCTACGTACGAACATGCAGCGGTTCCGAAAGGGCCGAAATCTCACTAACGAGGTGTTCGCGGATTTCGTCCGAGTTTACGGACCCGATCCTCTGGGGCGCAGCCCGCGCGATCACGCCGTTGATCCGCGCTTCCGCGAGTATAGCCGGGAGGAAATCGCTAAACGTGATGACAATCTAGATTTACGTTGGCTGACTGAAGGCCTGAAGGACGATCTGGATGAGAGGGAGCCAGAAGAGATTTTAGCTGCGTTAGTTCAGACGTTGAAATCGGCCCTTGGCGATGTCGAGAACATTGTCGCGGAAATCGACCAGGTGTCGGATGCAGACTAGAATTATGCCTTCAATTCGCGCGGGCAAACACTTGTACGTCCAGTCCTACCGGATTGACGGGAGCGTCCGATGATGTCGGCGCCCACCCATTGGACTCGTGCTCCCCTGAAGAACGTCGGCGTGTGGCGCGGCGGAGGTACTCCCTCCAAATCGCACGTTGCCTACTGGTCAGCAGGTGTCATGCCTTGGGTTTCTCCCAAGGACATGAAGCAGCCGGTGATCGAAACTGCGATAGATATGGTCACCGACCGCGCAATCGCGGAAACAAGTTTGGAGGTGATCCCGACTGGTTCGATTCTTCTAGTCACGCGTAGCGGCATCCTCGCGCGTACACTTCCTATCGGCCTGACCACGGTTCCAGTCGTCATCAATCAGGACTTGAAGGCGCTCACCCCTGTTGCGGATGTAGACGGGGCATTCCTTCAGTACCAGTTGATGTATATGGAACCGGCACTTCTTGCTCACGCGTTGAAGCCTGGCACGACAGTCGAAAGCCTTCAGTTGGCTGCGTTGCTCAGCTTCGAGGTGGCTTTGCCGTCGCTCGCGGAGCAACAGGCAATCGCTCAGCGGCTGACCGCGATAAAGCAATCACTCGACTCCGCGCGTAGTCAACTGGAATCGGTGCTGACTATGCTCGACGCCTATAAGCGGGCGGTGCTGATCCGGGCGCTGTCAGGGGGGTGGGACGAGACGCGCTCCGCACGCGAGGTCACGCTAGGCGAAATTGCCGACATCCAAGGCGGCCTGACGCTAGGGAAGCGATATGGCGGCGCTACTCTTGTTTCACGACCCTATCTGCGTGTTGCGAACGTTCAGCGGGGATGGCTGGATCTAGAGGATGTAAAAGACGTTTTAGTTTCCCCCGCAGAAGCCGACAGGTACCAGCTGGCGAACGGCGACGTGCTCATGAATGAGGGTGGCGATCGCGACAAGTTGGGTCGCGGTTGGGTGTGGCGAGATGAAGTTGATCAATGCCTGCATCAGAACCATGTATTCCGTATTCGGCTGAATGATCCGACGTTTCCGCCCGAATTTATCTCCCTCTACGCCAATGAGCTGGGGCGCGGCTACTTCCTCTCGCAAGCCAAGCAGACGACAAATTTGGCTTCGATCAGCAAGACCAAACTGAGTGGTTTGCCAATCCGTCTACCGAGCGCGGATGACGCTCACGCGGCGTTGAAATACTACGACGATCAGACGCATTGGACGAATGGAGTTCGTTCTCAGCTTCTCGCCTCGATCGCAGACACAAATGCTGCATGGGCTTCCGCAATGCGCAAAGCCTTCTCCGGTCGTCTTGTACCTAGCACGTCCGGTGCAGCGCCAAAACTCTTAGGGTCTGAAACACTTGAGCGACCGGTGCGGGGACAACGCAAGACGGGCCAGTCAGTCGAGAAAGGGTCTGATGTGAACTCACTCGCCGAAATGTTGAAACAGTGGCCGAAGGACGGGCTGACGTTCGAGGCCCTGCGCGAGAATATACCAAGCGACTACGAAACCTTGAAGGACGCGATCTTCGAATCGCTCGCAGGGGAAAATCCTGAACTGGAGCAGCGTTACAGCGAGCGCGATAAAGCAATGAAGTTCTTTAGGATTGTGGCATGAAACTTTTGCGCCTCACTGTGGAGCACGCGACGAGTTGCGGCGGTCTTCTGGACAAGGTCGATGTAGATTTCGAAAGCGGAGCTTCGGAAAGTGAACTGGATGAGGCGGTCAAAACGACCCTCTCGCCGCATTGCCTGATCGGCCAGAACGGGTCCGGTAAATCTCAACTTCTGCAATTACTCGCCGAGATTTTCCAATCCGCTTGGTGCGCTCACGCGCCTAGAGAGGAGCGGGACGTAGCGGATAAGTCGACCCTATTCTCCCTCGAATATCTGGTATCCCCTCAGGGCGGGGGCAGCGCCGAGCATGTGAGGCTGCGGCGTCTGAAAAAGGGAGCGCGAATCCTGCCACTCGACATGGCTGTACATCGGGACGGAGAATGGGAGCCGGTGGGCATAGACGATGACAGCTTTGGCGGGAGATTACCGTCCCTGATCGTCGGATATACCTCAGGCGACAACGAAACTTTGAGTCTCCCATTCTTTGTGAGTCGGGCTGGCTATGCGAAAAGTGTACGCGAGGCTGCTTTCGAAGGGCCTGAGAAACTGGTCGCCGACAATCGTCTTCTACTGATCGACTATAGCACTCACTTAGAGGTGTTGGTCGCCAATCTTCTGCTTGGAACGCCTGCCGTTCAGAAAGCGATATTGGAGGATGCGCGCCTCGATCACCTCGCTTCTTTTCGTTGCGTGATCCAGCTCAGTCACCTGACCCGTCTAAAGACTAAACGGCGTCGCAGTGAACACCGAAAAGGCGTACAACTGACTGACGAACTAGAAGGATATATAACGGCCTTACAGTCTGCCGCGACCTGCTGGTCCTATGATCCAAAGCTAGAGGTCTACGTTTTCGACTTTTTGGTCAATGACGCCACGCGCACTGTATTTGCGAAGCACTTCAACAGCCCGATCGCCCTCTACCGCGCATTCCACAAGCTCGCGCTGCTGAACGATCTGGCGATTCCCAGTAAGGCTCGGGACCGACTGAAGAAGGAAATAGAGACACGCAGATTCGCGTCACGTCTTCCAGAACCGCAAGATGAGGAGAAGATTTTCAGGTTCGAGCAAGTCCGCTTCTATAGGGGGGACGAGAAGGTCATTACGAAATCACTCGATTATGTCTCCTTGTCGGACGGCGAACATCAGTTGGCCCAAATCCTGGGAATGTTTGCGATGATCCTGCATGACAATGCACTTTTCATACTCGACGAACCAGAGTCTCACTTCAATCCGCAGTGGCGCGTAAAGTTCGTCAAACGCCTGCTCAATCTGCCGGTCGAGGGTCGCGGTGGCCAGGAGGTACTGCTCACCTCACATGCGCCGTTTGTGCCGTCCGATCTTCGACGGGACCAAGTCCACGTCTTTTCGAAGGATGCTGAAGGCAGAGTGCAGATCGTGCGCCCGCCCGTCGAGACGTATGGTGCGACGTTTGACAGAATTCTTGAACATTGTTTCGGAGTGTCGCCGCCAATCTCCCAACTCGCCCGTGACGATATTAATGAGTTAATGAAGAATGGCACCATCGAACAGTTGCGTGAAGCGATCGATACCCTTGGCTCATCTTTCGAGAAAGCCTTTCTCGCCGACAGGCTCCGTCAACTCGAAGAAGCCGGAGCATCCAACTGAATGTTAAATGTCTATCCGATTGTAGCTACTGCGGAGAACTGGGTTCATGATGCAGTTTATGCAAAGGTAAAGACGGCATTGGAGGCATTGAACGACGGCGCAGCCGCGCCGGACTGGGCTGAAGACATGCACGAAGAGCTTGCCGCTCGCGAGGCCCTGAAGACGCGCTACGATGCGTTCCTAACGGCTGCCGAGGGACTTAGCGTCAATCAGAGAACTAAAGTTCTGCGAGCATTAGAGGATCAGAACAATATCCCGGCAGTCTTCGACGGCATCGCCGCCTGCCCGAGGATCGCCGCAACTCCGACGCGGATCAGGAAGCCCACTGCGGAGTTGTTCACCGCTGCATTTGATGCCCTCAAGAGCCTGAAGGTCCGTGATAGACAGTATCAGACGATCTTCGAGAATTTGCCGGGTAAATGCTGCCCGTTCTGCGGCATCGAACCTTTTGAAGCACCGGGCCTCGCACGCGAGGACATGGACCATTACCTCCCACGTTCGCTTTACCCATTCGCAGGCGCTAATCTGCGCAACCTTGCTCCGATGGGTGGCAAGTGCAACCGCGCGTATAAGCAGGCTCTGGATATCATCTGCGATGACGCCGGAATTCGGCGTCGTTGTTTCGATCCTTACGGTGACAACTGGGCGACGGTGTCATTGATGGCGAGCCGGCCTTTCGAAGGAGAAGGCGCGGGACCTTTTCCGTTGCCTGCATGGCAGATTGATCTGTTAGGCGATGCGGATTCCGTCGCCACGTGGGACCAAGTTTTTCAAATCCGCCGACGCTATCAAGGGAAAGTAGAGGCTCATTTCCGGGAATGGATGGAGCATTTTGCAATCTGGTGTGAAGGACAGGTAGGTCTTGTCACAACACAGGAGGAAGTGACCGCTGCTTTGGAGCAATATCTGAATTTCGTTCTCCAACGCACGCACGATGACGGCGCTCATCTGAGGCGGGCGGTGTTCGAGATGTTGCGCCAACAATGTACCGATTCGGCTATTTCCGCTCGACTAACAAGTTGGCTGTCGGCGCTTGTCAGAGCACAGAGGCAGCTTGCTGCGTAAAGCGAACAAACTGACACTCACCAGACTGATGTAGTCAGCATCTGACAATCATCTCGCGTCCGATATAGATCATCCTAGCGCCTTGCAAATATGCTACTGCTACGATGTTCTGTTGCGCCGGGGAGAGGCAGAAGATGGCGGGGGTATCGCATAAGCAGCAACTGGAGGTCATCGACGGCACGCCGGAAAAGCGGCTCTTCCTGTCGATAATCAGTGACTATGATCTCCGCACCGGGCTTTGCGAACTGGTCGATAACGCTATCGACCTTTGGACAGAGAATGGCGGCAAGGGCGCACTTGATGTCCAGGTCACGCTGGATGACGCCAGGCAGATCATCCATGTCACGGACAATGCGGGCGGGGTAAAGGAAGGCCAATTACGGCTGCTAATCGCGCCAGGTGCGTCACGCAACAGGTCGTCGAAGGATATCATCGGCACATTTGGTGTCGGCGGTAAGCGTGCAGGTGTTGCGTTGGGCGAACTCGTCGAGATCCGCACCCGCTACAGGAAGGAAAAGAGTCTCCAGATCGACATCACGAAGGAATGGCTGGCGAACGAGGACTGGTCGCTCGCTGCCTATGAAATTCCGGATATCGAGCCGGGAACGACCAGCGTGACGATTTCCCAACTTCGCCAGCGCATGAGCGAGGAGGATATCGACGCCTTATACGATCATTTCTGCGCCACCTATGGCTGGTTCATCAGCCAAGGATGTTCGATCACCCTCAACGGCACGCCAGTCAGCCCGATCACCTTCGACGCATGGGCTTTCCCGCCCGACTTCGGACCGCGTCGGACAACGTTTGACGTCAGGCCGACCGTCGACAAGAAACTCAACGTCACGATAGAAGCCGGCCTGATCCTCGACCGCGATGCCGAGACCGAGAATTACGGCGTCTATTTCTATTGCAACAACCGCCTTATTGTGAAGGAGTTGAAGGTTCGGGACGTCGGCTATTATGTGTCAGGCGAAGCGGGCGTACCGCACCCCGACGCATCGCTCTGCCGCGTCATTGTCAGCATCCACGGTCCCGCCGAGGTCATGCCGTGGACCAGCAGCAAGAGCGGCATCAACTACAGCCACGAAGCCTTCCTCCAGCTTCGACCGACGCTCATTAATCTGGTGAGCTACTATTCGTCGCTGTCCCGCCGGCTCAAGAAGCAATGGGACGACGACGTATTCGCCTATCGCACCGGCGCAGTGCAAGAGGTCGAACCGGAGGACGTCGAGACAAAGCGCCGCATGGTGCTGCCGGAACTCCCCCGCACTCGGAAGCTCCCCCGCGTTCAGGAATTGAAGGAGCGCAACCGCAAGAAAATGGATGCGCAACCGTGGACGATAGGGCTAGTCGAGGCGATGGGGATGGTCGATCTGATTTCGCGCCAGAAGATCGATACACGCAACCGCATCGCGTTAATCCTGCTCGACAGCAATTTCGAGATAGCTCTGAAGGAGTTCATCGTCGCTCGGGCGGACCTGTTTCCACCCAACAAATACAAGAACAGCCATATCAGCAGCCTGTTCGAACAAGGTCGTAAGGCGGTGATCAAGGAGGTCCAAGCGCACATTTCTCTGACACCGGCTATTCTCGCCAAGATCGATCACTATTATCTGTTACGGAACTCGCTGATCCATGAGAGAGCGACCCAACAGATCACGGATACGCAAATCAGTGATTATCGCAAAGTTATCGAAAGGGTGCTGACCCTGCTGTTCGGGCTGAGATTTCCTTCGTAGGTATTTCATATGCTCAGATGGTCCTAGCGTTCGCCAACGCGCTCTGATTCGCCACTGCCTCAATCATCCCAACCGCGATGCTCATGTGTCGAACGTGGGTAGAAAATTGCGGACCACAGGGCGCGCCGTCGGTGATGGCGGAGCGCGCGGGGCTCGAACCATGCCTAGAGGAGGGCTATAGCGTAGACATAGTTCTCGTCTTCGCACGGCGCGGTGCACCGTCTCAGGCGATGATGCGAACTATGTCTACTCCATCGCCCTCTAAGGCCCTCCGTTTTGCAAAAGAGGCGGCTCAATATTCTCGAATAGCGGCTTCGCCCCCGTCAACCGGGCTATCGTTCTTGCCGGCATCGGCGGATTGGGCTAGCCTTGATGACATGGACATGTGGGACCTCTCTTGGAGGATCGTCGTCACGGTCCTGCATCCAACCGGCGGCTTGGGGGCCTTTGCGGATTGTAAGGTTCCGAACAACGAGGCCAAGAAAGCAGACTTCCGCGATGCGCTCGAATATGTGGTTTCGGTCCGATGGCATTGACCGTGTGCAACGCTGTCGTCTCCACGACCGACATCCAGAACGCAAATGCCTCCGATCAGATCGGAGGCATCTTATGGCCCCATGTTAAGGTTCTATCTGGATGGAGATTACCCCTTGGGCAGGGCCTCGCTCCCCGAACTTCACAGCCATACGGTCTGTCCGGCTTCCATCGCGGCATTGACGGCGTCGCCCAGCCGCTCGACGATGGCGTCGATGTCGGCGGCCGTCGCGATGAACGGCGGGGCGATGAGCACGTGGTCGCCGCGCCGGCCATCGATGGTGCCGCCCATCGGGTAGACCATCAATCCGTTGGCCATAGCCGCCTTCTTGATTCGCGCGTGCAGCTTCAGCGCCGGGTCGAACGGCGCCTTGGTGCTGCGGCCTGCAACGAGTTCGATGGCTTGGAACAGGCCGCGGCCGCGTATGTCGCCGACATTGTGGTGGTTGCCGAACCGCTCGTTTAGCCGGCGCGTCAGATGCGCGCCCATGGAACGGACGTTTTCGAGCAGGTTGTCGCGGCGAATCACCTCTTGAACCGCAAGTCCCGCTGCGGCAGCCATCGGATGCGCCATGTAGGTATGGCCGTGCTGGAAGAAGCCGGAGCCGTTGGCAAAAGCGTCGAAGATATTGTCCGAGAGCAGCACTGCGCCGATGGGCTGGTAGCCGCCGCCGAGACCCTTGGCGATGGTCATCAGGTCGGGCGCGACGCCTTCCTGTTCGCAGGCATGCAGCGTTCCGGTGCGGCCCATGCCGCACATCACCTCGTCAAGGATGAGGAGCACGCCATAGCGGTCGCAGATTGCGCGGATGCGCTTCAAATAGTCGGCCACCGGCGGCACCGCACCTGCGGTCGCGCCGACCACCGTCTCGGCGACGAAGGCGATGACCTCATCGGCGCCGAGTTCGACGATCTTGTCTTCCAGCGCCTGCGCGGCACGCGCGGCATAGTCGGCGACTGATTCGCCCGGCTCCTGGAAACGGTAAGCGAAGCAAGGATCGATATGGTGCGTCTCGATCAGCAGCGGCTTGAACTGGCTGCGTCGCCATTCGTTGCCCCCTGTGGCCAATGCGCCCAGCGTGTTGCCGTGATAGCTCTGGCGGCGGGCGATGATGTGGCGGCGTTGCGGCTCGCCCTTCTCGACGAAAAACTGCCGGGCCATCTTGAGGGCGGCCTCGATCGCCTCCGAGCCGCCGCTGACCAGGTAGACATGGCCGAGCCCTTCCGGCGCGTCGGCGACCAGACGGTCGGCGAGTTGCTCGGCGGCATCGGTGGTGAAGAAGCTCGAATGGGCATAGGCGATCCTGTCGAGCTGGTCGTGCAGCGCCTTGAGCACGTCCGGATGGGCATGGCCGAGGCAGGAAACAGCGGCGCCGCCGGATGCGTCGATGTAAGCTCGGCCATCGCGGTCGAAGAGTTCGATGCCCTTGCCGCCGACGGCGACCGGCAATTTTCCCTTTATGGATCGGTGCAGAAGATGGGTCATGGGATCTGACGACCTCGGACGTGGGTAGAAAGGTTCTCGAACTGGCGTTCCATGGCGCGTACCGCTTCCAGCGCGCGCTCGCCCGCGGATGCGGCCAGCATGGCGGCAAGCGCCTCGGCGACCGCGAAGGCCGGCGCCATGGTGTGAAAGAAGGACGGGCTTTCCGTGGGAACGATGACGGACGCGCGCGCCCTCGCGACCAGCGGCGAAACCACACTGTCGGTGATCGCGACGATGTCGAGCCCCATGTCCAGCGCATAATCCGCCAGTTCCACCGCCGCGCGCGTATAGGGTTTCACGCTGACGGCCAGCAAGGCATCCCCCTTCTTCGCTTCCCGCAGCGCATCCGAACCGGTGCCGCCGGGGCCGTCGAGCAACAGGACAGAGCCGCCAGCCAAGCCGTAGACATAGGCAAAATGGCAAGCAACTGGATAGCTCGAACGATAGCCGAGCACATAGATGCGCCCGGCGCCGGCAAGCGCCGTGGCGGCGGCGGTCACCGCGTCGAGCGCATCGGGCCGGCAAAGCGCCGCCATATGCCGTTCCAGCGTCTCGGCGAGATCGACGGCGAGCGCCCCGTCGCCACCCTGCCTGCGGCGCGCGACAAGCGCCTCCGCCTTCCCGGAGAATTCCGTCTCACCGCGCCTCAGCCCCTCGGCATAGAGATCGCGCAGGTCGTCGTAGCCGTCGAAGCCCATGCGCTGCGCCAGCCGCGTCATCGAGGCCGGCAGCACGCCCGCCCGTTTTGCCTGCTCGCGCATGGAAAGCAGCGCTACGTCTCGCGGATTGTCGAGCACCCATTGCGCCGCCGCGCGCAACTGGCGCGGCATCGTCCCGAAACTTTCTAGCAAGCGCGAACGGAAGGCGGTTTCCAACATGCGAGGGAACTTACGCCCGCGCTTTTCGTGATGCAATGAATATTTCAATTCCAGAAAAATGAGTGTAGTGTTTCATCAAAACCAATCAAAGCAGGGAGAACACTCGCATGAAACATAGGATCGAATGCTGGCTGGGCGCTGTCGCGCTCACCTTCGCGACGCTGCCCTTCGCGGCCGCGCCGGCGCAGGCGGAAGACCCGATCGCGCTCGGCTGGGTCGGTCCGTTGTCGCCGCCCGGCAACTATTCCGGCGGGCAGGAGATGCAATGGGCCGTGCAGCTTGGCGTCGACGAGGTCAACAAGGCCGGCGGCGTGCTCGGACGCCAGGTGAACGTCACCTACGAGGACACCAAGGGCCAGCCGGCGGACGGCAGCGCCGGAGCCGTCAGGCTCATCACCAAAGACAATGTCGCCGCCATCTTCGGCGAGTTCCACTCTTCCGTGGCTCTGGCCGAGATCGAGGAAGCGCATAAATACGGCGTTGCCTGGGTTGGCACCGACGTCTGGGCCGACGACATCACCGCCAAGCAGTATCCGGAGGTCTACCGTCTCGCTCCGGCCAACTCGCTCGTCTATGTCAAGGCCGCGGACTGGTCGGCCGAGCACTTCAAGAACATCGCCATCATCGCGGAGAACACCGATTTCGGCCAGGGCGGCGCCAAGGTCATCGCCGATGAGCTGGAAGCCAAGAAGGTTCCCCATTCGCTGGTGACTATCGACCTCAACCAGCAGGACTTCACGCCTGCGCTTCTCAGGCTGATGAACCAGGATCCGAAGCCGGATGCCATCCAGATGGTGATCGCCGGCCAGGCGCAGTACCAGCTCGTCAAGCAGGCCTGCCAGCTCGGTTTCGCGCCGACCGCAGCGACGAAGCTGATCGGCTCGTCGGGTCTGCTGCAGAAGGAGGTTTGGGAAGTCGACGGCGAATGCGCCAAGAACCTTTTGATCGTCAACGTCGCGCAGCCGACGTCGCAATGGAACCAGAAGGCCAAGGACTTCGCCAAGGCGTTCAAGGAGCGTTACAACCGCGACCCCACAGGCGTGGCGATGGAGGCCTATGACACGTTCGGCGTCGTCGTCGAGGCGATCAAGAAGGCCGGCTCCGCTGACCGCGCCGCGATCGTCAAGGCGCTGGAGGAAATCAAATACGAAGGCACCAACGCCACTTACAGCTTTCCCACCACCAAGGAACCTGCCTGGGCCTATCACCAGTTCGTCGACGTCCCCTTCACCATCATCCAGTACACCGAGATGAACCAGACGCCCGGCGATGCTGCGGTCGTCTATCCGGAAAAGTGGGCAACGACCGACAAGATCCTGCCCTGACATCGTCGCCGCCGGCAGCCTTCGGGCTTCGTCCCCGAGGCTGCCGTCGCTTCTGCACCCATCCCGCGAAACAGGCGATCCGCGCTCATGAGCTATTTTCTGCTGCTAGCCGTCAATGGCCTCGTCATCGGCCTCATCTACGCCCTGACCGCCGCCGGCCTGACGCTGGTGTTCTCGGTTCTCAAGGTGGTCAATTTCGGCCATGGCTCGCTTTACATGCTGGGCGGTTACGCCTCCTACTACATCATCACCGCCCTGCACGCGCCGCCGCTGGTCGGCGTCGCCGGCGCCATGGTTGCGCTGTTCGTGTTCGGCGTCGTCTTTGAACGGCTGGTGATCGCGCCGATGTACACCGACAAGGTCGAGCGCAAGGACGAATACGCCATCATCGTCACCTTCGGCCTGACCATCCTTCTGACGAATCTCGGCCTCGTCGTCTTCGGCCCCTTCGCCAAATCGCCGCCGCCCTTCATGAGCGGCGTACTGATCCTCGGCCCGCTGATCCTGCCCTACGACCGGTTGATCGCTGCGGTGATCGCGGTGGTGCTGCTGGTCGGGCTCACCCTCTTCCTCAAGCGCACGTCGCTCGGCCAGGCCCTCGACGCGGTCAGTCAGAGCCGGGAATCGGCCGCCGTCATCGGCATCGACCCGCGCCGCATGTATACCGTCGCCTTCGGCCTCGGCTCGGCGCTGGCCGGAGGCGCCGGCGCCCTGATCGCGCCGATCTTCGCGTTATCGCCGTCGATGGGCGACCTGCCGGCGGTGCAGGCCTTCATCATCATCGTGCTCGGCGGCATGGGCTCGGTCGGCGGCAGCATCGCCGGCGGCATCCTGCTCGGCCTCGTCCAAGGGCTCGGCGTCGGCTACCTGCCCGACCCCAACCGCGCGCTCGCCTACACGCAGGCCTTCGGCGCGCTTCTTCTGGTGGTGACGCTGCTGGTCAAGCCGACCGGCCTGTTCGGCCGCTCGCATCTGCGCTTGGAATAGAGGTGCCCGCCATGACCCGTTCCTCGTTTTTTTCACGCGCGACCCAAGCGATCCTGCTGGTGATTGCGGTCCTGCTACCGCTCACCGGGATCGGCCCGTACTGGACGCATGTCGGCGCGATCGCCTGGTACTACGCGCTGCTCGCGGCAAGCTGGGCGCTGCTCGCGGGCTACGCCGGCCAGTTCTCCTTCGCGCATGTCGCCTTCGCGGCACTCGGCGGCTACACATCCGCGCTGTGCGTCGCGCGCTTCGGCCTGCCGCTACCGGTCGCCATGCTCACGGGGGTGCTGCTCGCCGTCGTCACCGGCGCACTGATCGGCGCGTTGGTGCTCAGGCTCTCCGGTCCCTACCTCGCCCTTTTCACGCTCGCCATCTCCGAGATCTTCCGCATGGTTCTGATCGCCGAGGAGGATTTCACGCGCGGCATGCTCGGCCTGCCGGTGCCGAGCCTGTTTCCGGGCAGTTCCGACCTTCCCTACTACTATCTCGGCCTCGGCCTCGTCGTGCTGGCGCTCCTCGGCATGAACTGGCTGCTCGCGACCCGCGTCGGCCTTTTCCTGCGCGCCATCCGCGAGGACGAAGGTGCTGCGCGAGCGAGCGGCGTCGACACCACCCGCTACAAGATCCTCGTCTTCGTCGTGACCAGCGTCATCGCGGCGATTGCCGGCATCTATTACGGCCATCTCATCGGCATATTGACGCCGAACATGACGATCCTGCCGGAGATGGGCCTGGTCATCGCCATGGCGGTGATCGGAGGCATCGAAAGCCTTCCGGGCGCAGTCATCGGGGCCGTCGTCGTCTACCTGCTGTCGGAATCGCTGCGCTCCTACGGCGAATGGCGCTTCGTTCTGATGGGGCTGGCGCTGATCCTGGTGCAGCGCTTCGCCCAGAACGGCCTTTTCCCCATCATCGAACAGTGGAGCCGGCCGCGCCGGGCCGTTCCAGGCGCCGCGAAGACGGCTTCCGTCAAGGAGGAGCGCCATGCCGGCTGACGACAGTACACCCTTCTTCTCCGTCGACGGACTCGCCAAGCATTTCGGCGGCATCCATGCCGTCGAGGACCTGTCCTTCACCCTTTCGCACGGCGAGATCGTCGGGCTGATCGGCCCCAACGGCTCAGGCAAGACCACGACCATCAACATGGTGACCGGCGCGCTCAAGCCGGACGCCGGGGCGATCGTCGTCGACGGCACCGACATGGCGCGCGCGGCGGCCCACCTCTACGCCCGGCGCGGCGTGGCGCGCACCTTTCAGGTGCCGCGCCTGTTCCGGCGCATGACGGTGTTGGAAAACCTCATGGTGCCGGCGCTTTCCGACGCGGCGGCACGCCAGGCGGCATCGGAAGCGCGGGCGCGCGAGGTGCTCGCCTTCCTCCGGCTCGATCATCTGACCGATGATTATGCGCGCTCCCTTTCAGGCGGCCAGCAGAAGCTTCTGGAACTCGGCCGCGCGCTGATGCTGAAGCCGCGGCTGCTGCTGCTCGACGAGCCTTTCGCGGGCGTTCACCCGCGCCTGCTAGAGCAGATCGCCGAGCATATCCGCAGCCTCAACCGCGACGGCCACACCATTGTGCTGGTCGATCACAACCTGGAAGCGGTGCAATCCGTGGTCACCCGCGTGCTGGTGATGGCGCGCGGCCGCAAGATCGCCGACGGGCCGGCTGCCGAGGTGCTGCGCGACCCTGAGGTCGTGCGTGCCTACACCGGAACGCGAGTTCAGTGAGGGATACGATGGCCGAAACCGCTTCCACGCAGCAAGAAGGACACTGGGCAGGTGCGGCGCCGCTGCTGTCCTGCGAGCATCTCGTCGCCGGCTACACGCGCGACATCGACATATTGCGCGACCTGTCGGCCAAGGCCTGGGCCGGGCGCATATCCTGCGTGGTCGGCCCGAACGGCACGGGCAAGTCGACGCTTCTCAAGGCGCTGTTCGGCTTCCTCGGGCCGAGCGGCGGCCATGTCACGCTGGACGGCAAGGACATCACCGGCCAGCCGCCCTTCCGCATGCTCGCCGCCGGGCTCGCCTACCTGCCGCAGCGGCCGAGTCTGTTCCCGCATCTGACAGTGGAATCCAACCTCAAGCTGGGTCTGTGGCACGCGAGACCGAAGAAGGCCTTGCTCGCCGAGAAGCTTGAAGCCGCCTACCAGCGCTTTCCGATCATCCGGGAGAAGCGCGCCCAGCCGGCCGGCCAGCTCTCCGGCGGCCAGCAGCGGCAGGTCGAGATCGCCCGCAGCCTGATGACCGACCCGTCCGTCTACCTGATCGACGAGCCCACCGCCGGCGTCGACCCGCAGACCAGCGGGTTGATCTACGAGATCGTGCGCGACCTGGCGCGCGACCTCGGCAAGGGAGTGCTGTTGGTCGACCAGGACATCCGCGCCGCGCTCGCCATCACCGACTATGTCTATGTGGTCAAGAACGGCGCGGTCTTCTCCGAAGGCGCGCGCGAGGATTTCGGCAGCGACACCGACGCATTGGTCGCGCGTTGGCTCTACGCCAGTGGTGAGTGAATGCGGCGGACCCGGTTCACGGCTCGGCGTAGCCGTCTGGCGGGTCGAACAGCGAGCCGTCGCGTTTGACCTCGAGCGCGCGGCCGATGCGAAGGGCGAGCGGATCATGGAAGCGCCGCACGACGATCTGCAGGCCGGACGGCAGACTCTCGACCAGGCCCGCCGGCACGCTGAGCGCAGCCATGTCCATCAGGTTGACCAGCCGGCTGAAGGTGCCGAGCGTCGTCTTGGCCTCGTCGAGGCCGGCGAGCGTCGGCGCGGTAATCGGCGAGGTCGGCGTCAGGAAAGCGTCCGCGCCTTCCATGTAGCGCATGAATTCGACCTGGCGGACGCGGCGCAAGTCGATCAGTTCCTGATAGCGCGCGCCGTCGATCGCCTTGCCCTTGAGGACGCGGGCGCGGATCGCCGGATCGACCACGCTGCCTTCCATCTCGACGTGGCGGCCGACATGGTGCCAGGCCTCCGCCGCCAGTATGTCGCCGGCATGGGCCATGTAGGCCTCCGGCGGCATCGGCATCGGCCTTTCCTCGATCGAGGCGCCGAGCGCTTCGAGATCGGCGAGCGCGGCGCGGAAGCGCGCCAGCACACCGGCCGTCACCGAGGCGAGATCGGCTGCGGCGGGAACGCGCAGGCGCATGCCGGCCACGCCTGCGTCAAGCCCTTCGAGCGGCCGGGTCGGCGCGAGGCCGTAGGTGGCGGGATCGGCGGCGTCTTCCCCTTCGATCACCGCGAGCACCAGCGCGGCGTCCTCGACAGAGCGCGTCAGCGGGCCGATGCTGTCGAACGTCGTGGCGAGCGGCAGCAGGCCACCCCTTCCGACGAGGCCGGCCGTCGTTTTCAAGCCTACCACGCCGCACATGCCGGACGGATTGCGTATGGAGCCGGTAGTGTCGGTGCCGAGCGCCATCGGCACGAGGCCGGCGGCGACCGCGACGCCGGAGCCGCTGGAAGAGCCGCCCGGCGCGCGCGGCAAGGCGCGGTCATATGGGTTGAGCGGTGTGCCGGCCACCGGGTTGGTACCCCAGCTGCCGAAGGCGAATTCAACCGTCTGCACCTTGCCGAGCAGGATCATGCCGGCGTCCGCCAGGCGCCGCAGCACGGTGGCCGTGGCGGCGGCGGGCCTGCCGGTGAGCGCTCTGGAGCCGGCCATGGTCGGATAGCCCTCGACGTCGAGCAGGTCCTTCGCCGCGAAGGGAATGCCGTCGAGCGGGCCGAGAACGGCGCCGCGGCTGCGGCGATCGTCGGCAGCCGCGGCGGCGGCGAGTGCTGCATCGGCGAAAATCTCCACGAAGGCGTGCAGCCGCCCGTTATGCGTTGCCGCCCGGTCCAGCGCGCGCGCCACGATGTCGGTCGAGGTCGTTGCGCCCTCGCGCAAGGCCGAGGCAAGCTCGCTCGCAGTGGCGAAAGGCGACGGTTTCTCGGTGGTGTCGGTCATAGTGATTCCAGCCGCTGTGCCGCAAACTATATATCGAACCGGCCGGGAGAACAAAGACCGAGGTGAACATGACCGTTGATCCATTGCTCATCATGGTGGCGCCGAACGGCGCCCGCCGCAACAAAAGCGACCACCCTGCCTTGCCGATGACCGCGTGCGAGCTTGCGGAGACGGCAGCGGCGTGCCTGGCCCAAGGAGCGGCCGCGATGCACGTCCATGTGCGCGATGAAGGCGGAGCCCATGTGCTCGACGCCGATCTGTATGTCCGGGCCCTTGATGCGATCCGCGAGCGCACGAATGGCGCAATGCTCGTCCAGGTGACGACGGAAGCGGTCGGCCGATATTCGCCGCCGGAGCAGATGCAGCTGGTTCGGACGCTCCGGCCTGCGGCGGTTTCGATCGCCCTGCGCGAAATTCTCGGCGCGGGGCAAGCGGAGGCCTCCGCCTTCTTCGCCTGGGCGGCTGGGCAAGGCATCGCCGTCCAGCACATCCTTTATGACGAGACCGATCTCGACACGTTCGCGCAACTCCATCGCCGGGGAGGTTTCGGGGATATTCGCAAGCCGCAGCTGCTTTTCGTGCTCGGCCGCTATGCGCGCGACCAGGAAAGCCGGCCGGAGGACCTCGATGTTTTTCTCGCCGGCCTGAAGCGCCACCGGCTCGACGCCGAAGCTGTCTGGTCGGTCTGCGCCTTCGGCCGCGGCGAAACCGTCGCCTTGGCGGCGGCCATCGCGCATGGCGGCCACGTCCGCGTGGGGTTCGAGAACTCGCTGTGGAACGCCGATGGGGCCACGGCGCGCGACAATGCCGAGCGGGTGGCGGCTATTGCCGATATTGCGGCGGCGGCGGGGCGGCCGCTTGCATCGGCCGAGCAAGGCAGGGTCATCCTCGGATTTGCCTAAACCGGCAAAACTTGGAATGGCGCATCATCCATCGCTGCCGATATCGCGCTCGCGCCGCCAGGCGAACACCTGCTGTGGCCCGAGACCGCATGGCGAAGCTAAGTACATACGGAACTCTAAATAGCGGTCGTTCAAAGCCCCATACACCACGCCTAAGTAAGGTCAAAATCGACCAATACCAATCGACTGGAAGCGATTCGAACTTTTTCACCGCCAAACGCCGCCGGTTCTACGCTTTTCCGTCCGTTGGTTATTCCCGCGATTTTGCGCAGGCGTAGATTCGGCGATGATCGGCGACTGTAGAGGGTAATCGGCGGAGAAATGGTGCGCCATTTTATCCAGATATCTCCGATACTAACTTGTTCCGTGGCACGTCATCATCAAAGAGACCGCGAGCATGTCTGAAGTTCGCCGTATCGGTGGCTGCGGATTCCCCGGAAGCATTGTGTATGCCTTCATCGACAAGCATGGCCGAGTCAACCCGCGCGCATTCGAGCACCATGAAAAAATCATTGTTTTTGAAGAGCTTACGCCGATTCACCGGATAGGCTGGTGCTGCGAGAGAGGATTGAACTCTCGACCTCTCCCTTACCAAGGGAGTGCTCTACCACTGAGCTACCGCAGCATTCTCCTGAGCGCGGCGGACTTCTGCCACATCATTGCGTAAATCGCAAGCAAGCAATTGCATTTCTTTTTAGATAATGTGGAAATCGGCGGCGAAGGCGCCACAGCGGCCGGCACAGGTCGTTTTCCGGTGCTTTTTGAAAGCATACGGGCCGCCGACATGCGAAAACACGAGCGAAACCATGAGCGAGAAAACGAGCGGAACCACAACGGGTAAGGACAAGGGCGGCAACGGACAAAATCAGTCGGATCGCCGCAAGGAACGGCTCGCCGCGCAGCTTCGCGCCAATCTCCAGCGGCGCAAGCAACAGTCGCGCTCGCGCCGCGCCGGCGAGGCCGACCAGCGCAGTGACGGTATTGATACAGCCGGCGCTGAAAAGGAGTAAGCGCAAAAGCATTTCCAGCAAAAGTGCGAAGCGGTTTTGCGTCCGGAAATGCGTAAAAACAAAGACCTGAAGCGCGAAAAGCGATCGGCAAGATCGCGACGCGCTTAAGGGCAGCGTGAAAGCCTTCCTTGAAGATGGAGGGCGGCTGCTGTAAAAGCACCCATTCTCAGGCGGCCGCGACCGCCATTTGGCAGTGATTCGCGCGAACGCGATGCGCTTCATGAATGCGCAAGACAGACTGACAGAACGGCACGTTCCGGCCCAGAAGGTGAAACAGCATGGATCGCATCAAAATCGTCGGCGGCAGCAAACTCAACGGCACCATTCCGATCTCGGGCGCGAAGAACGCAGCGCTGCCCCTGATGATCGCCTCCCTTCTCACCGACGATACGCTGACGCTGGAAAACGTGCCGCATCTGGCCGATGTGGAGCAACTCATCCGTATCCTGGGCAATCACGGCGTCGATTATTCGGTCAACGGCCGCCGCGAGCACCAGAACGGGGCCTATTCACGCACCATCCATTTTACCGCGCGCACCATCGTCGATACGACCGCGCCCTATGAACTGGTCTCCAAGATGCGCGCCAGCTTCTGGGTCATAGCGCCGCTTCTGGCCCGCATGGGCGAGGCGAACGTCTCGCTGCCCGGCGGCTGCGCCATCGGTACGCGCCCGGTCGATCTGCTGCTGGAGGCGCTTTTGGCGCTCGGCGCCAAGATCGACATCGAGAACGGCTATGCGAAGGCCACCGCGAAGAACGGCCTTGTCGGCGCGCGCTATCGCTTCCCCAAGGTTTCGGTCGGCGCCACCCATGTCATGATGATGGCGGCGACGCTGGCCAGAGGCGAGACGGTGATCGAGAACGCCGCGCGCGAACCGGAAGTGGTCAACCTCGCCGAATGCCTCAACGCCATGGGCGCGAAGGTCAGCGGCGCGGGCACCGGCACCATCCATGTGCAGGGCGTCACCAGCCTTGCGGGCGCGCGGGTGCGCGTCATTCCCGACCGCATCGAGGCCGGCACCTATGCCATGGCCGTCGCCATGGCCGGCGGCGACGTGCTGCTGGAAGGCGCGCAGGAAAGCCAGCTCACCGCCGCCCTCGACGTGCTGCGGCAGGCAGGCGCGGAAATCACCGAAACGAACAGCGGCCTGCGCGTGGTGCGCAACGGCCACGGCATCCATCCCGTCGACGTCACCACCGATCCCTTTCCCGGCTTCCCGACCGACCTTCAGGCGCAGTTCATGGGCCTGATGACCAAGGCCAAGGGCACGTCGCGCATCACCGAGACCATCTTCGAAAACCGCTTCATGCACGTGCAGGAACTGGCCCGCCTCGGCGCGAAAATCTCACTCTCCGGCCAGACCGCGACCGTCGAGGGCGTGGAACGGCTCAACGGCGCTCAGGTCATGGCGACCGATCTGCGCGCTTCCGTCTCGCTGGTCATCGCGGGTCTTGCGGCGGAAGGCGAGACCGTCGTCAACCGCGTCTATCACCTCGATCGCGGCTTCGAGCGGCTGGAGGAAAAGCTCTCGCGCTGCGGCGCGAATGTCGAGCGCGTCAGCGGGTGAGCCGCACAGGGTCTGCGGCGAAAACCGGCTGTCCCGACATCGCAGGAAACATCGTTCGACAGGCCTGAAAAGCCTGTCGATTTTTTTCCCCCGACATGCCAAGTTGCAGATCATACCGACCGGCGGGGATGCTCCGGCCGTTCCATGAACATGCTAGAGCGGTTCCTGTTCGAACGGAATCGTTGGAACCGCTCTATCTCTTTGTTATTACGCATTATCCTACGCAAAACCGCTTCGCACTTTTGCTGGAAATGCTTAGAAACTGGTGCCTGAATATGGATATGCTGAAGCTGGTGGCGCTGGATACGGAGGATTTGCAGGTCATTTCCGCCCATCTTCAGGATTCCGTCCTCAAGATATCCGACCTTCACTATCATGCGAGGGAAAAGCGTTTCGTGCTGACGGCGAACCGTTTCGTCTGGGAGACGGCGCGGCCGCGCTTCCTGCGCAAGCCGAGCTATGAGCGGCGGCGCGCGGCGCTGCATTTCAACCGCGTCACCGCTGTCAGGACGGCGGGCATCGATCCGGTGAAGCGCGACGACGTGCTCTCGCTGCTCGCCATCCGCTTCCTTGCCGGCGAAGCGCCCGGCGGCACAATCGAACTGACATTTTCGGCAAATGCCGCTATCCGTCTCGACGTGGAGTGCATCGAGGCGCAACTGACCGATCTGGGCGCCGCGTGGGAGACGGAATCCCTGCCGCGCCATGAACCGTGAACCATGCGCCGTGACGGCGGCGATTGAAATATGTGAAGGAACAGACGCGTGGCGACGACGCTGAGACAGACCGACCCTGATTTCGAGCGCAGGTTTTCCGCCTTCCTCGCCGGCAAGCGCGAGGTTTCGGCGGATGTGGACCGCGCGGCGCGCGAGATCGTGGAGCGCGTGCGGCGCGAGGGCGACGCGGCGCTGATCGATTATTCGCGCCGCTTCGACCGCATCGATCTGGAAAAGACCGGCATCGCCGTCACGGAAGCGGAGATCGAGGCCGCTTTCGCCGCCGCGCCCGCCTCCACCGTCGAGGCCCTGAAGCTGGCGCATGAGCGCATCGAGAAGCACCATGCGCGGCAATTGCCGAAGGACGACCGCTATACGGATGCACTCGGCGTCGAGCTCGGCTCGCGCTGGACGGCCATCGAGGCGGTCGGGCTCTACGTGCCGGGCGGCACGGCGAGCTATCCGAGTTCGGTGCTGATGAATGCCGTGCCGGCCAAGGTTGCGGGCGTGGAGCGCATCGTCATGGTGGTGCCCTCCCCCGACGGCGTGCTCAACCCGCTGGTGCTGGTCGCCGCCCGCCTTGCAGGCGTATCGGAAATCTATCGCGTCGGGGGCGCGCAGGCCGTGGCGGCGCTCGCCTACGGCACCGAGACCATCCGGCCGGTGGCCAAGATCACCGGCCCCGGCAATGCCTACGTGGCGGCGGCCAAGCGCATCGTCTTCGGCACGGTCGGCATCGACATGATCGCCGGCCCGTCCGAGGTGCTGGTGATCGCCGACCGCGACAACAATCCCGACTGGATTGCCGCCGACCTTTTGGCGCAGGCCGAGCACGATACGGCGGCGCAGTCGATCCTGATGACCGACGACGCGGCCTTCGCCAGATCGGTGGAGGAAGCGTTGGAGCGTCAGCTTCGTACCCTGCCGCGCACCGAAACCGCATCGGCAAGCTGGCGCGATTTCGGCGCAGTGATCCTGATCGAGGATTTCGAGGCGGCGATCCCGCTCGCCAACCGCATCGCCGCCGAACATCTGGAGATCGCGGTCGCGGACGCGGAGGCGCTGCTGCCGAAAATCCGCAATGCCGGCTCGATCTTCATCGGCGGCTATACGCCGGAAGTGATCGGCGACTATGTCGGCGGCTGCAACCACGTCCTGCCGACGGCGCGCTCCGCCCGCTTCTCGTCCGGCCTGTCGGTGCTCGACTACATGAAGCGGACCTCGCTTCTGAAGCTCGGCGCCGAACAATTGCGTGTGCTTGGCCCGGCTGCGATCGAGATCGCGCGCGCCGAGGGTCTCGACGCACACGCGCAATCCGTCGCCATCCGGCTCAATTTATGAGGGACCATGACCGCAGGCGTTCCCAATGCCCGTCTTGTCGATGTCGAACTCGATGAATCCATCGGGCGCTCGACACCGGATGTCGAGCACGAGCGCGCGGTGGCGATCTTCGATCTGATCGAGGAGAATTCCTTTCACCCCATCGGCGACGAGCAGGGCGGCCCCTACCGGCTGAAACTGTCGCTGATGGAATCGCGGCTGATCTTCTCCATCGCGCGCGAGAGCGGCGGCGAAGTGGCCACGCATATATTGTCGCTCACGCCCCTGCGCCGCGTCATCCGCGATTATTTCATGATCTGCGAAAGCTATTATCAGGCGATCCGCTCGGCCACGCCCAGCAAGATCGAGGCGATCGACATGGGCCGTCGCGGGCTGCACAACGAGGGTTCGCAGACCCTGCAAACGCGGCTGAAAGGCAAGATCGAGGTGGATTTCAATACGGCGCGGCGTCTTTTCACGCTCGTCTGCGTGCTGCACTGGCGAGGCTGACGGATGGCCGCGACCGACACCGAAGCCCAATCCGACGCCGTAGAGACAGAAGTCGTGCAGGCGGAAACCGCGCCGAAAGACCGGCTGCCCGGCTCGCTGCTTTTCGTCTGCGGCAAGAACGCGATCCGCTCGCCCATGGCCGAGATTCTGGCGCGCAAGCTGTTGCCGCACAATATCTATATCGCGTCGGCGGGCGTGAAGCGCGGCGAGCGCGATCCCTTCGTGGATGCGGTGCTGGCGGAGGAAGGGCTTTCGCTTGACGACCGCCAGCCGCGCGGCATAGAGGAACTGGCCGACGGTTATTTCGACCTCATCGTGACGCTGACGCCGCTTGCCCATCACACCGTGCTGGAGCGTATGCGCGGCTTTTCAGTGGACGTGGAATACTGGCCGACGCCCGACCCGGCGCTGGTCGTCGGGCGCCGCGACCAGATCATGACCGCCTATCGCGACGTGCGCGACCGGCTGAAAGAGCGGATCACGCAGCGTTTCCGGCTGTGAACGGGTCGGTGGAATTCCGTTGTTCACAAATGCAGCCTGATCGTATAGGTTCCGCGCAAAATTCAGACCTATAGTCCTTTGCGGACGATATTCATCGAGAAAGAACAGGTATCGCATGGCGAAAGAAGAAGTCCTCGAATTTCCGGGCGTGGTCACGGAACTGCTGCCCAACGCAATGTTCCGCGTGAAGCTCGAAAACGAACATGAGATCATCGCACACACGGCCGGGCGCATGCGCAAGAACCGCATCCGCGTGCTGGCAGGCGACAAGGTTCTGGTCGAGATGACGCCTTACGACCTCACCAAGGGCCGCATCACCTACCGCTTCAAGTAAGGCCGGGTATATCAGCTTGGCGACCGAAACCACACATAGTCTGGTTCTGGCTTCCGGCTCTCCGCGCAGGATCGAACTGCTGCGGCAGGCCGGCATCGCGCCGGATCGCGTGCAGCCGGCGGATGTGGACGAAACGCCGCAGCGCTCGGAACATCCGCGCTCGCTGGCGCGGCGTCTGTCGCGGGAGAAGGCGCTGGCCGCGCTGGAACGGATGAAGGGCGAGGAAAGCCCCGGCAAGCCGCCCGTGCCCATCCTTGTACTCGCCGCCGACACGGTGGTCGCGGTCGGGCGGCGCATCCTGCCCAAGACCGAAAGCGCCGACGAAGCACGCGAATGCCTGCGCCTCCTGTCGGGCCGGTCGCACAAGGTGTTCACCGGCGTCTGCCTCGTGCTGCCCAACGGCAATCTGCGCCAGACGCTGGTGGAAACGCGCCTGCGCTTCGAGCGCCTGTCGCGGCGGCAGATCGACGCCTATCTCTCTTCCGGCGAGTGGCGCGGCAAGGCCGGCGGTTATGCCATACAGGGCCTCGCCGGCAGTTTCGTCGTCAAGCTGGTCGGCTCCTACACCAATGTGGTCGGGCTGCCCTTGCAGGAAACGGTGAGCCTGCTGGCGGATGCCGGCTATCCCGTGCACGCCAACTGGGGAAGCGGCAAGGTCTGACATAACGATGAGCGGCAAGAAGGACATATCGGCGGCAACCGGCGCGCGCGTGACACCGCTGCGCCCGACGCGGCCCTGCCCCGAATGCGGCAAGCCCTCGACGCGCGAGAACTATCCCTTCTGCTCGCCGCGCTGCAAGAGCATCGACCTCAACCGATGGCTCTCGGGCAGCTATGTCATCCCCGGAAAACCGCTCGGCGAGGACGAGGAAAACGGCGAATAGACGGTGCTTTTTCAAGTGGAATCAACCTGTTGGCGGAGCAGGCGGAAAAGCGCGCAAAAAATACGATACGGTGCTGGACAGCGCGTAATTTAATGCTATAACCCACCCACTTCCGGCGGCGAAGACCCGCCGGTGCGGCGCGAGCCGCGGGATGCCCGGATAGCTCAGTTGGTAGAGCAGCGGATTGAAAATCCGCGTGTCGGTGGTTCGAATCCGCCTCCGGGCACCATCCGATCTTCCCTCACGACAGTTTCAGAAAACCGGCACGCCTGTCCGTGGCTCTCAAGCTTGCATCTTTAGAAGTAGGCGGATAGAGCTAGCCCAATTTCGATTTTCGAGGGGCATCCCGTGGCATTCATCACCAGATTATCCGCTTTCGTCGGCCGGACCTTCGCGGTCTGGGTCATCCTCTTCGCCGTGCTGGGCTTTTTCTTTCCCGACGTCTTCAAGCATCTGACGCCCTTCATCGCCCTGCTGCTCGGCATCATCATGTTCGGCATGGGCCTGACGCTTTCGCTCGACGATTTCCGCGCATTGATAAAGCGCCCGTTCGAGGTCGCCATCGGCGTCATCGCGCATTTCTTCATCATGCCCGTGCTCGCCGTCATCCTGACCCGTGTCATCCCCATGTCGCCGGAAGTGGCGGCGGGCGTCATCCTCGTCGGCTGCTGCCCCGGAGGCACCTCCAGCAACGTCATGACCTATCTCGCCAAGGGCGACGTGGCGCTCAGCGTGGCCTGCACCAGCGTGACGACGCTGGCCGCCCCCATCGTGACGCCGTTCCTCGTCTGGCTCCTCGCCAGCCAGTATCTTCCCGTCGATCCGTTCGCAATGTTCGTCAGCATCCTTCAGGTGATCCTGCTGCCGCTGGTGCTCGGCTTCATCGTCCAGAAACTGATGCCCGGCGTGGTGAAAGCCTCCATGCCGCTCCTGCCGATCGTCAGCGTGATCGGCATCGTGCTGATCGTCGCGGCGGTCGTGGGCGCGAGCAAGGGCGCGATCGCCAGTTCCGGCCTGCTGATCTTCCTGATCGTCGTGCTGCATAACGGTTTCGGCTATCTGTTCGGCTATTTCACCGCCAAGCTGTTCGGCCTGAACCTGCCCAAGCGCAAGGCGCTGGCCATCGAGGTGGGGATGCAGAACAGCGGGCTGGGCGCGGCACTCGCCACCGCCTATTTCTCGCCCGTCGCCGCCGTGCCGAGCGCAATCTTCAGTGTCTGGCACAACATATCGGGCGCGACCATCGCCAATTATTTCTCCGCCCGGACGGAAGAAGAAACGACCGAGACTACCCCGCTGAAGGCAGGATAGACGGTACACATTCCGCGCCCACGCGGCGCGGACCGTCCATATATAAGAGGATATTCATGCTCTGGACCCTGTTCGGCATTCTTTCCGGCGCCTGCATCGCCATTCAGGCGCCGATCAATGCTGCCCTGTCGCGCGGGCTTGGCTCACCCGTCACGGCGGCGGCCATTTCCTTCCTTGCGGGTGCGATCATCCTTGCCATTGTCGCCACCGCCACCGCAAAACTGACGGGCGCAACACCCGCTTTCAGCGTGCCGCCGCTCTGGCTCTATGCGGCCGGCGGCTTTCTCGGCTGCTTCTACGTGACCACTTCGATCCTGCTCACGCCGCGCATCGGGGCGGCGGCGGTGATGGGGCTGGCCGTGGCGGGGCAATTGACGGCCGGCCTGCTCGCCGACCGCTTCGGCTTCATGGGCGTCGCCGTGCGCGAGATCACAGCAGGGCGCATCGCCGGCGCGGCGCTGCTTCTCACCGGCGCGCTGATGATCCGTTTCCTTTAGAGCGGTTCCCGTTTTCACGGAACCGTTCTATCTCTTTGTTTTTACGCATTATCCTGACGCATCGGAGCAGGTTCAGACATCAGTCCGGTGGACTGATGTCCCTGCGGAGGCGCTTCGCACTTTTGCTGGAAATGCTCCAATGAAAACGCCGCCCTCCGGGCGGCGCCGAAAAGTCAGATTTCGCGGCTGGCCGCTTCCAGAAGCGTCCAGACGTGATCGGCGAAGGAGTTCCACACCTCGATCCGGTAGCGGTCGGCGGCTTCCTTCAAGAGGATGATCTGCACGCGGTCGAAGATGGTGCGCGCGGCTCCCGGGGCCGGCATGGAGGCGAGGTCCAGCGGCGAGGCGGCGTTGAGCAGCCATTCCGCCTTCGGGCCCTCGATCACGATGCCCAGTTCGCGGTGGCTGACCTCGACCAGACTGTGCGGATCGGTCTCGTAGAGCTTGGCGAAAGCCTCGACCACGGCGGGGGCCTTGGCCTCGCCGGTGCGGATGAACCATTCGTCCGGCCCGATGCAGGCGGCCGAGACGTCGCCCGTCTCGATAAGGCCGCCGATCTTGGGCGGCAGGGCAGCGCCGAGCGCCTTTTCGGCCAGGGCCAGCTTTTCCGGGGCGATACGCAGGACGAAGCGGGCGCAGTCGGCGGCGGAGCGGACATCGAGACGGCCGGTAATGGCGATCGTCCGGTTCGCGAAGGGGTTGATCTGTTGCAGCATGACGCGATCCTTATCCGTTCAGCTTCTTGCCTTCGGGGTCGTAGAAGACCAGCCCGGTGACTTCCGCCTCGTGCACGCTACCGTCCGGCATCGGCATGTAGAGGGTCTGGCCCATGCGATCCTTGCCGCCGGAAACGAGCGCCATGGCGAAGGACCGGCCGAGCGTCTCGCTCCAGTAGGACGAGGTGACGTGGCCCAGCATGGTCATCGGCACGGCCTGCTTCGGGTCGGCGACGATCTGCGCGCCTTCCTCCAGCACCAGTTTCGGGTTCTTGGGCAGAAGGCCGACCAGATGCTTGCGGTCCTTCTTCTGCATGTCGGGCCGCGCCAGCGAGCGCTTGCCGACGAAATCCGGCTTCTGCTTGCCGATGGCCCAGCCGAGCGCGGCGTCGTCCGGCGTCACCGTGCCGTCGGTGTCCTGACCGACGATGATGTAGCCCTTCTCGGCGCGCAGGACGTGCATGGTCTCAGTGCCGTAGGGCGTGATGCCGTATTGCTTGCCGGCTTCATAGAGCGCCTTCCACAGCGCGAGACCGTAGCGGGCGGGCACGTTGATCTCGAAGCCCAGCTCGCCGGTGAAGCTCATGCGGAACAGCCGCGCGGGCGTGCCGAGGAACTTGCATTCGGCCACCGACATATGCGGGAAGGCCTCGTCGGAAATGTCGACGCCCTCCACCATCGGCTCGATCAGCCTGCGCGCATTGGGGCCGTTGAGCGCCACGGTCGCCCATTGCTCGGTGGTCGAGGTCAGCGACACGCGCAGCTCGGGCCATTCGGTCTGGAGATAGTCCTCCATCATGTTGAGCACACGCGCCGCGCCGCCGGTCGTCGTGGTGACGTGGAAGCGGTCCTGCGAGAGGCGGCCGACGACGCCGTCGTCGCGGATGAAGCCGTCTTCGCCCAGAAGCAGGCCGTAGCGGCAGCGGCCGACGCCGAGCTTGGTCCACGGATTGGTGTACATGCGGTTCATGAATTCGGCAGCGTCCGGCCCGACCACCTCGATCTTGCCGAGCGTCGAGGCGTCGAAGATGCCGAGCGATTCGCGCACCGCCTTGCATTCGCGCGCCACGGCCTTGTGCATGTCCTCGCCCGCCTTGGGGAAGTACCATGCGCGCCGCCACAGCGACACCGGCTCGAAGGCCGCGCCCTGCTCTTCCGCCCATGGGTCGATGGGCGTCTTGCGCGTCACGTCGAACAGTTTGCCGCGGTTATAGCCGCAGAACGCGCCAAAGGTGGTCGGTGTATAGGGCGGGCGGAAGGTGGTGAGGCCCACCTTCGGCGCGGGACGGCTCAGGGCGTCGGAGGCGACGGCGAGACCGTTGATGTTCGACGTCTTGCCCTGATCGGTCGCCATGCCGTTGGTGGTGTAGCGCTTGATGTGCTCGATGGAGCGGAAGCCCTCGCGCACGGCCAAACGGATGTCCTTGGCGGTGACGTCGTTCTGGAAATCGAGGAAGGCCTTGGCCTTGCCCGGATCGCGGTCGGTCGGCAATTCGCGGCAACTCACGCCCGTGCAGACGAAATCGCCGGCCACCGCGTAGTCGCCGGCCTTGGCCTTGTAGCCCGCGTCGTTGGCCGCAGCCGCGCCGCATTGCGCGCCCTCGCGGATGGCGGCGTCGAGGTCGAAATGGCCGTTGCCCGCGCCGGCGACGCGGCTTTCCTCGGTGCGCTCGCCCGGAAGGTAGATCTGGCGTTCCTCGTCCCAGACCAACTGGCCCTTGGTGTGCGAGAACAGATGCACGCTCGGGTTCCAGCCGCCCGACATCAGCACCACGTCGCAGGCGATGGTGCGCGCCGCGCCCACCTTACCACCCGTCACGGGATTGACCCGGATGGAGGAGACGCGCAGGCGGCCGCTCGTGCCGGTGGCGGTCCAGCCGGTCAGCACCTCGATGCCAAGCATGCGGGCGCGGTCGACGAGGCCGGCCGGAACGGACGGACGGATATCGACGATGGCCGGCACGTTGACGCCCGCCATCTTGAGGTCGAAGGCGGCGAGCCAGGCAGAATCGTGCGAAGTGACGACCACCGCCGTCTTGCCGACGCGCACGCCGTAGCGGTTGAGATAGGTGCGCGCAGCACCCGCCAGCATGACGCCGGGGCGGTCGTTGCCGGCGAAGACCAGCGGCTTTTCGATCGCCCCTTGCGCCAGCACGACCTGCTTGGCGCGCACGCGCCACATGCGTTCGCGCGGGGCGTCGGCGGCGGGGTGCGGCAGATGGTCGGTCAGGCGCTCGCACAGGCCGAGCATGTTCTGGTGATAATAGCCGATGGCGGTGGTGCGCGGCAGAAGCGTGACGTTCGGATTGGCTTCGAGCGCCGCCAGCGTTTCCTTCAGCCAGTCCCAGCTCGCGCGGCCGTTGATGACCGGCTCCGGCTCGGACAGGAGCGAACCGCCCATTTCCGCCTGCTCGTCGCAGAGCATTACCTTCGCGCCGCTCTTCGCGGCTTCGAGCGCTGCGGCCAGACCGGCGGGACCGGCGCCGACCACCAGCACGTCGCAATAGGCATAGCGGCTGGCATAGGTGTCGGGGTCGATTTCGGTCGGCGACTTGCCGAGGCCGGCGGCCCCACGGATGAAGGGCTCGTAGACCTTGGTCCAGAAGCTCTTCGGCCACATGAAGGTCTTGTAGTAGAAGCCCGCCGAGAAGAACATGTAGAGCGCGTCGTTGACCGCGCCGACGTCGCGCTTCAGCGACGGCCAGTGGTTCTGGGTCTCGACTTTGAGGCCGTCATAAAGCTCCAGCACCGTGGCGCGGGTGTTCGGCTCGGTACGGCCGGGTCCGCGTGAGACGCCCATCAGCGCATTCGGCTCCTCGGAGCCGGCGGAGAGGATGCCGCGCGGGCGGTGATATTTGAACGACCGGCCGGCCAGATGCTGGCCGTTGGCGAGCATGGCCGAAGCGAGCGTGTCGCCCTCGAAGCCGCCGAAGGTTTCGCCGTTGAAGGTGAACCGCACCGATTTGGCGTAATTGACGCGGCCTTTGCCGTTGACGCGCATCTCGCTCATCATTTCGTCTCCTGCGCCGCGAGTTCGGCCTCGGTGGGGCGCGGCTGGCCGGCCTTATAGGTCATCACGAATTTGTCGCTTACCGTGTCGCGCACGGCGTTGAAGAAACGGCCGCAGCCGTTGATGTGCCGCCAGCGCTCGAAATGGGTGCCGCGCGGATTGGAGCGGACGAAGAGGAAGTCGCGCCATTCGTCGTCGGTCAGCGCGGACGGATCGGCCGGGCGCGCGATATGGGCCTCGCCCGCATAGGCGAATTCGAGTTCGGGGCGTTCCATGTCGCAATAGGGGCAACGGATCAGAAGCATGGCAAATAATCCTTAGTGCGCAACCGCCGCCGCAGCGGCTTCGTCGATCAGGCGGCCGGTCCTGAAGCGGTCGAGCGTGAACGGCGCGTTGATCCAGTGCGGCTCGTCGCGGGCGATGGTGTGGGCGAAGACATGGGCCGAGCCGGGCGTGGCCTTGAAGCCGCCGGTGCCCCAGCCGCAATTGACGTAGAGGCCCGCGACCGGCGTCTTGCCGATGATCGGCGAGCGGTCGGGCGTGACGTCGACGATGCCGCCCCATTTGCGCAGCATGCGCATGCGGGTGAAGATCGGGAACACCTCGCAGATCGCCGCCAGCGTGTGCTCGATCAGCGGCAGGCCGCCGCGCTGGCTGTAGGAGACGTACTGGTCGGTGCCGGAGCCGATAACCAGCTCGCCCTTGTCGGACTGGCTGAGATAGGCGTGCACCGTGTTGGACATGACCACGCAGGGGAAGATCGGCTTGACCGGCTCGGAGACGAGCGCCTGAAGCGGGAAGCTTTCCAGCGGCATGCGCACGCCGGCGCTGTCCATGACGACGGAGGTGGAGCCGGCGGCGGAGACGCCCACCTTCCTGGCCTTGATGAAGCCGCGCGGCGTGTCGACGCCGGTGACGCGGCCCGAAGCGTCGCGGCGGATGGCCGTGACCGGGCAGTTCTGGATGATGTCGACGCCCCGCGCCGCCGCGCCGCGGGCGTAGCCCCACGCCACCGCGTCGTGGCGGGCCACGCCGCCGCGCCGCTGCAAGGTGGCGCCCACCACCGGATAGCGTGCGTCGGGCGAAATGTTGAGCGGCGGGCAATATTCCTTGGCCTGCTCCGGCGTCATCCACTCATTGTCGATGCCGTTGAGGCGGTTGGCGTGGATGTGACGCTTGAAGCTCTGCACGTCGTGCACCGTGTGCGCCAGCATCATCACGCCGCGCTGCGAGAACATGACGTTGTAGTTCAGCTCCTGGCTGAGCCCCTCCCAGAGCTTCACCGCGTGCTCGTAGAGATGCGCGCTCTCGTCATAGAGATAGTTGGAGCGGATGATGGTGGTGTTGCGGCCGGTGTTGCCGCCGCCGAGCCAGCCCTTCTCGATCACCGCGACATTGGTGATGCCATGCTCCTTGGCGAGGTAATAGGCGGCGCCCAGGCCGTGGCCGCCCGCGCCGACGATGATCACGTCATATTCGGCCTTGGGTTGGGCGTCGGGCCATTGCGGCTCCCAGTTCTTGTTGCCGGAAAGCGCGTTCTTGACGACAGCAGCGATTGAAAAACGGGACATGAAAAACCACCGGTTCCGCGGCTCCGGCGCGGATGGCCAGACCCTGTTTCGTCTTTTGTATTGGCTTGCGCGAAAAGCCGACAGCAGGCTTGCGTCATCGGACACCCAAAATACGACATCACCACCATTTCGCGACATTGACGCAGCGAAAAGCCGGAGCTCCCGACGGTCCCCTGACAGTCCGTTGTCAGGAAGTGCGCCGCGCGGCGGTTTCCTTTCGGTTTTTGCGCTATAGTTTAACCGGAACGGACCGACCCACGAGCCACAAGGTGATGACGATGTCTTGCAAGAGCCTTCTCACCGGAGCCGCCCTGGCGTTCTCCATCCTCGCTGCCCCGCCTGCCTTCGCGGCGGATAAACCGGTGGTGGTCTCCTCCAAGATCGACACGGAAGGCGGGGTGCTGGGCAACATCATCCTCGCCGTGCTGAACGCCCACGGCGTCAAGACCTCCGACCGCATCCAGCTTGGCGCGACGCCGGTGGTGCGCAAGGCGATCATAGCGGGCGAGATCGACATCTATCCCGAATATACCGGCAACGGGGCTTTCTTCTTCAACAAGGCGGACGATCCGTTGTGGAAGGACGCCGCCAAGGCCTATGAGACGGTGAAGAAGCTCGATTACGACGCCAACAAGATCGTCTGGCTGTCGCCCTCTCCCGCCAACAACACATGGGGCGTGGCGGTGCGCAAGGACGTGGCGGAGGCCAACAAGCTGAAAAGCTTCAGCGATTTCGGCAAATATGTCGCCGGCGGCGGCAAGATCGTGCTGGCGGCTTCGGCGGAATTCGTCAATTCGGCGGCGGCGCTGCCGGCCTTCCAAACCGCCTACGGCTTCACGCTCAAGCCCGACCAGTTGATCACGCTGTCGGGCGGCGACACGGCGGCCACCATCGCCGCCGCCGCCAACCAGACCAACGGGGCCAACGCCGCGATGGTCTACGGCACCGACGGCGGCATTGCGCCGTCCGGTCTGGTGGTGCTCGACGACGACAAGCATGTGCAGCCGGTCTACCAGCCGACGCCGATCATCCGCGAGGCGGTGCTGAAGGAGCACCCGAAGATCGGGGATTGGCTGAAGCCGGTGTTCGAGAAGCTCGACCTCACCACCTTGCAGGAACTGAACGGGCGCGTGCAGCTTGGCGGCGAACCGGCCAAGGCTGTGGCCGAGGACTTTCTCAAGAAAAACGGCTTTGTGAAATAGGCCGGGCCTTGGCCGTCTCGCAAACAGAGTCCCTGTCGAGACCGGCGGCCGGCCGGCTGGACAGGCTCGGCGTGGTCATCGCCGCGCTGGTTCTGGGCGCGGGTTTCCTGCCCTTCGCCGTCTTCCGTCCCAACCGCATCGCGCCGGGTCAGGGAAAGCTCCTGTTCGACGCGCTGCCGTTGGACACGGCGCTGCCGGTCGCCGGCATGGCGTTAGCGGCGGCGCTCGTCGCGCTGCTGCGCTGTCCGGCGGGGTGGCGGCTTTTGGCCAGTTTCTGCGGCCTCGCCGCCGCGGCGGTCGGCGTCGGACTGGCGGCCACGCATCTGACCGCGGCCGAAAACCCCTATGCGCGCGTCTCGCCCGGCGCCGGCTTCTGGCTGGCGCTGTTCGCCTTCACGCTTCTGTCGACCGACAGCCTTGTGCGGCTCAACGCCCGGCCCCTCATGCGGCTCGCGCTTCTGGCCGGGGCGGCGCTTCTCCTGTGGCTGCTGCTCGCCTCGGGCCTGTGGGACCAGATTTCCTTCATGAAGGAATATCGAAGCCGCGCCGACACGTTCTGGACCGAAGCCGGGCGGCATGTCACGCTGGCGCTGGGCTCGCTCGCCGCGGCCATCCTCGTCGGCGTGCCGCTCGGCCTCCTGTGCCACCGCCTGCCGCGGCTCAGGAACGCCGTGCTGAACGGGCTCAACATCGTGCAGACCGTGCCGTCCATGGCGCTGTTCGGGCTTCTGATCGCGCCGCTCGGCTGGCTGGCGGCGCATGCGCCCTTCCTCGCCGCGCTCGGCCTCAGCGGCATCGGCGCGGCCCCCGCCTTCGTGGCGCTGTTCCTCTATTCGCTGCTGCCTATCGTAGCCAACACCGTGGCGGGGCTGGCCGGGGTGCCCGCGCCCGTCACCGACGCCGCGCGCGGCATGGGCATGACGCGGCTGCAAAGGCTGGCGCAGACCGAGTTTCCGCTGGCCTTTCCGGTCATCCTCACGGGCGTTCGCATCGTCATGGTGCAGAATATCGGCCTCACCACCATCGCCGCGCTGATCGGCGGCGGCGGCTTCGGCACCTTCGTGTTCCAGGGCGTGGGCCAGACGGCGATGGACCTCGTGCTGCTCGGCGCTCTGCCGACCGTGCTCCTCGCCTTCGCCGCCGCCGTCACGCTCGACGCGGCCATCGAACTCTCCCGGAAGGGCATGGCCGCATGATCGAATTCGACCATATCTCCAAGCATTACAACGGCCGCGCGGCGGTGGACGACGTCAGTTTCTCCGTCGCCCCGCATTCGATCACGGCCATCGTCGGCACGTCCGGCTCCGGCAAGACGACGCTGCTGCGCATGGTCAACCGGCTGGTGGAGCCGAGCGGCGGCGACATCCGCATCGACGGGCATAGCAACCGCAGCGTCGCCGGCTACCGGCTGCGGCGCGGCATCGGCTATGTGATCCAGCAGCACGGGCTTTTTCCGCATCGCACGGTGGCGGAGAACATCGCCACCGTGCCGGCGCTGCTCGGCTGGAGCAAGGCGCGGCGCGCGGCGCGGGTGGACGAATTGCTGGCGCTGTTCCAGCTCGAGCCCGACCAGTATCGCGACCGCTTCCCGCACGAATTGTCGGGCGGGCAGCAGCAGCGCGTCGGCGTGGCCCGCGCGCTCGCCGCCGGGCCGAACATCCTTTTGATGGACGAGCCTTTCGGCGCGCTCGATCCCGTCATCCGCGCCACGGCGCGGGAAGAATTGAAGGCGATCCAGCGCCGCGTCGGGGCGACAGTGCTGCTCGTCACCCACGACATGGAGGAGGCCATCGCGCTCGGCGACCATATCGCGGTGATGGACGGCGGCAAGCTGCTGCAATTCGGCACGCCGGCGGAAATCCTCGGCCATCCCGACAGCGCCTTCGTGGAAAGGCTGGTCGGCGCGGACGAGCGTCCGTTCCGGCTGCTCTCGCTGGCCGACCTTTCCGAGGTGGTGCAGCCGGGCGCGGCGGCGGGCGAGCCGCTCGCCGTCACCGCGACCCGGCGCGACGCGCTGGCCGAGCTTCTGTGGTCGGGACGGCGGGCGCTGCCGGTCGAGGACGCGCAGGGCAAGCCGCTCGGACAGGTGACGTTGGAAGCCCTCGTCGCCGATGCACGGCGGCCGGCATGAGGGCCGCCCTGCCCCGGCTCGTCCTGTTCGCCGTGCTGGCGCTGTTTTTGTGGCGGCCGCACTGGTTCGAGCCGCTGTTCCGGCCCTTGACGGAAGACGGCGCGCCAGCGATCTACGACCGCGCCAGCCTGCTGACGCTGACCCTGCGGCATCTGGCGCTGGTGGCGGCGGCCACGCTCGCCTCCGCCGTGCTCGCCATCGCCATGGCGGTGGCGGTCAGCCGCAGACAGGGAGCGGAGTTCCTGCCGCTGTCGCGCAGTCTGGTCAATATCGGCCAGACCTTTCCGCCCGTCGCGGTGCTGGCGCTGGCGGTGCCGATCTTCGGCTTCGGCAACGAGCCGACGCTGATCGCGCTGTTTCTCTACGGCCTGCTGCCGATCTTTGAAAACACGCTGACGGCGCTGACCACATTGCCGCCGCCGGTGATGGAGGCGGCGCGCGGCATGGGCATGACGGGGACGCAGCGTCTGTTGCGGGTGGAGCTGCCGCTGGCGCTGCCGGTGATTCTGGCCGGCGTGCGGCTTTCCGCCGTCATCGGGCTCGGCACCGCCACCATCGGCTCGACGGTGGCGGCGAGCACGCTGGGCGAGGTCATCATCGCCGGGCTCATCTCCAACAATCTCGCCTTCGTGCTGCAAGGCGGGCTGGTGGTGGCGGCGCTGGCGGTGCTGGTCTTCGACGCCTTTCAGGCGCTGGAGCGGCATCTGGCGCGCCGGTGCGGCGCGGCCTATATCCAGTGAAAGACACCGGAGAAACGGACATGAACATCGGTCAGGCCGCCGCCGCATCGGGCATATCGGCCAAGATGATCCGCCATTACGAATCCATCGGCCTCGTCGAGGAAGCCGGGCGCACCGCCGCCGGCTATCGCGTCTATACGGCGCGCGACGTGGAGACGCTGCGCTTCATCCGCCGCAGCCGCGACCTCGGCTTCCCGGTCGAGCAGATCCGCGCGCTGCTGTCGCTGTGGCGCGACCGCAACCGCGCCTCGGCCGACGTCAAGGAGGTGGCGCTGCGCCATGTGGAGGAGTTGGAGGCCAAGATGCGCCAGTTGCAGGAAATGGCCGACACGCTGAAGCACCTCGCCAATCATTGCCACGGCGACGACCGCCCCGACTGCCCGATCATCGGCCGGCTGGCGGAAGGCTGCGAGGAGCCGGGACCGGCCCCGCGCAAGGGCCGGCTGCTGCATGGAAGCCTGTGAGCCTCAAAGCACGCTCTTGAACCGCCTCAGCCGCAAGGCATTGGAAAGCACGAAGACGCTCGACAATGCCATGGCCGCCGCCCCCAGAACCGGCGACAGCAGCGTGCCGGTGAAGGGATAGAGCACCCCGGCGGCAATCGGGATCAGCGCCACATTGTAGGCGAATGCCCAGAACAGGTTTTCACCGATATTGCGGATCGTCGCCCGCGATATGGCGATGGCATTGACCACGCCGCGCAGGTCTCCCGACATCAACACCACGTCGGCGCTTTCGATGGCGATATCCGTGCCGGTGCCGATGGCGATACCGACATCGGCGGCGGCGAGCGCCGGCGCGTCGTTGATGCCGTCACCGACGAAGGCGACGCGCTTGCCGTCCGAACCGAGCCGCTTCAGCGCCTCCACCTTGCCGTCAGGCAGCACTTCCGCCACCACCTCGTCTATGCCGAGGCGCTTTGCGATGGCCTCGGCCGTGCGGCGGTTGTCGCCGGTGATCATCGCCACCCGTAATCCCAGACCGTGCAGGGCGGCGATGGCGGCGGGCGTCGTCTCCTTGACCGGATCGGCGACAGTGAGGATTGCCGCGAGCTTTCCATCTACCGCCGCATAGAGCGGCGACTGGCCCTCGTCGCCGAACCGCTTCGCATCCTCAGTGAAGGCCGTGACGTCAAGGCCGAGCTTCGCCATGTAGCGGTCCGCGCCGATGGCGACCGCATGGCCGGAAACCGTGCCCCCGAGACCGAAACCCGGCACGGATTCGAAACCGGAGACGGCTTCCGGCACCAGCCCCTTCTCCTTCGCCGCCGCCACGACGGCTTCCGCGATGGGATGCTCGGAGCGCGCCTCGACGGCGGCGACCAGCGCCAGCACTTCATCGGCATCGAACCCTTCGGTTACGGCGAAATGCGCCAGTGCCGGCTTGCCCTTCGTCAGCGTGCCGGTCTTGTCGACCGCGATCACGGAAGCGTCGCGCATGGTCTGCAACGCATCGCCGCGCCGGAACAGCACGCCGAACTCCGCCGCGCGGCCGGTACCGACCATGATCGAGGTCGGCGTAGCCAGCCCCATGGCGCAGGGGCAGGCAATGATGAGCACGGCGATGGCGTTGACCAGCGCATAGCCCAGCATCCCCGTGCCACCGAAGATCAGCCAGACGAAAAAGGTGATCGCCGCAGCGGCCATGACGGCGGGCACGAACCAGCCCGTCACCCTGTCCACCAGCGCCTGAATGGGCAATTTGTCGGCCTGCGCATCCTCGACCATGCGGATGATCTGCGCGATCACCATGTCGCTCCCGACCTTGGTGGCGCGGAAGGTGAAGGCGCCCGTGCCATTGACGGTGCCGCCGACCACCTCCGCGCCTTTCTCCTTGACGACGGGAACCGGCTCGCCGGTGATCATGGATTCGTCGACATAGGACGAACCCTCCACCACCGCGCCATCGACCGGCACTTTCTCGCCGGGGCGCACCTGCACCAGATCGCCGGGGCGCACGGCCTCCAGCGGCAAGTCCACGGCCACGCCGTCGCGCACGACGCGGGCGGATTTCGCCTGCAACCCGACCAGATGGCCGATGGCAGCACTCGTGCGGCCCTTGGCGCGCGCCTCCAGCCAGCGACCGATCAGGATCAGCGTGACGATGACCGCCGCCGCCTCGAAATAGACGTTCACCGTGCCTTCCGGCAGCACGCCGGGCAGGAAGGTGGCGACCGCCGAAAAGCCCCATGCGGCCAGCGTGCCGACCACGACGAGCGAGTTCATGTCGGGCGCAAGGCGCAGCAACGCCGGAACGCCTTTTTTGAAGAAGCGCAGGCCCGGCCCGAACAGCACCAGCGTGGTGAGCACGAATTGCAGATACCAGCTGTTGCGCATGCCGATATGGTCCATGACGAACATGTGCATGGCCGGGATCATGTGCGATCCCATCTCCAGTACGAAGACCGGCACCGTGAGAACGGCGGCGGCGATGACGCTTCTCTTCAGTTCCGCCGCTTCCGCGTCGCGTCTGGCCGCAGGCGTTTCGGCGCTTGCGCCGGGTTGATCCTCCTGCTGGGGCTTCGCCTCGTAGCCGGCCTTGTGTACGGCCTCGACCACGGCGGGGAGGTCCGGCGCGCCACTGAAGGTCACATCGGCGCGCTCGGTGGCGAGGTTCACGGAAACCCTGTCCACGCCCGGCACCTTGGCGATGGCCTTTTCGACATTGCTGACGCAGGAGGCGCAACTCATGCCTTCGACCGGGATGGCGATGCTGGTGGGTCCGGGTTTTACGCCGGCTTTGACGATTGTGTTCATGGCGATCCCTTACGGCCCTTTCGGGCCACCTGAAAGATGCGGAAGCGAGAATTGCCCTATAAATAGGGTTTCCCATCGTTGGAAGGTCAAGACCCGAAGCCGTGTTCTTCACGCCCGGTTCTTCGCGCTTGACCCGCCTCCTGTTCGAGCCTATCTCTACAGCAGCAAAATTCGTTGGGGTGCCGCAAGGCTGAGAGACGCGATCCGCGTCGACCCATTGAACCTGATCCGGGTCATACCGGCGTAGGGAACGGAATTTGGCGCGTCTCGCACGGGGTCCCGCACCCCTTCCATGGCCGCTCGATTTCCGTTCGGAAAGAGAGACGGCCTGATGGACCATAGACGAGACTTCCCTCCCCAAGCGCAGCGGAGGGACGGCGCGACACCGATCGCCGTCACCATCGCCGGCTCGGATTCGGGCGGCGGCGCGGGAATTCAGGCCGACCTCAAGACCTTCTCCGCGCTCGGCGTCTATGGCGCGAGCGTGATCACCGCCGTTACCGCGCAGAACACGCGCACCGTCAGCGCCGTGCACGACGTTCCGGCGCAGATCGTGCGGGCGCAGATCGAGGCGGTGTTCGGCGACCTCGCCGTCGATGCGGTCAAGATCGGCATGGTGTCGGTGCCCGAAACCATCACGGCCATCGCCGAAGGCCTCGCCGGCTTTTCCGACCCGGTGGTGCTGGACCCGGTGATGGTGGCGAAATCGGGCGACCGGCTTTTGAGCGAGACGGCCATCGCCGCCTTGCGCGAAAGGCTGATCCCGCTCGCGACGCTTCTCACCCCCAACCGGCCGGAAGCGGCCTGTCTGCTGGACGCCGCGCCGGCGCGGAGCGACGCGGAAGCCGAGGAGCAGGGCCGCGCGCTCTTGAAACTCGGCGCGAAGGCGGTGCTGATGAAGGGCGGCCATGCGGAAGGCGCGGTCTGCGCCGATCTGCTCATCCGTCCCGACGCGCCGGCCCTGCGGCTGGAAGCGCCGCGCATCGCGACGAAGAACACCCACGGCACCGGCTGCACGCTGTCCTCGGCCATCGCGGCGGGGCTGGCCAAGGGGATGCCGCTCGAACAGGCGCTGGCCGAGGCGCATGGCTGGCTGCACGAGGCGATCCGCGCCGCCGACCGGCTGCATGTCGGCCACGGCCACGGGCCGGTGCATCATTTCCACACGCTGTGGGAGACGGTCTGATGCGGGTCGCGATCATCGGCGCGGGCGTGGCCGGACTGGCCACGGCGGCGGAGTTCACCGATCAAGGCCATGCGATCACCGTCGTCGCGCGCAGCCCGCGCATCGGCGCGGATTGCTGCTCATGGCTCGCGGGCGGCATGCTCGCTCCCTGGTGCGAGGGCGAAAGCGCCGAGGAGCCGGTGGTGCGGCTGGGGCAGGACGCCGTCGGCTGGTGGGAGCGGCACGTCTCCTGCGTCAGGCGCGAGGGCACGCTGGTGCTGTCGCATACGCGCGACATGAGCGAATTGCGCCGCTTCGCCCGCCGCACGGAGGCCTTCGAGACCGTCGACGCCGAACGCATCGACGCGCTGGAGCCGGACCTCGCCGGGCGCTTCCGGCAGGGCCTGTTCTTCGCCGGCGAAGGCCATCTCGATCCGCGCAAGGCGCTGGTGGAGCTGGCCGAAAACCTGCGCAAAAAGGGCGTCACCTTCCATCTCGGCATGGAGGCGAAGGACGCCGACATCGACGCCGATATCACCATCGACGCGCGCGGGCTTTCCGCCCGCGACGAACTGCCCGACCTGCGCGGCGTCAAGGGCGAGATGCTGGTGGTGCGCTCGCGCGACATCGACCTGCACCGCCCGGTGCGCCTCCTGCATCCGCGCATTCCGCTCTACATCGTGCCGCGCGGCGACGGCGTGCACATGATCGGCGCGACGATGATCGAGAGCGACCAGCGCGGCGCGATCAGCGTGCGCGCTGCGCTGGAGCTTCTGAGCGCCGCCTATGCGCTGCATCCGGGCTTCGGCGAGGCCGAGATACTGGAGACCGGCGTCGACGCGCGCCCGGCCTTTCCCGACAACCTGCCTCGCGTGCGCCGGAAAGGAAACACCATCTTCGTCAACGGCCTTTACCGGCACGGCTTCCTCCTGTCGCCGGCGGTGGCGCGCGCCGCCGTGGCGGCCGCGACCGAGCCGGAAACCGCAACCGAACTTGTGGAGATATTGCCATGAACATCGTTTTGAACGGCGAGGTTCAGCAGACCGCCGCCGCCGACCTCGCGGCGCTGCTCGCCGAAATCGAACTGGACGAGGCGGTGGTCGCCACCGCGCTCAACGGCGACTACGTGCCGGCGGAAGACCGCGCCGCGACCGCGCTTCGCGACGGCGACCGGATCGAAGTGCTCGCCCCGATGCAGGGAGGCTGACATGCTGGAATTCTACGGGAAAACTTTTGAAAGCCGCCTGTTGCTCGGCACGGCGCAGTACCCCTCGCCAGCCATCCTTGCCGACGCGGTGCGCGCGTCGGGCTGCGGCATCGTCACCGTCTCGCTCAGGCGCGAGAGCGGCGAGGCGCGCGCGGGACAGGATTTCTGGGCGCTGATCCGCGAGCTTGGCGTCGCCGTTCTGCCCAACACCGCAGGCTGCCACACGCCGCGCGAGGCGGTGACCACGGCGAAAATGGCGCGCGAGGTGTTCGGCACCAACTGGATCAAGCTCGAAGTGATTGGCGATCACGACACGCTGCAACCCGACCCCTTCGGGCTGGTCGAGGCGGCGCGGGCGCTGTGCGACGACGGTTTCGAGGTGTTTCCCTATATGAACGACGACCTCGTGGTGGCGGAAAAGCTGCTGGGGGCGGGCTGCAAGGTGCTGATGCCGTGGGGCGCGCCGATCGGCTCCGGGCGCGGGCTGAACAACCCCTATGCGCTCAAAACCATGCGCGCGCATTTCCCCGACATTCCGCTGGTGGTGGACGCCGGCGTCGGCGTGCCGTCGCATGCGGCGGCGGCGATGGAGATGGGCTTCGACGCCGTGTTGCTCAACACGGCGGTGGCGAAGGCCGGCGACCCTGCGGCCATGGCGCGCGGCTTCGCGCTCGCCATTCAAGCCGGGCGGCTCGCCTATGAGGCCGACCCGATCGAGGCGCGCGACATGGCCGCGCCCTCCACTCCCCTCATCGGAAAGGCGTTTCTGTAATGGCTCTCGATCCCTTCTATCCGATCTTCGACAGCGCGGCGTGGCTGGAGCGCATGGTTCCGCTCGGCGTGAAGCTGGTGCAGTTGCGCGTCAAGGACAAAACGGAGGCGGAACTGCGCGCGGAGATCCGCGCCGCGCGCGCCGTCTGCGCCGCCCATGGCTGCCAGCTCATCGTCAACGACTACTGGAAGCTGGCGCTGGACGAAGGCTGCGACTTCATCCATCTCGGGCAGGAAGATCTCGACGCGGCCGATCTCGACGCCATCGCCAGGGGCGGCTTGAAGCTCGGCGTCTCCAGCCACGACCCCGACGAACTCGACCGAGCGCTGGCCGTAAAGCCGGATTACGTGGCGCTCGGCCCGGTCTATCCGACCATCCTCAAGAAGATGAAATGGCATGAGCAGGGCCTGCCCCGCCTCGGCGAATGGAAGGCGCGGCTGGGCGCGATCCCGCTGGTCGGCATCGGCGGCATGAGCGTCGAGCGCGCGCCCGGTGTGTTCGAGGCCGGCGCGGATATCGTCTCGGTCGTGACCGACATCACCCTCAACGCCGACCCGGAAGCCCGTGTTCGGGAATGGATTGCAATCACCCGCCCTTACGCTAAAGCCTGACAAGGATGTAACCCCATGAAAAAGCTGCTTCTGGCCTCGCTTTTCGCCATCGCCGCCGCCTCGCCGGCGCTCGCCGCCGACAAGCTGAAGCTGATCCTCGACTGGTATGTGAACCCGGACCACGGACCGATCATCGTCGCCGACAAGCTCGGCTACTTCAAGGACGCCGGGCTGGACGTGGATATCGTCGCCCCCGCCGACGCCTCGACGCCGTCCAAGATGGTGGCGGCCGGGCAGGCCGATCTCGCCGTCTCCTACCAGCAGCAGGTGCATCTGCAAGTGCATCAGGGTCTGCCGCTGATCCGCGTCGGCACCCTGATCGACTCGCCGCTCAACTGCCTGCTGACCCGCGACGACGGCTCGGTGAAGGACATCGCCGACCTCAAGGGCAAGAAGATCGGCTTTTCGGTGGCGGGTGTGGAGGAATCGCTGCTCGGCACCATTCTGGGCCAGCACGGGCTGAAGCTTTCCGACGTGGAACTGGTCAACGTCAATTTCTCGCTCGCGCCGGCGCTGATGTCGAAGCAAGTCGACGCCGTCATCGGCGCTTATCGCAATGTGGAATTGAACCAGATGGCCGCCGAAGGCGTTCCCGGCAAGTGCTTCGACGTGGAGGAGGAAGGCGTGCCGGCCTATGACGAGTTGGTCTATGTCGCCAATCCGCAGAAGCTCGACAAGGCGGAGCGGGACAAGATTTCCCGCTTTCTCGCCGCGACCGAAAAGGCCGCGCAATATATCGTCAATCACCCGAACAAGAGCTTCAGCATCTTCGCCTCCTACAGCACGGAACTGAACGACGATCTGAATAAGCGCGAATGGAAGGACACGGTCGCCCGCTTCTCGCGCTCGCCGGCCGGCCTCGATTACGGGCGCTGGAGCCGCTACGAGGCCTATCTGAAGAAACAGGGCCTCGTGCCTTCCATCCTGCCGGTGGAGAAGCTCGCCATCGACGTGAACGCGCCGGAGGCGAAGCCGTGATGGAGCCGCATTTCTCGTCCGAACTCTTCACCCGCCTGCGCGCGGCGACGCTTGCCGACTGGAAGCCCTATGTCGAGCACGAATTCGTGCGCCGGCTCGGCGACGGCACGCTGCCCAAGGCGGCTTTCCTGCATTATCTCAAGCAGGATTACGTCTATCTGCATCACTACGCCCGCGCATGGGCGCTGGGCGTGGTGAAGGCCGCGACCCTGCCCGAAACCCGGCTTTGCGCCGACACCATGCACCGGCTGGCCCATGCCGAACTGCCGCTGCATGTCGGCGTCTGCGCCCGCGAGGGCATAAGCGAGGAAGAGCTTTACGCAACGCGCGAGGAGCCGGAAAACCTCGCCTATACGCGCTATGTGCTCGATTGCGGCCAGTCGGGCGATTTCCTCGACCTCATCACCGCGCTCGTGCCCTGCGCGCACGGCTATGGCGAGATCGGCCTGCGGCTTTCCGCCGTCGCCGCGCCCGGCACGCCCTATCGCGAATGGATCGACACTTATTCCGGCGAAGGCTATCAGGCCATGTGCCACACGGTCGGAAAGCTGTTCGATCAGGCGGCGAAGGACCGCATCGGCGCGAGTTTCGAGAAAAGCCCGCGCTGGCCGCGCCTGTGCGAAATCTTCGCCACCGCCAGCCGCCTCGAAAGCGATTTCTGGCAGATGGGGTTGAAGGCTGTCTGAAGAATGACCAACCCGCTCCAGTCCCGCTCCCGCATGAGACGCATCGTCGACGGAATCCTGTCGGCGGCGGCGGCGGTTGCGCTGTGGCAGGCGGTGGTGACGCTGGCGGGAACGCCGCGCTTCATCCTGCCCGGCCCGCTGGACGTGTTCCATGCGCTCATCGGCAATGCGGCGCTGATCGCCGACAATGCCGCCGCCACCATCGGCGAGGTGCTGGGCGGGCTTTTCCTCGGCAGCTTCGTCGGCATCGTCACCGCGATCCTTCTGATGATGTCGCCGCTGGCGCAGCGCCTCGTCATGCCGGCCATGGTGTTCAGTCAGGCCATTCCGATCTTCGCGCTCGCCCCGATCCTGACGCTGTGGCTCGGCTACGGGCCGGCGTCCAAGATCGCCGTCACCGTGCTGATGATCTTCTTTCCGGTCGTCTCCACCTTCTTCGACGGGATGATGCGCACGGAGCGCAGCCTGATCGACGCGGCGGAAATCCTCGGCGCGGGGCGGATGGCGATCCTGTTCCGCATCCGCATTCCGGCGGCCTTTCCGGCGCTGGCCTCGGGCCTCAGCCTCGCCGCCGTCTACGCCCCCATCGGCGCGGTGGCGGGCGAATGGGTGGGCGCATCGAAGGGGCTTGGCTATCTGATGCTGCTCGCCAACGGCCGCGCCAAGGTAGACCTGATGTTCGCCTGCCTGTTCGTGCTGGCCGCCTTCACCATGCTGCTGCACGGCGTCATGTCCTATTTCGCGCACAAGCTCGCCGCCTGGCCGAAAAAAGCATGAAAAAACCGGCGGTCGCCCGCCGGTTTTTCCGGTTTGTCACCGCTATCAGGCCAGCGTATAGGCCGTCTTGACGGTGGTGTAGAATTCGGCGGCGTAGCGGCCCTGCTCGCGCGGGCCGAAGCTCGAACCCTTGCGGCCGCCGAACGGCACATGGAAATCCACGCCCGCCGTCGGCAGGTTGACCATCACCATGCCCGCTTCCGAATTGCGCTTGAAATGCGTGGCGTGTTTCAGGCTCGTCGTGCAGATGCCCGACGACAGGCCGTAGGCGGTGTCGTTGGCGGTGGCGAGCGCCTCGTCGTAATCTTTCACCCGGATGACGGCGGCGACCGGACCGAAGATTTCCTCGCGGCTGATGCGCATCCGGTTGGTGGCCTCGGTGAACAGCGCCGGCTGGAGATAGAAGCCCGGCGTCTCGCGGTTGAGGCGCTCGCCGCCGAAGGCAAGCTTCGCGCCTTCCTTGCGGCCGATCTCGATATAATCCATGTCCTGGCCGAGCTGGCTTTCGTCCACCACCGGGCCGATATGCGTGCCAGCCTTGAGCGCATTGTCGACCGTCACCGTCTTCAGCTTCTCGATGGCCGCGGCCACGAATTTGTCGTGGATGCCTTCGGTGACGATGATACGCGAGGAAGCCGTGCAGCGCTGGCCGGTGGAGAAGAAGGCCGAATTGACGACCGAGTCCACCGCCACGTTCAGATCGGCATCGTCCAGCACCACGACCGGGTTCTTGCCGCCCATCTCGAGCTGGAAGCGGCGGTTGTGCTCGATGGAGGCCGCGGCGACGCGCTTGCCGGTTCCGGTCGAGCCGGTGAAGGTGACGGCGTTGACGTCGGCGCTGTCGAGGATGGTCTGGCCGACCACCGAGCCCTTGCCCATGACGAGGTTCAGGACGCCCTTGGGCAGGCCGGCGCGATGGAGGATATCGACGATGGCGTGAGCGCAGCCCGGCACGAGATCGGCGGGCTTGAAGACGACGGTGTTGCCGTAGCAGAGCGCCGGCGCGATCTTCCAGGCCGGAATGGCGATGGGGAAGTTCCACGGGGTGATGATGCCGACCACGCCGACCGGCTCGCGCGTGATCTCGACGCCGATGCCCGGACGCGCCGACGGCAGGACCTCGCCGGCCAGCCGCAAGCACTCACCGGCGAAGAAGTCGAAGATCTGGCTGGCGCGGACGGTTTCGCCGATGCCCTCGGCCAGCGTCTTGCCTTCCTCGCGCGACAGCAGGCGGCCCAGTTCGTCCTTGCGGGCGAGGATTTCGTCGGCCGTCTTGCGCAGGATCGCGTGACGCTCCAGAATGCCCGAACGCGACCAGGCCGGGAAAGCTGCTTTCGCCGCCGCGATCGCTGCTTTCGTGTCCTCGGCGTTGGCGCGCGCATAGGTTCCAACCACGTCGTTGGTGTCGGACGGGTTGATGTTGGCGACGCCGTCGCCGCCCACCCATTCGCCCGCGATCAGGTTTTGATGTATCGTCATGTGAAACTCTCCCGTTGCCGGGCCGCCATGCGCGGCTCTGATATATCTGTTTCTTTTCGACCATTTTGCGGACCGGATTGCAAGCCGTCATCGCACGTCCAGTCCAAAAACGTCGCAAGCATCGGCCACAGCATGATTGCAAATTCGCCACAGGCGCCGACACGCTGCCGCTTCCTCTTATTTTAGCCCTTGGCGAAACAAATTTGCTCATTTATTGTGCGATCATTCGAAACACTGACAGGAGGCTGGAATGCGAATCCATTCAATTCCGTCAGCGCCCACTGTCATGCCGGGCGCGCTCAACCGCTGAATCGCGGCTCGCCTTCGCCCGAAGGCTTCCCATAGCACCTCTTCTTTTCGCGGCCTTTTGAGGCCGACCGTTCCATTTTCTCAAACAGGACCAGCCGTTCGTGCCTGCACGCGGCTGGATTGACCGACATGACCCGGCTTCGCATCAATTTCCGGGGACCTGCGTTCCGCAGCGTCCTCGGCTACACATTCCGTCACTGGCGCAAACAGCCCCTGCGGCTTGTAATTATGGTCATCGCCATGGTTGCGGCCACCGCCGCAGACGTGCTGACCCCACTCTATTCCGGCCGCCTCGTCGATGCGCTCTCGCTCGACGCGGCAATGGCATGGGGCACGGCGATGACGGCATTGATCATCCTGCTGTCGCTCGGCGCGCTGGCGCTGGTCGCCCGGCAGGTGACGTTCTACGTCATGACCGACTTCACGCTTGCGATCATGAGCGGGATGGTGGCGAGCGCCTTCGCGCGCCTACAGCGCTTCTCGACAAGCTGGCACGCCAACGCCTTCGCCGGCTCGACCGTGCGCAAGGTGACGCGCGGCATGTGGGCGCTCGATCTTCTGAACGATACGCTCATCATCGCGCTTCTGCCCTCGTTCCTGATGCTCGTCGGCTCGGTGGCGCTGCTCGCCTGGTTCTGGCCGCTGATGGGTGCGATGGTCGCGGTCGGCTCGCTGCTCTATATCGCCTGCACGGTGGGAATCTCGCTCGGCTTCGTCGCGCCCGCCGCAACGCTCGCCAATAGCTGGGACACGCGCATGGGCGGCGCGCTCGCCGACGCCATGTCCTGCAACGCCGTGGTCAAGGCCTTCGGCGCCGAAGCGCGCGAAGACGCCCGGCTGGCCAAAGTGGTGGTCAAATGGCGGCATCGCACCCGGCGCACATGGCTGATCGGCACGCTCAACGGCTTCATCCAGGGCGCGAACCTTCTGGTCATGCGCGGCGTGGTCATCGCCTTCGCGCTCTATCTGTGGAGCAAGGGGCATGCAACGGCGGGCGACATCACCTTCGTCCTGACCGCCTTCTTCATGCTGCAGGGCTATCTGCGCGATGTGGGAATGCATATCCGCAACCTGCAACGCTCGGTCAACGACATGGAGGAACTGGTCGACATCGAGGCCGAACCCTTCGGCGTCGCCGACAAGCCGGGTGCAGGCGCGATCCGCATCGGGCGCGGTGAAATCGTGTTCGACCGCGTGACCTTCCATTACGGCGACCACGCCACGGCGCTCTACCGCGATTTCTCGGCAAAGATCAAGGCGGGAGAGCGGGTCGGCCTCGTCGGCCATTCGGGTTCGGGCAAGACGACCTTCGTGAAGCTGATCCAGCGGCTTTACGACGTCAATAGCGGCGCGATCCTGATCGACGGCCAGAATATCGCCGAGGTCACGCAAGCCTCGCTGCGCTCGCAGATTGCCATCGTGCAGCAGGAGCCGGTCCTGTTTCACCGCACACTTGCGGAAAACATCGCCTATGCACGGCCCGGCGCAACGCAAAGCGAAATCGAGGCGGCGGCCCGACTGGCAAGCGCACATGACTTCATCATGCGCTTGCCGAAAGGCTATGCGACGCTGGTGGGCGAGCGCGGCGTCAAGCTTTCCGGCGGCGAACGCCAGCGCGTGGCCATTGCCCGCGCCTTCCTGGCCGATGCGCCGATCCTGATTCTCGACGAAGCGACGTCGAGCCTCGATTCAGAATCGGAAGTCCTGATCCAGAAGGCGATGGAGCGGCTGATGGTGGGTCGCACCACACTCGTCATCGCGCACCGGCTTTCCACCGTCCGCGCGCTCGACCGGCTCCTCGTCTTCGACAGGGGCGAGATTGTCGAGGAAGGCGACCACGATGCGCTCATCCGCAAGCCGGACGGCATCTACCGCAAGCTTTTCGAGCGGCAGGCGCTGGAATTGACCAGGGGCCTTGAAGAAGTCCTTCTTTAAAGATCGACCGAAAAGCGACAAAACGTGAAGAGGGGGCCGGATCGCGATCCGGCCCCTTACCTCCTTGTTTTCCCTTGTTCATCTTTCATTCAGATCACATCACGTATCGAGGGTCCCCCAAGCGAGTCTTGACATTTCCATGAAGGAAATGTGACACGATAAGGATAACCGGGGAACCGACGAACGAGAATGCGAAGCACAGCACAAAACACCGGAGAAGGGCACCGGAACCATGTGGTGCTGTTCGGTTCCGCACATATCGCATGGCCGGCGCGTTTCGCGTCCGTGGTCCTCACCTCGCTCTCCTTGTCCATGGTTCTGGTGTTCGCCGTCGAATGGACCGTGCGCGGTTCGTTCGCCGAAACGCTGCAATTCTTCGCCGCGACATACAGGCCGGCATGGACGACGGTCGCCTTCTACGCCGTGGTGCTGACGGCCTGCGACGCCATTTTCGGCCGCATCCATTACGGGTTCTTCGTCGTTGCTCCACTGGCGCTCGCCACCGCGGTGACGGCGCGCGAGAAAGGGCTCTATCTGGGCGATCCGCTCTATCCGAGCGATTTCCTGTTCGCGCGCCAGATCGTCGATCTGCTGCCGCTGCTGGCGCGGGACCGGCCATGGACCACCGTGGGCATTGTTGTGCTGCTGATGGCAGGCATCGCGCTCGTCGCCGGCGTGACGCTGTTCTGCTGGCGGCGCTTCAGCCGCATCAAGTGGAAAGGCCGCGCGCTGCGCCTCGCCGTCGCCCTGCCGCTGCTGGCATGGTTCGCCGTCATCTGCAACGAGGCGGGTTTCTCGCTGGCGCGTGACCGCCTGCGCATCCTGCCCGTCCTGTGGGACCAGAAGGAGAACTACGCCCACAACGGCTTCACCATGGCCTTCATCCTCAATATTCCCATGGCGACCGTCTTCGCGCCGAAGGGCTATTCGGCCGCGACGATGGCGGCGATCGAGCCGCCTGCGCAATATATTCCGGTCTCCTTCGACGAGCGCCGCCCGGACATCATCATGGTGATGAGCGAATCCTTCTGGGATCCTATGCGGCTGCCCGGCGTGGCCTTCAGCGCCGATCCGATTCCGACCGTACGGGCCGAACAGTCCGGCCATGTCTTCTCGCCGGAGTTCGGCGGCATGACCGCCAATGTCGAATTCGAGGCGCTGACGGGTTTTTCCAAGGCCTTCCTGCCATCGGGCAGCGTTCCCTATCAGCAATATATCCGCCACCCGCTGCCTTCGCTCCCGCGCTTCTTCAAGGACCATGGCTATGCGACGCGGGCGATCCATCCCTACCGGCAGTGGTTCTGGAACCGCCGCTCCGTCTACGAGAATCTGGGCTTCGACCGGTTCATGTCGGAGGAAAACCTGCCGCCGCTGAAAAAACGCGGCCTGCTCGCCGCCGACGCCGCGCTGACCGACGAGATCATCCGCGAGGCGGATTCGATGGAAGACCCGTTCTTCTTCTTCGTCGTGTCGCTGCAAGGCCACGGCCCCTATGAGGCGAACCGCTATCCCGATTCCACGCTCGGCGTGCAGACCACGGCAGGCGAGGAGACGCGCCAGATCGTACGCACCTATGCGCAGGGGGCGATGGACGCCGATGCCGGCCTCGCACACCTGATCGACTGGGCCTCGAAACGCGAACGCGAGACGATCCTCGTCTTCTTCGGCGACCACCTGCCGCCGCTCGGACCCGCCTATGTCGATACCGGCTTCATGACCGACCGCGTGGCGAGCCGCGTCGCACCGCCGGACGACATGCTTCTCCAGCATGAAACGCCGCTGGTGCTGTGGTCGAACCGGCACGGGCCGCGGCGTAACACCGGCACGATCAGCCCCGCTTTCCTGCCGTTGCAGATTCTCGAAATGGCGGGGATGCAGCATCCCTATTATACCGGTTTCCTCGGCCAGCTTTACGATCGCTACCACATCGTCGACGGCCACGCCGTCTTCGACCCTAACGAGAATGCCGAGGAAGGCTGGCAGCAGCACCCGCCGCTCGCGCCCGTCCTGCGCGATTACCAGCTCCTGCAATACGACATCATGTTCGGCAAGCACTATGCGCGCGACCGCTTCTTTCCGGGTATGGAGCAGATCTGAAAGATTTCAGGCAGGCGCTCTCGCGGACGACCGGCGGACGATGAGTTGGTAGTCGATCTTGCGCGGCGGCGCGGCCCTGCCCGTCTCGATCTGGTTGAGCAGCATGTCCACCGCCGCGCGCGTCATCTCGAAGATCGGCTGGCGGATGGTGGTGATCTGCGGTGACACCATGCTGGCGATGGCGCTGTCGTCGAACCCGACCACGGTCAGGTCGTCCGGCACGGCGAGGCCGAGATCGTAGGCGATCTGCATGACGGCGACCGCCATATCGTCGTTGGAGGCGAAGATCGCCGTCGGGCGCTCCTTCAGCGAGAGCAGCCGACGGCCTGCGGCAAGGCCGCTGGCGAAGCTGAAGCCGCCCTGCGCCTCATAGTCGGGCCTTGGCTCAATGCCCGCCTCGACGAGCGCGCGGCGATAGCCGGCAAGGCGCAGTTCGGCGGAGCGGTGCGTCGGCTCGCCGACGATGATGGCGATCCTGCGGTGGCCGAGGCCGAGCAGATAGCGCATGAGGTCTGCGGCGGCGGCCTCGTCGTCTATGGTGACGCTGGCGGCCGGATGCACGTTGACGTCGCCGGCCACGCGGGCGAAGGGCATGGCGGAAGCGATGAGTTCCCGCAGGATTTCGGGATCGTCCGACATGGGCGGCGTGACGACGATGCCGTCGAGGCCGGAAGCGTGCGCCGTCTCGATCAGCGCACCGCGAATATCGTTGCGGTTTTCGACCGGAAAGATCAGCAGGCGGTAGCGTGTGCCGCGGAGCCGCTCCAGCGCACCCATCTGCAACTCGGTGACATAGTGCGCGCTCGGATTTTCAAAAAAAAGGCCGATGAGATGCGAACGTCGCTCCACCAGATTGCGTGCCGCCGCATTGGGCCGATAGCGCAATTGCTGCCCCGCCTGCCGCACCTTCTCGCGGATCGCCTCGCGCACATTCGGCTCGTCGTTATAGACACGAGAAACGGTCTTGATCGACACGCCCGCAAGGCGCGCCACATCGTGAATGGTCGCTCTCTTACCCGTTCCGGCCATGTCTCCTCCCGGCATGCCTCCTTCCTATTACGCATTTTACCGAAAGTGGAAAGAAAAAACCCATCCGGAGCATCTTGCAGTCATATGCGCGAGGGCAACTGCCGCGCCTATATGGCCAGCCAGGGCGCGCTTCCAGCTTCAAATATGAGTACTTCTCTATACATTCCCTATTTTTCCACGAAAGACCAACATCGAAATTCATGAACTGTCGATACTTCAGGCGCGACAAGATACCGGAAAAATTACATGAAATATTGCCAATATCGACCGAACATGTCATTAATCTAATTTAAAAAATCCAGGAATTTTTACACGGGCTCAAAAATCGAATTGGATAGTAAAAAGATATAGAACCATAATCTTTCATTAGGTGCGGGGGCTATCATGCATAATGATAAAAAAGCCGCGACGGATGCGCTGATCGACCTGTTGAGGGCGGCCCCGATCCTTGCCATCCTGGACAGGCCGGAGATCGACGCCCTCACCTCCCTGACCGTCATCAACAATCTGTTCTCCGCCGACAAGACAATCATCGAACAGGGCGCGCGCGTCCAGAGCATGCATCTGGTGTATTCGGGCTGGGGCTGCGTCTATCGTGACCTGTCGAAAGGCGAGCGCCAGATCATCGACTTTCCGATGCGCTCCGATTTCGTAGGCCTGAGGACGGCGGACGGCTACAACTTTAATACGATCGCTTCCATAACGCCGATGAGGATTCTCGAGATTCCGCTGGATTCGCTCGAGGAAGCCATTCTGAAGGCACCGCGGCTCGGCATCATGGTGATCGAGCTTCTGGCGCGGCATCGCGCCGTGCTGACCGAGCATCTGACCAATGTCAGTTGCCGGAGCGCCTCCGTGCGAACGGCGCATTTTCTCCTCGAACTGTCGGACCGCGTCAAATGGTGCGGCTCCGGTGATCCGGATTCCTTCTATTGCCCGCTGACGCAGTATCAACTGGCATTCGCGCTGGGGCTGACGCCCATTCATCTCAACCGGATGCTGCGTGAATTGCGCGAAGACAATCTCGTCGTCTTCCGCTCCAGCCGGGTCGATATTCTCGATCGCAAACGGCTGACGTCCCTCGCCGAATATAATGGAGACTTCATGCGGATGTCGGTGTTCGGCAAGCGGCACTGAGCGACATGGTTCTGCCGATGCCGCTGCGGGCGACATTGCTGTTCGGATGTGCCGTTGAAATGGTCGGAGTGAGAGGATTCGAACCTCCGACCCCCTCGTCCCGAACGCGGGGGATTTCTTGGAGATGCCCGGATTTCTGGGCTTTCTTATCACCCTTAAACGCTCTTGTTCACCTTCAATTCCGTTTTATCTGTGGGGAATCTGTGGGGCGAGTTCGGCTTGTTCTCGGTCTGTGCATCATTGATGCTGACGACGTTCTTTGGCCGGCGTGAAGCGGCGTGTTTCGCGGTGATCCGCTCGGCGGCCTCTACCTGAAAGTCCGGATGATGGTGACCATAGGTCTGGACGAGAGTTTCAACGGTCATCCCCAAGAAGCCAGCCGCCTGCCAGACGTCAGTTCCGGCCAGCATAAGCCATGTCGCCGCGGTATGTCGAAAGATATGCGGCGTCACGTCCGTGTCGAGGCCGGCAAGTTTGCGAGCGCTGCGGAAGCCCTTCTTGATCGAGTTCACGGGTTTGCCGTTCCACTCGACGACATAATCCTGCGAAATTTTCCTGCCGATGTTCTTGCTCTTCGCCCGTCCCTTGGTGTGGATTTCCAGTTCGGTTGAGGCCCATCGTCTAAGATGGGCGAGAAGCCTGTCGGGCAGGCGTACCGGTGGCTGGCGCTTGTTCGTCTGTCTTGCGCCTTCGGCTCGTCGATAAAACACACCGCGCTCAAGATCGACATATCCATGGCCTTCCGTGGGGCGAATCGCGGCTCCGCAAATGGCGGATGACCGCGTGCCAGTATAAAGTGCCACGAGCATGAAGCGGGCAAGATGCCTGCCTGTGCGCCGAAGACTGCCATCCCCGCTGGGCGCGCGCTGCGACATGCGCCATGCCGCCCAGATGAGGCGCGCCGCTTCAGAGCGGGTCAGCCACCGTTCACGGCGATGGGGCTTTTCCGGGAGAGTGATTTTCGGCGCGGAGGTCGAGTATCCCTCCTTATGATAATAGTTGATGGCCGACCGCAGGTCTTCAAGCTGGCGGCGAGCGGCCGCCTCGGTCGACGACTGCGCGATGAAATCCCGGCAGATTTTCCCGTTTATTTCACCGAGCACCCTCTCCCCGAAGAAATCGAGGATGCTCTCGATCCGGGCCGCTGTTTCGGCAGGCCGGGCATGTTTGGTCGCGACATCCGTCAGATAGACATTCAGTACGTCCGCGATCAGGATATGATCGGGGTCACGGCCCCGCTCGCGCGCGGGCTGGTATTTTTCGTTGATGTAGGCTGCGAGCGCGATTTCAGCGCGTTCACGGCTTGCCTCGCCGCCGCCAACGCTGATGAATTTTTGCCCGTCGCGGATGAACCACCCTGCTCTGTTTCGGAGCGAACCATCGCTCTTCCGGCTTTCGTCACGCCAGACGAGGCGCGCTCCTTTCGACGTCCGCGACATAGTTCCCGCATCTCCCTGATAGCAGCCAAGGTCACATATTCTTTGCCTGCTATAAGCTCGGTTTGCAATCGGCCGGCGTCGCGTTCCTTGCGCAACCCGGCAACTTTCATGCTCCCATCGGGGAATGCAAGGCGAACAGCATGCTCCAGCCGCAGGGGCGTGTCTTCGGAGATTGTCTCCCTGCTGATGACAGCTTCGGTCGGGGAGGTCATGACACCATCCTACCGAGCACGGCGCGGGCATCCCGCATGATTTCGTCAAGTTCGTATATCTCGCCGCAACTGGTTTCGATGCGAACACCAAGTCCATCTGGATGCCTGCCGTAACGCTGATCTTCCGGCTTGTCCTCGCCGTTCCAGCCTGCAACGAGTGCGCGAATTCCCGACAGGGCCTTTGCCGTTACCAGCTTTTCCAGAGCATCCCTATACCGCTTCGCCTCGGCCTCGGCGCGCATTTTGTCCATTTTTGAACCTATACGCTCACGGATGCGCTCGATACAAAACGGCAGGTCAGCGGTAAACATCTCACCAATGCGCTTGCCGAAATATTCTGATCCGCCGATGGTGAGGCTGGTTATCGCTTTCGTCGCCTCGCGAGCGTATTTCTCCAATTCAGCCGCCCGCTGGTTCGCCGCCACAAGTTTGACTTCGAGGGATTCTGTCGCGCGGGCAATTTCTTGTTTGACGCGCTTGGTCGTATAACGGGGCTTGTCCTCGTCATCGCCCATCAGTGCGGCGTTGACCTTTTTGAGGCGTTCGATCTCGCGCTCTCGCCCTGCTATCACCTGCTCGGCGTTCTCGCGGGTGACCAATTCGTGTTTCATCTTATATGATTGCGGCTCAAACTCGTATGCACTCATCATGCCTTCCGGCCAAAGATCATGACGGCCGAGCCAAGCGACTGTTATCAGTCCGTCCCCCACGGCTGGCGAATTGTCTCTGTCAACAGGGGCTGTGTTGCATGGTGTCGGGTCTAGAGCGGCCTCGCCACGCGCCCAAGACTGGCGCTGTGCTTCGAGCATCTCGCGCTGCTTATCTGCCGGAATGGCGTTGAATGCTTCGACGGCCTTTTTCAGGAGTTCCTTGAGGTCAGCCATTCTGGCCTCCATCTTTCGGGCGGGCGATGCGCATCGCCCGGCATTCTCGAACGGCGTCAAGGCGCTTTTCCCCGATTGCGACCAGCTTAGGGTCGCGGGATGCGATGAAGAGTTTCGCTGTATGCTCCAACGGTCCGTACCGGTCGGTCTCAATCGCACCAAATTTGATGGCGAGTGCGCGTTTCGATCTAGCGATGTCGAAATGCACCCACGATGCGTTCCGATGCTTGCCGAATGACAGGACAGGATGGCCCTGAATCCATTTGCGCTGCACACCGATCCTGTCGGCCATGGCGAACAGTTCGTCGTCGCTGTCGGCCCACATGTGGCACATGACCATGTTTCCGAAGGGCGCGGCCATATCGTCAACGTAAACGCTCATCGCTGCACCTGCTCCTGCTGCGCGTTGATCTTAAGGGAATTCAGAAGGTTGCGGCTGTCGGCCCACTGTGCATGGCCGGTCCACGCGGCAAGGAAACGCTCCAGCCGATCATGCTCGCCGGCGGCGCGGTAGGCGTCGATTTTGCGCTTGGCTCGTATAACGCTGTCGCGGCGCAAAAGCTTGTGCGTCGGCCAGATGCGGTAGCCGACGAAGTTGACGCCGCGGTTGACAGGCTGGATGCTCCACTTGGAAAAGCGAAGCCCCAGCCGTTTGCGCGAAAGCTCCTCGATCGACGCCCGGACCTTGCGCAGATGCTCGGAAGACTGGCCGAGGATGACGATATCGTCCATGTAGCGGTACCAATACCGCTCGCCCAAGTCCTGTTGCAGATGCCTGTCCACCACGCCGCCGTAGATATTCGCCCATATCTGCGACAGCAGGCTGCCGATCGGCAGGCCAATGCCGGCGCGCGGCGTCATCGTCTCGATCAGGCGAAGGGTGGCGCGGCAGGATATCTTCGCCTCGATCAGGTGCCATAGCGCGGTATGCTCGATGCTCGCGAAGTAGCGGGAAAAATCGGTTTTCAGGACATAGAGCGGCTCGCCGTGCCGGACCAGCTTCCGCATGTCGGCCTGCGCTGCAATGGCTGCGGCGTGCGTCCCCTTGCCGGGGCGGCATGCGAAGCTGCGGGGCAAGAGCGTCGCCTCGAAGATCGGCCCGATGACGGCATAAAGCGCGTGCTGGGCGACGCGATCCTCAAAAGGCAGCGCCGATATCGTGCGCTCCTTCGGGTCGAAAATCCTGAATTCGTGCGGCTCGCCGGGCCGATATGACCCGTCGCGCATGGCGCTCGCCAGATCCTCAAGGTTGAGGATGGAAAACTCGTTGAATTCCAGATAGCCCGTTGTCAGGCGTTTCGCCTGCGCGGTGCGACGGAAGGCCTGACGCATATTGGCGTCCGCCGTGATTTGGTCGATAAGATTCCTGCATTTCTTTCCCATTTGCCCCGCCCCGGATTGCCGGTCGCGGGTTTCGACGGCGCTGCCGCTACTCCCCGCTTTACCGGACCTTGCAATGTATTCGCCGAAGCCGGACGGTCGGGCCGACCACCTGACCGGCGCTGCGTAAACCGTTGCGCCGTCCGCGGAAGATGACCGGCGAGGCCGTGACCGTCGCCGAGTCGTGAACAGGTTGTCGCTCGCGCCGCGCGCGCCGATGTTCTCGTCAGAGTTCTCCGGCCAGTAGTCCAGATTCGCGTACCGGGACCCGGCATTCGAACTGTTGATCCACGAGCCGCCGAAGATGGACGGGCGCAACAGCATCATAACCCCGACCGCCCGTTGCTCTTCGCAGACTTGATCCATTGGCCGAGCATCGATCCCGTTTCCGCGACGTGGCGCAGCGCCACGGCATGCTGACGGTGGGAGACGATTTTCAGCTTGGGATTGGCCGCAAAGCGCAACCAGAATCGCAGCGTTGCCAGATTGGCGTCGGCTGCATAAAGCCTTGAAGCCTGTTTCGACTTCGCGGCCTGATATAAAAGGCCAACCTGATCGAAAAGGAGTCCGATCAGCCTGTCGCGCAGCACGCCGTGCCGACGCGGGCAAGCCTGAATAATCGGATACAGATAGGTCACGGCGGCCTCGAATTTCTCGACGATCGCCAGATCCTGCGGATTTACGAATTCATCTCTTGTCATGGCTGGCGATCGTCCGTTTCAGGGGACACGCGCTTCCGCGCGTGTCAGACAGGATTCAGGTGGTCGCTCGCGCCGCGCGCGCCGATGAACACGCCAGAGTTCCCCGGCCAGTAGACCAGAGACGCGTACCGGGACCCGGCACTCGAACCGTGGAGCCACGAGCCGCCGAAGAGGGACGGGCGCGGATCGTCCGGATCACCATCCGTCCCCCAAATCCACAGATTGCCGGTCGCCTGCATCATGCCGAAGCGGCTGGTACGGGCGGCATCGAGGCCTGTTTTCTTGGGGTTGCGGTCAGCGCTGGAGCGCTCGGTCACGCCATAAGCGGCGGCGCGGAATTCGTCATAGGTCAGCAGGCGCTTGCCGTGGCCTTCGATGATCTTGACGGTAGTCTGGTAATCGAGCAGGCCCATCGTATCGCCATTGGCGATTGTCTCACCAAAGCGGCTCGTGTCGTGCTCGGCGTGGTTGACGCCGAGGAAATAGATATCAACCCAGATGGATTTACCATCGGTGCATTGGACGCGCGTCATGCCGCGCGGATCGGGGCAAGATGGGCGGAAACCGATATCCCATATGGAGTAGGGATTGATCGCCGGTTCGCTGTCGCCACCGTCGCGCCCCACAGCATTGCCACCCGGCGCGAAATGGAAGCCCGCGAAGAATTTGCCGCTCAACGGGTTTTGGTCAACGATTTCTGCGCAAAGGTTCCCGTCCGAATCGAAGCCGATACCGTAATCGCGGCCGACCGTGGGATTGCTGAAGGGAATATGGGTGTCCGTTTCAAAGGTCCGGCTGATGCCTTCGATCGTGATGACCGTACCGGCCCGGATTCCGATCGCTGCCGCGTCGGTTGCCAGCAGGATCGGCGCGTCCGGGGTCGGGCGTTGTATATGGGTCGCAGGAGTTTTCATGATGATTCAGTCCTTCTGGTTGGAGTGGAAAGGTTTTGGTTCTGTTTCGCCCGTGAGCGAGCGCAGGGCGGCGGCGCTGATCTTGTGCATGGCGATCCGCCCGCGGTTCTGGCGGCCTGATTTACGGCGCAGTTCCAGCACCTGCGCGTCGTGCCAGCGGGCGGCCGCCAACACGCCGGCGCGATAATCCGGCGAACCGGTCATGACCGGGACCGTCATGGCGTATTGCGCCGTCGAGTCGTCGGGATCGATGGCGATCTGCTCGCCGTTAAAGATGTGCAGCATGCCCGCGACGGCCGGGGCCGTGCACTCGACGGCATAGCGCCATTCGCCGGCGAGCGTCTGGAATGCGGACGCGACGACGCCGGGGAAGCGGTAGCCTCTCGTCTTGCACACGGGATCGCCCGGCGCGAATTCAGGCCCCGACATGATGTACCTCTTTCGGAAAAGCGTTGTGCTCGATTCCGTCGAGCAGGCGACCGGCTGCGCCTTTCGTTGTTGGTTCGACATAAATGACGCGCTGGCCGTGAAATCCATGGCCGCCGTCAAGATTCAGCCACCGGCCGTTTGGATAGCGACGGGAGACATTGCCGCAGTAGCGCCAGTCGGGATCTTCCACATCGCGGTCATAGACCTGCCGCCAGTTGCCCCACTGCTTGAAAAAGAATGGCACACCGGCAGTCGCGCACTGATCCCGGAGCGAGCGTGCCCAATCCGGATGCATCGGCCGCGCGCCTTTCCCGCTCTCGCCGCCGACGACAACCCAATCGATTTCCGGCGATTTCCATGACGGAAGATCGTTCCACAGAGGGTTCGGCATGTATTCCGGGATGTAAACGCGACCGAGCAGCGGCTCGGCACTGATCCAGCGCCGCGCGGCGGGCGTGTCGAGCAACAAGGGGATACGCTCGTTGGCGCGCTTCTGGTCCTCGACCGACACGCCGAGCCAGACATTCGGAAGCGGCCATGACCAGACCTCGCGTGCGCCGCCGTCGAAGGTGTACCAATTTGCATAAATGTCGTCGAGTAGGTCCGGACGGGACAGAAAATCCCACATCCGCTCGGCGCGCTTGGTCAGGATTTGAAATGTGTGACGGCTGGCGATCGCCATGATCGTGAAGACGTCCAGAATCCATTCATCCGGCACATTCTCGTGAAAGAGGTCGGCATGAGCGCAAACGAATATATTGCGCGGCTTTCTCCATTCGAGGGGCTGGTGCAACCATTGCCGGTTCAAGCGGACCTTGCCATTCCAGACCGGACCGGTTTTCGTCGGGGTCGTCAGATCCCGGCGCGAGGGGTGATCCCGAAGGCGCGTACCCGCTAGTTTCATCGCATAGCAGTTCGTGCAGCCCGGCGAGACGACGCTGCAACCCGTGATCGGATTCCATGTGGCGTCGGTCCATTCGATGTGGGTTTTGTCAGCCATGGAGCAACCTTTCCAGATCGCGGGCCACCGAATAGAGCGACAGAACGGGATATTTCTGCCCACCTATGTAGATTCCGCTTTCCTGAAGAACCGGCTGCAAAAATCGCTCGCCATCAATATTGACCACCTCGAAGTCGCCCCGCGCCAGTGCGCTGGCGAGGGCGTTCTCGATTTCCTGAATGCGAACCGTCGTCGACACTTCGTTAGCCATGGCACGCCTCCGCAGTCAGTTTCGCGCGCCAGTTGAAGAACCCTAATGCGCCTTTGCATGGGATTGGCTTTTCAAGCAGCCTCGGATTTTCGAGCACGAAGCCATAACGCCCGAAGAACCACCGGCTGTCGGAACGGCGCACCACGTCGACGATATCGACCGTGCCGATGATGGCGCCACGCTGAATGGGCTGGAGGGGTGGAATCGGGTGCTGGATCGCCTTTGCCCTCGTATCCGCGTCCTCGGCGGCGATGTTGGAAACCAGCATTCGGCATTCATAATATTCCGCACGCGTCATGCCCTTGGAGGCGTGAATGCAGACGGTGCCCCGGATTTGCGTATTCCAGTCGCGGTTCTCGACAGGCTTGCCGAGATAATAGATGCAATGCACCCACGGCTGGCGAACCGACAGGGCGAGTTGCGGAAGGTCGGGCATGAAAATCGACATGGCGCGCCCTCCCCCTCAAACCCGCATCGGCATGATGACGAATATCGGCGGCTCGGTGCTCCCGGCGGCATCGGCCGGAACGACACGGCAGGGTGCGCCGGGATCGGACAGTTCGAAGCGCACCTTCTCGCCGCCGCAGGCGGCCAGCACGTCGAGGCAATAGCGGTGGTTGAGGCCGATCTCCATCGTATCGGCGTGGCCTTCGGCGACGGAAAGCCCGTCCTCGGCCTGCCCGCTGTCGGGGTTGTTGACCTCCAGCTTCACCTCGGACTCGCTGAAGGTGAAGCGCACCGCGCGGCCGCGCTCTGTCGAAACCGTGCTCACACGGTCGATCGCCGCCGCAAGTGCGGCGCGGTCCAGCACATAGGTCTTGTCGTTGCTGGACGGGATGACGCGGCGGTAATCCGGGAAGGTGCCGTCGATCAGCTTCGACGTGATGGTGGTGCCATCGGAAAGCGTGAAGCGAATCTTCTGACTGGAAAGCTCGATGCCGATATCGCCATCACCTTTGACGAAATGGCTGATCAGGCTGACCGTGCTGCGCGGCACGATGATGCCGGGCATATCCTTACTGCCCGCCGGGGGATCGAGCGTCACGAGCGCCAGCCGGTGGCCGTCCGTCGCCACAGCGGCCAGATACGTGCCGTCATGGTGAAGGTGGATGCCGTTGAGATAATAGCGCGTCTCCTCCGTGGAAATGGCGAAGCTGACCGTGGCGACGATATGCGCCAGCACCTTGGCGGGTAGAGAAAAGGAATGCGTGAAACTGTCGGCCGGCAGGACAGGGAAGTCCGTCGCGGGCAGGAACTGGAGCCGGAAGCGGGTTCGCCCGGACTTGACGTTGACGAAATTGCCGTCGCCCTCGAAGGCGATTTCAGCGGACTCGGCCATCTTGCCGACCGCATCATGCAGCATGCCGGAAGGCACGGTGAACGGCTCGAAATCCGGGACGCCGATTTCCTTCGCGGGCGCCTTGACCTCGACATCCAGATTGGTGCCGGTAACAAAGAGCGTGCCGCCCTCGGCGCGCAGCAGCACGTTGCCGAGAATCGGTATCGTGTTGCGTTTTTCGACCGCGCGATTAACGGCGGTCAGGGCGGGGAGCAATGCTCCCCGCGCAATGGTGAAACGGGCCGTAGTCATGCCTGCGACTCCGGCGCGCCGGCGAACCACGGAAGTTCGGTAGCGGCGATCACGTCATGAACCGAGTGTGTCAGATGCTCGGTGATGACCTGATCCGGGCGATAGATCTGGTAGGCCCAATAGACCTTGCCCGCATTGACGCGATAGCGCAGGCGCACCGGAATGCGCACCTTCTCGCCCATGAAGAAGGGCGGGATCGACAGGATGAACATGCCGGGAATGACGATCGGCTTGCCGTCTGCGCCGACGTGGCTTTCTTCCCACTGCAACTGGCGCTCGCCCGATTGCAGGGTGTGATTGGCCTTGACGCTGGATTGCACATTGACCTGCATCTTGCGCGAAAGCTCGACAAGCTGCGCCGGCGTGGCGACAGTGCAGGAAAAATCCCGCTGGCAATTGATCACGTCCTGGTCGCTCGGCGAGGCCAGATCTGGAATGCGATCTTCAAGGAAATAGGCGAATTCCTCCTGTTCGAGGAACTTGCCGTCCTTTTCGATCCAGATACTCCACTCCTCGGAAAGCGGAAATTCGTAATGGAGGCGATGCTGGAGATTGTCGGCATCGCCGCCCGTTTCCTTGCGGTGGTAATCCACCACGGTGGTCATGGACGGCTTTTTCCAATCGAGATTGACGAAGATCGCGCTGTCCCCGGTCTTGTGCCGGTTGGTGAGGTCGATGAGCGCCTCCAGCGTCTGCACATTCGCGGTGCCCTTCTTGCGTGCCGGAAACAAGCGGTACTTTTCGAGCAGGGCGGAGACGTCATTGATCCTTGGCTCGTCGCCGCGCACCAGAAGGGCGGGAACCTGTTTCGGCAGGCCGGTCATATCGCCGGTCGCGTTGATGGTGACCAGTTCGGCGCCGGATGCCTTCGCGCCGAGATCGGCGATGGCGCGCAGATCGATGATTTCGGGCAGGCTGGCGGGGGCGGGTGAATTGTCGGACATATTGACTCCTGTGAGGGCTGGAGGGGTTAGCCGTTGATGACGTCGGTGACGTCGCGGGATGCGTCACGCGGGCCGCCGAACATGTCGATCTGCCGCGGGTGCTGGGTGGATAGCGAGCCGTCGTCGCACAGCCAGAAGAATGACGAAGGCCGGGTCGGCTTGGGCCGCTTCGACGTAGTCTCGGCTTCGATGGTGACAGTGCCGTCCACCACCTCGATATTGAGCTTGAGCGTCACCGATCCCTTGGCCTTGATCTTCGGGCGGTTGTCGGTGTGCTCCTCAAGGGCGAGCAGGGTTTCGGTGATTTCGGCGGTCAGCCGTTGCGAAAGCTCGCCGTTTTCGAGCAGGCCGAGAATGGTGCTGGAGTCGCGGATGCGCTGCATGGTTTTCTCCATGGTTGGGAGGATGGTCAGGGGCTAAAAGGGAATCTCGTCATCGAGGTCGCGGGCAAAGCCGACGCCTTGCTTGGGCACGTCGCCGGACTGGCCGGACAGCTCGCGGGTGCGCATCTCGCCGTAATCGTCGGGGCCGGACGGGCCGCGACCGCCGCCGCCATTGCCCTGCGGCAGGAGTTCAAGCTCGCCGCCGAAGCTTTCCAGCACCGTCTCCGTGGAATAGCGCGCGTTGCCGTGCTGATCTTCCCACCTGCGGGTACGGACCTTGCCGGCGATATAGACGATGTTGCCCTTTTTCAGGTACTGCTCGGCCACCTTGGCAAGGTTCTGGTTGAAGATTACAACTGTATGCCACTCGGCTTTTTCCTTGCGCTCACCAGTATTCTTGTCGCGCCATGTGTCGGACGTGACGACGCGCATGGATACGATCATGTCGCCGCTCGATGCCCTGCGAACTTCGGGATCGGCGCCGAGCCGGGCAATCATCTCGTGGCGGTTGAGGCTCATGCTTCCGCCCTCCAGTCGATGCCGAGATGACGGGTGAGCCGGTCGAGCCATGCCTCCTCGGCCTTCAGCGCGCCCCATGGCTTGATGGCGCCAGTGAGCTTCGGTGGCCGAAGGTCATCTTCTCCGTATTGCGGCGGCTTACTGCCGAACAGGGCGAGGGCTTCCGCCTGAAGCATACGCTCGTCCATGTCGCGCACGGGTTGCGGCAGCGGACCCGGAAGCCCTATTACCGGCAGGCCTGCTTTAGTGAATATCTGGGCGTCGATGCGTGATTTCACGCGGTGGACGGCTTCGTCCATCCAGCCCGCCGGAACCCCGAAAAGTTCGGTAAATGCTTGGGAAAGCACGCTAATCGTTGGGCGCGTCCAGTCGCCGATGTATGCCTCGTGCGCATCATGCAGTAAAAAGAAGCCCGCCAGCGTGCTATTGCCAGTTTCGTTCGCCACCGCGTCCGCCCCCATCACGCAATGCTGCGCGACCGAATATGCTCCGACCGGGTTGAGGCCGTTGAAGCGTGGGATGACGGAAAGCGCCTTGGCGATCCAGCGCCACCGGATATCAGAATCCTGCACGCAAGTGAGGTCCATCAGGGAACCATCGGGCCGGAAAGCATAAACGGGGGCGTTCATTGCGGGATACCGATCATGAGGGCGAGGAAGGGGGTGAAAAACGCGATCAGCACCCCGGTGGCGATATCGAGCCTGCTCATGCCGCCGCCCTCGCCCGTGCCGGCGCGATCTTCGGCAGGCTCTGGTCAGCCGCATCCAGCAGGCGCTTGCGCTCCACCGGCAGCAGGGGCAGCATGTTCAGAAAACCGTGCAGTAGCATCAGGCAGCGCTCACGCTGCGGCGCCCACGGATCGAGCAGCAGCGCCGCCCTGCCCGCGCAATAGCGACCCCACGCCTCGAAGAACTCCGGCGACGTGGTGAGGTTTTCCGTCATGGGCGGGCGGTTCGGCAGCGGCTCGCGGATCTTGAGCTTCATATCCTCGATGGCGTCGAAGGGCGCGGTACGCTTCTCCGCGCTCCATTCGGTCGCGAGCCTGCTGGCCTGACCGTGGAACTCAATGATTTCCGACGAAGTGAAGCCCGCGCCGATCAGGTCGCGGAACTGCACGCTGCCCCTTGAGGCGGCGATATCCTGCATCGCGCGGGCCATGATGACGGCGACGGTGTGCGCGGTGGTTTCAGCCGCGCGCGGATCAGTGTTGCGAACGGGGCTGGCGGGGCGCGGCTGATGTGCTTTTTGATTGAAGGGGATATTCATTTTGGCCTCCAACGGGGTTTCGATGGAGGCAATATCGAATTATTTGCGATATTCTGTCAATACCCATTATCGCATTTTTTGCGATATAGCGGATTATCAAGGACTTAATATCGCATCTTTTGCGAATCACCGCAAAGAAAAAGCCCGGCTCGCGCCGGGCTTTTGTGGACTACCGATATGCCGAATGGGTTCAGTTTAAGAGACTGTGCGCCTTCGCGGATCGCCTGACTTGAGCGCAATGGGCTACCTTCGAAGCCGGGCTCTGGTCCCGTAGTTCAACTTTCGTGCCTTCCGTCATCATGTTGAGCATGGGCGCGAATTGCGTATCGTCCGCCCTGACGCGCTTTTCAATATACGCTTCTATACCCGCCTGATTAAGGGACAGGCCGCAATACTCCTCTGACCCGAGAATCGTTCCGAGTTCATTGGCGACCACCATGCTGTCGGCGCGCGCCGGCGCGGCGGACAAGGTGACGCCGATAGCGACGGCAAGAAGTACGCGCCTCATTCCACTGTCTCCTCGACGATGATCTTTCTGCCCCGAGAAAGCAGGACGAAAAAACCGAGGATGACGACGCCCGCCAGCCAGATGAACAGAAGGAAGCCGCTTCCAAGTACGGTTCCGATAGCCTGTCCGGCGCGCTCCGCATCGCTGGCGGCCTGCACTTTCGATGCATTGTTGATGCCAGCGAACAACCCGAACGCCATGAAAATATTAAATGCTATGAAAGCAAGCAAAAAGAACCATCCGATAATGCCCCTCTTTCTCGTTTCCTTCCTGATGATCTTTGCCATTGAAGCCCCCCTTCGCTACATCATTACTCTCTGGTGACGGCGTATTTGACCCGCCCCAGAATACGTATCGTATCGCCGTCACTGCCGTCCAGCGCAATAGCTTCCTGAAACCGGGGATCGTCCGATTCCGGAACAAGCCACAGCGCGCCATGCTCGTCCTGCCAGAGCTTCTTCACGGTCGCCTCGCGCAGGCCATCCGCGCGCTCACGCTCGATCAGATATCGCTTGCCCGGCACCAGATCTTCCGGGCGCTCCATCGCATCCGTGAAAACGAGCACAGTCCCTTCCGGATACCGTTTGTTCATCGATGGCCCCCTCGTCTCCGCGGCATGAAGAGAAAAATTATGCAGCGCGGGATCGTCGAGCACCGGCACTTCATATTGATCTTCCAGCGGCCATTCCCATGTTTCAGCCCACATACCAGCCTGAATGTACCCCTTGACCGTCACCATTCGTGCTGAGTCGTTATCTATCAACGCTGCGCGGGAAACGCCGAGCGCCCTCGCGTAGATGTCGAGCTTGTCATCCGTGAGGTTGACCTTCCCCGTCTCGGCGCGATGCACCGTCTGCCAGTGCGCCCCGACCCTCTCGCCGAGTTCCGTCTGCGAAAGCCCCAAGGATTCCCGTATCTCTCTGATCCTGTTCTTCATGGCCTAAACATACCAATATCGCTAAATCTGCGTTATCGAAAAAAATGCGATAAGACCCTTGACTTTTGTATCGCATTTTGTGCGATATAAGTTCCGAAGGAGTTGGTCATGAATCTTGCTGAATGGCGCAAACGCGAGGGGTTGTCGTGCGATGAAGTCGCCCGGCGGCTCAACATCACGGCAGCCCGCGGCGGTTCCAGCGTCTGGAACTGGGAAACCGGGCGCGCCCGCGCCGACGCCGATATCATCGAACGCATCGAACAATTGACCGGCGGCGAGGTGTCCCCTCTGGACATGCATCGTACGCGGTTGGCGTGGCTGCGGCACAGCAGGGGCGAAGGAGCGGCTGCATGACTTCCCTCCGCCGCCGCCTCGACGATGCGCGTTGCGCTTTCCTTCACGGCCATTCCCGCCGCGATTGGGATCGGGTGCGCGTTCGTCGCCTGCTACTTCTGACGCAGCGCAGCATCGCGCGGCTGGATCGGGATATCGCCGAAGACGAGACGGGCATTCTTGCGTCCGGATGGTCACCTGTGCTGCGCTCGCTTCGCGGCCACGCGCAGCGCCTGGACAAGGGATTCGAACGCTACTCCTATGGCTTCCTGCTGAAGCACATCGAACTCCAGCGCGCCAGCCTCCGCAGCCACCGCCTGAAGGGTCTTGCGGACGTTGAGGCGGGCGGGAATCTCTTTCAATCGGCTTTCCATTATGTCGAATCCCTTCGGGTCCCGCCGCCGGAACCCTATGGCCGTCTCTATGAGGGCCTCGCGGAAAAGCGCGCATCGGATCATTTCTTTCGCCAGTTCGGTTTCTATCGGCTGGATCGGCATCACGTTTTCTCTCAAGTTTTCCAGAGGGTCCGACTTGCCTTCGACCGGCTAATCCACCGGGCTTCGTCCGGACCTCCCTAGCTATCTGACCCCGGCAATCTGACACGAAAAATCCCTTCCCTTAACGGGAAAATACAGCGGCTTTTCCCGCCACGGGAAAGCCTTGCCTTGCGAGGGCTTCGCCATGAACCAACTGACCGACGCATGGTTTTACCGCATCAAGGCGGCGCAGAATGAACTGATCAAATATTGCGGCGGCATCGAGCGCGTCGCCACGCTCGTCTCTGTTTCCAAGAGTCAGGTCGGGCGCTGGAACAACCCGCTCGATCCCGACATGATGCTTGTGCATGTCGTCTGCCAGCTTGAGGCCGAATGCGGCGTGGCCTGCGTGACCTCGGTCATGGCCGCGCTCAACAATCGCCGCGTGGTGGAGCCGGACGATGACAATGTACGCGCCGCGGGCAACCTGCTCGCGGCACATTCCGAAGTCGTGCGCAGCGTCGGCGAGGTCATGAGCGTCGGGGCGCAGGTTTTCGCTGACGGCAAGGTCACGGGCGCGGAAGCGGTCAAGCTCGACAAGTCTGTGGCCGACGCCGCACGCAATATCGACGGCCTGCGCCGGGAACTGTCCGGCCACATCGCCAAGGCCCGGCGCGGCGACACCGCGCTGCATGTGGTCGGGGACGAATGATGCAGCGCCCCAAAGACCCGCAAATGGCAAGCCTGATCCTGCTCATCGCCGCGCTCTGTGTCGGCTGCACGCTCGGCGGCGCATGGATTGCGATGTTCCTCGCCCTGATGGGGGCTGGCCGATGACGATTTCCGTTCTCGCCGGGCGCATTCAGATCGTGGTCGAGGACTGCATGGCCGCGCTGGCGCGGATGCCCGCCGACAGCGTCGATTGCATCGTCACGTCGCCGCCCTATTGGGGCCTGCGCGATTACGGCGTTGAAGGACAGATCGGCATGGAGCCGACGCTCGCCGAGCATCTGTCCGTCATGGTTGAGGTGTTCGAGCAATTACGGCGCGTGCTGAAACCCACCGGCACCTGCTGGCTGAATTATGGCGACTGCTACGCGGCGGCCCCGAACGGGCGATCCGCAGCGGAGTGCAAGGCCGCCGGTACGGATGACCGCACTTTCCGCGACAAGCCCTTTTCCACCATCGGTGGAAGCATCAAGCCCAAGGATCTGTTGATGCTCCCGCACCGGCTGGCGATCGCCTTGCAGGATGCCGGGTGGTGGGTGCGGTCGGAGATCATCTGGGGCAAGCCCAACCCGATGCCGGATTCGTCGGGCGCATACCGGCCTTCCAGCGCGCATGAGAAAATCTTCATGCTGACCAAGAGCGACGATGCCGACGTATGGCGCGCCCGCGATACCGGCGAAATCAGTTTCGCGCCAGACCTGTCGGAGCGTTGCCGGCTGATCACCGATCCGGCGCGGGAGGGTGCCCGCTGGCTGCGCATGGGCGCGTTCTACGATGCCGAGGCCGTCCGGCAGGGCTTGGCGGAAACGTCTATCGAGCGGCTTCAGATGCCAGATGGTTGGGACACCGGCGCCGGCGGTCACGGAAGCCACCATAGGGAAGGCCGGGAAAAGGCAAAAACACTCGATAAACAGCGCGGCCATGGGCGGCGGCACGACGGTTTCAACGACCGTTGGGACCAGATGTCGAAGGACGAGCAGTCCGCCTGCGGACGCTATCTGCGCAATTACGAACCCGCGCCGCTGACCGTCTGGCCGATGGCCACCAAGCCGTTTTCAGAGGCGCATTTCGCTACTTTCCCGCCCGAACTGGCGGAGCGCTGCATTCTGGCCGGTTGCCCCAAGGGCGGCATCGTCCTCGATCCATTCGGCGGGGCGGGCACGGTCGGCCTTGTCGCCGCACGGCATGGCCGGCAGGCCATACTGATCGAACTGAACCCGGAATATGCCGGGATCGCCAAACGCCGCATAGAAAAAGAATGGCGCGTGCAAGACGCGCCATCCATATCGGTCGGTCCCGGCCCGCTGTTCGGCAGCGAGGCGGCGGAATGATGCCCGTTCTACTCCGCAGCCTCCAGTCCGATCACCAGCCGCTGTCCCATGGCCGCGAGCGCAGCCGCCATAAGCGGAAGCTTTGTCGATTTGCCGGGGTCGAGCATTCGGCGCGCTTCCTTTTCATCCTTGCCGATCCGGCGCGCCAGCTCCATTCGTGTGATGCCGGACGCGCGGAACGTCTCGATCAGCGCGATCTTCATGGCTACATCGGCGTCGGGCGTTATCATCTCGCCGGAAGCCTTGGCTTCCGGCAATTCTCGCCCCATCTCCAGATAGGTGAGCAGCCCCACGCCAAGCGCGTCGGCGGCTTGCTCGCGCGCGTCCGCCATATCGTCGCCTTCCGTAATCGCCTCCGGCACGTCCGGGAAGGTGACCACGAAGCCGCCCTCCCTCTCGGTCGGCTCGAAAGCCGCCGCGTAAGCATATGTTTTCATTCTTCTGGCCCTTCGATCCTTTGTGTGATGGGCGGGCCTCATACGAGGCCCAACCCTTTCCTGATTTTCGCTGCCGTTTTGGGGTCTATTTCCCGGCTCGGCAGGGTGGTGAAACGGTCGCCGCACCAGACAGTGGCATGCCCCCCTTTCCCTTTGGTCTTGCTGACCCTGAATGCCAGCCCCTTCGCTTTCGCTTCGTCCCTTAGTTCCGCAATGAAGCGGTCCCGTTTGTCCATTGGCATCTCCGTTTCTATGCAAGCAATATCGGACAAAATTGTCCGAATGTCAAGCGCGTTCGGACAATTTTGTCCGAATTTTTTCCACGTAAGGGCCGGGCGATGACCGCTTCCCCTGCCCCCGATTTCACGATTTTCGGCATGTATGTGGATCGCAAGCGCATCCTCGACCGCATGACGCCCGGCGCGGTGGCGGGCATGTGCCGCATCCCCGCCGACGACGTGAACCGCGTTATTTCCGGTCGCCCCATAGGCGAGGAATCGTTCCACGCGCTTTGCGGCTGGCTGGGGCGCGAGCCTTCCTTTTTCGCCGTTTCCACCATAGTCGCCAACAGAAGGGCCTTGCCATGACCGCATTCGGCCATCCGGGCAGCATTACGCCCAAAAGCTTTATCCCCGATATGCCCCTCCCCATGGTGCTGGAAGGGCTGGCGCTCCTGCGCGAGATGGGCTGCACGGCCCGCGAACTTGTCGAGGCCAGCGGCATGACGCTGCGCGGGATTGAGGAGCTTTCCATCAGACCCGTCAGGCCCTATGCGCCGAAGGATGTGGCCTTCCATAATTACGGGTGGCCAGAATGAGCGCGCACCTGATCGTAGATTCCTTTGCCGGCGGAGGCGGTGCTTCGACCGGCATCGAGATGGCGCTTGGCCGGTCGCCCGATATCGCCATCAACCACAACCCGGCAGCGCTGGCCCTGCATGAGGCCAACCATCCCCAGACGCTGCATATTTCCGAAAACGTCTACCGGATCGACCCGCTCGACTATCTGCGCGGGGCGCATGTCGGGCTGGCGTGGTTTTCGCCGGACTGCAAGCATTTCTCGAAGGCCAAGGGCGGTAAGCCCACGAAGGACCGGCACGGCCATGTCGAGGCTACGCTCGACGTGCCGCCGTTCACACCTGCGCATGCTGACCGGGCGCGACAGGTCGCAGCCTTCCTGCGGTCCTATGGATTCTGGGATGACCGCGAGTTCGTGACGATCTCGGCTGGCGTGGTCACCTATGTGATCGTCGATATCGGCATGCGCATGCTCGTACCGCGCGAACTCTACCGCGCGCAGGGATTACAGCGTGTGCCCGCCTGTCGCCGCCGCGCTCGTTGCCGCCAATTGTGGTCACCTCGCGGTGCAAAGGGAGGCTGCGGAATGATAAAATACGCCACGGTCGCGTTGAAGTCCGCCGATTTTCGCAATGATCTGACCCGGATCATGCCGGGCTATAGTTCCTATGAGGTCAAGTCGGCCGGCTTCGGTCGGCACGCTCCATGGATGGGCCATTACCGGGATGGCACGCTCGCCCGCGCGATCCGCGGGCTGCAAGACCATTATGAGACAACATCCAGAAAATATCTGATCCTTGCACAAGCGATGGAGCGCGGTCGTAAAGACAAAGGGGGGGCAGCATGAACGCCGTCCTCAAACTCTTTGTCGAAGATGCCCGTGCCGTATCGATCGCCGAAGGGGCGAAGCGCCTCGGCCTGAAATTCCGCGCCAAGGGCAGCGAGCACCCGCAACCCTGCCCAGCCTGCGGCGGAAAGGACGGTTTCGCCTTCAACACCACAAAGAACAAGTGGAACTGCCGCCACGCCGGCGAAGGCGGGAACGACGCCATCGGCATGGCCGCCCATATCCACGGGCTGAACGTGCGTACCCGCGAGGGGCTGATGGAGGCCTGCTCGATCCTCACCGGCCAGCCGATCCCCGATGGCGGCGAGCGCGAAACCGACGAGGAACGCACCGAGCGCCTCGCCCGATTGGAACAGCGCCGCCGCGACAATGAGGCCGATCAGGCCGAAAGGGAAGCAAAGCAGGCCGATTTCCGCGAACGGGAGCGCAACAAGGCGCGCGGGATCTATGACCGCGCGGACGATTTGAGCACCAACGCCTTGGTGCAGGGGCGCTTTTATCTGATGCGGCGCGGGGCCAATGCCCCAGACTCGCACTGGCTGCGCGTGGCGCCTTCCGTGCCCTACTGGCATGGCGATGAGGTCATCTATGAAGGTCCGGCCATGGTCGCGCCGTTCATCGGGCCGGATATGGGCGTGATCGGCTGCCATATCACATGGATCGACCTCGACCATGCGCCGAAGTTCCGCCCGTCGATTGCCGATCCGGCCACGGGCGAGGTTCTGCCTTCCAAAAAAATGCGGGGCAGCAAGAAGGGCGGCCTTATCCCGATCTGCGGCGCGCCTGCTGCGCTGCGGTGGGTCGGCGGCGAGGGGATCGAAAATACCGCCGCCGTGGGCCGGGCGGAAGGCTGGCGCGATGACACGTTCTATTTCGCGGCCGGCGATATAGGCAACCTGACCGGCCCGGCCGATCCCGCGTCCCGCTTCGCGCATCCGACTGCCACCAAGGCGGACAAGAACGGCCGCGTGCGGTCCGTGATGGTGCCCGGCCCCGTGCCGCTGGCCGATCGGGCGCCCGACGATGCGTTCTGGATTCCCGACCATGTGCGCGACGTGGTGCTGCTCGGCGACGGCGATTCGGAGCGCATCGCCACCGCCGCGGCCATGGCGCGCGGCCGCGCGCGAATCCTGCGGCCCGATCGACGGGTCGCGATTGCCTGGCCTCCGGTCGGGCTGGACTTTTCCGATATGATGGCAGGGGCCGCATGACAAAAAATACCAAGGATGTGCCCGCTGCGGTGCGTGCGATTCTCGACGAAGCAACGCGGCAGGCCGATGCGGCGGCGCTCGATCCCCGCAACCCCACTTCCGATGGGGCGGCAGACGAGCAGACCGAATCCGATGGCGAGCCGTCCGCCACCATGCGCGGCACCCGCACGGTGGACCCCGCCGTGGTGCAGGCCTGCGCCGCGCTCGACCATTCCGACACCGACAATGCCGAGCGCCTGCAACGCCATTTCGGCGATGACATGCTGGTGCTCGCCCAGAGCAAGGCACGCAAGGCTACTTATGCCATCTGGGACGGCACGCATTGGGATATCGATACGGGCGATCCCCGCTCGCTCGCCATTGCGCAGCAGCTTGGCGGGCGCATCGCCATGGAAACCGAATTTCTCGATTTCACGCCGGCGGAAGCCGACGCCATGAAGGCGGGAAAGGAGGCGCTGAAAAAGCCGGAAGACGAGCGCACCAAGATCGAAAAGAGGCTGGCCGATGCCGCGGCGAGCGCGAAGGAAAACCTCGCCAAGCGCCGCAAACGGCGGATGGACCATGCGGTGACTTCGAAAAACCGGGCGCGGCTGGAAGCCATGCTGACCTGTCTCGCCCCGCATGTCATGCGCAAGCCGGACGATTTCAACGCCGATCCCCTGAAGGTGGCACTGCTCGACCACACGCTTGTTTTCTCGCGGGGAACGAAGCGGGAGCGTAACCCCGCTTTCGACGATCCCGACGACAGCCGCGAGGATATTCCGGAATTCATCGAGCGGCGGACGGCGAGCGTCGAAGCGGTCAAGGGCCATCGTCGCGCCGACCTGATCACCCAGATCGTGCCCGTGGCCTATGACAAGAAGGCCAAGTGCCCGAAATGGATCGCCTTCCTCGAACGCATGCAGCCGAACGCGGACGATCGCCGCCTCGTGCAGGTGGCCTCCGGGCTGGGGCTGGTCGGTATCACGGTGCAGAAGTTGTTCTTCCATTACGGTTTCGGCGCCAACGGCAAATCCGTCTATATGGAAACGCTCTGCCGCCTGCTCGGCGACGTGGCCGTCACCCTGCCCTCGGAGTCCTTCATCGGCGAGGGCAATTCAGGCGGCGCGGCATCGCCCGACATGGCGCGGCTCTATGGCCGCCGCTTCCTGCGCGTGAAGGAACTGCCGGAAGGCGAGGACCTGCGCGAAAATCTGGTCAAGGATCTGACAGGCGGCGAGGAATTTACCGTCCGCGACCTGTTTCAGGGCTATTTCGACTTCAAGCCGATATTCACCGGCCACATGTCCGGCAACGGCTATCCGCGCATTACAGGCACGGATAACGGCATCTGGCGGCGCATGGTCGTGGTGCACTGGCCGGTGACGCTGAAGAAGGAAGAACAGCGCGAGTTCGAGGAAGTCGTGTCGGAATTCAGGCCCGAATATCCCGGCATCCTCAACTGGCTGATAGAGGGCGTGCTGATCTTCCTGCGCGAAGGTCTGGTGATTCCGGCCTCGGTCGAGGCCAAGACACAGGAATATCGCGACGAAATGGACCCCACGTCCGCCTTCTGCGCCCGCTGTGTGATGGTAGACGAACGCGGCGAGGTGACCGCCAAGGATTTCTATCAGGCCTATTCTGATTTCACCGTCGATCAGGGCGGCAAGCCCATTTCGCTGACCCGCTTCGGGCTGATCATGAAAAAGAAGTACCGCCGCGAGGATGGCCGCATCGTCAAGTATCACGGCCTGCGCCTCGCCGATGTTCCGAAGCCTGCCGAACGGCCCGGATCGGACGATTACGAGGGGCATTTGCGATGATGCGCGCTCCCATCCCCGCAACCCCTCCATTGCTGGCCGTTTTGAGCCTGAAAAAGGTTAACTATTTGATATTTCTGCGTTTCTCTATTGCGACAGTTGCGATAGTTGGCGACAGTTTGCGATAGTTCAAACAGCGGAAATAATGAAATGAAATCAAGTGGTTGCGATAGTTTGCACCAGTTTTTGGCACATATATATATGCAAAAAGGGGGGTCAGGGGGAAATGCTCTTATTTATGCGAACGAAAACTATCGCAACTATCGCAACTATTTGAATTAATTCAGTTAAACACTCTTTTCCAACTATCGCAAACTGTCGCAAACTATCGAAAGTGGTGTAACAATGAAAACCGTGACGATTGATGAACTTCTAGTATGGGCCTTCGTCCACGAATTGCCGAAAGGCGGCGGTGTTGACGGGCTGAATAACATTCATTCCGCATGGCGGCAATTGGAGGCATCATCATGGGGTAAGGTCATGGGCTTTGCCGAGTTGATGACGCTGGTTGATCGCGACCGGCCCGATCCGGGCACATGGATCGAGCAGGGCGCGCCGCACGAAGACGCGCTGGAGGTCGGGCGCGCGGTGGCGGACCTCACCCGCTATGACGTTTCGTTTCCCGATGGCTGGAACCCGGTGGCCGACTGGCCGGAATTCGACGGACTGACCGCCGATGCCGTCGCGCGCGCAGTCGAGCGCCTCATGCTGCGCCCTGCCCGTTCCCGCGCCGCCGGCATTGCCTCGCTCGTTATTTCGACGGCGGTGCTTGGCCGTGTGCCGGATCATGGCGCGCCGGTACCGAAATGTGTGATGGTCGAGCGCGCCGGGAAGCCCGCATGGTTCATGCGGCGGGCTGCCGTCGACGCCTTCGGGCGGGAATATACGCTGGAGATCGACGGCTATAACCGGCGGACCTGTCGCCCGCATCGCGGCGCGTACCGCAAGTTCGTCCTGTCGCCCGATCCGACCGGCGATATTCTTGGCCGTATCGACTATCAGATCTGGGTTTCTGCGCTCGCCGCACTGGAATCAGCGCTGGCGATTCGGCTGGTCAGCCATAAACTGACCTTCTCCCACCGCTCCGCGACGCCATGGATCGATGGCCGCGACATGCTCGGCGTCCAGCTTTTCCGGGCTTTCGATGGTGAGGATGCAAAAAAACAGAAAACTGCTTGTTGACGTGCGGCGGAAACTTGACTTACTCCTTGGATGCTAAAAAAGATCAGACAGACCCCGGCGCACCCGCGACCGGGGTTTTTCTTTACCGGGGTTGTGGCCGTGCTGGATTTCCGATGGGAAGATATCAGCGGGATACGCAGGTTCAGCAGCGGCATCGTTCGCCTGAATGACGAGTTTCCCAAGGCCCTGCCCCGCCTTGTCAATCAAGTAGGGCGCCGCGCCAAAACCCGTGCCGTGCGCAACCTGACCAAGCAAACCGGGCTGGAGCGAAAAGTTCTGGTCAAGGCGGTCAAGGCCGTCGATACGGCCCGGCCGGGAAAGCTGCTCTATTCCCTTCGCACGCGCGGCGGCTTCATCAGGTTGAAATATCTGAAGCCAAAGGAGACGCGGCAGGGCGTTGTCGCCAAGCCATTCGGTCAGGCGCGGCTCTATCCCGGCGCCTTCATGAAGGGCGGTCGCTTCCCGAACCGCAAGACGGTCGCCTACTTTGGCGGGCACGTCTGGCAGCGGCACGGTCCGCGATGGCAGATACATCAGGTCCATTCCGATGTCCGCATTCCTGACGAAATGGTCAGGGGAGAGACGTTGGCCTCGTTTGAACGGGAGGCGAATGAGACCCTGCCGACCCGTGTCGCGGCCCTGATCCAGAAGCTGATCGGCTGACGGACGGGCGCGCGCCGGGGCCGCGGGCGTCGCGCGACCGGGCCGGCACCCCGCCCCCCCCTTTTTAGGGACCGTTTCCGGGCTTTTTCCCGGACGGGCGTGCTCGACTGCCGGCTTTCGCCAGTCTGACAGGAATTTGAGAGCCTAAAGAAGGCGCTAAAAATAAGCCTAAAGAGGCCTAAAAATGCAGGTTGCTTCGAAAGGTGACTTCGCGCGGATTGCCGGCGTGTCACCCGGTCGGGTCAGCCAATGGATCGCGGAAGGAAAAATCGGGCCGGACGCTCTTGATGGAGAAGGTCGCTCCGCGCGGATCAAGGTTGACGTGGCCTTGGCGCAGGTAAAGCTGCGCCGTGATCCCGGTCAGGCGATTGGTAACGGTATAGGCACCCGCTTGTTCGCCGATCAGGGCGACGCCGAACCCAAGCCGTCAATTCCGGTGCTACCGAACCGCAGCGACGACGTGGTCTATCAGATTCAGCAGGAACGGCTGGAGAGCGAGCGGCGCAAGAACCGGATCGCATCCGTCGACGAAGCTGTGAAACTCGGCCAGCTTGTGCCGGCCGACGAGGCGCGGGCCGAAATGATGCGTCTGGCGCGTCAGGTCGATGAGGAAAACGGCGCGATGCTCGCCGATTTCGCCAGCGCGATCGCAGGCCGTTTCAGCCTTCCGCAGCGCGACGTGCTGCACCTGCTGCGCGAGGTGAGGAACGAAAAGAAGGCTGCGGCCGCCAAGCGCGCTTCCGCCGATCTCGACGAGACGCCGGAGACTGTCGAGGCAGTGATCAGCGTGGGAGATGCGGCATGACGTCTATGACCGTCAACGTCGCCAATGCGCGACGCATCTCCGCCGAAGTGCTGGTGACGGTGATGACCCCGCCGCCGCCGGTCGATTATCTGGATTGGGCCGAAAAGAACATCGTGTTCTCCGAACGCGAAAGCCCGCTGCCCGGTCCCTATAACCGGGACCTGTTCTTCTACTTCGACGAAATTCTGCGCGCGCTGTCGCCGAGCGATCCATGCCGGACGGTAACGCTCGCAAAATCCGCGCAGCTTGGCGGCACCGTGCTCGCCAATATCTTCTGTGGCGGCTCCATGGCGATGGACCCGGGGGATTTCCTCTACGTCCATCCCACGGATTCGAACGCACAGCGCTGGTCGAAGATGAAACTGGCGCCGATGCTCAAGGGCACGACGGCGCTGGCGCGGCTGTTTCCGATGCGATCGCGCGACGGCCTCGATTCGGTGCTCTACAAGGAGCGCGTCGACGGGCGCGGCGCCATCCAGATATCGGGCGCCAATTCGCCGGCCTCACTTTCGCAGGTCACCATGCGCCGTCAGGTGCAGGACGATCTCGCAAAGTGGGAAATGAACTCCGCTGGAGACCCGGAGACGCAGGCGGACAGCCGTTCGCGGGCGCATGAATTCGCCAAGGTTTTCAAGATATCGACGCCGCTCGTCGAGCCGGGTTGCAGGATCACCCGCAACTTCGAGGACGGCAGTCAGGAGCGGCTCTATTTGCCGTGCCCGCATTGCGGCACGTTGCAGACGCTGGAATGGGAGAATTTCCTCCAGTCGATCGACGAGGATCATCCGGAGAGGTCGCACTTCACTTGCGTCGATCCCGAATGCGGCGGGGTGATCGAGGAATATCACCGCTCGCAGATGTTCCGCGAGGCGAAGCGCCTCGAAGCGTCTGGCGAACAAGTCTGGCGGGCGGCGAATCCATCCGCCAAGCGGGTGCATCGCTCGTTTCACCTCTGGTCAGCCTATTCGCTGTTGCAGAGTTTCGAGCGGATCGCGCGTGAATGGCTGTCGGCGAAAGGCGATCCGGCTTCCGAGCAGACGTTTTTCAATGACACTGTGGGCCGCGCATACCGGACTTTGGGCGAGGCGCCGGGCTGGGAGAGCCTGCGTGATCGCGGAGCGTCTTCCGATTATTCGCGCGGCGCGATCCCGGCGGGGTTCCCGCTGTTGACCATCGGCATAGACTGCCAGAAGGACCGCGTTGAATGGCAGGCTGTCGCATGGGCGCGGGATTTCCGCAGGGCCGTGGTCGAGTATGGCGTGTTCCCCGGCCATATCAGCGAGGAAGGTTGCCGGGCGCTGCTCGACGGCCTGATGGTGCAGGCTTGGAAGAACGTGCACGGGCGGTCGATTGCCGCGGACATGGCGGCTATTGACGGCAATGCCTGGACCGAGGATGTCTGGGGCTGGGTGAAAAAGCACTCGACCTCGCGTCTTATCATGGTGCGCGGCGTTCCATCGGAATCGGCCCCGCTTCTTGCCGCGGTCAAGCGCGAGCGGAACACCAAGACCGGCAAGGTCAAACGCTATTCGCGGCGCTTCTACAACTTCGCCACTTCGGTGCTGAAGATGGGCCTTTACCGGAATCTGGTGAAGGACGATCCGCTGCAACGCGGCTTTGTCGGCCTGCCGCGCGGCCTTGAGGACGAATTTTACCGCCAGCTTACGGCGGAGAGCCGCAAGGCGACGCGGACCAAGACCGGTTTCGTCAAGTATGAATGGGTGAAGGACCCGGCGCAGGCCAACGAAGGTCTCGACACGCATTTGCAGGCCGAGGCAGCGGCGATCAAGTTCGGCATCCGCTCGATGCCGGATCAGGTGTGGGACCGATACGAGGCGGAGCGGGAATGTCCACCGGAGGTCCAGCAGGGCGATATCGAAGATCTGCTGTCAGGCATCCAGACGCCACCCGCAACCCCGCCGCCGGACGCCTCGTCCGGAGACAGCGATGAAGACAGGCGGCGGAAACGTCGCGAGAAGTGGAAAAACCGATGAGCCTGATGGAGCGTATCAAGGGAGTGGGCCGAGCGCTTCGCTCCGGTTCCGCTCTTTCGGGAACGGCCTATCGGCCCGTCGCCCGGATGCTGCGCGACACCAAGAGCGGGGTTCTCGCCTCGCGCATGGTCACCATCGTCGACAGCCGGGAGGAAATCCGCCGCTCATGGCGACGGGCCGCAGCCTATGCCCTCGATTTCATCCAGAATTCCGGCAAGCTCAAGGGCGCCTGCGATCAGGTTCTGGTCGATACAGTCGGCGTTGAACTCGTGTTGCAGCCGCAGCCGGACATTGCAGAATTCGGTTATTCACGCGAGGAAACGGCGGCTCTGGTCGCCCAGATCAAGCGCGAATGGAAGCGCTACGCATGGAACCCGCGCGAATGCGACATGCGCGGGAAATTCACCCTGCCGCAACTGGTCGATATCGGCCTGCGCTGGTACATGGCATATGGCGAGATCACCGGTATCCTTGATTACATGCCCCGCGCGAAACGCCGGCAGAAGGGTGTGAAATCGGGTCTCAAACTGTGCCTGACCCCGCCGTCCAAGCTGGTGCAGGATACAAACGAGTTCGAAAACCTGTTTCAGGGCGTCTATCACGACGAGGACGGCCGCCCGATCGGCTATCTTTTCGAAGAAAAGACGAATGGTATCGTCCAGAAGGTCCGCTATCCGGCCTTCGATGCCGATGGCCGCCCCGTCGTCATCCATCTGTTCGACCCGGTGGACGCCACGGACGTGCGCGGGATCTCGGTGCTGACTCCCGCCATCCGAAAGCACGCACAGAAGGAAGTGCTCGACGATGCCACGTTGCAGACAGCGATCCTGCAAACAATTTTCGCCGCGGTTCTGACCAGTCCCGACCCGTCGCAGGCGGCATTCGAGGCATTGGAAGCGATCGAGGATACCGAACTCAAGGATGAATTTCTGGGCTATCTGCAAGCCCGGATGGACAAGGCCAAGGAAGGCGGCCTCAATATCAACGGCGCGCCGACCGTCTCCCACCTCGCGCCCGGCGAGGACCTGCAATTCCGCACGGCGAGCACGCCGGGGTCGCAATACCTGCCTTTCGCCAATTCGCTCGACCGCGAGACGGCGCGCGCCATCGGCGTTACCTACAGCAGCTATGCGATGGACCACACCAACGCCACTTATTCGTCGGTGCGGATGGAGGGCGCCACCATCCAGCCGATCGCGATACGCCGCCGCGAGCGCCTCGCCGCGCCCCTGATGCAGGCTGTTTATGAAAGCTGGCTTGACGAGATGGTCGGCGAAGGCCGGATCAAGCTGAAAGTCAGCTACGAGGTTTTCGCGGCCAACCGCGAAAAATTCACTTGGGCGCTCTGGCAGGGTCCAGCCGCGCCGACCGCCGACGATTACAAGACCGAGCGGGCCACGTCCGAGCGGCTTTCGAATGGCACCTCGTCGATCGCTATCGAATGCGGACAGAAGGGCATAGACCCGGACGAACTGTTCGAGCAGCAGCAGCGCGAGCACAAGCGCTATGTCGATGCCGGGATGAAGTCGCCTTACGAGCGCCCGAACCAGCCACCCCTGCCGGACGATCCGCCGGCGCAAGACCCGAAGAAGCAAGCGGCATGAGCAACGTCAGGATTCGGAAAACGGATATCGACCTCGATAATCCGTGCGATGCCGCCAAGGCCTTGCGCGGGTTACGCATCCAGATCGCCGCCGGCGGGCAGACGGAAGTCGTGCGCTTCGGCGATGACGAGGTGCGTTACAGCAAGGCCAACATCGCGGCGCTCGATCAGGAAATCGATCGCCTTTCCGCCGAATGCGATCGTGCGACGGGTGGCACCCGCCGGCGCTTCGCCAAGCGGATGCGCTTCATCTAGTTTTCAGGAGATTCCCATGCCCGTTCTTCAGGACGGCGAACTCGTGCTCTACGGGTTCGTCGGCGACAACTTCTGGGATGAAGGCTTCACCGCGCAGGATGTGCTTTCGGCCTTGGCAGAAGTTGGCCGCGATACGGATATCACCGTGCGCATCAATTCCGCTGGCGGTTACGCCTATGAGGGTATCGCGATTTACAACGCCCTCTCCGGGCACAGGGGCAAGGTTTCGGTGGTGGTCGATGCCTTCGCCGGGTCCGCAGCATCCCTGATCGCGATGGCCGGGTCGGAGCGGATCATGCGGGCCGGCTCATTGATGATGATCCACGATCCCGCCTCGGTCACATATGGCAACGCCGATGATCATGAATCCACCCGCGCCATGCTCGACAAGCTCGGCGACCTCATGGCCGACATTTATGCCGAGGCCAGCGGCGAAGACGCCGCCACCGTCCGCGACGATATGCGGGCTGAAATCTGGCTGACCGGAGAAGAAGCCGTCGAGCGTGGTTTCGCGACCGCGACGGAAAAGGCGAAGGCGGTCGCTTTTTCGGCCTTCGACTATAGCGTCTATGCCAATGCGCCCGACCGGTTGAAGCGCATGGCACAGAGAAATTCATGGTCATTCGACCATGCCGCGAACCCGGCGCGTCCCGCCGTCCGTTCGACCCGTCAACAGGAAATCCACGAGGAAGACACCATGACTGGAAAACCGCAGGCGGGTCAGCAGCCCGCAGACATCGATGCTGCACGCGCCGAGGCCGGCAATGCCGCCAAGGCGCGTATCAAGGCGATCGTGACCAGCCCGGAGGCCAGCGGCCGCGAGGGGCTGGCAAACTATTTCGCCTATGACACCGAACTTTCCGCCGAGGACGCGATCAAGGCCATGGCCGCCGCGCCGAAGGCGGAAGCCGCTGCCGACGCAGGCGAGGAAGGCAACCCCGATCCGGCCGATGCCTACGAGCAGAAGCGTATGCGCGCGGCAGGTCAGGCCCAGCCACAGGCCCGCAAACCGGGTGCCGATGGCAAACCCAACCGTGCAGCGCTGGCCAGCGCGGTCGAACGCACCAACAAGCGCCGCTGAAGGAGGCCCTATCATGCCGCCCATTCTCGAAGAAGAAATCCGCCGCACCGGGCATTACATCGTCTCGGAATCCAACGGCTATCGCTCGCGCGATGTCGGTATCGTTGCATCCGGCGCGGGCAAACTGCTTTCCGGCACAGTGCTGGGGCAAGTGACGGCGACGAAGAAATTCACGCCGTACGATCCCGCCGCCACCGATGGCAGCGAGGCCGCCGCCGCCATCCTCTATGAAGGCTGCGATGCCACGTCCGCCGACGTGAAACGCACCCTCACCGTCCGCGACACGGAGGTGCAGGCGGATGTGCTCATCTGGGCCGAGGGCGTGACCGACGCACAGAAAACCGCCGCGCTCGCCGCGCTTTCCGAAAACGGCATCGTCGCCCGCTAGGAGTCTTACCCATGGCCATCGTTACCGATGTTTTCAACCAGAACGCCCTCGGCGTCATCGAATTTCAGGAAGATGTTGTCGAGCGTATCGACTATAAGCCGCAGCTTCTGGGTTCGCTCAATCTCTTCACCCCGGTCTATTCGCGCTCGCGCACCATCGCAATCGCAGACCGGAACCGGTCGCTGACCCTGATTCCGACCTCGCCCAACGGATCGCCGCCCGAAGAACTGATTCCGAAGGGATCGAGGGTCCGCACGTACGAAACCGTACGCCTCGCCAAGGGGTCCACAATCTATGCGATCGAACTCGCCGGCGTGGCGGCGCTCCCCTTCGAACTCCAGACCAAGGAGATCACCGAGGAAGTCACCGACCGCACCGCCCAGATCATGGACGATCTCGAACTGACGTGGGAGTACATGCGTTTCGGTGCCGTGCAGGGCAAGGTCCTCGACGCGGACGGTAGCGTCATCGTCGACTGGTACGATTTCTGGGGCATCGCCGAGCCGGACGAGATCAATTTCGAACTCGACAAGCCCGGCACCGATGTGCGCGCCAAGATCCGGCAGTTGAAACGCGCCATGCAGAAGGCCGCCAAGGGCATCTGGACCCCAGCCACCAAGGTGGGCGCACTCGTCGGCGATACTTTCTTCGACATGCTGGTCAATCACCCCAGCGTCAAGGAGACGAAGCTCAACACGGAAAAGGCCGCGACTCTCGAAAACATCGAAGCCTATTCGGCGATCGAGATCGAGGGCGTCACCTTTATCAACTATCAGGGCACGGACGATGGCACGACTATCGCCATCGGATCGGAGAAGGCCCGCTTCTTCCCGATCAACGCCCGCGGCGCTTTCAGCGTGGGTTACGGCCCGGCCAGCGAATTCAAGCCCTATCTCAACCAGAAGGGCCGCGAATTTTACGGCCTCGTGCTGGAGGACAAGAGCGGGCGCGACGAATGGGATCGGGTGGAAATCTATTCCTATCCCCTTTTCGTCTGCACGCGACCGGAAATGCTGCTGCGCGGAAAGGCGAAGTGATGTCGACGCACATCGTGACCGAAGCCGGGTTTTATGGAGGCAAGTTCCTGAAATCCGGCGCCTCTTATGAGGCTGGAGAAATCGGGGGCGACGAGGTCAAACCCGCTTCACCCCCGAAAAAGTCGGGCGGCCAGCAGGCGGAAACACCGGCTCCTGATGATGATCAGTCCTGACGGTGATCCGCATGACCGCTCGTTATCAGGAACACCGCGACGAACTGTTCGCTGCGGTCGATGACGAATTTGCGGAATCGCTCCGCATCTTCTTCCTCGTCGGCGGCAAGGCCAGCCCCGATCGCCCTCCCCGCGATATAGAGGCGCCCCTGCGCACCGATGGCCGTGACGCCTTGCAGCCGGACGGCGGCAGCAACAACGACTGGAAAACGCACCTCGCGGCGGGAAAGGCGACGCTGGCGATCGATCGCTCGGCTTATCCCGATCTCATTCTTGAGAAGGGATTCCGCATCGTCGCCCGCGACCGGCCCGGCGAACCCGCTTTCGAGGTCCTGTACGTCGATAGCCGTTCCCATCGCCGCCTTTACGCCATTCTCGGCGAAAAAGGCTCCGCCAGAACTGGAAACGCCCCGTGAGCCTTGCCCGCATCGCCATCCGCGCCGCCGCCGTCGAGGCGATCAAGGGGCGCACGCTCGTCGGCGCGAACGTGCTGGACAGCGAAATCGGCGTTCTCGACCTCGATTCCTCCGGCAGGGTCACCTCGCCGGAAAAGGAAGCCTTCGTCGCGGTCTATACCGATGCGGCAAAAGCCGCTGTCGGCGACAACGACCTGCGCTCGATGCTTCTGAACGGCACCACGGACCTGCTGTTCGAATGCGGCATGTCGGCGGCCATGCTCCAGAACACCGATCCCGATACGGGTGAAACCGTCATGGCGATCGGCGTTCCGGACACGGACGCGAATTTCGAGTTTCAGCTTGACCTGCTCGTGCGCCAGCTCATCGAGGCGTTGACCGACCCCGGCAATGTCTGGGGTCAGGTATTTCTCGGCCTCGCCTATCGCCTCCGCTCGGTCGAGCGCATGCGGGTCGGCAACATCACCGATGGCACGCGCCTTGCCGCGCAGCAACTTAAGGTATCGGCCGATCTGGTCGATGATCCGGAGCCGGCAACCGCGCTGGACCCCGATTCCGCCTTCGGCCGCTTCATCACGCTCGCGCAGGCAAGCGAGGACGAAAGCCTGCGCAAGAAAGGCGCCTTCATGGCCGCCGCGATCGCTGGCACGCGGGAGGCGTGGGAAAACCTCCAGCAGGCGCATGGCATGACCGCTGCCGAACTTCGGGCGCTCGGCCTCGGCCCGCTTCCCGCCGATGCCGACCGCTCGACGCCCGCGTGGGACAGCGCCACGCTGGAACGCGCCGGGCTTTCGCCGGCGGTAGAGGTATCGCCATGATCCAGAGCCTGATCGGCATGAAAATAGACATGGAGATGCTGAAGACGGCCTTCGGCAATTCCATCAAGGTCGGGCGCGTTGCCGCTGTCGACGCCGCCAAAGGCTATCGGATCAAGCTTGGCGAGGACGAGAACGGGCAACCCTACCTGTCGCCATGGTATCCGCATCCCGAATCCGGCGGCAACAGCAGCACATGGATGCCGCTTTCCGAAGGCCAGATCGTCGGCGTGATCAATCCGACCGGCGATCCGCGGCAGGGGCTGCTCGTGCGCGGCGGGTTTTCCGATGAAAACGCGCCGCCATCGTCGGACCTGCTCGCCAATGTGCTGCGCGCCTTCGGTGTTACGGCCACGGTCAAGGATGGCACCGTGACCATCGAGGGAAACCTTGTCGTCAAGGGAAACGTCGATTTCAAGGACGGTCACGTAAAGCACAACACCGCCGATATCGGCGATACCCACGTTCACAGCGGCATCAGGCGCGGTGGCGAAGAAACAGACCCGCCGTCGAACTGAATGGAGAGCATCATGGACCGGAAAACCTATCGCGCCCTGCCCGGTGTGGCATGGGTGAACGGCGCGCCTGTGCCCGCGAGCGGCACTGTCGATCTGACCGACACGGAAGCCCGCTTTGATTCCGATCATGGCCGCGTCGAGCCGGTCGCGTCGAAACAGGAACCAGCCGCCCGCAAGAACAGATCGGGCGAAGCGGCCACCGATGGCGGGGCTGACGGCGATGGCGGGAATTGACCGCCGCACCGGCCGCGTGATCGACAATCTGGCGTCGGCCTATCAGGGCGTCGAGGTGATCCTCATGACCCGCATCGGCTCCCGTGTCATGCGCCGCGAATTCGGCGCCGGCATCGTGGAATTGCTGGGCCGGAAGATGACCCCTTCCCTTTTCGCGGCGTTCCAGTCGCTGATCGCGACGGCCATCGATCTTTGGGAGCCGCGGTTTTCCGTGCGGCAGGTGATCGTCACCGGCACGGCGGACGATATCCGTCTTGGCCGCGCCGGTTTCCAGATCCTCGCGGACTATCGCCCGCGCGGGCATCTCGGCGACACGACGGTTGAGCGCGTGGTTTCATTCGGGCTTGGCATTTCTTCCGGCAATGTGGTGGTGAAACCGATATGAGCGCGACCGCTTTCGACTTCTCCAGCCTGCCGCCGCCGGAGGTCATCAAGACCTTTTATTTCGAGACCATCCTCGCCGGGCGCATGGACGATCTCGCCGCCCGGCTCGCCTCAGCGGGTATTGACTATGATGTCGGCCATCTGGAAACCGACATTCTCAAGATCGTCGAGGAAAATGATTCTTACCGCGAGATCGACCTGCGCGCGGCGATCAACGACGCGGCGCTTGCCAATCTTCTCGCCTTCGCGCTTGGCTCCGATCTCGATCACCTTGCGGCTTTCTACGACGTCTATCGGCTGGTCGGCGAGAAGGACGAACCGTTTCGCGCCCGCCTCGCCGTCGAGATCAAGGGTCGTTCGCCGGGCGGTTCCTCGTGGTGGTACGAGGCCGCGGCGCGTCGGGCGGATGTTCGCATCCGCAGCGCAAAGGCGTTCCGCGAGGAATTCTGGCCGATCATTCATATCGTGGTTCTGTCCAGCGAAAACGGCGGTATCCCGGATCAAGCCATGCTCGACGCCGTGACGGCGGAAGTGATGGGCGAGAAGGTGCGGCTGATGAACGACACCGTGATCGTCGAACCTGCGGTAGCGACGGGAACTGATATCGAGGCGGATATCTGGCTCCTGCCCGACGCGCCCTATGGCTTGCTCGACGCCCTGCCGATCATTTTGCAGCAGGCGTGGCTCGCTGAATCCAGCATCGGGTTCGATCTTGAGCCGTCGTGGATCGACGCCCGGCTGCATGTCCCCGGCGTCAAGCGGGTCAATGTCCTGTCGCCTTCCGCGTCGCTGATCGCGGTACCGGGCGCGGCGATTTCCCTCGGCAACGTAAAGCTGAACTTCAAGGGGCGGGATTTTTGATGGAGCGCCAGCATCTTCTCGATGACGATGCGGCGCCGACCCCGCTTGAGCGGGCGCTGTCGGAATCGCTCGACAAGCTGCCCGCGCTGATGCCGGGCGTCGAGGCCCTTCGCGGCTTCAAGTTCAATCCGCCGGATTCGGTGGTGCCTTACCTCGTTGCGGAATACGGCCTCAACGAGATCGCGGATTACCTGCCCGACCTGCGCGCGGTGCTGCGCGAGGGTATCCAGTGGCAGCGCATCATCGGCACGCCGGCGGCGATCCACAAGGCTCTCGGCTGGATCAACTTCGATGGTGACATCGAAGAATTCCCGGTGAAGGCCACGAAATGGTGGTGGTTCCAGATTCATTTGCCATTCGAGCCGCGCAACACGACCTTCGTGCAGCCGATGACAAAGCTGGTGCAGGCGTCGAAGCCCCTGCGCTCCGAATTCGCTCGCCTTACGGCGGGATGGGATGTGCGTGCCTTCAGGTTGAACGAGCACCGCCTCAATGGCGGCGCGGGCCTGAATAACTGGTCGGGCCGCAAGCGCTCACCGGATGAGCCGGTCCTGTCGCTCCGCGTCAATATCCGGCGCGGCGTCGTCATGCCGACTGGCGACGGCATTTCGGTGGCCGATACCCAATTCATCGACATGGTGTGCGCCGTCGATTGCCGGCGCCCCCTCGAACAAATCTCATTCCGATTGGCCGCATCGGCGGCGGTGCGCGTCGATTTCCGCAATCGCAACACCGTGCCCTTCCAGAACGCGCCATTCGTCGCTCAACCCTTTGGCGTCCCCTCGACGCGCGTACAGACAGGATTTGAATGATGGCCGTAGCAACACAAGGCGCGCGCATTCAGCAGGCTATAGCGCTCATGAATTTGACGCTGTTCCTCGCGGTCGGCACCGGCGACCCGGCGTGGGATAGCCAGCCGGCACCGTCAACGCCAGAGGATCAGACTGCACAGGATGCGGCATGGAGCCAGTTGACCGACCTTACGGCAAAGATTGGTGTGACGCGGGTTCGGGACAAGTCCTATGTGACCCCGGACGATGCCGGCACGATCTTGGTGGGCGATGGCTCTCGCTATTCCTTGAGCACCGATCCGACCGGCTACGTGTATCTCTGCTTTCAGTTGGACCTATCCGACGCGAGCGACACGACACTTCGAGAGGCCGGCATATTCGTCGGCACGCAATTGGCCGCGTCTGTGCCGGAAGGACAGATGTACATCGCCGACGCTGATGTGGCCGACTTCGGACGGCTGATCGAGATCGATCGTTTTTCCCCCATCGTCCGCGACGGCTCCTTGAGCCAATCCTTCAGCTTCATCCTGACAATGTGATGTGAGGCGACATGACCAGCATCATTCAGCGGCCCGGCTACCGGGACCGCTATGACCGCGCGCGCCGGCAACATGCCATCGCCTTTCAAGATTTGGGCCGCGACGGACAGGGCATCTATCTCCAGAGCGATGACCTGAATGAAATTCAGTCGCGCGCCGCCGATCAGGTGCGCCGCGTCGGCGACTATATCCTTCAGGATGGCCGTATCACGGACGGGCAAACGCCCGTTGTGCAGGTCGTTGACGACGACAATATCAGCGTCACCCTGCCGGCCTGTGCGATCTATATTGGCGGCCTCGTGCATGACGTGGACGCGGCGACCTTCACCCTGCCGACCACTGGCGATCTCACAATCGGCGTGCGCACCGCGCAGACGCTTGTGACGGACGTTGAGCTCGCCGACCTGAAAGGCGATGTGCCCGGCACGGAAGCCTACATGGAGGAAGGCGCGTCCCGCATTGAAATCGTGGTGACGTGGGGCCATTCGCTGGACGGCAATGCGCAGCCCCTGCATTCGGTCTTTCAGGTTCATAACGGGACCATTCTGACCACTTCCACGAATACGGACCTGTCGGAAATCTACAAGAGCCTCGGCCAGTATTCGAGGGAGAGCAACGGCAGCTTCGTCAATACGGGCTTTGCCACCACGGCGCTCGGCCCCGATGGTGCCGGCAATCAGGTCTTTTCGGTATCGGAAGGTGTTGCCTATGTGAACGGCACGCGCGTCGTGCGCCAGCAATCCATGCGCCTGACCGTGAAGGAACAGCCCGACCTCCGCAATGTGGACGCCGAACCGCACGCTTTCACCGAGGCCACCGGCGGCACGCAGACTTTTACCGTGTCCAAGTCCCCGATATCGTCTATCAGCCGGATCACGGTGGAAAAAGAAGTCACTGAAACGGTGATCCATGGTCCCTATAGCGGGGCCGTCGATCCGCTTCAGCATCCTTCCGTGACGGCGATCCTCGAAATCACGCAGGGAGCGACGACATATGCGGCCGGCTGGCTGCTTTCGCAGGGGCAAATCGACTGGTCTCCGACCGGCGACGAGCCTGCCCCCGGATCGTCCTACACGGTCAAGTATCGGTATAACGAAAATATTCAGGCTGACGCGGTAACGCGCGATACCGTCACCGTGTCGGGCGCGGCCAATGGCACGAACGTCCTGATCGACTACGCCTATAAGCTGCCCCGTATCGATGCCGTGTGCATGGATGCGACCGGATCGCTCGTCTATCTGACCGGCGTGTCGGCGGTTTCCCGCCCGCGCGCGCCGGTCATCCCCTCGACCATGATCGAGCTTTCGCTCGTCTCGAATGATTGGGGACAGATGCCGACCGTCACCGCGTCCGGCCTGCGCAACATGCCGTATTCGGAATTGCTGGACCTCCGGTCCATGGTCCTCGATCTCTATGACCTTGTGGCGCAGGAGAGGCTGAAAACAGACGCCAAGGCCCGCGCGCCGGGTTCGTCTCGCGGTGTTTTCGTGGACAACTTTGATGACGACGACATGCGTGATCAGGGTATTCCGCAGACCGGGGCCGTCTTCGGCGGCAAGTTGACGCTGCCGATCCGGGCGACCGTGCATGAGTTTCCAACTTTCAACGGCATTCGGTTTCTGGATTTCACCGATACCTCGGTGATCGTCCAGAACCGGCGTAGCGCCGCGATGAAGATCAATCCCTACGCGACCTACACGCCGATGCCGGGGCGGGCGAGCCTTGAGCCGTCCACCGATATCTGGACCGACACGACCACCGCATGGACCTCGCCTGAAACACAGACCTTCACGGCGGCGGAAGGGGAATACATCAGCGGCATATCGCTATCTGAACAGGTCCAGAAGATCGGCGAAACGACCGTGGCGGCCGAGTACATTCGGCAACGGGACGTGAATTTTAGGCTGGAAGGGTTCATCCGCACGGAAACCCTGAAAACTATGACGTTCGACGGCATCACCGTCGTTCCGAGCGTCATTTCCGGTCCCGCCGACGATGATGGCGTCATCACCGGCACCTTCACCGTTCCGGCCAATGTGACGACTGGCTCCAAGACGGTCTATTTCGAGGGGTCCGCCGGCACCAAGGCATCATGCACCTATGTCGGGCGCGGTGAAATCACAGTTGAGGAATATCGGCTCGCATCGTCGCTTCAGACGAGCACGGCCACCTTGCCAGTGCCGGTAGTTCAAAACACCGTCATCAACAACACCACGGTCGTCAACAACATCACGAACGTCAATCAGGCGAACTCGGACCTTTCGCGTGGTGGCGGCTCCAACGGTGGGCGGGCCGACCCGCTGGCGCAGACGTTCACACTGGATCGCCCGCGCTGCATTGCAGGCGTTCGGCTGATGTGCGCCGGCGTGGGCGAACAGTCCAATTCGATCTTCGTCCAGATCAGGACGGTGCAGACCGGTATGCCGACCGCGATCACGCTGGCGGAAGCCTTCGTGCCGGGGACGGACCTTCAGGAAGGCCAGCCGTTCACGGCGCGCTTCACCTATCCCGTCTATCTCGAAGCGGGACAGGAATATGCCTTCGTGGCCCTGACCGACGATGCCGCTCACGCGCTCTACATCGCGCGGGTTGGCGAAATCGACATGGACAGCGGGGCGATTATCACCGAGCAGCCGTTCACAGTCGGCGTGCTCCTGTCTTCGTCCAACGCCTCGACATGGACGGTCCACAATGACGCGGACCTCTGGTTCGAGTTAATCGGCTGCGCGTTCGATCCGGTTCAAAAGACGATCCAGATCGGCACATTCCGGGCTACGAAAATGTCGGACGTGATTGTCAGCGCCGGCGTGGAAATCCCCGATCCTTCAGCGGACGTGACGCTTCGCTTGACGCGGCTTGCGACCAACGAAGTCATCACTTCCGCGCCTTCGCAGACGATCCGCTTCACCGAGTATATCCAGAATGAGGACGTGCTTGTCGAAGCGATCTTGTCGGGCACGGTGGACGTTACGCCCTTCGTTTTCCCCGATATCCAGATCGTGGAAGGGGAATTGCAGACGACTGCCGACTATGTGACCCGCGCTGTCGATGCGACGGACGTGAATACCGTCCTGACCACGTTCGACGCGCTCCTGCCCGCCGGCTCCACGGCTTCGGTGCAGATCGGCGTTCCGGGCAATTATCTGGACGTGGCCGTAAGCACCGCAACGCCAATTGGTGATGGTGTGGTCGAACAGACCTTCATGCAATCCGCCTACCCGGCGGCTAATCTCGATGCACGAACGCGAATTGTGATCACCGGCACGCCCGCCGCGCGTCCGGAGATATCCGCGCTCCGCATGATCCTGTCCAAGGTGTAATCTATGGCAAAGACGACGAACTATCAGTGGGATTTGCCGTCGCCCTACGGCATCCAGATCACGGAAATCGCCAAGATCGCCGCCGCGTTCGGTGGCGTTGACGCTGCGCTTAAAGCCTTGTCGGACGCCTTCCAGAACCACGAAACTGCATTTTCGGATTTGGTGAACCGGCCCGACACTCTGGAAGGCTTCGGGATCACTGATGGCATGACGGCGGCGGAGATATCCGCCGCCATTCAAGCCGCCATTGCAAGTCTCGTGGATGATGCGGGTCCGGCGCTCGACACGTTAAGAGAACTGGCGGCCGCTCTCGGCAACGATCCGAATTTTGCCACCACCACGTCAACGGCTCTCGGCAATCGGGTCCGTGCCGACGCGGCGCAATCCTTCACCTTGGCACAAAAGGCGCAAGCCCGCGCCAACATTGACGCGCTTGGCACTGTGGACAAGGGACAGACCAATGGCGTTGCCAGCCTCGACAGCACAGGAAAGGTTCCGTCTACGCAGCTTCCGGCACTGACGACAACGGCTACGGTTGGTGCGGCGGTCGCCGGTGCCAACAGCAAGCAGACGCCAGACGATGGTGATTTTTTCACCGGGGTTCTCGCCGGCGGTTCGACCATGTTCAAAACGACATGGGCGAACATCAAAGCCGCCTTGAGCAGCGTTTTCCTTCCACTTACTGGCGGAACCCTTACCGGTGCGGTTGAAGTGAGTGTAGCGGCCCTCACATACGCATTCCACGTAAGAAGCCCGTCCAATAGCAACCTAGGCGGATTGTATGTTTCGGCCACCGGCGGAGAACTGTATGCCCGTGGGAACGATGGAACCACTACGGTCATCAAGGGTGCGGGCGAAAGCGGTATCGCAGGCTCGCTTACAGTCGGTGGCAGCGTTATCGTGGGCACCTTCATCAAAGGTACGACTGCTGTCTATGCAGGTGCCGCCTACATGGCGACGGACGGTAATGTGACCGGGTCGAAATGGGGCGGCGGCTGGCTATACGACTGGATCGAGGCCCGGTCCTACAACCGCACCAAAGACTATCTGCTCGGGGAAAATACACCGATTGGCAGCACTATTCTCGGCATTCCTCAAGACAATGTAGCTTTTTGGGGCACATTGGACGGAAGTCGCATCAACTGGGCTAATCTTAGCGGCACAGACCTTAACAACTCCGTGGGTGCTATTGGCTATGGCACTTGGATGGTGATGGGGATCAAGAACGCCAGCAACGGATCTCATGCCTGTACGTGTAAGAGGATTGGGTGATGGCGATCACTTCTGTTGAAAATCTCGAATGGGTTGACGCCGATCATACCCGCCTGCGAGCGGTCGTAACGTTCGATGATGGCCGTGTCTGGCCAATGTGCGTTCATGGTACCTATGACACCGACGAAGGCTTGGACCTCTGGACCCGTGCCAATGCCGGAGACTTCGGGGCGATTGCCGATTATGTCGCGCCGCCCGAACCGACGCCCGAAGAAATCCGGGCGGCTATGCCCGCTCTGTCGGCCAAGCAAATCCGTCTCGGCCTGCTATCGCTCGGCAAGCTTGACGGCGTGGACGCGGCGATTGATGCCATGTCGGAACCCGACCGCAGCCAAGCGAAAATCCAGTGGGAGTATGCGACGGAGTTTCACCGTCTGCACCCGCTCATTGTCAACATCATGCCGCTCCTCGGCTTGACGGATGATCAGGTTGACACTGCTTGGATGCAGTTCGCGCAGGTGGAGTAACCAGCGGCAGCGTCGAAAATCTGATGCGTCGCCGTTACGTGACCGCCAGTCGCCGTTTCGGAGCGATCGAGCGGGTCGCTTTCATGAGCGGCCCCTCGATCCATCGATAACTGATATACGCCCACACCAGCGTTGCGAGTATGGCAACACACCAAAAGCCGCCGGCAACTAGGGGGCTTATCAGGTCGTGGCCGAATATCATCGTCCCGAAGCGGCACGTCGCGGACAGAACCAGCAGGTGCGAGAGATAGAGCGAATAGGAGATATCGCCCGCCATCTCCACAAAGGCGCATTTCGGGAAGCGTCCAGATCGCTCGAACTGGACCAAGCCGAAGAGCGCGAGGGCCGTTGGGAAGCCGAATGCCAGCATTCGCAACGGCGTTTTGTCGTCGAAGATCGTCGGCCATACCACGGCGCACCCGCCCATTAGCATGAGGCCGAAGCACAACGCTGCATCGCCTTTCACGCGTGGCAGCCGCCGCGACGCGAGATAGGCCAACGCGCCAAGGATAAATTCCAGCCCGTATGAACCTGTCACCACGCGCAGGAATGGTGATTGGAACGCGATGCCGGAGAAGATGAGCAATACCGCAGCCCAACCAAGAAGAAGGTACGGTAGAGCTGGTCTAGGGAATAGCAGGATGACGGCGAACACCGCATAAAACCATAGCTCGTAGACGAGAGACCACGAGACAAGCAGCAGCGGTACGCGGTTGTCTGGCAACAAGAAAAAGGAGCGGAAAAAGTCCGGACCCGTCGACTGTGATGAATTCACCATTCCGGGCATGTAGAGCACGACCGGAACCAGCATGAGAAAATACACCCAATAGATCGGGTAAATGCGGGTCAGGCGCTTGTATACGAAATTACCAATTTTTGCCGGATCGCTGTGAGCGCGCCCCGTCGTCATCGCCATAACGAAGCCGCTTATGACGAAAAAGATATCCACGCCAAGTTGCCCGTACTCGGCGATGCCGGGCATGACGTTCGGCAGAATGAATTTCGCGTCCAGATCGAACGCGTGGAACACAACCACCATCAATGCGGCGACACCGCGCGCCGCCTGTAGGCCATACAGCGTTTTGTGTGTTTGATCCCCGTGCATCACCTTCGCTTACACGCGGCGGAAATAAAACGCAACGTCTGGAAACATTCGGAAACAGTTGGCCGCCTCCGGGCGGCCTTCTCCCATCAACCACCCCGAAAGCCCGCCTCGTGCGGGCTTTTTCTTTGCCCGAACCGGCCCGTGGCGGGGCATCCAAAACTTGACAGGAGTTTCCTATGTCGAACCCCACTTTCGGCATGACCTTCACGCGCCCCAACGACGAACCGGTGCCGGTTCTGGGTGCGGATTTTTCCAAGATCCTCATCATCGAGACGTCGGAGGATGCGTCCGCCACAGAGTATCCGCCCGAAACGCCGGTGCGCATCTCGACGAGCGATTCCGATGCCGTCAAGGCGCTCGGCACGGGATATCTCGCCGACGCCGTGGCCGGCATCAACGCGCAGTTGACCGGATTGAATGCCGGGGCGGACGTCACTGTTTTCCGTGTTGCCGAAGGCGCCACGCCTGCCGCCACCGCCGCAGCCATCGCCGCCGCGCTCGGCAATGCGGGTTATATCCCCTCCGCCGTCAATGCCACACCGCGCATTGTCTGGGCCGGGCGGACCGCCCTCCGTCCCGATGCCGACACGGCCAATCCTGTGGTGGCCGCCCTGCCCGCCGCCTGCGAGCGGCTGCTTGCGGTCGCGGCGGTGGACGTGAACGACACGTCCGCCCCGCTCGCCATCGGCGACCGCGAGATGATGAACTCGCAGCGCCTTATCCCGATCGGGGTCGCCGCCCGCGTCTATGAGGGCACGAACATCGTCACCCGGCCGATGGGGCCGCGCATTGCCGGATTGATGGCAGCCGTCGACAACGCGCACGGCGGCAAGCCCTTCGACCCCATCGCCAACCAGCCCATTCAGGGTCTCGCCGGGCTGTCGCGCAATATCCCATTCTCGCTTTTCGACGGCTCGACCGAGGGCCAACAGATGTTGGAAGCCAATGTTTCCATCGTCGCCCGCGGTGAAGTGGGCGTGGATGGGGCGGTGGCAGATGGCGGTTTCGTCTTTATCGGCACCGACAATGCCGATACCGGCGAACTCTGGCGGCAGTTCCATCAGGTGCGCGGCGCGGATTACCTGACCGTGAAGATGGCGCAGATCACGCGGCAGTTTCTGGGGCCGAAGATCACCGCCGATGCCGCCGAGGCGTGGATCAACTCCATCCGCTTCATGCTGCGCGACCACAAGGTGGACGACGACATTTTGGGGTCGGACGTCCAGTTCCTTGCCGACCGCAACAGCCCGGAGGAAATCCGGCTAGGCCACCTCACGGTCAATATCGGTATCGAGCCGGCCCCGGCCTTCAAGCTCGCCAATCACGAAGTCCGCCGCTACCGCCCCGCGGTCGAGGGCCTCGTGGCCGAGATCGTCGCGCGCCTGTCGTCCGTTTCCTGATCCACCCCCATTCCCGAAAGGCATTATCATGCAGCCGCTTTACATGCTCTCCGCCGTGGATGTGCGCCGCGCCGAGGAAACCGGCACTTCGCGCGCCACCACCATTTCCAAGCTCACGATTCCGCCCGTCAAGTTCATCACCGCCTCGCACAATCCGGGCGGCAGCGTCATGGCGGTCGATTTCGCGCTGCCGCGCGTCGAAGCGATCGAACCCGCGATGGAAATCAAGGGCTTCGACACCGACGTCTTCCGCGACATCGGGCAGACCGGGCGATGGGTGTTCGCCGCCGCCTGCCGCGACAAGAAGGCGGGCAAGATGGTGCCCGCCCGCGCCATCATCGAAGGCGCGATCGTCGAATGGACGCCGGACGATGCCAGCCCGGAGGAATTCGTCGGCTGCAATCACGCTTTCAAGGAGGTCACCCACTACGAATTTACCCTCAACGGCGTGGAGCTTTTCTACATCGACTTCTGGGAGCGCGTCCTGCGCGTCAACGGCGTCGACGCATTCGAGGATGTCCGCCGCGCCCTCGGCGCGTGACCAGCAGGAACCGGAGAAAACCATCATGGAAAAAATCACCAGCGTCACCGTGCCGCTCGAATATCCCGTCCCCTACAACGGCACGGAGGTGAAGGAACTCACCTTCCGCCGCATGAAGGGCAAGGATACGCTTGTCGCGGAAGGCGTCGAAAGTCAGGTACGCGCCGGCTACATGATCTTCGCGGCGCTCGCCGGCGTCGATGTCGAACTGATCGAGGAACTCGATCTCGTCGATCTGGAAACGGTGGGCGAGAAGGTGGCGCCCCTCATGGGAAAATCCGTACAGGCGGCGGTGGACGCGGTGACGAAGCCAGCGGTCACGCCGTCGCCTGGCGCGACGTCCTGACCGCGACCGCTCGCCATCTCCATTCCCCGATCGACCAGATCGAGGAATGGGATATCGACAAGCTGCTCGATTATTCGGACAGCCTCACCCGCGTGATGCGGCTTGAAAACACTTCCCGACGATGAGGTGCGGCCATGGCCGTCATGACTTCAACCCTGATCCTGTCGCTGATCGACAGGGTGACGGCCCCGGCGCGTGGCATCGAGGCGACCCTGAAGCGTTTGCAGAATGCGCAGGCCAACAACACGCGCCGGCTCAACGAGGTGCGCGGCCAGATGATGGATGCAGTCGGCGCGGCCTATGCCCTCTACAAGGGGCTGTCCGCACCGCTGAACGCCGCGGCGAAATTCGAGGGCGTCATGCTCGATATCGCCCAGAAGGCCGACCTCTCCAACGCGGCCATGGGTGCTCTCGGCAAGGGCATACGGCAGCTTTCCGCCGATCTCGGCAAGGGACCGGGCGAGATCGCGGCGGGTATCGACGACCTGATGGGCAAGGGTCTCGACGCCAAGTCCGCGCAGGAAGCCATCACGCCGATCACCAAGGTCGCGACCGCCTACAAGGCCGCGGTCGACGATGTGGCCAGCGCCTCGTTTTCCGTCATGGACAACATGAAGGTGCCTGCGCGGGAACTCGGCAAGTCGCTCGACATCATGTCGCAGGCGGGCAAGGAAGGCGCCTTCGAACTGAAGGACATGGCGCGCTACTTCCCCCAACTGACGGCCCGCGCGCAGGCCCTCGGCATGACGGGCACGGTGGGCGTGGCCCGCCTCGCCGCCATGCTCCAGATCGCGCGTAAGGGTGCCGGCTCCGCGGAGGAAGCGGCGACGAATGCGGCGAACGTGATGCAGAAGATCATCTCGCCCCAAACGACGAAGGCTTTCAAGAAACATGGCATCGACATCCGCAAGGAGTTGAAAAAGACCCAGAAGGCCGGTGGTGACATTTTCGAGATGCTGGCCGAACAGACGATGAAGGCCACGCACGGCGACCTGTCCAAGCTGGGCGATATCTTTCAGGATGCGCAGGTGCAGGCGGGCATGATTGCCCTGATCCAGAACCTGAAGGAATACCAACGTATCCGCGATGCGTCCGCCAACGCCAAGGGCGTGGTGGATGCGGACTTCATCCGCCGCCAGCAAACCGGCGAGCAGGCCATGGAGCGGTTCGGCGCGGCCATGGAGCGCATCGGAATCACCATCGGTTCGGCGCTGCTGCCCGCGCTCAACAAACTGACGGACGCCACCGAGCCGGTTATCAACCGCATGGCGGATTTCACCGAAGCGCATCCGAAGCTTACGCAGGCCATCGTCGCCACCACCGCCGCGCTGATCGCGCTGCGCGTCGCGGCCATCGCCGCGCAGTTCAGCCTGCTGTGGATGCGCGGCGGCGCGCTTTCGGTGCTGATCCGGGGATTCGGCCTGCTCAACGGCGCAGTTCTTGCCGCGCAGCGGTCCATCGGCGCCACGATCGCCTTGCAGACGGCGCTTGCCGGCGGTGCCCGCTATGGCATGTTCGCCAAGTTCATAGATGGCGGCAAGGCACTTCTGGCCATCATCCCCGGCTTGAGCCTGATCGAGCCGATCATGGCGGGAATCGGCGCGGCAGTCGCTGCGGTCGGCGGGACGGTGGCAGGCGTCATCGTCGCCGTCGTGGCGGCGGTCGTAGCCGCCGCGGTGGTGATCTGGAAATATTGGGATCGAATTTCTTCGATATTCTCCGGTGTCGCCCGCGCCATCGGCGAGCAGCTTGCGCCCGCGATCGCCACTGTGCGGCCTTATCTCGAATGGCTGGTGCCGATCGGGTCCGCCATCGCCTCCGGATGGGAGAGCGCGATGGGGGCTTTGCAGTCCTTCGGCAGTTGGATCGCCAGTTTCTTCAGCCGGGAAGTGCTGACCGACGCGCAGAAGGCCGCGTGGGAGCAGTCGGGCTATGATGCCGCCACCCGGCTTATCGAGGCGGTAAAATCGAAGGTCGGAGAGCTGGTCGACTGGTTCCGCTCGCTGCCCGGAAAGATCGTCGCGGCGATCGGCAATATCGATATTTCCGGTCTCATCAAATGGCCGTCCATGCCGTCTTGGCTGGGGGGCGGCGGTGGCGGAGGCGGCTCGATCCGGGATCGCGCAGCGAACAACAATGCCGGAGCCACCATTCCGCTGCCCGGCGTTGCCGGCGCTCGTGCGGCGGGCGGACCCGTTGTCGGCGGCCGGACCTATCTGGTCGGCGAGAAAGGGCCGGAACTGTTCACCGCCGGACGCTCCGGCACGATCATTCCCAATGGCGGCACGTCCAGCCTCGGCGGCGGAAGCTTCACCATCGGCGCGCTCCATGTGCACGGCGTACCGGGCATGAGCGAGGAATCGCTCGCGCAGAAGGTGGTGGCGGAGATGGAGCGCCGGTTCCGTGCGGCGATGGATGGCGCGCAGGCCGATCTCGAATATGCGGTGTCGTGATGCTCTATATGCTCGGAACTCTCACCGTGGATACACGGCCTTTCAGTGTGGACGAAATGCAGCGTTCGGCCTCCGCCGACATTGCGTCCAAGGCCCTTATCAATGCCTTTCCCGGCAAGGAATTCACCGGGGAAGGCGATGACCAGATCACGCTTTCCGGCCAGTTGCTGCCGACCAAGATCGGCGGGCTGGACGAACTCGAAACACTGCACGAGATGCGCCGCAACGGCGTGCGCTTCCCGCTTCAGCGCGGCGACGGCATGCGGATGGGGTGGTTCGCGATCACCAATATTTCGGAAACCCACAGCAGCCTCACGCGGCAGGGCGTCGGCTTCGTGGTCAAGCACACGATCACCATGACGCGGGTGCAGCCCGACAGCGGTTCCGGCCAGCAGATCATTGCCGGACTGCTGTCGCTGTTCGGCATCGGATAGGAGCACCACCATGGATACCATTGTCGTCGGGGGTGACCATATCACGCTCGACCTGCTGCTTTGGCGTCGATACGGCGTGCGCGGCCGGTCTCTGGTCGAGAGCACGCTGGCGCTCAATCCGGGACTGGCGCGGCTCGGCGTCATCATTCCACCCGGCACCACGGTGACCATTCCCGACCTGCCGCCGGAGACGGACGGGCAATCCCGCGACGTCGTTTCCCTGTTCGGATGATCTTCCATGGCAACCGACAACTGGACTGTTTCATGGCAGGTCATGGTCGATGGCCGCGACATGACCGGCGCAATGCGCCCCTACCTGATCGACATAGAGATCAGCGACAGGGACGGCGCGACATCTGACACATGCAGCCTGACATTCGATGACACGGCAGGGCAGATCGAATTGCCGGAAGAAGGCGCTTCGGTCCGGACGGCCATCGCCGGGGTGTGGAAATTCGCCGGCACGGTCGACTCCGTGCGCTCGTCGGGGTCGCGCGGCGGCGGGCGGACCCTGAAGGTCGGCGCCAAGGGCTTCGACAGCCGTGGGAAGATCAAGCAGCCGCTGCAATTCCACATGGATGACGCCAGCATGCAGGATTTCATGGACGAGGCCGCCAGACGCGCCGGAGTGGCCTCGGTCCGGCTCGATCCCGCCTTTGCCGCTGTGCATCGCGACTATTGGGCAGCGGACGGCGAAAGCTTCCTGCATCTCGGCGAGCGCCTCGCGCGCGAGGTCGGCGGGACCTTCAAGATCCGCAGCGATCAGGCGGTGCTTGCCAAGCGCGGCGAAGGACAGGCCGCGACCGGCGCCAGCCTGCCGGTCGTCTACGGCATCGTGGGCAGCAACGTGATCTCGTGGGATATCGCGCCCTTCAAGGGCCGGCGGTCCTTCACGAAGGCGAAGGTTCGTTATTTCGATCGCAAGAAGGCGGACTTCCGCTCGAAAGATGTCGAATTCGACCTCGACCGCGATCTGCCGGACTCCACCAATGTGGTGCGCAGCACCGCCGCGGACGGCGATCAGGCCGCCTCCATCGCCGACGCCCGCAAGCGCGAGGCCGAACGCGAGGGCGGCGAAGGCTCGGTGGAGATGACGCTCACCGTCGATGCCCAACCGGAGGCGACCTATCTGCTTTCGGGCGCGCGGGCCGGGGTGGACGGCTCTTATCGCATCGCCTCGGTGAGCCATAAGGCCGACCGCGGGGGCGGCGCCGGCACGACGCTCGAAATCAAGCAGCCTTCCGGCGGCGCCGGAAAGGACGGGCGCAAGAAGAAATCCTGACACATCGAAAGGCATCCCATGAAACTCGGTTCCGACTGGAAGCGGGTGCTCAAGCACGCTTGGAGCATCCGCCTGCTCGTGCTCGCCGGCATCCTGTCCGGCTTTGAAGCCGCCCTGCCCTTGCTGGGTGACAGCCTGCCCATTTCGGCGCGCGCCTTCGCCATCCTCACCTTGATCACCGTGGCCGCCGCATTCGTGGCGCGCATCATCAGCCAAAAGGAATTTCGCGATGGCGAGTAAACGGGCAAAGACGGCGCTGGCTTCCGGCCTTGGCCTTGTGGCCCTTACGGCCACATACCTGACCGCGCCGTGGGAGGGGAAGTCGAACAAGGCATACTATGATGCCCTTGGCCGTGTGTGGACTGTAGGGATTGGAGAAACCAAGGGCGTCACAAGGAACAGCTATTGCTCCGATGACGAATGCTCGGCCATGCTTATGAAGCGGCTGGAAAAGGATTTTCATCAACCGCTGCAACGGTGTGTTCCGGGTTTCGACAAGGCCCCGATCAGCGTACAGGCGTCCATGCTTGATCTGGCGTACAACGTTGGCGTTTCCACAGTGTGCCGGTCCACGGCGGCGCGGCGGGTGACGGCTAGGAATTGGGCCGGGGCCTGTCAGGCCATGACGTGGTTCAATCAGGCTGGCGGGCGCGTCATCGCCGGCCTGAAGAAGCGCCGCGAGAACGGGGACGCCACCCGCATCGGTGAAAAAGAACTCTGTCTGGCGGGGTTGAACTGATGTTCGGGTTTCTCGATTACATCAAGATCGGCCTCGGCGCTGTCGGCGGCATCGCCCTGATGCTGCTCTACAACGCCGCCCTGCACGATCCCATGCTTAAGCGCGAGGCGCGTGACGGGTATGTCCTCGAAGCGCAGAAGACAGCGCTGGAGGCGAAGCTCGCCGAAATGGACCGCCAGAAGAAGGCGGGCGAATTCGTCATCTCGGCCTATCAGGAACAGCTTAAAAACGCCCGCGCGGCCGAGGCGGAAAAATCCCAACAGACCGAAGCGGAGATCAAAGCCTATGAAAACCGGCTTGCTGATACGGGGCGGGCTTGCCTGCTTGATGGTCACGACCTTGATTTCCTGCGCCAGTGACAAGGCGCTGAAACAGGCGGCGACGGTACAGGGAACGGCGCAGGCTCGCGTCACCCTGCCGGCCTATCCCGAAGACTGCCGGGCGAAAGAGCCTCACGCGGCGCTGACCGAAGGGGCGGAAATTCGCTCCATCCTCAAACGCGAGCGGGCGGCGCTCGACCGGCAGAACGCGCGCACGGATAGGTGCGCCACCTTTTATGACGACACAGCGAGGGGGCTAAAGTGATGCGCGAAGAAGGGTGCACGGTCAATCGGTTCAACCAACTGGATCAGAACATGCAGGAGATGCTCTCCAAGCTGGAGCCTGAAGAAGTCGAAAACCTGAAATATCTCGCCACCATTCCCGGCGACGAACTGCGCGGGGCCGTGAAGCTCTACCGCGACGTGATGACGGTGAGCCACTTCATGAAATGGCTGATCGTCACCATCGTGGCCGTGTTCATCGGCGCGGTCAGTCTCGGCGAGCATGTCATGAAGCTTTTCGGATGGATGAAAGGACCGCCTTCACCATGAAGAAACTCGTTGCCGCAATCGTCCTCACCCTCGCCGTGTTCGGGGCCGCCTCCATGGGGCTGGCTATCGGCGACCGTCAGCCGCCCGTCCGGTTCGATGGTGTTCGTGTGCTGACCACGCATGTTGCACCGGGGCAGGATCTGGAAATCGAATATTCGTTGCATCGCTACAGGTTCTGCGATGTGACCGGCCGGCGATGGCTGACCGACGCATCCGGCACGACTTTCGCGATTTCGACCTACACACGCGGCGATGCGCCCGATCTGGGGCCGGAGAGCTATCGCCGGGCGATCACCGTGCCCGAAAGCGCGGTGCCCGGTCCGGCGACCTACTTCATTGAACTGGCCTATACCTGCAACCTGATTCACCGTCTCGGCTGGCCGATCAGGGTTTCATCCCCGCCGGCGCATTTCGATATCGTGGAAAGGCCGGATATGGGTGGTGCATGACCGACAAAGCCGGATTGCTTGGAAGCCTGTATCCGCGCCGCGATGGCCCGAATATCTATGTCGATATTGGTGGTGAACGGATGAGTCTGTCCCCCATGCAGGCCAACCTGATCCTACGGGCATGGGCGGAAGCTGTCGGCGGGGCGATGGTCTTTCAGGCATCGTCACTTTCGCCATATGGCGGCAGCCCGTGCAAGGCGGCCTGACATGCAAGAGCCACCGTCTTGTCGGTGCCGCGGGCTTTATAGTTGAGGACAGATATTTTCGTCTTCCCAATCGTCGCGCCGCACTCCACGTCCGTGGCCGCGCGCCCGGCCTCCTTCATGGTGCCCAACCATTGGCAAAACTGTTCCGCAGTCATAGTGAGTCCTCCCGATCATGTTTCATTGATGCCTCTTTTCGATCCACGCCGTCGCCACATCGACCTCATAGGATGCCAGCCATTGCGCCGCATCTGGATAAGACAAAAAGCCCGGCTCGACGCGGACGCCGCACCATGGTGCCGGCGGCGGGCTTGTACGGTCCGATGCCAGCCCATAGCCGGCCGATGTCTCGTGCATGATCTGCCATAGGTTTGCCGATCCGCGCGACCGCGCCGCAACGCCGAACGTGGCGAGCGGCTGGCCAGCCTTCGATACGGTGCAAAGGAGAGCCGGGCCCACGGTGAGCGCCTGCAACTGGAAGCCCGAATGCCTTGCAATGCCGGTCACGCCATCGCGCAAAGCACGAGCGAGATCTAGCGCCGCAGCCTGCGTGACGATTGCCGATGGCGGAGCGATACGGTCGGCGCTGCCGGTGTTGAGGGTGACAAAATACAGATAGCTCAAGGTCGATGCCTAACATAATTGGCGACGAGGCGCTTCAGGGCCGGCAGGACGGCGCGCAGCGCGCGCCATTCGGAAGCCGGAACGAACCATGTCGTCTCCATGGACTGGTACTGCACCCGCCATGTGCCGGACAAGGCCGGATGCTGGCGCAGGCCCGGAACACGCTTGAGCAGTTTGACCATGGGCTCTTGCGATGGGATCATGATTTCAAAGGCCGGGCCGCCCATCCAAGGCACGTTATGGCGCAACTCCAGCCCGTATCGCGTATATTGCTGCCATCCATTGTTCGTGACGCGCCGGCCTCGCCAGTCGCGGGGCACAGGTGGCAGATCATCAAGACTGTGCCACTCCGACCAGTCTTCAAAAAAGGCCGCGTCGGCGGCCTTTTGAATGTTGTTTCCAGTTTTATCAGGAGTAAGCACCGTTGCGCCCCCTATTGAGCTTGGAGCGTAACGCCCGCAACGCCCTGTCGAACTTGCGACGCCGCTTTTCGACGGGGGACTTCGGGTCTATATACCAGCGGACGAAAAGGTTTTCCGTGTCATCTACCGGAACGTCAATGCAACGTTTCGCCTTTTGCGCTGTCTTGCGGGAAATCGCATTGAAAACAGAATGGTGGTTGTTCATTGCCATCCCCCTCGTTAAGCCTGACGAATGATCAGTTCGCGCTCCATAGCGTCAACCAAGGGCTTTCCCTTGGGGTTGCCGGAAGCCTTACCGATTTCGATATTCTTGGCGATTTCTTCGGTGCTAAGAGCAATGATCCTCTTGGCCCATTCCGGAGTAAGGCCGAATTGCGTCAGAAGGTGGATGTGCTGATCAATGCTGATCGCGGCGATGTTGCGGATTTCGTTGTCGCTGTAATTGACCATCTTCGTCTCTCCTGCCTGCATTCCCCGGAGGCGTCGGTTATCAACTCGCTGTTGATGATTGGATAATATCAGATTTTGATACTACGTCAATGGGAAAATATCAAACTTTGATATTTATTTTTGCTCATGCGGCAGCGACCTTTTCCGCTTGACTGATGGCCTCCATCTCCGCGACAAGATTGACAAAATCGCGAAGGGATCGGGACAGCCGGTCGATCTTGTAAACCACCACCATATCTATTCGTCCGGCAACAATGTCGGCGCGCAGCCGGGCGAGTGCCGGTCGGTTTATATTCCCGCCGGAATAGCCGCCGTCGTCATAGTGCTGCGGCAACTCGATCCAGCCTTCGCCGGCCTGACTTTTGATATAGGACGAGCAATATTCCCGCTGGTTGTCCAGCGAGGTAAATTCCGCTTCCAAGCCTTCAGCGGATGATTTCCGGGTGTAGATCGCGCAGCGCATGGTTTGTCCTGTTTGCATGGGTTATCAGGCGGCCATGAGCCACTTGGCAAAGCAATGTCAGGATTTTCGTTTCAAACCACGCCGTGGGGCGACCGCTCGAACTTACCACGCCTAACCGTGATGTCCAGACCGTCTATCTCCGCGCCCGGTATACGACAAACTCTCCCTGTCCCAAGCATTTACACGATGTGCAGCGCAATTTGCTCTGGTGCAGGCCAAGGTTCCCATAGTAGCCAATTCGATCCTCTATGGCTTTCTTGTCCAGTTCGTTCAGGTGGCCGCATCTGGTGCATAGCGCGCACAGAACGGCCCACGGCTCCAGATCAGCTATGCGGGTATCTTTGGGCAGATGCTCATAAGAGGGTGGCCGCGCCATTCGCTTTCTCTATATTACCGAACGATGATCGGCTCCCAACCGTCGGCGCCAAAGAGCTTCCCTCCATGGCGGCGCATGAAGGCGTTCATGTGCCTTTCGCTGGAAAAGCTGAATACACAAAAGTCTGTGCCGGCCTTTCTCGCCATGCGGTGTGGCGCTCGTGCGCCAAGGCGCATCGCATCGCGATGGACCTCGCGGCGGGCACATTTCAACGCGTAGGCTTCAGGCAGGGCGACACGATAGTTTTCCGGTACTCGGCTCATCGTAGCGTCTCCGGCTTCCAGCCGCGGGTATAGCCGGGACTGATCGCCATGCTGGCGATCTCGATCTCTTTTGTTAGAAAGTCCCGGTCCTCCAGCAGCGCTCGGATCGCGGCGCGCGCGTCGCCCCGGTGATAGGCCAGCACCAAGTCGATTTCAGAATCATAGTTCTGCAAAACAGCATTCATTTTCCGCTCCTCAAAAAGGAGACACGGCCGCCGCCAGACGTGTCCGTGGTTCATCGGCTGTCACCGATGTTCTTTTTATGTTCTCATTTTGAGGAAAGAGTCAACCGCGTTTCAGCGGTTCATGAAATGCCGCCCGGTACGGGGCGGCTGCCGGTGTAACGGCACCGGAAGCGGCGGACCAACGCCAATTGAACCCGCCTGGCACTAATGATGTCAGATGCCACACCCCGGCCCTTACGGGCATCCGGATCGTGGCCACGACAGGTTAACAAACGATGCAAGAAGGATTCTCTTTTTCGGCGGTGCGACCCGTTTCGCCGCCGGCAAGCTATATAGGCGGGAAGAAACAACTCGCACAGCGGCTCGCCTCTATCATCGAGCAGATCCCGCACACGCTCTACGCCGAGCCTTTCATCGGCATGGGCGGGGTTTTCTTCCGCCGCCGGCTGGTCCCGCGGGCCGAGGCGATCAACGACATTTCCGGCGACGTGGTGACCTTGTTCCGGATATTGCAGCGGCACTATCCACAATTCATGGAAACCATGAAATTCCAGATCGCTTCGCGCAGGGAGTTCGAACGGCTTCTAGCCTGCGATCCGGTCACCCTGACCGATCTGGAGCGAGCCAAGCGTTTCCTCTACCTCCAGAAGATGGCCTTCGGCGGTAAGGTCAAGGGGCGCACGTTCGGCGTGGACACCACCGGCCCTGCGCGATTCAATATCAAAAGGCTCGGTACGATTCTTGAAAAGGTACACGAACGCCTCAGCGGCGTGGTGATCGAGAATTTGCCATGGCCTGATTTCATCGATCGGTATGACGGGCCGGGAACCCTGTTCTATCTCGATCCGCCCTATTACGGGTGCGAGATGGACTATGGCGCCGGCGTGTTCTCCCGCGCGGATTTCACACGAATCGCCGGCCGGCTATCATCAATCAAGGGCAGGTTCGTTCTGTCGCTTAACGATCGGCCGGAGGTGCGGGAAATTTTCGGCGCGTTCAAAATCTGCGAAGTGCCCCTCACCTACACGATCGCCGGCGGCGAAGGAAAGGCCGTGTCGGAGGTCATAATCACCGATCGCAAAGAGCCATCCGCCGCGAATATGCCCTGACGGCCGCTGCGATCAATTGCACCAAGGCTCGCGCCGTCCACGCCAAGGGCGCGCGAGTTCTTCCCCTACGAGCGTTTCGCCTACGTCGATGCCATCCACATAAATCGTCGCCAGCGTTCGGCCATATCGATCTTTCTTGCGGCCATTCACCGGATCACCCCGGCTTATCTCGATCTCGCCCGACGCCATCAGCGCCGCGAGTCGGCGTTTTGCCACCAGTCCAAGGCGGCGTTCAGCATCGCATTTCGGATGGCCGATTTCTGGCGCATCGATATTGGCGATGCGGATATGCTCGCGCTCCACGATGATTGTATCGCCATCGATGACGCAGGTTCCGCGACCTATGGAAAGGCATCTCCCTGCATGCGCTTGGTGAGAAACACCAAACGACGCGGCGAAAAAGAGCAGCCAAACAAGCGGCAATCTGTGGGGAAATCTGTGGGGAATGCTAGTTTTCTGGTAGGGCCGGCAGGGTCTAAGCATTTGATTTTCCGATGGTCGGAGTGAGAGGATTCGAACCTCCGACCCCCTCGTCCCGAACGCGGGGGATTTCTTGGAGATGCCCGGATTTCTGGGCTTTCTTATCACCCTTAAACGCTCTTGTTCACCTTCAATTCCGTTTTATCTGTGGGGAATCTGTGGGGCGAGTTCGGCTTGTTCTCGGTCTGTGCATCATTGATGCTGACGACGTTCTTTGGCCGGCGTGAAGCGGCGTGTTTCGCGGTGATCCGCTCGGCGGCCTCTACCTGAAAGTCCGGATGATGGTGACCATAGGTCTGGACGAGAGTTTCAACGGTCATCCCCAAGAAGCCAGCCGCCTGCCAGACGTCAGTTCCGGCCAGCATAAGCCATGTCGCCGCGGTATGTCGAAAGATATGCGGCGTCACGTCCGTGTCGAGGCCGGCAAGTTTGCGAGCGCTGCGGAAGCCCTTCTTGATCGAGTTCACGGGTTTGCCGTTCCACTCGACGACATAATCCTGCGAAATTTTCCTGCCGATGTTCTTGCTCTTCGCCCGTCCCTTGGTGTGGATTTCCAGTTCGGTTGAGGCCCATCGTCTAAGATGGGCGAGAAGCCTGTCGGGCAGGCGTACCGGTGGCTGGCGCTTGTTCGTCTGTCTTGCGCCTTCGGCTCGTCGATAAAACACACCGCGCTCAAGATCGACATATCCATGGCCTTCCGTGGGGCGAATCGCGGCTCCGCAAATGGCGGATGACCGCGTGCCAGTATAAAGTGCCACGAGCATGAAGCGGGCAAGATGCCTGCCTGTGCGCCGAAGACTGCCATCCCCGCTGGGCGCGCGCTGCGACATGCGCCATGCCGCCCAGATGAGGCGCGCCGCTTCAGAGCGGGTCAGCCACCGTTCACGGCGATGGGGCTTTTCCGGGAGAGTGATTTTCGGCGCGGAGGTCGAGTATCCCTCCTTATGATAATAGTTGATGGCCGACCGCAGGTCTTCAAGCTGGCGGCGAGCGGCCGCCTCGGTCGACGACTGCGCGATGAAATCCCGGCAGATTTTCCCGTTTATTTCACCGAGCACCCTCTCCCCGAAGAAATCGAGGATGCTCTCGATCCGGGCCGCTGTTTCGGCAGGCCGGGCATGTTTGGTCGCGACATCCGTCAGATAGACATTCAGTACGTCCGCGATCAGGATATGATCGGGGTCACGGCCCCGCTCGCGCGCGGGCTGGTATTTTTCGTTGATGTAGGCTGCGAGCGCGATTTCAGCGCGTTCACGGCTTGCCTCGCCGCCGCCAACGCTGATGAATTTTTGCCCGTCGCGGATGAACCACCCTGCTCTGTTTCGGAGCGAACCATCGCTCTTCCGGCTTTCGTCACGCCAGACGAGGCGCGCTCCTTTCGACGTCCGCGACATAGTTCCCGCATCTCCCTGATAGCAGCCAAGGTCACATATTCTTTGCCTGCTATAAGCTCGGTTTGCAATCGGCCGGCGTCGCGTTCCTTGCGCAACCCGGCAACTTTCATGCTCCCATCGGGGAATGCAAGGCGAACAGCATGCTCCAGCCGCAGGGGCGTGTCTTCGGAGATTGTCTCCCTGCTGATGACAGCTTCGGTCGGGGAGGTCATGACACCATCCTACCGAGCACGGCGCGGGCATCCCGCATGATTTCGTCAAGTTCGTATATCTCGCCGCAACTGGTTTCGATGCGAACACCAAGTCCATCTGGATGCCTGCCGTAACGCTGATCTTCCGGCTTGTCCTCGCCGTTCCAGCCTGCAACGAGTGCGCGAATTCCCGACAGGGCCTTTGCCGTTACCAGCTTTTCCAGAGCATCCCTATACCGCTTCGCCTCGGCCTCGGCGCGCATTTTGTCCATTTTTGAACCTATACGCTCACGGATGCGCTCGATACAAAACGGCAGGTCAGCGGTAAACATCTCACCAATGCGCTTGCCGAAATATTCTGATCCGCCGATGGTGAGGCTGGTTATCGCTTTCGTCGCCTCGCGAGCGTATTTCTCCAATTCAGCCGCCCGCTGGTTCGCCGCCACAAGTTTGACTTCGAGGGATTCTGTCGCGCGGGCAATTTCTTGTTTGACGCGCTTGGTCGTATAACGGGGCTTGTCCTCGTCATCGCCCATCAGTGCGGCGTTGACCTTTTTGAGGCGTTCGATCTCGCGCTCTCGCCCTGCTATCACCTGCTCGGCGTTCTCGCGGGTGACCAATTCGTGTTTCATCTTATATGATTGCGGCTCAAACTCGTATGCACTCATCATGCCTTCCGGCCAAAGATCATGACGGCCGAGCCAAGCGACTGTTATCAGTCCGTCCCCCACGGCTGGCGAATTGTCTCTGTCAACAGGGGCTGTGTTGCATGGTGTCGGGTCTAGAGCGGCCTCGCCACGCGCCCAAGACTGGCGCTGTGCTTCGAGCATCTCGCGCTGCTTATCTGCCGGAATGGCGTTGAATGCTTCGACGGCCTTTTTCAGGAGTTCCTTGAGGTCAGCCATTCTGGCCTCCATCTTTCGGGCGGGCGATGCGCATCGCCCGGCATTCTCGAACGGCGTCAAGGCGCTTTTCCCCGATTGCGACCAGCTTAGGGTCGCGGGATGCGATGAAGAGTTTCGCTGTATGCTCCAACGGTCCGTACCGGTCGGTCTCAATCGCACCAAATTTGATGGCGAGTGCGCGTTTCGATCTAGCGATGTCGAAATGCACCCACGATGCGTTCCGATGCTTGCCGAATGACAGGACAGGATGGCCCTGAATCCATTTGCGCTGCACACCGATCCTGTCGGCCATGGCGAACAGTTCGTCGTCGCTGTCGGCCCACATGTGGCACATGACCATGTTTCCGAAGGGCGCGGCCATATCGTCAACGTAAACGCTCATCGCTGCACCTGCTCCTGCTGCGCGTTGATCTTAAGGGAATTCAGAAGGTTGCGGCTGTCGGCCCACTGTGCATGGCCGGTCCACGCGGCAAGGAAACGCTCCAGCCGATCATGCTCGCCGGCGGCGCGGTAGGCGTCGATTTTGCGCTTGGCTCGTATAACGCTGTCGCGGCGCAAAAGCTTGTGCGTCGGCCAGATGCGGTAGCCGACGAAGTTGACGCCGCGGTTGACAGGCTGGATGCTCCACTTGGAAAAGCGAAGCCCCAGCCGTTTGCGCGAAAGCTCCTCGATCGACGCCCGGACCTTGCGCAGATGCTCGGAAGACTGGCCGAGGATGACGATATCGTCCATGTAGCGGTACCAATACCGCTCGCCCAAGTCCTGTTGCAGATGCCTGTCCACCACGCCGCCGTAGATATTCGCCCATATCTGCGACAGCAGGCTGCCGATCGGCAGGCCAATGCCGGCGCGCGGCGTCATCGTCTCGATCAGGCGAAGGGTGGCGCGGCAGGATATCTTCGCCTCGATCAGGTGCCATAGCGCGGTATGCTCGATGCTCGCGAAGTAGCGGGAAAAATCGGTTTTCAGGACATAGAGCGGCTCGCCGTGCCGGACCAGCTTCCGCATGTCGGCCTGCGCTGCAATGGCTGCGGCGTGCGTCCCCTTGCCGGGGCGGCATGCGAAGCTGCGGGGCAAGAGCGTCGCCTCGAAGATCGGCCCGATGACGGCATAAAGCGCGTGCTGGGCGACGCGATCCTCAAAAGGCAGCGCCGATATCGTGCGCTCCTTCGGGTCGAAAATCCTGAATTCGTGCGGCTCGCCGGGCCGATATGACCCGTCGCGCATGGCGCTCGCCAGATCCTCAAGGTTGAGGATGGAAAACTCGTTGAATTCCAGATAGCCCGTTGTCAGGCGTTTCGCCTGCGCGGTGCGACGGAAGGCCTGACGCATATTGGCGTCCGCCGTGATTTGGTCGATAAGATTCCTGCATTTCTTTCCCATTTGCCCCGCCCCGGATTGCCGGTCGCGGGTTTCGACGGCGCTGCCGCTACTCCCCGCTTTACCGGACCTTGCAATGTATTCGCCGAAGCCGGACGGTCGGGCCGACCACCTGACCGGCGCTGCGTAAACCGTTGCGCCGTCCGCGGAAGATGACCGGCGAGGCCGTGACCGTCGCCGAGTCGTGAACAGGTTGTCGCTCGCGCCGCGCGCGCCGATGTTCTCGTCAGAGTTCTCCGGCCAGTAGTCCAGATTCGCGTACCGGGACCCGGCATTCGAACTGTTGATCCACGAGCCGCCGAAGATGGACGGGCGCAACAGCATCATAACCCCGACCGCCCGTTGCTCTTCGCAGACTTGATCCATTGGCCGAGCATCGATCCCGTTTCCGCGACGTGGCGCAGCGCCACGGCATGCTGACGGTGGGAGACGATTTTCAGCTTGGGATTGGCCGCAAAGCGCAACCAGAATCGCAGCGTTGCCAGATTGGCGTCGGCTGCATAAAGCCTTGAAGCCTGTTTCGACTTCGCGGCCTGATATAAAAGGCCAACCTGATCGAAAAGGAGTCCGATCAGCCTGTCGCGCAGCACGCCGTGCCGACGCGGGCAAGCCTGAATAATCGGATACAGATAGGTCACGGCGGCCTCGAATTTCTCGACGATCGCCAGATCCTGCGGATTTACGAATTCATCTCTTGTCATGGCTGGCGATCGTCCGTTTCAGGGGACACGCGCTTCCGCGCGTGTCAGACAGGATTCAGGTGGTCGCTCGCGCCGCGCGCGCCGATGAACACGCCAGAGTTCCCCGGCCAGTAGACCAGAGACGCGTACCGGGACCCGGCACTCGAACCGTGGAGCCACGAGCCGCCGAAGAGGGACGGGCGCGGATCGTCCGGATCACCATCCGTCCCCCAAATCCACAGATTGCCGGTCGCCTGCATCATGCCGAAGCGGCTGGTACGGGCGGCATCGAGGCCTGTTTTCTTGGGGTTGCGGTCAGCGCTGGAGCGCTCGGTCACGCCATAAGCGGCGGCGCGGAATTCGTCATAGGTCAGCAGGCGCTTGCCGTGGCCTTCGATGATCTTGACGGTAGTCTGGTAATCGAGCAGGCCCATCGTATCGCCATTGGCGATTGTCTCACCAAAGCGGCTCGTGTCGTGCTCGGCGTGGTTGACGCCGAGGAAATAGATATCAACCCAGATGGATTTACCATCGGTGCATTGGACGCGCGTCATGCCGCGCGGATCGGGGCAAGATGGGCGGAAACCGATATCCCATATGGAGTAGGGATTGATCGCCGGTTCGCTGTCGCCACCGTCGCGCCCCACAGCATTGCCACCCGGCGCGAAATGGAAGCCCGCGAAGAATTTGCCGCTCAACGGGTTTTGGTCAACGATTTCTGCGCAAAGGTTCCCGTCCGAATCGAAGCCGATACCGTAATCGCGGCCGACCGTGGGATTGCTGAAGGGAATATGGGTGTCCGTTTCAAAGGTCCGGCTGATGCCTTCGATCGTGATGACCGTACCGGCCCGGATTCCGATCGCTGCCGCGTCGGTTGCCAGCAGGATCGGCGCGTCCGGGGTCGGGCGTTGTATATGGGTCGCAGGAGTTTTCATGATGATTCAGTCCTTCTGGTTGGAGTGGAAAGGTTTTGGTTCTGTTTCGCCCGTGAGCGAGCGCAGGGCGGCGGCGCTGATCTTGTGCATGGCGATCCGCCCGCGGTTCTGGCGGCCTGATTTACGGCGCAGTTCCAGCACCTGCGCGTCGTGCCAGCGGGCGGCCGCCAACACGCCGGCGCGATAATCCGGCGAACCGGTCATGACCGGGACCGTCATGGCGTATTGCGCCGTCGAGTCGTCGGGATCGATGGCGATCTGCTCGCCGTTAAAGATGTGCAGCATGCCCGCGACGGCCGGGGCCGTGCACTCGACGGCATAGCGCCATTCGCCGGCGAGCGTCTGGAATGCGGACGCGACGACGCCGGGGAAGCGGTAGCCTCTCGTCTTGCACACGGGATCGCCCGGCGCGAATTCAGGCCCCGACATGATGTACCTCTTTCGGAAAAGCGTTGTGCTCGATTCCGTCGAGCAGGCGACCGGCTGCGCCTTTCGTTGTTGGTTCGACATAAATGACGCGCTGGCCGTGAAATCCATGGCCGCCGTCAAGATTCAGCCACCGGCCGTTTGGATAGCGACGGGAGACATTGCCGCAGTAGCGCCAGTCGGGATCTTCCACATCGCGGTCATAGACCTGCCGCCAGTTGCCCCACTGCTTGAAAAAGAATGGCACACCGGCAGTCGCGCACTGATCCCGGAGCGAGCGTGCCCAATCCGGATGCATCGGCCGCGCGCCTTTCCCGCTCTCGCCGCCGACGACAACCCAATCGATTTCCGGCGATTTCCATGACGGAAGATCGTTCCACAGAGGGTTCGGCATGTATTCCGGGATGTAAACGCGACCGAGCAGCGGCTCGGCACTGATCCAGCGCCGCGCGGCGGGCGTGTCGAGCAACAAGGGGATACGCTCGTTGGCGCGCTTCTGGTCCTCGACCGACACGCCGAGCCAGACATTCGGAAGCGGCCATGACCAGACCTCGCGTGCGCCGCCGTCGAAGGTGTACCAATTTGCATAAATGTCGTCGAGTAGGTCCGGACGGGACAGAAAATCCCACATCCGCTCGGCGCGCTTGGTCAGGATTTGAAATGTGTGACGGCTGGCGATCGCCATGATCGTGAAGACGTCCAGAATCCATTCATCCGGCACATTCTCGTGAAAGAGGTCGGCATGAGCGCAAACGAATATATTGCGCGGCTTTCTCCATTCGAGGGGCTGGTGCAACCATTGCCGGTTCAAGCGGACCTTGCCATTCCAGACCGGACCGGTTTTCGTCGGGGTCGTCAGATCCCGGCGCGAGGGGTGATCCCGAAGGCGCGTACCCGCTAGTTTCATCGCATAGCAGTTCGTGCAGCCCGGCGAGACGACGCTGCAACCCGTGATCGGATTCCATGTGGCGTCGGTCCATTCGATGTGGGTTTTGTCAGCCATGGAGCAACCTTTCCAGATCGCGGGCCACCGAATAGAGCGACAGAACGGGATATTTCTGCCCACCTATGTAGATTCCGCTTTCCTGAAGAACCGGCTGCAAAAATCGCTCGCCATCAATATTGACCACCTCGAAGTCGCCCCGCGCCAGTGCGCTGGCGAGGGCGTTCTCGATTTCCTGAATGCGAACCGTCGTCGACACTTCGTTAGCCATGGCACGCCTCCGCAGTCAGTTTCGCGCGCCAGTTGAAGAACCCTAATGCGCCTTTGCATGGGATTGGCTTTTCAAGCAGCCTCGGATTTTCGAGCACGAAGCCATAACGCCCGAAGAACCACCGGCTGTCGGAACGGCGCACCACGTCGACGATATCGACCGTGCCGATGATGGCGCCACGCTGAATGGGCTGGAGGGGTGGAATCGGGTGCTGGATCGCCTTTGCCCTCGTATCCGCGTCCTCGGCGGCGATGTTGGAAACCAGCATTCGGCATTCATAATATTCCGCACGCGTCATGCCCTTGGAGGCGTGAATGCAGACGGTGCCCCGGATTTGCGTATTCCAGTCGCGGTTCTCGACAGGCTTGCCGAGATAATAGATGCAATGCACCCACGGCTGGCGAACCGACAGGGCGAGTTGCGGAAGGTCGGGCATGAAAATCGACATGGCGCGCCCTCCCCCTCAAACCCGCATCGGCATGATGACGAATATCGGCGGCTCGGTGCTCCCGGCGGCATCGGCCGGAACGACACGGCAGGGTGCGCCGGGATCGGACAGTTCGAAGCGCACCTTCTCGCCGCCGCAGGCGGCCAGCACGTCGAGGCAATAGCGGTGGTTGAGGCCGATCTCCATCGTATCGGCGTGGCCTTCGGCGACGGAAAGCCCGTCCTCGGCCTGCCCGCTGTCGGGGTTGTTGACCTCCAGCTTCACCTCGGACTCGCTGAAGGTGAAGCGCACCGCGCGGCCGCGCTCTGTCGAAACCGTGCTCACACGGTCGATCGCCGCCGCAAGTGCGGCGCGGTCCAGCACATAGGTCTTGTCGTTGCTGGACGGGATGACGCGGCGGTAATCCGGGAAGGTGCCGTCGATCAGCTTCGACGTGATGGTGGTGCCATCGGAAAGCGTGAAGCGAATCTTCTGACTGGAAAGCTCGATGCCGATATCGCCATCACCTTTGACGAAATGGCTGATCAGGCTGACCGTGCTGCGCGGCACGATGATGCCGGGCATATCCTTACTGCCCGCCGGGGGATCGAGCGTCACGAGCGCCAGCCGGTGGCCGTCCGTCGCCACAGCGGCCAGATACGTGCCGTCATGGTGAAGGTGGATGCCGTTGAGATAATAGCGCGTCTCCTCCGTGGAAATGGCGAAGCTGACCGTGGCGACGATATGCGCCAGCACCTTGGCGGGTAGAGAAAAGGAATGCGTGAAACTGTCGGCCGGCAGGACAGGGAAGTCCGTCGCGGGCAGGAACTGGAGCCGGAAGCGGGTTCGCCCGGACTTGACGTTGACGAAATTGCCGTCGCCCTCGAAGGCGATTTCAGCGGACTCGGCCATCTTGCCGACCGCATCATGCAGCATGCCGGAAGGCACGGTGAACGGCTCGAAATCCGGGACGCCGATTTCCTTCGCGGGCGCCTTGACCTCGACATCCAGATTGGTGCCGGTAACAAAGAGCGTGCCGCCCTCGGCGCGCAGCAGCACGTTGCCGAGAATCGGTATCGTGTTGCGTTTTTCGACCGCGCGATTAACGGCGGTCAGGGCGGGGAGCAATGCTCCCCGCGCAATGGTGAAACGGGCCGTAGTCATGCCTGCGACTCCGGCGCGCCGGCGAACCACGGAAGTTCGGTAGCGGCGATCACGTCATGAACCGAGTGTGTCAGATGCTCGGTGATGACCTGATCCGGGCGATAGATCTGGTAGGCCCAATAGACCTTGCCCGCATTGACGCGATAGCGCAGGCGCACCGGAATGCGCACCTTCTCGCCCATGAAGAAGGGCGGGATCGACAGGATGAACATGCCGGGAATGACGATCGGCTTGCCGTCTGCGCCGACGTGGCTTTCTTCCCACTGCAACTGGCGCTCGCCCGATTGCAGGGTGTGATTGGCCTTGACGCTGGATTGCACATTGACCTGCATCTTGCGCGAAAGCTCGACAAGCTGCGCCGGCGTGGCGACAGTGCAGGAAAAATCCCGCTGGCAATTGATCACGTCCTGGTCGCTCGGCGAGGCCAGATCTGGAATGCGATCTTCAAGGAAATAGGCGAATTCCTCCTGTTCGAGGAACTTGCCGTCCTTTTCGATCCAGATACTCCACTCCTCGGAAAGCGGAAATTCGTAATGGAGGCGATGCTGGAGATTGTCGGCATCGCCGCCCGTTTCCTTGCGGTGGTAATCCACCACGGTGGTCATGGACGGCTTTTTCCAATCGAGATTGACGAAGATCGCGCTGTCCCCGGTCTTGTGCCGGTTGGTGAGGTCGATGAGCGCCTCCAGCGTCTGCACATTCGCGGTGCCCTTCTTGCGTGCCGGAAACAAGCGGTACTTTTCGAGCAGGGCGGAGACGTCATTGATCCTTGGCTCGTCGCCGCGCACCAGAAGGGCGGGAACCTGTTTCGGCAGGCCGGTCATATCGCCGGTCGCGTTGATGGTGACCAGTTCGGCGCCGGATGCCTTCGCGCCGAGATCGGCGATGGCGCGCAGATCGATGATTTCGGGCAGGCTGGCGGGGGCGGGTGAATTGTCGGACATATTGACTCCTGTGAGGGCTGGAGGGGTTAGCCGTTGATGACGTCGGTGACGTCGCGGGATGCGTCACGCGGGCCGCCGAACATGTCGATCTGCCGCGGGTGCTGGGTGGATAGCGAGCCGTCGTCGCACAGCCAGAAGAATGACGAAGGCCGGGTCGGCTTGGGCCGCTTCGACGTAGTCTCGGCTTCGATGGTGACAGTGCCGTCCACCACCTCGATATTGAGCTTGAGCGTCACCGATCCCTTGGCCTTGATCTTCGGGCGGTTGTCGGTGTGCTCCTCAAGGGCGAGCAGGGTTTCGGTGATTTCGGCGGTCAGCCGTTGCGAAAGCTCGCCGTTTTCGAGCAGGCCGAGAATGGTGCTGGAGTCGCGGATGCGCTGCATGGTTTTCTCCATGGTTGGGAGGATGGTCAGGGGCTAAAAGGGAATCTCGTCATCGAGGTCGCGGGCAAAGCCGACGCCTTGCTTGGGCACGTCGCCGGACTGGCCGGACAGCTCGCGGGTGCGCATCTCGCCGTAATCGTCGGGGCCGGACGGGCCGCGACCGCCGCCGCCATTGCCCTGCGGCAGGAGTTCAAGCTCGCCGCCGAAGCTTTCCAGCACCGTCTCCGTGGAATAGCGCGCGTTGCCGTGCTGATCTTCCCACCTGCGGGTACGGACCTTGCCGGCGATATAGACGATGTTGCCCTTTTTCAGGTACTGCTCGGCCACCTTGGCAAGGTTCTGGTTGAAGATTACAACTGTATGCCACTCGGCTTTTTCCTTGCGCTCACCAGTATTCTTGTCGCGCCATGTGTCGGACGTGACGACGCGCATGGATACGATCATGTCGCCGCTCGATGCCCTGCGAACTTCGGGATCGGCGCCGAGCCGGGCAATCATCTCGTGGCGGTTGAGGCTCATGCTTCCGCCCTCCAGTCGATGCCGAGATGACGGGTGAGCCGGTCGAGCCATGCCTCCTCGGCCTTCAGCGCGCCCCATGGCTTGATGGCGCCAGTGAGCTTCGGTGGCCGAAGGTCATCTTCTCCGTATTGCGGCGGCTTACTGCCGAACAGGGCGAGGGCTTCCGCCTGAAGCATACGCTCGTCCATGTCGCGCACGGGTTGCGGCAGCGGACCCGGAAGCCCTATTACCGGCAGGCCTGCTTTAGTGAATATCTGGGCGTCGATGCGTGATTTCACGCGGTGGACGGCTTCGTCCATCCAGCCCGCCGGAACCCCGAAAAGTTCGGTAAATGCTTGGGAAAGCACGCTAATCGTTGGGCGCGTCCAGTCGCCGATGTATGCCTCGTGCGCATCATGCAGTAAAAAGAAGCCCGCCAGCGTGCTATTGCCAGTTTCGTTCGCCACCGCGTCCGCCCCCATCACGCAATGCTGCGCGACCGAATATGCTCCGACCGGGTTGAGGCCGTTGAAGCGTGGGATGACGGAAAGCGCCTTGGCGATCCAGCGCCACCGGATATCAGAATCCTGCACGCAAGTGAGGTCCATCAGGGAACCATCGGGCCGGAAAGCATAAACGGGGGCGTTCATTGCGGGATACCGATCATGAGGGCGAGGAAGGGGGTGAAAAACGCGATCAGCACCCCGGTGGCGATATCGAGCCTGCTCATGCCGCCGCCCTCGCCCGTGCCGGCGCGATCTTCGGCAGGCTCTGGTCAGCCGCATCCAGCAGGCGCTTGCGCTCCACCGGCAGCAGGGGCAGCATGTTCAGAAAACCGTGCAGTAGCATCAGGCAGCGCTCACGCTGCGGCGCCCACGGATCGAGCAGCAGCGCCGCCCTGCCCGCGCAATAGCGACCCCACGCCTCGAAGAACTCCGGCGACGTGGTGAGGTTTTCCGTCATGGGCGGGCGGTTCGGCAGCGGCTCGCGGATCTTGAGCTTCATATCCTCGATGGCGTCGAAGGGCGCGGTACGCTTCTCCGCGCTCCATTCGGTCGCGAGCCTGCTGGCCTGACCGTGGAACTCAATGATTTCCGACGAAGTGAAGCCCGCGCCGATCAGGTCGCGGAACTGCACGCTGCCCCTTGAGGCGGCGATATCCTGCATCGCGCGGGCCATGATGACGGCGACGGTGTGCGCGGTGGTTTCAGCCGCGCGCGGATCAGTGTTGCGAACGGGGCTGGCGGGGCGCGGCTGATGTGCTTTTTGATTGAAGGGGATATTCATTTTGGCCTCCAACGGGGTTTCGATGGAGGCAATATCGAATTATTTGCGATATTCTGTCAATACCCATTATCGCATTTTTTGCGATATAGCGGATTATCAAGGACTTAATATCGCATCTTTTGCGAATCACCGCAAAGAAAAAGCCCGGCTCGCGCCGGGCTTTTGTGGACTACCGATATGCCGAATGGGTTCAGTTTAAGAGACTGTGCGCCTTCGCGGATCGCCTGACTTGAGCGCAATGGGCTACCTTCGAAGCCGGGCTCTGGTCCCGTAGTTCAACTTTCGTGCCTTCCGTCATCATGTTGAGCATGGGCGCGAATTGCGTATCGTCCGCCCTGACGCGCTTTTCAATATACGCTTCTATACCCGCCTGATTAAGGGACAGGCCGCAATACTCCTCTGACCCGAGAATCGTTCCGAGTTCATTGGCGACCACCATGCTGTCGGCGCGCGCCGGCGCGGCGGACAAGGTGACGCCGATAGCGACGGCAAGAAGTACGCGCCTCATTCCACTGTCTCCTCGACGATGATCTTTCTGCCCCGAGAAAGCAGGACGAAAAAACCGAGGATGACGACGCCCGCCAGCCAGATGAACAGAAGGAAGCCGCTTCCAAGTACGGTTCCGATAGCCTGTCCGGCGCGCTCCGCATCGCTGGCGGCCTGCACTTTCGATGCATTGTTGATGCCAGCGAACAACCCGAACGCCATGAAAATATTAAATGCTATGAAAGCAAGCAAAAAGAACCATCCGATAATGCCCCTCTTTCTCGTTTCCTTCCTGATGATCTTTGCCATTGAAGCCCCCCTTCGCTACATCATTACTCTCTGGTGACGGCGTATTTGACCCGCCCCAGAATACGTATCGTATCGCCGTCACTGCCGTCCAGCGCAATAGCTTCCTGAAACCGGGGATCGTCCGATTCCGGAACAAGCCACAGCGCGCCATGCTCGTCCTGCCAGAGCTTCTTCACGGTCGCCTCGCGCAGGCCATCCGCGCGCTCACGCTCGATCAGATATCGCTTGCCCGGCACCAGATCTTCCGGGCGCTCCATCGCATCCGTGAAAACGAGCACAGTCCCTTCCGGATACCGTTTGTTCATCGATGGCCCCCTCGTCTCCGCGGCATGAAGAGAAAAATTATGCAGCGCGGGATCGTCGAGCACCGGCACTTCATATTGATCTTCCAGCGGCCATTCCCATGTTTCAGCCCACATACCAGCCTGAATGTACCCCTTGACCGTCACCATTCGTGCTGAGTCGTTATCTATCAACGCTGCGCGGGAAACGCCGAGCGCCCTCGCGTAGATGTCGAGCTTGTCATCCGTGAGGTTGACCTTCCCCGTCTCGGCGCGATGCACCGTCTGCCAGTGCGCCCCGACCCTCTCGCCGAGTTCCGTCTGCGAAAGCCCCAAGGATTCCCGTATCTCTCTGATCCTGTTCTTCATGGCCTAAACATACCAATATCGCTAAATCTGCGTTATCGAAAAAAATGCGATAAGACCCTTGACTTTTGTATCGCATTTTGTGCGATATAAGTTCCGAAGGAGTTGGTCATGAATCTTGCTGAATGGCGCAAACGCGAGGGGTTGTCGTGCGATGAAGTCGCCCGGCGGCTCAACATCACGGCAGCCCGCGGCGGTTCCAGCGTCTGGAACTGGGAAACCGGGCGCGCCCGCGCCGACGCCGATATCATCGAACGCATCGAACAATTGACCGGCGGCGAGGTGTCCCCTCTGGACATGCATCGTACGCGGTTGGCGTGGCTGCGGCACAGCAGGGGCGAAGGAGCGGCTGCATGACTTCCCTCCGCCGCCGCCTCGACGATGCGCGTTGCGCTTTCCTTCACGGCCATTCCCGCCGCGATTGGGATCGGGTGCGCGTTCGTCGCCTGCTACTTCTGACGCAGCGCAGCATCGCGCGGCTGGATCGGGATATCGCCGAAGACGAGACGGGCATTCTTGCGTCCGGATGGTCACCTGTGCTGCGCTCGCTTCGCGGCCACGCGCAGCGCCTGGACAAGGGATTCGAACGCTACTCCTATGGCTTCCTGCTGAAGCACATCGAACTCCAGCGCGCCAGCCTCCGCAGCCACCGCCTGAAGGGTCTTGCGGACGTTGAGGCGGGCGGGAATCTCTTTCAATCGGCTTTCCATTATGTCGAATCCCTTCGGGTCCCGCCGCCGGAACCCTATGGCCGTCTCTATGAGGGCCTCGCGGAAAAGCGCGCATCGGATCATTTCTTTCGCCAGTTCGGTTTCTATCGGCTGGATCGGCATCACGTTTTCTCTCAAGTTTTCCAGAGGGTCCGACTTGCCTTCGACCGGCTAATCCACCGGGCTTCGTCCGGACCTCCCTAGCTATCTGACCCCGGCAATCTGACACGAAAAATCCCTTCCCTTAACGGGAAAATACAGCGGCTTTTCCCGCCACGGGAAAGCCTTGCCTTGCGAGGGCTTCGCCATGAACCAACTGACCGACGCATGGTTTTACCGCATCAAGGCGGCGCAGAATGAACTGATCAAATATTGCGGCGGCATCGAGCGCGTCGCCACGCTCGTCTCTGTTTCCAAGAGTCAGGTCGGGCGCTGGAACAACCCGCTCGATCCCGACATGATGCTTGTGCATGTCGTCTGCCAGCTTGAGGCCGAATGCGGCGTGGCCTGCGTGACCTCGGTCATGGCCGCGCTCAACAATCGCCGCGTGGTGGAGCCGGACGATGACAATGTACGCGCCGCGGGCAACCTGCTCGCGGCACATTCCGAAGTCGTGCGCAGCGTCGGCGAGGTCATGAGCGTCGGGGCGCAGGTTTTCGCTGACGGCAAGGTCACGGGCGCGGAAGCGGTCAAGCTCGACAAGTCTGTGGCCGACGCCGCACGCAATATCGACGGCCTGCGCCGGGAACTGTCCGGCCACATCGCCAAGGCCCGGCGCGGCGACACCGCGCTGCATGTGGTCGGGGACGAATGATGCAGCGCCCCAAAGACCCGCAAATGGCAAGCCTGATCCTGCTCATCGCCGCGCTCTGTGTCGGCTGCACGCTCGGCGGCGCATGGATTGCGATGTTCCTCGCCCTGATGGGGGCTGGCCGATGACGATTTCCGTTCTCGCCGGGCGCATTCAGATCGTGGTCGAGGACTGCATGGCCGCGCTGGCGCGGATGCCCGCCGACAGCGTCGATTGCATCGTCACGTCGCCGCCCTATTGGGGCCTGCGCGATTACGGCGTTGAAGGACAGATCGGCATGGAGCCGACGCTCGCCGAGCATCTGTCCGTCATGGTTGAGGTGTTCGAGCAATTACGGCGCGTGCTGAAACCCACCGGCACCTGCTGGCTGAATTATGGCGACTGCTACGCGGCGGCCCCGAACGGGCGATCCGCAGCGGAGTGCAAGGCCGCCGGTACGGATGACCGCACTTTCCGCGACAAGCCCTTTTCCACCATCGGTGGAAGCATCAAGCCCAAGGATCTGTTGATGCTCCCGCACCGGCTGGCGATCGCCTTGCAGGATGCCGGGTGGTGGGTGCGGTCGGAGATCATCTGGGGCAAGCCCAACCCGATGCCGGATTCGTCGGGCGCATACCGGCCTTCCAGCGCGCATGAGAAAATCTTCATGCTGACCAAGAGCGACGATGCCGACGTATGGCGCGCCCGCGATACCGGCGAAATCAGTTTCGCGCCAGACCTGTCGGAGCGTTGCCGGCTGATCACCGATCCGGCGCGGGAGGGTGCCCGCTGGCTGCGCATGGGCGCGTTCTACGATGCCGAGGCCGTCCGGCAGGGCTTGGCGGAAACGTCTATCGAGCGGCTTCAGATGCCAGATGGTTGGGACACCGGCGCCGGCGGTCACGGAAGCCACCATAGGGAAGGCCGGGAAAAGGCAAAAACACTCGATAAACAGCGCGGCCATGGGCGGCGGCACGACGGTTTCAACGACCGTTGGGACCAGATGTCGAAGGACGAGCAGTCCGCCTGCGGACGCTATCTGCGCAATTACGAACCCGCGCCGCTGACCGTCTGGCCGATGGCCACCAAGCCGTTTTCAGAGGCGCATTTCGCTACTTTCCCGCCCGAACTGGCGGAGCGCTGCATTCTGGCCGGTTGCCCCAAGGGCGGCATCGTCCTCGATCCATTCGGCGGGGCGGGCACGGTCGGCCTTGTCGCCGCACGGCATGGCCGGCAGGCCATACTGATCGAACTGAACCCGGAATATGCCGGGATCGCCAAACGCCGCATAGAAAAAGAATGGCGCGTGCAAGACGCGCCATCCATATCGGTCGGTCCCGGCCCGCTGTTCGGCAGCGAGGCGGCGGAATGATGCCCGTTCTACTCCGCAGCCTCCAGTCCGATCACCAGCCGCTGTCCCATGGCCGCGAGCGCAGCCGCCATAAGCGGAAGCTTTGTCGATTTGCCGGGGTCGAGCATTCGGCGCGCTTCCTTTTCATCCTTGCCGATCCGGCGCGCCAGCTCCATTCGTGTGATGCCGGACGCGCGGAACGTCTCGATCAGCGCGATCTTCATGGCTACATCGGCGTCGGGCGTTATCATCTCGCCGGAAGCCTTGGCTTCCGGCAATTCTCGCCCCATCTCCAGATAGGTGAGCAGCCCCACGCCAAGCGCGTCGGCGGCTTGCTCGCGCGCGTCCGCCATATCGTCGCCTTCCGTAATCGCCTCCGGCACGTCCGGGAAGGTGACCACGAAGCCGCCCTCCCTCTCGGTCGGCTCGAAAGCCGCCGCGTAAGCATATGTTTTCATTCTTCTGGCCCTTCGATCCTTTGTGTGATGGGCGGGCCTCATACGAGGCCCAACCCTTTCCTGATTTTCGCTGCCGTTTTGGGGTCTATTTCCCGGCTCGGCAGGGTGGTGAAACGGTCGCCGCACCAGACAGTGGCATGCCCCCCTTTCCCTTTGGTCTTGCTGACCCTGAATGCCAGCCCCTTCGCTTTCGCTTCGTCCCTTAGTTCCGCAATGAAGCGGTCCCGTTTGTCCATTGGCATCTCCGTTTCTATGCAAGCAATATCGGACAAAATTGTCCGAATGTCAAGCGCGTTCGGACAATTTTGTCCGAATTTTTTCCACGTAAGGGCCGGGCGATGACCGCTTCCCCTGCCCCCGATTTCACGATTTTCGGCATGTATGTGGATCGCAAGCGCATCCTCGACCGCATGACGCCCGGCGCGGTGGCGGGCATGTGCCGCATCCCCGCCGACGACGTGAACCGCGTTATTTCCGGTCGCCCCATAGGCGAGGAATCGTTCCACGCGCTTTGCGGCTGGCTGGGGCGCGAGCCTTCCTTTTTCGCCGTTTCCACCATAGTCGCCAACAGAAGGGCCTTGCCATGACCGCATTCGGCCATCCGGGCAGCATTACGCCCAAAAGCTTTATCCCCGATATGCCCCTCCCCATGGTGCTGGAAGGGCTGGCGCTCCTGCGCGAGATGGGCTGCACGGCCCGCGAACTTGTCGAGGCCAGCGGCATGACGCTGCGCGGGATTGAGGAGCTTTCCATCAGACCCGTCAGGCCCTATGCGCCGAAGGATGTGGCCTTCCATAATTACGGGTGGCCAGAATGAGCGCGCACCTGATCGTAGATTCCTTTGCCGGCGGAGGCGGTGCTTCGACCGGCATCGAGATGGCGCTTGGCCGGTCGCCCGATATCGCCATCAACCACAACCCGGCAGCGCTGGCCCTGCATGAGGCCAACCATCCCCAGACGCTGCATATTTCCGAAAACGTCTACCGGATCGACCCGCTCGACTATCTGCGCGGGGCGCATGTCGGGCTGGCGTGGTTTTCGCCGGACTGCAAGCATTTCTCGAAGGCCAAGGGCGGTAAGCCCACGAAGGACCGGCACGGCCATGTCGAGGCTACGCTCGACGTGCCGCCGTTCACACCTGCGCATGCTGACCGGGCGCGACAGGTCGCAGCCTTCCTGCGGTCCTATGGATTCTGGGATGACCGCGAGTTCGTGACGATCTCGGCTGGCGTGGTCACCTATGTGATCGTCGATATCGGCATGCGCATGCTCGTACCGCGCGAACTCTACCGCGCGCAGGGATTACAGCGTGTGCCCGCCTGTCGCCGCCGCGCTCGTTGCCGCCAATTGTGGTCACCTCGCGGTGCAAAGGGAGGCTGCGGAATGATAAAATACGCCACGGTCGCGTTGAAGTCCGCCGATTTTCGCAATGATCTGACCCGGATCATGCCGGGCTATAGTTCCTATGAGGTCAAGTCGGCCGGCTTCGGTCGGCACGCTCCATGGATGGGCCATTACCGGGATGGCACGCTCGCCCGCGCGATCCGCGGGCTGCAAGACCATTATGAGACAACATCCAGAAAATATCTGATCCTTGCACAAGCGATGGAGCGCGGTCGTAAAGACAAAGGGGGGGCAGCATGAACGCCGTCCTCAAACTCTTTGTCGAAGATGCCCGTGCCGTATCGATCGCCGAAGGGGCGAAGCGCCTCGGCCTGAAATTCCGCGCCAAGGGCAGCGAGCACCCGCAACCCTGCCCAGCCTGCGGCGGAAAGGACGGTTTCGCCTTCAACACCACAAAGAACAAGTGGAACTGCCGCCACGCCGGCGAAGGCGGGAACGACGCCATCGGCATGGCCGCCCATATCCACGGGCTGAACGTGCGTACCCGCGAGGGGCTGATGGAGGCCTGCTCGATCCTCACCGGCCAGCCGATCCCCGATGGCGGCGAGCGCGAAACCGACGAGGAACGCACCGAGCGCCTCGCCCGATTGGAACAGCGCCGCCGCGACAATGAGGCCGATCAGGCCGAAAGGGAAGCAAAGCAGGCCGATTTCCGCGAACGGGAGCGCAACAAGGCGCGCGGGATCTATGACCGCGCGGACGATTTGAGCACCAACGCCTTGGTGCAGGGGCGCTTTTATCTGATGCGGCGCGGGGCCAATGCCCCAGACTCGCACTGGCTGCGCGTGGCGCCTTCCGTGCCCTACTGGCATGGCGATGAGGTCATCTATGAAGGTCCGGCCATGGTCGCGCCGTTCATCGGGCCGGATATGGGCGTGATCGGCTGCCATATCACATGGATCGACCTCGACCATGCGCCGAAGTTCCGCCCGTCGATTGCCGATCCGGCCACGGGCGAGGTTCTGCCTTCCAAAAAAATGCGGGGCAGCAAGAAGGGCGGCCTTATCCCGATCTGCGGCGCGCCTGCTGCGCTGCGGTGGGTCGGCGGCGAGGGGATCGAAAATACCGCCGCCGTGGGCCGGGCGGAAGGCTGGCGCGATGACACGTTCTATTTCGCGGCCGGCGATATAGGCAACCTGACCGGCCCGGCCGATCCCGCGTCCCGCTTCGCGCATCCGACTGCCACCAAGGCGGACAAGAACGGCCGCGTGCGGTCCGTGATGGTGCCCGGCCCCGTGCCGCTGGCCGATCGGGCGCCCGACGATGCGTTCTGGATTCCCGACCATGTGCGCGACGTGGTGCTGCTCGGCGACGGCGATTCGGAGCGCATCGCCACCGCCGCGGCCATGGCGCGCGGCCGCGCGCGAATCCTGCGGCCCGATCGACGGGTCGCGATTGCCTGGCCTCCGGTCGGGCTGGACTTTTCCGATATGATGGCAGGGGCCGCATGACAAAAAATACCAAGGATGTGCCCGCTGCGGTGCGTGCGATTCTCGACGAAGCAACGCGGCAGGCCGATGCGGCGGCGCTCGATCCCCGCAACCCCACTTCCGATGGGGCGGCAGACGAGCAGACCGAATCCGATGGCGAGCCGTCCGCCACCATGCGCGGCACCCGCACGGTGGACCCCGCCGTGGTGCAGGCCTGCGCCGCGCTCGACCATTCCGACACCGACAATGCCGAGCGCCTGCAACGCCATTTCGGCGATGACATGCTGGTGCTCGCCCAGAGCAAGGCACGCAAGGCTACTTATGCCATCTGGGACGGCACGCATTGGGATATCGATACGGGCGATCCCCGCTCGCTCGCCATTGCGCAGCAGCTTGGCGGGCGCATCGCCATGGAAACCGAATTTCTCGATTTCACGCCGGCGGAAGCCGACGCCATGAAGGCGGGAAAGGAGGCGCTGAAAAAGCCGGAAGACGAGCGCACCAAGATCGAAAAGAGGCTGGCCGATGCCGCGGCGAGCGCGAAGGAAAACCTCGCCAAGCGCCGCAAACGGCGGATGGACCATGCGGTGACTTCGAAAAACCGGGCGCGGCTGGAAGCCATGCTGACCTGTCTCGCCCCGCATGTCATGCGCAAGCCGGACGATTTCAACGCCGATCCCCTGAAGGTGGCACTGCTCGACCACACGCTTGTTTTCTCGCGGGGAACGAAGCGGGAGCGTAACCCCGCTTTCGACGATCCCGACGACAGCCGCGAGGATATTCCGGAATTCATCGAGCGGCGGACGGCGAGCGTCGAAGCGGTCAAGGGCCATCGTCGCGCCGACCTGATCACCCAGATCGTGCCCGTGGCCTATGACAAGAAGGCCAAGTGCCCGAAATGGATCGCCTTCCTCGAACGCATGCAGCCGAACGCGGACGATCGCCGCCTCGTGCAGGTGGCCTCCGGGCTGGGGCTGGTCGGTATCACGGTGCAGAAGTTGTTCTTCCATTACGGTTTCGGCGCCAACGGCAAATCCGTCTATATGGAAACGCTCTGCCGCCTGCTCGGCGACGTGGCCGTCACCCTGCCCTCGGAGTCCTTCATCGGCGAGGGCAATTCAGGCGGCGCGGCATCGCCCGACATGGCGCGGCTCTATGGCCGCCGCTTCCTGCGCGTGAAGGAACTGCCGGAAGGCGAGGACCTGCGCGAAAATCTGGTCAAGGATCTGACAGGCGGCGAGGAATTTACCGTCCGCGACCTGTTTCAGGGCTATTTCGACTTCAAGCCGATATTCACCGGCCACATGTCCGGCAACGGCTATCCGCGCATTACAGGCACGGATAACGGCATCTGGCGGCGCATGGTCGTGGTGCACTGGCCGGTGACGCTGAAGAAGGAAGAACAGCGCGAGTTCGAGGAAGTCGTGTCGGAATTCAGGCCCGAATATCCCGGCATCCTCAACTGGCTGATAGAGGGCGTGCTGATCTTCCTGCGCGAAGGTCTGGTGATTCCGGCCTCGGTCGAGGCCAAGACACAGGAATATCGCGACGAAATGGACCCCACGTCCGCCTTCTGCGCCCGCTGTGTGATGGTAGACGAACGCGGCGAGGTGACCGCCAAGGATTTCTATCAGGCCTATTCTGATTTCACCGTCGATCAGGGCGGCAAGCCCATTTCGCTGACCCGCTTCGGGCTGATCATGAAAAAGAAGTACCGCCGCGAGGATGGCCGCATCGTCAAGTATCACGGCCTGCGCCTCGCCGATGTTCCGAAGCCTGCCGAACGGCCCGGATCGGACGATTACGAGGGGCATTTGCGATGATGCGCGCTCCCATCCCCGCAACCCCTCCATTGCTGGCCGTTTTGAGCCTGAAAAAGGTTAACTATTTGATATTTCTGCGTTTCTCTATTGCGACAGTTGCGATAGTTGGCGACAGTTTGCGATAGTTCAAACAGCGGAAATAATGAAATGAAATCAAGTGGTTGCGATAGTTTGCACCAGTTTTTGGCACATATATATATGCAAAAAGGGGGGTCAGGGGGAAATGCTCTTATTTATGCGAACGAAAACTATCGCAACTATCGCAACTATTTGAATTAATTCAGTTAAACACTCTTTTCCAACTATCGCAAACTGTCGCAAACTATCGAAAGTGGTGTAACAATGAAAACCGTGACGATTGATGAACTTCTAGTATGGGCCTTCGTCCACGAATTGCCGAAAGGCGGCGGTGTTGACGGGCTGAATAACATTCATTCCGCATGGCGGCAATTGGAGGCATCATCATGGGGTAAGGTCATGGGCTTTGCCGAGTTGATGACGCTGGTTGATCGCGACCGGCCCGATCCGGGCACATGGATCGAGCAGGGCGCGCCGCACGAAGACGCGCTGGAGGTCGGGCGCGCGGTGGCGGACCTCACCCGCTATGACGTTTCGTTTCCCGATGGCTGGAACCCGGTGGCCGACTGGCCGGAATTCGACGGACTGACCGCCGATGCCGTCGCGCGCGCAGTCGAGCGCCTCATGCTGCGCCCTGCCCGTTCCCGCGCCGCCGGCATTGCCTCGCTCGTTATTTCGACGGCGGTGCTTGGCCGTGTGCCGGATCATGGCGCGCCGGTACCGAAATGTGTGATGGTCGAGCGCGCCGGGAAGCCCGCATGGTTCATGCGGCGGGCTGCCGTCGACGCCTTCGGGCGGGAATATACGCTGGAGATCGACGGCTATAACCGGCGGACCTGTCGCCCGCATCGCGGCGCGTACCGCAAGTTCGTCCTGTCGCCCGATCCGACCGGCGATATTCTTGGCCGTATCGACTATCAGATCTGGGTTTCTGCGCTCGCCGCACTGGAATCAGCGCTGGCGATTCGGCTGGTCAGCCATAAACTGACCTTCTCCCACCGCTCCGCGACGCCATGGATCGATGGCCGCGACATGCTCGGCGTCCAGCTTTTCCGGGCTTTCGATGGTGAGGATGCAAAAAAACAGAAAACTGCTTGTTGACGTGCGGCGGAAACTTGACTTACTCCTTGGATGCTAAAAAAGATCAGACAGACCCCGGCGCACCCGCGACCGGGGTTTTTCTTTACCGGGGTTGTGGCCGTGCTGGATTTCCGATGGGAAGATATCAGCGGGATACGCAGGTTCAGCAGCGGCATCGTTCGCCTGAATGACGAGTTTCCCAAGGCCCTGCCCCGCCTTGTCAATCAAGTAGGGCGCCGCGCCAAAACCCGTGCCGTGCGCAACCTGACCAAGCAAACCGGGCTGGAGCGAAAAGTTCTGGTCAAGGCGGTCAAGGCCGTCGATACGGCCCGGCCGGGAAAGCTGCTCTATTCCCTTCGCACGCGCGGCGGCTTCATCAGGTTGAAATATCTGAAGCCAAAGGAGACGCGGCAGGGCGTTGTCGCCAAGCCATTCGGTCAGGCGCGGCTCTATCCCGGCGCCTTCATGAAGGGCGGTCGCTTCCCGAACCGCAAGACGGTCGCCTACTTTGGCGGGCACGTCTGGCAGCGGCACGGTCCGCGATGGCAGATACATCAGGTCCATTCCGATGTCCGCATTCCTGACGAAATGGTCAGGGGAGAGACGTTGGCCTCGTTTGAACGGGAGGCGAATGAGACCCTGCCGACCCGTGTCGCGGCCCTGATCCAGAAGCTGATCGGCTGACGGACGGGCGCGCGCCGGGGCCGCGGGCGTCGCGCGACCGGGCCGGCACCCCGCCCCCCCCTTTTTAGGGACCGTTTCCGGGCTTTTTCCCGGACGGGCGTGCTCGACTGCCGGCTTTCGCCAGTCTGACAGGAATTTGAGAGCCTAAAGAAGGCGCTAAAAATAAGCCTAAAGAGGCCTAAAAATGCAGGTTGCTTCGAAAGGTGACTTCGCGCGGATTGCCGGCGTGTCACCCGGTCGGGTCAGCCAATGGATCGCGGAAGGAAAAATCGGGCCGGACGCTCTTGATGGAGAAGGTCGCTCCGCGCGGATCAAGGTTGACGTGGCCTTGGCGCAGGTAAAGCTGCGCCGTGATCCCGGTCAGGCGATTGGTAACGGTATAGGCACCCGCTTGTTCGCCGATCAGGGCGACGCCGAACCCAAGCCGTCAATTCCGGTGCTACCGAACCGCAGCGACGACGTGGTCTATCAGATTCAGCAGGAACGGCTGGAGAGCGAGCGGCGCAAGAACCGGATCGCATCCGTCGACGAAGCTGTGAAACTCGGCCAGCTTGTGCCGGCCGACGAGGCGCGGGCCGAAATGATGCGTCTGGCGCGTCAGGTCGATGAGGAAAACGGCGCGATGCTCGCCGATTTCGCCAGCGCGATCGCAGGCCGTTTCAGCCTTCCGCAGCGCGACGTGCTGCACCTGCTGCGCGAGGTGAGGAACGAAAAGAAGGCTGCGGCCGCCAAGCGCGCTTCCGCCGATCTCGACGAGACGCCGGAGACTGTCGAGGCAGTGATCAGCGTGGGAGATGCGGCATGACGTCTATGACCGTCAACGTCGCCAATGCGCGACGCATCTCCGCCGAAGTGCTGGTGACGGTGATGACCCCGCCGCCGCCGGTCGATTATCTGGATTGGGCCGAAAAGAACATCGTGTTCTCCGAACGCGAAAGCCCGCTGCCCGGTCCCTATAACCGGGACCTGTTCTTCTACTTCGACGAAATTCTGCGCGCGCTGTCGCCGAGCGATCCATGCCGGACGGTAACGCTCGCAAAATCCGCGCAGCTTGGCGGCACCGTGCTCGCCAATATCTTCTGTGGCGGCTCCATGGCGATGGACCCGGGGGATTTCCTCTACGTCCATCCCACGGATTCGAACGCACAGCGCTGGTCGAAGATGAAACTGGCGCCGATGCTCAAGGGCACGACGGCGCTGGCGCGGCTGTTTCCGATGCGATCGCGCGACGGCCTCGATTCGGTGCTCTACAAGGAGCGCGTCGACGGGCGCGGCGCCATCCAGATATCGGGCGCCAATTCGCCGGCCTCACTTTCGCAGGTCACCATGCGCCGTCAGGTGCAGGACGATCTCGCAAAGTGGGAAATGAACTCCGCTGGAGACCCGGAGACGCAGGCGGACAGCCGTTCGCGGGCGCATGAATTCGCCAAGGTTTTCAAGATATCGACGCCGCTCGTCGAGCCGGGTTGCAGGATCACCCGCAACTTCGAGGACGGCAGTCAGGAGCGGCTCTATTTGCCGTGCCCGCATTGCGGCACGTTGCAGACGCTGGAATGGGAGAATTTCCTCCAGTCGATCGACGAGGATCATCCGGAGAGGTCGCACTTCACTTGCGTCGATCCCGAATGCGGCGGGGTGATCGAGGAATATCACCGCTCGCAGATGTTCCGCGAGGCGAAGCGCCTCGAAGCGTCTGGCGAACAAGTCTGGCGGGCGGCGAATCCATCCGCCAAGCGGGTGCATCGCTCGTTTCACCTCTGGTCAGCCTATTCGCTGTTGCAGAGTTTCGAGCGGATCGCGCGTGAATGGCTGTCGGCGAAAGGCGATCCGGCTTCCGAGCAGACGTTTTTCAATGACACTGTGGGCCGCGCATACCGGACTTTGGGCGAGGCGCCGGGCTGGGAGAGCCTGCGTGATCGCGGAGCGTCTTCCGATTATTCGCGCGGCGCGATCCCGGCGGGGTTCCCGCTGTTGACCATCGGCATAGACTGCCAGAAGGACCGCGTTGAATGGCAGGCTGTCGCATGGGCGCGGGATTTCCGCAGGGCCGTGGTCGAGTATGGCGTGTTCCCCGGCCATATCAGCGAGGAAGGTTGCCGGGCGCTGCTCGACGGCCTGATGGTGCAGGCTTGGAAGAACGTGCACGGGCGGTCGATTGCCGCGGACATGGCGGCTATTGACGGCAATGCCTGGACCGAGGATGTCTGGGGCTGGGTGAAAAAGCACTCGACCTCGCGTCTTATCATGGTGCGCGGCGTTCCATCGGAATCGGCCCCGCTTCTTGCCGCGGTCAAGCGCGAGCGGAACACCAAGACCGGCAAGGTCAAACGCTATTCGCGGCGCTTCTACAACTTCGCCACTTCGGTGCTGAAGATGGGCCTTTACCGGAATCTGGTGAAGGACGATCCGCTGCAACGCGGCTTTGTCGGCCTGCCGCGCGGCCTTGAGGACGAATTTTACCGCCAGCTTACGGCGGAGAGCCGCAAGGCGACGCGGACCAAGACCGGTTTCGTCAAGTATGAATGGGTGAAGGACCCGGCGCAGGCCAACGAAGGTCTCGACACGCATTTGCAGGCCGAGGCAGCGGCGATCAAGTTCGGCATCCGCTCGATGCCGGATCAGGTGTGGGACCGATACGAGGCGGAGCGGGAATGTCCACCGGAGGTCCAGCAGGGCGATATCGAAGATCTGCTGTCAGGCATCCAGACGCCACCCGCAACCCCGCCGCCGGACGCCTCGTCCGGAGACAGCGATGAAGACAGGCGGCGGAAACGTCGCGAGAAGTGGAAAAACCGATGAGCCTGATGGAGCGTATCAAGGGAGTGGGCCGAGCGCTTCGCTCCGGTTCCGCTCTTTCGGGAACGGCCTATCGGCCCGTCGCCCGGATGCTGCGCGACACCAAGAGCGGGGTTCTCGCCTCGCGCATGGTCACCATCGTCGACAGCCGGGAGGAAATCCGCCGCTCATGGCGACGGGCCGCAGCCTATGCCCTCGATTTCATCCAGAATTCCGGCAAGCTCAAGGGCGCCTGCGATCAGGTTCTGGTCGATACAGTCGGCGTTGAACTCGTGTTGCAGCCGCAGCCGGACATTGCAGAATTCGGTTATTCACGCGAGGAAACGGCGGCTCTGGTCGCCCAGATCAAGCGCGAATGGAAGCGCTACGCATGGAACCCGCGCGAATGCGACATGCGCGGGAAATTCACCCTGCCGCAACTGGTCGATATCGGCCTGCGCTGGTACATGGCATATGGCGAGATCACCGGTATCCTTGATTACATGCCCCGCGCGAAACGCCGGCAGAAGGGTGTGAAATCGGGTCTCAAACTGTGCCTGACCCCGCCGTCCAAGCTGGTGCAGGATACAAACGAGTTCGAAAACCTGTTTCAGGGCGTCTATCACGACGAGGACGGCCGCCCGATCGGCTATCTTTTCGAAGAAAAGACGAATGGTATCGTCCAGAAGGTCCGCTATCCGGCCTTCGATGCCGATGGCCGCCCCGTCGTCATCCATCTGTTCGACCCGGTGGACGCCACGGACGTGCGCGGGATCTCGGTGCTGACTCCCGCCATCCGAAAGCACGCACAGAAGGAAGTGCTCGACGATGCCACGTTGCAGACAGCGATCCTGCAAACAATTTTCGCCGCGGTTCTGACCAGTCCCGACCCGTCGCAGGCGGCATTCGAGGCATTGGAAGCGATCGAGGATACCGAACTCAAGGATGAATTTCTGGGCTATCTGCAAGCCCGGATGGACAAGGCCAAGGAAGGCGGCCTCAATATCAACGGCGCGCCGACCGTCTCCCACCTCGCGCCCGGCGAGGACCTGCAATTCCGCACGGCGAGCACGCCGGGGTCGCAATACCTGCCTTTCGCCAATTCGCTCGACCGCGAGACGGCGCGCGCCATCGGCGTTACCTACAGCAGCTATGCGATGGACCACACCAACGCCACTTATTCGTCGGTGCGGATGGAGGGCGCCACCATCCAGCCGATCGCGATACGCCGCCGCGAGCGCCTCGCCGCGCCCCTGATGCAGGCTGTTTATGAAAGCTGGCTTGACGAGATGGTCGGCGAAGGCCGGATCAAGCTGAAAGTCAGCTACGAGGTTTTCGCGGCCAACCGCGAAAAATTCACTTGGGCGCTCTGGCAGGGTCCAGCCGCGCCGACCGCCGACGATTACAAGACCGAGCGGGCCACGTCCGAGCGGCTTTCGAATGGCACCTCGTCGATCGCTATCGAATGCGGACAGAAGGGCATAGACCCGGACGAACTGTTCGAGCAGCAGCAGCGCGAGCACAAGCGCTATGTCGATGCCGGGATGAAGTCGCCTTACGAGCGCCCGAACCAGCCACCCCTGCCGGACGATCCGCCGGCGCAAGACCCGAAGAAGCAAGCGGCATGAGCAACGTCAGGATTCGGAAAACGGATATCGACCTCGATAATCCGTGCGATGCCGCCAAGGCCTTGCGCGGGTTACGCATCCAGATCGCCGCCGGCGGGCAGACGGAAGTCGTGCGCTTCGGCGATGACGAGGTGCGTTACAGCAAGGCCAACATCGCGGCGCTCGATCAGGAAATCGATCGCCTTTCCGCCGAATGCGATCGTGCGACGGGTGGCACCCGCCGGCGCTTCGCCAAGCGGATGCGCTTCATCTAGTTTTCAGGAGATTCCCATGCCCGTTCTTCAGGACGGCGAACTCGTGCTCTACGGGTTCGTCGGCGACAACTTCTGGGATGAAGGCTTCACCGCGCAGGATGTGCTTTCGGCCTTGGCAGAAGTTGGCCGCGATACGGATATCACCGTGCGCATCAATTCCGCTGGCGGTTACGCCTATGAGGGTATCGCGATTTACAACGCCCTCTCCGGGCACAGGGGCAAGGTTTCGGTGGTGGTCGATGCCTTCGCCGGGTCCGCAGCATCCCTGATCGCGATGGCCGGGTCGGAGCGGATCATGCGGGCCGGCTCATTGATGATGATCCACGATCCCGCCTCGGTCACATATGGCAACGCCGATGATCATGAATCCACCCGCGCCATGCTCGACAAGCTCGGCGACCTCATGGCCGACATTTATGCCGAGGCCAGCGGCGAAGACGCCGCCACCGTCCGCGACGATATGCGGGCTGAAATCTGGCTGACCGGAGAAGAAGCCGTCGAGCGTGGTTTCGCGACCGCGACGGAAAAGGCGAAGGCGGTCGCTTTTTCGGCCTTCGACTATAGCGTCTATGCCAATGCGCCCGACCGGTTGAAGCGCATGGCACAGAGAAATTCATGGTCATTCGACCATGCCGCGAACCCGGCGCGTCCCGCCGTCCGTTCGACCCGTCAACAGGAAATCCACGAGGAAGACACCATGACTGGAAAACCGCAGGCGGGTCAGCAGCCCGCAGACATCGATGCTGCACGCGCCGAGGCCGGCAATGCCGCCAAGGCGCGTATCAAGGCGATCGTGACCAGCCCGGAGGCCAGCGGCCGCGAGGGGCTGGCAAACTATTTCGCCTATGACACCGAACTTTCCGCCGAGGACGCGATCAAGGCCATGGCCGCCGCGCCGAAGGCGGAAGCCGCTGCCGACGCAGGCGAGGAAGGCAACCCCGATCCGGCCGATGCCTACGAGCAGAAGCGTATGCGCGCGGCAGGTCAGGCCCAGCCACAGGCCCGCAAACCGGGTGCCGATGGCAAACCCAACCGTGCAGCGCTGGCCAGCGCGGTCGAACGCACCAACAAGCGCCGCTGAAGGAGGCCCTATCATGCCGCCCATTCTCGAAGAAGAAATCCGCCGCACCGGGCATTACATCGTCTCGGAATCCAACGGCTATCGCTCGCGCGATGTCGGTATCGTTGCATCCGGCGCGGGCAAACTGCTTTCCGGCACAGTGCTGGGGCAAGTGACGGCGACGAAGAAATTCACGCCGTACGATCCCGCCGCCACCGATGGCAGCGAGGCCGCCGCCGCCATCCTCTATGAAGGCTGCGATGCCACGTCCGCCGACGTGAAACGCACCCTCACCGTCCGCGACACGGAGGTGCAGGCGGATGTGCTCATCTGGGCCGAGGGCGTGACCGACGCACAGAAAACCGCCGCGCTCGCCGCGCTTTCCGAAAACGGCATCGTCGCCCGCTAGGAGTCTTACCCATGGCCATCGTTACCGATGTTTTCAACCAGAACGCCCTCGGCGTCATCGAATTTCAGGAAGATGTTGTCGAGCGTATCGACTATAAGCCGCAGCTTCTGGGTTCGCTCAATCTCTTCACCCCGGTCTATTCGCGCTCGCGCACCATCGCAATCGCAGACCGGAACCGGTCGCTGACCCTGATTCCGACCTCGCCCAACGGATCGCCGCCCGAAGAACTGATTCCGAAGGGATCGAGGGTCCGCACGTACGAAACCGTACGCCTCGCCAAGGGGTCCACAATCTATGCGATCGAACTCGCCGGCGTGGCGGCGCTCCCCTTCGAACTCCAGACCAAGGAGATCACCGAGGAAGTCACCGACCGCACCGCCCAGATCATGGACGATCTCGAACTGACGTGGGAGTACATGCGTTTCGGTGCCGTGCAGGGCAAGGTCCTCGACGCGGACGGTAGCGTCATCGTCGACTGGTACGATTTCTGGGGCATCGCCGAGCCGGACGAGATCAATTTCGAACTCGACAAGCCCGGCACCGATGTGCGCGCCAAGATCCGGCAGTTGAAACGCGCCATGCAGAAGGCCGCCAAGGGCATCTGGACCCCAGCCACCAAGGTGGGCGCACTCGTCGGCGATACTTTCTTCGACATGCTGGTCAATCACCCCAGCGTCAAGGAGACGAAGCTCAACACGGAAAAGGCCGCGACTCTCGAAAACATCGAAGCCTATTCGGCGATCGAGATCGAGGGCGTCACCTTTATCAACTATCAGGGCACGGACGATGGCACGACTATCGCCATCGGATCGGAGAAGGCCCGCTTCTTCCCGATCAACGCCCGCGGCGCTTTCAGCGTGGGTTACGGCCCGGCCAGCGAATTCAAGCCCTATCTCAACCAGAAGGGCCGCGAATTTTACGGCCTCGTGCTGGAGGACAAGAGCGGGCGCGACGAATGGGATCGGGTGGAAATCTATTCCTATCCCCTTTTCGTCTGCACGCGACCGGAAATGCTGCTGCGCGGAAAGGCGAAGTGATGTCGACGCACATCGTGACCGAAGCCGGGTTTTATGGAGGCAAGTTCCTGAAATCCGGCGCCTCTTATGAGGCTGGAGAAATCGGGGGCGACGAGGTCAAACCCGCTTCACCCCCGAAAAAGTCGGGCGGCCAGCAGGCGGAAACACCGGCTCCTGATGATGATCAGTCCTGACGGTGATCCGCATGACCGCTCGTTATCAGGAACACCGCGACGAACTGTTCGCTGCGGTCGATGACGAATTTGCGGAATCGCTCCGCATCTTCTTCCTCGTCGGCGGCAAGGCCAGCCCCGATCGCCCTCCCCGCGATATAGAGGCGCCCCTGCGCACCGATGGCCGTGACGCCTTGCAGCCGGACGGCGGCAGCAACAACGACTGGAAAACGCACCTCGCGGCGGGAAAGGCGACGCTGGCGATCGATCGCTCGGCTTATCCCGATCTCATTCTTGAGAAGGGATTCCGCATCGTCGCCCGCGACCGGCCCGGCGAACCCGCTTTCGAGGTCCTGTACGTCGATAGCCGTTCCCATCGCCGCCTTTACGCCATTCTCGGCGAAAAAGGCTCCGCCAGAACTGGAAACGCCCCGTGAGCCTTGCCCGCATCGCCATCCGCGCCGCCGCCGTCGAGGCGATCAAGGGGCGCACGCTCGTCGGCGCGAACGTGCTGGACAGCGAAATCGGCGTTCTCGACCTCGATTCCTCCGGCAGGGTCACCTCGCCGGAAAAGGAAGCCTTCGTCGCGGTCTATACCGATGCGGCAAAAGCCGCTGTCGGCGACAACGACCTGCGCTCGATGCTTCTGAACGGCACCACGGACCTGCTGTTCGAATGCGGCATGTCGGCGGCCATGCTCCAGAACACCGATCCCGATACGGGTGAAACCGTCATGGCGATCGGCGTTCCGGACACGGACGCGAATTTCGAGTTTCAGCTTGACCTGCTCGTGCGCCAGCTCATCGAGGCGTTGACCGACCCCGGCAATGTCTGGGGTCAGGTATTTCTCGGCCTCGCCTATCGCCTCCGCTCGGTCGAGCGCATGCGGGTCGGCAACATCACCGATGGCACGCGCCTTGCCGCGCAGCAACTTAAGGTATCGGCCGATCTGGTCGATGATCCGGAGCCGGCAACCGCGCTGGACCCCGATTCCGCCTTCGGCCGCTTCATCACGCTCGCGCAGGCAAGCGAGGACGAAAGCCTGCGCAAGAAAGGCGCCTTCATGGCCGCCGCGATCGCTGGCACGCGGGAGGCGTGGGAAAACCTCCAGCAGGCGCATGGCATGACCGCTGCCGAACTTCGGGCGCTCGGCCTCGGCCCGCTTCCCGCCGATGCCGACCGCTCGACGCCCGCGTGGGACAGCGCCACGCTGGAACGCGCCGGGCTTTCGCCGGCGGTAGAGGTATCGCCATGATCCAGAGCCTGATCGGCATGAAAATAGACATGGAGATGCTGAAGACGGCCTTCGGCAATTCCATCAAGGTCGGGCGCGTTGCCGCTGTCGACGCCGCCAAAGGCTATCGGATCAAGCTTGGCGAGGACGAGAACGGGCAACCCTACCTGTCGCCATGGTATCCGCATCCCGAATCCGGCGGCAACAGCAGCACATGGATGCCGCTTTCCGAAGGCCAGATCGTCGGCGTGATCAATCCGACCGGCGATCCGCGGCAGGGGCTGCTCGTGCGCGGCGGGTTTTCCGATGAAAACGCGCCGCCATCGTCGGACCTGCTCGCCAATGTGCTGCGCGCCTTCGGTGTTACGGCCACGGTCAAGGATGGCACCGTGACCATCGAGGGAAACCTTGTCGTCAAGGGAAACGTCGATTTCAAGGACGGTCACGTAAAGCACAACACCGCCGATATCGGCGATACCCACGTTCACAGCGGCATCAGGCGCGGTGGCGAAGAAACAGACCCGCCGTCGAACTGAATGGAGAGCATCATGGACCGGAAAACCTATCGCGCCCTGCCCGGTGTGGCATGGGTGAACGGCGCGCCTGTGCCCGCGAGCGGCACTGTCGATCTGACCGACACGGAAGCCCGCTTTGATTCCGATCATGGCCGCGTCGAGCCGGTCGCGTCGAAACAGGAACCAGCCGCCCGCAAGAACAGATCGGGCGAAGCGGCCACCGATGGCGGGGCTGACGGCGATGGCGGGAATTGACCGCCGCACCGGCCGCGTGATCGACAATCTGGCGTCGGCCTATCAGGGCGTCGAGGTGATCCTCATGACCCGCATCGGCTCCCGTGTCATGCGCCGCGAATTCGGCGCCGGCATCGTGGAATTGCTGGGCCGGAAGATGACCCCTTCCCTTTTCGCGGCGTTCCAGTCGCTGATCGCGACGGCCATCGATCTTTGGGAGCCGCGGTTTTCCGTGCGGCAGGTGATCGTCACCGGCACGGCGGACGATATCCGTCTTGGCCGCGCCGGTTTCCAGATCCTCGCGGACTATCGCCCGCGCGGGCATCTCGGCGACACGACGGTTGAGCGCGTGGTTTCATTCGGGCTTGGCATTTCTTCCGGCAATGTGGTGGTGAAACCGATATGAGCGCGACCGCTTTCGACTTCTCCAGCCTGCCGCCGCCGGAGGTCATCAAGACCTTTTATTTCGAGACCATCCTCGCCGGGCGCATGGACGATCTCGCCGCCCGGCTCGCCTCAGCGGGTATTGACTATGATGTCGGCCATCTGGAAACCGACATTCTCAAGATCGTCGAGGAAAATGATTCTTACCGCGAGATCGACCTGCGCGCGGCGATCAACGACGCGGCGCTTGCCAATCTTCTCGCCTTCGCGCTTGGCTCCGATCTCGATCACCTTGCGGCTTTCTACGACGTCTATCGGCTGGTCGGCGAGAAGGACGAACCGTTTCGCGCCCGCCTCGCCGTCGAGATCAAGGGTCGTTCGCCGGGCGGTTCCTCGTGGTGGTACGAGGCCGCGGCGCGTCGGGCGGATGTTCGCATCCGCAGCGCAAAGGCGTTCCGCGAGGAATTCTGGCCGATCATTCATATCGTGGTTCTGTCCAGCGAAAACGGCGGTATCCCGGATCAAGCCATGCTCGACGCCGTGACGGCGGAAGTGATGGGCGAGAAGGTGCGGCTGATGAACGACACCGTGATCGTCGAACCTGCGGTAGCGACGGGAACTGATATCGAGGCGGATATCTGGCTCCTGCCCGACGCGCCCTATGGCTTGCTCGACGCCCTGCCGATCATTTTGCAGCAGGCGTGGCTCGCTGAATCCAGCATCGGGTTCGATCTTGAGCCGTCGTGGATCGACGCCCGGCTGCATGTCCCCGGCGTCAAGCGGGTCAATGTCCTGTCGCCTTCCGCGTCGCTGATCGCGGTACCGGGCGCGGCGATTTCCCTCGGCAACGTAAAGCTGAACTTCAAGGGGCGGGATTTTTGATGGAGCGCCAGCATCTTCTCGATGACGATGCGGCGCCGACCCCGCTTGAGCGGGCGCTGTCGGAATCGCTCGACAAGCTGCCCGCGCTGATGCCGGGCGTCGAGGCCCTTCGCGGCTTCAAGTTCAATCCGCCGGATTCGGTGGTGCCTTACCTCGTTGCGGAATACGGCCTCAACGAGATCGCGGATTACCTGCCCGACCTGCGCGCGGTGCTGCGCGAGGGTATCCAGTGGCAGCGCATCATCGGCACGCCGGCGGCGATCCACAAGGCTCTCGGCTGGATCAACTTCGATGGTGACATCGAAGAATTCCCGGTGAAGGCCACGAAATGGTGGTGGTTCCAGATTCATTTGCCATTCGAGCCGCGCAACACGACCTTCGTGCAGCCGATGACAAAGCTGGTGCAGGCGTCGAAGCCCCTGCGCTCCGAATTCGCTCGCCTTACGGCGGGATGGGATGTGCGTGCCTTCAGGTTGAACGAGCACCGCCTCAATGGCGGCGCGGGCCTGAATAACTGGTCGGGCCGCAAGCGCTCACCGGATGAGCCGGTCCTGTCGCTCCGCGTCAATATCCGGCGCGGCGTCGTCATGCCGACTGGCGACGGCATTTCGGTGGCCGATACCCAATTCATCGACATGGTGTGCGCCGTCGATTGCCGGCGCCCCCTCGAACAAATCTCATTCCGATTGGCCGCATCGGCGGCGGTGCGCGTCGATTTCCGCAATCGCAACACCGTGCCCTTCCAGAACGCGCCATTCGTCGCTCAACCCTTTGGCGTCCCCTCGACGCGCGTACAGACAGGATTTGAATGATGGCCGTAGCAACACAAGGCGCGCGCATTCAGCAGGCTATAGCGCTCATGAATTTGACGCTGTTCCTCGCGGTCGGCACCGGCGACCCGGCGTGGGATAGCCAGCCGGCACCGTCAACGCCAGAGGATCAGACTGCACAGGATGCGGCATGGAGCCAGTTGACCGACCTTACGGCAAAGATTGGTGTGACGCGGGTTCGGGACAAGTCCTATGTGACCCCGGACGATGCCGGCACGATCTTGGTGGGCGATGGCTCTCGCTATTCCTTGAGCACCGATCCGACCGGCTACGTGTATCTCTGCTTTCAGTTGGACCTATCCGACGCGAGCGACACGACACTTCGAGAGGCCGGCATATTCGTCGGCACGCAATTGGCCGCGTCTGTGCCGGAAGGACAGATGTACATCGCCGACGCTGATGTGGCCGACTTCGGACGGCTGATCGAGATCGATCGTTTTTCCCCCATCGTCCGCGACGGCTCCTTGAGCCAATCCTTCAGCTTCATCCTGACAATGTGATGTGAGGCGACATGACCAGCATCATTCAGCGGCCCGGCTACCGGGACCGCTATGACCGCGCGCGCCGGCAACATGCCATCGCCTTTCAAGATTTGGGCCGCGACGGACAGGGCATCTATCTCCAGAGCGATGACCTGAATGAAATTCAGTCGCGCGCCGCCGATCAGGTGCGCCGCGTCGGCGACTATATCCTTCAGGATGGCCGTATCACGGACGGGCAAACGCCCGTTGTGCAGGTCGTTGACGACGACAATATCAGCGTCACCCTGCCGGCCTGTGCGATCTATATTGGCGGCCTCGTGCATGACGTGGACGCGGCGACCTTCACCCTGCCGACCACTGGCGATCTCACAATCGGCGTGCGCACCGCGCAGACGCTTGTGACGGACGTTGAGCTCGCCGACCTGAAAGGCGATGTGCCCGGCACGGAAGCCTACATGGAGGAAGGCGCGTCCCGCATTGAAATCGTGGTGACGTGGGGCCATTCGCTGGACGGCAATGCGCAGCCCCTGCATTCGGTCTTTCAGGTTCATAACGGGACCATTCTGACCACTTCCACGAATACGGACCTGTCGGAAATCTACAAGAGCCTCGGCCAGTATTCGAGGGAGAGCAACGGCAGCTTCGTCAATACGGGCTTTGCCACCACGGCGCTCGGCCCCGATGGTGCCGGCAATCAGGTCTTTTCGGTATCGGAAGGTGTTGCCTATGTGAACGGCACGCGCGTCGTGCGCCAGCAATCCATGCGCCTGACCGTGAAGGAACAGCCCGACCTCCGCAATGTGGACGCCGAACCGCACGCTTTCACCGAGGCCACCGGCGGCACGCAGACTTTTACCGTGTCCAAGTCCCCGATATCGTCTATCAGCCGGATCACGGTGGAAAAAGAAGTCACTGAAACGGTGATCCATGGTCCCTATAGCGGGGCCGTCGATCCGCTTCAGCATCCTTCCGTGACGGCGATCCTCGAAATCACGCAGGGAGCGACGACATATGCGGCCGGCTGGCTGCTTTCGCAGGGGCAAATCGACTGGTCTCCGACCGGCGACGAGCCTGCCCCCGGATCGTCCTACACGGTCAAGTATCGGTATAACGAAAATATTCAGGCTGACGCGGTAACGCGCGATACCGTCACCGTGTCGGGCGCGGCCAATGGCACGAACGTCCTGATCGACTACGCCTATAAGCTGCCCCGTATCGATGCCGTGTGCATGGATGCGACCGGATCGCTCGTCTATCTGACCGGCGTGTCGGCGGTTTCCCGCCCGCGCGCGCCGGTCATCCCCTCGACCATGATCGAGCTTTCGCTCGTCTCGAATGATTGGGGACAGATGCCGACCGTCACCGCGTCCGGCCTGCGCAACATGCCGTATTCGGAATTGCTGGACCTCCGGTCCATGGTCCTCGATCTCTATGACCTTGTGGCGCAGGAGAGGCTGAAAACAGACGCCAAGGCCCGCGCGCCGGGTTCGTCTCGCGGTGTTTTCGTGGACAACTTTGATGACGACGACATGCGTGATCAGGGTATTCCGCAGACCGGGGCCGTCTTCGGCGGCAAGTTGACGCTGCCGATCCGGGCGACCGTGCATGAGTTTCCAACTTTCAACGGCATTCGGTTTCTGGATTTCACCGATACCTCGGTGATCGTCCAGAACCGGCGTAGCGCCGCGATGAAGATCAATCCCTACGCGACCTACACGCCGATGCCGGGGCGGGCGAGCCTTGAGCCGTCCACCGATATCTGGACCGACACGACCACCGCATGGACCTCGCCTGAAACACAGACCTTCACGGCGGCGGAAGGGGAATACATCAGCGGCATATCGCTATCTGAACAGGTCCAGAAGATCGGCGAAACGACCGTGGCGGCCGAGTACATTCGGCAACGGGACGTGAATTTTAGGCTGGAAGGGTTCATCCGCACGGAAACCCTGAAAACTATGACGTTCGACGGCATCACCGTCGTTCCGAGCGTCATTTCCGGTCCCGCCGACGATGATGGCGTCATCACCGGCACCTTCACCGTTCCGGCCAATGTGACGACTGGCTCCAAGACGGTCTATTTCGAGGGGTCCGCCGGCACCAAGGCATCATGCACCTATGTCGGGCGCGGTGAAATCACAGTTGAGGAATATCGGCTCGCATCGTCGCTTCAGACGAGCACGGCCACCTTGCCAGTGCCGGTAGTTCAAAACACCGTCATCAACAACACCACGGTCGTCAACAACATCACGAACGTCAATCAGGCGAACTCGGACCTTTCGCGTGGTGGCGGCTCCAACGGTGGGCGGGCCGACCCGCTGGCGCAGACGTTCACACTGGATCGCCCGCGCTGCATTGCAGGCGTTCGGCTGATGTGCGCCGGCGTGGGCGAACAGTCCAATTCGATCTTCGTCCAGATCAGGACGGTGCAGACCGGTATGCCGACCGCGATCACGCTGGCGGAAGCCTTCGTGCCGGGGACGGACCTTCAGGAAGGCCAGCCGTTCACGGCGCGCTTCACCTATCCCGTCTATCTCGAAGCGGGACAGGAATATGCCTTCGTGGCCCTGACCGACGATGCCGCTCACGCGCTCTACATCGCGCGGGTTGGCGAAATCGACATGGACAGCGGGGCGATTATCACCGAGCAGCCGTTCACAGTCGGCGTGCTCCTGTCTTCGTCCAACGCCTCGACATGGACGGTCCACAATGACGCGGACCTCTGGTTCGAGTTAATCGGCTGCGCGTTCGATCCGGTTCAAAAGACGATCCAGATCGGCACATTCCGGGCTACGAAAATGTCGGACGTGATTGTCAGCGCCGGCGTGGAAATCCCCGATCCTTCAGCGGACGTGACGCTTCGCTTGACGCGGCTTGCGACCAACGAAGTCATCACTTCCGCGCCTTCGCAGACGATCCGCTTCACCGAGTATATCCAGAATGAGGACGTGCTTGTCGAAGCGATCTTGTCGGGCACGGTGGACGTTACGCCCTTCGTTTTCCCCGATATCCAGATCGTGGAAGGGGAATTGCAGACGACTGCCGACTATGTGACCCGCGCTGTCGATGCGACGGACGTGAATACCGTCCTGACCACGTTCGACGCGCTCCTGCCCGCCGGCTCCACGGCTTCGGTGCAGATCGGCGTTCCGGGCAATTATCTGGACGTGGCCGTAAGCACCGCAACGCCAATTGGTGATGGTGTGGTCGAACAGACCTTCATGCAATCCGCCTACCCGGCGGCTAATCTCGATGCACGAACGCGAATTGTGATCACCGGCACGCCCGCCGCGCGTCCGGAGATATCCGCGCTCCGCATGATCCTGTCCAAGGTGTAATCTATGGCAAAGACGACGAACTATCAGTGGGATTTGCCGTCGCCCTACGGCATCCAGATCACGGAAATCGCCAAGATCGCCGCCGCGTTCGGTGGCGTTGACGCTGCGCTTAAAGCCTTGTCGGACGCCTTCCAGAACCACGAAACTGCATTTTCGGATTTGGTGAACCGGCCCGACACTCTGGAAGGCTTCGGGATCACTGATGGCATGACGGCGGCGGAGATATCCGCCGCCATTCAAGCCGCCATTGCAAGTCTCGTGGATGATGCGGGTCCGGCGCTCGACACGTTAAGAGAACTGGCGGCCGCTCTCGGCAACGATCCGAATTTTGCCACCACCACGTCAACGGCTCTCGGCAATCGGGTCCGTGCCGACGCGGCGCAATCCTTCACCTTGGCACAAAAGGCGCAAGCCCGCGCCAACATTGACGCGCTTGGCACTGTGGACAAGGGACAGACCAATGGCGTTGCCAGCCTCGACAGCACAGGAAAGGTTCCGTCTACGCAGCTTCCGGCACTGACGACAACGGCTACGGTTGGTGCGGCGGTCGCCGGTGCCAACAGCAAGCAGACGCCAGACGATGGTGATTTTTTCACCGGGGTTCTCGCCGGCGGTTCGACCATGTTCAAAACGACATGGGCGAACATCAAAGCCGCCTTGAGCAGCGTTTTCCTTCCACTTACTGGCGGAACCCTTACCGGTGCGGTTGAAGTGAGTGTAGCGGCCCTCACATACGCATTCCACGTAAGAAGCCCGTCCAATAGCAACCTAGGCGGATTGTATGTTTCGGCCACCGGCGGAGAACTGTATGCCCGTGGGAACGATGGAACCACTACGGTCATCAAGGGTGCGGGCGAAAGCGGTATCGCAGGCTCGCTTACAGTCGGTGGCAGCGTTATCGTGGGCACCTTCATCAAAGGTACGACTGCTGTCTATGCAGGTGCCGCCTACATGGCGACGGACGGTAATGTGACCGGGTCGAAATGGGGCGGCGGCTGGCTATACGACTGGATCGAGGCCCGGTCCTACAACCGCACCAAAGACTATCTGCTCGGGGAAAATACACCGATTGGCAGCACTATTCTCGGCATTCCTCAAGACAATGTAGCTTTTTGGGGCACATTGGACGGAAGTCGCATCAACTGGGCTAATCTTAGCGGCACAGACCTTAACAACTCCGTGGGTGCTATTGGCTATGGCACTTGGATGGTGATGGGGATCAAGAACGCCAGCAACGGATCTCATGCCTGTACGTGTAAGAGGATTGGGTGATGGCGATCACTTCTGTTGAAAATCTCGAATGGGTTGACGCCGATCATACCCGCCTGCGAGCGGTCGTAACGTTCGATGATGGCCGTGTCTGGCCAATGTGCGTTCATGGTACCTATGACACCGACGAAGGCTTGGACCTCTGGACCCGTGCCAATGCCGGAGACTTCGGGGCGATTGCCGATTATGTCGCGCCGCCCGAACCGACGCCCGAAGAAATCCGGGCGGCTATGCCCGCTCTGTCGGCCAAGCAAATCCGTCTCGGCCTGCTATCGCTCGGCAAGCTTGACGGCGTGGACGCGGCGATTGATGCCATGTCGGAACCCGACCGCAGCCAAGCGAAAATCCAGTGGGAGTATGCGACGGAGTTTCACCGTCTGCACCCGCTCATTGTCAACATCATGCCGCTCCTCGGCTTGACGGATGATCAGGTTGACACTGCTTGGATGCAGTTCGCGCAGGTGGAGTAACCAGCGGCAGCGTCGAAAATCTGATGCGTCGCCGTTACGTGACCGCCAGTCGCCGTTTCGGAGCGATCGAGCGGGTCGCTTTCATGAGCGGCCCCTCGATCCATCGATAACTGATATACGCCCACACCAGCGTTGCGAGTATGGCAACACACCAAAAGCCGCCGGCAACTAGGGGGCTTATCAGGTCGTGGCCGAATATCATCGTCCCGAAGCGGCACGTCGCGGACAGAACCAGCAGGTGCGAGAGATAGAGCGAATAGGAGATATCGCCCGCCATCTCCACAAAGGCGCATTTCGGGAAGCGTCCAGATCGCTCGAACTGGACCAAGCCGAAGAGCGCGAGGGCCGTTGGGAAGCCGAATGCCAGCATTCGCAACGGCGTTTTGTCGTCGAAGATCGTCGGCCATACCACGGCGCACCCGCCCATTAGCATGAGGCCGAAGCACAACGCTGCATCGCCTTTCACGCGTGGCAGCCGCCGCGACGCGAGATAGGCCAACGCGCCAAGGATAAATTCCAGCCCGTATGAACCTGTCACCACGCGCAGGAATGGTGATTGGAACGCGATGCCGGAGAAGATGAGCAATACCGCAGCCCAACCAAGAAGAAGGTACGGTAGAGCTGGTCTAGGGAATAGCAGGATGACGGCGAACACCGCATAAAACCATAGCTCGTAGACGAGAGACCACGAGACAAGCAGCAGCGGTACGCGGTTGTCTGGCAACAAGAAAAAGGAGCGGAAAAAGTCCGGACCCGTCGACTGTGATGAATTCACCATTCCGGGCATGTAGAGCACGACCGGAACCAGCATGAGAAAATACACCCAATAGATCGGGTAAATGCGGGTCAGGCGCTTGTATACGAAATTACCAATTTTTGCCGGATCGCTGTGAGCGCGCCCCGTCGTCATCGCCATAACGAAGCCGCTTATGACGAAAAAGATATCCACGCCAAGTTGCCCGTACTCGGCGATGCCGGGCATGACGTTCGGCAGAATGAATTTCGCGTCCAGATCGAACGCGTGGAACACAACCACCATCAATGCGGCGACACCGCGCGCCGCCTGTAGGCCATACAGCGTTTTGTGTGTTTGATCCCCGTGCATCACCTTCGCTTACACGCGGCGGAAATAAAACGCAACGTCTGGAAACATTCGGAAACAGTTGGCCGCCTCCGGGCGGCCTTCTCCCATCAACCACCCCGAAAGCCCGCCTCGTGCGGGCTTTTTCTTTGCCCGAACCGGCCCGTGGCGGGGCATCCAAAACTTGACAGGAGTTTCCTATGTCGAACCCCACTTTCGGCATGACCTTCACGCGCCCCAACGACGAACCGGTGCCGGTTCTGGGTGCGGATTTTTCCAAGATCCTCATCATCGAGACGTCGGAGGATGCGTCCGCCACAGAGTATCCGCCCGAAACGCCGGTGCGCATCTCGACGAGCGATTCCGATGCCGTCAAGGCGCTCGGCACGGGATATCTCGCCGACGCCGTGGCCGGCATCAACGCGCAGTTGACCGGATTGAATGCCGGGGCGGACGTCACTGTTTTCCGTGTTGCCGAAGGCGCCACGCCTGCCGCCACCGCCGCAGCCATCGCCGCCGCGCTCGGCAATGCGGGTTATATCCCCTCCGCCGTCAATGCCACACCGCGCATTGTCTGGGCCGGGCGGACCGCCCTCCGTCCCGATGCCGACACGGCCAATCCTGTGGTGGCCGCCCTGCCCGCCGCCTGCGAGCGGCTGCTTGCGGTCGCGGCGGTGGACGTGAACGACACGTCCGCCCCGCTCGCCATCGGCGACCGCGAGATGATGAACTCGCAGCGCCTTATCCCGATCGGGGTCGCCGCCCGCGTCTATGAGGGCACGAACATCGTCACCCGGCCGATGGGGCCGCGCATTGCCGGATTGATGGCAGCCGTCGACAACGCGCACGGCGGCAAGCCCTTCGACCCCATCGCCAACCAGCCCATTCAGGGTCTCGCCGGGCTGTCGCGCAATATCCCATTCTCGCTTTTCGACGGCTCGACCGAGGGCCAACAGATGTTGGAAGCCAATGTTTCCATCGTCGCCCGCGGTGAAGTGGGCGTGGATGGGGCGGTGGCAGATGGCGGTTTCGTCTTTATCGGCACCGACAATGCCGATACCGGCGAACTCTGGCGGCAGTTCCATCAGGTGCGCGGCGCGGATTACCTGACCGTGAAGATGGCGCAGATCACGCGGCAGTTTCTGGGGCCGAAGATCACCGCCGATGCCGCCGAGGCGTGGATCAACTCCATCCGCTTCATGCTGCGCGACCACAAGGTGGACGACGACATTTTGGGGTCGGACGTCCAGTTCCTTGCCGACCGCAACAGCCCGGAGGAAATCCGGCTAGGCCACCTCACGGTCAATATCGGTATCGAGCCGGCCCCGGCCTTCAAGCTCGCCAATCACGAAGTCCGCCGCTACCGCCCCGCGGTCGAGGGCCTCGTGGCCGAGATCGTCGCGCGCCTGTCGTCCGTTTCCTGATCCACCCCCATTCCCGAAAGGCATTATCATGCAGCCGCTTTACATGCTCTCCGCCGTGGATGTGCGCCGCGCCGAGGAAACCGGCACTTCGCGCGCCACCACCATTTCCAAGCTCACGATTCCGCCCGTCAAGTTCATCACCGCCTCGCACAATCCGGGCGGCAGCGTCATGGCGGTCGATTTCGCGCTGCCGCGCGTCGAAGCGATCGAACCCGCGATGGAAATCAAGGGCTTCGACACCGACGTCTTCCGCGACATCGGGCAGACCGGGCGATGGGTGTTCGCCGCCGCCTGCCGCGACAAGAAGGCGGGCAAGATGGTGCCCGCCCGCGCCATCATCGAAGGCGCGATCGTCGAATGGACGCCGGACGATGCCAGCCCGGAGGAATTCGTCGGCTGCAATCACGCTTTCAAGGAGGTCACCCACTACGAATTTACCCTCAACGGCGTGGAGCTTTTCTACATCGACTTCTGGGAGCGCGTCCTGCGCGTCAACGGCGTCGACGCATTCGAGGATGTCCGCCGCGCCCTCGGCGCGTGACCAGCAGGAACCGGAGAAAACCATCATGGAAAAAATCACCAGCGTCACCGTGCCGCTCGAATATCCCGTCCCCTACAACGGCACGGAGGTGAAGGAACTCACCTTCCGCCGCATGAAGGGCAAGGATACGCTTGTCGCGGAAGGCGTCGAAAGTCAGGTACGCGCCGGCTACATGATCTTCGCGGCGCTCGCCGGCGTCGATGTCGAACTGATCGAGGAACTCGATCTCGTCGATCTGGAAACGGTGGGCGAGAAGGTGGCGCCCCTCATGGGAAAATCCGTACAGGCGGCGGTGGACGCGGTGACGAAGCCAGCGGTCACGCCGTCGCCTGGCGCGACGTCCTGACCGCGACCGCTCGCCATCTCCATTCCCCGATCGACCAGATCGAGGAATGGGATATCGACAAGCTGCTCGATTATTCGGACAGCCTCACCCGCGTGATGCGGCTTGAAAACACTTCCCGACGATGAGGTGCGGCCATGGCCGTCATGACTTCAACCCTGATCCTGTCGCTGATCGACAGGGTGACGGCCCCGGCGCGTGGCATCGAGGCGACCCTGAAGCGTTTGCAGAATGCGCAGGCCAACAACACGCGCCGGCTCAACGAGGTGCGCGGCCAGATGATGGATGCAGTCGGCGCGGCCTATGCCCTCTACAAGGGGCTGTCCGCACCGCTGAACGCCGCGGCGAAATTCGAGGGCGTCATGCTCGATATCGCCCAGAAGGCCGACCTCTCCAACGCGGCCATGGGTGCTCTCGGCAAGGGCATACGGCAGCTTTCCGCCGATCTCGGCAAGGGACCGGGCGAGATCGCGGCGGGTATCGACGACCTGATGGGCAAGGGTCTCGACGCCAAGTCCGCGCAGGAAGCCATCACGCCGATCACCAAGGTCGCGACCGCCTACAAGGCCGCGGTCGACGATGTGGCCAGCGCCTCGTTTTCCGTCATGGACAACATGAAGGTGCCTGCGCGGGAACTCGGCAAGTCGCTCGACATCATGTCGCAGGCGGGCAAGGAAGGCGCCTTCGAACTGAAGGACATGGCGCGCTACTTCCCCCAACTGACGGCCCGCGCGCAGGCCCTCGGCATGACGGGCACGGTGGGCGTGGCCCGCCTCGCCGCCATGCTCCAGATCGCGCGTAAGGGTGCCGGCTCCGCGGAGGAAGCGGCGACGAATGCGGCGAACGTGATGCAGAAGATCATCTCGCCCCAAACGACGAAGGCTTTCAAGAAACATGGCATCGACATCCGCAAGGAGTTGAAAAAGACCCAGAAGGCCGGTGGTGACATTTTCGAGATGCTGGCCGAACAGACGATGAAGGCCACGCACGGCGACCTGTCCAAGCTGGGCGATATCTTTCAGGATGCGCAGGTGCAGGCGGGCATGATTGCCCTGATCCAGAACCTGAAGGAATACCAACGTATCCGCGATGCGTCCGCCAACGCCAAGGGCGTGGTGGATGCGGACTTCATCCGCCGCCAGCAAACCGGCGAGCAGGCCATGGAGCGGTTCGGCGCGGCCATGGAGCGCATCGGAATCACCATCGGTTCGGCGCTGCTGCCCGCGCTCAACAAACTGACGGACGCCACCGAGCCGGTTATCAACCGCATGGCGGATTTCACCGAAGCGCATCCGAAGCTTACGCAGGCCATCGTCGCCACCACCGCCGCGCTGATCGCGCTGCGCGTCGCGGCCATCGCCGCGCAGTTCAGCCTGCTGTGGATGCGCGGCGGCGCGCTTTCGGTGCTGATCCGGGGATTCGGCCTGCTCAACGGCGCAGTTCTTGCCGCGCAGCGGTCCATCGGCGCCACGATCGCCTTGCAGACGGCGCTTGCCGGCGGTGCCCGCTATGGCATGTTCGCCAAGTTCATAGATGGCGGCAAGGCACTTCTGGCCATCATCCCCGGCTTGAGCCTGATCGAGCCGATCATGGCGGGAATCGGCGCGGCAGTCGCTGCGGTCGGCGGGACGGTGGCAGGCGTCATCGTCGCCGTCGTGGCGGCGGTCGTAGCCGCCGCGGTGGTGATCTGGAAATATTGGGATCGAATTTCTTCGATATTCTCCGGTGTCGCCCGCGCCATCGGCGAGCAGCTTGCGCCCGCGATCGCCACTGTGCGGCCTTATCTCGAATGGCTGGTGCCGATCGGGTCCGCCATCGCCTCCGGATGGGAGAGCGCGATGGGGGCTTTGCAGTCCTTCGGCAGTTGGATCGCCAGTTTCTTCAGCCGGGAAGTGCTGACCGACGCGCAGAAGGCCGCGTGGGAGCAGTCGGGCTATGATGCCGCCACCCGGCTTATCGAGGCGGTAAAATCGAAGGTCGGAGAGCTGGTCGACTGGTTCCGCTCGCTGCCCGGAAAGATCGTCGCGGCGATCGGCAATATCGATATTTCCGGTCTCATCAAATGGCCGTCCATGCCGTCTTGGCTGGGGGGCGGCGGTGGCGGAGGCGGCTCGATCCGGGATCGCGCAGCGAACAACAATGCCGGAGCCACCATTCCGCTGCCCGGCGTTGCCGGCGCTCGTGCGGCGGGCGGACCCGTTGTCGGCGGCCGGACCTATCTGGTCGGCGAGAAAGGGCCGGAACTGTTCACCGCCGGACGCTCCGGCACGATCATTCCCAATGGCGGCACGTCCAGCCTCGGCGGCGGAAGCTTCACCATCGGCGCGCTCCATGTGCACGGCGTACCGGGCATGAGCGAGGAATCGCTCGCGCAGAAGGTGGTGGCGGAGATGGAGCGCCGGTTCCGTGCGGCGATGGATGGCGCGCAGGCCGATCTCGAATATGCGGTGTCGTGATGCTCTATATGCTCGGAACTCTCACCGTGGATACACGGCCTTTCAGTGTGGACGAAATGCAGCGTTCGGCCTCCGCCGACATTGCGTCCAAGGCCCTTATCAATGCCTTTCCCGGCAAGGAATTCACCGGGGAAGGCGATGACCAGATCACGCTTTCCGGCCAGTTGCTGCCGACCAAGATCGGCGGGCTGGACGAACTCGAAACACTGCACGAGATGCGCCGCAACGGCGTGCGCTTCCCGCTTCAGCGCGGCGACGGCATGCGGATGGGGTGGTTCGCGATCACCAATATTTCGGAAACCCACAGCAGCCTCACGCGGCAGGGCGTCGGCTTCGTGGTCAAGCACACGATCACCATGACGCGGGTGCAGCCCGACAGCGGTTCCGGCCAGCAGATCATTGCCGGACTGCTGTCGCTGTTCGGCATCGGATAGGAGCACCACCATGGATACCATTGTCGTCGGGGGTGACCATATCACGCTCGACCTGCTGCTTTGGCGTCGATACGGCGTGCGCGGCCGGTCTCTGGTCGAGAGCACGCTGGCGCTCAATCCGGGACTGGCGCGGCTCGGCGTCATCATTCCACCCGGCACCACGGTGACCATTCCCGACCTGCCGCCGGAGACGGACGGGCAATCCCGCGACGTCGTTTCCCTGTTCGGATGATCTTCCATGGCAACCGACAACTGGACTGTTTCATGGCAGGTCATGGTCGATGGCCGCGACATGACCGGCGCAATGCGCCCCTACCTGATCGACATAGAGATCAGCGACAGGGACGGCGCGACATCTGACACATGCAGCCTGACATTCGATGACACGGCAGGGCAGATCGAATTGCCGGAAGAAGGCGCTTCGGTCCGGACGGCCATCGCCGGGGTGTGGAAATTCGCCGGCACGGTCGACTCCGTGCGCTCGTCGGGGTCGCGCGGCGGCGGGCGGACCCTGAAGGTCGGCGCCAAGGGCTTCGACAGCCGTGGGAAGATCAAGCAGCCGCTGCAATTCCACATGGATGACGCCAGCATGCAGGATTTCATGGACGAGGCCGCCAGACGCGCCGGAGTGGCCTCGGTCCGGCTCGATCCCGCCTTTGCCGCTGTGCATCGCGACTATTGGGCAGCGGACGGCGAAAGCTTCCTGCATCTCGGCGAGCGCCTCGCGCGCGAGGTCGGCGGGACCTTCAAGATCCGCAGCGATCAGGCGGTGCTTGCCAAGCGCGGCGAAGGACAGGCCGCGACCGGCGCCAGCCTGCCGGTCGTCTACGGCATCGTGGGCAGCAACGTGATCTCGTGGGATATCGCGCCCTTCAAGGGCCGGCGGTCCTTCACGAAGGCGAAGGTTCGTTATTTCGATCGCAAGAAGGCGGACTTCCGCTCGAAAGATGTCGAATTCGACCTCGACCGCGATCTGCCGGACTCCACCAATGTGGTGCGCAGCACCGCCGCGGACGGCGATCAGGCCGCCTCCATCGCCGACGCCCGCAAGCGCGAGGCCGAACGCGAGGGCGGCGAAGGCTCGGTGGAGATGACGCTCACCGTCGATGCCCAACCGGAGGCGACCTATCTGCTTTCGGGCGCGCGGGCCGGGGTGGACGGCTCTTATCGCATCGCCTCGGTGAGCCATAAGGCCGACCGCGGGGGCGGCGCCGGCACGACGCTCGAAATCAAGCAGCCTTCCGGCGGCGCCGGAAAGGACGGGCGCAAGAAGAAATCCTGACACATCGAAAGGCATCCCATGAAACTCGGTTCCGACTGGAAGCGGGTGCTCAAGCACGCTTGGAGCATCCGCCTGCTCGTGCTCGCCGGCATCCTGTCCGGCTTTGAAGCCGCCCTGCCCTTGCTGGGTGACAGCCTGCCCATTTCGGCGCGCGCCTTCGCCATCCTCACCTTGATCACCGTGGCCGCCGCATTCGTGGCGCGCATCATCAGCCAAAAGGAATTTCGCGATGGCGAGTAAACGGGCAAAGACGGCGCTGGCTTCCGGCCTTGGCCTTGTGGCCCTTACGGCCACATACCTGACCGCGCCGTGGGAGGGGAAGTCGAACAAGGCATACTATGATGCCCTTGGCCGTGTGTGGACTGTAGGGATTGGAGAAACCAAGGGCGTCACAAGGAACAGCTATTGCTCCGATGACGAATGCTCGGCCATGCTTATGAAGCGGCTGGAAAAGGATTTTCATCAACCGCTGCAACGGTGTGTTCCGGGTTTCGACAAGGCCCCGATCAGCGTACAGGCGTCCATGCTTGATCTGGCGTACAACGTTGGCGTTTCCACAGTGTGCCGGTCCACGGCGGCGCGGCGGGTGACGGCTAGGAATTGGGCCGGGGCCTGTCAGGCCATGACGTGGTTCAATCAGGCTGGCGGGCGCGTCATCGCCGGCCTGAAGAAGCGCCGCGAGAACGGGGACGCCACCCGCATCGGTGAAAAAGAACTCTGTCTGGCGGGGTTGAACTGATGTTCGGGTTTCTCGATTACATCAAGATCGGCCTCGGCGCTGTCGGCGGCATCGCCCTGATGCTGCTCTACAACGCCGCCCTGCACGATCCCATGCTTAAGCGCGAGGCGCGTGACGGGTATGTCCTCGAAGCGCAGAAGACAGCGCTGGAGGCGAAGCTCGCCGAAATGGACCGCCAGAAGAAGGCGGGCGAATTCGTCATCTCGGCCTATCAGGAACAGCTTAAAAACGCCCGCGCGGCCGAGGCGGAAAAATCCCAACAGACCGAAGCGGAGATCAAAGCCTATGAAAACCGGCTTGCTGATACGGGGCGGGCTTGCCTGCTTGATGGTCACGACCTTGATTTCCTGCGCCAGTGACAAGGCGCTGAAACAGGCGGCGACGGTACAGGGAACGGCGCAGGCTCGCGTCACCCTGCCGGCCTATCCCGAAGACTGCCGGGCGAAAGAGCCTCACGCGGCGCTGACCGAAGGGGCGGAAATTCGCTCCATCCTCAAACGCGAGCGGGCGGCGCTCGACCGGCAGAACGCGCGCACGGATAGGTGCGCCACCTTTTATGACGACACAGCGAGGGGGCTAAAGTGATGCGCGAAGAAGGGTGCACGGTCAATCGGTTCAACCAACTGGATCAGAACATGCAGGAGATGCTCTCCAAGCTGGAGCCTGAAGAAGTCGAAAACCTGAAATATCTCGCCACCATTCCCGGCGACGAACTGCGCGGGGCCGTGAAGCTCTACCGCGACGTGATGACGGTGAGCCACTTCATGAAATGGCTGATCGTCACCATCGTGGCCGTGTTCATCGGCGCGGTCAGTCTCGGCGAGCATGTCATGAAGCTTTTCGGATGGATGAAAGGACCGCCTTCACCATGAAGAAACTCGTTGCCGCAATCGTCCTCACCCTCGCCGTGTTCGGGGCCGCCTCCATGGGGCTGGCTATCGGCGACCGTCAGCCGCCCGTCCGGTTCGATGGTGTTCGTGTGCTGACCACGCATGTTGCACCGGGGCAGGATCTGGAAATCGAATATTCGTTGCATCGCTACAGGTTCTGCGATGTGACCGGCCGGCGATGGCTGACCGACGCATCCGGCACGACTTTCGCGATTTCGACCTACACACGCGGCGATGCGCCCGATCTGGGGCCGGAGAGCTATCGCCGGGCGATCACCGTGCCCGAAAGCGCGGTGCCCGGTCCGGCGACCTACTTCATTGAACTGGCCTATACCTGCAACCTGATTCACCGTCTCGGCTGGCCGATCAGGGTTTCATCCCCGCCGGCGCATTTCGATATCGTGGAAAGGCCGGATATGGGTGGTGCATGACCGACAAAGCCGGATTGCTTGGAAGCCTGTATCCGCGCCGCGATGGCCCGAATATCTATGTCGATATTGGTGGTGAACGGATGAGTCTGTCCCCCATGCAGGCCAACCTGATCCTACGGGCATGGGCGGAAGCTGTCGGCGGGGCGATGGTCTTTCAGGCATCGTCACTTTCGCCATATGGCGGCAGCCCGTGCAAGGCGGCCTGACATGCAAGAGCCACCGTCTTGTCGGTGCCGCGGGCTTTATAGTTGAGGACAGATATTTTCGTCTTCCCAATCGTCGCGCCGCACTCCACGTCCGTGGCCGCGCGCCCGGCCTCCTTCATGGTGCCCAACCATTGGCAAAACTGTTCCGCAGTCATAGTGAGTCCTCCCGATCATGTTTCATTGATGCCTCTTTTCGATCCACGCCGTCGCCACATCGACCTCATAGGATGCCAGCCATTGCGCCGCATCTGGATAAGACAAAAAGCCCGGCTCGACGCGGACGCCGCACCATGGTGCCGGCGGCGGGCTTGTACGGTCCGATGCCAGCCCATAGCCGGCCGATGTCTCGTGCATGATCTGCCATAGGTTTGCCGATCCGCGCGACCGCGCCGCAACGCCGAACGTGGCGAGCGGCTGGCCAGCCTTCGATACGGTGCAAAGGAGAGCCGGGCCCACGGTGAGCGCCTGCAACTGGAAGCCCGAATGCCTTGCAATGCCGGTCACGCCATCGCGCAAAGCACGAGCGAGATCTAGCGCCGCAGCCTGCGTGACGATTGCCGATGGCGGAGCGATACGGTCGGCGCTGCCGGTGTTGAGGGTGACAAAATACAGATAGCTCAAGGTCGATGCCTAACATAATTGGCGACGAGGCGCTTCAGGGCCGGCAGGACGGCGCGCAGCGCGCGCCATTCGGAAGCCGGAACGAACCATGTCGTCTCCATGGACTGGTACTGCACCCGCCATGTGCCGGACAAGGCCGGATGCTGGCGCAGGCCCGGAACACGCTTGAGCAGTTTGACCATGGGCTCTTGCGATGGGATCATGATTTCAAAGGCCGGGCCGCCCATCCAAGGCACGTTATGGCGCAACTCCAGCCCGTATCGCGTATATTGCTGCCATCCATTGTTCGTGACGCGCCGGCCTCGCCAGTCGCGGGGCACAGGTGGCAGATCATCAAGACTGTGCCACTCCGACCAGTCTTCAAAAAAGGCCGCGTCGGCGGCCTTTTGAATGTTGTTTCCAGTTTTATCAGGAGTAAGCACCGTTGCGCCCCCTATTGAGCTTGGAGCGTAACGCCCGCAACGCCCTGTCGAACTTGCGACGCCGCTTTTCGACGGGGGACTTCGGGTCTATATACCAGCGGACGAAAAGGTTTTCCGTGTCATCTACCGGAACGTCAATGCAACGTTTCGCCTTTTGCGCTGTCTTGCGGGAAATCGCATTGAAAACAGAATGGTGGTTGTTCATTGCCATCCCCCTCGTTAAGCCTGACGAATGATCAGTTCGCGCTCCATAGCGTCAACCAAGGGCTTTCCCTTGGGGTTGCCGGAAGCCTTACCGATTTCGATATTCTTGGCGATTTCTTCGGTGCTAAGAGCAATGATCCTCTTGGCCCATTCCGGAGTAAGGCCGAATTGCGTCAGAAGGTGGATGTGCTGATCAATGCTGATCGCGGCGATGTTGCGGATTTCGTTGTCGCTGTAATTGACCATCTTCGTCTCTCCTGCCTGCATTCCCCGGAGGCGTCGGTTATCAACTCGCTGTTGATGATTGGATAATATCAGATTTTGATACTACGTCAATGGGAAAATATCAAACTTTGATATTTATTTTTGCTCATGCGGCAGCGACCTTTTCCGCTTGACTGATGGCCTCCATCTCCGCGACAAGATTGACAAAATCGCGAAGGGATCGGGACAGCCGGTCGATCTTGTAAACCACCACCATATCTATTCGTCCGGCAACAATGTCGGCGCGCAGCCGGGCGAGTGCCGGTCGGTTTATATTCCCGCCGGAATAGCCGCCGTCGTCATAGTGCTGCGGCAACTCGATCCAGCCTTCGCCGGCCTGACTTTTGATATAGGACGAGCAATATTCCCGCTGGTTGTCCAGCGAGGTAAATTCCGCTTCCAAGCCTTCAGCGGATGATTTCCGGGTGTAGATCGCGCAGCGCATGGTTTGTCCTGTTTGCATGGGTTATCAGGCGGCCATGAGCCACTTGGCAAAGCAATGTCAGGATTTTCGTTTCAAACCACGCCGTGGGGCGACCGCTCGAACTTACCACGCCTAACCGTGATGTCCAGACCGTCTATCTCCGCGCCCGGTATACGACAAACTCTCCCTGTCCCAAGCATTTACACGATGTGCAGCGCAATTTGCTCTGGTGCAGGCCAAGGTTCCCATAGTAGCCAATTCGATCCTCTATGGCTTTCTTGTCCAGTTCGTTCAGGTGGCCGCATCTGGTGCATAGCGCGCACAGAACGGCCCACGGCTCCAGATCAGCTATGCGGGTATCTTTGGGCAGATGCTCATAAGAGGGTGGCCGCGCCATTCGCTTTCTCTATATTACCGAACGATGATCGGCTCCCAACCGTCGGCGCCAAAGAGCTTCCCTCCATGGCGGCGCATGAAGGCGTTCATGTGCCTTTCGCTGGAAAAGCTGAATACACAAAAGTCTGTGCCGGCCTTTCTCGCCATGCGGTGTGGCGCTCGTGCGCCAAGGCGCATCGCATCGCGATGGACCTCGCGGCGGGCACATTTCAACGCGTAGGCTTCAGGCAGGGCGACACGATAGTTTTCCGGTACTCGGCTCATCGTAGCGTCTCCGGCTTCCAGCCGCGGGTATAGCCGGGACTGATCGCCATGCTGGCGATCTCGATCTCTTTTGTTAGAAAGTCCCGGTCCTCCAGCAGCGCTCGGATCGCGGCGCGCGCGTCGCCCCGGTGATAGGCCAGCACCAAGTCGATTTCAGAATCATAGTTCTGCAAAACAGCATTCATTTTCCGCTCCTCAAAAAGGAGACACGGCCGCCGCCAGACGTGTCCGTGGTTCATCGGCTGTCACCGATGTTCTTTTTATGTTCTCATTTTGAGGAAAGAGTCAACCGCGTTTCAGCGGTTCATGAAATGCCGCCCGGTACGGGGCGGCTGCCGGTGTAACGGCACCGGAAGCGGCGGACCAACGCCAATTGAACCCGCCTGGCACTAATGATGTCAGATGCCACACCCCGGCCCTTACGGGCATCCGGATCGTGGCCACGACAGGTTAACAAACGATGCAAGAAGGATTCTCTTTTTCGGCGGTGCGACCCGTTTCGCCGCCGGCAAGCTATATAGGCGGGAAGAAACAACTCGCACAGCGGCTCGCCTCTATCATCGAGCAGATCCCGCACACGCTCTACGCCGAGCCTTTCATCGGCATGGGCGGGGTTTTCTTCCGCCGCCGGCTGGTCCCGCGGGCCGAGGCGATCAACGACATTTCCGGCGACGTGGTGACCTTGTTCCGGATATTGCAGCGGCACTATCCACAATTCATGGAAACCATGAAATTCCAGATCGCTTCGCGCAGGGAGTTCGAACGGCTTCTAGCCTGCGATCCGGTCACCCTGACCGATCTGGAGCGAGCCAAGCGTTTCCTCTACCTCCAGAAGATGGCCTTCGGCGGTAAGGTCAAGGGGCGCACGTTCGGCGTGGACACCACCGGCCCTGCGCGATTCAATATCAAAAGGCTCGGTACGATTCTTGAAAAGGTACACGAACGCCTCAGCGGCGTGGTGATCGAGAATTTGCCATGGCCTGATTTCATCGATCGGTATGACGGGCCGGGAACCCTGTTCTATCTCGATCCGCCCTATTACGGGTGCGAGATGGACTATGGCGCCGGCGTGTTCTCCCGCGCGGATTTCACACGAATCGCCGGCCGGCTATCATCAATCAAGGGCAGGTTCGTTCTGTCGCTTAACGATCGGCCGGAGGTGCGGGAAATTTTCGGCGCGTTCAAAATCTGCGAAGTGCCCCTCACCTACACGATCGCCGGCGGCGAAGGAAAGGCCGTGTCGGAGGTCATAATCACCGATCGCAAAGAGCCATCCGCCGCGAATATGCCCTGACGGCCGCTGCGATCAATTGCACCAAGGCTCGCGCCGTCCACGCCAAGGGCGCGCGAGTTCTTCCCCTACGAGCGTTTCGCCTACGTCGATGCCATCCACATAAATCGTCGCCAGCGTTCGGCCATATCGATCTTTCTTGCGGCCATTCACCGGATCACCCCGGCTTATCTCGATCTCGCCCGACGCCATCAGCGCCGCGAGTCGGCGTTTTGCCACCAGTCCAAGGCGGCGTTCAGCATCGCATTTCGGATGGCCGATTTCTGGCGCATCGATATTGGCGATGCGGATATGCTCGCGCTCCACGATGATTGTATCGCCATCGATGACGCAGGTTCCGCGACCTATGGAAAGGCATCTCCCTGCATGCGCTTGGTGAGAAACACCAAACGACGCGGCGAAAAAGAGCAGCCAAACAAGCGGCAATCTGTGGGGAAATCTGTGGGGAATGCTAGTTTTCTGGTAGGGCCGGCAGGGTCTAAGCATTTGATTTTCCGATGGTCGGAGTGAGAGGATTCGAACCTCCGACCCCCTCGTCCCGAACGAGGTGCGCTACCAGGCTGCGCTACACTCCGTGACCATAGGATCGCGCATGGTGGCCGCGACCGATGTGGCGGCTTATAACGCCGCAATTTTCAGGCTGCAAGAGCCTTTTCGCTTTAAAGACGATTAAAAAGATCGCCCGCGCCACAGGCCACGAAATGCGGATTGATAAAGCGCGCAGGACCCTCTACCGCACCCTGCCCCACACGCGGCCCATAGACCAGCGGATGGCCGTCGGGCGCCAGCGTCGTGCCGCCCGCCGCGCGCAGCACTGCGTCGCCTGCCGCCGTGTCCCACTGCATGGTGGGCGTAAAGCGCGGATAGATATCCGCCTCGCCGCGCGCGATCAGGCAGAACTTGAGCGACGAGCCGACCGAGACGCGCTCCGTGATCCCCTTTTCGCGCAGAAAGGCGGCGGTCTGCGGCGAATCGTGCGAGCGGCTGCACACCGCGACCGGGCCGTCTGCGGCGATGCGCGCACGGATCGCGCGGCTCTCCGCGATCTCGTGACCGGGCGTCGTCCGTATTTCCGCCGCGCCGTCCGCGCCGCCGGTGAAAAGCAGGTGACGCGCCGGCGCATAAACGATGCCGGCCACCGGCAGGCCGTCCTCGATCAGGGCGATATTGACGGTGAAATCGCCGTTGCGCGCCAGAAATTCCCGCGTACCGTCGAGCGGATCGACCAGCAGGAAGCGCCGTCCCGTTTCCACCGGCAGGCGGCCGGCGGAAGCCTCCTCCTCGGCAACGACGGGAATATCCGGCGCGGCCGAGGCAATCGCGGACAGTATGACGGCCTCGGCGGCCCGGTCCGCCTCGGTCACGGGCGAAGCGTCCTGCTTGCGCTCCACCGCGCAGCCTTCCGCATAGAATTTCATGATGACGCGGCCGGCCTCCAGTGCCGCCGCCCGCAGCGCGGCGAACAGGACGCCGTCCGGCGCGGATCGGGAATGAGCTGGAATTGCCATCGTTCAGATCGACCAGGAATCGCTGCCATAACTGCCGATCATACCCCGCTCGGCCAGATATTTTTCCACTTCCGCCACCAGTTCGTCAATGTCGCGTCCCGTGGTCTTCAGGCGCAGTTCCGGCGCCTCCGGTGCCTCATAGGGCGAATCGATGCCGGTGAAGGCGCTGATCTCGCCGCGCAGCGCTTTGGCGTAAAGACCCTTGGGATCGCGCGTCATGCATTCCTCGACCGGCGTATCGACAAAGATTTCCACGAACTCGCCTTCGGGCAGGCTGGCGCGCACCCGCTCGCGCTCGGCGCGGAAGGGCGAGATGAACGATACCAGCACGATCAGCCCGGCATCGGCCATCAGCCGCGCCACCTCGCCGACGCGGCGGATGTTCTCGGCGCGATCCTCGTCCGAGAAGCCGAGATCGCTGTTGAGACCGTGGCGGATATTGTCGCCGTCGAGCAGATAGGTGTGTCTGCCGAGAGCATGCAGGCGCTGCTCCAGCCGGTTGGCGATGGTCGATTTTCCGGAGGCCGACAGGCCGGTGAACCAGAGCACCGCCGGCTTCTGGAACTTCTGCGCCGCGCGCGCCGTGCGGTCGAGGTCGAAGGCGTGCAGATGCACATTGCTCGCCTGCCGCAGCGCGCCCTCGATCATGCCCGCGCCGACCGTGGCATTGGTCAGCCGGTCGATCAGCACGAAAGCGCCCGTGACGCGGTTGTCGCGATAGGGGTCGAAAACGATCGGGTCCATGGTCTGGAAATGGCAGAGCCCGATCTCGTTGAGGTCGAGCCGCGCCGTTTCCTCGCGCGCGAAAGAATTGACATCGGTGCGGTATCGGATCGCGCTCACCGTCACCGGCGTCTGGTCGGTCTCGGTGCGCAATATATAGGACCGGCCCGGCTGCAAGGGCGCTTCGTCGAACCAGACGACATTGGCGGCGAAGCGGTCGGCGACCTGCGGCCGCGCTTCCGCGCCCGCCAGCATATTGCCGCGCGAGACCTCGATCTCGTCCTCCAGCACCAGCGTCACCGCCTGCCCCTCGCCGGCGCGCGGCAGATCGCCGTCATGGGTGACGATGCGCTTCACCCGCGATTGCCTGCCGGATTTGGCGACGACCACCGCATCGCCGACGGCGACGGAGCCGGAGGCCACCGTGCCGGCGAAACCGCGGAAATCGAGATTGGGCCGGTTCACATATTGCACCGGGAAGCGGAACGGCTTCATGCCCGCCTCGGTGTCGATACGCACGGTTTCGAGATGTTCGAGCAGATGCGGCCCGCCATACCAGCCGATGCGCGGCGAGGGCGCGGTCACATTGTCACCGAAGCGGGCCGAAATCGGAATCGGCTGGATGCTGGCGAAGCCAAGGTCTTTCGCGAAATTCCCGTAGTCGGCGACGATGCGCTCGAACACCTCCTGCGAAAAATCCACGAGGTCAATCTTGTTGACCGCCAGCACGATATGGCGGATGCCGAGCGAGGCGGCGATGAAGGAATGGCGGCGGGTCTGGGTCAGCACGCCCTGCCGCACGTCGACCAGCACCACGGCGAGATCGGCGGCGGAAGCACCCGTTGCCATGTTGCGCGTATATTGCGCGTGGCCCGGCGTATCGGCGACGATGAACTTGCGGCGCGGCGTCGAGAAGAAGCGATAGGCGACGTCGATGGTGATGCCCTGCTCGCGCTCGGCCTCCAGCCCGTCCACCAGCAGCGCGAAATCGAAATCGTCGTCGGTGGTGCCGAACTTGCGGCTGTCGTTCCTGAGCGCAGCAAGCTGATCCTCGAAGATCAGCCTCGTGTCGTATAGCAGCCGGCCGATCAGGGTGGACTTGCCGTCATCGACGGAGCCGCAGGTGAGGAAGCGCAGCAGCGTCTTGCGCTCCTGCTCGGCGAGGAAATGCGCGACCGCGTCACCGGCGGCGATGGACTGGCTTACGGCGTTCATCAGAAATAGCCCTCGCGCTTCTTTTTTTCCATGGAGCCCGCCTCGTCGCGGTCGATGGCGCGGCCCTGCCGCTCGGATGTGCGGGCGATCAGCATTTCCTCGACAATGCCGGAAAGCGTGTCGGCGCCGGATTCGATCGCGCCGGTCAGCGGATAGCAGCCGAGCGTGCGGAAGCGCACCAGCCGTTCCTCCACCTTCTCGCCGGGGGCGAGTTTCATGCGGTCGTCATCGACCATGATCAGCATACCGTCGCGCTCAACCACCGGGCGGCGGGCGGCGAAGTAAAGCGGCACGATGGGGATGTTCTCCTGCAGGATATATTGCCAGATGTCGAGTTCGGTCCAGTTGGACAGCGGGAAGACGCGGATCGACTCGCCCTTGTTGACGCGGGTATTGTAGATTTTCCACATTTCCGGGCGCTGGTTCTTCGGATCCCAGCCGTGCCGGGCATTGCGGAAGGAGAAGATGCGCTCCTTGGCGCGCGCCTTTTCCTCGTCGCGCCGCGCGCCGCCGAAGGCCGCGTCGAATTTGTACCTGTCGAGCGCCTGCCGCAGCGCCACCGTCTTCATGATGTGGGTGTGGACGTTGGAGCCATGGGTGAACGGCCCGACGCCGCCGCGCACGCCGTCCTCGTTGATATGCACAAGCAGCTCGAACCCCTTCTCGCGCGCCTCGGCATCGCGAAACGCGATCATCTCGCGGAACTTCCATGTCGTGTCGACATGGAGAAAAGGAAAGGGCGGCGGGGCCGGATAGAAAGCCTTCATCGCCAGATGCAGCATGACGGAGGAATCCTTGCCCACCGAATAGAGCATCACCGGATTGGAGAAGGTCGCCGCCACCTCGCGGAAGATATGGATCGCCTCCGCTTCGAGGCGTTGCAGATGCGTCAGGTTTCTGGTCAGGGCTGCATGATGCACGAAATCGACTCCCGGAAACGGACAGGAATTGCGAAAAAGCGGGAGGGTTGGCGAAATGCCTTCATCCGGCGTGCCGTGACGGGCTGTCATGGCGTGCGCATTGTCGTGAAAAGCAACGGAAATTGGAAAGAACGCTATCGCTTATACGACGCGCCAGCACGAAAAACTTGCCGGCTTCAAGCTGGAAGCGGGAACAAACTTGCGTGAAAAGGCAGGAGGCGGTTTTTCGACCAAACCTCCGAAAATCCTATAAAATCAGTTATATTAGAGAGAAGAGGCGCCGGGCCATGATATCAAATTAGCCCGGCGCGGGCGTTCCTACTTGCTTACTTGCCGATGCCGGCATGGACATCGTTCAGCGCCGCTTCCAGCGACGACACGATGATGTCGATCTCTTGGTCCGTCACGATGAGCGGCGGGCAGAAGGCCATCGTATCGACCACGGCGCGGGAAATGATGCCCCGTTCGAGCAATGCCGTATTGGCGCGCGCGCCAAGCGTGCCCGCCGGTTCGAGGCCGGTCTTCGCCTGCTTGTCCGTGACCAGTTCGACGCCCGCTATGAGGCCGACACCGCGCACCTCCCCGACCAGTGGATGATCCTGCAATTGCCGCAGGCGCTTCTGCATGTAGGCGCCGCGGTCGCGCGCATTGGCGACCAGATCGCGCTCCTCGATGATGGCGAGGTTTTCGAGCGCCACCGCCGCCGCCACCGGATGGCCGGAGGCGGTGAAGCCGGTGCCAAGCGTGCCGATGCGGTGGCTTTCCTCGGCGATCGGCGCATAGACGCGCTCGTTGACCAGGAAGGCGGAGATCGGCAGGTAGGAGGAGGACAGTTGCTTGGACATGGTCAGGATATCCGGCTCGATACCGAAGGTCTGGCAGCCGAACAGATTGCCCGTGCGCCCGAAGCCACAGATCACCTCGTCGGCGATCAGCAGGATATCGTAGCGTTTCAGGACCGCCTGTATCTTTTCCCAATAGGTTTTCGGCGGCACGATGACGCCGCCCGCGCCCATGACCGGCTCGCCGATGAAGGCGGCGACGGTATGCGGGCCTTCGGCGAGAATCAGTTGCTCAAGCTCGTCGGCAAGGCGTGTGGCGAACTGCTCCTCGCTTTCGCCCGCCCGGCCCTCGCGCCAGTAATGCGGGCAGGCCGTGTGCAAGATGCGGTCGATGGGCAGGTCGAAGGAGCGATGATTGTTCGGCAGGCCGGTCAGGCTCGCCGAGGCGACGGTGACGCCGTGATAGCCGCGCCGGCGCGAAATGATCTTCTTGCGCTCCGGCTCGCCCAGCGCATTGGAGCGGTACCAGACCAGCTTGACGATAGAATCGTTGGCCTCGGAACCGGAATTGGTGAAATAGGCCTTGCTCATCGGCACCGGCGCCATGGAGACGAGCTTCTCGGCGAGGTCGATCACCGGCCCGTGCGAGCGCGACGAGAACGTATGGTAATAGGGCAGCTTGCGCATCTGCCGGGCGGCAGCCTCCGCAAGGCGCGGCTCGGAAAAGCCGACGCCGACGCTCCACAGGCCCGACATGGCCTCGATATAGCGCTTTCCGGCCGTATCCTCCACATAGACGCCGTCGCCGCGCTCGATCACGAGCGGGCCTTCCGCCTCCAGACGGACAGCATCGGTATAGGAGTGAAGGTGATAGCGGCTGTCGCGGGCTTCAAGGGAGTTGGGCTGGGCGGTCATTTATTCATCCTCCGGGATCGGTGATGAATTTCTAGCCCGTTTCGCACAAAGCGCAAACCGCAAAAAGATGGAGATGCCCTTCGGGACAAACCGCCGAGGGGACTTGAAGGCAGGATCAGAGCAGGCCGAAAGTGCGCGCCTTGGCGACGGCCTGTACCTTGTTGACGGCCACCAGCTTGGTGAGCACGTTGGCGATGTGGAAATTCACCGTGCGCGTGGAGATGTTGAGGATGGCGCCGATGATCTCGGCCGTCTTGCCCTCGCTGGTCCAGCGCAGGATTTCGCGCTCGCGCGCGGTGAGGCAGATTTCCCCGACGCGGTTGATCGCCGGCACATCGGCAAGCTCATACATGGCAAGATGCAGGAGGTTGGCGACGACCTGCAAGCGGCGGCGCAATTGCGCGATCTCGCCGGCGCCGAGCGGCGGCCCGTCACGCAGCAGGGTGAGAATGCCGAACACGCCCCGCGCCGCCCAGCAGGGCTGGGAAATGCCGGTTTCGAGCCCGAAGGCCTGCGCATCCTCCCACAGGCGCGGCGCATCGGCGAAGAGCTTCTGCGACCAGACGAGCGGCACGATGCTGTTGGGACCGCGCTTCAGAAGCGGATCGATCTCGCCATATTTGCGCGCGGCGTAAAGCGCCGCCCACCCTTCAGGCATGTCCTCGAAGCGGAGCCATTTGACCCCACTGTTCAGGGAAGGAACCGACATGACATAGGACACATGCCGGAAACCCAGCGCGCGGGCCTCATTCTTCACAAGAGCGAACAATTGTTCCGCATCGCCTGCGGATTGCATGGCATCATAAGACAATTCCGGTTTCATTGCTGACACCTCCATCTTCAATAATTCATTGAACAATTCTTTCCGCATAATCAGTAATTTCTGATACGCATAAATTATCTAACATGATATTCATATCAGTTCCATAAATATCGATTTCAATATAATACAGATTTTTCAAAATCCTCATGGTTTTATTATTTTATACATCACTCAAGCAGAAAATAAAAAGGCTCCGCAATGCGGAGCCTTCGGAACGCAAACCGCTCCAAGCGTGATGTGAATCAGTGCTGGAGCGGTTCCTGTTTTCACGGAACCGCTCTATCTCTTTGTTTTTACGCATTGTCCTACGCGAAACCGCTTCGCACTTTCGCTGGAAATGCTCTATGCCGCCTCATCACTGGCAGCGGCGCCAGGCATGTAGTTGAGGATGGGGCCGAGCCAGCGCTCGACCTCCTCCACGTCCATGCCCTTGCGGCGGGCGTAGTCCTCGACCTGATCGCGCTCGACCTTGGCGACGCCGAAATAATAGCTTTCCGGGTGGCCGATATAGAGGCCCGACACCGACGAGCCCGGCCACATGGCGTAGCTTTCCGTCAGCTCCACGCCCGTCGCGGCGGTGGCGTCGAGCAGGCGGAAGAGCGTGGTCTTTTCCGTATGGTCCGGCTGGGACGGGTAGCCAGGTGCCGGGCGGATGCCCTTGTAGGGCTCGCCGATCAGCTCTTCCGGCGTATAGGCTTCGTCCGGCGCGTAGCCCCAGAATTCCTTGCGCACCCGCTCGTGCATCAGTTCGGCGAAGGCCTCGGCGAAGCGATCGGCCAGCGCCTTGACCAGAATGGCCGAATAATCGTCGTTGGCGCGCTCGAAACGCTCGGCGATGGCGACCTCGCCGATGCCCGCCGTGACGACGAAGCCGCCGACATAGTCCTGCTTGCCGCTGTCGAGAGGCGCTACGAAATCCGACATCGCCACATTGGGCCGCCCGTCGCGCTTGCCGAGCTGCTGGCGGAGCGTGAAGAAGGTGGCGAGTTCCTCCTTGCGGCTTTCGTCGGTGAAGAGGCGAATGTCGTCGCCGACGCTGTTGGCCGGCCAGAAGCCGACCACCGCCCTTGGCGTGAACCATTTCTCGTCGATGATCTTCTTGAGCATCGCCTGCGCGTCGGACCAGAGCTGGCGCGCGGCCTCGCCCTGCTTCTCGTCCTCCAGGATCGCCGGATAGCGGCCCTTCAGCTCCCATGTCTGGAAGAAGGGCGTCCAGTCGATATAGCGGGCGAGTTCGCCGAGATCGTAATCCTCGAACACCTTCGTACCGGTGAAGGAAGGCTTGACCGGCTCGAAGGCTTCCCAGTCCAGCTTCTGAGGGTTGGCGCGGGCGCGGGCCAGCGGCAGGCGCTGCTTTTCCGCCTCGCTGCGGGCATGGGCGGCGGCGACCTTGGCGTATTCGGCGCGCACGCCGTCGATATAGGCCTGCTTGCCGTCGGGCGACAGCAGGCTCGACACCACGCCGACGGCGCGGCTGGCGTCGATCACATAGACCGCCTGCCCGCGTTCGTAGCGCGGATGGATCTTCACCGCCGTATGCACGCGGCTGGTCGTCGCCCCGCCGATCAAAAGCGGAATGTCGAAGCCCTCGCGCTCCATTTCGGCGGCGACATGCGCCATCTCGTCCAGCGACGGGGTGATGAGGCCCGACAGGCCGATAATATCCACCTTCTCGTCGCGCGCCGTCTGCAGAATCTTCTGCGACGGCACCATGACGCCGAGGTCGATGATCTCATAATTGTTGCAGGCCAGAACCACGCCGACGATGTTCTTGCCGATGTCGTGCACGTCGCCCTTGACGGTGGCCATCAGCACCTTGCCGGCGCTCTGGCGCTCGCCCGCGCCGCCGTTGAGCCGCTTCTCCTCCTCCATATAGGGCAGGAGAACGGCCACGGCCTGTTTCATGACGCGGGCCGACTTGACCACCTGCGGCAGAAACATTTTTCCGGCCCCGAACAGGTCGCCGACCACGTTCATGCCGGCCATCAGCGGGCCTTCGATCACATGCAGCGGACGCTCGGCAGCAAGCCGCGCCTCCTCGGTGTCGGCCTCGATATATTCGGTGATCCCGTTGACCAGCGCATGCTCCAGCCGCTTCTCGACCGGCCATTCGCGCCAGGCGAGGTCCTGCGCCTTGGCTTCCTTCGAGCCGGAATCGCGGAAGCGTTCGGCGATCTCCAGCAACCGCTCGGTGGCGTCGGACCGGCGGTTGAGCACCACGTCCTCGCAGGCCTCGCGCAGTTCGGGGTCGATCGTGTCGTAGACGGCGAGCTGGCCCGCGTTGACGATGCCCATGTCCATGCCCGCCTGAATGGCGTGGTAGAGGAACACGGCGTGCATGGCCTCGCGCACCGGCTCGTTGCCGCGGAAGGAGAAGGAGAGGTTCGACACGCCGCCCGAAATATGCGCATGCGGCAGGGTGCGGGTGATCTCCGCCGTGGCCTCGATGAAATCGACGCCGTAATTGTTGTGCTCCTCGATGCCGGTGGCGACGGCGAAGATGTTCGGGTCGAAGATGATGTCTTCCGGCGCGATGCCCGCCTTTTCGGTCAAGAGCTTGTAGGCGCGCGCGCAGATATCGATCTTGCGCTGTTTCGTGTCGGCCTGTCCGGTCTCGTCGAAGGCCATCACCACCACCGCCGCGCCATAGGCGCGCACGAGGCTGGCGTGATGCAGGAAGGCGTCCTCGCCTTCCTTGAGCGAGATGGAGTTGACGACCGGCTTGCCCTGCACACATTTCAGGCCGGCCTCGATCACTTCCCATTTGGACGAGTCGATCATGATCGGCACGCGGGCGATGTCCGGCTCGGCGGCGACGAGGTTCAAAAACTCGACCATCGCCTTTTCGGAATCGATCAGGCCCTCGTCCATGTTGATGTCGATGATCTGCGCGCCGTTGGCGACCTGATCGCGCGCCACGTCGAGGGCGGCGGCGAAATCGCCGGCCTTGATCAGCTTGCGGAAGCGGGCCGAGCCGGTGACGTTGGTGCGCTCGCCGACATTGACGAAGGGAATGTCCTTGGTGAGCGTGAACGGCTCCAGCCCCGACAGGCGCATCAGCGGCGCGGCCTTTCCGGGCTTGCGCGGCGGATGCTTGGCCACGGCTTCGGCGATGGCGCGGATATGTTCCGGCGTCGAGCCGCAGCAGCCGCCGACCACATTGACCAGACCGTCGCGGGCGAAGCCCTCGATCTGTTCCGCCATGGCCTCGGGCGACTCGTCGTACTGGCCGAATTCGTTGGGCAGGCCGGCGTTGGGATAGGCGCAGATGAAGGTGTCGGCGACGGTGGCCAGCTCGTCCAGATGCGCGCGCATGGCGTTCGCGCCGAGCGCGCAGTTGAGCCCGACGGTGAAGGGCTTGGCGTGGCGCAGCGAATACCAGAAGGCGGTCGGCGTCTGGCCCGACAGCGTGCGGCCGGACAGGTCGGTGATGGTGCCGGAGATCATCACCGGCAGGCGGACGCCCTTTTCGGCAAAGACTTCCTCGGAGGCGAAGACCGCCGCCTTGGCGTTGAGCGTGTCGAAGATGGTCTCGATCAGGATGATGTCGGAGCCGCCGTCCATCAGGCCGCGGATCTGCTCGGCATAGGCGATGCGGAGATCGTCGAAGGTGACGGCGCGGAAGCCCGGATTGTTGACGTCGGGCGACAGCGAGGCGGTGCGGTTGGTCGGCCCCAATGCGCCGGCGACGAAGCGGCGGCGGCCGTCCTTCTGCTGGGCGCGCAGCACGGCGCGGCGGGCGAGGCGCGCGCCGTCGCGGTTCAGCTCGTAGACCATCTCCTCCATGCCGTAATCGGCCTGCGCGATGGTGGTGGAGGAGAAGGTGTTGGTTTCGAGAATGTCCGCCCCGGCCATGGCGTAGGCGTAGTGGATTTCCTCGATGGCCTTGGGCTGGGTCAGGGTCAGAAGGTCGTTATTGCCCTGAAGCTGGCAGTCGCAGGCCGCGAAGCGGTCGCCGCGGAAATGATCCTCATGGAAGCCGAGCCCCTGGATCTGCGTGCCCATCGCGCCGTCGAGGATCAGGATGCGCTCGCGCGCGGCTGCGGTCAGCGCTGCAAGCACCTCCGAACCGTCGGGCTTCGCTGCCGTTTCACCGAAAATACCGTCGAAGGAAGACGCCATGGCGCTTATCGCCCCTGTTCTCATGTATATGCCTGATCGCGCGTGCCGCTTAATGACATAAAGATATCTTTATGTCAATTCGACAACTCCCACACTATCGGCTTTTGGCCTTGGCCAGCACCCATAACAGCACGACCATCGCGACCACACCGACCGCAAGTCCGATCGCCGCGCCCCAGACCGCGCCGTAGGTCCCTGCGATCAGCCATCCCGCGAGGCATCCCGCTATCAGCAGGATAAACGGAGGCAAACATCCGACCATGATCAACTCCCTGTCAGAACCGGTTTCTACCTGACACGCCTTACGATCCCAGTCTGGCCTCCTGAAGATCGATTTCCCTCATCAGCATATGCGCGACTTCCTCGGAAATCCGGTGCGAGCGGGCGAGGCGGCGGAACACGTCGCGCTCGGCCTTGAGGGCGGCAAGCCGCAGTTCGCGCTCGATGCGCTCGGACTTGCGCACGATCTCGGCGTCCTCGTCGATTTGCGTGTGCCCCTGCGTCCTCTCGCGATAGAGGTCCATCAGCCGCGCGCCGATATCGGCGTAGATGTTGATGTCGTCCTTGACCTTGGCGCGTTCGTGCTGGACCCGCTCGATCGCCTTGATGGCGGCTTCGGCAGCCTCGGCCCGCGCGCTATCCTCTTCCTTGCGGTGCGACGTCTCGGGCGGAAATTTCAGACCGCGCAGGAAAAACGGCAGCCCGGCGCTGGCGGCGACCAGCGAGACGATGATGACGCCGGCGGCCATGAAGATGGCGAGATCGCGCGCCGGAAAGGCGCTGCCGTCGCCCAGTGTGAAGGGCAGCGTCAGAATACCGGCGAGCGTGACGGCGCCCCGAGCGCCGGCCAGCGAGATCGCGGCCAGCAGGCGCCAGCTTGGCCGCTCGACCTTCATGCCCCTGCGGGAATTGCGGAACAGGATATAATGCATCGACACCCACACCCAGACGAAGCGGAGCGCGGCGAGCGCCACGTTGATCGCGACCACATAGGCGATGAGCCAGAGCGGATCGTAATGGCCGGTGGTGCGGACGGCGTCCGCCGTATGGGTGACGATAATCGGCAACTGCTCGCCCAGAAGCGCGAAGATCGCGCCATTGGCCGCGAACTGCACCGTATCCCAGACGGCCGACCGGCGCAGGCGGGTCACGGCGAGCGCCTGCACGGTTTCCTCCGTATAGCTCATAGTGATGCCGGCCGCGACGGCGGCGAGAATGCCCGAACATTGCAGATGCTCGGCCAGAAGATAGGCCCCGAAGGGGATCAGGAGGCTGACGAGAATCTGCGATCCCGCTTCCTCGCCATAGCGGCGGGAAATCCAGTTCTGCGCGAAGGTCACGCCGAGCGTCACCGCGACGCCGATTGCGAGACCGCCGGTCGCAAGCCAGAGAAAGGTTCCGAATGCCGCCGTGATCGAGAAAGCCCCGGTCAGGGCGGCGGCGACCGCGAAGCGCATGCAGACAAGGCCCGAAGCGTCGTTGAGCAGCGATTCGCCCTCAAGGATATGCATGAGGCGCTTGGGGATCGGCACGCGCGAGGCGATGGCGGACACGGCGATGGGGTCGGTCGGCGACAGGACGGCGGCCAGCGCGAAGGCGACCGGCAGCGGCACGCCGGGAATCATCCAGTAGACGAGATAGCCGACACCGATCACCGTGAAGACCACCAGCCCCAGCGCTAGCGCGAGGATGGTGTTGCGGTCGCGCAGCAGCCCTTCCTTCGGAATCCGCCAGCCATCCAGAAACAGCAACGGCGGCAGGAACAGCAGGAAGAACACATCGGGATCGAGCCGAACACCGAGATCGGCAACCGAGGCGATCAGCGCGCCGAGCGCGATCTGCACCAGCGGGATCGGCACCGAGAAGGGCAGCGCACGCGTGATCGCACCGCTGAAGACGACGGCGAGAAGCAATAGCAGGGCGGATGTGATCGTGTCCATGAAGGGTGAATAACACAACGATGCCGGCAGGTTGACCGCCGCCGGCATCACTTTCAGGTCAATAAGGGACGGGAAGTGGAGATCAGGTGACGTAGGCGCCGATGGAAGCCGCGACAAGGCCGATCGCAATGGCGATCATGACGCCATAGACGCGCGGCTTGTCGAACAGGACGGCGAAGGCCGAGAACCAGCCCACCACCGCTGCGCCGAGAGCGAACAGGAACCCCGGCTTGTCGCCATGATAGAGGTTCGCCGCCATCAGCGCGCCGATGATGAGCGCACCGAAAACGATCATCAACCCCGTGGCATATCGCTCGTAATCGTCCATTTGCATTCCCCGGTTCCGGCCATACGCGCAACATCGCGCCGGAAACTGTCGTCAATCTGCCGGGCCGGCCGGCCCATGAATGCGTGCGGCAGGCGCAAAGCAGCCGCGCCTGACCGACCGCCCCCACACAATCATTATTCGGCGCGTTCTTCAACCGTTTCGCGCCGCTATGCGCAGCAAAACTTGCATGATTTGATGTTCGAACTTCGGCAAACGCCTCATGTCCGTGCTAGAATGCGTTCCATGGAATCGCTTGGTTTTACCCTTTTTTCAACGCCGATCGGACCGTGCGGCATCGTCTGGCGCGGTACGGAGATTCTTGGCGTCGAGATCGGCGGCGGGGACGAAAGGGAAACGCGCCATCGGCTCCACAGCCGCTTTCCGAAGGCGGCGAGCGCCGAAGCGCCCGCTTTCGTGATGGAGGCCATTGAGAAGATCGACGCGCTTCTCGCAGGCGGCACACCCGATTTTTCCGACCTGCCGCTGGCGCTCGATTCGCTGCCCGACCTCAATCGCCGGGTCTATGAAATCATCAGCCGCCTCAAACCCGGCGAGACCACCACCTATGGCGCCATCGCGCGGCGGCTCGGCAACGTGAGCCTGTCGCAGGCGGTGGGCACCGCGCTCGGCCAGAACCCGTTCCCGATCGTCGTTCCCTGCCACCGCGTTCTCGGTTCCAACGGCAAGGTGGGCGGGTTTTCCGCCGCCGGCGGCACGGCGACCAAGCTGAAACTGCTCAATATCGAGCGGGCGCGCACTTCGTCCGAACCCGATCTCTTCGGCGGCCTGCCCTTGCAGGAGCGGCCGGCGGATTAACGCTTGTCGGTCTTCACGTCGGCCGAGAAGCGCAGTTCGCGCATCGGGCGGACATGCTGCGTGGTGGCGTCGTAGGTCGGATGCGCCTTGAAGGCGAAGAAGGCTTCCTCGTCCTTGAACTCGGAATAGACGACGAGGTCGATGTCGTTGCCCATCGGGTCGACCTTGAGATTGGGCAGGACCTCGAACAGATCGGCGTGCGGTATGGTTCCCAGCCGCTCCAGTCCTTTGCGGACCGTCTCGATGTCGTGGCCTTCCTTGACGCTGAAAAATACGATGTGCCGGATCACGTCCCGTCTCCAAAAATCAACGGGCCGTGTCTAACGCATCGAAGCGCAGGGCGAAACAGCAAATTTCCGATAGGGGTGTCCAGCGGAGCGCTCCAGGGTTCGCGCGTCTCCTCATCTTGAGGAGGCGGCCTGAGCCTTGGCGAAGGACGCCGTCTCGAAAGATCGGAGACGCTGTCGCACGGCGTCGCCGCGCCTCGCCCTTCGAGACGCCGCCTGCGGCGGCTCCTCAGGATGAGGCGCTCGGAAGGTCCGCCTTCACCCGCCGCCAGGCGTAGCCGCCCTTCTCGGGCGCCGAGCCGCGGCCGGGCTGGTAATAGCCGGGCGTGTCGACGAGGCGGTTTTCGCCGAGCCGCGTCAGCGCCACCGCATTCGAGACCTGCAAGGTGTCGAAGCCTGCGCGCAGCATCAGCGCCGCCTGATCGATCAGCACGTCGCCCACGGCGCGCAATTCGCCCGTAAAACCGGCGCGGCGCAGGATTTCCGCCTTGGAATAGGAGCGGCCGTCGTTGAAGGCCGGAAATTGCAGCGCGATCAGGGCGAGGCTGTCGAGATGGTCGAGCAGCGGCTCGATCTTTTCGCCCGGCGCGACCGTCACGCCGAGGCGGCGGTTGGCGGCGCGGCGGCGCTCCTCGCCCAGTTCCAGCCAGACGGCGAGCGGCAGGATGACGGAAGCGCCGTCGCCGCTTGAGTCGAGGTCTTCGGCCAGAACAAACTCGTCCTCGCGAAAGCCCTGCTGGGACCAGAGTCTGGTGGCGTCGGTCATTTGCGTTCCCCGATTTCGAGATTTTTCAGGCTGTCGGCCACACCCGACAGGTGGATGCCGCATTCGGTCTTTTCCGAGTCGGCCCAGCGCCCGGCGCGCTGGTCCTCGCCCTCACCCACGGGCCGCGTGCAGGGCATGCAGCCGATGGAGCGGTAGTTCTGCGCGGTCAGCGGATGCGGCGGCAGGTCGTGCTTTTTCACATAGGCGGCGAGGTCTTCCGAACGCCAGCGCGCCAGCGGATTGATGCGGATGCGCGGGCCGACCGATTCGAACACCGGCAGGCCGAGCCGCGTCGCGGCCTGAAACTGCTTGCGCCCCGTCATCCAAGCGCGGAAGGGCGCGACGCCACGCGCCATCGGCTCGACCTTGCGGATGAAGCAGCAGCGGTCCTTGTCGGTCATGGCCAGCGCGCCGAACGGGTCTTCCGTCTTGACCGTCTCGGCCACGGGCAGGATGTCGCGCACGTCGGTCAGGCCCAGCCGGTCGACCAGATCGGCACGGTAATCGAGCGTGGCGCGGAAATGCTTGCCCGTGTCGAGGAACAGCACCGGCGTCGTCGGGTCGACCTCGGCGATCATGTGCAGAAGCACCGCCGATTCCGCGCCGAAGGAGGAAACGGCCGCGATCTCGCCCGGAAAGAGCTCGCGCACGGCCAGCTCCACCACGGCTTCCGGGCCGGCCGCGCCGTGGCTCGCCTCCCAGAGCCGCGCAGTGGCCGCGGCGCGTTCCTCCGCGTCAGGCAGCACGGCTCACCTCGCCATAGAGAGCGTGCTTGAACGGCTCCATGCCGAGACGGCGATAGGCGGCCAGAAACGTCTCGTCGCGGTTCTCGCGCAGGCGCAGATAGGTGTCGACGATGGTCTCGATGGCGTCCACCACCTCCTCCGAGGAGAAACCGCGCCCGGTGATCTCGCCGATGGCGGCCTGCTCGTCGCCCGAGCCGCCGAGCGTGATCTGGTAGAGTTCCTCGCCCTTCTTCTCGACGCCCAGAATGCCGATATGGCCGACATGGTGATGGCCGCAGGCGTTGATGCAGCCGGAAATCTTGATCTTGAGATCGCCGATCTCCAGTTGCCGCGACTGGTCGCCGAAGCGCTCGGAAATGCGCTGCGCCACGGGAATCGAGCGGGCGTTGGCCAGCGCGCAATAATCGAGGCCGGGGCAGGCGATGATGTCGGTGATGAGGCCGGCATTGGGCGTCACCAGCGCCTGCTCGCGCAGCAGCGCATAGACTTCCGGCAGGTCGGCCTTGGCCACATGCGGCAGGACGAGGTTCTGCTCGTGGCTGACGCGGATTTCATCAAAGCCGTAGCGCTCGGCGATGTCGGCCACCGCCTCCATCTGCTCGGCGCTAGCGTCGCCCGGAACGCCGCCGATGGGCTTCAGCGAAATGGTGACCACCGCGTAGTCGGGATGCTTGTGCGCGGTGACGTTGCGCGACAGGAAGTCGGCGAAAGCGGGATCGGCCTTCTGCGCCGCCGCCACCGCCGCCCAGCCCTCGGGACGCTCGGCGAGGTCGGGCATGCGGAAATAGCGATCGATGGCGTCGATATCGTCCTGCGGCAGCTTCAGTTCGCCGTGGCGGATCTGCTCCCATTCGGCGTCGATCTCCCGCACCAGCGGCTCGACGCCGGTCTCGTGCACGAGGATTTTTATCCGCGCCTTGTATTTGTTGTCGCGGCGGCCGTAGAGGTTGTAGGCGCGCACGATGGCCGTCACATAGGTCAGCATGTCCTCGACGGGGAGGAAATCGCGGATTTTCTTGGCCACCATCGGCGTGCGGCCCTGACCGCCGCCGATATAGACGGCGAGGCCCAGTTCGCCCGCCTCGTTCTTCTTCAGTTGCAGGCCGATATCGTGCACCTGAATGGCGGCGCGGTCGTGCTCGGAGCCGACGATGGCGATCTTGAACTTGCGCGGCAGGTAGGAGAATTCCGGGTGCAGCGACGACCATTGCCGCAGGATTTCGGCATAGGGACGCGGATCGGCGACCTCGTCGGCGGCCGCTCCCGCGAAATGGTCGGCGGTGACGTTGCGGATGCAGTTGCCCGAGGTCTGGATGGCGTGCATCTCGACTTCCGCCAACTCCTCCAGAATGCGCGGCACGTCCTTCAGCGCCGGCCAGTTGTACTGGATGTTCTGGCGGGTGGTGAAATGGCCGAAGCCGCGGTCATAGGTCCGCGCGATATGGCCGAGCTTGCGCAACTGCCGGCCCGACAGCGTGCCGTAGGGCACCGCCACGCGCAGCATATAGGCGTGGAGCTGGAGATAGACGCCGTTCATGAGCCGAAGCGGCTTGAACTGGTCTTCCGTCAGTTCGCCGGAAAGGCGGCGCGCGACCTGATCCGTGAACTGGGCGACACGGGCCAGAACGAAATCGCGGTCGAATTCATCATAACGATACATAGGCTTTATCCGGGTACGGGGATCAGGAGGCGCGCTTGAGCGCCGGTGCGGGCCAGCCGAGCGTTTCGATGGTCGGGCCGGAAAGCCGGATGCGCTCGCGCAGGCGGATGGGGTAAAGCCCCTCGTCGCGCTCCTCGACGTCGATCACGTTCACGTCCACGACCAGATTGGCCTTCGCCGCCTGCTTGCCCGCTTCCTCCAGCGCCGCGACCGCTTCGGCATGGCGGGCGACCAGCGCGCCGTCGATGGTCTCGTGCCAAGCGCCATCGGCGCCGAGCCATACGGCCTGACCGTCGATCAGCCGGTTCGCGGTAAGAACTTTCACGACCATTTCACACTCCTGAAAATCACGCCGCCACGGGAACGGCGCGCAGCGCCGGCAGCGGCAAATCCATGTCGGCGGCAACGCCCGGCACCACCGCGAAGCCGATGCCCGCAGCACGCAGGGTAGCCGCTTCTCCGCCCGCGCCGCCGAAGGCCAGCGCATCGCCGGCTTTCAGCCGCACCACACGCTTGCCTTCATGGCCGAGCCGCACCAGCAGCCGGTTGATCTCGTCCCGGTCGCGGCCCACCGCCAGCCGCTCGGCGTCGCGGCGGCCCATGGCGACGATGGCTTCCGGCACAAGCGCATCATGGACGATCACATCGGCGTCCATCAGCACGCGCTGGGCACGCAGGGTAAGCAAATCTTCCGCGCCCGGCCCGGCGCCGACCAGCCAGACATAACCGGCAGCGGTGCGGGCGCCCGCGATCAATTCGTCCGCCGCGCGGCGGGCCTCCTCATGATCGCCGTTCTCGACGGCACGGGATACGGAGCCGGAAAAGAAAGAGCGCCAGAAATCGCGCCGCGCCACACCTTTCGGCAGGACGCGCTCGACCAGCGGACGCCAGCTTTCGGCGAAACGGGCGAGATCGCCGAGACGCGGCGAGAAAAGGGCGTCGATGCGCGCCCGCACGATCTGCGCCAGTACCGGAGCCGTGCCCTCGGAGCCGATCGCGATCAGAACCGGCGCACGGTTGATCATGGCCGGTGTCAGAAAATCGCAAAGCGCCGGACGGTCGACCACGTTGACCGGAATTTTTTTCTCTCGCGCGGCGGTGGCAGCGGCACGATCCTGCGCTTCGTCGCCGGTGGCCACGAAAACGAGCTTCGCGTCATCGAGATGATGCGGCGCGAACGGTTCGGCCACATGCTCCGCGCCGTGCTCTGCAATGAAGGCGGCCAGATGCGGCGAGACTTCCGGCGCGACGATGCGCAGGCGCGCGGCGGTCTGCGCCACCAGACGCGCCTTGTTCAGCGCCTCCTCGTCGCCGCCGACGACGGCCACCACCTCGCCCGCGACACGGAAGAAGGCGGGAAAATCAGCCAGAAGACGTTTTTGCACGAGCGACACGGAAGCCATCCTTTTCGAGACGGCGCATTATTCCTTAAGCGGCGGAACTAATTAAGAAACGGGCTTGCGTGCGGAAATGACGGCGCGCATCACTTTTTCGCGGAAGTGCTCTTTTCGGGATTTTCATTCTGCGGGAGGCACGGAGCCTGTCCCACAATTTTTATCCGATTACAGAAATTTACCGAAAGCCGCCCGCCGTGAAGAAGGCCGGCGCGTGCTTCGGCCAACGGCGCGGCAGCACGGCCACCAGATCGAAGCGCAGCGACAGGCGGTCGTGGTCGGGCTGGCGTTGCAGCCAGAGATCGGCGGCGGCCTCGATGCGGCGCATGGCCTGCGGCGTGACGGCGAGATGCGCGGCCTCCAGCGTGGCGCGCGCTTTCACTTCTACGATCAGCACCAGGTTTCCGCGCCGGGCGATGAGGTCGATCTCGCCCAGCCGCGTGCGGTAGCGCCGCGCAACGATGCGGAACCCTTTCAGCATCAGCACCAGAGCGGCGAAGCGTTCGGCGTAGTGGCCGCGAAAGAAGGCGCTGCGCTTCTTCTCGCGCAGGTCGGTCATGGGCGGTCCGACTTCAACTGCATGAGGCGCTGATAGAGGACCGATTTCTGCCCGCCGGTCATGCGCGCCGCCTCGCCGGCGGCCTTGGACGGCGGCAGCTCTTGCGCGAGCGAAAGCAACAGCGCGTCGATGTCTTCCGCGCTTTGCGGGACCGTTTCCTCCGCGGGCGGGCCGACCAGCAGCACCACCTCGCCGCGAATGCGGTCCTCGCCGTCGAAGCGCTGCGCGAGCTCGCCCAAAGGCGCGGTGACGATGGTCTCATAGGCCTTGGTGAGTTCGCGGCAGAGCGCGCCCTCGCGCTCTGCGCCGAAGACGGCGGCCATGTCGGCCAGCGTCGCGGCGGTGCGGTTGGGGGATTCGTAGAAGACCAGCGTGGCGTCGATGGTTTTCAGGCTTTCGAGCTTCGACTGCTTCTGGCCGTGTTTGGAGGGCAGGAAGCCGCAGAACATGAAGGCGTCGGTCGGAAGACCGGAAGCGGCGAGCGCCGCCAGCACCGCCGACGCGCCCGGAACCGGCACGACGCGGATACCTGCCTCACGTGCCTCGCCCACCAGCCGGAAGCCGGGATCGGAGACCAGCGGCGTACCGGCGTCGGAGACCAGCGCCACGCTCTTGCCGGCGAGAAGTGCGGCGATCAGCTTCGGCCCCGCCTCGGCGGCGTTGTGCTCGTGATAGCTGACCGGGCGACGCGCTATGCCGTAACGGTCGAGCAGCACGCGAGTGACGCGGGTATCCTCGCAGGCCAGCATGTCGGCCGCCGCCAACGTTTCGATGCCGCGCAGCGTCATGTCGCCGAGATTGCCGATGGGCGTCGAGACGATATAGAGCGCCGGCTCCAGCGGACGGGCGCGCATCGTCGTGCCGCCCACCACATAGTCCCGCCTCGCCTCGTCCTGCGGTTCGTTCATCCTATCCTCACGCAGCCAAATCGGCGACCAGCGCGTCCAGCACCAGCGCGCCATCCGGCGTGGCGCGGATGCGGCTTGCACCCATCGGCTCGATCATGCCCTCGGCGACCAGCTTCGACAACCGCCTGCCGTCAACCGGATGGCCGGCGAGCCTTTCATAACGGTCCAGATCGATGCCCTCGCGCAAACGCAGGCCCATCATCAGGAACTCGTCGCCTTCCTGCCCGCCGTCAAGATATTCCTCCTCGATCACGCCATGGCCGCGCCGTTCCACCGCATCGAGCCATGTTTCGGGGTGCTTTTGCGTCATGGTGACGGTGCGCACGCCATTTTCCACGAAGCGCCCATGCGCGCCGGGGCCGACGCCGACATATTGCCCGTAACGCCAGTAAACCAGATTGTGCTGCGATTCCGCGCCGGGCGCCGCATGGTTGGAAATCTCGTAGGCCGGCAGGCCGTGCGCCGCCGTCACGCGCTGCGTTTCCTCGTAGAGGGCGGCGGCATGGTCCGGCTCCGGCGTGGTCAGCTTGCCGGCCTTCCAGAGATTATAGAACTGCGTGCCTTCCTCGATGGTCAACTGATAGAGCGACAGGTGATCGGCGGCGAGCCCGATGGCCTGCTTCAACTCCTCGCGCCATGCCTCGACCGACTGGTTGGGACGGGCGTAGATCAGATCGAAGGACAGACGCGGAAAGATGTCGCGCGCGAGCCGGATCGCCGCCTTGGCCTCCTCCACCGAGTGCATGCGGCCGAGCCGGCGCAGATCGGGATCGTTCAACGCCTGCACGCCGAGCGAGACACGGTTGACGCCCGCCGCGCGATAGCCGCGAAAACGGTCGGCCTCGACACTGGTCGGGTTGGCCTCCAGCGTGATCTCGAGACCCGGCGCGACCGACCAGAAGGAGGCGATGCCGTCGAGCAGCGCGGCCACGGTTTCAGGCCGCATCAGCGACGGCGTGCCGCCGCCGAGAAAAATGCTGGTGACGGTGCGCGGGCCGGTGCGGGCGCGCAAGGTTTCCATCTCCTGCCGGAAGCTTCGCGCAAACCGGGCCTGATCCACCGGCTGATGGCGGACATGGCTGTTGAAATCGCAATAGGGGCATTTGGCGAGGCAGAACGGCCAGTGCAGGTAGACGCCGAACGCATTTTCCCCCTCCGTGGCCGCGAGCGGCCCCGCAGCCGATCCCATGGCCGCTCTTGCGCCGGACAGGGAAACGATCCTGTTCATTCCGCGGCAGCCGACTGGACGCCGAGCGCCCGCTCCGCGAACAGCTTGAAGGCGCGTGCGCGGTGCGACAGGGCCGATGCATCGCCGGGCTTCCAGCCGTGCTTTTCGTCCGCCGTCATTTCGCCGAAGGTCTTGGCGTAGCCGTCGGGCAGAAAGACCGGGTCGTAGCCGAAACCGAGATCGCCGCGCGGCGGCCAGACCAGCGTGCCCTCGACCTCGCCGCGGAAATATTCCGTCTCGCCGTCCGGCCATGCGAGGCAGATGACGGAGACGAAGCGCCCCTTGCGCCTGTCCGGCGTCGTCGCACCCTTTTCCTGCAACAGGTCCTCGACCTTGCGCATCGCCATGGCGAAATCGCGCGTGCCGTCCGCCGTTTCCGCCCAGTCGGCGGTATAGACGCCCGGCTCCCCATCCAGCGCGTCCACGGCAAGACCGGAATCGTCGGAGAGCGACGGCAGGCCGGTTGCCTTCGCGGCGGCGAGCGCCTTGATCGCGGCATTTTCCTCGAACGTGGTACCGGTCTCCTCCGGCTCCGGCAGGCCGAGGGCCGCGACGGAATCGACCTCGAAGCCGAACGGGCCGAGCAGTCCGTCGAATTCCTTCAGCTTGCCCTTGTTATGCGAGGCGACGATCAGCCTGCCCTTGTCCAGCGTTCTCATTCTGGTTTCAGTCCCATAGTTTTGGTTCGGCGAATTCCAGCGAATTGCCGGAAGGATCGCGGAAATAGATCGAACGCGCTCCGTTCGGCCAGTCGAAATCGGCCTCGATGGCGACGCCATGCTTTTCCAGATGGTCGCGCCAGCCGTCGATTTCCGCGCGGCTGGCGGCGAAACAGACATGTCCCGGACCGCTCGCGCCGTGCGGCGGCACGGGCAGTTGACCGGGCAACGGAGGTTTTAATGTTTCCTCCGCCTTGAACAGCAGCAATATACCCTCGCCGCAGCGGAAGAACGCGTTGCGCTCGCTCACTTTGCCCACCGGCTCCAGCCCCATGATGCGGGAATAGAAATCGATCCCCTCGGATACATCGCGGACATAGAGCGCGGTTTCAAGGATGCGGGCGGCGCGCATGGAGCAAGTCTCCCTGAATGATGGGGTTGCGCCTGTTCCTATCAGGCGACCGCCAGTTTCTGCAAGGAGACGAGACGATCCACGCCGCCTCGCGCCAGCTTCATCAGTTCGGAGAATTCCTGCTCCGAGAACGGCGCACCCTCGGCCGTGCCCTGAATCTCGACGATGCCGCCGCGTCCGGTCATGACGAAATTGCTGTCGGTCTCGGCCACCGAATCCTCGGCATAATCGAGATCGAGCACCGGCGTGCCCTCGTAAATGCCGCAGGAAATGGCGGCGACATGGTCCTTCAGCACCTTTTCGACGCGCACCATCTGACGCGCCTCCATCCAGCGCAGGCAGTCGTGCAGTGCCACCCAGCCGCCGGTGATGGAAGCCGTGCGCGTGCCGCCATCGGCCTGAAGCACGTCGCAGTCCACCGTAATCTGGAATTCGCCCAGCGCCTGAAGATCGACCACAGCACGCAACGAACGCCCGATCAGGCGCTGGATTTCCTGCGTGCGCCCGCCCTGCTTGCCCACCGCCGCCTCGCGGCGCATGCGCTCGCCGGTGGAGCGCGGCAGCATGCCGTATTCCGCCGTCACCCAGCCCTTGCCGGAATTGCGCATCCAGCCCGGCACCTTTTCCTCAAGGCTCGCCGTGCACAGCACATGGGTGTCGCCGAACTTGACGAGGCAGGAGCCCTCCGCATGTCTGGAGACGCCGCGCTCGAAGGAGACGGCGCGCATTTCGTCGGCGGCGCGCTTGGATGGACGCATATCGTTTTCCTCGATTCATTGTATCGTGCGGCTTTTTAGGCCGCGCGGGCGCGAATGGAAAGGAATTTCGCGCGAAGCAATGGCAAGCCTTTAAGGCTCTCCCGCAAAACCCCCAGTAAACCTTTGACGCTCGCGTCAACGATCTTATATTTATGCCATGCCGATCAAAGGGTTCGCCGCCGCACCATGATAAAGACACCGGAACATCAGCTCCTGAGTTCGCTCGACCAGCGCTCGCGCGATATTTTCCGGCTGATCGTCGACAGCTATCTCAACGACGGCGAGCCGGTCGGATCGCGCAACCTGTCGCGGCTCCTGCCGCATTCGCTTTCGCCCGCCACCATCCGCAACGTGATGAGCGACCTCGAACATCTCGGCCTCATCTATGCGCCGCATGTCTCGGCGGGCCGCCTGCCGACGCATATCGGCCTGCGTTTCTTCGTGGACGCCTTCCTCGAAGTGGGGGACCTGCCGCCGGAGGAGCGCTCTTCCATCGAAGCGCAGGTACGCGCCGCCGGCACGGCTTCGGTGGAAAACGTGCTGACCGAGGCGAGCACGGTCCTTTCCGGCCTGTCGCGCGGCGCGGGGCTGGTGCTCGCCACCAAGACGGAAGGAGCATTGAAACACATCGAATTCGTGCGGCTGGAGCCGATGCGAGCGCTCGCCGTGCTGGTCATGCAGAACGGCGAAGTGGAAAACCGCGTCATCGAGCTGCCGGCGGGCATCAGCGCCTCGCAGCTCGTGGAAGCGTCCAATTTCCTGAATGCCCATATTCACGGCCATACGCTTTCCGAGGCGAGAAACGAGATCAGGAAGCTGACCGAGCAAACCCGGCAGGAACTCGACCAGTTGTCGCAGGAACTGGTGGCACAGGGCCTTGCGGTCTGGAGCGGCGGCGGCGCGGACCAGCCGGCGCGGCTGATCGTGCGCGGACGCGCCAATCTTCTGGAGAACATCCACGCGCAGGAGGACATCGAGCGCCTGCGCCACCTGTTCGACGACCTCGAAACCCGTGACGGCATGGTGCAACTGCTCGATCTGGCCGAGGCCGGTTCGGGCGTGCGCATCTTCATCGGCTCGGAGAACAAGCTGTTCTCGCTTTCCGGCTCCTCGCTGGTGGTCGCGCCCTATCGCGACAGCGAGCAGCGGGTGATCGGCGCGCTCGGCGTCATCGGGCCAACGCGGCTCAACTATGCCCGCATCGTGCCGATGGTGGACTATACCGCGCAGATCGTATCGCGGCTTCTGCGATAGGCTGAACCGGAGCGTATCCCGAAAAGCGCGAAATGCTTTTCGGGCAGAGCGCGCCTAAAATAAATGACACTTGATTTTCCGGGGGGGAAACTCGATATCCGCCCCAAAGGATATCCAGGACGGAAAACGACATGGCTGAAGAAAAGAACAATCCCCACAATCCCGATCTTGAGCAGCGCAACATCAACAATCCGAAAGACCGCGAGGCGTTGAACCGTGCTGCCGACGATTTTCTCAAGGCACGCAAGGCGGAAGCCAAAGCAGAAGCGGCTGAAGACGAGGCCGAAGCGGCGGTGGACGACAGCGCCAACCGCATCGCCGCGCTCGAAGCCGACAATGCCGAACTCAAGGACCAGATGCTGCGCATGGCGGCGGAGATGGAGAACCTGCGCAAGCGCACCCAGCGCGACGTGCAGGACGCGCGCGCCTACGCCGTGACCAATTTCGCCCGTGACATGCTCGCGGTTTCCGACAATCTGCGCCGCGCGCTGGAGGCCATTCCGGCCGACGCGCTCGCCGGCGATGCCAGCCTCAAGGCGCTTGCCGAGGGCGTGGAGATGACCGAGCGCGCCATGTTGCAGACGCTGGAGCGCCACGGCGTGAAGAAGCTGGAGCCGGAAGGCCAGAAATTCGACCCGAATTTCCATCAAGCCATGTATGAGATACCCAATCCCGACCTGCCGAACAACACGGTGGTGCAGGTGGTGCAGGACGGCTACGCCATCGGCGACCGCGTGCTGCGCCCCGCCATGGTCGGCGTTTCCAAGGGCGGCCCAAAGGCGGAAGCAAGCCCCGCCGAGGCCTGATTTCTCATTATATGGATTTCAAAAGCGGCGGTCTTTCCGCCGCTTTTTTCGTTTTGCCACATGCTTATCGAATGAACGCAACGAAGACGTAGAGGCTCAAGTCGAACGACAAGGTCTGCGTGGACTCGTTCTCTTTACATTCAAGGGGTGGGCGGCTCCGCTCAGAGACCTCCTGGACGGCTGCTCCGGGTTCGTGGAGCGACCGATCTATCAATTGCCATTGGGATTTGAATGGCGTCCGCAACGGGGCCTATGTCTCGTGGGCGACGCTGCCCACTTGATGCCTCCCGTTGGAGTCGGGGTCAATCTTGCCATGCTGGATGCGTCGGACCTGGCCATGGCGATCGCCAGTGCGGGCGACTGGCAAATAGCTACACGGGATATGCAGATCGAAATTCTTCGCCGGGCCAGCAAGATCATGTCGGAGGCTATCCCCGGCTTTCAACAATGGTTCTCTGAAATCCAGCCCAGCAAGTAAACTTCGCGAATCGGTTCGATAGACCTCCCTTATTGCCAAAGCGGTATGGCATCAACGCCAGTCACGTCGTTTTATAGGGCTATAGCGCAGGTGCAGTTCTCTGCTTCTTCGGCTTCGTCCCGCCACTTCGGAATCCCTCTGGAGCACGCAAGCAACCGCCGACTTCCGCACTTGGCCAGCAATAAGCGTCCTTAGCAGCTCCGCCTTCGATCTCTTGATACGGATTGCATCGTCCGCGGCCTCGACGCACTGTGCCAAGGCGGACAGATGATCCGGCCGGCAGCCGCCATCTGCGCGTCGGATACGCTCGCGTGCGCGCCGCGCAAATCTCCGGATCATTGTGGGGCTGAACGCGCTATGGCCAAGGCTGCCGACAACCGCTTGCGCCCGGTCGGCGGCGCCGCCTCGATGGCGACCCTCGCACTGCACGAGAAGACGATGCGACAGGTAGAGCACGAGGTTTGCCGAGGTGGAAACCTCTCCATACAATCTGCACGACACCTACATTCCGCATCCACAGACTCAGCGTAGGCTCCTTAGATCATGGAATCCTACCATGATATTTTGGGATTTTTTCGGCGTCTGCATCATCTGCGGCGTCGTTGCGGTCTCGTTTTCAAACCTCGTCAATTACCCCTATCGCCACGAAGGTATCTCCCGTCTCGACGAGATCTCCTGGCAGCGACAACGGTAGGCTGAGTGCAGACAATTCGTCTCACGTCCCCGCCGACCTTCGGCCTGCGGGGCGTTTTATGAGAAGCGAGATGGCACTACGGCGGAGACAGAGAGCATGCATGACCTCGACGACGACTTGGCGGACTACGAATCTTCCGCACAGAAGCACACGCCCTGGCGGCGCGTGCTCGCTCTTTTTCGCCCGCACCACACGGCTCTGCTGATCGTTCTCGGCCTGATCGTCATCGCCGGCATTGCGGGGGCGACGGCGCCCTTCATGATGCGGGGGATCATCGACGATGCGCTGCCGGTCAAGGATACCACGCTCCTGGTCTGGCTCTGTGCGGGACTTATGGGTGTTGCCGTATTGTCGGCCGTTGCCGGCGTCTTGCAGGCCTACGTTTCGACCCATATCGGCCAGCACATCATGCATGAGCTGCGGGTGACGCTCTACGAGCACCTGCATTCGCTTTCGCTCGCGTTTTTCGCTACGGCGCGCACCGGCGAAGTCCAGTCGCGCATGTCGAGCGACATCACGGGGCTGCAGTCGTTGTTCACCAATACCGCGACCGATGTCGCCCGCAATGTCAGCGTGGTGCTGACGACCGTCGTCGCCATGGTCCTGCTCGACTGGCGCCTGGCACTGGCTTCGCTCACTTTCATGCCGATCCTGCTTTGGCTCAACAACCGCGTGGCGGCTCTGCGCGAGCGCATCACCTTCGAGCAGCAGGAGCGCATCGCCGATATGTCCGCGACCGTCACGGAGTCGCTGTCGGCCGGCGGCTTCATTCTCGCCCGCACCATGGGCCGGGCACGCCACCTCGTGCGGCTCTTCCGCCAGACCTCGTCCGACGTCGCGCGGCTCGAATTGAGATCCCACACGGCCGGGCAGTGGGAAATCGCCATCATCATGTTCGCGCTCGATATCCTGCCGGCGCTGACCTTCCTCATCGGAGGACTGATGCTCGCCCAAGGTCTCGGTGTATCGATCGGCACCTTGGTGGCGCTCATCGCTCTGCAGGAGCAGTTGCTCTGGCCCACGCTCGAACTGTTCGAGGCCCGCGTCGAGTTGCGCAAGGCGCGAGCCCTGCTGACCCGCGTCTTCGGCTACCTCGATACCAAGCCGACATTGATTGAACCTGCAAAGCCGGTTAGCGTCGACGTGAACGCCATGCGCGGCGAGATCGTCTTCGAAGACGTCTCCTTTGCCTATCCGGCATCCGAGCGCCAAACGCTCGACCATATCAGCTTGCGCATTGAAGCGGGCACACATACCGCCATCGTCGGCAGCACGGGATCGGGCAAGAGCACGCTGGGTTACCTACTCGCGCGTCTTTACGATCCGGACAGCGGCCGGGTGACGCTGGATGGTATCGACCTCAAGGACTTCAGTTTCGAAACGCTCTCGCACATCCTCGGCGTCGTGACGCAGGATGCTTTCCTCCTTAATGCCAGCATCGAGGAGAACCTGCGCTTCGCCAAACCGGAGGCGTCTCCATCCGAAATAGAACAGGCGCTCGAGTTGGCGCAGCTTTCCGAAAAAGTTGCCGGGCTTCCCAGAGGCTTGCAAACCGAGGTCGGCGAGCGGGGTTACCAGTTTTCCGGCGGCGAGCGGCAGCGGCTGTCGCTGGCTCGCACCATCCTGCGCAATCCGCGCGTGCTTCTGCTCGACGAAGCGACAAGCGCGCTCGACCCGCAGACCGAAAGCGCGCTTTCCGCGGCGCTCGCCGCGCGTCACAATCGCACGGTGGTGTCGATCGCCCATCGTCTGTCGACGGTGCGCCATGCGGACCAGATCGTCGTGCTTGAAGAAGGGCGCATCGTCGAAACGGGAAGCCACGATCAGCTCATCATGGCAAATGGCCGCTATCGCCGCCTGGCGACGATCGGTTGGCCGGTATGATAGCGGCCCTTTCGATATCCCTGAGGTTGGGAGTCGCGAAGCAGACGCTTGGCTGTCAGCCAGCTCTCCTGTCCCCCTATGCTCTATTTGGGAGGGGTTATAGGTTACAGAGGGCTATAGCGTAGACGTAGTTTTCCGCTTCATCGCTCTCCGCCCGCCGAACACCACTGATAGCCCTCCATAGCGCGATATTGCCGCCGATCACGTCAGCCGATCTTCCGGCGAATGTGCTCGGATGCCTTCGACGTGATGGCACGGCCATGGCCAAAGACGGCCATATCGTAATCGAAGGCAGCCAGCTTGCGCTGGCTCCGGCGACCTTCCGCCTCGTCCTCGAACCCGATCGGATCGGCAAGGCCCAGAACGTTCATGAAAACGTCCCCGGCGATCAGAAGGCGGCCTTTCTGCCATAGAAGCGCGACCTGACCGGCGTCGTGCCCCGGCGTGCCGATGACCTGCAAGCCGCCGGCAAGAGGCAGCGTCTCCCCATCGGCGATGTGCTGGTCGATGTGGAAGGGCTCGATCTTCTGTTGAGGATCCCACATCATTCGGAACGCCAGTTTTTGCACGAGGCCGCGCGCGGGCGTCATGAGACGGAATGGTCCGCCGCTTTCGGCGAGCGGAGCATCGGCTGCGTGCATGTAGGTCCGTGCGCCCGATGCCCGAAGGATCGCCGCCGCGCTGCCGATATGGTCGGGATGACCATGCGTGAAGACGAGATGCCTGAGGTCGGACGGACGCTTGCCGAGCCGGGCGAGCGCATCGAATACGACCTGCTCCCTGCCGGGAAAGCCCGCGTCCACCAACACCAGCCCGTCGCCGTCTTCCAGCAGAACGGTATTCGCATTGCCGAGTGCGAGCAGCCATGCGCCGTCCGCGATCCTGTTGATGCCCATGTTCGGAACTCCCGATTGCGCGCTTGTCAGGCGAAGCGCGGAAACGCATGTTGCTAATGTCAACATGCGTCTTTATGTTGACAACGTCAACACTCTTGTGCGAGATTTCTGCATGAACACGTCACCGACCCCGCCTGCCGCCCCTTCCGCGCCCTATCATCATGGCGATCTGCGCCGGGCTCTTCTGGACGCCGCGAACGCGATCCTCGCCGAAACCGGACGATGGGATTTTTCCCTGCGGGAGGTTGCCCGGCGGGCCGGGGTGAGCCACAACGCACCCTACCGGCACTTCGCGGACAAGGAGGCGCTGCTCGCCGCCATCGGGGTTGCCGGCTTCGAGGCCTTGAATCGCGCAACATCGGCCGCTGCGAAAGACGCGGCGGATCCTGTCGAAACCATTCGGGCGCTGGGGCAGGCTTACATCCGCTTCGGGGTCTCCGGTCCGGCGCTCTATCGTTTGATGTTCGGGCAGGGTCTTCCCGGCGTCGAAGGTTTGTCTCCGGCACTCAGGGAGGCGGTCGACGTGGCGCGCGCACGTTTGCGGGACGTGGTTCTATGGGGTGCGCGCGCCGGCGTGTTCCGCGTCGATCCCGATAATGCTGACGAGGTGACGGCGGCTGTCGTTGCGGCTTGGTCCCTCGTTCACGGTTTTACCTCCCTCACGATCGACCGTGTTGTCGAAAGAGAGGTCGGCCAGGGCTCGACGGACAAGCTGGCGACCCAGGCCATCGATCGCTTCATCGCGGGCCTGATGCGCCCGGCCGATTGAGACTTGGCTTCGAACCGGGGATCGCGCGCGCTATTTTTCCATTGCGCTTTTGGGCGGAAGCCCGCAGAAATCAGGCATTATCGACCATCGGGAACAGGGCGCTTGACGATCACCGAATTTCTGAACCTCGCCGGCGTCTTCATCTTCGCGGCCACGGGCGCGCTCTCCGCCTCGCGCCGCCAGCTCGACATCATCGGGTTCATCTTTCTCGCCAACATCACCGGCATCGGCGGCGGAACGCTGCGCGATCTGGTGCTGGGCGACAGCCCGGTGTTCTGGGTGAAAAATCCGCTCTATCTGCTGGCGGGAACGCTGGCCGCGGTCGCGGTCTATTTCACCGCCCATCTGGTCGAGTCGCGCTATCGCGTGCTCCTCTGGCTCGATGCAGTCGGCATGGCCGCCTACACCGTCATGGGTGCTGGCAAGGCGCTGGCGCTCGGTTTCGGCGCGCCGGTCGCCATCGTCACCGGCGTTTTCACCGCCACGCTGGGCGGCATCCTGCGCGACATGGTGGCGGGAGAGCCGTCGGTGCTGATGCGCCGCGAGATCTATGTTTCGGCGGCACTTGCCGGCGCGGCGCTCTACGCCGTCTTGCGCAGCGTCGGCATGGACCCGGCCGTGGCCGGGATCGCCGCCTTCGCCGCCGCCCTCTTCATTCGCGGCGGAGCGCTCGCCTTCGGCTGGACATTGCCCGTCTACAAGACCCGGCGCGGCCGCACCGAGGAAGAACTCAGGCGCGACCGGATCGTGCGGCCGGAATGACGGCGCCTTGAGCGGTTCCTGTTTTCACGGAATCCTGGAACCGCTCCATCTCTTTGTTTTCACCGCATTTATGCGACGCCAAATGTTTTCATTTGGCTGCAAAATGCTCTAGATAAGCCCCACCTTGCAGGCGGCGGCCTTTAGGTTCATCCGCGGGCGCGGCCCCATCTGCTGGACGATGAGGCCGGCGGCCAGCGAACCGAGCCGCGCGCAATCCTCCAGCGAACGGTCGCGGGTATAGCCGTAGAGGAAGCCGGCGGCATAGAGATCGCCCGCGCCGGTCGTATCCACCAGTTCGTCTATATCGATGGCCGGCACGGCGAAGCTCCGGTCCGGCGTGACCACCAGCGCACCCTTTTCCGAGCGCGTGACGACCGACAGTTCGCAATCGGCGCGCAGCGCGGCGACCGCCTCGTCGAGCGAGTCGGTCCTGTAGAGCGACTTCGCCTCGTCCTCGTTGGCGAAAACGAGATCGACGGTGCGGCTGCGCATCAGGTCGAGGAATTCGTCACGGTAGCGGTCGACGCAGAAAGGATCGGACAGGGTCATGGCCACTTCGCGCCCGTTCTCATGCGCGATCTTCGCGGCCAGCACGATGGCCTCCTTGGCGCGCGGCGGGTCCCAGAGATAGCCCTCGAAATAGGTGACGCTGGCGTCGGCGACCTTGGACGTCTCCACATCTTCCGGCCCAAGCTCCACGCAGGCGCCCAGATAGGTGTTCATCGAACGCTCGCCGTCCGGCGTCACGAAGATAAGACAGCGTGCGGTGGGCGATCCCTTGTCCATCGGGCGTGTGTCGAAGGCCACGCCCTGCGCGCGGATATCATGGGCGAAGATGCGGCCCAGATGATCGGCCGCCACCTTGCCGAAATAGGCGGCGCGGCCGCCGAGGCTTGCGATACCCGCCGCCGTGTTACCGGCGCTGCCGCCCGACATCTCGGTCGCAGGGCCGGTCAGGCGGCCATAGAGCAGTTCCGCGCGATCCGCGTCGATCAGGTTCATCGCCCCCTTGACGATACCGTTGGTTTCCAGAAAGGCATCGTCGGTGCGCGAGAGGACATCGACAATGGCGTTGCCGATGCAAAGAACGTCGAATGTGGCCATGAAATGCTGAAGCTCCCTTGGCTTCGTTGGAACGGCGTTCGTTTACCCTTTCGAAACGCTTTTGGCTACCCCGCGCGAACAGGCGGACGGCGATCAGCGCCATGCCGGCGAGATGCCGCGCGGCTTGTGGGCGCGGGGCGGCGTTCCTATTTTTCCCGGAGCGACCACGAAACGGACCGTCCATGATCCTCGACGCCGCCTACAAAGCCCTGTCCCGCCTGCTTTCGCCGGAATTCCGCTCCGTCTTCTGGAAGACGCTTGGCATCACACTGTTGCTGCTCGTGGGGCTATGGGCGGCGATACGGCTTTTGTTCTTCTCCTTCGCCTGGCCGTGGATGGCGCAGGTCCTGCCCGGCCTGCCCGACTGGGCCGGGTGGCTGGGCGTGGCGGCGGCCGTGGTCGCGGGGCTCGGGCTGGCGCTGGTTCTGGCGCTGATGATCGCGCCGGTGACGGCGCTGGTGGCGGGCCTCTTTCTCGACGACGTCGCCGAGGTGGTGGAGCGGCAGGACTATCCCGCCGACCGGCCCGGACAGGCGCTGCCGGTCGGCCCGGCGCTGCTCGCCTCGCTCAAATTTCTCGGGGTGGTGGCGCTGGGCAACCTGCTGGCGCTGGCGCTCCTGTTCGTGCCGGGCGTCAACCTGATCGCCTTTTTCGTCATCAACGCCTATCTGATCGGCCGCGAATATTTCGAATTCGCCGCCATGCGCCATCGCCCGCAGGCCGAGGCAAGGGCGCTGCGGGAGCGGAACGGCGTGACGGTGTTTCTGGCCGGACTGCTGATCGCCGGCTTCATGGCGATCCCGCTCGTCAACCTGCTGACGCCGCTCTTCGCCGCGGCGATGATGGTGCATCTCTACAAGGCGATCGCGGCGCGCGATCAGGCCTGAGGCGGCAGGGGCACCAGCGGGGCCGGCACGTCGCAGGTCTTGGCCGGATATTTGCACAGATCGGCGATCACGCATTTCTCGCATTCGGGCTTGCGCGCCTTGCACACATAGCGCCCGTGCAGGATGAGCCAGTGGTGGGCGTGCAGCATATATTCGGGCGGGATGACCCGCACCAGCTTGTTCTCCACCGCCTCCGGCGTCTTGCCCGGCGCGAGGCCGATGCGGTTGCCGATGCGCAGGATATGCGTGTCCACCGCCATGGTCGGCTGGCCGAAGGCCATGTTGAGCACGACGTTCGCCGTCTTGCGGCCGACGCCCGGAAGCTTCACCAGCGCGTCGCGGTCGCCGGGCACCTCGCCGCCATGGTCGCGGATCAGCGCTTCGCTGAGCGCGATCACATTCTTGGCTTTGTTGCGCCAGAGGCCGATGGTGCGGATATAGTCGCCCAGCTTCTCCTCGCCCAGCGCCAGCATCTTCTGCGGCGTGTCGGCGACCGCGAAAAGCGCGCGCGTCGCCTTGTTGACGCCCGCATCGGTCGCCTGCGCCGAAAGTACGACGGCGACGAGAAGAGTGAAGGCGTTGATATGCTCAAGCTCGCCCCTCGGCTCCGGCCGCAGCACGGAAAAACGGCGGAAGATCTCGTGGATTTCCGCCGCCGTATAGAGGGTGCCGGCGACACGGCGTCCCGGCGATTTGGTCTTGGCCTTTTCCATTTGGCCTCTATACTTGCTCTGATCAGGGAAGAACACTGAACAGCTTGCCGCAGCCTTACCGCCATGACCGAGCAGCCCCCGAAACAACCCGTAAATCCGGCGCATGAGAGCGCCGAAGCCTGGCACCCGGACGGCGCGCAGCCGGACCGTTTCGACGCGCCGATCTTCGAGGCGCTGCTCACGCCCTACCGCTCGCTGGGGCGCACCGGCTTCCATATCCTCATGGCGGCGCTGATCGGCTGCTGGCTGTTCGTCGTGTTCCTGTTCTGGTCGGTCGGCGCGTGGCCGATCATCGGCTTTTTCGGTCTCGACGTGCTGGCGATCTATCTGGCCTTCCGCTGGAACTACCGCGCGGCACGGGCGCGCGAGGAGATTTTCCTCTCCCGCGCCGCGCTGGATATCCGCAAATATGCAGCCTCCGGCAAGATGACGGCATATCATTTCAATCCGTTCTGGACCCGCTTCAGCATCGCGCGCAAGCCCGATATCGGCATCACCGGCATGCGCGTGGAAAGCCGCGACAAGAGCGTCGCCATCGGCAGCTTCCTCAATCCGGAAGACCGCGAAAGCTTCGCCACAGCCATGCGCGCCGCGCTGCACGAGGCGCGGCGGTGACCGTCTCTGCCTCTTGAACTCCGATCCGGCAGAAGCCATATCATTGAGCAGGAAGACACGCCGCAAGGGTGCTTCCCCAAACGGTCGCTTTTGCCAAGGACTGACGCAATGACACGAATGACACCGTTTTCGAGCCCATTGCTGCTCGGATTCGACACGATGGAAAAGACGCTCGAACGCATCGCCAAATCCGGCGATGGCTACCCGCCCTACAATATCGAACGGCTGCGCGGCGATAGCGGTGCGGAGCGCCTGCGCATCACGCTTGCCGTGGCGGGCTTCGCCAGCGAGGATCTCGAAGTCATGACGGAGGACAACCAGCTTGTCATCCGCGGACGGCAGGCCGACGACACGGAACGCGAATATCTGCATCGCGGCATAGCCGCACGGCAGTTCCAGCGTGTGTTCGTGCTGGCCGATGGCATGAGGATCACCGGCTGCGCCCTGAAAAACGGCCTTCTCGCCGTCGATCTCGACCGGCCCGAACCGGAACGGCTGATCCGCAAGATCGACATATCGGTCGAGGAATAAAAGCGTTCAGCTTTCGTTCAGCCGTTGGCGCTATCCTGAAATCAACAAGCTCTGATGCGGCACGGTCGCAAATGACGCGCCGCGTGAATGGAGGCTAGACCATGAACAGACAAATTCTCACGCAAAACGAATTCGCGCATCTGGGCGAAGGTGAGATCGGCTATGTGCGCAAGATCCGTTCCGACGACCTTGCTCGCAGCTTCCCCGCTTTGCCCCCGATCCAGCCCGGACTGGAACTCTGGGCGCTGTTCGGCGCCAGTGGCGAGCCGATCGTGCTTTCCGACGTCCGCGCCACGGCGCTACAGGGCGCGGAAGAACACGAACTGCGCACGGTGACGCTGCAATAAACTCGAATACCTACCTCAAGAGCGGTTCCCGTTTCACGGAACGCCGGAACCGCTCCGTCCTCCCTGTTCTTATGCTTTCCCGGCGCTTTCCCTCACATTCACGCGGCGTGGGACGCCGGATGAGCGGTCAGGAACGAATGAAGCGCCTGCGCATCATGGGTTCCGCGCAGCTTGGCCACCACGTCGGCGTCGCGGAACATGCGTGCGATACGCGAGAGCGCCTTGAGATGATCGGCGCCGGCATTTTCCGGCGCGAGCAGCAGGAAGACCAGATCGACCGGCTGATCGTCCAGCGCCTCGAAATCGACCGGCGTCTCCAGCCGCGCGAAAACGCCGGCGATCCTGCCGATATTCGCCAGCTTGCCATGCGGAATGGCCACGCCGTTGCCCACCCCGGTGGAGCCGAGGCGTTCGCGCTGGAGGATCGTTTCATAGATTTCGCGTTCAGGGAGACCCGTCAGTTCCGCGGCCTTTTCGGACAATATCTGTAAAAGCTGCTTCTTGGAGCTGGCTTTCAGCGCCGGGATGATCGCCCCGGGCTGAATCAGATCGCTAAGATCCATTCTCTCCATTCCTTCTTCGATCAGGCCGTGTCCGGCCCGGTTGGGAAGCGCACGTCCCGCGCGGCACGAACCGTGCCGGGCGGAACTGCCCCGTGCGCTTCGGGTTGTCCGTCAGGCGCGCGGCGCGGTCTGGCGCGTGACCGTCGAAGGGTCCACCCAGCCTATATTGCCGTCCGCGCGACGGTACACGATATTCACCTGGTCGTTGCCGGCATTGCGGAACACCAGCACCGGATTTTCGATGAGGTCGAGTTCCACCACCGCCGAAGCCACCGACATGGTGCGCAGCGCGACAGACGATTCGGCCACGATGGTCGGCGCGTAATCCGCGGGAAGATCCTCCTCCTCGTCACGCAGCGGGGCCATGACGCGATAGGCGACGTCGTCGTAGATCGCGCTCGGCTGGCTGGCGGAACGCGACTTGAGGCGACGCTTGTAGCGGCGCAGTCGGGTCTCGATCTTGTCTGCCGCCGTATCGAAGGCCAGGTGCGGGTCCTGCGCCTCGCCGGTGCTCTGCAAGGTTACGCCGCTGTCGAGATGCAGGGTACAATCGGCACCGTACCGCGAACCGGATTTGGAAACCGTCACCTGCCCGGAAAAGCCATGGTCGAAATATTTGCCGACCGCCTCGTTGACCCGATCCACGATCCGGGTCGTAAAAGCCTCGCCAACTTCCATATGCTTTCCAGATACACGCAGAGTCATTTGGCACACCTCATTTGCGTTACACCCACGGGTTCAGTCTAATCGCAAGGCGCGCGAAGCGCAAAGCGATCCAGCATCAAAGATGGCCTTCATCCCGTATGTTTTCCAGTCCGTTGCGGAAAACCGCAAGGGCCGGCATTGCTATGGCGTGCGTTCCAAGCCATTCCCGGTTTCATATCGCTTCCGGCCCGCTTCAGGCCCGATTGTGGCCGCTTTCGGGCCAATCAGCCAGCGTGCGCCGGGCTTCTATTGGCTCGCGGGGCGCTTGTCAATCGCAGCGTCCGGCGGCACCGCTGCCGGCAAGGCACGGTTTCCATCGCTTCGCGTCAATTTTTTCTGATGAAGCACGGCGCAAGGATCAAAATTTCACAGCCTGCCCGTTGCCCGAATGAGCGGCGCCGACAAGCGCCTGCGCCTTCTTCTCGCGCCGGCGCTGTACGGAAGAGGCTATATTCATCGCCTCGCGATATTTCGCCACCGTGCGGCGTGCGATCTCGACGCCGTCCTTCTTCAGCGCATCGACGATGGCATCGTCGGAGAGCACGGCGTCCAGCGCTTCGGCGTCGATCATCCGGCGGATGCGGTGGCGCACGCTTTCCGACGAATGGGCGTCGCCGCCTTCCGACGACGCAATGGCGGCGGTGAAGAAATAGCGCAATTCGAACACGCCGCGCGGCGTCTGCATGAACTTGTTGGCGGTGACGCGGCTGACGGTCGATTCGTGCATGCCGACCGCGTCGGCCACCATGCGCAGGTTGAGGGGCCTCAGATGCGCCACGCCGTGATGCAGGAAGCCGTCCTGCTGGCGCACGATTTCCTGCGTCACCTTCAAAATGGTGCGCGCGCGCTGGTCGAGGCTGCGCACGAGCCAGCTCGCCGTCTGCATGCAGTCGGAGAGAAATGCCTTTTCCTCCGCCTTCACCGAGGGGCTGACTTCGGCATAATAGGCGTTGTTGACGATGAGGCGCGGCATGGCGGCGGAGTTCAGCTCGATGGCCCAGCCGCCATCGCGCGCAGGCGAGACCAGCACGTCCGGCACGACGGCATCGGCCACCGTGGCGTCGAAGGATGCGCCGGGCTTGGGGTCGAGCGTCCGAATCTCGGCCAGCATGTCCAGAATGTCGGGCTGGTCCACGCCGCACAGTTTCTGCAAGGCCGCGAAATCGCGCCGCCCCAAAAGATCCAGATTGTCGATCAGCGCCCGCATGGCCGGATCGAGCCGGTCCTTCAGCCGCAACTGGATGGCGAGGCATTCGCGCAGGTCGCGGGCGAACAGGCCGGGCGGGTCGAAGCCCTGCGCCACGGCGAGAACCCGCTCCACCGCATCCGCCCCCACGCCGAGGCTCTGCGCAAGCTGCGCGATGTCGCCACGCAGATAGCCGCTCTCGTCCAGCGCATCGGCGAGCGCCATGGCGATGAAGCGGTCCGCCGCATCGCAGAAGGCGAGCGCGATCTGCCCGCGCACGGTCTCGGCCAGCGACACGCCGCCGGCCGCCATCTGGTCCATGTCGTAGCCGCCGCCACCGGACGGCGCGGTCCACGGCGCGGCGGAAGCCGGACCGGCCGCATCGGACCAGCCTGAATCGGATCGGCCCGGATCGTCGGGAAACAGATTTTCCAGCGAGGCGTCGAAGGTGGCGGAAAGTGTTTCGGCTGCCTCCGGCGCCTCGGTGCGGAACCAGTCGCTCCTCTCTTCCTCACCGGCGCCCTCGTCTGCGGGAGGCGCGCCGTCATCGGCGGCGTCAGCCCCTGAAAAGTCGTCATTGGCCGCCTCGACGCGGTCCAGAAGCGGGTTCTTCTCGATCTCGGAATCGAGAAACAGTTCCAGTTCGGCATGCGTCATCTGGAGCAGCCTGATCGACTGCATGAGCTGCGGTGTCATCACCAGCGATTGCGACTGGCGAAAATCCAGTTTGGGCGAAAGAGCCATGCGCCGCGTTACCCCCGGTCGCCAGACACCACCATATTATCGCCGGGCCGCCCGGCGATATTCCGGTCCGTGGGGCCGATCAAAACTGGTATGAACCTTGCTTGTCAATTCGGAATGTGCATTTCGGAGGGATAAAGACAAAATAGCCACGCGTCCCGGACAGCAATCCGGGATTCAAGGCTATAAGACGCGTCAAAGCGTGAACTGGTCGCCGAGATAGAGCCTGCGCACATCGGGATTGGCGACGATCTCCGCCGGCCGGCCATGGGTAAGCACCTGTCCGGCGTGGATGATATAGGCGCGGTCGATCAGGCCCAGCGTCTCGCGCACATTATGGTCGGTGATGAGCACGCCGATGCCGCGGCTGGTGAGATGACGCACCAGTTGCTGGATGTCCGAGACCGCGATGGGGTCGACGCCCGCGAAAGGCTCGTCCAGCAGCATGAAATTGGGCCGCGAGGCGAGCGCGCGCGCGATTTCCAGACGGCGGCGCTCTCCGCCCGACAGCGACAGCGCCGGAGCCTTGCGCAGATGGGCGATATGAAACTCTTCCAGCAGGGAATCGAGATCCGTCGCGCGTTTCCTGCGGTCCTTCTCGACCACTTCCAGCACGGCCTTGATGTTGTTCTCCACCGAAAGGCCGCGAAAGATCGAGGCTTCCTGCGGCAGATAGCCGATGCCGAGCCGCGAGCGGCGGTACATGGGCATGGCCGTCACGTCGAAACCGTCGATCTCGATGGAGCCGCTGTCGGCGGGAACGAGGCCCGTCACCATATAGAAACAGGTGGTCTTGCCGGCGCCGTTGGGGCCGAGAATACCGACCGCCTCTCCGGCGCGCACGCCGAAGGACACGCCGTTGACGACCTGCCGCCCGCGATAGCTCTTGTTCAGGCCGCGCGCGACCAGCGTTCCCTTCAGCCGTTCGACATTGCCCGGCTGCCCCGGCTGCTGCTGCGCTCCGGCTTCGGCTTCGCCGGACGCGGGTTGCGATCGGCCGGCTTTCCTGTTCCTGAACAATTCCACGCGCGCACCGGTCACTTCTGCTTGGGCGCGGCAGGGGCGCCGTGCTGCGGCTGCTGGTCCTTCGGCGCCATGATGATCGACACGCGGCCGCGGCTCGGCCCCTTGCAGCTGTCAACATTGGCAAGCCCGGTATCGAGATGGGCGACCAGCTTGCAGCCTGTCACGACATTCTCGCCGTCGGTGAGCACCACTTTCTGGCCCTGAAGGGTCATGACCTGGTTCTTGGCGTCATAGTGCCCGGTATCGCCGGTCGCGACCTGCGTGCCGGACCTGAGATAGACCTTTCCCGTAAGATCGATATGGTCGATGCTGGACGAATCGAGGCCGCCCACGCCGGGACCGGACGCAGCCGGCTTGGCGTCCGCGCCGCCTTTCTGGCCCGCATCCTTCTGATCGGCGCCCTTCTTGGCCTTGACGTAATAGACCGTCATCTGGCTGGCGCGCAGAAGCGCGTCGCCCTGCTGCACGACGACATTGCCGGTGAATATCGCCTTGCCTTCCTTATCGTGCATTTCCAGCTTGTCGGCGTCGATCTTGACCGGCGCCTTGCTGTTGCCGAGCTTAAGGCCGCCGACCTGCGACGACGGCTGTCCGCCGTCCTGCGCCAGAGCCGCGGCGGGAGCCGCGACCAGCGCCAGGGCGGTCAAGCCTGCCCGAACCATGTTCCCGACCATTTTCACCGTCTTACCTTGCATCGTCGCTCTCCGTCGGCCGTGTCGCGCCCTATCGGCACCTTCAGGGCGACTTGTTCCCCGAAACGGCTGCGCCGTCAATATCCTACTTGTTGTTCCCCGAAATGGCCGAGCCTGCAACAACCATATGAACCTTGCCGTCAAAAATGAGGACGGCGCCCTTGTCCTTCACCTGCATGCTGTCGGCCAGAATATGCGTATTGCCGCTGCGTATATCGACGGGCTGATCGCTCGTGATCTGGCCGCTCTTCAGGTTGATGTCCGCTTGCCGCATGATGGCATGCAGGCCACTATTGGTCGTTACCACAAAGTCCTTATCAAGTTGCAAACGGCCGTTCGCGTTGTCGTATATTCCCGACGCTGCCTGGACATGAGCCACGTCCTTTTCGCCGACCGGGAGTTGGGCATTGATGCCCGTCAGCGCGATGATGCCGTTGTTCTTGGTGTCCTGCGTCGCCTTGGTGGCGGTCATGGAATAGGGGCGGTTATCCTTGGTGTAGCCGGCAAGCTGCGGGCTGGACATGACCAGCTTGCCCGGCTCGCCGCCCGTGTTCATCTCCACCTTGACCGGTGTCGCCGGCGTGGCCAGAAAGGTGTACCATGAAAACACCGCCGCGATGAGGACAGCCGCCACCGGCAACGCCGTCTTCAGCACGCGTACGCGCACCGAATGGCGGCGCGCGGCGTGAAACAGCGATTCGGCCTTCTGCGAGGCACCGAAACGCATGCCTCCCCACCCGCGGCCCGAAGGAGGCCCGGACGGGGCTGCGCCCTGCGTGGCGCTGTTGTTTGTGGATTCGGCGGTCATGCTGTCCTTCGGTTGCAATCTGTCTTTACGGTCGAGCATCGGATGCTCCGAAAACCGGTACCCACTTTTCAGTCCGATGCTCTTGCCCGCGTGCCCGCGCAACGAATTCGCGGCGAGCTATTCCATTCCATTGCGGTTTATTTGGGATGAAATAGCCGACAGCTCAATACCACAATAGCACGCGAAACACCGCACTCGCGCCCGACCGGGAGCGGATGCGGCCATATGCCCGATTTTTCAACCCAATGCGCGCCCCGTCCCGGCGGACGGAGCGCCGTTCCGATCACAATATCACGAAAGATCGGGTATTTACAGCGATATGCGCCACAAAAACCGTCGCGAAGCCGGAGATTGAGACAGGGCGGCCCGCCCTGCATTCATGTGCTTTCATCAAGACGCTTGCCGCCCGCCTCTATTCCGGGCAAAAGGTGGATCGGAATTTTCGGGAATGGATGAAGGCAATGGCTGACGACGCGGAAGCAATGATCGAAAGACGCAGGCTGCGCAGGAAACTGACTGGATGGCGCGTCGCCTTCCTCGTCCTGCTCGCCGCCGTGATCGCCGGCTACGCCTACTGGACCAGACAAAGCGGGCCCGACTTCACCCAGCCGCATATCGCCAAGGTGCGCATCGAAGGCACGATCTTCGAGAACAGAGAACTCCTGAAGCGCCTCGACCGCATCGCGAAGGACGACGCCGTCAAGGGCGTGATCCTCGTGCTCGACACGCCGGGCGGCACCACGGTCGGCGGCGAGACGATCTACGAGGCGGTGCGCCGGATCGCCAGAAAGAAGCCGGTCGTCACGGAGGTCGGCACGCTCGCCGCCTCCGCCGGCTATATGATCGCCAGCGCTTCCGACCATATCATCGCGCACCAGACCTCCATCGTCGGCTCGATCGGCGTGCTGTTCCAGTATCCCAATGTCTCGAAGCTGCTCGACACGATCGGCGTGAAGGTGGAATCGATCAAGTCCGCGCCGCTCAAGGCGGAGCCGAATTATTTCGACCCCACCACCGACGCGGCGAAAGACATGATCCACAACATGATCATGGATTCCTACGCGTGGTTCGTCGGCATCGTCGAAAAGCGGCGCGGCTTCACGCATGAGCAGGCGCTGGCGCTGTCCAACGGGGCGGTGTTCACCGGACGGCAGGCGCTGCAAAACGGGCTCATCGACGGACTGGGCGGCGAGGACAAGGCGGTGGCATGGCTCGCCACGAAGGGTGTCTCCGACAAGCTGCCGCGCCTGGAATGGAAGCCCGTCAGCGAGGAGAGCGCGCTCTCGCTGCGCCATCTCATCATTCATGCCGGCGCGCGGATGTTCGGCCTGCCGGAAGAAGCCGCGAACCTTCTCGACGGCGCCACCAAGGACCGCATCTTCCTTGACGGGCTGCTTTCGGTTTGGCACGTTGACGGAGCGGCCGGAACCAGTCCGGCGGACCGGTAATCCCGCCGCCCCCGGCGGGACAGGCGGATATAAATATAAACGACAGGGATCAGAAGCCGTGATAAAATCGGAACTCGTTCAGATCATCGCCAGCCGCAATCCGCATCTCTTCCAGCGCGACGTGGAAAACATCGTCGGCGCGGTGTTCGACGAGATCACCAATGCGCTGGCGGAAGGCAACCGTGTGGAACTGCGGGGCTTCGGCGCTTTCTCGGTCAAGAACCGCCCGGCGCGCAGCGGCCGCAACCCGCGCACCGGCGAGACGGTGGAAGTGGAGGAAAAGTGGGTGCCCTTCTTCAAGACCGGCAAGGAACTGCGCGACCGCCTCAACGGCGCTGCGTGATCGTCTGAACCATGGCAGTAAAACGCGTCATAGCCGTCATCATTCTGGTGCCGCTCGCGATCGTGCTGATCGCACTGTCGGTAGCCAATCGCGAGAGCGTGCCGTTCACCGCCGACCCGTTTCATCCGGGCAATCCGGCGCTGACCTATACCGCGCCCTTCTTCCTGTGGCTGTTCGGCGCGCTGCTGATCGGCGTGATCATCGGCTCGGCCGTGACCTGGCTGACGCAGGGCAAGCACCGGCGCAGGGCCCGCGCCGGCCGGCAGGAAGCCGCGCAATTGCTGGCACGCGCCGAAGCGGCTGAAAAGCGCAACGCCCCGTCTGCCAATGTGTCCGGCAATTTGCCCGTCAATTCCTGAAGCACATGCGGAGTTTCAGGTGAAGACGCCAAAAGGAAAAGGCGGCAAGCCGGCGAGCGGCGGAAAACGCGAAGCGCGGTGTGACGCCCCGCAGCACGCGGACAGGAACGCGGCGTTCAGGAAGCCGCGCCCGCAATTCGCCAAGGCGCCCTCCCCCGACGAAAAGGAAAAGCCCGCCGTCACGCGCGAAATCAGGGCCTATGACGGCCCGCGTCCGGCGGAGCGGCTGCCGGTCATCCTTGAAACCGAACCGACCGAGGATTACGCGCTGATCGACAGCGGCAACGGCCTGAAGCTGGAGCAATACGGGCCTTACCGCATCGTGCGGCCGGAGGGGCAGGCGATCTGGCTGCCGAGCCTGCCGCAAAAGGAATGGGACAAGGCCGACGCCGTCTTCACCGGCAACACCGACGAGGAAGGCATGGGGCGCTGGGCGTTCCCGAAAATTCCGCTCGGCGAGACGTGGCCGATGCGTCACGACGGCATCTCCTTCCACGGCCGCTTCACCTCGTTCCGCCATGTCGGCGTGTTCCCCGAACAGGCGGCGCACTGGTCCTATATGGACGGACTGATCCGCGACGCGGTGAAGAGCGGGCGGACGGTCAAGGTGCTGAACCTGTTCGGCTATACCGGCCTCGCCTCGCTGGTGGCGGCTAGAGCGGGCGCGGAAGTGACCCATGTCGACGCCTCCAAGAAGGCGATCCTTTGGGCGCGCGAGAACCAGGAGATGGCCGGGCTTCAGGACAAACCGATCCGCTGGATCTGCGAGGACGCGATGAAATTCGTCGCGCGCGAGGAGCGGCGCGGCAGCTTCTACGACATCATCCTGCTCGACCCGCCGGCCTATGGGCGCGGACCGAGCGGCGAGGTGTGGCAATTGTTCGAGCACCTGCCGGCCATGGTCGACACCTGCCGCGCCATCCTGACGCCGAAGCCGCTCGCCGTCATCCTCACCGCCTATTCGATCCGCGCCTCCTTCTTCGCCATCCACGAATTGATGCGCGACCGCTTCACCGGCCTCGGCGGCACGGTCGAATCGGGCGAACTCATCCTGCGCGAACAGGCGGCTGGCCGCGCGCTCTCCACCTCCATGTTCAGCCGCTGGGTAGCCAAATGAGCCGTCAAGACGATATTTCCAGAAGCGGCCCGCGCGTGGGGCAAGTGAAGGAAGTCACCAGCCTCGCCAATCCGATCGTCAAGGACCTGCGCTCGCTCGGCATGAAGAAATTCCGCGACCAGCAGGGCGTGTTCCTCGCCGAGGGGCTGAAGCTCGTCATCGACGCGCTCGATCTCGACTGGCGCATCAAGACGCTGGTCTTCGCCAAGTCGGGCAAGGGCAACAAGGCGGTCGAGCAGGTCGCCGCGCGCGCCTTCGCCAAGGGCGGGCTGGTGCTGGAGGTGACGGAGAAGGTCATCGCCGCCATCACCCGGCGCGACAATCCGCAGATGGTGGCGGGCGTGTTCGAGCAGCAATACAAGCCGCTGTCGGGCCTCCGGCCGAAGGGGAACGACGTCTATATCGCGCTAGACCGGGTGCGCGATCCGGGCAATCTCGGCACCGTCATCCGTACGGCAGATGCAGTGGGCACGAAAGGCGTCATCCTTATTGGCGACACCACCGACCCCTATTCGCTGGAGACGGTGCGCGCCACCATGGGCTCGGTCTTCGCCGTGCCGCTCTACAAGGTGAGCGAGGCGGATTTCCTTGCCTGGCGCAAGGGCTTTCCGGGCCTCGTCGTCGGCACGCATCTGAAAGGCGCGGTCGACTACCGCACCATTCCCTACGCCAACAGGCCGGTGGTGCTGATGATGGGCAACGAGCAGCAGGGCCTGCCGGACAGCCTCGCGAGCGCCTGCGACAGGCTCGCGCGCATTCCGCAGGCGGGCCGGGCCGATTCGCTCAACCTCGCCATCGCCACCGGCGTCATGCTTTATGAAATCCGTCGCGACGCGCTCACGCTCGACGAAAGGGGCGCGCAATGAAACGCCATGCCGTCCTGTCCTCGGCTCTGGTGGTCGTGCTCGCGGTGGTGATCGACCAGATCGTCAAATATCTGGTCGAAACCCGCATGGGCTACGGCCAGCAGATCGACGTGCTGCCCTTCCTCGCCCTGTTCCGCACCCACAACGAGGGCATCGCCTTTTCGCTGCTGGCGGGAATGCACGATACGGGACTGATCGCCATCACGCTCGCGGTCGTCGTCTTCGTGCTCTATCTCTGGTGGAACAATGCGCCGGAGCGAATCTTCGCGCGCTACGGCTTCGCGCTGGTGATCGGCGGGGCCATCGGCAACCTCATCGACCGCGTGGCGAACGGCTATGTGGTGGACTATGTCCTTTTCCACCTGCCGACATGGTCTTTCGCCATATTCAACCTCGCCGACGCCTTCATCACCGTCGGAGCCGGCCTCATCATCCTCGAAGAACTCATCGGCTGGCGGCGCGAGCGCGCCCGATAAGGCGTTTGGGGGGCAGGCCGCTTGATCCCCCTTCGCCTTTCGCCTATTTTGTCGCTCGTGTGGTGGATTTGGTCCGGAATCGTTCGCAACCTTGCTCCAAGGTGATACGAATTCCGGATTCGCCACACCCGAAAATCCGGCAATTTTTATAAAGGGATAAGCGCCACCCAGCCGAAATGACACATTGGTGACATGCTTCTGTCATCCTCACGTAGCACTGAATCGCTAGTTTACCGACAAGGACGGCTTTGAATCAGGATTACGTGAATAACCGCAACAGGAGCGAATCATCATGACGGTACTGCTTGGAATGGGCCAGCAAATCATTGATGATACGGTCATGGCAGGCTTAGAAGCACAACAGGCGCTGTTGGCGTCCAGGGACGAGCCGATCGTGCTCGGGCGTATCGGATCGCTGGAGGTCCGGCTCGCCAATTCACGCGCGGCGATCGAAGCGGCGCAGGAATTGCGCTTCCGGGTCTTTTTCGATGAAATGGGCGCGCGCAAGGAAACCATCGAGGCGGTGGAGCAACGCGACGCCGACCGTTTCGATGCGATCTGCGATCATCTTCTCGTCTATGACACCGCGCTGCCCCTGCCCGAGCACCGGCAGATCGTCGGCACCTATCGCCTGATGCGCAGCGAGCAGGCGGAAAAAGCGCACGGCTTCTATTCGGCGGACGAATACGACGTGCAGCGTCTGGCCCTGTCGCGGCCGGGTGTGCGGCTTCTGGAACTAGGCCGCTCCTGCGTGCAGGCGGAATACCGCTCCAAGCGTACGGTCGAGCTTCTGTGGCAGGGCGCATGGGCCTATTGCCGCCGCCATTCCATCGACGTGATGTTCGGCTGCGCCTCGTTCCATGGCGCGGTGCCGGCGGCGCACGCGCTCGGCCTGTCCTTCCTGCACCAGAACTGCCGCGCCACGCCCGACTGGGACGTGCGCGCCCTGCCCCATCGCTACCAGCCGATGGACCTGATGCCCAAGGAGGCGATCAACAACAAGGTGGCGCTGTTCTCGATGCCGCCGCTGATCAAGGGTTACCTGCGCCTCGGCGCGATGATCGGCGACGGCGCGGTGATCGATGAATCTTTCGGCACCACCGACGTGTTCATCATCCTGCCGATCGAGCGCATCTCCAGCCGCTACATCACCTATTACGGCGCGGACGCCAACCGCTTCGTGTAATCCGTGTAAAGAGCGCTGCCCTTCGCGCGTCTCCTCATCTTGAGGAGGCAGCCTGAGCCTTGGCGAAGGATGCCGTCTCGAAAGATCGGAGACGCTGTCGCACGGCATCACCGCGCCTCGCCCTTCGAGACGCCGCCTGCGGCGGCTCCTCAGGATGAGGCGCTGGGGTTGCTCCCAAGCTCCCAAGTCTGGCTTGCTCCCAAGCTTCCGAGCCTGGGTTGTTCCCAACCAAGCCTGGCTTGCCCCCCAGACGGCGTCCCAAACCCCGCCATTGAGCCGGAGGACCAGCTTCGGGCGCCGTCCTTACGCCTTGACGGCCAGTTCCTTCAGTTCGTAGATCAGGTCCAGCGCCTGACGCGCCGTGAGTTCGTCGGGATTGATCGCCGCGACGGCCTTCGCCAGTTCGCTGTCCTTCGCAGCAAGCTGCGGCTTCGTCTTCTCCTGCCGCAACGCCACCGAAAACAAGGGCAGGTCGTCGATCAGCCTGTCGGCCTTGCCCGAGGTTTCATCTGCTTCCAGTTGATGCAGCACGTCGCGGGCACGATTGACCACCGCCTCCGGCAGGCCGGCCAGCCGTGCCACCTGCACGCCGTAGGAACGGTCGGCCGCCCCTTTCGCCACTTCATGCAGGAAGACCACGTCATTGTCCCATTCCTTGACGCGCATGGTGACGTTGGAGAGCCGCTCCAGCTTTTCCGACAGCGCCGTCATTTCGTGGAAATGGGTGGCGAAAAGCGCGCGGCAGCGGTTCTTCTCATGCAGATATTCCACCGCCGCCCAAGCGATGGACAGGCCGTCGAAAGTGGCGGTGCCGCGTCCGATCTCATCCAGGATCACCAGCGAGCGCTCGCCGGCCTGATTGAGGATCGCCGCCGTCTCCACCATCTCGACCATGAAGGTGGAGCGCCCGCGCGCCAGGTCGTCCGAGGCACCGACGCGGCTGAACAGCCGGTCCACCACGCCGATCCGCGCCGAACCGGCCGGCACGAAGGAGCCCATCTGCGCGAGGATCGCGATCAGCGCGTTCTGGCGCAGGAAGGTCGACTTGCCGCCCATGTTCGGGCCGGTCAAAAGCCAGATAGCCCCGTTTCCGCCGTCGCTCCGCGGCGACAGATCGCAATCGTTGGCGACGAAGGGATTGGCCGCCTGCCGACGCAGCGCCTGCTCGACCACCGGATGACGCCCGGCGACGATGTTGAACGACAGGCCGTCATCGACCTGCGGGCGGCAATAGCCCTGCTCGTCGGCCAGAACCGCCAGCGCCGCCGAAACGTCGAAGACGGCGAGCGCCGAAGCCGCGCGGCGGATCGCATCCGCATGGGAGACGGCTTCCGCCGTCAGCTCCTCGAAGATGGCGAGTTCGATGGCGAGCGCCCGGTCGGCGGCGTTGGCGATCTTGCTTTCGAGTTCCGCCAGCTCGGTCGTGGTGAAGCGCATGGCGCTGGCCATGGTCTGGCGGTGGATGAAGCGGCCCTTGGCGGCGTCCGTCCCGGTCAGGGCGTCGGCGTTGTTGGCCGTCACTTCGATGAAATAGCCGAGCACGTTGTTGTGCTTGATCTTCAGCGACTTGACGCCGGTCTCCTCGATATAGTCGGCCTGAAGCCCGGCGATCACGCGGCGCGACTGGTCGCGCAAAGACCGCATCTCGTCGAGTTCGGCATGATAGGCGTCACGCACGAAACCGCCGTCACGCTTCAGAAGCGGCAATTCGTCGGCCAGCGCCCGGTCTAGGTGGGCGGCGAAGATTTGCGGCATGGCAGCGAGCGCGTCGCGGGCGGCGGCGAGTTCGTCGGGCATCAGCGCGCCGCCCAGAAGCGCAACGATGGTTGCCGCCGCCTCGAAGCCGCGCGCCAGCGCGCCCAGATCGCGCGGGCCGCCGCGCCCGACCGCGAGCCGCGACAGGGCGCGCGGCATGTCCGGCACGGCTTTCAGTTCCAGCCGCAGGGCCTCGCAGAGCGCGGTTTCACTCAAAAACCACGAGACCGAATCGAGCCGCCCGGCTATGGCCTCGGGGTCGGTCAGCGGCGCGGTCAGCCTTTCGGCGAGAAGCCGTGCGCCGCCGCCCGTCACGGTGCGATCAATGGCCTTGAGCAGACTGCCGTCGCGGCTGCCCGACATGGTGCGGACGAGTTCGAGGCTGGCGCGGGTGGCGGGATCGATGAAGATCGTGCCGCCTTCCTGCTCGCCCTCGGGCCGCATCAGCGGCGGCCGCTCGGATATCTGCGTCTTCTCGATATAGGCGATCGCCCCGGAAATGGCCGAAAGCTCGGCGCGGCTGAACCTGCCGAAACCGTCCAGCGTCGCCACATCGTAATAACGGCGGATGCGCGCTTCCGCCGCCGCGCTGTCGAACAGGGTGGCGGGCTGCGGCGACACCGCCCGCCCGATCAGGTCGAAGACCGGGCGCAGATCCGGATCGTGAAAGGCCGTATCGGCGACCACCAGTTCGCGCGGATCGACGCGCATGATGTCGGCGAAAAGCCGGTCGGGCGCGGTCCCCGAAACGCGGAACGCGCCGGTGGAAATGTCGATCCACGCCAGCGCCAGCGTGCCGTCGCCCTTGTTGCGGCCCAGCGCCATGAGGAAGTTGGCCTCCGACGGATCGAGCAGCTTCTCCTCGGTCAGCGTGCCGGGTGTGACGAGGCGAATCACGTCGCGCCGCACCACGGATTTGGCGCCGCGCTTCTTGGCTTCCGCCGGGTCCTCGATCTGCTCGCAGACCGCCACCCGGTATCCCTTGGCGATCAGTTTTTGCAGATAGTCGTCGGCAGCGTGGACCGGCACACCGCACATCGGGATGTCCTCGCCCAGATGCTTGCCGCGCTTGGTCAGCGTGATGCCGAGCGCGGCGGAGGCCTCCACCGCGTCGTCGAAGAACAGCTCGTAGAAATCGCCCATGCGGTAGAACAGGAGCGAATCGACATTCGCCGCCTTGATCTCGATATATTGCTCCATCATGGGCGTCAGGCGAACGGCCCCGTCCGACACGGCATTTTCGCCCGCGTCCGCCTGTCCCCCGTCGGCATTCGCATCCATGTCATAAAACCTTCTTTTATTGCGTGATTTCAACGCCAAAAATCATTAAATTTCGCATTTCATCCTTTCCGGATGAATATCTATTCCTGCAAGCGCTGTTTACAGCCCGCTTCCCCGGCGCTATCGGTTTCGTCCAAAGATGAAATTCCGGAGGGAACATGCCAGCCTCGACGCCGAAGGGCAACACGCCAGAACGCACACCCACAGCCAGCGAGAAGGAAGCGCTCGATTTTCACGCGCAGGGCCGTCCGGGCAAACTGGAGATCAACCCCACCAAGCCGATGACCACCCAGCGCGACCTGTCGCTGGCCTATTCGCCGGGCGTGGCCGTGCCGGTCAAGGCCATCGCGGAGGACCCCGCGCTTGCCTACGACTACACCGCCAAGGGCAATCTGGTCGCCGTCATCTCCAACGGCACCGCGATCCTTGGCCTCGGCAATCTCGGCGCGCTGGCGTCGAAGCCGGTGATGGAGGGCAAGGCGGTGCTGTTCAAGCGCTTCGCCGACGTCGATTCCATCGACCTCGAAGTCGACACCACCGATATCGACGCCTTCATCAACGCGGTGCGCTATCTCGGCCCCTCCTTCGGCGGCATCAATCTGGAGGACATCAAGGCCCCGGACTGCTTCATCATAGAACAGCGCCTGCGCGAATTGATGGACATTCCGGTGTTCCACGACGACCAGCACGGCACGGCGATCATCGCCGCCGCCGGCCTCATCAACGCGCTGCACCTGACCGACCGCGACATGAAGACGACGAAGCTCGTCTGCAACGGCGCGGGCTCGGCCGGCATCGCCTGCATCGAGCTCATCAAGGCCATGGGCTTCGCGCCGGAAAACGTGGTGCTCTGCGACACCAAGGGCGTGGTGTATCAGGGCCGCGAGGAAGGCATGAACCAGTGGAAGTCGGCCCACGCGGTCAAGACCTCCGCCCGCTCGCTCGCCGACGCCATGAAGGGCGCGGACGTGGTGTTCGGCCTCTCCGCCAAGGGCGCGATCACCGAGGAGATGGTGCGCTCCATGGCGCCCAATCCGATCATCTTCGCCATGGCCAATCCAGACCCGGAAGTCACGCCTGAAGAGGTTGCGCGCATCCGCGACGACGCCATCGTCGCCACCGGCCGCTCGGACTATCCGAACCAGGTCAACAACGTGCTGGGCTTTCCCTATATCTTCCGCGGCGCGCTCGACGTGCGGGCGACCACGATCAACGACGCCATGAAGATCGCCGCCGTCAACGCGCTGGCCGAGATGGCGCGCGAGGACGTGCCGGACGAGGTGGTGGCCGCCTATCAGGGCAGCCGGCCGCGCTTCGGGCCCAACTACATCATCCCCGTGCCCTTCGATCCACGGCTTCTGGCTTCCGTCTCGGCGGCGGTGGCGAAGGCCGCGATGGAGACCGGCGTGGCAGGCCGCGCCATCGCGGACATCGAGGCCTACAAGCGCGAATTGTCGGCGCGGCGCGACCCGATCGCCGCGACGCTGCGCGGCATCTACGAGCGCGTGCGCCGCAATCCGAAGCGCGTCGTCTTTGCCGAGGGCGAAGAAGAGCAGGTGATGCGCGCCGCCGTTTCCTACGTCAATCAGGAACTCGGCACCGCCATTCTGGTCGGTCGCGAGGAGCGCGTGCGGGACACCGCCAAGGCCGCCGGCCTCGATCTCGACCGCCCCGGCATCGAAATCATCAATGCGCGGCTTTCCAGCCGCAACAGCGCCTATGCCGACTATCTCTACGAGAAATTGCAGCGCAAGGGCTACCTGCCGCGCGATTGCCACCGCCTCATCAACAACGACCGCAACCATTTCGCCGCCTGCATGGTGGCGCTGGGCGACGCGGACGGCATGGTGACGGGCGTGACGCGCAACTACGCCACCGGCCTCGACGACGTGCGCCGGGTGATCGATTCCAAGCCCGGCCATCGCATGGTGGGCGTGTCGATCGCGCTATGCAAGGGACGCACGGTGTTCATCGCCGATACGGCCGTGCATGAGACGCCGACGGCGGCGGAACTCGCCGATATCGCGGTGGAAGCCGCAGGCATGGCGCGTCGCATGGGCTACGCGCCGCGCGTGGCGCTGGCCGCGTTCTCCACATTCGGCCATATGGGCGGCGAGCATTCCGCCCGCGTGCAGGAGGCGGTGCGCATTCTCTCGACGCGCCATGTCGATTTCGAGTTCGACGGCGAAATGAGCGCGGAGGTGGCGCTGAACCCGAAGCTGATGGAGCAATATCCCTTCGTCCGCCTGTCGGGACCGGCAAACGTCATCGTCACGCCCGACAACCATTCCGCTGCCATCGCAGCCGGCATGCTGCGGGAACTGGGCGGCGCGACCATCATCGGCCCACTTCTGGTCGGCCTCGACAAGCCGGCGCAGATCGTCACGATCGGCGCGAGGGACTCCGATATCGTCAACATGGCGGCCATCACCGCCTATGACGCGACGAACTGAAAACCGGATTCCCCTTTCCGGTCCGATGCTCTATCCAGTTGTTTCTACGCATTGTCCTGACGCAAAACCGCTTCGCACTTTTGCTGGAAATGCTCTATAGGGATAGGCGTGAATGCCTGTCCCTGCAACCGGACCCGCAAGCCGCATGAGCGCACATGAGCTGAAGCTGGAAGAGATCGTCAACGCCGAGGCGCTCCGCCGCAAGCTGTACGAACTGGCGGATTCCACCGGAGAGGACTATACCGGCCAGACGGTGCGCAAGGTGGTGTTGCAGGCGCTGAAGGATGCGCGGTCGCGCGGGTGCGCCAATGCCGAAGCCCTTCTGATGAAGGACGGCGGCGGCACGCTCTGCGCGCGCAGGCTTTCCCATCTGACCGACGTCCTGATCGAGACCCTGTTCGAATTCGCCACGACCCGCGTCTATCCGATGTACAACCCGTCGAAGGCGGAGAACATGGCCCTCGTCGCGGTCGGCGGCTACGGGCGCGGCGGGCTGGCGCCCGGCTCCGACATCGACCTCCTGTTCCTGCTCCCCTACAAGCAGACGCCATGGGGCGAGCAGGTGGTGGAATACATGCTCTACATGCTGTGGGACATGGGGCTGAAGGTCGGCCATTCGACCCGCAACGTCGACGAATGCATCCGCCTGTCGCGCGAGGACATGACCATCCGCACCGCGCTTCTCGACGCGCGCTTTCTCACCGGCGACCGCGAACTGTTCAGGAACCTCGTCACGCGTTTCGACGCGGAAGTGGTGAAGGATACGGGACCGGAATTCATTCAGGCCAAGCTCGCCGAGCGCGACGCGCGCCACCGCAAGGCCGGCGAGACGCGCTATCTGGTCGAGCCGAACGTCAAGGAGGGCAAGGGCGGCCAGCGCGACCTGCACACGCTCTACTGGATCGTCAAATATTTCTACCGGGTCAAGAGCAAGGAAGAGATCATCCGGCTCGGCGTGCTGTCGCGCGCGGAACTGCGCCTGTTCGACAAGGCGGAGGATTTCCTCTGGGCGGTGCGCTGCCACATGCATTTCGCGACACTGAAGGCCGAAGAGCGCCTTTCCTTCGACATCCAGCCGGAGATCGCCCAACGGCTCGGCTATACCGCGCATCCCGGCCAGAACTATGTCGAACGCTTCATGAAGCATTATTTTCTGGTGGCGAAGGATGTGGGCGACCTCACCCGCATCATCTCGGCGGCGCTGGAGGAACGGCAGGCCAAGCATGTTCCGGGCTTCAACCGCATCTTCCTCACCTTCTCGCACCGCAAGCGCAAGCTTTCCGGCAGCAACGATTTCGTGTCGGAGAACCACCGCATCAACACCGCCCGCCCGGACGTGTTCGTGGCCGATCCGGTCAACCTCATCCGCATCTTCCATCTGGCCGACAGGCACGGGCTGGAATTCCACCCGGAGGCGATGCAGCAGATCACGCGCTCGCTGAAGCTCATCAATGCGGACCTGCGCGAGAACCCGGAAGCCAACCGTCTTTTCCTCGAAATACTGACCTCGCCGCGCAACCCTGAACTGATCCTGCGCCGCATGAACGAATCGGGCGTGCTCGGCAAGTTCATTCCCGATTTCGGCAAGATCGTCGCCATGATGCAGTTCAACATGTACCACCATTATACGGTGGACGAGCATCTGTTGCGCTGCATCGCGGTGCTGACCGAGATCGAGCACGGTGAACTGGAGAACGAGCATCCGCTCTGCAACCGGCTCATCAAGACGCTGAAGCGCGACCGCAACCTGCTTTATGTGGCGCTGCTGCTGCACGACATCGCCAAGGGCCGCCCGGAGGACCATTCCATCGCCGGCGCGCGCATCGCGCGGAAACTCTGCCCGCGCTTCGGGCTGACGCCGGCGGAGACCGAGACGGTGGAATGGCTGGTGCGCGAGCACCTGACCATGAGCATGGTGGCGCAGTCGCGCGACCTCAACGACCGCAAGACCATCGTCGATTTCGCCGATACGGTGCAGACCATGGAGCGGCTGAAACTGCTCCTGATCCTCACCGTCTGCGATATCAAGGCGGTCGGTCCCGGCGTGTGGAACGGCTGGAAAGGCCAGCTTCTGCGCACGCTGTTCGAGGAGACGGAACTGGTGCTGACCGGCGGTTTCTCCGAGCTTTCGCGCGCCGACCGCGACCGGCACGCGCGCGCCGCGCTGGCCGAAAAGCTGGCCGGCTGGCCGGAGAAGGAGCGCGAGGCCTATCTCGGCCTGCACTACCAGAACTATTTCCTCACCGTCAGCCTCGACGATCAGCTTCGCCATGCCCATTTCATCCGCGAGGCCGACGCCGAGGGCCGCGCGCTCGCCACCATGGCCAAGCCACACAGCTTCGAGGCGGTGACGGAAATCACCATTCTCGCGCCCGACCATCCGCGCCTGCTCTCGATCATCACCGGCGCCTGCGCGGCGGCGGGAGCCAATATCGTCGACGCGCAGATCTTCACCACCAGCGACGGACGCGCGCTCGACACGATCCTCATCAACCGCGAATTCGAGCTGGACGAGGACGAGCGCCGCCGTGCCGAGCGCGTGGGCAAGGTGATCGAGGACGTGCTGTCCGGCAAGGCGCACCTGCCCGACGTGCTGGCCCGGCGCATGCGGCCGCGCAAATCCACCAGGGCGTTCAGGGTCGAACCGCGCGTGGAGATCAACAACACGCTCTCCAACAAGTTCACCGTGATCGAGGTGGAGGGGCTTGACCGGCCCGGCCTTTTGTCGGAACTGACCGGCCTCATGTCCGATCTTTCGCTCGACATCGCCTCGGCGCATATCACCACCTTCGGCGAGAAGGTGATCGACAGTTTCTACGTGACCGACCTCGTCGGCCACAAGATCACCAACGCCACCCGGCAGGGCAATATAAGGCGCAAGCTGCTGGCGCTGCTCGGCGGCGAGGAAAACGCGAAAACGAACGGACGCCCGCCGCAGGCGGCGGCATAAAGCATTTCCAGCGAAAGTGCGAAGCGGTTTCGCGTAGGATAATGCGTAAAGCAAAGAGAGCATTTTGCAGCTAAATGGAAACATTTGACGTCGCATAAATGCGGTGAAAACAAAGAGATAGAGCATTTCCAGCGAAAGTGCGAAGCGGTTTCGCGTGGGATAATGCGTAAGACGAAAAGTACAGGTTTTTCAAACGAATGAGTCTCGTCAAGAAATTCGCCACGGTCGCGTCCGGCACGCTGATGAGCCGCGTTTTCGGCTTCACGCGCGAGATGCTCATGGCGGCGGCGCTCGGCACCGGCCCCGTAGCCGACGCCTTCAACGCGGCCTTCCGTTTCCCGAACACGTTCCGGCGGCTGTTCGCCGAGGGCGCGTTCAATTCCGCCTTCGTGCCGCTCTTCGCCAGAGAGATCGAAAACAACGGCATGGAAGGCGCGCGGCGCTTCTCCGAGGAAGTGTTCGGCGTGCTGTTCACCGTGCTTCTCGTCATCACCATCGCGATGGAACTCTTCATGCCCTTCATCGTGCGCACGGTGGTGGCGCCGGGCTTTCTCGATGATGCGGTGAAATTCCAGAACACTGTGCACCTCGCCGCGATCATGTTCCCCTATCTCGCCTGCATGTCGCTCGCGGCCATGATGGGCGGCATGCTCAATTCGCTGCACCGCTATTTCGCGGCGGCGATCGCACCCGTCTTCCTCAACATCATCCTGATCGGCGTGCTGGCGGTGGCGTGGTGGCGGCATTACGATGCGCTGACCGTCGGCTATCACCTGTCATGGGGCGTCATGGCGGCGGGGCTGGTGCAACTCGCCATCGTCTGGATCGCGGTGCGCAATGCCGGCATCCGCATCGGCCTGCGCCTGCCGCATATCACCGCCGATGTGCGCCGCCTGCTGGTTCTGGCGCTGCCCGCCGCGGTCACCGGCGGCATCACGCAGATCATCCTGCTCATCAACACCAATATCGCATCGAGCATGGATGGGGCCGTGTCGTCGCTGGTCTATGCCGACCGCGTCTACCAGCTGCCGCTCGGCGTGGTGGGTATCGCGGTGGCGACGGTGCTGCTGCCGGAACTTACGCGCGCGCTGCGCGGCGGCTTCATGAAGGAAGCGGCCAATCTCCAGAACCGTTCGGTGGAGTTCGTGCTGTTCCTGACGCTGCCCGCCGCCGCCGCCCTTCTGGTCATGTCGGAGCCGATCGTGCGGCTCCTGTTCGAGCGCGGCCATTTCTCGCCCCAGTCCACCGTGGTCGTGGCCAATATCCTCGCCATATACGGCCTCGGCCTGCCTGCCTTCGTGCTGATCAAGGCCTTCATTCCCGGCTTCTTCGCGCGGGAGGACACGCGCACGCCGATGATCTTCGCCGCGATTTCCGTCACCGTGAACGTCACGCTCGCCATTACCCTGTTTCCGCATCTGGGACCGAGCGGCATCGCCATCGCCGAGACCGTGGCCGGTTGGGTCAACGCCGTCCTGCTGTTCGCCACGCTGGTCAGGCGCGGCCACTGGGGACGGGACATTCCGCTCCTGACCCGTATTCCCCGGCTGCTGGCCGCCGCCGCCATCATGGGCTTCGGCATCCATTACGCGGTCGGCCATTATGCGTGGCAGCTTTCCACCGCAGCGCCATTTCTGGTACGCGCCGGGACCGTGTTCCTCATCGTGATCGCCGCCATGGTGGTCTATTTCGGCCTCGCTTTCGGGACCGGCGGGGCCAATACCGGCATGATCCGCCGCAACATCAAGCGCGGCGCGAAAGAAAAGGCTATGGAGGGCAAGCCGTAATTTGCCCTTGAAAGGCCGGGAACTCTCTGCGAAAACACGCGCCATCGTCAACGCCCTTTGTTTTAGGGGTGGGCATTTCGTCACGCATTTCCGAACGCGAAACCGGCATCCACTTTCGCTGGAAATGCTCATTTCAGGACAGAATCATGAGCACGTTCAAGCCGCTTGTCTTCTCCGGCGTCCAGCCGACCGGAAACCTGCACCTCGGCAACTATCTGGGGGCGATCAAGCGGTGGGTGGAGATTCAAGCCACCCACGAGTGCATCTATTGCGTCGTGGACATGCACGCGCTGACCGTCTCGCCCGACCCGGCGGAGCTGCAGCAGTCGACCCGTGAGGTGGCCGCCGCCTTCCTCGCCGCGGGCATCGACGCGAAAAAGAGCATCGTCTTCAACCAGAGCCGCGTCATGCAGCATGCGGAACTGGCATGGGTGTTCAACTGCGTGGCGCGCGTCGGCTGGATGAACCGCATGACGCAGTTCAAGGACAAGGCCGGCAAGGACCGCGAGAACGCCTCGCTCGGCCTGTTCGCCTATCCGAGCCTGATGGCAGCCGACATCCTGCTCTACCGCGCCACCGCCGTGCCGGTGGGCGAGGACCAGAAGCAGCATCTGGAACTGACCCGCGACATCGCGCAGAAGTTCAACAACGACTACTCCGACCGCATCGCAGCACTTGGCGTCGGCGTCGACATGCAGGTGGGCGACGAGAAGGTTTCGGGCTTCTTCCCCCTCACCGATCCGATGATCTCCGGCCCGGCCATGCGCATCATGTCGCTGCGAGACGGCACCAAGAAAATGTCGAAATCCGATCCGTCCGACCTGTCGCGCATAAACCTGATCGACGACGAGGACACGATCAACAAAAAGATCCGCAAGGCCAAGACCGATTCCGACGGCTTGCCCTCGCAGGTGGAAGGGCTGGAAGGCCGCCCGGAAGCGGACAATCTGGTCGGCATCTATGCGGCGCTCGCCTCCAAGACGAAGGAAGAGGTGCTGGGCGAATTCGGCGGGCGCCAGTTCTCCGATTTCAAGTCGGCGCTGGCCGATCTCGCGGTGGCGCGGCTCTCGCCCATCACCCATGAAATGCGCCGGCTGGTGGCCGATCCGGGCTATATCGACGGCGTGCTCAGCGACGGCGGCGCGCGTGCGCGCGCGATTGCCGAACAGACCATGCGCCATGTGCGCGATATCGTCGGCTGGTTGCAGGACTGACCGATCGGACCGGGACGCCGCGACGAGGACATGATCGCGAGCATGGACGCGGCGGCCTGAACGTCCTATATAGGGGGCAATGAAACCGTCCGGCGGAGGCGTCTGCACGCCGGTACGAGCGATCCTCAGCACAGATTCAAGCGGGAGAACGTCGATGTTCATCCAGACCGAGACCACGCCCAATCCGGCGACCCTGAAGTTTCTCCCCGGCAAGGTGGTCATGCCGGAAGGCACCGCCGATTTCCGCGACGCGGCGAGCGCGGCCAACACCTCGCCGCTGGCGGCGCGGCTTTTCGCGGTGCCCGGCGTGACCGGCGTGTTCTTCGGCTATGATTTCATCACCGTCACCAAGGAAGACGGCGAATGGCAGCATCTCAAGCCCGCCATTCTCGGCACGATCATGGAGCATTTCATGACCGGCGCGCCGGTCATGGCCGGCAACAGCAATACGGACTCGGCCGCCGCCCATGGCGACGCGGAATTCTTCGACGAGGCCGATGCGGAAATCGTCGAGACGATCAAGGAACTGATCGAGACGCGCGTGCGTCCGGCGGTGGCACAGGACGGCGGCGACATCACCTTCCGCGGCTTCGAGAACGGCACCGTATTCCTCAACATGAAGGGCGCCTGCTCCGGCTGCCCGTCCTCCACCGCCACGCTCAAGCACGGCATCCAGAACCTGCTCAGGCACTTCGTGCCGGAAGTGCAGCAGGTCGAGCAGATTTGACTGCTTGAAAAAGACGAAGAAAAAGGCCGCTTTGAAGCGGCCTTTTTGCTGTTACGGGCGAGAAGCGATTACTGCTTCACGATCACTTTCGCGCCCACTTCGGCACGGTTGTAAAGGTCCATGATGTCCTGATTCATCAGGCGGATGCAGCCCGACGACATGGCCTTGCCGATGGACCACCATTCCGGCGTGCCGTGCAGGCGATAGCCGGTGTCGCCATGCTTGTTGAAGAGATAGAGCGCGCGCGCGCCGAGCGGATTCTTCAGGCCGGGGTCCATGCCGTCGCGGAATTTCGCCAGTTCCGGCTGGCGCTTGATCATCTGCGAGGGCGGCGTCCATGTCGGCCATTCGCGCTTCAGCGCCACGCGCGCCGTGCCCGACCACTCGAAGCCCTGCCGACCGACGCCGATGCCGTAGCGCATGGCCTTGCCGTCCGGCATGATGAAATAGAGGAATTTCTGCCGCGTATCGACGATGATCGTCCCCGGCGCCTCTTTCGTCGGATAGGAGACGATCTGGCGGCGGTATTCAGCCGGAATCTTCTCACTCGGTATGGCCGGAACGGTATAGCCGGCGTCCGTCACCGAAGAATAGGACGCGGTATAGAAGCCGCCGCCCACCGTGGAGCAGCCGGCCAACGCGCCGGCCAGCAACAGTGCGGCGGCCGGTTTCAAGATGCGAGAATTCATACATTCCCCCAGGAATTGATTGATGCCGTCAATGGAGCGAATCGCCCGTTCGTTCGCGAGGATGCGGCAGTATCGTTAACCGGGCGTTAACCGTAAATTGAAAATCCACCAAAGCGCCTGAATTCGGACATATTATCGGGCATCCGTCATAAAATAGTCACAAATCCGTCACGCGTTTTGCGACGTTATCATCGTTTTTTGCATGTTTTGCGGTTGTCGGGCCCTGAAACGCCGCGCCGTCTCTATAGCTTCACGCATTTCCGAACGCGAAACCGCTTCACACTTTCGCTGGAAATGCTCAAAATGCAGCCATGCCCATCGTGATTCCCAACCGTACGCACCCGCTTTCCGACGGAAGGCAATCGGAAAACGCGCTCCTCGTGCGGCGCGGCGTGCAGCGGCTTTTTCTCGAGATGGGGCTGGCGGCACTGCCCGAACTGCCGCTGGCATCCGGCCGTCGCGCCGACCTCATCGCCGTCAGCCGCAAGGGCGAAATCTGGATCGTGGAGATCAAATCCTCGGTCGAGGACTGGAAGGCCGATCATAAATGGCCGGACTACCGGACCTATTGCGACCGGCTGTTCTTCGCCACGCATCCGGGTGTGCCGAGGGAGATTTTCCCGAAGGAGTGCGGCTTCATCCTGTCGGACGGCTATGGCGCGGAAATATTGCGCGAGGCACCCGAACACCGCCTGCCGGCCCCGGTGCGCAAGGCACTGATGCTGCGCTTCGCCCGCGCCGGCGCGGCACGGCTGACGCTGGCGGAACTGGCCGGAATGGACGTGCCCGAGACGGACGCGGATTAGCGCGGCGCGCGCTTTGCCAGAATGCGCTGGAGGGTGCGGCGGTGCATGTTGAGACGCCGCGCGGTCTCGGAAACGTTGCGATCGCACATTTCATAGACGCGCTGGATATGCTCCCAGCGCACGCGGTCGGCGGACATGGGGTTTTCCGGCGGCGCGACCTTCTCGCCCGGACGCCGGGTAAGCGCGGCAAAGACCTCGTCGGCGTCGGCGGGCTTGGAGAGATAATCGATGGCGCCGAGCTTCACCGCATTGACGGCGGTGGCGATATTGCCATAGCCGGTCAGCACGATGGCGCGGGTGTCGGAACGACGCGCGCGGATCGCCTCTATGATGTCGAGCCCGTTGCCGTCGCCGAGCCGCATATCCACCACCGCATAGGCGGGCGCGGACGTTTTGGTGGCGGCAATGCCGTCTTCCACCGATTCAGCCGTCGTTACATGAAAACCCCGGCTCTCCATCGCGCGGGCGAGCCGCTGAAGAAAAGGTTTGTCGTCATCGACGAGAAGAAGGGTGGGATCGCTGCCTATGGCTTCGGTGTCTTCCTGCTTCAAGTCATCCATCGGGAGTTTCCTGCCTGCCTTTTACATCCTTATTGATACCCCTGCGGCAAAAAGTCAAATAGCCATTGAATTGTTGAATCATTTTCAATCCGGCGCGCGGCCACGAAGCGGGGCAAGCCCTTGCGTTTCCGGCTTCTTTTCAAAAACGGACACGAAAGTTTGATGCTTGCGCCGTCGCCACCGCCCTTTCAGGGGGCGATGAAGGCCGAACGCGGCCACACCACCTTCACCTCCGCGCCCTCGCCCGGATCGCTGCGGTTGCGGAAGGTGATCTGCGCGCCGGAGCGTTCCAGCAGCGTCTTGGCGATGAACAGGCCGAGCCCCAGCCCGCCGCCGTGATGCGTGGCGTCGCGGCTGGTCATGTAGGGTTCGCCGATCCTGTCGAGGATTTCCGGCTTGAAGCCCTCGCCGTCGTCCTGAATGGTGACGCTGACCTGATCTTCCGTCCAGCCCCACGTCACCACCACGTCGCCACGCGCGAAATCGACGGCGTTCTCCACCAGATTGCCGAGGCCGTAGAGCAGGCCCGGATTGCGCCGCGTAACGGGTTCCGGTTTCGGCCCCTCGGCCTTGCGCACATCTATGGCGATGCCGAAATTGCGGTGCGGCGCGATCACTTCCTCGATCAGCGAGGAAAGCGGCAGGCGCGACATGTGTTCCTCGCCCTCGGACGAAAGGCTCGTGAGACGCTGCAATATCTCCCGGCAGCGCTGCGTCTGCGATTGCAGCAGCGCGATATCCTCGGCAAGCGCCGGGTCCTCGATATGGGTGCGCTGCATTTCCTTCACCACCAGCGCGATGGTGGCGAGCGGCGTGCCAAGCTCATGCGCGGCGGCGGCGGCCAGACCGTCGAGCGCGGTCAAGTGCTGCTCGCGCTGGAGGATGAGTTCGGCGGCGCTGAGCGCGTCGCCGAGCTGGCGCGCTTCCTCCGCGATGCGATAGGCATAGATGGCGGTGAAGCCGAGCGCGGAAATGATGGCGCACCAGATGCCGATGACGAAGAGGAACGGCAGGTCGATCGTCTGGCCCGGATACCACGGCAGGGCCATGTGGCGCACGATCAGCACCGAGGTGCAAACCACCACCAGCAAGCCCAGCGCCAGCGTGTGGCGGGCGGAAAGCGAGGTGGCCGAGATGATGACCGGCACGATCATCAGCACGACGAAGGGGTTCTGCAAGCCGCCGGTGAGATAGAGCAGCCCGGCCAGTTGCAGCACGTCGAAGGCAAGCACAAGGCTCGCCGCGGCCGGGTTGAGCCGGTGATTGGTGGGAAAGCGGAAGGCGAGATAGAGGTTGAGCCATGCGGACGCCGCGATCAGCCCGAAACAGATGCCCACGGGAAAGGCGAATTGCAGATAGAGCGCCACGAACATGACGGCGGCGGTCTGTCCCGCGACTGCTAGCCAGCGCACCCGCACCAGCGTGGTAAGACGCGGGCGGCGCGAAAGTTTCGAAGCGCGGTTGTCGAAATCCGTGAGCATGGGCTTCCCTCTAGTGTCGCGAATCCGAAATTCGTATTTGGCTGGAGCAGCGCCGCGAACGAATTTCGGATTCAAAGCCACACTAGCAAGTCTATGAATCTAGTGTGGTTTACGGATTTGAAGTTCCTGAACGTGAGTGCCATCCAAATGACAGGAACTTCAAATCCACCACACTAGGTCTCCGCCCTTATCGGCAAGCCGGCTGGGAATTGCAAGCGGAACTGCGTTATCCGGTCGCAGGGGTATCCGTGTCTGAATCAAAAAGCGTCAGGCCGTGGCGAAAATGGTGATTTTCGAGCACCGGAGCGCAGCGTACTGAACGTACGTGAGCACCGGAAGCGCAGAAAAGCGCCATTTGCGGTCCGGCATGGCGGCTTTTGGAATAGACACTCAGGCGCCGCGCGGCTTGGCCCGCCGGGTCGCTTGCGCATTGGCAGGGTCTTCGGGCCAGACGTGCTTCGGGTAGCGGCCGCGCATGTCGGAACGGACATCGGCCCAGGAGCCTTTCCAGAAGCCCGGCAGGTCGCGGGTGATCTGGATCGGACGGTGGGCAGGCGAGAGCAGCTCCAAGAGCAGCGGCACCTTGCCATTGGCGATGGAAGGGTGCTCGCCGAGGCCGAACAGCTCCTGCACGCGCACGGCGATCACCGGCTCTTCCGCGTCGTAGCGGATCGGGATATGCGAGCCGGTCGGGACCTCGAAATGGGTCGGTGCGAGCCGGTCGACGCTGCGTTGCAGGTCGAAGGGCACGAGGCTCATCAGGCCGTTCTTGAGCGCGTGGCCGGGGATGCGGGAAAGCTGCGCCTCGCCGGTGAGGAAGGGCAGCAGCCAGTCGTCGAGCTTTGCGAGAAGATGTTCGTCGTCCATTGAGGGCCACGGATCGCCCAGGCCGCGATGCAGCCAGCCGAGGCGGCGGCGCAGGATTTCGGCCTCCTTGCTCCATGGCAGGATGGCGAGGCCATGTTCGCGCACGGCGGCGATCACGCCTTCGTCCGCCGCCGGACCCGAAGGCGCGGAAAGCGGCTTTTCCGAAAGCGCGATGGCTCCGATGCGTGACCCTTCCCGCGCGCGCAGCGCGTTCTTTTCAGGGTCGTAGACGACCTGCCTGCCGCTCTCGATCTTTTCGCCCAAGGCGGCGCGGATGTCGGTTTCGGAAACTTCCGCCGTCGAGAGGATGCGGGCGCGGCCCGCGCGGCCGGTCATGTCGGCCACCACCAGCCACGGCGCGCGGCTGAGGCTGAGGCCCGCGTCGATCTCGCCGCCGCGCCCGTTGGCGAGCAGGAACTGGCCCGTCGCCCCGCGCGCCTTGGCGATGCGGTCGGGATAGGCGTCGATCAGCATGCGGCCGATGGTCGAGCCGGCGGGCGCGCCTTTGTTCGGCACGGAGGCGGCGAGCCGTCTGGCGAGGCCCTTCGCGCGCATGGCGCGCTCGGTTCGGTCCGAGCGGAAGCGAGAGACTCGGGTTTCGAGATCGGGATCGTTGCCGCCCAGCCCGCGCTCGGTCAGGAGCACGGCCAGTTCGGCGGCGGCCTGCGCCTCGCCGCGCTTGCCGGCTTCGGCCACCATATGCGCCAGCCGCGCCGGCAGGGCGAGTGCGCGCATGGCTTCGCCGTCGGGCGTCAGCCGCCCGGAGGCGTCGAGCGCGCCGAGGCGGGTAAGAAGCGCGCGGGCTTCCGCCAGAGCGGGCTTCGGCGGCGCGTCGAGGAAGGCGAGCGTCGCCGGGTCGGTGACGCCCCATGCGGCGCAGTCGAGCAGCAGGCCGGAGAGGTCGGCTTCGAGGATTTCCGGCGGCGCGAAGGCGGGCAGCGCCGCCGTCTGGCCCTCGTGCCAGAGGCGGATGGCGACCCCCGGTTCGGTTCTTCCGGCGCGGCCGGCGCGCTGATCCACCGCCGCGCGCGCGGCGCGGACGGTTTCCAGCCGCGTGAGGCCGGTGGCGGGCTCGTATTTCGGCAGGCGCGCGAGGCCACTGTCGATCACCACGCGCACGCCGTCGATGGTGATGGAGGTTTCGGCGATGGAGGTGGCCAGCACCACCTTGCGGCGGCCCTGCGGGGCGGGCTTGATGGCGGCGTCCTGATCGCGGCCTTCCATCGCGCCATAGAGCGGTGCAAGCACGACATTGGCCGGCAGGCGGTCCTCCAGCAGCCGGGCGGTGCGCTCGATCTCGCCCTGCCCCGGCAGGAAGGCGAGGATGCTGCCGGTCTCGTCGGCGAGCGCGTCGCGGATGGCGCGGGCCATGGCGTCCTCGATGCGCTCGTCGGACTTGCGGTCGCGGTGGCGGATCTCGACGGGATAAGCGCGGCCCTCGCTCTCGATCACCGGCGCGTCGCCCAGGAGCGAGGCCACGCGCGCGCCGTCGAGCGTGGCCGACATGACGAGGATTTTCAGGTCGCCGCGCAGCGCCGCCTGCACGTCGAGCGCCAGCGCAAGGCCGAAATCGGCGTCGAGGCTGCGCTCGTGGAACTCGTCGAACAGCACACAGGCCACGCCCTTCAGATCGGGATCGTCGAGGATCATGCGGGCGAAGACGCCTTCGGTGACGACGAGGATTCTGGTCTTCGCCGATACTTTGCTTTCGAGGCGCATGCGATAGCCGACGGTTTCGCCGGGCTCCTCGTTCAGAAGGGAAGCCATGCGGCGGGCGGCGGCGCGGGCGGCGAGACGGCGCGGCTCCAGAAGCACGATCACGCCGTTGCCGCGCCAGCCGGCATCGAGCAGGTGGATCGGCACCAGCGTGGTCTTGCCCGCGCCGGGCGAGGCGACCAGCACCGCGCTCGCATGCCCGGCCAGCGCCGCGTCGAGCGCGGGCAGGATGCGGGTGACGGGAAGGTCGGGCAGGCTCGGCACGGCGGCTCCATCATGTGGGAATGACCCTCAGCGCTTTGCATGAGCGCGGCGGGTTTGTCCACGATTGACATACTAGGGGGTAGTATGTAGCATGCGAATATCGGGAGATTCCATGCCGCATTCGCCGGAAGACAAGAAGCGTGCGCTGACGCGGCTGCGCCGCATTCGCGGGCAGGCCGAGGCGCTGGAGCGCGCGGTGGAGGCGGGAACGGAATGCGCCGCCCTGTTGCAGCAGATCGCGGCGCTCAGGGGCGCGGCCAACGGATTGATGGCGGAAGTGCTGGAGAGCCATTTTCGCGAGACTTTCGGGCAAGCTGGCGACGCAATGGCGCAAAAGGACGATCCCGGCGGACAGATCGACGATATCATGCGGATCCTGCGCACCTATCTGAAATAGGCGCGGACCAGACACAAGCGGAGAAGAGACGATGAAATCACGCGCAGCCGTCGCCTGGGAGGCGAACAAGCCGCTCACCATCGAAACCGTCGAGATCGGCGGCCCCAAGGCGGGCGAAGTGCTGGTCGAGATCATGGCCACCGGCGTGTGCCACACCGACGCCTATACGCTGTCGGGGCTGGATTCGGAGGGCAAGTTCCCGGCGATCCTCGGCCATGAGGGCGCGGGCGTCGTGCGCGAGGTCGGCGCGGGCGTGACCTCCGTCAAGCCGGGCGACCATGTCATTCCGCTCTACACGCCCGAATGCCGCCAGTGCAAGACGTGTCTTTCGCAGCGCTCGAACCTGTGTACCGCCATCCGCGCCACGCAGGGACAGGGGCTGATGCCCGACCATACGTCGCGCTTTTCCTGCGATGGCGGCGAGGTGTTTCATTACATGGGCTGCTCGACCTTCTCCAACTTCACCGTGCTGCCGGAGATCGCGGTGGCCAAGGTGCGCGAGGACGCGCCTTTCGACAAGATCTGCTATATCGGCTGCGGCGTGACGACGGGCATCGGCGCGGTGATCTATACGGCCAAGGTGCGGCCCGGCTCCAATGTGGTGGTGTTCGGGCTGGGCGGCATCGGGCTCAACGTCATCCAGGGCGCGCGCATGGTGGGGGCGGACAAGATCATCGGCGTCGACATCAACCCAGCCAAGGTGGAGATGGCGAAAAAGTTCGGCATGACGGATTTCATCAACCCGGCCGAGATCGGCAACGATAAGGTGGTGCAGGCCATTCAGGACCTGACGGACGGAGGCGCGGATTATTCCTTCGACGCCACCGGCAATGTCAACGTCATGCGGCAGGCGCTGGAATGCTGCCATCGCGGCTGGGGCGAATCGATCATCATCGGCGTGGCGGAGGCGGGCAAGGAGATCGCCACGCGGCCGTTCCAGCTCGTCACCGGGCGGGTGTGGAAGGGCACGGCCTTCGGCGGCGCGCGCGGGCGCACGGACGTGCCGAAGATCGTCGACTGGTACATGAACGGCAAGATCAATATAGACGACCTCATCACCCACACCATGCCGCTCGACGAGATCAACACCGCCTTCGACCTCATGCATGAGGGCAAGTCCATCCGGTCCGTGGTGGTCTATTGATGGGCGACGCGCCTTTCGTCTCGCATTGGGACGGGCTGGACGACCTTGCGCCGCGCGCGCTTTACGCCTTGCTGAAGCTGCGCGTGGACGTGTTCGTGGTCGAGCAGGCCTGCCCCTATGCCGAGATCGACGGGCGGGACGTCGGCGCGTTTCACCTGCGCATCCTGAAAGGTGGCGAACTCGCCGCCGCCCTGCGGTTGCTGCCGCCGGAGGAAGGCCATAAAACGGTGAAGATCGGCCGCGTCCTGGTGGCTCCCGCCTTTCGCGGCGACAGGCTGGGGCGACGGCTGATGCTGGAGGCGCTGGATTTCGCGAAGGCGCGCTTTCCGGGCCGGGCGGTCGAGCTTGGCGCGCAGAGCTATCTGCGCGGCTTTTACGGCTCGTTCGGCTTCGACGCGATTTCAGAGGAATATCTGGAAGACGGCATCCCGCATATCGACATGCGGCGCGAAGCGCAGGATGATGATTGAATGTTTATACTGCGCCGCCATATGACTTTCTATCTCGCCGCCGTGGGCGGCGTGGCCGCTTTCGTCGTCGCTTGGCTTACGCATAGCCCGCTCGCGCCGGTGATCGGGGCGAACTGCTTTTTCGTGCTCTATCTGGCGCTGACGCTGCATGTGCTGCCGCAGATGACGGCGAGTTTCCTCAAAAAGCACGCCGCCGCGACCGACGAGCCGATCTGGATCATCTTCCTCGTCACTTTCGCCGCGGTGGTGGTGGCGGTGGCCTCGCTGTTCATCCTGATCAACCAGAAGCCGCGGCCCGACACGATCGACCTGATCGTCACCTTTGCCGCCGTGCCGCTGGGCTGGGCCGCCATCCATATGATGGCCGCGGTGCATTACGCGCATGAATACTGGCAGCCGGACGTGACGACCCCCGAGCCGGACCACAAAGGCGGTTTCGACTTTCCCGACACGCCGGAGCCTTCGGGCTGGGATTTCGCCTATTATTCCTTCGTCATAGGCATGACGGCGCAGACCTCGGACACCGGTGTCACCACCACAGCCATGCGGCGCACCACGCTGGTGCATAGCATCGTTTCCTATTTCTTCAACACCGTGCTGGTGGCCGCGGCGGTCAACGCGGCCGTGGCGCTGGGCAGTTAGGATTTTTGCTCGATGGAAACCGTTTCGATCGCGAAAAGTTTTGGCGGCACGCAGGGCGTTTATCGCCATAAAAGCGAGGCCTGCCAGTGCGACATGACCTTCGCCGTCTTCCTGCCGCCGCAGGCGAAGGAGGGGCCGGTTCCCGTGCTCTGGTATCTGTCGGGGCTGACCTGCACGCATCAGAACGTGATGGACAAGGGCGAATATCGCCGGCTGGCGGCGGAACTTGGCGTGGCCGTCATCTGCCCCGACACCAGCCCGCGCGGCGACGACATTCCCGACGAGCCGGATAACTGGCAGTTCGGCAAGGGCGCGGGCTTTTACGTCGACGCGACGCAAGAGCCCTTCGCCAAGAACTACCGGATGTACAGCTACGTCACGGAAGAACTGCCGCAGCTCGTGGCGGCGAATTTCCCACTCGACATGGACCGGCAGGCGATCACCGGCCATTCCATGGGCGGCCACGGCGCGCTGACCATCGCGCTCAAGAACCCGAGCCGCTTCAAATCCGTCTCGGCCTTCGCGCCCATCGTCCAGCCCTCGACGGCCGGATGGTCGAAGCCCGCGCTGGAGAAATATCTCGGACCGGAGGAGCGCGCTTGGCGGGCCTATGACGCGACGCTGCTGATCGAGGACGGCTATCGCGTCCCGGAAATTCTCGTCGACCAGGGCACGGCCGACGGCTTTTTGAATGAAGGCCTACGCCCGTGGCTTTTGGAAGAAGCGTGCAAGAAGGCCGGGATCGCGCTGACGCTTCACATGCGCGAGGGCTACGACCACTCCTATTTCTTCATCTCTACCTTCATGGACGAGCATCTGAAGTGGCACGCCGCACGGCTTACCGCCTGAGCACCTTCATCGGCAGGCCGCCCAGCGGCTGGGTGGTCAGCTTCTGCACCGGCCACGGCCTTGTCGTCTCCAGCGCCTCGAAGCGGCGGCCGTCGAGCAAGATGGCCAGCGCGATGACCGCCTCCTGAAGCGCGAAGCTGGCGCCGATGCACACCCGCGCGCCCGCGCCGAAAGGCAGATACTGGAAGCGGTCGATGCGGTCGCGGTTTTCCGGCCAGAAGCGCTGCGGCATGAAGGCGTCGGGCCGGTCCCAGTAGAGCCGGTGGCGGTGGATCACCCACGGCATGGCCAGCACCGTCGCGCCCTTGGGGATTTGCAGGTCGCGATAGCTGTCGTCCGCCGCCGCCTCGCGGTTGATCGACGGCGCAGGCGGATAGAGCCGCATCGCCTCCTCGAAGGCGGCGCGGGTATGGGGCAGGCTTGCGAGCCAGTCCTTCGGCGGTAGATCGCGGCCGCCTTCGGCGAAAAAGCCGTCGATCTCCGCCTCCACGCGCGCCCGCTCCGCCGGGGCCTTGGCGAGCAGATAGAGCGTCCAGCCCAGCGCGCGGGCGGTGGTTTCGTGGCCCGCACCGATGAAGGTGATGATGTTGTCCTCGATCTCGGCGCGGCTCAGCCCCTCCGGCCCCTCGGCGCGCAGCAGCAGGGTGAGGAAATCGCTCGGCACGGCCTCGCCCTTTTCCATGCGCGCCTTGCGCATCGCCATGGTCTCGGCCACCAGTTGCCGGAAGAAGCCCAGCGACTGCTGCCCGCGCAGGCGGGTGAAGCGCGGCATCCAGTCCGGCAGGCCCAGGAGGTCGAACGGATCGACCCGCCCCATCGTCTCGAACAATTTGTCGATCTGGCGCGCGAAATCGTTCGGGTCGCCGGCGATCTCGCCGGAAAACAGCGTCGCGGCCAGAATGTCGTAGGTGAGCAGCGTCATGTCGTGCGCCACGTCGGTGATGGTGCCCGGCGTGCGGTGGCGCTCTGCGAAAAGCCGCGTGCGGTCACGCATGGCCTCGGCGAAGCCGCCGATATGGCGCGGCGTGAATACCGGGGCCATGGCCTTGCGCGAGCGCTTCCACACCTGCCCCTCGGCCGTCAGAAGCCCGTCGCGCAGGATCGGCCGCAGCACGCGCTGGCGGATGGCGGACATGGGATAATTGGCGGCGTTGTCCACCAGCACATGGCGGATGAGGCCCGGATCGTTGGCGATGACGGTCTTCATGCCGAACCAGCTCGTCATGATCCACGGCTCGCTGTAGATCGGCTCGCCCCACAGTTCCAGCGGGTTCTTATACACCACCCGCATCATCTCGAAGCGCCCGACCGGCTTCGGCCGCGGGCGCGGCGCGGGCGGCACGAAGGGGGCGGAAACGTCGTCCGTATCGGCTGCGAAGCTCATCTGCTTTCCTTTGGCGCTTTCCTCACCCGGATATAGGCGCAGAATATGGCCTTTCCACACCCCGTTTCCATGCACATTCCATCCGATAGCCGCCTCACACTTTTTCGAACGCGTTTTTACACCGCAAAGGCCCGGAATCCCCGGCTAAATCGGCCTCAAAATTTGGAAAAAACGCGCTTAGCGCCTATATTAAGGCCATGTTTGCGTGTGATTCGACGCTTTCCCCGAGGCCGCGTTCGCGGCGCATTTTCGAAAGATTTTCATGAGCGAGACGCCTCCGACGATTTCCGAAGCCCCCGCCGAATATGGCGCGGATTCCATTCGCGTGCTCAAGGGCCTCGACGCCGTGCGCAAGCGGCCGGGCATGTATATCGGCGATACGGACGACGGCTCCGGCCTGCATCACATGGTCTACGAGGTGGTCGACAACGCCATCGATGAGGCGCTGGCCGGCCACGCCACGCTCGTCACCGTGACGCTCAATGCCGACGGCTCCTGCACCGTGACCGACAACGGCCGCGGCATCCCGACCGACATCCACAAGGAAGAAGGCGTCTCGGCCGCCGAGGTCATCATGACCCAGCTTCACGCCGGCGGCAAGTTCGACCAGAATTCCTACAAGGTGTCGGGCGGCCTGCACGGCGTCGGCGTCTCGGTGGTCAACGCGCTTTCGGTCTGGCTGAAGCTGAAAATCCGCCGCGCCGGCAAGATCCACGAGATGAGCTTCACCCACGGCGTCGCCGACGCGCCGCTGGTCGTCACCGGCGAGGCGGGCGGCGAGACGGGCACGGAAGTGACCTTCCTGCCCTCGACCGAGACCTTCAGCATGGTCGAGTTCGACTACGAGACGCTGGAGCGCCGCCTGCGCGAGCTGGCCTTCCTCAATTCCGGCGTGCGCATCAAGCTGACCGACCGCCGCCACGCCGACGTCAAGGAGCACGAGCTGCATTACGACGGCGGGCTGGTGGAGTTCGTCCGCCATGTCGACCACGGCAAGAAGGCGCTGATCGACGAGCCGATCTATATCCGCGCCGAAAAGGACGGCATGACGGTGGAAGTCGCCATGTGGTGGAACGATTCCTACCACGAGAAGGTGCTGTGCTTCACCAACAACATCCCGCAGCGCGACGGCGGCACCCATCTGGCCGGCTTTCGCGGCGCGCTGACCCGGCAGGTGACGGGCTATGCCGACGCTTCCGGCCTCACCAAGAAGGAGAAGGTTCAGCTCACCGGCGACGATTGCCGCGAGGGGCTGACTGCGATCCTGTCGGTGAAAGTGCCGGACCCGAAATTCTCCTCGCAGACCAAGGACAAGCTGGTCTCGTCGGAAGTGCGCCCGGTGGTGGAAAGCTGCGTCAACGAGGCGCTGTCGATCTGGCTGGAGGAGCATCCGGCGCAGGGCAAGGCCGTGGTGGAGAAGGTCATCCAGGCCGCCGCCGCCCGCGAGGCCGCCCGCAAGGCGCGCGACATCACGCGCAAGAGCAATCTCAGCGTCACCTCCCTGCCCGGCAAGCTGGCCGACTGTCAGGAGCGCGACCCGGCCAAGTCGGAAATCTTCATCGTCGAGGGCGATTCGGCGGGCGGCTCGGCCAAGAGCGGGCGTTCGCGCCAGAACCAAGCCATCCTGCCGCTGCGCGGCAAGATCCTGAACGTCGAGCGCGTGCGCTTCGACCGCATGCTGTCGTCGGAACAGGTGGGCACGCTGATCACGGCGCTCGGCACCTCGATCGGCAAGGACGAGGTCAACGGCTTCAACCCGGACAAGCTGCGCTACCACAAGATCATCATCATGACCGACGCCGACGTGGACGGCGCGCATATCCGCACGCTGCTCTTGACCTTCTTCTTCCGGCAGATGCCGGAGCTGATCGAGCGCGGCCATCTCTATATCGCGCAGCCGCCGCTCTATAAGGTGACGCGCGGAAAATCGTCGCAATATATCAAGAACGAATCCGCCTTCGAGGATTTCCTGATTGAGACGGGGCTGGAGGAAACCACGCTTTCGCTGGCGAGCGGCGAAATGCGCGCCGGGCCGGACCTGCGTGCCATCGTGGAGGATGCCCGCACGCTGCGCCAGCTTCTCTCCGGCCTGCACACGCGCTACGACCGCCGGGTGGTGGAGCAGGCAGCGATCGCCGGGCTGCTCAATCCCGACGCCTCGAAGGACAACGCCACGGCGCAGGCTTCGGCCGACATCGTGGCCAGACGCCTCGACATGATCTCGGAGGAGACCGAGCGCGGCTGGACCGGCCATGTCTCGGCCGACGGCGGCTTCCGCTTCGAGCGCATGGTGCGCGGCGTCAAGGACGCGGCGGTGCTGGACATGGCGCTGCTCGGCTCCGCCGACGCGCGCCAGATCGACCGCGTGGCGGCGCGCATGGCCGAGCTTTTCGCCGAGCCGCCGGTGCTGCGCCGCAAGGACAGGGCCGACAGCCTGTCCGGCCCGATGGCGCTGCTCGACGCCGTCTTCGCCACCGGCCGCAAGGGCCTGACGCTGCAACGCTACAAAGGCCTGGGCGAAATGAACGCCGAGCAGCTTTGGGAAACCACGCTCGATCCGAACGTGCGCTCGCTGCTGCAGGTGAAGGTGAACGACGCCACCGACGCCGATTCGCTGTTCTCGCGCCTGATGGGCGACGAGGTGGAGCCGCGGCGCGAGTTCATTCAGGAAAACGCGCTGAGCGTGGCCAATCTGGACGTGTAGGACGAAAGGATCGCCCGGCAAGCCGCTCGAAAGACAGGCTGAAGGAGGACTGGAGTGGTTCCTATTTTCACGGAATCGCTCTATCTCTTTGTTTTTACGCATTTCCGAGACGCAAAACCGCTTCGCACTTTTGCTGGAAATGCTCCGGGGAGACGCGATGTTCCAGATTCTCCATCAGGGCGATTTCTTCGCGGACTATCACCAGTTCTACCTGCGCGACGAAGACCATGCCGATCTGCCGGACGACCATACCGACGCGGGCATCCACAGCCGCCTCGTGGCCGGGTGCGGAGCCGCAGGGCGTACGGGTTCTCAAGAACTGGCCGGCGTAACGGCGGAAGGGATTTCATGGCGTCCGACTATATCCGTAACCTGCGGGCGAAGCTCGGGGCGCAACTCATCCTGCTTCCGGCCGTCGCGGCGGTGATACAGGACGATGAGGGCCGGCTTCTCTTGCAGGAGAAATCGTCCGGCGAAGGCTGGAGCCTGCCTGCCGGCGGCATAGAGCCGGGCGAGACGCCCCAGCAGGCCATCGCGCGCGAGGTGCTCGAAGAAACGGGGCTGACGGTGCGCAGCCTCGATCTGCTCGGCGTTTTCGGCGGCGCGGATTTTCGCTATACCTATCCGCACGGCGATCAGGTGGAATATGTCGTCGCGCTGTTCCGGTGCGAGGTGACCGACGAGCCCGGCTCTCCCACCGATCCCGAGACGCGCAGCCTGAAATTCACCGCCCGCGCGGATATGCCGAAGCTCGCTTTGCCCTATCCGATGGATATGCTTTTCCCGGAGCGGGCGGCGCGCAAACCCTGATTTTCGGAGAAAGCCGATGCCCCTGATCCCCGACGGCAGTAACATGTTCGTGGTCGACCTGCATTATGTCGTCCCGCTCGAGGAGATCGACGCCGCCATTCCGGGCCATGTCGATTTTCTCAAGGCGAATTACGCTTCGGGCGCGTTCGTCCTGTCGGGCCGGAAGGCTCCGCGGACCGGCGGGGTGATCATCGCCGTGGCCGAAAGCCGGGAAAAGCTGGAAGCGATCCTGCGCGAGGACCCGTTCCACAAGGCGGGACTGGCGCGCTATACGATCACCGAATTCACGCCGACGATGCGGGCCGCGCAACTCGACGGTTGAATTGAAAAGGCCGGCGCAGGTTTTGTGCTGCGCCGACGCCGTTTCATCAGATCGCCTCGATCTTCTCGGCCGCCTCGTTGAGAAGCCGGGCGATCTCGGCGATGGTGTCGTCGGAAAGCTGGCGGCCGCGGAACTTCAGCTCCAGCGCCAGCCGCAGGTTCTCCTTGGCGCGGATCAGGCGGGGATCGCGGTTCTCGCCGACACGCTGGAAGCGGGCCAGAACCTGATCGATGGCCTGCCGGTTCTCCTCGACCGTCTTCCGGCCGGCCTCGGTGGCGTCGTAAAGCTTCTTGTTGCCCTCAGACTTCACCACTTCGATATCGCCGGTCTCCTCCAGCAGGGTCAGTGTCGGATAGACGGCCCCCGCGCTCGGCGCATAGACGCCGCCCGTGCGGTCGGAGATTTCCTTGATGACCTCATAGCCGTGGCGCGGGGATTCCGCAATCAGGGCGAGAATCACCAGCTTGAGCATGCCGTTGTCGAAGAAGCGGCCGCCCCGTCCATGCGGCGGACGCCCGAAACCGTCGCGCGAGCCGGGACCCCTGCCGCCGCCGCGACGGCCCCAGAATTCGGGATTCATCATCAGCGGCTCCCCGTCCATAGGCTCGTCCATGGCGTCGTCCGGCAAGTCGAAGTCACGGCCGGTGCGGTGCATCTCCCAGTGCATGTGATGACGGGATTTCCTGCCCCACGGGCCGGATTCGATGTCGTGATTGGGGTGAAAGATACGAAACATGGGTTGATCCTTTGCAAGGCGGCTCCGGTCCACGGAGCCGCGCGATTGATGGGCTGCGTCTCATCCGCAGCAGGCCCGCCGCCGCGCGGTTTTCGGCGGGCCGCTTCGGTTGCGTGATATTTAGATATATCGAAACATATCGTTTGTCAATACGATATATCTAAATAGTGCGAATCCGTATCGAAGCCGATTGGCCTGCAACGGACAGCCATGGTAAAGACGGCCTCTCAGCCTCAAACCGGAGACAACATGTTCGACAGCGGAAAGACGGTCATGGCCGGAGATGCGGCGCTTTATGTCGCGGAAGCAGGCAGGGCGGATGGAGAGCCGATCGTTCTGTTGCATGGCGGGCTTGGAAGCCGCCACGACTTCATACCGCTAGCGCGGCGTCTCGCCGCCGATTACCGACTGGTCGCCGTGGACAGCCGGGGGCATGGACGCTCCGCCTTAGGCGAAGGCCCGCTCACCTATCGCCGGCTCGAACGGGATATCGCAGCCGTTCTCGCCAAAACAGGATTGGCGGAAGCGGGAATCATCGGCCATAGCGACGGCGGCATCGTGGCGCTGCGCCTTGCCGCATCCGGCGTGGTGCGGCCGCGTTTCGTCGTCGCCGTCGGCGCGCACTGGCAATTGCCCGACGACGAGCCGGTGCGGACACTCTATCGCGGCATCACCGTGAACGAGTGGCGCAACATGTTCCCCGAACAGGTGCGCGGCTACGAGGCAGAGAATCCCGATCCCGATTTCACGCGGCTGTTCAAGGCGACCACCGCCATGTGGCTCGGAAACGATGACAGCGCCTATCCCGGCGAAACCGTGCGGGCCATCGCCTGCCCGCTGCTGGTCGTCCACGGCGATGAAGACGCGCTCGTCTCCCGCCGTCAGGCTTTCGACCTCACGGAGCGGGTGCGGGGCGCGCGGCTACTCAACCTCCCCTTCGCCACGCATACCGTGCTGGAAGAAAGGCCGGACGATGTCGTTCCGGCATTGAAGGCGTTTCTGTCCAGCCTGCCGAAGCGATGAAGCTGGGAATTATTCGCCGCGACGCTTCCTGGCGTCGAAGCTCTTAGCCGGCTTCTTGAAGCCGTCCTTCTTGAAATCGCCCTTGGGCTTGTCCCAGCCCCCGCTCCTGGGCGCGTCGCGGAAGTCGCCCCGGGAATCGCCCTTGAAATCGCTCTTGAACTTGTCGCCGCGCGGCTTGAAGCCCTTGCCGTCGCGGCGGCCGGCGTCGTCGCCGGCTCCGGGGACGGCCGGGCGGATGGTCAGGCCCTTTTCGCCCGTGCCGCCCTCGGCCACCGACTGGCGGAACTCGTCGGCCTTGGCGGCGGCGATCTCGAAGCGGGTTTCGTTGTCGAAGATCTTGATCGAGCCCACGTCGCGCTTGGTCACGTCGCCCGCCTTGCAGATCAGCGGCAGCAGCCATTTCGGATCGGCGCGATGCTTGCGGCCGGCCGAAATCGAGAACCAGACGCCGTCGAATTTCGCATTGCGGTCGAAACGTTCGAACGGTTCGCTGCGCTCGCGCTTTTCAAAACGGTCGCCCTTCTCGAAGCGGTCCGAACGCGGCTTCTTCGCGCCGACCGGATGCACCGGCGCGTCGGAGACCTCCTCCGGCGCGGGCGCGACCGACAGTTCGCGGTTGAGATAGGCGCTGGCGAGCTGCTCGGGCGTGTAGCGCTCCATCAGCGCCTTGAGCACGTCCTGATATTCCTCCTCGACCGGCTGGGCGAAGGCTTCGGAATTGAGGATGCGCTCGTTGGTCTTGGCCTGCACGGCGGCGATGCTGGGCGCGGGAATGGTCTGGGCGTCGAGCTTGGCCATCTGCAACAGCCGCTCGGCCGTGCGGCGGCGCGAGAACGGCACGACGAGGACGCAGGTGCCCTTGCGCCCGGCGCGGCCGGTGCGGCCCGAACGGTGCAGCAGGGTTTCCCCGTTGGTGGGCAGGTCCGCGTGGATGACCAGATCGAGATTGGGCAGGTCGATGCCGCGCGCCGCCACGTCGGTGGCCACGCAGACGCGGGCACGGCCGTCGCGCATGGCCTGAAGCGCGTTGTTGCGCTCGGCCTGGCTCAGCTCGCCCGACAGCGCCACCACGGCGAAGCCGCGATTGGAAAGGCGTGCCGCCATATGCTTCACCGCCTCGCGGGTCGAGCAGAAGATGATCGAGTTCTGGCTGTCGTAATAGAGCAGCGTGTTGACGACGGCGTGGTCGCGCTCGTGCGGCGGCACCGGCATGGCGACATAGTCGATGTCGGCGTGCTGGCTGGTCTCGCTCTGGACGGTGATGCGCAGCGCGTCGTTCTGGAAGCGCTTGGCCAGTTGCGCGATGGGCTTGGGCACCGTGGCCGAGAACATCAGCGTGCGGCGGTCCTCCGGCGCTTCGCCGAGGATGAATTCGAGGTCCTCGCGAAAGCCCATGTCGAGCATTTCGTCGGCCTCGTCCAGCACCACGGCGCGCAGCGCGGACATGTCGAGCGCGTTGCGGGTGATGTGGTCGCGGAGGCGCCCGGGCGTGCCGACGACCAGATGCGCGCCGCGTTCCAGCGCCCGGCGCTCGGTGCGGATATCCATGCCGCCGACACAGGAGGCGATGCGTGCGCCGGTATCGGCGTAGAGCCATTCCAGCTCGCGGCGGACCTGCAAGGCCAGTTCGCGCGTCGGGGCGATGACCATGGCGAGCGGCGCGCCCGCCTCGCCGAAGCGCCGTTCGTCGCCGAGCACGGTGCGGGCGAAGGCGAGGCCGAAGGCCACCGTCTTGCCGGAGCCGGTCTGGGCCGAGACCAGAAGGTCGGCGTCGAGCGTTTCGGGAGCGAGAACCGCGTTCTGGACGGCGGTGAGCGTGTTGTAGCCACGGGCGGCTAGTGCGCCGGACAGGGCCGGAGCAATGGTTTCAGGCAGGGACATGAGTGACTTTCAAAAAAGCTTCTCAAGCCGCATACCCATTGGCCGCGAACCATGGTCCGCGACTCTCCCGGCGACTAACGAAGCAACAGAATTGCCGTCTTCCCTATAGGGTTGGCGGCGCCAGGTCAACACCGGACGCCGGCTGGCCGCGAACGTAATCGGCGGCCTCGCCCGCACGGGCGAGCGTGCGCCAATAGACATCCTCCATCAGGATATGGGCGAACTCGCCGTTGCGCCCGACGCTGTAGAGACCGTCGACCCCGGTGGACACGGCGAACTGTTCGCGCTCGCGCTCATATTGCGACAGATAGACGGGATAGGCGATCGGCGTCTTCAATATGCCGGCGGGACCGAGATATCTGTCGCGCAGGGCGGGCACGATGCGGCAGATGCCATCGAGGCAGAGCTTCGCCATCTCGTCGTCGGGCATGGTCCAGTAGGCGTCGCCCACCTCGCAGCCGATATCGAAGGTGATCAGCGTCTTGCCCTCGGGCGCGAGCCAGGGCATCGACATGGTGGTTTCAGTGATGCGGAAGAAAGGAAAGGAGCGCTCCGGCACCCAGAGCATGGTGTCCGGCAGGTATTTCCGGCCCTCGAAACGCAGATTGGCGAAAATCATCGGCCGGTAGCGGAAGGCGGCGAGGTGATCGAGCGCATGGGTTCCCTCGACCAGCTTCGGCAGGACATGGACCGGCGCGGTGCTGATGACGGCGGAAACCGGGATGTTTTCCCCCTTAACGCGGATCGCGCTGACGCGTCCGTCGCTGACCAGCACCTTTTCCACGGGCGATTGCAGCCGGATCAGGTGTTCCACGCGCTTCGTCATCGGTTCGAGCAGGCGCGCCACGCCGCCCTCCGGATAGACGTGCCAGACGCCGGCGCTCTCCGGCAGGGTACGGGTATAGCCGTTGCAGACCGCGCGCCCGGTGACGCGGGCCGCGGCTTGCAAATAAAGCGATTTCAGCGCGCCATGCGCCCATTTGTCCCCGACGGCACGGGCAAGCTTGCCGGCGGGCGCACCCGACCATGCCTCCGCCAGCGGAATGGCGACCTCTTCGGCCAGTGCATCGCCATAAGTCTGCCGAAACCAGTCTTCGGCGGAACCGATTTCGCGCCTGTGCAGGCGGGCGGCAAGCGCGCTGGCCACAAAGCGCGGCGAGCGCATGAGCCCGAACGGGTAGCTGTAGGACTTGCCGTCCGGATAGACGGCCTCGCCGTAGCGCTTCACCGTATGGCAGATATCCTCCGCGCCCAGCGCCTTAGCCAGACGGTTGCTGACGAAGTGGCCGCCGAGATCGTAGGCGAAACCGTTTTCATCCTTGAAGGACGACGCCATGCCGCCGACCGCCTTGCCAGCCTCGAAGACGAGGACGGGCAGGCCCCGCCGGTTGAGATCGTCGGCGGCGGTGAGGCCGGCAATGCCGGCACCAAGAACTGCGATCGGGTCCAAGCCATTTCCCCCTGTCATCCCGTGATGCGGCAGGGATCATATGCCCGCGGACATCAACGGCGAGTAAAAATGATCGCATGAATTGTAAATATGTACGGTGTTCAACGCCGCATACGTTTCAGGGGATACGGGCCGGCGCCGGATCAGTGCGCCTCGTCCCAGTTGTGCGCGGCCCTTGCATCGACATGCAGCGGAACCGCCAGCGATATGGCCGGCATGGCTGCATGCTCCATGATACGGCATACGACGGGGATGGTCTTCTCCACCTCGGCGTCGGGGGCTTCGAAGATCAGTTCGTCATGCACCTGCAACAGCATGCGGGCCGAGAGCTTTTCCGCCGCCAGCGCGTCCTCCATTCGGATCATGGCGCGGCGGATGATATCCGCCGCAGAGCCCTGAATGGGCGCATTGATGGCGGCGCGCTCGTTGAAGGCGCGCATCTGCGGGTTGGAGGCGCGGATATCCGGATAATGCGCGCGACGGCCGAAGATCGTCTCGACATAACCGTGCTCGCGGGCGAAGGCCTTGGTCGCCTCCATATAGTCGCGGATGCCCGGAAAACGCTCGAAATAGGTGCGGATATATTGCCCCGCTTCCTCGCGCGGGATGGAAAGCTGGTTCGCCAGACCGAAGGCGGAAATACCATAGATGATGCCGAAATTGATCGCCTTGGCGCGGCGGCGCACTTCCGGCGGCATGCCTTCCACCGGCACGCCGAACATTTCCGACGCCGTCATGGCGTGGATGTCGATGCCGTCGGCGAAGGCCTGCTTGAGCTGCGGAATGTCGGCCACATGCGCGAGCACGCGCAGCTCGATCTGGCTGTAGTCGGCGGAGATCAGCTTGTTGCCCGGCTCGGCGATGAAGGCGGTGCGAATCTTGCGGCCCTCGGCGGTTCGCACCGGAATATTCTGCAAGTTCGGGTCCGAGGACGACAGCCGTCCGGTCGAAGTCGAGGCCATCGCATAGGATGTGTGGACACGCCCGGTCCGGGGATTGATGAAGCCCGGCAGCGCGTCGGTATAGGTGGATTTCAGCTTCGTGATCTGCCGCCAGTCGACGATCTTGCGCGGCAGCGGATGGCCTTCGGCGGCGAGGTCTTCCAGCACCTGCGCCGAGGTGGACCATTGCCCGGTCTTGGTCTTGGACGCGCCGGGCAGGCTCATCTTGCCGAACAATATGTCGCCAAGCTGCTTGGGCGAGCCGATGGTGAATTTCTCGCCCGCGAGTTCGTAAATCTCGTCCTCGAAGCGGGCGGCGGCCTGCGCCAGATCGCCGGACAGGCGCGACAGCACCTGCCGGTCCACCGAAACGCCGCGCTCCTCCATGCGCGCCAGCACGGCCACCAGCGGACGCTCCAGCCGCTCATAAACCGAGGTCAGCCCCGCCGCCGCGAGACGCGGTTTCAGAACCTGCCAGAGGCGCAGGGTCACGTCGGCATCTTCCGCCGCGTAAGCCGTGGCACGATCGAGGTCGACCATGTCGAAGCCGACGGCGTTCTTGCCGCTGCCCGCCACATCCTTGTAGGCGATGGGTGTGTGGCCGAGCCAGCGCTCCGACAACGGGTCCATGCCGTGGCTGCCCGTGCCGGCATCCAATACATAGGAAATCAGCATGGTGTCGTCGAAGGACACGGTGTCTATGCCGTGGCGGCGCATGACCAGCCAGTCATATTTCATGTTCTGCGCGATTTTCAGGACGGAGGCATCCTCCAGCACCGGCTTGAGCGCCGCCAGCGCCGCATCGAGCGGAATCTGCCCCTGGACCAGACCGCCACCGAGCAGATCGCCCGCGCCGGCCTTGTGCTGCAAGGGAATATAGGCCGCCCGTCCGGGAGCGAGCGCCAGCGAGAAGCCGACCAGTTCCGCCTGCATCGGATCGAGCGAGGTGGTTTCCGTGTCGAAAGCGACGAGGCCGGTTTCCGTCGCCTCCGCCAGCCATGCGTTCAGCATGGCGAGATCGCGGATACAGGTGTAATTGCCCGTATCGATCTTCTGCGCCTTCGCTTCCTCCGCGCGTTTTTCGGCCAGAGCCTTCGGCGTATAGCCTTCCGCCGCAGGAGCCGTGGCGGTGGCGGGCGCAAGGGCTACGGCCTCGCTCTCCGCCTTCACGGGAACATCGAGGTCCGGGCCATGAACATCGGATTGGGGCGCATCCGCACCCCAGTCCGTCTCCACGGAACACGGCTCGATGGCCGAGGCGTCGGTTTCGGTTGCCTCCGCCACGCGGCGGGTCAGCGTGGTGAACTCCATCGCCTTGAGGAAGCCGATCAGCTTCGGCCCGTTCTGCGGCTCCAGCACCAGCCCGTCGAGATCGACGTCGAGCGGTACGTCGTTCTTCAATGTCACGAGTTCGCGCGCGATCTTGGTCTGATCGGCGAAGGCGAGAATGTTCTCGCGGCGCTTGTTCTGCTTGATCTCGCCGGCGCGGGCGAGCAGCGTTTCGAGATCGCCGAACTCCTCCAGCAATTGTGCCGCCGTCTTGGGGCCGATGCCGGGAATGCCGGGCACGTTGTCGGTGCTGTCGCCCGTCAGCGATTGCAGGTCGATCATCTTTTCCGGCGGCACACCCCATTTCTCGATCACTTCGGGGATCGAGATCTGCTTGTCCTTCATGCTGTCATACATCGACACCTTTGGCGTCACGAGCTGCATGAGGTCCTTGTCGGAGGAAACGATGGTGACATCGCCGCCCGCTGCCTCGGCGAGCCGCGCATAGGTGGCGATCAGGTCGTCGGCCTCGAAGCCTTCCTTCTCGATGCAGGGAAGGTTGAAGGCGCGCGTGGCCTGACGGATGAGGCCGAATTGCGGGATCAGGTCTTCCGGCGGCGCGGTACGGTTGGCCTTGTATTCGGGATAAATCTCGTTGCGGAAGGTCTTCGACGAATAGTCGAAGATGACCGCGAAATGGGTCGGCACCACGCCGACATCGGTATTGCGCGCGTCCTTCAACAGCTTCCACAGCATGTTGCAGAAGCCGGACACCGCGCCCACGGGCAAGCCGTCCGACTTGCGGGTCAGCGGCGGCAGGGCATGATAGGCGCGGAAAATATAGGCCGAGCCGTCAACGAGAAAGAGATGATCGCCTTGTTTCATGATGAAGACTTAAAGGAAAGCGGCGCGAAAGGGAATAAACCGTGTGTCAGGAGAAAGCCGCCATCCACGGCCTCGTGTGGTGGCTTTGAAACCGAAATTCGTGCGCTGTGCTGCTCCAGCCAAATACGAATTTCGGATTCGCCACACTCGTGTGGTGGATTTGAAGTTCCTGTCCTTTGCATGGCATCAGCGTTCAGGAACTTCAAATCCGTAAACCACACGAGATTCATAAACTTGCCAGTGTGGCTTTGAATCCGAAATTCGTGCGCTGTGCTGCTCCAGCCAAATACGAATTTCGGATTCGCCACACCGTGAAACACCTCACGCCGCGATAACGGATTCGTTACAGATTTGTAATGTCCCGTGCCCTTGAATAGCCACAGTTAAAAGGCCAAATTCCTCGCATCGACATTGCGTCGGTCGCCGGTTTTCTGACCCGTCCCCCGTTGGATACCGGATGTAAGCGGCAGCCTCATTCCCCCCTCTCCGGGCTGCCGCTTGAGTGTAGTGACATGGCCGTTGTGGTACCCCCTCACCACAACGGCCAATCCTATTTCGGGGCCTGCTTCCGAATACGGCTTCAGGTCGCCGGACAACCCTTTTCCACCAGAAACCGTGTCGTGCCATCCGGGCGGAACGCCTTCGGATTGGGATCGTATAACGGTCCGGCCACCAGAGGCGCGGCGGGCAGGACCGATTCGTCCTGATTCGAGCGGACCGTGGTGGAAAGCGTCTGCAACAGCGCGCCGTCGGCGCCCGTGACGCGGATGGAAACATTATAGGGCCTGTCCTTCACGATACAGTGAACGGGCGGCGTTTCGAGTGCGATCCGGTCCTGACCTTCAAAAAACTTCCGCTCCACCGTCAATGCCGCGCCGCCGGCCGGATTGTCGAAGGCCGCCGTCACCCGCGCACCTGCCGTGACCGGCCCGATCCGGCTCAGCGTCACCAGAAAGGTCGCGCGTGCGGTGCGGTAATTGAACACCACCAGCCGGCCCGACACCTCGAAAGGCCCCCCTGCCCCCTCCCGCTGGCATGCGGACAGGGCGCAGAGCGCGGCAAGAAAAAGCATGGAAACCTTCATGATCCTCCCTCCCTGACCTTGCGGTAATGGCGGCTCGCTTTGGCGCGGTTGCCGCATACCGTCATGTCGCACCAGATGCGGCTGCGGTTGCGGCTGCGGTCGAGGAACAGCCAGCCGCAATTGGCACAGACCTTGAGCCTGCCGCCGCCGTCGAGACATTCGCCCGTCAGCCGCAGGGCGGAGCGGGCCGCCGCGGCCTCCAGCGCCCGCGGCGAGGCTGCGTGGCGCAGATTGCCGGCGATCGCCTCCAGCAGGTTCGCCAGCAGAAGCGGGTCGCTGCCGCCCGCAGCCCTGTCGCGGAAACAGGCGTCCACCGCCTCGCGCAAAGCCAGAAACCGGGCGACGTTCTCCAGCGGCACGGGCAGAAGCGGCAAAGGCAGTTCCGATTCACCGCAATAGCGGCCGGCGGCCGCGGCGAAGTCGGCCAATTGCGCGGGCACGGCGAAACGATCGGTGCTCCGGGCGGCATCGCCACGCAGGATCACGCTGTTGGCGATATCGAGCGCCAGAGCGCCGCCGGAAAAACGGTGTGGGGTCCAGGAAAAGCTCATAGCGCATTATAACTGGTAAAATGGATTTTGACAGTTATAATCGACGGCGTGAGGGACGCGCCATGGTCTATCTGCTGCAACAGTTCGCCAATGCCGTTCCGCAGGCGGCGCTCTACGCCCTGCTCGCCTTCGGCTATGCGGTGAGTTTCGCCGTGATCCGCCGCGCCGATATCAGCTATGGCGCGCTGGTCGCCTTCGCCGGCCAGCTTCTCATTCTCTTCACCGGCTTCGGCTGGAACGCCCTGTGGCTGACGCTTCCGGCGGCGCTCGCGGTGGGTACCGCCGGCGCGCTTGCCTATACGCTCGGCGCGGGCCTTGCGATCGCGCGCGCGGTTATGCGCCCGTTGCGGGCGGCCTCGGCCAACATGGCGATGGTCGCAGCACTCGGCGTCACCATCGCGCTGATGGAATGCGCGCGGCTCGCCGCCGGATCGCGCAGCCTGTGGCTGCCGCCGCTGTTGCAGCGGACCGTAATATTCTGGCGCAGCGCCGACGGCACCGTGGCACTGACGCTCATGCAGATCGTCAATACCATATTGATGACGGCGATCGTGCTGGGCGCCGCCCTCGTCATCGCCCGCACGCGCTTCGGCCGCCACTGGCGGGCGGTACGCGACGATGCTTTCGCCGCAAGATTGTGCGGCGTCGACGCCGACCGGGTTTTTCTCGCCGCCTATCTGGGCGCGGTGCTGATCGCCGCGCTGGCGGGCATCCTGATGACGGCCTATTACGGCACGATGGATTCGGGCGACGGTCTGCTGCTCGGCCTCAAGATTCTGATGATCGGCGCTGTCGGCGGTTATTTTTCGCCGCTCGCCTCGGCGGGTGGGGCCGCGCTGCTCGCCTTTGCAGAAACATTCTGGACCGCCTTCGCGCCGCTCGTCTGGCGCGAACCGGCCATATTCGCGCTTCTGGTCTTCCTCCTCGCCGTGAGCCGCCGCGAAAGCCTCGCGCCCTGAAAGGCCGGTTCAATTTACGACAAACGCCTGCAAACCGGGTTTTCTCTTGGGAAAGCTGGTTGTACTGTGCCGCCAGTTTTTCGACTCGTCCCAGTTTTTTGACTCGTCAGGGAATATCCATGTCCACGCAATCGCTCGACACCGTCCTCGCCCATCTCGACGCCAATCTCGACAAAAGCCTCGAACGGCTGTTCGATCTCCTGCGTATCAAGTCGATTTCCACCGATCCCGCCTACAAGGCCGATTGCCGCAAGGCGGCGGAATGGCTGGTCGAGGACCTGAAGTCGATCGGCTTCGAGGCGAGCGTGCGCGACACGCCCGGCCATCCGATGGTCGTTGCCCATCATGAGGGTGCTGCGCCGGACGCGCCGCATGTCCTGTTCTACGGCCATTATGACGTGCAGCCGGTCGATCCGCTGAACCTCTGGGAGAACGATCCGTTCGAGCCGACGGTGAAGGATATGGGTGGCGGCCGCAAGATTCTGACCGGACGCGGCACCTCCGACGACAAGGGCCAGTTGATGACCTTCGTCGAGGCCTGCCGCGCCTACAAGGCGGTGCACGGAAAGCTGCCGGTCAAAGTGACGCTTTTGTTCGAGGGCGAGGAGGAATCCGGCTCGCCGTCGCTGAAACCGTTCCTCGACGCCAACAAGGCCGAACTCAAGGCCGATGTGGCGCTGGTCTGCGACACCGCCATGTGGGATGCCGATACGCCCGCCATCAGCGTCGGCCTGCGCGGTCTCGTCGGCGAGGAGATCGTGATCAAGGCTGCCGACCGCGACCTGCATTCGGGCTTCTTCGGCGGTGCCGCCGCCAATCCCATCCATATATTGAGCCGGATTCTGGCCGACCTGCATGACGCGAACGGCCGCGTCACCGTTCCCGGCTTCTATGAAGGCGTGGAGGAAACGCCGACCGAAATTCTGAAATCGTGGGAAGGACTGGGCCGCACGGCGGAGAATTTCCTCGGTCCCATCGGCCTTTCCATCCCGTCCGGCGAAAAGGGCCGCAACGTGCTCGAACTGACATGGGCGCGGCCCACGGCGGAAGTGAACGGCGTGACCGGCGGCTATACCGGCGAAGGTTTCAAGACCGTAATCCCGGCGCAGGCTTCGGCCAAGGTGTCGTTCCGCCTCGTGCACAAGCAGGACCCGGCGAAAATCCGCGAAGCCTTCCACGCCTTCGTGCGCGAACGCGTTCCCGCCGACTGCTCGGTGGAGTTCCACCCGCATGGCGGCTCGCCGGCGATCCAGTTGCCCTATGACTCAGCCGTCGTCTCCAAGGCAAAGGACGCGCTGTCCGACGAATGGCCGAAGCCGGCGGTGCTGATCGCCATGGGCGGCTCCATCCCCATCGTCGGCGACTTCGACAGGCTCCTCGGCATGGAATCGCTGCTGGTCGGTTTCGGCCTCGAAGACGACCGCATCCATTCGCCCAACGAGAAATACGAGCTGAAGTCCTTCCACAAAGGCCAGCGCTCATGGGCCCGTATTCTGGCGGCTATCGCCGCCAGGTAGGGCTCGCATTCCGGCGGCTATCGCCGCCAAGCAAGGAAAATTCAATGACTATCCGTTTTCACAAGCACGATCTGCCGAACCTCGACCATTATCAGGTGGACGCGGTCGCCATCGACACCGAGACGCTCGGTCTCAATCCGCATCGCGACCGGCTGTGCGTGGTGCAGATATCGCCGGGCGACGGCACGGCGGACGTGATCCAGATCGAGGCGGGCCAGAAGAAGGCCCCCAATCTGGTGAAACTGCTGAAAGACCGCGCCATCACCAAGATCTTTCATTTCGGGCGCTTCGATCTCGCCGTGCTCGCGCATGCCTTCGGCACCATGCCGCAACCCGTCTTCTGCACCAAGATCGCCTCGAAACTCACACGCACCTATACCGACCGGCACGGCCTGAAGGAGCTCTGCAGCGAGCTTCTGGAGATTTCCATCTCCAAGCAGCAGCAATCCTCCGACTGGGGCGCGGAAATGCTCACGCAGGCGCAACTCGAATATGCGGCTTCCGACGTGCTCTATCTGCACCGGCTCAGGGCGGTTCTGGAAAAGCGGCTGCAACGCGACGGCCGCACGAAACAGGCCGAAGCCTGCTTCAGATTCCTGCCGACACGGGCCGAACTGGACCTGATGGGCTGGGCCGAAGAGGATATTTTCGCCCATTCATGAAGCCGGAACATTTTTCGCCCGCATGTCAAACGGCCCTTCAGGCAGAGAAATATCTCTTTGTTTTCAATATGATGAATAGAAATTCTCACGAATTTCTCACATAAACGTGTACGCCATGACTCGGATTTCACTTGCTGTGGCCCGCTTGCTACAGACTTTTTCGAGCAGATGCGTATATTAGGGACAAATACGAATACCGATGAAAACATACATTGTAAGGAGTTCATCATGAACCTGAAGACGCTTCTTCTCGCATCGACCGTCGCCCTCGTCGCAGCAAGCGGCGCGCAGGCCGCCGACGCCGTCGTGGCGCAGGAGCCCGCTCCGGTCGCCGTCGCTCCCGCATTCTCCTGGACCGGCCCCTATATCGGTGGTCAGGTCGGCTGGGGCTGGGCGAAGTCGAAGTTCAGCGGCGATCTCGGTGACGGCAAGATTTCGCCGAACGGTTTCCTCGGCGGTGTCTATGGCGGCTACAACTACGACTTCGGCAACAATTTCGTGGCCGGCCTCGAAGGCGACGTGACCTATAACGACGTCCATAAAACGTTTACCGGCGATAATGGCGCATCCATGCGCACCAACCTGCGCTGGGCCGGTGCCGTTCGTGCCCGCGTCGGTTACTCGATCGACCGCTTCCTGCCCTATATCGCGGGCGGCGTGGCCTTTGGCGACGTGAAGAACACCTATTCCCCCGTCGCGGGCCTTTCCGTCGATCAGAGCAAGACCCTCACCGGCTGGACCGCCGGCGCCGGTATCGATTATGCCATGACCGACAACGTGATCCTGCGTGCGGAATATCGTTACACCGATTTCGGACACAAGAACTACGACTTCGATAACGACCTGAACGTCCGCGACAAGTTCAAGACCAACGAAGTGCGCCTCGGCGTCGCTTACAAGTTCTGATCCTGTCAGCGAATTATACAGAAAAGCCCCGCTTCGGCGGGGCTTTTTTGTTGTTTCCGGAAAATGGAATACCGCGCGGCCAGACGGGATCGCCGGGCGGGCGATCATTGCCGAGATAAATAAATGCCTTTCGCTCCGATGGAATCAAGTCTGCGCCCTGGCGGATTGTTTGGCCGCATTCCCGCGATGCCAATTGTTTCCATTCAACTGCAAGATGCATCGACGCGCGCTGCTTCTGTTCATATTCAGGCTGCATACGTTAATCTTTTGCTTTTAAGCACGTATTGGTTCCAAAGCCGGCTCCCACTTTGGGACGCATGTTCTTGTCTTGCATTTTCCTCTTGCTGTGGCCTGTTTGCTACAGACTCTTTTCGGCGATTCCCTATATCAGGCGCATATACGAATACAGACTTAAACATACCCAGTACTCAGGAGTTCATTATGAACCTCAAGACCCTTCTTCTCGCATCGACCGTCGCCCTCGTCGCAGCGAGCGGCGCGAAGGCCGCCGACGCCGTCGTGGCGCAGGAGCCCGCTCCGGTCGCCGTCGCTCCCGCATTCTCCTGGACCGGCCCCTATATCGGTGGTCAGGTCGGCTGGGGCTGGGCGAAGTCTAAGTTCAGCGACGGCGATAGCCTCAAGATGTCGCCGAACGGCTTCCTCGGCGGTGTCTATGGCGGCTACAACTACGATTTCGGCAACAATTTCGTGGGCGGCATCGAAGGCGACGTGACCTATAACGATGTCCACAAGACCCTCGGCGATTATGCATCGTTGGAGACCAAGCTGCGCTGGGCCGGTGCCGTGCGCGCCCGCGTCGGTTACTCGGCCGGCCGCTTCCTGCCTTATATCGCTGGCGGCGTGGCCTTCGGCGACGTGAAGAACACGGTTTCGGCCGGTGCCCTCAGTGTTTCCCAGAGCAAGACCCTCACCGGCTGGACCGCCGGCGCCGGTGTCGATTACGCCGTCACCGACAACGTCATCCTGCGTGCCGAATATCGCTACACCGATTTCGGCCACAAGAACTATGACTTTGGTACGAATGGCCTCGTCAGCGTCCGCGACAAGTTCAAGACCAACGAAGTGCGCCTCGGCGTCGCTTACAAGTTCTGATCCGGTCTGCGAATCATGCAGAAAAGCCCCGCTTCGGCGGGGCTTTTTTATTTTGGCACAGCGCTGAACCGGCGCCTTTTGGATCGGATTTTGACTTGCATAAAATCATTTTTTGAGAATTGTGATATAATACACTTTTCTTTAAAATAAAAACGGATCGAAGATACCGACTGTTGCCGTTATAATACATACAGATCGATATATATGCTTATAATCGTCTTCGTCATATTGAAATTGATATTGAACGGAGATTGAAATGAATTTAAGACTGATCGCATATAGCTGCGCAGCGATACTGGCCGCATCGACCTGCGCCAAGGCCGCCGACGTCATCAATGGCCCCGAACCGATATATGTGCCCGCGTTTAGCTGGGGCGGCGCCTATATCGGCGGACAGGTCGGCTACGGCTGGGGGAAATCCTCCTTCGACGACGGCTACGACGGGTACAACGGCTATCGTCGCAGCGACGACCCGTCCTCGCTTTCGCCGAGCGGCTTCATCGGCGGTATCTATGCCGGCTACAATTTCGACATCGGCAGCAATGTCATCCTCGGCATCGACGGAGACATCAATTACGCCAACCAAAAGGGATCGTTCGACTTCGATGACGGGCTCAACTCGGCTAGCGTCACCTCCGAACTGCAATGGTCTGGGTCAGTACGCGGCCGTATGGGCTATGCGGCCGGCCGCTTCATGCCCTATCTGGCCGGCGGCGTGGCCTTCGGGCAGGTCAAAAACTCGATCCGCCTGAACGACGACCGCTGGGACTCCAGCCGCACCCTGACCGGCTGGACCATCGGCGGCGGCGTGGACTATGCGGCGACCGACAATATCGTGCTGCGCCTCGAATACCGCTACACCGATTTCGGCAGGCGCGACTTCTCCTTCGACGATTTATCGAGCAGCAACCGTTTCAGGAGCAACGATATCCGCCTCGGCGTCGCCTACAAGTTCTGATCCGTTCACGCATCGCGAACCAAAGCCCCGCTTTTGGCGGGGCTTTTTGTGCATGAGGGGTTTACGTCCCTTTAAACCGCCGCATTTACCCTGCACCGGATCGTTCAGACGAACGGTGGGCGGTGGATCACGCGGATATGGCATCGGATGACGACAGGAACAGGCGAATCGAACCATCCTTCGGCCGGAGCGGCCGCAAGGAGGAGAACGACCTGCGCGTCGACGAAGACGAGCGCATGACCCGCTCGCGGCGCCGGCGCAGTTCGTCCGAAGACCGCGAACCACGGCGCGGGCGGCGGCGTACGGGCGGGTTCTTCGGTTTCCTTCGCCGCTGCATCTACTGGTGCATGGTGCTCGGCCTGTGGGGCGGCATCGCCTTTGCCGGCGTGCTGGTCTATTTCGCCGCGAAGATGCCGCCGACCTCCGACTGGACCGTTCCCAAGCGGCCGCCCAATGTGCGCATCGTCGATGTGAACGGCAAACTCCTCGCCAATCGCGGCACGACCGGCGGGCAGGCACTTACGCTCAAGGAAATGTCGCCCTATATTCCCAAGGCGGTGGTGGCCATCGAGGACCGGCGCTTCTATTCGCACTTCGGCATCGATCCGATCGGCCTTGCCCGCGCCTTCGTCACCAACATCCTCACCGGCCACACCGTGCAGGGCGGCTCGACGCTGACGCAGCAGCTCGCCAAAAACCTGTTCCTGTCGCCCGACCGAACGCTGGAGCGCAAGGTTCAGGAGGTGATGCTGGCGCTGTGGCTGGAGCATAAATACACCAAGGACCAGATCCTCGAAATGTATCTGAACCGGGTCTATCTCGGTTCGGGCGCCTTTGGCGTGGATGCGGCGGCGCGGCGCTATTTCAACAAGTCGGCCAAGGACGTGACGCTGATGGAGGCGGCGACGATCGCCGGTCTATTGAAAGCGCCGTCCCGGCTTTCGCCCGCCCGCGATCCCGAAGCGGCCTATGCGCGCGCCAAACTGGTGCTCGCCGCCATGCGCGACGAGGGTATGATCGACGACCGGCAGGTCGCCATTGCCGAAAGCGAGCCGATGGAGCGCGCGCCGGCCTACTGGCAAGGTTCGGAAAACTTCGTCGCCGACAAGGTGGTGGCGGCACTGCCGGGATTGATCGGCGACGCCAAGACCGACATTACCGTACAGACCACCGTGGACCTCAACCTGCAAAAGGTCGGCGAGGCGGCGATCAAGGACCAGATCGCCAAAAACGGCAAGAAGCTGCATGTGAGCCAGGGCGCGCTGGTCTCCATAGACGATACGGGCGCGGTGCGCGCCATGGTGGGCGGCGTCGATTACGCGACCAGCCAGTTCGACCATGTGACCGACGCCCACCGCCAGCCCGCATCGACCTTCAAGCCCTTCGTCTATCTGTCGGCGCTGGAACAGGGCCGCACGCCCGATTCGGTGCGCAACGACGCGCCGGTCAGAATCGGCAACTGGACCCCCGGCAACGACGACGGCAAATATATGGGCGAGGTGACGCTCGCCACCGCGCTATCGCATTCGCTCAATTCCGTCGCGGCACAGCTCGTGATGGAGGTCGGTCCGCAGACGGTGATCGACACCGCCCACCGGCTCGGCGTGGAATCGAAGCTCGAACCCAATGCGTCGCTGGCGCTCGGAACGTCGGAAGTGACGCTGCTGGAACTCACCGACGCCTATGTGCCCTTCGCCAATGACGGCTATCGCGCGCCAGTCTATTTCATCTCGAAAATCACCGACGCCACCGGCAAGGTGCTCTATCAGAAGACGGACGGCATCGGCCCGCGCGTGATCTCCGAGCGCAATGTCGGCATGATGAACGCCATGCTGCGCCGCACCGTCGAGGACGGCACCGCCAGCAAGGCCGGCTTCGGCGGCTGGCCCGCCGCCGGCAAGACAGGCACCAGCCAGAATTTCCGCGACGCGTGGTTCATCGGCTATACGGCCAATCTCACCACCGGCGTGTGGTTCGGCAATGACGACGGCAAGCCGATGAAGCGCGTTTACGGCGGCACATTGCCGGTCGCCGCATGGAAGAGCTTCATGATCGCAGCGCACAAGGGCGTTCCCATCGCCCAGCTTCCCGGCCACTACGACATCCAGAACATCGTGCCCGGCGGCGACGAAGGCATCGACCCGAATGCGCCCTACGATCCCGGCACGGCACCGCAGGACGGCTATGGCGGCCAGCCTGTGGCGAGTGGCAATGGCGACGACGGCTACTGGCCGGCAGCGCCGGGCAGCGGCCAGGTGCCGCAATCGGAAATGCGATACGGACGCCAGCAGTGGCCCGCCAGCGCCACCGGTCCCGGACACCCGGTACCGTCCGGTACGGTCAGCGGCGGACAGCCGGCAAGGCGGAACGGCGATTCGACCACGCTTCTCGATATCATCATGGGCCGCTCGCAGTAGAGCGTCGGCAACCGCCCTCCAACCGTTTTCCGCACAAACCGCTGCGTGCCTTGACCGGCAGCGGCCGCTGTTGCCGGTTTTCCTCGCCTCCCGCGCAAAACCGCTTCGCACTTTTGCCGGAAATGCTCTATGCAGGAATCGAGAGGGAGATTGTCATGCCTGAGGCCCCTGAAGCCCCTGAAACCATTGCGCGCCCGTATACCGGTTCCGAAGCCGATGCGGAGCGCAGGACCCTTGTGCTGACCGGTGCCAGCCGGGGCATCGGTCATGCGACCGTCAAGCGCTTCTCGCGCGCGGGCTGGCGCGTCATCACCTGTTCGCGGCAGGATTTTTCCGAAAATTGCCCCTGGCCTGCCGGGCCGGAGGACCATATCAAGGTCGACCTCGCCGACCCCGAGGATATCGGCAAGGCAATCGCCGAAATCAGGCGGCGGCTGGAAGACAATGGCGGCAGGCTCAACGCGCTGGTCAACAATGCCGGCATCTCGCCCAAGGCGGAGGGCGGACGCCGCCTCAACTCCATCGAAACGCCGATGACGGTCTGGCGCGACGTGTTCCAGGTCAATTTCATGGCCCCGATCATGCTCGCGCGCGGCCTGTTCCGCGAACTGGAGACGGCGAAGGGCTCGATCGTCAACGTGACCTCCATAGCCGGCAGCCGCGTGCATCCCTTCGCCGGCACGGCCTATTCCACGTCGAAGGCGGCGCTGGCCGCGCTCACCCGCGAAATGGCGTCGGATTTCGGCCCCTATGGCATCCGCGTCAACGCCATCGCGCCGGGCGAAATCGACACCGCAATCCTTTCGCCCGGCACCGAGAAGCTGGTCGAGCACCTGCCGCTGCGCCGTCTCGGAAAGACGGCGGAAGTGGCCGAAACCATCTATTTCCTGTGTACGGAGGCGTCGTCCTACGTGACCGGAGCGGAAATCCATATCAACGGCGGCCAGCACGTCTGAGGCGCGCCGGCGGCCCCGAATACCCTCTTGGACACGCGCCCTGATCCGCCTTGAAAAGCGCCGCGCTTTCGTGCTTATGTTCCTTCAAACGATTTAATAAAACAGGGGGGAGGAGCCATGATCCTTTGCTGCGGTGAAGCGCTGATCGACATGCTGCCGCGCGCGACTGCGGCCGGCGAGACGGCTTTCGCGCCCTTCGCGGGCGGTTCCGTTTTCAATACGGCCATCGCGCTGGGGCGGATCGGCGCGCCGACAGGCTTCTTCTGCGGCCTGTCGTCGGATTTCTTCGGCGACATATTGCGCGACACATTGGCCGGCTCCAACGTGGACTATTCCTGGTCCGCCGTCTCCAGCCGTCCGACGACGCTCGCCTTCGTGCGGCTCGTCGACGGGCAGGCGCGCTACGCCTTCTACGACGAGAACACGGCGCTGCGCATGCTGTCCGACGACGACGTGCCCCGGCTCGGCGCCGATATTGACGCCATGCTGTTCGGCTGCATCAGCCTTGTCTCGGAACCCTGCGGCAGCGTCTACGAGGCGCTGATGACGCGCGAGGCGCCCAACCGCGTCACCTTCCTCGATCCGAACATCCGCGCCAACTTCATCACCGACCGCGAGGCGCATCTGGCCCGCATGCGGCGCATGATGGCGCTGGCCGACATCGTGAAGCTTTCCGACGAAGACCTCGCCTGGTTCGGTGAGACCGGCAGCCATGACGAGATCGCCGCCGAATGGCTGAAGCACGGACCGAAACTCATCGTCATCACCAAGGGTGCGCATGGCGCCGAAGCCCATACCGCGCGCGGGAAGGTGGTGGTGCCCGGCGTGAAAGTGGACGTGGTGGATACGGTCGGCGCGGGCGACACCGTCAATGCCGGCATATTGTCCAGCCTGCACGATCAGGGCCTTCTGACCAAGCAGGCGATCGCCGATCTCGACCCGGACCAGATTCATGCCGCCGTGGCACGCGGGGTGCGCGCGGCGGCCATCACCGTGTCGCGCGCCGGCGCCAATCCGCCATGGGCGCACGAGATGAAGGACTGACATCGCGTATGAGCATCGGCTTCCTGCTGACATCCCTCATCGTCGTCGCCTCGCCCGGAACGGGCGTTCTGGTGACGCTCGCCGCAGGCCTGTCGCGCGGCACACGCGCCGCCATCGTGGCCGCCTTCGGCTGCACGCTCGGCATCGTTCCGCACATGCTGGCCGCGATCACCGGGCTCGCCGCCCTGCTGCATGCCAGCGCGCTCGCCTTCCAGACCATCAAATATGCCGGTGTGGTCTACCTGCTCTATATGGCCTGGATGACGCTGAGGGAACACGGCGCGCTGAAAGTCGAGACGGACGACGCACCGCGCTCCGACCGCGAGGTCATCGGGTCCGCCGTGCTGGTCAACCTGCTGAACCCGAAGCTTTCGATTTTCTTCTTCGCCTTCCTGCCGCAATTCGTGGACACGCAGCAAAGCGGCGCGCCGACGCGCATGGCGGAGCTTTCGCTGGTCTTCATGGCCATGACATTCGTGGTGTTCGCGATCTATGGCGTATTTGCCGCCGCCGTGCGCAGCCATATCATCTCCCGCCCCGCCGTGCTGACATGGATGCGGCGCAGCTTCGCGGCGGCCTTCGTGGGACTTGGCGCGAAACTCGCATTCACGCAGAGATAGGCACGCAAAGACAAGACCATGGCGCAGAACATCTACGACCGGCGGGATTTCTTCACTGCCTACAGCCAGTTGCCGCGCTCCGTCCACGGTCTCGACGGCGCGCCGGAATGGCCGCATGTCCGCTCGCTGCTGCCCGATCTCGCGGGCAAGGATATCGCCGATCTCGGCTGCGGTTTCGGCTGGTTCGCGCGCTTCGCACGCGGTGAAGGCGCTGCGTCCGTGACCGGCTACGATCTTTCGCAGAACATGCTGGACCGCGCCCGCCGCGACACGCAGGATACGGCGATCCGCTATGTTCGGGCCGATATGGAGACGCTGGAGCTGCCGGAAGCCGGTTTCGATCTGGTCTATAGCTCGCTTGCCTTTCACTATATCCGCGATTTTCCCCGCCTGCTGAAAACGATCCACCGGGCGCTCCGCCCCGGCGCGCGGCTGGTGTTCACGATCGAACATCCGATTTTCATGGCGCCGCTGAAACCCGGCTGGACCGAGGATGAAGACGGGCATAGGCACTGGCCGATCGATCATTATGCGGTGGAAGGCGAGCGGACGACCGACTGGCTGGCCGCGGGCGTGGTCAAATATCACCGCCGGATGAGCACCACCGTCAATGCGTTGATCGCCGCCGGCTTTGCCGTCGACAGCCTTGAGGAATGGCGCCCGTCGCCGGAGCAGATCGAAGCCTGGCCGGCGCTGGCGGAAGAAATGGAGCGCCCCATGCTGCTGATCGTCTCCGCTATCCGAAACCCGTCCTGACACCGTTCCGTCTTGACCCTGCCTGCTTCACCTCCTTTATAGGGGCGCGGGGTGCGAATCGGACAGGAGGGACCAGTGGACGTTTTGCGCATCGCGGCCTTTTCCCATGGCGATCAGGGCGGCAATCCCGCCGGCGTGGTGATCGCGGAGAGGCTTCCTGCGGCAGAGGAAATGCAGGCCATCGCCGCCCGGATCGGCTATTCCGAGACGGCTTTCGCCGCACCCGAAGGCGAATACTGGCGCGTGCGCTATTTCGCACCCGAACGGGAAGTGCCGTTCTGCGGCCACGCCACCATCGCGCTCGGCGCGGCGCTGGCCATGCGCGACGGCGACGGGCGCTTCCGGCTCAAGCTCAATGACAGCAGCATCAGCGTCGAAGGCCGCAAGGACGGCCCGCTCTTCGCCGCCGCCCTGCAATCGCCGCCGACGCGCAGCCGCGCCGCGACCGATGCGGAACTGGCGCAGGCGCTCGCCCTGTTCGGCTACGGGCGCGACGATCTCGCACCCGAAATTCCGCCGGCGCTGATCCATGCCGGCGCCGACCATATCGTGCTGGCGCTGCGCTCGCGCGAGGCGCTCGCCGCCATGCGCTACGGATTGGCAGAGGGGCGCGTCACCATGAACCGGCAGGGCTGGACCACGATCATGCTGGTCCAGTCCGAGACGCCGCGCCGCTTCCACGCGCGCAACCCCTTTGCATCCGGCGGCGTCTACGAAGACCCCGCGACGGGCGCGGCGACGGCAGCCTTCGCCGCCTATCTGCGCGATATCGGCTGGCCGCATGGCGGGGCAATTGAGATATTTCAGGGCGAGGACATGGGCAGCCCGTCGCATCTGTGCGCCGAGATCGGCAATGTGCGCGGCGGCTCCATCCGCGTGTCCGGCACGGCAAGGCTGATGGGTTAGGGCATTGCCAGCAAAAGCGCGAAGCGGTTTTTGGTTCGGAAATGCTTAAAAAACAAATAGATAGAGCGGTTTCAACGATTCTGTTAAAACAGGAACCGCTCTATGGCGTTGGGATCAGCCACGAAAAGGCACGCCGCAGAAAGGCTTCGCCGTCCGTCCTGACAATCTCACCGTGCGCCACGACGACATGCTCGGGATGTTTTGCAATCAGTTCGCGAATCTTCGGGCGTGCGCTCGCGCGGTTGCGGAAACTAAGCTTATAGTCGATCGGCGGATAACCCCATCCCTCGACCATTTTCGAGAGCCTTGCGACCGGCCGCATCCACCAAGGCCAATGGCTTTTCAGGAACTTCTCGCTGAAGGTCTGCGACAGATCGGCGATGATGGCGGTGCGCGAGGCGCGGTGAAAGAAGATCAGTTCCTCCATGAAAGGTGAGTTGGTGAAATAGAACTGGTCGATCTGACCTTTCCATTCGGCGGGCGGATCGTCGACCAGCACCCCGGAAAAGCGGAGTTCCCTGCACTTGGCGACTGTCGCTTCCGTCGCCCATAAACTGGCGTCCGGGAACGCGGCCTGCCAGTCGCCGAGGAACAGATAGTGCAGCTTGTTGGGGCTGACGATGTGCCGGACAGGGCCCAGCGCCCGGACCTCATCCTCAAGCGCAGCCGTCCGCTCGACCGGCGACCATAACCACAGTCCTCCATCGGCAAGGCGCACGATGACCATGCGTGTCGGATAATCGAAGCCCTTGAACGAGACGATTCCGCCATCCGCAAACCATAGATTCGATCCCAGAGACTCCAGCATGGTCGCGTAATCCTAAACCCTGACCAGTTGCTCCACCCGCTCCTCATTGCCGAAAAATTTCAGATAGCGCGCCACTTCCTTCGGATCGCCGGTGGCCTTCTGCGGATTGTCGGACAGCTTCACCGCCGGACGGCCATTGGCGTCCGTCACCTTGCAGACCAGCGAGATGGCGTTGAGCCCGGCGATATTCTTCGGCGCGCAACCGGCGAAATCGTTGGTGAGGTTGGTGCCCCAGCCGAAACTCATGCGCACCCGGCCCGCGAAATGACGGTAGGTCTCCTCGATCGTGTCGACGTCGAGCGCGTCGGAGAAAATCAGGAGCTTCTCGCGCGGGTCCTTACCGCGTGACTTCCACCATTCGATGATGCGCTCGCCGCCCTCGATGGGCGGGGCACTGTCGGGGCGGAAGCCCGTCCAGTCGGCCACCCAGTCGGGTGCGTTGCGCAAAAAGGCCGCCGTGCCAAAGGCGTCCGGCAGCACGATCAGGAGGTTGCCGCCATAATAGCGGTTCCAGTCCTGTAGCACGCGATAGGGCGCGGAGCGCAGTTCCTCGTCGGTGCGGGCGAGCGCGGCCAGCACCATGGGCAACTCATGCGCATTGGTGCCGAGCGCTTCCAGATCGGTGTCCATGGCCAGAAGCACGTTGCTGGTGCCGGTGAAGGCGGAGCCGATGCCTTCCTTCAGGGCCTCCACGCACCAGCGCTGCCACAGGAAGGAATGGCGGCGGCGGGTGCCGAAATCCGAAATCCGCAGGTCCGGCAGCTGCCGCAGGCGCTCCACCTTGCTCCACATCTTGGCCTTTGCGCGGGCATAGAGCACGTCGAGCGAGAACGGTCCCAGATTTTTCATCGCCGCGCGCGAGCGCAACTCGTTGATAATGGCGAGCGCGGGAATCTCCCACATGCTGGTGTGCGACCACAGGCCATGGAAATGCAGCTCGTACTGGCCGTCGCGGCGGCGCAGGTCATATTCCGGCAGTTGGAAATCGGCGAGCCAGGCGAGGAATTCCGGCTGGAAAATCTGCTTGCGGCCATAGAAGGTGTTACCCGCGAGCCAGATCATCTCCTTCTTGCCGAAGCGCAGCGTGCGGGCGTGGTCGAGTTGCGCGCGCAGTTCGCCCTCGTCGATCTCGTCGGCAAGCCGTACCGAGGTCGTGCGGTTGATGAGCGAGAAGGTGGCATCGACCTTCGGATAGAGGCCCCAGATCATTTGCAGCATCAGGAGCTTGTAGAAATCCGTGTCCAGCAGGCTGCGAATGATCGGATCGAGCTTCCATGCGTGGTTATAGACGCGCCGCGCTATATCCGTCTTGGCCATGACGGCCTCCATATGATGATCGCGCCGCAGGCCGGAACGACCTGGTTTACGGCAGAAAAAAGGCGGGGCCTCATCCGCCTTTTATAGCATTTTGCAGCCAAATGGAAACATTTGGCGTCGCATAAATGCGGCGAAAACAAATAGATAAAGCGCCGACCTGATCCCGTCAGATCGGCGCTTTAATCGTTTCAGCCCTGTTTGGGAAGCTCCACGACGATCTCGTGCTCGCCGTCCGTCTTGATCGCCACGCCGTCCTCCGGCTTCGCGACCTTGCGCCCGTCGAGCTTCACCGCCGCGGCCTTGGCGCCGGCCTTGACCTTCACGCGGTAAAGCGCATCGCCGAAGCGCAGTTCAGCCTCGTAGCCGTCCCATTCCGGAGGCAGGGCCGGGTCGATATGCAGCCGGTCGCCCCGCTTCGTCACGCCGAGGATACCCTCCGTCGCCACGCGGTAGAACCAGCCGGCCGAGCCCGTATACCACGTCCAGCCGCCCTGCCCGCGCCGCGGCTCGACCGAATAGATGTCGGCGGCGATGACATAGGGTTCGACGCGATAGACGTCCGGGTTGCGGCCATGGCTGACCGGGCTGATGAGCGAGAACAGCTTCCACGCTTCCGCCGCCTTGCCCATGCGGGCAAGCGCGAGGATCGCCCATGTCGCGCCGTGGGTGTACTGGCCGCCGTTCTCACGTACGCCCGGCGGATAGCCCTTGATATAGCCCGGCTCCTGCGCCGTCTTGTCGAAAGGCGGCGTGAACAGGCGCAGCAATTCGCCCTGCTCGTCCAGCAGACGGTTTTCGAGCGAGACCATGGCCTGTTCGGCGCGCTTCGGATCGGCGACACCGGACAACACGCTCCACGACTGGGCGATGGCGTCGATCTGGCATTCGTCGCTGTCCTTCGAGCCGAGCGGCGCGCCGTTGTCGTAGAAGCCGCGGCGGTACCATTCGCCGTCCCAGCCGTCCTTCTCCAGCGCCGCCGTCAGGCTTTCCAGATGCGCCTTCCAGATGTCGGAGCGCTTCTTGTCCTTGCGCGCCTCGGCGATGGGAATGAATTGTTTCAGCGTATAGGCGAGGAACCAGCCGAGCCAGACGCTCTCGCCCTTGCCCTTGGCGCCGACGAGGTTCATGCCGTCGTTCCAGTCGCCGCCCAGCATCAGCGGCAGGCCGTGCTTGCCGGTGCGCGCCACCGCGAGGTCGAGCGCCAGCGCGCAATGCTCGTAGAGGGTCGCCCTGTCGGTGGAGACGGTCGGCTGGTAGAAGGAATCGTGCTGTCCCTCTTCCAGCTTCGCCCCTTCGAGGAAGGGCAGCTTCTCATCGAGAATGGCCCGGTCGCCGGTGGTCTCCACATAGAGCGAGGCGCCGTAGCCGAGCCAGACCACGTCATCCGAGATCAGCGTGCGCACGCCGGCGCCCGTGGCCGGAAGCCACCAATGCTGCACGTCGCCCTCGCGGAACTGGCGCGAGGCGGCGTTGAGGATCTGCGCGCGCGCCAGCGACGGATCGATCAGCATCAGCGCCAGCGTGTCCTGCAACTGGTCGCGGAAGCCGTAGGCGCCGCTGGCCTGATAGAAGGCGGCGCGTGCCCAGATGCGGCAGGCGATCGCCTGATAGGGCAGCCAGCCATTGACCAGAAGGTCGAAGGACGGATCGGGAGTCTTGACCTGCACGCGGCCGAAGAAATCGTCCCACCGGCGCTTCGCCGCCTTGAGCCTGTCGTCGAAGGACGCGGCGCGCGCTTCGGCTACAAGCGCCTTCGCCTGCACCTGATCCGGCGCGTTGCCGATGAGGAACACCAGTTCGCGCGCCTCGCCGGCCGCGACCTCGATATCGAGCGCCAGCGCCGCGCAGGGATCGCGCCCCGCCTCCACCGTGCCCGACAGGGCCTTGCCGCCCAGCACCACTTCCGGCCGGTCCACCGAGCCGGTCGTACCTATGAACTCGCCCCGGTCGGCGGTCACGGATTGCGGCTTCTCGCTGGCGGCGAAGAAGGCCACCTGACCGGACTTGTCGGGATGATACGGGTTGGACGCGAACAGCGCGCCCAGCGCCTCGTCCTGCGACGGCACGATGAAGGGCACGTTCTTGGCGCGGGCGCTGCCCAGCACCCATTCCACGTAACCGTAGACCCGAAGCCTGCGCTTCGTGCGGCCCTTGTTGGTGATGGTGAGGCGCGACAGGCGCACCGGCTTTTCCGCATCCACGATATGGGCGAGGTCGAGCGCCAGATCGCCATGCTGCGCCGAGAAGGTGGAGAAGCCGTGGCCATGGCGGGCCTCGTAGGTCACGGATTCATCGCGCAATACGTTGGCCGTTGGGGCGAAGCTGCGGCCCGTCTCGCGGTCGACGATATAGATCGCCTCGCCCGGACGGTTCGACACCGGATCGTTGGCCCATGGGGTCAACTGGTAGTCGCGGCTGTTGCCGGCCCATGTGAAGGCCGATCCCTCGGCCGAGACGTGGAAGCCGAAGGACGGATTGGCGATCACGTTGATCCACGGATGCGGCGTCGAGATGCGCCCGTTGACGCGCACCACATAGATACCGTCTTCCGCGAAGCCGCCATAGCCGTTCCAGAAGGCGAGATCGCTTCCATCGGGGCGCGGACGATCGCCGACCTTCGGCTTGAGTACCGGACGCCGCTCCTCGGTGCCCGAGCCGCCGCGCTCGATCACCGTCGTCCCCGCCGCGCCTTGCGCGGGCAAGGCCTTGGCGTCGCTGCGGGCGGCAAGATCGACGGTGATTTCCTCGCTGCGGCGCAACTGCTCGGCCAGCGAGCCGTTCTGCGCGTGCATGACGATGCGCGCCGCCGCGAGCAGCGTGTTGTAGCTCTGCTCGCTCATCTGGTCGCGGCGCACCGCGAAGACGTGGGGCTGGTCGCCGCCGCGGGCGCGGAAGCCCTCGACCATCCAGTCGATGGCGCGCTGCGTATCCTGCGCATAGGAGAAGGCGCGTTCGTTGACCGCCACCACATCGACGGTGAGGCCCTTCGAGCGCCAGTATTCCTGCGCGCGCAACACGCCGCGCAGCACCTCTATATCGGCCTCGTTATCGATGCGCAGCGCAAAGATCGGATAATCGCCCGAAATCGACATCGGCCACAGGTCCGACTGCTTGCCGAGGCCCGCCGCGATGGTTTCCGGCGGCTGGCGCAGCCCGCGTTCGGGATAGATGAGATAGGACGCGATCTTCTGGTAGTCCGCCGCTTCCGCAGGCTTGATGCCGATATGGTAGAGCTGCACCTGCGACGAGGTCCATGACAGCGAATATTCGCGGGCGAAGGTTTCGGGATGGCGGTGCATCGCCACCGCCTGCTCCACCGCCTCGCGGCTGCCGCCGGCAAACGTCCAGAAGACGAGGCTCACCTTCTTGTGCGCCGGCACGCGCACGCGGGTGCGCACCGAGGCGATGGGATCGAGCGTACAGCCCTGGCTGCCCGTGAACTTCGTGCCCGCGTCGAAGGCGGCGGCATCGCGCAGCGTGCGGCCCCGGCCGATGAAGGCGCGGCGGTCGGTCTCCACTTCCGTCTCGCGCACCGCACCCGACAGGTCGGTGACGAAATGCGCCACATGGATATCCGGGTCCGACGGCGCGCGCTTGCGGCGCTTCGCATAGATGGTGGAGCCGTTATCGGCAATCTCGGTCTCCACGAACATCTTGGCGAAGGCCGGATGGGCGGCGTCGCTGTCGCTGTCGTTGAGCACCAGTTCCGCATAGGACGTGACCTCGATCACGCGGTCACGGGCGCTGGTGTTGATGACGTCGAGCCTGCGGCCCTCGCCGTCGAACTCCGAGGCGACGATGACTTCCATCACGGTCTTGATGTCGCCGGCGGTCTTGTAGAATTCCGCCTTGTCCTCGGTGAAGACCGTCTTGGTCTCCTCCTCCGGGTTGCGCACCGGCTCCCCGGTCGCAGACCACCAGTAGCCGCTCTCCAGATCGCGAAGGAACAGGAAGGTGCCTTGCAGGTCTTCCGTCGCGTCGGCATGGAAGCGGGTGATGTCCCAGTTATGCCAGCGGCTGTAGCCGGAGCCGTTGGCCGTGACCATCAGCGCATATTGGCCGTTCGACATCATGTGGGTGGTGCGCGGCGCCTTGAACGGCTTGTCTACGATGCGCATCGGCGCGTCGTCGAAGCCGCCGGAATCGACCCGCATCGGGTTTTCCGTCTTGGCGTAGATCATCGGGATCTCGCGCGGCGCCTTTTCCTGCAACAGAAGTTCCGCCGCCTCGATCACCGGATCGTTGTGGAAGCGGTCGCGCATGCGGCCTTCGAAAATGACGTTGTCGACCGCTATGATCGACATGCCGTGGTGGTGGGCGTAGTAGTTCTTCACCACGGCGCAGGTCTCGCCCTCGCGTACGCGCGACGGCGTGAAATCCACCGAATCGTGGAAGCCGTAGCGGCCGAGCGCGCCGAGCCCGGCCAGCCGCTTGAGGTTGGCGACGGCGGCGGCAGGCTGGTATTGCGAGGCGAGCAGGCTCGCATAGGGCGCGATGACCGCATTGCGCGACAGGCCGCGCTGGAGGCCCAGATTCGGCACACCGAAATTGGAATATTGATAGTTCATGTTCGCGTCGCGGGCGTTGAAGGCCGCTTCGGAAATGCCCCAGGGCAGGCCGCGCGAGGTGGCGTAGTCGATCTGCCGCTGCACGACGAGCTTGTTGGTCTGGTCGAGCAGCGAGCCGAGCGGCTCGGTCATGACCAGCGGCGGCATCAGATATTCGAACATCGAGCCGGACCAGGAGAGCAGAGCCCCCTTCCAGCCGACCGGCACCAGAAGGCGGCCGAGCTTGAACCAGTGCTCCACCGGCACGTCGCCCTTGGCGATGGCGAACAGGCTCGCCAGACGCGCTTCCGAAGCCAGAAGATCGTAGCAGCTCTGGTCGAGTTCGTTTTCCTGCACGCGGAAGCCGATGGAGAGCAGGCGGCGGTCCTTGTTTTCGAGGAAGCCGAACTGCATGTCGAAGGCAAGCTGGCGCGCGCGGGTGGCAAGATTGCGCAGATGCTCGCGCAGCGCTTCCGTGTCGTGCTCGCCCATGGCGTCGTCGGTATGCGCCTTGCATGTATCGACCAGAATACCGGCCCATTCCTTCGCCTCGGCGCTGGCGGCCGTCTCCACCTCGCTGTCCAGCTCGTCCATCAGCCGCACGATGTCCGATGCGAAAAGCGACAGGTTGATGGTACGGAAGGAAGCGGTTTCCGGCTCGTCCTTGATCGAGATCACGGCGCGGCGGAAATTGGCGATGCGCTCCTCCAGACGGCGGCGCAGCGGGCGCAGGATGCGGCGGTCGTCGGGGATTTTCGCGATGGTTTCCTCAAGGATATCGTCCACGTCGAGGATGCCGTCGAGATCGCCCTGCACATAGACGGAAGGCGCTTCCGCCCATTCCTCCAGCGCCGAGGACAGCGTGACCAGATGGCCGGCGAGATTGCCGCTGTCCACCGCCGAGACGTAGAGCGGGCGCATCGGCGTCAGCGTGTCGGTCTCGTACCAGTTGTAGAGATGGCCCTGATATTTCTCCATCTTCTCCAGCGTGGCGAGCGTCGCATCGAGGCGGGTCAGCGTCTCGGCGAAGCCGATCCAGCCGAAATCGCGCGCGGCGACGACCGAGAGCAGATAGACGCCGATATTCGTCGGCGAGGTGCGCCGCGCGAGGATCGGGGCCGGGTCTTCCTGGAAATTGTCCGGCGGCAGGTGATGGTTTTCCTCGTTGGCGAATTCGGCGAAATAACGCCATGTGCGCCGCGCGTAACGGCGCAGCGCCGCCTTGTCGGAGGAAAGGACTTCAAGCGTGTCCTGCGGCTTGGCCGAGCGGCTGACCAGCCATGCGATCAGCGGCGAGGCGAACCAGATCACCGCGAAGGGCGCGGCGATGAGAGCCGCGGGGCTGGCCACCGAAAGCGGCACGAAGAGCGCCAGGCAGGCAATGGCCATGGCCGGCCACATCAACTGGAAATAATAGGTGGGCGTATCGGGCGACGCCTGGGCCTGCGCGGCGGTGCGCCATTCCAGAAGGTCGCGGCGCGAGACGAACAGGCGATAGAGCGTGCGCACGATGGCATCGGCCATGAGATAGGCCGAATTGGCGATGAAGGTGGTGCGCAGCGCCACGTCCGCCGTGGCGAGCGCCACTTCGGTCAGCACGGCCTGCGCGTGCCCCTTCAGCGAATAGTCCATGTTGCGCGGAATGATGTTGGTGACGATGCTGAAGGTCGGCGCCACGAACATGGAGAGGATGAGGAATATCTGCCAGATGGCGGCGGCGCCGAGCGGCAGCACGCTCCAGCCGACGATTGCCGCGATCACCCACAGGATCGGGTTGAGCGAGCGGCGCAGATTGTCCACCATCTTCCAGCGCGTCACGGCGCTGACGCCGCGGCTGGTGGAGAAGAGCCAGGGCAGAAGCTGCCAGTCGCCACGCGCCCAGCGATGGTGGCGCGACACGTCGACATTATAGCCGGTCGGATAATCCTCGACCACCTCCACGTCGCTGACCAAAGCGCTGCGCGCATAGCCGCCTTCGAGCAGGTCATGGCTGAGGATGGTGTTTTCCGGGATACGGTTCTTCAGCGCCGCCTCGAAGGCGTCGATGTCGTAAAGCCCCTTGCCGGTGAAAGTGCCTTCTCCCAGCAGATCCTGATAGGTATCGGACACGGCGAAGACATAAGGGTCGATGCCGCGATTGACCGAGAAGACGCGCTGGAGGAACGACGCCTCGTCACCGGTGGTGAGCGAGGGCGTGACGCGCGGTTGCAGAATGCCGTAGCCGCGCACGACCTCGCCGGTTTTCTCGTCGATGACCGGGCGGTTCAGCGGATGGCTGAGCTTGCCTGCGAGGTTCGTCACCGCTTCGGGCGTCAGCCGCGTATCGGCGTCGAGCGTCATGACATAGCGAATATCCCTGGGCAGACGCTCGTCGGCGGGGAAGAAGGACGTGTCCTGATCGCCCCGCAAAAGCAGGTTCAGCTCGTGCAGCTTGCCGCGCTTGCGCTCCCAGCCCATCCAGCAGCCCTGCTTCTCGTTATAGAGGCGGCGGCGGTGCAGCAGGAAGAAGCGCGGCTGGTCGTCGCCCGTATAATGCTCGTTGAGCCGGTCGATCTCCTCGCGCGCATAGTCGTAGATTTCCATGTCGGCGGGCGTGATTTCCTGCTTCGCGTCGGTCCAGTCGCTGACCAGCGCGAAATAGATCTCACCGCGCGGATTGGTGAGGTAGTGCACCTCCAGGTTGCGGATCTGCTCGTCGATGGAATCGCGCGAGGTGATGAAGGTCGGCACGGCGACCAGCGTGCGCGCCTCCGCCGGCAGCCCGTCCTTGTATTCGAAGCCGATCAGCCGCGTCGGCTGCACGAACCACGGCACCAGCGCGTTGAACAGCGCATAGGAGGCGTCCATGGCCGGGAATACGGCCAGAAGCGTGAACAGGGTGCGCAGCTCCGGCGACAGGCCGACGCGCATCATGCCGTAATGGACGATCCACAGGATGACGACGGTGAAGATCGCGGTGGGAACGAACAGACCCCAGAGGCCCAGCCACCGGTAGAAGCGCAGCGCCCGCACGCTGGCCGGCGCGCAATAGCCGCAGACCTTTTCCAGTTCCGCGCGGCCCTCGCCGGAAAGATAATAGGCGATGGCGCCCTTGCCCTCGGCTTCCGGATGGCCGGCCTTCTCGGCGCGGTCGCCGTCCTCGGCGAGCTTCAGCGCCGCCCATGTGATGTCGATCTCGCTCATGTTGGAATAGCGGGCGAGCTTCTCGATGGTCACGCGGTAGGCGTTGCGGGAACGGAAATCCAGGAGTTCGAAATCGCTGTGGTCGCGCAGGATGGCGTCGACCTCGTTGACCGTCTCGAACCACGTCTCCCAATCCACGTCGTCGATGGATTTCAGGCTGCGGATGACATTGCCCATGGTGACGCCGCCGGTGGACTGGCGGGCGTGTTCCTCGACGATGGCGTCTTCGGGATTGCTGTCTTCCTGCTCCAGAATCCGCTCCAGCCAGCTTGCCGCCGCCGTGGTATCGGTGGAGGCGGAGCGCAGGCGGTAGAGAAGATGGGTGGCGAAGGTGGTGTCGCGGGCGGCGGCGGCATATTGCGCCAGAACCCCTTGCAGCTCGTCGCCGGAGGCTGCGACCACGATGCGGTCGGCGGCGGTGTTGGCCATGTTGCGCATGAGGCGCGCGCGGTCCACGCGCAGCGCCAGCCGGCGCGCATTCTCGATCAGCAGATAGCGCACGGCGGAGGGCAGCGCCCAGAGTTCGCCGATCTTGAGCGGCTCGACGGTCTGGAAACCCTTGACGATGGCGGTCAGCGTCTTGAGCGAGAAATTGCTGTCGGTATGGGCGACATAGAGCCAGGCCAGAGCGAAGATACGCGGCATGCCCTGATAGTTCTCGGCCGGGGCCGTGTAGAGCGGCAGTTGCCGGATGAAGCGGCGCGGCAGGTCGCGGCGGGTCTGCTGCACGCTCTTGTCGATCTGGTAATGATTGTCGAGCAGCCACTGCGCGGCGGGCGTGATGGTCTCGCCGTTGCGCGAGGCGGCGTCGGACGAACGGTAGGCGTGCAGGATCAGCTTGCCGTTCTCGGACAGGCGCTGGTCGAAGGCGAAGGGCAGATAGTCCGGCAGGGGAATATCCTCCCCGCGCGCGACGGCGGCGGCGAGGACGCCCAGTTCCTCCTCCGTCTTGTAATGAGCGCGGATCGGGGAAGGCTGCTCGGGCGGCAGGCTGACCGCAGCACTGTGCCCGGCGGCTTGCGGCTGCGCCGGACTTGGCGGCTTCGACGATTTGTTGCCGTTGGAGTTTGGACTGGAGTTCGACGACGACAATTCGGGCATCTGCCTTAACAGCCTTTCCGAAGGAAGCGAATTACATGCGGCGGGTGGATGCGCATAGAGCGGAGGTTTTCAGGAAAACGGCGGCATCCATGATCGGTTCCCTGCTTGGCGGCCGCACCGGACCGGAATCCGGTCCAGAATGCGTCCAGGAAACTGCTGATATTCAAATCGGTTAAATCGCAACGCACAATTGGTTCCGCATGGTAATGTTGTGTTATGGAACAAGTGCCCGTCCCCCTCCCCTCGCGGGACGATGCGCCTGTCTCCTCATGTGGTGGACCTGAATCCGAAATCCGCCCGCAGCGCTGCTACAGACACGCGCGGATTGCGGATTCGTCACCCGAGCACGAGGCTAACATATCGGAAACGACAATCATACCGACCCGTCTCACTGCGAAACGGGGAAAAGCTTCCAGTGGCGCGGTCGGAAGGCGATGCGGCTTTTCTCGGAAGCGGGGTGCTCGGCCGGAATCTCGATCTCGATGCGGTCGCGGGCGCCGCCCACCTCCAGTTCGACCCGGCGTTTGCCGCCCGAGCGGCGGCTCGCCACCACCGTGCCGGCGATGCAGCCGCCGCCGCCCTCGCGCAGTTCCACATCGTGCGGTCGGAAGAAAAGCTGTGCCTCGCAATTCGCCTCTCCGGCGGCCGCCCCTTCCGCCTTCAGCCCGATATTGCGGTCGGCGAGCCAGATAACCCCTCGCTCGATACGCACGGGCAGCACGCTCGACTGCCCGATGAAGCTGTAGACGAAGGGCGAATTGGGATCGTCATAGACCTCGTCCGGCGTTCCGATCTGCTCGATGCGGCCCTGACTCATCACCACCACGCGGTCGGCCAGTTCCAGCGCCTCGTCCTGATCGTGCGTCACGAAGACGGTGGTATGGCCGGTCTTGTCGTGAATCTCGCGCAGCCAGCGGCGCAGCTCTTTACGCACCAGCGCATCCAGCGCGCCGAAAGGCTCGTCCAGAAGCAGCACCTTCGGCTCGATCGCCATGGCGCGGGCGAGCGCCACGCGCTGGCGCTGGCCGCCGGAAAGCTGCGCCGGATAGCGCTTCTCCAGCCCCTGCAACTGCACGAGATCGAGCAGTTCCAGCGCGCGGCGGCGAATCTCGGCGGCGGGCGGGCGGGTCGCGCCGGGCCGCACCTTGAGGCCGAAGCCGATATTGTCGGCCACCGTCATATGGCGAAACAGCGCGTAATGCTGGAACACGAAGCCGACATTGCGCTCCCGCACGCTTTTGCGCGAAGCGTCTTCCTCGCCGAAGAAGATCGTGCCCTCGGTCGGTGTCTCCAGCCCGGCGATGAGGCGCAGCAGCGTGGTCTTGCCCGATCCCGACGGCCCGAGAAGCGCGATCAGCTCGCCGGAACGGATGTCCAGCGACACGCCATGCAGGGCGGGAAAGCGGGCGAATTCCTTACGCACGCCGGCAACACGAACTTCCATACCCGATCCTTCCAAGACTTCTACGTTTTATCTTTTGCCCGCGAGCGCGTCGCCATAGCGCAATTCCAGCAGGGTCTTCAGCACCAGCGTCGCCAGCGCCAGCAATGCCAGAAGCGAGGCCACGGCGAAGGCCGCGACGAAATTATATTCGTTATAGAGAATTTCGACATGCAGCGGCATCGTGTTGGTGAGGCCGCGAATATGGCCCGACACCACCGACACCGCGCCGAACTCGCCCATGGCGCGGGCGTTGCACAGAAGCACGCCGTAGAGCAGCCCCCATTTGATATTGGGCAGCGTCACGTAGCGGAAAGTCTGCCAGCCATTGGCGCCGAGCGCGATGGCGGCCTCCTCGTCGCCGGTTCCCTGTTCCTGCATGAGCGGAATGAGTTCGCGCGCGACGAAGGGAAAGGTCACGAACACCGTCGCCAGCACGATGCCCGGCACGGCGAACAATATGTCGATGCCGTGGTCCGACAGCCATGGCCCGATCAGGCTCTGGCTGGAAAAGAGCAGCACGAAGACAAGGCCGCCTATGACCGGAGAGATGGAAAAGGGCAGGTCGATCAGCGTGGTGAACAGCGCCTTGCCCTTGAACTCGAACTTGGCGACCGCCCATGCGGCGGCGATGCCGAAAACGAGGTTGAGCGGCACGGCAATGACCGCGACGGTGAGCGTCAGGCGGATCGCCGCCCATGCGTCCGGCTCGACCAGCGCGGCGATATATTCCTCCGGCCCCTTGCGGAAAGCCTCCACGAAGACGACGATCACCGGCAGGACGAGAAACAGCGCCATGAAGAGGAATGCCACCGCGATCAGCGCGATGCGCGCCGGCGGGCTCTCGGTCACGGCGCTGTGGGACGGGGCCGGATAGGCCGCGGTATCATTCGCCATACCCGTATTTCCTCCTCGTATGCGCCTGTATGAGATTGATGAAAAGCAGCATGGCGAAGGAGAGCGCCAGCATCACCGTCGCCAGCGCCGTCGCGCCGGCATAATCATATTCCTCCAGCTTGACGACGATCAGCAGCGGCGCGATCTCCGATACATAGGGCGTGTTGCCGGCGATGAAGATGACCGAGCCGTATTCACCGACGCCGCGCGCGAAAGCGAGCGCGAAGCCGGTGAGGATCGCCGGCAGCAGGCCCGGCAGCAGCACGCGCCAGACGGTCTGGAAGCGCGAGGCGCCGAGCGTGGCGGCGGCTTCCTCCACCTCGCGGCTGATCTCCTCGATGATCGGCTGCACGGTGCGCACCACGAAGGGCAGGCCGACGAAGATCAGCGCCACGACGATGCCCGCCCGCGTATAGGCGATGTGGATGCCATAGGGCGCCAGCAGGGCGCCGACCCAGCCGTTCGGCGCATAGATGGCGGCGAGCGCGATGCCCGCCACCGCCGTCGGCAGGGCGAAGGGTATGTCCACGATGGCGTCGGCGAAGCGGCGTCCCGGAAAGCGGTAGCGCACCAGAACCCATGCCAGCAGCACGCCGAAGACGACATTGACTAACGCGGCGAGAAAGGCGGCGCCGAAACTTGTCTGCAACGCCTTCAGCGTGCGGTCGTCGCTGAGAAGCCGCCAGAAGCCGGCGAAGCCGACATTGCCCGAATAGAGCACGAGGGCCGCCAGCGGAATGAGGACGATCAGGGTCAGATAGGCAACACTGAAGCCGAACGTCAGCCCGAACCCGGGAATGACGCTCGGCCTCAAAAAGTGCGACCCTGCTCTGGCCCGCGCAGGGAGCGATGACATGCGGTGTTCTGTTCCCTCTTTTATGTTACCGGTCTATCTGTTTTTTTACATTTCCGAACGCATCGAAGCAGGATCAGAAATCAGTCCAGTGGACTGATTTCCCTGCGGAGGCGGTTCTCGTCCGCTTCGCGAACTGCTGGAAATGCTCCAGCCGGTGCTTCATCATCTGCCGGGCTTGTAGATCTGGTCGAAGGTGCCGCCATCGCCGAAGTGATAGGGCTGCGCCTTCGCCCATCCGCCGAAGATCGGATCGTCGATCGTCACCAGTTTCACTTTCGGAAATTTGGGCAGCTTGTCCGCCGGCACGAGGTCGGGCTTGATCGGGCGATAGTGATGCGTGGCGGCGATGGTCTGCCCTTCCGGCGAATAGAGATATTCGAGATAGGCCTGCGCCAGCTTGCGCGTGCCGTTGGCATCCACGTTCTTGTCCACCACGGCGACCGGTGGCTCGGCGAGGATCGACAGCGGCGGCACCACGATATCGAAAGCGTCCTTGCCGAACTCCTCCTGCGAGAGCCATGCCTCGTTCTCCCATGCAAGAAGCACGTCGCCCTGCTGGCGCCGGGCGAAGCTGATGGTCGCTCCACGCGCACCGGTATCGAGCACCGGCACATGGCGGAAAAGCTCGGCCATGTAGTTCCTGATCTTGGCTTCATCGCCTCCATACTGTTTATACGCCCATGCCCATGCGGCGAGGTAGTTCCAGCGTGCGCCGCCCGACGTCTTCGGATTGGGTGTCACCACCGAGACGCCCGGCTTGATCAGGTCGCCCCAGTCCCTGATGCCCTTGGGATTGCCCTTGCGCACGAGGAAAACGATGGTGGAGGTATAGGGCACGGAATGGTTGGGCAGGCGGTCTCGCCAGTTCTTGTCGACCTTGCCCGAAAGCCTGGCGATGGCGTCGATATCGCTCTGGAGCGCCAGCGTGACCACATCCGCCTTGACGCCATCGATCACCGAGCGGGCCTGGGCACCCGAACCGCCGTGCGAGGCGCGCAGCGTCACCGTCTCGCCGGTTTCCTTCTTCCAGTGGGCGGCAAAGGCCGCGTTGTAATCCTTGTAGAGTTCGCGCGTCGGATCGTAGGACACGTTGAGAAGCGTCTGATCCGCATGGCCGGCCCGGACGGTACCGCCCAGCGAGGCAGCGGCAATCGATACGGCCAGCGCGAGAGAAAACCCCGTTATCTTCATATGCGTCTCCTGACCTGCTCCCGGATTTGCCCTCGGATTTGCCCTTGAGCATCAGCAACGGAGAAACAGTAGCAGAGGACTCCCCGGTCAGGATGCCACAAGTCGGTCGATATTTGAAACGGGTTCGAAAAATCCGCCCATCAGACGTGCACTGGGGGAATGATTTTTCCCTCGGGGCGGCGAGCAGGCCGCGCCGTGAAACGTTCATCCGGCGGGGCTCGGAGCCGGCGGCTGCTTCGGCTCGTTCCATCCCGTGCGGCTGTAGAAAGCGTAGCGCCACAGGCCGATCTGTTCATGCAGCGCCAGATCGACGGCCAGAAAATCGAGGCCCGGCGAGGACAGATTGGTGCCGGTGACAGTCAGATAGCCGGCGGCGACCGGTTCGGCACGCACGCCGAAATGCGAGAGGTAAAGCAGGTCGCGCGTCATCATCGGCGCGGACTGGACGAGGAAGACCTGCGACGGGCCGAGACCGCGCAAAAGCGCGGCCGTGTTGCGGGCGTTTTCCCACGTATTACGGCTGTTCTCGTCGAGGACGATGGCGGCTGGATCGACGCCCGCCCTCTCAAGCTCGCCGGCTATGGCGGCGGCCTCCGAAACGCCGGTCCGCGCGACGTCGCCGCCGGCGATCACCAGCCGGCAACGCACATTCTCCCGCCGGCATTGGCCGTAGAGCACGGCCGCCTTCAGGATCGGCGGGTAGGAGAAAGCGAGCGGTTCGATGGCCTCGCGATCCTGCTCGCGGACAGTCTGCGTTCCCAGACCGAACAGCACGAAAACCGTGCCGTCCTCCAGCCGCGACGGCAGGCGCGACGAATAGGGCGATTGCAGGCGGTCCATCAGATAATGCGGCAGCACGCCGGAAACGACGGACCCGTAACCGACCACCGCCAGCCCGAACAGCAGGGCGCCGGTCTTGCGCCAGCGCACGCACCACAGGATCACGCCGAGGACAACGAATATCAGAATGAGATTGAGGGTCATCGCCTGAAAACCGTGCCGAATATGAATAAACAATCCGGGCAGGCTACAGGATCGTCACCGACGGGAACAAGCCCATGAAACAGGTCCCAGAAAAGGAGCGTGCGCGCGACGGAAAGCCCGTCGGGACAAGACCGGGGCCCGATTTCAGGGAACCAGATAGTGCTGGTCCCATTCGTTCTTCGGCACCTCGTCGCCGATCCGGTAACGGAACGAGAGAATCCTGACGTGCTCGTCGTCCGTGTTGCAGTCATAGGCGAGTTTGTACCAGTGCTCGCGGCTGCGAAAGGCAGCCCCGTCCGCGCGCAGCGAATTGCCCTGCGCCACCGGGTCGGCGAAAGCATAGGCCAGCACCTTGTCGACCGAATAGCGGCGCTCCTCGCGCGTGATGCGCTCCATCGCCTCCACATCGCAGCGCTGCTCCAGCCGCGTGGCGGGATCGAGCTTTTCAAGCTGCTTTTTTTCGGACCTGTTCATGGCCGCCGCCGGCAGGGACGCCAAAGCCAGCGGCAGGACACAGGCGAAAAAAGACAGCGGAACGGACATATATTTCATCGGCTTTACGGAAACTCCCTTGCATGTCGGTGCGTGTCGGCAAAAGCCCCCTTCCCGCCCCCTCGCGAGACGGAACCGATCATCGGCCCAATTGTGCCCGTTGCAAGGCGCAATCGCCACGATCCACGCCTTTCATCCCTTTCTGGCAGTCCCATCTTTTCGGGAAAGGTGCAATGCCGCTTGATTTCCTGCCGCCGGCCATGTTTGAAACCTTGCAGCACCATTCGGTCCGGAAGGCTGGGCCGGCGCCGAAAATCCGACGCGAAAGGAAAAGACATGAAACCCGTTTTCCTGCAATTGCAATGCACGCCCGGCAAGACCTACGAGGTCGCCGACACCCTCTTCAGGCGCGAAATCGTCTCGGAACTTTATTCCACCAGCGGCGAGTTCGACCTTCTGGCCAAGATTTACGTCACCGAGGGAGACGATATCGGCAAGTTCATCAACGAGAACGTGCTCGACATCCCCCATATCGTGCGTTCGCTCACCACGCTGACCTTCACGGCATTCTGACCTTCACCGCGTTCTGAATGGCTCCTGTCCGGAAGATGCGCTCTTAACCATTGGTTTACCATGAGCGGACAATCCCCGGCCGATAAGGGAACCATAGCCCCGCCAGCGCATTTTGCGCCTGAAAGGGTCAAGACCATGGACGATCTGGAACAACGGCGCATATTGGTGGTGGAAGACGAAATCCTTGTCGCGCTCGATGTCGCGGCGACGGTGGAGGACGCCAACGGGACTGTGATCGGCCCGGCCGGAACGGTGCGGCAGGCGATGGACCTCATCAGCCATAACGAGGTGGATGCGGCTATCCTCGACGTCGATCTTGCCGACGGTAACGTGGAGCCCGTGCTCGACCGGCTGAAAAGCCGCAACGTCTTTGTGATCATTCACACCGGCGGTGGGCTCCCCGCGCGGCTAGCGGCGCGCTATCCCGGCCTCCCGGTGTTCCTGAAGCCCACCTCACCGGCGGTGCTGACGGACAGAGTGGCTTCAGAGCTTGCGTCAGGCGGCTGAAAGCAATTTCATTTCGTTTTAGGCGCAGAATCTTTTGCATTATAACAAAATTCCTGCTAGATTGGCTGGAACCGGACCCTTTTGCCAGCACGGTTTGCGTGCGGCATGGGGCAATTTGCGCTTTGCTCCCGATGCAATGCTCTGTCATACCGGCAATCTGAAGTCAGAATAGTGCCAAAAGGATCGAAAATGCCTCCCTATCGTTCGCGTACAACCACCCATGGCCGCAACATGGCCGGCGCGCGGGGCCTCTGGCGCGCCACAGGCATGAAGGATGAGGATTTCGGCAAGCCCATTATCGCGGTGGTGAACTCCTTCACCCAGTTCGTGCCGGGCCATGTGCATCTGAAGGACCTCGGCCAGCTCGTGGCGCGCGAGATCGAGGCGGCCGGCGGCGTCGCCAAGGAGTTCAACACCATCGCGGTCGACGACGGCATCGCCATGGGCCATGACGGCATGCTCTATTCGCTGCCTTCGCGTGAGCTGATCGCCGACTCGGTCGAATACATGGTCAACGCCCATTGCGCCGACGCCATGGTCTGCATTTCCAACTGCGACAAGATCACGCCCGGCATGCTGATGGCCTCGCTGCGGCTCAACATCCCGGTGGTCTTCGTCTCCGGCGGCCCGATGGAAGCGGGCAAGGTCGTGTGGAACGATCAGGTCAAGAAACTCGATCTCGTCGACGCCATGGTCGCCGCCGCTGACGACCACTATTCGGATGATCAGGTCAAGGCCATCGAGCGTTCCGCCTGCCCGACCTGTGGCTCGTGCTCCGGCATGTTCACCGCCAATTCGATGAACTGCCTGACCGAGGCGCTCGGCCTGTCGCTGCCCGGCAACGGCTCGACACTGGCCACCCACGCCGACCGCAAGCGCCTGTTCGTGGAAGCCGGCCACCTGATCGTCGATCTGGCGCGCCGCTATTACGAGCAGGACGACGAGAGCGTGCTGCCGCGCTCCATCGCCACTTTCGCGGCGTTCGAGAACGCCATGACGCTCGACATCGCCATGGGCGGCTCGACCAACACGGTTCTCCATCTTCTCGCCGCCGCTCAGGAAGCGGAAGTGGATTTCACCATGGCCGATATCGACCGCCTGTCGCGCCGCGTGCCGGTGCTTTGCAAGGTCGCGCCCGCCGTCGCTTCGGTGCATATGGAAGACGTGCATCATGCCGGCGGCATCATGGGCATTCTGGGCCAGCTCGACCGCGCGGGCCTGCTCACCGCCGACAATCCGACCGTGCACAGCGAGACGCTCGGCCATGCGCTCGACCATTGGGACGTGACCCGCACGACCAGCGAAATGGTGCATAAATTTTACCGCGCAGCGCCCGGCGGCGTGCCGACGCAGGTGGCCTTCAGCCAGGATCGCCGCTACGACAGCGTCGATACCGACCGCGAAAAAGGCGTGATCCGCTCAAAGGAACACGCTTTCAGTCAAGATGGCGGGCTGGCCGTTCTCTTCGGCAATCTGGCCGAGGAAGGCTGCATCGTGAAGACGGCGGGCGTGGACGATTCAATCCTGAAATTCACCGGCCCGGCGCGCATCTTCGAAAGCCAGGATTCCGCCGTTCTCGGCATCCTGAACGGCAAGATTCAACCGGGCGACATCGTGCTGATCCGCTATGAGGGCCCGCGCGGCGGCCCCGGCATGCAGGAAATGCTCTATCCGACCAGCTATCTGAAGTCGAAAGGCCTCGGCAAGGCTTGCGCGCTGATTACCGACGGGCGTTTCTCCGGCGGCTCCTCCGGCCTGTCGATCGGCCACGTTTCGCCTGAAGCGGCGGAAGGCGGCACGATTGCTCTGGTGCGCGAAGGCGACACCATCGAGATCGACATTCCCAATCGCCGCATCCACCTTGCCGTGGACGACGCGACGCTTGCCGAGCGCCACGCCGCACAGGAGGCGAAGGGTTGGAAGCCGGTGGAGAACCGCAAGCGCAAGGTCTCCACAGCGCTCAAGGCTTACGCCTCAATGACAACCAGCGCCTCCAAGGGCGCGGTGCGCAAATTGCCGGACTGAGCATCGTTTCATTCCCGACGATAAGAAAGGGCGGCCCCGCTGGCTGGCGGGGCCGCCCTGTTTTTGCTCGGGTCTGGAATAACAGGCCCTATTTCCGGTCCGAAATGGTGAGCGTCATGCCGAACGATCCGCTGCTCTCGTACTGGTTCGGAGACAGGCAATTGGTGCCGCTGCAATCCGCGCCCGAAATATAATAATCGAAGTCGGGCGAGCCGTTGTTGCCCGACGAATCGAAATAGGTGTACCAGTTGCCCTTGGTCTTCGTATGGATGAAGCGCGCATAGATATATTCGCTGCCGGACTTATCCTTGGCGAACCGCCAGTAGTTGGTCTTGTCGCTGCCGCCGCACGGGACCTGATCCTTGTCCTTGATCGTGTAATTGCCGAGCTTTCCGCCAGGAGGCAGTTCCGTGTAGCTGCTGGGAAGATTCCAGTCGTGCATGCAGTTTCCGGCGGCAGCCATCACCCAGACCGTGTGGTTCGAATCGTTTCTGAAAGCGATCTCGTATGTCTGCGAGGCATGGGCCGTGCAGGAAACGGCGGCAAACAGCAGGGATAAGGCAATTCTGTACATATCAATCTCCTGAAAATAAAAATAAAGACAGGCCAAATCTATCCGCGCCGCAGCGGCCTGCCATCTGCCATGGCTGACAGGGAAAAGAATCAGGAGGAAAGGAAGGCGAGGCCGCGCGGCCCGCATATTCTGCCGCAAACAGGCGGTCAGACTCATATTTCAGGATTTATGAGAGAATTGCCGCTCCGGCATCACCACCGGCTACCGGAAACGGGTCGTTCCGATGGATGTGAAGCCGGGGGAGGTTGGTTCGGTCCGGGAAGTCCTTTGGGCGGGGGGCTTGGGGTCGGACTTACCCGAACCGAACCGTCTCAGGCAACACAGGGATGCTCGCCTCACAATCGGGCTGCATTGCGAAGCGAACAAGGCGAAAATGTGATCGACGGTCACCATTTCTTTCCCCGCGCTTCGTTTCGTGATCGCCCGCGGCGGCGGAATAGCGGCACGGCCATGAACGCTCTTGAATTTGCGTCATAAAAGCTTCACCCTGTCAGCCATCCCTTGCGAGAGCGAAGCAGGAAGGCCGAAAGGAAGGATATGGATATTCCAAGCGCCGCGAATGAGGATTCATCGTCTCTCCCGTCCGGTTCGCCACCCCTCGCTTCACAGAAGGTCGTCGCCTTCGCCTCGCGGCCGGCACCCGCCAATGTCAGCTTCAACCGGCATGAACTGGGCCGCATCCTGAACATCTATGGACGCATGGTCGCCGCCGGCGCGTGGCGCGACTATGCCATCGACCATCTGGCCGACCGCGCCGTGTTCTCCATCTTCCGCCGCGCAAGCGAAATGCCGCTGTTCCGCATAGAGAAAAATCCGAGGCTGGCCCAGAAGCAGGGCGCTTATTCGGTGATCGCCGCCAGCGGCCTTGTCCTCAAGCGCGGGCACGAACTGGAGCGGGTGCTGCGCGTCTTCGACAAGAGCCTCAAACTGGTCGAAAGCTGATCGCCGGCCGGAGATTTCATGCAGGCGAGGAGAAAAACAAAAAGGGTGGCGTTTCCGCCACCCTTCTGTCTCGGACATTATCCCAGCGATCAGTTGCGGTTGTTGCCGAAGAACTGAAGCAGGAACATGAACATGTTGATGAAGTCGAGATAGAGCCGCAGTGCGCCCATCACCACCTTGCGGCCATGCACGTCCGCAGCGTCGCCCTCGTAGTACATTTCCTTGATCGACTGCGTGTCGAAGGCGGTCAGGCCCGCGAAGATCAGCACGCCGATCACCGAAATGGCGAATTGCAGCGCCGAGGAGCCGAGGAAGATGTTGACCAGCGAGGCGATGATGAGGCCGAACAGGCCCATCACGAGGAACGAACCCATCGCCGACAGGTCGCGTTTGGTCGTATAACCGTAGAGCGACAGCGAACCGAAGGCGGCAGCCGTTATGAAGAAGGTGCGCACGATGGTCTGGCCGGTGAAGACGATGAAGATCGACGACAGCGACAGGCCGACCAGCGCGGCATAAATCCAGAACGTCGCCTGCGCGGCGGCGACCGTCATGCGGTCGATGCGGAAGCTCAGGAAGAACACCGCCGCCAGCGGGGCGAGCATCACCACCCAGCGCAACGGGCTCGCGAAAATAAGCTGCTGGAACGCCGGGTTGGACATTGCCAGCATCGCCGTGCCGTATGCCGCCACGCCCGTGACGGCAAGACCGATGGCCATCATGTTGTAGACGCCGAGCATGTAGCTGCGCAGGCCCTGATCTATGCCGGCATCGGCACGAGCGCCGCCGGCCCTCTGCTGCGCCTGAATATTGCGAAAGTCAGCCATGACCTTGAATCCTCTTGCCTTGTTCCGTCCGGTGTCGGGGCGGCCGCGAAAGCGGGCCGCCGCCAGGCGCCGCTGGCGGAACCCCAGCATGCCTGTGCGACATTATGGGGTTTCCCATGCTCGCATACAAGTGGCGACTGTAAAAAAACGTGATATGAGGCTGCGGGCCGTAGACCGCATTTTCCTGTAGCCGCAACGGGTTAAGGCCCGAACACGGCCCTTCCGTTACAAATTTTTCACAAAGCATCCCTACAGGGTCCTCAGCACATCCGCCGGCTTCTGGCCGAGCACGCGCCATGTACCGGCGAGGCCGAAGCCGACAGTGAGCAGGAGCGCCAGCGCCACCGTGGCGAGCGCGACATCGGGCAGAAAGGCGGCCTTCAGCTTCATGATCTGCGCCACCACATACCAGCCCGCGAGGCCGCCGGCGGCGAGCGCGAAGATCGCCGTCGCCAGCCCCAGCAGCATATATTCCAGCACATAGGCCGTGATCAGCGTGCGCCGCGTCGCGCCCAGCGTCTTCAGCACCACCGCATCGTGGACCCTGGCGCGATTGCCGGCGGCGAGCGCTCCGCCCAGCACCAGCACGGAAGCGGCGAGCGCGATGGAGGCGGCGGCGCGGATCGCCGTCGCGATCTGGCCGAGGAGATCGTTGGCGACATCGAGCGCATCGCTGACGCTGACCGTGGTGACGGCGGGCCATGCCTTCGTCACCTCCCGCAGCACGTCCGGCACGCGGGACTTTTCCCCCGGCGGAATGGTCAGCGTCGCGAGCCATGTGACGGGCGCGCCGGCGAAAGTGTTGGGCGAGAACACCATGACGAAATTCATCGCCAGCGTCTCCCATTGCACCTGCCGGAAACTCGCGATCTTCGCGGTGATGTTGCGGCCGAGCACATTGACCGTCACCGTGTCGCCGAGCTTCAGCCCCAGCGCCTTGCCCTCGCGCTCGGAAAAGGAGACGAGCGGCTCGCCATGGTAATCCGCCGGCCACCACGCGCCCTCGCTCAGGGTGGAGTTTTCCGGCACCGTGTCCGAGAAGGTGATGCCGCGGTCGCCGCGCAGCACCCATGCCCCGTCGGCGGGGATTTTCATGTCGCGGATGTTCCTGCCGTCGAAGGCGACGATGCGCCCGCGCAGCATGGGGCCGCTGGTGAGCTTGCCGTCCGGCACGATCCCGCCGATCAGTTTCCTGAATGCGCCGATATCGCCGTTCTGTATGTCGACGAAAAAGAAATCGGGCGCGTGCGCCGGCATGTTCTCCGTCACCTGCCGGCGCAGATTGCCGTCGATGAGGGCGATCGCCACCATCAGCGTCAGGCCGAGGCCGAGCGACAGCACCACGGACGGGGTGAGCGCGCCGGGACGGTGGATATTGCCGATGGCAAGCCGCAGCGCCGTTGAGCGCACGCGCGGCGCGCGGCGCGCGATCAGGCCGATGCCGGCGGCGACCAGCCGCAGCACGGCGAAGGCGGCGACGGACGAGACGATGAAGATCGCCGCGATGCGCCGGTCATAGGCGAGATACCATGCCAGCCCCGCCAGCGCCGCGACGAGCAGGATCGCGAGCGCCAGATAGGGCAGCGGCGGCAGGCCGCGCTGCTCGAAGCCTTGTTCGCGGAACAGCGCCGTCGCCGGCACGTCGCGGGCGCGTCCGAGCGGCAGGATGGCGAAGGCGAGCGTGGTGACGAGGCCGAATATGGCGGCCAGCGCCAGCGCGCCGGGGAAGAAGCCGCCCGCCGCCACCGGCAGATAGCGCGCCAGCATCGCCCCCGCCGCATAGGGGATGATCGCCGCCAGCATCAGGCCGATGGCGATGCCGATCAGGCCGATCACCATGATCTGCATGAAATAGACCAGCACCGAAAAGCGCGCGGGCGCGCCCAGCGCCTTGAAGGTGGCTATGACGCCGCGCTTGCCGTCGAGATAGGCGCGCACCGCATTGGCCACCCCGACGCCGCCGACGATCAGCGCCGTCAGCCCCACCAGCGTCAGGAACTGCGAGAAGCGCTCGATATTGGCACGGAGCGAGGGCGCGGCATTGGCGCGGGTGCGGATGTTCCAGCCCGCATCGGGGAAATCCTTCATGGCCTCGCGCCGCACGCGCGCCACCGCCGCATCCTGTGCTGCGCCGGGCAGCGCGACCTTGTAGAAATAATTGACGAGGCTCCCCGGCTGGATCAGGCCGGAGGCGCGCAATCCGTCGAGCGAGGTCAGGAAGCGCGGCGCGAAATTGAAGCCCGACGACAGCAGGTCCGGCTCGTTTTCGATCAGGGCGCGCAGTTCGAACGTCTGCGAGCCGAGCAGAACCTTCGCGCCGAGGCGCAGGTTCATCCGGTCGAGAAAGTCCTGCGTCACCGCCGCGCCATAGACGCCGTTCCTCTCGGCCATAACGGCGGCGAGCGGCTGGCGCGGCGTCACCTGAAGATCGCCATAGAGCGGATAGGCGGCATCCACCGCCTTGACCTCCACCAGCGACTGGTCCGACCCGTCCGGCAGGCGGGCCATGGAGCGCATGGTGGCGCTCTCGGCCACGCGGCCCTGTGCGGCGATGAAGGCGCGCTCCGCGGCGACCGCCTCGCGCTGGTTGAGGGCAAAGCTGATATCGCCGCCGAGGATGGTGCGACCCTGCGCCGCGATGCCGTCCGTGACCGAGCGGGCGACGGAATTGACGCCGCCGATGGCGGCCACGCCGAGCGCGATGCAGGCGAGGAAGATGTAGAAGCCGGACAGGCCGCCGCGCATCTCGCGCAATGCGAAGCGCAGGGCGAGCAGGATGGAACGCGCGCGGCTCACCTACCGGTCTCCGCATGGGCGGGCAGCGCCGAGTTCCCGTGCGCCGCATCCGGCGCGGGCGCCTCGATGCGGCCGGAGCGCACCGGAATCTCGTAGTCGCAGCGCGCGGCGAGCGCCGGATCATGCGTGACCAGCACCATGGTGAGGCTGTTCTCGCGCTGCTTGGAAAAGAGCAGATCGGCGATCTGGCGGCCCGTGGCCGCATCGAGATTGCCGGTCGGCTCGTCGGCGATGAGGATTTTCGGCGACGGGGCCAGCGCCCGCGCGATGGCCACGCGCTGCTGCTCGCCGCCGGAAAGGGCCGCGGGATAATGGGAAAGCCGCGCACCGAGACCCACGGCCTGCAAGGTGCGCTCCGCCACGTCGAATGCGTCCCTGCGCCCGGCCAGTTCCAGCGGCACGGCGACGTTTTCCAGCGCCGTCATGTTGGGGATGAGATGGAAGGACTGGAACACGATGCCGATATTGGCGCCGCGGAAAGCGGCGGCCTCGTCCTCGCTCATGCGGCTGATCGTCTCGCCGGCGATCGTCACGCTGCCGCCGTCGATCCGCTCCAGACCGGCCAGCACCATCAGAAGCGTGGACTTGCCTGAGCCGGACGGGCCGACGATGCCGGCGGACTGGCCCTCGGCTATGGAGAGCGACACGTCTTTCAGCACATGCACCGCCGAGGCGGCATGGCCCAGAGTGAGATCGACATTTTCAAGTCGAATGATGGGCCGGGTGATCGAGGCGGCGGGCTTTTGCGTCACACGCTTTTCTTTCTGTAAAGCTATAAAGCATATGCTTCCCCCCGGGCGACACGCGCCACAAATCGAACTTGTTTCGCGCGGATCGTTCGGGGAAACTGCGGACGACCTGCCCGCCTTCACCAATATGGGTTTTCAGCGATGCGTTTCAAACTCCCCATTTTCGCCCTGCGCGGTTTCCTGAGGCCAGATTTCCTGAGGATTGGTCTCGTCGCGGCGGCAGCCTTCCTTTTCGCCGCCGGCGCATATGCGCAGGACGCCACGAGCGCGCAGGACGCGAACGGGTCCGACGCCGCGGCCCGGGACAACCTGCCGGTCGCGCAGCTTTCGCAGGTGAAGATCGTCGGTTTCGGCGACAGCCTGATGGCGGGCTACAAGCTGTCCTCCGACGGAGCCTTTCCGCAGCAGCTCGAAAAAGCGCTCGACGACAAGGGCTACGAGGTCGAGGTAATCAACGCCGGCGTTTCCGGCGACACAACCACCGGCGGCCTTTCACGCATCGACTGGTCGGTGCCCGACGGCACCGATCTTGTAATTCTCGAACTCGGCGCCAATGACGCGTTGCGCGGCATCGAACCGGAAATCACCGAAAAAAACCTCGACGACATGCTGGCGCGGCTCAGGCAGCGCAAGATTCCCGTCATCCTTGCCGGGATGATCGCCCCGCCGAACATGGGCAAGGCCTATGCGGAGAAGTTCAATCCGATCTATCCGCGACTTGCGAAGAAATACGGCGTGCCGCTCTATCCCTTCTTCCTCGACGGGGTGGCGACCCACAAGGACCTGCTGCTCGACGACGGCATGCACCCGAATGACAAGGGCGTCGCGGTCATGGTGTCGAAATTCCTGCCCGTGGCCGAAAAGAGCCTCAAGGCCCTGCCCGCCGCCGCGCCCGACACGAACGGGCAGAACGGAGGGGCAGCGGGAGGGCAGAACGGCGGGCAAAGCCCGAACGGCGGTCAAAACAAGGGGACATCGGGCGGCTGAACCGGGCTCCGAGCATAAACAGCTTGCTCCCGGCGGCGATCGATGATTCGCTTGGAGATGTAGAACGATTCGAGGAGGATGCCTTATGCCGCGTCTTTTCACTGCCCTCGAAATCCCGCGCGACGCCGCGCTTTCGCTCTCGCTTCTGCGGGGCGGCCTGCCCGGTGCACGCTGGATCGACGTCGAAAACTACCACATAACCCTGCGTTTCATCGGAGATGTGGAAGGCCATACGGCCGACGAAATCGCCAATGCGCTCGACCGCGTGCGGCGGCCGGAGTTCATGCTCAACCTGTCGGGCGTGGATGCTTTCGGCTCGAAGAAACCGCACAGCATCTATGCGGGCGTGGCGGCCACGCCGGAACTCAACGCGCTTCAGGCGGAGATCGAGCGCATCTGCCAGCGGCTCCACCTGCCCGCCGACCCGCGCAAGTTCGTGCCGCATGTGACGCTGGCGCGGCTCAGGAACGCACGCATCGAGGATGTGGCGCATTATCTTTCCTCACGCGGCAATTTCGCGACGCTACCCTTCCGGGTAAGCCGTTTCGTGCTGATGTCCTCGCGCGATTCGGTGGGCGGAGGCCCCTATATCGTCGAGGAGGCATGGCCTCTGGTGGCGCGCTCCTTCGGCCAGAGCCGGTCCGCCAGCGCCGTCGAGGCGGCGAGGATCATCCGGTAGGTCCTCTCGAAATCCCCGGCGCCGCCATACCACGGATCGGGGATTTCCACCGGCTGACCGCCCGCGATCTCGGTGAAAAGCCCGATACGGCTTGTCGCATCCGCCGGCCTGCGTCCGGCGATCAGGCGCATGTTCGAGCGGTCCATGCCGAGGATCAGGTCGAAGCGCATGAAATCGGCCCCGACGAGCTGGCGGCAGCACTGGCCGGAAATGTCGATGCCGTAGCGCGCAGCGACGCTGATGGAGCGCTCGTCCGGCGCATCGCCGGTATGATAGCCGTTCAGCCCCGCGGAATCGAGCAGCACGCCCCGGATGCCCCGCGCCGAGAGCACATGCGCCATCACGCCTTCGGCAAGCGGCGAACGGCAGATATTGCCGGCGCAGACGAAAAGAATGCTGTTCACGCTGTCCCTGGTCATCGATTTCCCTGAACCGTCTCTTGGCGAACCTTTTGGGGAACCCGCACGCCCGAAACAGATTATGCCTTCAAAACAGGATGGAGCGAAAGACGATGACACGCAACCGCTTGAGCGAGGAAGAACTGCAACGCGCGCTTTCCGGGCTGGAGGGCTGGCGTAAGCTGGAAGGACGCGAAGCGATCGGCAGGAATTTCCAGTTCAAGGATTTCAACGCCGCCTTCGGCTTCATGACGCGGATGGCGCTCCATGCCGAGAAGCTCGACCATCATCCCGAATGGTTCAACGTCTATAACCGGGTCGACGTCACACTGGCCACGCACAGCGCCAACGGCATCACGGAACTCGACATCGAAATGGCGCAGCGGATGAACGCGCTGGCGGAACGAATTTGACATTTGCCTCCCATTCGACATCGGGCGACGAGCAAACGTCGGAATCAGACCACTAGCCGGCTGACACGCATCAACTTGTACGGCGCCGTCTTCATCACCATCTTTTGATCGGTGCGCGGTACGACCGCGCGGCAGGAGTTGAGCGACGATGGACGATGTCAGAATCGGGGAAATCCTCGAACCCGGCGGCGAGCGCGAATTCAGATCGCGCCGCGAGCGCGTGAAGCAGGGCTTCTGGAAGGCGGCACGCAAGGCCGGCCGCATGATTCCGTTCATGGACGAGGTGGTTGCCGCCTATTATTGCGCGCTGGACGAGCGCACGCCGTTGCGCGTGCGCATGACGCTGATGGCGGCGCTCGCCTATTTCGTGCTGCCTTTCGACGCCATACCGGACATGCTGGCCGGCATCGGCTTTACCGACGACATGGCCGTGCTGATGGCGGCGCTGACCGCCGTTCGCAGCCATATCACGCCCGCGCATCGGCTGGCGGCACGCAAGGCGCTGGCGGAGGAAGGGCAGTAGGACCCCGCCTGCCGCGACCGGAACAGACCGCGCCGCTATTTATCGCCTTACCCCGACAAACTCTCGCCGTTTTCTTCTCCTTCAAGTTGGAAAGGGATGGCGGCCGGCCTGTGTCCGTTCAATTTTTCTTTCAGTGCTTCACCGTTTGGTAACCGAGATTAAGGCATGTTAATCGGCAACTGAACGGGACGGCCATCGAATGGCGGCATCCCGGTATTCGAGTTTCTGATTTGAAGCAAACGAAAGAGAACCGGTAGAACCATGCTTGGAAAATCGTTCGTCGCGGCTTCGGTGTTCATGATTGCAATGGCGGGCTCGGCTCTCGCGCAGACACCGACCCAGATTAAGCAATTCGACGCCTGGGGCGCTTACAGCTACAAGTCCGGCAACAGCAAGGTCTGTTACGTCCTTTCCGTTCCGACGCAGAAACTGCCGGCTTCCGTCGATCATGGTGACAATTTCTTCCTTATCAGTCAGAAACCCGGGCAGAATGTCACCTATGAACCGCAATTCATGGCCGGCTATGACCTCAACCCCCATGCCAAGGTCATCGTGACCGTCGGCAAGAGCAAGTTCACCATGTTCGTCAACGGCAAGTCCGGATGGATGGAAAACGCCGCCGAGGAACCGAAGCTCGTCGCCATCATGAAGTCCGGCCACGAACTCAAGGTCGACGCCCAGTCCAAACGCGGCACCAAGACCAGCTACACCTATTCGCTGAAAGGTGTTGCGGATGCGCTGAAGGCCATCCAGAAATGCAAGTGAACCTCGCAGCATGATGCATGAAAGGCCGGGCCTCGCGCCCGGCCTTTTCTTTTGCCTCATGCCGGGATGACGAAAGGCTTCTTCTGTGCTATGAGCGCGCGCAACAGGGCTTTCCGTATTCGAAAAAGCCCCCATATCCATGTCATCGATGCAGACCGCCGACGCGAAGCAAAGGCCCGCGTCCCTTCACAATTGGAAACCGATGTCCATTTCGTTCGACCTCACCATTGACGACACACGCGATCAGCTCGCCCGGCAGGCGCGCGCCATGACCGGGCTGAAGCCGTCGTTGATCGGCCTGTCGCGCGAGGAAATGGCCGAGGCGCTCGTCAAAACCGGCATACCGGAACGTCAGGTGAAGATGCGCATCAGCCAGCTTTGGCACTGGCTCTATGTGCGCGGCGTGTCCGACTTCGCCGACATGCGCAACATCTCCAAGGATCTGCGTGGCCTCCTGGCGCAGCATTTCACCATCGCTCGGCCGGAAGTGGTCGAGGAGCAGATTTCGCAGGACGGCACGCGCAAGTGGCTGTTCCGCTTTCCGCCGCGCGGCGCGGGCCGCCCGGTCGAGATCGAAAGCGTCTATATCCCCGAGGAAGGGCGCGGCACGCTGTGCATCTCCTCGCAGGTAGGGTGCACGCTCACCTGCTCCTTCTGCCACACCGGCACGCAAAAGCTGGTGCGCAACCTGACGGCCGAGGAAATCCTCGCGCAGCTTTTGACCGCCCGCGACCGGCTCGGCGACTTCCCCGACAAGGACACGCCCGACGGCGCGATGGTGCCTTCCGGCGAGCGCAAGATCACCAATATCGTCATGATGGGTATGGGCGAGCCGCTCTACAATTTCGAGGAAGTGAAGAAGGCGCTGCTGATCGCCTCGGACGGTGACGGGCTGTCGCTCTCGAAGCGGCGCATCACGTTGTCCACCTCCGGCGTCGTGCCGGAAATCTACCGCACCGGCGACGAGATCGGCGTCATGCTCGCCATTTCGCTGCACGCCGTGCGCGACGACCTGCGCGACATCCTGGTGCCGATCAACAAGAAATATCCGCTGGAACAGCTCATCAAGGCCTGCCGCGAATATCCGGGCCTGTCCAACGCCAAGCGCATCACCTTCGAATATGTGATGCTGAAGGATATCAACGACAGCCTCGAAGACGCCAAGCGTCTGGTGAAGCTGTTGCAGGGCATTCCGGCCAAGATCAACCTGATCCCGTTCAATCCGTGGCCCGGCACCAATTACCAGTGCTCGGACTGGGAGCAGATCGAGCGCTTCGCCGATTACATCAACGCCGCCGGCTACGCCTCGCCGATCCGCACGCCGCGCGGGCGGGACATCCTCGCTGCCTGCGGCCAGTTGAAGTCGGAATCCGAGCGCCTGCGCAAGAGCGAGCGTCTGGCGCTGGAAGCCATGATGATCGCCGGCCATGGTGAATGAGCGGGGATTGAGCCAATCGTGAACGACACGTTCGATTATATCAGCCGCTTCGTCGTCATCCTGTTCGGCTATTGCTGCGCTGTGCTGGCGGCCGGATGGTTTCTGGCGGCGATCCTTTACAGCCAGATCGACGTGCTGGCCTATGCGCTGGCCGATCCGTTTCTGGGCGATGTTCTCGAGGATATGCGTGCCGCGTGGGACATGACCGGCTTCTATGCCGCCGTTCTGGTCGCGGGGCCGGTGCTTGCCATCATGGCGGGCAGCCTCAGCTTCCTGCCGGCGGCAGCGCTTATCCTTCTTGCCGAAGTGCGCGGCTATGGTTCATCCCTGTTCTATTGCGTGGCGGGCGCGCTGATCGGGCTTGCCGCCGCCGGAACGACCATCCCGTTTCAGGAAACCAACGGCGGCCCGGAAATGCCGCTCCTGATCGCGGCAATGGCAGGAGCGGGCATTGTCGGCGGTTTCGTCTACTGGATGATCGCCGGGCGCAATGCCGGCCTTTTCCTCAACCGCCCGGCTTCCTGAAACGGAATGGCCGTTCCGGCGGGTCACGCCGACGACAGAAGGATGACGCCGGCGATTACCAGGCCGCAGCCGGCGAGCCGCCACGGCCCGACCTTTTCGCGCAGGATCAGCATTCCCATGAGCGCGCCGATCATCATCGACATTTCGCGCATGGGAGCGACGAGGCTGAGAGGCGCGCCGGCGGTGAGCGCGGTCAGAACCAGAATATAGGACAGCGACTGGAGCACTCCGACAACGATCGCAATCCGCCAATAGCCGCGCATGGCGTCGATGGCACGGCGCGGATTGGCGACCACGAGCGGCGCCAGCAGGAAGAACCGCAGCACGTTCGAGAACCAGTCCAGCACCACCGGCGCGATGCCCAGATCCTTGACGGCGTAGGCATCGACCACCGTATAGGACGCGATCAGACCGCCGGTCGCGGTACCCCAGCGCACCCCGGACTGCCCGCCCGGACGCCGGAAGGCGGAAAGATCGCCTTGCGTGGCGATGAGGCCGATCCCGGCCACCACCACGACCAGCCCGATCAGGCCGCGCGCGGACGGCAATTCGCCGAGGATCAGGAAAGCGCCGAAGGTGGAGAGCATCGGCCCCGTTCCGCGCGCGACGGGATAGACCACCGAAAGGTCGGCGACCTGATATCCGCGCTGCAGGAAGAGGCTGTAGGCAAGATGGATCAGCCCGCTGAGCAGGATGAAGCCGATACCTCTCCATGTCCATGCGATGCCGTCGCCTTGCACCAACAGGTAGAACACCCACGGCGCATAGGCGATACAGCCGACGAAAGTGTAGGCGAAGACGAAGACCGGACCGACCGACGCGGCCCGCTTGGCAAGAAGATTCCAGCCTGCGTGGATGAAGGCAGCAAGAACGACAAGCAACAGTGAGGCAAATGCCATCGAGACCTCCTGACGCGCCCATGGATGCATGGATGGGCGCTGGTTGATCTCGACGTCTCCGCCTCTGGGATTTTGTCCCTCGGGTGCAGCCGCGGAACTCCCGCGGTTTCTGCAACGCTCGGTCCAGCGGCGGATATGCGAACATCTCCGCCCGGAACCCTAGTTGCCACTCAGTCGATACGGGGAATCCTAGTCGATCGCGGCATGCGCGGTCAAGCGCCGTCGGTTCGCCGGCTTACTTAGCCTGCGCGGTGATGATCTTCAGCGCGAAGGCCGAAAACACGCCCGCGAACAGCCAGTCGGTGATGCGCGTCACGGTCGGGTTCTTCTTCAACAGCCCGGCGAAACCATGCGCGGCCAGCACCATCGGCACGGTGAAGGGCAGCGACAGCGGAATGAAGGACAGGCCGAGAAAGAACAGTTTTCCCGCCACATGCGGATCGTGCGCGGAAACGAACTGCGGCAGGAAGGTCATGTTGAACAGGATGATCTTCGGGTTGAGCAGGTTGACGCCGAAGCCGGTCATCCAGTTCTGGAACAGCGTGCGCTCCTTGCCGCCCTGCTTTTCCGGCGAGAAGGCCGAGCCCTTGCGGATCGCCTGCACGGCGAGCCAGACCAGATAGCCCGCGCCGACCACCTTGAGCGCCGTGAAGGCGGTGGGCGAGGCCAGAATCAGCGCCGACAGGCCGAGCGCCACCATGCTGGTATGGATCACGATGCCGGTGCAGGCCCCCGCCATGCAGGCGAAGCCCGCCGCCCTGCCCTGCGACAAGGCGCGGCCGACGAACAGTGTCATGTCCGGCCCCGGCGTGATGGAGAGAATGGCGGTGGCGATGGCGAACTGGACGCAAACCGTCCAGTCGGGAATGAAGGTCAGGTTTGTCAGGAAAGACATGGGGAGGGCTCCGGAAATCGGGGGCAAGCTAACCCGATTTCGCGGGCGCCGCCATCGCTTTTTCCGGCCTCTTTTCCTGCCCCGGCCGCAAGTCGCGGATCATGCGGCTTGCACACGCAAAACCAACTGGTAAAAGACTTGCGGCATTCGTTTTCGGGCGCTTCGTCCCGGCCCCATCATCCTGTCAGTGGAACGTGAATCATGAGCAAGTGGAAAGACGTGAAGAAAGTCGTGCTCGCCTATTCGGGCGGCCTCGACACCTCGATCATCCTCAAGTGGCTCCAGACGGAGCTGGGCGCGGAGGTCGTTACCTTCACCGCCGATCTGGGTCAGGGCGAGGAACTGGAGCCGGCCCGCAAGAAGGCCGAGATGCTTGGCATCAAGGAGATCTTCATCGAGGACGTGCGCGAGGAATTCGTGCGCGATTTCGTCTTCCCGATGTTCCGCGCCAACGCCGTCTATGAGGGCGTCTACCTGCTCGGCACCTCCATCGCCCGTCCGCTGATCTCCAAACACCTGATCGAGATCGCGAAAAAGACAGGTGCGGACGCCATCGCGCACGGCGCGACCGGCAAGGGCAACGACCAGGTGCGCTTCGAGCTTTCGGCCTATGCGCTGAACCCCGACATCAAGATCATCGCGCCGTGGCGCGACTGGTCGTTCAAGAGCCGCACGCATCTCCTGGAATTCGCCGAGCAGCACCAGATCCCGGTCGCCAAGGACAAGAAGGGCGAAGCCCCCTTCTCCGTCGACGCCAACCTGCTGCACTCCTCCTCCGAGGGCAAGGTGCTGGAGAACCCGGCCGAGGCCGCGCCCGAATATGTGCATATGCGCACCATTTCGCCGGAAGCAGCCCCCGACAAGGCCACGATCATCAAGATCGGCTTCGAGAAGGGCGACGCGGTGTCGATCAACGGCGAGCGCCTGTCGCCGGCGACGCTTTTGGCCAAGCTCAACGATTACGGCCGCGACAACGGCATCGGCCGCCTCGATCTGGTGGAGAACCGCTTCGTGGGCATGAAATCGCGCGGCGTCTATGAAACGCCGGGCGGCACGATCCTGCTCGCCGCGCACCGCGCCATCGAATCGATCACGCTCGACCGCGGCGCGGCGCATCTCAAGGACGAGCTGATGCCGCGCTATGCGGAGCTGATCTATTACGGCTTCTGGTTCTCGCCGGAGCGCGAGATGCTGCAAGCCGCCATCGACCTCAGCCAGAAGAACGTCGAGGGCGAAGTCACGCTCAAGCTCTACAAGGGCAATGTGATGGTGATCGGCCGCGAGAGCGACAAATCGCTTTATTCCGACAAGCTGGTCACCTTCGAGGACGATCAGGGCGCTTACGACCAGAAGGACGCCGCCGGCTTCATCAAGCTCAACGCGCTGCGCCTGCGCACTTTGGCTGCCCGCGATCGTAAGTAATCGCTTACTTAATTATAGACGAAAAGCCCCCTGCCTCGCGGGGGGCTTTTTCGTTCAGGCGGCGTTTTTCAGGCCCGCCAGCATCTTCTCCTCGCCGGGACGCAGGGTCAGCACCCGCACGCCGTTCGACGTGACGGCCACCGTATGCTCGAACTGCGCCGAGAGTTTCCCGTCGCGCGTCGCCACCGTCCAGCCGTCCTTTTCCGTCTTCACCTTGGCCGAACCCTGATTGAGCATCGGCTCGATGGTGAAGACCATGCCTTCGCGCAGCCGCAGGCCCGCGCCGGGCTTGCCGAAATGCAGCACCTGCGGCTCCTCGTGCATCTCGCGGCCGATCCCATGGCCGCAATAATCGCGCACCACGCTGTAATCGTGCCGTCTGGCGTGGCGTTCGATGGCGTAGCCGATATCGCCCAAAGTCGCGCCGGGGCGCACGACGGCGATGCCCTTCCACAGCGCCTCATAGGCGACGCGGACCAGCCGCGCGGCGAAGGGCGCGACCGCGCCGATCATATAGGTCTTGCTGGAATCGGCGATGAAACCGTCCTTCTCCAGCGTGATGTCGAAATTGACGATCTCGCCCTCGGCGATGACTTCGTCCGACGGCATGCCGTGGCAGACGACATCGTCCTTCGAGCAGTTCAGCACATAGGGATAATCATATTGCCCCTTGCTGGCGGGCCGGGCCTTCAGCTCGCGGACAATGAAATCCTCGACCAGATCGTTGACCTGCATCGTGGTCATGCCGGCGAGCGGCGTGCGGTCGAGAAGCGCGAAGACGGAAGCGAGCAGCGCGCCGGAAGCCGCCATCTTCTCCAGCTCGGCGGGGGTCTTGGTCATGACGCCTGAACCGGCAGGACGGGAAGCTCCACTTGCGCCGCGCGCAACTGCATCTGCACGATCTCGTTGAACGACAGCTCGGGATGCGCCTGCGCCAGCATGCCGACCTTCATCCAATATTCGGCCTGCGCATTGATCGAGCGGCACATCACGTCGCTCGCCTTGCGCAGCTCCTCATGCAGCTCGTCGCTGATCTTCACGATACCCATGACGCCACATTTATATGCTTTATATACGGATCATATATATCCATGGCCGCAGGCATGGCAAGCGATTCCGCCGCTTGACTCTCGCCGCAAGCGATTCAATATTGGAACAAACAGAGAACAATCGAGGATTTCCGACGTGAGCGGCATCGACATCGCGGCGCTGCGGCGCATGGTTTCGGCCATCGAGGGCCACGATCCGCAGGGCGGGTTCGAGGGCGAAGGCGCGCGGCGTTTTTCGCTGGGCTTTGCGCCGGCGGACGACGCCTTTCCGCAGGGACTGGCGGGCGACGCGCTGCACGAGGTCTTCGCCGAAAATCCCGGCGCGCATATGGCGGCGACGGGCTTCGCGCTGGCGCTTGTCCAGCGCGCGGGGGAAAAGCGCCGCGCCATCGTCTGGATCGAGGAGGAGCATGCGGAGAAGGAATATGGCGGGCTTTATCCGCCGGGTTTTTCCGCCTTCGGGATCGATCCGGCGCGGCTTCTGATCGTGCGCTGCCCTTCGGCGCAGGACGTGCTGAAGGCGGCGGGCGATGCGCTGGAGATGGGCCGGCCCGTCGGCGGCGTGGTGGCCGCCGTGACCGGCAAGCCGCGCTGCCTCGACCTCACCGCCTCGCGCCGCCTGCTTCTGGCCGCCGAGACGGCGAAGCTGCCGATCGTGCTGTTGAGGAGCCATCGCACCGCCGTGCAGAGCGCCGCCGTCAGCCGCTGGCGCGTCGCGCCCGCGCCGTCGCGCTCCGCCGGGGCCGACGCGCCCGGCAAGCCCGCCTTCGCCGCCGTGCTGGAGCGCAACCGTCATGGCCGCTGCGGCCAATGGATCATGGAATGGAACAATGAAGCCCTTGAGTTCGAGGCAAGAGAAGCAGACCGCACGCCGGTTTCTGGCGCTGTGGTTTCCCTTTCTGCCGACCGACCGGCTCAGCCGCGCCGTTCCGCCTGACGGGCGGCCGCCGCTGGTGGTGACCGAGCGCATCGCCAACGCCCTGCGGCTGACGGCGGTGGATGCGTGGGCGGCGAAGCTCGGTCTTTATCCCGGCATGGCGCTCACCGACGCCCGCGCGCGGGTGGAGACGCTTGCCGTGGTGGAAGCCGCGCCGCAGCATGACGACGCGCTGCTCAATCGCCTTGCGCATTGGTGTGAGCGCTACACGCCGCTCGTCGCCCTCGACCCGCCGCACGGGCTGATGCTGGACGTGACCGGCTGCGCGCATCTGTTCGGCGGGCTGGAGGCCCTGCGCGGCGACGCCCTCAGCCGCATCGCGCGCGCCGGGCTCGCGGCGCGCGCGGCCATCGCCGACAACAGCTTCGCCGCCCGGCTTCTGGCGCGCAACACGCGCGGCGGCGTTCTCGACCGCGCCGAGGCCGACGCCCTGCTGCCACGCCTGCCGCTCGCAGCCCTCGAACTCGAAGAGGCGACCGAAACCGGCCTCAAGCGCGCCGGGCTGAAACGCATCGGCGACGTGATCGCGCTGCCCCGCGCCGCACTCACCGCCCGTTTCGGCCCCGATCTGGTGACGAAGCTCGACCGCCTCGCACGGCAGGAGCGCGTGCCCATTTCGCCGCTGCGCATCGCGCCGCTCGTCACCGCCGAACAGCGCCTGTCCGAGCCGGTGACGGCGATGGATCTGGTGGAGCGCATCCTGCACGACCTGGCGCAAGACCTGTTCGCAAAGCTCGAACGGGACGGCGAAGGCGCGCTTCTGATCGAAGCCGCCTTCTTCCGGGTCGACGGCGCGGTGCGGTCGATCTGCATCGAGACGGGCCAGCCGCTGCGCGACACGCGGATTTTCATCCGGCTGGCGCGCGAGCGGTTCGATGCGCTGACCGATCCGCTCGACGCCGGTTTCGGCTTCGACATGATCCGTCTGGCGGCGCTGCGCAGCGCCCGCGCCACGCAGCGGCAGACCGGCCTCGACCAGCACGAGGAGGATACGGGCCGGCTGGGCCAGCTTGTCGACCGGCTTTCGGCGCGGCTGGGGCCGGAGCGCGTGCTGACCGCCTTCGCGCGCGACACGCATATGCCGGAGCGCGCCTATGGATTGCGCCCCGCCCTGCATGCAGGCCGGCAAACCGCCGATTACGCCAGCGGCCCGGCGCTTCCCGGCGATCCGCCGGCGCGCCCCATAAAACTGTTCCGCCCGCCGCAGCCGATCGAGGCGACGGCGGAAGTGCCGGACAGCCCGCCGGCCTTTTTCCTGTGGCGGCGCGTGCGCCACAGGGTGCGGCGCGCCGAAGGACCGGAGCGGATCGAGCCGGAATGGTGGCGCGCTATCGGCCAGGGCGTCCCGCCGCTGCGCGATTACTATCGCGTCGAGGACGAGAACGGCGGCCGCTTCTGGATTTTCCGCGAAGGGCTTTATCTCGGCGGCAACGCGCCGCGCTGGTTTCTGCACGGGCTGTTCGCATGAGCGCTTTTTACGAAATAGCCGCGGCGAGCAATTTTTCGTTCCTGCAGGGCGCATCGCATCCGCAGGAACTGGTGGAGCGCGCCCACGAACTCGGCCTTGCAGGCATCGGCGTCGCCGACCGCAACACGCTGGCCGGGGTGGTGCGCGCGCATGCGGTCTGGAAGGATATTCGCAAGACCAGCGCCTTCCGGCTGTTCATCGGCTGCCGGCTGTCCTTCATCGACGGCGCGCCGGACATGGTGGTCTATCCCCGCGACCGGCCCGCCTATGGGCAACTGTGCGGGCTGCTCACGACCGGCAAGTATCGCGCCGAAATCAAGGGCGAATGCCATCTGCGCTGGGAGGATTTCCAGTTCAAGGCGCGGCAGTTCCAGATCGCCGTATTCGCGCCGGACGACGACGATCCCGCCTTTCCCGCGCATCTCGCGGACATCGCCCGCGCCGCGCCCGGTTCGGTGTGGCTGGCGCTCGCCATGCCGCATCAGGGCCACGACGCGCGCCGCGCCGAACGGATCGCCCGCTTTGCGAAGGACGCGAGCGTGCCGCTCATCGCCACCAATGACGTGCTCTACCACCACCCCGACCGCCGCCCCTTGCAGGACGTGCTGACCGCGACGCGCCATCACACCACCGTCTTCGCCGCCGGAAAACTTCTGGAGAAGAACGCCGAACGTCACCTGAAGCCGCCTTATGAAATGGCGCGGCTGTTCCGCCATTACCCACAGGCCATCACAGCGACTGCCGACTTCGTCGCGCCCATCACCTTCCGTCTCGACGATCTGAAATACGCCTATCCCGATGAACCCATCCCGCCCGGCAAGACCGCGAAGCAGCATCTGCACGATCTCGTCTGGCAGGGCGCGACCGATTATTACGGCGTGGGCAACATACCGGAAAAGGTGCAGGGGCTGATCAACAAGGAACTGGCGCTGATCGCCCAGCTCGAATACGAGCCCTATTTCCTGACCGTATACGACATCGTGCAATATGCGCGTTCCAAGGACATTCTATGTCAGGGGCGCGGATCGGCGGCCAATTCGGTCGTCTGTTTCTGCCTTGGCGTGACGGGCGTGGACCCGACGCAGGTGGACCTCCTGTTCGAGCGGTTCCTCTCCGCCGAACGCAAGGAGCCGCCCGATATCGACGTCGATTTCGAACACGAGCGGCGCGAGGAAGTGATGCAATATGTCTATGAGCGCTATTCCAGGGACCGCGCGGCCATCGTCGCCACCGTCATCAGCTACCGTTCGCGCAGCGCCGTGCGCGATGTCGGCAAGGCGCTGGGGCTGACCGAGGATGTGACGGCGGCGCTCGCCAATACGGTCTGGGGCCTGTCGGACGGCGGCGTGGACAGGGAGCATATCCGTCAGGCCGGGCTCGACCCCGACAATCCGCTGATCCGCCGCGCGGTGGAGCTGGCGCATGAGCTGATCGGCTTTCCGCGCCACCTGTCGCAGCATGTCGGCGGCTTCGTGCTGACCCGCGACCGGCTGGACGAAACCGTGCCCATCGGCCCGGCGGCGATGAAGGACCGCTATTTCATCGAATGGGACAAGGACGATATCGACGAAGTGGGGCTGATGAAGGTGGATGTGCTGTCGCTCGGTATGCTCACCTGCATCCGAAAGGCGTTCGATCTGATTCATGAATTCAAGCCCACGCTTTACGGCGGCGAGAAGTTGACGCTGGCTTCGCTCAAACCCGACGACGAGGCCGTCTACGACATGCTGTGCAAGGGCGATTCGCTCGGCGTGTTTCAGGTGGAGAGCCGCGCGCAGATGAACATGCTGCCGCGCCTCAGGCCGCGCGAATTCTACGATCTGGTGATCGAAGTCGCCATCGTGCGCCCCGGCCCCATTCAGGGCGACATGGTGCATCCCTATCTCAAGCGGCGCAGCGGACAGGAACCGATCTCCCTCCCCTCGCCCGCGCCGGAGCATGGGCCGCCCGACGAGTTGCAGCAGATTCTCGACAAGACCAAGGGCGTGCCGCTGTTTCAGGAGCAGGCGATGCGCATCGCCATCGAGGCGGCGAAGTTCACGCCCGACGAGGCCAACCAGTTGCGCCGCGCCATGGCGACCTTCCGCAAGATGGGCACCATCCACACGATGGGCGAAAAGATGATCGAGGGCATGGTGAACCGCGGCTATGAACGTAGTTTCGCCCAGAACTGCTTCAACCAGATCAAGGGATTCGGCGAATACGGCTTTCCCGAAAGCCATGCGGCGAGCTTCGCGCATCTGGTCTATATTTCCGCGTGGATCAAGTGTCATCACCCGGAAGTCTTCGCGGCGGCGCTGCTCAATTCCCAGCCAATGGGGTTTTATGCGCCGGCGCAGATCGTGCGTGACGCGCGCGACCATGGGGTGGAGGTGCGGCCCGCCGACGTCAATTTCAGCCATTGGGACAACACGCTGGAGCCAACCGGCGGCAGACCGGCGCTGCGGCTCGGCTTTCGCCAGATCGACGGGTTTTCCGAGAAGGATGCGGAACTGCTCGTCGCGGAACGGGGCGAGCCTTATTGCACCATCGACGACATGCACCGCCGCCTGCGGCTCGACCGGCGCGCCTTCACGCTTCTGGCCGACGCCGACGCCTTCGGCTCGCTTGGCGTGGATCGGCGCGGCGCGCTGTGGGCCGTGCGCCGTCTGCCCAATGACGAGACCCTGCCGCTATTCCGAGCGGCAGCGGCGAGCGAACTGGCGGAGGAAGCGCGCGCCGTCTTGCCCGTCATGCCGGAGCCGGAGCATGTCATCGCCGATTACGAGACGACGCGGCTGTCGCTCAAGGGCCATCCGCTGCAATATCTGCGCGAGGGGCTCGGCGCGGAGGGCGTCTCCACCTGCCGCGCCGTGCAGGAAGGTGCGGACGGGCGGCGGATGAAGGTGGCGGGCGTCGTCACCGTGCGGCAGCGCCCCGGCAGCGCCAAGGGCGTGGTGTTCCTCACCATCGAGGACGAGACGGGCATTGCCAATATCGTCGTCTGGCCGAAGATCATGAAGGTGTTCCGCCGCGAGGTGATGGGCGCGCGGCTGATCCATATCGAAGGCCGCATCCAGCGCAGCCCCGAAGGGGTGACGCATCTGGTGGCGGCCCGATTGCAGGACCGCTCCGGCGCGCTGATGGAACTGGGCGGACGCGAGGCGGCGCGCCTCGTCGCCCCGTCACAGATGGCGCGCCATCCACGCAATGTGCGGATCATGCCGAAATCGCGGGATTTTCATTGAATGCTAGTTCCAAACGCCGACGAAGAACACGGCGCAATAATGCAACGCCGCGCCCACAACGACAAAGCCGTGCCAGATGGCGTTCTGGAAGCGCAGGCGCTCCCAGACGTGGAAGATCATGCCAAGCGAATAGACCACGCCGCCTGCCCCGATCAGCCAGAGCACCATGGGCGGCAACGACTGCACCATCGTGTCATAGACCACGACGCCGCTCCAGCCGAGCGCCAGATAAAGCACGATCGACAGCCGGTCGAAACGGCCCGGCAGGAAAAGCTTGAGCAATATGCCGACCGCCGCCACGCCCCAGACGAAGGTGAGCAGCGGCAAGGCGCGATCGCCCATATGCATGGCGAAGGGTGTGTAGGTGCCGGCGATCAGGAGATAGATGGCCGAATGGTCGAAACGGCGCAGGAACCATTTGGTCGGCGAGACCGGCCAGATATTATAGACTGCCGAAAGACCGAGCGCCGTCACGAGGCTTGCCAGATAGACGCCGGAAGAGATCGAAGTCGCAGCGGGCATGTTCGGCAGGAAATCGCGCAGCATCGCCACCGCGCCGGCCAGCGCCAGCGCCACTCCGAGCACATGGATTGCGCCATCGGCCCAGAGTTCAGCCCGGTCATATCGCCAGCTGCCGCCCAGATTTGGTATCGCCATTGTGGTTTCGTCCTTCATTCAGGACAGCAAACTGCCACGGCAATGCAGCGTCAAGATGACAATTCGCCCGTAACGAAATTACTGCGCCGAAGGCACGTAGGACGCCTCTATCGGCGATACACCCGGCAACGGAGCGGCGGAGCCGGTGGGCAGCGAAACCGTTTCGAGCACGGCGGAGGCCGAATGGGTCGGACCGACGCGGAAACTGCCGTCCAGACCGGTTTCCTCCAGCAGACCCTTCCGCTTGGCGTCGTAATAATAGCCGCGCGCATAATAGCGCACCGCCTGCGTCTCATTGCCGCCCGCCACCCGGTAAGCGCCGGAAAGATAACGCACGGCATATTTCAGGTTGGTCTCGGCGTTGAGCAGGCCCCTGGCCGAACCCGTATAGCCCATGCCGCGCGCCGTGGCGTGAGTGATCTGCATCAGGCCGAGATAAGGCCCGTTGCGCGCGGCGGGATTGAAACGGCTTTCGCGGTGGACGACACGGCGCACGAGGCGCTCCGGCACGTCGTAGGCAACCGAATATTTGGTGATCAGCGCATCGAGATCCTTCGGCGCATGAGCCGGCGTCTCGAAAGTCATGCCGGCAGCGAGCGAACCTGGCGAGGTCTCGGCCTTTGCCCCGGCGAAGGCCATGACCGACTCCGGCATGCCGCGCGGTGTGGGGATAGGCACCACGGCCGGCAGGACCGGCTCGGACAGCGCGGCGGCGCTTTGGGTTCCCGTCTGCACGCCCGGCAGGGCCGGCTGCGCGCCGGGCATGACGGCGGCAACGGCGGCGCCCGCCGACGTACCGGCATTGCCGGCGGCAAAAGCGGTGGCGGGAACGGCCTGGGCGCCTTGGGCCCCCTTTACGGCTACGACGCGCCCGGCTGTGCCCTGGGGTGCTGCGGCCTGTGCTGCCGCGTTCGCCGCCTGGGGATTGGCCTGCGCGACCTGCTGCGTCGCATTGGGGGAGGATGGCGTGATCAGCGCAGTCTTTTTACCGTCGGTGGTGGTGTTGCAGGCGCTGAGCGCCGCGGCGCAGCCAAGAAGCAGCAACCCTTTCCCGGCAAGGGAAGCAGGTGAGGCGGAAAACAGCGGGAAACGCATGGCCGAACCCTTCATCAGGAATCGAAGTCGTTTTCAATGCGCTTTTCAAGCGCGACCAGATCATCCGGCAGGGGGAGGCCTTCCGCCTTCAGCGCGTTCAGCTTTTCGCGAACCGTTTCGCGGATTTCATGGGCGTCCTGCGGCTGGTTCACCATCTGCTCGAACAACAGCGCAATTTCCGCCTTGATGTCCTCGAATGCCATCCAGTTCCTCCGGGAGCGCGATGCGTGCGAAGCGACGCATCTCCAAGCGCTTCAAAGATATTTTCGCGCATCGACGCTCCTTCGGGAGCCATGGCCGTTTCCGGGGCGATGCAGCGCATAAAGGGGAACCATATCCCCGATTCACGCGAAATTCGTTTGACCAATGACAGCCGTTTATCACGCAACGAGCGTGCAACGGAAGTACCAAACACTAACGAAGTGTAAAAATGAATATTTCAGGCGGTAACAAAACGGTTAGACAACCCGCAGAAGATGCGTGGGAAAACCGCCTATACCATTGATATAAAACGAAAAAATTCCAAGATCGCCGAGTGTGTCGCCGCTGCCCGGAACAAAGAGCCATATGCTCATCCAGATCAGCGCAGCGATGAGCACCAGCGCGAGAATGGTCAGCAGCAGCAAGCGGCGCCCAAGCGAGGCCTTGCGTCCTCCTCCTTCAGGTGGGGTTCCGATCATGATCAGCCGCTTCGCCATTCCGCCTTCATTGCATTTTTCGGCCGGAAAAACCGCCGCCCGCACCTGCTACAAGGATTCTAGTCGTCATTCGTCGCATCCAGTTGATCGGGCGGCGTGCCATGTTCAGGCGCGGCGGCCAGATAGCCTTCCCGCGCCAGTTCGCGGCGCAGGAGATGCACGACCGCCTCGCTGCGGCCGAAACCCGGATACCGTGCGGCGATGAACCGCTCCAGCGCATCGAGCACATCCTTGGGCATATCGACGGGAACGGGGACGCTCATTTTTTCTCCTCCGGCTTTTCTGTCAGACCACGGTGGCGGAAACCGTTCCCACGCCTTCCACCCGGCCTTCCAGCCGGTCGCCGCGCCGCACCGGGCCGACGCCCGCCGGCGTGCCGGTGAAGATCAGATCGCCGGGCTGAAGCGCGAACAGCGTGGAAAGATAGGCGATGGCTTCCGGCACTTTCCAGATCATCTGGTTGAGATCGCCGGACTGGCGCGTCTCACCATTGACGGCAAAGGTGATCGCGCCCGCAGCCGGATGGCCGATCGCGCTTGCCGGCACGATGGCCGAGCAGGGCGCGGAATGATCGAAGGCCTTGGCCGCCTCCCACGGACGCCCGGCCTTCTTGGCCACGGCCTGCAAATCGCGGCGCGTCATGTCGATGCCGACCGCATAGCCATAGACGTGGTCGAGCGCCTTTTCCACCGGAATGTCGCTACCGCCGCTCTTCAGCGCCACGACAAGCTCGATCTCGTGATGCACGTCCTGCGTCTGCGACGGATAGGGAAAATCCCCGCCGCCGATCACAAGGCAATCGGGATTCTTCTGGAAGAAGAAGGGCGGGTTGCGGTTCGGATCGCCGCCCATTTCGACGACATGATCGGCATAGTTCTGGCCGACGCAATAGACACGGTGGACGGGAAAACGCGCATCCGTACCCTGCACGGGCAGAAAGGCTTGCGGACAGGGCGGGAAAACATAAGCGGTCATGTAAATTTCCGGCTGGAATTGCACCAAACTCCGCAGATATTGCCGTCGCAGGACGGCGCCCGCAACCCTTCTTCGTGCAATTCACCGTTACCGTATATCATACGCCGGACGAAACCCCGGAATCAGTCATCCCCGAAAGCGATGATGAAATCCGCCGGACGCGAAGCCGTGACCACGAGCTCGGCATTGGGTATGTCGTTGGAAAGCGCCCGCTTGCGCGCCGCGGTCGCGTCATGGCCGTGATCGAGCCAGCGCTGCACCAGACGCCGCTCCAGTTCGGGAAACGGCACCTCAAGCCAGACCGTCATGTCGAAGAAAGGCTGAAGCCGCGGCCAAGGCTCCTGATCGAGCAGCAGGTAATTGCCCTCCACCAGAAGGATGCGATGATCGGCACGCACGATGGAAGCGCCGGCGCGGGCGAGGTCCAGCTTGCGGTCGAAGACGGGGATGACCACATCTTCCGCCGCCCCTTTCAGCCGCTCCAGCAGCACGGCGAAACCGGCGCAGTCGAAAGTGGGCGGCGACCCCTTGCGGCTCCGCAGGCCCCGTTCGTCCAGAATGGCGTTATCGAGATGGAAACCGTCCATCGGCACGACGACCGCAGGGCCGTCGCCGGAGCCGTTGCCACTATCGTTGATCGCCGTGCGCAGATGTTCCGACACGGTGGACTTGCCCGCGCCGGGCGGCCCGGCGATGGCCACCACCAGACGGCCATCGGCCTTTTGCAGCCGCGCGCGGATTTGCGCGGCAAGGGCATCGCGGTCGACAGGCGTCATGTCCGGTCTCCGGTTGATTTTCACTGCGCAGAGATGTCCCGATTCGCGCGCGATGCTCAAGCTGTTTCGTCAGGCCACCGCTTCTTCCTTCGGCTGCATCGCCCCCGTCATCAGCGCCACCGCGTCGGACATGGAATATTCCTTCGGGTTGATGATGGTCAGGCGGCGTCCGAGCCGGTGGATATGGATGCGGTCGGCCACCTCGAACACATGCGGCATGTTGTGCGAGATGAGCACGATGGGCATGCCGCGCCGCTTCACGTCGAGGATCAGCTCCAGCACGCGGCGCGATTCCTTGACGCCCAGCGCCGCCGTCGGCTCGTCCATGAAGATGACCTTGGAACCGAAGGCGGCGGCGCGCGCCACCGCAACGCCCTGTCGCTGGCCGCCCGAAAGCGTTTCCACCGCCTGACTGATGTTCTGGATGGTCATCAGGCCCAGTTCGCTGAGCTTCTCGCGCGCCCGCTTCTCCATGGCCGAGCGGTCGAGCACGCGCAGCCATTTGCCCAGAGGGCCGGGCTTGCGGATCTCGCGGCCGAGGAACATGTTGTCGGCGATGGAAAGCGCCGGCGACAAGGCCAGGTTCTGGTAGACGCATTCGATGCCCGCCTCGCGGGCGTCGATGGGCGACTTGAACGAGATCGGCTTGCCGTCGAGCCTGATCTCGCCCTCGTCGGGACGGACCGCGCCCGAAAGCACCTTGATGAGCGAGGACTTGCCCGCGCCGTTGTCGCCGATGACCGCGAGAATCTCGCCCGGATAGAGGTCGAAATCGCAATTGTTGAGTGCGGTCACACGGCCGTAGCGCTTGATCAGGCCGCGCGCGGAGAGGATTGGTTCCTGTGCCATTAGCCTGCAACCCTTCTGATCCATTGGTCGATGGCGACCGCGCCGATGATGAGGACGCCGATGAGGAGATAGGTCCATTGCGGATCGGTGCCGACCATACGCAGGCCGAGCTGGAACACGCCGACGATCAGCGCGCCGAAGATCATGCCGAGGATGGAACCGCGCCCGCCGAACAGCGAAATGCCGCCGATCACCACCGCGGTGATGGATTCGATATTGGCGAACTGACCCGAAGTGGGCGAAACCGAGCCGAGGCGGCCGATCAGTACCCAGCCGCCCAGCGCGCAGATGATGCCGGAGAGCGTATAGATCTGGACCAGCACGCGGGTGCTGCCGACGCCCGACAATTCCGCCGCGTCCGGATCGTCGCCGACTGCATAGACGTGCCGGCCCCAGGCCGTGTGATTGAGCACGAACCACAAGCCGACCACCAGAAGCACCATGGCGATGACGCCGAGCGTGAACACCGCGCCGCCGGCGCGGAATGTCACGCCGAAGAGTTGCAGCAGCGGAGCCTTGGCCTCGATGTCCTGACTGCGGATGGTTTCGTTGCCGGAATAGAGAAAGTTGGCCGCCAGCACGATCTGCCATGTGCCGAGCGTGACGATGAAAGGCGGCAGCTTCATCCGCGCCACCAGAAAGCCGTTGACATAGCCGCAGATGGCGCCGCAGGCGAAGCCGCACAGAATGGCGATCGGTACGGGCAGACCGTAATGGAAGGTGAACCGCCCCATGACCACCGAGGAAAGCACCATGATGGCGCCGACCGAAAGGTCGATGCCCGAGGTGAGGATCACCAGCGTTTGCGCCGCGCCGATGATGCCGGTGATGGCCACCTGTTGCAGGATCAGCGTCAGGGTGAAAAGCGAAAAGAAGCGACCCCCGAGGATCACGCCGAAGATCAGGATCGACAGAACGAGCACGATCAGCGGCACCATGGCCGGATTGCCGTGCAGGAAATGCTGCATCCTTTCCAACGCTGATCTCTCGTGTGTTTCGAAATTGGCGACGGAACTGTCGCTGCCCGAGAGAACCTTCTCGAATTCCTGCGGTTGTCCTGCCTTTGCCGAAGTGTCGGTCATATGGACTCCTCCCGTGGGGGCTTGCTCGTTGGAACAGGTCGCCGGGAAAAGGGAGTGGTCCTAGAACCACTCCCCGCCGAACGAACTGGTCGGGATCGGCGCGGGGGCGTCAGCCCCAGCACAGTTCCTTGCCCTTTTTCGAGTCGATGGACGGCAGGCCCGGAACCGGCTTGTCGGTGACCAGTGTCGCACCCGTATCCACGAAGGTCTTGCCCTCGGCCGGCTTCGGCTTCTCGCCCGTGTCGGCGAATTTCTTGATCGCCTCGATGCCCATGGCGGCCATCTTGAGCGGATATTGCTGCGAGGTCGCGCCGATGACGCCTTCCGACAGGTTCTGGATACCGGGGCAGCCGCCGTCGATGGACACGACCAGCACGTCCTTCTCGCGGCCCACGGCCTTGAGCGCCTCATAGGCGCCGGCCGCCGCCGGCTCGTTGATCGTATAGACCACGTTGATGTTCGGGTCCTTCTGGAGGCAGTTCTCCATGGCCGTGCGGCCGCCTTCCTCGTCACCGTTGGTGGTGTCGTGGCAGACATTGCGCTTGTCGCCGTAATCCTGGATCTTCGTCGGGTTCTTGATATCGGCGATACCGAAACCGCTCATGAAGCCCTGATCGCGCAGCACGTCCACACTGGGCTGGCTGGGGCTGAGGTCCATATAGGCGATCTGGGCGTCCTTGGCCTTGTCGCCCAGCGTCTCCTTGGCCCACTGGCCGATGAGCTGGCCGGCCTTGAAATTGTCGGTGGCGAAAGTGGCGTCGGCGGCGTTGATCGGCTCCAGCGGCGTGTCGAGCGCGATCACCATGATACCGGCCTTGCGCGCCTTCTGGACCGATTCGACGATGGCCTTGGAGTCGGACGGCACCAGCAGGATGCCCTTCACGCCGTCGGCGATGCAGGATTCGATCGCCGCGACCTGACTGTCATTGTCGCCGTCGACGCGGCCCGCATAAGCTTTCAGATTGACGCCGAGTTCCTTGGCCTTGGCTTCCGCCCCCTGCTTCATCTTGACGAAGTAGGGATTGGTATCGGTCTTGGTGATGAGGCAGGCGCCGACACCCGCGGCATGGGCCGGCAAGGCGGCCGCACCCAGCGCAAAGGCAGCAAAGGCCGCCGACAGAACAGTCTTCTTCATGAAATCCTCCCAGAGCGAGCCGGCTTTTCCTGCCCGGCATATCAAAAAGAAAACACGGCTCCGCATCCAAGTCAATTAATAATTCCACTTGATTTATTAATATGGCGTGCCATTCTGGACACAGGATGAAAACGGGCCGGAACACCGCTTGCGCGAAATTGAAAAGCACAGCGCAATTCCGTAACGATTTCAAATACGATGGGCTTGGCGAGAATCGCCCCGATCGTCCCCCGTCGCCCTGATGGGGTCGCCTCGATCAGACAACCGGGAACGGGCCGGTCGCTGCATGTTCCATGCGCCTCTCGTGCCTGATCCCATATTTGAAATGTTGGGAGGAGAAATGGCCGGACAGAACACGGGGCGCAACGCTTCGTGGCCGGGCGGCGACACGCCCGGCCCGAACGCCGCCGCGCGGCCTTCCACCGACAATCTTCCCGCCGATGCGGGCACGAACATCCATCGCGGCTCCAACCAGACCGGGGTGCGTGCCTATAACGAGAGGCTGGTGCTGGCGCTGGTGCGCCGGCACGGCGCATTGGCGCGCGCCGAGATCGCGCGGCTCACCGGCCTTTCGGCGCAGACCGTTTCCGTCATCATCCGCGAACTGGAGCGCGAAGGGCTGATCGCGCCGGGAGCGCGCGTGCGCGGCCGCGTCGGCCAGCCTTCCATGCCGATGCGGCTTTCCGCCGACGGCGTCTTTTCCTTCGGCCTCAAGATCGGCCGGCGCAGCGCGGAAATCATCCTGATGGATTTTCTGGGCGAGATTCGCGCGTGGCGGCAGTTCACCTATCGCTGGCCCTCGCCCGACACGATCCGCCGCTTCACCTTCGAAAGCATTGCCGCCTTCACCGACGTGCTGGACGCCGACAAGCGTCAGAGGATCGCCGGTCTCGGCATCGCGCTTCCCTTCGAGCTGTGGAACTGGATCGATGCGGTCGGCGCCTCGCCCGCCGATATGAGCGCATGGCGCGACACCGATCTGGTCGCCGATTTCGGTGCCGCCTTCCCCTTCCCCGTCTTTGTACAGAACGACTGTACGGCGGCGTGCGGCGCGGAACTGACCTTCGGGCGCGGGCCGGAATTTTCCGACTTCGTCTATTTCTTCGTCGGCTCCTTCGTCGGCGGCGGCGTGGTGCTCAACAACACGCTCTATCCGGGCCGCACCGGCAATGCCGGCGCGCTCGGGTCCATGCCGATGTGGATGCGCGGCATCTCGGGGAATGGCGGCGAGACGCGGCAGCTCATCGACACCGCCTCGCTCTTCGTGCTGGAACGCGCCCTGCGGGAACGCGGTATTTCCTCCGACGATCTGTGGCTGTCGCCGAAACGCTGGCCCGATTTCGGTCCTGCCCTGGACGACTGGATCGCGGGCGCGGCGCGGGGGCTTGCCCATGCGGCGGCGGCGGCGGCCAGTGTCATCGACTTTCCGGCGGCGATCATCGACGGCTGGCTGCCGGAAGTGGTGCGCCGCCGCATCGTGGACGCGACTCGTGCCGAGCTTTCCCGCCTCGACCTTCAGGGCATCAGCCCGTTCGAGATCGTGGAGGGCAAGGTGGGCATCCACGGCAAAGCCATGGGTGCGGCGAGCCTGCCGCTCTCAGACCGCTTCCTCTTCGACCAGAGCGTCCTGTTCAAGGAAGCCGGATAAAACGAAGGAATTCGCCGCGCGCGTGCAGTTTGCTGTTTGCAATCAGCCGGTTTGCTCTATCTTGTCCCAACGAGGAAATGCGCATCGGCAAAACCATAATACCAACCAATCGAGCGGGAAAAACATGAGCGTCAGGACCATTGCCACCAAACCCTATCAGGATCAGAAGCCAGGCACGTCCGGGCTGCGTAAAAAGGTGCCGGTGTTCCAGCAGCCGAATTACGCGGAGAATTTCATCCAGTCCGTCTTCGATGTGCTGGAAGGTTTTACGGGCAAGACGCTCGTGGTCGGCGGCGACGGCCGCTACTATAACCGCGAAGTGATCCAGAAACTGATCAAGATGGCCGCCGCCAACGGCTTCGGCCGCGTCATGGTGGGCAAGGGCGGCATCCTGTCGACGCCAGCGGCCTCCAACATGATCCGCAAATACAAGGCTTTCGGCGGCGTTATCCTTTCGGCCAGCCACAATCCGGGCGGCCCGAACGAGGATTTCGGAATCAAGTACAACATCGGCAATGGCGGCCCGGCGCCGGAAAAGATCACCGACGCGATCTTCGCCCGCACCAAGGCGATCGATCATTACAAGATCGTCGACACGCCCGATATCGACATCGACACGATCGGGGCGGTCAAGGTGGGCGACGCGGAAGTGGTGGTGTTCGATCCGGTGACGGATTATGCCGCGCTGATGGAGAGCCTGTTCGATTTCGACGCCATCCGCGCTATGATCAAGGGCGGCTTCAGCCTGCGCTTCGACGCCATGCACGCCGTGACCGGACCCTACGCCAAGGAAATATTCGAGAAGCGGCTGGGTGCGCCGGAGGGCAGCGTGGTCAATTTCGTGCCGCTGCCGGATTTCGGCGGCCACCATCCCGACCCGAACCTCGTCTATGCCAAGGATCTCTATGACCTGATGATGTCGGACAAGGCGCCGGATTTCGGCGCGGCCTCCGACGGCGACGGCGACCGCAACCTCATCATCGGACGCGGCATTTTCGTCACGCCTTCCGATTCGCTGGCCATGCTCGCCGCCAACGCGCATCTCGCGCCGGGCTACAAGGGCGGCATCAAGGGCATCGCCCGCTCCATGCCGACGAGTGCGGCCGCCGACCGCGTGGCGGAAAAGCTCGGCGTCGGCATCTACGAAACGCCGACCGGCTGGAAATTCTTCGGCAACCTGCTCGACGCGGGCCGGGTGACGATCTGCGGCGAGGAAAGTTCCGGCACCGGCTCGGACCATGTGCGCGAAAAGGACGGCCTGTGGGCGGTACTGCTCTGGCTCAACATCCTCGCCGTGCGCAAGCAAAGCGTGAAGGCCATCGTGGAGGAGCACTGGGCGCGCTTCGGGCGCAACTATTACACACGCCACGACTATGAGGCGGTCGATTCCGATATCGCGAACAAGCTGGTGGCGGACCTGCGCGCCAGGCTCGCCAGCCTGCCTGGCACGACCGTCAACGGCCTGAAGGTGGAGAAGGCCGACGACTTCGCCTATCACGACCCGATCGATCATTCGGTGAGCGAGCATCAGGGCATCCGCCTCTATTTCGAGGGCGGCGGCCGTGTGGTGCTGCGTCTTTCCGGCACCGGCACGTCGGGCGCGACCATCCGCGTCTATATCGAGCGCTACGAGGCCGACCCGGCCAGGCACGACCTCGACACGCAGGAAACGCTGAAACCCCTGATCGACGCCGGCGAGGCCATCGCCGAGGTAAAAAAGCGCAGCGGGCGCACGGAGCCGGATGTGGTGACCTAGGTTCGGGAGCAATCGATCCGGGAGTGTCGACGTGGAACCAATGACGGCCCAAGACTGTTTAGCTATTGCTTTATTGTGATGCTGACATACCCGGCGGGCCGGGTAAGCGGCGATTTTCGAGGAGATGCATCATGCAGATTTCGTCCGGATTCCGTGCAGCCGCGGTTGCCGTCCTCACCCTTGCGGGCGCCAGCACAGCCAGTGCCGCATACGCCGACAGCGGAACCATCCGCTTCTCCGTCTACAAGGCGGCGTTTTTCGTGGGCGGCTCCGGGGGCGAGGGTACGCTGACCTTCCATGGTCGCCGCTATCCCATCTCGATCGGCGGCATTTCGGGCGGCCTCGCCTTCGGAGCTTCCAAGACCTATTTCCACGGAACAGTGCGGAATATCCGCCGACCCCAGGATGTGACAGGGGTATACGGCGCGGCGGGCGGCGGCGGCGCGGTGGGCAAAGGGGCCCAGGTGATCGTCATGACCAATCAGAAGGGCGCCCGGCTCGAACTCACAGGCAAACAGGTGGGCCTGCAAGTCAATGCCGATCTCAGCGGCCTGAGCATCAAGGTGAAGTAAGCCTCCTGTAGCGGTAACGATTCTACAGCATGAACAGAACGACGCGGGCGTATCACGTCCGCGTCGTGTCGTTGTGTGGCCGGGTGCCCTGTCATTATAGCAACATAGCGACACGACAGGCTCGCCGGTGTCGGTCCGAAACGCGTCTCGATCCGATTGAACCGGAGATGACCGAAAAGAACGGTTCAAGGCGCTTTATGCTGTGCGCCGCTGCCCGCTCCGCCTGTGGGACCGGCAATCACCACCACATAGTCATCCTGGTCACACGGCAATGAGCGGCTGGGCCTCGACGGTCAAGTTTTCGGGATAGGTGAGGTACTGACCATGGCTCACTTTCCCTTATAGCATCCGACGCCGTATCTTTCGAATCATGCCCGGCCATTACGGGGTTGAATTGCTACTCGAACACGATTGCCGGCGCGGGCCTGCCCGCGCCTTTGCCGCCCTTCATGTTTTCCCAGACCTTGCGGGCGATCTCGCGGTAGATTTTCGCGTGCGGTCCGTCCGGCTCGATCACCGTGACGGGCGTGCCGGCATCGGAATGCGCGCGGATGTCCATATGCAGCGGCACCTCGCCGAGGAATGGCACATTCAGCCGCTCCGCTTCCTTTCGCGCACCGCCATAGCCGAAAATATCGTAGCGCTTGCCGGTGTCGGGCGCGACGAAATAACTCATGTTCTCCACGATGCCCAGAAGCGGCACGTCCACCTTGCGGAACATGGCCAGCCCCTTGCGCGCGTCGATCAGCGCCAGATCCTGCGGCGTGGAGACGATCACCGCGCCGGCCAGCGGCACCTGCTGCGCCATGGTGAGCTGCGCGTCGCCAGTGCCGGGCGGCATGTCGACCACGAGCACGTCGAGTTCGCCCCATGCCACCTCGCGCAGCATCTGCGTCAGCGCCGACATGACCATCGGCCCACGCCAGATCATCGGCGTTTCCTCATCCACCAGAAAACCGATGGACATGGCCCTGATCCCGTAATTCTCCATCGGCTTCAGCGTGCGCCCGTCGATGGTTTCCGGGCGGCCGTGCAGACCGAGGAGGCGCGGCATCGACGGCCCGTAAATATCCGCATCGAGAATGCCGACCCTGAGGCCGTTGGCCTGCAGGCCCAAAGCCAGATTGACGGCGGTGGTGGACTTGCCCACACCGCCCTTGCCGGAAGCGACGGCGATGATCGCGCCGACGCCCGGAATGCCGGGTTTGGCCGCAGGCCGCTGCTGCGGTGCGTGACCATGCGAAGCCGGGCCATGCGGGGCCGCCGGACGATGTGGCTGCGGCGCTGCATGCTGCGGTCTCGGCTGGGGCCGGGGCGGCGGTGCGTCGTCGCTCGTGCGTCCGCCCTTCTTCTCGGCGGTAAGGGTGACCAGCGCGCCGGTGACGCCGGGAATAGCCCTGACGGCCTTTTCAGCGGCGAGCCGCATCGGCTCCAGCGCGTCGGCGCGCTCCGCGGGCACTGTGATGGAGAAGAAGACCTTGCCGTCGGCGATGAAAATATCCGACACCAGACCGAGCGAAACCACGTCGCCCTGAAAATCCGGACCGGTCACGGCCTTCAGCCGCTCCAGAACCTGTTCGCGCGTTATGCCTGCCATTGCATCCGATCGGAACTATCCGGCAAGAGGCATCGATGCAGCGGTCTGCTCCACCGGCCGTCTTGTCTCCTTCCTGTCCCGCTCCCTGATTATCCTGAAACCGAGTCCTGAAATAGTCCACTTTCCGGCAAAAGGCCAATGGATCGGAGCAATTAATTGGTGCGTGGGCCGGCTTGCCGACAGTTCGCCGGTGTACTCGTACCGCCCTGTTCCTTTTTGCGCGGCGCCGGCCCGATGCGCCGGTTTGCCGCAAGCCGTGGCCGCCGGAAGCGGTTGCGTCACGATCCGAAAGCTGCAAACATGATACTCGCAGTCTAGAATAATTCCACCTTATTGAAATATATCGCTTTTTTCAAAGTTGAGTTATTGACTCCAGATCAATTTCCGGCTTTTATGCGATACACGCATCAGAGCATCGGACCGAAAAGTGGAATCCGGTTTTCGGATCATCCGATGCTCGAACAAAAAGACAGATCGTCACTATGCGTCTGGTAAGGCGCACGACGATCTAAAGCGCACCTTTGATGTCTGGGCCTTGAACCCTTTCGATTGGAGGACCCAATGGTTGGTCACGGCGAATGCCGGTCCGCGATGATCGACGGTCTGCCATGGCAGCTCCGTCTCTTGCCGACCGGATTTTGTACACAGCGCGGCGAAACGGAACGCCCATGCGTGTCGCGCGGCAGGGGCCGCGCCTCCGCCCGTCTTTCGGCATGGAGGCGGCCATGAACATGCGCATCGCGCACCTGAACAGCGCCAACAATGCCACCTATTTCGACCGCCTGCCGGAAAAGCTGGTGCTGGAAGGCTATCGCCGCTGGACGGCGGGCTTCGAGACGGGCTCGGTCATTCCATGGGAGATGGCATGGGCGCTCTATGCGGAGGTGCTGGGGCCGGAGCCGGCGAAGCGGACGATGGCGGAGCTTTCGCATTTCATCCGCGTGCTGTGGCACTGCGCGCGTTGCCCGCTTCGCGCCTTCCCCTTCGATTCGCAGCATGTCTGCCGCGAGGAATGCCTGACGCTGGGCCTGGTCTCCGGCCTGCAAAATCAGGATGCGCTGCTGCTCGACACATGCCTCGAAGCCATTGCCTGCCGGCGGCACTGCGACGATGTGGCCGCCGCAGCCCGCAATTTTGCTCAGGCCTTGGCCGATTTCGGCCTGACTTTGCTGCCAATACCGATTCACGCCATCGACCGCGCCTTGAACAGCACCGTGCAGCGCGCGACCTATCATTAGGAAGAGACATGCTGGCCAAAACCGAACGTCGCCTTGGCTTCGCCGCCGCGCTCTGCCTCACAGCGGCGAGTTTCCTCATACCCGGCCTCACGCCGGGCCTGTCGACCCGGATCGCCGGGAACCAGGCCGCGCCGCAGCCGCAGGTTCGTGTCGCCTCTGCCCAGATACCGGGCGCGAGAGCGCGCCTCTTCGCCCTGACCGGCAAGGTCATGCCGAAATCGATGCGCTACGAATAAGGCATTTCCGGCATGCCGATGCATCAACCGACGACGATCGGCGCCTTGCCGTGCACGCGGTTGTAGAGGTCGATGATGTCCTGATTCATCAGGCGGATACAGCCCGACGACATGGACTGCCCGATGGACCACCATTCGGGCGAGCCGTGGATGCGATAGCCGGTGTCGCGGCCGTTCTGGTAGATATAGAGGGCACGGGCGCCGAGCGGGTTCATCGGTCCCGGATCCTGCCCATGGGCATATTTGGCGAGCTGGGGTGAACGCGCGATCATTTCCGGCGGCGGCGTCCAGCGCGGCCATTCCTTCTTGTATTGCACATTGGCCCGGCCAGACCACGCGAAACCCGCCTTGCCGATGCCCACGCCATAGCGCAGCGCATCGCCGTCCGGCAGCACATAATAGAGGAAATGGTCCTTGAGGCTCACCACGATGGTGCCCGGCGGCTCGTTGGTCGGGTTCGGCACGATCTGGCGGCGGAACTGCTTCGGCACTTTCTGATAGGGAATGGCCGGCAGCGAATAAGGGCCCTCCTGCACGGCGGCATACATGACGTCCGGCGAGGTAATGTCCTTGTCCACGCCGATCGGCGGGCGCAATGGCGTGATCGCGCCGGTGGACATGGGATCGATATTCATCTGGAACGCCGACATGTCCATGGTCTGCGAGCAGCCGGCGGCGGCGCTCAGGGCAATGCCGCCCGCGCCCAGCAGAAAGCGGCGGCGGTTCATATCATCACTCGGCTTCGACATGCGGTTCGCCCGGAAACTTGAAGTTGCAAAAGCGGGTTGCGGAACGGGCGTGCGAATAAGCCCGCGGTTGTTCTCCAATCTGCCCTGTTATGGTTGAGGAAAGGTTAAGTGCAGGCCCAATGACCCGGTGCGAAACAACGGATCAGATCGTCGTGCGTCGTATCGGGCGCATTGTGACGATCTGTCTTTTTGTTTGAGCATCGGATTTTCCGATCGTAGCGGGACCGGAAATCAGTACACTGGACTGATTTCCCCGCGGAGGCGGCTCCCACTTTTCGGTCCGATGCTCTAAAGCGCGTCGCGATCTTTCAGATTCGCTTTCCGCGCTTTAGCCCTTTGTTTTTACGCATGTCGTTGTCGCAAAACCGCTGCACACTTTTGCGCGACATGCTTTAGTAATCTTTCTCGTAGAAAAGGCCGCCGCTGGAATCGCCGTCGGCACCCAGCGAACCCTTGGCCTTGAGGTGCTTGGTGATGTCGAGATTGATGGTGCCCTTGGTCGATCCGGCCGCACCCGCCTCGACGCCGAGATAGATATTGTCGCGGATATAGCGGCCGGCGCGCACCGAGGCTTGCCCCTTGCTGTCGGTAACGACGTCGAGATCGTCCAGCCCCACGCTGTCGCGCAGCTTGCCCATGAGCGAATTGTTCGACCCGCCGGCGAGTTCGGCCGCCGCGGCGGCGAGCTGGGCGATCTGGAAGGCTGACAGCTCGCCGATGGAGCGCTTGAAGATCAATTGCGCCAGCACCTCGTCCTGCGGCAGTTCCGGCTGGGAGGAGAAGACGATGTTGAGATCGTCCACCGTGCCGGTAACGGTGACGATGGCGGTTATGTTGTTGCCTTGCGAGCGGGCAACGAAATTGAGCTGTGGGTTGAGGTCGCCCACCAGCGTCACATGGCCTTCGTCGAAGGTGATACGCTGGCCGAGGATTTCGATGCGGCCGCGCAACATGTCGAAAGCGCCGACCGGCTGGATGTTGCTGATCGGACCGGTCAGCCTTACATGTCCGCCCAGTTCGGTGTCGAGGCCGCGCCCGCGCACGAAAATCTTGTTCGGCGCGTTGACGGTCACATCGAGGCGCGGGCCGCCGGAGGAAGCGGCGGGCGCGGTTCTGGCCTTGCCCTTCCTGCCCTTGCGCGTCTCGACCTTGGCGCGCTCCAGCGTGGTCTGGACATTCTTCGGGGTGTTCTTGTGGCGCACCGGCACGTAGGTGGCGCCGCCGCCAAGATTTTCCGGCACCGAGATTTCCATGCGCTCCACGTCGATGCGGCCGCCGATCAGCGGATCGCGGACAAGCGGCCCGGTGATGGAGAGGCCGCCATCGACGGTCGCCACCACCAGCTTGCCATCGGCATAGCGGGCATGGTTGAGCTTGATCTTGAGGTTCGCCGGGAAGCCGGCGTTGGCGTCGGTGGAGATGGTGCCCCCGGCGGAGACCGAGCCGCCGCTGCTCAGATTGGCGCTCACCTGCCGCAGCGTGACCGTATCGCCGTCCAGACTGCCCGCGACATTGATGCCGGTGAAGCGCACATTGGTTTCGGGATCGATGAATGTCGCGCCGCCGGTGGAGAAGGAGCCATGCATCAGCGGATGGTCAAGACCGCCGGAAACGCTGGCCGTCACCGACAGCGTGCCGTTTGCCTGCGCGCCGCGATCGGCCAGCGCGCGGTTGGCGAGCGCCAGCGGAATGCTGCCCTTGACGTTGACGCCGAGGCCCTGACCGGAGAACGGCACCCTGCCGCTGGCGGTGACATTGAGACCGCGCGGCCCGTTCACGGAAAGCGAGGAAATGTCGACGCTCTTGGCCACATAATGCCCGGAGGCCTGAAGGCTCAGCGGCGCAAGGCCATTGTCGCGCAGGGGCTTCGCGGCGAGGCCGGTCCCCTTGAGATCGAAAGCCGCAGCCGGGTTGGTGAGCGGCCCGGTGACATGGGCCGTGCCGGTGACGGTACCGGCCAGTTCCTGCCCCTTCACCGCGCCGTTGAGGATGCCGAGCGGCAGGTTGGCAAGCGTGACGTTCAGGCCGAGATCGCCCTTGCCGAGAGGCACACCGCCCTTGGCGCGCACGTCGATGCCGGTGCCGCGGGCAGCCCCTCCGGTGACGTGGGCGTCCACGTTGAGACGGTCGCCGGCGGAGGTGCCCTTGGCGTCGGCATTGAGCGCGGCGATGCCCTGCTTCCTGAGTTCCGCCGCCGTCACCCCGCGCGCCGCCATGTCGAAGGCGACGTTCGGCGCGGCGCGCGTGCCGGTGACACGGGCCGTGCCGTTGACCGTGCCGCCGAGGCCGAGTTCCGGTTTGAACGTGTTGGCGAGCGCCAGCGGCAGGTTGGAGAGCACGACCGAGAGATCGAGCTTGTCGCCGACCGCACCCTTGACCTTCACCTGTCCGCTCCCGGTATTGATAACGATATCGCCGAAGGAAATATCGCTGCCTTTCATGGCGATGGCGGCGGCCGCGGCAAGATTGGCGCCGAGCGTACCCTGCTTCACATTCACGGAATCGAGCGAGAGCAGGAATCCGCCGTCCTTCGGCTCCAGCGAGCCCGCGGCATTGGCCACCGTGCCGATCTTGAGTTTCGTGTTGGCGGTGAAGGCGGTTTTCGAGCCTGTGGCGCTGGCCTTTGCGTCGAAACTGTCGATGCCGAAAGTACCGACCATGATATCGCGCGCGGAGGCGTTGCCGTCCACCACCGGCACGCCGAACAGATCCTGCGCCCTGAGCGCGATATCGGCGGAAGCGATGTGGTTGCCGTTGACCTTCACGCCATTGAGGTTGGCGTTGACGGCAGCATTCTGCCTGGTCCCGTCGGCGGAAAGCGTGATGTCGGCCTTGGCGGAACCGGTGGCCTCGGCGAGGAAGAGCGCCGCGGCGGTGGAAATATCAGGCGCGTCGAGTTTCAGCGCGCCGGTGAGAAGGCCCTTGGCCGTCTGCGTGATATTGCCGGAAAGATGTGAGCCGCCCGCGTTGAAGGTGAGGTTCGTCAGGCGCTTCTCGTCATGGACGATATCGATCATCGTGCCCAGATCGACCTTCTGGCCGTTGAGCAGCGCGCTGCCGGCGAGTTTGCCGGAAAGCGATGCGCCGGTCCTGTCGTTGCCGTCGAGCAGCGCGTTGAAATCAAGCGCGCCCTGCGACAGCCTGCGCCCGGCCAGCGTGCCCTGCGGCGCGTCGGCACGCAATGCCAGCGCGATCAGCTTGTCGTCGCCGCGCGCGCTGCCCTTGATGGTCATGCGGCCCGACGCCTTGTCGGAGACCAGCTTGAGATCGGAAAGCATGACGCCGAAATCGAAATTCGCCTTGTCGGAAGCAAACGAGCCGTTGGCGGTGATTTCGCTCTGCGCATTGCCGATGCGGAAATTGCGTGCCGAGAAGCCCTGCGGGCTGCGTCCGACCGAGCCGGACAGCCGCACGTCGCCGGCAAGGATGTGATCCACGGTCTCGGTGCCGGTGTGTATGTTGCGCGCCGTGCCGTCCAGCGCGAGGTCGAAAGCACCGCTTACCGGACTGACCTTGCCGCTCGCCTTCACATCGATGCTGCCGGCGAGGTCGCGTTCGGCCAGCGCGCCGAAAGGCGCAAGGCTCGCGATCTTCGCCGCGATATCGCCGTCGAAGGTCATGTCGGCGATGGCGCCCTTGAGGTCGAGGCTGAGGCCGTTGCCTTCGATGCCGGCCTTGTCGAGTTGCACCGGCGAACCGGCGTGCCAGCCGCCGTCTATGGCGAGCGTGATCTTCTCGCCCAGCGCCTGGGCGATCTCGGCGCGCGACGAGGAAATGCCGTTCACGCCGCCTTTGACATTGAAGGTGATATGGCGGTTTGCCGGATCGTTCAGGTTCTCGGCCACGCCGCCCATGTCGAGCGCGATGCTGGATGCCGAAAGCGTCGCGTTTTTGAGGCCGGAGACGGCGAGCGTACCCGTCCAGTCGTTGGTCGGCCGGTCGCCATAGGCGACCTGGAAATGCGCGTCGGTCACCGAGGTCTCGCCGCCCTTGACCGGCAGCAGCACGCGGCCCTTGGCGGCGTCCGCGACGGTCGCGTCGACATGCAGGCGTTGCAGGAAGCCGTCATTCCCGGACTCCGCCGCCGCCTTCAGTTTCAGCGCGGCGGTGGAAAGCGAGAGATCGTCGAGGCGGAAACCGCCCGCATCCTTCAACAGGCCATCGGCGGAAAGCACGGTCTCAGAACCTAAGAAATCGCGGAACACCGGCGGCACCAGCACCGCGATCGGCCCGTTGACGCGGGCGGCGAAAACCCGGCCGCCGTTCGGCTTCTCGCCCCGACGGTTCAGCGTGAAGGTGCCGGTCAGCGTACGCTTGCCGCTGGTGTCGAGCGCCAGATCGACCTTGAGCGCGTCGAGCGGGCCGGCGCCCTTGAGCGTGAGGTCGACCGGCGGCTTGCCTTCGATGTTGAGGAGATTGGCGACGATGCCGTTGGCCGGTTCCGAGACCTTCAGGTCGAGATCCACCTTCTGGTCGGCATTGGCGTAAGCCGCGCGCAGCGCGAAGGTGCCGCCCGGCCCGTCGAGGCGCTTGATGTCGAATTTGGAATCGAGCGACCCGTCGGCCAAAGACAGGTTGCCGCTGGCCGAAACTTCCGATTCCAGCCCGAAAATATCGGGGCCGAAATGCAGATGCGCCACGTCAAGCTGGTCGAGATTGATGGAAAGCGGCAGTTCCGGCAGGCTGAAGGTGGAGGATTCCGGCGAAGGCAGGCTGTTGTCCGGCAGGGGCTTGCGGATGATGTCGATGCGTTCCGCCGTCAGCGACTGGATGCTGAGGCGGCCGAGCAGCAGCGCCGAGCGGCTCCAGTTCAGCTTGGCATTGCGGATGCTGAGCCATACGCCCTGACGGTCGGCGACGGTGATCGAGCCGACCGCGGCTTCCGAAGACAGGACGCCGCTGAGGCCCGAAATCGAGATACGGCGGTTGGGCGCGGAAAGCTGGTTCTCCACGAAGGACAGGAAATAGGACTTCTCCTCCTCCGGCTGCGCCGCACCGCCGCTTTGACCAGCCGCCTGCCCGGACGATTGCGCGGTATCCTGCGCAAAAGCCTGCGTGACCGCCGAGACGGGCGACCCCACGAGCGTTTCCCATGCACCCGGCACGGCGAACAGGCCGGCCACGGCGGCGAAGATCAGGAAAGCGGCGATGGCGAGAAATCTGGTCAAAACGCCTGTCCTATGCCTACGTAGAAAGCGTAGCTCGGATCACCCGAGCGGCGGTTGAGCGGAACGGCGACGTCGAGGCGGATCGGGCCGAGCCCTGTAAAGTAGCGCAGGCCGCCGCCGACGCCGACCTCCATCTGTTCGGAGAAATCGGGAAAGGACTTCGCACCGACATAGCCGGCATCGACGAAGGCAACCGCGCCGATCGAATCGGTGATGCGCGTGCGCACCTCGCCCGAAGCCTCGACCAGCGAACGTCCGCCGATTACGTCGCCCGTATCGGTCCGCACGCCGATATTGCGATAGGCATAGCCGCGTACCGAGCCGCCGCCGCCGGCGAGGAACAATTGATTCGGCGGCAGGTCGGCGATCGACGCGCCGACAACGGAGCCGACCTTGATCCTTCCCGCCAGAATCACACGGTCCGTCTTGCCGAAGCCGTGATAGGCGCGGGCTTCGGCCGTCATGCGGGTGGCGAAATTGCCGTAATGGAACTCGTAGAAAGGCTCGAGATTGCCTTCCAGATAGACGCCGGTGGTCGGGTTCGGCTTGTTGTCGCGCGAATCGTAGATCAGGTTGCCCGCAAGCCCTGTCGTGGTGAAATCACGCGTGCCGAAATAATCGTCCACGAAATGGCCCTGGCTCGCCTTGGCGTAGATGCTTCCGGAAAGCTCGTCGCTGAAGACCTGCGTGAAACCGGCCTTGGCGTTGACCGAGGTTTCGGTATAGGCGTCGAGCACCTCGCGCCTGGCGCCGAGCGCCGCCACGAAATCCGTATCGGGCGTATAGACGCCGGGCTTGGTGAAGGTCGGACCTATCTCATAGGTGTAGTTCTTCGGATCGAAGGAATTTTCCTGCGTGCTGCCGATGCCGGCGACCTTCGCGTCGAAGCGCAGGCGCTCGCCCCGCCCGAACAGGTTGCGGTGCATCCAGTAGCCGGTGAAGCCGAAGCCGTCGATGGTCGAATATTCCGCGCCGACGCCGAAGCTGCGCGGCTTGCGCTCCTGCACGGTGAGCGTCATCGGCAGCGTGCCGTCCGGCTCGATCTCCTTGGCTTCCTCGAAGGTGGTGGCGCGGAACACTTCCATGCGGCCGAGACGCTTCTTGGCCTTCTCTATATCGCGCGGATTGTATTGCTGGCCGGGCTTGAGGCCGGTCATCCACGCCACGAATTGCGGGTCCATGCGCGCCGTGCCGACCACCTTCACCGGCCCGTAGGTGGCCCTGCGGCCCGGATCGAGCGTGATGTCGGCGGCGACCTTGTCGCCGTCATGGTTGGCGACCACATCCTCGTTCGCGACGCGGGCCTTGGGATGGCCCTGTTCCCGCCATTCCTCGACCGCAAGACGCTCCGCCTTGAGGATGGTGCCGGAACGGGCGACCTGGCCGGGCGCGAAACCGGCATCCTCCGGCGTCTGCACCTTGTCACGCCGGTCGGTGGACGGCGGCGCCATATTGGCGATGGCCGTGCGCGAAAACAGGAATTGCGGGCCGGGATCGACCGTGATCGCAATCTTCGCATTGTCCGGAATTTCGGCGTCGGGCGGAATGTCGTTCGCTTCGCGGCCATCGACCTTGATCGAGATGGTGCCGCCATAGCGCGCCTCGCCGTAGAGCGCCGACAGAATGCGGCGGTAATCGCCACGCGCCTTGGCCAGCAGCCCGGCGGAGCCGGATGCGGGCTTGTCCTTGTCGGCGACGAGGCTCGACGCGCCCTCGATGACGGATTTCAGGTCGGCCTTGGAACCGTCGGCATTCCTTCGGTCGCCGACCATATCCACCTCGACCGAATAATGCTTGGGATCGGAAATACCGGCATCACTGGTCTTTTTCTTGCCCCACAGGTGGATGCCGAAAAGATCGAAAGCCTGGGCCGGCGATATTGCAAGGAACGAAACCGGCGCCACAAGCACAAGCAGGGCAATGCTTTTCCCCCGTATCGTCCTGCTACTCGAAATCATACGCGTGAGTGTCCGGTTTCTGTCTATGCGGTCGCTCTGCGGCGTCCCGCGTCCTCTCCCCATCCCAAGACCATTCAGGAAGTAACACAGGCGAGCCATGAGGCCAAGCCACAAGCCCAGATTTGCTGCAATACCGTCAAAGGAGTGTTAACGTTACCACATGTTTGCGGCTCGCCGGGCGTAATATGTCCGGCGGGCCGCGATCAGGCTCTCACGAGCGGGCCATCACGGGAGCAGAACCGACGACGGCCCGAAGCCGTTCACCGGCCCGCATAATGGGCGCGCATCGTTCCGTGCTGGAAATGCAGATGATTGCCGCCCCAGCGCGGATTCCAGCCCGGACGCAGTTGCGGGCCGACGCCCCAGCGCGGGTTCCAGCCCTTATGCCAGCCATGGCGCCAACCGTGACGCCAGCCGGGGCTGAAATGCGACTGGCAGAAATTGCCGACGCAGCCATTGTAGTAATTCGGGCCGCCGCCCCAATAGCCCCCGCCATAGCCGTTGCCCCAGCCGCCAGCGGCCCAGCCCGTCATCAGGCCTAGACTGTATGCACCCCAGCCATTGTCATAGCCGCTGTCGCCGACGATCACCGCCGTGGTGGGCCGGATCGCATAGCCGGCAGTGGCGAAGCGGATATAGCGCGTCGGGACGAAGCCACGGCCCCTGCCCTTGCGCACCGCGCACCAGCCGGACCGGCACGGGCCGGCATCCACGCGTGTCCAGGCCGGAAGCGCGGCCACGCGGGCATAACCGATGCCGGGACCGGAACGCACATTCACCGCCGACGAGACGAGCGCCGGGGCAGCAAAAGCCGCGACCGGAATAACAAATGCGGCACAGGCCGCAGCCGCACCAAGCAAGTAATTACTTTCAAGGATTTTCTTAAATATACGCATTGTCACTTCTCCAATAAATACTAAAAATTTAATAGTATGTAACGTCTTTGAAGTTATATTACTTTCAAAGTACACGCAAATGGCAGCCTGAATAATGGTAAATTTATGGCTTCCATCTCACGTCACATCACAATTCCGTTAAGATAGACCTCGATTACCTTACGCTCATCTGACTATGACTATAATTTTATTAAACTGGCGTTGCGGTTATCGGCGGTTTGAACTTCGCAAAGCCGGATGGCATAAAGCGTTTCCGGAAGGGTAGAACGGTAGGGGCCATGATTTTCGCCGAACTGACGCTCGATGAAGCGGAAGACACCATCCTCGCCCGCGCGGTGAGCGCGGCCGCGCTGAACCTGCGCAAGGGTACGCGGCTTGGACGCGACCACATCGCCGCGCTGCGGCAGGCGGGCGTGGCGCGCGTTCTGGCGGCGCGGCTGGAGGACGGCGATCTGGGCGAGGACGAGGCGGCGCTGCGCATCGGAACCATGCTCGCCCGTAATGTCATGAACAAGGGGGCGATGAAGGATGACGCCATCGCAGCCGGGCCCGCCACAGCCGGGCGCGTCAATCTTTTCGCGTGCTCCGACGGCGTCTTCTGCGCCGATGTCGGGGCGGTGGATGCGATCAACGGTCATGACGCGCGCATCTCGCTGGCCACGCTGCGCAATCATGTCCGTGTCGAGACGGGGCAGATGGTCGCCACCGTCAAGATCATCCCGTTTGCAGTGCCCGAACGGCTCGTCGGCGCGATCGGCGTCCGCATCGGCGAGCGGCGGGTGCTGGCGGTCAGAACCTTCCGCAAGGTCCATATCGGTTTGATCCAGTCGCGCCTGCCCTCTATCCGCGAGACGGTGCTGGCGCGGACGCGGGACCTGATGGAAAAGCGCGCCGCGCGCAGTGGCGGCACGATTGCGGACGAGATAAGGGTCGCTCACGAGGTGGAGCCGCTTGCGCGCGCCATCGCCGAAAGTGCCGCGGCCAGCGACATGGTGGTGATCTTCAGCGCCTCTGCCGTGGCCGACGAAGCCGATACGGTGCCCCGCGCCATCCGTTGCGCAGGCGGGGAGATATTGCGCATCGGCATTCCCGTCGATCCCGGAAACCTGTTGGTGCTGGGCCGGATCGGCAGTAAATATATCATCGCCGCGCCCGGATCGGCGCGCAGCGCGCGCGAAAACAGCTTCGACGGCGTATTGGACCGGCTGATGGCGGGCATGGAACTCGATGCCGCCGATCTCGCCCGCATGGGCGTGGGCGGGCTGCTTCTGTAATCGGTCCGGACCGACCCTTCCCGATCAGATTTCGTAGTCGAAGACCAGAATACCGTCGACACCGCCCTCGGCGGCTTCGACCAGCCCGTTGCCGACCTTCACATGCTCGGGGTGCGGAAGATAGGCGTCACGCGCCGCCGCATCGCGGAAATCGACCACGAAACCGTGACGGAAACCTTTTTCGAGATTTTCCGGGCTGTTGTTCGCCCCGACCGAGACGGCGAGAATGCCGTCGATCCGATCCTTCAGCGCGACGACGGAAGCGAGCGCCCCATCGATTGCCCCTGCGTCGAGGCTGGCCCTGAATCTGATGAGGACGATGTGGCGTATCATGGTGCGCTTCCGTTACCTAGAGCGGTTCCTGTTTAAACAGAATCGTTGGAATCGCTCTATCTCTTTGTTTTTAAGCATTTCCGGACGCAAAACCGCTTCGCACTTTTGCTGGAAATGCTCTAGGGGACGGTCCTTCTTACACAGGTTCGCCGCAACGAAAAAGGCCGGGACGAACCCGACCTTCCGTTTTCACTCAAAGGCCGCGCCAGTTCATCCGTGGTCGCGGTATCCCGAGTGAAATCCCGATATGCGGAAAGCTATATGCCCTCCGCGTGTCAGCAATATGACGCTCCGATCCAATCGCTGGCCCGATGCCCGGCTCAGGCCGCCATCGACGTATGCAGATGCGCAGGCTGAGGGTGGCTGGCGTGATTGTAGTCCCATACCTCGGCCACGCATTGCTGCATGAGGTCGAGATCGACCGGGCCGATACGGCTCAGCACGAGATCGAGTTCGTCGACCTCCACGCCCCGGTTGAGAAGTTCCACGATCGCTTCCGTCAGGACGGCCTTGTCATCGAATCTATAGCGCTGCATAGCCCCGCTCCGCAGACTGGATTGGCTCCATGAAGACAGTCTAAACGCGCATAGTTAACGGAAGTTTAAAAACACGGGAGACAAGGCCCGCTCCAGCAGAAAAACAAACGCCGGAGCACGAGGCCCCGGCGTTTATCGTCACGAATATGCGGCGGCTTATTCGACGCCGACGATCTTGCCGTCATCCCATTTGAAGACGGAGAAGCTCGGCGAGGTCAGGTCACCCGTTTCACCATAGGTCAGCTTGCCGATGGCAGTCTGGATCGGCATGCCGCCATGCAGCGCCTTGGCGACGGCGGACGAGTCGTCCGCCGAACCTGCCTTCTCGATGCCGGCCGCGATGACCTGCACGGCGGCATAAGCGTTCATGGTGAAGGCTTCCGCGGGGATGTTCTTCGCCTTCAGCGCCTCGATGGCATCCTTGGCGTCCGGGTTCTTCGTCGCGTCGATGGCATTGGTGAACAGCGTGCCCTCGGAGCTCTTGCCGCCGATGGCCCAGTATTCGGTGTTGGACAGGCCGTCGCCGCCGAGCACCAGCGTCTTCATGCCGGCATCGTGCATCTGGCGCGTCAACAGGCCGCCTTCCGGGTGATAACCGCCGAAATAGACGATGTCCGCACCGGCGGCCTTGAGCTTGGTGACGAGCGCGCTGAAATCCTTGTCGCCGGCGGTGAGCGAGTCGTAATAGACTTCCTTGATGCCGCCCTTGTTGAGCGCCGCCTTGAAGGCGTCGGCGAGGCCTTTGCCGTAGGCGCCCTTGTCGTTGAGGATGGCGATCTTCTTGCCCTTGAAGTGCTTCAGCGCGTAATCCGCCATCACCTCGGCCTGCTGGTCGTCGCGGCCGCAGGTGCGGAACACGTTTTCCAGCTTGCGCGCGGTCAGATCCGGGCCGGTGGCGGTGGGCGTGACCATAAGGACGCCGTTCTCCGACAACACGTCCGAAACCGGAATGGCGACGCCGGTGGTGACCGGGCCGACAACATATTTCACGCCGTCGCCGACGAGCTGGTTGGCAGCGGAAACGCCCTGCTTCGGCTCGCCCGCATCGTCGGCGAGCTTGAGCACCAGCTTCTCGCCCTTGACGCCGCCGGCCTTGTTGATGACCTCGACGGCGGTTTCCGCGCCCTTCTTCACCTGATCGCCATAGGCGGCAACCGGACCCGTCAGCGGAGCGATCAAACCGATAGTGATGTCCGCATAGGCGGTGCTGGCGAAACCGATCGTGGCGGCGAAAGCCACGCCGGACAGAAGCTTCAGGTTCATTTTCCTCTCCTTGTTGCCATCCTGTTGCCATCGCGCCCGGCCGCCCGCTTCGCGATGCGCCCCGGAGACACGATGTTGCGCGAAAAGGCGTCTGCCTTTCGCAATCGTGCTCCGGAAACGGGGCACGCTTTCATGATGCGATAAGAACCACTTCCCGCCTGCGATTGCAAGAGGGGCAGGGATGCGCAAATGCCGCGAAAATCGCTGTTATACGAAAGGATTACGCACCCCGCGCCGGCAAGCCCCTTGCGCTTCAGTCCGCCTGCAATTCGGCGATGCCGCGATAAAGCTCCAGCGCCTCCGGATTGGCCAGCGCCTCGCGGTTCTTGACCGTGCGGCCATGCACGATGTCGCGCACGGCAAGCTCGGTGATCTTGCCCGACTTGGTGCGCGGGATATCCGCCACCGACACGATCTTCGCCGGGACGTGGCGGGGCGTGGCCCCGGTGCGGATCTTCGCCCGGATGCGCGCCTTCAGATTTTCATCGAGCGTCACGCCTCCGGCGAGCCGCACGAACAGCACCACGCGCACGTCGTTGTCCCAGTCCTGCCCGATGCACAGCGCCTCGGCGATCTCCGGCATCTGCTCGACCTGATTGTAGATTTCCGCCGTGCCGATGCGCACCCCGCCCGGATTGAGCGTCGCATCCGAGCGGCCATGGATGATCATGCCGCCCTTCGGGCCGCCATGCCCGGTCCATTCGGCGAAATCGCCATGGCACCAGATATTGTCGAAGCGCTCGAAATAGGCGGCCTGATATTTCGCGCCGCCGGGATCGTTCCAGAATTGCAGCGGCATGGAAGGAAAAGCCTTCGTGCAGACCAGTTCGCCCTTCTGTCCGCATACGGGCCGGCCGTCGTCGTCCCATACGTCGACCGCCATGCCGAGCCCCGGCCCCTGAATCTCGCCCTGCCAGACCGGCTCTGTCGGCACGCCCAGCACGAAGCAGGAAACGATGTCGGTGCCGCCGGAGATCGAGGCCAGATGCACGTCGGGCTTGATCGCCTCATAGACGAAGGCGAACCCTTCCGGCGACAGCGGCGAGCCGGTGGAGGAAATGGTGCGCAGCGCGGAAAGGTCGTGCGTGTCTGCAGGCCTCAGCCCGGCTTTCAGCACCGCGTCGATGAATTTCGCCGAAGTGCCGAAATAGGTCATGCGCTCGGCTTGCGCCAGATCGAACAGCGCATTGCCATTGGGATAAAAAGGCGAGCCGTCATAGAGCAGCAGCGTCGCGCCGGAGGCGATGCCCGATGCCAGCCAGTTCCACATCATCCAGCCGCAGGTGGTGAAATAGAACAGCCGGTCGCCATCGCGCAGATCGGCATGCAGGCGGTGTTCCTTCAGGTGCTGCAACAGCACTCCGCCCGCCCGGTGCACGATACATTTCGGAATGCCCGTGGTGCCGGAGGAAAAGAGAATATAGAGCGGATGGTCGAAAGGCAGCCGCGTGAAGGCGACCGGCCCGGCGGCGAAAGGCTCCAGCGCCTTGTCGAGGGAAACGCCCTTTTGCGCGCGTTCAGCTACCGCTTCCGCCTCGCCGAGATAGGAGACGATCACCGCACGTTTCAGGCTGGGCAGGCGCGCGGCGACCTCCGCGATCTTGTCCGCCACCGCGATGCGCTTGCCGCCGTACCAGTAGCCGTCGCAGGCGAAGAACAGCTTCGGCTCGATCTGGCCGAAACGGTCCAACACGCCCTGCACGCCGAAATCGGGCGAGCAGGACGACCATACCGCGCCGATGGACGACGCGGCCAGCATCAGCGCCACCGCCTCCGGCATGTTGGGTAGCATGCCCGCCACGCGGTCGCCGGATTGCACGCCTTCCGCCAGCATGAATTGCTGCAAACGCGACACCAGCGCATGGAGATCGTCCCAAGACAGGCGGCGCTCGACCTTGTTCTCGCCGCGAAAGACGATCGCTTCGTCGCTACCGGTCCTGCGCAGCAGGTTTTCCGCGAAATTGAGCTTCGCCTCCGGGAAGAACCTCGCCTCGCGCATATGGCCCTGATCGACCAGCGCCGCCGCCCCGCGCTCGCCGACCACGCCGCAGAAATCCCAGACCAATGTCCAGAAAGCCGCGCGGTCCTCCGCCGACCAGCGGTGCAGCGCGGCATAATCGGGCAGGTCCCGCCCGGCGCGCTGTTCCGCCATGGCGCGGAAATGCTCCAGCGCACTGGCCTGGATGCGCGCCGCATCCGGCCGCCACAGCGGACGGTCCTGCGAAACTTCTGCGGAGATCGCCCCGGTATTCATCGCTCCTCCCGAAACCTTGCCGCCGTGACCCTGTCACGATCCTCTGCCGGCCTTGCGATGAAGTTCTAGAATATTTTGCAGCCGGGGGGAATCACCAGGCGTCGGATAAATCCTGCGGTACCATATCAGGCAGAGCCGGCCTGAGAGGCCACCCTGCCGGACGAATCTCCGCCCCGGCTCATCCATGCGTTGATTTTCCCCGTCAGCCAGCGATTGACCGGATTCTCGAACAGCCTGTAGGAAACAGCGGCCACCAGCACGACCGCGATGACACCTGCCGCGATCAGTACGAGAGCACTCGCTGTTCCATGCACCCACGAAGGGCTGAAGAGCCTGAAGAAGACGAACCCGACCAGCGGATGCAGGATGTAGACACCGAAACTGTAGCGCGAGAGCCGCTCGAAACCGGGCCATTGCAACGGCGTCCAGACCTTTCGGATACTGGCCGCGTAGAGAAGCGTGGTGAACACATAGAGGAACAGCAGCCGCGGCACGCCTTCCAAAACGGGGGGCTCGCCGGCGGCGGCAGGCGGCGCGAAAAACAGGAAGACCAGAACACAGGCGATCAGGCCGAGGCGGATCAGCCATGCGGGCATGGAAATATGCGGCCCCTTCGCCAGCCACATGCCGAACAGGAACGAAGGCAGGGCGCGCAGCAGGCCGATATCCGACAGGTGCGCCCGTGTTATCGATGGCGCGCCCATCCGTCGGGAGAGGACATCACCGCCAAGCAGCGCAACCGCCACTCCCGCGAGGAGCAGGCCGCGTCCCCAACGGTCGACAAGCATATCCCAAAAGGGAAAACACAGATACATGAGCAACAGGGCACTCAACGACCATGTGACGTAATTATACGCCATGGAAGAAGAAAATCCCCAGCTTTGAACCAGAAACAACTGCGCAAGGGCGTTTCGCCAGCTCATGTCGGGCTGGTACGAATGCAGGTGCAGAAAACCGTAAGCCGTCAGAACCGAGATCAGGACGAAACAGGAAAAAGCCGCGACATGCAGCGGATAGATGCGCGCCAGACGCTTCCCTATGAACGCGACGTAACTGCGCCGGTTCCACACACGCGACCGGCCGCGCGCGAGAAACAGACCGGAAACAATAAAGAAGATATCTGTAAAATAAGCAAAGCGTAATATAATTGCCGCCACAGTCTGATTTTCGATAGGAATCAGAAACGCGTAATGAAATGTCGCGATCCCCAAACAAAAAACAAACCGCAACCCGTCGAAATCCGGAAGTCTGTTCATTCCCGCCCCTTTATAAACTTTACCCCTGCCCGATGGATAGCAAAATATCTTGAAAAGCCTAATGAAAGTTGAAACGGGTGATGCCAGAAATGCGGTATATTGATTTGAGCGCCTGCCTGCCATAGCTTGCGCGTAAACCGAAACCCGGCAGCCAAAACGCGGAAGGGAAGAAGCGTTGCGTTCCATCGCCTCCGTGCAGACCGCAAAGCCCAGACTGCGCGGGGCAGCCCTGATGTTCGCCGCTTCTCTGGCCTATGCGGGCGTCAACGTCGCCACCCAATGGGCGGGCACGCGCACCGGCATTCCCTCGGTCATCACCGCCTTCTGGCAATATGTGATCGCGCTGGCGTTCACCCTGCCGCTGCTGCTGCGCGAGGGTGTGCGTGCGCTGCGCACCCGCCATCCCGGCCTGCATGTGATGCGCGTGGCGCTTGCCGCCGCCGGGGTGCAGGTGTGGGTGCTGGCGCTCGCCCATGTACCGGTGTGGCAGGTGATCGCGCTCTCCATGACCTCCCCTTTCTTCGTCATTGTTTGTGCGCGGCTTTTCCTGCGCGAGGTGGTGACGCCGACCCGCCTCCTGACCACGCTGACCGGCTTCGCCGGAGCGCTCGTCATCATCGCGCCGTGGTCCGACAGCTATACGGCCTATTCGCTTTTGCCGGTGCTGGCGGCAGCGCTCTGGGCCGGCTATTCGGTCATGACCAAATATCTGACCCGCTTCGAGACACCGGCCAGCATCTCGGTCTATATGCTGGTTCTGCTCACGCCCATCAACGCCGCGCTATGGGCGGCCTCGGGCATCGGCATGTCGGCGATCCACGCCCCGGCGGCAGATGTCTGGCCGGTGCTGTTCATCATCGGCGTATGCACGGCACTTGCGCAATATTTGCAGACCGCCGCCTATTCGATCGCCGACGCGGTCTATCTGCAACCTTTCGACGACCTCAAGCTGCCGATCAACGTGATCCTCGGCTGGATCGTGTTCGCCGCAGCACCCGGTGCCAATTTCTGGCCCGGTGCGGCGCTGATCGTCGGCGCGTCGCTCTATCTCATGCGGCAGGATGCGGGCCGGACACCGCAGGCGGAATAGACAGCCCGTCTCGTCAGCCGGAGCGGATGCAGTTCGTCGGGGACTGAAGGGATTTGGCGGAACCGAGCGGTGGAGACGAGTTCCCTGACGGGGACCATAAGAGCGACCCGGTCCGGTCCGTAGCCTTGCGCCTTATGTACCGCGACATGCATCCGTCCATATTTCGACTCAGGAGTCCGCTGAAACGCGTTTGCAGTTTCCGGTAGTTTTGGGCGGAAATCACTGGAGGCGACGTGGCAGCCGGCTTGGCGATCAATCCGGCAAATTCCCGGCCATGAATTTCCTCACTTCATCGATGATCCAATCTCTGAACGCGCAGACCTTTGGATGGCCTCCCTCGCCTACCCGAAAGACGAGATCATATCCCCATTCGGCCTCCAGCGTGGCTTCCGGAAACAGCGCTACGAGGCGGCCTTCCGCCACGTCTTCCGCAACAAGAACGCTGCGCCCGAGTGCCACTCCTTCTCCCCGTATGGCCGCCTCAATGGACATGCTTCCGTGGCTGTAACCCGGCCCCCGCATCTTTATTGCCGGCAAACCCATCATCGCAAACCATTGTTCCCATGTGGCCTTCAACCCGATCTCATGCACCAGCCGGCATCCGGCAAGTTCTTCCGGCGATCGCAGACCGCCCATGCGAATGCGAAAGTCGGGACTGCATACGGGAGAGACGGTCTCGTTCATGATCCGCTCGGCGGTAGCCAACGGATAGACGCCGGTTCCATAGCGCAGTGCGACGTCGACATGGCCCGTGGCAAAATCGACCGGCGCATCGGTCACCTCAAGGTGAACGTCGAATTCCGGATATCGCGCCATCAATCTGTGCAGGCGTGGCGTCAGCCATTTGCTCGCGAAGGAAACACCCGAACTGACGACAAATCGCGCGGTGCCGTTCCTGCGGCGAATATCTTCCGCCTCGCGGGCAAGCTCGGACAGCAGCCGGGTTACAACGCTGAAAAACGACGCGCCGGCCTCCGTCAACTCGATCTTTCGGGTCATCCGCCGAAAAAGCTGGACACCCAGATGATCCTCCAGCGCCTTGATCTGGCGGCTCACCGCGCCATGGGTCAGGTGCAGTTCTTCCGCCGCGAGCGTCATGCTCAACCTTCTGCCGGTCGCCTCGAAAGCGCGAAGGGTCTGCAAGGGAGGAAGTTGATCGGACATCTGCTTTATGCGTGAATATCGATCACGCATCCTGTGAGAATAAATGGTTTGTCGACGGCAATCATACCGCTGTAAATATGACACAGATGCACACATTGGCCAATCGCTGAATGAGCCGGTCATGACAAATAGCCCCGCCGCCGTTACCGCTTCACCTCTTCTCACGACGACTCTTTCCATGCGGAATGCGGGCGCCATGCTACTGCTTGCCTCCATGTGGGGGCTTTCGATCCCGATCACCAAGCTCGGCCTTGAGACGATCCCGCCGCTGATGTTCACCGCGATGCGGTTCCTGGTGGCCGTGCCGTTGCTGCTGATCCTGTCGGCCAATCAGCTCAAGGTGCCGTGGAAGGCTGTTCCGAGCATCATCGCGCTCGGCGTGATGGGCATCACTTTGGGCAATGTCGCGCAAACATTCGGTGTTCAGGGCACTTCGGCATCTGTCGGCACGATCGTTTCCGCGACAATTCCTATCTTTATCGTGGTTTTCGCGGCGTTGCGCTTCAGGCAACCCGTGGCCGGAAAGCACTGGGCGGGCCTGCTCGCAGCCTTCGGCGGCATTGCACTGGTGGCGGTGGGAAGCGGGTCAGGGGGCGACAGTTTCTCCAGAACGACCGTTGCCGGTGTGGCATGGATGCTCGTCTCGGCCGTGGCCATTGCGTTCTACTACATCTGGAGCGCGGAACTGACACAAAAATACGGCACGCTGCCCGTGGCGGCATGGAACGCGCTTGCCGGTCTGGTCGCGATCCTGCCGCTGGCCGGTTGGGAGATGGCGCATACACCCTTTCACATTACCGCGCAGGCAATATGGACCGTCGTCTATCTCGGAGTCATGGTGACGGTTGCCGGCCTGTTGCTGTGGCTTCATCTGCTGCGCACCGTTCCGGCCCGGATCGCCGCGGGCGTCCAGTACCTTCAACCCGTTTTCGGGATCGCCGCAGCGTCATTTCTCTTCGGCGACCGGCTTGGCATTATGTTCGCCGGTGGCGTGATCCTGATTCTGGGCGGACTCGCTCTGGCAGCCTCGAATACGCGGTCTGTACCTCAAGAGATCGCGATGCAAGAATAGTTCCTGCCATCCGTCTTTTTACCGCTCCGCGCCACCATGGAGCGGATTGGCCTGCCCCAGCGGCAGGCTTTTTTTTCAACATTCATTTAGCGGCCGCTGGCGCACAGCCGCTAGACCGAAAGGCTCACCGGGGAGTCGAGATGCCGCAGGAGATAAATCAGTCCGAAATCCGCTGCATTAAAGTGCTGTGCGTGAGTCGGAAGCCGAACATCAATGCTGACGCATGACGCGGGATCTACGGCCGGTTGAAATATTGGACGACCATGCAGCGAAGCACTTGTAATTCATGGGAGCTTTGCGCGGATGGCTTTATTGGTGGAGCCAAGCGGGATCGAACCGCTGACCTCCTGCATGCCATGCAGGCGCTCTCCCAGCTGAGCTATGGCCCCATAAAGCCTCTTGCGAGGCGGTCCGGACGGAGCGTCGCCGCCCGATGTGGCGGGTACATAAAGGGCGTTTCGCAGAAGATCAAGAGCTAAATCGCAACTCTTTCCGCGCGGCGCAAAATAATTTTCCGCCCGCCCCGCCAACGCCAGCCCGGCCCGCAAAAGAACAGGGCGGCCACGCAGGACCGCCCCGTTCCCAATCCGGAAAAATGCAATACGGGGATCAGACTTCCTCGTCGTCGCCGCCCACGCCACCGCCGAGAATGCCCGACATGTCGTCGTCCTCGTCTTCCTCTTCCTCGAGGAAGGTGTCGTCATCGTCGTCGCCCAGATCGACGTCGTCGCCCAGGTCCGGCAGTTCCTCGCCTTCCTTGGCCTCTTCGTCGGCATCCTCGAGCGAAACGAATTCCGGCTTCTCCAGCGCGGTATCCAGTTCTTCCTCTTCCACTTCCTCCTCGGCGACCCGGCTTTCGGCCGTCGCATCGAAATAGGAACGCGGATAGGAAATGCCGGTATAAGGCGACACGATCGGATCGCGGTTGAGATCGTAGAATTTCTTGCCCGTTTCCGGGTCGATGCGTTTGGTGCCGAGTTCAGGTTTTGCCACGTCAAGCCTCATAGGTTCATTGGCTGCGACTGTCCGTCCGGGCGGCTTACTCCGGTCAGGCCGGGACAAGCAGGCGGCAAGCGGCAGGACACGCCTTGCGTTTTTTGGTCCATAAACGCAATTCGCGGCGTTTGTCAAAGCGAAAGACATGGCGCGCGCCTATTCGCGGATGACCGGGCCGGTTTCCTATGCTAGGGAAGCTCCCGCTTATCTCCAATCCCGGCGCGCCCGCGCGCCAAATGCGACAGCGAAATATCCATGTCCCATTCCGCATCCCCGAAGCCCGCAACCGCCCGCCGTTCCACCGCGCTTTCGGGCGACATCCGTATTCCGGGCGATAAATCCATTTCCCACCGCTCCTTCATGTTCGGCGGCCTCGCCTCCGGCCAGACGCGCATCACCGGCCTGCTCGAAGGCGAGGACGTCATCAACACCGGCCGCGCCATGCAGGCGATGGGCGCGAAGATTCGTAAAGAAGGCGACGTCTGGATCATCGACGGCGTCGGCAACGGCTGCCTGCTGGAGCCGAAGGGCCCGCTCGATTTCGGCAATGCCGGTACCGGCGCGCGCCTCACCATGGGTCTGGTCGGCACCTGCGACATGACCACCACCTTCGTGGGCGACGCTTCGCTGTCGCGCCGGCCGATGGGCCGCGTGCTCAACCCGCTGCGCCAGATGGGCGTGCAGGTGAAGGCGGCCGAAGGCGACCGCCTGCCGCTGACCCTGACCGGACCGAAGACGGCCAACCCGATCAGCTACCGCGTGCCGATGGCCTCCGCGCAGGTGAAGTCCGCCGTGCTGCTCGCCGGCCTCAACACGCCGGGCGTCACCACGGTGATCGAGCCGGTGATGACGCGCGACCATACCGAGAAGATGCTGCAAGGCTTCGGCGCGGACCTCACGGTCGAGACGGACAAGGACGGCGTGCGTCATATCCGCATCGTCGGACAGGGCAAGCTCACCGGCCAGACGATCGACGTGCCGGGTGACCCTTCCTCCACCGCCTTCCCGCTGGTGGCCGCACTTCTGACCGAAGGCTCGGACGTGACCATCCGCAACGTGCTGATGAACCCGACCCGCACCGGCCTGATCCTCACCCTGCAGGAGATGGGCGCGGAGATCGAGGTCATGAACGCCCGCCTCGCCGGCGGCGAGGATGTGGCCGACCTGCGCGTGAAAGCATCGAAGCTCAAGGGCGTCACCGTGCCGCCGGAGCGCGCGCCGTCGATGATCGACGAATATCCGGTGCTGGCCGTCGCCGCCGCCTTCGCGGAAGGCGAGACGGTGATGGACGGGCTGGACGAATTGCGCGTCAAGGAATCCGACCGCCTCGCGGCGGTGGCGCGCGGGCTCGAGGCCAACGGCGTCGACTGCACGGAAGGCGCAATGTCGCTGACGGTGCGCGGCCGGCCGGACGGCAAAGGCCTCGGCGGCGGGACGGTCGCGACCCATCTCGACCACCGCATCGCCATGAGCTTCCTCGTCATGGGGCTCGCCTCGGAAAAGCCGGTGACGGTCGACGACAGCACCATGATCGCCACCTCCTTCCCCGAATTCATGGGGCTGATGGCGGGGCTGGGCGCGAAGATCGAGCAGAGCGGCGCGGAATGAGTTTCGTCGTCGCCATCGACGGACCGGCGGCGTCGGGCAAGGGAACGCTCGCCCGGCGCATCGCCGTCCATTACGGCATGCCGCATCTCGATACCGGCCTGACCTATCGCGCCGTGGCCAAGGCGCTTCTCGATCAGGGGCTACCGCTCGACGACGAAGCGGTGGCGGCGGAAGCGGCACTTCATCTCGACCTGCAGGCCATGGACAAGACCGTGCTTTCCGCCCACGCCATCGGCGAGGCCGCGTCGAAAGTGGCGGTAATGCCCGCCGTGCGCCGCGCGCTGGTGGAGGCGCAGCGGCATTTCGCGCGCGCGCTGCCGTCGAGCGTGCTCGACGGGCGCGACATCGGCACGGTGGTGTGCCCGGACGCGGCGATCAAGCTGTTCGTCACCGCGTCACCGGAAGTGCGCGCGCGGCGGCGCCATGACGAGATCGTCGCCAAAGGCGGCGCGGCAGACCTTAGCGCCATCCTCGCCGATCTGGAGAAGCGCGACGCGCGCGACATGAACCGCACCGACTCGCCGCTGCGCCCCGCCGCCGACGCCCACTTGCTCGATACCAGCGAAATGGATATAGAGACCGCGTTTCTGGCCGCGAAAAAGCTGATCGATCACGCTTTGGCGCAATATAAGGCTGGATTGTCGCAATAACTGTGCCTATATAGGCGCATTCATACCAGAACAGTCCGATTTCGCGTTCCACGCGCCGTTTGTCCTTTGGACGGAACCGATCGGGCCATGAGCAACACGAACCCACGGCGCCGCGTCCGAAGCTTTTGCCGGACGCATCAGGAGTATCAATGTCTGATTTCAATCCCTCCCGTTCGGACTTCGAGTCCCTGCTGGCTGAATCCTTTGCGGAACACGACCTGGCCGAAGGCTATGTCGTCAAGGGCCGCATCGTCGCCATCGAAAAAGATATGGCGATCATCGACGCCGGCCTGAAGGTCGAAGGCCGCGTGCCGCTGAAGGAATTCGGCGCCAAGGGCAAGGACGGCACGCTGAAGCCGGGCGACGAAGTGGAAGTCTATGTCGAGCGCATCGAAAACGCTCTCGGCGAAGCCGTCCTGTCGCGCGAGAAGGCTCGCCGCGAGGAAAGCTGGGTCAAGCTGGAACAGAAGTTCGCCAATGGCGAGCGCGTCGACGGCGTGATCTTCAACCAGGTCAAGGGCGGCTTCACGGTCGATCTCGACGGCGCCGTGGCCTTCCTGCCGCGTTCGCAGGTCGACATCCGTCCGATCCGCGACGTCACGCCCCTCATGCACGTCCCGCAACCGTTCGAAATCCTCAAGATGGACAAGCGCCGCGGCAACATCGTCGTGTCGCGCCGCACCGTGCTCGAAGAGAGCCGCGCGGAGCAGCGCTCCGAGATCGTCCAGAACCTCGAAGAGGGTCAGGTGGTCGAAGGCGTGGTCAAGAACATCACCGATTACGGCGCGTTCGTGGACCTCGGCGGCATCGACGGCCTGCTGCACGTCACCGACATGGCCTGGCGCCGCGTCAACCATCCGTCGGAGATCCTGTCCATCGGCCAGACGGTCAAGGTGCAGATCATCCGCATCAACCAGGAAACCCACCGCATCTCGCTCGGCATGAAGCAGCTCGAGAGCGATCCGTGGGACGGCATCGGCGCGAAGTACCCGATCGGCAAGAAGATCACCGGCACCGTCACGAACATCACCGATTACGGCGCGTTCGTGGAGATCGAGCCGGGCATCGAGGGCCTGATCCACGTTTCCGAAATGTCGTGGACCAAGAAGAACGTTCATCCGGGCAAGATTCTGTCCACCACGCAGGAAGTCGAAGTCGTCGTGCTCGAAGTGGATCCGGTCAAGCGCCGCATCTCGCTCGGCCTCAAGCAGACCCTCGACAATCCGTGGACGACCTTCGCGCAGAAGTATCCGACCGGCACCGTCGTCGAAGGCGAAGTCAAGAACAAGACCGAGTTCGGCCTGTTCATCGGCCTCGACGGCGACGTGGACGGCATGGTGCACCTGTCCGACCTCGACTGGAGCCGTCCGGGCGAGCAGGTCATCGAGGAGTACAACAAGGGCGACGTCGTCAAGGCCGTGGTCCTCGATGTGGACGTGGACAAGGAGCGCATCTCGCTCGGCATCAAGCAGCTTACCGGCGACAAGGTCGGCGAGGCCGCCGCTTCCGGCGAACTGCGCAAGAATGCCGTCGTGACCTGCGAAGTGACCGGCATCACCGATGGCGGCATCGAGGTGCGTCTGGTCGATCACGATGTCGACTCGTTCATCCGCCGTTCGGATCTGTCGCGCGATCGTGACGAACAGCGTCCGGAGCGTTTCTCGGTCGGTCAGAAGGTGGACGCCCGCGTCATCTCCTTCGACAAGAAGACCCGCAAGCTGCAGGTCTCGATCAAGGCGCTCGAAATCGCCGAGGAAAAGGAAGCGGTCGCCCAGTACGGCTCGTCCGACTCCGGCGCTTCGCTCGGCGACATTCTCGGTGCCGCTCTGAAGAAGCAGGAAAAGAACTGATCTTTTCCGCATCTTCCGCGAATATGAGAAAGCCCGCCTTCCGGCGGGCTTTTTCTTTATGAATCGTAGTTTGCTTTCGGCGTTTTGGGTCCCCAGTATAAATAATATATTACTAATATAAATAACTTAACCTTGCACGATTGTTAATTATATTTCCTCGCATTCAGAATGCTATATTGAGAGTCCGTATATATTGTGTTATTATTTCTATAATTATTGATTCCCGTGCAGCTTTTTTAAATTTCTTTCTTTTGATCGGATGGAGAGCAAGTGGATGTGTGTAGCCTGTAATCCGGGTATGGTGTCATATCTTCAGTCCATGGCTTCGCGGCGCGATTTCCTGAAATATATGGGCATCGCAGCGGGAACGGCGTTCGTCTGCTCCGATCCGGGAGCGGCGTTGGCGCAGCAGGCGCTGGCATCCGATCCCGCCGATATCGTCTTCAGGGGCGGCCCGATCCTGACGATGGACGGAAACTCCGCCCGCGCGGAAGCGCTGGCGATCCGCGGCAACCGCATCGTTGCCGTGGGCAAGGCGGACGACGTGCAGGCTTTCAGCGGCGCGAAGACGCGCGTCATCGATCTGGACGGGCGGACCCTGATGCCCGGATTGATCGATCCTCACATGCATTTCGTCTTCACGGCCTTCGAGGACTGGATCGACGTCAGCCCCATCACCACGCCCGACTTCTCGACCATATGGGCGAAACTGCAAAAGGGGGTCGCCGACGCCAAGCCGGGCGAATGGGTGCGCGCGCAGCAGTTCGACGCGAGCATCACGCGTGATGCGAAGATACCGACCCTGGCCGATCTCGACGCCCTTGCGCCCGACAACCCGTTCTTCATGGTGGAGAGCAACGGGCATATCGCCTATGCGAACAGCCTTGCCTTCAAGGCGGCCGGCATCACGCGCGATACGCCCAACCCGGCCGGCGCGCGCTTTATCCGCGACCAGAACGGCGATTTCACCGGACGCCTCGAGGAAATGGCCGCGCAGCAGGCCTTCATCCGGGCCATGCCTCCGCTGACCGCCGCCGAGATGGTGGGGCGGGTACAGCGCATGATCGCTCACGCCAGCTCGGTCGGATGCACGATGCTGCACGATTGCGGCATCGGCATCATGGCCGGCACCGCCGATCTCCGGCTTCTGGAGGCCGCGCTGGGCGACGGCAAGGCGCCGCTTCGCTATCGTGGCATGCTGGTGTCGACCGCCATGGACGACTGGGACAAGGCGGGCATCAAGCCAGGATACGGCAACGACATTTTCCGCGTCGACGGCATCAAGGCATGGGCCGACGGCTCCAATCAGGCCCAGACCGGCTATCAGCGCGAGAACTATCTGGGCACGAATGCGCGCGGCGCCCTGAATTACACGCAGGAACAGATAGCCGCCGTCATCCGGCGCGCGCATGAGGGCGGCTGGCAGGTCGGCATTCATGCCAATGGCGACGCGGCGATCGACGTGGCGATCGATGCATACGAAGAGGCGCTCGGTCCGTCGCCGGACAACGATCTGCGCCATCGTATCGAGCATTGCAGCATCCTTCATCCGGGGCAGATGACCAGAATGAAGCAGCTTGGCCTGTCACCTTCGTTCCTGATCGGGCACGTCCGCTGGTGGGGCAAGGCTTTCAGGGACCGGCTGCTGGGACCGGACCGGGCGAAATTCTACGATCCCTGCGCCTCGGCTCTTGCCGCCGGCCTGCGTATATCGCTCCATTCGGACTGGAACGTGACGCCGATCGAGCCGTTGCGCTATGTCGAGGATGCGGTCTCGCGCATCATGAACGAAGGCGGAGACGTGTTCTTTCCCGAGGAGCGCATCCCGGTCGATGCCGCACTGCGCGCGGTGACGATCAATGCCGCTTGGCAGTGTCACATGGACGACCAGATCGGGACGCTGGAAACCGGCAAGCTGGCGGATCTGGCAATCCTTGAGCAGGACCCCACCGATCCGCAGGCAAAGATCAGCAAGATCAAGGTCAGCGAAACCTGGATGGACGGCGTGCAGCGCTATACGGCCTGATGCCGCTGCGGCCCACTGGAGGGCGGGCACGGTCCCGGAAAGGCTGGAGCATCTTGCAGCCAAATGGAAATATTTGGCATCGCATAAATGTGGTGAAAGCAAAGAGATAGAGCGGTTCCAACGATTCCGTTTAAACGGGAACCGCTCTCGGCCCGGCAAACGGCAGCCGCAAGCCTATTCGGGCTCACGCCACGCCGAGCACACGGATCAGACCAAAGCTGATGAGGCCCAGCGCGACGAGCGAGAGCACCACCGTCATCGTCACCCGGCCGCCGGCCTGCGCCACCGAGCGCACGTCGACGCCGAGGCCCAGCGCCGCCATGGAAATCGTGGTGAGCACGGTGGAGACGGTCGAGATACCCGGCAGCAGCACTTCGGGAATGAGGTGCAGCGAACGCAGCGCCATCAGCGCCAGAAAGCCGATGATGAACCACGGCACCAGTTGGCTGAAGCGCGGACGCTTCGCTCCGGCCGCACGCTCGCCGGCGATGACGGAGAGAGCGAGGATGACCGGTCCCAGCATCAGCACGCGCACCAGCTTGACCAGCGTGCCCAGTTGCACGCTGATCGCCGCTACCGGCGCGGTCGCCGCCAGAACCTGCGGCACGGCATAGACGGTCAGGCCGGCCAGAATGCCGAACTGGCTGAAGGTGAGGCCGAGCATCGGAACCAGAATAGGCAGGCACAGCACCACCACCACGCCGAGGATCGCCGTGAACGCGATGGAAGCGGCCACGTCCTCGCTGTCGGCTCCGATGACCGGCGCCACGGCGGCGATGGCCGAATTGCCGCAGATGGAATTGCCGCAGGCCACCAGAACCGCCATGCGGTGCGGCAGGCGCAGCAGCCGCCCGAGGCTGTAGCTGATTGCGATCGATACCGCCACGACACAGGCGATGCCGAGAATGAGGCCCGAACCGGCCTCCTCCACGGCGCCGGCGCTGATCGACGCGCCGAGCAGCACCACGGCGATCTCCAGCAGGATCTTGCCCGAAAAAGTGATGCCCTTCGAAAAACGCGGTCCCGGCCGGAACACGCTGCGCACCACCGTGCCGAGCAGGATGGCCAGCACCAGCGCCTCCAGCCAGGCACGTCCGGCCAGATGGGCCTCCACGTTCTCCAGCCCCACCGCCACAAGGGTGACGACGATCGAAAGAAGAAGACCGGGCAGGATATCGCGGATTTTCGAATAGGACATCATCAGTGCTTTGCGAGAAAGAGAATTATTTTCCATCCAGATGCCGTAATTTCTCTGTTCATTCCATCGCATAATATGGCATAAATCATTCGATAAAATCGAACACAGGCAGCCATGACACTGGAACAATTGCGCATTTTCATCGCGGTGGCCGAGCGCGAGCATCTCACCCGCGCATCGGAAGCGCTGCATCTGACGCCTTCGGCGGTGAGTTCGGCGATCCGCGCGCTGGAGGAGCGCCACGGCGCGACCTTGTTCAACCGTATCGGGCGGCGAATCGAGCTGACGGGCGACGGACGCATGTTTCTCGACGAGGCGCGCGCCACGCTAGCCCATGCGCGATCGGCGGAACGCATGCTGTCGGAACTGGGCGGAGGAAGGCGCGGCACGCTTGCCATCCACGCCAGCCAGACCATCGCCAGCTACTGGCTACCGCTCTTTCTCGCCCGCTTTCACGCCGACCACCCGCTTATCGACATAAGCCTGACGCTCGGCAACACCGAGAGCGTCACGGCAGCCACCGAGGCGGGGCTGGCCGATCTGGGGCTCGTCGAGGGCACGGTGCAGTCGCCGTCGCTCGCCATGGATCAGGTGGGCGGCGACCGGCTCATCATCGTCGCGCGGCCGGATCACGCATGGGCCCGCCAGGCCGATCACGGGGTCGGGACCGGGCGGCTTTCATGGGACAGCCTGTTCACCGGGCAATGGATCCTGCGCGAGCAGGGATCGGGCACACGCAGCGTGTTCGAGGATGCCATGCGCGCGGCCGGCTATAATCCGGCACGGCTCGCCATCGCGCTCGAACTGCCTTCGAACGAGGCGGTCTGCTCCACGGTCCGCTCCGGCGATTACGTGACGGCGGTGTCGGAACTGGTCGCCGCGCCGCATCTTTCCGCCGGAACACTGGTGAAAGTCGATTTCCCCCTGCCCCGGCGCCAGTTCCTCATGCTCACGCACAAGGACCGCTACCAAAGCAGGGCGATGCAGATGTTCTCGCGGCTGGTTAGCATTTCCAGCGAAAGTGCGTAGCGGTTTCGCGTCGGATAATGCGTAAAACAAAAAGATAGCGGCGCCGGAGATGCGCCGTAAAAAAGGTTCACGCCAGAAAGTCCATCACAGTGGTGAACATGGACAGGCCGAGAATCGACACCGATACGATGAGCTGCACAGACAGCCGCCGCGAAACCATCGCCAGCAGATAGAGCGATGAGATCACCGCGAAAGCGCCGTATAGGACGGGACGGGCCGCTGCATCCGGCATTCCGAAAACTTCTCCCAGAACAAGAAACTGGGAATGGACCAGAATGGAGAAAAGAAAGAAGATACGCCTTACCTGAAGGAAATAATCGAAGAACGAACCATATTCATCTATATTGTCCGGTGTCAGCAGAAATACGATAAAATAATATATAAAGGCGTAGAACAATAGAATCATATAAATGGAATAATCGAATCGCACCTCGTACTTGAGGTCGAAAATCAGCCACCACCATTCGACCACCGACAGAAGCAGGACCAACAGCCATATAAGCTGAAGGGGCTCCGGCCCTTTGCGCGTCGGATGCTGGATGAAAATGGCGATCCGTTCCAGAAGGCGGGCCATGCAGAAACTGACAACGACACCGGCTATGATACGGATGTGCAGAAATTCTTCCGAAGACATAAATTCATGCTGCATATTTCTACTTTGAAAAATTTGAAAATATCAATTTTTTAAATAAAGCAGCTTGAATATATACCGAAACGGGCGGAATGAAAACTGAATTGCTTCAGCGTATCTGGCGAAGCAATTCCGGCTGCGGGAAGCAGGTTGCCGCCATGCCGTGCTTCACCTGCCAGAGACCGATGGAGCGGCGCGTCTTGAAACCCGGCAGGCCATCGGTCTTGCCGACGTCATAGCCCTGCGCCTGAAGGCGCTTCTGCATCGCAGCGATATCCGAGCGGTACATGGTGCCGACATTGCCCCACGGCGCCGCGAAATCGCCCGCGCCATAGGCGATACGGTCGCCGACGTGGCCGATGAAGAGCGCGTAGAGGTCGCTCATATTATAGTCCTTTAGGACATAGAAATTCGGGCTGACGACAAAGGCCGGACCGAAGCGGCCCGCAGGCATCACGAGGAAGGATTCGCCCCTCATCTCGCCCGACGGGAACGGCTTGCCGTTGACGCGGGTGACGCCGAGCCGCGCCCATTGGGCGAGCGGCTTGCCCTGATCCGGTCCTTCGAGCGAGCAGGAAACGCTTGCGGGCACCTTCACCTCGAAACCCCAGTCGCGGCCCTTCTGCCAGCCGTGCAGCTTCAGGTAATTGGCGATGGAGGCCAGCGTGTCGGGCGTGGAGTTCCAGATGTCGCGCTTGCCGTCGCCATCGAAATCCACCGCGTCCTTCAGATAGACGGACGGCATGAATTGCGGCTGGCCGAGCGCGCCCGCCCACGAGCTTTTCATGGCGCTTTCGTCGATATAGCCCTTGGCGGCGATTTCCAGCGCGGCAATGAGTTCCTTGCGGAACATGTCCTTGCGTGTCGAGAGATAGGCCTTCGTGCCGAGCACCTCGAAGGCGTTGTAGGGGATTTTCACCGTACCGAAGCCCGATTCGCGGCCCCACACGGCAAGCAGGATCGGTCCCGGCACGCCGTATTTCTGCTCGATACGCTTCAGAAGGCTTGCATATTGCCGATAGCGCGCCTTGCCGCCATCCGTGACCATGGCCATGGTTCTGGCGTTGAAATATTTGCCGGGCGCACCGAACTCCGCCTGTTTCTGCACTTGCGGACCGGTGGGCTTCTGGCCGGGAATGACGAGATCGGGCAGTTTCCAGTTGATGCCGACACCGGCGAAGGCCTTGTCGAAAATGGCGCGCGGCACGCCGGCTTTCTGCGCCTCCAGCCAGAGGTCCCTGTCGAGCCAGACCCGATACCGCGCCTCGATATCGGCATGGGAGGGTGCTGCCACAGCCGCAACCGGCGAGGCCAGCATCAGCGCCGCTGCGGCGATTGGTTTCCAGACATTCACCGCCATGCGGGTCTCCCCAAGAGCGCCGGGCGCTCTATCTATTTGTTTTTACGCATTATCCTACGCGAAACCGCTTCGCGCTTTCGCTGGAAATGCTCTAAAGATCAGAGCGCGGTGCGCGCCCGCAAGGCCGCGGCAAGCGTGCCTTCATCCAGATAATCCAGTTCACCGCCGACCGGCACGCCATGGGCGAGCCGCGTCACCCGCACGTCGAACCCGCCAAGCTGGTCGGTGATGTAATGCGCGGTGGTCTGGCCTTCGACGGTGGCGTTGACGGCCAGAATCACTTCCCTGACCGTGCCTTCAGCCACGCGTTCCACCAGCCCCTTGATGTTGAGATCGTCCGGCCCGACGCCATCGAGCGGCGACAGCCGCCCGCCCAGCACATGATAGCGCACATTCATGGTGCCTGCGCGCTCCAGCGCCCAGAGGTCGGACACGTCCTCGACCACGATCAGCACCGAGTCGTCGCGGCGCGGGTCGGTGCAGATCGTGCAGGGATCGCTGGTGTCCACATTGCCGCAGCAGGAACAGATGCGCACCTTTTCCGCCGCTTCCTGCATGGCGTCGCCAAGCGGGACCAGCAGCGCTTCCTTCTTCTTGATGAGATGCAGCGCCGCGCGGCGGGCCGAGCGCGGTCCAAGCCCCGGCACACGCGCCAGCAACTGGATCAGGCGTTCGATTTCGGGACCGGCTATTCGTTTGGACATGGTTTTAAAACGGCAGCTTCATCCCGGGCGGGATCGGCAATCCGGCCGTCAGCGCCTGCGTTTTTTCGGCCATGGCGGCTTCGAGCTTGGCCTTGGCGTCGTTATGGGCGGCGATGATGAGGTCTTCGAGGATTTCCACCTCGTCTTCCTTCATCAGCGACGGATCGATCTTCAGCGCCGACAACGTGCCCTGCCCCGCCAGCGTGACCGAAACCAGTCCGCCGCCGGAAGCGGCGGTGACTTCCAGATTGGCGATCTCCTCCTGCATGGCCTTCATCTTGGCCTGCAATTCCTTCGCCTGTTTCATCATGCCCATCATGTCGCGCATGGCTTCACTCCAGTTTGTCAGTCGTCTTCGGACGGCGGGCCGGGCGTTTCCGGCGCGGCGTCGAGGTCGATATCCGCATCGTCGCCCTGATCGGGAACGGCGATGCGCACATCGGTGATCTTCGCACCCGGAAAAGCGGCGAGGATCGCCGCAACGTCCGGATCGGCGCGGGCGTCGGTTACCAGCGTGTCGCGGCGCTCGGCCTCCGCCTCGGCCACGGTCTGGCCCGCCACGTCGCGCGCCACCGTCACCACCCAGCGCAGGCCGGTCCAGTTCAGAAGGCGTTGCGCCATGTCGCCGGGCAGCGATTTCGGCGCGTCGTCGGTCAGGCCGATCTCCAGCCGCCCCGGCGCGATGGAGGACAGGCGCACGCAGTTCCTGACCAGTATCTTGAACTGCATGTCGCGATGCCTGTCCGCAAGCGCGACGATGTCGTCAAGGCTGTTGACGGGAACGGAAGGCTGCGGTTGCGCAGCGGGCTTCGGAGAGGTTTCGGCGATGCGCATGGCCGTCGCCGGAGCGCCGGAGCCCGCCGCCATGGCGGACGGCGCAACCGCATCGGCGACCGCATGAGCCTCGCTTCCACCGCCATTCGGTCTGGCGCCAGAGGATGGCTGCGGGCGCGGCGCGGAAACGGAACCGTTTTCCAGACCGCGCAGGGCTTCGTCCAGCGTCGGCAGGTCGGCGGCATGGGCGAGGCGAATCAGCAGCATTTCGGCCGCCTGCACCGGGCGGTTGGCGGTATCCACCTCGGCGATGCCCTTGAGCAGTATCTGCCATGTACGCGAAAGCACACGCACGGAAAGCTTTCCCGCGAAATCGAGCCCGCGACGGCGCTCGTCCTCCGACAGCGAAACATCCTCGCCCACTTCCGGCGTGAAGCGCAGCCGCGTGACCAGATGGTTGAAATCGGCAAGCTCGGTCAGCACCACGGACGGATCGGCGCCGGAATCATATTGCGCGCGGAACTCCTTCAGCGCGGCGGCCACGTCGCCGCGCATCAGCATCTCGAACAGGTCGATGATGCGCGCGCGGTCGGCCAGCCCCAGCATGGAACGCACCGCTTCCGCCGTCACCTCGCCCGCGCCATGCGCGATGGCCTGATCGAAGATCGACAGCGAATCGCGCGCCGAACCCTCGCCCGCGCGGGCGATCATGGCCAGCGAGGCGTCGTCCACCGTGATCTTTTCGGCCTCGGCGATGCGGCGCAGATGGGCGGCGAGCGCGCCCGATTCGATGCGGCGCAGATCGAAGCGCTGGCAGCGCGACAGCACCGTGATCGGAACCTTGCGGATTTCGGTGGTGGCGAAGATGAACTTGACGTGCGGCGGCGGCTCTTCCAGCGTCTTCAGCAGGCCGTTGAAGGCCTGCGTGGAGAGCATGTGCACCTCGTCGATGATATAGACCTTGTAGCGCGCGGAGACGGGACGGTAGCGCACCTGCTCGATGATCTCGCGGATATCGTCGATGCCGGTATGGGAGGCGGCGTCCATCTCGATCACGTCGACATGGCGGCCCTCCATGATCGCCCGGCAATGCTCGCCCGGCACGGAAAGGTCGATGGTCGGCTGGTCGGTCGTATCGGTCTTGTAATTGAGGGCGCGGGCGAGAATGCGCGCCGTCGTGGTCTTGCCCACGCCGCGCACGCCGGTCAGCATCCACGCCTGCGCGATGCGGCCGGTCTCGAAGGCGTTCTTCAGCGTGCGCACCATCGGCTCCTGGCCGATGAGGTCGTCGAAATTCTGGGGGCGGTATTTGCGGGCGAGAACGCGATAGGCGCCGTCGGAAGCAAACTCGGCGGCAGCAAAGTCGGCGGATGTCATGTCCATGGCGACCCTTCCGTTCCCGGTGTGACCTGTCTGCGTGACCTGTCCGATTAACCTGTTTCTGGCCGGCAGTCTGGACCGGGCGCATGTCCGCCGTCAACACGGGACGGCTCCCGTCAACAGCCGTGAGATGCGTGAGAAAAGGTGGGAGGCTGGCACGATGACCCGTGCCGTGGCTCGTTAGGGCTGCTTCCTTCCGGACCTGACCCGGTTGGCGAGTGGCTCGTCCACCACCAACCTCCCGGCCTGCATATCGTCAATCGCGGCGCAAAAAGCAAGCGCAAAGGCAAAAAAACTGATAGGAATCGCTTCATGGAACCTTTCAAACTCGACAAACGGCTCGATGCCGACACTTTTTTCGTCGCGGTGCTGGGCCTGAGCGAATTGCGGCTGATGAACGACCGGCGCTGGCCGTGGCTGATCCTCGTGCCGCGCCGCCCAGGCATGACCGAAATCCACGACATGACGCCGCTCGACCAGACCATGCTGACCTTCGAGGCGGGAATGGTCGCGGAGGCGCTGAAAAACGTCACCGGCTGCGACAAGATCAATACCGGCGCGCTCGGCAATATCGTGCGGCAACTGCACCTGCATGTCATTGCCCGCAGCGAGGGCGACGCCGGCTGGCCTGGCCCCGTCTGGGGCCATGGAGCCCGCATCCCCTATGACGAGGCCGAGGCGGAAACATTCATCGCCGCCGTCCGCGCGGGGCTCTGATCCCTTCCATAATCTTTCGAGAACATCATGGCCTTCCGTCTCTACGACCTGCCGGAAATCGAACCGAGCAGCCGCGTCGGCTTCGCCGGCAACCGCATCGACCGCCTGTCCGAAAAGCGGCAGGACGATTCGGCCTTCACCGCGCTGGAACTGCCGGAAACCCGTGTCCTGCTTCTGTGCGGCAACAGGCTGCTTCTGGACTATGCGGAGGAAAAAGCGCCGCGCGTGCTGTTTTCCGCCGCAGAAGCGCAGGCCTTCGCGCCGGACCTCGCCGAGCCGGTGCTGCTAGGGCTTCTGGACGGCAATCCGATCGTGGCGCTGACGGCGGCGCTCGACCCCGACAGGCTGGAGGCGCCGTTCCGGGCGCAGGATTATCGCGGCGTCTATACGGACGGCCTCGTCCCGACCGATCTGGTCGGCGCGCTGGCGCAGGCCGCGGCACTCACCGCATGGCACACGAACCACCGCTTTTGCGGGCGGTGCGGATCGCGGACGGAGATGAAGGCGGGCGGCGCGAAACGCCGATGCCCGAATTGCGGCGCGGAGCATTTTCCGCGCACGGACCCGGTGGCGATCTGGCTGCCGGTGCGCGGGGAAAAATGCATCCTTGCGCGCGGACCCCATTTCGTGACCGGCACTTATTCCTGTCTTGCCGGATTCATCGAGCAGGGCGAGACGATCGAAGCCGCCGTGCGCCGCGAAAGCCGCGAGGAAATGGGCCTTGCCATCGGCCGCGTCGGCTACCACGCCAGCCAGCCATGGCCCTTCCCCTATTCGCTGATGATCGGCTGCCATGCCGAGGTTCTGTCCGACGATTTCACCGTCGACCGCTCGGAGCTTGAGGACGGGCGCTGGTTCGGCAAGGCCGAGGTGCGCGCCATGCTGGACGGAAGCCATCAAGACGGGCTGCGCGTGCCCGCGCCGGGGGCAATCGCAACCCATCTGATCAGGGCGTGGGCGGAAAGCATTTCCAGCGAAAGTGCGTAGCGGTTTCGCGAAGGATAATGCGTAAAAATAAAGAGTTAGGGCTTATTCCGCCGCCAGCAGGTGCGTGTCGCGCACGTCGCTGCCCTTGTAGACACCGAGAATCCGCACTTCCTTCGAGAAGAACTCCAGTTCTTCCAGCGCAAGCTTGACGTTGGAATCTTCCGGGTGTCCCTCGATGTCGGCGTAGAACTGCGTGGCGATGAAGCGGCCGCCGATCTGGTAGCTTTCGAGCTTCGTCATGTTGATGCCGTTGGTTGCGAAGCCGCCCAGCGCCTTGTAGAGCGCAGCCGGCACGTTGCGCACGCGGAAGACGAAAGTGGTGATGACGCGCTCGCCGTTCTGCGGCCGCGCCGCCCATTGCTTCGTCTTGGACAGCACCACGAAACGGGTGACGTTATCCTCCGAATCCTCGACATTCTCTTCCAGAATATCGAGGCCATAGAGCCCTGCCGCCAGACGCGGCGCAAGCGCGGCCATGGAACGGTCCTGCATGTCGGCGACGAGGCGCGCGGCCCCGGCCGTATCGCCCGCTATCACCGGCTTCCAGCCGTTGCGGCGGATGACGTTGCGGCACTGGCCGAGCGCATGGATATGGCTGTGGACCGTCCTGATCTCCTCGCGCTTCACGCCCGGCAGCACCATGAGCTGGAAATGGATCGGCAGGAAATATTCGCCGACGATGTGCATGTCCGCGAGCGGCAGCAGATAATGGATATCCGCCACGCGGCCGGCCAGCGTGTTCTCGATCGGGATCATGGCGAGGTCGGCAGCACCGCTTTCGACCGCATTGAACGCGTCCTCGAAGGTCGGGCACGGCAGGGGCTCCATTGCCGGAAACATGTCGCGGCAAGCCGTGTCGGAATTGGCGCCCGCTTCGCCCTGAAAGGAAATCCGGTTGGTTGTCATCGTGCTTGCTCTTTCTGTACGTTCTTTCAGATAGAGCGCGTTTCGATCCGATTGAATCAGACCGGCGCTCTACTTGTTTGTTTTGACGCGCATCTTATCCGAAAACCGTTTCACACTTTTCGGGATGCGCTCTGTGCGACAAGAAGGCGCGCGCGGTCAAGGTCGGCCGGTGTGTCGACGCCGAGCGGAACCGTTTTCACGATTTCCGCATCGATGCGCATTCCCGCTTCCAGCGCCCGCAACTGTTCGAGCTTCTCGCGCTTTTCGAGCGGCGACGGCCCCAGCGTCACGAAACGCTCCAGCGCGGCGCGGCGATAGGCATAAAGGCCGATATGGTGATAGAGGGGGCCTTCGCCGTATGGAGCCGTGGCGCGGGTGAAATAGAGCGCGCGCAGGCGGTTTTCGCCGATGGGCGAGCCGACGATCTTCACCACGTTCGGATTGGTCTTTTCTTCCTCGACCGTGATTTCGACGCCGAGTGTCGCGATGTCGGCGGGCCCGTCCGCAAGCGGCGCCAGCGCGCGCCGGATGGTCTGCGGGTCGATGGTCGGCAGATCGCCCTGCACATTGACCACCGCCTCGATCTCGCCGGCCGGATCGAGCCTTTGCAGCGCCTCGTGGATGCGGTCGGAACCCGATTCGTGGTCGGCGCGCGTCATCACCGCCTCGTGGCCATGGGCGGTAACGGCCGCGAACACCGCCTCGCTGTCGGTGGCGACCACCGTACGCCCCAGTTTCGCCGCCGCGGCGCGATCGGCCACCTGTACGATCATCGGCTTGCCGCAGATATCGGCCAGCGGCTTGTTGGGCAGGCGCGTCGAGCCGAGACGGGCCGGAATCAGCGTCAGGGTCTTCATGGTCGGTGCGTACTCGCTTTCGTCTGTCCTGTCCTTGCAGCCTTTCGGGGGCGGCATCCGGGTGCGGCTTCCGCAATCCTTTAGCCGCGCCGCGCGGGCGGCAAAAGTGTCAAAAAGTCACGGGGCTTGCCTCCCTTATAGGTGTTGCATCGCTCCGACAAAAGACCTAGTTTCCGGGCGATGCCGCCGGGTGAGGAGCGACGGCCCGCCAAGGGTTGTGCCGGCGCATGAGGCGGAAGAGAACGCGTCACGAGAGCGTTCGGGAGAGGGAGTACGAACCGGCGATGAATGCAACCCAGCCGAACAAGTTCATCATGGCCTTTCTGGGGGTGGTGTTCGTCGTCATGACGATAGGCATCCTGTCCAATTCGCTTTATTATTCGCCGCTGCCGGAAAAGCCCGGCTTCGCGATCAAGGCGGTGGAAGCCCCGGCCGCCGGAGGCGCAGCCGCGGCACCAAAGGCGATCCCCATCGAGGCATTGCTGCAAACCGCCGATCCCAAGAAGGGCGCGGTGGTGTTCAAGCGTTGCCTGGCCTGCCATACCGGCGACAAGAACGGCGGCAACAAGGTCGGCCCGCATCTCTGGGGCATCGTGAACCGCCCCGCCGCCTCCGTGCCGGATTTCAGCTATTCCGCCGCCATGAAGGCGTTCGGCGCCGCCGGCAACAAGTGGACTTACGAGCATCTCAACACGTTCCTGACCTTGCCGAAGGCTTTCATCAAGGGTACGGCGATGGGCTTCGCCGGCGACAAGAACGACGCCGAGCGCGCGGACCTGATCGCCTACCTGCGCACGCTGTCGGACAATCCGCCGCCGCTGCCTGCACCCCCAGCCGCCGCGCCCGCCGCCGGTGCGAAACCCGCCGCAGGTGCGGCGCCCGCTCCTGCCGGTGCGAAGCCTGCTGCTGCAGGTGCGGCTCCTGCCGCTCCCGCTGCCAATGGCGGCAAGCCTGCCGCTGGCGCGCCAGCCCAACCTGCGGCACCGGCTGCCCAGCCCGCTCCGGCACCGGCTGCTCCGGCACCAACGACTCAACCGGCACCGGCGCCGGCGAAATAAACCGGGCCGGCAGCGCTTATCGAAGCCGGGTTCGCACCCGGCTTTTTTATCGATAAGCGGCATTTTTCTCGCCCCGCGCCTTTCTTCCTCCGCAAAAAACCCTAAAAATTAGAAGCTGATTCAGGGGCTGAAACGGAAGAGAGAGGTGCCGGATGCGAGGTTTTTGGGCGGGTGCGCTGGCGGTTGCCATGCTCGGCGGAACCATGTTCACGGTGTCGCAGGGCCGGGCCGAGGACGCCGGGACCGAACCGCAATGGCGCTACGCTTCCAGCCTGCTCGGCGCACCGAAATATCCGGCGGATTTCAAACATTACGACTATGTGAACGTGCAGGCGCCCAAGGGCGGGACGCTCAATCAGGTGGCGGTCGGCACCTTCGACAGCCTCAATCCCTTCGTGGTGCAGGGGGTTCCGGCGGCCGGGCTTTCCGATCTCGGCGGCGGCCTGCTCTACGACACCCTGATGGCGGATTCTCTCGACCAAGGCTCGACGCAATATCCCCTCATCGCCGAGGCCCTGCAATATCCGGACGATTATTCATGGGTGAAATACCGGCTCAACCCGGCCGCGAAATGGCACGACGGCGAGCCGATCACGCCTGAGGACGTGGTGTGGTCGTTCGATGTGCTGAAGAAGCAGTCGCCCACCTACAACAAATATTATGCCGACGTGGTGAAAGCCGAGAAGACGGGCGATCACGAGGTGAAATTCACCTTTTCCAGAGCCGGAAACCGCGAATTGCCGCAGATCATGGGCCAGCTCGCCGTATTGCCGAAGCATTGGTGGACGGGCAAGGACGCGCAGGGGCGCCAGCGGGACATCACCCGCCCGACGCTGGAAATCCCGCTCGGCTCCGGCCCCTACCGGATCGAGAGCGTGAAGCCCGGAACGTCCATCGTCTGGGCGCGCGTGCCGGATTACTGGGGCAAGGACCTGGCCGTGAATGTCGGCCGCAACAATTTCGACCGCATCCGCTATCAGTATTATTTCGGCGAAGACGCGGCATGGGAAGCCTTCAAGAAAGGCGGCGAATACGACTACCGGCAGGAAAACCGCGCGCGGCGCTGGGCGGAGCAGTATAATTTCCCCGCCGTCACGCGCGGCGACGTGATCAAGGCGTCCTTTCCCTACCACGCCGTCGGGCGGATGCAGGGTTTCTTCCTCAATACCCGCCGTCCCGAATTCGCCGATCCGCGCGTGCGCGAAGCGCTGACCTATGCCTTCGATTTCGAATCCATGAACCGGCTGCTGTTCTTCAACCAGTACAAGCGCATCGAAAGCTACTTCGCGGGCAACGAACTGCAACTGCAAGGCCCGCCCACGCCTGCGGAAAAGGCCATACTCGAAACGGTGAAGGACGCGCTGCCCGCCGAGGCGCTGACGCAGGCGTTCAAGCTGCCGGTCTACGACACGCCGCAGGCGACGCGCGACAATCTGCGCAAGGCGCTGGATCTTTTCGCGCAGGCCGGATGGACATTGAAGAACGGACGCCTGACCGACGCGAAAGGCAATGTCTTCACCATCGAGTTCCTCAATGACAGCGCGGCCTTCGAAGCGGTCAACAATCTCTTCATCCGGAACCTGAGGAAGATCGGCGTCAGCGCCACCTCGCGCACCGTCGACGCCGCCCAATATCAGGCCCGCGTCAACGATTTCGACTATGACGTCATCAACGGCATCGTCCCCGAAACGGCCTCGCCCGGCAACGAACAGCGCGAGTTCTGGGGATCGCAGGCCGCCGACATCAAGGGCAGCCGCAACTATGCCGGCATCAGGAATCCGGCCGTGGACAAGCTGATCGACGGCGTGGTCTATGCAAAGAACCGCGACGACCTCGTCACCGCCACCCATGCGCTCGACCGCCTGCTCTTGTGGAACTATTACGTCATCCCGCAATGGTATTCCGACACGATCAACGTGGCCTACTGGAACAAGTTCGGCATGCCGGAAAAGCAGCCCGATTACATGGGAATCGACCCGTTCTCGTGGTGGGTCGATCCCGCGAAGCAGGCGAAGCTCAAATTCGGGGCGCAATGACATGAGTGCAAGGACGGGGGCGGCCCTTCGCATGCACCGGCGGCGTTTTCTGGAAGTTTCAGGCAGCGCGGCGCTGGCAACCCTTTTTGCGCGCAGGGCTTTCGCCTCCGTGCCGACGGGGAAAGCCCTGCACGGGCTTTCCGCCTTCGGCGACCTGAAATACGGGCCGGACTTCACCCATTTCGACTATGCCAGCCCGGATGCGCCGAAGGGCGGCACCTTCACCTTCGCGCCATCCAACTGGGTCTGGAACCAGAACGTCCAGACCTTCAACACGCTCAACAGCTTCACCTTCAGGGGCGACGCGCCGCCACGCATGGAACTGACTTTCGACAGCCTGATGGCGCCGGCGCTGGACGAGCCGGATGCGGTCTACGGGCTTCTCGCCGAAAGCGTCACGCTGTCCGGCGACCGTTCCACCTGCACATTCAAACTGCGCAACGAGGCGCGGTTTCATGACGGCTCACCCGTCGCGGCGAAGGACGTGGTGTTCACCTACAGGACCTTCAAGGAAAAGGGCCATCCCGCGCTGCGCCAGTCGCTGGCGCGGCTGGAAACGGTGGAGGCGGCGGACAGCGACGGCGTCACCATGCGCTTTTCCGCCGGGGCCGGTCCCGATGCCATTCTGGAGGCGGTGACGCTGCCCATCCTGCCCGCGGACTGGTTCGCGACGCGCGATTTCGAGGCGACGAGCATGGAACCGATGCCCGGATCGGGTGCCTATCGCGTCGGCAGGTTCTCGCCCGGCGATTTCATCGAATATGAGCGCGTCGAGGATTACTGGGCGCGGGATTTGCCCGTGCAGCGCGGCTTCAACCATTTCGACCGCATCCGTATCCAGTTCTTCCGCGACCGCCAGCCGGAATTCGAAGCTTTCAAGAAGGGCGACATCGACTGGCGCGAGGAAAACGTCTCGCGCAACTGGGCGACCGGCTACGATTTTCCCGCCGTCCGGTCGGGGAAGGTCGTCAAGCGTACCTTCCCGAAGGAAAAGCGCCCGCTCATGCAGGCATGGGCGCTTAACCAGCGCCGCGAACGGTTCCGCGATCCGCGCGTGCGCGAGGCGGTAGCGCTATGCTTCGACTTCGAATGGACCAACGCCAACCTGTTCTACGGGCTTTACCAGCGGGCGCAGTCCTGCTTCAGCGGCTCGGATTTTCAAGCCACGGGCCTGCCGACGCCGGACGAGTTGCGGGTGATGGAGCGCTATCGCGGCCGGCTGCCGGAGGCGGTTTCCGGCGAAGCGGTGACGATGCCCGTCTCCGATGGCACCGGCCGCGACCGGGCGCTGTTTGCCCGCGCCATCACGCTGTTGCAGGAGGCGGGATTCGAGCGGCGCGACGGCCGGTTCCACGACCGTGACGGCAGCCGGTTCACGCTGGAAATCCTGAACAATTCCGAAAGTTTCACCCGCATCTACAATCCGCTGGTGCAGAAGATGCGCGCCATCGGCATCGACGCCAGCCAGCGGCTGGTGGACCCCAGCCAGTATCAGGCGCGGATGCAGGATTTCGATTTCGACATGGTGGGGATCGCCATGCAGTTCAGCGCGACGCCGTCGCCCGAATCGCTCGCCGGTATGTTCGGCTCGAACGCCGCGAAGACGCCCGGCAGCTACAACCTGCCGGGCACGGCCGATCCGCTGATCGACGCGCTCATCGCGGATGCGGGCAAGGCGTCCACGCGCGCGGAACTGGTGGCCACCCTGCGGGTGCTCGATCGGTACTTGCGTATCCGGCGCGACTGGATTCCAAATTGGACAGCGGCGAATCACCTCGTGGCCTATTGGGACCGCTTCGGTTTCCGCGAGCCGAAGCCCGATTACGGCTTTCCGGTCGAAACGCTGTGGTGGATCAAGGCATGATCCCGAAAAGTGGGAACCGGTTTTCGGACCGGATCATGGCCCCGAACGAAGAGAAGGCGAGAGCTGTTGGCAAGCCATAAGAGCAACCCGGATATCGAGAGCGGAACAAGCTGATGGGCGCCTATATCCTCCGCCGCCTGCTTCTGATGATCCCGACCATCTTCGGCATCATGGCCATTTCCTTCACCGTGATCCAGTTCGCGCCCGGCGGTCCGGTGGAGCGGGTGATCGCGCAGCTTTCGGGTCAGAGCGGCGACGCGCTCGACCGCCTGTCCGGCGGCGGCAACGATGCCGGCCAGACCGGTATGGACAGCGGCGCGGTCAATTCCAAATATCGCGGCGCGCAGGGGCTCGATCCGCAATTCATCGCCAATCTCGAAAAGCAGTTCGGCTTCGACAAGCCGCCGCTGGAGCGCTTCGGCCTGATGATGTGGAACTATCTGCGCTTCGATTTCGGCCGCAGCTATTTCCGCGATATCAGCGTGATCGACCTCATCAAGGAAAAGATGCCGGTCTCGATCTCGCTCGGCCTGTGGATGACCTTCCTGTCCTATGCGATCTCGATCCCGCTCGGCATCCGCAAGGCGGTGAAGGACGGCACGCGCTTCGATACATGGACCAGCGCCGTCATCATCGTCGGCTACGCGATACCGAGCTTCCTGTTCGCGATCCTGCTGATGGTGGTCTTCGCCGGCGGCTCCTTCTTCAACTGGTTCCCGCTGCGCGGCCTCACCTCGCCCGACTTCGCGCAGATGTCGCTTTTCGGCAAGATCGAGGACTATCTGTGGCACATGGTGCTGCCGATCACGGCGCTGGTGATCTCGGCCTTCGCCACCACCACGCTTCTGACCAAGAACTCGTTTCTGGAGGAAATCCGCAAGCAATATGTGACGACGGCGCGCGCCAAGGGCCTGACGGAACGGCAGGTGCTCTATCGCCATGTGTTCCGCAACGCCATGCTGATCGTCATCGCCGGCTTTCCGGGCGCCTTCATCTCGGCCTTCTTCACCGGTTCGCTTCTGATCGAGACCATCTTCTCGCTCGACGGGCTTGGCCTGCTCGGCTACCAGTCGGTCGTCAACCGCGACTATCCGGTGGTGTTCGCCAATCTCTACATCTTCTCGCTGATCGGGCTTCTGGTGGGGCTGCTTTCCGATCTCACCTATACGTGGATCGACCCGCGCATCGATTTCGAGCGGAGGGACGTGTGATGGTGGACGCGGCACTTCTCCCCACCGCGACGGAGGCCCGACGCCCGCGTCTTTCACCGCTCAACCAGCGCCGCTGGAAGCATTTCAAGGCCAACAAGCGTGGCTACTGGTCGCTTTGGATATTCCTGATCCTGCTCGTCGCGGCGCTCTTTTCCGAATTCATCGCCAATGACCGGCCCATCATCGCCTATTACAAGGGCGAATTGCTGATGCCGGTCTTCATCGATTACCCGGAGGAGAAATTCGGCGGCTTCTACGCCGTCGCCGACTATCGGGACCCGGTGATACAGGACGAGATCAACCGGCACGGCTGGGCGATCTGGCCGCCGATCCGCTATTCCTACAACACCGTCAACAACGAGATACCGGAAGCCGCGCCGTCGAAACCCTTCTGGCTCTATTCGCTCAAGGATCGCTGCGCGCGCTATCCGAAGGGCGTGGACGACCCGAACTGCCGTTTCGGCAACTGGAACCTGCTCGGCACCGACGATCAGGCCCGCGACGTCTTCGCGCGAGCGCTCTACGGCTTCCGCATCTCGGTGCTGTTCGGGCTGATTCTGACCTTCTTCTCCGCCCTCATCGGCGTGACGGCGGGCGCGGTGCAGGGCTATTTCGGCGGCTGGGTCGATCTTCTGTTCCAGCGCTTCATCGAAATCTGGTCCTCCATTCCCGTTCTCTATCTGCTGCTGATCATAGCGGCTATCCTGCCGCCCGGCTTCTGGGTGCTGCTCGGCATCATGCTCATGTTCTCATGGGTGGCGTTCGTCGGGGTGGTGCGCGCCGAATTCCTGCGTGCGCGCAATTTCGAATATGTCAACGCGGCGCGGGCGCTGGGTGTGCGGAACGGCACCATCATCTGGCGGCACCTCCTGCCCAATGCCATGGTGGCGACGCTGACCTTCCTGCCCTTCATCCTCAACGGCTCCATCACCACGCTGACCTCGCTTGATTTCCTCGGCTTCGGCCTGCCGCCCGGCTCTCCCTCGCTCGGCGAATTGCTGGCGCAGGGCAAGAACAACCTGCAAGCCCCGTGGCTCGGCATTACCGGCTTCGCGGTGATCGCGCTGATGCTGTCGCTGCTGATTTTCATCGGCGAAGCGACGCGCGACGCATTCGACCCGCGAAAGGCATTCCAATGACCGGACCAATGAGCGGAGCGAAGAACAGTCCTGCGGACAGCCCGGCCGACAACCCGCTGCTGTCCGTCCGCGACCTCTCCGTCGCCTTCCGGCAGGACGGCATGGAGCATCTCTCCGTCGATCGCGTCTCCTTCGAGATCGCTCAGGGCGAGACGGTGGCGCTGGTGGGCGAATCGGGATCGGGCAAATCCGTCTCCGCGCTGTCGGTGCTGAAACTGCTGCCCTATCCGGCGGCAAGCCACCCGTCGGGCGCGGTGCTGTTCGGCGGCACGGACCTGATGAAGGCCAGCGAGCCGCAATTGCGGCGCGTGCGCGGCAACGACATCGCCATGATCTTTCAGGAGCCGATGACCTCGCTCAACCCGCTGCATTCGATCGAGCGGCAGGTAAGCGAGATATTGCGCGTGCATCAGGGCATGGGCGACCATGCCGCAAAGGCGCGGACGCTGGAACTGCTCGCCGCCGTCGGCATACGCGAGCCGGAAAAGCGGCTTTCCGCCTATCCGCACCAGCTTTCCGGCGGCCAGCGCCAGCGCGTGATGATCGCGATGGCGCTCGCCAACAAACCGAAACTCCTGATCGCCGACGAGCCGACGACGGCGCTCGACGTCACCGTGCAGGCGCAGATACTGGAACTGCTCGCCAACCTCAAGGCGGCGCAGGGCATGTCGATGCTGTTCATCACCCACGACCTCGGCATCGTGCGCAAGATCGCCGACCGGGTCTATGTGATGAGCAAGGGGAAGATCGTCGAAACCGGCCGGACGGCGGAGATTTTCACCAATCCGCAGCACCCCTATACGAAGCATCTCCTCGCCGCCGAGCCCAAGGGCGAGCCGCCCGAAGCCGATCCGTCCGCCAGAGAAGTGATGGAAGGCAAGGATATCCGGGTCTGGTTTCCGATCAAAAAGGGCTTCTTCCGCAAGACCGTCGATCATGTGAAGGCGGTGGACGGCATCGACGTTTCGCTGCGCGCCGGGCAGACGCTGGGCGTCGTGGGCGAATCGGGGTCCGGCAAGACCACGCTCGGCCTCGCTTTGTCGCGCATGATCTCGTCGAAGGGCGAAATCCGCTTCGACGGGCGCGATATCGCGAAGTTCAGCTTCAAGGACATGCGGCCGCTGCGGCGCGAATTGCAGATCGTGTTTCAGGACCCGTTCGGCTCGCTCAGCCCGCGCATGACCATCGCCGATATCATCGCCGAAGGGCTTCTGGTACACGAGCCGCAGCTTTCCGCCCGCGAGCGGGACATGCGGGTGGTGTCGGCGCTGAACGAGGTGAACCTCGATCCCGAAACCCGCTTCCGCTATCCGCACGAATTTTCCGGCGGCCAGCGCCAGCGCGTCGCGATTGCGCGCGCCATGGTGCTGAACCCGAAATTCGTCATGCTGGACGAGCCGACCTCGGCGCTCGACATGAGCGTGCAGGCGCAGGTGGTCGATCTTTTGCGCGCATTGCAGAAGAGGCACAATCTCGCCTATCTATTCATAAGCCACGATCTGAAAGTGGTGCGGGCGCTGGCCAACGACGTGCTGGTGATGCGCAACGGCAAGACGGTGGAATACGGGCCGGCGAAGGAGATCTTCGCCAGCCCGAAGACCGATTATACGAGGGCGCTGATGGCGGCGGCCTTCCACATGGAAGCGACCGAGGGAGGAATCAAGCAATGAGCAAGGGCAACATCCTGCTGGCGATCACCGACTGGGACACGGAAAGCTGGCTCAGGACTTTCAGGCAGCACGCGCCGGACCGCCGCATTGTGGCCGAGCGGGCGGAAAACGACCCGTCCATCGATTATGCGCTGGTATGGAAGCAGAAACCGGGCTCGCTCGTCAATCTTCCCAATCTCAAGGTCATCTTCTCGCTCGGCGCGGGCGTGGACCATGTCTTCCACGATCCGCAGATTCCCGACGTGCCGCTGGTGCGTATCATTTCCGACGACCTCACCATGCGCATGACCGAATATGTGGTGTGGCAGGTGCTGGACCATCACCGGCTCGGACCGCGCTACCGCAGGCAGCAGCAGAACCGCGTCTGGCACGAGGATCGCCGCCAGCCCGCAGCCCAAGAAGTGACGGTCGGGATCATGGGCCTCGGCGTATTGGGCCGCGACGCAGCGGAGAAGCTGAAAAGTCTCGGCTTCAACGTCACCGGCTGGAGCCGCCGCCCGCACGAGATCGACGGCGTCACCACCTATCACGGCAAGGACGGCTTTGCGCAGTTCCTGAAAACCGCCGACATCTTCGTCTGCCTGCTGCCGCTGACGCCGGAGACGAAGGGCATCCTGTCCATGTCGATGTTCGCGCAACTGAAAAGCGACGGCCCGCTCGGCGCGCCGGTGCTGATCAATGCCGGGCGCGGCGGCTTGCAGAACGAGGCCGACATTCTGGCCGCCCTCGACCGCGGGCTTCTCTCCGCCGTTTCGCTCGACGTGTTCAACAAGGAGCCGCTGCCCGCCGACAGCCCTTTCTGGAACCATCCCAAGGTGACGATCACCCCGCACGCGGCGGCGAGTTCGTCGGCCACGGCGCTGGTGCCGCAGATCATCCGGCAGATCGAAGCCTTCGAGCGCGACGGCACGCTGGAGCATGTCGTGGACCGCAATACGCAGTATTAAGCGAAAATCCTTATCGCTCCGTCCTCGCCGACCGTCACCCGATGACCGGCGAGTTTCTTTTGCTCTTCCCGGTCGAGCCTGAGCGCGATGGGTACCTTATGGCCCATCTCGCGCGCGACGATGAGGCCGAGCAGCAGGATCGCATCCGGCTCGTGCAGGATCATCGCCGCCGGCGCAAGGCCGGCATGGACCAGTTCCAGTAACACCGCCGCCGCCGAAGACGAGCCGATGGTGCCGGGCAGGCACAGAACTCGGCCGGCGATGCTCGTTCCATGTTGGGGATGGCGCACATCGGCGATGCGGCCGGTCCTCGGGTCCACCCCGCCCCAGAAGCTGATCGGCGCGGAAAGAACCAGCGCCTCGGCCTCGCCGCCCTGCCCTGCGACCAGTATGGACGTCTGCAAAGCGCTCATGCCGCATCCCTTTCGAGGACCGGACGCCCCGCCACGGCGCTTTCCACGCATTCCTCCAGCGAGCCGTAAAGCACGCCATAGCCGGTATTGCCCGGCGCATATTGGGCGAACTTGCCGGAATTGGTCATCAGCACGGCGTCAGCCTTTTCCGGCAGGATCGGCGTCACCACGACGCACGTATCGGCCACGATGACGACGCCTGCCTTCTCGAAAGCCTGCCTGCGGCCGTCCTTTTCCAGCACGGCCAGCGCGTGACGGCCGGTGCAGGCATAGAGCGGAACCGCGAGCCTGCGGCCGGCGACGGCGCGCTCCAGCCGGTCGAACTCGGCGACCGAGAGATGCGGACTGCCGATGGCCACCGCATCGATATGATCGACCGGGCCGACCGTGGAAAGACGCCTGCGCGTGTCGTCGATCATGCCTGTCGTGACGCGGATGACACCGTCCGGCTTGCGATGGCCGAGGGCGGTTTCGAGGTCCGGCGCTTCCGGTGTCACGCCCGCCACATGGAACAGGCCGACCGCGCCGACCGAGGCCGCCGCGGCGCCGAAGGCTTTCAGCGCATCCTCGCCGGGATGCGCCGTCACGCCCCCGACGACGCCGATATCGGTACCGACGCTGCGGCCGAACAGGTTGCCGAGTATCGGCCACGCCACCTCGGAAGCGAAAAAGCCGGGGTCGAGCTCGGAAAGGTCGAGCACCACCGTGGCACGGCGGTTTTCCGTGCGGTGCAGGCCGTAATCCGGCGCACGGCCGGCGATGGCGCAGGCGATATCCATGAAATCGCCGTAGCGGTTGGTGCGCGCGCCCAGAACGGAATTGCAGAACACGACCGCGTTGGATTCGCCCCAGGCCACGTCCGTGCCCTTTTCCGGGCGATGGCCGGCCTGATATGGCGCGCAGGTCCATGTCGGCTCGCAGCCGAGCTTTATGTAGGCGCGCATCATGCGCCGCGCCATATCGGCTTCATGAGCCGGCAAACGATTGCCGGAACAGCCGGTCAGATCGACGGAGCCGACATTGAGCGTTGCCCGCACAGCCACTTTCGCGCCACCCTCGACCAGCTTTTCCGCGAACAGCGTGCCGCTGTCGCCATGATAGAGCGCGCCGTCGATATGGGACGAGCGCACGGGGATCAATCGCGGCGCGCCCATCAACCGCGCCGTGTCGGCGACGATGCGCATGGCCATCGCCGCCCCTTCGCCCCGCTCGCCGGCGGCGACGGCCCGCTCTTCGCCGGTCAGTGTCAACGCCATGGTCAGGCCTTCTTTCTTCGCGCCTTGTAGCGGATCGTCTCGAACCGCACAGCCAGCGCATTATAAAGCAGTAGGCGCCCCACCAGCGGCTCGCCGATGCCGGTGACAAGCTTGATCACTTCCATCGCCTCAAGGCTGCCGATCACGCCCGGCAGGACGCCCAGCACACCCGCCTCGGCGCAGGTCGGCACCGAACCCTCCGGCGGCGGTTCGGGGAAGAGATCGCGATAGCCGGGATTGGGCACGCCGTCAGGGTTGGTTTCATAAGGCTTCAGCACCGTCACCGTGCCGTCGAAGCGGCCGATGGCCGCCGTCACCAGCGGGCGGCGCGCGGCTTCGGCGGCATCCGCCAGCACATAGCGCGTGGTGAAATTGTCGGAACCGTCCACCACCATGTCATAGGCCGCGATCAGCGCTTCGGCGTTGTCCGCATTGAGCCGGATGGGATGGGTTTCGACTTTCACATGCGGGTTGATGCGGGCGATGGATGCGGCCGCACTTTCCACCTTGGGCAAGTCGACGCTTTGCGTGTCATGGATCACCTGCCGCTGGAGATTGGACAGCGACACGGTGTCGTCGTCGACGATGCCGAGTGTTCCAATACCTGCCGCCGCCAGATATTGCAGCACCGGCGCGCCGAGGCCGCCCGCGCCCACCACCAGCACACGCGCCGCCTTCAGCTTCTGCTGGCCGGGGCCGCCGATTTCCGGCAGCACGATATGGCGCGCATAGCGTTCGAGTTCTTCCGGGGAAAAGGGTTTCGCGTTCATGCCGGGAACATAAGCTTAGCGGGCCACGCTGTCAGCGGTCATTTCGCCTCACAGACACATCTGCTCACTCGCGTGTCAGTTTACCGCCCGATACATTGAAGAACTGTGCGTCGCCCGCAAGCGCCTCGAACAGCGCCCGGTCGGTGCCGGTCATGAAGGTTTGCCCGCCGAGATCATCGAGAATACCGAACAACGCTGCCCGGCGGCCTGTGTCGAGATGGGCGGCGATTTCATCGAGCAGGAGGATGGGAGCCATGCCGGAAAGCTCGCCCGTCAGCCGCGCATGAGCGAGAACGAGGCCGATCAGCAGCGCCTTCTGCTCGCCGGTCGAGCAAAGCGCGGCAGGCATGGCCTTGGGCCGATGCTGAATCAGGAGGTCGGTGCGGTGCGGACCGTCGAGCGTGCGGCCCGCCGCGCGGTCGCGCGCGCGGCCGTCGCGCAGATTGCGGCGGAAATCCTCTTCCAGATCGAGCGCCGCCTCGACACCGATGCGCTGTTCCAGCGCGCCTTCCAGAAAACAGTCCGCCTTGGGAAAAGGACCATGGGCCGGGAGCCGCTCGATCATGGCCGCGATCAACCGCAGGGCTTCGGCGCGGGCGGCGGCGATGGCCGTGCCCAGTTCCGCCATCTGGCTCTCGATGGCGTCGAGCCATTGCGCGTCGCTGCTGCCGTCGCTCAGAAGCCGGTTGCGGCTGCGCATCGCCTTTTCGTAATCAAGCACACGCTTGCCGTGGGCCGTGTCGATGGCCAGCACCATGCGATCGAGAAAGCGCCGCCGCTCCGACGCGCCACCGGTGAAAAGCCCGTCCATGGCCGGCACGGTCCACAATATGCGGGCATAGTCGAGCAATTCGTCGCCGGAAGCGGCCACACCGTTGATGCGCACCTTGCGGCCGCCTTCGCCCGCGCCGGCCGTGCCGGTGCCGATCTCCGCCTCGCCATAGATCATGCAGTCGAGCGTGGCATGGATGGCGAACCCGTCCTGCCCGCTTGTGGGGCCGCTTTCAGGGCTGCCCGTGAGCGCCACGTCGTCATAGGCCGCGCGGCGCAGGCCCCGCCCCGGCGAAAGAAAGGATACCGCCTCGATGAGATTGGTCTTGCCCGCGCCGTTCTCGCCCGTCAGCACCACATGGCCGGGGCCGAGCGGCAGCGACAATTCCGCATAATTGCGAAAGCGGGAAAGCTTGAGCCGCCGGACCGACACACGTTCCGGGCGGCTCGCCGCATTGTCGCCTGTGCGCACGGTCTATGACTTCAAACGCGCATCGGCATCAGGACATAAAGCACATCCGCGTCGCCCGTGTCGCGCACCAGCGTCGGAGAGCCGGCATCGGCCAGCATGAACACGGCGTCCGAGCCCGAAAGCTGCCCGGTAATGTCGAGCAGATAGCGGGAATTAAAGCCGATCTCCAGCGGATCGGCGTCATATTCGGCGGCGATCTCGTCCGTCGCGCTGCCCGAATCCGGATTGTTGACGGTGAGCGTCAGTTGCCCGTCGGCGATGGAAAGTTTTACGGCGCGGCCGCGCTCGCTCGAAATGGTGGAGACGCGGTCCACGGCGGCGGCGAAATCCTGCCGGCCGATGGTGAGCTTCTTGTCGTTGCCGGATGGAATGACGCGCTGGTAATCCGGGAAGGTACCGTCGATCAGCTTGGAGGTCAGCACCACGGAGCCGACCGTGAAGCGGATCTTGGCGTCGGAAAGCTCCACCGTCACGCTCACGCCCGGTTCATCGACCAGCTTCTGCAATTCGGCAACCGTCTTGCGCGGCACGATGACGCCAGGCATGCCTTCCGTACCGGCGGGAGCTTCGAGTTCGGCGCGGGCGAGGCGATGCCCGTCGGTGGCGACCGCACGCAGCCTGAGCGCTCCGTCGCTTTCGATGGCGTGCAGGAAAATGCCGTTCAGGTAATAGCGCGTCTCTTCCGTCGATATGGCGAACTGCGTGCGGTCGATGAGCCGCTTTAGCGCCTCCGAATCGATGCGGAAGGAATGGGTGAAGGCCCCTGCCGTCAGTTCCGGGAAATCCGATTGCGGCAGGCATTGCAGACGGAAGGACGACTTGCCGGAAATCACCGACAGCGAGCCGCCGTCCGGATTGGTGGACAGCATCACCTCCGCCCCGTCGGGCAGCTTGCGCACGATGTCGTAGAGGAGATGCGCGGGGACCGTGGTGGCACCGGCCTGCTCGACCATGGCGGCGGTCGCCTCGTTGACTTCGAGGTCGAGGTCGGTGGCTTTCAGTGCGAGGCTCGCGCCGTCGGCCTGCAACAGCACGTTCGACAGGATCGGGATCGTGTTGCGGCGTTCCACGACGCGGTGGACGTGGTTGAGGGATTTCAGAAGGTTGGATCGCTCAAGGGTGACACGCATGTTGAAACGCACTCGCTGGCTGGAACGGGCGGCGAAGCAATGGTCCATCGCCCGTCAACTGGGGGCCGTAAGGCTTTTTTCGGGCTGATAAAGTGGCAGAATTTGCAACCCAAAAGCAAGCCCGCACCACATCGCAAAACGACACGATACGGGCTTTTTATGCGATATCCACCGATCAGGCGGCCTGATCGTTGATCAGGCGCTTCAAAAGCTCCAGTTCCTGCGCCAGCTTGGTGTCGGCCCCCACCAGATCCTCGATCTTGCGCACGGCATGCAGCACGGTGGTGTGGTCGCGTCCGCCGAAGCGGCGGCCGATTTCCGGCAGGGAGCGCGGGGTCATCATCTTGGCGAGATACATCGCCACCTGGCGCGGTTTCACGATGGTGCGCGTGCGGCGGTTGGACAGAAGGTCCTGCTTGGAGACGTTGTAATGGCGCGCCACGATGCGCTGGATTTCCTCGATGCGGATGCGCTTCGGCTCGCCTGCACGGGTGAGATGCCCCAGAAGCTCGTCCACGCGGTCGATGGAAATGTTCGGCTCGAAGGACTGGCGGAACAGAAGCTGGTTGAAGGCCCCTTCCAGTTCACGGCCGGAGCCGGTCACGGTACGGGCGACATGCATGAGAATCTCCTCGCTGATGTCGAGGCTCCCATCCTCCACTCTTGCCGCGGCCAGACGGCGGCGCAGCATTTCGAGCCGCATGTCGAAATCGGGCGCGGCCACTTCCAGCGCCACGCCGCCCTGAAGGCGCGAGCGCACGCGGACGTCGAGCGATTCCAGTTCCGACGGCGCGCGGTCGGCGGCCACCACCACCTGCTTGGCGCTGTCGAGCAGCGTGTTGAGGAGATGGCAGAACTCGTGCTGGATCGACTTGCCTTGCAGGAACTGCATGTCGTCGATGACCAGAAGGTCGATGTCGCGAAGCTGCTCCTTGAAGGAGAGCGCGTTGTTGTCGCGGATGGCGGTGGCGAAGCGCCACATGAAATATTCCGCCGTGAGGTAGACGACGCGGGCCTTTTCCTGCCGCTGCAAGGCGGCGGCGGCGATAGCCTGAAGCAGATGCGTCTTGCCGAGGCCGACGGACGCATGGATGAACAGCGGGTTGAAGCGCACGGCGCTGGAGCCGGCTTCGGCGATGGTACGGGCGGCTGCAAGCGCCACGCGGTTCGACGCGCCGTCCACGAAAGTGTCGAACGTATAGCGCGGATCGAGCGGGGAACCGAGCACCGCGCCGGCGGCGGCCGATTCGGCCACCACGGCGGAGCCGCGCTTTTCGGCGGTCACATGGGCGGAAGGGAACATCACCCGTTCGCGCGGGGCGGCGGGCTTAGTCTCGGCACTCTCGCCGGCCTCGGCGGGCGCGGCAGCGCTGCGCACCACGCGGCTGACACCGCGCACCACTATTTCCACCTTGAGAATCTGCTTGTTTTCCTCCTGCCAGAGTTCGGTCAGGAGATCGGAATAATGATTGTTGATCCAGGAGCGCAGGAAAGCCGTCGGTACCGACAGGCGCACGATGCTGCGCGAAATATCGTCGAGTTTCAGCCGGCCGAACCAGCTCGAATAGATTTCGCCGCCGACACGCGCTTTCAGCTTTGCCGTCAGCCGCTCAAAAGCTTCCTCGCCAGCACATGTCAGGCTCTTTTCGTCTCCGGCAGGAACAGATCCATGGATACGGTCCGTATGCGCATCATCACCCATCGTCGCCGTCGCCTTGCCAATCATCATTGCCATCGTCTCGCCTGTCTTGTCATTCTCGCATGCGCCATTGTTGGCGCTTGTCGTTATTCCCGCCCGGCGGGTACTCATTTACTCGATTACCGAATGAAGCACCGGATCGCTCTTCGCTGCGGCACATATCCAGCCCGGCCCGGTCCGAAACAACCGGACCCGTTCCGTTTCCGATCCACGCGGGGGATCGGTACACCTCTACTCCTTTTCAACCGCTACTTTTCAGTCAGGAACTATTTTTCAATCACATACTATTTTCAACCATGCGCCCGTCGCCGTCATCGCCGGCGAAACGCCTCAAAAGACATTCCGGTCAACCCATGGCCGAACAATATACAGTTCAGCAACCAATCGAGGAGACAGGACCTTCGGACCAGAACCACGCAACCGCGGGTATGACTACCCACGCCGGCATATAATGGCATTTCGTGCTGACCCTCCGGGCCGGCGGCCCGCCCCTCTCGATGGACTGACTTTAGCGAAGCGCGGCGGCAAAGGGCAAGCCTTGGATTGGCCCTTTTTTTGCGCCCAAGGCCTTGCATCTGTCACCGGATTGGCCATGGATTCGCACGCCAGCGAAATAACGCCTTTTGATTCAACGCGTTTTTCCGGAGTCGCTTTCGGTCGGTCCCGGTCTGTTCCGTACGAAAATAAATTCAAAAAAATCGCTTGACTCAAATGGCCCTCCGAGTCCCCCGGGAAGCCTGTGGATAAGTCTGGATAATCTTTCACAAGCGATTGAAATTAAACAATAAAATTACACCGAAGTCGGGCCGGCCAATGCCGCGGGAAAATGCCTGTATCAGAAAATCCGCATAAAATCAGACGCTTCCTGCAAAACGCCTTTGCACCAAATTGAAACAATAAAGAAAACCCGGCTAACAATGAGCCGGGTTTCAAAATTTCGGGCAATAAAGGCAATATCAGGCGTTGAGGGCCTTGACGCGCTTGGCGAGGCGGGAAACCTTGCGAGCGGCGGTGTTCTTGTGGATCACGCCCTTGGTGACGGCACGCATCAGTTCCGGCTCGGCCGCCTTGAACGCCACTTCCGCGGCCTGCTTGTCGCCGGCGAGGAGAGCGTCCTCCAGCTTGCGCACGAAGGTGCGCACGCGCGAGCGGCGGGACTTGTTGATTTCGGTGCGCGCAGCGATCTTGCGCACTGCCTTCTTGGCCGAAGGAGTATTGGCCATAAATGCCTCTCTTTTTTTCTGTCAGCTCGCCAGCGGACTGACACCGCAGGCACAAAACCATAAGGGCGGCCATGACGGGCCACCGATCCGTGGCCGGGCTTATAAATCAGCTTCCGCTCCGCGTCAACGTGGATTCTGGCCTGCGGCGGCGCCAAAATGCCCGGTTAGAGCGCGTTTCGATCCGATTCAATCAGATCGACGCTCTAACTTGTTTTATTTCAAGCATAATCTTGTCGATCCTCGTTTCACTCCGATCGGATCATGCCCTAGCGGTTTTTGAATGCGGGCGGCCGCTTCTCGATGAAGGCCGCCATGCCTTCCTTTTGGTCCTCGGTGGCAAAAAGCGAATGGAACTGCCGCCGCTCGAAGCGCAGCCCCTCCGACAGCGTGGTCTCATAGGCGCGGTTGACCGCCTCCTTGGTCATCAGCACGGCGGACCGCGAGAAGGAGGCGATGCGTCCCGCCGCCTTCAGCGCCTCGTCCATCAGCGCTTCCGGGGCGACGACGCGCGAGACGAGACCGGCGCGCTCGGCTTCCGCCGCGTCCATCATGCGCCCGGTCAGGCACATGTCCATGGCCTTGGACTTGCCGACGAAGCGCGTCAGGCGCTGCGAGCCGCCCATGCCGGGCATGATGCCGAGCGTGATCTCCGGCTGGCCGAATTTGGCGTTGTCGGCGGCGATGATGAAATCGCACATCATGGCCAGTTCGCAGCCCCCGCCCAGCGCATAGCCCGCGACGGCGGCGACGATCGGCTTGCGCACGCGGTCCATGTTCTGCCAGCCCGCGAACATGTCCTGCAAATAGGCGTCGACGAAGGCGACCGGCTGCATCTCCTTGATGTCGGCCCCTGCGGCGAAAGCCTTTTCCGAGCCGGTCAGCACCACGGCGCCGATGGCGTCGTCCGCGTCGAAGGCGGCAAGCGCGCCGGTCAGTTCCTCCAGAACGGTGCCGTTCAGGGCATTGAGCGCCTGCGGCCGGTTGAGACGGACCAGACCGACGCCGCCATGCACCTCGGTGACGATCGTTTCGTATGCCATGTAATTTCTCCATTTTATCTGCCGCGCAGGGTGGACCGGGCGGGCAGTTTTGACAAGACCGCCGTGGCCTTTACGTCTGGCAGTCGGCGCAGAAAAAGGTCGAGCGCCCGGACTGGACGATGCGTCCGATGGTTCCGCCGCAACCCGGATTGAGGCACGGCTCGCCCTCGCGCCCGTAGACCGCGAAGGAATGCTGGAAATAGCCGAGTGCGCCGTCGGCGTGGATATAGTCCCTGAGGCTCGATCCGCCCGCCGCGATGGCGTCGGCGATCACCGCGCGGATGGCGGCGGCAAGGCGCTCCAGCGTCGGCAGGTCGTCCGCGATGGAACCGGCGGCGCGCAACGGCGAAAGACCGGCGCGCCACAGCGCCTCGCAGACATAGATATTGCCCAGACCGGCGATCAGCCGCTGGTCGAGAAGGGCCGCCTTCAGCGGCGTGCGGCGGCCGGCGAAGAGTTCGGCCAGAAGCGCGCCGGAGAGGCGGTTGCCGGTCGGCTCCACGCCGAGACCCTTGAGGAAGGGATGCGCGTCGAGCATCCCCTTCTCCGCGAAAAGCATGAAGCCGAAGCGGCGCGGATCGTTATAGACGATCCGGCGGGCGGTTCCGTCCGGGCGCTCCAGATGCAGCACCACATGGTCGTGCGCGCCGTCCTTGGAGCGGGCATGGTGGAAGGCGCCGGGCGTCGCCGCTTCACCCTCGTCCTGTAAAGAACCGGTCTCGACCCGAAAGGATCCGGACATGCCGAGATGGCCGATGACGCAGAGCCCGTCGTCGAGATGAAAAATCAGGTATTTGGCGCGGCGGGCCAGCGCCTCTATCCGCCGGCCCGTCAGGCGTTCGGCGAAACGGTCGGGAAAAGGAAAGCGCAGGTCCGGCCGCCTCTGCTCTACCCGCTTGACGGTCGCGCCTTCCATGGCGGGCTGCAAGCCGCGGCGGACGGTCTCGACCTCTGGCAATTCGGGCATGGACGATAATCCTCGAACGGTTTGGTTCTCATATGATCGGCTTTGCCCGTGATGACAAGACAGAGTGGGACAAGACGGAGCGGGCACAAATGCCAGTGGCAAGGTCTCGTTAACCCTGATCGTTAAGCGGACCGCAACCCTTCCTCGCTATGTTGGCTCTCGTGCGGAGCGGGCGATATAGCGGCAAGAGTCCAGGAGGCGTGGAATGCCTACATTGATGACACGTTTTCTGAAGAACCGCACCGGCGCAGCAGCGATCGAATTCGCGCTCATCGGCGTTCTGGTTTCCATCGCCATCATCAGCGCGGCGGCACTTCTGGCCGGCAATGTCGATGCGCGGACCAATGACGCGCCCGTGCAGCTTCCGCAGATGATGCTCGACAGGTAAGTTCTCCGCACCATCAACAATCCGTCAATCGCGCCGGCCGATGGCCTTAAGCGCACGGTTTTCTGTTTCCCCGAACGGCGAATGGCCCTATCTGTTGGAGGCATAATCTCATACTCCTCCAGACAGAGAACGCCATGCCCGCCGAACTCGTTTCCCGCAAATCCGGCCATAGCCGCCCCATCCGCTTCATCGCCAAGGGCGGCCTCGAAAGCGCCGGACTTTCCCCGCAGGCGGTCGCCTGGGCCAGGGCCAATGGCTTTGACGGCGAGGCGGGCCGCACTCTGGTCCTGCCGGGCGAAGGCGGCGCCGTCGCGGGCGCGCTGTTCGGCACCGGCACGAGCGGAAAGACGGGTGCGGGCGACAGCCAGTCGCGGCTTCTCGCCGGCAAGCTTGCCCGCGCGCTTCCCGAAGGCGACTGGCATATGGAGGGTGCTACGGAGGATGCCGGACTTGCCGCGCTCGCCTTCCTGATGGGCGGCTACAGTTTCACGCGCTACCGCAAGAGCGACGGGGACAGGCCGGTACGCCTCGCTTTGCCGGAAGGGGTGGACGAAGCCGAGACGCGCCGCATTGCCGGGGCCGTCACGCTCACACGCGACCTTATCAACACGCCCGCCAGCGATATGGGGCCCGACGCGCTGGAAAAGGCGGCGCGCGAACTGGCGGAAAGACACGGCGCCGAGGTCCACGTCACCGCGGGCGATGCGCTCATCGAAAAGAACTTCCCGATGATTCATGCCGTCGGCCGCGCGGGCGCCATCGCCCCGCGCCTCATCGACCTGCAATGGGGACGAACGGGCGATCCCAGACTGACGCTGGTCGGCAAGGGAGTCTGCTTCGACACGGGCGGCCTCGACATCAAGCCGGCGAGCGGCATGCTCCTGATGAAAAAGGACATGGGCGGCGCGGCCAATGTGCTGGGGCTGGCTTCCATGGTGATGGATGCGCGCCTGCCGGTGCGGCTGCGCGTCCTCATCCCGGCGGTGGAGAACGCCATTGCCGGCGACGCCTTCCGTCCGGGCGATGTCCTGCAAAGCCGCAAGGGCCTGACGGTGGAGATCGGCAATACGGACGCCGAAGGCCGCCTCGTGCTTGCCGACGCGCTGGCGCTCGCCGACGAGGAGGAACCGGACCTTCTGATCGACATGGCGACGCTGACGGGTGCGGCGCGCGTGGCACTCGGCCCCGACCTGCCGCCCTTCTACACCCATGACGAAACGCTCGCCGCGACAATCGCGACCAAGGCGGAGGAAACCGCCGATCCGCTCTGGCGCATGCCGCTGTGGCAGCCCTATGCGCAGAGACTGTCCTCGCGCGTCGCCGACATCAACAATGTCACCACCGACGGCTTCGCGGGATCGGTGACGGCGGCGCTCTTTCTCGCCCGTTTTGTCGAAAAGGCGAAGGCTTACGCGCATTTCGATATTTTCGGCTGGACGCCGGTGGAAAAGCCCGCCGCGCCGGTCGGCGGCGAGGCGCAGGGCATACGCGCGCTCTACCGGTTTTTCAGCGAGCGCTATCCGGCCCGCCGGCAGGGCTGATCAATCGAAAACCTCGCCGGGATAGACGCCCCAAAGCTCCGACTGCTTGATCCAGCCGCGCACGCCGCCCATCTCCAGCCGGCACCATTTGCCGGTGCATTCCCGCACCGTGCCGATCACGCCCGGATCGACCTTGGCAGCTATACCCGACGTCTCGGAATCGTCGCGGTGCATGATGATGGTCGCGCCTTTCTTGTTCTTCAGCCATGGCGCGGTGACCGCGGTGCGCTTGCCCGACAGCAGCGACTGATAGACCCAGCCTTCCGTGCCGTCGGCATCGCGGACGCGCCGCCAGTTGTCGTATTCCTGAACGATCTCGACCGGAAGCCCTTCCTTCATGAATAGCCACGACACGGCGTAGTCGCGTCCGGGGCCGACGCGCAGATTGACGCGCGTGGGCTTGAGGCTGACGAAGCGCGGCACCGGCAGGCCGCTCGGCCCGATCGTGGTACCGGGGGGATTTTCCGCGGCGGCGGCATGTCCGCCGAGCCGGGGATGAATGGGCAGCAGCACCAAGCCGCTGAAAAGGATCGCCCCAAAGAACTGGCCCCAGAAACGATATGTCCGAAAACGATGCGAAAGCACTCTGAACAATTCCTCTCGCCGTCCTGCCATGCCTAGATCGTCGTGCGCCTTATCAGGCGCATTGCGACGATTTATCTTTTTGTTTGAGCATCGGATTTTCCGAAAACCGGATTCCACGTTTCGGTCCGATGCTCCAAAGCGCGCCGCGATCTTTCAGATTCGTTTTCCGCGCTTTAACCCTTCGTTCTTGCGCATGCCGTTATCGCAAAACCGCTGCGCACTTTTGCGCGACATGCTTTGGTTCTTGCGCATGTCGTGATCGCAAAACCGGTTCCCACTTTTGCGCGACATGCTTTAGGACCGGCTCCGCCCGGGTGCAAGGCCGCGAAGCGTCGATGCCGTCTTCCTGCCGATCCTGTTTTTCTTTGTCTTTGCCACGCCGCCTTGATAGAGATGGGCGGCAGAAGCAATATCGTCATATTGCGCCTTTCTGGTTAAGGAGGTCTCAACAAAAGGGGGCCTCGGCACGGACTTCGCCCGCAAACGGGCCAGAAAACGGGGTGGAGATGTCGAACAGGAAGAAGCCGCTGGTCGTTCTCACGCGCAAACTGCCGGACCCGGTGGAAACCCGAATGCGGGAACTGTTCGATGCGCGCCTCAATATCGACGACCACCGTATGACCCAGCCGGAAATCGTCGCCGCCATCAAGGATGCCGACGTGCTGGTGCCCTGCATCACCGATGTGATCGACGCGGCGGCGATCGAACAGGCGGGGCCGAACCTGAAGCTCATCGCCAATTTCGGCAACGGCGTGGACAATATCGACGTGGCGGCGGCGGCGAAGCGCGGCATCACCGTCACCAACACGCCCAATGTACTGACCGAGGACACCGCCGACATGACGCTGGCACTGCTTCTCTCCGTGCCGCGCCGGCTGGTCGAGGGGGCGGGCGTGATCAGCGCGCGCGGCGGCCAATGGCCGGGCTGGTCTCCGACATGGATGCTCGGACGCCGCATCTGGGGCAAGCGTCTCGGCATCGTCGGCATGGGGCGCATCGGCACGGCGGTGGCGCGGCGCGCCAAGGCATTCGGCCTTTCGATCCATTACCACAACCGCAAGCGCGTCAGCCCCCAGGTGGAGGAGGAACTGGAGGCGACCTATTGGGACAGCCTCGACCAGATGCTCGCCCGCATGGACATCATCTCCGTCAACTGCCCCTCCACGCCCGCCACCTTCCACCTGCTTTCGGCCCGCCGCCTCGCGCTGATGCAGCCGAACGCCTATCTGGTGAACACGGCGCGCGGCCAGATCCTCGACGAGAACGCCCTGATCGAACTGATCGAGCAGGGCCGGATCGCCGGCGCGGGGCTGGACGTGTTCGAGCATGAGCCTGCCGTCAATCCGCGCCTGCTGGCGCTCGCGGAAAAGGGCAAGGTGGTGCTGCTGCCGCATATGGGATCGGCCACTCTGGAAGGCCGCATCGACATGGGCGACAAGGTCATCATCAATATCCGCGCCTTCGTGGACGGGCACCGTCCGCCCGACCGCGTGCTCCCCAACAGGATCTAGCCCCCGCAGCTCTCGATGCAACGCAAGGCTGTACAGGCACGGCGCCGGGTTCGGAAGTTACGGCCGGCGCACCCGTACCGGCAGGCCGTAGCCGTCGGCGATACGGGCGATGGCGTCGCGGAGCGGCTCCAGCGTGACGGTCATGGTATGGCCGCTCGCGTGGATCAGCATATCGGGCGCGGCGCAGATCGCGACATGGCCTTTCCAGAAGACGAGATCGCCGCGTTGCAGATTGGAATAATCCGCGTCCGGCTCCACGATTTCGCCCAGGGTCTCCCGCTGCATGTCGGAATCGCGCAGCACCGGCCGCCCGCAGGCCCACATGGACAGTTGCACCAGCCCGGAACAGTCGATGCCGAAGCCCGAGCTTCCGCCCCACAGATAGGGCGTATGAAGAAAAATCCCGGCGACCTCGACCGGATCGGAGGCCAGACGGTCCAGCGGCACGAGGTGGCTCTCCACCATTGCCTCGCCGCTTTCCATCAGCGCATAGCGCGTGCCGCGCGTCTCCGCCGCGCCGACGATCCGCACCCGCGAACCGAGCGAGAGCGCCATCGTGTGCGGAAGGCGCAGGTCCGCGCCCGGATAGACGAAGCTGCGCTGCGCCATGACCATATGGGTCGCGGCCTCGCCCGGCCTTTCGAGAGAAGCGGCGGAGACATAGCCGGTGTAATTGTCGCGCTCCGCCTGCACCCAGCACCAGCCGTCCTCCTCCTCGAAGAGGCGCACCGTATCGCCGAAAAGAAGCTGCGTCTGGGGGCCGCTGTCGGGGCGCGGCTCGGCGCGCAGGTCCACCACCGGCACCGAGACGCGCATCGGCGTTCCCGGCGTGAAACGGGCGGCCTCCACCCTCCCGGCCAGCCTTTCGTCGGCAAGGTCGGGACGAAAGGCGTTGAGGCGACGGTCGAGGGGAAACCTGTCGAGCGCGGTCATGGGGATACTCATGGGGGCTATATTCATATGGGCAACTCCCTGGCACCGGCGATCACCAGATCGCCCAGCCTTTCGACATAAAGCGCGCCGGCCACCGTTCTTTTTACCAGCACGTTCCGGCGGTCCTTTTCATCACGATGCCGGGAGACGAGATCGAGCGCGCCCATCGTGTCGAGCGCGCGCGTGACGACCGGTTTGGTAACGTCCAGTTTCGCCGCCAGACCCCGCACGGTATGCGGCGGCGGCTCCAGATAGATGGTGAGGAGAATGGCCGTCTGCCGCGTGGTGAGATCGGGCATGGCGCCGCGCACCTGCTCCAGCGTCAGGGTCTTCAGCAGCGTCAGCGCCTGCGATGGCCTCAACTCGATCGGCATCTGCTTCATCCGCCCGAGACAGGAATCGTTTCGGAACCGTTCTATTCAAGCCCTTTTCGCGCTTGCGGGCAAGAAAAAAGCGGCCACAGCCGCTTTTTCTCATTACATCACCGGGCACTCCGCTCTCATTCCGGCTTGCGGCGCAGACGGACGATGATATCCACGTTGACGATCTCCATCCCTTCCGGCGCGGTGGGCAGGTTGGCGACGGTCGGCTGGCCTTCGGGCCCGTGCGGAATGTCGAACACCACATTCTCTCCTTCGAGGAAGAAATGCTGGTGGTCGGAGATGTTGGTATCGAAATAGGTCTTGGAGCCTTCGACCGCGATGATGCGCAGCATCCCGGCTTCCGTGAACTGGTGCAGCGTGTTGTAGACCGTGGCCAGCGATACCGGCACATCGGCCACCACCGCTTCCTCGTGGAGGTCTTCGGCGGACAGATGCCGGTCGCCCTGCGCGAAGATCAGGCTGGCCAGCGCCACGCGCTGGCGCGTCGGACGCAGGCCGGCATGGCGCAGCCGCTCTTCCATGGAGACCGTCGAATGAGAATGTGAAGACTGCATGTTCACCGTCGGTTTCGTCACAAGCCTGTAGCAAATCCATCATACATGAAACGGGCTGTTGCCCATCCCATACTGACATTGATATATGCCGTTGCGAAATAACTATCAATAGGCTTGGCAAAAGGCACGTTTTCCCGAAAAAATCCATGACGGGATTTTACTGTCCGAAACAGTCTGTGGTAGGGATGCATGATCTGACGGATGATCGCCGCGCCTGTGACAAAGACGCGTGGCGATCTGGAGCGGTTGACGCGATTGCGGTAAAATCGTTCCGGACGACAACCGGGCCGGACCGCCGGCCACATATGGAATGAACCTCAAGGGAGGCGTAATGGCAGAGCAGAAATCGAGCTACGGGTATGAAGAACTCCTGTCCTGCGCGCGCGGCGAGATGTTCGGCCCCGGCAATGCGCAGCTTCCTCTGCCGCCAATGCTGATGGTCCACCGCATCACCGAAATTTCCGAGACCGGCGGCGAGCACGGCAAGGGCATGATCCGCGCCGAATACGACGTGCATCCCGACGACTGGTATTTTGCCTGTCATTTCCTCGGCAATCCGATCATGCCGGGCTGCCTCGGCCTCGACGGCATGTGGCAGCTCACCGGGTTCTTCCTCGGCTGGCTGGGCGAGCCGGGCCGCGGCATGGCGCTTTCCACCGGCGAGGTGAAGTTCAAGGGCATGGTGCGGCCGAACACGAAACTTCTCGAATACGGCATCGATTTCAAGCGCGTCATGCGCGGCCGCCTCGTGCTCGGCACGGCGGACGGCTGGCTCAAGGCCGACGGCGAAGTCATCTACAGGGCGACCGACCTGCGCGTCGGCCTGTCGAAAGACGGAACTTCCGCCTGACCATTTTCCTCACGGGGCGCCGCCGCTATTTCGGACTTTTCATCCGGCGGCGCTCAAAACTTGCGGATATGGCACCTAAATAAGTCCCGTGCAGCCGTCACCAAGGCGGCGCTGACGGTCAAGGTGCAAAGGAGAACGCGATGCGGCGTGTCGTCGTAACGGGCATGGGGATCGTATCCTCGATTGGCAACAACACGGAAGAAGTGACGCAGTCGCTGCGCGAGGCGAAGTCCGGCATTTCCCGTGCGGAGGAATATGCGGAACTGGGTTTCCGCTGCCAGGTGCACGGCGCGCCGAAGATCGATGTCGAGGCGCTGGTCGACCGCCGCGCCATGCGCTTCCACGGCCGCGGCACGGCGTGGAACCATGTCGCCATGGATCAGGCCATCGCCGATGCGGGCCTGACGCCGGAGGAGGTCTCCAACGACCGCACCGGCATCATCATGGGCTCGGGCGGACCGTCGACGCGCACCATCGTCGATTCCGCCGACATCACCCGCGAAAAGGGCCCCAAGCGCGTCGGCCCCTTCGCGGTGCCGAAGGCGATGAGCTCGACGGCCTCGGCCACGCTCGCCACCTTCTTCAAGATCAAGGGGATCAACTATTCGATCTCCTCGGCCTGCGCGACCTCCAATCACTGCATCGGCAACGCCTACGAGATGATCCAGCACGGCAAGCAGGACCGCATGTTCGCCGGCGGCTGCGAGGACCTCGACTGGACGCTGTCGGTGCTGTTCGACGCCATGGGCGCGATGGCCTCCAAATATAACGACACGCCGTCGACCGCCTCGCGCGCCTATGACAAGAACCGCGACGGCTTCGTCATCGCCGGCGGCGCGGGCGTGCTGGTGCTGGAGGACCTCGATACGGCGCTGGCGCGCGGCGCGAAGATCTATGGCGAGATCGTCGGCTACGGCGCGACCTCGGACGGCTACGACATGGTGGCTCCGTCCGGCGAAGGCGCCATCCGCTGCATGAAGATGGCGCTCTCCACCGTCAAGTCCAAGATCGACTACATCAATCCGCACGCCACCTCGACGCCGGCCGGCGACGCGCCGGAGATCGAGGCGATCCGCGAGGTGTTCGGCTCGGGCGACGCCTGCCCGCCAATCGCGGCGACCAAGTCGCTGACCGGCCATTCGCTGGGCGCGACCGGCGTGCAGGAGGCGATCTATTCGCTCCTGATGATGCAGAACGACTTCATCTGCGAAAGTGCACATATCGAGGAACTGGACCCGGCTTTTGCGGACATGCCCATTGTCCGCAAGCGCATCGACAATGTTCAGCTCAACACCGTGCTCTCCAACTCCTTCGGATTTGGCGGCACCAACGCGACGCTGGTGTTCCAGCGCTATCAGGGCTGAAGGAGAGGGACTATGGAAGGTCTGATGCAAGGAAAACGCGGTCTCATCATGGGCGTCGCGAACAATCATTCTCTCGCCTGGGGCATAGCACGGCAACTCGCGGCCCACGGTGCGGAGCTGGCCTTCACCTATCAGGGCGACGCGCTCGGCAAGCGCGTCAAGCCGCTGGCCGAACAGGTCGGCTCCGATTTCGTGCTTCCCTGCGATGTCGAGGATATAGCCAGCGTCGACGCCGCCTTCGCGGAAATCGAGAAGAGATGGGGCAAGCTCGATTTCGTGGTGCACGCCATCGGCTTTTCCGACAAGACGGAACTGAAGGGCCGCTATGCGGACGTCACCACGCGCGAGAATTTCAGCCGCACCATGGTGATCTCGGCCTATTCCTTCACGGAAGTGGCGCAGCACGCCGAGAAACTGATGCGCGACGGCGGATCGATCCTGACGCTGACCTATGGCGGCTCCACCCGCACCATCCCGAACTACAACGTCATGGGCGTGGCCAAGGCGGCGCTCGAAGCGATGGTGCGCTATCTGGCAGCCGATTACGGCCCGCAGGGCATCCGCGTCAACGCCATTTCCGCCGGCCCCGTGCGCACGCTGGCAGGTGCCGGCATCGGCGATGCGCGCGCCATCTTCAGCTACCAGCGCCGCAACTCGCCGCTGCGCCGCACGGTGGACATAGACGATGTCGGCAAATCCGCGCTCTATCTCCTGTCCGACCTGTCGAGCGGCGTGACCGGCGAAGTCCATTTCGTCGATTCGGGCTACAACATCGTCTCCATGCCGACGCTGGAGGAACTGAAAAGCTCCGACACCGAACGCGGCGAATAAGCCGCCAATACCGGCCCTGTGAAAAAAGCCGCCCTTGGGGCGGCTTTTTCTTTGGTTATCTGCGCGCTTCGAACACCTTGAAGCCCTGCGCCTCCTCCAGCGGAATCACCGTCTTGAACAGGCCCTTGAGCGTGGTCTCGTAGGGAAGCTGGCGGTTGGCCACCATCAGCAGCCGCCCGCCGGGCTTGAGCCGCGAGGCGGCGGCCGCGATGAAGGCCTGCCCCAGCGAAACGTCCGTCACGCGGCCCTCGTGGAACGGCGGGTTCATCACCACCGTGTCGTAGATGCCGCCGAGCTTCTCGCCCGTCACGTCGAACCAGTGGAAGGACATCGGCGTCGCGGCGTTGAGGCGGGCGAGGTTTCCGCGCGCGGCTTCCAGCGCCTCGTAATCGGCCTCGTAGAGATCGACGGCGGTGATGCGATCGGCGTATTTCAGGCATTGCGCCGCGAGATAGCCCCAGCCCGCGCCGAGATCGGCGACACGGCCGAAGACGATCTTTTCCATATGCGCGGCCAGAAGCGCCGACCCCTTGTCGATGACCCCGTGCGAGAACATGCCCGGCTCGGTACGGAAGACAGTGTCGATATCGGCGGCGAGCGGCTTCAGCGCCGCGATGAATTCATCGTCCAGATCGGCGGGACGTTGCAGCCAGAAGGCGACAGCGTGATTCTTGGACAGGCGGTCGCTGATTTCGGCGATGTTGCCCACCCATTTGCGGAAACTGTCGACGCCCAGCTTCTTGTCGCCCGCCACCACGATCCAGCCGCCGGGCTCGACCCGCGCCAGAAGTTCCGCGAACCAAGCCTCGTTGCGGCCACGATGCTTGCCAAGCAGCAGCAGCCCGCCGGAAAAGCGGCTGTCAGCGGCCAGTGCCGGTTCGGCGTTAAAACCTTCGCGGTTCAGGGCCAGCCAGTCCGGCCGCCACGGCTGCAAGCAGGTGAGCGCCTGTTTCCATGTATCGTCCAGTGCCCTGTCGGCCGCAAGGCCGCAGGCGAGGAAGGACTGCCCCGGCTCAGGGCTATCCAGAATGTCCTGCTCGAAAGGGAGAAAAAGCGTTTTTTGCGCCGGCGCGGTCATACCCCTGTCTCCTTACCCGATCTTTATCTTCACGCATTTCCGAACGCAAAACCGCTTCGCACTTTTGCTGGAAATGCTCCGGCCACAATAAAAAGCGCGCCCCAAGACCTGATCCGGGACGCGCTTTCCATTTGCAGTCAAAGAGCGGCGCTTATTCGGCGTCCGCTTCTTCCTTCTTCTTTTCCGACGCGATTTCCTTGCCGGTTTCCTGGTCGACGACCTTCATCGACAGGCGCACCTTGCCGCGCTCGTCGAAGCCCATCAGCTTGACCCAGACCTTCTGGCCTTCCTTGACCACGTCGGTGGTCTTGGCGACGCGTTCGGCGGCGAGCTGCGAGATGTGGACCAGACCGTCGCGCGGGCCGAAGAAATTCACGAAAGCGCCGAAATCAGCGGTCTTGACGACCGTGCCTTCGTAGATTTCGCCGACTTCCGGCTCGGCCACGATGGAATGAATCCACTTCTTGGCGGCCTCGATCTCCTTGGCGTTGGCCGAGGCGATCTTGACCGTGCCGTCGTCCTCGATGTTGATCTTCGCGCCGGTCTTCTCCACGATCTCGCGGATGACTTTGCCGCCGGAGCCGATCACGTCGCGGATCTTGTCGGTCGGGATGTTCATCACTTCGATGCGCGGGGCGAATTCGCCGAGTTCGGCGCGCGACGACGAAATGGCCTTGCCCATTTCGCCGAGAATGTGCACGCGGCCACCCTTGGCCTGCTCGAGCGCGACCTTCATGATCTCTTCGGTGATGCCGTCGATCTTGATGTCCATCTGGAGCGAGGTGATGCCGTTCTCGGTGCCGGCGACCTTGAAGTCCATGTCGCCGAGGTGATCCTCATCGCCGAGAATATCGGAAAGAACCGCGAAACGCTCGCCTTCCTTGATCAGGCCCATGGCGATACCCGCCACCGGACGCTGGAGCGGCACACCGGCATCCATCAGCGCCAGCGAAGTGCCGCAGACGGTCGCCATCGAGGACGAACCGTTCGATTCGGTGATCTCGGACACGGCGCGGATCGTGTAGGGGAACTGCTCGGCGGCCGGCAGCATCGGATGAATGGCGCGCCAGGCGAGCTTGCCGTGGCCGATCTCGCGGCGGCCGGGCGAACCCATGCGGCCCGTCTCGCCAACGGAATAGGGCGGGAAGTTGTAATGCAGCATGAAGGGCTGCTTGTAGGTGCCGGTCAGCGCGTCGATCATCTGCTCGTCCTCGCCGGTGCCGAGCGTGGCCACGACGATGGCCTGCGTCTCGCCGCGGGTGAACAGCGCCGAGCCGTGCGTGCGCGGCAGGAGGCCGACTTCCGAAACGATCGGGCGGACGGTCTTCAGGTCGCGGCCGTCGATGCGGTGGCCGGTGTCCAGAATGTTCCAGCGCACGATCTTGGCCTGGAGATGCTTGAACACGATGGCGAACTGCTCGGCGGAATAGGCCGGCTCTTCCACGCCCTCGGGGAAGAAATGCGCCTTGGCCTTGGCCTTGGCGGCGTCGACGGCGGCGTAGCGGGCCTGCTTCTCGGTGATCTTGTAGGCCTCGCGCAGGTCGTTTTCGACGACCTTGAGCATTTCGGTCTCAAGCGCGGAAAGATCTTCCGGATGGAAGTCGCGCGGCTCCTTGGCGGCGACCTCGGCCAGCTTGACGATGGCGTCGATCACCGGCTGGAAGCCCCTGTGACCGAACATGACCGCGCCGAGCATGACGTCCTCGGGAAGTTCCTGCGCTTCCGATTCCACCATCAGCACGGCGTCCTGCGTGCCTGCGACGATCAGATCGAGCTTCGATTCCGGCATCTCGTCGATATTCGGGTTCAGCACGTATTCGCCGTCGATATAGCCGACGCGCGCGCCGCCGATCGGACCCATGAAGGGAACGCCGGAGATCGTCAGCGCGGCGGAGGCCGCGACCATGGACAGCACGTCCGGGTCGTTTTCCAGATCGTGCTGGACGACGGTGATGATGACCTGCGTGTCGTTCTTGTAGCCGTCGACGAAGAGCGGGCGGATCGGACGGTCGATCAGGCGCGAGACCAGCGTCTCGTTCTCGCTCGGGCGGCCCTCACGCTTGAAATAGCCGCCGGGAATCTTGCCGGCGGCATAGGTCTTTTCCTGATAATTGACGGTGAGCGGGAAGAAATCCTGCCCCGGCTTCGGCTCCTTGGCGGAAACGACGGTGGCCAGAACCACGGTTTCGCCGTAGGTGGCGAGCACCGCGCCATCGGCCTGACGGGCGATCTTGCCGGTTTCGAGCGTGAGCGGACGTCCGCCCCATTCGATTTCAACTTTATGGGTATTGAACATATCTTGTCCTCTTTTGGAAAACCCGCGCCCGACACATTCCAGGCGCGTTTCAGGGTTTTCCCGGTTGGCGGACGGGCCATGGGCAAGACAACGGGAGACTTGCTGCTTTGTGGTGTTGCAAGTCACCTGCAATCCTGCCCCATGACAGGTCCATGTCTGGATCGCCGTGCGCCTTGATCAGGCGCATTGTGACGATCTATCTTTTCATTTTGGCGCATTATCCTACGCAAAACCGCTACGCACTTTTGCTGGAAATGCCAGAGCCTTACGGCCCTGAAATAGAACGGGCGACGCCGCAATGCGGCATCGCCCGCAAGTCTTAGCGGCGCAGGCCCAGACGGGCGATCAGCGCCTGATAACGCGCTTCGTCCACGCCCTTGACGTAGTCAAGAAGGCGGCGACGCTGCGAAACCAGCTTCAGCAGGCCACGACGCGAATGGTTGTCGTTCTTGTGGCCCTTGAAGTGCTCGGTCAGGTTGGCGATACGCTCGGAAAGCACGGCGACCTGAACCTCAGGAGAACCGGTGTCGCCTTCCTTGGTGGCGTATTCCTTGATAAGCGCAAGCTTGCGCTCAGCGGTGATCGACATCGTATGACCCTTTCTGGATGGAGAGGAAAACGGGACGCCCGGGCCGGGATGTCGTCCAGCGCGGGCCATGAAAACGAACCGGAAGCGCTCGCGCGCCCGTTCGTTGCTGCGGCATATAGTGCAAAACCGGATCAATTGCCAGCATCAATTGCGTCCGACCGAATCAGGCCGCGGTGAAGACCCGCTTCGGCTTGAACTGGCCATGCTCGATATAACCGATGGCGAGCAGCTTTCCGCGGGCGGTCACACAGGCCTCGTCCGCCTCCAGCGGGGCGTCGCGCCCGCGCAGGATCACCGGATTGCCGAGGCGCACACGCTGCGCCTGATCTTCCGTCAGCGCCACCTGCGGCAGGCAGTCGAGGGCTGCGCCCGTATCGATCACCAGCCCGTCGAGCGCGGAGAAATCGCGGCGCGGGGCGTTTTCCACCACCGTGCCATCCTCGTTCTTCGGCGGGAGCGGCGGCCACGCGGCCTCAAGCTCGGCCAGCGTCACGAAATCCTCGTCCGTGAACGGAGCGACCTCCACGCGGCGCAGCTCCGAAATATGGCCGTAGCAGCCGAGGTCGCGGCCCATGTCGCGCGCCAGGCTGCGCACATAGGTGCCCTTGGAGCACTCCACCTCGAACTCGGTGCGGTCGGCGTCGGGGAAGCCGACGATCTCCAGCCGGTCGATCTCGACCTCGCGGGCGGGAATTTCAACCGTCTCGCCCTCACGGGCCAGATCGTAGGCGCGCTCGCCGTCGATCTTGATCGCCGAGAACTGCGGCGGAATCTGCATGATCACGCCGGTATATTTCGGCAGCAAGGCCTCAACGTCCGCGCGCGACGGGCGCTTGTCGGAGGTCTTCGTGGCCGCGCCTTCGAGATCGTCGGTGGCGCGTTCCTCGCCCCATGTCACCGTGAAGCGATAGATCTTGGTGCCGTCCATCACGTAAGGCACAGTCTTGGTGGCCTCGCCAAGCGCGATCGGCAGCATGCCCGACGCCAGCGGATCGAGCGTACCGGCATGGCCGGCCTTTTCCGCGTTGAACAGCCACTTGATCTTGGAGACCGCTTCGGTCGATCCCATGCCCTTCGGCTTGTCGAAAATGACCCAGCCCGAAATCGGCCGGCCCTTCTTCTTGCCCCGTCTCGCCATGCTTTACTCTTCCTCGCCTTCATCGTGCTTCAGATCGCGCGCCACTTCGGGCGACCGCAGGATCGCGTCGATCTTCGAGAAATTGTCGAAACTCGTATCGGACCGGAACCGGAATTCCGGCATGTATTTCATCTGGCCGAGGCTTCCCGCCATGCGGCCACGAATGAATTTCGCGTGGGACGCCAGCGCCTTGACCACGGCCTGCGGATCGGCGTCGCCGAGCGGCTGGACGAAGCAGGTCGCGATCTTGAGATCGGGCGACATGCGCACTTCCGACACGGAAATGACGGTGCGCTCGATCAGATCGTCGCGAATCTCGCCGCGCTGGAGCAGCTGCGCCAGCGCATGACGCACCTGCTCGCCGACACGAAGCTGGCGTTGGGAAAGGCCGCCGGAGCCTTTCGGATCATGAGATCGACTCATTTTTGCATTCCCTCTTGTGCTTGCAGCACTCGACGTCTCTTGGTTTGTATCCCCGTCGCGCCTGCGGCGCTCCACGCCTCTTGATTTATATCCCGGTCGCGCCCAAGGCGCTCCACGCCGCTTGGTTTGCATCCCCGTCGCGCCCGACGAAAACCCAAGCGCCCCGAAAGGCGCCACCGAGTTATGAAGCAGCATATTGAATGGAACAGTCTATCACGATCCGGCCGGGAGTCAGACCCGCCGGATCGGACAGGAAAAACCGGGCCGTCAGCCGGCCCGGCAAAAAGTCCTTACAGCGTGCGCGAGACGTGCTCGACGCGGAAGGCTTCGATCGTGTCGCCCGCGCGGATGTCGTCGTAGTTCTCGAAGGCCATGCCGCATTCCTGACCGGCCGGCACTTCCGAGACTTCGTCCTTGAAGCGCTTGAGCGTCTTGAGCTTGCCTTCGTGGATGACGACGTTGTCGCGGATGAGACGCACGCCCGCGCCGCGCTCGACCTTGCCTTCGGTGACGCGGCAGCCCGCGACCTTGCCGACCTTGGTGATGTTGAAGACTTCGAGAATCTCCGCATTGCCGAGGAAGGTTTCGCGGCGTTCCGGCGACAGCAGGCCCGACATCGCCGCCTTCACGTCATCGATGAGATCATAGATGATGTTGTAGTAGCGGATCTCGATGCCCTGCTGCTCGGCCGCGTCGCGCGCCTGCTTGTTGGCACGCACGTTGAAGCCGATGATCGCCGCGTTGGAGGCTTCCGCCAGCGACACGTCGCTCTCGGTGATGCCGCCCGCGCCCGCATGGACGATGCGCGCGCGCACCTCGTCGGTGCCGAGCTTGTCCAGCGCATTGGTGATCGCCTCGATCGAGCCCTGCACGTCACCCTTGATGACGAGCGGAAATTCCTTGGTGCCCGACACCTGGAGCTGATTCATCATCTGCTCCAGCGAGCCGCGCGCACCGGACTGGCGGGCGACGGCCTTGTCGCGGGCCAGACGCTGGCGGTATTCGGCGATCTCGCGGGCCTTGGCCTCGTTCTGCACCACGGCAAAGCGGTCGCCCGCCTGCGGCGTACCCTGAAGGCCGAGGATTTCCACCGGCATGGCGGGACCGGCTTCCTTGACATGCTCGCCACGATCGTTGACCAGCGCGCGCACGCGGCCCCATTCGCTGCCCGCGACGAGAATGTCGCCGGGATTGAGCGTGCCCTTCTGCACCAGAACGGTCGCCACCGAGCCGCGCCCGCGATCGAGCTGGGCCTCGATGACCACGCCTTCCGCCGTGCGGGTCGGGTCGGCCTTGAGGTCGAGCATTTCGGCCTGAAGCAGGATGGCGTCGAGCAGCTTGTCGAGATTCTTGCCGGTCTTGGCCGAAACCTCGACGTCGAGCACCTCGCCGCCCATGGATTCCACGAACACCTCGTGCTGGAGCAGCCCGTTGCGCACCTTCTGCGCATCGGCGGCCGGCTTGTCGATCTTGTTGATCGCCACGATGATCGGAACCCCCGCCGCCTTGGCGTGGTTGATGGATTCGATCGTCTGCGGCATCACGCTGTCGTCGGCCGCCACCACGAGGATGGCGATGTCGGTCGCCTGCGCGCCGCGGGCGCGCATCGCCGTGAAGGCGGCGTGGCCGGGCGTATCGATGAAGGTGATCTTCTGGCCGTTCTGCTCGACCTGATAGGCGCCGATATGCTGGGTGATGCCGCCGGCCTCGCCGGACACCACATTGGCGTGGCGGATGGCGTCGAGCAGCGAGGTCTTGCCGTGGTCGACGTGACCCATGATGGTCACGACCGGCGGACGCGGCTGCATCGCCCCTGCATTGTCCTGAACGTTGAAGATGCCTTCCTCGACGTCGGATTCGGCGACACGCTTGACGGTGTGCCCGAATTCCTCGGCAATGAGCTGCGCCATATCGGCGTCGATCACATCGCCCGGCTTCATCATCTGGCCTTGCTTCATAAGGTACTTGATGATGTCCACGGCGCGCTCGGTCATGCGCTGCGCCAGTTCCTGAATGGTGATGGTTTCGGGAACGACCACCTCACGCGAAATCTTCTCGCGCGTTTCCTGCATCTGCGAGCGCTTGAACTTCTCCTGACGGCGGCGCATGGCCGACAGCGAGCGCGAGCGTCCGCCTTCCTCTTCCAGATTGCTGGTGAGCGTCAGCTTGCCGCGGCGGCGATCGTCCTCGCCCTTGACGACCTTGGGAGCGCGCACTTCCGGCTTGGCCGGCACGCCACGGCGCACAGGACCACGGCGGTCGTCCTCGTCTTCGGTCTGGCCGGGCTTGCGAAGCTGGCTCTGCGGCAAAGGCTTGGCGGGAATGGCGTCCGGCGTCGCGGGGACCGGACGGCCTGCCGGCTGCGGACGGCCAGCGCCCTGCGGGGCCGCAGGACGCTGATCGTCGCGGCGCTCCACGCGGGCTTCGGTCTGCGGCACACGACGGGCGGCTTCTTCCTCGGCCTTGCGGCGCGCCTCGGCCTCGGCCTTCACGCGCGCTTCCTCCTCCGCCTGACGGCGGGCGGATTCCTCACGCTCCTTCGCGCGGCGCGCATCTTCCTCGGCGCGGCGCTTCGCGTCCTCGATGGCGCGGGCACGGTCTTCCACCTCGCGGGCCTGCGCTTCTTCCAGAGCGCGGCGGCGGGCATCCATTTCCGAACGCGACAGCGTGTTCAGCACCATGCCGGAACGGTCGGCCGGGCGCGGACGCGGCGTCTGCGGCGTATCGGTGCGCTGTGTGGCCGGGCGCTGCTGCGCGACATGCGGCTTCGTCACCGGCGCCGCCGGCTGCGGGGCAGGCGAGACGGCAGGGCGGGGCGCTGCGGCCTCCGCCTCCGGCTTCTCGTCGGGCCGCGAGAACTTGCGCTTCTTGGTCTCAACGACGACAGCCTTGGTGCGGCCGTGGCTGAAATTCTGGCGCACGGTGCTCTGCTCGACGCCCGGCCGCTTCAGGGTCAGCGTCTTCTTGGTATTGACGCTCAGCGTCTTGTCGTCGTTCGTCTTGTCGTTCATTCCGTTTCCTTCGCGGCCTTGGCCGCCTTTTCATCCGAATTCGCCGCGCTCTCGCCACGATAACGATGCAACAATTGCGCCCGCTTTACGAACCCGGCCGCCGCTTTTCCTTCGAGCACGGCTGCATGTATCACATTTCCACCCCCAAATGCCAAATCCATTTCTTCACCCGAGAAAAGAGTGAAGGACGGAATTTCGGGGCCATCCAGATGCACCACGGCGCGACGCGCCTGATCCAGTTTGCGCACGCCGTCGCCGGCGGCTTCGTTCGCATGCAGCACCATGGCGGCGGCGCCCGAGCGGATCGCCTGATCCACCTTGGTGGAACCGGTGACGACCGCCCCCGCCTTGCGCGCCAGAGCGAGGCTGCCCAGTGCGGATTTCGTCAGCAGCCGGTCCACCAGCGCGCCGAGATCCGCCTGCGGCTTCACGCCTTCCTTCAGCGCCCGCGCAAACAGCTTGCGCCGCACCGCCTCGTCCACCAGCCGCCGCTCGGCCCTGACCCAGCAGCCGCGGCCCGGCAGTTCATGCTTCAAATCCGGTACGACGGCGCCGTCAGGCCCCGCCACGAACCGGATCATGTCATCGGCAGAGCCGCTCTCGCGCGTGACGATACAGGTTCTGTCGTTCATATCCTGCTCCACGCGCATTGCCACAGCACCCCGCACCGCGGACGATGCGGGCGCTGTACCAGAGCCCGCGCCGCGCCACAACCCGAAACATGACGGCCGGACCGTGATGGGCGGAAGCATACCCCTTACGAGGCAGCTTCCTCCTCGCCGGCCTCGGCTTCCTCTTCTTCCTGCGCCGCCAGTTCCTCTTCGGTGATCCAGCCGGCCTTGAGGCGCGCGGTCAGGATCATCTGCTCCGCATCGGTACGCGATACATCGAAGGACGACAGGATGCCGCTATGGGTCGTCGTCTCGCCGTCCTTGCGCTCGCGCCAGCCGACCAGATCGTCCACCGCGTAGCCGGCGAAGTCCTCGATGGTCTTCACGCCGTCCTCGCCGACCGCGACCAGCATGGCCGTGGTGAGGCCCGGCACTTCGCGCAGCTCGTCCTCGACGCCCAGTTCCTTGCGGCGCGCGTCCTGCTCGGCCTCGATGCGGTCGAGATATTCGCGGGCGCGGTCCTGAATCTCGCCGGCGGTGTCCTCGTCGAAACCGTCGATCGAGGCGATTTCGCCCGGCTCGACATAGGCCAGTTCCTCGACGGAGGCAAAGCCTTCGGAGGCCAGAACCTGGCCGACCATCTCGTCCACGTTGAGGGCTTCCATAAACAGGTGCGAACGCTCGGCGAATTCCTTCTGGCGGCGTTCGGATTCCTCGTCCTCGGTCAGGATGTCGATATCCCAGCCGGTGAGCTGCGAGGCGAGGCGCACGTTCTGGCCGCGACGGCCGATCGCAAGAGATAGTTGGTCATTCGGGACCACGACTTCAATACGCTCGGCGTCTTCGTCGAGCACGACCTTGGCGACTTCCGCCGGCTGGAGCGCGTTGACGATGAAGGAAGCCGCATCCGGCGACCACGGAATGATGTCGATCTTCTCGCCCTGCAACTCGGCCACGACCGCCTGCACGCGGCTGCCGCGCATGCCGACGCAGGCGCCGACCGGATCGATGGAGGCGTCGCGCGACACGACCGCGATCTTGGCGCGGGAGCCCGGATCGCGGGCGACCGACTTGATCTCGATGATGCCGTCATAGATTTCCGGAACTTCCATGGTGAAGAGCTTCGCCATGAACTGCGGATGGGTGCGCGACAGGAAGATCTGCGGGCCGCGCTGCTCGCGGCGCACGTCGTAGACATAGGCGCGGATGCGGTCGCCGTAGCGGAAGGCCTCGCGCGGGATCAGCTCGTCGCGGCGCACGATGGCTTCGCCGCGGCCGAGATCGACGATGACATTGCCGTATTCGACGCGCTTGACGGTGCCGTTGACGATTTCGCCGACGCGATCCTTGTATTCGTCATACTGGCGGTCGCGCTCGGCCTCGCGCACTTTCTGCACGATAACCTGCTTGGCGGACTGGGCTGCAATGCGGCCGAAATCCATCGGCGGAAGCTGGTCGGCGATGAAGTCCCCCACCTGCGCGTCCGGGTTGCGGTCGCGGGCGTTGAAGACGGAAATCTGCGTGGCGTAGTCGTCGACGTTCTCGACCACTTCGAGCAGGCGCTGAAGCTTGATCTCGCCGGACTTCGCGTTGATGTCGGCGCGGATGTTGCTTTCCTGACCGTAGCGCGAGCGCGCGGCCTTCTGGATCGCGTCGGCCATGGCCGCGAGCACGATCTCGCGGTCGATGGACTTTTCGCGGGCGACCGCGTCGGCGATCTGCAAAAGCTCCAGCCTGTTAGCACTGACTGCCATTGATCTCTCCTTGGTGTCGCGCCCGGCTTTTGTTTTCCTCGCCGCCGGACGCCTGAAATTCTTTTACTTGTCCGACGTTTCTTCCGCCACGGCTTTGGCTTCCTCGCCCAGGTCATCGCCGGGAATGCGGCCCTCGCGGATCGCCTTGTCCTTGCGCAGCGCGTCGCGGATCAGGTCGTCGGTCAGGACCAGCCGCGCGTCGGAAATCAGGTCGAAGGGAATGCGCACCACCGGCTCGTTTCCGTAGGACGGCTGGTCGCTTTCGATGGTGACGGAATCGGCCTCGCCCGCGACGATGCGGCCGCGGAACTTCTTGCGGCCCTCATGCACGATGGAAGTCTCGACCTTGGCGATGTGGCCGGCCCAGTCGGCGAAATCCGACTTGCGCACCAGCGGGCGGTCGATGCCGGGCGACGAAATCTCCAGATGGTACTTGCCGCTGATCGGGTCTTCGACGTCGAGCACGGGCGCCACGGTGCGGCTCACCAGCTCGCAATCGTCCACGGTCATGGTGCCGTCGGGGCGCTCGGCCATGATCTGCAGGGTCTGGCCGTTCAGGCCCGACAAGCGCACGCGCACGAGCCGGAAGCCGAGCGTGTTGATGACCGGCTCCACGATGGCCGCCACTTTCGCGTCGATGCCGTTTTCGCGGATGATGCGCTCATCCGCACCCGCTGCAACCGCGGCCGTTTCCGCCTGAACCTGTTCCGTCAATGGGGTCAAAACCTCTTGAAATAGGCCGTATTCAACAAAAAAGAGCGGGACCGGACGGACCCACTCTTGTTCGATCGACCAAGAATTTGAAGCCTATATACCAGCGCGGCGCGATTTTTTCAAGTCCCGCCTGCCATGCTTCATGTCATCGCCGGATGAAGGTCAGATAGGCGGCGCGGCGGCCCTCGCGGAAGGCCTTGGCCTCGTAGCGCGTGCCGGGCCAGCCGTCATAGGCGTCGTTCCAGTCGGACGGGCCTTCCGCCTGCCAGTCGAAGGCGTCGTGGCGGCGGCAATGCTGGAGCGTCCAGTTGACGTAATGCTCGATGTCGGAGGCGAAGCGGAACTTTCCGCCCGGTTTCAGGACGCGCGCGAAGCGGTCGAGATTGGCGTCGCTGACGAAACGTCGCTTCCAGTGCCGGCGTTTGTGCCACGGATCGGGGTAGAAGAGATCGACGCCCGCAAGAGACGCGTCCGGCAGCCAGTCGAGAACCGCCGTGGCGTCTTCGTCGTAAAGGCGCAGGTTCTCGCGCGGCTCGCGGTCGAGCGCCGCCAGCATCTTGGCCATGCCGTTGATGAAGGGCTCGACGCCGATGAAGCCCACATTCGAATAACGGTCCGTCTCATGGAACAGATGCTCGCCGCCGCCGAAGCCGATCTCCATACGCACGGCCTCGGCCGGAGCCCGGAACAGGCTGCAGAGGTCCTCAGGCGCGGGCGTTTCAAGGTCGAGCTTGAGGCGCGGCAGCAGGCCCTCGAACAGGTCGCTCTGGTGCGTGCGCAGCGGCTTGCCGTGACGGCGGCCGAAAAAATTTCCGGCCGCGCGTACTGGGTGGGTCTCGTCGATCATGAATCAGACCGAAACGGTGGCCTTGAGCGCCTTGGTCAGGTCGGTCTTCTCCCAGGAGAAGGAGCCGTCGCGGCCCGGCTTGCGGCCGAAATGGCCGTAGGACGAGGTCTTGGCGTAGATCGGCTTGTTGAGGTCGAGATGCTTGCGGATGCCGGAGGGCGACAGGTCCATGACCTTGCGAAGGGCCTCCTCGACGGCCGATTCCGCCACCTTGCCCGTGCCGTGCAGGTCGACATAGATCGACAGCGGCTGGGCCACGCCGATGGCGTAGGAAAGCTGGATCGTGCAGCGGTCGGCGAGACCGGCGGCCACGACGTTCTTGGCCAGATAGCGCGCCGCATAGGCCGCCGAGCGATCCACCTTGGTGGTGTCCTTGCCCGAAAACGCGCCGCCGCCATGCGGGGCCGCGCCGCCGTAAGTGTCGACGATGATCTTGCGTCCGGTCAGGCCGGCGTCGCCGTCCGGGCCGCCGATGACGAACTTGCCGGTCGGGTTGATGTACCAGTTGCAGTTCTCGGCGATCGGCAGGTCGCCCAGCGCCTCGCGGATATAGGGCTCGACCACGGACCGCACCTTCTTCGAATCCCAGTTCGCGTCGAGATGCTGGGTGGAAAGCACGATCTGGGTGACTTCCGCCGCCTTGCCGTTTTCGTAGCGCACGGTCACCTGGCTCTTGGCGTCGGGGCCGAGCTTCGCGGCCTCGCCCTCGCCCTTGTGGCGGGCGGCGGAGAGCTTTTCGAGAATCTTGTGGGCGTAATAGATCGGGGCCGGCATCAGATCCGGCGTCTCGCGGCAGGCATAGCCGAACATGATGCCCTGATCGCCCGCGCCTTCCTCGCCCTGACGGTCGGCGGCGTTGTCCACGCCCTGCGCGATATCGGCGGATTGCGGATGCAGCAGCACGTCGATCTTCACCGTCTTCCAGTGGAAGCCGCTTTGCTCGTAGCCGATCTCGCGGATGGCCTTGCGCGCCGCCGAGCGGAAGCGCGACGGGTTGATGAGCGGATGGCCGGCGGCGTCTTTCGCGATGGAGCCGTCCTTGTTCTTCTTCAGGAACGTATCCGGCACGCGAACTTCGCCGGCGATGACCACGCGGTTGGTGGTGGCGAGCGTTTCGCAGGCGACACGGACCGACCAGGGATCGACGCCGCTGCGGCGCGCTTCCTTGTAGATCATGTCGACGATTTCATCGGAAATGCGGTCGCACACCTTGTCCGGGTGGCCTTCCGATACGGATTCGCTGGTGAAGAGATAAGAACTGCGCGACACGGGTAACCCCTCTTGAAAAATCCGGCGGACGCGATCGCCGCCACGAAACACAGTAGCGCCCGCGATCAGCGGGCGCGGCAATGTGTTAGCGAAGTTGGGATCGGACCGTCAATGAATATTCTTTCCGCCGGGCTGCCGCACCGGGAAAATTCATCCCGATCCGGCCCGAGGCGCGCGGGGCCAGCAATTTCCGGTATATCCGCGCGTTCGGGACCGGCCCTATAAAATTTCTTGGTATCGGGGACCCGGCGTGATTCAATGCCGGCGCCGCCTGCGGGCGCGCCGCAGGGAAATACGGACGGACCGGACCCCGGATTGAAGAAGGACTTCAGGCATGTTTCTCAACGATGGGCAGATGACGAAGCTTGTCGGGTTCAGGCACCGTCTTCATCGCCGGCCGGAGGTCTCCGGCGAGGAGTCCGAAACCGCGCGCACCGTCATCGACGCGCTGGCGGAAACCGGCGCGGACGAAATCGTCTCCGGTCTGGGCGGCCATGGTGTCGCCGCGATCTATCGCGGGCGGAACGAGGGCCCGACGGTGATGATCCGCGCCGAACTGGACGCCCTGCCGATCAAGGAAATCTCCGATATTCCCTATCGATCCGAAATTCCCGGCAAGGGGCATCTGTGCGGCCACGACGGCCACATGACGACGCTCCTTGCACTTGGCGTCGGCCTCGGCGAGAAGCGGCCCGCCCGCGGCCGGGTCATCCTTCTGTTTCAGCCGGCCGAGGAGAACGGCGCCGGAGCGGCGGCCGTACTTGCCGACCCGAAATTTGCCGCGCTCAAGCCGGATTTCGTATTTGCGTTGCATAATTTTCCCGGGCTTCCGCTCGGTCATGTGGCCCTGCGACAGGGGCCGGTCAATTGCGCGTCGCGCGGCATGAAAATCACCCTGTCGGGCAAAACCGCCCACGCGTCTTCGCCGGAGGAAGGCGTCGCTCCCACGCTCGCCATCGCCAGACTGCTGGGCGCGCTGACGGCGCTCGGCAGCGGTACGGCGGTGGACGAGAACTTCGTTCGGGTGACGGTGACGCATTGCAAAATCGGCGAACCGGCCTTCGGCATCAGCCCCGGCCATGGCGAGATCTGGGCGACGTTGCGGACGCTGACAGACGAGCGCATGACCGCGCTTGTGGTCACGACCGAAGACCTCGTCCGCCGCGAGGCGGATGCGTCGGGCCTGAAACTGTCCATCGGCTACAGCGACGTCTTCCATCAGTGCAGCAACAGCGCGGAAGCTGTCGCCGCATTGCGCGAGGCAGTTCGGCAGGAGGGCGTGAGCCATGACGAGGGAGACAGAATTCTTCCCATGCGGGCTTCGGAGGACTTCGGGCTCTTCCGCCGGACCGCACCTGCGGCCATGTTCTTTCTCGGCGCCGGCGAAGGCCATCCCGGCCTGCACAATCCCGACTATGATTACCCGGATGCCCTGATTGGCGTCGGCGCCCGCATCTTCATGCGAACGATCCGTAATATTCTGGGTTGATGCCGATCGCCGCAGGACCGGTGAACGTGCCAATTGCATGCACTCATCCCGCGCCGCAGCCCATCGGGGCGAGGCGTGCGGGAATGCCGCAATCGCCCGCTTGTATTTTCAAATTCTCTGAGTCACAAATGACATTGTGAAAGTGGTTCAACCGTCAGTAGGCAAGAAAAATAGAATTCCGCGCCGCCTGACGTCATTAAGATAAAACTAATAAGCAAGAGGAGAACTTGACAATGAAGGCTCGTTTGGGAGCGCGTTCGATCGCGGGAAGTCTGATCTTTTCCGCAATGCTGCTTGGGATGGCACTTCCCGCCAATGCGGAGAAGATCGGTAACTGCGAAGTCACCGGCACCAAGGGTTCCGACCCGATCAAGCCGGTGGTTCCGGGCCAGTTGACCGTCCAGACCACGCTGCCGGCGCCTGCCTGGTGGAACGGCGATTCTCCCGATACCATGAAGGACGGCTACGAATATTGCATGGCCGTGGACATGGCCTATCGCGCGGGCCTCGACAAGGTGAAGGTCGTCAACGTGTCCTTCGACGCGCTGGTTGCAGCCCAGACCAAGGATTTCGATATCGCGCTGGCTGAAATCTCCATCACCGACAAGCGCAAGAAAGTCGTCGATTTCTCCACGCCCTATTTCGATTCCGATATCGGCGTCGCGATCAAGAAGGGCACCAAATACACGCCTGAAACCGTGAAGGACCTGCGTATCGGCGTGATGCAGGGCACCACCGGCGCGAACTTCGTCGCGCAGAAGCTGCACCCCAAGGAAGTCAAGGTTTTCTCCGACACCGGCGTCCTGTCCACGGCTCTCATGTCCAACCAGATCGACGCCGCCCTGCATGACACGTCGATCATGCTCGGCGTCGCCACCAATTCGCACGGCATGATCGAAGTGCCGTATCAGTATTCGACCGGTGAGTCCTATGGCGCGCTCTATCCGAAGGGATCGCCCAACGAGGCCGTCTTCAACAAAATGATCGCCGATATGAAGAAGGACGGAACGCTGGCCGCCCTGTCGAAGAAATATCTGGCCGACGCGTGGGGAGCGGATCCGGCGCAGATTCCCTATCTCAAGCCCTGATCGTGTAGCCGCACCGGATCGCCGTCTCAGGCAATCCGGTGCAGTCATTCCGGCCATTGCCTTTTCCTTGCCGGAAATATTTTCCGGCAAGGACCAGCGGGCATGGGATGGCATTCTCGCCCGAATCTCTTGTTCTGACGCATTTTCCCGTCGGGAAGCCGACATGTATCCCGGAAAATGCCCCGTAGGCGGAAGCACGCGATGACCGTGAACACTCCCCAGCCCGGAGGCAGGCCCACGCTTGGCCTTCTCGGAGGCGAGCGCCGCTGGAGCGCCAGCGAGCCGCCCAAAGACACCACGAACTGGGCTGCCACTGCCCTGATCGTCTGCATTATCGTCCTGCTTGCGAGTTGGAAAACCCTGCGCGACATCTATGCGGCGCTGACGGAACTCGGCGAAGGCGGCGTCATCGCCGCAGGCCTGCTGATCCTGTGCGGCCTCATTACGCTGTTGTTGCTGAAGCCCGCGACGACGTCCTGGCGTTCATCCACCGCGGCCAAGAACGCCCTCGCCGCCAACGATCTGATCGCGGCCCGTATCGCCGCCGCCACGGCCCGCGAGTCGGCCTATTCGACGCTCGGCTACGGCGCGGTGATCGTCCTTGTTCTTGCGGGTGCACAATTCCTCATGGCCAACGACATGGCCGTGAGCCGCACCTTCGTGCAACTGCCGTTGATCGCCAGTTCCTTCCTGCTGGTACTCAAGGCGTTCTGGGTCAACATCTATATTTTCGTGCTCGCGGAGATACTGGTGCTGATCTGGGGACTGATCGTCGCGATCGCCCGCCTGATGCCGGGCGAGGCCGGCCGGCCTGTCCGCCTGATAGCGACCATCTACACGGACATGTTCCGCGGCCTGCCCGCGATCATCAACATCTATCTGATCGGCTTCGGCATTCCGCTGACCGGCCTGCCCTATCTGAAGGACCTGTCGCCGGAATCCTACGCCATCATCGCGTTGACGCTGACCTACGGCGCCTATGTGGCCGAAGTCTACCGGGCCGGCATCGACAGCATCCACCGCAGTCAGGTTTCGGCGGCGCGATCCCTCGGCCTGTCCTACATGCAGACGCTGCGCTATGTCGTGGTGCCGCAGGCGGTGCGGCGCATCATACCGCCGCTGCTCAACGACTTCATCGGTCTCCAGAAGGACACCGCCCTCGTCAACGTCATCGGCTCGATCGATGCGTTCAATCAGGCCCGCATCATCGGCGCCAACTATTTCAACCTGTCGCCCGTGACGACGGTGGCCCTGCTGTTCATCGTGATCACCATCCCGCAGGCCCGCTTCGTCGACCGGCTGCTCGAGCGTGAGCAGCGCCGCACGCAGTCATAGCCGGAAAGGCAATACCGATGGCGATGATCGAAATTCGCGACGTAACGAAATCCTACGGTCTGGTCAAGATTCTGGACGGGCTGAACCTCAGCGTGGACGAGCATCAGGTGGTGTGCCTGATCGGGCCTTCCGGGTGCGGCAAGTCGACCCTGCTGCGTTGCCTCAACGGGCTGGAGCAGATTCAGGGCGGCGAAATCCGCATCCATGGCGACCGCATGTCCGGTCCCGGCGTCGACGTCAACGCGCTGCGGCGCGATGTCGGCATCGTGTTCCAGAGCTACAATCTCTTCCCGCATATGAGCGTGGTCGAGAATGTCATGCTTGCACCCACCAAGGTGCTGGGCCAGAAGCGCGAGGAGGCCGAGACGCGCGCCCTGTCGCTGCTCAAGCGCATCGGCCTCGAACACCGGGCGACCGCCTATCCCGACCAGCTTTCCGGCGGCCAGCAGCAGCGCGTGGCCATCGTGCGGGCGCTGGCGATGGGGCCGTCCGTGCTGCTGCTTGACGAAATCACCTCGGCGCTCGACCCCGAACTCGTTTCCGAGGTGCTGAATATCGTGCGCGATCTGGCGGCGGAGGGCATGACCATGCTGCTTGCCACGCACGAAATGGGCTTTGCGCGTGAGGTCGCAAGCAAGATTTGCTTCCTCTATGGCGGCAAGGTGCATGAGGAAGGCCCACCGTCCCAGATTTTCGGCGATCCTCAGGAAGAGCGCACACGGAGCTTCCTCCAGAGCATCATCGAGGCGGGGCGGCTATAGGCCGTAAACAACCGTCAGCCGAACGGCGGTAACCGCTGCGTGCTTTTACCGGAAATGCTGTTTTCCCTTGCGCATTTCCGGACGCAAAACCGCTGCGCACTTTTGCTGGAAATGCTCTGCCGGCGATCATGATGCCGGCATCGCTGGCTCCGAAACGTTCTTCCCGACCGTTTCTTACCCGTGTATCCGTTGCACGGACGATGGCCGTTTTGCTCCGTCGGTCCCCTGAATACATTGTCTACAATATTGCTGATAACAGTGGGAGCGCCGCATCATAGTGCGACGCTTTTTTGACGTGCAGCCATAGCGGAGTCGGCAGATCCCAACCCGAACGCCGTCTTACGCTCTGCGAGAAAACGAATGATGCGGCATTGTCAACTCGATTGTTGACAACTTATCGGATATAGCCATACTGTATCCATGGGCAGGGGCGCGAGCCTTTTGGCAGGAGAGGGGCAGATATTCCGCTCGCATGATCTGAAGGCAGGCTGCGCTTTGCATCCTTCATCGCCGCGCGGCAACCTGCCCGCCTGCAAATCCCCGAAGAATGTCGACGTATCGCGTTCACGCCGATCGTATCGCCGGCGACGCGTGTGGCGGCGACCGGCTGCGCAATGCTCTCAATCCGAACCGAGGTTAAGTCTTATGAACGATCTTTTGCTCCGCAACATCCGCCCCATGGCAGGCGAAGCCTGCGACATGCTGATCAAAGGCGGAAAGATCGCCGGTTTCGGACGCTTCGAGGCGGAACCCGGCATGGCCGTGGAGGACGGCGGCAACGCCATCGCCGTTCCGGGCCTGATCGATGCGCATACCCATCTCGACAAGACCACATGGGGCATGCCGTGGCATGTCAACAACCGTGCGACGACCCTGCGCGGGCGCATCGATTTCGAGCGCGAGCACCGGATGGAGATCGGCATCGACCCACACCGCCAGTCCATGCGCCACGCCATCGGGCTTGCCGCGCACGGCGGCACGCATATCCGCAGCCATGTCGATATCGACACAACCCATGGCCTGTCGCTGGTCGAGGGCGTATGGGCAACGCGCGAAAAGCTGAAGGGCATCATCGACATCGAGATCGTCGCTTTCCCGCAATCGGGCCTGATGGTCATGCCCGGCACGAAGGAACTGCTCGACGAGGCGCTGCGGCAGGGCTGCGAAGTGCTGGGCGGCATCGACCCGTGCGGCATCGACCGCGACCCGAAGGGCCAGCTCGACATTCTGTTCGCGCTTGCGGTGAAGCATGGCGTGCCGATCGACATTCACCTGCACGAGGCGGGCGAACTCGGCGCCTTTACGATGGAACTGATCTTCGAGCGCATCCGTGCCAACGGCATGGAGGGCAAGGTGGCGATCAGCCACGCCTTCGCACTCGGCATGAACGATTATCTGCGCGTCGGCCAATTGATCGAGCAGATCGCCCTTCTGGACATCGCCATCGTCACCACCGGCGCGCCTTCCGCCGACGTGCCGTCGATCAAGCGGCTCAAGGAAGCCGGCGTGCGCATAGGCGGAGGCTGCGACGGCATCCGCGATACATGGGGGCCGTGGGGCCAGCCGGACATGCTCGACCGCGCCAAGGTCATCGGCATGAAGAACGGCGTGCGCTCCGATCGCGATCTGGAGCACGTACTGCATATCGTGTCGCAGGGCGGCGCGGATGTGATGCGCCTTGAAAATTACGGTCTCGACGTCGGCCGCGATGCCGATTTCACCCTTTTGGCCGGCGAGACGCTGGCCCATGCGGTGGTGGATGTCGCGCCGCGCCCGCTGGTCGTCAAGGGCGGCCGCGTCACCGCCCGTCAGGGCGTCGCTGTGGTGGAGATGCCGTGATGAGCGAGACTTTCGGCAACCTGCCGCTCGGACGCCGCCCCGAAGGACGTACGCTGCTCACGGCAAGCTGGGTGGTCGGCCACAGGGACGGCGGCCACCGGCTTCTCCGCAATGGAGAAGTCGTGTTCGAGAATGGCGGGATTCTGTTCGTCGGGCACCGTTTCCCCGGTGAGGTGGCCCGCCGCATCGATTTCGGCAATGCCTTGATCAGTCCCGGCCTGATCGACCTCGACGCGCTGTCCGATCTCGACACGACAATCCTCGGCATCGACCATCATCCGGGCTGGGCCAAGGGCCGCGTCTGGCCGCGCTCCTATGTCGAGGCCGGCCCCTACGAGATGTACAGCGAGGAAGAGCTGGCCTTCCAGAAGCGCTTCGCCTTTGGGCAACTGCTTCTGAACGGCATCACAACCGCCGCGCCCATCGCCTCGCTGTTCTACCGCGAATGGGGCGAGACGGTCGCCGAATTCGATGCGGCCGCCGATGCGGTGGGCGATCTGGGCCTGCGTGTCTATCTCAGCCCCGCCTACCGTTCCGGCGGCATGGTGCTGGAGGCGCCGGGCAAGATGGTGCCGGTCTTCGACGAGCAGCGCGGTTTTCAGGGCCTCAACGACGCGATCGCCTATATCGAGCGCCAGAACGGAAGCCACGGCGATCTGGTGCGCGGCATGCTGGCCCCGGACCGTGTCGAGACCTCGACGCTGGGGCTCCTGCAGCGCACCGATGCCGCCGCGCGCGATCTCGGCTGCAAGTTCCGCCTCCACATGGCGCAAGGCGCGATGGAAGTCGACACAGTGCGCATGCTGCATGGCTCGACCGCGCCGGTGTGGCTCGCGAAGCACGGGCTTCTGAGCGACCGCCTCATCGCGCCGCACGCCACCAACGCCACCGACGAGGATCTCGGCCTTTATGCCGAAAACGGCGTCTCCATCGTGCATTGCCCGCTGGTATCCAGCCGCAGCGGCTCGATCCTCAATTCCTTCTCGGATTGCCGCAAGCGCGGCATCAACATCGCCATGGGCACCGACACGACCCCGCCCGACATGCTGATGAACCTGCTGACCGGCCTCATCACCGGGCGCATCGCCGATGGCGCACCGGACCGGCTGCGCGCCGCCGACCTATTCGACGCGGCGACGATCGGCGGCGCGAAGGCGCTCGGCCGCACCGATCTCGGCCATCTGTCGCCGGGCGCGCGCGCCGATATCGCGGTCTTCCGCCTCGACGATACGATCATGGCCCCATCCGTCGACCCGATCACCACCGTCGTCACCGGCGGCTCGGGCAAGATCACCCATGCGGTCTTCGTCGATGGCCGCGTCTCCATGCTCGACCGCAGGCTTGCCGGTTTCGACATGGACAAGGCGCGCATTCAGGCGCAGGCGCAATATGACGGGCTGGTCGCGAAATATCCCGAGCGGAGCTGGAACAATCCGCCGCTCGCCGAAATCTTCCCGCCCAGCTATCCGACAGAGGGCGACGCCAATGGCTGAATGGCCGGCCCTCGGCAGGAAAACTCCGCTTGAGCAAGAGCGCCGCTTGCTATATTGTAGACAATAAATAAATTTATTGTAGATTATAAAATCGACATTTTGGGACCGCCATGGAATTCGACTTCGAAACGCTGGAGCCACAAAGCCGGTATCGGCTGCTGACGAATTTTGTCGGGCCGCGTCCGATCGCCCTCGTGACGACCCGGTCGCCGGCGGGGCACAGCAATGCCGCGCCGATGAGCTTCTTCAACGTGTTCTCCCACGATCCGGCCATCGTCGTTCTGGGCATCCAGCCGCGCCTCAACGGTGAGGAAAAGGATACTCTGGCCAATATCCGCTGCACCGGCGAATTTGCCATCGGCATGGTGGACATGGCGCTTTCGCAGCAGATGCTGATTTGCGGGCTGGGTTTCGACAGCGAGATCGACGAATTGGCAATGGCCGGGCTGACGGCGGTCCCCTGCCGCAAGATCGATGTCGCCCGCGCCGGAGAATCGCCGTGCGTATTCGAGTGCCGGGTGGAAAGGCTCATCGACTATCCGCGCCGCACGCTGGTGCTGGGCGAGGTGGTGCATATGCACGTGCGCCGCGATTGCCTCGACGCGGAGGGCCATTATGTCGACCCGGAACGTTATCAGCCCATCGCCCGGCTTCATGCCGACAATTATATCGCCTCGGATCGCCAGTTCGTCCTGAAGGCTCCACCCATCGCCGATTTCGTCAAGCTGCCCGAATAGGACGGCGAGAAACGGCATTCCGGTGATCGACGGCGTCACGGCGACGGTCGAGCCAGCCAAAGGCACCGGTCAGCGCGGCTATGCCACGTCCGGGTCGACGCATGTGATTATCCCCGCCTGAACGGCGCGGTCTGCAAGGCTTATGCATGACCGGGCTTCGCTACAACTCACTGTTGACAAGTTTGCAGGCGGATCGCGGCTGCGATAGTTGACTTTTTCAGCCGCATCACGCTTGTTGCAGCGGAAGGGGAGTAAAATCCATGGCTGATCAGGCAAGTGTCACCGCACAGCAGATTGCCGAGAAAGTATGGCTGTCCATTGCCGAGCGCCGGCTGCGTCCGGGCGTGCAACTGAAAGAAGAGCAGATGGCTGCGATCTTTCAAGTCAGCCGCGCCAAGATACGCCAGGCCCTTGCCACCCTGGAAAGGGAGGGACTCGTCAACATCATTCCCAATCGCGGGGCTTTCGTCTGCAAGCCGACCGTCGAGGAGGCGCGCGACGTGTTCTTCGTACGCCGCACGGTCGAGCGCTGCGTCGTGGAACGGCTGTGCCAGCGTGTGTCCAAAAATGACGTCAAGGCGCTGCGCGATCATATCGCCAAGGAACGCGTCGCCAATATCAATAACGTGACGACGGACATCATCAAGCTATGCGGCGGCTTCCATCTGCTGCTGGCAGAACTGACCGGCTCGGACTTCCTGTTCATGACGATGCGCGATCTCATTGCCCGCACCTCGCTGATCACGGCGGTCTATCGCAACACCAACCGCTGCTTCAATTGCGGCTCCGACGAGCATGCGGAAATCGTGGAAGCAATTCTGGCGAAAAACGTGTCCAGGGCGGTGAGCCTCATGGCTCATCATCTGGAGCATGTCGAATCCGAACTGGATCTGCAGGAGATCAACGATTTCTCCCACGATCTCAGGGCCGCGCTCGCCTAGGGCATTTTTGGCAGAAGGATGCTCTAGCTGTCGTTCTCCGCCGCCAGCGACTTGACGAGGTCGATGATCTTGCGGCGCACCTTGGGATCGGAAATGCGCGTGAAGGCGCGCGTCAACTGGACACCTTCGTTCGAATTCAGGAAATCGACGACATAAGTGGCATCGCTATCCTCCGCGAAACCAGCCTGCCCGGCAACGCCCGATCCGGGCGCATCCTCGAAAAAGAAGGAAACCGGGACATTGAGAATGGCCGAAATCGCCTGAAGCCGGCTCGCGCCGACGCGGTTCGTGCCCTTCTCATACTTCTGGATCTGCTGGAACGTGATGCCAAGATTTTCGCCCAGTTTTTCCTGACTCAAGCCCAGCATATTTCGGCGCAGGCGAATACGGCTGCCGACATGCACGTCGATGGGGTTGGGCTTTTTCTTGTTCTCGATCATACAACTGTTACTCCTCGCAGGGGCGAGCTTTCATTCGGATCCCGCTCGGATGAACGGAGATAAAATCACTGTGTGGGAGGTAATCCGGCGATCCTGCATCAGGGATCGTCACCGGTTCGGCATAACATATTAACAAAATTGCCCTGTCAATGAGGACGCCTGCGGAAAGACATTTTGAAAGCCGCGCTGACGACAAGCAGGGTTAACAGCACCGAAACCGTCTGTATCCATCCGGGAGGACTGCCCCAAAACGGAGCACGAGCTGACGGTAGGTAAGCATCGACGGCACCGGTGGCATCGAAGTCGAGGCTCGCGGTGATTCGACCGTAGGAATCGGTCACGGCGGAAAGACCGTTATTTGCGGCGCGGATCAGCGGAAGCCCCTGCTCCACCGCCCGCACCTGCGCCTGCCGGAAATGCTGGAAAGGGCCGGGCGTATCGCCGAACCAGCCGTCATTGGTGACATTGACGATAGCCGAGGCTTTCGGTCCGGAATAGCTGAGCCCGTCGGGAAAGATCGCCTCGTAGCAGATGAGCGGCAGGAAGGCGTGCCCCGGCAGGACGGTCAGGCTGCGCCGCGTGTGGCCGGCGGAGAACCCGCCCGGCATCTCCACCACTTCCTGAAGGCCAAGGCGGCGCAGGAAGCTCTCGAAGGGCAGATATTCGCCGAAGGGGACCAGATGCACCTTGTCGGCCCAGCCGGTGATCGCGCCGCTGTGGTCGATCGAAAGGATCGAATTGTAATAGCGCGGCTCGCCGCCATCGGGACGCTTTTCCTCGCGTACCGCGCCGGTCAGGAGCACCTGCCCTTTTTGCAGCGTCTTGCCGATCAGCGCCAGCGCGTCCGGCGACGAGGACAGGATATAGGGCACGGCCGTCTCCGGCCAGACGATCACGTCGGGCCTGGGCTGGCCCGCTGCCGGCGGCTGGGCCGTCAGTGCGATCAGCTTTTCGAAGATGGCGCGCCGGTCGCTATCGTTCCATTTCATCGTCTGCGCGACGGATGGCTGCACGATACGCACCGCAAGTCCGCTTCTCTCCGTATCGACAGGCGGAGCCTGTTCCAGAACCCATGCGCCATAGCCCGCATGGCCCGCGGCGAGCAGGACCGCGATAGCGATGCCCGTTTTCGCCCGATTACCGCCCGCGAGAAGTGCGGGGGCCGAAAACACGAAGACGGCAAACGCGCTCATGCCGACCAGGCCGACGATCTCGACGGATTGCATCAAAAGCGGCACCGGCATGGCGGCATAGCCGATGGCGTTCCACGGAAAGCCGGTCAGGACGAAACTGCGCAGCCATTCGGCCAGCGCGAAGCCGAAGGCGAGTGCCACCAGCCGCCCCAGCCCGTCCGATCCGAGAAGCCGCGCCACGACGGCCGCAAGCGCATAGAAAACGGCGAGCACGGCGGGCAGCCCCAGAACCGCAAACGGCAAGGCCCATGCGAACTGATCCGCATCGACCAGAAGTGCCGCACCAACCCACCACAGGCCCGACACGAAATAACCGAAGCCGAAGCACCAGCCGATCCACGCGGCGGGCATGAACCTGCGCAGCGGCCCCGCCCCGGCTTTGGCAACCGCTCCGTCGAGAAGCCAGACGAGAATGGGGAAGGCGATGAAGCCTGCGACAAGGATATCGAAAGGCGGCTCGGCGAGCGTCGCCACCGCGCCGCTCAAAAAAGCGGCCAGCGCGCGAGGCCAGCCGCTCAATCGGGTGATCCTGTCGGCGAGCTTTGCGATCATCAGCTGTCTTTGATGCTGTCGGGGATGTTGCCGGCTTTGCTTTTGGCGCCGTCCCTTGTGTCTTCCTGCCCCCCGGCCCCCGGCTCGCCGGGTCTTGCGGGAACGGCGGCACGCTGCTGGCGGCGCCGGTCGGCGGCGGAAAGCGGCACGATGCGCACCTTCTTAACCCGGCGCGGATCGACTTCCAGCACATGAAACTCATAGCCCGGAATGGCCTGCACCACCTCGCCGCGCACCGGGATGCGGCCCAGCACCGAGAAGATCAGGCCGCCCACCGTATCGACGTCCTCGCCGTGCTCGCCCACCTGAAAGGAAGGGCCGATACGCTTCGCCAGTTCGTCGAGATCGGCGCGGGCATCGACCACGAACACGCCGTCGGCTTCCTCGGAGATCATGATCTCCTCGTCGTCATGCTCGTCCTCGATGTCGCCGACGACCATTTCCACGATATCTTCCAGCGAGACGAGGCCATCCGTGCCGCCATATTCGTCGATGACCAGCGCCATCTGGATATGGGTCGCCTGCATGCGCGCCATCAGCCCGCTCGCCAGCATGGAGGGCGGAACGAACAGGACCTTGCGCATCAGGCTGAGTTCGCCGATGGTCTTGGAGAGATCGACGCGGCTCATGTCGAATTTGGGCGCCGTTTCCGCGGAAGCCGCAGCCGTTCTGGCACTTGCACGCCGGCGGGTCTTGTGGCGCGCCTGCCGGGTGATGACGTTCAGCACGTCGCGGATATGGATCATGCCGCGCGGATCGTCCAGCGTCTCGGCATAGACCGGCATGCGCGAATGGCCGGATTTCTCGAACGTCTCCAGCACCTCCCACAGGGGCGTGGAGATATCCACCGCCTCCACGTCGGCGCGCGGGATCATCACGTCCTCGACGCGAATTTCTCGCAGGCGCAGGATATTGTGCAGCATCGCCTTTTCTTCGGGCGAGAATGCCGCATCCTGGCCGCTGGCCGTGCTGGCGAGCGCATCCGCCAGATCCTCGCGCAGCGACGAGTGCTGGCGCGTGCGCATGAAGGGAAAGATGTTCGACAGGAGGGAGCGCCTTTCGGCCGTGGCCGGACGCTGGGGACTCTGTCCCTCGCCATCCGGTGTCTCGCTCCGGCTCTCACTGCCGGACGAGGAAGGTGTGTTCTGTTCAGCCATGGTCAATCTGTTTCAACATTCCGGTCCGATACAGCATATGGGTCGGGAATGGCAAGAGCATGAAGAATTTCCCGTTCACGGGCCTCCATCTCCTCCGCCTCCGCGTCCGTTTCGTGATCGTAACCCAGAAGATGCAGGAAGCCGTGCACGACGAGATGGGTGAGATGGTTCTCGAAGGGTTTTGCCTCCGCCGCCGCCTCGCGCTCGACCGTCTCGCGCGCGATCACGATATCGCCCAGCATCGGTCCCGGCTGGCTGCCCGCCCTGACCGGAAAGGCGGGGAAGGAAAGCACGTTGGTGGGCTTGTCCTTGCCGCGCCATTCGGCATTGAGCACCCTGATCGCGGCATCGTCGGTGAAGACCACGCTCAGCTCGCTGTCGGCCGGCTTCAGCGCCAGATGCGTCCACGCGGCATCGGCCGCGCGGCGCACCAGCGCCTCCAGCCGCTCCTCCGGCGGCCAGCCATCGGCCTCGGTCATGATGTCGATATGGATCACGGCTTCGACTTCATCCGCACCGTTCAGCGTGTTTTATTTCAAGCATAATCTTATCGATCCTCGTTTCACTCCGGTCGGATTATGCTCTAGGCCTGTCGGCGAAGTCGCGGTCATAGGCCCCGACGATGGCCGCGACCAGCGGGTGGCGCACCACATCCTTTTCCGTGAAGCGGACGGTAATCACGCCTTCCACGCCATCGAGGATGCGCAGCGCCTCGACAAGACCGGATTTCTGGCCGGGCGGCAGATCGACCTGGCTCGGATCGCCGGTGACGATCATGCGCGAGCCCTCGCCGAGACGGGTCAGGAACATCTTCATCTGCATCGATGTGGTGTTCTGCGCCTCGTCGAGGATCACCGCCGCATGCGCCAGCGTACGCCCGCGCATGAAGGCGAGCGGCGCGATTTCGATCACCCCGGCGGTGATAGCGCGTTCCACCTTGTCGGCCGGCATCATATCGTAAAGCGCGTCATAGAGCGGACGCAGATAGGGATCGACCTTTTCCTTCATATCGCCGGGCAGGAAGCCGAGCCGCTCGCCCGCCTCGACCGCCGGGCGCGACAGGATGATGCGCTCCACCAGCCCGCGCTCCAGAAGCATGGCGGCATGGGCCACGGCCAGATAGGTCTTGCCGGTGCCGGCCGGGCCGACGCCGAACACCAGCTCCGAGCGGTCGAGCGCGCGCATATAGGCGTCCTGCGTCGGCGTGCGGGCGAAGATGGTCTTCTTGCGGGTGGATATCTGCGCCGCCGAGATGCGGCTCTTGTTCTCCAGCGTCGGCAGGCTCAGCTGGTCGTCGGCGGCGATGGCCATGCGCAAGGCGCCGTCCACGTCGGACGGGGACAGCTCGTGGCCCTTCTGCAAGGTCTCGTAGAGATGGTCCAGGGCGCGGCGGGCCTGCTCGGTGGCGGTCGGCTCGCCGCGGATCGACACTTCGTTGCCCTTGGAGCGGACGTCGACGCCGAGCTTCTGCTCGATGCGGGCGAGGTTTTCGTCGAACTGGCCGTAAAGCGCGCTGGCGAGACGATTATTGTCGAATGTCAGGACGATATGGGCCATGTCCGAGGCCCCGTTGACCAGGTTTTTGTGGGTTTGATTGGTTGGCCTGGCAGTCTTCAGCTTTTCCGTTGCGCTCAACCCTGTGCCTCCTTGGCGGCGGCCCGTGATTTGCGGCCGCGTCCCATCATGCCTTCAGGGGCGCTTTTGCGCAACAAGGCTGTTGGTCCCGGTCGCGGTGATTTGCACATGAATGATGTCGCCGACCGCGTCGGCGTTGTCCTCGACGATCACCGGCAGCAGCCAGGGCGAGCGGCCGACCATCTGGCCGGCGAGACGGCCCGGCTTTTCGATCAGCACATCCATGTCGCGGCCGATCATCGAATCCTGAAACGCATATTGCTGCTCACTCAGAAGCGCCTGCAAGCGCTGGAGCCGTTCGTCCTTGACCGCTTCCTCGACATGGCCGGGCAGATCGGCCCCCGGCGTGCCGGGGCGCGGCGAATATTTGAACGAATAGGCCTGCGCGTAATTGACCTCGCGCACAATCCGCATCGTGTCCTCGAAATCCTCATCCGTCTCGCCGGGGAAGCCGACGATGAAATCGCCGGACATGGCCATATCCGGCCGCACGGCGCGGATGCGCTCGATCAGGCGCAGATATTCGTCGGCCTTGTGGCGGCGGTTCATGGCTTTCAGGATGCGGTCGGAGCCGGACTGCACAGGCAGGTGCAGATAGGGCATCAGTTGCCGCAGGTCGCGATGGGCGGCGATCAGCGCATCGTCCATGTCGCGCGGATGGCTGGTGGTATAGCGCAGCCGCGCCACGCCCGGAATGCGCGCCAGCCGGAACAGGAGTTCGCCCAGCCCCCACTCACGTCCATCCTCACCCGCGCCGCGCCAGGCATTGACGTTCTGGCCCAGAAGCGTCAACTCGCGCACGCCGCCGGCAGCCAGCCGCTCGGCCTCGGCCACGATCTCCGCCACGCCGCGCGAGACTTCCGCGCCCCGCGTATAGGGCACCACGCAGAAGGTGCAGAACTTGTCACAGCCTTCCTGCACGGTGAGGAAGGCGGAGACGCCGCGTTTGCGCACCGCCTCGCGCTCCGGCGCGGGCAGGTGGGCGAACTTGTCCTCGATGGCATATTCCGTCTCGACCACCTTTTCGCCGCCGCGCACCTTTCGCAGCGCCTGCGGCAGGCGATGATAGGTCTGCGGGCCGATGACCAGATCGACGGTCGGCGCGCGGCGCAATATTTCCTGCCCCTCGGCCTGCGCGACGCAGCCGGCGACGCCGATGGTCGTCTCCTTGCCTTCGGCCGCGCGCGCCTCCTTCATCTTGCGCAGCCGCCCAAGCGCGGAATAGAGCTTTTCCGACGCCTTCTCGCGGATATGGCAGGTGTTGAGCAGCACCAGATCGGCGTCTTCCGGCGTATCGGTCGCGACATAGCCTTCCGCCGCGAGGCTGTCGGCCATGCGCTGGCTGTCATAGACGTTCATCTGGCAGCCATAGGTTTTCACAAAAACCTTGCGCATATTGGCGCCAGCCGCCGCGTTTCTGATGTCAGTGTTTTCGCTCATGGCGGGTTCTGTACTGCTTTTGCGCCAGTTTGAGAAGTCAAACTGTGATTCAGACAGCTTCGTCGTCGATCTCGCGCCCCAGAAGCGCGCTTTGCAGCAGCGCACGGGTGCGGCACTCCATGACGCGGGCGAGCTGCTTGCGATCGGTCGCAGCCGTGACGACCATCGGTTCGCCGAAGCGCACTTCCACGTCGATGGCGCCCTCGCGCAGGATGCCCTTCAGATGCGGCAGCAGTTCCACGTCGCCCGGCCAGGAGGCGATGGGGCGGAAATAACGCCCCATGGCCATGCCATGCACGCCGGTATAGGCGATGGCGACCGGCTGGACGATCACTTCCTCCACGCCGGATTCGCGGATCGCCGCGTGGGCCGCGCCGAACAGCGCCGTCTTGAACGGCAGGACGCGGTTGCCGTCCGAGGTGGTGCCTTCGGCGAACAGCACCATGGCGTCGCCGGCGGCGAGCCGCACCGCGATCTGCGAGGTCTGCTCGCCGGTCTTGCCGCGCCGCTCGCGCTCCACGAAAATCGTGCGCTGCAAGACGGCGAACAGGCCGAAGACCGGCCAGTCCTTCACCTCAGCCTTGGCGATGAAGGATACATGCCCGGTGGCCGACAGGACGACGATATCGCTCCACGACACATGGTTGGAGACGAGCAGCAGCGGCCTGTCCGCGCGCATCTCGCCGACCACGCGGATGCGGAAGCCGAACAGGCGCGCGACGGTCCGGTGGAAGAAATTGGGCAGGCGGCGCTTCCAGTCGCGGTCGAGCTTCAGGAACAGATATTGCACCGGGATGAGCGTCAGGCTCAGCAGCACGCAGGAGACGAGAACGAGAAAGACCCGCAGCGCGCCGATCATGAGCGTTCTTTCAGGTCGCGGCGCAGGATCAGGGCCGACGAGCGTCCCGCCGCGGTTTCGTAATAGGCGGGCCGGAGGCCGACCTTGCGGAAACCAAGCCGGTGATAGAGCGCCTGCGCGGCCAGATTGGCCTCGTCCACCTCAAGAAACAGGCTTTCGGCGCGCTCTCGATACAGATGGCGCAGCACGGCGTCCATCAGCGCGCGCCCGACGCCCTGCCGCTGCATCTCGCGCGTAACGGCGATGGTGAGGATTTCCGCCTCGCCCGCCGCAAGCCGTGCCAGCACGAAGCCGCAGACCGCGCCCGGTTTGCCTTCCACCCGCGCGACGAAACCGAACACCGTGTCCTGCGCGATCAGGGCACGGAAATCGTCGGAACTCCAGCCGTGATCGAAGGCGAGCGCATGGATGCGCTGTATGGCATGGCTGTCCGGCGCGCTGAGCGCCTCCACCGAAACCTGTTTGCGGCCGAAGCGGCCGAGCGGCAGGCCCATCATCGGCTTATCTCCCGGCCGCCCGGCGCGGCAGCGCAAAGCCCGTCTGCGGCTTCGCGTCGGGACCGCGCATATAGAGCGGCTTCGGCGCCTCGCCGGGGCTGCGGTCCGCTGCCAGAAGAGCATAAGTGGCGATGTCCGCGGTCGCAGCCGTCACCGCCGTCTGAAACCGCCCGGCCAGCGCCGTATTGACCGAAGGGGCCGCGGACCCGGCAAGCACCGTATCCGCCGACAAGCTCCCCGCGAGCGTTTCAGCTTCCGGGCGCGAAAAGATCGCCGGACCCGCTTGCGGCTGGCCTGCCGTATCGAAGCCCTGCGCATAGATCTCGCCGCGATGCGCGTCCAGCAGCACCATGACCGGCCTGCCCGGCTCCTTCGACGCCGCTTCCGCCGCAATCGCCTCGAAGGCGGTCACGCCGACCGCCGGGCAACCCAACGCCAGTGCGAAGCCCCGCGCCGCCGAAACGCCGATGCGTACGCCGGTGAAGGAACCGGGACCGATATTGACCGCGATGCGATCCATGTCACTTATGGCAAGCTGCGCCTCCGCCAGTGCCTGCGCAACATAATCCATCAGCACCTCGGCATGGCCCTTGCCGATGTCGGCGCCCGCCGCGCCGAGGATGGCATCACGCGCGCCGTCATAGACGGCGGCGGCGCAGAGCGAGGCGGCGGTGTCGAGGGCGAGTATTTTCATGTGCTTCCGGGTAAATCAGAATCCGCGCCGCGACAAGTCAAAATGGAAGCACGCGCAAACCGGATCTGCCGTGGAACGAAAATCGCCGTGAATCGTTTCCCATCGGGTGCGGGCGATGTGTCATGCCCGTATGACAGGCGGATTTCAAAAGAAATCCCATGCGGCAAAGCAGCCGTTTCATCTGACGGCAAGCCGGATCATTCGAAAGGACAGAAGACCCAAATGGCCAACAAATCGACGCACGCGACCCGCAACGATCTTCCTTCCAACACCAAGACGACGATGATCGCGTTGCTGAACGAGAACCTTGCGGCGGCGATCGATCTCTCGCTGATCACCAAGCAGGCGCACTGGAACCTGAAGGGGCCGCAATTCATCGCCGTGCACGAGATGCTGGACGGCTTCCGCGACGAACTGGACGAGCATACCGACACCATCGCCGAGCGTGCGGTGCAGCTTGGCGGAACCGCCTACGGCACGTCGCAGATCGTGGCGAAGGAAACCAGGCTCAAGCCCTATCCGACCGACATCTATGCCGTTCACGACCATCTCGTCGCGCTGATCGAGCGTTACGGCGACGTCGCCAACCTTCTCCGCAAGTCTATCAAGGATGCCGACGACGCCGGAGACGACGACACGGCGGATATCTTCACCGCCGCCTCGCGCGCGCTCGACAAGGCGCTGTGGTTCCTTGAGGCGCATGTGCAGGAAAAGAACTGATTTTGGGCTCAGGCCAGTCGCAAAAGAAAAAGGCCGGGAAATTTCCAGGCCTTTTTGAATGCTAAAGATCAGTCGGCCCATTCGCCCTTGCGCATGACCGGCTCGGTGGTGCCGTCGGCATGAATGCCGTCGACGTCGATCTGGCCGGAACCGATCATCCAGTCGATATGGATGAGGCTCGCATTGCCGCCGCGCGCGGCAATCTCGTCCGGGGAAAGCCGGGCACCGTCGACGAAGCACTTGGAATAGCACTGGCCGAGCGCGATATGGCTGGCGGCATTCTCGTCGAACAGCGTGTTGTAGAACAGAAGGCCGCTCTGCGAGATCGGCGAGGAATGCGGCACCAGCGCCACCTCGCCCAGCCGACGCGAACCTTCGTCGGTGTCGAGCACTTTCAAAAGCACTTCCTCGCCGCGCGTGGCTTTCGCCTCGACGATACGGCCGGCCTCGAAGCGCACGGCGATATTCTCGATCAGCGTGCCCTGGTGCGAAAGCGGCTTGGTGCTCGTCACGTGGCCGTCGACGCGCAGGCGGTGCGGCGTGGTGAAGACTTCCTCGGTCGGAATGTTGGGATTGCAGGTGATGCCGTTCTTCGCCGTCGAGGCGCCGCCGTGCCATTCGTGGCCGTCGGCGAGGCCGATGGTGAGGTCCGTGCCCGGCCCGGTGAAATGCAGCGCACGGAACGCCTTGCCGTTGAGCGTGCGCGTGCGGGCATGCAGCGCGGCGTTATGCGTCGCCCACGCGGCCACCGGATCCTCGCCGTCCACGCGCGAAGCGGCGAAGATCGCATCGGCGAGCTTTCGCGTCGCCACGTCCTGCGGATCGCCGGGGAAGACCCGCGCCGCCCAGGCCGGATTGGGATAGGAGACGATGTTCCAGTTGATGTCGAAGCCGGCGATCTTCTCCAGCGCCGGCTGGTAGGCTCTGGAATTGGCGCGGTTGGCGCGCGCCACCTTCGAGGCGTCCTGCCCGGACAGCAGCAGCGGATCGTCGGCGGCGACGGCAAGCCGCGCCGCGCCCGCTTCATAGGCTTTCGCCATGCCCTCATAGAGCCAGCCGGCGGCGCGGTCGAAGCTCGAATCCGGCGCATTGCCATAGCGCGCCAGCGTGATCGCATCGTCCGAGAAGAACGGCGTCACCAGACCCGCACCGGCCTTGTAGGCATGTCTGGCGATCAGGCGCACCAGCGGCAGAGCGGCTACCGGGGCGGTGACGACCAGATCCTGCCCCTCGCGCAATTGCAGGCCGACGCGGATCGCCACTTCCGCCAACCGTTCGAGTTTCACCGGATCGATGGCGGAATCGCGTTTTTCGTCGGCCATAGGCGCGCAGACCTTCTTGTCAAAACTTACAGATCGAAACTTACAGCGGCGCTTCCGGACGGTTCTGCCTGAGGAGGATCGCACCGATCGCGTCGGCCTGCTTCGGATCGGCAGCGGCATAGCCGAGCGAAGTGACGCCACCTTGCGCCGACGCGTCTTGCACTGGAGTGGACGTGTCGAATTGCGGCTGGTAGGCGACGACCTGATAGCCGGGCTGTTCGGCGAGAGCGACGCGTTCATGCGTCAGCCGGTTGCCGCGCGCCTGCGGCCCGAAGCCGCGATTGGCGCTGGAAATCTGCGTTTTAGCCGCATCCGCCAGCGCCGTCTGAACGTTCGGCGCGGAAACCGGAGCGGTGCCCGCCAGCGGCTGGGTCACGTCATAGGAGGGTCCGGACGGCACGGACGGCGACTGCGGAGAATAGGCGAGCGCCAGATTGTACGGCGTCTGCGGAACCGGGTTTTGCAGCGTGCCGTCGCGATTGCGTTTCTCGTAGAAGGAGTTACCGCCTGCCACCAGCACATAATGCATGTTGCGATAAGGGAAGCGCAGGCCGGCCGTGTGGAAGAACATGGCGTTCTTCAGCGCCGGATGCCGCTTGCCGCGGAGGAGCGCATCGGCGGTCGCTTCCACGTCCGGCAGCCTGCTGATGTCCATCCGGCGTGTCAGCACGCCGGGGGCGAACTGGTTCTTCTGCCCGACGACCTCGCAGAGCGTATCGCCATAGCGGCCGGAAGCGAGGCGGTTCATCACCACCGTGCCGACGGCGAGAAGCCCGTTCGAGCTGGAGCGGTTGGATTCGAAGAACATGGCGCGCTCAAGGCATTCCTTGTCCCGCGCCGTGTAGGAATAGGTCTTGACGCCGTTGACGGTCGTGACATGGGTCATCGCCGTCTTCTGGCTTGCAGCGCCGGTGCTGCCTGTCGTCGTGCAACCGGCCGCCACGAAGGGCACCACGGCCAACCCGGCCAGAACCGGCAATTTCCACTTCACCTGATTGCGTCCGGCGTTTTTCTCGACCGGGGACATCAACGGCTGAGCCTCACTGTCAGAACCCTCCAACTGGGGCAGGCCGCCCGGAAAAATCCAGTGCGAGCCGGCTGCTGTACAAATCCAGGGCGGACGTCGACCGGGTATCGGATTGGATATCCGGCGCGCTCACGTCGCTCGTGGCGTGCAAGGTTTTGGAATTTTTAGGCCAAAAAAAGGCGGGACGTCAAATGATGTCCTCTTGCCGCTGTCAAAACGGCAACACCATGCAAGGGCGAATCAGTGAATGTGGATTTACGCGCAACCCATTCAAAAATATTAATAATTTCTTAACGCAACCGCTCATTTCCAATAAGCCATTGATTTGATGCAATTCAGGTACAGGCGACTGACGCCATCTCGCTGCCTTAATTCGGCAATCCTTTAAAACCTTGGAAACTTTCGCTCCGGCGGCGCTGAAAATCACGGCGCGCAAAGCCGTTCCATCAACTTTGCCGTCAAAAGCGTAACATTGCGTGAGGTGAGGTCTTTCGGACCGGAAGCGGGAGCCGAAACGGATGAAAAGCGATTCGGACGCCGCATCCGCCCTTCAAAAAACAGGACCCGCCTTCCGGCTGGAAGGCGGGTCCGCGAAAGAAGCGGGAAGGAGGAAATCAGCCGAAGGAATAGCCGGCGCCGCGCACGGTGCGGATCGGATCGGTCGCGCGGCCGACATTGATCGCCTTGCGCAGACGTCCGACATGAACGTCCACCGTGCGGTCGTCGACATAGATATCCGGCCCCCAGACGCCATCCAGCAGTTGGCTGCGCGAGAAGACGCGACCGGGCGACATCATGAAATATTCGAGCAGGCGGAACTCGGTCGGACCGAGACGCACTTCCTTCTCCTTGCGGAAGACGCGGTGCTGCTGGCGGTCGAGCACGAGGTCGCCGACCTTCAGCACATGCGACAGCAGGCTCGGATTGGCACGGCGCAGCATCGCCTTGACCCGCGCGAGCAGTTCCGGCGTAGAGAACGGTTTCACCACGTAATCGTCGGCGCCGACGCTCAGGCCCCGCACGCGCTCGCTCTCCTCGCCGCGCGCCGTCAGCATGATGACGGGCAGGCGCTCGGTTTCCGGCCGCTGCCGCAGGCGGCGGCACAACTCGATGCCGGAGACTCCCGGCAGCATCCAGTCGAGAATGAGCAGGTCCGGCACGCTCTCGCGCAGCGCGATCTCGGCCTCGTCGCCGCGCAGCATGGTCTCGACGACATAACCTTCCGCCTCCAGATTGTAGCGCAGCAGCACGCTCAGCGCTTCCTCATCCTCGACGACTGCGATCTTGGGCACCTGTGACATCAAGGTCCTTCCCTTGTCCCGAAGGTGGCATACGGTAGATACATCTCCCCCGTCCGGCCGCGCGCCACCGCGTTTTTAACGATCATTTCGCCGCTAGAGCGGTTCCGGTTTTCACGGAATCGCGGAACCGCTCTATCTATTTGTTTTTACGCATCATCCTACGCGAAACCGCTTCGCACTTTCGCTGGAAATGCTCTAAGCGGCGTTCAGGCTTTATGAATATCGTCCACCACGATACCGTGGCTCATGTCTTCCTTGGGCCGCTCGGCCGGCATCTGGAGACCGGTCACGATGTAATAGACCGTCTCCGCGATATTGGTCGCATGGTCGCCGATACGCTCGATGTTCTTGGCGCAGAACAGAAGATGCGTGCAGGCGGAAATATTGCGCGGATCTTCCATCATGTAGGTCAGCAGCTCGCGGAACAGCGAGGTGTACATGGCGTCGATCTCGTCGTCGCGGTCGCGCACCACGTTGATCTGCTGCACCGAGCGCGAGGCATAGGCGTCGAGCACTTCGGCAAGCTGGGTCAGCGCCAGTTCGGCCAGTGTCTCCAGCCCGCGGTAGAGCTTGACCGGCTGGCGCGATTCGGAGACCGCGGCCACGCGCTTGGCGATGTTCTTGCCGAGGTCGCCCACCCGCTCCAGGTCGGCGGAAATGCGGATCGCACCGATGATCTCGCGCAGGTCCACCGCCATGGGCTGGCGCTTGGCGATGATCATGATGGCCTTGTCGTCGATCTCGCGCTCGCTGGCGTCGAGGATGAGATCGTCGGAGATCACGCGCTGCGCCAGCCCGTTGTCGGCATTGACGATGGCCGCCACCGACTGTTCGACCATGCGTTCCGCATGACCGCCCATTTCGGCGATCTTGCGAGTGAGGAATTTCAGTTCTTCGTCATAGGAGCGGACAGTGTGTTGGGACGGCATGGTAAACCTCGTAAATCGGACATGCTGGGACGAGCCGCGGTGGGCGGCGCGCGTTTCCGGCCCGGATCAGCCGAAACGCCCGGTGATATAATCCTGTGTGCGCTTTTCGGTCGGCGCGGTGAATATGGTGTCGGTGTCGCCCACCTCGACGAGGTTGCCCATATGGAACATGGCGGTGCGCTGCGACACGCGCGCGGCCTGCTGCATGGAATGGGTCACGATGACGATGGTGTAGTTCTGGCGCAGTTCGTCGATGAGCTCCTCCACCCTGGCGGTGGCGATGGGGTCGAGCGCCGAGCACGGCTCGTCCATCAGGATCACTTCCGGGCTGACGGCGATGGCGCGCGCGATGCAAAGCCGCTGCTGCTGGCCGCCGGAAAGGCCGGTGCCGGCATCGTGCAGGCGGTCCTTCACCTCCTCGAACAGGCTCGCCCTCTGGAGGCTCGTCACCACGATCTCCTCGAGGTCCGCCCTGGAACGGGCAAGGCCGTGAATACGCGGGCCGTAGGCGACATTCTCGAAGATCGACTTCGGAAACGGGTTCGGCTTCTGGAACACCATGCCGACGCGGGCGCGCAGTTCCACGACGTCGATCTTCGGATCGTAGATATCCTCGCCGTCGAGCGTGATGCGGCCGGCGATGCGGCAGCCCTCTATGGTGTCGTTCATGCGGTTGAGCGAACGCAGGAAGGTGGACTTACCGCAGCCCGACGGGCCGATCAGCGCCGTGACTTCGTTTTCGCGAACGTCCAGATTCACGTCGAACAGGGCCTGCTTCTCGCCATAGAACACGCAGACCTTCTCGCCGCGCATCTTTATGGATCGGGCATTGGCGTTCATTTTTTCTCCCAAGGCTTTTTCAAGCGATCTTTCAGTCATCAGGTTCATCGCTTTCGTCTCCCTGTTACCAGCGGCGCTCGAAGCGGCGACGCAGAAGGATGGCTGCAATGTTCATCACCGCAAGGAACAGGAGCAGCACGATGATAGCGCCGGAAGAGCGTTCCACATAGGCGCGTTCGGCCTCGTTGGCCCACATATAGATCTGTACGGGCAGCGCCGTGGCCGGATCGAGCGGCGTCGCCGGCGTATCGGCCACGAAGGCCACCATGCCGATGAGGAGCAGCGGCGCGGTTTCGCCGAGCGCATGCGCCAGGCCGATGATCGTGCCGGTCAGGATGCCGGGAGCCGCGAGCGGCAGGACATGGTGGAACACCATCTGCGTCTTCGACGCGCCGAGCCCCAGCGCCGCCGAGCGGATCGAAGGCGGCACCGCGCGCAGTGCCGCGCGGGTCGCAATGATGATTGTGGGCAGCGTCATCAGCGTCAGGACGAGGCCGCCGACCAGCGAGGCCGAGCGCGGCAGGCCGAAGAAATTGATGAAGACCGACAGGCCGAGCAGGCCGAAGACGATGGACGGCACGGCGGCGAGGTTGTTGATATTCACCTCGATCAGGTCGGTGAAGCGGCTCTTGCGGGCGAATTCTTCCAGATAGATCGATGCCGCGACGCCGATGGGCAGCGCCAGAGCCAGCACGATCAGCATCATGTAGAAGGAGCCGATCAGCGCCACGCGCAGGCCCGACGTCTCCGGGCGGCTCGACGCGCCGAAGGTGAAGAGACCGGTGTTGAAGGCCTCCTTCATCACGCCCTCGCCCGACAATTTCTTCATCCAGGCCACCTGCCGGTCGGAAACCTTGCGGTTTTCCTGCGGAACGGTGAGGTCGATCTGCCCCTTGTAGGCGGAATCGATATCCGCCCCGGCCAGAACGGGAATGGTCTGCGTGGTGCCGATCAGCGCCGGATTTGCCGTCACCATCTCGCGAAGCTGAACGCGCACGCCGTCGGAATAGAAACGGCTGAGGTCGCGCATCGCCGGCAGATCGGTCTTTTTCACGCCGAGCTTCTCGGCCAGCGCGTTGCGCACCAGAAGCGGATAGTTGGCGGCGATCAGCACGTCGGGATCGCTGGCGCGCTTGTTGCCCGGATCGATCACCTTCGCGTCCAGTTTCACCGGCAGGGTGATGGTGGTCTGCCAGAAAGCCGTATAGCCCTTGGAAACGACCGAGAACAGCAGCGCGCAGAGAAAGAAGACGCCGATCGCGATGGCGATGACGCCATAGAGGCGGAAGCGGCGCTCGGCGGCGTAGCGGCGTTTCAGGCCGATGTCGCGGCGCTGCGGCCGGGCGGCCGCTCCGCCGGCGGCCTTGAAGGTCGTATCGGCCATTATTCGTACTGCTCCCGGTACTTGCGCACGATATAGAGCGCGAAGACGTTCATGATCAGCGTCAGCACAAAGAGCGTGATGCCGAGCGCGAAGGCCACCAGCGTCTGCGGCGAGTTGAATTCGAGGTCGCCGGTGAGCTGGTTGACGATCTTGACCGTGATGGTGGTCATGGCCTCGAACGGATTGAGGGTGAGCTTGGCGGCGACGCCGGCGGCCAGCACCACGATCATGGTCTCGCCGATGGCGCGCGAGGCGGTCATCAGCAGCGCGCCGACGATGCCCGGCAGCGCCGCCGGCAGCACCACGCGCTTGATGGTTTCGGACCGCGTCGCGCCGAGGCCGAGCGAACCGTCACGCAGCGCGCGCGGCACGGCGGTGATGATGTCGTCGGAGAGCGACGAGACGTATGGGATCAGCATCACGCCCATGACGAGACCTGCCGTCAGCACGCTCTGCGCCATGATGAAGCCCTGACCGCCGGCGATATCCGCGCTGATGTCGCGCAGGAACGGGCCGACCGTGATAAGGGCGAAGAAGCCGTAGACGATGGTGGGAATGCCGGCCAGTATCTCCAGCACCGGCTTGACCACCGCGCGCAGCCTCGGCGTGGCGTATTCGGCCATGTAGATGGCGGCGAAAAGCCCGACCGGCACGGCGAACAGCATGGCGACCAGCGCGATATAGAGCGTGCCGGCAAGCAGCGGAATGAGGCCGAACTGGCCGGTCGCGCCTCCGGAGCCGGCGGCGGCGAAGCGCGGGTCCCAGACCGTGCCGAAGAAGAAGTCCATCGGCGACACGGACCGGAAGAAGGAAATGGTCTGGAACAGCATCGAGAAGATGATGCCGATGGTGGTGAGGACGGCGATGCCGGAGGCGGCGATCAGCGCCCAGAGCACGATGCGCTCGACATTGTTGCGGGCGCGCATCCGCCGCCGGATCGTGGCGAGGCCGAAGATCAGGCCCGCCACCGCGACGAGCAGCGAAAGGGCGGTGCCGATCTTGTAAAGAAGGCTCGCGGTCCTGTTCAGGTAAAGGGCGATCGGAACCATATAGTCCTGCCCCTCGCTGGCGAGCGCCACGCCCTTGCCGGCGAGAAGGCCGCGCACCTGCTGGTAGCTTGCGGGGAGATCGTGCAACTGCGCCGGGGCGAGCCGGTCGAGCCCCTGCGCGAGGCCGTCGATCATGGCGAGCTGGAGGCTGCGATTGGTCGTGGAATCCGCCGGTAGTTGCGCGATCGCGCTGCGGTCGAGCCAGACGGCGGAGCCGACGGCCCAGATCACCAGAAAGAGCACCGCCGGCATAGCCGAAACGAGGAAAACCCACCAGCCGTGATAATGCGGGCGCGAGTGCATCTTTTCGGTAAGCGATTCAGCCTGCGGTCGCGCGCGCTCCAGCGCGACGGCGCGCTGGCGGCCCATGAAGAAGCCGACAAGCCCGATCGCGACGATGCAGACGATAACCAGCGAGAAGGACATGCAGTTTTCCCGGTTGCCCTGAGTCTTTCTTTTTGTCGCATTATCCTACGCGAAACCGCTTCGCACTTTCGCTGGAAATGCTTTGAGCGCAGGCGCGGAAGGATCGACCCTCCCGCGCTGGCGCGGATGAGTTTACTTCGCGGTCATCGTCTTGCCGGCGTCAAAGGCGGCGCGCTGCGCTTCACGCTCCGCATCCGGTGCCGGGACGAGACCGTATTCGGCCAGCGAGCCGTCCGGCCCGATCATCTGGTCGGACAGGAAGAAATCGACATATTCCTTGAGGCCCGGAACGACACCGATATGCGCCTTCTTTACATAGAAGAACAGCGGGCGCGACACCGGATACTGGCCGGAGGCGACCGTTTCGGCCGAGGGCTTGACGCCGTTGACGGTCGCGACCTTCAGCTTGTCGGCATTGTTCTCGTAGAAATAGAGGCCGAAAACGCCGACGCCGGTCTTGTTGGCCGCAATGCGGGCCAGCGTTTCGGGATAGTCGCCGTCGATATCGATGGCCTTGCCGTCCTTGCGCACGGCTATGCAGGCCGTAGCGGCAGCCTTGTCGTCGAGGCCGGTCTTCTTCAGCGCATCGAGCGCGCCGGAATCCTTGCAGCCGTCGGCCAGCACCTTCTCCTCGAAGACCTCGCGCGTGCCGTGCTTCTCGCCCGGAATATAGGCGGCGATGTCCCAGTCCGGCAGCTTCGGGTCGACCTGGCTCCATTTGGTGTTCGGGTTGTCGACCAGCTTGCCGTCGACGACCAGTCTGGCGGCGAGCGCCTTGTAGACGTCGGCCGGCGTCAGGTTCCAGTCCGGCCCCTTGCTATCGGTGGCGAAGACGATGCCGTCATAGCCGAAACGCACTTCCTGCACGTCCTTGACGCCGGCGTCCTGACAGGACTTCAGCTCCGAATCCTTCATCGGGCGCGAGGCGTTGGCGATGTCGATGGTGCTTTCGCCGACGCCCTTGCAGAATTCCTTGATGCCGGCGCCCGAACCGCCCGATTCCACCACGGGCGTCTTGAACTTGGGATAGGTCTCGCCGAAGGTCTCGGAGACGACTTTCGCATAGGGCAATACCGTCGAGGAACCGGCGATCTGGATCTGGTCGCGCGCATGGGCGGCCGATACCGAGAAGGCGGCAACGATGGCCACTGCCGTAGTCGAGGAAATCATCTTGTTCATGAGCAACGGCTCCTGTTGTAAAGGACGCTTGACGGAAGACGTCGATAAGCCCTCTACGCGTTCTTTGTAACAGTCGTATGACAGTAATGTTACAGCTTTGTATCAGCGGTCTCCGCTGCCTTCACGCGGGCGGGGACATCGCCGCAACGGCACATGGAATCGATGCGGTGACGCTGCCGCGGCCCTTCGTCCGCAATTCATGCGCCACCGCGCCGTACACCCACGGGCATTTCGGATTAGCCAAGGCTGAAGGCGATGACGGTCGCAATTTTGCCCGTCCCCGCGGAATTTTCGAATGTTTTTTTCTTTCGATGACCGAGGAATACAGCTTAAGATTGTAGTTTTGCCCGCAAATCGCCGTATTTCATCAACTTCTGAAGGGCATACCAAAACTTCGTCTGCAAATAAAGATTGCAGGCGATTCCCCGGCCTCAACGCCGGGCACAAACAGCTTTTCTTGTGCATCGCGGATAAAAACAGCGAGCACGGATACCACAGGCCAATTCATTAACAATTCGTAAATGGTTTTACAGAATCTATCCGCGATTCTTCAAAATATTCCTCAGTTATGTTTTCCTGAAAAAGTAATAACGTCCAGTATAGGATATTTTTCCGCCTCCATTATAGATTCAAATTCCGCACAATGTTCTCATTCGAACCATGCGAGCGCCATATTTGGATTGCAGTTGACGCCCGTCTTTCTCACGAAGAACTGCAAAGACGCCCCTTCAACAATGCATGGAATTGGCATGAACCTCAAAACCCGTACGGCTATGTTCGCTGTTGCGACCGCCTGCCTTCTCGCGGCGACTGCAATCGAAGCTTCGGCACAGCAATGCGGCGGCGCCTCATGGTACGCCCTCCACTCCCGCACCGCTTCGGGCGAGCGGATGAATCCCGCCAGTCTTACCGCCGCCCACCGCACATTGCCTCTCGGCAGCAAGGTTCGGGTCACCAACGAGAAAAACGGCAAATCGCTCGTCGTGCGCATCAACGACCGCGGCCCCTTTATCAGAGGGCGCGTTCTCGACCTTTCCAAGGGCGCGGCCAGCCGCCTCGGCTTTATTGGCTCCGGCCATACCAAGGTCTGCTTCACACCGCTCTGACCCGTCATCGCGCGGCGCTCATATCCATAAATGCGCTCGCCGGCGGAAGGTTCCAGCCGGCAACGCATGATCGAGATGCAGTCTTTCGCCGGACGCGCATCCTGTCTGATCGGAGCGGGATTAGAAGTCAGTCCAGTGGACTGATTTCCCCGCGGAGGCGCTTCGCACTTTTCGGGATGCGATCCTTTACCTGACGCGCATCTTATCCGAAAACCGCTTCGCACTTTTCGGGATGCGCGTTCTACCTCCGGTCCAGCCGGTCGGTGAACCACTTCGTCAGCTTGACCCAGACCTCGTCCTTCTCGGCGGCGTCCTCGACGCCGTGTTCGAGATTGGGATTGTCGTTCACCTCGATGGCGACGATACCCTCGTCGGTCTCCTTGAGATCGACGCCATAGAGCCCGTCGCCGATGCAGCGCGCGGCACGCAGGCCCGTCTCCAGCACCAGCGGCGGCGCGTCCTCCAGCGCATAGGAACGGAAACCGCCTTCCAGCGGCTTGCCGCCGGTATCGTGCTTGACGATCTGCCAGTGGTTCTTGGCCATCGTATACTGGCAGATGAAAAGCGGCTTGCCGTCGAGCACGCCGACGCGCCAGTCGAAGGCGGTGGGCATGTATTTCTGCGCCAGCAGCAGGTCGCTGTCGGCCAGCCATTGCAGGGCGAGTTCCCGCAACTCCGCATGATTGCGCACCTTCTTCACGCCGCGCGAGAAGGAGGAATCCGGTATCTTGAGCACCATGGGAAAACCGAGCGCGTCGGCGGCGCGCTCCAGATCCTCCTCGCCGGCGACCATGACGGTCGGCGGCACCGCCACGTCGTTGGCCTGCATGAGTTCGTGCAGATAGACCTTGTTGGTGCAGCGGATCATCGACATCGGATCGTCGATGACCGGCATCCTCTCCTGCTGGGCGCGGCGCGCGAAGCGGTAGGTATGGTTGGAAATCGAAGTGGTCTCGCGGATGAACAGCGCGTCGTAATTGGCGAGCCGCGACAGGTCCTTCCTGCCGATCGGCTCGACCTCGACGCCGAGCCGCGCGGCGATACGCGCCCAGTGCTTCAGCGTCGATACGGATGAGGGCGGCAGCGCCTCCTTCGGGTCGCACAGCGTGGCGATGGAGTAGCGCAGCGGCACCTTGGGCCGGGCAGCGCGCCATTCGCGCTGGGTATAGCGATCGAGCGCGTCCTCGAAGCGCGCCTTTTGCCCGGCCTCGAACTTCGCCATGTTGGAAAAGCCGATCTTCTGGATGCGCGCCCATTCGCCGGGCTTCACCGTCACTTCCAGCGAGGGCGCGCGGAACCAGTCGAACAGCAGCCGCCCGAAACGCTCGAACTGCGCGTCCTCGGCAAGGCCGAAATGGACGAGAATGGTTTCCGGCGCTTTTTCGGGATGCTTGCCGAGCGCCCTGTTCAGCGCATCCTCCAGTTCGGGGATCGCGTTCTCGTAGAGGCGGCGTTCGGAAAGGTCGATCATGGTCTCGACCGAGGGGATGACGCGGTGGCCCCGCGCCTCCGCCAGCAGCGAGGCGTAATAGCCCCGGCTCTGATAGGCGTAGGAACGCGACAGGTTGACGATGCGCGGGCGCGGCTGGCCGTTGAACAGCGCCGGATGGGCGAGATAATCGCGGTTGGTCATGACCTTGTGCGGGGTCGCGCCATGGTCGATATCCGAGAGGCGCCCTACGAGAATGACGCAGATGGCCATCGATCAGTCCTTTTCAAGAAACACGGCGGCCCGCAATCCGTCGCTGCCAAAACGTGCGATCCGGTCGAAGATGTGGAAGGGCACAGGCACATTGGCCGCATCGGCGATGGTCTCGCCCACTTCCTCCTCGACCCACGGATCGTGGATGAGGATATGGCGGCCGTCCTCGCCATGGGCAAGGACCCAGTGCGGTACTTTCTTGCCGAACATGTGATAGCCGCTGACCAGCACGATCACCGCCGCCCCGCGCCGCAAGGCGGAAAGCACGTCGAAAAGCGTGAAGCCGCGATATTCGACCGGGATGCCGTAGGCCTCGGCGCGCTGGCGAAAATCGGTCTGGGCAAGCTGCATGACCTTGCGCTTTTCCTCCGAGCGAACCGATTGCAGGAACAGCATGTCCTCGACCGAAACGGCGATGGAAGCCTTCAGCCCGCGCTCGTGCGCCGCCACCGCCAGCCCGAAAGGCTCGCAGCCGCCCGGCCCCGACATCATGTAGATGGTGGTGGCATCGCGCCAGAGCCGCACCTCCAGCACCGGATCGAGCCTGATCTGCGGATCGTGGCGGGCCAGCACCATCATCAGGCAGGCGGCGCCGCAGGTGAAATCCATCGTCTGTTCGTAATAGGGAAAATCCGTCACCGGCGAAATGCCGCCGCGCACGGTCTTCTCGAAGCGCAGCGCATCGGAATGGTCGGCGTAATAATCGAGATAACGCCCGATGGGCCGATAGCCATGGCGCTTGTAGAGCGCGATGGCACGGTCGTTGTCCTCGCGCACCTCCAGCCGCAGGAGCGGGCGGTCATAATCGTAGGCCGCCGTCTCCGCCGCCTCCAACAGGAGCGAGCCGGCCCCCTTGCCCACGGCATCGGGATCGACGGCGATGGAATAAAGCCGGGCCAGCGCCGTGCCATGGCGAAAGAGGATCATCGCATAGCCGATGACGCTGCCCTCCGCCTCGGCCACGATTGTCTCGGCGGTGGGGCGCGCGATCAGGGCGCGGAAGGAACGTCTGGAAATCCGGTCCGTATCGAAACAGCGCTCCTCGATGCGCAACAGCGCATCGATGTCGTCCGCCGTGGCCTTGCGCGTGGTTGCGCCCGTCATCTTCTGGCCTTTTGAAAAGAACCGCGACAGAGCGCGCGGCGGCGCCGGGAATCGCTCCATTCCCATGCAGAGGCAAACGCCCGGACCGTGGCGAAATTATGAGCGGCGGCAAGCGCGGCGGCGCATCGCAAAAGCCCGAAACCCGGCTGTCCGTTGGGTTTTTCGGCATCCGTTCGCGTTAACCATTACTTAAGAAGTTTGGCAGGGACGCGGCAAGGCGAATTGACTCCGGCATGTTTCAGTCGTTAACGTTTCGTTAATAAGTAACTTCCGTCAAGTCGTTCAATCAGGGCGTTGAATATGTATTGCGTTGTTCGCTCGGCCAAGAAGATCATGGCAGCCGCCGGTGTCGCGGCCGCATTGCTGATGACGGGTTTCGGCGCCGTTTCGGGCGCACAGGCCGCATCCAGCAATTTCATGCAGACCGGCGGGCTGACTTCCCAGCCGATCGGCCATTACGAATTCTGCAAGCGCGAGCCGCAGGAATGCGGCATCGTCAGCCGCGACACGCGCCCGCTGCACCTTACCAACGTCAACTGGCAGCAGATCGTCAGGGAGAACCTCTCGGTCAACAAGCGCATCAAGCCGATGACCGACATGCAGCTTTACGGCGTCGAGGAATACTGGGCCTATCCGACCTGGGCCGGCGACTGCGAGGACTATGTGCTGCTGAAGCAGCGCGAATTGCAACGTGCGGGGTTCCCGATCACCGATCTCCTCATCACCGTCGTGCGCAAGCCGGACGGCGAAGGCCATGCGGTGCTGACCGTGCGCACCGACCGGGGCGATTTCATCCTCGACAACCTGAACGACAAGGTCGTGCGCTGGAACGCCACCAACTACACCTATCTCAAGCGTCAGGCCGACAACAATACCGGCCGCTGGGTCTCCATCGAAGCCCCGGAAAACCTGCTGGTGGGTTCGGTGAAGTAAGGCTCGGCCTTACGGACGATCCATGGTCCGAACGAAAAAGACCGCCGGTGCCGGACCATGTTCCGCACCGGCGGTTTTTCATGATACAGTCCGATTCGGCTGCTTCCACGCCTCCCCCCTCCGACCGGGAAAGCATCGTCATGCGGGAAGTTTCACGATCATCGAACCCACTGTTCGGGCATCACGCATGAGGAGGGATTGCGCATCGATCGCCCGCGGCAGGAGGTTCCCGAATGAAACTGTCAGCCCCCGTCTATCACCTGAAACGCAAGGCCAAGCGCCTGTCCCGCGAGGCGGGCATCCCGCTCCATGCGGCGCTCGACCGGATCGCCGGACAGGAAGGCTTCAAAAGCTGGAACCTGCTCGCAAGCAGGCTTCCGGCGCATATTTCCGCCCATGGCATTCATGCGCGCCTGCAACCCGGCGACATGGTGCTGGTCGGTGCGCGGCCCGGCCACGGCAAGACCCTGCTCAGCCTCGAAATCCTCATCGAGGCCATGAAGACGGGCCGGCGCGGCCTGTTCTTCTCGCTCGAATATAACGAGCGGGACATAGCCAAGCGCTTCCAGGCTCTGGGCGTCGATTATGGCCGGTTCGGCGCATCGTTCACCTTCGACAACTCCGACGCCATCAGCGCCAGCTACATCATCGACAGGATGCGGGACGCGCCCGCCGGGACTTTCGCCGTCATCGACTATCTGCAAATACTCGACCAGAACCGCGAAAAACCCGGATTGATGGCGCAGATCACCGCCCTCGAAGCCTTCGCGCGGCAAAAGGCGGTCACTTTCGTCTGCATCGCGCAGATCGACCGCGCCTTCGACGCCGATACCGGAACGTGCCCCGGCCCGGAGGATGTGCGATTGCCCAATCCGCTCGACCTTTCACTGTTCAGCAAGGCCGTGTTTCTCAACAATGGCGATGTGCGGCTGATGAACGGCATCCGCGGCGGCTGACCGCCACCGGATTCTTCAGGAAGCCTTGCCGGAAAATTTCGCGATCTCCGGCATCAGTTCGCCCTGCACCGATTCCGGTGTGAACGGACCGACATGCTTGTAGAGAATGGTGCCGTCCGGGCCGACGAGATAGGTTTCCGGCACGCCATAGACGCCCCACTCTATGGCCGAACGGCCGGTGCGGTCGCTGCCGACCGCCACGAAGGGGTTGCCGAGATCGCCCAGAAAACGGCGGGCGTTCTCGGGCTCGTCCTTGTAATTCAGGCCGACCACGCGGATGCGCGGGTCCCTGGCGATCTGCATCATGAGCGGCTGCTCCTCGCGGCAGGGCGCGCACCACGAGGCCCAGACATTGACCAGCGTCAGCTTTCCCTTAAAACCGGCGCTGTCTAGGCCCGGCACCGGCACGCCGTCGCGCATCAGTCCGGTGATAGGAGCAAGATCGGTGTGCGGCGCCGACTTGCCGATCAGGGCCGAAGGGATGACGGAATCGTCCGCGCCGGTGAAAAGCGGCACGGCAAAACCCGCCAGCAGCGCCACACAGACCGCCAGCGGCAGGAAAGCCACCCATTTGCGCGGCTTCTTCTTCTGTTCGACGACATCGCTCATGGCGTCTCTCCGGCTTTCCCGGCCTTTTCCACCCGCACGGCGGAGCGGCGCACGCCCGCGGCTTCCAGCCGCTTCAGTTCGTTGCGACGCAGGCGCTGGTCGATCAGAACCCATGCGACGGTAAGGGCGAGCACCACGCCCGTGACCCCGTAGGCGGCGAGGACGAAACCGAGATGCCTCATGCCGTCACCTCTCCCTCGCGCGCTGCGACAGCGGCGGAAGCCCGATCCGCACCGCGCGCCGCGCGCTTCTTCATCGCAGCGATGCGGCGGCGCCAGATTTCGGTGCGCATCGCCATCATGTGCAGGGTGAAGAACAGAAGCGTGAAGCCGATCGCCATCACGAAAAGCGGATGCAGCATGGAAGGGTCGATGGTCGAACCGCCCATGCGGAACACCGAGGCCGGCTGGTGCAGCGTGTTCCACCAGTCGACCGAGAACTTGATGATCGGGATGTTGATGAAGCCCACCAGCGTCAGCACCGCCACCGGCCGCGCGCTTTTCGCGGGATCGGCGAAGGCGCGGCTGAGCGCGATGATGCCGAGATACATCAGGAACAGCACGAAGACCGAGGTGAGCCGGGCATCCCACACCCACCATGTGCCCCACATCGGCTTGCCCCAGAGCGAGCCGGTGACGAGCGCCAGCGCCGTGAACACCGCGCCGAGGGGTGCGGCGGCGCGGATCGACACATCGGCCAGCGGATGCCGCCAGACCAGCGTGCCGAGCGAGGAAGCGGCCATGATCGTGTAGCACAGCATGGCGATCCACGCGAAAGGCACATGGATATACATGATATGCACGGTGACGCCCTGCTGATAATCGTCGGGCGAACGCCAGACCATGACGAGACCGGCGATCAGGAACAGCGCCGAAAGCACCGAAAGCCACGGCAGCACCTTGCCCGCGAGGCTGAGGAAGCGCGTCGGGTTGGCGAGATCGAGCCAGCCTGCGCTTTTGCCTGCGACTGTCTTTGGGTCTCTGGTCATGTCCTATACTTAGCCCTCCCCCTTTCCCCGTTCAATCGAACGCGAGCGGCTGCGTCAATCCGCCGAGCATGATCTGTCCGAAAACCGGTTCCCACTTTTCGGGATCATGCTTAGTCCGCCGAGGCTTTCAGCGCCGCGCTCGCCGCCAGCGGTCCCAGCACCGCAAAGAACAGCGTCAGCGCGGTCAGAATGAGAAATGGCGCCAGAAACGGGGCGTTGTCTACCGTTGCTCCGTAAGAAGCTGATACACCGAAAATGAGAACCGGAATGACGAGCGGCAGCACGATCACCGAAACGAGCAGGCCGCCGCGCGGCAGCGCGACGGCAAGCGCCGCCCCCACCGCGCCGACGAAGGCGATGGCCGGCGTGCCGACAAGAAGCGTGAGCGCGGTCGCGCCGATGGCCGGCGCGTCCATGTTCATGAACAGGCCGAGCAGGGGCGCGGCGATCACCAGCGGCAGCACGCTCGCCGTCCAGTGAGCCGCGCATTTCACGAAGATGGTGAGCGCGGGCATGTGGCGGTCGGCGGCGATCAGCATCAGGTCGAGCGATCCGTCCTCGCGGTCGGCCTGAAACAGCCGGTCGAGGCCGAGCAGGGTCGCCAGCAGCGCGCCGATCCACAGCATGGCCGGGCCGATGCGCGCCAGAAGCTTCAGGTCCGGCCCGACGCCGAAGGGCATGACCGCAATGACGGCGAGGAAGAACAATATGCCGATCAGCGCGCCGCCGCCGGCGCGCAGACCAAGACGCAGGTCCCGCATATAGAGCGCCAGCATCACGACGCTCCGACGGTGAAATCGGCCATGTCGAGCACCTGCACGGCAGCGATGTCGAGCGGAGCATGCGTCGCCGCCAGAATCAGCCCGCCCTCCGCCATATGCGCCCGCATCAGACCGGCGAAGCGGGCCTCCGAGCGGCGGTCGAGACCGGCGGTGGGTTCGTCCACGATCCAGAGCGGGCGGTGGCTCACCAGAAGCTTGGCGATGGCAACGCGCCGCCTCTGCCCGGTGGAGAGATAGCCGAAGGGCAGGTCGCCCGCCTCCGGCAGGCCGACCGCCTCCAGCGCGTCGTCCATATCCAGCTGGGACTCGCCGTTGAAGGTCTGCCAGAAGCGCAGATTTTCACGGACGCTCAAGGCAGGCTTCATCGCGTTCTGGTGTCCGAGATAATGGCAGGCGGCGCGGACGGGAACCGGAGCGCCGTCCATGGTCAGGTCCACCCGGCCCGATTCGGGTTCGAGCAGGCCGCAGACGATTCGCAAAAGGGTGGACTTGCCGGAACCGTTCGGCCCCGTAACCACCAGCGCCTCACCGGTCGAAAGCGCGAAGGACAGGTCCGCGAAAACCGTCTCGCCGCCGCGTTCGCCCGCGAGATCCTCCGCAACAAGCCGCAAATCGCCCGTCATCGACCGCCCGTCCCGTTCCAAAAAACCATCGCAACATTTCGCCGCAAGGCACGATTCCAGTCTGGAATCGTTTCAGGAAACATTTTATATAGCGGCTACCATGCCAGCGGTCGGTGTGGAAACCATTTTTGGCCGATCTCCAGGCCTTCGCCCTCTTGGCGGCGAGGCTCCGGGACGGACAGCGGAAATGACTGCACCCGCACCTAAGCGCGTCCTTGAAACGCAGCAGAGGCGTTCGTCCTGGTTTCCGGCCAGCAGCATGAAGGACGAACTCCGTGTCTCATATCGACAGTTTCAAATGCCGCAAGACCCTCACCGTGGGGGGCAAGGAATATGTCTATTACAGCCTGACCGAAGCCGAGAAGAACGGCCTCGAAGGCGTGTCCAGACTTCCTTTCTCCATGAAGGTTCTTCTGGAAAACCTGCTCCGCTTCGAGGATGACCGCTCCGTCAAGAAGTCGGATATCGAGGCCGTCGCCAAGTGGCTTTCCGACCGCGGCAAGGCCGGCGCCGAAATCGCCTATCGCCCGGCGCGCGTGCTGATGCAGGACTTCACCGGCGTTCCGGCCGTGGTCGATCTCGCCGCCATGCGCGACGGCATCAAGGCGCTCGGCGGCGATCCCGAGAAGATCAACCCGCTGGTGCCGGTCGATCTCGTCATCGACCACTCGGTCATCGTCGACGACTTCGGCAATCCGATGGCCTTCAAGCACAATGTCGACCTCGAATACCAGCGCAACGGCGAGCGCTACCGCTTCCTGAAATGGGGCCAGCAGGCGTTCCAGAACTTCCGCGTCGTGCCGCCCGGCACCGGCATCTGCCATCAGGTCAATCTCGAATATCTGGCGCAGGCCGTCTGGACCAAGGAAGAGAACGGCGAAACCGTCGCCTATCCCGACACCTGCGTCGGCACCGACAGCCACACCACCATGGTCAACGGCCTCGGCGTGCTGGGCTGGGGCGTCGGCGGCATCGAGGCCGAGGCGGCCATGCTCGGCCAGCCCGTCTCCATGCTCCTGCCGGAAGTGATCGGCTTCCGCCTCACCGGCAGGCTCAAGGAGGGCGTCACCGCCACCGACCTCGTGCTCACCGTCACCCAGATGCTGCGCAAAAAGGGCGTCGTCGGCAAGTTCGTCGAATTCTTCGGCGACGGTCTCGACAACATGACGCTCGCCGACCGCGCCACCATCGGCAATATGGGTCCGGAATACGGCGCGACCTGCGGCTTCTTCCCGGTCGATAGGGAAACGCTGAAATACATGAACATGACCGGCCGCGACGAGCATCGTCTCGAACTGGTCGAGGCCTATTGCCGTGCGCAGGGCATGTGGCGCGAATCCGGCTCGGCCGATCCGGTCTTCACCGACGTGCTCGAACTCGACATGGCCGACGTGGTGCCTTCCATGGCCGGCCCGAAGCGTCCCGAAGGCCGTATTCCGCTGGAAAAGATCGGTTCCGGTTTCGCGGCCTCGCTCGAAACCGAGTACAAGAAGACCACCGGCCAGACCACGCGCTATCCGGTCGAGGGCGAGGATTTCGACCTCGGCCATGGCGACGTGGTGATCGCCGCCATCACCTCCTGCACCAACACCTCCAACCCGAGCGTGCTGATCGCCGCCGGACTTCTGGCCCGCAACGCGGTCGCCAGGGGCCTGAAGACCAAGCCGTGGGTGAAGACCTCGCTCGCGCCCGGTTCGCAGGTGGTCGCCGCCTATCTGGCCGATGCCGGGTTGCAGAAGGACCTCGACGCGCTCGGCTTCAACCTCGTCGGCTTCGGCTGCACGACCTGCATCGGCAATTCCGGCCCGCTGCCGGCGCCGATCTCGAAGACGATCAACGAGAAGGGCCTGATCGCGGCTGCCGTCCTCTCCGGCAACCGCAACTTCGAGGGCCGCGTCTCGCCCGACGTGCAGGCGAACTATCTCGCCTCGCCGCCGCTGGTCGTGGCGCACGCGCTCGCCGGCACGGTGACCAAGGACCTGACCAAGGAACCGCTCGGCGAGGACCAAAACGGCAATCCGGTCTATCTGCGCGATATCTGGCCGTCGAGCCAGGAGATCAACGACTTCATCGCGAAGAACGTGACCCGCAAGCTGTTCTCCGAGAAATATGCGGACGTGTTCAAGGGCGACGCCAACTGGCAGGCCGTGCAGGTCCCTGCCGGCCAGACCTATACATGGGACGACAATTCGACCTATGTGCAGAATCCGCCCTATTTCGTCGGCATGGGCAAGTCGGCCGGGACCATCGGCGACGTCAAGGGTGCGCGCATCCTCGGCCTGTTCGGCGACAAGATCACCACCGACCACATCTCGCCTGCGGGCTCCATCAAGGCGCAGTCGCCGGCGGGCAAGTACCTGCTCGACCATGGCGTGGCGGTGGCCGACTTCAACCAGTACGGCACGCGTCGCGGCAACCATGAAGTGATGATGCGCGGCACCTTCGCCAACATCCGCATCCGCAACCACATGCTGGGCGAGAACGGGCGCGAGGGCGGCTACACCATCCACTATCCGTCGAAGGAAGAGATGTCGATCTACGACGCGGCGATGGAGTACAAGGCCGAAGGCGTGCCGCTCGTGGTCTTCGCCGGCGTGGAATACGGCAACGGCTCCTCGCGCGACTGGGCGGCCAAGGGTACCAACCTTCTCGGCGTCAAGGCGGTGATCGCGCAGTCCTTCGAGCGAATCCACCGCTCCAATCTCGTCGGCATGGGCATCGTGCCCTTCGTCTTCGAGGATGGCGTGAGCTGGCAGTCGCTGGGCCTGAAGGGCGACGAGATCGTCACAATCGAGGGCCTCGCCGACGTGCGCCCGCGCCAGAAGGTGGAAGCCTCCATCACCTATGCCGACGGCACGGTGAAGAAGGTGCCGCTGATCTGCCGCATCGATACGCTGGACGAGCTGGACTACATGAAGAACGGCGGCATTCTGCAAACCGTTCTGCGCGATCTGGCCGCCTGACCGGCCCAACCGAAACGAGACCGAAACGAACAGGCCGCCGGAGCGATCCGGCGGCTTTTTTGCATCCTGAACACCGTGCTTCACCGCAACGTGAATTCCTGTTGATCGCCGCCGCCCCTACATAATAGATGACAGCGTCAATAATTGCGGATGAAACGACATGATGCTCCAGCCCCCGGCCCAAGCCTTCCCCTCGTGCCGGCGAGAGCGAGTGTCTGCGAGCGTCAGGCCGTATGGCTGGCGGGGCATATTCCCGGTGCTGGGGCTGGCGCTTGCCGGATGCCTTGCCATGCAGGGACCCGCACGGGCGCAGGAAAAGGTCGCCAAGACCAGCATGATCGAACTCTATACGAGCCAGGGCTGCAAATCCTGCCCGCGGGCCGACCGTAATTTTGCCCGCTATGCCAACGATCCGCATGTGCTCGCGCTGTCCTTCCATGTCAATTACTGGGATTATATGGGCTGGCGCGACACGCTCGCCACGCAGGAGAATGCGGATCGCCAGACGGCCTATCGCCGGGCGCAGAAGGCACGCATGGTCTATACGCCGCAGGCGATCATCGACGGCCGGACACAGGTCAATGGCCGCGACATGACCGCGATAGAGGCACAGACGGCCCACAGGCGGCTCGACGTACCCGTATCCATCCGCCAGATCGACAGCAATCGTCTTTCCATCGAGATCGGCGCCGGCGAAAAGCCGAAAACGCCCCTTCACGTGGTGCTGTTCTATTTCCGCGACCCGGTGACGGTGCCGATCACTGCCGGCGAGAATGCGGGCCAGTCCGTCACCTACCGCAACGCGGTCAACGGCATCGACACGATCGGCCTTTGGGACGGCAAGCCGATGAAGATCGAACTGCCCACCTCGGAACTGGTGCGGCGCAAGGCCTCCGGCTGTGCCGTCGCCTTGCAGGAAACGGCCGCGGACGACCTGCCCGGCCCCATCCATGGCGGGGCCATTTTCAAGTCGAGCGCGCCGCCGGCGCTCTGATATCGGCAAATTAAAACGCCGATCCGGTTGAACCGGATCGGCGCTTCAACGTCTTCATTCCGTATCCGAATGCGTCAGGGCATGTTTTTGATCATGTCGGGCGTCATCGGCATCATGTTCGCGTTGAGGTGATGCATGACCCAGAGCGAACCGGCGAGCGCAATGCCGACGATGACGAGCGTGAAGATCAGCGCCATCATGGTCCAGCCGCCCTCCGAGCGCGGATTCATGTGCAGGAAGTAGATCATATGCACCACGATCTGGACAGCGCCGATGAGCATGACGAGCACGGCGGTCAGAGCCTTGTTGTCCAGCACGCCGCTCATGACCAGCCAGAAGGGAATGGCCGTCAGGATCACCGACAGGATGAAGCCCGTCATGTAGCTCCCGAAGGTGCCGTGTGCGCCTTCATGGTGGTCGTGATGGCCGCCGTGGCCATGGCCGTGCGAGGCGGAAGCGTGCTCGTGGGCAGGCTGATGGGAATGTGTGCTCATCCGAGAACCCCCAGAAGATAGACAAAGGAAAAGACGCCGATCCAGATGACGTCGAGGAAGTGCCAGAACATGCTCAGGCACATCAGACGGCGGCGGTTTTCCGGGATCAGCCCGTGCTTGCCCACCTGCACCATCAGCGTGATGAGCCAGATGGTGCCGAAGGTGACGTGCAGGCCGTGCGTGCCGACCAGCGTGAAGAAAGCCGATAGGAAAGCCGAACGTGACGGTCCCGCACCGTCGAGGATCAGGTGATGGAACTCGTAAAGCTCGATGCCGAGGAAAATTGCGCCGAATATGCCCGTGACGAACAGCCAGAACAGCGTCGCCCCCTTGGCGTTCTTCTCCATCTGCAACATGGCGAAGCCATATGTGATGGAGGAGAGCAGCAGCATCGTGGTGTTGACGGCGACGAGGCTCAGATCGAACACATCTTTCGGCGCCGGGCCGGCGGCATAGCTATGCCCCAGCACGGCAAAGGTCGCGAACAGCACCGCAAAGATCAGGCAGTCGCTCATCAGGTAGATCCAGAAGCCCAGCATGGTGCTGCCTTCCGGATGATGATCTTCCGTCAGATAGAATTGCGGCTTTTCGTTTTCCTGCAAATGTATCTCGCTCATCGTGTCAGGCCTGTCCTGCGAGCAGTTTGGAGCGCGCTTCCTCGGTCCTTTCGACGGTCTCCGCCGGGATGTAGTAATCACGCTTGTAGTTGAAGGTATGGCCGATCGCGACCGCGATCATGGCGATGAAGGACAGCGCCGCCAGCCACCAGATGTACCAGATCAGGGCGAAACCGAGCACCATGCTGAATCCGGCCAGAATGATGCCGGCGCCGGTGTTCCTCGGCATATGGATCGGGCGGAAGCCGGTGAGCGGACGCGCATAACCGCGCTGCTTCATGTCGTACCAGCTGTCATGGTCGTAGACCACCGGGGTGAAGGCGAAGTTGTATTCCGGCGGCGGGGAAGAGGTGGACCATTCCAGCGTACGCCCGTCCCAGGGATCGCCGGTCAGGTCGCGAAGCTGGTCGCGCTTCCTGTAGCTGACGAAAAGCTGGACGACGAAGGAGGCGATGCCGAGCGCGATCAGGAAGGCGCCGAAGGCGGCAATGATGAACCAGATCTGCAACGACGGATCGTCGAACTGGCTCATGCGGCGGGTGACGCCCTTCAGGCCGAGCACGTAAAGCGGCATGAAGGCGAAGAAGAAGCCGATCTGCCAGAACCAGAAGCTCATCTTGCCCCAGAACGGGTCCAGCTTGTAGCCGAAGGCCTTCGGCCACCAGTAGACCAGCCCCGCCATGACGCCGAACACCACGCCGCCGATGATGACGTTATGGAAGTGGGCGATCAGGAACAGCGAGTTGTGCAGCACGAAGTCCGCTGGCGGGATCGCCAGCATCACGCCGGTCATGCCGCCGATGACGAAAGTGACCATGAAGCCGATCGTCCACAGCATCGGCACTTCGTAGCGGATACGGCCGCGATACATGGTGAACAGCCAGTTGAACATCTTCGCGCCGGTGGGGATCGAGATGATCATCGTGGTGATGCCGAAGAAGGCGTTGACCGACGCGCCCGATCCCATGGTGAAGAAGTGGTGCAGCCACACCAGATAGGACAGGATCATGATCACGCAGGTCGCGTAGACCATCGACGCATAACCGAACAGGCGCTTGCCGCAGAAGGTCGCCACCACTTCCGAGAACACGCCGAAGGCGGGAAGGATGAGAATGTAAACCTCCGGATGGCCCCAGATCCAGATGAGGTTGATATACATCATCGGATTGCCGCCGAGGTCGTTGGTGAAGAAATGCGTGCCGATATAGCGGTCGAGCGACAGCAGCGCCAGCGTGGCGGTCAGGATCGGGAAGGTGGCGACGATCAGCACGTTGGTGCACAGCGACGTCCAGGTGAAGACCGGCATCTTCATGAAGGACATGCCCGGCGCGCGCATCTTCACGATGGTCGCGATCAGGTTGATGCCCGACAGCGTCGTGCCAACGCCCGCGACCTGAAGGCCCCATATGTAGTAATCCACGCCGACGCCGGGACTGTAGGCGATGTCGGACAGCGGCGGATAGGCCAGCCAGCCGGTACGCGCGAACTCGCCCACGAACAGCGACAGCATGATGAGCAGGGCGCCGGCCGTGGTCATCCAGAAGGAGAAATTGTTGAGGAAGGGGAAGGACACGTCGCGCGCGCCGATCTGCAACGGCACGACGAAGTTCATAAGTCCCGTCACGAAGGGCATGGCCATGAAGAAGATCATGATGACGCCGTGCGCGGTGAAGACCTGATCGTAATGGTGCGGCGGCAGGTAGCCGTCGCTGCCGTTGAAGGCGATGGCCTGCTGGACGCGCATCATGATGGCGTCGGAGAAGCCGCGCACGAGCATGATGAGCGCCAGCACCACATACATGACGCCGATCTTCTTGTGATCGACGCTGGTGAACCATTCGTTCCAGAGATAACCCCAGAGCCGGAAATAGGTGATGAGCGAGAGAACGGCGAGGCCGCCGATCGCGACGCCGATGAAGGTCACGACCAGAATGGGTTCGTGATAGGGGATCGCATCCAGCGAGAGCCGCCCGAAGATGAAGTGAGTCAAACTGTTGCTGTCACTGAACATGATTTGTCCAATATCTCTCTTAGTGCGGCCTTTCGGCCAGATGGGATCGCAGGGTCCGGGCGGGCGACAGGCGCTCCGCCGTGGACGGCATCCACGCCGGCTCGCGCCGGCGCGGTGCGATCCTATTGCATCGTATGCGCGTCATGACCGGCCTGATCGGGGCTGGTCTGACCGGTATTGGCCTGAGGATGGCTGGTCAGCGTCGGATCCTCGCCGCTGGCCTCGGCGGCCGTCCAGCGATCGGCCTGCTTCAGCCGCGCCTTGTTCTCCTGGCTGTCCACGCCGGCGCCGCCCATGCGGTCGATGTGCATCATCTCGTTCACGCACATCTGGCCCGGATGCGCGCACATGTTGAGCACGGCGTTGTAGAGCCCGCCCTCGAAGGAGGAGTAATAATGGACCGGCTCCTTGATGCTCGGCTTTTCCAGCTTCAGATAGGTGTCGCGGTTGAGCGCGGTGCCGTTCTGCTTGACCCGGGCGACCCACGCATCGAAGCCGGCCTGATCGAGGCCGTGGAAGGAGAAGCGCATCTGCGAGAAACCCGGCCCGCTGTAGTTGGACGAGAAGCCCTCGTATTCACCCGCCTTGTTGATGACGGCGTGGAGCTGCGTCTGCATGCCGGGCATGGCATAGATCATGCCCGCGAGCGCCGGCACATAGAAGGAGTTCATCACCGAGGTGGCCGTGATCTTGAAATTGATCGGCACATCGACCGGCGCGGCCATTTCGTTGACCGTGGCAATGCCGTAGTCGGGATAGAAGAACAGCCATTTCCAGTCGAGCGCCACCACCTCGACCGTGATCGGCTTCACGCCGGCGGCGGTCTTCGTGGAATCGATGCGGTCAAGCGGGCGGAAGGGGTCGAGCTTGTGCGTGTTGACCCAGGTGATCGCGCCGAGCGCAATGATGATGACCAGCGGCGCGGCCCAGATCACCACTTCCAGCGCGGTGGAATGATGCCATTCGGGATCGTATTTGGCGGCCGTGTTCGACTGCCGGTAGCGCCATGCGAAGAACAGCGTCAGGAAGATGACCGGCACGATGATGATGAGCATCAGGATCGTGGAGATGATGATCAGATGGCTCTGCTGGAGGGCGACGTCGCCGGACGGCGACAGGACCACCATATCGCAGCCCGCCAGGCACGGCAGCAGGAAGGCAAAGACGAGCGCGAGACGCGAAAATTTGAAAAGCTTGGCCATTTCGTGATCAGTCCGCGTTCTGTCGGTGGGCGATAAATCGGTTGTCGACAATAAAGCGTGATTGCATTTCGGGAATATGTCCTTCGACACGATTTGCAGTCTGGTTGGTATGTTAGAGAATCCAACTCCATCCGTCGATAAGAATTGCCGGATGCCATAAGCCAAGGGCGCCCAAAAGGAAAGGTGAAAACGTACAACAAGAATTGAACTTTCGGTCGAAGCACCCGTTGGTTCCGCGAGACGGTCCCCGGCGGGCACACCGAATGGAAGTTCCCTGTCCGGTTCCGCCGCGCGCGGCATGCGTCCCCAAGCGCGCGCACGGCAGTGACGGGCGGTTGCCGGGCTTGCGATTTTAGTGGCGTTTTTGGATTCTATGTTTAAAATCGGGGGTGTCCGGGAATGGAGTCGGAGGCGAAAATCCGTTGCGCCTGGAAGAGATTAGCCATCATTGAGAGAAGTTCATGAGTCTTGCCGCCAATCCCACTTCAACCGGTCTCGAACAGGACGCGCGTCGCATTCACAGCGACCATAAGCCGCTGTCGCCGGGCAATATCGCCATAGGCGTGGTAATAGGTCGCACGTCGGAGTTCTTCGATTTCTTCGTCTACGGCCTCGGCTCGGTTCTGGTCTTTCCGAAGCTGTTCTTCCCCTTCGCGCCGAATCCGGTCGCCGCGACGCTGATGGCCTTCGCCATTTTCCCGCTCGCCTTTCTGGCGCGCCCGGTCGGCTCCTTCGTCTTCATGTGGATCGACCGCCATTACGGGCGCGGGACGAAGCTCACGCTTGCCCTTCTCATTCTCGGCGGCTCGACGGCGTCCATCGCCTTCCTGCCCGGATACGAGACGCTCGGATACTGGTCGATAGCGCTTCTGGCGCTGTTCCGGCTCGGACAGGGCTTCGCGCTCGGCGGCGCGTGGGACGGGCTTGCCTCGCTGCTCAACCTGACCGCACCGCAGAACCATCGCGGCTGGTACGCGATGATCCCGCAGCTCGGCGCTCCGATCGGCTTTGCGCTGGCGAGCATCCTGTACGGCTATTTCGTCAGCAGCCTGTCCCAGGCCGATTTCATCGAATGGGGCTGGCGCTATCCTTTCTTCGTCGCCTTCGCGATCAACGTGGTGGCGCTGTTCGCGCGCCTGCGCATCGTGGCCAGCAGCGAATTCGGCGCGGCGATGGACGCGCGCGAATTGCAGGCGCGGCCGGTCTTCGAAATGCTGAGCAAGCATGCCATCGACGTGGTGCTGGGTGCTTTCGTTCCGCTTGCCACCTTCGCCATGTTCCATCTGGTCACCATCTTCCCGCTGTGCTGGGTCACGCTCAGGGGCGGCCAGTCAGCCAGCCAGTTCCTCTGGGTGCAGGTGGCGGGCGCGGCGGTGGGCCTCATCGGCATCATCCTGTCCGGCGTCTTCGCCGACAAGATCGGGCGGCGCAGCCAGCTCATGGTCGGCGCGTTCCTGATCGCGGTGTTCAGTTTCACCGCTCCCTTCCTGCTCGACGCGGGCGACAAGGGACAGGACGCCTATATCCTGATCGGCTTCTTTATCCTCGGCCTCAGCTTCGGCCAGTCCTCGGGCTCCGTCTCGGCACGCTTCGGCAAGTATTATCGCTATACCGGTTCGGCGCTGACCTCCGACCTAGCATGGCTGGTCGGCGCTGCCTTCGCGCCTCTGGTGGCGCTCGGCCTTGCCACCACTTTCGGCATCATCTTCATCGGCGGCTACCTGATTTCCGGCGCGCTCATCACGCTGGCGGCGATCAGCCTGTCACGGGTGCTCGATCACAACTGATGTCCGCGGGATAATGGAGCCGGACGCAACTCCGGCCCGACGGTAACGAAAAAGAGCGGTTCCGGCACTTTGCCGGAACCGCTCTTTCCGTTTTAACCGGAACCGCTTCCAGATCTCCCCAAGACCGCTTCGCATCAGAACGTTACTGTAATGCCAGAACCGCCATTATCCGCATGGCCGATGATGGCCGCGGGCGTATCTCCGGCGGCGCGGATAAGGGCGAGCAGCGCCTCGGCCCGACCGGGATCGCAAGCGACCAGCAGGCCGCCGGAGGTCTGCGGATCGGTGAGCAGGCTGCGCTGCCAGGGCGCGATATCGTCCGGCAGACGCACTTCCGTGCCGTAGCTCGCCCAGTTGCGGTTGGAAGCCCCGGTCACAAATCCCCCCAGCGCCAGCGCCGCCGCCTCGCCGAGCAGCGGCAGGGCGGAATAGTCCAGCGTCAGGCCGAGGCCGCTGGCGCGCGCCATTTCCAGCCCGTGGCCGAGGATGCCGAAGCCGGTAACATCGGTGACGGCATGGACCGCATCCTCGGTGCCGAGTTCGGTGCCGATGCGGTTCAGGCGCGTCACCGACGCCATCATCTCCTTGTAGGCGGACGGCGAGAGCTGTCCCTTCCTGAAGGCGGCGGAATAGATGCCGACACCGAGCGCCTTGGTGAGGATCAGCGCATCGCCCGGCTTCGCGCCGCCGTTGCGGCGCAGGTTCGCCACCTTGCCGGTGCCGATCACCGCGAGGCCGTAGATCGGTTCCGGCGCGTCGATGGAATGGCCGCCCGCGACCGGGATACCGGCTTCGGCGCAGATGGATGCTCCGCCCTTCAATATGTCGCGGATCGTGGCGGCGGGCAGCTTGTCCACCGGCATGCCGAGAATGGCCAGCGCCATGATCGGCGTTCCGCCCATGGCATAGACGTCGGAAATGGCATTGGTGGCGGCGATCCGCCCGAAATCGACCGGATCGTCCACCATCGGCATGAAGAAATCCGTGGTGGCGATGACGCAATTCTCGTCGTCGAGCTGCCAGACGGCGGCGTCGTCACCGGTCTCGGTGCCGACCAGCAATTGCCGGAACGGCTGCGCCGCCGGCTGGCCGGCAAGCAGGTCCTGCAATACGGAAGGGGCGAGCTTGCAGCCGCAACCCCCGCCATGGGCGAGAGTGCTCAAACGGATGGGGGCCGGGTTATCCATGCTTGCTTTCTCCGGAAACAAAGCATGTCACGCAAAGCGGGAACCGGTTTTGCGATAACGACATGCGCAAAAACAAAAGATCAAGGCGCGGAAACACGGCCGCGCCATATGGTCAGGCGGTGATTTCCCGCGCGGTCATGCCGTAGCGGAACCGGCCCGGCTCAAGACAGTCGAGCCGCACGCGCTCGACCTCCCCTTGCGGATACATGAGGAAGGCAACGGATTGCCCGCCCGAATCCGGCAAGGCGAGATCGGCGCCATCGTTGAAGGCGATCCAGTTGCCTTCCCATGCACCGAACAGCTTCCGGCGCACCGCGACGACCCGCGGATCGCTGGCCGGCAAGCCGCCCTTCTCCTCTTCCAGCATGACCTTGCGCACATCGGCGGGATCGGTCGCCACCCAGCCATAACCGTCGAGATAGATTTCGGCACGGCAATGCTGCGCCCTGGTAATGGTCCCGCCCTTCACGCCGAGGCTCTTGTAGCCGAACGCGGACGGAGCGACACGCACGCCGTAGAGGTCGCGCGCGGGGATCCCGGCCGCACGGACGAGCGCCACGAAAAGCGGATTGATATCGGCGCATTTGCCGCCCAGATCGCCGCTTTGCAGCATGGCGACGACATTGCCGTCGCCGCAGCCGCGCGTGGAAGCGCGGCGATAGGTGTTGGCCACCACCCAGTCATAGATGCGGCGGGCCTTGTCGAGATCGTTCGCCGCATCGCCGACGATGCGGTCGGAGGTCTGCCTGACGATGCCATCGGTCGGCGCGAGTTTCGTCCCGGCGGTATATTTCACCCGCTCGGCGTGCGAGAGCGGCGCGGCCTTTCCGGCCTGCGCCAGATCGGCCCCGAGATCGGCGGCGCGGTCGCGCGTCGAAACTCGGCTCACGATCTCCGCCCGCGGCGCCTTTTCGCCGGCATCCCATTCCAGATAGAGCATGTCCGTGCCGCTGTGCGGATCGCGGTCGACGCGGGCCGTTCTGGCATTGGTCGTCCAGCGGTTGCCCTCCGGCCGGTTCCAGTCGTCGGCGCGCAGGCCTGCCAGCGGCGCCCAGACACGAATCGTCTGACCGGTGGCCGCCGGCTCGACCTGCGTCGTGATCTCGAAACGCCGCCAGCCGGCCGGCCGGGGATCGAAACGGGGCGGCGAATCGGCGGCGAAAGCCACGCGGGGCAAAACGGAAGCGGCGGCGCAGGCGGCGCCGGCCTTGAGAATCTGGCGACGGTTCATGGTCGCATCCTCCTTCTGGATATGGAACTGAACGGGAAAAACGGTATCCGCCGCCTGCGCGTGGCCGGCATGGAAAAACGCCATACGGAACGACCGTTCTCATATGGTGCAAGGGCCAGGTCAACGGCCCGATCATGATCGGCGCCCCGGAACCCGGGAGCAGCGGTATTGGACACAACGGCAGTCTCGCGCTTTCGCGCAAGTCAGTCAATCCGATAACACTCCGCAGAATATGGCCGCGGCAGTGTTTTCCGAACCGTTATATTTTCATCGACATATCCATCTAAATACTTGAGTTTAATTTTCATGTATTAAAGCTGCATGAACACTTGTTGATCGATGGCCACGATGACGCAATTGACAACTTTGATCTATCGGGCAGAATTGGAATACTGAGATACCCAACCTGTTGCGAACGCGCATGAAAGCCCTGTGGGCCTCATGCCCGCACAATAAGGAGAGGCAAGCACGATGAATATGGAGCTTTCCCGCCGCCAGTTTCTGGGCGGAGCGGGGGCGACGGTCGCAGCTTCGGCGCTCGGTTCATTCGGTTTCGGCATGGTTGAAAGCGCCTATGCCGAATCGATCCGGCCCTTCAAGCTGATCAATACGACCGAGACCCGCAACACCTGTACCTATTGCTCGGTTGCCTGCGGCATCATCCTTTATTCCAAGGGTAATCTGAAAAAAGGCGAAACGGCCGAGCTGATCCATGTCGAGGGTGACGCGGACCATCCGACCAACCGCGGTACGCTCTGCCCCAAGGGCGCGGCACTCAAGGATTTCGCCAAGGCCAAGACACGCCTCAAATATCCCATGGTGCGCGAGCCGGGTACGTCCGCGTTCAAGCGCATTTCGTGGGATCAGGCGCTGGACCGTATCGCACGCCGCCTGAAGGACGACCGGGACGCCAATTTCATCGCGAAGAACGCGGCGGGCGTAGCCGTCAACCGCTGGACGTCCACAGGCGTGCTCGCTGCATCCGCAACCACCAACGAAACCGCCTTCCTCACCTACAAGGTGATACGCAGCACAGGCATAGTGGCATTCGACAACCAGGCACGCGTCTGACACGGCCCGACGGTGGCGAGTCTCGCCCCAACTTTTGGCCGTGGAGCAATGACCAACTCCTGGACCGATATCAAGAATACCGACCTCGTCGTCGTCATGGGCGGCAATGCGGCGGAAGCGCATCCGTGCGGATTCAAGTGGGTGACGGAGGCCAAGGCCAACCGTGGCGCGAAGCTGATCGTCGTCGATCCGCGCTTCACGCGCACGGCCGCGGTCGCGGATTTCTACGCGCCGATCCGTCAGGGCACGGATATCGCCTTCCTGCTTGGCGTCATCCGCTACTGCATGGAAAACAACAAGGTGCAGTGGGAGTATGTGAAGGCGTTCACCAATGCCGGCTACATCGTCAAGGACGGCTTCGACTACAAGGACGGGCTGTTCACCGGCTATGACGAGGCCAAGCGCGATTACGACCGTTCGACATGGGACTATGTGATCGGCGACGACGGCTATGCGGTGGTGGACGAGACCTTGCAGCATCCGCGTTGCGTCTGGAACCTGCTGAAGAAGCACGTCGATATCTACACGCCGGAAATGGTCGAGCGCATCTGCGGCACGCCGAAGGATAAATTCCTGAAGGTGGCGGAGCTGATAGCCGAATGCTCGTCGCCGACCCGGAACATGACGTCGATGTATGCGCTCGGCTGGACCCAGCATTCCAAGGGTTCGCAGAACATCCGCGGCATGGCGATGCTCCAGCTCATCCTCGGCAATATCGGCGTGCGCGGCGGCGGCATGAACGCGCTGCGCGGGCACTCCAACATTCAGGGCCTCACCGACATCGGCCTGATGTCCAATCTCCTGCCGGGCTACATGAACATTCCGCTCGAAAAGGAGGTCGATCTCAAGACCTATATGTCGACGCGCGGTTTCAAGCCGCTCAGGCCGAACCAGATGAGCTACTGGCAGAACTACCGCAAGTTCTTCGTCAGTTTCATGAAGTCCATGTGGGGCGACCATGCCACGGCGGAAAACGATTTCGCCTATGACTGGCTGCCGAAGCTCGATGTGCCGAACTACGATGTGCTGCGCATCTTCGACATGATGCACGAGGGCAAGGTCAACGGCTATATCTGCCAGGGTTTCAACCCGTTCATGACCACGCCCAACCGCAAGAAACTGACGGAGGCGCTGTCAAAGCTGAAATTCCTCATCACGATAGACCCGCTGGAAACGGAGACCTCGCGTTTCTGGGAAAACCACGGCGACTTCAACGATGTGGATCCGGCCTCGATCCGGACGGAAGTGTTCCAGCTCCCCTCGACCTGCTTCGCGGAGGACGAGGGGTCTCTGACCAATTCCGGCCGCTGGCTGCAATGGCACTGGCCGGGCGCGACGCCGCCGGGCGAGGCCAAGCGCGACAACTGGATCATGGCGCAGATATTCCTGCGCCTGCGCGAACTCTATCGCAAGGAAGGCGGCGCCTTCCCCGATCCGATCGTCAACCTCGAATGGAAATATGCCGACGAGGGTGAGCCGACGGCTGAGGAACTGGCCAAGGAAGTCAACGGCCGGGCGCTCAAGACGCTGACCGATCCGACCGACCCGTCCAAGGTCGTTCTCGAGGAGGGCAAGCTCGTGCCGGGCTTCGCGGCGCTGCGCGACGACGGTTCCACGTCTTCGGGCTGCTGGATCTATGCCGGCTGCTTCACCGAGGCCGGCAACAACATGGCCCGCCGCGACAATCACGACCCCGACGAGACGGGAGCCTATCTCAACTGGGCATGGGCCTGGCCGGCCAACCGGCGCACGCTCTACAACCGCGCCTCCGCCGATATTCACGGCAAGGCATGGGATCCCACCCGCAAGATCATCGAGTGGGACGGTTCCAAGTGGACCGGCTACGACGTGCCTGACATCGCGCCGACGGCGAAGCCGGAGGAAGTGGGGCCGTTCATCATGAACGCGGAAGGCGTGGCGCGGCTCTTCGCCCGCGCCGGACTGCGCGACGGGCCGTTCCCGGCGCATTACGAGCCGTTCGAATCACCCGTCTCCAACGTGATCGCCCCGAAGATCAGAGGCAATCCGGTGGCGCGCGTCTTCGAGAACGACTTCAAGCAGTTCGCGGACATCGCATCGGAGGAGTTCCCCTATGCGGCGACCTCGTACCGGCTGACCGAGCATTTCCATGTCTGGACCAAGCACGTCCATATCAACGCCGTGCTGCAACCGGAATTCTTCGTGGAACTTTCGGAACAACTGGCGGCGGAAAAGGGCATCGCCAAGGGCGACTGGGTACGGGTCTGGTCGAAGCGCGGTTCGGTCAAGGCCAAGGCTGTCGTCACCAAGCGCATCAGGCCGCTCGTCTGCGACGGCAAGACCGTGCATGTGGTCGGCGTGCCGCTGCACTGGGGCTTCACGGGCGAGGCACGCAAGGGTTTCGGCCCCAATTCGCTCACCCCTGTCGTCGGCGATGCCAATATCGAGACGCCGGAGTTCAAGGCGTTTCTGGTCAATATCGAGCGGACGACGCCGCCCGTAGACCGTAACGGCACCCCGGAGGCGTAGGAGAAAAGCGATGTTCCCGCCCGTACCCAACCCCGATGTCCGGCCGCAGGCGCCCCGCTTCGGCGACAAGGACCTCATCAGGCGGTCGGCGTCCTCCGTGACGCCGCCCGCGCAACGCCAGACCGAGGTGGCCAAGCTCATCGACGTGTCGAAATGCATAGGCTGCAAGGCGTGCCAGTCGGCCTGCGCCGAATGGAACGACACGCATGAGGAGGTCGGCATCAATGTGGGTGTCTACGAAAACCCGCACGACCTGACGCCCAACACCTTCACGCTGATGCGCTATACCGAATGGGACAACCCCGATACCGGCAATCTGGAATGGCTGATCCGCAAGGACGGCTGCATGCATTGCGAGGATCCCGGCTGTCTCAAGGCCTGCCCGGCGCCGGGCGCGATCGTGCAATATTCCAATGGCATCGTGGACTTCATCCACGACAACTGCATCGGCTGCGGCTATTGCATCAAGGGCTGCCCGTTCAACATTCCACGCGTGTCGGAAGTGACGCACAAAGCCTATAAATGCACGTTGTGTTCCGACCGCGTCGCGGTGGGACAGGGACCGGCCTGCGCCAAGGCCTGCCCGACCCAGGCCATCGTCTGGGGTACCAAGGACGAGATGAAACACTGGGCCGAGGGACGCATCAAGGATCTCAAGTCGCGCGGCTTCGAGAATGCCGGCCTTTACGATCCGCCGGGAGTGGGGGGCACCCATGTCATGTACGTGCTGCAACATGCCGACAAGCCGCAGCTCTATTCCAACCTGCCGGCCAACCCGCGTATCAGCGCCATCGTCGAAGCCTGGAAGGGCGTGACCAAATATGCTGGCATGGCGGCCATGGGTCTGACGGTCGCCGCAGGCTTCCTGCACTATATCTTCAAGGGCCCCAATGTCGTGACGGAGCATGACGAGGAAGAGGCCGAAAAGCTCACGGGAGAGAAAAGCTCATGAGCAAGACAGGTTTCGACGATGTCCAGAGCGGCGACGGCATAACTCCCGGCAAGCCGGTGCGGGTGCGGCGCTATTCGGGGGCCGCGCGCGTCAACCACTGGATCACGGCGATCAGCCTGATCCTGCTGGCGCTGTCCGGCCTCGCCATGTTCCATCCCTCGCTGTTCTTCCTTTCCTACCTGTTCGGCGGCGGGCAATGGACACGCACCGTGCATCCGTGGATCGGCGCGGTGCTGTTCTTCAGCTTCCTCGGCCTGTTCCTGCGCTTCTGGCGCGCGAACCTGTGGAGGCGCGAGGATACGAACTGGCTCGCCCACGCCAATGACGTGATCGCCGGCAATGAGGACAAGCTGCCGGAAGTCGGCAAGTACAATGCCGGCCAGAAGCTGGTCTTCTGGTCCATGTCGCTGCTGATCATCGTGCTGATCGTTACCGGCTTCATGATCTGGAACCAGTATTTCGGTTCCTATACCAGCATCGAGACGCAGCGCTGGGCGCTGCTCATCCATTCCATAGCGGCCATCGTCGCGATCTGCGTGTGGATCGTGCATGTCTATGCCGGGATATGGATTCAGGGTACGATCAGCGCCATGACGCGCGGCACGGTGACCGGCGGCTGGGCATGGCGCCATCATCGCAAATGGCTGCGCGAACTCGTCGCGCGGCGCAAGGGCAAGGTTTCTGACGGCAAGCCTTCGACTTGAGCGCCAGACAGCACAAATCGGCAATGCGTCTTCAGTTTCGGCGGAAGCGCTTTGCCTTGGAATACTTCATATCGGTAGTCCGCGTGACCCGGTGGGTTCGTGAGGAGCGTGATGACAGACAAGACGGACTTGCAGCCGGACCCGACGGTCATCGGCAATATTTCTGCTCCCCCCTTCGTCTATCTGCCGCGGCCGGAGGAACTGTTCGCAAAACGGGCGCAACGCCTGCGGTTTCTCGGCACGGCAAGCCCGCTCAGGCCCTATCTCGATTTCGTGGCCGGTCTCACCGATGCGCAGGGCGCTGTCGCGACCGGTCTTCCTCCCGCAGTTGCCATGGATGCACCGCGTCCCGGAATGCCGGTCATAGATCGCGACAAAATCGTTGCGTCCGGTGAGGCAGAGCCGATTTTCGAACGGTTGTTCGAGCAGGCGGAGAAGATCGAAAAGCCGCAGAACGCCGCCGACGCGCTAAAGCGGGTGGCGAAGACCGGCGCGGAAGAGCGCCGCACCATGGCGCGTGCGGTTCTGTCTGGCACGCTGCCGCCGGAGACGGTGGCCGAGCATATCTATGTCTGGGCGGGATTGCAGGTCCATTTCACCCGAGTGGCCGCGCAACTCGCCCCGAAAGCGCTGAAGCCCGTCGCCGACGGCGTCTGCCCCGCCTGCGGCAGTCTGCCGACGGGTTCGATCGTGTTCGACCGGCCGGGTGCGCATGGCTCGCGCTTCTGTTCCTGTTCGCTCTGCAACACGCTCTGGCATTATGTGCGCATCAAATGCGTGTGCTGCGGCTCCACCAAGGGCATCGGCTATCAGGAAGTGGAGGAAGGTGAAGGCTTCATCAAGGCGGAGACCTGCGACGAATGCGATCACTGGACGAAGGTCATCTATGAGCGGAAATCGCCCGGCGCGGAGCCGATGGCCGACGACGTGGCGAGTCTCGGCATCGACATGCTGATGCGCGATCTCCCCTACCGGCGCGGTGGTTTCGCGCCGCTGCTGGCCGGTCTGTGAGGGCGTCATGAGCGACAACAATTCTCCAGCGGCGCTGCGCCGCCTGCCTTCGGTCGATGCAGTGCTGCAATTGCCGGAAACGGCCGGTCTCATCGACCGTTTCGGCCGCGCGGCGGTGACGGAAGCCATACGCCACGCGCTGGAGAACGCCCGTGCGGCGGCGAAGGCCGGCGCGGAACCGATGCCGCCCGCAGGTATCGCCGAAGCGGCGGCGCGCTTTCTGGAGCATGCGGAAAGGTCAAGCCTCGTTCCCGTCTTCAACCTGACCGGCACCGTTCTGCACACCAATCTCGGCCGCGCACTGCTGGCCGAAGCGGCGATCGAGGCCGCCACCACCGCCATGCGCGCCGCGGTGGCGCTGGAATACGATCTCGACACCGGCAAGCGCGGCGAGCGCGACGACCACCTGCGCGCGCTCATCTGCGAACTGACAGGCGCGGAGGATGCGACGCTGGTCAACAACAATGCCGCCGCCGTGCTGCTGACGCTGAACAGCCTCGCCGCGGGCCGGGAAGCCATCGTCTCGCGCGGCGAACTGATCGAAATCGGCGGCGCCTTCCGCATGCCGGACATCATGGCCCGCGCCGGCACGGCGCTTGTCGAGGTCGGCACCACAAACCGCACCCATCCGCGCGACTACGCGAACGCCATCGGCGAAAATACCGGGCTGGTGCTCAAGGTCCACACTTCCAATTACCGCATCGAGGGCTTCACGCGAGAGGTTGCGGCGGCCGAACTGGCCGGCATCGCGCACGAACGCGGCGTGCCGCTGGTCAACGATCTCGGTTCCGGCACGCTCGCCGCGCTGACCGGCCTCGGTCTCGCTCATGAGCCGACCGTGCGCGAGGCGGTGCGCGACGGCGCGGATATCGTTACCTTTTCCGGCGATAAGCTGCTCGGCGGCCCGCAGGCGGGCTTCATCGTCGGGAGCAGGGATCTGGTCGCAAGGATCAATCGCAATCCGATGAAGCGGGCGCTGCGCGTGGACAAGATACGCCTCGCGGCACTGGAAGCGACGCTGAAACTCTACCGCGATCCGGAGCGGCTGGCCGAACGACTGCCGACCATGCGGCATCTGGCGCGCAAGGCCGAGACGATCCGCGCGCAGGCCGAAAGACTAGCCCCGCTGCTGGCCGGTCTCCTCGGCGAGGATTACGCGGTCTCGGTGACGGATTGCCTGAGCCAGATCGGATCGGGGGCGCTGCCGCTTTCGACCATTCCGAGCGCCGGGCTTGCCGTCGCGCCGAAGGCGGGCGGCGGCGCGGCACTTGCCGCTCTTGCCGCCGCTCTGCGGCAGCTACCTGTGCCGGTGATCGGGCGGATCGAACGCGGCGCGCTCGTGCTCGACCTGCGCTGCCTCGATGACGAAGTCGGCTTCGGGCGAAGCCTGTCGCATCTTTCGGTCGAAGCGGGGGAAGCCGGCCATGGCGCGCCTCGCTGACTTCTTCTCCCGCCGCCGCAAGGCGGACAGTCACGCCGAGGCCATGGCGACGGCACTGACGGCGGCGAAAGCAGGCGACTATCCGGCAGCGCTTTCCATCTGGGAGCCGCTGGCGCGCGCGGGCGAAGCGCGGGCGCAGAACAATATCGGCGCCTGCTTCGCCGGCGGGCTGGGCGTGGAACGCGACGTAGAACTGGCCCGCCGCTGGCTCACGCTTTCGGCGGAGGCAGGCGATGCGCCCGGGCAGCGCAACCTCGCTTCCCTCCTGTTCAGGGGCGAAGGCATCGAGCCGGATCACGAACAGGCGGCACAGCTTTACCGGCTCGCCGCCGAACAAGGCGACGCGCAGGCGCAGGACATGCTGAGCTGGATGCTGCTCGAAGGCGATGCCGTCGGCCCCGATCCGGCGGAGGCGAAACGCTGGGCCGAAAAGGCGGCGGAAGGCGGCGTCGCAGCCGCCATGACGCGGCTCGGCATGATCCATCACAATGCGCTCGGCGTGCCGCGCGACCCGCGAGCCGCCGTCGATTGGTGGCGCAAGGGCGCGGGAGCCGGCGACGCCGACGGCGAGGCCATGCTGGGCGCGGCACTCCATCTCGGCATGGGAACGGCGCGCGACCCGGTCGCCGCTTATGTCCACCTCAAACGCGCCGAAAGCCGGGGCAGCGCGCTGGCGGCTCCTTTCCTACACGAGGCATGGAACGCGCTCGACGAGGACCAGCGCCGCGAGGCCGAAACGCGGCTGGGTGACCCGACATGATCGTCGGCACGGCGGGCCATATCGACCACGGCAAGACCGCGCTGGTGCGTGCGCTCACGCATGTCGAAACCGATCGGCTGAAGCAGGAGAAGGAGCGCGGCATCTCCATCGAACTCGGCTTCGCCTATATGCCGGTGCCGGACAGCGGCGGCGCGGTGCTGGGTTTCGTCGACGTGCCGGGCCATGAGAAATTCATCCACACCATGCTGGCGGGCGCGGCCAGCATCGACTTTGCCATGCTCGTGGTCGCCGCAGATGACGGCGTCATGCCGCAGACCCGCGAGCATGTGGCTATTCTCGACCTGCTCGGCATCGACCGGGGCGTGGCCGTCATCACCAAGAGCGATCTCGCCACGCCGGAACGCATCGCGGAGGTGAGGACGCAGATCGAAAACGAACTGGCCCCGACCGGCCTTGCCGGCATCCCCGTACTCGCCGTCTCCGCCGCGACGGACGAGGGCCTCGACACGTTGCAGGCATTGCTGCGCCGGGAGGCGCTTTCCTTCGGCCACAGGCGGGCGGCGGGCCGGTTCCGGCTGGCGGTGGACCGCTCCTTCACCATTCAGGGCGTCGGTACCGTCGTCACGGGCACGGTGCTCTCCGGCGCGGTGCGCGTCGGCGATCCGCTCATGGTCAGCCCGTCCGGCAAGGCGGTGCGGCTGCGCTCGCTGCATGCACAGAACCGCGAAAGCGAAACGGCGCAGGCCGGAGACCGCGCCGCGCTCAACCTCACCGGCGACGGCCTGTCGAAGGAAGCGATCCGGCGCGGCGACATGGTGCTCACGCCGGGCCTGCACGCGCCGGCGGCGCGCATCGACGCGGAACTGCGGGTCCTGCCGGGCGAGCGCAAGCCCATCGGGCAATGGTTCCCGGTGCGGCTGCATCACGCGGCGAGCGAGACCGGCGCCCGCATCGTGCTTCTCGGCGACGAAGAGGTGCGGCCCGGCGCGCGGGCACGGGTGCAACTCGTGCTCGACAGCCCCATCGCCGCCGCCGTGGGCGACCGTTTCGTCATCCGCGACGTGTCGGCGCAGCGCACCATCGGCGGCGGCCGCTTCCTCGACCTGCGCGCGCCGCAGCGCAAGCGCCGCAGCGCCGAGCGGCAGGCACAACTGGACGCCGCAGCCATCGACGATCCGGTGGAAGCGGCGCGCGCGCTGCTTTCCATCCCGCCCTTCTATCTCGACGCCACGGCCTTCCTCCGCGACCGCGCGCTGGAAGCGGACGAAGCGCCGCTCATCGCGGCGCTTCACGCTGTGGCGCTGCCTCATGGCGCCTCGACGCTCATCATGCTGCCGGAGCGATGGCAGGCCTTCCGCGCAACGCTTCTGGAGCGCCTCGCGCACTTCCATACCGACAACCCCGACCTGACCGGCATGGGCGTGGAGCGGCTGCGGCTGGCGCTGGAACCGCGTCTGCCCGCCCCCGCCTTCCGCGCCGCCTTGCAGGTGCTGATCGGCGAAGGCGCCGTTGTCCTCGACGGCGCATGGCTGCGGCTTGCAGGCCATGCGGCGGCGATGGGCGAGGCCGATGACGCGCTCTGGCGGCGCATCGAACCGCTGATTGGCGGCGAGGCGCGCTTCCGTCCGCCGCGTGTGCGCGACATCGCCGGCATCCTCGGAGAACCGGAGGAGGCGGTGCGGCGGCTGCTGAAGCTTGCCGGGCGCATGGGGCACGTGCACGAGGTGGCGCACGATCATTTCTTCCTGCGCGGCACCGTCGCGGAAATGGTGGGTATTCTGGAAGACATGGATGCATCCTTCGAGAGCGGCTGGTTCATCGCCGCGCGCTTCCGCGACCGCATCGACAGCGGGCGCAAGGTGGCGATCCAGATCCTCGAATTCTTCGACCGCAGCAGCGTGACCATCCGGCGCGGCGATATGCGCAGGCTCAACCGGCGCAAGATGGACTTGTTCGGCAGCTTCGCACAGGGCAGGCAACCGGTGTGACCGGAGACGGAAGAGAAGCGCTCCGGGCGGGGCGGCCGGACTTCAAATTCCTGCGGGAGCATTCGTCGCCGTATCGCCCCACAATATGAGGTTTCCTGCTGACCAAGTTGCGCCGACAATGCAGGTATTTCGAATACCGAAACGCCTTGACGCCTTTCCGCGCCTCTGCCAGCCTGCCCGGATTACAAGAGGTTCATCATGGCATTAACGACACAACAGCAAATGCTCATCGAACAGCGCGTTACCAACGAAGCCAAATCAACCGGAGCGGCATACCTGCTTTGGCTTTTTCTTTGGTTCGTTTCCGCTCATCGTTTCTATCTGGGGCGACCGGGAACTGCGATTCTCCAGATTCTCTCCTACTTCATCCTGATTGGTTTTATCTGGTGGCTGGTTGATGCGTTCCTCATTCCCGGAATGATACAGAGCCATAAAGATGAAGTTCGGCGCCGTCTCACACAGGACGCAATGATCGGAACCAGCGCTTGAACGCCCAGACTGCGAATGGCTTTATAGGCAGTAGGAACGTATGCGGGGACTATACGGCTGTCAGAGAGGTATCCCGTCGGGCAAATTCAGCTCACAAGACAAGATCAGGCAGCCGGTAGGTTCACGCTTGTTAAAGCCCCGCTCCCGCGGGGTTTCTGTAAAGGGGCGCCAACATTCGCAAGACAGCGGCCCGAAGTCCTCCAGAAGCTTCAAATGGTCACCCAGATTGACGCGACGATCAGTCGTGCGATAGGAAAGAAGGCCGAGTGAATTCGGTAGCAAAATGGCAGTAGTCGCTCGACGGAGCGGCGCTATCCGGCGCAAAAAGCGCAATGAAAACAAGGGATGGAAGGGACACATACCCGGTGGTATGCCCGGACTTCAAATCCGGGAGGGGCCGATAGACGGTCTTTGGTGGGTTCGACTCCCATTCTCTTCCGCCATATGCTTTTGATTATATTGAATTTTCTGACTTTTCCCCGAATACGCATAAAGTCATCCATAAAGACACTACACGGTGCAGGGGTACAATTCCGGCACGGGGCGACGGATCAATAGAGCTTGAGTGATTTGGTATGTTATATTTTTTGAGCAGGCTTAGATTGGCACGGGCCTGCCGGGGGTGGGGGGCTGTCCGCGCCACCATATTGCCCGCTCGCCTAGCACCTTCGGGCGCTGCCGCCGCGCGTGCTTGGCGAGCGAGACAATAAGGACAATGGACAGCGGGCCAATGCGCCGCGCTCACTTCCCGGCGATTGCTCGCAACACCATAGCCTTGTCGTTCTCGTTGAAGGCTTCGCCCTTCCCGGCCCGAACCACATGCGCGGCCAAGGCGCGCACGTCCTCCAGCGTTTTCGGCTGGTAGGAGAGGACAGCACGGTGGGCGTCATCTTCGATTTTTAGAAGCCGCTCGCGCATGTAAGCGTGTTTGTCGCCTTCATCGAAGCCATGCCGCTCGCAATGGCTGTTGAAGGCGTTCCACGCGCCGTCATGCTTTTCGATCAGCAAGGCGAGTTCGCGGGAAACGCCGAATTGAGCATGGGTGGTGGGCGCTGCCACCGGTGCGGCGGCTATGGGCTGGCAGGCGCGGGCGATGGTGGCGACAGCATCGGCAATGGCCTTCGCCAGCGCATCGGGATTGATTGCCAGCGTTTTCGGGGCTTGTGCGGTTGTTTCGAGCATCGTCAGTTTCCTTTCTCACGGGGTTTATGGCGTGAAAATGAGTCTCGCCGGACAGGCTGTCAAGGCCGCGCCAGACGGCAACATATTGGTTTTGCTTGTGTTTTACGCAACGGGCTTGTGCATTACACAAGATCGGCATGATGCGGGCCGGTTTTCTGGCGCTGGCGATTGTGTCTGGCACAAGCCGCCGCCATGAAATTTTTTTGGTCCGTATAAAAACAGGGTGCTGATAATATAGATGCACCCGGTGGAGGGGTCGGGCCGGGGGGCCTTTTGGAAGAATGGTGTTGCGGGCGCTGGTCCGGTTTTCGGCACGGGGTTGCCGGTCCGGCGCGGCGGCGCTGGTTGCCGCTGTCAGCCTGTCAGGCCGAGCCGGACGCGTTGCCGGTCATTGCACGGCGAGCGGCGCGGTGCCGGTCGCTGGTCGCATGGTTGCCGTCCGGGTTGGCATTTTGGCCGCTGCGATTAGGGCATACCCAAACGACAGCGGATGACAACGGACGATAACGCGCTTCGATAAACGCTGTTGACAACCTATATCGAAGCGGATTAATGAAAGTACCTATATCGAAGTGAAAGGGGCTTTCGCCATGAACCATACGCCGATCACCCGCGCATATCTTCGCGCCTCAACCAATGAGCAAGACGCCAACCGCGCACGGGCGCAACTGGAAGAATTTGCGGACCAGCACGGAATGCGCATTGAAGGCTTCTATGTTGAAAACGAAAGCGGTGCGTCACTGCGACGGCCCGAATTGTTCAAGCTGCTAGGCAATAGCCGTCCGGGCGACATTCTTCTGGTTGAGCAAGTGGACAGGTTGAGCCGGTTGAATGCCATTGATTGGGAAAAGCTGCGCATGGTGATCAAGAGCAAGGGCGTGCGCATAGTCGCGTTGGACTTGCCGACTTCATACGCTATGGCGAGCACGGGCGGCGACGAAACCACGGGCCGGATGTTCGCGGCCATCAACGAAATGATGCTCGACATGCTCGCCGCCATCGCCCGCAAGGACTATGAGGACCGCCGCCGCCGTCAGGCGCAAGGAATCGCCAAGGCGAAGGCGGGCGGCAAGTTCCGTGGTAGGCAGGAAGATACGGCACGGAACGCGGCGCTTATCGCCATGCTGAAAAGCGGCCAATCATGGAAGCAAATCACGCTGGCGACGGGTGCAAGTAGTTCGACGCTAGCACGGCTTCGCGCTCGAATAGACCAGCAAGAGGCATGACAGCCGCACCGGCGCGACCAGATGGACAGGAAAGCCGCCCGTGGGCGGCTTTCGCGTATCTCCGATCTGCTATCGCTAATGGTGTTTAGCTATCAAGTACAGGTAAGAACCCCTCTTTTCACGCTATCCGCCCATTTAGGCCCTAGTACCGCACGGGCGGAAACAGCTTGCGCAGCCCCCGGTTCTCCGTTTTTAAACATGCGGACCACAAACCCCTGATTAAAATGACCAGATGTTATAACCATAGGGGTGTAAGTCGTTGTTGAGTTGAAGGTGGCGGAGTTGCCATAGAAATTCGCGTTTCCATAAGTGTTCGCCACGCCGGGAACCACGTCGGTGTGAACATTATTGGAACTAGACGTACCCACAATAATATAGCGGTCGTATCCGGCTTTGATAGTTTCAATAGCTGCTTGCTTTTGAGCGGCTTTCATCGCGCCTTCCGTTCCGCAGGCCGGAGCGGCGGTCGATTGCACCATAATTTCGCGCTCCGACATACGGACAGAACTTGCACTGGCGCAGCCTGAAATGGTCGCAAGCGCAACTAATCCAACATTCCAGATTTTTCTCATGATGGCCCCCATGTTGCCCATTTGCGCGGCGATCAAATAACGGCAAGTGTATGACGTGCAAGGGGCGCAGTCGCCTTGTGCTAATTTATCGCAGGGCGGAGGCGGCAGACCGCCAATATATTGTTAGTATGCTAATAATAAGCTAGCTTATTATAATATGAACATATAGAGAACATTAGGTAGTAACTCAATAAATAGCGCCGCCTGTTCAAGTCTCATACCGCACTAGGGCGGCGCAGGACAGTCAGCCTGAATTTTTTTCGTGGACCGGTTTTCGCACCCCGTTCGGCTGCTACAACTTGCTACACGCTATTGCTGACTAGTTTTGTCAAGTTATCGCGCTGCTACAGATTTTCCGCGTAGCAAGTCGGTGGGGGCGTAGCAGCAAAATTTCCTTGAAAACCAACGCGATACAACCCTCTTACTACTGCTACATTTTTTTCTTCTATAAAAAATATAATTAAAAAGAGAGATAATATAGGAGTATATATATAGGGAAAAGATTTGAGGTTCTTCGAGTAGCAGATTTTTAGCCTGAAAAGCCCCTTCGCCGGGGACAGTGCGAGGGCTGGCGCTTTATTCCGGGAATCAAGCAGGCGCAACACGATTGATAATGCTTGTTTGCCACAAAAACCGGTGCGAGAAGCGCACTCACTCTTTTTCCGGTCTTACCTCATCCGGGACCGATATACGCTTCTCGGACCGGTTTTTGTGGCTTGGCGGCTATCGCTTTTTTGGCCGGTCTTCCGCACGCTACGGCCCTGTCGCCAAACCGTGCAAGACACCGCCATAAATAATATGTTGCCAGTTAGGCCGCTTGCCGGTCTAATGTCGGTGAAAAGTTCATTGGATTAGTCTCATTGTACCCACTAACGGCCTTTATGCGCAGTCCTTCAATGTATCGCGGCGGAAGCGAGTAAAGAATCTTTTCGACTTCCGGACTAACTTTGCCGCAGCAACGAATAAGCGCTGTACGGGTACGGCAATAACTCTTGCCACGCCAGCCATTAACTTTGCTTTTCTGTCGTTGGACAATCCATTGAATGTCGCCATTACAGGCGATGACGCGGGCGTGTTGGTTCAATTGCGTGACAACGTAGGGGTAATTATCGCTCCCTTCGTCAAGACGACGCGAACACCCGGCTGGGCTACCATCGGTTGTCATGTCACGCCGCCTTTCCATTGCCGATGGGATAGGATGTAAGGTTCATTAAAAGGGCGATAATGGTCCTGCGCTCTATGCCTTCTTCCGCTTCCTCCAGTTCTTCGGCGCGGACGTTAATGATAGCCGTCGCGGCTTCCTTGCCGGTATAGATCGGGAAAGCCTTAGCGTCGGCTGGAAAGCCCTCGTTTTCCAGTACGGCGGCGGCAACGTGCGGGGCTTCGTCGCGCCCAACCAGCGCCGTCATAACGTCCTCGTATGAGAAAACGCGCTCATGCCAGTGGCGTTCAAGGTTCAAATGATCAATTTGCATTGGCAGGAAACTCCCTATTTGCTGGGGTTGCCGTTGGCGGCATTGGCCGCGCGGCCCATTTGGAAGGAATATTGCTTGACCAGACGGCGTTGCGCTGGCGTCAGCACGTTGTCGTAAAGGCGTTGGGCACTTCCCAGCCCGTAGGCGGCTTCACCGACAGCGCGCGGCGATGACGCGAAGGCGGATAGAGCCAAGCCCGGAAGCGCGGCGGGGTGCAAAAACGCGCCATATGCCACGCCGCCATTCAAGAGCGCCGATGCACCGATGCGGGCACCGCCTGTAGGGGTCGCAGGCGACATGGCGCGGCCAAAGATGAGCGCCGGTAGAGCGGGGTCATACTTCGCCAGCATGTCAACCAGCTTCTGCCTTTGGCCGAAATTCGTATTGACGTTTTGACGCGAGACGGAAAGCAGCTTCCTCGCCGCTGTGTCTGTCGAGGCACCGGGGTTGAGCGAGAGCGTGCGCTGAATGTCAGATAGCTGCTGGCTGGCGTTCGCATAGTCCTGCATGGTGCGGGAATAGGCCGGGCTTTGGGCCGCTATCTGGTCGCGCACGGCGTTGTACACCCTGTCAGCGAGGACACGGGCTTTCGTTCCGGGGCTGGTCCCTTCCCGCACGCCGCCTATGGCTTGTTTGAGCGCGTCGAAGCCCTCCGGGGTCTGGTAGTCCGCTGGCGCTTGCTTCCATTGGCCGACAAGGTCGCTGATTTCGGCATGTGCGGCGGCGGCGGGCTGGTTCATGACGCGGCTTTCGCCGCCACGCTCATAGAAAGCGAGCGAGCGGGCGTCATTAAGCGCCTTGTCGATGGGTGCGAAGTCCAGCGCGGTCTTGTCGGCGCTCACGTCCGCCATTCTGGTACGGTAGGCGGCGTTTCTTTCCGCGCCCATGGCGTCAGCAGCGTCGTTCGCACGGTCCACAACGCTATCGAAGGGCACGCGGTCGCGCATTTGTTCGAGAAAACCCGTTTGCGCGTCGCGTCCGGCTTGTACCGCGCCCTTGATCGTGTCCGCACCGGTACCGGTGGACAGGCCGAGCATGTTCGCTGCGACAGTGCCGACAGGACGCATCGCGCCGCGCGCGACAGCGCTGGCATAGGTCATCGGGTCGATTGCGCGTCCGACAGTACCAGCGGCTTTCGCTATGTCCCCGACGACGCCGGGCGCGCGTTCGGCGGCACCGGCACCGGCTGTCAAAACCGTGGCGGCGTCAGACAAAACGCCGATGGGATCGTTGGCAAGCGTGCTTTTCAGCGCGTCAACGCTGCCATAACGGTCTTTGAAAAACTGCCCGACAGCATCGGCGGCGCTCTGGTCGGCGTTGCCAATGCCGATCTTCGCGGCCAATCCCGCACCGATAGCGCCGAGCGCTTGGCCGGTCGCGATAGGATGGACGAACGGCGTCAACGTGTTTTCCAAGAATTGCCCCGCCGAGTGCGGGGAGTTCTGTAAAGCCTGTCCGGGTACGGCGCTCCAGTCCGGCGCGGGTGCGGCGCTGGTCGGGCCGGTGGCGGCATCAAATTGGCGGCGGACTTCCGGCAATTCGTCTTGTGACACTTTCGGCGCGACAACTTCGCTGAAATATTAGTTTCGCGCTGCCTCTTGGTCGTCGGGCGAAAGCGCCTTGAAAGCGTCCGACGCCGTGACTTCCGCCCAACGTTTCGGAACGCGCGGCTGGCGCGGTGCATCGTCGTCGGTATCGTTCAAATGTTCACGCAAAGCCGCAAGCGCGCCTTGGTCGTTGTCGCCAGTAACTTTGTAAACAGTGCCATCGGGTGCCGTGATTTTAAATGTCGGCATGGTTACGCGGCCTCCCCATGGTATCCGGGCAGGGTGGCGAGCCATTTGTCGGCGTCGGCGCGCAGGATAATCACGCGCCGCCCGATGCGGCGCACGGGGATATTCCCGGCTTTGATCTCTTTCCAGATTTTATCGCGTGAGATTCCGCCGACATACTTGCCAAAGTCACGGATTGAAAGCGCACCGGCGTCACTGATCGAAAACGGCGCTTCGTCCTTTGCTTTCACATGTTGAGATAATGTCATTTGTTGTCTTCCGTAAAAGATAGATTACTTCTGTATGGGATTATGTTCTTTTATTAACGGCATGACAAGGGGATAATAGGTATTTATTCCTTAAAAAGTTCATGTCAGCACTGACAGCGGGTTGTCAGGCGCTGTCAACGTGGTGAAGAATGAATCAATTTTGATTTTGGGAAGGGCTTGCCCGCACGGTCGGCAACGGCGCGGCGCGTGGCGCACCGTGCGGGCGAAGGATAAAGGGGTAGGGCGGGGCGACAGAACCGCCCACTGCCGGTCACGCGTCGGCGGCGGCGTCAGTTTTCAGTTTGGCGGTCTTGCCGGACTGGTTCCGGGCGCTGGTCAGGAATTTCTCCCAATCGTTCATGAGGGCACGGCGCTTTTCCAGCGCGTCACCGCGCCTGTAAGCGCGTTCTGTGGCGTCGCCTACCACATGCGCCAGCGCGGCTTCCGCGACTTCGCGGGCGTGGTCTGTTTCTTCCGCGCACCAGTCACGGAACGCCGAACGGAACCCGTGCACTGTCTCGCCGTCCGTTGTGACGTGGCGCAATGCCATCGCCAGCGCCATGTTTGACACGCCACGGCCTTTTAACCTTCCGGGAAAAACAAAGCTGTCCGGGCCACCATAGAAAGCCATCATGCGGGCCAGTATGTCCACCGCACGCGGCGGAAGCGGCACGCGGTGGGCGCGTCCGGCTTTCATGCGCGTTGCCGGGACCATCCATAGCGCGTTGACTAGGTCGATTTCAGACCAGCGCGCACCGGTCACTTCACCCGTGCGGGCGGCTGTCAGAATCAGAAATTCCAATGCCAGCAACGAAACTGATTTGTCGTCGCCTAGCTTGTCAGCAAAAAAGGCCGGTAGCTTCTCATAAGGCATGGCCTTGTGATGCTTGCGTGACAGCTTGCTACGCGTCGGTAACAGTTCTTTCAGGTGCCCGGCCCAACGGGCGGGGTTGCTGCCGGTGCGCAGTCCTTCCACGCGAGCCGCGTCCAGAATGCGTTTAATCCGCCCTTGCACGCGTTGCGCAGTCTCCGGTTTCTTCGCCCAAATAGGCCGCAGACATTGCAGCACGTCCGGGGTATCAATTTTGTCGAGTGGCAGTTTGTGCAAGGGTTTCGCATAAACGTCCATCGTCATGCGCCATTGTGCCAAATGTTTCGCGTTTCGGAAGCGTGGCGCTTGCGCATTGATATATCTGTCAGCGTATTCCTTGAAGTCCTTCGCGACCGCGTTCTGCAATTTCGCCTTTGCCTTCGCTTGGATGCGCGCCGTATATGGGTCGCCGCCTTGCGCCAAGTCCTGTTGGTACTGTCTGGCACGGTCGCGGGCGGCTTTGAGGGAAATGGCTTTCGGCCCGTCAACAGCGCCAAGAACCATTTCCCGTCGCCTGCCGTGGCGCGTGTAAATGAAAAGCCATGAGCGTGTCCCGGCTTTCGTGACGCGAAGGTAAAGGCCGGTGCCCTTATAGCTGTCAGAATAAATTTTTCCGGGTGCTGTCAGCGACGAAAGCCCCTTATCGGTTGTGATTTGCAGCGTCATGGAATTTCTCCGTCTAACCCTTCGTCCATAAATCTATCCATAAAGACAGCGCCGGGTATGTGGCAATAGATAAAAGACAACGGATGACAAGCCAAATGAAATTCCAAGTGATTTCAGTGTCTTGTGTAGAAGGCGATAACACACCCAGATAATCACAGATCATAGTTTTAGGCGGACATTCTCTTCCGCCAACTTCGTTCCCGGCCCTTCATTCCCGGCATGGTATCAGCCGAAAGACATATCCTGAAATCCCCGGAAAATTCTAAGTTTCCGCTGCACTTTTTGGAAAGAGTTTTCCACTACGATTCAATCAGACGTTTCCGTCTGCGAACGGAATGAAACACATGCAGAGGAATCGGAGCGGGGCGGATAATGGCCGGGGACCAGCGTTGGAATTGAAGCTCAATACGGAAGTGACACGCTTCGCCTGTGTCGGCGGTCTGGCGACGGTGACGCATCTGACGGTCGCGGCCATTCTGCTGCGGCTCATCCCCGCGGCCCCTACCCTCGTCATCAATACGATCGCCTTCTGCATCGCCTTCGGCGTGTCCTATGCCGGCCACCGCTATTTCACCTTCAACAGGACCGGATCGCCGGTGAAATTCATGGTCACGGCCGTTTCCGGCCTGATCGTCAACAACTCGGTGGTGGCCGTGCTGACCTCCCTGTTCGACATACGCTACGCGGCCATTCTGGCCGGGACCGCCATCGCGCCTGTCGCGGTGTTCATCCTGTCGAAATATTGGGCTTTCGGGGAAAAGTAACCGACATGGGCAAAAAGACCATCTCGCTTGTCGTTCCTGTCTTCAACGAGCAGGAAGCCGTGCCGATCTTCTACGACAAGGTGACGAACGAACTGCATCTCGCCGATGCCGGGATCGAGATGGTCTTCGTCAACGACGGCAGCACGGACAATACGGAAGCCGTCCTCGCACGAGTGCAGGCCCGCGATCCGAAGCGGGTGAAGGTGGTCAATTTCACCCGCAATTTCGGCAAGGAGCCGGCGCTTTTCGCCGGCATCACCCGTGCCACAGGCGATGCGGTCATTCCTATGGATGTGGATCTGCAAGACCCGATAGACGTCATCCCGCGCATGGTGGAGAAATGGCGCGAGGGCAATGACGTGGTCCTGGCACGCCGCGCCAGCCGCGCTTCCGACAGCTGGGCGAAACGCTTCACGGCGGAGCGGTTCTATCGCGTGCATAATGCGATCTCCCAATCGAAGCTGGTGGAGAATGTCGGCGACTTCCGCCTGATGGACCGCACCATCGTCGATGCGGTCCGCTCGCTCCCCGAACGGCAGTTGTTCATGAAGGGCATCCTGTCCTGGGTCGGCGGACGCACGGCGATCATCGATTATGTCCGCCCGGAACGCAGCGTCGGGACGACCAAGTTCAACGGCTGGAAATTGTGGAACCTCGCCATCGAGGGGATCACCTCTTTCAGCACCGTGCCCTTGCGCATGTGGACCTATATAGGCGGTTTCATAGCCGCCTTCTCGATCCTCTATGCGGGATGGATGGTGATCGACAAGCTCCTTTTCGGCAACCCCGTGCCCGGTTATCCCTCGCTGATGACGGCGATCCTGTTTCTCGGCGGCGTGCAGCTCATCGGCATCGGGGTTCTCGGCGAATATATCGGCCGCATCTATATGGAAACCAAACAGCGTCCGCGCTACGTGATCCGTCCGGCCGGCAGGCAGGACGCTGCGGATGAAAAAAGCGGAGACGCAGCATGAATTCCAGCCCGTCCCTTTCGGCGAAATCCGGTACGCGAGCCGGCTCGATCGCAGCATCACCGGTATTCTGGCTGATCGCGATATCGGCGGTACTCCTCGTGCTGCTGACGCTGCCCATCGTCATTCCCATCGGCCCGATGTACTGGGATTCCTACATCTACTTCGATGCCGCGCAGCGAATCTGGAACGGACAGGTGCCCGATGTGGATTTTCTCACGCCGGTCGGACCGCTCGGCTATTATATCTTCGCCTGGGGGCTGGAACTGTTTCCGAGGGCGCAGGGGCTGCTGCTGGCGCAATGGTCGGTCCTCGTGGTCGCGGTACCGCTCATGGGTGTGGTGCTGGCCGATCTGGCGCCGCGCAACCGTGCGCTCGCCTTCGCGCTTCTGGTGCCGTTCTTCGTCTTCGGCGTTTCGCCGATCAATGTCGAAACCTTTCATTCCTACCCGGGTTTCGACGGCGTCGGCATCTATAACCGGCAGATGGTATTGCTGCTTTATGTGCTGATGAGCGGCCTGATGTTCCTGCCCAACGGCAGGAAGCTGGCGGTTTTCTGCGCGCTGACCATGCTGTCCCTGTTTTTGACCAAGATCACCGGCTTCCTCGTCGGCGGCCTGTTCGGGATCGCGGCGCTGCTGGCGGGCCGCATCTCGTTGCGCAACGTCGTGCTCGCGGCGATCATCGCGGTGCTCTGCCTGCTCGCCCTCGAACTGAACCACCATATGATAACCGGCTATCTGGGCGACATCAGACAACTCGTCGCCGCAAATACGGGCGCGCTGCTGCCGCGTTTCCTGACAGCCATATCCATCCATCTCGCCACGATTCTCGCGGCGGGCGTGCTGTTCCTCGCCCTTGTCTGGATCGACGTCGCGCGTGACACCGGAAAGCAGCGGTTCTTCGACCGCAGCCCGGTCTGGGTCGCGGTCGTGCTTGCCGGTGGCATCATTCTCGAAACCCAGAACACCGGCAGCCAGGAATTCATCTTCCTGTGGCCGGTGCTGCTGATGATCTGGGGCCGCGTACGGCGCATGGACAACAAGGCATGGCTTGTCTTCGCGGCACTGGCGGCTTTCTGCGTCGTTCCTCTCTTCACCGCTGTCGCTTCCAAGGCACTGCGCGCCGCCATCATCGCGCCGACCTATGTGCAACTGCCCGCGACCGAACTGAAGAACATGGAGCAGGTTTCCACCAAGCCGGTCATCATGGAGCGTGTCCTGCTGCTGGAGGATCATTACGCCCGTTACGACGACACTTACAAAGCGCTGGCGGAACAGGGACAAATGCCGAGCTGGCAGCTCTATTCCGAGCATGATTTCCAGATGTTCTGGCTCCTGTCTGTAGACAAGGTCATCAAGGATCTGAAAGCTTACGAGGCAGCGAACGGCATCCATCTGCAAAGCCTGATGACGCTCGATTTCACCGATCCTTTGCCTTGGCTTCTCGACCGGAAGCCGACACCCTATATCCAGATCGCCGCCGACCCGGACCGTACGCTGCCGCCGATCACGGACCGGATCAAGGCGTCCGTCGCGGCGACCGACGGTGTGCTGCGGCCGCATTGTCCTGAAACCTGGGCGCGTCTGGCGCTGCGGAAATTCTATGCCGAGCCCTTGCAGGGCCGTACGGTCGTCAAGCTCAACCCGTGCTGGGATCTCCTGCTGCGGCCCGGCATCCTGCCGCAAAAAGCCGGGTGACGGTATCCGGCGCCGCATCATTCCGTAAAATAAAAACAGCGGGCGTCCCGGCAACCGGGGCGCCCGCTACATATAATGGCCTCAGCCCGACAGATATTATTTCATCTGTGCCTTGACGAAATCCCGCACGATGCGGACGATGCCTCGTCCGAGCACCTCATCGAGCGCGGCGATGAACGCGTCTACATGGGCGCGCTCGCAGATCAGCGGCGGCTCCAGCCGGATCACGTTGCGATTATATTCGGTGAAGGCGACGAGGACGCCGTGGTCGCGCAGAAGATGGCTGCCGATGAAGCCTGGCAGCGATCCCTTCAGCTTGTCGTCCATCATGGCCAGCACCGGGCGCAGCACGACGGGCATGGTCTTCGAGAAATCATGGAATTCCAGCCCCACCATCATGCCCTTGCCGCGCACATCCTTGATCAGCGCGGGATAGCGCGCCTGCAATTCCGCCAACCGGCCGATAAGATAGTCGCCGGTCTCAGCCGAATTGTCGATCAGGTGCTCGTCATACAGGATATTGAGCGCCTCGATGGAGGTGATGCAGGCCTCGCCGATGCCGCCGAAAGTCGCCATGGCATGGATCATGGCCGTTTTCGGCGTGCCATAGGCTTTCATATAAATGTCGCGGCGTGCGATCATGGCGGCCATTGCGGTCTTGCCGCCGCCTAGAGACTTGGCCAGCGCCGTCACGTCCGGGATGACGCCATAGTGCTCGAAGGCATAGAACTTGCCCGTGCGGCCCAGCCCGCACTGCACCTCGTCCGCCACCCAGATCACACCAAATTCGTCGCAGAGACGGCGCAGCTTCTGCCAGAAGGCGGCATCGGCCTGAATGATGCCGCCGCCGCCCTGCACCGTTTCCAGAACGATGGCGCCGATCTGCGGATCGGCCCGGAAGGCCCGTTCGATCGCCTCGATATCGCCGAAGGGTACGCGCACCGTATTGTCCACCAGCCGGAACTCGCCGCGGTAGAGCCCGCCATCGGTGATGGAGAGCACGCCCTTGGTCTTTCCATGAAAGGAATTCTCGGCGTAGACGATCTTCGGCCGCTTCGGACCGGCTGCACGTTCGGCGACCTTGATCGCCGCCTCCATGGCCTCTGAGCCGGAGGAGCCGAGAAACACCATGTCGAGATCGCCCGGCGAGCAGGCGGCGATGTCATAGGCCAGCGCGGTGGCATATTGCGACATGAAGGCGATGGCGATCTCGTGGCGCATTTCCTCCTGGAATTTGCGCCGCGCCTCCAGAATGCGCGGATGGTTGTGGCCGAAGGCCAGCGAGCCGAAGCCCCCGAAGAAATCGAGAATGGCACGGCCGTTCTGATCGTAATAATACATGCCCTCGGCGCGCTCGATCTTCACCTTGTGAAAGCCGAGCAGCTTCATGAAATGGAGCTGTCCCGGATTGAGATGGCCGGTGAACAGCTCCGTCATGCGCGGAAGGTCGAGCGCCTTGGCGTCGTCGACCGTCAGCAATTTCGGCTTCGGCGTGTAATTCGCGGTGCGGTCCGGTGTCGTCATTGAAAATGCCCCTGGAAAACGAGTGTCATGCGGCCCGATTTATGCGGCTCCGCTCATGCAGCCTTGACCGGTGCGGCATCGCCTCCGGTCTCCAGCTTCTTGCGGTATTCGGCATAGGCAGCGATCAGCATGTCCTCGTCACGGTATTGCGGTATCCAGCCCAGTTCCCGCTCGCCCTTGGAAACGTCGAGAATGCACATTTCGTCGGCGATCAGATATTGCTCCGGGTCCATCAGCGGCATGTTGAGCCAGTCGAGGAAATCGAGCGTGCGCTTGACCGCCCATGCCGGCGTCGGCACTAGAATGGATTTCGATCCTGCATGCTTGACCAGATCGCCGAGCAGCTTGCGTACCGGCGGCGGATTGAGCGAGCCGAGATTATAGACCTCGTTCGGCACGCCGGCCCGGTAGGCCGCATAGGCGGCGAAGGCGCAATCGAAGACGGAAATGAACTGATATGGGTTTCTGCCCGAACCGATCATCGGCACCGGCAGATTGCTGTCGATCAGCTTGAACAGCTTCGCCAGAATGCCGAGCCGGCCCGGGCCGATGATGAGGCGCGGCCGGAACAGCGTGATGTTCATGCCGCGCTTGCGCCAATCCGCCGCCAGTTCCTCGGTCTTCAGCTTGGAGAGACCGTATTCGCCGAGCGGCTTGCAGGCATGGTCCTCGGTCTGCGGCCAGACATAGGTGTGTCCATAGACCATGTCGGTGGTGAAATGGACCAGCGATTTCGCACCCGCCTCGTCCATGGCCTTGATGATGTTTTCCGTGCCGTGATAATTGACCGGAAAGAAGAAATCGTGCCGCTTTGCGCGGACCTGGATGGGCGACAGCATCTTGGCGGAAAGATTATAGACCATGTCGTCCGGCCGGATACCGAGCTGGCGGATGGCCTGCGGATCGGTGACATCCGTCTCGACGAAGGCTGCCTTGCTGTAATGGGCCAGATCGCTTTTGACGATATCGGCGACGATCACTTCGTGCCCGTCCGCCAGAAGCATGGGCGCCAGATAACGCCCGACGAATCCGTCGCCTCCGAAAATGATGTGTCTCATAGTACAACCCCGCTTTTGAATTTCATGACGATATATGATCCGACGTCGCCGCGGCGGTATCGCGCGCCGTGCCGGTTCCGTTCTCGCGGCCGCTTTGCGCGATGAGGATGGTGCCGATGCAGATGAAGGCGATGCCGGCGATCTTCCAGCCGCCGAGTTCTTCCTTGAACAAAAGCCACGCACACACGGCCACCACCACATAAGCGAGGCTCAGAAACGGATAGGCGAAGGAAAGATCGACCTTCGACAGCACATAGAGATGCGAGACCATGGAGATCACGAACATGCAAAGCCCGGCGAACACCCATGGATTGAACACGGTCTGGAAAAGCCGATAGACAAGCGAATCGGCCGAAAGCTGCATCGAGGAGATGCCCATCATGCCGTGCTTCAGCAGAAGCTGCGCGGCCGCATTGGTCATGACGGTAAAGAGAATGAACGGAAGATATTTCATGATCTTTCCTTTGCGTGCCTTTCAGCCTGATTGGAGGGCCGTGCGGCGCCAGAAGTCCGAGCAGAAGCGCGGATCGCGCCATTGCTCCAGTTCCGTCCACTCCGGGAATCCGGCCCTGAACGTGGCCGCACTCATATGGCGGTCCTTGTATGGGTTGACCCTTCCGCCGGCCTCGGTCGTCATGCGGTCGAGCAGGTCGAGAAGCGTGCGCGTCGTCTCTCCGCGATCGGGAAAATCCATGGTCAGCGTATAGCCCGGTCTCGGAAACGAAAGCATACCCGGCGAACGCAGATCGCCGAAGCGTTTCAGCACCGTCAGGAAGGAAGCCTGTCCCGCCCGCCGGCTCGCCGACAGCATGGCCGGTATCACATGCGGCGCGGCATCGGAAGGAATGACGCTTTGATGCTGATGCAGCCCGCGCGGACCGTAGAGCCGGTTCCACCCACGCACGCCGTCGAGCGGATAGAAGAAACTGCCGAAACGAGTCAGATGAGGCGCGCTTTTCCGGCTTTTGGCACGGAAATAGGCCGTGTTGAACAGCGCGAGGCTCCAACGGTTGAGGGCTGAAACAGGCAGGCCCAAGGGCACGCCGAGCCGGGCCGGACGGCTTTCTCCGTCGCGGTTTCCGTTCCGGGCATGGTTGCCGGAAATCAGCACGCCGCGCCCCTCGGAGCCGCCGCCGGCGAGCTGGTCGACCCAGGCCACCGAATATTCGTTGTCCCGGTCGGATGCCTCGGCCATCGCGAAATAATCGCCGAGGCCGGCGAAAGGCACGATGCGTTCTTCTATATCCAGCGATCCCACCGGCATGAGGCGGATGCGCGCCGTGAGGATCAGGCCGGTCAGCCCCATGCCGCCGATGGTGGCGGAAAAGAGCGCGGCATTCTCATCCGGCGCGCAGCGGCGGACGATACCGTCCGAACGCAGCAGTTCGAGACTCTCGATATGGCAGCCGAACGTGCCGCGCAGATGATGGTTCTTGCCATGCACATCGTTGGCGATGGCCCCCCCGAGCGTAACGAAACGCGTACCCGGCGTCACCGGCAGGAAATAGCCGTGCGGCGCCGCGGCCGCGATGATATCGCTCAATAGCGTCCCCGCCTGCGCCTCCAGTATACCTGTCGCGGCATCGAAATTCAGGATCGCGTTACGTTCCGCCATCGGCACCAGAAGCCCGGCATCGTTATGGCAGCTGTCGCCATAGGAGCGCCCGTTGCCATAGGCGAGGAAGCTCATACCCTCCGTCACCTTGCCGGCAAATGCGGCCACGACCTTTTCGAGTGCGATCGCGCGCCGGCTGCGCCGATCGGTACGCCCGAAGCTATCGTAGGCGCCCTCCCTCATCCGACAGCCGCCAGGAAGAGCAGGACCGCGCCGATAGCCACCATCATCATGCTGCGCCAGTCCGACGCGATGAAGACAACCGGATCGTCGTGCATTTCGCCGCGATGCGCCAGAATCCAGATGCGCACGATGATATAAAGCACGATGAGCACCAGCGGCCAGAGCAGCCAGGGATAGATATAAAGCGCGCCCACCGAGTTGCTGTTGATATAGAGCGCCAGAACCAGCGCCGAGGTGAAGGCCGAGGCGACGCCGCTCTGGCCGACGATATCTATATCCTCCGGGCGATAACCGCGGCCGGCGATGCGGTCCTTTTCGGTGACGGTGGAATTCTGGAGTTCGACATAGCGCTTCAGCAAGGCCAGCGACAGGAAGAAGAACATGGCGAAGGCCATCAGCCAGAACGAAAGCGGGATGGTAGCGGCAGCCATGCCGCCCAGAAGCCGGAAACTGTAGAGCGCGGCGAGGCAGATCACGTCGATCAGAAGCATTCGCTTGACGAAAAACGAATAGGCCGTCGTCGTGATCAGATAGATGCCGAGCGCCAGCGCGAAGGCAGGCGGCAGCATAAGACAGATCGCGCCCGCGACGACAAGCAGCAGGACCGTGACCGAAAGGCCGAAGGGAATGCCCAGCGCGCCGCTGGCGAAAGGCCGGTTCTTCTTGCGGATATGCTGTCGGTCCACCGGTAGATCGACGATATCGTTGAGAATGTAGATCGCCGACGCCGTCGCGCAAAAAGCGGCGAAGGCCAGCGCCGCGGCGCCGATGGCACCCCAGCGGAAAACATCGTGCGCGAGCATGACGGGTACGAAGACCAGCAGGTTCTTCAACCATTGATGCACACGCAACATCCTGAGGTAGGTCCTGGGTTGCAACGGCTTCTTCTCGAAAAGCCGGCTCGCATGGGCCTTCTGATAGCGCGCGACGCTTCTGTCAGGGGCGACGACGATGGCCTCGCGCGCCACCCTGAAGACCGCGATGTCAGCACGGTCGTTCCCGGCATAGTCGAAGCCGTTCGCGCCGTAATGCTCGCAAAGCTCCTTTGCCTTGCGATTCGATGACAGATTGCGGGACGCGGTCGTTGCATGAACCGCATCGAAGATGCCGAGTTCGTGCGCCACGGCGTGCGCCAGCGGCTCGGCGGCCGCCGTCGCCAGCACGAGCCTGCGGCCCGCCGCATGTTCGGCGCGGAGAAATTCGAGAAAATCCTGCCGGTAGGGCAGTCGTGCCGCGTCGAGGCCGATGCGGGCGGCGATCTGCGTCTTGAGATTGGCCTTGCCCGACAGAAGCCAGACCGGCAAAAGGAAAACGTAAAGAATGTTTTTCTTCAGGAGAACGAACAGGCTTTCCCACAGCAGATCCGTCGAAACCAGCGTCCCGTCGAGATCGACCGCCAGAGGAATATCGCCCTTTTTATCCGTCTTCCCCATTGCCGCACTTCTATCCAAAGCCACGCCCGCTCTCTAAAAATGCACCCGATCCCAATAATCGGTACAACACATAAGACGAGAAAACGAAAGAAGAGTGAAGAACGGCAGGTTTCAATCGCTAATTGCTTATTCATGCCGAACATCACGGCCTTCACGCCGATGCCGGTCCAACGAAACCTGCAAATCCAGTTTCCGGATCGGCAGCCGCCGAGCCCATCATGCCGCAGCAATCAGTCTTTCCGCGCCCATACGATAGGAAATCGCACCGGCGAGATGAATGCGGCCGACCTTTTCACTACCGTCGAGATCGGCCAGCGTGCGCGCCACTTTCAGAATGCGGTGATAGGCGCGGGCGGAAAAGCGCATCTGCTCGCTGGCGTCGCGCAAAAGCTGCATGCCGGCGGCGTCGGGGCGGGCCACCTCCTCGATCAGCCCGGCCGGGCAGGAAGCGTTGGTCGTCTGCGGAGCGAGACCCAGAGCGGCATAGCGATGGGCCTGCCGCGCGCGCGCCCGCGCCACACGCCGCGCGACCGTCTCGCTGTTCTCCGATTGTCCCGGCTCGATCAGGTCGAGTGCCGAGACGGCGGGCATATCCACGCGCAGGTCTATGCGATCCATGAGCGGGCCGGAAATACGCGCCTGATAATCGCTCTGGCAGCGCGGACCGCGCGCGCAGCTATGGCCCGGCTCGCCCGCCATGCCGCAGCGGCACGGATTCATCGCCGCGATCAACTGGAACCGCGCCGGATAGGTGCTGCGATGATTGACGCGCGCGATCAGGCATTCGCCGGTTTCGAGCGGCTGGCGCAGGGAATCCAGCACCTGCGGCGAAAATTCGGGAAATTCGTCGAGAAACAGCACGCCATTATGAGCGAGCGACACCTCGCCCGGCCGCCCGCGCAGGCCTCCGCCGACCATCGCCGCCATGGAGGCCGAATGATGCGGCGCGCGAAAAGGCCGCCGGTCCGACAGCTTGCCCCCTGAAATCTCGCCCGCGATGGACGCGATCATGGAAACGTCCAGCAATTCGCGCGGCGACAGCTTCGGCAGGATCGACGGCAGCCGCGCGGCGAGCATCGACTTGCCCGAACCGGGCGGGCCGACCAGCAGCAGATTGTGGCTGCCGGCGGCGGCGATCTCCAGCGCGCGCCGGGCGGTCTCCTGCCCCTTGATATCGGCGAGATCGGGCTGCGCCTCGCCCGACAGGCGCATGGACGGCTCCGGCGGCGTCAGCACCTGCGTGCCGCGAAAATGATTGGCGAGCGCGATCAGGCTGCGCGGCGCGAGAATGTCGATATCGGCGCCCGCCCATGCCGCCTCCGGCCCGCAGGCATGCGGGCAGATCAGTCCCTTGTCCTCGCGATTGGCGCCGATCGCCGCCGGCAGCACGCCCGCCACCGCGAGAATCGAACCGTCGAGCGACAATTCGCCCAGCACCAGATAGGACTGGATCGCGTCGGCGGGTATCGCCCCCAGCGCCGCCATCAGGGCGACCGCGATCGGCAGGTCGTAATGCGAACCTTCCTTCGGCAGATCGGCCGGGGCCAGATTGACCGTCACCCGCTTGGCCGGCATGGAAAGGCCCGATGCGTGCAGCGCCGCCTGCACCCGCTCGCGGCTTTCGGCAACCGCCTTGTCGGGTAGCCCGACGATGGACATGCCCATTTTTCCGGGCGCAATCATCACCTGCACATCGACAGGCACCGCTTCTATGCCCTGAAAGGCGACCGTCCCGACCCGTGCAACCATAAGCTTCCCGCCCGCTCATTCGACCCGTGCAAGTTTAAGCACGGATGGAACGGCAAGACAAGAACATCAGGGGAACAAAATCACCGTTTCGCTTCGACCGCGTCCCAGAACAGGGACGCGATATCGGTGCCGTCGAACCGCTGAATCTCGCGCACGCCGGTGGGCGAGGTGACGTTGATTTCGGTCATGTAATCGCCGATCACGTCGATGCCGACGAGGATGAAGCCGCGCTCCTTCAGCGAGGGGCCGATGCGGTCGCAGATTTCGCGCTCACGCGCGGTGAGCTTCGTCGGCTCGGCGCGGCCGCCGACATGCATGTTGGAGCGGGCATCGGTTTCCGACGGCACGCGGTTGATGGCGCCCACCGGTTCGCCGTCGATCAGGATGATGCGCTTGTCGCCGGCGCGCACGTCTTTCAGGTAACGCTGGGCGATGAAGGGCTCGCGGAACATCTGGCCGAACATTTCCAGAAGCGACGACAGGTTGCGGTCGCCGTCGGCCAGATGGAACACGCCCGCGCCGCCATTGCCATAGAGAGGCTTGAGGATGATGTCGCCGAATTCGCGGCGGAAATCCATCACCTCCTGCGGGTCCTTGGTGATGAGCGTTTCCGGCATCAGATCGGGAAATTCGGTGACGAAGATCTTTTCCGGGCTGTTGCGCACCCAGGCCGGATCGTTGACCACCAGCGTCTTCGGATGGATGCGCTCCAGAAGATGCGTCGTGGTGATGTAGTTCATGTCGAATGGCGGGTCCTGCCGCAGCAGCACCACATCCATTTCCGACAGGTCGCGGCGTACCGGCTCGCCGAGCGTATAATGGTCGCCCTTGACGTCGCGCAATTCCATTTTCTCGACACGGGCGGAAACCACACCGTCGCGCATGGAGAGGCGGTCCGGCGTATAATGAAAGAGTTCGTGGCCGCGCCTCTGTGCTTCGAGCGACAGGGCGAACGTGGTGTCGCCCGTGATGTTCACCGTGCCGATATGGTCCATCTGGACCGCAACCCTGAGTGCCATGATTTCCTCGCGATTCGACCGTGCCGGAAAACTAGACCGGTTTGCACGGACGACATAGTCCTTTCTGCATGCGGCACATATGGCAGGGCTTCCAATCGCTGCCACGCATCCCATATGATGGGACGGCATAAAGGGAGGAACAATGACCGACGTAAAAGTCTCCGTTTTCGCCGATCACGTCGCCGAACTGGGCGAAGGGCCGGGCTACGATCCGCTGACCGGCCATGTCTGGTGGTTCGACATTCTGGGCCAAAAGCTGTTCGAGAAGAACTGGGACAGCGGCGAAACCCTTGTCCACGATCTCGGCATGAAGGCGAGCGCGCTGGCGGTGATCGACCGCGCGCGGCAGTTGATCGTCACCGAACACGGGCTGTTCATCCGCGAGCGCGCCAGCGGGCGGCTGACGCTGCATCATCCGCTGGAGGCCGACAATCCGGTCACCCGCTCCAACGATGCCCGCGTGCATCCGTCCGGCGCCTTCTGGATCGGCACCATGGGCCGCAAGGCGGAGGAGGATGCCGGCTCGATCTGGTGGTACCGGGAGGGGCAGGTCAGAAAACTGTTCTCCGGCATCACCATCACCAATTCGATCTGCTTCTCGCCGGACGGGCGCATCGGTTATTTCGCCGATACCAGACGCAATATCGTCTGGCGCGTGGACACCGATCCCGAAACCGGCCTGCCGGTCTCCGAAAGAAGCGTCTTTCATCACCGCACCGAGGAAGGCGGCATGGACGGCTCGGTGGTGGATGCGGAAGGTACGCTGTGGAACGCCTGCTGGGGCGCGGGCGTGCTCAACGCCTATTCGCCGCAGGGACGGCTGATGCGCTCGATTCCACTGCCCGCGCGGCAGCCCTCCTGCCCCGCTTTCGTCGGGCCGGACGCGACGGCGATGATCGTCACCACCGCGCAGGAGAACATGAGCAAGGAGGAGCGCCGGGCCGAGCCGCATGCCGGCAAGGTGCTCGTGCTCGATCTCACCGTTTCCGGACGGCACGATCCGCCCGTCAGGCTTTAAATGCCTTCGACGATCACGATCTCGCCGTCGGCGACCGTCTGGCGGATGGCGGCGGCCGCCTGATATTCCGGCGAATTGTAGCAGTCGAGCGCGTGCTGCATGGTTTCGAACTCGATGATGACATTGCGCGCCCTGCCCGGCCCCTCGACCGCCTCAACCCTGCCGCCGCGCGCGATGAATTTCGCGCCGAAACGCTCGAAAGCCGGTTTGGCGGTCGAGACGTAATCCTTGTAGCGTTCGGGGTCGCGTACATCCACGCGGGCGATCCAGTAGGCTTTCGTCATCTCGTTCTCCCACCTATCTATTTGTTTTGTCGCATTATCCTACGCGAAACCGCTACGCACTTTCGCTGGAAATGCTCTATAAAGCCGTCTTCATTTCATCGAGAATGGCCAGCGCCGCCGCCTTGCGGTCGGAAGCCGCCACGATCGGACGCGCCACCACCAGATGGCTTGCACCCGCCTTCAGGGCATCGGCGGGCGTCATGACGCGCTTCTGGTCCCCCTTTTCCGCGCCCGCCGGGCGGATACCGGGCGTGACCACCGCCATATCGGGACCGACCGCCCTGCGGATAGCCGCGGCCTCGGCGGCGGACGCCACCACGCCGCCCATGCCGGCCTCGCGCGCCTGCCGGGCGCGCTTGAGCACCAGCGTTTCCGGATCGTCGGAATAGCCGGCTTCCTTCAGGTCTTCCGCATCCATCGAAGTCAGCACGGTGACGCCCAGAAGGCACAGGTCCGAACCCTTCGCCGCCTCGACCGCCGCGCGCATCGCTTTGGGATAGGCGTGCAGGGTCAGCATGGAAACGCCCATCCTAGCGACATTCTCGACGCCCTTGGCGATGGTGTTGTCGATGTCGAGCAGCTTCATGTCGAGAAAGACCTTCTTGCGCGCCGCGACCAGCCGCGCGGCGAAATCCAGCCCACCCGCGAAAACGAGCTGATAGCCGATCTTGTAGAAGGAAACGGCGTCACCCAGTTCCTCGACCACGCTCTCGGCCTGCGAAACGGTCGGCACGTCGAGGCCCACGATCAGGCGCCCGGACGCTTCATCGCGCAATTCAGTCGTCATGATAGTCTCCGCTTGCGATTTTTTCCGTCATCGCACAACCGGCGGCGGTGCGAAAGGGACAAGAACGGGACAGGGCGGAAAATCAGCGCGCGGCCTGCGCGATGAGGCTGCGGCAGAGATTTGCGAGCATGTGCGCGTTGCGCTCCTCCTTCAGAGTTCCGTCCGTGTCGAAGGCGTCGGCGGCATGAGCGACCGAGCATTGCTGGGTGACGATCTGCACGCCGACATTCATCAGCACCGCGCGCAGGTGATAAAGGCCGCGCAGGCCGGCGAAATTGCCGTTGGAGGTGGAGCAGAGCCCGACCGTCAGCCCGGAATAGGGCTTGAACGGCCTGTCGCCGTCGCGAGAGATGCGGCTCACCCAGTCGATGGTGTTTTTCAGAAGCGGCGGGATCGAGGCGTTATATTCGGGCGAGCAGATCATCAGCCCGTCATGGGCCGCGAACAGCCGCCCGAGCCGCATGGCGTTCTCCGGCACGCCATGCGCCGCCTCCAGGTCCTCGTCCATGATCGGCAGCGGATAATAGGCGAGCGTGATGCGCGTGACCTCCGCGCCTTGCGCGCGCAACTCCTTTTCGGCGGCGCCGGCCATGTGGCCGCTGAACGCGCCGGTGCGGATCGAGCCGGCGAAAACCAGAATACGAGCGGTCATGAAATCTCCGGGGACGAAAAATCAGGCGAGCGGACGGCGATAGATCCAGAGCTGCGCCGGCGGCACGTTGCGCATCACGAAGTCATAATGCTGCACGGTGAAATCGCCGCGCCCGCCGGGAACCGGCGGCAGCGGGCCATAAGTGATCTGCATGAAGGGACGCCCGCGCGGAATGCGGCTCAGCGCGGCCTCGACAATCTGCACGCGGCGCGGCATCGGAACGTTCAGGAGCGGCACGGCGGAAATGACGCTGTCGAAGGTCAGCGTGCGGCGCTCGCCCAGCGTGTCGTCGAGGTTGAACGCGTCGCCCTCGATGATGTTGACCTCGGGAAAGCTTTTGCGCAGGTGCGCGGCGAAATCCTGCGAATATTCGACCGAATAAAGATCGGACGGCTTCACGCCGCGCCCGAGGATCGCCTTGGTGATGACACCGGTACCGGGTCCGAGTTCGAGCACGGGCAAACCCGAGTGAATATCGATGACGCTCGCCATGCGCCGCGCGGTGATGGAGCTTGTCGGCAGGATGGCCCCGACGGCCTTCGGCCCGTCGATCCAGCCCTTGAAGAAACGGATTTCCTCATCGAATTTCGCGGCCAGTTTCCTGCCGAGCTGAACTGCCATTCCATATGCTCCCGTTGTGGCTTGAGGCAAGGTTATGACGCCATCAAGGCAGATAGCAAGGCAGGAATAAGGCAGCGGAGGAAAAAACGGGGCAAATTCCCGGTCCAGAATCTTGATTTCCAAGGAAATATGGCTTCAAAACCAGATTTTCCACGATTTTATTTACACCACATGGTGGACTTCCCGGCTGGCTTCGTCCAGTTCGGGCCAATCGCTCTTTTGCCGCCCTGTCCACAAAAAGTCCTCATGGTGCATCCGGGCGAGGCGAAAACGCAAAAAAACAAGGCCGCAGGGCGGTTACGCCGCTGCGGCCTCGGTTCAAAACATCGATTTCAGGTTTCGGCGGAAAGTAGCGTTTTTCACTGGTCGCATTATCCTGCGCGAAACCGCTTTGCACTTTCGCTGGAAATGCTCTATTCGCCGATTCCCTCGAAAAACTCCTTCATCCGCGAGAAGAAGCCCGCCGATTTGGGGCTGTTTTCCTGCGAGGACAGTTTTTCGAACTCCTCCAGCAATTCGCGCTGGCGGCGGGAAAGATTCTGCGGCGTCTCGATGTCGATCTGGATGTAGAGATCGCCGACCGCCGCCTGCCGCAGCACCGGCATGCCCTTGCCCTTGAGGCGGAACTGCTTGCCGTTCTGCGTGCCTTCCGGAACCTTCACCACGGTCTTGGCCCCGTCGAGGGTCGACACCTCGAACTGGCCGCCCAGCGCCGCCGTCGTCATGGAGATCGGCGCCTTGCAGTAAAGATCGGCCCCGTCGCGCTGGAAGAATTCATGCGGCTTGACCGAGAGGAAGATGTAGAGGTCGCCCGCCGGGCCGCCGCGCATCCCCGCCTCGCCCTCGCCGGCCAGACGGATGCGGGTGCCGTCCTCGATGCCGGCCGGAATGTTGACAGAAAGCGAGCGCTCCTGCGTCACGCGGCCCTGCCCATGGCACTTGCCGCAGGGGTCCTTGATAATCTGGCCGCGCCCGTTGCAGGTCGGGCAGGTGCGTTCGACCGAGAAAAAGCCCTGCGCGGCGCGCACGCGGCCCGTACCGGAGCACATGGTGCAGGTGGTGGGCTTCGAACCGGGCTTCGCGCCCGTGCCGGAGCATTCGTCGCAGGTGATAGAGGTCGGCACGCGGATCTGCGCGGTCTTGCCGGAATAGGCTTCCTCCAGCGTCACTTCCATATTGTAACGCAGATCGGCGCCCCGCTCACGGCCGCCATTGTTGCGGCGGCGGCCGCCGCCCATCATCTCGCCAAAGATGTCCTCGAAAATATCGGCAAAGCCACCCGCACCGAAACCGCCAGCGAAACCGTTACCCATACCGCCATTCTCGAAGGCGGCGTGGCCGAAACGGTCGTAGGCCGCGCGCTTCTGCGGGTCCTTCAGCGTTTCGTAGGCCTGACCGATCTCCTTGAACTTGCGCTCGGCCTCCGGATCGTCGGGATTGCGGTCCGGGTGATATTGCATGGCGAGCCTGCGGAACGCCGTCTTCAGCGTCTTGTCGTCGGCGGTTCTCTCGACGCCCAGTGCTTCGTAGTAGTCGATCTTCATATGTCCGTCACCCCGGCGGTTGGATCGGACTCCCAACCGGAGTCATCTTTATGCCCGTTACACCCAGAGCCGTTCCTGTTTAAACGGAATCGTCGGAACCGCTCTATCTTCTCGTCTTCACGCATTTCGCGATAAGCAAAACCGCTACGCACTTTTGGCTCGGAAATGCTCTAGTCCGAAACTGCCGAAAGCCCGGTTTGAAGCCGGGCTTTCGTGTTCAGCGGTGGAAATTACGACTTCTTCTTGTCGTCGTCGATTTCCTCATAGTCGGCATCCACCACGTCGTCCTTATGGGACGCGCCCTGCTCGCCGCCCTCGGCCGAAGCACCTTCGGCGGCCTGCGAGGCTTCATACATGGCCTGACCGAGCTTCATCGACACTTCGGCCAGCGTCTGCGTCTTCGCCTTGATGTCCTCGCCATCCTCGCCCTCGACGGCGGTCTTGAGCGCGGCCACCGCGTCCTCGATCGCCTTCTTGTCGTCGGCCGAAACCTTGTCGCCATAGTCCTTCAGCGACTTCTCGGTCGAATGGATCAGGCTTTCGGCCTGATTCTTCGCCTCGACGGCGTCACGGCGCTTCTTGTCGGCCTCGGCGTTGGCCTCGGCGTCCTTGACCATCTTCTCGATGTCGGCGTCCGACAGGCCGCCCGACGCCTGAATGCGGATCTGGTGCTCCTTGCCGGTGCCCTTGTCCTTGGCCGAGACGTTGACGATGCCGTTGGCGTCGATGTCGAAGGTCACTTCGATCTGCGGCACACCGCGCGGTGCGGGCGGAATGCCGACGAGGTCGAACTGGCCGAGCATCTTGTTGTCGGCCGCCATTTCACGCTCGCCCTGGAAGACGCGGATCGTCACGGCCGACTGGTTGTCCTCAGCCGTGGAGAAGGTCTGCGACTTCTTGGTCGGGATCGTCGTGTTGCGCTCGATGAGGCGGGTGAACACGCCGCCCAGCGTCTCGATGCCCAGCGACAGCGGGGTCACATCGAGAAGCAGCACGTCCTTGACGTCGCCCTGCAGAACGCCGCCCTGAATGGCCGCGCCCATGGCGACGACTTCATCCGGGTTGACGCCCTTGTGCGGCTCCTTGCCGAAGAAGTTCTTCACCACTTCCTGAATCTTGGGCATGCGGGTCATGCCACCGACCAGAACCACTTCGTCGATTTCGCCGGCCTTGAGGCCCGCATCCTTGAGCGCGGCCTTGCACGGCTCGACGGTGCGCTGCACCAGATCGTCCACGAGGCTCTCGAACTTGGCGCGCGACAGCTTGATGGCCAGATGCTTCGGCCCGGTGGCGTCGGCGGTGATGAAGGGCAGGTTGACTTCGGTCTGCTGCGAGGACGAAAGCTCGATCTTGGCCTTTTCAGCCGCCTCCTTCAGGCGCTGCAAGGCGAGCTTGTCGTTCTTGAGATCGATGCCGCTTTCCTTCTTGAACTCGGTGACCAGATAATCGACCAGACGCATGTCGAAGTCTTCGCCGCCGAGGAAGGTGTCGCCGTTGGTGGACTTCACCTCGAACACGCCGTCGCCGATCTCGAGGATCGACACGTCGAAGGTGCCGCCGCCAAGGTCGTAGACGGCGATGGTCTTGCCTTCGCTCTTGTCGAGACCGTAGGCGAGCGCGGCCGCGGTCGGCTCGTTGATGATGCGCAGCACTTCGAGGCCTGCGATCTTGCCGGCGTCCTTGGTGGCCTGACGCTGGGCGTCGTTGAAGTAGGCCGGAACGGTGATGACGGCCTGCGTGACGGTTTCGCCGAGATAGGATTCGGCGGTTTCCTTCATCTTCTGAAGGATCATCGCAGAGACCTGCGACGGGGAATATTTCTTGCCGTGGACTTCCACCCACGCGTCGCCATTGTCGCCCTTGACGATCTTGTAGGGGACGAGGTCCTTGTCCTTGGCGACCATCGGGTCGTCGTAGCGGCGGCCGATCAGGCGCTTGACCGCGAACAGGGTGCCTTCGGGATTGGTGACGGCCTGACGCTTGGCGGGCTGGCCGACAAGCCGTTCATCGCCGTCCGTGAAAGCGACGATCGAGGGGGTCGTGCGCGCGCCCTCGGCATTTTCGATGACCTTCGCGTTCTTGCCGTCCATGACGGCGACGCAGGAGTTGGTCGTTCCCAGATCGATACCAATAACTTTAGCCATATGTCTCTCCATTCAGCAAGCCGCCGGGACCTCAAGCTGAGCGTTCCAGGGGCGGCTCCTACGAGTTTTCACGTTGCTTTCCTCGAACCATCCTCGCGGACGGTCTCCGGCTCTTCGGCCTGTCCTAAAAGCCTCGTGCCGTGGCGTATATAAGAAAGGCGGTTTTTCACTGCAAGTCACGAAGCATGCCGGAAAGCAAGAATCCGTACCCGGTATTTTTCCGGGGCTCAGACCCGCTCCCTATGCCCGCTTTTCCCGGCGCGGTAAATGGCGTCGATGAATGCCTGATTGGCCTTCGAGCTTTCCAGCGAAAACGGGACCACGTCCTCGCCCTGCGCCGCGCGGACGAAAGCCTCCGCCTGAAGCCGGTAGTGATCGGCGTCGCCGAACGTCCACTCCGTCGCACGGGTGTGCCCGGAGTCGAAAAGCGTGAGGCCGCCATGCCCGTAGCGGCCGGTGTTGAAGGGCGCATGGACCTCGATGAAGCCCTTGTCGCCGTGGAACACCATGCCCTGCCGCCCGGCGAGTTGCGTGGCGACGTAGAAGGTAAGGTCGAAGCCGTCGAAGCGCGCCGAGACGTTGGCGTAGCGGTCGGTGCCGAAATCCGGATCGAATTCGACCGTCGCCTGCACCGACAGCGGTTCCCTGCCCGTGACCATGCGCGTCACCACGGTCGGGTAGACGCCGATATCGGGCAGCGCGCCGCCGCCGAGTTCCGGCTGGTTGCGCATATTGGCGGGGTCGGTGTTGAAATAGCTGAAGGCGCCCTGCACATGACGCAGCGCCCCGACGGCCCCATCCGTGATCAGTTCGCGCAATTTGATCCATTGCGGATGATAGGTGACCATGAAGGCTTCTGAAATGACCACCTTATGGCGGTCGCGTGCGGCGATCAGCCGATCGATATCGTCGGCCTTAAGCGCGATGGGCTTTTCGCACAGCACATGCTTGCCGGCCTCCGCCGCCTTCAGCGTCCATTCGACATGCTGCGACGTGGGCAGCGGAATATAGACGCCGTCGACCTGATCGCTCGCCAGCAATTCGTCATAGGAACCAAAAGAGAGCGGTGCGCCGAAGCGATCCGCCACGGCGCGCGCCTTCGCCGCATCGCGGCTGGCGATAGCCTGCACGACGCCGTTTTCGGACGCGCACAGCGCGGGAATGACCTGCGTGACACCGATCTTTGCGGTGGACAGAATACCCCAACGAAACATGCCGTTTCCTTCACCGTTCGTTTTGCCCGTATCGATGGCACGATTGCCGGCGGGACGAAAGGAAAAATTCGCCTCAGGCCGGCTGGCGGAAGAAATCGATGAAGGCGCGCAGCGCCGGCCGCATCTGGCGGCGGCTCGGATAATAGAGATGCAGCCCGGGGAAGGGCGGGCACCAGTCCTCCAGCACGCGCACGAGCCGCCCCGCGGCCAGATGGTCGCGCACGAAATCCTCCATCAGCCAGGCGAACCCCGCCCCGTCGAGCGCCGCCTCCAGCAGCACACGATCGTCGTTGACGATCAGCGGCCCGTCCACGCCCACCTCCAGCGCCTGCCCGTCCTTCTCGAACTCCCAGCGGTAGATGCGCCCGCCCGGAAAGCGCTGGCGCAGACAGCGATGGCGCGAAAGGTCGCGCGGGTGGAGCGGCGCGGCATGGGTTTCGAGATAGGCGGGCGAGGCGACGACGGCCCCGCGCAATTCGCCGCCGAGCCGCGCCACGATCATGTCGGCCTCCAGATTCTCGCCCAAGCGGATGCCGGCGTCAAAACCGGCGGCGACGATATCGGTGAAGGCGTTGTCGATGCGCAAATCCAGCGTAACATCGGGATAGGTGCGGGCGAATGCGCCGAGGCGTTTCGCAAGCACCAGATGCACGGCGGTAAGCGGGGCGGAAATGCGCAAGGTTCCTGCCGGGCGATCCTTCGCCTCGACTGCTGCGCCCAGCGCCTGATCGATCTCCTCCAGCGCCGGCGCGAGGCGTTCGAGCAGCCGGCGGCCCGCCTCGGTGGGCGCGACGGAGCGCGTGGTGCGGGCGAGAAGCCGCACGCCGAGGCTTTCCTCCAGCGCCGCCACCGCATGGCTGACGGCGGAAGGCGCGATGGCCAGTTCTTTCGCGGCGGCGCGAAAGCTTCCATGCGCGGCGACGGCGGCGAGAACGGCGAGTTGGGACAATTGGCTGCGATTCATTGTTACAATTTATAGAACAGCATATGAAAATAAATCCGTATTATCGAACGGCGCGCAGGAATCTATTGTCCGTCTAAAGCGCATCGCGATCTTTCAGATTCGCTTCCGCGCTTTGGCTCTTTGTTTTTGCGCATGTCGTTACCGCAAAACCGCTGCACAGTTTTGCGCGACATGCTCCGGTCCAATCACGAAAGGAAATCGATATGCAACAGCGCAAACTCGGCCGCGAACTCACCGTCTCCGCTCTCGGCTTCGGCTGCATGGGCATGACCTACGCCTATGGCGGGCAGGACGAGCAGGACGCCATCCGCACGCTGCACCGCGCTGTCGATCTCGGCATCAATTTTTTCGACACGGCCGAGGTCTATGGCCCGTTCGAGAACGAGAAGCTGGTCGGCAAGGCGCTGAAGCCGTTTCGCGACAAGGTCACCATCGCCACGAAATTCGGTTTCCGCATCGAGGACGGCAAGCAGTTCGAGGGCGTGGACAGCCGCCCCGAACATATTCGTCAGGTCGCCGACGCCTCGCTGAAGCGCCTCGGCGTCGAGGTGATCGACCTGTTCTACCAGCACCGTGTCGATCCGAATGTGCCGATCGAGGACGTGGTCGGCGCGCTGAAGGACCTGATCGACGCAGGCAAGATCCGCGCCATCGGCCTTTCGGAAGCGAGCGCGGCCACGCTGCGCCGCGCCCATGCGGTGCATTCGGTCGCGGCCATCCAGAGCGAATATTCGCTGTGGGCGCGCGACCCGGAACAGGACGTGCTGCCGGTCTGCCGCGAACTCGGCATCGGCTTCGTGCCCTATAGCCCGCTCGGCCGAGGCATGCTGACGGGGGCGGTGCGCTCGCAGAGCGATCTGGCGGAGGACGATTTCCGCAAGACGCTGCCGCGCTTCCAGCCTGAAAATCTCGAAGCCAACAACCGGCAGGTGGACCTGATCGTGGAACTGGCGAAGGAAAAGCAGGTGACGCCGGCGCAACTGGCGCTGGCATGGGTGCTGGCGCAGGGCGATTTCATCGTGCCGATCCCCGGCGTGCGCAAGATCAGGCATCTGGAGGACAATGTGCAGGCCGTGAATGTGGTGCTGACGGCGGAGGACAAGGCGCGGCTGGATGCGGCTTCCGCGCCGGATAAGATCGCCGGCAAGCGCTACAACGACAACCAGCTGGCGCTGACCGGACTGTAAAATCGAAGGGGAGCCATTTCAGCTCCCCTTTTTCGTTCAGAACCGGCGCATGGCGCGCGGCGCGAGCGTCAGCAGAGCGCCGACGCTCATGGCGAAGCCGACCCAGAGCGGCGCATGCAGGCCGTAGCCGGCGTCGAGCGCCGCCCCGCCCAGCCAGGGGCCGGCGGCGAGGCCGATATTGACCACCGAGGCGTGCATGGCGTTGACCAGCGCGCCGGGATGGGCGAGGCGCATGACGCGGGCGACCAGCGCCGGGTTGAGCGCGATGCCGGTGAGGCCGATCATGACGATGGCGAGCACCGAGGCCGGCCGCCATTCGCCGAAGAGCGCGAAGACCGCCATGGCGGCGATCATTACGACGATGCCGGCGAAAATGGTCGCGATGGCGTGGCGGTCGGCGAAGCGGCCGATCACGTAATTGCCGGCGATATTGCCCGCGCCGTAGACGGCGAGCAATAGCGGCACCTGCGACGGCGCAAAGCCGGAAAGCCCTGTGACGATGGGATAGAAATAGCCGTACATTGCGAAGGCCGAGCCGATCACCAGCGCGCTGGTGGCGTAGGCGGCCCAGAGTTTTGGCTTGCGCATTTCATTGAGTTCCGTGCGCAGGTCGGCCTGCGGCGCGTCGGGCGACTGCTCGATCCTGAGCGCGATGACGAGCGCGCAGAACAGGACCAGCACCACGATGGCCCAGAAACTGGCGCGCCAGCCGAAGGCGTTGTCGACGGCGGTGGCGACCGGAACGCCGATCACCGTACACATCATCAGCCCGCCGAAGACCAGCGACGCGGCGCGGCCGCGCAGGTCCGGCGCGACCAGTTGCGCGGAAATGGCCAGCATCAGGCCGAACGCGCCCGCCGCCGCCATGCCGGTGAGAAGACGCGCGGCCAGAAGCACATGGAAATTGCTGGTGGAAGCGGCCACGGCCTGCGCCGCCGCGTAGAAGACCAGCAGGATCAGAAGGCCGCGCTTGTTGTCCACCGTCAGCGCCAGAAAGGCCAGCGTCACCAGCGGCCCGCCGGCCATCATGCCGAGCGCATAGAGCGAAATCAGATCGCCGATATCGGAAATGGAGCGCCCGAAGGCCTGTTGCAGCGACGGCAGCATGCCGGAAATCATCAGTTCGGAGGTAGTGAGCGCGAAGATGCCGAGGCTCAGGCAATAGACCACCAGCGGGATGGCGCGCGGCTTTTTTTCGGACGCAGAAACCCCTTCCGCCGCGAGGGCGGAATCGCACAAATCGTTCATGAGACGAATCCTGATTTATATAGTCGATACTATATAATACATACCGGCTTGTTCCGGGACGTCAAGCGAATTATATAAAGGCAGCTATAGAAAGGGAACGAAGATGGCGCAACGCGGACGCCCGCGCAGTTTCGACCGCGAGGCTGCGCTGGACAAGGTGATGAAGGTCTTCTGGGCCAAGGGCTATGAATGCGCCCAGATCAACGACTTCACCGCCGCCATCGGCGTGACGCCGCCGAGCTTCTACGCCGCCTTCGGCAATAAGGAGCAGGCGTTTCGCGAGGCTGCGGATTATTATCGCCGCACCGTGGGCGCGCCAGCCTATGAGGCGCTGGAGCGGACCGAGCCGGTGCAGGACGCGGTGCGGCGCTGGCTGGAACTGAGCGCCGACAGCGCCTTCGCCTGCCCGTCGGGCGGCTGCATGATTTCGGTCAGCTCCATCCAGTGCAAGCCGGAGAACGCCGGCGTGAAAGCCTTCCTGACCGAAGTTCGCCATGCCAGCCGCGAAAGCCTGCACCAGCGGCTGCTGCGCGGCCAGCGCGACGGCGATCTGCCGCCCGACGCCGACATCGCGCAGATGACCGAGTTCTATTTCGCGCTCCAGCAGAGCCTGTCCTACGAGGCGCGCGACGGCGGCACACGCGCGGCGGCGCAGAAAATCATCGACATGGCGATGCGCGCCATGCCGGCGCGGGAAAGCGAACCGGCCTGAAATTTTGCCCTGAAACGAAAAGCCCGCGCTCCGCGCGGGCTTTTTTGTTCAGGTAAAGGCGGTTAGAGCGGTTCCTGTTTAATCACAATCGTTCGCTGGAAATGCTTTAGCCGCGCAACACGCCGCCGGTCTGCTTGGCGACGCTGGCGACGATCTGCTTCGACAGGGCGTCCAGATCCTCGTCGGTCAGGGTGCGGTCCTGCGGTTGCAGCAGCACCTCCACCGCGATCGACTTCTTGCCTTCGCCGAGCGAGCCGCCGGTGAAGACGTCGAACACCTGCACGCCGGCGATCAGCTTCTTGTCGGCCGACGACACGGCGCGCACCAGATTGCCCGCTTCCACGCCCGCATCGACCACGAAGGCGTAGTCGCGCTTGAGGCTCTGGAACTGCGACAGCGACAGAGCCGGCTTGGTGCGGGTGGCTTTCGCCTTCGGCTCCGGGATCGCGTCGATGAAGACCTCGAAACCGCAGAGCGCGCCGGACAGGTCGAGCGCCTCCAGCGTGTCCGGGTGGAACTCGCCGAAGTAACCCAGCACCACCTTGGGGCCGAGCTTCAGCGTACCGGAACGGCCCGGATGGAACCAAGCCGGACCGCCGGCCTCGATCTGCACGCGGTCCACCGGCGCGCCGGCAGCTTCGAGCGCGGCCAGCGCATCGGCCTTGGCGTCGAACACGCCGACCGGCGCGGCGTTGCCGGACCAGAAGCGGCCAGCACCGTCCACGCGCGCCGTGCCGCGGCGCACGCCCGCCGCCACGCGGCGCTGCTTCTCCGGCGTATCGCCTTCATAGACGCCCGACACCTCGAACAGGGCCAGATCGCCGAAGCCGCGATCCGCATTGCGCTGGGCCGCGGCCAGCAGGCCAGGCAGCAGCGAGGGGCGCATATCCGACATGTCGGCGGCGATGGGATTGGCGAGCTTCAGTTCCGGCTTGCCGCCCCCGAAAGCCTTCGCCGCCGCTTCCGGAATGAAGGAATAGGTCACGGCCTCCATCATGCCGCGCGAGGCGAGCATGCGGCGGGCGTGGCGGGTGCGGATTTGCAGCGTGGTCAGGATGCGTCCGTTGACCGCGCCGTGGCTCGGCAGCGGCTGCGGCGCGATCCGGTTGACGCCGTGGATGCGCATGACTTCCTCGACCAGATCGGCCTTGCCTTCCACATCGCCGCGCCAGCTCGGCACGGTCGCGTGAATCGTCTTTCCGTCGCCTTCGACGCCGAAGCCGAGGCGCTGGAGGATGGAGAACGCATCCTCATAGGAGACGTCGATACCGGTGAGGCGCTTGACCTCCGACACCGGAAAATCGATCACGCGCGGCGCGGCGGGCGTGTAGCCCACCACGTCGAGCGCGGTCGGCGTGCCGCCGCACAGCTCCAGCACCAGCCGGGTGGCGATTTCCGCGCCGGGGATCATCATTTCCGGGTCCACGCCGCGCTCGAAGCGATAGCGCGCATCGGTGACGATGCCAAGCTCCCGGCCCGTACGGGCGATGGCGCGCGGGTCCCACAGGGCCGATTCGATCAGCACGTCGGTCGTGTTCTCGTCGCAGCCCGAATGCTCGCCGCCCATGACGCCGGCGATGGATTCGGGGCCTTCGGCGTCGGCGATGACATACATGCCGGGCTTGAATTTATACTCGCGCTGGTCGAGGCCGAGAATGGTCTCGCCCTCCTTCGCCGCGCGCACGGTCAGATCGCCCTTGACCTTGGCGGCGTCGAAGACGTGCAGCGGACGGCCGAGATCGAAGGTGACGTAATTGGTCACGTCCACCAGCGCGTTGATCGGACGCAGGCCGATGGCCTTGAGCCGCTGCTGCATCCATTTCGGGCTGGGGCCGTTCTTGACGCCCCTGACCATGCGTAGCGCGAAGCCGAGGCAGAACGGGTTTTCCGCATCCTGATCGAGCACGACCTTGACCGGCGTCTCGCCCTCGCCCTTTACGGGTGCGGCGGCCAGTTCCTTCAGCGCGCCGAGACCAGCAGCGGCGAGATCGCGCGCGATGCCGCGCACGCCGGCGCAGTCGGCGCGGTTCGGCGTCAGGCCGATTTCGATCACCGGATCGTCGAGACCCATCAGGGCGGCGAAGCTCGCGCCGACCGGCGTGTCGGCGGGCAGATCGATGATGCCGTCATGTTCGTCGGAAAGCTCCAGCTCGCGCTCCGAGCACATCATGCCGAAGCTTTCGACGCCGCGGATCTTGCCGACCGACAAGGTCACGTCAAGGCCCGGAACATAATCGCCCGGACGGCCGAGGACGCCGACGAGGCCGGCGCGGGCGTTGGGCGCGCCGCAGACGACCTGCACCGGCTTGCCCTCGCCCGTATCGACGGTGAGAACGCGCAGCTTGTCGGCGTCGGGATGCTGCACGGCGGTCAGAACCTTGGCGATCCTGAAGGCCTTGAAGGCGGCGCGGTCGTCGACCGATTCCACTTCCAGACCGATATCGGTCAGCTTCTCGACGATCTGATCCAGCGTGGCCTCGGTTTCGAGATGATCCTTGAGCCAGGAAAGCGTGAATTTCATCTGTGTCGTCCTTCCTGTCTTACGCGCTCAGGCCGCCGAACAGCGTCGGGATATCGAGCGGGCGGAAACCGTAATGATCGAGCCAGCGCACATCGGCGTCGAAGAAGGCGCGCAGGTCCGGCATGCCATATTTCAGCATGGCGATGCGGTCGATGCCCATGCCCCAGGCGAAACCCTGATAGACTTCCGGGTCATAGCCCGACATGCGCAAAACGTTCGGATGCACCATGCCGCAGCCCAGAATCTCCAGCCAGTCGCTGCCTTCGCCGAATTTCACATGCGGGCCGGAACGGTCGCACTGGATGTCCACTTCCAGCGACGGCTCGGTGAAGGGGAAGAAGGACGGACGCATGCGCATCGTCACCGACGGCACCTCGAAGAAGGTCTTGCAGAACTCCTCCAGCACCCATTTCATGTTGGCGACATTGGCAGCCTTGTCCACGACCAGCCCTTCTACCTGATGGAACATCGGCGAATGGGTGGCGTCGGAGTCCATGCGGTAGGTCTTGCCGGGAATGACGATGCGGATCGGCTCGTCGCGGCCTTCCTTGTCACGGATCGCGGCGAACTTCTCCATCGTGCGCACCTGCACCGGCGAGGTGTGCGTGCGCAGCAACTTGCGCTCGCCCTTCTCGTCCGGATTGAAGAAGAAGGTGTCGTGCATCTCGCGCGCCGGATGGCCTTCGGGGAAATTCAGCGCGGTGAAATTGTAGTAGTCCGTCTCGATATCGGGCCCCTCGGCGATGGAGAAGCCCATATCGGCGAAGATGGCGGTGATCTCGTCGACGACCTGCGAAATCGGATGGATGCGCCCGCGCGAGGCGGCGCTTTCGCGCACCGGCAGCGTGACGTCCACCTTTTCGCGCTCCAGCCGGGCGGCGACCGCCGCCTTGCGCAACGCCGTCTTGCGCTCGGCCAGCGCCTCGGTGATGCGGTTCTTCAGCCCATTGATCGCCGGCCCCAGCGCCTGACGCTCTTCCGGCGACATGGAGCCGAGCGTCTTCAGCTTTTCCGAAACCGCGCCCTTCTTGCCGAGCGCCGCGACGCGCACCGCCTCGATGGCCTGCTCGTCGGCCGCATTGGCGATATCCGCCAGAATAGTCCGTTCCAGTTGTTCCAGATCGCTCATCTCTACATTCCCCGTCGCGCCTGTCGGCACTCCACGCCTCTTGTTTGTATCCCTGTCGCGCTTATAGCGCTCCACGCCTCTTGTCTGTTTGCCGCTCTCAATGGCCCGATCGGGTCCGAACATCAAGGTTGGCATCGAAAAATTCCATCGCCTGTAAAAGCCGTTTGCCATCGCCGCCCAGATGAATGCGGCGGAATAGCCGAAGCGGCGCGATGGTGAACCGGAAAAATCCGACGATCTTCCGCAGTTCCGGAACCACCGCCGCAGGCGCGAGTGCGCGATACGCGTCGAACGCCTGTTGAGGCGTTTCCGGCAGCCGCGCCTGCGCGGTGATCTGGAAGAACAGAAGCCACACATCGCGCGCCTGCGCGGCGGCGAGCGACATCACCGTTTCCGGCTCCTCCTCGAAATCGAGAAAGCCCGGCACGCCGTCCTTCTCGAAGAAATCGCGCGGATGCGGACGACCGTGGCAAAGGCCGGCGGCATGCGCCTTGCCCAACGCGACCGCGCATTGCACGAGAAGCGCGTCGTGGGCGGCCGGATCGCTCTTGCGTGAGCCGTCGAGCCGATCCTGCATGATCGGCGCCACATCGCTCAGAATGATCGCCGAACCGTCGCGGCCGACGATGCGCGGCACCTCGAAACCGGCGGCGCGAAAGGCCGCCATCTTGCGCATCTCGCGGTCGGCCATGCCGGCTGCATCCGTTTCCTTCGCCGAGCGCAGGAACGGCAGCAGCAAAAGCGGCGAGATCAGGCTGTGCAGACGCTTCGGAAACGGACGGCGCTCCGCGTCGTAGCGCTTGATCCAGACGCGATCGCCCGCCAGCGTTGCGCTGGAAATCCGTCTGCCCCGGCTCTGCGCGAACAAAGCCGGCAGAGCGCGGTGCTCGTCCGCGTCCGGTTCCATGCCGATTTCGCCCGATTCGTCCTTCATGTACGGTCCCGGAAAGGAAAAACCCGCGCCAGCCGAGCCAGCGCGGGTTCCCCAATTGACAAAGTGCTTCGGGAAGGCTGCTGGCTTAGCGAACAGCGCCTTCAAAAGCGTTCGGCGTCGCGGTGTTCTTGAGATACTCAAGAGCCTTCTTCGCCGAGGCGACCAGCGCACCGAATGCTTCCGGCTCGTGGATCGCGATGTCGGACAGAACCTTGCGGTCGACCTCGATGCCGGCCTTGGCCAGACCGTCGATGAAACGGCCATAGGTCAGGCCCTGCTCGCGGACGGCGGCGTTGATGCGCTGGATCCACAGGGCGCGGAACGAACGCTTGCGGTTCTTGCGGTCGCGATAGGCGTACTGCTTGGAACGATCGACCGCAGCCTTGGCGGTGCGGATGGTGTTCTTGCGGCGGCCACGGAAGCCGGCAGCCTGATCCAGAACCTTCTTGTGCTTGGCGTGGGCGGTAACGCCCCGTTTTACGCGTGCCATGTTATGATCTCCTTCTCAGACTGTCTCAGAGGCCGTTCGGCAGGAACTGCTTCACGATCTTCGCATCGGCATCGGCCAGAACCATGGTGCCGCGTGCATCGCGAATGAACTTGTTCGAACGCTTGATCATGCCATGACGCTTGCCGGCAGCGGCGGCCTTGACCTTGCCCGTGCCGGTGATCTTGAACCGCTTCTTGGCGGCCGATTTGGTCTTCATCTTGGGCATTTTGCTACTCCTTGTTGGCATCCCTCTCGTACCCAGGGGTACTCGACGCCTCTTGTATTGGCGTTCCCTGTCGCGCCTGCGGCGGACCGGAAACTGATTTCACTTTCAGGCCGACCAAAGCCTGAAAAGCATACGAAACCGCCACGGCATGCCCTGCCGGGCGGTTCGAACGCGGCCTTATAGGCGCAAAGGCCGTAAAACGCAATGGCTGAATCGATGCCTGATCTCAATACAGCCTGAGCAGGATCGGCAATATGTGACTGTCCTGCAAATATTCGATAAACTCGAAGAACGGATAGGCGACGAAAAAGACAAGGCCGTCGGTAAAGGTGCGGTAGAGCCGCTCTGGGCGGATCAGCAGTTCCTTGTCGTCGCGGAAGAGCGAGAAGCGCGGGAAGAAGCGCGGCACCTGCGCGCAATAATCGGTATAAGGCTTGCCGAAATTCTGCTTCAGGAACGCCTCTTCGGTACGGATCACCGTCTGAAAGGCGAGATAGCACAGAACGCCGAAACCGAGCATCACGGTGACGCTGCCCGTCTGCGCGCCGATGCCCATCGCACCGATGGAACTGCAAACATAAAGCGGATTGCGCGACATCGAATAGGGGCCGGTGCGCACGATCTCCGCGCTCTTGCGCCCGCCGATATAGAGCGTGCACCACAGGCGCCCGAGAATGGCGGCGCCGATCAAGCCCAGTCCGAAGGATTCCAGATATTCGTGAAACTCCCCGGTCGAGACCGAACGCACGAACAAAAGCGCCACGACCAGCAAAGTCATGATTACGCCGATCGCCATACGCCGCCGTTTCTGATAGCGGCCCAGTTCATGCAGGGTCTTCATGATCGTTCCGAAACGCCTCTGTTGATCGGTTGCCCTTGACGGGTTTACCCGCTGCGCACTTTTGCCGGAAATGCTCCGGATAATGAAAAGCCGACCGAAGGCGGCTTTTCCAAGACATGTTTCATTCAATCAGCGCGGGGCCAGCACCATCATCATCTGGCGGCCTTCGAGCTTCGGCTCGGACTCGACCTTGGCGATCTCGGCGGTGTCGTCCTTGACACGCTGGAGCAATTTCATGCCCAGTTCCTGGTGCGCCATCTCGCGGCCACGGAAACGCAAGGTGACCTTGACCTTGTCGCCTTCCTCGAAGAAGCGCAAGGCCGCCTTCATCTTCACCTCATAATCATGGGTGTCGATGTTCGGCCGCATCTTGATTTCCTTGATTTCGACCGTCTTCTGCTTCTTGCGCGCCTCGGCGGCTTTTTTCTGGTTCTGATATTTCAGCTTGCCGAGATCGACGATCTTGCACACAGGCGGCTCGGCGTTCGGCACGATCTCCACGAGATCAAGGCCCGCCTCCTCCGCCATGGCCAGCGCGTCCTGAATGGACACATTGCCATGGTTCTGGCCTTCGGCATCGATAAGCTGAACCCGGGGAACCCGGATATCACGGTTGGAGCGCGGTCCGTCTTTCTGGACCGGCGTCGCTCTGAACGGTCGGCGAATGGTCGTTATCTCCTGAATGTTGCGTCTAAAGCGGTCGGATGCGCGTTGCCGCGACGGCATGTCCCCCATCGAACCGCAGTCGATGGCGGAAATGTCGCCAAGCAGGCGGCGAAGTCAATAGCATCTTTATACGGAAAAATCACCCCCGCGTGATAAAGGGCGATTTATGGCCGGAAAAGCGTCATATCGGTCGCACTTTTCCCGTTTTCAAGGGTTTCGCGCGACCGCCCGCCATGGCATAGGTCGGATCGTGATCCGCAGCCCAGCGGAGCGACCCAATGGAGCAACCATGAGCGGGATGGAACCGGAATTCATCGAGGTGAATGGTGCAAAGATCGCCGTGCGCCACCGCGCCGGCAGGACGCCGGGCGTGGTCTGGCTCGGCGGCTACCGCTCCGACATGCTGGGCACCAAGGCCGTGGCGCTCGACGAATGGGCGGAAAAGACCGGCCATGCCGCTCTGCGCCACGATTATTCCGGCCACGGCGAATCCGGCGGCGATTTCAATGAAGGCACCATCTCGCGCTGGCTGGCCGAAAGCCTCGCCGTCTATCGCCGTTATGCGCAAGGACCGCAAATCCTCGTCGGTTCCTCCATGGGCGGCTGGATCGCGCTCCGTATGGCGCAGGAACTCAAAAAGACCGGCGAATCGCCCGCCGGCATGGTGCTGATCGCGCCCGCGCCCGATTTCACCGCCGAACTGGTGGAGCCGGCGCTTTCGGAGGCGCAGAAGCGCGATCTTGCCGAAAAGGGTTTCTGCGAGGAACCGTCCGACTATGCGCCCAACCCTTACGTCTATACGCGCGCGCTCATCGAGGACGGACGCCGCAACCGCGTGCTCGAAGGCATCATCGAGACGGGCTGCCCGGTGCACATATTGCAGGGCATGCGGGACGCGGACGTTCCTCACGCCCACGCGCTGAAACTGGTGGAACACCTGCCCGTCGACGACGTGACGCTGACGCTGGTGCGCGACGGCGACCACCGCCTCTCACGGCCGCAGGACATCGATCTCCTGACCCGCACCGTTTCCGGCCTCGCCGACCGCATTACCGCCATAGCCGACTTGGGGGCCTGACCTCCATGCGCTTTTCGGTCTTCTCGTCCTCGGCAGTGGCCGCCATCGTCGGTTTCGGCGGCACGCTCGCCCTCATCATCGCGGCGGCCAACGCGCTGGGCGCGACGCAGGAGCAGACCGCAAGCTGGGTGACGGCGATCTGCCTCGCCGTCGCGGCTTCGTCGACCTGGCTCAGCATCCGCTACAAGATGCCGATCATCGGGGCATGGTCGACGCCGGGACTGGCGCTGATCGGCGCCAGCGTCGGCTTCACCTTCGCGGAAGCCGTGGGCGCCTTCATCGTCACGGCGCTGGCGCTGATCGCGACCGGGATGATCTGCCAGCTTTCGGTGCTGGTTTCGCGCATCCCGGCCTCGGTCGCCTCCGGCATGCTGGCCGGCGTGCTGCTCGGCTTCGTCATCGCCGCCGCGAAAACCGTACCGCTCGACCCGGCCTTCATGCTGCCGCTGGTGGCGCTTTTCTTCCTGATCCGCCTCTACAATCCGTCGCTCGCCGTCATCGCGGTGCTGGGGATCGGCGTCGCCTATGCGCTCGTCTCGGGCCGGTCGCCGCACCTGCCCGCGCCGGAACTCTCTACGCTCACGCTGGTCTGGCCGCAATTCCACGCCGGCGCGATCATCGGCATCGCCATCCCGCTCTATCTCGTCACCATGGCCTCGCAGAACCTGCCGGGCTTCGCCGTGCTGCGCGCCTACGGCTACGAACCGCCGACCAGCGCCTGCCTGCGCGTGACCGGTCTGTGCTCGCTCCTGTCCGCGCCCTTCGGCGCGGCGACCACCAATCTCGCCGCCATTTCGGCGGCGCTCTGCACCAACCCCGACGCCCATCCCGACCACACCAAGCGCTGGCTCACCGGCCCGGTCTATGCGGCCATATATGTGGTCTTCGCGCTGTTCGGCGCGTCGCTGGTGGCGATCTTCGCCGTGCTGCCGACGACGCTCATCGCGCTCGTCGCCGGCCTTGCGCTGACCGGCCCCTTCATCAACGCCATGGCGCTGGCGCTGAGCGACGAGCACGAACGCCTGCCCGCGACCGTCACCTTCGCGGTGACGGCTTCCGGCATCGCCTTTTTCGGGGTCGGATCGGCTTTCTGGGCCTTGCTCGCGGGGCTTGCAGTAACTTTTCTCGAACATCTGCGCAAAAAAATTTCCAGCTAATCACATTGCTTAGCTCGAAGCCGCGCATGGCGGAAAAGCTGCGTTCTTGAAAAACCGCAATCCCCTCACCACGTCGAATGCAAGCCGCCAGATCACATCGTCCGCATGGTGCGGGCAGGCCGGCCCGTCGATTCCGACACGATGATTGATGATTGGAGCAGACCATGACCAATTCCGCATTGATCCGCCCGGCATGGACGCCAGCCACGATTGCGCTGATGGTGCTGGGCTTTTTCGTCTACTGGCCGCTCGGCCTCGCGATGCTCGCCTACATCATCTGGGGTGACCGCCTCGAAGGCTTCAAGCGCAATGTGAACGAGAAGACCGATTCCGTGTTCGGTTCGTTCCGCGGCTGCTGCCGCAGCAAGAGCGAAGGCTTCCAGTTCGGCGCCGGCGCCGATACCGGCAATGCTGCCTTCGACGACTGGCGGCGCGAGGAGCTGGAACGCCTTGCCGAGGAGCGCCGCAAGCTGGACGAGGCGCGCGCCGACTTCGAGGCCTATGCCGCCGAACTTCGCCGCGCCCGCGACAAGGAAGAGTTCGACCGCTTCATGGCTGCGCGTCGCGCCGCCGCCGCGGACCGCAAAACCCCGACGCAGCGCGGCAAGGACGACGTCACCGATGTCTGATCGGTAGGAAATCCCTGAAAAACAGGAGCGGCGCGGCCAGACCGCGCCGTTTTTGCGTGGTTTTTCGCGCGAATCGTTTATTCTTGCCCGATGGGCTTTTCCTTCCTTGGGCATATCGGCGGCAAAGGGGCCACCCCCACTACGGCAGTGCGCAGCGAGCGAATCCACACGGTCGCCGGGCGCGAACTGCCTCTGCGCGTGTTCGAGAACCCGCGCGCCCGCCGCCTGACCCTGCGCATCGAGGCCGACGGCAAGGGGTTGCGTATTACGGTCCCGCCCGGCCTGCCCGAACGCGAGGTGCAAAGCTTTCTCACCCGTCACCAGGGCTGGATCGAAAGCCGCATCGCCCGATTGCCCGACCGGCCGGGCGTGCGCGACGGTGTGCGGATTCCCGTTCGCGGCGTGCCGCACCTGATCCGGCACCAGCCGGGACGCGGCACGGTGGAGCTTCTGGAAGGCAATATATTGCTGGTGCATGGCGATCCCGCCCATCTGCCGCGCCGCGTGGCCGACTACCTGAAACGCGAGGTGAAGCGCGACATCGAGGCGATGGTCGCCCGCCACACCGCGACGGTAGGACGCAAGGCCAAGGCCGTCCGTTTCAAGGATACGAAAAGCCGCTGGGGTTCCTGTACCTCGGACGGCGTTCTGTCTTTCTCGTGGCGCATCGGCATGGCTCCGCCGCCGGTCATCGACTACCTCGTGGCGCATGAAACGGCGCATCTGATCGAGATGAATCACGGGCCGAAATTCTGGAAACTCTGCCATACGCTCTGTCCCGACACCGAACGCTGCAAGGCGTGGCTGAAGCGCAACGGCAGCGCATTGCAAGCCATCGATTTTTCATGAAAGCATCCGTTCTCGCCGCCGCCCGCATCCTGTGGGATTATCACTGCATCCACGATGAACTGAAACCCGCCGATTTCATCATCGGCCTCGGCAGCTACGATCCGCGCGTGGCCGAGCGCGCAGCGGACCTTTACCACGAGGGTCTTGCGCCGAAACTCCTGTTCACGGGCAAGAGCGGCAACTGGACGGCGGGGCTCTACCGGACCAGCGAGGCGGAGGCCTTCGCCGAAATCGCGATCCGGCGCGGCGTTCCGCGCGAAATCGTGTTCACCGAAACCAACGCCACCAATCTCGGCGAGAACGTGCGATTTTCCCGCGATATGCTGGTTTCGGGCCCGGTCAGCGTGATCTTCGTGACCAAGCCCCAGACCCAGCGCCGCGTTCTGGCAACGGCGGCCCAGCAATGGCCGGAAGCACGCGCCGCCGTCACCGCGCCGCTCGTCGCTTTCGAGGACCAGCCGACCGCGACCTATCCGATGGAAAAGCTGATCCATGAGATGACCGGTGATCTGGAACGCATCCTCACCTACCCTGCCAAAGGTTTCCAGATCGCGCAGGCGGTTCCCCTCGACGTCATGGAGGCGTATGATTTCCTTATCGCGCAAGGTTTCGACGGCCATTCGGCCTGAGACGCACTTGAGTCGTACCGCGATTTGTGCGACGGGAAACTCCATGGCTCTCGATATCAAAATATGCGGTCTGAAGACGCCGGAAGCCGTCGCCGCCGCGCTTGACGGCGGGGCGACGTATGTCGGCTTCATCTTCTTCCCCAAAAGCCCGCGCCATGTGACGCCCGAGCAGGCGACTCCCCTGCGCGCGATGGCGCGCGGCCGTGCCAAGGCCGTCGCGGTCACGGTGGACGCCGACGACACGACGCTGGACGGAATCGTCGCGGCGCTGAAACCCGACATGCTGCAACTGCACGGGGTCGAGACGCCGGAGCGCGTGCGCGCCGTGAAAGCACGGTACGGCCTGCCGGTGATGAAGGCCTTCTCGATACGCGACGCCGGAGACCTCGCGGCCATCGCGTCCTACAGGGGCATTGCGGACCGTTTCCTGTTCGACGCCAAGCCGCCGAAAGGATCGGAATTGCCGGGCGGCAACGGCGTCTCCTTCGACTGGAGCCTTCTCGCCGCGCTTGACGCGGATGTGGATTACATGCTTTCCGGTGGATTGAGCGCGGACAATATCGCACAGGCGCTGAAGCACACCCGCGCGCCGGGCATCGACATATCGTCCGGCGTCGAGCGCGCGCCCGGCGAAAAGGATGTGCGCCTCATCGAGGAATTTTTCCGGGCCGTCGCCGATGCGCGCATGGCGGCCTGAACAGACGGAGCGGAAGCGTTGAACAAGCCGGTTGAACCCAATTCCTACAAGACAGGCCCCGACGAGGAAGGCATGTTCGGCATTTACGGCGGGCGTTTCGTCGCCGAGACGCTGATGCCGCTGATCCTCGAATTGCAGGACGCCTACGACAAGGCCAAGAACGATCCCGAATTCAAGGCCGAGCTTTCCAACCTTTCGACCCATTACGCCGGGCGTCCGTCGAAGCTCTATTTCGCCGAAGGCCTGACGAAGCATCTGGGCGGCGCGAAGATTTACTTCAAGCGCGAAGACCTCAACCATACCGGCAGCCACAAGATCAACAACTGCCTCGGCCAGATTCTGCTCGCCCGGCGCATGGGCAAGACGCGCATCATCGCCGAGACCGGCGCCGGCCAGCACGGCGTGGCTTCGGCCACCGTGGCGGCGCGCTTCGGCCTACCCTGTGTGGTCTATATGGGCGCGACCGACGTGGAGCGGCAGGCCCCGAACGTGTTCCGCATGAAGCTGCTCGGCGCGGAAGTGAAGCCCGTCACGGCGGGCAGCGGCACGCTCAAGGACGCGATGAACGAAGCCCTGCGCGACTGGGTGACGAATGTCGAGGACACCTATTACCTGATCGGCACCGCCGCCGGACCGCATCCCTATCCGGAACTGGTGCGCGACTTCCAGTCGGTGATCGGCACGGAGGCGCGCAAGCAGATTCTCGAACAGGAGGGCCGCCTGCCCGACGTGATCGTGGCGGCGGTCGGCGGGGGCTCCAACGCCATCGGCCTGTTCCATCCCTTCCTCGACGATTCGGAGGTGAAGATCGTCGGCGTGGAGGCGGGCGGACGCGGCCTGAACGGGCACGAGCATTGCGCCTCGATGAGCGCCGGCCGTCCCGGCGTGCTGCACGGCAACCGCACCTATCTGCTGCAAAACGACGACGGGCAGATTCTCGAAGGCCATTCCGTCTCCGCCGGCCTCGACTATCCCGGCGTCGGGCCGGAGCATTCATGGCTGCGCGACACCGGCCGCGTCGAATACGTGCCGATCCTTGACGACGAAGCGCTGGAGGCATTCCAGCTCTGCACCCGCACCGAGGGCATCATTCCGGCGCTCGAATCCGCCCATGCCATCGCGCAGGCCATGAAGATGGCCCCGAAAATGAGCAAGGACGAGATCATGATCGTCAACCTCTCCGGCCGCGGCGACAAGGACGTGCATACGGTCGGCAAGCTGCTCGGCATGGATATCTGAGATGAGCGAGGCCGCCGCCCCTGCCCTCTACAAGCCACGCGCCGCATGGTTCGACGGCCTGACGGCGTGCGGGCCGGCGACGATCAAGCTCAACATCATCGAAGCCGATCCATCCGATCCGCTGGCAGAGGCCACTATCGGCACCGCCCGCCGGCAGATCGAAGGCGCGGCTGAAAGGCTTGCAACGCTGCCGCATCAGGAGGCCGGCTTCGCCATCCTGCATCAGGGTGAGGAGTCTCTCTGGCTTCTGCTGCACTGGTGGCTGGAAGGCGGCATCGCCACGCAGATGCTGTGGCGGTCCGACCTCGGCGACGAGGCGGATTTCGTTCCCGCGCAGCCACTTCTGATGGCCTGCGTCTGGGAACTTGGAATTATTGATTTTGAACGGCGCGCATGGATGGAAACGGCGATGTCCGGTAAATCCGTCGCCGACTATCTTGCGCGCACTCTGCCACGGGGCACGGTATGACCACACGCATCGACACCAGATTCTCTCAATTGAAGGCGGAAGGCCGTCCGGCCCTCGTCACCTATTTCATGGGCGGCGATCCCGATTACCAAACCTCGCTGAAGATCATGAAGGCGCTGCCCAAGGCCGGCGCAGACGTGATCGAACTCGGCATGCCCTTCTCCGACCCGATGGCCGACGGCCCCGCCATTCAGGCGGCGGGCCTACGCGCACTGGAGGCCGGTCAGACGCTGGCCAAGACGCTGGCCATGGCCGCCGAATTCCGCAAGGAGGACGACACGACCCCTATCGTGCTGATGGGCTATTACAACCCGATCTACATCTACGGCGTCGAGCGTTTCCTCGCCGACGCCAGGGTGGCGGGCGTGGACGGCCTGATCGTGGTCGACCTGCCGTCGGAAATGGACGCTGAGCTTTGCGTGCCGGCCCGGCAGGCAGGGTTCAATTTCATCCGCCTCACCACACCGACCACGGACGACAAGCGCCTGCCCAAGGTGCTGCACAATTCGTCGGGCTTCGTCTATTATGTCTCGATGAACGGCATCACCGGCGCGGGCCTTGCCGACACGGCGCGGGTGGGCGAGGCCGTTCGCCACATCAAGAAAAGCACGAAGCTGCCGATCTGCGTCGGCTTCGGCGTCAAGACGCCGGAACAGGCCTCGGCCATCGCGGCGCACGCCGACGGCGTGGTTGTGGGCACGGCCATCGTCAACGCGGTAGCGGGCGAACTCGGCCCAGACAACCGCGTGAAGGGCGATCCGGCGGCGGCGGCCGCAAAGCTCGTCGGTGCTTTGGCCGAGGCCGTGCGCGCGACGCGCCTTGAAGCTGCCGAATAAGACGTTCAATATATAATCATAACAAGACGCGAGCCGAAGACAGGAAGCACGTCATGAACTGGATCACCAATTACGTCCGCCCGAAGATCAATTCGATGCTCGGACGCCGGGAAATGCCGGAGAACCTGTGGATCAAGGACCCCTCCACCGGCGAAATGGTGTTCCAGAAGGATCTGGAAAGCAACCAGTGGGTGATCCCGGCTTCGGGCCACCACATGCGCATCAAGGCGAAGGACCGGCTGCGCTTCTTCTTCGACAAGGGCGAATACACCACGCTGGAAACGCCCAAGGTTCCGGTCGATCCGCTGAAATTCCGCGACGAGAAGAAATATATAGACCGTCTCAAGGACTATCGCGCCCGCACCGGCATGGACGATGCCATCGTCAACGCGCTCGGCGCCATCGAAGGCCTGCCGATCGTCGCCACGGTGCAGGATTTTTCCTTCATGGGCGGCTCGCTCGGCATGGGCGCGGGTGAGGCGATCATCCAGGGCTTTGAAAAAGCCATCGAGCTGAAGCGCCCGCTTGTGCTGTTCGCCTCCTCGGGCGGCGCGCGCATGCAGGAAGGCATTCTGTCGCTGATGCAGCTTCCGCGCACCACGGTCGCCGTGGAAATGCTGAAGGAAGCGGGCCTGCCCTATATCGTGGTGCTGACCAACCCGACCACCGGCGGCGTCACCGCCTCCTACGCCATGCTGGGCGATATCCACATCGCGGAGCCGGGCGCGCTGATCGGCTTCGCCGGCCCGCGCGTGATCGAGCAGACCATCCGCGAAAAGCTGCCGGAAGGCTTCCAGAGTTCGGAATATCTGATGGAGCACGGCATGGTGGACATGGTCGTCTCGCGTCTGGAACTGAAGGAAACCATTGCGCGTCTTCTCAAGATCATGACGCGCCAGCCGGCCAACGATGTGTCCGTCCCGGCGCCGAAGGAAGCGGAAGCCGCCGGCAAGGCCGCCTGATTGTGAACCGACCGATCGTGGAAGGAAAAGCCGCGGCCGCGATCGAGCGGCTTATGCAGTTGCATCCCAAGGGTTTCGACCTTTCGCTGGACCGCATTCGCGGCCTGCTGGAGAAGCTCGGCAATCCGCATCTGAAACTGCCGCCGGTGATCCACATCGCCGGCACCAACGGCAAGGGTTCGGCCAGCGCCTTCTGCCGCGCGCTCCTGGAGGCTGGCGGATTCGGCGTGCATGTCCACACCTCGCCGCATCTGGTCAACTGGCATGAGCGCTACCGCCTCGCCGCCCCCGGCGGGGGAAAGCTCGTTTCCGACGACGTGCTGACGGAAGCAATCGAGCGGGTGGATGCGGCCAATGGCGGCCGGCATATCACCGTGTTCGAGATATTGACCGCCGTGGCCTTCGTGCTCTTTTCCGAGCACCCGGCCGATGTCGTTGTGCTGGAGGTGGGGCTTGGCGGGCGCTTCGACGCCACCAATGTCATTCCCGATCCGGCCGTGTCGCTCATCATGCCGGTCTCGGTCGACCATCAGGCCTATCTCGGCGACCGCGTGGAGCTGATCGCCGCCGAAAAGGCCGGCATCATCAAGCAATCCTGCCCTGTGGCGGTCGGTTTCCAGCCCTTTGACGAAGCGCGCGACGTGATCCTTGCCACCGCCGAGCGTCTCGGCTGCCCGCTTTCGGTCTATGGGCAGGATTTCCTCGCCTATGAGGAACATGGCCGCATGGTGTTCCAGAACGAGGATGGGCTGATCGATTTGCCCTTGCCCCGCCTGCCGGGCCGGCACCAGATCGGCAATGCCGCCGCCGCCATCGAGGCGGTGACGATGGCGGGCTTCGTCATCCCCGACAAGGCGATCGAAAAGGCGCTGACCGTGGTGGACTGGCCGGCGCGCATGCAGCGGCTCACCCATGGCGCACTTGTCGATCTGGCGCCGGCGGCCTCGGAAATCTGGCTCGACGGCGGCCACAATCCCGGCGCGGGCGCGGTGATCGCCGAAGCCTTCGGCGATCTGGAGGAGTGCAGCTCGCGCCCGCTCTATCTCATCACCGGCATGATCAACACCAAGGACCCCGTCGGCTATTTCGAGGCCTTTGCCGGCATGGCGCGGCATGTGTTCACCGTGCCGATCCCGTCGAGCGACGCGGGCATTCCCAACGACGTGCTGGCGGCGGCGGCGGAAAAGGCCGGACTGTCGGCCGAGCCGGTGCATTCGGTTGCCAATGCGCTGAAACTGCTGCGCACCGTCTCCGCCCCCGACGACATGCCCCCGCGCATCCTGATCGGCGGCTCGCTCTATCTGGCGGGCGAGGTCCTGCGCGACAATGGCACGCCGCCGGCATGATAAAATAAAAAAACCCGGCGCGAGGCCGGGTTTTTCATGCGATGTTTTCGCCGATCAGGCGGCAGACGCCTTGATCCAGTCGGCGAGACGGCTCTTCGGAGCCGCGCCGACCATGTTGGCGGCGATCTCGCCGCCCTTGAACATCAGAAGCGTCGGGATGGAGCGCACACCGAACTGAGCGGCAAGTTCCGGGTTCTCATCGATATTGACCTTGGCGATCTTGACCTGACCGGCCATTTCCGTGGCGATCTCGTCCAGCGCCGGGGCGATCATCTTGCACGGGCCGCACCATTCGGCCCAGAAATCGACGACGACCGGCTCGCTCGACTGGAGAACGTCCGACTGGAAATTGCTGTTATCGACCTTCACGGTGGCCATGGGTCTATCCTCTGTTGTTGGTGAAACGGGCTGGCGGAAGACTCACCCCCGTGTCATTCGGTCTTAACATGTGGCGCTTCGCGCGCCGTCCGTCAAGCGCCCGGTATTAACCTTTTGTCAAGACTTCTTCAACGCAGAAAGAGCCTCGTCCATCACGGCGGCCGGAATTTCCATCAGGAACGGGCCTTCGGTGAAAAGCAGCGCCGCCTCGACCGCCCGTCCGGGATAAAGCGGCCTCAGCAATTCGCGGTAAAGCGCAAGCTGGGCGCGATAGGCGAAGGGTACGGCGTCGAGCGTCCTCGGCGGCGGACGGTTGGTCTTGTAATCCACGATCACCACACGGTCGTCCGACATGCCGATGCGGTCGATCTGGCCCGACACGGCATGATCGCGGCCATCGAGCGCGATCGTACCCATGATCGCCACCTCGCCACGCGAGCCGGGCGCGAAAACCGCGGCGAAGCGCGGATCGCTCAGAATGGCGGCAACGCTTTCCCATGCCTTGCGGCGCTCGTCTTCCGGCCAGTCGGCGGCGATGCGGGCGAGATAACCCGTCGCACGTCCTTCCCGTTCGGCTGGCGGAAGGTCGGGCAGATATTGCAGCAGGGCATGGATCGCCGTGCCGCGCCGCAATGCAAAACTGGGGGCAAAACCGGGCGCATCCTCGCCGGCTTCCAGCACCGGCGACATGACATCGAGCGGCGGTTCCTCGTCCGCCTCGATCAGCGCCGATGCGCCGGAAGGCGCGAGCGGACGCGGCAGGCCCGCTTCGGGCGGCACGGGCTTGAGATAATCCGCCGGCAAGGACGGCAGGGATGCGGCGCCGGCACGTTCACCGCCGGCGATCTCCATCGGCTTGCCTTCCGTGCTGCGATAGCGCCGCGCCGTGATGCCCTGAACCGGATGGGCGAAGCTTTCGGCTCGCGTTCTGAGCGCATCCTCCACCAGCCGATGCCATGTCTCGCCGTTCTCGCGCGATCCGCGATAGCCGCAGACGATCAGCCGGTCCTCGGCGCGCGTCATGCCGACATAGAGCAGGCGGCGATATTCCTCCTCGGCGCGGATTTTCAGTTCCTCCACCCGTGCCGCAGTGAAAGCCGTCTGCCACGCCGCGTTGGGCACCCACAGGAAGCCCTTCACCGGCAATCCGCTATGTTCGGGATCGAAGGGGATCAGCTTCGGCGCGCGGCTGCCTGTCCAGACCGCGCTGCCCGGATCGACCAGAAACACCACCGCGCCCTCCAGCCCCTTGGCGGCGTGGACGGTCATGATGCGCACCTCGTCGCGGCCCTGATCCAGTTCGCGCTTGATCTCCGGCGCTGCCGCTTCCAGCGTTTCCAGAAAGGCTTGCAGACCGGGCAGACCGGCGCGCTCTGCGGAAAGCGCGTAATTCTGGAACTCGTCGATGATGTCGCCCGCTTCGGGTCCGAGCCGCGCCAGAAGCTTGCGCCGCGCGCCGTCGGCGCTGAGGATACGGGCATAGAACTCGAACACCGGCATGGTGTCGGCCATGTTGCGCCAGCGGCTCAGAGTCTTGTGGACCTCGGCAAGGGCGGCATCGCCGCGCGAGGCGCGGTAGAGATGTTCGAACAGGGTCTCGCCGGAACCGCGCGGATGGGCGAGATCGAACAGGCGATCGTCGTCCCAGCCGAAAAGCGGGCTTTTCAGGAGGGCGGCGAGCGACAGATCGTCGGAGGGCTGCAATACGAAGCGGCCCAGCGCCATCAGATCCTGAATGGCGATATGGCCGGTGAGGCGCAGGCGGTCGGCGCCCGCCACCGGCACTTGCAGATTCTTCAGCGCGCGCGACAGGGCCGGCATGAACTGGTCGCGCTTGCGCACCAGCACCATGATGTCGCGCGGGGCGATGCGCCGGTTCTGTCCGGGTATCGGCTCGCCCGTATCGAGCCAATGGCGGATGGTGGCCGCAATGGCATCGGCGAGCCGCACGGCAGGCGCGGCCAGATGATCGACAGGGGTGCGCCAGTCGTCCGGTTCCTCCACCGCAGCGGGCGTCAGCAGGTCCCAGATTTCCACCTCGCCCGGCGCGTCAGTACGGATGGCGGAATGGGTGGTCGCCCCGGCCAGCCCGCGATGCGCCTCCGGCCGCGCGAAGACCGTATCCACCGCCTGCAACACGTCCGGCGCGGAGCGGAAGGAGAAATTGAGGCGGACCCGCTCGAATTTCAGTTCCGCCTCGCCAGCCCGCAGGCTGACCGCCCGTCCCTGCGCCGCGAAATCCTCCGGCACCGCGCCCTGAAAGGAATAGATCGACTGCTTTTCGTCGCCGACCGCGAACAGCGTGCGCCGCACGTCGCGCTGGCCGAGGCCTGAGAAAAATTCCTCCGACAGCATGCGGATCACCCGCCACTGATCCGGGCTGGTGTCCTGCGCCTCATCGACCAGAATGTGGTCGATGCCGCGATCGAGCTTGTATTGCACCCACTGCCCGGCCCCGTTTCGCGCCAGAAGCGCTACCGTGCGGGTTATCAGATCCTCGAAATCGAGCAGGCCGCGCCGGCGCTTCAAGTCCTGATAGCGTTGCAGGAGATTGTCGATCAGCGTCATCGCCGCCAGATTGAGCCGCACCAGCCGCAATTGCGTGATCCGGTCGAGCCCGGCCTCGACGCGCGCCGCCGCCGCGTCGAACCGTTCCTCGAAATCCGGCATCAGCTTCTTCACCGCCGCGGAACCCAGATAGGAACCGGATTTCACCCCGCCGGCGCTCTTGAGGAAGGCAGCGCGCAGCACGGCCTGCCTGTCGGCCGGACCCGTCACCTTTTCGAAGCGTTTCAGTTGCAGCGCGAAATCCTGCGCGCGCGACGCGCCCTTCGGGATCGACAGGATCAGGTCCAGCCCGGCATCGGAAAATTCAGGCACCGGCCAGAGCGTCGCCAGAATATCCGCCTCGCTGTCATCCGGCGAAAAGCCGAAGGCGCGATGCAGAGCCTCGGCGCGCGCCTCCCCCACGCCCAGTTCGTCGATATAATGGCGCAGGCCATTGCGGCGGCTGACCGCCTCGTCCAGCAGCGCTTGCAGTCCCGCCTCGCCTGCCGCCTGCAAGACATCCGCGAAGGCCCCGGCCAGTTCGGCATCGCCGCCGCCATGCGCCGTTTCCAGCAGGCCGCGCCGCGCCTCACCGACGAGAGCGGCCTGCATGAGATCGTCCATCATCTCGAAATGGCCGGCGATATTCGCTTCCAGCGGGAACTGATGCAGGATCGCCTCGCAGAAGGCGTGGATGGTCTGGATTTTCAGGCCGCCCGGCGTCTCCAGCGCACGGGCGAACAGACGCCGCGCGGCGGCAAGACGCGAGGCGCCGGGCCGGCGGCCTTCCAGCTTTTCCAGCCGCGCTGCCAATTCGTTATCCGGCAAAACAGCCCATTCCGAAAGCCGTGCGAAAACACGGTTCTGCATGACGGCGGCAGCGGCCTTGGTATAGGTGAGGCAGAGAATTTTCGACGGATCGGTGCCTTCGAGCAGCAGGCGGATGACACGCTCGGTCAGCACATGGGTCTTGCCGGAACCTGCATTGGCCGACACCCATACGGACGCCTCGGGATCGGCCGCCGCACTCTGCGCACGCATCGTCTCAAGCGGGATATCAGGCGCCTTCTTCATTCTCCATCCTCCCCGCCGGCATCGCCGCCTGCCGACCATTCCAGCACGCGGGCAAGATGATCGTAATCGCCGGTTAGGTCCGTCTCGCGGAAGGGCAGCGCCCGCGACAGATAGCCCTTTTCGGGTTTCCGATATTCGGCAAGGAGTTGCGCCAGACGCTGCCATGCTTCCTCGCCCAGCGCGGGCGCGGTCTTTTCCGACGGCGGACGGCCGATCTTCAGGATCGATTCCGGCCGTACCTCGCCGCCCGCCCGAAGCCGCACATAGGTGAGATCGGACGCCTTGACCGCGCCCGGTTCCATAAAAGCGCCGCGCGCCAGAAGTGCCGCCTCCAGCGCCAGTTGCGGTGACAGAAGCACATGCGCCTGCCGGGGCGAAGGCGTGGAACCGGTCTTGTAGTCGATGATTTCGGCCGTGCCGTCGCGCATCAGGTCGATACGGTCGGCGCGGCCGGAAAGCGTGACGCCGAGGCTCTCCACTTCGCGCTTTTCCGACGAAATTTCGGCAAAGCGCGCCTGCACGCCATGCGCACGCTGGCGTTCCCAATCGAGGAATTGCGGCACGAGAGCGGTGAAGCGCGGCCACCAGACGGCCTCAATCTCTCGCGGCAAATCCATGGCGGCAAAGAGGATGCGGCCCAGTTCGATCAGTCGCGCGGCAGCATCCGGCGCGAGCGGATCGATACCATCTTGCGTGAAATGCCCCAGAATGTCGTGGAACAGCGTACCGCGTTCCGCCGCCGCCGGATCGCGGATCAGCGGCTCCAACGGGCGCAGCCGCAATATCTTCCGCGCGAAGATGGCATAGGGGTCGCGCCGCAGCGTTTCGATCTCCGTGACCGAGAAATGTTTCGGGCGCGCGGCGACCGGCGGCGCGGGTTCCGGCCTCCTGACGAAGGGCACATCCGCCGCGCGGTCGATCTCGCGCGACCAATACAGATAGCAGGCACCCCGCGCGCGCATCTCTCCCGTCACCTCCCCGCCCAGCACGGTCTGAAGCCGTTGCAGCCAGCGCGACGGCACGGTCGGGGCGTTGTCGGAACGGGCGGAGCGCGTCAGCACAACATGATCCATACCGAGCGCCATCTGGAAATCATGCGCGGCGAGGCCGGTGCGCCGCTCCGGCGGCTCAAGCGCGATCATGGCCTTCATCGGACGCGACATGAAGGGGTCGTTGCGGGTCTTGGCGGGCCATGTCCCCTCGTTCAGTCCACCGACCACCACTGTATCGACGGTTTGCAGGCGTGCTTCCAGCGCGCCCCAGATGAAGAGGCGTGGATGACCGCCCGGATGCGGCTTCACCGTCTCGTCCGCCATCAGTGCATCGAGGATGGCAGGCCATTCCGACGCCTCGAAATCGAGCCCGGATTCGCTGGCGACCAGCCCGCGCAGGAAGGCGGCGAATGCCTCACCGCGCTCGCCGGAATAGAAACCGGCGACGCTGCCCGTCTCGTCCCGCGCCAGATTTTCCAGCGCCTCGACCGTGGCACGGGCAATTTCCGCAACATTCGTTCGCCGGCTAACAGAAGCGAAGGCGGCAAGTGGTGCCAACGCCTGTGACAGGCTTTCGCAAAGCCCGCGCGCCGTTGCGATCCTCTCCGGCGTCGTCGTATCGTGCCATGCCGGCCGCCAGGATTGATCGGCGCTTTCCGCGAGCCGCCTGTCGAAGAAAGCCGGCAGGTCGAGCACCGAAGCGCGGCCCGTGCCACCGCGAAAGGCAACGAGTTCCAGCGTCTCCGCCGCGAGCCGCCGCTCGATACGCGGGCCGCCAAGCCGCAGCAGCGGATGTTTGACCAGCGCCAGCAGCGCCACCGGATCGCCCGGTGCGAACGCGGTCTCCACGGCAAGGCGCAGCAATGTCGCCTGTTCCACGTCGCGCAGATGCCGGCCGCCGGAATCGTCGGCCTCGATGCCGAAGCGCGCCAGTTCTCCTGCCACGCGGCGGGCGAGCGCGCGGTCCGCCGTCACCAGCGCCGCCGTCCTGCCCTCGCCCTCGATGGCGTCGCGCAGGACCAGCGCCACGGCGAGCGCCTCCTCGCGCTCGTTCGCCGCCTCGACAAGGTCGATGTTTTCCGCCGCCATGCGCAGGGCTTCCGGCCGCATATCCGGGTCGGAGGCGAGCGAACCCCATGCCTCGGTCGTCTCTGCCGGGCGCAGCGCCTCGCTCACCACTTTCTCGCGCAGGCGCGCAACCGGTCCCGAAACGCCGACATGTTCGACATCCCCGCGCAGGATTCCGATCGCCTGCAACAGTTTGAACAGGCCGTATTGCGGGTGGCCGAAGGTGGACGGATTGTCGTCCGTTTGCGCAAGCGTCCGCCAGGCCGCATCGTCCAGATCGCGGTCGAGGCCCGGCAGCACCACCGCCCCACGCGGCAACTGCGCGATGACGGAAATCAGTTCCGCCGTGGCGGGAATGGAACCGGTGGAGCCCGCGACAATGACGGGACCGGCAGGCGGATCGGCGCGAAGCCGCGCCGCCTCGCCCCGGATCAGCGCGTTGCGGTGTGCCGCCGGATTGGAAAGCCTGCGCTCCGCGAGAATTTCCGGCCAGACCCGCGTGACGATATCGAGGAAGCCGAGCGTTACCCGCCACCAGTCGGCGAGATCGTCGGGCGCTATATCGGCCAGCGCGCTCCACGCCGCGCCGTCCGTTTCCACCTGATCCATGAGGCCCGCCAGATCGCGGGCGAGCCAGATGGCGTCGGCGGTGGTGGCCGGAACGGAAACATCGTCGACGCCGAACAGCGCGCGCACATGGGCTGGCAGGGATTCGCGCCATGGACGGATGAGGCGGGCCAGCAACAAGAGCCGTTCCGCGCCGCCGATGGGCGGGTCGAGATCGAATATCCCGGCGCTGCCGGCGGTGAAGAAGGCGGCGTCCTCGTCCACGTCGCCGAGCGGCCGGATATTCGGCAAAATGGCACTTTTAGCCGGATTCCGATCCACGAGAATGGAGCGCAGGGCACGAGCGGCGCGGCGCGTCGGCACATAGACGGTGGCGCTCGCCAGTGCCAGTGGATCCGCAGGATGGCCCGGAAAGCCCTCGATCAGCCGCCCGGTGAGAAGCGCCTCGGCGAAAGCAGGCAGAAAAGGTGTGCCGGGAGGAATGGAATAAAGGCGCGGCGGGCGAACGGCCATGGCTCAGGCCAGATCGTCGTGCGCCTTATCAGGCGCAATGTGACGATCTATCTGTTTGTTTGAGCATCGGATAGACCCGAAAACCGGTTCCCACTTTTCGGTCCGATGCTCCATCGCGGAAAGCGCGGCTTCCGCCTCCCCGATGGCTTCCGGTGTGCCGACCGTCAGCCAGTGGCCGATCATCGGCATACCGTAGAGGCGGCCTCCGGCGATGGCCGCGTCGAAATAGCGGTTAAGCGAGGAAACACCCGGCTCCGCACCCGCGAAGATGCGCGGATGCAGAATTGCCGCGCCCGCATAGACCACCGGCGTTCCCGGCATATCACGAGCGCGCGCGAGCCGGCCCTCGGCGTCGGCGACAAAATCCCCCCTGCCCTCGAAACCGGTCGCCTGATCGAACCGCGCCGTCATCAGAAGAACGTCCATGCAGGACTCGTCCCACGTCGCGGCCAGCGCGTCGAGGTTCGGATGTGCCTCGTCGCCGACCCAGAACGTGTCGGCGTTGAGAAGGTAAAACGGTGCGGCGCCCAGTTGCGGCAGCGCCTTGACGACACCGCCGGCGGAATCCAGCAAGAGGTCGCGCTCATCGGAAATGACGATTTCCGGCTGCACACGCGCCGCCAGATGCGAAATAAGTTGGTCGGCTAAATAATGCACATTGACCACGGTTTTGGGCGCGCCGGAACGGCCCAGAGCATCCAGCCCCCAGTCGATCAGCGGCTTGCCTGCAACCTTCACCAGAGGCTTGGGCAGGGTTTCGGTGATCGGGCGCATCCGCTTGCCAAGCCCGGCGGCCAGCATCATCGCGGTTTCAGGCCTTTTCATCGTGCTTCGCCCCTTCCTGGTCTATTTTTCTGCATGATCTTGTCCGAAAACCGGCTCCCACTTTTCGGGATCATGCAAGAGAGCGAGATCGCGGAACCAGCGCGCCACCGGCTCCATCACCGGATGCGCCAGTACACGGCCAAGATAGTCGTGGATGCGTGGCAGATGTTTCAGATAATCCGGCTTGCCGTCGCGCTGGTCCAGCCGCACGAACAGCCCGAGAAGCTTGGCGTTGCGCTGCGCGCCCATGGCGGCATAGGCCATGCGGAATGCGGCCTCGTCAAAGGCGTGGTTTAGGAGGCGGCGTTCGTCGCAATATGCGGCGACAACGGCCTGCTCCAGCTCCGGCGTAATCGTCACGCGCGCGTCAAGCGCCAGCGAGGCGACGTCATAGGCGGCGGGGCCGATCATCGCATCCTGAAAGTCGATGACGCCGATCCTGTCCTTGCCGTGAGCCTCCGGGAACCAGAACAGGTTCGGCGAATGGTAATCGCGCAGTAGCAGGCTTTTTTCCGCGCCGGCGACGGCTGCGATCACCGCATCCCACGCGGCTTCGTAAGCCTCCCTTTCCGCCTCGGTCAGCGGCCTGCCCATCATGCGCGGCGCATACCACTGCCCGACGAGGCTGACCTCGATCATCATCGCATCGCGGTCGAAAGGCGCGATGACGTGATCGGGATGGCCCGGCACCGGGGCACGGTCCGGCCAGCGGACGCCATGGAGATGGGCAAGAAAGCGCCCCGCCGCCTGATAACGTTCGGCGACCGGCACACCGGCAGCGTCGCGTACGCCTTCCGTGCCGAGATTTTCGAGGATCAGGAAACCTGCATCAAGATCAGTGGCGCGCATCTGCGGTACACGGAAGCCGTGGCTGGCGAGCAACCCGTCAATGGCAGCGAAAGCGAGGACGTTTTCCGCCAGATGCGCGATTTCCCTATAGGATTTGCCGTCGCGCAGCGGCGGATCGTAGGGCATGGCCGGCGCGTTCATCAGAATCTCGGCACCGTGGCTGCTTGTGATCGTCTCGTACTTGCGCGGAGAAGCATCGCCTTGCAGGTAGCGGCGCCCGGCATCGGTGCGGCCGTTCGCGTCGAGAAAGGCGCGGATCGAAAGCGAACGCTCCAGCCGGGCGAGCGCATCCCGCGGCCCTTCGATCACGATGCGCCGTCCCGCCCCTTCATGGGTCAGCGTCACGGCGAAGGCTGCTTCCGGCAAAAAGCCAGCGCCGCGCTCCGGCCATTCCACCAGCGCGGCACCGCTCTCCAGAAATTCGGCGAGGCCCAGTTCGTCCAGTTCGTCAGCCGTCGAAATCCGATATAGATCGGCGTGGGCGACGGACAGGCGCAGCGCCTCGTAGGCCTGCACCAGCGTGAATGTCGGGCTCGGAACGTCCAGTTCCGCATCATCGGCGATCGCGCGGATCAGAGCACGGGCAAGCGCGGACTTACCCGCGCCGAGATCGCCCGAAAGCGTGACCAGATCTCCCTTTTGCAAAGCAAGCGCAAAATCCTCGCCGAAACGCAGTGTGGCGGTCTCGTCGGGCAGGCTGAATTCAATTCGATAGTGTGAGACGCTCATGTGTCCCGTTTAACTTATTCCGCTGCGGCGCGATAGCTGCGCGCCTCGGCGGGGAAGCGGCAGATGACGGTCGTCCCCCTGCCTGCGCCGGTCTCGACCTCGACCGTGCCGCCATGCAGTTCGACGAAGCTCTTGACGATGGCGAGGCCGAGGCCCGCCCCGCGCCGGCGTCCGCCGTTCGGATAGGACTGGAAGCGCTTGAACACCGTATCCAGCACCTCACGCGGCATGCCGGGACCGTCGTCATGCACGGAAAAGACCACCTCGGACCCTTCCCGCGCCACATTGAGCGTGACGCTCGACCCTTCAGGCGCATAGTTGGCGGCGTTGGAGAGCAGGTTGAACAGCACCTGCCGCACACGGTTGGCGTCGGCCTTGAATATATCCGCATCGCTGGCGATATCGACGTCGAGGCCGATATCGTGATCGCGCAGGCGCTCACCGACACGCGCGGCGGCAGCGGAAACCGCCTCCACCACAGACACTTCGCCGATCTCAAGCTCCATGATGCCGGCATCGACGGTGGCGAGATCGAGAATATCGTTGACGATGGTGAGAAGCACCGAGGACGAGGTGCCGATATGATCGAGATATTCGAGCTGGCGCTCGTTGAGCGGCCCGAAGGCGGGCGATTGCAGCAGTTCGGTGAAGCCGATGATGTTGGTGAGCGGCGAGCGCAGTTCGTAGGAGACGTGCTGGACGAAATCGTTCCTGATCTGATCGGCCAGTTCCAGCGCCTCGTTCTTTTCCTTCAGCGCCCGCTCCACGCGCACCGTGTCGGTGACGTCGATGAAGGTCAGCATGGTCTGACCCTTGGGCAGCGGCACCACGGCATAGGAGAGGATGGCACCGTCATCCAGTTCCACCTGCCCCATGCGGCCGTCGCGCTGGTCGAGGAAGCCGGTGACGGACGAGACGAGATCGTCCCAGATGCCGTCGCCGCCGCGCGCGTCGCAAAGCCGCGCGACGGTGGAAATATGGGTGCCCTCGGCCACCATCGCGGCGGGCAGCGACCAGAGTTCGGCAAAAGCCGGATTGGAGAGGCGCAGGCGTCCGTCGGCGCCGAACACCGCCACCGCCTCGGCCAGATGATCCAGCGTCTCGCCCTGTACCTTGATGAGCGTGTTGTAGCGGCCCTCAAGCTCGAGCTTCTCGGTCATGTTCTCGAAGAACCACGTCACGCCTCCCTGCGGATGCGGGTTGGCCACCACGCGCAGCGTGCGCGTGTCAGGCAGATGCCAGAGATGCTCCTGCGGTTCCACCGCACGATAGGCAGACAGAAGCTGGTCTTTCCATTTGCGCCATTCCGGCTGTTCGGCAAGCTTGCCTTCCGAGCGCAGGCGGTCGAGGAGCAGCGCGTTGCTCGGCCGCGTTTCCAGCCATGCCGTATCGAGCGACCAGAGCCGGGTGAAGGCCTGATTGAAGAATTGCAGCTTCATTTCGGGATCGAAGATCGCCACGGCGGTCGAAAGCTGGTCCAGCGTCTCGGCATGGCTCTTCAGCGTGCGGTTCAGTTCCTCGCGCACCTGCTCCATCTCGCTCAGGTCGAGGCCGAAACCGGCGGAACCGCCCTCGCCGCTGACATCGGTCACGTCGAAGATGCGGCGGTCGCCGTGTACGATCGCCGGCAGTTGCTCGTAGAGTTCCGGTTCGGCGAAGCGGTCGCGCGCAAGGCGCAGGCGCGCCTGCGCGCCGAAAAGCTCGCGCCCTTCCGCGATGGCCTGCGAGGCATCGGAGGCATCCACGGCACGCGCATAGGCGTCGTTGACCCATTCGATACGGCCATTGCCGTCGCGCAGCCAGACAGGCTGGGCGATCCGTTCCAGCAGATGGCGCAGAAGCCCGATACGCGCCGACAATTCCTGATTGCGCGCTTCCAGCGCCGCGCGCTCGGCCTCGGCGCCCTGAAGGCTGACGAACCGGGCCACCGCAAGACCGCCGGACGTGCGGCCATGCACATCGAGCAGCGTGCCATTGCCCGTTTCCACGGTAAGATCGAAGGGGCGTGCCTCGTCGCGCAAGGCGGAAATGGCGCGTTCCAGCGCCGTCACCGAATGCGGGCGCAGCCAGCGGCCGAAGGCGAGAAAGGCAGAACGGTCCTGCGGCGCACCGCAATCGTCGGACAGTTGACCGACCACCTCGGCGCGCGCCTCGTAGCCGTTCCAGATCACGATGCGCTGGTCCTTGAGATTGAGCAGAGCCTCGTTTCGCTGCGCGGCGACGCCGAGATCGGCGAGGCGGGAACGTAGCTCCCGGTTTTCTGCGGAAACACGGGAACGCTCGCGGATGAGCCAGCCCGCCGAAAGCAGCGCCGCGCCCATCACGCCCGCGAACATGGAAAACTGGATGACTTCCAGCGCGCCGATGCTGCCGCCGCCGAAGGGCAGATCGAGCCGCGCGCCGTGCGCTTCCTGTATCCCGGTTTGCGCCCATGCCGTTCCGCCAAGGAGAGCGAGGGTGGAAACCGATGCGGCCGCTTTCAGCGCAATTCGCAGCAGGGACCGCGCGCCGGAATGCTTCAGACGATGCGTCAAGCGGACAACCACGGCTACCCGCGCGCACCAATCCTGTCCCGCCCCGTCTTCTTGCGCCCCGTTTTTTTGCGCTATGCCTGCCTCCGGCATGGTTCCCTTTACTCCGCCGCCCCGGTTTCACGCGCTCCGCCACGGCACATGAAAACCGGCCAAATTCCAAGAACAGACCGGATCGCCGTCTTCCGCCGCGACCGGCAAAAAACGCACAACCCGAACACCCGACAAAACCCGTATTTGATCGCCATGCGCCTGCATGAGGCGCATCTGATTCGTCCCCACAATACCCTTACGGCGAATCCGCGTGAAGCATGTCGTGCGCAAAAAGAAAGGCCGGACGGTTTGTCAACCGTCCGGCCTCAACATGTAGTAGAATGCTTAACCGATCATTAATAGCGGTAGTGATCGGACTTGTACGGGCCCTGCGGCGTCACGCCGATATAGGCGGCCTGTTCCTCCGAAAGCACGGTCAGCTTCGCGCCGAGCTTGTCCAGATGGAGCCGCGCGACCTTTTCGTCCAGATGCTTGGGCAGGATATAGACCTCGTTCTTGTAGGCCTCGGGGCGCGTGAAAAGCTCGATCTGCGCCAGAACCTGATTGGTGAAGGAGGCCGACATGACGAAGCTCGGATGCCCGGTTGCGTTGCCCAGATTGAGCAGCCGGCCTTCCGACAGCAGGATGAGGCGCTTGCCGTCCGGGAACTCGATCAGGTCGACCTGCGGCTTGACGTTGGTCCATTTCAGGTTGCGCAGCGCCGCCACCTGAATCTCGTTGTCGAAATGGCCGATATTGCCGACGATGCACATGTCCTTGAACTTGCGCATGTGGTCGAGCGTGATGACGTCCTTGTTGCCGGTCGTGGTGATGACGATATCGGCGGTGGGGGCGGCATCGTCGAGCGTCACGACCTCGAAGCCGTCCATGGCGGCCTGAAGGGCGCAGATCGGATCGACTTCCGTCACCTTCACGCGCGCGCCGGCGCCGGCGAGCGACTGGGCCGAGCCCTTGCCGACGTCGCCATAGCCGCAGACGACGGCGACCTTGCCGGCCATCATCACGTCAGTGCCGCGGCGGATGCCGTCGACCAGCGATTCCTTGCAGCCGTACTTGTTGTCGAATTTCGACTTGGTGACGCTGTCGTTGACGTTGATCGCCGGGAAGGGCAGGAGGCCCTTCTTCTGCAACTGGTAGAGACGGTTGACGCCGGTGGTGGTTTCTTCCGTCACGCCCTTGATGGCGTCGCGCTGTTTCGTGAAGAAACCGGGGGTGGCGGCCATGCGCTTCTTGATCTGCGCGAACAGGACTTCCTCTTCCTCGCTATGCGGGTTGGTCAGCACATTTTCGCCCGCCTCCGCACGCGCACCCAGAAGGATATACATGGTGGCGTCGCCGCCATCGTCGAGGATCATGTTGGACGGCTCACCATCCGGCCACTGGAAGATCTGGTCGGTATAGGTCCAGTATTCCTCCAGCGTCTCGCCCTTGACGGCGAAGACCGGCGTGCCGGTCGCGGCGATCGCGGCGGCGGCATGATCCTGCGTCGAGAAGATGTTGCAAGAGGCCCAGCGCACATCGGCGCCGAGCACCTTGAGCGTCTCGATCAGAACCGCCGTCTGGATGGTCATGTGCAGCGAACCGGAAATGCGCGCGCCCTTGAGCGGCTTCGACTTGCCGAATTCGGCGCGGGCGGCCATCAGGCCCGGCATTTCGGTTTCGGCGATGTCGAGTTCCTTGCGGCCCCAATCGGCCAAGCCGAGGTCCTTGACGACAAAATCCTGCTTTGCGGTCATCACGTGCTCCAATCATTGGCGAAATAATCGGCCACCTGACTAGCAGAACAGCGCCGAAAGCACAATGTCACATAAACAAATCTTTATACGTGCATATAGGCTGCATCAGCCGATAGCCGGATTCACCACGGCGAGCGGCAGGTTCACGCCCAGCCTTTCCAGCATCGCGCGGAAATCCGAAACCGGATAGGCGATGCTCTCGGAGACGAGCGCAACGGTGCGGCCGGTATATTCAGCCGCAGCGCGGGGAGGAGGAAGGTGCGCCACCACGTCGTCCGCAGGATCGAGAAACCGCCAGTCCGGGCGCGCTTCCTCGAAAAAGGGCCGCAGCCAGGGCAGATGCGTACTCGACAAGGTGAGCGTGTCGACCTGTGGAAATGCGGCGGCGACGCGATCGCAGAACTGCGCGACCTTCGCCGCCGTCTCTTGCGGCGCTTGGAGGAAAGCCCCGCTTTCCACCAGTTCCACCATGGGCGAGGCATTGACCAGCGCGACATTTTCCGGCCGGTCCGTCTGCGCGTGGACGAATGCCGCAAGTTCCGCGCTTTCGATCATCGAACGCACACCCATGATGGCGACCGCGCCGGTGCGGCTCGCCCCGAGCGCTTCGCGCAGCGGCGGAGCGACGCCATGGACGGGCACCGGGAAAGCGTCTTTCAAGGCATCCAGCACCATGATCGACGGCGCATTGGACGCGAGCACCACGGAGCAGGCGCCAAGGCCGATCAGGTAGTCGATGGTATCGCGCATGACGACCATCAATTCGCCGCGCGACTTCGCCCCGTAGGGAAAGCGCGCCCGATCGGCGAAATAGATGATGTCGCGCTGCGGCTGGCGGCGCCGGATACGCTCGACCAGCGCATAGGAGCCGATGCCGGCATCGAAAACCGCCACCGGATCGGTCAGTCCGTCAATGGAAGAAGGGAAACCGGTCAGCATTCTTCGCCGAACTTGTCGGCGATCAGTGCCGCGAGCGCGTCGAGCACGGCTGCGGCCTGTACGCCGGAGGCGCTGACCTCGACACAGCAGCCGGGCGAGGCAGCCAGCATCATCAGCCCCATGATGGAGGTGCCGCCCACCGTCATGCCGTCCTTGGAGACGCGGACATGGGCATCATAGCCATCCACGAGCTGGACGAATTTCGCGGAAGCGCGCGCATGCAGGCCGCGCTTGTTGACGATTTCCAGCGAGCGGGAGATGGCGGTGCCCGGATCGTATTCGCCGGTGACAGTAACGCTGGAATGCATGAATTACTTTCCTGTCAGGACCTGACTCGCGACATTGATATATTTGCGGCCCGCCTCCTGCGCCTCGCGCAGCGCGGTCTTGATGTCGCTCCCGACACGAACACTGGAAAGCTTGATGAGCATCGGCAGGTTCAGCCCGGCTATAACCTCGACCCTGCCTTCCTCCATCACCGAAATCGCCAGATTGGACGGCGTTCCGCCGAACATGTCCGTCAGAATGATGACGCCGCCGCCGCCATCGGCGCGCCGGACCGCTTCGACGATATCCCTCCGGCGCTGCTCCATATCGTCTTCGGCACCGATACAGACGGTTTCAAAATGGTTTTGCGGGCCGACGACATGCACGACTGCATGATGGAACTCCTCGGCCAGCCTTCCGTGCGTCACAAGCACGAGTCCGATCATACTCTAAAAGCTCCCGTCCCGTGCCCGCCCTGTCGGAGAAACGGACGGCACATGCTCTTCTGCCGAAGCATCGAATATCCGATACCCGGACCGGAACCCTGCCCGGCGAGTTGTGCATCTTGGCAGGGCAAATCCCGATAGCAAGTGAAAAATCTCCAAATCGCCTTGAAAAAAGCAAAATGCCGCAGCGCCATGTAAAATTCACCGATTCGAAACAAATTTGATCTTTTCCGCGTTCTTTCGTGCCGCATATCGTGCCGTCAACCGGCCGGCGGCGACCATGGCGTGCCGAACAATGTGGCCTCGACGGCGCGCGAAAGCGCATTGGAATCGCCGTTTTCCGAGAGGGCCGGCAGGAGAAGGCGAAGGACTTCCATCCCATCGAACCGCCATGTGCCGCCGCCCGGATAACGCTCGGCCTCGTCACGCCCCACCAGCATCACCACCAGATCGAGCGGCGTCTCCGCCACGAAAGGAATGCGGAACAGCCCGGCGCCGCGCACCTCCACCCCGCCGGCAAGGCGCGGCGGCACGCTCGCCACCAGCTTTCCGCCCGTCACGCGCAGCAATGTGCGGTCGTCGGCCACCAGAAAGGCGTCCTCGCGACGCAGGTGCGCGCGCTCCAGCAGGACCAGCGCCAGTTCGCTCTTGCCCGCGCCGGAAGGTCCGAGAATCATCACGCCCCGGCCCCGCAACTGCACGGTCGTGGCGTGCAGACCGCTCTTTTTCGTTTCCGGCGTCATGTCTCGACCTTTTTTTCGCACATGATCTTATCCGAAAACCGATTCTCACTTTTCGGGATCATGCGCCGGCGGGGAGATCGACGATGAAGCGCGCACCCTTCACCTCGCCGGGCTGGCCCGGACTGACGATGTTTTCCGCCGTCAGCGTGCCGCCGTGAGCCTCGATGATCTGGCGGCTGATCGACAGGCCGAGACCGGAATTCTGGCCGAAAGCCTCCGAGGCCGGGCGGTCGGTATAGAAGCGCTCGAAGATGCGCTCGATATTCTCGATCGGAATGCCCGGCCCGTTATCCTCGACCAGCACGCGCACGCGGCTGCCTTCGCCGGTCAGCGTGACGACGATGCGGCCGGTGTCGTCCGGCACGAAGGAGCGCGCATTCTCGATCAGGTTGCTCACCACCTGCCCGAGCCGCAGGTCGTGGCCGGCGACGAAGAAGCCCTTCTTGCCCGTCGGCAGCTTGCCGGTGTTGAAGACGATCTCGGTGCCGACCTTGTTGCGGCGCACCTCGCGCGCGGCGGTGACGAGATTGGTGAGCAGCGTCTTCATGTCCACGCGGTCGATATGCTCGCGCGCCAGTTCCGCATCGAGGCGCGAGGCGTCGGAAATGTCGGTGATGAGGCGGTCCAGGCGGCGCACGTCATGCTGGATGACGTCGAGCAGGCGCTTGCGCGATTCCTCGGTCCTGGCGAGCGGCAGGGTTTCGACGGCGCTGCGCAGCGAGGTGAGGGGATTTTTCAGCTCGTGACTGACGTCGGCCGCAAAACTCTCGATCGCCTCGATACGCGTATAGAGCGCGTCGGTCATGTCGCGGATGGAAGTGGAGAGATGGCCGACCTCGTCCTGACGGTCGGAGAAATCGGGAATCTCGACGCGGTTCTTGACGCCATGGCGCACGCGGTCGGCGGCGGCGGCGAGCTTGCGCAGGGGGCTGGCGATGGTGGAGGCGAGGAACAGCGACAGGATCACCATGACCAGCGACACCACGCCGAAGACGCGGAACACCGCCATGCGCTCCGCCTGCACGATCTTGTCGATGTCGTCGCCCTCGGTCGAAAGCAGGAGCACGCCCAGAATGGCGCGCGAACGCTGCACCGGCACGGCGACGGAGACGACCAGTTCGCCCTTCTCGTTGCGCCTTTGCGCCGTCTGCGGCGACCCCGCCAGCGCCTTGACGATCTCGGGGAAGGCGAGGCCGTTACCGCCCGGCTTCTCCTCATAGACAGGCAGGCCGCCGCCATAGAAGAAACCGTTGAACCACCGGGTGAAACGCTCCCACAGACCGGGCGTCTCCTCGTCGATGGGCGGCAAATCATAACGCAGGACCGGGCTGGCGGACGGGAAGCTCGACGAATAGAGCGCGCGCGAATCGAGCAGCAGATTGGCGTAGCGGTCGTAGATGCGCGCGCGGGTGCTGGTAGGCGAGATCAGCCGGCGCAGCAGCGGCGACACTTTTTCCGGATTGATCGGAAATTCCCAGTTGTCGGGCGAATCGGGCGAGGGCGTGATGCTCTGCCCCGCCTGAAGCTCCAAGAGCTTCTCCGGGTCGATCATCAGCGAATTCGTGTCCACCGTCGCCGAGGCGGAAATGGCGGCCGCGATGATCTGGCCCTGCGTCAGCAGGCTTTCGATCTTGGCGTCGATCAGTCCCTCGCGGAACTGGTTCATGTAGAGGATGCCGGAAACCAGCACCGCCAACGCGGCGAGGTTGAGAAACAGGATGCGGCGCGTCAGGCTCGAAAACAGGTACTGGCCGAGAAACTTGCGGAACGGCGCGAACAGCCGGCGCAACAGAACGGAGCGCTGGCGCCGGGCTCGGCGCTCGCGCGCGTCCGTCTTGTGACCGATCAGGCCGTCATTGCGGGTTTCTGCGACCATGCCGCTTCCGTATTGCTCTCAACCGCCCCGCGCCGGGGCGGACCCTGCAGATCCGCCGCCGTTGCTGGCGCCGCTAGATCGTCCTGCGCCGTATAAGGCGCGTTGCGACGATCTATCCTTTTGCTTGCTCATCGGATTTTCCGAAAACCGGCTTCCACTTTTCGGTCCGATGCTTCAAATCACGCCTCGCGGAAGCGGTAGCCGACGCCGTAGAGCGTTTCGATCATCTCGAAATCGTCGTCAACCGCCTTGAACTTCTTGCGCAGGCGCTTGATGTGGCTGTCGATGGTGCGATCATCCACATAAACCTGCTCATCATAAGCCGCATCCATGAGCGCGTCACGGCTTTTTACCACACCCGGACGCTGCGCCAGCGAATGAAGAATGAGAAATTCCGTCACGGTGAGCGTCACCGGCTCGCCTTTCCAGGTACAGGTATGGCGCTCCTGATCCATGACGAGTTGGCCTCGCTCCAGCGACTTGGACTGCTGGCCTGTCGGCTTGGCCGTGCCGTCGCGTGCGGCGACGCGTCGCAGCACCGCCCTGACCCGCTCCACCAGAAGGCGCTGCGAGAAGGGCTTGGTGATGAAATCGTCCGCGCCCATCTTGAGGCCGAACAATTCGTCGATCTCGTCGTCCTTGGAGGTGAGGAAGATCACCGGCAGGTCCGACTTCTGACGCAAACGGCGCAGAAGCTCCATGCCGTCCATGCGCGGCATCTTGATGTCGAAGATCGCCAGATTGGGCGGCCGCGCCATCAGCCCGTCGAGAGCGGAAGCGCCGTCGGTATAGGTTTCCACCCGATAGCCTTCCGACTCCAGCGCAATGGAAACGGAGGTCAGGATATTGCGGTCATCATCGACCAGCGCAATCGTCTGCGTTGCCGAAGCTTCCTTCATGCGGACCTTTCTCCTTCGTTCATACCGGCCGGCCGACCCGACGGGGAGGGCTTTCATCTCTCAGGGACATTGACGATCAGGGATCGAGCACCCGATTTGCGCGATATTATTATAGTCATGCCGCTTTTGCAGTACAAATTAGGTACAAAATGTGGCAGCGACGCAAAACGAATCGCCGGTGCGCTGCTTCCCCATATGGCCAGTGGAACGAATTTGACATTTGCCTTCCATTCGACATAGAGCGACGAGCAAATGTCAAATTCAAAAGTTCCACTGGAAATCAATAAGTTACTCGTGGTTTTTTCGATTCTGACATTTGCGCTCACGCCTGTATCGAACGGATGCAAATGTCAGAATCAAACCACGAGATGGCGGGAATCCGACGTTCCCGATGGGTGAATTAACCGATTTAAACAAAATTTAAAATTTTTAAATCGATTAAATATTTGATTTATCAGCTTTTATCTGTTTCCTCCACCGAGGCTCATTTTCCGGGCCGAAACGACCAACGACGGCGGAGACATTATGAGAGAGACCGGCACCCACAACACGGCCGCTTCCATTGCCATTTCGGGACTGAAGGAACTCTCCGCAGTCTATTACAATCTCGGACCGGCGCGCCTGTATGAGGAGACGATCCGGCGAGGCGAGGCGGAACTGTCGGCGGCCGGCGCTCTGGTGGCACGCACGGGCCAGCATACGGGCCGCTCGCCCAAGGACAAGTTCATCGTGCGCGACGCCGACACCGAGCCGCATATCTGGTGGGACAACAACAAGCCGATGACGCGCGAGGCCTTCGAGCTTCTTCACGCCGATTTCGTCGAGCACGCGAAGGGCAGGGAGCTTTTCGTGCAGGACCTGATCGGCGGCGCCGACGAGACGCACCGCATCAACGCCCGCGTCATCACCGAATATGCCTGGCATTCGCTGTTCATTCGCAATCTTCTGATCCGCCCGCCGCACGAGGCGCTTGCCGCTTACGTCCCGGACATGACGATCATCGACCTGCCGTCCTTCCGGGCCGACCCGGAGCGCTACGGCGTGCGCACCGAAACCGTGATCGCCGTGGATCTGACGCGGAAAATCGTGCTGATCGGCGGCACGTCCTATGCCGGCGAGATGAAGAAATCCGTCTTCACCATGCTCAACTATCTTCTGCCGGCCAAGGGCGTCATGCCCATGCACTGCTCGGCCAACGAGGGACCGAAGGATGACACCGCCATCTTCTTCGGCCTGTCGGGCACCGGCAAGACCACGCTTTCCGCCGATCCGGCGCGCACGCTGATCGGCGACGACGAGCACGGCTGGAGCGAGCACGGCATCTTCAATTTCGAGGGCGGTTGCTACGCCAAGACGATCCGCCTTTCGGCCGAGGCCGAGCCGGAAATCTATGCCGCGGCGCAGCGTTTCGGCACGGTGCTGGAAAATGTCGTTCTCGACGGGTATCGCGAGCCGGATTTCGACGACGGCTCGCTGACCGAGAACACGCGCAGCGCCTATCCGCTCGATTTCATCCCCAACGCCTCGCGCACCGGCAAGGGCGGCCAGCCGAAGAACGTCATCATGCTGACGGCGGACGCTTTCGGCGTGATGCCGCCTATCGCCAAACTGACCCCGGCGCAGGCCATGTACCACTTCCTGTCCGGCTATACGGCCAAGGTGGCGGGCACCGAAAAAGGCGTGACCGAACCGGAGGCGACCTTCTCCACCTGCTTCGGCGCTCCGTTCATGCCGCGCCATCCGTCCGAATACGGCAACCTGCTGCGCAAGCTGATCGCCGAGCACAAGGTGGATTGCTGGCTGGTCAATACGGGCTGGACCGGCGGGGCCTACGGCACCGGCAGGCGCATGCCGATCAAGGCGACGCGCGCGCTGCTTTCGGCAGCCCTGGACGGTTCGCTGAAGAATGCCGAGTTCCGCACCGATCCGAATTTCGGCTTCGCCGTTCCGGTCGCGGTGCCGGGGGTAGATGCCGCCATTCTCGACCCGCGCTCGACATGGTCCGACAAAGCCGCTTATGACGCGCAGGCCCGCAAGCTCGCGGATATGTTCCTGAAAAACTTCGGAAAATTCGAGAGCCATGTCGATCAGGCGGTGCGCGACGCCGCACCGGCGTTGCGCGTTGCCGCTGAATAGACCGCTTATCCTGGGGAGGAGAGGAAGCCCGGCCAGCGTGCCGGGTTTTCTTTTTGGACCTGTTTTTCCCGCGATTTCGGTATAAATCCCGGTCATGGAAGAGAACCGCAATATCATCCGCGTCACGCGCCGCCTGACCATCCGCGAGGACGATCTGGAGGAAAGCTTCATCCGCGCCGCCGGTCCCGGCGGACAGAACGTCAACAAGGTGTCGACGGCTGTGCAGTTGCGCTTTCATGCAGCGCGGTCGGGTCTTCCCGAGGAGATACTGGCACGGCTTTTCAAGCTGGCGGGACAGCGCGCCACCAAGGACGGCGATATCCTTATCGAAGCCAATCGCTTCCGCACGCAGGAGCGCAACCGCGCGGATGCACGCGAGCGGCTGATCGCGCTTGTCGCCAAGGCGGCCGAACCGCCGCCCCCACCGCGCAAGAAGACCAAACCGACCAAGGGTTCCGTCGAGCGCCGGCTCAAGGCCAAATCGGGTCGGTCCGACATCAAGAAGGGGCGGGGCAGGGTTTCCTTCGACTGATATAACATTCTGCGAAACCTTGCCTCCCACTCCGTTCTTCGAAAAGCCGGCGGCGATACGAAAAAGGCCGGATCAGGGATCCGGCCTTTTTCCTCTTCCGTCAGCGGCGATCAATGCATGGCGGGCACCACGCCGGCCTCGGCAGGCTTCTCGTCCCAGGCCGGGTCCTTCTCGCCGTCGAGAACACGCCGCGCCCGCTCGCGGTCGATGTCGCCTTCCCATGCGGCAATCACGACGGTGGCGACGCAGTTGCCGATCAGGTTGCCCAGCGCGCGCCCCATGCCGATGAACCAGTCCACGGACAGGACGAGCACGAGACCGATCGCCGGAATGACCGGGACAGCGGACAGCGTGGCCGCGAGCACCACAATGGCCGATCCGGGTACGCCGTGCGCACCCTTGGAGGTGAGCAGCGCGATACCCAGCACGATCAGAAGATCGGTTTCCGACAGGTGCGTGTTGGTCGCCTGCGCGATGAAGACCGCGGCAAGCGTCAGATAGATCGAGAACGCGTCGAGATTGAACGAGTACCCGGCGGGGATCACGAGGCCGACGGTGGAATCCTTGATGCCGAGCCTTTCAAGCTTGCGCATCACCTGTGGAAGCACGCAGTCACTGGAAGCCGTACCCAGAACGATCAGCAGTTCCTCGCGCAGATAACGCAGGAACTTGAACAGGTTCAGTCCCGCAAACCGCATGACGAGGCCGAGCACGACCACCACGAAAATGATCACGCTCACATAGAAGACGAGAACCAGATAGCCGAGTTGCTCGAGCGAGCCGACGCCGTATTTGCCGACCGTGAACGCGATGGCGCCGAACACACCCAGCGGCGCGAGCTTCACGATAAAGCCGATGATCTTGAAAAGAACGTCGGTCATGACCGAGATGAGATTGGCCAGAGGCTTGCCACGCTCGCCGACGAGCGACAGCGCCGCGCCGAAGAGCAGGGCTATCAACAGAACCTGAAGGATGTCGCCGGCGGTGAAGGCGCTCACCATGGTGGACGGAATGATCCGCATCAGGAAACCGACCGGCCCCTTGACCTCGCCGATATGGGACGTGTAACCGGCGAGGGCCGACTGGTCCAGCGTCGCCGGATTGATGTTCATGCCGATTCCGGGATTGAACACATGCGCCGTTATGAGGCCGAGCAGCAGCGCAATCGTCGTCAGGATCTCGAAATAGATGATGGCCTTCAAACCGACGCGGCCAACCTTCCTGAGATCGCCGGCGCCGACGACACCATTCACCACGACGCCGAAAACGAGCGGTGCGATGATCATCTGGATCAACTTGATGAAGGCGTCGCCCAGCGGCTTCAGCTTGACCGCGAAGTCGGGCCAGACCACCCCGACGACAATGCCCAGTATAAGGGCGATCACCACCTGTCCGAACACCGATCGAATAAATTTCGACATTCATTTCCTCCCTGCACCGGCTGATCGCCGGCCGTTGGTTGCAGCGGCCGTTCACGCGCCGGCCATTTCCCGCAACCCGCTTTCAACATCGGGCGGACCTGAGAATTGAAGGATCCGCCGCTCCCGAAACACTCCGATCCGATAATATGCGGCTACCCAATTCCATATGTCCAATATATTATTCCATCTGTTCTATTTGTTTTAGGGATAGATCATGGAGCTACGCCACCTGCGGTATTTCATTGCCGTCGCCGACAATCGCAATTTCACGGTTGCGGCCCGCGAGCTGGGCATCTCCCAGCCTCCTCTGAGCCAGCAGATTCAGGATCTGGAGATGGAGCTGGGCGCGACGCTGCTCCGCCGGACGAGCCGGCATGTGGAACTGACGGCGGCGGGAAGGGACTTTCTGGAGCAGGCGCGCGCCATTCTGGCGCATGTGAAGCGTGCGAAGGAGCAGGTGAGGGCGATCGACTCCGGCAATATCGGTCTCGTGAATATCGGCGCGACGGGCTCGGTCTTGCCCGGTCCGCTCGCCAGGCTGATCACGGATTTCAATGAACAATACCCCAAGGCGGCGGTGCGCATTCACGAAATGGGACCGGAAGAGCAACTGGCAGCGCTGCTCGTGCACCGCATCGACGTCGCCTTCATCCGCCGCCCCCGGCATGACGCCGCGCTGATCGCAGAGATGGCCTGGCGTGAAGCCGTCGGCGTGGCACTGCCGGTATCGCATCCGCTGGCGACCGCGCCGCAAATCGCGCTCCGCGACCTCAAGGACCAGAATTTCGTCTTTCTGCGGCTCAGCGACTCGCGTTTCGCGCGCTATCTGCAGGACTGCTGCATCGACGCCGGTTTCATCCCGCGGATATCGCACGAGGTCGTTGAATCCTATTCCCTTACCAGCCTGGTGGCAGCGGGACTGGGCGTAGCGCTCGTTCCCGAACGCACAGGGAGGCTCACGCATCTTGGCTTCGTCTATCGGCCGCTCGCCGGGCCCGCCCCCGTCGCGGATGTGGAAATGATCTACAGGCCGGTGCGTTCGAACGTGGCGGAACTGTTCCTGACGCTGGCCCGCAACTCCTTCGCCAGGCCGGCCGAGCCGCCGCGCAAGGAGACAAAGCCGTCGAAAGGCGCGGTAGAGCGCCGGCTCAAGGCGAAATCAGGCCGCGCCGAGATTAAGAAGAAGGGGCCGGACAAGGCTTCCTTCGACTGACGCCCTGTCTCCCGCAGCAGAAGCCTGTCCCGGTCGACGTAAAGGAAAAACTCTAAAGCGCGTCCGGCAGATAGATTTCCGCCGCCATGAAGGTGACGGCCTTGCCCGAAAGCAGGACGCGATCATCCTTCAGTTCGCACAGGAGATGTCCGCCGCGCGCCGAAGCCTGCCAGGCATGCAGCCGGTTCTTTCCCAGTTTCCCGCTCCAATAGGGTACGAGCGTGGCGTGGATCGAGCCTGTTACCGGATCTTCGGGAATGCCTGCGCCCGGTGCGAAATAGCGCGAGACGAAATCATGCGGGAGGCCTTTCGCCGTAATGACCAGACCGACGGGTCCCAGTTTCTCGATCCGCGCCAGATCGGGAACGAAAGCTTTTACAGACTCTTCGTCCGCAAGCTCGACGAATATGTTTTCAAAATTGCGGAAAAACAGGTTCCCGTCCGGCTTGTCGAAAAGCGGGGCGATGCAGGCCGGCAGTTCCGCCAATGGCTGCGGATTGAAACACGGAATATCGAGGACGTAACCGCCCGACGCACGGGAGACCCTGATCTTGCCGACGCGGGTTTCAAAATCGATATCGCCTTCGACGCCGTAATGCGCGGCAAGAACATGGGCCGTCGCCAGCGTGGCATGCCCGCAGAAATCGACTTCCGTTTTCGGCGTGAACCAGCGCAGATGCCATCCATCTCCGGCGCGGCGTGCAAAAGCCGTTTCCGCCAGATTGTTTTCGTTCGCGATCGCCTGCATGACGCCTTCGGGCAGCCATGTGTCAAGAATGAGAACGGCCGCGGGATTGCCGCCGAACAGGCGGTCTGTGAAGGCATCCGCCTGATACATCTTCAGCGATCGCGGCATCGTCATCCCCTATATCTTGCGCAGCGCCACTTCCCGGATCAGGTGATTGCTGCCCTTGCGCAGGATCAGATCGGCGCGCGGGCGCGTCGGCAGGATGTTTTCGCGCAGGTTCCGGAGGTTGATATTGCGCCACAGGCCCTCGCCGATGGTGCGGGCCTCCTGTTCCGAAAGCTGCGAATAACGGTGGAAGAAGGATTGCGGATTGCGGAAGGCCGTCTCGCGCAGGCGCATGAAACGGTCGATGTACCATTTGTGGATCAGTTCCGGCTCCGCATCGATATAGATGGAGAAGTCGAAGAAATCCGATACGAACGGGATCATCTTGCCGTCTTCGGGCAGGTCGCGCACCTGAAGCACGTTGATGCCCTCGAAGATCAGGATGTCGGGCTTATCCACCACCTGATATTCGCCGGGCAGCACATCGTAGCTCAGATGCGAATAGAGCGGCGCCCGCACCTCGCCCATGCCCGCCTTGATGGCCGACAGGAAGCGCAGCAGCGCGCCGACATCGTAGCTTTCGGGAAAGCCCTTGCGCTCCATCAGCCCCTGCTCGCGCAGGACGGCGTTGGGATAGAGGAAGCCATCGGTCGTCACCAGATCGACCTTGGGGCTGGACGGCCAGCGGGCCAGCAGTTCCTTCAGCACGCGCGCCGTGGTGGATTTTCCCACCGCCACCGAGCCGGCAATGCCGATGATGAAGGGCGTCTTGACCGAATCCTCCATGTTGAGGAAATGCTGGCGCTGGCGATAGAGAAGCTGGCTCGCCTCCACATGCGCCGACAGCAGCCGCGACAGCGACAGATAGATGCGGCGCACTTCGTCAAGGTCGATCGGGTCCCCCAGCGAACGCAGCCGCTTGACCTCGTCCGCCGTGAGGGTGAGGGGGGTATCGGCGCGGAAGCCTGCCCATTCCTCCGCCGAATAGAAGCGGTAGGGCGAATAGCGCGACGGGGTGAGCTGGTCGACTTTTTCCCACATGGGCGTGCGTCAATCCTTTGGGCGCGCGGCCTTTTCCTGAAGACCGGTCTGCGCCGTACGGCGCTGTAATTCGGCCAGAACCTCGTGCAGCGGAACGCCGGCGATCTTCCAGACCACGAGGAGATGATAGAGAAGATCGGCGCTTTCCGAGATCACGCCGGCGCGGTCGCCGGAAACGGCGGCGATTACCGTCTCCACCGCTTCCTCGCCGAGTTTCTGCGCCGCCTTGGCCTGCCCTCTGGCAACAAGGCTCGCCGTATAGGACGAGCCGTCCGTCACGCTTGCGCGTTCGGCGACGATGCGTTCGAGGTCTGCGAGCGTGAACTGGCTCATTGGTTTCCCTCCTGCTTTCAAGCCACCGGATCGAGCCGCATCGGAATGCCGGCTTCGGCCATGTAGCGCTTCGCCTCGCCGATGGTGTAGGTCCCGAAATGGAAGATCGAGGCGGCCAGAACCGCCGAAGCGTGTCCGTCGCGCACGCCTGCCACAAGATGGTCGAGATTTCCGACGCCGCCGGATGCGATCACCGGCGCGCGCACGCTGTCGGCCACCGCGCGGGTCAGCGCCAGATCGTAGCCGATCTTGGCGCCGTCGCGGTCCATCGATGTAAGCAGGATTTCGCCCGCCCCGAGGCCGACGACCTTCTCGGCGAACTCCACAGCGTCGATGCCAGTCGCCTGGCGGCCGCCATGGGTGAAGATTTCCCAGCGGTCGGCTTCGCCTTCGCCCGAAACCTTCTTGGCGTCGATGGCGACGACGATGCACTGGTTGCCGAACTTGTCGGCGGCCTCGGCGACGAAATCCGGGTTCTTCACAGCCGCCGTGTTGATCGACACCTTGTCCGCGCCCGCCAGAAGCAGCTTGCGGATATCCGAAACCTGCCGCACGCCGCCGCCGACCGTCAGCGGCATGAAGCATTGTTCGGCTGTACGGGCCACCACATCGAAAATTGTCTCGCGATTGTCCGAGGACGCCGTGATGTCGAGGAAGCACAGTTCGTCCGCGCCGGCCGCATCATAGGCGCGGGCGGCCTCGACCGGATCGCCGGCGTCGATGAGGTCGACGAAATTGACGCCCTTGACGACACGGCCGTCCTTGACGTCGAGACAGGGGATCACGCGCGCCTTCAAAGTCATTTCGCAGCCCTCAAAACCGAAAGCGCCTCTGCCGGGTCGATGCGCCCGTCATAAAGCGCGCGGCCCGAAATTGCGCCTTCGAGCTTGCGCGCCTCGGGCGCGGCGAGCCTCCTGATATCGTTCATCGAGGCGAGGCCGCCCGAGGCGATAACCGGAATGGAGACGGCGTCGGCCAGCGCCAGCGTCGACTCCCAGTTGATGCCGGCCAGAACGCCGTCGCGGTCGATATCGGTGTAGACGATGGCCGCCACGCCCGCGCCCTCGAATTTCTTCGCCAGTTCGACGACGCCCAGCTCCGAGGCTTCCGCCCAGCCCTCGACCGCCACCTTGCCGCCCTTGGCGTCGATGCCGACGGCGACCTGTCCGGGAAATTTCTTGCACGCCTCGATCACCAGCGCCGGATCGCGCACCGCCACCGTGCCGAGGATGACGCGGCGCAGGCCTTTGGCCAGCCAGTTCTCGATATGGGCCAGCGTACGGATGCCGCCGCCGAGCTGCACCGGGTTCTTGGTGGTCTTGAGGATGGCCTCGACCGCCGCGCCATTGACGCTTTCTCCGGCGAAAGCGCCGTTGAGGTCCACCACATGCAGCCACTCGAAACCCTCATCCTCGAAGGCTTTGGCCTGCGCGGCGGGATCGGTGTTGTAGACGGTGGCCTGATCCATGTCGCCGAGCTTGAGGCGCACGCATTGTCCGTCTTTCAGGTCGATGGCGGGAAAAAGGATCATGGTTTCCACTTGAGGAAATTGGCGATGAGGGCGAGGCCGAGGCGCTGGCTCTTTTCGGGATGGAACTGCGTGCCGACCATGTTGTCGCGGCCGACCGCCGCGGTGACGTCGCCGCCGTAATCGGTGACGGCCAGAACCTGCGCGGGGTCTTTCGCGTCTAGCATGTAGGAATGTACGAAATAGGCGTGCAGGCCGTCGTCGCCGATATGGATTCCGTCGAAGAGCGGATGCGAATGTTTCACGTGAATCCGATTCCAGCCGATCTGAGGAATTTTCAATGCGGGATCGGAAGGCGTCATCTCGCGCACGTCGCCGGCGATCCAGCCCAGCCCCTTGGTGACGGTCTTCTCCAAGCCGCGCTCGGACATCAATTGCATGCCGACGCAGATGCCGAGGAAGGGGCGGGCCTTTTTCACGACCGTTTCCTGCAGCGCCTCGACCATGCCGGGAACGGCATCGAGGCCGCGTCGGCAATCGGCGTAAGCGCCGACGCCCGGCAGCACGATGCGGTCGGCCGAGACGACGCGGCCGGCGTCGGCGGTCAGGTCGATCTCGGCGGCGATCCCGCTTTCATGCGCGGCGCGCTCGAAGGCCTTGGTGGCCGAGCGGAGATTGCCGGAACCGTAGTCGATGATGGCAACGCGCATGGTCAGTTTTCTCCGCGATGGCCGACGAAGCCGATGCTCCGGCCCAGAGAGGAATAAGCGGCACGGGACTGGTCCCTGTCCGCAGCATTGTCCCAGACCGGCAAAGCTTTTTCCGTGAAGACGGCAACGGGAACGCGCCCGGCGAAATAGCGGATTTCGGCTTCCTCGCGGTCGCCTGCCTCTATCGCGGCGCGCTCGACAAAACCCCGACGGCGCAGTCTGGCGATTTTCCATTGCGGGCTTTCGAGCGCCACGAACAGGGCCACCACCAGCGCCAGAAGGGGAACGGCGTCGGAAATGCCGAAAAGGCTTCCGGCGAAGCCCAGCAGGACCGAAACCGCGATCACGGCCGCCGCCTCCAGCCACAGGCGCTGGATTACCAGCCAGACGATGGGCAAGACCAGCGCGAAAAGCGAAAATCCGTCGCGCACGAACACGGTCTCGCCGTTCCCGTCATCCGGCTCCAGAACGACATATTGCGCCATGGCCTATCCCTTCAGCGAGCCCTTGGTGGAGGGGATCGCATCCCGCTGGCGCGGATCGGCCTCGATGGCGGCGCGCAGCACGCGGGCCACCGCCTTGAAGATCGATTCGGCGATGTGGTGGTTGTTCGCGCCGTAGCGGTTGTTCACATGCAGCGTAACGCCCGCATTGAAAGCGAAGGCCTGAAAGAACTCGCGCACCAGTTCGGTGTCGAAGGTTCCGATCTTCGGCGAGGAAAACGCCACGTTCCAGACGAGAAACGGGCGGCCCGACACGTCTATGGCTGCGTTGGTCAGCGTGTCGTCCATCGCCAGATCGAGCGAGGCGTAGCGCACGATGCCGCGCCGGTCGTCCAGCGCTTTCGCCACGGCCTGTCCGAGCGCGATGCCCGTGTCCTCGACCGTGTGGTGATCGTCGATATGCAGGTCGCCCTTGGCCATCACGCGCGTGTCGATCAGCGAATGGCGCGAAAGCTGCTCCAGCATGTGATCGAAAAAGCCGACGCCGGTGGTGATATCGAACTTGCCGACACCGTCCAGATCGACGGAAACGGCGATGCTCGTCTCCTTCGTCGAGCGTTCGATGCTTGCCTTGCGCGTGCCTTCGGCGGTCATGAGCGTTCCCCGTTTCATCAAGCTGGAGCGGTTCTAGAACAGCTTGCCGGCTTTGCCAAATGCTTTCGCCAAATGTCCCTACTGGGCTTCCCACAGGCGGACACCTGCATTTCCCATTGGCATTTCCGCGGTCCGTTCTTAAATATTCCGCACGAAGCACGATTCATCCGTGTTTCCCCCATGTTCCCCGTGAATGGGGCCTGCGCGTTTCGCCTTCCGGGATCGCGCCCGCCGCCGAAGGAGTATCCATGATCGAACACAATCCCACGACAATCTACGGCACCACCATCGTGACCGTGCGCAAGGGCGGCAAGGTCGTCATCGCCGGCGACGGGCAGGTCTCGCTCGGCAATACGGTGATGAAGGGCAATGCGCGCAAGGTGCGCCGCATCGGCAAGGGCGGCACCGTCATCGCCGGTTTCGCGGGCGCGACCGCCGACGCCTTCACGCTGCTCGAACGGCTCGAAGCCAAGCTGGAGCAATATCCCGACCAGCTCATGCGCGCCTCGGTGGAGCTGGCCAAGGACTGGCGCACCGACCGCTATCTGCGCCGCCTCGAAGCCATGATGCTGGTGGCCGATGCCAAGGTGACGCTGGCGCTGACAGGCACGGGCGACGTGCTGGAGCCGGAAGCGGGCGTGATGGCCATCGGTTCGGGCGGCAATTACGCGCTCGCCGCCGCGCGCGCGCTGATCGACACCGACAAGAGCGCCGAGGAGATCGCCCGCAAGGCGATGGAGATCGCCGCAGACATCTGCATCTACACTAACCACAACATCCTCGTGGAAAGCCTCGACGCCGCATGAGCGCGCTCACGCAAGCCCCGACCGACAGGCGGAGCCGCTGGGGTCTCGGCGCGTTGATCGTGCTCGCCATCGTCGCCGTGCAGGCGACATGGCTGCATGTGGACGGGCGGATCGCCATGGGCGACTGCGGGACCATCAGACTGTGGTCGGGTTCGCTGCCATCGGAGAACTCGCAGCAGATCGCCGACTGGTATTCGCTGTCGCATATCATCCACGGCTTCCTGTTCTACTGGCTGTTCTCGCTCATCGCGCCGAAAGCGCCGGTGGGCCTGCGGCTGGCCATGGCGGTCGGGGTGGAGGCGGCGTGGGAACTGGTCGAAAACTCGAATTTCATCATCGAGCGCTATCGCGCGAACACGTCCTCGGTGGACTACTTCGGCGACAGCATCGTCAATTCGGTTTCCGACACGCTCTGCGCCGCTGTGGGCTTCCTGCTGGCGGCGAAGCTTCCCGTCAAAATCACCGTCGCGCTGGCGCTGTTCTTCGAGATTCTGGCGCTGATCGTCATCCGCGACAATCTTACACTCAACGTGATCATGCTGCTGCATCCGTTCGAGTTCATCAGGCAGTGGCAAACGGGATTGTGACCATGAGTAATTTTTCCCCCCGCGAAATCGTTTCCGAACTCGACCGCTTCATCATCGGCCAGAAGGACGCCAAGCGCGCCGTGGCCATCGCGCTCAGAAACCGCTGGCGGCGCCAGCAGCTCGAAGGGCAGATGCGCGAAGAGGTAATGCCCAAGAACATCTTGATGATCGGGCCGACCGGCGTCGGCAAGACGGAGATATCGCGCCGTCTCGCCAAGCTCGCCGGCGCGCCGTTCACCAAGGTCGAGGCGACCAAGTTCACCGAGGTCGGCTATGTCGGCCGCGACGTGGAGCAGATCATCCGCGATCTGGTCGAGGTCGCCATCGCTCTGGTGCGCGAGAAGCGCCGCGAGGACGTCAAGGCGAAGGCGCATCTCAACGCCGAGGAGCGCGTGCTCGACGCGCTGGTCGGCAAGACGGCCAGCCCCGCCACCCGCGACAGCTTTCGCAAGAAGCTGCGCAACGGCGAGATGGACGACAAGGAGATCGAGATCGAAGTGGCCGACACGGGCGGCGCGCCGAATTTCGAGATTCCCGGCATGCCGGGGGCGAATATCGGCGTGCTCAACATTTCCGACATGCTGGGCAAGGCGATGGGCGGCCGCACCAAGACGCGCAAGACCACGGTGAAGGACTCCTACCCGATCCTGATAAACGACGAATCGGACAAGCTGCTCGATCAGGAGCAGATCGTGCAGGAGGCGCTGCGCGTGACCGAGGACGAGGGCATCGTCTTCATCGACGAGATCGACAAGATCGCCGCCCGCGAGGGCGGGGTAGGGGCCGGCGTGTCGCGCGAAGGCGTGCAGCGCGACCTGCTGCCGCTGGTCGAAGGCACCACGGTCGCCACCAAATACGGGCCGGTGAAGACGGACCATATCCTGTTCATCACCTCGGGCGCGTTCCATGTGTCGAAGCCGTCCGACCTGCTGCCGGAATTGCAGGGTCGCCTGCCGATCCGCGTCGAGCTTTCGGCGCTGACGCGCGAGGATTTCCGCTCGATCCTGACGGAGACCGAGGCGAGCCTCATCAAGCAGTATATCGCGCTGATGAAGACCGAGGACGTGGCGCTGGAATTCACCGACGACGCCATCGACGCGCTGGCCGACATCGCCGTCGACCTCAACGCGACGGTGGAGAATATCGGCGCGCGGCGGCTACAGACGGTGATGGAGCGGGTGCTGGACGAAATCTCCTTCGCCGCGCCCGACAAGGCGGGAGCCACCTTCACCGTCGACGCGGCTTACGTGAAGGAAAAGATCGGCGATCTGGCGAAGAACACCGACCTGTCGCGCTTTATTCTTTAACAGGTAACGGGCGCGACACGTGGCCTGAAAGCCACGGCGCTTCTTTCGTTTCACGGGCCTCGCAAAAACCCCTCGACTTGGCTCGGGGGGTTTTCTATTTTCCGTCGGAATTTACCGATTATTCACCATCCGGGATGGTTTTCCGCAGAATGACCAGCAGATTGAGCCGTATCGCGGGCCTTTGTTTTCGTGCAATCCCGGCAAGGCCGGTTTCTACGTTTGCCGGAATTGCCCTGGCCGTCGTTCTCGCCAGCCAGAGCGCCTATGCGCTGACGGTCGTGCCGCCCGGCAACCGCAATGCGGAGCAGCCGCCCGTTCCCGGCGCCTCGGCCCACCGCACGCGCGAACTGGGCACGACCTATGAGAAGAAATACCAGAAGATCTACAATCTGCTGCGGACGGACTCATCGCTCCGCTCCAAGATCCGCGCCGCCGCCGCGGCCTACGGCATCGACCCGATCCATATCGTCGGCGCGCTGGTGGGCGAGCACACCTATAATGTGGACGTCTACGACAGGCTCCAGACCTATTACGTCAAGGCCATGGCCTATGTGAACGACGGCGTGAGCTTCGGCTACAAGGGCGAGAGCATCGGCCAGTTCGTCAAGCGGCCGCAATTCGCCCCCTGCCAGAAATACCGGGACAGCTATTCGCTGTGGACCTGCCGCGAGAATGTGTGGAACAGCGCGTTCCGCGGCAAGACGGTGGGCGGCAAGTCATGGCCCTACAACCGTTTCAGCGCCGTTTTCTTTCAGCCCTTCTATGCCGGTCAGACCTTCGGTCTCGGCCAGATCAACCCGCTGACGGCACTGGAAATGTCGGACATGGTGCACCGCGTCTCCGGCCTGCCGAAGCTCGACGCCGAAAACGGCGCGGCGGTCTACAAAACCATCATGGACCCTGACCTGACGCTGCCCTATATCGCCGCCACCATCAAGCAGTCGATCATCAGCTACCGCCAGATCGCCGGTTTCGACATTTCAAGAAACCCGGGCATTACAGCCACGCTCTACAATACAGGTGGGGCGGAAGCCCGCGCCCGCGCGCTCGCGGCCCTCAACGAGAAGCGCAAGGCGGCCGGAGAGGCCCCGCTGATGCCGCAGGAAAACTATTACGGCTGGCTGGTCAATTCCAAACTGGACCAGTTGCGCGCGCTGTTCTGAGCAGGGATGGTTCAGACCGATCCCCCATATTCCCTTACCGGATGCCGCGGCGGCGCTTGCGCGCGGCCTCGATCTCCGCGCTCAGCTGCCGGATCGTCTCGCGGTCGATGAGGCGGATATTCTTCGCCAGAAGATTGGCAAGCTCGGTCGCCTGCGGCGACAGGCCGGACGTGTCGATCACCACGCGGGGATGCGAAACGGCTGCGAGGTTCTGCAATTCCTCGGCATCGTCCCAGATGATATTGAAATAGGTGATGATGCGCTGCAACAGGTCCCATGTCGGCTGCCCGCGCCGCCCATGTTCCAGCGCGGAAAGATAGGCGGGCGAGACATCGAGCGCCGCCGCCATGTCCTTCTGCGTCACGCCGCGTTCCTCGCGCAGTTCGCGCAGCCGCCTGCCGAACGGGGTCATGGCCGGCCGGTCCCGAAATCTGTCTGTGTGCGCCGGCGCAGCCGCACATAGAGCGCGCCGTGGCCGCCGTGATGGCGCGCCGCATCGTCATAGGCGCTGACCAGAAGCCGGAACAGCGGCGTGGAAAACCAGTGCGGCACCGCCTGCCGCAATATGCCCTCGCTGCCGAAGGAGCGCCCCTTGCCGGTAATGACCATGACATGGCGCAGGCCGCGCGCATGGGCGTCGGAGAGGAAACCATAGAGCAGGCCATGCGCTTCGTTCTGGGTGAGGCCGTGCAGGTCGATGCGCGCCTCGATATCGACGCGGCCTTTCGCGATCCTGCGATGGGTGGGCCGGTCGAACGGATGGATCGGCATTTCAGCCGATGCGGGCGGTTTTTTCGTCTTGTCCGGTGTACCGGCAGCGGGCGGCGCAGCCTTGGCCTTCTGGCGCGCCTCTTCCTCCCGCATCAGGACAGCGAAATCGGGAAGTTCATCGGAGCCCGCCATGCGGCCAGAGAGCGACCTTGCGAGCGGCCTTGCCGTGCGCGCCACCGTTTCCCAGAGGATGCGATCCTCGGGCCTTAGAGCGGCTCCTGTTTTCACGAAATCCCGGAACCGCTCTATCTCTTTGTTTTTACGCATTTCCGGGCCCGAAACCGCTTCGCGCTTTCGCTGGAAATGCTCCAGGTAATCCTTGCCGCTTTTGTCGCCGCCGCGCGCCATGGCCGTCACACCTCCGCCAGCGCGCGCGGAACCAGCGCGTAAAAATCCGCCGCGTGCCGGATACCGCCGGCGATTTCGCCCGCTTCGTCGCCGGAACCGGCGAAAAGGTCGCCGCGCGCCGGGCCGATGATAGCCGAACCGGTATCCTGCGCGATCATCAGCCGGGCGAAGGGTGCGCCGTCGAAGGCGGAAAGCGCCGGCGCATGCACGTAAAACGGCGTGCCGAACGTATGCAGCAGCCGATCCACCGCCATCGAGCGCCCGGCGGTCAGGGGCACCTTGGCGGCGGCGACGGGACCGGCAGCGGGATCGCGGACCGGAGCCTCCCGGAAAAAGATATAGGAGCGGTTTCGCCACATCAGTTCGTCCGCCTCGCCCGGATGGTCCCTCAGCCAGCGCCGGATCGACTGCATGGAGATTTCGGCGGCGGAAATTTCGCCCGTCTCCACCAGAATGCGGCCGATCGCGGTGAAAGGATGGCCGCTCTTTGCCGCATAGGTGAGGCGCATCGTGCCGCCGTCGGCGAATTTCAGCCGTACCGCGCCCTGCACATGGGCGAAGAAGGCATCGATGCGATCCTCGACCCAGGCGATTTCGAGTCCGCGCCCGGCAAGACTGCCCTGTTCGATGGCGCGGCGGTCGTCATATTCGGCAAGGCCCTGTGCAGTCCCTTGTGCGGTCCGCCGTGCGAAGGCGAAGGACGGATCAAAGCCCGCCGGGCGGTTTTCATCCGTGATTTTTTCCAGATCGTCGGGCTTGCGCAGGAACGGCACCCTGAAGCGGGCATCGGCCACGCGCGATGCGGCGATTTCCGGCTCGTAGAAGCCGGTAACGAACCCGGTTTCCGTGTCGGAACGGATATGGCAGGGGACGAAATGCGCTTGGAAAAAAGCGCGGGCTGCATCGTTGCCGGGATTGTCGAGCCGGCGGGCGGCGGCAAAAGCCGGTTGAAGGGCCTCGAAGGTAATGCCGAGGCTGCCGCTCTTATAGCTTTCATGTTCCGCATGGATGGCGGAGCGGCGGAAGGCGGCAAAAGCGGCTGCATGATCGTCCCGGACCCAGCCGGGGCAATCCTCAAAGCCTGCCGGACGGAAAATCCTCGCCAGATCGCTCACAACCGTATCCGTTCCGCACAGTTTACAGGTCAAAAGGGCCGCGCCGGATGCCGGTCCGTCCTTCGGACATTCTAGTCTTCCGCCTCGGTGGCGACCAGTTTCCAGTTGGGATCGCGCGAGCGCGTATCACGGGCGAAGGTCCACAAGTCCTTGATCTCGACCACATTGTCCGGGTCGCCGTCGATCAGCTTGCTTTCCTTGTCGAAGGTGGCGGAAATCATCTGGCTGAGGATATGCATCGTCACCTGCGCTTCGGAGCCTTTCATTCCGGCGGCGGCGATCTCCGCCTTGTCGATGCCGACGAAAGTGGAGCGCACGCTTTCGCCGCGCTTCTCGCGCTCGTCGATGGCGGCGACGAAACCGTCATAGACCTCCTTCGACAAGAGCGGATTGAGCGCCTTGCGGTCGCCGTTGGCGAAGGCGGTGACGATCATCTCATAGGCGATCTTCACCCCGTCCACGAAACGGGCCGGATCGAAAGCAGGATCGACGGCATAAATGGCGCGCAGGCCCTCATTGACCGGCGTGCCGGCCGGGGCCGCCTTGTCGATGGCCGTGAAATCCTTCTCCGCCGGACGGCGGGGAAGCGCGACGACCTTGTCGGCCTCCGCGCTGGCGGCCGGTTGGGTATCGGCGCTGCGGGCGGCCGTATAGGGATCATATGGCGGCTTCTCGCTCCCCGTCCGGCGGCCAAGCACATTCCTGAGTTGCAGAAACACTAGCACCGCCGCGATGAAAAAGAAGATCGTGCCGAAGTCGAAAAATTCCATGCCGACTGCCATACCTGCCAAAGTTTGAAGGACAGGGATAAAATCCCTTCCTGTTCCGATATTTGCCCTTACATATAGATCGGCGCACGCAATCATTCAAATCCCGATCGCGGATCGCCATATGTTCGTGCATGCCGGGTGTCCGTGCATGCCTGTGCCGCCAACCAGCAAAAGGGTTTTGACCTTCGTGCCTTTCTCTCTCGTCCCCATCATAGTTCTGGCGATGCCGTTCATCGAAATCGCCGGCTTCGTGATCGTCGGCAGCCGCATCGGCGTGCTGGCGACGCTGGGCCTCGTGGTGCTGAGCGCCGTGCTCGGCTGTCTGCTGCTGCGCGTGCAGGGCCTCGGCCTGCTGCGGCGCATCCGCGAGGAGACCGCGGCCGGGCGCACGCCAGACCGCGAACTCGTGCATGGCGCGATGATGGTTCCGGCTGCCTTCCTGCTGATCGTACCCGGCTTCGTGACCAGCATCATCGGCCTCATCCTGTTCATTCCCTTCGTCCGCGACCTCGTCTGGGAGAAATTCATGCGCGGGCGCATGACCGTGCGCTATTCCGAAAGCTATGGCGGCAAGCGGCGGAAAGACGCCGATCAGGTGATCGATCTCGACCCGGAAGACTACACATCCCGGCCCGACGGCAAACCGGACGACGACTCGCCATGGCGGATCGACCATAAGGATCAGTAACCGCACATATAAAAAGCCGTTCTTGCCTCATGCCCGCGCGCATGATAGCCAAGCGGAAGAAACGCAACGTTCCGGCCTCTGCAAGGCATGAAGTCTGGCGGGAACCGGGTTCGACCACCGAAAAGAAGGCATAACGATAATGACCGATCAGGCCGCAGCGGGCGAAACGAAGAACGGCAACGGCGCGGGCGTCGAACCGTCCATCAACATACTGGCGCAATATGTGAAGGATCTCTCCTTCGAAAGCCCCGGCTCGCCGCTGTCGCTGCGCCCGCGCGAAAAGGCTCCGTCGATCAACATCAACGTCAACGTGAACGCCAATCCGCTTTCCGACACGGATTTCGACGTGGTGCTGACGCTGGAAGCCAAGGCGGTCGACGGCAAGGACGTTCTCTTCAACACGGAACTGGTCTATGGCGGCGTGTTCCGCGTGCAGGGCATCCCGCAGGAGCATCTCCTGCCGCTGCTCTTCATCGAATGCCCGCGCCTGCTGTTCCCCTTCGCGCGCCAGATTGTCGCCGACGCGACGCGCAACGGCGGCTTCCCGCCGCTGATGATCGATCCGATCGACTTCGCGCAGATGTTCCAGAGCCGCGTGGCCGAAGAACAGGCCAAGGCGGCGGTAAAGAGCTAACGCTCACTCCATCTGGATAATATCAGGAAAACCCGGCGCAAGGCCGGGTTTTTCATGCCCCATATTTCTTCCAGATGGCCTTGTCGCCAAGCTTCGCCACCAGCGCGGCATGGGCGGCGCGTTCGGCCTCGGTCAGGCGCGGGGGCAGCGGTGCGGGCCGGGCGGAAAGCGTGACCGAAACACCGGCGCCGGTGCGGGCATCGCGGGAAGGGCCGCTATCCATGCCGAGACCCAGCGCGGTCTGCTTGCCGCCGATCAGTTCGATATAGACTTCCGCCAGAATTTCCGAATCGAGCAGCGCGCCGTGCAGCGTGCGGTGCGAATTGTCGATGCCGTAACGCTTGCAGAGCGCATCGAGCGAGTTCGGCCCCATCGGATGCTTACGCCGTGCCAGCGCCAGCGTGTCCACGATACGCTCGGCGGCGATTTCCGGCTTGCCGAGCCGCGCCAGTTCCGCGTTGATGAAGCCCAGATCAAACATGGCATTGTGCGCGACCAGTTTGGCCCCGTCGATAAACGCCAGAAATTCGTCCGCGATCTCGGCGAAACTGGGCTTGTCCGCCAGTTGCTCGTTACTGATGCCATGGACAGCGAGCGCATCGGGATGCACCTGCCGGCCCTGTGGATTGATGAATTTGTGGAAGGTGTTGCCGGTCGGGAAGCGATTGACCAGTTCCACGCCGCCGATCTCGATCACGCGGTCCTCCAGCCTTTCGAGGCCTGTGGTTTCGGTATCGAAAACGATCTCGCGCATGACGGGAATCCTTCAATCTCTCGCAGTCAGTTTATACTCTCGCGTACACTAGAGCGGTTCCTGTTTAAACGGAATCGTTGGAACCGTTCCATTTCTTTGTTTTCACGCATTTCCGGGCGCAAAACCGCTTCGTACCTTTGCTGGAAATGCTCTATTTATCATTCCGGCGCAGCTTTTCGATCACGTCATTCACCTGCCGGCGCAAGCCGTCGAAACTGCCGCTCGTGTCGAGCACGAAATCGGCGCGGGCGCGCTTTTCCGCATCCGGCGTCTGGCGGGCAAGAATGGCATCGAATTTTTCCTGAGTCATGCCGGGACGGGTAAGGACCCGCTCACGCTGCACGTCTTCCGGCGCCGACACCACAACGACACGATCCACGCGCTTTTCGCCGCCTGTCTCGAACAGGAGCGGAATGTCGAGCAGCACGATCGGCGCGCCTTTCGCTTCCGCAGCACGCAGGAAAGCCTGCTCTTCCTCGCGCACCAGCGGATGCACGATGGCTTCGAGCTTCTTCATCGCCGCGTCGTTTCCGATCACGGCGGCGCCGAGCTTCTGCCGGTCCACCATGCCATCCGCCACCGTGCCGGGAAAAGCCGCCTCGATAATCGGCGCGGCGCGCCCGGCATAGAGCCGGTGCACGGCCTCGTCGGCATCGTGAACCGGCACGCCGGCATCGGCGAACATGGCCGAAGCCGTGGTCTTGCCCATGCCGATGGAGCCGGTCAGTCCGAGCACGATCATAGGGCGCCCGCTCTCCGCATATCGGCAAGAATATGCTCGCGCAGTGCCGGCGTCACCTGCGGCCGGACGCCGAACCAGCGCTCGAATCCCGGCACGGCCTGATGGAGAAGCATGCCCAGCCCGTCGACGGTCTTCAGCCCCGCTGTATCCGCTTTCCCGAGGAAAGGCGTCATGAGCGGCACATAGACGATATCGGTCGCGATCGCGTTTTTCGCCGCCTTGCCGAAATCGAGCGGAAAATCCTCTTCCCCGCCTCCATGGCCGCTCATACCGAGCGATGTCGTGTTGACGATCAGTCCGGCGTCACGCGCGAGCGCATCGGCCTCGCTCCAGCCCCTGCCGGAGACCTTCGGCCCGAAATGATTGGCCAACTCTTCCGCCCGGCTCACCGTGCGGTTGACGACGACAACCTGCGAAAATCCACGCGACAAAAGGGCATGGACCACAGCCCGGCTGGCGCCGCCAGCGCCCAGAACCAGCGCCGTGCCGCCCGCGTCCCAGCCGGGCGCCTGCGCGTCGAGATTGGCCGCGAAGCCGTAGGCATCGGTATTGCCGCCGCACAATCTGCCCTCTTCGAGCCAGACCGTGTTGACCGCACCGATGGCTTCCGCCGCCGCATCGAGGCTTTCCACCGCATGGAAGGCCGCCTCCTTGTGCGGAATGGTGACGTTGCCGCCGACAAAACCGTTTGCGGCAAGCGAAACCACGAAGGCAGGAAAATCCTCCGGTTTCACCTCGACCGCCTCATAGGAACCGGCGAGACCGAGTTCCCTCAGCCAGAAGCCGTGGATCAGCGGCGAGCGCGAGTGCTTTATGGGATAGCCGGTGACGAAAGCCTTCTTTTGCCCGGTCGCGGTTTCGGACGAAAAACCGCCCGACACTTTTTCTGAAACCGCGTTAGCCATCGATGAGTTTTTCCCTGCGCAATTCAGCCAGCAACGGCAAGAGCGGCAGGCCGACAATGGTGAAATAATCGCCTTCGATCGCCTCGAAAAGCTGGATGCCAGGGCCCTCGACCTGATAAGCTCCGACGCTTGCAAGCGCGATATCGCCGACGCGGCCAAGATAACGCCCGACAAAGCCGGGGTCGAGCGCGCGCATGGTCATGCGGGCCACTGCGACATGGCGCCAGAGCGTCACGCCGTCCTTCACCAGCACCACCGCGCTGTTGAGCTGGTGCGTCCTGCCCGCGAGGCCCAGCAATTGCCGGCCCGCAGCTTCCATGTCCGCCGGCTTGTGGAAAATCTCGTCGCCGAGCGACAGGGTCTGGTCGCAGCCGATGACGGTCGCGCCCGGATGCCTTTCGCTGACGACGCCAGCCTTGGCCTCAGCCAGGACCTGCGCCACTTCTTCCGGCGTCGCGCCGCTTTGGTAGAGTGGCGTCTCTGCCGCGCGTTCGTCTATGTCGGCGCTCTCCGCCGAAAAATCGATGCCGGCATTTTTCAGCAATGCGGTACGGAACGGGCTTTTCGATGCAAGGATCAGTTTGTCAGTCATGGTCTAAATCCATCCTGTTCTTCTTCTCGCGCAGGAGCGCCAGTATAGCCGCTGCGGTTTCCTCTATCGAGCGGCGCGATACGTCGATGAGCGGCCAGCCATGCCGGTTGCAAAGGTTGCGCGCATAGGTCAGTTCCTCGGAAATCGAGGCGCGGTCGGTATAAAGCCCGGTATCGAGAGACGGCACATTGCCGAGCGGGCGATTCTGCCGGATCTGCGAAATCCGCTCGGCCGTGGCGATCAGGCCGACGATCAGCGGACGTCTGACGGAAAACAGTACATCCGGCATCGGTATGCCCGGCACGATGGGAATATTGGTCGCCTTCACGCCGCGATTGGCGAGATAGATGCTGGTCGGCGTCTTGGAGGTGCGCGATATACCGACAAGGATGACGTCCGCTTCCTCGATGTCGGGCGGCAGCACGCCATCGTCGTGTTCCATGGTGAAATTGAGCGCATCGATGCGGCGGAAATAATCGGCATTCAATACATGCTGGGCGCTGGCGCGGCGATGGGCCGGCGCACCGAGATAGGACTGGAAGGTGTTGAGCACCGGCTCCAGCACGGAAACGCTCGGAACGCCCATTTCCGCGCAGGAGCGATCGATGATCGCGGCAAGCGCCTTGTCCACGATGGTATAGAGCACGATGCCCGGTTCGGCATCGATGTTTTCCAGCACCTTGTTCAACTGCTTTTCCGTCCGGATCAGCGGATAGATATGCTCGATGGCGCGCGCATTGCCATATTGCGCCGAAGCCGCGCGGCCCGCCGCCACCAGAGTCTCGCCGGTCGCATCGGAAATCAGATGCAAATGAAAGTAGGAAAGCGGTTTCACCACAGTTTTCTGCCGGTCCTGTTGAGACATGTGCATAAATTCCGAGCCTGTCCTGCAAGCCATGGCAGGCCGGGGGAAAATTGGCAAGCCATCCACAGCGGGCGGGTCTGTGAGAAGCCTCCTACAGCGCTTGTGGACAAGACTCGCAAATTTGCGAAATCTTCAACCATACGCGGGCTTTTCCACAAGATTGCCCGGACTGCGGCAATTGGTAACCCTTTCAATTGCATGAAAAAATCGACTTTTCATTGCTTTTGGCCTGTCAATGCGTGAATGATCGCACATGAAGTGCCACTCATCTGGAAACTGTGAGGAAAAGCCTGAACATTGTTAATCCCCGATTCCAACAGACTCTAAGAATCAGAAGATTCCAGAATCTTCATTTCTTTAATTAAGGGAAAACGGGAAAACCTTGCGGCACGGAAAGCTGGAATCAGGCTAGAGCATGTCGCGCAAAAGTGCGCAACGGTTTTGCGATGACGACATGCGCGAGGACTAAAGGGCTGAAGCGCGGAAAGCGATCGACAAGATCGCGAAGGGCTTCAGGAATGAAAGGCCGCCAGACGGAGCGGAATGGACAGGTCATGAAACGCAAGATCTTGAGAGTGATCGACGGTGAGGCAGTTTTCCCGCCGCCGGTCTGGATGATGCGTCAGGCCGGACGCTATCTGCCGGAATATCGCGAGGTTCGCAGGAAAGCCGGGAGCTTTCTCGATCTGTGCTATTCGCCCGATCTAGCCGCGGAAGTGACCCTGCAACCGATCCGCCGTTTCGGCTTCGACGCGGCCATCCTGTTCTCCGACATTCTGGTCGTCCCGCATGCGCTCGGACGCGACCTGCGCTTCGAGGAAGGCAAGGGGCCGCTGATGACGCCGATCGACGCCGACGAAATCTTCTGGCTGGAGACGGCGGGGGCGGCAGAACGGCTGGAGCCGGTCTATGAGACGGTGCGGCTCCTGCGCGAGCAATTGCCCGACGAAACCACGCTGCTCGGCTTCTGCGGCGCGCCATGGACGGTTGCGACCTATATGATCGCCGGCCACGGAACGCCCGATCAGGCTCCGGCACGGCTTTTCGCCTATCGGTTTCCGGAAGCGTTCGAGAAGCTCCTGAACGATCTCGCCGATGTTTCCGCGGATTATCTGATCGCGCAGATCGAAGCCGGCGCGGATGCGGTGCAGATCTTCGATTCGTGGTCCGGGGTGCTGGACGAGGACTGCTTCGAGCGATTCTGCATCGAACCGGTTCGAAGGATCGTGCAGAAGGTGCGCTCGGCCTATCCCGAAACGCGCATCATCGGTTTCCCCAAGGGAGCGGGCGCGCTCTATGCGGGCTATCGCAAAAGAACGGGCGTGGATGCCCTCGGCCTCGACTGGTCGGTGCCGCTGTCGTTCGCCCATGCCTTGCAGAAGGAAGGCGCGGTGCAAGGCAACCTCGATCCGCTGCGTCTCGTCGCGGGTGGCAAGGCGCTTGACGAAGGCGTGGACGCCATTCTGGAACATCTGGGCAAGGGTCCGTTGATCTTCAATCTCGGCCATGGCATCACACCGCAGACTCCGGTCGAAAACGTGCAGCATATGGTCGCCCGAATCCGGGGAGAAAGCGCATGAACCAGCCGTCATCGGAAAATCGCGGCATGACTGTGCTCGTCAGGGCGGTTGTCGCGCTCGTCATCGTGGCGCTTGGCGTGTGGGCATTGTTTCACGTGAATCCGGACGAAGCCTATCTCTGGGTCAAGGCGGTTCATGTCATCGCGATAATTTCATGGATGGCGGGGATGCTCTATCTGCCGCGCCTGTTCGTCTATCACTGTGCCGCGCCGGCCGGGTCCGAGACGTCCGAGACCTTCAAGGTGATGGAGCGGCGGCTCCTGCGTTTCATCATCAATCCGGCCATGATCCTGGCGTGGATCACCGGCCTGTGGATGGCATGGTCGATCTATCATTTTCAGGGCGGCTGGCTGCACGCAAAGCTCCTGCTCGTGATACTGCTTTCCGGCCTGCACGGCTATCTGTCCAAGGCGGTGCGTATGTTCGCGCAGGATCGCAACACGAAATCCGCCAAGCACTGGCGAATCGTCAACGAGATTCCGACGGTCCTCATGATTCTCATCGTCATTCTGGTGATCGTAAAACCGTTCTGACTTTTCGCTTGCCGAATTCCCGCGCGGCTCCTATATGAGGCTTGCTCTTCATATCGCGAAACGGTATGAATGAGTCCTCTTCCTTTACAGCAGGCTTTCGATGCCGGTCGCGAAACCGTGGCCATCTTGCCGAACAACTGCAATTTCTCCCTATATTCCAAAGAGTTCCGCATCCATGCAGGAAATGAAACTACAAGAACTTAAGAACAAGACCCCGGTCGAGCTTCTGGCTTTCGCCGAAACGCTGGAGGTAGAGAACGCCAGCGCCATGCGCAAGCAGGAGTTGATGTTCGCCATCCTCAAGAGGCTGGCGGCGCAGGACGTCGAGATCATCGGCGAGGGCGTCGTCGAGGTGTTGCAGGACGGATTCGGCTTCCTGCGCTCCGCCGACGCCAATTATCTGCCCGGCCCGGACGACATCTATATTTCGCCGTCGCAACTGCGCCGTTTCTCGCTCAAGACCGGCGATACGGTGGAAGGCCCGATCCGTGGCCCCAAGGAAGGCGAGCGCTATTTCGCCCTCCTGAAGGTCAATACGATCAATTTCGAGGACCCGGAAAAAATCCGCCACAAGGTCCATTTCGACAATCTGACGCCGCTCTATCCCAATGAGCGTTTCAAGATGGAACTGGAGGTCCCGACCTCTAAGGACATCTCGTCGCGGGTGATCGATCTGGTCGCGCCGATCGGCAAGGGACAGCGTGCGCTGATCAATGCACAGCCGCGCACGGGTAAGACGGTTCTTCTCCAGAATATCGCCCATTCCATCACGGCCAATCACCCCGAATGCTATCTGATCGTTCTCCTGATCGACGAGCGTCCGGAAGAGGTGACCGACATGCAGCGCTCTGTGAAGGGCGAGGTGATCTCCTCGACCTTCGACGAGCCGGCGGTGCGCCATGTGCAGGTGGCCGAAATGGTTATCGAAAAGGCCAAGCGTCTGGTCGAGCATGGCCGCGATGTGGTCATTCTGCTCGATTCGATCACGCGCCTCGGCCGCGCCTACAACACCGTCGTGCCGTCCTCCGGCAAGGTGCTGACCGGCGGTGTCGATGCCAATGCGCTTCAGCGTCCGAAGCGCTTCTTCGGTGCGGCGCGCAATATCGAGGAGGGCGGCTCGCTCACCATCATCGCCACCGCGCTGATCGATACGGGAAGCCGCATGGACGAGGTGATCTTCGAGGAATTCAAGGGCACCGGCAACTGTGAAATCCAGCTCGATCGCAAGGTGGCCGACAAGCGCATCTATCCGGCGATCGACATCCTCAAATCCGGCACCCGCAAGGAAGACCTGCTGGTGCCGCGCGCCGATCTCCAGAAGATTTTCGTGCTGCGCCGCATCCTCGCGCCGATGGGCACCACCGACGCGATCGAATTCCTCATCGACAAGCTCAAGCAGACCAAGAGCAACGCCGAATTCTTCGATTCGATGAATACGTAAGTACTAACGCCAGCAATGGGATAAACGCCGTACGGTCAGAACCGTGCGGCGTTTTTCATTTTAGATCGTCGTGCGCCTTATCAGGCGCATTGTGACGATCTATCTTTTTGTTTGAGCATCGGATGATCCGAAAACCGGTTCCCACTTTTCGGTCCAATGCTCTAAGACCGCAGCAGTTTTTCCAGCGCTATGCCGTCATGCACGGGTGCGAGGCAGACATGGCCTTTGCATAGCCATGTGGAGGGCTCGGTCACAGCCGACGCGTCGTCTGTCGGGAGCCGTACCGGTTCTCCGGGCGTCCACGCCGTGATTCGGTCGATGCGGCGTGGATCCGGCCACCGATTCGCCGCCGTAAGGAGGCCGTTCGTGTCGGCTTCCACGGCGAGGGTAAGCGACAGCGGTTCCATGGCGATCCGCGCCGCGTTCAATATCCCGATCTGGCCGTATTGCTGCGCCATGGCGCGGCCGAGCGCCCGTCCCGTCAGTCTTTCATTGCTTTCGTGCAGCGCATCGTCACCTGTCGCCAGAGCAAGCCGGGTCAAGGCGCCGACGATCTGGCTGGTGGCACTGGGAATGGCTTCGTCGTAATCGCCATAGTTCAGCAGGATGACATCGTCGGCGTCGAGCGCCGAGAGGCGGTAGTCACCGGCTCCGTCCCTGTGCCAGCGGTCGAGCGCCTGCGCATAGTTCTTCGCATCATCGATAAAGGCTTCATCGCCCGTTGCCTCATGCAGAGCCAGCGCGGCGTTGATCATGCCGGCATAGTCGCTCGACAGGGCAGGGTAAACGGACCGGTCATCCATGCGGCAGTGGGCGAGGCGACCATCGCGGAACGATTCGGCAACGGAACGATAAGCCGCAACGGCCAGACCGATCCAGTCGGCGCGGCCCAGACTTCTGCCCGCTTCCGCCAGCGCGCGGATGACGAGCGCATTCCAGTCGGTCAGCGCCTTGTCGTCGCGGCCGGGGTGGACGCGCTTTTTTCGGCAGGCGAATAGTTTTTGCCGCGCGGCGGCGATGGATGCGGGCGGATTGGCGGACTCATCCACCGCGTGCAGCCGGTTAAGAATGTTTTCTCCTTCCCAGTTGCCGTTGGTGCTGACGCCATACCAGGCCTTGAAGGCGGAACTGTCGTCGCCGAGTACGTCATCGATTTCTTCCGCGCTCCAGACATAGAACCTGCCTTCTTCACCTTCACTGTCGGCGTCGAGGCTGGAGGCGAAAGCGCCATCGGGCAGGCGCAATTCGCGGGAAAGCCAATCGACGATTTCTTCGATTCGGATACGGAACAGTTCGTCGCCGGTTTCGGCATAGGCCCAGTTGGCATGCCGGATCAGCTGGGCGTTGTCGTAGAGCATCTTTTCAAAATGTGGAACCAGCCAGTCCGCATCGGTCGAATAGCGGCACAGACCGCCGCCGAGATGATCGTAAATCCCGCCTTGCAACATGCAGCGCAGCGAGCGCAGGAACGTGTCGCGATGGCTGGCGTCGCGATTGTAAAGCCAGGAGAGCCAGAGCGCATCCATGAACGGTGCGTTTGGAAACTTCGGTGCGCCGGCGATCCCTCCGCGAACAGGATCGAACAGGCCATGGATGCGCCGGACGATTTCGTCGAAATAGGCGGTCTCGTTTAGACCCGCCTCGCTATGGGCGGCGAGCCGTGCTTCGAGATGGCTGAACACGGCATCGGCATTATGGTTAATTTTATCCTGATCGCGCTGCCACAGATCGTCTATGGCGCGCAGCACGTCGACAAAGCCCGGCATGTTGTGACGGGCATGGCGGGGAAAATAGGTTCCGCCCCAGAAGGGCTTGCCGTCCGGGCGAAGGAACATGGTGAGCGGCCAGCCGCCCTGCTGGCCCATGGCGCCGAGCGCGGCCATATAGATCTGGTCGATGTCCGGGCGCTCCTCGCGATCCACCTTCACATTGACGAAGAGATCGTTCATCACTGTGGCGACTTCGGTGTCCTCAAAGGATTCATGCGCCATGACATGGCACCAGTGGCAGGCGGCATAACCGATGGAGAGCAGGACCGGCCGGTTCAGCGCCCGTGCCGTATCGAGCGCGGCTTTTCCCCAAGGTTGCCAATGTACGGGATTGTCGGCGTGCTGGCGCAGATAGGCGCTGGGTTCGCCAGCAAGCCGGTTCATGTCGATATCGCGCATCGGGCTTTTCTTTCACGGTCTGAATCAATATGCACACAGATGTGGCCGTATTCGGAATTCGTATTGGGTTAGAGCAATATTGCGAACGGATTTCGGATTCAAAGCCACACAAGAGGATTATGAACGAGAATGACGATGCGCGAAACCGAGACCGGCCAGGAAACCATCTTCGCTCTGTCGAGCGGACGCCTGCCTTCCGGCGTGGCTGTGGTGCGGCTGTCTGGCCTGAAAGTTCGATTCGTACTCGAAACGATATGCGATGACCCTCCAGCACCCCGTTACGCAGTCTATAAAATATTTCGCTCCCGGAATAGAGATGCGCTGGATCGCGGATTGGTGCTGTTCTTTCCCGGTCCGAACAGCTTTACCGGCGAGGATTGCGCGGAGTTTCATCTTCATGGCGGCCCTGCCGTAGTGGAACGCTTCCTCCAGGAATTGGCCGATATGCCGGGCTGCCGTATGGCTGAGGCTGGAGAGTTCACCCGCCGCGCCTTCGCCCACGGCAAGATGGACCTGACGGTGGCGGAAGGTCTTGCCGACCTGATCGCGGCGGAAACCGAAGGCCAGCGCCGTCTGGCGATGCAGGTCGCTTCCGGCGCGCAGAGGCGGCTTTATGCGGAATGGCGGCAGCGTCTGCTGCAGGCGCGGGCGCTGATCGAAGCCGAACTGGACTTTGCCGATGAGAGCGACGTGCCGGGTTCCGTATCGCGGCAAGTATGGGACTCGCTCGATGAATTGCGGCAGGAGATAGAACGGCATATCGACAGTGGCAAGCGCGCGGCGATGCTGCGTGACGGCTTGCAGGTGGTGATTGCCGGCGCGCCCAATGCCGGCAAGTCCAGCCTGCTGAATTTTCTGGCCGGCCGTGAGATCGCGATCATTTCAGAGGAAGCGGGGACCACGCGGGACCTTCTGGAGGTCAAGCTCGATCTCGGTGGCATTCCTGTTTATGCGACCGATACGGCGGGGCTTCGCGACACGGAAAGCCGGGTGGAAAAGATCGGCATCGAACGCGCGCGGGAGCGTGCCCGTGAGGCCGATCTGGTATTGCTGCTGGAAGACCTGCACGATCCAGTCGCGGTGGCCTTGGAAGACGCGGCGGCGGAAACCTGGCGCATCGGGACAAAAGCGGATTTGCCGGCGCGAGGTGGCGGCGAATGGCACTACCGCATTTCGACGGCGACGGGCGAGGGGACAGAAAAGCTGCTTGCTGCTCTGCGCCGGTTTGCCGAGTCACGCATCGGCCAGATCGCCGACGCCGTGCCAACACGCCAGCGCCATATCAACCTGCTGAAATCCACACGGTCGGAAATCGCCGCCGCCATCGAAAATGATGGCTTGGCGCTGGAATTGCGGGCGGAGAACCTGCGCCGCGCCTCCATGCATCTTGGCCGCATTACCGGCGATGTGGATGTGGAGGAGATTCTCGACGCGATCTTCTCTCAGTTTTGCATCGGGAAATGATTCACGTGAAACACCGGTCCGTGTGATCGGAACACAAGATCCGCATCGGTACCGCTCTTTTTGTTTCACGTGAAACAATCTGTGGAATCCGGGCGGATGGATTGACTCCCGTGTCCGTTCGTGAGTCGGCCTTTGGTCCTTGTAAGTGCAATTTCCGCTTTCGTTTCAGCCGCATTCATGTCAAACAGAGCGCTTGCAAACAAGCTTCCAGTTGCGTCAGGATCAACATCATGGGTTCGACCGGAGCCACGACTTTCGACGTCATTGTTATCGGCGGCGGACATGCCGGCTGCGAAGCCGCAGCCGCGGCTGCGCGCGCCGGCGCGCGCACGGCGCTGGTAACGCATCGTTTCGATACGATCGGCGTCATGTCCTGCAATCCGGCCATCGGTGGACTGGGGAAGGGACATCTGGTACGTGAGATCGACGCGCTCGACGGGCTGATGGGCCGGGTGGCCGACAGGGCCGGCATCCAGTTCCGCCTGCTCAATCGCCGCAAAGGCCCGGCGGTGCGCGGCCCGCGCACGCAGACTGATCGTAAGCTTTACCGGCTGGCGATGCAGGAGGCCATTTCGGAACAGGAGAATCTCGTTGTCGTGGAGGGCGGCGCATCCAATGTTCGCGTGGAGGAGGGGCGCATAACCGGTGTCATTCTTTCCGATGGGCGCATTCTCGATTGCGGCGCGGTGGTGCTGACGACCGGCACTTTCCTCAATGGTTTGATTCATATCGGTGAAAGGAAGATTCCGGCGGGCCGCATGGGCGAGAAACCGGCCCTCGGCCTGTCCGACACGTTGCGCGGGCTTGGCTTTGCGGTCGGGCGGCTGAAGACCGGCACCCCGCCGCGTCTTGACGGCCGTACCATCGAATGGGCCAGTCTCGACATGCAATCGGCGGATGAGGACCCTGTTCCTTTTTCGCTGATGACGGACCGGATCACGACGCCGCAGATCGATTGCGGGATCACTCGCACCACGCCGGAAACCCACGCCATCATCCGCGCCAATCTGCATCGGTCGGCCATGTATTCCGGTTCCATCGAAGGCATCGGCCCTCGCTATTGTCCTTCCGTCGAGGACAAGATCGTCAAGTTCGGCGACCGTGACGGGCATCAGATTTTTCTGGAGCCGGAGGGACTGGACGACGATACGGTCTATCCGAACGGTATTTCCACCTCGCTGCCGGAAGACGCGCAGCTCGCGCTGTTGAAGACCATTCCGGGGCTGGAAAAGGCTGTCATGCTCCAGCCCGGCTATGCCATCGAATATGATTTCATCGATCCGCGCGAGTTGAAGCGCAGTCTGGAGACGCGGCGGGTGAGCGGCCTGTTTCTGGCCGGGCAGATCAATGGCACCACCGGCTATGAGGAGGCGGGCGCGCAGGGCCTGCTCGCCGGCCTCAACGCAGCCCGCCGTGCTGGCTGTGCGGAACCGGTCATTCTTCAACGCACGGAAGCCTATATCGGCGTCATGGTCGATGATCTCACCGCGCGCGGCGTGAGCGAACCCTATCGCATGTTCACGTCGCGGGCAGAGTTCCGGCTGTCGCTGCGGGCCGACAATGCCGATCAGCGCCTGACGCCTTTGACGGAGCGGTTCGGTATTCTGGGCGCGGAGCGCAAGGCGCGGTTCGAGACGCGTGAGCGGGCGCTGGCGGCGGCGCGCGAGATGGCGAAAAGCTTGACGATTACGCCCAATCTCGCCAGCCGTTACGATTTGCGTCTCAATCATGACGGCGTTCGGCGTTCGGCCTATGACCTCCTGTCCTATCCGGAGATCGATCTGCAACGGCTCACAGCGATCTGGCCGGAGCTTGGTGCAATCGATCCGGTGACGTGCGAGGCGCTGGAGATCGAGGCGCAATACGCCGTCTATATGGAACGCCAGCAGAGCGATATCGCGGTGATGGAGCGCGAGGAGCGGCTTTATATTCCCGCTTCACTGGATTTCGACGTCATTTCCGGCCTGTCGAACGAATTGAAGCAGAAGCTCAAGGCCCGCAAGCCGGAGACCATCGCCGAGGCGCAGCGTATCGACGGCATGACGCCAGCGGCGCTGGCTTTGCTGATTGCCCAGATCAGGAAGCAGGGGCAACGGGCGCGGGCGGCCAGCGAACTGGCGGAAGGGAAGGGCGCGGCATGAGCGCCGATTTCCGGCTGGAAAGCCTGCGCGCCATTGTTCCCACTGTTTCACGTGAAACAGCGGAACGGCTGAATGCTTTCGAGGTGCTGTTCCGCAAATGGTCGGCGGCGATCAATCTGGCTTCGCCCTCGACGCTGGCGGACCTCTGGAAGCGGCACATTCTCGACAGCGCACAGCTTTTTCCCTTGGCTCCCGATGCAAAACGCTGGCTCGACCTGGGGTCGGGCGGCGGTTTTCCGGGCATCGTCACCGCCTGCTTTCTGGCTGAAATTTCGGGCGCATCCATCGATCTTGTCGAGAGTGCCGGCAAAAAGGCGGCGTTTCTGCGCACGGCGGCCGGGCAGTTGGGCGTCCCGGCACGCGTGCATGCCGAGCGGATCGAGGCGATGTGGGGCGGGATCGCTGCGCCGCAGGTGATCACGGCGCGCGCGCTTGCCTCTCTGACCGATCTTTTCACGCTCGCCGAGCCGTGGCTGGCCGGCGGCGCGAAGGCGCTGTTTCAAAAAGGTCGGGATTACCAGCGGGAAATCGATGAAAGCCGTGTTGGTTGGAGTTTCGATCTGGTAAAACATCAAAGCAGCATCGATCAGGCTTCCGTCATCCTCGAAATCGGCAATCTGCGCCGCAAAGCGAATTGACGGTAAGGCGCCGATGCGAAGCGCAAGACGACGGTGATGAAAAGCATGTCCAGAATCATAACCATTGCGAACCAGAAGGGCGGCGTTGGCAAGACCACGACGGCGATCAATCTGGCCACGGCGCTGGCGGCTATCGGCGAAACGGCGTTGATCGTCGATCTTGATCCGCAGGGCAATGCCAGCACGGGGTTGGGGATCGACCGGCATAATCGCCCGCTGTCGTCCTATGACGTGCTGACGCAGGCAGCCACCGTGCCGGAAGCGGCTATACAGACCGATGTGCCGAATCTGTTCATCGTGCCCTCGACGCTCGATCTTCTGGGCATCGAAATGGAGATCGCGCAATCGGGCGACCGCACACGGCGACTGCGCGACGCCCTGCGCTTCGATTCCAGCGTTTCGGAGCGTTTTTCCTATGTGCTGGTCGATTGCCCGCCATCGCTCAACCTGCTGACGCTCAACGCCATGGCGGCGGCGGATTCGGTGCTGGTACCGCTGCAATGCGAGTTCTTCGCACTGGAAGGATTGAGCCAATTGTTGCAGACGGTGGATCAGGTACGCGCCACCCTCAATCGAGACCTGACGATACAAGGCATCGTGCTGACCATGTTCGACAGCCGCAACAATCTGGCCAGCCAGGTGGTGGACGATGTGCGTGCCTTCATGGGCGAAAAGGTCTATCGTACCGTCATTCCGCGCAATGTGCGCGTGTCGGAGGCGCCGTCGCATGGCAAGCCTGCCATTCTCTATGACCTTAAATGTGCCGGCAGTCAGGCTTATCTTCAGCTTGCCTCCGAGGTTATCCAGCGCGAACGTCAACTCAAGGCCGCTTAGGAACGCTTAAGTTCGCATAAGGCTGATCGATACGATACCGAAACAAATACAGGAATGAGTCCGACGATGAACGACGATCCCTCGAAAAAGCGCCTTGGCCGTGGATTGGCCGCTCTGATCGGCGAGATCGATCGTCCGGTCGAGGAGCACAAGGCCCCGGCCCCGGCCGAGCGCACCATTCCCATCGAATTCGTGACACGCAATCCGCGCAATCCCCGCCGCATGTTTTCGGAAGCGGAACTGGAAGATCTGGCGCAATCCATCAAGGAACACGGTGTGGTGCAGCCCATCGTGGTGCGCCCCGCGCCCGGTCAGGCGGGCCACTATGAGCTGATCGCCGGCGAGCGCCGCTGGCGTGCCTCGCAGCGGGCCGGAGTGGCCACGATCCCCGTTATCGTCCGCGATGTGGACGACCGGGTGGCGCTGGAAATCGCCATTATCGAGAACGTGCAGCGCGCGGATCTGAACCCGGTTGAAGAAGCGATGGGATATCAACAGCTTATCGATAATCACGATTATACGCAGAACGATCTGGCGCAGGTGATTGGCAAGAGCCGCAGCCATGTGGCGAATACGCTCCGCCTGTTGAAATTGCCGCAGCCGGTGCAGGATTTCATCGTCAATGGTGCCTTGTCCGCCGGCCATGCGCGCAGCCTGATCACGATGGACAACCCGACCGCTCTGGCCGAGCGCATCGTCAGGGACGGTTTGTCGGTGCGTCAGGTCGAGGCGCTGGCGCAGGCCGAAGCGCGTGGCGACAGTGCGGTGAAGCCGGGGAAGGCCGCGCCTGCCGAGAAAGACGCCGATACGCGGGCGCTGGAAAAGCTCTTGTCGGACGTGATGGGCATGAAGGTGGAAATCAATCACCGAGAACGCGGCGGCGAAGTGAAGATACGCTACAGTTCTCTTGAGCAGCTTGACGAGATATGCCGCCGTTTGCAAAGTTGATCAGGAAAATATATTGAATTAATGAAAGCCCGCTGACCTTGTTTCAGCGGGCTTTTCTTTGTCAGAACTTTTTTCTTCCTGAAATGACTGGCATTATCATCGCCTTGCATTCCGGAGCGATTCAACGCCGATGGCCAGCAGGCACTGGCGGATGATCGGAACCGCGAGCCCGGCGTTTTGCCGGCTTTCCAGAATGGCGCGCTGGATGCGGTCCAGAGCGCGGCTCAGACCATCGCCGGTCCAGCGCGTGACCGCCGTCTCGATCAGTTTCCTGCGGTTGAAAAAGACCGGCGGACGGGCGCCGGCTACCACCATCGACGCGCTCTTGCGCTCCGTATCGGCGATATGGCGCAGCATCTGTATCTGCTGAAACTGCCGCATGGCGGCGTTGAGGACCAGAAAGGGCGCGGTGCCGGATTTCACCACGCGGTCGAAGGCGGTTTCGAAACGCGGCAGGTCGCCGGTCAGCACCGCGTCCACCACCTCGTCCAGCGAAAGCGCGGCTGCGTCGCCGACCGCATCGCGCACGTCGCCGATTTCGATCCGTTCCTTGCCGCGCGCATAGAGGCAGAGCTTTTCCAGTTCGCCGCGCGTCGCCAGGCGATCACCACCGAGGCTCTGGCGCAGAAGCTGGCGCGCGTCGAGCGTGATCTGCATCTTCCATTCGGCCAGAACATCGTCGATCACGCCGTCTATGCCGCGCGCGTCGTCGGTGTAACAGGGCAGGGCCATGCCGGCGGCCGCATTTTCCACCGCGCCGCGCAGGCCGGCACCCTTTTTCAGGTCACCGGCCTCGACCAGTATATAGGTCTCGCCGGGCGGATCGGTGGCAAGCAGCTTTACCGCCTCGGCGAGCTTCTTCTGGCCGCCCGCGTTTTTGATCCAGATCAGCCGCTCGCCGCCGAACATGGAAATGGTGCGGGCCTCGTCGGCCAGTCTCGCCGGGTCGGCCTCGATCTCGTCGGCCTCCATGCGGATGACGGCAAAGGGATCGTCCAGCGGCAGTTTCGTCGCTTCGGCGAAGCGGCGCGCCCGCTCGCTCACCAGCCCCTTGTCGGGACCGTAAAGCAGCACGACCGGAAAGGAACTGCTCGGCCTGTTCAGGAAACCGTCGACTTCATGTGCTTTTTTCTGGGCCATGACCGTTTCTTAAAATAATTCGCGCCGGAACGAAACAGCCAACGAAACAGCCGCCGTTCATGATGACGGCGGCTGTCGCGGGTAACGGAAAGTGGCGAGGCGCTTCGCAGTTTTGCTGGAAATGCTCTATCCGATCAGCAACGCGTCGTCGTCCAGCGTCTGGCCGCGTACCTTGCGGAACATCTCGATCAGGTCTTCCACCTGCAAGGTCTTGCGTTTGTCGCCGGTCACGTCGAGCACGATATTGCCGCCATGCAGCATGATGGTACGGTCGCCGTAATCGAGCGCCTGCCGCATGGAATGCGTCACCATCAGCGCCGTCAGCTTGTTTTCGGCGACCAGCGTGCGGGTCAGTTCCATGACGAATTCGGCCATGCCGGGATCGAGCGCGGCGGTATGCTCGTCCAGCAGCAGCACCTGGGAACCGGCGAGTGTGGCCATGACCAGCGACAGCGCCTGACGCTGGCCGCCCGAAAGCAGTTCCATGCGATCCTGCATCCGGTTTTCGAGATTGAGATTGAGGTTCGCCACCCGCTCGCGGAACCATGCGCGCCGTTTGGGCCCAAGCGCCCGCGCAAGGCCGCGCCTTTGCCCGCGCGCCGCAGCCAGGGCGAGATTTTCCTCGATGGTCAGCGCGCCGCAGCTTCCCGCGAGCGGATCCTGAAACACGCGGGCCACCAGACCGGCGCGCTCGGCCGTGGCCTTGCGCGTCACGTCGCGCCCGCCGATCATCACCTTGCCGGCAGCCGGGATGACGTCGCCGGCCAGAACGCCCAGAAGCGTGGACTTGCCCGCGCCGTTGGAGCCGATCACCGTGACGAAGGAGCCCTGCGCCATGGTGAGGTCTATGCCGTGCAGCACCTGCTTTTCCAGCGGAGTGCCGCGCCCGAAGATGACATCGAGGCCGGTGATCTCGATCATGCGGATGTCCTCCCGCGGCTCAGGCGCGGCAATATCAGCGCGACGGTGACGAGGAGCGCCGTGGCGATGTTGAGGTCGGAAGCCTGAAGGCCGACGGCTTCACCGTTGGAAAGCGCGAACTGGATGGCGATACGGTAGATGATGGAGCCGAGCACGCAGCCGATCAGCGTTACCAGAAGGCTGCGCGAGCGCAACAGCGTCTCGCCGATGATGACGGCCGCAAGGCCGACCACGATGGTACCGACACCCGAGGTCACGTCGGCAAAACCGTTGGTCTGCGCGAAAAGCGAACCGCCGAGCGCCACCAGCGCATTGGAGAGCGCCATGCCGAGATAGACCTGACGGTCGGTGCGCACGCCCTGCGCGCGCGCCATTTTCGGGTTGGCGCCGGTCGCGCGCATGGCGAGACCCATGTCGCTTTCGAGGAAGCGCCAGACAAGGACGACGACGACCGCCACCAGCACGAAAAGGAAGAGCGGCCGCACGTAATATTCGCGCAGGCCATGGCCGAAGAACGGGCTTATCATCGTATCCTGATTGATAAGTGCGATGTTCGGCTTGCCCATGACGCGCAGATTGACCGAGAACAGCGCAATCATGGTCAGGATGGAAGCGAGCAGATTGAGGATCTTGAAGCGGACATTGAGCGTTGCGGTGACAAGGCCGGCCAGCGCGCCCGCCACCATGGCGACCGCCGTGGCGAGCCACGGATTGATGCCGGCCAGGATCAGCACGCCGGCAACCGCCGCGCCGAGCGGAAAGGAACCGTCCACGGTGAGATCGGGAAAATCGAGAACGCGGAAAGCCATATAGACGCCGATGGCGACGAAGGCGTAGACGAGGCCAAGTTCGACCGCGCCCCAGAAGGCGATCTGACTCACAATGGTTCCTTTCGGATTAGGGGATCAGGGGAGTCCGGAAGCAGAGAAGCAGGCGATGAAGGAAAGAACAGTCGTTCTATTCCTCCAGGTGCCTGTTCCTTACTCCCCTGAGCTTCAGCTTTACTGCCCGATCTTGCTCGTTGCCCGGTCCAGCACGGATTGCGGGATTGTCACGCCCATTTTCTTCGCGGCATCGAGGTTGACCACCAGATTGGTGCCCTTGGCGATCTCGACCGGAATGTCGCCCGGCTTCTCACCCTTGAGAATGCGGACGACGACCTCGCCCGTCTGCTTACCGACGTCGAAATAGTTGAAGCCGAGTGCGGCCAGCGCACCGCGCTTGACCGAATCCGTGTCGGCGGTGAAGAGCGGCAGCTTGCTTTCGTCTGCCACGCCGACCGCGCTTTCCAGCGCCGAGACGACGGTGTTGTCGGTCGGTATATACATGGCGTCGGCGCGGCCCACCAGCGCTTCCGCCGCGCTCTTCACGTCCGCCGACTTGGTGGCGGTGGACTCGACGATCTCGATGTTGTCCTTGGCAGCGGCAGCCTTCAGCGCTTTCAGAAGCGACACGGAGTTGGTTTCGCCGGGATTATAGAGATAGCCGAGCTTCTTGATGTTCGGCATGATCTCCCTGATCAGCTTGATGTGTTCGGCCACCGGCGACATGTCGGAAATGCCGGTGACGTTGCCGCCGGGCTTCTCCATGCTCTTCACCAGCTGTGCGCCGACCGGATCGGAAACCGCGGTGAAGACCACCGGAATGTCGCGCGTGGCCGAGACGACCGCCTGCGCCGATGGCGTGGAGATCGGCACGATCACGTCCGGGTTTTCGCCGACGAACTGGCGCGCGATCTGCGCGGCGGTAGCCGGGTTGCCCTGCGCCGACTGGTAGACGAATTTGAGATTGTCGCCTTCCTTGAAGCCAGCTTCGGCCAGCGCGGCCTTCACGCCGTCACGGGCGGCGTCGAGCGCGGGATGCTGGACGATTGCCGTCACCTCGACGACGACATCCTTCGCCTGCGCGGCGGTGGTGATGGCCGTGGCTGCCATCAAGGCCATCAGCGTGGCCGCAAACCTGAAACGCATGAAAATCTCCCCTGTTTCTGCTGTGTGCCTGACTGCTTAATCAAGTTGTGGGCTGAAATCAATGATGGGCCGGCGGCGCCGGTCATCGGCCTGCCTTGCCGCCGTAATTTTCCCTGTACCATGGCCGAAAACGGGTTAATCTCTCCCTGTGAGGCGGAAGGAGGAACAGCGGCATGGGCGAGTTCGCGATCGTCACCGGCGGCAGCACGGGGATCGGCAGGCATCTGGTTTCGGCCTTCGCGGCGGCGGGCCATGCGGTCGCCTTCAGCTATCGCGGCGACGAGGAAGCGGCGCAGACGCTGATCGAGGCGGTGGAGGAGGCGGGCGGTCAGGCACTGGGCCTGCCTTGCGACGCCGGCATCCGGGCCGATGTGGAGGCCTTTTTCGACGAAGCCTGTTCCTGGTTCGGCGACGCGCCGGACGTTCTGGTCAACAATGCCGGAATTCAGGTCTGGGCGCCGCTGCTGGAACTTTCCGAGGACGATTGGGACGAGGTGGTCCGCACCAATCTCAAGGGCTGCTTCCTCAACACGCAGGCGGCGGCGCGGCGCATGGTGGATGTCGGCAAGGGCGGCTCCATCGTCAATATCGGCTCCGGCTGCAACAAGCTCGCCTTTCCGAGGCTCGTTTCCTACACCGCCTCCAAGGGCGGGATCGAGCAGTTCACCAAGGTTTCGGCGGTGGAGCTTGGAATCCACGGCATCCGGGTCAACTGCATCGCGCCGGGAGCCGTTCTCAACGAACGCACGGAGCGGGAAGCGCCCGATTATGCCGGCTCGTGGGCGCGCATCACACCCCTGCGGCGAGTGGGGACCGTGGAGGATATCGCCGGACCGGTACTGTTCCTCGCATCGGATGCGGCGGGTTTCGTGACCGGCCAGACCATCTGGGTCGATGGCGGCGTATTCGCGCAGGCCAACTGGCCCTACGAGATGTGAGCATCGGGCCGCTTTCGTGCGCGATTCTTCACTTTGGGCGGTTATGAGTTTTTCTTTCCGCGCGACCGCGGATTCTTCGAAAACCCATCTCCATCAAGGGCTTGAACGCGGTCTGACGGTCGGGAATAATCCGGCGCTCCATCCTTCCCGCATTCGGGCGACACGGACCGCTCCGGCGTCGCCAACAGGTACCCTTCATGTCTTCAACGGAACGGCAGTCGAAGCCGGCCATGTCGCGCTTCCGCTTCTTCGTGCCCATCCTCGCCGGAGCCACGCTTCGCGAGCGCCTTCTGGCCTGCCTTGGCGCTTTGATCGGCATCGCGCTCACAGGCATGATCGGCGGATATTTCTTCGGCGCCGGTGCCGATCTTCCGCTCATCGTCGCGCCGATGGGCGCATCGGCGGTGCTCCTGTTCGCGGTGCCCTCCAGTCCGCTCGCCCAGCCGTGGCCGATCATCGGCGGCAACACGATCTCGGCCCTCACCGGGCTTCTCGCCGCCGGCCTCATCCACGATCCGGTGCTCGCCATCGGCGTCGGGGTCGGGCTGGCGATCGGCGTCATGTCCTTCACCCGCTGCCTGCATCCGCCGGGCGGGGCCGCCGCGCTGACCGCCGTGCTCGGCGGCCCCGCGGTGGCAAAATGGGGCCTGTTCTTTCCGCTGGTTCCGGTCGCACTCAATTCCTGCGTTCTGGTCGCGCTGGGCATCGCCTTTCACCGGCTCTCGCGGCGATCCTATCCGCATGTCGCGCCGCCGGCGCCGGCGAAGGCGCCGGGACCCACGGACCTGCCCTCCAGCCGCCGCGTCGGTTTCCGCGAGGAGGATATCGACACGGCCCTGAGCCGTTTCGAGGAGACCTTCGACATCGACCGCGACGATCTCGGCCGGCTGCTGCGGCAGGTGGAACTGGAATCGATGCTGCGTTCTCCCGGCGGCGAAATCCTGTGCCGGGATATCATGTCGCGCGATGTGATCTCCATCGGCGAGGACGATTCCGCCGCGACGGCGCGCGCGCTGCTGCTGGCCCACAATATCCGCACCCTGCCGGTGGAGGACGGTGAGGGGCGGCTGGTCGGAACGCTCGGCCTGCGCGAGCTTGCACAGGTGGAGGGCTCGTTCAGGGGGCATATCGCAAAAGCGGCGACCGCATCGCCTACGGACAGGGCGCTCAGCCTCCTGCCTGTCCTGACCGATGGCCGCACCCATGCGGTGATCATCGTCGATAGCCGGTCGAAGATTCTGGGCCTGATATCGCAGACCGATCTGCTGGGCGCCGTGGCGCGCACGCTCGTTTCGCCCTGAACCAACGCTGTGCCCGCCGCCGGCCGGTGTCACGGTCTGCGGATTACAACATCTTGACGGAAATAAGTCATCGCCCTAGAAGTTTTTTTCCAGATCTGACGGGGTCGGTCTGCCGGGAGGTTTTCTGAAAGGCGATTCATATGGAAAAGCGCAAGAGCAAGGCAGTCTTCTGGCTGCTGATAATCCCCTATATCGGGCTTCTCTGGGTTCCATTCTATAATTTTCACGATCCCGTTCTTTTCGGGTTTCCCTTTTTCTACTGGTATCAGCTTCTCTGGGTGCCGATTACCGCTTTCCTGACCTGGATCGTTTATCGGAGCATGCGCCATGACGACTGATATCAATTATACGTCGCTTGCCATCTTCATCTTCTTTTTCCTGCTCGTTACGGTCATGGGCTTTGTGGCCGCGCGCTGGCGCAAACCGGAGACGCTGGCCCATATCGACGAATGGGGCCTCGGCGGACGCAATTTCGGCACCTGGATCACATGGTTCCTTGTCGGTGGCGATTTCTATACCGCCTATACGGTCATCGCCGTGCCGGCGCTGGTCTATACGGTCGGCGCCTACGGCTTCTTCGCGCTGCCCTATACGATCGTCGTCTATCCCTTCGTCTTCATGGTCATGCCGGTCCTGTGGAGGAAGGCCAAGGATTTCGGTTATGTGACCGCCGGCGACGTGGTTCATGGCCAGTACGGCTCGCGCGCGCTGGAGCTTGCGGTCGCCATCACCGGCGTCATCGCCACCATGCCCTATATCGCGCTCCAGCTCGTCGGCATGGCCGCGGTGCTGAAGGCGCTCGGCCTGCATGGCGAACTGCCGCTCGCCATCGCTTTCATCGTTCTGGCACTCTATACCTATTCGGCGGGCCTGCGCGCCCCGGCGCTGATCGCCTTCGTCAAGGACATCATGATCTATATCGCGGTGATCGCGGCCATCGCCGTCATCCCGGCGAAGCTCGGCGGCTATGCCAATGTCTTCGCTGCCGCCGATGCGGACTTCAAGGCCAAGGGTGCGGGCAGCCTGCTGCTCGCCGGCAATCAATATGTCGCCTATGCCACGCTGGCGCTCGGCTCGGCGCTCGCCGCCTTCATGTATCCGCATACGCTGACCGGCATTTTCGCCGCGAAGAGCGGCAACACCATCCGCAAGAATGCGGTGCTGCTGCCGGCCTATACGCTGCTTCTGGGGCTGCTCGCGTTGCTCGGCTATATGGGCCATGCCGCGAAACTGCATGTCGACAGCGCCAACGAAGTGGTGCCGGCGCTGTTCCAGACGCTGTTTCCGAGCTGGTTCACCGGTTTCGCCTTCTCGGCCATCGCCATCGGTGCGCTGGTGCCGGCGGCGGTGATGAGCATCGGCGCGGCCAATCTGTTCACCCGCAATTTCTGGAAGGCCTATGTCGATCCGGCGGTCGACCCGGCGGGTGAGGCGAAGGTCGCCAAGGTCACGTCGCTGGTGGTGAAGGTCGGCGCGCTGCTGGTCATCATCTTCCTGCCGACGCAGTTCGCCCTCGATCTCCAGCTTCTGGGCGGCATCTGGATATTGCAGACGCTGCCGGCGCTGGTCTTCGGCCTCTATACGCGCTGGTTCCGCGCGCCCGGCCTCCTCGCGGGCTGGTTCGTCGGTTTCTTCGGCGGCACCTGGATCGTCTGGATGAACGGGCTGAAGCCGCTGCACGCGATCAGCTTCGGCGGCGCTTCCTTCACCGTCTATACCGGTATTCTCGCTCTGGTGGTCAATATCGTGGTGGCAGTGGTGGTGAATGCCGTGACCCCGGCGTCGGCCACGGCGCGGGCGTCGAACTGACTTAGAGCGCATCCCGAAAAGTGTGAAACGGTTTTCGGATAAGATGCGCGTCAAAACAAACAATTGGAGCGCCGGTCTGATTCAATCAGATCGAAACGCGCTCTAATGAAAACAAGGCGGCGGCCCGGCATCTCCGGGGCCGCCGTTCTCTTATGCGCCCCTTCTCGTTTTTGCGCATTTGCGGACGCGAAACCGCCTCGCACTTTCGCTGGAAATGCTCTATCCCCCATTGACCAGCGCCAGCACCAGTTGCTGCACATTGCCGCCGTCGCTCATCTCCACCCGGTCGAATTCGCGGTCCCGTGCGTGCTGGACCGCGACCATGGCGGTGATTTCCTTGGCCAGAAGCTTGCGTATCCTGCGGCATTGCGGGTCGTCGGGCGCGGAAAGGCCGACCGTGCGGCGCACGATCTCCCGCGTGATTTCCTTCGCCGTTTCGCCGTGGGTCTTTTCATGCTTCAGGATGCCCGCATAGAAGGCGGCCCAGTTTTCCCTGACCGGCGAGGCGAGTTTCTGCTCCGGCTCCGGCATCGTATAGGTGATGGTGAGCCTGGGTGTCGCCGAGACCACCGTACAGGCATTGTTGCTGTGGTCGAAGGTACGGTCCCAGCGCAGCACATAGTTCGTATGAGCGATGGCGCGCGCCCTGCTCTTGCCCGATCTGGGGCCGCGCTCGCCGATGGAGCGGTAGAGTTCCGGTCCGGTACGGCCCTCGATCGCATAGGGCTTGACGATTTCCACCGCCTTCCAGCCGTCGTCGGCATGGGCCGGCACCGCCATTGCCCCCGGAGCGATTGCGGCAAGGACGGACAAGCGAAGCCGCTTCATCATGACCTTACCCTTTGCGGATCAGGAAACGCTGCATCGTGCCGTGGTGCTCCTGCGACAGAAGCGCATGGCCTTCTGCGGCGCAGAAATGCGGCAGGTCGATACCGGCGAGCGGATCCGTGGTTTCCACCCACAGAAGTGCGCCCGCCGGAATGTTTTCCAGACGGCGGCGGGTTTTCAGCACGGGAAGTGGGCATTTCAGCCCCTTGAGATCGTAGACCGAAACGGTTTCCGGTCGTCCGTTCAATAGCCGAGAGCCTGCCAAAGGGATTTCTTCTGCTCCGATGCCGGTGCGGCGGCAGCCGCCGGCGGCTGTTCGGCGTTCTGGGCCACCTGGGCGGTTTCGCCTGCGGCAGACTGTGCCGGTGGTGTCGCCTGCGCGGCCGCCGCCGGGTTCTGCTTCGGCAACGGCACGGAAGCGGTGCGTGCCGGGGCGGCCGTCGCAGGTCTGGCCGATTTCGGCGCGGCGGCGACCGCGGACGGCTGAATCACCGGGGGAGCGGGACGGATATCCGGCGCGCCGGGCGTTTCGGCGGAAGCAGGCGTGAGTGACGGCGGCTCGCGCGACACCTTCTCGCCACGCGCCCGTGCGGCGCTCCATGCGGCGACGAGCTTTGCTTCGGGAAGGCCCTGAATCGAGGGCGAGGGGGCCTTGTCCGCGGCGGTGAAGGCGGATTCCAGCGTCTTGTGCGGCTGCGCATAGGCGACGGTCAATGCCGCGCCGTTGGCTGCCGGCGGACAGGGGCCGGTCGGCGACAGGGACTGGCCGTCCGGCGTCGGCACGTTGAACACGTAACGCTTTTCGCAGACATCGACCTTCGGCGGCACCTTGGTGGCTTCGAAGGCGTCATAGCCCTGCTTGAGCATCTTCCAGAACGGGTAATTCGGGTCGTTGCGGTAGCGCGCCATATTGGCCGCCGTCATGCGGAACGGAAAGGCCTCGATCTGGAATTCGCGCTGGCCGCCCTGAAAGGCATCGCGCCCGAAGGCGTAAATCTGGGCGACGCTCTGGTCGGTCATGGAATAGCAGCCCGAGGACGAGCAGGCCCCGTGTACCATCAGGTTCTGGCCCGTGCGCCCGTTGGCGCGATCATAGGCATTGGGAAAGCCGATGTTGAAGGAAAGATAATAGCTGGAATTTGGGTTCATCTGCGCCGGGCGCACGTTATAGAAACCCTCCGGCGCCTGCCGGTCGCCCTCGATATATTTAGGCCCCAGCTTGCCCGACCATTTGCAGATCGGGTAGGAGGCGATCTGGTCGTATTTGCCGTTGTCCTTCCGCTTCCAGATTTCCAGTACGCCTTCTTCCTTGAAGATACGCACCATGATCGGCGAGGTGCGGGTCATGCCCTTCGCCTTCATCTTGGCCACGATCTTCTCGGGCAGCGGCGTCTGTGCCTTCATGCCGAGATCATTGACGGATGAACCCTGACAGCCCGCGAGAAGCGCGGCCGCCATGACGGAACCGAGGATTGCCGTTCTGATATTCATCTCGCATCGAGCCTTTGAGCCGCACCGGAAACTTTGTACACGAAAGCACCGGTTCACCGAAACCGCCGGAACGGTTCCTCTCCTTACGCATTTCCGAACACAGGACCGCTTCGCAGTCTTGCTGGAAACGCTCAATCTTTACAAGTAAACCTTACGGTAAGGTTTATAAATCCTGTTTCCGATAGCGCAAAACCCGCCTAGCGGCAATATGGCGGGCGTGGCGGCGTCCTCTTGGCGCTACAGGTTGCGGCCGATTTCGAGAAATTTGCGGCGGCGCTCCTGTTTCAGCGTCTCGCCGTCCACGCCCTTCATCGAGCGCAGCGCATCGGCGATGATCCCGCCCGTGGCCTCGATCGCCGCCTCCGGGCCGCGATGCGCGCCGCCCATCGGTTCGGGAATGATGCCGTCGATGATCTTGAGATCGAACAGGTCCTGCGCGGTGATGCGCATGTTAGAAGCGGCATCCTTGGCGCGGGTGGAATCGTGCCACAGGATCGAGGCCGCCCCTTCCGGCGAGATCACCGAATAGATGGAGTGCTCGAGCATGTAGACGCGGTTGGCGACGGCGATGGCGATGGCGCCCCCCGATCCGCCCTCGCCGATGACGATGGCCACCACCGGCACGCGCAGCTTCAGGCATTCGGCGGTGGAGCGGGCGATGGCCTCGGCCTGACCGCGCTCTTCCGCGCTGACGCCCGGATAGGCGCCCGCCGTATCGACGAAGGTGATGAGCGGCAGGTGGAAACGGTCGGCCATCTCCATGATGCGCACCGCCTTGCGGTAGCCTTCGGGACGGGCCGAGCCGAAATTGTGCTTCAGGCGCGTCTTGGTGTCGGAACCCTTTTCCTGTCCGATGATGGCGACCGGCTCGCCGTTGAAACGGCCGAAACCGGCCTGGATCGCCTCGTCATCGGCAAATTTGCGGTCGCCGGCCAGCGGCGTGAACTCGGTGAACAGCTTGCCGATATAGTCGAGGCAGTGCGGCCGGTCCGGATGGCGGGCGATCTGCGCCTTCTGCCACGGCGTCAGCTTGCGGTAGATTTCCTTCAGCGCGTCGGCCGACCGCTTCTCGAGACGGCGAATCTCGTCGCCCATCTCGACGCTGCCATTTTCCTGCGCGAGCTTTTTCAGCTCAAGTATCTGGCCTTCGAGATCGGCGACGGGCTTTTCAAAATCGAGATAGTTGTACATATGGCCTGATTGCTCGTGGTTCTTTCAAAACTCTCTTACCCGTCATGAGCCTCATCGGCAAGCGGGTGATGCTCACTGACCAGTTTATGAAGCCTTTCCTCCAGCACATGCGTATAGATCTGTGTGGTGGAGATGTCGGAATGGCCGAGCAATTGCTGCACCGTGCGCAGGTCCGCGCCGTTCTGCAACAGGTGGCTGGCGAAGGCATGGCGCAGCACATGCGGCGAGACGGCGGCGGCGGGAAGCCCCGTGCGGGCGGCAAGCCCCTTCAACTCTCGCGCGAAAACCTGCCGCGCCAGATGCCCGCTTTCGGAAAAAGCGGGAAACAACCATGGATTGCCGTCGCTGCCGGGCAGGGAATCGCGAAGCGCCAGGAAGCGTTGCAGCGCCGCACGCGCCTTCGGCGACAGCGGCACCATGCGGTCCTTCGACCCCTTGCCGCGCACCAGCAGGAAGCGATGATCGGTGCGCGCCACGCCAACCGGCAGGCCGACCAGTTCCGAGACGCGCAGGCCGGTGGCGTAGAGCGTCTCGATCAGGGCATGGAGCCGCAGCGCCCTGATCCGCTCGCCCGGCTCTTGCGCCGCGTCGGCTTCCGTCGCCGCGCGGTCGAGAAGCCGGGTGACGTTTTCGACGCTCATGATCTTCGGCAGCGGTTTCTGCTTCTTCGGCGCGTCGAGCGTGCCGGTCGGGTCGTCCTGCCGGAAACCCTCCGTATAGAGGAAGCGGAAAAACTGCCGCAGTGCCGACAAGCGGCGGGCCTGCGACGTCGCCTTGAAGCCTTCCACGGCCATGGCGTCGATGACGGCGCGTATATCGTCGCCCCCGGCCGCCGCCAGATCGATGCCGCGCGCGGCCAGCATATCAGTTGCCGCCTTCAGGTCGCGGGCGTAGGATTCGAGAGTGTTTTTCGCCGCGCCGCGTTCGGCGCTCATCATTTCGAGAAAATTTTCGATCGCCAGTGTCGCGCGCATGGTCACGCCCGTGCTCTATTGCCCGGCATGGCCGGCCTGCGGGGCGGTATCGGCAGCGGTTTCGTTCGGAAGAATCGTCGGAACCGGCTTGTCGGGCGTATCCTGCGCCTTCGGGGAGAAGGGAACCGGGTTGAGCTTTGCGGCCGGAATCTCGACCTGCATCTGCCGTGTCTGAGGCTCCACGAAATTGGCGAGCGCATAAATCCCGCCATAAGCTATGGCGGCGATGACGGCGAGAAAGGCGATAATGCGCGTCAGGGTTGGCATATCGCGTTTATGCGACCCTATTGCGACGAAAGCAAGGATGCGCTCAGATCACGATGATGAAAGCGATTGACGCCGCCGGCTTTTTCATGTGGAAGCGGTGTGAACGGATGAATGCGATGAATACGACAGCAACACAGACCGGCCCGGCCGGCCAGTACGAGAAAGCCGAGGCGCTGCGCGCAGTGCTCGGCAAGCGGGTTGTCGTGCTGGTGGGCCTGATGGGCGCGGGCAAGTCCACCGTCGGGCGCAAGGTGGCGGCCATGCTCGGCCTGCCCTTCAAGGATGCCGATACGGAGATCGAGGCCGTGTCGCGCATGACTATTCCCGAACTCTTCGCGGCTTATGGCGAGGCGGAGTTCCGCGATCTGGAACGGCGCGTGATCGGGCGCCTGCTGGAGGACGGGCCGATGGTGCTGGCCACCGGCGGCGGCGCCTGGATGAACGGGGAGACGCGCGCGGCAATCGCCGGAGCGGGCGTTTCGGTCTGGCTGAACGCCGAACTCGACGTGCTGATGGAACGTGTGCTGCGGCGTCAGAACCGGCCGCTTCTCAAGAACGACGATCCGCGCGGCGTCATGCGGCGGCTGATGGACGAGCGCTATCCCGTCTATGCACTGGCCGACCTGCAACTGATGACGCGCGACGAGAAGAAGGAAATCATCGCCAGCGAACTGGTCGGGCTGCTGGCCCGGCACCTGGGAGAAAAAGCATGAACGCACCCGACATGATCGCCGACAGCGTCACCGTGCCGGTGTCGCTGGGCGAACGCTCCTACGATATCCTGATCGGCAAGGGACTGATTGCGCGGGCGGGCGAGGAAACGGCCAAGCGCCTCAAGGGCGCGCGGGTTGCCATCGTCACCGACGGGAATGTCGCGGGCTTCCATCTCGACCGCTTGCGCGAGAGCTTTTCGCGCGCCGGCATCGACAGTGCGCCGGTGGTGATCGCGCCGGGCGAGAAGTCGAAATCCTTCGCTATGCTCGAAACCGTGGTGGACGCTGTGCTGGCGGCAAGGCTGGAGCGCGGCGACGCCGTGGTGGCCTTCGGCGGCGGCGTGGTGGGCGACCTTGCCGGTTTCGCGGCGGGGATCGTCCGGCGCGGCATGAATTTCGTGCAGATGCCGACCTCGCTTCTCGCGCAGGTGGATTCCTCGGTCGGCGGCAAGACCGGCATCAACACGCCGCGCGGCAAGAATCTGGTCGGCGTTTTCTACCAGCCGCAGTTGGTGCTGGCCGATACGGATGTGCTCGACACGCTGACCGCGCGCGAGTTCCGCGCCGGCTATGCGGAAGTGGCGAAATACGGCCTTATCGACCGGCCCGATTTCTTCGCCTGGCTGGAGAAGAACTGGCAGGAGGTTTTCGGCGGCGGCCCGGCGCGGACGCAGGCCATCGCCCAGTCCTGCCGCGCCAAGGCGGAGGTGGTGGCGCGCGACGAGCGCGAGACCGGCGACCGGGCGCTGCTCAATCTCGGCCATACTTTCGGCCATGCGCTGGAGAGCGCGACGGGCTACGATTCGAGCCGTCTGGTGCATGGCGAGGGCGTGGCCATCGGCATGGCGCTGGCGCATCGCTTCTCGGTAAAGATGAACCTGTGCGGCGTCGAGGCGGCGGAGCGCGTCGAGGCGCATCTGAAGGCCGTGGGCCTGCCGACTACACTGCATGACGTGCCGGGCGGCCTGCCGCCGGCGGAAAAGCTGATGGACTATATCGCGCAGGACAAGAAGGTGTCGCGCGGAGCGCTCACCTTCATTCTCACGCGCGGCATCGGCCAGTCCTTCATCGCGAAGGACGTGCCGCCGTCCGCCGTATTGGAATTCCTGAAGGAACGCCTCGCCGGATAAGGAGATCGGAACGATGACGTTCGAGCTTTGGGTCATGTGCGGCATCATCCTGCTGTGCGTCGTCCTGTCCGGTTTCTTCGCCGGTTCGGAAACGGCGCTGACGGCGGCCTCGCGCGCACGGATGATGGCGATGGAGCAGCAAGGCGACGAGCGCGCCAACGTCGTCCAGAAGCTCACCGCGAGGCGCGACCGGCTGATCGGCGCCCTTCTCATCGGCAACAACCTCGCCAACATCCTGTCCTCCTCGCTGGCGACCAGCATCTTCCTGAACCTGTTCGGCAGTTCGGGCGTGGCCTATGCCACGCTCGCCATGACGGTGATCCTCGTCATCTTCGCCGAGGTCCTGCCGAAGTCCTGGGCTATTTCTGCGCCCGACCGCTTTTCGCTGGCGGTGGCGCGCGGCGTGTCCTTGGTGGTACTTCTGATCGGGCCGCTGTCGAGCGCGGTCAATTTCATCGTACGCGCCATTCTGAGGCTGTTCGGCGTCAATCTCGCCGCGGGGCGCTCCATGCTGTCTCCGCAGGAGGAACTGCGCGGCGCGGCGGAGGTCCTGCATCGCGAGGGGATGTTCATCAAGGAGGATCGCGATCAGCTCGGCGGCCTTCTCGATCTCAAGGAGCTTGAGGTCAGCGACGTCATGGTGCACCGCACCGCCATGGGGACGATCAACGCCGACGCGCCCGCCGACCGGATCGTGGGCGAAATTCTGGCCAGTCCGCATACGCGCATGCCGGTCTGGCGCGACGAGACCGACAATATCGTCGGCATCCTGCACACCAAGGATCTGCTGCGCGCGCTGCATGAGGTGGACAACGACGCCACGCGCATCGATATCATGAAAGTGGCGCGCAAGCCATGGTTCGTGCCCGACACGACCACGCTTCAGGACCAGATGAACGCCTTCCTGCGCCGCAAGGCGCATATCGCCATCGTGGTGGACGAATATGGCGACGTGCAGGGGCTGGTGACGCTGGAGGATATTCTGGAGGTCATCGTCGGCGATATCGCCGACGAGCACGATGTCGAGATTCAGGGCCTGCGGCTGCAACCGGACGGTTCGGTGATCGTCGACGGCTCGCTGGCGATCCGCGATCTCAACCGCGCCCTCGACTGGAACCTGCCGGACGAGGAAGCCACCACCATCGCCGGGCTGGTCATTCACGAGACGCAGTCGATCCCGGAGGTAAAGCAGGCTTTCACCTTCCACGGCAAGCGCTTCACGGTGCTGAAGAAGGAAAAGAACCGGCTGACGCGCCTGCGCATCGTGCCGCTCGATGCCGACGGCAAGCCCGCGCCGATCTCGACGAGAATCGGTTAGCCCATATAACGCGCCTGCGGTGTGCCCGGCCGAAAGTTCTGGACGCGATCGTCTCGCCTGAGGCAGATTGCGCCGGACAGGAGGGGCACATGACCGCGGCGAAAGGAACGGAAAAAACCGGGCTTGTTCGGGGATTGATCGCCGATGCGGGTTCCGTTTCGCGCGACATGCGCATCCTGCTGCTCGGACAGTTCTTCATGAACGCCTCCACCTTCACGGCGTTTCCGCTGATGGCCGTGTACATGGCAAATCATCTTCATTTCGGTTCCACCCAGATCGGCACGGTGCTGACCCTTCATCTGGTCGGCGGACGGGCATTGCCGATCCTGACCGGTCCCATGGCCGACCGGTTCGGATTCCGGCCGCTGATGGTGATCGGGCTGGTGCTGAGGGCCGGTGGCTTTATCGGCTTCGGCCTGTCGTCCGGTTTCGCCCTGACCGCATTTGCGACGCTGGCAATCGGTCTGGGCACCGCGCTTTACGAATCGGCGGTCTATGGCATATTCGGCCGTCAGCCGGCGTCGATCGTCGCGCGGGTTTTCGTGCTGAACAATCTGCTGCTCAATCTCGGCGTCATCGTGGGACCGATGCTCGGCGCGCTGTTGCTCGCATTCGATCCGGTTCTGCCCTTCTATGCCAGCGGGATATTTTTCATCGTGCTGGCGCTGTTCTGCATCCGGTTCGATCATCTCGACCGGCTCTATACAAGCCGTTCCCCGATTCTGGCGAGCTGGAAAGCCGCGGCGACGGACAGGCTGTTCCTGTTGTTCCTGCTGGCGACGTTCGCCTGGTGGTTCCTGTTCTCGCAGCTCTTTGTCCTGTTTCCGCTCATGGCCGCGAAACTGGCCGGAACGGACGCGGGGGCAAGCTGGGTGTTCACGACGAACGGCATCGCGGGCATCGCGTGCGTCACCCTGTCTCTGGTGATCTTCAGGTGGGTTTCGGAACGCCGGGTTCTGTTCGGCTGCTACATCGCCCTTGCCGCCGTGTATCTGATCGCGGGGCTTGGTTCCGGCCTGTGGTGGCTGCTGGGCGTCGTCGCGCTCTATACGGTCATGGAAACGCTGATCCTGCCGGCGATCGAGGCGATCACCGCCAATCTTGCGCACGAAGGCAAGCAGGCCACTTTTTTCGGCGCGATCGGGGTTTCATGGGGGATTGGCGGCGCGCTCGGAAACTATGCCGGAAGCTGGCTCGCGGTCCAGTCCAACGGATTGCTGATCTGGGGTTCGCTCGCCGCCGTCGCCATGATCGGGGCCGGGCTGACGGGGATTTTCAACGCCGCATCGCTTCGCCCGGCGCGGACGGCTCCAGCGCCAGCGCATGAACGCCGGTCATGAGTTCCTCCTTCAGCGCCTCGTTGATGGCGCGGTGACGCGCGATGCGGCTCATTCCGGCGAAGGCAGCCGAAACGATGCGCACGCGGAAATGCGTCTCGCCGGAGCCGTCGAAGGCGGCATGGTGATCGTCGCCGTGATGATGGCCGGCGTGAAGATGGCTCTCATTGATGATTTCCAGCCTTTCCGGCGCGAAGGCGGCGGTAAGCTTCGCCTCCATGGCGCCCTGTTTGCTGTTTTGTGTGCTATTGTGAATGGACATTCGGGTCTTGCCTCTCCATATAGGCGTCACACGCCCCATATAATCCGTCCCGGCGGTGAAAGGTGGGGCAAATCCGCACAGGAACCGTTCCACTTCAAAATTTCGCCCCGTCCGGATGGCTGGAATCGGCCGGAGGGCCAAGGGAGCGAAATGTCAATTCTTGTTCCGTAACGCTTTATCCGCATAATCCGATTCGATGAACACGCACTCCAAATATTTCGACAGCATCCGCATCCGTTCCCGCAAGGGCGCCAATGCGAAATCCGACGCGCCCTGCTGCCAGTGGGAAGGCTGCGACTTGCCGGGCACGCACCGCGCGCCCGTGGGGCGCATGCGCGAGGGTGAATATTTCCTGTTCTGCATCGACCATGTACGGGAATATAACAAGAATTTCAATTACTTCTCCGGTCTGTCCGACAAGGATATCGCCAGATTCCAGAAAGACGCCATCACCGGCCACCGTCCGACATGGTCCACGGCGGCCAACACGACCGCGCGTGCCTCCTCGCCCGACATGGCGAAGATGCGCTCCGGTTCGGCCGCCTATTACAAGCGGCTGCGCGATCCTTTCAACCTGTTCCGGGAGGCGCACGGGGCGTCGGCGGAACAGATGGCGAAGCGCAAGCCGCGCACGCTGGAGATTAAGGCGCTCGTAACGCTCGGTCTGGATGCAAATTCGACTGGCGATAAGATCAAGGCGCGCTATAAAGAACTGGTGAAACTCCACCATCCCGATGCGAATGGTGGAGACCGTGGGTCCGAGGAACGCTTCCGCGAAGTGATCCAGGCTTATCAGTTGCTCAAGCAGGCGGGTTTTTGCTGACCCGGCTGCGCGCGATGCAGGGCCGGAACCACAGCAGGACGGACATTCTTCTGCCGCGCTTTCCCGCGCGGATGCAAGCACGGATGCCCGCAACGAGTGATCAAGGGGCATACCGTCCGGTCGGTCGGCGCCATGCTCCCGAAAGTATTTGACGTCGCGGCGGGATCCTCCTGCCGCCCTGGAGGCATGATGAACAAGGTTGAGCGGGATATAGCCAATTTGCCGGATACGACGGTCTCGGTGCGCGAACTGTTCGGGATCGATTCGGACATGAAGGTGCCGGCCTATGCGGCGGGCGATTCCTATGTGCCGGATCTGGACCCGGATTATCTCTTCGATCGCCAGACCACGCTCGCGATCCTCGCCGGCTTCGCCTATAACCGCCGCGTGATGGTGTCGGGCTATCACGGCACCGGCAAGTCCACCCATATCGAGCAGGTCGCCGCCCGCCTCAACTGGCCCTGCGTGCGCGTCAACCTCGACAGCCATGTCAGCCGTATCGATCTCGTCGGCAAGGACGCCATCGTCGTCAAGGACGGCATGCAGGTGACCGAATTCAAGGACGGCATCCTGCCCTGGGCCTATCAGCACAATGTGGCGCTGGTGTTCGACGAATACGATGCCGGCCGCCCGGACGTGATGTTCGTCATCCAGCGCGTGCTGGAAACCTCGGGCCGGCTGACGCTCCTGGACCAGAGCCGCGTCATCCATCCGCACCCGGCCTTCCGCCTGTTCGCCACCGCCAACACGATCGGCCTCGGCGACACGACCGGCCTCTATCATGGCACGCAGCAGATCAATCAGGCGCAGATGGACCGCTGGTCCATCGTGACGACGCTGAACTACCTGCCGCACGACAACGAGGTGAACATCGTTCTCGCCAAGGCCAAGCATTACCAGAACGCGGAAGGGCGCGACCTCGTCAACAAGATGGTGCGCGTGGCCGACATGACGCGGCAGGCCTTCGTCAACGGCGATCTGTCGACCGTGATGAGCCCGCGTACCGTCATCACATGGGCCGAGAACGCCGCCATTTTCGGCAACGATGTCGGTTTCGCTTTCCGGCTGACTTTCCTCAACAAGTGCGACGAGTTGGAGCGCCCGACCGTGGCCGAGTTCTACCAGCGCGCTTTCGGGCAGGAACTGCCGGAATCGGCCGCCAATATCGTTCTCGCATAACACGCATACAACTCGCATACAGGGCGTGCCAGCATGTCAGGCCAGATGTCAGGAATAGGCGACAATTCGCGCGAGCGTAAATCGGGTCCGGTGGACACCGAGCCGTTCAAGCGCGCCTTGACGGCCTGTCTTCGCGCCATTTCCGCCGACAACGAGATGGAGGTGGCGTTCAGCAACGACCGTCCGGCGCTGAACGGCAACCGCGCCCGCCTGCCGGATCTGCCGAAGCGTCCGACCGCGCATGACGTCGCCGTCACGCGCGGGCTTGGCGATTCCATGGCGCTGCGCCGCGCGCGGCACAATCCGCGCATCCATGCCGCGCTCGCGCCGGAAGGCAAGCAGGCGCGTGCCATTTTCGACGCCGTCGAACAGGCGCGCGTGGAAGCCATCGGCGCGCGCGCCATGTCGGGCGTGGCCGACAATCTCGCCACCATGCTCGCCGACAAATATGCGCGGGCCAATTTCGCCGCCGTCACCGCCAAGGAAGACGCGCCGCTCGAAGAGGCCGTTTCCCTGCTCCTGCGCGAAAAGCTGACCGGGCGTCCCGCGCCCGCGGAAGCCGGCAAGGTGCTCGATCTCTGGCGCGACTGGATCGAGGACAAGGCGGGGGCCGATTTCGCCCGGCTCGGCGACAGCCTCAACGACCAGCAGGCCTTCGCCCGCACCGTTCGCGACATGCTCGCTTCCATGGACATGGCTGAGGAGCTTGCGCAGGAAGAACAGAGCGACGACGACGAGTCCAATGACGAGCAGACGCCCGATTCGGACGAGAACGAGGAAGGCGGCGACGACACGCAGGAAGGCTCCGATTCGGCCGAGAGCGACGAATCCGACGATTCCTCGGACGATGGCGAGCAGGGCGAGATGGATGCCGCCGACGCTTCCGCCGACGACATGGACGACAGCGAGGATATCGACGCCGAGACGCCGGGCGACACGCGACGCCCCAACCAGCCCTTCGCCAATTTCGCCGAGCATATCGACTACAAGGTTTTCACGCGCGAGTTCGACGAGGAGGTCGAGGCGACCGATCTTTGCGACGAGGCGGAACTGGACCGCCTGCGCGGCTTTCTCGACAAGCAGCTCGCCAATCTGCAAGGCGTGGTCGGGCGGCTCGCCAACCGTCTCCAGCGCCGGCTGATGGCGCAGCAGAACCGTTCGTGGGATTTCGATCTGGAGGAAGGCTATCTCGATTCGGCGCGTCTGGTGCGCATCGTGATCGATCCGACCCAGCCTCTGTCCTACAAGCAGGAGCGCGACACCGATTTCCGTGACACGGTGGTGACGCTGGTGCTGGACAATTCCGGCTCCATGCGCGGCCGGCCGATCACGGTGGCGGCGACCTGCGCCGACATTCTCGCCCGCACGCTGGAACGCTGCGGCGTGAAGGTGGAAATATTGGGCTTCACCACCAAGGCGTGGAAGGGCGGCCAGTCGCGGGAGGCTTGGCTGTCGCGCGGCAAGCCCGCCAATCCGGGCCGCCTCAACGATCTGCGCCACATCGTCTACAAGAGCGCCGACGCGCCGTGGCGCCGCGCGCGCCGTAATCTCGGCCTGATGATGCGCGAGGGGCTGCTCAAGGAAAATATCGACGGCGAGGCGCTGATCTGGGCACACCAGCGGCTGCTCGGCAGGCCCGAGCAGCGCAAGATCCTGATGATGATCTCGGATGGCGCGCCGGTCGACGATTCGACGCTGTCGGTCAATCCGGGCAATTATCTGGAGCGGCACTTGCGCGCGGTGATCGAGGAGATCGAGACGCATTCGCCGGTGGAGCTGATCGCCATCGGCATCGGCCACGACGTGACGCGCTATTACCGCCGCGCCGTGACCATCGTCGACGCCGAGGAACTGGCCGGCGCGATGACCGAGCAGCTTGCCTCGCTGTTCGAGGAACAGGGCGCGGCCGCTTCGATGGGCAAACGCCGCGCTGCGGGCAGGCGGTAAGGTTTTACGCTTTTTCAGCTGCCGGGCGTCCGGCGGCATAGAGCGCCGGGGCGAATATGGCGAGGATCGCGCCATAGGGGATCAGCATCAGCGTGCCCATCACGACCTTCACCGAGAAATCGCCGAGCGCCAGCGTGACCCAGAGCGGCACACCGAGACCGAACAGCGAGGCCGGTTCGGTGAGCGAGGAATCGGCCATGCCGGTGAGCCGGTCGATCCACGCGAAGCTCGTGGAAAAGGCGATGGAGAAGAACAGCACCGTATCCAGAACCGAGCCGAACATGGCGGCTGCGAAAGGCGCTTTCCACCAGCTCTTGCGGCGTAGCCTGTCGAAGACGGTGATGTCCATCAATTGCGCCAGCAGGAAGGCCGAGCCGGAGGCGATGGCGATGCGCGGGCTGGCGAGCCAGACCGACATGGCGACGCCGATGGCGAAGCCGGCATAGACGACCCTGCGCGCCGCGGCGGGGCCGAAGCGGCGATTCGTCAGGTCGTTGATCAGAAAAGCAAAGGGATAGCTGAACGCGCCCCATGTCAGCACCTCGCCAAGGCCGAAATGCCGGAACGGATACTGAACCAGTATGTTGGAGGCGGCGACCGCGATGCACATGGCGAGAATCGCGGGCGCAAGCACGGAAAAAGGCGGAACGGGCCGGGATGCGGCAGGGTTTGTCATGGGCATTTTTTTATCCTGGGTGATGGAACCAGCAAAAAGGCCGGCGATTCGCCGGCCCCTTGTCGAAAAAGTCGAACCGGCGGATCAGGCTGCGGCCGCTTCGGCCTGCTTCTTGGCGATCTGGCGCTTCAGAAGACGGGCGCGCTGCGACAGTTCCTTGTCGTCGGACTTGACGAGGAAGGCATCGAGACCGCCGCGATGCTCGACCGAACGCAGGGCGTTGGCCGAAATGCGCAGACGGTAGCTCTGGCCGAGCACTTCCGAGATCAGCGTGACGTTGCAGAGATTCGGCAGGAAGCGGCGACGCGTCTTGTTGTTCGCGTGGCTGACATTGTTGCCGTACTGGACCGACTTGCCGGTCAATTCACAAGCGCGGGACATTTGGTCTCACCTTCAATAGCGTTCTTTTCAGGCCCGGACCCAAATGTCCGAATTCAAGCGTTCAGGGCGACAAATGTCGCTGGCGCGCGATTTCGGACAGGCGGCCTATCGGGAAAGTCGCGTTTCTATAGTGTTCGAAGCGCCCGCCGTCAAGCCGGATTCGGTTTCGACGGGCCGGTGGCGTGGTTTTGCGGCGGCTAGCGGAACGAATTTGACATTTGCATTCCATTCGACATCGGGTGACGAGCAAATGTCAAATTCAAAAGTTCCAGTAGAAATCGATAAATTACCAGTGGGTTTTTCGATTCCGACATTTGCTCCTGCGCCCGTATCGAACGGATGCAAATGTCGGAATCAAACCACTAGCCGGGGTGCGGCGATCATAACTTCGCCGGTTTTGCCTGTTGCACAGATGATGTATCAAGCTCGTATCAGAGGGTGGACCAGCCTGAGAATGCCCGCGAAAGGAGCGCCGAACATGACCGGACCGTCGCATCTGCCCCATCTGCCCAAAACCGCTTACGCGCGGCTGGCGCTCGTCGGCCTCATGGCCGCGGCGTGGCTTGCGGGTGCGGCCGGTGCTGCGGCGGCGAGCCAACTTTACCGGACCGAATACGCCATTTCCATCTTCGGCCTTTCCATCGCGCGCGCCACCATGGAAACCACGGTGAGCGCCGGCTCCTACGATCTCCATGGCCATTTTCTCACCTCGGGGCTCGCCCGCATCTTCGACGAGACGGAAGGGACGGTGCATGTCACCGGCAATGACGTCAAGGGCAAGGTGGTGCCCTCCACCTTCGATCTGGCTTACAAACACGGGCGCAAGAACAAGAGCACGTCCATTCGCTTCGTGAGCGGCAACGTGGTGTCGGCGCAAAACGTGCCGCCGGTGAAAAAGCGCGACCCGTGGGTGGAGGTCTCGCCGCAGGACCTTCTCGCGGTCAGCGATCCGTTGAGTGCGCTGATGATTCCCGCGAAAAGTTCCCGCGACGTGTGCGACCGCACGATCAGCGTCTTCGACGGCCAGACCCGCGCCAACATTCAACTCTCCTTCAACGGCACTGAATCCTTCACCACCGATGGCTTCACCGGCGAAACGGTGCTTTGTTCGGCCCGCTTCGTCCCGATCTCCGGCTATCAGAAGGGCAAGAAATCCATAGACTACCTCGCCAACAAGAGCCGAATCAGCGTTTCCTTCGCCTTGCTCGGCAATTCCGGCATCTATGCGCCGGTGGTGGCGCGAATCGGCACCCGCATCGGCACGCTGAAGATTGCCGCCACGCGTTTCGAGAAAGCGCGATAACGATTCGTCGGGGAGGGGGGAAGGCATGAAATTCGCGACGCTGATCGGTTTCTCGGCCATCGCCATGTGGGCGCTGCTGGCGCTGTTCACCGCCGGTTCCGGCGCCGTGCCGCCGTTCCAGCTTTCCGCCATGACCTTCTCCATCGGCACCGCGCTCGGCGTGGCCTCGTGGCTGTTCCGGCCGGGCGCGGCCGGCCATCTGCGCCAGAAGCCGGTGGTCTGGCTCATCGGCGTGGCGGGCCTGTTCGGCTATCACTTTCTCTATTTCACGGCTCTGCGCAATGCGCCTGCCGTAGACGCCAGCCTCATCGCCTATCTCTGGCCGCTGTTCATCGTCGTCGGCTCGGCGCTGATGCCGGGCGAGCGGCTGCGCTGGTATCACATGGCCGGCGCGCTGCTGGGGCTTGCCGGAACCGTGCTGATCGTCACCAAGGGCGGCGGCGCCGGCTTCGAGGCGCGCTATGCCTTCGGCTATGCCATGGCCGCGCTGTGCGCCCTCACATGGTCGGCCTACTCGCTCCTGTCGCGCCGGTTCGCCGGGGTGCCGACCGACGCGGTGACCGGCTTCTGCGCGGCAACGGCGCTGCTCTCGCTCCTCTGCCATCTGGCCTTGGAACAGACCGTCTGGCCGCAGGGTCCGGGGCAGTGGCTCTCGATCGCGGCGCTGGGGCTGCTGCCGGTCGGGGCTGCTTTCTATGCGTGGGATTTCGGCGTCAAGCACGGCAATATTCAGGTGCTGGGCGCGGCCAGCTATGCCGCGCCGCTTCTCTCGACGCTGGTGCTGATCGCGGCCGGCGCGGCGGAGCCGTCCCTGCGCATCCTCGCCGCCTGCATCCTCATTACAGCCGGCGCGGCGCTGGCGGCGAAGGACATGATCCTGTCGCGGCGAAAAGTGGCGCTTCCGGCCGAATGAATCCGCTTCAATGGTTCGGGTGCAGGCATTCGCCGTGATCGCCCAGAACCTCGATGACCCGGCACTGGTCGATGCGGCCATGGGCGGTGCAATCCAGCATGCGCAGCAATTCGGTTTTCAGCGACAGGAGTTTCGCGATCCGGTGCTCCACGTCGATCAGCCGCGCGCGGGCGATGGCATCGGCGGCGGAGCAGGACTGGGCAGGATTGTCCTGAAGGTCGAGCAGGGTGCGGATCGCCTCCACATCGAAGCCGAGGTCGCGCGCGTGGCGGATGAACAGGAGCCGCTCCACGTCCTGCCGGTCATAAAGGCGGCGGTTTCCCTCGCTGCGCGGCGGTGCGGGAAGTAGTCCGATCTGCTCGTAATAGCGGATGGTGGGCACCTTGACGCCGCTGTTTCTCGATACCTCGCCGATGGAAAATTCCGTGGCCATTTTTGCGCTTGCTCCTCTAGTCACTAGAGGATGTAGACCTGTTTCGGCACAATTCAAGGCCCGGCTCAGGGACAGGCAGGCAAGCAATGCACGACAGAACCGCCACGCATGGCCATTCTCACGATCATAACCATGGGCATAACCATGACCATGGGCATGCTAACAATCACGACCATGGCTGCTGTGCGCACGATGACAAACCGGAGGCGCTCGACAATGTAACCGAGGCCGGACCGGACAGTTTCCGCTTCCGGGTGGATGGCATGGACTGCGCTTCCTGTGCCGCCAAAATCGATACCGCCTTGCGTCGCATGCCGGGCGTGACCGACGTTTCGGTTTCCGTCACCAAAGGAACGATGATCGTCAATCACGACGGTTCGGTCAAAAGCGGCGAGATCGCGGACAAGGTGACGGGGCTGGGCTACAGGGCGACGGCTTCAAGCGGCGCAATGCGGCCTGCCTCGCCGATGCACGCGCCGCGCTGGTGGCAGACGGCCGGGGCGCGGACGATGCTCGCCTGCGGCGGCGCTCTGGCGGCGGCCTATGCGGCGGGCCATCTTTATCCGCCGGTGGCACCCTGGGCCTTTGTGGCGGCGATGCTGGTCGGTCTGGTGCCGATTGCCCGGCGCGCGGTCATGGCGGCATTCAACGGCACGCCTTTTTCCATCGAGATGCTGATGACCGTGGCGGCGGTCGGCGCGGTGATGATCGGCGCGGGGGAAGAGGCGGCGGCGGTCGTCTTCCTGTTCCTCGTCGGCGAATTGCTGGAAGGCGTGGCGGCGGGCAAGGCGCGCGCCAGCATTCAGTCGCTCACCACGCTGCTGCCGAAGATGGCCTTTGTCGAACGCGGCGGTGCGACGACGGAAGTCGCGGCGGAAAATCTGCGCGTGGGCGACGTGATCGCGGTGCGCCCCGGCGACCGTATCCCCGCCGACGGTCAGGTGCTTTCGGGTGAAAGCGCGGTCGATGAAGCACCCGTGACCGGCGAGAGCACGCCGGTCGGCAAGGCGCCGGGCGCCGGCGTCTTTGCCGGCACGATCAACGGCGACGGATTGATGCGGATCCGGGTCACGGCGGACCCGGCGGACAACACCATCGCCCGCGTCGTGCGGCTGGTGGAGGAAGCGCAGGAGGCCAAGGCCCCGACCGAGCGCTTCATCAACCGCTTTTCGGGATATTACACGCCGGCAGTGGTGGTGGTGGCGGCGCTAGTGGCGGTCCTGCCGCCGCTCCTGTTCGGCGCGTCATGGGATGAATGGATCTACAAGGGCCTCGCCGTGCTGCTGATCGGCTGCCCGTGCGCGCTGGTGATTTCGACGCCGGCGGCCATCGCGGCGGCGCTGTCGGCGGGTGCGCGGCAAGGGCTTCTGATGAAGGGCGGCGCGGTGCTGGAAACCATGGGCCGCATCACCACGGTCTGCTTCGACAAGACCGGCACATTGACCGAGGGGAAGCCCCGCGTGACGGACGTGCTCGCTGGGTCCCTGCCGGAAGACGTGGTGTTGCGGCTCGCCGCTTCGCTCGACGCCGGTTCCAGTCATCCGCTGGCGCGCGCCATCCTGACGGAGGCGGAAGCGCGCGGGCTGAAACAGGCCGCCGTCACCCGCGTGCAGGCGCTGGGCGGCAAGGGCGTGTCCGGTGTCGCCGAAGGCATGGAACTCTTTCTCGGCTCACCTGCGACAGCGGGCGGCATCGCGCCGATTCCCGCCGATCTCGCGGCGCGCATCGACGCCTGCAATCGCGACGGCAAGACGGTTTCGGTGCTGGCCGCCGATGGGCGGATCGCGGGCGCGATCGCCATGCGCGACGAACCGCGTGCCGATGCGGCGGCGGGACTGAAGGCGCTGAAGGCGCGGGGTATGCGCACCTTGATGCTGACCGGCGACAATGCCGCCACGGCGGAGGCCATCGGCCGCGACCTCGGCATAGAGGTGCGCGCCGGCCTGCTGCCGCAGGACAAGCAGCGTATCGTCGGCGAATTGCGCGCCGGGGGGCAGATGGTGGCCAAGGTGGGTGACGGCATCAACGACGCGCCGGCGCTCGCCGCCGCCGATGTAGGCATAGCGATCGGCGGGGGTACCGACGTGGCGCTGGAGACCGCCGATGCCGCCATATTGCATGGCCGGATCGGCGACGTGGCGGCAATGGTCGGCCTGTCGCAGCGCACCATGCGCAATATTCATCAGAACATCGCCATCGCGCTCGGCCTCAAGGCGGTGTTTCTGGTGACGACGGTGCTGGGGATCACGGGCCTGTGGCCCGCCATCCTCGCCGATACGGGTGCGACGGTACTGGTGACGATCAACGCCCTGCGGCTTCTCGGCCGGCCCGGCGCGCTTACTCGCCAATAAGCTGGCGGATGCGTTCGCTATATTTCTTGCCGAAGGCGATGTGGTCGGGATTGATGTTCTTCGTGTCGTCCACCATCTGCTCCTCGTCTTCGGAATCGGCGGCGGCAAGGCAGCTCATCAGCGCGAAATAGGCGACGACATATTCGCGCGGCGCGATGTTTTCGGCCTTCAGGATTGCGACCACCTTGGGGCGGGCCTCGATGCTCGCCACCATCTGGTCGATGGTCGGATCGGGATCGCTGCCTTCCTCCTCCGTGGCGGAAAGGTCCATGCGGCTCAGTGCGTCATGCACCTTCTCCATGCGCGTGAGCAGGTCTTCGCTGAGCTTGAAATTGTTGACCTCCGGCGAGACTTCGGGAGGGGTCAGGTCCATCTGGTCCTGATCCTGCTTCTGGTCTTGCTTCTGGTTCTGGCCCTGATCTTGCGCCAGCGCGGCGGAAGCGGGCAGGGCGAACAAGGCCAGCCCGACCAGCGCGGCGCGGCCTGCGATCCTGAAACGGGAAAATACCGGCATCATGGTCATATCCTGTAAGCATTTGCAGCCAAACGGAAACGTTTGGCGTCGCATAATGCGGTGAAAATAAGTTGTCGGCATGCCGGCAATCAAAACATATCTTTCCGGCGGCGGATTTCCGCGAACACGGCTTCGTCGGGTGCATCCTGCAAACCGAGACGAGTGCGGATGCCGCCGTCATGCCAGCGCAGGAACGGGTTGGTCGCCATTTCGAGCGCGATCGTGGTGGGCAGCGTCATGCGGTCGGCGGCGCGCAGGCGGGCGATCTGCGCCGCGCGCTCCTTCAGCGCCGAATTGTCGGGATCGACGCTGAGCGCGAAGCGGGCGTTGCTCTCCGTATATTCATGACCGCAATAGACGGCGGTGTCGCCGGGCAGCGCCGCCAGCTTCTTCAGCGATTGGAACATGGTGGCCGGCGTTCCCTCAAAGAGCCGCCCGCAGCCGAGCGCGAACAGCGTGTCGCCGGTGAAGACAACCTTGGCCTCCGGCAGGTAATAGGAAACCTCGCCCGCCGTGTGGCCCGGCGTGGCGATGACCTTCACCGTGAACAGGCCGAAAGTGAAGCTGTCGCCGTCCTTCACCGTGCGGTCGAGACCGGCGATCTTCGACGCCTCGGCGGCGGGGCCGACGATGGTGACGCCGAATTTCTTCTTCAGCGCCTCGTTGCCTTCGACATGGTCGAGATGGTGATGGGTGGTGAAGATGAAATCCAGCGTCCAGCCGCGCCGTGCAAGCGCGGCCTCGATCGCCGCCGCATCCGGCGCGTCGATGCTCGCCGTCAGCGCGCTTTCGGGATCGTGGATCAGGACGCCATAATTGTCGCTGCGGCAGACGAACTGTTCGATATCGAGCCGCTTTTCGCTTTCGGGCATGGCAATTCTCCCTTTCTTCGGCGCTCTATCTCTTTGTTTTTACGCATTATCCTGCGCGAAACCGCTTCGCACTTTCGCTGGAAATGCTTTATGATGCCGGCCCGTCGTCCTCTGTCAACGAATGCTTCTGGATAAGCGGCATTTGTGACAGCGTGAAGATGACGGTAATCGGGATGGTGCCCCAGACCTTGAAATAGAGCCACGTATCCTCGGAAAAGCTGCGCCATACGATTTCGTTGAGCGCGGCGAGAAACAGGAAGAACAGGCCCCAGCGGAAGGTGAGCTTGCGCCAGCCTTCGGCATCGAGCCGGAAGGCTGCATCGAAAATATAGGCCAGCAGCGATTTGCGGAACATCAGCCCGCCCAGAAGCACCACGCCGAACAGGGCATTGATGATGGTCGGCTTCATGTAAGCAAAGGTCTTGTCCTGTAACCAGATCGCCAGCGCGCCGAAGACGAAGACGACGATGGCTGAAACCAGCGGCATGATCGGCAGGCGGCGTGTCATGAGCCACGAAACGACCAGCGAGATCGCGGTCGCCGCCATGAAAAAGGCGGTGGCGATCAGGATCGGCGCGCCGATGAGCGCCAGAACCGGGAATTTCTGCGCCAGCCATTCGCCACGCAGGGTGACGAAGAAGAAAACGAGGCCGGGCCCGAGTTCCAGCAGGAATTTCGGCAGGGGCGGCACCTGCTTGCGCTCGGCGGCGGTTTCCTCGGTCGGGTCGGTCTCGAAAACGGGATGGTCCATCAGGCGACTCCTGCGATGGCGCGGGCGAAATCCTTGGCCGCGAAAGGTTCGAGATCGTCGACGCCCTCGCCGACGCCGATGAAATAGACCGGCAACTTATGTTTGGCCGAGATTGCCACCAGAATGCCGCCGCGCGCCGTGCCGTCGAGCTTGGTCATGACGAGGCCGTTGACGCCGGCGATGTTCCTGAAAATCTCGACCTGATTGAGCGCGTTCTGGCCGGTGGTGGCGTCGAGCGTTTGCAGCACGGTGTGCGGCGCTTCCGGGTCGTGCTTGCCGAGAACGCGAACGATCTTGGCCAGTTCGTCCATCAGCTCGGCCTTGTTCTGCAGACGGCCCGCCGTGTCGATGATCAGCACGTCGCTGCCCGCGTCCCGGGCCTTTTCCCATGCGTCGTAGGCGAGGCCCGCCGCATCCGCTCCGAGCTTCGAGGAGACGACCGGCGCGCCGGTGCGCTCGCCCCATATGTGAAGCTGCTCGATGGCGGCTGCACGGAACGTGTCGCCCGCCGCCAGCATGACCTTGAGGCCGCCGGCGGTGAGCTTCGCCGCCAGCTTGCCGATGGTCGTGGTCTTGCCGGTGCCGTTGACGCCGACCACCAGAATCACATGCGGCTTGTGCGACAGGTCGAGTTCCAGCGGCCTGGCCACCGGGGTCAGCACTTTCTCGATCTCGGCGCCCATGATGGCGCGCACTTCGTCGCCGGTCACGTCCTTGCCGTAGCGGCCGGAAGACAGCGCGTCGGTGACGCGCATCGCCGTTTCAAGGCCGAGGTCGGCCTGAATGAGCGCGTCCTCCAGCTCCTGCAAGGTATCGTCGTCCAGCTTGCGCTTGGTGAAGATGCCGCCGATGGATTCGCTCAGCGAATTGGACGAACGCAACAGGCCGCGGCGCAGGCGCTCGAACCATGAGAGTTTGGGCGCCGGCGCGGCCTCGGCCGGTTTTTCATCTTCCTTTTCCTCGACCGCTTTGGCGACCTTCACCTTCTTCGGCCTTGCCGGGGCGGGCTTTTCTTCCGCAATGGGCGCAGCGGGCTGCTCCGCTGGCGCAGGCGGTTCGACAGCCTGCGGTTCCTCCGGCTTTACCGGCTCGGGGGACGGTACGGATTCCGGTTCGGCTTTGGGCAGCGGCGGCTCCGTTACCGGTGGCTCCATGACCGGCGGCTGCTCGATCGGGATTTCGATCTCGGTAACGGGATGTTCGGGCGCGGGTTCTTCTTCCGCTATTTTTCCGGCCGTCGTTTCGACGGGTTTGGGGGTAGCGGGCGCTTCTTCGGTGGGAGCCGGCGCTGTTTCCGGCGCTTCGGCGGGCGGCGGCGTTTCCGTGACGGCGATATCGGGCAGCGGCTGCTCGGCCGGCTTTTCCTCCACCTCCTTCTTGCCGAAGGAGAATATCTTCTTGATGAAACCGATTGCCATTGATTGCGGTGCCCTGATTATGCTGGCTTGGTTATGCTGCCTGTTCGGCGCGACGGGTGAGAAGCTTTTCTCCGTCATGGCCGGTCACGATGCGTTCGACGATCTCGCCCGGCGCGCCGCCATCGATCGCAGCAAGCGTGAAACCTTCCGTGCGGGCGATGCCGTCCTTCTCCACCAGCAGGCGCTGCGCCGTGCCCGCAAGCGATGCGAGATGCCTTTCATAAGCGCGGTCGCCCACGGCGCGCAACCGGGCGGCGCGCTCCTTGACGATCTCGCGGCGTAGCTGCGGCATGCGCGCCGCCGGCGTGCCCTCGCGCGGACTGTAGGGGAAGACGTGCAGATGGGTAAGGCCGCATTCCGCGACGATCTTCAGCGAGTTGTCGAACATATCCTCGGTTTCGGTCGGGAAACCGGCGATGATGTCGGCGCCGAACACGATATCGGGGCGAAGCCCGCGCACCGTCTCGCAGAAGCGGATGGAATCGTCGCGCAGGTGGCGGCGCTTCATGCGTTTCAGGATCATGTCGTCGCCCGCCTGAAGCGACAGATGCAGATGCGGCATCAGCCGCTTCTCGTTGGCGATGGCGTCCATCAGGTCGTCGTCGGCCTCGATGGAATCGATGGAGGATAGGCGCAGACGCTGCAAGTCGGGAACCTGCGCCAGCACCGTCTTCACCAGCTTGCCGAGGCGGAGGTTTCCGGGCAGATCCGGCCCGTAGGAGGTCATGTCCACGCCGGTCAGCACCACCTCGGCATAGCCGTTGCCGACCAGCCGCTTGACCTGCTCCACCACCGCGCCCATCGGCACGGAGCGCGAATTGCCGCGTCCATAGGGGATGATGCAGAAGGTGCAGCGATGGTCGCAGCCGTTCTGCACCTGCACGAAGGCGCGGGCGCGGCCCTCGATGGCGTCCACCATGTGGCTCGCCGTCTCGCGCACCTCCATGATGTCGTTGACGCGCACCTTCTCGAACTGGTTGACGCCGAAATCCGGCAGCATGCGGTAGGAGTTGGACTTCAGCTTCTCCTCGTTGCCCAGCACGAGGTCCACTTCCTCCATGGCGGCGAAATTGCCGGATTCGGTCTGCGCCGCGCAACCGGTGACGATGATGCGCGCCTCCGGATTTTCGCGCCGCGCCTTGCGAATCGCCTGCCGCGCCTGACGTACGGCCTCCGCCGTCACCGCGCAGGTATTGAAGATGATCGCGCCGTCCCTGAGCGTGCCAAGGCCAGCCGCGTCGGCCTCGCGCTTCATCACCTCGGATTCGTAGGTGTTGAGGCGGCAGCCGAAGGTGACGACCTCCACGCCCATCAGGCCGCTCCCCGGTTTTCGTGGGCGCGGCTCCATTCGCCGGTGGCGGGATCGAACATGCCGGAAAACTCCCGCTCGGCGGGGCCGGTCATCATGACATGATCGTCGCCACGCCATTCGATGAAAAGCGGACCGCCCGGCACGTTGACCGTGACCTTGCGTCCCGTGCGCCCGGTGCGGGCGCCGCAGACGGCGGCGGCGCAGGCGGCCGAGCCGCAGGCGCGCGTCAGGCCAGCGCCGCGCTCCCATGTGCGCAGATCGATGGTTTCGGGCGAGGTGACACGGGCGATGGAAATATTGGCGCGCTCGGGAAAGAGCGGGTCGTGTTCGAGGACCGGCCCGAACGTCTCCAGCTCGTATGACCAGACGTCGCGCTCGACCCAGAAGATCGCATGCGGATTGCCCATCGAGGCAACAGAGGGCGAATGCAGCACCGGGGCATCGGCGGGCCCGGCCTGCAATGCGATCATGCGCGTATCGGCGAACTCCCGCGCCAGCGGAATGTCGCGCCAGCCGAAGCGCGGCCTGCCCATATCGACGGAGATGAGGCCGTTTTCATGCTCATTGGCGGTGAGGATGCCGGCGCGGGTCTCGAAGGTGAAGGCGTGCTTGCCGGTCTCGGCGGAAAGCGCCTGCACCACGCAGCGCGTGCCGTTGCCGCAGGCCTGTGCCTCGGTGCCGTCGCAGTTGATGATGGCGATGTAATTGTCCGTTCCCGGCGTCACCGGATCGTGGATCGCCATGATCTGGTCGAAAGCGGTTTCGCGGTCGCCTGCCAGACGGATGGCGGCGGCGGGCGCGATGCGGTCGGCACGGCCGCGCATGTCGGCGACGATGATCTCGTTGCCGAGTCCGTTCATCTTGATGAAGGCTGCGCTCATGGCCATGGTCGTCGTGATTCCGTTTCACCTTTCGCGCCGGTGCGGCAAGCCGGAAGGCCGTTTCGCCGGTTCCCGGCCTATATGGCGGAAAAGCGGGCAAAATACCAGTACCGGGAAAAATTCGCGCCGTTCGATGAAAAGCAAGCCTGGCCGGTGGTCGTGGTCGGGATTTCATGCGGATTTATGGCAAGTTTTGGCCGCCGCCGTTCAATTCGACGGGAAGAGTGTTGATTTTTTAACCGTATGGCCATTTTATCGCAGCAATATCGTTCTGATAATGCCGCCCGTAGCCGGACGTGGATTCGCGCCCGGCCGGACCCTGACCCGAATGGAGAACCAGATGGGAATTTCGAAAGCAGGTCTGCTGAGCTTCGCGGCGGCCGTCGCACTGGCCGGCTGCCAGAGCACGCCCCGGCTTGGCGATGTCGACAATGGCGGAACGCAGCCGCTCGCTCCGTTGCAGGCGGCGCCGCAGGGTTCGGTGCAGTCGAGCAATCTGGGCGCACCGCAGGGAACCTACCCGAGCGCGCCGGGCAGCGACATGAATAACGGCATGAACAACGGCCAGAACAATGGTATGGGCGGCCAGCAGGGCGGCACACAGGTGGCCAGCCTTCCGCCGGCCTCCGCCCAGCCGGTAACGGCAGGCGGCGTCGCCGGCGTCTGGAACGCCTCGCTCGCCGGCCAGAGCTGCCGCATCGCCACGCCGCAGACCAAATACGGACAGGGCTATCGCGCCGGCCCGCTGCGCTGCCCCGGCGCGCTGGCCAATCTGGCCTCGTGGTCGGTCAACGGCAAGCAGCTCGTGCTCTACGATGCCAACGGAAGCACGCTCGCCTCGCTCTATTCCACCGGTCCGAGCCGCTTCGACGGCCAGACCACGACAGGCCAGCAATTGTCGCTGTCGCGCTGAGGGAACCGGGCAAATAGCCTGACAAAACGCTGACAGGGCGGAGCGTCCCCGGACGGCTCCGTCCGTTTTCCCCTTCCGGGTTGAGCGGTATCTTTCATGTCCTTCGACGGCAATCTGAAGACTTTTCCCTCGCTGCGCGAGCGTTACGACGCGCTCGCCGCGGCGGGCGAGATCGAGCCGGACCCCGCGCAGATCGACCTGATCGCGCATTTCGATCGGCTGATCGTGGAAATCTGTTCGAAGCGCCTCTCGCGCAAGTCGAGCGCGCTCGGCTGGCTGTTCGGCAAGCGCAGCCAGGCGGTGGACAGCGTGAGGGGGCTGTATGTGCATGGCGAGGTCGGGCGCGGCAAGACCATGCTGATGGATATGTTCTTCCATCTGCTGCCGGTGGAGCGCAAGCGGCGGGCGCATTTCAACGACTTCATGGCCGACGTGCATGAGCGCATCTACGCGCATCGGCAGGCGCACAAGCGCGGCGAGACCAAGCAGGACGATCCCATCCCGCCGGTGGCCGACGCACTCAGCCAGCAGGCCTGGGTGCTGTGCTTCGACGAATTCACCGTCACCGACATCGCCGACGCGATGATCCTGTCGCGGCTGTTCAGCGCGCTTTTCGATCGCGGCGTGGTTCTGGTGGCGACCTCCAACGTCGCCCCCGACGATCTTTACAGGGACGGGCTGAACCGCCAGCTTTTCCTGCCCTTCGTCCACATCCTGAAAAAGCATGTCGATGTGATCAATCTCGATGCGCGAACCGATTACCGGCTGGAGAAGCTCGACCGCCAGCCGGTCTACCTGACGCCGCTGGACGAGAAAAACGCAAAGCGCATGGACGCCGCATGGGCGGCGCATAAGAACGGTGCGGAAGAGAAGCCGGCCAAGATTCATATCAAGGGACGCGACATCGTGGTGTCGCGCGCGGTGCCGGGCGCGGCGCGTTTCCATTTCGCGGACCTGTGCAGCCAGCCGCTCGGCGCTTCCGACTATATCGCCATCGTGACGCGCTATCCGACGCTTTTCATCGACGACGTGCCGGTGCTGGATTTGTCGCGGCGCAACGAGGCCAAGCGTTTCATCCTCCTGATCGACGTGCTCTACGACCATCACGCGCGGCTGTTCGTGACGGCGGAGGCGGCGCCGGAGAAGCTTTACACCGCCACCAGCGGCACGGAATCCTTCGAATTCGAGCGCACCGCTTCGCGTCTGTTCGAGATGCAGAGTGCCGAATATCTGGAACAGGCCGCCAATGACGCGCCGGCCGAAGGCGCCTGACTGTGTCGCCCCGGGGGGTTGTTTTCCGAAGCGCCGTCCCGACGCGCCGTCATTGTGTGGACACAAGATCCCCGTAAAAAAGGTCTCGACAAACAGGAGGAACTGCCACTATTTTGCCGAATTAATTGACGTTTACGTAAGAACAAATAAATCTAACCGATTGAAAATACTGGTCGCAAAATAATGAGTTGTGTTTTTTTGCAAAGAGTCCTATCGAACCTTTTCAGCGCTTAAGCGTTTTCCGGGAGGAAACCGGATGAGCTTGATGCGTTTCTGGATCAAAATTGAGGAAAGAAACAATCATGGCACGCAACAAGATTGCCCTCATCGGTTCCGGCATGATCGGCGGCACGCTCGCTCATCTCGCCGGCCTGAAGGAACTCGGCGACGTCGTCCTGTTCGATATCGCGGAGGGCGTTCCGCAGGGCAAGGGACTGGACATCGCCGAATCCTCCCCGGTCGACGGTTTCGATGCGAAATTCACCGGCGCGAACGACTACGCCGCCATCGAGGGTGCGGATGTGGTCATCGTCACCGCCGGCGTGCCGCGCAAGCCGGGCATGAGCCGCGACGATCTTCTCGGCATCAACCTCAAGGTCATGGAGCAGGTCGGCGCGGGCATCAAGAAGTATGCCCCCGGCGCTTTCGTGATCTGCATCACCAATCCGCTCGACGCCATGGTCTGGGCGTTGCAGAAATTCTCAGGCCTCCCGGCGCACAAGGTCGTTGGCATGGCCGGCGTGCTCGATTCGGCACGCTTCCGCTATTTCCTCGCGGAAGAATTCGACGTGTCGGTGGAGGACGTCACCGCCTTCGTGCTCGGCGGCCACGGCGACAGCATGGTGCCGCTTGCCCGCTATTCGACGGTTGCCGGCATTCCGCTGCCCGACCTCGTCAAGATGGGCTGGACCTCGCAGGAGAAGCTCGACAAGATCATCCAGCGCACCCGTGACGGCGGCGCCGAGATCGTCGGCCTGCTCAAGACCGGCTCGGCCTTCTACGCCCCCGCTTCCTCGGCCATCGCCATGGCCGAATCCTACCTCAGGGACAAGAAGCGCGTCCTGCCCGTCGCGGCCCAGCTTTCGGGCCAGTACGGCGTCAAGGACATGTATGTCGGCGTGCCCACCGTGATCGGCGCCAACGGCGTCGAGCGCATCATCGAGATCGACCTCGACAAGGACGAGAAGGCGCAGTTCGACAAGTCGGTGGCTTCCGTCGCCGGCCTGTGCGAGGCCTGCACCGGCATCGCCCCGTCGCTGAAATAAGATCCAGACAGGGCCGGTTCCCGCGTGAAGGCGGGGCCGGCCTTTTCCGGCTGTCAATCCGCAGAGGACAACCAGATGAACATTCACGAATATCAGGCCAAGCGGCTGCTGCACGGTTATGGCGCGCCGATCGCCAATGGCGTGGCCGTCTACTCCGTCGAGCAGGCCGAGCAGTGGGCGAAGACGCTTCCCGGACCGCTCTACGTGGTCAAGAGCCAGATTCATGCCGGCGGACGCGGCAAGGGCAAGTTCAAGGAACTGCCGGCCGACGCCAAGGGCGGCGTTCGCCTGGCGAAGTCCGTCGACGAGGTGGTTGCCAACGCCAAGGAAATGCTGGGCAACACGCTCGTCACCAAGCAGACCGGCCCCGCGGGCAAGCAGGTCAACCGTCTTTATATCGAGGACGGCGCGGATATCGACCGCGAACTTTATCTTTCTATCCTGATCGACCGTTCGGTCGGCCGTCCGGCCTTCGTGGTTTCCACCGAGGGCGGCATGGATATCGAGACCGTCGCCCATGACACGCCGGAAAAGATCGTGACGCTCGCCATCGATCCGACCGCGGGCGTGACCGATGCCGACGCCGACAAGCTCGCCGACGCGCTGAAGCTCGAAGGCCAGGCGCGCGAGGACGGCAAGAAGCTGTTCCCGATCCTCTATAAGGCCTTCTCCGAGAAGGATATGAGCCTTCTGGAGATCAACCCGCTGATCGTGATGAAGGACGGCCGTGTGCGCGTGCTCGACGCCAAGGTGTCGTTCGACAACAACGCCTTGTTCCGCCATCCCGATATCGCGGAACTGCGCGACCTGACCGAAGAGGACGCCAAGGAGATCGAGGCTTCCAAATACGATCTCGCCTATGTGGCGCTCGACGGCAATATCGGCTGCATGGTCAACGGCGCCGGCCTTGCCATGGCGACGATGGACATCATCAAGCTCTACGGCGCCGAGCCGGCGAACTTCCTCGATGTCGGCGGCGGCGCCTCGAAGGAAAAAGTGACGGCGGCGTTCAAGATCATCACCGCCGACCCGAACGTGAAGGGCATCCTCGTCAACATCTTCGGCGGCATCATGAAGTGCGACGTGATCGCCGAAGGCGTCATCGCGGCAGTCAAGGAAGTGGGCCTCAAGGTTCCGCTGGTCGTGCGCCTCGAAGGCACCAATGTCGAGCTTGGCAAGAAGATCATCAACGAGAGCGGCCTGAACGTCATTTCGGCCGACGATCTCGACGATGCGGCGCAGAAGATCGTCGCGGCAGTGAAAGGGAATTAAGGCATGTCCATCCTCGTCAACAAGGACACCAAGGTTCTCGTGCAGGGCCTGACCGGCAAGACCGGCACCTTCCACACCGAGCAGGCGCTGGCCTATTACGGCACCCAGATGGTGGGCGGCGTGCATCCGAAGAAGGGCGGCGAAACGTGGACCGGCTCCAAGGGTGAGACGCTGCCGATCTTCGCTTCGGTCGCCGAAGGCAAGGAGCGCACCGGCGCCGACGCCTCCGTGATCTACGTGCCGCCGGCAGGCGCCGCCGACGCGATCATCGAGGCTATCGAGGCTGAGATCCCCTTCATCGTCTGCATCACCGAAGGCATTCCGGTCATGGACATGGTGCGCGTCAAGGCGCGTCTGGAGGGTTCGAAGTCGCGCCTGCTCGGACCGAACTGCCCCGGCATCCTGACCCCCGAAGAATGCAAGATCGGCATCATGCCGGGCAACATCTTCAAGAAGGGCTCGGTGGGCGTCGTCTCGCGCTCCGGCACGCTTACCTATGAGGCGGTGTTCCAGACCTCGAACGAGGGCCTCGGCCAGACCACGGCCGTCGGCATCGGCGGCGACCCGGTCAAGGGCACCGAATTCATCGACGTGCTGGAGATGTTCCTCGCCGACGACGAGACCAAGTCGATCGTCATGATCGGCGAGATCGGCGGCTCGGCGGAAGAAGACGCCGCGCAGTTCCTCAAGGACGAAGCCAAGCGCGGCCGCAAGAAGCCGATGGTCGGCTTCATCGCCGGACGCACGGCGCCGGCCGGACGCACCATGGGCCATGCGGGCGCGGTGATCTCCGGCGGCAAGGGCGGCGCGGAAGACAAGATCGCGGCCATGGAATCGGCCGGAATCCGGGTCTCGCCGTCGCCGGCGCAGCTCGGCAAGACGCTGGTCGAAGTCCTCAAGGGCTGAGATCGCGGCTCGATCGAAATGCCCCGGCGGAGGCGAAAGCCGCTGCCGGGTTTTATGTCAGTCAGTTTGCCGGGGGAGGCCATGGCGGTTCCACCCCGGCCGCGCGAGGGCGGAGATTTCGGCCCGCGCGATTTTGGACCGCGAACAGGAGACGGAGCCTCGCTCCGGTTATGGTCATGGCACGGCAGGAACAAGCCAACGACGTTTTCGCCCTCACTTCGTTCCTCTATGGCGGCAATGCCGACTATATCGAGGAACTCTATGCCCGTTACGAGGACGATCCCAATTCGGTCGATCCGCAGTGGCGCGATTTCTTCGCGCAGCTCAAGGACAATCCGGCCGATGTGAAGAAGAACGCGGCCGGACCGAGCTGGCAGCGCAGGAACTGGCCCATCGCCGCCAATGGCGAGCTGGTCTCCGCGCTCGACGGCAACTGGGCCGAGGTCGAGAAGCACGTCACCGACAAGCTGAAGGGCAAGGCCGCCAAGGGCGAATTGGGGGGCGAACTGAAGGGCGCCGCCGGCGCTACGCTGACGCAGGAAGAACTGACGCAGGCCGCGCGCGACAGCGTGCGCGCCATCATGATGATCCGCGCCTACCGCATGCGCGGCCACCTGCACGCCAATCTCGACCCGCTCGGACTCGCCGAGAAGCCGAACGACTATAACGAGCTTGAGCCGGCGACCTACGGCTTTACCCCTGCCGACTACAACCGCAAGATCTTCATCGACAACGTGCTCGGTCTCGAATACGCGACCGTGCCGGAAATGATCGACATTCTGGAGCGCACCTATTGCGGCACCATCGGTGTCGAGTTCATGCACATTTCCGATCCCGCCGAGAAGGCGTGGATTCAGGAGCGCATCGAGGGGCCGGAGAACAAGGTTGCATTCACGCCGGAAGGCAAGAAGGCCATCCTGTCCAAGCTCATCGAGGCGGAAGGCTTTGAGCAGTTCATCGACGTCAAGTACAAGGGCACCAAGCGCTTCGGCCTCGACGGCGGCGAATCACTGATCCCGGCGCTGGAGCAGATCATCAAGCGCGGCGGCGCGATGGGCGTGAAGGAAGTCGTGTTCGGCATGGCGCATCGCGGCCGCCTGAACGTGCTTTCCCAGGTGCTCGCCAAGCCGCACCGCGCCATCTTCCACGAGTTCAAGGGCGGCTCCTACGCGCCGGACGAGGTGGAAGGCTCGGGCGACGTCAAGTACCATCTCGGTACCTCCTCCGACCGCGAGTTCGACGGCAACAAGGTCCACCTGTCGCTGACCGCCAACCCGTCGCATCTGGAAATCGTCAACCCGGTGGTGATGGGCAAGGCCCGCGCCAAGCAGGATTTGCTGGTCGGACGCACCCGCGACGACATGGTGCCGCTCTCCGAGCGCGCCAAGGTGCTGCCGCTGCTGCTGCACGGCGACGCCGCCTTCGCGGGTCAGGGCGTGGTGGCCGAATGCTTCGGCCTCTCCGGCCTCAAGGGCCATCGCGTGGCCGGCACGCTGCATTTCATCATCAACAACCAGATCGGCTTCACCACCAATCCGGCCTTCTCGCGCTCCTCGCCCTATCCGTCGGACGTGGCGAAGATGGTCGAGGCCCCGGTGTTCCACGTCAATGGCGACGATCCGGAAGCCGTGGTGTTCGTGGCCAAGGTGGCGACGGAATTCCGCATGACCTTCCACAAGCCGGTGGTCATCGACATGTTCTGCTACCGCCGCTTCGGTCACAACGAAGGCGACGAGCCGTCCTTCACCCAGCCGTTGATGTACAAGGCGATCCGGGCGCAGAAGACGACCGTCCAGCTCTATAGCGAAAAGCTGATCGGCGAGGGCCTGTTGACGGCGGAAGACGTCGACAAGATGAAGGCCGACTGGCGCGACAAGCTGGAGGCGGAGTTCGAGGCCGGGCAGAGCTACAAGCCGAACAAGGCCGACTGGCTCGACGGCGCCTGGTCGGGCCTGCGTGCCGCCGACAATGCCGACGAGCAGCGCCGCGGCAAGACCGCCGTGCCGATGAAGACGCTGAAGGAGATCGGCAGGAAGCTCACCGAGGTGCCGAAGGATTTCCATGTCCACCGCACCATCCAGCGTTTCCTCGACAATCGCGCCAAGATGATCGAGACGGGCGAGGGCATCGACTGGGCCACCGCCGAATCGCTCGCCTTCGGTTCGCTGGCGCTGGAAGGCCATCCGATCCGCCTGTCCGGTCAGGACGTGGAGCGCGGCACCTTCTCGCAGCGCCACACGGTGCTTTACGATCAGGAGAACCAGAACCGCTATATCCCGCTGAACAATCTTCAGAAGGGTCAGGCGATCTACGAGGCCATCAATTCGATGCTCTCGGAAGAAGCGGTGCTCGGCTACGAATACGGCTATTCATTGTCCGAACCGCGCGCGCTGGTGCTATGGGAGGCGCAGTTCGGCGATTTCGCCAACGGCGCGCAGGTGGTGTTCGACCAGTTCATCTCGTCGGGCGAACGCAAGTGGCTGCGCCTTTCGGGCCTCGTCTGCCTGCTGCCGCACGGCTATGAGGGACAGGGCCCGGAACACTCCTCCGCCCGTCTGGAGCGCTATCTCCAGCTTTGCGCGGAAGACAACATGCAGGTCGCCAACTGCACCACGCCGGCCAATTATTTCCACATCCTGCGCCGGCAGTTGAAGCGCGATTTCCGCAAGCCGCTGATCATGATGACGCCGAAGTCGCTGCTGCGCCACAAGCGCGCCGTTTCGACGCTCAACGACCTGTCGGGCGAAAGCTCGTTCCACCGCCTGCTGTGGGACGACGCGCAATACAACAGGGGCGAAGGCATCAAGCTCCAGAAGGACGCGAAAATCCGCCGCGTGGTGCTGTGCTCGGGCAAGGTCTATTACGACCTTTACGAGGAACGCGAGAAGCGCGGCATCGACGACGTCTACCTGCTGCGTGTCGAACAGCTTTATCCGTTCCCGGCCAAGGCGCTCATCAACGAATTGTCGCGCTTCCGGCAGGCGGAAATCGTCTGGTGTCAGGAAGAGCCGAAAAACATGGGCGCGTGGTCTTTCATCGACCCGTATCTCGAATGGGTTCTCGCCCATATCGATGCCAAGCACCAGCGCGTGCGCTATGCCGGACGACCGGCATCCGCCTCGCCGGCGACGGGCCTGATGTCCAAGCATCTTGCGCAGCTTGCCGCTTTCCTTGAGGATGCGCTCGGCGCCTGAGCGAGCATTTGGCCGATCCATCGAACACGAAGCTTATCAACGGAAGAAAAAACCATGGCTACCGAAATTCGCGTTCCCACGCTTGGGGAGTCCGTAACCGAGGCGACCATCGGCAAGTGGTTCAAGAAGGCGGGCGAAGCCGTCGCCGCCGACGAACCGCTGGTGGAACTGGAAACCGACAAGGTGACGGTGGAAGTGCCGGCGCCCGCCGCCGGCGTTCTCTCCGAGATCGCCGTCAAGGAAGGCGAGACCGTTGGCGTGGGCGCGCTGCTCGGCCAGATTTCCGGCGATGCCGCCGCTGCCGCTCCGGCGCCCAAGAAGGAAGAAGCAAAGCCCGCCGCCGCACCGGCACCGGCTGCCGCTGCCCCCGCGTCCTCCGGCCCGGCCATGTCGCCCGCGCCGGCTGCGGCCAAGCTGATGGCCGAGACCGGCGTCTCGGTGGCGGAAGGCTCCGGCAAGCGCGGTCAGGTGCTCAAGGGCGACGTGCTTGAAGCTATCGCCAAGGGCGTTTCGGGGGGCGTTCCGGCAGCGGCCCCCGCCGTTCCCGCCGCCGCCCGCCCCGCCTCTACGGCCGACGACGCCGCGCGCGAGGAGCGCGTGAAGATGACGCGCCTGCGCCAGACCATCGCGCGCCGCCTCAAGGACGCGCAGAACACGGCCGCCATGCTCACCACCTTCAACGAGGTGGACATGTCGGCGGTGATGGAACTGCGCAACCGCTACAAGGAGGTGTTCGAGAAGAAGCACGGCGTCAAGCTCGGCTTCATGGGCTTCTTTACCAAGGCGGTGACGCATGCGCTGAAGGAAGTCCCGGCGGTCAACGCCGAGATCGACGGCACGGATATCATCTACAAGAACTTCTGCCATGTCGGCATGGCGGTGGGAACCGACAAGGGGCTCGTGGTGCCGGTGGTGCGCGATGCCGACCAGCTTTCCATCGCCGGTGTCGAGAAGGAGCTGGGCCGCCTCGCAAAGGCTGCGCGCGACGGCACGCTGTCGGTAGCCGACATGCAGGGCGGCACCTTCACCATCACCAATGGCGGCGTCTACGGCTCGCTGATGTCGACGCCGATCCTCAACGCGCCGCAGTCGGGCATTCTCGGCATGCACAAGATTCAGGAGCGTCCGGTGGTGGTCGGCGGCCAGATCGTCATCCGCCCGATGATGTATCTGGCGCTTTCCTACGATCACCGCATCGTCGACGGCAAGGAGGCGGTGACCTTCCTCGTCCGCGTCAAGGAAAGCCTCGAAGACCCGGAACGTCTGGTCCTCGATCTGTAAGGCCTGAACGCGATGGAGCCGGGGGTCCTTTCCAACTCGCCTTTCCTGCCGCTCGTCGGCTGGAGCGTCGTGCTTCTGGTGGTTCACATCCTTTTGCAAGGCATGACGGCGACGAAGGAACTCGGTTCCCGCTGGAACGCCGGTCCGCGCGACGACGGCCGCCATCCCCAAGGGGTTCTGGCCGGGCGCGCGGAGCGGGCTTCCGCCAATTTCCGCGAAACCTATCCGGGTTTCGTGGCGCTGGCACTGGCGCTCGCGCTGAAAGGCGATGCCCAGGGGTTTGAGCCGGGTTTGGGGCTTTGGGGCGCGCGGCTCTGGTTTGCCGCCCGCATCGTCTATATCCCGCTCTATCTGGCGGGCATTCCCTATATCCGTTCGCTGGTCTGGCTTGCCGGGCTTGCCGGGCTGGCGCTGATGTTCGCGGCGCTCGTCGCCTGACACCGGAGCTCAACCGATCCGCCCGCGCCGGGCGAAGGAGACGCGATGCACCCTTATCTTCTGGAACTGGCGTCGCTGATGGCCATCTTCGCCTTCGCGATCGTGGCGCCGGGGGCCGATCTCGCCATGGTCATCGGCCAGTCGCTCGTTCAGGGCCGGCGTGAGGCGATCATCACCAGTTTCGGCATCGGAACGGCATTGATGATGCATGTCACCTATACGGTGCTGGGCCTCGGCCTCATCATTTCGAAATCCATCTACCTGTTCAATATCGTCAAATGGTGCGGCGTGGCCTATCTGGTCTATATCGGCATCAAGGCGCTCGGGGCCGGGGCGACGAAGATCGATGTCGATACGAGCGTGAAGGAGCCGCGCCGGCAGAGCGCGTTCAAGGCGTTCAGCCTCGGCTTCGCGGCCAATGCGCTCAATCCCAAGGCGGTGTTCTTCTTCCTGTCGATCTTCTCCACCGTGGTCAGCGCACACACGCCGGGCGCGGTGAAGCTCGGTTATGGACTGGTGATGGCAACGGCGCTGATTTCTTGGTTCATCGGCGTGAGCCTGTTCATGACGACGCCGAAGATGCGCGCCGCATTCTCGCGCGCCTCGAAATGGATCGACCGCGCCAGCGGTGTGGTTTTCATCGCTTTCGGGCTGAAACTTGCCACCGAAAAGGCTATGTAAGGCATTTCCGGCGAGGATGCGCAGCGGTTTTGCGTGTCGTGGAATGCGCGAATAGAGTCAGAATGGAAGCCGGAAACAAGTGAGGGAGACCCGACAGATGCACGCCGCAGACAAGCTTCTCGCCATGGCGACGGCCTCGGTGCTGGCCGTTTCGATCTGCGCCACCGCTGCCGGGGCCGCCTGCATGCAGAACCGCGCCATCTATACCGATCGCGACGATGCCTACACGCTGACCTTCCGCTCCGAGCAGCCCAACGACCTCAAGATGACGCCGGCGCCGAGCAACGAGTTCACCATCGCGGCCAAGGACAAGCCGGACTTCAAGCTCAACGGTGTGGTGATCTGGCCGGAAGAGGGTGTGTCGCGGCCCTATGCGCTCATAACCTTCAACTGCAAGGGCGACGGTTCCAACCCGGAAGATCTCGACGATTGCAGCATCTGGCAGGGTGTCGTCTATGCGTTGAAGGACGGCGCGGACGCCGATCCACTGCCCAAGGCCGACGAGCCGGCGGCGCAGGCCGTGCTGTTCCCCGATCTGGTGACCGCGATCGACGGGTACGATTTCGGCGCGGCGAAACCGGAAAAGCCGCTGCAATGGGAAGTGTTCCGTTTTCAGGGCTGCACGCCGGAATGACGGTGCAGCTTAATTTCCCGAAATTCAGGATAGATGAAGAAGGATAATTCGATGGCTTACGATGTAGTGGTGATCGGTACGGGTCCCGGTGGCTATGTGGCCGCGATCAAGGCGGCACAGCTTGGCCTGTCGGTGGCGGTGGTGGAAAAGCGCAAGACCTTCGGGGGCACCTGCCTGAATATCGGCTGCATCCCCTCCAAGGCGCTGCTGCACGCTTCGGAGACCTTCGCCGAGGCCGGCCATTCCTTCGATACGCTCGGCGTTGAGGTGGGTACGCCGAAGCTTAATCTCGCAAAGATGCAGGCACACAAGGACGCCACGGTGAAGGCCAATGTCACGGGCGTCGAATTCCTGTTCAAGAAGAACAAGATCACGCCTTACATCGGTACGGGCAAGATTATCGGCAAGGGCAAGGTGTCCGTGACCGCCGAAGACGGCAAGGTCGAGGAGATCGAGGCGAAGAACATCATCATCGCCACCGGCTCGGACGTTGCCGGCATTCCGGGCGTCGACGTCGCCATCGATGAGAAGGTGATCGTGTCGTCCACCGGCGCACTGGCCTTCGAAAAGGTTCCGGCCAGCCTGATCGTGGTCGGCGGCGGCGTCATCGGCATGGAACTGGGCTCGGTCTGGGCGCGGCTCGGCGCGAAGGTTACCGTGGTCGAATATCTCGACAAGCTTCTCGGCCAGATGGACGGCGAAGTGTCGAAGCAGTTCCAGCGCCTGATGGAAAAGCAGGGCATCGCCGTCAAGCTCGGCGCCAAGGTGACGGGCGTGGAAAAGACCGCCAAGGGCGCCAAGGTGACCTTCGAGCCGGTCAAGGGCGGCACGGCGGAAACGCTGGAGGCCGATGCCGTGCTGATCGCCACTGGCCGCCGCCCCTATACGGACGGGCTGGGCCTCAAGGAAGCTGGCGTGGCGGTGGACGAGCGCGGCCGCGTCGCGATCGACGATCACTGGCGCACCAATGTCGAGGGCATCTACGCCATTGGCGACGTGGTCAAGGGCCCGATGCTGGCGCACAAGGCCGAGGACGAAGGCATCGCGGTTGCCGAGATCATCGCCGGCCAGGCCGGCCATGTGAATTTCGACGTCATTCCGGGCGTGGTCTATACCCAGCCGGAAGTGGCCTCGGTCGGCAAGACCGAGGAAGAACTGAAGGCCGCCGGTATCGAATACAAGGTCGGCAAATTCCCCTTCACCGCCAACGGCCGCGCCCGTGCCATGCTGCACACGGACGGCTTCGTCAAGATTCTCGCCGACAAGGCGACCGACCGCGTGCTGGGCGGGCATATCCTCGGCTACAATGCCGGCGAGATGATCCACGAACTCGCCGTTCTGATGGAGTTCGGCGGTTCGGCGGAAGACCTCGCCCGCACCTGCCACGCCCATCCGACCATGTCGGAAGCCGTGCGCGAGGCGGCGCTGGCTGCTTTCGCCAAGCCGATCCATATGTGAGCGGTTGCATATCCGATTGGACGAAAGGCCCGGCACACTGCCGGGCCTTTCGTGTTTTTGCCGAGGGTGGAGGCAAGAATGTCAGGCGCGCGGATGCGCCTTGTCGTAGACTTCGAGCAGGCGCTCGGTATCGACGCCGGTATAGACCTGCGTGGTGGAAAGGCTCGCATGGCCGAGCAGTTCCTGAATGGTGCGCAGGTCGCCGCCGCGTCCGAGAAGATGGGTGGCGAAGGAGTGGCGCAGCGCGTGCGGCGTGGCGCTGTCCGGCAGGCCCAGACCGGCGCGCAGTTTCTGCATCTCGCGCTGGATGATGGCCGCATGCAGTTCTCCACCCTTCGCGCCGCGAAAGAGCGGCTTGCCGGCGGAGAGGTCGAAGGGGCAGAGCGCGCGATATTGTGTCACCGCGCGGTGTACGGCGGGAAGCAGCGGCACCAGCCGCGTCTTGCCGCCCTTGCCGGTGATGGCGATGGAGCGGGCGGTTGCGTCGGTGAGCGCGTCACCCGCAAGGCCGAGCGCTTCGGAAATGCGCAGGCCGCAGCCGTAGAGCAGGGTCAGCACGGCGGCGTTGCGGGCGGCGATCCACGGCTCCTCCGCCATCTGGCCATCGGTTGCGACGACCCGGCGCGCATCGTCGGCGGTGAGCGGTTTGGGCAGGGATTTCGGCTGGCGCGGCGCGCGCATGGCGCCGGCTCCCGCCGCATTGGCGAGGCCTCGCCGTTCCAGATGGCGCAGCAGCGACCGCACGCCGGCAAGCCCGCGCCCCAGCGTGCGCGCGCCGGCACCCTGATTGCGGCGGCTGGCGAGGAAGGAGCGCAGATCCGCGACGCGCAGGTTTCCGACATCGCTGAGCGAGGGCGGCTCGCCCAGATGGCCGGTCAGGAATTGCAGGAACTGGCGCGAATCGCGCTCATAGGCTTCGAGCGTGTTGTCGGAAAGCCGACGCGCTTCTTTCAGCGTCTTGAGCCATTCCTCGCGCGCTGCCGCTAGGTCGGGCCGGGCCGGTATCAGAAACTCGCCTTGCTGCGCCATGCGCCTCCGTCCTCGCTGGATGAAACAGGTTTAGTTTCGCAGGCGAGCGTTACCGTCCGGTTGCCGCGCGGGCGATTTTTGCTGGCGTTTTCGCCCGAATGGGGTAAGCGATAGAAAATTCCGGCAAAAAGATCAGGAACCGCCATGCCTCGTCCAGAACATCCGATCCAGCTTGCCGTCATCGGCGCCGCGCACGGCACGCGCGGCGAAGTCAGGGTCAAGACATTCACCGGCGACCCGCTGGCCATCGGCGATTACGGCCTGCTCTACGACGAGGCGGGCAAGGCATACGAGATATTGGAGGCGCGCGCCGCCAAGACCGTCGTGGTGGTGCGGTTCAAGGGCGTCAACGACCGCAATGCCGCCGAGGCGCTGAACGGCACCGCGCTCTATATCGACCGCTCGCAACTGCCCGACGATGAACTGGACGAGGATGAATTTTACCAGACCGACCTGATCGGCCTCGTCGCCCTCGATGCGGAGGGCAAACGCTACGGGACGGTGAGCGCCGTGTTCGATTTCGGCGGTGGCGATCTCATCGAACTGAGCGAGAAGGGCAAGCGCCCGATGCTCATTCCCTTCACCGAGGCGGCGGTGCCGGAGATCGATTTCGACAAGGGCACGATCCTGGTCGAGCCTTATGCGGCGGGCCTGATCGCCGACGAGGAGGACGGCAAGCCGCAGCAAGGCGGCAAGCGGCCGAAGAAGCCATGAGCGGCGAAAAGGGCTTTCACGCTTCGGTGCTGACGCTCTATCCGGAAATGTTTCCGGGGCCGCTCGGCGTCTCTCTCGCCGGCAAGGCGCTGGCCGAGGACAAGTGGCGGCTCGATACGGTGCAGATTCGCGACTTTGCCGAAGGCCGTCACCGCATGGTGGACGACACGCCGTCCGGCGGCGGCGCGGGCATGGTGATGAAGCCCGACGTGGTGGCGCGGGCGCTCGATTCGGTCGCCGACACCCGCCGCCCGATGCTGCTGATGAGCCCGCGCGGCAGGCCGCTGACGCAGAAGCGCGTGCGCGAACTGGCGGCGGGTCCGGGCGCGATCCTGCTTTGTGGGCGCTTCGAGGGCGTGGACGAGCGTGTCATCGCGGCACGGGAACTGGAGGAGGTTTCCATCGGCGATTACATCCTGTCCGGCGGCGAGACGGCGGCCATCGTGCTGCTCGACGCCGTGGTGCGGCTTTTGCCGGGCGTGATGGGCAACCATGAATCCGGTGAGACGGAGAGTTTCGAGACCGGACTGCTGGAGCACCCCCATTATACCCGCCCGCAGGAATGGGAAGGACGCCCGATTCCCGAAATCCTTACCTCCGGCAATCACGGCGCCATCGACAAATGGCGGCGCGCCGAAGCCGAACGCATCACGCGCGAACGCCGCCCCGATCTCTGGGCCGCCTATCAGGAAGCGAGGCGCAAATGAACCTGATCCAGCGTCTCGAAAGCCTTTCCCTCGCCCTGCTGGCGCTCGGCGCCTATTGGGTCAGCGGCGCGAACTGGTGGCTGTTCGCGGTGCTGATCCTCGCGCCGGACCTGTCCTTCTTTGCCTACATGAAGGGACCGAAAACGGGCGCGGTGGTCTACAACATCGCCCATAGCTGGATCGGCGTGGTGCTGCTCTCGGTACTGGGCTGGGCAATGAACTGGCAGATCTGCATCGCGATGGCGCTGATCTGGGCCGTGCATATCGGCGTGGACCGGGCGCTGGGCTTCGGCCTCAAATACGGAACCGGCTTCCGGGATACCGATGCCGGACGGATCGGCGGGTAGGAAATTGCCCGGCCGGGGCACTACGCGATAAGCGTAAAACAGGGCCGGGCAACTGCGTGTCGGTTATTTTCCGTCACGCTGTCCCCTTGCGGAGGCCGTAATAGACGGCCCCGCCGATGAGGACGCCGAAGAACCAGCCATAGGTTCCCCACCATGCCGGCAGGATGGAGGTGAAGGTCGGCAGGATCGAGGAGAACAGCGCGCCGATGGCGAGCGCGATGAAGGCCTTGACGTGCCAGCCGTTCTGGAAGCGGAATTCGCCATTCTCGCGATAGAGGTCGGCTACGTTCAGCTTCCCGCGCCGGATCAGGTAATAATCCACCATCAGGATGCCGAAGATCGGCCCCATGGTGGAGCCGAGGAAGTTGACGAAATGCGCGGCGCCCGTGTCCCACGGCGCGAAGGGATAGAGCACGAGCGCGATGAGGGCCGCGATATATCCGCCGCGCTTGAAGGACAGCTTGTGCGGGAAGGTGTTGGAGAAGTCGAACGATGCCGACACGAAATTCGCCACCACATTGATGCCGAGCGTCGCCACGGTGAAGGTGAGAGCGGCGAGCAGCGCCAGGAACCAGCTATCGAACTTGGCCGAAATCTGGTCGGGATAGAGAAGCACCTCGCCATAGACCTTGTAGGCGGCTGTCGTGGTGACGCCGGCGACGAGGCAGAAAGCGAGAAGGTTGACGGGCAGACCCCAGAGATTGCCGCGACGCAGTGCGCCCTCGTCCTTGGCGTAGCGCGAGAAATCGCAGAAGTTGAGGTAGAGCGCCGCGAAATAGGTGATCCAGGTCGCGGCCACCGCCGCGAGCGCCGGGAAGGAGCCCGGCTCGCCGGGGACGCCGGCATCCTTGGTCTTTGCCAGAAGCACGTCGCGCGGGATTTCGCTGCCGAAGGAGAAGGAGCCGGATTTCACCAGGAGATAGACGGCAAGAATCAGCATCATGATCCAGACCACCGGGCCGGCCCAGTCCTGAAAGCGGCGCACCGTTTCCATGCCGCGCTGGATGATGAGAAGCTGGATCGCCCAGACCAGAAGATAGCAGAGCACTTCCAGCGTCGAATGGCCGAGCATGTGGCTGTTCTGATGGAATGCGAGCATGTCCGGGTTGCGGATCAGCAGGGCCACGATCGCGCCGGAGGCGGCGGCCGTCTGCGCGCCGTACCAGAAGCAGGCGACGACGCCGCGCACCAGCGCCGGAAAATTCGCGCCGAAGGTGCCGAAGGCGGAGCGCGCCAGCACGGGGAACGGCACGCCCGTGCGCACGCCGGCATTGCCGACGAGGCTCATCAGAAAGAAGATGACCAGCGAGCCGATGCCGATGGCGATGACGAAATTGATGAAGCTGCCGCAAAGCAGAAACAGGCTTGCGGCCAGATAATAGCCCCAGAGGCTGTGTACGTCCGAGGTCCAGACGTTGAAAATGCTGAACGCACCCCATTTGCGCTCGGTGGCAGGCGCCAGATCTTCATTATAAAGAGCGGGCGACGGATCGCTGATTGTCATTCGTGTTCCCCGTTATTGTCTTTGTATTCGCTCCGGCCCTTTGTTGCGAACGGGCCTTGGTGGTGTGAGATTGTCATAGTCCTCCGGGGTTGGCCATGAAAATTTACCGCAGGACGTGACAAACGGCGTGGGATGCTGTATGTGCCTGCCGGTTCGGGAAAACCCGGCATCCATAAACGAATGAATGGTGCATCCGCTCCTGCCCGGTTCGGGCATAGCCGCGCGGCCGAGAGCTGCGGGCGGCAAGTGACGAGCGCTCTGACTGTTCGAGAAGAACTTTGAAAGGAACAGGACGATGACCGATATCATCCGTCAGCTCGAAGCCGAACAGGCAGCCAAGATCGAAGAGAAGCGCAAGCTTCCCGAATTCCAGCCCGGCGACACCGTTCGCGTGCAGGTCCGCGTGACCGAAGGCACCCGCACCCGCGTGCAGGCCTACGAAGGCGTCTGCATCGCCCGCGCCGGCTCCGGCCTCAACGAGAATTTCACCGTTCGCAAGATTTCCTATGGCGAAGGCGTCGAGCGCGTCTTCCCGGTCTATTCGCCGATCGTCGAGGCGGTGGAAGTGGTGCGCCGCGGCAAGGTCCGCCGCGCCAAGCTCTACTATCTGCGCGGCCTTACCGGCAAGGCGGCCCGCATTGCCGAGAAGAAGGACAACCGCAAGAGCGCCAAGGGCGCCGCGGTTCCGGCTACCGGCAAGGTCGAGGCCGTGACGGAGGAAACCGTCGCCAAGGCTCCCGCTGCCGAATAAGAAGCCTTTCAGGCATTCGAAAAAGGCGGCTTCGGCCGCCTTTTTTGTTGACTGGAGCGATGATCCGGCAAAAATATGCCGGCTTCACGTAACATTATTGCTGCGACACCCTGTTGCGCTTGCGGTTTCTTGACGAAACGCGGCCGCAGGTGCATATGACAGCCGAAATAGAACCGTTCAAAGGAATTACCGCGATGAACGCGCCGCGCACGCTTTATGACAAGATCTGGGACGACCATGTAGTGGATCGGCAGGAAGACGGTACCTGCCTTCTGTATATCGATCGTCATCTTGTGCATGAGGTGACCAGTCCGCAGGCGTTCGAGGGTCTGCGGCTGGCCGGGCGCAAGGTGCGCCATCCCGAAAGGACGCTGGCGGTGGTCGATCACAACGTGCCGACCTCGCCGGACCGCGTCAACGGGATCAAGAACGAGGAAAGCCGCATCCAGGTCGAGACGCTGGCGAAGAACGCCGCCGATTTCGGCATCGAATATTATTCCGAGCGCGACCATCGTCAGGGCATCGTGCATATCGTCGGCCCCGAACAGGGCTTCACCCTGCCGGGCATGACCATCGTGTGCGGCGACAGCCACACCTCGACCCATGGCGCTTTCGGCTCGCTGGCGCACGGCATCGGCACGTCGGAAGTGGAGCATGTTCTGGCGACGCAGACGCTGATCCAGAAGAAGGCGAAGAACATGCTGGTGCGCGTCAACGGCAAGCTCGCGCCGGGCGTCACCGCCAAGGACATCACGCTCGCCATCATCGGTGAGATCGGCACGGCCGGCGGCACCGGCTATGTGATCGAATATGCCGGCGACGCCATCCGTGCCCTGTCGATGGAAGGCCGCATGACGGTCTGCAACATGTCGATCGAGGGCGGCGCGCGCGCCGGCCTGATCGCACCGGACGAGACGACCTTCGCCTATATCAAGGACAAGCCGCGCGCGCCGAAGGGTGAGACGTTCGAGCAGGCGGTCGCTTACTGGAAGACGCTGCGCTCCGACGAGGGCGCGCATTTCGACAAGATCGTCGATCTGGATGCGGCGAAGATTTCGCCCATCGTTTCCTGGGGCTCCTCGCCGGAGGACGTGGTTTCCGTGACCGCAAGCGTGCCCAATCCCGACGATATCGCCGATGAGACCGTTCGCGCCTCCAAGTGGCGCGCGCTGGATTATATGGGCCTCAAGCCCGGCACGAAGATAACCGATATCAAGGTCGATCGCGTCTTCATCGGCTCCTGCACCAATGGCCGCATCGAGGATCTGCGCGAAGCCGCGCATATGGCCATGGGCAGGAAGGTGGCGCCCACCGTCAGCGCCATGATCGTTCCCGGCTCCGGTCTCGTGAAGGAGCAGGCGGAAGCCGAAGGCCTCGACAAGATCTTCATCGAGGCCGGGTTCGATTGGCGCGAGCCGGGCTGTTCCATGTGCCTTGCCATGAACGACGACCGGCTGAAGCCGGGCGAGCGCTGCGCCTCGACCTCGAACCGCAATTTCGAGGGCCGGCAGGGCTTCAAGGGACGCACGCATCTGGTGTCGCCGGCCATGGCCGCCGCCGCCGCGATCGCGGGCCATTTCGTCGATATCCGCGAGTGGAAATAAACTGTCGCGGCATTCCCGGCAAAACTGCGTAGCGGCTTTGCCGGAAAATGGGAAAAACAGAGCGGTTCCGGTCGAAACGGAATATCGGACCGCTTCTGCTGTTATCGTCAAGGCTCCGCCGTCGCGGGGCTGCGCCGCCGGCATCGTCCGGCGGGTTTTATTTGTGTGGAGGTGAAGGTCGTTTTTCTCCGCGCCGTGGATTTTTGGTGTATAAAGCGGGCTTGTGGGGCAGGTCAGCGGAACGCGGTGATGGAAAAGCCATTCGTAGGCGGGGCCGATTTCATTCTCATCATCAACATGGCCGTATCGGGCCTGTTTTCCTGTGCCTTTTTTGCAATCGCCTTTTTTGCCAAGGGCAATGCGGCGGCGCGCATCTTCGGGATCGGTTTCGCCTGCGCGATGCTCTATTCCGTGATCGTGTTGTCCATGCCCGCGCTTCCCGGCCACCGGCTCGGCTATTTGCTGGCTTTCTCGACCTATCTGTTCGCCATGGCATGCCTCGTCGCCGGTCTCGCCCGCATGTACGGCGAGCGTCCGCCGTGGGTCATGCTGGGAGTGCTGGTGGCGGGATCGCTGGTGCTGGTCTACAGCGTCTACGGCATAGCGCGCAGCACCATACCCGGTATGCTGGCCTATCAGACCCCCTATTTTCTGCTCATGGCGCTGGCGGCGTGGACGGTGCTCCGCGCACGGCCGAAGCGGGCAATGGACACGTTCATGGGGGTGCTTATCGGCCTGAGCGCCCTGCATTTCCTTTTCAAGCCGCTGCTGGCGGCCATGTCCGGCGGTCCGGGCACCAATCCCGCCGATTACACAGGCACCCTCTATGCGCTTTTCACCCTGTCGATCAGCGTGGGCCTGTCCGTGGCGGTCGGCCTTCTCCTGCTGCTCAATTTCGTGCGTGCGTTGATCGCTGAGATCACCATGCGCTCTGAGACGGATCAGCTTTCGGAGCTTCTCAACCGGCGCGGCTTCGAGCTTCGGGCCGACGCGGCCATCGAAAAATCCCGGAAGGCGCGGCAGGCCCTGTCGCTCGTCGTGTGCGATATCGATTTTTTCAAATCGGTTAACGATACATACGGCCACGCGACAGGTGACCGGGTAATCGTGGTATTCGCCGCCGAGTTGCGCAAGCTCGCCGTGGCGCAGGGCGGCATCGCCGCCCGCCTCGGCGGTGAAGAATTCGCGGTTCTCCTCCCCGGACAGACCATGCAGTCGGCCTGGCGCTTCGCGGAAGGCGCGCGGCTCGCCTGCGGCGGCATCCATGTTCCGTCCGGTATCGGCGACGTCGCCTTCTCTGTGAGCTTCGGCGTGGCCGAAATGGAGTTCGACGACACCTTTTCCGATCTCTACAAGCGCGCCGACGGCGCACTCTACGCGGCCAAGAACGCCGGACGCGACTGTGTGCAGTCGGCTCCGGTCATCCTGCCGGACGAAAACGTCATCATGTTCCGTCCGTCCGGTTCCACGCGCGCACGGGGCTGATGCCGCCCGTCTGTCTCGGCTTGCTTCGCCACCCGCTCCCGCTACAATCGAACACGGCTTCGCGGCCGCAGGGTAACCGGAATGTCAGGGAATGCCGAATGACCAAGGATCATGCCGTCGAGATCGCGCATCTGCATCTGCGCGACGCCCACGAGCTGGCGCCGCTGCTGGCGAGCTATGCGCAGGCGCTGAAGCGCGGCGCACCGCGCCGTCCCGACGAATTCTATGCCGAGCACCTGCTTCAGGACCGCGCGACCGGAATTCTCGGTGCGCGCATCGACGGCGCTCTCGTCGGCTTCGTGATCTTCTACGACCTGCCGGAACCGGTCTCCGGGCTTCGCGGCGGCCAGGTGGACCATATCTATGTCCATCACGACCATCGCGGCAAGGGCATCGCCAAGGCGCTGATCGACGTGCTCGCCGACAAGGCCGAGGAACGTAGCTGGTCGCGTCTCGTCCTCAATGCGCCCCGCGTGCCCGAGGACGGGCGCAAGCTCTATGAGCAGATCGCTTCCGCCGCCGACTGGTCGAGCTATGTGATTCGCTTCGGCAACTGAAGCGCTTCCAAAAAGTGGATGAAATTTCACATGTTTTTTCCGGCGGCGATCTTCAATCGATTGAAGCCCGGTTTCACGAGAAAGTGTGGCCGAGGTGCGACCAATTGGTTGTCTTTTCGTGAAAATGCTTCTTTGACGTGATGGTAAAAGCGCAGTAGAAAGCGCGACATAGGAAGATTTCCGGGGGAAGATTCCGGGACCGAAATTATCCGGTCCGGCCATTTTCCGGCCGGTTTCCGGGGATGTGCCCGCGCGGGGCTGGATTGTCGGTTCATCGTGCGGTCCGGTGCCGGAAGACGGGAACCGGAAAGAAACGTCAGGGAAGCCCACGAGAGCCATGACCCAACCGACCGCAACGCGCCAGCGTCCTTTGTCGCCGCATTTCACCGTCTATCGTTGGCCCATCACGATGACCATGTCCATCGTGCACCGCGTTACGGGCGTCGCGCTCTATGTCGGCACGCTGCTGCTCGCCGCGTGGCTGATCTCGGCGGCCGTCAGCGAGCGCTGCTTCGATGCGGTGAGCTATGTCTACGGATCGTGGATCGGGCTGATCGTGCTGTTCGGCTATACATGGGCGCTGCTGCACCACCTGGCCGGCGGCGTGCGCCATTTCATCTGGGACACCGGCGCGGGGCTGGAAAAGCACACGGCCTCGAAGATCGCCTGGGCGAACGTGGCCTTTTCCGTGCTCGCCACGATCCTCGTCTGGATCGTTGCCTATTCGGTGCGCTAGGAGGCTTATCCCATGAGCGATTTCAACAACGACATGCGCACGCCGCTCGGCAAGGTCCGCGGCCTCGGTTCTGCCAAGGAAGGCACCGGCCATTTCTGGTATCAGCGCCTCAGCGCGGTGGCGCTGGTGCCGCTGGCGCTGTTTTTCATCGGTCTCGTGATCTCGCTGCACGGCGCAAGCTATGCCGAGGCGCGGGCCGCGCTCTCGCATCCCTTCACGGCCATCGTCATGGCGCTGTTCGTGGTGAGCGGCGTCTATCACATGCGGCTGGGGATGCAGGTCGTCATCGAGGATTATGTGCATGGCGAAGGCATGAAGATCGTTCTGGTGCTGCTGAACACCTTTTTTGCGGTGGTGGTCGGCTTCGCCTGTCTTTTCGCGATCATCAAGCTGAGCTTCGGAGGTTGATGGCCCTATGGCTGCTACAGAACAGAAGGCGGCTCCGGCTGCGGGGGCCAAGTCCTACAAATTTGTCGACCACAAATTCGACGTGGTGGTGGTCGGCGCCGGCGGTGCTGGTCTGCGCGCCACGCTCGGCATGGCCGAGCAAGGCCTGAAGACGGCCTGCATCACCAAGGTCTTCCCGACGCGCTCGCACACGGTCGCAGCACAAGGCGGCATTGCCGCCTCGCTCCAGAACATGGGGCCGGACAGCTGGCAGTGGCACATGTACGACACCGTCAAGGGATCGGACTGGCTTGGCGATACCGACGCGATGGAATATCTCGCCCGCGAGGCGCCCGCGGCCATCTACGAGCTGGAACATTACGGCGTGCCCTTCTCGCGCACCGAGGAAGGCAAGATCTACCAGCGCCCGTTCGGCGGCCACATGACCCAGTTCGGCGACGGGCCGCCGGTGCAGCGCACCTGCGCCGCCGCCGACCGCACCGGCCATGCCATCCTGCACACGCTCTATGGCCAGAGCCTGAAGCACAACGCGCAGTTCTTCATCGAATATTTCGCGCTCGACCTCATCATGACCGACGGTGTATGCACCGGGGTCGTGGCATGGAACCTCGATGACGGCACCATTCACCGCTTCGCCGCCAAGATGGTGGTGCTGGCGACGGGCGGCTATGGCCGCGCCTATTTCTCCGCCACTTCCGCGCATACCTGCACCGGAGACGGCGGCGGCATGGCGTCGCGCGCCGGCCTACCCTTGCAGGACATGGAGTTCGTCCAGTTCCACCCGACCGGCATCTACGGCGCGGGCTGCCTGATCACCGAGGGCGCTCGCGGCGAGGGCGGCTATCTGGTCAATTCCGAGGGTGAGCGCTTCATGGAGCGCTACGCGCCTTCGGCCAAGGACCTCGCCTCGCGCGACGTCGTCTCGCGCTGCATGACGATGGAAATCCGTGAAGGGCGCGGCGTCGGCAAGCTCAAGGACCATATCTTCCTGCATCTCGACCATCTCGACCCGGCGGTGCTGCACGAGCGCCTGCCCGGCATCTCCGAGTCGGCCAAGATTTTCGCCGGCGTCGACCTGACCAAGGAGCCGATCCCGGTCCTGCCGACCGTCCACTACAATATGGGCGGCGTGCCGACCAATTATTGGGGCGAGGTGCTGAACCCCACGCCGGAAGATCCCGACCGCGTGCAGCCGGGGCTGATGGCGGTGGGCGAGGCGGCCTGCGCCTCGGTGCACGGCGCCAACCGCCTCGGCTCCAACTCGCTCACCGATCTCGTGGTGTTCGGCCGTGCGGCGGCGATCCGCGCCGGACAGGTGGTCGACCGCAAGGCGAAGATACCGGACATCAACGAGGCAGCGGTCGAGAAGATCATGGACCGGTTCGATCGCCTGCGTTTCGCCGATGGCTCGCTGCCGACCGCCGTGCTGCGCGAAAAGATGCAGCGCACCATGCAGGAGGACGCCGCCGTGTTCCGCACGTCGGAATCGCTCAAGCAGGGCTGCGAGCGGATGGAAAAAATCTGGCACGAGCTGCCGGACATCAAGGTCACAGACCGCTCGATGATCTGGAACTCCGATCTGGTCGAGACGCTGGAACTGCAAAACCTGATGGCCAACGCTCTCAGCACTGTGATTTCGGCGGAAGCCCGCCACGAGAGCCGCGGCGCGCACGCGCACGAGGATTATCCCGACCGCGACGACAAGAACTGGCGCAAGCACACGCTGTCATGGCTTTCGCCGGACGGCAAGGTCACGCTCGGCTATCGTCCCGTCCATCTCGATCCGCTGACGCCGGAGAGCGAGGGCGGCATCAGCCTCGCCAAGATCGCGCCGAAAAAGCGCGTGTACTGATCAAGGGAAAGAGCAATGGTTGAACTCGCACTTCCCAAAAACTCGCAGGTCAGGCCGGGCAAGACCTGGCCGCGCCCCGACGGCGCCAAGCGGGTGACGGAATTCCGCATCTATCGCTGGTCGCCGGACGACGACGAGAATCCGCGTATCGACACCTATTATGTCGATCGCGACGATTGCGGCCCGATGGTGCTGGACGGTCTGCTCTACATCAAGAACAAGATCGATCCGACGCTGACGCTGCGCCGTTCCTGCCGCGAAGGCATTTGCGGCTCCTGCGCCATGAACATCGACGGCGCCAACACGCTCGCCTGCACCAGAGGCATGGACGAGGTGAAGCACCCCATCAAGATCTATCCCCTGCCGCACATGCCGGTGGTGAAGGATCTGGTGCCGGACCTGACCAATTTCTACGCCCAGCACCGCTCCATCGAGCCGTGGCTGAAGACGGTGTCGCCGGAGCCGCAGAAGGAATGGCTGCAAAGCCACGAGGATCGCCAGAAGCTCGACGGGCTTTACGAATGCATCCTGTGCGCCTGCTGCTCGACGTCGTGCCCCAGCTACTGGTGGAACGGCGACCGCTATCTCGGCCCCGCCGTGCTGTTGCAGGCCTATCGCTGGCTGATCGACAGCCGCGACGAGGCCACGGGCGAGCGTCTCGACAATCTGGAAGACCCCTTCCGGCTCTATCGCTGCCACACGATCATGAACTGCACCCAGACCTGCCCCAAGGGCCTGAATCCGGCCAAGGCGATCGCCGAAATCAAGAAGATGATGGTCGAACGCCGCGTGTAAACGCTTCGTTTATCGCAATGAACAATGAACAGGACGGGGAGGCCGAAAGCCTCCCCGTTTTCTTTTGGGCTTGATCTTTGTGTGGCGGCGTTATTTCCTTGGTATCAGCTAGCGGATTTTGGGAGACTGTCGTCCATGCTCGATCATATCGGCTTCAATATTTCCGGCATGGCCAAATCGCGCGCCTTCTATGACGCCGCGCTTGCGCCGCTCGGCATTTCCCGCGCCATGGAATTCGGCGACTGGGTCGGTTACGGCCGCAACGGCAAGCCGGAATTCTGGATCGGCAAACAGAAGGGCGCGAAGCTCGAAGGCGTGCTGCATGTCGCCTTTTCCGCCGGTACACGCAGGGAGGTGGATCGCTTCTACGAAGCCGCGCTTGCGGCCGGCGGGCGCGACAACGGCAAACCGGGCTTACGCGCGGATTACCATCCCGATTATTACGCCGCCTTCGTCCTCGACCCGGATGGCCACAACATAGAGGCGGTCTGCCACCTACCCGAGTGAGCCGGCGCGCGGGAAAGAAAAAGCGGGCCGGAGCCCGCCTTCATTTTTCAATCAATCAGGCAATCAGGCGAGCTTGGCATCCAGCGTCACTTCGATGGCGCCGAGCGCCTTGGAAAGCGGGCAGGATTCCTTGGCCTTCTTGGCCAGCGCGGCAAAATCGTCGGCGGAAATGCCCGGAACCTGTGCATTGAGGGTCAATGCGCTGCGCGTAATCTCGAAACCGCCGCCGGAAGCGGGACCGACACTCACCACGGCGCTCGCCTCCAGCTTTTCGGGCGGCGTGCCGTTCTGGGTCAGCAGCGCGGAAAGCTGCATGGCGAAGCAGCCGGCATGGGCCGCGCCGAGAAGCTCTTCCGGGTTGGTGCCTGCGCGTCCGCTCTCATCTTCGAAACGGGCCTTGAAATCGTAAGGAAGGTCCTTCAGCGCGCCGCTCTGCGTCGTCAGCGTGCCTTTGCCTTCCTTGAGCGTGCCTTGCCAGACGGCGACAGCTTTTCTGTCCATGGAAACTCTCCTTCCTGTCGTTGCTCAAACGATATAGGAGCGTCCGCCCTCGTTTCCAGTATCAGATGGGCTCGCCTTGCAGCAGGCGCGGCGTATCGCCGGAAAGCCCGGCGGCCTGCCGGATGAAGAAGGATTTGAGGCGCGGCATTCGGTCCACGAGCCCAAGCCCGATATCGCGGACGGACCGCACGGCCGGATTGTCGTTGGAAAACAGCTTCGTCAGGATATCCGTGGTGACGCCCATCTGCACCGTGTCGAAGCGGCGCCAGGATTGGTAGCGCTCGAGCGCGGCGAAGGAGCCGATGTCGAGGCCGAGGCGGGCCGTTTCCACGATGACCTCGGCGATGGCCGCCGCATCGCGGAAGCCGAGATTGAGGCCCTGCCCGGCGATGGGGTGAATGCGGTGCGCGGCGTCGCCGACCAGCGCGAAACGCGGCTTGACGAATTCGCGCGCCAGCGTCAGGCCCAGAGGGAAGGCACGGCGCGGACCTTCGACATGCAGCGCGCCGAGGCGGTGGCCGAAGCGCTGTTCCAGTTCAGCCTCGAACACGAAATCGTCGGCGTGGATCAGGCGTTCCGCATCGGCGTCACGCTCCGTCCACACCAGCGACGAACGGTTTCCCTTGAGCGGCAGGATGGCGAAGGGCCCGGCAGGCAGGAAATGCTCGTCGGCACGCCCGCCATGCGGTTTTTCATGCGCCACGTTGCAGACGATGCCCGACTGGCCGTAATCCCAGTTGACCGTCCTGATGCCGGCGCGGTCGCGCAGCCGCGAGCGCGCGCCGTCGGCGGCGATCAGCAGCCGCGCCTCGATCGTATCGCCGCCGGAAAGCGTCACCGAGACGGATTCGCTCCGCGTCTCGAACGTCTCGACGCCGGTGGCTTCGAGAAAGCTGATGCCCAGTTCGTCGGCCTTTTCGTGCAATGCGGTGTTGAGAACGCGGTTCTCGACCATATGGGCGAAAGGCTCGCCGGGTTGCACGTCGCCGGCAAAGGTCAGGAAGACGGGCCGCACCGGGTCGGAAACGCGCGAATCGGTTATGACCATTTCCGTGATCGGCTGGGCGTCCGGCAGGATCGCCTGCCAGCAGCCGAGCCGGTCTAGCATGCGCGAGGCGGCGGCGGCGATGGACGAGGCGCGCGGATCGGTCTTCCACGAACCCGCCGGCGCACCGTCGACCACGGTGACGGAGAGGGAGGGGGCGGCCGCCTTGACCGCGACCGCGGTGACAAGGCCGACATAGCCACCGCCCGCGACCAGCAGATCGACGGCGGGGGATGCTTTTCGTCCTGCATCGGCGCTCATTGCTTGTCCTTTCGCAGCGGTTTCGCTGGGGTGGCGAATCCAAAATTCGTATTCGTTTGGAGCGAGGTTACGAACGAATACGAATTTCGGATTCAAATCCCCACACGAGTGGAGAATATGCTTTATATGCGTCGCAGGAGGCGAACTGTCCATGTCCGAAAACGAAAACTCCGACAATTTCGCAGCCGGGCAGGCCGTTGCCCAAACCGGCGTCCAGACTGCCGCCATGCGCGAGCTGCTTGCCACGCTCGATCTCGAAACGCTGGAGGTGGACCTGTTCCGGGGCCGCAGCCCGCAGGTCGGCTGGCAGCGGGTGTTCGGCGGGCAGGTGATCGGGCAGGCGCTCATCGCCGCGCAGCGCACGGTCGATCCCGAACGCCATGTCCATTCGCTGCACGGCTATTTCGTGCGTCCCGGCGACCCCTCCATTCCCATCGTCTACGAGGTGGACCGCATCCGCGACGGTTCCAGCTTCACCACGCGCCGGGTGCTGGCGCGCCAGCACGGCAAGGCGATCTTCTCGCTTTCCGCTTCCTTTCAGGTGGACGAGGCCGGTCTCGACCACCAGATCGCCATGCCGCAGGGGCTGCCCCAGCCGGAAGAGCTTCTGGGCGACCGGGATATCAAGGAACGCTATCTGCAACTCGCGCCGGAAAACGTGCGCAGATACTGGCGGCAGGAGCGCCCCATCGAGATCAGGCCGGTTTCGCTGACACATTACTTCTCGCGCGAGAAGCTGGCGCCGACGCAGAACGTCTGGGTGCGGGCGATGGGCATCGTGCCGGACGACCGCGCCCTGCAGGCGGCGATCCTCGCCTATCTGTCCGACATGACGCTGCTCGACACGTCGCTGCATCCCCATGGCCGTTCGATCTTCGACCGTGACTTGCAGGTGGCGAGCCTCGACCACGCCATGTGGTTCCATCGCCCGTTCAAGCTGGACGACTGGCTGCTCTACACGCAGGATACGCCGAGCGCATCGGGCGCGCGAGGCTTCAATCGCGGTGCGTTCTACACGCGCGACGGCATTCTGGTGGCTTCAGTGGCGCAGGAAGGATTGATCCGCGTGCATGAGGCGGAAAAGTGATCAATTTTTAATCGCTGTATAAATGCGTGATTAAAAATTGATCTTAACAGTGAATCCGCCGGGGCCAACCGCATGCCGAAGACCGCGTTTCCGCAATTGGCATGATTTTTGTTTCTCTCCATTCGAACAGGTTTTTCCAGCGCAGATGCGTTTGAAGCCGCCATTCGACGGAGATATTCAATGCAGACCACAGGACCAATCAAGACAGGAAGAACCGGAGCGGCCGTGCTGCTGGCCGCCGTGCCGGCATTTCTGGCCATGGCCGGAATAGCGATGGCGCAGGATGCGGCACCTGCCGCTCCCGCTCCGACACCGACGCTCAATGCGGGCGATACGGCATGGATGCTGACCTCGACCGCGCTGGTGCTGATGATGACCATCCCCGGCCTGGCGCTGTTCTATGGCGGCATGGTGCGCAAGAAGAACGTGCTGTCGGTGGTGATGCAGAGCTTCGCCATCACCTGCCTCGTGTCGATCCTGTGGATGATCGCCGGCTATTCGCTGGCCTTCACCGATGGCGGCAGTGCCAACGCTTATATCGGCTCGCTGTCCAAGGCCTTCTTCTCCGGCGTGACGATGGATTCGCTGACGGGTACCATCCCCGAATACGTCTTTATCACGTTCCAGATGACCTTTGCGATCATCACGCCCGCGCTCATCGCCGGCTCTTTCGCCGAGCGCATGAAGTTTTCTTCCATGCTGGTGTTCATGACGCTGTGGCTGTTCCTCGTCTATGTCCCGGTCGCGCACTGGGTCTGGGGCGGCGGCTTCATGGGGACAGACGGCGTGCTCGACTTCGCCGGCGGCACGGTGGTCCACATCAATGCCGGTGTTGCCGGTCTGGTGTCGGCGCTCGTCATCGGCAAGCGCGACGGTTACGGCCACACCAACATGGCCCCGCACAACCTCGTCCTTTCGGTCATTGGCGCGGCCCTTCTGTGGGTGGGCTGGTTCGGCTTCAACGCCGGTTCCGCCGCCGCTTCCAACGCGCTCGCGGGCATCGCCATGCTCAACACGCAGGTCGCCACAGCGGGTGCCGCACTGGCGTGGATGTTCCTCGAATGGGCGCTCGCCGGCAAGCCCAGCGTGCTGGGCATCATTTCCGGCGCCGTGGCCGGTCTTGTCGCCGTGACGCCGGCCGCCGGCTTCGTCAATCCGATCGGCGCGCTCATCATCGGCATCGCGGCCGGCATCGTCTGCTACCTTGCCGCGGTGAAGCTCAAGCACGCGCTCGGTTATGACGACTCGCTCGATGCTTTCGGCGTCCATGGCGTCGGCGGCTTCCTCGGCGCCGTGCTCACCGGCCTCTTCGCCGACGCGGCTGTCAATCCGGCGGGAAAGGACGGCAGCATGGCCAAGCAGTTCCTCGGCGCCGGCCTGACGGTCGTCTATACGGCCATCGTGACCGCCATCATTCTCTATATCATCAAGGCGGTAATGGGCCTGCGTCCGAGCAAGCAGGCCGAAGTCGAGGGCCTGGATATCTCGCTGCACGGTGAGGCGGTGCAGTAAAGGAGCGGAACAGCAAAATAGCGGGAAGGGCGTTTTTTTCGCCCTCCCCGCCGAAGCCTGAAAGACGCGGGTGCTCCCGCGTCTTTTTATTTGTCTGGCATGTGCCGGGGGGCGTCCATGGTTAATGAGCGATTAACCATCGCCGGGCTAGGATCAGCCCGATTCATTGCGCCCGAAGCGGTTTCGCCGGGGCGGCAGGCAATTTTCGGTTCGGGACTGGCTATATGCGGCAAGGATATTCTCCCTCATACCCGCTGCGTGACGAGCGGATCACGGAAGACCGGCTCCGGCTGACCAATATCTTCCGCAGGCAGTTCTCCATCCTGTTCGGCTTGGGGCTGCTGGCGCTCACCGCCATGGCGGTCGGCGCGCTGGCGACATGGAACGTCGCCGATCCGAGCTTCAGCCATGCCACCGACAATCCGGTGACGAATGCGCTCGGCTATCCCGGCGCGGTGTTTTCCGATCTCGCCATGCAGTTCTTCGGGCTTGCCAGCGTGCCGGCGCTGCTGCCGCCGGCGGTCTGGGCGCTGTTGATGATGATACGCGGCCACATCGGCCGCATGGGTCGGCGCAGCCTTGCATGGCTCGGCGCGGCGCTGCTCTTCTCGGCCATCGCAAGCTGCTTCGCCGTGCCGCAGAGCTGGCCGATGCCGATCGGCCTCGGCGGTGTGTTCGGCGACATGCTGCTGCGCTTTCCCGGCCTTTTCCTCGGTAGTTTCCCGCAAGGCGCGATCGCTTCCGTCATCGCGCTGGTGCTGGCGGCGCCGGCGGCATGGCTCTGCCTTTTCGCGAGCGGTATCGTCGGCCGCGACGCGGCGCTGATCAATTCGCCCGTTCCGGCGGAAGCCGTGCCGGCGGACGAGGACTTCGCGGAGGACGATGCCGAATCGTCCCGCGGCGGCTTCCAGCTCATCGGCGCGCTGACCCATCTGGCGCTGATGACGACGGCCAATTTCCGGCGGCTGACCGGGCTTGGACGCCGCCAGCCTTCGGAAGACGATTTCGCCGACATGCGCACCACGCGTTCCGGCCCGGTAGCCGCACGCGGCGGGTCGCGCCGCGAACCCGGCTTCGGCGCGCCTGCATCGGACGAGCCGCCGTTCGACATGGACGAAGGGCTGGACGATCCCATGAACGAGGCACCGCTGGCCGGGCAGGAATGGCATGAGGCGCCGCCGCCGCGCCGCCAGCGGGAGGGGCAGGCCGGCCGCGCCGCGCGCGCAGCCCGCGCGCCCACGCCGAGAAGGAACGGCGTTTTCGAACTGCCGTCGCTGCAATACCTCGCCGAACCGAAGCTGGTGCAGCGCGATCCGTCGCTGTCGAAGGATGTGCTGGAGCAGAATGCGCGCCTGCTCGAAGGCGTGCTGGAGGATTTCGGCGTGCGCGGCGAGATCATCCATGTGAAGCCCGGCCCGGTGGTGACGCTTTACGAACTGGAACCGGCACCCGGCATCAAGTCCTCGCGCGTTATCGGCCTTGCCGACGATATCGCCCGCTCGATGAGCGCCATCGCGGCGCGCGTCGCCGTCATTCCGGGGCGCAACGCCATCGGCATCGAACTGCCGAACCCGAAGCGCGAGATGGTTTACCTGCGCGAAATGCTGGCGAGCCGCGATTTCGAGCAGTCCAAGGCGAGCCTCGCTCTGGCGCTCGGCAAGACGATCAACGGCGAGCCGGTGATCGCCGACATCGCCAAGATGCCGCACCTGCTTGTCGCCGGCACCACGGGCTCGGGCAAGTCGGTGGCGATCAACACCATGATCCTGTCGCTCTTGTACCGCATGACGCCGCAGGAATGCCGCCTCATCATGATCGATCCCAAGATGCTGGAGCTTTCGGTCTATGACGGCATTCCGCATCTGCTGACCCCGGTGGTGACCGATCCGAAGAAGGCGGTCGTGGCGCTGAAATGGACCGTGCGCGAGATGGAGGACCGTTATCGCAAGATGTCCAAGGTCGGCGTGCGCAATATCGACGGCTTCAACCAGCGTGTCGGACTGGCGCGCAAGAAAGGCGAGCCGCTGGCGCGCACCGTGCAGACCGGATTCGACCGCAACACTGGCGAGGCGATCTACGAGACGGAGGAACTCGATCTCGAACCCATGCCCTATATCGTCGTCATCATCGACGAGATGGCCGATCTGATGATGGTGGCGGGCAAGGATATCGAGGGCGCTGTGCAGCGTCTCGCCCAGATGGCGCGCGCGGCCGGCATCCATGTCATCATGGCGACGCAGCGGCCCTCCGTGGACGTGATCACCGGCACGATCAAGGCCAATTTCCCGACCCGTATCTCGTTTCAGGTCACATCGAAGATCGACAGCCGCACCATCCTCGGCGAGCAGGGCGCGGAGCAGCTTCTGGGGCAGGGCGACATGCTGTTCATGGCCGGCGGCGGCCGCATCCAGCGCGTGCACGGTCCCTTCGTCGGCGACGACGAGGTGGAGCGTATCGTCCAGCATCTGAAAACGCAGGGCGTGCCGGAATATCTCGACGCCATCACCGAGGACGAGGAAGACGACGAGACGGGCGGCGGCCCCGCCGGAACGGGAAACATGGAGGATTCCGACGATCCCTACGATCAGGCCGTGGCCGTGGTGCTGCGCGACGGCAAGGCGTCGACGTCCTATATCCAGCGCCGGCTCGGTATCGGCTACAACCGCGCCGCATCGATCATCGAGCGCATGGAGCAGGAGGGTATCGTCGGTCCCGCCAACCATGCGGGCAAACGCGAGATACTGGTGCCGACCGAGGACGGCGCGTATTGAGGCGCATGGCATCGGACGGATGCGGGGAACAAGCGCCATACTCGCGACAAAGTGGCGGAGTAGTCGAAAAACCATGATGAGAAAAGAAAGCCTGCCGATGATTTTCCCGCAATTTGCCGCACGCCTCTCCGCCGTCGCGAAAGCCGGCCGCCTGCTCGCCGCGCTGGGCGTGGGCGTGTTGGGGGCTGGTCTCGCAGCGCCGGTGCTGGCGCCATCCGCGGCCATGGCGCAGGGCGCGAGCGGTGCTGCCGCGGCGCAGCAGATCGCCGATCATTTCTCGGCGGTGCGCACCATGACCGGCGAATTCGTACAATTCGGCCCGCGCGGCGAGCAGACCGGAGGCACCTTCTATCTGCAACGTCCGGGCAAGGTCCGTTTCGACTACAAGAACTCGCCGATCCGTGTGATTTCCGACGGCGAATCGGTGGTCATCAACAATCGCAAGCTGGACACATGGGATCTCTATCCCCTGTCCAAGACACCGCTCAAGCTCCTGCTGGCGAACAAGATCGATCTTGGCGGCGGCCGCCTCCAGAGCGTCAAGCTGGAGCCGGATGCGACGACGCTGGTAGTCGGTGACAAGTCGGTCTTCGGCAATTCCAAGATCACCATGATGTTCGATCCCAAGACTTTTGACCTCAAGCAGTGGACGATCACCGACGCGCAGAAGCTCGACACCACCGTCATGGTGTTCAACGTGCGCACCGGCGTGCGTTTCACCGACGACATGTTCAAGATCGACTATCAGCGCATCGCCACCAAGCAGAAAATGCGCTGACGTTGCGCTAGTGGTTTGATTCTGACATTTGCTCGCCGTCCGATGTCGAATGGGATGCAAATGTCAAATTCGTTCCACTAGTCGGGACAGGAAAGCAGCCGTGCCTGTGGACGGGCGGGCGGCGGCGGTTTTCATTCGCGGCAGGGATGATAGTTTACCGGCCATCGTCCGGCATCCGCGAGTCCCGCCATGAGCTTTTCCGTCGCCACCTGGAACATCAATTCCGTGCGCCTGCGCCTGCCGCTGGTGGAGCGGTTCCTGCGCGAATACAGGCCTGACGTGCTCTGCCTTCAGGAAACCAAATGTCCGGACGACCTTTTTCCCCTCAAGGATTTCCGCGCCTTCGGCTATGAGCATATCGCGATCAGCGGCCAGAAGGGCTATCACGGCGTGGCGACGGTTTCCCGCCGCCCGCTCGCCGGTGTCGAGACGGTGGGCTTCTGCGACATGGGTGACTGCCGCCATCTGAGCGCCGTGGTGGAAGCAGGCGGCAAGCGCCTGCGCATCCATAATTTCTACGTGCCGGCGGGCGGCGACGAGCCGGACCCGGCGATCAACCCGAAATTCGCGCACAAGCTCGCCTTTCTGGAGGAAATGCGCGCCATTGAGGCTGACCGGCGCGACGGGCTTTCGTCGCTGCTGGTGGGCGACCTCAACATCGCGCCGCTCGAAAACGACGTCTGGTCTCACAAGCAGCTTTTGAAGATCGTCAGCCACACGCCGATCGAGACGGAAACGCTGGAAGACCTGCGCGTCAAGGGCGGCTGGAGCGACCTGATGCGGCTTGTGGTTCCGGCGGAGCAGAAAATCTACACCTGGTGGAGCTACCGCGCGAAGGACTGGGATGAGTCGGACCGCGGCCGCAGGCTCGATCACGTATGGGGTTCGCCCGACATGGAGAGCCACATGGCGGGCTTGCAGGTGCTGCGCGACGCGCGCGGCTGGGACCGCCCGTCGGACCATGTGCCGGTGATCGCGACTTTCGATCTGGATTGAGCGGCGTACCGGCAATCAAAGCGGCGCGGTCAGATCGTCGTGCACCTTATCGGGCGCATTGTGACGATCTATCTTTTTGCTTGAACACCGGATGACCCGATCGTAGCGGGATCAGAAATCAGTCCGGTGGACTGATTTCCCCGCGAAGGCGGTTCCCACTTTTCGGTCCGATGCCCTAGTCGCCGTTCTTCAGACGCGGGGCTACCTTTTCGATCTCGCCGATGAGTTCGACCAGATTGCGGCTGATCTCGGCGTGCAGCGAGGCGGCGGCCTCCGGATACTCTTCGAGGATACGTCGGAAGACGGTGCGGCTGATGCGGATCACCTCCGTCTCCGTCTCGGCCAGCGCGCCGATGGGCCGTGCCGTCTGGGCGATCAGCGCCATTTCGCCCAGCATCGCGCCGGGACCGACGGCGCGCACCGGAATACGCCCGCCATTTTCGGCTTCATGGAACAAGGTGATGGCGCCGGAAACGACGATATAGCCGCAATCCGCACTCTGCCCCTCGCGGAAAAGCTCGCGCCCGGCGCGCAGCACCAGACGCTCCGCGCCGAAGGCGAGAAGGCGCAACTGTTCCGGCGTGAAGGACCGGAACAGGCCTACCGTGCCGAGAATGCGGATATCATCGTCGAGCGCCATGGGTTTTCAATACATCCGTATCCGGCGCGAGCCATCAGGGAACAAGCTTGTATCCCCCGCTTTCGGTTACCAGCAGGGTCGCGTTGGACGGATCCTTCTCGATTTTCTGGCGCAGCCGGTAGACATGGGTTTCGAGCGTATGCGTCGTCACGCCCGAATTGTAGCCCCACACCTCCTCAAGCAGCACGTCGCGGCTGATGACCTTGTCGCCCGCGCGATAGAGATATTTGATGATCGCCGCTTCCTTCTCGGTCAGGCGGATCTTCGATCCCTTCTCGTCGATGAGCAGCTTCTGGCCGGGCTTGAACGTGTATGGCCCGACGATGAAGGTCGCGTCCTCGCTCTGCTCGTGCTGGCGCAGTTGCGCGCGGATGCGGGCGAGCAGCACGGCGAACTTGAACGGCTTGGTGACATAGTCGTTCGCGCCCGATTCGAGGCCGAGAATCGTGTCCGATTCGGTGTCGTGGCCGGTCAGCATGATGATCGGGGCCTTGAAGCCGCCCTTGCGCAGCAGTTTCACCGCCTCGCGCCCGTCCATATCCGGAAGGCCGACATCCATGACGAGAAGATCGACAAGGCCGTTGCGGGCGGTCTGGATGCCCTTGCCGGCGGTCTCTTCCTGAAGAATCTGGAACTCCTCGCACAGTTCGAGCTGCTCGACGAGGATCGAGCGGAGATCTTCGTCGTCGTCCACGATCAGAATTGTACGGCCCGTCATGCCTGTCCTCGTTACTCTTTGATTTGAATGGTTCTTGATGCTTTTATGGCATTTAATGAAAAGAAGTTGAAGCGGCGAAACGCGAAACAGGTCCCGACGCGGGGACAAGTGTGTGGAGACGGCGGCTTGACGGGATCGAAACGCGGGCGCGGCATAGAACTCATCGAGGTGCGGGCGCGGCCCGGCGACAGGACGCGGGGAGTGCTCGCGGCGGGCAATCTGCGGCTTTCGTGCGCGCTCGGCAAAGGCGGCATAGCCGCCTTCAAGCGCGAGGGAGACGGCGCGACGCCGCTGGCGCGGATGCGGCTTCTCTACGGCTACAGACGGGGTGATCGGGGTGGCCTGCCGGCGACGCGCCTGCCGTTCCAGCGTGTCCGCCGCTCCGACGGCTGGTGCGATGCTCCCGAGGACGGCAATTACAACCGGCCCGTCCGCCTGCCTTACAGGGCCAGCCACGAGGCGATGTGGCGCGGCGACGGCCTTTACGATATCTGCATCGTGCTGGACTGGAACATATGCCCGCGCCGCCGCGGCTGCGGCAGCGCGATCTTCTTCCATCTGGCGCGGCCGGGCTATCTGCCGACCGAGGGCTGTATAGCATTGAAGCGCGCCGACATGGCGCGCCTCCTGCCCCATCTGTCGGACAGGACGGTGATCCGCGTCCTGCGCTAACGTTGTTCTGTCCGTCCGCTTTCAGTGCAGTGTGGCTTCCGCCACCTTCACCTCGTTGCCTTTGGCGTCGTAGAGTTTTCCGTTGAGGAAATAGTCGCCCTCATGCAGGTCGGCGATATTGTGGTGGTTGATGATGCGTTCCGCAGCTTCCGAGAACACGGACATTTGATCGCTGTTGCCCGCCTTGAACTCGTTGAACAGCAGGTTGAGCACCACGGCCATGATCGCGGAAGAGCTGATTCCCGAATGGAAGATGGTTTCGACCCAGACGGGGAAATGGTGATAGAACTGCGGCGCGGCGATGGGGATCATGCCGAAACCGACGGATGTCGCCACGATGATGAGGTTGACGTTGTTGCGGTAGTCCACCTTGGAGAGCGTGCGGATGCCGCTCGCCGCCACCGTGCCGAAAAGCACGATGCCCGCGCCGCCCAGCACCGACGGCGGCACGCAGGCGATCACGCGGCCCATCACCGGCAGGAGGCCGAGCGCGATCAGGATCAGCCCGCCCGTCGCCACCACATATCGGCTTTTCACACCGGTCACGGCGACGAGGCCGACATTCTGCGCGAAGGCGCTCTGCGTGAACGAGCCGACGATGGGCGCGAGGATGCTCGACACCATATCGGCGCGCAGGCCGTTGCCGAGCCGGCGGGAATCGACCTTCGTGCCGATGATCTCGCCGACGGCAAGAATGTCGGCGGAGGTCTCCACGAGTATCACCAGAATGACGATGAACATGGACAGGATGGCGGCGAGGCTGAAGGTCGGCATACCGAAACGCAGCGGCTCGGGCATGGCGAAGATCGCGCCGTGACCCACCCGCGAAAAATCCGTCATGCCGATCGCCCATGCGATCGCCGTGCCGATGATCATGGCGAGCAGGATGGACAGGCGCGAAATGGAGGCGCTGCCGATCTTGCTCAACAGGAGCACGATGGCGAGCGTCAGGCCGGCGAGCCCGATATTGGCCATGCTGCCGAAATCGGGCGCGTGATCGTTGCCGCCCATGGCCCAGTGCGCCGCGACGGGCATCAGCGTCAGCCCGATCGTCGTGATGACGATACCGGTGACGAGCGGCGGAAAGAAGCGTGTGATGCGCGAGAAGACCGGCGTGATCAGCAGGCCGATCACGGCCGCCGCCATGACCGCGCCCAGCATCACCTGTAGACCCGCTTCGCCGCCGCCATTGGCGTTGACGATGGCGATCATGGTGGCGACGCCCGCGAAGGAGACGCCCTGCACCAGCGGAAGCTGGCTGCCGAAAAAAGGAATGCCGATGGTCTGAAGCAGCGTGGCAAGCCCACCGGCGAACAGCGATGCGGTAATCAGCAGGCCCGTTTCGGTGGTATTCAGCCCCGCCGTCTGCCCCACGATCAGGGGAACCGCGACAATGCCGCCATACATCGTCAGTACATGCTGGAAGCCATAGGCCAGATTGGCGCCGAATGACAGTTTTTCATCTTCGGGACGCGAAACTGCCGTCGCCCCGGACTGGTTGGCACTTACCATTTTCCCTCCCATGAGCACATGGTTATTGCAAAACCGGTGTGCGGCCCTGCAATGAGATGCTCTTGTCTCTCCTCAAGACAGTGACGGGAGTATATCCGGCTTGTAGCGCCTGACTGCATTTCTTTTCGTTGAAGTTGTTTTCGTCGCAGCAAACCTAATCGGAAGCTTGATCGCGGGCCGCTTTCATCGCATCGCGCAGCACTGCGAAGATATAAGGGTCGATAGACTGTGCAACGTTGAAGCGCAGATAGCTTCCCGCCATGCGCGCGGCGCTGAAGACATTGCCGGGGGCGAGCACCACGCCTTTTTCCAGAGCATGACGCGCGACCGGCGCGGAGTCCAGCCCTTCCGGCAGGCGGGCCCACAGAAACATGCCGCCCTGCGGCTCGGTCCACAATTCCAGCCCCGCGGCCCTGAGCCGGCCCGCCACCAGCGTCATGGCGTCGGCGAGCCGTGCGCGCAGGCTCTCGATATGGCGGCGATAGGTGCCGTCGATCAGCAGCGCATGGACGATGCGGGCCGAGACCGTGTTGCTGCCGAAGGCGGTGGCGAGCAGAAGGTCGTTCAGCCCGCCGATCCAGTCGCGGCGGCCCGCGATGTAGCCGACGCGCGTTGCCGCCGACAGCGTCTTGGAGAAGCTGCCGATATGCAGCACGTGTTCAAAGCCGTCGAGTTCGGCCAGAAGCGGCGGCGGGGCCGGGTGGAAATCGCCGAAGATATTGTCCTCGACCAATGTGATGCCACGGGCCTCAGTCAGTTTCAGCAGGCGATGCGCGGTGGCGGGCGTCATGGTGCCGCCGGTCGGATTGTGCAGGCCGGCATTGGAAATATAGAGCTTCGGCGCATGCGCGGCGGCGGCATTGGCGAAGGCTTCGAGGTCCGGCCCGGTATGGGTATAGGGGATGCCGATGAAGCGGACGCGGTGACTGAGCAGAACCGCCTGAAAGTTGAAATAGCAGGGATCGTCCACCAGCACCGTATCTCCGGGCTGGAGCAGGAAGCGGCAGACGAGGTCGATGGCCTGAGAGCCGGAATCGGTCAGCAGGATTTCGGCGCCGGAAAGGTCCATGCCCTGTTCGGCCAGCCGGTGCGCGAGATGGGCGCGCAGCGGGCGGAAGCCGAGCGGCTCGCCGTAGGTGGCGAGGTTGCCTTCGCCCGTCACGCTTTCGTCGCGGGCAATGGCGCGCAGGGCGCGGCGGATGCCGTCCAGCGGCAGCCATTCGTCCGGCAGCCAGCCACAGCCGGGTTTCAGCGTGCCGTCGCGCGATTCCAGCGATTGCCGCATGACCCAGAACGGATCGATCTGCCGTTCGCTGTCCATATGCGGAGTGGCCATATGCGGCGCGGCGGCGGCAAGGGAGAAGGGCTGGCGCGCGCGCTCCGCCACATAGAAGCCCGCGCCGCGCCGCGCGCGGATGACGCCTTCCGCCGCCAGCCGGTCATAGGCTTCCACCACGGTCGATTTGGACACGTTCATCGTCTCGGCCAGACGGCGGATGGAGGGCAGGCGCGCGCCGGGCGCGAGGCTCATGGCCGTGATGCGGCCGCGAATGATGGTCATGACCTGCTCCACCAGCGGGGTCTTCGCCGTATCGGCGCCGTCGCCCGCTTCCTGTGTCCGCAGCCAGCCCGTCGAAACCATCTGTATCGCCCTTCGTCCCAATACAGTTTGCCGGAATTGTCCTTCAACTGTCCCTGACTATTCAGATGTATTCGCGGCATTGTCCAGCACAAACATGGATATATACGGAAAGACGAGATGGACAGCACGGCCGGTACCGGAACAGGCGGATGGATCAACGGGTTTCTAGGCATGCTCATATTTTCCGGCTCGCTGCCGGCGACGCGGCTCGCGGTGATCGACATAGACCCGACTTTCCTCACCGTCGCGCGCGCTTCCATCGCCGGACTGCTCGGCGCTGCACTGCTGATGCTGTTCCGAGCGCCCTTTCCGCGCCGGGGCGATGCGGTGTCGCTGATCGTGGTGGCGCTCGGCGTCGTGGCCGGCTTTCCGCTGCTCACAGGGCTTGCGCTCGAACACATGACCTCGGCCCATGCCATCGTCTTCATCGCCCTGCTGCCGCTTTCGACGGCGATTTTCGCGGTGCTGCGCGGCGGCGAGCGCCCGCGTCCGCTGTTCTGGCTGTTCTCGGTGACGGGGAGCCTGATCGTGGCCGGCTACGCCTGGGCGCAGGGCAGCCGTTCCACGCTGACCGGCGATGCGCTGATGCTGGCGGCGATCGCGGTCTGCGGGCTTGGTTATGCGGAAGGGGCGAGCCTGTCGCGCCGGCTCGGCGGCTGGCAGGTGATCTGCTGGGCGCTGGTCTTCTCGCTGCCGGTCATGCTGCCGCTGGCCGTAGCGATGCGGCCGGGCGCATGGTCCGGCATCGGCGCGTTCGCTTGGGGCGGGCTCATCTATGTGTCGCTGTTCTCGATGCTGATCGGTTTCATCTTCTGGTATCGCGGGCTGGCGCAGGGCGGCACGGCGGCGGTGGGCCAGATCCAGCTTCTGCAACCCTTCTTCGGGCTCATGCTGGCCGCCGGCGTGGCGGGCGAGCCGGTATCCATGGGCATGGTGCTGACGGCGGGCGTGGTGGTGCTGTGCGTGGCGGGCGCGAAACGCTTCGCCTGAGCGGGGCAGGCGCCTGACGGCGGCGAATCAAGGTTTTTCTCGACTTCGGGGCCATGGCGGTTTATGTCGCATCGGGGTTCGCCATAGTGGAAGCCCCCCGGTGCGACATCGCGCTACATCGTGCAACATCGTTCCTCTGGCGGAGCCGAGATCATGACCGACATGCAGAACCCCACACGTCCCCAGCCCAAGGCCGGCCTGCTGAATATCGCGGCCTATGTGCCGGGCAAGGAGCATGTGGAGGGCGTCGCCAAGGTCTGGAAGCTCTCAGCCAATGAAAGCCCGATCGGCCCGAGTTCCCACGCTGTGGAAGCCTATCGCCGCGCCGGCGAGCGGCTGGAACTCTACCCCGACGGGCAGGCGCTGGAACTGCGCAGGGCCATCGCCGAGACGCAGGGGCTGAACATCGGCAATATCATCTGCGGCAACGGCTCGGACGATCTGCTGGCCCTTCTCTGCCAGACCTATCTCGCGCCCGGCGACGAGACGGTCGTCACCGAGCACGGTTTCGCGCTCTACCGCATCCAGACGCTGGGCGCCGGCGCCACGCCGGTGACGGTGAAGGAAAAGGATGCGCGCGTCGAGGTGGACGCCATTCTGGCCGGCGTCACGCCGCGCACGAAGATCGTCTTCATCGCCAATCCGGCCAATCCGACCGGCACCTATCTGCCGTTCGAGGAAGTGCGCCGCCTCCATGCCGGCCTGCCGCGCCATGTGCTGCTGGTGATCGACGCGGCCTATGCCGAATATGTGCGCCGCAACGATTACGAGGCCGGCATCGAACTGGTCTCGGCGAACGAGAACGTGGTGATGACGCGGACCTTCTCCAAGATTCACGGGCTTCCGGGCCTGCGCATCGGCTGGATGTATGCGCCCGCCCATGTGATCGACGCCGTCAACCGCATTCGCGGCCCCTTCAACATGAATGCCGCCGCCATCGCCGCCGGGGCCGCCGCCATCCGCGACCGCGCCCATGTCGAGCGGTCGGTCGAATATAACGACAGGTGGCTCGCCTGGCTCGCGGACGAACTGGCGAAGCTCGGCCTGCGCGTCACGCCGTCGGTGACGAATTTCCTGCTGATACATTTCCCGGACGACGACGTTCATACGGCGGACAAGGCGGACGAATGGCTGTCGAGGCGCGGCTATATATTGCGCCGCGTCGGGGGATACGGCTTCCCCAACGCGCTGCGCCTGACGGTCGGGCCGGAAGAAGCCAATCGCGGCGTGATCGCCGCCCTCACGGAATTTCTGAAGTAAAAAAATGTCCAACATCCACTTCGATAAAATAGCGCTGGTCGGCATCGGCCTCATCGGTTCGTCGCTGGCGCGCGTCATCCGCCGCGAGAAGCTTGCCAGCCATATCGCCATCGCCACCCGCAGCGCCGAGACCCTGAAACGCGCCGAGGAACTCAATCTCGGCGACAGCTACACGACCGACAGTGCCGAGGCCGTGCAGGATGCCGATCTCGTCGTCGTCTCGGTCCCGGTCGGTTCGTCCGGCACCGTCGCCCGCCAGATCGCGCCGAAGCTGAAGCCCGGCGCCATCGTCACCGATGTCGGCTCCACCAAGGGCTCCGTCATCGCCCAGATGCAGCCCGAACTGCCGGACACGGTGCATTTCATTCCGGGCCATCCGATCGCCGGCACGGAATATTCCGGGCCGGACGCCGGCTTCGCGGAACTGTTCACCGGCCGGTGGTGCATCCTCACTCCGCTGCCCGGTACGGATGAGGCGGCGCTCGAAAAACTCACCGCCTTCTGGACCGCCTGCGGGTCGCGCGTCGACCGGATGGACCCGCAGCATCACGATCTGGTTCTGGCCATCGTCTCGCACCTGCCGCACCTCATCGCTTACAATATCGTCGGAACGGCGAGCGATCTGGAGCAGGTAACGAAATCGGAAGTCATCAAATATTCCGCTTCCGGCTTCCGCGACTTCACGCGTCTCGCCGCCTCCGACCCGACCATGTGGCGCGATGTCTGCCTGCATAACAAGGATGCGATCCTCGAAATGCTGGGGCGCTTCTCGGAAGACCTTGCCTCGCTGCAACGCTCGATCCGCTGGGGCGACGGCGAGGCGCTGTTCGACCTCTTCACCCGCACCCGTGCCATCCGGCGCGGCATCATCGAGGCGGGGCAGGAAGTCGACGCGCCGGATTTCGGCCGTCAGGCCGCCGCACGTCCCGCCGCGGGCTAGTGGTTTGATTCTGACATTTGCTCACGGCTTGATGTCGAATGGGATGCAAATGTCAAATTCGTTCCACTGGATTACAGCGAAGGCAGACGGCCCAGCGGAATGAAGCCTGCGCGCATCCGGCCCTTGCGGATGGCGATCTCCATCGTCGGATTGCCGTTCGCGTCCTTGGGCATCGCCGAGAGCGCGAACAGAATGGTCGGAATATTGCCGCTCTGCTCCGGGAACATGGTCTGACCGGCCTGCGCCAGCGATTGCGGATTGACCAGCGTGAGCTTCACGTCGGCGTCGATCCGGCCCTCGTCGTCCACCGAGAAAGGGCCAGACAGCGAGATCATCGCGCCGTTGGGCATGGACAGGAAGGCCTGATTGATCGTGCCGCTATGGCCGCGCAGCCGTTCGAGCAGCGTGGCGGAACCGGAGGAAAGCAGGCCCGCGGCGTCGGAAATATCGAGATCGGCGAGACCGTCGATCTCCGGGCTCTTCGCGTCGCCGATCACCGCCGGGGAGAGCTTCAGCCCGGCGAAGCGCCCCTTGACCTTCAGGGCGCTGTCGAAGCCGCTCATGGTGAAATCCATCTGCTCCAGATCGGCGAGCGTCCGGGTCGCCGCCGCGTCGCTGCGCAGGCCGACCACCACGTCGTGCGCGGTCAGCGCGATGTCGGTCGGGAAGGGCCGGGCCAGTCTCGCATTGGAGGTGAAGCTGCTCCAGTTGACTTCGAGCGGCTTCAGCCCCGGAAACTCGACGAAGGCCGGTCCGGTCAGCGCGTTGCGGAGCGAGTAGGGCGCATAGACCGGCGAACCGGAGGTGAAACGCCCGGCGCTCAGCGCCATGCCGGAAGCCGGCTTCTGCCATGAAATGCTGTCGCAGATCACATCGACCCGCAACGGATAGCCGCCGGTGCGCAGATCCTCGCAGCGCACGCCGATGCCCTGCGCGGAAAGGCGTGCCATATCCGCCTTGGCCCGCGCTTCGAGACGCCCGGCGAGATGGAACCATCCGATCGTGTAGACCCCGGCGAGAACGATCAGCAAAATCAACAGCGCGATCAGGCGCTTTCTGGATTTGCGTGATTGCGTTCCGGTATACGTCCCTTCGGTCATCAAGAAACCTGTATCGATCAGTGCGTTATGTTGGAGATGGCGGCGATGGCTACGGACGGCACTTCGCATCGCCCTTTTGCTCTCCCTCCACATTGGAGGCCATATTATGGCAGGATTGGGCCGTGTGAAGGCCGACGCGGAAAAAAGCGAGGGATATCCGGCAATTGTCGATGGAAATCGGCAAAGGGCGGTAGGATAGTGACAGGATCATGACCGCACGGATCGACAACAGCCGCGAAAACGATTTCTGGGTCTTCGGCTACGGCTCGCTGATGTGGAAGCCCGGCTTCGCCCATGTGGAGACGGTACGCGCCCGCCTTCACGGCTATCGCCGCAGCCTGTGCATCTATTCGCATGTCCATCGCGGTACGCCCGATCATCCCGGACTGGTGCTCGGCCTCGACGCGGGCGGTTCGTGCCTTGGGATCGCTTTTCGCGTTCCGGGCGATATGGCGGGCGAAGTCATGGCCTACCTGCGTGAACGGGAAATGTCGAACGGCGTCTATCACGAAAAGCGCCTGCGTCTGCACCTTGCCGACGGGCGCGAGGTCGAGGCTCTCGCCTATGTGGCCGACCGCCGCCACAGGCAATATGCGGGCGGGATGAAGCCCGACGAAGCTGCCGCCATCATCGCCTCGGCGCGCGGCAAGTCGGGTGACAATATCGATTATGTGACCAATACGATCATGCATCTGCGCAACATGCGGGTACGCGATCATGCGCTGGAGCATGTAAACGCGCTGATCCATGCCGCCGCGGTAACGATAACCAGTTGAATTTTAAGGGTTTTCCACCGAAAGGAAATGGTGGAGCTGAGGGGGATCGAACCCCTGACCTCGTCATTGCGAACGACGCGCTCTCCCAGCTGAGCTACAGCCCCGTTCCGAATGCCGAAGCCTCGGCACTCGCATTGGACGGCGGCATTTAGGAGAGTGGGGCCTTGCCTGTCAAGCAGGATATTGACGCGGCAGGAACATTTTCGATTTCCCCTGCCGGCGGCGAAAATTGCAGCCGCAGGCGGCGTCTGCTCTTGTCCTCGCCGGAGGCAACGGCTACATCTCGCAGGCTCCTGAAGCGTGTCGCGATCTGTCGGATCGCGCATCACGCGTCAGGCCGTTGGTTTCAGGCATGTCGTTATCGCAAAGCCGCGGCGCATTCTTGCGCGACATGCTCAAGGAGGTTTTCATGATCGCATTGTTCCGCACCATCGATCTGGCGCTCGACATCTATACCTGGATCATCATCGCCGCCGCCGTCTATTCATGGCTCTATGCGTTCAATGTGGTCAATTCGAGCAATCGCTTCGTGGCCTCGGTGGGCGAGTTCCTCTACAAGGTGACGGAGCCGGTATTGCGCCCGATCCGCAACGTCCTGCCCAATCTCGGCGGCATCGACATTTCGCCGATCGTCGTGCTGCTCATCATCTTCTTCATCCGCCAGTTCATGTGGACCACGCTGCTGCCGCTCCTCCTGTAGTTAATGGCACCGGAGGCGCGAAAACGAAAAGCCCGGCGATGGTCTCGCCGGGCTTTTCGTTTGAAACCGGAGCATTTCAGCAAAAGCTGTAACGGCTCTCTATCAGGGAATGCTTAAAACCAGCGGAGCCGGTTACTACTTGCCCTTGGCGCGTTCGACTGCCTCGGTGATCATCTTGCGGGCATAATCCTCGTCGCCCCAGCCGCCGATCTTGCTCCACTTGCCGGGCTCGAGATCCTTGTAATGCTCGAAGAAGTGCGAGATCTGCTTCAGCGTGATTTCCGGCAGGTCGGAATAGTCATGCACCTTCTCATAGCGGCGCGTGAGATGCGGCGAAGGTACCGCGATGATCTTCTCGTCCTTGCCATTGTTGTCTTCCATCATCAGCACGCCGATGGGGCGGACATTGATGACGCAGCCCGGCACCAGCGGGCGGGTGTTGCAGACCAGAACGTCTATCGGGTCGCCGTCCTCCGAAAGCGTATGCGGCACGAAGCCGTAATTGCCCGGATAAGTCATCGGCGTGTAGAGGAAGCGGTCGACGATAAGCGCGCCGGCCTTCTTGTCCATCTCGTACTTGATCGGCTGACCGCCAACCGGCACTTCGATGATGACGTTGACGTCTTCGGGGGGATTGGATCCAATGGCAATGGCATCAATATTCATGATTGATCCTTTCGTATCGCGCTCTGATAACGGGTTTCGATGCCGCGTGCAATAAAACCAAGATTGAACGACACGCGGCGAATTGTCATCGATATTTCTTGTTTCTTCGGGCGGAAAGCTATGGCGCGGCACCCAGTTCCTTCAACCGTTCCACGGCGGTCGGCGGCATGGGCGGCGGGTTGGGATCGCGGCTGGCGGCGACCAGCAATTCGTCGCAGGCCGTTTCGGTGGCTTCGATGAGGCGGCGCAGGAATTCGTCCTTTGGCAGGCCGGCGGGAATGGGCGGCAGGACGCGGCAGCGGATCGTGCCCGGATAGCGCAGGAACCTGCGCCGCGGCCAGTAAAGCCCCGCATTGTGCGCGATGGGCAGCACCGGCAGGTTCAGCGCCTGATAGAGATGCACGATGCCATATTTATATTCCGGCGGCGCGCCCGGCGCGCGGCGCGTGCCTTCGGGATAGATGAGAATCTGCCGTCCTTCCGCGATGGCCTTCTGGGCTCCTGTTACGATGGAATGCAGCGCCTTGACGCGCGAGCCGCGATCGACCGGGATCATCTCCATCTTGGCGATATACCAGCCGAACAGCGGAATGCGCATCAACTCGCGCTTGAGGATCAGCACCGGATCGTCGAGCCGGGGCAGGAAGGCATAGGTGTCCCATGCGGACTGATGCTTGGGCGCGCAGATATAGGCGCCCTGCGGGATGTTCTCCAGCCCTTCGATGACATAGTCTGTGCCCGCGATATGCTTCTGGAGCCAGAGATTGACCCGCGCCCACAGCTTCGGCACGATCCAGGCCTTCTTGCGCGGCAGCAGAAAATAGAACGGCGTGTAGAGGATCATCTGCACCAGCGTGCAGAGATAGAAGGCTGCGTTGAAGAGAATGGAGCGCAGATAGAGAAGCATCGTGTCGGCGAGGGCCCCGCATAGGGCAATTCCTGCAAAGACGGCAAGCGGCCCGCTTTCGGAATTGCATGAAATTGAAAGCTGCGGCCGGACGAAGCCGTTCGGCATTGCAGCCCTTTATTCGATCTCAGGCTTATATCAGGAACCGGAGCCGTTTCCATATGGAAAACAGGCGCCTGCCAGTGGAGCGAATTTGACATTTGCATCCCATTCGACATCGGGCGGCGAGCAAATGTCAAATGTTTCCATTTGGCTGCAAAACGCTATAGCCCCTTCGCCGCTGCCGTGATGTCGATGCCGAAAAGGTTTGCCGTCCGGATGCGCACGACCGCACCCAGATATTTCACATATTCGAAGAAGAGCACCCGCAGCGCGTCGCTCTGCGTCACCCAGCTATGGTCCCCGCGCAGGCTCGCCACCACCGGATAGGGTATGAATTCCACGTCCTTCATACGAGAGGACATTTCGAGGATGCTGCGCGGAATGTGGTAATTGTTGGTGACGATGATCACCCGGTGATAGCCGTTGCTGCGAATCCAGCGCTCGCTTTCCTCCGCATTGCCGGCGGTGTTGAGCGCGGTGCGGTCGAGATCGACGCAGCAGTCGAACAGGCTGCTGTCGGCATGGGTCGCGTGCTGCAGGGTGCGCTCGTTGGTGGTGGGATGCACGCCGCTGATGAGCAGGCGCTGGCCGCGCTTCTGCTTCAACAGGTCCAGCGCCACCTGAATGCGGGATTGGCCGCCGGTGAGCACGACGATGGCATCGGCCGGTTTGTCGATCACGGGCGGTTCCATGTTCGTGACCTTCTCGCCGAAGGCCACGAAGCCGCCCATGAACGCCGCGACGACGACGAACAGGAGGATGGAAACGGGCTGGCAGCGTCTGGCTAGGCGTATCATGACGGACCACAGGAACCGTGCGAGGGCGGCGAGCAGTCTCGGCGGCAGGGACGATAGCTGGCGGGGATGAGCCGGGACGGTATCCGGACGGCCGCGACGCCAGACCACCGCGCCTCCTTGCGCGCCATTGCCGTTCTGTCTCGCATCCGCCGCACCATCGTTTGCCCTGTTTCCGCCGCCCGACACCGGTGGGATTCGTGCCGTCCCGTTCTTGTTATCATAGTCGGCATTGCGGCGATAAGCCGGAAACGGTACGGAAAATCGTGCGCGGCGGCCGGTATTTACGAAAAAGATCGTCATTCCGGGTGGCCTCCGGGTCCATTCATGGTTGCGAGCTGGCGGATCACGGTGATCCGGCTGGTCAGCATGGTCAGCACGCTGACCAGAATGATGATGATCGCCGAGCCGATATAACCATTGATGCCGATGGCGAAATTGCCGAACATCGCCGCCGCCTGATCGCCCTCCGGCGTCGCCGTGTTGTATGACGCCCACCACGAGAAGATCAGGAAGACCAGCATGGCTGCGGCGCCGCCGAACAGCGCGCCCTTCAGCGCAGTGCGGAAGAAATGCCATTCGAATTCCCGCGCCACGAATTTCGATTCCGCGCCGATGAAATGCAGCACCTCGATGATATGGCCGTTGCCGTACATGGCGCCGCGCGTGGCGAAGATGACGGTGAGCACGGTGGCGGCGACGACCAGCGCCAGCACGGCGGTGCCGACCAGAACCGTGGTGCGCGCCATCGTGACCAGCCGGTCCACCCATGTGCGGTGATCGTCGAAGCTCGCCGCCGGAATGGCGCGCGTCAGTTCCGCGCGCAACGTCGCGAAATCGGGCGGCGCGTTCTCGTCGATGGTCACAACCACGAGGCGCGGCACCGGCAGTTCGTCTATATTGAGGCCGCTGCCCAGCCACGGTTCCAGCAGGCGGGCGGTGGCGGCCTTGTCGACGATTCGGGTTCCGGTGACGCCCGCGAAGCCGCGCGCGATATCGCTTGCCTGTTGCAGGGCCTTGTCCATGTCCAGCCCCTCCGCGGGGCGGATCTGGATCGTGGCCTCACGCGCGATCTGGCTCTGCCATGCGGCGGCGGAGGCGCGCACCAGCGTCACACCGCCCATGGTGAGGCAGGCGAGGAAGGTCATGATGGCGATGACGGTCACCAGCGCCGTGCCGGTCACGCTGCCGTCCGGCACGATCGGCGTCGGCCCCTGCCGCCGCCGGCGCTTGCCGATGCGCGCGAAGAACATGTCCTTCAGGTCGTCGAAGGCGAGCCTGAGGCCCTCCAGCGTGTTCCGCCAGTTTCCGCCGCGCTCAATCATAGATGTCGAGCCGCCCGTGTTCGAGGATCATGCGCCGCGCATCCATCTGATCCATGAGCGACAGATCGTGCGTGGCGATGACGACAGCGGTGCCGGAGCGGTTCAGCTCCGTGAAGAGGCGCAGCAGGCGGCGGGCGAGCGGCGGATCGACATTGCCGGTCGGCTCGTCGGCGAGCAGCAGTTCCGGCTGGTCGATGAGCGCGCGCGCGATGGCCGCACGCTGCTTCTCGCCGCCGGAAAGCACCGGCGGCAGCACGCGCATCCGATCGCCCAGCCCTACCCAGTGCAGAAGTTCTTCCACTTCGTGGCGATAGGCGGCCTCCTCCTTGCCGCGCACCCTGAGCGGCAGGGCGACGTTCTCGTAGGTCGTCATATGGTCGAGCAGACGGAAATCCTGGAATACAATGCCGATGCGCCGGCGCAGCAGCGGTATCTCCTTGTGGTCGAGCCGGGCGACATCCTTGCCGAACACGTTGATGAGGCCGCGCGTCGGCTTCAGGGCCATGAAGAGAAGGCGCATGAGCGAGGTCTTGCCCGCGCCCGACGGCCCGGTCAGGAACTGGAACGAACGCGGCTCTATGTGGAAGCTGACATCCCGCAGGATCTCAGGCCCCATACCGTAACGCAGGCCGACATTCTCGAACCGTATCACCGATCTGCTTCTCGCCATTGGCCGCGCGCGCAAACGGCGCGACGGCAATATCAATCACCGATCGACCTTCATCCTCCATGGTTAACGTCGCGTTAAACCATCCCCGCTTTGCCCGTAAAAATCCACGCCTGTGGCCCGGCAGTTTGACCGGGTCCGAGCGGTTACCGCAAAACCGCTGCGTACCTCTGCCGGAAAGGCCCTATTGCCAGCAGCCGAGATTGCGCCCCTTGAGATTGTGGGAATCGATATCCGTTACAAGCCTGGGATCGGCGCGCAACAGGAGCAGCGTGGTGCGCTGTTTGAGCTCGATCTTCTGCCAGCCCCCGCATTCGGTCGGCATGGATGGCGCCATGTCGATCCTCATCTTCTCGGTCCACGCGGTCGCGCCGGCGCTGCAACCGGAAAGAACGGCGGCAAGGGGAACGGCCATCGCCGCATATCGCATGCGTTTCGATATTCTCGCTTCGGAAAGGACAGACAAACCTATACTCCCTATCGACCGCGCGGAACATTACTTTCATTCCCCCTCCCGCTTATAACGCGGCCATGCTCCCTTCCGCAACATGCGGTAACGAATGCGGCTGCTTTCCGGCGGTATCGGGGCGGACCTGTCATAATTTAAGAAAAATCTAATACAAAAAGCCACGGAAGATTACATTTACTATAAAATCGGCACCCGATCCGTCGCCTGAGTTGTAATCATGGTTGATGTTGGATTGTCGCGGTAAGAATTCAACTGTATGTTTTCGGTACATGATTCGTGCCCAAACCGTGTTACCGCTCAAAATCTGGGGATTTTCATGCTGAACAAATTATCGGCCGAGTTCTTCGGCACCTTCTGGCTTGTTTTCGGCGGATGCGGCAGCGCGGTTCTCGCTGCCGCCTTTCCCACCCTCGGCATTGGTTTTCTTGGTGTGGCCCTGGCCTTCGGCCTGACGGTGCTGACCATGGCCTATGCCGTCGGCGGCATTTCCGGCGGTCATTTCAATCCCGCCGTTTCCTTCGGTCTCATGATTGCCGGCCGCTTCCCGGCCAGGGATCTTATCCCCTACTGGATCGTACAGGTTCTCGGTGCCATCGCCGCCGCCGCGGTTCTGTATGTGATCGCCTCGGGCAAGGCCGGCTTCACTGCAGGCAGTTTCGCCACGGACGGCTATGGCGATCTTTCGCCCGGCCACTACAGCATGGTCTCCGGCCTCGTGATCGAGATCGTGCTGACGGCCTTCTTCCTGCTCGTGATCCTCGGCTCGACGGCCTCGACCGCGCCGGCGGGTCTCGGCCCGCTCGCCATCGGTCTTTCGCTGACCGTCATTCACCTGATTTCGATCCCGGTGACGAACACTTCGGTCAACCCGGCGCGCTCCACGGGACCGGCGCTCTTCGCCGACACTGCCGCGATCAGCCAGTTGTGGCTGTTCTGGGTCGCACCGCTGATCGGCGCAGCACTCGGTGCGATCATCTGGAAGGGTCTGATCGGCAGGGACTGATCGGTCATCCCGACAGGAAGGAGCATGAAGACAGGCAAGCAAGGCCGGGTGGCTCCACCCGGCTGCGCAATGCTTCCGATGTTCTGAAAAACTTCGACCTTTTCCGGGGTACGCTCCGATCAGGAAGCGATCTTCCGCTCCATCGCGCTGCGGTCTTCGTCGCGGATGCCGATCATCTCCGCGACCCGCCACATCGTATCCGCTTCCACCTCGTTGACTTCGCCGTCGGCGCGCACGATCTCCCACATCAGTTCGACGAAATCCAGACGCGCCTGATAGTCGAGACGGCGCTTGAGGACGAAGGTGAAATCCGACAGGTCGATCGCCTCGTGATCGGCGGCCCGCGCCGCCCGGAGGAGCTTCTTCAGCGCATCGCCCTTGAGGCCGTATTTCTGCGAAAGCATCGCCGAAAGCTTGCGTCGCTCGCTGTCGCGCGTCTCGCCATCGGCGTCCATGAGATGATACAGCAGGGCAGCGGCGGCAAGGCGGGGATCGTCGTCGGAAAAGTTTTCGCCGCGTCCCCGCAAGCCGCTTGCGGGCAGCTCTTTCAGAAATTCCACCAGACGATCGAACATATGCCTTCCCCCGATGCAGGCACGGTGGAAAGAGCGGCAACCGCTCCACACCGTTTCCTTCCATTAGCCAAGTCGAAGGTAAAGACATGGTTTTATCAGGCAAGACGGCAAAGCGTCCGTCACCACGATTTGCCGCAAAAGGTGGGGGAGGCGTTGTATTCGGGCAACGCTTTGTGAAACGGGCGGCGATGGATCAGAACAGGCGCAGCCCGCCCTGCGCCTTGCTGGCGCCTCCGTCTTCCTCCACGCCCGGATCGTCGACGACGAGATGCTGGGGCCGCTGCTTTTCTTCGTTTTCGACCGGTTCGGCCGCGTCCAGCGGCGGCGCTTGGAGCGGCGGGGCGCTCGCGGCCGGTTCTACCGCCTTGACCGGCTGGGGCCTGACCGGCTTGGGTTCCATTGCGACAGGCTCCGCAGCGGGTACGGATGCGACCGCTTCCGCCTCGACCACCGCATGCGTCTCAGCTTCCGCCGGCCATGCGGGCGGGGCGGCAGGCGCGATGGCGGGCACCGGGGCGGGCACTGATGCGCTTTCCTGTTGCGGCCCCTTGATCTCCTGCTTTTCCGCCTCGATGACGGGAGCAAGCTGTTCGACCGGGACTTTCCACTCGAAGCTGTTGAGCCGTCCGGTGACGGGCGAAACCGGCGACCACTGCTCGCTGACATAGCCGTCCGCCGTCCATGCCGGATCGCGCGGCGCCTTGACCGCCTGCGCCAGCCATTGCCGGACCTTGCCCTGATCGCCGCTTTCGGCCTCCTCTATATCGGCCATCAGCAGATAGGCGCTTTCGCGCGGAGCGGAGCGGATGACCTTTTCGGCATTGTCGCGCGCCAGCCGGTAATCGTTGGCCTCATAGGCGGCGCGGGCGAGCGCAAGGCTGCCTTCGGCATTGTTGGCGCGCAGCGAAACGAGATGCCGCGCGCGCTTGAGCCGGTCCTGCGCCGTGTCGCCGGCGCGGGCATGGATATAGGCCGTGGCGACATCGGGATGCGGAAAGCGCTTCCACGCCGCTTCTAGGATTTTCGACCCCTTGCGCACGTCGCCGTCGGCGAAGAGCGCCCGTGCCGCCGTCACGGCGGCGGGGATGAGGTCGGGCGCGAGCCGGTTGGCCTCCACCGCGAGGGTTTTGGCATGGGCGCGGTCGGTGTCGAGCGTCGCCATGGCCTTGGCGGTCAGAAGCGCGGCGCGTTCCTTCCTCACCGCTTCCTTGCCGTGGGCGAGCGCCTGCTTGCGCGCCTCGACCAGTTTCAACGCTCCGTCCCAGTCACCCTCCGCGCAAAGCTGGCCCATCACCGCCGAGGAGGCCCATTCGAGCTGCGGCGCTTCCTTCGCGGCCTCGGTGGCATAATGGCGGGCGGCCTCGCGGGCGCCGGCACGCTGCGCCTCGATATAAAGCCCGCGCAGGCCGAGAAGCCGCGTTTCGGGATATTCGATCATCGCCTCGAAGCTCTTGCGGGCATCATCCGTGCGCCCTTCCAGCATCGCCGTCTGCGCGTTCAGAAGCCGGACGAGCGGCTTCTGGCTGCCGCCGAGCAGCCGGCCCGCCTGTTTCGCCATGCGGCGCGCGGATTCGGCGTCGCCCGCCCCGGCGGCGATCAGGCCCTTCGACAGCGACTGATAGCCCCGGTCGCGCTTGCGGGTACGGAGATGCCGGCGCAGCAGGAAGGGCGAGCGCAGGATGCCCCTGACGATCCACCAGAGGATGAGGATCGCGACGATCAGGATCACCACACCGGCGGCGGCGGTAATCAGCGACAGGTTGTGATGATTGCCGGCAAAGACCACGTCGACCTGGCCGGGACGGTTGGCGAGCCATGCGAAGCCGAAGCCGAGCAGCGCGACGACGGCGAGATAGAACAGAACACGCAGCATGAGCACCCCCTCACTGGCCGGACGAAGACGGCGTATCGGCGGCAGCCTTCGGCTTGAGGCTGTCGCTGACGAGACGCTGGACCAGCGCATCCGCGTCGCGTCGCGCCTTCATCTGGCTGGCGAAGTCCTGCGACACGGCCTTGGCGTCTGCCGGAAGCCGGTCCCATTCGGCCAGAGCGCGGTCGAGATCGCCGGCATGAAGCGCCGCCTCCATTCGCGCGGTCGCCGGGCCAACGCCCGTGCCCGCCACATTGCCGGCCACCGGCCGTATGTTTACCAATCCCTTGGCGCTGGCGACAAGCTGGTCCCAGATGCCCGCATCGGGCGGCAGCTTGTTTTCGGTCGCGACGATACGGTCGGCGACCGGCCCGAACCATGCGTTGAGGTCGGCTATCGTCGGCACGCCCTTCGCCGCGAAGGGCCTCAGCCCGGCCAGCGTGGCGTCGTGCGGGGCGAGCGCGGCATAGGTGTCGAGCTCGGCCTTGAACGAGCCGCCCCGGTCGATCGCGGTCTTGAGCGCATTGGCGGCGACGAGTGCGGCGGCATCGGGCTGGCGCGCCGCCGCGCCGACCTTTTCCTGCAGGGAGGCGAGTTTCGATTCCAGCGAGGAAATCGTGCCGCTCGTGTCCGAGACCCCGGCGGCGGCGTGATCGGCCTGGCTCTGGGCCACCGTCAGTTTCGATTCGAGCGTATCGACGCGCGTGGCCAGTTGTGCGACGTCTGCGGCGGTACCGCCCGCGTCGGCTTTGGGCAGCGCGTCCACCTGCTGCTGGACCTGCGACAGGGTACCGGCCACGGCCTCGGCCTTGATTTCGGCGGCCTGAACGTTCTTCTGCAACTGATCGAGCTTGCCTTGCGCCGCCGCATCGAGCGGGGCGGGCGCAGGATTGGCGCGCAGTTCCGCGATCTGCTGTTGCATATGCGCAAGCTGTTCCGCCGTTGCGCGCCCGCCGGGCGAAGGGATCACATCGCCCCATTGCAGCGCATACAGGCCGGCGAGCGCGATCACGCCGCCGGCGATTCCGGCCAGAAGATGCGACAGGCCGGAACCGGAGCCGCCCGATGAAGTGGCAGGTGAAGCGGCGGGCGGAACGGCTGCCGCCGGTTTGTCCGCCGTTCGGTGCGGCTTTTCCGTTTCCGGCTTGACGCCGGCCTGAAAGGGCGGCGCCTCATTGCCGGAAGGGCTGCCGAAAGAGCTGCCCACCGGCTTCGCTTCCATGTCCGTTTCCACATTGCGGGAAAAGTCTCCTACCGGTTCGGCGGGAGGGACCGGCTTTGCCGATGACGGCTGATCCATGCGTTTCACATCGGATGGATCGAGGTTGATCGTCACGGGGTTGCGGGCCGGTTTGGAATGCCGCGGGGTGCCGGGTTTCGCCATGGAGCCTCTCATGTCGATGTTCTGTGAACCAAAAGTCTATCAGATAAAATGCTGTGTGGCAGGGAGGTTGCATCGAAAAGATCAAAGTTTGGCAAAAAGGCCGAAAAGCCCGTCCTCGTCCGGCTGGTCGGCGATCAGCGCCCGTGCGCGCCAGTTTTCGGGCAACTGCGCCGCCACACGGTCCGAAATGCAGAAAAAGCGCGTGGCTTCGCTGAAAAACGGTGCGTTCTCCGGCATGGTTTGCGCAAGGCTTGCCGCGGCCGCGCCGGAATAGAGCAGCGCCGCAAGCACGTTGCCATCCGCGAAGAGCCGCACGAACGTGTCGGGCGCATAGGCGATCCGTTCCATGTCGTAGACCTCGCGCACCGTCATGACGAGGCCGGAAGCCGCGATGCGCTCCTCGAACAGCGGCTGGCGCCGGCGACCCGCCAGATAGAGGATGCGTGCCTGCGCCGGCAGGACTTCGCGCATGGTCGCGGCAAGCTGCCCGGCATCGCCGCCGCCCTCGGTCACACGAGCGAAGCCGGCGTTTCGCGCCGCGTGGGCTGTGCGCGCGCCGACCGCGAAGAGCGGCAGGGCGGTGAAGGGACGGAGCGTGGCTGCTTCCATATGAAGAAATGCGTTGGCGCTGGTGACGGCCACGGCATCGAAATGTGCATCGGGCAGGGAAGAGGCAAGGGAAACCGCGCGGGCGAGCGGCAGCAGCACCGGCTCGTAGCCCATTTCGGCCAGCCGGCGCCCGGTGCGCGAGGCCGCCGGTTCCGGCCGTGTCACCAGAACCCTGCCGTGCCCGGCTGGTTGCTTGCGGCCAGGCAACGGTTCAGCCCCAGTCGTCGAAGAAATGCGGCCCCGCCATGGCGCGCACCCGGTCGGCGGCATCGGCGCCGAGTGCGGCCGCATCGCAAACCGCGCCGCGCGCCGTCACCTCATGCGCCTCACTTCCGTCGGGGGTCAGGATCATGCCGTGGAAGCGCAGTTCGTCGCCCTCGACCGTGGCAAGGCCGCCGATAGGGGTACGGCAGGAGCCGTCGAGCGCCGCCAGAAAAGCCCGTTCGCAGGCGAGCGCGATGTGCGTTTCCCGGTGCGCCAGCGGCTTGAGCAAGGCATCGATTCGTGCATCGCCGATACGGGTCTCGATGCCGATCGCGCCTTGTCCCGGCGCGGGCGGAAAGGCGACGGGATCGGAATATTCGGTGATCGCGCCCTCCAACCCCAGCCGTTTCAACCCGGCGCAGGCGAGGAAGGTTCCATCCACCGCGCCGGCCTCGACCCGGCTCAGGCGGGTATCGACATTGCCGCGATACATAACCACTTCGATATCGGGGCGCAGACGGCGGATCAGCGCCTGCCGGCGCAGCGACGACGAGCCGACCACGGCGCCCTGCGGCAGGTCGACGAAGCGTTTCACCCTGTGGCCGACGAAGGCGTCGCGCGGGTCCTCACGCTCCAGAAAGACGGAAAGATGCAGGCCTTCGGGCAGCGTGGTCGGCATGTCCTTGGTGGAATGGACGGCGATGTCGATGCGCCCGTCTCTCAGCGCCTGCTCGATCTCCTCGGTGAACAGGCCCTTGCCGCCGACTTCCGACAGCGGCCGGTCGCGGATGCGGTCGCCCGCGGTGGACATGGGCAATATCTGGACTGCATCCTCCGGCAGGCCATGCGCCTTCATCAGCCGGCGGCGCGTTTCATAGGCCTGCGTCAAGGCCAGCTTGCTGCCCCTGGTGCCTATCTTCAACGTGCCAATATTCAAGGATGCTGTTTGCATACGGCGTCGTCCATGATACCCGGTTGCTTGGAAATATGAGACTGGCAAGGGTCTAACCGCAAATGCGCGTTCTTGGAATAGAGACCAGTTGCGACGAAACAGCCGCCTCCGTCGTCGAACGCGACGAAGCGGGGCATGGCCGCATCCTGTCCAGCGTGGTGCTGAGCCAGATCGCCGAGCACGAACCCTATGGCGGCGTGGTGCCGGAGATCGCCGCGCGCGCCCATGTCGAGGCGCTGGACCGGCTGGTCGCGCGCGCGCTGGAAGAGGCGGGTCTGACGCTCGATCAGGTGGACGCCGTCGCCGCCACGGCGGGGCCGGGGCTGATCGGCGGCCTGATCGTCGGGCTGATGACCGCCAAGGCGCTGGCGCTTGCCGCGCGCAAGCCGTTCTATGCGGTCAATCATCTGGAAGGCCATGCGCTGACCGCGCGCCTGACGGACGGCCTGCCGTTTCCCTATCTGCTGCTGCTCGTCTCCGGCGGCCACACGCAGATGGTGAAGGTCGCGGGCATCGGCGATTACGAACGCCTCGGCACCACCATAGACGACGCGCTGGGGGAGGCTTTCGACAAGACGGCCAAGCTGCTCGGCCTGCCCTATCCCGGCGGTCCGGCGGTGGAGCGCATGGCGCTCGAAGGCGACCCCGCCCGCTTTTCCTTTCCCCGCCCGCTGAAAGGCGAGAAGCGGCTCGATTTCTCCTTCTCCGGCCTCAAGACCGCCGTGCGCCAGGCCGCGATGGAACTGGTTCCGCTGTCGGAGCGGGACGTGGCGGATATCTGTGCCTCGTTTCAGGCGGCGGTCGCCGATACGCTTTCCGACCGGGTCAAGCGTTCGCTCGAACGTTTCAGGGCCGAGTTCCCCGATTGTGCCGCGCCCGCGCTGGTGGTGGCCGGCGGGGTCGCCGCAAACAGGACGCTGCGCGCGGCGCTGGAAAAGCTTTGTGCTGAGCACGGCTTCGCCTTCGTCGCGCCGCCGCTGGCGCTATGCACCGACAATGCGGCGATGATCGCATGGGCGGCGGCGGAACGCGCCGCGCGGGAGCCGTCCGATCCGCTTTCGCTGGCGCCGCGCTCGCGCTGGCCGCTCGACGAAAAATCCGCGCCGGTGTTCGGCACGGGACGGCGGGGGGCAAAAGCATGAATGCAGGGGGCGTGACGGGGAAGATCGCGGTTCTGGGCGGCGGCGCATGGGGCACCGCGCTGGCGGCAATGGCGGCAAATAGCGGCCATGCCGCATGGCTCTATGCGCGCGACGGTGAGACTGTCGCGGCCATCAACGATACGCATCGCAGCCCGCGCTATCTGGGCGGCATCGATCTGCCGCGGGGCATCAGGGCCAGCGCCGACGCGGAAGCGGTCGTCGCCGGAGCCGATGCGGTTCTCGCCGTCATCCCGGCGCAGGCCATGCGCGCCGGCCTGTCGGCGCTTTCGCTGCACATTCCGCGTGTCGTTCCGGTGGTGCTCTGCGCCAAGGGGATCGAGCGCGGCACGGGGCGGCTCATGTCGGAAGTGGTGGCGGAGGTGCTGCCGGAACACCGCATCGCGGCCCTTTCCGGGCCGAGCTTCGCCACTGACGTGGCGCGCGGCCTGCCCACCGCCGTCACCGTCGCCTGCGAGGATGCGGGCATCGCCGACGGTCTGGCATCGCTGCTTTCCGGCCCGGCCTTTCGCTGCTATTCCACCACCGACCTCAAGGGCGTCGAGATCGGTGGGGCACTCAAGAACGTGCTTGCCATCGCCGCCGGTGCCGCCATCGGGCGCGGCTACGGCGCCAGCGCGCAGGCGGCGCTCGTCACGCGCGGCTTCGCGGAGTTGCGCCGCGTGGGACAGGCCATGGGCGCGCGGCCCGAAACCGTGATGGGCCTTTCCGGCCTCGGCGATCTCATCCTCACCTGCTCCTCGCCGCAATCCCGCAACTATTCCTACGGGCTGGCGCTGGGGCGTGGCGAAGACCTCGCCGGACGGCCGCTGGCCGAGGGGGTCGCGACCGCGCCCATCGCCGCCGAGCTTTGCGTGAAGAATGGCGTCTCCGCGCCGATCATCCACGCCGTGGCCGCCCTGCTCGCCGGAAAGATCACCATAGACGAAGCCGTTACGGCCCTGCTCAACCGACCTCTCAAAACGGAAGACTAAACCATGCTGTTCGCCATTCTGTGCAACGACAAGCCCGGCCATCTGCAACTGCGCCTCGACACGCGGCCTACGCATCTCGACTATCTCGGCAGCCTCGGCGAGACGCTTAAATTCGCCGGCCCCTTCCTCGGCGAGGACGGCAAGCCGAATGGCAGTCTCGTGGTGGTGGAGGCCGCCGACAAGGCGGCGGCGGAAAGCATCGCCGCCAATGACCCTTATGCGAAGGCCGGCCTTTTCGGTGATGTGACCGTGCGCCCGTGGAACTGGGCGATCAAGAATCCCGCCAACGCCTGAGGAGTGACCATGGCTTACTGGCTGTTCAAATCCGAGCCGTTCAAATGGTCGTGGGAGATGCAGAAGGCGTGCGGCGAAAAGGGCCAGCAATGGGACGGCGTGCGCAACTATCAGGCGCGCAACAACATGCGCGCCATGAAACTCGGCGACAGGGGCTTCTTCTACCACTCCAATGAAGGGCTTGAGGTCGTCGGCATCGTCGAAGTCTGCGCGCTCGCCCATCACGACACCACCACCGACGATCCGCGCTGGGAATGCGTGGATATCCGCGCCCTGCGCGACATGCCGAAGCCGGTGACGCTGAAGGACGTGAAGGCCAATCCGAAACTGGCAGACATGTCGCTCGTCACTTCCATGCGCCTTTCCGTGCAGCCGGTGACGGAGGACGAATGGAACGAGGTCTGCCGCATGGGCGGGCTGGATCCGAAAACGGTGTGATGCTCGACGCAGCCGATTTTCCCCGCGCACGCGCTTTCATTCTCGCAAACACGGCGCTGCAAGCGCCGCCGCATGTGCCGGAAATCCGCCTGCATCTGGCCGACGAGGCGCACGACCTCTGGCGCAGGACGGAGGAAGAACTGGCCACGATAGGCTTGCCGCCGCCCTTCTGGGCCTTTGCCTGGGCGGGCGGTCAGGGCGTGGCGCGCCATGTGCTCGACCATCCCGAAACGGTGGCGGACAGGACGGTTCTGGACTTCGCCTCCGGTTCCGGCCTTGTCGCCATCGCGGCCGTAAAGGCGGGTGCGCGGCGCGTCGTCGCCTCCGACATCGACCCCTTCGCGAAACCGGCCATCGGGATCAACGCCGCCGCCAACGGTGTGGACGTGACCGTGACGCTCGAAGACCTGATCGGCCGGGATGACGGCTGGGACGTGGTTCTGGCGGGCGACGTCTTCTACGACAGGCCGCTCGCCGACCGGCTGGTGCCGTGGTTCACGCAACTGGCCGGGCGGGGCGCGACGGTGATCGTCGGCGATCCGGGCCGCGCCTATCTGCCGAAGGACCGGCTGCGGCGGCTTGCCTCTTACGAGGTTCCCGTCACGCGGGCGCTGGAGGATGCGGAAGTCAAGCGCACGACGGTCTGGGCGTTTGACGCAATCCGCTGACCGGCGAGCCTTGCGGGGCGAGCACCGGAACGAAGACGCGGCGCGAGGAGCGCTGCGCCACCGGCAGGCCCTGATAGAGCCGCTTCTGCGCCTCGACCACCAGAACGCCGGCGAAGAGCGGCCACAGCCGTCGCCCGACGCCTTCGACCGCCAGACAGGGGCGCATCATCCAGCGCCGCGTCACCGGCGGGAAATGCAATGCCTGTGCCACCGTGTTAACGGTGAAATTGGCCTCGCGCAGCAGCGCCGCAATCTGGGTGCGGCTATAGGGCCGGCCGCTGCCGAAGGGCGTGTGCTCGAAGCGCGCCCAGACGCCGCGCCGGTTCGGCACCACGACCACCAGCCGCCCGTTCGGCGCCAGCACGCGCCAGATTTCCTTCAGCGTTTCGGGTGCGTTTTCGGCATATTCCAGCGCATGGACCATCAGCACGCGGTCGATGGACGAATCGGGCAGCGGCAATTCCTCGTCGAAGACCAGCGCCGTCGCCGGATTTCGCGTCGGCGGCCATGCCACCGCGCCCTGACCGGCCGGCATGAAGGCGAAGGTGCGCTCCGTATCTACGGCGAAACGGTCGAGATAGGGCAGGCTGTAGCCCATGCCGACCAGCCGTTCTCCCGGTATGCGCGCCCACAGGCCCGCCAGTGTCATGCGCAGGGCGCGCTCGGCCAGATGGCCGAGGGTCGTGTCGTAGAAAGCGCGCAGTTCTATGATGTCGGGATGCATGACGGCCAAGCTAACGCAATTATGTTTATCATGGAACGGAGAAGCGGCGCTTTCATCCACAGGACCGCGTGCAATCGCGCGAAAGCGTGATATAGAGCGGTTCCTGTTTAAACGGAATCGTTGGAACCGCTCTATTTCTTTACTTTTACGCATTTCCGAACGCGAAACCGCTTCGCACTTTCGCTGGAAATGATCTGGAGCGGGACGGCAAGACCTTGAAGAGAGTTGCTCCATGCCAGTAGTCGGCGGCAAGACGATAGAAGTGCTTTTCACGCCCGAGGAGATCGCCGGGCGCAATCTGGAACTGGCAAGGGCTATCGCCGCACGCGGCTTCCACGACCTGCTGACCATCTCAATCCTGAAGGGTTCCTTCATCTTCGCCGCCGATCTCATCCGCGCCATGCACGACGCCGGAGTGGAGCCGGACGTGGAGTTCATCACCGTGTCGAGCTACGGCAAGGGCACGACGAGCACAGAAGTGCGCCTGCTGCGCGACATAGACAGCGACGTGCGCGACCGCGACGTGCTTCTGATCGACGATATTCTGGAGTCCGGCAAGACGCTGAAATTCGTGCGTGAACTCATGCTGGAACGCGGCGCGCGCAGCGTCAGCATCGCGGTGCTGCTCGACAAGAGCATACGCCGCAAGGTCGATCTGCACGCGGATTTCGTGTCTTTCGAATGCCCTGATTATTTCGTGGTCGGCTATGGCATGGATGTAGGCCATGCCTTCCGCCAGTTGCCTTATGTCGGGCGGGTGATGGAATAGAGCATTTCCAGCGAAAGTCCGTAGCGGTTTCGCGCAGGATAATGCGTAAAAACAAATAGATAGAGCTTTTCCCGCAAAATCGCGAACCGGCTTTGCGAACTCCGTCAGTTGTCGAACTGCAACAGACGTTGCAGATAGTCTTTCTCGATCTGCGGCGTCACCGCATTGCCCAGCCGGCGGCGAATCTCATCGAGGATTTCGCGCGCGCGCTGAATGTCGATCTCGCCGGGAATCTTCACCTGATCGTCAAGGCCGCCATCGGTGCCCTGCCGGCGGCCGAGCGGGTCCCTTCCGCCCTGACCCTGCGCCTGCCCGCCCATGGCCTGCTGCATCTTCTTCATCATGTCGCGGCCGCCGCGGCGCAGCGCCTCCAGCGCGTTGCCCTGATTGTCGCCTGCCTGTGAAGGGTCGCCCTGCCCGAGCGCGTCGGCGGCCCCGCCCATGGATTTTCCGGCATCGGCGAAATCCTTGCCGGGCTCGATGCCCATGCCTTTGAGACTGTCCATCAGCTTCTGAAGATCGGACCGGAGATCCTCCTGCTGCTGCTGCAATTTGCGCATGGCCTCGGCCTGATCCGGGGTCTGATTCCGGGATTGGCCCGAATCCGGCTGGTTGCCGCCCGGCTGTCCGCCACCCTGGGCGCCGTCGCCGCCGGGGAAAGGATTGTCGCCGCTCTGGCCTTCGCCGGACTGATCCTCGTCCGATTGCCCGTCCTGCTCGAACTGACGCTGCATCTTCTGGTCCAGACCGAAGGTGTCGTTCATGGTCTGCTGCTGGCGGCGCATCAGTTCGCCGAGCTTGTTCATCTGCTGCTGCATCTGGCCCTGCTGGCCCTGACCGTTTCGGCCGGGCCGGGCCTGGCTCATCTGCATGTTGTTCATCAGGTTCTGCAGTTGCGACAGAAGCTGCTCGGCCTGCTCGCGCGAGCCCTGCTGCGCCAGCTTCTCGATCTGGTCCATCATGCGCTGCAGATCTTTTTCGGTCAGCACGCGGGCATTGGGATCGGGCGCGGCCCGGCGCGCATTCGGATTCCGCTGCTGGCGCTGGGCGAATTCGCGCAGGTAATCCTGCATCGCCTTGCGCAATTCGGCGGACAGCTTCGCAATCTCTTCCTGCGAGGCGCCGTTGCGAAGCGCGTTCTTCAGCGCTTCCTGGGCCTGACGCAGGCGTCTTTCGACGGCCGAAAGATTGCCGTCCTCGATGCCGAGCGCCACCTGCCACATATAATCGACCGTGTCGCGCAGCGCGTCCTCGCTGGTGGCGAGTTGCAGCCGGGTGCGGATCGTGACGAGGCCCAGATAATGCCCGGCGTTCTTTATCGTCTCCTCCGGGCGGATCATCAGCGCGGAGAGCATGTCCATCACGCGGTCGCGGTCGTTGGCGTCGAGTGCCAGAATGCGGCGCTGCTCGACGATCGCGCGCGCCAGCGGGTTGGCGAACGGCCTTTCCGGCAAGGTGATGTCTTTGGTCTCGCTGCGGCCGGTCTGTCCGGCGGCGTCGGTGACGACCAGCGTCAGCGCCACCCTGCGCCCGGCCCATGGATGCTCGGTCAGGTCCTTGGCCGTGGTGGCGTCCTTCGTACCCGACCGCGGCAGGACCAGCGGCAATTCCGGCGGCCCGTAAAGCGGCACGGCCTCGTCGTGATCCTCGTCACCGTCCTCGTCTCCTGCGGGTTCCCTGTCCGCATCGAGCGGCTTGATCTCGGCGAAAGCCTTGACCGGGCCGTAGTCGTCGGTGATCGCGTAAGCGAGCTGCAAGGTGCCGTTCAGCGCGTGGTCCGGCTCCTTGGTGAAGCGGATGGTCGGCGGCGTGTCGGGCGTGACGGCGAATTTCCAGCGTGTATCCATGCCGGAAAGCTGAAGCGTCTGGTCCTCGCGCAGGTCGTAGCGGAAATTGCGGCTGCCCTCGACATCCGCTTCTTCTTCATCGCTTTTGCCGGTGCCTGTTCCCGCGATTGGTTGCACCGGGCGGCTTTTGCCCGCGGCGTCGATCGCGACCAGCTTTTCGGCGCCGTCGCCGATGACGCGCACCGAAAGCACGCTGCCCTGCGGCACCTTTATCGGGGCGGAAGCCTCGCCGCCGCCATTGCCGCCGGCGGCGGTCAGGAAGATCGGCGCGCGGCCCGTATAGGCGGGTGGCGTCACCCATGCGTCGACGCGGGCGGGGGCGGAGCCGTTACCGGGACGAATATGGAAACCGTCGGCGATGCGCCCGCTGCCGGAGCCGAAACTGTAGGCAAGCGCGGTTACGAAAAGCAGCGCCACGAAGGCGCGCAGGGCGAACGGGTCGCGTTCGGGCATGCGCGGATGCGGCAGGCCCGATTGCAGGTTCCTGAGCCGTCCGGCCATGCGGCGCTGGTGCTCATGCCAGAGCGCGACGGCGAAGGGGTCTTCTTCGCCCGTGGCCATGTGGCCGGTCTGGACGGCGAGCGGCTCATGGCGGAGGTCGTTGACTGTCTCGATGCGCGCCGTGACCTCGTCCGCCGACGGGCGGCGGAAGCGGAACGGCAGATAGAGCGCGATCAGCCCGGCAAGGGCGAAGGCCGCCAGCACCGCGATATGCAGCCAGCGCGGCATGAAACCGAACAGGCCGAGCCAGCCGAGGCTCGTGAAAAGCGCGGCAAGGAGTATCAGCGGCAGGACGAGCGGCCACAGCCGCTCGAAGGAAATCGACAGAAAGGCGCACAGGCGCAGGCGCTCAAGCGCGGCATCCGCGCCGGAAAACAGGCGCGAGAACCTGCTTCGCTCCGGGGAGCGGGCGTCCTGCATGTCGTTGTCCTGATCGCTCATAAAGTCGTTCCGGAGAGCCTTTCCGTTCTATTTTCATTCCACGACAGGATAACACGCATCATGGCAAAGGCGAGGCCTTGCATTGAATTTGCGATTGGTCAGAGCCAGTCCGGCACGGAATCGAGCGCGAGCAGTTCCTCATAGGTGCGGCGGGGGCGGACGACGTGGAAACGGTCGCCGTCCACCAGCACTTCGGGCACCAGAAGGCGAGTGTTATAGGTGCAGGACTGGACCGCGCCGTAAGCGCCGGCCGTGCTGATCGCCATCAGATCGCCGGAAGCAGGCCGCGCCGTCTCGCGGTCGAGGCCGAGATAATCGCCCGTCTCGCAGACCGGGCCGACGAAATCGGCATGGATGCGCGGCGCGTCGTCCTTCGGCAGCACTACGGGCCTGATGTCGTGAAAAGCGTCGTAGAGCGTCGGGCGGATCAGGTCGTTCATCGCCGCGTCGAGGATGACGAAATTCTTCGCGTCGCCGTCCTTGACGTAGATCACCTCGCTGACCAGCAGGCCGGCATTGCCGACGATCATCCGGCCGGGCTCGAAGATGGTCTTCAGGCCCAGCGGCGCGATATGTTTGCGGACGATCTGCGCATAGGCCGCGGGCAGGGGCGGCGGGTCGTTGTCGGCGCGATAGGGAATGCCGAGGCCGCCGCCCAGGTCGACGTGGCGGATATGGTGGCCGTCGGCCTGCAGCTCCTTAACCAGCCCCGCCATCAGCGCGAAGGCGTTGTCGAAGGGTTCGAGATCGACGATCTGGCTGCCGATATGCATGTCGATGCCGGTGACGTCGAGGCCGGGCAGGCTTGCGGCGAGGCGATAGGCGGCGCGCGCCTTGACGCGCGGAATGCCGAACTTGTTCTCCGACTTGCCGGTGGAAATCTTGGCGTGAGTCCGGGCGTCCACATCCGGGTTGATGCGCAGCGACACGGGCGCGATCCTGCCGGCGGCGACGGCGCGCGCCGAGAGCAGTTCCAGTTCCGGCTCCGATTCGGCGTTGAAGCAGCGGATGCCCGCCTGAAGCGCGAAGTCGATCTCGCGCGCCGTCTTGCCGACGCCGGAAAAGACGATCTTTTCCGGCGGGATGCCCGCTGCGAGCGCGCGGCGTATCTCGCCTTCCGATACCGTGTCCGCGCCCGCGCCGAGTTTGGCCAGCACCGTCAGCACGGCCTGATTGGAATTGGCCTTGAGCGCATAGGCGACCAGCGTTTCCATGTCCGCGAAAGCCTCGGTGAAGACGCGGAAGTGGCGCTCGATGGTGGCGCGCGAATAGACATAGAACGGCGTGCCGACCGCACTCGCGATGTCGGGCAGGCTCACCTTCTCGGCGTGCAACACGCCATCGCGGTATTCAAAATGATTCACGGGAAACGATCCCTGCCGGATAGGGCTTTACAGCAGCTTGTCGAGGACGAAGGGCTTGTCCACCTTGGGTTTCGGGTGGGTGCGGCCCTGATCGTCGGTGACGGTGGCCGAGGGCGGCAGTTCCAGCGGCCCTTTTCGCCCGCAGGCGGAAAGCGCGCCGCCAAGCGCGGCGATCAGAAGCACGGTGGAGAGGACGGAGCGGCCTGTCATCAGCTTTGGTTCCCGGAATGAGTGATGGGTTAGCTCTAACGCAAAATATCGGAAAGGGGAATGACTCCCCGTTCAGGCTTTGGCGATGCGCTTTTTCCAGTAGCGGACCTGGCGGCGCACCTCCTGCGGCGCGGTGCCGCCGAAGGACTTGCGGCTCTTCACCGATTTCTCGACGGTGAGATAACCGAACACCGCGTCGGTGATGCCGGGATGGATGGATTGCATTTCCTCCAGCGACAGCCGCGCCAGATCGACCTTCCTGCTTTCGGCCAGCGCCACGGCGCGGCCCGTCACATGATGCGCCTCGCGGAAGGGCAGGCCCAGTTCGCGCACCAGCCAGTCGGCGAGGTCGGTCGCGGTGGAGTAGCCGGAGCCTGCGGCCTTCTTCATGGCGGCGGCATTGACGGTGAGGTCGCGCATCATGCCGGTCATGGCGGCGATGGCCAGTTCCAGATTTTCGGCCATGTCGAAGACCTGTTCCTTGTCCTCCTGCATGTCCTTGGAATAGGCGAGCGGCAGGCCCTTCATGACGGTGAGAAGTGCTACGAGCGCGCCGTTGATGCGGCCCGTCTTGGCGCGCACCAGTTCGGCGGCGTCCGGGTTCTTCTTCTGCGGCATGATGGACGAGCCGGTCGAGAAGGCGTCGGAAAGGCGCACAAAACCGAACTGCGACGTGGACCACAGCACGATTTCCTCGGCCAGCCGCGAGAGATGCCCGGCGCAGATGGCGCCCAGCGACAGGAATTCCAGCGCATAGTCGCGGTCGGAAACGCTGTCGAGCGAATTGCGCGTCGGTTCGCGGAAGCCGAGCGCCTTCGCCGTCATGTGGCGGTCGATGGGAAAGCCGGTGCCGGCCAGCGCGGCGGCGCCCAGCGGCGATTCGTCCATGCGGCGGATCGCGTCACGCACACGCGAAAGATCGCGCCCGAACATTTCCACATAGGCCATGCAGTGATGGCCGAAGGTGACGGGCTGCGCCGTCTGGAGATGGGTGAAGCCCGGCATGACGGTGGCGGCATGCTCCTCGGCGCGTTCGAGAAAGGCTTCGATCAGGCGCGTGAGAGCCTGCGCCGTCTTTTCCATTTCCTGCTTGACCCAGAGGCGGAAATCCACCGCCACCTGGTCGTTGCGCGAGCGGGCGGTGTGGAGGCGTCCGGCGGCGGGGCCGATCAGTTCGGCCAGCCGCCCCTCGATATTCATGTGGATGTCTTCCAGCTTGCGCGAAAAGACGAACTTGCCGTCCTCGATCTCCTTGCGGATGGTTTTCAGCCCATCCTCGATCCTGCGGTGATCCTCCGCCGCAATGATGCCCGTCTTTGCGAGCATGGCTGCATGGGCGAGCGAGCCTTCTATGTCCTGCGCGTAGAGCTTGCGGTCGAAGCCGATGGAGACGTTGATTTCCTCCATGATCGCCGCGGGACCGGAAGCGAAACGGCCGCCCCACATCTGGTTGCTTGATTTTTGTTCGCTCATGCCCTTATGCCTCATAAAGACCATTGGAAGAAAGTGACGCGCTATGGCCGAAGACAGCAAAAAGGCGAAACCGGGCAATCTCAGGATCGTCCTTCTTGCCGCCCTTGCCGGTGTCGTGGCCGGTGTAGCTGCGGTATACGTGATGGAACGGCCTTCTGGCAATGCGGTCGCCGGCAATGATGCGGCTGAAATCGCCGCCGCCAATGCGCAATGCGCGCGTTCGCCCGATGCCCTGAAGGCCCTCGATGCCGCCGCCGGCGGCGGGGTGGCCGCCATGCGCGCCGCCGATAAGCCTGTCTCCGTCGCCGATATCGCCTTTGACGGTCCCGACGGCAAGCGCATGACGCTCGGCGATTACAAGGGCAAGACGCTGCTGGTGAACCTGTGGGCGACATGGTGCGCGCCCTGCCGCGAGGAAATGCCGGCGCTCGACCGGCTGCAGGCGCAGAAGGGCGGTAAGGATTTCGAGGTGGTGGCGATCAATATCGATACGGGTTCCGACGACAAGCCGAGGAATTTCCTGAAAGAGATCGGCGTGAAGAACCTGCCGCTCCGCCGCGACGCGACCATGGCGAGCTTCAACGAGTTGAAGCGCGAGAACCTCGCCTTCGGCCTGCCGGTGACGCTTCTGGTCGACAGGAAGGGGTGCCAGATCGCGGCCATGAACGGTCCCGCACCGTGGGATGGTCCCGACGCTGCGAAACTGATCGACGCGGCGAAGGCGTTCTGATCATCCGGGCTCGAAGCCCGCGCGCTTGAGGCGGTTTATCGCCAGATCGAGTGCGGAGAGAAAGGCCGAGCGGTCCTTGGGCGAAAAGGGCGCGGGGCCGCCGGTCGTCTCGCCGGCGGAGCGCAGCGCATCCATCAGGTTGCGCGTGGCGAGCGTGTTGCCGATGGTGCTAGCCGTGTGGATGCGCCCGTTGGGCGCGATCACGGACGCGCCCTTTTCGAGCGCGCGGCTCGCCAGCGGAATATCGGCGGTAACGACGATGACGCCGGGGCATGCATTGTCCGCGATCCAGTCGTCGGCGGCGTCGAGATTGCCGGAAACCAGCACGCGCTCCACCCTTTCCTCGTCGCGCGGGATGGCCATGAAGCTGTTCGCCACCAGAAGGACGGGCAGGCCGTGCCGCCCGGCGACGCGGTAGATTTCAGCCTTGACCGGGCAGGCGTCGGCATCGACGAATATGCGGATCGTTTCGTTTCGGGCGTTCATGGTCTTTCCATAGAGCATATTCCGACCGGAGTGAAACGAGGATCGGCAAGATCATGCTCCAAATAAAACAAACACGCCGGCGTCTTTTGGCAAATTGAACGCTGCAATCAGATTTATGCTATGGAAGCGCATCGCCAACGCGACTATAGGCGACCGGGCAACAGAAAGAGTTCCCGATGGCCGCCCGTTTTTTCCCCGTCATGTTCGTTCTGCTCTGGGCCACCGGATTTATCGGTGCCGGGCTTGCCATGCCCTATGCGGAACCGTTCACCTTCATGGCGATGCGTTTTTCCATCGCCGCCGTCATCATGACGGTCTGGGCGCTGGCGAGCCGCGCGGTCTGGCCGAGGGGACGGGCGCTGGTCCATGCGGCAGTGGCGGGATGCCTCATCCACGGCATCTATCTTTCCGCCGTGTTCTGGGCGGTGCATCACGGCCTGCCGGCGGGCATGTCCGGTCTCGTTTCCGGCCTTCAGCCGATGATGACGATGCTGATCGCGGCGGTGCTGCTCGGCGAGCGGGCGAGCGGACGGCAATGGGTGGGGCTTCTGATCGGCTTTCTCGGCGTGGCCATGGTTGTCTGGCCGAAATTCTCCACCGGCGGCGGTGTCGATCCCGAAAGCCTCGCCGCCGCCCTTGTCGGAGTGCTTGCGATCAGCGCCGGTACGGTGTGGCAGAAGCGGTTCGGCATGGCGGGCGACCTTCGGACGGGCACGGCGGTGCAGTATATGGCTGCATCGGCGCTCACCCTGCTTTGTGCGCTCGCCTTCGAGACGCGGGTGGTGATCTGGTCGCCGAAGCTCGTCTTCGCGCTGGTCTGGCTGGTGCTTGCGCTTTCCATCGGGGCGATCCTCGCCTTGCTGGCGATGATCCGCGAGGGGGCGATGTCGAAGGTGGCGTCGCTGTTCTATCTGGTGCCGGGAACCGCCGCGATCATGGCCTGGCTGATCTTCGGCGAGACGCTGAACGCGATCCAGATCGCGGGCATGGTCGTGACGACGCTGGGCGTGGCGCTTACGACTTCGCGTCGGCGATATCGGGCTGCTGGTCGCGCCGGCGGAAGCTCATGATGGCGGCGTTGATCTCCGCGCCGATGATGAAGATCGCCGACAGCATGTAGAGAAAGACGATCGCCACCATGATCGAGGCGAGGCCCGCATAGGTGGAGACGTAATTGGCGAATGTTTCCAGATATTTGGCGAAAGCGGTCGCGGCCGCCAGCCAGGCGACCAGCGTGATGATGATGCCGGGCAGGATATCCACGAGCGCGCGCCGCCCGGCCGGCAGCCACGTATGCACCATGAAGAGCGCCAGCACCAGCACCGCCACCGCGACCGTATAGCGCCAGAAGGCGATGGTGCCGGTGAAGAGTGCTATATCGGGGAACCATTGTTCCGCGATCCTGACGGCGAGCGGGGCCAGGACCAGCAGGAAGCTTATCGCCATCAGGCTCAGCGTCCCGACGAGCACGAAGCCGAGACTTTGCAGGCGGCAGAAGAGGATGGTTCGCCTGTCGGTGACACGATAGGCGCGATTGAGCGCTACTCGCAGCGCTTCCACGCCGTTGGAGGCGAAATAGGCGGCGGTGATCACGCTGACGGTCAACAGGCCCCGGCGCTGCACGGTGAGCACATTGTGCACCTCGCCGGCGATCGGGGCCGCGATCTTCGACGGCCATGTATCGAAGATCACATGCACCGCCGTATCGGCGAATTGCTTCGTGCCGAGAAAGCCCGCCAGCGTGGTCGCGAAGATCAGGAACGGAAACAGCGCCATCAGGCCCGACAGTGCGATATGGCTGGCGAAGGCCCAACCGTCGTCCGTACTGAAATGACGGATGACGTCGGCGGTGATCCGCCGCAGGAAGCGCCTGATTTTTCGCATCGGCGGATATGTTCCTTTTTCCGGTCGGTCTGTATGGTGCAGGCTGATATCCGGTATCGGGGATCAGGCCGCGGATTGCAAGACCGGCGGCGAATCGCGCACTGTCACAGGCAGGCTTACCTAGAGCGGTTCCTGTTTAAACGGAATAAGGCGGACGGGATGGCATCGGCAGGAATATCGGCGGACGGCAAGCGGAGCATCATCGTCACCGGCTGTTCGTCCGGTATCGGCGCTTATTGCGCAAGGGCCCTGCATGAGGGCGGATGGAGGGTCTTCGCCACCGCGCGAAAGGATGCCGACATAGCCGCGCTGAAGGCCGCCGGCATCGAAGCATCCTATATGGATTATGCGGAACCGGATTCCATCGCCGCCTTCGCGGGCAGCGTGCTCGGCGAGACGGGCGGACGGCTGGACGCCCTGTTCAACAACGGCGCCTATGCGCAGCCGGGCGCGGTGGAGGACCTGCCGGTGGTGGCATTGCGGGCGCAGTTCGAGGCCAATTTCTTCGGCTGGCACGATCTCACGCGCCGCGTGATCCCGGTCATGCGCGCGCAGGGTCACGGGCGCATCGTGCATTGCTCGTCCATATTGGGGCTGCTGCCGATGAAGTGGCGCGGGGCCTATGTGGCCTCGAAGTTCGCGCTGGAGGGGCTGATGCTCGCCCAGCGCATGGAACTGGAAGGATCGGGCATCCATGTTTCGCTGATCGAGCCGGGGCCGATCCAGTCGCATTTCGACTATAATGCCGCGCTTCATGCGGAGGCGAATATCGACCTCGAAGGCTCCGTGCATCGCGACGCCTATCGCGCGCGGCTTGCGCTGCTGAAAAGCGGCGGCACGCAGTCGAAGCACAAGCTTGGGCCGGAGGCGGTGCATGCCGTGCTGCTGCATGCGCTGGAGGCGGCGCGCCCGCATCCGCATTATGCGGTTACGCGGCCGGCGAAATTGGGTATTCTGGCACGGCGCCTGCTGCCCGCGCGCCGGCTCTACCGGATGCTGTCCGACCAGTCGTGACGGACAAAAGGATAACCAACGGGAGGAAACGGGAATATGGACGTTCTGTTCAAGGGCGCGGCGATGGTCGTCATGCTGGCGGTGGTCGTGGTGCTGTTGATCGGCCTGCGCAACATGATGCGCGGCGGCGACGGCAATTTCTCCAACAAGATGATGCAGTTGCGCGTTCTGCTGCAATTCATCGCGGTGGTTCTCATTGTCTGCGCGCTCTATTTCGCGCGTCATGCGGGCTGACGGCATGGTGAAGCTCAACAGAATCTATACCCGCACCGGCGACGACGGCACGACAGGCCTCGCCAGCGGTCCGCGCCGGCTCAAAAGCGATCTGCGCGTGGAAGCCTATGGCACGGTGGACGAGGCCAATGCCTGCGTCGGCCTCGTGCGCATTCATACCGGCGGCGCGGACAATTCTTCTTTATACGCCGAAATCGACGCCATGCTGGCGCGCATCCAGAACGATCTTTTCGATCTGGGCGCCGATCTTTCGACGCCGGATGATGGAAAGCCGCCGGTCCATGAGCCGCTGCGCATCGTCGCCGCGCAGGTTTCACGGGTGGAGGCGGATATCGACCGGCTCAATGCCGCCTTGCAGCCGCTGCGCTCTTTCGTGCTGCCCGGCGGTTCGCCGGCTTCCGCCGCGCTGCATCTGGCGCGCACCGTCTCGCGGCGGGCGGAACGGCTGATGGTGGCGCTGGCGCAGACGGAAGGCGAAACGGTTTCGCCGCCGGCCCTGCAATATATCAACCGGCTGTCGGATTTTCTTTTCGTCGCCGCGCGCGCCGTCAACGGCAATGGCGCAGGCGACGTGCTGTGGGTTCCGGGCCAGAATCGTTGAACTTATCGCTGATCTTTCCGCTTCTTCATTTCGGGAATGAAATCCTGACAGAATAAACTGATATTAATCGATATAAGCGGGCTATCCCTGATTGACGCGCCCGTTACCCCTCTTTAGGTTTCGAGCCGGTTTCTGACGGAGAAGCGATCGACGACGCTTCTCCCGGTGCGTTTTCATGTCGGATTTTGACATGCGGGCGGCAATGTGCGGCGGCATAGTCGTGCCATAAATTATTGAAGAGGTGATCGCGGATGAAAGTCCTTGTGGCAGTTAAGCGTGTTGTCGATTACAACGTAAAAATCCGTGTGAAGTCGGATGGTACGGGTGTCGAGCTTGCGAATGTGAAGATGTCGATGAACCCGTTCGACGAGATCGCGGTGGAAGAAGCGATCCGCCTGAAGGAAGCGGGCAAGGTGACGGAGATCGTGGCGGTTTCGGTCGGGCCCGCGCAGGCGCAGGAGACGCTGCGTACGGCGCTGGCCATGGGTGCGGACCGCGCCATTCTTGTGAAGACCGACGAAGCGGTGGAGCCGCTCGGTGTGGCCAAGGTGCTGAAGGGCGTGGTCGAGGCGGAGAAGCCCGATCTGGTGTTTTTGGGCAAGCAGGCGATCGACGACGATTCCAACCAGACCGGCCAGATGCTGTCGGCGCTGCTGGGCTGGAGCCAGGCGACGTTTGCCTCCAAGCTGGAACCGGGCGACGGTTCTGCCAAGGTGACGCGCGAAGTGGACGGCGGCTTGCAGACCATCGAGGTGAAGCTTCCGGCCATCGTGACGGTGGACCTGCGGCTGAACCAGCCGCGCTATGCCTCGCTGCCCAACATCATGAAGGCGAAGAAGAAGCCGCTGGAGGAAAAGTCTCCGGCGGATGTGGGCGCGGACATCGCGCCGCGGCTCAAGGTTTTGAAGACCGAGGAGCCGGGCGGCCGCAAGGCCGGCGTGAAGGTCGGCTCGGTGGCGGAGCTTGTCGGAAAGCTCAAGGCCGACGGCATTCTGTAAGACGGATCGGAAGGAACGACAAAAATGGCTATTCTTCTTTTTGCCGAACATGACAATGCGAGCCTTTCGGACCAGACGGCGAAGGCGCTGACGGCGGCGAGCCAGATCGGCGGCGATGTCGATGTGCTGGTGGCGGGCAAGGGCGCGAAGGCTGCGGCCGAGGCGGCTGCGAAGCTCAAGGGCGTGCGCAAGGTACTGCTGGCGGAAAGCGACGCGCTGGAGAACCGTTTGGCGGAGCCGACGGCGGCACTGATCGTTTCGCTCGCCGGCAACTACGACACCATCATCGCGCCGGCGACGACATCGGCCAAGAACATCCTGCCGCGGGTGGCGGCGCTTCTGGACGTGATGCAGGTTTCGGAGATCGTGGAAGTGGTTTCGCCGGACACGTTCAAGCGTCCGATCTATGCGGGCAACGCGATCCAGACCGTGCAGTCCACGGATGCGAAGAAGGTGATCACCGTGCGCACGGCGTCGTTTCAGGCGACGGGCGAGGGCGGTTCGGCTTCGGTCGAGGCCGTCAATGCCCCTGCCGATCCGGCGCTGTCGAGCTTCGTGGGCAATGCGCTTTCGGAAACGGACCGTCCGGAACTGACCTCGGCGAAGATCATCATCTCGGGCGGCCGGGCGCTGGGCTCGGCGGAGAAGTTCCGGGAAGTGATCCTGCCGGTGGCGGACAAGCTGGGTGCAGCGGTCGGCGCAAGCCGTGCCGCCGTCGACGCGGGCTATGCGCCGAACGACTGGCAGGTGGGGCAGACGGGCAAGGTGGTTGCGCCGGAGCTTTACATCGCCTGTGGCATATCGGGTGCGATCCAGCATCTGGCGGGCATGAAGGACTCCAAAGTGATCGTCGCCATCAACAAGGACGAGGAAGCGCCGATCTTCCAGGTCGCAGACTATGGCCTCGTCGGCGACCTCTTTACCGTCCTGCCGGAACTCGAAAAGGCACTGTAAGGATAAACGAGGCGGCGGACAGGTTCCGCCGCCTTGTTTTTGTGCCGGTCCTTTTGCACCGCGGGCGAACGTTATATGTATAAGGACCGTTCCCCGGACCGGGGCGGATGGATGAAGGAGCAAATACGGTGGCGATCAGGACGGTAGGCGTTGTGGGTGCGGGGCAGATGGGCAGCGGCATCGCGCATGTCTGCGCTCTGGCTGGCTTTGACGTGCTCTTGCACGATGCAGCGGCGGACCGGCTGGAAAAGGGCATTGCCACCGTCAACGGCAACATGGCGCGGCAGGTGGCTTCCGGCAAATTGCAGGAGGAGCAGCGCGCCGCAGCCATGAAGCTGATTCGTGCGGCCAACAGCATGGAAGACCTTGCCGGCGTCGATCTCGCCGTCGAAGCGGCCACGGAAGACGAGACGGTCAAGCGCAAGATTTTCGCGCAGATCTGCCCGATCCTCAATCCGCAGGCGATCCTCGCCACCAACACCTCGTCCATTTCCATCACCCGGCTGGCCTCGACCACGGACCGCCCGGAACGCTTCATCGGCATTCATTTCATGAATCCCGTTCCGGTGATGAAGCTGGTCGAACTGGTGCGCGGCATAGCGACCGACGAGGAGACGTTCCGCAAGGCGAACGATTTCGTCGCCGCGCTGGGCAAGACGGTGACGGTGGCGGAGGACTTCCCGGCCTTCATCGTCAACCGTATCCTGCTGCCGATGATAAACGAGGCGATCTATACGCTTTACGAGGGCGTGGGCAGCGTCGAGGCCATCGACACGGCGATGAAGCTTGGCGCCAATCATCCGATGGGGCCGTTGCAGCTTGCCGATTTCATCGGCCTCGATACCTGCCTTTCCATCATGCAGGTGCTGCACGACGGACTGGCCGATTCCAAGTACCGGCCTTGCCCGCTTCTGGTGAAATATGTCGAGGCCGGCTGGCTCGGACGCAAGGCTGGACGCGGCTTCTACGATTATCGTGGGGAGCATCCGGTGCCCACCCGGTAAAAAAACTGCTTATCCCCTTGTGGAAAAACCGGTTATCCTTACCATTTACTTATCGTTAACCCTGTCGCTTCAGCACTTGTTCATCTTTTTTCGTTAAAAGTTTCATCAAGATGTCTGGAAGTGGACAAGCGGTTCACGATCTCCTGGAGGAGACAGACGGATATTCATGTCGGATAATATGTTCTGGTGAGGGTGAAGACGATGAGTATTCTCATTCAACTGCGCGACAGCATGAATGTCATTCGCGAGTTCGTCGCACCGAGCTATCGGCCCGAGCGTCATTACATGCGTGGACCCGGCCCGGCTTGCGAGGCGCGTGCGCGGAACTGATTGATCATCGATGGGTGGACAGACAAAAAGCCGGAGCGGTCACCCGCTCCGGCTTTTTCTTTTGGGATGCAGCCTTACCTTGACGCGCATCCCGAAAACCGCTTCGCGCTTTTATTCCAAGCCCTCGAAAAGCGCGGTCGAAAGATAGCGCTCGGCGAAGGAGGGGATGATCACGACGATGTTCTTGCCGGCGTTTTCCGGCCGCCGTCCCACTTCGATGGCCGCCGCCAGCGCCGCGCCCGACGAGATGCCGACGGGAATGCCTTCGATGCGGGCGATGGCGCGCGCATTGGCGAAGGCTTCCTCGTTGGAGACCTTTATGACCTCGTCATAAACGCCCGTGTCGAGCGTCTTGGGCACGAAGCCCGCGCCGAGGCCCTGAATCTTGTGCGGACCGGGCGCGCCACCGGAGAGAACAGGCGAATCCTTCGGCTCCACGGCGACGACCCTGAAGGAGGGCTTGCGCTTCTTGATGACCTGCCCGACGCCGGTGATCGTGCCGCCCGTGCCTATGCCGGAAATCAGGATATCGGCCTCGCCGTTTGTGTCGTTCCAGATTTCCTCAGCCGTGGTGCGGCGATGGATTTCCGGGTTGGCCGGGTTCTCGAATTGCTGCGGTATGATGGCGTTCGGGTTGCCTTCGGCGATTTCCTCCGCCTTGGCGATCGCGCCCTTCATGCCCTTGGGGCCTTCGGTCAGCACCAGCTCGGCGCCGAGCAGTTTCAGAAGCTTGCGGCGCTCGACGGACATGGTCTCCGGCATGGTGAGGATCAGGCGATAACCCTTGGCGGCGGCGGCGAAAGCGAGCGCGATGCCGGTATTGCCGGATGTCGCCTCGACGAAGACCGTCTTGCCCGGCACGGCCTTGCCCTGCGCCTCCAGCGCCTCGATCATGGCGAGGCCGATGCGGTCCTTGACGCTTGCCAGCGGATTGAAGAATTCCAGCTTGACGAGGAGATTGGCGACGACGCCGTTCTCCTTCGCGAAGCGGTCGATGCGTACCAGCGGCGTGTTGCCGATCGTTTCCAGAATGGAATCATAGATGCGGCCACGGCCGGCGGCTGCGGCATCCTTGGAGCCAAGGGGCTTGTTCATGGCATATCTCCCTATACGTTGCGCGAAGTTTAGGTCGAAATGGCGCAAAAGCATAGCTGCGCATATGCTTTCATGATCCTGCGCATGGAATAATGTTTCAATAAAATGATAAATTTAAAAAATCATTCCGCCTTGTTCCGGCCCGGCGATGACAGCTTCTTTTGAAACCGGATTGCCTCGGGTTGATCGGCGTCAATGCGCTGGCCCGATCCTCATGGCATGATAGAATAATGAAAAGTCAGGAGACGGACGATGTACAGGAACATATTGATCGCGACCGATGGATCGGAACTGGCGGAAAAAGGCGTGGAGCAGGGGGTGGCGCTGGCCAAGACGCTGGAAGCCAAGGTGACGTTCGTGTCCGTGACCGAGCTTCTGCCCTCCTACGGCATCGTGGTGGCGGCGGAATGGGCGGCGAGCCCCGAAGCCTTTCAGGAATATCGCGACGCGATGACGAAGGCCGCGGCCGATCTTCTCAACCGGGCGAAGGGCCGGGCGAAGGCCGCGGGTGTGGCGACGCAGGCCCTGCATGTGGAGAATCAGTCTCCGGCGCAGGGCATCGTCGACACGGCCAAAGCCCACGGCAGCGACCTGATCGTGATCGCCTCGCATGGTCGGCGGGGTGTCAACAAGCTGATACTCGGCAGTCAGGCGGCGGAAGTGCTTTCGCTGAGCCCGATCCCGGTGCTGGTGGTGAAATAAGCCCGGTCCCGCAATTGCGCGACCGGACCGGATTTTTCGGTCCGGCGCGGAATCGCAGGCGCAAAACGGTCAGGCCGCCCGGTTCCAGGGCATATGATTGAGCAGGATGGCCATGCCGCACCAGCCGGATATGCCTGCAAAAGTAAGTGCCGCGCCGAACAGTCCGGCGACGACGAAGCCGGCCGGATTGAGGAAGAAGCCGGCAAGCACCGAAAGCAATACGAGGAGTCCGACGGCGATCTGCACCTGACGGAAGATCGTCAGGCGCGGGGCGCCGCCGCCGACCACCGGCAGTCCATCCGCTTTCCAGCCGGTAATGCCGCCCTCGAGATTGAAGACCTCATGGCCGCTGCTTTCCCCGCTCGCCAGCCGTTCGCAGGCCTGCGCGCCGCGTCCGCCCTTCAGACACTGGAAGATGATCTTGCGTCCGGCCGGGACCGCGAGGACGCTGTTCAGGTTTCCGACCTCCGACAGGGGCAGGGAGAGCGCCGATGCAATATGCTCGCCACGGAACTCCTCCGGCTCGCGAACGTCGATCAGGACGGCCTCGCCCGAAGCTACCCATTCTTTCGCCTGACGGGGTGTTATCTTTTTTATGCTCTGCGTCATGGTTCAGTCTTTCCTGCAAAAGCGGTTGTAGAGAACTTCCATGATCTCCAGAGCCGCCGGATCGTTGATGAAATAATAAAGTGTGCGGTGGTCCCGGCGGAAATCGACGAGACCTTCCTTCTTCAGTTTCGCGAGATGCTGCGACATCGAGGTCTGGCCGATTCCGGTTTCCTCGACCAGCGCCCCGACGCTCTTTTCGCCGGTGGCGAGCAGGCAGAGGATCAGCAGCCGATGCGGGCTTGCAAGCCCGCTCAGGAACTCCGCCGCCCTCTGTGCCTTGTCTGCCATTTCCAGCATGAAATCCGCCATCGATACCTCTTTACATATCATGTTTTATTGATATCATAATTTTACGAAATGAAAAGCAAAAATATGGAATCAAAACGATGAGCAAGGATTACGGGCAGATCACCCGGGATATTTCCGCCTATACGGGCGAGATCAGAAAGCTGGCGCCGGAAGCCATGCAGGGCTTTTACGCATTGGCGAAGGGGGCGAGCGCCGATGGCGCCCTCGACAGGAAGACGAAGGAACTGATTGCGCTGGCGATCGGCGTCACGCAGCGCTGTGACGGGTGCATCGGCTTTCACGCCAAGACGCTGAAGGATCTTGGTGCCACGCGGCAGGAGATCGCCGAGGTTCTGGCGATGAGCGTCTATATGGGCGGCGGTCCGGCACTGATGTATGCGGCGGATGCACTGCGCGCCTATGATCAGTTTTCAGGAACCCAGGGTCTGTAGGGGAATCGGGCTTCGGGATAAAGACACGCGAAAAAACAAAAGTTTAAAGCGTATTGCCTGAATACGATAAAATCAGCCCGCTTCATGGGAAGGACCGGGCTGATCGTCCGTCAAGGTTCGCGATCTGGGCTTGAAATCTGGTGCGGGTGGTCGGAATCGAACCGACACTCCTTTCGGAACCGGATTTTGAGTCCGGCGCGTCTACCAGTTCCACCACACCCGCATATCAGTGTCGGAACGGCCCTTTCATCGGCCGCAACGAAGAATGGCCCGGATATACCGGCTGGAGTGTTTTGCAGTCAAGTGGAATTACCGGCAAGCGAAATTGTTGGCGCAAGCATCGGCGGGCAAATGGGGAAGCAGCAAACTACACATCCCTTTCGCCGATCCCGTGGGATCGACGCCGGACGGCGCGGCCTTTTCAAACCTCACGGCATTGCCCGGATGGCCGATATCCCGGCAACGTCACCTTCTATCGATGGTGGCGGTGGTGGATGCCGGATTCGATCAGGTTCCAGCACACCAGCACGACGATGATGCCGAACAGAACGTAATCCTGCATATTGATATAGTAGAAAATATTCATGGCGCATCTCCTTCCCCGGGAGGGCGAGCGGCGGCATGTGCGCGCCGGGCAAAAGCCGGCATTGCGCTGTTTGATCCGGAGCGTTCCGCAATCGATCAATATGCGGGACGTATTCCGGAGCGGACCTCCTCTTCCGCCTTTCATACACACTCCCAAAACGAATATTACCACGTTCCGGGCGGTTTCTCAAACGATCGCTTTGCCGGCTCAGTCGGCCAGCGCGACTTCCGGTTTGCGGCAGGCGGCGAAGCGGTCAAGCGCCGGATCGTAGACCGACGTGCGGATACGCATCATTCCCAGTACGGTATGAAACAGGTTGTCGTGCGAGGCGGGAGCGGAGGCGCCCTGCTTCAGGCAGGCGATGTTCAGTCCCGTCGCCGCCGCATATTCCGGCGAGAACCACGCGATGAAGGGAATGTGCGTCTGTACTTCCGGCGCGATGATATAGGGAGCGGCATGGAGATAGATGCCGTTCTCGCCCAGCGATTCCCCATGGTCGGACATATAGATCATCGCCGGGGCGAAGCGATCCTCGTTCGCCTTCAGGAGGTCGATCACCTCGGACAATATGTGGTCCGTATAGAGGATGGAATTGTCATAGGCATTGACGATCTGCTCGTTGGTGCAGTTGGCGAATTCGCTCGTGCGGCATTCGGGCTTGAAGCGGGCGAATTCGGGCGTATAGCGCTTGTAATAGGTCGGCCCATGGCTGCCGGTCATGTGCAGCACGATGGTGGTGTTGCCGTTGAAGTTCTTCAGGTGGTCACGCAGGTAATCGACCAGAATCTGGTCGAGGCATTCTCCGCCCTCGCAATAGCGCGTATCCTTGGAATCCTGGAAATCGACGGTGAGGATACGGTCGCTGACGCCCTTGCTGCCGGTATTGTTCTCGTACCAGGCGAGTTGCACGCCGGCATGTTTGAGCACGTCCATCAGATTCTCGGAGCCAAGGAATTTCGCTTGCGAATATTCCTTGCGCGGGAAGGGCGAGAACATGCAGGGCACCGATACGGCGGTATAGGTGCCGCAGCTCGTGGTATTGGGGAAGTTGACGATATTGTGGGTCTTCAGTTCCGGATTGGTCTCGCGGCTGTACCCGTCGAGGCTGAAATTCTTGGCGCGCGCCGTCTCGCCGACCACCACCACCGTAAGCAGCTTCCTGCCATCGGGAAGCGTTGGCAAAGTCTGCTTCGCGTCGAGGCCGAGCGGCTTCATGACGATGTTCCGGTCGCTGAGGTCATGAGCGAAATATTGCACCGTGCTCTTGATCGGCGTGCCGGGCATCAGCCGTTCCATGATGTCGGAGCGGTGCTCGCGATACATGGACGAGAAACTGCCGAAATCCGAGCCGATCAGCACAACGACGCCGATGAGGCAGCCGAGGATTGCCGCCGTGTTGACCGCTATCTTGCCGAGCCATCGCCGGTGCTTCACGCGTACCCACAGGATCAGCAGGCAGGGGATCACGCCATAGAGCACCATGTGCAGGATAAAGTGCGGCGTGATGAGATGCCCCGATTCGGCCCGTGTGGTGGTGAGGGTCGATTCGACGACGCCGCGATCGATGATCGTGCCGAACGTATCGGTGAAATAGGAGCCCCCGGCCGCGATCAGGATCGCGAACATGAGCACCGGCTTGATGACGTATTTCGCCGAGAAGACCATCAGCACCGCGGTATGCAGCAGCAACAGCGCCACCGCCACCACCACCAGCTTCATCGGGTGATCGGCGAAATAGGCGCCCATCCGCTGCCAGAACGACATGTTGGTGAAGGCAAGGAGGTAAATGGCGGTCAGAACACACAGCGGTCCGCTGGCGATGATAGGGCGGGGAAACCGCATGGCGGCCCTTTCAGGAATCGTAATCAATGTTGCGGCACAAGCGCCGTTCATCCGGCGGGACGGAACATTTCGCAGGAGGGTTTCGGGATACCACGCCTGCCTGTCCGCACATATGCCCGTCCGGATTGTAGGTCCGCACTCTTGGGCTTTTTTAAGACCTGCCCGGTCCGAATTTTCAAGGTTTTATCTCAATTCCCGGCCGCCGGTTCAACTCCGCTCGGTGAAGTTGCGGATGCGGTTGCGCATGATGCGGGCGAGGTTGCGGGTGCGTTGATAGAGGTGAATCTGCGAGGAGGCCTGACGGACCTGCCTGTCCGTGCCCGGTTGGAGCCCGACCACCAGTGTTTCGATGGTTTCGCGCTCGCGGAACAGGCGTGTCATCACCGGATGGTCGGGAACCGCGCAGGAATCGGTGCGCCGGATGGCCGGATCGCTCAGATGGCTCCGCACGACTCCGATCATCAGCAGGACGCCGGGCGAAAACGCGTGCAGGCTTTCGTCATAGGCGGTCTTCCATGTCCATGCTTCGGCGCCGACCACGAAGACGATCATGATCGCGATGACGCGGCCGTCCAGTTCCAGCGTGTGGATGCGCACGCAGTCGCGCTCGGCGAGATTGTTGACGGCCTCGCGCGCGAAGGCGGCGCGGAAGCGGTCCACGGCCATGGCGGTGCCGCGCGCGCCCTTCCAGCCGCTCGCTTCCAGCACGAGGAAATGCTCCAGACTGCGCCGCACCTCCTCCGGTGTGCGGGCGATGCGATGAGCGAGTTCGCCCTTCTCCGCCAGCCGCCGCCACAGGCGACGATACTCGTGGCGGTGATGCGCGCCGATGGCCTCTTGGATATAGGTGTCGGCATCGGCATCGCTCTGAAGGAAAGGACGCTCCTTGCGCTCGATGGCCCGGACCGGCAGGCGGCGGCTGGCGGCGACAGATTTTATCACCTTTGCGGCTTCGCCGTTGGCGCGCATCTCCGGCAGCACCAGCACTTCCGGCATCCTGAGATGCTTGCGGGCGAGAATGTCGAACAGGTCTTCCACGACCCCTTGCGGGTTGTCGTGGTCGATCAGCGGCGTGCCCTGCGGGCCGAACGGCGTGGACCAGGCGCGGATGACCGGCATGGACAGCGGCAGGCCGGGGCGTTCGATCGTGTAGGGCATCACGAAACGCAGGCGGCTGCGTATCTCGTTCTCGTCGCGCATGACCATGAACCGCACCTCGCGATCCTCCAGACGCGGCATGGCGGGGGCGAGGAAACGCGCATTGAAGAAGACGTTCGGCTCGATGGTACGGTTGCTCAGATAATCCAGTTCGTCGCGCAGCTCGAAACCGGCCGCCGCGCCGTAGATGGCGAGCTTGCGCGGAATGTCGCGGCTGTAGAGGCTTTCCTCCAGTTTCTTGCCGGCATCGCTATCGGTGCTGCCGGACAATTCCGAGACGATACGGGCTGCGTGTCCGCCTGCGGATTCTTCGAGCAAGGGTGTCGCGGCCATCGCCAGGTCCTCTTCGAGATATTGCCGGGTGCCTTTTCAGGCGCCGCCGGCCCTTTCACGATCACGCCGGCATGATTGCCGTTCGCAAGGCAACGCTAGAGGGAAGTTCTTTAAAAAAGGGGAAAAAGAAGCAATCCATCACTCTGCATACGGGCAGAAGAACTTTGAAACCACAAGGATGGTGAGTCATTTATAAAAATTGATGCTCTATATTTAATGACCGAAGCATAAAAACATTGTTTACCAGTCGTCCGGCGCAAAAACCCCGGCGATATGATCGCCGGGGCCAGGGAAGGTTTATTCGAAAGCGCCGTGGCAGTGCTTGTATTTCTTGCCGGAGCCGCAGGGACACGGCTCGTTGCGGCTGACCTTGCCCCATGTGCGGGGGTCGGCCGGATCGCGCGCCGCGGAAGCGACGACACGCGTATCCTGCTGATGCTCGGCCCATATGGTGGGGTCGAAATCGTCCTGTCCCGTCGTGTCATCGAGGTGGTGGGCCGTCATCGGCGGCAGTTCCGGCTCCGGCGGCGCTTCGCGCATGATCTCGACGCGCATCAATTGCGTCGTCGCCATTTCGCGCAGATTGGCGAGCAGGGCCTGAAACAGTTCGAAGGATTCGGACTTGTATTCGTTGAGCGGGTCGCGCTGGGCGTAGCCGCGGAAGCCGACCACCGAGCGCAGATGGTCGAGATTGACCAGATGCTCGCGCCACAGATTGTCGAGCGACTGCATGATGACCGACTTCTCGACATAGGTCATGATCTCGGGACCGAAGCGCTCGGCACGCTCGGCGGCCGCCTTGTCTGCGGCCTCCTTGATGCGGCTTTCGAATTCTTCCTCGGCGATGCCTTCCTCCTGCGCCCACTCGTCGACCGGCAGGTCGAGATTGAGCTTGACGGCAACGTCCTCCTTGAGGCCGGCGATATCCCACTTCTCGGCGTAGGCGTCCTTGGGGATGCGCAGGGCCACCATGTCCTCGATCACCTCGTGGCGCATCTCGGCCACGGCCTCGGTCAGGTCCTCGCTGTCCATCATTTCAATGCGCTGCTCGAAGATCACCTTGCGCTGATCGTTCATCACGTCGTCGTATTTGAGCAGGTTCTTGCGGATTTCGAAGTTGCGCGCCTCGACCTTCTTCTGCGCCTTTTCCAGCGCCTTGTTGATCCACGGATGGACGATGGCCTCGTCCTCCTTGAGACCCAGCTTCTGCAGCATGCTGTCCATGCGGTCGGAGCCGAAGATGCGCATCAGGTCGTCCTGCAAGGACAGGAAGAACTTGGAGCGGCCCGGATCGCCCTGACGGCCGGAGCGACCGCGCAACTGGTTGTCGATACGGCGGCTTTCATGGCGCTCGGTGGCGAGCACGTAGAGACCGCCGGCGGCGATGGCCTTTTCCTTGAGCCTGGCCACGTCGGCCTTGATGGCGGCGATCTTCTCGTCGCGCTCCGGCCCTTCCGGCATGTCGGCCAGTTCGTGGCGGATGCGCATGTCGACATTGCCGCCAAGCTGGATGTCGGTGCCGCGGCCGGCCATGTTGGTGGCGATGGTGATCGCGCCCGGCACGCCGGCCTGCGCGATGATATAGGCTTCCTGCTCGTGATAGCGTGCGTTCAGCACCTTGAAATCCCAGTTGCCTTCGCGGCGCAGCCGTTCGGCGAGCTGCTCGGATTTCTCGATCGAGGTGGTGCCGACGAGAACCGGCTGCCCCTTTTCACGGGCGGCGCGGATATCGCGCACGATGGCGCGGTATTTTTCCTCCACGGTGCGGTAGACCTCGTCATCCTCGTCGAGACGCTGTACCGGCAGGTTGGTCGGTATCTCGATGACTTCGAGATCATAGATATTGCCGAATTCTTCCGCTTCCGTGACCGCCGTGCCGGTCATGCCGGAGAGCTTCTTGTACATGCGGAAATAGTTCTGGAAGGTGATCGAGGCCAGCGTCTGGTTTTCCGGCTGGATCGTCACATGCTCCTTGGCTTCCAGCGCCTGATGCAGGCCTTCCGAATAGCGGCGGCCCGGCATCATGCGGCCGGTGAACTCGTCGATGATGACGATCTCGTCGTTGCGGACGATGTAGTCCTTGTCGCGCTGGAACAGCTTGTGGGCGCGCAGCGCGTTGTTGATGTGGTGAACGACGGCGACATTCTCGATGTCGTAGAGGCTCTCGCCCTTGAGATGGCCGGAGTCGCGCAGAAGCTGCTCGATCTTCTCCGTGCCCTCCTCGGTGAAGATGGCGGTCTTCTGCTTCTCGTCCACCTCGTAATCCTCCGGCACGAGCGGCAGGATGAAGGTGTCGATGAGGTTGTAGAAGTCGGAGCGGTCCTCCAGCGGACCCGATATGATGAGCGGCGTGCGCGCCTCGTCGATGAGGATGGAGTCCACCTCGTCGACGACGGCGTAGTTGTGGCCGCGCTGCACCATCTGGCCGCGCTCGTATTTCATGTTGTCGCGCAGATAGTCGAAGCCCAGCTCGTTGTTGGTGCCGTAGGTGATGTCGCAGGCATAGGCCGCGCGGCGCTCGTCGTCGTCCAGCCCGTGCTTGATGACGCCGACGCTGAGGCCGAGGAAATTGTAGAGCTGGCCCATGGTCTCGGCGTCGCGGGTGGCGAGATAGTCGTTGACCGTCACCACATGCACGCCCTTGCCTTCGAGCGCGTTGAGATAGACCGGCAGGGTCGCCACCAGCGTCTTGCCCTCGCCGGTGCGCATCTCGGCGATGCCGCGCTCGTGCAGGACGATGCCGCCGATGAGCTGCACGTCGAAAGGACGCATGCCCAGCACGCGCTTGGCGCCCTCCCGCGCGGTGGCGAAAGCGTCCGGCAGGATATCGTCGAGCGTCTTGCCGGCGGCCAGCGCCGCACGGAACTCGGCGGTCTTGGCCTTAAGCTCGGCGTCGCTCAATCCCTCGTAATTCTTTTCGAGCGCGGTGATCTGGTCGGCGCGCTGGCGCACGGTCTTCACGCGGCGGTCATTGGATGAACCGAATATCTTGCGGGCGAAGCCGCCAAAGCTGACCATCTCTGGTCCTTTCCTGTCCGTTCGGCCGGAAACTGTTCGAAGCGGATGTTCGAAGCGGGCCGGCAATATCGAAGTCGAATGCTTTATTCACGCCTATCGAAACAAATGCAAGAAAAGCACGCCGGAAAAGCCGCCATTTCGGCGCTTGCCGGGCACAAATCTCCCCCTTGCTTACTGGACGTAAGGCCGAAGGACAGATAAGAGGGGCTTCGGGCGATGTCAACGCCACCCTGCGACGCCGCCTGACAGGCCGGAAATCCCGATCTTTACGGCGATGAAGACGATGTCCGGGCCAAATTCTGCCGCATTCATCGGGCCGGTAACGGTTTCGAAGGAGATAATCTCATATGAAAGCCATGCTCAAAGCCCCCTATCGCAAGACCATCGCCGTTCTGGCCGCCTCCGCTGCCCTGGCCGGTCTTTACGGCGCGCCCGTCTTCGCGCAGGATGCCGCCAAGCCAGCCGATGCTGCACAGCAGGCCGCTCCCGCCGCTACCCCCGCCCCGGCTCCGAAGGAAGATCCTTCCAAGGTTCTGGCGACCGTCAACGGGGAAAACATCACCGTCGGCGACGTGGATCAGGCCTCCAGCGATCTCGACCCGCAATTCGCCCGCCTGCCGGACGACCAGCGCCGCCTGGCGGCGCTCGCCGCGCTGATCGACATCAAGACGCTGGCTGCCGCGGCGGAAAAGGAAAAGCTCGACCAGACCCCGGAATTCAAGCAGCACATGGCGTTTCTGCGCGAGCGCGCGCTGCATAACGAATATTTCAAGGACGAAGTGGCGGACAAGATCACCGACGCGGACGTGCGTGCGCGTTACGACAAGGAAATCGCCGCCATGCCGCCGCAGGTGGAAGTGCGCGCGCGCCACATCCTCGTGAAGACCAAGGCCGAGGCCGAGGCCATCATCAAGAAGCTCAACGCCGGCGCGAAGTTCGAGGACCTGGCCAAGGAGAATTCCACCGACGGCTCGGCGGCCAACGGCGGCGACCTCGGTTATTTCACGCAAGGGCAGATGGTGCCGGAATTCGAGAAGGCGGCCTTCGCGCTCAAGCCGGGCGAATATACCAAGGAGCCGGTCAAGACCCAGTTCGGCTACCATGTGATCCAGCTTGAGGACCGCCGCACCAAGCAGCCGCCGTCCTTCGATCAGGTCAAGGACCAGATCCGCTCGATCATCATGCGCGAGCGCTATGTCGATACGGTCAAGAAGCTGCGCGCGACCATGAAGATCGACTACAAGGATCCCGCCGTCGACAAGGCCATGAAGGACGCGGCCGCCGCGCAGGACGCTGCCGAAAAGGGCAATGCGTCCGATAACGGCGGACAGCAGGGCAGCCAGCCGGCCGCCAAGTAGGGTGATCGGCCGCAGAAACAGGTCTTTTTTGTTTCACGCATTATCCTGCGCAAAACCGGTCACCACTTTTGCTGGAAATGCCCTTATTTTGAAACGCCCCGGTTCGCCGGGGCGTTTTTCATTGCGCGTTTTCGTTACAAAAGCGGTTTCCGCTTGATTTCGCGCCGCAAATCCCTGCAATCCTAGTGGTTTGATTCCGACATTTGCATCCGTTCGATACAGGCGGGGGAGCAAATGTCGGAATCGAAAAAGCCACTAGAAATCTATTAATTGTCTAGTGGAACTTTTGAATTTGACATTTGCTCATCGTCCGATGTCAAACAGGATGCAAATGTCAAATTCGCTCCGCTAGGCGCATCTGGAATCAAACCGGCAATCCTTCGAGGCATCCATGTCCGCGTCCGTCTCTCCGCTCGCTCCGAAACATTATCCGGCCATGCCCGTCATTCGCGGCGTGCGCATGGCCACCGCCGCCGCCGGCATCAAGTACAAGGGCCGCACGGACGTGCTCCTGATGGTGTTCGACCGTCCGGCGGAAGCCGCCGGCGTGTTCACGCGCTCGCTATGCCCCTCGGCACCGGTGGACTTCTGCCGGAAGAATCTGGCGCACGGCAAGGCGCGGGCCGTGGTGGTCAATTCGGGCAACGCCAACGCCTTCACCGGCAAAAAGGGCGCCGCCGCGACGCAGGCGACGGCGGAAGCCGCGGCCAGGGCGGTGGGCTGCGCCACGACCGACGTGTTCCTCGCCTCGACCGGCGTGATCGGCGAACCGCTCGACGCTGCTAAGTTCGCGCATCTTCTCGGCGACATGGACAAGGCGGCGAACGAGGATTTCTGGACCGAGGCGGCCAAGGCGATCATGACCACCGACACCTATCCCAAGGTGGCCACCGAGACGGTGCTGCTGGGACAGGTGCCGGTGACTATCAACGGCATCGCCAAGGGGGCGGGCATGATCGCGCCCGACATGGCGACCATGCTTTCCTTCCTCGTCACCGACGCGCCGATCAAGGCGCACGTGCTGCAAAGCCTGTTGTCGAAGGGCGCCGGCCCGACCTTCAATTCGGTGACGGTGGACAGCGATACCTCCACCTCCGACACGCTGATGCTGTTTTCCACCGGTACCGCCGCCGAGCGCGGCGCGCCGGAAATCACCGATCCCGCCGACAAGCGGCTGGCCGGTTTCAGGAAGGCGCTCGACCGCGTGCTCAAATCGCTGGCGCTTCAGGTGGTGCGCGACGGCGAGGGCGCGCGCAAGATGATCGAGGTCGAGGTGACGGGCGCCAAGTCGGCGGCCTCCGCCAGGAAGATCGCGCTCTCCATCGCCAATTCGCCGCTGGTCAAGACGGCGGTGGCCGGCGAGGACGCCAATTGGGGCCGCGTGGTGATGGCGGTCGGCAAGGCCGGCCAGCCCGCCGACCGCGACCGGCTCGCCATCTGGTTCGGCGATATCCGCGTCGCCCATCAGGGCGAGCGCGATCCGGCCTATTCGGAAGATGCGACCTCGGCCTATATGGCGGGCGAGGATATCCGCATCCATGTCGATATCGGTCTCGGCCGCGGCAAGGCGACGGTGTGGACCTGCGATCTCACCAAGGAATACGTGGCCATCAACGGCGATTACCGGAGCTGATCGGGACGATGGAGAAAAGCAGCGCCTCCGGGCCCGGCCCCGATTCCGGCCCAAGTCTCGCAATCGTCCGCCAGCTCGAAGCCGTGGGCTTCCGTGCATGGCCCGCGACTTCCGTGCATTATGACGGAACATGGGCGATCCGCATGACGGCGGCGCATTCGTCGAAGCGGCTCAATTCGATCAATCCGCTCGATCCCGGCGACACGCGCGACATCCCCGCGCGCGTGGAACTGGCCGCGCAGCGCTTCCGAGCCTATGGCCGTGTGCCCTGCTTCCGGCTTTCGCCGCTCGCGCCGGCGGAACTGGAGGAATATCTGGAGGGCCTCGGCTGGAAGCGGGAGGACGAGACCGTCGTCATGACCAGCGATCTCGAACAGCTCGACCTTTCCGCTGCCATCGACCAGATTCCGCTGAAGGATATCGGCCGTTTCGTCGATGCCTCGCTGTCCATTCATGAGCGCCCGGCGGATCTGCGCCCCGGCTTCTTCGAACTTCTCGACGGCATCCGGCCCAACAAGGGCATGTTCGTGCTGGAGGACGGCGGGCGGCCGGTCTCCAACGTGCTCTGCGTGCAGGACGGGGTTATGGCCGGCCTGTTCGATGTCGGGACCTTGCCGGACGCGCGCCGCAAGGGCCATGGCCACGATGTTGTCGGCTCGGCGCTCAGATGGGCGGCGAAGCTCGGCGCGAAGACGGCGTGGCTGCAAATCGAGGCGGACAACGAGGCGGGTCTGGCGCTCTACCGCCGCTTCGGCTTCCGGGAAGCCTATCGGTACGCCTATCGGGAGAGCAACGAGAAATGAGCGAAGTGAAAAGCCGCCGCATGCTTCTCGTCGCGGCCTGCGCGCTGGTCGATGCCGACGGGCGCGTGCTTCTGGCGCAGCGCCCCGAAGGCAAGCAGCTTGCCGGCCTGTGGGAGTTTCCCGGCGGCAAGGTGGAGCCGGGCGAGACGCCCGAGGAAACGCTGATCCGTGAGTTGCAGGAGGAGATCGGAGTCACGACGAAGGTCGCCTGCCTCGCGCCGCTGACCTTCGCCAGCCACACCTATGAGGATTTCCACCTGCTGATGCCGCTTTACGTCTGCCGGCGCTTCGAGGGCATGGCGCGTGGGCTGGAAGGGCAGGCGCTGAAATGGGTGCGGCCGAGGGACATGCGCGATTATCCCATGCCGCCCGCGGACGAGCCGCTGATCCCCTTTCTGATCGACCTGTTATAATCTCTTAACCATCCCCGCGATCTGGTTACGAAACGATGAAAAAAAGCCCGCAAATCCGAACGATCGGAGGCGGCGATTAATTTATGATTCACTCCGCTGCGGCATTGTCCCGAATGAGCCGTCCCGGAGTATTGCGTGATGAATTTGGACAACAGTTTTTTCAGCGCCGATCATAACGAATATATGCAGACATCGCTGGGCAGCGCCGGGCGCGGCGTGTTGCGCATCATGCTCCTGTTCGGCTCGACGGCGATGGCTCTCGGGCTGATCGTGGTGCCGGTGCTGAACGATCAGGCGAACCGCGTGGCCGCCCAGTCCGTGCTGCCCGACAATATCGACCGCACCATGACCGGCTCCATCAAGCGCGACGCGGACAAGCCGGCGCAACCGGCCGTCGTCCGGCATGAGAGCGCGCTTCAACCCGATACCGATCCGGTCTGCGTGATCGAGGTGAACGGCAGCCATCACGGCGGCTGCTGATTGTTCAGTTTTTCGTATTTTTCAGCGCATCCGCCAGCGAAGCCGTGGCCGAGCCCGGCTTCAACGGTTTCTGCTGCGATTCGTGCGGCGCCCAGCCGGACAGCCAGATGGTGGAGAAGGTGGCGCGGATGCGCCCGTCGGGATCGCTGAAGCGTTCGGCATAGATTTCGGCGGCGCGCAGGAACAGTCGCTTCGACACCGGCCCGCGCGCGCGGTCGGTGAGCGCGTTCTGCATTCCCATGGCGCGCAGGTCGGCCATGAGGTTGAACAGCGAATCGTAACGCACCGTCACATTCTCCACGTCCGTCACCGGCAGGGCGAAGCCGGCACGCTGCAACAGACCGCCCACGTCGCGCACGTCGGCGAAGGGAAAGACGCGCGGCGAGGCACCGCCGGTCAGTTCGATCTCCGCCTGCAACAGGCTCTCGCGCAATTCGCCGAGCGTGCCCGTGCCGCTCAACGCCGCCAGAAACAGCCCGTCCGGCTTCAGCGCGCGGGCGATCTGCACCATCGTGCCAGGCGTGTCGTTGGTGGCGTGCAGCGCCATCAGCGAGACGACGAGATCGGCGCTGCCGGGCTTGAGCGGCAGCATCTCCTCGTCGGCGACGATTGCCGGAAAAGGGCCATGCAGGAAATCCGCGTCGCGCTCGATGCGCAGCACCCGGTCGGCCTTGCCGGAGCGGGCGATCGCTTCCGCCGCCAGACCCGTATGGCCTGCCAGATCGACGGCGACGGGAAAGCGGCGCTCGACCGCGTCCAGCCGCTCGGCGAGATCGTCCGCCATGCGCCGCAGCAGGAAATCCGCGCCCGGGGCCGCCTGCCGGAAGGCGCGGCGGCGGAAGGCGAGCAGCAGGTCGCGGTCGAAGATCGCAGTTTCGGGAGCGGGCATGGAATCCGTCTTTATCTTTCGGCTTTCGGTCCTAGCGGTTTGATTCTGACATTTGCATTCGTTTGATACAAGCGCAGGAGCAAATGTCAGAATCGAAAAAAACCACTAGTAACTTATTGATTTCTAGTGGAACTTTTAAATTTGACATTTGCTCGCCGCTTAATGTCGAATGGGATGCAAATGTCAAATTTGTTCCATTAGAACCGATTGCGGTATAGATGCCTTCGGACGGGGGCGAATGCAATGGGGGATGACGAGACAGGCGGGAGACGCTTCCTGCGCGGGCTGTTCGGCGGCCCGGCCACGATGGTGCGTCTTCTGCCGCGCATGGCGGCGGATGTGCTGTTTCCGGCGGCCTGCATCGGCTGCCGCACGCAAGTCAGCGAGCCGGGCACGCTCTGCCCGGCCTGCTGGTCGCAACTGCGCTTCATCGAGCGTCCCCTCTGTCCGGTGATGGGTACGCCGTTCTCCCATGATTTCGGCGAGGGCTTTCTCTCTGCCGAGGCCATCGCCGATCCGCCGCCCTTCCGGCGGCTGCGCTCGGCGGTGCTGCATCGCGGCGCCGCGCAGCGCATGGCCGTCTCGCTCAAGTTCCACGACCGGACCGACCTCGCTCCGTGGATGGCACGCTGGATGGCGCGCGCCGGGTCCGAATTGCTGGACGAATGCGGGGTGATCGTGCCGGTGCCGCTGCATCGCTGGCGCTTCTGGCGGCGTCGCTTCAACCAGTCGGCGGAACTGGCGCGGGCGCTGGCGAAGCGCGCGGACCGGCCCTTCGCGCCGCAGGCGCTGGCCCGCATCCGCCGTACAGACCAGCAGGTCGGGCTCGGCGTGAAAGAGCGCCGGCGCAATGTGGACGGCGCCTTCCGGGTGCCGCAGGAACACGAGATCGCGGTGCGCGGCCGGCGCGTCCTGCTGATCGACGATGTCTATACCACCGGTGCGACCGTGAAGGCTGCGACACGCGCCTTGTTGCGCGGCGGGGCGAAGAGCGTCGACGTGCTGACCTTCAGCCGCGTGCTGCCCGATTGATGGGGCTTCCAGAAGGCCGGGTTGCTGCTTATATAGGGGCAACGAACGGAGTTTTTTCATGGTTGATGTCACCATCTATACCCGCCCCGGCTGCTCATACTGCACGCGGGCCAAGGATCTTCTGGCCCGCAAGGGCGTGAAGTTTCACGAAATCAATGCCGGCGCGACGCCGGAACTGCGCGCCGAGATGCAGCAGCGCTCGGGCCGCAACACCTTCCCGCAGATTTTCGTCGGTTCGGTCCATGTCGGCGGCTGCGACGATCTTTTCGAGCTGAACCTCGACGGCAAGCTCGATAGACTGCTTGAAACCGGCGTACTGGCCTGAAGAACAGGATGAAGCCATGAGCACGTTCCGCGCCGCCGCTATCCAGATGCGTTCGGGCACCGATGTGGCCCGCAATGTGGAGGTGTTGGAGAAATTGGTCGCGGAAGCCGCGTCCAAGGGCGCGGATTATGTGCAGACGCCGGAAATGACCGGTGCGCTGATGCGCGACCGCGCCGCGCTTTTCGCGAGTTTGCGCGACGAGGCGAGCGATCCGGTGTTCCGCGCTGCTTCGGCGCTTGCCGCAAAGCACAGCCTTCATCTGCATATAGGCTCGACGGCGATCGCTGCCGGCGGCGGCAAGATCGCCAATCGCGGTGCGATCTTCGCGCCGTCGGGCGAGAAGATCGCCACCTATGACAAAATCCATATGTTCGACGTCGATCTCGACAATGGCGAGAGCTGGCGCGAATCGGCAACCTACGAGCCGGGCCGTGAAACGGTGGTGGCGGAATTGCCCTTCGCCACGGTCGGCATGGCGATCTGCTACGATATCCGCTTCCCGCAGCTTTTCCGCGCGCAGGCGCTGGCAGGCGCGAATCTCATCACGGGGCCTGCCGCCTTCACCCGCCAGACCGGCGAGGCGCATTGGCATGTGCTGCAACGGGCGCGCGCCATCGAGAACGGCGCCTTCCTCATTTCGGCGGCGCAGGGCGGGCTGCATGAGGACGGCCGCGAGACCTATGGCCATTCGCTCATCGTCTCGCCGTGGGGCAAGGTTCTGGCCGAGGCCGATCATGCCGAGCCGGGCGTGATCGTCGCCGGTATCGATGTAGCCGAGAGCGCGGCCGCGCGCGCGAAGGTACCGAACCTGAAGAATGCGCGCGAGTTCGGCGTGCGCACGGTTGCGGAGAAGAAAGAGGACGCATAATTCCATGATCCGCTTTTCGCTTCATTGCGATCACGGCCATGAGTTCGAGGGCTGGTTCCGCGACAATGCCGATTTCGACCGGCAGTCGGGAATGAAGCTCGTGACGTGCCCGGTCTGCGGGTCGGCTGCGGTGGGGAAGGCGCTGATGGCGCCTGCCGTATCGACCGGCCGCGACAAGGAAAAGATGGCGCTGGCCGCAGGCGAGGCGCAGAAGACGATATTGGCGGAAATGCGCGAACTGAGCCGCAGGCTGCGCGAGAACGCCGATTATGTCGGCGACAAATTCGCCGAAGAGGCGCGGAAAATCCATTTCGGCGAGGTGGAAGCCCGCGGCATCTATGGCGAGGCCACGCGCGAGGACGTGCATGCGCTGGTGGAGGACGGTGTCGAGGTCATGCCGCTGCCGGTCTTCCCCGAGGACAAGAACTAAAGCATTTCCAGCAAAAGTGCAAAGCGGTTTTGCGTTCGGAAATGCGTGGAAAATAACCGCTTTATTCGGGCCGTTCGGCGAGCATCATGTAATTGACGTCCATATCGCGCGAGCGGTTCCACGTGTCGGCGAGCGGATTGTAGGTAACGCCGAGCCGGTCCGCGATCCGCAGCCCCGCTTTGCCGAGCCCGGTTTCCAGTTCTTCCGGGCGCACCAGCTTTTCATATTGATGCGTGCCGCGCGGCAGCCAGCGCAGCACATATTCCGCGCCGATGATGGCAAGCCCGTAGGCTTTCAGCGTGCGGTTGATGGTGGCGACGAACATCAGCCCGCCGGGCTTCACCATGCGGCTCGTCTCCGACAGGAACAGGTCCACATCGGAGACGTGTTCCACCACCTCCATGTTGAGCACCACGTCGAAGGTCTCGCCGGCTTCGGCCAGCGCTTCCGCCGTGGTGGCGCGGTAATCGACCTCGACGCCGCTCTGCGCGGCGTGAATCTTCGCCACCTCGATATTGGTTTCGGAGGCGTCCGCGCCGACGACCGCCGCGCCGAGCCTCGCCATCGGCTCGCTCAGAAGACCGCCGCCGCAGCCGATGTCGAGAAAGCGCAGGCCCTCGAAGGGGCGCACCGCATTCGGATCGCGGTGGAATTTCTCGCAGACCTTCTCGCGGATATAGGCAAGCCGCGTCGGGTTGAACTTGTGCAGCGGACGGAACTTGCCCTGCGGATTCCACCATTCGGCGGCGATGCGCGAGAAATGCTCGATTTCGGCGGCGTCGATGGTGGTGCGGGCGGTTTCGGTCATGACACTCTCCTGTGACCTCCTGCCTCTCAAGGTAGCGTGGGAAAGTCAAGGTGCAAGGCAATTTCGCGGGTTCAGGCTGCGACGCGAATCACGGCCTTGCGGAAACGCGCCATTTTGGCTATGTGACCCCGGGTTTGCCCGTCGAAAGATTATAAGGTTTGGGCGGGCGCGAGTGTAATTTTCCCAATAGCAGGACGTATCCTCAAAATGGCGCGCATCGTGATGAAATTCGGCGGCACCTCGGTGGCCGATCTGGACCGCATCCATAATGTGGCGCGCCACGTCAAACGCGAGGTCGATGCCGGCAATCAGGTCGCCGTGGTCGTCTCCGCCATGTCCGGCAAGACCAACGAGCTGGTCGGCTGGGTGCAGAACATGCCGAAGGTGTGCGGCGCAAGCTCGCCCTTCTACGACGCGCGTGAATACGACACCATCGTCGCTTCCGGCGAACAGGTGACGAGCGGCCTTCTGGCTATCGCCCTGCAATCGATCGGCATCGACGCGCGCTCCTGGCAGGGCTGGCAGATTCCGATCCAGACCGACAACGCGCATGGCGCGGCACGCATCCAGGAGATCGACGGCGAGGAAATCGTCCGCCGCATGGGGACGGGACAGGTGGCCGTGGTCGCCGGGTTTCAGGGCCTCGGCCCGGACAACCGCATCGCCACGCTCGGGCGCGGCGGCTCGGACACGTCGGCGGTGGCGGTGGCGGCGGCGGTGAAGGCCGACCGCTGCGACATCTATACCGATGTGGACGGCGTCTATACCACCGATCCGCGCGTCGAACCCAAGGCGCGCCGCCTGCCGAAGATTTCCTTCGAGGAAATGCTGGAAATGGCCTCGCTCGGCGCCAAGGTGCTTCAGGTGCGCTCGGTGGAGCTGGCCATGGTTCACAAGGTGCGCACATTCGTGCGCTCGAGCTTCACGGACCCCGATGCGCCGGGCATGGGTGATCCGATCAATCCGCCCGGAACGCTCATTTGCGACGAGGAAGAGATCGTGGAACAGCAGGTCGTCACTGGTATCGCCTTCGCGAAGGACGAGGCGCAGATTTCGCTCAGGCGCGTGGCCGACCGGCCGGGCGTCTCGGCCGCCATATTCGGGCCGCTCGCCGAAGAGCACATCAATGTCGACATGATCGTGCAGAACGTGTCGGAGGACGGTTCCAAGACCGACATGACCTTCACCGTGCCCACCGGCGACATCGACAAGGCGGTGCGCGTGCTGGACAAGGTGAAGGGCGACATCGGCTTCGACAATATCCAGTCGGAGACGGGCCTCGCCAAGATTTCGGTGATCGGCATCGGCATGCGCAGCCATGCGGGCGTCGCCGCCACCGCCTTCAGGGCGCTGGCCGACAAGGGCATCAACATCCGCGCCATCACCACCTCGGAGATCAAGATATCGATCCTGATCGACGGGCCTTACGCGGAACTGGCCGTGCGTACGCTGCATTCGGTCTACGGCCTCGACAAATAACAATCCTTCCCGCATCGTTTTCGTTGCCTCCGCCCGCTCGGTCCGAGCGGAGCGGCAAGGTAACGCTTCGGGCAACATTCCGGGCGGTGGCATAAAACACTGGACGCCGCTGGCAAAAATGCCCACAAAGGAAACGGTGTAACGCTTCGCGGGCAGGTCACGGGATTCAGCTCGCGGAAGCGGGCCTGAACCTCATGAAGGAGTCCCCGACGGTCATGCGCGAACAGACAACCGGCCCCCGCGTGCTGCTGAGGCGGCTGCGCGAACTGATGGCGGAGCCGCTGGAACCGCAGGAACGTCTCGACCGCATCGTCCGCGAAATCGCGCAGAACATGGTCGCGGAAGTCTGCTCCTTCTACGTCTTGCGCGCCGACGGCGTGCTCGAACTCTACGCGACCGAGGGCCTCAATCCGCAATCCGTGCATCTGGCGCAACTGCGTCTCGGGCAGGGCCTTGTCGGCACCATTGCCGCCAGCGCGCGGCCGCTCAACCTGACCGACGCGCAGAGCCATCCCGCTTTCGCCTATCTGCCGGAGACCGGCGAGGAAATCTACAATTCCTTCCTCGGCGTGCCGGTGCTGCGCGCGGGCCGCACGCTGGGCGTGCTGGTGGTGCAGAACCGCACCCAGCGCGCCTATCGCGAGGACGAGGTGGAGGCGCTGGAAACCACGGCCATGGTGCTGGCGGAGATCATCGCTTCCGGCGACGGGCTGCGGCTGGCGCGTCCGGGCATCGAACTTGATCTCGGCCGTCCGATGAGCGTGACCGGACAGGCCTTCAACGAGGGTATCGGGCTCGGTCATGTGGTGCTGCACGAGCCGCGTATCGTCGTCACCAATCTCTTCAACGAGGACAGCGAGGCGGAACTGGCGCGGCTCGACGAATCGCTCGGTTCGCTGCGCATTTCCATCGACGACATGCTGTCGCGGCGCGACGTCGCCGTCGAAGGCGAGCATCGCGAGGTGCTGGAAGCCTACCGCATGTTCGCGCATGACCGCGGCTGGGTGCGCCGGCTGGAGGAGGCGATCCGCAACGGCCTGACGGCGGAGGCTGCGGTGGAGAAGGTGCAGAGCGACACCCGCGCGCGCATGGTGCATCTGACCGACCCCTATATGCGCGAGCGCCTGTCGGATTTCGACGATCTCGCCAACCGGCTCCTGCGCCAGTTGATGGGACGCGACATCAAGACCATCGCCGAATCGCTGGTCAAGGACGCGATCATCGTGGCGCGCTCCATGGGTGCCGCCGAACTGCTCGACTATCCGCGCGAGCGCCTGCGCGGCGTGGTGCTGGAGGACGGTGCGGCCACGAGCCATGTGGTGATCGTGGCGCGCGCCATGGGCATTCCGGTCGTCGGGCAGGCCAAGGGCGTCGTCTCGATGGCGGAGAACAACGATTCGGCCATCGTGGACGGCGATGACGGCATGGTGCATCTGCGCCCGCAGCCGGAACTGGAAAAGGCCTATGCGGAAAAGGTGCGCTTCCGCGCCCGCCGGCAGGCCCATTACCGCGAATTGCGCGACAAGCCTCCGGTCACGAAGGACGGCGTCGATATTTCGCTCCTGATGAATGCCGGCCTGCTGGTGGACCTGCCGCAGCTTTCCGCGTCGGGTGCCGCGGGCATCGGCCTGTTCCGCACCGAACTGCAGTTCATGGTCGCCTCGACCTTCCCGCGCGCCGAGCAGCAGGAGCGGCTTTATCGTTCGGTCATAGAGGCCGCGGGAGACAAGCCCGTCACCTTCCGCACGCTCGATATCGGCGGCGACAAGGTGCTGCCCTATTTCAGCTCGACCGTGCAGGAGGAAAACCCTGCGCTGGGCTGGCGGGCGATCCGCCTTACCCTCGACCGTCCGGGCCTCCTGCGCACCCAGTTGCGCGCCCTGCTTAAGGCCGCCGGCGGGCGGGAACTGAAGATTCTCCTGCCTATGGTCACGGAAGTCGGCGAGGTGAAGGCGGCGCGCGATCTCCTCGACCGCGAGGTGCGCCATCTGGCGCGCTTCGCTCATCCGCTGCCCAGATGCCTCAAGCTCGGCGCCATGGTAGAGGTGCCGGCCCTTCTCTGGCAGCTCGACGAACTGGTGTCGCTGGTGGATTTCGTCTCCGTCGGCTCCAACGACCTGTTCCAGTTCCTGATGGCGACGGATCGCGGCAATTCATTGATGTCGGGCCGTTTCGATACGCTTTCGCCCGCTTTCCTGCGGGCGCTCCGCCTTATCGTCGAGACCTGCACACGGCATGGCAAGCCGGTCACGCTGTGTGGGGAAATGGCGAGCCGGCCGCTTCCGGCCATGGCGCTGGTGGGGATCGGTTTCCGCTCCATCTCCATGTCGGCGGCGGCGATCGGCCCGGTCAAGGCCATGCTGACCGCGCTCGACGCTGCCAGACTGTCGACGCTGATGCGCGAGGAACTGGACAAGCCGAACGGCGCCCATTCGCTGCGCGAATTGCTGCTGCAATTTGCCGAGGACAACGATATTCCGTTATAGCGCTGTGCTGTGCCTGCCACGGGGATGCGGCGCTGGGCGCGCCGTGCCCGTCCGCCTGCCGCCGATTTCTTTCTTTGGGACATGACATGATCGCATTGCCGCAGGACCGGATGGACCAGCTCTTGAAGCGGTTCTCCATGATCGAGAGCCAGATGGCCGGCAACCCGGATTCGGAAACCTATGTGAGGCTTGCCTCCGAATATTCCGAGTTGCAGGAGGTCGTCGGCCGCATTCGCGAACTGGCCGATGCGCGCCGGGAGGCGAAAGACCTTGCCGCCCTGCGCGACGACCCCGCCACCGACGCCGAGATGCGAGGGCTCGCCACCGGGGAATTGCCGGAGGTGCTGAAGCGCATCGAGCGGCTTGAGCATGACGTGCAGATATTGCTGCTGCCCAAGGATGCGGCGGACGAGAAGAACGCCATCCTCGAAATCCGCGCCGGCACGGGCGGACTGGAGGCGGCTTTGTTCGCGGGCGACCTGTTCCGCATGTATGAGCGCTACGCGGCGGCCAGAGGCTGGCGGGTGGAACTGGTTTCGGCCAGTGAGGGTGACGCCGGCGGCTACAAGGAAATCATCGCCACCGTATCGGGCAAGGGCGTTTTTTCGCGGCTCAAGTTCGAATCGGGCGTGCATCGCGTGCAGCGCGTGCCGGAAACCGAGGCCGGCGGGCGCATCCACACCTCCGCCGCCACTGTCGCCGTGCTGCCGGAAGCCGAGGACATCGACATCGAAATCCGCAACGAGGATATACGCATCGACACGATGCGCGCATCGGGCGCGGGCGGCCAGCACGTCAACACCACCGATTCGGCGGTGCGCATCACCCATATCCCGACCGGGATCATGGTGGTGCAGGCGGAGAAGTCGCAGCATCAGAACCGTGCCCGCGCCATGCAGATCCTGCGTGCCCGCCTCTATGACATGGAGCGCCAGAAGGCGGAGAGCGAGCGCTCGGAAAGCCGGCGCAGCCAGGTCGGCTCCGGCGACCGTTCCGAGCGCATCCGCACCTATAATTTCCCGCAGGGGCGCGTCACCGACCATCGAATCAACCTGACGCTCTACAAGCTCGACCGGGTGATGGAAGGCGATCTGGACGAGTTGATCGACGCGCTGATTTCCGATCACCAGACCGCACTTCTGGCCGAGATGGGTGGAGAGGCGTGAGCGAAGAGCGGCTCGATGCGCTGATGGCGGAGGCGCGCGCGCTGTTGCGGAAGGCGGGCGTGGAGACGCCCGACCTCGATGCCCGGCTTCTGGTCGAATGGGCGACGGGGGCGACGCGGCTCGATCTCATTTCCGCGCCGGAAAAGCCGGTCGATGCGGCGCGCGCCGGAAACTTGCGCGCGGTGCTCGCGCGGCGCGCGGACGGCGAGCCGGTACACCGGATCATCGGCACGCGGGAGTTCTACGGCCTGCCGTTCCGCCTTTCCGCCGGAACGCTGGAGCCGCGCCCGGACACGGAGGCGCTGGTGGAACTGACCGTTCCAGCGCTTGAAACGCTGATCGAAAGGCACGGGATGGCCGAAGTGCTCGACATGGGCACGGGCACGGGCGCGATCATCGTGGCGTTGCTGCATCGCTTCGAGAGGATGCACGGCGTCGGGGTCGATATCGCGCAGGACGCGCTCGACACGGCGCGGAGCAATGCGGCGCTCAATGGCGTCGGCCGCCGCTTCGCTGCGCTGAAAAGCGACTGGTTCGCCAATGTGAGCGGGCGCTTTCATATGATCGTCTCCAATCCGCCCTATATTCCGCACGGTGAGATCGCGGAACTGGCGCGGGAGGTGCGCGAACACGATCCGCTCGCCGCGCTCGACGGCGGCGCGGACGGGCTGGATTTCTACCGCGCGCTGGCGATGGGGGCGGCGGCGTATCTTCATGACGACGGCATGGTGGCAGTGGAAATCGGCGCGGGACAGTTCGACGATGTCGCGACGCTGTTCGCGGAAAACGGCTTCGCGTTGGGCGGTCATGCCTGCGATCTGGCCGGACACAGGCGGGCCATGCTGTTCAAACAGCACGATCATACGCAATTTTGATGCGGATCGCATAAAAAACGCTTGGAATTTGTGGCGAAGCCGTTTAGGTTCCGGCCACCGTATGAAGCCAGAATGGTTTTGCCCGCTTGATAGCGGTGGCGGAAATGCTCCATGACGATTTGAGGTCATGCTCCCCACGGTTCGATTCGCCTGGGGAGGGCTTATATGGACATACACGACCTTCAGGCATTATCCCGGAGAGCGAAGCTTTGCGCAGGAAGTTTTTAGGGCGTACTTCCTCCATGGTTTGATCGCGAGAAACCGGTGCCCGGTCCGGCCGTGAAGTTTCGACGCCCTTCAATCTGAAAAGAGATGAATATGAGGCCAGCACAGCAGAACAGGCGTATGCGCGGACGGGGGAACAACAATAACAATAATAATCGTAAGGGCCCCAATCCTCTGTCGCGGAATTATGAAAGCAACGGCCCGGATGTGAAGATCCGCGGCAATGCTCAGCACATCGCGGAAAAATATACCGCGCTCGCGCGCGACGCGCAGGCATCCGGCGATCGCGTGATGGCCGAGAACTATCTCCAGCACGCCGAGCATTATAACCGCATCATCATGGCCGCCATGGCGCAGAATCCGGTGCCGTTCCAGCGCGAGGAAACCTTCGACGACGACGGCATGGACGACGAGGAGACGGGTTTCGCGCCCGCCGCTGCCGCCGAGCCGCGTCCGGTCAATGGTTCCGGTCCGCAGCCGGTCATCGACGGCACTCCCGCCGAGGTCATCTTCGGCGAGGAAGGTGGGGAGCCGGTGCGCCAGAACGAGAACCGCCAGCCGCGCGAGAGCCGCGACCAGTCGCGCCGTTCCGGCCGCGGCCGCCGTCCGCAGCGCGAACGCTTCAATGGCGAGGAACAGGGCAAGGGTGAGGAACAGGGTCGCGCCGAACAGCAGGCCCGGAGCGAGGAACAGCCCGCCGTGGTCGAGGCGCCCGCCGCTCCGGCGGCTGCGCAGGAAGCCGCGCCCGTTATTGCCGAGACTCCGGCCGCTCCTGCCGGCGGCGAGGAAGATGCAGCGCCGCGCCGCGCCACGCGCCGGCCGGGCCGTCCGCGCCGCGCCGCCAAGGATCAGGACGCCGACGGCGAGGGCCCGGTGGCGGAAACCGTCGCTTCCGACGCCTGATCGCCGAATAAGATGAATGGAAAATGGCGCGGTCTTCCGCGCCATTTTTATTTGGGCGAACAGATGCTTCCGCCCCTTGCCGAAAGCCGGCCTTGTTCCCATATCCCTCGTGGACAACGGGCCCGCCCATGCGGGGGCCCCGTCACCCGTTATCTTCCGGTGCCTTCAAGGGCCGGAAAGAAAGAGGAGACATCATGAATATCGAAAAATACACCGAGCGGGTTCGCGGCTTCATCCAGTCGGCGCAGACCTTCGCCCTTTCTTCGGGCAATCAGCAATTCACACCTGAACATCTCCTGAAAGTCCTTGTCGATGACGGCGAGGGGCTTGCCGCCTCGCTGATCGAGCGCGCGGGCGGGCGAATCGCCGAGGTCCGCAGCGGGCTTGAGGCTGCACTCGCCAAACTGCCGAAAGTGAGCGGCGGCAACGACCAGCTTTATCTGTCGCAGCCGCTCGCCAGGGTCTTCACCCTTGCCGAGGAACTGGCCACAAAGGCCGGTGATAGCTTCGTCACCGTCGAGCGGCTCCTGACCGCGCTCGCCATGGAAAAATCGGCGAAGACGTCGGAGATTCTTTCCGCCGCAGGCGTCACGCCGACGGCGCTCAACAAGGTCATCAACGATATGCGCAAGGGCCGCACCGCCGATTCCGCTTCCGCCGAAGGCAATTACGACGCGCTGAAGAAATATGCGCGCGACCTCACCGCCGATGCGCGGGCCGGCAAGCTCGATCCCGTTATCGGCCGCGACGAGGAAATCCGCCGTACGATTCAGGTCCTGTCGCGCCGCACCAAGAACAATCCGGTGCTGATCGGCGAGCCGGGCGTCGGCAAGACGGCCATCGCGGAGGGTCTGGCGCTGCGCATCGTCAATGGCGACGTGCCCGAATCGCTCAAGGACAAGCAGTTGATGGCGCTCGACATGGGCGCGCTTATCGCCGGCGCGAAATATCGCGGCGAGTTCGAGGAACGCCTCAAGGCGGTGCTGTCGGAAGTGCAGACGGCGGCGGGCCAGATCATCCTGTTCATCGACGAGATGCACACGCTGGTCGGCGCGGGCAAGAGCGACGGCGCGATGGACGCCTCCAACCTCCTGAAGCCGGCTCTGGCGCGCGGCGAGCTGCATTGCGTCGGCGCGACCACGCTCGAGGAATACCGCAAATATGTCGAGAAGGACGCGGCACTCGCCCGCCGGTTCCAGCCCGTCTTCGTGGACGAGCCGACGGTCGAGGACACGATCTCGATCCTGCGCGGCCTGAAAGAGAAGTACGAGCAGCACCACAAGGTGCGCGTCTCCGATTCGGCGCTGGTGGCGGCGGCGACATTGTCGAACCGCTACATCACCGACCGCTTTCTGCCGGACAAGGCCATCGACCTCGTGGACGAGGCGGCGTCGCGGCTGCGCATGCAGGTCGATTCCAAGCCGGAGGAACTGGACGAGATCGATCGTCGTGTCATGCAGCTCAAGATCGAGCGCGAGGCGCTGAAGGTTGAGACCGATACGGCGTCGAAGGACCGTTTGCAGCGGCTGGAGAAGGAACTATCCGACCTCGAAGAGGAATCGGCTGAACTGACTTCCAAGTGGCAAGCGGAAAAGCAGAAGCTCGGCCTCGCCGCCGACCTCAAGCGCCAGCTTGAGGAGGCGCGCAACGCGCTCGCCATCGCCCAGCGCAGCGGCGAATTCCAGAAGGCGGGCGAACTGGCCTATGGCACGATCCCGCAACTGGAAAAGCAGCTTGCCGAATCGGAAAGCCATGAGAACAAGGGTTCGCTGCTGGAAGAGACCGTCACGCCCGACCATGTGGCGCAGGTGGTTTCGCGCTGGACCGGCATTCCGGTGGACCGGATGCTGGAGGGCGAGCGCGAAAAACTGCTGCGCATGGAGGACGAGATCGCCAAACGCGTGATCGGGCAGGGCGAGGCGGTGCAGGCCGTGTCGCGGGCGGTGCGCCGCGCGCGCGCCGGCTTGCAGGACCCGAACCGGCCGATCGGCTCGTTCATCTTCCTCGGCCCCACCGGCGTCGGCAAGACGGAACTGACCAAGGCGCTGGCCGGCTTCCTGTTTCAGGACGACACCGCCATGGTGCGCATCGACATGTCGGAATTCATGGAAAAGCATTCCGTGAGCCGGCTGATCGGCGCGCCTCCCGGCTATGTCGGCTATGAGGAAGGCGGCGTGCTGACGGAAGCCGTCCGCCGCAGGCCCTATCAGGTGATCCTGTTCGACGAGATCGAGAAGGCGCACCCGGACGTGTTCAACGTGCTGTTGCAGGTGCTCGACGACGGACGTCTGACCGACGGTCAGGGCCGCACGGTCGATTTCCGCAACACCGTCATCATCATGACCTCCAATCTCGGCGCGGAATATCTCGTCAATCTCGGCGAGAAGGACGATGTCGAGACGGTGCGCGACGAGGTGATGGGCGTGGTTCGGGCGGCATTCCGGCCGGAATTCCTCAACCGCGTCGACGAGATCATCCTGTTTCACCGGCTGCGGCGTGAGGATATGGGTGCGATCGTGGATATCCAGATCAGGCGTCTCCAGAACCTGCTGACCGACCGCAAGATCGCGCTGCAACTGGAGGAAGACGCCCGCGAATGGCTCGCCAACAAGGGTTACGATCCCGCCTATGGCGCGCGCCCGCTGAAGCGCGTGATCCAGAAGGAGGTGCAGGACCCGCTCGCCGAACGCCTGCTGCTGGGCGACATTCTGGACGGTTCCATCGTGAAGATCACGGCGGGCTCGGACCGGCTCAACTTCAAGCCGATCCGTGGCGCGCTCGAACCCGATCCGCAGAACGAGGCTGCGGCCTGACCGCTTTCCATCGGATATGAATGAAACGCCGCGATCGCGCGATTGCGGCGTTTCTTTTTGAAAGCGGTGCCGTTGTTCGGCCATTTTCATGTCCAGTTCATCTGGCATCTGATGAAGTCGCGTAATGGCTTGTTAACCATCTCGACTGCATCCATTGCTCAAACAAAGTGACTGTTCGACCGCGTTTCCGCGGTGCCGGAGGAAACATCCGGCCGCGGAGCGCTCCGGGGCTTCCTAAATGGCGCGTTTTTTCCGCATGTTTCGTTTCGCATTATTGGCCTTTCTGGTGCCGTTGGTTTCAGTGTCTGGTGCCACCACCGCGCTTGCAGGAGAAAGCGGCCCGTCCGTCGGAGCGGCGCAACCGGTGCAACTCGCGCAGCTCTACGACCCCGGCGATCAGGGCTATCAGGGCGGCTATCGGGATCGGGGCGTCCGCGTTTATATCGATCCCTATGGCCGGCGCGTGACAGTGGACCGGCGCGGCCGCATCCTCGGCATCGAGGGCGCGGACGCCTATGACCGCAACGGCTATGCGAACCAGCGCCGGAACGATCCGCCGTATGACGGCAACTGGACGGAAAATGGCCCCGTGGACGGCGGCGCGCCCTATGACGGCTTCGGCGATGTGCCGGAGGACCCGAACTATTACCCAGCCGCGCCCGCCTCGCCGAATTACGGCGGCAACCGCGACGGGCAGGTGCAGCGCTCCGACCTGCCGCCGTCCGGCCCCGGTAATGGCAACGGTAATGGCGGCGCCGATTCGGCCAGTATCAATCAGGATTACGGCCGGCAGCAGCCCGGCTATGAGCAGCCGCGCGGCGTGCCCAATCCCGGCGACATGGCTCCGGCCATCGAATTGCCGAGGGGGCAGGGCGCCAAGGCGAAGATCGCCGCATATCAGGTTCTGCTCGATCGCGCCGGCGCTTCCCCCGGCGTTATCGACGGACGGCCGGGTGCCAATGTGGACAAGGCCGCCGCCGCCTATGGCGAGATCACCGGCAAATCCATCAATCCGCGCGACGAGGCGGCGGTGCAGGCAGAATTGCAGGCGACCGGCGGCCCTGCCTTCACCGAATACACGATCACCAACGGGGATGTGGGCCAGCAATATCTGGCCTCGATCCCGGAAGACTATGCGCACAAGGCCGAGCTTCCGGCCATGGCCTATACGTCGGTGGCCGAGATGCTGGGCGAGAAATTCCACATCGACGAGGCCTATCTCAAGGAAATCAATCCGGGCGTGAACTTCAACCGGCCCGGAACGGTGATCAAGGTGCCCAATCTCGGCCATCCGGTGCGTGAGCCGGTGGCGCGGATCATCGCCGACAAGGGGCGCAAGCAGGTGCGCGGCTACGATGCGGCCGGCAAGCTGGTGGTGGCCTATCCGTCCACCATCGGCTCGTCCGATACGCCTTCACCTTCCGGTACGGTGCAGGTCGTACGGATCGCGCTCAATCCGGTCTATACCTACAATCCGAAGATCAATTTCAAGCAGGGCAACAACAACAAGGTTCTCACCATCCCGCCGGGGCCGAACGGTCCGGTCGGATCGGTATGGATCGCGCTGTCCAAGCCGACCTACGGCATCCACGGCACGCCGGAACCGTCCAAGATCGGCAAGACGTCGAGCCATGGCTGCGTGCGCCTGACCAACTGGGACGCGCAGGAACTGGCCAAGCTGGTGAAACCCGGCGTGACGGTGGAGTTCACGAATTAGGACGTTTCCGTGACGACCGGATTCCGCTCGTCTAGGGCACCCGGTCATCGATTATTGGCGGCCAGTCAAAAGCCGTAACCCTGGGAGCGTTATCGTATCGACGCACCTCGACGAGAGCCGTTTGTGCCGCAGGTGACTGGCCGAGACGGGATGTGCCCCTATCGCTGGTCACGACATTCGGGTTTCCGTGCTTTTCGAGACAGCCCGGCTCGCCGGGAATGAGGGGATCGAACCAGGCGCCGGTCGCGATCTGGGCCACGCCGTCCCGGAGATGATCGACAATTCGAAGACCGGCCAGGAAAGAACCGCGGTCGTTGAAGACCACGACCACGTCTCCATTCCGAAGGCCCCGCGTGGTTGCTTCGCGTTCATTCATCTCGAGCGCCTCGCGGCCGGCAATCTTTGCACCGCGGCTGAGCGACGAGGGGTCGAGCTGGCTATGAAGCTTTGTCGCCGGCTGGTTTGACAGAAGATGGAGCGGAAATTTCGTGGCGGTGGCGCTGCCCAGCCATTCGGACGGCTCCAGCCAGGAAGGATGCGCCGGGCAATCGTCGTAGCCGAACGTCCCGATCGTCTCGGAGTAAATCTCGATCTTTCCGGATGGTGTCCTGAGAGGGTTGACGGCGGGGTCGCTGCGGAAACCGCCCAGGAAAATCTCCTTTTCGCGCGGCATCGGAAACTCGCAGACGCCGTCATGCCAGAAAGTCTCGAAGTCCGGCGGCTCGTAACCGCGCTCGACGGCCATGGACCGGGCCTGTCCGTACATGTGTTTCAGCCAGTCCATCTCGTCGCGGCCTTCGGTGTAGGTTGCACCGAACCCAAGCCGCTGGGCCAGTTCGGCGAAGATATCGATATCGTTTCGGCTTTGGCCGACCGGTGGAATCACCTGCTTCATCGCCACGAAGAAGCGGCTGAAGTCCGACGCCTGTATGTCATTGCGCTCCATGGTGGTCGTCGCCGGCAATACGATGTCGGCGAATTTGGCGGGGGGCGTCCACCAGGGCTCGTTGACGATGATCGTTTCGGGCGTTTGCCACGCCCTCATGAACCTGTTGAGATTTGTATTGTGATGAAAAGGGTTGCCGCCGGTCGAATAAATGAGCCTGATATGCGGCATCCGAATGGTACCGCCGTTATACGGCAGGTCCGAACCCGGATGCAGAAGCATCTCGGAAATACGGCCGACCGGAATGTGAACCTTCACGGGGTTTGGCCCCAGAGGCAATGTCGGTCGGGGAATATTCGACGGGCGCGGCATGCCGATGCCGCTTTCGGCGGCGAGGCCGAAAGTGAAGCCGCAACCGGGACAGCCGATCTGGCCGAGCATGGCGGCCAGGGTCACGGTCATCCAGATAGGCTGTTCGCCATGGTCGGCACGTTGTACAGACCAGCTCGTGGTTATGAGCGTCCGTGTCGATGCCATGCGCCGGGCAAGGGCGCGGATGGCCGTAGCCGGAATTCCGGTGATGGCAGCGGCCCAATCCGCATTTTTCGCAATGCCATCGACGCGTCCCATGAGATATGGCTCGAATCGATCGTAACCGACGCAATATCGATCGAGGAAAGCACGGTCATGCAAATTCTCGGCGGCCAGCGTATGCGCGAGCGCCAGCATCATGGCGGTGTCCGTGTTCGGCCGGATCGCCAGCCACTCGGCGTCAAGGTTCGGCGCCGCGTCCCCCCGCGACGGACTGATGTTCACGAACGCGACACCGGCATCGACGGCCTTGCCGAACCAGTCTGTCGTTTCATGCAGGACGACACCGCCCGAATCGATCTGCGAATTTTTCAGATGTGCGCCGCCGAACATGACGACGAGACGCGTTTCCTCAACAATCGTCGGCCACGCCACAGCCTGATTGGCAATATCGTTGCGCCCAATAACGTAGGGCATGATGTGGAGAGCCGCGCCGAAGCTGTGATTGCCGAGTTTATCGACATAGCCGCCATATTGACCGAGAAAACGTTTTAAAACGCTGGGCGAATGATGCAGGCGCCCGGCGCTGGCCCAACCGTATGAGCCCCCGTAGATCGCCTCATTGCCGAACTGCGTCTTCACGCGCCGCAGCGCGTCCTCGACAAGGTCCAGCGCCGTGTCCCAGGTCACCGGGACAAAAGGTTCACCGCCGCGATTCTTCGGCGCAAGCTCGCGTTTGCGCAGGTATCCCTCCCGCACATACGGCCGATCGATGCGCAGCGGGCTGCGCACCATTTCCGGCAGGGATTTCAGGATTGGAGACGGGAATGGATCGTGCTGCAGAGGCGTGGCGCCGACAATCGATCCCTCTTCGGTATGTACATCGTACACGCCCCAATGGGACGCTGTTCGCGTGGTGCGAATTGGCATGACGCTAATCCCTCAAACCGTCCCGGTCACGGGATGAGCCGGGCAGACGATGCGGTCAGCTATACGATAGCATTTTCAGCAAAAGCGCGTGAATCACGATCAGGCCATCAGCCGTTGGGCGTCCCGCTGGCGGCAAGCCGGGTGCTGCTGTCGTCGCCATCGCTGTCGAGCAGCGCGTCGATGCGGTCGCGTTCCTGCTTGAACGCTATCAGTTCCTTGCCGTCCAGCGCCTTGTCGTCCGGCAGGCGGATGCGCATCGGATCGACCCGGGTGCCGTTGACGATCACTTCGTAATGGAGATGCGGGCCGGTCGAGAGGCCGGTGGAGCCGACATAGCCGATCACCTGACCCTGCCGCACATGCGCGCCGGCCGTGACACCGCGCGCGATGGCGTTCTGATGATTGTAACTGGTGACATAGCCGTTGGCGTGGCGGATGAGCGTCTGGTTGCCGTAGCCGTTGGTCCAGCCGGCCTTTTCCACCACGCCGTCGCCGGTCGAGATGATCGGCGTGCCGCGGGGCGCGGCCCAGTCGACGCCGGTGTGCATGCGGCTGTAGCCGAGGATCGGGTGGCGGCGCATGCCGAAGGGCGAGCGGAAAATGCCGTTGGGCACGGGCTTGCGCAGCAGGAACTGCCTTGCGCTCTTTCCGTCCTCGTCGAAATAATCGACGCTGCCGTCGGGCGCCTGATAGCGATAGAACTTGCGGGTGACGCCGCTGAACGTGGCGGCCACGTAGAGAAGCTGCGAATCGTCGTCCGCCTCGTCCGCGTTGTCGGGAAGCGAGAAGAAGGCGTCGATCTGATCCGTAGGCGAAAGCCGGGATTGCAGGTCGACATCGTTGGCCAGCATCTTCACCAGTCGCGTACGCATGGCTTCCGTCATGCCGTAGGCGAGCGCTGCCCGGCTGATACCGTCATAGACGCTGGGCAGGTTGCCGCGCATGACGGCGGGCACGCCATTGCCGTCGAAGGCGGTCTCGAGCAGTGGCGTTTCCTCCGGCTCGTCGGAAGGAACATATTGCTGCCGGTCGTTGAGCGTGACGGTGACGATATGTTTTGTCCCGTCATAGATACTCGCGCGCACGACGCGGTCCACGCCATTATGTGACCATGTGCCGACGCGCAGCACGCTGCCCGCCTTCAGGCGCGGCGCATTGATCAGCGTTGCCAGCGCGTCGGCCATGCTGGCCGAATCCTCGCCGCCATAACCGGCATCCTTGAGCGCCTGCTTGATGTCGGCATCCTGCCGGAACGGGATCAGTTCCTCGGAAAAGCCTTCGCTGGACTGGTCGTCTTCGGCGCGGGGGGCAACACTGACATTCTCCTGCGTGATCTTCACGCCGAGCGACGGGCCAAGACCGAAGGGCGAATCGCCGCCGAAGCGGACGGGATCGACATAATGCAGCGACGCCACCTGCACGTCGCCGTCCGTCAGCAGAGCGCCGGTGTCGCGCACGACCTTTTCGACCTCATCGACCGAAAGGTCGCTCGTCGCGTCAAAGCCCGTGCTGTTGACCGGAAAATCGACCACATGCAGGCTGACCTCGCTTTCCACCTTGGCGCCGTAGATTTGGCCCGTATCAGCGGGCTGCGGCCCGGCCGGTCCTTCGGCGAAGACCGCGAGCGGATCGAAGGGCGGGTATTTGCGGCCGGCCGAATGATCGGCGGCAAGCGCCATGTTGACCAGTTCGAAGGAGCGGGTGCGGATGACTTCGCGCTCGCCGACCTTCTGCATGGTGGAAAGCTCGAAATGGCGGCGGTCGCGCGGCTGCTGTGTCGTCACGGCGCTGACAAGGCGGCCGCCCTTGGTGACGGCGCCTTCATTCGCCGCGCCCGGCATCTTGCTATGCGCGAAGATTTCCGGCGGCGTGGCCAGTTGTTCGCGTCCGTCGAGGGCGGCGAAGAGCGCAATGCCGATCAACATGCAGGAGGTCACGCCGGTGAGGAAGGTACCGGCAAGCCAGCGGGCCGAAACCTCACGCCGGTCGGGCGGGCGCCGCCTGCCGGCGGTGCTGAGCGGCGGCTCGTTCCCCGGATCGAGATTGTTCGGTCCCGTTTCCCTCATGCGATTGCGGCTGATCCTCTTCAGGGCAGTTGGCGGTGCGATATGCCGGAGCATTCTGGCCGGAAAGCGGCGTGGCCGCCGATCCGATGAAATGACGTCTTCCGTTCATGGAAGGCTCCCGACAGGGGAGCGGCCAGTTTTGCCCGTCACGGTGGCGCAAGTCAATGTGAAGCGTCGTGTGAATCCGGGTGGAGCCGGCATGCCGTGCCGGGATGGAAGTCCCTGTTGAAAAAAATTTAGAAAAAGATTGCGAAATGGCGTTGACAGTTGGGTTAGGTGGGACCTATATAGCGACACACCGGCGGCGGCGCTGTTGCTGACGGCGGGAATGTTTGTCCTTATGGCAGGCTGACTGTTTGACCGGGGCTGGAGCGATCTG